>Ga0209475_10000001_pt1 | contig 2408059 bp, 1849 predicted proteins | sample tdDd471_FD_187128 | JGI IMG/M metagenome (GOLD analysis project Ga0209475, IMG submission 187128) | Marine sediment microbial communities from the Atlantic coast under amendment with organic carbon and nitrate - tdDd47.1 (SPAdes)... | ecosystem: Environmental > Aquatic > Marine > Coastal >... | reverse complement strand
TGCGGAATTCCGCACCGCCCTTTTTCGACAGTGTCAACGTAATCGCCGCCGTCAAGGTCGTCTTACCATGGTCGACGTGACCAATCGTTCCGATATTGACGTGAGGTTTTGTCCTCTCAAACTTCTGTTTGGCCATCGGTCTGCTCCTAAAAGCCCCGCATTTTCTTAATTACTTCTTCTTGTATACTCGCCGGACAACGTTGATACTGTGCGAACTCCATTGTAAACAACGCTCTTCCTTGAGTCATCGACCTCAACTGGGTCGCATATCCGAACATCTCTGCCAGTGGGACGTTTGCACGAATTGCCTGCACACTTCCCCTCGGCGTAATGCCTGAAATTTTTGCGCGTCGACCATTTAAATTTCCAACTACATCGCCGACATATTCTTCCGGAGTAACAATTTCCAGAAGCATGATCGGCTCCATTAAATAGGCCGCTGCTTTTTGTGCCCCATCCTTAAAAGCCATCGATCCTGCGATCCTAAACGCCATTTCACTGGAGTCAACCGCGTGATAGCTTCCTTCCAAAAGACGAACCTTAACGTTATCAACCTGAAAGCCCGCAAGAATACCAGAACCTAAAGCGTCCTGAACACCCTGTTTAACAGAGGAGATGTATTCCCTTGGAATTGAACCACCAACAATCTTGTCTTCGAAAACAAAACCATCTTCAGACTTGAATGGCTCAACCTCAATAATGGCATGGCCATATTGACCACGGCCACCGGACTGACGGACGAAACGTCCTTCGCCTTTTGCAAGACGACCAAGGCCTTCACGATAAGCGACTTGCGGATTACCAACATTTGCCTGAACCTGAAACTCTCGTACCAGTCGGTCAATGATAATCTCAAGGTGAAGTTCACCCATTCCACTTATCTGTGTTTGCCCTGACTCCTCATCATAATGAACCACAAACGTTGGATCCTCTTCGGCCAATTTCAGCAAGCTGTTAACCAGGTGATCCTGATCAGCCTTTGTCCTTGGCTCAATTGCCCTTGTAATAACTGGCGTTGGGAACGTCAATGATTCGAGAAGAATCGGATCAGAAAGGTCACACAATGTGTCGCCGGTGCGAATATCCTTCATGCCAACCAAGGCAACAATGCCGCCGGAAAAAACGGTTTCCCGCTCATCCCTCTTATTGGCAAACATCTCAAGGATTCGTCCAACCCTTTCTTTCTTTCCGGTTCTGGCATTTAAAACCATCTTGCCAGACTCAACCGTACCAGAATACACCCTGATATAGGTTAATCGACCAACGAAAGGATCAGTCACAATCTTGAAGGCTATAGCAGCAAAAGGTTCTTCATCCCTTTGCTTTCTTACAACCGGCTTTTCGGTGTGAGGGTGCAGACCTTCAACTTCGCCAACATCGGCTGGGCTGGGCAGGTAATGCACGATAGCATCCAATAGACGCTGTACACCTTTATTTTTGTAACTCGAACCGCAAAGAACAGGTACTATTTCCAAATCCAAACAGGCTTTACGAATAGCGGCACGTAAATCCTTTTCAGGTACATCCTTGCCTTCCAGGAAAAGCTCCATCAGGTTATCATCATAATCACTGATGGCTTCAAGCATTTTTTCATGCCATTCGCGCGCTTCTTCCTCAAGGTCAGCAGGAATTTCGCCTTCTTCGAATTTCAAACCCTGTGTGTCCTCATGATACCAGACTGCTTTCATGGTAATGAGATCAACAAGACCGTTAAACATTTCGCCCTGACCCATTGGGATCTGGAGCGGAATAGGAGTAATTGTAAACCTATCCCTTATCATATCAACAGTGCCGAAAAAGTCAGCACCAACTCTATCCATCTTATTGATGTATGCAATACGCGGCACCCTGTAGGTATCCGCCTGACGCCACACTGTTTCCGACTGAGGCTCAACTCCACCAACAGCACAGAACAGGGCAACAGCACCATCAAGAACTCTCAAAGATCTTTCTACTTCAGCAGTAAAGTCGACGTGTCCTGGAGTATCAATCAAACTCAATCGATGATTTTTCCACTCCGTGGTGATGGATGCAGATGTGATCGTAATGCCACGTTCCTTCTCCTGCTCCATCCAATCGGTTGTGGCAGCGCCATCATGCACTTCCCCAATCCGATGCGTCAACCCGGTATAGTAGAGGATACGCTCAGTCGTTGTAGTCTTTCCTGCGTCAATGTGCGCCATGATTCCGAAATTTCGGATACGCTCCATTGGCCACGGACGACTAACTTTTTTCGACTTTGATGAGCCGTTTTTCTTTTTCTTAACATTCGCCATCTACATACCGACCTGGTAAAAACGCCAACCCGTAAAAAACCGGGTATAAAATGCTACCAACGGAAGTGTGCGAAAGCCTTATTGGCTTCTGCCATACGGTGCGTATCATCTTTTTTCTTGATGGTTGCACCTTCACCGTTTGCAGCGGACATCATCTCGGCGGCAAGCTTCTCAGCCATATTTTTACCGGGACGTGCTTTCGAAAACTGGAGTAACCAACGAGTTGCCAACGCAACGCCACGATCCTGACGAACTTCAACAGGAACCTGGTAGGTGCTACCACCAACTCGACGACTTTTTACTTCCAGCAGCGGCTGGGAATTTTTCAATGCCTTTTCAAAGGTATCGAGTCCCTGCCCCTTACTCTTGCCATCAATAATATCAATGGACTTATAAAAAATGCTTTCAGCGGTTGACTTTTTGCCCTTTTCCATCAGGTTATTGATGAACTTGGCAACCTTTTTTGACCGATATTTCGGATCGGGAAGGATGTCTCGCTTTACTGCTCTTTTACGCCTGGCCATATCGTATTCCTGAATCTGCCTTGTCAAACCTAGTTCGACAAACAGGCTACCTTACTTCTTACCCTTTTTCGTGCCATACTTGCTGCGGGCATTATTTCGATCGCTTACACCAGCGGTATCTAAAGTACCGCGAATGATGTGGTATCTAACACCTGGCAAGTCTTTAACACGACCACCACGAATGAGAACGATCGAGTGCTCCTGAAGGTTATGTCCTTCGCCCGGGATATAAGCGGTCACTTCGATCCCGTTTGATAACCTTACACGTGCAACCTTACGCAGGGCCGAATTCGGCTTCTTTGGGGTTGTGGTGTAAACACGGACACAAACGCCACGCCTTTGTGGACAATTTTGTAACGCCGGCGCGCCAGTTTTCTTCAGCTGCTTTTTTCGGCCGCTCCGCACTAATTGATTGACCGTGGGCATATCTTCTCCGTCAACTCGTAGCTGGCGCAGTCTAGCTGCCTTCCAGCTCACATATTCTTTTTAGCGCCTTTTAACCGCCCAAATTCTTAATAATTCAGAATTTAGGACAAAAACAACGAGCGGCACACCCCGGTTCCGCTCGTTACGGTCGTCCCCATTGTAAACTGTTCCTGCTTCCAAGTTAGCGATACAGAACTATCGGGAGGGGACTAGGGGCCCCGGTAGCCTTCGCACCCTGGAATCTTAGCAGGTTCCATTTGAAGTCCGGTAAGTATACAGGATTTCTCAGCCGGAGTCAAGTATGTTTTTACTAGACTCCCTCTGGAGTTTCGCCACTTTCCGGTACTTCATTATCCTGAGTCGAAACAAGACCTTCTGCGTCGGAAGAATCGTCAGCAACTTGTGGTGCTAAATAAGATTCTTCGGACAATTGTTCCGCTTCAATACGCGCCTTTTCAGCTTCTTCAGCAAGCATTTTTGCTTCTTCTGCTTCGAGACGTTTCAGTTCTTCTTCTTCGCGGTTTACAACTTCAAGTTTGGCATAATTCTTCAAGCCTGTACCGGCTGGAATCATATGACCCATAATCATGTTTTCTTTCAAACCGCGTAATTCATCGCTCTTACGTTCAATTGCCGCTTCAGGAAGCACACGAGTTGTTTCCTGAAAGGATGCTGCCGACAGGAATGATTCTGTTGACAAGCTTGCCTGGGTAATACCCAACAGCAACGGTTTGTAAAGGGCTGGTCTTGCAGGCCTGTGTGTCGGTGGCTGCAAATCCAACTTCTTCAAACGACGAACTTCTCTATTGATTTCAATCCTGTCGATCAACTGCTCCTCAGTGAAGCGGCTATCGCCAACAGCCTCAATAACGACTTTACCTTGAACTTCACGGTTTGTTCGGTTGAGTCTGAAGATTGAAACCTGGTCACCCTGCAAGAAGCGAGTATCGCCTGGATCCTGAACGCGAACACGTTGCATCATCTGACGCACGATTACTTCAATGTGCTTGTCGTTGATGCGAACACCTTGCAGTCGGTAAACCTTTTGAATTTCGTTTACCAAGTACTCCTGTACACTTCCAGGCCCGAGGACTGAGAGAATATCCTGTGGTGACACAGCGCCTTCGCAAAGGGGCTCGCCAGCTTTGATAAATTCACCGTCATGGACAAGAATGTGTTTACCATAAGGCGTCTGGTATTCGAATTCTTTATTCTCCGGCGTCGTGATTTTGATTTCACGGTAACCACGCTTGAGCTTGCCAAGCTTTACTGAGCCATCGACTTCACTAACAACGGCCGGATCTTTTGGTTTACGTGCTTCGAAGAGTTCCGCAACTCGCGGCAGACCACCGGTAATATCCTTGGTCTTAAGCGCTTCACGCGGAATCTTGGCGAGTGGATCACCAGCCTGAACAGTTTGACCATCTTCAACAACGAGGTTACATCCCGTTGGGAGGATATAGTTGCCGATCTTCTTTCCTTCTTCACTTTGAAGAACGATACTCGGATTCAGCTTTCTTTGTCCAGGAACTTCGATAATTACACTTTGCTTCATACCCGTGATCTCATCAACCTGCTCACGGACTGTGAGACCTGACTTGATGTCAATGAATTTCACAGTACCCGTTTCAGTCGCAAGGATGGATGTCATATGGGCATCCCACTCAAACAGGATATCATCCTGGGCGACTTCCTGTTCATCACGACAGTGCAGCAGAGATCCGTATGGCACAGTGTATCTTGCGATGATGCGGTTGTTTTCATCGATCATCTTGACAACACCATTTCGACGGATGGTGATCAAACGCTCACCGTCAATCGATCCCGAATCACCATCTGTAACTTTCTGGGTAATTGCATGGATGTTGTCAAAGAGTACTGTACCCTTAGCCTTCGCTTTTACTTGAGATTCAGATGCGATAAGGGATGCAGTACCACCGATGTGGAAGGTACGCAGTGTAAGCTGTGTTCCAGGTTCACCAATGGACTGAGCAGCAATAACACCTACTGCCTCACCACGGTTAACCATCAAGCCGTTTGTCAGGTTAATACCATAACAGCGGGCGCATACACCAGTTTCCGTTTCACACGTCAGTACGGAACGGATTGTAACTTTATCAATACCTGAATAGGCAATTAATTCTGCTTCTCTATTGCCGATCAGGACATTTCTACCAAGAACTTTTTCACCGGTAATCGGGTGAATTACATCTTCAGCAGTCACACGACCAAGAATACGTTCGAAGAGTTGTTCTGTGACCTCTTCGCCCTCTTTTTGTGCTTCAACTGTGATACCTCGAAGGGTTCCACAGTCAGGTTCATTGACGATGACATCCTGCGCCACATCTACCAACCTACGGGTAAGGTAACCGGCATCGGCTGTCTTAAGGGCTGTATCGGCCAGACCTTTACGAGCACCGTGAGTACTAATAAAGTACTCAAGTACTGAAAGACCTTCCTTAAAGTTAGCGGTAATTGGTGATTCAATAATCTCACCCTTACCACCCGTCATCGTTTTCTGTGGTTTCGCCATCAAACCACGCATACCTGCGAGCTGACGAATCTGATCCTTAGAACCACGAGCACCTGAGTCCGCCATCATGAAGATCGGGTTGAAACCGTCGCGATCCTCTTTCATGTAGCGGAACATCATCTCAGCGATTTCGGAAGTTGTATGGGTCCAGATATCAATAATCTTATTGTATCTTTCACCGTCTGTAATGATACCCATTTCATACTGCTGCTGGATTTCATCTACTTCCGCTTGACTGCGGGCAAGGATGTCTTTCTTTTCAGACGGAATAATAACGTCTTCAAGACCCACTGAAAGACCACCACGTGTGGAATTAAGGAAACCGAGTTCTTTAAGGTTATCAAGGAACTTGGCGGTTTCTGCATTACCCACTCGCATGTGACAGTCAGAAATAATTTCCTCAATGCGCTTCTTAGTCAGAAGTTCATTGTAATAGGTCTCTTCTTTGACTTTTTCCGGAACGATCTGATTAAACAGAACTCGCCCAGGCGTCGTAATAATGTACTTATGATTGACACGCACATAGATCTTTGCGTGCATACCAACTTTGCCATGGTTAAAGGCAACAATCACTTCATCCTGGCTACCAAAGAACATTCCTTCGCCGAAGGCACCAGGCTGAATCTTTGTCATGTAGTAGCAACCGAGAACCATATCCTGTGAGGGAACAGTAATCGGGCGACCATTGGCAGGATGGAGAATGTTTTGTGCTGCCAGCATGAGCAATCGGGCTTCCAATTGCGCTTCATATGAAAGCGGAATATGGACGGCCATCTGGTCACCATCAAAGTCAGCATTAAATGCTGAACAGACTAACGGATGGAGACGGATCGCTTTACCTTCTATAAGAAGAGGCTGAAATGCCTGAATACCAAGACGGTGAAGCGTTGGTGCACGGTTGAGCATGACGGGATGATTCTCAATAATGTCTTCCAGGATTCCCCAGACGACTTCATCGCGACGCTCTACCATACGTTTAGCGCTCTTAACGGTCTTCGCATATTCCTGTTCAATCAGCTTGCGAATAACAAACGGTTTGAACAGTTCGATGGCCATATCTTTTGGCAGACCACATTCGTGCAATTTAAGTTCAGGACCAACAACGATAACTGAACGGCCTGAATAGTCTACACGTTTACCAAGAAGGTTCTGACGGAAGCGACCCTGCTTTCCTTTCAAGTTATCTGAAAGGGATTTCAGCGGACGGTTACCATCGGACCTAACGGCAACACTCTTACGACCATTATCATAAAGACTATCGACAGCTTCCTGTAACATTCTCTTTTCGTTTCGGAGAATGACTTCAGGAGCTTTGATATCGATCAATCTTTTCAGACGGTTGTTTCGAATGATTACTCGACGATAGAGGTCATTCAAGTCACTCGTGGCAAATCGGCCACCTTCCAATGGAACCAGCGGACGTAAATCCGGCGGAATGACTGGAATCACAGAAAGAACCATCCATTCGGGACGAATGGGATCTTTTTCTGGCTGTTCACGGATGGCTTCAACGACGCGCAGTCGTTTAATCGCATCCTGTTTACGCTGAACAGAAGTTTCGGTTCTGACTTTGTGACGCAAATCGCGGGCAAGCTCATCAATCGTTAGACCTCGGAGTAGTTCACGAACAGCTACACCGCCTGTTTTGGCGATGAACCGTTCCGGACTATCGTCTGGTAACTGTGAATTTGCCTGACCAAACTGCTCCATCAATTCGAGATACTCAGCTTCAGTAATCAACTCCATCGTTTTCCTGCCAGAGTTACCCGGCTGGATAATGATGTAGTTTTCATAATAAATCAGTCTTTCGAGTTCGCGAACCGTAAGACCTAATAAGTATCCGATCTTTGAAGGCAATGACTTGAAGAACCAGATATGCACGACCGGGACGGCAAGCTTAATGTGTCCCATGCGTTTACGACGCACATCTTTACGGGTTACTTCAACACCACAACGGTCGCAGATAATCCCTTTATAACGGATTCCGCGATATTTACCGCAATGGCATTCCCAGTCCTTTGTAGGGCCAAAGATCTTTTCGCTGAACAAACCGTCATTTTCCGGTTTGTAGCTACGATAATTGATCGTTTCCGGCTTTGTGACTTCGCCGTATGAACGGGCGAGAATCATTTCCGGACTGGCAACATTAATCGAAATACGATTAATTGATTTCGGATCTGTATCCAGCGTTCGGCTGGGTGCTAACACGGCAGCCTCCTTATTCCTGACACAGGGTTGACTGCAACGCTATAAAAGCGTACCCCACGGGCTCACTGACCCGGAGATTATCTCATTAGACTGAATTAACAGCCTATTCGAACTAGTCTAACTTCACATCCAACGCAAGACCCATCAATTCATGGATCAACACATTGAAGGATTCCGGCACACCCGGCAACGGCAGGTTTTCACCCTTGACAATTGCTTCATAGGTCCTTGCCCTACCAGCCACATCATCAGACTTGACTGTGAGCATTTCCTGGAGCAAGTGTGCTGCGCCGTAGGCTTCGAGTGCCCAAACTTCCATTTCACCGAAGCGCTGTCCACCGAACTGCGCCTTACCACCCAGCGGTTGCTGTGTAATAAGACTGTAGGGTCCAATGCTTCGAGCGTGGATTTTATCATCAACAAGGTGAGACAGTTTCAGCATGTATACCTTACCAACGGTAGTTCTCTGATCGAAAACTTCACCATTGCGACCGTTATAAAGCTGTACCTGACCATCCTGCGGTAAATCTGCTTCTACCAATTGATCCGCAACATCCTGAGCTGTGGCACCATCGAAAACCGGCGTAGCATAGTGCTTGCCAAGTTTTTCACCGGCCCAACCAAGGACTGTTTCAAAAATCTGCCCGATATTCATACGAGACGGAACACCCAGTGGATTAAGAATAATGTCAACCGGTGTACCATCTTTCAGGAAGGGCATATCTTCCATCGGAACAATCTTACCTACAACACCCTTATTACCGTGGCGACCGGCCATCTTATCACCAACGCTGAGCTTTCTACGTTGCGCGATATAGACTTTAGCCAACTGGAGAATACCCGAAGGCAGTTCGTCACCGACCTGGATTTTGTGTACCAAGTTTCTTGTGTCGGTTTCCATTTTGTCGCGGGTCATGCGGTATTCATTGACCGCATAGGATGCAAGCAGGTTTGTCTCGTCGTCGTCGGTCCACGCCACTTCATTCGGGATAGCCTCAACATCAATTCCTTCAATCACTTCTTCAGTGTAGATGGAACCGGAAGGAATTAATTCCTCGCCCGTTGAAACATTCATTACCCGCTGAACTGTACGACCGACAAGAATGCCTTGCAGACTTTCAGTAACACTTCTCTTAAGAAGTCTTACTTGATGGGCGGCATCCTCTTCAACCTGACGGACACGTTCTTTATCACGACGGCGTGATTCAGCATCTTTGCGTTTACGACTGAATAGCTTTGTATCAATTACGATACCGTACATTCCCGGATGTGCTTTCAAGCTGGCGTCTTTTACATCACCGGCTTTGTCACCGAAAATGGCTTTCAGTAGCTTGTCTTCAGGCGTGAGGTCGGTTTCACCCTTCGGAGTCACCTTACCTACCAGAATATCGCCCGGATCAACAAGTGCACCGACACGAATTATGCCGTTTTCGTCAAGATTTTTTGTTGCTTCTTCAGAAACGTTTGGAATTTCCCTGGTAAGCTCTTCTTTACCACGTTTGGTTTCACGTACCTGCAACTCGAATTCTTCAATGCGGATTGAGGTAAAGACGTCATCACGAACAATACGTTCTGAAATAATGACAGCATCTTCAAAGTTGAAACCATGCCATGGCATGTAGGCAACCAGAACATTTCTTCCGAGGGCCAATTCGCCACGATCCGTTGAAGGACCATCAGCAAGAGGTTGACCTGTACGAACAAACTGACCCTTTTGTACAAGCGGACGCTGATTAATACAGGTATCCTGATTTGTACGGATAAATTTGTTTAGTGTGTACGTTTTATGAGTGGCCGGCAACTCGGTTTGCCGTTCTTTTGAGACACCCTTCCGTCGTGTTTTAATCACGATTTTATTGGCATCTACATAGGCCACTTCACCGTCTTCCTCGGCAACAATAATTGCTCTGGAATCCTTGGCCGCTCTTGCTTCCATACCGGTACCGACTAACGGTGCCTCTGGAACGAGAAGCGGAACAGCCTGGCGCTGCATGTTTGACCCCATCAAGGCACGGTTTGCATCATCGTGCTCAAGGAAGGGAATCAGGGATGCGGCTACCGATACGATTTGATTCGGTGCAACATCCATAAAATCTATTCTATCCGGCGACATAACGGGATATTCAGCCTTGTGGCGGCATTTTACTCGATCATTCTTGAATGTACCGTCATCAAGTAATGGAGCATTCGCCTGGGCAATAATATACTTATCCTCGTCATCAGCCGAGAGATATTTCAACTGTTTGGATACTTTACCGTTACGTACAACGCGGTAAGGTGTTTCAACAAAACCAAGTGCATTGAAACGTCCATAGGTAGTCAAACTGGAAATAAGACCAATGTTTGGACCTTCAGGAGTTTCAATCGGGCAGAGACGACCGTAGTGCGTATAGTGAACGTCACGCACCTCAAAACCAGCCCTTTCCCGGGTAAGACCACCGGGTCCAAGTGCTGATAAACGTCTCTTATGAGTCAATTCCGTAAGAGGATTGACCTGATCCATAAACTGGGAAAGCTGGTTGGTACCGAAGAAAGTATTGATGACCGAAGAAACCGTTCGGACATTAACAAGGTCCTGCGGTTGAAGCTTTTCGCTGTCGCGGACGTTCATTCTTTCTTTAATGGTACGAGCCATACGGCTAAAAGCTACGCTAAACTGATTTGCGAGCTGTTCACCAACGGTTCTGATACGACGGTTTCCAAGGTGATCAATGTCATCTGTGGATTTTTTGCCGTTTTTAAGGTCAAGGACGTACTTGACAATAGCGACGACATCGTCTGGTGTCAGAATGGTGGTTTCCTGGTCGATACCCAGATCAAGTTTAACGTTGATTCTGTAACGACCAACAGCACCCAGATCATAACGTTTTTCATCAAAGAACATGCGCTGCAGCAGCTTGCGTGCAGTATCCACATCGGGCGGATCGCCATTACGCATTTCTCTGTAGATAAATTCCAGAGCTTCGTCTTCGCTGCTAGTTTTATCTTTTTCCAGAGTGTTCCTGATAATCTGAAGACTATGTTCTGCATCTTTACCACGCGTTTTCTTTTGCAGTGGTACACGGCGAATTTTCGCACGTTTTAGACGCTTCATCATATCTTCATCAAATTCCGCACCCTTTTCCGTCAGGATTTCGCCGGTATCTTCGTCGACGATATCTGCAAGAACGATTCTACCAAAGTAGTTCTCAATCTCCTTACGGGAGAGTGGAACTTCTTCAGCAAAGCCAAAGAGATTAAGAATGTCACCATCACCACCGAACCCGATTGCACGGAGGAAGGTGGTAACCGGGAATTTTTTCCGGCGATCAATGTAGACAAAAACAGCGTTGTTAATGTCTGTTGTAAATTCTATCCAGCTACCCCTGAACGGGATAATCCTTGCGGAGAAAATTGTCGTTCCGTTTGGATGGATAGAATCGCTGAAAAATACACCAGGGCTTCTATGAAGCTGGCTGACGATAACACGTTCGGCACCGTTAATAATGAAGGTACCGGTCGCTGTCATCATCGGGAGATTTCCGAGGTATACATCAGCTTCAATCGTCTGATCATAACCTTCGGTTTCATCAGCCTCGATGCGGCTTGACAGTCTAAGTCTAGCCTTTAGGGGTGCAGTAAAACTGACACCTCTCTCTTTACACTCAGCGACGCTATACTTGGGCGCCTCAATGAAATAATCAACGTACTCGAGTATATGCTCTTCGCGGTTATCCACAATTGGGAAAACACCGCGGAAAACAGCCTCAAGCCCTCGACTCTCTCTATCTTCCGGATTGACGTCCTGTTGAAGGAAGTCATGAAAGGATCTAAGCTGAACTTCCAGCAAGTCCGGAATTTCCAGAGGTACGTCGATTCTGGCAAATGTATGGCGCTGAATCGGGCCTTTCATGGTCACGCGCGACCCTCCTGATGACATCTAGGTAAGAACACGAAAAAGCGGAGCCCACATTTTTGCGGGCACTCCGCTTTACACATCGAACAACTGTAACGCTAAGGCGATCAATTACTTGATCTCCGCTACGCCACCGACTTCTTCGATCTTCTTTACGATATCCTCAGCCTCTTCCTTGGCAACAGCTTCTTTTACGGGCTTTGGAGCTTCGTCTACAAGACCCTTGGCTTCTTTGAGGCCAAGACCTGTGATCTGACGGACAACCTTGATGACCTGGATCTTTGAGGAACCAGCTTCTTTAAGGATAACGTCAAACTCAGTCTGTTCTTCGGCAGCAGCAGGAGCATCGCCACCAGCGGCCGGCATTGCGCCAGCAGCCATCATGGGGGCAGCAGCTGTTACACCAAACTCTTCTTCGAGTGCTTCTTTGAGCTCTACAAGCTCGAGAACTTTCATGTTCTTGATGGTTTCGATTAACTTTTCCACCGTGAACCTCACTTTTATTAGTGTTTCTTTTTTATCGAATAACGTTGCAAGTGTTGTCATTTCCAGAGGTGTTCACATTATTGCGGTCAGACATCCGCAGACGTGATAACCCTCTTAGCAGGAAACTATACCTTGCTTTTTAAGCAGCTTCTTCAGCTTTTTTCTTTTCAATGATCGCATCGAGTATTGCAACGAAACTGCGAACGGTTTCGTTCAACACGCCGACAAATCCAGTAAGCGGGCTTGCGATACCACCGACAACCATAGCGCGAAGCTGATCGACTGGCGGAAGGGAAGCCAACTGCTTTACCTGGTCCACATCATAATATTCACCATCAACGATAGCGCCCTTAAATACGAGCTTATCATTTCCTTTGGCAAATGCTGACAGGACTTTTGCAGGTGTTACTGCATCTTCATAACCGATCCCCATGCCTGTGGGTCCGATAAGAAGATCATCGTTTGTTATCTCTGTACCCTTGTTTTTAAGGGCAATTTTGGTCAGGGTATTTTTGGCGACAAGAAATTCGGTTCCGCCGGCTTCAAAGAATTTGCCGCGGAGTTCGTTCATCTGCGCTACTGATAGGCCCCTGAAATCAGTAAAGACAATCCCCTGTGCCTTCTCGAATTTTTCTTCGAGGATGACAATAGCGTCTCGCTTCGCCTGATTTGCTTTTGCTTCGATGGTAGCCATCTATATCTCTCCATTCCGTTCTGCTTTACACTCAGAACGTAATGCCTACTTCAACGCGCTCAACGTATTGATACGCTCTACTTTTACACCTGGGCTCATTGTTGAAGAAATGGAAATCTTCTTCACATAGGTTCCCTTGACAGTCGCTGGACGTAAACGAACTAAAGTGCGAAGCACCTCGTTTATATTTTCGCGTAGCTGACCTGTTTCAAAGGAAGCTTTGCCCACGCCGATATGGACAATACCATAACGATCGACACGGAAGTCAATACGACCGGCCTTAACTTCCTTGACGGCATCGCCGACATCGAAAGTCACTGTGCCGGTTTTCGGGTTTGGCATAATGCCACGGGGTCCAAGGACCCGACCCAACTTACCGACTTCACGCATGGCATCGGGAGTGGCGATACAAACGTCAAACTCGAACCAGCCGCCATTAATTTTTTCAATGAACTCATCGTATCCCACAAAATCTGCACCGGCTTCGCGCGCCTCGACCTGTTTTTCACCAGGTGTAAGGACAAGCACTTTTACCTCTTTACCGGTTCCGTGTGGAAGTGCGATGGTGCTGCGAATCATTTGGTCGGCCTTTCTGGGGTCAACACCTAGATTCACAGTCAGTTCGACTGTTTCATCGAACTTCGTAGTTTTCGCGAAGTCCCTGATCATGTCAAGGCCTTCTTCGAGCTGGTATTCACGGAAACGGTCAACTTTGCTGATCGCTTCCTTCCAGCGCCGACTATGTTTCATCCTCTACTCCACCAATACTCCCATAGACCGACAAGTACCAGCAATGATATTCATTGCGGCTTCGACCGTATGGGCGTTTAAATCCACCATCTTAATCTCAGCGATTTCACGGCACTGGGCCTGTGTGATTTTCCCAACTTTTTCTCTGTTGGGCTCGCCGGATCCACTGTCGAGCTTTGCAGCTCTCTTGATCAAATAACTTGCTGGAGATGTTTTCGTAATGAAGGTGAAGGAATGATCCTGATAGATCGTTACTTCTGCAGGAATAAGCACACCTGGCTGATCCTGTGTCTTGGCATTAAATGCCTTGACAAACTCCATAATGTTTACACCCTTGGGGCCAAGTGCCGTACCTACGGGAGGTGCCGGGGATGCTTGTCCACCAGGAATGACTAATTTTGCCATTCCAATTACTTTTTTCGCCATGGCTTATGCCTCACGACTCACTGAAGTCAGTACTAACCTGAAGGAAGTCAACTTCAACAGGAGTTTCACGTCCGAAGATGGAAACCAGTACCTTTAGTTTACGTTTCTCAGCGTTAATCTCTTTAATGGTACCCTGGAAATCTTTGAAGGGACCATCATTGATCTTCACCTGATCATCTATTCCAAATGGGATTTCAATCGTTGAGGTACCTGCTTTTTCCTCAACACGTCCGAGGATTCGGTCCACTTCGTGGGCCTGCAACGGCTCGGGGTCACTTCCACTACCACCAACAAATCCGATCACGCCGGGAGTGTTTGTAACGAGGTGCTTGGTTTCGTTGATCAGCTCCATCTCGACCAACAGATAACCCGGGAAAAAGTTACGTGTTTTCACACGTTTCTTCCCATCACGCATCTCGATAATTTCCTCAGCGGGAATCAAGATCTGATTGATATATTCTTGATATCCTAAACGCTCAATTTCGCGTTCCAGATATTCTTTCACTCGGCCTTCCTGCCCGGTGAACACATGTGCGACATACCATTCCATTAGACGCCACCCACCGGTCAGATAAGAATGTTAATAAAGCGGGAAATAATAATATCCGCGGCAAAGATAAATATGGCCAAGATGACAGAAAGGACAAGAGTGACAGAAGTCGACTCAATCAGGGTCGATCTGTCGGGCCAAGTTACCTTACTCATTTCGACGCGAACGCCTTTTACGTAATTGGCAATTTTTGAAAACATTGACTGCCCCGTTAATCTTGGCACCCTCGTGTCGACAGTTGTCGACTTGCGAGTGCGGTTAATCCTGCGGATTCAACACTTCACATACTACCTGGCAGGACACGAGGGACTCGAACCCCCAACCCCCGGTTTTGGAGACCGGTGCTCTACCAATTGAGCTAGTGTCCTGCGGGCTTCAAGAATGAAGCCACTATCTCGTTTCCCGATGCTGCGTATGCTTATTGCAGTTCGGGCAAAACTTCTTTACTTCCAGTCTGGCCGGGTGCTCAATCTTGTTCTTGCTATGCGTATAGTTACGCCTTTTGCAAACTTCGCATTCAAGAACAACTTTAACACGCATTTTCTATCCTGACAGACCGGTCGTTATCTTCAAGTAACACTTGAAGCAATCGCACGAGTGCGAACATTAGTCAATTATTTTACCGACAACACCAGCACCTACTGTGCGTCCACCCTCACGGATAGCAAAACGATCTGCATCATCCATGGCGATGGGGGTTATCAGTTCCACTGTTACGGTGATCTTATCCCCAGGCATAACCATCTCTACGCCGTCGGGAAGTTCGATTGCACCGGTTACGTCCGTCGTGCGGAAATAGAACTGCGGACGATAACCTTTAAAGAATGGCGTGTGACGACCACCCTCATCCTTGCCCAAAACATAAACTTCAGCCTGGAACTTGGTGTGGGGGGTGATGCTGCCCGGCTTCGCCAGGACCATACCACGCTCAATTGCATCCTTGTCTACACCACGAAGAAGCAGTCCGGCATTGTCGCCAGCCCGACCTTCGTCGAGGATCTTGCGGAACATCTCAACACCGGTGACGACGGTCTTACGGTCTGTACCAAGACCGATCAACTGTACTTCTTCACCTGTCTTGACAATACCGCGTTCAATACGACCAGTTGCGACTGTACCGCGACCGGTAATACTGAAGACATCTTCTACCGGCATCAAGAAGGGCTTGTCGGTCGCACGTTCCGGTTCGGGAACGTAACTGTCGACTGCGTCCATCAATTCATAGATGCATTTGGTAGCTTCTTCATCGTCCGGGGCGTTCAGTGCGTTAAGGGCACTACCACGGATAATTGGAAGGTCATCCCCTGGGAAGTCGTACTCGCTGAGCAAGTCACGCATTTCCAGTTCGACGAGATCCAGCAGCTCTTCATCGTCCACCATGTCGCACTTGTTCATAAACACGACCAATGCAGGCACGTTTACCTGACGTGCGAGAAGGATGTGTTCACGAGTCTGTGGCATGGGACCATCTGCTGCTGATACAACCACGATGGATCCGTCCATCTGGGCTGCACCCGTAATCATGTTCTTTACATAGTCGGCGTGACCTGGGCAGTCCACGTGTGCATAGTGACGGTTGTCCGTCTCATACTCTACGTGTGCTGTCGCAATCGTGATTCCACGTTCACGCTCTTCCGGTGCGTTGTCAATCGAATCAAAGCTGCGGAATTCCGCACCGCCCTTTTTCGACAGTGTCAACGTAATCGCCGCCGTCAAGGTCGTCTTACCATGGTCGACGTGACCAATCGTTCCGATATTGACGTGAGGTTTTGTCCTCTCAAACTTCTGCTTGGCCATCGTTATAGCCTCCTGATGGACCGGCGTTTTCTAACGTCCGGTTTAGGGAATTATTGTCATTGTTTGAAACTCGAGCCTTCGACCGGGATTGAACCGGTGACCTCATCCTTACCAAGGATGCGCTCTACCGCCTGAGCTACGAAGGCGAACAGCAAAAACGCTAAGAACCGCCCTCGGCTCTTGATTTTCCAGAAGGAACATCAACAATATGGCCGGCCGTCTTAACGAAAAAATTCCGAACCAGTATGGTCCGTTTTCCTGAGCGGGAGACGAGACTCGAACTCGCTACATCCAGCTTGGAAGGCTGGTGCTCTACCACGTGAGCTACTCCCGCAAAAAGCTTCCCCTGCGAGGTAGAAGTCAATTCTGCTCACCAGAGCCTGTAGAAGAAATGTGCAACAGCATCAGGCGTGCTGGTATTTCGTGGGGGGAGTAGGATTCGAACCTACGAAGGCATCTGCCGGCAGATTTACAGTCTGCTCCCTTTGGCCGCTCGGGCATCCCCCCGACACAAAACTCGCTTTTCAAATGTGTCCTGTAAGACACACAAACGGTGACCCCCGCTCATGATCCAGGTATCTTGGTCGCTACCTATGCTGGGGTAGAAACCTCCCTGCTTCACGTCGCGCGTCACCTCTCAATACCGGACAGTCAGGAACCTCATCCGAGTCGAACCTGACTCCGTTCCGGCTGGAGCCGGCGATCGGACTTGAACCGATGACCGCTGGATTACAAATCCAGTGCTCTACCAACTGAGCTACACCGGCTAAAACGCGATGTTTTTTTCAAAACAAAACAACTCAGATTACCCTGAATTGTGTAGCCTGTAAATATAAGGGTAAAGACTTTGGAGTCAATAGCTAAATAAGAATTTGCTCCAAGCGCCCTCTGGCTCTCGCGGATTCGAATATAAGTAAAAATTACTCATTACAAAACAGAATCACCCTTTTGTTCTCTGAGTTACCTTTATTTACGAAAATCCTGTCATATTCCCGTAAAAAGAGAGCACTCGTGCATTTATTCGATTTTCATACTCTTTGAATCACGATTTAAGGGTCATTAACAGATGGGATTTGATGATTTTTGACCGATAGTGGGTACAACCTCCACCCCCTGTTTATTCACAAACTTGGCCCCTTTTGCTTGTCGAAGATCCGACGTAGCTTAAGCGAAGATGGACTAACGGAGTCTATGTTAAGGTTGACAAATAATTACAATTCAGAGTCATAGTTCCTCGTTGGACAAAGCCAACGAGGCCACACACCGTTTTGTATATGCCCTTGATTAATTATCCCGTCCGGACAGGAGGGCAATCAAAGGTTTCTTTTAGTCGTTAGATATTCATTAACATTCTTATAGTGAACTTCAAATAAGAACATCTAAAATAAACCCTTTCTGGTGAGCAGAAAGGGGCAGATAATGTGGATAAAGGTGTCGTCCCTGCGAACTTCTGTAGGGAACTCAGTGAGTGGGTGTCATCCTGAAACCGCCTATCAAGCCATAGCATTAGCGAAGGCTGGATCCAGGAATTAGTGATTTTCTGGATCCCAGATCGTAGTCTGGGATGACATCCCATCACTTCAGCAGCAATATCCACCTCTGGTGGGTTCATTTAAGTTTTTAAACCCCGGGGTGCAGTCCAGTCTTCCCTAAAGCTACGCCCCGGCAAGCAGCTCCCTGGGTTACATTAACATCTAAAATAAACCCTTTCTGACGAGCAGAAAGGGGCAAAACATTGAACAAAAAACGGGCGCAAAAGCACCCGATTATAGTCGTATGAATCTATTTAGCCAATATTACTCAGCCAGCAATGGGTTGATCATAGTTGACCACTGACCCTTGTCACGATAACCAACTATTTTATGCTTCACTTCACCCGTTTTGTCGAAAATGAAGGTGAAGGGAATCCCACCACGGTCAGATTGAGGAAGTAACGCCTGGAAATCCTGCATCACCTGGTCGTTACCCATCACCATCGTATAGTTCACCGGATTATCTTCAAGCCACTTCTCGACAGTCGGTACACCACCACGATCAAGACTGATTCCCAGAATGACAAGACCTTTATCGCCCATCTCGTCAACCATTTCGACAAAATGAGGAATCTCTGCACGGCACGGCGGACACCATGTTGCCCAGAAATTGACAAGTACAACCTTGCCTTCATAGTTGGATAGCTTTACTTCGTTACCCTCTAGATCGTTGAGAGTAAAATCGAGTGCAAAACTATTTGCGGCCATTAACATCAAAAACGTCGAAATAATAAAAAACTTAATTACACTGCCTGGAACTTTCTTCATATTAGTCCTTTTCAAGGTGTTCATCGAATTTTTCGACCAGCACATGCTTCGGGACAAGACCGGTGATCTGATCACGGACTTCGCCATTTTTAAAGAAGAGAACTCTTGGGACTGAAAGGACTTTGTAGTTCTGAGCGATGGACGGTGATACACCAACGTCGACTTTACGAATTTTCACGCGTCCTTCATACTCTGATGTCATTTCGTCGAGAATCGGTTCGATTTTTTTGCAGGGTCCACACCATGTTGCGCCAAAATCAACCACTACTAGACCGTCAGCCTGGAGCACTTCATCATTAAAAGTGCTGTCATTGACCATTTCCATCGAATCCTCTTTCCGTATGCTGGTTAAACCTGCCTAACTTATTTCTTTCCACTCAAGATAACACCAATCAGTTTCCAGAATGTGTGTTCAGCCACTCCACTGTCTCCTCGGGAGACTTATACGATGTGAAACGTGACCTTTCTTTTCCTTCCGGACCCAGAATCATAACCGTCGGCAAACCACCAACGCCGTATTTCTTGCGTAATGCATCCAGATTTGGGTCTGATCTTGTGTAATCTAATTTCAATGCAAGATAACTCTCTGAAGCCTTAATTACTATATCCTGATTCCAGACTTTGTGATCCAATTCAACACAAACTCCGCACCAGTCAGCATAAAAATCTATAAGGATTGGTTTCCCCTCAGACTTGGCTTGAGCAAGGATTGCATCGTGTTCGTTAACAGTCCACGCCACATGTTTTTCATCTACTTGCGCAGAGGACTGTGATGCAGTCCCAACACCACCTCCCGACAAGGAGATATTATTGAGTTCAGCTAGTCCGATAATGAAATAGAAGAGACCTGCAACGAGGAAGAGAGTTCCGAGCACTTTACCTGCCTTACCTGCTCCGGCCAGTTCGTTCCATTTTCCTGTCGCCCCGACATAGAGACCCACCCAAAGGAGGAACGCACCGAGGACTATTGTATAGAGTGAATGGCTCAGTAGCAGACTGAGGTAGTAAATCGTTACTGCGAAGATGACAATACCAAGTCCCTTTTTGATCTTGTCCATCCATGAACCCGCCTGTGGTAGTGCAGTCATCGCTCCGGCAAAGGTTCCGATAACAATAAAGAGAACACCAAGCCCCATAGCGAAAGTCGCCATGTAGAGGAAACCTAGAAGCAGGTTGCCCGTGTTACCGATCCAGCTAAGAAGAACCAGGAGTGGTGGTCCTGCGCAAGGAGCGGCAACAATACCTGTCACGGCGCCAATGAGGACAGCACCGACAACACCTTTTCGGTCACCGGACATCATCGCACCCTGGAGGCCAGCAGGAATCGTCAGGTCAAAAACACCCATCATGGATGCGCCTAATGCAATAAAGACAACTACAATAAACCAGAGAACAATCGGGTTGGACATAAAGGCGCCGAAGAGGGCACCTGTCGCACCTGCAACCACACCAAGAATTGAGTACGTAATCACCAAACCAAGGACAAAAAAGACAGAGAGGATAAATCCTTTGATTTTGCTACCACCTGCACTACCACCAACGAAGCCGATGATGATTGGAATCATTGGGTATACGCAAGGTGTGAAGCTAATCAGAATACCTGCCACAAAAACGAGGAAAAACGCAATAAAGCTCTTTTTCTCAAGGGCTCGAGTTAGTCTATCTTCGAGACGGCCACCATCTGCAGATTCTACCGTGGTCGAAGCGTTTGAATCGTTGGTCTTAAAAATCGGGTGATCGTTGGCTTGTGCTTTTTCGCCGGCATCAAGAACGCTAAAGATGAAATTCCCAGCTCCGCCATTTGGCAAGAAACACATCTCCGGGTCCAGCTCACGGCAGATCTGGTATGAATAATCGTAGGATACTGTATAGTCGCCGACTTGGGCGTCATTCGTTACATCTACAATAAGTTTAAGGGCAACATCACCACGATAGACTTCTTCACCGTGTTCTATTTCACCCATTGGCCAAACTTCTTCACGGAGTGTCAAAACTTCCGGGAGTTTTGGTTCCAGATAGAAAATTCCAAAACTCTTATCTGTAATGTGGTGATCATCAGGTACATGAAAGATTGCTACAATTTCTAACACTCCACCAACGGGTTGTGCAAAGTGTGACGCGGCGATTTCAACTTCCACCGGAGGTTCAACCGGTTGCTGCGCTAATGATGATAACGGGAGTAAAAACCCTAGCATTAAAACAGTTAAAAAAACTGTTAAACCTGATTGCCTTATGTACTTCGTCATTATTTCCTCGCAGTTTCAGGAATATGTTTTTCTACATACATTATTTTTTGATGCGGTTTACTCATTTTCGATGCGTGTCTCGACGGGGAACACTCCCTCAAAGCCCGATTCAACAACCCGTTTTTTAGCCTCTAAAGCATCGTTTTTATCTTTGAAGTTTCCAACCCTTATTTTAAAGCTACCGGAAACCTCTTCTATGTATGCTTTTAAACCGGTAATATTTTCCACTTTACTCCGCTCAGCCCGTGCACTTGCCCTGTCAGCCAAACTCATGACCTGAATGCGCCATCCGTAGAGAATTTCTTCTGACGCCGAATTATTCTCTTCTACCGGCGCAACTTCCGGAACGGGCACTTCTGCGACAATAGGTGACTTGATTACAGCAGCATGTTCATAACCATGCAGGATCATCTTTTCTTTCAATGATTCTGCGTCAACTCGTTCATTGTAGTTTCCAACAACCAGGACATAACTGCTGTTCTGCCAATGAATATGGGTTTTTTCACCGGTAATCTTACTTAGCTCATTTTGGACTTGCTGAATAGTATCTATTGTTGGTGCTGATATAATTTGCACTTTCCAACCGTCAATCAAGTTCGCAGGTTCTTCACCTTTTGGAGCCGGACCATCGTTTGGAATCATTGGAATGACTGCCATTGGCAAGACACCAACCGGCATTGCACTGGAAGGTAAATCAAGATCGTCATTAAGCTGAACCGACTCTTCGGCAGTTTCAATTTCTTCTATGGTAGCTTCTTCCTGAATCTCTTCTTCCATCGGAGCAGGAGTGGACGTTTGCTGTTCATCTTCTTTGGAGTCTTCTGCCTGAACCTCTGCAGCCGGGGGTGGCGGTTTAACTGCAGGACGCATTCCAACGCAACCGGTAAGAAACAGAGTTAACAGCAATATCGATGCAAATCCGTGCATAAAACGCGGCATTTTTTCCCATTTCTGAATCATTACTAACCTCAACAATAACTTAGTAAATTTTGTACCCCCAAGGAAGGGTATCAGGCTCTCTTGGGATGTGATACATGAATATGGTTGTTGGTCCTGAACCAATCAAGTCTTTCCTTGCTATTCAAGCTATGTCTCATGGGGTCTTCGTTGTCCTAAAAGCAGAGAGGTCTTATATTCCTGTGTGACATTATTCTTATAAATAATATGAAAAAATCGATTAATCGGAGGTTTCGCACATGAACGTGGGTATCCCGAGAGAACGTTTTGTAGATGAACGTCGAGTAGCACTCAGCCCTGCAGGTGTCAGGGAACTCGTTGAAATGGGCGCAACTGTATATGTAGAACAAGATGCGGGTGCTGCTGCCGGCTGGATTAACCTTGACTATGAAAAAGCTGGTGCCACCATTGCTTATAGCGCAGAAGAAGCGATCGGTCGGGCAGATCTTGTTATGAAGGTTATTCCGCCAAACGTGGAAGAGAGTTCTTGGATTCGTGAAGGTCAAACGTTAATGAGCTACCTTCAACTTCCACTTGCTCCATTGGAAGTTTTTAACAATCTGGTAGACCGAAAAATCACAGCCATCGGCCTTGAGAATATTTATTACGAAGGTGGTGGTCATCCTGTTCGCCGCGCAATGAGTGAAATTGCAGGTCGCCTTGCAGTTCACGTTGCAGCCGAGTATCTGGGTGCAGATAAAGAAGGTCGTGGTATCCTGATGGGTGGAGTCGCCGGAGTACCCCCGGCAAGTGTTGGTATTATTGGCGCCGGCGTTGTAGGTACCGCGGCTGCCGAAGCGGCTCTTGATATGGGCGCTCATGTCATTCTAGTCGACCAGAAGGTCGCCCCACTTAGAAATGCAATCCAGCATTATGGTCGCAGACTGCAAACTGCCCTCATCACAGAAAACAGCATCGAAAAACTCAGTGATTTTGTCGATGTCATGATCGGTGCGGTGTTAATCGAAGATTATGCAACACCACACATCGTTACACGTGAACATGTGAGAAACATGAAAAATAGAAGTGTTGTTGTTGATGTTGCCATCGATCAGGGTGGTGCTGTTGAAACATCACGTCCGACAACACTATCTAATCCAACATACATAGAAGAGGGTGTAATTCATTACTGTGTTCCGAATATCCCCTCCAAAGTACCACGTACATCAACTCGCGCTTTCCAGAACCAGGTTTTACCCATGGCGCGCAGTATTGTTAAACATGGTATTCAGGATGCCCTGAGAAACAGACCCAATCTATCTTCCGGTCTGAATCTCTACGAAGGTATCGCTACACGAAAATCCATAGGGAGTGCTTTTAAAGTGGAAACCAAAGAGGCCTCGGAGGTACTTAAATGAGGTGGCTCGAACGCTATCATGAAAGAAGAGTCGAGGCTGACGAAGCTCTTAGTGTAATAAAGAGTGGTGACCGGGTAATTTTTCAACCCGGTTGTGCAGTTCCCATGGAACTAATGCGCGGCATGGTCCGTCGATCCAAGGAACTTGAAAATGTTCAGGTCGCTCATATTCTTACTATGGGTGAAGCGGCTTACATGAATCCTGAGTACGAAGGTATTTTTCGTCACCTTGCACTTTTTATTGGACCTAATGCCAGACAGGCTGTGGCTGAAGGCCGTGCTGATGCAATGCCGATTCATCTCGGACAGGTCCCCCGTCTTTTCAGTGATGGACACCTGCCGATTGATGTTGCGATGATTCATGTCAGCCCTCCAGATGAACACGGATTCTGCAGTTTCGGTACAGATGTCGGAACAATCAAAGCTGCCGCAGATGCAGCAAAAATTGTTGTTGCCCAAATCAACCCACAGATGCCGCGAGCATTGGGTGACTGCTTTATCCATGTTAAAAAAATTGATTATTTCGTTGTTCATGAAGAACCGCTTCAGGAAATGGCTCAGTTTGTTTTTGATCCTGATGATCCCGCAACACAAATTCCGTTAAAGATCGGTGAAAATATTGTTGACTTGATTGATGACGGTAGTACAATGCAGATGGGAATCGGTACGATCCCTGATGCTGTCCTCCATCATCTACATGAGAAACAGGATCTAGGCGTTCATACTGAGATGTTCTCCGACGGAGTGGTTGACCTCGTTGAAGAGGGTGTCATCAACAACGAAAAGAAATCCATTAACCGTGGAAAGATTGTTGCCGGTTTTGTCCTGGGAACTAAAAAGACCTTTGACTTCATCGATAACAACCCGATTGTTGAATTCCGTCCAACTGAATACGTGAACGACGTTCAGGTCATCGCCCAGCATGACAACATGATCTCTGTGAACTCAGCCATAGAAATAGATATCACAGGGCAGGTCTGCTCCGATAGTATCGGTCCAAGACTCTTCAGTGGCTTTGGTGGTCAGGTCGATTTCGTTCGTGGTGCAGCCATGAGTAAAGGTGGAAAAGCTTTTATCGCGTTGCCATCAACCACGAAGCAGGACACCATCAGTAGAATCGTCCCCCAACTCAAACCGGGTGCCGGAGTTGTTACAACTCGTGCGGATGTCCACTGGGTCGTCACTGAATACGGTGCAGTGAACCTCTTTGGTAAATGTTACCGCGACCGTGTGAAGGCAATGATCAGTATCGCTCATCCAAATTTCAGGGAAGACCTTGAACGGTACGCAAAAGAGCACCATTTGATCTAAAGTATTGTTCTTTTGGAAAAAGGCTACATAATCGTAGCCTTTTTCCTTTTTATGAAGTAAGTACAACCCCTAAAAACACCAAATTGTGTAATTTTTTTTAGTCCTCCCAGAGTCCTATTTCTTATTTATTTTTTATCATTGTTTGTCTTGGTCTTAGACCCTTTTTAACCTGAAACGAATCATAAATATGACAAATTTTTCTTTATCGTAGTACAATAAATATAATTCAGTTTAATCAAACTGCCCTCTCATGCATCCTCTCTACCAATGCAACACTTCCGGCAGTCCAACCTTGGGAGATCTCTCTATGGCTATGTACAATGATCTTATGGTCCGTGATTCACTCAGTGACACGGGTCAGGTACCTTATCAAAATTACAATGAATGGTGTCCAGATATCATTCCCAAAGTTCAACCCTTGCCGCCCGGAACAGCTCTTCAAACGCTGATAGACACTTATTCTTCTGATATCGGCGAAAATCTGGAAAAGGGTCAAATCAACTATATCTACTTGCGGGCGAAAAATTTGGCAAGTACTCTTCAGAGCGGTAGTATCAATCTCTACTACACTGATGAATCAACCTTTATTTTTCCACGCCAATGGAAAGATAATAAAATCGGAACTATTAACGTTTCCTCCCAACCAAATGCAGTTGCGGCTAACGCAGAACCGCTCATGTGGACACCGCCACCAGAACGACAGGATGGTTATTGCCTGATTGCCCAGGTTGTCACAGACAATCACCCAAATCCTATCCCTGACTTTGATACTTCTGACGAATGGTGGGCCTGGGTTCATGGAAACGCTGCTATTGCCAATCGAAACGTCAAATTGGTCGATAATATTCCGGACACCGGTACCCAATGGAAACTTCAGCTATTAAATCCTGATCCCGTTGCACATACTCATGCAATAGAAGCTGAATGTCATAACTGCCCCATTGGATCTACAGTTTCGATTTTCTGCCCATCAACTTTGCCCTCACCGCAAATTGATGTGACTCAAACGATCCGAAATAGCACCCTTGCTAATGTAGTCGCAATGTCGGATTTGCCTGCAAACTTTTTAGATGACTTTGTCGTCTCCTTTCAGCCCCCAGGTGATAAGAAACCCATTGGTGCAACAATCATTATCAAACAGTACACCTCTCCCCTTCAAGCGGATGTAAATATGATGAAGGATGCTGTCCATGCTGAAAAATTACTCAAAGGAAATGTGCCTGTCGGTATGAACAATGATTTGCCGCTTGTGTATCTAGGATGTTTCACTTATGACATTGTTTAATCAATCATTAGAAAGGAATTTATTATGGCTATGTACAATGACATCTATATTCGAGATTCACGATGGGACGATGGGACCTATCCCAGTACCCAGCGAGAAAGCAGCCCTGACATTATTCCAAAACCGAATCCAATCGATCCGTCACAGGTTGAAAATTATCTAAAAACAACTTATGGAGAAAATCCGGGCGATAACATCGAACTTGGCCAAAGCAATTACATCTACATGAGGGCAAAAAATTTGTCCCCTCAACACTCTTCAGCTACACTATACCTTTACTTTGCTCCATCTTCGACATTCATTTATCCAAACCTCTGGAAAAATAACCCTGTCGGTCTAGTACAAGTGGAGTCTGATTCAGGTCAGATTGCTCCTGGAATAGAACCAATTATCTGGCTTCCACCTTCAAGCATTGATACTCATTACTGTTTTATCGGCCGTGTGTCAACAGCTGATCATCCAGATCCTATTCCTGATTTTTCAACCTGGAACGAATTTTGGAACTGGCTTTCCAGTGATCCAGCAGTTGCACTACGAAATCTTGCCTTCGTTAACAATATCCCGGATACCGGAACAGAGTGGCATCTGGATTTACTCAATCCAGATCCAACCACCCATACACATGTGATTCAAGCTGTCTGTACAGGCTGCCCGGTAGGGTCTACCCTTCAAATTTATTGTCCTGCAACGACCCCGGACCCGATTATCAATACAACACAAACCATCAATAACCCTACTCTTCAAAATATCTATGCAACGTCTTCTCTTCCAGCTAATTTTTCTGATAATCTTGTCATCCGGTTTACCCCTAACGGAAGTAGCGCTGGTGCTGTTATTACTATAAAACAATATGTTGCACCAAATTCAACCGATGGATTAATGTTTGCTGATGCAAAATCTGTAAAAAGAACGTTCGGAAATCATGAAGCCGGTCATCCAGCATTGAAGGGTGTACAACCGCTTGTCTATCTAGGATGTTTTACCTATAAGGTTGAAAGTTAGTCTATAACAATTCATCTAATTAAACGAGGAGAAATATCATGTCAGTATTTCCAGAAGAACATGCCGTTCAGATGAATCTGGATGGCAATGCCTATATTGATTTGGGAACTGTCCTTAATCTCAACATAAGCTTTCAAGGCAATAGTCCCTATACTTTCGAATGCTGGGTTCGGCCCCAGGGAGCTGATGTCAATGGCACCATCTTTTCTAAGGATGAGGAGTTTATTCTCGGTATTAAAGGTGGCTGCATTTATATGGAAAGAACCGGCCAGATTGGTCCGCTTCAGGGTTCAACAACACTCAAAGAGGACGTCTGGTATTATGTTGCCGTTTCCTACGATGGACAAACCATCACCCTTTATCTGAATGGTGACATTGAAGCTTCCATGGTGACCCATGATGAAGGCACCCCGGATAAAGGGCATAGCTTTCAATTGGCAAACGATGGCGGGGATACGCTGTTGAATTGTGCCATGTCCAGCTTCAGGGCCTGGAACGTTGCCCGGGATCAGGAAGCTATCTGGCAAGCTGCTTATGAACCACCACAACCACAAATTGGATTAATTGCTTTTTATGACTTTACTCAATTGCCTGCTCGCGATATTTCGGGTCACGACAACCCGATTACACTTAGTAGCGGGGCTGTTTCACAATACACAACCCCAGGTCTCTATCTAAACAATAATGCCTATGCAGATCCCTCCGATGAAGCTGATATAAATCCGGGCGGAAGTGACCCCTATTCTATCCAGTCATGGTTATTTCTTTCCCAAACCAGCGGACAACAATCAATTTTTGCCAATGGTGATTTTAATGCCAATTCCGGAATTGCGTTCTATGTGGAAAATGGCATACTAAAATCCCAGAGGGGCGCCAGCACCGGTCAGGTACTATCCTCAGCCACAACATTACTACCAGATACATGGTATAACGTTGCAACGACATATGATGGCACATCGTTGTGTATCTATATCAACGGAGCCCTCGATGCCAGCGGTCAATTCGGGGCTATAGAAACCATGCCGGATGGGGATGTATTAATCGGTGCTGCCATGGTTGGAACCAGTCCAAGTATGTTTTTCCAGGGCTATATGCAATCTATGGCTGTATGGACAAAAGCGTTATCCATTAACGAAATCGGAATATGGATGACTCAAAAACCCTTTTACCAAGCGAATCAAGTTGCCATCTTCGATTTCACAATGCCACCGTCAAAGGATCTTTCTGATGGACACTCTATAGTAGAAAAGAACGGCGCCATCATCCAGAATCTCCTCATGACACCCAAGGCAGGAGGTGGCTATGATTTCACTTCACAACCCCTGGTTCCACCACCGCCGCCACCTGAACCTCATGAACAATGCCGTTTCCAGGCTTTCAAAGATAATCAACCTAAAGTGGATCATTTTTCTGAAGCTCATAAAAAAATGATCATGGACGAGTTTGATCATTTTCTTTCCAAAACACCTAAAAAGATTCAGGATTTGCATGGTAAAACTCGAGCCAAACTGCGAAACAAACTAGATGAAGTATTCAAACTCGCAAAGGAAAATCCTGACGCTTTGCCTGGTGGAACAGTAAAACATGAAATAGTTGATGATCATCATGTGATTAGTTATCACCATAAAGGACAATCAATAGTCCTTTTCAAAGAACATGTGGATGATATTGATCCATGTGTCGTTTGGGTGATGACCTTTATTTATACGTTACTAACCGGCGTGATGGATCTTTTCGGTATCCCAACTCCAGCGAGTAAAATCAAAGAACTTGCACAACAACTCTGGAATAATCCGGCTTTCCAGGCTTCACTGAGAACGATCCTGGGTGCAACATTTACAGCTGGGTCCATATTGTCCTTTCTGAGATTACTCTATGATTTTGGTTTTCTGAAAAAATTCCTATGGATGTGTGCCACAAGTATTTCATGGTGGGCTGCTGCCAAGATCCTTGCAAAGTTGATCACATGGATATTTGGCACTGAAGTCGCTGTTGCCTACTTCATTGCACAAACTGTTGTTCTTGTCGCAAAACTCATCGTCCAGATAGCTGGATTCCAACAGGCTTGCGGAGGTGATGTCCCACAAATTGAGGGTAAAGCCGCCTAACAGTCTTATGGAAAACATTTATCATTCAACCCGCCCCTCCCATTGGGTCGGGTTTTTTAGTCGAGAAAATTACACCCTTTCTGGATAACTCATACCTTCCTCCTGGAGGGATTGACAATAGTCTCCATTTTTGCATATACTAAACCGGTTTGCATTACAAACCAGTTTACGGAAAAGAAACATTGAGGTGTGGAATGAATGTGGAACAGGATATCAAGGCGATGGAGAAAAAAATTGTTGCAGATTATAGCTCCGACGGAATCATTGACTTCCTGATGGGAATCACATTCATCGGTGTTGGTTTTACGATGCTCATGGATAGAACTGAATTAGTGGGAATCTTTTTGGTCCCTTTGATATTTACCAAAGCCATGCGTAAAAAAATTACTTTCCCCCGAATCGGTTATACACAACCTGATAACGTTGGAAACAGCTCATTAAAAGCCATTATGATCTTGGTGCTACTCGTTTTAACAGTCGCAATAATATTGCTGGGAGTAATCGCATACAAGAATCATTCAGTTCCTCCTTTTCTGGACGGCTACCTACTCCTATTTGGGGCTGCTCTAGTTGCTGGGTATCTAATAAGTACTGCGATCATCACCGGGATCAAACGATTCTATCTCTATGCCCTACTGGTAGGGGGAATATTTGTACTTGGTCATTTCCTGCATATGCAGGTGGCCTGGTATGTATTTGCTATGGGTTTGATCAGTTTTATTGTCGGATCAATATGGATGATCCGCTTCAAAAAAAGATATCCTATCCTCGATGACAACGAGATCATCCAGTCCTAGCCGGCAACATTTTTATAGTGAGTTTATTATGAGTACAGAACAGAATCTTCAGAACATCAGTCAAAACCTGATTCAAAGCGAAGCCGAAAATGGCGTTGTGGATTTACTTAGTGGTATAGCCATCCTTCTCCTCGGCCTTTTTGTGGGGTTTGACCTGACGGTAGCTATTTTCCTTTTTGTCTTTGTCGTTATTGCCACAAAATCCATCAACAACAAGTTTGTCTATCCTCGAACAGGCTATGCCGGTGGAGTTCCATTGGATCATATCAAAGTGACATACTCATTTGTGATTTATGTTCTTGGTGCTGTGATCCTGTTATCTTCTTTGGGGATGATGAAATACGTTCACAAACCGTTACCGCTAATCCTTGACAGCTATTTTATCGCACTGATCGGACTCTTTTTTCTTTCGATCTTCTTCTTTGTTGCAAGAAGCTTTGGCATAAAACGACTTCACTTTTATGGATTGTTAACTTTTATCATGATGGTAACAGGAAATATCCTAAGTCAGAATAACTCACCCCTTGTTCATGATCCAGCTCGCTACCTCGGAATAAATATCATGATTTTTGGTTTTATTTCGATGGTGATGGGTGGCGTATTGATGGCAAAATTTGCAAAAAAACATCCAATTATTAAGGATGGAGGCAATGACACCACGGAAGGCTAAACCTGACGAACCATTGCAGGTAGATCCCATCATCCATGCACCTGCCCGTTTCCAGATTATGGCGAACCTCTATCTGGTAAAGGAATCGGATTTCCTATTTCTTTTGAAGCAGACGGGATTAACGAAGGGGAACCTTTCAGCTCATCTGATGAAGCTAGAAAAGGCGGAATACATCACGATAGAAAAAACCTTTGTGGATAAGATATCTCGAACAATAATTGCCATCAGTAAAAACGGAAAAAAAGCGTTCGAGAATTACAGAAAAACAATGAAAAGGATGCTGGGGTGAAAAATGAAAACCAGAGAAGAACTTAACAGGATTGAATCTAAGATTAATGACTTTGGTTTGGCTTACGGTCTTGGAGAATTATTTTTAGCAGTATGTCTCTGGTGGATGTGGGGTATGAAACTACTGATGCCGGGTGATACCACTCTTGAGTTTTTAATAACACTTGCAGGAATTGGAGTTTTAGGCAGAGTGCTGCATTTCTTCCGTATAAAATATATAGCTCCGAGGACAGGATACCTTAAAAGAAACAACTTCAGCAAACGGGAACTTATGAAAGCCTTCTATATGCTTCCCCTGGGACTCATTCTTTTTGTTCCGTTATTTGTGGCTGAGTTTAACCACGGATTTACTGAATTAGCAGCTTTCACCAAAACTTACCTTCTTTTAATCATGGGAATTGCTTTTGCCATTTTTCTCTATCTTGCCGGAAAAATTGGCCATTTTAGAAGATTGAAATATTATGGTTTTGTCCTGGGATTTACTATTGGAATAAAACAATTTTTCCCAATTAGTTTCGACCATCTCAAGGTTTTCTGGTCCCTTTTATTTGTATTCAGTGGTAGTGTTCAGTTTTACCGTTTTATTAAAAAGCATCCTCTGGATGGAAGGAATAAGCCTGAAGAGATAGAAGGGTTATCGTAATAAACCATCGTTAGACGAGGGTGAAAATGAACACCGAAAAAGAAATACGTGAAATTGAAGACAAAATGATCCGCGAATCCTTCGAGGATGGGATAGTCGAACTTTTCCTTGGACTCATTGGATTGTGGGCATGGGTTAACATGCATTTTGAGATCGAAAACAGAATACTAATGTATCTGGTATTTCTTGTTCCAATTGCATTTGTCAGAAACTACATAGAATTCTTCAAAAGAAAATTCATTTTTCCCAGAAGAGGTTATAACGATCAAAAAAAATATGGAAAACGTCAGGTCCTGCAAGCCCTTATACTAACCGTTATCGCTTTAGGATTAATCTTTTCTATCGTTCTTATTTTAGAGGCTGAAGATTCAGCTATTTCTTCTTTTTTTAATACCTACCTTTACCTCATTCTTGGCACAATGGCTGCAGTATTTTTGCAATTTGTAGCAGCAATAACAAAGATAAAAAGATTAAAGAGATATGCGTTATTGGTAGCCTTGGCATTTTTTATAAGGTTCAACTTCACCTTCAGTATTGAAGTCTTTTTCCTCTATTTTTCTATATTGCCGTTGGTAACAGGATTCTACCTTTTTATGCGTTTTTTGAAAAAATACCCTGTGGTTGAGATGGAGAATACCGAGATTCCTGTCAGAAAAATGCAGGAATGACATCCTGTGTCTTAGGCAAGGTTGTCATCCTGAATTTTACTGAATTAAACTTCCCGGGATGCGGTCACTCCCGGGCTACATTTTATGGTATGGTATGTCCTGATTTGCGGTAGGCAATAACAAAATGTGGCGATTCGCCGCCTTCTGTGGGATCACCGTCAGTTCCAAAGTCCCGTCTGAAGTATTCAGCAATTCGATGCGCCGCTTCGACTGAAAAGGCCTTTCTGAAGATCCAACGGTCTTCATCCTTATTCACGTTGTGATATTCAAAAAGGGAATAGCTACCACTCTCGGCGGAAGCCACAAACCAGTCGGACACGGAACCGTGGAAGCTTCGTATATAGGAAAGAATTTCTGCTGTGATTAACTGCTCGTCTTTTGGCATGGCCGAACCCCTCCTAAATCCGGTCTACTGCTGAGCGTAACTGCATATAATATATGGGTGTATTAAATCTTAGGCAATGGAAACTTTTATTTTATTCTTCTTCGAAAATAGTCTTTCAAGAGGATACAGATAAAAAACTCCTAGATTCCCGACAACAGAACTCGTGAATGACAGTCTTTTTGTCTTTTCCTCCTCAATTGGATTTGACTATAAAACAAAAAAGGACCAGCGGTTAAACTGGTCCTTGAATCGTCGATCATTTAGCCTTATTTCAGTAACGCCAGGAAGACACCGGCAGCCACCGCTGAACCGATCACACCGGCAACATTTGGACCCATCGCCGCCATGAGCGGATTGACTTTGCCACCCGTTGCATTCGACACAAAGTTCTGCACAACCCGTGCCGCCATTGGAACAGCGGAAACACCTGCCGCACCGATACATGGGTTAATCTTTTTATCTTTTTTAAGGAAAAGATTCAGCAATTTTGCAAAGAGAACTCCGCCAGCTGTCGAAATCGAAAATGCTATCGCACCGAGAACGAGGATTTTGATCGTTTCGAAACGGAGGAATTCCGCCGCCGTCATTGTCGCACCAATAGTGATTCCTAAAAAGATGGTGACAATGTCTGTCAGAGGTCCACCTGCGGTTTTCTTCAAACGTTCTGTTACTTTCGATTCACGCAAAACATTTCCGAACATCAGCATACCCAGAAGCGGAGCGCATGTCGGAACAAAAAGAATCGCCACAATACCCGTGATAATCGGGAAAAGGATCACAGCCATTTGCGACACTTCTTTTGCTTGCGGCATGTCGATGACCCGTTCCTTTTTGGTGGTCAACAAGCGAATAATCGGAGGTTGAATTACCGGGACCAGTGCCATGTAACTATAGGCTGCCACCGCCACTGCACCGAGGAGATGCGGCGCGAGTTTAATCGTCAGGAAGATGGATGTTGGTCCATCAGCCCCACCGATAATACCGATTGCGGCCGCTTCGTTGATATCAAAACCTGCCAGATAAAATGCACCTAGAGCTGTTGCAAAAATACCTAACTGAGCGGCAGCGCCGAGCAGGAAGGTATAGGGTCGCGAAAGCAACGGTCTGAAATCTGTCAGTACTCCCACTCCAAGGAAAATAATTGGGGGAAGTAACTCGGTCTTGATACCCTCGTTATAGAGGTGCTGGAGCAATCCATGTTCAATATCCAAACCTGCCGACATCATCGATAACGGCAAGTTGGAAAGGATTGCGCCAAACCCAATGGGTACAAGAAGTAACGGTTCGTATTTCTTATGAATCGCCAGGTAGGTCAAAAGCAGACCAATGCAAATCATCACAATGTTTCCAATTGTGAGATTGGCAATACCTGAATCGTTTATCAGTTTTGTAAAGCTATCCATTTCACCACCTTATTGGGGCTGAATTGTCATAATGGGTTTACCTGCACCGACATCGTCACCAATGCCGACAAAGACTTCCTTGACAATACCACCAACAGGTGCTTTAACTGCATGATTCGCTTTCATTGCTTCCACTTCAGCGACTTTTTGCCCTTCAGTCACCTTTTCACCGGCTTTCACATAAAGCTCAACGAGGGGAGCATCTCCATCAAAGGGTGAAAAAACGGGTGTTCCATTGGAAGCAGGAGCCGCTGCTATTTCAGCAGGAGCTGCTCCACCACCAGAACCGGGCATGTCTACAGTAACTTCGAAGTTACGAGTTGTACCGTTCTCCACGACCTGAACATTGGTAACAACCGGACCTGCCGGCATGACTGCTGTGCCTGCTGGCACGGCCGCTGGTGCTGCTGGAGCTGGTTTATCTTCTTTTTTCAATGGAATTTCTATTTTCGGCTTACCCATAAGTAGCCGTAGTCCCTCGTTCAGTTCCAGTTTTTTTCCTGGAACCATTGCCGCGGCAACGAGGAAAATAGATTTTTCATCCGTTGGCAATCCTCTTTCTTCAAGTGCTTTTTTAGCATCTGGAAGAACGTCAGGGGCTACACTTAATGGATCTTTTTCGAGTACCGGTAGTTCGAGTTGTTCTGAAGCGATCTTGATAACGTCAGGATCGGATGGTAACGGCGTTTTTCCGAAGTATCCGAGGACACTTTTGCCGTAACCTGCGTCGATTTTACTCCAACGTCCATAAAGGACATTGTTAAACGCTTGCAGCCAGTATTGCTGGCTACCCGGAGTTACAGATGTCCAACCGCCGCCGGCTTTCACTACGACCGGGAATTCTGCGAGGACTTCGCTGTAACGGTCCAGGATACCTGCTTTAACCATCATATGTACATTCGGTCCAATTGCTCCACCCGGCATTGGGAAACCAACGACGCGAGCATCAGCACTTGTGACAACAGGATTAAAGACATAGTCTTTCAACCCTTCATTCAGCAGATTTTCAATTTCGCCCATTGCACTGACATCGAGATCAAGGTCATAGCCTGTCCCCTTCAGAGCATGGTCCATTGAACGAACATCCGGCTGGACTGTCCCGCTGGCAAGCGGTCTGACCGAAAGGTCGATACCGTCTGCACCACCTTCAATGGCTGCCATGTAACATGAAACCGCTGTACTGGCAGTATCATGAGTGTGGCACCAAAGTGGTACTTCGGGCGGAAGAATCTTTTTAATTCCCTTTGCAGCATCATAGAGTACCTTCGGCGTTGTTGTACCGCTGGCATCTTTAAGGCAAAGGCTATCAAAGTGAACACCACTGGCAATGATCTTTTTAGCAACATTGATATAAAATTCAGCTGTATGTGCCTGGTCTGATACAAAGGGTAATCCCATTAAGGCAACACACACCTGATGGTGCATTCCAGAATCAACAATGGGTTGACCTGTTTTTGCCAAAAGGTCAACGTCATTCATGAAATCAAAGTTTCGGTCCCATGTGGTACCGTATTTTTTATGGAGGTTTGCCTGGAGTTCCAACGCTTTAATGTTCTGCGTTGTCAAGGTAACACCACTGATGGAACGTGTCAGAATTTGCAGATCAGCATCTGGTCCAACTGTATCACGCATTGTCTGCATGGTTTCGAAAGGATCTTCACCGCAATAAAAATAGGGTGCCTGATAACGCGCTCCACCCCCAAATTCGAAATGCTTGATCCCTGCTTTTGCGGAAGCTTCCATGGCAGGAAGTAAATCTTTAATCCGTGCTTTTCCACCAAACATACTTTGTAGGCCGTCTCGGAAAGGAGTAAACATTACCCGGATTGTTTTTTTGTTCTCGGTGTAAATCATACCTTCTCCTCAATGCGTGTGATTTTCGCGCCAGGAATCACGCTGTTGATTGAAGCAGAAATCGCTGCAACGTAAGTCGCATCAACTTTTTTTGCTTTTTCTGGGAATACCAGGGTGATAAGGTGCATGACTCCGGCTAGTACTGCGAGTAAGAAGAAAACTGCTGAAAATGCGGTAAGACACATCGTGACGAGTTCAATTTGTCCCAAAGGAACCCCCTTTCTCATCCGACATGAAAAGAGTTGTTTTCTGAAGTTTAAGTTTAGTCAAAAAGCAGCAATGATTACAAGTAATTCCCCATTATTTCACATGTTCATTTTTTTCACGAGCCCTTGGAGTTTTTCTTATTAATACTTGTTTTCATTGAAAATAAGACAAAAAGAAGGCCTCCAATTCAAAATCAATTAGAGGCCGTTAACAATTATGTACTGCGTATACAGCTAAACGATTAGCGTTTCTTGTTAACCGTTTTCTGTACAGCACCAATCGCAGCAATATTGACAATCGCATCTACACTGGCTTCTGCGGATAGAACGTGCATAGGCATATCCAGACCCGTTAGAATTGGGCCAACTGAGGATGCTTCACTGAGTTCACGGATCAATCGCATGGTGATATTAGCCGAGTTCAGGTCGGGGAAAACAAGGCAGTTTGCTCCACCCTGAATCTTTGCAAATGGGAAATCCTCTTTCAGAATGTCCGAATTCACTGCGACATCAGCCTGAACTTCACCTTCAACTTTCCAATCAGGATGCTTTTCCCACAACATCTCTGTCGCTCGACGCATTTTGTTTGAAGTGTCACAACGGACACTACCAAAGTTGGAGAATGAAAGCATGGCAATTTTCGGATCGAAGCCAAAGTCGGTAACCATGTCGTGTAAATCTTCGGTAATGGCTACTAGCTGCTCGGCTGTCGGGTTGATGTTCATTGCAGTGTCTGTAAGGAAGTAGTGTTTATTTCCGACGATCATCATATAAACGCCGGCGACTACCTTTCCAGGTTTGCGTGCGTCACTGCATACTTGAAGCATTGGACGAACTGAACCGGGATAATAGCGTGTACGACCGGAAATATAAACATCAGCATCACCCTCGCGAACCATCATTGGGCCAAAGCGATATGGTGAAGTCATGTGAAGTTTTGCTTCAAATTCACTGATACCCTTACGCTGGCGACGGGTGTAATATTTGTTGATATAATCGTTCAGACGATAATCTTTTCTTGGATCAATGACCAACGCCTTGAGGTTAAGGTCGAGTTCTTCGATTTTCGCCTTTACTTCTTCCTCTTTACCAAGGAGAATCACATTTCCGATATTTTCATCTTCAATGATCTGGCTGGCGCGAAGAACTTTCTCATCCGTTCCTTCTGCGAAGACAACGCTGTGTTCTTCTTTTTGAGCGAAGTGGACCAAACGGCGGATCAAACGGCGTTCTGAACCAAGGTGCTCTTCCAGGCTATCACGGTATGCATCCCAATCCGTGATTTTTTTGCGTGCAACGCCTGTTTTTACTGCGGCTTTAGCAACAGCAATTGATTCCCACGTCAATACTCGAGGATCGAATGGTTTTGGAATCAGGTATTCACGACCATAGTGTAAACGATCAACGCGATAAGCATGAAGCACCGTATCCGGTACATCTTCTTTTGCCAATTGCGCAAGAGCGTGGGCAGCAGCAACTTTCATTTCCTCGTTGATTTTGGTAGCGCGAACATCAAGAGCACCACGGAAAATGAACGGGAAACCGAGAACGTTGTTCACCTGGTTCGGATAGTCAGAGCGACCAGTGGCTAAAATAACATCTTCACGGGCGGCTTTAGCTTCTTCATATGTAATTTCAGGATCGGGGTTGGCCATGGCGAAAACGATTGGATCTTTTGCCATTGAACGAACCATATCTCTATCAACAACATCAGCAACAGAACAACCACAGAAGACATCAGCATCAACCATTGCATCTGCAAGGGAACGACGATCGGTTTCAACTGCGAAGTAAGCTTTATACTTATTGTAACGTGGATGATCCTCTTCCAGATCTTCTCTACCTTTATAGAGGACACCTTTACTATCGCACATCATGATGTTTTCATGGGTACAGCCCAGTTCCTCATAAAACTTGGCGCACGCAATACCAGCAGCTCCAGCTCCATTAACAACGACTTTGGCTTTTGCCATATCCCTATTACTGATTTCGCAGGCATTAATAAGTGCAGCGCCTGAAATGATCGCTGTGCCGTGTTGGTCATCGTGGAATACTGGAATTTCCATCGTCTCTTTTAATGTCTCTTCGATCTGGAAGCATTCCGGTGCTTTAATATCTTCGAGGTTGATACCACCAAAAGTGGGTTCCAATAATTCACAAGTCCGGATAATTTCCTGCGGATCTTGTGTGTCTAGATTGATGTCGAAAACATCAACATTTGCAAATCTCTTAAAAAGAACGCCTTTGCCTTCCATTACTGGTTTACCGGCGAGAGGTCCGATATTTCCAAGACCAAGAACGGCTGAACCGTTCGAGACGACAGCTACCAGGTTACCCTTTGAGGTATAGAGGTAAGCGTCTTCAGGATTTTCAGCGATTTTTAAGCAGGGTACAGCTACTCCAGGTGTGTAGGCCAGGGAAAGATCACGTTGTGTAATGCAAGGTTTTGATGCAACAACTTTGATTTTTCCAGGCACAGGCTCGGAATGATACTTCAGGGCCTCTTCATCATAAGCCATGACTAAAACTCCTACCGTTTTTGTCGTTCAGATCAACGAAAAAGCGCGCCTTTTCCCCAAGCGCGCGAAATTGCTGAACTACTCTGTTTGTCACAGATTGTAACCCGCCGGAATCTACCGGCTACGTGAAATATAGCACAATGTATTTTGAATAGACAGACCTAGCCTCTCGCCCCTCCCATGTATCCAAACTGATTATAGTCAATCGATTAGCTATTACAATTATTATGAATGAAAACTCTGCTACTGGAGCCGAAGATTTCTTCCATGATTCAGATGTTTTTTAGTTTTTTCTCGAGATGTTGTTCGATACACGGTTGAAATAAAAATAAGGTAAGAGTAACCTTTTCTATTTAAGACTCGAAAGTTTTTCTAAACCCATATTATTACTGGTTAAAGACGATCTCTCCCTCTCAGAGAAATCCGAAAAAATGTCAGTATTTCGTTTTGATTTCAGTTTTGATTCTGCGATCTTGGGCTTTGTGAATTATTAGTTCGATATTTACTGAGAGTGATGAGGATGTTTTCAATGGAAGCTCTAGCCCCGGTAGATACGTTATTTAAAAATCGTATCGAAAACATACATGATTTACCTGTTTTACCCCAGGTACACATGCAGGCCCTTCGTGTGGCAAATGATCCTGATGGTAATGCCTACCAACTGCAGGAAGTTTTGCGCTACGACCCCATTTTAACGGCTAAAATTCTCCGTGTTGCTAACTCAGCCTATTATGGATTTCCGCGTGAAATAGAATCTCTGCGAACTGCTCTTGTAATGCTCGGTACTCAAGAGGTTGTTCGATTGATCAGCACAACTGCACTTATCTCAGCGTTCAAAGATCAGCGACTTCACCCTCGTTTCGATCCATACCGTTTCTGGGAACACTCAATCGTCGTTGCTGAAGTATCAAACCATCTCGGCAGATTGCTGAATCTTCCTGTCACAGGCGATGTGTTTACGGGTGGACTGCTCCATGACATCGGCAGTATACTCATGGGTTCACATTTTCAGGACGAGTATGAAACAGCTGTTTCTACAGCGGAAGAGCTGCGAATCACCCTTAGAGAAGCTGAACTGAAAGTTCTTGGATTAAACCACGCTGACGTTGGTGGTCTTTTAGCCGATCAATGGAATCTCCCCACTTCCCTGACAACCATGATCCGTCATCACCATGAACCTAAACGTGCCGAAAGCCACTTCCTGGCTGTGAGTATCGTTTACCTTGCCAATCGTATCGCCAATAGAAAAGGCAAACGTTTGTTTTCCGGCAACGAGGAACGTCCTGTTGAGTTTGATCCAGCTTGGCGTGTTCTTGCCAGCCGTATTTTACCGGCGAAACTTGACATCCGTAAAACCATGAGTGACATGGATGGGGTCCTCGATCGTGCGGTAGAGTTCACCAAGTCCGTTCTGGCGAATTAACCTTAATGCTCCACCTTGAATTCTATTACAGGAAAACTCCATCTTGTTGAGTTTTCTCTTTCCACTGGCTATTTTTTTTATCATTTTTTCTGTAAGAAACATATTCAGAATTATTTAGCACCTTTATTATCATTTCAGGGTCATCTATATGTCGCCAACTTCGCTTGTGGATGCAACGTTTCAAGATCGGTTGTTTGCATCACAGGACCTTCCTGTGCTTCCGCAAATCCATCTGCAAGCCATGCGTATCGCCGCTGACCCGGACAGTAATGCCGCCCAACTCCAGGAAATCATCCGTCACGATGCCTCATTGGCCAGTAAAATCTTAAAGGTAGCCAACTCTGCTTTTTATGGATTCCGTAACCGTATTGACAATCTGCAAACAGCTGTCGTCATGCTGGGTACCGATGAGTTAATGCGTCTGATAGCGACATCTTCTGTGCTCTCCAGTTTCAACAAAGAAAGTTCCAGTGCTCAGTTTGAACCTCAACTCTACTGGACTCACAGTGCTGCCGTTGGAAATGTCGCCGGGGCGATGGCAAGAAAATTGAAAATTCCTAACGCTGGGGATGTTTATACAGGTGGCTTGTTGCATGATATCGGTAAAATATTGATGGGGAGTCGCTTCCATCTCGAATATGACGTTTGTCTGAAATATTCAATACAGCATAACGTTCATATCCGTTTTGCCGAATCCCATATTCTGGGTCTGGACCATACTCAGATAGGCGCCCATCTGGCAAAAAGCTGGGGATTGCCTGAACAACTGGCTTCGATCATACGCCGCCATCATACACCGCACCTTGAAAAAACCTATCCGATTCCCGTTGCCATCGTTCACCTGGCCAATCGTATCTGTAAACGGTTCGGTGCAGGTTTCGCCGATAAAGCCGACGAGAAACCGCTTGAAACTGATCCCTCATGGGAAACATTGCAATCGAGGATTTGGCCGCGAGAGATCAATGTTGACAAGACCATTCAGTCGTTGATCAAAGACGTTCGCGGTTCAGAAGACTTCATCCGTGAATTGATGAAGTCTTAGACCCCCTGAAGCCTTTAACCACGGAATACACTGAACACACTGAAAAAATCTGCCTATTTAGGATTTAAAATAATTATTGCCTCTGGATTACATGTTTTCCACTTCCAAATCTTCTTTTCGTTCGAATGCCATATTTCTTAATAATTTTTCTAAATCATAAAAGTAGTTTTAATTGTATTCCGTGGTTAAAGGGTTTTCCCGGTTTTGTTAGTGAAATCGCGAATTATTCAGCCTGAACTTCAGAGCCCAAAAAAGGTATGGAGACACTCTTGATGTCATTCCTGCGTTCGGTTGGCAGGAATCTCGTTGTTTTTGTGCTGTTTAATAAACAAAGATTTATGTTTTCTCCGGAGACCTAAAAAGGTGTGGAGACAATTGCCGTACCTGATTTCATCTCGTATATTTATCGGTCCCGGAGGATTAGCCTAATTGGTAAGGCAGCGGTCTTGAAAACCGCCGGGTTGAAACGCCCTTGGGGGTTCGAGTCCCTCATCCTCCGCCAAACGCCCGTAAGACTTGATTTAACAAGCTTTCGGGCGTATTTTTTTAGGTCTTTACCAATAAGAAGCATAAGCTTTAGAGGTATAATGACAAGGAACCCTCCATTCCAACTGTTGTACCTACAACATGTTTCGTATTTTCTATTTCGGATTAACTGTGAATTCTAGAGGGATATCAATTCTATTTGTGAGTTTATTCCTGCTTTTGTTATCACAATTGCCTGCTAGCGCTTCGAGCGCGTCAAAGAATCCATTACGTGTTGTAAATGTTTTCCCCGCACCTGAAAGTCAAAATCCAAATAATATCCATGCGATAGATAATTTCAGTATCCAATTGCTAAGCGAAGCGGCAGCCAGTATGGGGCGAGACCTGATCGTCCAGAGGGGCTCAAGACAGGATTCCGAGGAGTGGTTGAAACATGGTAAGGTCGATGTAATCGCAGCAGTCGTAAGAGATTCCAGTACCAAAGCAAACTTTGACTATACCTTCCCCTTCCTTACTCTCCATGGCGCCATTGTTGTACGTCACGATGAGTCGGAGATTCAATCCCTTGACCACCTACATGGTCGAAAAGTTGCCGTTTTAATTGGCCCACCAGATCTATCTTACCCAATGCAACTTGGGATAGACATACTTGATCATTCTATTATTGACCCTGGTGTTCCAATCGAGAAGCAGGTCGAATACGCTCTGAAGGAACTCGGAAACGACAATCTGGATGCCGTGATTATGCAACGCCTTCATGCCCTGGAGATCCAACGGCAAAAACCAGAACTTGGACTTCATGTGCTTCCGCAGGTGATTGAAAAACTCCAACATGAATTTTGCTTTGCAGTCCGTGATGGAGAAAAACATACTCTTGCTTTACTCAATGAAGGGCTTGCAAAAGTCACGGAAAATGGGACTAAACGCCGACTTTACGCCGAATGGCTTAGCCCACTGGAGCTTCCCACCAGGAGCCGTATTGTCATTGGTGGCGACTATCGATTCCCTCCCTATGAATTTCTCGATCCTTTAGGCCGTCCAACAGGGTTCAACGTAGAGCTGACCCAAGCCATCGCTCGGACAGTAGGATTAACAGTGGAATTCCAGCTTGGTGCCTGGCACGAAATCCGAAACAGTCTGCTAACGGGTAAAATTGATGCCATAATGGGTATGCCCTATTCTGTAGAAAGCGATGCATATTTTGATTTTTCCCCTGCTCATACGATTATCCAGTATATAAGCGTTGTCCGTAAGGATAATATTACTCCACCCTCTTCGCTTGAAGATTTAGTTGGTATGGAACTGGCTGTAATGCGTGATGGTGCGATGCACCATTATGCGTTGAGTAACGGATTACTAGATGAATTGGCGACTGTTCGCTCCCAACAAGAGGCACTTCTGGCTGTTGCCGAAGGCCGTCGAGATTGTGCCTTAGTTTCCCGCAGGTCAGCTCTTTACTGGATAAATGAACTTGAATGGGACAATCTGGAATTGGGTGAGACCCCGTTTCTTACAGCCGAATATTGCTATTCGGTTTTAGACGGTGAACAGACATTGTTTTCATTATTCGGTGAAGGGCTTCAGCTGATAAAGGAATCAGGAGAGTATCATAGTATCCGTCAAAAATGGCTAGGGATATACGAAGAACAGCTTGCAACAAAATATCTAAAATTCGCTATTATAATTTTTGTTCCATTGCTGCTGGCACTGCTGGGTACAATGCTCTGGTCCTGGATGCTTCGAAAGCAGGTTGCTAGAAAAACTGCTGATCTTTATCAGAGTCAAGCAACATTGCAGGCAGCTCTTCAAGGCAATGAGTTTGGCATAATAATTGTCGATGCACCTGATGGCCGTGTTCGGCTTGCAAACAAAGCGATTCGGGACTGGTACAATCGTCCAGAACCAGAATCAACCGAGGTGACCGAACTGGCTGAAGAGTGGCAAACATGGGAACCGGATGGTAGTCAAACACCCACCGATAAAGGTCCATTAACTCGTGCGATTCAGCAGGGTGAAACATCCCGTCGCCAACTCATAGTTTTTATTGACGGTAAAGAGCATATATTGATGGCAAATTCGGCCCCTATCCGAGATAAGAAAGGCAAGATTGTTGCTGGTATTAGCATTCAATTGGATATCACAGAGTTACTCAACGCACAGAAAGTTCTTCGGGAAGCCCAAGAGCTTCGCGTGGCAAATAAAATGGCAGCAACAATTGCACACGAATTTAATAACCCCATGGCCGTCATCAGTGGTACTCTTGATCTTATCAGTATGGGGGTTACTGACATTACCGAGCAAGAAAAACAGTTTGAAAAAATCCGCGCACAAATTCAACGGATGAAAAATCTTGTCAACTATCTGCTTGAATTAAGGGAGCTAAAAGAGATTGATTACGCTGCCAGTACGAAAATACTTGACATCCATCCACCTGATTCCATTAACAATAATGATTCATCTGACTCTTCACTAGATACCCCGGATACAAAATAACGGCTCTAAGTTTTTTTCTGAAAATTACCGTAACAGGTGAGCAACCCTACCCAATAAATTATATTTCTGCTAACATCAAATGTTTTGTCTTGGATTTCCTTGTTTTAAATATTTTATTTATATACTAGTAGAATAGTCAAGGACAAGGTATCGCTGAAACTATTTCGAACTTTAGAGATAATGATACATGATGAAAAAATCCAGAGGAATTATTGCTTCATTGTTTTTTACTTCACTGTTGTTTGTCCTGATTCTGCCAAATAGTGGTTGTGATAATAACAAGACAATACCATTAAAAGTTCTATACTGGAATGATTTTCACGCTGCCAATTCCCCAGTTGCATTTCCAATAGAAAACGGCGATACGATTCAAGTAGGTGGAATCGCTCAACTGGCATCCATCGTGCAACAAGTTCGCAGTAATCACAAGTACGTACTCGTACTGGATGGAGGGGATGATTTTCAGGGTTCCCCTATCAGTTCTTTAACTCAGGGCGCTAGCCAAATTGAACTGTTGAATGTAATCCTTCCCGATGCTATGATTCTTGGCAACCATGAGTTTGATTATGGACCAGAAATCCTCCATCAGCGTCTTGCTGAAGCAGAGTTCCCAATTTTGTTAAGTAATATTCGCATCCGAACGAATGGAAATCCTGTATCTATTCCTGACACCATTTTAAATATAGAAGGAATCGATGTGGGACTGATTGGTGTGATGGCAGGGTATTTTGACAACTTGTTAACACAGCAGGTTGCCAGTCATTTCGAAGTACTCTCGGCTGACTCCATGATCCAAGTGAGCCTGGAGCGTTTTAAACAAGCTGCAGTAGATGTTCGAATCGTTTTGAGTCATAGTGGTTTTGAACAGGACAGCCTGCTTGCTACGAAATTCGGGAACAAGATTGACGTCATTGTAGGTGCACACTCCCATTCCTTGCTTCGAGAAGGAAGAAGGATAAACGGTGTTCTGATCACCCAGGCTGGATCTCGCGGGCAATGGTACGGTGAATTAGATATTGAGGTGGACACTCTCAACCATCGCGTTACCGATAGTCAAACACATGTTAAACGTATTTTGGCATCAGACTTACCTGCTGACACCGCTATTCAGGAACTCCTGGATCGCCAGGAGACACTTCTTTCCGAAAAGTTGGATGTTGAGGTCGCAACACTGGTTACCCCCTGGATTCGTAGTGAGGATGGGGAAAGCAATATTGGCAACTGGGTGGCTGAAACGTATCGTCATGCCGCCAAAGCTGATGTTGGAATTATTAATTCAAGTGCCATATGGACAAATTTTCCAGCAGGTCCATTAACGATTCGAGATATCTATGCGATCACACCATTTAATAATCAACTGGTAAAGCTAGAGGTTACAGGCGAAGAACTGATTCAAATCATCCGCCACAGTCTTGCAGATCATTCCAGATCGATGCAAATCAGTGGATTACGTTATATTGTCCAGCGAAATTCTATACGTGCAACTGTTAATGGGCAAGACATTGTTCCAGAACAACTGTATTCTATCGGTACTATTATATATGTAACTGATCATATTGACTGGTATTTCGGTTTCACCCCGGGTGACCATGAGATTGTGAATTTGAGTCTAATCGATCAGGATGTTTTGCTTGAAGCCGCGCTCAGACAGGAGATGATAAATAGTACTGTGGATGATCGTCAACTCATTCTCCCTTAGAATATTTATGGTAAAAAGTGCCCGACGTAAATCATCCTCCGCAACACTTTTAAGCCCCACCATCTGGTGGGGCTTTTTAATTCTGCAATCCAACTTGACATGCCAAACCGATTCACCCATTTTCATCGAAACAGAATAACCGGAATAGCTTATGAATAGCCAAGACCTCATCGTTGCATTCAGTATAAGTCAAAATCAACTCGAACACTTCCTGAAGGATATAACTGCTGAAATGGCCGGACAGGAAGTAGACGGAGGCGGGAATCCAGTCAATTGGATTTTGGGACATATTCTGACGGAACGAGTTGAAGCAATTGAAATGACTGGCGTTGGCGATGTCTGCCCTATTCCTGACCTTTCGATGTATGGAACCGGGACAAAACCCGACCCCAAGAATGCTGTACCCTATCGTAAGATGAGAGAATTAATTAATGTGACGTTTGACTTGCTTATAAATGCCCTCCGTTCACTTGACGATCAGACACTGTCAGAACCCCGTCAGGAAACCATCCTCGGCAAACCTCGCGACTTGGGAAAACATCTTTTTTCCTATGTTCTGCATGAAATGTACCACATCGGTCAGATCAGTATTGCAAAGAAACAATACCCTTTATCCTGATCACCTTTTCAGTCTTCGAGAGCGAGTTTAATTCTATCCGTTAAAATAATTTTGAGATTCGATTGGTTACTTTAATGGATACGTGAATGATAATTGTTCCCATTTGGTTGATTAAAATCTGTATGGAGATTTGATGAAGGACACTGATAAGACCAAAGCTCAATTAATCGCTGAACTGGAAGAGTTGAAGAAGCAGTTAAAAGAAGTTAAAGAGAGTTATTCAAATGTTAGCCAGGTAGATATTACCGAAAGCGAAAAAAAGTTTCGCCTCCTCGCTGAAAATACACCCGGCATTATTATTGTGTATGACATTGATGAGAATGGTAACCGTCATACGGTTTATTTTAGTCCCGGATTGGAAAACATACTCAAAAGTGATTTTGTCCCAGAAATCGTAAACGACATCAACAATTATATCCGTCTTATCCACCCCGACGACATTGCCGATTTTCAATCAACAGCTGATAAATCCCAAGACTCTGAATCGGTCTTTGACTATGAATACAGAGTTCGGGTAGAGGAGGAAAAATATAGATGGGTCCACTCGGTTGCCAAGGCAGTAAAAAGGGATAATGGACTAATTCGATGGTATTGCAGAATATATGATATTACCGAACGTCGAAATATGGAGCAAGCATTAGCTGAAAGTGAGGAACGATTCCGTCGCCTGGCAGAAAATGCAAGTGACATGATTTACCGAATGAGTCTACCTGATGGGAATTACGAATATATCAGCCCAGCATCAAAGACAATCTTTGGCTATTCACCTCAAGACTTTTTTGAAAATCCAATGCTTATTCTTGAAATAATTGCTCCTGGATGGCACCCCTATTTTTCGGAACAATGGAAGAACCTTATTGATGGAAAAATGCCCCCCTTCTATGAGTACCAAATCATTCATGCCGTAACGGGGGAAAAACGTTGGATTAACCAACGCAACGTTCTTGTCCGTGATGATAAGGGACAGCCTACTGCCATTGAAGGCATCGCACGCGATATAACAGAAGAGAAAAATGCTGAAGAAGCGTTAAGGCAAGAAAAATCATTTCTCGATGTTGTTCTTTCCAGTTTGGCTGGGATTTTCTATGTCTTTAACCAACAGGGAAAAATCCTTAAGTGGAATCATAATTTTGAGGTAGTTTCAGGATATACGCCCGAAGAAATATCCAAAATGCATCCTCTCCAATTTTTCCGGGAAGAGGAGAGAGCGAAAATATTAAAAACAATAGAGGATGTTTTCGCCAACGGCAAATCATTTGTTGAGGGGAATTTTGTCGTCAAAGATGGTAGCACAATCCCTCACCTTATGACCGGTGCTCGGTTTGAACTTGATGGCGAACCATGTCTGGTTGGAACCGGAATCGATATATCAAAACGAGTCAAAGCAGAAAACCAACTTACTATTGAAAAGAATAGAGCCCAAAACTATATCGAAGGCACTCGTGCCGGCACTTGGGAGTGGAATATTCTTACCGGAACAAAGGTTTTTAATAAAAGATGGGCCGAAATCATCGGTTACTCTCTCTCAGAAATTGAAGTCAAAGATGCTAGTGATTTTTTTGATTCAATCCATCCTGACGATGAACCTCGTGTTCACGAACAGATGGATTTACATCTGGCTGGACAAGTAGATTATTATGATGTTGAATTCAGGCAAAGACATAAAGATGGCCATTGGGTGTGGATCAGTTCACGTGGCAAAGTGACAAATTTTGATGAAGACGGCAATCCCGTATTAGTCAGCGGTACCCACATTGATATTACAGATCGTAAGCTAATTCAGGAAGCTCTTGAAAAAGAGAAGGTTCGAGTTCAGAGCTATATCGAAGGTGCCAACGCTGGTACATGGGAATGGAACATCCAGTCTGGAGAAATCGCTTATAATGAAAAATGGTCTAAAATCCTAGGTTTCACTATGGAGGAGTTGGAAGGGAGTAATGTTGACGATTTCCTGAGCAGAATGCATCCTGAAGACCAAAAAGAAGCCGAAAAACAGATGGGGCTTCATTTCTCAGGTGAAATTGAATTTTATGATGCTGTATTCAGGTATAAACACAAAGACGGCCATTGGCTATGGATTAATGCACGCGGGAAACTTTCTCAAAGAACTCGAGAAGGTCATCCTGTTCTGATCACAGGAACCTATATAGATGTAACGGAGAGAAAACAGCTTGAAGATAAAATGCTCCAGACTCAAAAAATGGAGAGTCTCGGTATTCTGGCCGGTGGGATTGCCCATGACTTCAACAATCTCCTGGTAGGTATTATCGGTGGTGCTGAGCTCGCATTAATGAACCTCTCGCCCACATCACCGGGTTATAACGATATTCAAACCGTTATTAGTTCTGCCGCTGCTGCTGCCGACCTGAGTAAGCAGATGTTAGCTTACTCCGGGAAAGGTTCCTTCGATATTCAGAACGTTGATATTCGAGAGATCATCAACGAGATGGTTTATATGCTAAAATCATCCATATCCAAACAGGTGATTCTTAAAACGCAATATTCGGATAGTGTTCCGGGAATAAAGGCGGACATTACCCAGGTTCGTCAGGTCATAATGAACCTTGTCATCAATGCCTCTGAAGCCATCGGAGAAAAAGGAGGTATTATTAGTATATGGGTGGGTGAAATTAGATGTGGTTCTGAAAAAGAAATAAAGACGACGCTTGGTGAATATCTGCCTGTTGGGCAATATGTTATTGTCGACATTGCCGACACCGGCTCAGGTATGGACAAGGAAACCATCACCAAACTCTTTGATCCGTTTTTTACCACGAAATTTACCGGTCGAGGACTTGGTCTTTCTGCCGTTCAAGGTATTATGCACGGTCACAAGGGTGCTGTTAGTATAAAAAGTGAACCAGAAAAGGGTTCAACCTTCCGTCTATTCTTCCCCGCACTGGAAAAACCGCTAGAGCCTGCTGGAGCAGCTTCCGAACATACGAACACAGACGAAATCTCAGGGACAGTACTGATCGTGGATGACGAAGAATCCGTACGAAAAATGGCGGAGAGAATGCTTGACCATATCGGATTTGACGTTTTAACTGTATCAAATGGCAGAGATGCGGTAACTCTTTATCAAGAACAGATGGAAAAAATAAGTTTTGTCCTTCTTGATATGACAATGCCAGGTATGAACGGTGCAGAGACCTTTCATGAATTGAGAAAGATTGATCCAGAGGTGAAAGTGATTATTGCCAGCGGATATAGCGAACAAGACATCGCAACCCGTTTCAGTGGTGAACAACTATCCGGATTCTGCCAAAAACCATTCAGATACGATACCCTAAAGGACACCGCCACAAAAGTTCTGGGTTTGTAACATTCTGATTTTATTTGTCAATTATCAATAGTCTTTTCGTACCATAATTATTCAAGTAAAGTACATTTTCGATGTGATTTACTTGAATAATTTTTCGTAATCACCGTATCCTTCTTCACTCAGTTTATCTCTTGGAATAAAACGTAATGAAGCCGAATTGATGCAGAACCTTTTACCGGTCGGTGAAGCATTGTCATCAAAAATATGACCAAGGTGGGAATCTGCATCAGTACTACGGACCTCAGTACGAACCATGTTGTGTGACCAATCTGTCTGAGTTTTTATCTCTGTTTCATCAACAGATTGTGAAAAACATGGCCACCCCGAACCGGAATCATATTTATCAAGGGAACTGAAAAGCACTGTCCCACTGACTATATCAACGTATATACCTTCTTCTTTATTATCCCAGTACTCGTTTTGAAAAGGTGGTTCTGTTCCATTTTCCTGGGTAACGGTATACTGTAAGGAATTCAGCCTTTTTTTCAATGATGCTTTTGACATATCTGCACTGGCCTTTTTAACTTTTTCCTTTTTCAGCTTTGTCTCCTGATCATCCCATATCTTTTTGAAATAATCGTTACGTCCAGAGCCCTGCTTATACCTGTTATAACGTTCCGGTTCTTTTTGATAATAGTCCTGATGACACTCTTCCGCTTTGTAGAAATCTTTAGCCGGGAGAACCGCTGTAACAATGGGTTTATCAAAAACACCCGAATTTTCAAGGTCTTTTTTTGACTTTTCGGCTAACTTCATCTGAGCTTTGTCATGGTAAAATACGGCAGTGAAGTATTGTGTTCCCCTGTCATAGAATTGACCACCTTTATCTGTAGGATCAATATTTTGCCAGAACGTTTCCAGTAAAGTTTCATAGGAAACGACTGACGGATCGAATACGATTTGAACGGACTCGTAATGACCTGTATTCCCTGAAATCACTTCATTATAGCTGGGGTTTTTCGTCTTTCCACCCGTATAACCGGCGGTTACACTTTTTACTCCCTCCAACTTTTCGAAGGGCGGTTCCATACACCAGAAACAACCGCCGGCAAAAGTGGCTATTTTTTCTCCAGTATTCGACATTGACATTGATTTTTGTCCCTTGCTAGTATTCCAAAACCCGGAAATTAATCCGGCACTTAGAACAATAATTATTAATAGTAGTTTCTTCATGATGACCTCAAACCTGCATTAACGTTTACCGTTAGTCAATTGGCAGGACAGCAAAATACTATCCTGCCAATTAGAGTGCTTCTTTATAGTGTAGAAATCGTTACTCTCAGGACCATTCCGTTGGCAGGATAGGAATACCCATCATCCACCAATTGTACGTCACCGTTTTCAGTCATACCCATGTTTGCACCGCTTTGGCGGGGAGCTTGGTACAGACCAAATCCCGGTTCTTCGTTAACTTCAGTTCCGGCATCCCAGAGCATAAGTTCAGAGGTAATATCACCCGTTCGAGGCATTCCACCAGAATAGAGGGCGATACCCATTCCATCAGGTGCGTAGAAAAGGTCGTTTGACTGGACAAACATGGTCGCGAAACTTAAGTATTCACCCTCTTCAGCTTCAAACATGAAGGAATAGGAATGGCCAGGAGTAAGAGGTCCAGGTCCAGATGAACCGACTGGTGTATTAAAGACACCACTAGACATCACACCGGCTTCTGATGCTACCGCTCCAGCCAGACCTGAGGGATCTCCATCTTCGGCAAGTGCTTCAAGTCCATCACCACTATCCATGCTGTTGGCTGTGAAAAGGACATTACTACTCGAATGGACAGCCCAGACACCTGGGGCAAGCATTTGTGTAATTCCACTTTGGCTTTCGAGATAGTCAGCCAGCATTACCGGATTGCCATCCTCTGCCAAGTGTTCCAGACCTTCATTCATGTCGGGACTACCATCTTCAAACAAGGGTGAGTCGCTTGAATGCACAACCCAGACTCCCGGTGCGATTGGCACGGCAGCAGTACTATTATCTGACATGGTCAAGGTTCCTTCGTCTGAAACGTTTTCAATACGAAGTGTAAAACCTGTGGCAGAAGTTGACGAAAGGGTGACGCTGATAACATCGCTCACGGCAGGGAGATTGTTAAAATCATCATCCGCCATACGAACGTTCATATTGCTGTCTTCTTCACCTGTGTCCGGACCCGATTGGCGTGGTGCCTGATCGGCGCCTAGACCCGGTTCCTGATTTACTTCACTGCCTGCATCCCAGAGATAAACATAGGATGTGACATCCCCAAGCATCTGGTTGCCCATATCGTCAAACAATTCTATACCCATTTCCGATGGTGCAAAAAACAGGTCGTTTGAATGGACAAACATCGTGGCAAAGCTTAGCTTGGAACCTGGGGCAGCAGAAAAGCTGAATTCATATGCACCACCCGGACCAACTGGAGCGGGTGAGGATGCACCTACCGGGGTATTGAAGACACCGCTTGAACTCAAACTGTATTCGCTAGAAACATTTTCAATGGTTACTTCAAAAGAAGAACTCATCTTTGTTGTTGGTTCAGTCGAATTGTCATCATCATCGCAACCGATAAACAGAAACATTACGATGAAAAGTGTTGTTACTATCTTGTACATGATTTTCTCCTTAGATGTGTTTATCACATTTTCTGAGAGAAAATCTAGCGGCCAATTATCACAAAAGTATCACAGGAGTTTTACTTCTTTATCACTAAGGACTCCTTTTAGGCTGTCAGATCAAACGAGAAACTTGACCCTTTATCCACTTCACTGGTAACACGAATTTCACTACCATGAAGCTCAATTATCTTTTGAGCTATAGTCAAACCAAGGCCTGTACTGGTTTTACTCCTTGACGGTCTATCTTTGGTTTTGTAGTAGCGATCAAAGATATAGGGAAGTTCATCCGGTTTTATCCCATGGCCGGTATCATTAACAGAAAGGGTCACACCACTATTTATTTTTCTAAGCTTGATTTCAACTTTGCCTTTTAAGGGTGTGTAATGAATAGCGTTGAGCAGCAGATTTGTAATCGCTCTTTCGATGAGAGCTATGTCCGCGTTTACAACAGGGATTCCATTTTCTACATCCACACTCAACTCAATATCACCTTCTTCAGCAATCTTGTTGTATTTCATATAAACGTCCTGAACTAAATCGACAATGGACATTTTTTCGATTTCAGGTTCAATCTGTTTTGCTTCGAGTTTTGAGAGTTGAAATAACTCCTGAACCAGATTGCCGAGGCTTATGATATTTTTGGAAACGACTTCCAGGTGTGTGTTCCGCTCTTCAGTAGACATCGATTCTGATTTCATCAGTATTGTTTCGATGTAACCTCTAATAGAAGCGATCGGTGTTCTGAGATCGTGGGAAACGTTTGCCGTTAAGTCCCGACGCAGGTTGTCCGTTTCCTCAAGCTTGACGATTGTTTCCTCAATCTTATCCGCCATGTTGTTAAAAGCTTGGCCGAGCTGCCCAAATTCATCTTGAGATTTTACATCTATCCTTCGTTCAAGATTACCATGATCAAACTCATTCACCCCTTCGGTTATTGTTCTTAACCGACTGGTTAAAAACCAGAACAAAACGATACCTATCACCGCAGTTAACACCAGTGTCAAGGTCAACCCCTGAACCATCGCCTTTGCGATATAACTCTCACGCAGGAAGGAGTAGGCAGAATCATAATCTGTCCCTCCTATTATGATATAGAGGTAGCCACTGTCCTCGCCGATGGGTAAAGTTGAAGCCGAAAAGGGTTTATACTTACCCGGCTGTCTTGGATCACTTCCCAGGATGGGCACCCTGTCGGAATGTTGGATGAACTCATTTACGGGTCCGAGGTCAACGGTTTCTGAAACAACTTCCTTTCCTGGTTCAGCGAAGAAGGCAAGAATCTTACCTTTACTATCAAGGAGATATATCTCAATTTTCGGATTCATCACCATCATGTAATGAATACGTTCACCGATCTTGGAGTAGTCAATATTTTCGTCCAGCAGAGATGTAAGTTCGAATGCCATATCCCTTGCGAGAGTTAGGTTCAGCCGTTGATCGACTTCGTTATTCAGTTCTCTGAAAGAATTGGTTGTGATTACAACCTGCGAGACTCCAATGATAACCAACAATACAAGAAGTACTCCGGTCAGTTTCGCGTTAAACGATTGAAAGTATTTTATCATTCTATAATTCCTCGTGATCTATAAAGCGATATCCAACACCCCAGACAGTCTGTATAAACCTTGGCTGAGACGGATCTTTTTCAATCTTATTTCTTAAACGATTTATATGAGTGTTAACTGTATGATCATAGCCGCTGAATGAATAGCCCCATATCAACTCTAGTAGTTTCTGACGAGTAAACGAAGCTCCGGGATTTCGTGCGAAGAGTTCCAGCAAATCATATTCTTTTACTGTGAGGTCAAGGATTTTACCGTCAAGAGTAACTTTCCTCTTTTCCATATCAAGGATAAGATTGTCGAATGACAGCAATCCCTTAACGGTTTCTTCCACATCAGGTGTTTCTGTGATTTCCAACCTGCGGACAAGGGCTTTTACCCGTGCGATAAATTCTCGGATGCTGAAAGGTTTAGTGATATAGTCATCCGCACCAAGCTCAAGGCCTAATACTTTGTCTATCTCTTCTGAGCGTGAGGTCAACATGATGATGGGTGTCTTTTTGTCCCTCTGGCGTATTTGTTTACACACTTCCAGGCCATCCATCCCGGGCAACATGATGTCAAGGATGATCAGGTCAAATTTATTTTTTCGTGATAGATCAAGTCCCAAAAGACCATCGCCGGAAGTGGTAACTTTATAGCCCAGATCTTCGATGTGAATTCTTAATAATTCGATGATGGATTCATCGTCTTCGACGACCAATGCGTTCTGCTTTTTCGGTTCGATGTTTGTATCCATGTTTCATTTCCAACATTTGACTTATTGACATCTTTATTCAATAACGGTTTTGGTAGGGCTTTGTTCCTGTATCATAATAAATTTTTAAGGAACATCATCATAGAAATGCAAATAATAAGAGAAGAGATTTGAGTATATGAACAAAGATCAATGTTTTCGTTAGAATATCTTTGTGGAATTATTCATTGACAACCCATCAATCTCCAGACTATTATATTTTAAGTGTTTGATAACTCATATTTAACAACTGGACTGGTGCTGTGAAAACTATTAGACCTGTTATTCTATTCATTCTCTTGCTGATTCCCTCCTTCTCGTTTGCCCAAACACATCATGTCGGTACCTACGTAAGCCCGGGATTACAATTTGGTTTTTGTTTTTCCGGGGGGTGGTTTTTGGGATTGCAGGTCACTGCTGGAAACACCTATGATATACTTTTTGGCGAGGAAGAGTATGTTGAATCCGACAAAGCGAATTTCATTGATGCTGAGGGTGTAACTCTCGGTCATCGTTGGTATTTCAGAAGTAAACTCAAAAGTATGACTTATCTTGATTACCAGGTTTCCACTCAAAACTACATTGCAGGTGGTGGCATGGGAGTCGCAATTATCAGAAGTAAAGCTAATCAGAATAACCCTGAGTTGGCCGGAAGAGTAAAGGGATGGGCAGGATCATTGGGATTGCTTACCAGTGATCTAACTCTCATGAAAAAAAGTGCAAATCTTAACATGGGTTTAATGGCAGTCGCTCCGATCCCAAACTAAACAACCTTTATTTGTAGCCCCTAACTCTCCTTTTTGTTTTTTCTGTCATTATCAATACACCAATGGTCTTATATTGATCGAACTATTGCAAATACACCGTGGAGAGGATCATGACCCGTATCACTATCACCCGAACCATAAACGCCCCTATCGATAAGGTTTTTAATACTGTCGCCGATATCCGCAATTTTTCTGAAGTGGTTCCATGCATCGTTGACGTGGAATATCTGACTAAAAACCGTGTTGGTGTTGGTGCTCGTTTTATTGAGACTCGTGTCATGGGTAAACGGAAAGCATCCATGGAATTTGAAGTGACGGAATACGTTGAAAACGACCATTTTCGTATCAAAACCGAAGCCGGTGGAACAGTTTGGGATAGTCTTTTTACCTTTGAAGAAAAAGACGGAGCAGTTGTGCTGACCATGGCAATGGATGCGATCACAAAGAATTTTTTTATGGATCTAATGAATAAGATGATGAAAAAGATGATTCAAAAAGGAACCGAAGAAGACTTTGATATAGTAAAAGCACATTGTGAACAGTGAGCCATAAATTTGTTGACGTTTATATGATGTTTAGTATTCTATTACATTTTTGCTGGTGAATTTGTGACAGGTACAACCTTTCCCTTGTCTCCAATCACTTATTAAAAACGTTGTATCGTCAAGACACAACGAATAGTTTTACAGTATCTAATTTTCATCACAATCGTTAAGGTAGAAAAAGGGTGAGGTTTTCCTATATCGTTTTTTGTTATTGAAAATATGTTTATTTCTGGACAAAGCCTTATGAAATCATCTACCAGAATCGTAATCTTACTAACCTGCTTCCTTATTGTTTCCGATCTGACCTTTGTTGCTATAAACTACTTCGGTGCCAAAAAATCCCTTGAACTCAACGCTGTTCGTCTTGGTGAATCGGCAATGTTAACATTTGAGCGTACTCTTGAGAGTTCTATCAATCAAATGCAGATGCTTGCCACCTACATATCCAACGATCCACAAATTATACAAGCTTTCAAAGAGGGCCGTGATGCTGTTCTGGCTGAGGGTGGTGGACGCGGCAAAGCACTGGCGAACATCAAGCGCCAGAATCTCCGCCGGCTAGTTGATCCTAGCTGGGAGATAATGACCAACAGATTTAAAGTACGTCAACTCCATTTTCATCTCGGTCCCGGTTCACTCTCTTTTTTACGAGTGCACCGTCCAGACAAATTTGGCGACCGAATGGACGAGGTTCGGTATACAGTGGTGGATGTAAACCAATATGGGAAAACTGTTGGGGGTTTTGAAACCGGCCGGGTTTATTCAGGTATACGTGGCGTAGTTCCCGTCTATGATTCCAGCGAAAACCAGAATAATCCTGAGTTGATAGGTGCATTGGAAGCCGGCACATCCTTCTCCCTTTTACTGGATTTACTGAAAGAAGAGTTGAATAGTGAAATGGCTGTTTTTCTCACAAAAAGCCACATAGAGAAAAACGTATGGCCTGAATTCCAGAAAACCCATTACAAAGATGGACCTGTTTTTAGCGGTCATTATCTTGAAGGGTGTACCTGTCCGGATGATGAAAATTTGCTGAAGAGTATCACTATTGATTATTTAACCGATAGTCACCATACAACACTAGTCAAAGTTGACCACCATCAATTCGCAATCACAACAATTCCCCTACGTGATTACCGGGGAACGGTCAATAAGAACCTTTCGCCGGTTGGAACTGTTGCCGTTTATCAACCGATGGATAATGAATTTGCCGCGTTTTATAATTCACTGAAAGCCAATATTCTTTTCGCGGTAATCGGATTATTTATCGCTGAAATTCTTTTGATTTTAGCTGTTCGCTTTATTTCTGGTAGTTTGCAAAAGACCATTGACCGTCAAACAATCGATCTTCAGAATGCTCTAACACAACTAGAAGATGCTCGTGAAAAAGAAATTGAAGTTGAAAAACTCAAAACTGCAAACAAATTTGCGGCCACCATTGCACATGAATTCAATAATCCTTTGGCAATAATTAAGGGAAATTGCGATCTATATTTAAACGCGGATGATAAAAGAAAAAAGTATACTCCCAAGGTTGAAGCTATTCTGAAACAGGTTGACCGAATGAAAAAACTCGTCCAAAACCTCTTGAATCTTGATAAACTTGAAGAACAGCACTATGCTGATACAATTACCATATATGACCTGAATGAAAGTAGTTCTGGATCAAAACCAACTGAAAAAGAAGTAGAGTGAATGGCTTAACTTACAGACTCTTACAATTCTACAGAGTACAACTCTTATCAAACCCAGCCTGAATAGCTTTAATGCCCAATTGTCAAAAACCCAAAATATTGCCTCCTTCGTTACTCGAAAACCATTGATATCCAAAAAGTTCACTGCTAGTTTTAAAATAATTACGCATTATCAACACCTTTATGCTGCAAACTCGTGTTCATGAAAATAAGTATCTATTAAACCAGAAAGAATTTTCAGCTAACTCTTTTTCATAGGACTTTCATGAATTACGAGAGAAAGAGTAAAAAAGAACTCATTGAAGAGATAAAAAATCTTAAAAGAAAAATCTCGCCAAATGAGGCCCATCTCTCTTCAGAATTCGACCATTATAATGTTGACCTTTTTAGTTCTCTTTTTGAAAAGTCCTACGATTGTATTTTGATCATCAAAGAGGACACCATTCTAAATGCCAACCCTAAAACTACTGAAGTATTTGGACATGAAGTCTCAGAGCTTATCGGAAAATCACCTAATATCTTCTATCATTCTGAGAAATTATTTCTTCAGCATGTTGAGATGATATCGAGTGAAATTAAAATCAATAATTCTCTGACGTACAACTTTGATGCCAAGCATAAAAATGGATCTCACATTCCCGTTGACGTATCGGCAACCCTTATGCCTGATGGTAGTGGAGTTTTTGTCATAAGGGACATATCTGAACGTATTGAATACGAAAGACAGTTAAAACAGAGTGAAATTCGTTTGCGGCAATTAGCAAATGCTTCCACAGAAGGAATTGCCATTAGCGATAAGGGCACGCTGGTTGAAGTAAATGAGACTTTTCTGGACATACTCGGGTATGACAGGGAAAGTGTAATCGACTCTGATATTTTTAAATACATCTCACCCGAATCAAAGTCATGTTATAAAAATAGTCTGAAAGCTACAAATCGTAAACCGATAGAGTGTTTTCTTATCCGTAAAGATAATTCAACCATTTTGGCTTCCATTACTACTCGTCGAATTATTTTCCGTAATCAACCTGCCAGGGTAATTGTTGCAAGGGATATCACCGAACAAAGACAAAGCGAACTCGATCTTCTAAAAACCCGCGAAAGTCTTATCAATGCCCAGCGGCTTGCTCATCTTGGAAGCTGGGAAATGGATATCGCCACTGGAAAGAGTGTTTGGTCCGATGAGTTTTATAGGATTTGTGGTTATAAACCGGGTGAAATAGAGCCAACTGCTGAAACAGGAATGAACCTGATCCATCCCGACGATAGAGAAATGGCTTCTCAGGCTGTAGCGAAGGCTATAGAAACCAAATCAACTTACCATATCGAAAAAAGGATTGTCAGACCGGACGGGGAAATAAGACATATTGTTTCAATAGGAGAAATTGAAACTGACAAAGATGGTCAACCGATCATGTTGGCAGGATCTTTCCATGATGTTACGCATCAACAAAAACTTCTGCACGCATTAAAGGAAAATGAGAATCAGTACCGTCTGTTAATGGATGCTATACCACTTAGTATTTTCTATAAAGACACCAAGTCCAACTATTTAGCAGCCAACGATAGCTTTGCTCAGAGTGTTTTAAAAAAACCTGCGGATGTGATCGGAAAAACAGATTTCGATCTATTTCCTAAAGAGGATGCTGAAAAATTCATTTCAGATGACAGAGATGTTCTGGAAAATCTGACAACAAAAGAAGTAGATGAGACATTTTTTATGGATGGCCAGCTTCAAGCCGTTCATATTGTAAAAAAGCCTGTTTTTGACCACCACCATAATCTTATCGGCTTATTGGGCATTTTCTGGGATATTTCTGAACGAATCCGAAACGAACAATTGATCAAATTAAATGAAAAAAGGCTTCAAGCACTCTTTGATTTATCCCAAGTGGAAATGCTAAAAGAGAAGGATCTTACTGAGCATGCCTTGGAAGAAGCTGTTAGAATCACGGATAGCGAAGTTGGTTATTTCCATTTTGTTTCCGACGATCAGAACTCATTGACTCTGCACGCTTGGACAAAAGATACGATGAAGCTTTGTGTTGCTGAAAAAGTAGAGCATTACCCCATTAGTGAGGCTGGAATTTGGGCCGATAGCGCCAGAACCAGAGCCGCAGTCATCCATAATGACTATCAGAATGAACCCAATAGAAAGGGGTATCCGGAAGGCCACTTTCCGCTTATAAGACATATGAGTGTTCCCGTTTTTAACGATGACAAAGTTGTTGCAATTGTTGGTGTCGGGAATAAACAGACCCCCTATGATGAATCGGATGTCAATCAACTCACCCTTTTCATGAACAACCTCTGGCGTATACTGAAACAAAAAAGAGCCGATGTTGAATTAAAGAAATTGAATGAAGACTTGCGGGAATCGTACAAACAACTGGAACTGGCAAAAAAACGAGAAATTGAAGTTGAAAAACTTCAAACTGCTAATAAAATGGCAGGAACAATCGCCCATGAATTCAATAATCCTCTCGCTGTAATAAAAACATCCGTAGAGCTTATAGAAATGGACATCGAGAGAAAAAACAATTTCAAAGAAAAACTTGCTAAAGTGAATAAACAGGTGGACCGAATGCGTGACTTGGTAAAAAAATTATTGGAGATCCAAAAAGTAGAAGAGAAACCTTATGCTTATGGCGAAACCATCATCGATATTCACCCAAAAGAGTAGTTTCTCTGTTTTTTTTGTACTCCTTTCAACCCCAAAGTTCTTTATGACGAGCAGGCTCAGAATGATTTTGCCAATACCCCAAACAACATACGATAGGGTTTAAATGATCTCAGATACAATTAATTCTAGAACCCGTTTTGTATACATCCTACACTATCTTTGAATTCAAGTAACTTTTTCATTTATTTCCGTGTCTATTGTTTATATCAAATTTTGTCTTTCCATTCCTAGAGAGGGAATCATGTTCAAAAACTATTTATCTGTTGCCTTTAGAAACCTGTATCGTCAAAAATGGTACAGTCTTTTGAATATTTTTGGACTTGCACTGGGCATGACTGCCACCCTCCTGATTTTCTCACATGTTCGCGTTGATATGACGTGGGACCGTTTTCACGAGAATTCAGATCGTCTGGTCCGCCTAATAGAAAAACAGAATTTTGGGGAAGAAGAGCTGACTGATGTCGCCTGGATTATGTCTGGAATTGGCCCACAGCTTGTCCAGGATTTTCCTGATGTCGTTGCGCAAACACGTATGATGATGAAACGCGTCTCTCTGTTTGAAAGAGGTGAAATAGAAATTTACCAAGATGGCTCGGCCTATGTTGATTCCACATGGTTCCAGATGTTCAGTTTTGATTTGGAATATGGTGACGAACAGACCGCTTTGGTACGTCAAGACGCCATCGTTTTAAGTCAAGAAGCCGTTTCTACCTACTTTGAAAAAGATGAAAATCCTATGGGGCAAACCCTGTTGCTTGATGGACATCGAGAAGTAACAGTAACCGGTGTGTTGGAGAAGCTTCCCTATTCTTCTCACCTTGAATTTGATTATCTCATGCCATTTCATTCAATTCCCCTCGATCAGCCAGACTATGACATGAACAGTTGGGAGAGTAATAATCATGCTTGTTATTTGCTTTTAGCAAATCCCTACGAAGGCCAGCTTGAGCAATTGGGAAACAGGATCACTGAATTATACCACGAACATGGTTCTTGGGAAGGTTTGATCTTCTGGGCCCAACCCGTTGTAGATATGCACCTGCATTCAAGTCATATAGAACTTGACGGATTGAATAATGGTGCAACTGACATTTCTTCCGTTTATACACTTGCGAGCATTGGTGTTTTCATCCTGTTAATCGCTGCCATTAACTTCATTAACCTTTCAACAGCAAGAGCCACACGTAGGGCCCGTGAAGTAGGAATGCGTAAGGTGTCAGGGGCTAGCAAAGGAGCTTTGATTATTCAGTTCCTCGGTGAATCACTGCTGATTTCTTTTTTATCTGCGATATTGGCCATTCTAATTACTCTGCTTTCCAAACCCTATTTTGAAACGTTGACCCTTCGACCCCTGGAAATCAATTTCTTTGACGGCGGTTTTGCAACACTTTTGCTTGGCGCTCTTGCGATAGCTATCGGATTACTTGCCGGATTTTACCCAGCAATAATTTTAAGCAGTTTCAGTCCAATGAAGGTTTTGCGTGGAAGTGGAAAGGGAAATGTTGCTTCTGGAGGTAGCTGGTTAAGACGGGGTCTGGTCGTATTCCAGTTTGCAATCAGCATTGTATTGTTAGTGGCAACCGGCGTGATCTATCAACAGGTACAGTTTGTTAAAAACTACAATCTGGGTTTTGACGCCGAACAGGTAATCATATTGCCTATTCGAAGTGATGATGTCTGGGCTAGCTGGACCGTATTCCAAAACAGATTAAACGATACACCGGGTATCCTTTCGGTCTCATCAGCTAACGCAATCCCAAGTTGGGGAAGCGGTCAGTCGGGAATTACGCCTGAAGGTAGTGACCGTAGCCAGATGACAGAGATTCTTATTTGTGATGACAAATATCAGGAAACGCTTGGATTAGAGATGGTCAGTGGTCGTTTCTTCTCGCGTGATTTTGTCGGAGATTTTATTACCCAGGATGATAGTGTGGGTAATATGGTCATCAACGAAACCGCTGCAAAACAATTTGGACTTGACGAACCGATTGGAAAAACAGCACGAGCGTGGGGTTCCACCTTTACAATTGTTGGCGTGTTAAAAGATTATCATTTTCTATCTCTTCACAACAAAATTGCACCATTAGCGATGTTAGCATCGGATAACTGGAATCGTGTAATTTCAATTCGTTTTGAGTCGTCGGAACTTGATCATCTTATTGGAAATATTGAAACGATATGGATGGATATGTTCCCCGAATTACAATTCCACTACCGCTTTCTCGATGAACAATTTGGACGTAGTTATGGCAAGGACCTTCGTCAGGCAAGTATGATGCAGACTTTCAGTGGTTTGGCGATAATTATTGCATGCCTTGGTTTATTGGGTTTAGCCGCCTATTCTACTCAACGAAGAACACGAGAAATTGCTATCCGTAAAATCATGGGTGCCACTATTCCAGATATTCTGCGCTTGTTGACAAGAGAATTTAGCATCCTGGTTGCTGTTGCGAGTTTAATCGCATGGCCTGTTTCATGGTATGCAATGAATAAATGGCTGGAGAATTTCGCCTACCGAACTCAAATGCCAATCTGGATATTTCTTGTCGCTGGAGTACTTGCCTTGATCATCGCCCTTCTTACAACGGGTTCAACAGCATTAAGAGCGAGTAACAAAAATCCCTCTGACACTTTAAGGCAGGAATAGGCACTATTTGTGGTATGAAGTAAAAACAGTTGCAATACTTTTTCTTTGCCAATAAGTTAAAGAGGAGCCGATGTTTTTGTGTACCATACTGACCAATATTTCTAGGGGAATACAGGTAATCTGAATGGTGCGCAATTGAGGGGCGCCCATATGATTTTTGCTAAATCTTTTACTCTGACAATTTTTGCCATTCTGTTGCTGTCTTTCCCGTCTGTTTCTCACTCACAAGATTTATTTGAAGAAGTTGTGATTGATCCCAGCTTCAACGGTGCTGTTGATGTTACCGCCGTGGACATGGATAGTGACGGTGATCTGGATATAGTTGCATGCGGCTATTCTGCTAACATGATTGTCTGGTACGAAAACGACAATTATTCCACCTTTACCCGCCATACCGTTGCCACCGGCTTCTATGAAGCCTATGGGATCTGTGTTGATGATTTTAACGGGGATGGCCTTATTGATATTGCCTGTGCCGCTTGGACAGCCAATGACATTGGTGTGTGGTTTCAACAGGATGACGGCACATTCAGTAGTATAATAATTGGTGAGATTCTTCACGCACATACGGTTGAATCTGTTGACATTGATGCCGATGAAGACATTGACATTATCGCTGCAGGCGCAGGTACAAATCCTGTCCGAATCTATTTTAATGATGGATCTGGTTCTTTCACTGAAACATCCATTGATCCCGGTAACTATACGTCTCAAAGTTGTAAACCTGTAGACATCGATAACGATGGTGATATCGACATTCTATCCAACAGTTATACCAATAGCCGATACCAATTATTCAGAAATGATGGTAGTGCTTCATTTACTCGCGAAACGGTAGGAGCTTCTTCAGGGGCTCATTGGGCTACTGCAGCCGACATCAATAACGATGGCGACCTAGACTTTTTAGCTGCATCTTATGCCTCAAGTGATCTTATCTGGTACGCACAGGAGGACACCAACTGGGTGCTTAATGTCATTGACAGTAGCTTCAACGGAGCTGTTTACTGTGAAGCGGGCGACTTTGATGATGATGGCGATCTTGACATTGTCGCCACCGCAGAAGTTGGTGATAAAATTGCTTGGTATGAAAATGATGGCAATTCAAACTTCACCCAGAATTTGATTCGCACCAATTATAATGGTGCGGCAAGTGTGTGTGTTGTCGATTTTGATGGTGATGATGACCTGGATGTACTGTCTGCCGCTCATCAGTCGGATGTGGTTACATGGTGGCGAAATACAAGCACGAGCAGCGTGGAAGAATCTGGCTATTTAACTCCTGACGGATTTAACATTTTAAATGTTTATCCCAACCCTTTTAACTCAACAACGACAGTAACTTTTACTGTTAGTTATCCTCAAGATGTCGTTTTAAACCTGTTTAACACGACAGGCAGAAAGATTTCGGAACTGGTCAACAGTAGGATGGAACCGGGCACCTATTCAATCTCCATTGTCGCAGAGGACATCAGTAGCGGGACCTACTTTATTTCATCCAGAAATGATCAAAAGAAAATTGTTTATCTTAAATAGTAGAGATTGATTACAAAGAAATTATACCCGGCGAACGCCGGGTTTTTTTTATACCCCCTTTATTTATTTAGATAGTGATTTCAATTTAAGAATTTTCTATCTTATTGAAAATGGAGTGCTTGTTAGAATGATCATAGGTGGAAAATGTCAAACGTATTTTATAGAACTATTTTTCTTCTTTGCTTAGTATTCTTCGTCAGTATTCCTGGTTTCGCCATCATGGATTCACGCTTCGGAAATCCGTATATCACCTCTTTTACTCCAGAAGACTATCCAGGTGAAGGACAGTGTTTTGACATCGCTGTTACATCTGACAACCTTGTTTATGTTGCTAATGCCGGTGGTCTGTTGGAATTTGATGGAATTAACTGGAGAGTTATACCCGGAAGTGAAGGTCACCTTATTGTTTCAGTTGCGGTGGATTCCCAAGACAGGGTCTGGACTGGAGGCGTCCGTGGAGCCGGCGTTCTTGTACCGGATAGTACTACAGGCGTCTTGAATCATTTTCTTTTGGAATCGACGTTTAAGGACAGCGTTCACAACTTAACACAGGTCTGGCGAATAACTCCTACGCCTGACGGAATTTACTTTCAATCCCCCAGATTACTGTTGAGATATCAACCTGAAACAAATGAAAATGTATTAAAGGGAGAGATAAAGCGTTGGCCTTCTGATCGTGGTTTTACCATGACAAGGTTTGTTGAAGACAGGTTGTTCGTGAAACAAGCTAAGACCACACTTCAGGAAATGATTGGTGACAGCCTGATATTTGTACCAGCTACCCTTCAGCATCAAGGAACTACAACTGTTGACTGCGAAGTTTTTGACGAAAACACTTTTCTTCTTACTCATTTCGATAAAAAAATTACATTGTTTAACGATGATACATTCTACCCTTTAGAAGGTACTATTAATGATTATACAGAAAACGCCCTCAGTTTTGGTTCAATTAAACTGAGTCAAAACAGATTTGCGCTTTCTTCCTCCGTTTTTGGAATAATTGTATTCAATAAGGAGGGTAATGTTGTTGAGATTATAAATAAGGACTCTGGTTTACCGAGCAATGTTGCTAACCGGAGGCCAATCTTTGATCTGGACGGCGGATTGTGGATTCCACTGGAATACGGCGTTGCCCGAATAGAAATAAACACTCCAATCAGAACTCTTGATGATAGAAATAACTTAAGCGGTGTTGTTATCTCTCTACTCAACTTCAACGATATCCTTGTTGCCGGAACAACTCTTGGTCTGCAACACTTATCATTCAATGGGAAACTTGGGGAACAGAACGTTTTTCATTCAATTGCTGAAATCAACTACCCCGTTTGGAGATTATTTAAGTTAGAGGACCAATTACTCGCAGGAACAGTAAGAGGACCCATTTTACTGGAATCAAACTTTGAAGTCGATGAGTCCCATAAAGAAGCTCATAATGTTACCTGCATAGAAATTGCACCTAATCAGAGCGATATCTACATGTTTTTTGAACTAAATGGACTTTTTCATTTCAAATACAATGGAAAGGACCTTGAGTTGGTAGAAAAACTTGATATCGGGACACTGGCAATTTCTTCTATGAAAATTCAACATGGCTATTTATGGGCGACAACAAATAGCACAGAAGGTATAAGTCTCTGGCGATCTGATTATAGTGAAAAGAATCCCGGACAATTGGATCTTCAACAACTGGATAATGAGTTAGAACTTCCTGGAGAACTTCTTAGCAGACTTTTTTCATGGGATGAAAAAATATTTATTGATTCAGAAACAGGGCTTCTCTCTTTCAATTCTGAGCTTGGGATTTTTGAAAGTGTAGAGAAGCTTTATGGCGATCCAATAAATCCTGAGTTTCCCATTTCAATCGCGAAAAAAATAGGGTCTGATCGCCTTCTCGTTTCAGCCGGACCATATAACCATTATTTCTATAAAATTGATTCTAAAAAAAACAAACTGGAAGTAACTACTCCCCTGAATCAACTGCGTATCAGGAGAATAATTACATCAGCAGAGACTTCTGAAGAGGGAATTTTTGCATTAGGAACAGACGACGGACGAGTCATAATGGTGGATGTGCCATCTTTGATCGTGGAATCCTCTTTGCCAAAGCTCATTATTCGCGAGATTGTTAATGAAAACGGTGATATTTTATCCTCAGGCAATTCCCATCGCGGCAACAATAGTTTAGTAATCAACTGGCCAATATCCTTACGTTTTGAATACTCATTAACATCTTATAAATCAACCTCACTCAATCAATACCGATATAGATTGACTGAAATCTCTGATGAATGGAGTCTCTGGTCAAATGAATCCTATAAGGATTTTACCAACCTTAATCCTGGAAAATATACCTTCGAGGTGATGGGTAAGGACGCCAATGGAATTGAAAGCGAAATTGAAACATTCCGCTTTACTGTCAAACCCCCTTGGTATCGGACTGCCTGGTCCATGACTTTGTGGTTTGTACTATTTGGTTTGTCTGTATACGGATTCATTCGCATCAGAATTAACCAACTTGAGAGTCAAAAAAGGGTTCTTGAAGAACTTATTAAGGATAGGACTCGGCAACTTCATGAAACCCAACAGAAAGAACTCAACGAAATAAATGCCAGAAAATCGGCCGAGATCGAGTCACAAAGATTATTAACAGCCACAAAACTTGCAACGGCTGTTTCACATGAGTTTAATAATCCGCTTGCAGTGATTAAAGGTCGAGTAGAGTTACTATTCACTGATCAGATTGCAGAAAATGAAAAAGCCTATCAGAAATCTATATTGGATCAAATAGAAAAGATGAAAAAACTTGTAAATCAACTTCACAACATTGACCATTTGCCAGAAGTAGATTATGTGCAAGGGATAAAAATGCTGGATCTTCACAATTTGTCTACTGATTCCAGTGATGAAGAGAACAACTCCAAAGAATAGCACTTCTTAAACAAAACACGAGGGAAAAGTGTTTATCGCTTTGGCTTTAGTGTTTATTGTTAGTCTTATAGTACGTTCAACTCTTGACTTTTACCTTGTCAGGAAGTTTAACGTTACGTTGGAAAGTCGCCACAATAATTGGGTGATAATCCTCATGTTTTTGCTATGGAGCTCCTGGTTCATGTTAGTAGAAAATGATCCATCCAAAGCAACATATCCATTGTATCTCAAAATCATTGGCTGGATATTTTCCCTGTCGGCTGCTTTTCTTTTTTTTGGTACAATTTTTCAGCTGAGAGGTTTCAAGGGACAGGGAACTCTTATACAAAATGGCCTTTTTAGATACTTGCGCCACCCTATGTACTTCGGTTTCCTTCTCATTCTCATTGGTTATCCATTAATTCATAGCGCATGCTATTCGTTTATGTTGGCCTTCCCTGGTTTATTTGCAGTATTATACTGGCGATATTGTGAGGAGAAAGTTCTCAGGAAGAACTTCCCTGAATATTTAGAATATGCAAAAAATACTGTTTTTTGATTCAAACCCTGAATTCGGAAAACATTTAGCTAAAAACAACTCGATTTGTAGTTCTGGAGGGATTGTATATGGATGCATCCAGCCTTATCCCTACGCCTAATATGCTGCCCGCACCCTGGTGGCTATTTGAAGCCTTATCTCTTTTAACTTTAACCGTTCATTTTCTACTTATAAGTACTGTTGTAGGAAGTGTCGTGATCCTAATTGTTCAGCGTTTTACGAATTCGGCTTTAGGTTCAATTGTTGACCCCTTGAAGAAAATAATCCCTTCGATATTTGCCCTGTCCGTTACCTTTGGGGTCGCACCACTTCTCTTCCTTCAAGTGAGTTATGGCCATCTTTTTTATTCAAGTAGTGTACTCATGGCCAAGGCGTGGATGATGATTATCCCCTTACTCATTCTAGGCTACTATGGACTCTATATACATGTCCGTGGATCAAAAAAATGGCTCCGAACGTTGGCAATCATTATATCTGGCTTGTTTATCCTTTACATCGCGAAGATGTTTGTCGCCAATATGACCTTGATGGTCGCGCCAGAAAAATGGGTGGCCTATTTTGATCACCGGGACGGTAGTTTTATTGATTTATCCGATCCAACATTTATCCCCCGTTTCCTCCATTTCTTTTTTGCTTCCCTGGCGATTTCTTCGATAGTTGCATCAGTTCTTTATCATTTCAAAAACCCTGAACAAAACGATATGGTAAAAAAGGGACTTCAATGGTTTGGACATTTTACCGTCATTCAGGTTTTGGTCGGGTTCTGGTGGATTATGGCCTTACCAAGGGAAATCATGTTGCAGTTTATGGGTGACAGTACGATCCGAACGGTCATGTTTGTACTGGCAATGCTGATTTCGGCATCCATGCTTTTCACTGCCTATCGAGGCAAACTCATGGTCACCTTTTACCATTTGATTGGAATGGTCGTAATCATGGTTTTCACTCGATCATTGTTGCGATTCAGCTACATTGAGGATTTTTTCAGTTACGATCAATTTGTTTTGAACGGTCAATACGGAGTTCTAGCGTTATTCCTTGTGGTATTCGCATTGGGAATCCTGTCGATTATCTGGATGGTTAAAGCTGTGAGGAGGGCGAACTCATGAACTTTCCAAGCTGGCAACTCATCAACTTAGGTGGTGGAACGCTAATCGCCTTAATCGCTGTTTTTCACGTCTACATCTCCCATCTCGCTGTGGGCGGTGGTCTTTTCATCTGGTTAATGGACCGTAAAACTGCAAAAACTGGAAACGAAGAATTAAACGGATTCTTACGTAAATATAATTGGATTTTCCTGCTTGTCACGATGGTTTTCGGCGGTATGACAGGTGTAGGTATCTGGTGGACAATCGGGCTGGTTTCCCCCGCGGGAACTGATACCCTTATTCACCATTTTGTTTTCGGATGGGCCATTGAGTGGGTCTTTTTCCTCGGTGAAATTATAGCTCTATTAATTTACCACTACTACTTCGATAAACTCCAACGCAAAGATCGAACAACAATTGCCTTTTTCTATTTCGTTTTTGCATGGCTGAGCCTGTTTGTTATTAACGGCATTCTCAGTTTTATGCTGACCCCTGGAACCTGGCTTGAAACAGGTAACTTCTGGCACGGTTTTCTTAATCCTGGATTTTTCCCTTCCCTCTTTTTCAGAACGTTTATTACTGTGATGGTGGCTGGAATTTTTGCCTTTCTTGTGGGATCATTCCAGAAAGAGGAGTCTCTCCGAAAAATAATCGCAAGAACTGGAGTTCAATGGCTGGTTATTGCATTTGTTGGACTGACCCTTTCCGGATTCTGGTATTTTGCCAGTGTCCCTGAATCCATCCGAATGGTCAACTTTGATTTAAACGCTCAAATGTCTGTTTCGTTTAACACACTGCTGACACTTTCTCCAATTCTTTTACTTTTGAGCCTTCTTTTCCTGCTGAAAATGAACAAATCTTCGCAGAAGATTTTTGCAATCCTCATTTCCATAGCAGGACTTATCTGGATGGGTGGCTTTGAGTATTCCCGTGAAATCGCCCGTAAGCCATACGTGATCTACGATTACATGTATTCCACCGGAGTCCTGAAACAAGATGTTGAAGAATTGAATAAGGCTGGTTTCCTGAACAGTATGAAATGGACCCAGATTCATGAGGTGGGTGATTTCCCTGATTTTATCGCCGGTGAAGAATTATTCAACAGTCAATGCCTTGCTTGCCATACGATTGGTGGGCGTAATGACATCATAAGCCGTACGGATAAATTCACCTATATCGGGATGTTATCCCAACTACAAGGACAGGGAAAAGTTCTCGAATATATGCCACCTTTCCTTGGTACAAAGGCAGAGATGAAATCGTTGGCCGCCTATATTATCCATGAACTTCAAGGCAAAGATATTGTTGTTGACCCAGCTCCCCTTGCAGTTGGTAATGAAATGCAGGTGATCCCGGAAAAATCGGATGAATACGTTTTACTCGTCTGGAACGATCTGGGAATGCATTGTATCTCTGATATGGACGAAATGTTCGCGCTATTACCTCCAGCCAATACACTTGAAGCCCAACTGATCAAGCGGGGTGATCCACCGGAAGTCATTACCGAGGGGGTTCATTTGGAATACGCCGCTCCTGAGGAAATGGATGAACCCAGTAAACACCTCGATTTCTGGGATTTTTGTAAATCGAACTATGGCGTAGATCTTGAAAAAGACGTGGGTTTAGCCGGCAACGGTATGAAGGGACAGATGCACCTGAACGAAAAAATTCCGACCTCCTTCATCGCCGAAATGATTCCTGCAACACCTTACAAAGATGATAGCGGTGCATTTATGCCGTTCCCGGAATTTGTTGTCAGAGCCGTTGATAGCGAGACCGGAAATGAGTTAGTAAGTGCAAACGTTATCACTCCAACGTCCACCGAAATGGGATGCCGCAATTGCCACGGTGGTGATTGGGGTAAATTGGTGGGTGCAGGTATCGCTAAAGAAACTGCATCTAATTTCCTTGCTGCTCATGACCGACTTAACGGTACAACGCTTCTGCAGAATGCCATCAATAGGAAACCTGCTCTCTGTCAATCCTGCCACGCTGACCCTGCGGTGGGTACGCCGGGTGTTGAAGGTGTAATGAATTTCAGTTCGGCTATGCACGGTTGGCATGCCAACTACATGCCCTTCGATGGTGGAAAAGCGTGTGCCTTATGCCACCCTGCACGTGAGGATGGTTTTACACGATGCTTGCGAAGTATTCACGCAACCATTGGCCTCGAGTGCACTGATTGCCATGGTACAATGCAGGAACATGGATTGGCATTAGTTAAAGGTGAGGAGGGAAAGGAAGCAGCGACCCGCCTTGCCAAATATCTAAAATCCAATTCCTATACCTACGAAGAAATTAATGGACGTATTCCGTGGCTGAATGAACCGGATTGTCTGAATTGTCACGTTGATTTCCAGCCACCAGAGAGTATTGACGGGTACAATACCTGGGTTGAGGGAGCAGAGCTATTCCGTATGCGTCATGGATATAGCGAGATGGTCCGTTGTGCAGCTTGCCACGGATCTCCTCACGCCCTTTATCCTGCTTCAAATCCCTACGGAAAAAACAAGGATAACAGTCAACCCATGCAGTACATGGGGGAACCACTACCCATCGGTTCAAACGGAAAGTGCGACGTTTGTCATACAGCTCAAATGGACGAAGCGATTCATCACGAAAACATGAACCGACCATTTAGAAACGCGGATTTATTGGAATAGATATTATCATATAGATTGTTTAAAGTGAAAGAGACCCGGGTTAGCCCGGGTCTTTTCGTTAAATAGGTTGCCCCATTTCTCGACAGAGTCTTTTTAGAACCAACCATCCGAAAATTCCAGATAAAATTTTTGAGATAAGAAGTCCATAAAAAATTCCTGTTATTCCACCGAAAAGATTGCCCAAATAAACTGCCGGTACAATTAATAGGATAAACCTGACGCTGTATACCATAAAGGCGACCTTTGGACGGCGAATTCCGTTGTGAACAGATCCTGCAATGCTGGATACTGCCTCTATCATAATCCCAGCCAGTACAACTCTGAGAAATACGACCAATAGCTCTTGAACAGCAGGATCCTTTGTGAAAAAAACGGAAATCGGGTTTGCTGCCAGCAATACTATAGCATAGATCAACGAACCGGTGATGAGTACATACTGGATGCCTTTCTTTATACCCTCCCTCATTCTATTATAACTTTTTGCTCCCCAATGTTGCCCGGCATATACTATCATTCCTGATGAAAAGGCAATAGGCACCATACCTGCAAACATTTCAATTCTGGACCCGGCCCCAAAAGCCGCTATATCAATGGGACCGTTTGCAGCAATGATCCTTGTTACAACTCCCGATGCTATTGGGATCAGGATATGAATCATGGCTGTAAATACTCCTACTTCAAGGACATCCTTCAACCTCTTAAATAGTTTACTTATGTGGGGAATTTTAAATTCTATTAGTTTATCTCTATAACATAGAATGTATAACGCCGCCATCATCGTTACGGTTCTGGAAATAACCGTTGCGATTGCCGCTCCCTGCATTTCCATTCGGGGAAATGGTCCTATTCCGTAGATAATAAAAGGATCCAGAATAATATTTAGGATGGCCGCCGATGACATTATCCATGCCGGTGTGACAGAATCTCCTGTACCTCGAATTGCAGCATTCCCTACCATTGGTACAACAACTGTGAATGCTCCCCAATACCAAACAGTCATGTAGTCAGCTATAAGTGGGAGAATCTCGTCTGACGCCCCAAGCATCTTAAAAAGAGGTTCTATCGTTAGTAAGCCTGCAAGCATAATAGCAAAAACAATGATTAGTGCTAAAACCAGTCCATCACGAGTGTACTTTTTTACTTCATCCTTTGCTCCCTCACCAACCTTGGTACTTATCACTGCGGTTAATCCAACGCCAAGCCCTAATGTTACTCCGTTTAATAGCATGATAACGGGAAATGTGAAAGTAATTGCAGCCAATTCCAACGTTCCCAAGCGAGCTACATACCATGTATCCGCGACATTAAATAGTGTCATCGCGATCATTCCTATCAGAATTGGATAGGATAATTTGAGTAATGCCTTTCCAGGTGTGTTTCTAAAAACATAGTCGTTGGAAACCATTATTCGAAGTCTTTCATTTTCTGTGTCATGTTGAAATAGGTTTTCTTAAGAACCTCCATTACCATCCCTTTTTCTTCATATGTAATCCCAACCCCCATTGTTCCCTCTACACTTTTAAAAACATTCTTCATAAAAGGTTCAAAATCGCTCCCCTTTTGTGTCAACCTTACGTATTTCACTCGTTTATCTTTATCAGATTGATACTTTTCTACAAAACCCGATTTTTCCAGTTCGTTTATCTGACGAACTACCGCTGGATGTGTGAACCCCAATTCTCTTGCCAGATCTTTTAACGAAGGATCTTCGCCCTTAAAACGCATGACTGCGTTTAAGAAAAATATTTGTGCCCCAGACAAACCTGAATCTTTCAGTTCATGCGCTAACATGGCGTGATGCGCCAAATGAATTCTCAGGGCCCAGTATCCTATGCTGAACGGAGTAATGAGTTCTTTTTCTTTTTCAATCTGAATATCGATGGCCATACTCAACTCCTGTTATATTTCACATTATATAACACGTAATATATAATAGGATTGATATAAAACAAAGTGGATTGGTGCACAAAACTCTGGAGGGCTACTCTTTTGAATTCTTATTGATTCCGTTAACCGGACGCGCCTTGGTCCAATGGAAATCAAATGATGTTTTACATAGGCTTGCGAAACCTGGATCGTCCATAAGGACCATTGAGAAATTTGTTAAATCTGATTCAGGTGTCGATGGTATTGCAAGTAGAACTTTTAATCGGTCGAAAACAAACATTTTTATCGGTAGTTGTTTCAGCACCCGCATTTCATCATGTTCCCCAAGATGCTCTACACTGTTAATATCATCAGGAAGTTGTTTTTCAACAATTATAGATTTCAGGTGGACGCCCCGTTCGAGCGCTTTTCGCTGAGCTTGATACTGCTCTTCGACTTTTTGTTTCGTCGTTGCAGCATACGGCGAACGGTTAAACACGAGAATCTCTTTTTTGCTTTCGTTTACGAGTGTGAGGTAACGCTGATGGATCTGGGTTTTATTTCTTATTACTTCAACCGAATTTAGAAATGCTCCGTTTTGTTGAAGCGGATAGTTTTTCTCCAAATCCAGTAAAACGTTTTCTGCTCTTTCCTCAAGGTCTGCAAAGTTTGAGCGCCATTGATGTTTAAGCATACCCAGTACTTCTTTTGGGGATACTGCGGTAAAGAAACGGTTCCGTCCTTCAATCCTCTCATGACAGAGGCCATGGACCACCATCCGTGCCAAAACGGAGTAAATCTTTGTCCGTTGAAGACCGGTAATTCGATGGACATCATTGGCATTTGCTTCACCATGTTCCAGCAGCGCAAGATAAATCTTGGTTTCACGTTCAGCGACACCAAACTGCTTGAATTTCTCAATCAAAACCGTTGTTTCTTTCATTCTCCACCTGTTTAAACGAATGGCACATCTATCGTCTGTGGAATATAGTTGTCGTAAAGACAATTGGGAAATGGTAATCCCTGAATCAGAAGAAGAATCTCGGGTCCGGATACAACATATATCCGAACCCGATTCTACATCATTTCACTAGAACCAGTTTTCTATAACTAACTGTCGTTTGTGTCTGCATTTTCAGGAAGTATGTCCCTGTAGCACGATGTTCCAGGTTTACAACCTGAGTATAGGAACCCGGTTGTCTTGATTCTGATAAAATTGTTTCAACAAGTCTACCGTCAACAGAATAGAGTTGTAATTCGACACTGCTTGCTTTATGCAAGTTATAGGAAACGTTTGTCGTCCCATTAAATGGATTCGGATAGCTACCGGTAATTTCCGTTTTAGTGGGTAAGACAGAGAATTCTTTTTCAACGGTCAGGATTGTCACTTCTGTCTCAATCCACTCAGAATTTCCAAGGTCGTTCTCTGCTCTCAAGCGATATCCGTAGGATTGTCCCGATTCAACTTCATCATCAACGAATTCTGTAGTGTTCCTGTCAAGTTCAGCAAATGGACCCCAATCGAGCCATTCTCCGCTGGTATTCTGTTCGCGTGATTCTAGCCTGTAGGACGCTTCTTCAGCTACATCATCCCAGGAAATAAGAACGTATCCATCGTCCCAGAAGATTTCTGTTGAAAGGTTTTGAGGGGTTTCTGGTTCGGAGTATGTCAGAACGATATTTGATTCGTTATAGTAAGATGTTTCACCATCAACGACTGCAGCAATACGGAATTGATATGAGCCTTCTTCCTCAATAATCACATAGGCACTGGACTGAGTTGGAGGTAACATCTCGCTTGCAAACTGGTAGTTCTCCCATTCACCATCAATTGGTTTGTAACGGTATTCAAGCATGAGTTCGTCATCATCACCGATCGCTTCATATTCCCATGATGCGTGCAGAGTATCCGGTTCTATAAATGTGGCTGTTACATTCTCGGGGGCACGAATATTTATCTTCACCAGATAGGTAAATATTTCGTCATTGGCACTAAGAGCATATCCTGTGATATATCTTCCGTCTCTGGAGATATCAGCTGCCGTAATCAGATGTACTCCCTCTGGTAATTGAGCTCCAATGTTCGTAAGGTAATCGGCAAAAATTTGTGTCCCCAATTCTTCAGTCCAGATAAACGCCGTATGTCTACCGCCATTATAGTAGTTAAAGCTACCGACAGTAACACCTTCTTCAGAAACGGCGTAAGCGTAACTACTGGAAACATCTTCAATATCTGTGCTAATATTCTGAATTCCCGTTTCTTCGGTCCAGAAAAAGGCTGCTGGGCCAGCATCATCTGTCCACGAAGATCCAACTACATACGTCCCATCTTCCGAAATATCTTGTGGTTCACTATTGTGCCAGGCAGGATCAGAACCAAAGGCTCCGAGGAATACTGGAGTATAGGTTGAATCGGCATTGCGGACCCATCGGTAGCCCTTTCTTGTTCCTGTTGGAGCTTCACTCCACCCAACGATAAGAGAACCATCAGCGGTTACATCGTTGGCCCTGCTGCTCATGCCAGGATTAACCTGATTTAAGGGTTGCATGCCGGTTTCTTCAGACCAATAACATGCTTCAGCCAGCAAACCGGGTTTCCATGAGTATCCAACGATATAGCTACCATCATCGTTCATTCCGAATCCAGAGCTGATTGAATGATCGAGGGAATATCCATAGACTGATCCCAGGCTGGTCCATTCCCCATCTTCCCAGTAAGCCATTGATCTCATATCAAGAGAATCATCGGGAATATCAAACCAGGCTGAACCACCTATACGTCCGCTATCGGCTATTCTATGAACTTCTGAATCACCCAGAAATGTAAAGCCATCTGTTTCTGACCAACTAAAACATAAATATGTTCCAGAAATATGACTAATGAGCTTTTCGCCATCATTTTGAACACCCAGGGCAACCATTGGCCCGTTATCTGTAGGCAACTGGATAAATTCAACCGGTTGAGCAACTATTGTGGATACTGAAACCAATACCAAAAGTGCCGCAATTAGAATACTTTTTCTTTTGTTAAACATAAATCCTTCCCGGCACCTATGCGCCTTCCACTCATTCCTAGAAAACAGTTTGTGTAAGACAGGATAATCACATATCCCTGTCCTCAAAATCCGAAATATTTACCTTCTATCTTCATGCAACTACAGTGACTAAATCCATAAAGGCTTATTTCACAAGAATTAGTTTTCTATAGTTTGTTGTTTCAGTTGTTTGCATTTTCAAAAAATAGGTTCCGGTCGCCTGGTGCTGAAGATCTATAACCTGTGTGAAAGAACCTGCCTGTTTTGATTCCGACAGTATCGTTTCAACGAGTCTTCCATCAATGGAGAATAGTTGAAATGCTACGAAGTTGGGTTTATGCAGATTGTATGAAACGTTTGTTGTGCCATTAAATGGGTTTGGGTAAGTACCTGTAATCTCGGTTTTTGTTGGCAAATCAGACAATTCTTCATTAGCGGATAAGACCGTCACTTCAACCTCCACCCATTCGGAATTACCTAGATCATTTTCAGCTCTTAATCTGTAACCGTATGTTCTATCAGATTCAACTTCATAATCAGAATATTCGACTACATCTCTTTCCAGTTCAGCTATTAAATCCCAATCCAGCCAGTTACCGTTTGCATCTTGTTCTCTGAATTCGAGGCGGTAGCGACCCTCTTCGTCCACATCATCCCATTCAAGCCACACATACCCTTCATCCCAGAAGACTTGAGAAGTAAAATTCTGAGGAGAAGTTGGTATTCCATAGGTTTGAACAATGTTTGATTCCACATAATAGGATGTTTCTCCATCAACGATGGATGCCATTCTGAATTGGTAGGAACCGTCGAACTCTATAATCCTGTATGCGCTACTTTGTGTTCCCGGGATCATATCTCCTTCAAATTGATAATCTCCCCACTCGTCTCCAATTGGACGATAACGATATTCGAGAAGCAGTTCATCATCGTCGCGAACCGGTTCATAGTCCCAGCTCATGTGAAGGGTATCAGGCTCGCTAACGGAAGCGACGAGGTTTTCCGGTGCCAGAATGTTTATTCTTACTACGTAGGTGAAAATTTCATCAAGAGTTAAATCTAAGGCGTGACCTGTTATATATCGGCCATTTTGAGAAATATCACCAGCCGTCATTAAGGTGTAATCATCCGGGATATCCGCCCCGTTTTCAATCAGATATTCTTTCAACGACATTGCCCCGGTCAATTCAGTCCAGATAAAGGCGGTGGGTAAACCACCGGCATAATATTCAAACTGACCGACAACAATTGAAGCGTCTTCTGTTACAGCTGTAGCAATGGCACTATGAATACCTTCCAAGCCATCGCTTACATTCTGCATACCATTTTCTTCTGACCATAGAAACCCGTGAGAACCTCCCCAACCATCAATTGCGGTACATCCCACGATGTAGAGGCCGTTTTCACTGATATCCATGGGTTCGGCATGGGGCCATGTCGGATCGGTGCATAATGTTCCCAGAGGTTGTACCGAATAGGTTGAGTCCTCGTTGCGAACCCATCTGTAACCCATTCGACAACCCTGAACATTTTCACTCCAGCCCATGATGATCGAACCATCCCCACTTACGCCATCTGCACGACTATTGTAGCCATTAAACACCTGATTTAAGGGCTGAATCCCTGTTTCTTCAGACCAGAAACACGCTTCCACTCCCCCTGTGGGTTTCCAGGAATATCCTGTCACGTAGGTACCGGCATCATTCATTCCAAAACCGGTACTTTCAGTTCCGTCTACAAAATGACTGTAAGCAGAACCAAGACGAATCCACGTATTCGATGGATCATCGTAGTAAGACATGGAAACTTCGGTATTTGTGGAATCACCGTTTACCCAGAAGTATGAATATCCAGCGACTCTTCCGTTATCTGCGACATCCCAAATAACGGAAAGTTCTCGGCCCAGGCGAACAAAACCCGTTGATTCTGTCCATTTATAGCAATGGCCAGATGCATAGGGATTTGACACTACTTTTTCGCCATCATTTGTCACCCCAACCGAAAGCATTGCGTTATAATCACGGGGCAACTCAACAAACTCAATCGGGTCAGCTTGTACCTGTACTAGAACAGACAAGAGTAAAACCGTACTTAGCAGGAATCTGTTTAAATATTTCATATCTATCTCCAGGTACATCCCAGTACCCTTTTTGCTAAATCGAAAAAGCTTGATTCACTGTGCCGGGACAGCGGAAAACTGTCCCGGCTATTCTCAGGAGCAACGAATGCGATTAACTAAATGTTACTTCAGCAAGACGATCTTCTGCATACTTGTGAAGCTGTCGCCTTTGAGTTGGAGGAAATACGTTCCAGATGCTAGGAGTTCCAGATCCAGTGCGATCCTATGTGACCCGGCTACCCTACGCTCTGCTATAGGTTCTGCAACGAGTCGCCCATCGATGGAATAAACTTTCAACTGAATATTTGCATCCTTGTGCAGGTCGAAAGCAACTGTGGTTGTTCCATTAAAGGGGTTAGGATAGTTACCTGTGATTCTTGATTCTGTCGGAAGCATACTACCCGCTTCGACGATATCGGAAACGCGCATTTCGACTGTAATCCAGTCTGAAGAACCTATAACATTCTGAGATTTCAGACGATATGCATAGTTGTTTTCCCATGCGACTTCAGTGTCAACAAATGTGACGACATCTGCATCGACTTCCACTGCAAGTGCCCATCCACCAAATTCACCACCGATTAATTCAATACCACGTTCGAGTACAAAGGTATCTTCATTATCGGAGTTATCTGTCCATGTGAGGGTAACTTCACCTGCTTCAACTTCAAATATTGCAGCAAGATCAGATGGTGCAAGTGGAAGGATTTCAACTATAACCTCATTAGATTCAACCCAAATTGAACCAATTCTGGTCCCGGAAGCCTGGACACGATAGCTGTAAACATTTCCAGCAACAACAGTGTCGTCTGTGTAGGAAACAACATCTGCATCCAGATCTGCAGCTTCTTCCCAAGCACCCCAGTTACCTTCATCATCCATCATGCTACGCTGGAGGAGATAACCCGTCTCATCGTCTGCTGTGTCTGCCCAAGCAAGATCAACAGCGACATTTTCCAGATCATAAGTCGCAGAGAAATCCGCGGGAGCGGATGGTGCATCCAGAACATCAACTTCTAAGCCTTCAACCCAGTTTGATTCTACACCACCCCAGAAGTTGGAAACAGCGGAAACCATAAACTGGTATGTGCCTGGTTCTTCTACGATATAATCGTATGTGGGATCTGCAAGATCTTCAACGAGTGGGTAATATTCTGTCCAGTAGTCACTACCTGCATAGCGGACACGAATCTGAAGATTAAAAGTGCTGCCTTCGTGATATGATCCAGTCCATTCCATACGAATTGTATCGGGATTTACCAGTTCAGTGATCAATGTATCCGGGTTTGGTGGAGCCATTGTTATTAATTGAATGTCAGCGGGATTCCACCCTTCAACATATTTTGCCAGAATGTATTTACCTGATGGACTGACATCCTGCATAATCATACCGGAATTTGTTGATGAAACACCACCATCTTCTAGAATTCCCTGAAGATCAACAATTCCATCCTCTTCAGTATACATCCAGCCCACATAGTAGGTCGTCATAAAATCACCATACTGAAGTGAACCATACAGATTTCCGAAATCATCTATGAGGCGTGGTGATTCCCCCAGACCAATTGCCGGCATACACCAGTTTTGGTCAGGAATTTCTGTTATAACATCATTTACCACATCGTATTTAATTCCGAATCCAGTGTTACCTGATATTCCTGGACTTTCTGCATAACCAGTAAAGAAAGTACCGTCAGAGTTGATTGAACGGTTCCATGCATCTGAACCGAGACTCTGGTTCAAGCCAACAATCGCTTCACTCCAGTATCCCAACGTATCAACAACCCATTCATCATCTACCATTTCCCACATAGCGATGAAAGGCTTATCATCCCATGGTGAATCGGGAGTGGCTGGATCGATATAATGGATACCAACAATAAGGGAACCATTGCCGGCTATTTCCATCGCGCTGGTGTTTACATGATCCTGGTCTGCTAATGAAGGAAGGACAACACTACCGTTTGTTTCGTCCCAGACAAAGGCTTTACTCACATCAGAATTCTGAAGAACTTTACCAACAACAATAGTTCCGTCATTTGTTATGCTGTAGGCCTCACCAAGAGTTGTGTTGGTTGTATTTGTCCTGGTTGAATCGACAAAGATATCCATCTGCTCAATGGTACCATCAACAAAACGTGCAGGAACTCTTGCATAACTTAAAGAATCGCCCTTTACCCAGAAACTATCACCGTCGATGTAGATGCTGGGTGTAAACCATGAACTGAAGTATCTGTTCCAGACGAAAAGAGAATCATTACGAAAGACATAAGATGAATCTCTGAATGCTTCCAGCGTATCGCCATCAACATCGGCCGCTAAAAGAACATTTCCGAAAATATCAATATCCTGACCAGCGACAACATCAAAGGATGCACCGGTGGTAAATCCAATTTTTGCCACTTGGCAGGTTCCTACGACCTCGTGGTTATCTGACATACCAAAAACCTGCTGGCAGTTTACATCTGATGATGGAGCGAAATACTGCGTCAATCCATTTTCTTCCGACCAATACCAGTATGAGCTGCCGCCATTGTAACCGAGCACTTCACCGGCATTACTGACTCCAGCAAGATTTCCGAATTCAGGCAGTTCTGGTCTAATTGACGTTTGACCAAAACTTAGACTTGCGACAGTGATTAACAGAATCGCTGTTAAAACAACTGCCAACCTTTTCTCAAGCATGATTCCTCCTTGAACACAGTTCACAATTTTGAAGATGACCTCAACTCTTCTTCTATCGTTTTGTTTCTAAAGATTTGGATTTGATTACATCTACCGGTTCAGCCATGGACCAATAGACTTCAAACGTCGATTCACATAACTCTGCAAAACCTGGATCTTCAACGACTACCATTGAAAAATTATTAACATTCCCCTCTGGGGTAGATGGAACAGCTAAGAGAACTACTTCAGAATCAAAAATGAACATCTTAATCGGCAGGTTATCGACAATTCGCATTTGGTCATTTTCATGAAATATTTCGATTTCAATATTCGGGTCCGGCATGTGATTGCGAGAGTAAACCGTACGCATCTTTACTCCTCTCTTCAGAGCCTCACGCTGTACCTCAAACTGCTCTTCGGCGGCTTTTACACTGGAAACTGAATAGGGAGTGCGACTAAATGCGTTTACACATTTTGTGGTTTGACTGGATAGATAAATGAAATGCCGATGGATTTGAATACGGTTTCTGACAAGTGAAATTGGGTTAAGAGTTTGAATAGTATCGGTACCAGGAAAATGATCTGAAATCAACTTTTTTATTTCATCAGCATTGTTTTCGTAGGTATGGTCTGTTTGTTTCCATTTTCTTTTTAGAATTTTTAACACATTTCCAGGACTGGATGCGATATAGTATTGCCCTTTCGCTGCCTTTCGTGTCTTAACAAGCCCATAATCCTGCATGGCACTGAGAACCGAATAGACCTTCGCTCTTGACAATCCAATTATCCTCTGAAGTTCATTTGCTTTCAGTTCTCCGTGTTCAAGCAGAGCGAGGTAAATTCGTGTTTCTCTTTCAGAAACCCCGAACTTTTTAAACTCCTCAATATGTTCTTCGATGTTCTTCATTTTTACCATTGGCTTTTAACTGCCCCCTCACGGGGGACTACTAGACCTAAAATATGGAGAGATTTTGCAGAATGCAAGATGTAGCCCCCTCTAGGGGGACATATCAAACAAAAGCTTGGAGTCATCTACATCAAGAATGGAACAGCCTGTCTATAGCCTTATTTATTAACATAATAAGGTTAACATAATAATTTTAAAAGTTTCCTTTTGAATCAAATCCGATTCTCTCTTGTTTTTATGGTCCATTTGTTTTACTTTTTAGGAAATATAAAATACCTATTGGAGTTCGTCATGAAATTGCTTAGCCGGTCCGAGGAAATGCTTCTGCTCGCCATCTGGCGTTTACAGCAGGATGCCTATGTCGTCTCCATTCGAAAACAGATCAAGAGTGTCACAGGAAAGAGCTGGTCTGTGGGTGCGCTTCACGTCACTCTTGAACGGATGGAGAAAAAAGGCATGATAGAGTCTCACCTGACTCTACCTGAGAAAAAACGTGGTGGGCGTAGCAAACGGGTCTACAGTCTTTGCCCTGCCGGAAAGAAGGAACTACTCGAGATTCGTACTATTCAGGAAGCAATGTGGAATAACATTCCCGATTTGGCTGGTGCTCTATCATGAGAAACGATGACCCACCAAGGTTCGCCAGAAAACTCTTTCGATCAATGGAACAAGATGACGGATTTCACACCATGCTCGGTGACGTGGAAGAACTCTATCATGACTACGTTGATGAACGAGGGAAAACTTATGCTGACTTCTGGTACTGGGGCCAGGTACTGCTTGCCATAGTTCCCTTTCTTTTAAGGTCCATTAGTTGGCGAATCCTCATGTTCCGCGAGAACATGAAGTTATCGTTACGAAATATTTTGAAATACAAAGGTTATTCTTTCATCAACATCTTCGGTTTGGCTGTCGGCTTGGCATGCACAATCATCATCATTCTTTATGTGAATATTGAACTCAGTTATGACCGCTACCATCCCGATGCAGACCGTATTTACCGGGTAGCTGAACATAGAATTGTGCCAATTGGGGAGTTCTTTTTAGCTACTACCTGTCCACCTCTAGCACCTGCCTTGATAGAGAATTTTCCGCAGCTGGAAGGCTCTGCCCGTTTTAAAAAAATGCCTGCTGGAGTTATTCGCAATTTGGATAAAAAGCAGTTAACCCAGCGTGTATGGTGTGCTGACCAGAACTCACTCGACCTCTTTGCCATTAACGTTTTACAGGGTAATCCAGATAAACTTCTGGACAGGCCGGGAACGATTGTCCTGACTCAACAGATGGCTGAAAGTCTTTTTGACAGGGAATCCCCTGTTGGAAAGATTGTCGAATTTACCATAAGTCAATCGAACACGCGAAGCGACAACACTTATGAATTAGAAGTATCCGGTATCATTGAAGATCCTCCTGGCAACACTCATCTTAAATATGGATCGTTGATTTCCTATTCCAGCTTGGACGATATCTATTATCACTATCTGAATGAATGGCACACTGGAGGGACATACACTTACATCAAAATCGCTTCCGACTCCAATTTCGGAGAAATTGAGGAAGGAATTAGGACCATTGCAAATAATTATGTAGGTGATGATTTTAAACGATGGGGTCAGACACGCGAATACTTCCTGCAACCATTAACCAAAATTCATCTTGAATCTGACCTCAGAAATGAGGCCGAAGCACCAGGCAACGTTCTTTACATCTATATCTATAGTGCTATAGCTCTTTTAATCCTTTTGATTGGATGTATGAATTTTATAAATCTTTCCTCGGTCCGTTCGGTTACAAGAACCCGTGAAGTTGGTTTACGTAAAGTTGTTGGCGCACTTAGAACTCAACTTGTTGGTCAGTTTCTAGTGGAGTCGATGCTTATTACCATCTTCTCTTTTTCGTTGGCGATTCTCCTGGCGTACTACATGTTGCCCCTTTTTAATAATCTTGCTGGAACAAAACTGACTCTTTTCTCAATAGATGAACCGATTGTCTACTATTGTTTTGCAGGATTGATTTTGCTCGTCGGGTTGGGTTCAGGGAGTTATCCAGCATTTATTCTCACCACTTTTAAACCGATCATGGCAATTCAGGGTTCGACCACTCCCGGTTCCAAAGGCTCCCTGTTGTTGCGTTTCCTCGTTACGGGTCAGTTTGTTATCTCCATCCTTCTGATCATCTGCACGATGACGGTTTTTAAGCAGCTCGATTATATGCAAAGCAGTCATCCAGGATTCGATAAAGACCATAAAATTATTATTCCGTTCTTGAGTAACTCGGAATATTTCAAGCAACATTATGAAACTTTAAAGACTGAATTTCTTCAGCACGAATCCGTGATTTCTGTTGCCGCGTCTTCATCTGTACCCGGGCAGAAACCCTTGACCAGTGGTGTACGCTTAAGAGGTGAAGGCCATCCATGGCCGGAGCCCGGTTGGCAAGACCCCATTCAAATGAATTTTTTATCCATCGACGAAGATTTTGTACCCAATTATAAAATCGAATTATTAGCTGGAAAAACATTCAGTGACGAAAGAGTTGATGGTTCACGGTCAATGTTGATAAACGAAGCCGCAATTGAAAGGTTAGGGCTATCATCACCAGAGGAAGCCCTTGGTCTGGAATTGCGTGAATCATATTATAGCCGCACAAAAAAAATAATCGGTGTAACACGAAATTTTCATTATGAAGGTTTGCAGAAAAACGTTGCCCCTCTTCTAATGGAATACTCCACCTCCAGATTCTTCAACCTGACAATTTCTATCAAAGCTGGTGATCCGACTCCAACGCTTCGCTTTATTAAACAAAAGTGGGCTGAGATATTTCCAGAGCATGTCCTCTATTCCTCGTTTTTGGATGAAGATTTTAACAAAGTATACAGATATGAACGACAGGTGAGTAAAACCCTTGGGGTTGTTACGTTACTGGGTGTTTTAATCGCATGTATGGGTTTGCTGGGGCTAGCATCCTTCATCGCCCAGAGAAGGAAAAAAGAAATCGGTATCAGGAAAATCATGGGTGCCGGAACGTTTGACATCATTTCGTTACTTAGTAGACAATACCTGCTCCTGGTTGCTCTGGCTAGTATTCTAGCGATACCTCTGGCAAATTTTGTAATGAATCGTTGGTTAGAAGATTTCGCTTTTAGAACAGAATTGAGCGTATCCGTCTATATTCTGGCCATAGCTTCAGCATTAGTGCTATCGTTATTGACTGTGATTTTTCAAAGTCTCAAGGCAGCTACTGCTAATCCTGTTGACGAACTCAAAGAAGAGTAAATTAAGAAGCCCTGCTGTGACTCAGCAGGGCTGATTTACATCGTATAGAATTATTGTTATGCGACAGCCTCAGTACCGAGGATGGCGTTCAAGTCTTCCTCCACAGAAGTGATCGGCATAATGTTGAAATTATCTACCAGAACCTGTAGAACGGCAGGACTGATAAATGCCGGAAGTTTTGGTCCGAGACGGATGTCTTTCATTCCGAGATGAAGAAGACTCAGTAGAATACACACCGCTTTCTGCTCGTACCAGCTCAGAATTAATGACAGTGGTAAATCGTTGAGACCACAATCGAACGCGTCAGCCAATGCTGCTGCGATTTTGATGGCACTATAAGCGTCATTGCATTGACCTATATCCAGTAATCTAGGTATACCACCGATGTCCCCGTAATCCTCGGAGTTGATCCTGTACTTTCCGCAAGCAAGGGTCATCATTACCGCATCATCCGGGACAGCTTTAGCAAAATCGGTGTAGTAGTTTCGTTCATTACTACGTCCGTCACATCCACCGATAAGGAAGAAATGGTTGATCTGACCTGTTTTGACAGCATCAACAATTTTGTCCGCCACTCCCAAAACACTGTTGTGACCAAAGCCGACAGTGATCTCTTTTACCTCTTCGTCGGCTTGGAAACCATCCACTTCAAGGGCTGCATTTATGACTTCACTGTAATCTTGACCTTTGATGTGGGTTACACCGGGCCACTCAACTAAACCCGTAGTGAAAATTCTGGCTTTATAGTTGTCTTTTGGCTTCTGAATGCAGTTTGTCGTCATCAAAATTGCGCCGGGAAAAGCTTCGAATTCTTTGCGTTGATCTTGCCATGCACCACCGTAGTTACCTACGAGATGGCTGAATTTTTTTAGTCCGGGGTAACCGTGCGCCGGAAGCATTTCGCTATGGGTGTAGATATTGACGCCCTTTCCCTCTGTCTGCTTTAAAAGTTCCTCGAGGTCTTTAAGATCGTGACCTGATACGAGAATGGCTTTTCCTGCCACTGCTGACGTGCGGACCTGAGTCGGGACGGGGTGACCATAGGTGCCTGTGTTGGCTTCATCCAACATTTCCATCACGCGGAGGTTCACCTCCCCAACCTTCAATGTCATTGCGACCAATGAATCCAGATCAGCTACATCTGATGCAAGGAAGTTGAGTACTTCGTGGAAATAGGCATATACGTTGTCATCTTCAACACCGAGAATAAGCGCATGATCGGCGTAGGCCGCCATCCCCTTTACTCCATAAAGGATCAATTCCTGCAATCCTGCTACATCTGCGCTATGCTGTTTGATCCGGCTTAGTACAGAAATCTGACCACCTTGTAGAAGTAATTCATCCTTATTTTCTGCGGGCTGCCATGTCACAGGACCTGTGATTTTTTCAGAATTTTCCCCATTTTTAATACAAGCATCGAGGTAGAGTTTTTTGGCAACATCACGGTAGTTGATTGCCGCGTTTATCCTGGCGATCAACACATCTGGGTCAAAATTAACGTTGGTTACTGTTGTGAAAAGTGATTCTACGACAAACACATCAAGGTTGTTAACTGATGCACCCAACTTCCTGGCACGGTGAGCGTATTGCGAAATACCTTTGCAGGCATGAATCAATAATTCTTGCAGAGCAGATGTTTCTGGATCTTTGCCACAAACACCACGCACCGTACATCCTGTACCTTTTGAGGTTTCTGAGCACTGGTAGCAGAACATATCCATAGTTATTTCCCTTTAACGTTTTGTGTTGCTGTCTTGTCAGGGAAAAGTTTAAAACTGCTTTTAGTAGTTTTTTTTCACTCAGGTAAAAAAGACTCCCAAAGAACTCTTTTCCATCCTATTTTTTTGTGAAGAGCGAACAGAATCGTATTCTACAGAATTGATACTCAGGAGATTAGAAAATGTCTGACATTAACATACCGGATTTTATCAGGGAATTACCTGAACTTGATTTGCCGTTTGACGGTATCCATGGATGGTTGATGCAAACGGGGAAACAGCAGGTGGTATTTATGGTTGCGACTGAGACTGTGGACGTACCTGACCACACACACAGCGAACAATGGGAAACGCCTGTCGCAGGCCAAGTTGATGTCCGAATGAACGGTGTCACAACACCTCACACTCCCGGGATGTCATTTTTCGTTCCGGCAGGGGTATCACACGGTGCTCTTGTTCATAAGGGCTACAAAGCAATTATCATCTTTAACGAGCCTGACCGATATAAGGCGAAATAGACCTCGTCTGTTTGAAACCCGAGTGCTCGCTTTCGCTAAGCACACGGGCCACCCAGTAACAACCCTCTTCTGCCCTTGTTTGCTGAACAAAGTGAGCAAACATGGTTTATTTTAGCTTTTGCAGTTGACTATTTGGTTAAAGTTTTCCCGGGATGCGGTCCAGTCTTCGCTAAAGCTACGCTCTTGCAGGCAGCTTTGGGGCTACATCTAAAGCTTTGGTGGACTGGCGCCTAAGTCATGTCGGGCCAACTAATTTGCCCAGTTCTGTTTTTAAAACCGGGTTTTTCAATTCCACGTTCACATTCTTTTTACACCTTCGGACAATCACAACTTTTTTCTTTTCTTTTTTCCTTCAATGGACGAATTAGCATTTTTTGGTTATTTTGCGTTTGATCAAAATCTTCTAATTGCATTCTATTCGAGGGGGTTCGTTATGGATATGCTTCGCTGGAGGAAATGGTCCCTCCTTTTCCTACTTACCATTTTGCTATTCTCGTCTAATCTTATATATGCCCAGGGAAGCCATCAGCTCGGCCTTGCGGTAATAGATTTGTCCGTTGAATACGGTATCGATGCTGCTTTGAGTGTTCCCATTTCCCAACGGTTGCGTCAGGAGTTACAAACGACAGGTGTTTACAACGTGTTGGACCGTAACGTTATGCTTGAAAAGCTGAACGGTACCGGACTTGACCCCGCATCTATCAACACTCCCGAAAAAGCAGCCGAAGCGGGTCGTAATGCCGGAGTCGAGCGAGTTCTCCTCGGTTCATTTTCTAAAATCGGGAATATGATTACTGTTTCTGTTCAGGTCGTAAATTCTCTATCTGGTCAGGTTGTTGATACAAAAACGATTGATTGCAATTGCCCCATCGAAGATGTGATGACAACAACTCTAACTCAGCTGGCAGGACAGTTAGCCGGAAAACCCGTTGCAGCTCCTCAACCACTTGCGACGACTACCCAGCCAACTCAGGTTGTTGCCGAACCTGAACCTGTGGCAACACCCCAGCCTACTTATACTGCCCCGAAGAAACAGTTGAATACAGGAACTACTCGGAATTCCGGTAGTTATTTTGGTGTTCAACTTGGTATTGATAGTAGCAATCTGGCGGTTAATGAAGGTCAGGAATATTTCAAACCACGGACAGGTCTGGCTCTTGGATTTGCCGCTGAATTTAACGCTGACCAACAGGTTTCCATCCGTGCTGAAATCTGGACACACAGCCGCGGAACATCCATTGAACCAGATAGTAGCGAAACCACGGATTGGAAAATCACCTATTATTCGATGCCTCTTCTTGTAAAATTCAACTTCAGTGACAAGCCCACTTATTTTTCGGTTTATGGTGGTATCGAACTGGGTTATGTCGTTTTAATGGAACTTGGTGATCTAAAAAGCAGCGATCCAGATGACGATGAAGCTTTAAGAGATTTCTTTGAATTTACCGATTTTGGATTAACGTTTGGCGCAACAATGCATGTTGACCATCTCTACTTCGACCTTCGATATTATCACGGACTGAAAAACATCCTGAAGGATATTGATGATCTACAGGGAGCGGTCCAAGAGGATGATGCCTTCAGGAAAAACCGGACAGTTTCCATAACTGTCGGTTATCATTTCTTCTTCCCGAGATAAGCAATATTGACATTATAAAAGCCCGGCAACTTTGCCGGGCTTTGTTGTATTACAAGCTATTCGCTTCCCCGGGATGCATCCTCCTTCGCTAAAGCTTCGGAGGACTTAGTCGCTCCCGGGCTACATCTCTGCGCGGCTAACCACCTACACAACACTCAAAGAGTCATGTTCGGTGACCCCACCCCTACCCTATGCCCCGGTTTGCTCGCCAAACCGGGTTTATTTTAGCTTTTAGGACTGAGACCCTATATCCACATGAAACCCGAGTACTCGCTATCGCTTAGCACGTAGCCACATCCAATCAGGCTTCAGGTTCTCCTGACAACTCCTCTCACTTCACCATCACAACTCTTACCACAGCCTGTTCGTGAGGAGTGGCCAAATGAACGAAATAGGTCCCCGTTGCTATGCTATTCATCGAAATTGGTAGTCTATGCGATCCGGCAGCCAGTTGTTGTTCTGGAAGATCCACTACTCGCTGACCGTTGATGTTGTAGACACTCATCTTCACAGTGCTGCTTGTATTCAACTGGAAGGCGAGGTTTGTGATCCCGTTAAACGGATTCGGATAGGCCTTTGCCATTGTTAGTGAACTCGGCACCAACGAAATTTTAGTGCCGTTCCCCACACCAACAGGAATCGGCCTGAAGGTGACTTCAAATTCACCGCTCGCCCCTGCCGCTAATTCGATTATTCTTGTTTCGGGATCAAAGAGAGTGTACTGCTCGCCATTATGGTAGACTTCCTCAATTACCAGTTCATTGTCGGCTATGGCAATGGGTGTCAGGTGATAGAAACGCGCCTCATCCATCACATCAAACTTATATCGAAGTGTCACCATCTCCTGATTAACAAATAGACTACCATAGAGGTAACTGTAGTACCCGGTTTCGATGGAATGGTATCCTGCCTTGTAGCCGTTGCCTTTCCATGTTCCCCAGGTTTCGTCACCATAACGGGTCCGGTTTTCAAAGACATCACCGTAGGTGTGATCCACAAAATGTTCCATGAAAAAATCGAGGGTTTCATCTCCCATTGAGAGCGGGTCGGTGCTGCCCAGTAGGCCATGTAGTTCAAGCCCCGCCATCACACCCTGTTCCATCTGCCACCACGCTTTGGCAGTATCTGGATTTCCCCACATCAGCATCTCGCCGGTAAGGCGGTTATAATCTTTGTAGGGCCCGCCAAAATCGTGATCGTAGCCGTTATCCCACACATCGTTAAAAAGGATTTCTGCCATTTCCAGGTGATCAGGATTATTTGTGAGACGGTGGATTCGCCCCATACACCACGATGACTTCAGAACATGGCCCATGATAGTCATTGTTTCACTCGCGCGAACGTTCCAATCGGAATCGTATTCTTCGGCAAAACCTATCGCTTGATCGGGCATGGACCCACCGAGGTGGGTTGTTACATTATCTGCCAATTGATTCAAACGGGTCAAATAGATTGCGTCATTTTCCGTCATCAGTTGTAGTAATAACAGGTGAGTTGTGATTGCATCCACGGTTGCATTAAAACTTTTGTTCCGAGGACTTGTTCCGTTATACGCTGTGTAATCGTAGTAGCCTTCAAACCCAGAGCGGTCATCCCAGAACTTGTTTTCCAGATCGTCGTAACCACGCATCAGGTAGGACATCATGGTTGTATCGCGGGTAACTTCCACGTAGGCTGCAAGACCCAGTAAAGCGTAATGTGCGTCAAACGCCGAACGATTGTTTGTAGTATTTAACGGTTGCCCTTGAGCGTTTAATTCAGCGTACCAGCCACCGTTTGTGTTGTCCCATGCGTGTAGGACCATCCACTGGATGGCATCATGGGCGAGGTTGAGGTAAGTCGTATCACCTGTCATCTGGTAGGCTCGAACCATACCATATGCGTTACGGGACTGGGTGAGCATGTTTTTATTGCCAAAAACCTCGTTGGCGGAACGATTCACTTCAGTATAGAAGCCACCGTAGGTCAGATCCCACGCGTTCATCCAGAACTGGGCACAACTATCCACATAACCTATCATAAGCTCCGGCTGTTGCAGATAGATTCCGTCCTGTGCAGATGAAATAACAGGTAATCCCAAAAGAATTAGACAAAGAACAATCACATATTTCCGCATATCTTCCTCAACCTCTAAAACCCTTTTACGATACAAAAAGGTAAAGCGACCTAAAGCCGCTTTACAATTACTATCTATGATTTTTCTCGTCCATTACTCACGTTTTAACGCATCCGTTGGATTCATTGATGCAGCTCTCAGGGTTTGGGTTATTACTGTTACAACTGCTATGGCCAAGGTTATACCTACCGCCAGAAGGAAATGACCAACATTCATATTAATCCGGTAGGCGAAACTCTCCAGCCAGAGTTTCATAGCGTACCATGCTATTGGTAATGCTATCAGCGAACCCAAAACGACCATCTTTGTAAATTCGCTACCCAGCAACGTAAGGATATTACTTACAGTTGCCCCCAATACTTTTCGAATACCAATTTCACGGGTTCGTTTCTCCGCTGTAAATGCAGATAGTCCAATGAGGCCCAGGCATGAGATCAGAATTGCCAAGCCACTGAACATGCCGAACAGGGTTAGCAATTTTGTGTCGTTCTCGTAGTTGTTTGCGAGTTTATCGTCAAGGAAGGAGTAACTCATGTCTGCACTACCGCCTTCATGGAAATCATCCCAAACTGTTTTTACCCGGCTGATTGTTTCAGGGATATCTCCCGGTGCTAACCTCAAAGCAAGCTGATTTGCATTTGCTAAACTGACGTAGTAAACCAAAGGCAATTTTTCGTTTCTGAGTGATTCAAAGTGGATATCGTTTGCTATGCCGATGACCGTACATTTGGTGTTACCAATTGAAAATGAGCTTCCGACAGCCTCTTGTGGGCTAGCCCAACCGATTTTTTGCACTGCCATTTCACTTAGCATAACTGCGGATTCATCATCGGTTGCAATATCTTCTCGAAAAGCCCGACCTGCAACAACATCCATTCCATATGTTTCGAAGAAATTATAGTCAACACGATGGTTTGGTAGACGGAACTGATTGGAGATTGTTTCACCATTGACTTCTGCACTCCAGCCCCACCAATCGTTTAACTGACCGGATGGAATCCGTTTGGACGCTGTCGCATTTAAAACGCCAGGAATTTTCAACATCTCCTTTTTCACTACCGGCCAATTATTTTTTATCACATTATCCGTTTGAATGATGAGCATATTCTCTTTGTCAAATCCCAGGTCCTTATGACTCATATAGTTTATCTGACTGAAGACTACACTGACACATACGATGAGTGATGCTGAGATTATAAACTGAAATACGACGAGTACTTTACGTAATGCTGCACCTTTTTTGCCTTTCGTGAGTTCACCACGCAAGATATGACTCGGACGGAAAGAGCTCAGGTAAAACGCTGGATAGGCACCTGCTACAATTCCCACCAAAAATAGAATTGATATCATAAATGCGATCAAGAAACCGTTTTGGAAGAGATTGAAGCTTAGATCTTTTCCTACAAAGTTGGCGAAAATCGGTGTTGTAAGTTGGGTAAGGAGAATCGCCAACAATAATGCGATAGTGCTGATGATTAACGATTCACTGAGGAATTGATATAGCAACATTCCCCTATTTGCACCTATCACTTTCCTGAGGCCAACTTCACGTGCTCTATTCGCTGAACGAGCGGTGGCGAGATTCATGAAGTTGATACATGCAATCAGAAGGATAAACGCTGCGATAAGTGCAAAAAGTTTGATGTAACGGATGTCGCCAACGGGTTCATATTCTTTATTCTGTTTCGATGTCAAATGAATATCGCCGACATTTTGGAGAGCTAGTTGCCGTCTATCGCTAGCGAGGTGGGAGTTGCCTTCGTCATCCGTCCAACCCTCTATTAACTCATCAATAAACCGTCTGATCTTCAGATCAAAGGCGACAGCATCAACTCCTGGATAGAGCTTGATATACGTACCAAGTAGATTATTCCCGAAATTGTCATTATAAATGACGTTGCTGTAATAATCCTCACCGACAATCGTCCGAAGTTCTTGAAGCTGGATAAAGAAGTTAAAATGGATGTGGGAATTGGATGGCAAATCTTCCATAACTGCTGAGATGATATATGGGTACAGCCCCTCAACAGCCAGCTCTTTTCCAATTGGGTCTTCATCTCCGAATATCTTTTTCGCCATTGATTGGGAAATAACCATGTCCTGCGGATTATCAAGAGCGGTTTGCAGATCACCCTTCACCAACGGTATGGTCAATACATTGAGGATTTCCGCTTCAGTAAAAAAGAAGTCGTCTTCCACGTAATTCTTTTCACCGTGTTTCAAGAGAATATCGTCTGCGTCAAGGAACCTTGCTACGGATTCAATCTCGGGAAAATGATCTCGCATGTGTTTACCATAAGGTGGGGCAACACTTGCAAATCCAATCTGTTTTGATCCATCCGAGCGTATGAAATTGATGACTACACGATGAACCCTATCGAGGTCATTGTGGAATTTGTCGTAGGAGAGTTCGTAGCGGACGTACATCAGGATCAGGATACAAGCGGTCATTCCTATTGCGAGCCCGAAGATATTGAGCAGAGAGTACCCCTTTTGCCGTTTCAGGTTACGAAACGCCACGAGGAAATAGTTTTTAAACATGTTTAACCCGGGTAAAGCTCTCCAGCTCACTCATAGGACTGAGTTTTTTGCAAATGGTTACATGGTTGACTATTTCGTTTAAGTTTTCCCGGGATGCGGTCCAGTCTTCGCTAAAGCTATGGCGGGCAGGCAGCTCCCGGGCTACACGTGACAAGTCTTCAAGAGGGGGCATCTAACACATAGAAACCCGACCTGCTCGGCTTTCCACCTTCGCTAGAGCTTTGGTGGACAGGCGCCTAAGCCATGTCGGGCCACCCAATCATATGTCTTGTCATCCTGAACTCGATTCAGGATCCAGAGATATCTTGGTTGTTTTAACTTTTAGGACTGAGACCCTTTATCCACTTGAAGCCCGAGTGACCCACCGTCACAAAACTTTTTAAAGAGTCGGGTTCGGTGACCCCGACCTACGACATTGAAACCCGAGTGCTCGGCTTTCCACCGTCGCTAAAGCTTTGGTGGACTGGCGCATTAGTCATGTCGGATCCCCCACCTATGTTGATTTTACTTGGTGGCGACCATTAGGGCTTGTTCGTAGAGGAGCCATTTCTTTTTACTGGGGTGATCAAACTCTTTCAGGAGGGAATAACTGCCGTACTTCACTATTTCATTATAAATCGACTTGCTGCTTTCGTCCATCATATCACTGCTGTTCGCTTCGTCCACACTCACCAGAATGAAACGAGGGTCGGACTTAAAGACATCGCGAGCGTCCCGTTGTGTAAAGTTTTTAGGTTTCCGGTCCTGACTGTCCCGTTGCATTAGTTCGTTGGGATCCACCGTTTTTAATCCGGAATAGTAATTCACCGCTCCTGCATCTGTGGTCACGACAACATCCCATGAATTTGCGTATTCCTTAAAGAAGGTTCCGATTTCACGGTGAATGGTTGATGTCATTTCCGGTTTGAAAAGATCTTTGTTATAGAGATGATAGGTACAGAAACTCGTATAGGTAACGTTCATCCCGAGAAATACAAGAACCGTCGCAAGAAAAATCCACTTCCGTGTTTTTGCGACCTCGATCTGTTTAAAAAGACCATCAAGGCCAACCGCCGCGAACAGCAACACCGGGGCCAGCACTGGAACAAAGGTCTGGTTAAAGGCCAAACTTTCACTACCACGGAACCAGATTTGGAAGAACAATATCAACACCGTAAACAAGAGCGGTAGATTTTTATTCCAGGTTTTTACAATTCCGGTAAGAGCAAAAACTGCCATACTTCCCAATCCAAGGATTGTCAGGGACCAGAAGGAAATTTCAGGAATGAAGGTCATCGTGTTATTAATCAACAAATTTAGCGGACCAGCATTACCAAGAATTATTGTAGTGAGTCCTTCGGGGAAGAGATTCTCAACAAAGTTCCATTTATAGAGCAGGAACCCTCCGAAAAGCAAAACGGGAATAAGAATGGCAAATGTGATTTTTGAGACTCTTTTGTCCCTGAATAGCGCTATTGAGTAAGGCAGGATTAAAAACATCCCCTCCGGCCGAGTAATAAAAATAAGGCAGAGGATAATGTCCGCTAAAACCCAGTGTTTCTCCTCGATCAACCATAAAAACACCATTATCAACGCAGCAAATAAGAGAGTATCTCTACCAGAAACGGAATAGAAAAGAATGGACATGTTTGTCAGTAAATACAAGGTCAGCATCGACGCAAGTTGCCATGTATTTTTAGTGATATAACGTTTCGCCAAGAGATAGAAAAAGAGTGATAAAATCAAGGTTGAAATAATTCCCATCGATTTCGCTACAACTATCAGGGGAACATTCAACCACACAAAGGGCATCAGCAACGATGTCCAAACCGGATTTGAGGCATGTGGACTACCATTATAAAGAGTAAATAGAACATTATCGCTGAAAGCAAGACTCTGGACATAACGGTAGGTGCTGAAGGAATCCTCTACTGTGAAATCGAAGAGAAAAACTTCAGCCGCCAGAAATATTAAAAAGGCGAAAACGATAAATAGGCGATAAATTTTCATGGCTCTTTATTCTATTATACTATGATTATCCTAATAATTAATATAACTATTAAAACAATCAGTCAAAAGGAATCTCGGTTCAGTTTGAAAATAGAGGATGCCTCTGGAGCTATTGTCATTCTTGTGACTTATCTTATGTTCTTGAACTAACCGAAAGTGAATTATGGGCCGGATATTCGACATTAAGAAGTATGCGATTCAGGATGGGCCGGGAATCCGAACCACGGTATTCTTTTCCGGTTGTCCCCTTGATTGCTCGTGGTGCCATAATCCCGAATGCAGTGTGGATAACCATTCTAAACACAAGGAGATGTCAGTCTCCGAAGTGATGAGTGAAATCCTGAGAGACCAGCTTTTTTATGAAGAATCAGACGGGGGAGTGACTTTTTCCGGTGGTGAACCCTTTATGCAGCCAGAATTCCTTGTTGACTTACTTTCTGAATGCAAAAAAGAAGAACTTCATACCATCATTGACACGAGCGGGCTGACATCATGGAGTACACTTGAAAAGACAGTACCACTCACGAACCTCTACCTCTATGATCTCAAGCTTATGGACGCGGATCTTCACCGCCAACATACGGGTGTTTCAAATTCTATCATTCTCGAAAACCTGAAATCCTTGTCCTTTGTCGGGGCAAATCTACGAATTCGCCTTGCGTTAATTGGCGGTATCACCGATACGGATTCAAATCTAAATGAAGTCGCTGATTTTCTGAATAATCTACCTCATTCGCACCCTCTTGATCTGCTACCTTACAACCTCTTTGCCTCCAGCAAGTACGCCCGGATGGGAAAAAGCCTTGAATTACCTACTCAACATGAGCAAACTAAAGATGAGTTAAAACGAATAGCAGACTTCTTTAAAGACCTTGGAATTAATGCCTACTACAGGGACTAAGATGAACGACAGGATAAAACGACTTCGGCAGGCCAGTCTGGATGCCATCCCCACAGTTTCACTTGAACGTGCCGAACTAATAACCAAATTCATGCAAAGCAGTGATTCCATTGGTGTATCACTTCCCGTTCAACGTGCCCTCGCGTTCCGCTATATCCTGGATCATAAAAACATCTGGATAGGCGATGAAGAATTAATTGTCGGGGAACGGGGTCCGTCTCCAAAAGCAACACCAACATATCCTGAAGTCTGCGCCCACACCCGTCAAGATTTACTAATCCTCAACGATAGAGAAAAAGTATCCTTCAAGAGTGATAGTAAAACGATGGATATTCAGGAAGACCACATTCTCCCGTTTTGGGAGAAACGTGCGCTTCGCCATAGAATAATGGATTCCGTTGATGAAACATGGCGTGATGCCTATAAAGCAGGGATTTTTACTGAATTTATGGAGCAACGTGCTCCCGGACATACTGTTCTTGATGACAAAATCTATAAAAATGGCTTTCTTGATTTTATCGCAAATATAGACGAATCCATCTCTTCCCTTGATTACGAAAATGATACAGAAGCGTTTGACAAAAAGGAAGAGTTGAGAGCGATGCGGATTTCCGCTGAAGCACTGATCGGTTATGCGAACCGTCACGCAGATGAAGTCGCCCGTCTTGCAGAGATTGAAGCAAAACCTGAACGTAAAGCGGAATTACTCGAAATAGAGAGGATTTGCAGGAAAGTACCTGCGAATAAACCAGAGAGTTTCCACGAAGCACTCCAGTACTACTGGTTTGTCCATTTGGGTGTGATTACTGAACTGAATACCTGGGATGCGTTTAATCCGGGACGGTTGGACCGTCACCTGATGCCTTTTTACAAAAAGGGAATTGAGTCAGGAGAATTGACTGAAGAGGGTGCTCGAGAACTACTTCAAGCGTTCTGGATCAAGTTCAATAATCAGCCGGCTCCGCCAAAGGTTGGTGTCACGGCCCTGGAGAGTAATACCTACACCGATTTCTGCCTGATCAATATGGGCGGACTGGATGAAAATGGCGATAATGCTGTCAACGAGATGTCATATATGTTGCTGGATACCATTGAAGAAATGCGTCTCCTTCAACCCAGCAGTATGGTCCAACTTAGCAAAAAGAATCCCGACAGATTCCTGAAAAGAGCTCTTCGTATTATCAAAACCGGCTACGGCCAACCGTCAATCTTCAATACCGACACAATTATACAGGAAATGGTCCGTCACGGGAAAGACATTGTTGACGCTCGTAACGGAGGGGCCAGTGGGTGTGTTGAAACCGGTGCTTTTGGGAAGGAAAGCTATACATTAACCGGATATTTCAACCTGACAAAAGTTCTTGAGATCACCCTTAACAACGGATACGATCCACGCACGGCTAAGACCATCGGGATTGAAACGGGCGACCCGACCTCGTTGGAAAATTTTAACGAATTGATGTTTGCATACGAAAAACAGCTCAACCATTTTATTGATATAAAGATTAAGGGCAACCGTGTGATTGAAAGGCTTTGGGCAACCCAGATGCCTTCCCCCTTCCTGTCAATACTGATTGACGATTGTATAAATAGCGGCAAAGATTATAACGCCGGCGGTGCTCGCTATAACACCTCTTATGTGCAAGGTGTTGGTCTGGGTAGTATCACCGACAGCCTATCCTCAATCAAGACTCATGTCTTCGATAAAAATAGCCTATCAATGTCAGACCTGATGAATGTCCTTGCCGACAATTTCGAGGGACATGGCGATATACAGAAGATGTTTATGGATGACACACCTCGTTACGGTAACGATGATGATCGGGCAGACGATATCATGCGTCGCGTGTTCGAAATCTACTTTAACGCTGTGGACGGTCGTCCGACAACGAAGGGTGGGAAATTCCGAATCAACCTCCTGCCCACAACGTCCCATGTCTATTTTGGCAGTGTCCTTGGGGCGACTCCTGATGGTCGAAAGGCAAGCGAACCTATAGCGGAAGGTGTAAGCCCTGTTCAGGGTGCGGATCGCAGTGGACCAACGGCAGTGATCAAGTCAGCGGCAAAGATCGATCATCTCCGTACGGGTGGAACACTCCTCAATCAGAAGTTCAGCCCGAAGATTATGGACAGCGAAGATGGTCTTAGCAAAGTTGGTAAACTTGTTCGGACTTATTTCCGTATGGACGGACATCATATCCAGTTCAACGTTATAGATGCCGACACTCTGCGTCTTGCCCAGATGGAACCTTGGAAATACAGGGACCTGATTGTCCGTGTGGCAGGTTACAGCGACTACTTTGTAGACTTGGGCGAAGACCTGCAAAACGAGATTATCCGTCGCACAGAACACGGGGATCTTTAACATATATCAAGCTAAAACTTCATTTTTTACTAAGACCCAATTCGAGTAATTAGAATTGGGTCTTCTGTCTCTATGGAGCCGAAAGCGTTTCACCTCTTGACAAGTGACCAGCGGTTATTTATTATATGACCGCCGGTCACTAAACGGAGACATTATGAGTTGGCAAAGGGCACGTCAACCCGAGCAGAAAGAAGAAAGACGGCAGGAAATCCTGGATGCCGCGGCGAAGCTGTTTGAAAATGGCGAATATGACGCCGTCAGTTTCAATGGAATAGCGCGTGAAGCTGGTCAGGCAAAAGCCAACCTCTACCGTTACTTCGACAGCAAGGAAAACATTTTTCTTGAATTGTTCTACGAGGATTTGGTGGAATGGGGTGAGGACATCCGTGTAAAATTAGGTTCGACACCAATAACAATTGACGAGATAGTCCCAATCCTGACAAAATCAATTCTGGATCACAACCGTCTTGCTACGCTTATGGGTATTTTAGGCACTGTACTTGAGAAAAACATTTCTTACGAAGTAGCATTAGATTTTAAACTTCGGGTTACAGGCTATTCGTTGACACTGATCGAGTATCTTTCAGCAGTTCTTCCTGAACTCTCTATTGAACAGCTAGGTCGTTTTTTCAGTATGGTTCACATGCTGATTGCCGGCCTATGGCCACTTAGCCACCCCTCCGAGGTAATCCAGAAAGTATACGAGCATCCTCAAATGCAACAATCGTGTCTTTCATTTGAAATTCATTTTCCACAGGCGATAAAAACCTTTCTGTATGGATTAGTCGCAGAAAACCAGTCAAAGGAGTTAAGTAATGAGTAAGCAAAAATGGACAACTTCCAATATTCCTGATATGTCCGGAAAAATCGTCATCGTCACCGGTGGCAATAGCGGTCTTGGGCTTGAGACAGTTCGTCAACTGGCAAAAAAGGGCGCCACGGTTATTATGGCGGCACGTAGCGAAGAAAAGGCAAAGACAGCAATCGCTGAACTGAATGCAACCATTCCCAACGCTCAAATATCCCTGATGTTATTGGACCTTGCCAGCCTCGAATCCATCAAGAAATTTGTTGAGACATTCAGAGCTAAGTATAAAGAGCTTCATCTTCTGATTAATAACGCAGGAGTGATGGCATTACCCACACGTCAAAAAACTGCCGACGGTTTCGAAATGCAATTCGGAACCAATCATCTTGGGCATTTCGCTCTAACAGGTCAACTTCTCGATCTGATAGAAAATACAGATGGCGGCCGTATTGTGAACGTCAGCAGTATGGCGCATAAATTTGGCAAGGTTGATTTTAATAATTTGAATAGCGAGAAAAAATATGCTCCCTGGGAAGCCTATGGTCTGAGTAAAATCTCGAACCTCTTTTTCACCTATGAATTGCAACGGAAACTTGAAGAAGCAGATAAAAAAACAATAGTTGTCGCTGCTCACCCCGGCTATACAAGCACAAATCTTCAAAGACATTCTGGACTTTTTGCCAAGCTAAACCATATCATGGCACAGGGTGTTGAAAAGGGAACCTTGCCCCAGCTAATGGCTGCTGCGGAAACCAATTTAATGGGCGGTGAATATTTCGGACCACGGGGATTTAACGAAATGCAGGGATACCCAAAACTGGTTGAATCTAACAAATTATCCCATGATCTTGGAATAGCCGCCAGATTATGGGAAGAATCTGAAAAGATGACCGGAGTGAAGTACGAATTTTAGAAACACCTTACTATTTGGGAGAAGTACTATTGACGGTATTTCTCCCAATAAAGACCGTAAGTTTCCCCTTATTACTACATTACTTCAATCCACTCCTCTCACTCATGTAGTAAAATAAATTTGAAACATATCAGTCAATTATTGAACAAACCCCGTCTTGATACTATATTTTCATTACTGTTATTATTAATCTTTCAATATTTATAACTACAAGCCGAGGTTATTATGAAATTCAGTGAGTATTTCCAGTTAAATAAGAAACAAGAAGAATTAGATTTTGTTGATATTCCAATTGATGGTGGGGATCTTAAGCTTTTTATTGATCCCTACGCCATCAGTATTAGAAAAGATATTTGGTCACAGAAAGCTAACTCTATTATTGTCGACTTTTTTAATGAGATTGTTCAATTAATTAGAGATGAAAAGAACAGAAATGCTCTGGATTTGTTATCCAACCTAAGAGAGCCAAACGAAACACATTTGGGATACTCAAAGCACAAATCTAGGGGTTCCGGCATTGGAGGGCAAACTGCAAAAAATCTACATAAAGCGCTTTCCGAATCTTCAGCAGTAAAAACTGGATTCTTGAGTAAACTTGAAGAGACTGAATTGATGGTTGATGGTATTAGTCATGATCGAATATCTGATTTAACTACCAATGTAATAAAACAACAACTTATAGAATATACTATATCCCAATGTGAACTGTTACATATCCCCCTTTCGGATGTGCCGGTTAGTAATATTCTGAATACAAATGATATGCAATGGGAATCGGCTTTTAGAAAACTGCCTATAGTTAATAATAGCAAGATTCTATTGGTCCCAAAGATTATAGCCAGACACAACATGTCTTATGACAGTCAGGATTACTATAACAATATTGTTTTAAACTTCCTTCAAACTGAACATATTAGAAAGGGTAGTTCGCTAGTAAAAACCTTAAAAAATGGAAAAAGAAGGGTAACTAAAAAGATATTGAAGGCAATTTTTCCTAAAACTAAAAATTATTTATTTGATATATCGAAAGAAAATCCTGAATTACTAAAACAATATCAAGACATTCTGAATAAAAAATTCAGGGTTGAAGAATCTTTGATGGACGAGGCCGAACAAAAATATACTTCTGGGGTATTGTCTGATAGACTGAAACAAATAATAGTCGGTCATACACATGCTTCAAACTATCACTCTTTAATGATTGGGATTTGTGAATTTATTTTCTATCCATCTCTCACACGCCCTCGAAAAGAATATGAAATTCATGAAGGAAGAAAAAGGATTGATATTTTTATGGATAATTCCGCTATTGGTGGTTTTTTTAAACAGTTAAGCTCTTTAAAGGAAATTAATCCCATTTCTGTGATAATAGAGTGTAAAAACTATCGAGATGAAATAAACAATCCTGAAATAGACCAATTATCTGGCAGATTTGGTTATTATCGAGGAAATGTTGGAATATCGCTTTCAAGATCTTTTGAAAACAAAACCAAAATATTTAAGAGATGCAAGGATACTTTAAATGATGGTCGCGGCTTAATATTACCTATGGAAGATCGGGATGTTTTTGAGATGCTTGATAATATCAGAGCTGGTGATCGTGTTGCTAACGAATCGGTTTTAATGGGAATTCTCGAGAAAGTAAAAAATTAAATTATTAGTTAAAACTTCCTATTTCAATAATCCTTATTTGGTTGTCTATTGGAAAACACATATCCCTGCCCTGTTGGGTAGGGATATCATCTAGGTCGTTTTCTGACACTAAAAGGCCAGATTGTCAATCGGATGACGTGATAACAATACCGATGTGTACAACGATGTCATCCCCTGACGATATGCATTATGAAGTGATTCTGTCCCGGGAAAGCCGTTGAAAAGAAGTGTTTTTGCTCCCATTTGAATAGCGAGAGCTATCCGTGCCTTCTGCAATCCGGTCTGAATCCCCCTCCGTCTATACGAGGGTATGGTCGACGCACCCACCAAATATGCCAGATCGCCCTCCACTGACAGTAATGCTGCACCCACCGGACGGCCATTTTCCAATGCGATAAACGGTAGATGAGATTCGCAACGTGAAGTCACCCGACTTAGTTTTAAAACGTCTTTATCGATTTCGCCATATTCGTTGTTTTCGAATCCACGAATCATCGTTTCAGCCCAAACATTTTCTTCCTTTTCTTCAATCAATCTGAACTCAAAAGGATCTTCACTTTCTTTTGGGTTGACCTGCTCTCTCAACTCCTTACCTGCTGTCACAACCCACCCACGTACACGATAACCCCTATCCTCTAAGCGTGAAACAAGGGTTGAATCTGAAAGCATGGAGAGCTCAATTTTTACATTTCCCGGTTTTCCTTCATAGAATTCCAGCACTTTTTCTATCTCAGAATCAGAAACATCCGCTGATGACCCCCATCCAACAATTTGGGTATTAAATGCACCTATCCCGTCAAAAGTAGCCCATCCACCTGTCACTTTCAGGGCATCAGCATTCATTTCGGGGGTCATTTTTTGCTGTACCATTACCATATTATGGTTCAAGTCAGCAAAAAAACTTTCATACTTAGCGCAGGTTTCTCGAGTGACGAATTTCAATTTTTTCTCCGAATAGACTTGTTCTCTAATTTACTACTATAGATATGGTAAATGGATGTACTTCACCTACTAAAGCAAGGTGAGGTAATTCCTTCTCTAGCGAAAAGTGACAGCGATTACTGTCAAGCGGATATGGGACACACGTGTGATATTCGTCTCAGTAGTTTAGACATGTTCGCACAAAATCTAGTAAATAGTTTATAGCCATTTTCACCTCTGCGCAAGTCTCACAAAGCCATCCTTTTTATACTATATTCCCAGCGATAACTTTTGAATTCGTAAAACCCATGTTTGGGAGAGATTGTTACCATGGAAAGTGTATTTAGAGCCAGGCAGATCAGCGAACACGTTTATTGGGTTGGCGCCATTGATTGGGAGTTAAGGGATTTTCACGGATATGCGACTCCTCGAGGAAGTACTTATAATGCTTACCTGATTCTCGCCGACAAAGTCACCCTGATCGACACGGTCAAATCCCATTTTAAAGATGAACTCCTTGGACGGATTGCTTCTATCATTGATCCTGAAAAGATTGACTACATCATTTCCAATCATTCGGAAATGGATCATAGCGGTTGCCTTGCTGAAGTTATGGACATTGTTCAACCCGAACGTGTCTTTGCTTCTGCCAAAGGTGTGATGGCACTGAATGCCCATTTTGGACTGGGCGACAAGGTTGAAAAGATCAATAAAAAGGAGCCGCTCGACCTCGGAAACATGTCGCTTACATTTATTGAAACCCCGATGGTCCACTGGCCCGATAGTATGTTCACTTACCTGGACAAAGATAAAGTTCTATTCAGCAATGATGCCTTCGGTATGCACCTTGCAAGTAGCGAACGTTTTGACGATGAGCTGAACTTCGGCATTCTGGAAGAAGAAACAGCAAAGTATTATGCCAACATCCTGCTTCCGACCAGCAAACTTGTCAATAAACTTCCAAAGAGTCTGGATAAGTTGGGCGAGCTGGAATTGATTGCTCCTGACCATGGTCCCATCTGGCGTAGCCATAAAAAAGATGTGCTTGACTGGTACGGGAAATGGTCAAGTCGCGAACTAAAAGAAAAAGCAGTGATTCTTTACGATACTATGTGGGGTAGTACTGCCAAAATTGCCCGTGCGATAGCTGAAGGCCTGATGTCTGAAGGTATTCAATACAAACTGATGCCTTTGCAGCAAAATGACAGAAGCGAAGTTGCTCTTGAGGTGCTGGATGCATCCGCGTTAATCGTTGGATCACCTACACTGAACGCAAACCTCTTCCCCACAGTAGCAGATGCCTTAGCCTATCTGGAAGGCCTCAACCCTGGAACACCAAACGGTGCTGTTTTCGGGTCCTATGGCTGGAGTGATAAATCAACCGGCAAGCTTGAGGAATGGTTAACCCGTATGAAAATAGAGTTGGTGGAGACCAAGCTAACCAGTAACTACGTACCTGGAGCAGATGCTCTTTTGGCTGGGTTTGAGCTTGGCGTTGAAGTCGCCCAACAGATAAAAAAGGTGTCCGAGTAACCCAACACCTTGTTTCTATACTCTTTTATAATGCGCCGTTAGCTCCGGCGCATTTTTTATTTTAATCTTTTCACTTGAAGAGCCAGCCCTCCTTTCTTACCATTTTTTAATCAGAAGAACCTCAACGATTTCTCTACTGCAACCATCGCGACTTTACATAGACTCTCTAAGAGACATTGCTCTTGACAGTCAAAAAACATTGGGTTATACTAGTAACAGTAATTATTACTACTAACAACTACTTAAAAACAGGGGAAAAGAAATGAGTTCGAAAGAGCGTCAGGAACAGCTAGTTGAAAACATGAAGAAGTGGCAAAAAATTGAAAATGCCGCTGTTGTTTCCACAGGCAAAATTATTGCGAAAACAAACAATCCGCTCATCCGTCTCGTTGCGGAGACCATTCAGCAAGATTCACAGCACCACCATCGTGTTCAGCAAATGATTGTTGACAGTATGGAAAAAAGTCCAGTAAGTCTTCAACCTGAAGATGTGGCTGAAGTGTGGGACCTTATTAAAGAACACATTGAAATTGAAAAGAAAACAATCGAATTCGCCAAGGAAGGTCTTGAGGCAATTAAAGGAATGAAGCACCTTTCGCCCCAGCACTACCTGATTAATTATCTCCTCAAAGATGAAGAGAAACATGATGAAATGCTTGAAGCTCTAGAGAAGTTCAAAAGAGACCTATATCCTTACGCATAAGCAATAACCTATTGCATTTTCTACTGTGTTGTTTCATACTATAGAAACAACACAGTAGAACTATTTCGGCGGTCAAAAATGACCGTGCCAACAGGGGGCGCTAAACCGATGACAGCAGAAGAAGCTTTGAAGACAGCAATCGCATTTGAGACAAAAGTCCGCGACGTTTACCTCAGTGCAGTAGAAGAATCGAATGATGAAACTGGAAAGCGTGTTTTCCGGGTTCTTGCTAAAGAAGAACAGGGCCATCTCGATTATCTCCTCTATCGTCAGAAGGAATTAGCTGAAAGTGGCGATATAAATCCAGAAAAAGTGGACCGATTCGTTCCAAGCCGTAAACAGCTTGAAGCCAAGGCTGGCAGTTTGAAGGGTTCCCTGGAGAGTAAGGTTACTGACACCGAGATCAAACTCCTTATGAAGGCGATCGAAGTTGAAACACAGACCTACGAATTTTACAAAAGTGTAGCTGGTCAAATGGATGGAAACGTCCAGAAGATGTTTGCCCAGTTTATGGAGATTGAAGAAGGACATGTCGCAATTGTTCAGGCTGAACTTGATGCAGTGAATGGTGATGGATTCTTCTTTGGTATGGAAGAGTTTAATATGGAAATGGGTTAATCCTTTTAGCGGTGAGAGTTATGGATACGCATGAAAAGATTTTAAAAGGATTGAAAGAGGCAATCACAGCAGAGGGTGATGGCTACAATTTTTACATGTTAGCCGCTGATAATACCAGCGACGAAAAAGGTAAAGAGGTCTTCCAGATGCTCGCCCGTGAAGAGGGCGATCATATTAAATACCTTCGGACTCAGTACGAGTCCATCCTGAAAGATGGTGTTCCAAATTCGGGTGTAAAACTTCCTAAACGCAAAGAGTTTGATGGAGAAAGCCCCATCTTCTCCACCGGCCTCAAGTCCAGGATCAAGGATGCCCATATGGAAATGAGTGCATTATCCATAGGCATTCAGCTCGAATTAAACGCTATAAAACATTATCGTGACCAAGCAGAAATTGCAAAAGACCCTGACATTAAGGGATTTTTCATGGAACTTGTTGAATGGGAGTCGGGCCACTACGAACTTCTCTCACGTCAGCAAGAGTACTTGAAAGAGGATTATTGGTCAGCGGGAGGTTTTTCTCCGTTCTAGAGTCAACACACTCAACTATTTATCTGAGGCTCTGAAGTGCCAGCGGAAACTTGATTTATCTTGAAAATATATCTATAATAGTAACTATTACTATTTAAGTGAGTTTATTATGAATGTTCAAAAGCCTCAGAGAAGATCCCGTCAGCGGGAAATCATTGAAAATGAGCTTAAAAAGCTCTACACCCATCCAACTGCTGCCGAGCTTTACGAGATTGTGCGCGAGAAGTTGCCTAACGTCAGCCTCGGCACTGTCTACAGGAACCTTGAGCAGTTAGCAGAAATGGGTACTATCCGTAAACTTGAAAACGGAAGTTCGACTCGATTCGATGGAAATGTTGATTTCCACAACCATGTCCGCTGTGTCCATTGTGACAAAGTGGGAGATGTACACGAGTTTAGCGATCATCCTATCAAGCAACAGTTCAAAGAGTTGGGTGGCTTTACCATTGTTGGGTTCAATTTTGAATTCCTCGGTGTCTGCCCTGACTGCCAGAAAAAACACCAGATGTTAGAACAATAGAAATTTAGGAGTATACCGTGTTAAGCGAAAAAATGCAGGACGCATTAAACGATCAACTGAACTTTGAATTGATTTCATCTTATCTCTATATGTCCATGATCGCCTATTTTGAGTCTGAAAGTCTTGAAGGTATGGCGAATTGGATGACAATCCAGACTGAAGAAGAAAGAGCCCACGCTCAGAAGTTTTTTGACTTCATTAATGAGCGCGACGGTCGTGTAATTCTCAAAGACATCAATACGCTTAAAACCGAATGGAAGAGTCCGCTAGACGCATTTGAAGATTCACTGGAACATGAAAGAAAAGTGACAGACAGAATCAACAAACTCGTGGACCTTGCAATAGAGGAAAGCGACCATGCCACAAATTCATTCCTGCAGTGGTTTGTTGATGAGCAGGTTGAAGAAGAAGCAAATGTTAAAGCAATTATTGATAAGTTGAAGTTTGTAAAAGACAGCCCTGTCGCAGTCTTTATGATGGATCAGGAGTTAGGCGGAAGAACTGCTCCTCCTGCAGAAGAATAAACATAAATAACGCTGACTACTCAGCAACAAAACAGAAAGAATTGAGAGAATAAAATGTCGTTAGTTACAAAAGAAGCACCTGATTTCACCGCGCAGGCAGTAATGCCTGACAATCAGTTTGCAGAGCTGAAGCTCTCTGATTATCGTGGAAAATATGTCGTCCTTTTCTTTTATCCATTGGACTTCACATTTGTCTGCCCATCAGAAATCATTGCTTTCAATAAGAAGTTGAAAGAATTCAAGTCACGCGGAGTAGAAGTTATCAGTGTGTCTGTTGATTCAGAATACACACACTTTGCATGGAAAAGTACTCCGGTTGAAGAAGGTGGCATTGGAAATGTACAGTTCCCGATGGTTGCGGACCTGAACAAGAATATCGCTCGTGATTACGGCGTTCTTGTTAATGATGCGGTAGCCCTGCGCGGAACATTCTTGATTGATAAAGATGGTATCGTTCGACATTCAGTGATTAACGATCTGTCGCTCGGTCGCAACATTGACGAGGCCATTCGAATGGTCGATGCGCTTCAATTCACCGAGGAACACGGCGAAGTTTGTCCTGCCAACTGGGTTGAAGGCGACGAAGCCATGAAACCAACAGCGAATGGCGTTGCTGATTATCTGGCAAAACACGCAGAAGATTAAGATGGTCGTCCCCCTGACCGGCTCAGCTTCTGTTGGGCCGGTTGACCATCTTATTTAATCAGGGGATATATTAAACGTATTTCTAAAGGGGAAAACAATGGCTACAAAACTAAATCAGGTTTATAAGTGTGACGTATGTGGTAATATGACCCAGGTGATTCATGAGTCAGTCGGCCAGCTTGTTTGCTGTAATCAGCCGATGACACTCCAGGAAGAAAACACCAAGGATGCAGCCACAGAGAAACACGTACCTGTGATTACAAAAATTGACGGTGGCTTTGAGGTTTCCGTTGGTTCTGTTGAGCATCCGATGCTCGACGAACACTGGATAGAATGGATTGAGTTGATCGCAGATGGCAAATCCTATCGCCAGTATTTGAATCCAGGTGACAAACCTGTAGCCCGTTTCTACGTTGAAGCAACCGAAGTATCCGCCCGTGAATTTTGTAATCTTCACGGTCTCTGGAAAGCATAAATACAACTTCAGGTCTGGTGCCTTTCTGGTACCAGACCTTTTTTCGACTATTCTGTCAACAAGGGGGACACAATGAGTTTGAAGGGAACAAAAACGGAAAAAAATCTTCTCTGCGCCTTTGCTGGAGAATCACAGGCACGTAACCGTTATACCTACTACGCCAGTGCTGCTAAAAAAGAAGGTTTCGTCCAGATTTCCCAGATTTTTGAAGAAACTGCTAACCAGGAAAAAGAACACGCCAAAAGATTTTTCAAGTTTCTTGAAGGTGGTGACCTTGAAGTAACCGCAACCTTCCCTGCCGGTGTTATTGGAACAACTGCTGAAAACCTGAAAGCCGCGGCTATGGGCGAACACGAAGAGTGGACAGATATGTACCCGGAGTTCGCGAAAATCGCTCGTGAAGAGGGATTCCCTGCCATTGCCCTGGTTTTTGAAGCCGTTTGTGTTGCTGAAAAACATCACGAAGAACGTTATCTCGGTCTCCTGAAGAACGTCGAAAATGGTACCGTTTTCAAAAAAGCTGAAAAGACTACCTGGCGCTGTCGCAATTGTGGCTATACCCATGAAGGTGAAGAAGCTCCGGGCGCTTGCCCAGCATGCGCACACCCGCAAGCTCACTTTGAGATGCTCGCAGAAAACTGGTAAGCCTTAGGTCATTATTTTGCTTCCCCGATTTAATCGGGGGAGCTGTTTTAATTTTATTTGGAGAGACTAACAATGTCTGTTACTTACAATGCTGATGAAATCCTAGAGATGGCTGTCAAAATTGAGCAGAATGGTCGCAGGTATTATCTCAAGGCCTCAGAGGTTGTCGAGCTACCTGCAGCAAAATCTCTTTTTCAAGAACTGGCTGATTGGGAAAGCGAGCACGAGCGACTTTTCGGATCCATGCGCGACAAATTTGCGGCTAACAGGGACCTTTTCCCGGTTTTTGATCCCGATCTGGCATCCTCCAGTTATCTTCAGGCCATCGCAGATGAAAAGGTTTTTGAAGCGCAAGCCATTGAGGAAGAGTTACAGAATATTCCAAACGATGTTTTTGCAATTATTAAAAGAGCTGTCCAACGTGAGAAAGATGCTATCGTCTTTTTCTCTGCCCTCCTGAATATGGTTCCAGACGATTTTGGAAAAGAAGACGTTCAGAATATTATTCAGGAAGAGTATGGACACATAAAGTACCTCGTAGACAAGAAGAAGGAGTTTAAGGAATAAGCGTCCTTCTATTAAGGCAATAAAATGGAAAATTTTTTGTATGATTTTTTCTCGCAGTTCAAACCCATCACAATGGCGTTAATTGCAACGTTATTTACATGGTTCATGACTGCTGCGGGCGCGTTTCCTGTCTTCTTTGTCAGGACAGTAAACCAAAAACTAATGGATGGTATGCTTGGAATGGCTGCCGGTGTTATGATAGCGGCCAGCTTCTGGTCTCTATTGGCACCAGCCATTGATATGTCCGGAGGCGACTGGAGACCCGCCGTAGTAGGTTTCCTGCTTGGCGGTGGTGTCCTTTATGCCATTGATAAAACATTGCCGCACCTTCATAAAGGTTTAGATACTTCCCAAGCTGAAGGCATAAAGACTTCATGGCAAAGAAGTGTGTTACTAGTATTGGCCGTAACACTACACAACATTCCCGAGGGTATGGCTGTTGGTGTAGCTTTTGGTGCTGTTGCTCACGCAGTAGACCCGGCCCACGCTCATGCATTGATTATGGGTGGTGCAACTCTTGCGATAGGTATCGGACTTCAGAACTTTCCTGAGGGATTGGCGGTTTCCATGCCTCTTCGCCGAGAAGGCATGAAAAGAAGAAAAGCTTTCATGTATGGCCAGGCAAGTGGCGTTGTTGAGCCGATCGCCGGTGTAATGGGTGCCTGGTTGGTTTTATCAATGGGTAAGTTATTACCCTATGGACTGGCTTTTGCTGCTGGTGCAATGATTTTTGTTGTCGTTGAGGAATTAATTCCAGAATCACAAAGACATCACAATAACGACGCGGCAACAATCGGGGCCCTTGTTGGGTTTGCGATAATGATGTCGCTTGATGTTGCCTTGGGTTAGCTCGTAAAAAATTGGCTATACATTGATTTATTTACTTAACGGTACCTTGGGGGGAACCGATGAGTCTTGACGTGTTATTGTTATCGCGGCTGCAGTTTGCCATTACTATAGGTTTTCATTTCCTTTTTCCACCAATCAGCATTGGCCTTGCATGGCTACTGGTTATCATGGAGTGGATAGGATGGAAAAAGAATAGTGACGTATGGCAGCAGGCCGGAAAGTTTTTTGCCCGTATTCTTGCCCTGACCTTTGCTGTCGGTGTGGCTACGGGCATTGTTATGGAATTTCAGTTCGGTACTAACTGGGCTGAATATTCAAAGTTTGTAGGAGATATTTTTGGCGCTCCACTAGCCGCAGAAGGCGTTTTCGCCTTTTTCCTCGAATCAACATTCCTGGGTCTATATCTCTTTGGCCGCAACAAGGTATCAAAGGGTATCCATTGGTTCAGTATTTTTATGGTTGCTTTTGGAGCAACCGTTTCTGCTTTCTGGATCCTCGTTGCCAATTCGTGGCAACAGACTCCAACCGGATTCGTCTTACAAAATGGTCGTGCTGAATTAACCAGCTTCTTTGAAGCAGTATTTAACCCGTCCATGCTGTACCGTTTCCATCATACGATGACAGCCTGTATGGTCGCCGGCGCATTTATGGTGATCGGTGTTTCTGCCTATCTATTACTCAAGAAAAAAGACGTTGAAGTTGGCAAACGAACGTTGAAGCTTGGATTAATCGCCGGTCTTATCGCAACGCTATGGGCAGCGTCTCCATCCGGGCATGGTCACGCAGTACAAGTTGCTGCAACCCAACCTGAAAAACTTGCCACGATGGAAGGCATTTATGAGGGCACCACAAATGCCCCCCTTACGGCTTTCGGTATTCCTACAGAAAATCCTCAGGACATTAAACTGCAGGTCGCAGTGCCAGGTCTTTTGAGCTGGTTGATCAGTGGCGATCCGGAGACATATGTAAAAGGGATGAAGGAGTTGGAAGAGGAAGGTTGGCCATTGCCTCCCTTCGCTCTAACGTTTGCATCTTTCCATATCATGATCACTCTCGGTGGTGTGTTTATCCTTATAACAGCTATCGGTGTTTTCCTGATGGTGCGCAACAAACTATATGATTCAAAGTGGTACCTGAAAATACTTCCCTGGGCAGTTCCATTACCGCTTATTGCGATTGAATTTGGGTGGATTCTTGCCGAAGTCGGCAGACAACCCTGGATTGTCTATCGCGTAATGAAAACTGCGGATGCTTTCTCTTCAAACGTAAGTGGTGGCGAAGTGCTGTTTTCGATGATAGCCTTTTCACTGATCTACGTTCTTTTATTTGGTCTCTACATGGTGACTCTTTTCAAGATGATCCAGGCCGGACCAAAAGCTGCCACGGGAGGACATTAAGATGGATCTGAATACAACATGGTTTTTCCTTGTCGCCCTCTTAATTGGGGGATATGCAGCACTGGATGGTTTTGATCTTGGAGTTGGTGTTATCCATCTCTTCAGCAAAAGTGAAAAAGCACGTTTAATTCATCTGAAAGCGATTGGCCCTGTCTGGGACGGTAATGAGGTCTGGCTTTTAACAGGTGGTGGTGCCCTTTTTGCAGCCTTTCCAATCGTATACGCTCAGGTATTCAGCGGATTTTATCTCGCATTTACCTTGCTGGTTCTGACCCTGATTCTCAGAGCCGTTTCAATGGAATTCAGGGCTCAGTTCGATTCCCCACAATGGAAAAAACTCTGGGACATCATGTTTGGGATTGGCAGTTTGACCCCCGCTCTCCTCTTTGGTATAGCAGTTGGAAACATCCTGAAGGGACTTCCCATTCAAGCGGACGGCTCACTTGATATACCGTTTATTGCCTTACTTAATCCGTATGCAATCATTATCGGCTTAACCGGTCTCTTTATGCAGGTAATGCACGGAGCTGCTTATCTAGCCGTAAAAACAGAAGATGATGTTCAGGAAAACGCCATAAAGTGGCTTAACGGCACTTGGATTGTCTTTGTTGTAACTTATGTTATAGCAACGATATACACTATATTTATCGCTAGATATCTTTTCGAGGGGAACTTATCTAACCCGCTCTTCTGGATTTTCTTTATTACTCTCCTTGTCTCAATTGGTTATATCCCGATATCTGTTAAATCAGGTAAATTCCACCTGACAATGACTGCGACAACTTTAACAACTTTGTCAATAATTGGAATAACCGCAGTTAGTATGTTTCCAGTAATGGTTCCTTCGAGTCTTGATTTTGCAAACAGCTTCACAATCTACAATGCATGCAGTACACCCAAGACTTTAAAAACCATGCTTATTATTGCTTTAACCGGAATGCCACTTGTTGTCGGTTATACGTTCTATGTATACTACATCTTCAGGGGCAAAGTTCAAATTGATTCTGATGGTTATAAATAGGAGTAAATGTGTCTATAGAATTCAGAACGGGGGGAAAAACTGACATGGGCCGTGGGAATGGTTCCGGCCCAATTACCGGTCTGAATGCAGATTACGTGGATGACCTCTACAAACAATGGAAAGAGGATCCTGAATCTGTTGATGAATCCTGGCAGTACTATTTCAGCGGTTTCGAGATGGCCATGTGCCCTCGAGCCTGTGTTGCCGCTGATCAAGCAGACGCTCAATCTCGTGTAGCCAGTTTAATCTTTGCCTATCGATCGCTGGGTCACCTGATCGCAAAGACCGACCCGTTGGGTGACAACCTCGTAGAGCATCCAGAACTAAGTCTGGAAAGCTTCGGGTTTACTGAAAGTGATCTGGACAAGGTTTATGATACAGGACATCTGAAGGGGCCCAAACGTGCCACTCTGGGTGAAATCCTTGAAATCCTTAAAGCTACCTATTGCGGCAGTATTGGTGTCCAATACACACATATTGAAGACACAAGTATCCGACGCTGGCTTCAAGCTGAAATGGAACCGGTATTTAATCGACCTACTTATTCAAAGGAAGTCAAAAAGAGTATTCTTGAGCTGCTTACAGATGCCGAAGTCTTTGAAAAATTTATTCAGTCCCGTTTTCCCGGCCAGAAACGATTTTCTCTGGAAGGTGCAGAAACATTAATTCCATCCGTTCACTCTTTTGTCGAGTTCTCACCTGATCTTGGAGTGGAGGAAATTGTTATTGGAATGGCCCATCGCGGTCGGCTTAACATTCTTTCAAACATTCTGGATAAACCCTATTCAGATATCTTTGCTGAATTTGAAGGGAATTACCTTGAGGCCACTGTTGCCGGTGACGGTGACGTTAAATATCACAAGGGTTTCAGTTCCGATCACCACCAACATTTTGGAAAAGACAAGTCCGTTCACCTTAGCCTTACAGATAATCCAAGTCACCTTGAAGCCGTTAACCCTGTAGTCGAAGGCCGAGTTCGAGCCAAACAGCGCCAACGCGACGATCTCGAACATCGTAGAAAGGTTATTCCATTCCTTATTCACGGTGACGCAGCGTTTATCGGGCAAGGTCTTGTTGCTGAGACATTAAACATGTCTCAACTGGATGGATACCGAACGGGTGGTACAGTCCACTTTATCATCAACAATCAGATCGGTTTTACAACCGATCCAACGGATTCCCGAACCTCTCAATATTGTACTGATATTGCCAAATCCATTCAGGCTCCAATTCTTCATGTAAACGGCGATGATCCTGAAGCCACAGTCTTTGCTACCGAGCTTGCTCTGAAATTCCGTCAGGAATTCAACCGGGATATTGTGGTGGATATGCTTTGCTACCGCCGTCATGGACATAACGAGAGTGATGAACCTCGTTTCACTCAGCCAATACTATATAGTAAACTGAAAAATCATCCTTCTGCTCGAGAGATTTATGTACGTCAACTGGTTGAAGAAGGCACACTTACAGAAGGTGATGCAAAAAAGATAGCTGACGAGTTCCAGAAGAAACTTCAGCAACAATTTGAAGCAGTAAAAGCAACACCGACTCAGTTAACAGTCTCCGCCTACGATAAAATCTGGAAAGGTTTGGAAGAACCTTACTCCGACAAAATTATTGAAACAGGTGTTCCTGCAAAAACTCTTGAAAAAATTGGTAGAGCTCTCACAACTATTCCCGAGAATTACACTCTCAACCCCAAGATTGCTCGTCGACTTCCAAAAATAATGGAATCAATCAGCAATAACGGCGATCTTGACTGGGCGACAGCAGAACTTCTATCATTTGGTTCCTTGCTTGAAGAAGGAGGCCCCGTTCGGTTGAGTGGACAAGACAGTAAACGCGGCACATTTTCTCACCGCCATGCTGTCTGGCAGGACATGAAAACTCAAGAAGAATATAAACCGATCAACCACATTCAGGAAGACCAGGGACATTTCTGCGTTTACAACAGTCCTCTTTCCGAGGGGTCTGTCCTTGGGTTTGAATACGGTTATTCCCTTGTTGAACCACGTATGCTGATTATCTGGGAAGCTCAATTTGGTGATTTCGCCAATGGAGCCCAGCCCATCATTGATCAGTTTATTACCTCTTCGCAGAGTAAGTGGTCAAGAACAAGTGGTTTGGTAATGCTACTTCCACACGGCTACGAAGGTCAGGGTCCTGAGCATTCCAACGCCTACCTTGAACGATACCTTGCTGCCTGTGCAGAAAACAACATGCAGGTTTGTAACCTGAGTACTCCGGCCCAATACTTCCACGTCCTGAGACGACAAATTCACCAACCTTTCCGCCGTCCTTTAATTATTATGGCGCCGAAAAGTATGCTCCGACATAAACTTGCCGTATCAAAAACTGAAGAATTGTCCAAGGGTCATTTCCAGGAAATAATTGACGATAAACTCCCTGCCAAGGGGTTGAAACGGGTAGCATTCTGCTCGGGAAAAATATATTGGGATCTCTTCGCAAAACGTGAAGAAGAGGGTGTTAAAGATGTGGCTCTCGTTCGTGTCGAACAGCTTTATCCTCTTACCAAAGAAAAACTAGCGCCTATTATTAAGAAATATAAAAATGTTAATGATATTGTATGGGTTCAGGAAGAGACAAAAAACCGTGGTGCCTGGACACATATGCGGGCTGTTTTGGATCATGCTTTCCCGACCAAAAACATTCGATATATTGGTCGATCGTATGCAGCCAGCCCTGCTACTGGCTCTTTGAAACGTCACCTCAAGGAGCAAGCTTTCATTTCTGATGCAACCATCTTGGGTGATGTATCATCTAAGGATGTAACACCACGTGCTGAAAGCGAGTTGACTAAATGATAATAGAAATAAAAATACCTGAAGTTGGTGAGTCGATCACAGAGGGTTTTCTTGCCGGCTGGAATAAAGAAGATGGTGAGCAGGTTCAAGTTGACGACGAGCTTTTTGAGCTCGAAACCGATAAGATCACCCTCACTGTCCAATCTGAATATGCAGGCACAATAAAACTTCTGGTTAATGAAGGCAGTGATGTTTTAATTGGTCAGGTAGTGGCGACCATTGATACAGAAGCTGCCGGAAAAGATGTTTCAACTGATGGTGCAGTCAAAGATACAAAGGCTGACGTTGAAGAAGTAGCGTCGCAGATCACACCAGAAGCAGGCAAACAACAGCTTGCTGCATCTCTGCAATCAGAAGAGGTTCTAGAATCTTTGTCACCGGCTGTCCGCAAGTTGATCGTGGAAAAGAACCTTGACCCCTCTGCCATTGCAGGATCAGGAAAAGGTGGCAGACTCACCAAAGGTGACGTACTTGAAAGTATGAAGGAAGAGAAACCTTCACCTGCCCCTTCGAAGGTTGAACAGGCAAAACCCGTTGAAGTAAAAGCACCTCCACGACCGAAAGTAACTCCTGAACCAATCAAACAGTTGGTCGATCCGTCGGAACGGCAGACCCGTGTCCCAATGACACGACTGAGACAACGGATTGCTGAACGTTTGCTTCAGGCACAACAAAACGCTGCCATCTTGACAACGTTCAACGAAGTGGACATGAGCGCAGTAATGAATATGCGTAAAAAACTCCAGGATACTTTTATAGCCAAGCATGGCGTAAAACTTGGATTTATGTCATTCTTTGTTAAGGCTACTATTGAGGCGTTGAAGAAAGTTCCTGCGGTAAACGCTAAAATCGACGGAAACGACGTTGTTTATAACAACTATTATGATATAGGTATTGCCGTTAGCACAGATACCGGACTTGTTGTGCCGGTGATCAGAGATGCTGACAAAATGGGCTTTGGCGAGATCGAAAAAACGATCAACGGACTTGGTCAAAAGGCTCGCGAGAAAAAACTCACACTCGATGACCTCCAAGGTGGCACTTTTACAATTAGCAATGGTGGCATCTTCGGATCGATGATGTCTACGCCAATTTTGAACCCGCCACAAAGCGCAATTTTAGGCATGCATGCTATCAAAAAACGGGCTGTAGTTGTTGAGCCCGAAGATAAAATTGAAGTTAGACCAATGATGTATCTGGCTGTTTCTTATGATCATAGGATCATAGATGGGGCTGAATCAGTAACTTTTCTAAAGCACATCAAAGAATGTCTTGAAAATCCTGAACGGATCATGTTAGAGATTTAAAGAAGGCCCCAGTAACAGCGGAGCGTGACTTGGAGCCATTAGATTGTAATAATAGTTAGGAGCACCTATCTTAACAACAAAGTTAAGAGGAAAAGGAAAAGAAGGAAGAAAAAATGCCGCTTAAAACTATAGAAAAATTCAGTATCGATTACATGCAGATACTCGATGAAAAGGGTAAGGTTGATAAAAACCTTGAACCGGACATCAGTAATGATGATTTACTGAAGTTATATCGTGCCATGGTACTTAGCCGTGAAGCCGATTCCCGAATGTTAAAGATGCAACGCCAAGGGCGACTTGGAACACTTCCAGCCTGTATGGGTCAGGAGGCAAGTTTCTGCGCACCCACTCTGGCCATAGAGGACAATGACTGGTTTGTTGGTACCTACCGCGAACTAGGTGGACGATTGATGCGTGGCGACACTTTGGTCAACACCATGCTTCTTTATAATGGTTGGGAAGAAGGAAACTTCAACGCAACCAATGATCGCACCATTCCTGTAGCCATTGTTTTAGCCTCCCAGCTTCCTTATGCCGTTGGGTTGGCTTATGCATCCCGTCAACGAGGTGAAAAAGACACGGTTACCCTCGCATTCTTTGGTGATGGTGCATCATCTGAAGGTGACTTCCACGAAGCACTGAATTTTGCAGCCGTCTGGAATGCCCCGGTTGTGTTTGTGAACCAGAACAACCAATACGCTATTTCCACACCGCGAAATAAACAAACCGCATCGAACACGATTGCCCAAAAGGCTATTTCTTACGGTATCCCAAGTATTCAGGTTGACGGCAACGATGCGCTAGCCGTTTATAAGGCTACAAAAGACGCCGTTGAACGAGCAAGAGCCGGCAAAGGCCCGACCCTTATAGAGAACGTCACATACCGTATGCTTATGCATACGACAGCTGATGATCCTACAAAGTATCGTGAAGATGATGAAGTTGCAGAATGGGTTGATAAAGATCCACTAATCCGTTTCAAAAAATATCTCACAAACAAAAAGATCTGGAACAATAAGAAGCAGGAAGCACTCGAAGCTGAGATTAAGGCTGAGATCGAAGCAGCGGTGAAAGAGTTTGAATCCATGACAGAGTTTAAGCCAGACGCACATTTTGATTACGTGTTTGGTGATCAGCCGGAGATTCTCGAAGAACAAAGACAAGAGTTCCTCGACAATCTGAGAAAGGACCAGGAAGATGCCTAAAATAAATATGATTCAAGCTATTAACCTCGCATTACACCAGGCGATGGAAAAGGACGATAACGTCCTGGTTTTGGGTGAAGACGTAGGCGTAAACGGTGGCGTTTTCCGTGCGACTGATGGTTTATATAAAAAGTTTGGTGAATCCCGCTCAATAGATACACCACTTGCGGAATCTGGAATTATTGGTTCAGCTATTGGTATGGCTATGGGCGGTTTGAAACCTGTCGCTGAAATGCAATTTTCAGGTTTTTCATACTTGATCATGCATCAGCTTGAAGGTAATGCCAGCCGAATGCGCGCACGAAGTCGTGGTCAGTTTACTGTACCACTAGTCGTGCGGATGCCTTTTGGCGGTGGCGTAAGAGCGCTTGAGCATCACTCTGAAAGTAAAGAAGTTTATTATGCTGCAACCCCCGGAGTGAAGGTTGTAATTCCCTCTGGTCCTAAAAATGCCAATGCACTTTTGCATGCAGCGATCAACGATCCAGATCCGGTAATCTTTATGGAACCAAAACGTTCTTATCGAGCCTTTAAAGAGGATGTTCCTGAGACACCGGAGATCATGAAAATCGGTAAAGCTGACATCGTTCAGGAAGGAACCGACCTTACTGTGATCAGTTGGGGCGCCATGTTCCACGACACTCAACTTGTTGTTGAGCAGATGCAGGAAGAAACAGGCATCAACGTGGAACTAATCGACTTACTTACGATTTCTCCAATGGATGTTCCCACGATAACCGAATCCGTTAAAAAGACCGGTCGTGCTGTCGTTGTTCAGGAAGCGCACCGTTCATTCGGTCCGGCGTCAGAAATTATTGCCCACATTAATGATCGAGCCTTAATGTATCTCGAAGCTCCGGTAAAACGAGTATCCATGTATGACACAACCATGCCGTTATTCGGTCGTGAATTACTTTATATGCCATCAAAAAACCAGATTCGCAGAGCGATTCAGGAAACACTCGACTTCTAGGAGGAAAAGGTGTTAGAATTTAAACTTCCCGACCTTGGTGAAGGTATCCATGAAGGTGAACTCCTGAAATGGTATCATAAGGTAGGCGATGAAATTAAAGAAGATGATCCACTTTGCGATGTGGAAACTGATAAGGCTGCGGTGACAATTCCTTCCCCTTTTACGGGCAAGGTTGCCGCACTAAATGGCGAAGTTGGTGATACCCTTCACGTCGGCAATGTGATTGTAGTTGTTGACGATGGTAGTGGAGGTGAGTTACCGGCGACACCTTCTAAGAAAGAAGAAAAGCCCGTTGACGCAGTGAAAATTGAAGAACCAAAAGCGGAAACTGCTCAACATTCTACCAAACCGATGCCTGAAGCTCCAGTATCCAGAACTCCCGGTCGTGTAGCCGCTGCACCAGCCACACGCCGACTGGCGAGGGAAATGGGTGTGGATATTAAACTGGTTCACGGTACCGGACCCGGTGGTCGTGTTACGCCTCAGGACGTGAAAAACTTCTCTGAAGGTGCTGCACCTAAAGAAGAAGCTGTCTTTGCGCCCAGCGAAACCTCCACTGATTTTGAAAACGCTTCTATCCCCTTCTTCGAAGTGGCAAAGCTGCCTGACTTTGAAAAAGTCGGTCCTGTTGAACGCGAACCTGTCCGTTCAATCAGACGGAAGGTTGCTGTTCGTACAACCTCCAGTATGATAATGGTTCCCCACGTTGCCCACATGGACGAATGTGATGTTTCCAAACTGGAAGAATTCCGGTTGGCTCACAACGAACAGAACCGTGATGTTGAAGGCGCAACTAAGCTGACGTTGATGCCGTTTGTTGTTAAGGCTGTTGCTTCACTTCTGAAAAAATATCCGATGTTTAATGCAAGCCTTGACCCCCATCGTCAGGAAATTGTCTATAAGAAGTACTACAACATGGGATTCGCTGCTGATACTCCTCGTGGTTTGATTGTACCTGTTGTCAAGGACGCTGATCGTAAGAGTATTGTCGATGTAGCTAAAGAAATCTCTGCGTTAGCAGGCAAAGGTCGAGAGGGTAACATCGAAGCCGGCGACATGAAAGATGGGACATTCTCCATTACAAATGTCGGTCCGATTGGTGGTACAGGCCTAATCCCGACAATCAACTATCCAGAAGTTGCCATTCTTGGTATGGGACGAGTTCAGGAGAAACCTGTTGTTCGTGACGGTGAAATTGTAATTCGTAAGATTCTACCGTTAACGTTAGCATTTGATCATCGTGTTGCAGATGGAGCGCAAGCCGCAACGTTCACAACAGAACTGATCAAAAGACTAAGCGATCCCAACATTCTTCTTCTGGAGAATTAAACGCTAATTTTTAGCCGGGTTCGATGAACCCGGCCTACATGAATAAAGGAAGTGACCCATGGTCGTGGGGGAAATGATACTCGATACCGATGTGGTTGTAATAGGTGGCGGTCCCGGTGGATATGTAGCCGCAGGCCATGCAGCTGATCTCGGTAAAAGTGTAGTATTGATTGAAAAACGTGAAAAACTCGGTGGAGTCTGCCTCATTGAGGGTTGTATTCCATCTAAAACACTTATTCACGCAGTGGAAGTTGCTGACGAGTTTCGCAACAGCGAAAAACTCGGCATCATTCACGGTGATATTTCATTCGATCTGCCGAAACTTCGGGAGTGGACATCATCCGTGGTGAATCAACTCACCAATGGTGTCGATACCCTGATTACCAAACGTGATATTGATGTTGTCCGAGGTCATGCACGTTTTGTAGACAAAAATAAACTTCACGTTGAAGGCGCCAACGCATACATCCGGTTCAAAGACGCCATCATCGCCACTGGTAGCCGTATCAATGAACTACCCGGTGACTATGACCTTCCCCTCTGGTCCTCAGCCGAAGCGTTAACGCTTCCAGAGATACCAGAAAAACTACTCGTCGTTGGCGGTGGTTACATCGGTATGGAAATGGGTCTGGTATATGCCGGACTTGGCAGTAATGTGACCATGGTGGAGTTTTTACCAAGCCTACTTGCCGGAGCTGATGCAGATCTGGTCAACGTGGTTGTTAAAAAGGTCAAAAATAAATTTGCTGCTGTCCATACAGATAGTAAAGTTATCGGTGTTGAAAAGAGTGGTAAGGGTTACACTGTGGAGATCGAACACGAAGGCAAAACCTTCAAGGAAGATTTTGACCAGGTACTCGTTGCCATAGGTCGTAAACCCAACACCGATGATCTTGGACTCCAGAAAGTTGGCATCGAGGTTGACAAACAAGGTTTAATCGAAACCAACGAAGAATGCCGCACCAGCGTTAAGAACATCTTTGCAATAGGCGATGTGACTCACGGCCCGGCACTTGCTCACAAGGCCAGTCGTGAAGGTAAAGTTGCTGCTGAAGTAATCTCCGGCCAACCGTCCGCTTTTGACAACGTAACAGTCCCTGCAGTGATCTTCACTGATCCCGAAGTCGCCTGGACAGGCCTTACAGAACGTGAAGCTGAAGAAAAGGGTATAAAGATAAAGGTGGGACGTTTCCCATTAACCGCCCTTGGGCGCGCAAAGAGTGTTGGCAAAACTGAAGGTTTTGTTAAAGTCATTATCGATCCGGAATCGAAGCTGGTTCTAGGCGTTGGTATTGTTGGTCAACACGCGTCTGAATTGATTGCCGAGGGTAACCTTGCCATCGAAATGGGTGCCACTGTTGAAGACTTGATTGTAAGTATCCATCCGCATCCGACCTTCTCGGAATCCATTATGGAAGCCGCAGAAATGGCCGCAGGTGGAACCGTTCATCTATTACCTCAGAAAAAGAAATGAGGTAGAAGTTGATTGCCGAAAATGAAACAATTGATATCAAACAGTTTTTTTATGACGAAGAATTACTTTCTGACGTTCGCAATGACGGGAAACCCCGTCTGAAAATATATCCCTTTCCCGAAACAGCTATTGTTTTGGGAAGGGGTAGTAAGTCCGAAGTTGAGCTCAATATTGATCCCATTGTAGCTGATGAAGTAACCGTCTACCGTCGCCGTGGAGGCGGTTGTTCTGTTGTGCTTGACCCTGGCAATCTTATAGTCTCGGTTGTTTTACCCGTAGCTGGATTAACAGACACAAAAAAATGGTTTAACCGTTGTACAGACTGGATGATAAACGGTCTGGATGCGGCTGGAATCAAGGATGTCTATAGTGATGGGGTTTCTGATCTTGTCATCGGGGATCGCAAAATTTCCGGATCCGCTTTATACCGAATGAAAGACTACGCCTATTACACGGCGTCATTGCTTGTAACACCCAAAACAGACCTGATGGACTCGTACCTCGCCCACCCTCCCCGTGAACCCGAATACCGTCAGGCAAGACCACATACTGACTTTGTAGTTTCCTTAAACGAAATCTATCCTGATATCACTGTAGATAAGTTAAATCGTTCTTTGGAAAAGACGTTAAACATCGATGATCTGATCAACGAGTAGGTGGCCTCTAGCAGGAGCTATCTATTGACATAACTTAAACCTCTACATATATTAGTAATAATTACTATTATTAATTAGGCTGACAGGGGGATGTCATGTCAACACGAACTTCAGTAGCTGATCTCGTCAATGGTTCAAACTATGATGAACTCAGCAAACTTCTACAAGACTCACCGGGTAAAGTACGCAAGTTGCTTTCCCTCCTGCATGAGACTAATCCGACCTCACTCGAACGTGTTTTTAAAAGTTTCGAAGTCGTTGCAAAAGTGTTTGATCGTGAGAAACTTCTTGATCTCCTGCGTCGTTTGATGTGGATGTTAAACGAGGAGTCTGGCAATAACTGCCCGAACGCAGCTCTCGCCGTAGCCCATATTTCTCTCGTTGACCGCGATGCTGTGATGCCTCATGTGCCCGTTTTACGTGTATATGCGGACGACCCAAGCTCACAGATGCGAGAGCCGGTACGTAGAAGCATCTCAATCATTGAAAATGCATCCAAAGAATAGTTGTAATTCCATGAATAGTCGAAAGATTACAGATTCAAATAAACTGATGAAAAGAGAATCAGATGAAAGTTGGAATCCCGAAAGAGACATTCCCGGGGGAAAACCGCATTGCCCTGGTCCCGGATCTTGTGAAGATCTTAAGCAAGAAAGGGGCGACTGTCCTAATCGAGAGCGGTGCAGGAACAAAAGCCGGATTTCCGGACGAACGCTTCTCGGAAAAAGGCGCAAAAATCGTCGAGCGTAAAGAGGTCTTTGATTCAGATATTGTTTTACAGGTTAGAAGTCTCGGCACTAATCCAGAATTAGGGAAAGCTGATCTTGATTTGATGAAGAAAGATCAAATCATTATTGGTTCTTCTGACCCATTGGTCGCCACCGGTGAGGCCAAAACCTTGGCCGAAAAGGGTGTTACCAGTTTTGCTCTCGAGTTGGTTCCCCGTATCACCCGTGCCCAGAGCATGGACATCCTCAGCAGTATGGCTACTGTTGCCGGTTATAAGGCTGTCCTTTGGGCCGCTGAAAGACTTCCGAAGTTCTTCCCGATGTTTATGACTGCAGCCGGAACTATAACACCAGCTAAAGTCTTTATTATTGGTGCAGGTGTTGCCGGACTTCAAGCGATTGCCAGTGCGAAACGTCTAGGCGCAGTTGTCTCAGCATACGATGTTCGCCCAGTGGTTAAAGAACAAGTGGAAAGCCTCGGCGGATCGTTTGTAGAGATGGAACTCGATACCGATAGCGCACAGGATAGCGGCGGTTATGCCAAAGCCCTGGGCGAAGATTTTTATAAGAAGCAGCGTGAACTGATGGCCCGTGTTGTAGCGGAAAACGACGTTGTTATTACGACTGCAGCGATTCCAGGGAAAAAAGCACCATTACTTATTACCGAAGAGATGGTAAAAGGGATGATGCCGGGTTCTGTGATTGTAGATATTGCCGCTGAAACAGGCGGAAACTGCGAGTTGACCGAATCTGGAAAAACCGTCGAAAAATATGGTGTCACCATTATCGGCCCAGAAAATATTCCTTCAACTGTTGCATATCACGCCAGCCAGATGTGGGCAAAAAACATTACCACCTTCCTCCTCAACATGATCAACAAAGAAGGTGAACTTGTATTGGACATGGAAGACGAAATTATCGCCGGATCCATGATCACCCGTGATGGAAAAATTGTTAATCAACGTGTTCTTGATAGTATGGAACAGAGTAAATAGAGGGGAGAACCATGTTTGAACTTGTCATGTTACTAACGGTCTTTGTACTCGCGATTTTTGTGGGTTTTGAGATCATCACAAAGGTGCCTCCGACCCTTCATACCCCGTTGATGTCCGGTTCGAATGCAATTTCCGGCATCACCATTATCGGTGCTCTTGTTTTAGCAGGGCAAATCGATAATGCTCCTTTGGCGAAATACCTCGCCATGGTCGCTGTCATCTTTGCAACTATAAATGTCGTCGGTGGTTTCCTCGTTACCGACAGAATGCTTAAAATGTTCAGGACGAAATAAGATGCTAAACCAAAACATTGTAAATATCGCGTATATCTTCGCGGCGGTCCTGTTCATTCTCGATTTGAAATGGATGGCCCATCCGCGAACAGCAGTCCGTGGAAACCGTGCAGGTATCCTTGCAATGGCAATTGCCATTGCCGCAACACTGCTCAGCGGACGTTTCGAATACCAGTTCATCCTCATCGGTGTAGGTATTGGCGCGTTAATTGGCGTTATAGCCGCTCTACGTGTAGCGATGACATCCATGCCCGAAATGGTCGGACTCTTTAACGGTTTCGGTGGTGGTGCGTCCATCCTCGTAGCCGCATCCGCACTCGTTGCCGTCACCCAGAGTATGGGAAGCGGAGAAGCGACCATGCAGATGAAAATTGCTACGGTTCTATCAGGAATCATTGGCTCTGTCACATTCTTTGGTAGCTATGTTGCCTTTGGAAAGCTTGCAGAATTTTTGGCCGTGAAGTGGAAACTTTACCTCTGGCAGAAAATAGTCAAATACGGATTCTCGTTGGTGGTTCTTGCCAGTGGTATCTGGCTTGGCTACAGTAATTTCAGCGAGCAACCCTATCTTGCAGGTGCATTGATTCTAGCCTCTTTAATGATCAGCCTGATTCTCTTAAATAAAAAAGCGACTTTCCCGGGAATGAATATATTGAAGATTATTTCCGCGTTGGTTGCCGTTGGTTTAGGTATACTGGTTGTACTGAACCCTCAAAACACATTGCTCTTCTGGGTATTAGTCGCCTATGCCGGTGTGCTTGGCGTGATCCTCAGCTTTTCAATCGGTGGCGCAGATATGCCGGTTGTTATCGCACTCCTGAACAGCTATTCCGGCCTCGCCGCAGCCGCAACAGGTTTTGTCATTAACAACACAGTGCTAATCATCTCCGGTTCGCTTGTTGGTGCGTCGGGAATTATTCTGACCAACATCATGTGTAAAGCAATGAACCGTTCCCTGGCAAACGTTTTATTCGGGGTTATGGGTCCAACAGAAGACACTCCCGATGCTGACGAAGTTTATAAGACTGTTAAGTCTACTTCCGCCGATGAAATCGCAATGGTTCTGGAAACAGCCCGTAAAGTGATGCTCATCCCCGGTTATGGTATGGCCGTCAGTCAGGCTCAACACGTGGTCCGTGATTTTGGTAACCTGATCGAATCCAAGTACGGTGCTGAAGTTGAATATGCGATCCATCCAGTTGCCGGCCGTATGCCGGGTCACATGAACGTCCTGCTTGCCGAGGCCAATGTCCCTTACGACAAGCTGAAGGAGATGGATGAAGTCAATAGCACGATGGAACAGACAGATGTGGCCATTGTAGTCGGTGCAAACGATGTGGTGAACCCCGTTGCCCGTACCGACCCCAAAAGCCCGATTGCAGGTATGCCGATTATAGATGTGGATAAAGCACGCACGGTTATTGTGATCAAACGATCCCTCAGTCCCGGTTTTGCCGGTATCCCGAATCCCTTGTTCGCATTGGATAACACGTTGATGTTCTTCAGTGACGGTAAGAAGGCGTTTGTGGAACTGATCGAAGCTGTTAAGGAAAGTTGATTTGAAACCTGACTTGCAAGACAAGTCAGGCCACCCACATGAAAGAGCCAACTGAAATTCAGTTGGCTTTTTTCTGTCATTCCCGAGTTTTGTAGTCGGGAATCCACGTATCTTTTGTTTCGGGTTCAGATTGAAACCCGATTGATTAGCACTCGTTATGCTTCGTCTTGACAAACTAGCACTCGGGCTACCCTGTTATGTAAAAGCCCGGTAATACCGGACTTTTACTTCTGGATCCTGAATCAAGTTCAGGATGACAAATTGTGTGTCTTATTCATTCCTTATGGTATCTATCGGGTTGATACTGGATGCCCGAAGGAACTGGAAAAAGACCGTCAATCCGGCGAAAATCAGCGCCATAGAAGCCGATAAGGGGAATATCCACCAATCAATAGAAATTCTGTATGCATAATTCATCAGCCATTTATCCATCGTAAAATAGCCGATGGGCCACGCCAGCAAGTTGGCGAAGAGAACCATTTTCAGGAATCTTCCGGTAAAGAAAATCGCCACGCTTGAAGTTGTAGCTCCCAAAACTTTCCTGATTCCCACCTCTTTATTCTTCTGTTCCGCGACAAATAGTGACAGAGCAAACAAACCTAAAAGAGCCAAAAACACAGCCAGGAAAGTGAAAACGTTTATGGTCGTACTCAGGCGAATTTCCTGAAGATATTGACGTTGGAACACTCCATTCATAAAACGGTAATCCATTGGTTCTTCTGGCGAGAAACCTCTCCATGCTTCGTCAATCTTTCCGATGGTTTTCTCTATTTCGGACGCTTCAATTTTTAGCATAACCCATTCTGGTGCCCCGCGATGAAGGGATAGGAATAACGGTTGTATCTTCGTATGTAATGAGTTGAAGTTAAAATCACTTACAACACCAATAATCTTGAAGGGAATCTTCTGTAACGGTTCAACAGACTGAATCATCTCAATTTCTTTACCAACGGCTGTATCCCATCCGAGAGTTTTTAGCGCCGTTTCATTCACGATGATCGCGTTCTGATTGTCTGTTTTTATCTCACGGCTGAAGTTTCGCCCCTCAACGATTTTCATCCCTAAAACGTCGACATATTTATGCCCAACATCCTGCACATAAAAGGCAGTTTGTTTCTCCATCGGATCGCCGGGAACATGAAAGGAGCTGCTGTAGGTGATGCTGAAGGGAACGATATCAGTGCTTCCCGCAACTTTAACGTTCGGTATCTTTTCTGCCTCGTTCAGGAAAGTCTCGTAACGGGCTCGAGTAGCGGGATTATTCATTCGAATCATCAGTACGCGGTCGAGGCTATATCCAAGATCCTTATTCTTCATATAATCCATTTGCCGTAGAACAACTACAGCGGATATAATCAGAGTTATGGAGATAATAAACTGGACAAGAACGATCCCGTTTCTGAAACGTCCTTTCTTGCCTGTGTAGATTTTGCCTTTTAAAACTTCTGCCGGTTGAAAAGCGGATAAATAAAATGAAGGATACGCTCCCGCAAAAAATGCGACCAGAAGAGTTATACCAAGCAGCAACAGAATTATTCCCGGCTGAGTCAGTAAGTTTGTGGTCAGTTGCGAATTAACCATCATGGAAAAATGTGGCAATAACAGCCAGACCAAAGCAATGGATATTGCCATTGATATTATGGTGATCAGAAATGCTTCTGTCATATATTGGAGGATTAACCGGCCTTTTGATGCGCCTAAAACCTTACTTAAACCCACATGGCGAGCACGTAATGAACTTTTTGCTGTTGCCAGGTTTACAAAATTCAAAACTGATATGATCAGGATAAAAAAACCGATGATCGTGAATTGACGAACCTGTTCCATTGAGCCCAAACGGTATGGATAGTAATCGTATTCCTTGGAGCTGAGGTAGATATCCCGGAGGGGAAGCAGACTTAGGTGCATGGTTGATCCCATTGCTTCGAGTTGTTCACCAAGGAATTCATCCAGAACACCGTTAATCTGTTTCTCCAGATCTTTTGCTTTTGTACCGTCGGAAAGTTTGAAATAGGTCAACCAGCCCATCTGATCCATCCATCCAGCTTCATCCGGGATACCCTGGCTTGACCAAGAAAAAATCACATCAAGGTTCGGCATGTGAGTAGGTTTATCAAAGTCAGCCATTACTCCTGTGACCGTATAAGTCTGGTTGGGATCATTATCAATGACTACTGCTTTACCTATCGGATCCTTTTCACCAAATATTTTTATTGCTGTTGATTGATTTAATACAAGAGAGAATTTATCCTGAAGAACTTTATCTTTGTCACCTTTTACAAGGGGAAAAGAGAAATGTGTAAAGAAGGTTGAGTCCGCATAGATCGCCATTAAACCGCTGAAAGTCTGGTCTTCATAACGGATATTTCGGCGACCCTTCCATGGATCGACTCTTGTGAATGATTCAATACTACTGACTCTATTACTGATATCAACAGCCATCTGGGCCGAGCTCAATGGTGCATAAATGGATTGATCACCACCGAACTGACCTTTCATACCTAAAAGGGCTATAGAATCACCGTTTTTATGAAAGCGGTCATATCCCAATTCAAAATTTAACAGGATTGCAATAAAAAAAACGGCTGTTAACCCAATCGTCAGGCTGACGACATTCAGGATAGTGGAAAACTTCTGATGTTGAATCGTGCGGAAAAAAAGCCTCAACTCATGAAAGGCCATTTTACTCCTCCGAACTTCGGCTCGTATTTAAGATAGTAAAATTTTGGGGAAGATGTCGGGTTCAGAGTCTTCAATAAAAGGTGAACCCATTCTCGCCTGGTTTGCTCCTGAGACATTGTATGGATGTGTGCGCCCGGTCATATTTATATATATTGGCCCGATATATATTGGACATATATACGAGTGAAGTGAGGGATTGATGGATTTAACTAAAAGTAAAACGGTCTTTGCATTACTGGGCTGGTTGTCAGCGTCACCAATGTCCGGTTATGACCTGAAAAAACAAACGGAGCGGTACATCGGAAATTTTTGGTACGGGAGTTTTGGTCAAATCTACCCACTTCTTCACCAGATGCACGAAGAAGAGCTTGTTACGGTTCGCGAAGAAAAATCCAAAGGACGACCCGCCAAAAAGGTGTATACGATTACCGATTCAGGTCGAGATATGCTGACCCAATGGCTGGCAGAACCATCAGAACCAGATCTTTTCAGAAGTGAATTAATGCTTAAGGTCTTTTTCGGTAGTCTCTGCAAACCAATTGTTTTACAAAACATGATTCTTGCATTGCGAGAACAGTCGAACAATTTGCTTTCACACTATGATTCAATTGAAGAAGAGGTTTTAAAGAAGTTTGAAGGTTCACCCCAACATCCCTATTTGAAAATCACGCTGGACAGGGGAAAGATTATTCAAAAAGGATATGTGGAGTGGGCTGACAACACTTTGAAAACGCTTCTTCAACTTGAAGCGGAGGAAAAATAATGAATTGGAATACCTGTTCTGATTTGAAGAAAAACAAATCTGTATCCACAGGTCTACTTTTTTTTCTCGTTTTGCTACTCACCCCCCTCGCTGTTAATGCTCAAGATGAAACAGGAGCGATCAAGGGAAAAGTGGTTGACCGTAGCAACCGTCAACCAATTCCCGCAGCCAATGTTGTCATTATTGACCAGACTCGCGGAGCAGCAGCAGACATAGATGGCAAGTTTTTAATCGAGAACCTGAAACCCGGCATTTACCATGTCATGGCAAGTGCATTGGGTTATGAGTCTTACGTTCTCAGTGAAATTGTGGTTACTCCGGGACGAAGTCGAAACCTTGAATTCCTTCTTCAGCCAACAGAAATCATTTCTGAAGAAGTAATCATTGTGGGAAAAACCTTTACCCAGGTTTCTCCCGACCTTCCAACCAGTACACGTAACTACCGTTATGAAGAAATTCGTCGTGCCCCCGGCGCTGCAGAAGATGTTCAGCGGATGGTGCAGGCTCTGCCAGGTGTGGTAAACCAGAACGACCAGACGAATCAGATTGTGGTTCGAGGTGGTAGTCCATTTGAAAACATGACTATCCTTGACGGAATCGAAGTAGATAACACAAATCACTTCAGCTTTGCCGAAGAGGGTAACGGTGGAGGTATCAACGGTCTGAATAACGAGTTCCTTCAAGATGTGACCTTTGCGGCAGGTGGTTTTTCTGCCCGTTATGGTGACCGAATGAGCAGCATACTGGACCTTGGACTACGGGAAGGTAGCAGAGAGGGTTTTGGCGGTTCTGCTGATTTCGGAATGAATGGTATTGGTGGCTATATCGAGGGACCTATTCGTAAAGAGAAGGGAAGTTTCCTCTATTCAGCCCATAAGAGTTATCTGGATTTTTTACCACAAGATGCCGTTGGTTTGACTTCAGTCCCTCATTATTGGAACACCCAATTAAAAGCGACCTATGACTTGAGTCCAACACAACTTCTGACAGTTAACGGTCTTTATCTCGAAGATAAACATGTCATCGAGCTGGAAGACACGCAGAAACAGGAAGAAGAAGAGGAAAACGATAACCTGCAATATGATGCAAGTAATTATAATGGTCATAAAGAGGTTTTTGGTGCCCGCTTAAGAAGTTTGTGGGGGCATGGGTTTACAGACATTATCGTCGGTCGAGCCAAAAACTATGTCCGTTATGAAATGTTTGAAAGTGACTCTGTGGGTACATCTGAAGTCAAACACAGGAAGGTTTACAGTAATCGCACCGACATCATTGATCAGCTTCATATTCACTATACTGGCAAGGGTTTCAACAAAGACGAATGGTCAACCGGAATCAGTTTAAAGCCAACAACCTATAAGAGCGAAATGTGGGTTGAGGGTGATACAATCATTTTTAACGACGGACATCTGGGAGTTGTTGATACCCATCCAGACACATTTGTGTTTGACGACAATGTGGAAAATGTCGACGATACTATTCTGAAATACGGTATGTATTTGCAGTATTCCTGGCATCCGAAACGTAACCTCGCCTTTACCGGTGGAATCCGTTATGATGTTGTCGAATATTCCGACGAATCTTCGGTTGATCCACGTTTATCCATGAATTGGGGATTTCATCCTAAGTGGAATCTTAACCTGGCGTGGGGTGTCTACCACCAGGCCCAGGATCCCAGTATTTACCTTGATGATTCCGTCAACGATGCAAATCGATATTTACCCAACAGCAAGGCAACCCAGTATATCGCCGGCCTTAACTTTAATCCACGACCCAGCACGTTGATCAGTCTTGAAGGTTATTATAAAGATTATGACAATCTGCTGGTTAGCCAAAAGGATGTTGTCCGTGAAACCTTGAACAATTACACCTTTGATAGCGACGTTTATCTGGCAAAAAAGATTAAAACATCCTGGGGCCTTGAGTTTTTTGTGCATCAAAAATTGGCGAAAAAGATTTATGGCACCCTGAGCTATTCTTACGGAAGTTCAGAAGCTGAAGACAAAGCTTTTTCTGAATACTCCGGTGACTTTGATATCAGGCATGCCTTTACCGGTGTTGTCGGATATAAAACATCTCTGATAACGAACGATACATACAGAAACATTGTTCACAAGCCATGGTTCTACTGGACTTACCTTATCCCAGTTAACGGTGATGAAGTGACATTCTCTACAAGGGTTCGGTACATCACCGGGAGGCCATACACACGAAATACCTGGTATGCTGAAGGTGTAGATTCACCCGAACCCATTTATGAAGGACATTGGGAGACACAGGGTCACAACAATGAAAGGTTCCCTGATTATAAACGGTGGGACTTTAGAATAGACAGTAAATACTATTATGGCAGTAGTGCACTGGTTTTTTATCTGGAAATTCAGAATCTTCTGGACAACAAAAACATCGCCCAGTTCTTCTACCGAGATGATGGCACAAAAGACACGATTTATCAATTCCGTCAATTGACGGTTGCCGGAATCAGATACGAATTTTAAAAAACATCAATAAGCTGATCCACAACCAGGTGGATCAGCTTATGTTAAAATTTCTTATTCTAAAGAAACTATGAACCTTTTTTTCTTTGCTTTACTTCAAAACCCTCTCATTGTTTACTTGTAGTGATTTTTTCCTATCGTTGTTTTTAAAGATTCATTAACTTTGTTTGCAACAACATACTGGGGTTTTTTATGGATATCCCGTCTTCCTCAAGGCACGAAAAAGATATCTCACTTTATAATTTAGCTCAACTTCTTATTGATCGTTCCCCACAAGAGACAACTGAAAATGTTGAAAAACTTTTTTTATTGATTAACCAAATATTCTCAAATCTCAATGAGAATGAGAAGGCATTCCTATATGGTCGTAGACCTAGCAATTTCGATCCAATAAAAGACTTTCTATTTCTAATTGACCTGTCAGGAAAAATCTTGTTTATAAATCAATCCCTTCAAGAAGAAATGGATGATAAAAACCTCGTTGGCAATAACATTTATTATTCCAAAAATGATACTAATATGCCAAAGGTTTTGATTACAAATGCCATGGATTCCAATGTCTTTACAAGCTGGGAGGCGTTGTTTAGAAAACATGATTATTCTAACACGGTAGTGCCTATAATAAACAACGAAGGGGTTGCAGAGCATGCGTTTATAATTTCCTCAAACGTATCGGACAACAGAGATATTGAAAAAGAACTTAAAGATAAGGACGAATTCCTCAGTACTGCTTTGCGGATAAATAATTCACATATCTGGACTACCGATATTATAAATGGAACTCTTACTCGCCACAATTACAGAGAGCACATTGATGGCATGGAACACCTGGAGTTTGTGGAACCTCTTGATCAGTCAATGAAACATTTTCATCCTGATGATCTGCCTGATATCTACAAAGTAATAGACGATCATGTAAAAGGATTAACTGACCGTTTCTACCATGAGTCACGAGTAAAACATAGTGATGGGGAGTATTACTGGTATGCTTTTACTGGCAAAATTATTGATCATATTAACAACATTCCATTACGAACGCTAGGCCTGGCAACAAATATTAACGAGAGAAAGTTGGCTGAAAAAGAACGAAAAGATATGGAAAACCAACTTTATCAGTCACAGAAGATGGAAGCCATTGGTAGACTTGCCGGAAGTATTTCTCATGATTTCAATAATTTGCTTACTGCGATTATTGGTCAAGCCGAACTCTCCCTATTAAACGCAACCAAAGATCAACAAATTTTCTCTGATCTAACAAATATACTGGATGCCGCCCAACGTGCAAGTGTCCTTTCACGTCAACTTCTTACAATAAGTAAAAAACAGAAACGCAATCCAAAGGTATTAAATCTTAACGAATCCATTCTAAACCTACTTCAGCTTTTAAAAAGAATTACCGGCGAAGATATCACCCTTGAGCTCATACTTGACGAGAACATCAAAGAAATTAAATTTGATCCATCACAGCTAGATCAAGTACTGGTGAACCTTATTATCAACGCACGAGATGCAATTGAGAACAATGGCAAGATTTTTATCGCCACCAAAAACACAACGTATAGTAAATCTAATCTGGCTGGCGATTTGCTGACTACTGAAGGCGAATATGTTGTGATTTCAATCTCTGATACCGGATGCGGTATACCCAAAAAGATTATTAATGAAATTTTTGAACCTTTCTTTACAACAAAAGCGGAAGGAAAAGGCACTGGATTAGGGCTTTCCACTGTTTATGGTATTGTTAGACAAAATAACGGAGCAATTCACTTGTATAGTGAAGAGGATAAAGGAACAACTTTTAGGATTTACATTCCTGCAGTTCATTCTGATAAGGAGGCAGTAGAATCGAACGAGATTATTCAAATTCCTCCTTCAGGTGACGAAATTATTCTGGTAGTAGAGGACGATGATGCAGTTCGAACTCTGACAGTTGCCACCCTTCTTAAATACGGTTACAACGTTTTTGATGCAACCTCTGCTGCAGAAGCAGAAGATCTGTTGAGTAGTATGAAATCCAGCCCTGACTTAATAATCACAGATATCTTCATGCCGGTAACCAATGGACTTGACTTTATTCACCATGTTTCCAAAGATAATCCAGACACTAAAGTGATGTACATGTCAGGATACACAAGTGATTTTATCCGAGACAAACATAAAAATCTTGGAAATGTTCCTTTCCTCGGTAAACCTTTCAGACCTATTGAATTACTTACAACAGTACGGAAGATTCTTGACCAATGATAAGAATCAACTATTTCTTTCCATCCAAAATTTTCATGAACCTCTGTCCTTCTTGGGTGGCTTTTGTTTCGCTACGAATATTCAAAAGAGTTAACCTCCCTTTATTTGAGTAAATCCCCAAATTCTTTCAAGTCACCCGCGAGCAAGTTCCTTTATTTCAACTCAGTATCTGTTTTACTGATTTCAAAGCCTCTACTCTCAATAACCCAATATTATTAATATTGTTCTTGTTTCAATATCTCTATTAATCTTAAACTTAATGGGTACACTAACGAGTCCGTTTATATGGCAAAAACTGCCAACAGCCAAAACCTTTCCACGTCTTTGGAATGTTTGTTTGTTGCACTGCAAAACTCTTTTAACGGTAACCTGTCAAATGAACAAATGGAGTATTTTGCCAAAATTAAAAAACTACTCAACAGTAACACCGACAGTGAGATTCAAACACCCTCGCTTTCCGTCGACACACTTCTGAATTCTAGCGAAGACAGCCTTTTTCTGGTAGATCGAAATCATATTGTCCTATCTCTAAATCAAATCGCTGCACAAAGGATGGGTGGTGAAATTCAGGATTTTCTTGGAAAGAACGTTTTTTCTTTTTTTGAAGATAGCGTTACAAAAATAAGACGTGGCTATGTTGAAAAAGTCTTTAGTCACGGTAAAATGATAGACTGGGAAGATGAAAGAAATAGCGTTACATTTTATAACAAAACATATCCACTCAAAGATAGTACCGGCCAAGTTAGAGCTGTCGCCATCGTTGCTAAAGACATTTCGAAGCAAAAAGTAGTCGAAGACGATTTAAAAGAAAAAAAAGAATTACTTGCCACCGCGCTGGATATTAACAACACACATGTATGGGAAGTAAACCTGGTTGACCAGACCGTTTCAATGTACAATTATCAGCCCAATATTCGAGGTTTTAAGGGACCAGAACAAACCCTTACTGTTAAAGAATCAAGAAATATAAATCACCCTGATGATCGCGAACTTGTATCAAAATCAATTTTCGACCATTTACATGGAAAGACAGATCAAATTTTTTACGAAGCCAGAATCTTATATAATGACGGTGAATATTACTGGCACTCAGTTAAAGGTAGAGTCGTTGAGTATTCTAATGGTCACCCCTTTCGTATCCTTGGACTTTCAACCAACATACATGATCAGAAAATTGCAGAAAGAGAGAGGAAAAGCCTTGTCAATCAACTTTTTCACTCTCAAAAGATGGAGGCCATAGGTCGACTTGCCGGTGGCATTTCTCATGATTTTAACAACATGCTTACAGCTGTTATCGGCCAGGCTGAACTGGCACTGCTAAACACAGATCCAGATCATCCAGTTGCAACAGATTTGAAAAATATCCTGGATGCTGCCCAACGAGCAGGCACCCTTGCCCAACAACTCCTAACCATCAGCCGCAAACAGAAACACAACCCAAAAACAATTAATCTCAACTCGTCTATAAAAGATATTCTGCCTTTGATTAATCGAATTATTGGTGATAAAATAAACATAGAACTAGACCTGAGTTCTGACCTTTCATTAACCAAGGTTGATGTTTCACAACTTGACCAGGTCCTTATCAACCTTACCGTCAATGCTCGAGATGCTATTGACGGAAAAGGGACCATTTTTGTCGCTACCGAAAACTCAGAATTAGATAAAACAAACGTTTCTGGTGATAATAAAATTCGGGAAGGTAAGTATGTACTTCTCTCAATAACCGATACTGGTAGTGGTATCCCTAAGGAAGTACAAGACAAAATATTTGAACCTTTTTTTACCACCAAACCCGAAGGAAAAGGAACCGGGCTTGGGCTGGCAACCGTTTACGGAATTATCGAACAAAATGATGGTTTTATCCATATGTATAGTGAGGTTGGAACTGGTACAACCTTTAAGGTATACCTTCCAATTCTTGAAAAGGATGACAGGGTAGACTCTGACGTAGCTTCTTTGACCGAACCTCCCACAGGAATAGAAAACGTTTTGATTCTGGAAGACGATGATGCTGTTCGGACATTAGCTATCGCCACTTTAAGGAAGTTTGGTTACACAACGTTTGATGCCAGAACCTCAGCTGAGGCACAAGAAATTATTGATCTGGATACAAATAACATTGATTTGATTATAGCAGACGTCTTTCTCCCCGATCTGAATGGTCCTGATTTTATTCGAAAGAATTCTGAAAAACTTAAACATTCGAAGGTTGTTTACATTTCAGGATACACGAGTGATTTTATCCTCGATCAGCATAAATATCTTGGGAAGATACATTTTCTCGGAAAACCATTCCGCCCTATAGAGCTGCTTACTACCGCGCGAAAAGTCCTCGACGAATAGATATAACAACATTTTCATAACCAATAATTACAACTGGTACCCAACCCCACAAAACGTATCCCAACATATTTCAAACACAATTATATCCATCCTTTTTTAACTTCGACTTTTTGCTCTGGGAGCAGAATCAGTTGGAAATTTTTATTATTGGCTATTTTCTGTTGTGATTCAAAGACATAGCACATATTATTAATAACCCCGCCGAGGGGTTACAAAAAAACTAATCTTAGAAGACAATATGAATACCAACAAAATCCTTGATTTATTGTATTCTATCGGTCTAACCGAACGAGAAGCAAAAATCTACTATTCCCTTTTACAGGTAAAAGAAGCCTCTGCTCCGGAAATTCATCGACTATCAGGCATCCCACGTACAAAAATTTATGAAGCTGCTGAACATCTGGTTTCAATGGGTTACCTGATAGAACATACAGAGGGGAGGAGTAAACACTATAAAGCTGCCCCTCTAAAATCGGTTAAACATACCGTAGTCAATCAATGGGAAAAAGAAATTGAACAAAAAAAACAATCTGCCAACAATATTTTTGAAGTATTAGAGGATATTACGAGCAAAAATGGACATGAAGAGAAAAAAACAGATTTTGTTCATGTTATCCGGAGTAAAAAAGGTGTAAGTGATCAATATATCTCCTCACTAAGAGCTGTAAAAGATGAAATTGTCTGTTTTTCAAGACCACCCTATGCCTCATCGGATGAGCGATCAGCCAAAGAACAAGATGAAGCGGAATTAGCATGTTTGAATCGTGGCGTCAAATATAGAGTCATATGTATGGTAGATGAGTGTTGGTGGAATAGTAATGCTCGTAGTAGTTCTCTTGATTTGTCAAAACAAGGTATTGAAATACGATATACGAACTGGTTGCCAATTAAAATGAATGTATTTGATCGACAAAATACCCTCATCGCTTTGGCCTCTGTTCCGGGTATTACTGGTACCGATTTTACAATGCTTGAGATTCAGGACCCCGGTTTTGCTGAGAGTTATATGATCTTGTTTGAAACATTTTGGCAGTTGGCAAAAACGACCGAAGATGTAGAAAATATGACAAACTATGAGGAAATAATTGTGAAGATTTAGTAGCACAATATAGACGTTATTGGAGTAATAGACGGTTAACATGATAGTCATTAGAAAAACGGTTAACACAATGCAAGCATTGAAACAGTATTCAAGTACTCTTGTTTCCCTAATCTCAACCATTGTGTGATTATTTAAGGATAAATGTGTTTTAGCATTTATCCGTTTTTTTTATATAAACATAATATCGGACAGGAAAAGAAACTCAACCCGGACATCTTTTTTCGGTAAAAGTCATATAGAATAGCCTTTAAAAAGGCAACACTACGTTATGTTAAATTGGAGTAAAAAATGCGAAGAGGTTTAGTCGTTTTGCTCTCACTGTTGACGGTTACAGCAATTGGCTTGAGTTCATTTGCTGCTACTGATTCTGAATTTGAAGCGAAACAGGTGGATTGGCGTTATAGTGGAAAAACAGCGCTACTGAACACCAATTTATCATCAAGTGTAAACCTTGATGAACAAAACATGATCTTCTATTCGGGTTTTGAAACGGACACCTGGCGGAGTGAGTGGACTGTTACTAATGGCGGGGATGCAGCTACATATCCTGATTATACCTGGTGCCAATCCGAAGAAAGACCTGATCCACCTTCAAACAATGGCTGGTCTACCATCGAAACGGACAATCCTCCGTTTATGTATTGCTGGCCTTATGAAGACTGAAATGCTGACAACTCCCTAGATGATACATGGCAGGAAGCCCTTACTTCCACAAATAGCATTGATGCTTCTGCCTGGAGTGGTGTTTATCTGCTGTACAATATCCATTATTATCCCAGTGCAAACGATAACCCACAAGTGCAGGTATCAATTGACGATGGAACAAACTGGATAACTGTCGCAACCTATACTACAGTACAGTGGTTTTCAAGAGAGGTATTAGACATTTCCGACCAAGTTGCAAACAGTACATTTAAGGTTCGTTTTTATTATGAAGCAACGGGTGAAGCCTATCAGTGGGCCGTTGATGAAGTTCAGGTTTGGGGTACCGATGGTGATATTGATTTTGAAGCCCCATCCGTCAGTATAAGCTCTCCTCCACCCAGTATCTTTGAAGGAAATGACTTAGATCTGACTGTGAACGCTTCCGACAATGTGGAATTGGATGAAGTTGTTTTAGTCTATGCAAAGTACAATAACGGAATTGTGTCAGAAGAAACCGAAATTGTATTGACTGAAGGTGAAAACGAAGGTGAATATCCAGCTTCTATTCCCAACAGTTACTTCTCTGCTGTTGATACCCTCGTGTATTACGCTAAAGCTACTGATGCAGTAGGCTTTATTGGTTACAATCCCAGTACAGCTCCAACAGATCGTTATAGTACAATCGTACTTCCCGAAGAATTCGCTTTACACACACACCTCTTAGATAACTTTACGTGGTACGATACTACAGGTAGTACTCCAATCGATATCGATGTGGATAGCTATTATTACTGTTCTGATGATATATCATTTGAATCCCTTGGGCTCGACAATTTCACATGGTATGGCGAAGAGATTACTCACCTTTACTGCGGAATTAAAGGATGGGTAGTTTTAAGCACATCTCACGATCCAAGTATTACAGCTAATGCGAGTAATTTTACGATTCTTCCGTCAACAACCGAGAACTATAATGTTATTGAAATAGCATCGCGATTATCCTTTAACGTTGCAAGTTTCAAATATAAGGTTGAAGGAAATAGGCTCATATTGACATATACCGACAGCAACAGTTCTGACGATTTTGCTGTTTGTGCACAACTTGTTTTAGATACAGAATATGATGATGCGTATTTATGCTATGATACATTCGTATGGGGAGCATGGACAAACGTATACATTGGTTTTCAGCATGAAGCTTCGGGATCAGGTGAAAATCTTGTTGCAGGCGGGGGATACGATTTTCCTGCTAACGAGCAAACTTATTCCATCAGCCTGGAACCTGGTTATGCATCTGGTACCGTGACAAACACTGTTACTTCTGCCCCGGTTGAAAATGCCGAAATAAGTCTTTTGAGAGGTGAAGATGTCCTGATCAGTACCCTTACTAATTCCACAGGTAATTATTCTTTTAATTTGCCCACGATGACTGGTTTGACCATCAATGCCTCTTGTGGTGGCTATAACGACGCCACTGTCGCCGATGTTGAAGTGCCGATTGAAAACACGAATACGTATGACATATCGCTTCAGTTTGCTGGAACTATTGATACCTACACTGGAACCGTGATCTCTGCCGACACGGAGAATCTGCCGATAGAAGATGCTAGGGTAACGATATCGGCAATTTCTTTCACTGCACTCACCGATGAAGATGGTGTTTTTGTGTTCAACGACATTCCGGTAGGCGTTCATGAACTGGAAGTCAGCTTCGATAATTTTGACGGCACCTACCATCAAAATCAGGTATTTGTTAATATTTCAGTAAATGAAGAAAACACCACCGGTCAATTCCCAATTCTTGAAATTCTTCCGCCTCGCAACGTTACGGCTCTTCCAAGTGAATTGTGTGTGACCCTGTCATGGGATGAACCTTTAAATCATGCTGAAGAAGCAACCCTTTTGAGCTATATCGATGTACGTGAATCCTTACTAAAAGATTATATGTCCTATAATGCACAAACATCAGCTCAGAAAAACAGCATTAGGGTTATTAGAAGTGAAATCGCTCGTCTTAAAGCGCTATTGAGTGCGCCAAAAACAAATGCTATCGGTCTTGACGAACTTGATGATTTTGGTGATTTCAGCGGATATCGTTTTAAACTGGACGACAACATTCTTGAGAATGGGGTTGGAACCGATGAAACAAGTCACACCCTTTTCCTTGGGGATAATTATGTTGACCACACTTTTGCTGTTGCGGCTGACTACGGTTACGGCGATGAATTTTTGGTGTTTTCTGATGCAGTAACAGCATCAGGCGAGGGTGCCCTTGAAGTTGATACTACTTATGCTTTTAACTGGATTGAACTTCGTCCTTCAGAGGGTGGAAACGGGATTCCTCTCAACATTGATGTCGAAGATGACTTCCATGTTTCCCAAGCCATCTCAATGGATGGAATGAGTATTAACCACTACGGTATAACGTATGACACGTTTTACATTGGCACCTCCGGCCTAATCACATATGATCAAATCGCGACAATCGAGGATCCCAGCTACACCACAGAGATCCCAACTGAAGAGACCCCGAATACCTTCGTTGCTCCCTTGTGGGCTTATTATTCTGATGGATATAGTGATGAAAATTCCGATGTGTGGTATATAGTTGATACCGCAAACCGTCGTATTGTCGTTCAGTGGAGTTTGCCACTATATCCGGGTACTGTTTACCAAAATATCCATAATTTTCAGTTAATTATCTATCCCGATGAAGATAAGTATGTTTTCCAATATCTTTCTGCAACTTATGACTGGCTGTGGTATTCTTCTTTCTACCGGATGTCTATTGTCGGAGTAGAAAACGAAGATGGTACAGAGGGTTATGGTGTTCAAAAAACTCTTGTTGATAACTGCGCCATTATGGTTCGTTTCCTGCAGGATACCGATGTCGGATTAGTTACTGCTACAGTGATGATAGATAACCCCCAGAGCGATGATTTGCCTTGCGAAGGTGCCCAGGTTCGTGTTGACGGCACGCTTCTTCCCAATGCTGTTAGTAATGAAGATGGTATCATAACGTTTCCTACCGCGGAAGGAACTGATCACACATTCCAGTTTATCAAAGATGGCCTTTGGCCCTCGCAGATTCTAACCGGAAATGTTGTTATTGGAGAAACAACAGACTTAGGCCAGGTCTTATTAAAAACCGCTGATTTCACTTATTCACCCTCCTCACTTGATCTTGAATATATTGTTGGTGAAAGTGACGAAGTCTCAGGAACCATTACTCTCTCTTCATCAGGTTCCGGGGATCTGGTATACTTGGCCTGTATAATGGATGTAAACATGGAAACTGTTCCCCCCTGGATTAGTGTAGCTCCAAGCTCGGATACTCTTGGGACGGGTGAATCACAAGAAATTGTATTCACTGTTGACATCGAAGATGAAAATCTTCCTACTAGTGAAACATATGTAGTTGGCTGTGTAATTAACGTGATTGAAGATGATACCACCTCAATCCCTATTCACTACGACTATTCGAATAGGGCTAGTGAGTTAAGCATATTCCCGGACATGTACAAACTTTATCCGGGACGTCCGAATCCATTTAATCCCCAAACCACTATAAGTTTTGACATAGTGAGTACTCAACATGTATCTCTTTCAGTATTCAATATGCTAGGTCAAAAGGTTGCCAGTCTAGTGAATACAGAAATAGCCGCAGGACGTCATTCGGTTACCTTTGATGGTATAAATCACGCAAGTGGTCTTTACTTAATTCGTATTGATGCTGGCGATTTCCATGATGTCCAGAAGGTAGTATTGATGAAGTAATCTCGTGTTTGTCGCTCCGAGATGAAGTGGATACCGTATTTTCTCCTTTGGCTCTAAATGGTATCCACTTCTATTATTTTCAAACTGTTTCTAATAATCTCGCCCTATCACTTGCGCCCCCCTCCAAACATGATTAGTATATAATGATCCGCGCCTCAAAATCTGTGTTTAACACCATGGGGCAACTATGTCTAAATTCGATTTTTCCTTATGGAATAGAAAATCAATTCTATCCATAAGCCTTCTCGTTTGTGTTGTTATTATTTCATCTTTTAGACCCACTTTCGCGGAAATAACCACAATTTCCTCCACTCCTTCCTGGCGTACTGGTGATGGAACCACTCCCACTGGAATTGTTTGGGCTGATATTGATGGAAACGGATGGCTGGATATTGTCACAGGTAACGGCTGTGACTACCGGCACGTAACAAATCGGGTATACTTCAATTTTGACGGTTATCTCGACCTCGCACCGGGCTGGTATTCAGATGAAAACCAGACAACCGGAAATGTTGCCGTGGGCGATTTGGATAACGATGGAGACATGGATGTTGTGGCGACAACACTTGGATTCCGCGATGACGGTTTCCCCGTTGAACCACAATATATCTATTATAACAACGATGGATTAGAGTCTGATGGTGTAGAGATTTATCCCTCAACCAACTCCTTCTCATGCACACTGGGTGACGTTGACGGTGATGGTGACCTTGATGTGGGTTTTGCTATGGGTAACTACGCAAGTTCAGCTCCTCATCGATCAAAAATCTATTTCAATACTGTAGGCATTCTTGATACAGTTAATTATTGGCAAACAGATTCCCTTTATTATGCCGTAGATGGGTCATTTATCGACATTGATAACGATGACGACCTGGACCTGGCCCTCACAGGTAGAGTAATGGGAATCTGCGTTTTTTATAATAACGATGGCGTTCTTGAAACCTCCCCTTCGTGGCAATCAACTCACATCCCTGACATGGGCCGTCAGATTGATTTTGGTGACATGAACGGAGATGGATACTGGGATCTCGCTGCTGCGGCAATGGGAAATCCCGGTGGTTATCATGTCTTTATGAATAATGCCGGTACTCTCGAAACTGAACCATCATGGTCCAGTTTTGATAGTAATGAACCTGCAACTGTTTCTTGGAGTGATGCGGACGGTGATGGTGACCTCGATTTGGCTGCAGGCGATTGGTATGGACATCTAAGAATCTTTGAAAATGTTGATGGAACTCTTCAGGAACCTGCCGCATGGTCCTACAACGCCGGCAGCATACAACAAATTTCCTGGGGTGATTATGACAATGAAGGGGTTGTTGAAGAAGCGACCACCTTTACATGTGATGGAAACACAAGCTTGTTTCGTATTGAAAAGAAAGGACTACATTCCATTTCGTCTGTTTCTGTAAACGGGACAGAACTTTCTCTGGAAGACTATTGTTATAACCTTTTAAATAGCTGGGTATCTCTTGCGACCACACCTCCTGATGGAGCTATTGTTGAGCTTGCTTATTCTTATTCAAACGACAAGGACATGGTGGTATCCGGAAGCAGTATTAAAATATTTAGCAATAGCACAGTTGAACCTGAACCTGAAATAGACATCCTCCTGATTTTTGACAACAGTTTTGGAGCCAACTACAACTTTACCACCGGCGATCCCAACTTGAATATCCGTCAAATCATGGAATCCTATGGGTGGAATATTACGACCGCCGGTGTTGTTGATCACCTCGATTCCTGTCATGTATCTGGTGCCTATTTTAACCAGCCATCCATTGACGTTGACACCCTGATTTCAGAAATCGACGATATCACACGGTATGATGCGATCTCTATCATGCCGGGTCGTGGCCATGATAATTTGATGAACAACCTTGATTTGCTGAACCTTGTTGGTGCAGCGAATAGCTCTGGCATAGTTGTTAGTGCCTGGTGTCGTGGTGGCAGGGTTCTGGCAAGAGCAGGGGTCTTGTATGGTCGTCGTGTTGTCGGTAAAACCGATTACCTTGCGGAATATGAAGCTGCTGGAGCGATCTTTGTCAGTGATGATCATCCACCCATCATTGATGGAAACATCGTAACCGGAGTACGGAGCCGTTTTTACCGCACTGAAATGTGCGAAGCTATCGCCGAGGCTATCGAAACCTATCTGGTAGCTCCTGAAAAACCAAAAGAGTTACCGGTAAAGTTCAATCTCGAACCCAATTTTCCGAACCCGTTTAACCCATCCACCAACATCAAATTTTCGTTATTACAGGGTCAGACAGTAAACTTGACAGTCTATAACGAGCAAGGTCAAATTGTTAAAAAGCTTGTAGATCAACAGGTAATGCCGGTAGGTGAACATGAAATCCCTTTTGACGGTAGCCATCTGGCAAGTGGTGTCTATTTCTGTGAGCTGAAAACAGAAGCCTATGTCAAGACAATAAAAATGATGCTGATTAAATAACATGAAGCATCATCCTGTTCATTTTTGACCTATGATGTCCTTATCCGTTTGAAGCCCGGCTCTTGCCGGGCTTTTAAACTCCCCAACACTTCCTGCGTCTATTAAGTGAAAAGAGTAATAGCCAGGAGCTCATAATGTCCAGATTCAGAATTTCTATAACCCTGTTAAGTTTGCTTTCCATACTAATCTTAACTATCGGCTGTAAAAAAACACTTAATAGCGAATGGAATGACGAAGGTATAGTCGTTGATGGGTCCAACCGTGACTGGGACAATCACGGAAAGATTTTTCTCGAAGATGCCGGAATTTCCTTTGGCATAAGTAATGACAACGATTCTCTATACTTCCTGATGCAGTTTCGCGATGTGAACACACATAAGATGTTTACCCGTTTTGGCACCACAATCTGGTTTAATGTGGAGGGTAAGAAAAACAAAAAAGTGGGCTTCAGATATCACGGTGAAGAGCTGGTTCCTTTCCAGATCAATCAAATGAAACAGCGACAGCAGAGTGAACAGCAAAGACCGGAAATGATGGATCAAATGACTCGCTATAAAAACTTTTTAAACAAGATTTTAGTCATCGATAAAAATGGTAAGATTTTTGAAACGCTTCCCACAAATGGACCCATTGGCCCTCAGGCTGCATGCCGTTATTCTGAAGGAATATTTGTCTATGAATTCGCCTTCCCATTAAAACCAGAATTGAGCTACTCCCTGAACGTTGAGCCGGACGGAGAAGTCGCTCTCTGCCTTGACCTACCACCACAAATGCCTGATATGTCTGCTATGCGTGGACCCGGTGGTGGTGGACGCGGAGGTGGTGGTCGTGGTGGCGGAATGGGTGGCGGACGCGGTAGTGGAAAAGGTGGAATGGGCGGTGGACCCGGTGGTGGTCCAAAGATGAACTTAGAACCTCAAACCATGTGGTTTTCTCTTCAGCTCACCCCAGAGGCTGAATAGAAATGGGACACTTGCTCCCAAAAAAAACAGTCCGGTTTTTGACCGGACTGTTTCTATATATTCGATGTTTTTACCTGATTACTTCATAAAATCTATGACAGCGTTATTGGTGACATCCGATTGTTCGAATTGGACAAAGTGCCCACATCTTGGAATCAGGATTGTCGTATTATTCGGGATTTCGCGTTTCGCGATTTCCGCCACTCCTGCTGTCGGTCCACCATTCAGGAAACGGTTTGGAATCAGGTTGTCGTTCTCACCGAACAGAACTAACGTTTCATGCTGAATATCTTTTAGAAGATCTGAAGTCGGCTCGTTGACCATTGCCTTGATGTTCTGAGCAACGGCATAAGCGTAGTCTTTAAAATCACTGGCACGTTTAATCTGTATACGGTCGGTGATCATAAATTCTGCTTCCGCTGGAGTTTCGTAGAAATTACTCTTCAGGTTGATGTCGATCTGACGGTACCCTGAATCTAACGTTAACTCGGGAACAGCAACCTTGCGGAACCAATCTTTTTCGCCATCTTCAAAATCTTCCACTCCTGCAGGACTGATCAGAACCAGTTTCTCAACCCGGTCTGGATAGGTCAAAGCAGTAATTGTGGAGATTTGACCACCCATTGAATGACCAATAAAGGTCGCCTTTTCGATTCCCAGCTCATCAAGGAATTCTGTCAGGACTTCTGCGTAAAATGATAACGAGTATGGATACGCTTTTTTCTCCGAATAACCATATCCCGGTAGATCAAGCGCAATCACCCTGAAATCTTTTGCCCAAACGGGAAGGTTCCTTGACCAGCCTTTAGCATTTGAGCCGAGACCATGAATCAAAAGTAGAACCTGATCGCCACTCCCCTGCTCAATGTATCCGATTTTAATATTACGGACCTGTGCGTATTTCACAGGATAACCGTAATCAATTTCGTTAAACTCTTTCGGTGCCAACTTGTAATACCTCGACGTTGACGAACACCCTGCAAAAAGCATCATGAACAGGGCGGCAGCTAACAAAACAACAATAAGTTTCTTCATTTCAGCCTCCCTTAAAACATGATCCATTTGAGTGTCACAAATGCTGTCCACGGATTATCTGGAATATCGCCAGCAGTACTGATAGGATCAGTATTTTTATTCCAACCATTAGTTGCCGGAGTTTCGTAAAAATCTCCCAAAACCATATAAGCGGCATGGAATTCTAAATCCATAAACACTCGCAGGGTGTATCTCAGATTCAGGTTAATTTCTGAACCGATCATTTTCCCGCCTAGCCATGTTTTGGACTGTCCCGTATCATCATTGGTATAGGTGTAAGTGGGGTCAGCATTGGCAAAGCCAATACCAGCACCTACTTTAGCGCGGAATTTATTTGGGATGATATCATAAGCTGCGTTAAAAGCTGCTGCGCTCAAACCATAACCCATGTTTTGAATATCAAGTACCGCACCATTGAACCGGTTAACAACATTTCCGTGAGGCAACAGTAGATAGAGCCCGTGGCTGAACCAGACAGCACCGGGTGCAGTCCAGTTATTACCTGTCAGAACACCACTATAGGTTCCGTCCGAACGTCCATCCTCATCACCCGAAGTATAGATCGCATCCACCGACAAAAAGTCATTCGGGTTTTTCCCGTATTTGTAAGCTAAGCGTGTGTTTAGTGCAAACCCCATGATATCTACTGTTCGGAAGTCGGTCTTTGCCTGACCAACGTTCAGCATTCCGAAGCCGTTGTATCCAAATCGACCCTGATCGAGTAATGCATTACCATGGAAGTTTGAACCAAACCAGAAGACATCTGCTTTGTAGTCTTCATTGTTGAAATCAAAATTGAACACACCGTTGTATTTTGCTAATCCAGAACTTAAACCCTGTCCAAGGATTGAAACACCACCTTCACCATTGGCGTGATCCCGCAGATACCATGCAGTAAGCCCAATAGTATTGATGATGTCTAGATCATATTCAAAACCAAATTCATAGAACTGCACATCATCATCTTGTTCGACATTACCTTCATAAAGCTGATAAGCGCCCAACTTAATTCGTTTGTTTTGTGCCGGAACAAAATGGAAACCAACCCCCGAAGCATCTGACCCAAAGAATGCTAACCTGTAACCTTTGTATGTCAAGTGATCCACAGGTGTGTAGTACGGCACTCTAACATTGTCATAAAATCGAAGAAGCCCTGCGTTAATTATGATATTTTTCTTCGGTCTTAACTCAAGAAACAGGTTCTGGGTCTGCATATTAACAACATCTGCTGCATACCCACCGCCAATGTTTCCGCCGGTTGTATAATTCATATCACCGTGAGTCCAGTCAAATTCGAAGGACATTCTCATTTTTGCCCACCCATCAAATAGACGGGGTGTATAAGTAATCATTGGCATAAAACGTTGTTCGCTGAACTTGGAGGTTTCTTTAGAAGTCATTGTGGAATTTGTTCCAAACAAACGGCCAACGACTTGCCCCTTCAACAACTCGTTTGTTGGAGCGATGTTATTGCGTTCCATCCGCAGAAAATAGTAGCCGATGAAACTGAATTCGCTTTTTTCCTGTTTTTTCTCTTTAACAAGAAAAGCAGGTTTCTCCTCGGCCAATAGAGGTGTTACAAGCATTGCCAGAAGAATGATAGATAATAGTATTCGCTTCATGGACCTTTTCTCCTCCAACTCAGCAAAGAAAAACCTGATCCCGACGAATCGGGATCAGGTAAAAATAAATAACATTACTTCCGATAGGTCTGAACGTTCATGTCAGTTAACGTAGGATCAACCCCAAAGCCACCATCGACCGTAGGCACTGTTGCCTGGATATCAGGATCGGTCTGGACAACTTCGAGTGTCATTACGTCTTCTGTACCTTCAACAACACGAATAATTCCGTCTTGTGAATAAGCTACAGGTGCTGTATAGTCGATATGGATTGTGTGAATTGCCCCTTCGTCAGATTCAACGATACTCCAGGTACCTTCATCCATTGACCAGCCAGTGTCAATGACATGCTTGTTGGTCGTGACTGTTTGATTTTCATTAAACGTGACAACGACAGAATCAATTGAGAAATAGGTAACAAGAAGAGCGGCTACGTCATCTCCAGCACTTAGCCATTCACCTACTACCATGTCTTCGATTGTCTCAACTGGACCAGTGTTATCATCATCGTCGTCATCATCATCGTCACATGCGACAAAGACAAAAAGTCCCGCCATCAGCGCCATAATCAACATCAGTTTCCAAAACTTCATCGTTCCCCTCTCCTTCTTTTTTAGTCGGAAATGCGAATTACCCAAGTTTCGCGCGATCTACTTTTCCGGCTTCATTTTTTTGTATTTCATCTACTACTTTTATGTACTTTGGTATCTTAAATTTTGCAAGCTTGCCTGAACAATAGCTTGATATTTCTTCGGGTGTCGCTTCGAATCCATTATTCAGGACAATAAATGCGCTCCCAACTTCACCCCATCGTTCATCTGGAACACCAATTACTGCAACTTCTTTAATCGCCTCATTGGTTAAGAGGAACCTCTCCACGTCCGCAGGATAAACGTTTTCACCACCACTGATAAACATGTTCTTTTTACGGTCCACAACATAAAAGAAACCGTCCTCGTCGTATTTGACCATATCACCCGTTTGGAACCATCCATCAATAATTGTTTTAGCTGTTTGTTCAGGCTTATTCCAGTATCCGGGTGTTATAACGGGGCTTCGGAGTAGCAATTCACCCACTTCATTACAACCCAACTCTTTTCCCTTTTCATCAACAACTTTTACGTCAAAATAGAAATTTGGAAAACCGATTGAGCCTCTTTTACGAATTGCGTCATCATGGTGAAGGCTATAGGCATTCGGTCCTGCTTCTGTTAGCCCATATCCCTGCCGTATGAACACACCTTTATCGTGCCATTTATTTATAAGAGGGATGGACATGGGAGAACCACCAACCACAACGTATCGAAGATTGCTGAGGTCTACGGATTCGAATTTCGGAGAATCCGCCAGCATCTGCATCATCGTCGGGACCGCAAAAAAGAGCGTTGTTTTTTCCTTTTCCATCAATTCGAGGATCAGGTCAGGGTCAAATTTCTTGACAATCGTATGGGAAGCACCGTGATGAATAAACGGTGTTACCAGAACGTTCCAACCACCCGTATGGAAATAGGGGGCAAAGTTTTGTGTATGATCGTAAGTCGTGATGTCGAGCCTTAGCTCTGTGTTAATCGCATTCCAGTAGAGGTTGCGGTGGTTGATCATCGCACCCTTGGGTACACCTGTAGTACCGGATGTGTACATAATCATGACGACTTCATCTTCCGACCACTGTGTTTCTCGAATATATTCTTCGACACTTTCTTTATTTCGAATTAATGGTTCCAGTGTTCCAATTTCAATTTTGTTTACATGCGAATCAATTGATTTAAGTTGATTTGATTGTTCTTCATATTCACCATTATACACAAACAGAGTCGGCGCACTATCCGTTATCAGTACATCCAGTTCACGTGGTGACAACCGGAAATTCAATGGAACCAGGATTGAGCCTATCCTCATACTCGCGAAAAAGAGAAAGAAAAATTCCACACAGTTTGGCGAGTAGATGGCGATTCTATCACCCTTCTTTACACCCAACTCTTTTTCCAGATGCCACGCTAGTGAACTAATCTGTTTATGTGCTTCTGAGTAGGACCACTCCTCCTGGGAATCATAGTCCCTGACCAGCATACGGTTTGGTGTATACTTCGCCCATTTTTTAATCCAATCCATCTCAGGCAGGAACATGGTTTTTCCTCCTGCTGATCAAATAGACAATTCCACCAACAATCACAGATAGTACAATGGCTACCGATGATGCAACGCCTGGATTTTCTCCAGACGAGGCAGTAAAAGGAACCGGAATCTTACCGAAATACATGGAAAAATGAACGATTACGGCCGTAATAGACGCTAAAATGGGAGAAAGTCGCGGAACATCTTTTAAAAACATTCCGAACAGGATCGGTACAAATGCGGCCGAGAAATAGGCGTATACACCGTTTTGTGCAAAGATCGCAACACTCAATTTTGGGTGAATCAGCTGATCCCATGAGAGGAATATTGAACCTATTGCCAACAACACGATGACCACTTTATTTATGGCAAAAAGACTCTTTTCCTGTTTTTCTAAATCTGATGAAATTTTGTTTCCAAATAAGGGTTTGATAATGTCGGAAGTAATTGTTGTTGAGAGGGATTGAATCAAACCTTCCAGCGTTGATAGCCCTGCTGAAATCAATCCCATCACTACGACCAATCCTATAAATACTGGAAACTCTCTGACCACGTAGGCGGAAATAATTCCGTCCATTTTTAGCGGAGCACCATTGACCATCAGATCAGGGAATGTCAGGCGAGCATACAGCCCCGTAATCACTACTGAGAAGAAAATCAGTTCAGTAATAACACCCGCTATGAGGTATTTGTTAACGTCTTTATCGGTTTTAAGAAGTAACGATTTTGTGATGATGTGAGGTTGGCAGACAATAGCAATTCCCACCACTATCTGGGCAAAGATTATTTCGAAATAGTCCCTGAAGAGGAAACTATTGTCATTGGTTGTCATAACGAGCTTCGGATCAATGGCTTTCAGTTTATCGAGAAATCCGTGTACACCATTGCTGAAATGCTCGTGTCCTGATGTCAGTAGAATAAATGCAACGACCAGCATCAACACTGCCTGAATTGTGTTGGTGTAGACCATCGAATTGGCTCCACCGAACATCATATATCCAAAGATGAAAATTACAATTCCGAGTAACGCTCCCATTTCAGGAACGTTCAGCGTTGCAGATAACACTTTTGTCAAACCGACGACGATAAGTACAATAAATGTCAGGAGCAGTAGTGACAAGAATGCAAAAAAGAGTGCATACCCTTTTGAGTTGTAACGGGTGCCCATCCATTGGGCTAAGGATAATGCTTTAACACTTTGGCCGTGTTTACGGAACCCTTTTGTCAGGACTACTAGAGAGAACAAAGCAGCTAACGGTAATACGATTGCGTAGGAGATAACTCCACTTATACCATATAAGGCGATAAATCCGGGATTGATGATAAAGGTAGCGGCACTTGTCATGCTGGCAGCTAAAGCCAGGCCAACGGCTATCGGTGAAAATGTCATTGAACCGACAGCATAGTCCGCCATGGACTTGTTTTTCAGTGCCCCGCGAACAACAAACACCAGAATTGTTGCCATGTATAACAACACAGCAATCCATCCGAATGTCACAAGGCTAACTGTACCTCCCGTTTCCATCAATCCTCCCTGAGGTTCTAATATTCAAATACAGCACAGGCAAAAGCCAAACCACCGCCTGACCCCATAAATACGATCAGGTCGCCAGGGTTCAATTTCCCTTGTTCATCCGCTTCCGCTAAAGCCATGGGAATACATGCGGAACCGGTATAACCGTAACGATCCATAATGGTGTGTGCTTTTTCCCATGGTTGCCCCAGATTATCCATCGTTTGACGGATGGTGTTGATATTGATCTGAGTCATGAAGAAATGAGCGACATCATCAGGATTTTTCCCGACCCGTTGGAGAGTTTCGTTGATCATACGGGTCCAGGTAGTTGGGTTTATTTCTGTAGGGAAACGTTTTACAAATTGCAGCAGGTGTTCTTTACGATCAATTGCTTCTTTTGTTACGGGTTTATTTGTTCCGCCCGCATATATTCCCATCCAGCTATTGTACTGACCTTCGGTATGTAACTTAGAAGCGAGAAAGCCACGTTTGTCGCCTTCTACAGCTTCAAGAATTACTGCGCCTGCACCATCAGCAAAAAGATTTGCAGTCTTTTTGTCATACACATCGAGGTACTTGGACATGGCGTATGCACCCACAACCAGGATGTGTTTATAGTTGTCATCTGACTTGATATATTTTGCGCCCATATCAATAGCGGTAACAAAACCTGCACACGCTGTGTTTACGTCAAAACTGCCGGCATTTACCGCACCAAGACGATCCTGAACAACTGACGCAGTCGAGGGTGAAATAAATTCAGGTGTATCCGTTGAGATGATGATTAAGTCCAGATCCTCTGCTCTTAGTCCAGCATTTACCAAAACTTTTTCTGAGGCAGCTACCACCAAATCCGCGGTGCTTTCATCCTCAGCACACCAACGTCTTTCACGGATTGTCAGATTTGTGCGTAACCATGTATCAACATCTTCTCCAAGAATTTCATTGAAGAACGAGTTGGGAACCACCTTTTCCGGGGCATAGAAACCAGTCGCTTTTATCGCTGCATTTCTGCTCATAACGATCACCTTACCGCTTTACTTATGAAATAAGACCACCATCAATGCTCAATACCGTACCATTAACAAATGAGGATTCATCTGAAGCCAGATAAAGGAAACCATTGGCGATATCAATCGGTTCACCCAATCTGCCTAACGGGGTTTTACCCTTCATCATATCGATTACCTTTTCAGGCATTTTTTTGACCATTTCAGTCGCAATAAATCCCGGGGCGATGGCGTTGGTTCTGACACCTTTGCGGGCTAGTTCACGTGCCCAGACCTTTGTCATCCCGATAACACCAGCCTTTGTTGCGACATAATTCGTCTGACCAAAATTACCGTAGAGTGCAACAACAGAACTGGTATTGATGATCGAACCGCTTCCCTGCTCAACCATCACTTTTGCAATAGCCTGACCGCAGACAAAAACACCCTTGAGGTTGACATCGACGACGAGATCGAAATTTTCTTCCGACATTTTCATCAGGGTGCCGTCACGGGTAATACCGGCATTATTGACAAGTGCGTCAATCCTGCCGTATTTATTTTTTACTTCTTCTGTGGCTGAGTTTACCTGCTCTGAGTCAGAAGTATTCACCGAACGGAATTCAACATCAAAACCTTTTTCCATCAGCTCTTTTTCTGTTGCTTTTCCCGCTTCTTCGTTAACATCCCAGATAGAGACTTTTGCGCCATGTTCACAAAAAAGTTCAACTGTTGCCCTTCCAATACCAGCAGCACCACCTGTGACCACTGCGACTTTATCCTGAAGTCGTTTCATCGTTCAAATCCTTTTATGAAAAATCTGTCTTCTTTTTCGTTTCCTGCCACTCATTCATGAAATTTTTAAGGTGTTTCATCATTAAACCATAAAATGCTTCCATCTCTTTTACCCTGCGATGAAACACTTTATTCTCTTCAGAAAGTTCACCTTCTTCATGTATTAAGTGATGATACTTTTCTGCTATCAACTGGTTTTGATGGAGAAGTCCTGCATGATTATTGAAGGCTTTTCCAAAGATGTCGTCGTGGGCAACGTAAAAATCCTTACGGTTTCCGGGTACGTTCATACGATGAACAAGACGGTTGTCTCTCAACCTGCTCATGACCTGGCTAACCGGCCCCTTACTGACCCCCAACTCGCCTGTAATTTCATCCAAGCTCATCGGTTCATCTGTAGATAGAAGTAAACCAACGACATAACCCATTAATTTTGGTAAACCAAATGTCTGATATGCTTCACCAAAGTCCTGAATGAACTCTTCTTTTAAGGAAATAACTGTTCGCATGTTCTCTCACCGTTTGAAACTTTTCAAATGTTGTGCTATTTTAAGCGAAAGTCAAGACGAATTCCATTAACATTTAAATTCTGTTCATTCTTCGTTCTCCAAGAGAGATTGAACACGAGGGGGTCAACATGAAAGATGTAGTAATCCTGGGTAGCGCAAGAACACCCATCGGGTCATTTGGCGGAAGCTTGAGTTCCTTACCTGCAACAGACATGGGAGGCATTGCGTTAAAAGCAGCCATCGAAAGATCAGGTTTAAAACCCGAAGATATTGAAGAAGTAATTATGGGTCAGATACTTCAGGGTGGAGTTGGTCAAGCCCCAGCTCGACAAGCAGCAATTGCAGCCGGAATCCCCAACACCAGTTCCGCCTGGGCGATCAACAAAGCGTGCTCCAGCTCCTTGAAAGCCGTCATGGAAGGTAGTAAAGCCATTATGGTGGGTGAAAACAGCGTTGTTGCGGCTGGTGGTATGGAATCCATGTCCCGCGCTCCTTACTTATTGTTAAATGGGCGAACCGGCTACCGTTATGGTCATGGAGAGGTCAAAGACGGTTTGATTTATGATGGCCTTTGGGATCCTTACACAAATCAACACATGGGTTCTTGTGCAGAAAAGACAGCACAAGAGTATAAAATTACCCGTGAAGAACAGGATGCCTATGCACTGGAATCTTACCGACGATCAAACGAGTCAATAGAAAAAGATTTTTTCCAGAGGGAAATTACTCCGGTGGTTCTGAAAACGAGAAAAGGTGAATTGATCGTTGATCGTGATGAGGAACCGGGTAAAGTAAAACCGGAAAAGGTTCCGGCTCTGCGTCCAGCCTTTGCCAAAGAAGGAACGGTGACCGCGGCAAATGCCTCTTCTCTGAACGATGGAGCTTCTGCTGTAATCCTTGCCGATGCAGACTATGCTGAAGAAAATGGACTGAATCCACTTGCGAAAATTATGGGTTGGTCTACCTATAGCCATGCCCCAGAATGGTTTACGACTGCCCCGGAATTGGCAATAAAGAAGTTGCTCAAGCAGATAAACTGGTCAGTTGACGACGTTGACTTCTTTGAGATAAACGAAGCCTTTTCTGTTGTCAGTCTCTACAACAACCGCGAACTTGGTCTGGATGGTTCCAATGTTAACGTTCGTGGTGGCGCTGTAGCTCTTGGTCACCCGGTTGGAGCATCTGGTGCCAGAATTCTTGTCACCCTGATTCACCTTTTGCAGGACAGTGGGAAAAAGCGCGGAATCGCTGGATTATGCAACGGGGGTGGTGAAGCTACAGCTCTAGCAATAGAACTAGTTTAGGCCTTTAAATAACCCCGGGGGGGGTATAGAGAATACCTCCCCCATTCTTGATATTGTAACCTCTGTTCATTCTTTCACTTACAATTGGCATATTGAGCAAAACATATTTGATATTTAACTCACAATAACTTAGTTTTCAGAATAGAATATTGAGTCTTTGGAAGGGAAATATGGAAGACACCACAATTCTTGAGCCCTTGTACGCTCTAGGCATGAAGGTTCGTGAAGCTCGTCTCTATTATGCCATGCTTCAACAACCCGAATCAAATGCGTTAATGCTCCAACGTTTATCCGGGGTTCCCCGTAACAAGATTTACGAAACTCTGGAACGGATGGTTCGAAACGGTTACTGTATGGAAAGAATTGAAGGACGTCAGAAATTCTACCGTGCTGTAAATCCTGAACATATTCACGAAGCGTTGAAGAAAAAACGAGATGTCGAATGGGAACACCAGCGAAGTGCAGCCGAAGAAGCTGTAGGTTGTATCGGCCAATTATTTAACAACAGGGCCAACACAGATCGTTCTCTGGACTTCATTGAGGTTATCCGAAGCTCAGAACAAATCAATCTCCGCTATCTCCAGTTAATGCGTGAAGCTCAGGAAGAGGTCCTCGTTTTCAACCGTTCCCCATACGCTTGCCTTGATCCGGCGATTCTCGCGGAACAACAGGAAGTGGGTACTGATGCATCAAACCGTGGTGTACGAGCAAAGACAATTTACATGGTTGAAGAGGCCGATTGGGAATGGCTTGAACCAGATATTCACCTGGAACTTTCCCAGGGAGAAGAGGGTCGACTTACCTCTGATTTGCCCATGAAGATGTTTGTGTTTGACCGCAAGAAGGTTATGCTTGCCTTGCCATCTATTCCGGGTCAAACGGGAAACGACTTTACGATGGTTATCATCGAGGATCCCGGCTTTACTCTCTCATGTCAGATGCTATTCCAGACTTACTGGAACGCCTCCTATGACTGTAAAGGATGGTTGGATAAAAAACTGCCCGCTGCAGAGTTGATAAAGAAACTCAAACCTCAAATTTCTTTCGATATGTAATAGAAAAAGGCTGGAATTTTAAATTCCAGCCTTTACTTTTATATTAACCGCCTTGGCGACTATTTCCTTGATTCAAGCCATCTTTCAGCATCAATTGCAGCCATACATCCTGAACCTGCGGCTGTAATCGCTTGCCTGTAAATCTGGTCACGAACATCCCCTGCGGCGAAAACACCCTCGACATCTGTTCGCGTTGATCCTTCCTCCGCTATCAAATAGTCCGCTTCATCTGTTTTCAATTGTCCTTCGAGGAAAGCTGTGTTCGGTAAATGTCCGATACCAACAAACATCGCCGAAACGTCCAATCTTGATTCCTCTCCGGTCACGGTATCTTTAAGGCCAATACCGTTTACTCCGTTTTCCTGATCCCCGAAGACTTCTGTAACAACTTTGTTCCAATGGACGACTGCTTTTTCATTTTCAAGGATTCGATCCTGCATAATTTTGCTGGCACGTAGTTCATCACGACGGTGAATTACGTGGACCTTGGAACACATTCTTGTAAGGTAAGAAGCTTCTTCCATGGCGGTATCACCACCACCGATAACGGCGACTTCCTTATTTGCAAACAGGAATCCATCACATGTGGCACATGCTGAGACGCCAAAGTTTTTCAATTTGTGTTCGCTCTCAAGGCCGAGATAACGGGCAGTGGCACCGGTAGCAATAATAATTGCATCACCTGTGAATTCCTCATCATCTGTCCAGACTTTGAAAGGTGAACCGTTTTTCAGATCTACACGGCTTGCATTTTCCGAAATCAGGGTCGCACCAAATCGTTCCGCCTGCTTCCTGAACTGTTCCATCATATCTGGTCCTGTGATACCATCAGGAAAGCCGGGGTAGTTTTCAACATCAGTTGTAATCATTAGCTGACCACCTGACATCAACCCCTCTAGAACGAGCACCTTCAGGTTGGCTCTGGACGTATAAATAGCGGCTGTATAACCAGCAGGGCCGCTACCAATAATAATTACATCATAGTGTTTTTCACTCATCTGTATCCTCGTTCAAATCTTAATGGAAAAGTTGAAGAATTTTGGGATGTTTTTCTTCCCCCCACAAAGGGGTACAATAAGATAAAAAGTATTTTGAGTCAACTGCGTTGGAGGTTAAACAACTAGTCTTTGTGTTTAACCTGTCTTGCTTTATAAAATACAATTATTGCCGTAATAATCATAAATACCGAATAAAATATTCCGCGATTCAAGCCTAAGATAAGAGATGCATCGGGTTCTCTGAACTGCTCCACAAAAATTCTTAGTACTCCATATAGAAAAAGAAATTCTGCGGCAAGCTGACCTGGATGTTCTTTTGATATGTTTGATTTCCAGAATCGAAGCTGGGTATAAATTACCAACACCAAACCTTCCAAACCTGCTTCGTATAGCTGGGATGGGTGTCGTGCAGGAATTTGGGCAACCGGCATCCACGATGGAGCGCTTGAGGGAAATATTACAGCCCAGGAAACATCACTTACTTTTCCCCATAGTTCGCCGTTAATAAAGTTCGCGATTCGTCCCAAGAATAACCCTGGAGGGGCCAGAGTAGCCAATACGTCACTGAGTCTACCCATACCCGTTTTAAACTTTTTACTCAAATACAAGGCAGCTAAAGCCACGCCGATAAAACCACCATGACTAGACATTCCACCTTGCCAGACTTTGACGATAATCCATGGAGCTCGAATGAAATCATGGAAATCATACAACAACATATAGCCAAGGCGACCACCGAGCATTGTCCCAAGTACCAGAACAATGATTAGAGTAATTTCATCACCATCTTTGATATTCAAGCGGCCTTTTTTTCTATAGAGGGTTAGTAGCCAATATCCGATCAGGAAGGCTAAAGCGTAGCTCAATCCATAATACCTTACGCCAAAATTTCCCCAGAATTTTATTAGGAAAGGGCTTAAATCGTGAACCCAGTGATCAGTCATTCTTTTTCCTGACTAGCTTCCTGAAATATTCATAATTCGATTTTTAAGTTGCTGAATTGACCATACAATTGCAAAAACAACTGTTGTAACAAGTACAATCGCAGCCCCAGAGGCAATGCCCGCATAATATGAGATGTATAGACCTGTAATACCAGAGATCACAGCAAAAGTTGCAGCCAGAAGCATCATTCTGGAGAGCCTTCTGGTCAACAGATAAGCTGTAGCGGCCGGGGTCACCAGCATTGAAACCATAAGTGCAATACCAACTGTTTGCAAAGATACAACAATCGTGACGGCAATCAATAACATCAGTAACATATCCAGCAATTTTGCCGGTAATCGGAGGGTAATCGCTAAGACAGGATCAAAGGATATTACCATAAATTCTTTGTAAAAAAGAAGGATAAAAAAGAGTATACCCACACTGAAAAGGGCAGTACGAATCAGGTCCTGAAAAGTCAAACCCAGAATATCACCAAAAAGAAAATGTGTCAGATCCACAGAATAATTTGTCACAGTGGAAATAATCGCAATTCCCAATGCAAACATGCCGGCAAAGATAATTCCTATAGCAGTATCTTCTTTAATTTTTGTGCTCTGACGAATAACGCCAATACCAAAAGCACTAAAAACCGCCGCCAACATTCCCCACCAGAAAAGATATTTCCGTTCTCCACCACCAATCAAGTAACCGATGGCCACTCCTGGCAAGATCGTATGGGCTAATGCTCCACCATAAAATGCCATTCCCCTAAGAACAACAAATGTTCCAACCACTGCACATATTGATCCCACAAGAGCTGCAGCAATAAAGCCGCGTATCATAAACGCATATTGAAGGGGTTCAAGAAACCACTCAATCAATGGTTTTTCCTCCCTTTATCTACACACGTATCCTCCAGTGCGTATACTCCACCACCACTTTCAATCATGTGTAAATGTCCACCATAAGCATTGGCGAGACTCTCGCGGTCAAGCACCTCTTCGGGTTTCCCAAATGCAATAATTTTCTGATTAAGTAACATCACCTGTTTGAAGTTCTCGTTTACCAGAGAAAGGTCGTGCAATGATATCAGGCAAGTCACATTTCTCTCTTCGAGTTTTTTTATTATCCGAATGATTTCATCATGTGATCTGCTGTCCAGCCCGGCAAGGGGTTCATCCATTAACAACAGTTCTGCTTCCTGTGCCAATGCCCTTGCAATAAAAACTCGTTGTTGTTGCCCACCCGAAAGCTGCTTTATCGATCTATCAGAATACTTATCCATCTTCACCAACTTTAGAGCTTCATCAACAAGTCTTTTATCATCGCTTCCCGGGAGCTTGAAAAAACCCAGTTTACCCACACGTCCCATCATTACCACATCATAAACTGTGACAGGGAAATCCCAGTCCACCTGATTTCTCTGGGGTATATAACCTATACAAATATGCTTGCCCGGCTCACTACCATAGATGTGGACCTTTCCTCCTGCTGCCTTCTCAAGCCCTACAATGACTTTAAAAAGTGTGCTTTTACCCGCCCCGTTCGGACCTACTACGGCCGTTTGTGAACCGCGTTTCAAATGAAAATCAATGTTATCAAGTGCCAAAGTAGATTCATATTGCACCGAAACACCGGACACACGAAGGGCAGCCCTGTCATCATAATGAGGATGATGGGTAGGTTTTATCATTTGCCCGAGTGAATAAAATAAATTCTTCATTTGATTATTGACCGAGCGCTTTAACAATTTTGCCCACATTATATTTCATGTAGCCAATGTAGGTGGAGGCTTCACCTTCTTCTTCAAGGGAACCCGTCAACAACTCCACAACTTCTAGGTCCAGGTCAGATGAAATTCTGGTCGATATGGTTTGATTCGCCTGCTTTCCAACAAAGATGGTCTTTATGTTCTTTGCAACAATCTCATTTTCTAGCTGGGCAATATCGCGCGCTGAAGGCTCCGACAAACTACTAAAGGAGGGGATTACGGCACCCACCTGTTGAAAAGCATATTTGTCAGCAAAATACCCGAATACCTTATGATCGGTTACGAGTTTCTTTTGTCTATCAGATAATTCCGCCACTTCACTTGTTATCCAACGATCCAACGCACCGAGAGAATCAATATAATTCAGGGCGTTTGTCGCAAAGAAAGAGGTACTATCCGGCATGAGGTCGGCAAGACTTGAAGCAGCGACATTTACCCATCCGATAACATTAACCGGGTCGGTCCAAACGTGTGGATCCGCTTCGCCGTGATCGTGACCTTCATGGGAATGATCATCATCCACAAGCATTCTTGTATCCACTTGACTGGATAGAGAAATGACATTTACCCCTCTTTTCAAGTTTGAAAATAGGGGTACTATCTGTTTCTCCAGACCCAACCCGTTGATGAATACCAGATCTGCTTTGCTTATAACGCTGACATCAGAAGGAGACGGATTATAGTCATGTGGACTTGCCCCATATGGAAGTAACACTTCCACGTTTAAGGCATCACCGGCAACCATTCGAACAACATCACCAGCTATGGTTGTTGTAACCACTACAGTTTTTCCACCAGCTACTTTCGGGTGATCACTTTTCTGACAACCGGAACCCATTAAAAGCAGAACTATGAAAGTGAAAGTCAAAAAAACTCGATAGCTGCTTTTCTTTCTTATTTGCATCCGCATGTACCATACATGAACAGGTCATGGCTTTTCAGTTGAAAGCTTTTCGGAAGAATGTCATCATACACGCCGGGTTTGCAATCGACGTCGTACACTTTACCACATTCAGAACATTTGAAATGATGATGATCACCCTTGTTTCCCCACTCGAATCTTAGGGGATCGCCTGGTAATTTTACAACTTTTAATGTACCCTCGTCGGCCATAATTCCTACTTGCCTGTAGACTGTAGCAATACCGATGTTTGGCACATCTGCCATTGCCTCTTCATGTATTTCAGGAACCGTAAAAGCTCGAGGTGATTCTTCCAATACATTTTTAATTGCATCTTTTTGTTTTGTTTTTCTCTTCAGGGTCATCTTTTACTCCACGATATAATGATGTTTATGTAAATAACGATCAGACTTAAACCTGCTTCCGCTTTGTGAATTGAAACCAATCTCCAACTGATAAGAGGAAGTGTTTAAGCATTCTTATTAAGGTAAGGACAAATTTCACCAGAAATGAACAGTCGTTTTCAATAAAGGAGCTCTAATGTTTTACGTAAACCCTAATATAACATAGTACTAGATAATATCAAAAACTGTATGGTTAATATTTTCCCATTACCAATTAGACTTACTGCTTTGATAGATATCAAAAATTAGATAATTCTAGTAACCTCTGATTGTATAAATACAAGGAAAAATCTTTTTGAATTCCTTATCCGGCTTATCAAATTGCTAGCGTACCAAATTAATCACCTATTATTTCTGCAATTTGTTATTGAGAGGGTGCAATATGACTTTAAGATTAAAGCAAAAGATCGTAGGCCTCGCTCTTTTGGCCGCAATCCTACCACTTGTAGGAATACTCATTAATACTGCCTATCAAAAAAAACAAACTGAAAAAGTCGTCGTCTCCGAATTGGATATCCTTGTTCGAGAAAACCTTGAACAAGTAGCGTTCGATCTTTACGGTGCCTGTGTCGCCACAAATGACTTGTTGATCAACTCCTTAGAACACTACCTGAATTTTGCAAATGAACATATTAAGAGTAAAGGACAAATTCGAACATCTAACGAAAGCGTGTCCTGGGAGGCTATCAACCAGTATACTAAAGCATCCTCAAACATCTCCCTTCCAAAGATGTATGTAGGCAACAGATGGCTTGGCAAAGAGAAAAACCTCCGCAACTACGTCCCTATTGTTGATGACATGGGCAAAATGACAGAAGCAACGTACACCATATTCCAGAGAATGAACAATCAGGGCGACATGTTGCGTGTAGCCACAAACGTGATTAAAACTGACGGTACCCGAGCAGTGGGAACGTATATTCCTGCCACGAATCCAGACGGAAAAAGCAACCCCGTTGTTTCTGCAGTGCTGAAGGGTGAAGTCTTTAGCGGTCGCGCTTATGTCGTCAACAAATGGTATCTAACAAAATATCAACCGATACTGGATAGTTCTGGTAGAGTTATCGGTATCCTTTACGTTGGTGTTCCGCTTGATAAGATTGACGCACTTCGAAAAGAGATTTTAAACATCAAATTGGGGCAAACCGGATATGTTTATGTCCTCGGTGCAGAAGGCCGACAGAAAGGACATTACATCATCTCTGCAGGTGGAAAACGGGATGGTGAAAACATTTGGGATTCCCAAGATGAAAGTGGAAAATATTTCATTCGTGAAATTGTAGAGGAATCTGCCAAACTGGAACCTGGACAATCCTATTATGCTGATTATTTGTGGGACGGTAGAGTAAAACGAGTAGCACTAACCTACTTCAAGGATTGGGATTGGGTAATTGGTGCGGGTGCCTATGAGGACGAGTTCCAGACCGCCTATGTAAAAGTAAATTCAGCCCTCTCTACTCTCATCATTTCTTCGTTAATCGGCGGAGTTATTCTCATCGTCATTATGACAGCCATTTCCCTTATTTTTGGTGGTCGAATTGTAACTCCAATCCTAAAAATAAAAGATGTTGCTCTTGAAATAGCAAAAGGTAACCTTCGTTCCAAAATCAACGTTAAGTCAAATGACGAAGTGGGTGAACTGGCAAACGCTTTCCATGACATGACAACCTCGCTTCAAGAGAAAGCACACGTTGCCAAAGCAATTTCCGAGGGGAACCTGAACATTGATATCACCGTTGCCTCCGATGAAGATGAGCTCGGTTTAGCGATGACCGACATGAAAGAAAAGATCGGAGGGCTTGCAAGCGAAATCAAAGGACTTACCGACTCCGTTAGAGTTGGAAATCTGGGAAAACGCGGCAATACAAGCGCCTTCCAAGGTGGATGGGCCGATCTGATAGAAGGCTTGAATCAGCTGATCGAAGCATTTGTCCAACCTCTCGAAGTTGTAAGTCAATATGTCACTCAGCTTGGTAGCGGCGATATCCCTGATACAATAACAGATCAATATGAAGGAGACTTTAACAAAATCAAGGATGGAATGAATTCCTGTATTCAATCAATTGATCTTCTTGTTAACGATACAAAGTCTCTTGTGGATGCGGCGCTGAGTGGAAATTTAAACTTCCGTGCTAATGCAACAAATCATACCGGTGATTACTCAAAAATCATTTCTGGTGTGAATCAAACCCTGGACGCCGTTATTGAACCAGTGACAGAAGCCTCTTCTGTGTTGGCTTTAATGGCGAACGGCAATCTTTCAAGCGAAGTTAAAGGGAACTACAAAGGTGATCACGCTATTATTAAAGACTCGCTAAACAAATCACTTGAAGCCCTAAACCAACTCTTAAACCAGACCACAATAGCTATCGATCAAGTTACCGAAGGCAGCAACCAGGTCTCTCAGTCCAGCCAAGCTCTTTCACAGGGTGCAACTGAACAAGCTGCGGCTGTTGAAGAAGTTTCAGCGTCTATTACCGAAATCGGTGGACAAACAAGACAAAATGCTGAAAACGCTGCCATGGCTAACGGTCTCGCAGATGAGTCACGCGTAGCCGCCGAAAAGGGTAACCAACAGATGGACCAGATGCTTGAGGCCATGGAGGAGATCAATAAATCTTCTGCTGAGGTTCAGAAAATTATCAAGGTAATTGATGAAATTGCATTCCAGACAAATCTGCTTGCCTTGAATGCTGCTGTTGAAGCAGCCCGAGCCGGTGTTCATGGTAAAGGTTTTGCCGTAGTTGCTGAAGAGGTCCGAAATCTGGCACAACGAAGCGCTATTGCCGCTAAAGAGACTACCGAATTGATCGAAGGATCAGCTTCAAAGGCTGAAAAAGGTGCTGAGATAGCAAATGGAACAGCGCAGTCCCTGAAAGAAATTGCAACCGGGATTACCAAGGTGACGGATCTTATTTCTGAGATAAATCATTCAAGTAGAGAACAGTCGGTTGCCGTTGATCAGGTTAGCGATGCGCTCAGTCAGGTAGATCAGATAACCCAGTCCAATACAGCAAGCGCCGAAGAAAGTGCCGCAACATCAGAGGAATTATCTGGACAAGCAAACCATCTCCGTGAAATGATCTCACGTTTCCAACTAAAAGACGATGGGACAAGACTGATTTCCAGCACTGGGTCCATGAAAAGCGAGATGGATCTATCGGGAAGTTTCTCCTCTGAATCAGATGTTGCGAAGAATGTCGAGAAAACAAAAAGACGGGGAGCAGAAATTGATCCCGATTCCATCATCTCTCTAGATGATGATGATTTTGGTGAATTCTAGAAATATTCTTTATTTTATATGCCTGAAACGCCTTCCAGAGGGGAGGCGTTTTTTTTGGTCCTGGCATGGTGACATATACTCTGTGCTCGTATATTTGTAATCATAACCGGAGTTGAGATGAACAATAATCAGACGATGGATCACTTTCCACTTCAATCAGACTTGAAGAAGTTAAAGTTCAACCTTCAGAAGATGGGGTCAACTCTCATCTTCCCTCTTGCATTTCTTTTTCAACCGGCACAAAAATTGTTTGATAAAATTGTCCGCAACGATGAAATACTTCTTCTAGTTGGATTCGCTGTTCTCATCGTTATCACAATCTTGATTGAATACATTACCAGAGGCTACTACTATAACGCTTTTGGTATAGGAGTCATTCGAAGTTTTGGAAATAAATCCAATTGGTACTCTTTTGATGAACTCATCGAATTGAAAGTGAACCAAAAGGGAACCCCTCATTCGAAAAGTGGTTCAACTAGCATTAAGATGGTTTTTTACAGCGGAAAATTGAAGATTGATACTACCTCGTTTGTCAAAGCTGGAGTTGATGAACTCGCTGATATTGTAAGAAAAAAGAAAACCGACTCTTTCGCCAAAGAAACTGGAGAAAAAAGTCTTGTCCAACAACTTAGGGATAGTCTTCGTGATCAAGCAATTCCCGGTCTTTCTGAACAGGGACAAAAGGATACAAAGTGAACGCCATTCCTAAAACGGTTTCCGGTAGATTTCGGGAAAATTCCTTCAATATTTCCGGGCCACTATCTATTGTAGCACTTGCTGTTTTACTGGTTCTTGTCCCCTCTCTTTCCTCGGGACAAACCAGCCTTCTGGTCCCAATGGATTTGACCCAAACCGATCATCTAAGAGCCTATGGTCTTGTTTATAACGCCATCAAAGCCGGTACAAAAGCAGAATGGCTGTTGAACTACCGTGGTGGCTCGTTTCTTCTGGATTCTCATGACAGCATTAATCGTTTAGCTCGGTTAAAGGGCATTAAAACCGAGACGATCTCTTCGAGTGAAATGGCAAATATCTATAGTACAATTGATGAAGAGAACATGACAGTCATAAAGCTTGAAAAAGCCCCAAAGATTGCGGTTTACGTTCCACCAGACAACGAACCCTGGGATGATGCTGTTACTCTGGTTCTTGAATACTCTGAAATTCCATACGAAAAAATCTATCACAAGAAAATCCTTTCCGGTCAACTTCAGGAATACGATTGGCTTCATCTTCACCACGAAGATTTTACCGGGCAATATGGAAAGTTTTACGCAACTTACCGAAATGCCGACTGGTATAGATCACGTCAAGCTGCACAGGAAAACCGAGCCAAAGAGCTTGGCTTCAGCAAGGTTTCCCTTATGGAAGCAGCTATTGTCCGTGAAATCAGAGGCTATGTGGACAAGGGCGGTTTTTTATTTGCCATGTGTAGTGCAACCGACAGCTATGACATCGCCCAAGCCGCAATGGGCACAGACATCGTTGAGAATGTATTTGACGGTGACCCTGCTGATCCATCGGCGTTAAATAACCTAAAATTTTCTTCAACATGGGCATTTAAGGATTTTAAACTAATAACTGACCCCATGGTTTATGAGTTCAGTGAAATTGACGCTACTCCCAGAAACGGATACAATGCACGCGGTGACGACGGGGACTACTTCACTCTATTTGAATTCAGTGCGAAACATGACCCTGTGCCAACGATGCTCACCCAGAACCACACCTCTGTCATAAAAGGATTTATGGGACAGACCACGGCTTACCGTGAAGAATTTATTAAACCCTCTGTGGTCATCATGGGCAGACAGGAAGGCCTTGGGGTGGCAAAGTATATTCACGGTTCATCTGGCAAAGGAACATGGACTTTTTATGGTGGTCACGACCCAGAAGACTATCGTCACATGATAGGTGATCCACCAACCGATTTGCATTTACACAGGAACAGCCCCGGTTACCGTTTGATTCTAAATAACATTCTGTTCCCTGCTGCAAAAAAGAAAGAGCAAAAAACATAATGGGGGGATCCTGTGCGTATAAATAACCGAATGATGGTTTTGACTTTTTTGTTGATGTTTTCAGGCTTTGTTGGGACTACAGTAGCCGCAGATATGGACAAAGACCTTGTTGCCCTCGCTGAGTTGATGTCCGGCTCTTTCAGCAGTGAAGATCAGGCAAAAGCTGACTCATCTTATTATGACATTCGTCTTGAGATGAAACGAATTTGGCCCGATGACGAAGGTGTTGTCTGGCTTTATGTGGAGCAGGCTGTCGGATCACATCTGGACCGACCTTACCGTCAACGGCTATACCGTGTATACGAAAATGATGATGATTCGTTCACCAGTGAAGTCTATACCTTGGGTGATGAACCCCTTCAATATGCAGGTGGGTATCGCGATACTTCCCTATTGGCAAAATTAACACCTGACGTTGTGTCGCTCCGTGAAGGCTGTGATGTTGTTCTAACGAAACTTGAAGATGGTAGCTACAAGGGTGGTACCATCGGTAAGGGCTGTATCAGTAAACTCCATAACGCGACCTATGCGACAAGCGTGATTACGATTACCAAGGATGCTATCACTAGTTGGGATCGTGGTTTTGACAGCAACGACAATCACATCTGGGGTGCTGAAAAAGGTGGATATATCTTTAAAAAAGTGAAAGATTATTCCTTATAAAAAGCATATAGAAGGTGCTTCGATTGAAGCGCCTTTTTTATTTTATCCTGATGGGATGCCTAAGAATCGTTTTTAGTTTTGATGGATCGACCTTCCGGGGATCGGATAGGTATATCTCATGGTGTAGACCGTGGAATTCATACCCTTCATCCGTTGCCAGTTCATGCATTGATCTAATCAAAGGCGTTTCATCCGCATAGGGTCCGACGTGTAACGCTTGGACACAAAGCCCTTCGTTAATTTCTTCATACGTCACTTCGGCAATCGGTAGTTCTTTTTTCTTCTTTATCTGCATTTCGATAATGGAATCGACATCGGGCTGCGAGATGAAGTCAGGCGTACGGATGATCATTTTCCATTGCCAACGTTCACGGGGGACATCCAGAAAATCCCACTCGCTGGCTTCATCCGCCCACCACAATCCCTCCATTTTGGAAACTACGTAATCCTTATCGTGTTTTTTGCTGTTCATTTTCAGAGGAAAAGCCACAGCGTATAAAGCACTCACTTTTGCTGTATATTCTTCACCAGCGGGAGCGCCTATTCCTGTTACTGTCAGGTAGTTGGCTGATGTGGTTTCTATAATATTCGGTTTCTTCGACTTATTATATTCGGCCTTCAATTCTTTAAAAAGATCAAGCTTTTCCATCTTTTCCTCGATTGCTGATGATTGTTGATATCAACAAAGTAACATTTCCAATGTTTTTCCGCTTGATCGATTTTGCCAACTATTTTAGTAAAACTATCTTTTTTACCTGCATTTGTTGCTGGTTGATCAGTTGTACGAAGTAAATGCCACTGGAATATTTTGATGCGTCCCAATGCAGTGTTTCCCCAACCACATCCTGAATACTATCCACCAGTCGACCTTCAATGTTTACGATTCTGATCTCAGCACTAGATCCCGTTGGTAACGAATATTTTATTGCGACCTCTGAATTAAACGGATTTGGATAAGGCGGGTAAAGAGCAAAGTTGGAGGGAAAATTATTTGGTTCATTTTCAACATTCAAAGAATTGTTTGATGCCCCCGGGCTTGGACTCATTTGACCCAAGTTTTCACCGGCATCGGGGAAGCGACCCCACGAAATATCTGTTTCCTGTGGCCCAAATGTGACACCGTCAATCTCTATAAAATCTGTTCCGTTTCGTTTGAAGACTCCTACAAATTCGCCTTCAGCCGAAAGTTTGAACGTTGTGTGCAGCTCGCCCTGTTCTTCGTCATCATCAGTCCATATGAGTAAAAATTCTCCAGCTTCAATTTCAACATTGGGCATCATCCATTTATCAGGATTGCCTGGATCATCCGTAAGGAAATAGCCCCCCAGATTCACTATAGATTCTGAGTAATTGTAAAGCTCAACCCAATCGTCATACTCTCCATTTTCATCTGGATTTGTTGCATGATTGGATGCGAGAAATTCGTTTATACAGAAACCGCTCACGTAGTAGGAAAGCGTTTCTTCCGGTGCAAAACGGGGGAAAGTCGTCTCCAGTCCGTCTTCATCGATCACCCTGAAATAATACTCCATCATATCGCCTACTTCTGTGACCGGATAAGCCAGAACATAGTTGTTTAAGTCTACCAAACCTTCATATACGATTCCATCTGCAATCATTTCGAAAGATGTCTCGGTGGTACCTTCAACGTTAACCATCTCAACTCGATCAATTTCGTGATCGTCAAAAACCTGGATCGCCAGCTCAATTGTATTATTTTCTGCACTGAAATGAACCTGTGGATGTTCTGGAATAAAAGGTGCCTGGTTGGGAATATGTCCAGGACCTAATGACAAAGTTAAAATCCGGGTATTGACATAACCTGTGAGTCCATAATAAACATGCTGACCCACTGGACCGCTAAAAGAGTTATAGAAGTCTTGGTAACTCCACCCATAATCTATCGTACGAAAATTGTCTTCCTCTGCCGCATTACTTATTTGTTCGCGCAGATCATAGATTCTTTGATCCATTTCATTATTGTTAAAATGATCCTGACTTAATTCGTAAAGGAAAATCGTATAGAGAACTCTGTATTGATATTCCTCCAGTATTCTATCTACGAGAGGCCGCGCTTCTCCGTGGGCATTACCCCACTCATAAACATCCTGAGTACCCCAATCGCGATCAGGCTCAATTCCATCCCACCAGATACCATATGAATTGTCGAAATCGTATGGGATGTATTCAAACTTTCCTGATTGGGGATTATTGTAGAGAAAGTAGTTGTTTTTATTGTACCAGTAGTTATCCCAATGACCGGCGATTACTTCAGTTGCAAGTGCTTTCAGGAAAGACCATGTATTGAAGTTAGTCTCAAGACTATCAACAAATTCATCATCGGAGGTATTGTTGATTATGTCAATCAGGTGGGCAAGATCGGAATAGTCGTCTTCCTCTTCGTTGGTTTTTAGTTCATAAAACCGACGCCCCCATAGCTCCTGCTTATAGATATCTGGATTGTTACCCAGATATGTTAAATCTGCCGGGTAGGTGCATTTGTATAAATTGCCGTCCTTATTTCCAAACCGATCGCTGAGAAATGCCTTATTGTATTCCTCAACGTTGATATATAAACCCCTGTACTCATTGTTGATATAGAGACGTACATGGGAACAACGCGAGGAGGAAACATTGATTTCATTCAATAGATCCCAATTTAACTTTGACCGGCAGATTGTGGGGTCGTTGTGTTCGCCATTCAGATTAATTTTTTTCAATCCGTAGAAATCTTTATCCTCAAATGTATTCATTGAAATTTTGAACGACTTTTTGCTCGCATTTCTTGAGGTATTCCCCCTTAGTCGAAATCCAACATTTTGAATAAAAGTGTCTATTTGTGAACTGATATACTCCATGTCGGCGAGAAGGTATCTATCATTGTTAAGATTTTCTTCTGCCAAAAGCCATTCAAGAGAATCGTATGGTATTGTGATATAGAACGTGGGAACTTCGCTATCATCAAATAGTATTTCTGCCTCATCAGCAAAGGCATTTGTAAATAGAAGAAGAGCACTCAATAAGGTAAGCGTCATAACATCTGATGGTTTATTCATAGCTTCTCCATAATTAAAAAACCAATCTATATATATAATAAACGAATATTCGTACTTATCAAAAACAAAAAAAGGGGAACAAATGAATGTTCCCCTTTAGCATTTATCTGAAAGAATTATTCTTCGGTTTTACCTGAATAATCCATTCCTGCCATCTGCTGGTAGAAGTTGAAGTTGCTGTCGGCATGTAACTGAGCTTCTTCCATCATTCTCTTTGCATCTTCAGGTTTGAACTTGTTAAGCATCTTGAAGCGTGTTTCACTGTTCATCCACTCAGCGATAGTCTTCTTCGGTGCTTTGCTATCCATTGACAGCGGGTTCTTGCCTTCTGCTTTGAGTGCCGGGTTGTAACGGTATACCGGCCATGCGCCACTTTCAACTACCAGCTTCTGCTGGTCGTTACCCTTGGCCATATCAATACCGTGGGCAATACAGTGACTGTAAGCAATAATGATTGAAGGACCGTCATATGCTTCAGCTTCAAGCATTGCTTTGACAAGCTGGTTGTCGTTGTAACCCAGGGCAACCTGAGCAACGTAGACTGTACCATAAGCCATTGCGATAAGGCCGAGGTCTTTACGCATTGCAGGCTTACCACCAGCAGCGAATTTCGCGACCGCGCCAAGCGGTGTGGCTTTGGAACACTGGCCACCCGTATTGGAATACACGCCTGTATCGAGAACGAGGATGTTGATGTTTTTGCCACTGGCAATTACATGGTCCAAGCCACCGTAACCGATGTCATATGCCCAACCGTCACCACCGACAGACCAGACACTCTTCTTGACTAATGAACCGGCAACTGAAAGCAGGTTCTTGGCTTCAGAGGTATCAACACCGTCAAGTTTGGCTTTCATTTCTTCAACACGAGCACGCTGTTCGAAAATCTCGACTTCGTTTTCTTGTTTTGAATTGAGGATTGCATCAGCAAGATCAGCACCGACTTTGTCTTTCATGCCGGCAAGAAGTTCTTTTGCATATTCCATCTGCTTGTCGATTGTGAGACGGAAACCGAGTCCGAATTCTGCACAATCTTCAAATAGTGAATTGTTCCATGCCGGGCCTCTTCCGTCCTTGTTTTGTGACCAAGGTGTTGTCGGGAGGTTACCACCATAAATGGAGGAACAACCGGTTGCATTACCGATGAGGGCTCTATCGCCAAAGAGCTGGCTGAGGAGTTTGACATAAGGTGTCTCACCACAACCTGAACAGGCACCTGAGTACTCAAAGAGTGGCTCGAGGAACTGAACGCCCTTGACTGTTCTCTTAACAAGACCACGATCAGCTTCAGGAATAGTATTCAGGAAGAAATCATAGTTGTTTCTCTCTGATACACGAAGCGGTAATTGGTCGACCATCTCGAGGGCTTTCTTTTCAGCCTTCTTGTTGTACGGGCAAACTTCTACACAAAGTTCACAACCTGTACAATCTTCCGGTGCCACCTGAATGGTATATTTTTTGTCGGGGCCGAATTCTTTACCCTTGTAGTCCATGGACTTGAAGGTTTCAGGGGCTCCGTCGAGAACTTCTGGTTCGTAGACTTTTGCACGGATTGCTGCATGCGGGCAAACCAAGACACATTTACCACACTGGATACATGAATCTGTATCCCATACCGGAATTTCCAAAGCGATGTTACGTTTTTCCCACTGGGTTGTACCTGTTGGGAATGAACCATCAATCGGGAAAGCGGATACTGGAAGGTCATCACCATTGCCGGCGATAATTTCTGCGAGAACGTTTTTAACGTAATCGGGCGCTTCATCACTAACTGTGGCTGGACGTTCGATTTTGCTTGTGATTGTGTCCGGAACTTTGACTTCGAACATGTTTGCTACGGATTGATCAATAGCATTATAGTTCATCTGGACAATCTGCTCACCTTTTTTGCCATAGGTCTTCTTGGCAGCGTTTTTGATAGCCTGAATGGCTTCATCGCGTGGAAGAATACCTGAAATAGCAAAGAAACAGGTCTGCATGATTGTGTTGATACGGGCACCCATACCTGTTGCTTTTGAAACACTGTAAGCGTCGATGACGTAGAACTTCATCTTCTTCGCAACAAGCTGTTCCTGAACTGGCTTTGGAAGTGTATCCCAGACTGTATCCGCACTATGAGGTGTATTCAGAAGGAAGATTGCTCCTTCTTCAGCGTCTGCCAACATTTCATATTTTTCAAGGAATGTTGTCTGGTGGCAAGCGACAAATTGCGGATTATTAATCAAATATGAAGATTTAATCGGGTTTGGACCAAAACGCAGATGACTGGTTGTAATCGCACCGGCTTTTTTGGAGTCGTATACGAAATAACCCTGTGCATAGTTGTCTGTGTCTTCACCGATAATCTTGATGGAGTTTTTGTTGGCTCCAACAGTACCGTCTGAACCAAGACCGTAGAACATACCACGGAAAACGTCTTCCTTCTCTACACTAAAGGAAGGATCGTAATCGATGCTGGTGTTGGTGACGTCATCAACGATACCGACAACAAAAGCATTCTTCGGTTTGTCTTTTTTAAGTTCGTCGTAAACACCTTTGATCATCGCAGGTGTGAACTCTTTGCTGGAAAGACCGTAGCGGCCACCAACAATCATTGGACGTGAATCGAAGTGTGCATAACCATCACGATAGCTTTCCTCGATTGAACTCATGACGTCGAGATAAAGCGGATCGCCTGTTGCACCCGGCTCTTTTGTACGGTCGAGGACTGCGATCTTCTTGACTGTTTTCGGTAGCTCTTTAATGAAGAGTTCTGCACCAAACGGACGATAGAGGCGAACCTTAAGGACACCAATTTTTTCGCCCTGGGCACGAAGATAATCCACTGTCTGCTCTACAGCTGTGGCACCTGAACCCATAAGAACGACTACATTCTCTGCATCGGGGTCGCCGATGTATTCAAAAAGTTTGTACTGACGACCAGTCAGTTTCGCAAACTTATCCATTTCTTCCTGAACAATTCCCGGAACAGCTTCAAAGTACTTATTGGCTGATTCACGAGCCTGGAAGAATACATCCGGGTTCTGACTTGTACCTCGAACAACCGGTTTGTCTGGATTCATTGCACGTGCACGATGCTGGAATACCAGTTCATCATCAATCATTGCACGGATCACAGAATCTTCGAGCTGTTCAATTTTCTGAACTTCGTGTGACGTACGGAAACCATCAAAGAAGTGCACGAAAGGTACCCTGGCGCGAAGAGTTGCGGCCTGGGCAATAAGCGCGGTATCCATGACTTCCTGAACAGAATGGGAAGACAGCAGTGAGAATCCTGTTGGACGTACAGCGTTGATATCACTGTGGTCACCAAAGATTGACAATGCGTGTGTTGCAATTGTTCTTGCGGTTACATGGAACACTGTGCTTGTTAATTCACCGGCGAGTTTATACATCGTCGGAATCATCAGCAGCAATCCCTGGGATGCTGTAAATGTTGTTGTTAAGGCACCTGTTTGCAGTGCGCCGTGGACAGCAGCTGCCGCGCCACCTTCACTCTGCATCTCGACGACATTCGGGATTGTTCCCCAAATGTTCTTCAAACCTTTTGCGGACCATTCATCTGCCCATTCGCCCATGTTTGATGATGGGGTGATCGGATAAATTGCGCAAATCTCGTTGGTCTTGTGTGCGACATATGCCGCAGCTTCATTACCATCGATGGTCACAAACTTCCCGGCCATCTCTCTCTCCTTCTCCTGTCAGGCGTAACTCTATCTTTAGTAAATCCAGTCACGTCTGCTATGTTGGACTTTATTACTTACGAGGCCACTATAAGGTATGTTAAAGTTAGTGAAGAATATCGCAAATTCAAGGCGTAATATCAAGCAAGATCAAGATGTTAGTCACCACTAAATCGTAAAGGTTTGTATTCGTTGAATACCCATTCTTCGCTCTGAGAGACTCTACAAAAATAAGCGTTAGAATTGGTGAATTTAGGGCTTCCTATGCTGTTTTTTTCAAGAATTACAGATTCACTCTACCCTCAAGGGCGCGTGTCAGGGTAAGATCATCGGCGTTCTCCAACTCGGCTCCCACGGGTATTCCACGTGCAATACGACTTACATTTACACCGTGAGGAGTAATAAGTTTCGAAAGATAAAAAGCTGTCTGTTCACCTTCTGGTGTTGGATTTGTAGCAACAATCAGTTCCTTAATTGGTTCATTTTTCAATCGTTGCAATAATTCCCTGATTCTAAGATCCTCTGGCCCGACTCCATCCAGCGGGGCTAACACTCCTCCAAGGACATGGTATTTTCCTTTAAAGATACCACCCTTTTCCAGTGCGATAACATCACCCGGCTGTTCAACAACACAAACCAGGCTGGCATTTCTTTTCACGTCAGTACAAATGGGGCAAGGATCTCTATCGGAGATAAAGCCACAAATACTACAGACTTTCACTTTGTCTTTCACATCGAGAATAGCCTGCGAGAGTTTTGCAACCCCCTCCCTTTCACTTTTAAGAAGGTGCATTGCCATCCTAAGTGCACCTTTTTTACCGATGCCGGGCATTTTACTGAATTCATCTTGCAGGTGAATCACTGCCGGAGGTAGTGATGCGGCCATTTTTCCCTCTTAAAACTGGTTAGGTAAAAAAGTATTGCCCATCATAGTATGATGGGCAAATAAAAAACGAGTGTCGCTTCTTTAGAAGCCCGGCATGTTCATGCCCGGAGGCATCATGCCCTGAAGGGGTCCGGTCACTTTTGCCATGTGATCAGAAGCCGTTGTTGCCGCTTGACGCAAAGCTTCATTTACCGCTGCCAGTACGAGATCTTCCAGCATTTCCACATCTTCTGGATCGACAGCTTCGGGCTTTATCTCTATTGAAAGCACTTCCTGTTTACCGTTGGCTCGCACAGTGATCATCCCACCACCGCTGCTGGCAGTAACTTCCAGATCCGCTAATTCTTCCTGTGCTTTTACCATCTGTTGCTGCATTTTCTGGGCCTGCTTTAGCAGGTTTCCCATACCACCGCCCATGCCTTTCATCAATCAAACTCCTTATGTTCCGTTACCGGAAATTGTGTTGTGTTTTGTCAATTTTTGCGGTCATTAAACTTTAGTTCGAGTCTCTTTACCATTTCCGTCCACACTGGATTCTTTTCCAGATAAGAGTTGAACTTTTCGTTGAAGACCTCTTCTTCACTCTTGCGTACGGGCGGTCTAGCCCCTTCGGGGACAGATCCAACCTGGACAATAATTCTTTTGGATACACCGTATTTCTGCCTAAAGATTCTTCCTATCATTTCCCTGCTTTTAAGAATCTGACTGTGATCAAATTTATTTTCTGCTTCAAATGTTATTTCAATGCCACCATTTTCCATGGAAGTAGGGGCACCCTGTTCCAGATGATATCCCAAACCACGTTTTTCGCGATTTACTAAATCACTGAATTCCAACCAGGTATTTCTAACATCAATAAGAGACAATTGATCCTGACCGTCAGAATTGGTTTCGGGAAGTTCGTCTTCTAAATCATCCTCGTTATCCTCATCATCGGGAATAACAGGACTTGTTACAGGCGAATCATCCGGTGGTTCATCATCCGGACTATCGTCCGGTGGAAGTTCCTCACCATTGTCACCTGATTCCGGATTTGATTCCTCTACTTTTTCTTCAACGACCGGGTCAGGTTTTTTTTCGAGTACTTCCTCCTGTTCCGGCACAGGATCAGCTATTACTTCATCATCTTTTTTTTTTGAACTCGATTCTTCCGGTCTTATCCGTGGTTGCTTATACGTTGAAGGAGTTACACCGGCCTGAGCCAATAAGGCTCCCAAATCCACGGCCTTATCCATTCGTGCAATACGGACCATCAACAATTCAAGACGTACCTGTGGATCAAGTGCATCCCTAAGCAAATCTTCTGCTTGAGCCGCCCATTCACCCATTCGAAGTAAATCTTCTTCTTGATGTTGCTCAAGACCAGAGATGTATTTTTTTCTATCTTCTTCAGAAACGTCTAGTTCCTCTGCATTTCCTTTTGCTTTCAGGAAGAGAAAACGCATGACATGATGTTGTAGACCCCTGAGAAATTCCCGGGGATCATGTCCACCACCCGAAATTGCATTTGCAATTTCTAAAGCCTCTGCCACATTACCTGTTGCTGCCATATCGGTACAACGGAACCAGATTTCACTACCAATCAATCCGAGAGCCTGACGTACAACTTCCCCGGTAATCTTTTCATCTCCCTGATATGCAACCAGCTGATCCAGAACGGACAGAGCATCCCTCATAGCCCCTTCGGCTTTTATCGCAATGGAAACGAGTGCGGCATCATCAATATCTATCTTATCGCCCTCGACGATTTTCAGAAGTTGACGTTTGATGTCTTTTACTGGGATTCGTTTGAAATCATACCTTTGGCAACGAGATAATACAGTTGCCGGCACTTTATGAATTTCTGTTGTGGCAAAAATAAACATTACATGTTCAGGTGGTTCTTCGAGTGTTTTTAATAGAGCATTAAAAGCACTAGTACTGAGCATGTGAACTTCATCTATGATATAAACTTTCTTTTCGAGACTACTGGGAGCGTATTTGACTGTTTCACGAAGCTGACGGATGTCTTCCACTTTGTTATTTGAAGCACCATCGATTTCAATAACATCCAGGGCATTGCCTGTGGAAATTTCACTATAGGTTGGAGAGTCCGGGTCAATGTCCAGAAACCCTTTTTCATTCTTTTTGAGATCTTTTGAATTGACGGCAGCAGCCAACAACCTGGCGGTTGAGGTTTTGCCTACTCCTCTTGGACCGGTAAAGATATACGCGTGCGCCACCCTACCTCTTTCAAGTGCCCTTTGCAGAGTTTGCGTGACATGTTCTTGAGCGATGACTTCGTCGAATGTTGTTGGACGCCAACGGCGCGCCATTACAAGGTAAGACACACGTTACCCCTTCCTCATTTAATCAAAACAGGTCCGGAAAGAATATAATTCATGTTAGGCACCGGATAAACGGTGAAGAGTAAACTGAAGGATTTATTTCAATCACCTAAAACATGAACGGGCATGAAGTTAATTCCCCATGCCCGTTTATAATCGGGGTGCACTTCGGATCGACCTCCTACCGAAACCAAGAACCGTCTTACAAGATACTCCAACCAGGCAACCCCGCGGCACAGACCTACGTCGCTGACCGCTGCTTCCTCTCGGATCTGACGGGGTTGGGCGCGTAGCCCTTGCACAGGACCCGGCCATCAACATATCAAGTAATAACGATCTCAGAGGGCGGTGGGCCTCACCGGAGCATCGGCCCCGCTGAAGCGGATTGCGGGTTACAAGGCACCGCTAGCTCCCCACCTAGCACCCCAAAGAGATTTCAATTAAAAACCCGGCAGCAGCCGGGTTGACGCTTTCCTGTGGAGCTGAGCGGGATCGAACCGCTGACCTATGCGTTGCGAACGCATCGCTCTCCCAACTGAGCTACAGCCCCATTTAACATGAGCAAAACCGTTTATAGCGGGCAAAAAGTAGTGTTTGACGTTTGAAGTGTCAAGTTAACATGCGTAATTCGTCTCTCAAATTCCTATCGAATAATATTAAAGAGACGGGTCCACCTGATCTTGGCCCAGAAACGACTGAATGGCGCTTTTTTATTCCATGAGAAATAGAGGATCGCCGCTTCTCCAAGGACCAAGTCCTCGTCGAGGAAGCCCCAATAACGACTATCCGCAGAATTATCCCGGTTGTCGCCCATCATGAAAAGATGCCCATCGGGGACCATAACGGGTCCATAGTTATCTTTGTTTCCAGCACCCAGCGGTACAATGTGTCTCATTTTCAAATCAGCGGGAAGAATGTAAGGGTCAGTAAATTGCCCTTTGGGTGGTAGCGGAAATTCTTCACCATCCACAAACAAGACCTTGTCTTTTATCTCAAGAGTCTGACCTGCAGTTGCTACACACCGTTTGATATAGTTGACACGAGTATTCAGGGGATACCTGAAAACGATGATGTCACCTTGCTTCGGTTCCTTAATCTTTGGCAGACGTGTATAGGGCATTTTGAACCCTATATCCGTGAAGGGGATACCGATCCAGTCGGGTGTTCTTATTCCATATACAAACTTGTTTACGAGAAGAAAATCGCCAACCAGAAGCGTCTTCTCCATTGATCCTGTTGGAATACGATAAGCTTCTACTACTGCAACACGGATCACGCCGACAATCAACAGGACCTGAATGATTGTTTCGACCCAATCTCTTAACGGTCCCTTTTGCCTCCGACGTTCTTTGGCCAGTTCTTTTCTGCGCCAACGCCAAGCGAGGTAACGGTGCCAGAGACCTTCTTTATCTTCAACTCTATTTTCTTCCTGAACCACTTCTTGTGATTTTTGTTCTTCAGTCATTTTGGTTCTTCTTATCTCATGAATCCACTTTGAGAACTGCAAGGAAAGCTTCCTGTGGGACTTCAACGCTACCGAGCCGTTTCATCCGTTTTTTACCCGCCTTCTGTTTTTCCAGTAGTTTTCTTTTACGGGTAATATCACCACCATAACATTTTGCCGTTACATTTTTTCTCAATGCACGGACAGTGCTTCTTGCTATCACCTGACTACCGATGGCAGCCTGAATTGCAACTTCAAAGAGTTGACGGGGGATCAGATCTTTGAGTTTGTCGACAACCTTTCGACCCCAGTCATATGCTTTGTCTTCATGGACAATCATGCTAAGAGCATCAACAGGATCGCCATTGATCAGGATATCAAGTCGTTTCATTTCGCCTTGTTTATAATCCTTGAATTCATAATCGAAACTTGCATAGCCGCGAGTCTGACTTTTCAAGCGATCATAAAAATCAAAAACTACTTCCGCGAGCGGGAAATCATAGGTGATATCAACACGAGTTGCCTCAAGGTATTCTTGTGAGACAAACACGCCTCGCCGTTCTCGCGCCAAGTTCATTACCGGGCCAACATAATCCGTTGGAGCAATAATTTGTCCACGGACAATTGGTTCCTCTATTCTATCAATCAATCCCGGATCGGGGAAGTCCACTGGATTTGCCAACCACTCTTCTTTGCCATCCGCCATTATGACCTTAAAGCGAACGCTGGGAACGGTACAAATCAGATCGAGATCAAACTCTCGTTCCAGTCTTTCCTGAACAATTTCCATGTGGAGCAGTCCAAGAAAGCCGCAACGGAATCCAAATCCAAGAGCGGTTGATGTTTCAGCTTCATATCGAAGGCTGGCATCGTTTAACGCAAGTTTATCGAGTGCATCACGTAGTGATTCATAGTCTTCATGTTCTGTTGGGAAAATGCCACTAAAGACCATTGGTTTTGGTTCAAGGTAGCCTGCCAGGGGTTCAACTTTTTCCCTATCCAGATAGGATACAACAGTATCCCCAACGCGTGTATCCTTAATGTCTTTACATCCCGAAACAAGGAAACCAACGTCACCGGCTGATAGTTGCTTCTTCGAATATCGTTTGAGGCGTAATATCCCCAGATCCTCAGCCAGATAACGTTTTTCTGTCTTCATAAAGAAGATTTCGTCACCTTTTTTGAGGGTACCATCCATCATACGGATGTATGTAATGGCGCCCTTATAATTGTCATACATGGAGTCGAAGATTAATGCTCTGACCGGTTTATCTGGATCACCATCTGGTGCTGGAACCTTTTCAATAATTTCTTCAAGAAGTTCTGCAACCCCTTCACCGGTTTTTGCAGATACTTTCATAATATCAGATTCATCGCAACCGATTTGATCTACAATTTGTTTGGTCACGACATCAACCTGTGCCGATGGGAGGTCTATTTTATTAATTACCGGAATCAGCTCTAGATCTGCATCAATGGCAAGCATCAGGTTGGCAAGGGTCTGAGCCTCCATCCCCTGAGCTGCGTCCACAATCAGCAGGGCACCCTCTGCGGCAGCAAGGCTTCTGCTAACTTCATAGCTGAAGTCTACATGTCCGGGTGTATCAACAAGATTCAGAACATATTTCTCTTTATTATTAGCCAAATACTCCATTGTGATCGCATGAGATTTAATGGTAATGCCTCGTTCCTGCTCGAGGTCCATTGAATCCAACACCTGGGCATGCATTTCATTATGACCTAGTGTTGCTGTCTCCTCCAGCAGACGATCTGCCAGAGTTGACTTTCCATGGTCAATATGAGCTATGATACAAAAATTACGTATGTGATCAAGTTTTGACATCTGAAGCCTTAGTTATACTCTTCCAACCCACAAAGGTACTTTTTCTATCGTGCTTATGAAAGGGATTAAACGAGAATACTCCAACGAATGAGATAGGAAGAATCCCGGCCTAAACCGGGATTATGCTCTATTATCTTGGTGGTTCTTCAAGTGGATTTTCTTCGGGAACCTGCTGAAGTTTCAGTTCTGCCAGATCCTTTTCTTCAGTATCAGGAAATTCGTTTATAACTCTATTGAACAGCCGTTTTGCTGCACTTATATCGCCCATATCCAGTCGAATTATACCCCTCTTCAGAAGTGCTGTTGCAAGACGGTTGCTTTCCGGGTATCCATCCTCAAGGTGCATAAAGGCAATTCTGGCAGAATCGGGTTGTTCCTCTGCCAAAAAGGTTTCCCCCACCCAGTAAAGCGCATCGTCGGCCATATTGGTGGTGGGATATTCTTTTACATATAGATCAAAACCCATTCTGGCTATTTCGGTTTCACCCTTCAGGTAATCACCATAACTCTGCTGAAAGAGCCTTTGCGCTTCTGTTGCATCCATCCCAACCGATGCAAGGCTGTCACCTAGCACCTGTACCATCAACAAATTAAACGTATCAAGCTGCATCAGCAGTCTTTGTAGACGTTCTTCGCTCTCGTCCACTCTGGAGCTTAACGTTACGATTAACCTCTCCAGCTCAGAACTCACGGCATTCTGATCGGCCCTCATGGCTCTTAATAATTCTTCTTGAGCCAGTAAATAGTCTGAAACATTGCCACCCAGGAGCGATTCAAGGCGCGATATTTTTGCATCAAGGTCATCAATACGGAGGTTTAGCGAATCGAACTGTTCTTCCATCTGGAAGTCCAATCCTTGCAGTTTTCCTCTGAACTCTGTGTGGTCAGTCTGAAATTGACGAACTTCTTTTCTGGATGCACACCCGGTCAGGAGTAACATCCCAAAAGAGAAAACAAACAGACTGATTACAACACTTTTTCTGCTTTTTTCAATTCCGGCCCATCTCGTCGACATTATGGCTCCCTACTTCGCTACCGTAACTGCACGTCTGTTTTTGGACCAGACTGCCTTGCCGGTTCCAGAAACCTGAGGACGTTCTTCACCGTAACTGATAACCTTCAATTGCGAAGCAGCAATACCGTAATCGAGGTAATACTGTTTTACTGTGGTTGCTCTTCTTTCGCCCAACGCGAGATTGTATTCTGTCGTTCCCCGTTCATCACAATGTCCTTCAATGATCAGAGACCAGTTTTTGTATTGTCTCAGCAATTCTGCATTGAAACGGAGGTCTTCGCGTGCCTTGGAAGTCAAAGATGAACTGTCGAAGGCATAATAAATCGTCCTTAACGATGCTTTTGCATCTCGCTCTTCGGCAAGTCTTCTTTCGGTTTCAAGACGTTCTGCTTCTAATCTTTCAGCTTCGAGTCGCTCTGCTTCAAGCCTTGCCTCTTCAAGCCGTCTCTGCTCCTCAGCCTGCACCTGTGCTATGGAATCGGCACGAGCTTGCTCAAGAGCTACCTGTTCCTCGTCCACCAGAGGAGCCTCTTCTTCGACGATTTGCTCTTGTTCTGGAGTCTCTTCTGTCATTGTCTGTTGCTGGCCTGCACAACCAAACATCATTGCTGCGGCAACGATAAGAACCGCTGCTAACCAGAGAATTTTCATATTTTTCATCTTTGCCTCAGTATATTTGTATAACTACATGCAATCTATACCTATGAAGAAAACGAAGCAATCTTCCTGGGTATATAATGGACTCTCACAATTGCTTGACAGAACACCCTCGGGAGATTATCTTTTTCGCCGCGGTGGGGCATGGTGTAATGGCAACACGCCTGACTCTGGCTCAGGTAATCGGGGTTCGACTCCCTGTGCCCCAGCAAAGGTCGTCAATATGACGACCTTTTTCTTTTTATCTACTTATAGGACTCGAATTACCTTTAAAAGTTTCAAAAAAAAATCCCGCCATTTCTGACAGGATTATATCTGAAAACAACTTTGAAATCAAAATTAGTTTTCAAGCGGTGACGCTGGGAACGGATTGTTTGTTCCATAAATCGTTGAATCAATCGGGGCACCTGGGGGTTCAATATCGTCATAACCAACTTCGATATTTTTCCCGTCAAGATCAACATACTGTGTTGAAGCAGTCTGCGGCAAAAGCAGAGTGTCACCGTCTTTTGCGAGTTCAACAGCGATTTCTACTGTCGGAACATCTATACCAACGTGAATTACTTCAGCTGGCACTACCAATGGAATTACCATCAGTATCACGAATACAAGCCATCCTCTTTTCATGCCCACCTCCGGAAAAGCAGTTTAGTTTCTATAGAAAACTCTTGATCTCCTAATTCTTATATCGGCTCTAGGCCAATATTCCTTAAATGGAGCACCCTTAATAACTTCTCATCCATTTAAGACTCCCCTTCCTATCGCAACCGCTATACCAGTCTCTCGTGAATGAGAAGATTTTTCTCCTGACTCCATGTTTTTTAGTAACCTGCTGTTCTCTTGGTGGCTCTACAGCCCTTTATTTCAGGACTATTATTGGAATTTGATATCAGAAAAAAGTTATGCTTTTTGAGAAAAACTGCCTCCTGAGGCTGGTGTAAGAATTTCGGATTTTTTTGTTAATAAGAAATATTTGATGGGTAGGTAGGTAAAAAAATCCGGCAACTATTACCCGGGTAGGTAATTGTTGCCGGAACAATTTGCCGACATGTGGCCAAATAAAGAAATACCAGAGAAGCAATCTGTTTGATAATTCGTAAATTACGCTATGGGGAGAATCACTTTGAATGTTGTGCCTTTTCCTACTTCACTCTCTACCTGTATCTCACCGCCAAAACTTTTCATTGCTTCCTGACACATGTAGAGTCCTAACCCGGTACCTTTGGGCTCATCACTCTCGGCACTTTCGTCACCTTCCGGTGGTTTTGTTGAGAAGAATGGGTCAAAAATCATTTCTTGGATGGAATCTTCGATTCCTGATCCATTGTCTGTTATCGAAAAGACCGCTGTTGAGTCCACAATCTCTGTCTTAAGGTACATAGCCGGCTGCTCAACTCCGTGCATGGCATCCAACGCGTTACGTACAAGATTTTGTATTACCTGGGCTAATTCACCCGGCACAACCTTGACAGAAATTTCATGAACTGAGAGATCAAGAACTTTATTTTCCATTAACTTATATCGACGATCAGCTTGAATAAATTCCAGTTCTGTTCGAACAAGGTCATTTAGATTGATGACTTTTTTGTTTTCGCCCGTGTCACTCCTGCTTTTTGTCAAGAGAGATACGATCATATTATTCAGTGTATCGTTAGCTTTGACAATTCCACCGACTTTGTCTTCTATAGCTGAAATATTCTTTCTTAAGCCGGTAAGCTCCTCTTCACCTGTTTTGTAGTTCTGCATGGCAGATCTTTGGAGTTCAAATTGAATCATTTGTGCATTTAGCGAACTTGATGTCAAAGGGTTTTTAAGGTTGTGTACAATTCCTTGAACCATTTGACCAAATACTGCCTGCCGTTCACTTAAAATCAGGTGACGGGTTCTTTCATCCAGAATAACTTCAAGGTGTTCGCTGTATTCTTGAATTTTTTCGTTGGCCTCTTTAAGCTCGTCAGTCCTTAGGGCAACTGTTTTTTCAAGTTGTTTTTTCTGGTATTCGATACGCCGGAACCGCCACTTAAGTATCAGGTAAATGAACCCAATCCCTGCCAGTATATACAGGATTATAGCCCAAACGGATTGTCGGAAGGGCGGTAAAACTTGAAAATCGAAGGATTCTACGTCTGATTCGTGGTAATAGATATCATATCCACGGACCTGAAAGCTGTAGTGTCCGGCTGGCAAACTGTTGAAATCCCTATAAGTCTCTTCAGACCACTCGGACCATTCATCGTTTAATCCGACCAGACGATACTGAAATTTTTTTGCTTCAGGGGCATCATAACGCGGGAATGTAAATTCAAACCTGAGTGAATTCAGTCGATGCGGCAACCTTGGCGTTTCCCAATTTCGTGGCAGACTCCCATCCAACAGGATTGAATCTCCGCCGACTGTAACTCGTCTGACCAGTGCCTTAAAGCTCAACGTATCAGGAAAACTGTTATTCTCGTTGTAGCGGATTAACCTACCATCTTCTCCGCCCGCCCAGACAACTGTCCCCTCTTCCTCTGGGAAGAAACACAAGAAGTTGGACTGGGAGGCACGCAGTAGCGGATATTCAAGCTCATAACCATCGTCAACAGGAAAAACTCTCGCCCCTTTTGCATATTGAGTATTGAACCAGACCCTGTCCTGAGTGTCGGTTACAATATTCCACATTCCGCGCTCACCTGACTCGAATTGTTCACCAAAAACTGAATCGTTTACAAAGAAATCCTGTTCCCTGTCATAGCGGAAGAGTCCCGCTGGATTACCCGCAAAGAATTCTCCATCCAACAAGAAGGGATAGTAGTGGTTATTCTGGGGCAGTCCACTTGACGTATCATACACTTTTATACGACTGATGCTCGAAGTTGCTACATTGCTGAAAACAACTTTTTCAATGTGACGATAGTTAGCCATTAACCACAATGAACCATCTTCGTCCACCTGCATAAGTAAAATCTGTCTGGATGTGCCTGGGATGTTTTTTTCGAATTTCAGTTCACCATTAACAAATTTGAAGGCATAAACACCCTGATCATAAGTTCCAAGGTAGACGTGCGATGAGTCCCTGGAAACGGCCAGACAGTAGGCCATGTTGTTTCTATAGATTAACCTCGATGGTCTATCGGGACTGGCAACTTCTTCGAGTCCACGTTCGGTCGCTCCGAAAAGTTTACCTCGTGCGTTAACCATCTGCCAGCAACGTTGATTTGCTTCAGGAATCGCCTTAAACGAGGCTGGTTCACCCGTTTTTGAAGCGGATCGAAGTACCTTGATTCCTTGCGATGTTCCTATGTAAAGTGACCCTGAATGCCTGAGGACAGTATTTACGCTTCCCTCGACACCCTGATCGAAGTCGTAGTATGAAATTGAGGAGGATGCTTCAACTCTGGTGATTCCGTAGTTCAGTGGGAGCCAGAGTCCACCCTGTAAGTCCAGGTAGGGAGATCCAATTATGTTGTTATCTAGAAGACCCAGTGATTTATCGACGACATATAGAATCTTCCCCTCAGAATCAAAAATGGCCAGACCACCGTTTCGGGTCGCAAGGGCATATTGATCATTTGGAAGTGGGGTGATTCCTATGGCGAAATGTTCTTTTGCGTATAAATTGGCTTCAGAATCGAAGGAGGTGACCATGTTGTTACTGTAGATAAAAAGCCCGTTATCTTCGCAAGCCAGCAGCAGGCGGTTGTCTTTAAACCATGTGATACTTCTAGTCTGAATATCTTTGAGTCTTTCCGAACCTTTCAGAACCGCACAAGAATCTTCAACGACCTTTAAAATCCCTACATTTTTCTGCCAGAAAAGACAATGTCCATTCACATTTGAAAGACCCATTAGTTTCTGGTCAGCAGGGAAATGCCATACCTTCATTTCGCCCGTTTGAAGTTGGGGGTTACTCGGTTTCCAACGGAAGAGTATATTCTGTGATCTGAAAAAGATTCCATCTCTGGTAGATTTTGTGCCCCATATGTAACCGATATTGCCAATATTTTCTGGAAGTTGGGATTTCAGCGAAATAATTCGTTTTCGTCCACGTCTATCTTCCTGCAAGAATCCTATATCACCCTGAAAACCGACAAATATTCTTCCGGTATTATCGATATCCATTGATACGGGTCGTAGTCTTTCCGGGTGGGGAACCGATCTCCAGCGAACACCATCATATTCCAGAACAGACATGAGGTTGGCAACGTACACAAGACCCAGAGAATCCTGAACAATGGCAAAATTCTGGCTCGCCCCTCCAGTTTCCTTGAGGGTAAATTTCTGCATGAAAAGGCGGCCCTGTTCGCCACTGATTACAGCAAACGCGGATGTGGTACACACTAAGAGTATGACCAAGATTAATACGGGTAGACTCTTGGAAGAGTTCGAGTGCTTTTTGTCTGGCTTTGATCCGTTCATAAACTAAAAGTTCACCCTTAAAATAACGCTCTAAAAACCCCGAATAAAAGGTTAGCATTTTCTCAAACATCCTGCAAGACCCGACACTGATATTAAAATTTTTCTAATAATTAGTCTCGACCCTAGAATCTCTATACTCCCTATCAGTAGAACAGGTAAACAGGTAAAGAGTTACACGATTTGCCTCTAACCTCTCTTGAGCAAAAATATTGGTCAATTATTCTGGAAAATTGTTGGGGTGTAGCGGAATGGAGCTCTCTAACAATATAAGAACCTGTTAATTCTTAAACTTCATTATCAGATACTGCCTTCTACTCAAAAAAAACAGGCGGGTTAAAAACCCGCCTGTTGAAATATAAGTATTATTCAAGTGACGACTCTTGAAATTCTTCTTGTAAATATTTGTGCATTTCACGTCCAGTATACCCTTCCTCTTCACCAAGCGGCATCAAATATTTGAAAGGAACATCTTCGTTATCCGCGAGGATTGAATGACAGAGGGTACAGTCCATGGAGATCGAAAGCCCATCTTCATCAATCATATCTGTGTTGTGGCAACGGAAACACCCGGGTCCGTCACGGTGCCCAAGATGAGAAGGATAACTTCCCCATTCGATATTCATCTCAATGTGGATATTTCGTGCGTATACCGCTTGAACAGTTTCCACAGCCTGATCTATTTCTCTGCCTTTAGATCGATAGATCTTGGGATATTCTGTTCCGTAAAAATCCCGAATGTGAGTATCAATCGCCTTGAGTCCGGCTTCTTTACTTGGATAATTGTTAAGGATAACTCCCAGTGCTCTCTTCTTGATGTATGGCAATGAACGGGAAATTTGCCCTGTCTTAATCCTCATATCAAGAGCATTTTCCGGTTTCTCGTAGATATGGGTTGCACGGTTATGGCAATCTACGCAATCCATTGTCCTTTCGTGCGCTTCACCATTCCAACCTTCATAAGCAATTTTTTTGTTGGTGAACCGTTTAAATTTTCCATCTTCCTGGCGGACATCAACCCAAACCATTTCCAATCGTTTTTCGTCGCGGGTGGCATAGCGAATTTCATTCTTTGACGCTACATGCCAATGACTACCCTCGTCCAATCCTTCTTGACCGGAGCCGATCTTCATCATCAAGGTCGTGTACAACGGGGTGTTGGCCTCATCCAAATCGTAATGAATGATGTTTTCTACCGTGTTTCCATGGAATTTTTCAGGCCAGTGGCATTTTTCACACGTTTCCCTTGCCGGCCTCAAATTGTGAACCGGTGTGGGAATCGGCCTTTCATACAAATTGAATGTTGCAGAAACAACCTGCCACATTCCGTTAAGCTTTGCGTCTATCAGTGCCTTGGTGCCTTCTCCTACATGACATTCAACACATTTTACCCGGGCGTGAGGTGACTGGAGATAAGTAGTCCATTCGGGATTCATCACCTTGTGGCAAGCTGTTCCGCAGAATTTTGCGCTATCCATAAAGTGAAGCATCCTGACCGATGCTGCTGAAAGGATCACCACGTTTAACAGGGTCAGAAATGCCACCGTTCTAACCAACCTTGAACCTACGTCTGAATCTCTAAGGTCATCCTCATCGAACCGGCTCTTTAGCAAACCTTTCAGAGGTTTACCCGTGCGCTTCGAATACCTTTTCCATCCGATTGGAATAAGAATCAGCCCTAAAATAAACAGGGCGGGAAAGAGCATATATGTGACCAGCCCAACGTAGGCATTGGTGATGAATCCAATAACTCTCGTCATTTCCATAAAGAAGAAAGAGAAGACACTCGTCGTCACAAGTATCACACCGACACGGCTAAACGTGTCGGTGGATAATCCTCTTATAAATGCGAGATATAAACGCCTCATTTTGAACCCATTTCTGGTGTAAAGAGGTCTTTGTAAATGTCTTGAATTTCACCTGACCGAATCTTTTCTTTTAATTCTTTAGTCGGTGTATTCAGCCATTGATGCATTTCGTCGTTAGCCAGCAGGTCGTCGATATAGGCGATTGCTTCAGTATCCCCCGTTTTCCTTACCTCAGGAATAAATTTGAAGTAGAAGTGTTGTCCCACTTCATAGATACCATGCCACCACGTGTAGTCCGGCCCCATCATCGCTGCGCCATGACGAGCTCTACGGCCTTCGTGATGCCAGAGTTCCCAATAGATCCATTCAACTTTATTACTGAAACTGGCTGTGTTTTTAAGGGATTTATTCTTTTTCAGGATACCCATTATTTCTGTGGCTGGACGTGCGAATTTCTCATTATAGAGATTGACCAGACCGTCCAATTGGTAGTAATGTCCATCAACAAACACTTCACCGTGACAGGCACTACAAACGTCCTTCATTGCCTCTCGCTTGCCTTTCCACTCATCGGTATGCTTTGAGATCGGTGGGCGTAGGGTCCAGGAAATTCTTGCACCTGCTTCATGAGTCACGGGTTGGTTCTTGGTAGCTGAGAAGTGGCATGTTGCACATGTTGGGGCTGCATAATAGTCTTCACCTACAATCCAACGATCCGAATCCATGTTCATCTCGTCGGTATTTGTGAAGTAGGCATTACCGTGTTTGGATTCTTCGTAGACTTCCTTTTGGGGGTGGTCGGGGCCAAGATGGCACTTTCCGCAAGTTTCCGGTTGACGGGATTGTTTTTTGGAGAATGCGTGCCTCGTATGGCAGGCGTTACAAGCCCCTAATGTTCCGTCAGGATTGATTCGACCGATGCCGCTGTTTGGCCAGCTTTTTCTCGCAAGTTTGTTTGGCGAGTTTTTGTCGATCTCAACTTTTGTGCCGTGACAACTTTCACAACCAGCTATCGCAACAGGATCACCACCGACGACATGAGCAAGGTATGCATCATTTGAATCGAGAATCTTGCCGGCTTTTGCGTGATGTGATGGAATAAATTCCGAGGCTTCTTTTTCATGACATTTCTGGCAATCACCAGGCGTTACCAATGTGGCAATGAGTGCGCCTTCGTGCACGAAAGCATCCACATCTTTTTTATCCGCCCCATGACAATCATAACATGTCACATTATGCCGTGCATGTTCTGAATCGTACCATTGATGGTAAAGACCGGGCGAAACTTCCTTGTGGCAGGTCATACATTTGCCTTTGACAACTTCATCGGCAAGGCCAATCGATGCAACTACAAAAACAAGTATTGCAACGAGTAGATAAAGATAATGCTTCTTCATTTTACCCTCCCCAGCTGAAGATTCTTTATAGAATCTTTTCGTTTTCATCTAATGAAAAAATTTAAGATTCTTCTAAATCTTTATTTTTCACCTAGGTGAAATTTTGGATATTATCCGATGGAGGTAGTAACAACATTCTGATATGATTTATTATTCAAAAACAAATATTTTTCTCTCTTTTGAATCTAAAACTCATTGTTCATTTATAACCAACAAATACTCCTTTTGTGCAAATACCCTGACTTGAACACGAGTATTAAACCAGCGTTTGCTTTGTTGACCTTAAAGTAAAGAATACTCCTTGTTTATCCAATACAAAAAAATCCTCGTTTAGATATTTTAGTTGTCCTGTTCTAAGGATATTAATAACTTGTTTCCACCATCGTACGTAACTTTGTTATTTTCAATGGATTTTCATGGAGGAATGATGCGTCGAACTTTGATCTGCTCGCTTTTTGCACTGCTAACTTTATTTTCAACTTCTTTTTCTGCTGATATTTCTAAGGAATTCAATTTCCCTCCTTTGGATATTATGCACGAAGATGAATATGATTTAGTTGTTATTCATGGATTAGAGGATTTTTCAAATCCTGGTGAGCCCAGACTTCCTTTTAAGTCTTTTAACCTGATTCTCCCCGCCGGTGAAACCCTGACAAATGTTGTTATTGTTGATGAAGAATGGGTGCTCGCGGCAGAAAACATTTTACCAAGACCTGGAAGTGCCTTTTTCCCAATTAACGAACCGGATTTATACAATAGCCCCATACTTTCAACCATTTATGAAGGAAGTGAAGCCTTTCCTTCTCAGACTATTGATGGTATTGCTACTGACTTTTATAGAGGACATGGCCTCGGTCGTTTTACAGTACATCCCGTTCGATGGAATCCGTCTACCAAAGAATTACATCAATTGGTTTACCTTTCAATTTCTATTGAGACCCAACCGGACCAGAGCGCTGAAAATGCACTGAAGTTCTTAAGAAATGATAAAACTACACGAGACTATGTCAAATCACAGACATCTAACAGTGAATATCTATCAAGTTATGGGTATTCCGCTTTAGATGAATTAAATGAAATAGATACTGCTATGGTCATCATATGCGATCCGGCTCATGAGTCCATTTGGCAAACCTATTCTGATTTCAAAACCCGGATGGGACTTCGAACAACTGTTCTTGGAACAGATGATATTATTAGGTCCTATGACGGCGCAGATCTACAAGAAAAAATCAGGAATGCCATTATCAACCATTACAACTCAGGCCTTGAATATGTCCTTTTGGGGGGTGATGTAGAATTTGTGCCATATCGAGAATTTTTTGCCGAAGGCTTTGCCAACATGAACGCCACCGTTCCGGCTGACATCTACTTTGCGGGCCTTGACGGTAACTGGAATACTGATGGAGACCGTTTGTGGGGAGAGGCCGGTGAGGATGACCTATACCAGGAAGTCTCCGTTGGCCGAGCTTGTATTTCAACAATAGAGATGGCACAAAGTTGGATAGACAAGCAGATATCATATCAATCAGAACCTGTAGAGACTGAGGTAAATAAGGCATTGATGATAGGGGAGTTTTTGGGTTGGAACGTCAGCGGTTCAGATTTTAAAGAGGAGGTGCGGACAGGTTCATCTGAACATGGATACACCACTTCAGGTTTTCCTCAAAGCTGGGACGTTGAAACATTATACGATTCTGATGCTATCTGGACAGATGAAGAGCTATTCACCCAACTTAATTCGGGTCCTCACTATATAAATCATATGGGCCATTGCAATGTCACTACTGCTATGGGAATCGATAGCAGTATGGTTAATAATGAAAACCTCACAAACAACGGAATTAATCATAATTACTACCTTCTGTATACACAGGGATGCCTTGGTGGTGCTTTTGACCAAATCAGTATCATGGAAAAATGGAACAATATTGAGAATGGGGCTTTTGCTGTTGTAGCCAACAGTCGTTCCGGTTGGGGGTCACATTACGACACTAATGGTCCATCACAGAGATTCGACCGCGAATTTTTTGACGCAATTTTTTCGGAAGACATCTTTAATCTGGGCCATGTTAACCGAGATTCAAAACATGATAATATTGGTGTGATTGATGTGACTACTGTCAGGTATTGTTATTATGAACTGAACTTGTTTGGAGATCCATCCGTCGAGCTCTATTCTGATACAATTGAACCTCTACAACTCAACTTCCCTTCTTCCTATGTAATTGGCAGTAACATCCTGACGATTACCTCAGATTCAGGTATCCCGTTCAAAGTTGCTGTGAGTAAAAACAATGAATTGTTTGGTATTGCTGAAAGTAACGCTGATTTCGTTGCGGAGGTAGCACTTGATGTTATTGAAGCTGGAAACCTTGAAGTAGTTGTTACAGCTCACAACTGTGTCCCAATTGTTGAAGAAATCCCAATTATTAGCAATGAGGATATTTTCCCCATTGTCAGATCACTGATTATTGAAGACAGTTCCAATCCAGAATCCGCCAATGGACAAGCTGATTTCGGTGAAGAATTTTTAATGGGTGTGGAAGTTAAAAATATGGGTTCCGAAGGGATTAATTCCCTCGAGATTCAACTCTACTCGGAATCAACCGATTTAACGATTGACACCACTCTTTTTCAAATTGGTCCTTTGGCCCCTGATGGACTAGATACGCTCTATTTGGAAGCGAGTGTTGATTGGAATGTTTCTGATTTAAGTAGAATAGATATTCGTTCGGAAATTAGGATTGAAGATGAAGAATGGATCCAGACCAAAAACATCTATGCCCATGCTCCGCATATCATCTTTGAAGTGGTTGGTATAAATGATGAAATAGACGGTGATGGTGATCATCGACTGGATCCAGGCGAAAATGCCTCAATCATCGTTCAGTTTGCCAATAGCGGAACATCAGATTTAATGGATGCGAGGCTATCGTTTTTAGAAAACTCTGACGACATCTCGTTTATCGAAAGTGATTCCTTTTTTCTAACCCTGCCTTCTGATTCTTCAATTGTGTCAGAAACAACCTTTCAGATTGTTGCATCGGACCAGTGTTCCAATCCTCAGCAAGTCTTTTTCTCTATGATGCTTGGGATTGAAGAAACGGATTGCGCCATTCAACAGGTTGGTTATCTCAATGTCGGCGGATTTTTTTGTGATGTGGAAACAGAAACTGAATTTCAACATTACTCTCTGAATGAAACATTGGACCAATGGCACATTGAGTCAAGTAGAAACCATACTGTCAATGGCGGATATTCGTGGAAAATGGGCGGCGAGGGGTATGAAAATTATCTGGATACAACCGATTGCTGTCTTGAGTTACCCGCTTTTGACATGAACGAGGAAATGGTTTTGAGTTTTTACCACCGAATGGATGCTGAGACCATTACCTATAGTCCTGGATATTGTTCTGATGGAGGATGGATTGAAATTTCCGAGGACGGAGAAACATGGGTCCCATTGTCTATGTCTGGATACAACTACCTAACCGCAATTGAATTCCCGATTGGGGCCAATTCTAATGTTTACAGTGGATCATTTGACTGGACTTATGAATCAGTAGTTTTAAACTACAGTTCAAACCCTTTATATCTTCGATTCAGGTTCTTTTCTACTGTCGCGGCAAATTATGAAGGTTGGTATATCGATGATATTTCTATCTCTGGAAATTGGGGTTTAGCCCCACCCTCTGCGCCTAACGGTGAGGTCACTGATCAAACACTTTCACTGAGTTGGTCCACACCGGAATTTCTCCCGGAAAACCACCAACCCAATGCCTATTACGTTTATCGTAACAATTCCGTTATTTCCTCTTTATTATTTGAACCGTTCTTTGAGGAGGATCTTTCTAATTTGCCGTATTCAACATATAATTATTCAATATCTGCTGTTTATGACGAAGGCCAATCAAACCTTTCCGCCCCCTATGTGCTTAATTGGGAGGTATCAGATGTTGATATCAGCGATGTGGTACCGCAAGACTGGAAAATTGATCATCCGTACCCTAATCCATTCAACCCGTCTTTTTCCGTCCGAATCCATTTAAGGGAAAACACATTACTCGAAGCCCAGTTATACAATGTACTTGGTAAGAGAGTGAAAAAGATAGAATCCAGATCGATGTCTGCTGGAAGTCATACGTTGAATTTTGACAATAACAACCTATCGAGTGGCATTTATTTTCTATCTGTAAAAGCCGGTCCGTTAGCCAGAACGTTTAAGGTTGTAATGATTAAATAGGGAAATTGAGGCAGACAAATCTGTTATAAATAGATTCCATGGCTATGATGACCATAACTTTTTCGAGCTTTTATGGTCCATAGCCATATGTTTTTGCTTTGCGAATCAGATTTCTGACAAAGATGTTCTTTCTAATCCAAAGGAGGCAGCAATAGCTTGTTTAATTCTTCCTCGTTTTTTAACACGATCTCTCGTCCGTCAACAACAATTAAGGATTCGTCTTGCAGCCTTCTGAAAACTCTCGACAAACTTCCCTGCTTCATATTTAAAAGTTTTGCCAATTCGCCTTTTTTAACCGGTAGCTTTATTTGCCCCTTTTTCCTGCCGTCGCTGTGCTGTTCCCCGTCCAGATTAAATAAATAATTCACCACTCGCGCCGTTGCATCATTCAGTGTCAATTGATTTATCTTTGAAACCAGTCGATTCAGCCAGCCAGCCATGGAATCAAAGATATGACGCAAAAATTGGGGATACTTATCCATTAACTGAAAAACATTTTCCTTATAAATCAATAAGACTTTTGAGTTTTCCACAGCTACTGCTGTCGCCGGATATTTGCCGATAAATAACGAGGCTTCCGCTATTATCCTTCCGGATTCAGCAAGATGAATGATGACTTCACGTCCATCTTCTGTGTAACGAGTCAACTTGACCATTCCTTCAAGCACAATCCAGATACCTGAGGAGTCGTCTTCTTCCTGAAAGATTATGCTATCAGGTTTATGGGTCTTCAGATGACCCATTATCATTATGTCATCGCAAATCTCTTCACCAAGCATCTGGCCCAGTGAACTCGTTTTCAGCAAATCATTGTAGCTGTTTTTCATTGTCTTTTCGGTTTCGGGTTGGTCTAACCAAGATATCAACTCTACCACACTCTATCAATAAAGTATTTAAATAAATGAGTTATAAGTACATTTGTTCGACTAGGAGAATTTTTATACCTTCTTTACTGGGATTTGAGAACATAACTACTGATAGACGTTTTCCTCGGAGGGACAATGCGCCGCTTTCAGATTTGCTGCCTCTTTTTTTTGCTGCTTATCACTTCCACTTCTTTTTCCGCCACAATTGAGAAAGAATTCACTTTTCAGGAAGTAGAGATTCAGCAGGCCGAAGAGTATCATTTTATTACAATGCCCGGTCTTAAAACATATGGTGATCCGGGATTTCCAAAACTGCCTTTTCAAGCATATCGACTGGTTCTCCCTTCAGGGGAAGAGGTCCAGAATGTCGATGTTTTGGCAGCGGAATGGGTTACGGTTGCAGGTGACATTCTCCCCACACCCGGAGATCCACTTTTCCCGATAAGCTCAAAAGAAAAACCGCTTATGGCAGAACCTTCGTTTGTTTACGAAAGCAATTCTGTTTATCCGGAAAACGCCCTTGACGGCATAAGAACCGACTATCTGAAGGGACATGGTATCGGGCAGTTTATTGTGCATCCCGTACGATGGAATCCATCAACAGGGGAACTTGAACAATTAACAAATTTGGTCGTCTCAATAGAAACAGCACCGAGTGTTAAAGCCCAAAACGCCCTCGGGTTATTGAGATCAGACAGCAATACTCGCAGAGAGATAGAATCCCTCTCAATAGACACCGCCCAGTTAGCCAGCTATTCATCACTTGATGAACTGGATGAATTGGACACCCGGTTTGTCATTGTCTGCGATCCCACCCATTCCACAGCATGGCAAACCTATGCTGACTTCAAAAATCGTATGGGTATGATGACGGAAATTCTTACTACCGACGTTATTTACTCGACTTATGAAGGCATAGACAACGCAGATAAGGTCCGAAACGCCTTGATTGACTATTATAATTCCGGTCTGGAATATGTACTACTTGGCGGGGATGTGAGTTATGTTCCTTATCGAGGCTTCTTTGCGACAGCCGGTGGTGAAGAAGACATAAATATTCCTTCTGACCTCTATTTCGCTGCCCTTGACGGAAACTGGAATACTGACGAAGATAATTTCTGGGGTGAACCCTCTGAAGCAGATCTTTATCAGGAACTTTCAGTAGGCCGTGCATCCATTACCAACGCTGCAATGGTTTACACGTGGATCGCGAAACAAATGGCCTATGTGACCTCTCCTGTGATTGGTGAAGTGACCAACGGACTGATGGTTGGTGAGGATTTGGGATGGACATCATGGGGCGGTGAATATAAAGATGAGGTTCGCCTCGGTTCATCGAATCATGGTTACACTACCGAAGGTTTTCCCACCAGTTGGGACGTTGGAACTCTTTACGATATGAACAACACGTGGACTGTCCCTCAGCTTTTTGACGAGCTGAACAGCGGGGTCCATTTTGTCAACCATCTCGGTCACTGTTCTACTGGATACGGAATGAAGGCATCCAATGGTGACATCACTGATCAGAACCTCACCAATGATGGTGACAACCATAGCTATTACCTGCTTTACACCCAGGGCTGCTACTGCGGAGCATTTGAACAAAACAGCATCATGGAAAAATGGAATACCATTAACCACGGTGCCTTTGCAGTGCTTGCCAACAGCCGTTATGGTTGGGGCTCAGGAAACAATACCGATGGGCCATCTCAAAAGTATGACAGGGAATTTTTTGATGCCATTTTTGCCGAAAATATTTTCAACGTTGGCGATGTAAACCGCGATTCAAAGCATGACAATATTGTCAACATCAACGGTAGCTGCATGAGGTGGTGTTACTATCAGATTAATCTTTTTGGTGATCCTAGTGTTGAACTCTATACCGATACCATTCAAGAACTTGAAGTTGTTTTCCCGCCCGTCGCTATCCTGGGAAGTGACGGAGTTACCATTACTTCAGAAAGTGGTATTCCCTACTCTGTGGCTGTTAGTCGAAACAATGAATTACTCGGCGTAGCCAACAGTGATGGTGGTGGCGAAGCCTTTGTCGAATTTGACATTCTTGAAGCTGGCGAACTCAACATTGTTGTCACAGCTCATAACTGTGTACCGATAGAAACGACTCTACCTACAGTTGCCCCGACTGGCGCCTACCCTGTCATCAACAGTGTTTTTGTCGTAGATGACCTGAACCCTGCGACAGAAAACGGGCAAGCAGACTTTGGCGAAACATTTTATCTGGGTCTTGAAATCCTGAATGTTGGAGTTGAAGCTACTGACACCATTGATGTTCGCATATACAATAACGATGATGAAATAGACATCGACTTTGATGTTCACCAGACAGAAATCATCGAGACAAACGACGTAGATACGCTTTATTTCGAATCTACCGTCAGCCTTATGGTTGAAGACCTAACGACTATCTCCTTTAACGTTGAATTTTTTACTGCCGAAGAAGAGTGGAATCAGGATGCTGAGATCACCCTTCACGCTCCTGTTCTTTCTTTCTCGGTAGCCGGCGTTAATGATGAAGCTACAGGAAACGGAAATCACCGCCTTGATCCGGGTGAAACAGCCTCTATTGTTGTTCAGTATATAAATCAGGGTACTTCCGATCTGGTGGACGCACAATTATCCATGAACGAAGAAGATGACTATTTAACCATCCTCGAGGGCGACCCCGTTTACCAGACAGTCCCAGCAGGATCATCGGTTATTTCAACAGAATACATTGACGTTCAGTTGGATGAATCGTGTGAAAATCCGTCCAGAGTCTTTTTCGACATGCTCGTTGGTTATCCTGAAACGGAATACCAATTCAGCAAAACATTCTTTATTGATGTCGGTGGTCTTTTTAACGATGTAGAAACTGGCCTTGATTGGACCCACTATTCCAATAATGAAAATTCAGACTACTGGCATGAGGACACCTACCGTAATAGTACGCCCGGTGGAACATATTCATGGAAGGCGGGTGGTAGTGGTCTGGTTCCCTATATGGATGACTCAGACATATGCCTTGAAACACCAACCTTTGCCATAAACGAAGAAGTTGTACTCAGCTTCAACCATTATATGGATGCAGAGATTTCAGGCATGTACATAGGCCAATGTTATGATGGTGGTCGTGTTGAGATGACTGAAGACGGGGAAACATGGGCTCCTGTTATGATGCCGGGATACAACTATGTTACTCGTGGTGAAGGTCCCCTTGGTGCTGGTGTATCTGTCTACGGTGGTCTTATCGAATGGGCTTATGATAGTGTTACGTTAAGAAGTGATGCTGATTCTATAAAGGTTCGATTCAGATTCTTCTCGGATACCGGTACAACCCGAGAGGGTTGGTATATTGATGACATTTCCATTTCAGCCGCTTGGGATGAGGAACGGCCATGTAACCTGAACGGTGAAGTTTTAGAAGAGAACCTCTACCTGACATGGGGCATGCCCGATGGTATTCCCGCAGAAGCTCTTCCAATCGGATACATGGTTTACAGGGATGAAAACGTTATATCCTCTGTTCTGACCGATCCTCATTTCGAGGAAAGTCTTTCCGATCTGCCTCACGGGATATATCTCTATACTGTTTCGGCTGTCTATAATAGTGGCCCCTCCGAACCCTCGGAACCGTTTGAATTGAACTGGGGAACCAGTAGTGCTGATGAAATGGCAGGAGTACCTACAGAGTGGGAAATTGGAAAACCATATCCCAACCCATTTAATCCGTCATTTGCTGTGAAGATAAGCCTACCGGAAAGTGTCCCTGTTTCTGCCAACCTGTTTAATATATTGGGGCAGAACGTACACTCTCTGCAAACGGAGAGATTGTCAACGGGTTATCATACCTTAAGCTTTGACAACTCAACCCTTTCCAGCGGAATCTATTTCCTTACGGTAAAGACGGGCCCAGAAGTTCAGACCTTTAAAGTTGTGATGATGAAATAACATCTTTAAGAAACACCGAGATTCCTGCCAAAAGAACGCAGGAATGACAGGTTGATAATATTTTGGCCATGGGAATAGTCCTATGGCCTTTTTTATTTCGGAAATGAACAGTAGTGTTCGGTATCATCTTTATAACTAATCCTGTGATCCTTCTAAGTTGTTGATTATCAGTTCCTCTTTTTTTGGCCTATGGTTTGTTTATAGAAAGGTCAGGAGGAAGCATGGATCGAAACATCGACACTAAAACAATTCGCAGTGAGATCATTCGGAAGTACTCGAGATACGTGGCCGTGGTCATGGCGTTGCTGGCTGTGTTCTTTGTGATTCGTCACTTGGTTACGCCAAGCATTAAACTCAGCCGGGTGCGAACCGCCGTTGTTGAAATGGGTCCAGTGAATTCAACCGTTGACGCATCTGGGGTTGTTGTTCCCGTTTTTGAAGAGGTTCTTTCCTGCCCCTTTGACACCCGTGTGTTAAAAATCCACAAAGAGCCCGGGGCTCGTTTATCTCCCGGGGATACGATCCTGACCTTGAACGCTCGCCCCCTTCACCTTGAAGCGGATGAACTTCGTGACAGGATTGCCCTTCAGCAAAACCTAATAGAACAGAACGAAATCAGCCTGATTTTACATCAAGAGGATTTAAAGAGTGACATTGCACAGCTGAAACTTCAGATAGAATACAAAGAAGCGGTTACAAAGCAACAACAAACTCTCTTCGAGATGAAAGCGGCAACAGAGTGGGACGTCCGTCAGGCAGAACTCGATGAAACCATGTCGAGAATCAGTTTGCAAAAACTTGAGAAACAACTGATTCGTCAAGCCGAATCCATCACCAAACAGATTGAAGGACTTCACATTGAAATAGAGTTGCTCCGTCAACAGCTCGTTGAAAAGGAAGAACTGATCACACAAGCTTCCCCCTCACTCAACCGATCCTCCGTTTTGACATGGTTAATACCGGAAGAGGGAATGGCTCTACGCAAAGGTGAAGTAATGGCAAGAGTTGCCAACCTGAGTAGTTTCAAAATTGAGGCAACAGCATCCGAGATTCACTCAAAGATTATTACTCGTGGGATGTCGGTTATTGCCACCCTCGGACACGACACGCTTCACGGCTACGTTAGCAATGTCCCCCCCAGTTTAAACCGTGGAATGGTCAACTTCAGCATCGAATTGGACGAACCGGCTCACCCCGTACTCAAACCAAACCTTCGTGCTGATATCTATGTCGTTATCAACAGCAAAAATAATGTACTGAGAATAAAAAAAGGACCGTTTGCTAACGGTACTGGACGTCAGGAAGTTTTTGTGATTGATGGAAAAACCGCCACCCGAAAAGATATTGTCCTCGGCATGGCCGGTGTTGATTACTACGAAATTCTGGAAGGGGTTGATGTTGGCGAAACCCTCGTCATCTCAAACATGCGTGAACGCCTGCATCTTGAAACAATTCGAGTCAAAAAATAGAGCCATTAGATAAAGGTAAAAGACAATGATAACTCTTGAGAACGTTGAAAAAGTATACCGTACGGACAAAATTGAAACCCTTGCGCTATCGGAGATTAACCTCACCATAGAAGAGGGAGAATTTATTTCAATTATGGGACCATCCGGTTGTGGAAAAAGTACCCTTCTCAACCTGATGGGACTGCTGGACATGCCAACAAGTGGCGACCTCAAACTTAACAACGAATTGGTTGGAAAATGGAAAGATGATAAGTTGGCAAAGCTTCGAAACCAACAAATCGGATTCATTTTTCAACAATTTCATCTGGTTCGTGACCTGAAGGTCATTGATAACGTAGAAATCCCCCTTCTCTACCGGAATCTTTCAGCATCTGAAAGAAGAAAACGTTGCCTGACATCTTTGGAACAGGTTGGCCTTAGTTCCCGTGTCAGCCATCGGCCAAGTCAATTATCTGGTGGGCAGCAGCAACGTGTTGCCATCGCCCGCGCCATTGTGGGTGCCCCCTCCCTCATACTTGCCGATGAACCGACTGGAAATCTGGATAGCACAATGGGCGCTGAGATCATGGATATCCTCATGAGACTAAACCGTGAAAAGGGAACCACAATCGTTATGGTTACTCACGATTCAGATCTCGCGGAAAAAACAGACAGGACTATCCGTCTATTTGACGGTCACCAGATCAACTAGACGGAGGTATCGCATGTTTCTTAATTACGTTAAAACAGCGTGGGTCGTCTTCCTGAGGAGAAAGTTTTTTACTTTTATCAACCTCTTTGGGATCACCTTTACCCTGGCAATATTGCTGGTGGCTTCTGCTTTGCTTGATCAGTTTTTAGGTAGTGCGCCACCCGAGGTCAACCAGAACAGGACGTTGAGCATTCTTCGTGTCACTGCAACCAACGATCGGTCAGGCATCAGTTCGGCGATGTCTACCTACAAGTTTCTTGATAAGCATCTTAAAGATCTCCCCGGAGCTGAAAAAACATCCATTTTCAACATGCAGTGGCAATCAATCGCTCATGTGGGTGACCAAAGAATTGAATCCTTTCTAAAGAAAACTGATGCCAATTTTTTCGACATTATTCAATTCGATTTTCTCGAAGGTAGACCTTTTACCCAGGACGAGTACGATAATGGAAACTTCGTTGCCGTTATCAACGAAGGAACTCGTGAAAAATTCTTTGGTGATGAAAACGCTATCGGGAAAACGATCAGAACAAATGGCATTTCATACAAAGTTGTAGGAGTTGTAGAAAACGTGTCATTCCTCCGGTGGATATCCTTTGCTGACATCTGGATTCCTCACACAACTGATAGCGACTATAATAAGGACGATAGTTTAATTGGTACCTACATGGGGCTTATTTTAGCCGACAAGAAATCCTCGTTCCCTTTGATCCGTGAAGAATTTATTTCCCGAGTGGAAAATTTCGATTTAACCGACTCCAAATTTACCAAGTTGATCATCAAGCCTGAAACGCCTTTTCAAATGGTCGCCCGTTTAGCCTTCTCTCAGGGAAAATCTCTTGAAGATGAATCAAGTAAACTGATTGGTGTTTTTGTTCTACTCGGTGTTTTATTTATGGTTTTACCTTCGATTAACCTCGTTAACCTTAACATCAGCCGAATCATGGAACGTGCCAGCGAAATCGGTATTCGAAAAGCCTTTGGTGCCCCAAAAAGAATTTTGATCGGTCAGTTCATCTTTGAGAATCTTCTCCTGACTCTCCTTGGTGGTCTTCTTTCAATTGCCTTGGCTTATTTGATTCTTGGCTTGATTTCAAGTGCCGGGTTAATTCCTTACGCAGAATTCATGTTGAATTTCAGGATTCTTGTTTATGCGCTTCTCGCTTCTATTGTTTTTGGTTTCCTTTCCGGTGTTTATCCCGCGTGGAGGATGTCCAAAATGCACCCGGTTGAAGCGTTGAGAGGAGGCAAATTATGATTCGCCATTTGTTTAAACTGATTTGGAACCGCAAGCGAAGCAATTTTCTCCTCGGCGTTGAGATATTTGTTTCCTTCCTGGTACTATTTGCTGTATGCACGATGACTATTCTTAATCTCCAACGATATACAAAACCGATGGGTTTTGAGTGGAACAACGTTTATTCCATGGGTCTTGATTGGCGCGATATCGAAGCGGGATGGAGTGAGGATTTATTTAACCAAGTCGTTGGTATGCTGGATGCCATGGAGAGCATGGATGAAGTTGAAAGTGTCTGTGTTGCATCACCTATTCCGTTTGGCCTTTCCATGGAAGGCGGAAGTCTCACCTTTGAGGATCGTGAGATTAACGCCCGTGTTATGAACTCCAGCGATAAGGGTAACGATGTTTTTAACATGAACATAATACAAGGTCGTTGGTTTAGCGAAAACGACGAAGCGTTGGATTATAACGCTATTATTGTAAACAGTATCGCTGTTGAGGAATTGTTTGAGGAAGGTGTGGATCCCATAGGGAAAATCGTCCATACCGATCCAGAATATCGAATTGTTGGAGTCGTTGACCACTTCAGGCATTCAGGTCGTTATAGCCGCATCCGTCCCATGTTGATTAGAAGGGTCAGCACGGAGCGTTATTCCAGTCGAGATATTGTTCAGTTCGCCGTATTGGTGAAAGAGGGAACCACCGCAGATTTTGAAGGTCGAGCGACTGAAATTGCACAACGAGCCATTCCAAATATTGGCGTTAACATTGAACCCCTTGAAAATGTCCTGCAAAGGAATTCAAAGTTTGCGACAGCCCCTGTTTTAATTGTCGGGATCATTTCTGCTTTCCTGATGATTATGGTTATTCTGGGAATGCTTGGAGTGTTCTGGCAGAATGTTACAGCCAGAACCGACGAACTGGGATTACGAAGAGCCCTTGGGAGTTCACGCAAAATGGTGTATAGACAGCTGATTTTTGAAATTATGCTTATTACACTTATCGCCTGTTTCTTTGCAATAATCCTGGTCGTACAGTTGCCGCTTCTAGGAATCTTGCCAACTGTTGGTTGGGATGTTGTTCTACTTTCGACTCTACTGACACTTATATTTATGACACTACTTTCTTTGGCTAGTGGACTTTATCCTGCATGGCTTGCGGCAAAGATTGAACCTGCCCAAGCCCTTCATTACGAATAGTTTTTCACTTTTCTTGGCGGAGAGAGTCCTTTTCTCTCCGCTTTATTTTATATTCTAGAACATCTTTCAGGGAGAATATATGGTATCGGCGAACTCTGCCAAGGTTTTGGTCATTGATGATGATAAAGGCGTTACAACTTCCCTCAGTTTACTCCTGAAGCAATCAGGGTATTCTCCCTCCACTGCAAAATCACCGGCCGAAGCCCTTTCCTATCTTGCAGAAAACGATGTTGATCTGATTCTTCAGGACATGAATTTTTCACGCAGAACTGACGGTACCGAAGGACTTCAACTTCTTGAAAACATCCTGAGTTCAAACCCATCAATACCGATTATACTAATGACCGCATGGGGTTCGGTTCCCCTTGCCGTTGAAGGGATGAAAAAAGGTGCCAGCGACTTTATAACGAAACCCTGGACAAACGAACAAATCCTGCATTCAGTTGAAAATGCCTTTGAGCTCGGAAGGGCACGTAAGGGATTTGCTGTTCTGGCTAACGAAAACCGCTCAAAACTTGAAAAGGACTACAACATCTCTTCGTTTATTGGAGAAGACCCGGAGTTCCTTAAAACAATCGGTATCGCAGTTAAGGTTAGCACGACCAACGCTCCAATCCTGATTACTGGTGAAAGTGGTACAGGGAAAGAAGTTCTCGCTGAATTAATTTGGCTCAATAGCAACCGTAAGCAGGATCCTTTTGTAAAAGTTAACCTCGGCGGTATACCCAGCACACTATTTGAAAGTGAGATGTTTGGTCATGTGAAAGGCGCATTTACTGACGCCAAACATGCCCGGACCGGACGATTTGAAGCGGCAGATAACGGAACGATTTTCCTCGATGAAATTGGTGATCTGGACGAAAGTTGCCAAGTCAAACTCCTGCGTGTACTTCAGGACCGTACCTACGAAAAGGTTGGTTCCAGTGAAAGCCGGACGATTGATACGAGGATTATTTCAGCAACAAACCGTGACCTTCCTGAACTCATCAGTGAAAGTCGGTTTAGGGAAGACCTCTTTTACCGTATTAACCTGATCACTGTTCACATTCCACCATTGCGGGATCGTCAAACAGACATCCCAATTCTTGCTAATCATTTTTTAAAGCAGATTTCGACTACGTACAACAGGCCCGAGATGGAAATCACTCCGGCCGCTCTTGATTACCTCGCCCAACAGAAATGGCCTGGAAATGTCCGGCAATTTAAGCAACTTATCGAGAGAACTGTTCTCTTATCCCATTCTGACCGTCTAGATAGCGATAGCTTTATGGTTGCAACAGAAATGGAATTGCCGCAAAAATCTTCATTTCAACTGCCTGCCCCAGGTACTAAGACGCTTGAAGAAATAGAGAAAATGGTTATACTTGATGCATTGAGCTACTACAACTCCAACATGTCCAAGGTCGCTGATGCTCTTGGGCTTAGCCGTTCTGCTCTTTATCGTAGGCTGGAAAAACATGGGATCGATGAATGAATTTACGCCTCCGGCTAATTTTATATTTGACCACTCTTCACTTTGCCATCGCTGGTACAGGAATTTACTTCCTGTGGAACTCACATAAACCCTGGATTCTTCTACTTGAAGTCGTCGTTATTGGTTCATACATCATTGGTTTACAGATTATTAAGGGTTTCGGGTTGCATTTGGACATCATTTCATCAGGAGCAGATTTTATAAGAGAAAAAGATTTCAGTCATACCTTTTCCGAAGTCAAACCAAAAGACATTAATCAGTTGGTAAAAATCTATAATGAAATGATTTCCCATCTCCGTGAAGAAAAAATTCTTCTCGAAGAGCAGCAGGTTTTCCTTCAAAAAGTACTTAACGCTTCGCCATCCGGTATTCTTTCCCTGGATTTTAATGATTGTGTTCGGATGTATAACCCTTCAGTTCTCGAATTTCTAGAAATAGAAACAAAGGAAATCACCGGGAAAAAACTAACAGATTTCAGCTCTGATTTAATTTCAAGACTCATAACTCTACCCATAGGAAAAACAGAAGTCTTCAGCCTTAACACCCGTCGCAAATTGCGCTGTTCTCATCTTCAGTACCGTGAAAGAGGTTTCCTCTGCAGTTTTTACCTTGTTGAGGAAATGACACACGAACTTTGGGAATCTGAGCGTTCAGCATATGAGACTCTGATCCGTACACTATCTCACGAAGTGAATAATACTGTAGGAGCAACAAATTCAATTCTGCGCTCTTGCCTGACCTATGGTTCTCAACTCAACAGCGAGGATAAAGAGGACTTTGAGAACGCCTTAAATGTGGCGATAGAACGAACAGACCTATTGAATCAGTTTATGGCGAGTTACGCTGACGTAATCCGTTTGCCTGATCCTGTAAAAGGGTATGTTGATCCTCTTGAAATTCTGCAAAGGATTAAATCGCTTTTAGGTCCCGAGTCAAATAAACGAAACATTGCGATAGAAATTCACCCTGACGATAACAACTGGAAAGTTTCTCTCGATATGGTTCAGATGGAGCAGGCATTGATGAATATCCTCCGAAATTCCATGGAAGCTATTGATCAGGATGGTAAAATTGACATCCACCTTCTCAAGAAAAACCATAGCAAATATCTTGTAATTGAGGATAATGGACCTGGTCTTACGGATGAAGTAAGTCAATCGCTATTCACTCCTTTCTTCAGCACTAAAGAAAATGGGCAGGGTATTGGGTTAACTCTTACCAGAGAAATTCTAACAAAACATGGTATGGTGTTTTCACTTCAAACCGACAAAGACAATATCACACGATTTACTATTCAATTAGGCAAATAAAAAAGCCGGACATTTTGTATGCCCGGCTTCATCAATAAACAGACTATCTACTTCTGAAGTTTCAGCCTCTTAACGATATCGTTAATAATCCCATCGGCACCATTAACCGGTAACGGACAACTACCGGCACCCTCAAGACCGCCACCACCATATTTAGCCATAAGATCACCAATGTGGTGGGTGTTGCTTCGATCAAAGATACTTTTGCCCACAGCCACCATGACCTTGGTAACATCTCTGTGATCATACACCCTCACATTGACATTACATCTTGAGAAAAGAGCGAAAACTTGAAAACGGTTACCCACAGGGATCTCATCCAGTCCTCTAAAGTCCGTTATACTGACAGGACCTTCCATATCAGTACAACGCATAATCTCTTTTTTAAACTTAATTTCGTCCCGCAAGTAGTTTCGTACTCTGCCCTTTGCTACAGGAAGCTCAAGAATTTCATTTATCGGTAAACCTTTTCTTAGGGCCGCAATGATTTCAAGAGCATACTCACTTGTATCACCCAGAGCAGTTCTTGAATCAAGGGTAATGCCCAGTAAAACCCATGATTCCGGTTTTAGAACTTCTTCGTAGGTGAGGTTGGCTTCGTCATACTTATCTACATATTTAAGAACTTCGTTGTAGTGTTCAAGTTTTTCAGAATTGTAATAACCATAAACAAGAGAAGCGGCTGATGGCGAAATTCCAACTCTACCTTTAACTCCTGCCGGTAAAACACTGACTTCATCGCCTTTTGCATGATGATCAAACCACATTGAAGCATTTGGGTGGAAAGGAAGATTGGCAACAATATCCCCATCGCGAACCTCAACAAGACCATCTTCCACGTCCTTGGGATGTGCAAAATGAATCTCGTCAATTTTTTCCATATCAGCAATCATTGATGCGCATACAACACCGTCAAAATCATCATTTGTAATCAGGCGCATAGCTCCTCCTGAGGATTAGCGAATTAAGAATTATTAAGTCTGAAAACGTTACGGTTTTTAGGCACTTTGAACAAGTGTTTTTAGTTTGCAATTGGAAGTTTTTGGGAATTGAGAGTTCCTGTTATCTCTTTCCCGGCGACCCCATTTTGATATTGCTCTTACCCCGTAAACAGTCTAAACACATTAATCTTAAAACGGTGTAATCTATATCACACGAGGGAAAGAAAGGTGGAGGGGAATATTCCCCTCCACCATTAAAATATTATTTGATTAGTGTCACTTTAGTAGAGACATTCACACCCTTGCTACCTTCCAGCTTAATAAGATAGATACCACTTGAGAGGTTCGGAGCATTCCATTGTGTAACATAAACCCCCTTTTGCTGGAAACCGGTTTCAATTGTACCAACGTGCCTCCCCGTTAAATTATAAACCGAGAGGTTGATCCGCTGATTGTTGTTGATTGTGTAGTGAATCCTGGTGGTACCGTTAAATGGGTTTGGGTAGGCCTTAACCAGATTGGCTTGAACGGGTAAATACCCATTTACTGGATCAACACCGACATCGGGTTGATGGGCATATAAACCTGTTCCTGTTCCTACCAGTAACTCGTCATAGTAGATAAACTGGATATCTGTTCCAACCGGGTACTCGTAATAAAGTGTCCATTCACTTGCACCACTGGTTAACACATAAATTTCATGGTCAATAGCTATATATACATCCCCTGTTGTTTCATCAACGGTAATGGCTTTTGCCCCGACGTCCTCGGGAATTCCTGATCCACCTGAACTTAGTACCGTCCAAACGCTATCACCTGCGGTTTTGCTGTAGATTACCGGATGACCACTCGTGTTAGCGCCACAGGCGTAGATATTACCATCTGAGTCGGCATATAAATCGAGAATAGTGACACTAATATTTTGGGTGTCATTTAGCATATCCTGGGTAATCGTCCAGTTACCAGAGCCATCATCTTCCATTCGGTAGATGCTTCGAGCTGTTCCGGCTGATGCGTCGTAATAGTATTCCACCCCAACGTAGAGGACCGTTAGTCCATCCTCCTGAACAATAACTACATCATTAACATCAGCTCCAAATGAAGGCCAGGCGCCACCGGTGATCTTTGAACAATCCCAATATGGGGAGTTCTCTTCACACAACATTACGCCACCGAACTCTTCATCTTCACCGTAATCTTCACCGTCATAAACACCCGCAAAAATTCTTTCGGTGGATGAGTATGGATCGTTTGCTATCGCTGAAATAAGAGAATTTTGAGTAAATGCAGTATCTATCCCGGCAATTTCAAGAATTGTTGCATTTGAAACCGCTCCGTTTGCACTTTCATACCTGAAAAGACGCAAACTGCTGTTTCCCATGTAGGCAGTGTCTGCCGTTGCGGTTGCAGCTACCGCCGAATACGGAGTAGTATCATATTGTGGCCAATACGGAACCGTATTCCATGTAGGGCTTGTTTGGTAGTCAGTGACATACCAGATTCCAGATTTGCTGGCAACCCAGGCTGTGTTTTTGGTGACATCCATTGCGAATCCGTGAACCTGAACCGCTGTCAATCCATCGTTTATTTCTTCAATGGAACTGCCGCCATCATCTGATGAACCTGCTCCCCAATCTGTCCGCATGTAAATTGTATTTGAATCGTTTGGGTCAATAGCAACCGGACCGTCCATTACACGACCACCCTGAACGGTTGAAGGATACCTTCCCCACGAACCAGATACGCCGTTATTTGTGCTTAATGCTCTGCCGAAATAAACGTTGTAGTTACTCGCATTTCCTGCTGTTGACATGGTTGGCGCCCAACCACCATCGGCATCTGCACAATCAAAGGTTGTCCATGACGTTCCGTCATCATCGCTGTAGCCGATGTAGGTTGCCCTGTCCGGACCAGTTCCGTAATACCCACCTGCAAAGAATCGTCCATCGGGTGCAATCGTAGTTGCCCAATAATCATTACCCGTACTGTTTAGATCAGCCACAGAAAGGGAGGAAAATGCTGTTGAACCTGAAAGGGCATCATAGGTATCACTACTCTTATAAATGTCAGGCGGGGTCCCTGGAACAAAAACATAGACATATTCATTCACCGGGTTGACATGAATTTCTGGACGGAACCCTCCCCCTGAATAGGTGGAGGAAACCAACACTGAGTTTTCTGTATTTACTGAACCATCACTATTAATCGTTCTATAGTAGAGGTGAAGTTCTCCGCCGGGCATTCCCAGGTAAAACAGGATATCATCATAAACCAAAACGTCTTCAGCGGTAGTGGGTTCCACTTCATATAATGAACCCACGTTTATATCAAGACCGTACAACCCTTGACCGGTGGCATGAAAAACAAATCCCGAAGTTGGATCAGCATCAAACCCTCTGGACATCCCTCCGAAACCATCGTCCCAATCCATATCCGGGACGGTACTCCATGTTCCATATACAGGACTACCACCACTGTGGTCAACATCCATATATAACATTGTATTTGCACTAAGCGTTGAGATATAAACCCGGGTTGTTGTTGCGTCAAGTGCTATTGCGTCCAACCATTCGACGTATCCTCCATAAACAGGTTCAGCCGTTGGGGCTTCCTGAGCAATAACAGGGATTACTGTAAGACATAACACAATTACTAATAATAAATAGATGTGTTTAGAACCGGCATCAAAAAACATAATTCCTCCATGAACGAGATATAGAATGATTATTGAAGGCATGCGGATCTATGTTTCTCTGAAGAAACGGAAGGTCGGTCATTTCGTATATTTAGTGTTATTATAGCAAAATCAGTGTGATAATAATCACCTGACATCAATAAGAAGAGCACACTTGGAGTCATTTTACAGAATAAGCGCGACCTCAAGAGCTTGGGGTCCGTGTACCCCCAATACGAGTTCTTTTTCTATGTCTGCTGTTCTGGAGGGTCCGGTAACCATTACAGCAGATCCTTCGAGGTTTTCAGGGTTTTCCTGCCACTTTTTCATCAATTCCGAAATATTTTCCACAACTCGAGACTTGGGAATCACGACGAGATGAAATGGAGGTAAGAGACTGATTGCTCGCTCATCAGGATGGTGAGGCTCAAGCAAGATTGTGCCCGTTTCCATTGCTATTCCAAAAGCTGAAGTCAGTCCCACATCTGCATTTGCCACCTCATCCTTCCAGATTATATACTCTTCAGGCGACATATCTAATCCTGGAGGATTTATTATTCTAAAGTCCGACTCTTTCATCTTGTCCAGAATGCCCAATTCTGAAAAAATCGGATCCGATGAAATTGCCACCTGTTTTGCATCCAGCCCATTTAAAAGACCATTAACACAACCGCGTGCTGTTGATTTATAAACTCGATGAAGCAGTGCATCTACCTCAGCTAAAGACCTTTCAAGTTTAGCAAAAAGACTCATTTTTATCCTTCATCTCTCGATTTGAATTCATCCCTGAACGATTTCTTCTTCAACTTTGGAACTTTCCTGGTTTTGCTCCATGCCGACGGTGCTGCAAGGTCACCTGTGACACGTTGTACAATAGTTCCAAGTTTAGCAGCCCTGTTATAACTACCCTCGTCTTCCATGGTCCGAGTAAAACCTTTCCACATCTGTTTTTCAAGAGATTTACCATAACCTTCCTCGATAGTTCTCTTTCGCAACTCCAACAAAAGGTCTGGAATGGGAATGGATACAGGGCATATATCCTCACACGCTCCACAAAGAGTGGAAGTAAAGGCATGATCTTTTGCTTTGTCCAAACCTTCCAACAGCGGTGTAATCACTTTTCCAATGGGGCCGGGATAGGTACCACCATAAGGATGACCACCAATTTGCTGGTAGACCGGGCAAGCGTTCAAGCATGCACCACAACGGATACACAGTAATACTTCGTTTACTTTTTTATCGGCCAGTATCTTTTTCCGACCATTATCCACAACGACGATATGAACCTCACCTGGACCTGTTGGTCCTGGAGACGGTCCATACATCAGGTTCAAATAGACTGTTGCCTTTTGGCCAGTGGCGCTTCTAGCTAACATTTGCCAGAGAATAGCGAGTTCGTCCAGGTTTTGTGTCACCCTTTCATATCCCATAAGGGCGATTACGACTTTAGGCATACTGCTGACCATTCGCCCATTGCCTTCGTTCGTTACAGTGGCAATATGGCCGGTCTGAGCAACGGCAAAATTCACCCCGATCATTCCAACATCGGCTTTCAAAAACTCTTCACGAAGAACTTTTCGAGCTATTTTTGTTAATTCCGTGGGATCATGTGTATAGGGCACATTCAGTTTTTCGGCAAACAATTTTCCAACGTCGTATCGGTCCAGATGCATACCCGGCATAGTAATATGGCTGGGTGCTTCCTTGCGAAGCTGAACGATGTATTCACCCAGATCTGTCTCAACGGGGTTTACTCTATTTTTTTCCAGAAACCCGTTGATCTCGATCTCTTCACTGAGCATGGATTTGGACTTCAGTACACGGACTGGTTCTCCGTTGTCCTTTTTCCTTTCCACATCTTTTACAATTTTAAGAATTTCTTCTCGTGCGCTACTTGCGTCTGGCGCCTCGTGAACGATGACACCATGCTCTGCCCATTTTTCTCTCAACTTTTTATGATAGTCCGGCAGATTGTCAACGATGTCCTGACGGTTGGTTGTTATTCTCTTCCGTTTTTCCTCAAAATCAGTCCACTCATCTGCTCTTACATCTCTGGCGAGAGCCGCTTTACGAGTATTCTTTTTATAAGGTAAAACTTTTCCTGGTTCACGATTTTTTATGGATTCACGAGCCTTTTTCTTCAGATCTCGGGGATTTGACGCATAACTCATATCTGCTCCCCGTTGAGAATTCGGCTATAATGCATAAACTTCAATGGGAGTTTTTTCTTTTCCGCTAGACCGGCTATATGCATCAGGCAGGAGTCATCTGTCGCTGTTACAACTTCAGCCCCACTACTAGTGATGGCTTCAAGTTTATCTTCACCTATTGCGGTTGAAATCTCTGGGGTCTTTACTGCAAATGTCCCCCCGAAACCACAACACGCCTTTCGGTCTTCTAACTCTACCAGTTCAATATCTTTTACACTTCCCAGCAACATCATAGGATTTTCGAATATGCCCAGTTCACGATATCCGTGACATGATGCATGATAGGCGGTTTTATGTGGAAAGGATGAATCAACTGATTTGACACCCAGAACGTCAACAAGGAATTCGCTTAATTCATATATACGGGGCTTGAGTTCTTCATAACTCCGAATTAGCCCTTCATCTTGAATATTTAACTTCGAGTATTGGTGACGGACCATTGCGACACAACTAGCAGAGGGAGCGACAACATACTCCTGCTCAGCAAAAACTTTTATAAATTTTTCAGCAAGGAGCTGAGCTTCATCAAAATAGCCTGAATTGAATGCCGGTTGTCCACAACAGGTCTGCCCGGTTGGAAAGTTTATTTTGCAGCCAAATTTTTCTAACAGGGAAACCGTTGCATGCCCTGTTTCGGTATAGAGTTGATCCACAAAACAGGGAATAAAGAGGCTAACGTTTTTCATGAAACTCCTGTCCGTTGGGGTAGTCGACTAAAGGTAGGTCGCTAATACTTCATTTTAAACAGTTCCTCAAAAAATTCTTTTCTTACTTCTTTCTCCCTGTCCCAAGGATTTTGAATGTAGAAACCCTTATATTTTCATTCGAAATAAATGATAAAAACGGATGACCCTTTGAACCTTGAGTTAACCATATATAATGCGTCACTTGTCCTTGTGGCAGGAGTGCTGCTAACCTACATCACTGCCCTTGTTGCCGGATACGTCAAAGAATGGGCAGAGAAAAAGGGTTACCTTGCTATTCCCAACGCTCGAAGTTCTCACAATAAACCCGTTCCGTCTGTCGGCGGCCTTTCTATTGTTTTAATCGTTATGCTGGGGTTTTTAATACTTTCTTTCCTTGTCACTCTGGATACGCCCTGGTATTTAATTCTATTTGTCAGCTCTTCGTTAATCATCGCCGTTGGTCTATTTGATGACATTTTTGAGATAAAAAAACGGATCCGGATTTTTATACACATAGCTGCAGCTCTTATTGTCATACTTTGGATCGGCAGCAATCTTCAAATCATTTTTCCAAGAGCGATAAACCTGACAGGCCCCTTTGCAACAATCTTTATCGTACTATACGTCGTCTGGAATATTAACCTTTATAATTTTATGGACGGTATAGACGGTTTAGCTGCTGGTCAGGCCGTTTTTATGGGGGCAACTGCGGGAACGATTGCTTGGGTTAACGGTAATTTCCCTCTCGCCTTGGCCTATTACCTTCTCGGTTTTGCGTCTTTAGGTTTCCTCAAATGGAATTGGCATCCAGCCAAAATTTTTATGGGTGACCTCTGTAGCGGTTTTATGGGTATAACAATGGCCATACTTGGTCTATGGGGAAAGTTGACCAGCTCGGTTCCATTGACTGCATTTCTTATTCTAATGGCAATCTTTTACGTTGATCCAACCTATACGATCATTCGTCGACTACTTGAAGGCGAAAATCCCACGACTACCCACCGCGATTTTGCTTTTCACCATGCTATTAGAAAGGGTTATAGCCACGCCCGGGTCACTGGAACAATTCTATTGATCGACCTTTTCTGGCTTGCACCGTTGGCTGTTTGGACCGTTTTACTCCGTTCCAACTGGTCAATTCCGGTATTATTAATCGCTTACGCACCCATCATTTTTCTTGTGATCTTTATGAAGGCCGGGCAAAGATTAAATGATGGTCAAGACCCGGATTACAAAGAAAAGAAACATTCCTGATTTCCAGTACTCGCTTTCCTTACCCGTTTGATTGAAGTATTTCCCCCCGACCCCTTCAGTTTTTCCCTCTTTCTACCGATAAGAGAAGTGGATATCTATATAAATATGAGAGATTTATGCTGATTTCAGCGATTGTTCCTGTGTATAAAGGTGCTGAGACTCTGCCACGCTTTTTTGAGTCCATCCGAGAGCTCCATCCTGTTAACGGGATCGAGCTAGAGATTGTGCTCTGCGTTGATGGCCTGAACGAAGACATCTCTCATCTGGTTCCCGTAAATAGTTTCTTTCCCGTGAGGATTATTAACCAAGACCACGCGGGCCAATCGACAGCGACTAATCTTGCAGCAAAACACGCCACAGGCGAATTTTTATGGTTGCTTGTTCAGGACGTTACACCCAAGCGGGATGCATTACAGGAGTTGATTGAACGTGGCTCCTACGATTCACGGTTATTGGTACAGGGAAACATCGTCCACTCCCCGGAATTGATGGAAGACCGTTTTACCAATTTTATCACCAATGACTCCAACTTTCAATTTCATTTTCAATCCATAAAAGATGTAAACAACCTGAAACCGGGCCACCATTATGCTCCTCATGCGCTGGTAAATCGCAAACGGTTTGTGGCTGTTGGTGGTTATGATCCCGCACTACCCTTTGGGTTTCAGGATACCGACTTTGGGCTAAGATGGAAAATTAACGGAAATCGAATTGTTTTTGCAGAAAACTCCATCGTTTATCATCACCACTTGTTTGATCTGGATGGTTACTACAATCGACTCTACCGTATTGGGAAGGCGTGTGTTGATTTCTTCCAGAAATGGAACAAGGAACCTCTCATTTCACAGTATGTAACTGACCTTGAGAATAACGCGGCCGTTATTGTTCCAGTAATCAAACGAGTTGAATCGATTCTTTCCCTGTGGAAAAGGACTCAGAGTGATCCCAACATCAGCTTTGACGCTAACGTGGTGGACATTGATCTAAATGACTGCTTCCGTTTTTATCTTCAAGATATTTACAACCGGGGAATGGCAGATCGATACAACGAGTTAAATATTGGCGCCTACTCTTCCTTGCATGCTAAAACGGATCCCTATGTTCCCGGCGGGTCTATATTTGATTGGGTGGAGAACCTTGCTGAAAATAGAAGTAGTCCTGCATCAGCTTTTATTCGTTCAGCATAAAAATGAAATTAGAGTCTAGTATAAAACCTATTGAATTAAAATCTTGCTGATTTATTAATTCATTTGCATCTTTCAGGATGTGGAAAAGTGATTTTCTGGAGGCTGATGTGAAAGCACGTCGTCTAAATATTGTTCTCTCCATATCAATACTTGTGCTCACGTCAATTTTTCTTGCGCACTGCGCCAAGGAAGATAGCCCAACAGAACCCACCGACACCATCGACCTTATCGGATCGGTTATCGCTGAGCCGGACTCTATAGTACCCGGTAGTACATCGACTTTGACAGTACTGGATGGCGAAGTCGGTCCAGAAGACACGTTGACATATACCTGGTCAACCTTCGAAGGTTATTTTGGTACTACGCCCACAACAAAATCGCTGAGCACTCCTTCTGAATTTGTAGTGTGGACCTCCCCAAATCGAATTGGAAGCGCCACTATTTATGTTGAAGCTACTAACGGAAGCATAACCTCTGAAGACTCAGTCACGATTTACCTCAACAACCCAATCGCAACCACAATTATTACTCCTCAATCCGACTCCTATTATATGCCCGAAGATACTGTAACATTTACAGCCTCTATTCTTGGCCTGGAATCCATCACGTATGACTCAAGTTATTTCCGTTGGAGAATCGCCGATAGCACACTCCACGAAACGGTTAATGCTGCAAATTTGAGTTTTGCGTCCGCATTGGGCTACGGCGAGCGTCAGGTTATTCTTGATGCGACTGTTTTTACTTCAAACGTCATTGACACATCTGTATCTGATACGGTGATCACTGAAATCCTTCAGCTTGACACCCTTATGTCAAGTGATACGGTCATGGTGAACAACAGCTTGGTTGAGGCACTTGTTTTATATGACATTGAGAAGAGTTACAAATATAATCGCCTTACCTGGAGTAAATTTATTGATGCCTCCGGCGAATATTTTGCGGGATATGTTGTGTCCAGAACCCCCGGACTTTATGGCACAAGTATCTCCTATGATACCCTAAGCGCTCTGGATGGATATACCACAAACGACACTTCCGGTTATCTTGATACGCTAATCGTTATCGGAGAAACCGTTCGATATACTGTAAGCGGCCTGAATACCTTCGGACGTAGCACTCCCTCAAATGTGAAGAGTATCGCCTCTGGAATTTTTTCTCAGTTTAACGGACCACTCGGTGATCTTGTTCTTGATAACCAGCGCAACTATGCTTATGCCAGCCAAACCGATGTGGATTCTGTCGTTGTTCTGGATATTACCTCTAATAGTATCGACTTCAGATTTGGAACGGACAGTGGTCCTCTGGGCCTCGCCTTTAACGGTGACGACCTACTCTATGTTGCCAACTCAGGTGATACTACTATTACCGAAATCAACGTTGATGATATGACAGTAAGTTCTGAGATTGGCGTTACGATTACGTCTACCAATGAGAGACGTAATCCCATGTACATGGCCTACAGGGAATTTCCGTCTTTTGCGTTAATTGTTACAGTATCCGGGAATAACTATCCGGTGATTATAGAAGAGACTTTTTCTGGAATAGAAAAGTATGAGTTTGAACGTTCGGGATTAATCCACGACAGTTCGTTTGTAATGGTAGATGAAACAAGAGGTTTACTTTATATAAGTGAATATGATGGCTACCCGATGAGTCTATTCAAATATACTATGGTGGGTACTGCTGATACGTGGTCGGTTATGGAGGACCTCGGACACCTTGGCTACCGCTTAAAGGACATGGCTTTTACTCCCGATGGCGAAAGACTACTGCTCGCCTGTGAATCACCATATAAAATACAGATCGTTCCGACTACCAACGGTTTTTACCCTGAAACATCCTCAATTGAGACCGGGCCTTACCCTAACGCTGTCACCATTTCAGCCGATGGGTCTCTTGCCTATACAGCCAGTAGCAACAACGAGATAAACATTTGGGATATTTCAGATATCCAAAACCCGACGTTTGTGAAGAACTACCGCTTTGCCAGTCCTGTAATTCGTGATGGTATCGAAATTACGGATGATGATCGTTTTCTGGTCGTCATCACCTACAACCAGGAGAACGATATTTCTCAAATCAACCTCGTTGAATCCCCATAAATTTTGTATTTTCTATTGATTGAGTGTCCAAGAGTTACTTATAATAGTTACAATAATAAAAACCATATCAAAGGCTTCCCGATTTTAGGTTTTCTTCCCGGGAACCTTTGGTAACAGGTTGAAAGCATTGTCAATCACTTCGGTGAGGTCAACATGCGTACACCTCGTTATTTATTCTTATCCTTTTTCCTGATTGTTCTCTCTCTACTTATTTTCGGTTGCGACAGCGAAGACGACAAAGAGAACTCCGCTCCGGTTATTCAAAGCATTGTTATCTCCCCAAATCCTGTATTACCGGGCGAGACAGCCGGCTTAACCGTTACAGCAGTAGATCCCGATGCGGATGATCCAGATATCGAATTTGATTCTTTACGGTATGATTGGTCGGCCCAGGCAGGAGAATTTATCACTTCGACCGACCAGGCCTACGTTGAGTGGCGTGCTCCAACAGAAACCGGTCGCTTCGGTTTCGAAATTCTTGTAAGTGATGGCGATGCCGTTACCCGCGACAGCGCCTTTATTCAGGTTGATGACGAGGTGAGTAGTCCCCTGTTCCAAGCCATATTAATGACTCCGAGGGATAGTTCCTTCTATACGGCTAACATGGATATCGATTTTGTTGGACGTATTGCCGGATGGGAGAACCTCTACGGCAGCTACCTTGAAGTGGAATGGCGAAGTGATGTTGATGGTATTCTCGACAATACCGGTCCCGACACATTGGGTTTTGTTGGATTCACCGGCACACTTAGTGAGGACACTCATGAAATCATTTTGGACGTCCGTGTAAACGAAGCCTACCGATCACTTGATACAGTTACCGTAAATGTCTTTCAGGAAGACTTGATTGTTCTTGAACCCGTTCACAGAAATTACCTCGAGAACAGCCTGACGTGGGAACACAATGGTGACGAAGAGCTTTTTGTATCATACAAGGTTATGAGACAGGAAGGCACCGGCGGTCGTCTAATGGAAATCGCCCACATTGAGGATTTAAATACAACTTCATTTACTGACACTTCAATCGTTCTGGGCGAAACCTACAATTACATTCTATACGTTGAATACGACTTTGGTTTTACTGCACACAGCTATCCGCAAATAATAACAGCGGGTGTTTATAACTTTATTCCCTCTGCCATTCGCGATATGCATTATGACAATGCCACTGAATATCTTTACGTAACAGCTCCGGCCTTGCCTGACCCGCCGGGAGCCTATGCAATTGATGTCACTGCAAACAACCTTGACTATTTCTATTGGTTTAATGATTCACTACCCGGCGAGGATTACGACATTCTCTTCCGTCCGTGGGGTTTTGGTGTTGCTGAAGATGAGAGAAAACTTTTTGTGGGTAGTATCGGCGATAGTGCTGTCTGGAGTATTGATCTGGACGGGCATTATTTCTCGCGCATTATTGATCTGCGAGGCTGGGGTCTGGAACCCATGTATCTTGACTACGACGATGACAATCAGGTCATTTACGCTACAGCCAACAATCGTTTCCCGCTCAGAATGGAACGATTTGGTGACATTTATAACGTCACCTCTATTTCAGATTCCCGTCTGATCTACTCCAATTCAATGTTGATTGTAGATGACGAAACCGATGAACTCTATATTTCGGAAATTGGTGGATTCCCTGCCAGTCTCTTCAAGTATGATATCAGCACAAATCCACCCATTCTGATTTATGAAGACCTTCATAATACGCTTGGGTACAATTTATGGGATGTTGATTTGCACCCATCAGGCAACAGCTTGTTTATCGCATGCGAGTCACCACACCATGTTCAGATTATAAATCCCAACGATTTCTCAATAACGGATATGCTTGACACTGGCCCCGGTACCGGGCCAACTGCTGTCTTTATTGCGCCTGATGGTATAACCTGTTATACAGGCAGTGAGAACCTGGTTCAGAAATGGAATTTACTGACAAATACTATAGAGTGGACTCAAACCTTCAGAGACCCGATTAGCCGTGATGGTATTCGAGCTAGTGAAGACGGTGAAATACTTATGGTGACAACAGGTTATGCCTTTGAAGATGCGGCAAGAGTCTTCATCATATACCTGGACTGAGGTGTGATTTTTAGGGTTAATTTGTTCTTCTAAGACATATGGTGTACCTCCAAGGCGGTTTTGCTCCTCGGAGGTACCCTAATCTCTTGCGTTTTCGCCTTCATTCCCGTATATATCCGCTCACTTGTTTTTGATTAATCTATAGCCCTGGAGCATAGAGGCCAATTGGTCTCTGTGTTGACTCTAAGCCTATGTGAATCTATATTCTCGGGCTTGAATTTTATATACGTTTTTATATACGTACGGTGGGTATGGTGAAAACCGCACATTTAAACAAAGAGACAGTTGACCGCAATTGGTATGTGGTTGATGCAGAAGATCTGGTATTAGGACGTTTGGCTTCAAGAATCGCAACAGTGTTGCGTGGGAAGCACAAACCAACTTTCAGCCCCCATGTAGATGGTGGAGATTTTGTCGTCGTCACGAACGCAGACAAGATCAAGCTTACGGGATTAAAGCTGGAGAAGAAGTATTATCTCCGTCACTCCGGATATCCGGGTGGGCAACGTAAAACGATGCTCAGTGAAATGCTCGAAAAGCATCCAGATCGTGTAATTCGTAGAGCCGTCTGGGGAATGCTTCCCAAAGGGCCGCTCGGTCGTAAGCAGATTAAAAAGCTGAAGGTTTATGCTGATAGTGATCATCCTCACACAGCACAGAAACCAGAACCAATGCCGCTGTAAGAGGAAAAGATGGCTAAAATTCCTGTTAATTCAGTATATGCAACCGGTAGGCGAAAAAGCGCAGTCGCAAAAGTGTGGCTTGCCCCCGGTGATGGAAATGTGGTCGTAAACGGCAAAGAGCTGTTGGGTCACTTCAAGAGAGATATCCTCAAGCAGGTTATCGAACAACCTTTGGCAATTATAGACGGCGTCGGCAAGTACGACATCTATGCTGTCTGCAAAGGTGGCGGTCTTTCTGGTCAAGCCGGTGCAATCCGCCTTGGTATCAGCCGCGCTCTTGTAAAGCTCGACGAAGAACTACGCTCTTCCCTACGTCAGTATGGCTTCCTTACACGTGATCCACGTGAGAAGGAACGTAAAAAGTATGGTCAGCCTGGCGCACGTAAAAAGTACCAGTTCTCCAAGCGTTAAAAATCTCCTATTGGTGGTACTTTACCACTGCTACGAGTTTTGATATCTACTTTGAATCGGGAGTGCAAGCTCCCGATTCGTTTCACAAGCCTGATTGCAATGATAAATTGTTCAGGCTTTTGCCACTAACAAAACCGATCAATACCCCGGCCAAGGGCGTGCAAAGAACGAGCACCCCTGCTTCGCGTCGGTGAGGTCAAGGAAAGGACTACCCATGGCAAGGGTAAATGTACAGCAGTTAATTCTCGCCGGCGCCCACTTCGGGCACCTCACACGCCGTTGGAATCCAAAGATGAAACCTTACATCTTCATGGAAAAAAACGGTATTTATATTATTGACCTTTCTAAAACAATGAAGATGCTTGAAGACGCAAACGAACTTGCAAATAAAATTGCAGCTCGCGGCGACAGCATTCTTTACGTCGGAACCAAAAAACAAGCTCGCGACATCATGAAGCAGGAAGCCACACGCGCTGGAATGCCTTATGTCAACGAACGCTGGCTCGGTGGTATGCTGACAAACTTCTCGACCATTAGAAAGTCAATTAAGAAGCTTGACAGCCTTGAGAAAAAATCTACAGACGGTACCTACGAAAGTATTACCAAAAAAGAACGTCTTATGATGGACAAACTCCGCGAAAAGCTCGAAAAGAACTTGAGCGGTATCCGTCACATGAAGCGTCTTCCTGGTGCCATGTTTGTTGTTGATACTCTTCTTGAAGACATTGCAATTCGCGAAGCCAGAAAGCTTAACATCCCGATTTTTGCAATTGTTGACACCAACTCCGATCCTGATCACATTGATTTCCCAATCCCGGCAAATGATGATGCCTATAAATCAATTGGGTTGATCACCAAGACCTTTACCGATGCCGTTATTGAAGGTGTCGCACTGGTTCAGGCAAAGAAACAGGATGAACCTGCTCCGACCAAGAAGCAGGATGGTGGCAAGCGTCGCTCCGGACCTCGTCGTCGCCGTGGCGCCCCCAACAAGCCCAAAACCAATAGATAATCGTATAAACGCCGGGCAACATTTTGCCCGGCGTTCTTCAGAGTGCAACCGATAGACTTCCGGCAGGGAGTCTATCATAAGTGATAGGAGCTCAGCATAATGGCTATCTCCGCAAAAGATGTAATGGAACTGCGCAAAAAGACCGGCGTAGGTATGATGGACTGTAAAAAAGCCCTCACGGAAAACGATGGCGACTTCGAAGCTGCAATCAAATTTCTCCGTGAAAAAGGTATGGCCAGCGCAAGTAAACGTGCCGACCGTGAAGCTAAAGAGGGTCGCGTTGCAATTATTATCAATGACACCCACACCGCAGCCGCCATGGTTGAACTCAACAGTGAAACAGACTTTGTCTCGCGTAACGAAGAGTTTATAGCCCTTGTCGATACATACGCTGCCCAGGCATTGAAGATTGGCGAAACCAAAGGTATCAACGGATTGATTCCAGTGGACGAGTTTGACACTGAAGCAATTACCGCCTTAGCCGGAAAAATCGGCGAGAACCTTGGACTTCGCAGAGCTGCATATATAGCTGATGCTGACAGTTACGTTGACAACTACATTCATCCCGGTGACCAACTGGGTGTATTGATCGTTCTTAAAGGCGACAAAGATTCTGACGCTGTCAAAGAATTAGGCCATGACCTGACCCTTCAGATTGCTGCCGCATCCCCTCTCTATGTGAGATCAGATGAAATTTCTGACGAAGCAAAAGAGAAGGAAAAAGAAATTTATAAAACTCAGATGCTCAATGAAGGCAAACCTGAAAACATCATTGACAAGATTGCAGAAGGCAAACTGAACAAGTATTATGAAGAAGTATGTCTGCTGAATCAGCCTTACGTCAAAGAGCCGAAAATGAAGGTCAGTGCCCGTGTAAAAGAAGCCGGCGCTGCAATTGAAGTCGATAAATTCATCCGCTTTAAGGTTGGAGAAGGGGCTGCATAATCGTGAGCAACCTGCCCTATAAAAGAGTCCTGTTGAAACTTTCCGGCGAAATGATGGCCGGCGAGGACAAATACGGATTCAACGAAGAAATCCTTCAAGCCATTTGTCAGGAACTTGCAGAAGTTTCCAGGCTGGGCATTGAACTTGGGATTGTTGTTGGTGGTGGTAATATTTTCCGTGGCCTCCACGCCGCTGAAAAAGGTATGGAACGTGTACCTGCTGATCATATGGGAATGCTTGCTACGGTGATTAACGCCGTCGCCTTGCAAAACAACATTGAGCGGCTTGGTGTTCAGACACGCGTCATGTCTGCTATTTCTGTTGATGAGGTTGCAGAACCGTATATCAGGAGAAAGGCAATCCGTCACCTCGAAAAGGGCAGAATTGTCATTTTTGCAGCAGGAACGGGTAATCCCTTCTTTACAACAGATACCGCTTCAGCACTAAGAGCCAGTGAAATTCGAGCCGACGTCTTGCTTAAAGGAACCAGGGTAGACGGAGTTTACGACAAGGATCCCGAAAAATTCGACGATGCCGTTCGTTACGATTCACTGACTTATAAAGAGATACTGCACAAGCAGTTGCGAGTAATGGATCTGACAGCAATCACCTTCTGTCATGACAATAATACTCCTCTTTATGTCTTTGACATGAAGAAGCGAGGAAACTTGCTTTCTCTTATAAAAGGTGGTAAAGTAGGGACGTCAATTACAGGAGAATGAGTTCGTCTTGTCAACTTGCCAATGGAGTCAATCATGGATGGTGTAGATTCGATTATTCTTGATGCCGATGATCGTATGGATAAATCTGTAAATGTTTACCGTGAAAGTTTATCCAAAATCCGCACAGGAAAAGCGTCGATTGGTCTTTTTGAGGGCATAAAGGTAAATATGTATGGAACCGAGATGCCGCTTGATCAATGTTCTAATATTCTAACCCCAGAGGCGAGGCTGATCGTAATTCAGCCTTATGACAAGAACTCAATCCCGTCGATTGAAAAGGCGATTCTGGTTTCTGACCTCGGTCTGAACCCTGTGAATGATGGTACTGTTGTCCGAATCAACATACCCCAACTCACTGAAGAACGTCGTAAGGAGCTTGTAAAAGTCGTTCATCGTTATGCTGAAGACACCCGGCAAAGTGTTCGCCAGGTGAGGCGCGATGCTAATGATCAGCTGAAAAAATTGCAGAAGGATTCTGAAATTTCAGAAGACATCATGCACGACCGTCTGGCAGATGTTCAGGAAATGACTGACAAACATGTCAAACAGGTCGATGAAATTTTAGCTGAAAAAGAAAAAGAAGTACTTGAAATCTGATTACTAAGAGAGCTAATATTGCTCTCAACTTAGCTTCCCATAACGCGATGTTCTCCCAACATCGCGTTTCTTTTTTGCCCCCCTTAGCCTCCATTAACTTATTGACAATCTTTTGAGACAATAAGTACTTTTGCATGAAACCTTATCGTGGATTTAATGCATATTCACGGTTTTCTGCTGAAGAGCATCAACGGAGGAAATAATGGCTCTTAAGATTCTTGACACCTGTATCAGCTGTGGCGCATGTGAACCGGAATGCCCGGTTGAAGCCATCACAGAAGGCGACGATATTTATGTAATCGATCCCGATACTTGTATCGAATGTGAAGGTTACAACGATGAACCGCAGTGCATCGAAGTATGCCCGGTACACGAAGATGATGAGCCTTGCATTGTTAAATTGTAAGCTCCTCTCAGCTCGTAGCTGAGTTAAGCGCCCGATCTTCACGAAGGTCGGGCGCTCAGCTTTATAAGTCATTTTACTTTATTATCCCCAGCATATATCTTATCAGATTCAATCACACAGGATTTATTTATGATTTTAGCCATATTATTGGTCATTGGTGGACTGGTTTTGCTGATCCTTGGAGGTGAAGGTACCGTCCGTGGTGGTTCAGCCATTGCCACCCGTCTGAAAATTCAGCCCTTTGTAATAGGAGCAACTGTTATTGCGTTCGGGACTTCTGCTCCCGAATTAGCTGTAACAATAATTGCGAACATCAAAGAGGCCCCGGGATTGGCCTTGGGAAATATTGTTGGAAGTAATATTGCAAACCTGGGGTTGATTCTTGGTGTCGCCGCTCTGGTTGCACCTCTTTTCCTGAAGAAAAAAATATTTAAAAACGAATTACCAACTGCAATTCTCGTGCTTGTTTTGCTGATGCTATTTGCCTGGAATGGCACAATCAGCCGTATCGAAGGAATAATCCTTCTGGCCAGCATGGTCCTGGCGACACTCCGAACGATTCGCAGAGCGAACAAAGACCGCCTTAGCAATATTGAGGCTGAGGAAACCCCTGCCTATAGTACCCCTGTTGCCTCCATACTGGTGGTCGTTGGTTTAATCTGCCTTTTCCTTGGCGGCAAGTTCCTCGTTGACGGAGCGGTAGTCATTGCTGAAGCGATGGGTGTTCCTCAATGGGTTATTGGTGTTGTTATTGTGGCTTTGGGAACCAGCATGCCTGAAGTGGCTGCGTCTGTAACAGCCGCTCTTCACGGCAAAGGAGACATTGCTATCGGCAATGTTCTTGGAAGTAATGTGTTTAACGTACTACTTGTCCTTGGGACAGGCGCCACTATCAGACCGATTAGCGTTGAAATCGGTATCCATTTTGACCTGCTTGTCTATGCGTCTCTAACTATATTTGTTCTTGTGCTTGTTGGATTGAAAGAGAAAATTACCCGGATAGCGGGAATTCTATTGCTTCTTGTCTATATTGTATATGTAACCCTATCGCTTGTTTAGGGTAAAGCCTGCTATGGAGTGATTATGTGTTTCCGAGCGTTAAAGATTTTAAATACCATAATTCTTTCTTTCGTCGTCATATTCTTTTCCATTGGTTGCGAGGAGAGTACTACCGATGTACCAGAGGATAATCCTGGTGAAATTCTGATCACGCAGGCCGAACTCATAAGCTTTCAGGTTCAGGGGCAAGTAAGCCCCATCCGTTCCAAACTTAATACCTTCTGGGGTAATAGTTCCCCGAATGAAGAAATTGCTGATAGTCTTCTTGAAAAACTGGTATCAACCACCTCCCTGATCTGGTCTGCCGGCCTATTGGACCACGAAGGTCAGGTCTTAAAGGTATTTCCTGTAACAGAGGATAGCCTTCTGGGTCGTTCCTGGTATGATATACCTCAAGTACACGATGCCCTTGAGACACCAAGCCTTTTGACCGGTACAGTAGACAAAAACAGTATTGACCGAAGAAGCTATAATTATTACCGCTCTATCACAGAAGTTGATCAACCTTTTGGTGTCCTTTTTTGCGCTATTAACGCTGATTCTCTGATATCATTGTCCACTGGACTCGCTGAAATAGATGAAGAAAACCAACGAGGACTTTTTATACTTGAAAAAAGCTCCAAGATTATTTACGACAGATCCGAGAGCTATTTTGGCCAAGCAATGAATAACCCTCAATCTTTTTCACCCAATGCTGTTTCGTTGGCAACCATGATGACAGACCCCAGCTCGGCTAACGGATATTTGAACTACGATGGAATCGATATTCCTGGAGGGCTGATTGACGGACACCGTCACATTGTTGGTTGGGCAATATGTCCAATGGAGGGAAATACCTTCTGGTCCATCGCTATTACAGAACCCATTTAACGATATTTGGTTGAATCCATGAAAATTTTTCGCGTTGTCCCAACGCTTGCATTCGCCCTATTAATTCTGATTGCAGGTTGCAGTAAAAAGAAAGCGCCACAAAAACGTTCCACCTCCTACGAGGGTAAATCCGGCGAGGAGATCGCCTACGAGATCGCTGACGAATATGGGATTCCCATATTTGAAGGGACTGATGTCCCGCCTGACTTTCCTGTTTGGCCCGAAGGCACAACCTATACGACGGCATATCGCGACACGACGATTATGATGCGAACTCAGGCTCTGGACGGACTCTACCGTCGTGCTCTTGAGGAACACGGTGAAGACTTTGAAGGACAAGTCACCCTTCGTTTTATCATTTTCCCCGATGGTCATGTGGAATATGTTGAGGTAAAGCATTCAGCATGGAGTAGTGTAAAGGCAGAGTCACTGACCGATTCGATGGCGCAGCGGGTCGCCCAATGGACGTTCCCGCCCGGGCTAGAGAAACCTATTGCAATGACTCAACCATGGAAATTTCAACCCTGATCTGGATTTATGAATGTCTGAGAACAAAGAGTACCGTCTGAATGGCCGAATAATCGAAGGGGTTACTCTCGATTTCTGGGCCACTCTGGCTTTCGATTCCACCTATGACCTCAGAAAGAGGTTGAGACGAGAAAGAACCCATCAATTTTTCCTTGATCTCGGTTATAAACCTGATTTTGATCAAGTCGTAATGGCTTTGGACGATTTCAGTCAACAGTGGATGAAAAACTGGCTTGAAAAACAGAAAACACCCGGTGCCTATGATGCTGTTCTGTTCCTGATGGATGAGTTCGGATATAATCTAAACGAGTCCCAACAAAAGGAATTGGCCTTAATTATAGATGATGCCATGGTTGACGCTCCACCCGAACCCATCGAGGGGATGAAAGAGGCGTTAGAAAAACTTGCAAAGGTTTTTCCTCTGGCCCTGATTTGCGATACTGGACTTAGCGGAGCAAAAAACGTTAATCGACTAATCGAAAAGTGGGGTATCTCCGACCTTATTAAAGTCCGTGTATTTTCCGAAGAAATGGGTGTCTCAAAACCTAATAAAATAATGTTTCTGACTGCACTGGACGGAATCAAAATTCCTCAACACAGAGCGGTTCATATTGGTGACATGGATCCAACGGACATCCTTGGTGCGAAAAACCTTGGAATGGCGGCTATCCGTTTTGATGGTGGTAAAGACGAATCAAAATGTGCCAAGTGTTCTATGGCGGATAAGATTGTTCACAAATGGTCGGAAGTAACCGACCTACTCCTGAAAGAACAGAACTAAGTTGGCCTTTCCAACGAAACAAGAAATCGTTGATGCTCATAAACGGATTACGCCGTTTATTCACCGCACCCCCGTCCTAACGAGTAAAAACATCAACTCGCTTCTTGGCATTGAACTCTACTTTAAATGTGAAAACCTCCAAAAAGTAGGTGCGTTTAAAATTCGAGGTGCCACTAATGCTGTAATGCAATTATCCGAAGAGGATGTAAAAAAGGGAATCGCTACCCATAGCTCCGGCAACCATGCTGCAGCTTTGGCTCTGGCTGGAAAAAACCGAGATACGACAGCTTACGTCGTCATGCCTGAAAATTCTCCTAGAGTTAAGGTGGAAGCAGTAAATTCCTATGGAGCAAAGATCACTTTTTGCAAACCAACTCTGGAATCACGCGAAACTACGCTGGATGCAATTGTCAAAGAAAAGGGCGCAACTTTTATTCATCCTTACAACAATAAACATGTCATCACGGGACAGGCTACTGCGTGTAAGGAGTTAATTGAAGATTCTCCAGTTCTGGACTATATCATTGCGCCGATTGGCGGTGGTGGGCTATTGAGCGGCACGTTATTATCCGCTAACTATTTTGCTTCAAAAACCATGGTCATTGGCGCTGAGCCTGCGGGAGCTGATGATGCGTATCGGTCTATTCAGACCGGTAAGAGATTGCCATCAGTTTTACCAAATACCATTTGCGATGGTTTACTTTCTGCCCTCGGGACACTAACCTTTCCTATCATTCGAGATTTTGTTTCAGAGATTATTACTGTTTCTGAGGATTCAATCATAGAGGCAATGCGACTTATTTACGAACGAATGAAACTGGTTGTCGAACCCTCTGCCGCTGTGACATTGGCTGTGATTGCGGAAAACCGCGATTTATTCAAGGGCAAAAGTGTTGGGCTTATCCTAAGTGGTGGAAACGTTGACCTGCCCCGTCTTCCTTTTTGAGCGCTCTCTCTTTACCTCTTGGATCAAATGAACTTATCCTCTAAATTCTGATTATGTCAATTCCGGAAGATACCATACGGCAGGTGCGTGAAAGCACCGATATCGTTGAAATCATCAGCGAGCACGTTTCCCTTCAGAAAAAAGGCTCAGCCAACTACTTTGGCCTCTGTCCTTTCCACGAAGAGAAAACACCTTCATTTTCTGTTCACTCAACTCGTCAGACCTATCACTGCTTTGGTTGTGGTGAGGGTGGCAATGTTTTCAATTTCCTGATGAAAGTTGAAGGGCTGGAATTTCCTGATGCTGTTCGCCGGTTAGCTGAACGTACCGGAATTACCATTAATGAACAGGGTCAGAAAAAACAAACCGGTGAAACCGAAGTCCTCTACCAAGCCTCGGCTTTGGCGTTAAAATATTTTCGTTACCGTCTAACGGATATGCAGGGTCCGGACATTGACTTCGCTCGCAAATACCTTGAAGATCGCGGCATCAGCAACGAGTTGGCAGAAACGTTTCAGATTGGACTCGCGCCTACGGAATGGGATGGATTCTTAAAGGTTGCGACGAAACGAGGATTTTCTGAAAGAGCCCTTGAAAAAGCCGGGTTGGTACGTCGCTCAGATAAGGGAAAATATTACGACTGGTTCCGTGGAAGATTGATGTTTCCCATCTTTAACGCCGGGAACCGTGTGGTCGCTTTTGGTGGTCGCATTTTACAAGAGGAAAAAGACCGCCCTCAACCAAAATATATTAACACCCAGGATACGCCTATCTACAACAAGGGCCGTCTGGTTTATGGTCTGACCCATGCACGCGATGCCATGCGTCAGGAAAACACTGCTATCCTCGTTGAAGGTTATACCGATTTAATTGCGATGCATAAGGCTGGTTTCAAAAACACCATTGCAGGACTGGGAACGGCCTTAACCCCTGATCAGGCATCTATGATCAAGAAGTTTGCATCAAAAGCAGTTCTACTCTATGACTCAGATTTTGCTGGAGACAATGCAGCTTTCCGGGGTGCAGATATCCTTATTGGTGCGAACCTCGAGGTCAGCATTGCTCTTCTCCCTGAGGGAGAAGACCCGGACACACTCGTTGAAAAAGGTGGTGACGCGGCCATTCGGGAAGTACTGGACAAAGCCGAATCACTTACGGACTATAAACTTAATTACCACAAACGACGCGGTGCATTAACATCTCCACAGGAGAAAAGCGAAGCGATTCATTCCCTGATAGAAACTATCAAACGGATAAATGATCCGATCACTCGTCAATTCACCATCCATGAAGTGGCCGAAAAGTTGAATGTAGATGAATACACTCTTTCATCCGAACTGCAAAAGGCCGAACGGAGTACCTATCGTCCGAAGGAAGTCGCAGCAGAGAATAACGGTATATCGCTCAATTACTTCGAGGAGATGCTCTATAACCTTCTGTGGGTAATGGTTAATTATCCAGAGAAACGAGGTGAAGTCTTTTCATTCTTTAAAACGTCCGATCTCGGAAGTCACCCGTTAAAAAAAGTGTTCAGTTTACTTGAAGCCTCCCACATTGAAGGTGGATCCATTAGCGAGGCTGATCTTTATAACACCCTTGCCACCGAAGACTCCAGCTTATCAAACAAACTTGGTCAAATACTGAATCGACCCGATCCTTCTTCCAATGACTACGTGGACACAATTATCCGGGATGCACCACGTGCAATCCGCAATCATGGAATCCGCGAAGAATTGAACAAACTTAAGCAAGCAATAAAGAGTAATTCCGCCGGGAAAAACGCTATCAAGCGTTATCAGAAATTGACCCAGGAATTAAATGAGCAGGAAGAAGAATAACCGATGGCTCCCGGTAGCAAAAAGAAAAAAGCCGGACTGACAAGCCAGGAAACCTCCCTCGTTCAGGGTGCTTTGGTGCGAATAAAGGAAATTCCCGCGAACCAGAATGGAGAAAAGGCTGTCATTCAGATCCATAGAATCCGTAAATCTCTTATCCAAACCTACCGTAATCTTAATGATCCTGAAAAACGTGCTCGTAAGATATTTTTCACCGGCCTATTGATCAGCCTTGTTTCAATTATTCTCGTATCCCTCTTTGCCATTCTGAATTTTCAAGCCCGTTTTAACGTGGACGTCGGCAGTCAGATCGATGCTGTAACATGGGTGATTGTTTACTCAATTCTTTCCGTAATTGTCCTGATACCACTTTTTGTAGGGATATTTCTGGCTAGACGCGAAACTCGTCGGCTTGTTGAAAACGAAGACGAACGGATTAAGATGATGTTGCTTTCGTTTGATGTGGCTGTCGTAAAAGGATTACTACGGGCGGATGAACAGCAGCATCGAGATAAAAAATAGACCCATCAACGCCTTTCCCGGGAATGCAGTCCCTTCCGGGCCACAAACAAAAACCCGGCGAAAATCACCGGGTTCTTTACATTCGAACACTATTACTACTGATCAAGTTGCTTCATGTAATCGAGCATGGCCTTATCCTGATTTTCAAGCTCAGCCTTTGAATCCCCTTTTGTGGGAGATGCCTGACTCGCTTTGATAACCGGGATAAATTTGAAGGCGTCCTCATTATCAGGATCTCTTTCACATGATAAATCGACAAGTTTTGCAGGTTTATATCGACCCCATCGAATGCTATCTGAATCCGATTTTGCCCCGAAGATGACCACGGTGATCCCGTGTGCATTCATCCTGGAAGCAAGCAAACCGAGTGTCATGCCGAGAGGAGATTTGCCATTTTTATAGGCGTCTCTTGCGATCTGCGGAGCGTCTACCAATTCAACAGAATCGGCTTTCTGTTTTTTCAACTCACCGGTAAAAATTGAGGCAGCTTTATTCTGCTCCTCTTCGGGAAGAGTTGTTTGAATCCAGATTGTGTGGGCTTCGTTAACCATTATGCTTTGTTCTGTATCATGCGACCATTTTCATCATACTCAAAGAATCCGTGTCCCGTTTTTACACCGAGTTGACCGGCACGGACGAGTTTACGGAGCAACGGACATGGACGATATTTTGAGTCACCTGTTTCGCGGAACATGGATTCCATCCATGCCATGACTTCATCGAGACCCATCTGGTCAGCAAGACCAAGGGGACCGTGCACGAAGTCGTATCCGAGGCGGATAGCGCGATCGATACCTTCTGCGCTGGCAACACCTTCCATCAGAGCATACATCGCTTCATTCAGCATGGGGAGTATGACACGAGTTGTGACATAACCGGGTGATTCATAAACTTCAACGACTGCTTTGCCGACTGATTCAGCAAAGCTTTTAACAAAGCTGAATGTTTCATCTGACGTTTGAAGACCACGAACAATTTCGACCAAGGGCCTTTTGGGGACCGGGTGAAGGAAGTGCATTCCGATAACTTTGTCGGGACGGATTGTTCCTTCCGCGATTTCAGTAACACTGAGTGTCGATGTATTCGTTACAAAAACAGCTTGCTTACCGGCGTACATGTCGAGCTGAACAAAGAGGTCTTTTTTCGGCTTTAGAACATCAGGGACCGCCTCGATGATCAGCTTATAGCCCTCAATTTCAGCGATATCGGTTGTGCCGCGAATCCTGCTCATCACTGCACGTTTGTCGGACTCTGTCATCCCCCATCGACTTATTTCACGGTCGAGGTTGACTTGCAACTGCTCAATACTTCTCTTGAGAGAGTCATCATCCCTCTCAATCAATAAGACTTCAAGACCTTTGGAGGAAACAGCATGTGCTATTCCCAACCCCATTGTACCGGCACCAATAACGGCGATTCTGCTTAGTACATCATCATCCGTTGGTAATGCGGAATTACTTTTCAGAATGTCTTGAAGTGTCTCTTCTGCCATGATCTTCACCTTAACGCTTAAAACTATTAGTAATCAAAAATATGCTTATCTCTGCCTGATCAACTCAGCTTCTGCAAAAAACTTTGAAATTTCCAGAGAACCATTTTCTGCTGAATCGCTACCGTGTACCGTGTTGGTGCCTACATCTTTTCCGTAGAGTTTACGGATAGTACCCTCAGCAGCTTCTGCCGGGTTGGTTGCACCAATAACTGTACGCCAATGGTTGACGGCATTTTCATGCTCAAGGGCAATAACGACAACCGGACCGCTTGTCATATATTCTACGAGTTCGCCAAAGAAGGGACGTTCTTTGTGGATTGAGTAAAAATCTTCTGCCTGTTCTTTTGCCAGGCGAGTTCTTTTCATACCGAGGATTGCAAATTGTTCGTCTTCGATACGAGCGATGATTTTACCCATCACTTTGTTTGCAACGCCATCCGGTTTGATAATGCAGAGTGTTCTTTCCATGATCTTTTCTTCTTTTAGGTCTATAGGATTTTTATAGTCTTTTGTTTTGATGCTTTCCAGTACAACAAAAGCCGAACTTTCCGTCATTCAGAAAGTCGGCTTGAAAATACCCAATTCAGGTTACTTCAACCACATTTGATCCCGTAAAGAGAGCCAAACAGGAGAACCGGTAGTTTTACTAGAGAATCGGTTTAATATCTTTACAGAGAGACAGCATGGAATATTCAATGGCTTTGTCCATCGTGACAGCTGCACCTTGAGAGATTGCGCTATCTGATGATTTTACAGAACCTTCTGAATAGACTGAACTGTCGCTACGACGTACCAATGAATAGGTTACTCGTGCATCAACACTTTCATCACCACCGCGAGCTGAATTCTGGAACGAAACCGTCATATCAATCAGAACTGTGTTGTGAGGTGCTACCCCGGTACCTTCAAGTTCTCTAGAAGGAATATAGGTAATACCTTGTGATCTTAACGTTCTTTCCAGATTCTGTCTAATCAGTTTTTTTAATGATGAGACATTTGTACCCGTCTGAGTTGGCAGATAAACAGTCATTGCACCTATGGCAACATGTGTTGGCTTGTATCCTTCTTCAGTTTTGGTCACAACCTTTGATCCTGCGCATCCTGACATCATCACCATCATCGCAAGAACTACAAACAGGACCAATAATCGTAAACTCAATCGCGCCATGATAATATCTCCGACTTTATCTTCAATAGTGCCTCATTCACAACTTTCTGAATGGACACCCCCCAATTATCTCCGAACACAATATAACAACACTATTATCAATTTTATAATTAAATTTACCTTTAAGCAACTTTAATCACTTTTCCAGATTTTCAATAACTCTATCTATTACATGTTTCGGGAAAACTCCACCTTCTTCTATCATTTCTCTTCGTTTCTTCAGTTCTGAGGCTACTTCTTTAAAGTTTTTTGGAACACCCGCGATATCATCAGGAGCTTTTTTCTCGGCTTCCGCTGCGGATGTGGCCTTCAGTCTTTCGTCAATATTTTTGATATTGTAACCAGCGATCATCCCTTGAGCGATTCCAGCCAACAGGAGGTGTGGATGGGCCGCTCCATCTGGTAGTCTGAACTCTACCGTCGGTGGACTTACCGCTCGGCCGGTAGCATCCGTGGCGACGATTGGCAAACGAATCAAAGCCTTACGGTTAAACATTCCCCATGTAACCTTATTCGGTGCTTCCTTACCTTGCGTCAAACGTACAAATGAGCTCTCGTCCCTGTTGCCAAATGCCATCAGTGCTCCACCAACATGGGAAAGACCTGCGATAAGCCATTTGGCCGGATCATCAGGAACACCATTTTCATCAACCCCACCTCGGTGAACACCATCAATAACAGGAGACATGTGGAAGTGCATCCCACTACCAGCGTGTCCTTTACGCAGGATTGGATCGAAACTGCAACTCATGCCTTTTCTGTGTGCGAGGTTTCTCAAGACCCACATGGAAAGTTCAACCGCTTCCGCGGCTTTTGGTAACGGCGTAAGCGCCAACTCTATCTCGTGCTGTTCCCAGATTGTATTATCTTTTTCAGTTGCTTCAATATATCCAACTTCACTATGACTGTATTTTACAGGTAACCCCATGTCGGCCAGGATGACCATCGCTTCACGTCTTAGGGCTTCTCCGAAGACAAAGGGGCTGGTTGCATGGTAGCCACGGTCTGTTGCACCGTAAACGTCGCCTTCGTTCGGTTTTTTACCAAGGAAGTATTCTACTTCTCCAAGTGCCTGAAGTTCTGCACCCGTCACTTTTTTTACACGATCAAAAGCATTGTGGAGAATTGTTTCTGGTGATTCCGGCAATGGTTTTCCGTCTTGACCATAATGGCTGCAAAGTAGTGCCAGAGTCGGAACGGGCGAAAATGGATTTAGAAACGCCGTTTCAACTTTCGGTCTGAGGACAATATCGGATTTACCCGTTGGGATACCCATCATCCCAAAGAGGCTGGATCCATCTGCTCTTTCACCACCGAGGATAATATCGCGAAGATGCATAAAGTCGCGTGGAACAAAGTCGAGGTTTTTAAGCCAACCATCGCCACCTATATGCATCAGGCTGACCAATCGGATTTTTTTCTCTCTAACAAACTCGATTAGATCATCGGAGGTCCATTCCGAAGAAGATTTTCCAAACATTCTTTCAAGACGTGATGCCGGGAGAACCTGATCGCTATTGTCAAGTGTGGAGAAAAAATCTGTATTCCTGTTTTCAAACGAAGAGTCGTAGATCATTGCGATATGTCCTTTTTACTTCTAATGTTCCAGATAAATTATTGGCCTTTCAATGTATGGATTGACCTTTTATCTCGCAAAAAAAGAAGAGTTCAATTGCCTCCACCTTTCCCTTCTGTTTCTGACGGAATCTTGCGCTTACCTGTTTTAAATTCTACCCTTTCACTTCACCTATTCAGGATATCAAATGAACACCAAAACCCATAATGATTTATTGCTCAGCCTTTCAACTTCAGCCCATTTTACCCATCATATTCAGGAACAACTAAACCCTCAGCTTGGTTGGCAAAAGGGAGATAATTCGCCTGTGACTCTTGCTGATTTGGGCTCACAGTATATTCTGATGTCAACTATTTCAGAGTTATTTCCTGACGATAAAATTTTTTCTGAAGAAAATGCCAGAGAGTTAATCGAAAAAGGACAGCTTCCTGTCCTGCGTGAACACTTGGAAGAAATCTTGAACACTTCCCTTTCTGCAAAAGAAATAGAGGAGAAGATTAACTTTACTGGCTCTGGAAGTAGCGGATACTCCTGGTTTATTGATCCCGTTGATGGTACAAAAGGATTCTTGAGAGGATTGGTATATTCCATCGCCTTGGCTCGAATGGACAGCAACCATGTATTACAGGAAAGCTGGATGGCAGTTCCCGGAAAAATGAAATCGCTGGATACGGTTTGTGGTAAGATATTTACTGCGACACGAGGGCGTGGATTGCACGTTTATGATTCCGTTTCTCAGGAAAAAGTTGAAGCTAAGAAACCCCGATTTGATCCAAGTGTGCTAACAATTGTGGCCTCACGCGCTCACGAAACTGTTGATCTACCATCTCCCCTGAATAGCGATGAACTCGAAGTTAGGCTTCTTTCCTTGGACTCACAGGCCAAATATGCTGCTTTGGCTATAGGTGCAGCGGATATTTATCCGCGAAAACCGAGCAAAAGTTTTGGTTCCTTTTTCTGTTGGGATCACGCTCCAGGGGCTTTGATTGTAGAGGAAGCAGGTGGTGTCGCTACGGATCTTGCTGGAAAAGATTTTGACTGGAGTAACGGAGAAAGAATGACCGAAAACTGGGGAATTTTTGCTTCTGCAACACCTCAAGCACAAGAGGTCTATCGCGACATCTTTAAATTGTATGTATGATTGTCATATAAATAATTCGAGGGTGACTAAAAAGTCACCCTCGCAATGGATACATCACATAAGTCATTGAGTACTTTTTTCAGAAGCGCATCGAACGGATCATTAAAAAAAATTCTGTACTGACTTGCTGTAAACTCTATGTCATGTGATAAATGTCTTATCGTTCGGAAAGTATAGATTACTCTCTCCCCTGTGAATGTAGCTTACACACCTGCCTACAACATTGTCAACCCATAATTTAGCTTATTGAGAGTAACTGGGGACACCCCGTTTTTCTCTTCAAGAACAATATCTCTTTCAAAATCAAAAACCTGTGAAATACTAAATACTGCTACTATCAATAACAAAAAAGGGCAGTGGAAATATCCACTGCCCTTTGTAGAATTTTTTTGTCTATCCCAGGTAAGCTCTAAGTGCTTTACTGCGCGACGTGTGTCGCAGACGGCGTATAGCCTTCTCTTTAATTTGTCGCACTCGCTCACGGGTCAGACTAAACTTTTCACCGATCTCTTCGAGGGTTAATGGCTGTTCGATGTTCAGGCCGAAATACAACCTTATCACCTCTGCCTCACGTGGAGACAATGTGGCCAGAGCCCTCTCGATTTCCTTTTTCAGGGAATCGCTCATCAGGCTGGTATCGGGCGGTGGTTCTTTGTCGTTATGGAGAATATCCAGAAGACGGTTGTCCTCACCCTGGTTGAATGGTGCATCCATTGAAAGATGGCGTCCACTCATTTTTAATGTGTCAGTCACCTCGAACGGCGTCATCTCCAGCTCGTCAGCAATTTCTTCTGGGCTGGGTTCACGTTCATACTTCTGTTCAAGGTTTCCGTGCGCTTTGCTAATTTTATTAAGCGCACCAACACGGTTCAGGGGTAATCTCACAACACGGCTCTGTTCTGCCAGAGCCTGCAAGATTGACTGCCGAATCCACCAAACGGCATAGGAAATGAACTTGAAACCACGAGTTTCATCAAAACGTTCTGCAGCTTTAATCAAACCCAGATTTCCCTCGTTGATCAAATCACCGAGGCTCAGACCCTGATTCTGGTACTGTTTGGCAACACTGACCACAAAACGAAGGTTTGCTTTTGTCAGTTTTTCCAAGGCGATTTTCTCGCCAGCACGAATCCTTCGGGCTAGTTCAATTTCCTCTTTGGTCGTCAGGAGATCGTACTCTCCGATTTCCTGAAGGTACTTTTCAAGAGACTGATTCGCTCTCACGTTTACCTACCGGTAAAAACCGTTAATATTAACTCTACCGTTTCAAGGCGACAAAACGCGATGAACCGCGTCCGCCCCGGTAGAACTTCACCAATAATGCTTTATCTACGTCTTCGAATTCACGCATGGTCCGTTGCCAATCCCTGATGGTCTCAATACGACTTTTTCCCACCTTGACGATTACATCGCCCGGTTGCAACTTTCCTTCTGCCGGTGAACCCGCTTCCACATCAAGAATGATTACACCTTGATCTACTTCCAACTGATATTGTTCAACCCTATCCCGGTCAACGGCCCCGACATTCACACCAAGCCAATGATTTTCATCATTCTCCGGTGCCGGGTTTGCCGTAACAATAAATTCTGCTCTGTCGGCCAGAACGACCTTAATCGTCCTCTTGCTCTTGTTTCTGAAAATTCTAAGTCTAACTCGTTCACCGGGTTCTTTTCCGGCTATCTTCATCCTGAAATCTGCTACGTCCTGTATTTCATCGCCATCTATTTCAAGAATTACATCAGATGCTCTTAGCCCATTTCTGTCGGCTGGTGTTCCGTCGGCAACGGATTCAACAAAAACACCCGTATACTCTTCATCGAGTCCCAGGGCCTCTTTCTTTAGCTTATCCAATGGAGTGGGGATTAATCCGAGATAACCTCGTTTAACATATCCCTTCTCTACAAGATCAGCCACAACACTTTTAACCATGTTAACCGGGATGGCAAAACCAATGCCCTGCGCTGAAGTATTGGTTGCGGTGTTAATGCCAATCACCTCTCCATAAATATTTGAGAGAGGTCCACCCGAATTACCGTGATTAATTGAGGCATCTGTTTGAATAAAGTCCTGGAAAATCGGTGTACCACCATCCAGCAATAGATCACTGCGACCTTTTGCACTGATCACACCTACCGTCAGCGTCCAGTCCAAACCAAGTGGACTTCCCATGGCAATCGCCCATTCCCCGATTTTTAGCTTATCACTATTGCCGAGGTTGGCAACCAGATCCCTGTCTATCCAGTCAATGCTTAAAAGAGCAATATCGGTTTCGGGATCGCTCCCGAGTAGTCTCGCTTTTCTTTCACTACCGTCAAATAGTGTTACAACAATTTCTTTTGCATTTTCTATGACGTGATTATTCGTTACGACATAACCTTTTCGGTCGATGATGACACCAGAACCACCTGTTGTGGCATCATATTCTCGGGGAACGACCGGTATTCCAAAGAGTTCCTCGAGTCCATTCATTCTTCCTGGATGATTATACGTTTTGACTACGGTAATATTGACAACAGAGGGTTTAAGTTTTTCGGCAACTTCCACAAACGGATTTTCGAAGGCCGTTTCCAAATCTGCTAAATGCTTTTTTTCTTCCAACGGAAGATCTTTAGCATTTAAACCTTTTTCTTCTAAAGAACTTTTTTCTTCGGAACTCTTGTGCGAGGTCTCCTGATCCGGGCTGGAATGTCTGAACTGTGCTGAGAACATTCCAACTATCCATACAAAAAAAACGGCCAGTAATAGTATTATACCGCCATTCTTGTGAGTGGATAGTTTTTTTGCTTTCATTCAGTACCTCGACGCGAACGGAGAATATAGTGCTGTTAGTTGATATTTGCAAGCTGATTTAACCAGCTATCTCGCGACTCAAATCCTTTTACTTCCCAAAGTTATACGTTTTCCCTAATGTGCTTGTTCCTTCTATCCACTCATTTCCTCTTCTAAAGAGAGGATAGACTTTCTTATTGTTAGATGCTCAGAAAGTGACAATGATTACAGGGTTTTTATAATTCGCCTCCAAAAGTCACAAGAATGGCTCCTGCGACTCCTACAAATATTCCTATCCATCGACGTGGTGTGGATGGTTCTTTCAGGATTAAAACTGCAAGAACAAAAATGAAAAGATTGCTGGTTTGGTTAAGGACTGTGGAGATAGAAGCCAGTGCATATTTCAGGCTTCCCAACAATAGAAGAAGGGTGATGTAAGTACCGAGAAAAGACCCCGGGACAAGGTTCGCAAGAACCCGTTTTGTCAACAGTGGTGCTAATAATTCTTTTTTGTTTTTTCTAAAGAGTAGAACTACAAGGATAAAGATAATTCCACCAAAAACCCGCATCTGGGTTGCCCATATCAATGGAGATATTTCCATCACTTGTTTGATCATAATAACGCTGATAGCCATGGAGATGATGGCCAAAATCGCGTAGGAAAAACCGGTCAAAAACTCTTTTTTCGTAATTGTTCCATTGGAACGATTTTTCACAGCCACAAGTAGCACCGCTATCAGAATCATTGCGATACCAACAAACTGGAAAACAAAAAGTCTTTCATCCAGAATCAGAATAGAAAGAAGGATAACTGTTGGAGCATAAATCGTATTTACAATTGCCTGTAATCCCGCACCCAGCTTTTTCAATCCCATCAGGAAAAAGGTGTCGGAAAAGCCCATCCCCAATATTCCAGAAACCGTGAGCAAGATGTAGCTTTTGAGAGGAACGTCTGCCAGAATCGGCTGACCGATCAATAGCAAGGTGAAAGGATAGAGGATTAAAGCAAGACTATTCTTGAAAAAATTCAAGGCAAGAGGGTCGACCTCGTTGCTTACCCTTTTAAAAAGTATAACACCTACAGCCCAGAGTACCGCAGATCCCAAGGCCATTGTTTCACCAAGAAATGGCATATCCCGTTTCCGATTTATTTTCCAAAGGTTACCAGCAGGACGCCGATTGCTCCAAGAATCAGCCCGATAATTTTATGTTTTGTGACGGGTTCTTTCAGCAGTATCGCTGCAAGGATAAATGTAAACAGGGTAGCGCTTTGATTAAGCGCTGATGCAGTTGATGCCTGAGTATATTTCATTCCTCCCAGCCAGAAAATGAGGGAAACATAAGTCCCGAGAAAAGCGGCTGGCAGCATAATCTTTAATGCCTTTGTATTTCTAAGTGCTTTTAGATATGTTTTCCTTTCCTTCATAAAGGGAAGGATGGCTATCATACTTATCAGTCCACCCAAAAGTCGCCATTGGTTTGCCCAGAATAGTGGGGATTCTTCAAGCAGTGGTTTTATCATCACAATTGAGACTGCCTGAGAAATAATTGCTCCCAGCCCGATAAATATTCCAACGAGTAGGTCTTTTTTCGAAATTGTCCCGTTTTTATCCTTCATCCGGGTAATAATCAGTACGGCCAGTAAAATCGAAAAAACGCCCCCAACCTGAATGGGCGTAAGAACTTCGTTCAGAATAATTACGGACAGGATTATTATGGTAGGACTATAAGCAGTGTTTACAATGGACCAGAGACCTGCACCCAGTCTGTTTAATGCGGCAAATAGAAGTGTGTCAGCTACTCCAATTCCCAGAACACCACTGATTACCAGCATACTGTAATCTTTGTTTTCAACATCTCTGAATATTCCATCGCCCAGAAATAGCGAAGTCATCATAAACAAGACCATCGCCAAAACATTTTTGAAAAGATTTAGGGCAACCGGAGGAACAAGCTCACCTGTTTTTCTGAAAAGTATTATAGCAAAAGACCAGGCGAGTGGTGCCATCAGGGCGAAAATCTCACCTATGTAGGGAATTGATTCTATGGCCATTCTATCAATAATCCTTTCAGAAACAGGTCACCCAAAGGATACCATTGCAACCCCAATAATCGCCAGAATAATTCCAAGAATTTTCTCTTTATTCAGTCTCTCTTTCAGCAAAATTGCGGCAAGGAGAAAAAGCAGGATTGTACTCGTTTGGTTAAGTGCTGACGAGATCGACGCCTTGGTATATTTCATCCCTCCCAGCCATGTCATCAGAACAAGGTAAGCGCCAACGATGGAGCCGCTGAAAGTGTAAATCCGGCTTTTCTTGTCAAAGATTGAACGGAAAACCCGTTGCCGGTTTGGATGAAAGGCAAGGATGATCGTCAATGATAGTATTCCACCAACCATCCGCCATTCGGTTACCCAAAGCAGGGGTTCCGCTTCAAGGATCCGTTTGATCATAATCAAACCGACAGCCATCAACAGGTGCGCCAGGGCACCAAACAACATCCCCAATACCAGCGATTTTCTGTCCAACGGTGTCTTCTGTTTTTCATAGGTCGAAATGAATATTGCAAATACAATCAATGCCGCTCCGGCTATTTGCCATAGCGTCAACCTCTCCCCAAGAAAAATAAAGGCCAGTAGGATTACTAACGGGCTGTAAAGACACTCTACGATGGCAGTTCTTGCTGCACCAAGAATGTTCAGGCTTTTGAAAAACAGGGTATCTGCAAAACCAATTCCAATGATACCGCTTGTCACAAGGAGTAAGTAGATTGAAAGTGGTCTGTCTTGAAAAAACGGTACACCAAGGACCACCATTGTGACAAGAAAGAGGATAAACGCAACGGAATTTTTAAAAAAATTCAGTCCTAATGGGGAGGTATTTTCCCCACTCTTTTTGAAGATTATTACAGCAAAAGCCCATAGAAGCGCTGTCATCAGCGAAAAGACTTCGCCGGCATATGGAAATGGTGGTGTTGCCAATATCGGAACCTATCGAAACGTTGGAAAATGTTGGCGGAAGATAGTGTATTAAACTATCCATTGCGAAGTGAAAAGTGTTGCGGAGCCTCCGCTATATTTCTGCTTTTCCAAGCCTGAGGCTATTTAGAACAACTGTCAGGCTGGACAGGGCCATCGCCCCCGCCGCCATCGCCGGGTGAAGTTGTCTGAAAATTTCAGGAATGCCGTTCAATGGAAACAGAATCCCAGCTGCGATTGGCACCAGAAGCAGGTTGTATGAAAAAGCCCAAGTCAGGTTCTGTTTTATCGTTTTCATTGTCCTGTTAGACAAGTTCCACGCTCTTTTCAACCCGGAGAGATTGCCGTTTAATAAAGTGACGTCCGCGGACTGGATTGCGACATCTGTTCCACCACCCATGGCGATTCCCACATCTGCCAGAGCCAAAGCGGGAGAATCATTTATTCCGTCACCAATCATTGCGACCTTGTGTTTATCTGATTTCATGGACTCAACAATCTGGGCTTTTGATTCTGGTTTTACTTGGGAGAATACCTGCTTAACTCCAACCGTTTTTGCAACATTCTCCGCCACAACTTTTCTATCCCCGGTAAGAAGAATTGATTTAATGTCTTTTCCATTTAGCCATGTTATTATGGATTTTGATTCTTGCCTGATTTTATCCATAGCTGTCATTATACCGATAACTTTTCCCTCTTCTTCGAGTACAAGGACTGAAGAAAAATCGATTTCCGGTTTTTCTAAAAGGTTTTCAAGGCTACTATTTATTTTCTCAGACAAATTATTTGGATTTACTATCCTGTAGTTTTTAGAGAATATTCGCCCCTCTACTCCAATTCCCGGTATTGTGTTATGGTTTTCAACCTCTAAAAGTCCAATTGATTTTTCCACTGCTTTTGCCGTTACCGCCTTAGCCAATGGGTGGTTGCTGAACCTTTGGATAGAGGCGGAGATTTGCAACACCTTATCTTCGTTGCTCAATGCACCTATTGGATAGATTCCTGTCAATTCCGGCGTACCATAGGTAAGCGTACCTGTTTTATCAAAAAACATTACATTGATCTTCCGAAGAACTTCGATAGCTGAGGCATCCCTGAAAAGCACTCCGTTTCGTGCACCTATCCCCATAGCCACCATTATCGCTGTTGGCGTCGCCAAGCCAAGGGCGCAAGGGCAGGAAATAACCAAAACCGACACCATTCGTACGATTGACAACTCCAGACTGTTCGTAAAAATCCACCACAAGATTGCCGTTATAATGGCTATAAAAAGAATAATTGGAACAAAAACTGATGCAACCTTATCAGCGAATTTCTGAACCGGAGCCTTGCTTCCCTGAGCTTTACGCACCAGGTTGATGATACCCTCCAACATGGTGTCACTACCGACACCGGTTGCTTCGATTTTTAGCACACCCTCCTGATTCAACGTTCCCGCAAACACCTTTTCGCCCGCTTCCTTGTATACAGGTTTGGATTCTCCTGTCAGCATACTTTCGTCCAGTGTCGAGCTACCTTTGAAGATGACTCCGTCTACTGGAATCGCCTCCCCTGCTTTTACCAGAAGGCTGTCTCCAGTCGCTACCATGCCCAAAGGAACAATCTTTGACGTTGAATCGTCGACTATTTTCATTGCCTTTTTTGGAGTGAGATCCAGCAACGATTTTATTGCATTTGAGGTTTGCCCTTTTGCTTTGGATTCCAGCCATTTGCCCGTTTTAATAAATGTCAGAATCATTGCTGATGTTTCGAAATAGAGATGTACGTCCAGCCCGGCGATTAGAGCATATAGAGAAAAGAAGTAGGCCACTGTGGCGCCCAAAGCCACTAAAACGTCCATGTTGGCCGATCTGTTTTTCAGACTTTTATATGAACCTGTATAATAATCGAACCCAGTATACCATTGAACGGGGCTTGCCAGAACAAACAACAGCCAGCCAAATAGTGGGTTATCTGAAAAGGAAACAAACCATCCCATGTTTCCACCCATATTAAGGATGAACAATGGAATTGTGAAAACCAGACCAACTATTAAGGTTCTAAGCTGATGTTTTTCCTCTTGATGGCGTGCTTCTGCTTCCCCGTTCCCAGCTACATTTTCCGGCAACACGAGATGGTACCCAAAGGATTCTACAGATGTCGCCATTTCGGAGGGAGAGGTTTTGGTCTTATCGTAGATTACTTGAACAGTTTCCGATGCCAGGTTTACGTCTGCTGCCTCAACACCATCCATTTTTTTCAGCAGAGCCCTTTCGACAGCACCGGCACAACCGGCACAATGCATCCCGATAACAGGGAACTCTGCTTCTATAATGGATTTTTTTTGCATCTTAAGTTAAAAGGGTGTAGCCAGCTTCTTTTAACGTTTGTTCCATATCCGATAGTTTGCTTTTTAATGGGTCAAAAGAGAGTGAAACCTTCTCCTCTTCGAGGCTGACCTCTGCTTCCTCGACACCATCAAAATCACTTTCAAGAATATCCTTAACTGTTGCCGCACATCCCATGCAGTGCAAGCCTTTTATCTTAAGACTAAGCTTTTTTAAAGACATTTTATATTCCGTGTTAGTAAAACCTAACCCAAACTACCCATCAACAATGAAAGAATCAAGGGTGTTAATTATACACTACTCTTATCCCGCTTGTTCCTGCATGAATTTAATCATCTCAAACTCTTGTTGATAGTCTGTTTCAAAAACAACGGTCAAGTTCTTCTGTTCTGCAGCGGTGAGTATTTCTGGCCTGGTGAGTTCTTTGTTCTCTTTTTTGAAGATGGCCCAGATCGCTCCTGTTTTTCCTTGCCTCTGCTTCAATAAACCAAAAGTGATCGTGGATTCCAGTGAATCCATGTAGACGAAGTAATGATCCCTTCGTCCCGGTTTTTTTGCATCAACAATTTCTACCCCAACAGCTTCCAGTATTTCAGACAGAGAGTTATCCTCGAATCCCACGAGTGAAGCTGTTTGGCCATCAGATAAGCCCATATCAGAAACAGGCAGACCTCTGCCCGTTGAGTTTAAATTGTTTTCCATGAGTTCCTGTAAAGTGGGTTGGTTAACGAATCAGGAGTATTTTTTGCATATGATCGCTGTAGCCCTCTGCCTTTATTTTCAGAAGGTACATACCCGAAGAAAGTTGACTGTCTGCTTGCCACGACAGTTGGTGTCGGCCTGCCCTTAGTGCGCTAAAATCTCTATCAAACACTCTCTGACCAAGAATGTTGAATATTTCGACATTCAAATCCATCGTTTCCGGCAGAACCATTTCTACCTTAACGGATGAGTTAAATGGATTTGGATAGGCACTTCCAATCTTGAATCCTCTTGGTATATTTGATTCTTCGCTACCTACAGTAATCACATTCAGCTTGAACGGTACGTTTAAGGTGTCGTCCAGTTCTTCGAAATAGAAATAGATGTCCGCGTCATATAGTCCACCTTCGAGATTTTCAGAGGAAATATGGACAGGGATGGTGTCGTTGCTGTTAGAAGGAATAACGCCTTCCAGCGGCCCCACCTCGACGTATGAAAAATGCCAATCCATTAGAAATATATTCAATCGTTCATATAAATCCTCTTCGACAGCTATTGTTGTGTAGAGTAAGTGATTGGGTAATTCTGAGGAATACACCCCGCAGTCCGAACCCGAGATCCTCCCTATATCTTCAGGAAGAAAATATCTTCTTTGAACGATTCCGCTGCTTATTTCAACAACATAAACAACAGGGTTTCCTTCATTGGAGGAGGAGATCATCAAAGAGGGGTGGGTGTTATCCTGATATATATAAGTAAGACCAATAATTGTCTCCATCTCTACGTTCAGGGTATCCTGAATCATTCCCAGCCTGTCAAGGGAGACAATTGTGCTATCATTTTTTACTACCCAGAAAACATCTTCGCCGGGTTGGTAGGTGAGTTGGTTTTCAACTTCCACAGGCAAAGCTATCGTTTCTCCGATATCTCCTTCTGGTGTTAACCCAAGAATCTGATTGTCAGAAATGCCATAAATCAGCTCGCCATCATTTGTAAGACTTGTAAACGACCCAGAAAGTACGTTGTCCAACTGTCTGGAGGTCGTAATGTCACCATTCACATTGTATTGCATGAGCCAGACATCTTGTTCTGCATCAATCGCGGTCAAGAAAAATCCATCTTCCATCACAGTAACACCGGCAAACTGCTCCATCTCGCTGTTCCATCCAATGTTCAAGGAGGTGAAGGGTGTCATTGGATCAATGGGCTCCTCTTCGGGTGGCAAAATTTCGCCGACCCAACTCATCTGACCTCCTCGATTGTAAACAACGATACTGGTGTCCAGTGTTGAATTTCTTTCGAGGTTTATGAATAATTCAATTGGCTCAACAGATAAAGTGGGTTGTAGAAATCCCTTTTCTACCAACGATTCATACACGGCCGTTCTGTAGCGACCATCGTACAGGTCTGCTTCTGCCTGCAATAATGATTCGGCTGCATCGAGAACGCTTCCGTTGGGTCCCTGGTAAAACATACTGTGAAGAATAAGAGCATCAGCAGAATCGGGTTCAATTCTGCTATGAATACGCCAAAGTGCATTTGCCCAGATTGATCCATTAATGTAGTAGTCCCAAGGCGTCCAATCGTCGGGATAGATCCCATCAGAGTTCAACATCCTGCCTTCAAAGAAGGGATTAAAGCCATCCCAGTTAAAGACCCTGTCCGAATTATACGACGTCTGTTTTGCGCTGTATGATCCTGCTAGAAAGTCCGATATGCCTTCAGACACCGACCTCATATCATTACTTACCAGATCGCTGACAGCGGCGTAATGGAGTGCATGACCATACTCGTGAATGATTACATCGGCATCTTCTGCATCATCCACACCACCATCACCAAAAGCCAAAACGTTTAGAGTGGGCGAATAGTAGGACATGTCCGCTCCGTTAACGGCGTGGACATCCACATCAATGGGATTGTTTTGAAGATTATCTATTCCCAGTTCCTGAACATATCTCTGCATTGCATCAATATGAAAGTATGCGTTTACCGCTTCAAAACCATTCTGGCTTCGTGTGAAACTAAACCCCGTATCCGAATTGACAACTACTGGCGGTATAAAGGGCGCATCAAAATCTGTGATTCTTACAAATGGACCGTTTAGGTGATAACCGACAGCATCGTGGGTGATATCCCTCAAGGTCACACTAATCAGTTGACCATTGAGTTCATCGCTGTCACCATCATCATTATCCTCAAATCCCGGATCACCATATTCTGCTTCAGCGGTTGAAAGTGGATCAGGATGAAATATTTTTCCTGTGGCATCAAGGTATAGAACAGTGTTTCTGAGTTTTAGAAATTCCGAAGTCCGAGCATCAACAACAACTTCCCAATCGCCCTGGGGATTGCTGCTTGGGTAATTAACAACCTGAACCAGACGGTCAACCTCTTCGTTATCCCTGTATATCATCAATTCTACTGGATTCTCGTTTTCATCGAGCATTCCACCGCCAACCTGACGATGGACAAGGTTCTTAGCCTGATCGCCTGAGATTAATGGTTGTTGTTGGTCAATATTCACGTCTCTGACGAAACTTGCCACCACCATGCTGACTTGGCTCTCCGGCGTCATTGAGACATTAAAACCAGAGGAATACACTGGTATTCCCTGCCACATTTGCCTGAAACGGACGTGTACTGAGGCCTTTGTGGTAACGACTTCTACTAACTCAAGACCATCAACAACGACACTACCACCATAGGTTTCGGCACAGTTTACCAAATACTCCTTGGCAATTGATGCAGGGTCGCTGCTGCTATTTGTTGTTTCATTGATTTTATATCGACTAACAGATGAGAAAGGTTGGATAAGTTCAGCGCTAATCTGTCGATTAATTATGTAATCCTCAGAGTAGGATTTTTTTGCGGAGAGAGGGGTTCCTGTTCCCAAAATCAAGAGAACTGAAATCGTCAGTAAAACAATCCTTTTGTACGCGACTTCGCCCATAACCCAGATTTCTCGCAATTAATCGTAATCATACTGCACCGTTACCAAGATAGTATAATGACATGATTTTGTCACCACGAGAGTGATGTAAATTACATAATATCCCAATTGGAGCCTGAAAAACCTCTTTCACTCTCGGCCTTGAGCTCATTACCTTGATACAATTCGTACAAAAACCCGATCAGCCTTACCGATCAACTGGGGGAAAAGATGATTCAAAAAACCGCAAGCGATGCTCGTCAGCAATTCGCCGAAATGGTAAACCAAGTCGCATTTGGTGGTGAACGTATAGTTATTCACCGTCATGGCAAACAACTGGCAGCCGTTGTTCCAATCGAAGATATGAACCTTATTCATGATTTAGAAGCAAGACTTGATCTTGATGATGCAAGGAACTCTCTCAAAGAAGCTCAGGAGAAGGGAACGGTATCATTTACGGAGATCAAACAACAGCTGGGCCTATAGGAGAAAGTGAATGGCTTATTCCATTGAATTTGCACCCGCAGCTCACAAAAAGATACTTGAGCTTACTCCAAACCAGCAGCGTAAAATTCTGCTGAAACTGGAAAAAGAGGCATCCGCGGTCAGGCAAAAAGGCGATAAAAACAAACGGCTACGCAGAATGAATATAGATGACACTCGCCTTGTGTATCTCGAACTACATCCACAACAACAATTGATGATTCTGAAAATAGCAGAAAACCACAACCTATATAACGCTCTGGGGCTTGGTGACGATCCCCCCATTGAAGAACTTCCGGAAGATTGACCTTTCCGTAAGAAAAAACCCTTATCCCAAAAATGGGACAAGGGTGAAATTATCATTCAATGTGGACTTTACTTAGCCCTCAGGTTCTCCGGGTTCAAACCCTTGAAACTCGGATGTACAAAAACACCATCCTTACGAATTAGTTCCCCGTCAATCCAGATTTCTCCGCCACCGTACTCAGGTGTCTGGATACAAACCAGATCCCAGTGTACCGCGCTACGGTTGCCGTTATCGGTATCGTCGTAGGCATTACCGGGAGTAAAGTGGAAGGAACCACCAATTTTTTCATCAAACAGTGTTTCATCCATGGCAAAGTTGATTTCAGGGTTACATCCCAAAGCAAATTCACCGATGTAACGGGCGCCCTCGTCTGTGTCAAAAACTGCATTCACACGTTCGTTGTCATTTGCTGTCGCTTCAACAATTTTTCCGTTTTCAAAACGAAGCTTAACATCTTTGAACGTGAACCCGTGATAACTTGATGGAGTATTGTATTGAATTGTTCCGTTTACTGTGTCACGAACGGGACAGGAATAGACTTCTCCGTCAGGAATATTTCTGTGGCCATCACATTTTACTGCACCGATTCCCTTTATAGAGAATGTTAGGTCAGTTCCCGGACCCTTGATATGAACTTTATCCGCCTTCTTTAAAAATTCGGAAGCCGGATTCATCATGTCAGACATTTTTTTATAGTCAACTCCAGCCGTTACGTCGAAATAGTATTTTTCGAACGCTTCGGTGGACATGTTAGCCATCATAGCCATTGCGGGGGTTGGGTAGCGAAGTACGACCCACTTGGTATTTGGAACTCGCTCTTGGCCATGTACCGGCTGGAACCATTCCGTTCCCATAAGCTGGTTTTTTTCAGATGGAATATCGCTCAACTCTTTGGCGTTGGAGACGCCACGAACACCAATGAAGGCGTCCATATTTTCCATACGATGAAGTTCAGCATCCCGGATTGCCGCAAGACTTTCTTTGCTGGCACCGGAAAGAAGAGTACGCATCAGTTTATTGTATTTGATCTCCAGTAACGGGAAACCACCGGCTTTATATACTTCCTTTACAAGCGCATCAATAAATTCAATTGGGGTGTCGTAGGATTCGATAAGAACCTTTTCCCCCGGCTTAACTTCACAGGAATAGTTGACCAAAAGACTGGCCAGCTTTTCATGTCTTGGGTCAATCACAGCAGACCTCCTTGACTTTAAATTATTCCGATAACTTCAGAACTTCATCGACTCTTTCTAAAACAGCATCTTTCCTGGCTTCAGCGGTCTTGATAAATTCACCAATTTTAGCCTTCTTTTCAGCAACAAAGTCTTGATCTTTAATACCAGGAATGTTGATTCTTACGTTCAGAGCAGCTCCGTAAACTGCAGCGTTAGCGCAAAGCGCGGCCACTCCGACATCGGAAATGCTGTTTGGGTTACCCTTTTTAGCGACAACATCTATCAAGTCAAAACACTGCAAGGACATTTCACAAACGCTAAATGGAATGTTTGTCGCCAATTTGTTTGCATCATCCATTGCTTTATTTCTTGCCTCAACCTGTTCGGGTGATTTTTTAGGTAGACGCATGGCTGCCATGACTTCATTAAATGCATCTGTATCATCGTCAATAGCTTTCAGGAGTTTCTCTTTCAAATCCTGACCAATGACTCCGACCTTTTCCACATCTTCCCACGCTTCTTCATATTCAAATTTTCCATGGGTCAGATTGGCGACCATCGTTGCAAGGGATGCAGCAAGGGATCCCGCCAGGGCAGCAACACTACCACCACCGGGGGCAGGTGATTCGCTTGCGAGTTCATTTGCAAAACCGGTAATTGTCAGATCAACCAGTTTTTTACGGTTTTTATCTGCAATGGTATATTCAACAATTTTTTTGTCTGGATCAAACTCTGCCACATCTTCAAGACCCATTGTTTCAATCGCTACACGAACCAACTCGCGTTCATCAACGGCTGTGGACCTTTTTTGTTTCTTCAGGAAATAGCGCCCAGCCTCCAACATCGATTGGAGCGGAATTAATCCAACAATTTCGCTGCCTGTCACCCGAACACCCATTTCAGCTGCCAGTTCACATACCTTGTCGAAAACCTGATGGGGTGCTGTCACATCCATATCGGTCAGGTTCATTGTGACCTGACTTTTATTGATCGCATCTAAATACCAGCCGCCGGCTTTACAGTTTTTAAAGAGTCCGGGAACCTTGATTTTTTTACCATTTTCATTAAGAACAAATTCACGGCGTTCATCACGTTTCAGGTGCCCTTTTTCTCTAATTTTTAGCGCGATATCTTTTGCCAACCGGGCAAAACGTGTATTCATGTTGATATTATAGGCAATCAGGAATTTTCTTGCGCTGATGTGAATCGCCCCAAATTTCGGACGAAATTCATGTGGACCAAAATCCGGTTTCCACTCAGGATCCTTCATTTTCTGCGAAAGGGCCTCATATTCCCCCTTCCTGACCTCTGCCAGGTTTGCCCATTCGGGTTTGCTGGCAGCAAATTCGTACAGGTAAACAGGAACATCCAGTTCGTCACCAACACGTTGCCCCATCCTCTTTGCCAACTCAACACATTCTTCCATCGTTATGTTGGAAACAGGAACAAACGGACAAACGTCTGTTGCTCCGGCACGGGGATGTTCACCATGATGTTTGCTCATATCAATGAGCCTGTGAGACATTTTTATAAGTTGGAATGCCCCCTCTAAAACTGCTTCAGGTTCACCTGCAAGGGTAATCACCGTTCGATTGGTGTCGGCACCAGGATCTACATCGAGCAACGTACAACCTTCGACTTCTGCGGCAGCGTTGGCACATGCGTCAATAATGGCCTGATCTTTACCTTCAGAAATATTTGGCACACATTCTACAATCTGCTTCATAGCATTTTCCCCAAAAATGTTGCAAATCGTTTATAGGAAACAGGAATTCCTGTATTTGTCTGGCAGAAAATAGTAATAGTTTGTCGTTTCAGCAAACGAGAGGAATCTAGTTTATTTTTGGTTCCGGGTATGAGGTTGGTGTTATTCCTTGCCAAGTGAGTTTTATTCTGTCTGATCCGGTTATTTCCAACGAAAACCTTCCCCCGTCATCGGAAATCAGCAAGACATAACTTGCCTTCTGGTTGGCCATCGTCCTTCCGTCTGGGCTGACGCCCTCAAAATAGCCAATTTGGTCAAACCTCAACATGTTAAACGGTGAGGTTGAGCCCGATTCGGGGTTTCTGTCTGGATCAACAACCCACGCCTGACTTGCTGAAATAATTGCAAGTCCGTCTTGAAGAAGGTCGTTTACAATCACCTTTCGCTCGCTCGGCTTTAACATCTCGACAGTAACTGAGATCGAAATAATAAGGATGATAATTGTTAAGAAAAGAAAAAGGAGTTTATCGCCAATATTCTTTTTTCCTGAAAAGCGCGTCATTTATCCCCCAATTTTCCTTAATTGTTCTCTTTTTTCAAAGCTCTAAGTGATTCCTGACCGAGCCTGATTAGTCTTGTTAACATGTTCGTTATCCAGGAACGATCATCTTCATCTTCTTCAAGAGACTGCTCAATTATTCTTCCTAATGAAGTTATGTCCGGGTAGCCAAATGATCCACCTGTTCCTGCAATTTTGTGGGCCCAGATTTTCAATTCGTTCATTTCTGGGAGTTCGCCAACAAACGTCTCGGCTTTGTTAATCAAATCTTCTAGATATTCCGTTCTTAAACTATCCAACTCTGGATCAATGGTTGTTGTTGTCATTTTTACTTTCACACCCTTTTTAGCTAAAGAGTGAACAACACTCGCCAATTCCTGTGGGTCAAAGGGTTTCGAAAGATACTCGTCTGCTCCAGCCGAAATGGCTCTTTCACGATCACCACGCATCGCATAAGCGGTTAGAGTCAAAACTGGAATTCTGTTTCCTCCGGGAAGAGCTCGAATTTTCCGAATAGCCTCATACCCATTCATCACAGGCATTTGTACATCGAGAATTACAACGTCGAACGCCTCTTTGCGGAAAAGATCAACAGCAACTTCTCCGTTTTCTGCCAACCGAACCTCATGTCCTTTTCCGACAAGAACGTGCTCTATCAATTTTCTGTTCGCTGCATGATCATCTGCTGCAAGTATTTTGAGTCCTCGCACTTCCTCGCGCTTCTTTATGGCCGATATCTTTTCTATTTTTTCCTTTACGGCTTTTTCTTCAACAAACTCACAAGGGATTGAAATCTCAAAAGTCGTCCCCTTCCCCAGCTCGCTGTTCATCTCAAGACTACCACCCATGGCTTTCACCAACCTTGCAGAGATGGCCAAACCCAGTCCGCTACCCGCTTGGGGAGATAACCCCGTCTCTTTCACTTGGAAAAATGGTTCAAATACTTGTGCCTGATGGCTTTCATTAATTCCTACACCAGTATCCTGAATGTCTATTTTTACACCTTTGCCATCATCAGATTTTTTTACGACTAATGAAACATACCCATCTTCAGTATATTTAATGGCATTGCTCAAAAGGTTTGAAAGAATTTGACGAATGCGGTTCTGATCCAAAACCTCATACTGTGGTAGGTCTCTGAATTTGCAGATAACCCTCAAACCTTTACTTACCGCAAGCGGTGTATAAAGATCAACGATTTCGCCGACAAGTTTTCTCAGGTTGAAGGGTTCCGGTTCTATTTGAAGTTGTCCCGCTTCCACCTTACTTAGATCAAGCACGTCATTAATCAGGTCGAGCAAATGTTCGCCCGAGGAGACAATCTGTTCGACAAATTCTGTTGATTCCTGATCGGCTGTCGTTTCTTTGAACAGTTTGGCAAAACCCAGCACCGCCGTCATTGGAGTTCTAATTTCATGACTCATGTTGGCCAGAAATTCTGATTTAGCCTCGCTTGCACTTTCCGCAGCCTTTCTCGCTCCGGCAGCATCCTCGTAGGCCAATCGCAGCTCTCCCGCTGCCCTTTCAACTGCTTCACGGGCTTTTTCTGCTTCACGTCTAGCTAACTCAAGCTGTTTGTTTTGTTGCGAAAGTTTTATTGCTGACTTTTTAAGTTCCCTTTCGCCCTTTTTTCTTTCTGTGATATCACTCTGAATGGATACGACTTGAGTAATATTTCCGATTTTATCTCTTACAGGAGAAATCGTCCATTCTACAATGTATTCTTCTCCGCTTTTCTTGTAATTCACTGTTTCAGCTGAAAAAGTAATTCCCTGCAATGCTTCAGTTTTTATTTTATCTATAATATCTACGTCTGTTTTTACACCATGAAGAAAACTCGGTGGTTTTGCTATAACTTCACCGGGTGAATAACCTGTCATTTTTGTGAAGGCATCATTTACGAAAACCACGCGGGGGTCAGATGTCTTATCCCCAGTATCGGTAATCAGGACTGCCTCGCCTGCTGTTTCAATCGCTGTTGCTAATAAACGAATCTGTTCTTCGCTTTTTCTTCTTTCTGAAATATTTCGTGACGTGACGACAACCCCGTTGATATTGGGATCATCCAGACGATTGTTCATAATCGCGTCCAGATAGTCGTATCCGCCCTTTGCATTTTTTACCCTGAATTCAAGCGAAGTAATGGCGCCTATTGTTTTCACCAAACGCCTAAACTCACGTACGACATTATCCCTGTCTTCTTCATGTATAAATTCAGTAAGATCCTTTTCATACATTTCGTTAATACTTAAACCAAAAGATTCTTCGCCGGCAGGTGTCTGGTATATAATTCTTCCATTTTCATTTAAAATACTTATGATATCCGAAGAGTTTTGAACAAGCGAACGGAACCTTTGTTCGCTTCTTTCCAATAATTCAAGAGCTTCTTTACGGTCAGAGATTTCCATAAAACTAAGCAATACTTCTTCAACCTTGCCCTTTTTATCGTAAACGGGAATCAATTGAATTTCAAACCAATACCGGGTTCCATCCATGTCAACAAGTGCACGTTCGTAACTAACAATAATTCCAGCAAAACAGGTCTGAAGCCTTTTTTCAAGATCCACCCTCTCTACTCTAGGAAGCATCAGTAGAACTGATTTATTTTTAACCGGTACTTGTCCAACGAGCCTTTTTGAGTACTCTGCGGCGATTTTATTGAGTACCAGGAGATGGTAGTTATTATCCAGAAGCATAAAACCTTGAAGACTGTTATTCAGGATCGCTTTCAGCTTCGCTTCGGACGCTTCCAGTGCTTTTTCGACTTTCTGGCTTTCTGTGATGTCAGCCATAAAGCCTACCATTTCCCGAGGGTATCCTTTATCGTCCAACAGCACTCTCATCTGGTCACGAATCCAGATATATTCTCCATTTTGATTCTTTATTCTGTATTCTTTTTTTAATTCCCGTTCTGGGGGTAATTTTTGCAATTCACCGTGAAGTTTGTTTCGATCGTCGGGGTGAACGAGGGAATAGAAATAGTCGAAATCTTCCCTGAATTTTTCAGGATCGTGGCCAAAAATTCTGCCGATATTATCACTTACAAAGGAAACGTATCTGGGCTCAGATATTCTTAGGGTGTATAATACTGCAGGGGCTGTTGTCAGCAAGTGCTGAAGTCTCTCTTCACTCTGCTTCAGCTTTACTTCCGCCCTTCTAGTCTCGGTAATATCGCGGGCAACATGAATAACTCCCTCCACTTTGTTGTTATCATCCAACATCGGTACGGCGGTGACGTTGAAGATCGCATCAAGTGACGGAATTTCTATTATTTTTTCAACCGTTTTAGCTTCTTTTAGTACTGTTTCACCTAGACTGAATAGACGACTACAATCCTCCGCTTCAGAACCATTGTGACAACTATGTCCAATAATTTCTTCAAGTCGTTTTCCCAATCTTTCACACATCGCCTTATTGGCACGAACAACCCTGAGCTTGTTGTCAAAAACGGCCACAATATCAGGAACAAGGTCAAACGTTCTCTCCCACTCCCGGTTTGCAACCTTTAATGCATTCTGAATCTCTTCATAATCGGAAACATCCAGAACAACAGTCATTCCGCCTATGATTTCATCAACATCATTCATTACCGGAAGTGCACTGATCTGATATATTTGCCCTTTGTAAAACTGTTTTACTTTTGCTACTCGTCCTATCACCGATGATTTAAAAAGAGGCTTTAGAAGTTTGAAGGCTTCTTTTTCAAAAACCTTTTCAAGCCTTTTTCCTATTAATCTTGATGAATTAAAACCAAGGTTTGGTAACAATGCTCCTTCTGCCAACGAGCAGGTAAGAGATTTGTCATAAAGGAAAACTGCAGCTTGAGGAATGTTCCGTGCCAGTAGTCGATAAAGAACTTCATTTTCTCTTACTTTTCTGTTCGTACGTACCTGGTCTGTAACATCTCTAACAACAACAACCGACCCCCTAAGATCCCTATCTTCGTCTTCCCATGGTGTCGCAGTAATAAGAAAATGATTGTCTTCCTCGCCTTTGCCCTTCATGTTGATTTCGTAAGTGCCCCGGTTATCATACCCAGACTGTAATTTGGGTTTCATAACGCTTGAAGAGGATTTTACTACAAGAAAATCATTAAAATTCCGCCCTATCAGTCCTCCGGGACTCTCACCAAACATTTTTTCCAACATTGGATTAGCAAACGTTATGTTTGCATTTTCATCAATAATCCCTGTGCCTTCCCCTTGCAAATTGAGAATGAGTTTGTATTTGGAGGCTTCTTTAATCTGCCTTGTATGATTCAAGGCAAAACTCCTTACCTCACTTAGAAATAAAACAAAGTCGTCCTCTATCATTTCAGACCGAAGTAAAAGAGAACTGTATCCGCTTTTCATCAAACCCACTTTTTGCGCAAGTGAAACGGAATCCATCAGTAAAACCAAGGCAGGGAAGCCGCTGGAAGTCTGTATTAATTGAACGTCTTCCGTATGGAGATTCTTTCCAATTGATTCATCAAGTATCAGGATGTCATGAAGGTGCTTACCTGCAAGGATATCACCCAAATCCAGCCGATGTTTTACAGTAACTTCGTGGTCGGGAAAATTTTTCAAGAGGTGGCGCAAATTGGTTGCGTCTGATTTTTTACGGCTGACTAAAAGAATTTTCATTTGGTGTTACCCAATAACTAATTAGTGAACTGCAGCCCATCCACACCATCCCATGAGAGGGAATTTTTAAGTTATACAGTATCTAAGGTTAATATCCAGTTGTATCATTTTTTTTCACTCCTGTCGAGGGCCCGTTTTTCCGTCTCCCTGTCTCCTTAATCCCGTTTTATTGCCAGATTATTAGCCTTACCTTATTTTTTCGATTATTGAAGCGTGACAGAGATGGTTGACGACAACCCTCTATCTTTAAACCATACCTGAAGGACATTATAATGAGCGGCAATGACATGCTCGATGCTGGTAAAATTGAAGCCCTGTTAAAGCAGGTCAAATATCCCGGATTTAGCCGTGACATCGTTTCATTCGGCATCATTCGTGGTATCAACTTTGAAGGCGACAGTTTTACGGTAACTCTTGAGTTTTCGACTAACGACACCTCCATCTCCCAGAAAGTCACCGATGATATCGGTGAGGTTTTTGCTGAAGCAGGAGTTGAAAATGCCGACATCGAGGTAATCCACAAAAATCCACAACAGGCCAAGGAAGAGAAAAAAGCGGAAGAAACTGAAAACATGCTTCCTTCTGTTAAACATATTGTTGCTGTTGCATCCGGCAAAGGCGGTGTTGGAAAGTCCACCGTTGCTGCCAATCTGGCCATTGCCTTATCAAAAAAGGGTAAAAAAGTTGGCCTGATGGATGCGGACATCTATGGACCATCCGTCCAGATGCTCCTAAACCTGAACGACGAACCTGAACCCGCCGAAGGCCAGAACAAGCTTCTTCCCATGGAAGCGTTTGGCGTAAAGGCCATGAGTATGGGTGTTCTGGTTGATTCTGACACACCACTTGTCTGGCGTGGTCCTATGGTCTCAAGTGCTGTCGAACAGCTCTTGCGCGATGTTGTGTGGGGCGACCTTGACGTTTTAGTCCTCGACATGCCCCCGGGAACCGGTGATATTCAGTTAACAGTAGCACAGAAAATAAAACTTGACGGTGCTGTTATTGTAACAACACCACAGGAACTGGCACTCATAGATGCCCGTAAGGGAATCGCCATGTTCCAGAAGGTTGAAGTTCCGGTACTTGGTCTTATTGAAAACATGAGTTACTTCCTCGCCCCTGATACAGGTAAACGTTACGAAATCTTTGGTAACGGTGGGGCAAGACGTGAAGCCCTGCGTCAACGCGTTCCCTTCCTGGGTGAAATTCCTCTTCTGCCTGAAATTCGCGAGGGTAGTGATGCCGGCAAACCGGCTGCAGCGACTGATTCACCCATTGCCGAGGTGTTTGACGGAATCGCAGAAAGTGTACTAAAAGGCATTGAAGTTACAGCAGAAAAAGGATAAAGAAATGACTCAGCTGACTGAAGAACGCATCATGGATGCCATTACTGAAGTAATCGATCCAGAACTTCATATCAACATTGTTGATCTTGGTCTTATCTATGATGTTAAAATAAATGAAGAGAACGAAGTCCACGTCGTGATGACGTTAACCACCATGGGTTGCCCGATGGGTGAATCTATTGCTCAGGCGACAGAAAAAGCCGTTTTTGATGTCGAAGGTGTTAAGGACTGCCTCATTGAAGTCACCTTTGAGCCACCGTGGAACGTTAACATGATGAGTGACTTTGGCAAAGACCGACTGGGTATCAGCTAATGGCTGACGATCCCATGGCAAACGTCGTAAATAGTGAAGGCGATGCATACGGTGTATCCGCTGCCAGTGGTCTCTTGAGAAGGCTTTTTGAACACGCAGAACCTTTGGCTGCTGCTCATGCAACAGAGCTTTTCCTTAAAAGACTCGTGGTACTCGAGATGGTTCTTGAAAAAGAATACAAGATGGAAGTTTCGGCGGAAGAACTTGAACGGTTTCTCGCAGATAACCATCCAGAAGTACAAGCGGAAACAGCAAAACTTGCCCAACTCTTTTATGGCAAAATTGCGGGTCGACCCGGCGGTTAGCGCGCTACCTTTTTTAAAACGCCACACGGATTTTTCTGTGTGGCGTTTTTTATCATCAAAGTTTCAGGTAGCGAAGTAACTGACACGCTGTCAAACACCGAGAATTCGAGATACTACCGTTGTGAGATACACCAGTTCCTGCCAACATTCCGCACTGACAACATCCCTTCCTCCAGCTTTCCCTATCTTACTGAGGTGGCAAATGTGCTATTCACTCGTCTTCGTTTTCCGGTAATGTCAGTGCCAGAATAAATCCCATGGGACCGGTGATACATCCAATAAAAAACCAACCAATTGAATTTCTTCCACTGGACGTAGCGACCAGGGACGCGGCCAACCCAAATCCGATAAATAATAGTATCCAGATCATAAAACCTCCGTTCCATATGACGACTAAACATATATAACTCGTGTCTATACCTTATAATTGCAGCTTTTAATTGTCGAGGGGATGTTTTTGAAATTAGTCCCTGACTGGGGTGTGTTGAAAAGTTGACTACTCCTGCTAAATTCATTATCTATGCAAATTACGTGAAGTTTTATCAAGATATTGACGCGTTGTTCGGTGTATTTATATCGTTAAAGACCATCAAAAAAGAGGTGTGTTTTGAGTAAAAAAGTCTTAAACAGTGTTCTAATCGGCTTTTTATTTGGTGTCGGCGCGTTTGCCTTGTATTCTGGAATTACGAATTCAAGTGGAATCAGCTGGGTCAGTTTAATTATAATCGCTGTACTTATTACAGCATTAACAAAGAAAAAGTCTGAGGATAAAGAATAAAACCGAAGCTCTTTTGTATTATCACTTCATAGCTTTATGAAAACACAAGAAGGTAATATTGTAATTATCTTCCCAGAAATGCGCTCGCTTCCAGGCTACGCTTCTAAGCAATCAAGGGCATTCTTGCGTAGTAACAAGATGACGTAGTCATTGTAAAAACCACACAAGTGAAACTGCGTGGTTTAAAAATGGTATCCAGATACCCCTCCCAACCGAGCCAGTAATCTCCCATATGATTGAGGTGGTCTATCTCTTTTCGTACCTTCATGTTCCCTTTATGGGTGAGGTACGTTTTTGATAGATATAACCGATTATTGGAATAGAAATGAGCGACACAAATTCTGTCTACCTTGATAACGGCGACAGCACACGGATTCACGATGAAGTCCTTGATGCCATGATGCCGTATTTGAAGGAAAGTTATGGAAATCCAGCCTCCCTTCACGCATTAGGTCTGGAAGCAGAGGAAGCCTTGGATGAAGCTCGCGATAGCCTTGCAAAATCCATCAACGCCAGCACAAAAGAAATCATCTTTACTTCCGGTGCCACTGAGTCAAACAACATTGCCTTAAACGGCCTTCGTTTTAAACATCCCGACAAAAAGCATGTCGTGATTTCAGCGATAGAACACGCCAGTATCCGCAACATCGTAAAGAAGTGGGAAAAGAGTGACGGATTCGAATTAACGGAATTAGCTGTAGACGAAGAAGGTCTTGTCCATCCCGACACGTTAAAGGAAGCTCTTCGTGATGACACTTTGTTGGTCAGCATTATTCACGGCAACAACGAAATCGGCACTGTTCAGGATTTAGAAGCACTTGGCACAGTCTGTCGTGATAAAGGTGTTGTCTTTCATTCTGACATGGCCCAGACACTTGGCAAAATGCCGTTGGACATGAAAGCTCTGCCTGTTGACCTTGCCAGTTTTAACGCTCATAAACTGCATGGACCAAAGGGTGTTGGTGCTCTTTATGTCAGTAAAAAAGTCAAAGTCCGCCGTACGTTTGAAGGTGGACCGCAAGAAAATAACGTTCGACCCGGCACCGAAAACATTCCCGCGATTGTTGGTTTTGCGAAAGCTGTTGAGGTTGCAAACCGCGACTTGGATACTGTAATACCAGAAATAGACCGTCTAACTAAAAAACTGGCTGATGGCTTACTGGCGATTGATTACGTTCGCCTGAACGGACCTGCGGTTGGTGGAACCGACCGTTTGCCCGGTAACCTGAACGTCACATTCCGTTACATTGAAGGTGAGGCAATTCTAATGAGCCTTAACTTTGATGGCGTTTTTGTTTCATCGGGTTCCGCCTGCTCATCCAGATCTCTGGTTCCATCCCACGTGCTGACTTCAATCGGACTACTTCACGAAGAAGCCCACGGATCGATTCGTTATACTTTGTCCCGTTACACAACGGATGCTGACATCGAAAAGGCGATTGAATCATCTAAAACAGTAGTAGAACGTTTACGTGCGATGACGGCATTTATCCCAGAACAACACAGTAAACGGCTAAATAAAGACGCAGAGACATTTTACAAAAACAAGTAGTTTTGTTTTATACATGTGGCAGTACCTGCACTTGATTAAAGGATTTACTAATGGCTATAAAGTATTCCCAGAAAGTCATCAAAGAATTTACGAACCCTGAAAACGTGGGTGAGATTGAGGGCGCCAACGCCGTTGCCACAGAAGGCAGCCCGGCGTGTGGTGACATGATTACCTACAACATGGTTATTGATGCTGACACAAAGATCATTAAAGATATCAAGTTTCGTTCCTACGGTTGTGCCAGCAACATCGCCACGGCGAGTGTTGCGACAAAACTGGCTATGGGCAAACACATTGACGAGGTAAAAAACCTTTCCCCGAAAGTTGTTACCGAGGAGTTGGAAGGTTTACCCGCTGTAAAAATCCATTGCAGTGTTCTCTCGATCAACGGCCTTAAATCTGCCATCCGCGAATGGGAAAAAGAGCAAGGTATCCTGGTGGAAGACGAGGAAGAGGCTGAGCTAACAAAAGAACTCATTCTTGAATCTCTCCGTGACGTCATTCACCCCGAGACCGGAACCAGCATTGTAAAAATGAATATGGTTCGCGAAATTCGCATCGAAGACGGCAAAATTTTTGTGGAATTGCTTATGGGCGAAACTGAGGAAATGTTCTACGAGAACATAGAAGAAGAAACCCGTGAACACCTTGAAGGTTTAGACGGCGTCGTTGATGCCATTATCAAACTTTCCGACAGCATTTCCCTGAAGGGTAAGTAAGAAGATGGGATATAGTGAAATCTACCTGAAGCACTTTCAGGCTCCCCAGAATGTTGGCGAGCTCGAAGAACCACGTGTGCTTGCAGAAGTGGAGCATCAAGGCGGTGGCTGTTTTGATCGCTTAAGGGTGACGCTTCGTGTAGAAGACGGCATTGTCCAAAACGCCATGTTCAAGGCTCGCGCTTGTAGTGGTACTATTGCTGCCTCTTCGGCTGCAACGGAGTGGGCCAAAGGCAAAAGTCTTGCTGAGGTTGGCGCCATTACAGCCGACACGCTCGATGAATACCTCGGTGGTGTTCCCGAAAGAAAAAGACATTCGATTGAACTCGCCGCAGAAGCGATGCAAAAAGCAGTATCAGAAATGGAATAATGGAAGAATAAACGTGTCATCTTTACTTAAAGTTGTCGCCATTGATGGTCCTGCGGGATCCGGAAAAAGCACTACGGCCAAAGAAGTCGCAAAACGGCTTGGGTGGCAATACATTGACACCGGCGCCATGTATAGAGCCCTAGCCCTTGCGGTACTTAAAGCCGATGGTGACCCTACTGTTGAAGAAGATGTTCGCCCTATTCTTGATAAAACGACTATAACGCTGGAACCCGGTTTACCAATTAAGGTTTTTTTGAACGGTGAAAACGTATCTGACCTGATACGTACACCAGAAGTTTCTCAAGGTGCCAGCCAGGTTAGTGTTCATTCTTTTGTTCGTAATTATATGGTCGCCAGCCAACAGCACCTCGGACAACAACATCCGAGTGTTCTTGAGGGACGTGATATAACAACCATCGTTTTTCCCGATGCCGGACTGAAGGTTTACCTCGATGCTTCTGTCGAGGAGCGTGCCCGAAGAAGGCTAGCCGATTATGCTGCACAGGGTTCTGAAATGACTCTTGAAGAAGTAATTGAAGACGTCAAAATCAGAGATCAACGCGATAGTCAACGCGCCGAAGGCCCTCTTACCAAATCTCGTTTTGCTGAAATCATTGATACAACTTCGCTTACTATAGAAGAACAGATTGAAGCCATTTTGACTCTGGCGAGAGCAAGGTTTAATCTGGAGAATGAAGCATGACACGAGTAGGTATTCGTCCAACATATTGGTTCACCCAGTTTGTCGTTAGAGTTCTATTTAAACTACTCTATGGACTGAAGGTATATGGACTCGAAAACGTTCCTAAAAAGGGACGCTTTATTCTTGTATCAAACCATGTATCTGAGCTGGATCCACCAATAATTGGCTCTTTTACCCCACGTGAAGTGTTTTTTGCCGCAAAAGAACAACTTTTTAAGAACAGAATTATTGGTGCTTTTTTTCGGTACCATAACTGTATTCCCATTCGCCGTCATGGCTCGGATACCGAAGCCATAAAGAAACTTACAAAGTGTCTCCGAGAGGACAATCCGGTGCTGATTTTTCCCGAAGGGACCCGTACGTTGGACCCCAATGGAATAGAAGCAAAGGCAGGTGTCGGCATGATAGCAACACTGGGAAAAGCCGATCTTCTTCCAACCCGAATTGACGGTACTCACAAGGCAAAACCAAGCCTGTTTAGACGTAACCGTATTACTCTTCGTTACGGAGAGGTTATAAAGCTGGAAAGCCTTGTTAATAAAGATCTTTCTAAAAAAGAAAACTACCGTTTGGTCGCCGATTCAATTATGCAATCCATTCGCGATATGGCCCCAGACGATTAGTTATAAATTTTGGTTTATTCGACATAGACCACGCCTTTGGCGAAACCATCACTCAATCAAGTCGACGGAAGCAGGTTTCGGATTGAGATAGAGTAAAGAAGGCAAGTACCCTTGTTGTATTGAGTTGGTCCTCAATTTCCTGTTGATTGATTCCCTCCAATACAAGGTTTTCAGAAACCGGCGCAAGTATAGGCATCCTTGCGAAATCGGCCTGGAATACTGGAGTTTTCCCTGGTCCTTGCCCCCACAAACCCTATAGGTGCCTGGAGGCAAAAATGGCAGAAGAAAAACAAACCAAAAAAGCCGCAGAAGAAAAAGTTGAAACCGAAGCCGTTGTGGAAGCAAAGGCCGAGGAAGTAAAAACAGAAGAAGTTAAGGCTGAAGAAAAAGTAGAAGCCAAAACTGAAGAAAAACCTGCGGAAGAAGTAAAAGAAGAAAAGCCGGTCATTGAAGACACTGAAACAATCGACATGATTGATTCGGTTTTCTCAAGTGACAAAATCGAGGAACGTAACGGCGAAAAATTCATCAAGCTTGAAGATTTACTGCTTGCTGAAGAAGAAGCCCTTCTCGAATTTGCTGATCTTGAGCAGATGTACAATGACTCTCTTACCGAAATCAAAGAAGGTGAAATTGTTGCAGGTAAGATCATCGCCATCAGTGACAAAGAAGTTGCTGTTGACATCGGCTTTAAATCTGAAGGTGTCGTTCCGATTGAAGAGTTCGACGATCCATCAGAATTAAAAGTCGGCGATGGTATTGATGTATTCCTTGACAGCCTGGAAAGCAATGACGGTCAGCTTGCCCTTTCGAAACGTAAAGCCGACTTCATGCGTGTCTGGGATCGTGTCAAAAACGTCTACGCCGCAGATGGTATCATTCGTGGTCGTTGTGTCCGTCGTATTAAGGGTGGTATGGTTGTTGATCTGGGTGGCGTTGATGCCTTCCTTCCCGGCAGCCAGATTGATGTCCGCCCGGTTCGCGACTTCGACGCAATCATCGGCACAGACATGGAATTCAAGATCCTGAAGATCAACGACCTTCGCAAAAATATTGTTGTGTCTCATAAGGTCCTTAAAGAAGAAAGCCTTCGCGAAGTTCGCGAAAAGCTCCTCAACAACCTCGAAATCGGTCAGATGCTCGAAGGTACTGTCAAGAACATCACAGACTTCGGTGTCTTTGTTGACCTTGGTGGTGTTGATGGTCTTCTTCATATCACAGACCTTTCCTGGGGCCGTGTTGCCCATCCAAGCGAAGTTGTACAGCTTGACCAGAAAATTAAAGTCTGCGTCCTGAGTTATGATGCTGAACGTAAACGTATCAGCCTCGGTCTCAAGCAGCTTTATTCACACCTCTGGAACGAAATTGACAAGAAATACACCGTTGGTCAAAAAGTACAGGGTAAAGTTGTCAGCCTTGCCAAATACGGTGCATTTGTTGAAATCGAGCCCGGTATTGAAGGTCTCGTACATATCAGCGAGATGAGCTGGACACAGCACATCAAACATCCGAACCAGGTTGTCCGTGAAGGCGAATATGTAGAAATCGTCATTCTCAGCATTGATAAAGACAACAAGAAGATCAGCCTTGGCCTCAAGCAGGTCGAGCAAGATCCATGGGAAACATTCGAGGCCAAGTACCGTATCGGTACGAAGCACAAAGGTGTTGTCCGTGACTTGGTTCCCTTCGGCGCATTTGTCGAACTTGAAGACAACATCGACGGTCTGGTTCACATCAGTGACCTTTCCTGGACCCGTAAAGTCCGCCATCCCGGCGAGATCATGAAAAAGGGTCAAGAAGTCGAAGTCGTCGTTCTTGCATTCGATCGCGACGAACGCCGTATCGCCCTCGGCCATAAGCAGATTGAAGAGAATCCGTGGGATGCATTCTCACGCGACTTCCCGATCAATACGCATGCCCAGGGAACAATTGTTCGTCTTATCGACAAAGGCCTCATCATCGAGCTGCCACACAAAATCGAAGGCTTTATGCCCAACAGCCAGTTGGCCCGTAAATACTTCGACGGCAAAAAACGCAGTGTTCAGGTCGGCGACGTACTGAATCTTGCGATCCTCGAATTCGATAAGGAAGAACGTAAAGTCATCCTCAGTAACGCACAGGTTGAGAAGAAGGAAGAGTCTGCAACCGCAGTTTCCTACTCCGATAACTCAAAACGTTCAGGTACATCAGGCCCGACACTTGCCGATACCCTCGACGATGACAACCCCCTCCTCCAGGCCCTGAAAAAGGCCCAGGCAGAGGAAAAGGCAGAAGCAGCCAAAGCCAAGAAGACCACAAAAAAAGCAGCAAAAAAGGCTGACGACAAACCGGCAGAAAAAGAAGAAAAAGAAGTAAAAGAGAAGAAAAAGCCGGCTGCCAAAAAAACAGCTAAAAAAGAAGAAGTCGAAGCTGATGCTGAAGTAAAGGAAGCCAAGCCAAAAGCTAAAAAGGCAACCAAAGCAGCAGCCAAGAAGGAAGAGGAAAAAGAGGATTCAGGCAAAGATGCCTAATTTCAAATCTTCAGATTCCGACCGAAATTCTTCTGGTCATATTCAACCCACGGTGGCTTTTTCTACCGTGGGTTGTCGTTTAAACCAGGCCGAAACCGATTCAGTGATGGAACAATTTGCTGATCGTGGCTGGGTAAAGACTGCCTTTAAAGAAAAAGCTGACCTTTACTTTATCAACACCTGCACAGTAACCGGGCGCGCGGACCGTTCATCAAGAAAACTAATTCACCGTGCCCGCAGAACAAATCCCGATGCTACCGTTGTAGCTGTTGGATGTTTTGCCGCCAGTGCAGCAAAGGAACTCGCCGAAGAGTGCGAAGTTGATTATGTCTTGGGTGTTTCTGAAAAAAACACTCCATTTGATTTTATCCCCGAACATCCACATCGTCTGATCGCTCCTGAAATCCACATATCCGATGATTCCCGTAAGACAAAGGTTGCCGTTGGAAACCGTGTTTCAGGTAGATCTCGTGCCTTTCTGAAAATTCAGGATGGTTGTGACCATGCGTGTACCTATTGTGCTGTAACACTTGTCCGTGGAAAATCCAGAAGTGTCGTTTGGGATGAAATCAGCTCAACGATGGAGCGAACCTTAGCCGCTGGTTTTGAGGAAATTGTAATTACCGGTGTGGATATTACCGCTTGGGGTCGTGACCTTTCAGGTGAAAATCGAGACTTTGTTGATCTCGTTTATCTTGCCTCCGATATTGGTTTTGAACGGGTTCGTATTTCCAGTCTTGAGCCATGGGAAATTACCGAGCATCGCATTAGAAGGCTTGCTGAGAATCCTGCGTGGTGCGAACATTTTCATATTTCTTTGCAGAGTGCCGCTCCTGATGTATTAAATCGTATGAAACGACCAACAGATCTGGACAATCTTAAGACTTCAATTAAAACTCTGTTGGAAGTCAGACCAAAATCCACCATCGGTGCTGATATTATCGCTGGATTTCCCGGTGAAACAGAATCTGACTTTAAGAAGAGCATGGACTTTGTTAGTGCGGCTCCATTGCATTATCTTCATGTGTTTCCATATTCAGTCCGCCCGGGTACTCCCGCCGCTGAATTTGACAATCATCTGGACCCGAAAACAATCGCCAGACGCGCTGAAGAATTTCGCCGGCTTTCTGCCTATCAACGGGGAAACCACCTGCACAATTCAATTGGCAATCTGGATGAACTATTAGTTGAGCATGATGGACGTACTGGATATAGCCGTGGATATCTTAGAACACGTTTACTTGATGAAACTCATGAGCCCCGGAAACGTGTTGCGATAGAAATTTTATCCGTGGACAAGGACAAAGACATTTTATTCGCAAGGAAAACCAAATGAGTAACTACAAAATTTTATCAGAACCCCTATTGGATGATTTTTTAACGATGGTTCAAATTGACAGCCCCTCCAAGAACGAAAGAGCTGTTGCCGACTGGTTAACAGAAAAGTTTACGGAACTTGGCTGCGAAGTATATGAAGATAAAGCCGGTGAAGCTGTTGGAGGTAATGCCGGTAATCTACGTGTTACCCTCAAGGGCAACACAAATGCGGATACACTCCTGTTCAGTTCACACATGGACACGGTTGAACCTGCTAACGGTATTGAGCCGATTATTGAAGACGGCGTTGTGCGTTCAAAGGGCAATACCATTCTTGGTAGTGATGATAAAGCCGGTATCGCTTGCATTCTTCAGCTTGCACGCCTGGCCAAAGATCAGCCGGATGTCCCCCGTGGTGACATGGAATATTCCATACACATCTGTGAAGAAATTGGTTTGCTGGGCGCCAAGGAATTAGACACGACTCCCTTCAAATCTAAAATCGGTTACATCCTCGATGACCACGATCCAAAAAGCGTATGTCTTGGTAGCCCTGGTGCTGTTCGCCTTGATTATCGTATTATCGGTAAAGCCTCACATGCTGGCGTAGAACCTGAAAAAGGTATTAGTGCAATCAAGGTCGCTTCTGAAGCTATCGCAAAAATGACTTATGGACGTATCGACGACGAAACCACAGCCAACATTGGTGTGATCTCCGGCGGTACCGCCTCAAACGTTATTACTGAAAAAGTCGAAATGAAAGCCGAAGCTCGAAGCCATAATGCTGAGAAGCTCGACAAACAGATTGCTCACATGAATGATTGTTTCGAAAGTACCTGTGCTGCATGGCGCGAAAAAAACGGTACTGATTTACCGCGTTTCGAAGTTGATCGTGGAGATGACTATAAACCTGTTCGTTTTTCCGAAGACGATTATCCTGTGAAGCTTGCACTTGAAGCAGGAAAGTCTCTGGGTTGGGAAATGAGCACTGCTATTGGCGGTGGTGGTACTGACGGTAGCGTTCTTACCCACAAAGGTATCCCCTGTGTCGTATTGGGAGTAGGAATGCAGGACGTCCACTCAACGAACGAATACATCAAGATCTCTGACCTTGAAGAAGCCGCATGCTTAATGGCACGTATCGTTGAAAGCAACGCGAATACGAAATAATTATACCTCATTATAAAGGCGGGAGTTAGCTCCGATCTGGGGCTCCGTTTTGGCTCCCGCTTTTTAATTCTGCCCCATAAAACTTGCGTCATATCCCATATCTCTATATACTTAAAGACTTATGCATCGCTTACCAAGACTGCTATTCTGAGACGCATACAATTCTAAGCCGACTGGGCAAACTGGGCTAATAGAATGCGTTTTTCGCAACGACATTTGGTTTTATCAATCATTTTAGTCGTAGCTTTGTGTGGAGTGGGCTCCGCACAAACCGACTTGAAAGATGACGTCACCGGTATACTCACTGTTGACGGGAGCCCTTATCATGTCATACAAAACGCATTTGTACCCGCAGAAGAAGTCCTGAAAATTGAAGAAGGCGTAGTTGTTGAATTTGAGCCTGGGACCCAATTAGAGGTTTTTGGTTTGCTTCAGGTTCTTGGAACCCCATCTTCCCCCGTTATCATTAGAGGCATGGACGAAATCAACCCCTGGAAGGGTATAACCATAAGCGGCAAGGATGCTGATGGTGGCCTGATCAACTATGCGCAGATTTCTGGATGTACTATTGGAATACAGTTTGATGATGTCGCTTTTGATGTGACAAATACTTCCATTCTATCTCTTGAACGAGCAGTCGCTGTTGATAACGACTCGGATGTTTCCCTGTCAAACCTCATTGCCAGTGTCGCTGCAGATAAACTTTCTGCAACGGCCATGAAGGTTAAAGATTCGACAATTATGGCCCGGGATTCAAGATTCTCGGTTTTTGCACAAGTCGTTGATCCCAACGATCACCTTATCGGAATGGTTTTTGACGACGCCGAAGGTGTTTTCTTCAATAATCAGATTCATGTCTCTTCGCCAAGTGCGGTTTATGCATTAAACGTTGTTGATTGTTCAGACCTGGACATCAACCACTGCTCTATCAAACTTGCCTCAGAGATTAACTCTTTCGAACGTCAGTCAGCAGCGATCCGAGTTGCAGGTAGTGGTAGTATTCTCTTTGATCACATGAGTGTTGATTTGGGTGTTCCTTATTCCAGTGCATACGGGGTTTATGCCACCGGGTCAACGCGAGTCCAGTTCAATAATTCTATTATTGCCAACACCACGGGGACCAATCAGGGTTTAAATCTTGCTTTCTATCTGAACGAAGGTTTTTCTCCGGTGATTATTGCCCGCTATAATTGCCTTTATGATATTGCGGTTGAGGGTTCAGCTGGTGTAGAAAACTTCGATTACATCATTGACAATCCCCTTTGGATTTCCCCGATAGAACAAGACTATCATCTTTCTGCCGGTTCGCCGTGTATTGATGCTGGAAATCCAACTCCAGGAATGCCGCGCGATCCAGATGGTACAATTTCCGACTTGGGTATGCATTACTTCCATCAGTTATCGACAGAAACACCCGTCGTTCCGGAAAATTTTGCATTAATAAAGGCTTATCCTAATCCCTTCAATTCCGGTATTCGTTTCGCGCTACAGGTCGACAAACTACGCGATGTAAATATTGGCATTTATGATGTGCTTGGTAGAGAAGTTACGGTTATTCACGCCGGTCAACTTGCAGTTGGACAACACTCTTTCCACTGGAATGGTTTCTCTGGAGTTAGTCCTGTTTCTTCTGGTATTTATTTTATCCGTGTTAAGAGTCAACATCAGGTATTAACTCAACGGATTCTACTCGTCCGATAGTCCATGTATTTTCCTTTTTGACTCCCGTCTCCCCTGTTTTATTATGTAATTCACTAAATATGTTCGTGCAATATTTGCATATCCCTGCAATTTTTTCTACTTTGCGTGACTAATTCACTTTGTTCGGGTAAAGGGGATATTCTAATGAAGGTTGTCTACAAGGGGTTGAGCTTTGGCCGGTTAGTCGCTTTTTTCTATATCCCTGTTTTTCTTCTTGGGATATTTCTGACTTCCTGTGGTGACCTTGCAGACCGCGACAACCCAGTCGATCCAGACGGAAACAATTATGCAACTAATGGCACGTTAGTCGTCCAGGTAAACGACAGCTATGGTGATGGTATCTCCGAGGCAACAGTTCGAGTTGAAAATACCAATCAAGCTTCGTTCACCGACGAAAATGGTCGTACGCAATTAGAGGTTCTACCCGGTGATTATACCGTTCTTGTTTACTGTGATGGGTTTCAGGAGCAGCGTTACGATCAAACGATCACCCTTAACGAAAACACCTCACTTACCAGTACGCTGAACGCTTTACCTTCAATCGATTCCGTGTGGACGATAACAGCTGTCCTACAGGAAGATTTAAACAATTTTGTTTTTAGCTACGACCTTCATCTACTTGCCTCAGATCATGATGGCGTCCAGAACATCAAAGAGGTCAGGCTATATGAACCTGACTCACCAATACCATTTTCAGACGGTTTTTCCAACGACGGCAACCATTTTATTATCACCAGAGATTTTGGTACTAATCGTGAAGACATGACTTCTTTGTTCGGTAAATATCTGCGGTTGGTGATTATTGATGATGACGATGATTCAACAAGTGTAGAATATTTATTAAATACGTTTTTCTATTATGTCAGCGCTGGCTCGCTATTACAAGATGACTCAGGACAACAAATTACTTCTGACAGTCTTCACTTTGTGTGGAAAAATCCTCGGTTTGAAGACTGGGAACATTGGTTTTATCCACATGATTTTCGACTTGAAATCATGGAAGGAACATCGCCCTACACCCTAGTCTTCGACACCCTGCTCCACTACGACGTAGTGAGTGATGATTTTCTTAATTATACCCATTACGACGTCCCGTTTTCATTGGGTGACCCTTTAACTGCACGATTGACAATTTTTGATCCTTTCGGTAACTATGTTCGTTCACTAAGGAAAAATTACGTAATCGCCGAGGGAGCACGAAATGAGTGATGATACAATGAAAGATTTATCTATGGACGATGGTGATAACAGAGATTTACCTATCTCCTCCTCAACCGAGGGGTTAAGTGAATCCGGACTTGAGGCATTAATACAAATTAGCCAGGTTCTATCGTCAATCCTTGACGGAGACCAGCTTTTGGAGCGTGTTTTAACAATAGCGATGGAAACGGTTAATGCTGAACGTGGATTTATCATGATTCAGCCTGAAAGTGGTGAAGAATGGCAAATTAGAACGAGTCATAATCTCAGTGTTGAGGATGCGGATAAACTGGCCGGACCAAGCAGCAAAATTCTCCAGAGAGTTCAGGCAGAAAAGATACCACTACTTGTTCACGATGCCATGACCGACCCGCGTTTTGAAGGTAGCGAAAGTGTTATCATGCAACAGATCACTTCTGCTATTGCCGTTCCGATGCTGATTCGTGATGAGTTGCATGGCGTTATTTACGTCGACAGCCGCAGAAATCGTTCAAAATTTACTGAAGAAAATTTAGCTTTCTTTAATGTTTTTGCTGTCCAGGCTGCCCTTGCTTATGTAAATGCTTCCCGTTTTGATAAACTTCAGCAACAAAACCTTGCTCTGCAGACAGAGATGCAGAAGGTTTATGGTTTTCCAGAGATTGTTGGCGTGCATCCAAAAATGCAGGAAGTTTTTACGTTGATGCGTAAAATTCTTAACTCAGATATTTCCGTTCTGTTGCTTGGCGAAAGCGGAACAGGTAAAGAACTCGTAGCTCAAGCTCTTCACTATAATGGTCCTCGCAGAAATAAACCCTTTATGGCTCAGTTCTGCGGTAACCTTAGCGAAAACCTCCTTGAGAGTGAACTTTTTGGTCACAAACGTGGCTCTTTTACCGGTGCATTTTCAGATAAAAAAGGACTCTTTGAAGTTACCGATGGTGGCACCTTCTTCTTGGATGAAATAGCCGATATCAGTGCTGCGATTCAAACTAAACTTCTTCGCGTTCTTCAGGATGGTGTTATTCGGCGAGTTGGTGGAACTCAAAACCGAAGTGTTGATCTTAGAATTATTTCAGCCACTAACAAGGACCTTCAGGATGAGGTTAATGATGGTAACTTCCGTGAAGATCTTTTTTATCGTTTAAACGTTATAACCATCAGGATGCCTTCACTGCGAGAGAGAAACGATGACATTCCGCTTCTCGCAAACCATTTTCTTGAACGAGCTGCAAAAAAACAGGGAAAACCTGTCAAAAAAATCAATAAAGCTGCGCTTAAGATGATGCTAAACTACCGATGGCCCGGCAATGTCCGTGAACTTGAAAATGCCATCGAGCGCGCAGTGGTCCTTTCTATGGACCGTGAAGAAATTATTATTGACGATCTCTTGATCTCAACAGAATCCAGCGACTCCAAGGTGAATAAAACACTCCGGGAACATGAACGGGAAATTGTCCTTCGTACTTTGGATGATACCAGCGGCAATAAAACAAAAGCTGCCGATATTCTTGGGGTTAGTCTTCGTTGGCTTCATTACCGGTTAAAAGAGTGGCAGACGACAGAAAACTAGCAGATTTCAGAATAGACCGAGAGATTTCCCGATCCAGCATTTGCTCTATATATCAGGGTTATCAGGAAACTCTAAACCGAAAAGTTCTGATAAAAAGCCTTCATCCCCAACTTCTGGGTGACAATGAGATTCGCACTCGTTTTGAGCGTGAAGCGCATGCTCTCGCCCGAATCAAACATAAAAATATCGTCCACATCTATGACTATAAAGCCGACGATCGTCAAGCTGTTTTAGTTTCCGAATGGATTGATGGTGGATCGGTGGAAGAGTTTTCAAAGAAACACGGTCCGCTCAATGAAAAAGAGGCGGTTGCCCTCGCTTTAAGCGTCCTTGAAGGATTATCTGTTGCCCATCAAAAAGGTGTAATTCACCGCGACATCAAACCTGACAACCTTCTTATATCTATAAACGGTGTGATTAAAATTACAGACTTTGGTTTGGCCCAGTTTGAAGGATCGCCCAGCGTCACACAACAAGGTGTTACAATGGGAACTCCCGCTTATATTGCCCCTGAACTTATCAGCGGTCAAGCTGCCGACCAAAGAAGCGACCTCTATAATCTGGGTGTTACGCTTTATGAACTTCTGACCGGAAACAATCCATTTCAGGCAGACAACCTTTCCCAGACCCTTAACAATGTCGCCTCGATGCATCCAGAACCCCTTAGCGGGATCCACGATGAGTTTAATGACCTGCTGATGTCCTTAATGTCAAAGGTTCCAAGTCGCCGGCCAGTTTCTGCGCTGGTAGCCCTCGATACAATTCGTCCCCTCGCCGCAAAATTTGGAATTGAACGAGGGTGGGAAGATGTTCATGAAGGTGACAGTGATGATGCTCAATCCAGTGCTGGCAAAGAGTCTCGTACGCATTCAACCATACAACCAATTCAAAGAACGCGACCCAGTTTTTTTCTAGTGGTTCTGGCCCTCATTCTCATGGCCTCAATCCCTATTATTATTCTTGTTTATAATCAAACCAAAAAAGTTGAACCTCTTCCTGTCACTGTGGACACAGTAAGCACAACGAGTCAGGAGATCGTTCAGGAACCAACGTCAACCATCGAACCAGAAATATCGGACCCTTCTATCGATGAAAAGATTTCGTCAACCCCTGTTCAAACAGAAGAACCGATAGAGACTGTTGTCTCGCAGCCCGCCGAATCGTCAATTGAACCCGAAACGGTTACTAAAGACTCTATTCGAGTTGATGATATTGCTAAGGATAGTGGTTTAACCTCTACTGAAGAGACAATAGAACTAACTGGTCATGGATATCTTTATTTTCACGTCCGCCCCTGGGCAAACGTCTATCACGACAACCAGTTTATTATCCAGACACCTTTTAACGAAGCGGTTGAGTTACCCGTAGGCACAATTACTCTATCACTCATTAATCCCCAATTTCCACCGATTCAGCACGAGGTCACCATAACTCCGGGCGATACCTCATCCGTTAGAATTGATTTATTTGATAAAGTCGGCATCATAGAGTTTATCGACGCAACACCTTGGGCCGAGGTTTATATCGACAACGAATACCTGGGGAGAACCCCTCTAGGCAAACCTGTCTACCTTATTCCAGGAAATCACACTCTTATCCTGCGTCATCCTGCTTTCCCCGATAACAAAACTGACTTTACCATTGAAAGTGGAGCCACTCCCCTCAGGATCCGAAAAAACATGGAAAAATAAAAAGGCACCCCGTTTTGGGATGCCTTGATTTATTCGAAATGAAAAGAGCTACTTTAGTAATTCAATTGCTCTGTCCTGATTCTTTTTGTCCTGTTCGTCGCGCAACGGTAACTCGAGAGCCTTTTCGAGCATCTCTTTGGCTTTTTCTTTGTCATCATGTTTCAACAGAAAGTCTCCATATTCAACGTAACATGAGATCATATTTCCGTGACTGATCTCAATCGATTTGTCAAAATAGTAGGAAACTGAATCATTGCTGGCGAACGACAAGCCCGCTACTTTTCTGGCCAGTCCAGATTTTTCCATCAGTTTTTTATGTGTCCTGCCAAGCACATACTGGGCTGCCGGTATAGAGTCAGATAAAGTAACTGCCAGTAGTGCGTGACGACGTCCCTCTTTTACCAAACCACTTGCCTTGAAGGGTCCACGCATCAATGCCATCCGGCCTGCTGCTATAGCGACCATGAGGTGTGCGTCAGCGATAGTATCATCTTTTTCCACGGCTGCTTTGGCTTCCTCATAAGCTTGTTCGTAAAAGGGTTCGGCTTCTTTTTCTGGAAGATTTTCCCCAATATTTACTCGACTTCTAGCGAGGCGCCAAAGGACTTCCGCGTTTCTGTCATCAACACCCTCAAGAACAGCAACGGCTTCTTCATTTAACCATGCGAGATCAAGAATATCTGCGGCTTCCAGCGGATCTTCAATTGTTTTTACCGCTTCACGGGCTTTATCTGGACAATATCTCTTTAATGGTTCAGCAATAACAGTTGACGAAAACATAAAAAGAACCAGCAAACTCAAGACGAGTAAGCTTTTGCTTATAGACATTTGCGACCTCATATCTTTTCCCCATTTACAGTTACCATTTCACCACCATACATGAAGCGTTTTATCTTCTTCGTTGATGTTTTCTGGAATTCTTCTTCAACTATACGGAAAGTTTTAATCCGTTTGTAATCCGCCAGCTCTTTCATTGAGTTCTTAATCTCGGCTTTCAGCAACTGGAAGACGTCGTCGGCACTTGGTTTTTTACCCTCTTCTTCATAATGAAGGTCAATCTGTTCGTAATCAGGGTAAACCATCGCAGCAACATCATCGCCTAAACCCTTTGCCCTGGGAATACCCAAAACCAAAGATTCTGCAATGAAAGGACTTCGGTTCAGATGATGTTCAATTTCTTCCGGATATATATTTTTTCCACCACCGGAAACGAGCATGTTTTTCGCACGACCTGTTATTTGCAGGAATTCGTTTTTATGAATGAAGCCCAAGTCACCTGTTTTGAAGAAACCGTCTTCTGTAAACGTTTCTTGTGTTGCTTCTTCGTTTTTGTAATAGCCTTGGAAAACACCCGGTCCTTTGACACAGATTTCTCCAACACCTTCGGCGTTAGGATCGAGAATTTTACATTCAAGTCCCGGAATTGGAGGACCAACCGTTTCATTATCAAAATTCTCTGGCAGGTTTACATGTGTAACCGGTGAGGTTTCGGTCAAGCCGTACCCCTGAATCAACCTTAAACCAAGAAGATTAAAGAAGTCGGCTGTTTTGGGATCAAGTGGACCGCCGCCGCTTACGAATAAACGTACTTTATTCATGCCTGCTTTTTCACGCAAAGACTTAAACAGTGTTTTCGACAAGTTCAGTTTGATCTTTCCGCCAGCCTTGGCAACCTTCATTAAGCCAAAGACAAGTTTATCTTTATTCTGCGCCTTAAGTTTCCTCGTAATGCCCTGCTGCATTTTTTCATACAGAAGAGGTACGCCCACCATAATGGTGACGCCGGTGTTTCGTATATCACCGACAATATCTGCGCTTTTCAAGCTACGGGAATAGGTAATACTGCAACCGCAATAGAGTGGGAGCAGGAAGCCTGCTGTGGCTTCAAAACTATGGTGAACGGGCAATACGGAGATAAATGTATCGTCCGTACCAATTTCAAGAATACGGCTAGCTGCGGCCACGTTGGAAGCAATATTCCGTTGAGTAAGCATTACGCCCTTGCTGTGCCCCGTTGTGCCTGAGGTATAGAGAATGGACGCCATTTCGTCAAGGTTTCGCTTCGGTAGTTCTGTTCGAGTTTTACTGCCTTCATCGATAACGTCAGCTAATAGTAAATAATCCCCAAAATCTACTTTTTCGAAACAGACTTTCTTTTCAAGCGTCGATACTCCTGCCATATCTTCAATAACGCTGGAGAATTTTTTGGAGACTAATAGCACTCTCGCACCTGAGTCGGAAAGTATATGACGGATACCTGATGGTGGCATCAAACTATCAACAGGCACCGCAACTGCACCACTACATTGAACCCCAAGATAACTTGAAGCCCAATCTGGGGAGTTTTCACCCAGTACTGCGACCCGGTCGCCAGGCTCTATTCCCAGATTGATGAGCCATCTTGCAATTCCTTCTACCCTGTGAAGAAGTTCCGGGTAATTGATTTCATCATACCCATCCACCCCATTCCATTTCCTCATGACGGGAACATCCCCAAAATCGTCCACACTTCTCTGGACGAGTTCACTTAATGGGAACACTCCTCTATCTGGTCGAAGTTTACTCCAATAGCGACTCATAAATTTCTCCCCTCACTAACCAGCCTCACCCGCTAGTGAATCCGTTCATATTTCACTACCTTGGTGGCGGTAACAGCTTTTTAATGTTAACAATTATCCAGTTTGTGAAGATCAAACTAAATTGACGTATAGTGCAACATTTTTAGTCCTCAAGACCTAGAATTTTAGAGGCTTAGAGTTCGCAAACTATTACATGTAATTAACTTACATTGCTGTTTATAAAGGACTCGATGACTATCCGATCTAAATCAGAACTCTATAATGGAACCTTCGTTTTAGGTTTTTTATATAATTTTTTCATGGCGTTGAATTTTAGCAATAATGCCATATACCCACTTTATGTTGAAAATGCCGGAGGTAATGCAAGCACCATTGGTCTTTTTATGGGCCTCACGGCTTTTTCTGCTGTTATCAGCCGCCCTCTTATTGGATTTTTAATTGACCGCTGGGGGGTAAAACCAGTTCTGATCATTGGCAGTATCACAATGTCCCTACCATCACTCGGCTATTGGGCCTTAATGAATGATGGCTTAGTGCCATTTGTCTGGCTTCTCAGGATTGTCCATGGTTTCGGATTTGGCGCACACTTCTCTGCCTTTTTTACCCTTGCAGCTCAGACAGCACCACCAAGCAGAAGAAATGAAGCCATCGCTATGTATGGGCTCTCAGGTCTAACAGCCAACCTGATCGGTCCATTCCTTGGAGAACAGGTTTTTGAAATTTATGGAACTGGGTCTTTCTTCCTGATGGTCACACTTTTCGGCCTGATCGCCTCGGCTATTATCGGCTTCATAAAGGTCAACTACAAAGCAAACGGAAGCAGTACCAAGTTTCCTGGACTATTGGATAGTTTTAAACTCATATTTTGTAAAAAATACGCTCTTGTTTTTGCACTTTCATTTCTTCTTGCTGTTGCCTTTTCTACGCCACAATTCTTTTTAGCCCCCCTTGCCGGTGTTCGGGGGATCGAAAGTTTTGGGCTCTATTTTACTGGATACGCCATCGGTGGCATCGGGGTACGTTTGGTTGGTCGCCAGTGGGGTGATCGGTTTGGCGTTCGCCGAGTTATGGTTCCTGCCTATTTTCTTTATGCGCTTGGATTGATCTTGATATATTTCAGCACCAAGTCTCTACATCTTGCTTTTGCAGGTATTTCATGTGGTATCGGCCACGGAATTGCCTTCCCTGCATTTAATACATTGGGTTATAATCTGGCAAGCGATAGTCACAAGGGGACGGTGATGTCCCTTCTAACCGGAATGTGGGACGTTGGCAGTACAGTAACAGCTATCTTCTTTGGTATTATTGCTACCTCCTACAGTTATGATCTACTGTTTATTCTCGGTGCCGTTGGGGGACTATTCAGTATCATATTGTTGTTGGTAAACATCCTCGGCAACCCTCAATCTGTTTCTTCCAATACATAAACATAAAAACCCCGGCAAGCCGGGGTTTTATATTCGGGACAAATCGTTTTCGCTTCAATCTTACAGGATAAATCCTGTTATGAGGGATAGGAGGGAATGTTTCAATGAAATGTCTTTTCGACTTCAGCGAACGACGATCACCCCTTTTTATTTTTAATGGCGATCAAAAATAAATTCTTATTCAGCAACCTTTTGGGATTTAACTTTGACATACCTACTTCTGTGTCCGTCCCTGTATTCAACATCATACTTCGGCAATAGTACCGGAGCATTATAGGCCCTATCTACAGGTCCAGAAGTATAAATGGGTTCCAGCGAGGGGTCATTGTACCACTTGTCAATTTCATCACTGTCATAAACAGGAGTCATGCCCGGCGCATTGTATTGCGCTTCGAAAGGTCCGCTGTTGTAAATCGGTTCCATTTTGGGGCCGTTATAATGACTTGAAAATCTTCCATCGGCCATCGCCGCAGAACTCATTACAAACAGTCCTAAAACCATAAGAATTAACGTTGCTTTTTTCATGATCGCCTCTTAGTTCTTTTTGTTCAGCTTTACCTGTATTTTTGCAATGGCTATGCCAAAAGGAGGAGACCTTTGCTCCGAGGCTACTTAAGTATCGAAAGGACATGTATATACGACTCCTCGTGAACGAGAAACCTTAATCCGTTTAATTAAGCGGCACCATCATTATCATACGGCACCAGGCCGAAACGTATCACTACGCTACAAAGAGGCTAGGTGTACCTAACATGTTTATTATCAAAAAAGGGAGGGTTAGCCTCCCTTTTCTAAAGGAAAAAATTATTCAGGTCTTTTCACCCAGGGGGGAGCGTGCAACATCGTACGGTAATGAACGTGAGCGTGTTCTGGAATTCGTCTCTGTTCAAAATCAGGGTGGGCTTCGTTTCCAAATAAATCTTTGAATATTTCAAGAAGTCGCACTTTCTCTTCTTCTGTGAAAGATGCACGGTGCTCTTTTAAAACAGCCATTGGTACCCGGCAAATCATACAATCAACAATAACGAATTGATCGTCTTCGTAGTGCTTTTTTGTTTTTATTTCACCATCAAATGTTAACGCACACAAGTCACAACTATTATCAAAATCTCTCTCTTTTCCGTCAAGGAATCTTCGAGAAATTAATGCCTGGCCCTTTTCTTTCAGAACATCACGATGGGTTTTAATCCATTTTTTCCAACGGTACCATTCTGCAGTTTGACCCACTCCTTGATCAAGGGGAAGTTTTCCTTCAAACCCAAGGACCGTCGTCGCCTTGTCTCCAGAAATTGTCCAACGTTTTTGCATGAATTCCGGAATTTTATCTACCCCAATCGGTGGCTTTACGCCTACGCCCTTTATCAGTGGGTAAACTACGGGATAACCATATTTCAAAAACTTGTCTGGAATTTTAATGACCCTTGCATTACTGCTTACAACTTTCTGAATTACCTTGCCGAACTCTTCAAAAGAAACGGGTTCAAATGGTGCTGAATAAAATATTTCCCCGATAGCTGCGTCATTTTCCATCTGCAACAGAATCTGACGGGCGAGATCCTGTACATGAACGATGCTCACCTGCCGCCCCTGCCCGAAGGTCGGCTGTATGCCCTTCAGTATCATTTTAAACATTGGCAGAAAGGCCAAGTCTCTTGGACCATACACGGATGGCGGACGAACAATTGAAATTGGAAGTTTGTCATAATAGCGTTTCAGAATGGCTTCGGCTAAGAGTTTACTTTTGCCATAATCGGTAACAGGGTTTGATACCTCTTCTTCCGTCTTTAGTCTATCTCCTGCCGTTGGGCCGCCCGCTGCCTGGCTGGAAACATAAACAAAGCGGTCCAATTTTGGATTAGCCTTAAGAATCGCCTCAAGAAGGTTTTGGGTTCCCTCTGAATTATATCGGTAGTACAGGTATTTATTAGAAGCACTGACTATCCCGGCATTGTGAATAACACTACTCACACCATCAACCGCATCCAACAGGGCTTTTTCGTTGTGCAAATCCCCAATACATATCTCTACCGGTTTTTCCTTCAACCACGTCAGGTCAGATGTTTCCCGAACCATCGCACGGACTTCATACCCATTTCGGAGAAGTGCATCGACGATGTGGCTTCCCACAAACCCGTTCGCGCCGGTAACCATTACTTTCTTATTCATAGTTCCTCTAAAAGGATTTTGATCTCACCAAGCATGTATAGTGATATTTAGTACATCTTTAGAAGTAAATGCAATAAAATTAGGAGAATTAATGCCAACGAGACCGTTCATTTCGGTTTCTCTGTGTACCAAGAGAGGCACTAAGCCTTACTCCTTCTGGCCCATAGGCGAACAAAATGGAACCTAATTCCGAGTAGCGGTTATGGTAAGTCACTTTCATGCCAGTGGCCCATTCCCCCAAACTCCACCCCATGTCCTTAGCTGTCGGCCCAACCACCAGGTAATCAAAAAAAGCCGTTCCCATTATTCTTTTCATTATCGGTTGATCCAGCTCAATAGATGGCACAGCCACAATCTTATCGCTCCTCAACAGATAGCGAGTTGATACCCCCCTAAAGGCTGGATGTCTTGGATAGTCATAGAACTTCAGTTCTTGCTTTTTATCGAGGTTTTCTACCATGTTTACAGCGAGTTTTGTAACTATTTGCCTTCTTTCACTAAAGGTGGGAATACTTCTGATTGTTTCGAAACCATATCTCAGAAAACTCGTTCTATCCGCAGAACCGATCCCAACTCCAAGCCCAAAATATGCTTCAGCCATTAGCCCTCTTGATACTCCCTCCAACTGAGATCTTGAATCATAATTCACGGCGAATTCGTTGTAGAAATTTCTTCCTTTTTTTCTTCCACCGGGGAGATTGGTAACATCGAAGACATGGGAAAACTTTGATTCATCATTAATTTCTGGTTCTATTATTCTTCTTTCGGTTAATATTAGAGAAAGACGATAGGACATTTTTGCTGATTTTCTTACACCTAGAATTGCCTGCGCTCTTAAAATATCGTGATGAAAATGACCCCTATCTGATTTAGCGCCGGAAAGAAAGTGGCTTTTATTATTGTCGTGAGGGTCAGCGCCATGACCGTAATAAAAAAGATCGTCATCCATTCTTCGTTCAATTGTTGCAGATATTTGGTGGATATCTTTATCCACAACCCACTGGTGTGTCATATAGGCCTTTGTCAGCCACTTTTCCTCACTTGTATACAACCACCGGAAGGCTGCACCCGCCCCGCTTCGCCTATAAAATATTTTAGCCCCAATTTTTACACGTGTCTCTGAGGTAAAGTCAAGCAATGGATGCCAACCTGTTTTTCTTCCGTTTTCAGAAAAATAGTCTTTTAATTTTATGATTCGTTCAGGATCACTGATTGATGTTACGCCAATAGATGTCGTTTGTTCGATTGTGATATAGAGCTGACCATATACCCTTCGCAACATGGTAAGGGCACGATAATGGATAGCCTTTGAGGTATCTATTGCAAAAGTATCTTTTGCCAATGATTCGAGTGTTCCAAAAATCTTGTTTGGAACGTAGTTTGTTGGTACTCCAACGACGGTATCGGGGATCGCATTAATAATAGAACGGAGAATGTTCTGTTGGCTGGAATCAGGAACAACCGGTTCTAGTCTTATTGTATCATTGGCTACGGAATCTACAATTGCTTCCGTTGTGTCGATAGTGGTAGAGCGTATTATTGATTCAGCAGAGGCCACACTCGGCCCGTCCGAAACCAATTCTAGTCTTATTGTATCATTGGCTACGGAATCTACAATTGCTTCCGTTGTGTCGATAGTGGTAGAGCGTATTATTGATTCAGCAGAGGCCACACTCGGCCCGTCCGAAACCAACAAGGCAGTAAAAAGACAAAGGCTTATCCCGAAAAAACGGAATAATACCTTTGCGGACTCATCGGATATTTTTTTAATAACAGAGAACACCGACTCTACACTCCCAGACTCCGTCCACTATATGGCAAGATGACCTACAGGTTTTTCATATATTCTATAGGTCTTGTACTTTTGCGCGCCTACCGTTTCGGCAACTCGGTTCATCATTTTATTGGACTCGAGCACCCAACTGATCTCGGCCCACTTATATCCCTTTTTCTGGCCAACCATCAAGTTGTCGTAGTGGAATACGGCATCCACACCACGATTCCGATACTCCTCAAGCACGCCCATGATAATAACACGCACACAATCTATAGCGCCTTTGCGCGTATTCCAGAGAAGTTTGGGTAAACCAAAGGGAAATAACCTTCCGTCTCTGATTTTTCTTAGGGCAATGTTGGTATCCGGCAAGGCTAAGGAAAACCCCACGAGTTTTCCGTCATCATCCTCTGCCAGATTAATCATATCGTAATCAAGTGTACTCTTCATGTTTACTGCCAGATGATGAAACTCTTCATCTGTAAAAGGAACAGCACCCCAGTTGTCTTCCCAGGCCCTGCTGTGGACTTCCAGAATTTTTTCGGCGTCTTGCCAGAACGTTTTTTTGCCCATATGACGAAAGTTCAACTTGGTCCGTTTTTTGATAATTTTAGCGCCGCGAATTGTTTTTTCTGAGAAAGAGGTCTGTTCCACTTTGTAAGAAAAAACATCCATACACTTCCCGTACCCTGCTTTCTCAATAAACTCTGGATAATAGGGAGGGTTATAAGGCATCATAATCACTGGAGGCAGATCAAAAGCATCCACCAGGGTTCCAATTGTCTCGTTGATATGAGGGTTAAACGGTCCTTTTATCAGATCAAAGTTCCACTCCCTTGCGCACTCTTCAACTTTTTCAAACAACAATTTTGCTACTTCAAAATCTTCAATTGTTTCAAAATGCCCAAAGATACATGTGTTTTCATTGTTGTATTTATTGTGATGTTCGTCGTTTACTGCGGCAATACGCCCCACAGGTCTTCCGTTCTTATAAGCGACAAACCGTCTCATCTTTGCATGTGCGTAAAATGGATTTTTGTTGTAGTCAAAAAGTTCCTTGTCCATTACTCTTAACGGTGGAACCCAAAGGGGATTATCTCCCTGAATAATAAATGGAATTTCCAGAAAATCTTTGAATTCTTTTCCATTTTGTGCGGATACAACATCGATCTTGTCAGCCATGCCCTTCTCCTCAAGACAGAAAAAACCGGAGGTCTACTCCGGTCTTCACATTTTTTATCGCAAATCTATCCAAAAGCCCGTTTTCATTTATTTCAAACTTTCCGTGATTTTTCAGGGTCAAGGAACCCTAGGGTTTTGCCAACTTTTACCAGTTTTTCAACTGTAAAGTCAAGGTGTTCTTCTTTGAGTGACGACATCAATGAGAGGCGAATCAGTGCACTATCTGGTGGAACTGCCGGACTGATAACCGGATTCACAAATACACCTTCTTCCTGCAGCATCATACATGCTCTGAAAACGGTGAGATCGTCGCCGACATAAACCGGGATAATCGGTGATTCTGGTCTACCAATATTGAAACCTTCATCAAGCAGTTTTTTCTTCAGGTAGTTTGTAAGAGACCAGAGTTTTTCAATCCTGTCCGGTTCTCTTTTTATAATCTCCAGCGCCTTGATTACAGCTGCCATGTTAGCCGGTGGTGGACTGGCAGAAAAAATTAACGCTCGACTATGATGTCTTAGATAGTGAACCATGTCTTCAGAACCGGCGTAGAAGCCTCCTATGGACGCAAAAGACTTGCTAAATGTACCGATGGTCCCCAGAACTCTGTCTTTTACACCAAAATGAGACGCGGTTCCCTGCCCGTTAGGTCCAAGCACTCCCACAGAATGGGCATCATCTACTAGAACATCCGCTCCATATTTATCGGCCAAATGAACAATGTCCGGCAGGGGAGCGATATCCCCTTCCATGGAAAAAACGCCGTCAGTTACAATGATTTTTGTTTTATTCTTGACCGGCTTGAGTTTCTTTTCAAGGTCATTCATGTCGTTGTGATCATACTTCAACGTTTTACTGAAGGACAACCTTGTGGCATCAATGATACTTGCGTGGTCCATTCTGTCAATCAGGAGAACACCATCACGCTGAGTCAGGTGTGCAATAGCTCCCTGATTTGCCATAAAACCCGTTGAGTATACGAGAACAGCTTCTGTCCCCATAAACTCGGCAAGTTTTTCTTCACATTCAAGGTGAATAGAAAGAGTGCCATTCAAGAAACGTGAACCGGCACAACCAGTGCCATATCTATCTATAGCTGCTTTAGCAGCTTCTTTAACTTCCGGGTGATTGGTTAGACCAAGGTAGTTATTTGATCCCATCATCACGACAGGCTTACCGTGCATTGTCACGGTGGGTCCCTGTTCACTTTCGATCGGTCGGAAATAGGGATACAGCCCGTTTTCGATTACCTCCCTGGCAGCCGTAAATTCCTGTACCAGATCCATGACTCGCTTCATGTGCTATTCCTTAGAAGACTATGTAAAACATCTCTGAGATGTTTCACCCCCATGTCCCACAAGAAACTATTGGGCGAGAATCTCCCACTCTTGTTTGTACCAAGCTTCAAATTTCTGAAGTGCTTCTTCTATTGGTAATAATAGTTTTTCACCGTCTCGTCTGCGCTTCAGTTCCAGCTTGCCCTCTGCCAAGTTACGCTCACTTACGACAATCTGGAAGGGGTAACCCAATAATTCTGCATCTTTAAACTTGAATCCGGGGCTTACCGCTCTATCGTCAAGAGCCACATCGTAGCCCTTTTTGATCAGCAGGTCATATATTCTATCAGCTTCGGCTTTTGTTGTTTCGTCTTTATATTTCAACGCAACGACCGCAACCTCAATCGGTGCCAATGAAATTGGCCATATAATTCCATTTTCGTCTGCGTTTGTTTCGATTGCGGACGCTATCATTCTACCAACACCGATACCATATGACCCCATGATAATCGGAACGTCTTTACCGTTTGAGTCGAGAACTGTGGCACCCATTGCTGCGCTATATTTTGTGCCAAGTTTAAAAATGTGTCCCAATTCAATCGCTTTAACGACCTTCAACGCTTCGTTACATTTTGGACAAGGCTCGCCTTCTTTGATCAACCTTAAGTCTTTGTATGAATCAGGTTTAAAGGTTTCGCCAACTTGAATACCTATTACGTGATGCTGGTCTTCATTGGCGCCTGTAGCCATATTTATGGCGTCTTTCAAGCGAAAATCGGCGTAAATGGGCATTTTTCCTTCCATACCCACAGGTCCGAGGAATCCAATTTCGGCACCCATCGCCTTTTTCACCTCTTCTGGGTGTGCCGGACGCATACTGGCGCCCAAAATCGGTAATAATTTTTCCTCATTTACCTCATCGTCACCCCTGACAAGCACCATCGCCAAACCGTCATCTCCCATAAAGACGAGAGATTTAACAAATCGACCCTGCTCCATTTTCAAAAACTCTGCGACTTCTTCAACAGTCCGTTTTTCAGGTGTATGTACTTTTTCAAACGCTATTTTTTCTTCCTTCACGGGTTCTTCGGCCAGGTTCGATGTGGCAACTTCAACGTTGGCAGCATAACCGCAGCTTTCGCATACAGCACACGTATCCTCGCCGGCATCCGATTCTATCATAAATTCTTCAGACCCGGAACCACCCATCAAGCCGCTGGAGGCACCAACAACAAAAAACTTAAGACCTGCACGTTTGAAGATTCTGCGATAGGCTTGATTATGTTTTTCGTAGGCCACGTCCAGTCCTTCCTGATCTACATCAAGACTGTACGCATCTTTCATTGTGAACTGACGTGTTCTGAGTTCGCCACTACGCGGTCTTGGTTCGTCCCTGAATTTTGTCTGGAATTGATACCAGATCTGGGGAAGCTGCTTATAACTGCGCACCTCACCTCTTGCCAGATGGCAAATAATTTCTTCATGGGTCGGGGCTAGAACCAGCTCCCTGTCTTTTCTGTCACGGAGGTGGAACATTTCAGAACCGAAGTTTTCCGCCCTGCCTGTTTCTTCCCATATTTCGACTGGGTTTAGGGCTGGAAGCCCAAATTCCTGACCGCCGATATTGTCAATCTCTTCACGTATGATATTGATTGCTTTTAACGTTGCTTTATGGCCAAACGGCAGGTAGCTGTAAACACCAGCCATCAAGGATCTGATTAGTCCTGCACGTAACATTAACTTATGACTTGTAACCACCGCATCAGCGGGAACTTCCTTTAGGGTGGGGATAAAAGCTTTGGATAAACGCATTTGTTTTTCACTTCTCTTTTGTTAGAAAAAACCATCTTGAATAGATGTACCCATATTAACCCACAAGTATACGCTCGAAGCGCCTATCATGTAAAGCGCAGAATCCAATCATTTTTGAGGTTTTACTATCTCCGGGGCATACTTTTGGGACTTGATCCTGATGAAAGCTCTTATCACCTTTGTTTTCCAATGATCAACCAAGGAAAATCATGAAAATTCTAAAAAATATTCTCTTCTGGATTTTTGCTTTAGTCTTGACCCTTTCTATGGCAATCTATCAGAGGAAAACAGGTCCAACCCATCCAATCACCGGCTCCTTTGAATTGGCTGGCGAAAGGGTTGAGTACAGCATAAAACGAACCCAGGGTGGCGATATAGATCATGCTGTTGTTATTCCTGTAACACACCCGGAAGCAACGGCTACGTTATTCTGGAAACGCTATCTTCTTGACGAACCTTATACGTCCGTTAAAATGACCCACACCGATTCGGCAAAGGTTTATAAAAGCATGCACAGCCATGAGCCTACTTTTATAACAGCCCTCGTCGGCCACTTACCAAAGCAACCTCCAGCAGGAAAGCTAGAGTATTATGTAGTTGTAAGTAATGGTGAAGATATTGTGCAATTACCTGAAAACGGTGAAACCGCAGTATTGAGGTATAAGGGTGAGGTACCTGGTAACGTTCTGGTTCCTCATATTTTCGCAATGTTTTTTGCAATGCTCTTCAGTACGCGGGTGGCAATTGCGGTACTTGCGAAAGAGAAGACACGAATTCTCTCGTGGATCACCCTCGGTCTGCTTGTGGTTGGAGGTCTGATACTTGGTCCAATTGTTCAAAACTATGCCTTTGGTGCATACTGGACAGGGTGGCCTTTGGGTGAAGATCTAACGGACAACAAACTGGCTTTGGCTGTTCTGGCGTGGGCTATTGCAATCTGGCGCTTATCGATAAAAAATGGTGAGCGACGCGGACGCTGGTTTGCTTTTGCTGCTGCTTTTGTTCTGCTTGGAACCTACATGATTCCCCATAGCGCGAGAGGTAGTTCGTTTGATTACAACTCGGGTGAAGTGACAACAGGAAAAGAGGTTACCGGTCAGGTAATGGAATCTTCTGAGGCTGAACAGATCCCTTAATAAAAATTCTCTTTTACTTATATAGCCGCTTTTAGAGCGGCTTTTTTATTTGGGAATAAACCCAAAGACTCTAGAGGGAGAACCTGAACCCTCTGCCAGTTTAAGAGCCCCAATTAAAATCCAGACGCCATTTGTGGGCAATTTTTCTAAATTGGCAAGGTTTTCAAGGTGAAACTTTCCCTTTTCTGCCAATAGGTGCCCTGACTTGAATTCAGTATCGTTTCCCGGATCAATGCCGGGAGCATCAGTTCCCAGTCCCGATATCTTTCTCTCTTCTATCAGCCATTGTGTGCATTCAACACTAAATCCTGGATAAAAAAAGTCTCCTGCCTTGTTCCGTTCAAAAACCATCTCGGGGTCAGGCCATCGCTTGGACCAACCGGTATTTAACGCCAAAACGCTACCGTCCAGAATTTTTCCATTTTCTTTTTCGAACACCTCTATATCTGAAATTGATAGCGCTCGATTGGGCATAGCATTTTTTAATGGCACAATGACTAAGGGATGTAGCAGTTCATCTATTTTATACTCGTTAACAGATTTTCCTTTTTCGGCAAAATGAGAGGGCACCCCAACATGAGTCCCAGTATGTTCTCCAATTTGCCAAGCCTGCAAGTAGTAGGATTCTTGTTTAATACTTGTTTGGTTGATTTGACGAGTCTCCGTATCTCCCGGCCATAATGGCATATTGGCACTTATCGCATAGCTTAAGTCTACCAATTCGAATGGAAATTCCTTTTTCATTTATGCTCCTCATAAAACCTTTCTCAAGGTTTATCATCTAAACAATTATCTTGACCGAAAGAATCGAAAGTCACTATTATAGCAGTGTAAAGAAAAGATACGTAAAAGAAAAAAATTAATTCTATTCTCAATAAGAACAGATGATTTTTTTCTGCCAACCTATCAGGAGAGTAAAAGCATGAACGTGTTTGAATACGCAATGCAAATGGAAAAAGATGGCGAAGCTTATTATAGAGATGGCGCCGAGAAAGCTGCAGCCACTGGAAACAAGGGTCTTGCTACAATATTGAACTTCCTCGCAGACGAAGAGGTAAAACATTACAATATTTTCAGCAAACTCAAAGACGGCAAAGCCGATTCACTACCGGCAAGCAATCTCCTTAACGAAGTAAAAAATCTCTTTGTTGAAATGAAGGAAGCCGGAGACTCTTTCCAGTTTGATGCCGACGCAGCAGATTATTACAAAAAGGCCCAGACGGTTGAAAAAGAAAGCGAAGATTTCTACCGTGAAAAAGCCAATGAAACAACCGTCATCCACGAAAAAGACCTTTTAAACAAAATCGCTGATGAAGAAGCTCGTCACTACAGAGTTCTTGGCAATCTTGCAGAATTTGTCTCCCGCCCAGACGGATGGATGGAAAATGCCGAGTGGAACAATATGGAAGATTATTGATCCTCCAGTGATTTGAATATTGTTTGAAATTGCACCATGTCACCTTGTTTGGCATGGTGTTTTCTTTTTGTGCACACATTTTTATTGTCGATTGTTTTAAGACTAAAAATCACCTCACCAGTGACAATGTCTTCAGCAACTTTGTCGAGTTCATATTTTACGATATAGCCTTGCTTTGTTTTAAGCCAAACCCATTGGGGCGTTTCCGGCAAATCCAACGTGCACCTCCATAAACACTAAACATTTGTTCAATGGTATAACAAAAATCTCTAACTTACAAGGGCGAGACAACCCTTGCGGAGAACACCCAAACTTCGGTCACTCCACAAAACACTTGCCACACACATTTATCCTGACTATTATTTCCGCCGTAAAACGTGGGAAACGGGTGGAAAACAAACAACATTTCACAGTAGTTGCCGGTTTAATCTGGCGTAGTGACGGGTTTATCCTTATTTCCAAAAGACTCCCGAGTGGATCCCAGGCAAACAAATGGGAACTTCCCGGCGGAAAAGTCGAAGAGGGTGAGTCTCTGCCCGACGCACTCGAAAGAGAAATCTTCGAGGAGCTGAATCTGAGTGTTGAGGCAGGGGAAGAATTTGGCAGAGTTGTCCATGATTACGGTAACAAAATTGTTACGTTATCCGGAATTCATGTTTTATATACAAATGGTGAGCCTGAGGCCAGAGAAGTAAGCGAGTGGAGGTGGATTCATCCTGATGATTTGTTGAGTTATCAATTTCCACCAGCCAACGAAAGGCTGTTTCAGTTTAATTGGTCGACACCGCCCAAAGGTTGGGGCGTAAAACGGTTGGCGTCTGGTTAATCCAGCGATTCCAAAATCTGTTCTAACATCTGGTTGAAATTTAATTCTGATGCATCCAGCCATTGAATTCTATTGCTTCGCTTGAACCATGTCATCTGTCTTTTAGCGTAATGTCTGGTGTTCTTTTTTATCGCCTCTTTTGTCTCGGCTATTGTGCTGTATTTACCATCAAACAGATCAAATATTTCCTCGTATCCTACGCTCTTCAGAGCATTCATATTCTTATAACCACGATCGACAACACTTCTTACTTCTTCCAGAAGGCCTCCATCGAACATGATATCAACGCGACGGTTTATCCGTTCGTAGAGTAAGTCGCGGGGCCACTTAATTCCGAACCAGACAGACTGGAAGTCCGCTTTGTCCCGTTCACGCCGATGAACATCGCTGAAAAGTTCACCTGAAACATAGTAGACTTCTAATGCCCTCTGTATTCTCTGCCTATCAAGCGGATTTATCTTTTGAGCATATTCAGGATCAACATCCATTAAAACAGCGTAAAGACTCTCTATACCCTCTACATCTATTCTCTCTTCAAGTTCTTTGCGAACAGAATCATCCTTTGCATCATTACCTGAGAAGAAACCGTCTATCAGCGCGTCAGCATATAGGCCACTTCCACCAGCAACAACCACGTTTTTATTCTTTGCCCGAATCTCAGCTACCCATTTTCTGGCATCCGTTGCGAACATTCCCGCACTGTAATCCTGATCAGGTCGAACAATATCAAAACCATAATGAACAACCCCGCCCTTTTCTTCTTCGTTCGGCTTGGCTGTTCCTACGTCCAAAAATTTATATATCTGACGGCTGTCTGCTGAAATAATCTCAGCGTTAATCTGTTTTGCCAGTTCAACCGCCAGAGACGTTTTACCTGAAGCGGTAGGACCAACAATGATGACGACAGGAAGTTCTCTGTTTTTTAACTCACCAGACACTTTTATTCCCGTCCAAAGAGTTTGTGTAATTCGCTTAACGTCAGGTTTACGACCACCGGTCTACCGTGTGGGCAGACAAAGGGGTATTCTGTTGTGAAGAGTTCGTCAATCAAGGCATTCATCTCTTCGAGGTTCAGGGGATCACCAGCCTTAATGGCCGCTTTGCACGCGAAACTCGCAGCGAGACTCTCTTCCGGCTGCATCCGTATTTCATGTTCCTGACGGTAATCCGCTATTACTTCATTCAATAATTTTTCTTCATTTTTAACCTTAACGCCTGCAGGTATGGAACGAATTACCCAATCATTTCCACCGAAGGGTTCAACTTCAAATCCCATTTTTGAGAGTCCCGGTACTAACTCCTCAAGCAAAGCCGAATCTGCTGGATCGAGACTTACTGACGTTGGGAAAAGCAATCTCTGGCCATTCCAGGGCCTTTCCTTCATTGCAGCAAGAGCTTTTTCGAATAGTATTCGTTCGTGGGCTACGTGTTGATCAATAATCACCAAGCCGCTCTTTGTCTGCGAAAGGATATAGGTACGGTGAACCTGCCAGACGTTAACCCGTTGGGCACTTTCACCGCTACTAGCAGGGGCAGTCGCGTCGTGACTGAAAGCCGAACCCGTTTCCGGCCCCGCCATTTTTGACAATGACTCCGAGGACTCGTGGTCTTTTTTCCCAATGGTATAAAGTTTCTGTCCCGGCATAGGTGGTTCTGGAATAACTAAAGGCGCATCCTCTGGAATTGAGACGGGTACTTGGTCAACTGTGTTTTGAGGTTGCTGATTTTCAGGACGGCCAAAAACCAGCTCTAGCTCTTTGATTCCGTCAATGCTACTCTGACGGTTGTCCTTGTTTTTTTCTGCCAACGGCATTCTGACCGGAGCATCACCACTTCGCAAGGCAAGCCCAAGAGCATCACGTACAGCAACGAGGATCGCTCTGTAGGTCAAGCCATCATCTTTGAACCTTATTTCATGTTTCGCTGGGTGGACGTTGACATCAAACTCCTCGGGATCAAGCCGTAGATTTAAGACATAAAACGGAATTTGACCGTATTCAATAAGTGGGCCGAAGCCATTAACCACTGCGTGATGAAGAGAGTTGCTCTGGAATGGTCTTTTGTTAACGTAGAGGTACTGGTCTCTTCTTGTTCGTTTGAATAATGAACTCCCGCCGATAACTCCGTTGACAAAAACATCACCTGAACGACTCTCTACTTCGTGTAAATCATTTGCGGCATCTTCCCCGAACAGCTCCCTGATACGGTCTTTCAACTCCCCCGCTTCAAATTTCCACACTCTTTTGTCGTCACGGATCAATTCCCAGTCTTTTTCTGGATAGGCGAGTACATATCGTTTAAACACCTGAACAATACGCCCATATTCGGTGGCCGGTGTTTTCAAAAACTTTCTTCTTGCTGGGACATTGTAAAACAGTGAACGAATCTTTATAGTCGTTCCCCGTTCACGTGGTGCCGGTTCTATCTCTTTCTCAACGCCTCCATCAACCCGATAGAGGATTCCGCTATCACGGTCCTCGCGACGGCTTACCACTTCGACCCTGGAAACGGATCCAATGGACGGCAATGCCTCACCCCTGAACCCAAGGTGAAGAATACATTGAAGGTCTTTTGCTTCTTTGATTTTTGATGTTGCATGACGGCGAAAAGCGAGGTTGATATCTTCCTCGTCCATACCCCATCCGTCATCTGAAACCAGAATTTCTTCCTGTCCTGATTTTTTAACGGAAATTGTAATAGATCTGGCTTCAGCATCCAGAGAATTCTCTATGAGCTCTTTAACCACCGAAGCGGGTCTTTCCACAACCTCTCCAGCAGCAATTCGGTTCGCCAACCCTTCCGGCAAGACTGTAATTTTATTTCTGGGTATCACGCGTTTTCTTTCTCGTTCTATTGTGAAATCTCAAGAGAGTCGACTGTTTTACTGGGTACATCCAGTGGTGTTAACTCCACGTCGTCGAGCTGATAACCTACTATTGAAGGAGACCTCAGGACCCAGATAAGTATAGCAACAATGACAACAAACATCAGCATAATCATTGGACTGCGAACCCCGCGCCCACGACTGAAACTTTTTTGCCACGCACTTTTGTCAAGCCTCATTCTTTCCGAACGGTCTGTGTCTGTTTTTGGATCATAGTATCGTGGGTTATAAATAAAACGTCTGGGTTTTTCTCTTTTACCAAAGAGGTTTGAAAACAGCATTTTTACTCCGCCGGATAATTGTTATCCAGTATATATACCAAAGATTCAACAAATTTGTCAATATTGTCTTGAGGTGACATCGGCGAATTATTAACTATAATAGAAAATGCCGCTATTGGCTTTTCTTCTGACATCACATATCCTGCCAGACTCCTGCACCTGGACAGAGACCCTGTTTTGGCAATAACCCTTCCTTCTACACTCTCCAACCTTTTATAGAGAGTGGAGTTCCTTTCGTTGGCCTTTGGTAGAAGGCTCAACCAGCGATTGTCCCACCTAATATAACTTTTCAGCAACAGCTCGTTAAGGGTTTTTGTCGAAATGTTGTTCTTCCTTGCCATGCCGCACGCATCCACGCCCTTCACTCCCAAAGTCTCTATACGAAGTGAATCCAGCACCACTGGCCAGTGTGGATATTTTTCTGGAGCACCAACTACCTCAGCAGTAACCGTCATTGCTATTTGTTCTGCCCAGCCATTATTTGATGTTTTCATCATTGAAGTAAGAATCGGGGTGATTTTTTCGCTCGTATGAACAAATCCGATTCCCGAAGGATGTCTAGGTTCTGAGGTTAGAATTATTTCAGATGAATCACCACCCGTTATTCCAAATTGTCGAAGCGCTTGCCTGAAGGCATCCAGTGTCAGTAAGCGCGGGTCGGGAGAACACCACCTTTTGGTTTTATCTTCGCCTGGCCAAAGAATGTCTTTGTCGTCACCTTTTGGGCTATAAAACACTTTTTTCAAGTTATCGGACTGTACCTCAACTTCGTATTTCAGTCTATCTGGTTTATGGTCATTTTGCCACCATTGTCTTGTTGGCCAGACCTCCCACACTTCGTAACTATCAAATCCTCCTGCCCATGTCGTAATTAAACCGTCGTTCCAGGTCAACTGACTAATGGCGGGTGCATAGCGTTGAGGTAAATCTTCAACCTCCCATCCACCGGGCAGATAGATGTCTGAAACAGCGACGAGAGATCCCTCAATATGCTTTAATCCCAATGCAGATAAAATATCGGCCCACGAATGCAGATGTCGCCAAGGCCAATCCATGTAGGGTTTGTCGCCCGAAAGTGATGGATCCCAGCTACCTGTTATTTGCAGGTCACCATGAAGTACTCCGTTGCTGTCAACTTCGCCCGTAGTATAAACTGGGGTTCTCCACCTAAAGTCCTCTGGAAGGAAATACAAAGCGTCTGCAGCCAAGGCTAATTTTTGTACAGAGGCAGGAACCATCAACCTTTCAGCATCATGTTCAATAAGAGTTTCGCCATTGATCGTTGAAACACATAAAGAGACAGAAGCCCCTGATTTTTGAAGTGGCGCTATTAAAAGTGAGTCTGCAAGCTGGCCCAGTGTAATTTCCGGTGTTGTCCTATCCGCAAAGAAAAAACCTGTTGAACACCCTGATAACCAAAGTAGGGCAAACAGTAAGAGGTATAACCCCACTCTTTGTTTTTTGTATTGATGCATACAGCTAGGCCTTTTATTTAAAAACAGACATCTTTCGTTTATAACTTATTTATTTTCAGTATCAACTTGTGAATTGTAATGCTCCAAAAATTTTTCCACTCCGTCTTTTTTCAATCGTTCCTGATTCTCCAGAAAATCCTGACCATATTTTAACCATCTTCCAGCGAAATCCTTAAACTTTCTACAAGGATAGATGCTGCATTCATAACAGTGAGTTATACCCCGTTTTTCACAACAGAGGTGAAAGGTTTTACAGTTTTCGCACCGGGCCCTATTGGCTTCAGCCCCCGGACATGTTCTTCTTTCGCGAGTGAAAACCGGGCAACCACCACAAAAAACGCCACAGGCAGGCACTCTGCCGGAATAGTTTTTCAGAATATTCAACAACTCTCCGCATCATCTTTTATCCATATTGAAACGTAAAGTAATCCGAAAAGAATCCCAAGCACGCATTGGAAAATCCTGTTGAATTTTTAACAATGTACCAGAAGTCTCTCTAAAAATAATTATTGCTATTATGTCCATAATTAAATATCATTAATCCCGTTTCGGATATTTCGGGATTTTTTTACAACTACCGAGAGTTATGAGTCTTTTAGGTGCAAAAAAGAGCCGCAAAAAACCAGTCGTTTTGGTTGCTGATGACGAGTCCGAGATTCGTCATCTTCTTAAAGAAGCACTAGAACTATATGGATTTGATGTTGTCGAAGCTGTTGACGGCATGGAGGCTCTGCGCATTTTTAAAGAAATCCGCCCAAACCTTGTAATATCAGACATATACATGCCATTTCTAAACGGCGTTGTACTTCTTAATAAAATCAAAATTCTCGCTATTTATACACCTGTTATCCTTATTACCGGCTACTCCCATTACAAACAACTGCTTGACGGATCAAGGTTTCCCCCGGATGGTTTTATTGAAAAACCTTTTTCAATCGAGGAACTTCACGCCACTGTGACTCGCGTAATTAGCTACAAAACTAGGCGTTAAAAAGATTTCATATTGAGATTCCCCCTAAAAGTACTATCTTATGCAATTGAACCCCTTATTCTCGATCACAAAATGGAATCTCTATGAGTACGACACAGGTTTTTGACGGCGACATTTCTACCCTTTCTATTCGTGACGTTATTGCCATGGCTACTCGTCAGCTACGTGGAACTTCCAAACAAGTGGACCGTGGTTTTATTATTGAGTTGCGCAACTATGAATTAAATCAACTGTTGGTTGTTGAACTCACAAAATCAAAAATGGACAAGGGTGGTTCGAACCTTAGAATTTCATCTTCCCATATTAAGCAGGAAGTGAACAGCATTGTGGTCTCCACCGCCAATATTGAACATCTTTACGTGACGTGGGAAACCAGCGGTATGATTTCTTTCTGTTTTGCAGGTGACGGTCGCTACAAGCTGATAAACGTTACCCACGACAACGGTGTTTTTATTACCGAGGACATTGACCGCCGAAGAGAGCCAGTAGAACGTGAAATGAGCGAATCGGAAAAAAGAGCCCGGGCGAAGAGAAGAACATTCTTTCATATTGGCAGGAATTTTGATGAAGCAAATGTCCATGATCCCCAGAAACCGATGAAAAGCTCTGATGATCCTGACGAAGAAAACGACGGATAAATGAAAAATAAGTATTGGAAAGTAGTCCGTATCCCCGGTGGCGACCTTGTTTCTGAGCTAGCGGGTGATTTTTTGCTTGAAATCGGTGCTGATGGATTTACCTGCGTGGGACTCTATCTCAATGTCTTTTTCAGAAAGGACGTATGGAGCCCATCTATAGAAAAGCAGATTCAAGCAAAGATTAATTCTTTAATCGAATCCGAAATTTTGCCCGACGCCCCCTTTGTTATTGATGAGGTCGAACAGGAAGATTGGGTTGGACGTTGGCGTCGAGCTATTGGACCTGTTCGTGCCGGGAAACATTTTGTTATCATCCCGTCCGGTATCGAGACTCCGTTGGAAGAAAACGACATTGCCCTGAACATCGAACCACGAATGGCATTTGGAACCGGGGAGCATGAAACCACAAGAATGGCTCTGGCTTTCCTTGAAAAAACGGTTAAACCCGGCGACTCTGTTGTTGATCTGGGTTGTGGTAACGGTATTCTTTCCATTGGTGCATTGAGTCTGGGTGCTGAGAAAGTCCTTGCTCTGGATAATGAACCGGAATCCTACCAAGAGACCTTGGAAAACGGCGAATTGCTTGGTTTTACTGACAAACTAACAGTCTCCCTTGTGGATGTACTTGACTACAAAATTCCCGGTAAGTTTGACTTGATGGTTGCCAATATTTTTGTGACACCCATACTACAAGGGTTCCCCAATTGGAAATCTTGTTTAAAAGAGGGTGCGAATGTTGTTTTCACGGGTGTAAGAGAGAAGGAAGAGTCATCACGATTAATCAATGAAATGAAGAAAATGGGGTTTGATCTTATTGAATCCCAGAAGATGGATATCTGGTTTGCCGGCTTGTTTAGAGCATCTTACGCTTGATTACGCTATAATCTTGAGGTTATACTATATAACAAGCCTGTTGTTAAATCAGCAGGCTGCATTTTTACCTGCGTAAACAAACCTGTGAGGTCGTCTCTAACCGCTTGCTATCAGGGTGGTAATATTCCATCTTCGAAACCTGTAAAATCGAAGGGAATTTTTTCTTATGGGACGGCTACGTTTATCCCGCACAAAACATACTTTTTCTCTAGCTATCAGCACCATTCTGCTAATTGGCGGTTTGTCCGGGTGTGATAACTCCGACAGTGTTGATCCTGGTCCGGATGCCTCTGCAATGGCTCCCGGAATAGATGCTATCGAGATACCATCATTCTGGGTGTTTGGTTCTACAATTGCCAAAAACGTTTCCATTCAGCTTGATTTGCCCGCATCTGTTCGTGAAGCGGTTCTTTCAGGAAGCCTGGAAAAGCCAAAGGTTTTTGCTGGAATTGGCGATCAACCTACGAATGTCGTTTCTCTTCTAGACGACGGTGGCTCGATCCCCATCCAGTCTGATTTTGATTTTGTAGAAGAGTATTCTGGTGACCTGATTCCCAACGATTTCATCTATAATCTTAGAATTAATTCTGCCTTTGCCGCCGAAGAAGGGATTTATGAGGTAAGGCTATATGCAGGATGGTTTGACGACTATCCTGGAGCGGATTTTGACGCCACCACCACTACGTTTTTACTCGACACGATGACTGTTGAAGTCAATTCGCCTCCAATAATAGAAGTCATTGATCTTCCAGACAGTTTACATTCAGGGTTTGAGCCCCAAGTCTGGACAATTACTGTTTCAGACCCCGACGAACAAGCTGATGACAGAGTCACCGATGTAACCATACACCTGATATTAAGTGATACCCAAACCCATGACAGGCTCTTCACTTTTAATGGTGATCACGAGTGGTCCCTATCTACCGATTCAACTTTTGCTGTAGCTCTTGAAACCAGAGATTATCCTGTAGAAATTCGAGCTATCGACGTTTTTGAACAAGAGACAGTCATCGATACACTTAACATGTGGATAGAAAATAGTCCTCCGCTTCTATTCAATGTGGTTGTTCCCGATACAGTTATACTTCCACTCGAGGGTGCTAATCAATACACTTTCTACGCCTCTTCGTCTGATCAACAGGGACTGGGCGATATAGAAAAAGTCTATTTCACTCTCCGAAGACCTGACGGTGAAACCAGAGATAACAACGGCCTTGGCTTCAGTTTTGGCGATTATGGAATTCCACCAGATGAAGTTGCTGACGACGGAAATTTTATTTATGACTTTCCGTTGGCGCGAGACCCCGAAAATCCGCCGGTTCTTGGAACTTACATTTTCTATTTCTTTGCACTGGATCGTGCTGGAAATCTAACCGGACCCATCAGCAAGGAGATTGTGGAAGTCGCTGAAACGTCGGAGACTCTATAGATATGAAAAACACGATTATTAAAATATCTGTGGCGTGGGCTATCGCTTTTGCTATTTCGTTTTCAGCAGAAGCCGACCAAGCTGTTCCCGAAACATGGAAAACGGGACAAACCACAAAAACATCTCGATCTATTTCCACAGGGTCAACGTTACCTTCCAACAACATGGTTGATATCCGTGTTCTTGATGAGAACATCTGGGTCGGAACGAACAAAGGTGTTGGCCGCTTTACACCGACTGCTGGATCTTCTGATCCTATTGAAGGAACGTGGCTTTCATTTAATCAATCCGATGGTTTAGGGCGAGGTGGTGTTAGCGCCCTTGTGACATCTTTTGTGCCTGGTCTCGGATCAATCGTTGCCGCTGCCACAATCTTTGATACAACAACCGGTCTGGGAGATTTTCAGGCAGGCGGTGGTATCGCTATTAGCGATAATAACGGTGAAAACTGGTTATGGATGCCTCAACCTATTGACTCGCTGGACGAAACCGAATTTGAACCAACGGTCACAAATATTCAGAATACGACTTGGGACCTTGGTTTTCTTGGCAATCGCCTTTGGGCGGCTAGTTGGGGTGGCGGTCTGAGATATCTTGAATTATCACCAGACATGACCGAGGAAGATCTGGTCTGGGTCAACCAACCACCCGACACAAACGATTTTAATGTTCAGGCAAACCTTAATCATCTAGCGTTCAGTATCGCTGTAATGGACACCCTGTTGTGGGTAGGAAGTGCTGGAGGAATTAACCTAAGTAACGACAATGGGGAGACTTGGCAACACTTCACCCACTCCTCCACAAATGAAGCTACAGTTTCCGGAAACTGGGCCCCAGCAATGGCCGCTCAAATTACTACCAGTGGCAAACATGTCTTATGGGCAGCCACTCGATCAACCCAAAACTCTGGTTCCGATGCAACCCAATTTAATGGTGTCAGCAAAAGTGAAGATTTTGGAGCCACGTGGCAAAGGGTGCTGGGCGGTATCAACGAACCTGTTTTAGTAAACAACTTTGCATTTGACGATTCTGTAGTCTTTGCTGCCAGTAATGACGGTTTATATAAGAGTACCGATTTTGGCGAGACTTGGGGTCTTTTTCCCGACATATACGACCCAATAAGCGGCGAAAGAACCTACCGTCCGGAAGTCTATGGCGCTCTTTTCGCTTTAGATCGACTCTGGCGAGGTGGTCCTGAAGGTTTGGCTGTTAGTCCTGATTACGGCAATAGCTGGCGAATAATCCGCACCTATCCTGTTCCGGGAGAAGGCTCTACGCCTGATGCATACGCTTATCCGGTTCCCTTTTCTCCCAACCGATACCCAGCCCTCCGTTTCCAATATGAAATGGATAATTCAGGAAAGGTTAGCCTCGAGATTTATGATTTTGCCATGGAACTCGTTGTGCGTCCCGTTAAGAATGAATGGCGAACAGCTGGTCCTCACACTGAGGCTTGGGACGGTAAAGGCCCGGGAGGAAGTGAAATCGCAAATGGTGTCTACTTCTTCCGTATTGCCGGGGGCGGCGAGGAACGTTGGGGCAAACTGCTTATTCTGGACTAGGAAAAAACCATGCTGATTAAAAATATATTTCGTTTCACCTTGATATTTGTGGCGCTACTCCCCGTCCAGACTTTTGCTGAAGGCTACGCCGGGTATGCCGGCGCCTTTCTGCGGATGGGTTCTGGCGCTGTTGCCTTAGGCAATGGGGATGCAGGTGTTGCTGCCAGTTATGGTGCAACACAGGCCTTCTACAATCCGGCAGGTCTCCCCTATTCACAATCAAATGATGTCTACGCAGGATACCACGTCCTTTCGCTGGATAGACAATTGGCTCACGTCAGCGCTCTTTTCCAGATCAAGCAGGTGGCGTTCTGGAGTGAACCTATTATTCCTCTTCGAGGACGAAAAGATTCTCCTCAAGCGAAATACCCAACGCTGATTTATCCTGACGCTCTTCGTCTGTCTGGTGATATTGAGCTAAGAGTTAGAGATTACATGAACTCTCTAATTCATTTTATCTACACCTATTACAGGGAACATGAAAACCAAAACTTAAACCAAATTGAGATTCCCGAGACTATTCTACTAGATAACCAGATGTTCAATGTTGGGGTTTTGGCTCCAGTACTTGAAATTGGCCTTAAGCTTTGTGTTGAGACTTCTCCTGAAAACAAAGATGATGTTCGCCGCCTTCTTGCGGACCGATACATGAAGATTCAGGAAAAACCCGCCGCTATTGCTATTAACTGGACTCATGCCGGTACTGACGACATCGAAGGGCGAGATTTTGATGGAATCAAATACGGTACTTTGGGATACTATGACAATCGTTTTTCCATGTCTTTTGGATTAAGACTGCGTAAAAATATTTCCCTTGGTATTTCTCTTGGTGTGCTTTATTCGCTCTTCAGCGATGTACTCGAAGATGGGTCCAAGGCACTGACCTCAACAACTTTTGGTGCAGATGCCGGTATTCAATTCCGACCGTTTATGGATAATTCTAGCATCCCGTATCGCCTGAACTCTCTTGTTTTAGGTGCAGCCGTTTATGATATGGGTAGTAAAAACAGCTGGAATACAACTGATTACTGGAGTCAAGGAACAACCAAAACCGACTATTACCCGGATCGTTACCGTATCGGTTTGGCTTATTCTCCTCATGCTATACTTCAGACCTATCTTGACCTCGAGACTGATCTGGATAAGCTTTTACGTCCCAAGGCTGGTGTTGAAGTGACATTGATCCAAAGAACAGACAGTTCGTTTTCCGGTTCAGGGTTATTAAGCAGCTCTAATGCAGGGATTGTATTAAGAGGCGGTGTTGATAATACCCGTCCAACGTTCGGTATTGGCATTGATTTTCGTCTCAAGAGCTTTGGTGTGACTCGTTTTGATTATGCTTATGTTGTAGAAAATGTTTCACCAGAAGCAACACAGATTATTTCCTGGAAATTTTACTACTAAAAATAGAAGGTTTGTATGATTCGTAAACTGATATCTGCTTTTATTCTTATTTCACTGTTGACGGTATCAGCTGTTGCCAGACCAGGTTCATCTTGGCTGGAAATCGGTCCCGGTGGTCGAGCCGCTGCTCTTGGCGAAGCAATGACTGCCTCCGTAAACGGTGCCACCGCCTCCTATTGGAACCCGGCAAAAGTCGGTCTGTCTGGAAGCAGTATTGAGGTGATGTACGCAGACTGGTGGGTTGACCAAAGCTCTACCCAGTATCTAGCGGGTGACTTCAGTAAAGGGAAGATTGGGTTTGCTGTTGATGCAATTCACGTCGGTATATACGATATGGAGTTACGGAGCCGACCTTCCGCGACCCCAATCGGTGAATATGATGCCCGTAACTATGCCATTGGTGCAACCCTTGCTTTGCCGGTTATATCCCGGCTAAGAGCCGGTGTTCATGTGCAGTATCTATCCGAATCTATTTACGTCCATAACGCCAACGGGTGGGCTTCAAACTTTGGGCTCTACTATTCGCAACTCTTTAATTATTCACTAGATATTGGATTTTCCGCTAGAAACCTAGGTAATATTGACGCCATTGATGAAGAAGCATTTAAGCTTCCTGCAACTTACTCTCTTGGCATGGTTTATCATATTTCTTCAGTCTCCAGCCAGTTGTTTAAACCACGTATTATGATGGACGTTGTAAAGGTTGAATCTTATGATCTGAACCTCAAGGTTGGTGCAGAGGCAGATGTTTACGAATACTTGTCTGCAAGAGTCGGATATGTTGGAGGCATCGAAGGACAAGGCTTATCTTTCGGATTCGGAGTGAATTGGGAAAGTTGGCGCTTTGATTACGGTTACACTCCTCTACAAGAGGATTTGGGAACAGCCCAACGTATCAGTGTCAGCGCTACCTGGTAAACAAACAAAATACACGTAAACCTCTTACAACAGGAGCAAGAGGAAATGGCTAAACATCGAATCGCCTGGTTGCCCGGTGACGGAGTCGGTAACGACGTCATGGAATGTGCACGCCTGGTACTGGACGCATTAAAGTTCGATGCGGAATACGTACATGGAGATATTGGCTGGGAATTCTGGAAGTCAGAAGGAAACCCCCTGCCGGATCGCACACTTGAAATATTGGATAAAACTGATTGTGCTCTTTTTGGCGCCATCACATCCAAGCCCAGAGATGAAGCAGCTGAAGAACTTGACCCAAGTCTTCGCGACAAAGGTTATGTCTACTCCAGCCCCATCGTCCAATTAAGGCAAAAGCTCAACCTTCACACAAACCTTCGCCCATGCAAAGCCTATCCCGGAAACCCCTTGAATTTCAAGGAAGGGATTGACCTTGTTGTTTTCCGTGAAAACACGGAAGGCCTTTACGTTGGTGTCGAATTCCATCCAGTCCCAGACGACTTGATTGAAAAAATGGTGGAACATCAACCAAAAGCAAAACGATTTGAAAGTGTCGACGCTAACGACATGGCAATGTCCTGCCGCGTGATGACCCGTAAAGGTTGCCGCAGCATCGTTACCCAGGCTTTTGAATTTGCCAAGAAGTACAACCGTAAATCCGTCACAATCGTTGACAAACCGAACGTTCTTCGCGAAACCGGTGGTTTGATGGTTCGTACAGCCCGTGAAGTTGCGAAAAACTACCCGGGAATTGACCTTTGGGAAACCAACATTGATGCCCAGACCATGTGGCTTCTAAAGAACCCGTTTGACTACGACGTTCTTGTAGCTGAAAACATGTTTGGCGACATCATTTCCGACCTGACAGCCCAGTTAGTTGGCGGTCTTGGTTTTGCTGCTTCCGGAAACATTGGCGACAACTATGCCGTCTTTGAGCCTACCCACGGTAGCGCTCCAAAATATGCCGGCCAGTACAAAGTCAACCCGATGGCCATGTTAATCACAACGAAAATGATGCTTGAGTGGTTAGGCGAAACAGAACTTGCCGACAAGCTCGATGTTGCGATTGCAAAGACCATCGCTGAAGGAAAAGCCAAGACCTATGACCTTAATGGCACAAATACGAGCCTTGAGGTCACAGAAGAGGTTATCCGTAATCTTGGATAATAAACAGAAGATGACTGGATATTCTAAACAAGAAAATCATAGTTATCCTGTATCTGTTATAAATATGCGAAGTTCCAAAAAAGGGACTTCGCATATTGTTTTTTCGTCAATTCCGCTAAAAGCTGCCATATTTTATCTTTACGTGGTTGGTCTTTTTGTGTTACTCACTCTGTTTGCCTCATGTGAACTTTTCAGTACTCGTGATCCGGAAGCCCCCACCGGCTCACAGACCGGAGAGGACATAGCCTTAATCCCGGAACAGGTATTTTCGATTTTTAAGACCTCGCTGACATTGCGTGACCCTGACCTTTACCTGAATGTTATCTCCAGTGAATTCAGCTATGCTGCGACTGTCGCCGCCTACCCCGGCTCCGATGACTTCTTCGACTCTTGGACATTTAACATGGAAGACAACTTTATTCGCAGCCTTCTGTCCGCGACACTTCTCCCACCCGACTCGACCGTTGCCCTGGAGTTCACCCAATTGCTTGAGCCCTCCCTCTGGGCCGACTCTGCGAAATACGTTGAGAGTTATCTACTCGAAGTTCATACAACCCGTGAAACGTTACCGCACACCTACGAAGGCATTATGGAAGTTGTGTTGAAGCAAGAGAGTGATGGCGGTTGGCGGATTTTATCCTGGTTAGATGATGCCGGTGGTCCTACCCCAACCTTTAGTCAACTTCGAGCCCAGCTCTGATTACCTTTCATAAGCATTAAATAATACACATATACGCATAAAGCAAAAAACCTTACAACCACTTACTGTGATAAGTACTATAATCTTTCCTCATTAAAAATCTTGTTGTTGATTCCTTTCTTTTTGAGACACCAACTTGATAGCACATCTTTTTTCTGTCTTTTTACATTCAGGTTATTGCCTCTTTCATTTCTTATCTTGTAGCAACGTTTTATGAGTGGTGGTGAATGACGCAAACTGACACACACATTAGAACTAAAAACGGATTAAGCCGTTTTGCTTTATCCTTCTTGTTGGCTACAGGCTTACTCCTGATTCTTGCTGGATGCTATAATCCATTTGCTCCGGAAGAGAGTGGTTTGTCTTCGGACGTCTGGGATAACCAGAAAACGGTTGGAGGATTACTTCGAAATCTTCAATCCACCTATGTGTTCAGGGACAGTCTTCGTTACGCTGATTTAATAGCCAGAGATTTTGAATTTCACTATTACAATATTGACTATGGCAGCTATGATAACTGGGGACGTGACGTTGAACTTCGAGCCACTGGCGGCTTAATGCGTAATTATCTTCGCCTGGACCTTAGTTGGGGCCCTATCAGCACAGACATTGACACATTTTCACTCCCCGATAGCACGATAGAGTTTATTGTGACGTTTACCTTGAGTGCGGACCAGGAATCTCCTATTTCCGGCTTTGCCCGTTTCAAAGCCAAGAGTGAAGACGATGGAAAATTTCGTTTAAAAGAGTGGTGGGATGACTACTAATGGCTAATCCCATTCAATATAGACTTAGCAAAAAAACCAGACTGGTTGTGTTTCTTGCCGGTATGGTTGTGTTGTTTTATTTGCTTCTTGCTTTTTTAAAGTTATCCGATCTAATATCGCGTGATGAACAGGTGCTATCTGATTCCACTTTTGCTGCCGCAGTGCTTTTTCCCGAGGATAAATATCCGGCTTTTGCTGGAGATGATCTTTTACCGGAGGCGTCAGACGTTAACAAGCCTAAAATCTGTTTAATTATTGATGATTTTGGAAACAATTGGTCCACGCCTGTAGTGCAAGAGTTGCTTGAGTTTCCCGTTCAGATTACCATCGCGGTTATTCCCGGGTTGTGGGCAAGTGATAGTATTGCCATTAAGGCAAACGCAGAGGGTAAGGAAGTTATTGTTCATCTACCCATGGAGCCCGTCAGAAAAATTTCCAACCGCGAGAATCTATTTTTATCCTCGAGCATGGACGAAGAGGAATTTGAAGGATTTATGGCTGCGGGCTTTCAGTTGCCTTATGCAATTGGCTTGAACAACCACATGGGATCCCTGGCCACTCAAGACAAAGAGCTAATGGCCAGGTTAGCGCGTTGGTGTAGCCGTCATGACTGGTACGTTCTTGACAGCATTACCCATCCGAAAACAAAAATGTACCAAGCCGCTCAAGAGGAATTGGTACCGGGTCTTAAAAGGGATATTTTCCTTGATCACGATAGAGATCAAGAGTCGGTCGAACGTGCGCTTGATCAGGCCATCAGAGTAGCTAAAAAACGGAAGGGACGGCCGGTAATTGTCATTGGTCACCCAAGAAAATCTACATTTCAGGTTTTACAAAATAAAGTCCCGGGACTGTTGAAAGAGGGGATAGAATTCGTTTCCTTATCCCATGCAATTCAACTTGGACTTGATTGAAAGGAAATACAATGAGACTCGTCGTTCACCTTGATCCTGTTGTGCGGTTTAAATCCGGCTCGAGGACAGGCAACCCCAACCCTCTGACGGCATCGTTATTACTGGATAATGCTGGAGCCGATGGGATCATTGTCAGCCCCTCAGGCAATTTGGCAAATAAAGACATTGCGTTAATAAGATCCGCCTCTAACAGCCATATAAATGTTGAAATTCCTGTCAATCAAGACAGCGTACGTTCTGCTCTTGAGGTAAAACCCGACATGGTGACCCTGATACCTGAGAACGGGCACGAGTCCAACGGCGAGGTCGCTACAAACGGTCACGCCGGCTTGCGTGAATACATCTCTTCGCTTCACGCTGCGAGCGTTGATGTCGCCATTATGATTTCTGCGGACCTCAAATCTGTTAAAGAGGCAAGAAACTTGAATGCTGATGCTGTCAGTATTGACGTTTCTCCTTTTACCGCAGCAACAAACAGTTCCGACGCTCTATATCACCTTGAGGGAATTGAATCGGCTTCGTTGGCTGCCAACAAACTTGGCCTGCAGGTTTCTGTCTTCGGTGGAATAAACGACAAGAACATTGCAAACCTGGTGAACCTTGACACAATCGACGAAATCGTACTTGGACATGAGTTTTTTGCCCGTGCGTTATTTCTTGGGCTCGATCGGGCTTTTTCTGACCTACGTGAACAGGTACGGTATCTCTCAGGCAGGAACAGTTAATCATGAAAAAGAACGGGTTAATAGCCATTCTGCTTTTTTCTCTATTAACTGTTTTTGGGATCTCGTGTGACGGACCCGCTGGTCTGGATGGCAAGGATGCCGAGGATTTTGACCATTATCCTCCTCAAGTATCCATGTCTTATCCAACTCCCGGCCAAGAGGTGTTTGAAGACACCCTTACCCTTGTGGCAAATGCTACTGATGACACCGAGGTTGAAAGAGTTATTTTTTCTGTTTCCGGAAAAGTAACAAACGGTACAGATAGTGCCGTCGTTGTTGATTCACCGTATGTTTTCCTGTGGAACTTTGTCGATGCGCAAAATTCGTTCGGTGTACTAGACCTCGTCGCTACGGCTTGGGATACCGCAGGCAACACCAGCACATCTCCGATGACCCTGATCAACCGAAAGTTACGTTCTGGACTTGACACACTTTCTTATTGCAACACAAGTGGCGATTCAACCTTCAGATATTGCATCCCTGATACGACCACGATTCGTATTGAAACTGAAGAAGATTCGGTTATCACTTTTATTTCAGATGTAACTGCTACGAAATATACTCCTGGCTATAGGTGTTTCCTTAGATCAATTGAAGTAAGCCGTACATTTTCTAAAAACGAACTATATAATGCAGAATATGACTACTGGCTCATTCTTTATGAAGAAGATAGTGACGGTAAACCTGGCACTCCCTTTGACTCTGTCCTTGTTGAATACGATCCTATCTACTTAAACCATTGGCATAGTACTGACTTTTCAGATTTCGAAAATTTTGATGCAGAAATGGAATTTGGTCCAGAATTTCCAATATTTGTTGGATTAAGAGCTAATATTTCTCTGCCAAATCCTATTCCATTCCACGGAATATCTGTTAATTCGATTGTAAAATCCGTGGATTCCGATCCCAGTTTAAAAAACGTTCTTTTCAGGCATGGTAAAGAACAATCCGACTCGACATGGACCCCTCTTTATTCTGGAGTCGATAAGAATAGTTTCATTGTTCCTTCGATTCGAGTCGTCGTTGACTACCAAGGCCAGAACTAGTGTAGTTTGTTATATAATATAAAGATAGAGTTAACTTTATTGTTCCTTTTTGATTTACATTGACGGTGTTGTTGTTTTTCTTGTTTGCTGATGGCAGTATTTTTAAAGACTAGCAGTATGCGATAATGCGCATAACAAAAATAGAGGTCGACATGTCGTCCATAAATCGTCGTTTTTCTTTGTTAACGGTTTTGTTAATCGTTGTTTTTTGTCTTTACGGGTGTGAAGGACCACAGGGTCCAGCCGGTGAAGGGGCTGGAGATGTTGATTTTATGGACCCTATTGTCACGTTAACCTTACCCACAGAGACTGACACTGTCTACACCGAGACCTTTTTTGTCTCTGCCACTGCAACGGATAACGACAGCATCAGTTATGTTGAGTTCCTGCTAGATGGTGATAGCGACCTTGGTGGTGACTCTTTGGCGAGAGATTATGAGGCCCCTTATTATCTTGAGTGGACCCTCGCTGGAAGTGGCCATGGATTTGGAGTTTATCCCCTTGTAGCCAAGGCTGTAGACCATACCGGAAACGTTGGGTTCAGTACCCCACGGATAATTTTTTACTTTCCATTACCTCCGCAGCAGACAATTGCTTACCACGGTTTAGGCGAGGAAACGTATCGTACTTTGCCCGACATCTATTCAGATAAGTTCTGGAATGTTCGTTTTACACCACTGGACACCTGCCAGGTTGTAGAGGTTCATTTTCTGTTTCGTGACTGGGAAGGTGCCATCCAGTCCGATGATGGTGGTGTGTTAACCGGACCTTGTGACATGGATGTATATCTATGGGACAGCGCAGAAAATCTTCCTGTTGAACCGGCAGTTGTATCTCGTTTTGTTGCCAGTGAAAATATCGAGTTTGATGGAGATTGGACTATTGTAGATTTTTCTGATATAAGTTCAACTCTGGAATTTGCGGGTGATTTTCACGCTGGGTTTAGCCCTCCTGAAGATGAATACACCCAACTAATGAATGATAATATGGGTCTACCTATAGTAATAAATCTGAATCCTATTGCGTTGGATGATGAAACCGAACATAGATCCAGCGAAAAAGAGTCAAATGGTCTTTGGGGTACGATGCAAGCTCACTATGACGGTACGCCGGACTTTAATATTCGTGTTCGTGTTGCATACAATAATGGAACAACCGAGCTGATCGATTCAAGCATTAGCAGGGGAGCTACCGAGTGATGAAGAAATCTCTTTTTATTCTGCTAATTATTACCGGTTTTTTCCTTTTAATATCCTGTACGGGTGAAGAAGGGCCTGCCGGAGTTGATGGATCCAGCATTGACGCCATCCCTCCAACTATCGTTCTTGACTATCCTACACCGGGAGCAACAATCGGTACTAACTTCACCGCTTCCGCATCGGCCGTTGACAACGCAGGAGTCGACAGAGTTCATTTTTTGCTGGATGGATCCGACCGTATTAACGATACGACTTACGCTGTTGTTTTTGAAGAACCCTACGCCTATCTCTTTGATTTTGATCAACTCTCGATAGAGAACGGTCCGCATACATTCCAGGTAAAGGCTTTTGACCTTCAGGGTAATTTTGCCAGTTCGGCACCTATTCTTTTTGAGGTTGATTTTTTACCCCCAAGTGGTGTTGGCGTTCTTCGACACTGGAACCCGGATTCATTAAATGCTGTTTCTATACCCGACACCAACGAGTCGGGTGATTATGCAGATTATTTTATCCGTTTTGATATTGAAAGAACATGTATTGTTGATTCTGTCCGTTTCTACCTTGACTCACTGGCAATCGAGACGATGAATTATGACAGAGATATCGTTGTTGAACTTTTCAAATCTAACGGTGTATATCCATCAACCATATTAAGTGATGCTTCAACAACAACACTGGAAGCCACCGACCTTGAAAGTGTTGGATTCCATGCCGCAACATTTAATATCCCAGACACATTAGTTGCAGACAATCGATATCACGTTGTCTTCCGTTCCGATACACCTTCGGACACGACCAATATGGCAATCGGAACTTATGTGCGTGATGTATATCCGTTTGCAACCGACAACTTCTCCGGCGTTGGCTTTTCCAATGGCGGTGCTGATACTGATTGGCAGACCTTTCAGGAGTATTCCGGCAATCCGGTGTCAACGATTGAGTTTCTTGTGGAAGTATGGGTGCGGTATTTATAACAATTTGTGAGGGGAAGAAATGAACGTTTCTCCCGGTGCAGGCGGTTCAGATCAAGTAACTATTGAAACCCGTATCCTGGAAATTGCCACCAACGGAAACGGAGATATGCTGGACATAACTCCGGACGTTACCCGTTTGCTTGGTAGTGTCGGTATGATTGAAGGTAATGTCACCATTTTTTGTCCTGGATCAACAGCCGCGATTTCTACAATTGAATTTGAACCCGGACTAAAAAAAGATATGCCCACGGCCATGGAAAGAATTGCTCCCTCTAACCCCGAGGAACCATATCTTCACGATGAAACATGGCATGATGGTAATGGACACAGCCACGTTCGGGCCACGATAATGGGCCCATCACTTTGTGTTCCGTTTTTTCAAAGCCGAATTCAAACGGGTACCTGGCAACAAATTGTAGTTTTTGATTGGGACAATCGCTCCAGAAGGCGTGAAGTTATCTTGCAATTTATTGGTAAATAAACTACCCTTCAGCCAAGTTTTTACCCCCTTGTATTTAATACCTGGGGGCTATCTCTGTTTCCTTAGGATTGGAACCAATTATAACGATGACTCCTGACATTGAATTGCGTGAAAGAGCGGATCTGAAGGATTCGTTCATTAACGAAATAGAACACTCAAGGCCTTTGGTGGATTTACTTTCACCTTTGGAAGATATTTCTGTTAACCGAACGGAATTTATCAACGCCCCCGGGTCCATGTCCTCCGTTCTGGTAGCCCTTGCTATTATCAAGCACAAATGTCCCTTTTTGTATATTGCCCCCGATATCAGGCATGCCGAAAGGGCTCGTGATGATTTAAGGACAATTCTTGGAGAAGAGAGGGTTTTTTTACTGCCCCCTCAATTCACTATTCCCTATGATCCCTATCATCATAATTCACGATTTGATGAACGAGCCGGAGTCTTTGAAAGACTACTTCACGGTGACTTTGACGTCATTATTGCCGTTCCTGCTTCTCTTTTGGAAAAGTATGAACCTCTACGTATACAGAAAAAACGGCTTGTAGAGATAAAGGTCGGTGATGATATCGACAGGGATGCTTTAGCACTGGTATTGGCTGAATCGGGAATGAATCGCGAGATTCGTGCTGAAGAACCCGGGCAATTTGCCATTCGCGGCTCTGTTATAGACATCTACCCAGCTTCTGCCTCTGAGCCCTATCGTCTTGAACTTTGGGGTGACGAAATTTCGGAAATCCGAACCTTTGACCCAGAAACCCAGCGTTCTTTAAATCCTGTTCAATCGCTTCAGTTTTATGCCGGTGAGCAATCAAAGTCTATGGGCACTGTCGGTTTGTGGGAATTATTACCTCGTAAAACCAAAGTCTTTTATAATGACCCTGATTCCATAAATGCCGGACTGGACCGTCACTGGGAAGAGATAGAATACCAGTACGAGAAACGCAAGAATCTTGAACTTGACCGAAAAACACCTGAACCCCTTGATATTTATTTTTCCATCGAACGGTTACATGAAGAATTGGAAAGAAGAAGAGGGTTGGTCTACCGAGGACCCGCTGCCCCGAGTAAGGGTGCTGTAAACCTTCAGGCGATCGCCCACGAAAGTTTCCTCGGTGAACTGGACCGCGTTGTCGCTCACATAAACAATCTGCACGATACCCATTACCAGCCATTTATTTTTTGTGATAACGCCAGTCAGGTTGACAGAATTAAGGAGCTTTTGGATGAACATGGGGGTTTAAAGCGTGTTCCACCAGTGCTGGTTGCTTCCATTCACGGCGGTTTTACATGGCCGGATGCACACATCGCCGTTCTAACTGACCATGAAATCTTTGGCCGTCACAAACGAACAGCTCCTTTCCGTAAACGGAAAAGAAGAGTTGATCCTGCCACCTTTGAAGAGTTCAAGCAGGGCGATTTTGTTGTTCATGCTGAATTTGGAATCGGACGATTCGTTGGTCTAAAAAACATCAAAGTGGGTGGTGTTGAACGAGAATGTGTCCAGATTGAGTTTAAGGATAACGTTAAGGTTTATGTCCGCCTTGACAAGTTTGGATTATTGCAGAAGTACCAGGGGACCGAAGGTGCTGAGCCTAAGCTTTCGAAAATAGGTGGAGCCGACTGGACCCGCAGCCATGAGCGAACCAAAAAGGCTGTTGAAAAGCTCGCAAAAGAAATCCTGGAAATTTATGCACGCCGTCAAATTGAAGGTGGTTTCCCATTTCAAGACGACACCCCCTGGCAACGGGAAATGGAAGCGGCGTTTGAGTTCGAAGATACACCCGACCAAACCACAAGCTCCCTTCAGGTTAAGCAGGATATGGAAAAACCTGTCGCCATGGACCGTATTCTTGTGGGCGACGTGGGGTTTGGTAAAACAGAGGTGGCGGTTCGTGCCGCCTTTAAGGCGATTCAGGATTCAAAGCAGGTTGCCATTCTTGTCCCAACCACAATCCTTGCCCAACAACATTACACGACATTTATAGAGCGATTGCGGCGTTATCCCATCCGCGTTGAAGTACTTAGCCGGTTTGTGCAAAGAAAGCGTCAGGAAATTATTCTCGATGATCTTGAAAAGGGAGAGGTCGACCTTGTAATTGGAACCCATCGCCTTTTATCAAAAGACATCAAGTTTAAGGATTTGGGCCTTCTGGTTATTGATGAGGAACATCGCTTTGGTGTTAAGCATAAAGAGAAATTGAGGAGCATTCGTGCTTCTGTTGACGTCCTTTCCATGTCCGCGACACCCATCCCCAGAACCTTACATATGGCCTTGGCGGGTGCTCGGGACATGTCCATGATCAGTACACCACCTCAAGATAGACTTCCCATAGAAACTGAGGTTACTCCGTTTGATGAAAGACTGATCCGGGAAGCAATTCTTCGGGAAGTTGGCCGTGGTGGACAGGTTTACTTCGTTCATAACCGTGTTGAAACAATCCACAACATAAAACACCAGCTTGAAATCCTTCTTCCCAACGTTAAGATGGAAGTCGCTCACGGCCAGATGAAGGAAAAAGAACTTGAAGCTGTCATGAAGGGATTCATGCACGAAGAGTTTCAGGTTCTTGTCTGTACGATGATTATCGAGTCGGGGTTGGACATTCCAAACGTAAACACAATGATTGTCAATCGTGCTGATCGTTTTGGTCTTGCTCAGCTCTATCAATTAAGAGGTAGAATTGGTCGTAGCCACAGGCAGGCTTTTGCCTATCTCTTGACACCTCCCCGCAGTTTACTCGCTGCTGATGCACGTAAAAGGTTGTCGACTATCTCTGAACACACTCGCCTTGGCAGTGGTTTTCAAATTGCCATGCGTGACCTTGAAATCAGGGGTGCAGGAAACCTTCTTGGCGCAGAACAAAGCGGTTATATCAACACTGTTGGTTTCGAGATGTATACAGAAATGTTATCAGACGCTGTGCAACGTTTGAATAGCGAAGGTGTTGCCAGCTTGCCTGAACCCACGAAACCTAAACGCGACTCCAACGAAATTAAGGTTGAAGCTCCCGTAGACGCTCTGCTGCCTTCCGATTATGTACCGGACGGATCAGAGCGAGTGGAACTTTACCGGAGGCTTAGCCGTGCCCAGAAGATAGAAACCGTCGACACCATGCGTGAAGAGTTGCGTGATCGCTACGGTCCGCTGCCCGAAGTCGTAAGTAATTTGCTTGAGATTGTTTCAAGTCAAATCTATTCGGTGATCGCTGGAGTGGCAAAAATTGAAATACATGAAGATGTTGTTTTTCTGACGTTTGTTAAAGAATACGGCGGAAAAGACTTTGAAATCCGTTTGGCCGACATGGTGGGCCGTCTGCACGATATGCCCGTCGAGCTCAGGGGAGCAGGCCCCCTTGGATTAAGGTTAAGTCTTGAAGGTTGCATTGACTGGCCTGAAAGGTGGCTCCATATTAATCTTCTATTATCATCATTGCCCGAAGACAACTAAGGACAACTTCCATGAAACAACAAATTTGGCATCTATTGATAGTTTTAGTTTTGCTCTCCCTTTCGTTTGTACTTGGGTGTAGTGGTGGCAACGATGATGACGATGTTCCGGATAAAATCGCCATTTATAACGGCATAGGAGCGTGGGAAGCCAGCGCCGAGGCAGTGATGGCCGCCCTTGACTCCCTCCCCCTTGAGCTTGAAATGGTTGACGAAAGCCAGGTTCAGAACTCTCTGGCCAGATTCCGTTTAATCATTATCCCGGGTGGCAATCCTTTGGAGATGGCTAACGCCCTTGGTACAACAGGGAAAATGCGAATTCAAGGCTTGCTAAATTCAGGTGGCGGATTCATTGGAATTAGTGGTGGTGCCTACCTTGCCGCGGATACAATGATATTTGATCAGATGGGCAGTTCTTTTGTTGATGACCCAATTGACCTCTATAGGGGCAGCGCCGAAGGTCCGATCAATTTGATTGCCCCGCTTGATCAACCGGTTATGACACGGGTTAGTATCGAAGACTCGCGCTTCAACATCAGTTATCCTGATCTGATTGACGTTCTATACTACAATGGACCCAGTTGGGTTATCACGGAACCCTATGCTCAGACAATTGCCCGCCTTAATACAACAGGAACACCTGCAGCGGTGATTTTTGATTATGGAATGGGTAGAGTTGGCCTACTAAACGTTCACCCGGAGATTGAAGAAGACAACCCTCTATATGACGGTGGGTTTGGCCATGAATTATCTGATTATGAAAGCGACTGGTTTTTACTCCGCAGCATGGCAGAGTGGAGTATCCGTTATATCAACTAGGTTCTATTTGTTAAGCGGTATATGCGTATTTGTTAATAAGCGGTGCTCTGACGCGCAACTCTTTGGCTGTTTCTATAAAAATACTTATTTAACGAAAAGTGTAACTGATGTTAAATAACAAAAAGATAGGCTCTGTTTCAGGCACAGGGTGGTGTCGGTCTGCCAACGAATACTTTGCCAAGTGGATTGGGCTTAATCGCCCATTTTTCGATCTATCAAAAGAATTTCTTCCCCTGAACCCAAAGAATGAATGTATTCATGTCCCAGGTGTAGGACCTGGTTTTGAGTTGAAGTTTTTGCATGATGTTTACCCAAATTCCCCCATTCTCGCCTCCGATATTTCGCCTGAAATGGTAAAAAACGCAAAGACTCGTTATAACGCACCCTTTTACTTTCTTGGGGACATTTCCGCTATTCCCGTACAGTCTGTTTTTGCATCCGTTTCCTATTTTACTGTTCATCTGGTTCGTTATTCCTTTGAAGCCATTAAATCTCAGTACGATTCTTTGGTTCCGGGTGGAAAGATCTTTGCTGTATATTTCCCCCCAACGCCGATTGGCAAAGAGGGGCCGCTTGTTTCATTGCACCGCGCATCCCACACCCTCTCTCCTCGACCCGACTCCGACTGGGAGGCGCAAAGCCTCTCTTTTCTTAGAGAAACAGGTGCTTCCGACGTTGAACTCACACATCTGAACGCCCACTGGGAGTTTGATTCGGTTCAAGATTTACGTGAGACGATGGAGGTTCTTCCCCACATTCGCGGAATTCGCAAACGAGCCGGTGAAGAGTTTTATAACAAACTTTGGTCTTTATGTCTGGATGATCCCGGACTATCTTTTGACGGTACTCGCTGGAAAGGGCCGGTAGGTGCAACCATCTTGACAGCGACTAAAAGCTGAACTTTGGAGTTCTTATGAAACATTTTCTAGTGTTCATTGTTCTATTTTCTATATTCTCAACCTCTTGTGCCAAACTTCCTGACAACAATTTGCCGTGGGATGAAGAATCCCGCCTGTTAACACATATCGCTTACCTTGCATCTGATCTACGTGACGGTCGCGGAATCGGCACGGCAGGACTTGATTCTTCCGCACTATACATTGAGCGTCGTTTTCTAGATTATGGTTTAGATCCCCTCTTTTTTGATTCGTATCAACAGAACTTTACGATGAATTGGGGCGCAACCTTGCTTGACGGATGCGGAATCGAGTGTGGCGAAAACAGCAGTTTGCGCCTTGGGTTTGACTACATGCCGGTTGGCTTTTCTGGTAACGGCGAAATTGAGACAGCTCTGGTTTTCGCCGGTTACGGAATTTCCGCCTCTGAATACGATTATGATGACTACGAAGAAATTGATGTGGATGGAAAAATTGTGGTTGTGCTGGAGGGCGAACCCGCACAAGATGAAGCTGATTCGAAGTTTGAAGGAGAAGCCGACACAGACCACTTTATGTTACGGTCCAAGGTCATCAACGCGAAAACACACGGCGCTATAGGCCTGTTGATTATCACCGACAACCTCATTGGGGACAAAATCCCCTATCCTCGCACCGATGAGCCCTATCGTGATTCCGGTATTCCTGCCGCCTATGTCACCCATTCGGCAATTAGTATGCTGGCCCCAAGGCTGGACGCCGAAAAGGCAAAACGTTCGATTGATTTGAACGAAACCCCTCGCAGCATGGACCTCGGCGAGGACAAGGTTTCTTTTTCAATACAACTGGATCGAAACGAAATCCCTGTCTCAAACGTTGGGGCCGTTTTACCTGGACAAAAGGACGAAATTATTGTTATTGGTGCCCATTATGATCATTTGGGATTCGGCCAAAACGGCACACGCGAATACGGTATTTACGATGTTCATAACGGTGCAGACGACAACGGATCTGGAGTTTCTGTCCTTCTTGAAATGGCAAGAGTTTTATCCAGTAAAGAAAACGTGGGACCGACCCTCTGGTTTGTTGCGTTTACCGCTGAAGAAGTTGGCCTGGTAGGTTCAAACCATTTTGTAAACAACCCACCCGACGATTTCGAAGACATCAAGTTCATGTTAAACCTTGATATGTTCGGCAGAATTGAAGGCCACAAACTTACGGCTTACGGCGTGCATAGCGCCGAAGGCTTGGTGGAAATGGCCTCGGATGCTGCCAAGAATACCCAGCTTGAGCTATCCTATACAGGCGGTGGCTACGGAGCTTCTGACCACACATCCTTTTACACCAAAGGGGTTCCGGTTATCCACCTAATGGGAACGCTACACGACGATTACCATACGACTCGAGATGATATAGACAAGATCAACAGCATTGATTTGGTCAACGTGTTGGATTATTCCTTGAACCTCGTTTACCTGTCCGGTCTGGATAAAACCAAACTGATCTACAAAGAATCAACCCCACCGAAACGAGGTGGGCGTCGTGGTCTGAAAGTCAGCATGGGAACAATTCCTGACTTCTCTCAGCCCGACGACCTGAACGGCTTCCGTATTCAGGGTGTAAGGGCTGAATCTCCCGCAGATATAGGCGGGCTTCAGGCCATGGACATTATCATCAAGATGGATGATGTCATCGTTGACAACATTTACGATTTCACCTTCGTTTTAAAACGCAGAAAACCTGGTGACACAATTCAGGTTGGTTATTTGAGAGATGGCACAGAGCATACCACAAGCATTGTTCTTGCCGCTCCCTCTGGAAAGAGACACGGTATGGGTGGTGGTAGCCACCCTGGTGGTAAACCCGGCGGTGGTGAATAGAATAAAAAACGCCCGCTTCAACCAAGAGGCGGGCGCTGTTATTATGGTCTTTTTTATCTTGTGGGTTGAGTAAACACTTCAACAACCTCAATCGTCCTTGGCATTCCTGAATAATCCACCTTGTACTCAACCACCCTGAACTCACCAGCTTCAACGCTGTATTCAATTCCTTCAAATAAGTTGTCAGGTGATTCGTTGTCATCAATATGTATCACAAGGTAGCCGTTTGATGTTGTCCACGAGAAGTTTCCGGTTTCTTCCGCTTCTACGTAAAGCCCCGTGCCGTCATTGTTGAAGGTGATTGTAATGTTTTCTTCAACGCCAACAGAGGTACCATCTTCATATACATCGGTCAACACCCATTCGCCTAACAGGGCGACATCACTTTCGCCAGTGGCCCTGACCCAGTTCATCACGATTGTATAGCGCATATCCATTTCGCTCTCGGTCATGGTCATTTCCATGAAATCGCCGTCCAGGGTATAGGGCATAACGCTACCATAACCGTCATCATCAATAACCAAGAGCAATCCGTCACTGACCAGCCAAACAAAATCGACTTCATCATATTCGTAGTAATCGCCGGGATTCTCGTCTTCACCCATTTCATATGCTGAGTATGTCGTTCCTGTTCCATCTGCATTTGCAACGATCGTTTGTGTCTGTTCTGAATCTGACCAATTCCCCATACCTGTCTGCATGGTCATCAGATATCCGACCCAGGTACCAACCATATCGGGATCAACTGTTCCTACAAATTTACGATAAGTGAAGATATATTCGCCCTCGTCACGCGGGTCGGTCAGTTCAAGAACGTTCGATTGCGGCATTTCGTATTCAATTGCCTCTGCAACCATATATTCTTCAACTTCGTCCATGAATCGCATCAGGAAGTAGCCGTCTGCAACACACCATTCTCCATAGTACTCTACAATAATGTCTTCTTCCAGTTCTTCGTCATATTCCATCACATAAATCGTCGCGCTACCTTCTGCCTCCAGTTCGACAGTGGCAGCCATAGACATCATTACATCTGGTCCACCATCAAGTGTTTCGGATTGCATCAACCACGTTCCAACGAGATCCGACGGGTTATCCCCTGTCATTCGGTAAAAAGTCTGTTCGAAGACCTGGTTATTCTCGTCCGTGTATCCTGTTGCAGCGTGATCACCACTCACAACATAGTCCACGCTATGCAGGATTGTTTGTCCTTCATAAAGGATCAGTGTTCCCTCGTCTGTAGTCCATGTAACGTTGTGATAGTATTCTTGCCAGTCTCCAGGATATTCAAGTTCAAATGCGAAGATTCCGGTTCCGTTTGGATACAGTACAATCATACTATACCCGTCAATAATTGAACCGTCTACATACCGGGTACTTCCAATCCATGTACCAAAGAGGTCTGGATCAAGATCTTCGCCGGGAGTAAAGGGCTCGTATGTACTGACAATTTCTCCATCCGCGTGGTATTCGGTGAAAACAAATTCTTCCTCAGTAACAGTGTAGTCACCAACATAGCCAACCATTTCGTCGCTTGAGATAAGCATTTTGTCGCCATTGACACACCACGTATATTCATCTTCTCCTTCGTCAAATGTATACACCCCGGTTCCATCGTCATTGATAACCGTAAGATTATACCCAATCTCTTCGGGCATGCCATTTACGGTCATTGACGTCATAATCCATTCACCGGCCAATTCTGTATCCAGTTCATCTGTCCATTTGACCAAAACTTCAGTTACCGGGTTTGTTTCCATTACAAAATCAAGCGTTAAGAGATCGTCTTGGATTGTGTAGTCAATGGTTATGGGGTCATCTTGTTCGGTATCAACAATCAAGTCACCGTCAACAACCTCCCATAAGAACTGCGTAATTTCAGTATCGTAGTCTTCAGTATCTGTGTCTGTGTGATAACTGACACCTGTTCCATCATCATTAAAAACTACTGTTTCACGAAAATCGCTATACTCGCCACCGGACATCATGGTGTAAGTCATCCATTGACCAACCAGGTCGGGGTCAATATCGCCAGCTTCATATTTTTCGAAAACATTAACCTGAAGTCCCTCGCCGTCATGGACTTGTGCGGTCAATGTTGTTCCGCTAATTGAATAGGTTATCACCTGTCCACTAACCACGCCATCACTATCACCTAAGATAACCAAGGCGCTTGAGGCAATTGACCACGTCATGGTGTCAACAGAAGCTTCTCCGTTGTAAGTCAGGTTAAGGAAAAAGTCCCCATCGTTTGTAAAATTGATCATTCCCGAAGCGTCTGGGATTGGGGTTCCATCTTCGGTTGCTGACACAAGACTCCAGAGTCCATAGAGATCGTCATCGAGGTCTGAGGTGACCCTGTAATAAACCTCGCTGCGGGTACCCTCGTATTCGTAATCCATGTTCACTTTGTTGTCATTTACAAAGTCAACTTCGACGATAAATGGTTCTTCTGAACCGTCAGGATCAACTTCCAAATCTCCATCAACGTCATCCCAGGTGAAGTTCCACTCTTCATATTCGTCTTCATCGCCGTATACAATTGAGTAGGAAACGCCATCACCGTTTTCTTCAAATTCGTTCACGGAAGAATAATATTCCGGCACTCCGTCAACATTGGCTGACGCCATAACCCACGTTCCGATCAAGCCGTCTAGCTCACTTGAGGGGCCCGTTGAGTCATCATCATCGTCGTCAGTTTCTTCACAGCCAATAAACAAGGCACTAAGAACCAGTAACCCCGTTAACAATAACACCCACCACTGCTTCTTCATTACAACCTCTCTGTTTCATGCAATATCTATAAATGGCTCGTTTCTGTCTTCTGATAATTTATAAAAAAAAACCAGATATTCTGTGCCCCCCGGCACATAAACACATGTTATTAAAAAAACGTCTCTCAATCCAAAAAAATGCAATTCCTTCTCCTAAGCCTTTCTTTTTATTCGGAATATACCCAGATTAACCACAATTGTTAAAAATGTCACTGGGGGGAATTATGGGAAGCGAAAGGTTGGGAAGGAAAGATTATTACACAATTCTTGTCTGTGTTTTGATTTTTGCTGTAAGTCTTGTAATTGGAATATCTTATTTTGACAATGCTTTTCCTGAGTCAACGATAGACTTTAAATTCAACCGTCAGGAAACGCAGCCCATTGCAGAAAATTACTTACAATCAATTAACCTTATCCCTCCACAGGACTATCGCCATGCCTCAATTTTCTCTTATAGCGGTAGAGCCAAGGTGTACCTTGAAAAAGAGCTGGGACTCGATTCAGCTCAACAGTATTTTGGCAATCCTGTCCGGCTGTGGCATTGGAATCATCGTTGGTTCAAGCCCAGCACTAAAGAGGAATTTCGGGTTGAAGTCTCTCCAAAGGGCGAGATTGTCGGTTTCTCGCACCTGATTGATGAGGACGCCATCGGCGCAGAACTTCCCGAGGATTCGGCAAAATTTCTGTCAGATGAATTTATCTTTAACGGAATGGGTGTTGACCCTGAGAGTGTAGAGCTACTGGAGGCCTCTGAAAACGGCAGGCCCAACCGTGCCGACTGGTATTTCACCTATAAAAAGAAAGACTTTGAACCTCTACCAGGGTCAAACTATCGATATCGAGTCACAATTCTTGGTGATGAGGTTGGCGGTTACAGTGAATTTCTACACGTTCCTGAGGCGTGGAGTGACGACTATTCAAAACTTCGCAGCCTAAACAACCTTGCGGGAACTATCGCAACGTTTTTCATGTTCCTGACTGTTATTGCAGTTGTGTATGTCTTTATTACAAAAATCCGTCATAAAGAAATTCATTGGAAAACGGCTATTTTCTTTGGAGCTGTTGCTGCCGTTCTGGTTTACCTGAATCAACTAAACAGTCTTCCTAACACTCTATATGGATACAATACCACTGATTCCTGGTCAGGATTTTTAACCCAACAACTTGGTGTTGGCCTTCTACTCGCTCTGGGTTCGGGTGTTTTAATTGCCTTTTTGACCGCTAGTGCTGAAGCGATCTTCCGTGAAAAGCTTCCAAACATGCCATCGCTACCCACGATGTTTACAATAAAAGGACTGAGAACAAAACGATCTTTCATCAACATTATTGTTGGTGTGACAATGACCGGGTTCTTTTTCGCATATCAAGCTGTTTTTTACATGGTCAGTTCGAAATTTGGGGCGTGGAGTCCGGCGGATGTTCCTTATAGCAATCTCTTGAATACTGCTATGCCGTGGGTGGCTGTTTTAATGATTGGTTTTATGCCGGCAGTCAGCGAAGAATTCCTCAGCCGCATGTTTTCGATACCGTTTTTACAAAAATTGTTCCGCGGAAAGTTTTTGTGGCTGGCTGTCTTTATCCCGTCGATAATCTGGGGGTTTGGTCACGCCGGCTATCCGAACCAACCGTTCTGGATTCGAGGTGCTGAGGTGGGAATTGCAGGCTTGATTGTCAGTGTGATTTTCCTCCGTTTCGGTATCCTGGGGCCACTAGTCTGGCACTACACAGTTGATGCACTTTATACTGCCTTCCTTTTATTCAGAAGTGACAACATTTACTTCATTATAACGGCTGGTGTTGGTGCAAGTTTATTGGTCGTTCCTCTTATCATTCTGTTAATCGCCTATTTGAAGACCGGACGTTTTACATCCGAAGAGGGGCTATTAAATAAAGACATTGTCGCGGAAAAGGATTCTGATTCCATTTCTACTTATCCCGAGGAAATCGAAAAACCTATAACGCAAATTTCTTACGAAAAGAAACCTATTCCTAATGGGATAAAAATTGCCCTCGTAGTTATCCTTGTTCTGGGATTTTTTATCGCTCCGACTCATCGGCTTGGTGATTATATGGAGTACCCCGTAACCAAACAGCAAGCTATAGCCACATTCAGCGACTCCCTCCTTAGTTCTGGCTGGGCAAACCCCGATACAATGCTGATTGATGGTTATGCGGGTGGAAACGGGGGTCGATATGGTGCATCATCCCACGCATACGTGCTCAAGGAACTAAATTCGATAGAGAAATTTAACGACCTTTATTCAAATACACTTGGTTCGGGAACATGGGCAGTTAGGGCCTGGACGCACGGTAACCGCTTACGTTTTGCCGCAACGATAGATGCACAGTCGGGAGATATCCAGGGCATCAACGTGTTAATGCCCGAAAAAATGGCTGGTGACAGCCTTTCCAAGGACAGCGCGAAAGTATTAATTGAGGAAACCTTTGCCAGGATTGGTATAGACCTGAAAACCCTGGTTCTGGAATCCCACTGGGAAGACAACAGACCCAACCGACTTGACCACTTCTTTGTTTACGAAGCACCCGCTGGTGATGAAAGACATATAGGTGAAGCGTTGTTCCGCTATACGGGTAGTATAACGGGTAGTTATGTTTCTGTTCACAAATACCCGTATTACAAGGTGCCTGAAGAGTGGACACGCGAAAGACGATCCACTACGGGTTTCAAGATGGTTCACCTTATTCTGGTTGTTCTTTCCATCGCCGGATTTATTGCTTTTGGCATTACCATACTGATTTTGCGCGCTCGAAAAAACCTTGTTCCGTGGAAAACGGCTGCCTTATGGGCAATACCATTATCGTTGGTCGGGTTACTTTCCATACCAAACCAACTTTACAGCTTGAACAGAAATTATTTCAGCAACCCTGTTCTTGAATGGAATGTCTTTTTTACCACTATGACCGTTGGAAACCTGATCGGTCTCATTTTTATGTATCTCTTTGCGTTCATGGCTTTCGCTTTGGTTTTCACTCTATATCCACAGAAAAAAGACGAACTATTGCGTTCTGCTCCATCCGGTATGAAACTCGATATTGTTTTTACCTTCATTGGAACAATCGGGTTAATGACGTTGTTGAAGAATGGAACGGGATGGTTAAGCATGACCTTGCCATCATGGATACCGTTTAGCGGATTTGGTGTTCCGGGATGGCTGGGAACGCCATTTATTGCGGGAAACCTTCTTGCTTCTTTGGCCTCTGGTATGGTTGTGGGAGTGTCATTCCTTGTTATTGCCGGTTATCTCTGGGAGAGGGTCAGAATGCCGGGGCTACGTATTTTGCTGCTACTCGGAATGGCCTTGTTTTTCCAAGGCACTGGTGGCGGTGACCCAAAAGAATGGCTTTTTGTCCTCATAAAGTCTTCTGCATTTATAGCTATTATCTGGTTTTTGATGACCTATGTCGTTCGTGGCAGGCCGCTGATTTTGGTAACGGCTGTGTTTGTTTATAATTTCTTCCCTGACTTCATGCAGAGTCTTTTTGGACTCGAAAATACAACTGCAATGGTTCAAGGGATCATTTACTCGGTCGTTGCTGTTATTCTTTACTTTGCCTTCCTTTTCTTCTTGGAGAAAAAAGTAAAAACAGACTAGTACCTCCAATAAAAAACCCGGCATTGTATAACCAGTGCCGGGTTAAATTTTTATCTTCTGAAACAGCCTTATTTCACGAACATAACCTTCTGCCAGAGAGTGCCATCGGCAGCTTCCAGTTTTACAAAGAATAGGCCGGATGAAATATCGCTGCCCGCAAGATCCCAGACAACTTCACCCATTCCTGCCTTCATTTCCCTGTTAACCAAAGAGGCAACTTCCTGTCCAAGAATGTTGTAGATGCCAACCTTGACCATTCCTGCTGTAACCAGATTAAAACGAATCTTGGTTGAGGAGTTAAATGGATTCGGATAACTCGGCATCAAGCTAAAGCTATTTGCTATTAATTCATCTTCGCCGTTATTACCTGTGAAGAAAGCGTCAGGCGCTTCAGTAGTAAAGCGGATAGCTCTGCCACCTTCAAGCGGCGCCACAGATGCTGGATAGAGACTACCATAACTGCATTCCAGTCCAACAGAATGTCCCTCATTCTGTATTCCCACTGACGCGTAGTTATTGTCTTCATCAATATTAACGACATCGTGGTAGTGGAATTCAATTACACCATCGCCCGTTTCCGTTGGCATTGCATCTTGATCGTACAGGACGATTGAGAAACGTTCTGGATAGTTTGAAATGTTGTAACCAAAACGGTTCACTGAATCGTACCACTCGATGATTAGAGCACCTGCCGCTTCATCATAATAATGGTAGATATGGATTCGTTCGTTGTTCGGATGCGGTTTAAGGTCATCCCAGAACGGAGCTATAAGCGTGTGTGGTCCGAGTGTTGATGGAATGTGCCAGTTACGGAAGAAGTTGACTGTGTAATCCTCTTCCCATCCAAGTGCCATCCAGCCGTTTGAGTTGACTGTTATGGTGCTGCCTTCTTCGTAGACTTCGCCGTAGAATTGGAAATCAAAGGGCAATGACAGGCAGATGTTGTCGTCGTCTGTCAAACCTCTAATTTCAGCACCTTCCTGGTTGTGCAGATCGTGCCATGTATACTCAGGTGCCTCGTCCCAGTCGGTATCTATATTATCATAGGCATAGTAGCCATATGCATCTGGTCCGTGGGGATCGTCCTGAGATGCACCATCCAGTTGCAAGGCAAAATGCAGAGCGTCGTGGGTGGTTCCATCCAGCGAAAGAACCAGGGCCATATTAATGACACGACCACCGTAGGTTTCGCTGCTTATAGTAACTTCAAACGGTCCCGCCTGAGCGTTTCCTTGAGCGTCGAGGAAGTTGAGCGTAGATGTAGGTGAAGTCACACTCATTACTTCGTCCCACGAGATCAATGTTGCAGTCATTCCCTCTTCTTGCAGTGAACCAATATTAAGAAGATCAAAGGTTATATTTGCCGTTGCTCCCGGCTCAAAAACCTCTCCATCTTCCACTTCATATCCGACATACTGAAGGTTCATTGCACTTACGGGGATCCAGATTTTTGTGCTATAGCTATTTGATCCGTTGTCTTCAATCAATAGATCAAACTCCAGCACCTGACCGTCTTCAACATAATCGTTCAGGGTAAATACAAACGCTCCGTCTTCAGTGCCACCTGCTGCAATATCACCAAACGTGGCGTCAGCGGTGGATATGGTTACCAATTCGGTGTTTGCTGTACTAAGGGTGCCAGTTACTCCAGTAGCACTATTCGTTCCATCGTTCTTCACGGTAACTGTGAGGTCAGTGTTCACGCCCACCGAAACAGGACCAACCCCTGCACTCCAACCATCTACACTTAAGAAATCGCCCTGCTGGGCAACTTGAACGGTGTCTATGTAGGGTTGACATCTTTGCTTTGTGATCGTGACCTGAAGGTCGCCTTCTGCCAAACCATCAAGTGGGATATATGCGTTTCCGTCTGCGTCTGTATAACGACCGGCAAAAACGTTTTCTCCTTGAATAACCTGAACATATCCATCACGAAGAACGTTGTGGGTTGTTTCGACATGTACTTCCAGATAGTCTTGACCAAGCGGAATGTTTTCGTCCATTGTGACTGTTAAGTCATAAGGACTACCCTTCCAAACCGTAAGTTCCGGGTCACCGATTACATGGTAAACGTGATAATAAAATTCAACAAAACTTCCTGAGGATCTTTCGTTGGGGAAGCCCATGAATAATTCATGTTTTGCACGAAGCAATGCTTGAGAAATGCTTGACAGGTTTTCATCAAACAACCCTGTATAGAAACCTGTCAACAATGCGTTGTTATATTTGGTTCTGGTATGTAGGTCAGATGGGGCAATAACAGTAACCGCACCCCTTGGTCTATTGGCTGAACCGGCAACAATCCAGCTTTCGCCAAAACATGTTGAATAAGTTGCATTTCCAAAGTCGCCGGTGTTACAAACAAAAGAGGTAACAACTGGTAGCTTGCCATAGTTATTTAGACCTTCAACGTCAAGGTAGTCAAAGTCGGGTTTATCCCAACCGCGAGCATTTCCCCAACCACGATAGGTAACGAACAACGCCCCTTGGTTGATGGTATTAGTTACATCAACGTCAGTCGCCTGTTCACCACCCTGATGCCACGGCAACAAGGTAGCGTCATGAATTCCCCAACCTTCTCTCATCCGTTCGTATAACCATTCGGTTGTTGCAACGGGTGTGAGTGGTGTGGCGCCGCCTTCAGACCAGTTTGCGGCAACCAGTGCTGCACCTGACCAATAAGGATCGTCTTGGCTAAGACTTTCGGAGTTCTTTTCGTAATCGACAACCCTCGATGAAGCGTTATAGGCTTCATTTGAAGTTTCAACCGTCATTCTGCCAATGAAGACTTCAGGAAAATAGTCGTCGCCTTCAATAAAGACGTAGGGCCAGTCAGTTACATCGTTTTCTGACGGGAAACCCGGGTTTTGAATTCGTTCTGACTGAATGGCTGAAGTACCGCCCCTGTTTTCATCCCCAACCAGAAGTACATACTCCAATTGGGGTTCGAGGGTGTTATAATAATTGACAATTTGGTTTCGCATTTCGTTGAAGCCGGGCGCTTCGTCGTAGGTGTTTAAGACAACATTGTAGCCCTTTTGCCTTTTCCATTCGACAAAGTTATGCAGCGCTCCAGCAAACGCGTTTGAGGCAAAAATCACATAGGAGCCTTTGGTTTCGGCCAAACGGACGCCAATTTCGTCCAAATCGTTGAGCAGCGAACCTTGATACATGGGGTAAAATGCTCTGGAAACCGGACGCTGTGGTTGTGATTTCGTAAACCCGTTGATCTGCTCTGTCGCTTGAACTTCAAACTCCAGCACGCTGGCGATCCAGGTATTACCCAAGTCGTCATTGACGACAGGCTTAATTGTCAATGGCGCGACGGTGATATCTCTGAAAATTGCTGAACTTCCCAATTCAACAACAGCTGAGATGTCAAAAGATGCGTCACCAATTGCCATCTGGTCTGTGAATCCATTTTCAGCATCAAATTTTGTAAGAAGACCCGATTTAACGGAAAGGCTTCCGTTATAGCCCCAAGGCAAACGTACCAATCCACCCGCAACGGGAACTTCGGATTCACTGGACAGCATACGTTCAGCATTTATAGAATAGGCGACACTGTTGTCTTCATTGTAGTTGACTTCAACAGCGTTGGTTTTCCATTCAAATTCGAGTGTTCCTGACATACTTCCACTGATTTTGAATAGACCGTTTTCGGAAGTATCCGTATCATCAAGGTAATGTGTTGATGCAAATACATTACCGGTGACCAGGATTAACGCTAACAGCAGTGTTCCCAATACTCCAAAACCTCTCATGATTTCTCCTCAGAATGACCTAGCGCTATTCTATTAGTAAGAATCTTTATCTCTATTAGCCGGGTATATTACGAATAGTCGCTATTATTAGCAACTATTACCGAGTCCTCTAAATCACAGGAGAAAAAGACAAAAATCGTGCCTCATTCTATTTCTCCGCGGATATTCACTCCTTTTGGCTGTAACACGTGTGATTAAACAAAAACGCTGGAGCCAAAACTATTAAACCAATGGGTTAGAAACACGAAAAGCTTGCTCATTCTGCGAAAGGTGTGTAAGTTATGCACAGCTGAGAAAAAAAGGATACTTATTATGACGACTCGAATAGCGACAATATTCTTTATACTCCTTCTGGTTTTCTCTTTTTTTCCTGGATGTGATGCTCCGCGGGACAACCCAAATGACCCCGGAACAGACAGAAATATCATCTATCCAGATCCTGACAACCCGACGACAATTAACTCTTTTCGGGTCAGGACAAAACATATTCCTGAAGACACCCCCTTTTCCCAACAGGATAAGATTCTATCTATTGCCGAAGCCAGGCTTTATGATCCCGATGATATCACACAAGTCCATCTGGAAGTAAATGATACGCTACGCTTTGATATGGATTATAATTCCGGCGGGGAATTCTATTCTTTTTCGTTTGATCCACAAGATTATGGTTACAGTGTCTTCGACTTCATAGGCGGATCCTTTTACACATATATATTTGATGGAAAAGGTTATGTAACACGTAGTGAAAAAGAGATGATTGTTCGCGTGTTAGAAGATTCACCCGAAATTGTTTATCCAAAAAAAGCGGCCGGCTCGCCTGGCTATACAGATTCAACCAGCCGTACCCCAACGCTGGAGTGGATGGAATATTCCAGCCGTTTTGACATCACTTATTCCGTTGTTGTTCGCAGGTTCCCGTCGGAAGTTGTATTTGAACGGAGTAACATCCAACGGACTTCTGCTCAAGGCGACACAACTGACAGCGTTCCTGTTTCCCAGCCTTTATCATTGGGCGGCGAATATTACTGGACGGTTTCTGTAATAGACGACAAGGGAAATGAAACAGTTAGCGAACACGCCTTTTTTATTGTAAGAACCACCGAATAGAGCCATTATTAGAGAGGAAAAGATGTCCACGCCAAAAAACACTGACCCCCTGCTTGGTGGTTTGCTTGCAATTGGACAATCCATTTACGAGAATGCTCTGCCCGATGACATCCTCGAGGTAATACTTAAAAAGGCAATGACAACCTTTAATGCTGAAAGGGGTTTTCTCGCTTTTTTGTCCTCGAATAACGAATTTGATATTCAGACCTCAACGGGATTTAAGGTAGACAAGAAAGATATTCTGAATGAAATCAGCCAAGGCACTCTGACAAAAGCCATTGAAACTGCAACTCCTGTTTTAGCAGAAGATGCAAAACAAGACCCCAGGTTTGCCGGTTCAACATCGATCATAATGCACGACATCCGTTCAATCTGTGTATTGCCCCTTATTCTAGGTGAAAAGACTATCGGCGCCATGTATCTGGATAACCATTTGGGTGCCAATGATTTTTCTGAATCCTCCGTTGCAGCACTTTCAATTTATGGAGCCCTCGCAGCTCAAGCCATTGACCGCACGCTAACCGTTAACGCATTAAAGGTTGAGAACAAACGGCTACGTCAGCAAGCGGGGCGTTATTCCTTTAATGAAATTATCGGTGACTCCCAGACCATGGAGCAGGTGTTTGCTCTGATGGAACGTGTTGCTCCCACAGATTTACCCGTTTTGATAAGAGGTGAATCGGGAACCGGAAAAGAGCTTATTGCAAGAGCCCTTCACTACTCCGGTCCGCGTAGTGAGAAGCCGTTTCTGGCTCTTTTCGCTGGAAACCTGGGTGAAGAGTTGCTGGAGAGTGAACTTTTTGGACATAAGAAAGGTTCGTTTACCGGTGCCTATCAGGATAAACCCGGGCTTCTTAAACTTGCCGATGGTGGAACTCTACTGCTTGATGAAGTTGCTGATGTTCCTCCGCGTATTCAAGCCAAGCTACTTCGCGTTTTGCAAGATGGAATTTATAAACCGGTCGGTGACACAAAATCATTCAAGTCCGACGTTCGTATTCTATCCGCCTCACATCACGACCTTGCGGCACTTGTAAAAGAGGGGTCGTTCCGTGAAGACCTTTATTATCGTATTAATGGTATTGAGATAGAAGTTCCGCCGCTAAGGAAGCGTCGAGACGACATTCCTTTGCTGGCAGATTACGTCCTTAGAAGGTATTTGAAGGAAATAGGACGCGAATCGATGCAATTCAGCCGTCAGGCACTTGATCTTCTGTGTAAGGCCAGGTGGCCTGGAAATGTTCGAGAACTGGAACGCACTGTACAGCGTGCAGTGGTTCTGTGCTCGGGCCATAAGGTTGAACCCGAACACCTCATCTTTACGCGTAGTGCCGATGGAAACGAGGGACCCGAGGACCTGTCCCTTAAAGAAGCCGAGAAAAAACATATTTTACGTGTGCTTGAGGAACTTGGCGGAAACCGTAGCGAGGCGTCCAGAGTTTTGGGTATCAGTCGTCGCTACCTCCAGAACCTGATTAAACAATGGCGAGAAGAGGGCCTGGCAGTTTAACTGCCTTGTAGAAAATGGTCGGAAAAATAGGCGAGCACTACGAAGTTGTTCAAGAACTTCGTCGTGGAGCTTGGGTAACTGTTTATGAGGCCCGTCATACCATTCTTGGTAGACGAACCCTGATAAAATGGTTAAATCCTGGCGGCCATGATGACGAGGAGCTTGTTGGTCGTCTGCGGCGTGAAGCCCGTTTGGGGGCCTCTGTCGACCATCGAAATGTAGCCCGCATATATGAAGTTGGTGATGCCGATAACCTGCCCTATGTAGCTATTGAATGGATCAAAGGTGACGATCTAGACAAGGTTTTGGAAAGGGACGGTTCTTTTTCTGCGGATAAGGCTATTCGGCTTGCGGCAGACCTGCTCTCCGGTTTAAGTGCTATTCACAATGCGGGTATTGTCCACCGTGACTTAAGCCCCATGAATGTCCGTATCACCGAAAATGGTCGCGCCCGTATCACAGATTTTGGTCTCGCAACCGGCCCCTTTAAAGTCAACTATACAATGCCCGGGTCCATTGTTGGCACCCCGGGATACCTTGCCCCAGAACAAGCGGCAGGAAAAGCTGTTGATGTACGAGCAGACCTTTTTGCGTGTGGTGTGCTGATTCACGAAGCGATTACCGGCGAACCTCTGTTTAAAGAAGATGATTTACTTGCGACGATAAAAAAAGTTCGTCATCACGAAGCCTCACCTCTGGAAGACCTTTATTCTGAACTGCCAAAAGGTTTTGATGGCTGGATTAATCGTTTACTTGATAAAAACCCCGAGAATCGCTTTCCCTCCGCGACAAAGGCATTGCGAGAGCTGGGAAAACTTACCGGTGACTCAACACTGCTTAATCTGAAAGATAAAACCTCTTCCAGGAAAAGGATTTTTGTCACCACAGGACTGGCGATTCCACTAATTATCGCATCTCTGATTTTGCCTAACTACCTTGGAATAGACACTCTTATTACTTTGCCAACAATGTACGATTCAACTTCGTTTTCAGAATCCTCCTCACTCCAAGATAGTGTTGAGCAAGAGAACGATAAGAGCGAGACTAAAAATCTTGTGACGCCCGAGGAAGAAATTACTGCTATAGACACTCCGTTCACAGAGGTGCGCAACTCCCTCACAGAGGAGGAGGCTTTTGCCGAAAAGAACCCCCAACCCTCTTCGACCATTGATCCTGTGATCGAATCAGAGCCTCTTATGGAGGAAGGGCCGGGATGGATTCAAATAAAGACCCAACCTTGGGCTACCGTCTATATGAATGCTGTCCGGATTGGGTCTACTCCAAATCTACCTGTTTTTGAAAGTGCTTCTGGTCAGATAAACCTTACACTTCACAATCCGGGATTTCCACCAATCCCCTTGGATACAACGCTTAAATCGTCTGATACTCTTAGTTTATCCATAGATTTACTTGACCACGTAACCACTCTGCAAATCACAGCCGTGCCTTGGGCAAACATTAGTTTAGACGAAGCGCCTGTGGGTTCAACGCCTCTGCAAGCGCCCATATATATATCCCCCGGAGACCATGTTTTGAAACTAGAGCACCCTGAGTTTGGTCTAGTATTAAAGGAATTCACCGCAGAAAAGGGGCGTGCGTTGACAATTCACTCCAATATTGAAAAGGAAGGAACAAAATTTGCTTCTTCTTCTGTTGGAGGTTCAGAAGATGAATAGTCGTATTTTAAAAACATATTCCTTGTTCCTGGCGATTATTGCTTTATTCGTTATAGCGCCTAGAATCACTCATGCCCAGGAGTGGGTCTTTCTTGACACACTGCTGGTACCCCGTACAGACATGTGTTCGGCGGTTATGGGGGACACCCTGTATATCATCGGTGGCACTATTCCTGTCGGTGAAAGTACGGTCACATCTCCAGAGGTTCTTCGCTACGACCTGACCAACCTTGAATGGCTTCCTCCCGCCCCGCAGCTAAATACTGCCCGGTTTGGCGCGGCAGCCGTTTCTTTTATGGGAAATCTGCTGGTTTTTGGTGGGAGTGGAAGCGAAGACAGCTATTACGGCTCGGTTGAATTGTGGAACCCAACCCTCTCCTCGTGGTTGGAGATTGGTGAACTTGATATTCCTCGTGCCGGTTTACGTGCATCGGTCATCGAGGATCATATCTACCTTTCGGGTGGAATTTCTTCTCCCCTTGACCGTCACTCCAGGATCAGCGTTATATCTCTATTTGAGCAAGACACAACCTTCTCCATTAACATCGATATCGCTGCGGACACATTACCTACACCTCGCTCCTACCATACGATGGAAGCTGTCCATCAACGATTGTATGTTTTTGGTGGATATTATTATTGGCCGCTGAACGATGCTTATATGCATAACTCCTCCGGTTGGACAACCCTTGAACCAATGCCCACTGCTCTTGCCGGTATGGGAACAACCGTATTCTATGTTGTTGACCAACCGCTGATAGTGTTGTCTGGAGGAAGAGACGAAACGAGTGAATCTTCAAATATTCGCTATTTTCACGCCAACAATATGGAGTGGAGCGACGATTTTCCGTTAATAGATGACCTGCCAGTAGCCAGATCCGGCCACATTATGGAGGCCTATGAGGACGGTATTTTTGTTGCCGGGGGGTCCTATAGAAATACAGTAGGTGAACGGGTTTTATTAAACGACCTGATTGTGTATTTTCATCAAAGTACACACAATCAGTTTGGACCTACGGAACCTCTTCCGCAAACGCTAAAAGTTGCGGCATCACCCAATCCCTCAAATGGCGAAATTACTATCAGGCTTGAGTCGACCTCCCGCGAGGCCCTAGACATAACTCTATATAATGTCCTTGGGCAACCGGTTGCTGACTGGAATGTTAGTGCCCGCGACAACAAGCATACTTTATCGTGGAGCGGGAAAAACATTAGCGGCAATGATGTTTCAGCCGGAATTTATTTTCTTGTTGTAAAACAGGGAAACCATCATCAAACAAAAAAATTAATCCGTTTACCATAAGGAACCATTTTAGATGAAATTCACCGTGGCCATTGTTGTTTTCGCGCTTATCCTACCCGCTTTCTATGTTAATGCTCAGGTGATAACGGTCCGCCCAATGGACCTCAGCCCAACACTGGACAGCCTTTTTACTAATGGTGAATTTGAACAAATGGAAATGGTAGCGTTGAGAATGCTTCACCCCTCACGACAGAGTTCTGAAGAGGAAAAAGTTGCGGCTCACCTGTACCTTGGTTTTGCTTGGGAGCTCTCCCGAAGGAGCAATGACGCACAAAACGCCTTTTTGCAGGCCCTCGAAATAAGGCCGAATCTGACTCTCGATCAGGTCTATGTTCCTCCTGCGCTCTATAGCGCTTTCAACAGGGCGAAAAACTTCAAAGATTCCCGGTCCGACTTGTATGTTCCGGTACAACATTTACCATCAAGCCCCAAGATGCCTCCGCACCATATTGTCGGATCACTTTCTAACCTTTTTGTCCCGGGGTCTGGTTTTATCGTCTCTGGACGTCAACCTTTACGCGGTGTCTTCTGGTTTACCGCTCAGGCGGGCTGTGCATATGCCCTCTTAAATGCCTATAACAAGGAAGATGAGGCTCGTAAAGATTATCAAAACGAAATGAATCCCACCAAAATTGAAAAAAGGTACGAAGAGTATAACGATTGGAATAAAACACTTCAGCTATGGGCCGGAATTACTGGTGGTGTTTATGTGTTTTCCCAGATTGACTTCCAAATGTCAGGATTTAAGGTTAAGGCTCTGCCAATAACTGGAATAAAAGATCAATCTCCTATTATAGGAATGAGACTGAATTTTTCATGGTAACGTCCTCCTTTATCAATGTTTGTTTTGCTTGACCAAAACCTTGCCTCGTTCTACCTTGTTCGCATGAACAATGAAATACAAACAAAACCTCTCTTAACATATTCCCGCGAGGAACTTGAGAGTCTAATTGTTGGTTACGGGTTTAAACCCTTTCACGCCCGTCAGATCTATTCTTGGATCTACAATAAGAATGTGATCGATTTTAACGAGATGACGGACCTTTCAAAGGTCTTACGTGCCTTACTTATAGAAAAACATACCATTGGCACGCCTTTCGTCCTCGATATGGCGTCAGGTAGCGAACATAATAGTGCCGTTAAATTCCTCTATCAACTTGAAGATGACACACAGGTTGAAACTGTTTATATTCCCTCCGATGACAGAACAACCGTTTGCCTTTCCTCGCAAGTTGGTTGCGCTTTTGGCTGTACTTTCTGTGCAACAGGAAAACTTGGTCTAACGCGCAACATGAGTTATGACGAAATCGTTGGTACGTTGCTGGCGTTAAAAAAGGGTGTCGACAAGCCTATCAGTAACGTTGTTTTTATGGGCATGGGCGAACCTCTTGCCAACCTGAAAAACGTAATGCGTGCCTGGGACATTTTGACAGACCCCAATGGCATTGGGTTGTCGAAGCGAAAGGTGACAATATCTACTGTTGGTATGCCTGACAAAATTCGTGAATTGGCTGAATACCCTTATCCCCCGAAGCTGGTTTTTTCCATCGCATCCCCACACGAAAAAATCCGTCAGAAAGTACTCCCGGTTGCCGGACGATTTTCGCTTGACAAAATGCATCAAGCCTTGTCGTATTATTCCAGCAAAACCCGGAACCGAATTACCGTGGCTCTCCTCGTAGCCGATGGATTCAACGATACTATTGAAGATGCAAAAGCTCTCCATCGATGGATAAGAAAACTCCCCGTTAAGATCAACCTTCTACGATATAATGATGCTGCAGGAGGGTTCAGAAGGGCGAAAGAGATCGCAATTGAGGCTATTGCAGCGGAATTGGTGCGTTTGGGGCATACTGTGATACTTCGAAGGAGTAGGGGTTCGGATGTTGCAGCCGCCTGCGGACAGCTTGCCGCAACTCACATTAAAAAATCGTGATTTATAATAGTTGTAAGACCTGCCACAACATCATCAAAAACATTAAAAGGAACAGGAACGATAGTAATATTCGAGTCAAACCGTAATTCCGTTTTGACCAATCAATAAATGTGTCTGAACTTGTTCCTGCATATACCAAACCAAACACCGCAACCAGTGGGAGAATAAACATCAGGTTGTATAGTATCAGAAAAGCAAACGCTCGAGAATTTGTTAAATCATCTTTAAGTACAAGAACTATCGTTGGCAGGTAGACCTGACCGGTACAAGCTGCTTCAAAAAGTGTAACCAGTACCCCAATACCCACAGCTCCGAGTAACAGGTTTCTGGCGCCCAAACCTTTTTTCATTACCCTGTGGATGCGTTGTTTTGTTTTTGTGGGAAGTTGAAGTGAGGCGTCGCTTGTTTTTCCTGTCCGGTAGTAATTAAGAGTGTCTTTTATTGACAATACAAGCAGAACAAAAAGCAACAACACGGTCAATACATAGATGGTCAAACTAACCACGGAATAGACTGCTAAAGATTGCAGGATTTTGAAGGCCCCCAGCCCCAAAAGTAGATATACAACAAAAACCGACGCTGTAAATCCGATGCCAACAATAAGTACATCTTTTTTTGATGACCCCACATACCTGAGTAGGCCGATGAAAAAAACAAGTGTCGCAAACGCACACGGATTTATTCCGTCGAGAAGCCCGGCCCCAACAACAGTCCAAAGGGTGAAAGATTTTAGATATTTTGCAGCCACCTCAAATGGTGCACTTTCGCTGCTTGTATTAACAGTAAGGTTTGAGGCGTTTTTTATTTGTTCGTTAATGACTCTATTAAGTTCTTCATATGTGTTTTCATTTTCAACGATGTAATTATTACCAACAATGATCAGGTAGGGGGAACGGGTTTCTTTAATTTCAAGCTTTTCCCTGAATCCCAACATCTGTAAGTATCCGTCCGCATTGTCTATATTTATTTCTTCAACCGAAACGCCATCGCCCCATTCAGCAACAACTTGCGGTAGAACCTGAGTTTTTATTTTTCTACATGAAATACAGCCCGGCGAATAGAAAAACCTGATTAAAACCTTCCCGCCAACCGATTTTTCTGTAGACTTTTCAACGAAATCCGTAGAATTAGCGTCTATTCCGGACGAATATGGGTGGCTCTCTGTGTTTTTATTGTGGATTGCCCGTAATTTTATTCGGAGTAAATCATTAACCTTGCTTTCGGAAAAAACATAGAGGATTTTTTCCATCTGACCAGATGGTTCAGTGGGATCCAGATAGAGACTGATCGCAACCCGGCCGTCTTCAAGGATAGATGAAGTAACACAATCGCAGGTTTGGTCACTATCCACGGCGTTTACCCTTACCAGCTCCCCGTTAACCAGATCAGAGATGGCAAGAGTGTCGTAGATAATTTCTCCGCTTGAGTATTCACCGTAAAAAATGCTATCGACTTGTGATGAAGTGCTTATATCGGTTGCCAGGGCGCTCAGAGGAATCAGTAAATAAAACAGAATCAAAAAGATAACAGGAAAAAGGGGCCGGAAATAACTTTCACCCGACCCCAAAAACACTCTCTTATTGAACAAAGAGGCTATCATTCCAAACCGGCGTCTTTTTTGGCAATAATGGTTACCGATTCAATTCGTACAGGAGTAACGGGAATATCACGGAATTCGGTTTCGACAGCACCGATTGCATCCACAACGTCCAGTCCCTTAAGAACCTCTCCGAAAACGGTATATTTACCGTCAAGATGCGGGATTCTTCCCAGGCAAATATAGAACTGCGCATCGGCAGAGTTTGGATCCTGCGCTCTGGCCATTGACAGGGTGCCATGTTGGTGGGGATTGTCGTTAAATTCCGCCTGTAACATATTTCCGGTACCGCCAGTACCATACATCTCTTTTGGTGTTGATGGATCTGCTGTTTTCGGGTCACCGCCCTGAATAACAAATCCCGGAATTACCCGGTGAAACAGAACACCATTGTAAACGCCTTCTTTGGCAAGTTTTTTAAAGTTTTCAACGTGATTGGGAGCATCATCTGGATAAAATCCCAGAACGATCTGACCCATCGTTGTTTCTAATACAGCTACTTCTTCTTTCACACCGCCTCCACAACCTGTAAGTATGAATAAAACTCCAACCACAAGTAAGATGCCGATTATCCGGTTCATCTTTCTTCCTTTCAACTATTTATGCTATTTCTTTGAGATTTTTTTCGTTTTACCTTCACCCAGGGACCGGGTTCGTCTTGCTGAGCAATAAATATTTCGGGAAACAGCTCTTGTGTTTCCAGAATGTTTCTTACGACATCTATCGCCAGGCTTGGCGAATTATTTGATTCGCTGAGATGCGCCAGTACAACGTGTTTTGTGCCAGATTTGACTGCTTCCAAAACCAGCATTGCGCTTTCTTCGTTGTTCAGGTGACCCTTTTGCGACGTTATGCGCTGTTTTAAGTAGAACGGATACGGGCCACGCTGCAACATGTCTGGATCATGGTTACTTTCGCAAACAATGATATCAACCTTGTTTACAAATTCAACCGTCTCTTTGCCCCACTTTCCCAAATCTGTAACTACAGCAACGCTTCCGGATGGCGAATCAAATCTATAGGCCAGTGGGTCCGATGCATCATGGTTAACAGAAAGAGCGTTGACAGTTATTCCTCCCGCGGATTCGGCGTTACCGTTCATCATTCTAACTTTTGACCCCTCCGCAAGAACACCCCTTAAACACCGAAGGGTTCCCCTGGAGGCCCAAATTGTCGGTTTTATTTTTTTTGTTAGTACCGCAAGAGCTTTTGCATGGTCATTATGTTCATGAGTTATAAAAACATGGTCTATGTCATTTATTGATCTTCCAATTAGTTCCAAACGCAACGAGAGCTGTTTGAAAGAAAGACCGACATCCACCAGAATGGAGACACCCCCTTGCTCCAGATAGTAGGCATTGCCCTTACTGCCTGAAGCAAGGGGGCAAATCGCCAGGGGCATATCACTTTGAGCCATGCTTACTCCCGGGCTCTTTTAGTGGAATTGCCTTCAATTCTTCCGGCAAATTGTCCGGATCAAACGTTTCTATTTCCAGTTTCATTAATGCTTCGACCGGTTCGTCTGGATCAAAGCGCCCGCTACTTCTATCTACAAGAATTGCAAATGCAACAACTTCACCGCCAGCTTCTTTTACTGCTTTAGCTGCCTTAATGATACTTCCACCAGTCGTGATGACATCTTCAATGAGTAACACCTTTTTACCAGAAACATCAAAGCCTCGGCGCAGTGCCATGCCGCCATCTTCGGTTTTTTCGGTAAAATATGCGTAGCAGCCTAGCTGTTTTGCCATTTCATAAGAAAGAATAACGCCGCCTGTGACTGGGCCAACCACAACATCGGGCTTATATTTCAGGATTCTATCCTTCAATTCGCCGAGAAGTTTTGCAGTCATTAATGGATTTTCGAGTAAACGGAATTTCTCTACGTATTGTTTTGAATGAAGTCCACTGGCGAGTTTAAAGTGGCCTTCCATTAAGGCGCCACTTTCCTTCAGAAGGTCAAGGGCTTGCTGGTCTGTCATTACTTCCTCGTGATTAGGAGATATCTAGGCTCTTCTTTTAACAAATTGATAAATTCGTTGCTGAGTGCTCGGGCTCATCTTTGTGAATTTTACCTGAACATTAACAAAACCGCCGCGATTGTAGTCGGTTTTTACTCTTCTAATACTTCCCTCGATACCTATAAATTCGTTTCCACCATCGGCCGAGATATTTATCATCAACGGCCTGCCTTCGGGACGAATTCCGGTATTAAACATACCCACCTGTTTGGTGGAAAACTGGATACCACCAGCGGAAAGGTCCAGAATAAACCCGCGCATCCTTTGGTCCAATTGACCAGGTGGGAAGAATTTCACTGTTCCGGTTACCTTGGCACGGGGTTGCTGCCTACGCTGATAACGAGTAATTCTCTTTGGAAATCCGAATCTTATTCGCCTGGGCGATTTATCAATTGTTTCTATAACTTTCGACAAAAATTGATATGCTGAATCCGATCTATAGTAACGGATTAAAACCTCTTGCCCAACGGACAAAGAGTGCCCCCCGAGATCAGGTATGTTTGTAAGGATACCTTTTGTATCTATATCCTCGATCCTGACTTCGAAATTGAAAACTTTCCCAGAAAGCTCCGTTCGACACGTGAGTTGTTCACGCAGGTATAGTTTTTTCGGATCGTTTTTTTTATCCAAAACCACTACCTCTTATGTCTTAATTTCCCTTGCCTCGTTTATTGCATCATTAAGTGCTTTTGCCTCGAGGCCTGCCTTTTCGGCAAAATCTTCGCCTTTTGAAGCATAGATCACACTTCTGGATGCATTAATAAGACTTGGGATTCTCCCTTTTTCTCCAAGACCGAAACCAAGTGATTTTGCCAGATCCCCGCCCTGGGCCCCAATCCCCGGGATAAGCCAGGGAATATCGCTCCCGGCTTTGCGGATCCTTTCCATTGTTTCCGTCCTGGTGGCCCCAACAACGAGCCCTACATTTCTATTTTTATTCCATTTTTTAACAGTTAGCTCTGCAACCCTTACCGGTAAAAACCCACCGAATTCATCGTTTTGGATTTCCACTGCACTCGGGTTTGATGTTGCTGCGAGAAGATAGACCCCCTTGTCCTCTCTTTCAACAAAAGGCAATATACCGTCTGAACCAAAATATGGATTGACCGTCGTCATATCGAACCCCCAGCGGTCAAACATTGCCGAGGCATATTTTTCAGCAGTACTTCCTATATCGCCCCTCTTTCCATCTCCAATAACGACACATCCCGGCGCCAACTCGCGAATTCTGGAAATGGTTGCCTCGAGAGCCTCGTCGCCTTCTTGGCCCATCGTTTCAAAAAAAGCGAGATTCGGTTTGTAAGCCGCAACATAAGGCCATGTTTTTTCTACTATGCCTAGTAGAAATTCGAGGACCGGTTTTTTTCTATCCCTCAATGGTTCCGGCAGTTTTTCCAGTACCGGATCAAGGCCCACACAAAGGTGGCTATTAGCTGTCGCATTAACAAGTTTTTCGGAAATTAACATCGCTCCCTCGTAGTTAACCGAAAATAGTAGTCTTTCTCCAATTTTTGCAAGTCATTCTGTTCTAACATTCAATCTATCTTTCAATTTCTTTTAATGAGAAATTTCCTGGAGTCCTGTTTCTTTTCCGCTTGTTCATTTAAGACCTATCTTCTATATTCGACTTTCCAAGTGATCTTTAATTTCCCTGATTATATCAAGAGGTTTTCATGGCAGCAAAAGAAAAAAACCTGATGGATGTGATTGTAGCCCTCGCTAAAAGGCGTGGTTTTGTCATGCCTACCAGCGAAATATATGGTGGCATTGGCTCAAGTTATGATTACGGCCCCCTCGGGATTGAGATGAAAAAGAAGCTCGCGGACTTATGGTGGCGAGAAATGGTTCGTAAGCATGACAACATCGTTGGTATTGATTCCGCTATCATTTATCACCCACGTACATGGGAGGCTAGCGGTCATGTTGATGGTTTTGTAGACCCTCTCGTTGATTGCAAAGGCTGCAAGGCTCGATTCAGGGAAGATGGTTTAATTGCCCATGTAAAAAAAGCGAAGGGGATTGACGAACTTCCTATTCTCGACGATGAGCATCTTGACCCTAATCATCCCGAATACGAAAAGATCCCCTGCCCCAATTGCGGGCAACGGGGCACACTAACACCTCCTCGTAGCTTTAATCTGATGTTCAAGACCTTTATTGGTCCTGTTGAACAGGCTGCCAATGCTGTTTTTCTGCGACCGGAGACCGCTCAGGGAATCTATGTGGATTATCCACAGGTAAAAACTGTCGCCAGGTTGAAACCACCCTTTGGTATTGCCCAGATCGGCAAGGCTTTCCGTAATGAAATTACTCCCGGAAACTTCATTTTCAGAACCCGCGAATTTGAACAAATGGAGATGCAGTTCTTTGTGGAACCCAATACCGACGAAAAGTGGATGGAGTTCTGGAAAGAAGAACGGTTGGCATTCTGGAGAGATACCGTTGGTATCAAGGCTGAAAACCTCCGCCTTCATCAACACGGCGAGGACGAATTGGCTCACTATGCGAAATCCGCTTGGGATATTCAATATCAGTTCCCCTTTGGATGGGATGAATTTGAAGGCATCCACAACCGTACGGATTATGATCTAAAGCAACATGCTGAATTCAGCGGAAAAGAAAAAGACTTGATGCATTTCAACGACCAAACGCGTGAACGATATTTACCGTTTATCGTTGAAACTTCCGCCGGATTAAACAGGGGTCTCCTGGCAACCTTGCTTGATGCCTATTGCGAGGATGAAGTCGAAGGCCAGAGTCGTGTTGTGCTTAAACTCGATCCGAAACTTGCTCCCTATACTGCTGCCGTTTTCCCGTTAACTAAAAAAGACGGTTTGCCCGATGTCGCTCGCAAGATTATGGCAGATTTAAAACTCGATTATAATATATTTTACGATGAAGCTGGTAATATTGGTCGTCGGTACCGTCGCCAGGATGAGGCCGGCACTCCTTTCTGTATTACGGTTGACCACCAGACTCTTGACGACCAAACAGTTACCGTACGAGATAGAGATACACTCGAACAGCAGAGACCAAACATCAGTCAACTTTCGGCATTGCTGCACGAAAAAACGCGATCTTAGATTTTTGTATGGCGTCCTGAGTTTCAGGGCGCCTTTTTGCTTGCAGAGTCCCGCTTTAGGCCCTTGTACACAAGGTTTAAACTAGCTAAGTTTCTCTTGATTGATCGTTTTGAAATTTTTGATGCCAAAAGAAAGTCAGTAGGAAGAAAAATGTTACGCAGATTTTTGAATACTAAAATCCATCGCGCCCATGTCACCCAGACCGATCTTGAATATGAAGGCAGTCTGACCATTGACAAGGAGTTAATGGATTTGGCAGGAATTCTACCTAACGAACAGGTGGAAGTTTACAATATTACCCGCGGCACCCGATTTAAGACTTATGCTATTGTGGGTGAACCCGGTAAAGGTGAAATGTGCGTCAATGGTGCTGCCGCTCACCTTGCTGAAGTCGATGACCTGATTATTGTTGTTACCTATGTTGACCTTCATGGCGATGAAATCGAATCCCATTCTCCAAAGGTCATTGTGGTAGATGCCAACAATAAACCTTTAACCAAATGAGGCTATAGTGAAGCTTACGATCCTAAATAAACCCCTTTCGGGTATTACTGAAAAGTTATTCATAACCGGCATGTTTGAAGGAGATGATTTACAGGGCTCCGAGATTAAACAAATCAATGATTTAACTTCTAATGCTCTTGAAAATGCATTCAATAGCGACCTCTTTTCAGGTAAAAATGGTCAAAGTATTGTTTTGACCTCTACTGGTAGCCAGGGTCCTTCACAGGTTTTACTGGTTGGACTGGGAAAACGGAAAAAAATCACCGAAGAGAAGATTCGCCGTGCTTTTGGAGATGCCGGCAAGTTTGCTCGTGGCAAAGGAAACGTTGATGTTGTTGTCTTGCCGTTGTTTGTTGAAGACGATTCTACGTTCGTAATTCCAGCACTTGAAGGTGTTGCTCTGGCCATGTACCGCTTTGTTCGCCACAGCAAAAACCTTGATAAAAAACCGATATTGAACGAGCTGAAGGTTATCGCTCCTTTAGGTTTTGATAAAAACATCTTTGGTCAGCTTGTTCATGATGCAGAAGCCACTATCACCGGAAACTATTTTGCCCGCGACCTTGCAACCATGCCAGGAATGGATCTTTACCCGGAATCATATGGCAACATGGCAAAGGAACTCGCTGGTGGTGACCTGAAGGTTGAAGTCATTCCCCATACGAAACTTGAAGAGATGGGTATGGGTGCCTTGTTGGCCGTTGGTCAAGGAAGTGCTCACAAACCTGTATTAATCCATATGATTTATGATCCAGACCCATCACGCAAAAAGAAAACGCTGGCTCTTATTGGTAAAGGCGTAACCTTTGATTCCGGCGGTCTGGACATAAAACCCGCTGCAGGTATGCGCGACATGAAAATTGACATGGCCGGCTCTGCTGCTGTTATGGGAATTTTTAAGGTTCTAAACCAATGGAAACCCGACCTGAGAGTTGAAGGTTTTATTGGTGCCGCTGAGAATATGACAGGCAGTTTTGCCTATCGTCCTGGTGATATCCTGACCAGTTATAAAGGTTTGACCATTGAAGTAGACAATACTGATGCTGAAGGCCGCCTCACCATGGCCGATGCTCTTGCTTATGCTGTTGAAAAAGCCAATCCTGATGCGATTATTGATCTCGCAACTTTAACAGGCGCCTGCTGGATTGCCCTTGGGCACCATGCTACAGGTTTAATGGGCACGAGCAATGAACTTCGTGACCTGCTGGCTGAATCGGGAACCCTCACAGGTGAACGTGTTTGGGAATTACCCCTTTGGGATGAATATTCCGAGCAGATAAAGAGTGAAGTTGCCGACATGAAAAATACCGGAGGCCGTCCTGGTGGCGCCAGTACAGCCGGTGCTTTCCTTAAAGAATACGTCGATGATGTTCCGTGGGTCCATCTAGATATCGCAGGAACAGCCAGTGAAGTCCCAGTCAGCTATGTGCCTCACAAAGAGCTCGCAACGGGAGTTGGCGTGCGCTTGTTATTGGACTTTATGAGACGGTGGCAATAGTCGCTAGTAACTATTAACCCGCCGATTGGCGGGTTTTTTTATTGTGTTTATTCAAAACATTAAACGCCGTCAAGGTGTATGCGTAAATACATATAACCGCATGGCGTGGTTGTTTTGTTTTTGAGATAGGGTTTTTCTTCTGGTGGGTCTTGTTCTGCTTGAATTTTACTCTGATTCCATATTGTTTGAAGTTGGGTTGCTGTTTGCTTACCTTTTCGCTGCAATCAACCTTATTGAAGGTTTTCTAAGGAGACATCATGCCGAAAACATTTAGCGAAAAAGTGCTTGCTAAATATAGTGGTCTTGACGAAGTCGTCCCGGGCCAGATAGTAGAAGTTACTCCGTCTGTGGCCATGAGCCACGACAACACCGCTGCAATATCCAAAACTTTTGCCCAGATTGGTGTTGAAAAGCTTTTTAATCCCGACATTCACGTCATTGCCCTGGACCATTGTGTACCACCGGCTAACGAAAAGTTTGCGAACAACCACAAAACTATTCGTGAATTTGTCAAGGAAATGGGTGTCAAAAATTTCTACGACATCAGCAACGGTATTTGTCATCAGGTTCTTGTGGAAAATGGACATTGCCTTCCTGGAACAGTTATGACCGGTAGCGATTCCCATTCCACTACCTACGGTGCCCTTGGTGCTTTTGGTACGGGAGTCACTAGAAGCGAAACAGCGGTTATTATGGCCACCGGAAAAATCTGGTTCCGTGTGCCTGAAACGATGAAATTAAATATTGTCGGCGAATTCCCACGTGGTTTATATGTTAAAGATCTGGCGCTTGATATAACCGGCACTATCCGTGCAGATGGCGCCCTGTATCGAGCAATGGAATTCACAGGTCCCGCCACCGAAACCTTCAACATTTCCCAACGAATGACCCTTGCGAACCTGGCGGTTGAGATGGGTGCCAAGGTCGGCTACGTTCCGCCGAATGAAATTGTATACAACTACCTCGAGGGCCGAGCAAAGGGTGAGTATGAACCCCTGTTTTCAGATGAAGACGCTACCTTCGACGAAGTTCTGGAATTTGATGTGAGTAAACTAGAGCCAAAGGTCGCCTGCCCACATACGGTGGACAATGTGGTTGATATCGGCGAAATTAAGGGTGAGAAAGTTGAACAGGTGTTTGTCGGTAGTTGCAACAACAGCCGTTTGGATGATTTGGCTATTCTTGCCCACGTTCTAAAGGGCAAAAAGATCAACAAGGACGTTCGTTTGGTTGTTATCCCGGCGAGTAGTAAGGTTCAGATCGATGCCATGCGCCTCGGATACCTTGAAACAATTCTAAGTGCTGGCGCCGCGATGGGCACCCCGGGTTGTGGTCCATGTATGGGCAACCATATGGGCGTTCCGGGAAATAACGAAAAAACGCTTTCTACTTCGAATAGAAACTTCAAGGGTCGCATGGGCAACCGCGAGTCGGAAGTTTTCCTCGCCAGCCCACACACAGCTGCGGCTACAGCATTAACTGGTGTGATATCAGACCCGAGAGAATTTCCTGTTGATATAAATCAAATTGCCGAAGAGTTAAAACAGGCGACATTGTCACCTGTTTATTGATCTATATATTTCGAAATGAAGCCGCCATGGAAACCTGGCGGCTTTTTTTATTTCAACAAGAACACCTTGGTTGTCAAGTCAACGTTTTTGGCCTTTACATTCAGAAAATAACTGCCGCTCGAAAGGTGGGCAGGATAGACCAACGGGTGTTTCACCAATCCGGCTGGGGCGTTAAAAGTCCCCGAAAAGACGTTTTGCCCCATCAGATTATACAGACTTACTACTACTTCAGAAGATTCTGGCATTTCGAAACGAATGACGGCCCTATTGTTTGCTGGGTTGGGCCATACAGTTAATGCTATTTGCGGTATTTTTGGGGACGGGTCAGTTTCTTTGATCCCCGTTTCCATTTCCCAATGATTTAAAAGTCGTTCGAACCATTCAAATCGTGTTGTTCCCGAACTGGTTTCATCGTTGACCGCTTCCAGCCCGAAGGAAAAGAAGGCAAACTTTTGACTTTGAGGAAGTACTTCTATACCGGCAAAACGGTTTTCGTCAGCTTCACTATAGACAAACAATGGGATCGCGTTTTCGTTGGGATTAATTACATCAAGACTATTCTGGTTTCCTGCTCCACCACCACCAGCGAGAATGAAGTAGATATTTTCGGTCAAGGGCTGTTCTAATCCATAAACGGTTAAACGATTTGAATGCGCTTCAACAAATTCACATTGTAAAAAAGAGCCTAGTATTTCACTGTTTGTAGTGCTGAGGTCCTCGGCAATGTTTTGACCGCTAATGATCAGACTACCATCGGCGGCGAGATAGTTTTCATACACCAGAACATCGGCCTCAGAAAGCGTGTTTTCCTCACGGTTTCCTGTGGCAAGAATCACCAGTTCATATCCGTCCAGAATTCCATCAAGATCAGTCAAATCTTCGCGATTAATTACGTCTGAAGAGATTCCCAACTGTGACAGGGTTTGCGTATACCACATTTCGATAAGTCCGCTACCACCTTCATCGTGACTGATAACCAGCGAACGCGATTGGCCAACAGAGAAGAAAATGGGCTGAGTGTAATCGTATGGTTCACCAAAACGGTCGTCACCTTTGATTCTTACATTTAGTTGAATTTCGCCTTCTGTTTCTACTGATTCAAAAACTGTTATTGGGATTTCAAAAATTCCATTTTCGCCCTGTGACACATTGCCTACCCAAAGCGAATCTTCTCCCAATGTGAAAGCCGATTCGTTTTCTTCAATTGTAATGGACACGTTAAAATCGTTGTAATCCAGCTTGTGCCATCTCAAACCAATAATACCCTCGGTATCGAAATATAGTCGCGGCATTGAACCCGTTTGAACCCACATGGAGTCAATGCTTACAAAGGGATCGACAAACCTGCCGAAGTTAATCTGCCCTGCTCCGCTTCCCGGGTCTGTCATTTCGTCTGCTGTTAAACCTAAACGTAATTCTATTCGCCATGGATCCCAGTTGGGAGCGAGGCTTTTAAGTTGTGCTACTGCGCCTGCCAGTACCGGGCACGCCATACTAGTTCCACTGGCAGAACCATAGTTGCCGTTTATTGTTGTGCTCCAGATGGCACTACCGGGTGCAGCGATATCAACCCAGTCACCATAGTTGCTGAAACCTGAAAGATGACCTTCGTCATTGGTGGAAGCCACGGATATTACCATACTTTCGGCTGCCGGATAATGGGGATCGCTTGAGGATTCATTTCCTGCGGCGGCAATCGGAATAATTCCGTTATCGTGGGCTAGCTGCAAGGCATCTGTAAAGAAACCGGGATTTCCTCCTCCCCCTCCAAAACTCATGGAAATGACTGAAAAGTTGTGGTCAATTGCATAAGTAACAGCACTTGTTGCCTCAACCAATCCCACCAAACCCTGTCCGCTAGGCGACATCCAGCCTGCTCGAAGCGCTGCGACAGAACAACCCCAACCGGTTGATGCTATGCCCGTCGTATTGTTTGTTGTTGCTGCGGCGTCCCCTGCACAGTGGGTCCCATGCCCCTGGTAGTCTGCCGGGTTGTTATCTGCCGGTGCGTAATCTTCGCCGGCAAACACTTCGCTTTCTGAAACATTTACCCAGTCCCACCCTATTACGTCATCCACATAACCGTTATTGTCGTTGTCGAGACTATCTATATCGCTTTCGTCAAAGATGCCGTTGCCGTTCAAGTCTTCAGAACTATTAACCCACATTGATGCTGCCAGATCGGGGTGTGTGTAGTCGATACCTGTGTCAATTATGCCAATAACAACGTCACTTCGTCCAGTCGTAACGGCCCAGGCTCTGAGCGAATTAATGGCGTCATGATGCCATTGGGATGAGAGCTGCCCATCGTTGGGTCTTCGCGTTAGTTCAGATGTATAAAACGCTTTGTTTTTCCAGACTTTTTTTATCTGCGAAACGGATTCGAGATCTGTGATCAATTTTTCGTTCTGCAATGACGGTTCAAACCTTAAGACCCTGTATTTATTTAGCTCTGGGCCAAATTCGTTTTTAAGCGAGATGGCGTTGATTTCGTTCAGGATTTTGTCTAGGGCCACAATCTTCGCTGGATTTGCTACGTTTTCGCCTAGCTCGACTATTTCAGGCAAATTTTCTGGATTTGACAGCTCGAGGACCAGACATCCGCTAATTGTAACCGCCTCTTTGGCTTGTCCCGTTTGAAAGAACGCAAATAGTATTAGAACAAAGAGAAGAATCGAGATTCTTGTTATTTTCAGCATAAGTCCATCCATATTATCGCAGTAAAAGAAGCTTGGTTGACCCCGTGGTTTTATCGGAGTTATAGTTTAAAAAGTAGACGCCTGAAGAGACGTCACGACCGTTTTGGTCTTTTCCGTCCCAATTCAACGATATTCTGCCATTATTACCTTTAATCTGCTCAAAAGTATAGATACTTCGCCCAAGAACATTGTATATGGATATATCTAAGTCGTTGTTTTCCGGTAGTAGAAATTCCAGGTTGATATTTGAATTGAAGGGGTTCGGGTAGTGTTTTACCAGCTCAATTGAATATGGCAACGTATTGGGCTGAGTTGCTGGATTTCTGAAGTATGTATCCCTTGCATCTGCCACGTTCTGGAAGAACGATTCTTCTGTTTTACCCAGAACCATCGCAAACCGCACTGTTTTAGACTCGTTAATCGTAACATCGGGCACGCTTACGTTAATCATGTGAGCATAATCGTCATATTCTGAGGTTGCTGCGTTTTCAAACCCTTGATTCATAAAGTTGCGTTTATCGTTGTCGCTGTTGAAGATGTTGCTTGTTGGAATTGCGACCGCACCCGTCAGCTCTGAACCGCTATCTCCCCCAAGGAAGGTGACTCCCGCATAACCAGTTGAGCCATACATGTAAGAAAGCTCAAGCGTTTGATCAAAACCCACGTAATTTTGAACGAGGTTTCCAATATCCCAATCAAAAAACATACTAAAGACTGCGTCGATGTTTGTGCTTGAGTTGCGCCTTTGTAATTCGAATTCGAATAAAACGAATTCTTCGTTTATCATACTTGTGGTGGTCTGTTGAATTGTTATTCCCACTGGATTAGGGTTATCCATATCCCAAAGATTCGCGATAAACGTCTGACTCTCCTCTGTCTCGACATGATCTTCAAAATTTCCAACAAAATCACGGTCGCCAGCCCCTATGGAATATATCCGGTCGGCTGCGTCTGACACACGAATTCCATCAGAAACGAGAATCGAGCCGTGGAAAAGGCAACCGATTCTTTCTGATGCAAGCCTTACACCTTGCGTTTCTTCACGATTGTATATGTTGTCCCAATAACCTATGGCACCAAAGTTTGTGATTGTTGCAATTGCCCCACCATTGTTGTGGGTTCGCCATGGAGAATTGTAGGAAACAAGAACCGACTTTTCATCTGACCACGAATCGCCCACGGTCTGCGCAACCATTTGAATTATTATTGGATTTAGCCCGCTTACTGTATTTGGTGTTGTCTGTGCAAAAATATTTTGGATTGAAAACTCGCCTGCCGAGAGATTGTTCATTACTTCCGAGTGATTCACATAAAGCCGGTCTTCTTCCATTAATACGTTTATTGCCACATCACATTCTGACTCTGTGTAGAGTTTGAACGTTATGTCCAACTCCTGTTCACCGGGCTGTGGTACGACTGAGTCGGGATCATGAAGATCTGCACTGACAACTTCAATAAACGGATGGCTGGAAACACTGCTTCGCCAGTAGTTTACACGACCAGCATTCAGAGGAATGTTTTGTAGCCCAAGCAACTCTTCGCTACCAAACTGAAGCCTGGAAACGGCCTCATTTTTAGAAATATCTGGGTAAATTCCTTTTAGGGAAGCAACTATTCCAGAAACAATCGGGGCCGCCATGCTTGTCCCGCTCATGTATCCATAACTATCGATGATCGTGCTTAAAATGTTGGAACCAGGAGCGGAGACATCCACCCAGTAGCCATAGTTACTGAAGTTGGATAGATAGTCCGCTTCGTCTGATGATGCCACAGCGATAACATTTGTATATGCTGCGGGATAGTGTGGGTCCGGGTCGGAATCATTTCCCGCTGCCGCAACAAGTATACATCCATGACTAGCGGCAAAATCAATGGCGTCCTGTTCAAACTGTGACTGGGCAATTGCTGAAAAAGACATTGAAATTACATCGGCCCCATTTTCAGCGGCATAAACTATTCCCTGCGGAGCGCTAACGATATCCCTGAAAGCCCCCGCCCTAACCGCCATAATCTTGACGTTCGGAGCAACGCCTGCGATGCCAATGCCATTATTACTCTCGGCCCCTATCAATCCAGCGCAATGGGTTCCATGCCCATCGGTAAAGGTATTGTTTGGCTGTGGGTCGCCGTCCCATTGATATGCATCCCAACCATATTTGTCGTCTATGTAGCCGTTTCCGTCATCATCGACACCACTCTGACCGTTAATTTCGGCCTGATTTCGCCATAGTTTGTTTACCAGGTCGGGATGGTACCTGTCTACGCCGTTGTCTATCACCGCGACGACAACTTCTTCGGCTTCCCGCACTTCATCCCAAGCGGCAAATGCTGCTATCCTTTCTAAATACCACTGGTGAGACAATAACGGGTCGTTTGTCCTTTCATCGAGTCCAACCTTGCTGCATGTGTGGCGAATAATATTTTCTTCAACTATTTCTATTGAGGGATCTGAATTAAGGCGTGTTTTAATGGGTTGGATATCTTCGAGATTATCCACTTCGACCTTAAACCACCTATATACTCTATGATTTCTGTTGATTTCTTTTAAATGGAATGCTCTTTCTACGCTCAGGATGTTAAAATCGCTCAGCTTAGAGCTAATTATAGCTTTGTTGTTCGTTGATAGTGGGTTCTCTTTTGGTAGTATATAGAGGCTTTTTGCCTGAATTGAAGTAGATATCAGTAGTATTTGACCAATCAATAGTATTTTTCTCGTCCAGGCATTCATTTTGTCTTCTCTAGCGTTGTCAGATGGAGTTTAACATTTGGCCGACTTCGTTTATTAAGGAGGTCTGGCCTTCTTCGCTTCTATAGTAAGCTAATACCTTAGGGAACCATATGGTGCGTTCAATTACCCCAACACTCTTTTCCACGTAGGCCTGTATCTCCGACGGTCGAGGGCCCCATTGCCCCACAACGTTAAAGCCTTGATCAACAATAACGAGTTTGGGTACAGACCTTTTTCCCTTTGTTAGAAAACTATCCTGTATTTCAGGAAACTCTCTTCGGGGAAAAAGCTTGTATTCAACTGTTTGTAAATTATTAAGTAAATGGATTAATTTTGGCACTGCCCACGCGCAATCCCCACAGCCTTCTTCGGTAATAATGATGGCTTTCAGGTTCGGCGGGAGCTTGATATCTGCCAATTCGACGTTCTGGATTTCGTCATAACGTTTTTGATGCAAGTTTGCTGATTTATTCACCAACAGTAAATAGTCGTCCCAACTATAGCCTTCGCTATACATTTCCCTTAGTTGACTATTCTCTAACACTTTGATTCTCCAATAATTGAATCGTACCCCTTCAGAACGCCCGCAACGCTGGACACCACGGTGTTGTCCAAAATGTGTTTAACGTCCAGAAGGTTCTTTTCTGAAATCGCAGTCGCAACATCCTTTTGCGATTCAATCTTTACGCTTTTACTTGGTGTATATATTACACCGTGTTGATGAATTTTATAACGGTTCCGGCTCGTTTTATCGCCGGGATTATTATAAAAAACAAGTGCTTCTTTGCCGTTTAGTTTCGAAAGAGACTTACTTTGAGTGTCTAGCGCCACTCCCACCACAATAGCACGAGTTTCCTCTTTAGCTGCTTCAGAACAAAATTTAAAATAGTCCCTCACGCTCTCTGAGTCACTGATTTTTCCATTATTTTTCGGTTTCGTTGTTTCAAAGGGGATTTTTATTACCCAGGCACCCTCAAGTCTTTCAATTTTGCACTCATAAATGAAGCCGTATAGTGGATATTTTCCTTCAGGATCGCTTTGTAATATCCAATGTTCTATCAAATAGCCGATCTCGGCAGTGTTCTCTTGAAAATCCAGCATATTCCATCGTTCGTCGTCTAAATTCCCCAAGTTTACATTGAATGGCGTTGACAGGTATCCGTCGAGTTCATCATAATAGTGGGCTTTAGCATCCTTCTGGGCGGGCAGAAACATCGTTTTGCCCGGAAGGGTTAATAGTTCCCCCATATTTTTTCTGGCTTCATTGATATTATTGTTCGCAGCCCCGAAACCGAAAGAAAAACCAACGTCTTTAGTCGAGATTTTGACTGTATTATTATCATCGATCTCGCTAAAAAGGACTCTGTTAATCTGCCCAGTTACACGAATGGCATCGCCTGAAACCGTTGTCATTGTTGAAATATCTCCTTACTCGCATAAGCGATAGTGCTATCTCAGTAACCAACTTCTTTGGGCACGGCTTATACTCATGGGCACTTCTTCCAGCTCTGTTGTAGTTGCTTCCAAAATAAATACGCCTTTGGCTCCCTGAAGGCCAACTACGACAACGTATCGAACCTGACTTGTGGTTGGGTCGCTATTTTCTGCAATTTCTTCCACCTCGTGACTAGTTGCCAAGGAGTCTTCCACCAAAACGTCCTCTTCGGCGCCAACGCGATCATCTATACTTGCCGTTCCCTGCACAAAACCACCGTTTTTTGCGTTTACGTTTTCAAGCTGTTCGTTTCCAACCGTTCTGTAAAATGTGGGAATCATATATTCTACTGCTTTTTCAATGAGGTAACTCTTCATTCCATCGGAGGTGGTTGTTTTGTGGAGAGGATAAAATTTCAGGCTCGAGGAGTGATCGTTTAGAACAAAGAGAACAGTATCTCCTGTTGTATTCTCTTTTTCCCATTTCTCGGAGAGAACAACGCTACCCCAAGTCGAAATTTCCCTTGTGTGGGTAATTTCGCCCTCATCTTTGTTATTACTCGACTTAGCACTGCAAACTACTATTTGGTTAATTAATAAAAAACAAACAATAAGAATAAGTTTAGTGCCTAACAATAAATGGGATAGGTTTTTACTTTTTCTCATATATTTCTCCACTTAAATGTATTGTTTTTCCTTATTTCTTCGTATAATTGTCTGTTCCATAAGTTAGCACCCAGACCAGAATAAAGGAATTTTTTCTTTGTCTCCCTGCGGGGCCGTCTCCCTTGCATAGAGTTGCTAATCCCGAGGGTTACCGCTATATTTGTGGTTCTGAAATTAAGAAAGTTCAATACGGGGCAGAGTTCCCGTTTTTAGTAAACCTGGTAGGAAAAAATGAAGAGAACGTATCAACCTTCTAATCGTAAAAGACGTAACAAGCACGGTTTCCGTTCACGTATGGCCACAAAAAATGGTCGCATGGTACTGAAACGCCGTCGCGCCAAGGGTCGCAAACGTCTTACAGTTTCTGACGCAAAGATCTAGTTTGAAGCTCAGAAAAGAAGAAATACTACGCGGTCGCAAACCTATTCAAAGTTTGCTTCGTGAGGGATTTAGGGTGCGCGGACGAGGTGTCACCCTTTTTTTTTGCCGTCCAGCCGTAAACGGTTTGGGATGATTGTACCGCTCCGCCCTTTTGGAAACGCCGTTAAAAGAAACTATGCTCGCCGCCTCATTCGCGAGTTTTACAGAAATAATAAACATCTCTTCCCGAATTACCACAACACCCTTATTCGTTTATATATTTCACCCACAAACTGGGAACGATTTTTCGAACACATCGTGCACCTCCTGGAGAGTCACGAAGGTTTGTTTAAGGAGTCTTCCCAAAAAAAAGAACAAGAGACGTTCAGGTCCAATGAAAACGTTCATTAATTCAATAAATGCAACCCTTGTTCGGGTGATCGCTCTTCCGACCCTGAAGTTTTATAGAGCGGTCTTATCCCCTGTTTTTTATATGCTTGGAAGCCGTTGCAGGTTTTATCCTTCGTGCAGCCATTACGCCGAAGGGGCGTTTAAACATCACGGCTTTCTAAAGGGATTTTACCTTTCAACCGTTCGCGTTGCAAAGTGTAATCCTCTTCATCCGGGAGGTTTTGATCCGGTACCAGGAACAGAAAACGAAAAGTCTTGTCAACATACATAAGAATTAAGCTGGTTTAAACCATGAACCGTCAGACAATCATCGCAATTGTTATAGTAGGTGCAATAATCCTGCTGACTCCCTATTACTACAACTGGGTGTCACCGCCCCAAGAGCCAGGTCAAGTTGATTCTACCCGGGCTGTGAGTGACTACGACTACACTCAGGAAACACCGCCACCCGTCACCCAGGATAATCGTCCTGTTGTAAAAACGGAAGAACCGGCGATGTATGAGGACGTTCGGCCGTGGCATGCACCAGATCCACAACATCTTTCACAAACGGTTGAGATTGAAACCCCTCTGTTTTCGGCACAATTCAGCACCTTGGGGGCGTCAGTTACATCCTGGGTTATCAAACCGGTGCAGTCCTATTTAATGGAACCCGAGCAGCTTGTCCGTATAGACAACAACACGGGCAACCTTTCTTTGACTGCCCGTGGCGGACTTGGTCTTTTAAGAACCCGCGAAAAAGTGTTTGAAGTTGATAAAAAACAATTGGTTCTAGACGAAACAGACGCTCCACAGGAACTTGTATTTACTCTTCCACTCGGGCCAAACGAATATTATCGGGAGATTTATACCTTTTATCCCGACAAGTACCACTTTGATGTCCGTATCGAAAGTAGCGGCCTTGCCAGCCTGACGGGCGCAGCCAGCGCAACCTTTGGGTGGGCCGGTGGACTTGCGTTGACCGAAGAAGATACCGCTCAAGATGTTTATTATACCGAAGCGTCCTATATGATTGGAAACAACGTTGAACGTTTCAAATCAAATGGACGTAAACGCGACGAAGGTCACGAAACAGGTGCTACAAAATGGATTTCCCAACGGACGAAATACTTCGTGATGGCGTTGCTTCCAAAAGAAGAGGCCGTTGGTGTCCAGATGTATACCTGGCCGGATTCGGGCTATACGGGCAAGCACAAACCCAAACTCTACGAAACCAACTTAATATTCAATCTTGATCGTGGTGATATCCAAAAGGAGTTATCCGTTTATTTTGGTCCTCTTGATCAGGAAAGAATAAAAGAACTGGATCCATCGCTGGAAAAAACCATGTCCTGGGGTTGGAAAATCATTCAACCGTTCTCCCGTGGTGTTTACTGGGCGTTGATCTTTTTACACGGATTTATCCCCAACTACGGTTTGGTGCTGATTGTTTTCGCCATCCTCGTAAAGATTATTGTCTGGCCTTTGACCATAAAAAGCCACAAATCCATGAAGCGTATGCAGATGCTTCAGCCGAAATTGAAGGCTTTACAGGCTAAATACAAAGACAACCAGCAGAAAATGCAACAGGAAGTGATGGGCCTTTATAAGGAGCACAAGGTTAACCCCATGGGCGGGTGTTGGCCGGTTCTGCTTCAGATGCCGCTTTTCTACGGCCTGTTTATTATCTTCCGTTCAACCATCGAATTGCGCGGTCAGGCGTTTGTGCTCTGGATCAGCGACCTTTCGATGCCGGATGTGCTGTTTAATTTACCGTTCACAATCCCGCTGTACGGCGATCATGTCTGTATTCTGCCGTTGGTAATGGCAGGTAGTACTTTCCTTCAGTCTAAAACAACAATGACTGACCCGAACCAGAAGATGATGTTGTATATGATGCCGGTTATGTTCATCTTCCTGTTCAACAATTTCCCCAGCGGATTAACGCTGTATTATACCCTGTTTAACCTGCTTAGCTGGGCACAACAACACTTTATGAAGGTGAAAGACCCAAGCCTGGAACAGGTTGTTGAAGACGTGGCCAAAGAAAAAGAAATCGAGGTTAAAAGGCAGGAACGCAGGAATCAGAAGAAAAAGAGAAAGTAGAGCTTAAAATGAATCCAGTCGTTCTGGATAAAGATATAATTGTTTCGATTGCAACCCCTGACGGCTCTTCTGCCTTAGGGGTTGTTCGTCTTTCAGGTGAGGGCTCCTGGCAAATAGCTACCAATGCTATTGGTAGTGAGGGTAAGTCGGGGTTCAAGGCCCGCTCGGCTATCGTTGCCACTGTTAAGGATGGTGGCGGTACCAGTCTGGATCAGGTGGTCGTTCTTCCCTGGAAGTCTCCCAACTCCTATACCGGCGAAGACATCGTTGAATTCTTTTGTCACGGTGGCCGCGAGACACTTCGCCTTGTTCTTCAGCGGCTTGTTGAATTAGGCGCACGCCAGGCAGAACCCGGCGAGTTTACCCGACGCGCTTTCATCAACGGCAAAGTTGATCTTGAACAGGCTGAAGCAATCTCGGCCCTGATCGAAGCAAAAACCGGCTCAGCCGCCAAGGCCGCTCTTAGAGTGCTTGAAGGTGGTCTGGGTTCAAAAATCAGAACGATTCAAGACCAACTAGTTCATCTGCTTTCCCTCCTCGAGTTGGGGTTTGATTTTGTTGAGGAGGAAATTGACATCCTCCCGCCAGACGAACTATTAAAATCACTTGAGGATGTTTCAGCCAAGCTTCGGGACATGTATAAACAGTTCCAGGCGGGAAAGGTTTTGCGTCATGGTGCACGGGTTGTTATTGCAGGTGCCCCAAATGCGGGAAAGTCGACCCTCCTAAACCGTTTAATCGGGTACGACCGTGCCATTGTCAGCGAAACCCCCGGAACCACCAGAGATTACCTTGATGTGACTGTTGACATGGACGGCATACCCGTCCACCTATTCGATACAGCGGGCCTGAGGGCCACAAAAGACTCTATTGAAGGGGAAGGTGCCGCCCGGTCACAAAAGTTGATTACAGACGCCGATTTGGTCGTTTGGCTTGTTTCCCCACCCGACCTCACTTTGCCTTCAGATAAAGAATCTCTACCGAAAGAGAAATTAATCGTATTGAACAAGATCGATCGCATTGAGAACCCTGCTTCTGTTCCGTTTGGTTATGACTTGGCGGTTAGCGCTCTGGAGGGTAACAACCTCGATAAACTGAGACGTTTAATTTCCGAGAATCTCTTGCGAGGCTATGATCCCTCCGAGATGGTTGTGCTTGAAGAAAGGCACGCCCACTGCCTCTCTGAGGCCCTGGACCGTACCGTTGAGGCGCGGGAGTCCCTAAAACAGGAACAAGGCCCCGAGGTAATTGCTCTTCAGATCCGTACGGCGATTAATGACCTTGGAGAGATTACGGGAACTGTGACAACGGACGAGATTTTGAACGGGATATTCGCTGGTTTCTGTATCGGGAAATAGGATGTTCCACGTGAAACACTTGTGGGGTTTGTGAGAAGTTTGTTTCACGTGAAACGTTTTGTTGAGAAGGTTTGTCTCCCGGGGTTTCTGCTGTCGATAGTCCTTTTCCCGTCCACAACCATTTTATACCTTACTCCCCACTATTTAGAGGAATGCGCATGTTTGATGTTGTCGTTATTGGTGGTGGACACGCGGGCACCGAAGCTGCTGCTGCAGCCTTCAGGGTCGGCGCGAAGGTAGCTCTTGTTACAATGGACAAGAGTGCTCTCGCGCGACTCTCTTGCAACCCTGCCATCGGAGGAACGGCAAAAGGTCAACTCGTCAAAGAGATTGACGCCCTTGGGGGATTGATGGGGGTGGCTGCAGATCGAACTGCCATCCAGTATCGAATGCTGAATAAATCGAAGGGTCCCGCTGTATGGTCCCCTCGAGCCCAAGTTGATCGCGACTATTACAGTATAGTATTTAACGAGCTCTTCGAAGAGCGATATGCCGGCATTGAAATCATCGAGGACGAGGCTATTGGTCTTGTCGTTGAGGGTGGCATCTTGACCGGGGTTGAGTGTTCCGGACGCTTTGGAACTATTAGCACAAAGACAGCGATTGTCTGTTCGGGGACTTTTCTACGTGGCCTGACACATTGTGGAAATGAAAAAGAAGAGGCTGGACGTTTCGGTGAATCTGCCTCTAACCACCTATCTGAAAGCCTGCGAAAAAACGGATTTGAACTCGTTCGGTTTAAGACCGGAACTCCGCCAAGGGTGCTGGGAAAGAGTATCGATTTCAGCGAGATGGAAAAACAGGGTAGCGATGAAGACACCTGGTTCTTCAGTCACGAAACAACACATCGCCACCTTGACCAACTTCCCTGCTATCGCTCCCACACCTCTCCGTTAGTTCACGATAAAATCCGTGCACGCATTAGTGAAGCTCCCATGTTTAATGGATCTATTGATTCAACCGGTCCACGTTACTGTCCCAGCATTGAAGATAAAGTGATGCGTTTTCCCGAAAGGGAAAGACACCCGTTGGTTTTCGAACCCGAAGGTGTAAACCACCCGTGGTATTACGTCAATGGTTTTTCAACAAGTCTGCCCCACGACTTACAACTAGAAGGCCTTAGGACGGTGCCTGGCTGTGAGAATGTCGTTATAGAACGATCCGGCTATGCCATTGAGTATGACGTCGTTCCCCCTCACTCCATTAAGACTACCCTGGAGACAAAAGCCGTTAAAGGGCTTTATCTTGCGGGGCAAATCAACGGTACCTCGGGATATGAAGAGGCTGGAGTTCAGGGCCTGTTAGCTGGTGCCAATGCAGCTCTAAAAGTGCAGGGTAAAGAGTCCATTCTCCTGAGAAGGGACGAAGCCTATGCGGGCGTGTTGCTGGACGACCTTGTAACACTCCACCCCGAAGAACCCTATCGCATGTTCACAAGTCGAGCGGAGCACCGCCTGCTGTTGAGACAAGACAATGCAGAAGAGCGACTTTATGAGAAAGCCTTTCGCGCCGGGTTAATTAATGAGGATCGATACACCTCTATACGTAGTTTCGTTGAGAAAAAGAATGCGCTTGTTCATCGGCTTCACTCTTACAGGGTTGCAAGAAAGACGGTTTTATCTGATACACAGAATCCGGATAAGGTTGAGCCTATATCCAATATTCTTCAACGACCCGGTATTACCCTTTTGGGGCTAAATAAAACGCTGGGCAATGGATTGCTTGGTGAGGTTGAGAATGATTTTCCTGTTATAAGTGCAGCGGAAATCGAAGTTCGTTATGAGGGTTATCTTGCGAGAGAGCGCAGGCTTATCGAACGTATGAGTGAGCAGGAAAACAAACGTATTCCCGATAATTTTTCATACGACGAAGTAACGGCGTTATCCGCTGAGGGAAAAATCAGGCTTGAACTCCACAAGCCAACTACCTTGGGCCAAGCATCCAGAATTGCAGGTGTAACACCATCCGACATGGCCATCCTTCTGGTTACCCTGAAGCGCCGCGAGAGCAAAAAAGCTTAAGCAAAGCCATTTTATTACCCGTATATTTCATGGTCGATTTATATCAATAACAAGATTGTAGACGGTGATGATTCACAAGCGCAACGATAATTTCAAAAAGAAGTCTTCTGGCAAGTACCCCGGAAAATGGAAAGATGCTTCCATTAAATCCAGCGGCAAAAAAGACGATGTAAAACCGCGCCGGAAACTGAAACAGGGAGTTTCTCCCGCCGACCGGTTCGGGTATAAATTGCCCGACTGGATGCTTAACCAGCAGGCCGAGACTCCACCAATTTCATCATCAACCGTAAAAGACCTTCTTGCGCGATTTGATTTCCCCCAAGACGATTTGGTTGTCTCGCAGTATGTTGACCATCTCCTCCTTGTTGCCGAATTCAACAAAGAAATCAACCTTGTGTCCCGCACTAGTGTCGACAACGTTTTACTTCATTCTTTATGGGAAAGTATCATTCCGGCAAAAGTGTTTGACTGGAGCGGAATCAAGTCGGTTATGGATATTGGTACCGGTGGTGGTTTTCCTGGAACCCCTCTCGCAATTTCACTCCCTGAAACGGAATTTACATTACTAGATAGTCGCCGCGCCAAGACCCTTGCGCTTCGAAGTATCGTTTCTGAAATCAAGCTTGAAAACGTTGAAGTGATTCATGAGCGAGCTGAGATTTTCCACGAACATGATGATCGAAAGTTTGATCTGGTTACAATGAAGGCCGTTGGATTAGTTAAAGAGGCTATTCCATGGGTCGAATCCTTGTTGAAACCTGGTGGCTATTTCCTCGTCTGGAAGGGCCCTGAAGGACTTAGAGAGTTTAAGTCGGTGGATAATTCAAAGTGGAAAATTGAGAAAACAATTCCAATCTTCCCCCATCGTTCAGTTTTAGTATTGAAACAACTCGTCTGATAGCGTTGGTGCAGCAGACTGGATAACCCTCTCCCATTGTATGCTGTTTGTTCCGCGAACTTCATCATGTGGATAGTAGCTTTGGATAGGTTTTTCTAGTAATTGAGCAACAACCACCACCAGAAAACCCACCACAATTGCCGAGACCAGAACGATAAGCGATCTTATCAGATCTTTGCGGTTTCGTTTTATGTATCGTTTAATCCAACTCAATATTCTCTCCATCAAGAAGCAGAAAGTTCCTTTAACGGTGTATCGTCACCTAAAAGTTTTTTCTTCTCTTCTTCTTGTTTTAGAAGGTCTGGTAGCAAAATAATTAAACCCGTAAAGAACCAGAAGGGTTCCATTATACGGACAATAATAAACGTATTTGCCCCAATCGCATGAACAAGCAACCCCCAGAACCCTGCAATATATCCAACAACAATTCCATAATATATAGGATATTTCTTTTCATTTATCTGTTTTAATATTCCATATCCCATTTTATGGATAGCAACCATCAAAAGCATAAAGGCAACAAATCCCGCCATTCCCGTTTCGGCAAGCACCCTGAAATATTGAGCATCCTTAAAACCGGCCCCCGTTACCCCCCAACCAAAAACGGGTTTCTCCATCCACTGTTCGATGGTTGAAGACCACGAAATAATTCTGGCTGAAGTCGATGGATCCAGTGCTGTGTCACCCAACTCCACAACGTCTGTCCTTAGGGTGTTATCCATGCTGAAGGTATATTCAAAGCGTTCATAAACAGCGCTTGGCAATAAAAATGGAACGGTGACTAAAAGTATCAGTACGGCCACAATAATGTTTTTACGCTTTTCCGATAGTACGGTAAATATTATTATGCCGGGTAAAATTGAAATCCATGATGATCTTGAGAGGGTATACAAAAACGGAACCCCCATCAATACGAGAAGCAAAGCCAATCTCGATTGTTTTCCGGCAGTTTTTGTGCCTGTTAGGATTCCGAAAACCATCATCATCATAATGACAAGGTATCCGCCAAGTGTGTTCGCCTCCCCCGCCTCCCCTTCGAACGGTGCAGAAACACGTACTCCCGATGGTATCTGTGCTATTGCATAGAGTGAAACAGCAATAGCCGTAAAAATCATCACAAATAAATATCTATTCAGCGTCTTAAGGTCTTTAACGTGTGAAGCAACCATCAAGAAGATTAAAAAGTATTGCAAGTACTTAACATTATATAGGATACCAACAAGTGGGCGGACGTCACCATTAAATATCCCAATAAACGTTGCCAATAGACTTAAACCAAGGTATATGAAGATAGGTCTATTGAGTGGCGTGCGAATGAACATCCCAAGGTCTTTATAGATGGCGACACGCATCATGGTTGATGCCGTAATCAAACCCAAAATTAGATCGTCAATACGGATTACAACACCACGGTCTGCTCCGTGGGCTGTATTATTCCCGAATTCTGGCGAGAGTAGCATGGAAAGAATTAAAACGGAAAGGGCAAAGTCCATGTTCAGGAAGGCGAAGATAAATATACCTATGCCCAAAACTGCATAGAGGGCAATAGATTCATCTTGACCGGTCAAAAGACCCACCCCAAAAGCAGCCACAACTACGATGACGAGTGTTGCCACAAACGCCATCTTGCTCGTGGATGTGTCAAATCCTGACATGTTAAACTGCATTTTATGTCTTCTTCTGTTTGTTTTTCAAACCAAACAGTGTATCTGCACCTTTAATCTTACCAAACGTTTTTTCTGCCCAGGACCTCCTCTTTGGTCCTTCCGCCGCCGCCACAACAACCTCGTTATCGCCAGAGGCGCCGTAATATTTTCCGTAATAATATTGGGAGCTCGAGAAGCCGATGAGGTCGGCACGTAGGTCGTTGAGTACAACACCCATAACGTGGGCTCCAACGGATTCAATTTGGGCTTTGGCGCGTTTTAATGCGGCACGGGGCACTTTTCCGGTTCTATAGACCAAGAGCGTTGCGTCGGTTCTTTTTGCAAGAATCGCGGCATCAGTGACGGGAAGAATTGGGGGTGCATCAAAAATAATGATGTCAAATTCTTCTCTCGCTTCGTCTATGAAAGTTTTCATTTTTTCTGAAACAAGCATTTCTGCGGGATTTGGTGGAATTCCACCACTGGTGATAATGTGCAAGTTTTCCATACCGGGTGTCATCAGGGTTGAGTCCATCCCCATTTCACCCATAATAATGTCTGTTACTGTTTTTACCGTTTCCCGCCAGGGGTGCCGTCCAAGAATAATATCAACAACACCGGGGCTTCGTTCTATTCCGAAAACCTTAAAAATACTTGGACGCCGTAAATTGCACCCAACGAGAAGCACCTTTGTGCCACCCTGAGCCATGGTCAGTGCAAGGTTGACAAGTGTCGTAGATTTACCTTCCTGCAGTGATGCTGAGGTGCAGGTAATCGTTTTCACCGGGTTGTTTATCGAACGGAACTGCAAATTTGTTCTAAGCGCACGATAGCCCTCTGCCACCGGGTCCTTTGGCGCAAAATGTGTTATCAACCGGGCAGAGGCCTCCAGATGAGGGCTGTTTTCAAGACCGGGATTGCGACCAAGAAGGTGTTCTGTGACAGCATCAATGTCTATGCTTGGAATCACGCCGAGAACGGGAACCTGAAGAAATTCTTCAACATCTTCAATCGTACCGATAGAGGTATCAAATGTTTCAAAAAGGAAAGCCAAAACAAGCCCCAGGGTAAGCCCAATAACAAACCCAACACTAACCATTCGGCTCATGTTGATGTTGATGGGTACCATGTTAAGCATGGCGGGGCGAACGATTGTTACCTCGTCTGCCTGATCGGCTTCCTGTATCAGGGATTCCTGGTATTTCACTGAAAGCAAAGAATACTGTTCTTCGCGCAGGGTTACTTCCCTTTGGAGTTGAGCCATCCTTCTTTGGGCCTCTGGGACAGACTCGAGTTCCGCTTCGAGTTCACCTATCATCCCATCCAGATCCGAGACTTCTTTACGAAGCAAGCGAAGTTTATCCTGTCCCTCAATTACTAATTGGCCAAGAAGCTCCTTTATTTCTGCTTCAATTTGCTGGGTTTTGGGATAGGTCGGAGTATATTGACTGAGTAGTTGTCTTTTTTCTACTTCAAGTTCGAGTAGCCGTTTATTTAGTGGTGCAACTGCGTTATCGCCTTCGTCGCCCCCTTCAAACCAATCAATTAATCGGGTTTGAATCGAATCCAGATCCTGAACTGGTGAATCAGGTGATTTCTGGTCATTCAGGTCGAGTCTTCTTCTACTCTTTAGTTGTTCGATTTGGACGCCCAGATCGTTAATCTGAAATCCTTTATATCTTCTTTCTTCATTAAGGTTCAAAAGTTCGGTGAGTTTCGAGTTTATTTGATCATCGGTCGCCTGAAGGGGCGTTGTTTCTCTGAACTCCTGAAGCCTTTCTTCCGCAGCATTTAACGCTGAAAGGGCTAATCTTTTTTGGGTCTCTATAAATTCGCGTGTTTCTTTATCTTGTCTAGATCGTTGTTCCAGGTGTACTTCCGTAAACACCTGCGCAAGGGATTGAGAAATATCTCGAGCTTCATAGGGATCGCTGGAAGTAACTACGATGTCGATAATATTGGTTCTTCCACTTCTTTCGGTTATTACTTTCCCAATCATAGAGTTGACCATCGAAGCCAGTTCCTGATTTCTCTGGATTTCTGAGCTAGGAAGGTCTCTATCTATTTTTCCAAGCCGTTTGGCTACTTTTTCCATTACGGGGAAACTGCGAATCAACTCCTCCGCAGTGGCAATGTTGTCCCATCGGGTATAGGTAAGTCTCTGTAGTAGTAATCCGGCAACCGTACTCGTTTCTTCTACCTTTACAGAAGACGATGAATTATACAGAGGTTGTCTTGAACGTCCAAAGAAATAACTGAAGCTGACAACGAGAAGTGTTGCAAATATCACGACCTTCCAGCGTCGACGAAGAATTCGCTGAAGATCTCGAAGGTTTAGATCATATTGCGCCATAAAATCTACCTATTATTTAAAATCACAAAAGTGACCTATTGACCAATAACTGTAATCAAAATGATAATCTGAAGTGCTAGACCGACAAAACGTAAGACACCATATACTTCATCAAGAAAGGTTGCTTTTTTATCGGGAACATAAATTTTATCACCTATTTCTACCGAAATGTCCTGTGACAAATCTCCCTCTTCAAAAAAACTCCAGAGATTAACCCTGATGACCTCATCGTTTTCTCTGACAATGATGACATTTTTTAAATCGGCACTGGAGGTTATTCCTCCGTTTGTGGTTAAAAACTGGGTAACGGACATCCCCGGAAAGACCGCATATACACCCGACACGTTAACCGCTCCAAGCATATATGCCCCCAACCCGCGATATTCCAGCACCTGAACGTTCACCATGGGGTTGGCTAAGTATTTTCTGTATTCTTTTCGTAATAAACTTCTTAACTGCTGAATGGTGCTGCCTTTAGCATTTACCTCTCCAACCAGAGGAAGAAAAAGGCTACCATCATCACCAATGATTGCTTCAATATTATTGCCATTGTCGGAAAGTGAAGCATCTTCAAAAATCGTGATAAGCACCTTATCACCAGCTTCAAGAATATATTGACGTTTATATTCTTCCATTGCTGATTCGGTTTGATCCAGATCATCCGGGTTCTGTGCAAAAGCGGGAACCTGAATAACCAGAAGAATCATAAACAGTAGAAAACAAAGCTTTTTCTTTTGAGTCATTGAGAATATCCTTATCCCAACATTGAAACAACTTTAGCGAGAACACTATTTTCCAGATAGTCGAGATCTATTGGCTTGGCTATAAAATCTGATGCACCAAATTTCAGTGCTTTTCTTCCGATGTCTTCATCAAGCCAACCCGTAACCACAATAACGCCAACTTTTTTATCAAAGGAACGAACTTCTTCGAGAACCTCAAGGCCATTCATATCCGGCATCTTCAAATCCAGTAAAATGACGTGTGGACTGTAGGATTTGACTATTTCCGCGACCTTTAATCCTTCGGTGGTATATTTGGTTTCATACCCTTTGTTTTCGAAAAAGTATTCCAGAAACTTACATACATCGACTTCATCGTCCACTATGAGCACTCGCCTCTGAGACATAGCGACACCTGTTTAAATACTAAAGGTTAAACATCAAATTTTTTGAATAAACTCCGCCGCAGACTCTGGTCCTTTGACGGCATAAAACGGCACCTCTTTCAAAATAGAGGTCAAAAGCCTTAGAATTATTTCGTTTTCTGAAATATGATAACACAATTCAAGTAACAATGGTATAGCATTTTTATCTTTTATTCTTTCCTGGTTCCCAAACTTATTTGTAAATATCAAACCGTATTTCAAGGGAGATTTCTTCACCCACGGAACCCTGTCTTGTCTCAACAATCTCTTTCCGGCAAGATCAACCGATCCTGGTTGTAAATAGCGAAATCTATCCCATGTATAATCGTGAGCTTTTATCCCATCACCCAAACCACCGATCATCCTCTTTGAATCTTCCATAAACATGAAAGTCATGTCATCAGATATCAGGTGGGCTCCATTCGATATAGCGTAAAGTGCCGTTGTGGTTTTTCCACTTCCAGAGGGTCCTGCAATCAAGATACCTTTTTTGTGCACCTCAATTGAACTTGCGTGTACCCCTCTTAACCCGCGCATTGCAAAAGCCGGTAGAATCGCAGGTAAAACTAGTTGATCAAAAATATTTTCAGTCTTTTGCCATGCCCAGGCCGGTAAAACGATGTCAATTTTTCCTTTATTGGAATCTGTGACAGAGACCGGTCCTATTTCCGGGTGAACCCAAACCAGTGTCTCGTTAGATCCATAGGCTTCCATCCTGCCCCGTTTTAATTTAGCTGGTCCGCCGGGGACATCTTCTTCCAACGTCCCTATATCCACATTGATATGGATATCGCTCGCAAGGTCGGTATCCTCCTGTTCGATAATCGCCATTGGCAACCCGACAGGAGAAAGTTGATCGTTTACGGAAAGACTGAATGAGAGTCCTGAAAAACTAAATTTCTTCAACTGATCTCCGTAAAAATCCGACGTCTACCAGCTGATCGATAAAAGCCTCAACCTGCTTTTTACAATCTTCAAATGGTGGTGCATTTTCTAATGAAGAGATATCGTCAATGAGTTCCGTATAGCTCTGATACTTGTCAAGTAATTTCCAGATCATTGAGCCGGTCATATTTAACACCAGATATTCGCCATTATCACGTAAAAGAAGCAGCCCTTCTTCTACTTTTTGCTCCACCACTCCTTCTTCCTTTTGTGGAAAAGAAGGCATTTATTTCTCCTTTTCTGATTGTAATACCAAAAATACAAAAACAGCAACTCTTTTATCTCTTCGATCCTTTTGGTTTTATTAATAAACCCATGAAATCTTTTAATTTGATCAATCTTCTTTTTATATAACTGAGGGTACTGAAGTCCTTTATTTTTTCTGTTGTATAGAGCCTTTTTGGTGGAAACATCGTATGCAATAGATATTTTGATTTGAGCGACATGTTATCCATTATATCTACCATGGCGCTTACTCTTCTCCACGCCCCTCTTTGAACAAGATGGCCGTGAGCAATAACTCCTGGTGTTCTTCTGTTAATTGCTGCCATTGTGAAATAATCAAGAGGGATATGTTGAAGTGGGTGCCAGTTCGTATCAAACATCCTTCTTGATACTTCAAACGCTACCAGAACTGCTTTCTTTATTTTCCAACGATCACAGAAGTTTTCGAAGCGGGCAGAATCTATAGATGCCTGCCAGGCCATACAGGCCAGATGTACGTCCAGACACCATCCAATTCTAAACGTTCCATGACGAATGCTGTGCAATGCAATCATTGCCAGATGTTCTTCATTTCCTGGTGTTGAAATAGAAAATTCATTATTCAATTTTACTTGAATTGAATGGTTAAACAGATCCTCCGGTTCAATCCAGAAGGCTTCAGTCTTATCAATGGGTGCGCGATGTAAATCCAGAATTACCGGCCTGTCTGGATGCCTGAACACCTTGGCAAACCCATACTCGTCTGCGACTTCGTTTAATCTATCTCTATGTACTGTGGGTTGAAGACGCCACCCGTTTGTTTCAAGTATTTTTGTTGCATCCCCAAATGCATCCTCTTCAACGATGAGGTCAATGTCACCAGGATTACGATGATAAGGGGACGGATATAATTCTGATAATGCCAAGCCTTTAAACAAAAGCGGTCTTAATTCGGACAAAAGGTCAATGGCGTCGTGAAGAGAGTCGTTCACCATGCGGTGTCTGATTTTTGCTTTGAGAACCTGTTGGTCTAATCTCGCCAACGGTTTTCCGTCGAGAAATTTCCGCCAGGCAGCACTTTTTCCTGCCAAGTGTGACCCCAAGGCGTCAAGATCGTGGTGACATGCAAGATCGACAAGAGTTTCAGGATCTACATTCTTTCCTGAGGGAGGGGATCCAGAAATAAGTCTCGCAAGTTCACTGGCAACCAGCTCTATTCGCGTCTCTTTCATCATAAGCTATTCTTATTTCAAAAGGCTCCTCAGTTTCCACACTAACGGTAAACCGATTCTTTTCTCTTTTCCGTTTCTTTTCCGTTTGTTTACAATTCCTATCACATCAGAAAAATCAATTCTTTTGATTTTCCCGTTTCTGTCACCCCGTTCTTCCAGAAACGAGTTGTGGGAACCAACGAGCCGATGCACAACAAGTTCGTTATTATGCTCCAGCAAAACGATGGTTCCCACGACAATGTTTTTGACATCTTCTCTGGCTATTGGAGATACAGACACCAAATCACCATCCCGCAATACTGGAAGCATCGACGCCCCAGATACCGGAAGCCAGAATTCTTTTGTCAGCGAACGAATTCTATCTATAGAATTGAAATTATGGACCCCACGGGTCTGGTTCGTCGCTAAACAATTTTGCTTCAACTTTACCTTTTTCCAGGATGCGTGGTGGTTCCCACCCTAAATCATCACCCTTTTCCGGGGTTTTAGCTTCTTCTTTGTAATCCATTAAATCCTCTACTAACTATCAAATACTATTTGAAAGATAAGCTAAATATCAAGATTACGCACGTATCGCGCGTTCTTTTCAATAAACTCTCTTCTTGGTGCTACCTGATCACCCATAAGAGTGCTAAATAGTTTATCTGCGTTGGCGGCATCCTCAATGCCAACTCTAATAATTGTACGACGGGCAGGATCCATGGTCGTTGCCCATAGCTGGTCGGGGTTCATTTCACCAAGACCTTTATAGCGCTGGATTGAAACCTTTCCTTCGTCGCCAATTTCCTTCATTCTACGTTCACGTTCTGCATCATCGTAGACGTAGTATTCTTTTTTGCCTTTTTTCAAGCGGTAAAGCGGTGGCTGGGCAATATAAATATTACCATTAGCAACCAGATCCAACATGTAACGGTAGAAGAACGTTAACAGGAGGGTACGAATATGTGCACCATCCACATCGGCATCAGTCATGATTATAATTTTGCCGTAACGCAGTTTTTCCATGTTAAAGCTAGTGCCGTTGCCGTTACCGTTTTTCTGTTTATCTCCATTGCTGAAAAGTGTCTTGTCTTCCTCTGAGGAGGTTCCTATTCCAGTACCAATGGCCGAAATAAGAGTCCTTATCTCTTCATTAGAGAGAATTTTGTCTAATCTAGCCTTTTCAACGTTTAAAATTTTACCGCGTAACGGCAGGATGGCCTGAAACTGTCTGTCTCTGCCCTGTTTGGCAGAACCACCCGCCGAATCACCCTCGACAATGTAAAGTTCTGTGCCATCGGCACCACGAAGACTACAGTCGGCCAGTTTACCGGGAAGAGCACCTGATTCAAGAGCACCTTTTCGCCTGATCAGGTCTTTCGCTTTCCTTGCGGCTTCACGAGCCAAGGCTGCCTGCATACTTTTATCGATAATCCTTTTACCTACCGAAGGATTCTCTTCAAGGTATTCACTTAGCAGCTCGCCAACGATGGTTTCAACAACACTTTTTACTTCACCGTTACCCAATTTTGTTTTTGTCTGACCCTCAAATTGGGGTTCGCTGACTTTAACACTGATAACCGCAGTCAAACCTTCGCGGCAATCATCACCTGAAAGTGAGAAACCCTCTTTCTTGAATAATTTTGCTTTATTGGCGTAATTATTCAGGGTACGGGTTAGTGCAGTTTTAAAACCGACTACGTGCGTCCCACCTTCTATTGTATTAATGTTGTTGACGTATGAATGCAAGTTTTCACGGTAGCTATCGTTATAGCCAAAAGATATTTCTACCGGAACCCCATCTTTTTCCTTTTCAAAATAGATGGGTTTGGCCAGAATAGGTGTTCTGCTTTCATCCAGATATTTTACGAAAGCCGCTAAACCACCCTTGAACATGAACTCTTCACGAGTTGGACCTTCTTCGGGTCTTTCATCAACAAGAGTTATCTTCAAGCCTTTGTTGAGGAATGCTAATTCACGAAGTCTGGCAGCTACTATTTCAGTTTTAAATACATCTTCTGAAAATATATCGTGATCGGGTTTGAAGCTGGTAATTGTACCCGATTTTTTTCTTCCTATTTTTACTATGTTTTGCTCTACAGGACCAGTTGGAATACCGAGTTTATAGGATTGTGTGTGAGGAACACCGTCGCGAACTGATGTTACAGTACAATCGGACGACAAGGCATTAACAACACTAACACCAACACCGTGCAAACCACCCGAAACTTTGTAGGATCCTTTATCAAACTTACCACCGGCATGAAGAACGGTCATTACCACTTCAAGGGCAGTCTTTTTCGGTTTTTTGTATTCAGGATGAAAATCCACGGGGATACCACGACCATCATCCTCCACTGAAACGCTATCATCGGTGTGAAGAGTTACAAGAATACTGGTACAATAACCGGCCAGAGCTTCATCTACTGAGTTATCAACGGTTTCATATATGAGATGATGTAGACCACGAATACCTGTATCGCCGATATACATAGCAGGTCTTTTTCTAACCGCTTCAAGACCTTTTAAAACCTGAATATTAGATGCACTATAAGATGAACCTGACTTCTCTGGTGTTTTTGACATGTGCTTTTCTTTCCAAAACAACTGCAACTAATTGGATAAATATTATCCAGTGAATACAATCTCTTTTACTATTTTTGACTGACAGGTTGAGTTGATTTTGCCTATCAGTTCACGTTGCATATAATGCAACTCGTTTCGCCAGGAACTATCTGCAACTTTCAGAACCAAACATCCTCTTTTCAGAGATACCGGAACAGCATGTTGTGCATACGTTTCCCCAACGATCTCTTGCCATTTTGAAATAACTTCTGCTTCTGAAAGCCTTTTAACAATTCCCCTACTTTTAGCCCAGTCTTTAACAGCGTCGCTTAAGGTAACAATATCACGTTCAACATTATCACTATTTTTTCTTCCTTTGCGCTGCTTTTCAAACTCCCAACTATTCCATGCTTTTTTTCTGGGCTTATTAACCATAGTAATACTATGACAATCTTACTGGCATAACCAGCATTAGGAAATCTTCTCCACCCATCTGTTCTGTGGGTCGGACAATACCAGCTTGTGTAGAACCACCCAAATCAAACTGGACTTCTGTTGTTTTAATCTGTTTCAACAAATCCAAAACATACGTTGCATTATAACCAATCTTCTGATCTTCACCATCATATTGACAATTGATTACAGCCTTACCCTTACCACCCAATTCAACATCTTCAGAAGATATTTCTACTTTGTTTTTCTTCAACGTAAAAACAATCTGTCTGTTAATGGGATTGGCGAAGATTTGAGCTCGTTTTACTTTGCTAATCAATTCTGAAAGTGGAACAACCAACCTATTGTGATTTTCTTGAGGTATTACACTCTCATAATGGGGATATCTTCCCTCAATCAAACGACTATAAAGGGTTGCATCCGGTAATTTCACCAATATCTGGTTTGTTCCTAAAACAAGTTCTACCATTCCTTCTTCAGGTAAATTTCGGCGAATCATATCCAGTGCTTTAACAGGAAGAATAATTTCACGGGATTCATTATCAGAAGTGAAATTCTGATCTATAATTCTAACCAACCTGTGACCATCAGTTGCTACCGCACGGATTTCCTGGGCTCTAATCTGGAAAAAGACGCCAGTTAATGCCGGTCTCAGTTCATCTTTAGAAACTGCAAAAATGGTTCTTACAATCATGCTATTCAATTTTTCTGCAGAAAGCTCGATTGTATCAGCAGCTTCAAACTCTGGAAGAGCAGGAAATTCTTGGGACGATATTCCCGGAACCTGATAAACATCATCACCTGCTTCAATAATCAGATGGAATGCCTCATCAGTTTTGCACGTTATGGTCAGATCTTCAAGTTCCCTGATAATATCAGCTATTTTCTTTGCAGGGATAGAAAGCTCACCATCCTCTTCTCCTTGCACATTCATTTCAGTAACGACCGACACCTCAAGGTCGGTTGCCACCATACGCAGGATATTTCCTTCCAACCTAAGCAAAACGTTAGATAAGATGGGAAGAGTCGATTTAGTCGGTACAGCAGGTGCTACACGACCCAGAGAATCAAGAAACTCTGTTTGGGAGACTGTAAAACGCATGGTGTTCCTCGTGCTATAGTGGGTGATTATCCCCACCAGATTTTAAACATTAACTTTTATTATAAATATTTGCTCTTGCTCTTGTAGAGTGGATAACGTGGATAAACTCTAATTACCACAAAAAACCTCAACAAGAAAACAATTTTTTCAAAAAAACGTTGAGTGAATAGAGAGTTGATAATCAGTTAATTTATCCCCTCCCATTAACTCCGGGTACTCAAAGAACATCAAAAAACAACTAAAAACAAAATTAATCCACATGCTCATTCCCACCTGTGGATGAGAATTGTGGATAAAATACGGGGTATTTACAACCCCATTCAAAATCGCTGAAATATAGGGTTTCAGCCTACTCAAGGTCAAGAAAATGAAGCAAGGAAAATAAAAGGAATGAATAATCTAAAACGAGAGTACCAAATTATTAATCCTCAAGAGATTCAATTCGTTTTATAAGCCCAGCAATGGTTTCCAGGAACAGAGAGTCTTCCGCTTCCCACTGTTTTAATTTTTCTCGAGCATGAAGAACGGTGGTGTGATCCCTTTTGCCAAAATGCCGTCCAACCTGTTTTAAGGAGTGGCCGGTTAAACGAACCGAAAGGGCCATAGCAATCATTCTGGCTTTAGCAATCGGCTGGGTTCTTATTTTTGCCATGAGTAGGTCGGGAGCAATGTTGAAATGTTGTGCAACGACACTCTGGACATTTTCTATAGATATCCTGCGAGTAGAATTACTGATCAAATCATGCAGTGCCCGATGTGCAAGTTCAATTGTTACCTCTGATCCCGTAAGGCTGGCGTGCGCCAAGAGGCGGATTAAAGCGCCTTGCATTTCACGTACGTTACTGGAAAAGTGTTGAGCGAGATAATCAGTGACTCTTGTATCCAAATCAATTTTTTCTTCTTCGCTCAATTTTTGGATGATAGCAACACGGGTATCATAATCAGGAGGGCCAACATCACAAACCAATCCCCAGGCAAACCGGCTCACAAGTCTGTCGTCGAGGCCATCGAGTTCACGAGGGGGACGGTCGCTTGTCAAAACGATTTGTTTGCCCGCCTGATGAAGAGCATTGAACGTATGGAAAAACTCCATCATCGTCCGACCCCGTCCGGCAAAAAACTGTACATCGTCAACGAGCAACACATCCACCGGCCTATAACTGGCAGAAAACTCGTCAGCGCGTTGGCTTTTTATAGCTTCAACAAAATCCTGTGTGTAGCGTTCACTTGAAATATATCGAACGTTGCTTGTAGGGTTTTGACGCAATACTTCGTTTCCAATGGCCTGAAGAAGATGTGTTTTTCCCAAACCAACCCCACCGTAGATCAACAACGGATTATAGACGGTGTGTCCGGGAGAATTTCCAACAGAGAGGGCTGCAGCCCGGGCAAATTGGTTGGGTGGACCTTCTATGAAGGACTCAAAAATATATCTTGAATTCAAACCACTACTATTTAGTCCGTTGGCAGAAACAGCCCTTTTCGGGGCCTGTATCACTGCAGGCTCACTAACCTGAAAAGGTGTGGGCGCATCAGTACGTTCATCTTTTATTGTCACATAAACCAGTTTGCCGTGGTTGCCCAGCGTTTCATCCAAGGCTCGTTCTATGTGAGAAGCATAGTGTCCCTCAATCCAGTCATAATAAAAACGGCTGGGAACGCGAACCTTAAGGGTACCTTCCCTGAAATCGATTGGCACAATGGGCTTAAACCAGGTGTGAAAAGCTTTTTCGGGTAGAACGGTTTGAATGTGCTTGCAGAACAGAGACCACGCATGTCCAGCGGCTTCGTCAAGGCTTGTGTTTCCCTCATGAGAAAGAAGGGGTCGTGATGTTGCGAGTGTACTCATAGCGGCTGTGGACAATTCTTTGTTAATTGTGTGAATAAGTTACGATTTCCGAAAAAAAGTTACTGATAATTCTAAAATTCAAGCATAAAAATGAAATGTGGATAAGTCTCTGAAAGCCAGTCAGCGCAACAAAAATCAGGTGCCTCATTCGGCGAGAGCTAAAGTTATACGGAGTGGACGGTTGAGTCAATAGATTCCGGCCAGAAACAAACAATCAATAACAGGAGTTTCTGCTTGATCGTCGTAATGGGAAGAGTTTACGATAAAAAAGTCAGTGTTTATCAGAGCAGAGTCTTTTCATTCATGACTCTGGAGTCACGAAGGGTGTAGGGCTTATGTAAAAAAGATGATTTCAAAAATACTACATAATTGTATGGCTCCTAAACGTTTGAGAAGTGAAGGTAAGTTAACGAGACTAAAAAGTTTACTAGAAGCATAATAATACAGGTGTTAGCAATGAATCCGTTTTGTAAAATTTTGGTTATATGTATTTTGAAAAGTTAAAATTATTTACAATTAACTTGATTTGTATTGATATCAGAATTTAGTTTACTTAAGCAGTAAAGTTTTAATGGTAATTTGTATAATAATGTGTTTATCTATGATGCAGTCATTTTAGTGAAAGGGATAAAACGTTGAAAGATTTTGAAAAAATTCTGTCTTTTGTGGGGGAACGACAAAAACTTGCGGAGCAAGTTTTAAAATCTGCCACAGCCCAGTTTGGCGGTGATCATGGTTTTTTACTGGAATTTGAAGAAACAACCGGTAGCTTAAGAGAAATCGCAACTTTTGGTGAAGTGGAAGATATGCTGAATCAGGACATGCGTATTTTTGCCCAGTATGCCGCCCACCACCCAGAAGAAAAAGAAAGCATCGTCATCGCCCCCGTTGCCAAAGAGGTTAAAAAGCTCTCTGCTAGAAAAAGTGTCCGTAGAGATATGACACTTGCCGCCTTAATCTTCCCGATCTATTCGGAAGGAAAATCCTTTGGTGTTATCTACCTGGGAGAAAAGAAAAAAGGTGCCCTGAAAATAAAAACGCTGAAAGTAAAAGCTGTTCAGGATACCGCCCAGACTCTTGGCAGAGTATTTAATCTGGATAGAACTATTCAAAGCGTAACACTTCAGAATAAAGCACTGCAAGACGAGATCAAACAAGAGGCAACGTTTGATAGTCTGGTAGGCCGAAGTGATGCAATAATGCGTGTTCGTCGCGCAATGGAACTGGTGGCAGAAACGGACATTCCGGTAACAATCATAGGTGAACCGGGCACTAAAAAAGAAATTGCGGGTGAGGCAATTCACAACAACAGTGCCAGGAAAAAGAAGCCATTGGTTATTTTACCGTTAGCCGATATTCCAGAAAAGCTTATCGGTGGATTTATGTTTGGTCGTATGGCTGGAATCCGCGGTACAACCATAAAAGGAAAACAGGGAGCGATTCGAGACGGCAAAGGTGGAACCCTGGTGCTCCAAGACATCGAAAACTTGAGTAAAAAATATCAAAAGAAACTTGTAGACGGTTTGGAAAAGGGGCGTTGTGAAGTTGATGGTGGTCCAGAAGACTATCGAGTTGATGTTCGCCTCATTTGCACCACATCGAAAAATCCCCGTCAATTATTTGACGATGGGATTATTACAAAAGAGCTTTATCTGAAATTGAACATTTTCCCCCTCATTATGCCGCCGCTTCGCGATCGTGTTGAGGATCTTCCGATAATGGTTGAAAGTATGGTTCATGAACACATGGCCGTCTTTGGCAAAAATATTTCGGGCATCAGCAGCGAAGTATATGATTTCCTCGGAACGTGGGATTGGAAAAACAACTACGCAGAACTCGAAAAAGAGATTCGTCAGGCCGTTCTAAGAACTCCAGATCAAGGCCAACTCGTTACCGCCTCACTCAGCAGGCCGATAATTAGTAGCCAACAGCCCACAGCCGTAGATACGGGCGAAGGAACCCTGAAACAACGAGTTGCAACGATTGAAAAACGTATGATTATGGATGCATTGGAAAAATGCAACCACAATCAATCTCTGACTGCTGACCAGCTCGGCTTAAGCCGTCAGGCGTTGATCAATAAGCTACATCGCTACGGCATTGAGACTGGCCGTAAGTATAAGAGAATGTTAAAAGAAATTGAAGAACAGGCTGAACAGGAAGAGTAGGTTGTTAGCTGCCTAACAATGTTAAGCGTGGTGTTGAATAGATACCGCGCTTTTTTATATTTGGTCTGGAGGAACACCCTCTTTTCGGGCACGCATTATTTCCCTTAATGTGGACAATACAGACTCTCTGTCCATTTCCATTACCTTGGCAAGTGCTTTTTGATAGAAGCTTTCTGCTCCTTCGGGAGTGTTTTCTATTTCGCCATCCAGGATTGCTTCTTCAATGTATGCTTTAATAAGGCCGATTTGAGGGCCTTGGGGTAAACCGGTACGCTTCATAATTTCGGTACCGTCTATTGGCGAATGGAACGAGCGAAGCTGATCCTTCTTTTCAATTTCGTTCATGCGTTCAAGCATGCTGTCAAATTCAGCAAGATAGCGCCTGACCTTTTGCTGGTTTCCCGAAGTAATATCCGCACGACACAAAAGCAGCAAGTCGTCTATTTGTTCGCCGGCCTGAACGACCAGGCGTCGAATTGCCGAGTCAGAGACACCGTCGTCCTGAAGGTTCATTGGACGCATGTGGAGTCGAACCAGATTGGATGTATTTTCGATAAGCCCTTCGCCTAAAGAGTATTTTTTTCCAAAACGTTTGAGCATTTTATAGCCAACGTATTCGTGGCCATGAAATGTCCAACCGACACGATCGTCAAAACGTTTTGTCTTTGGTTTTCCTATGTCATGAACAAGAGCCGCAAAGCGTAAATCAACGCGGTCGGTAAGTGATGCAACTTTGTCAACAACCTTCAACGAGTGGAGAAATACGTCTTTATGGTGATGCTTTCCTATCTGTTCAACGCCGCCCAGTTTTTCTATTTCCGGAAAGATTTCATCCAATACGCCAGATTCATGAAGTAAAAGAAGACCCGCCGAGGGAGGATTATCGGACAAAATTTTGAAAAACTCTTCGTTTATTCTCTCCCGGGCAACAATTTTCAAACGTTCTTTTTCCGAAACCAAAGCCTTCCACGTTTCCCCGTGAATTTCAAAGTCTAACCTCGCGGCAAAACGAATGGCTCTTAAAATTCGTAGGGGATCATCACTGAACGTGGTAATGGGATCCAAAGGGGTACGAATGATACCATTTTCCAAATCAGACAAACCATCAAATCTATCAATAATGTCAGACGGATTTTCAACATCAACAGCCAAAGCATTTACAGTGAAGTCACGTCGGGCAAGATCGTCCACAAAGGGGGCCGGTTGAACGTCAGGATTTCGACTTGAGCTTTTGTAGCTTTCTTTACGGCTGGATGCAAACTCAATATAGGTTTTGTTAAGTGTTATTCGGGCAGTTCCAAAACGACGGTAGATTTGTACCTTACCCTTGAGGTGATTCTGATCTATAAGGAATTGGGCAAATTTTGGCGCGTTTCCAACCACAGAAAAATCAATATCACCGCTAAAAGGTTTACCAAGCAGAGAGTCGCGAATATATCCACCAACAGCATACACCTTGACTCCAAACTGTTTGGCAGCAGCACAAACAGTATCCAGAATCCTGGCAGTATTGTCGGGGGCTTCAAATGTCTTCTGATTTTTCAATTAGTCTTCCAATAAATCCAGGGCTTCTTTTCTATACGAAATAAGGCGCTCAAGGTCTTCGGCTTTTTTCTTCGCTTGAGCCTCATTCAGGTCGAAGGATAAGGCTTTATCGGCGTATGAAACAACAGCAGTATAATCCTTTTCGGAGTCAGCGATAATTGCAAGTCGGTTAAGGGCGCCAATAATTCGCGTTTTATTGGTACGCTCCTGATCTTCAAGGGATTTAATTAGCGCAATGTAATGAGCTTGGGTCTTACCGTAGTTCTTAAGCATAAAGGCAGCTTTACCGCAGGGTTCATGAACACTTCTTAGGGGACCAAACGTAGAAATCAGCTTTTCACCAATACGAAGAGCTTCGGCGTTATTGTTATTTTCGATTAAAATCCACACAAGAGAAACGGTAGAAGAGATATCGGCCTCTTTCCCCTCTTTAGTGAGTTCCCGTAAAACCTCTAGTGATTCTTGCCGATTATCAGCCAAAATGGGCAACCACGTTAAATAACGGAGAACGTGACTCTGCCAAAAATCAAAGACGGCCAAAGCTGTGAGGGCGTCGACGTTCCCTGGGTTATATGCCAGAGACTGTTGAAAATTTCGTTTGGCTTCTTTGATAAATTTATAGGCCTTAATGGGGCTTCCAGCGACTTCGTTTAAATACTGAGCGCGAAGCGCAGCAACAGTAGCCGTGCCCAAAAGGTTATTAGATTTTTTCAATGAATCGGAGATGTCGATTTTGGGAAACTCTTCAAAAAAATGGTGTTCGGCACTATCAAGATCACTAAATAGTTGTTGTGTCCCAAGTGAATCGCCAAAATCAATCTGTTGGGTCAGGAGAAGTGTCGCCCGAAAAAGGTGACCCCATTCAGGGTGATTCTGCTGAAAAAACAGCGAATCAATAGCATTCTCTGCTTCAGGGTACAACTCTAAAGAAATAAGTAGTTTGATATGCTTTTTATAAGGTTCAAGCGTACCTTCTTTTGTATTATCGGCAAACGCAGTCCCACCAAAAAACACCAATATGCATATACATATAAGCGTTATATAGATCGTCCTTACACGAGTTTTAGGATTGTGTGGTTTTGCATTTTGCCTTTTCATTTACTAGTCCAATCGTCCAGGGGCGTTCCAAAGAAAGCGAACCAACGCAACGTCGGTTCCCAGCCACAGCCAGTCGCCTTCCCCAAAAACTTCAAAAACAATACTGCCCGGCAATCCTTCTTCGCTGGTATATACGACAGCATCTTTATAGGTAGGATCAAACTTCACCAGCCCAGAGTCTGTTCCCAGCCAGAAGTAGCCGCCGTGAAAGTCGATTGACAAAACAGACCCGTGATGCCATAGCGTTGCTGGCGCAAAAAGCCATTCACCGTTACCCATTTTCCACGAAAATCCATCATCATCACCTAAAGCCAGAACCTTATTGTCTTTATAAATAGCTTTTGGTTGGGAAGCAACTGCAGTATGAAAAGGCAACTTCAGTTCTTGCCACACTCCGTTAGGCGAATATGACAAAAGAATTCCCGGACCCGCCGCGAAAAGGGTGTCTTGATGACTGGTTAAGACAGAAAAAGCGTAAGTAGCTTGTTTGGATCTTGTCCTCCTATCTAACGGTTGAACTTCGCGTGGCATTTCGTGAATAAATGCCAGACCGAGTTCTGTCGCTGCCCAAGCGCCATCGCCAATTGGCTCAACGTCGTAGACTCGTTGGCGAGGTAAACCATCAGATTTTTCGAAACGGTGCCAGTTATCATTGCTATAAAACTGAACGCCTTCACTTGAGGCAATCCACACGGTTCCATTTTTACCGATACGTAGGGCATGAAGCTTTGATTCAGTGAGTCCCCACTCCAGACCGGGGTGATGATAAGACCACCGATCTTCACTTCTATCTCTTTGCCAAACCCAGCGTGAGTTCAAATCGAGATTTGATGCACACCAGACCGAACTATCGTTTACATCTAAAACAGATGCAGGACCTGGCCCACCAGGGTAAAGTTGAACAACGGGGTCAAACTCGGAGTAAACACCTACCCCAAGCTTATTCCAGCCAACAATTGAGGTACCCATATTATCAGATATGCCACCAACAAACGCCCATTCCGTTAAACGATAGTCAAGTCCCCCATCTTCATTCAGAAAGTATCCATGGGGAGGAATGATAGAGCGATCAGGCGTCTCAATGAGTTTGGACGTTTCTGCTTCATAGTTGTATTGGTTCATATCTGGTAGTTGGTCAACGGGGCGCCAGCGTAAATTGGCATAATCCCTTACAACCCAGCCGTTGCCTTTTTTGAAGTAAACATCGAGGGTGCTGGGGTCTTCATAAACGGACGTTACATTGTTCAGGAAATAGGTAGCATCGAGGGGGCCGGGAACAGAATACCAGGGAAGCATCCATTGTTTTGCAATTCGGTCCCATCTCAACACTCCACCGCCAGTTGCGACATAAATGGTGTTTTTTCCTATTCCAAAGCCGTTAACCTCTCGGGTATCGGCCCAAGCGATCCAGTCTCCTTCGTCAAAACGATATTGTGCTGCTGAATTTTGAGGAATTAGAGAGGAAAAGAGAGGAAAAAGGAGGAAAAAAGCAAGAAAAGAGCGTCTCAACGTGTAAACCGGGGTCATAGTGTCCTCATGATGGAAAATGAACGACTACAAAGGCTATGGCATAATCGCCGTCATGCGAAATAGAAAGGGAAATTTTTGGAAAACCAAAAGCAGCATTTACGGTTTCGTCGACTTCAACAATAGGTTTTCCGTTTGAATTATTGGTAATTGTAATATCTTTGAAGCCAAGCTTTTCGCCAATACCACACCCGAAAGCCTTTGATACAGCTTCTTTGGCGGCCCAACGACCTGCCATTCGAATTTCAGGTTTCTTGTGTGAGAGGATGGCTTTAATTTCTGACGGATTAAAAACGCGATTCAGAAATTGTGGATTTTCCACATGTTTTCTGAAACGATCAATTCGAACGATATCAACACCAGCTTCTTGGCTATTGAGTGAGTTCATAAAGTGTTTTCACGATTGAAGTATCTATTACATCCAACGGCTAACGATGGTAGAAAGTTCCTGAATGTCATCAATTACAGCATCAGCATGAGGGTTGTCTTCGTTATCGAGAATCTCAGAGCCATAGCGCGCATGCACGGTTCGGATTCCAAGCCTTTTTGCTCCAAGCAGGTCGCGATCAACCCAGTCGCCCACCATTAACGTTTCTTCTGGCTCAAGCTGAAGTTGTTGCAGAGCAAAGGTAAAGGGTTTCGGAGAGGGCTTCCATTCTCCGGTATCATCAAAAGTAACGACCACATCAAAAAGATCGTGTATTTGAAGATAACATAACCGGAGCCAGGCCTGAACCGAAGGAGCGTCCGAAACAACAGAAAGCTTGAGGTTCATTTTTAATAGCTTTACCAGCGTTGACCGTGTGTGAGGATAGGGCACCAGCATTGATTCACGTACGCGACGGTAAGAGACAATTCCTGCAGCCAATATTTTTGGATCGACCTTTCCCAAGACATCAAGCAAAAGAGTATTAAATACGGTCTGGTTTTCAATACCCTCCATCTCATAAATATCGAAGATTTTTCGAAGAACTTCATCTACCGTTAAAGGCAATCCAGCGTCAATCATCGCCCAGGCGGCGGCCTCCACCGCCCTTTCCTTCATGGCAATAAAATCAAAAAGAGTATTATCCAGATCGAAAATGACTCCTTTGAGAGGAGAGGTATTCATCACCAACCTCCACCCGAAGAGCCGTGTGTATCGCAAGCATCGATGGGTTCGTCGCCCCTTCTAAAGAGTTCTTCATAGACATGAGGGCAATAGGGACCAGCTCGAAGACCGGTATCTTTGCAGACGTTGACCTTTACAACGCCAACGGGAAGTTCAAAATCATCCCACGCCCAGTTTTTATTCTTATATGCCTCATTCATAAAGATTGCCCAGACAGGCAGAGCCGCCCTTGCTCCGGACTGATGGGTGCCAAGGCTTTTGCTAGGATCGTCAAATCCGATCCAGACACCGGCAACAATGTGGGGTGTAAATCCAACAAACCATGCGTTACTGTAATTGTTTGTTGTTCCGGTTTTGCCGGCCGCGGGAGCCCTGAAGCCCCACTTCCACCTTGCGGAACCACCGGTACCGGCATTAATCACTCCGGCCAGAAGGTTTGTCATAATGGCTGCGGTTTCTTCACTGAGAACAACCTCGCGTTTCACCGGGAATTGAACGATTTCCTGACCGTAACGGTCAGTGATCTTCGAAATGCCGCGCGGTTTTGAATGGACGCCACCCGAAGGAAAGACGGAATATGCCGAGACAATATCAATTGGAATAACATCGTTTGACCCTAACGCCATGGCAGGAACAGCCTGAAGCCGAGTTGTAATCCCCATTCGGCGTGCGTACCGGATGATTTCACGAATAGGAACGATGGCATCTTCACCGGCAACCATACGAACGGTCACATTGTTAAGTGACTGGCGAAGGGCATCACGCAGACACACATATTCGCCGCGGTTCTGTACGTTATAGTTTTCAGGGCGCCACCACGTACCGTCATCCATCAGAAGCGGCTGAACCATGTTCAGCATTTGGTAATTGGCGTAAATTCCATTGTCGATAGCGGTTGTATAAACAAAAGGTTTAAAAACACTGCCGGGTTGACGGGTGGCCTGAACGGCATTGTTCCACTTATAGGTATCAAAATCACGACCACCAACCATAGCCCAGACATCGCCATTTTCTGGATTTAAAGCAACAAACGCAACTTGAGCAGTAAAATGTTCTTTCAGAATACTATCAACGAGTGATGTGTCCTGCATGACCGTTTTTGCAAGACCCCGAGGTGAATACTCTAAACCCTCGAGAATCTTCTCTTTTGAAATTGTGTCATATACAACGCTGTCTCGGTAGACAAAGTCATTCGTCAAACTATCGAAATGGGTCGGTATTGCGTATACCGTATCTGGAACCAATCGGTCTCGTAGTTCGTTGAAGGCCAAGCTATAAAGGGTATCGTCCGCAGTCTCCAGCATGACCATCTGCTGAAGCGAGTCATCGTTTACATAAACACCTTTAACCTTCAAACTGTCTTTGTAGTTGTTTTCCAGCCAATCGAGTAGCCCGTTACGTGTAAATCTTTTATTAAAATCTCTCTGGAAAAAAGTGACATGACTGTCAACAGCCACATCGGCGGCATTCTGGAGAATAGGATCAAGGGTCGTATGGACAATTAGTCCATCTTTATAATAGTCAAACCCGTATTCGCTCTGTAATTTTTCGAGTTTCTTTCTTACCCATTCTGTGAAATACGGCCCAACGCTTACTTCGTCTTTTTTACCTTCAGCCAGAACAATGGGCTCGTTTATCGTTTTTTGATAGGTCGCCTGATCAATATGGCCGCCGGTCAACATCCTTTTTAATACGATGTTTCGTTGAATGGTAGCCACCCGCATATTTCTTTTTGGGGAATAGTTGTTGGGAGACTTCAGGAGGCCGATTAAAACAGCGGACTGCGAAAGGGTTAAATCTTTTGCGTTGACGCCGAAATAGAATTGAGCAGCAGACTGGATGCCGTAGGAACCGTGACCAAAATAAACCTGCGTGAAATACATCTGGATGATTTCATCTTTTGCATAGGTTCGTTCAATCTGGATGGCGGTAATGGCTTCACGAATTTTACGTTTATAGGTTTTCCGTTTATGCAGGTAGAGATCGCGAGCAAGCTGTTGTGTAATAGTAGAAGCACCTTCACGGTCACTATCAAACGCAAGCACGTTCACAGCAAACGCACGAAGGATACCAACGGGATCTATGCCCCAGTGTGTATAAAAACGGATATCTTCTGTATCCAACAGCCCCTGCAAAAGGAATGGAGAAATGGAGTCGAGTGGGACCTGAACTCTACGTTGAGTATAAAACTCTTTTATCACGGTGCTGTCCGCACCAAGAACCTTAGTAATCAGTCTCGGACGGTAAGTTTCGAGTTGTTCCAAACTGGGAAGGTCGGTGGAAAGCGCCTGAATGATCGCTAGAACAATTGCGGCACCGGCAAGAGCAACTGCAACGGCACCCATCGCGATTGAAGAGAGGGACGGACCCCTGCCTCCCCTTACTCCACGTCGTCGGGATAATTCTCGGAAATGTTGACGATTTGAAATGGGACTCATTCCCAAACCTCTGGTTGCGGTAATCCCCCAGCAATAATGCTGTAGCTTTTTTGGGCAAGAAAGGGACCTGGATTGTGGTATAGGCCACCCTCCAGTTCGATAGAACAGGGCAGGTGTGTGTGACCAAACACCACAACATCATTACCCTGCCTTATAATAGACTGGGCTTTTGCAATATACTCTTTTTGTGGTGGATTAGCCTTGAGGTTTTTCCTGTGACGATACCTGCCAGACTCGCTTGTTAGCCTTCCTGCCTCCATTGCGAGGTCAGGGTGAATAAAGGTTCCAAAGAGTTTCTGGGCCCACCTGGAACGAAAGACTTTCTTCATTTTCCTGTAATTAACATCGCTATCCGCCATACCGTCACCATGATGGAAATAGTACTGTTTTCCATCAAAAACAGTCTTCCATTCATTCATATGAATATTTAATCCGACTTCTTTGTTCAAGAAACCGAGGAGCTTGAAATCGTGATTTCCTGCAAAATAGTGACAGGAAACACCTTGATTTATTAAATCGTCCAGTAATTTTAGGACAGGATAGGCTCTCTTTGGGATGGTGTGTTTCCATTCATACCAGAAGTCGAAATTGTCCCCTAGAAGGATAAGGCTGGACATTTGCTCCCGGTAATGAGATAGAAGCCCAATAAATTCATTTATTTGCCCCTGTGCTCCAGAGCGATTATCCAGAGGTAAATGTGAATCTGAGACAAGTAATACTAGCCGATCGGCAGAAGTTTTCATATTTTTATCGAGTTTGTTAATAACAGCGGGTAAGGTATCAAGCGACAAGAAGTCATAGCAAGAAGTACAACCTCATTTAATAAAGACTTGCGAGACGTGTGCTTTCTAGCTATTTTTTTTAGATATGGGGCTTTGGAAGGTATTTTTTTATAGGGAGCTTACTTGTCCGGTACTCCCACATAACTAAGGAGGGAAGGTTTATGCGTAAATCTTATTGGTTGGTTATTGCTCTTGCAATGATGCTCGTCGTAGGAACGGCATTTGCATCTGCACCAATCGACAGACAGCTTCAGAAGGTTTCAACAGGCTCACAGTCTGTTAGCCTTGATGAGCAAGTTCAAATCTGGGTTGAAGACTTTGAAGACGGCGTTGGTGATTGGACCTATACAGACGGTCTTGCCAACGAGACGGTTTTCTGGTCAACAAACGACATGGCTGCCCATGGTGGTACATACTCATGGCAATGCTATGATCCCACCCTGACAGAAGCACCTTACTATGGTGCCGACTGGTTCCAGTGGTTAAAAACCCCGAACCTTGCAGCCAACTTAACTTCATCCCCAGAACTTTCGTTCTTCTTCCGTCTCCACTGTGAAGGCGACAACTGGGATGGTGCATCAGTATGGGTCTTTTACGGAACAGATGAAACAACACATGAATATGCAGTTCTTACCCCGGTAACGGGTCCTGCATATACCGGTGACGTAAACGGTTTCTCGTACTTCGCAGATGCCTCTGGATGGTCAAGCAATGAAGATTTCTTAGACTGGAACGAAGTGACCATGGACCTTTCAGCTTATACAACCTATGATTATGTCAGGGTTGCATTTGTCTTTGGTTCAGATGGTAACACAGAAGAAGGTTTCGGTTTTATGGTTGATGACATTGTCCTAAACGACAATGGCGCTGATGTCTTTACAGACGATGCAGAAGACGAAGCAAATTCTGATATGGAACCAGGCGTTGGTGCAGGCGTTGCTGGCGTTGCGAACTTGTTCGCCATTGCAACAAACGACACCTTCCCATCACCGACTAGCGCCTTTGGTGTTATCACTGATGAAAAAGGTTTCTTCCAGATTTATACATCACCAGAATTTGATATCCCAGAACTACAGGCCGGTGAAGATCTTCAGTTCAACACCCAGATCGATGCCGAAATGTTCTATGATGCAGCAGCCGGTGGCCGTCCTGACTGGCAGTGTCATATTTGGGATCCGGAAGAAGACCAGTGGTGGTATGCTTCCAACATTCGTGACATCAGCGGTAACAGCTATGTCTACGTTGGTGGATCACAAGGTTGGTCAGACTTTACGACAGACTTTGGTACCGACTGGATCGTTCCAGCCGATATGGCCGGTTTAGAAGACGTCAAAATACGTATTGCTGTTTCGGTTCCGGGAGTTGTTGACCCACTTAGTACAGAAGAAGAATGGTTCGACAGAGTCCTTTGGGATGATGTAGAGCTTCTGAAAAATACGCTCGAACATGATATTGGTACAGTACTCTACGTACCGTATCCCAATACAGTAGGCGTACCGACACCGGGTATGGTAACCTATACTAACTACGGCGTCAATGATGAAGCCGGCGTCATTGCCCTTTGGGGTATTGGCCCAACACCGTCACTACCAGTAAGCTTTGGCGGCACAGTTGTTAACCCGAACTTTGACCTCCTCGTTGGTGGCGAAATTATGGGTTATATCTCTGATGACGGCGTTGTTGAAAGCTGGACACCAACAGGTGCTGGTGATGCAACAATCTCCGCAAGCCACAGTCTTGCCGGTGACCAGATTCCGGATAATGACGTTGCAACTATTGACCTCACAGTCATGGATGCAGGTGTTTACGAAATTGGTAATGATACCCGTGACTTCACAGGTTTCATGACAGCCAACTTCGGCGTCAACGAAGGTATGTTGTATCACTTCGACCTTGCCGACTTCGGTCCGACATTCGAAACAGGTACATGGAACATCACCAACGTTATGGGTGACTTCTTCACACATAGTGCTGCTGGTGGTATGCCTGCCGATGGCGTAGATCTTCATGTCTACTTCTATGGCACAGGCGCTGATGCTCCAGGTGCAGCCCTTTATGATGAAGTTGTTACACTCACAGCAGAAGAAGCCTTCCATGGTGCAGTTGACATGGACTTCGACGTTAGTGAAGTAGCAGCACTTCAGAACCTTACGGGTGATTTCTGGGTCTATGTTGAATTCTTGACAATGGGCGTCAACTATGTACAGCCCTTCCCACTCATCACAAACCCGGGTCCGCTACAGGGTGATATCTATCGTTATGATGGCACAACCATCACAGACGAAGTTGATTCCGCATGGCACATCACCGTTCTGATGGCCGCTTACAATGGTGTTGAAACAGTCGACAGCAACGTTCCGTCAACATTTGCACTGAACAATGCTTATCCGAACCCGTTCAACCCATCAACAAGCTTGAGCTTCGACGTTGCTAACAATTCCCTCGTCAGCCTGAAGGTTTATAACCTGATGGGTCAGGAAGTTGCTACACTCGTCAACCAGAACATGATTGCCGGCAGCTACCAGACAACATTTGATGCATCAGCTCTTTCCAGTGGTGTATACTTCGTCCGCATGCAGGCCGAAGGTTTCAATGCTGTCCAGAAGATCATGCTCATGAAATAAGAGTCTGCTTACCGTTTTAACGGTATAAGACAAAGGCCATCCCGAATTATCGGGGTGGCCTTTTCTATTTGGAATACTTTAGGAGAACAATCAGACGGTAAAGGATTTTGAAATCCTTGCGAACGGATTGAAGGATAAGACATGGTCACGATGTTCGACCTGAACTCGAGCAAAAGAAGAACTTCTCTTTACGTCGAACGCTATAGTTCTTGTGTTTAAGAATTCCAAAGGATCGCCGCTACCATCAACGACCAATGCTTTTTCAACTGCTCTATCAAATGTGATAGTTACGGAATCACTGGAAATGTTAATGTTTTCAATGATTGGTAGGGAAACATCTGGGACGAGCCTTGTTAAATCTCTTGAGGAGTGCTTGACGGCAAAGAAAGAACCCTTTTCAAGAACATCGAGCAACACATCTCTTTTAATGGTGCCGGAATCGTCCAGAGGGTTGCTATAATCTTTTACGTCGAGTAGCAGGTATCGTTTTCCGGTTTGATGGCGACTACGTGGATCATGGCAGTCATCTCCCGCTGTTCCCCAGACGAGCAGGCCACCTTTAAGGGCCTCGTCCCAACGGGTAAAACTATCGGAAGACTTATTAAAAAGTTCTATGGCATCATAATCCAGAAACAGAACATCCTCTTTGCTCCAAGCGTTTCTATGCTCGGGGTGGGCGAGTACAATTAGACTTGATATCTCCCTTAAGCGCTTCAGTGTATCACGACGAGAGTCGATTTTGCCGCCAAAAGGAAAAAGATCTTGCAGTCGTTCTTTTGCATCCATAACCAAAACATGGTGATGATGCGGACCCCAACCGTGCTCATAAGCAGGCAAAACGGAAGCAGGGTGATCGGCCATCGTTATTCTATTGTGGTCAGTAATAAATACAGCGTTAAAACCGATATCAGAATAGTGCTGAACGATTTCGTCCGGTGTAAAACATCCTTCCCAACGGTTCGTATGCATGTGCATGACAAGAGGAATGAGCCTGGGTTTGCCGTTGGAGTAAGGGCTGTAGAGTTTTCCTCCACTTTCAAGAACTTTTCGTTTCTGAACTGTAGCGGTTAAGTCATTCTTGCGGAAAAGGGCGCCAAGGAAACCACCAACGGACTGCAAAGCAATTAATACTTCTTGTAGATAATCAGTGATAAAAGATCTTCTGCAAGCGGGGTGACGCGTAACGTCTTCATAAATTTGTCGTTCTCTACCAATAAAAACCAGACCAAACATCAATCCTATGTACGCAAAATAGTCTGCCGAAAGTGGACCTTTCAGTAAAGCGGGCATTGTCAGGAACATCAACGCCAGAATTGATCCTCCTACCAACAGACCAGTGTAGTCACCATGTTTTTTCCAGCGTCCTCTCTCTTTTCTATTTCTGAAAAGAAACAAAATGACGATTCCGGTAAAAACAGCGGTAAGGAGGTAGAAGAGAACACTGATATCACCAAAGAGAGATTGAACAAGACTGTTAGGCGTAGGTAAAGAGTAACGTTCAGAAAGTGGGGTGTGGTCCAAACGTGAAACCACTATAAACAAGACAATAGATGGAACGAGGTACGTAAAACGAAACAGTTTGTTTTTAATGCCCTTGCTTTTTAATGCAAAAGCAATTAAAACATGCAGCAGTATGATAAAAAAGTAAGGTTCAACGATAAAGTCGGGCCGAATGTCTTGATTTTCAAGAACGATCAGAAGTTCCTGGGCTTGAAAAATCAGGACCATCGCCACGATAAAAAAAAGAGTTGTTTCAATGTAAAATTTACCCCTGACCAACCAACTAAAGCAGACGGCAGTCAGCAGAGGGAGTAGAAACATTGAAGCATAGGCCAAACCGTTATCAGGGCTTAAGAAAAGTACGAGAAGTAAAAAAACGACATAATACCGAGTGACTATATGTGGTCTTGGGTGTGGCCACACCCTCAGGGCGGTCAGGAAAAAGATGAGTGACAGCCCAAAGAAAAGCGAAGAATAGACTGCAAGTAACTCCCCACTAAAAAGCACCACAAATGAATGTATCAAGACCCAGAGCATACCAACGATTGACCACTTCTTTGGAAAGGAGGGCGGGTTACTTTCAACCAATAATCCCGAGGTCTGAGCTTCTTCTATACCTTGCCTGGTCATCATGACTGCTCAAGTTCAACGATTAAGTGAACAACCATGTGGGCGACTTCATTTGGGTTGATGTCGGAAACAGTTTTTCCTTTTGGCGCAAGGATGGCTTTGTGTTGGATACTCTGTGGGCCAAAGCGTGTATATACCTCGTGATCACCATTATAAAGGACAACCAGGGGAATACCCCTTGCAGCAGCAGCCTGAACGGTACCAGTATCCACAGTGACAAGAATATCCGTTCGTGCGATCAGTGCCACAGCCTCGAGAAGGTTGGATGTTGGCACTGTTTGAACAGCATCAAATTCCTCTGCCAGAGTTTGACACATATCTCTTTCGTTCGGAGCACTCAGAACCAGAAATTTGGAATCAGGCTTGAATTGCAGAAGATCTGTAATCAGGTTTCGCCAACCGTCCAGAGTCCACCTTCTGGTAGAGCGACTTGCCGAAAGGTTTAACGAGAAAAAAGGAGATCCTTTTGGCATAGACGACACAAGGTTGTCTGCCCAGCTTTCGACAACGGGCTTTCGTCCTACGTGTAATCGACGGCTTGAGGTGATTGGATCAACACCAAATGGGGCCAAAAGCCGCGCGAAGGCTTCGGTGCGATGTTCATTTTCCCAGTCGTGCTGGACGGGAATGTTTAATAAAGAGTCGTGAGACGGATGAGAAAGACCAATCTTTATTTTTGCACGAGAAACGGTAAGCACAATGCTTTCGGTGGTCGCTGGATGTCCTTTTGGAAGAATAACAATGTCAGGCTGATAGCGGAAAATCTCTATTATGGAAAGCGGCCATCGTGGAAGCTTTTCGTATAGAATAACCCGATCTACATTTGGGTCGACCTCTGCCAATCCCAAACTGGTTTTGGTCACAAGCACAGAGATTTCCGCACGGGGAAATCTTTTTGCTACCCCGGCGATCAGCGGCGTACCAACCAGATAGTCGCCAAGCAAAACAGGCAACAGTATCAGGATTTTCCTCGGGCTTGCTGGGATTTCCGGACGGTCGGTTGTGCCCCTTCCCTCAAGGATACGTGAGAGAAGTTGAAAAAACTTAGTACGAAGCCAGGGGCGTGAGAAAATTCTATCGTTCATATCTTCTATTCTATGCGGTTATCATGTGAAAAACAACAATCTAAAAGGTAGCCCAAGTTTAAATTGACTGTCAATAAGAAAAGAGGGTCAATTGCACGGCAGTTTCAAGGAGTTCGAGTTGTTTTGTGAAGTGATTCCTCTACCCCGGTTATCATTTTCTCGAAGCTAAAATCGGCGACAATTCTTTCAAATCCCCTCTTTCCCATTTCCTTAAGAAGGTTGGGTTCTTTTTCGAGTTTTTGAAGTAGTTCTTTCCATTCGTTGGGAGTGTTATTATGAAGAACCCATCCGGCATTTCCGTCGTCAAGGAGGTATTCAACGTCTCCTGCAGGAGATGCGGCTACGGCTGTTTTGTGAGACATTGCCTCCATAAGGCTATTGGGCATCCCCTCGTCTTTTGAGGGCAAAACGACCAAATCGGCAAAAGCGGTTAGTTCGGCACTATCTCTTCTGAAACCCAGAAAAACAACGTGATCGTTCAGAGATAATTCATTTACCATTTTTGTTAGTGTCTCTTTTTCTGAACCATCCCCGAGAATTGCAAGCTTCCATCTCGTAAAATCGGCTATTTGGGAAATGGCCTTAAGGAGTATATCCACCTGTTTTACTTTTGTCAGTCTTCCGGAATAAAGAGCGATCAGGTCACGCTTTGCATCGATAACCGACTGATTGTTATCCCAGAACTGGTTCCTATCGGGAATAGTTGTTGGCAGTAGTTTGATGCCATTGGGAACAACATCAACAGGTTTTGATTTTAACCACGAAAACGTCCGATAGTGGTCTTTTATTCGTCTTGAGTTTGTGATGATTCTATTGATAAAAAGAGAGGTAAAAAGGTGACGAATATTGTCGTGAATTACAGGAAACCCATTTCTGTGAAGTACAGGTATACCTGATAGTCGTGCAGCTACACCGGCAAGCCGAACATCCTTGTTGTGGTGGACAACAACAACGTCAACGGAGTGGGCTTTGAAGAGAGAACGAAGACGAAAAACAGTTTTTGGATTATAGTCGAAACTAATGTCCATTTCGCTTACTTTTAACCCGGATTCCCTGCATTTTGCCGGAAAGGGGGTGTTTTTCCTTCCAATAATGTATACACCGTGGCCCTTTTCCTCCAGACCACAGGCCGTTCTCTGCGTCCAGCCTTCCCCGCCGCCCCATTCAGAGGCAAAATTGACAAAGACGATTTTCATAGGTCACTCCCAACCATTCCATCCAGAAGGTTTTGCAGTTTTTTTGTCATCGAGTTCCACTGAAAATCACTTTTTACCTTTTCGAGGCCGGCAAGGCCAAGCTCTTTTCTTAGAGTTGGATCAGAAACCAGGGAGAGGGTTCTGCTATAAAAACCATCAAAATCATTTGTATCGGCAAGAAATAAATTGTTTCCGTCAGAAAAATGTTCTCTGACCCCCCCAGAGGCGGTTACCACCACGGGGGTAGCCATGCCCATTGTTTCAAGCATTGTATTAGAAATTCCCTCATTATCAGAGGGCAGGGCAACGATATCGGCAGCCCCAAGCCAAATGTTTGCATCTTTTTTATAGCCGGGCAGGTGGACAACGCCTTCAAGCCGGAACTGTTTAATCATCTCTTCCAGCTTGTGTCGTTCGTTTCCTTCACCAAGGATATAACAAACAACGGGTTTACCATCAGAATGAAGTTTGTAAACTGCTTCAATCAGCCAGCGCCACCGTTTTTCGACAGCAAGTCGGCCCGCCCCGACAATTAAACACTTATCCTGCGTAATATTCTCGGTATTCCGGAATACCTGAATTTTTTCCTCACTTAATGGTCCCGGAACATCTACACCGTTATAAATAACATTGATGTCATCTGATTTTACCCACGGCGTTTCTTTGAGGGTTTCTTTAATAGCTTGAGCATTGACAAGAATTTTGCTGGGAAGAACGCCATACCGGAAGTAATCCATAAAATGACGTTGCCGTAGCTTTCTCACAACACCTAGTCTTAACAATACGGGCACTCCCGCCAGTCGTCCGGCGAGTCCTCCCAGCCAATAGTCGCGGACTCTTGTTACAATTAAAACGTCAGCCTTCTCTTTTTTAAGAAGCCATGACAAAGAAAGGATAGAGAGTAAATCGCCGTCGTTTTTGAGGGGTAGTTTTTTTATATCAAGCGGGAGGTTTTGTCTTTCCCTAAAAACCTCAGGGGCACGGGCAACAAAAGTCACCTTTCTCCCGGAAGAGGAAATTTCTTCAGCGGCGCGCAGAGCCCACTTTTCTGTTCCAGCCCACGCAACGCTGGAACACATAAAAAAGATTCTCTCCGCTCTCATGCGACACCCCCCACCAGCTTTTGCTTCAAAGCAAGCTCGCGATATTGGGGGCAACTTTCTAAAAGGTGGGAATGTGACCCTTGCCCAACGACAACTCCCTGATCCAGAACAACGATCTTTTTGTAGTCCTGAATTGTAGCCAGTCGATGAGTAACCGTAATAACCGTTCTGCCTTGTGTGAGTGTACGGAGGGCAGAACTGACGGCATCTTCAGATTCGGGGTCAAGAGCACTGGTTGCTTCGTCGAGAATGACAATCGATGGATCCCGTAGCAAAGCACGAGCAATGCTGATTCGTTGACGTTGCCCACCGGAAAAGAGGGCACCCTGTTCACCGACAATGGTATTGTAGCCATCGGGCAACTTGCCGATGAAGTCGTCTGCGTATGCCGCTTTTGCGGCCGAAACGACCTGTTCCTCGGTTACGTCCTTCAATCCATAAGCGATGTTGTCGTAAATGGATGCATGAAATAAAATGACTTGCTGAGTCACCATGCCATAGAGGCCACGCAACTTATCTATGTCTAACGTGCGGATATCTTCCCCGTCAACCCGAATGTCACCAGCAGATGGATCGTAAAATCTGGGCAGGAGGTTTATCAGGGTTGATTTACCGGAACCGCTTTTTCCCACAATAGCGATGTGTTCAGCTTTATTGATTGAAAGGTTCACATTTTGCAAAACATCGGGTGTGTCGTCTGAATATTTAAACGTTAGCTTGTTAATAGAAAGTGTTTTGTCGAAAGAAAATTCAGAATTTGTTGAACGGTTCAACGGAACGTTCGTTTCGGTATCAAGAAGCCGGAATACCCTTGAGCCGGACGCTTCAGCCAATCGGATATTTGCCGTAAGGTTCCCAAGGCTCAGGAGTGGGTTCAACAAAGCAAAGAGTAAAACAAGGAACCGTATAAAATCTTCGCTGTTAATAGTGTTTTGTACCAGAACAAGCTCGCCGCCGACATATAAAATGCCGCTAATAATAATCACACCAACAAATTCATTTAAGGGAATCACAAGACGTCGGAGGCGTTCTTGTGAAAAAACACTTCTAAAATGATCCGAGGTAAGGGACTGAAAACGGGATGACTCAAATTTTTCGTTTACAAATGCCTTAACAATTCGTATCCCCGAGAGTGTTTCCTGAAGGTGGCTGGTTAACCGGGCAAGTAACTCCTGAACAACGATGGCATGTTTTTTTATCCGTTTGGCTAGAACCTGAACGGTCCAGCCAACGGTGGGGACAATTACAATTGCTGCCAGGGTAAGTTTCCAGCTGACGGCAACCAGTAAAACAAGGAGCACCAGAGCGTTAATTGGATCTCGCATTAACTTGGTGAAACTTTTATTCAATGCAATGTTCAGTCGTTCAACATCGTTCAGGACAGTAGAAATAACATGGCCCCGTCTTTCGGTCTGAAAGAAACCGAGGTCCAGTGATATAATGTGACTAAAAAGCTGGTCACGGATTTGTTTGATAACGCGTTGTTCAACAAAACTGACGTAGTAGAGTTGAAGATATCCGAAGATATTTTTTAGCAAGAAAGAAAAAATGATGGCAAGAGCAGCTCGGAACAGGGTTGCTTCTGTTGAATCAGCCACTAAAATAGCGGCGGTTCCCCGCTTTAGGAGTCCGTTTATAGAATTATCATCTGGATTAACAACAAGTTCACCGGAAAAAAGAGTGGTTAAAAAGGAGGCAGACAGCCAGTATGCTGCCGAAGAAAAGACAACAAATAGTGCCGTGGACAATAGGATTGCCACCAAATGAATGGCATATGGCCGAAGGTAGTTTGCGAATCTTTTTAGAACGTCCATAAGTTATTCACCATAACACATATACATATAAACTAATATGCGTCCCCGCCTGATATAACAGCAATCATTGTCTTGGCCAATATTCGCAAATCAAACCCTAAAGACCAGTTTTCCACATAATACATATCGTAACGGGTTCTATCTTCAATGGAGGCTTGTCCCCGTAACCCGTTAACCTGAGCCCAGCCCGTCATGCCGCTCTTCACTCTATGGCGACCGGCGTAACTAGGAATTTCCTGTTCAAACTTTTCAACGAAGCTGGGGCGTTCAGGGCGAGGTCCTATGAGACTCATCTGACCAACAAAAACATTCCAAAGCTGGGGCAATTCATCCAAAGACCAGCGTCTTAAAAATCCACCGATAACCGTTTTTCTTGAGTCGTGTTTTTTAGCCCAAACCGGTCCCGTATCTGTCTCGGCACCCAGACGCATGGTTCTAAACTTGAGGATGGTAAAGGGGGTTCCGTCAAGACCAACGCGAGTTTGTTTGTAAATAGCAGGCCCCCTGCTTGTGAGTTTTACAAGCAAAGCCAGCAGGAAGAAAAGCGGTGAAAAGAACACCATCAAACAAAATGAAAGAAGGAAATCAAAAGACCTTTTAAGGATACCATTCCAGCCAGCCAGGGGATCTTCACGTAACTGTAACATGGGGATGCCGGCGATGGAAAGTGTCGAAAGTCTGGACGTTGTGATTGAACTATAATCTGGCGCATATAGGAAATTAAGGCGATGACCAACCAGCTGATTTACGATCAGTCGGGCTTTGGCAAACGCATTAAAGGGATAGGCCAATATGACTGTGTCTGCCCCAGAAGTCATGATCTTTTCGTCCAACCCCTCGTCGGTCACAGAACCAGGATCTCCAGAAAAACCATCTACATATTTCAGGCCGGTATTTTTTTGTTGGTCCAGACGGTTTTTTACTTCGTTGTGGTTTGGGCCAACGATATACAGGCTGTAAAGGGGGCGAGACGGTAAGACTTTTGCCTGGAGAGAGGAGAGTAAAACTCTGACAACGACAATTAGTATCGAAGCAACAACAAGGGTAATAATTGCGACAACTCGTGAATACAAAAAGTCTCTGTAGAAAAAGAGCAAAGCAAAGAGAAATGCAAAACCGAGATAAAAGTCAATCAGGACCCTAAACGTACTGTGAACAAGGTTGCGCCCCAGTTGATGCTTGTAAGCTCCCCTGAAAACTAGAAATAGTGACCAGAAAGCACCGGCAATAATACCGCTGGTCAGGTAATAGGAAAAGGACGGAACGACGTGAACAATAGGGACAATATTTGTAAACGGAGCGTTAAATCGAATATAGTATCCAATAATCGTTGCCGACGAGAGGGCTACAAAGTCCAATAGGACGAATAACATCGGCCACAAGATCAGCATTGATTTTCCGGTTTTGCTCATAAGGTACGGGTTGTTCTTTATGGTTTTGCGTGTTTCACTACACGGAATAAAGGTAAGATTTGTGGAGCAAGGGAGCGAGCAATATGAGAGCATTGGGTAAAATCAAAGAGGAGAACGGGTTATTTGTCCTTTTGGCGGAGAAACTCTACATCAATATTGTACTTCTTTATTTTTTCCTGGAGATTTTTGCGTGCGATGCTGAGTTGTTTGGCGGATGAAGAAACGTTTCCATCGTTCAACTTCAGTGTATGCAGAACAAATTCCTTTTCGAATTGCTCCTTAGCAATTTTTAGCGAGATGGTTGTTGCTCTTTCTTCGCTGACCCTTTGAATTTCCTCCGGCAAATCCTCCAGGTCCACACGGTTGTGTAACGCAAGAACGACGCCCCGTTCAATAGCATTTTCAAGTTCGCGGACATTTCCGGGCCAAGGGTATCGCTTAAGGGCTCTTTCGGCACGAGGGGTTAGAATAATAGGATCACGGCCAGTGTTTTTTCTAAAATTTTCGATAAAATATCTGGCTAATCCCGGAATATCCTCCGGTCTTTCTCGAAGAGGAGGTAGCGTCAAATTAATTACACTTAAGCGGTAAAAGAGATCCTCCCGGAATTTTCCAATCTTCACGAGGGATTTCAGATTGCGGTGTGTTGCGGCTACAATTCGAACGTCAACAGGTATCAGAGCATTACCCCCAACTCTTTCAATGGATCGCTCTTGAATAGTTCTTAAAAGTTTTGTTTGAACAACAGTGGAAAGATCCCCAACCTCGTCGAGGAAAAAGGTTCCACCACTAGCCTGTTCAAACCGTCCGATTCGTCTCTTTGTCGCTCCAGTAAAGGCCCCCTTTTCGTGACCAAACAATTCACTTTCAATTAGATTTTCAGGTAATGCGGCACAGTTAACAGCCACCATTTTTCCGTTTGATCTATCGCTGAAGTGGTGAATTGTCCTTGCCAACAGTTCTTTTCCCGTCCCTGATTCGCCGGTGATCAGGACAGTAGAAGGAGTTTTGGCAACCCGTTCAATGGCCGTTTTAAAAATTGCGGCAGTTTCTGCGTTTTTTGAGACGTACTGAGAAAAAGGAAGATTGGTAGCCAGGGATTCATCGGATTCAAACTCTGCGGGAAGTCTTCCCTTCGCTTCTTTTAAGACAGATTCCACTAGTTCTTCTTCGAGGTCCTTTTTCAACACATAACCCCGAACACCAATTCTGGCATACTCAAAAGCTTCTTCAATATTACTTCGTTCTGTCCTTACAAAAACTGGCAGGGAAGGAAATTCAACCAGGAAATTCTGAATAAGTTCTCGACCGCCAATGCCCTCCAAAACGGTATCAGTAACAATGGCATCAACGGCGGCCTCGTCAAGGTATTCGCATGCCGCTCGACCCGAACGGAAGGAGACCACCTCTGCACCCTGAGATTCAAAAGCTTCCTGCAGGGATTCAATTGGATCGCCGTCTATTATTAATACCTTTAAACTCATAATAAGGCTTTCGCCGGGTTAGTAATTCCGGAATTGACTTATCGCCTTGGAAATCACAGAGTTCCACTTGCGCCTAATCTCTTTATCGGCGAGTTGATCAACTTTCTTTGACGCTCGTTCCATGGTGGAGTAGGCAACACCCCTGTGACCTTTCCCATAAAAACACCATGCCATGCGGTATGGTATGTAGGGATCGTTTTCTCTTAAGATTTCCAGCTCTCTATATGCTTCAATGGCTTGAGTATATCGTCTTGTCGATTCAAGAGCGGATGCATATTCATATAGAGCGACAACATGGGCCTTGTCCTTACTTAATACCTGGGACAACACCAGCAGGGCTTGATCGTATTTTCCGAGCTGATTAAAGCTGCGGCCCAGCGACACAAGCTCTTCAAGACCAACGCTATCAAGGTTTGTTGTTTCTTCTATTGGCTTAGCGATCTGATCCGTAAGTCTTACATATTCTACTTCTTCAGGGGATAGCCCTGCCTCGCGGTATTCTGTGTCGGCGAACTCATGCATCCCCAAATCGTCAAAGACAAAACCGAGCTGCAGGTGAGCATCTTTAAACGTTGGGTCTTTGGCCAACACGGCGGAATAGAGAAGGCTGGCGTTGGGAAGGTCGCCCTTTTTGTAGCTTACAGATGCCCAGTTAAAATAATCCATACGCGAAGAAGCGATGGTCTTCATCGTCTTCCACGGAATATTCATAAACAATACCAAGAGGAGTAATACAGAAATAGAGATAAGTCCAGCACTTTCGCGTTTACCTACAAACTGGTGTCCCAGCCACGCAAAATATCCAGAGGAATAGGCGATAGCTACAAAAACAATGGGGTATCGGTATTCGCTAGAAACAAAAAAGATTAAACATACCGCCAGATAAGAGAGAATCAATGCAATTGGTATCCAACTGGATTTCTTACGGCGAGACACAAAAAGACCTAATAATCCAAGAGGAACAACGAGAGAAAAACCCAAGAATCGGAGGTTCTTCAACAGGGGCGAGTGCTCCCGTGCCCCGTATAGGCTAACGTTGTTTGGGGATTCAACGTTATTGAAGAAATAGGCAAACTTCGTCATTTCCAGCTTGAGCCAAGTTCCGGGGTTCTTCACGATCCAGCCAAGAGCTTGTCCTGTCCAATATCGTGAAGCTTGACCGTCTGATAGGGTTTTGCCGGTTCGCTTTTCTGCTTCCGCAATAAAGTCGCCTGACTCATAAATAGGTTCGGCGCTGGTCAGCCACGGGGCTTGTGTGTATAGGCCGTTGGCGGAACCATGATTACCGATAAACAGGTTTATTCCTGCTGAGCTTGTGGTCATGGCAAAGCCGCCACCATGCTGATAATTCCGAATCAAGGCAGGCAAAACGGTTATAAACGTAGCGACGGTAAGAATTATGATGTAGCTAACGGCTCTCTTTCTATCTTTAAGTAGATAAACAACCAGAAGAGCGGGTAAAAGAATAAGGGCGCTTGGCCTGGCTAGTGCCGAAAGGCCAATGGACATACCCGCGAAAAAGAAAGCGGCAAGTTTGTATGTTTTTCCAGAGTTATCTGCAAGATCGAGAAAGGATAGAATAATGGCCGTCAAAAACAGGATTAAGGTTGAAGTGAGGAGGACACCATCAAAATAAATAGAAGGAGCATAGAGGGCGTATAACAATCCCGAAAACACAGCAGGATAAAATCCGAACCTTCTGTTAGTATAGTTTATTAACAACAAAAGCGTGATTGCCGAGAGGAAAATCTGAAGAACCAGAGTCCCAACGGGAAGATTTTCAGAGAAAATGGAAGAAAAGGCGATAAAAAGGGAGTACAAGGGGCTCATAAAGAAAGCAACTGGTCCAAACCCCAAACCATCACTTAGTTGCTGTGCCCACCCCAGAAAGTAGTGTGAATCGATAATGGGGATTTGAACAACGGGCGATTCAATGATCACCTTAAAGTGCTGAAAACGGATAAAAAAGAAAACGAAAAGCAGGGCAGCGAGGATCGCGACCTTGAGGACAATGTTTTTAATATTGTTTGAAGAAAGTTTACTATTCATGCCAGTATCCACCTCTTGCTTTCTATCAGAAGCTCAATATAGTAAAACAGGGTGTAGTATGTTTTAAAAACAGCGGAACATAAACGAAGGTTGCTCTATTCGGCCTTGCTTATTCTTTTTGACTTTTACATAATAGTATGACGAAAAACACACTTGATATTTGGAGAAAATATGGCAGCCCCAGCAAAATTATTGCAGGAAAGAATTTCAAGGGTTCAGGAAGCCCTGAAAGCAGACCTTAATGCACCAATGCTCGTAACAGATCCGGCAAATGTCGGTTGGCTAACCGGTATTCCGGTTGACTTCCAGAAAGACGCAAGGGTTCTTGTTGCGCCAGACAAAGCATATTTCATAACAGACGGTAGATATGAAAACCGTGTGCCCGAGATACCCGGGGTAGAAACATATATCTGGGGTACGATTCATATGCACATGTACCCGGAACTCAAGGACCTTCTGGAAGGTTCAAAGACAATTGTCGTCGACGTAAAGGGTTTACCGCTGGATATTTTTAATAAGCTTCCAGAGATGTTGGGCGTAGAGAAAGTTGAAGCACCATCAGGTTTTCTTGATAGACTGAGAATGGTAAAAGGCGACTACGAACTGACACTTATTAATGAAGCGATTGATATTGCAACCAAAGCTTTCCTCTACATGGTTGAAGAATGGCTTCCGGCAAACAGGGCCACAGCAACAGATATGGACTTCGGCGAAAAACTCGTTGAAAAAGGGAAAGAGCTTGGCGCTGAAGACGTTTCCTTTGAGCCATTAGTTGCCATGGATGCAGATGGAGATACTCCACATCCAGATATGACACGAGATCCGAAGCCGCTTGCCGAGGGAACCACCATGCTCGTAGACTGGGGATTCACCTACAAAGGTGTTTGCACAGATATGACCAGAATGATCCTTATGGGTCAGAAAAAACTTCCGGACATTATTACCGGCATGAGAATGTTACAGGAAAACTGGATGGCGGCCGTTGAAACGCAAGTTCAGCCGGGCAAAAAAGCATTTGAGGCTGGAAATGCATACCTCGTTGGCCTACAGCTCGCAGGTATAGAAAAACCATTCCACGGCGCAGGCCATGGAACTGGCGGAGCCTATGTACACGAATTGCCAAAAGTAAGTGCATTACCAGAAGGACTGGATGACTTTGGAATTCCTTTCGGACAGAGCATTGAATTTGAACCGGGAATGATTGTCACAAATGAACCGGGAATGTATGAAGTTGGTGTTGGTTGCTACCGTACCGAAAACATGATTCTTGTGACCAAAGATGGACATGAAATCATGGACAAAGACCTTCCCATAGACCCATTTGTTGTGGAATAGACTTTGGACTGGACAAAAAAAGGGGGCCATTGGGCCCCCTTTTTTATTCACAAACAAAACGGCTAATTTTTTGCACTGTCTTCTGCTACTTCATCTTTAATCTTCATTGTTTTTTCGCGGAAAAGCGCAAATCGCAACCATAGGTAACCGAAATCCAGCAGAGCTTCGTCGTCGGTTTTCATTTTCTCTACGGTCTCCGCGTCAACATCAAACTTGTTAAGGAAACTTGTGTTGAAGACGAACAAACGGAACTTGTCCAAGTTGTAGGCAACCATGTGGAACATTTCCATTTGTGGAGGTGAAAGTTTATTTTCACTGAAGAAGTCGTGCAGGGTGATATCTTTAAACTTCTCTCCCGCGTCATCCCATTTTTTTACTTCCTGATTTTCGATCCAGCTCTTAATGGTCCACTGAGTGTCTTCTTCCCAGCCAACACATACATCTTCTTTCATCAGGAAATAGAAGGGGTCAGCTTCGTCCAATTTTGGGGAAGCTTTACCAATTGGGAACATACGGCATGGCCAAGGCCGATCTTCATACACCGTGCAGCCTTTTTCTGGATCTACAAGGTGGCACGCCTTTGTTTCATCGTCACGCATTTTAAACATCACTACTGGATAATGCTGTTTCTCGTGGATGGGCATCAGAGTATAACGTGTCAGAAACTCTTCCGAATCGATACCGAGGCGATTTTTCAACCGAATAATATCATAAGGTGTTAAGAAAATATTTACATCGCTGCAACATTTATTGAAGCAGGCAACGCCGGGGTGACACCCGAACTTAAACGAGGAGTCTTCCTTGAGGCGATCGTAATTGTCAAAAACACTTTTTTTCAGTTTATCAATTGCATCCATCTGGCTCTTCACAAGACTACTCCTTTTTATCAATAAATTCTCTTAATGCTTCTGAAGACCAGACAGGAATCGGGCCTTTTTCACCCGTAAAGGGATCAACTTTATATCGGTACGAAGTGCCGGAAGAATACTTTTTCTCCATCCACTCCCAGCCCTTCAAATAGTATGAACACTCATCGTTAAAGCATACATACATAAACAGTGAATCAAAGTTGGACATGGGTGGAGTTGTCATTTTTAACATTTTCTGTTCGCAGTGCGGGCAGATAGGCGCTTCCATGATTTTTGTCTCGGGGCTCAAAATCACTCCTTAATATCTAAACAACATTTAGTGTAATGGTTGAGTACAAAGTTTGTGAACTCATGCACAATATACGCCTATCTCTATTCACCTTCCACTTTTTCGGAGAGGCTAACGGGGCGGTCAAAGGTGCATAACTACTGAATATAACGGAATTAAGCTCATTGACGATTTGGATGCAACATGGGAGGAAAAACTCGAGTAAACCTATCGTGGATGCGAGACGAAGAATTAAAAATAATGAATTGATACATCTACTAGAATATTCTACCTTTTTAGCTGCCGAAAGAGACAGGAAACAAGATGACTTTTCTTAACACAGCCCTACTTTTTGCACTTGGCCTCATTACTCTGCCTGTGATTATTCATCTTTTTGGAAGACAAAGGAGAAAGACAGAAGTATTCTCCTCCCTAAGTTTTCTAAAAAATCTCCAGACAGATAAAATGAAAAAGCTCAAGCTAAGGCAACTAATACTATTGATTTTGAGAACATTGGGGGTTCTGTTTCTTGTACTTGCGTTCCTCCGGCCGGCGTTTAAAAGTGCCAACTTTACAGGATCAGGAAAAACTCACAGTGTTGTTCTGCTTGATCTTTCAGCATCTATGGAAAAATCATCTGGTGAAAACAAACGGGTAGATCTCGCCAGAAAACAACTAGAAGAAATTTGGCAAAGTAGCGACATCGTCTCGCTGGTAGTCCTTCAACAATCAGATCAAGATGACATAATAAGAGATAGCGGCGAAGGCCGAGACGTTGATTTCATAAGAAAACTGTCAACAGACGGCAGACACGAGGACTTTGGGTCGGCGTTTGGTCGGGCCGAGGATATTCTTGAGGGAAGCGAAGCGACAGTAAAGGAGATTGTTCTAATATCTGACTTCAACTCTCCGCTTCCAGACAGCTTATTAACATCACCAATGGAGAACTACCATTTCTGGTGTGTACCGATTGGTGAAGAAGAACCGGCGCCAAACCTTTTTATCGAAAAGGCGGAAATACGGCAAGCCGTTTTTACACCAGGCGAGACAATCCATCTGGACATCACGTTCAGCTATGTTGGCGAGATAAAATCTGCCTCAGGCGCCATATTGTCCCTTGACGGAAAAATCATTGCAAACACTTCAATAGATCCAGGTAATAATGAAAAAATCTCAAAAAGTATAGCCTTTAAATGCCCGGAATCGGGTCAATATCGTGGTGAAATCGAAATAGAAGCTGCAGATGCGTTACTTCTGGACAACAGGTATAATTTTATTTTGAAAGTTCCGGAAAAGAAACGAGTATTACTTGCCGGGGAAAACCTTCTGGCATTAAACCATCTGTACTTGGCACTACAAAGCAATCAAAGACAGAACTTTGACGTGACCTTAAAAAAGAGCTCGTTGGCGGAAGTAGACTTCACCCAATACGACGTACTACTGTTATCAGATCCGGGTACGATTAACAGGGAAACATTAAAGCGCATTAATCAAGCTGTTCGTTTGTCGGGGTTGGGCTTGTGGGTCCTCCCGGGTGAAAGAACAGACATTCCACGCTTGAACCGCTACTTGTTATCGGAATTAGATATGGGCGAACTTTCATTCGAAAATAACAGGTCGAGTTTGTCCTGGGATAGAATGGATCAAACGCACCCGGTTTTTGATGGAATTATTAAAGGTGATGGCGAGATAGATAATCCCATTCAGAATATCAGATTTAAACTGAACGAACATGAAACGATCAGAAACCTCGTCTTTTTAAGTAACGGATGGCCTTGTCTTGTAGAGGCGCATTCGGGAAAAGGAAAAGTGTGGCTGTCCACGTTTAATGCCGATAGCTCCTCAAGCGACTGGATGATGAGTGGCATTTTTGCCCCGATGGTCCAGCTTTCAGCCCTCTACCTTGGTAATGGTACATTACTTCCCAGTAATAGTTTGGTTTGTGGGGACGATATTGTGTGGAGAAAAACAGCAAGTTTTTCCGGTCAGGAGCTTTATACCGTTGAGGACCCCGTGGGAAACCAGCTTTCAACGAGACCTATTGTAAACCGATCTGGAAAATCATTGCTAACTGAAGGGTCGAAATGGCCGGGATTTTATAGTCTGAAGAAGAATCAAACAGGAGTGGACGAGGTTGCGGTAAATGTGCCCGAAGAGGAAAGCCAATTTTATGGTTTCCCGTTTAATTCGAGCAAGCTAAAGGGACACGTTGTTCACCTTAATGAAAATGAGAGTCTATCTGAGGCTCTGAAGAGTAGGCGATTTGGCAAGGAAATCAGCTGGTTACTGCTGATATTGGCAATGGTTACATTTATTGCCGAGAGTTTGATTGCACGTGAAAGCAGGATAAAAAAGTATGAATGATTTAGATAGACAACAAGAACACCGGATTTCTGATGATTCTAGTGATGGAATCGAAAATGCGGTATTGGTTAGCGTTATTCGCGCAGGAACCGCAGTTTGGCAGGCAGAGGACCATATAGATGAGTTAGCTGCGCTGGCCGATACGGCAGGAGCGGTTGAGGTGGCAAGGGTCATGCAGCCAAGAATGAAACCAGACCCGGCGACATACGTTGGAAAAGGCAAGGTCACAGAAATTGGCACGCTTTGCACAAACCACAATGCCAAGTTAATCATTTTTGATGACGACCTCTCTCCTGTTCAGGTCAGGAATCTTGAAAAACGGTTAAACCGCAAAGTGGTAGACCGTAGTGGTCTGATTCTTGATATTTTTGCCAGCAGGGCAAAGACTAAAGAGGCCCGCGTTCAGGTAGAACTTGCCCAACTTGAATACAATTACCCTCGTTTGACAAAAATGTGGGGTCACTTGAAGGGCCAGCAGGGTGGTGTTGGGTTCCGTGGGCCCGGCGAAACACAGCTGGAAGTTGACCGTCGAGCTGTCCAGAGGCGTATTTCAAAATTAAAGAAGGACCTCGAAAGAATAGCCAAACAACGGAAGACTCGTAGGAAAGGTCGCCACGATGCCCCAACGGCAGCGCTGGTTGGTTATACAAACGTAGGCAAATCAACACTCCTGAATTCGTTAAGTGGGAAAAAGGACGCGTTTGTTGAAAACCGTCTCTTCGCGACCCTGGACTCTAAAGTACGTCGGGTGGAAAAGAACGTCGGGCACCCTGTTTTATTAATCGATACGGTTGGTTTTATCAGAAAACTTCCCCATCACCTGGTTGCTTCTTTCCGTTCGACGCTGGAAGAGGCAATGGATGCTGAAGTGCTTGTTCACGTTGCCGACATCTCACACCCGGGTGTTGAAGAACAGATTCGGCAGACAGAAAAGGTTATTAAAAGCCTCGAGATGGACGATAAGCCGGTCCAGTTGGTTTTTAATAAAATCGACCAGCTTTCCAACCCAACGATTCTGGAAAAAATGAGGGATAAGTATACTGATGCGCTGTTTATTTCTGCATCTAAGGGGTTAAGGCTTTGGGAGCTTTACGACCGGCTGGAAAGTATGCTGTATGTTGGAACCGAGGAAACCGATGTGGATGTTGACCCATCGGATCTAAAAAAACTTGACTACCTCGATGACAAGGTTGAAATCAGGGGAAAAGAATGGGCCGATGGAAAAATCAGGCTAAAATTGGCAGGAAAACCACGCGCGATAGCAGCAGCATTAAAAATGTTTGGCATAAAAAAGTAGAAAAAATCAGACCCACTTTTCACGTTCAAAATAGCCATAAAGGGTATCACAAACACTCTTCAGGTCGTGATATTTTACAACCCACTCACGGCCTTCCGCCCCTTTTTGTTTTCTGTAGTTTTCGTCTTCAATCAGTTTTGTCAGCTCAGCAGCCAGCGTGTCTCTGGTTACTGCTATGAAGGGATGGTCAGGTATAAACGTTTCCATTTCTGGAACCATACTGGTACACGTTGGGATGCCAAGGCTCAAATATTCAACACTGCTCATGCCGTACCCCCAACCACCGGTATCGGCGATCTGGTCGATAGCAATATCGCAGGTGGATTTGGCTGCCATTGCTTCTGCGTGGGTCATGTTTTCGATCAGGACCAACTCAACAGGTAACGTTTTTTCCAACTCCCCAACAATACGGATAATATCGTCTGTTCCCTTAAAACCTCGAACCCGGGCAGCGTGTGCAATCCTGATTTTTTTTCCGGGGCGATGGTTTACAGGTATAATTTTGTCTGTTTCATAAGGCAGGAAAAGGTATTCCAGTCTTTTGTCCAGATGCATCAAATCAACTTCACACGTGAGCCTGAGGGAAACATGTTTGTCAATTTGAGGGTATATTCCCCTGTTTCGCATGTCGCTACCGTGGTAGTAGGATATCATGGATTTCCCCATTTTGCCCCAACGGTTCACAATACGTGCGTCACGGAAAAACTCTGCGCCTTGATCAAGCCAAATCACATCAAAAGAGTCGAAATCATATTTATTAAAGGCCTGAAGAACTTTTGGCGTTATTACAAAATCTCTGAATCTGAAAAAAGCGGATGGAATTAATCCGGGACTTTTCCAAAAAGGCGGAACCTCTTCAATAGGAATTTCCTCTGGATTTGGCCCTTTTATCAACGTGTATAAGGCCTCACGGGCTTTTATAACAAAACTGTCTTTGGTTGGCTGAAGCGGAAGGTTGAGGCAGATATCTTCTGAAAAACCAAAAGGACTCTTAAAAAGAGTTACAACCCTGCATTCGTTGCCCCTTCTCCGGTGTTCCTTCTGCCAGAGATCGAGAGTTCCAGACACGTGGTACGGGGCGACAATCAGTATTTTCATTTCCGCTCTTCCGGTGAAAAATCAGGGCAAATCTAAGGGTTCTACGCCGCTATTGTCCTGTAAAAAACGAGGAACCGTTAGTAGGCCATTTTCGCAACGGACATAATCCACAAACTCGAGTAGTCCGCTACCGAAAAGTGGGTATTCTGCTTTTTCTTCCTTACTACCACACCCTTCCGGGAAGGTGTACCGTTTTTCCCACTTCAAGCACGATGTTCCAACGGGGGGAGGTAAAAACTTTAGGGATGATGTCCAGAGTTCAACACGAACCTTGTTGGCATGGGCCAGCTCAGCAAGACTTCCCGAACCGATTTTATTGATGAAGTACTGGTTATCCAGGGCATCACAACCTAGCACCAGTGCGTCGACCTTGACGTAGGAGACCAGATCGTAGAAATGAGGGTCGGGGTAGTAGCAGACTTGGTGGCCAGCATTTCGCAGCTCGTCATAGGCGTGTTTACCCTCTCCACCCGGGTTTGATTCTGCCACGGCGATTTCGTAAAAAAGATTGTTGTCTGCGAGTGCCTGAAACGCAGAAGTTGTTGTGGAGCTATAGGAAAAAAGCGCGACTCTGGCTTTTTGATCTGGTGGTGTTTCCAGGAGATGATTATTAAATTTGCTATTAGAATGCTGAAGAGAGTATTTCCACGATGATATAACGTCTTTGCAGTTATCAAAGGTTTTATCAGTGGGGTTATTCAGGCAATGCCTTAAATCAGAAACAAAACGGGCAACGGGAGCCATCGCCGACTGAGCGAAATATAGTTCCCTTAGAGCGCTTTTAAGCGAACCATCCTTTATATCAGCCACTTCAAGCGACATCAAGGCATCTGCGGCAGCCTCAACTATTACCGAAGCACCGTGGGTACGGTCTTTTGCGATCAGAGCAAATTTTTGTTTCCAACTCGTGTCTGAACTTGTCATTGTTTGAATAATGAATTCATGTCAAATTCGAAAAATTCGGGCATGCAGTGTTGACAACAACTCACTCCCTTGTTTAGTGGGTCATCGACGTAACGTTTCACGCCATCCATGGTAAAAATTTTCTTTCTACCTTCCTTGGAAATCTTTGATATGTGGCATTCGTACTGCGGCCGGCTCATGTCGTGGATGACTTTCTTATCAGGGTCAACAATCCACATTTCATCCTCCAATTGGTTGGTATTTAAAACGTAAATAGGATATTTTAAGGTTGCAATAAAAAATCATCAGCCAAATAAAATTTTTAACCTCAGAAATCGAGTGTTCATGAACAGTATTGAGCTGTGGACAGGCCTACCTGGTAGTGGTCGTGAGGCGAAGGCGCTGAAAAAAACGGTTGCCGCTTGCCGATCCGGTAAACGGGTCTTATGGATTGTTGATAGACGATTGCACGCCCTTTTACTAGAACAAAAAGCCCTTGATATGAGTGGTGGTTTTTTGTCGGGTTTATCAGTCGTAGCTGCAGGGCGGTTGGCATTATATATACTTGAGGAGGCAGTGGTAAATGCCCCGACCCTTGATGTCGAAGAAAGGGGCTTGATGCTTTGGGACTTTCTTCGCGACAGTGAGATTAATAAAACCAGAAAGCTTTCACGTGGATGGGAGAGAATAGCAGTTGAGGCATATAAGAACATCAAATCTGAAATTGGGACAAAGAGACAGAAACTGAAAGAGAAGTTGAATAGAAGTTATCCCTGGTTGCTGGAATCGATAGAGGAATACGAAAAACTTCTGGCAGAGAAAGGGTACATGGATGAAAGCGATTTGCCGTTTATTGCAAAAGAATTAATTGAGGAAAAAAACGTATTACCGTGGGATATTGTATTTATAAATCGCCTTGGGCCCGCCCCCGATCCGACAATGATGTTGCTAGAATGTGTAGCGAAGAATAGCCCTGAGGCGCATATACTTGTTGATTATTGTGAAGAAAATGCACCAGCCCTGAACCTTTCGAAACTTGACTATCAAAGATGGATCAGGTTTCCCGGAGTAGAAAAAAAAACATTTCCTCTGGAAAAAAGCAACCACCAGCTTGCCGCTCAACTTTTTAACGGATTTCCAGAAAAAAATAGGGAACAACAGAAATCCATTGGGATTTCGTATAACCGAAACATTCTTTACGAAGTAAAGTCAGTAGCGGAATCAATTTCCAAACAAGTTCACGAAAAGAATATTGACCCATCTGACGTAGTCGTTATCTGTACTGACCTTGAAAAGTATATTCCCTATCTGGAGGCGTTTTTTCCCCGCTATGGACTAGAGGTCGGTCACTCACTGGGTGTTAAGCTGAATCGTCTACAGATCATTTCGCTTGTGGCAGATATTCTTTCGATAAAGAGTTGTGGTTTTGCTCCCAACGTTGTGATACGTGTGCTGCGTAATCCACTTTTCAAACAGAACAAAAGCTTCAAGGAAGCGGATATTTACACGTTAGACCTGCTAAGCAAACTGGCAAGAATTAGATGGGGTTCACTGGACTACAATAAATCGTGGATAGAACCCATAAGCAGTCTTGATGAGAAACGGATAAAACAACAGGGGATTTCACTCAGTGATAGAAAAAGAGCGCTCTGGTCATTTGAGGCTTTTGCAAAAACACTAACAAAAGAATTCAATAAAAAATCTGATAGTCCAATATTGGATTGGCTGGAGAAACGGCTACATCAGTTTGGGGTGATCGAGTATCTGGACAGGCTTGAAGAGAAAAATAAGCCGCAGGGAATTCTGAACAAACGGGCCCTGTCAAAACTTTACCTGCTGGACAGAAGCATAACTAAAACGACAAGATTGCGTAGCAAAAACAGACTAAACGTTGAGACATATAGGGAAAATTTCGAAAAACTGACCAAACAGCTTAGTGTTGACGGTCCCCCACGACATGGACAAGAAATATTAGCAGTGGGAAGTCTGGACCTACGGGGATTAAAAAAGAAATACTCCTACTTCATGGGAGCGACCTCAAGAGCGTGGCCTCAACCTGTCAGGGGAACTGTTTTGGATCCCAACGGGGCCTTCGAATCGGTACTGGTTCAACAGGCAGAATTTCGTGCGCTAACCTATGAACTATTAGCGAACAGCGAGAATGTGACTATTTCGATACCATGTCCCCAAAAAAGCGAAGGCGAAGATAAGCCTTCATCGTTTTTGCATGAAATTGAAATGGCGGGAATCGTGTGTGAAGAGCTGCAGGGGTCGTCTGACAGAACAATCAGAACGTCATACGACCTGCTTCCGTGGTTGGCGTCCGCCACCAGCGTTCAACGCAAGGAGCTTTTTGGTAGCCTAAAAGACAAAAAAGGCATAAACAGTATAGCTGATTCAGGTGACATTGATCGCGCTATAAACGTGGAGAAAAGCAGGCAGGATCCAGGTAGTTTAACTGAATACAACGGGTTCATTAGTAAAGGAGATTTGCTTAATAATCTTACAAACGAAGTTCTGGGTAAACCGTTCTCGGTCTCAAAGCTGGATTGTTATGCACTGTGCCCAATGTGGTTTTTCATTGAAAGGGTTTTGGGAGTAGGAAAGGATCCAGAAATAGAGGAAGGTTTTGAGGTGTTTGAAGAAGGGAACCTCATTCACAATATCCTTGCAGATGCCAACCGCGAATTACGAAAAAGAAACTTGGGGATAGGCGACAATTCGCAGGCCACGTTTAATATATTACTCTTATGCGCAGAAGCACATATAAAACCAAATCACAAAGAAAATGCGATCATTTGGGCAAGATGCGAAGAGATTGTTGGCGGGCTGGCCGATTCAAGTAAGAGCGGCACCTTGAAAAAAATGGTTGAAAATTATAAGGAGAGAGGTTTTGAAAATGCTGTTCCGGTTTTTGTTGAGGCATCGTTTGGGATGGACGAAAGCGGAGAGGACGTTGTAACCGTTAAGCCGTTAAAAATTAAAATAAAAGACGGTATAGTTGAGCTGGCTGGACGGGTCGATCTGGTCGTTTATGACTCCGAAAAAGGCTACTACCTTGTAGATTATAAGTCGGGGACGCTGAAACCAACTTCAGATAGTAAAAATGGTGTTTCTTTTCAACTTCCCGTTTATTTAATGGCACTTGAGGCTTACCTGGGGACGAAAGAAACAGAGGAAAACAAGATTTCGGGTGCGGAATATTATAGCACAAAGCACAATAAACTCGGAAAATACAATTACGAAAAAAATTATGTAAAAGAAAAGGAAGAGGTAAAACGGTTTATTGAAGATATTGTGGTGGCGATAAAGAACGGGCATTTTCATCAACCCCTTACCCAAAGCGCAAAACACTGCAAGGCAGATGAACACAACTACTGTCCCTATATAGATGTCTGCCGAAAAGACCACCAACTCTTCGAAGCTAGAGAAGTTAAAATGGACATAGAAGTTATTAAAAACGCATATGTTCCACCGACGCACAAGATACTTTCTAAACGCCTCGAGGAAAAATAATCATGGCCAAAATAGAATTTACTCCAAATCAAAAAGAGGCGTTAAAACTCGACGGCGGCAAAATGGTTCTGGCGGGTGCGGGATCAGGGAAAACGACCGTTTTGGCTGAAAGATACCTGAGACTACTTCAGAGCGGAGAAACAAAACCCCGAGAAATAGTGGCCATTACGTTTACCAAAAAAGCTGCTGCTAATCTTGAGGCAAAAATCAGGAAAGAGATTCTTAAAAAGAGTGAAAACGACGGAAATAACAAAGAGTTCTGGCAACAAGTAAATCAAGAAATGCAATGGGCCAGAATCGGCACTATACATGGCTTTTTGACCAAAATCTTACGGTCCCACCCCCTTGAAGCAGGAGTTGATCCAGAGTTTATAATTGTCGGCGAAGAAGCGAAAGCCTCCACACAGAACCTTGAAAAACTACTTGGCAAGAAACAGTATAGCGGCGACGAAGGCTTTGTAGGTCTGATCCAAAGGTTTGGTAAATACGATGAACTCAAAGCGGGATGTACAAAATTACTGAACTTTATGCCCCTGATTTTGTTGCTGGAAAAATACGAAAGCAGAAAACAAGCACTTGTCGATTATCTGAACGCTGAATATGGTAAGTTTCAGGAGGAATTTGGGTTAAACAAAAACGAAGAAAGCACAGGAGATCACGCAGAATATGTCGCGCTTCTTTATGAAGTTTATGATCTAATTCAACCGGTAATTATTGAAAACAGAAACGAGATGGTGGCGGAGCTCTCCTATGACGATTTAGAGTATTATACCCTCGATCTCATGAAAAACAACAGCAAGGTTTTACGTAAAGTGACAAAAGGAATAAAAGCCCTTTTGGTAGATGAGTTTCAAGACACATCAACAATACAGTGGGAATTAGTAAAGTTGCTAGCAAGTACTGAAGGCAAAGTTTTTGATGATAGCAAAGTCTTTTTTGTGGGAGATGAAAAGCAGTCTATTTATGGATTTAGAGGCGCTAATGTAACCAATGTGCGAGATGCAGAAGGCGAGTTTAAGAAAACGCCAGAAAACAATAAGAATTGGATAGTTAACCTAAATGACAACTTTCGAACTCAAAGCGAAATAACAGAAAAAATAAACAAGCTGTTCGAAAAAGTACTGGTTCCTCGTGACGCGAAGTCCCATGTCTATGAAGCCCGTTCACAGTCTCTGAAGCCTTCGAGAAAGGTTGCAGAAGGTGTTGAGTCTGCAATTGAACTTTACTACCAGGAGGAGGGCGAAGAGAACCAACTCTACAGCACAATGGCGTCAAAGATAAAGGAAGATGTGGGGAGTGGTAGCTATCGTGTAGAGGGAGATGTAGATGGTCGTAACGAGTCCAGAAAATTAAGATATACAGATATAGGCATACTCGTACGTAGTTGGAAGACGGCAACCAAAATTGAAAAACAATTCAAAGATAAAGCGGTGCCATATACTGTTGTTGGCGGAAAGGGATTTCTAGAAAAGCAAGAGATTAAAGACGTTAAAAACCTTATAGATGCGTTTGAAAACGAGTTCAATAAAATTGCAGTGATGGGTGTACTAAGAGGTCCAGTCTTTTCGTTGTCTGATAGGCAAATCGCAGTTTTATTTAAAGAAACAAATGATGTTATTGGAGATTGGAAAAATTTAGTCGATGGACGTCAACAGGCAAAAGCGGCTCTACTGGAAAAAGAGGAACTGGAAGAATCAAAAAGAGGTCTAGAAAAATGGATGCAAATAAAAGGACGATTTGCAGATGAAAACCCTGTAGAAAACATTCTATGGACCTTGGAAACAAGCGGTGCGCTTGCTGCCTATGCAGTAGGTATGACGGGCAAACAGAAAATAGCAAACATTGAAAAATATTTAGATCTACTGAATGAAGTTGAGAGGAAAGGAGCTTCAACACTTTCTTTATTAAAGGAAGGAGTGGCTGAAGCAGAAAAATCACTGATAGAAAACGAGGCAGAGGCGGATGTCAGTGCCGGAGAAGGCGTAAAAATTCTCACAATATTTGGTGCAAAAGGACTGGAATTTCCATATGTGATCTTACCCGACTTGGGTAACCCTGGTCCCAAACAGGCATCGCTTAACAAGCTGGATAAAGGGAACTTAATTGTTAAAAAGTCAGACCTTTCAATTCTCACAGATCCTTCATTAGGTCTGTTCGCAAAGGCGTGTAGCGACGACACAAAACAGATCCACAATTTGATGCATTCAAACATTAGTAAAATTGAAAACGACGCAGAAGTAAAACGTCTACTTTATGTCGCTATGACCCGTGCAAAAGACCGTTTGGTGATCTTCGGACATTTCAACAATACAAAAGGCAAAAACCCCCCCCCAATAAAACACATTGCAGATGCACTTGGGATTGAAGGAACAGGCAAAAAAAGCGACAAGCTAAAAATACCCGAAAACCCTATTATCAGCCTAATTAAGCTAGATAAATTAGCGGAAGAGTTGGAAAACAAAACAAATGTCAACCAGACAAATAACAGTACAAAGGATGCGTTACCAGATTTTCGGCTTTATACAGTTCCGCCTAAAAGAGAATTTCACACATCTTTTACCAAGTTTTCAAAGTTTCTAGCTGAAGCCGAGTTGAAAGAAAAGCAACCAAAACAACCCGACTTGTTCACCGAAAAGAAAGACTCAGGCGGACTAGGCAAAGAAATCGGCACCATTGTCCATAAAGCCCTTCAGAAATTTGGTCCGTTGGTATCGTGGGAAGAGTCACGAGGTTTTGTAAAAAGTGAAGTTGAACTTCTGGACGCAGACGACAAGAAGGAAATTCGTAATACAATTAAACGTTTGATCGGCAATATTAAACTATTTGCGATTCAAAAGCTTGAGGGCAGAATTCACCGTGAGATTCCAGTATCGTTGAAGCTTGGAAAGCTGACTCTGAACGGCAACGTAGACCTGGCTCTGTATGGAGAAAACAGGGTCGAAGTCTATGATTACAAAACAAATGCAGTTAATGCGGGCAACGAGGGAGCAGTCTCGAGAGAAATGGGATACGATCACCAGTTAAAACTCTATGCTCTGTGTCTAAAAAACGCATGGGACAAAAGAGAAAACTCAGGCAAACTGCTTTACCTTGATTCTGGCGGAGTGGACGAGTATAGCGTTAACGACAGCGATTTGAAGTATTACGAAAAAACAGCAGACGAGTACATAAAGAGCCTAAACAACTAGTATAAAACGGACATGGGATGAAAAAGGGCATTATTGGCGGAACATCATTTTTTTCTTCTGACATTTTATCCAGGGGCAAAGAGTCCCGATTTTATACGATATATGGACCCTGTGATGTCGTTGTCGCAGATGCCTTGGTGTTTATTCCCCGACATGGACGCGATGGGACAATTCTGCCTCATAACATAGATCACCACAAACATATTGCAGCACTCAAAAAAGCTGGAGTTGAGGGAATCGTTTCGTTTGGTTCGGTTGGGTCTTTAAAACCTGACCTCAAACCGGGTTCTGTGTTATTAATAGACAACTGTTTTTCACCATTCAAACTGACTACCCATCGAAATCGTGTTTTTGATTACACGGTGCCGGAGATGGTGCACGATTGGCGGAATGAAATTGCCGAAACGCTCTCATCAAACGGGATAAAATTTGTTGACGGTGGTGTTTATGCAGAAACCTTCGGGCCCCGTTTTGAGACAGCCCCGGAGATTACGTATCTGCAGGATTACGCTGATGTCGTTGGGATGACATGCGCCAGCGAAACCATTTTAGCGCAGGAATTGAAAATTCCCCATTCAATCATTGCTATCGTTGATAATTTTGCGAACGGAGTTGTAGAAAATCCTTTAAGTGGAGAAGCATTCAAACGTGGTGTTGAAGAGAATCGAAAAAGAGTGGAAACGATATTTTCAATTGTCGCAAGGATGTAACAAAAAAATCAACGATCTGTTAATGCAAACGCAGGTAAGCCGTATTCCGCCCGAATAACTTCCTTTTCTGCTTCTGTCGGGACTAGCACCAATATGTCGCTGGGATCCAATGAGGTAAGGGTCAGGTCGCCACGAAAACGGTATTCCTTTTCTTTCCTCCACACACCATCGTCACTGTTATCTGTCTGAAAATAGATTCTCTCCGCAGCAGTAAGCCCTTTCCTTTCTTCGGAAGAGCCATACCTCACTTTTGTTATCCCCAAGGCTTCAGCCGGACGTCTCTTTATTGCAATGGCGTAGGGTTCGAACGAATAACGGACCTGTTGACGGCGCCAAACCATATTGTTTAGCATGTCGGCCGGGTGCGCCGAGGAGAGTGCAACCATTTTTTTATTCTGATACATTTTCGAACCGGAAGCACGGATTTGTAGCTCATCAAGAATGTGTTTAAGGGTTTCAAAAGCGGATCGTGGATAATCAGAGCCAGGATTCACGATATCGGTGTAAAAAGATGTCGAAGACTCCCCCGGCCAATGCCTGGGGGTACTCCTGGTCCAATGGGTTAAATAGTTCCAATCTCCGAGATCGTCCAAAGATTTGAAGGAGTCGGGAATCGATGGCTTAAACTCTGATTTTGGGTTGTAAGAAACCCGAAACTGTTGATGTATCTTTGAACTAAGGGTGTTGTAGGTTAAATAATCTGCAAAAGAACCACCATCACGAACCGAAACCGGAAAAAGGTTTGAAACGTTTTCAAGAATCCAACGATCACGGGGCAACCAGCTTTTCTTTGGGGAGCGGGGGTTCTTTTCGTAAAAGGGAATCATCAAAGCGTTTTGGGGCATTAATCCGAAGTCGCTGATTTTCTCTGTAAGGATTCTATTAATTTCGTCCACATTTGCCCAATCGGGTACAGGCACCAACGTGGCGCTATAACCCAGCACTTCACTTGTCCCCCACAAGCCAAGCTCCCAAGTGGGTAAATCGATTCCTGTAACTAACGTCATTTCGTGTTCGGCGATCCAAGCGGCAGCATGAAGAGTGTTTTGAATCCAAGGTTGATTAGCGGAGAGATATTTTGCCTGTCGTGAGTTCAGAATTGCCGCACATGGCCGAGTGAGGAGAGTCTTGTCACCCACCCAGAATTCAACCGGAGCCACCTCGATCTGATCACTTTTAATCATTATTTCCACAGTTGAAACCATAGCCAGTTCAAAGGAATTATAAGGAGAAAAGCAGAAAAAACATAGTCGTTTAGGGTGGTAAACCTCTGCAAAAATGGCAGAGAACTCGCGTCATAGTGGCGAACGGTCACCGAAGACAATAACATGAAAGAACTAGTTTCTTAAAATTTAGTGTTTTAGCAATATTCCTCTCTGGCACAGGATTTGTATTTTACGTATGCTGTATACAGGAGTATAAGAGAATAGAGGAAACAAAATGGATTTTAGCAAATTTACCACAAAATCTCAGAAGGCAATTCATGAAGCTCAAGAACTAATGGTGCAATACGGCCATATTGAAGTCGATATAGAACACGTTTTACTGAGCCTCACCCGTCAGGAACAGGGCGTCCTTGGAAGAATATTGGACAAGGCCGAAGTTCAGAAAGAACTCTTTGCAAAAGCGGTTGAAGCGGAGCTAAACAGAAAACCTCGTCAGAGTGGAGGTAGTAGTCCCGCATCAGGGGTTTATGTTTCCGGTCGCCTAAACAAAATTCTGGTTGCATCAATTGAAGAAGCTAAAAAATTAAAAGATGAATACGTTTCCGTTGAGCACCTGCTGCTCGCGGCAATCGAGTACGGTGAAGTAGATAAATCGCTAAAGAATCTTTTTGAATCGTTTAACCTGAACCGTGATAGCGTACTGAAAGCCTTAACAAAGGTTCGGGGGAATCAAAGGGTCAGTAGTGCCGATCCTGAAGAGACCTATGAGGCGTTGGAACGATATGGACGGGATTTGGTCAAGGAAGCAAAATCAGGAAAACTTGATCCCGTTATTGGACGTGATAGTGAAATCAGAAGTGTTGTAAGAATTCTAAGTCGTAAAACAAAAAACAATCCCGTGCTGATCGGAGAACCCGGTGTTGGAAAAACAGCCATTATCGAGGGATTAGCACACCGAATCCTCCGTGGAGATGTACCTGAAAGTCTGAAGGACAGGACGATTTATAGCCTTGACATCGGTTCATTATTGGCTGGTGCCAAGTATAGAGGAGAGTTTGAGGAGCGGCTTAAAGCGGTGCTGAAGGAAATCAAAGACAGCAACGGTAATATTCTCCTTTTCATCGACGAACTTCACACCATTGTCGGCGCAGGAAAGGTCGAAGGAGCGTTGGATGCCGGGAATATGTTGAAGCCAATGCTGGCCCGTGGCGAACTCCACTGCCTTGGCGCGACAACGTTGGACGAGTACCGCAAACATATTGAAAAAGACGCCGCACTTGAAAGACGGTTCCAGCCTGTAATGGTGAATGCACCGTCGGTAGAAGACACAATCAGTATTTTACGCGGGCTGAAAGAACGATTTGAAATTCATCATGGTGTAGGTATTCAGGATAACGCTCTGATCGCAGCGAGTGTTCTCTCTGATAGATATATCTCAGATAGATTCCTCCCTGATAAAGCGATTGATTTAATGGACGAAGCATGTGCAATGATCCGTACCGAAATCGACTCCATGCCGGCAGAACTTGACGAAGTCACCCGTAAAATTATGCAGCTTGAAATTGAAGAGAGAGCTCTAACCAAGGAAAAAGACAAGGGTAGTAAAGAGCGGTTGAATAAGTTGAAAAAGGAATTAGCTGATCTGCGGGAGAGGTCTCGGTTTATGAGGGACCGATGGGAAGACGAAAAAGGTGGAATTGAAAAAATAAGCAAGCTTAGGAAAGAAATAGAAGAGATTCGAGCGGAGATAGAGAAGGCGAAAAGAGAATACCGACTTGACCGGGCGGCGGAACTTCAGCACGGAACTCTTCCAGATTTACAAAAAGAACTTGAAGTCGAAGAAAGCAAAGCCGAACAAGAGGACAAGGAAAATAAACTCCTCCGCGAAGAAGTAACAGAAGATGAAATAGCGGACATTGTCAGCCGTTGGACAGGAATCCCCGTCAAACGGCTTGTGGAAGGTGAACGGGAAAAACTCCTGAAACTGGATAAAATCCTGCATCAACGCGTGATCGGGCAGGATGAAGCCGTTCAGCTGGTTTCCGATGCTGTAATCCGCGCACGAGCGGGAATTAAAGACCCCTCCCGCCCCATTGGCTCATTTCTTTTCCTCGGTCCCACAGGGGTTGGAAAAACGGAGCTGGCAAAGTCACTTGCAGAAGCACTTTTTGATTCTGAAGAAAACATGATCCGTCTGGATATGTCCGAATACATGGAAAAACATTCAGTCAGCAGGATGATCGGCGCCCCTCCCGGATACATCGGATACGATGAAGGTGGGCAGCTGACTGAAGCGGTTCGCAGAAAGCCCTATTCTGTGGTTTTGTTTGACGAAATAGAAAAAGCACATGTGGACGTATTTAACGTATTACTGCAAATTCTGGACGATGGACGTATTACTGACAGTCAGGGTCGGACGGTGAACTTTAAAAATACAGTCCTCATCATGACATCAAATATTGGTAGCTCTCTGCTTCTGGAAGGAATAGACGATAAGGGTGAGATTTCCGAAACGCTTCGGGATAACGTACTGGCAGACCTGAAGAGATACTTCAGACCGGAATTTTTGAATCGTATAGATGACGTCGTTCTTTTCAAGACTTTATTGAAAGAAGAGTTGGAAAGGATTGTGCGTTTGACATTAAACGAACTCTCCAACCGCCTCGTATCACACGGAATAAAGCTCGACATATCAGATAGTGCTGTAAGCTATCTCGCGAACAAAGGATATGATCCTCTCTACGGAGCACGTCCGTTAAAACGTTTGATTCAGCACGAACTGGAAACGAAGATCGGACGGCAGATTATTGCCGAAAAAGTCGGCGACGGTGCGGTGCTGAAGGTGAGAGAAAAAAACAGTGAACTGGAAGTGGAAATTGGGTAATCATTCGATTACTAAATAAGACAGAAGTGTGGCCTCGTTGGCTTTGTCCAACGAGGTCTATTTTTACTGAAATCGGCAGATACGCCAAATTCACAGCTAATTTTGTATCAACTGTTCCAAACTAACATAAACCTCGTTTGTGAACAAACGAGGCCACCCCTTTTTATCAACACAATGAAACCCGACCTGATGAACATATTGGGTCGCCCACAGACGTTTTTCAGTTAAGATTTACTGTTTTCTATTCTCGTTTATCAATGAAATTAATAATTACTTAAAAGTCAGATTCAACTTCGTCGGGTTCGGTGACCCCGACCTACCACTACTATAAGAAACCAGGGTGGGCGGTCTTAACTTCGCTGCGCCCTGCCTTGCCAGCACCCGGGCCACCCATGTGCCAACCACTACTTCTACAGATGGTGATAGTTTTTTGGTGAGAGTTCAGAATAAAAAAGGTCGGGCAACGGAGTGCCCGACCGAAAAAAAACCACAACGATCATTGTGGTAAACAAACCGAATACATGTAAAAAAGAAGTCCGGCATTTGCCGGACTTCTTTCTGAATACATAAAAAAATTCTATTCAGCAATTTCCGGTTTGATGCGCCAGGCCAGAATCAGTCCGACAAGGAACCATCCAAAGACATTATCAAAAACGACGGCCATCACATGATTCAATGGGAAATGCCACCAGTTGTAATCAGTTAACGGACCCATAAAGGCGCAAACAACACCGACAAGTGTCGCAAAGAGCACCTTTTTCCAGAAGGAATTCAGGTTAGGTAGCGCAAGGGTCATCAGGTAGGCGACAATAGCTGTAGCCAAAAACAGGAATATGAAGTAACGGATAAATGAAGGCGCCATGTTTTTGAAATAGGCGTTGCTATCGTTGTAAACCATAAAAGCAATCACCGGCATCTCTTTTTCGGTGAATTGTTTTGCCTTTTCGGGAGTGTCCATGTCTTCGGGTGAAGGATAAGTATAAACACCCGATTTGAGAGAATGACCTTCCAATTGCTGAAGAACTTCGTGACCGTCAGGAATAGTATTGATTGAGGCTGTATGGAATGGGAAAACAGTCCAGGAAAGGGTCATATAGACAAGCCAGACGACTGCACCCATAAGAACAGGAAATATAAGTTTTTTCATCTTTTCTTCCCCAAGTGTGTTGATAGTTGTTATCAGTTGCTCGAGAAAGAGTTTAGTGAGCCTAACCTGTAATGGCAAGCAGTTATTTCAAATAGACAACTTTCCTGTGCAGGGATTTTCCGTCTGCATTCTGCATTATGATGAAGTAAATACCAGAGGTTAGTCCCCCATTCCAACCGATGTCGTGTTGCCCTTTTTTATAATAATCGTTGGTAAGAGTGACAACATGACGGCCTAGAACATCAACTACTGTGATCTCCAGATTCATGTCGGAATTCAAAACAAATGAAATCTTCTGGTGGTTGTTGAAGGGATTCGGGGTGGTTTCAAGGGTCCAGTAATTTTCCGGCAAACCTGTATCTATTTCTTCCACCCCAGATGGATCAATATCAGTAATAAAGGCAAAAAATTCTTCGGAATAACGCCCTTCGGTATTTGTGTCGTGAGCCAGCACCCTCCAGAAATAAAAAGCATCATTTTCCAATCCGTCGGTTGCGATTGTAAAGACCGAGTCAAAACCCGTTTCATAAATCATCGGGTTTGAAAAATCAGATTCACGGTCCACTTGAAGCTGGTAATTCACGGTTGAAGACGTTGAATCCGGGTTGAACGAGGCACCCCAAAAAAAGGTCAGGCTTTCTTCGCGAACGATGGCTCCATCCTCAGGGCTGAGCAGATGAAACGGGGTCGGACGAAGGGGGCTTGTCCCAAAACCATAGAGACCGATGATGTAAACAGTGTCGGGTCTATCGGGTGATCTGATCAAGAGTGAATCGGAAAAGTAGCTACTGAAAAGTGGCTCAAACGCAATTTCAATAGTTATTACTTCGCTTGGTGGAATCGATATTAGCGAAGGCGAGAGAATGTTAAAACTGGTGCCATGCCTCATCTGGAAATCGAGATTTCGAAGAGTATCGCCACCGGTATTAACACCTATTGTTTGCCAGCTCCTTGTGTTTCCAACAGGGGTATTACCGAAATCGTGATAATTCCAGAAGGTGAAAAACTCGCCGTCACCGGGTGGAGTTACAATATCCTCGTTCAGAATCATTGTTGTGGAATAGACGTAATCACCAAACTCATCGCCACCGGCATCACCACTAAGTGTTGTTGCATAGAGCGTTACATCCCCAGTACCGGTAGGAGGGGCGATCCAGTAAAAATTCCACCAACCAAACATTTGCTCGGAGATTGTTCCAGCAAGACTTTGCGAGATATAGTCCGGTGAAGGGCCGGGGTTGTCGGAAACTCTGGTCCGATCATTCATTGGGAAGAGTGTTCCCGCTTGATTATTTTCTGCGTCAAGTATTGTTGCCTGAAATCCCCAGCGAGATGCGCCGGGATGTATGGCAAAAAGAGAAATTGTATAAACATCACCGGATTGGTAATGGGACGGAATATTTGTAATACCGATTGTTCCTGGACCGCTATTCAAAGAAAAATCACTATGGCAAACAACACAGGTTTGATTGTTTGGAGGATCTCCCGCATACCCGTCAAGGACGTTGTCGGGGTGAGACTGGGCCAGTGCTGGAAAAAGAACAGCTAAAATAAGAGCGAATGCTAAACGAGAATACATGCCGGAAACCAATCGATAAGTTCAATTATACTTTAAAGTATTGCAGGGAAGGTCCCAAGGCAACCGGATAAGCCGGAGCAACCTCCTGAACGTTTAAAAAACGGCGGAGAAAACGATTAGGGATCAATGCAGTGAGTAGTTATATTTGGCTCTAATTCTTCAAGGGTGAACAAGAAAAAGAGCCGGAATCCTGATGGAAAAGATAGCTTGCAAAATTTGTGGAAGTACAAATCATAAACCGTTTGTAAAAGTGCCAGACCGTTTTGACAGCGGAATGGAATTTGAGATCGTAAAGTGTGAATGCGGATTTGTGTTTCTGAATCCCCGTCCGGCACTTGATGAGATCGGCAAATATTACGAACACGAAAGCTATGACCCCCACAAAAGCCAAACGAAAACCCTATTTGATTTTGCGTATAGATTTGTTCAGACGATAGCGTTGACGTGGAAGAAAAAAACAGTTGAACGCTACATTTCCCGTGGCAGACTTCTTGATATTGGCGGTGGAGCAGGCGAATTCTGCCAACACATGGCTAAATATGGCTGGGATGTAACAGTACAGGATACGAGTCCAGAAGCACTGGCTTTGGCGGAACGCAGGGGCGTTCTGGGAGTAAAAAGTTTAGATGCGTTAAAGAAAAGCGCGAAGTATGACTTGATTACAATGTGGCACGCGTTAGAACATATTCATGATATCGATGCCCTATATGGTAGTAGTATTGATGGCATGCTGAAACCGGGCGGAGTACTGGTTGTTGCAGTACCAAACCACAATGCACCTGAACGAAAATACTTTGGGAAAAGCTGGGCGCCCTACGATGCCCCTAGACACCTTTACCATTTTGACTTGGAATGTCTCACCCGAATTCAGAACAAATATGGATTTGAGATAATTGGAGCCCACTCATTGTACCAGGACACACCATATAATATTTTGCTTAGTTCTGGGGCTCGCGATCCAAAATCATTGATCAGGATGGCTGCGATCTGGATTAAGAGTCTTAGTGAGAACATACGGCTAGGTGTTTCGCATTCATCGTCAATGATGGTTGTGGCAAGAAGGACGCAGGTATAAACGTTGATAATTAATCTTTTTAGATAACGTCAGGATAAAAAAGTGAACGACATCAGCAAAGATTTGTCCGGTCTCAAAGATGTGGATTTAAGGATGCACAGGTATTTCAGCCTGGGTGTTCTTTTAAGTTCAATCGTGTTGTTTTTCAGCACAATGGCACCAACGACTTCGTTTTGGGACTGTGGAGAGTTTATAGCATGCTCCTATTCAATGGGCGTCCCTCACCCTCCCGGTGCACCTTTCTATCTTATACTGGGTCGTTTTTTCACCTTGATTCTGGCCTTCATTCCCGATGTTGGGATAAGAGTCAACGCTCTCTCTGCTCTACTTTCAGCGTTTACTGTTCTATTGACATATCTCATCACCGTTCGTTTGATTCGTCGCTGGCGTGGTGTTGAAAAAACCTTCGAAGAGAAACTCGTACTCTATGGTTCCGGCGCAATCGGGGCCCTGGCGTTTGCAACATCTCACAGCTTCTGGTTTAACGCTGTTGAAGCTGAAGTTTATGCCATCAGTATGTTCTTCACAGCGGTTGTCTTCTGGCTGGCCGTTCGCTGGATGGACGAGGCGGACTCAAAAGGGGCGACAAAATACCTCTTGATGATTGCCTATATGGTTGGTTTGTCAACGGGTGTTCACCTGTTGAACGTTTTGGCTGTCAGCCCTATTATCCTGCTGATCTATTTCCAGAAATACAAATTTACATGGCGTGGTTTTATCCTCGCTACCGCAATTTCCTTCATGGCAATTCTTGTTGTATATCCAGGTATTGTTGCTGGTGTACCAAAAATGTTGGCCGCCGGTATGTGGCTACGGGTATCAGTTCTGATTATTCTGATTGCCGGGACAGTTTTTGCCATTCGAAAAAGAAAACACATCGTGTCATTAGCACTTAGTAGTGTATTACTCGTGCTGATTGGCTATTCAACCTATACTGTTATTTATATCCGTTCCAACCTTGATCCTGAGATCAACGAAAACCAGCCCGACACAGTCGAAAGGCTGATTTCTTACCTCAACCGTGAACAGTATGGTGCGGTTGGTCCTGTAGAGGTTCATGATGTCTCCCGCGGTTCCATGAGTCGTCTGAAACGATCCGGAGCCAAGTTCATCAGTTTGGGTGGCGGAAAAGTCTTGCGTTTCCACATCCTCGAAAGAAAGGCTGATTTCTGGGACTACCAGATCAACCAGATGTACGTAAGATATTTATCGTGGCAATATTTTATAGGTGAGAGCCGTCAAATCCTGATATTCCCATTCTTGATTGGTCTATTTGGTATGGTCTGGCACTTCTGGAGGGACCCCAAACGAGGTGTCGGAGTCGGAATGCTTTTCCTGATGACAGGAATTGCGATTGTATTCTACTTGAATCAGGACAATCCACAGCCTCGCGAGCGAGACTACGCCTATGTGGGTAGCTTCTTCGCCTTTGCTATTTGGATTGGTATCGGTGTAACCGCTGTTGTTGAGTTTATAGAAGACCTGTTCAGGGACAAGGGAAAAGTTCCCGTCCGCCCGATAGCGCTTGGAACCGTTGGTCTGCTGGCGTTATTGATTCCAGTCAACATGCTGGTTCAAAATTTTGAATCCCACAGCCGACGAGGCAACTACGTTGCATGGGACTATTCGCACAACATGCTTGAGTCCTGTGAAGAAGGGGCAATCCTGTTCACGAACGGCGACAACGATACTTTCCCGTTGTGGTATTTGCAGGTTGTGGAAGGCATCAGGCGAGACGTTCGTGTTGTCAACCTTAGCCTCCTGAATACCAATTGGTATATAAAGCAACTTAGAGATAAGGAGCCTCCTGTTCCGGTTTCCTTCTCCGATAAAGACATTGACCAGAAATTAACAGGTCGTTCGGATGAATCCCTGTTGCTACGATACTGGCCCGAAAACCAACGTGACTGGAAATTAAAAACTCCGGATGGTGGTACGATGGAATGGAAGGTTCCTGCGAGCCTTCATATCCCGACAGGGCTACCGGGCGAAAGACCGGGCGAACCGAACTTCCTGCGTGTTCAAGACATCATGATTCTTCACATCCTTGAAGAAAACGGATGGAAAAAGCCGATTTATTTCGCGGTTACCGTTTCAAAAAGCAATTTGATGGGTCTGGATCGTTACCTGTCTATGGAAGGGCTTGTATTTAAGCTGCATTCTGAAAAGGTAAATGCGATAAACGAAGAGAAGTTGCGGGAAAACGTCTTTAATACTTACAGAGAAAACTATCGCAACTTGAACAACCCGGACGTTTACTTCTTCCAGAACATCACAAAATTGCTACAAAACTACCGTAGCGGGTTCTTGCAGCTTGTGTATGAATATTATAGAGAAGCTCAGGAAACGGGAATGTTTGCCAATGTCCCTGTGGAAGTAAGCACAAGTGGCATACCGGAAGAAGAGTGGGAAGATCAATTTGAACAGCTGACTCCAAGAGAAAAAGCACTCTTTACGCTTAATACAATGGACGAATTGATTCCACCTGAAGTTATCCCACTTTCAAATCGTGAGGTAACCCTTCAGATCGGTCGCATCTATTATGATTTAGATCAACCGGAAATGGGTCAAAAATATATCGACCACGCCCTCGAACAGCTTCATGGTAACCACGAGGGAATTTTGCAGGTTGCCTATTATTTTGCAGAACATGCAGGTAACCCGGAACGAGCGATAGAGCTAATCGACGGACTTCTGGAAGACAAACCAAGCACAACGGTGCTGTTCAATATCGCGGCGATCCTGGAAAGGATGAAAAACGTTGAAAAGTCCGAAGAGGTGCTGAACATTTTGTCGATGAAGACAGACTTAACCCTTCGCGATCAACTTGATTTGGCGTCCTATTATTACTCGACAGAGAACTGGGATAGAGCGGCAGCGATTTACGAGTCCCTGCTTGAATCCAGTGAAAAGGGTGGTGAAATCTTTGGCGGTCTGTTGAGTGTCTATCAGGCAAAACAAGATACAGCCAACGTGTTGAGGGTTTTGGATCAGTGGCTTGAAATTAACCCGAACGACAAAAATGCCGGCGAGTTGTTGGAAGAGTGGTCTAAAAAGTAGAATTTGATTTTATGAAAGTTTCAGTTGTCATACCTCACCTCAGAGGTACAGAAATGCTTCTCCCGCTTCTGGATGATCTTAAGCGGGAAAAGGGTTTGGTTGAAGACCTTGAGGTTTTACTGATAGACAATGCGTCAACGGACGGTTCTGTTCAGGCGGCAGAAAAAGCACATCCGTGGATAAGAGTAATTGCCCTGAAGGAGAACCTGGGGTATGCCGGTGGATGTAATAAAGGCATAGAAAAATCTTCCGGCGAGTGGGTGTGGCTTTTGAATGACGATGTCCGTCTCGACGAGGGCGTTGTGAATGAAATGTTAAAAGTAGGTCACTCCGCACCGGATATTGCAGCAATCCAACCCAAAATTCTAGCGCTTAAAAAACCGGGTTTCTTTGAATATGCCGGTGGTGCCGGGGGCATGATGGATATGTATGGTTATCCATTCACCCTTGGTCGTATTGGCGGAGCAGTCGAGGAAGACAAAGGACAGTACGATACGTCCCGGGAAATATTCTGGGCCTCTGGAACAGCCTGTCTTTGGAAAAAAAGTACTCTCGACGCAATAGGTTACCTTGATGACAGTTTCTTTGCGCACATGGAAGAGATTGATTTAGCTTGGCGGGCCTGGATTTCAGGTTGGCGGGTTTTCTCCGCTCCCTCTGGTGTTGTACACCATTTGGGTGGAGGTACCTTGAATTATCAGTCTTGGAAAAAGATGTATTTGAACCATAGAAACAGCCTTACAACATTAGTGAAAAACAGCAGTAGGAAGAATTGTTTGTGGCTTCTTGTCGCACGATTTTTAATGGATAACGGTATTGGTTTTGGAGAGCTTATTCAGGGCAGACCTAGTCGCATAACTGCGATTTGGGCCGGCTGGTTCGGCTTTTTGCGTGGATTGAAAACAACGATCAATAAGCGCAAAAACGTCCAGTTAATGCGGACCAGAAGCGACGCCGATGTTAGAAAAATCATGTACCGTAATTCGATTTTATTTGCCTATATAAAAGGGGTTAGAAGTGTCTCGCAGCTAGTTGCACTTATGCGATCCAAAGCATAACTTTGTTTGACTGGAGGAGTTCCGCGAAGGACGCGGAAATACGGTATAACTTAGTGAGAGGAGAACATCCGGGATGAGAAGTCGGGCTTTGCTGACAGGGATGATCCTCGGACTGATTCTCGTAGTAGGAACAGTTCAGGCGCAAAATGTTTCAGTATTTTCGCGTGAAGGCGATCAGCTACCGCGTAAATATGGTATTCAGATTACAGGTGGAATGTCCAACTATGCCATGGAAGACGTAAATGACTACCGGGCAAGTACAGACCATCTTGGTAACCAGACAGATGTGACCTCAGGTGTTGGATTCGGTGTGGCACTTCTTTATAGAAGCCACGAGAGTTTCCGCTGGACAGTTGGATTTAACGCCATGGGCCAAGACTTAACCGAAGCCAGTTGGACAAATGGCGATGGTTCTTTAGGCATCAATGAATATACAGTGAACGGAAATGAACTGTATTTCATGGGAAGCTATATGTTGCGTTTTGGTGAACGCCTCCATATCAGCCTCGGTGCAGGTCCTTCCATCATTACTGGTACACTTGACAGGCGATCAACAGCTGTAACAAGCGTCTACGACATCAAGGGAAAAAGTTTTGGTTTCCGTGTTGCCGGTGGAATTGAGTTGGTGATCACTGAAGGTTTTGCCATTTTTGGCGAAGCTGGATACCGCATGGCAAAAATGGACCGTCTTGTTGAAGAAGATGCAGACGGAAATGAAGAAACGTTTGAATGGTCCCCAGGTCGTAATATGACCATGGACTTTTCAGGAATCTTCTTTGGTGGCGGTGTAAGACTTTATTTTGCTCCGGCCACAGACTGGTTCAAACTATAAGATGCGAAACTTATTGATTGTTGCCCCCTAAATGGGGGCTTTTTTTTGAGCTTTAAATAGGAGAAACGGATATGTCTATTAGAAAAACGATCCTTTTGTTACTAGTCTTTCTGCTATTCTCCACCACGTTTATTCTTACAGGTTGTACATCGTTAAAAAGAGACGCTCTCGAAGGTGATGCACTTCTGGCAGTGGTCGTTGAAGGCGGACTGACAGGGGCAGTAAAGCCGATGCTTACTGAATCACTGGAAAGAATAGTGAACACCCCTCAGGCGGAACAACGTTTTTATCTCAAGTATGTTAAAGATGATTCTCTTGGGCGGGTAAGCCGCTGGTCAAATGTTTTGCTCGTTGGAACTCTTGATAGCGAGGATGCTGTTTCCCAACGTGTGAAAAGAATGTTAAACGACGAAACCCTGCAAGGAGTTCAAGAAGGAAAATTCAGGGTATTCAGGCAAAAAGATGTCTGGGCAAAAGGGCAGACAGTTGTAGTCCTTGTTGCTCCAAATGAAGCCGAGTTGACAGATTGGTTGCTCACAAATAAATCTGAAGTATATGAATATTTTGCCTCAGACCGTTACGATAGAATGAAACGCAAACTCTATTCACTTTATGAACAAAAGAGCCTTTCAGATTCGTTGCAGACCGTACACGGTTGGCATTTACGAATTCCACATGATTTTGGACTTGTCAATTCAAATGTTGATCCGAACTATGTTAGATTCCGCAGAATGTATCCAGACCGATTCCTGACCGTTGGGTGGAAATACGGGTATACTGGGGAGCTGAACAAAGAGTTGTATATAGAATGGCGAAACGAAGTGGGAAAAACCTTCGCAGACGAGGCGATAGTTAACCCACAATTAATGGTTACCGAAAAAGTAAAGATTGCCGGGTATGATGCTTTGAAGATTCATGGGCTATGGGAAACCACAGGCATACTCGGAGGCGGACCCTTCGTTGGCTATTTACTCCAGAAGGAAGAATTTGTTTATTTCCTAGATGGGCAGGTATTTGCGCCTGACCGATCAAAAGAGATGTATATTCGTCAATTGGAGATTATTTTAACAACATTCAAGCCGTAATTTATCGTTAACACAAAGCATAGAGCGAAAAGATGGCAAAAGTATCGATTATGATGGGCAGTGCATCGGATAAACCAATCGTTGAACGAGCGATTCCGATTTTAGAGCATTTTGGGATTGAATATGAAGTGAAAGTCCTTAGTGCACACCGAAATGCTGCCGAAGTATCAGTATATGTTGAAGGTCTTGTGGATCAAGGGTTCACGGCTGTAATCGCGGCCGCAGGAATGGCAAACCACTTGGCGGGGACAGTTGCAGCAAAAACGCGACTTCCTGTTTTGGGCATACCGCTTCCGGGAGGCCTGATGGACGGTCTTGATTCGCTGTTGTCCACTGTGCAGATGCCTGGTGGAGTACCGGTCGGTACATTTGCGGTTGGTAAAGCAGGTGCAACCAACGCTGCGGTAATGGCAGCCAGAATTATTGCACTTCACGATGAAGCCATTGCAGCTAAGCTCGACGCTTTTGCCGCAAATGGATTCAAAATTTAATTCTGCCATGAAACAGAGAATTTTAGTAACGGGGTGTCATGGACTTTTAGGCCAGAAACTAGTTGAGTTTCTGGATCCGGATTTCTGTGAGTTGCACGGAGTAGATCTCCAAAAGGAAAACTACTTTGCGGAGAGAAAACGTTACCATTATCACTGTCTGGATATAACAAAACGGTCTGAGGTTATAGAGTTGGTCCGTTCGATCAAGCCAACATGGATCATTAATACGGCGGCAATGACGGCCGTTGATGCCTGTGAGTTCGAAAAGGAACGATGTTGGCAGATAAACGTTACATCTGTTAAACACCTTGTTGATGCTGCGCGGCGATTTGATTCGCGTCTAATTCAGATATCAACCGATTACGTGTTTGATGGTGAAGCTGGACCTTACACCGAACTGGACAGAGTAAACCCTATCTCCTATTACGGAAAAAGCAAACTTGCCGCCGAGAACGAAATTATGGGTGGTGGGATTGACTGGGTTATAGCGAGGACGGTGGTGTTATTTGGTCATGGACGGAAACTGAAACCCAGCTTTGTTCATTGGCTGGTTTCTACGCTCAAAAAGGGCTCCGAGGTCAAAATAGTCACCGACCAGATTTCCAACGTTACTTTGGTTGACGACTTCGCAAAAGCCATAAAGAAGATGGTTGCCTTCAATAAAAGCGGGGTTTTCCATATTTCGGGTAGAGAAGTAATAAGCCGTTTTGATTTCGCCGTCAAGGTGGCGGAATTTTACGATTTGGACAAGAGTTTAATCAAACCGACGATCACAAAGCTTTTGGGTCAACCGGCGAAAAGACCATTACAAAGTGGTTTTGTTGTAGATAAAGCCCAGAAAGAACTTGATATGAAGTTTTGTGACGTGGAAGAAGCTCTTCAGCTTTATAGACAAGAAGAAGCGAAGTTCAATTAATGGAACAGAAAGAATGAAGCAAATAGAAAACATTGTCGCAATAATTCCGACTTACAACGAAAAAGAGAACATCCGAACTGTCATTGACAAGGTTCTGGGTACAGACCCCCGAGTGGCGATTCTCGTTGTGGATGACTCGTCACCAGATGGTACCGGTGAAATCGTTCGGGAGTTAGCCAAAGACAATCCCCGAATCAATATGATAGAACGTAAAGGTAAGCTTGGTCTCGGTACGGCTTATGTTGAAGGTTTTAAATATGCTCTGAAAATGGGCTATGATGCTGTAGTTGAGATTGATGCCGACCTTAGCCATAATCCCGATGATATTCCTCGTTTAATTAAATATGCTGATAACGCACACTTTGTTATCGGCAGCCGTTATGTAAACGGGGTAAACGTTGTCAATTGGCCGCTACGAAGACTGCTTTTATCCTATGGCGCCTCTTTTTATTCGAGAGTTATTACGGGGATGCCATTCCGGGATCTGACCGCAGGGTTTGCGTTAATTCGGAGGGAAGCTCTTGAGTCGATTAACCTGGATAACGTTCGCTCAAATGGATATAGTTTCCAGATAGAGATGAAATTCAAGGCATGGAAAAAGGGTTTCCGGCTTGTTGAATGCCCCATTGTGTTCACAGAGAGAACGCATGGCGCCAGCAAGATGAGTAAAAGGATTATTTTTGAAGCAATTTTGATGGTTTGGAAATTGCGGTTTGGTAGCAGTTCCTGAAATAGAGCACATATTTAAGCAGAGAATTTAGCCGATATCAGCCGCATATCGGCTAATTTTTTTTCGGAAAGATTTTGGAAAGAACGAAGAGTATTCGCCCATTTTAGAACCTAGAACTGCAAATAGAGAAAAGACAAAAAAACTTAACCAGTCAGAAGGCTGTTTTGTTTTCAGTACTTCAAGAGAATGTTTGAGGTATTTTTTCCCGTCAGCGTTTAGCGACTGACCCCTTTTACCAATAATACCGATCTTTTTGTAAACAGCCCCGTTATCAAAATAGCGACAAAAAACCTCGCTGGGAGATAAGTTGTGAGAGTGGGTAACGTTAGCGTCAGGTATATAGGCGATTGAGTGACCCAGGTCCAGGACCTTGCGCGAGAAAACAACGTCTTCGTTTACAGGAATCTTTTCATCAAAAAGAGTCTCTTCAAACCGACCAGAATCAATGCAGCAATTTGCACTACTGAAGAAGTATTTATCCTTAACGGAAAGTGGGCTATCACCTCTCTTTAAGAGGGGTTCGGGTCCGTAGTTGAAAGTCATTCTGCAAAGGTTGTTTATATCTGCCTTTATATCCGGCTCCTGTCTGCCGTAGGTGGCAACAATGTTTCCGTCCTGCATCATTGGCGACACAAGGTTATGCAACCAGGTCGTATGGGTTGGTAAAGCGTCGCCATTCAAGAACACAACGTATCTGCCTTTTGCATGGCGAATGCCAAGATTGCGTGTCTTGGCGTGGTGAAAGGAGTCTGGCTCAATCTCCAGCAACCGGAGTCGAGTATCCTTTTCCAGATAGTTTTTTATTAAACGTATAGAGCCGTCGGTAGAACCGGAATCAACAATAATTACCTCAAAAGGTTGATCAAAATCCTGTTCAAGAATGACAGGAAGGGAGTTGATCAGAACGTTGATAGAGTTCTTGTGGGGGATGATAATTGAGACTAGAGGCTCCATCTAATCTTCCGTAATTGTGTTACAAATGAGGCGAAGTTTGTTGCCTCTATCAATGGTAGAAGATAAGTTAGTAATGGCAAGCACTTCCAGCATATTTGAGGCAGAAATAAACTCTTATTCGCAAATTACATGTAATTCACAAGTAAATTTGTTCAAAAGAGATAAACCTCCAGGAATCATAAAAACTTTATAATGCCAGCTTTTGCCCTTTGCACTTCTTATCTTGAACCGATTATTTTTCACGACTGCTAACATACAGAAATATTTTTCCGTTTATAAATGTAGAACGGGACAAACAAAAGTTATCTGGAGTAAGAGCATGAAGGACTTTGTCCTCGACTTTGAAAAACCGATTATAGAACTCGAGAAAAAGATTGTCGAAATGCAGGAGCTTTCCAACACCGGCAATGTTGATATAACCGACGAGATCACCCAGCTCGAAGAAAAGGCCGTGAAGTTACGCGAAGAGGTTTACAATAACCTTGATCGCTGGCAGATGGTACAACTGGCTCGGCACCCGCAACGTCCGTTTACCCTCGATTATGTCGAGTTAATGACGGAGCACTTTCAAGAAATTCGAGGAGACAGGACCTTCCGCGATGATCACTCCCTGGTCGCAGGGTTGGCATCAATAGACGACCTGAATGTTGCTCTTATCGGCCACCAGAAAGGCCGGAATACAGCACAGAACATTGACCGAAACTTCGGAATGCCACATCCTGAAGGTTACCGCAAGGCTTTGCGTACGATGAAACTCGCCGAAAAATTTGGCAATCCAGTACTTACGATGATTGATACCTTTGGGGCCTATCCTGGATTGGGAGCTGAAGAGAGAGGTCAATCCGAAGCGATAGCACGTAACCTTTTCCAAATGAGTCAACTTCGCGTTCCGATTGTAGCTGTTGTAATCGGTGAAGGCGGTTCTGGTGGAGCGCTGGCCATTGGTGTTGCCGACAGGGTAATCATGTTGGAACACTCAATCTATTCCGTTATTAGCCCAGAGGGTTGTGCATCGATTCTCTATAGAGACGCTGCTCTGGCAAATAAAGCAGCCGAGGCACTCAGGCTAACTGCACCTGACTTGCTGGAATTGAAGGTTATCGACGAAATCGTCAAAGAACCATTCGGTGGTGCACATCGAGACTGGGAGAAAACGGCGGCTGACCTCAAGAAAACAATTCTTCGTAACTTTAGAGAGCTACAGAAGCTTGATCCAGACGAGCTTGTTGAGCAACGAATTGAAAAATTTGGGGCTATTGGAATGTTCGCGGAAGAACTTCAGGCAGAAGAATAGAAATAAAACCCCATCCCGAAACTTCGAGATGGGGTTATTCATTTTACATATATATCAAGCACCCGCATACTCATCGCGGCGTGCTTTTTCTTTTAACTTTTCAAGCCTCTGTTTCTGCGATGAAACTTGACTATGGAGAATCTTAATCTCTTCAAAATAGGAGAGGGCTTCTTCGCTATCCAGAACGTTCTGCTGCTCTTCACCTACCTTCATTTGAAAGGCCAACTCGCCCAATTCAGCATACCTTGCCTTTAAGCGTAAACGCAAGGTGGCGATTTCCATTTCAATTATTCCTCTCTGAGCGAGATCGCCGGTAACGTTGGCGGTGCGGTTGAACACACGGTCCGCAGCGTATTTTAGACGTTTCCAAGTTGAGTGGGTTGAAGAACGACCAAAATTATAAGGATCCCTATCCTGGTATTTCTGGTCTTTGGAATCTGTCATTTCATTTCCTCCTTGCTAATATCTTAATATAATTTAGAATTAATTTAAATGGTACAAAACAGGAGAAAATAAGGGAGTTAATTCCGCATGAAAGATTTATATCATTCTATGAAAAAGAACACTTTTCCCTTAAATTGGAACACATTCAAATCCATTCAACAATAGTCCTTCAGGAGTATCGAAATGAAATATTGTCGACCGTCATTCCTCACGATTATTTTTACCATTCTATTGATTAGTGCTTTTTCCACAACCTCCGCACAAAGCGAAACAATCAAGCTCGATTCCTGGATTACTACTGAGGTTGTCCATATTCCCCATGCGATTATTGATGAAGATTTTAGCGCAAACCAACTGGAAAATTTATTAACGACCCTTCCTGTGAATATTTCAAGTTTTTGGCCGGAACAGGGAGAAAAAATTCAGTTTGGTCCATGGGGCGACACACGTTTTGCCAGTGGGTCATTGGATTTTGGTGGATATCCATCCAGTAAAGCCAACGAAATGTCCGTTCTGGAAAAAGTTTCTAATGGCGACGGTGGGACATGGTTTTCTATGGCGGCAACATATTTGGATTCGCCAGAATGGCAAAAAGCAACCTTGAGCCTAGAGGGTGATGCTGCTGTGAAGTTATTCCTCGATGGAGAGGAAGTCTTTGGAAGAACAGCCGTTATGACCGACGATGAAGAAAACCTCACAGATGAAATCACCCTTGATCAGGGGCGACATGTAATTATTCTCGCAACTGCTATTAACGCTGAAGAGTTACCTCAGGCGTGGGATTTTCAGATTTCACTCGAGTCTGAACAAGTATTACCCAAAAACACAATAGACCCCAAACACCCCTTTGACATCACAGACTATTTTATGCAGGAGTCAATCTCTGACATGATGATCAACCACAAAGGGACATTGGTTGCGGTCAAAAGGGGAAGCTGGATAAAAGAAGAGAATAAAAAAGAGTATAAGCTTGAAATCTGGGATATCAGCAAAGGAAAGGTCATCTGGAATTACGTGCAATCAGGTTCCTTTTCTCTCTACGGTTGGGCACCGGACGATTCTGGATTATTAATTAAGATGACAGGTGTTGAAGGAACAGACCTGAACCTATGGAACGAACAAGACAATAGCTTTAAACGTATAGCAAAAGGTTTACAAGACGCCAGCTCGTTTACATGGGCGCCTGACGGTAAGGGTCTATATTTCACAAAGAATGTGGCGTACGAAGAGTCAGAGAACCCCTATAAGGTGATGTGGAGTCTGGAAGATCGATGGACAGGGTGGCGTGACTTAACACAGGTATGTTATCTGGGGCTTTCCGGTCAAACGGAGGTCGTCCTTGTGGAAGGACGTTATGATCCAGACAACCTCGTGGTAACACCGGACGGATCAAAACTTGTAATCCAACGCTCCATTCCCTATACCGAAAGACCGTTTGAATTGGTGGAATTTTTTACCATTGACACCAAAACCGGGCAATCGGAAAAGATATATGAAGAGAATTTTCAAACGGTTTCCGGGATGGCAATTAGTCCAGATGGAACAAAGCTGGCCTTTGCCGCACCCAGATTTCCAGTAACAGGCAACAATAACGAAAACCCGGCAATCAATTATTACGATAAAGACCTGTACATCCTCGACTTGGAGACAGGCGAAGCAACGAACGTTTCACCGGATTTCGACCCGGCTGTTGATATCATCTATTACGGAACCGGTCGCGGAAACGATGAAGCTTTCACATGGCACGATGATGGCCACCTGATCTTTCCTGCTCTGCATAATAAAAAGGCCTACTTCTGCGTCTACTTCCCCGAATCGGGCAATATTTCAACACAACTCCTTGAAACACCTGGTTTCAGCAATCTGACTGTTGCAACAGGAAAAAAGGCTAGAACAGTTGTATACTCTGGAGATATAACAGCGCAACTTAGCGACGTATACTGGTATAACACGAAGAAGAAAAAGGGTGGAAAACTCTTTGTCGTATCGCAGGAACTCAAGAAGAGAACAACTCCTCCAACAAGAGTTGATGACTACGACTATGTTAATTCAGACGGCGTCACCGTCCCGGGCTATCTCTACTACCCTGAAAACTATGATCCAGAACAAAGCTATCCCATGGTTATTGACACCTACGGTGGGGTGATTGGGTTTGGTGATGGTTGGATGTGGGGCAGTTCAGTTTATGCAAGCCGAGGCTATTTCTGTTATATCCCTGTTCCGAGAGGTGCAGCAGGATACGGGAGTGAATTTGCTGATACCCATCCCAACGATTGGGGTGAATTGACAAGTCGAGATATAAACGAAGGCGTCCGCCACATAGTAGAAAACGTACCAGGTGTTGACGGGGAGCGTGTCGGTTTTGTTTCGGGAAGTTATGGTGGTTTCCTTGCGATGTATCTTCTCGCCATGCCCAAAGACCACAAAGATTACTATCCCTATGCCACAGCGATTAGTGACTATGGAATCAGCAACCTTGCTTCCTATTGGGGAAAAGGTTGGTGGGGCTATCTCTATTGCGATATGGCTTCTGCCGGATCCTTCCCCTGGAATGCACAGCAATGGTATATAGACCATTCTCCTCTCTACTGGGCGGATAATATTACCGCGCCGCTTCTGTTGGTACATGGGGACTCAGACAACAATGTTCCTGTCATGGAATCCGACCAGATGTATACAGCCCTAAAGGTATTGGATAGGGAAGTTGCCTTTGTCCGCTTCCCGGGTGAAGACCATGGCGTGGCGGGTAAACGTACCAGCTATATAACCAGTAAAAAAATGCATATTGAATGGTTTGATAAATACCTGAAGAATCAGGCTGGAGCCTGGGATGACAGGATGGAAGACGAAAAGAAATAAGCTGTTGACTTAGGAAGATAGGTTTGCTTTAATATCATAGGCTGAAGTAAATAAGCTAACCACTTTTTGGATAAGGCATGAAGAAACTAAAAGACGATACAAATCTCGACGATTTTTTTGATCGTTTAGCCAAGGCAAAGAACCGTGTTCTGATTACAGACTTTGGCGGAACGCTCGCCCCCATTGTATTTGAATGGAGGATGGCGAAACCCTACAAAGGAATCAGGAGTAAAATCAGCCAGATAATGGAAGATTCTAAAACACGGGTAATAGTTATAAGCGGTAGACCCCTTCATGACCTTAAGGTGAAGCTAGACTTGGAATCACCCCCTGAACTATGGGGAACTCATGGCTGGGAACGTCTGACAGAGGATGGACGGTTTGAAATCTGGCAGATTGATGAAGTCCATGAAAAGGCACTTGAAGAAGCGATTTTCTGGGCACGCGAAAACCACATGGTTGATCGCCTTGAGACAAAGGTGGCAACTGTGGCCTTTCACTGGGAGGCGGCGGTAACGGTTGAACGTGAACGTATCCAACCAATGGCAATCGAAAAGTTTACTGATATAGCAAATAGAACCGGTCTCTTATTACACGAGTTTAACGGAGGCGTGGAACTCCATACTCCGGGCAGAAATAAGGGAGTTGCTGTAGAAACGGTTTTAAAGGAGATGGACGAGGATACTGTGGTCGCTTGCGTTGGAGATGACCTTACAGATGAAGATGCTTTCAGGGTGCTTGGCGATAGAGCTCTGAATATTCTGGTAAGAACAGAATACAGAGAAACGGAAGCCGATCTCTGGCTACGTCCGCCAAGAGAATTATTGCGATTCTTTGATAGATGGATTGACGCAACAACCAGTCCGGCTAAAAAGAAGAAAAAGACAAAGAAAAAAGATTAACGCAATTGTTAACTATAAACGAGGGTGTGTTTTTTCAAAAACACACCCTCTTCTTTTTTGCTAGTTATCAATAAGATTGTCAGAAATTTAAGAAACAAAACCCAGAGAATAAAAAGGAGGTAAATCTAAAGGAAAAAAACGATGAAACGGCATGGTTATAAAAACAATGAAGAAAAACGCAATATCGGGCGACAAGAGAAAAGACTTAAAGGTAGTGCTAAGAAACATCGGTATTTGTTATGCTAACAGGCAAGATAACCGTATATGCATAAAGAAATAAGGCGGTGTAGAACCAGTGAAATAAACTTTTTTCTCCTAGAACCCCATTTCTGATATCAGCGACTTCCATTGCTTGTGGGCCATTGTTTCCCAGGAATAATTCCTCTTAAATTCTTTTCTTATTGTTTCCATATCCGGTCTGATATTCGCATTATTATCAATCAGAGAGCGAATGTCTTTTGCAAGAGCTTCAACGTTTCCGTAGGGTGAAACCAATCCAAAATTCTTTTCAAGAGCAAAATGACTTGCTTTATTTTCCTTGTTAATTAGAACAGGGCGACCTACCATCATCGCCTCGTAAAGCTTATTTGGGGCACCATAAACATAGTTTAATCTAACGGGGTTATAGTGGGCAAAAACAGCAAGACTACCCGCGGAAATACGGGGTACATCTTCGTAGGGAACCACTCCTAAAAAATGAACTCTGGGGTGTTTTAGGAACACGTTTTTAACAAAATCCCCTTGCGGCTTTCCTGTTACAATAACATTGATATCTTTTACGCGGTTTATTGCCTCAAAAAGCGGTTCGATCCCGTGAATATTATCATCAAATGTTCCCCCGGCATAGATAAAATTATCGCACGGCAGGTCAGTCATTGGGGATAGGTTTTCAATGTAGTTTGGGGAGTTATAAACGACAGTTGAATGTTTCGGCAATACTTTATGCCAATCAAGGCGCTCCTGACAGACTTCAACGACAGCATCAACAGTTTTCATTGCCACTGAAGATAAGAACCGCCACAAAAAATTGAATTTTTTGAGTGGCCCAAGGATCCTCATTCCAATACTATCATAAAGGTCGAGAACCAACTTGCCATGTTTGGGAATTATCCTGAAAGTAAACGGTAGTACATATTCTTCGTTCACCACAATGACGATATCAGGCTTAATCTCGTCCAAGGTTTTCTTTATGTAACGGAAGAAACCAAAGATGTCAGTCAGGGTTGAGGCACCGGTTCCCATGACACGATCTTCAATGTGATAGGTAATACCTTCGGGGTAGTTCGTGTCCCATTGATGTTTGCGATGACAACCGATAAAATGAACTTCACGGAACATTGGCTGGAGAACCTGCAAGGTTTTCTTTGCACGAACGTAGGCAGGCGTGTCGGAGTATATATAGACTACTTTAGCGTCAAACGTTGACATCAATAGCTCCCGAGGATAAGCAGAAAAGAAGGTAAAGAGAGGGTTTCCTTCAGGCAAGAAATCTGGAGCTGATTGTAACATGAGTTTGGTGTTGCATGGAAGTAGTGTCAATGAGGTGAAATCAGAGAATTGGATAATGTGTTGAGTGAAGGGTGCTCTCGGAAGAAAGAAAAGGAATAAACGGTGTTTTTGTAATTATCTTTGTTGCTGAAAGCAAAAGACACGAGATATAGGAACTCTGATGGAAAAGATAAAAACGGGTGTAATAGGCGTTGGCCGATTGGGGAGATTTCACGCGCAAAAACATGCTGCAAATGAAGCCGCGGAATTTCTCGGAGTGTTTGATCCGGATATCAAAGCTGCACAAAAAGTAGCCAAAGAAACAGACAGCCGGGCATTTGAAAGCATGGAAGAGCTATTGGCTGTTGTTGATGGAGTCAGTGTAGCAGCTCCCACAACCCTTCATCATGACGTTGGGATGAAGGTTCTGGACGCAGGCGTCCACATGCTGATGGAAAAGCCAATTGCCGCAGACTCTTCCCAAGCGAAAGAGCTTGTACAGAAAGCTGACCAGAAGGACCTGATCCTTCAAGTGGGACATATCGAACGATTTAACCCCGGCGTGACAGCGCTGCGTGGCGTTGAGTTCAATCCCCGGTTTGTCGAAGCCCACCGTTTGGCCCCCTATTCTCCTCGTGGTGCCGATGTGAGTGTTATCCACGATTTGATGATTCACGACCTTGATGTGTTACTTCATTGGATGGGACATGAGGTGGAAAGGGTAGATGCTACAGGCGTTTCTGTTATCACAAAAGAGACAGACATTGCAAACGTTCGAATCCATTTCAGTGGAAATCGTGTAGCAAATCTGACCGCCAGCCGTATTTCACTGAAGAGAATGCGGAAGTTCCGTATGTTTGATGAAAACGCATACATTTCGGTGAACTTTGAAAAGAAACGAGCAGAAATATTCAAGCGCGTCCCCAAAGGTACTCCGAAATCCTTACCAATTCCCGGTGCGGAAGATTCCGATCTCAGAATGGTAATGAAAAAGACACGAGCCAAGAAAAACGAAGATGCACTAGCCCGCGAGGTCGATGCATTTATACAATCCATAGCAACCAATACAAAACCTGTAGTTGGCGGACTTGAAGCCACCAAGGCTCTTGAACTGGCAGAGGAAATTGCCCGCCAGTGCAAGGCCTGATTTTATAGATATCAGGAACAAAAAAAGGGGGCTGATTTTCAGCCCCCTTTTTCTATTGTTTTGATCTATCTGAACTATTTAATAATCAGGTTTTCACTATCGATGGGGGCGAGGAGCATTGAATTATTGTTCTTCATGAATTCAATATCTTCTTCGAGTTCCATGTAGGTTTTAAACCCTGAAGGCATCTGGTTCGAAATCATAGACTGGAATTCATGGGAAATATTGAATCCAAAAACACCGGGATAAATCACAGCATCCACGTTGTCCGTTTCAATATTTGCCATACCCTTGGCGATATCAATAGCCTCTTTCAGACCACCGAGGACATCGATGAGCCCATTTTCAAGAGCATCTTCACCGGACCAGATTCTACCCTGACCGAGTTCATGAACCCGTTCCATGTCCATTCCACGACCTTCACTAACCTTGGTTCGGAACGTATCGTATGTATTCCTCATGGATTTCAGTATGATGGCCTGCTGCTCGTCATTCCAACGTTCAACACCCATTAATCCAGAGTTTCGTCCGAAGCTGACACCGTCAACACCGATTCCCAGCGTATCAAGTAGGCCGTCAAAGGCAAACTTACCACCCCAGACACCAATTGAACCTGTAATACAAGTCCTTGGAGCGACAATGGTATCAGCAGAGCAAGAGATATAGTAACCGCCAGATGCTGCGAGGTCAGACATGGAGACCACAACCGGAATATGCCTTACACCTTCAATACTTCTGTCAGTGGTTATCGCCACTTCTCTCTGGATAATATCGGAAGCAAGTGAAGAACCACCGGGAGAATCAACACGGAGAACAATAGCCTTCACGCGTGGGTTTTCACGAGCATTTCGTATTGCCGCTGCAACTGTTGCGCTACCAAGTGTTTTGTTTCCGGAGAATGGACTACGGTTACTGCTACCTGTGTTGATCGTACCTTCAGCCACTACGATGGCAATCTTTGGTGACGTCATATCCTTCCACTCTTCGGAAGGAGGAGCAGTCATGAAGTAACCACCCTCAGAAACGATGGGGGTGTTTTCAGAGAGGCTCATCGCCTTTTTCAACTTCTTCATAAATTCGTCCGGGTAGACGAGCTGGTCCACCAGTCCAAGTTCTTCGGCTTGGTGTGCTTCAACAAGTGCGCTATCAATCCAGCTTTCAACGGTTGAATTGGTAACGTTTCTGCTGGCAGCAACAGATTCGACAATTTCATCCCAGATTGAGCGGAAGAAGTTTTCGGTTGCTTCACGAGCTTCGTCACTCATATCGCTTCGGTTAAACATCTCTGTGGCTGATTTATAGTCGCCAACATGAAGGAATTGCGGTTCAATCTTCAGTTTATCCAGAAGCTCTTTGAAATAGAATTGCTTCGAATTGATTCCGGGAAGAATGATAGAACCTGCGGGGTAAAGGAAGACCTCGTCCGCTACAGAGGCGAGGTAATAACTTCCTAAACTGTAATTCTTAGAATAGACAACGACCTTTTTACCCTTTGCTTTAAATCTTTCCAGGGCGTCACGGATTTCAACAAGATCGCTGAAACGTACCGATGGATTTCTGATGTCAAGCCAGATTCCAGCTACTTCGGGATCGTTGGTAAGTTTTTGGAGTCGTGAAATTACCGAATACATCGTTTTGCTTCTGGGCGCAAAGAAACTGAATGTCGTCATTTCTTCTTCATAACGACCATCAAGCCTGATCCTGACGATTCGGTCTTTCATGAATTTGTCAGCAATTGATGGCTTCCATGTTGAAGAAAGTCTTAAAGAACTGACACCGGCATCTTCCGGTACACCAGCAGCAGAGTTGCTTCTGAATCCGTTATAGGTTGAAAGCTCAGTTGAACGGACGCTAAATGAAAGCCCGGCAAAAGCCACTTCACTATCGAGAGAATAGCCACCACGCAAGTAAACACCATCGAGTGCTTTCCAACTTGCAGTAAATGTGGGGTCCATTTCGTCGCCGTAATTATTGGTGGCGTCTTTCCATAAGTTAACGTCTGCGGTCAGTGTTAAATCGGGACCGAAGGGGCGCAGTGCCAGCCCAAGGTTGTAGGCGGGTTCAAGGACTGTCCCGGCAGAATTACCACCGATAGCGTTGGTAATGTTGGCCCCGAGGGAAATCCACCTTGTGGGACGGATCAGCATACCTAAATCCCAACTATTTTCTCTTGCGAGATTGTCAGACCAATGGTAAGCCATACCAATCTGGAATCCCTCAGAAATTTCGCTGGATAGGGCCGTTGTGTAGCGCCTGTATCTATCGCCTTGATTGACTTCTTCCACACCGAAGCCCAGACCACCCAAATTCAACCCTATGGCATAATCCGAATTGTAGATATTGGAGTAACCATCGAGGCTCATCGGTCGAAGATAAATCAGCCCGCTGCTGCCATCAGCACCAACACCGGCGGAATTTGTCCATAGCCCGGAGGTTGGTGATGGGAGTGCAACTGGATTATAAGGCATGGCAATAAGGTTACCAGAACCCGGTGTAGACATCGGATTATGAGGTTGCGCGTTTAGAAAAACCGGCAGTGCTAAGAGTAAGATTAGCAGTGCGGTTGAAAATTTACTCATTTCAAGTCTCCCTCGACTTATTTGTATTGTATTAGAGTTGTCGTTTTCTTTTTAGTAGCAATGAAACCAAAGCTTCTTCCAGCGGAGTATCGGTTTGAAGCAAATGGTGGTGAATGTTGTGTTTAGAACAGCCTTCGCGAATTTTTTTTATATGATCAGACATAGCATCACGATATCCTTCTTTTACTTGCCATGGATCAACGACCATAGAACCACCACCTTCGAGCTCCTTGAACAGCGCTTCCCGTTTGAAATCAAAAGTCAGTTCGATGGGATCCAACACATGGAAGAGGAGAATTTCGTGACCGAGGTGACGGAAATGGTGAAGGCCGTTAATAATGCTGTCAGCATCATCAAAGAGGTCTGAAATCATTATAATCAGCCCCCTTCTCCCGGATTTTTCAGCAACTGAGTGAAGTATTGGACCTAAAGCTGTGTCACCACCGGGGATAGCGTTTTCCAGATGCTTCCAGAGTTCATTACGCCAGATTGTTGCGCTTCTTGGAGGCAGGGATTCTTTAATCTCCGTATCACACAAGGTTAATCCAACAGCATCTCTTTGTAAAAGAAGTAGATAAATCAAAGAAGCGGCGAGAGTTCTGGAATATTCAAACTTGGTTACATGGCTATTTTGACTCTTGAATCCCATTGACCCGCTGATATCCAGCAAAATATTTGAACGAAGGTTTGTCTCTTCCTGATACTGTTTTATGTAGAAACGGTCCGAACGACCATAAACCCGCCAGTCGAGATGACGCAGACTGTCGCCAGGTTGATACATACGGTGTTCCGAAAACTCCACAGAAAATCCGTGGTAGGGACTCTTGTGCAAGCCGGTAAGAAAACCCTCCACAACACCCTTGGCTCTTAATGAAAGAGGTTCAAGTTTGTGGATAAGTGATGAAGAAACAAGCTCTTTGTTGATAGTGTCAGGCATTTGGGCGTTTCTTGTTAATCCCAGCTAGTTGATCATTTTCACATCAGAGAGAAGCAACTATCTTGCCAATTATTTGATCTGTGTCAATTCCGTCTGCTTCAGCTCTAAATGTTCGTACAATTCTATGCCGCAGGACGGGTTTTGCAAGTGCAGCAATATCCTCAACTTCTGGCGTGGGGCGACCGTTCAAAAGGGCTCTGGCCTTGGCTCCCAGAATAAGGTTCTGCCCGGCGCGAGGACCCGCTCCCCAACGGACCCACTCTTTTATAAAATCAAGAGGGGAATCATCTGGACGGGTTGCTCTGACAAGATTAACGGCAAAATTGAGGACGTTTTCGGAAACGGGGACCCGGCGGACGAGGTCTTGAATTTCAAGAATGTCCTCAGCGGATATAACAGAGATAATTTTGTCTTCGGAAATAGTTGTTGTGGTTGAAATAATTTCAAGCTCTTCTTCTAAAGTCGGATACTCTATCTTCAGCTCCATCATGAAGCGGTCAAGCTGAGCTTCTGGTAAGGGATAGGTCCCCTCTTGTTCAATGGGGTTCTGGGTTGCCAGAACAAAAAACGGCTGATCCAGCTTATAAGTCTGTCCTGCTGTTGTTACTTCCTGTTCCGCCATCGCTTGGAGCAGGGCTGCTTGAGTTTTTGGAGGTGTACGGTTGATTTCATCGGCAAGGATGACTTGCGAAAAAACCGGTCCCTTTACAAACTTAAATTCTTTTTTACCGGAACTACGGTTTTCTTCAATAATTTCTGTTCCAGTGATATCTGAAGGCATTAAGTCCGGGGTGAACTGGATTCGGTTAAAGCTCAAGTCCAAAGCTTCTGATAGTGAACGAATCAGGAGTGTTTTTGCCAAGCCGGGAACACCAACCAGAAGAATGTGCCCTTTTGTTACGACAGAAATCAGCAGATGCTCTATAATATCCTTCTGTCCGATAATCGTTTTGCTTATCTGGCTATCCAGGGATTCTCTGATGTTTTTGATTTTTTCAAGGGTGGCAATGTCGTTACTCATAAAAATATCCCGTCTGTTGTCTTTAATGATGAATCTTTCAAAGTAGGGCGCGGATTTTTTTTTATCAACTGATAACCTCCAGAAAAGCCAGAGTCACCTTCGGAACCAGAATGGTAATCCAAGAGTTACACCATTGTGTTTGAGCCGAAGGGAAAAAGCTATAATGAAAAAAAAGAACGAAAAACCAAGTTTAACAAAAACGGTAATTTCCTTTATTAAGGAAGCCGCAATCATCCTTGGCATTGTGTTTATAATCAAGGTTGGAGTGGTTCAAGCCTACCATGTGCCAACGGGTTCTATGGAAAAAACAGTAATGACCGGCGATCTGGTGCTTGTAGACAATATTACTCTCGGCCCAAGAACACCTCATTGGATAGGTATACCCTATACTAAGGCAGGATTTAACGTTCCTGCCGTCAAACTTCCTGGAATCAGGGATGTAAAACAGGGCGACATCGTCGTTGTAAAAGTACCCGTAGAAGACAAAATTCCCTACTTGAAGCGAGTCGTTGCTGTTGGTGGCCAGACGGTTGTTGTTCGGGATAAGAAGCTGTTCGTAGATGGAATCCAGCAGGAAGATGAATATGTAGTCAATGGCGACCCACAAATGTTATCAAAAGGGATGAGGCAATATGGCATTCCATCTCGTCTGGGAAACAGGGATCAATGGGGTCCATTCAAAGTACCGGAAGGTCAGATATTCCTAATGGGCGACAATCGAGATTTTTCTGCAGATAGCCGTTATTTCGGACCGGTTTCAGAGGAGAGTGTCATTGGAAAAGCCAGAATGGTGACAATGTCGTGGGATAGTGACAGTAAAACGCCTCTTTGGAAAAAGGTGAGATTTAAACGAATCGGAAAAGTGTTGTAATAGTACTTTCAGTCTAGAGAGAAATAAATACAAGGTGTCATCTTGAACGAAGTGAAAAATCTCGATTTTATTTTTATAACTACGAGATATTTCCCTGCGCACAGGATGACACCTTTTTGTAACCAGACTATTCTTCTATACCAGCAATCCTGAATTCTTCAACTAATCTTTGATACCAGGGATAATATTCTCCTCGTATTTCATATCGATAAAGGTCGGGATTGTAAATGTAATATGGAGCCTCTGACCTGAATCGATTCAATATTTCTTCAGCATTCTGTAATCCCAGAATGGCATTAACGAGGTAGGTTATATCTGGTGGTGTCAAATCTTGCTTGATCGACCCAACAATTTTTTGTGCTTCATCCGGTTTTTCAGACGCAACCAGGAAAAGGGCCCTGTAGGATTTTGCCAAGGGACTTTCGGGATGTAGTATTTCCACCTCGTTGATCTGTTGTTCCGCTCTTCCCAACAATCCGGCTTCAAGCAGATAGCGCGCAAAATCCAGACGGTATTCCATTACTCCGCTACGCCACGTTACCAATTTTTCAAAAACGTTAAATGCGCTATCCTGAAGTGTAGAGTCTTGTTTTTGTATTGCAAGCTCAGCCAAACTCACCGCTTGTCCCCAAAGACCTCCGGGGAGATCAGACTGTGATTCAAGGGCTGAAACAAAACTCGGGTAAGCAAGCTCAGGCTCGCCAGTGAGCAGATATTGTGAACCAAGCGCAAGGTGAAGTGAAGACAGGTCATCGTTCAAAGTGTCTTCTAATGCAGACTTTAATAGAGGCACAATTTTCTCACTAAACGGATTCTTGGTATATAGCGCAGACGTATAAAGGCTATAGCCGTCCGATTCGTGGGGGTAGGCGGTATAGTATTTTTCAGCATAACCGGTGGACAATGAATCCAGATCAAGGATAGAACAAATATAGGATTTTGCGGATAAAACAGAACGAGTGGAATCAAAAGCTTCAGGAATCTTTTGAAGATGGAACCACGACGAATCGGCATCACCGCGTTCAAGCATCTGGTAGGCGCTATTAACAGCTCCAACCGCCTCATAGGGCATCATATCTTCAACGGAAAAGAAATGTTCTACAAGCGCGACTAACGCCGTATCGAGCTCGAATAACCGTTCACGGACTATCTCACGATCATCATATTTATCTATCATTGGCGAAACATATGCATTCGCGCCTTCAGCAAAATATTCCCATACGGTAGATTTCTGGTAACGACTCATAAAAGTCTCGATACCATTTGCATCCTTTTCTTTTGACAATCGGAATTGAGTCTCGATTCTTTCTTGTTCTGGAGCAGTAAGGATTCCGTGAACCTGATGCGTTAATTCATGGATTACGGTATTGTACCCACCGTAATAGATTCTCTCGACATCTTCTATACCGGTAACGGTGTGGTAGCCACCCGCTCCCCGAACATCATCCCAGAGTCGGGAGTCGAGGTTGATTCGTTGATTCCTTAGAGATTCCATTCCCGGCGATTCAGACAGTAGTTCGTATAGAGGTTTGATATAATAGGTGTGATTTGTAGAAACCAGCACAGGCACAAAGTGTTTCCATGGCTCAACGGAGAGGGCTACAATCTTTTTGTGCCGTGGAGTCAGCTCGTCCCAGTTCACAATATATTCTTCGATTTTTGGAACAATGGGCTCTGGTATGGATCGGACTTTTTCCCGTTGCTTGAGACGGCGACCGGAGATTAAGAGTCGCCTCGACTCCTGTATTTTTGCAATCACAGCATGTGCACGACCATAGGATGGACAATACTTAAGTGCTTCCATGCATTGGGCTTCCGCTTCGGAGTAGTTTTCTTCCTGCCAATTGACTGAAGCAAGGATAATATAGGTTTCCACCCATTGGGGGTGTAGTTGAATCGCAGAATTAAGAAGTTCAACGGCTTCATTTTGAAGGCCGCTTTTTAATAGAGACCGAATATCGGTGAGGATTTCGATGTTTGATGAATCGGCAAAACAGTCTGGATACTTTTCCATTATCTGTGAATAATTAAGCGTAGAATATCCATTGCCGAGGTAATAGTGAGCGTTCTCGTGGTAGGGATTTACCTCCAGAATGAACGCAAAAACGTCAATGGCTTCGCTTACCCTGCCCAGCCGGATTAAAGTTCTTCCGATATCAAAGAGGATGTTGGTTGAAAAATATCCCTGATCGAGGGCAGACTTCAGGGTGTCGAGGGATGCCGCGAATTTTCCTTGTCGATACAAGGTCTTGGCAACACCACGCATTAACTCTCCCCTGACAACGGGTGATTCACTAACCTTTAGACCTTCAAGAAATGCCTTCTGGGCTTCTTCTAGATCGTGAGCCCTTTCAAGCATGGTCCCATCGGCAAGGTATTTAATATCGTCGAGTAGTGTAGGCCAGGAGTAGTAATACGATTTATAAATGTGGTCAAAATTCTCGTAGATAAGATCTTTTTTCAAATCACGGTAAGCTTTTGTCCAGTGTGGTCCTGTCGTGTGATCTTCTCCGTTGATTTGAAGCGGATAAACATCATTTGAGAGTTCAAAAAATCCTCGGTCAAACATGGCCAGCTCATAAAGAGCTTCACTCCTGTCGTCCCACGGATCGATTTGGTCGTAATCGTTATTCCTGCACCACATGCCAAGCTGGTAAGTGAGGATAAGGTGTTCTTCACCCGAGGAAGCAACCCATTGATTGTGCAAGGAATCGTGAATGGTTTTAACCCAGTCACCCATGTTGTCGTCTTGGGACGCACTAGTTTCGGATGGGGTCAGGGTAAATACAAACATGAATGCCAGTAGAGATGTAACCAGAGTGTGGAAAATACTGTTACGAGAAAACCTTTGATTAATAATTGAAGGCACGATACTATCTCCTGATATAGCAAAGAATAACAATGTTCACTTATCTGTATTCGTAAAGGAACTCTGCCTCTTCGAGACGGGCTCCGTTATGGTCAGCAACGGCAAATTTTGATGGTCCCCACATGGAAACGCCAGCGTAAGAACCTGATTTATCAACCAAATAGAACTTCAATCCAAAGTTGGGATTCCCTTCGGAATTTAGCAATCTCTTTTCTGAGGTTTTCTCAATAACTCTGCGGAGAACTTCCAGGCCGGCGTCGAGAGGTGATTTGCCTTGACGCATCAATTCCACCCCAAGGTGACTGCAAAGGTTTTGAAGGTTTGCTTCTCCTCTTCCCGTACTGCCACAAGAGCCAAAATCGTTGTCGACATATAACCCGGCTCCGATAATTGGAGAGTCACCAACCCTCCCGGGAATCTTAAAGGCTAGTCCGCTTGTGGTCGTTACACAGGACATGTCACCTTTGGTGTTAATCGCTGAAAGGTGGATGGTGCCGGTAATCCTGTCGACAATGGAGCGGACATCTTCATCCACTTCAGAGGGGTCGGGCGGAATCCAGTCGTCTGCATCGGACATTTTCTGTTTCCAGTATAACCAGACCTTCCTTGACTTGTCGGTTAACAAATCTTCCTCTTTAAATCCGTGAGCTCGAGCAAAACGGAGAGCCCCATCCCCAACAATCAGGACATGGTCGGTCTGTTCGAGAACCAACTTGGCCACACTGGCTGGATTCTTAATGTTTCGGATAGAGGCAACCCCGCCGGCACGATGGGTGGGTCCGTGCATAACGGCAGCATCGAGTTCCACATCTCCATCCTCGTTGGGCAAACCGCCCAGTCCTACGGACATATCATCAGGATCATTCTCAACTAGGGTGACCCCTGCGATAGCTGCATCCAGGGGATCAACCCCATCCATCATTTGCTTCACAGCAAGCTCAGTAGCGGCTAAACCGTTAGCGGAGGCTATTGCCAGGGGTGTTGTAGCCCTTTTGAGGCTGTTGGCGTTAGAGGCAAAAAGTTTTGATGGTGACAGAAATGGCAATGATGCTGAAACGGCAGAAACCGTTGAAATAAAGCGGCGCCTTGAAAGTTGTCCCTTTTTCATACATCCTCCCCGTTAGTCAAGTGAAGGTAGAATAAAGAGGAGGTTAGTTCAAGCGACGGCGGTTAGATTCCGCACATCGCCACTATATTCGATTATACAGATAATAAGATGTGTGCGTTTGTCAAAGAAACAACGGTTCAAGACAATGAATATTTTAAATAACCCGGGGTTGCATATACAAAAAAACAAACGTAAATATAACAACTATGTTAAATATCGTCTGGTGGTCCCTATGGTAAAAAAACCGAAAGAAAACTCAACCGACTCCATGTCAGAGGTGCTAGCGGCAATAGCGAACCCCGTTAGGAGGAAGTTGCTGGAGCGGTTGGCCGACGGTGAGGCCAACGTGAGTGAACTGGCTGGCTTGACCAGTATCTCCATGCCGGCAATATCTCGTCACCTCAGTACTCTGGAGGATGTGGGTTTGATTGCAAGGTCAAAAGACGGGAGACAGAATTTTTGTCGACTGGAGACTAAACCATTGAAGGGGGTCCTGGAGTGGTTGGACAACTTCAAACCTGTCTGGGAGCTTCAACCAGACAAACTGAACGAATATTTGAACATTTTAAAGAAGGGTAGGTAAGAGCTGTAATAATATGAGTATCAGGTTAAAGCCTAATGCTGCTTACTAAAGAATTCTTGTAATAAACAGAAGAGAAAGATATTATAAGAGTTGGAGGATTTGTCTGGAAACAAAAAGAAACGAAGAAAGAAAATTCCAGAAAAAAGAAAACATCAATATTATATTTGCAGAACGACAAAAAAAATAAATGGGGAATAAAATGGATAAATCACGTCTGCAAAGAAATAAACTAAGAGGAAAAAAGCAGACGACGTACACAGGCAGTAAAGGACCGGGAAGTTTAGAGGTTCTTCTGCTTTTATTTTTACTGCTTGGAATAATGATTACTTTGAATTCGCAAACAGATGTTTTGAAAAAATTCCCTCAAGCAGAGCAGGAAACCCTCTTTACACCAGAATTAATGGTCTCAGATCTTCATTACATGTTTGAAACCATGAGCGAAGTTCACCCAAACCTGAATACCTACATCACTGAACAGGAAATTCAGCTCCTGAAAGATAAAGCGGAGGTGGGGTTTACTTCTGAGGAACCACGGACAGAATTCTACAAAGCAGTGGCTCCGGTAGTAGCAAGACTTGGTGACAAGAATACAGGAATCCTCATTCCCCAGGAAGAACGAGCGGCCTATATCGCTCAAGACGCTCCCCTTTTCCCGTTGGACATCGACTTTAGCGGAGAAGAAACAGTCGTTCTTCATAACTACACCAACGATACCCTATTGGCGCCGGGAACACCGATTCTATCAATAAACGGAGTACCGGTACAGCAGATAGAAAGCACACTTCTAGATTATATCAGTGGACGAGACCCGGAAGAAAAGAAAGAATTGTTGGAAATAAGTTTCCGAGAATTGCAATGGTATGTATTCCGTATGGAAAGTCCGTATGAAATAAATGTCCGTATCACAATTCCCCGACCACGATATAGAACACCGCTGCAAAGAGTTGTGTCAAGGAATGTTATTGGCTTGACTGGGGCTCAACTGGCTGAAAAAGCAAGACCAGAAAAAACACAAGCCCCGTATGAATTGACCTTTAGAGAAGAGGACAATACAGCCATCCTTACTTGCAAGTCACTTTCTGACATCGAAGGTTTGAAAAGCAAATTAGCTGAAATAAAGACTGGCCTGAATACTGAAGAAGCTAAAGGTCTGGTTGTTGATTTAAGGGGAACTAGGGGTTATGACCTTGATGGAGCAAAACTCTTAGGGGAATTTATAGGTGCAGGAAATATAGTAAACCGCGAAGAAATCAGGGTCTCTACCCGCATCAGACGGAAATATGCTCGGATGTTGCCGTGGTACCAGAGATGGTATCCGCCCATTTTTTGTGAAACGTGTAAGATTCTCTGGAATACTAAAAAAGGCGAACTGGCAGTTTTCAGAGGTGTTGAAGACACCACGTCCACGAAGCAGGTTTTTGACGGTTTGATTTCGGTCGTTGTTGATCACGGAAGCGGGGAACTTGCAAGTATGATCGCAGCCGCAGCAAACGAGACGGGAAAAGCAACAACAGTAGGCGAAACCACAGGTAGTAACCCGTTTATTATGTCAGAGCCGATGTCGTTTGGTTTGCCAGAGACCTATTTGTGGGTTACGAGTTCATCGAAAAAAGTTATTGGATTTGGAAACGACATGATGAACGTTCCACCGGTAGTTGAAGTGCAGCAGAACCCACGTGATACACGAAGGGGAATTGATACCGTGCTTGAAATGGCAGTGGAAATTGTGACGGCCAGAGACAGCTAGATAGCGTTTGTATCTCTCTATATATAGGCATCTCGAAAAATCGGGATGCTTTTTTATTATGGAGTCCAGTAACCGTGCTCAGGTGTTGCGCTGGGAGAGCAGGGCATTTCATACTGCATCCGTATTTCTTTAACAATTTTTATCCGTTCGTCCTCATCCATCTTTGCAGAGCCATAGATCATATAACAGAGTTTTCCATCACAGTTCTCTTCCCAACACTTCGCCTTTTCGTGCGATTGGATAGACAACCTCATGTTGTCTGAATGTTCAACACCCAACATCATGTATTGATTTTCCTTCGGCTGAGAGAGCACAGTATAAACGCCCCCGTTTTCAGGGATGTCCTCAACCGAAAAAAACGGACCATCAAATGAAAACCAGCCAATCATTAAACTCATATTTATCTCATTTTTTTTGTTCAAAGATAACGAAGGTCTCTCTGGAGAGAGTTTCCAAGGTGCATCTCAATGGAATCTTATGCATCACAATTAAAGAAGCAACAAATCAGATTGTTTCAATGTAATGGAACGAAAGTAGAAAGGACAGATCATGTCGATACTAAGAGATGAAGACAAAAAGGCAGTTCAGGAGAGGCTTAGCCCAATGACAGGCGAAGTCAAACTGGTAATGTTCACACAGGAAATGGAATGCCAATATTGCCGCGAAACCCATGACCTCTTAAATGAGATTTCAGAGTTGAGCGATAAAATCAGCGTTGAATTCTATGATTTCGTAAAAGACAAAGATAAGGCCGACGCTTACAACATTGACAAAGTACCGGCCACATTGGTTCTTGATCCAGGCGAATCCAGGAAGAACATTCGTTATTACGGTGTTCCGTCAGGTTATGAATTTGCCTCCCTGCTGGACGATATCCTCATGGTATCATCAGGTGATTCGGGGCTAAGTGACGATACAAAGGCGGCACTTGCAAAACTCGAAAAAGAAATCCACATGCAGGTTTTTGTAACACCGACATGTCCTTATTGTCCGGGAGCAGTTCGATTGGCTCACCAGATGGCATTTGAAACGGACAAAGTTACGGGGGACATGGTTGAAGCAACAGAATTTCCTCAGTTGTCGATGAAATACAACGTTCGCGGAGTACCCAGAACCATTATCAACGAAGATGGTGCTGTCGAGGGTATGATGCCTGAGGCAGATGTTCTGAAAGAGGTTTTAAAAGCAGTATAAAATTGGAACTTTAGTGTTCGTCTGACTTATCTTACGGGATGGACACTTCAGATAAAAGAAAAACTGAAACAGAGACCGCCACATTACCAGATGTGCCGGATACTGTAAAAGAGGTGTATCGAGATGATTACGAGTTGGTGCAGCGCGCCTTGAATGGTGACCAGGATGCATCCGCTGAAATTGTCGAGAAACATCAGAAAAACGTGTATAACCTTGGCCTCCGGTTAGGTGGAAACGAATCCGAGGCAGAATGTATCCTACAGGATACGTTCCTGAAGGTTTTTGAAAAGCTATATCTGTTCAAAGGCAATAGCCGTCTTGGAACCTGGATTCATCGAGTGGCCACAAATGAAGCCCTGATGCGAATGCGAAGTCGTAAAGGGAAATATTTTGTGACGATAGAAGAAGAGATTCCAGATAATCAGGATGAAAAAAGCAGTATCGGCTATATCGCCAAAAGTCTGGATCGCAATCCATTGGAATTGACCCTTGATGAGGAGTTGAGGCAGAATTTAGAAGCAGCAATTGCAACACTGCCCACAAACCTTAGAACAGCCTTTGTACTAAAGGATCTCGAAGGTTTATCCATGGCCGAAATAGGCGAAAGAACAGAAAAAACGGTATCCGCAATAAAAGCGGATTTACACAGAGCACGAGTAAAACTCAGGAAGAAACTGGCGGAGTTTGTTGAGGAGAGAGAGCATGGAAAGCTTTGATAAAAAACTGCTGACACCCAATCAGCTTTGTGATGCTCTTGAGGTTCACTTAGGTGCCGAAAAGGGCAAGAAAAAATGTCGTGAACTACTTGATGAGCTAAAGGCAGATCCCGAATGGCGTGCAGAGCTTGATACGCTTGGTTGTACTGTTCAGGTTTACCAGAGGATTGAGGCAAAAGAAGTACCTGAAGATGTCACATTCCGTCTGAAAAAATCCTTGAATCTTAAGTGTGAAGAAAACGGTGATTGTGAATGAGTAAGCCCAAAAAACAGTACTTCATTGTAATTGCAACGTCAATCGTTGGTGCGATATCGGGATGGCTATACTGGCGCTATGTAGGATGTATTGGCGGAACTTGCCCAATCTGGTCAAACCCGTGGATAGCAACAGGTTATGGTGCCCTGCTTGGTTGGTTAATAGGTGGGTTTATCCCGTCAGGAAAAAAGCAGAAAGAAAGTTCTGACGTCAGCAACGAAAACGAATATAAGGCATAAAATGAAGAAGCTTAGTTTTTTGGTTATAGTCCTTTCATTAGGCATAGTTGTTTTTGGATGTGGTAAGGCAGAAACAAACGCCGAAGAGAGTCAAACCGTACCTGAACCACAGGTGCATGCTAGTGATGCTATCGATGATTCACTTCCTGCTGGAATGTTGCAGGCTGGTGAAGCACCCATTGCACCGGACTTTACACTGACAAATGTCGCCGGCGGGACACTGACACTATCCGATTACAAAGGTAAAGTTGTAATTCTTGATTTCTGGGACACGTGGTGTCCACCATGTAAAAAGGAAATCCCCGGGTTCATAGAACTCCAAGACAAATACGGTGATCAGGGCTTGGTTATCATCGGTGCGGCTTTCGGGCGGTACGGTGAGGAAACTGTCGCTGAATTTGCAAAGGAATGGAAGATGAATTACCCGGTTGTAATCGCCGGTCAAGCGGTAAACAACAGTTATGGTGGGATACAATCTATACCCACAACATTTGTAATTGATACCCAGGGCAGAGCACGCTCAAGACATGTGGGGTATGTAGATAAGGCAGTTTTCGAAAAAGAGATATTGGCATTACTGCCAAAATAAACTTTTAAAAACCGGGATTTTGTCCCGGTTTTTTTTTATAATGGACTTATCAAATAGAGTTAAACAAAATTTTTATTACTGAAGGATTAATTTTTATGGATAAGCTGAATATACCAGCAATTCCACCAGGAAGAGGAATATATAGTAATCGTACACTAAATATGCGATCATTGAAGGCTATCGGTTACGACATGGATTACACCTTGATCCATTACTTTTCAGATAGCTGGGAAAAGAAGGCTTATGGACACGTTAAATCCAAATTACTGGAATTAAACTTACCTGTTAAAGAGTTGGAATACGTGCCGAATTTCAGTGTACGTGGTTTGATTCTTGATTTGGAAAAGGGCAACCTTTTAAAGGCCAACAGGTTTGGATATGTAAAACAGGCCTATCACGGGACAACTTCAATGCCGTTCGAGGAGCTTCGGGCAACCTATTCCCGGACTCTAATAGATCTTAGCGATAAGAAGTACAAGTTTCTAAATACATTCTTCTCCCTTTCAGAAGCGTGTATGTTTGCGCAAATGGTTGACCTGCTTGACCAAAATAAACTTTCCGGTGTTCACGGCTATGAGGGACTTTACAAGATTGTTAATAGAGCCCTTGATGAAGCCCACGCAGAAGGGATCCTTAAAGAAGAAATTTTGTCTGATCCCGATAGCTATATAGATTTTGACTTTGACACCATCCAGGCGATTAAAGACCAACGGCTAGCAGGTAAAAAAACACTGTTAATTACCAACTCGGAGTGGAGTTACACCCGGGATATTATGGTTCATGCATTTGACAAGTTTCTTGAAAATGGGGAGACATGGCGTGATCTATTTGATCTTATAATTGTCGCCGCCCGCAAACCGGCCTTTTTTAACCAGACCACGCCAGCCTATGAAATTGTCAACGAAGAAGGTATGCTGAAACCAGTTGTAGGTGGGCTGGAAGAAGGAAAAATCTACGTTGGCGGAAACGCCGGAATGGTCGAAAAGATGTGGAACCTCAACGGCGAGGAGATTCTTTACGTTGGTGATCACATCTTTGCTGATGTCACTGTGTCAAAAAATATCCTTCGCTGGAGAACGGCACTGGTTGTCCGCGAGTTGGAGGAAGAGTTAGAGTTCCTCGAAACGTTTGAACAGGACCAGAAAAAGTTGACTGATCAGATGGCGAAAAAAGCGGAACTGGAACACAAGCAAAATCATTACCGTCTGGAAATGGCACGCGACAAGAAGAGCAGCAAGAGATGGCGAAAAGATTTTGAGCTGATTCGTAAGCAGATTTTGGAACTGGATGCGGAAATTTCACCGTTAGCTAAAAAATATAGTACGCTGATGAACTCCCGGTGGGGTTTGATTATGCGTTCTGGTAACGACAAAAGCCATATGGCCCGGCAGATAGAAAAAAACGCGGACATTTACATGTCGCGCGTTTCAAATTTTGCTTTCCAGACACCCTATGTCTACCTGCGTTCGCCGAGGAGTTCTCTTCCCCACGATTCGCTTGAATAAGGATCAGGACTCTTCCATCACTGTAATATACGGTAGTTCGCGGTATTTCTGGTCATAGTCAAGGCCATAACCGACAACAAACTTATCTTCGATGCTGATACCAACGTAATCAGCTTCAACAGGAGCCTCCCGTCTGGAGGGTTTATCCAGCAGAACACACGTACGGAGCATGTTTGGTTTTCTATTGGAGAATAGATCACCAATTCTATTGAGTGTGTTACCGGTATCAAGGATATCGTCAACAATTAAAACGTTCTTTCCAGCAATGTCATGACGTGCATCGCGTTCAATCTTAACATTTCCTGACGAAACGGTTCCAGATTCATAACTTGACGCAATGATAAAGTCGATTTCATCAACCCGGCACCCATGTCTGGAGATTGCGCGAACGAGGTCGGCAGTAAAAACAAAACATCCTCTTAATAGGCCAATTATTGCAATAGGACCGTTAGAACCCATTTCTTTCGCGATTTGGGCGCCCATTTCGTCTACGCGTTTGAGGATGGTTTCTTCAGAAATGAAAACTTTTTCAGAAAGAGTCAGCATTTTTACTCCGTATTCGTTCAGCTTTGTATTGGGAAATTTCCCTTAAAATTTTGAAGTCGATTGTAATGAATTGAAAAGGTAGACCTTGCCCAATTAACTGTCAAGCTCAAATCTTGAGCTTGACCCACTGAAATTGAAAGTAGTACTTTTGATCTATCCAACATTCTATACCTTCAGGGAGAGTAAGCAAAAATGATGATAGGCGAAACCCCCTCAGACTCTAGCGAAAAACCGGAGTTGGCTCCACAAAATTTAAGCAAGCTTGGGTTACTGGTTGCGGGAATTGCTCACAACCTGTATGGCCCCCTGACCGGTATTCTGGGAACCATGGACTTACTAAAGCTCAAGCATCCCGGTCTTAGTGAAGATTTTGAAAGAATTACCCACCTTGGACACAGATTACAGGAAGAAATCAAGGTGATGCTTTATAAGGCAGAGTTGGAGGCTCGAAAAAGAGTAATCATGATTAACCTCCCCAAGTTGGTAAAAAATGAATACGAGTTTTATAAGGGTGACCCACGCCTGAAGCACATGGTAGAAGTGAAAATGGATATTCAGGAAGACTTTCCTTCATTTAAATCATTTCCTGGAGATTTTTCGCAATCAATCAGTAATTTGTTTACCAATGCAGTAGAGGCGATGGAAAACAGTAGTGAAAAGGTTTTGTATATAGGGTTATCTTATGATGATGAATATATAAAGTTTGTCATGAAGGATTCTGGTGAAGGAATGAGCAAGGAAACATTGAACCAGGCTTTCGACCCCTTCTTCACAACAAAAACACCCGACCATGGCGGCAAATATCCACCAACGCTGGCAATGGGACTTGGGTTGACCCACGCGAAAAACCTGCTTGAACCCGAAGGGGTTATAATTGACTTGCAAAGCGAAGTAGGTAAGGGCACAACGGTAGAATTAAAGATACCTTACAAGGAATTAGACCGGAAAGCCGAAGAATACATAAAAAAAATGACCTAGCGGCCCAAGCTAAGTCGTTCAGCGAGGAATGGGGGCAATCCTGCGTCTAAGATTGCCTTTTTAGCCGCATCGATATCGTACTCCAACCGTTTAATTTCAAGAATTCCACTTTCTCCATCAAAAATACCGTAAGAAGCACGCGGGTCACCATCTCGAGGTTGACCAACGGAACCAACGTTGATTAGTCTACCATCTTTTGTTGAATGTTCTCTTGGAATATGAGTATGTCCAATAAAGATAGTTCTTCCCGGGTTATGCTGAAGAACGAACTGCGCATCAATATCTGAAAAAACGTAGGACCATTTGGCTGGGTCTTCAGGTGTGGCGTGCACAAATAAAAGACTTCCTTCTTCATAGATAAAGGGACATTCCCTCATGAAAGAAGTATTCTCTTCAGTCAATTTATTCCTTGTCCAGATAGCGGCTTTGTTTGCATAGTGGTTAAATGCAGAGATATCCATCAGGCCAATTGCTGCATGGTCATGATTGCCAGCAAGGATAGTGTGGGAGATTTCCCGTGTGATAGCAAGGGACTCGTTTGGGTAGGCGCCATAGCCAACAACATCGCCTAAACATAAAACCCGATCAACCGACGAATCCTTAATGTCGCTTACCACTACCTCGAGAGCGTGCAAATTACTATGGATGTCAGAAATAATCGCGTAGCGCAAGCCAAATCCTTCCAATTGTGTACTTACTAATATATAAAGACAAAGAGCTTATTTTCTATTATTTTGAGGTTTATCTGATTTTGATTGCGATTTCTTTTCGGAAGAGTTGTCCTTTTTTACTTTTCTGATGTCAGCTTCGTTTTCAGTAAAAATCGCATCCAAAAGCCCATTAATAAACCTGCCAGACTGGTCGGTGCTGAACATTTTTGCAATTTCGATTGCTTCGTTAATCGTAACCTTTGGCGGTACATCATCAACAAAAAAGAGTTCACAAAGAGCGAGGCGGAGGATCAGGTGATCCACCAAAGCCATACGTTTCAGATCCCATCGTTCGGACTTCGTTGAAATAAGATCATCCATACGTTTGCGGTATTGATGTCCAAGTTTTACAAGGCGACGGGAAAACTCCACATGTCGCTTTTCGCCACCTTCTACCAAGTCAGAAAAAGTTTTTGAAGGGTCGCTATTTCCAACCTCGATAGCATAAAGAACCTGAAGCGCACATTGGCGTGCTTCATGTCTGCTAGTGGCACCACGAACATCCATATAATTCTCCACAAAAAGAACAAAACAAGTGCGGCACAAAAGATGCGCCGCACTTGAAAATACTTTAGTCTATGTCAATATAAGTTAACCAGTTGTGCTGATCCTCAACGGTTCCATCAATAATGCCGAAGAAAATATCCTGGAGTTTTTTCGCTACTGGACCACGTTCACCTTCACCGATTTTGATTTTGTCAATGGATCGGATAGGTGTTACCTCTGAGGCTGTACCTGTAAAGAAAACTTCATCGGCGAGATAAAGCATTTCACGCGGAATCATGTGCTCAACGAGTTCAATATTGTTTTCAGCAGCAAGCTGAATAATGCTATCGCGAGTGATACCGGGAAGTACAGAGTTGCCAAGCGGAGGCGTATAAATCAGGTCGCGGCCTTCTTTGCCTTTGCCATGGAATACAACGTAAATATTTTCGCCGGAACCTTCAGAAACAAAACCGTTTACGTCAAGGGCAATACCCTCTACATAGCCGTTCTTAATCGCTTCCTGCTTGATTAACTGGCTGTTCATGTAGTTCGCGCCGGTTTTTGCAAGGGCCGGAAGTGTGTTTGGAGCAAAACGAGTCCACGATGAAACACATACGTCTACACCTTTTTCCAGAGCTTCCGGGCCGAGGTATTTTCCCCAACGCCAGGTCATAATGGTCAAGTCTACAGGACAAGGCCTTGGATCTACACCTAAACTTTGATAACCTCTGTAAATAAGCGGACGCAGATAAGCATCTTTGTCGCCATTGGCTTTGACTGTGTCAATACAGGCTTGCATCATCTCTTCAACGGAATACTCAAGATATTTTGCATATTCCGCACTTTCTAAAAAGGCATCATCTTCAGTCATTCTATAAATTTTTGCGGAATTGTAAAGACGATCAATATGTTCTTTTAAACGGAAAATTACGCTTTTACCATCAGTGGCTTCCCTGTGATACATCCGAATGCCTTCAAAAACGGAAGTTCCATAATGGGCAACATGTGCACCAATATGAATGGTAGCATCTTTCCAGTCTACCAGTTTTCCGTTCATCCAGATTTTGCCACTACCTTCGAAACCCATAACCAGTCTCCCTGAAATTATGTAATCATGGTATGTAGAATATCAGACCTGTTTTTGTTCTCTTCCCACAACACTTCAACGTAGCCGGGTGGATCCGGTATTTCAACATCCAGGGCGTATTCTTTTCCATACAACCACATCAAAAATACGCGTATTGTTCCTCGATGTGAAATAATCAGGACGTCTTCGTCCTCATGTTTCTCTGCAATACTTTTAACGGTATCCACAACACGAGTCTGGTGTTGAAGTAATGATTCACCGTCAGAAGGAATATACGTCAAGTTTGTCCGCATGCGAGCGATTGCGCCCTCAAGGACGTCTTTGGGCTCCTTATATGATAACCCCGTAAACTCACCGTAGTTCCGTTCCCTAAGATTCCGCTCCATCTGGACCGGTTTTTTAAGAATTTTCCCTACAATTTCTGCGGTTTCGCGGGCTCTCATCAGATCGCTTGCAAAATTTTACTAAAACTTACGGAACAAAGTTTATTTCCAAGCTCTTTTGCCTGTTCACGGCCAAAATCGGTTAATTGAACGTCCGTCCAACCGGAAATCCACTGTTCAACGTTGGCCTGTGATTGAGCATGTCGAGCAAAGTATAACCTGGTCATCAATTACTGATCCAAACCTGACAAATTACTAGTTACCATAGATGTCGCGAGCGATCACTATGCGTTGAACTTCATTCGTACCTTCGTATATCTCGGTGATTTTCGCATCACGAAGCATTCTTTCAACCGGATAATCCCTAGTATAACCATATCCACCGTGTATTTGAACAGCCTCAAGAGCGCAATAGGTGGCAGTTTCACTGCAATAAACTTTTGCCATGGCGGCTTCTCGGGAGTAACGAGCCCCGGAATCCTTTTTCCATGCAGCATTCCGTAAAATCAGGCGTGAAGCGTGAATTCGGGTTGCCATGTCGGCAATTTTGTTGCGAATTGCCTGGAAAGCGGCAATAGGTTTACCAAATTGTTCTCTCTCCTGGCTGTATTGTACAGAAGCTTCGAGTGCACCCTGGGCAATTCCTAAACCCTGTGCGGCAACACCCAAGCGACCACTATCAAGAGCGGTCAACATGGTTTTAAATCCATCACCATGATTACCCACCAGGTAAGAGTCGGGAATGTGGACGTCCTCGAGGGTAAGGGAAACGGTATCAGTCGCACGGATACCCATTTTGTTCTCATGTTTACCCACAATAACACCGGGAGTGTTTTTAGGAACAACAAAGGTGCTTGTTCCTCTTGATCCGGCATTCTGATCGGTGACACAAACCAGTACATAGGCGTCGCACGATTCACCGTTGGTAATAAAGTTTTTTGATCCGTTGAGTACCCATTCGTCGCCATCACGAACAGCTTTTGTTTTCATTGCCCCAGCATCAGAGCCAGAACCGGGTTCTGTCAGGCAGAATGCACCAAGCCATTCGCCGGAAGCGAACTTGGTCAAAAATTCTTTCTTTATAAAATCGCTACCGAACTTTTCTAGAGGATAACAAACGAGACTATTGTTAACGCTACAGATGATTTCAGTTGATGGGTCGATTCGTGCGAGTTCTTCAAGAGCGATGACATATGAAACAGAGTCAAATCCTGCTCCGCCATGCTCTTCCCCTACAACCATTCCCATGAAGCCAAGTTCACCGAGCATTTTTACCTGTTCGGCGGGGAACTTGCCAAGTTCATCTCTTTCGGCAACACCTGGTGCTAGTTCTTTTTCTGCAAATTCGCGTGCAGTTTGCCTTACCATCTCCTGTTCATCGTTAAGCAAAAAGTCCATTTTCCCCTCGCTAGTACAAAGTATGTTTTATGACTGTTTTTTTCTGGTAACGACCGAAGGTTAATCGGAGCAAATGATTGCTGCCAAGGTACGGCATGGCAGACGGATTACCCCCCGTAAAAATGTTAGATATTTGAATTTAAGCAAGGGATGGTTGATCGGCAAATCAGACCCTAACTTAAAGTATAAAATGGATATAACGCTCTAAATGAGACTAAAAGCGCCGGAAAAAATCTTCCGGCGCTTTCTGGTATATATCAGTAGACTTAGAACTTTCGCGGCGTGGGATTTCTAGGGTCTTCAGAATAATCATAGAATCCCTTACCTGATTTATTCCCCAGGTAGCCACCGGCGACCATTTTTCTAAGCAATGGACATGGGCGATACTTGGAGTCACCAAGACCATCGTGGAGGACTTCCATGATGGCAAGGCAGACGTCATTTCCAATCAAGTCGGCCAGGCGTAACGGTCCCATCGGATGGGCCATACCAAGTTTCATCACGCCATCAATTGCGTCTACAGGACCGACGCCTTCCATGAGGCAGTAAACCGCTTCGTTAATCATCGGCATGAGGATACGGTTTGCGACAAATCCGGGGTAGTCGTTCACGAGGATCGGAATCTTACCCATTTTTTCAGCCATCTCTTTTACAAGGGCGTAGGTTTCGTCGCTCGTGCCCAAGCCGTTAATAACTTCTACTAACTTCATCATTGGGACCGGGTTCATAAAGTGCATCCCGATGACCTTGTCTGCCCTGTTTGTGTGGGCAGCAATCTCGGTGATTGAAATAGTAGAGGTGTTACTGGCAAGGATAATGTTGTCTGGAAGCTGCTTGTCGAGTTCTTCAAAAATTTTAAATTTGATGTCGGGATTTTCCGTGGCGGCTTCGACAACAAAGTCGCAACCACTCAGGTCAGCATAATTTGTGCTAAAAGTGATTCTTCCCAATGCAGCATCGGCATCTGCCTGGGTCATTTTTTCCTTTTTAACCATGCGCCCCAGGTTCTTTTCAATGATAGCCTTTGCGCGATCCAGAAACTCCTGTTTAACATCAACCGCGATGACGTCCAGCCCTGTCTGGGCGGCTACTTGTGCAATGCCGTTGCCCATTGTTCCAACACCAATCACTGCAAACTTCTGGATAGCCATAATTCGTCTCCCTGAGTAAAAAAGTAAGATTCAATAAAAACAGATTACAAGAATCTTATCATGTGAAGTGGAAATTAAATTGTCAAAGTGCTTTTATATACACGAAATCCGGGTGATATGTGTTACGTCAGTATTTATAACAAAAACCCGTAACTATGTATTATCACACTAAAAAGAGCAGAATGCTTATGTAAATTCTGGAAGAATGACCAAAAAGGCTAAAAATAAAGAGTATCAGAGAAATATATAAATACCAAAAAAACTAAAAAGAAACAGTTGTTAACCCGGTAACTCTTGCCAGAAAAACACCCCGACCAAGTTGTGGCCGGGGTGAAAATAGCGATTATAGCATTTCGATTGCCATGGCGGTCGCTTCACCACCACCATTACAAAGACTAACAATACCCTTCTTCTTTCCTTCTTGTTTCAGGATATGAAGAAGAGTAACAAGGACACGTGCACCCGAACCACCAATGGGATGTCCAAGAGCAACCGCACCACCGCGGACGTTCACGTTGGAACCGTCCAAACCGAGGGCGTTGTTGTTATAAATGCTTACGACTGAAAAAGCTTCGTTAATCTCGAAGAAGTCGACATCTTTTATATCCCAGCCAACCTTGGCGAGGACTTTTTTAATCGCACCCTGTGGAGCCGTTGTGAAATAGATCGGTTCCTGGCTGAATGTTGCCCAACCTGCGATACGCGCCATTGGCTTTTTGCCGTTCTTTTCAGCCCAGTCCGGATCGGCAACGACTACGGCAGCAGCACCATCATTGATCGAAGATGCGTTTGCAGCAGTAATGGTTCCATCTTTTTTGAATGCTGGACGTAATCCCGGGATTTTATCCGGACGACCACGTCCTGGCTCTTCATCTTTATCTATGATTGAATCGCCTTTTTTGCTGGGCATGGTCAAGGGAACGATTTCTTCCTTAAACAAACCCTTTTCGATAGCTTCGTTTGCGCGACGGTAGGATTCGATAGCGAATTCATCCTGCTGTTCTCGGGTAATATTGTTTTCCTCGGCGCATACTTCAGCGCAATCACCCATATGCTGGTTGTTATAGGGATCCCAAAGACCATCGTGCATCATTAAATCGACGACTTTTCCGTGACCATAACGGTAACCGTTACGACCATTTGGGAGCAGGTAAGGTGCTTGTGTCATGTTTTCCATACCACCGGCGACCACCACTTCGTTTTCACCGATCATAATAGAGCCGGCAGCTTCCATAACAGCTTTAAGGCCTGATGAACAAACTTTATTGATTGTCCATGCGGACTTACTGTCCGGTATACCCGCTTTTTTGGCCGCCTGGCGTGCAGGTGCCTGGCCCATACCGCCCTGAAGTACCATTCCCATGATGACTTCATCAACATCGTCGGGATTAATTGCAGCTTTTGTCACGGCGTTTAAGATGGCTGCGCCACCGAGTTGAATGGCCGGAACACGGGTAAACATGCCATTAAATGAACCAATAGGTGTTCTTGTAGCGGATAAGATGACAGCGTCTTTCATCCTTTGCCTCCCAGGAAAGTTTGTTATGTGATAAATGTCACGATCAATCGTATATAGGGATACAATTCAGGGAACAACTCCCCCCCCTGTAAAACATCCACAATATTTGTGTTTAATGCAGTCCTTAGAGATACATAAGTCTTTTTGCCGGGTCAAGATTTCACGTCGTATAATTCAAATTGTGGTATCAATTAAGAGCAAAACGTCTCTCTTCTCCACACACCTACTTCCAATATTTTTCAAAATGAAGGGTGCCTTCCCCAGATGTCGCCTTTCTGAATCCTTTTTCAAGGAAAAGCTCGGAAACAGATTTGATCATCATGGGGTTGCCACACAAAAAGACGTGGTCATTTTTTATATCGAGATAGTTGCTAAGGTTGCAAGTAGAATCCTCAGCGGACAAAACGTTCTGTATATGTCGTGTTTCACCGGTCCAGTTTTGAGCCTTAGGACGCGTGACGATTGGCAAATAATGAAAATTCGTGTTGTTTTCAGAGATGGACTCAAACTCTTCGCGAAATGCCAGATCCTCATCGTGGCGTACGCTATGAATCAACTTTACATCTTTCCAGATAGGAGTGTCCTGGTGATCTAAGATCATTGAACGGAAAGGAGCAATACCGGTTCCGGTTGCAACCATCAGCACATTGCTGTTTCTTGAGACACCCTCTGTGGTAAAGGTTCCCCGTATCTTTTGGTCAACATAGATACGATCTCCGGGATCTAATCGCCATAAAGATGGTGTAAAGTCACCATCCGGCACCAAATTTACCAAGATATCTACAGAATCAACTTGTGACGGACGGCTAATAATTGAATAGGCTCGTTTCAAGGACTTGTCAGAAGGAGTTGGAAAACTCTCAAGCTCAACCTGATCCACCTCGTCGCGATTAATTTTTAAGCCAACCTTTACGAACTGCCCACTCTTAAAGGGATTAAAACGCCATCCATCCGGGACAATTTCCAGAATCACTAAACCCGGGTTAAGATCGATACGTTTCTTAATAAAGGCATTTGACGCCAGGATTTGTCCCCTGTTTCTGGAAACACCGGGTGAACTGGAGGTATCCAGAACGCTATATAAAGACATCATTTCCTCAAGTCATCGTTAAGTAACAGAATAAGTTTCAGCTTCCATATCCACAGCTTCTAATGAAAACCGTCCTTTTGCATCTTGTATTAATCTCCCCGCTTTATTCTCGACGCCATGTTCAAAAACAAGGAGATATTTTCCCTCGAACGCTTCCCTCAGGAACGTGGTCTTATACTCCATTGTCTCAGTTGGGTAAAGATCATATGCCATGATGTATGGGATAGGGAGATGAGCGGATTTGGGGATAAGGTCACCAAGGAAAACACATTTGTTTCCTTCCGATTCAATTTCAATAATTGAATGGTACTTGGTGTGGCCCCCGGTAATCCTGAACCTGATACCGGGCAATACCTCAACGTCCCCATCCACCAGTTCAAGAACACCTTCCTCCTTCAGGGGGAGAAGATTTTCTGGTTTGTAGCTTCGACGGTCGCGGAGGTTGGGGTTTTGGGCTACTTCCCACTCACCGCGCTGAACGTAATATTTGGCGTTGGGGAACTGAACCTTCAGATTTCCTTCACGATCTATGAACGTTCCGCCGCCCGCATGGTCAAAATGCAGGTGGGTCTGGATAACATGGGTGATGTCTTCAGCTCGAAGGTCAACACGCAATAGCTCAGTTACAAGCTGACGGGGCGTTTGCATGGCGAACATATCGCTTTCCTTGTCCTGCCACTTGCCGCCACAGCCCGTATCAATCAGAATATTTTCACTTCCGGTTTTTATAAGCAAAGTGTTTGAAGTCATCGGGATACGATTACGTTCATCGTGTGTCATTACTCTTGTCCAGAGTGTTTTTGGAACAACACCGAACATCGCGCCACCGTCAAGTCGAAAAGTACCATCATCCAGCACATATAGTTCAAAATTTCCGAATTTCATTCTTTCTCCATAAAACTGTTAGGGGTGTATAACTTCACAAAAAAACAATAAGATGTCAACAGTACGAAAAGGGGTGAGAGCTTAGGAGGTGTTGTCTACTATCATAATTATCAACGAATAAGGTTAGGAGTTACGAATTATTCATCTTTGCCTGATTGTACCTTGGATATAAACGGTCTTTGCCGAATCCACAGGTATACATGTAGTAAACCCGTCAATAGAAAAACGGGGATAACACTTCCCGGCCAGAAATTTTTATCCAAAAGAGCAAACAGCAGATATCCCGCGATTGTTAACAGACCACCCGTTCCTTGCCATTTTAGTGAAATGGAAAGACCGACAACCATAACAAAAAATACGATGAACATCAGAATTTCTTTAGCAGTCAGGTTTGAAAATGATCCAATTCCATCAGAGATAATATATGAAACCAGAAAAAACAGGAAGAAGGCTACCAAAAGGACGCTCAAACCTTTTGATATCCATACCAATATTTTGAAAACAAGAGATTCGGTACTTTGAGACATCGCCATCCTCCTGCTGCAACGAACAGAGAAAACCCACCATACAGGATGGTGGGCTCTACAAGGATATTTTTATGACAACAGGGATCTTGCAATAACCAGCCTTTGAATTTCGCTGGTTCCCTCTCCAATTTCGGTGAGTTTCGCATCCCTGAACATTCTTTCGACGGGATATTCACGAACGTAACCATATCCACCATGAATCTGTATCGCCTGATTTGCAGCTCTGGTTGCAACTTCGGATGCATAAAGTTTAGCCATGGCAGACTGCTGGGAGAATTTCATGCCTTTGTCCTTCAGGCGTGCTGCATGGTAAACAAGGTGGCGTGCAGCTTCAATCTCAGTAGCCATAATCGCTAGTTTTTCCTGAATTGTCTGGAAAGCAGCAATTGGCTTACCAAACTGGAAACGTTCCTGACTGTATTGAATGGATTGTTCAAGAGCGCCCTGAGCGATGCCTAATGCCATAGCACCAATACTGATCCGACCTCCATCGAGAGTAATCAGGAATTGCTTAAACCCTTCCCCCTGTGTACCCAGCATATAATCATCAGAGAGTCGAAGGTCTTCAAAGTGGATCATTGAAGTGTCAGAAGCCTTGATACCCAATTTCTTTTCTTTTTTGCCGCGAACGTATCCCGGCGTGTTGGTTGGGATAATAAAATTACTAATACCTTTGGTGCCTTTATCCTTTTCAGTAAGTGCTGTTGCCACAGTTGTTCCGGCTACAGCGCCATTTGTGCAGAATATCTTGGTGCCATTGAGCACCCATTCGTCACCATCTTTAACAGCAGTCGTTTCCGTACCGCCGGCATCTGAACCTGCATTTGGTTCTGTTAGTCCAAAGGCACCTAACTGTTCGCCACTACAAAGATCGGGGAGAAACTTATCTTTCTGAGCCTCAGTTCCAAACATTGCGATAGGAGCAACGCCTAACGAAACATGGGCCGCCAGAGTAATACCTGTGGAAGCACAAGCTTTAGAGAGTTCTTCTACAGCTATGATATATGAAAGGCCGTCCATACCGGCCCCACCGTATTTTTCATCAAAGCAGATACCAAGCAAACCTAGCTCGGCCATTTTCTTGATATTTTCGACGGGGAAACGTTCCTCTTCGTCTATCTCGGTAGCAATAGGTTTCACTTCATTTTCAGCAAAGTCCCGCACCATGTCACGAAGCATTTTCTGTTCTTCGTTCAGGAACATATCCGTCGCTTCCATATCAAGCCCTTTCTATGATTATTGATGATAAGAATCAGACAGGAAAAAGAACAAAACGTTTCCCTTTATAATGGTTTACCGTTGGAAAAGTTCCTTTCAGGAACCCACTATTAATATAAGAGGAGACCACTAAAAATCGCAGTTAAGAAAGCAGATTTGTAAAAAATTGGGGGTAATTTCGCTCTCGGAATTATGCCTGCCAGTTACATCTTTCAACAATAAGTTCAGCAGGGTGCAAGATACGGATACTGGAGGAGTTTGAATCCTCGGCTTTAGAGCGAAGTGTGGAGATACAGCCCGGGCTGGAGGCGATGGCAATCTGGGTTCTGGTTGCAACCATGTTGTCAATCTTTTTCTGACTCCACGCCTGTGACTCTTCGCTGTAGGCAGCCATAAAGGAACCGCCAAAACCACAACATATGGTTGAATCTGCCATTTCAACGATACGAACTCCCGGAAGTCGCGCAATTAGGTTGCGGACGTTATCCTGCTTTCCCGAGGTATGGGTCAGGTGGCAGGAGTCGTGGATTGTAACAGATATAGGTAAGGCTTTCGATTCGGGAAAGACGGGATCGAGGAACTCGACGACATAACTTGTCCAGTCGGTTGTTTTGGCTGATATTTCTCTGGCCAATTCACCATACTCCGGGTCGTCCTTCAATAATTCTGGGATTTCATGGTTAAACGCCCCTCCGCATGTTGCATCTGGAGAAACAATTGCGTCAACGTTTGCCTCTTTCAAAATATCCAGATTTCTTTTCGCCAAATTCCTTGCGGTTTCGAAATCACCATTATTAAAAGCCGGAGCACCACAACACACTTGGTCTTTTGGAGTAAAAACTTCTACCCCCAGGCGTCGCAGGATTTCGATAGAATCGCGAGCCGGTTCCTCGGAGACGTAGTTGGACATACACCCTAAAAAGAGAGCCACCCGAGCTCTCTTTCGCCCCATAGGGGGAATTGTCTCGGGAATTTTATTCAAATAGGGGGATCGTCTCAACGAAGGAACACTCATTCCACCGGCAATGAAGTTTACGTTTTTTTGACCAATCGTTGATTGAGCTAACGACCCCATCAACACAGCCATGTTTACCCTTTTCGGGTACTCAAGGGTGTTAAACACGAGCTTTTTAATTCGGCCAATACCGTTACTTTCAGCTAATGTCTTTCGGGCAGAAATAAAGAGTAAATCAGTTTTTACGCCGGCAGGACATGCCGTTTGACAAGCGTAGCAAAGGGTGCAGAAATCAAAAGTGTCAGCGCTAACCTGTTCAGGAACAATATCTCCATCAAGGAGTCTTCGTAGAAGAGAGATACGCCCCCGGGGCGATAAAAGTTCTTTGCCGGTGAGCTGAAAGGAGGGACAAACGGATTGGCAAATGCCGCAAGTCACGCATTTATCCAGTTCCTCCCGGAAGTGCTCTATTTCCCTATATTCCTGCATGGACATTAATATAAGTAGCTATTAAGTGTTGTGCATGCAATGTTTAAAATTGTAGGTTATTTAATCATTATTAAGACGTTAAAATGGGGTCAGACTGCTAGAATTTTATTTGTGCAGCTTATCTGGGAAATGAAGAACTTCGAATCCACTTTAACCTGTTGTATAATGGGCTCATCTCGGGGAGGCTACAGTACTTTTCCGTTGACGGACACCGTTGTGAAATGTATATTCCGCTCTGCTGAAAAATTGATAAGGGAGTACTCTGTCTGATGCATAACTACGCAATAGCAGAAATCGCGGGACGCCAATTTCGCATAGAAGAAGGTGTTAAGGTCAATGTCCCGAGACTGCAGGTAAAAGCTGGCGACGCTGTCAAGATCGACAAATTGTTGCTGGTTAACCAAGAAGGTAAAGTCACCCTCGGCGCGCCATACATAGAAGGTGCCGAAGCTTCCGCAAAAGTTTTGGAACATGTCCGTTCCAAAAAAGTCCGCGTTTTCAAGAAGAAACGTCGTAAGGGCTACAGGAAGAACAACACAGGCCGTCAACACACGACGATCATCGAAGTGGAATCTTTTTCCATCTAAGTTGTTTATGATTGGGTGATTTTTTCGGGATTTTCCCGGATTATTGAGGAATTTAGGAGTAAGTCATGGCCCATAAAAAGGGACAAAGTAGTTCGCGGAATGGTCGCGACAGTAATCCCCAGATGCTGGGTGTCAAAGCATACGGCGGTGAATTTGTGACTGCCGGTAGCATCATCGTTCGCCAGCGTGGAACCAAGTTCCACCCCGGAAAAAACGTAGGTATCGGTAAAGACGACACACTGTTTGCCAAAGCCGATGGTTTAGTCGAATTTTCTACCAAGGGATTACGCCGCAAGACCGTTCACGTCCAGCCTGACGAAGGATAACTCGTAGCAGAGACAGGCATTGGTGAAGTTGGCCCGTTTCTCTCTGATGGGATAACCTGAAAGGGGATGAAGTTATGGTCAAGAAGGTCACAGTTGTAGGAGCTGGCTATGTTGGAGAACATACAGCTCAAGCTTTAATGCTTCAGGAACTGGCTCAAGAAGTCGTTCTGATCGACGTTGTTGAAGACATGCCTCAGGGTAAAGGATTAGACCAACGTCAATCCTCGACTGTTTGGGGTACAGACACCAAAGTTATCGGTACGAATGACTGGGCAGACACTGCCGGGAGTGACATTGTCATTCATACGGCCGGTCGTCCGAGAAAACCGGGAATGAGTCGTGATGATTTGCTTGAAGCAAACATCGCAATTGTCCGTCCATGTATGGAAAAGGTTAAAGAACTCAGCCCGAACGCAATTGTGATAATGGTAGCCAATCCTCTCGACGCAATGGCATACGTGGCATTGAAGGTCACAGGTTTTGACCCAAATCGTGTTTTCGGTATGGCAGGTATTCTCGATACCGCCCGTTTCCGTGCGTTCATTTCGATGGAAACAGGTGTTAGTGTTCGCGATATCCAGGCAATGGTTCTCGGTGGTCATGGTGACACCATGGTTCCGTTACCCCGCTTCACAACAATCGCTGGTCTTCCTTTGGAACATTGGGTTTCAAAAGATAAAATCGATGCGATGGTAAAACGCGCCGCCGGTGGTGGTGGTGAAATTGTCAAACTTCTGAAATTTGGTTCTGCTTATATGGCTCCGGCTATCGGTGCTGTTGAAATGGCTGAAGCAATCATTAAGAATTCGAAACGCGTACTGCCATGCTGTGCATACCTGCAGGGTGAATACGGTCACGAAGACATCTACATGGGTGTCCCAATGATTGTCGGCAGTAACGGTGTAGAAAAAATTATCGAATATCCGTTCAACGAAGAAGAACAGGCACTGTTTGATAAATCGGTTGACGCTGTTAAAGGTCTAATGACCGATGTTAAAAAATTCATCTGATAGAGTCTTTTTTTAGTGATATAAGTGGGATTTCATTTTTGAAATCCCACTTTTTGTTTTGAACCGGAGATTATAATGGATTCGTTAATCAACGTGCTGGCAGTAGCAGCCATCCTGATGACACTTCTGCTAGGTTACTTTGTTGTAATGACAATTTACCGAGGGTTAAGCAGTCGGGCTGGGGTAGGGGAACGAATGCCAATGTGGCCTGATTGTCCGGTGGCGTGGCTGAGTCTTCAAAAAGAGGTAGCGTTAAACGAAGAACATGAACCGTGGTCCAGTGAAGACACAGACACTTCCTGGCGTGACATTATTGTAAGCAAAATTCCTGAAATATCTCCAGAAAGACCCGTAACTAAATCATTAGAATCAAAATCGACATTACTATATTTACCGGCCAGAAATCGCGGAGTTATTGGCTGGTGGGTAATTAGGCTTACGGATTAAAAATTAATACAGGTTGGTCAGTCACCCTTGTAGGAAGACATGTCGAAAATAAAATCACCCTGTCCAACTAGAACGGTATCATCAAACGTTCTAGCCTGAATTTTCCACGTATCGAGTTCGGGCAGAGTAATGTTTCCGACAAATGCCCCGCCTTCAAATTCAGCTATACTAGTGTCCGGGTTATATCCAGGAATATTCACCGTAACCGACAGTTCGATAGTGAGTGTACTATCCACAACATATCGCTGGCTTCCACTGGCTGAACGCCAACTCATGATTCTATAGGGTTGGGATCCCGGACGGAAAACCTTTGGTTCAATCCACGCCAAAACAATCATTCGTTGCCAGGTACCGGCGGTGATGATTGCTCGATAACTCGGATTTGACTGTACTTCGATGGGCATATACGAGCTAACGTTAACGTCTGGACTAGTCCACACAAATTCAAACGTCCAATCACCCTCTATGTAAGGTGCGATTGCGGTGGAGAAGTAATATTTATTGTTATCGAATACGGCCGGGTTGGTGGAAGGACCACCCAAGATATAGCCATCTGGAAGATCGTCAAAAACAGTGCCTTCAAGGTCTTCGAGATCAACATCTTCTAAATGAATAAAAACGGATAGACGTGTATTGCTATTTTCCGGATCACTCGGAGTAGCGTTTGGGAAATAAACGATCAGGTTAGTATAAGATACGATGGGCTCTTCTAAATCGGCATAGAGCATAGCTGTTTTGCCGCCGATAGCAAACTCGCCCCATTCGTAGGCGTTATTCAGCTCGGACGGAACCAGATCTTCTTTCTCGCTACCACAGCCAGACAGCAGAACTAAAGCCGCACACAGCAAGATAGCAAGGATCAATACTAGCCACCGCATAAACGGTCCCAATCGTAAATAGTGGGTTTACAACTATAAATCCCTCTCAATTACGAAATTATGCACTAGTTTTTGAAAAATCAAACGCTACGGCTAAATAAACCATAGCGTTCTCTGCTGGAGGTAAAACGCTTTTTAGGTTAGGAAGCGTTTGTAACCATCATTAAAACATCGCGTTCTATATACATTGGTTGGCGTGATTTCATGGAAACCACCTCACATCTCCAGCACCGTTGGTTCACAGACCTCCAGGCCGAAGCTTTTCCACACTCAACACAATTACCTTTGTTTGAGTTCGTTTGAGGACGGCAGCGTAGGGTACGCTTTCTTGAATAGGTTGCCTTTTTCATATGCCTACCCTCCTTTCGTTTATGATCTCAATCGGGGATCGGATCTGGAAATGTTGTCCAGGGACGGGCGGCGTTCGTTTGTAAAGAACTCCCGGACCGTTTTCCAGTCCGCATAATCAAAAGCTTAACCTCATGTAAGGAGGAGCAATTGAAGGGCCAATTTCAAAAAAGAGGAGGGTCTTTCAGGGTGTTATTCTATTAAACACAGTAAAATAAAGAGACTCTCTGGAGAAAAGGCGTTCCTAACACAGGTGCTAAATAAGTAAAAAGGTAGATGGGGTGTGACTAAGGTGCACAGTACTGTTAACAGATGTCACAGAGGGATCTAGGGCTTTCGGTTCTCTTCTTCGAGGGAACGGTAGTAATTTTTTATGGTCTCTTTCCATTTGGAGCGGTAGTCGCTTTCAAGAGCCTTTTTCATGCGGAATCGAATAATACTTTCTACCTCTTCCGGTAGCATTCCGGGAGCAATGTGCGGCATGTTCTCGGCAATCCTTCCAGTTCTTTCCTTGCTGAATTCCCGTTCCTGAAGGGAGAGTTGACTATCCAGAAGGCGTTGAAGTATTCGTTGCTGAAGTCTGCGGGTACGTTCAGAAACATTTCTGTCCTGCAAATCTTTGGCTACAGCATCCATAGCATCGCCTAAACCATCCAGGTTTCCAAGGATTTCTTCCATAGACCCTGCTTCTTCTTCCAGTTGTCTCATTTGTTGAGCAAGAGCCCGCTGACGTGCGGCCATTTGCATCATCATTTCTTTTCCGGATTGCCCGGGCATAGGAACCGGCATTTGCTGGCTTCCCTGATTTAACATCTGCTGCTGATTTGCCATTTGAGACAATTTCTGCATCATTTCCTGATAGCCTGTACCACTACCAGACTGTTGCATCTGCTTTTGTGATTCCAGCAGAGCCTTCATGCTTCTGTGAAGTAAAACAAGAACCTGAGTTTGTTGATCGGCCACATTTTTTGGCTGGCGGTCAGAATATCTCTGAATGGCCTCGTCCATATAAAAACGAGCGCCTTGAAGGTTTCCGGAAACGGCGACACCTACAAAAAAAGTGCTTTCCATTACCTTCTGAACTTCTACATCAAGGATGTCCAGAGAGCTCTTCAGTGCGAACTGATCTGCGGCAAGATTCCTGTAACGGGGGCTGGCGAGGCTTAAATTCACGCTAATGCGCCGTAATTCTTCCTGTTGTTGACTAACGATCATTAAAGACTGGAATAGTTTGTCAATTTGGGAGGCAATTTCGCTTTTGTTCATGTCATTCATTTGCTGCTGTAGATTACGCATACGCATAGAAAGCTGTTGAAGCATGTCCTCTGTCATTTCAGAGGATTCTTTTGACTGTTTCTGCTTGCCCGACTTCATTGATTGAGATGTTTCCTCCATCATTTGCTGAAGTCCATTCTCTTTCATTTCCTGGGCTATTTTGGCAAGAGAATCAGCGATTGCCTCATTCAATTCACTCAGCTCCTGGGAAGTTTGTTCTGTTTTTTCCCCTGCCGTTGAGTAGTCCTCGTTTATTTTTTCTTGTACTTCAGATAGATCGTTTAACTCTTCGTTATTTGCATTATCCGTTTTTTCTGAAACCTTTTCCTGCCTTTCGAGCAGATCCTCTACCCTTTTGGCGAGTTCATCCATCTTCTTTTCAGCTTTTAGCTGTTCCAGAATAGCCATGTTTCGTTCAATATTTTTTATAAGGCTTTCCTGATCAAAAGACATCTCTTCCAGAGCTTCACGAACTTTTTCGCTATCCATCTCTTCAAGGGCCTCATTCAGCTTTTGCATGGCCTCCCGTAATTCAGGGGTGGCAATTTCCTCCATTAGTTCCTGAAGTTTAGAATATTTTTGTAGTAATTCATCGTTCATCAAGTTGTGAGATTCAGCTTGTTGTTGCATTTGCTCAAGCGTTTTAGCCATTTCAGACAGCTTGTCCAGAACCTGTTCCTGTTTTTTGACGGATTCCTGAAGATCAACAGCTTCGTCCCACGTTAACTCCTCTGGATTGCTTCGAAGGCGAGAGAGGGCTTCTTCCATTTTATCGCGGGTCTCTTCAACCTGCTTCAGGGAAGATTCGACATCCTCAAAGATTTCCTCTTCAGTTCTTTCAGTTTGTGCAAAAAGTTCTTCAACGGAAGGAAAAACGAGGCGGTAAATGGAGGATCGTGATCTTTTTGGACCAGACCAGGCATCGTTATCCCAGGCTTCAACGTAAAATTGCACTTCATCTGTGGGCAAAAGAGGCAACTCTGCCAGTGACCACATGGAGCGAGTGACAGCTTGACCTTCACTGACGATGTCAAAGGAAATGGGGAAACCGGCAAAATCAGACTCGGGGATTGTGTCAGGACCGAACATATTGCTGTAAACGTTGTACCTGAGATTCATCTTTGAAATGCCATAGTCATCAAAGACGTTTACGACGAGTGGAACCAACAACTGGTCAGGGATTAAACTTCCATCATCAGGATACAGAATAGTAACATCGGGATAACGGTCTATAAGAGTATTGATATGCCAGACAACGGGGTCGATTGAAGAGATGTTGTCTATATCAACCAACTCAACCCACCAGTCAACTTCCTCTTTGACAAGAATAAAGCCGTCGACATTTTTGTCTCTTGCATCCAACGGTAGGGAATGGGTATTTCCATCCAACGCCCGGAGAAATGCAGTCGCCTTTGCAACAGGCTTATTTGTTTCAATCTCGATTTTATAACGGCTGCCGGCCAACGCACTGAAGTCGCCAACGCCCTCTTCCAGACGGAACGGCGCAGAGTCGGTATATTGAGGTGGAATGACAGTTCCTTTTAATCGAGTGATTCTTGGTCTGGGTAAAACGTGTATAGAAGCCGTGTCGCTTGATAAGTCGCCAGAGGAAGCAAAAAATGTCGCAGGTTGTCTAATTTCCCTCAAAAGAACCTTAAAAACCCTGGAATTCAGAGAATCTTGCTGGGCTTGAAGGGTTTTTGGAATACCTGTATTGTCCTTGATGTGGAATTGGATACCGGGTACTTCAGCAAGAAATGTTTCAACGCGCAACTCAAGAGAATCACCTTCAACGACAACCAAACTATCCGCATCGGTTAGAACTAATCGTGCAATACCGGGTTTAGCGTAATGGAATCCGGGATTGTTCAGTCGGGCAAAGCTGAATGTCAGAGGGTCCGAAAAAAGGACGAGCGAAACAAAAAGAAAAGCAAAAACAGGTAGCCCAATCATCAAGCCAAGGTGACCGGCTTTACGGTTTACATAGTCTTTTGGGTTGATGCCTTCAGCTAATTTGTCGGCTTGCTGGACAGCTAGAACCCGCAGGGCTTCGCTAGTTCTCTTGTCTCCGCTATCAGATAATTGTAATGCGTTCAGGAGGTTGTCGCGAACGTCATCGTTGTGCTTCCAGATTCGTTTAGCGAGGGATTCATTTCCGGGAAAATCTTTCTTTAAAAACAGAAAGAGTACCGCCAAAACGGATAAAGAGAAAACGGCCAAAACAACACCAGCAAAAGTTTCAGTAAGGTCTAATCTAACGTCGGTAGAAAACCAGAATACAGCTTCGAGGACAAGTAAAATGAAGCCGAAAAAGGCAAGGAGAGATACCGACAAAAGACCAACAGAAAAGGTCCAGTGAAGTTTCTGGGTTTTCCTCAACTTTTTGAGGAGAGCGAGTATTTTTTCCGGTTTCAGTTGAGGCATAATTACTAATGTAACACTTCTTTTTTGTTAAAACCTAAATGATCCCCATTAGTCCCTACAAAAAAAGGCACGTAATCATCTTACGTGCCAAACTGTAACAAAACCAAGTAGGATATTTACATCAATCTCTCTTGTTCGTCGCGCGCTGTTTGTTCGATGTAAGCTGTCTTGCCATTGATATAAGCCGCTCTCTTATCACGGAAACGAGTCGCTAATTCTCTTTTCAACTCTTCATAACGAGTACGCAAGGCTTCTTCACGCGAGAGAGCGTTGCGGAACAAGATATGTCGTTGTTCCATCCAGCTACCGTGCTCAACAATATGAAGGTGGAAGTTGGGGCGAGTAATCTTTATAAAGAAAATTCTGCCTTCTTCGCTTCCATGGGAGGCATAGGCATATCCGGCTTCGGAAAGTGGAGCAGCATATACGTCGGGTTCTTCAAAGGGTGTAACAGAAACCATCATGTCAATCGTTGGTTTCGACGGTAACCCGGGAATGGAAGTAGAACCAATATGTTCGACTTGCTTTATCTTTTTTCCCAAAGCATTGAGAATCGTTGGCTTTTCTGTTTCAAACTGGTTTGACCAATTAGGATCATAGGGTTCAATGACGATTGGATCTCTTGACGGAATGACTAGCATTCAAACCTCAAATTTTAAAACGTTATCTACGGCGCGAATATACAAAAAATATAATCAATTACTGAATTTTTGCCAGTGCCCTCTGAGCCTCTTCACGCAATAGAGAGTCTTTGTCGTTAAGCATTTTTCTGAGTTCTGGAATCGCATCTTTTGACTCATCGCCAAGGTTACCCAGAATACGTGCAGCGCTAAAACGCCTGATCACGTTACTTGATTTCAGTTGGCGGATCATCGTTGGGACAATGCTGGGACCAGAGTTGGTTAGAGCATCAATTACTGCAAGGCGAACATTCACATTGCTGTCTGATAGAAGTGTCAGCAGTTTTGGTTTTGCGACTTCAATTCGATCGGTGTATCTGCCGATAGCTCTCGCCGCACCTTCGCGGGTTCTTGAGTTTCGGCTATCAAGGGCTTTAACCAGTTTTGGAGTACTCTCAAAGCCTAGTTTTCCGAGGGCGTTGATGGCCTCGCGGTGAACATTATCATTTTTATCCGCTAAAGCGGCAATAAGATCATCTTCTACGGGAAGGGCCAAGGGGCCGGCTTGGGCAATCGCTTTCACAGCGGCCAGTCGAACGTTCGGGCTTTTATCTTTTAACGCTTTTGTTAGACCGGGTAAAACGGCAGCAACTTCTTCACCTGCTTCGGATAAAACCTGGCAAGCGGCTAGACGCTGGTCGTTATCTCCTGACTCAAGCCATCCCTCAACGGCCTTAACTGCTTCAAGTCCCATACCAGAGAGGGCCTGAATTGCAATCTCGCGAGTTTTATCTCTATCAACCGCTTCCATTACCAACGGAATCTGGTCCGCGGCTTCGGAACCAATGCTACCTAAAGCATAAAGGATATTGGACTGAGTTAAAGTATCGCTTGAGCGCAGAAGCTGGCCGAGCTTTGCAGAAGCGGGAGCAGAAGCTTCGCCAATGCCGCCAAGCGCAAGAGCTGCGCAAGAAATTCTCTGTTCTTCTATTTCATCCAAGGCTTTTATCAAATAGGGAACCATACTGGATGCTGCTGGACCAATACCTTCTATTACATAACAAAATCTGCAGCGGACGGTTGCATCGTCGTTTTTCTTCCATGCTTTTTGGATATATGGAACAGCGGGGCCACCGATGGATATTAGTGCATCAATACTCTGATCAATTGTTCGTTCATTTTGACTTGTTACAACATTTTTGATGAAGACAGAAACCGGCATATTTTTGTGCCGAGGTTCTTCTTCTGCACAGCCAGAGAGAAAAATTGAAACAAAAATTGTCAGTGTCAGGATAGAGATTGCAAACTTCTTCATTTGATAGCTCCGGGTAAAATCACGTGAAAAATCATCAAACTAAGGAACAGAAGTGAGTATACGATTTTTGGTGTCAATTTCAAAGTACCTTTTATATCGCTGCGAATGATTCTATCTTTCAGGCATGCGGATATGGAACACACTATTTAACCCTCCAACGGGTTCCATGGGTAAGCGGTTTATCTGGGCAATGATCCTTCAGGGACCACTCTTTGCCGCTCTCCAATTTGGTGAAGTTGTTGCACGTAAATCATTTCAGGCGAGTGCACTGTCAATTACTGTATTGACAATGACAATGCCGATTGTCAGCCTGTCCGCTTTGTGGTGGGGTCAAATCCTCAAAGGACGTGATCAAAGGAAGGCATTGTTCGTTTCAGGTCTACTTGGAAGCGTTGCAATAATGAGTTGCTATTGGACTCAGGGAGTGGGCCATCTGATTGTTGCCTATGCTCTGAGTTATCTGGCTTATGCGGTTCTTTTGACAGGTCAAAACCGAGTTCTTCAACAACATGTGGACAAAAAGAACCGGGGAGGAATCTTTGGACTTTCCAATAGTTTCCGAATGGCATTAGCAGCGGTAGTCTCACTCATTGCAGGGTGGTGGATGGATACGCACGTTGAAGGCTATCGCCACCTGTTTCTTTTCGGCGGGTTCATCGGTTTTATCTCCATCCTTCTTTTTTCAAGTATACCCACTTCAAACAAAGATCCCTTAATAGAAAAGACGAAGATCAACTTCATCGACCCCCTTGTGAACTCATGGAAGCTGATAAAAAGAAGACCCGATTTACTTCGTTTTGAAATAGGGTTTATGATTTACGGCGTTGCATTTATGATGACGCTTCCTGTTGTACCCATTTTTCTTGTTGACGATTTACAACTGGACTATACAACAATTGGATTCGCAAGAGGGGCAATTCAACAACTATTAATGATTCCGGCATTGTTCATTTTTGGTCGAATCTTCGACAAGATTACTCCACATCTCCTGGCGGGGAGAGTCTTTTTACTTCTTACGCTGTATCCGCTCTTCCTCGTTCTAGCGACAGTTTTACCTATCGAAATAAGAATCTTTTCTGTCTATGCAGCATTTGCCGCTTTGGGTGTAGCAATGGGCGGAGTATCGATTGTCTGGCACACTGGTTCTGTACGTTTTGCCGCGGAAGAAGATGCAGGAGAGTATCAGGCCGTTCATGTGGCAGCGACAGGTGTACGAGGTAGTTTTGCTCCCCTGCTGGCTTATGTTGCAATGAACTACATAGGCAAACCAATGACCCTTTTAATCACGATGGTTCTTTGGTTTGTTTCGGCACTCTTCATGTTTTCCTGTCACAAAAAAGATGGTTTGCCATTGATGGATAAATAAAAAAAGGAGCCGCCACGCGACTCCTTTGAATCAAATGTTTTCTATAGTCTAGTAAAGATATTTTCGCCAATGAGGATGAGTGGATTCAGTGGCATTATCCGAAATCGCAAGAAGAGAACTTTCAAGGAAATTGTATTTGACGATGTGATATTTCACCGAGCCATCAATGTCTATCCTTGCGGGGAAAACGATTTCACTGCCATCATTATTCCACTCTGGGAAAGCCCAAACAAGGTCATCACCAACGCCAAGTGAAACAGTATAGTCGCCCAGATCCAATGCGGTCATGGACATCGTATTTAGACTAACGATAACGAGTTTTGGGTCGGGACCATAAATTCCTGTATAAAGAGCGATCTGTTCACCATTTGGTGACCAGGCAAAGGATGTTGCGCCAGCGCCAAAGGACGAGAAGTCGAAGCGAAAATGCTCGTTATCCAACTCGCCATCAACAATAACCAGATTTGTGACCATTTCAGGACCATCAGGTGCCTCAAGGAAGGCTATTGAATCATCGGTAACAGGGCAATATTGAGGAGCAAGAGCTGTTACTGTTCTAGAATGATGTTCGTAATCGTTTGAACCCATAATTGAGATTCTATTAACAGTTGGATCGTTTGCATTATAAATAGAAATCAGTATGCGACTGGTGTTCGAGCTTATGGAAGGTCTGCTGGCATAATAATATGGTGCCTGAACTGAACCGTGATCATCAAGTGGTAAAACAGATTCCCATCTGGATCTCTGAAGTTGATATACGCCTTCTTCAACCTCTTGAATCCGAGCTACGCGACTCTCAGAAGCATCGTAGTAATCTGGCAAGATGTTGTCATAACTGTAGATGCCGCCTTCGCCATCCAAAATGTTCAATGTTTTTGTGCTGTAATCGTATACGAGAATGCTGTAACCTTCAATTCCATGGGGAGTTGTTTTATAGAGAACACCAAGCCCCGGACTGCTAAAATCCTGATTGTTACCTACGTCGAGCAGATAGGATTCCTGAGTTGAACCATCCGAGGCAACTGTCGCCACATAATCCTGTTGGTCCAGAAAAATAACATCATGCAGAGGGGGGCCATAGTTTCTGACGGGTCCCGGGGGCAATGGATCGCCACCACCACCAGGACACCCGGTGGTTAACAACATCACAAGAAAAAGAAGTGCTTGAAGTCCTAACAGAAGTCTGCGATTCATGTGTTTCCTCCAGTCATAAGATAAGTGATCACAGTCTAGTGGAAGATACAAAAAGTGAAGTGCGTTCACCAATAGGAATCTAGGTGAAATAAAATCTCCCCACGGTGACCTAAGTCACTGTGGGGGTTAAAGTTGGAGTTTATTTCATCAACACGGCTTTTTTAACGTCAGTAATATTTCCTGCTTTCCAGGAGACAAAGTAAATGCCACTTGACCAGTCGTGGGCGTTTAAAGTCATCTCGTGTCTTCCTGCCGGAACCGATCCCATTAAATGACGAGCAACCTGCTGACCGAGAAGATTATAGACGGTTACTTCAACGGGAGAAGTTCGCGGTAGAGCGTAACGGATAACCATTTCAGCGTTAAATGGGTTTGGATACAATGTCTCCAGTGCAAATTCTCGAGGAAGAACACTTCCCGGTGATTCAATATCACTCACAAAGACAAGCGATGACCAGTAGATTCTCGAAAGGTTTCCACTCTCATCTTCAGCGACAACAAAGACAGTGTCCGGTCCGTTTGAGTTGAAGGTTACGTCCACCGAGCTTCCGGTCCCAATACCAATTTGACCGTGGTACCAACTAAGAGATACGGCTTCATCTTCCGGGTCAGAAACGGTCGCCTCAAAGTGAATTTGAGTTCCCGGTGTAATCTGGCCGACGTAATCAGGTGAAGCAGTATCAAATCTCGGGTCGTTGTTTCCCTCACCTCGGAAGAAACGAGTCACTTTTTCGTTTACATTGTGGCTTGGGTCTTCAACCTTGAAGGTGACAATGCTTTCTCCACTCCACTCGTCTGTGGCTTCAATACTAACCTGTCGTTCTTCATTTATGGTGATGTCCAAACCATCATCATTATAGGTCGTCCATGAAAGTTCGCTATCGAGGTTATCCCAGTCTTCAACGTATGGATCCAGATTAAAGGAAGTGAATAAACCATCATCGCCAACGGCCTCGCTCGGAAGACTTACAATGTTTGGTGCATACCCGAGTGCTCCTTCCACAACGTAGAAATCGAGCGGAATTGATAGGTATTGGCCCGTAATTGGGGCCTCAAGCAGTAATCTGCCGGAATAATGACCGATCGGCATATCGCTGGCATCGGCGTTCAAAGAAACAGAAAGAGTCCGACCACCTGGGACACCTGCGGTTGATGGGTTGACGCTAAGCCAATGAAGACCCGGGACGATTCGTATGGCAAATTCATCTTCCAGTAGTTCGCCCGTTTCAGCATTCAGGGATATCTGAAGACCTGTATCACCGGTCTCATTCTGAATGCCGATTGTCGCGCTATCAATTCGTCCGTTCATCTCCAGATAGTTCATCTGAATGGCACCATCGGAAGTAAAGATAATCTGGAATGAATATGGACCATCGTTCTCACTCCATAGGTGGTGAGTAATCCCAACCCATGAAACGACCATGTATCCGTTTACCTCGGCAGCGTAAATTGTGCCTGATTCATTAATGCCGACGTTATCCCAATAGGCAAAAATACTAGAACGCGGTGAATAGGACCTTGGAATGACAGAGTTGGCTGAGTTTCCTGAATTACCCGGCGCCATAAACGTGATATACCCGGATTCGCAAATCCAGAAAGAGTCGTAAAAATCGTCATACAGAGGAAAATTAAATGAAAGATCAATGGATTCTGAGATGGAAGCATTCCCACTATTGTCGCCACCGGTCATTGGAATGATATTTTCTTCAGTTTCAATATCAACCCATTCAAAAGTGGGTCCGTAGCTTTCGTGGCTGTCATACCAACGGTAGCCGTAACCATCAGGACCACCCTGCTCATCAATGTCCGATCCTTGTCCAACGCCCCAGTCGGCGTTGATTCCCTCTGCGGTCAAATGGAATCGTCCGGTCTGTCCACCGGTATTTGTAATATTCAGAACGGTGGTTCCGGTGCTGTTGGTTGATGCGTTAATCTGAATCTCACCGGGCGAAATTTCAAAATTTGGAGGAGTTAAAGTGCTGCCCTGTCCTGCGGCAATTAATATCTGCCGGCCATTTTCAACACCATTTGCTGTAGCTGCTTCCACGTTGGCAAATTCGTATTGGAGGGCTTCTTTTCCATCGGGACTTGTTATACCAGCCGTTAAAAAGTTTTCACCGGAATTCATGTTGTAGACGGTATTATATAGAATCGCAACCTGTCCCAACCCACCGGGTGTATCATGAACTTCAGGGTCAAACAACCGAATCTGGAAATTGATATTTGATCCAGCGCGGTTATAGTTTTTCATGTTATACCATTCCACGGTATACCAGCCATTTTCTTCATCATGGTAGGCATAAACACCACTATTGCTATATTGGACAATGAGATCGTCCCAGTTAGCAAGAATGGCTCCATCTGGTGACAAGGGGCTTGGCAACGGACGGTTTCTGAAGAAAAAGAGGTCGGTTTCCCCAAACGAAATCCATCCGTTGGAACAAACTGATATCTCAGTGTAATAGTCATCCCAGTAAGGGAAACTGAACGGTAAATCAGTCAAAACGGTCTGGTCAGTCTGGTCACGGTCATGGTCGTATCCAAAGTCCTGAATGCCTAGGTTAATGGCGCCATCCATTCCAACGATTGATTCATATTCAAAGTCAGGCGTGTAGACATATCCGGTGTCAGCGTCCTCGTACATATAGTATCCCGGACCAACCGGACCCGTTGGCGTATTGGGTCCTGCACCAGCAACCTCAAATTCAATTTGTCTGTGCTGTTGATAGCCGTCAGAAGTAATGAACAACACCTCTCCCTTAACAACATGACCGGGATAAACTTCTTCATCTGCCTGCAAAGTGAATGAATAGTCGGGAGTGACACCAGTGGCGTCAGCTCCGAGATCACTCCAGTGGCTGGAATCATCAAGGACGACGACATAAGGATCTTCAATGGATAGCTGCGCAGTTACACTTCCAGCATTCAGGTCAGCGTTGTCGTTACCAAGTGTCAGGCTAAGTTGAGCCGTTGTTCCCGGGGTCCATTCCTGATCAAAAACAGGTTCTTCTATAGTCACATGCGGTGCCGCAACGGCATCATAGACATAGAGGTGTGATTGAAAAAATTCACTCGCTGAAAAATCAAACGTTACAGGTATCCGTGTACCATCTTCCACATTATTAGAAATACGAATCTGAGGTGTTGAAAGAGTGAATGATTCGCTGGTGGTAAATGAACCAAGGCTTTCTTCACCGACCACTACTTCTCCTAACCCTTCAGGAACAGTAACGGAAACGTTCAGGTTTTCAAGTTCACTAATATTTGTCACATCAAAGCTTGCTTCAGGTGTGAAAAGCTCGCCGGGTAATAACACATTATCCACAGTGGTGTTCGCGTCACTCTCAACTTCAACCATGCTGAATGAGGCAAATTCCAAACCGTAATCACGGCGAATGACAAGATCAGTCGTGTAAGGCAAAATGTCCGGACGAGAAACGGTTAGTTCGACATTTTCCAATTCAACATCGACGTTAACCTCAAGATTAATTGTACCGTTTTGACCAGTAATACCGCTGCCGAGAATTTCAGTTTCGTTATGTGTGATCACCACCCACGCACCTTCAACAGGCTGGCCTGTACCATCGTAAGTAGCTGTAACAGTAAAATGCGTTGTGTTTTCATCAAAATTGGGTGCATGTAGCACGGTGACGTTTTTGGGTGTCTCTATACGAAGCTGGAGTGCAGGGTCACCTAAAATATTGTAGCAGTGGAAGTAGAACCAGACACTGGTTTCGTTACTTCCTTCGGCGTTCCATAATAGTGGGTAGTTTCTATAGAGTTGCATCTTTGAAGAAAGAAGGCACTGACCCAAGGTACGTAATCCCTGGTCGAACATGGAGTTATACCAGGCACCAAGAATGAAGTTATTCCAACGGGTATGTGTGTCAATTTCTGATGGGCCAACAAAAGCGACTGCCCCTTTAAGATTGTTTGGAGAACCGGCACGAATCCAGACCTCACCGAAGTTTTCATTTTGTTCATCAAAAGCACCACCACCACACACCATACTGGTGACAACCGGAAGGTTGTTTGTGTTTCTTAGGTTTCCAACATCGTAACTGGTAAACCACTGCCAATGGTTCCCTGTCCAATACTGGTAACCACCAAACCCTCTGTAAGCAACCCAGCTAACGCCATCGTTGATGGCATTTGATAAAGCCGTGGAGGGAGGATTATTAAATTCATTGTGGAATATTTCTTGAACGTTTGTGAAACCGTTGCTGTTCATTTTGTGGCCGACCCATTTCTGAGTCTGCTCAACACTGAAGGCTGTGGATGCATCAGCAGCCAAAAGCGCTTTAGTCCACCGGGCGGAGTTCCCTGTCATGGGTTCACGCTCATATTGGAGGACCTTTTTCACCACTGTCAAAGCTTCTGTGGCGTTATCAACAGACAATCTGCCAATGAGATATCGGGGCAAGACGTTTTGGTAGTGATTGCCGAGTGTAAGGTCATAGGTGTATTTGTGGTCTGTGGCAATGTTTGGATCGTAAGGATTTGGAACCCCTGGACTGACATAATTAGTCGCGATAAATCCAGGTGCATCGATATCGCTGACAAGAACTACGTAGTCAAGAGTTGGTGTAACTGTTTCGTATATGTTTTCGATATATGTTTTTATTGAGTTGAAAGAAACACCGGTTTCATCAGTGGTTGTAACGATGACATTAAACCCGGTACGGGTTCTCCACCTGGCAAGCAGATCAACGTTGTGATCCCACAAGCTGGGAACGATGATCAGGTAGGTGCCTCGCGACATCTCTTCCACATCGATTTCATCCAGAGCGTTGGCAACGTATTCGGTGTAGAGCGGAAGTAGCGCTTCGCTAACTCCCGGAGGGTCAAAACCGTCGAGCTCGTTGGATTGAACAAAACCCAGATCAATATCAAAAGAAGTTGCAGTTTCAAGTTTGCCGCTGGTTTGGCTGCGTCTCACCGGCAGAACGTTTAATTCTGCAACACGGAGATCGCGCCAGCGAAATGTATTTCCAACTGAAACGTGGTTGTTATATAAATAATCAAGATTGTCAATGTTCTGGGGGTCGATGGAAAAATTGTCTTCCGGTGACCGTTTATCCAGAACTTCGTTTACACCAAGATTTTCCCATTCAATCTGAATGTTGTTGACAACAAGATCCATTCCATTTGGGACAGCAACAAGGCGGCTATAAACCGGCAAAGATGGACCATCGGGTTGAGGTAGTTCGCCAGAGCCAATGAAGTCCAGTCTTGTTTCGTTTCCATCTTCAGAAGTCACCGGAACTGCAGGAACATCGAAATGAACATCAATACCTGATGCGTTTTTTTCGAAAGTAAAATATCTTTCTTCTGGTAGAGGCTGAACGTCTGAAGAGAAGAGAAATCCAGGCAATAGAAACAGGAGTGTTGCAAGCAACACGGGGATTGGGCGTTTGTGCATGTTAAAAATCCTTATTCAAAGTCAACCGAACCAACGCAGGACATCCTTCCGGTGGGATGATCCCGTATCGAAGCAGTGCAGATAGACTGTGAGAACTGCGGTCCCTCAAAATGGTAACCTATAAACTATAGAGAAAAAGTCGTAAGAACAAAATTATGGCTTATTTCCCTTCATTATATAAGAGGCATGTAAAATACGATGAAAAAACGCAAAAAAACTTGAGAAATATTTTTATTTACCGATATAGAGATTAGGGAGTTTCCCGTCGACAAGATAATTGTCTCTAAAATTCGCCAAAAGGCTAATGATGTCCGGTTTCAATAAACACATATTACGCATTGTTTTATTCTTTCTATTTGTTTCTTCTTGTTACGCCCTTGACCAGGAAGTAACGGTTGAGATGGGGAAGGGAATTAGAAGCAACTATGCCTTTATGGAGGCAAGAAGGTTTGAGGTAACCGGAGATCTGAAACAAGCCTACACGTTGTATAGAGACTCTTACATGTTGGATTCGCTGAACTACCGGAGCGCATATAGAGCAGGGCGAATTCTATCCGACATGGGCCATTTCGAAAACGCCAAAGCAGCATACCTGAGAAGTATTGCCATAGCAGATGATTTTTACCCCGCATATAACAGCCTCGGAATCCTCCTTAATCGACTTGGTGAAAGGCTTGATGCCATAAAGACTCTAAGTGATGGTGTTTTAGCCGCCCCCGACTATGCTCCGGCGTGGAGAAACCTCGGCAGAACGTTAGTTGAAGGGGGTTATGAGGCAGAGGCACTGAAGGTTTACGAGCGAGCGGTAAAACTGGACGAAAACCATTTTGATTCAAGAGTCACTTATGGAATACTTCTAGCCAAGCTGGGGAATATTGAAAGAGCAAAAGAACAAGTGCGCCGGGTTTTGAGGTCCGATCCACAAAACAAGAGGGCAAAGGAAACCTCAGAATGGTTAATTTCCTGGCCGGGCAAAGAGATTAAGAAAGACAAAATCCCGGAAACCCTCAAGATTCCAGCAAAAATAAAAATACCTCCTGTCACAGAAGAAAAGAATAAGTCGCTACCTCGACGATACGAGAATAGTTGGAGTTTTGATCCGCCCGATCCGTCAATGGTGGATGTGGATATACTTAAGCAAAACGCAAGGGACTACTTACGTCTTGGGCGATACAAAGAGGCAGAAGAAGTACTGGAAATAACCGTTCAATATGAAGACAAAGATAAAAGGTTGTGGGCAGACTATGGTTTTGCCCTATACAAACTAAAGAAATATGATAGAGCCGCCGAAGCATATAATAGAGCCATCCTTGCAGGGGAAAAAGAAAAGCAACCTGTGACATGGTACTACATGAACAGGGGACTCTCTCTCTACTACGCCGGCGACTATAAAACATCGACGAAGGCTTTGAAAAAAGCGGTAGAGATGAATGATGAGCTTTCACGGGCTCATTATTATCTGGGATTAGTTAGAATCGAGAGAGAACAATATCGCTACGCCGTCCGTTCGTTGAAAAAAGCGGTAAAATTATCACCTGATCATGTGGAGAGCCAATTAGCTCTCGGGGTGGCATACATAAAGGCCGGGGCGGGTGAAAGGGCTATTGTTCATTACAGGAAGGCGCTAAGCCTTAGACCGGATGATCCTGAAATACTAATGGACCTGGCAAGGCTACTTGAAAGAGAACGTTTCCTGCAAGAAGCGGGTGATGTTTATATCGAGTTTGCAAAAGTCACTGAAGATATGGAATCTTATCGCCTTTGGCGTGATATTGCAATAAAGAGGATCGAAAGATACAAAAGGGGTGATGACTTCACTCAAGTAACAACCCCTTAACATAGAGTTGAAGCGGGGAGAAAATTCCGCGCCGCAAGCAGAAAAAGAACCTGCTTCCGTCAACCCGTAGGCACTAAGGCAGATAGCCAAGGACCTGCGGGTTGTTTATTTCCGGCAATATGAAATAGCGTTTTTATACCAGTCGTCCAAACTGTCCGGGTGGGTCGTTTGTGCAGCCTGAACCACGCTATAAATTCTCTTTACTTCATCAACACTCAAGGGTTTTATTTTTCCCGGTCCACCGGCAAGCAAAATTTCATACGCAACAGCATCCAGCATCTCCATCCGTGACAATGCTTGTCGTATGGTCTCCCCCACTGTCAATGCTCCATGTCTGTCCATCAGAAGAACGTCTCTTTTGCCGATCCAGGGCCGGATGGACTCCCCACCTTCATCTGTTCCGGGGACGGCGAAACTACAGGTTGGAACACTTCCCATGGCGTAAGCTGCTTCTGCGATGTGGATTCCCTCAAGAGAGTGTCCGGCCAAAGTACAGGCGATCCCGTGAGGTGGATGGGCATGAATAACACAACGGATATCCGGTCTTACACTGTAGGCGGTTGTGTGAGCATGAGTTTCACTGCTAGGGTCGTCATCTGGATTGACAGGTGTCCCATCCATAGAAACAAGAATAAAATCTTCCGGACTTAAAAGACCTTTAATTTTTCCGCTGGCTGTGATGATAATCGTGTTTTCATCTAGACGGTAAGAGAGGTTGCCGTCCGTGCCTGCGTTCAGCTTTCTGGCATCAAGGCGTTTTCCCGCCAGGATTAATTCTTCTACAACATCTTCTTTTTTCACAAAATTCATTTTAAACCAAATTCTAAATGGTACCGTTCGCTGATGCGAACGAGAGATTGTCTTTGTACATTCAGCCAATAAGGTATTTAAAAACGGGAAAATAATGAAGGTTCTTCAGGTAAATACTGAAAAAACCTGGCGGGGAGGCGAAAGGCAGACCCTTTTTACTCTCCAGGGCTTAAAGGATTCAAGTATTGAGGTAGGACTTCTCTGCCGTAGAGGATTCCCCCTGGAAAAGGCCGCGAGGGAGTTGGGTGTTCCTGTTTACGTTGTAAACTCAAGCCTTGAAGCCTTCTTCTTTCTCGCAAACAACCCAGAGAATTATGATATCTATCATCCGCAAACGGGCAAAGGCCATTCGTTGGCGGCCTATTCAAAAGTATTCCATCACAAACCAATTATTTACACAAGGCGGGTGAATTTTTCACAGTCCGGATTCCTTTCGAAACAGAAGTATCGTTTGACAGATCAAGTTGTTGCCATAAGTAACGCAATAAAAGACACCTTAAACGAGTTTGACGTCCACGATGTGACAGTTATTTCTTCAGCAATAGAAGAAAAACCGCTTAGTGAAGCCCGAATAATATCGGATATCACCGAGTGGAACCCCGAAAGAAAGTCAATCATCGCGACAACCGGCGACATGGTGCCGCAAAAAGATCCGTTGACAATGGTGGAAACGATTCGATGCTTAAAGGAGGAGCGTAACGACTTTATTTTCCTCCACTTCGGCCACAATCAGATGAAAGAGAGTGTATTTCCTCTGATAGAGAAATATGGTTTGGGGCCGTACTATAAATGCCTTGGCCATATTGATGGTGTAGAGGATTACTTTGCAGTGTTTGATATCTTCCTTATTACATCAAACGAAACAGAGGGTCTCTGTAGTAGCATATACGATGCCTTTATTTATAAAGTACCCGTTGTGTCGACTCTGACAGGTGGGATGTTTGATAGTGTCGGAGATCGAGGTTTGACTTGCGGCCCCCGTGAGCCGGAATGTTTGGCGAAACACCTATCAACATTGATCGATGATAAGAAAAAACGTCAAACAATGGCAGATAAAGCTTACACTTGGGCGAAAGAAAACGTAACCATTGAATCGATAACCCCGAAGTATGTTGAGTTATATAAGCAGGTCTTCAGTAAACAATAAAGACTCCGTTGGGAGAAAGAATGTCAGAGCAGAAAAAATACACACTTTCGGTTGTCTATATCGCCAAGGATGAGGCTTGGCGAATGGAAAAATCACTAAAAAGCGTGCTGGAAGATCAGAACTTTGCCGATGAGGTTATTCTGCTTGATACTGGTTCGACGGACGAAACCGTCAAAATAGCTGAGGGCATGGGTGTAAACGTTTTTTCCGAGGAGTTCCAAGGATTTGGCATTACAAAACAATCTGCTATTTCAAAGGCAACATCAGAATGGGTCCTATCAATAGATTGTGACGAGGTGCTTTCAGAAGAACTTCGAAATGAGATAAAAAAAGCAATCCGAAATCCGGAACACAATGTGGGCTACGAGATTCCTCGACAGTCATGGTTTCTGGGAAAAGCCATGAAACATGGTGGATGGGAAAAAGATTATGTGCTGCGCTTGTTTAAAAATGGGCGCGGTAAATGTACGGACGATCTGGTACACGAAAGAATAGTTGTTGAGGGTCCATTAGGCAGACTCAACTCATCGATGGAACACCATACAGACCCCACAATGAGCGGATACTTGCAAAAGATTGACCGTTATACCACTCTTGCAGCGCAGAAAATCGCAAATAATCCTAAGAAAAAAACGAGTATGTTTCTGGCGTTTGTTCATGGCAACGCAGGGTTTATAAAAAAATTGATTTTGAAAGAAGGCTGGAAGGACGGACCTCGCGGTGTACTTTTAGCCGTTTCCACCGGATATTCACTGTTTTTGAGGTATGTAAAAGCCCACCTGATCCGTCAAGGCGAAAAGGATTTGTTCAATTAAGCCATTGATACAACCGTAGAATCTGTTAGTCGCTACCGACGTGGCTTCTTTTCATTTGGTGGTTCTTTGGCTGTGTAGTCGCGAGCAGCCCCCACAATCTTTTCCCAGTCCTTATCGTATTCCATTGGTTCGGGCAATGTCCAGACAATCCAGGTCGACATTGGTTTTTTATCTTTCCCGGGTTGAAAATGGGTAACGTCTTCCCTTTCCAATAATTCCGAATAAACCTCGGGCGGCATTTTTAACGCAAAACCATCCTCGTATAGGAAGAGAAAAAACTTTCCATTATTGGCCGTTTTGAAGCCGGGGTGCCCCATCATTCTTCCAGAATCAACAAAGGGATCTCTGAAGAGTTTGTTTTCAGAATATTCCAGCAGGTCGTCACGATAATTTAAAGGCATTGTTTCTCCGATAAAAAATGGGTGTCCCGAAGATTCGGAACACCCATAGTATAGACTTGGATACGCCTTACTTCACAAGGTGAATTTTCCTTGTGGCGCTGGCGTCTTCAGTATTCAAGTTGAGGAAGTATACACCACTGGCTACACTGGCATTTGGTTGCCATGAAAGGGTTTTACTTCCAGCACTCTGCTGTCCCTGCATCAACGTTGTGACCAGACGGCCGTTAATGTCATAAACCGAAAGGGTGACATTGGCAGTTTTGTTCAGGTCAAAGCTGATTGATGTACCGGCGTTGAATGGGTTCGGCCAGTTTGGCTGAAGTGATATCTGATTTGGAATGCTGATGGTGACATCATCCACACCATTAGGATTGTTGAAAGCATGTCCAACAAAACCAAAACTGATCGGGAGACGGTCGGCAAGACCATCACTGTGACCACCAACGTAATCATCCCAGTAGAAATTGCCATCACCGGTTGTACGCGGTCTTTCAGTAAGACCTAAGCCGAGGAGGGTGTCCCTAAAGGCGATGTTCATCGGATAGATTCCCAATTCATCTTCAGTACCACAGTCAAAGTAGATCGGCATATACTGGATGTTGTCAATATTTGCACGGGCTTTATTGGCTGCGAAATGGGGGAGCCATTGGTCAAATATTGGTTGAACCAATTCAGCTTGATCATCAAGAATGAAGTCAACACGGTTTTCGATTAACGGAACTTCAAGTGAATCGACGTTGGGTGTAAAAGCGCCAGCCATGGAGAACATCAGCTCAGTAAAGATTCCGGCTTCGTAATCATAGGTATAGGGGGCACCTTCATCGTTTGGATCGTTCTCTTCAATGACGTTAGGAACAAGGTCAGCGAAAAGTTCAGGTGTATGGGGACCACTGTGTGCAGCAACTACTGCAAAGGTTTCGGGATAGGTGAATGCAATTTTCATCGCACCGAAACCACCCATGGAGTGACCCATGATCGCACGGTTGGCGCGATCACCGACGGTGTTGTAGCTCTCGTCCATAAAGGTAACAAGGTCGATACGGATGAAATCTTCAAAATCACCATACATGTCGGAGTTGGTGTAGAAACTTCCGGCGAATGGTTCAATGCTACCATCGGGGATACAAACGATTGATGGTGGAATTGTACCGAATTGAATCAGGAGGTCAAGTGCATCCTGAAGGTCACCAGAATCCGTGAACGAGTTTGGATCTACCGTTGCACCGTGCAGGAAAATGATAAGTGGGTAACCTGTAGCGTCCTCAGGATCATATCCGTTCGGAGTATAGACCTTAACCAGTCTTTCAATACCAAGTGATTCTGGAGTAAAGGTAACGTCGGTGATTTCACTCTCAGCGAATGCAGAAAAAGCACCGGTTAAAAGGAATAATGCGATAAAACACGTTTTCAAAATTCTCATTGTTTTTTCCTTGAGTAAAGATAGTTATAACGTTTTAAACTTTTAGGCGAACAGTGCCGGATAGAGTGAGCAGTATCATTTTTTAACCGGACCACCGGGCTAATAACGCAATAGTGCGAACAAAGTCAATATAAATTGGTGACCGCTATCACGAAACTCCAAGTTAATGAAGATGATAAGGCTTTGGAAAGTATTGTTATCAATAAAAAGAGGAGGAGTTTGGAGAAAAGAAAGTGGTTTACTGAGAGAGATAGGTTGCAGATAGGTGATAAAGGATGTCTCCGGGAGCACTGACTGCGTAAAGAGCGAAAAGCAATTAAAGCCTTGTGAAGAAAAGCACAAAAGCGTCTCTTTTCTTTCCGGGTTCTTGAATTAACATCGGGTTAGTCCTGCCTATCTGCTGGATTTTAAACTCGACTTTGCACTATATTTCGCAATATTGTGCCAATCTTTGCAACGGCATGAAACATGTGTTTAAAAGTCAAGTTAGACGATATGCCCTGGGAGGGTGAGTGATGGCTGACCGTAAGGTTATTGAACCTGATCTGGAGTTTATTCGCCGAGTACAAGCTGCCGGCGGAGATACCTTGAAAAAATGTTACCAGTGTGCGACCTGCAGCACTGTTTGTGAACTGTCCCCAGTAGATAAACCGTTCCCAAGAAAAGAGATGCTCTGGGCACAGTGGGGTATGAAAGACGAGCTTCTGAGCGATCCTGATATCTGGCTCTGTCACCAGTGCAACGATTGTACAACACGTTGTCCTCGCGATGCACGGCCCGGTGATGTTCTGGCAGGAATTAGAGACTACATCTATGAATCCTTTACTTTCCCAAGGTTCATGGGCAAAGCGCTTGCTTCACCAAAGGCTCTTCCTCTTCTCCTTCTTCTCCCGGCACTCATCGTTCTGGCATTGATCTTTGGAAACATGGCGGTGAATGGCGGACAGCCTGCGGCCCATCACGAAGATTTTATGGTTCCAACTTCAATTGGTGGCTACTTCCAGTCTGAGCATGTAATGCTGACAACATTTATTCCAGCAGGACAGACTGAAATGCTCTTCATTGCCGGTAATATACTGATCTTCCTTATTGCGGGAATTGGTTTATTCCGTTTTTGGAAAGGCTTAAACCACGGTGCCGCACTTCCTGGTGGCCCAGGATTCATTTCTGCGTTGATTTCAACAATCATTGAGATTGTTACCCATAAAAGATTTGCTGAATGTGGACAGAATAGGCCACGTCGTATCGCTCACCTTCTGGTGATGTATGGTTTTATTGGTGCAGCACTGACAGCCGGATTGGCTCTTACGTTCTCAGTTATCTTTGGTCATATGCTACACCTTGAAATTGCAAGCCTGTCACCTTATGGTCCGTTCCACCCCATTAAAATTCTTGGTTGGGTTTCGGGATCTGCGATTATGATCGGTTCATTGATGATGGTTATTCGTCGTAGCAACAAATCAGATGATGTCGGCGCAGATGGTTATCCGGACAAACTTTTCCTCTGGATGGTCTTCCTGGTTGGTGCGACAGGTATGTTCTCCTGGATGTTCAGGGCACTTGATGTTCACCTGATCGCATATCCCATGTATTACATCCACATCGTGGTTGTCTTCTTCATTCTGTGGTATATGCCATATTCAAAATTTGCTCACATGCTTTATAGAACGTTGGCATTGGTCTGGGCAAGACAACACAAGCGCGTACTGGGCCGTGATGGTAGTGTCACACCGGCACCGCAGGTGATAGAAGAAAAAGCAGAAACAGCTGCTTGATTTTTAATAGAGTTTGGTTTGAAGCCCATCGATTTTTCGGTGGGCTTTTCTTTTTTAGATAAGAGAAAGAAAAGCGGCAGCTTCCAGACCCCAGACAAAGATCAGGAAAAGGCTCATCAGCATGAAGCTGAATCGCCAGAGAATTGTTCCGAGGAAAAACTTATCGTGGTCCACCGGTAGTTGAGAAGCTGCGATAATGATCAGAGGTGTGAAGGGGAAAAATAGACGTGGCAAACCGTAGAAAAATATTGAAACCAATAACGGAAGTATTATACCTGCAGCTACCATATAGCGCCAATGGCCGCGAGGAGCAAACCACCACGCAGCCCAGCCTGCGAAAAAGATTACAGTGTGAAGGAACCAGTTGAATAACAGAAGTAACAAGGGTGTTCGTTGAGTAACCTTATTGAAATCATCGAACTCATCGTTAAAGAATGATTCAACAATGGGGCCATAATCACTTCCTACGGCATATCGAATTTTTGATGGAATACTTTTAATGAAACGGTGAGGCTGAGTGGTTATATATTTTGTGGCTGAATGTACAAACAGGTTATAGCTCTCCTGTTGCCGTGTTTCCGTTGGCAAGATTGAGGATGTCCAGGGGTAGCCACCCGTGGTCCCTTCATGGTTTCCTATCCAGAATTGTGTTCCGGTATTGGAGGAAGGCCAGGGCACACCAAACAGGTGGTTGTTACGGATAGACCAATACCCAGAGGGTATGATAGAAACGGTAAAAGCGAGAGTTGCCAAGAGGACAATCAAACGTTTGTTGGTTCTTTGAATGACAATAACAGCAATTCCGAGAAGTGGCACAAATAGTAGAAAAAATGGGTGAATCAGGCTGATAAAGCTGGCAATTAGTCCGGCAGATCCCCATCGGATTATAGAAGAACTGGACAACCGAACACGTTTTTTTTCCATTAAATATGGATATAGTAAAAGCAGAATAGATGTGACGCAGAAAGCGGATAAAACCTCTGAATAAAGTAGATTTGTGTAAAAAATATCCGCTGGATAAAGCGTTCCAAAAGCCAAGGCAACGCGTCCGGTAAACCTTCCCCCGATTCGGTAACTGAAAAAACCTGTTATACCCAAAGTTGCTATAGATAAGAGAACCTGAAAAGATTTTAAGAAGAAATCAGTCGTTCCAAATAGAGAATAGAAGACTGAAATGAAAAAAGGATAGCCAGGTGAAAAGAAACTTGTAGGATGGCCTGCAACATCGCTGAAGCCGGCACCATTTGCCAAAGAAATTGCAAGTTGTAGAAAAATGCGTTGATCACCTACCGGATGGCTGGGCACAAGAAACAATATGGATAAACGGAGTAGAAATGCGACCACAAGAAAAGGCCATGCAATATTCAGGTAATCTCTGTCAACCGTAAATTGTTTGGCCTTCATAGGTAACTCGTATCAAAGTTTTTTGCAGTGAACCACTCGAGGAAGATTATTAAGATCCTTCAAGACTGCAACGTTATTGAAAGATTTTTTGTAGATAGTTAGAATGGAGTCCTGTTGCTCAGCTCCAATTTCACCAAAGTAGACACCAGCATTATCCAGCCATCTCTCCAGTGAAGACGCTAAGCTGCGGTGAGCATCCAATCCGTCCTGACCAGAACGAAGCGCGATTTCCGGTTCATGATTCTGAATGTGCTGCGGCAGAGAATCGTATTCTGTTTGTGTGATATAGGGGGGATTAGAAATCACAAGATCAAATGGAGCACCGGAAAGAGTTACTCCCGTTTTAAACGCATCCATCAAACAAACGACCAGCGTTTGAAGCGTGTCAGTGTTTTTTTTGGTTAGCGTAATTGTGTTACCACTTGAGAGGAGAAAGTCGCTAAAAGAAGGTTCATTGTCGGGCAATTCCAAGTCACCGATAACGGCATATCCGTGTTTCACGGCATTCAGACACGTGACATAAATTGCGTTCATTGAGACGTCTAAAGCGGTCATTTTCGCTGAAATTCCCTCTTCCAGAGCCGTAATCGCCAGGATTCCAGACCCGCAACCGATATCTAGACCGTTATTGTAGCCTTTCGAAGGTAAGTATTTTTTACATAAATCAATGATAAGTTCTGTTTCAGGTCGTGGGATCAAAACACCGGGTCGAACAAAAAACTCACTGTTGTAAAAACCGGTTTCACCGATGATATACTGAATGGGTTCATCGGAGGCAGCTCGTTTAAGCAGGTCACGGAAACGATCTATTTCCACCCTAGACAAGGGACGGTCAAAATCGAGGTAGAGACCTATACGATCTTTTTCAAGAATGTGACAAAGCAGTCTTTCAACTTTCAGCCGAGCTTCATCTATTTCCTTTTTCTCGAGATACTCCTGCCCGAGTTTAAGGAAATCAATCAAACGTTTAGACTCGACTCCCCTACCGGCATCAGGCATTGGACGAAACACCTTCGCGAAGACGTTCTTCTGCGTCATGCAACCTGAGAGCGTCGATAGTTTCGTTTAAATCACCATCAAGAATTTCGTTAAGACGATAGAGTGTGAGGTTAATTCTATGATCGGTGACTCTGCCCTGTGGAAAATTATACGTTCTGATTTTAGCACTACGATCGCCAGTACCAACCAGTGAACGGCGGCTCTCGGCACGCTTATCGGCTTCAGCCTGGAGGGCTTGTTCATATAAACGAGAACGAAGTACTCGCATTGCTTTCGCTTTATTTTTATGCTGACTTTTTTCGTCCTGGCAAGTGACAACAAGGCCGGTAGGAATGTGCGTGATTCTAATTGCAGATTCAGTTTTGTTGACGTGCTGACCACCAGCACCAGAGGCGCGGTAGGTGTCAATCCTCAGCTCGTTTTCATCAACATCAACGTCCACTTCGTTAGCCTCAGGCAACACAGCCACTGAAACGGCTGAGGTATGAATTCGACCCTGCGATTCTGTTGAAGGTACGCGTTGTACTCGATGAACACCACTTTCGTATTTGAGAAGTCCGTAGGCACCATCACCGCGTACAGCAAAAACAATTTCCTTAAATCCGCCCATTTCGCTGGAGTTTCCGGAAAGAGTCTCTGTTTTCCAGTTTGCTCTTTCCGCGTAACGTAGATACATACGGTAAAGATCGCCAGCAAAAAGACCGGCTTCTTCACCACCTGTTCCGGCTCGAACTTCAACGATGGCCGTTTTATTATCAGAATTGTCGGGAGGTATCAACGCTATATGAAGAGTATTAATGGCTGTTTCTGCTTTAGGGGTAAGCGTATCCACTTCCGCTTTGGCAAGCTCAGCCATCTCTTCGTCGGAATCGTCAGCAGCCATCTCCTGGGCTTCTTCGAGTTGTTCTTCAAGGTCCTTTAGTTCCGCTGAGGCAGCCAGAATTTCCTTCAAACGGTGGTGTTCGCGACCCAACTCGCTCATCTGGTTGCGATCACTGACGATAGATGGATCGGCCATTTTCTCTTCGACTTCGCTGATTTTTTCAGCGGCAGCCTGCACATGGCGTTCAATTAATTCACGATTCATAAGTTATTTCTTCTGTTAAGTTCAGACTCGTAATATAAGGAACGACAAAGGAAGAGTTAAGGATTGTGTAATGTGGAGAACAGGAGTTTGAAACTTGAAAACTACTGAACATTTGATTAGTTTAATGGCGAGCCGAATACTAATGGAGGGGAAAATAAATGAAATACGCTCTGATCGTAATCGCTGTTCTTGTAATAGGAATTTTAGTGTTTTTGTTTAATAATGGACTCTTTGTCAGACCGAAAATCGAAAGCAAAGTTGTTGGTCCTTTTAGATTGGTTTATAACCAACATATAGGTGAGTACAAAGGTACCAAGGGTGTAATGGATAAAATCTATGAGGATTTGCTGAAGATAGAAATCAGCACAACAAAGGGTTTTGGTATCTATTTTGACAATCCCCAGACTACACCCAAAGAGGAACTCAGAAGTTATGCCGGATGTATTGTTGAGGTTGGTGACTACGGAAAACTATCATTGGAGAACAAGCCGGGTGAAGTGATGGATTTCCCCAAACAGGAGTGTTTTGTCACTGAATTTCCCTTTAAAGGGCCCTTTTCGGTACTAATGGGAATCATAAAAGTATATCCAGAACTAAAAAAATATGCTGAAGGCAATATGGATTTGCCCACAATGGAAGTTTATGATGTTCCGAACAAAAAAATAATGTATGTCGCTGTGAAGAAGGAATTGGAACTCCTCCCTGCAATCGGGGATACTGTAGAAATAGATAGCTAATGTTTTTAGAGGATCAGAAAAGCGTCAAGAATTCTTTGGCGCTTTTTCTATTTAATCAAACGGAGAGCAATTTTTTTACAGGCTGTAGTACTCGAGAAAACACCTCTTCAATCGATCCGCTAGCATCAATCTGGCAGATTTCGGGATAAGTCATTTTGCTAAATGCCTGCTGAACCTTCCTGAGGTTTTCCCTTTTCTCCATCACATTAGGCGTTTCATTCCTTGAAGAGATGATCCGGTTCAGAGCATCCTCAATATCCATGTTGAACACGAGTGTAAGGTCGGGCTGGGGCGCAAAGGTCGCCATAACATCGTGTACATATTTTGGGTTGAAGTCGCCGCGTACTCCCTGATAGGCTTCGCTGGAGTAATAGTAACGATCCAGAATGACAACGGTCCCATTTTTGAGACCAGGCAAGATGAGTCGGTTGACATGATCGTTGCGATCCAATCGGAATAGTTCTAGTTCCTCGGCTGGGTCATGCCTGACCCCTTTTTTCCAGATTTCGCGTAATTTCTGTCCAAATTCCCCGTCTGTAGGCTCAAAAGACCTGATTGTCTTCAAATTATTCTCAGTGAGATACTCTTCCAGCATACGGGCCTGAGTACTCTTGCCGCATCCGTCAATACCTTCAAAGACTATTAAATATCCGTTTCTACCCGGATTACCTGGTTTTAGCATGGGAGTATCTCAGTGATAGTTCTTTTCGCCTGCTTCAATTTTCACCTCGATGTGATTTTCCAAAGGCGGGATTGGACAATCAAAATAGGTTGTGTAGGCGCAATATGGGTTATAGGCTCGATTAAAATCGAGAATAATGGTTTCGGCGTCAAAAGAGGGCAATTCCACATCAAGGTATCGACCGGCGCCATAGGTTTCCACTCCGCTTGTGGCATCCGTGAATGGAATAAATCCATACGCGTCTGGTTTTGATGCTGGCACAAAAAGGGTAAGTGAAGATGGAAGGCCATTTAATGTAAAATTAAGTTTGGCAAATCGAAGGTACGATCGAGTTTTGCCGGTGCTGGTCGCCATCACAAGGGTATCCAGAACGCCGTGGCGAGTCAATGTGGCTTCAACAACGTAGTTTGAGTTTACAGGATAGTCTCTAAGCTTGACATTCTTTGAAAGATCTGGATCATATGCCATGATACTTTTCCCAAGGCTACCATCATAAAGACGCAGCCGGAACCTTTCGGCAACAACAGTGTCGCCAGATACAAGGGAAACAGGTATTGGACCTATTTTCTGCCGGTCCTTATAGAATTTTCCACCAAGAGGTGAACGCACATAAACAACGCTGGAATTCTTTTTCCAGATAAACTCCAGGGTTGGAATGCCAACATCAGCGCCGGGATATCCCATGAGCAGAGTATCTCCGGGAAGAGTTACCCTTAAGGGTTTATTCTCTTCCAGAATTTTTCGACCAATAATGGTAAAAGGTGACATGGTCGCATTCTGGTAATAATGGTCTCGTTCCAAGCGTTCAGAAATCACATCTTGTTTTTCGGTTTCTTCAGCAAGCGCGGTTGAAAGGAACAGGGACATCAATAAAAATAAGGCAAAAATAATGTGCGAAACTTTTTTCATGTTTTTTCCAAATACGTTGAAACAGAAATTAAGGGAAGTTAAACCAAATAGCCACAGACAGTCAGAAAGTATTGCCTAGTATTAAGAGGGGTTAAACAGCGAAACGGGAAAAAAGATCAGAATAAAATTGAAGCCAAAGCTACAGGGAAAAAAGAGGATTTGTTTCAATAAAACCTCTTCATCGCACTTGTTTAAATACCTAAAAAGTTAGTAAATAGAGAGACTCCATTATTCGTCAGGATTTTTGTTGTTGTTTTTTCATAAAGGCTTGTTTTCAATGAAGACAGAAAATAAAAAGGCAGAAACAAAAACTAATAATAAAATATTTAACTCAGTAAAGACAATCACTCCTTTATTGATTGTGTTTTTGATAATAACACTCCTCTCCACCTGGAGCGTGGATCAGATCTGGCGTTCAGGATACGAAAATCTTCTTTCCCGGCAGGATAATAGCTGGAACCTGCACTACACTGAAACCGCTGCTAAAAACATTGAAGAGAGAATAAATCGAATCAATAGTGCCTTGGAAAATCTTGTTTCAACAGTAGGGGAATGGTATGAAGATGGACGATCAATACCTTCGGTCAATCTAATTCCACGCGGAAAAGCCTGGCATTACCCCGGTGGCGAAAACGCAAGCGAGATTCTTGTATACTCCAATAAAGCGATTTTAAATGACCTTCTGGGGGGAGCGGGCGGAAATGAGTTCGATGCAAACATGCGTGGACTAATAATCACCGACCCATCCATCGATGCCGTTGGTCTCATTACCATGAAAGGTGTTCTCCGTAGAATTCCCGGCGACAGACTTGTTGACAAGGTCCGCGACCTTGAGCAGTTGCATAACTTGAAATCTGTTCGGGAAAGTGCCACAACGAGGGGACGTTCTGCGGCGTGGTACACCGGCGGTGAACTTTCAACCTCTCCATCACCCCAACCGATTGGCGCCTCATGGCCCGTCATTATCGAAGGATCCATTGTATCAATACTCTTCATTGAGATGGATGGTGGGCAGTTACTTCCACAAATGACACATACTGATCAAGAATGGTCTATGATTGTTGATTCAAAGGGACGGGTTGTAGCTCTCGATAGCTTGGGAGCCGTCTTGATTGGCAGAACAGGAACTTCACTAAACAACCATCCAGTTCATTCAATTAGCGAACTGGGAAAACAGGTTGTTCAGCGAATAAGAGGTGAAGAAACGATCATGTCCCGTTATGGGACCTATTTCTGTCATTATTTACCCATTGGGAACACAGGCTGGAAGTTGGTCACCGGCAGGGAAAAAATTGATTTAGCATCGAAGACTCAAAATCTTTCGGTGATTTCACTTGTTGTAACCATCGTTTTGTCTTTAGTTGCAATTCTAGTATTCTGGCTTAGTTTAAAATATATCCAGAAAAAGGATAACGAGAGCATTGACAAGCATCAGGAAACCCTGAAAAAGATAGAAAAGGAAGTAAAAGAGATAGGGAAAGATGTTCCGCTTTCCTTATCAACAAACGATGTTGATGAGCTATTTCATCCATTGGTTAGCACAATCAGCAATACTGCGCGTTTTATTAGTGATGATTATAGAAATGCGACCCGAAAAACGTCTCGACTCCAATTGATCCTGAATTCTTTGGACAATGGAGTTGCCATGATGGACCGTCAATTCAAGGTTGTATATGCAAACAATGTGATTATGGAGCGTCATGGCTATGGCATTGTTGGGCAAGGTGCCGGCTGGATACTTGAAAAAACGTCGTGGAATACAGCAAGTTATGCCAAAGAAGCGATGACAGAAAAGACACCCGTCAACACTCGTCGAAAGGTAAAAATTTCAGGTGAGGAGCGAGTATATCAAGTCACCTATTTCCCAATTATAAACATCTTGGGGAAAGTTGAAGGATTTGGGGAATCCTCGGTCGACATTACTGAAATCGCCGCTTTACAGGAAGAGTTAAAGAAAGACCAAAGGGCAGGCGAAGTAAAAACCTATTTTGACAATAAATTCATTTCAGGTATTTCGCGGGAATTGCAAACACCTCTGTCCAAGCTATCATCACAAGTAAAGCTCGTCAGCAACAAAGTTGATCAGATGAGTGAATCGTGTATAGATATTATCTCTGAGATCAGTGAGAGTACTGATCGACTGGAAGACCTCTTGTCAAGTGTTGGAGAACTTGCAAAACTGGAAGCTGGATCAAAACATGTGGCACTGAGTGTCTTTCCAGCGAAGGACCTTTTGGAAGCAACAGTTGCGAAATCAAGAGGTTTTGCGGTCATGAAAAATGTTGAGCTAACACTTGGAATGGTGCGCAGCAGCACGATGCTCAAAAGTGATGCCGGGATTTTGGGAATTATTCTTGGAACGTTGACTCACAACGCAATAAAGTTTGCCAATGGCGGAGTGGTTGACCTGAGTTTGAAAAAGGAAGAAAAGCACCAGAAGATAACGGTTCACGACAATGGTCCGGGAATGAATCAGGAACTCGTTGACTGGATTCACAAACAAAACGACCTTGATAAAACAGAAATTCTGTATTTCAAAGATGGGGGCATTCGTCTTGGACTGACTCTCGTTGTCCGTTTGGTAAAATTGCTGGAAGGAAAGCTATTGGTTAGCACTTCAAGTGAAGACGGAACGACTATTTCCGTATTAATTCCAAGCGTATAAAACGGGAATTGACAATAAGAAAATCAAATAGAGATAATTATGAAACAGCTTAGATCACTTTTCTTTTTGATTCTTCTACTAACGGTTTCTTGTACCAAGGACATTACTCCACCCCACCAAACTACCCAGTCATTTCTGGATGTAATGGGAAAACACCGTGCGGCGAGCGAAGGGTACATCGCCCTTATATCGCATAGTGGAGTTGTCGCCAACCTGCAAACCTACTTAAAGAACGATCCAATTGATTCAAATCCCGGGAGAGGAATTTTTCGTGGAGGTCAAAAGTTTCTGGACCAATGGATTTGGGATATCAATGCTGAAGAGGACTATTCAACCCCGACACTTGCAAGGCCGGATTTTCTAAAGAGGAAAATCGTTGGATCGGTTGTAGAAGTTATAACCCTGCACCCGGAAAATGCATGTGGTATGATTGAGCTGGAAGGCAAATACAGGGAGGTTGCTACCTTCTCGCCATACTTCGATTTCCAGTCCTTGATAGGAAAAGGTCGCAATTTCTCGACGCAATGGGACGATGTAAACAAGGTCTTTTTGGCTACCTCTGAATCGGGCGAAACAACAATGGCGTTGATTTCAAACGGCGAATGGATGCCGGACGAAGAGACCAGAAGGGTTGAGTATGTTAACCCATGGCCTCCCCTTGAACCCATACGAGGAACCAAACTATTCGGTCGTTTTTCGTTCTTCAGTCCAGAAAAACCAGTCGTTGTTTTTGCGATAGGCAAAACGAAAGAAGAAGCCGTTGAGTTAGCGAAGAACGCTTTAACTAATCAAAGCGAACTTAAAAACCTTGCAACCAAACGAGTGATAGATGTTCTTGAGAAACGGTCCTTTTATAGTCAAGACGAAAAATTCCGAGTGGTGGCTGCGTGGGACCATTGGCTACTGGAGAATTCAAGAACGATCAACTCCAAAGGTCGGGAACGGATAATTAACCGTCCCCCCTTCCCTTCTTTTAACGACCCCGGTGCCAATGGGACCGTTCTGCCCGCCTTGGAACTGGCAGGAAACAAAACGGGGTTACCCTATACAATTGCAAAAAGTTTGAACCCTGAACTTTCCATGCGTGATCCCGAAGGGTTTCTTATTGCTATAGATGGTTTGTTTGAAAGCTATGTCTATACAAATAATTCGTCCTATGTTGACACCCTGTCTTCAGATAATAGTCGCGGGTTGGAATCACTACTGGATTGGGCATTAAAAAATGGAACGATTCAGTATCTGCCAAATTTAACGCGATGGGATATTGATGTCAGAAATTCTGGGTTACCGTCTGACACCCTAAGGTTAAAACTGGGTTTGGACGATTTGCTTGCTAACACAATTGGGACGATTAGGGCAGCAACAGACCGAAAAGCAGCGTGGTACGGCGACTATACAAACCTTTTATCAGGAAAAATGCGTTTGTCGCCGATCAGTTTACCTATTCACAATATTGTATTGTCACCTCCAGAAAATTGGAGTAGTGACGTTGCCATGGTCCATAAAATCGCGAGTGAAATGCCCGCATGTAATCTGGCGTTGATTGATCGGAATTTGCGTGGCGAATCACGGAGGAATAGACAGCAGCTTACTGAGATGGCCTTGGGATTATGGGTACATTTAAATGGTGGTCTGAGAGTCCACGCATCTGAAGAATTTAGCGCGGTTGCTTTTACTGCTCCTCTGTGGCGAGCCTGGAGACACACCAGAACACTCAACAACCAATCTTCTTCAGTGGCGTTAACGAGCTACATGAACCCAGAATATGCAACGTGGTATAAAACCCCCGGTGGTGATAAACGAAAGATTCCTGGTGGAAGTTATCAGGACGTGGAAGTCGTTGCAGAGAGACTTAAGTTCTTATATGAAAACATAATGGGTATTACCAGTAAACCGGGTCATGCCATTTTGAATGTTGCTCCAAACGGGTCAGAATCTTTCTGGCAGGGAAAAGCGACCAGAGTAAATGCTGGTTTTGGACAAAAGAATGTCGTTGTTTTTATGGATCCGGCGCGTGGCCTCTATAGTTTTGAAAACTTTGACGGAGAAGTAGATATAATCATCAATCTGGAAGATATTCCGGTGAATGGATTTATGTTGTCAGGTCAATTCAAGCTTGCTCAGGGAAGTGCCGTAAAGGTAATACGTAAACCGGATAGATTAGGCAGGAACACCTTGACCATAGATGGAGTAGAACTTAAAAACGTAGTTAGGCGGGAATTGTGAGTCTTGTGTCTAAAAAGAATGTTTTGGGTATAGATATCGGTGGTTCCTCTATAAAATGGGGAGTAGTAAATCCTGATGGCAAAATACTGAAAAGTGGACGAATCAAGGTAAATGACCGTGCGCCTGAAAAGGTAATATCTCTACTTGGTGGTTTGATAAAAGAGAAAACAAGCGACCCGGAACACAAGATTGTTGGTGTTGGAGTTGGATCTCCGGGTTTAGTAGATAGAACACGCAAAATAGTCCGTCTCTCACCGAATTTTCCACTTTGGGATAATGTCCACATCGTGGATAAGTTGAAACCGTTTGCGGACGGAATAGAGATTACATTTGAAAATGACGCCAACTTGCTCGTCTATTCAGAGACTCGGTGGGGCGGTGCCGTTGGTTGCAGCAATGTTGTTGTGCTGACACTGGGGACAGGTGTTGGCGGTGGGGTTATGATAGACGGAAATCTTTTCCGTGGTAGCGGTGGTGGTGCAAGTGAACTGGGTCATATTCCCTTAGATGTGAATGGGCCAAGATGTGAATGTGGAGCAACCGGATGTTTTGAAGCTTTTTGTAACATTCGCGGGACGATGCGTATGGCGGAAACAGTATTCCCCAAAACTATGGTTCCAGAGACTCCCTCGGAATTGACAAAAGCCGCCGAAATGGGTGATGAATGGGCCATTGAGACCTGGAAACGGGTTGGTCATTACCTTGGTGTTGGTGTGGCAGCCCTTGTGAATATTTTTAACCCGGAAGTTATTCTCGTTGGTGGTGGTTTAGCCAATGCGGGAAAATGGCTTTTTGAGCCGGCAGCAGAAGTAGCAGCAAAAAGAAGCTATACTCCAAGCTGGGAAGAAGTCAGATTCCAGCGAGCAGAACTTAAAGATGAGGCCGGGTTGCTTGGAGCGGCAGCCATGGCATTTGATGAGGCCGGAATAGAAACGAGCAAAAAATAAACTTTATCATGTTGCTTATTGCCAAGCACATTGATAAATTCTCGCTCTAATCATTTTAAACGGGAGCAGTTTGATGAAACGGATCGTCATTATTCCATTGATCCTCTTGATTTCTATCCTGGTGTTGGTCGTTGGTTGTCAACAGAAACCAAGCGAAGCAGACCTTTTCACCAAGGCGAAAACAGCGCAGGAAGCCAGAGACTTCAATGCAGCGGTCAATGCTTATGAAGAAGTAGTTGCTCAATACCCAACGGGCGACAAGGCAGACGAAGCCCAGTTTATGATCGGTTTTCTCTATGCAAACGATTTGGGTGATACGTTAAACGCTCGCGTGGCGTATGAAAAATTCCTAAAGGATTACAGCGATAATTCAGACGAAGGAATGGTTCTTTCTGCCAAGTGGGAGCTTGCTAACCTCGGAAAAAGCATTGAAGAAATAGATGATGTAATGGATTTCACTCAGGGCGAAGAATAGTCTTTTCGTTTAGAGTTTGAGCCAGACTTTGGGACAGAATTGTTTTTTTATTCTGTCCCTTTTGTTTTTACCCCGGTGATGTATTATAGTATTCCACGTAAATTGAGTGGTTTTGATTTTTACTTGGGAAAACTTATGTCTGTTAACATCGCTGGTATAGACATCCTCGTGCTCGCCGGTTATTTCATAATTCTATTCGGGATTGGAATTGCTGTTTCAAGGCGAAAAGGAAATAGTACAGACTATTTTCTTGCCGGTAGAAATGTCGGATGGTTTGCAATAGGTGCATCTCTTTTTGCCTCAAATATCAGTAGTGAACACTTCATCGGTCTTGCCGGTTCAGGTGCGGCAAGCGGTCTTGCTGTGGGGCACTTCGAATGGCTGGCGTGTTTAATCGTTCTCCTGCTCGGTTGGTTGTTTGCTCCGTTTTATCTGAGAAGCAGTGTCTTTACTATGCCGGAGTTTCTTGAGAGGCGTTATAACTCCGCAAGTCGCTGGTATCTGACTTCCATCTCAATTGTCGCATATGTGATGACAAAAATATCGGTGACTCTTTTTGCAGGTGGGTTACTTCTTAAGCAGATTGTTGGCTGGGATATGGTTACCTCTGCGATTATTATGGTCGTTGCGACGGGGATTTACACGGTGATTGGAGGATTAAGAGCGGTTATATATACAGAATTAATCCAGATGTTTATTCTTATCGGCGGAGCTGTCACCCTGACCGTTGTCGGGCTAAATGAAGTCGGTGGAGTATCTGGATTACAGAGTAATACTCCTCCCGAATTCTGGCATATGTTCAAACCGTTGTCGGATCCCGATTTTCCATGGACAGGAATTATCTTTGGTGCTCCGATCCTTGGTATCTGGTATTGGTGTACGGATCAGTATATCGTCCAACGGGTTCTGAGTGCTCGGGGTATTGATGATGCTCGTGGCGGAACTATTTTTGCCGGTTATTTAAAAATCCTGCCCGTCTTTATTATGGTTATTCCCGGACTCATTGCCTTTATACTTTTCCCGGAAATTATTGCAAAAGATAGCAACCTTGCATATCCGACGCTGGTGACAAAACTGCTCCCAGCGGGAGTCAGAGGTGTCGTGATAGCCAGTCTTCTGGCGGCGTTGATGAGTAGCCTTGCCTCCTGTTTTAACAGTAGTTCAACACTGTTTACCATGGATGTTTATAAAAAGCTCAAACCGGAAGCGGAAGAAAAAGAGTTGGTTCGTATGGGCAGACTAGCCACTGTGGTTCTGGTTGTTCTCGGTATCATGTGGGTTCCCTTTATCAAGGGTCTTTCTAACCAGCTATTCATTTATTTGCAGAGTGTTCAGGCCTACGTCTCCCCACCCATTGCTGCCGTTTTTCTCTTCGGTGTTTTTTCGACACGAATGAACGGTAAAGGGGCTTTAGCGGCGCTGTTCACTGGGTTTGGTTTCGGAGCACTACGATTAATTCTTGAGCTGATAAACAAATCGAATCCATTAACGTTTGCTCCAGCCGAATGGCTTGCCGAAATTAACTTTTTACATTTCGCGATACTGCTCTTTGGGATCTGCACGGCTGTACTAATTCTGGTCTCACTATTCACAGAAAAACCGAAACAGGAAAAGCTGGATGGATTAACGTTCCGATACAGGCTTGCGGCCGGCGAGGCTTTATCAATCAGTCCGTTCTGGAACAAGATCAACATCGGGATGTCTATTCTTCTCGGTCTGATAGTTTTTGCCCTATGGGCAATATTCTTCTAAGATAAAATCTGTTGAATTAAGGGTACTGCAGAAATGTGGTACCCTTTTTTATGATTCTAAATCTCTGGGCAGTAAAACGTGGAAGGTTGTTCCCAAACCAACTTCACTGACAACTTCGAGGAAACCTTTGCTCTGCTTCACTGTTCCATAAACAGAGCTTAAGCCCAACCCGGTGCCTTTTCCCTGCTCTTTAGTTGTAAAGAAGGGTTCAAAGATAGTGTTCCGAATCTCTTCGGGAATTCCCACGCCTGTATCAGATACAGAAAGGCGTACAAACTCCCCATGAGGGATGTAGGGGTGTTCACGATGATATTTTTCATCAACAGTGAAATTGCAGGTTTCTATTTTTAGTTCGCCACCCTCGGGCATTGCATCGCGTGCGTTAATCGCCAGATTGAAGACGGACTGCTCCATATGGCCCCTATCAGCACGGGTTTTCCAAAGGTTTTCTGCACAAACAATTTCTACTTTGATTTTTTCAAATACAGACATATCCATCATCTGGTTTATGTCTCTAACGATGGAATTCAGATCAATTGAAGTAGGGGACATCGCTTGTTTGCGACTGTAAGCCAAAAGTTGATGACTTAAATTCCCCGCACGTTCAGCGGTTTTCAGGATAAGATCAAACTCTTTATAAATGGGAGTATCAGGATCGAGTGTTAATAGGGCAAGATCCGAATGGCCCTTTATGATAGCCAGCATGTTATTGAAGTCATGAGCGATACCACCGGTAATTCTCCCAATGGTTTCCATTTTCTGAGCATGATAGAGCTGTTCTTCCATCTTTTTACGTTCAGACTCAGCTCTTTCACGTTCCAGAATTTCTTTATGAAGATCATCAACTGTTTTTGCAAGATCGCTTGTTCTTTGGACGACGAGAGATTCAAGTTTGCGGTTGATCCTTTCCACACGTTTTGTTCTGGTTCTGATGTATACATAAACACTTGAAACCAGAAGGATTATGTATCCAAGATAAGCCGCTGGGGTACGGTACCAGGGAGGAAGTATCCTGAAACTGAAAGAAGTAACGGGACTGATCTGGTTGTATATGTTTTTTCCCTTCACCTGGAATGTATAAGCACCCTCACGTAACCCATCAAAGTTTCGATACGATTCATGCGACCAGGGCAAGTATTTATCATAAAGTCCTGTTAATAGATATGAATATTCATTTTGTGACGAGAAATTAAACTCTGGAATAGAGTATTCTAGTCGAACTGAATTTTCCGAATATGGAATAACGAGTTGTTTCCCACTTAAGGGATTCCAATGGGAAGAAACCTGTTCTCCGTTGATAAGTATTCTCTGGATAACGGTTCTGATTTTTGGTGATGATGGTTCAACGAGCGATTCATCATACCTGACAAGCAATCCACCCGAACCACCTGCCCAAACAGTGCCGTCGGAATCAAAGTGGTAGCTACTGAATGTACTTGTCACACCTTGTGATAAGAAATGGGCAATGTTAAAGTTATTGTTCGCCAAAGGAATAGCACACAAACCACTTTCATTGTTTGATTCAAACCAGATTCTATTCCTTGAATCTACATATGGATTTGTAAAATCAGTAAAGTTCTCAGGCAAACAAGTGTTAATCGTTGTATCTGGATAAAAACGGTCTTCAATGTCATCGTAATAGAATAAACCCAACACGTTGCCTGTCATCAATACATTATTATAAAAGAAAGGATACTGCATTTCTGTATAAGGCAACCCATCTTCAGCGGAGTAAGCTCTAGTACTGATAAGGGTGGGTTTTTCTTTTAAACTTGTCGTTACTGTAATCTTGTCAAGCGCACGTCCGCCCACTGTTAGCCACAACGTGGAATCATTTTCAGCGAGAATGTTATAAATCTCATCCTGGGTGCCTTCGATGTAGCCCTCGTCTTCCCACTTACCATTACCGAGATACTTTAGTGACCCAATGCCATCGAAGTAGGAACCAAAAAAAATACGTTTTCCTCCATGAGTTGCTGCAAGAGGTTCACCCCATGCTTCGGAGATTAGTTCGACGGGACTATCAGGAGAATTAATCCTATAAATACCTTGGTAGGTGCTCACAAGTAGCTGTCCATTGACTTCAAGCAGATTCCAGCACCAGTTCGTTAAATCTTCAACTTGAACAACAGCATTTTTTTTCTGGAAATCTTCAGACTCAACAAGTTTCATTAGTCCTGCATTTGTGGCAAGAAAGAGGGTTCCCTGAAAACGAGTTAAAGTGTTGATCGAACCGTGTAAACCTTGATTGTATCCATAGTGAGAAAGGGCAGAGTTCAAACGGATCCTGCAAATTCCATAATCTAAAGGAATCCAAAGTCCATGCTGATGGTCTAGTATTGGAGTGTGGGCAACCTCATCGGGAAGACCAAAATCGCGATTAAATTCGTTAATTATGACGCCCTTTTCATCAAAAAGCAGAAGTCCGCCGATCTCAGTGGAAAGGGCGTAAAGATTTTCTTTTAAAAATGTACAATGGATCGGATTTAGATTTTTTGAATAATTTACAATTTCACCGTTAAATTCGGTAAGATTTTTTCCATCAAAAACCAACCATACAACTTCATTTTCAATAAAACTGGGAAAAAGTAATTTACCATCACTCATGGGTAGAATTTCAAAAGGAAGGTAGGGTCCCAGACCTTTGCCGTTTTGCACAGGAAGAATTGAATCACCGACTATTTCGCACAAACCGGTTTCATACAATGTTACGTAGTGATGACCGCGAATATAGGCGTGACGGGAAAAGGGAGTGTCTTCACTAAAAGAAAAAACCTTGAGCTCACCAGGATCATCAATATTCGTGCCCGGTTTCCAACGATAGATATTTTCCCAATCTTCAAAAAAAACACCTTCGGGAGTGACAACAGTACTCCAGACATTATCAATAACGATGCTGCTGTCTTCCAGTAGAGGTATGAAGGATTCGAAATAGAGCGAACCCTTTTTGTCAACCTTCATTCTGCCTATATCATGATCATACCCCAAAAAAATCTGATCATTCGAATCTATGTCTATTGAAAGAGGCTGCATCCCAAAGCGGTGCTTTGTTACTTGCCAAGAGGTTCCATCATATTCAAGTAAACCATTCTGGTTGGTAATGTAAATGAATCCATTAGATGATTGAGCAACCGCAGTGTTCTGGCTTTGAGATCTATAAATGTCTGGTGTGTAAACCTCAAAAAAAGGAATGCCCTCTTCGGCAATATTGGAATCGGCTATAGAGTTAAAAACAACAGGGAAAAATGCAAGGGAGAAAATCAATACTCTGGAGAATCTGAAACGAAGCATCAAGTTGCTCCCGTTTGGTCCCAAAAGAGTTGGGGCACAAAAGAAAAAATATTAGCTTCCACTAACATTATTGGAATGCAAACGCAAAAAAAACATTTTCGTTTTTTTCGACTTTTTTAATATAAATCTCAATTGAGATAAAAGGAAGTATAAGAAATAGGAATATCGGTACCCTGAGTTTATAAAGTGGAGGAAAAATGACGTTTGAAGAGGTAATGGTAGAACTCAAAGAGTCAGGCACAGACCAGAATATAAAAATCTACAAAAGACACGGAGCAGGTGACAATCTTTTCGGGGTAAGTTTCGCCAACCTTAATAAGCTGAAAAAGAAAATTAAGTTTGACTCCGAATTGGCAAAGCAACTATGGAAAACTCAAAATGTTGACGCTCAAACTTTAGCCACTATGATCCTTAAGCCAGCCGAAGTAAACGAAGAACTTATAGAAGAATGGATGGCGGAGATCAAATACCATTTGCTAGTCGATTTGTTGATGAAAAATGTGGTGTCTAAAATGGAGATCGCCATACCGTTTTTAGAGCAGTGGACGGCATCAGATGACGAATGGTACGGCAGGGCTGGCTGGACTTTGCTCGCCCACCTCGCTATGAATGACAAAGAGTTAGAGGACCACTATTTCGAAAACTATATTTCGACTGTCGAGAATACCATCCATAACAACATCAACCGAAAACGTGAAGCAATGAACAGTGCTCTCATTGCAATTGGTGGCCGTTCAGAGGCTTTGAAGAAACGTTGCCAGGATGTTGCTAAAAAGATTGGAGTGGTTGAAGTTGATCATGGGGAAACATCTTGCAAAACATCAGATGCTTACTCCTATATCGAGAAAATCTGGGCGAGAAAAAAGTAATTAGAAGAACTCAACAAGGTATTTAATTGAGATAAAGAAGAGAATGAAAATCAGAAGTACTTTAATATAATTGGGCGGGATAAATTTTTGTAGCCGGGCTCCCATGTAGATTCCGATCGCTCCCCCACATCCCAGAAGTAAACCCAGCCACCAATCGGGTGTAATAGAAAGGTGGGAGTACTTATCAAAAGAATTTATCAGTGAATAAAAAGCCACCCCGGAAACTGAGGTCAAAAAAGTTCCCATAAGGGTTGCCCCTGCAACAGCGTGAACGGGGAAACGGAAGAATGAAATTAGAAATGGAGCCACAATGGCGCCGCCTCCAATACCGTAGGTGCCACCGATTAATCCCACGATAAAACTCAAAATAAACAATCCGGGGGTACTGGCCCGGTATTCTTCCCCATTGAAGTGGAATTGAAGTTGACGAAAACTGACTTTCTCTTTTTCAACAACAAAAGTCTTTCTGTTTCCATTACCGGCTTTTTCACTCTTAAGTGAACCCAAGAGACGAATCCCCATATAAATCAGGACTAAGGCTACAAATAATTTGAAATGCCTGGGGTCAGGTAAAAAGAGAATTCGAAAAAAGACACCACCAAGGACACCGGGGAGTGTTCCCGCTATAATTATCCAGGTCAACGACCAAACCATTCTTTTTTCGTGAATAAAGCGGTAAATCCCGGCGGGAATGGCAATGATATTAAAAAGAAGATTTGTTGCAGAGACAGCGGGCCCGGTAAATCCAAGAACACTCATTTGAAACGGTAACAGGATAAACGCTCCGGAAACACCACCAATGGATGTAAAACCAGACACAAATAAAGCCACGATAAACGGAAGCCATAGTTGAGTTTCTACACCACTAGTCGCGAAAATGACGGTCATTTATACCCTTTTGATGTGAAAAAAGAAAATATCTTAAAGAAAGACATTCAGCAACATCAAAGATCTATTATTTCATACCTGTCTCAAAGTAGTTTACTAGAAGGCGAATACTGTCGGTAATGGAATTGGAGGATATTGTTGCCCCACTGATGCCATCAATGTCCTTACCAATCTTTAAGGGATCTTTGTTTGATTTTCCAATAAATTGATTCCGAAAAGAAGGTTCCTTGATCTCATATCCATGGGGAGAATGATACTCTAAAACGGTAACACTTTTGATTGTAAGATCACTATCCAAAATCAACAAAAAATAAAAAGGATGATATCGCCCCATACTTTCATAGTTTACAGCATACCCCACTAAATCACCCTTAGCTGTAAGCTTATAATAGGGAAGAAAAGCTGGGGCTGAACCCAGCTTTTTTTTATCGATTTCGTCTTGCTGCTTTTCATCCAGAAAGATGTAATCTTCTTCCATTTCAGTTTCATAACCAAAAGTCTCATGAACAACAGGAAGAAGTTCATTCACCTCACTCCCAAAAGCATTGGGTAATGAGGTGAATAAAAAGAACAAAAAAACTCTCTGGATTATTCTCATCAGAAATACCAGCCCACACCAAAGTTAAATCTTTTTGGTAGATCTTCGTTTGTATCATCGCCCGGAATCTGCATGTCAGTCTTAATACTGAAGTTGTGTATTGGCAAAAATGTGAGCCCTAATGTTATTTCTGTTCGGGAGTATGATGGATTTGCCGCGACGCCCTGAGGCATTTCAAATTGGTTGTCACTTACATCATAACGTGTAAACAAGTATAAGGACGCCGCCTGAAGTCTTCCGTTCTTTATTGTTTCAGGAAGAATATCTCTCGCCAGTTCCGCGTAGTACCCACTTGCTATTTTAGGCACATTATTACCTATCTGACCAGCATTAGAGATATATATTTGAGCAAAAACACTTTTCACATCAAAGCCAAATACATTGAATTGTAAGTCACCGGAGTAGACACCCGTTTCATTGACCAGTCCGGTATCGCCACCTTTGTTGGTATTGTTACCACCACCGTAATAGGCAGAAGCACCAAGTTTGAATTTGCTAAGAGGTCCCAGCGTTGGAATTGAATAGCTCAACCGGGACGTTACCGCAGGATTATTATAACCAGGCCGTTCCTTCATCCTGCCCGAACGGATTCCGGAGGAGCCACTAAACTGAGAGGCATCCAGACCATTCAAAAGGTATAGTTCATACGACAGCGCTGAATTAATCTGGCCCCAGAAACCCCCACCCTCGCCGAACCATGTGGTAGGAATGATGTTTTTTTCCATTGTTGGGCGTTCTACTCCGTGGAAAACCGGTGGCTCGTGATGCTGATTGACGATACCTACCGGTACGAGGATACGTCCCAACTTGATGTTGAAATGGTCGTTCAGGTTAAGGTTGACGTAAAGCTGCTCAATTGAAATTTCACCGTTTCCATCTTTTATATAGGCATGTTCAATTTCAGTTTCAGAATCAAAGGATATCCAATCGTTAAAATGGTATCCAAGGAAAAGAACAAAGCGATGGATGTCAGCATACTCACCGCCGCTACCCTCAACACCATTTAAATGAATTTCCCCATAGCCACCAAGAACGGGAGCATTAGATGGCTCAGCTTGATGATCGCTTTTTCCTGCATTCAACTCTTTCATCAAAACAAGAATAGCTGTATCGGTTTTTTTCTTTGCCTGGTCGAGTTCACTCCTCAGTTTTTGAATCTCAATAGCCAGCGAGTCAGGATTTGTCGTCGCTTTGGACTTTGATACAAAGAAACCATTTAAACTCATAGTCAATCCAATGACGAGCAGAACGGCCACTTTTTTTACTTTCACATCACACCTCAAAGAAATGTCTTTAGTTGGTAGAATTGTCTACCAAATTTATTGTATTTTGAATTGCAGGTCAAGTGATAAAATTCTCATGGGGTCTGTCTTGACATTGCCGTGTATTATCCGTCTCTTCTTTAATTTTTTAGCACTTGAGAATAAAAGTGTGGGAGTGGTAAACTTAAAAAGAACAGGTAGTTTTTTATGCCGTCACCATGAATCTTGAGATAGGAGAATATCATGGAAAACATGCCGGTATTTCCCAGTTTTGATGCTCGAATAAAAGCCCAGGTAGAGCTGTGGCGACGTCACTCCAGTGAAGCTAAAGAAAAACCTCACCTGGAAAATCAACCGTTTTTTACAATTTCCCGTCAGTTTGGATGTCCAGCATTTCCTTTTGCAAAACTATTGGGCGAAAAATTGAAAGTAATTCAAGGCAGGGATTATGTGGTCTATGACCGTAAGCTGATTGAATGGGTTTGTGAGGAGAGGAATGTTTCAAAGAATCTGATGGACAGTCTTAACAAACGAATTCGAGGTGAAATTGAGGATTGGATTGTTGGGTTGTTTTCCGGTGAAGCGTCAGAGATGAGTGCATTCAGGAACCTTGCGTTTGCGGTTAAAGCGATTGCTGCAAAAGGTCATTCTATTATGATAGGAAGAGGGAGTTCGTTGATTACATCAGGAATGAAGAACGGTTTTCATATCCGCCTGGTTGCTCCTCTGCAATGGCGTATAAACTATTTTAAGGATCACTATCCTGAAAGGACCGATTTGGCAAACGAATCAGCCTTTTTATTAATCGATCAGCAACGGGAAGGATTTGTGAAAAAATACCTTTCATCAGACCTAACAGATCCATCACATTATCATTTGACAATAAACACAGCTCTTCTGAATCTGGAAAAAGGGGTTGCTCTGGCAGCGGCGCTTATCCAAGAAGCATAATCAAAAGAACTCTGATAAAGCCGTATAGAAGTTGAAACAAATCTTAAAAATTCAAGTTAGAAGTATAGGGGGAAAAGAAAACCTTTTAGAGGTTAAACATATAATGAGCTGGGTTTATATCCAGAAGGCATGAATTGGAGACAACGGAATTTCGAGACAATATTTATTTTTTTAATCCTTGCACTTTAAAAAAAGCCTTCATTACTTACCACCATATAATAGACTATAAATTGGGAGTTGAGGATGTTTCCTTCTGAATGGAAACCGCCCCCAATTAAAGCATTAAAAAACTAAAACTTAGGAAGAACTAAATTATGTCAACTCGTATCGCAATCAATGGGTTCGGGCGAATCGGAAGACTGGTGTTTAAAGCAGCCTTTACACGTGACGACCTCGAGTTTGTTGCAATCAACGATCTTACGGACGCCAAAACACTCGGTCACCTTCTGAAATATGACTCCACACACGGACGCTTCCCGGCATCGGTAGAAGTAGATAATGACACGATCGTCGTTGACGGCAAACCAATTAGAATCCTCGCCGAGCGTGATCCCGCCAACCTCCCATGGAAAGAACTGGGTGTGGATATTGTTGTTGAGTCAACAGGAGTTTTCAGAACTCGCGCCTTGATCGCCAAGCATATCGACGCAGGAGCAAAGAAAGTCGTATTAACTGTTCCGGCAAAAGATGAAATCGACGCAACCATCGTTCTCGGTGTTAATGAAGAGATGCTGAGGGATGATGCACAGATCGTTTCAAATGCCAGTTGCACAACCAACTGCCTCGCTCCGGTAGCGAAAATTTTGAACGACAAATTCGGTATCATTCGTGGCTTAATGACAACATTGCACGGCTACACAAACGATCAGCGTATTCTTGATTTTCCACATAGCGATCTTAGAAGAGCACGTTCTGCAGCCATCAACCTGATCCCGACAACCACAGGTGCTGCCAAGGCCGTTGGTAAGGTAATCCCGGAATTAATGGGCAAGTTGGACGGCATGGCTGTTCGCGCTCCTGTCCCCGATGGTAGTCTGGTGGATTTAACCGTTGAACTCGAGAAGAATACAACCGCCGAAGAGATTAATGCCGCGGTCAAGGAAGCGGCTGAAGGTCCAATGAAGGGTATTCTTGAGTATACAGAAGATCCCATCGTCTCAACAGACATCGTTGGCAATCCCCACTCAAGTGTTTTTGACGCAACCCTTACAACTGTTATGGGTGGCAACTTTGTCAAAATCCTTAGCTGGTATGATAACGAATGGGGTTACTCAAACAGGGTTGTTGACCTGATTGCAAAGATTGCCTGAAGTCGATTGCCAAACTAGAAATTATCACGCCAGACAGGGAGTGGAAATCCACTTTAGTCTGGCGTTTCATACAAAAGCGTAATATGCGTGAGTTATAGCTATGTTTAATAAAAAAACGATAGATGATATCGACGTAAAGGGTAAAAAAGTCCTGATGCGAGTGGATTTTAATGTACCCTTGAATGAATACGGTGAAATTACAGATGATGGTCGAATTATCGCGGCTTTACCCTCGATAAAAAAAATTATCAAAGAGGGTGGCAGGCTAATCCTTGCAAGTCATCTAGGTCGTCCAAAGGGAGAAGTGATACCGAAATTCAGCCTGTTCCCTGCCGGAAAAAGATTATCAGAACTTCTGGAAAAACCGGTAGACTTATTGCCTGACTGTATTGGTCCAGAAGTAATGATGATGACAGAAAACATGAAAGACGGAGATGTTGTCCTGCTGGAAAATACCCGTTTCTACAAGGGTGAGACATCAAATGATGAAGAGTTTGCAGCATCGTTGTCACGCCTGGCGGATGTTTTTGTTAATGATGCATTTGGAACTGCCCATAGGGCGCATGCAAGTAACGTTGGTGTTTCCAGCCTAATACAACCGGCCGTTGCCGGGTATTTAATGGCAAAAGAGATAGAATATCTGGGAAAAGCATTGTCCGAGCCAAAACGTCCTTTCTATGCAGTTCTTGGCGGAGCTAAAATCAGCGGCAAGATAGATGTAATAGAAAACCTTTTGGATAAGGTTGATGGGATCCTAATTGGTGGGGCGATGACCTTTACGTTTGACGCCTTTCAAAAGATGAATGTAGGGGATTCGTTGGTTGAAGAGGAACGACTGGAAATGGCCGGCGAACTTTTAGCAAAATTCGAGACCAGTAAGGCGAAAGTCTATCTTCCAGTTGACTATATTACTGCTGATGCGTTTGATGAAAATGCAAAAATCAAAACGGTTAAAAGGGGAAACATAGAAGACGGATGGCGTGGACTGGATGTCGGCCCTGAAACGTGCAAACTATATTCAGATCTTTTGAAAACTGCCGGAACTGTTGTTTGGAATGGACCAATGGGTGTTTTTGAAATGGAGCCATTCGCAAACGGAACAAAAGTTATTGCGGAAACCCTTGCCGAAGCCACGACTAATGGTGCTATAACCGTGATCGGTGGTGGCGATAGTGCCTCAGCAATAAAGCAACTGGGGCTGTCTGATCGGGTAACACATGTTTCCACTGGGGGAGGAGCTTCACTGGAGTTTCTTGAAGGAAAAGAACTGCCGGGATTAAAAGCTCTGACAGATGCTTAGAAAAAGGAAATTAAAATGAGGACACCACTCATTGCCGGAAACTGGAAAATGCACCTTTCGGTTAATCAGGCCAAAGAGTTGACAAATGAAATTGTAAATGCAGCTGAGGCAGTCGATGGTGTTGATGTATTGCTCTGCCCCTCTTTCACATTGTTGGCGACTGTTACTGAAGCAACTAGTGAGAGTAAGGTAGTGGTAGGAGCGCAGAACCTGTATTGGGAAGAAAAAGGAGCTTATACAGGTGAAATCTCAGCAAATATGCTTGTTGATGCAAAGTGCCGGTATGTTATTGTTGGTCATAGTGAGAGAAGGCAATACTTCGGCGAAACGGATGCTTCCGTTCGTCGCAGAACCCTCGCAGCCCTTGAAAGCGGATTGACACCGATAGTCTGTGTTGGTGAAACTTTAGAGGAGCGGGAAGAAGGAAGCACGTCACTTGTAATCGAACGACAGATAAGTGGTGCGCTCGAACGCTTTAAAAATGAAGATGTTGCAAAACTGGTTATCGCATACGAACCAGTCTGGGCCATCGGGACCGGACGGACAGCAACACCAGAAGTTGCACAAGACGTTCATAAAATGATCCGAAAATGGATTGCAGAGCATTTCAGTCAGGAAGTTGCTGATTCATTACGAATCCTTTATGGGGGATCGATGAAACCCGATAACGCGGCGATTTTAGTGTCGCAGCCCGATATTGACGGTGGATTGGTTGGTGGAGCAAGCCTTGACGCCCAATCGTTCAGCGAAATCATCAAAGCGTCTCGCTAAGAGCCACTGGTTTTGAGGGACTTGCGAAAGCACTTGCTGAAATCTATATTTCGAAGCCTTGAATGAACCTGGAAGGTTAATCATGTTATACGGTTTTTTGCTAGTTATTCATATCATTGTTTCAATCCTGCTTGTTATTGCAGTTTTAATGCAGGCCTCTAAGGGTGGCGGTCTCGCCGGTATTGCCGGTGGCGCAGCCAGCTCGGCAGCATTAGGCGGACGTCAGGCAGCAACACTCTTGCACAAAGTAACGATTGTGCTGGCAGCTGTGTTTGGGTTGAACTGCTTACTCCTTGGTGTTCTTTCCAAAGGTAGAAGCATTCCCCATTCTGTTACCCAGGAAGCGATGCAGGAAGCTTATCCGCTGGATTTCCTCGGTGGCGAAGCAACTGAAGCAACGGGTGAAGAAGCAACAGCAACAGATGCACCGGAAACAACCGAATAAGGTTTTTTCATAGATTGTTGCCCGAGTGGTGAAATTGGTAGACACGCAGTGTTGAGGGCGCTGTGCTCTTCTGGGCGTGCCAGTTCGAGTCTGGCCTCGGGCACCAAAATTTTAAGGGACTGTCAAAAGACAGTCCCTTTTTTTGTCAAATTATGTTGAATGAAGAAGAACCTATAAAAGAGATACTATATTGTGAACGATAATATTTTATTTTGGAATTAAAGAAAAAAAGCTACTATGTGTCCCAACGACCTATTTAATCTAGTCACTAATCCCTCAGATTTAACTTTCCAAGAAATACGCGATTCAAAAGACTGGAAGAAGCAAAGAGACTCGATAAACGAATTGTGGAACCAATATCAGCCATACGCAGACAGACATTTTGCAGTAGAAGTAGGCAGGCAATTTTATCCAAGGTTTTGGGAAATGTGGCTTACCTGTAAGTTACTAAATCAAGGTTTTAAGTTGGAAGAGAAAAAGGGCAGAAAGTCTGCAGGTCCAGATATTTGCATTCTTGATAATCAAAAGCATGTTTGGATAGAAGCCCAGTTCGTTGAAAAAGGAAATGGACCGGATGCGATAGAAAATAACGAGTTTGGGTGTGGTTTTCATCCACACAAAGATAAGGTTAACCTAAGGTATCTTAATGCGGTATCTGAAAAACATGAGAAATATAAGATATATTTAAAAAAAGAAATAATACAGCCTGATGAACCATATGTTATTGCAATTGGCGCCATCGGAATCCTTGGATATAAGATGGTTCAATCTATCTTTGAGTCTGTTTTTGGAATAGGTCAATACACAGTTGAAATTGATACTACATGCTCAAAGATTGTTAACGAGTATTACCCAAGTAAACCTCAAATAATAAAAGAATCGGGAAGTCCAGTATCTACAACGCGCTTTTTAACCAAAAAAGCAAATGAAATATCCGCCATACTTATAGCCAATCCATGCCCAATTGAAATGACCAGCCCTAAACTATCAATGATTTTAAATCCAAATGCAATAAATCCATTGTCAACAGAATGGTTAAAAGAGGGGCATGTATATTGGGTGGAAAAGAATGAAATTGAACACAGAGTTCGTCGGGGAAATTAACTAACCGAATATTTGATTTTTGTAGCTCCTGAGAGACCAATTCTATTCTGTCACCATCGCGACTTCAACACACATGTTGAGATCGTCTGCAGCGAGGGGGATAACCACTACAGGGCAACCGTTCTGATGCTCAACCGTCGAATCCTCACCCTCTATAACGGTGGGAAGAGAAATCTGAAAACTGTTTCCCTCTTCACTGAACTTCTGCTTTGCCCCACCAGCCATCATGTTTACAATCTCTCCGACGGCATCGCGTGCTTCCAAAGAATATTCGCTTAACTCTTCTCCGGTGAAACGGGCATAAATATCAAGGGCACACGTTTTGTCAAGACTCAAAGCAACAGTCCCGGCTGTTGTGTCGTTGGCAAAAGAGACAAGACTGGTAATTTCGTGTGTTGCGGTAGAGCTCTCTTTAATGAAGGGTTTTTGAGGAACGGGGTCCATGGACGCCATCATCGATAGCGCTTCGATTAGTGAATCGACAAAAGGATTGATGAGTCTAACATCCATAAAACAAGAAACCCCGAAAACGAAAAAGAATAAAAACAGTAGTGATTTTCAATAACAAAGATAAAGAATAATCATTCAATTACGAAATATAAGAAATGGAGATGGAGGCTAACTGGAGTACTCTCAAGCGTACGGTCTATTCAGAATGGTGGCGACGAAAAGAGACAAGAACGTCAATAAAAAAATCTTTCCCCAGGCGTGCTTCACTTCGTGTACGGATTGAACGGAGCATTATTTCTTCCTCGTCGGTGATTTGTAACATCAACCGAGTACGTTCATCAGAAAGTAATTCCCTCAGCCCAGAATGGAGGGCAGGAGTATCAATCGGTTCATACTTCAGAGGTTTGTTTGTTTCCTCTGCTTCATATGAATTTAATTCGTTTGTTGATCTCCATAAGGACGAAGGCGATAGTCCCAGAACCCGTGCGAGCTTCAGGATGGTGTCGGTACGTGGCTGTTCACGGTCATTTTCAATGAGGCTGATGGTTGCACGGTCTACGCCGGACTTTTTGGCCATTTGAAGCTGAGTGAGCCCAGCCTTAAGCCGAGCCTGCTTCAGGTTTTGTCCGAAAGAATAAGCGGTGTTGTCCATAGGGCCTCCTTTCCGATTATACAACAATTGTTGTGTCTGCACAACGAAAATCCAACTAAAATGGGCTGAAATGAGGTTTTTGTTTCCGTTGAGAGGGAGGCGCTCTGTTGTCTATTGACAACATCGTGGCTAAATATTATAATAGAAAAGAGCTGAACAAATGTTTAGCTTAAATTAAAATGCTTCACGTACAGGGCTAACCGATTACCAGCCTCCGCACCCTGCGGGAATCACTAATCCTTCTCCCCTCCGGCTTGTCCTGTACCACCATCCTGTTGACTGATAGTGTCGTTTGAATCAGTAGAGAAGGGTTTAGCCCGGCGGGGCAGTATCCCACTTATTGTTCCGCCGGGATTCAATTAAACAAAGGAGAATGTATGGAACTATTGCCAAAACTTCTGGCTGCTGCCGATATGTGCGAAAGTAGCGAGGAGATTAACCTTGATGAGATTTCTTTTCTTTTGCGATACGCTGCGGAAGAGGTTGGATGTCACGAGGAAACAAAATCAGAACATGCCCGTCTGGTGGAAAACCTTCGCAAGCGAGTGATTGCACGTTGCGAACTTCTGCACCGTCCTGAATCGGAAATGGAGTCGGCAAAAACAGGCAAACTCGCTATCCTGGAAAAATTGGACGACGAGCTCAGTAACGAATTAAAAAACCGATATGAAATCGAGGAATCTGAGTCAGAGAAAAAGCAGGAATTATCAGCCGAAATGACTCAAAAATTTCGAAGTGGCAGAGAATAAGTTGTATTAACACAACAATGGAGTAAAAATGAGTTCAACGTATGTAATTGACAACGAAGGGATTGGGGGCGGTCCTTTTCTGACAATGACTATCGATCAAACCGCCGATTTAGATTTTTCTCAGGATGATGTTGATGGAAATCTAACTGCCTGCTCTATTTCAGGAAACAACGAAGTATCCATGGGCGCGGAAGGTGCAAAGCTTTTTGGGAAAGTTGTATGGGTTTCAACGGAAAAAATTGAAGGCACCGTCATTCCGTTTAATTGCGCTGTTCAGGCGAGAGGCGTTGCAAGGTTTTCCTACCTGGCACCGGCACCCGAGGTCAACATGATGGTTGAGCTGGCGGGTGGAGGTAAAGTGAGAAAAGCATCCGCAGACGCCGACATCGGGTCCGGCGGTCATTTGATGCGTGGGCAGGTGATTGCAGTAGATGCGACAAATTCAACATGTGATGTATGGCTCGGTTAATTAAAACGGAGAGTAAAATGGATTTAACTCGTGCAAAAGCACTTAAGAATACAATTGTGGAACATTCACATTCTGCAAATCTCAGCATTTACCATGAAGCACAGGAGATGGGGCTGACCCTCTCCGACTGGCTTGAAAAGAATGACCCCAGCCAACGTGACGAACGGGGGAATGTCGTTGGACAATTAGACGCTTTTGAAAGGCAACTGGCAGTTCAGGATGTGATCACAAATGGAGTGAATGCTATTACTGTAGAGCAGTTTTTTGTTGGCGGAGCGTTAATTCTATTACCGGAATATATCCTGCGTGAGATTCGTCGCGGCTACAAAATGGTTCAGGATCCCGGCGAATTAGTAGCGGTAAGTGTTCCTGAAAAAGGCCCTTCGGTCCGTCCGATCTATATCAAAACGGAAACGGCAAAGCAAAAAGCCGGAAAACGTGCTTCATCCGGTGCAGCTTACCCAAAAGTTCAGTTACTCTACAGGGACAAGGAAGCATCCATTGTCGATCGTGGTCGTCAGTTTGATTTTTCATACCGTGTAGTCAAAAACCAGAAACTCGCTGAATTCAGGGTTTTCCTCTGGTGGATTGGCGCACAACTCGCCTATGATGAAATCGATGACATCTACAATGTGGTCAAGAGTGGAGATATCGCCAGTCCGGTAGCTGCTGATGTTTTTGACGGCACAGCCGGCACATTTTCCTACAGCGACTTGATCCATCTCTCAAGCAGCTTTGATGTCCCATCAAGAATGAGCCACATCCTCGCCAACCAGAGTGACATTGAAGTGATCCTCAACATGAGTCAGTTCCAGGATGCCCAAGCCTTCACTGCCACACAACTCTTCCAGCGGAAGGGCACTCAGGCGAATCTCCTCCCAATGAACGCAAGAATGGTTGTGGTTCCGGGTGCAGCAAACAAGGAAATTGTAGCCATCGACAGCCGTTTTGCATTGCGTGAATCCGTCAGCCAGCCCATGATGATTGAAGCAGATAAAGTCATCGAAAGAAAACTGGAATCTGCCGTTGTATCAAAAGAAGCAGTGTATACAGTCATGGTGGATGATGCTCGAAAGACCTGCAACTATTAATTCACCCATCGACCCCGGTGATAAACCGGGGTCGACTGTGAGGAAAACATGCCACTGAATATAACAGCAAGCTATCTGGAAAGCCTGGTTTCGCCGGGAATGCTCTGTTTTTCCGCTCAACTTGGCACAACATCGCAGTATTTGCTTGGTCCCGGTGGACAAGGTGGGGATGGTATACCAATTCCCTGGGATGGAAAAATTGTGGGCCTCCGTGTAACAAACACAGTCAACCAGATTTCCTCCACGGCGGAGATCCCAATGAGCAAAGGGGACCGTATAGCTCTTTATGCAAACTATACAGTAGGAAACACCTATACAATCACTCTGATTCTGAATGGATTTGCATCGGTTCTTGAGGTGAATAATATCCCCCAGAACTCCACAGTAATGGCTACTCTAGCATTCTATTTCACGGAGGATTTTTCATGAGTTGGACAACTCCGGAAGTGGTTAAACTCCACCTGCAAGCCTTCAGTGTAGATGCTTTAACGGTTCATTTTTACCCAATCTTTCTGAAAGATGGTGAATCTATCCAGTTACCCAATAACACGCTTGTAAGAGAAAGCATACGTATTTATCAAAACCGTCTAAACTTCCCGTCTGGCCCCAATCTGATTGTTTTATACAATACGGCCTGGACAAACATTGGTGATGAAGTGCTTTTGCCGGATAGTGTGGTCGTTTCTTCGGATGATTTGGGAAGAAAACGGTATCAGGAGGGTGTCGATTTTGTCGTTGACTATGCATCAGGTAATGTGAAAAGGTTAAGTGGAAGCAACATCGAATCAGGCGAAACGGTGTATTGCTGGTTTTTGCCACTAAAAAAATATACCATCGATTCAGATTTCGAAGTTGATGAAGTCCGTGGAATTGTAACTAGGAAACCAGATGGAGATATTCCAGAGACAGCGTCTCTTTTTGCTAGCTATAGTACGTCAGCAGCCGGGGCAACGGACGCCTTAATCACTCAGGCTATCACGGAAGCAGAAGCAAAGATTGAGGCCAGATTAAACGATGATTTCACGACTGAATCTGTTGATGATCGACTGACAATGGGAGCGACAGAGTTAGCCATTGCGTTGATCTGCGACGATATGGCGGTGAGAGCATTGACTGCAGTTGGTGATACGTCGGCTGACGATAGATCAAAAAGGTTTATGGATCTTGCCAAGCGTTTCGAAGAGCGGGCGATTTCCACTTTATCCCCGTGTTTGCGGCATCCTTTGCCAACCCCATCAAAAACAGCCTCACCCTCCGGTACAGGCTTAAACTGGTAACTTCGGAAACTCCAATGAGTTTTAGTTCTTTTCTGAATGGATGCAAGACGTTCGATCCCGGTTATTCAGAACCAAGGGATTTTCCTGAGTGGGAATACGTAAAACGGTTAGCCCATAAAATGGAAACGGAAGAGCGGTTACTCGTCGTTAAAAGCCGTCAAATGATGGTTACCTGGTTGGGTTGCGCCTACATTTTGTTCAGAGCCGTAAACAGCGGGCCGGGCATTCATCTGGTATTATCAAAGGAAGAACGTTCAGCCCGTGAGCTCATCGAGAGAATAAGGTTTCTTCTGGGCCACTTAAATAAGAACATCACTGTACCAACCTTCAAGGCAAAGAGTAATCAGATTTCCTTTAGTGAAACGAGCTCTCGAATCATTTCACTTCCCGCAACGCCTCATGCAGTACGGGGTTTATCCCCTCATACAGTGTTCTGGGATGAAATGGCGTTTACTCAATATGATGACGAAATATGGACAGCAGTAAAACCAGCCATTGATTCGGGCGGTTCTTTCCTTGGTGTTTCCACTCCCAATGGACCAAAAGGTGTTTTTGCCGATTTGATCCACGGCGACAATCCTGGTTTTGATGTTTTCAGGCTCCATTATTCCGAGAATCCGGAAAAAAGCAATTCGTGGGAAAAAGATGCCAGATCGGGTTTGTCTGAATCAAGATGGCGGCGTGAACAGGAGCTTAGTTTCGAAGGGGCGGAAGGAAAGGTGTATGACCAGTTCCAGAAGAAACGGCACGTATTGGATTCAAATTATAGTCCGGGTAGAGAGATAGGAAACCGGCTATACAGGGGGATCGATTTTGGATACCGCAGACCAGCGGTTGTATGGGTTGAAGAAAAAAGGGACGGCTCACTAATAGTATTTGACAACTTGATTGGAAATAGATGGCCCCTTGAAACCCTGTTATTGAAAATCCAGATGATCGACATGAAGCATGGCTTGAGTGAAAAAGATTTTACCTGGACAGCGGTTGATCCTGCGGGTTCAGCGAAAGGTGATTTTGGACTTTCTCCGGTTGAATACTTGCAGCAGAAAGGTCTGAAGTTGATCTGGAGAACAAGCAATATTTCACCCGGTATCGAGGCCGTTCGAAGTATGCTCATGAATGCAAACGGGAAAGCATTTCTAAAATTAGTACCATGCTGCAATGAGCTAATTGATTGTTTTGAAAGTTATGCGTGGGCAAAAGATGGCGAATTACCAGAGAAAGACGGCGAAAGTGATCACCTAATGGACGCATTACGCTACCTTGTGGTGAACCTACCCCGTTTTCAACTAAGTAGCCCCGTTTTACCCCCACGGATTGTAGGATTACCGCAAGACAACCTTAATCATGGAAATGAGGTGTAAATGGCACTAGACCTGAAAAAACTTTTCGGCAGTAAAACCACATCGACCCCACCTGAAAAAAGCAGTACAAAAGTAATTAGAAATAGCTATCCGAGTCTTGAAAATCCGGTGAATAATTTTTCTTCAAGAAGTAAATTTGTGTTCACCGGCGAAAATAAAGGTGATTTCTACAGATACTTAAGGGATAATATTCCTATCATTTCTGCTGGAATATGGACGTGGGTTCACCTTTGTACCACTCCTCAAAGGGTTGAATACAGGGGCGATGAAAGGGAAATAAAAAAGGCAAAATACCTTGTCGAGGATCTGCAACGAAGAATTTTTCCTCGCCGCGATGGGGATACTCACGGGTTTGAAAGACTCACAGAGAGTTTTTTCCTCGACCTCTTTACCCTTGGAAGAACTGCCATCAAGGTTCACCTGTTTAAAGATGGTAGCGGTATTAGCCATGTGGAAGCTCTTGATCCCTATCGAATCAAATGGGTCCAGTCGCGGGACGGAACTCAGCAACCGAGACTACTGACCGAAAAGGACAATTACCGTAAAATAAACAAAGAAATCTTCTTTCACCGAACGCTTTCAACAGACTTCCATAAACCGGATGGAATAGAACCCCTTGCCTCCCTCCCATTTGTGGTAGAAATAGAACAACGGATGCTGGAGGACATGGCCCGTTCAAGTCACAACGCTGGAACCCAGCGCCTTCAGATCAGATTAGCACCACCAGAAAAGATGCCGGGTGAAGACTACGAGACTTACACCGCCCGTATCAGCAGCTACTTCGATAAGACAATAAGTCAATTCCGGGAATTGGGTCCGGATGACAACATTTTTACATGGTCCGATGTGCAGGTGGAACTCGTTGGTGGTAGTGGAAAAGAGGGCTCTGTCTGGAAGTTGAACCGTGAACAGGTTCTAGAAGATGTGATAACCGGACTAAAACTATTTCCCTGGGCGCTTGGCCGCAGTCACGGCACAACCAAAAATTGGATTTTTGCCCAATACAACCTACTGATGCAAATCGTTGATTCAGTTCAACGGCTGGGTAGTGATCTCATCGAGTGGCTGATGCACTTGGAGTTATGTCTGGCGGGAAACTTGACAGAAGCACGCTGGAGGTATGCACCCAACCAGGACCCGTTTATTGTTGAACGAAATAACGCCAAGTTACTGGAACTAGAAAGAGTGGAGCGGCTTGTAGACGGTGGTTTTATCACACAGGAACAGGGAGCAAGAGAACTCGGATATGAAAAGGCAGTAAATAATAAGCATTAGAAAGGAAGAAAATGCTATCACAAAATCTGGTAGGCGACCTTCTTAAAAAACCATACTTACCCACCAAATCAGACATAGAACAAATCAATGGATTGACCAACCCACCCCTCGTTCAGCTCAAACCAGACGATATTTTTATTCGTAGTTGCCGTTTGGCGAGTGACCGTGTGGATGCCCGTTTTGGTTGTTTCAGGAAAGAGGATTTACCCCGTCTCCTTGAAATGATTCAAGGTGCACCTGTCCTTATTGGTCACGACCGCAGAACACTCGGTGTCGCTCGCTTTTTTGGTGGTGAAGTAAAAACCCGGGAAGGGGTAAACTGGATCATTCCAAAATTTTACTGGCCAAAAGATCATTCGACAGCCAACGACTTGAGAATTATGCTTGATGCCGGGGTTTATAATGAAGCATCTATTGCCTTCGTCTATTCAACACCAACATGTTCCATCTGCAATAGTGACATCCGTTCATGTTCACACTGGCCCGGCAGAGACTATGATGAGCAAACCTGTTTCTTCTACTACGACGACCTGCAAAGAGTAACAGAGGGGTCGCTGGTTTACAGGGGCGCTGTGCATGGAACAGGGATTGAAATGAACGAAGACAATGAAGGTGAAGAAAAGGAAAATAGACGATCACTCCCTATTAAAGGCAACATCAGAATAAAAAGGAAGGGAAAATTCTACTTCCTATCCGCCTGATTTATTCAACATTTCTGCATAATGGATCAGGTTGTAACGTCAAAGCTTATGAGAAGGAGATGTGATGTTTAAACGAATAATAAAAACAAAAACGTTCTGGGCCGCAATGACAGCAATCGTGGCTTCCCTTGAGCAGGTTGTTACAGGTCAAATGAATGTTGTTGAGGGCGTTCAACTTGTGTTGCCCGCTGTGTTGGCTCTTTTCCTGCGTGATGGAATGGCCAAAGCTGGAAGTATGAGAAGTGAAGGAAATATTTAAGATGTTTAGTCTCGCATTACGGGATATCATCTGGTTTGCCTCACTACTTGTATCAATTACACTCGCATACGGAAAATTGAAATCAGAGCTAAGACACCTTGATGATATCAAAAGCGATAAAAAGGAGTTGCAGTCCTTAAGCCAGGAAATTCGACAGACCCTTAGCGAGATACAGACAACTGTTGCACGGATTGAGGTGGTGATAAAAAACCTGGAAAAAGAGGGTTAATGTTTTTCTATGAACTTGAGACTCTTAACGTTCGATTCACAAGAATCTAGTATCTGAATAACAAAAAAAGCCCCGGAAAACTCCGGGGCTTTTTATGAAGATGCATTTGCATCCTAGTGAATGGTTCCGTCTTCTTCCCATTCTTTCAGCTTACGGCTGGCTTCTTTCAACCGTTGCTTATCGCTTGCGCTGAGACTTTCAAGCCCCTCGCGGTTGATTTTATCGAGTAGCTCATCAACTTCAGCCTGAAGAGCTTTTATTTCCCGTTTATGTACTTCTCGTTGCTGATAAACAACTTTAAGACTTTCTCTGCTTCTCCTCTCCTGGGTAGCCCTTGCGATCTTTCGATTCCACTGAGGCCACTTGAGATAAACGAAGCCAAAGATCATTCCACCAAGGTGAGCAATGTGCGCAACTGGACTAGCTGGGTTGAAGCTGAGAAGGAATTCTACGACAATCATACCGATTACAAAAAACTTGGCTTTAATCGGGAAAAGGAAGTAGATGAAGATCATCTGGTTTGGGAACAACAAACCGAAAGCCATCAAAAGTCCGTAGACAGCACCGGAGGCTCCAACGGTTGGAATAGGGCTGCCGGGAGAAATAGCCGCACTAAGCAGACCAGCCCCAACGCCACAGATCATGTAATAGATTAGAAATTTTTTCGAACCCCATATCTCTTCCAACGTTCGGCCAAACATCCAGAGGGCGAACATGTTGAAAAAGATGTGTCCAAATCCGCCATGCATAAACATGTAAGTCACAGGCTGCCAGATAAACCCTTTCCAGAACAGGGCTGGAATCAGACCGAAGTAATAAGTCATCATCCTGCCGGCAACTTGCTGGAGAAGGAATACCACGAGGTTTATGATTAGAAGCGCTTTTACGGTTGGGGGAAGCATCCCGCTACCGGAATATCCGCGTTGTCCTGACCAGTTCACAATTTACCTTTCGACAATTCAGAGTCGTGATGTAACTATTAGACGTTCAAAGGGTCGTACAAGTATACAATTGAAATTTCATCTTTGCGATAACCCCTATAATTTGATGGAGGTTTCTTATGAAATCAAATGAAATTACAAGGTTTCTTCCCAGAACGGCATTCATTGTTGTCGTTCTTCTGGCCACCTTAACCCCCACCCTCCTGAATGCTTCAGGTTCAGCCGGTGGAGAAGCCTACCTCGGGGTTTATACTCAGCATTTGGGAAAAATGTTGCAGAAAGAAACGAGCTTCAAAGGTGATGGATTGTATGTCGAGAAAGTCGAACGGAGATCTCCTGCAGCACGGGCAGGAATTGAGTCCGGCGATGTGATTTTGAAGGTGGGCAACAAGGATATTAGCAGCCGCCGTGCGCTTCAGAGGGCACTCTGGAAAATGGAACCAGGTGACGAAATACAAATTACTGTGTGGCGAGATAACCGACAATTGAAATTCAAAGCGACCTTGGGTAGCCGCGTAGATGACTATAAGTTTGCTCGTGACGAACGGACACGAAGAGCGAAAAAATATCGACACGTAAGAAGCGATTATTTTGAAGATATAACAAGCGATCTTCGATATGAAGAGATTGTGATTCCCGAAATAGTTGTTCCAGAAATCAGGCACGCACTACACGTAAATTCCGAAGTTGTAGTTCCCGAGGTTCCTGAAATATTGATACCACCCAACGTATTTGAAGCCCAGCTATTGGTGCGCGACCTAAGAGAGTCATCACAAGCCCTACGTGAATATGAAAGATTCTCTTCTTCAATACCTGAGGTAGAGGAGTTTAAAGCACTAAATGAATTGAATGGACTTCGTGGTTTGGCAGGACATATGATTGAATTTCCAGTACCGGACGAAGCCATAAATGACAGAATGGCTGAAGATTGATTAAGCATAAACCTCGTTCCCTCTCCAGCTACATGTGGGAGAGGGAACATCTTGAACTCCAAAAAACCCCAAACCAAAAAGTGATGTAAATCTTATAATTTCAATGCGATAGTGTAGTAATTGTTAATCTTGTAGCAATGTGCTCACTGAGATATTGAAAAAAAAGCACTTGCCCCGCCTTTTTCAGCTTCTTAGCTTTTTTCACTTGATAATAATTTTTAACCCACCAAGAGGATTCGATGAGGATAGAACACGTACGTCCTTTTATCGACAGTGTCGTAAAAACAATGGAAATGATGTTGGGTGAAACACCCACAACTAAAAGACCATACCTGAAAGGTCAGCAACCTAATTGGGGTGATGTCAGCGGAATCGTCGGTTTTGCCGGTGAACGTGTCGTTGGGTCTGTGGCGATCAGTTTACCCGAGAAATCAGCCTTATCCATCTACGAAGCAATGATGGGCGAAGAGATCAATGATGTGACCATCGACGTTCAGGATTCGATAGGGGAATTGACGAACATTGTGGCGGGAAACGCCAAAACGGTGTTCTCCAACCAATCCCTGCATTTTAACATTACCGTACCTTCGGTTATTGTCGGAAAGCACCACAATATTTCCTATAAAGACGGCGATTTGGTTCTTGTTATTCCGTTTGATATGAGTGGTACCCCATTTGTCCTCGAGCTGCTGGTTAAAGTCCTTAACGAAAGATGATAACCGGACCTTAGTAATCTCGAGTAGAATAGTTTAGGACCCCTACCTTTTCAAAAGGTAGGGGTTTTCAGTCTCCAGGAGGCTCCACCTCTGGGAGCATTCTATTCTTTATCGAAGGAACCAGAAAAAGAGTTATTCGTACTTATTACAACTTAAACCTATATTACTTTGTGAATAAGATATACAAAGTCGGGTGTTAAGGTCCCGTAAAAACGAGTCCTAAACTAATAAAAATGCAGTAAGTTAGGCCATCCTTAATCCTTGACAAGTATCGCGATAAAATTCTACTTTATTCAACGAATTTTTGTTTGCGGGAGACCGCTGTCTTTCACGGCAAGAGAAAGACTAAAGGGGCAGTTCCATGACAAGCTAAGTTGTTGAGTGGTAATGGGTTATCAAAAGCCACGAACAACTCGTATTTCCGAAAGTAAAAGACTGACCCCTTTTAAGCTTTCTTTTTTTCTCCTAAAAGTGTGTGAAAGGTTTCACTTAAGCATCATAGAATCAATGGAGGATGTGAGTATGAGCCAGGATCTGGCCGATAACAACCCCTTGAAAGTGGACCTGCTGGTCGTGGGCGGCGGTGTCGCCGGAATGACCACTGCAGTTGAAGCTTCTGAAGCAGGGTTGACTGTGGCCTTGGTGGAACGTGAACCCTCCCTCGGTGGTCGCGTTGCAAGATTCCATCATTATTTTCCGAAACTCTGTCCACCCACGTGTGGATTGGAGATCAACTTCCGAAGACTCAGGCAAAATGAAAGAGTCAAAGTTCTGACACTGGCTGAAGTTACATCCGTCCAGGGTGATGCCGGAGCATACAAGGCAAACGTAAAAGTCAAGCCGCGCTATGTGAAACCGGAAGCTATGGATTACACCGAATGGGCAGAATCCTGTCCTGTCGAATACGAAGATCCCTTCAATTACGGACTCAACAACCGAAAAGCACTCTATTATCCGAGTGAAAATGCCTACCCGGCCAGCTGGATTGTGGACGAAAGAGCAGTTAACGATTCCGCATTCGCCGAATGGGCAAAAGGATGCCCCGACGGTGGCATTGACCTCGAGATGAAAGATGTTGAAATAGAAGTTGAAGCGAAATCCATCGCCTGGGCTACAGGCTGGGTTCCTTACGATCCGAAGAACCTTGAAGTTCTTGGATACGGAGTTGATCCCGATGTCGTTACAAACGTTCAGTTTGAGCGGTTGAGCGCACCGAACGGACCGACAAACGGTAAACTCGAAGCACCTTCCGGCAAAGAGATTAAATCGATTGCATTTGTGCAATGTGCCGGTAGCCGAGACCGTGACCACCTGCCATTCTGTAGCGGAGTTTGCTGTGCAGCCAGCTTGAAGCAGTCGTCTTATGTCCGCGAAAAGCTTCCAGAAGCACAGATTCACATGTTTTATATCGATGTTCGTACTCCGGGACGCCTGGAAGATTTCTACCAGGCACGTCAGGATGTCGAGCAGATCAACCTGCATCGTGGAAAAGTCGCTAAAGTTGAAAAAGTTGGTGATGCACTTCAGGTCACAGCAGAAAATACGATGACCGGCAACCTCGAAACGGTAGCCGTTGACCTCGTAGTTCTCGCAACAGGTATGCAACCTGCAACTTCCATTGAAAAGCCACTGGTTGATGTCCCGATGGATGAAAACGGATTCATCATTCAAAACGATGAAGCTACAGGAATTTATGGAGTGGGAACTAACGTCCGACCACTTGCAGTATCAGAGACTTTACAGGATGCAACCGGCGCCGCAATGAAGGCCCTTCAAATGGCGAGGAGGTCCTAAACATGGCTGATGTAGAAATCAAAATGGGTGTCTATTGTGCTGGTGATGATGAGATCACATCCGCATTGGACATGGACGCGCTGGAAAATGTTGCGGTAAAAGAAGAAAAAGCAGCAATTTGGAAAGTCGTTCCCGGTATCAGCAGTGCTGCCGGTGTAGAATTAATCAAAAAGGACATCGAGTCTGAAGGTCTCAACAGGATTGTTATCCTTGACCGTTCACCTCGCGTTCACCCAACACTTTTTGATTTTGGTCCTGATATCATGGTGGATCAAGTCGCATTCCGTGAACTGGTTGTCTGGACTCATGAACCAAATGATGAAGACACCCAGATGTTAGCGGAAGACTACGTCCGCATGTACATAGCTAAAACCAACAGGATTGAATTCCCGACTCCGGAAAAGCCAGAAGTTACCAAAACAGTCCTCGTCGTTGGTGGTGGTATAGCCGGTATGAAAACAGCAGTGAATATTGCTGGTGCCGGTGTTAAAGCTATCCTCGTGGAAAAAGAAGATCATCTCGGTGGCTGGGCTGCAAAGTTCAGCAAATCTTTCCCGACCACACCGCCTTACGATACTCTTATCGAGAGTAAACTTCCGATGCTTGTAAAACGCATCGAAGAAAACGAAAACATCGAAGTAAGACTCAATACGAGAGTTGAATCAATTAGCGGTCAACCGGGTATGTTCATCGTCAACCTGCAAAACGGTAGTGGTCTGGAAACGATCAACGCCGGTTCAGTTGTGCAGGCTACCGGATGGCGTCCCTACGAACCCAAAAAACTGGGTCACCTTGGATACGGTATCGACAACGTTGTTACCAACATCCAGATGGAAGAAATGCTTACTGACGGTAAGGTACTCAAAGCCGACGGTAAAGCACCTGAATCCATCGCCTTTATCCAGTGTGCAGGTAGCCGCGACCAGGAACATCTGCCTTACTGTTCCAGTGTTTGTTGCCGCGCCAGTTTGAAACATGCGATGCAGCTCCGTGAAATGTATCCGGATGCTAAAATTTACGTGCTGTATAAAGACATTCGTTCCCCAGGTCAATATGAGCTCTTCTATCAGGCAGCTCAGGACGATCCGGGGTTCTTCTTTACCAAGGGTGAAGTTGCCGACGTTAAAGAAGCCAACGGTAAACTAAGCATTGACCTCGATGATACCCTCATGGGTGAACCGATCACCGTTAATGCCGATATGCTCGTTCTTGCAACAGGTATGGTTCCCAGCTCACAAGTCGAAGATACAGTCTTTGACGAAAATGATGCTGAAGAAGCAAAACCAGATGCCCCGGTTGAAACAGCTGATGGTAAAAAAGAAGCAGCCGGAGCCGAACAAGGTGCAAACATCCTGAACCTGAATTACCGTCAAGGTAAAGATCTGCCAACACTGAAATACGGTTTCCCGGATAGTCACTTTATCTGTTTCCCATATGAAACCCGTCGTACAGCGATTTACGCAGTCGGTACAGTCCGCGCTCCGATGGATATGGCCCAAGCAGGAATGGATGCCAACGGTGCCGCATTAAAAGCAGTTCAGGCTGTTAGTATGATTGAAGAAGGCGAAACCCTTCACCCGCGTGCGCGCGACCTTTCTTTCCCGGACTTCTTCCTCAACCGTTGTACACAGTGTAAACGTTGTACGGAAGACTGCCCGTTTGGTGCCTTGGACGAAGACGAAAAAGGAACACCAAAACCGAACATCACCCGTTGCCGCCGTTGCGGAACCTGTATGGGTGCATGCCCGGAACGTATCATCAATTTCCAGAACTATTCAGTGCCCATGGGTAACAACATGATCAAGGCCGTTGAGGTTCCGGAAGAGTTTGATGAAAAACCAAGAATTATTGCTTTTGTCTGCGAAAATGATGCAATGCCGGCTATCGAAGCTGCTGCGCAAAAACGCATGAAATTTAATCCTTGGGTTAGGATAATGCCGGTTCGCTGCGTTGGTTCAGTCAATATGATCTGGATTACAAATTGCCTCGACGCCGGATTTGACGGAATCTTGTTAATGGGTTGTAAGCACGGGGATGATTACCAGTGCCACTTTGTCCGTGGTTCTGAACTGGCTGAATATCGTATGGATAACGTACAGGAAAAACTGAAGCAGATGGCTTTGGAAACCGAACGTGTCCAGATTACTTCAGTCGCTATTGATGAATGGGAAAAAGCCATCACGACCCTCGAAGAATATTCCGAGCAGGTCGACGAGATGGGTGCCAACCCGTTCAAGGATTTCTAGACAGTAGTTCGTGAAAAATTCACGATTGTTGACATAAAAAAAAGTGATATAGTATCACATCAAAATCAGGAGAAAATCATGGCGTCGAAATTAGTTCCACCCCATGGTAGTGATGAGCTAACGATCTTGTTGCTTGAAGGGGCAGAACGCGAAGCCGAGTTGAAAAAAGCCGAAGGCATGAAGAAAATTACTATTTCTTCACGCGAATCCGGTGATTTAATCATGCTTGGTATCGGCGGTTTCACACCTCTGACCGGTTTCATGGGTGAAGCCGATTGGAAGGGTGTTTGCGCCGACATGAAAATGGCGAATGGTATTTTCTGGCCAATCCCAATCACCATGTCAGCCGATCAGGATGTCGCAGACGGCATCGCCATCGGTGAAGAAGTTGCACTTTTCTCAGAAGAGTACAACGAGCTCATGGGGACAATGAAGGTCGAAGAGAAATACGTCATCGACAGGGAATTCGAATGTCAGAATGTCTACAAGACAACTGAACTCGATCACCCCGGCGTAAAAATGGTAATGGATCAAAAAGCAGTGAACATGGCCGGTCCGGTCAAAGTTCTCTCCGAAGGTCCGTTCCCAACAGAGTTCAAGGGCATCTACCAGACACCTACCGAATCCCGTAAGGTATTCGAAGACAATGGTTGGAAAAAAGTCGCAGCCCTTCAGCTTCGTAACCCAATGCACCGCAGCCACGAATACCTGGCAAAGATCGCCAACGAAGTGATGGATGGTATCTACATTCACCAGCTCGTCGGTAAGTTGAAACCTGGTGACATCCCTGCTGATGTCCGTGTCAACTGCATCAACACTCTCGTTGATGGTTACTTTATGAAAGATCGCGTTCTGACAGGTGGTTATCCGCTTGATATGCGTTATGCCGGACCGCGTGAAGGTCTCCTCCACGCCGTCTTCCGCCAGAACTTCGGCTGTTCCCACATGATCATCGGTCGTGACCACGCCGGTGTTGGTGAGTATTATGGCCCGTTCGAAGCCCAGGAAATCTTTGATGAACTCTGGGAAGGCGCCCTGATTTGCCAGCCGTTGAACATCGACTGGACTTTCTGGTGCTACAAGTGCGGCGGTATGGCCAGCATGAAAACCTGCCCCCATGGCAAAGAAGATAGACTCTTCCTGTCCGGCACAAAGCTTCGTAAGATGCTGAGTGAAGGTCAGGTTGATGAGATTCCGAAAGAGTTCAGCCGTCCGGAAGTCCTCGACATCCTCGTAGCCTACTACGCCGGATTGAAAGACGACGAGAAGGTTGAAGTCAAGGAACACCGTGCAAGCCAGGGTATGGATTCAGCGAAAGCACACAAGTAAACAGATAGAAGTAAAAAACAAACTAATGGAACCGTGTGACACGATGTACACGGTAACAGGCTAACGGAAGGAGAGGTCCATGCCTAGTTATGTGATCCTCGACAAATGTGACGGATGTAAAGCTCTTGACAAAACAGCTTGTCAGCACATTTGCCCGAATGACCTCATGGTTCTTAACAAAGATCTCATGAAGGCCTACAACCAGGAACCAGAACTTTGCTGGGAATGCTACAACTGCGTAAAGATTTGCCCGGTACAGGCAGTTGAGGTTCGTGGATATGCAGACTTCGTCCCAATGGGTGCAGCAGTCACGCCAATGCGTGGTAGCGACAGCATCATGTGGACAGTGAAGTTCCGTAACGGAAACCTGAAGCGATTCAAGTTCCCGATCCGTACAACGGAAGAAGGAACGGCAGTTCCTGATGGCAACTATGGTAACGGCGAAGGCGATTTCAACAATCCATTGCTCTATACCCAGCCAGCTTCATGCGAAACGGACTTTTACTATCACAAGTAATCACGCGTTAGGAGGATTTTAACGTGGCAAATTTTGAAACAGTAACCGTCGAAACTGATGTACTTATCATCGGTGGCGGTATGTCAGCCTGTGGCGCTGCAGTTGAAGCAGCCTACTGGGCAAAAGAAAACGGCTTGAAATGCACACTCATTGACAAAGCCGCAATGGATCGCTCAGGCGCCGTCGCCATGGGTCTTTCCGCTATCAACCAGTATGTTGACCTGAAATCAGGCAACAACACAATCAAAGACTATGTTGACTACGTACGTCAAGATCTCATGGGCATCACCCGTGAAGACCTCGTTGCCAACATTGCTCGTCACGTAGACTCATCCGTTCACCTTTTCGAAAAATGGGGACTCCCAATCTGGAAAGATGACGAAGGAAACTACGTACACGAAGGTCGCTGGCAGCTCATGATCAACGGTGAATCCTACAAGGTCATCGTTGCTGAAGCAGCCAAAAACGCCATCGGTATGGACAATATCTACGAACGTGTATTCATCGTAGAACCATTGGTCAAAGATGGTCGTTGTGTCGGTGCTGTTGGTTTCAGCACACGCGAAAACAAATTCTACGTATTCAAAGCCAAAGCCGTATACGCCGGTATGGGTGGAGCAGTCCACATCTTTAAACCGCGTAGCACTGGTGAAGGTCTTGGTCGCGCATGGTATCCACCATGGAACACCGGTTCATCAACATATTTCTCACTGCGCGCCGGTGCAGAGCAGACATGCCACGAAGTCCGTTTCATTCCTGTCCGTTTCAAGGATGGTTATGGTCCGGTAGGTGCATGGTTCCTCCTCTTTAAATCAAGAGCAACCAATGCAATGGGCGGCGAATACATGGTCGAGAATCGTGATGAACTTCAGAACTGGGCACCCTACGGAACAGTAAAGCCGATCCCGGCTAACCTCCGTAACTGGCTCGGTATGATGGACATCAGCGATGGTAAGGGCCCAATCTTTATGCGTACAGAAGAAGCGATCCAGAAGCTTGCTGATGTATACAAAGATGACCCCAAAGGCCATAAGAAAAAGATGAAAGAGCTCGAGACTGAAGCCTGGGAAGACTTCCTCGACATGACAATCTCACAGGCACTTCTCTGGGCATCCACAAACGTCCAGCCAGAAGAAAAACCATCTGAGATTGCCGCTGCAGAACCTTATTTCATCGGTTCACACTCAGGCGCCTCCGGTGCATGGGTATCAGGTCCTGCTGACATTCAGACAGACGAAACCAAAGACGAATACTGCTGGGGATATGACCAAATGTCCACAGTCCAGGGTCTCTTCCACGCTGGCGATGCCTCCGGTGCAAGTTCCCATAAATTCTCTTCAGGTTCACATGCTGAAGGTCGTATTGCCGGTAAAGCAGCTGTTAAGTTTGCACTTGACAACCCGACATACAACTTCCCGTCAGATGCTGAAATCGAAGAAATGAAAGCAACAATCCTTAAACCGCTCGATATCTTCGAAGCACACAAAGACGAAACTTCAGACGCAGACATCAACCCGAACTACATGCGTCCGAAAATGTTCATGTTCCGTCTCCAGAAGCTTATGGATGAGTATGCAGGTGGCGTAAGCGCTCAGTTCACAACGAACGAGAAAATGCTTGAAAGAGCCCTTGAACTCCTCGAGATGCTTTCAGAAGACAGCGTTAACCTCGCTGCTGAAGACCTCCATGAACTTACACGCGTCTGGGAAAACATCCATCGTATGTGGCAGGCAGAACTGCATGTTCGTACCATGCTCTTCCGTACTGAAACACGTTGGCCAGGATACTACTTCCGCGCTGACACACCGAAGATGGACCAGGAAAACTGGCTTGCATTCGCAAACGCCAAATGGGATGCCGAAAACGGCTGGGAAATGATTAAACGCCCGGTTAAATACATCTTCTAAGATGCGCTACCATTTGTTGTAAATACCAAGCGGCTGTCATATGACAGCCGCTTTTTTTTATGTATCATTTTTGACAGGGTGGCCCGAGTTCCCGAGTTTGTAGTCGGGGATCACACTCGGGTTTCAATTAAATCACGGAAGGGTGGTCCGACTTGTCTTGTCGAAGATCCGGCTAATGCCGGGCAAGTCGGGTTTCAGCTTTTTACTGAAGAAAAGTCAGTGTGTGACCTGAGCCAGAAACACTCCAATGTAATTCATAGATTGTTTTTCTATTCCCCAAAAACACCAAATAAAAGCACTATGTCGCCCTTGATTTACTCTCACCAATTTATATAACACTGGTTTTGTTGGCTTTAAAGGAATACATTCTAATCACAAGCTACAGGGGGAAGGTATAAATGGAACCATTACAGGTCGGAAAAAAAACCATTGACTGGTTGTTGAATCCCGCTGACCCTGCCCTTCGTTACAAAGTTTTAACCCTACTTCTAGATACTTCCGAAACAAATAAAGACGTTCAAAAGACAAAGAAAAACATTTCCACGCAACCGTGGATAAAAACGACCCTCGCTGCTCAAAGCGATGACGGATCCTGGGGAAGAGGGTTTTATACTAAATACGATGGAACCTCCTGGGTCATGCTTCACCTGAGTGAGGTTGGTTGCCCTGCTGATGATCCGCATATCAAAAAAGGCGTGGAGTATCTACTGAATGAAGCTCGACCAGTAGAGAACATGACTAAATGGGAAGGCAAATTCCTAAAGGACTGCGAAGGGGGAATGCATTGGCGATATCCAATCGCTTGCCTGAACGCAAATGTTTCCACAATCCTGATCCGTTACGGTGAACTGGAAAACCCAATAATACAAGCTGCCCTAAAATCAGTCCGACATCTTTTCAGAGAAGGTGAGGGGTTTGAATGTCAGGTAATGGACTATTACTCACTTCTACCAAAATGTTATATGACAGTCCCCATCGTTCTTAAAACATTTTCAGAAATTCCTGTAAATCTCCGTAAACCTGAAGATCAAACGATAATAAGGCGCCTAATAGAATTGCTATATAAGTACGATCTGTATAAATATCAACCGGTTTCATACAAAGAGTGGCATGATCGTACTCGAGGTGCAAAAGGAAAAGATTTAAGGATTTTAAAGCAAAAATGGATAGCTGACGGTAAACTCGAACCTCGTCAGGAAAAATCTGGCTGGAAGCAGTTCAATTTTCCCAAAAACTACAATTCTGATCTGTTGGAAGTGTTGCTTTTACTGGGCAGAGAAGGAGAAAAACGGAACTCAGCCATAGATAATGCATTAGAAGTGGTGCTTTCAAAGAAAAACAAAGACAACCAGTGGAAGATGGTTGGTGGGTTTAATAATAAAATGTGGGCTGAATTGGATAAAAAAGGTAAACCAAGTCCTTGGGTAACGTTCAGGGCATTGTTAGCCCTGAAATATTTTGGATTATTAGTGATAGACTGTTAAGATGGCTAATATAAGGTAGATAAGAATGGGGATGGCGAGAAAGTTAGCGACCGTACTAATATTGTGGGCATTATTAGCAGGCATATCAATAGCAGAAAAGCCGGAAACAAGGTTTTTGTATGTTATAGATCAAGAATATGAAAAACAGATAGAAAAAAGTAGAAAGAGATTAGTAAAATTTGTAGATGAAGCAGAAATACCCGGCGTTGCAGTAGCCCTATATAAAGGGGATAGAATCATCTGGTCGGAGGTATGGGGTTATGCTGATCTGGAGTTGGCGGTTCCCGTTAACAGAACCACAAGATTCAGGATTGCAAGCATATCCAAAGCAATAACTTCTGTTGCCTTAGGAAAACTCTACGAAGAAGGAAAACTGGAGTGGAATGACACGATTCAAAAATATGTTCCATACTATCCAGAAAAACGGTGGCCAATGACAATCCGTCAGGTCGCCGGTCATATCGGTGGAGTAAGAACGTATAGGGGAAACGAGTACTATCAGCGAGATCACTACAATGACTTCAATAGTGCCCTTTCAATCATAGCTAATGATACTCTGGAGTACGAGCCGGGGACGAAATATTTGTACAGCAGTTATGGAACAAACCTCCTGGGTGCGACCATTGAGGGAGCATCGGGACAAGAGTATTTAAGTTATTTAGAAGGTGAAATATTTACACCACTAGGTTTAGGAACAATAGTGGCTGACCACGTGGATTCATTAATAAGTAATCGTGCTTCACCTTATGTCAAGGCATTAGACGGTACCATCCTTAACGCACCCTATGTGGATAACAGTCATAAATGGGCGGGGGGCGGATTAATTGCCAGTGCTGAAGATATTGTAAGCTTCGGTGCGGCAGTGATGAACGCCGAAATACTGAAGCCGAAAACCGTCGAATTTTTATGGGAAGAGCAAAGTCTAGAAGATGGAAAATTGACAGGTTATGGGACAGGCTGGTCAATTTGGAAAAAAAAGGATGAAAAGTGGGTAGGACATGGCGGTGGGCCTGTGGGCGGAGCTGCAATGTTGTTTATAAACCCGGAAAAAGAAATAGTTTATGCAATGTTGTGCAACCTCCAGGGAGCGCCGGTCTTTGATAAAAACTCGAGGATAATTCTGGAGCCATTCTTAAAATAAAGATCCGACGTAATCGATAATTAAATAATGGTTTAGGTAATTCGTCAAAATTATCAAAAAGAGACACAACAAAATAGATTTAAAATATTGCCAATGCTTTTGATTCAGGTCTAATGATAAGAGATGCGAGGGTTATTGTTATAATACTGATAATATACTCCCTGCGAATGTTGTAACTGGCAGAATAACAAATAGATAAAATAGTTGCTAATAAGACTTATTCTTAAATGACTCTTGAATTTAACGAAAATATTAGAATGGCATACTCGTTGCATAAATATAGCTAAATCATAAAGTCTGTGTAAATATGATACAAATGACAGATTGAATTCTACTGGATATCCCACGGGCTACTCGAACGATTATTTTTCAAGAAAAAGTGCAGTCATTAATTTCTACGATTTTAAAGAAAATCGCATTAAAGGGTACAATTGGGGAGTCGCCATGTACAAGATTGAGAAGGGAGCACACGGTTATACACTGACATTCAGTGGTTCAATCAGTGTCGCTGAAATGAAAAAGTGGAAAGAAGAATCCGCAAAAGCTCTTGCTACAGCAAGTGGAAGTTTTGGAGTTTTTGTCGACATGCGTAACCTGAATCCACTACCTGCTGACGCGCAGGCCGAAATGGAAGAGGGCCAGAAACAATTCAAAGCTAAAGGCATGACAAAGTCTGTTGTTGTTCTCAGCAGTCCTGTCGTCACAATGCAATTTAAACGTCTCGCCAAACAAAGTGGTATCTATGCTTGGGAGCGTTACATCGATGCATCAAATGAGCCCAATTGGCAGCAAAAGGGGCTTGATTGGTTGACAAAAGGTATCGATCCTGACGCATAGAGTTCATGATAATTGCTAATAAACTAAACAAATGGAGATTATCATGATAAAAAACGCACCAATTCGCGTAAAATTATCAGGAGCCTCATTTTTGTTTGTACTGATTCCCGTTATTCTTCTGATTGTGGTTATGGAAGTCACAAAGCCAAAGGTTCAGTTGGGAATTAAAGAAGAAGTTGATAAACTCACCGAAGCCAATCTGGCGAATATAGCACAAACGGTTAACCAGATGTTTGAAGTTGCCGCAGCACAGGGCAGCTTTGAAGAGGGTTTTCCACTGATCCATGATCGTATTATGAACATGACCATTGGAAAATCAGGTTATGTTTTTGTGTTGGATTCCAAGGGAACCTACAGGATTTCTTTCCAGGGCAAATCTGATGGTAAAGTTATTCTTGACGCCAAAGACAGTGATGGCAACCTGTTTATCAGAGAGATCGTTACTAAGACGATGGGAAGCCCAGGTGACATCTTCTATATCCACTACCCTTGGCTCAACAAAGGTGAAACAGAAGCACGATTGAAGACTGCGGCAGGAATTTACTTTGAACCGTGGGACATGGTCATTGGTGCTTCCGCATACGATGATGATTTTTATGATTTTCAGGCGCGGGTTAAAACCGTTTTAAACGGCCAAACCAGAAGTGCTATTTTTATTGGATTGATCATCGTGATTATCGTTCTGACAATAAGTTTCTATTTCTTCGGAACGATTTCAAAGCCGCTTGTGCATATGACCAAGGCCGCAGAAGACATATCTAAAGGTAAGTTGAATGTAGCAGTGAATCACCAGTCGGAGGACGAACTGGGAAAACTTGCCAATGCGTTCCGCTTTATGATTGAATCATTGTTGAATAAAGCGGATGCTGCAGAAGATATTTCTCGCGGTAAACTTACCACCGATTTGATGGTCCTTGGTGAAGATGACCAGCTCGGTATAGCAATGCAACAGATGATTGATAACATCAACAGCCTTGTTGCAGACTTAACCAAGATGGCGGACGATCAGAAGGCAGGGGATATTGAAGCGAGAGTTACTGCGGACCAATTTGAGGGAGCCTTTAACGAACTGGCAACGCAGATCAACGAAGCATTTGATGCTATAGCGTTACCTGTTGCGGAATCATTAGGAATCCTGAATAATTATGCTGATGGTAAGTTTGATGAAATTATGCGTGACCTGCCAGGCAAGCAGATGATTCTGCCGGATGCGATGAATAAAATCCGCAAAAACCTGATGTCGCTCATTGAAGAGATTGGCGCATTAATCTCAAGTGCACAGAAGGGTCAACTGGATAACCGTGGCAATGTCGATAATTACAGCGGTTCCTATGCTGATATAATATTCACGATCAACGAATTGATGGATGCAGTTATTAAACCGTTGAGAGCATCCTCAACCGTTTTAGAGCAGGTTTCCAAGGGTGACTTAAGAGTTAGTGTAGATGGAAATTTCCAGGGTGAATTTGCTAAAATGACCAACGTCATTGACTCAATGACCGGTGCCATGCATGATGCCGTTGAACAAGCATTATTGACAGCGGATGAAGTGGCCAATGGCGCAAACCAGGTGGCAACATCAAGTCAATCGCTATCTCAAGGTGCAACAGAACAAGCTGCATCCCTTGAAGAGATTTCTGCTTCAATGACTGAAATTGGGTCACAAACCAAGCAGAATGCTGAAAACGCTGCCCAGACCAACCAACTGGCTAACACTGCCAGAGAATCAGCTGAATCAGGTAACCAGCAGATGACAGAAATGCTTTCAGCAATGGATGACATTAATAGTTCATCTGGTGAAATTCAGAAGATCATCAAGGTTATCGATGAAATCGCTTTCCAAACGAACCTGCTGGCATTAAATGCAGCGGTTGAAGCGGCGCGTGCTGGTGTTCATGGTAAAGGTTTCGCAGTGGTGGCTGAAGAAGTCAGGAACCTGGCCCAACGTTCAGCAAATGCAGCGAAAGAAACAACGCAGCTTATTGAAGGATCGGTACAGAAAGCCCAACGCGGAAACGAAATTGCCAAGGGCACTTCAGAGGCTCTAGCAGGCATTGTGGGTGGTATCACTAAAGTAACTGACCTCGTGAACGAAATCGATATGGCTTCCCGTGAACAAGCTCAGGGTATTGACCAGATAAGTGATGCTCTTGGTCAAATTGATGCTGTTACCCAAAGCAATACAGCCAGCGCTGAAGAGTCAGCTGCAGCGTCCGAAGAGCTTTCCAGCCAGTCAGCACACCTGCAGGATGTCTTGAACAGGTTTAAGGTGAACCGCACCTATACCGCGGCACCACAAACCCAGGCACTACCTAAAGCACAGGTAGCTGACTTTCACAGCAATAGTGAAGTGAACGTTCCAAAGAAAGCAGATGTTGTTAATCCAGATGATGTCATATCGTTGGATGACGACGATTTTGGTGACTTCTAAAAGTTGTCTATATAGAGACAAACCGCCCTCGGATTATGGGGGCGGTTTTTTATTTATTTCTAATTCCATGTTCCTGAACGAACAACGAGTGTACGAAATCGGACGGATATCGTTCTCAACGGCTTTGATTGCATTAATATTATTAATAAGTTAGAATCGAAGATGAGTGGCACAAGCATTGCCTTTCTATTACCTGAATGGTCAGAACCTAGGGGACAACAATGCTGAAAACATATTTCTTAAGCGCACTCAGACATCTAAGAAAAGACAGAATTAGTACGATTATCAATATCACCGGTTTTGCGTTGGGCCTTACTGTTTGTATTATCATCGCACTATTTGTTTTTGACGAAATGAGTTACGAACAATGCCACAGTGATCTTGAAAATAAATACGTAGTCTGGTATGAAGAGTTTACCCCCGAAGGTGAAAGTGCTCCAGCATTAATTGTGTCCAGCGCTATGGCACACGCCCTGCAAGAGAATTATCCAGAAGTTCAAGAAGTTGTATGCACGCAATGCCCCGGAACTTTAGAGATATCCAGAACGGATGATGCCGCCTACGCAAATAAGAAAATCGCTGCGAGGACAGTTCTGGCCGAACCAAACTTCTTTGAGATTTTCAATTTTGAGATAATAAAAGGGAGTTTTGAACCTGAATTACTGACCAGAGAATCGGTTTTTCTAACCGAAAGTATGGCGTCAGATCTCTTTGGTTTTGATGATCCAATGGGAAAGCCCGTGAAAATTGTCGGAGAAGCACCAGGCTTTGTAGCGGGAATCATCAAGGATCTACCACGCCAAACCCATATGCAATTTGATATACTCCTGCCCCTTCTTAGAAGTGAAGAGAATGCGAATTGGTGGGATGAATGGGAAATATGGGCTGTAAATGCATATCTGGTTATTGAAAATGGGACAGATCTAAGAGAACTAGAGAAAAAAATTGACACGTTAATCAGGGCCAACACTGAGCTTCAAGATGCCTACCCCCACATTTTTCCAATGGCAGATATGCACCTGAAACTGGAATCTATGTTCGCCGATCGGATTAATTATAACAAAGGCGACTATACAAGCGTACTGGTACTGTCGGGTGTTGCTATTCTGATCATGTTAATCGCCTCAATAAACTTTATAAACCTGACAACAGCACTGGCTATCAAGAGGGCTAGAGAAGTAGGACTACGTAAAACGCTCGGGGCTACAAGATGGCAGCTGGTTCTTCAATATATTGGTGAAACAGTATTGCTGTCATTTTTTGCAACTCTTATTGCTGCTATAGCAGTAGAAATTCTCCTTCCATACTTGAGTCCGGTCCTTGGAAAAGATATTTCCGATCTGACCACATCAAGACCGGCGCTATTTATTCCCATATTGGGAGTTGTTTTTATTGTCGGAATACTTTCTGGTATTTATCCAGCATTGGTATTATCCGGTTTTAAAATCACCAAGGTAATGAAGGGCGAATTCCGTACAGATAAGTCGAGTTCGTTGATGAGAAAAATTCTTATCTCGGGACAGTTTATCGTATCAACATTTTTAATCATTATCGTCCTCTCAATCAACAACCAGATTCACTACATGCAGACAATGGACATGGGGTATGATAAGGATCAGGTTTTGGAATTAAGAGTTCCCTATGTTAGAGGAGGGGCAGCAAACAGGGCGTCATTTATTGAAGCGTTGAGAAAAGCCGACGTATTCGAATCGGTTAGTTCTGCAACAGTTTTGCCTGGTAGAAACCTGATGGAAACCTATGCAATTCCCGAGGGATATCCTGAGCAGGAAAGCAATTTCTCGCTAAAAACGTTGTTCGTTGATCATGAATGGCTAAACACTTTGGATATACCCATAGTTGACGGACGTAACTTTCTTAAAGGTTCGGAAGCGGATTCGATTAATAGTATTCTGGTCACAGAAAAAACCGTAAAACGAGCGGGATGGGATAATCCAATTGGTAAAAAAGTCGGATACTACGACTACAAAATGAACGTTATAAACTATCAGGTGGTTGGCGTGGTCAAGGATTTTAACTTCGCTTCGGCCCGTGAAGATGCTCAATCAATGATGATTTTTTATACGCCAAACAGCCTGCGTGGATGGGTATACCTGAAACTCAAGGGGAACGACGCAAAAGCAGCTATCACGCAGATCAGGCAAACATTCAGGGAATTCTATCCAGACGACAGCCCGGATTTTGCGTTCCTTGATGACCACTTTGCTCGTCAATATGAAAACGACAGGCTTTTCAATAGAATCATCACCATATTCTCCAGTGTGGCAATATTTATCGCTTGCCTGGGATTACTGGGACTGGCCGCATTCGAAGTAGAATTACGAAGAAAAGAATTTGCCATCCGCAAAGTTCTGGGCTCCAGCGTTTTAAGTATTCTCTGGAAAGTCTCTTCACGATTTCTGGTGTGGGTCGCTTTGGCAAACGTCATCGTATGGCCATTGGCCTGGTTTGCCTACCGGAAATGGGTAGAGGAATTTGTGTATAAAGCCGAATTCACAATAATGCCTTACCTGACCGCTGCCGGCATAACAATAATACTGGCATTTATCACCATCAGCCTGACATCCATAAAGACAGCCAACACAAATCCTTCAACTATATTGAATAGCGAATAACACTATCTTCATGATTATTAATTATCAAAAGACCTCTCGGGTCATTTAGCGAAAAAATTTATCATATGCAATCATTAAGGTTGCGGCAAAAATACTCACACTCTATTTTTAAGTACCCCGGGGGTGGGTATAGTTAATTCTGGGCGCTCTGATCTGATCTCCTTCCACGGGCAAACTCGTATTTAAAAATCCTACTTAAGACGTGAAACAAAGAGATGGAGGACGAGTATGCTTCGCAAAGTGTTATTGGTTTGTTTGGCTTTGGGCTTTTTTTCTACCAGCCTATTAGCTTTCCCACGGAAAGTATTCTATGAAGTGTATTGGTGGAATGGTTGAGGCCCTTGTGCGTCGGCGGCGCCGACGTTTCACGGTTTTATTAATGATCCCGCCTATAGTGACAACGTAGTTCCAATCGTTTATCACTATGCCAACGGAACTGATCCATGGGGTATATATGCTCCTGCTGTACATCAGGCCAGGAATGCATACTATGGCGTTTCAGCTTATCCAGACATGCAGATCGACGGTGTCATTCAGCACGGTCACCCCGGTGTGTTAAGCCAACTGACTAATGGCTATAACACACGAATTGCTGTTGACAGTCCTATTGCGCTTGAGATTATGGCGAATTTGACTGGTGATGAAATCTCCGTGGATGTGACTGTCACAACTGCAGGTGAAGCAGTATCTGGTAATCACAAGTTACGGATTGCCTTGATTAACATGGATTTAATGGATTTCTATCCGGCTCCCAACGGACAGGACGATTTCCATTACGATTGTCTGAATATGACACCGGATGCCGTTGGAATTGACTGCGCAGTAGCAGCAAATTCTTCCCAAACATTCAGTGCCACTCTTGATTGGCCGGTTACCATTTATGGTCAGGAAATGGAATTGGACAACGTAAAGGTTATAGCCTTTGTGCAGGATGAATCGGACAAAGAAGTTCTGAACGTAGATTGGGTCTATCCAGGCGAAAGTAACGTAGGATTGTCCTACGGTGATAATGCGTCATTGATTACTGCTGGCTTGGAAGTTCAGTATGATATGACCATTAGCAATCTTCTGCGGCTTGATGACAACTTCAACGTTGCTGTCGAAACAAACCTGCCGGAAGGTTGGTCTTTCCAATACACAACTCCGAGTGGTATTGAAACCGGCAATAGTGTGATCAGTCTCATTGGAGATGCCAGCTACGAGAGTGATGTAACCATTACAACAAATGAGGCCATGGGTGTAGACGGAACAGTCACATTCTCTATTACATCAGACTCATTCCCGGAAGCTGCAAAATCTGTGTCCTTCTATGTAAATGCTGCCGGCGATGTGATGATCGTAAATGAAACACTCGTTCCGGCCAACATGGCCTACTACACAGATGCTATGGCAGAGTTGACCGCTTTCGATGGATTAACATCGAGTGTTTGGAATAACGCCATTTATGCTCTGGATGAAGCGGAGTTGATGTCAGCCAATCCTGAAATCATTATTTGGGCAGGTGGTGCTGATGGAGAAATGAACGCTCAATGTATCGCAGCAATGGTGGAATATCTTGATGATGGCGGAAACCTCTGGCTCAACGGTAACATGATTGCTGACAACCTGAGTGGAACCGACCTGATAATGCGTTTAGGTGCAACAGGTCAAGGTCATTTTGAAGAAGGTAACCATATCATTGGCTATACCGACGAAGTCTTCTTTGGTACAGTTGATGCAGACCTGTTTGGCGGCGACGGTGCAGATAATAACGGCTCACCTGCAGTCTTCGGTCTTTTCGGTGGTTCAGAATGTTTGAAGCTGTCCCGAATTAATCGTACAGGTATCTATCGTCAAAACAATGATTACAATAGTGTTCTCTTCGGATTCCCATTTGAAGCGATTGCTACAGCAGAAGCCAGAACTCTGGTAATGTCTGGAGTGGCCGCTGTATTTGGAATGACCGAGTCAGGCGCACCAGATAATCCTGGTGTTAGTGATCTACCGACTGAATTCGCACTCCAGCAGAACTATCCGAATCCTTTCAACCCATCAACTACAATTTCCTTCAGTGTGCCGATGACTTCAAGTGTCACATTGCAGGTCTATAACGTTGAAGGTCGTGAGGTGATGAGATTAGCTGAAGGCGAATATCAAGCAGGTAACCACAGTGTCACATTTGACGCAAGTGATATGGCGAGCGGTGTCTACATCTACAGGATGACTTCAGTAGGCGAAGTGAGCTTTAATGCTAGCCGCAAGATGTTATTAATAAAATAGTATTCTTCACCCAATAGAATACCATTCGCAGAAGAGCCCGGCATTTGCCGGGCTTTATACTTATTTTGTTCAACTGCTTGAAAACACAAAAGTTTTAGCCAATATTGTTGACAATAATATTCATTATTTTATGCTGGTATGGAATAGACATATGAAAAAAATAAAAACGACCCTATCTGTTTATTGGTATTTCCTCTACTTACTGGTTACAATATTTTTTTTCTTTCTTTTACTTCATCGAAACCTTGACAAAGTTATTTTTGATTCACAAGCCTATCCTTTTCGTATGGAAGAGTTGTCAAACTTTGGGGAAAATCATAATTTTCGAATTCCCTTGGATTCAGCAAATCATAAGGAAAAACTTTTTATTGATCTATATTTCGGAGCAAGTGAATCTCCAAACTATATACAAATTAGTAACATAGATAGGTCAAATGTTGTAAAGAGAATAAATTTGGAACCCTCTGAACATCTACAGAAAAACGGTGATAACTTTAATTTGGGTCATTATTTGAAACCTGAAGGCACGGAATATGGGTTTCTGTATATCACGACCCAAAATCATTTGAGTGCAAAATTTCTTCGTATCGACCTGGACACTTCAACAATTGATACTCTACTTGAGCGTGAAGCTCCAGAACACCTTGCGAAAGATGGTTTATGGGATGTAGGATTTTCAGGAATAACATTTCTTCCTAAAAATGATCCCGGACAGGTTGATTTCGTTATTTTGGTTGGCGTAGGAAGGGCCAACTACCCACGGTCTGTCGAAGGGTACCGTTTTCAGGAAGACGGCTCTGTTAGTCGTGAGTTTAAACTTAATACGGGATCTCCTCTCAGAAAACCTAATTTATATGATATAAATCACGATGGTGAATTGGAGTTTATTTTTGGTACAAATGCCCCTTCCTGCGGTAGGGTGAGAAATGGCCTGGATGATTCTCATCAATACGTTCTGGCAATGAACCAGAAAGGACAAATAATTTGGAAAAAAGATTTTGGTCCTGGTGGTGGCAGTACTTCGATAGTAAATCATCCTGTGTCTAAAATTGCTATTATAGCCATAAGAACAATCGTTGCTTATAGTGAAGAATATAACACTAGCTATATATATGTTATCAAAAAAAGTGATGGGTCGATCATTTCCACTCGAAAGTATAAAGGGATGGTTCTTTCAAATGTAAATTCAGCCAGTCAAAAAGATAAATGGTTCATTAATATTAATTCAGATCATAACAACATTTCATGGATTGATTCAACGTTAACACTGATAAAACCCGGTTTAAACCTACCATTCAAAATACTCCCATGGGGCTTCCATTTAGAACTAAATAATGAATACTACTTCATGTTCCATACCAATCATGGCTGGAGTGGACTTTTGGACAAAGATTTAAAACTAAACGGTTTGTATTATGGAAGATATAGCCCTAATAATGTGGTGAATATTTCCCGAAACAACCTCTTTCTATCCCGGTACTTACCTAATGAAATTCATGCTAATTTCATTCACACAAGAATTAAAAAAGAACCCTGGATAAAATGGTATATATGGAGAAATCGCTGGATACTTGTTTCATTTCTAATTTTAAATGTTGTATTTCCTGGGATAAGCTTTACGATCCGCTATGTTCGATTAAGAATTAAGTCTAAAAAAGATATGGAATTAATGAATCTTAAGCTTAGGCGTCTTACTGAGAGGTTACTTCAAAGCCAGGAACGAGAAAGAAAGGAAATTTCGCGTGAGATTCATGACAACCTTGGCCAACCATTAGCCATCCTTAAATGGGCAATACACGGGTTAAAATCATCAGAGAAAGGAAAAGTAAATCAGATTGATGATATGATAAAAGATTTACACCAGTCAATTCACGATATATCCTCAGGGATTCGACCTTCCATTTTAAATAAAGCTGGACTAATTGCCGCGCTAACATGGCTGGGAGAGAATTTTGAAAACAGATCATCCATTAAATGTAATGTCATATGTAATACTCAGATCGAACCAATCTCAGATGAATTGACCACGGCCCTTTTTCGAGTTGTTCAGGAAGCTTTGACAAATGTGGTTAAGCACGCAGAAGCGTCAGAAGTTAAAATCACAATTTCTGCCCATGGTGAAGCATATGTTTTGGAAGTTGAGGACAATGGAAGGGGTATAGAAAATCAAAATACTGAAGGTATTGACTGTCTTGGAATCCTTGGGATGAATGAACGATTACATCCCTATAGGGGCGATGTGATTTTGGTAAACCTACCCGAAAGTGGTGCCATGCTAAGGGTTTTAATATCAGTTGATGTGTTGAACCATAAACCAATCGAGGAAGAAGATCATGCCTGAACGATCCCGGATTTTGATTGCAGAAGACCATCCTATCGTCTGTTCAGGATTAACGGAACTGATTGATAGTACCGATGACCTAAGAGTCGTGTCTAAAGCTCATACAACCGAAGAGGTCATCTATAAAACAGAAACTCTTGATATTGATTTACTTCTCCTTGATCTAGGTTTACCCGGCGCAGGAGGTCTATGGGTTATAAAATATTTCAGGAATAAAATCCCTTCTCTAAAAATTCTTGTACTAAGTGTGCAACACGAAGAGGTTTTCGGTGTTTTCACCCTACGCGCCGGTGCATTAGGATATGTAAATAAAATATCAACTCCTGATATAATCCTGAAAGCAATCAGAACGGTTTTGAGTAACAATTACTTCGCTCTTGAATCTACCATGAAGAATCTGAATAAAACTGTAAAAGAAAAGATGGATAATCCTCTTTCAGCTATATTGTCAGGCCAGGAATTCCAGGTGGTACTCCTTGTTATAAAAGGACTAAATAATAAAGAGATAGCGCAATTGTTGAATATAGATGGGAAAACAGTGTATACTTATATTGATCGAATAAAAAGAAAGCTCAATGTCGATAACCGTATTAAGATCATTGATTTTGCCCGACAATGTGGTATCACTCCTTTCTAAATCTCCATGTAGGAATATTCTGACAAGACTCACTTATCTATTTTCTGATACGCCAGGTGCATTCACTTAACCTGTTTAAATACTAAGGTGAAGAAAAGGGCTTCACTTAATTTTATTCAGGGAGATTGTATTATGCAAAAGCATCACAGGGTGATACTTGTAATTCTAGCACTCGCACTTGTTGTGGCGAGCTCATCTACTTTTGGACAAGACAGTTTGAACGTACGAAAATTATCAAGTGTTGAAGGACAATGGGGACAATACAAACCTATTCACAATATTGCTATTATTGGTAATTATGCCTATGGTACTGCCCCAAATCCCGGAGGATTAAATGTCTTCGATATCTCCGATTTAAGTAACGTCCAACTTGTCCACCAAATGCCCATGGGAAGTAATGGGGCTGATGGAATCGCGACTGATGGCACTTATTTGTACGTTGGTGCTTATCACGACGGATTGAATGTTATTGATGTTTCCGATCCTTTAAGTCCCATAATTATTGCATCTCTTTCGTGCGGTTATTGTTCTGATATGAAGATAATTGGCACTACCTTGTATTCAGCGAAACAGGGAACGGGGCTAGGCATTTTTGACATTAGTGATCCATTTTACCCCCAGACTTTATCCATTACCCCCTCCTCGGATTTGGTCCATGATGTGGTAATTCAAAACAATTATGCATTTATGGGTAATGGATGGAGAGGATTCTGGGTTATGGACATTTCGGATCCGATAAACCCAGTAAATCACGGAGATTTTTTTGATATTGGTGGTGAGAACTTGACAGGTCTTGACATATGGGACAACCACCTGTTTGTGGCTGACAACTGGAATGGTTTGCATGCTTTTAACATCACTGATCCGACGAATCCAATAAATGTGGACATGCTGCCTATAGCCAGAGAAGGAATTCTTAATATTAGAATTCAGGATGGCCTGGCCTATACGGGTGGTCATCACGACGACCCACTGTCATCAAATGATGGCTTAAGGATTATTGATATTAGTGATCCTGCGAATATGAGCGAATGGGGTTATTACGAGTTAGCGACCAGCATCACAAGTATTGTGCTACATTCCAGTATCATTTTTGTAGGTGCTAATGACGGCTTTTTTGTGTTCGAGTATCTAGGTCCCAGGCATACACCAGCTGAATTTCATGTAGAAATCAGTGGTTCAGCAAATGGATGCCTCGATAGCAATGTTCAGGCAGGTATAAGTGATTATGCTACATATGGTTTGGATTTTGCACTTGACGTCCCGAAACCTCCGGCACCTACACAGGATTACATCTATATCTATCTTCCACACCCTGAGTGGAGTGCTGTGACAGGGGATAATTATATGAAAGATATTCGCCAGGTAATTGATCTTGATACAGAATCCATGGGTTACGATTTTGTCGTTGAAACGGATCAAATAGGCGAAATGACAGAACTAGCATTTACACCCTCGAATGATTTTCCTGAAGAATGTGAAATTTATTTGCTGGATCAAACGCAGAATCATTATCAAGATCTAAGGTCAGACAGTACCTACCAATTCATATACACCTCTTCACGGCGCTTTACCCTTTATCTGGGTAATTCGACAGCACAAAAAGATTTTAATCTCGGCTGGCATCTTATGAGTATTCCTGCTCGACCGGAAACAAATAAACTTGCATTAAATGACTTGATCATGGGAGACACCACAATTTCGTTTGTCTTCAAAAGAAATTCTGGTAATTACTATTGCTTAACGGATAGTATCTACTATGGCGATGCCTATTGGATGGCAGTTGTAGCCAATGCACCTGCGGTATCTTCTTTCAATGGATATCCTTCTTCTTCAGATTACGAAAAAAATTTAGATATCGGATGGAATCTAATAGGAGATCCAATGACATGGACGATACCTTTATCCGATCTAATCGTAACGGATGGTACAACAACCCTCACTTTCATTGATGCGGTTGATGCTGGATGGATTGGGACGCCAAGTGTGTACACACTGGATACTTGGGAAAACGGTACATTTGGATACAGGACGTCGGGGGAAATCGAAAGCTGGTTCGGATATTGGATGCTAGTGAATCAGTCAGGTTTGACACTTGTTACTCCCTCCACACCGATTTATGGACCCAATCCCACAGCAGAAGATTTTAGCGGAACTGGATATTATAGGAATGCTGATTGGATTGTTCCATTCTCCGTTAGTAACGGAAACTGGATAAATTCTTTAGCTGCATTCGGTTGTGCTGATGGTGCAACTAGCGAGTTCGACACATGGTTTGATGTTCCGTTACCTCCCAACCCAGCATCAGAGGATTACTTTTCTATATCGTCAGAGTCAAGCGATATAGAGATATCGCGAGATATTAGACCACCATTACAAGAAAATGAAGTAGAAACATGGAATTATGTAATTAACTCTCAGGAAGCAGAATTAATACTATCATTTAGAAACATAGAAGAGGATCTTCCGGAATCTTATTCCATAACCCTGACTATAGCAGAACAAGAATATGATCTAAAAGCTGTTGAAGATATCCCTGTTTATTCTGATGGTGAACCAATTCCACTTTCAATTTCTGTAACTTCTTCTGCTTTGGGAACAAATGTTGCCGACAATAACCTACCGACTGAATTCGTACTCCAGCAGAACTATCCGAATCCTTTCAACCCATCAACTACAATTTCCTTCAGTGTGCCGATGACTTCAAGTGTCACATTGCAGGTCTTTAACGTTGAAGGTCGTGAGGTGATGAGATTAGCTGAAGGTGAATATCAAGCAGGTAATCACAGTGTCACATTTGACGCAAGTGATATGGCGAGCGGTGTCTACATCTACAGGATGACTTCAGTAGGCGAAGTGAGCTTTAATGCTAGCCGCAAGATGTTATTGATAAAATAGTATTCTTCACCCAATAGAATACCATTCGCAAAAGAGCCCGGTATTTGCCGGGCTCTTTATTTTCTAAAATCAAGCAAAAAACCTCTTCTTAATCCAGAGCGATACTCCAACCAAACCGATTAAAACAGGTACTTCAACCAAGGGTCCAATGACTGCAGCAAAGGCCTCCCCTGAGCTGATTCCGAAAACCGTCACTGCAACCGCTATAGCAAGCTCAAAATTGTTGGAGGCCGCAGTAAAGGAAAGGGAAGCCGATTTGGTATAATCACTACCAATCCATTTTGATAAAGCAAAAGAGAGGAAAAACATCACCACAAAATATATAATCAAAGGTATCGCAATACGGATCACATCAAAGGGTAGTTCAAGGATGGAGTCACCCTTTAGCGAAAACATTATAACGATAGTAAAAAGTAGGGCGATGAGGGTCATTGGACTTATTATAGGAGTAAAAACTTTTCTATACCATTCGTCTCCTTTAATTCTACGTAATACAAAACGGGTCAGAAAGCCTGCGATAAAGGGAATTCCAAGGTAAATGAAGACACTTTTGGCGATTTCGCCAATACTGATCATTACAGAAAACCCTTCAAGGCCAAACCAGGTAGGAACAACAGTGATGAAGATATAAGCGTAAAGCGAATAGAAAAAGACTTGAAAAATGGAATTAAATGCAACAAGTCCCGCCGCATATTCACGACTGCCCTTGGCTAAATCGTTCCAGACAATAACCATCGCAATACATCGGGCAAGGCCAATCAGGATTAATCCTGTCATGTATTGAGGGTGGTCTCGTAAGAATAAAATGGCCAGCAGGAACATAAGTATCGGACCGATCACCCAGTTAAGAAGTAAAGATGTGGTAAGGATCTTCACGTCTTTAAAAACACCAGGTAGTTCCTCGTAGCGAACCTTGGCTAAAGGAGGATACATCATCAGGATCAGACCAATGGCGATGGGAATGCTGGTGGTCCCAACGGACATTTTGTTTATAGCCTCCGGGACAGACGGAGTAAACGCTCCTAGCCCGACACCTACCGCCATGGCGAGGAAAATCCATAACGTCAGGTAACGGTCAAGAAAGGACAAGCGTCCTGTTTTCTGTTTTGTCATATGAGGTCTCGCGGTTAACGATAACTAAAATCAATATGTGGAAAGAAAATTATTGAGAGCAAGTTAGTATCGTGTTTAGAAATTTTTATTAAGTCGACCGGATTAAGGTTAATGAGCGACAATCAGAAAAAAAACCCGACACCAATTGATAGGTATCGGGCTATATAGGACGAGGTATGTTATTCCTCTTATCTGCTTCCTGCTAGGCCTTTATTCTACCCTTACCAACTCCCCACTTGGCGAAAAGAGCGGGCAGGACGATCATGTTCAGTAAAGTGGCAGTAATCAACCCACCAAGGATTACAATAGACATGGGTGCCTGAATTTCACTACCCGGTTTGCCGCCTGAGAAAGCTAGCGGTGTTAGCGCTAGTCCGGTAGTCATCGCTGTCATCAGCACAGGACTCAACCTCTCCATGCTACCCTGAACAACTGCGTCCACGAGGCTCTTTCCCTCGTGTATCATCAAGTGGTTGTAATGGGTCACCATGATGATTCCGTTACGTACAGCGATTCCAAACAGGGTGATAAAGCCAACGAGAGAAGCGATACTGATAATGCCGTCTGTGATGAACAATCCAATGACCCCGCCGATTAATGCCAATGGCAAGTTTGCCATCACCAAAAATGCTTGACGGAAATTCCCGAACTCGAGGTAGAGTATCAGGACAATAATCGCGAATGAGAGTAGCGATAAATAGAGTACCGTTTTGGTGGCTTGTTCTTCACTTTCAAACTGACCACCATAGACAACGTAGTAACCCTGAGGTAGATCGATGTTTGTTTCAATGTTTGTACGAATGTCTTCGACCACACTGCGAACATCACGGTCAGAAACATTTGCCTGAACGACAATTTTCCGTTCAACATTTTCACGGCTGATGTAGTTGGGGCCGTAATCAGCAACAACATCTGCGATCATCTCAATGGGAATCACTCCGCCATCAGGAGTATTGATCAGGCTTCCTTTAATAGCCTCAAGATTGTTACGGTATCTTTCGTCGTAACGAACCACAAGATCAAAGCGGTTATTTCCCTCAAAAACCTGTGATACCCGTTCACCCAGGAAAGCAGCATCCATCATTTCGTCAAGGTCAGCGGGATGGAGTCCAAACATGGCCATATTGTGACGGTCGATGATGATTTTTGTCTGGGGAATATCCACCTGCTGATCAATCGCAAGGTCCACCACGCCCTCAACTGACTCCATTTCTGAGCGGATTTTGCGCGAAATCTGGCGTAATTGGTAGAGATCAGGGCCAAATAGCTTCACAGCGATGTTGGCGCGTGTGCCGGAAAGCATATGGTCAATGCGATGACTGATAGGCTGGCCAATGGTAACATTGGTTCCAGGTAGTAAGGCGAAATCTTCACGCAATTCGTTATAAAATACTTCCTGATCTTTGCCGTTCAGCTCGAACTTTACTTCAATTTCCGACGAATGGGATCCCATGCTGTGTTCATCCATTTCTGTTCGCCCGGTACGTCTTGCAACGGACTGAACTTCATCGTGGCTGAGCAGCATTTTGTCCACCATCTGGCAGAGCTTGTCGGATTCCTCCAGCGAGGTTCCCGGTAGAGTAACAACACTCAGGGTTAATGTTCCCTCGTTAAACTCTGGCAGGAAGGATCGGCCGAAAAAGGGAAGAGTCGCAATGGTCGAGATGACCAGAACCACCGAAACAATGAGAATCAGTCCCTTGTGTTTAATGGATTGCTGAAGAACAGGGAGATAGAGTTTTTTCAAGAAGCCGACGAGGAAACTTTCCTTTTCCTTCTTTTTCGAAACGTTTTGAAGCAGGTAGGAACTCATCGCCGGAGTTAATGTGACAGCCACAATCAATGAAGCCACAATACTGACAGCATAGGCAAGCCCAAGCGGTTTTAGCATCCTTCCTTCTACACCACTTAAAAAGAGGAATGGAATAAAAACCACTACAACAATAAAGGTCGCCATGGCTATAGGTGAACGGATTTCGGAAGCGGCATCCGCGACAACTTTGGTAAACTCGCGCTGTTCTCCCTCCGGTTTATGAGCGTTTTCCCGAAGTCGGCGATAGACGTTTTCTACGTAGATAATCGCATCGTCTACCAGAACACCGATGGCAATAGCCATCCCCCCAAGGGTCATAGTGTTGATGGATAAATCAAAAATTTTCAGCACAAAAATTGAGACAATTAATGAAATTGGTATGGCAACCACAGAGATAATGGTTGTTCTGAAGTTCATCAGGAAAAGGAAAAGAATAATGACTACCAGAAACGCACCATCTCGCAATGCCTTTAAAACGTTCTCAATGGCGAGATAGATAAAATCGGATTGTTTGAAGAGGTCCGGATGTAGAGTAACATCTTCAGGTAGAGAAACATCTATTTCCTTCAGTACTCTTTCAAGCTCTTTGGTCAATTTCAGCGTATTGGCATCCGGTTGACGCGATACCATCAAGATAACACCTTGATCCTCGTTCACCGATGTTGTACCAAGAGGAGTGCCTGGTCCAATTTGAACTTTGGCCACATCTTTTACGAGAAGTGGTACTCCATTACGTACTGCAACAATCGTCTGTTCCAAATCGTCCAGCGAATTGATTCGCCCCATACCTCGGATCAGATGTTCCTGCCCCTTATCGATGTAAAACCCACCGGAAGCATTAACATTCGATTCGCTTACGGCTTCAACAATCTCAGCAATTGTCAAGTTGTAAGTTGTCAGAACATGAGGGTCAACAATCACCTGGTACTGCTTTTTGAGACCACCATAAACGAGAACCTGTGACACACCGGGTACTGCCTGCAATCTTCTCGCAATGTTAAATTCTGCGAGGGTGCGCAGATCCATCATGTTGGTTGTATCGCAAGTCAGCCCCACCATCATAATCTCACCCATGATACTTGTGATGGGTGTCAGGAGAGGTTGATCAACGTTTTCAGGCAGAGATACAACCTGAAGCTTTTCAGTGACGATCTGACGGGCGATATAGATGTCCGTTCCCCACTCAAATTCGATGATAACCGTGCTGAGTCCCTGTAGGGAATTAGATCGGACTCGCCGAACACCATATGCACCATTGACAGCCGTTTCTATTGGAAAAGTGACTAATGCTTCAACTTCCTCAGGGGCCAGACCGTGAGATTCAGTCATGATTGTAACAGTTGGAGCGGTTAAATCGGGAAATACATCCACGGGAAGATTGCTGGATGTGTAAAGACCGCCAACCAGTAGCACAATCGCACCTACAACAACCATAAGGCGATTATGCAAACTTAAATGCATCAGTTTTTCAAGCATAATTGCGCCTCATCAATGTGTGTGTCCGTGCCCGACTTCAGTGGTGATACTGGCGAGTTTCACCAAATATGCACCTTTGGTGACAACACGTTCTCCTTCGGAGATTCCGCCAAGAATAGCAACGTTGCCATTGTCAGTTATTCCGGTTTTTACTGTCCGCTTTTCAAAAAATTCGCCTTCGACCTGAACAAAAACCACATCCTGACCGTTGTCGTTTATGACAGCATTTCTATCGACCGAAAGAAAGGGTATTGAGGAATCTCCAAAGAGGTCCACATGGATCCTCTGTTCCAGACGCAGGATTCCATCAGCGTTCGGCATGGAAAAAAGAACGGGAAGTGTATGGCTGACTGGATCAAAAATCTGACCGCTATTTAACAAACGGAATTGGGTTTTATCGACAATGATACTTTCTTCACGGCCCGTGATATTGATTGTCGCTTCAACAGGTTTTTCCATGGCATAAAAATCGCGTTCAAATAGCTGCATTTGAACCCAGACGTTGGAGAGGTCAACAACTGTCATCAAGACCTGACCCGCTTCGACTTTTTGTCCGGGATGGACGAGAACGTTGACCACTTTTCCCTTTAACGGCGCATTGAGGGTCATGAGCTGGGAATTTGAATCGGAATTATATTCTTCAAAACCGGCCTTCTGCACTTCGTAACGGTTTTTGAATTCTTCGTACTCGCGCTGCGAAATGGACCCACTGGTGATCAGTCTTTCAGCACGTTGAAAGTCATTTTTTGCTTGTTCAAATGCCAGATTACGTTCCGTCCAGCTACCGGAACCATCAAATGGAGGAGTTAAGGTCAATAAATGCTGGTTTTTTTCCACGTCGCTACCGGGGATGACCATTTGATTGTTCTGGCTGTAACTGATAATACCGTCAACTGGAGCAACGATGTCGACATAGGAGGTCTGAACAGGTTTTACAACACCCACACTGTGAACGGATGGACGGAGATTTTTTCTACTAACTACCTCAGTGCCAAAATCAATTTTCCACTGTTGTTCTTTGAGGAAAGAGATACCCTCTTCAAAGGTTTCTCTCGATTCAGGGAATTTCTCCGCGTTCAGGTAGACAATAATTTCACCAATTTCAAAACGGGTTTCGTTACCGTCCTTTTGGTACCTGAGGGTGAAATCATATCGGCCAGTATAGGGCAAGGCAAGTTCAGGTGTAAAGATTCCATCACGGGCAACGTGAGTGGATTTAAAGGAGTATGTTTTCCCGGTTTCGTGTTTAAAATCAAGCAAGATTTTGCCATCCAGAACGGGGCTAAAATCTCTTAAATCGGTCAAGTGGATTATAAACGAACCGTGAAGATCAACAGCAAGAACAGGATACTCCATAAAGAGTTCATAGTCGCCAACCCACTGGGTGACACCGACGGTTGGCCCATCAGCGTGTGCGTGATCATGACTATCCTCTTCAGCGCTATGGTCGTGATCATCTGAAGCAAAGGCAAAGGGTGTGGTGAAGACTCCCCAGATCAAGGCGAGTAGTATTAATCCGTAACGCATCAGTTTTCTCCTTCTATCTCGGGAAGAGTGACAATGTTGTCACCTGTAATGGCTTCGAGTTTGAAAATATCGGAATAGTAAGTAGCAACAAGACGATTCAGCGATGTCTGACCTTTGACGTAGAGTTCGATACCTTCCAGCATTTCGGGTAGTGACATCCACCCCTCTTTATAGGCCAGGATAACACCATCCAGATAGGAATCCATCGTCAGCATACAGGAAGAATTTCCATCCAAAAGTTTCATCTGATCCTGGATGGATAACACCAATTGCTCGAGCTCAGCTTTTAGAGAATATTTGTAGTAGGCGAGATCAGCCTCTTTGGCCTGCAAATCAAGTTTCTTCTGCTGAATGCGGGAAGAATTTCTATTCAAAAGTGGTAAGGGGATTCCAAGTCCAACCTTGTATCCGGTAAAATCCGGACTTACGGTGCGGTAACCGGCTTCAACACTGATAGCGGGAATAAGAGAACCTTTTTCCAGTCCGAGTTGCTCCTTGCTGGAGGCCACTTCGGCCTTTTTCTGCTTGAAAAGAGGTGTCAGGTTGTAGCGAGTTGAATAGTCACTCGCATCCATCAAATCAAAAGGTGAATAATAAACCGGGGTAACATAAGAGACATTGCTCAAGTGTGTAAGTCCCATGTCATTCAGCCAAGCTGATTCGAGGGCACGGTATTCTCTTTTCAGTTCGTTTAGTTCAGCCATGATGTCGATGAGGGAAAAGTGAATCATCTGTCTTTCGACGCCCGAAAGAGTACCGGCTTCCCATTGCTCACGGGTGGAATCAAACAATTTCTGCAACGTGGAAACGAGTGAGTCAAGATCGGCAACCTGGAGATTCATAAGTTGTAATTCGACATAACCGCTCTTCAGTTCACTGATGATTAAGCGAATTTCCGAATCTTTTGCGTATCCTGCTGCATCCAGCTTGTGCTTCCAACTACTGCGTCGTTTTCCATACACCCAGGGCATCTCAAATTCTTTGCCAAGAGCGATTACCTGCTCTGCGTCATCTTCTGCCGTCGCTCTTTCAAAACCGAGTTCAGGGTTTTGCCAAGTAAGCCCTTCTTTTCGCTCCGCCTGAACGCTCAGGTAGTTCCGTTTTGCCGTTTCAATTAATGGGCTGTTCTGAATTCCAAGTGCCTCAATCTCATCCAACCTTAAGGACGTTTCATCACATAAAGCAGGACCAGAAGTCACCGATATCAGTGCAATAACTGAAATGGCTAGTAGATAACGGATAGCCATGCTACTTCACCTCTATAAATTTTCTTAAATGGTTACTATGATTGTAAAACGGGGGTACTAAACGAGGTCGGGAGGACCACGCCTGTTGATGGAAGTACAAAACGTTGAGAGGGTTGGAGCCCTGTCTACAAGGATAACAGGAAAAGAACTTTCCTGTTGTTCAAAAGGTTCAAATATATCAACAGTTTTTACTAATGATATTGTTGATATACTTAGTTTCGAAGAAATTTTGCTGACGAGAAAACGAGCATCCGGATCGAAATGATTTCCCTCTTCCTGCTGATGACAGTCAGGTCCACATCCCTGATGGAAATGGACAAAGGAATCTTCATGTATATGATCGGTAGAGCCATCCTGACAACCACAACATTCACTCACTTCATATGAATGGTGATGGGGCACATTATGACGATGGCTAAACGGGTAAACATTGGTCAGATAAAAAACCTGAACAATCAGCCACATCGTTAATATGTTTTTTGCTGTGGTTTTGTGCAGCAACTGGCGCATCCTCGTATTATCACCTGAAAAACTACTCTTTTTGATAAGGAAAATCAAACTGGAACGGGCAAACATGCTCCAGTTTTGTATTGATAACAGGAAAGAAAGGTCAACAATGATCAATACAAAAAAGGAAAACAGGGTCACACCTAAAGATGAATGTTGCTATCTGTTTTAAAATTCACTTTAATAAAGATATCGGGTTTTAAAATTAGTTCAAGTAACCAGATGATTTACGTGAATTATCAGAGGCGATAATGAAGGTAAAAGGTCCCGCTTTGATCGCGCTGCAAAGTTTTGTACTGTCAGAATTCGGTATGGAAGATGGCTACAAAAAATGGTTTGAAAACCTCACACCTGAATCGCAGAAACTTTTCCTCACAAAACCAAATTTAAACGAGTGGTATTCACTCAAAGACGGATTAAATGATCCCACCCAAGTGATGTGCAATCTTTTTTACAAGAAAAAAATGCAGGGAGCTTGGGAAGCAGGAAGGTTTTCTGCCGATTTCGCTCTAAACACATTGATGAAGATATTTATTAAAGCATCAAGTGTTAGATATATGGCGAGGCTAGCAGCAAAAATCCTTTCACGGTATTATGAACCTGCAAATGCCGAGGTTGTGAAAGATAGCAAAGGTGAAGTTATTATTCGTATTACAGAGTTTGAAGGTATGACTGTTGTGATGGAAAACAGGATCGGCGGATACATTGAGAGAAGTGTTGAGCTGACCGGCGGACGGAATGTTGAAGTTTTTATTGGTCCATCCATGACAAAAGCCAGTCCTTACACCGAGTATAAGATTCACTGGAAATAAAAACGAACCCCGCAACTTGTCGAAAAGAAATCTTTCAGCAAAGAAACGGGGTAGAAAATAATTTTTGGATAACGAATTGCCTCTAGTGAACAAGTTCATATTGATTGTATTCTTCCTCAATTGGAGGAACATCGCGAACGATATCCAAAGAATCCCCACACGTTTCAAATAGTAACTCCTGGATAAAATCATAGTCAACGTGCGAAATCGGTCTGGGTTGAGAATGGGTTAGGCCAGAAAGATCGTGTTTTACAAAGTGTGGGTCAGATCGAGCTTTATATACATTCAAATAACGTTGACAATAGAACTGAAGCGAATCGCAATTGGCTTCTTCAGTATAAAAATCGATCATGTTCCTGATCATCGTACGACTATTTGGAAAATGCCTGAGTAATTGAAGGTTAAGGTCCTTATCCTCCCATAGGAGGCCCTCAAAGCGAGCCCATTTGAAAGTATCAGTAGGCGTAGAACGAAATGTTCTAACAAAAAGAACAGTATCAGAAGATATGACAGGAGGGTCACCTTCGGCAGGTCCCTTATCAAAGACCTGAAGGTTCAGTTTCCACGCTGAATCATCGTTGGGTATGGGCAGAGTGCGAGCATCAAATTTAAAATCAACGAACCAGTCACCATTGGCATCATATTTGGTTGAGGAAATATGAGATGTATCAGCATATTGTGTTACAGGAAAATAGAGAACATCTCCCTTTAAAACCGATTCCGTTCGCCAGTAGAAATGCTGTTTTACATCCGCCCAGGTTAAGTCCATTGACCAGTCTGGTTTTGGTGGATTCAAATGCGGATTAGGATTGTTGTACCTCAAAAATCCGAAATCCATCACAAATAACACCGGCTGGTCTAAATCTTCCCATAGCATAAACTGTGGATAGGCACCAAAACGGGTGATATAGTGGTCCGGGATATTTGCAAGTACATTACTCCATGCATCGCAACTCCCATCGAACCTTATCTCAACACTAAAATTTCCATGTTCATCCCAGGGTGGTTTCGCAAAGCTATTTGTTGCCAAAACCAAAATCATCACTAACATTAGTAGCCTTTTCATTTTTTTATTCCTTATTCATACTATTATCGCCCGCCAGTTGAATAAGAAACCGTACTTGCAAACAAGTACGGCTATCATATATAAATAATCGAATTGCCTCTAATGAACAAGTTCAATTCTACCATATTCTTCTTCAGTCGGGGGAACATCGCGAACTATGTTCAGCGAATCCCCGCACGTTTCAAATAGTAACTCCTGGATAAAATCATAATCTGTGTTTGTAATAGGCCTTGGCTGAGTATGAGTCTCGCCAGAGAGGTTAATTCTCACGTAATGGGGGTCAGATCGAGCTTTATATACATCCAGATAACGTTGACAATAAAACTGAAGCGAATCGCAATTGGCTTCTTCAGTATAAAAATCAATCATATTCCTGATCATTAATCTACTGTTCGGAAAGCTTCTTAGTAATTGAAGATTTAGGTCCTTATCCTCCCACAGGATGTCCTCATAATCAGCCCACAAAAGAGTATCCATTGGTGTAGAACGTGTTGTTCTGACAAAGACAACAGTTTCAGAAGATATAACAGGAGGGTCACCTTCGGCAGGTCCCTTATCATAGAGCTGAAGGTTTAATTTCCAAGCTGAATCATCGTTGGGTATGGGCAGAGTGCGAGCATCAAAATTAAAAGCAACACCCCAATCTCCATTAGCATCATCATATGGATTCGAGATATGTGTTGTGTCTTCATGTTGAGTGACAGGGTAATAGAGAACATCTCCCTTTAAAACCGATTCCGTTCGCCAGTAGAAATGCTGTTTTACATCCGCCCAGGTTAAGTCCATTGACCAGTCTGGTAGAGGTGGATTCAAATCAGGATCCGGATTGTTATACCTTAAAAAGCCAAAATCCAAAAGGAACAAAACAGGTTTATCAACATCTTCCCACAACATGAAGCGAGGGTAGGCACCAAAGCGGTTGATATAATGATCAGGGACATTAGCCAATATACTATCCCATGCATCGCTTCTTCCATCAGATATTACTTCCATTTTCAATCTGCCGTGCTCATCCCATGGGGGTTTCGCAAAGCTATTTGTTGCCAAAACCAAAATCATCACTACCATTAATAGTCTTTTCATTTTCTTATTCCTTATTCATACTATTATCGCCCGCCAGTTGAATAAGAAACCGTACTTGCAAACAAGTACGGCTATCATATATAAATAATCGAATTGCCTCTAGTGAACAAGTTCATATTGATTGTATTCTTCCTCAATTGGAGGAACATCGCGAACGATATCCAAAGAATCCCCACACGTTTCAAATAGTAACTCCTGGATAAAATCATAATCAGCATGCGTTATAGGACTGGATTGTGAATGTGTTACTCCAGAAAGATCATTTGTTACATAATGAGGATCAGATCTTGCCTTAGATACATCAATGTAACGCTGGCAGTAAAACTGTAACGAATCACAATTTGCTTCTTCAGCATATATAAATATCATATTTAGTAGCATGATCCTACTATTTGGAAAATGTCGAAGCAACTGCATATTCATATTTTTGTCTTCATCTAATATGTCCGCATAACGAGACCACATTAGTGTATCAGTTGGTGTGGAACGTGTTGTTCTAATGACAATAACGGTATCTGAAGAGATGGCAGGTGGGTCACCTTCGGCAGGTCCCTTGTCAAAGACCTGAAGGTTCAGTTTCCAGGCAGAATCATCGTTAGGTATGGGTAGAGTGCGAGCATCAAAATTGAAATGAACGAACCAATCACCATTGGCATCATATTTGGTTGAGGAAATATGAGTAGTATCATCATGTTGAGTGACAGGGTAATAAAAAACATCTCCCTTTAATACAGATTCAGTTCGCCAGTAGAAATGCTGTTTTACATCCGCCCAGGTTAAGTCCATTGACCAGTCTGGTAGAGGTGGATTCAAATGCGGATTAGGATTGTTGTACCTCAAAAATCCGAAATCCATCACAAATAACACCGGCTGGTCTATATCATCCCAAAGCATAAACTGTGGGTAGGCACCAAAACGAGTGATATAGTGATCAGGTATATTAGCCCAAATATTACTCCATGCATCGCAGCTCCCATCAAATTTAATCTCCATTTTTAGTTTACCATGTTCATCCCATGGAGGTTTGGCAAAGCTACTTGACGCCAAAAGCAAAATCATCACTAACATTAATAGTCTTTTCATTTTCTTATTCCAGTAAAGCTATCTTGATAATATTGGCAACTAATATTGTTATAATATATAGGAAAAAGATGAATAATCCATAACTATTGGGGGTAATAGTTATGAATTATTCGAATGGAGGGTGATAAAACCGCTGACCTATTTCATCAAGATCATTTTTCTGCTTTGTGTAACGCTACCGGCTTTTAAAACACAGAGATACACACCGGAACTCACCGTCTGCCCCCTATCGTTTATCCCTTGCCACAAGACTTCATAACTTCCGGCATTCTGTTGGTTTTTCAAAAGAGTAGCAACTCTTTCACCCAGAATATTGTAGATGCTAATCTCTACAGGGCTGGTTTCTGCCAAACTGTAACGAATCGTTGTACTTGGGTTAAACGGATTTGGGTAGTTAGACCTTAGATAGGTTTCAGATGGAACGAGGTCCTCGCTTTCCTCAAGTCCGCTAACTCCTTCAAGGTTCTGCTCACCAATCGTCGGAGTCATCTGCACAAAGGGACCATCACCGTTGGGATATCTTCCCATACTGATATCGGTGCTCTGTTCACCGAAAATAGTTTCATCTACTATGGACCCTTCACCGTTTACGAGGAGAATAACTTCACCGGAAGCGGACAGTTTAAAACTGGTATGCAGACCTTCTTGCTCCTCGTCGTTATCAGTCCAGATAATCAGGTATTCATACGGTGCTATTGAGGTATCTGGGAAAGCCCATTTATCCAATTCCGCCGCATCATCCGACAGATAAAATCCAGACAGATCAATTGTAGAATCACTTCTGTTATAGAGTTCGACCCAATCATCAAACTCGCCATCCTGATCTGCCGCAATGGACTCGTTGGACGCTAAAAATTCGTTTATGACCAGATCGCCAACAACTTCAATTGAATAAAATTCAAATTCAGCCCGTGCTGGCAGTAGCGTTGTGGCATTTTCGTTTAGGGCTAAAACGTAATAATCTATATTTGAGCTGTTGAGTGAAATTGTAGTTCCATATAAGCCGTCTCCAGCTCCGCCATCCTCGTGGGCCCCATCGTCAAACATTTCCACTGGAATAAAACGGGTGCCGGAAATTTCTCTGTACATAATGAAGACATCTGTTGCGCTTGAGACTTCCGTCTGAAATACCAGCTCAGAATAGGGGGCCGGATTTTCCACTTCCGGAGTAACTGAAACAATTTCAGGAGAAACTGATTGGAATAGTGCGTGATTACCGAGCCAAGTGGTACGCTCTTCCATCAACTGGGTGATACCGATAATGTTGTCTTGACCATTGGCAACAGGATCATCAAAGGAAATTAAAAAGTTTTCATAGCTGAAAAGTTTGTTGGGGTCAGCGGCCACATGTTCGTCGATTAATTCCTGCAATTCCTGGCAACGCTCTTCGTACCATCCATTCTCAAAATTCTCCTCAAGAATAGTTTTCATGTGTGCCAGGTACTGTTCCTGATAGTCCGGATTCTGAAGAATCAAGCTGACCAACGGTAACTGGGCATTGTCAATATTCAGCAACGGAGAAAGGTGTTGTAGATCCACAAATGAAGGTCTTGGTTGACCGGGACCGCCACCCATGGCGAACGTTCCAAAGGTCATGTTCAGGTCCCAGAAAATAATCTCGAACCGTCTGTCGCTGTTCTGATATAAGTAGAAGTTGTGGGGCATCGTTAACGGGCTATCTAGACCGACCAGCACGTTGTGATAGGCCAAATGCCAGAGAACGGCATCAACGTTCAGAATATCCTCCACGTATTCAGTGTGATTATTTAACGTGTCGCAAAGGTGAACAAGGTCTTCCCAGCCGTAATCCGATTTCATTTCATAGTGGTCGTAATAGTCCGCTGTGTCCGGTCCCAGATAAACGAGTCTTGCGCCACCGTCAAAACCGGGACGACCTGAAAAATCGCCTTTAATAAAAGTGTTGTCGTTGTTGTGGAAATGGTCAGCAAGGAAACTTTTATCCACCGACTGAACGTTGGTGTAGAGTCCCATCAGATTGTCGTTTACATAGACGTTGGCAAAGTTTGCAAGACCGGCGTGGGAGTATTTTCTAGCAATTTCATAGCCTATTACTTCACGGACAAAACTGGGGTCCATAAAACCGTTGGAGAGTTTAAGGGTGCCGTATCCATCAACTTCCTGATCTTCAATGATGTGATCAAGTTTTATGTTAAACGGGCATTTAATCCGGTTAGGTTCATAGGAGCTGTTTCCCTTGTATCGAACCCCAACGCTGTCAAAAACGACTCCGTCGATGATCGCAGTTCCGACAAGGCGTTCTCCGTTTCCTGCCGCATAATAATCGTCCAGAATCTGGTCCCAGTTAGCCTCATCAAAGAAGAGTTCTATGGTGCGGACGGAGTCCATGTCGTAAAAATCGTCTGAAAAAGCGGTTGAAGCGAAAAGGAGTAGTGTTAGTACAAGCAAGCTCTGCAAAATCAGTTTTGGTGAGTAGTCTTCTAAGCACCGAATCATAATAATCCCCAGCAATGTATGTTTGTCTTCTCTTATCAGACGCAAGAAAAGCAGGGGAGTTTAATACATACTTCAGAGAGAACTAAAACTTATTTCAAACTTTTCCTCTTGACACATAATGACTGTGGTCACTATATTGACCGTGGTCATTAAAGTGAACCGTAAACGGAGTTGAACGTGAGTACAATAGAAGACGTAAGAAAAAAGATGAGAGAAGAAGTCAGGGAAAAAATCTATAACATCGCCTTGGATCTCTTTATAAAAAACGGTTATGAAAACACTACCATTGCAAGTATCTGCCAAAAGGCGGGAATTGCCAAAGGAACGTTCTTTAACTACTTCCCCAGTAAAGACGACATCCTGACTCAGTACTACAGCGATCTGACCTTTACTTCACTCAATAAAGCGAAGGCCAAAAAGCACAAAGATCACCGTTCAGCGATCATTTTCTACATAACCGACATCGCCAGAAGGGCAATAAAACACCCCGACCTCTATCTATCCTTGAATCAGGTAAAAGCAAGCAGCAATTCCTTAATTGACGAAGAGAACATCCTTGACAATGAATTTCTTGAGTTCAGCATAAAGCATGTGGAAGAAGGGATGAAGGACGGGGAAATTAATGATAAGTATGATGCAAAAATAATGGCTGAGCTGTTGCTAAGTATCGCCACAGGAACTGCAAACGAATGGCGCAATTCGGATAAAAGCTGGGATTTAGTCGAAACACTTAAAGATAGAATGAATTACCTGTTTTATATGGCAGAGCCGAAAGTTTAGTTCCAGGGAGACCTGAAATGTTGAAGATTGAAGGATTGTCCAAGACCTACTCAAACGGGGTCAAAGCTCTCGATAACGTGAACCTGGAAATTGGTTCAGGGATGTTTGGTTTGCTCGGTCCCAATGGTGCCGGAAAATCAACGTTGATGCGTATTCTTGCCACACTCCAGTTACCGGATAAGGGTAGTGTAGAGTTTCACGGTAGTGATGTCATAGCACAGCCCTATGAGATACGAAAAATCCTCGGATATCTGCCGCAGGAATTTGGCGTATACCCATCGGTGTCATGTATAAGCCTACTTAACCATCTGGCAATATTAAAGGGAATCAGCGATAAAAGAACACGATTTCAGGTTGTTAACGAGCTCCTCGAATTAACCAACCTGTACGATGTCAGAAAGGAATCCCTCGGTGGTTTCTCGGGGGGAATGAAGCAAAGGTTCGGGATCGCGCAGGCACTGCTTGGCAACCCGGAACTACTGATCGTTGATGAGCCAACTGCGGGTTTGGACCCAGCAGAAAATATACGGTTCTATAATCTGCTTAGTAGCATCAGCAAGGATATCGTGGTCATTCTATCTACCCACATTGTGAATGATATCGCTGTTTTATGTTCCAATATGGCAATTATAAACAAAGGGCAGGTTCTCCAGCAGGGTTCACCCTCCCAACTGATGATAAATCTGGAAGGTAAAATTTGGGAAAAGACGATTCCCGTTGAAGAGAAACAACATTACGAAAAAAATCCGGGTTTGGTTTCGTTCCGCCTCTCTTCGGGAAAAACGTTTTTACGTCTACTCAGTATCAATAACCCTGGTGAAGGCTTCAAGCAGGTAATTCCGGAACTTGAGGATGTCTATTTTGTCTTTGTGAAAGGTTTAACCTCAAACGGGGCAAACTGATCATGATCACTGAAATAGCACTTCAAGAATTGAAATATCGCGTTAAAAAGTTGTCAACCTGGATCTATTTTGGGGCGATGTTTCTCATCACATTTCTGGTAATGGTTTCCGCTTCCGGCGGCTTTCCCGGCAAGGTCATCGGTGGAAATACCCGTGAATGGGCCAATTCTCCCTACATGCTGCATCAGATATTTGTGAACATCAACTTTATCGCGGTACTCCTCATTTCAGCCATTATGGGACAGGCGATCTATAGAGATTTTGAGAATAAAACGTGGCAACTCTTTTTCACAAAACCTGTTTCAAAACGTGACTACGTCTTCGGAAGGTTTATAGGTTCATTTTCCGTCGTGTTCCTGATTTCACTTTCCATGGCAGCGGGATCATACCTGGCAACGCTGATGCCTTTCGTTCAATCGGAATTATTGGGACCCAACCGTTTTATCTCTTATTTCCATCCCTATCTGGTGAGTATTCTGCCGACAAACGTTGTTATAGGACTCTTCTTTTTTGGCCTTGTGCTGTATTCACGGAAAATGACATCGGTGTATGTGGGTTCGGTGATACTTTTTATCACCTATGCCATCGCTCAGGAAATGTTGCCGGACATGAACAATAAGCTCGTCGCTTCCCTTGTCGACCCGTTCGGATTCACAGCCTTTGATATCATTACAAAATATTGGACAGTAGTCGATAAGAACCATCTGTTGATGCCGATTAACGGGATAGTACTGGCCAATAGATTATTATGGTTGGCGTTGGGAATAGGAGTTTTCTCGTATTTCTACCGATCCTTTGAGCTGGTCTATAGTGAAAAATTGCCAAAGAAAAAGGATAAGACCGTTAAGGAAATCAGCGAACCTCAGCAAACAATTTCAATGAACCCGGCATGGTTAAACACGAAACAAAAGTTTGACAGACCCGGCTACCTGAGAGCGTTGATTAGCGAGATTAAACTCGAGTTTACGTTGTCCTTCAGAAACCGTTACCTCCTCTTAATCGTATCGATTGGTCTGCTTTTTCTCTTTGCCATGAGTACGGTTGTGGGAAGTCGTTTCGGCACACCAACTCTTCCTGTAACGTTTGAAATGCTGGAGTTTGTTCTTCGCCTCTACTCGCTAGTTCTTTTGATTGCAATCATTTTTCTGTCGGGCGAAATGGTCTGGCGGTCAAGAACAGTAAACATGGATCAAGTAAACGACAGCAGTCCAATGCCATCACTTTTTTACTATTTGGCGAAAGTGATAGCGCTTCACACTGTTGTTGTTGCACTGCTGATCATTGTGATTCCACCGGCAATATTTATTCAGGCCATACAGGGCTTTTTCGATTTCAAAATTGAACTCTATCTTTTTGATCTTTTTGTATTGAATATGACACGGTTCTCCTTTTTCATATTTCTCGCATTTTTTGTACAGATTCTAGTCAACAGCAAGGCTCTGGGTCATTTATTAATGGTCCTCTATTACGTCTGGGGGACAATGGCTCCCCAGCTGGGGCTGGAACATCTACTGTTTGTTCCAATGAAACTGCCCAGAATTATCTATTCGGACATGAATGGATACGGGGCATCCCTTGAGCAATGGTCCTGGCATGCATTGTCAGGATACGGTTGGGCCATAATGCTGCTTGTCGCCGGTTCACTGATGTGGGTTAGAGGTGTTGACACCAGACGAAAGCAAAGAATTCGACGAGCCATTTCCGGGTTAAACAGATGGTATGTATTGGGACTTCTTTCCGGATTTCTAGTGATGGTGGTAGCCGGAGCGGTCATCATATACAACACCGTCTATCTGAACGATTATGTAACAAAAGCGAGTTTACGAAAATCAGCATATTCCTATGAAGTACAATATAAACAGTATGAAAATGCGCTTGAGCCCTCAATAATCGACGTTTATTCGGAAGTCGATATTTTCCCAGGCGAGCATCGAGTGTCAGCCCGGGGAACATACCAATTGGTGAACAGTAACAACGTTGCTCTGGACAGTTTTGTCATCAGCCTTCCAACACAATTGCTGATCTTTGGAAACCTCGCACGAGGAATGGAAATCGAGAAGCTGGAATTCAGTGTCCCAACGTCACAAGTTGTTGCGGACAAAAAACTCGGATTCTACGTTTATGATCTTGATCAACCTCTCTTACCGGGCGATTCATGCCTTTGCGAATTTCAGGTAACTGTTAGCAAAAAAGGATTTGCAAACTCCAAGGTCTCCAAGCAGATCGTTGAGAACGGCACTTTCATAAACAGCTACCTGCTTTTCCCGAACTTTGGCTACAACCGTGTGAAAGAACTTAAACATCCTGATGTAAGAAAGAGGTTTAACCTGCCGCCAAGACCAAGAATGATGTCCATCGAGCAGGAGAATAACCATCCATTGATTAGTAATCGCGCAAATTTTGAAGCGGTCGTAAGTACTAGTGAAGATCAGATAGCGATTGCTCCGGGAAAACTGATCAAGGAATGGAAGAATGGTAATCGCAATTACTACCGCTATAAATCAGAAGGTAAAATATGGACATTTTTTACTTTCCAGTCGGCGAGATACGAGACTCAAAAAAGTACATGGAAAGAGATTCCAGTGTCGGTGTATTACCATCAAGAACATGATTATAACGTGGACGCAATGCTGGATGGTATAAAATGTTCGTTGGACTATTTCACCAAGACTTTTTCGCCCTTTGAAGAAGGTGATGTCAAAGTTGTCGAGTTCCCCCGTTACAGCTCCTTTGCCATGTCCATGCCCAACACAATTCCATTCTCTGAAGAACTTGGATTCATCGCAAACGTAGACAGAGAATCAGAAGACTTTATTGACTATCCGTTTTTTATAACGAGCCATGAGGTAGCCCATCATTGGTGGGGGAATCAAGTGGTGGCGGCGGAGGTTCAGGGTGGTTTGTTAATAGATGAATCCCTGGCGGAATATAGCGCGATGATGGTAACAGAGAAACGGTATGGAAAAGACCACATCAGAAGGTTAAAGAAATACAAACTGGATCGCTATTTTGAAGGACGATCAAACGAAATTACAAGCGAAATGCCACTCAATCTCATGGAAGACCAGGGATATCTCCATTACGATAAAGGGGGACTGGTACTCCATGCTATTCAGGAGATTCTTGGTGAAGAAGCGATGAACAGGGCCCTGAAATCCATGATAGGCGAGTTCAGATATTTCGATGGACCTTTACCAAAATCAACTGATCTGATAGAGAGCATAAGGGATGAGACTCCTGATGATCTTCAAAACATGATCACCGATTTTTTTGAACGTATTACTCTCTATGATTTTAGACTTGAGATCGAGAAGGTTGTTGAAAGCCGAGACGACAAATACCAAATCGGCATTAATCTTTTAGCAGATAAATCGTATGTTGATGGAGTAGGAAATGAAGAGCCGGCTGAGTTAAATGATTGGATTAATATTGAAGTTTACACTTCAAGAGGGGATTTAATTTTAGCGGAAAGTGTGCATGTTGGAGCATCCACGACACCAATAAAACTAAAGGTTAACCAGAAGCCACATAAAATAGTTATCGATCCTGATTACCACTTCATCAACAAGAGGTTTGATGATAACTCGCGGATTTTAGAAATTATAGAGGAGGAAGAATCAGGATCCATAAGTATTAATACGCTATAAAGTTTTCTCGAGATACTAAAAGGTGAATGGAAAATCCCATTCACCTTTTTTATTGAATTCACATCAAAATGACTCTCTGTAAAAAACAGGAAAATCAAATAGGAGGGCAACGTAAAAAATTTTACACTATTTTACACTTACGAATTGAATCCACATAAACCCGGATCAACAATGAAAACGCAAAATAAAATTCACAATATGGATATGGGAACTTTTGCCAACGCTGTTCTTAATTCACAGGTAGCCAGAATAGCGGTAGTAGACAGCAAGGGGATTATCATTGCCGTCAATGAACCCTGGAAAAAGTTTGCAGAAGAGAATGGAGCGGCTAAAGATACTATTGATGGTATTGGAATCGACTACTTAAATAAAGCAGGCGCATCAGGTGAAGAGGATGTTCAAGAGGCAATTGAGGGTATAAAACAAGTATTAGATGGCTCATTATCCTTTTATACGACGGAATATTTTTTCGATATGCCAGATGGGAAGTTTTGGTTTGAAATGTTTGTCACACCGTTAAAACGTCCTGAAGGTGGAGCTGTCATTGCCCATAACAGCATCGATGAAAGAAAAAGATCCGAACTGCTCATCTATCAACAGAGAGCACATTTAAACGCAATATTTCAGGGAGCAGAAGAAGGCATAATTGCTATCTCAAGCCGGGGGCAAATCGCACGGGTGAATGGAACTGGATTGACGATGCTGGGGCTGAAGAAAAATGAAATTGTCGGAAAAACGTTCACAGAATTGTATAACGGCGAGGTTGCAGATCTTGATGGGTATATAGACAAAACATTAAAACATCATGAATCATTTAAAGACATTCGTATTGAAGTCGATTTACCCATCGGATTTAGAATACTGTTTGTGAATATACGCCCTCTGCAGGTTGAAAATTATGATTTTCATGAGGCACTTGTTGTTATAAGGGACATGACCAAGTTTTACGCTCTTCAAAGGGAGGTGAACGACCACCGTGATCTGGGAGAATTGATCGGAAACAGCAATCGGATGGCCGAGGTTTATGGCCTGATTAAACAAGTAGCCCCATCAAAATCCAACGTTTTAATTCTGGGTGAAAGCGGAACAGGTAAAGGTCTAATCGCCTCACTTATCCATAAATATTCAAAGGTTGGAAATGGACCATTTGTGGCTGTAAACTGCGCCGCTCTTAGCGATCAATTGCTGCAGAGTGAACTTTTCGGTCATGTGAAAGGCGCCTTCACAGGGGCTGTATCAGATCGTTCTGGACGATTTCAACGGGCAAAAGGTGGGACAATTTTTCTGGATGAAATAGGTGATATTTCTCCGGCAATGCAGGTCGCGTTATTACGAGTACTTGAAGAAAAGCAGTTTGAAAAACTGGGTGATACAAGGACTCTCGTTACAGATGCCAGGGTTATTACGGCCACGAACAGAAATCTTTACCAAAGGGTTCAAGAGGAGAAATTTAGAGAAGACCTTTTTTATCGACTAAATGTGGTCACCCTCAATGTCCCGCCCTTGAGAGATCGAAAAGAAGATGTTCCTTTATTGGCAAATCATTTTCGTCAACAGCTAAATAACGAGATGGGGGCTCGGATTAAACAGATTGCCCCAGAATCATTAAGGATACTACAAAACCACAACTGGCCGGGGAACGTTAGAGAACTAAAAAATACTATTGAACGCGCATTTATTATGTGTAACGAAGACATCCTGCTTCCTATTCATTTGCCCCAGGAAATATTTGCCAATCAAACTCACATGAACGAGCCGTTCCAAGCGAATAGAACGGTCAACAATAAAGCAGTGATCACTTCAAGAAGAAGAAAGCCGGACAAGGAAACACTGATCAAAGCTCTTGATGGTTACGCTTGGAATATTACAAGAACGGCCGAAGCTCTAGGATACACCCGTCAAAATATTTACTATTTAATGCGCAAGTTTGGTATTTCGTATAAGTAGTAGATGTAAAAAGTGTAAAATTGTTACACTGTAAAATATTACACTCTTGACAGATCAAACACTGCCCAAAACTCTCCTCAAGTAAAACAAGAATCCGCAAAACAAACAATAACAACATGGTACACAAATTCTCTTCTACGCTAGTTAGGTCGTCCTAAAACTGGCACATGGGTTGCAATTAGTCTTACCAGAAGTTCAAAAAAACACAACACAAAAAAGGAGTACAAAATGAGTAAGCATGATGCAAAAGTAGGTAATGGAATCCATAGGCCGAGCGCACGTCCAATTGAAACTGTAGTTGATTCCCATGGAAACTACTGGGTATGTGATCGAGGGGTTGATGTAAACGGTGATTTAAGTGCACAGGGTTGCGTCAATTTTGACGACATGCCTCTTAAGCCGGAAGACTAAACCATTTAACGCCCCGGCTTAAAACCGGGGCGTCTTTTTCTATCGGCGCTAAAACCCTTTTTCCCGGCAATACAAAAGAAAGAAATTGAGGACAGAAAATGTTTAAGTCCATACCAAAATATGCTCTGATTATTCTGCTTATTCCATTTGTACAGGTCTTAGCAGGTCAGGCGTTGGTAGACAGTTTATACAACAACAATGGTTGGGAAAAACTGCTGGTGACGGATGAGGGAATTCAAATAAAAACAAAAAGTCTTGAGGGATATGAACTCAAAGCACTGGAAATAAGCCAAGTAGTAGATGTAACTCCTCAATGGGTTATTGAAGTTTTGGAAGACGTTGATTCGTATAACGATGTATTGGCAGACAACCGCAACATGATTTGTAACCTCGTAGATCAGGACGAAAACACAATAATTGGGTATCAGTTTTATAAAATTCCATTCATGAGAAATAGATATGTCGTTTTTGAAATGAAGAAAAAACATGAAACAGAATCGGGTCAATATAAATCCGAATGGACGTTGGTCCCCGAAGAGGTTCACCCGGATTTACAACTACCTGATTTCCATTATGAAGAATCACCGTTAAGTATAGATGAAGGTGCGGGAATCTGGATTTTTGAGCAAATGGATACTAGTTGGCACATCACGCACCGTTTATACATGAATCCCGGAGGTTGGATTCCAAATTTTATTGTAGAAAGAGTCAATCGTAAAGGTGTTGCTGAATTATTTAAAGATGTAATTCAAGCTGCAAAGCAGAAAAACGAACTAGCAGATTTGGTGGAATAGAAAATGAATACAATAATTTTAAATAGCGGATTAATTATCCTGGCACTGGTGACTTTTGTCTGGATTATCAGCCTGATAAAAAAAGATGCAGGTATTATGGATAGTTACTGGGGGATTGGTTTTATCCTTGTAACGATAAGTCTGTTTTTGCAATCCCCCGAAGTCGGTCATGGGCAATTTATCATGGCTGTGCTTATAACCATGTGGGGCCTGAGGCTTTCAGCTCACATAGCCTACCGGAACTTGGGGAAAGAAGAAGATCCCAGGTACAAGAACTGGCGTAATCAAAACGGTAAAGCCTGGTGGTGGCGCAGTTACATAAAGGTGTTCTTAACACAAGGTGCTGTAATGTGGGTCGTTTCAGCGCCCATTTATGCCGTTTTTAATAACACGTCGTCGAACAATCTGCCACTATCTATAGCGGGATTATTCCTCTTTACAATCGGGTTCTTTTTCGAAACAATCGCTGACTGGCAATTATTAAAATTCAAAAAAGACCCGGCAAACAAAGGCAAAGTTTTTGATAAAGGATTATGGGCCCTCAGCAGACATCCCAACTATTTCGGCGAAGCCGTCTTGTGGTGGGGATTAGGACTTCTTGCCCTTTCGGTAGGGGCTTGGTGGGCGCTTATAAGTCCCCTGTTTATGAACTTCCTGTTGGTAAGGGTATCGGGAGTTAAAATGCTGGATGAGTTACTGGTAAAGACGAATCCGGAATATGCTTCCTACATCAACCAGACATCTGCGTTTCTTCCCTTGGGGAGGAAAACAGCATGAAAACGGCTCTGAAAATTACGGCACTATTAGTGATCATTCAGTTCTTTGCTGCCTGTGCATCAACGAGCCTGCCAAAACTGGAACCTGTAGACTCTATTGAACTGGACAGGTTTATGGGTGACTGGTACGTCATCGCTTTTATCCCAATTTTTGTAGAAAAACACGCGACAAACGCCATAGAAAACTATTCACTCCGTGAAGACGGTGATGTGGATATCACCTATACGTTTCACAAAGACAGTACTGATGGTGAAATGAAAAAATTTGAAGCTCGCGCTTTTGTCCCAGAGGATGGTAAGTATTCAGAATGGCGTGTCCAGTTCTTTTGGCCCATAAAATTCCCCTATCTCGTCATCGATGTAGCCGAAGATTACAGCTACACCGTTATTGGTGTTCCAAACCGCAAAAATCTCTGGATAATGGCACGTGAGCCAAACATCCCAAACGGAGTTTACGAAAAGATTTTGAAGGATCTGGAAGAAAAGGGTTATGACACGAGTTTGATCAAGATTGTACCCCAAGAGTGGGATAACGGATAGGTAAACGAAATGAAAAGAAAAAACATTGCCATCGTAGGATCAGGAATATCAGGACTAACGGCAGCGTATTTGCTAAAAGACACCCATGATATAACCCTTTTCGAGGCGAATAGTTATATCGGTGGTCATACAAACACCATAACGGTTGAATCCCATGGAAAAACATTTGATGTGGATACAGGATTCATTGTCCACAACGATAAAACCTATCCGAATTTTGTCCGTTTACTGGAGGAACTTGATGTTGCCGTTCAACCGACGGAGATGAGTTTTAGTGTTAAGGACGAGGTAAACAACCTGGAATACAACGGGGGGTCATTGGCGAAAATGTTTGCTCAGAAAAGCAATTTTGTCAAACCCTCATTCTTCAGAATGATCAATGACATTATTCGATTCAATAAACATTCCCGATTGCTACTGGAGCCGGGAAATGAATCAATCACCCTTGGTGAGTACCTGAAAGATGAAAACTATTCCAGACCGTTTATTGAACAGTACTTATTACCTATGGGATCTGCAATCTGGTCAACTGTACCACAAGACATGTTGCTTTTCCCGGCTCAAAATTTTATTCGTTTCTTTTTGAATCATGGTTTGCTGGATATAAAGGACCGACCTCAGTGGAAAACAATTATTGGTGGTTCAAAAACGTACGTAAATAAAATGACGAAGTCCTTCAAGGAGAGGATATTTCTGAACACCGGGGTAAAAGCGATTAGAAGAGACGGACGAGGAGTCCAATTGATTCTAAATGATGGGGTAACCACAAAATTTGATGAGGTCGTCATTGCAACACATAGTGATCAGGCACTTCGGATGTTAGAAATGCCGACTCATGCTGAAAGACGAATTCTTGGAGCAATTCCCTATCAGAAAAATACAGCTGTTCTTCATACCGATGTTTCACTTTTGCCGAAGCGTAAGCTGGCGTGGGCAAGCTGGAACTATCATATAGCTAAAAATACACAGGGAAGAACAGCTTTAACATACAACATGAATATCCTTCAGCGACTTGATGCCAGAGATGTTTTTAACGTTACCCTGAACAGACATGATGATATCCATCCAGATAAAATCCTGAAGGTGATTGACTACCACCATCCACTTTTTACAAGTGAAGGGATAGATGCACAACGCCACAAACATATCATTAATGGTGTGAATAAAACCTGGTATTGTGGTGCATACTGGGGTAATGGTTTCCATGAAGATGGTGTTGTCAGTGCATTGGAAGTCGTTGAGGGAATAAACGGTAAAGCGAAAAGGGCTGCCTGATGAAAAGCCGCCTCTACACCGGTAACGTTACCCATAAACGATTCGAGCCGTTTATACATGGCTTTCAGTATAAGATTTTCATGGCCTATTTGGACCTTGATGAAATTGACAATCTGATGAAAGATTCTCTGCTCTTCAGTTCAAAGCTCAAAGCAGTTATGGAGTTTCGTCGGAGCGATTACCTGGGTGACCCTGATGTTCCTTTAGACTCAGCCGTTCGAGACGAGGTGGAGCAACAGACCGGAGTATATCCAGATGGACCAATCAGAATGTTGACCCATTTGCGAACCTTTGGGTATGTATTTAATCCCGTCACCTTCTATTATTGTTACGATAAAGAAGGTGAAAACGTACTTCATATTGTTGTTCAAATTACCAACACTCCTTGGAAAGAAAGACACTCTTATGTTCTTTCCCCGGAAAAAAATCTTTCCAAAGAAAAGGGTTGGTATCGATATCTAATAGACAAAGAATTTCACGTTTCCCCGTTTATGGACATGAATTATCACTACGACATGAATTTCACACTGCCCAGCGAAAATCTCAATGTTCAAATTTCAAATATGCGTGAATCCAAACGAAAATTTATAGCTGTCTTAAACCTGAACGAAGAAGAGTTTTCCAAGAAAAACCTTATCAATATTCTCGTTCGTTTTCCACTAATAACATTTAAAGTAATAGTCGCAATTTACTGGCAGGCACTAAAGCTCAAGCTGAAAGGTGCCACCTATTTCCCGAATACGGGAAAGAAAGAACAAAAGAGATTCAAGGAGGCCGCATGAAACAGGATTCTCTAGCCATAGAAATAGACTCCGCTGAAATTACTTCAACAGGAAGAGCGACACTCCCTAAATCGCTTTTCAGAAGATCAGTACTAAAGCATCTTTCAAAAATAAGGAATGGAAAAATCACGCTAATTGAGGCTGGGGTTCATCACCATTTTGGTAAAGAAGCTGATCCATTATCAACAACAATTAGGGTGCATAGTCCAGACTTCTATAAATCCCTCGCCTTAGGTGGAGGGATGGGAGCTGCTGAATCCTATTTGGATGGACAATGGCAATGCGATAACCTTACTGCCTTGTTTCAAATATTTTTAAGAAACAAAAGTGAGGTTTCTGGATTGGCAAAATCTCCTGATTGGCTGAAAAGGTTCAGAGATAAAATCTATGACTATTATAACCGAAATACCGTTCGAGGAAGTAAACGGAACATCGAAGCACATTATGACTTAAGCAACGAATTTTATCAGTTGTGGCTTGATCCGACTATGACCTATTCATCGGGTATTTTCGAAAATGAAGAGTCGACAATGGAAGAGGCATCAATAGAGAAACTGGATAGAATCTGCCGAAAACTGGACATTTCTTCTGAAGATCATATCCTGGAAATCGGTACCGGTTGGGGAAGTTTTTCCATTCATGCAGCGAAAACGTACGGATGCAAAGTGACAACAACCACTATATCAGAAAATCAATATGATCTGGCAAAACAAAGAATCAAAGAATCAGGGTTAGATCACCTGATCACAATCATTAAAGAAGACTACCGGCACCTTGAAGGCGAGTATGATAAAATCGTTTCCATTGAAATGATCGAGGCTGTTGGCCATCAATTTATACCGGAATTTGTTGAAACGCTGAACCGACTGGTAAAACCGGGAGGAAAGGTCGCCATTCAGGCGATTACGATCAACGAAAAGCAGTACAGTCAATACCGGAAATCGGTTGATTTTATCAAAAAATATGTTTTCCCCGGGGGTAACCTGGTGTCCGTAAATCACCTCCTGAATGTTTTAAAGGACAACAGCACATTCCGTCCAATCGGGATGGAAGAAATTGGATTGCATTACGCTCAAACATTGAACAGGTGGCGCGAATCATTTGAAGCAAGACTGAAGGATGTCCGTGGTCAGGGATTTTCGGACAGATTTATTCGCCTTTGGCGTTACTACCTGACCTATTGTGAAGCAGGTTTTCTGGAAAAACACATAGGAACCTCCCAGTTAGTATTTGAAAAAGTATAAAGGAATAATGATGATAAATTTAGTTGATATGGCGGAGATGGGTATTCTTCCAGATTCAATAATTCGCTACGGAATAAGGAAGAGGTTGAAAGTGACGTTGAAACAACTTTCAAGCCCTAACAGCAAAATCGAAGACCAGAAAAGGCTCAATTGGATAGAGGAGTTGAGTAATAGTCCTGTTGCGATTGTTCCAGAGAAGGCAAACGAGCAACACTATGAACTACCACCGGATTTTTTCCAAACAGTTTTGGGAGAAAATCTGAAATACAGTGGAGGTTTCTGGCCAAATGGTAATAACACCTTGGATGAATCCGAAGCGGAGATGCTTAGACTCACATGTTTCCGTGCAGAGTTGGAAGATGACCAGGATATTCTCGAACTGGGATGCGGTTGGGGATCTCTGACACTATGGATGGCAGAACACTATCCAAACAGCAGAATAAAAGCTGTTTCCAACAGCCATGCGCAGCGTACCTATATCATCCATCAGGCTGAATTACATGGACTGAACAATGTTGAGGTTATCACTGCCGACATGAATGACTTTTCGACTTCAGAGCATTTCGACAGAGTCGTTTCCGTTGAAATGTTTGAACATATGAGAAACTACAAGGTTTTAATGAACCGTATCGAGAAGTGGTTGAAACCTCAGGGTAAACTTTTTGTCCATATCTTCACCCATGATAAATATGGATATCCCTATTTAGATCAGGGAGAGAAAGATTGGATGGCCCGCTATTTTTTTACTGGAGGACAAATGCCTTCCCATGATCTTCTACCAGAATTTAAGCAAAATATGGATCATGAGAAAAGTTGGATTGTCGATGGAATTAACTACGCAAAAACATCCCGGGCATGGCTTGATAAAATGGACAATAACCGACAGCAAATAATGGCAATATTTGAAAAGACTTACGGGAAAAATAACGCATTGGTATGGTTTGGCCGGTGGAGACTTTTTTTCATGGCCTGTGAAGAACTTTTCCGGTACAACGGAGGCAAAGAGTGGTATATTTCCCATTATCTATTTAGTAAAGGGAATTAGACCATAGGAGCCTGCCATGGCGATCGTTTCTTTTTTTATTGGTCATTGGGTCCTTGCGGGATTTTCTCAAACATTTTTCCTTCATCGCTATAGCTCCCATCGCATGTTTTTCATGTCGAAATTCTGGGAGCGTTTTTTTTATCTCTTCACTTTTATCGCCCAGGGTTCCTCATATTTAAATCCGCGAGCATACGCTATCCTTCACCGATTGCACCACGCATATTCTGATACAGAAAAAGACCCGCATTCGCCCCATTTTTCCAAAAATGCGATGGAAATGATGCTGAAAACCTATAAAACCTACAGTAACATTCTGTTCAAGAGAAGCGATATAGGAAAACAATTTGATGATAACATCCCGAAATGGGACGCTTTTGATAGAGTGGTAACAGGGAACCTGCTATTTCCTGTTATTTTTGTTTTAATCTATATAGCTTATTATGTCACCTTCGCCACAAAATGGTGGCACTGGCTTTTGTTGCCTGTTCATGTGGTGATGGGACCCGTGCATGGAGCTATCGTAAACTGGTGTGGCCATAAATACGGCTACAGGAACTACAATACTCCTGACAACTCCAAGAACTCGTTGGCTTTAGACTTTTTGACATTGGGCGAATTATTTCAGAACAATCATCACGCCGATCCGGCGAATCCCAACCTTGCCAGAAAGCAGACTGAACATGACCTTGCATTTCAAGTTATTAAACAGTTGGAAAAATGGGGCTTACTGGAAATTAGAAAAGAAGGGTCTACATCCTGATTGAGTACTCGAGAGTTTTTTATAAGATTTTTGTTTTTGTGCTTCAGGTCACTGTTATTGAATATCACTATTTAGCATATTGGCTTGACGAGGATAATTATCACTTGTGACAAGTATTGAGCAGGGGTAACTTTATTTCATCAACAAGTGATTTTAAGAAAAACAATTAAATATTCTTAGCCAGAACAATTAAAACACAGTTAAGCACATTAGTAAAATAGATTCAGGTTGTTGAGGGGAATGGCACTGAAGCGCTAAACTATCCACACACTTTCCTACAGATTATTCACCCGAATTCGCTCGCTTTCACCAGCCAAAATCAGCACAAGAAATTTTGTGATTGTCAAAACATTGCACAAACTTCTGCATGTAAAGACTTAAAATATAAAGAATTGCCTTAACCTGGAGGTAAAGATGTTTAGAAGGCTAATGGTACCAATGCTTTTGATCATCTTTGTTATGGCGTTTTCAACCATAACAATCGCAGAAGAAGCACAAGACAATCAGGGACGGGAAATAAACACTGCTCAAAACGTTAATAATGTCGAAAATGAAAAACTGCAGATTTCGACTAAACCGGAAGCAACCCTCCTCCGTTCACAAGTAGTTCCTGGAGATCCGGTAGTTAAAACCAATGAAGCCGTGGCGGATAAAGTTGTTGCATCCCGTCAGGGTTTTGGCAGGGAAGTGGACAAATCAAGAACCACTTCAGGCGACAGAATGCTGGGCCTGCTTCGCTCAAGTATTTTGCCCGGTCCGGAAGTTTTGAAAGAAATGACCAGGGACTTGAACGTTTACCGTGGTCAGGGTCAGGATATTAATAAATCCTCCTATGTCGTTGACGGAAGACTTATCGGCAACCTTCGCAGTCGCCAACAACCCGGTGATGAAATCGAGAAAACTCGAACTAGTCAGATGACATCAGAACAACGACCAGGACGTGAAGTCGACAAATCGAATCGTCTAAGGGGGGAAGTAACTCCAAACCCAGTGAAGTCTGAAGGAACAGGCTCCACTTTGAACGATCTGGATGGAATCCCATCTTTTTGGGAAGTAGTTGCGATCAACACTGAGGACTCAGATGTCAATGGATATTATGAATCTGTCGACTTTGAGATTGACGTAGATATTTCCGATGAAACGTCAGAAGAGGTTGGTTTCAATATCTATGACGATCAGGGCAACGACTACGGCTGGTTTGGTCCATACACTTTCACCTCTGATCTGACATCCGACAATGTTGTCATTACAGGAATGACATCTGAATTGGTTGACCTGGCTGTCGCAGGAGATGTGATTTTCTACTTCGATTTGGAGCATCCCTATGGATCAACAACGATTTTAGAGACCTTCGATCTTACGGTACCAATTGATGCAGCTCCAGTAGCTACACCACCCGAATTCTGGAGTGTTGATTATGTCAATGAAGTTGATGCCGATGGTGACGGTTACTACGAAACCTGGGACTTTGAAATAGACGTTGATGTTCCGGATGGTAGCACACAGGAAGTGTATATCAACATTGTTGATGATGAAGGTTATGACTTCGGTGACTTTGGTCCCTACAGTTTTACTGGAACTTTAACATCTGATAATGCCTTCATCAGCGGGTTTGAGGGAGTGTGGTTCACAGGAATTCCTCGTGATGTATACTTCACATTCAATATTGAGTGGGATGGTGGCGTTTCTGATACATATGAAACATTTGTACCGGCTGGTGAAGCACCTCCAATCCCCGGATTCTTTCAAGTTAATGCAATCAATACGGTGGATGCAGACGTAAACACCTATTACGAATCCTTCGACTTTGAAATTGATGTTGACGTACCAGATGGTGGCACGGCTGAAGTAGGATTCCACGTTTATGATAATTTTGGCAACGACTACGGCTGGTACGGTCCCTACACTTTTGAGGGAACACTGACAACGGATAACGTCATACTTGAGGGGATGACAGCTGAGTTGGTCGGTTTAGGAACCATGGATGTTGTCACCTTCACCTTTGATCTTGAATTCCCTTATAACTCTGATATTATTGTCGATACTACCGACGAGAGTGTGCCTGTCGATGCGGCACCGATAGTCAGCATACCAGAATTTTGGGATATATACATTCATAACCCAGTCGATATGGACCTCGATGGATACTATGAAAACTGGGGTTTTGAAATTGACGTCGATGTACCGGACGAAGCTACCGCTGAAGTTCTGGTTAACATCGTTGATGATGAAGGCACTGATTACGGCAACTTTGGTCCCTTCACTTTTGAAGGAACATTAACAACTGACAACGCCTTTATCACAGGATTCGAAGGAGACTGGTTCGCCGAGATACCACGTGATGTCTATTTCGACTTCGACCTTATTTTCGATGACGAAATAGTCGATGAATTGCAGGTGATGGTTCCAGCCGGTACCTATGATGGTCCAGTACCTTCATTCTGGTCTGTTATAACCATCAACGAAATCGACATGAACGAAAATGGTTTCCTTGAATCACTCGATTTTGTCGTGGATGTTGATGTAACAAACAGTGGTATCGTTGATGTAGGCATTCACCTGATTGACGATCAGGGCAACGACTACGGCTGGTATGGTCCTTACACCTACGAAGGCACATTGACAACTGATAATGTAACTATGTCCGGCATGACTGCTGATCTTGTAGGACTTGAGGTGCCGGCCGATGTGGTCTTCTTGTTTGAACTTGAATTCCCATTTGAATCAGGCAGTATCGTTGACCAGTATGATGTTACAGAACCGATTGATGTGCCAGGGGCAGTTCCCCTTCCATTCTTCTGGAATGTTTATACAACAAACGAGATGGACCTGAATCAAGACGGTTTCTTTGAATCCTGGGACTTTGGAATTGATGTTGATGTCCCGGATGAAGGTACGGCTGAAGTATATGTGAACATTGTCGATGATGAAGGAAACGATTATGGTTTCTTCGGTCCCTTCACCTTTACTGGATCATTAACCACCGATAACGTTTTCATCACCGGCTTTATGGGAGACTGGTTCACCGAAATCCCCAGAGATGTATATTTCGATTTTTACCTTGAATACATGGAAGTCATTGTTGATGAATTTACCACGTATGTTCCGGCAGGAGTATCTGTTCCGGTACCATATTTCTTTGATGTGTCGGTAGCAAACCCAACCGACTTCAACCAGAACGGTTACTATGAATCCTGGGACTTTGAAATTGATGTTGATGTTCCTGAAGGTGGAATAGCGGAAGTTGAACTCCATTTCTCAGACATGTACGGAAACGATTATGGCTGGTATGGTCCCTATACATTCGAGGGAGAACTTGCCACAGACAACGTCATTCTCTACGGGATGAACAACGTCATGTTCGAATTTGAAGTACCAATGATTGTTGACTTCTATTTCGACCTTGGCTTCCCAGTAGATAACCCCGAAGAAACACCTGAAAACATTGTAGATACATACACACTGTCTGTGCCGGTAGATGCGGGTGCACCTGAGGATTCACCCTACTTCTGGAGCGTATATCTGGGTGAGGGTCTCGATTTTGATGATGACGGTCTCTTCCAGGCGTGGGATTTTGAGATTGATGTTGACGTTCCAAATGCAGGAATAGCTGAAGTCTGGATCAACGTCATGGATGACGAAGATTACAACTATGGTGACTTTGGTCCATTCGTTTTTGAAGGAACACTCACATCGGATAATGCAACCATTGGTACTTTCCTTGCCGACTGGTTCGCTGATTTGCCGCGAGACGTTTACTTTGATTTCTCACTCATTCACAACGGCAACCTTGTGGATATATTTACAGCCTATATATCGGCAGAATCGGCGGCCGATGATGGGGGCGCAGCAAATGCAATTGGTGGCTTCGTCCACTATTATGACGGCTTCCCGATGCCGATGATCCATCTCTTTGCAGGAGACTTTTCGTCTACAACTGGACCCGAAGGTGGTTATCTCATGTTTGTGGATGATGGGTCCTATTCGGTAACGGCAATGGAAGATGAAGAATACCCGTTACACTGGGGTATGAACATTCTTGATGTCGTTAAAACGAATCGACACTTGGCAGTTATTGAAGAGTTTGACGATCCGTTTAAGATGATAGCCGGTGATGTTGATGTGGATGGTGATGTCACCATTCTCGACGTTGTCAATATGAAAGAAGCATTGGCAATGCTGGCACCGTTACCATCTGGACCAATGGGCTTCTTCGATTCACTCTTTGAAATCACATTTGATAACTGGTGGGTCGCGCCGATGGCGATTAATGTAACACTGCCGCCATCAGCGATGGATATTGATTTCACAGGTGTCTGCTTTGGTGACGTAAACGCATCATTCTTCGATTTCCCGACTGGAACGGACGAAATTACCGGCAACCTCCAGGTGGTTTCAGTGAGTGCTTCGCCGGGTGAAGAAATTAACGTGCCGATCTGGTATGACGGTGAATACACTATGCATGGCTACCAGCTAAACGTTAACTACGATTCCGATAAACTCGAATTCATCGGTGTGAATCAAGATGGTGTTATTGCCAATAACATCGATGGAACCATTCGCCTTGTTTGGTCTGATATCTCAAACGGTATCGAGACAGAAAATGCGATTGTTTCGCTCAGGTTCAATGTTCTGGCAGAAGAAGGCGAATCCACCACAATCTCAATCGATGACGTTATGATTGCTGATTATGATGGTAACCTGATCGACGTCAGCCTTGAAAATGGCGATGTAAACGTGATGACAACAGGGGTTCGTTTCGACGATTCACTTGTCATAACAGAATACAAACTGCATACACCATACCCGAACCCGTTCAATCCGACTACCACAATTTCCTTCGACGTACCGGAAATCTCTGAAGTGAGTGTCAGGGTATTTAATACACTCGGTCAGATGGTTGGTGAACTCTACAATGGTAAAGTTCCAATGGGTCGTTATGAGTTGACATTTAATGGTGCCGGAATGGCATCCGGTGTCTACTACGTTGTGATGCAGGCAGCAGATATGAAGCAGGTGGTACCTATTCAGCTAGTGAAATAGGAACTGGATAACGTGACTAGTTTTCCCGGCTGAGCTGGAAACTTCCGGTTCAGCCGGAACAAAAGAATTTCACTAAGGCGAGGTACTACTGATGAGAATCACTAAAACATTAAGTCTGGTTGTGCTGCTGATGATATTCCTTTCGTCAGCCGCATTTGCACTGCCCGACCGCTTAGTGATCGAGGTTTCCGACCCCCTTGCGGATGAGCTGAGGAGCGAAGGGTTTACTCTCAGCACCGTAAATGGATTGGAGAACCTGGACATCGGCCTTAAACCGCTCTTTTATGAGCCGAAAGATGCCGATAAACGGCGGGTCTGGTATGACCTTGGAATGAATAGATGGTTCCGGGTAACAGGTCAGGATCAATCTCTGAAAGTCTTGACCAACAACGCGTTACTTGGAAAAGATATCTATTCATACGAGGTAATTAAGCCGGATAGGAAAACGCTGATTCCAGACGACCACACGAACTTCAGCATGTGGGGTCTGGACAGGATGATGCTCCCTGAAGCATGGGAAATCCACCAACAGCAGGATCCAAGTCCGATAAAAATCACGACGATTGATACCGGAACAAAAATCAGTCACCCCGATTTGGCAGGAAATATCTACGTCAATCCGGGAGAAGACTTAAACGGCAACGGCATCTGGGACGAATCCGATATTGATGGAATCGACAACGATGCCAACGGGTTCATTGACGATATCAGCGGCTGGGATTTTGTTGACTACGAACCCACCGAAGCAGAAATGGCTGTTGGAGAAGACTATTTCCCAAGGGATAATGAAGTTTTCCCGGATATCGATGGTCATGGAACCCATGTAGCTGGAACAGCAGCAGCGGTGACAAACAATAACGTTGGCGTTTCAGCAGCGAGTTGGAACGTCACCAGCATGCCCCTGCGTGCCGGATTTGCGTGGATTAATCCAGAAGATGGTAATCAATATGGTGTCGGATACGGTGATGATTTTGCTGCCGCTATCCAATATGCAGTTGACAATGGATCGCGTGTCATTAGCATCTCGTTTGGGGGAACTGGCTATTATGAACCCTATAACGTCGCGATTAACTATGCACGTGCCAACGATGTAATTCTCTTTGCATCGGCAGGAAACGAAGCATATTCAACCCTGACTTATCCTGCTGCATATGATGGTGCTATCGCGGTAGCAGCAACGACAACCGGAGATGCAAAAGCAAGTTTTTCCAACTTCGGTGATTGGATTGGGATTAGTGCTCCCGGAACAAATATATGGAGCACGATGTCCAACTCAATCTATGCTCCGGGTGACTATGCTAGTTACCAGGGAACCTCAATGGCGTGCCCAAATACAGCAGCAGTGGCAGCCTTAATCTTGAGTTATGATCCCACGTTATCGGATGATGACCTTGAAGCCCTTATCTACGATACTGCTGACGATATCAATCCCCAGAATCCGGGTTACATTGATCAACTTGGTGCAGGTTTAATCAACGCTGAAGCGGCATTAACAGCCATTAGTGGTGGACCTGGGCCATCTGTTTATATCCCGGACGGAACCTTTGGTGGTGGGCAATATCCTCAGGTAATGGCGGATGGATTAGCAGATGTTGGTGGATTAGAACTGCATATTGAATACAATGGTGGAGTCTTTCAGGTAACCAATGTTATCCTGAATACGGCCATCGCAAATGCTACCATCAATATTGAACCGGGGATGGTCCATATAATTTGGGCAGGCATTCCAGAATCTCTGACACTACCGGATGGATCCATTCTTGCCACTTTGCAGGGGAACCTAATCGGTGGTGGTGGTGAAACGATGTTCGATTTCACTGAAGGAAGCATTCTCAGCGACCTCGATGGATATGAATATCCTGTAGACTTCTTTGGGGGCTTCTGGGAAGGATACGGTGATATTGCCGAAGTCTATATCCCGGACGGTACCTTTGCGACCGGAATGCCACAACTCTTTGTGGATGGTTTCGAAAACGTTGCCGGAATTGAATTCCATATCGGTTATAATCCAACCATTTTTGAAGTGTTAAACGTAACCCTTCATCCGGATATTGCCGATGCAACTGTAAACGTATCGGATGGCTTCATTCATATCATTTGGGCTGGTATTCCACAGCTACTTAACATCCCGGACGAAACACTTCTGGCGACCTTTGAGGGCATTGTCCTCAGTGGTGGTAGTACTCCGTTTGAATTTATGCCGGGCACAATGCTCAGCGATGAATTCGGGAATCCCTACCCCGCTAGCTATGATGGCGGCATGTGGGAAGGGACCGGTGGTGGAGCAGTGGTTTCAATCCCGTCCGGTAACTTCGACAGCGGCATGATGCCTGAGGTACTGGTAGACGGTATCGTTAATGTTGCAGGTATTGAACTGCATGTTGAATATGATAATACCGTTTTTGAGGTGCTCGAAGTGGTGCTTCATCCAGACATCTCGGATGTTATCGTTAACGTGATGGATGGTGTTATTCACATTATCTGGGCAGGTATACCCAACACAATTACCCTGCCTCATCACACCGTACTTGCATCATTTGTGGGGTCAGTCGTCGGTGAAGGCGGAGTTACAAACTTTACCTTCCTGCCAAACAGTATGATGAGTAATGCAATTGGCGAAATCTTCCCCGCCCATTATATAGGTGGTGTTTGGGGTGGAACCGGCACCGGTGACTTCGCTGTGCTCCAGATTCCTGACGGTGATTTCTCCACAGACATTCCACCTCGGATCGAAACGACTGGTTTTGAAAACGTTGCGGGTATGGAACTGCACATTGGTTACGATCAGGAAGTCTATACGGTGGTTGGTATCGGTCTACACCCGAATATCACCAACGCTACGGTCAATATCACCGATGACATGATCCATATCATCTGGGCGGGAATACCCAATACGGTTACCATCCCCGATGGCGAATGGCTGGCAACCTTTGACGGTTATGTCACCGACGAAGGTGGGCCGATGCATTTCGACTTTGCCCCCAACTCCATGTTGGCAAACGAAATGGGTGAACCCTTCCCGGCCTTGTTTATCGGAGGATTCTGGGACGGTGGTCCCGGACCGAATGAACCGCCAAATTCCTTCGACCTTTTGGCACCGGAACCGGGCTACGGAACCGACCTCTTTGAGGTTATGCTGGAGTGGGAAGAGGCGTTTGATCCCAATGGCGACGAGGTATTCTACAACATTTATGTAGATACAGACCCGATTATTCCTACGAACCCGGGGTCTCCGATGAACGATGCGCCCCACGACACTCCGGAGTTTTTGGCCACCTTTGACCAGAATGGAACCTATTTCTGGCGAATCGAAGCATTTGATGATAGGGGTGGCACGACTTGGTCGACTCAAAATAACTGGTACTTCATTGTAGAGGCCGATTTACCGCCGGACGAGTTTGATCTCATTGCTCCCGAAGATATGACTGAGATTACTTACGAACAGAATGTGTTTGATGAAGAGTATATCTGGCAATCAGCACTAGATCCTGACAATGATGAGGTTCTCTATAACCTCAACCTCTGGGTTACATGTGATGATCCGGTACTCGATACTCATATCGTTGTGGAAAATCTTCCGGATACGCTCTATACCTACAGTGTGCCGGATAGCCTGATCGATGGAATCATCCTTTGGTTCTCACCTATTGAAATCGTGTGGAATGTGGAAGCACATAGCAACGGTTTGCAAACGTGGGGCGGCGGTGGTATTCCATTCAATCTGACCTTGATGCCGCACACAAGTTCGGTGGACGAACTCTATGGAGTGATTCCTACTGAACATAGTATCGCGCGACTCTACCCGAACCCGTTTAACCCATCGATTAACGTCGTGATTGCAATGCCGGAAACGGAGAATCTGCGGATTGATGTTATTGATGTGATGGGTCGCCATGTGGACACGATCTACAACAACGTGGCTCAGGCCGGGCATCAAAGCTATGTCTGGAGGGCTAAGGGTCCGTCGGGAATTTACTTCCTGCGTGCATCCACACAAAACGGCTGGCAGGAAGTCCGTAAGATCATGTTCGTGAAGTAGGACCAGATAGAAGATAATAGTTTACCCGATCCAGAAGTTTTGGATCGGGTTTTGTGTTTGTGGAATATCCATTTATATCCAATTCGGCTCTAATTCTAAATGGATGTAAATGGATATCGATAAAGATTTATGAACCGTTTATATCCTGTCAAACTTGAAAACGTCTAATTCCAATCCCGATATACCTGAAATTTTATAAGAATAGAAAGCAGAAAAAAAACAAAAAATCAACGGAACTCCGGTAACTCGCTTGAAATAGCCCAAAATATTTTATATGTTCCCGCTGTGGAATTGGAAAACCATTCCTCTTGAGAAAAAACCATATTCAGGATTTATTCCTGAAATAAGGAGGGTCACCCCAGACCTGCTTATAAAAACATAAGCTAAGTTGGGACTGTAGAAACAAACCGTTAAACACAGATGACAGATCATCTCATTCTAATTAGAAGTGAGTCAGGATCGTCGTGCGGTTTTTTCTACAGTATAAGTTCATTTTGCTGGAAGGGATTCTTTTGTAATTATCCGTATTAGACGTTGCTCACTTCTGTAATCTCAGGAGGAAGCAATGCTATTCCCTCAGGAAACAAAAGAATCGCTAAATAGTTTTTTCCAGACCATTCGTTTACAAGGTTTAAATAACGAATCAGGAAAAGACAAAGAAGCAAAAATTGAACAGATTCTCGCCTACCTGGAAATTCTAAACGCCAGAATCAAAAACTTTTCCCGTCGAAGGGAACTGGTTTTGATCGACTGTGGTGCTGGAAACTGTTACCTAAGCTTATTGATCTACTACTATTTTAACAAAATAGAAGGTAGAAAGATCAAAATTTATTGCCTGGATATTAACGAACGGTTAATGGAAAAAAACCGTCTGCTAGCTGAAAAGCTGGGTTTTGATCAGATGTACTTTATCGCCACTGATATTCAGGACTACAGCTTTGAGGGCCGTCCTGATATTGTCTATTCTTTACATGCATGCGATACAGCTACAGATATGGCTCTTTATCTAGGGTGTAAAACGAATGCAAGGAACATTTTTTCTGTTTCATGTTGCCAGCATTTTATTAAAAAGCAGATGCGTTCCGGTTCATTTACCGGGTTGACCCAGCATCGCGTATTTAAGGATAAATTAGTCTATATGCTGGGTGATTCACTACGGGCACTGCTACTTAAAATGCAGGGTTATGATGTGAATGTGATCGACTTCATAACGTCACGATACACCGACAAAAACGTGATGATTCGAGCTCAAAAAGCGCAGATAAACAAGCTGGAAAAAACGATGGATGAATATCGTACACTCCAGGAAATGTTTGGTATTCGACCACAGTTGGAACGATACCTGTATCCTGATGGCATGTTGTTCGCCAGTAAAATGCGTGAAGTAGCTTAAAAACAATCCCCGGTTAATCACCGGGGATGTTATAATTCCATGTATTTTTAAACCGGTCTCCAAGGAGAGCACCAAGGTCTTGACCTTTGTCAAAAAATGGGTTTTATTATAACTGACTGACCGTTCATTCATTGTTAAATAGGAATTCATATGAGTAAGCCAGTAAACAAAAAAGAAAAAAGAGCAGAAATTCTGGAAGCCACGATAAACGTACTCGCAGCAAAAGGCGTTGCAGGGGTCACAATTCAGGATATCGCAGATAATGCTGGTATGGCTAAGGGTACACTTTACCTTTACTTCAAAAACAAAGATGAAATCCTGCGTGAAGTTCTTCATTATGAAATGGGTTCGAACGGGCAGGAGATTATAGAGCTGATGAACAGTGATTTATCGGCAGAAACAAAACTACGTTTAGTCATAGCAAAACATATAGAGGCAATGCTAAGTAGCAAATATCCAGTGGAGTTGATACCGGAAATATGGTCGGCAGTAATCCGTTCTTCTGAAAAGCATTCCCTGGAATCGTCCATTGATCACTTTATAACGTTTATGGCACCAATCCTGTCGCAGGTGTTGCCTAACGGCAGTACAAAGGCTCAGCGAGAACGAGTTGCCGCGGGTTTAATCGCATTATTTCACGGATTAATTATACTTCATGTGATTAACCCCGAAAAATATAGCATCCATGAGATCGCAGATACTGTTTTTGATTATCTCGTAAAGAAGTAACGTCGGGAGAAACCCCATTCTTATACATACTAGCCACTGAATGGGTCGCACTATATCCAGTAGGTGACTGAAAGTTCAGTCATCTATGGAAATTAGGGGAACTTCAATAGCAGAAAAACACAATTATTTTTTATGGGTGCGCGTCGTTAATGACTGAAAGTTCAGTCACAAAGCAGAAACAAATTTTAATTGAAATAACATTTTGGAGTTGAGATGAATTCAGCATTTTACAACGTAAACGGCTTTTTTCAAAGGCTACCGGAAAAAGTTAAAAAAGGACGCCTTTGGGTTTGGCTACTATTTATTGCTATTACCATTGTGATGATCTGGGGCGCTACCCTGATACAATTTGATAATTCAATGGAATCATTCTTTCAGGACGATGATCCGGTGAAATTGGCTTATGATCGTTACCGAGCTGATTTTGGAAGCGATGAAATTCTGTACATCGTTTACAAGGCTAAGGACGGAGATATTTTTTCGAATCGTTCATTGCGTGCTGTACGGGATATTGTAGATCAATTGGAAAATGTCTACACAACAGGTAGTACCAATAATGATACAGCACTTAACCGTATCACAGATGTAACAAGTATAATAAATGTTTCCTACCTGGAAGCCTGGGAAGATGCGTTGGTTTCGCGTGATTTTATCGACCAATTGCCAGAGAACAAAACAGAAAGTGAAAAACTAAAACAGGTGGCACTATCCCACCCCGATTATCCATTGATCTATGTTTCTGAGGACGGTCAATATGGTGGAATAGTCATCCGCACGGACTTCAATGCAAGGAATAAAAACAACAAAATATTTGACAAGGAAGAGGCTTATGATTTTGAATTTTCTTTTGATGAACCATCAAGTAATGGTTCACCGGAACAATACAATTTTGATGTAACACCAATGCAGGATTATGTCCCTTTCATAGCAGCTGTGAGGACGATAACGGATAAAAGAGACGATGAGGACATCCTGGAGTTTTATTACGCAGGAACCCCGGAAAGTAGCGGATTTATAGCTGATGTGATGATGAAAGAGATGGGAATCATCATCCTTGGATCACTACTACTTATCATGCTGGTGCTCTTTCTTCTCTTCCGCAGCCTTAGTGCGGTTCTCTGGCCTGTTGTTATTGTAATTGCTTCCGTGATTTGGATGATGGGAACCATTGGGTGGAGCGGGTTAATGATTGGTGATACGGTGAACATCATCGTATTTCTGCTCATCGCAGTAGGTGTGGCCGATGCAATCCACATTCTATCCGGTTACCTCTTTTTTAGAAGAAAAGGTCAGGACCATGAACAAGCAATCAGGTCGGTGTACAAAAAATCGGGTTTTGCCTGTTTCTTGACAAGTGTAACAACAGCGACTGGTTTGTTTGCCATGACAGTTGTACCGATTGTTTCCATGCAACTTTTTGGTATTTTCGCCGGTTTGGGTGTGTTATACGCATTCTTGATTACTGTTGTAATGCTTCCCTTGATGATGGATGCGATTAAGCCCGTTTCCCGAAAAGCGGTATCATCAAAAAAAGCAACCATGATTCAAAAAACTATTGGGGTTTTTGAACGAGCCGGTCAAAAATCACCGATCCTTATTACAATTATATCAGTGATTATCGGAGTCGTGTTGTTATCTGGATTTAGTAAGATAGTGGTTGATTCCAACATCATCACCATTATCAGGGAAGATCAACCGATCCGAGCGGCTTATGATTTAATTGATGAAAAAATGGCTGGAACTGGAAATGTAGAAGTCTATTTTGATTCAGGATCAATAGATGGTTTGAAGGATCCAGTTGTGCTGGAAGCTATAAACGGATTTCAACAGAGAGTCGAAAGCGAACTTGGCGATATAGTCTACAAATCATTGTCACTATCCAATGTGGCTAAAGACGCGTTCCGTGTTCTGAATGATGGCGACTTCTCCCAATATATTATTCCTGAAGATCCCCAGGTTCTATCCCAGACTCTTTTTCTGTTTGATAGTGCAAACCCCAAAGATCGGCGACTATTAGTATCAGATGACTATCGAAAAGCTCGAATCACACTAATGACAAGAAACATTGGTTCGAGAGACGGTATGCCCTTTATGGATCAAGTGAAAGCAATAGCCGATGATTGTTTTTTCGATCTGAAACAGAAGTATCCTGATCTGAATTACCACTATACAGGTCAGATTCCTTTGTTCCTAAGTATGATGAGTTATATGAGTTGGGCGCAGATTCAGAGTTTTGCCGTCACATTAGGGGCGATTTCAGTAATTCTCTTCTTGGTCTTTGGATCATTACGCACCGGCCTTGTATCGATTATTCCGAACCTCTTTCCAATTGTCACAGTGATTGGAGTGATGGGATATTTCAAGGTGCCTCTTGATCTTCACACGCTTCTGGTGTTGCCCATAGTTATCGGAATATCGGTAGATGATACAATCCATTTCCTGACTCATTTCAGGTTGGAATACAAAAAATCTGGTAACGTGGAAAAGGCTATTTCAAATGCGATGAAAGAAGCGGGTCAGGCGATCATCTTCACTTCACTGGTACTGGCCGCAGGTTATTTAGTATTCCTGATAGCTGTAAATAAAGGTTTCGGCTATTTCGGTATCCTCTGTTCGATAGCCGTGATAACAGCCACAATTGCTGATCTGCTATTACTTCCGGCATTACTTAGACTCAGTCATCATACAAAAGTGAAAAAGGTTTCAGATAAAAAAATCGTAACATCTCTGGGTGGGGGAAATGACCAATGAAAAAGCTAAATCTCACTAAAACATCTCTGGTAGGAATTATAGCTTCTGTGATTCTTTTGACGATGACTTTTACAAAGTCGGCAATATCGCAGGCAAATGATCTGGCAGAACTGGAAAAAGCCAGACAGATCATGGAAATGTCAATTTACAGAAACGATGGAACTACAAGTTACCAACTAATGACATTTCTGACCTGTAAATATAAAAAGGTGGGTTCCCAGTACAAGGCAGCATCAAAACCTATTCGAAAAGTAATAGAAAATATTAGCAAGGATACAGGAGAAGGCGGCAGAGATATGATCTCGCTGGGAAGAATTATTGAGCCTGTATCTGACCGGAATATGGCTTTTCTTCAACATGATTACGATAATCCGGAAAAAGATGTGGATCAGTGGATGTATTTCCCTGCGATGAAAAAGTTAAAAAGAATTATATCGCAGAGCCAAAATTCACCCAAGACCGGCTCTGTCTTCGGCACTGAAATTTCCTACGAGGATAGTGAAAGACTTCAACTTTCGGAGTACACGTTTTCTTTGTTGGACCAAGAAAAGATTGATGGTCGTATGTGTGATGTAATCGAAGCATTTCCAACAAAAGAACGATACCCAGAGACAAGTTACTCCTTTCAGAAAAAATGGGTGGATCTAACTTCAAAAATTGTAATGAAGGAGGAACTGTACGACAAAAAGGGGAAACTCTATAAAACCGTTTACCGGAAAAAACTGAAAAAATATGGTGATATCTGGCTTTCCACCTCGAACATCATTGTGAACCACGATAGTGGTTTTATGAGTATGCTTCGAGCTGAAAAAGTATCTCTGAACATCCCAATTGACGATGAATTATTTGAAAAACGAGCTTTGGAAGATGCCGCCTTCCGTGAGGGAAAAATGAAGAAAATACGGAAAACTACAGAATGAAAAACATAGAAAACCAAAGAAAAAACATTATCAAATTAATGATGATTATTGTGGCGACCCTGATAATCGCTTCAGCGGTTTTATCCCAGGATGAATTCGATTTTGGGGATGATGTTTGGTCGGATCAGGATAGTATCTCAACTAATTTTAATCTCCAAGGAAACAATCCATGTCCCGTCAGCTTTTCCATAAAGCTGACGGGGAACCGTCAAGTTGCAACTTATAACGAAAAGTGGATCGACGTTGGACCATCCATATACTCTAAACTCGATTACTTCAGTTCTTTCGGGCAGATCTACGGAGAGGGGTCGTTCAGATGGAATTCTGCATATCAGATTGAAGGAAGCAATAACTCAACACGCAATAAATATGAGTATGAGTTGACTGTTCGTGAACTATTCTGGAAAAAACCATACGCCTCCTGTACAGTTTCAGTGGGTAATCAGGTTGTCTTGTGGAGTCGGGCAGACTTCCTAACCCAAACAGATCGAATTTCGGTTTACGATCTTTCGAGAAGAATGTTTGACGAAGTTGAAGATGTCATGATGGGACAAAACATCGTTCGATTTGACAAATATTCAAAATGTTATAATTGGTCAATGGTACTGGTTCCATATCCAAGATATAATCGTACACCGGATAGTGATCATCCCTATAGTATTTCACCTAGCTATTCTCTAGATCGGGAAGAAGAAAAAAGAAACCCCGAAGCAGCTTTTCGATTTGAAACGGATCTGGCGAAAGGTAGTGTAGCACTATTGGCTGGACGTGTTAACAACCGTACGCCAATCCTGAAAACAAACTTTTCTGCTGGAAAAATAGCGATTTATAAACAAAACGTACCCTTCAATTTTTTCGGAATAATGACCGAATGGGCCTTCGAACCTTTTTTGCTAAAAGGCGAGTTTGTTTATGATCAAAATAGGCCAATTCAGAAGTTTTTTGGTGGAATTCCATCAGGTTATGAACGGCAGGATGTCGTTGGCTTTGTCGTTGGATATGACTTCAACATGGGCTTGGCAGGAACATTTATCCATGAGTTCTCTTCAGAGATAATTCAAAATGAAAGAAACGATTCGACGAATGAAATGGCGATGGGATGGTCCAAAGATTTAATGAACGATCGTTTGGGTTTGAGTTTTATGGCGATGTGGTTGGATTCACCGGAGAATTTTGTGGGAAGAGCCCAAGTTAGCTGGGATGTAAATAACAACATTCAATTTACATGGAAATATGTTGGCTTTAGTATCGGTGAATCGAAACAAAATTATGGACAACTGGAAAACCTAGACCGCTTGGATTTTTCATTGGAAATCTTCTTCTAATCTTGTTTTAATTGTATTGGCGAAAACCATCGGGATTGACTGGGGGTTAGAGGTTTATTCTTTCAAGCTCCAGCAACTTCCGCTTGTTTTCCAGTCCACCGCCGAAGCCGGTGAGGGAGCCGTCTGAACCGATCACACGGTGGCAAGGAACAATAATCGACACAGGGTTTTTACCGTTAGCTGAGCCGACGGCCCGGATAGCTTTCGGGTTTCCAATTCTTTCAGCAAGTTCACGGTAGGAGATGGTTTCACCGTAGGGAATTTGTGTCAGCTCATCCCACACCTTTTTCTGGAAATCTGTGCCCGTCATTTTAGCGTTTACTGAAAAACTCGTCCGTTTCCCATCTAGAAATTCTATAATCTCGGTTGTCGCCGTTTTACATTTGCCTGGATCGGCTACAACATCGTTGCTCAGTTTTTTTATGATCGGGATTTTCGGTTGCCCATTCTTCAGAAATTCCACCGCACAGACACAAGCGTCTTCATCAACAGCCACCCTCAGGGTGCCGATTATTGTATCAATATCACTTTTATAAAGTTTCATTAGTCGTCCAATCCCATCCAGAGATGAAACGTTGCAAGACTTCTGAAGGGTGCAAAACGTTCCATTAATTTTACCACCTCTTTACGGTCCGGTTTATGGTCCAGCTTGAAAAAAGCCTTTAAGCCTGCAACCAAACCCGTGTCACCCAAAGGCACGCAATCGACTAAACCGAGGCAACGCATCATCAAGTAATTCACCGACCAGGGGCCAAAACCTCGGAGCGAAGTGAGCTCACTCTCTAGTTTTACAGAGTTCAGCTCATGTAATGAGTTCATGTCGAGGCTTTTGTCGAGTATTTTGCCGGTGATATCCAGCAGGTAATTCGCTTTGCTGTAGCTGAAGCCACATGAACGCAGGTCTTCAATAGAAAGCTTACTGACCTCATCCGGGCTTGGATGGTAGATCAGGATTGTGTCTGAACCGGCATTGACAAGTTTGATCAACTTTGTACGTAAGGACTTTGCCGCGGCGACCGATACAGCCTGACCCACGATTACCCAGACAATACCCTCGTAGAGTGTGGCCGTTTGTGGGATACGCATCCCGATACGATTCTTTATTAATGGCGCCAGTTTTGAATTTGCCAGAACTCTGGTTTCAAACGGGCTGGGATTAACGATTAATCCAAGCAACTTTTGAGCGATGTTATGGACTTCCACCATTGGTGGGTCCCCTACAGACCTTTCAAGGATTCTGCATTCTGCTTCTGAGCCTTCAAGCGTAATTTTCAGAATGAATCGTGAAGAAGTCAGAGTGATCGCTTTGGTAATGGTGATCGTACTGTCTTCAACGATCAGTTCATGGTCCGGTCCATCCCCTTCCCATGAGTGGTGACGAATCAGTAAATCCGCACGGTAATCCTCAGGTAGCTTTACGGTGAACGAATCAGCAGTGTTGAGCCTACGGTATTCCTTTGGACTTAGTCCAGTGATTTCACGGAAATTTTTATGGAACGACGAGGAGGAATCATATCCAGATAACTCAGAAATCTCAAGCAAATCCATCTCGGAATTCAGGAGTAAATCACGCGCCTTTTTTATACGCGCTTTCTGAAGAACGGAGGTAAATGAAGTCTGATAATAATCGCGGAAAAGTTTGGACAGTTTTGTCTTACCCACTTTCAGGTACTTGGAAAATATTTCAATACTTCCCCATTTTTCCGGCTCGTTTTGGATTAGCGAGTAAGCTTCATCTATCAGCACTTCGTCAGGATTGATGTTTTTATAATAGAGATCAGGTTTGCACCGTTTACATGCTCGTAGTCCAAATTCTATAGCGTCAGCTTCAGTATCAAAAAAGCGAATGTTCTCGGGTTTCGGTTTACGGGCCGTGCAAGACGGAAGGCAGTAGATTCCGGTGGTCAAAACGCCGGTGATAAACTTACCGTTAGCGCTCTTGTCACGGGAATAAAACAGCTCAAGTTTATTCTCTTTTGTCAGTTTCATGCAGGTAGTATAACAAAGGAGGATTGTGATTTCTTCCGAAATCGTTCGTTAGAATTTTTAGTGGAGAGAAAGTAGAAGCTAAGTCTTAGCAGGTTGGCTACCTATACCTTTGCGGACCATTTTCCCCCAACCTTTTGGCTTTTTCAGGGAGTTGATGTATCCGGTAACCCGCCAGAAACTGCTGAGCTGACGGAAACCAAAATTTTCAATAATGGAATACAAGATCAGTAGAAGAACGTCTCTGAATTTAAACACTTTAATCTGTTTGCCCATCATGGCCAGGCTTGAGATGGAAATAAAAGTACCCATCAGGACAGTGGAGGCAAATAGAAGCAAGGCCAGTTTTACATTCATCATTCCAAGAATAGCGGCGAGAATAACCATCACATACCCCTGAAATTCAAATAATGGACCAAGGGTTTCAAAAAGACCGAAATATGGTAGGGCAACTAATCCCATCCGGCCATAATGGGGGTTAAACATCAGCCGACGATGGAAGGCAAGAATGTCGATTAATCCCCTATGCCAGCGATCACGTTGTTTAGAGAGGATGTTTAAATCTTCCGGCACTTCTGTCCAGCAATTAGCGTTGTAAGCATAATGGACCTTGAAAGGCAATTTTTTCTTTCGCATACTTCGAGCGAGTCGGACAACCAGTTCCATGTCTTCGCCAACGGTATCTTTCCTGAATCTGCCACTGCTTGCCAGATAGCCACCAATCTGTATTACACGGGACTTTTTGAAGAGACCGAAGGCGCCTGAAATAATGAGTAATGTATTCAAGTAAGCCCAACCAACACGTCCTGCAATAAAGGCACGGATATATTCGATAGTTTGGAAGCGGGCGATAGTGTTCTTTGGGATTCGAATGTCGGTGAGTTCACCCATCTTCACACTGCAGCCGTTAATAGGCATGATGTTTCCACCGGCAGCGATACTTTCTTCTTCATAATCAATAAGACCCGAAGCCACTTTTAATAGTGCATCCGACTCAAGAAGGGAATCAGAATCAATACCACAGAAATACTCTTTTCGAGAAACATTTATGCCGACATTCAATGAATCAGCCTTGCCGCCGTTGACTTTATCAACAACAATCAGGTTCGGATATTCTGGATTAAAATAGAAACCACGGATAGGCATCGTATGAACTTTTTCATGATATATTCGGTCGATCTTTTCAAGGGCGTAGTATTCTATCAATCGGTTTAATGTCTGATCTGAGGAACCGTCATTTACGACAACCAGTTCATAATCAGGATATTTTAAATTTAGAAGGGAATTGCAGCTTTCGATGATTCCCATTTCTTCACAGTAAGCAGGAGCAATGATCGAAATAGATGGAAGCATTTTACTTTGAAACATCTGCCCCATTTTTTTCACATTCCAGTATTTTGCTTGTTTTATTACTCCAAGTAAAGAGAAAAACAGAATAGCGATGTAGATAAAATTCACCATAAATGAATAAAAAATAAAATAGTAGTTGAAGTCTAGAACGTAGATCTTAAGCAGTTCAATAGGGGGAAATGAATTGATCATTTCAAATCGGCGAAGTACAAAGGTTAAAGGCACAAGTAGAATTGCAAACGATAAAAAACCATACAGAATTTTTACTTTGAGGGATTCAATTTTTTCTTCTTTTCTTTCTGATGCCACAACTTTTTTCTCAAGGCCTAGCCTTCCAAGAACTCTATCATCTAGATAAATTCTGAACTGATCACGGATTTCATCTAATTCTTCAATGACAATTTTAACGACAGAGAGAATTTCATTTTCAATTTCATGGTTCTGATTTTTATTTAGAAAGCCAATAATTGTACTCGTTTGCTTCAGTACGAGAATCTCATAAATCAGAGTCTTAATGGTGGCGTTGTCACTTCCTAAAATATTGCTGAGGAAGTATTCAATCCGGTTAGACAATACACGAGCAAGGCAAGTCTTTTTGTGCCCACTCTCCTCATTATAAAATATTTTTACAAGATCTTTTAGATATCGTGGTTTTCTGGCAAGAAGATTTGAAAGGGCGTGGATCAAGTTTTCTGAAAGTTCAGGATTATCAAAAAAGGTCAACAGATGATTCAAGTTAAATCGTGTGGGGGTTCGACCCAACGTCCTGATGGCCGTTCCCTGTATGACGGAATCCTCATTATATAAAAATTCGTGATTGGATAGTTCTTCGCCATACATTTTTTCCAATCCAAGCAAAGCTTCATCACGAAATTTTACAGTGTCAGATAAGGCAGTTCTGATCAGGTATTCTTTGAGCTTTTCATCTCTGTGAGTCGAGGCAAAACGGATAATGAGTGATACGATTTCAGGTTTATCGCTATCAATGATTTCCGGGATATACCGTAAAAGTTTCTGATCAAAATTTACCAGCAATTCCCGAACACGTTGTTGATAATAGTCGGGGGCCCCTATTAATGATTCGATTATCAAGGGAATTGACGTTTGATCATTGATATAGGCTAGTGCACTAACAATGTTCAATTTAACAGGGTAGAGTTTTTCCTCAACGATAGCCGTTTTAAGGGCAATTCTGACATCCCAGGAAGGTAAATATCCCAAAGTAGATGCAGCTTCAATTCGTCTAAACTTGAGTGGAGATTTTAGTCGATTGATGTAAAACTGGTCGATTTTTTTTTGTTGTAAATAGCTGACGACTTTTGCATGAGTCTTAAGAGGGAGCAAAATGGATTGATTTAGTTCAACGAATTGCTTTAGAAGCAATTTTACATTTCTTTTGGCGTACTTATTCTTGCTTATATATTGAAGATCAGCAAACTCATTCAAGAGAAAGTCGTTCATTCGTTCTTCACGATTTTTCTGGATTCTAGGTTGTATTTGAATAACAAAAAGTGCAATAAGTCCTACGATATCCATGAATACCATGGAAATAATGATCCATAAAACAGTATCCAGACTCATACTCATCGGATGACGGTTCTCCTGATAATGTTGCCAATTATGCCAAGAATCTCAGTCATCATATATGGTTTCTTGAAGTAGTATTCGATCCCAAGTTCTAAGGATTGTTTTACGAGGTCCTCATCTTTAATATGAGAGATGAGTAAATAGGGTATGCTTTTTGACTTGTAATTACTCTGGATTTTTTCTTTTATTTTTAATCCATTAATTCTTGGGATCATAACTTCAGCGAGTATTAAATCGGGTTCTTCCTTTTCTATTAATTCCAGTGCTTCTTCTCCATTTCTGCTGACGATTACTTCATAATCTGCCTTCTCCAGATAAACCTTCATTGCCCGAATATTGAGCTCGTCCGTGTCTATAATAAGAATTTTCCCCAAAATAGTATCTTCCTCATAGACAGCTGATTCAAAACAGATTGTATTTGTTCCACGTTTTTTAGCGATGGAAATTCTTCGCATGGCAACATTGTAGATCATTGAAACATTTTCTTCCAGTGTCATCCGGAACTCATCAAATTCATCAATATGAACTAAGCCGATAGAGACGGATATTTGCTCAATAAACGATTCAGACTCAAAGATCTCTTTTCTGATATTTTCGGCAAACTCAAAGGATCGTTCGGGATTCAATTTTGGGATGTAATAGGCAAAAAGGTGTCCATTCAATCGAAAAACAGCATGTGAATTTTCTTTTTTGTGAATTAAAATATTTGCGATTCCTTTGAGGACTTCATTTCCACCAGATTCTCCATGTTCAAACCAGATTTTGGAAGAATTATCAAGGCCGATGATAAACAAACATCCATTGTCTTCGCGTTGGTAAATGTTTTTAAATTCCAGGGCAAGGTAATTTTTGAAAAACGACTCATTGAATAAATCTGTAACCGGACATTTTATGAGCTTCTCTTTTGCATCATTAAGACTATCTTCCAGTTTTTTATTCAAAATGATCAAATCAATAGAGTCTTGGCTCAACTGATCCGTTTGTCTTTCCTGATCAAACATAAATGTGTTAAATACTTCGGGATAATCAATCTCATATTCTTTGATAATTCGTTCAACTTTTGATTCAGTGAGGCTTATCCAACTCAGCCCCTTTTTTGCATAGATGACAGCAAAGACCTCATTCCATAGTTCAGGTCCAGTGAGGTCAAAATCTTTTATCAGACCGGTTTTACGATCGAGGGTTATGTTTGAATTTGTGAACAGCTCAAGGATAGTATCTTTGCCGTAAACAGCCAGGTATGATTTAAGAATTTCGTTGGATATACCGACAAATCCACCGGATTCAGCAAGGTTTTTCTTTATGGGAGTAAGGAAAGAGCCGCACTCAAGGTGCATCAGTGCTTTGATATGCCCTTTGATATTTGTGTTAATAATAGAGCCGTGTTGTGATGCGATCTGGTCGATTTCATAACGCTGGAGTGATTCCATAACAGGTCGTAAAATATCATTGCTTGGCATATAATTCTCATGAAAAACCTTCATGGCTTCCACGTACGAATCATCAGCATACAATGTCCAGTTTTGTGAAAATGCACCAAACAAATCGGATGAATACAGAATCTTCGTCTTAGGATCATAGGTCATGATAGATCCGGGAAAATGAAGATATGGCGTGGGAATAAAATGTACTTTTCGTCCAGATTTGAACGTGAATTCGTAGTTGTTTTCATTGACCATGTAAAAAGGAGATTTGATTCCATAAAACTTCAGAATTACCGCTGTTCGCCAATGCGTGATAATTTTTGTGTTCAGACCTTTTTTTTCAAATAGAGGCATACTGGAACAAAGATCGGGGTCTTGGTGATGTAATACAACGTGAGTGATTTTCTCAATATCAATGATGTCTACAAGTTTTTTATAAATGACATCAAAATTGAGAACATGACCTGGATCAAGAAATATAGCTTCACCGCTTTCATCGACAATCAAGTAGGAATTACACTGAAGCCCAGCGCCAAGTTCTGGTGAGCCAATCCAATAAGATCCTGGGGCAATCTCAACATGATTAAAGTGGTTTTCCATAAAAGATCCGCTATTATGAAATCAAGCTGAATAAATATAAGGTTTTCATACCAAGATATTTATAATAATATAAATATGAGAGAGATTCAGTAATATTAAACCCATATTCCTGGCGAACAAAGGGAATAACAACAAAGGAACAAAAAATAAAAACAGTAGAAAGCTCAATTAATAGTGATTATGTTGTTTTGTGTAAGGATGTTATCTAATGGAAATTATCAGCAAGCGGAAAGGGACATTATGTTCTGTAGGATTCAACTTCTGGTATTTGTCACGGGATTACTTGCCTTTACTCCGGCAATTTACGCTCAGCAGGACAATCAGGTAGAGATAAGAGCGTTTGTAGAAGAATTGTCGAAAGATTCGACTTCCTATTCAGCACTCTATGGTCTATCGCGCGCTTACGCATTTGGCGGTCAGTTGGAAAATGCCATCCTCACATATTCCAAATTATTTCAATATTACCCCGAAGATGCAGACGGTTTGCTCGGACGGGGGCGAGTTTATGGTTGGCAGGGTGAATACGAAAAAGCGTTGAACGATTTAAAGAAAGTCACATCAAACCATCCTGATTACATGGACGCCTGGTATGCTTTGGGCGATGTGTGTATGTGGTCGATGGATAACGAGGGTGCGAAGAAAGCGTATGATAGATGCATAAGTCTAGATCCGGAAAATCCCGATCTCTATCTTTCAAGAGCGAAAATCTACATGCTTACACGGCAGTTCGACAGAGCCAGATCAGATATTGCCAGAGCCCAAAAATTGGGTAGTGACCCCGTTATCATTTCTCAGAGACTTCGCAAACTTGACCGACAACCTGTCGGTGTTCCCATGGAATACTCCCTCAACGTTGACCAGCAGACCTTCGATAGTGATCGTACTGACTGGACGTCATTTAATTTTTCAGCAAAAAGAGAACTTTCAAAAGGTTCCGTTTCTCTCCAGATTTTTCAAGCTAAAAGATTTGATCTTACAGACGAAGCTTTTATCGTAGACAGCTATTTCGATGCCTGGTCTCGGGCCTATGGTAACGCTCGCATACAGATAACAAACGATGCTGAAATTTTACCAGAATACGATGTCTCAGCAGAAATCTTTCAAGGTGTTGGGTTGGGATGGGAACTCTCAGGCGGCTACCGTTTGATGAATTTTTCCTCAGAGCGAGTGAACATTTTTGTTGTTTCTGCATCTAAATACCTTGGCAAGTGGAATATTAAGGCTAGAAGTAGCATCGTCCCCAAGGACGGAAAGACCGCGGATTCACACATACTGACCATCAAAAGATTTTTTAATACAGTGGATAATTTTCTGGAAATTGCCTTGGGCCGAGAAAAGGAATTTGTGAATTTTGCCTGGCTCAATGACGTTGTGGTAATACAAAGCGATGTCATGTCCGTTAGATATCAGAAGTTCTTTTCCAGTTCCATAGGGTTCAATTTTACTGCGAACCTGAAGGATGATGAGCTTGCTGGTGCTCAGCGCGGTGGGTCGTTGACTCTGCTTTTCCGAAAGTAGTGATACTAATCACCTATAAAGTGGATTAAATGAGAAAACTCAAAATCTGGAATTCTTTATCGAAGTTTATTGAGGTGTACCATGCAAAAAAGAAAAATATTCACTCTGGTTTTTTCATCCCTAGTGGTTGCTCTACTCGTTTTCAGTCTGGTTTCCTGTACCGAGGATGATTCACCAACCAGTCCCACTGACAATAACAGACTTATTATTGGTACTGACCCAGCTGCCTTATCGGCACGTATGGATTACCTGAACGAAGTTGTTGAAATAGATTCGGTCGACACAGCGGCAACATTCTTCAAAGGTTCACAAACGAATCTGGATGAAAATGAAGTGGTAATAACCTTAGTCGCCGAAGTTACTCCCCCAGAACATGATGGAACCTCTCTGCAAGCAACAGATGTTTCCATCCACGGTAACAAAGCTTACGTGAGTTATAATGTCAGAGGAGAAACCTTTTTGGGCGGTGTGGACGTTTTCAGCATCCAGGACCCCGATAACCCTCAGCTTGAATCAAGTGTGGTTTTCACTGATACAGATGTGAATGGTCTCTATATGGATGGCAATTACCTCTATCTTGCATCCGCACAGGAACCTGTAAATATTGATTCGCCAGCGTTATTAGAAAGAATACAGTTACAGGGAGGATTGCCGACCAATAATAGCGACATTATTGATTTGGCAAGCTACGCCGGAACGGATGTAACAGTAAGCTCAAACAACATTTATGTCACATCCGGTGCAGATGGTGGAGCTGTGACGATTATTCGCAAAAACAACTTTGCTGTGCAGGCCACATATGCGATTAATGATGCCAGAGGTGTAAATGTTGACGGCGACGAGATTGCAGTTGTTGCAGGTACACCTGCAAGGTTGATCATTTTTGAAGATGATATTGATGAACCGGTTTTTGATTATACGTTGACTGGGGCTTCGATACCCTTCTCGAAATCCACAGTTGAAATCGCTGGCGGTAAAGCAATAATGGCTTTAGGTGATGGAGGAATGCAGATTGTCTGTATTGAAACCGGTTCAGTCGTTGAAACATTTGAACAACCCGACATTCCTGATCTGGACCCATCGTTGACAGTAACCAATGCTGCAACAGCAGATAAAAAACTGCTGTTCATGTCAAATGGTGAAGCGGGAGTCTATATGGCTCAATCCAGTGACCGATTCAGTTCAAGCGGTTGTGATGTCGATGATTTGGCGATGATTGGTAGCCTGAGATTTGACGATGAACAATCTGTGAATCACGTAGCCTATAAAAACGGTGTTCTGTTTATTGCGTCAGGGCTTGGTGGACTCAAAATATGTTCTATTGAAGAAGCGGATTAAACCTTACGAAAAAGCTAAAATTTTTAAAACCCCCGCCTCAATAGGCGGGTTTTTTGTGTTGGCAGAAACCGATTATATTGTGGCAATAGAATCAAGAAGCTGATTCTGAATGTCTGCTGAATTGGAAACAACAACGCCACGGTTTTCAGTCAGTTTAGTGCCTTTTGTAAAATCTAGTTTATTGCCAAAAATATCAGCAACCTTGCCCCCTGCTTCTTCAACCAGGAGAACACCTGCTGCGTGGTCCCAGATTTTTTCATGGTAGCCTTTTTGGGTTGGTAGACGCAAGTAGATGTCGGCTTTACCCATTGCAACCAAGGCGTATTTTGCCTGACTGTCAATACGGACGGATGGTTTTGAAATGCCCAAACTTTTGGAAATAACTGTAGATTTACTGTGATTGCTGTGCCCAGATTCCCAAGACTCACAAATAGCACATTCTGAAATGTTTGCAGATGTATTAGTACGAATGTTTTCAGCATCACCAAGCGAACCGGAAATAGATAAAGCGAACGAACCGTATCCTTTTTGCGCAATAAACATCAATCCACTTTTGTCCACTTTGGGATCGTGTTTAGCGAGATTGGGACAAGATAGAACCCCCAGTTTGATTTCACCATTTTCGATCAATGCCAGAGAGATGGCATATTGATCTTTACGTAAAAAACCCTTGGTACCGTCAATGGGATCCAATGTCCAGAAACGATCTGAGTAGGAAGTTGAATTACCGTAGTCGATCCAACGGTAAATCGACTCATTATCAACGTCAGGAAAAAAGGTATGCAATTCCTTGATTATTTTTTTCGAAAGAATTCCCCCTTTTTCCTCTCTTAAACCTTTCGACCCTTCCTCGGCAATAATGGGATCGTTTGGAAACGCCATTCGTATCGCTTTGCATATAATAGCCTGACTGCAATAATCGGCAACAGTAACAGGACTACGGTCATTTTTCGTGAGCTGATCAACAATAATTCTATGCTGAATGTTCCGGCAGAGCTCTGAAGCTATTTTCACAGCTTCAAAGGCCACCAAGAGTTCGTCATTTTGGAGAAGCATGGGGTATCCTGTTATAAATGAGATGTGAAAGAGTAAAATAAAAAACATATAAATACAAGGTTGATGATTGGTTGACAAGAGTATGTCGTTAGCGTAATTTCATCTCACTTTTCGCATCGCCAACAGATGATTTGTATAAATATTCAGGGTATTCGGATAGATACAATACTGTCATAACACAATTACTGGAAATAAAATGAGTGATACTCAGATGAAACCACACGGAGGAAAACTGGTAGACTTACTGGTAGATAACAGTAGAGCTAGCGAAATTGTCCATGAATCCAAGAATTGGTTGTCTTGGGATTTGAATGAAAGACAGACAAATGATATTGAACTGCTAATTAATGGTGGTTTTTCACCGTTAAAAGGTTTTATGAAAAAAACGGATTATGATTCAGTTTGTAATGATATGCGTCTTTTCGATGGAACTCTTTGGCCTATCCCAATTGTTTTGGATGTTTCCAAAGACTTCTCCGAACAAATTAGAGCGGGCGAATTTATTGTATTAAGGGATATTGAGGGTGTTGTTATTGCAGCAATGAAGGTAGAAGACATCTGGGAACCAGACAAAAAGATAGAAGCGAAGAAAGTCTATGGTACGTCCGATACAAGTCATAGCGGCGTAGACCACCTGCTCAACAAGAGCAACCCCGTATATGTCGGTGGTGAAATTGAAGCGTTACAACTACCCACCCATTATGATTTTCCTGCACTGAGGCGGAGTCCGAAAAGTCTGCGTGAAGAGTTTTCAAGAAAAGGATGGAATAAAATTGTCGCTTTCCAGACACGTAACCCCATGCATAAGGCGCACTATGAATTAACCAAGATTGCTGCCCGTGAAACTGAAGCAAATTTGCTAATTCATCCGGTAGTTGGAACGACTAAACCCGGCGATATAGATCATTTTACCCGAGTGAAATGTTACAGGGAGATAATGAAGCATTACCCTCAGTTCTCAACTTTTCTTTCTCTTCTACCATTATCCATGAGAATGGTTGGGCCGAGGGAGGCTATTTGGCATGCAATTATAAGAAAGAACTATGGATGTACGCATTTTATCATCGGTCGTGATCATGCCAGTCCAGGATTGAGTGAGAGTGGCAAACCTTTTTATGGAACCTATGATGCACATGAACTCTTCAAAAAACATGAAGATGAAATAGGCATTAAAATGGTCGAAATGAAGTCTATGGTTTATGTACCGGATCTGGGAGAATATATCGCCGAGGAAGAGGTAGATAAAAAAAGTTATGGACTAAGTATTTCTGGCACCGAATTACGTCAACGCTTAAAAACAGGTCGAGAGATACCTGAATGGTTTACTTATAAGGAAGTGGTAAAGGAGTTAAGGAAAAGCTATCCGCAAAGAAACAAACAGGGCGTGACAATATTTTTTACAGGACTATCGGGTTCAGGTAAGTCAACAATTGCAAATGCCGTTCGGGTCAAATTAAAGCAGCTTGGAGGTCGAGCAGTGACGCTGCTGGATGGCGATATTGTGAGGAAGAATCTCTCCAGCGAATTAGGCTTTTCAAAAGAGGATCGTGATATAAACATTCGCAGGATAGGCTTTGTAGCATCAGAAATAACAAAGAACGGCGGCATAGCAATTTGTGCTCCTATTGCTCCTTATGATAAAATTAGAAAAGAAGTTCGCGAAGTTGTTGAAGCCCGGGGGGGATTTGTTTTAATACATGTTGCCACTCCGCTAGAGGTTTGTGAGGCAAGGGACAGAAAGGGTTTATACGCAAAAGCCAGAGCAGGAATAATAAAGAACGTTACAGGTATTTCTGATCCATACGAAGAGCCTAAAGATGCTGAAATCGAGATTAATACAGAGAATTTGAATCCAGAACAATCGGCCCACCTAGTTCTTTTACACCTTGCCAATCAAGGCTTTATTGCCGTGAGTGATATTTAATACACATGAAGGAACTATTATTTCTAGATATATAACCGATACCTCTCTCCAGCATGACATTCTATTATTTCTGAAATTTTACACCAAAAGAAAATTTCATTTGGAATATCAATTGACCTTTAATGATTGTAATTGTAAGCTCTAAACATTATAAAAATGAACAGATACATTGGGGGATAGTATGAGTGAGTTCAAAACAAAAATTGCGACTTTGATATTGGCTTTATTTATGGTGGTTTGTGTTGTCTCCTGCGACAGTTCCGATGATGATGACGACTCCATAATGCCAGCCCCTACTACAATTAACATTTCTTCACTGCTGGCAACTACCGGCAACTCCTCGTCGTTTGGTGAATCTTGCTGGGCAGCTATACAACTGGCTGAAGATGACATCAACGAATGGATGGTTGGAGAGAACGACCAGTGGTCGGTCAATATAAATCTGGTAGATACACAGGGTTCCACCGAATCAGCTTTAGCTGCACTGGAAAACCTTGCAAACGGGGAAAATATAGTTATAGGGCCGACAACCAGCGCGGAAGCGGATTATATCCGTGAATATGCTACAGACAATGACATTCTGCTGGTCAGTCCCTCCAGTGTAGCCATATCCATAGCCTTGCCCGAAGACAACCTCTTCCGTTTTGTCACCAACGACACCTACCAGGCCAAGGCAATGACCGCCATGTTACTTGATGATACCATGGACGTCATCATTCCGCTATCGCGTGATGATGTTTGGGGTAACGATTTACTGGGTGCCACAACATTAGAATTTGCAATGTCAGGTGGTATTGTACTGGAAGGAGTGAAGTACGATCCAGCCACGGATGATTTTGCGTCAACGTTGGAAACATTTAACGGAATAGTTGAAGCGGCAATCGCCCAATACCCTCAGATGAAAATTGGGATTTACGCTCTGACATTTGGTGAAATTACCTCCATTTTCGAAGAAGTTGCCAATATACAGACTCTGCTCGACCTCGACTGGTACGGTAGTTCTGCAGCAGCGAAAAACGCATCCCTCGCCACAAATGCAGTTGCCGCTGAAGTGGCAACTATCGTTGGCTTCCCATGTTCAACATATGGCGATAATGATTCACCGGAATTTGAGGCACTAAAGACCCGTCTGGAAACAGCACTGGGACGAGAAGCGGAATCTTACGCATTTGCAGCCTATGACGCCGCCTGGGTAGCTGCCAAAAGTTATTTCGAATTGGGGAACGATTCGCCGGAATTCGCTGACCTTAAAGCGAAGTTCAGCGAAATCAGCGAAACCTACGTTGGCGTAACCGGTCCGGTTATCCTAAATGATGCAGGTGACCGTCAATATGGCAACTACGATTTCTGGCAAATCCGTGCGGATGGGGAAGCCTTTGAATGGTACAAAGCCGCCCGTTACGAAATTGATCCCGACACATTCGAAGGCACATTGAGAAGGTATTAAGACGTTATGGATTATCAGATAGAATGTAGGCCGGGTTCTCAGAACCCGGCTTTATTTTCTCAACTTTAAACTCTGGAAACCTTAAATAAATAACCTGTAACCTTTGTAAAGAGAGTGATGTCCCATTAGTAGTGGAAATTACTGACCATACTCGATTTGCGATCTGCTAAATACTTTCCCAGAGCCGGGCAAAGTGTTTCCAGGGCTTATTATCATGAAATCCATCCTTAGTACCACTCTTCGTGTTTTTCGAAGAGACCGTTTTTACTCCATCATTAATCTCATTGGCCTGGCAATTGGTATCGCAACATTCCTTCTGATTTCCGGATATGTCCGCGATGATCTCCGTTGGGATAAAATGCATTCCAAGGCGGATAACTTGTATCGTGTGGTTCAAACCGCCTCGTTTGCTGGTGTGGGTGAACAGGTTCACGTCTGGACACCTGTGGCTTTAGGACCGGCATTACTCAACGATGTTCCTGAAATTGTGAACATGACCCGTTTTAAGAGTGTTGGCGAAACACTCATGCGCGTTGATGATGTTTCCGGTGTATACGTTGACAAAATAGAACTTGTGGATTCAGGCTTTTTTGAGATGTTTGATTTTCCGGTACTTTATGGTAGTACGGAGGGAGAATGGAAAGAGAATCGTGCGATAGTGCTGGAAAAAACGACCGCAGAACAGTTGTTCGGTGATATTAACCCCGTGGGACGAGTGCTTACACTGGTTGACACCCTTCAATACGTTGTCTCAGCGGTGGTGGATTTACCCGAAGTTGGATCGCACATCAACTTTAACGTTTTGTTACCCATCGAACGTGGATGTATAGATTATAATATTGGCACCCATTGGCACTACAACAACAATACACGGGTTGATGTGGAACTCGTGGAGGGTGCTGATTACGAGCAGGTATCGGAAAGAATAGCGTCCTTTATGTTGGAATACCTGGATTCGGGAACGCCAAATGCGGCGACTCTATCCTTACAACCTTTCTCTGAAGCCCACCTCTATTCAGCAGGTATAAAGGACAACCAGCACTTCAAGGGGAACATACGGATCACTCAGGTTATTTTTCTGATCGGTGTGATCATTCTCCTGTTGGCAATCATTAATCACATCAACCTTGCCATAGCGCGAACATCGCGACGAGCACGTGAAATAGGTGTCCGTAAAACAGTCGGCGCCGACCGTTGGGTAATTATCCGTCAGCTTATTGGTGAATCGGTTTTAATGGCTATCCCGGCGGCGATTATTGCAGCAATCATTGTGCAATTGATGGCGGCATCATTTGGAGAATTAACCGGACGAACCTGCACGATCAACGTTTTGGACGGAGGGTTCACAACGTTTCTATTGCTGGGAATGATTCCGGTAATAGGTCTTCTTTCGGGTATTTATCCCGCCATTGTCATCTCAAGGCTAAAACCGGTGGAGGTCCTTAAGGGATCCCATTGGGGAGTAGCTTCGCACGGCGGCCTACGGCGGGTGTTAATCATATTTCAGTTCACAACATCTGTAGCAGTTATCATCGTTACGTCTGTGATTTACAGGCAGATACTGTTTGCATTCCGTCAGGACCCCGGCTTTAATCGTGAACAAGTTTGGGTGATACAGTTGCACGAGTCCGATATACAACGAAACGCCTATGCGTTGCGTGACAGGATTGCACTCCTGGACGGTGTCGTTGCCGCAACTCCATGCTCCGATTACATGGTAGGCCATACCTCTTCATGGTCAATGGAACCTGAGGGAACTGGTATGGACAACTGGGTTGTCACTGTCTATTCCATGGACGAGGCGGGGCAGGAGGTCTTCGGACTTCGGACGACTGAAGGCCGATTCCTATCAGACGATTTCCCCGGGGATCCTTTTGACAGGGAAGATACGGACGGTGCAGTTGTGATTAATGAAGCCGTTGTGAAGGATCTCGGTTGGGAGAATCCCATCGGTAAAACGATAGACGTTTGGGGATCATACAATTTAACAGTTGTTGGGGTAGTTGAAGATTTCCAGGTATCATCCATCAAAGAAGAACGAGCCACGTCGGTTATATTCCAGAACAAAAGATTCTGGCAAAACAACTTTATTGCCATACGTCTAAGTCCTGAAAAAATCGACCATGCAATTGCTGAAGTAGAAAAGATGTGGAAAGCCGATTACCCGGGCCGACCGTTCTCAAGTTTTTTTGCTGATGATCATTTTAACGGGTTGTATGAATCCGAACGGAAACTCGGCAATACGCTGATGACGTTTTCAATAATCATTTGTACCATTGCCTTCCTTGGTCTTTTGGCGCTAGCGGTTCACTCAACAGAACGACGGAAACGTGAGATTGCCATACGAAGGGTTTTAGGTGCCTCTCGGTCCAACATCCATCTGTTGCTGACCAAAGAGTTTGTCCTGCTTCTGGCGATAGCGAACCTGATCGCATGGCCATTGGCATTTTACGCGTCCAGCGAATGGTTAAAGGGTTATGCTTATAAAGTTCCGATGGATGTTATTCCGTTTGTCCTGACAGGACTGGCAACACTTCTTTTTGCTGTGATGATCGTTGTCTTACAGGCGGGAAAAACGGTTGACAGCAATCCAGCCAATGTTATCCGGCAGGAGTAACAAGGTGTACTGGGTGGCCCGATTTGACTTAAAGTGTAAGACGAGCAAGTCGGGTTTCATTATATGTTGTCATCCCTGTATTCTTTTGGCAGGGATCTTGGTGTAGTGGCTGGGTGGCCCGATTTGACTTAGAGCGTAAACCAGACAGGCAAAATTAAGGATGACAAAAATAAATCCGCCCCTTTCTGCTCGGCAGAAAGGGTTCATTATAGGTTTTTCGTCTTCAAGGATCACTGTTATGTTTTCAAGGAAATCTGACAGTTAAAATATACCGTTGATTGCTCGCCCGTCCGGACGGGATAAGCAATCAAGGGCAGAACAGAGATGTAGAGATGAAGTGAAAAGACTCGGGTTTCTTTTTTGGCTACTCAGGACTAGGAAATCATCCCTGCGGACAGCTTGTCAGCCTCACGGCTGGTTGGCAGGGATCTCGGTTTTAATGAGTCTCCCCGATTCCCGGGATGCATCCTCTTTCGCTAAAGCTTCGGAGGACTTAGTCGCTCCCGTGCTACTTCTAACTAAGCCATCACATGAAACAAAGCAGAAAAGGTATAAGAGATAAAAAATCCCACCCTGAGAATTAGGCATGGGATTTATTGTTAAAGTGAAAACAGACTATTTTTGGAAAATAACCTTCTGAACCTGGCGCCAGCCGGTATTATTCGATACTTCAAGGAAGTAAATCCCTGTTGAAAGGTCGGCTTTCCAGCTGAAGATGTGTGTTCCGGGCAGTGTTATCCCTGAATGCAGGTCGGCAACCTCTTCACCAAGCAGGTTATAAACTTTGATCCGTAATTCACTCTCTGATGGAACTGTAACGTTAAAACGAACTGTCGAATTAAACGGATTAGGATAGGCGGCGCTCAGTTTAAAATCTGAAATAACAGGATCAGGATTTTCTTCAAACGAATTGAGGTATTCGAAATCCAGAATATCCAAGTAGTAGTAGTCTCCCGCAACAATCATATTTTCGTAGATTTCGATATCTCTACCGTGACCCGGTGTGTGATAGAAACCGTCAATAGAAAGATCGTTCGGATTTTCTATGTTAACGATAGAAAGACCGTCATACTTGGTTGTGACATAGGCATACTCTTCGTGGATTGTCGCTTCTGTGATTCCATTAGGTAACTCAAGGCTGTTTAATAAAAACATGGATTCGGGTTCGGAGACATCATAAACCAGGTAGTTTGGTCCACCACAAATACCTGAACCGCAATAGAGATACTGACCATCAGTAGCAAGTGCTGTCAGAGTCGGTAAATCCTCTCGCTCCAGTAGTAAGATTGGGTCCTCCATGTCGGAAATGTCAATAATGCTGAAGTAATAGAAACTGTAGGTCAGAACGTGAAAAGAGCTATAGACATAGAGGTGGTCTTCAATCGTAGCAAAAGACCTGACACTGCCCGAGACTTGAATGTTTGAGAGCTCAACGAGGGAGGATGGATCAGAAATGTCATAGAAATGAATACTACCTCCTACCATCAGATATAGTCTGTCTCCGTATATATCGAATAGATTTATTCCATTCTCGAAGTGATCAATAACAGCGACTTCAACTGGACTATCCATGTCAGTAAAATCCAAAATTTTTAGTTGGTTTGTGTCGCTTGCATAGATTAATCCGTCATGGGAAACAATTGTTGTCGGTTGAAAACCATCAAAGTCGTATTGTACAACTCTAGCAGGTGATGTTTCATCAGAAATATCATAGACCATCAGACCGCCTTCATCATCAGCAATGAAGATTTGGTTAGAGTTTACAGTGAGATCGTTAATACCCCCGTTGTGATCAAACGAGTGAACTAATTGCATAGAATTGATATCACTGTAATCCAGAAACTCAACAGGACCATTCAATTTCCTTAAAGCCAGAAAATTTTCACTTGGCCAGATTCTAAAGATTGTTTCATCTTCATAACTCCCTGTGTATACAGGGATTGATGGGTTGGATACATTGTAGATATCAATGAAACGTGAAGAATGATCGTCAGTGGTCCGGCAGAGAACGAAGGCATAATCGCCAATAACCTTAAGGTTCAGCGGCCAATTGGTTACAGGTGTTGTTGATCTTCTGACCGGTGTCGAGGGATTGGTGATGTCATAAATTTTTAGAAATGAATTATTATCAGGTAGACTCTTATCTTCATAAATGTAGAGATAATCACCGAGTACATCCAGACGGGATGTATTACACCATTCATTTAACTCTTCTTCATGAACAAGATGGTTGTCAGATGGATTCGTGCAATCGTAGATATATAGTTTCCACGCGGTTATAATATATGCAAATCCATTGGAAAATCGTGAATCAACGATTGGATTTGGCACTGATACGTTTGCATAAACATTCATTGTTGATGGACTACTGACATCCATCAATGAAAAACTTTCAAAAGGGGATTCAGAAAAAAGGATGTTATTGGATACGTAAAAACCATCAGAAAAATGATTGATCGTGCCTACTCCCATTTCAATAATGGATTCCGGTTCGGCAATGTTGTAGGCGTGAACACGGGATGATTCGGAAGTGAGATATTCCATGGCATAGAGTGTTCTGCTAGCTTCATCTATCTCAATAAAATAGGAATCTAGTACAATTTTATTTATTTCAGCGACATTGTCAGGATCAGTAAAGTCGAGGACCTTGATACCGGTTTCTCGGCAGGCTATAAAGGTGTAGTCTCCATACGTTTCAACGTCACTAACAGATCCCCAGTTGACTAAGGTCGAACTTAGCATTGTAACATTCAGACTATCTTGGGAAAATGATGGAACGGAAATGAAGAGGAGTAAAAGGGCAAGAATTAAATAGCGGACGCGAGAAAACATTATAAACCCCCGAGAGTGACGAAAACGGTTGATTCGAAACTAATCGAATCAAAACAAGTTGAACATCACTGTCCTCATCACACAATAAGACCTTTACACATGCAGAATTCCCCGTTTAGTTCTGCAATTGGCCCTGATTGTGGATTGCATAATGCATTCATCTAACCCTTACATCTAACATAAAATGATGAGTAGTTGAGTGCAAGTCGTAAGTGAAAATGATTCATTTATTCAATAGGATAGGGCAGAATCAAATAAAAAATCCCACACCGAAAATTAGGTATGGGATTCTTTATAGTTGCGAAGAGGGTGGGATTCGAACCCACGGTACGCGTAAACACACACACGCTTTCCAAACACCTACCCACTATTTCTTCAAATGCTTCTATAATACCAGAATATGTGCCTATAATAATATTTATTAGAACCTTGCCAATGAAAAATCACACAAAAGCAGAATAGAACACTCGCCATCCCCACATCACTCCCAGATAAAGTTATAATCCTTTTTGGTTAATAAGTATTGATTTAATTCGCATGAGAATATATGTAACAAAGAATCCTATAAAAGTAAAAATAACGACAACTTGAATCTTTGTAAAAATTGGCGGAGTTGTTGGGATAGAAGCCCAATCCAAAATGTTTAATATTGGTTGTTCACTGTGTAGTTGGATTTTGGACATTTCATATTCTTTCATTAACTCAATATAAATAGTATTATTAATTTCAATTTCTCTTCTTAACCGAGCTTCCTCCAAGATTTTAGCAGGAGATCCGCTAATAATCCTATTTTGTTTTCGAAATTCTAACATAGCATTTTCAAGGATGTTCAGATTTTCTTTGACTTCGGTCAACCTTGTCTGAACCATTCTGTGTTTATTAAGGGTTTCTGTAACAATTTGATTCTTAAGGTAATCTTCTAGTCTTTCTAACAATGTGTTGACGAAAAAGGCAGCAAACACTTTGTCCGTATAGTTATATTTGATTGTCAGAAGTGAAGGCATTATTAATTTTTCAGCAATAATTCTCGACTTCAGGTCATTTATAAGCATTTTCACTGCAACCGTATCAGACGCATCCTCTGCCAAGAAATATTGCTTAATTTGAACACCTCTATACTCTTGATTTAAGACATCAGAAAGTAAAGAATTACTCTTAAGTATTTCGGGATACATCTCAAAATACGAATTACCTCCCGTAAGGCCAGCAAAACCAGCTATAGAACCAACCTGTGAAACAAGAGGGGATAAACTATTACTATTTTCCATAGGTGGCAGAATTGTCGCCTTAGCCTGATATGAATAGGGCTTCAAAATCGCGTAAATTATCGACAATAAGATCACAGCCAGCACTATATTTCTAAATACTTTGAAGTTTCTCTTCACGAAACTAAATTCTTGGAGTCCAATCTCAATAATAGAATAATAATATGATTTTAGGTTATTACTCTCTCTTTTCTCTTCCTGAACATCCATAGTGTATACCTCTTTTATAGACTACTGCCGCTTTTATTATACCTTAATCTGGTAAATAAAACGGTTATAGTCATTAAAACAATCTTAAGATCAAACAATAGATTAAAGTTCTCAATGTATTCTATGTCCAAAGCGAGTTTCTCTTCCCAGGTTCTCTTTTTACCTTTATAGTTCACTTGAGTCCATCCCGAAATTCCAGGCAACATATCAAAACGTTTTTCATGTTCGTTTTTGATAAAATCGAGATGCCCTTGTGGGACAGCCCTGGGTCCAATCCAAGACATATTTCCAATTAAAACATTAAAAATCTGTGGTACCTCATCCAGGCTGGTTTTTCTTATAAAGCGTCCATAAGAAATTAAACGTTCCTCATCAGGGAGAAAATGACCATTAGCGTCTTTTGCATTGGTCATGGATCTAAATTTTAGCATTTTAAATGTTGTCTTTTTATAACCAACACGTGTGGATACAAAAAAGATCGGTGAACCAATAAAGATAAATTGTGTTAGAATCAAAATAATAAAAACAGGCAATAGCGCTACTATCATTGCAGCGGCCATAAATCGGTCTATCACCCTTTTCAGCAAAAAAGAGAGCTTTTTCATGATTGATGTTTTTCTGTCGTATGGTCATTATTAAATGACCCATTCTCGGGTTGTTTTAGTGCTGTTGTCAGCAATAGAAAGATAAACACTGCCCGATTGGCATAGAAGTCACCACTAAATTGACTAAACGTAAATGCCAGAAAAAAACCCGCAACATTTTGAGGATACACTTTATCTCGATAACGAAAAATAAAAGTAAGGAATAATATAAAAAATGAAACAAATATAAATAAACCAAACAGCCCGGTTTCAGCGTAAAACTCTAAAAAGATATTGTGAGGATACACACCAAGGTCTCTCGCATTAAAACCGCCTAATCCCCCTCCAAAAAAAGGATACCGATTGCCAAGTTCAATTGCATAATTGTACAGCACATCACGTCCAGATGTATATACACCCTCTGAATTATTAAGAAGAAGGCGGACAATTCTTTTATTATATACAGCAATAATAGCTTGACCAAAAGGGGTTGATACAAGAAAAAGAATCAAGGTAACGATTCCAATTGAAACATATATAATTAAATTTACCATTTTTATTCTTACAGACCACAAATAAACAATGAGGGCAATAGTGGTAGAAAGAAGGGCACCGCGAGATCCTGATAGAAATAACATTATACCTCCCATCAGGGCCGCCAATGTCCAGAAAACCTTATTCTTATTAAGCTGGATAAAAAAGAGACTTCCTATGAAAAGAAACCCCATATTTCGTCCAAACTGATTTGCTCCACCACCTAATACAGCTAAACGACCAAAATCACCAGATTTTAATGCACTCAAGACCGCAGGAATAGCCATAAGAGCAAAAAGAATCGAAAAACCACAAAAGGAAATCCAATAAGACTTAATCACAATGAGGATATCTAAACGGCTCAACATTATTGTCAAGGATATAGTCAGAATCAGAAGAAAAGAAATTTCATAAAGTTTTACAAAGCAAGAAGGAACAACGGGTGCCCAAAAAATAGAAAAAGCAACATAGAAAAGAATAATAATTAAACCAAAACGAATGATAACGGTGTCAAGAGCCATTCCACGAGTGAGTTTTATTTCGGGATTAAACGGTAATCTAAGGGATAAAATTGTGCAAATGATATAAAAAAGAACTAACCAATTTCGTGGTTCATAAGCCCACTTCAATTCATCAATATTAACTAGTCTAGCTAAACCCCAGCGACCAGAATAATAAAAAATTGAAAGCACTGCACCGGCCAGTATTGATAGGCCAACTCTATAATAACCTAAGTTTTCAACTTTATTTGCCAAAACTCAAATCCATATGAAATTTATGAAAAACGCTTCTTCAAATTCATGTATGTTTAGGTGTTATACATCCTTATATTTTATCTGGTTTTTGGGTGCCTCCAGAAACCGAATTGTTTTTTAACTTCACGATCAGGTAAGTATTGATTGCGAAACCAACAATGCAAGTCAAGGCACTTGCAAGATTTAATGAATACACTGCTCCCATAAGTTCAAATTTTGGAATTAGAATAAACCCAAATATAGTGATGGTTATGATAGAAGTCATATACATAGGTATCAACAACTTATATCTTTTTAACGCCATGAGAGAAGCGATAATTAAAATATCAATGAACTCAAATGTCGATGCAACCATTATCCACACAAAAAGTCGTGGCTCTGTTGAATAATCACTAGTATAGATAGTACTAGTAATGAATTCTCCGAAGAAAAACGAGACGAGTATACCAATAATCCCGATGCCAAAGGCGATGGTGATCAATTTAGTGAATAATCTTACATATCCCTGTGTATCATTTTCCACCAATCTTTTCGCTAGTCTGGGAATTCCTGCTTGAGCAAAGGCATTAACAACTCTAGCTCCTAAAATCTGAAAATAAGCCAACGCAGAAAATAAACCAAGAGAATTTTCGCCAAGTAAATCGTCAATAATAAATTTTGGAATGTTTACACGTAGATTCGCCAGAAGTTGTACAAGACCCAAGGGGATAACAAATATAAAGAGAGTAATCAGTGTCTTTCTATCCACACAAGAAAACAAACCCCTTGATACTTTATCTTCATGCTCATGCATCAATTTACTAATTTTACGTTTATCATAGAAAAAGAGTAATAACGTATTCGATATCAGCATTCCCGTGACAGCTGCTATGCTATTTTTAAAAAGTATCACCCCTATAAAAACAAGCGTAACCGAGGTAACACTTTTAATGGATAAGGAATAAGCCCAGTATGACATCCTTTCGGTTTTTTGCATGTAACCGTAATAAATATCACTAACGGCTTCAACTGCTTTTACAAGGGCAAATAAAAAGACTATAATCGCTTTTTCAAAATCAATGTTAATAATAGAGATGATAATGATTGTAACAAAAATGCCAGCAGCTATGCTGACTAAACGTAGAGCGAGATAATCTGAAAAAGAGTATTTATTGTTGGCATCTGTTGCCTGGACTTCACGTAGACGAAATGAAAAGAACATAAAAATGGGGGCCGTCAAAGCAATACCAAACGAAAATCTTCCGACTCCTGCCAAATCAACATTTTTTGCGAGAATTATGAGGATAATCCATTGACCAATGCCATAAATGATATTTCCGGTCATAACACTCAAAAAATTAATTCTGAACGATGACAGAAGTTTATTTTTTTTTTGTAGCGCCACGCTCTATAGAGTCCTTGTCGTATTACCTTTGATCACTAATGTCCCTAAGAAATTCTCAAGAGTATAATATTTTAATGCGAAAGATATTCCTCGTATAAACCTGTATGGTAGTCTTACAAAAGGGAAAATAAACAATACTCTTTCTCAGATCTGAATACTACGAATTAACACGAAGCCTTCTGCTGCTGGTATACCCGCCATGGCTCCACGATGGATTGCCAATGCTTCAATAGCTTTTAATGATCTTTCATTGGGGAAGGGTTTTACCTGAGATTTTATTTGAGAAAATGCAGATAATTTCTGTTCTAGATGGTCGGAAATGTCAATAAATACATTTGGCTGAAAAGAATGACTCAGATAGGGAGCCTCCCAGTTGGTTTCAGATAGGGTTTCATAAGACAAAACCATGTCAGGTATCTTTTGCCCATTTGGTCGTATCGCCACCATGGAAGATTCAAAAATAAGCTTATGATCAAGATGAATATCACCGGGAAATGGAACAAATAATAACTGAGGATCAATTTTTTCAATAATCTGTCGGATTTTCGAATTACGTCTAACGGCTCCAACCTGGTCGAGTCTTGCTGCAGGCATGTCGTCTTCATCAAGGAAAAACGTCTCTTTTATTCCTAGCTCTTTGTGGGCATCAAGGCAATGTATAATAGTTTCTTCTATTAGGGGTTCAGGAAACATTGGAGGTCTACCCTTTGAGGCAACAGCAACATAAACCTCAACGTTTTGTGAAGTTAACTTTGCAGCTGTTCCTCCCACACCCAAAATTTCATCATCTGCATGAGGTGAAATAATTAGAGCTCTTTTTATATCTGAAAGTAACATCTGTGTCCTTTCAAAACCGTTGAACACCGTTAGTATGAATACAAATAATATTGTGAATAAAAACTCTCAAAGATAATAAAAATATCAGGATTTTTGTGAAGAATGGTTGAAAAATTCTTCCTGAAGAATTGTCATTAGGTAAAGATCGTGATATTTTCCATTTTTGTAAACGCTTTCCTTAAGAAGGCCCTCTTTTTTAAAGCCGAGCTTTTCTGCAACTTTTATTGAGGGAATATTAGAAGTAAGCCAGTAACCTGAAAAACGATTTAAACCCAATTCATTAAAAATATATTGTAGCATCAAGCGAGACGCATCAGTGGCATAACCAAAATTGCGATGTTCTTTTTCGCCCACAACCAGACCACCCCACCAAGCTTTGCGATTACGCCAATCAATATCGTTAATGCTAAGATACCCAATAAGCTCATTGTTGTCGCTTAAACAAATACCCAGATAAATATTCTGCTGATTATTTTTGATTTTGTCCTCTACCCACATCTTCTCTCGATGTGAAGAAACAAAATTCATGTTTCCGCCTGTAAGAGATTGTATCTCTGGGTCAGTTCGCCATTTATTAATGAGAATATAATCATCTAATTCAAAAGCTCGTAAATAGATTGACATTGTTTTCCCGCTATAAAGTTAATGATAAACGATTTCAATAGAAATCACTTGGTCAGTAAACAGCTGCAAAATACTATTAAGGGTGTCAGGTATCAATACCCAGAATCGTCATGTCAGCAAACAGAGGTGATCATGGGGGTGCCAACGCACTGCCTGTTTTAGACTCTGTGATTCAAAACAACAAATTACCGGGGAAATGTATCTACTTTTTATGAAAAGTCATAGGATATTTTTATGGATAAATCCTGACGCAGGTCGGTAAAAATATCATTTGATATAGAAAGACGAGTTTTTAAGATTCAATTGTGCAAAAAACACCTATTGATATTATTGAAGAATGGAGTTAAGTTTACCACTTAAATTCACCTTAAAATTTTGGTTTATGATGAACAATAAAGAGCGGATTTTTCTTTCCCCTCCGCACATGTCCGAAGAAAGATTTGAACAAGGCTATGTTAATCAAGCATTTGATTCCAATTGGATCGCTCCACTAGGACCGAATGTCTTGGGCTTTGAAAAAGAGATAGAAGACTATTTGCAAAATGGCTATGCAGTAGCCTTATCATCCGGCACAGCAGCTCTTCATCTTGCATTATTATTGCTAGGAGTGGAAAACGATGACGAAGTGTTTTGTTCAACCTTCACTTTCTCTGCCAGCGCAAATGCCATTACCTATCAAAACGCTAAACCAGTTTTTATTGATTCTGATAAAATCTCCTGGAACATGGACCCTGATTTGTTGGCTGAAGCACTTAAAAAGAAGGCGGTGGCGAACAAACTTCCTAAGGCTGTAGTTGTCGTTGATTTGTACGGTCAATGTGCTGACTACGATAGGATCAATAAAATTTGTAATGAGTATAATGTTCCCGTTCTTGAAGATGCTGCAGAAGCATTAGGGGCCTCCTATAAAGGTAAAAAGGCGGGAACTCTGGGGAAATTTGGGATTCTGTCTTTCAACGGCAATAAGATTATTACTTCTTCAGGTGGCGGAATGTTGATTGCCAATAGTAAAGACGAGGCAGCCAAAGCACTTTTTTACGCTACTCAAGCACGAGATGATACTCCTTATTATCAGCATTCATCAATAGGTTATAATTACAGAATGAGTAATGTTGTTGCAGGGGTTGGGAGAGGACAGCTTAAGGTCTTGGATCAAAGAGTAAAAAGAAAGCATGAGTTATTCAAGCTTTATCAAAACGGAATGAAAGACCTGCCCTTTGTCTCGTTTATGCCCCAAGCCGATTTTGGGGAATCTAATCGATGGCTAACATGTATGCTCCTTGATCCCAAGATGACAGGTGTTACCCCTGAACAGATAAGACAAAAGCTTGAGTTAGAAAATATTGAATCACGTCCCGTTTGGAAGCCTATGCATCTACAACCGGTATTCAATTCCTGTGAATCATTTGGTGGTAATGTTTCGGAAGGATTATTCAAAAATGGTTTATGTCTGCCTTCAGGAACAGCCATGAAGGATGAGGACGTTTTAAATATCATTTCAATTATTAAATCGTTATTTTAATAGCGTATAACCATCTTTAAATTCTTGATAGCAGGATCATCCAGATTAATGGAGCGACAAATGAATATTCTCTGGATTCAACAACACTATGGTGGTCCAAAAGGTTCTGGTAGTCTGAGAGCCTTCGAATTTATTACCGGATTACAGAAAATGGGTCATCAGGTTACGCTGCTCACCGGTGACTTCGAAAGAATGGATAAAGAGGATATTGAAATAACAAGAAAAACGGGTGTTGTGGTTCATGTCGCACCCGTGAAATACAGTCAGAAAATGGGTTTTTACAGGAGATTGATAGCCTTTAAACGGTTCATCATGTGGTGCAATAGTTTTGGCAAATCATTACCAAAACAGGATGTGGTATTTGCAAGTAGCACCCCTTTGCCGGTAGGTGATATTGGACGTTTTTTATCTCGTCACCACAAGTGTCCATTCATTTTTGAGATAAGGGATTTATGGCCAGAAACAACCATTGAAAGCGGGCATTTAAAGGGGAAACTGTTTATAGGCATGGCAAATCGAATGGCTGATCGTATCTATAAATCGGCCACTCATATCATCACTACCTGTGAGAGCAATGCCGTGGGAGTTACTGAATGGAATTTTCCGAAAGATAGAATCACGGTAATACCTCATGGAACAGATTTACAAAGATATGAAAAATATAGTGACAAAGATCTTAAAGAGATTAGAACCCAAATGGGTTGGGATGAAAAATTTGTTTTAATACATCCAGGCGCAATGGGATTTACGAACTGGCTTGATTATGCAGTAGATATGGGCAAAATACTTGATAAAAAAGGGATAAAAGACATACTGATTGCTTTGGTTGGTGGTGGGGCACTTCGGGATTCTATTGAAAAAAGAATTCAATCAGAAAAGATAAAAAGTGTAAGGGTATATGATCCTGTTCCTTCTTCAGAAATCCCAGGACTGCTCAAGGCTTCAAATATGGGATTAATGACTGTTTATCCAGGGAAAAGAGGAGAGTCGCCCAATAAAGTTACTGAATACTGCTCGGCTGGAATTCCTACTCTTTTTAACTATGAGTCTGAGTTATCGCAGGACATGAAAAAGCATAATGTTGCCTTTATCGCCCATCAGCAGGATCCAGAAACGGCGGTTAATATTCTTATTTCAATTAAAGAAGACAGGTCACTGTTAGAAAAGGTATGTTCAAATGCCAGGGCATATGCTGAACAACATTATGACAGAAGGAAACATATTTTAGAACTGGAAAATATAATTCAATCACTTGTCTGACAATAATCGAAAAGATGCTCTGGGAACAAAGGAAAATTTATGTGTATGCAAAAGGGTGATATTGAGATTAGATCCATACACCATGATGACATCAAAGATGTAGAGGCTCTTTCAAACAAAATCTATAATTTTAAATTCAATGAAGAGTATTATAAATGGCAATTTATTAATCCTCCTGTTCCCGGTCATTTCAGTAAGGGTGCCTGGTTGGGGGACCATTTGGTCGCTCATGTAGGTTACACCCCAAGGTTGTGTAAAATGAACGGGAGGGTTCGCACAATTTTATCCAATCACGGTATGATGAGTGACCCCGCACACAGAGGAAGAGGATTTTATTACGAACTCATCAATGGGGCTCAAGATATTTTTAGAGGCCAAGACATCGACTTATTAATTTCACATCCAAATAAAAATAGCCACAACGTTCAAATGCGTCATGAACACTACGAGGATTTAACCCTTCTTCCCTCCATGGCCTTTAATCCAAAGGCTATCAGGAGATATAATCAAGAAGCTTTCCCATTTTCTCCATGCAATAAATTCACTTCAGAGTTTGAGCAATTGTGCCAGGTAACTGATGGTGGAAAAAAATACGGCTACGTTCGAGATCCGGATTACTTATCCTGGCGCTATGTAAACCGACCAGCATTTAATTATTACTGTCATGAGTATAGAGTCGGAGGAAAAGTTAAAAGTGCAGTAATATTTAAAAAATACCCGAATGAAAATCCAGAAAAGATAAATATTACTGAGTGGCTTTGCGATTCAACCAACAAAGAAGAAGCTATTGCGCCATTGAAAGAATTGTTGGACTTTGCTGGAAACGAAGGTCTAAAAGTTGAATTGTGGCATAGTATGTACGATAAAACAAGATATCTGTGGTTGGAGAAACTTGGTTTTTATCCTGAATCCCCAATATTTCATTTTGGGTTGTACTTATTAAAACCTTTAAGTTATTATGGGCCCATTTTAGATTTTAGGAATTGGTATACGAGCATGGGTGATCATGATGTGTTTTAGTCTTAATCGTGTAAAATTACATTCATTTTAAGAAGGTGATCTTTTGGGTGGTAAATTATTAAAACCTGATGATAAAGAGTGGATTGATTTTTTAGGCAACAAAAAACACGACTTCTATCACAAATCAAGATATTTACAGTTATGTGCAAAACAAGAAGAAGCGGAAGTAGCTGTAGTATCAATTGTGGAAGCTGGGAATCTTATTTATATCCCCATTTTGCTTCTTCCTGTACCGGGAACCGATTATTGGGATGCTAAATCGCCCTATGGTTATCCTGGACCCTTATTTTTATCATCGGAAAATGTATGGGATTTTTATAAGGTTGAAGAAGAATTAAAATCATTGTTGATTAATCGCGGAATTGTATCATTATTTATTAGATGCCATCCGTTGCTGAAAATGCCTGACGATTTCTATAAAATGAATGGAGTTATCCAACATACAGATACCGTTTATATTGATTTGGATATTCCCCTTGAAGAGTCGTTTATGCAAATGAAGAAGGGGCTGCGATATGATATAAGGAAAGCAAGGAAAGACGGAATTCAGAAGGTGTTTGTAAATTCTGACTGGTCATATTATAACGAGTTTATTCAGTGTTATCACGATACGATGAATCGTGTAAATGCATCAGAGTACTATTTCTTTTCCAGTGAGTATTTTTATGAATTAAAGGAAGCCCTGAGTGAGTCACTCATTCTAATGGTAAATATTATTAACGACGAGTTGGCATCGGCTTCGTTGTTTGTCGAAACGGAAGGTATCGTACAATACCATTTATCTTGCACAAAGGACAAATATAAAAACTACAATCCTTCGAAGCTCATTCTTGATGAAGCAAGAATCTGGGCACATAGTCGAGGAAATCATCGTTTTCATCTTGGCGGTGGAGCAGGCAGCAATGAAGATAATTTGTTTAAGTTCAAATCAAAATATTCACCTGCAAGATCTTCATTCCATACCTGGCGTATGATAATTAATGAACCAGTATACGAAAAGTTGGTCAATGTGAAGGGAATGGAATCCGTGAAGGATGAAGACCGTCTTTCAGGATTTTTTCCAGCTTACAGAAAACCTACGATATAGTTAACTCTTTTGGGTTCAAAATTGATGTTATAATATCGGATACTTGATTTAAATCATTTTTTGTATACCTACCATCGCATGGGATAGAGATCATTCGTCTGGAAATGTCTAATGAGTGGTCATCGATGTCATCCTTAACTTCTTCTAGTGACCATAAAATTGTTGGATATATTTTGTTTTGAATTAATTCCTTTCGAAGGTATTCTCGTTTCATGGCATCACTAGTTAATAACACAAAACTAAATGGGAAAAAAGATTTAATCTCGGGTACTAATATTTCAATTGACTTATTGTCTCTTAATTTTTCGAATAAGAACCAGTAATTTTCTTGTCTCTGTTTATTCCACATGTCAATTGGAAACGTCGAGAGAAATTTTTCAAGTACAGGCGAGGGAGCGGAAGGTTTCGATAATCCCGTATTTACTTCACCGACCTTTAGTATTTTAAAGAAAACATTTTTATCTTGAATTAAGTTGTTTAAATACATTCTTTTATACAACATGCCAGTAAGCTTGTTGTATGATGCAATAATTTCGCTATTAACAGGTCGCGGAGGGACGGGAAGCTTCTTTTGAACAGGTGACCATAATACTCCACCATCTGGAACAGGAAGAATTTTCCTTAGTGAAGCAACACAATAATCGGCAACACTTTGTTCAGCCCATTCACTCCATACGTCATGACTATGGTCCTCGACAACAATAGCCCCTTTTTCTTTTAAATCAGAAATATCTGGTTTTGCATTTATTCCAAAATAATTAACGATTATTATTATCGCATCCCTTGTGATAGAACCTACAGGGAAACTTTTGGTTTTAACCCATGGATTGTCTTCATAGAATTGAACGTTAATACCTGTTGAGAGAATATCAGTCGTTACATCAAAGCAAAAATATGAAGGAAGAAAAACCGTTTTTTTATCATTATTTAAACACAAAAATTTTAGAAGTGCCTTTATTGCTCCTCGTCCACAAGAATAAAAAATACCATTATCCATATAACAATGATGGGAAGAGTTGGTAGAATGTTTGTGGTCTATCCAATGGTAATCACTTCCGTATTCCCATTCGTTCATAAAAACTATTCTCCGAATCTATGTTCGATTCAAATGTTTAAGTATTAAGGTAATTAAATACTTAATGCACTGGGTGCCAAATTAGAGACATCCACCATTCAAAGCCAATATCATCAAACCCAGTGTCACCGGATTCGTAATCGATAGAGTATTCCGTCATGTAACCACTAAACCGAAAACGCAAATCGTAAACTATATCCCAATTAACTTCAAGGCCAGCTCGGTTCCATGTATGCACGTCACCACCAAGAAATTTCACATGTTTTAACCCTTGCTCATTATAGCTAATCATGTGGTCACCACCAACATTCGTTCCGTCTTGTAGGTTGGCGCCATGTTTAAATTGCTGGAGTTTCATAGTGATCATCAAAGAAGGAAGGATGAAATTATCCAATCCCAATGTGATTTTCCTTGAATTCGGGATACCTGGATTAGCGAGGGTGATACCATAATGATCTGCTCTACTAATGGGGAATTTGTGTGAATAGATATATGGGCGAAGGGCAACATATTCAGCAAAAAAACGACTATCATTATATCCAAGCGGGTTTACACAGGCCATCGAAGCAATTGCACCTTGTTTGTTAGTATAAGAACTTGTACCAAAGTTACTGGCAACCAGTTCATCAAGTATAAAGCCTCCATAAAAGGAAATGTTTTTAACGGGAAGCCAACGTATATCCAGACCAATCAGCATATTGTCCTGACTTCGTAAGTAATGTTCTGCTCCTCTGAAAAATAAAATGGGGGGGGCATATTCCCACTCCATTCCGCGTTGTCCATAAAACACTTCCTCATACATTCCAAATTGGAGATTATTCCTGAGGTTCCACTGGATACGATGTGCTGCAAAATATTTGTCGGCGTAATGTTTTTTTGTCGCATAAAGGAGAGAATCTACTCCTTCAACGATAGGAGGTTCTGCGACAATAAAGCCATGGATAATAGTCATTTCCAGTGGTCCAAGAGTTCCTTTGATACGGAAATGGGTATAGGGAATACCTTTATCTGAAAGGGTAAGGGAGGATTCTGGACTTCCACCCCAGAAGTTTTCACCTTTGCCAAAATAAACGACAAAATAATCATCCTGGTAGCTAACGCTCGTTTCGGTTTCGTAAAAGTCGAACTGATCAGAATCTCCTTCTCCGAAGCGATAAGGGAAACGGTTTCCATCTATAAATGCTTCGTTACCGGAAACCTGGTTTTCGGTTGTCCATCCGGCGAAATCCATACGTTTGTACCAGGCGCGTGCGGAAAAACCGTAACTACGGACCAATTGTGTGCCGGATTCTGTGCTGTTATGGTTGAAGGGTTTAGAAGTATAGTCGAATCCACCGGTTACATTGGCGAAAACCTTGTAGTCTTTTCCTTCATATGTTGCAATATCACGGCGGTTCTGAAGTAAGCCGTACTTTTGTAAGCCTCCCCGGTTTCTGATATTTCTCCATTCGGGGGAATAGGGGTTATCCGAAGAAAAACCGGGTGAAAATCGCTGGATATCATCGGAAAACTCGAAGACATATCTTTCCAGCAGCCCTTTTTCAACATGGCTGAGTTTATCCTGATTATTGTAAATCTGTACCAGGTATTTGGAGATGGTTAAACGGCTGTATGGTTTGGATTGGGATAATGAATTTGCTGTTATACCCTGCAGCTCGCACCTTTCGAGAAAATTATAGACGGGATGGTTGTATTGGACATCCGCAGCAGAAAGCACCATAGGAAACATTAGGAAAACAGCCAGCAGTGTTAATTTGTAACCTTTTAGCATTATTAAATCCGAAGGTAATGGTGAATGTTCTTCTGCAATTATGAAACATAAAAACATAAGAATATTTTTGATCAAACGCACATACTCTACTAAAACTTTATTTATGAAAACTCACTACATCGCCTATATTCAAAAAAAATGAATCACACGCTTTTGGAGTAAAAAAGATGTGGCACCGCAGTTCGTTCTTATTTTGAGTTTGCGAGAACAAAATCAGGACGGAACAGACAATACCACGCCAGAAACTTACGCTTCACGAACGTGAAATCATAGCCAAGATGTACTATAAGGGCGAAAAAGTCTCCGAAATTGCTTTTAAATTAGAACGTAATCGTACAACTATAAGCCGTGCGCTGAAGTGCAATAGCAATATTTACGGTGACTATTATACTGTACGTGCCCCACCGTTGGAGTTATCCAGGAAAGTCCGCGGTTCGCTGTGGGCGCAGATACCAAAGAATCCCTAAGCGTGTTATGAACAGCAAAGCCCCTACCGATTGGCAGGGGCTAAGTTGTTTATAATCAGCGGAGAGGGTGGGATTCGAACCCACGGTACGCGTAAACGCACACACGCTTTCCAAGCGTGCACCTTAAGCCACTCGGTCACCCCTCCGTCGTCCCTGGTTCCATGTACAGACAATAAGAAAGCAGTTGTGAGACCGCAGAATCACAGGACAGCGCCCAATGTATTGATTCCTGTGAAAAAAGGCAAATCATTACAACCTCCCGTAGAGTCATCAAGGGTGGAGTTGTACACCCAATTGATGAAGAATCCTTCGTTATCTAACAAAACCAAAAGCCGGGAGTATGAAGCGTAATAATAAAGCCCCGCTTTTCAGAAGGGCTTTTCAGTATACTATTTAGAAAAAATGTGATGTTTTTTGTCACTTAGAATGCCGTTACGATACCAATACCTGCACGGGTTTCGTCGTTTTCAAGGTCCTGACGAACTTCAATACCGAGTCTAACGTTGCGACGCATCAGGTATCCCCAATGAACTGTTGCTGTCTGGTAATCCATCGGGCCATACCCGTTGTTAATCCATGTAGTATGATCATCGCTGTCGCAATCCACCATGTTGAAGAGTAGGGTCGTGAACCATTTACTTTTGTCGCCGTTGGGGAGATACACAGCTTCTGCAATAATACCGTTAGTTACGACTTCAAGCTGGTTGGTTCCTATAAACAATGGATTTGAGTCGGTACGTGACATATACTGAAGACTCAATGCAATTGGACCAATGTCCATTCCAGCATCAACGCCAACGTACATTACTTCGTTTTCATTGACATTCTTTTCCTTACCCATCAACCCAAATCCACCTAGGCTAAAGAGCCCGCCAACATCCTGACTGAGGTGAAGTCCAAAAACATTATTTGCATCGTTATCGAAGTTGTGGTCGCCATCGGCACCACCGATACCGTTCCCATTCGCCATTTCAAACGTGATCCCGGTTCCTGTAGGTAATCCTCCGTAGGTTACAAAGAAACCACGGTCATAGCTTAGGCGAATATTAGACCCTGCGACCCGGCTTTTATAGATTTTGTAGGGTTCGTAAGTGGTTCGAAGTTCACTTTTCATCAACGGATCAGACAGGGAATATTGCCCGATATAGAGGTCAAGGTCCTGTCCGAAGAGGTCGTTGAATTGAACAAATGCATCATCTATCCCGGCAACATCACCGTATTCATCGAGGTAGAAATAGACATAATATGAAAAGTTCTTTGCTAGTTCTCCACCCGATAAAAGTTTCATAACATAAGGCGTCTGGAAGTCCAGATCACGGCCTGACTCCGTGTTGTACATTGCCCATGTGTCAAGACGGATAGCAATCGGGAAATCTCGGATCAAGTCCAAGGTTTCGTCACCCGTATCGACGTAATAACGTGGTGCTTCCTCGTTTTCCAATACAAACCCGTTGCCTGCAAAATCATCCCCAAATTCTTTCAGCCGAGGGAAGGGTTGATGGCATGTCGAGCAGGACATACGGTATTTACGGGCAAAAGCAGGAATCGCCGCCGCTTCTTCTGCTATAAATGCAAAAGCCAGAAGAATCATTACGGATAAAAACAAAAATCTCTTCATTGTTCCTCCCGGGAAAATTTATTAATCAAGAACATTTATGGTTGTACTGTGTGTGTTCACCACCATTGTTTCGCCTTCTTCAGGCGCTCCGAGAAAATCCGCCACAGGTTTTACCAGCAGAGCGTAATTCAGGGTTGCTGTGATGGTCATTTCGCCGGGCTCAACTTCAAAGGGTAGTTCAAAAGTAAATGTTTCGAGTTTTGTTTCTCTCGGTCCAAGACGGTAATCCACACCGAAGCTGGTTGTATTCCACTGCATGATGGTCATCCGACCTTCAGAATCGAGGTAAGGCATACGGAAAATCCGGTCACCAAACGGGACTCCATCCCTTTGCACTCCCTTGAATCCCGGATCACCAAGAGGGATAGCCATGTCTTGATAAGCAAGTACATCAGCGGAAATTGTCATCTCCTCACCATCAAACCCCTTAGGATCAACCGGCAAGTGATAAACGTTTCCAGCTTTGTCAGTTGCTTCAACGTGAAGCCAGAGGATTCTATCTTCAACAGAACCTGTTGGGAATTTATGGCCTGTTTTCTGGTTGAATAAGGCAACCTGAAACTGGACTACGTCACCCGGTTCCGCTTCACGGATGTCAGGATGGATTCTTAACTCAACAACGCCCCGAACCTTACCCGGATCATGGCCACCATGGAAAAGATGTTGACGGACATCTGCGTGTTTGTTACCCATTTTGGCTGATGTGCCTGGAGCATTTGTCATGTGGCAATCGTGGCAACGGACTCCCTCTTCACCGTAGGGTCCGGCCAGCAACTCTATTTGTGTCGCCTTTACCATCATGCCATAAGGGTTTTCTTCGTTATGGCATGAACCACAAAACTCGGTTGTTCTGTGGAAATCACTGAAAACCATGTCGTGGTGCGGTGACTGAATGGCATCGCCAACTGTTCGAGGACCCCGTTTACGTGTTCCAGGATCAATGGACCAATTAAAATTGACAGGTAATTCATGGTCCACAGAAACGATAGTGTGGCAGATATCGCAGGAGACAGATTCATCCGCACGGCTGTTTCCCGGATGGGGTGGTGGAACATCACCGGCAAGGAATGCTAACGGAGCATGACAACCATTACAACCTTCCTGAACTTCTTCGGCAACATTTGGATCATTTTTAGCATGTGGTACTGCGAGCTTGAAATATTCAACTTCGTCCCAATGATGTGTATAGGCTTGGGACATCATGGACTGTTCCCATTGTCGGAAGATATCCAGATGGCACGCTTTGCACGTGACCGGACGCTCGAAATCCTCGTATTCCAGAACACCTTTGCCAGATTGAACCTTGGATTCTTGAGCGATAACTGGAAACGAAAGAAAGAGGACAGACAGGGCCATACACAACGCAACTACGTAGAACTTCTTTGTCATATACCCTCCTGAAAAGAAGAACCAATTATTGTTTGATTATTCTTTATAGTGTAGGGTAATGGATTTCTGATAACAACAATGAGCTGAAAATATTGAGCTAAATATTGTTAGGAGAGGAAAAATCTTGCCCTTCAGATAGTCTTTTAAAATCGAAATAACAGAGTAATGAATCAAATAATTTGATTCTATTTAATCCCGTATCGTTTCATCTTACGCCATAGTGTAGTTCGGTCTATACCCAGCATTTCAGCGGCACTTCCTTTACGTCCGCCGGCCTTCTTCAACGCTTCCTTGATGGCCGTTTCCTCATTTAATGCAAGGTGAAGAGGGCTTGTCAGTGATATTGCCCGGGTGGTTTCTTGTATGGGCGAAGAGGCTTCACCGTCCTGCAATGGTTTTAATTCCACAGGCAGATGGGAGGTGTCAAGGGTTCTACCACGGCAGACGGCATACCCGTATTCAATAATGTTTTCCAGTTCACGGATGTTGCCAGGGAAATCATGTTCCATCAAAACACCCATGTATTCCGGACTGGCGGAGAGGATGTTTTTGCCCTTCATCGCATTGTAACGGCGGATGAAATGATCCACGAGAATTGGAATGTCTTCGCGACGGTGCGCTAGTGGTGGTAGATCAAGACGGATAACTGCTAACCGGTAATAGAGGTCTTCCCTGAACTTACCCATACGGGTCATTTCGAGCAGGTTGCGGTTTGTCGCGGCAACAATCCTGATGTTAGCGTTCACTGTTTTTACACTTCCAAGCGGTTCGTATTCGCGCTGCTGGATGAGGCGAAGCAATTTGACCTGAGTCTGGAAAGGTAGTTCGCCGATTTCATCGAAAAAGACAGTTCCGCCCTCAGCCGCTGCCAACTTACCGGGCTTATCTTTTTTGGCATCGGTAAACGCACCTTCCACGTAGCCGAAAAGTTCAGATTCAAAGAGTTGCGGGGGTAACGTTCCGCAGTTGATTATCACATATGGTTTTTTCTTACGGGTCGAGAGATTATGGACAGCTTTGGCGAATAACTCCTTACCTGACCCCGATGGACCCTGCAAGAGAACAGTGCTTTCGCTATCAGCCACGTCAGGTAACGTATTAATGATTTTCAAGAGGTTTGGGCTTTTTGTGATGATGTCTTCGTAGCTGTAGCGTTGTTCCAACTCCTTTCGAAGGTCTTCGATGGCGCTCAGGTCGCGGAAGGTTTCAACAGCACCCAGCACTTCACCGGAATCATCCCGAAGTACTGCTGTGGAGATGGAAATCGGAATCGCTCGACCGGCGGAGTTGACTATACGCACGGGGATATCCACCGATTCGTGCCCGGTTTTCATCGTCCGCTCAAGCAAACACCCTTCGGTGCAGATGTCGCTGTGGAAAACATCGTAACATTTTTTTCCCATTGCTGCCGTTGATGGTACGCCTGTTATCCGTTCGGCAGCAGGGTTGAAACTGGTGATAAAACGGTTCTGGTCAACGGTGAAAACTCCGTCAGCGACAGAGCTGAGGATTACCTTAAAAAGTCCACTTTCCTGATTTTCCACAACACACCTCTTGTTGCATGCAACACCCTTGCAACAATTTATGTTGCATTGCAACAATACGCAAATGGAGTATTGGTAGGAAATGAGATGTAACGGGTGGCCCGGATGCTAGCAAGGCGCGACTTGTTCGTGCCCATCCGGGTTTCAGGTCGGGTTTCAAGGTGCAAAGTAAACAGCGAGGTTCTTCACTATCGTTCAGAACGACATTCTTATGTCATACTGAACCTGCCTTTCTAGGAGTAGCTTTAGAGAAGGTGTAGGTCAGGTTTCATAGTCTACAGAATGCCCTTGATTGCTTAGTGAAACGAGCAATCAACGATTATTTATACCTGTTACTTGCTCATCCTAACAGAATTCAGGAAGTTCGGTCTCACAACGATAGATAAAAAAGCCGTGCTTGTATTTAACAAACACGGCTGAGATAAAAAGATAAAAACGCTCTATCCCGGCGGAAGAGTAATCGGCATACCCATAATCGGCCAGATAAAGGCGATAAAGAATGCAGTCACTATGATCAACAGGATACTCGCAGGAATACCTGCCACAAAGAACTCACCCGAGGTGAACTGTTTACTCTCGTAAGCGATGGCGTTGGGTGCGGCACCCACAAGGAAGAGGAAGGGCATACCAGACGTTACAAGGCTGGCAAAAAAGATCACTTCTGGGGCAACGTGCAGATAGCCCGCGATCACCAGTGCCACAGGTAGGACAATCGCAATTGCCGCCACGTTCATAATCAGGTTTGTCATAATCATAACGAAGAAAGCAATTCCGACAACAAAGACAAACCAGTGAGCATTTTGTAATAACCCGATAAAGCTTACAGCCATCCATGTGGCTGCGCCTGTCTGCCAGAGGCAGAAGCCGATACTCATGGCCCCACCGAACAGCAGAATGATATTCCACGGAATATCTTCGAGATCCTTGATGTCCAAAATCCTTGTAAAGAAGAAAAGCAAAGTTGTCACCAGGATAATTGCACTTTTGTTTAGAGCGGCCAATTCAGGGACAAAAGATCTCAGGCTTAAAAGAATGATTGCGGAAAAGACCAAGACAATTGCCAGCCATTCAGAACCCTTCATAGGTCCTAAACGTGAATAAAGTTCTTTGGCGCGATCACGTAGTCCTGGAATTTCCTTGTGTTCAGGTTTGAAAAGCACACGAATCATAAAATAGAGCACAATGGTCATTACAACACCGACCGGTCCGAGGTAATACGTGTACTCGAAGAAAGAAATTTCGCGGCCAACAATATCGGTGAAGAAACCAATCGCCACAGCACCTCGAGCCGCACCAAGCAAGGTTATAATACTACCCGCACCAGCGACAAAGGCCATTCCAATGAAGAGACCTTTACCGAACTTGGTTGGAGCAGATGATTCAGAATACATGGAGTAAATAGCCCTGAGCAGCGGGTACATAGCAGCGGCGACTGCTGTATGTGCCATGATCAACGTCATGGCTGAGGTCATAATAAAGACCCCAAGATAAATCATACCCGTCTTTTCACCTACGATAACGAGCATTTTATAGGCCATTCTCTGGGTCAATCCGGTTTTGGAGAAAACACGACCGATCACCAATGAACCGAATATGAACCATACGGATGGGTCCATAAAATCAGTAAAAGCAACACGTGCCGGGCGGATCAGGAATAGAGCCTGAATCACGCCGATGGCGATGGAAGTAATACCGATCGGGACTACCTCGGTGACCCACCACGTCGCGGCAAGAAGGAAAAGTGCGATGGCGAGTTTACCTTCTCGTGATAATGCGAATGAATCCCCACTGGGATCGATTGCATCATTCCATTCCGGGGAGAAAAAAACGGCAAAAAACAGGAATAGACCAAGAAAAACATTAAATAATCTCTTTTTATCTATTTTTCTGGTGCGTTCTGCAAGCCCAATTTCACCAGGGCGGTTTGGTAATCCACTACCTGAATGGCTCTCTTCCGCTTTTTCTTTAGTTTCTAGTTTATGTTCCATGATTATAGTCCGTTAGGAGTCGTTTCAGTCTTACAGGATGAGCTTCGCTACATGATGCAGAACGTCAATCGATCGAACAACGCCGGCAACTTTACCATCACGCATTACAGGTAGCATGTAGTAGTTTTTGTCAACGATATCGTGGACCAGTTTCAGTAAGTGATCGTTATAGTCAACTGTCATCACGATGGGATTCATGACACAACTGACCGGTTTGTCACTGAGTTCACGTAACTCGCCAAACTCTTTATCTGAAAAGACTTCAGAGAGGTTGGGATCTACTGAAACAGAAAAGGCTTCGTTTGCGTATTCAGGTGAACCATCTCTTAAGAAGGAAGGAAGAAGACCACGCAGGATATCTCTACGTCGGACAAAGCCCATTAAACGGTATGCTTCGTCAAAAACAAGAACAACTCGTGGAATAGACTTGCGACCCTTCACATCGATTTCCGCGGTCTCCATTTCGGCCACAGCCTGGCGAATGGAAAACCAGTACGGGATGTGCGGGTAACGGTCCAAGGGGACCATAATCTCCCCGGCCCGTATATTATCCATTTTTGTCTCCCAAGTTATGTTTAACTGGAATTTGATGTTATGTCAAAAATCATTTTCTCTTGAGAAATATTTCACTTTCAACCGGCAAAATAAAAGATAGCTAATTTTTTACGCTGTTTCATAGAGGGATCGAGGTGAAAATTAACACTTTTATCAATAAGAACACTCGACCAGATCACCTAAGCAAAATCATCCAATAGAATCTTCTTGCCGTTGAAAAATGGCTTCTATACAATCCAGAATATCTTCTTTTCTGAAGGGTTTGGTGATAAAACTATCAACGCCCAGTTCTTTTGCATGGCGGGCAGTTTCATCAGTTCCGAATGCTGTAATAATCACAATGGCTTCAGTTCGGTGACTTTCGCGAATGAGCTTCACAACGTCCAGCCCATCAAGCTTAGGCATTTTAAGGTCAGTGATGATAAGATCGAAATGTTCGTCGTTCAGAATCTCAGGAACTTCAAGTGCATTACTGGTGGTTTTAAGATAGTGAGGAGTTTTTTCGCCGATGATCCTTTCCAGAAGGATCAGCATGTGTGGTTCATCATCAATAGCTAAAATTCGTTTCTGCATCAGGCTTCCTCAACAATTTCCTGATATCCAGGTAAACGGATAATAAACTTGGTACCGCTTTTCTCGGTCGGGCTATCTGATTTTGTATGACTGTCCAGTAAGATGGCGCCGCCCATTTTCTTCACAATTCCATAACATAGGGATAAGCCAAGTCCAGTTCCTTCGCCCACGTCTTTGGTTGTAAAGAAGGGATCGAAGATTTTTTGCTGGATATCCAAAGGTATCCCGGAACCATCATCAATAATTTCTAGAACATTCCACCGTTTTTCAAGGAAGCGGGCTCTGATTTTGATATGACCCTTACCCTTGTCAAAACTTGCCACGGAGTTGTTTATCAGGTTAAGTAATACCTGTTGAAACTCACGTGCGTCTCCCCGGACAGGAGGCAGGTGATCGGAGATATCCGTTTCAAATTCAGCGTCTTTGGCGAGTTTAGTATTTTGGATTAAATCTACTACGATTTGTACACTATCTATAAGTTCAAAGTGATCATCACCACTACCTTCGCTTACTCTTGAAAAACCAAGCAAGTCCTTCACGATTTTCTGCGCCTGATTGGCATTATATTCGATCATATCAAGGTCTTTATAGGTAGTGCTGTCTTCTTCAAATTTTTCCTTCAATAGATCGGTAAAACCTAAAATAATTGCCAGAGGATTGTTAATCTCATGGGCGACACCACTGGCAAGCAAACCAATACTGGCGAGCTTTTCAGCATTGTACATCCGTTGGTCAAGCTGAAGACGATTTGTCTCATCTTTTATAATTGCAGTGCTACCTGTAATATTTCCATCGGGTGACTGGAAGCGCGTTCTGGTTTCATCAACAGTTATCCGTTTACCATCTTTGGTAATGCGATGGGTGGTATGATTTCGCAGGTATCCGTTTTTTTCAACCTGTTTGTTAATCCATTTAATCTCTTTTTCAGCGTCCATATCAGATGGGATAATCATTTCAATGGATTGTCCCAAAGTTTCATCGGAAGCATATCCAAAAATCAGTTGGGCGCCCCGGTTCCACATCTGGATAGTATCGTCATCATCGATAACGATAATTGCATCCACGGAGTTGGCGAGGACAGAGCTAAGGATCTGATCTTGTTCCCCAACAATATTTCTTAGCTGGAATGATGTTTTCTGTTGTTGGCTGGCGAAGATTAATCCAAAGAGAAGAATCCCGCCGAGTATGGCACCTTCAGCGAGGTAGTGGCGCTTATATAAATCATTAACTCCTTTTAACACCCTTTGTTGAGGAACAACAATCAGCAAATTCCCCAAAACATCATCCTTGATAAACGATGATCTCAGGGGGTAATGAAAGGCAATACTTCTGTGACTAGTCGGGTGTATTGCACTATTAAAGAATAGAAATTGATGGCCTGATTTGTTTTCTCTTGCGATATGCTCAGCTAGTTCATGTAGTGTCTTTGCGGTTTCAGAATTTTCTGTCGCTGAAATATGGTTACCGGTTTGTTCGCTTTCTGGATGATACAGCCAATTCCCTTCTTTTGAAATTATCCACACTTGATGACGGTAAAAGGTGTCAAGCTCAGCCAGTAAACCTCCGAAGACCTTTTTGGTGTTCAAGCTTATGAAATACTTGGATGAACCGGATTCGTACTCGATCAACATCAGAGAATCGGATTGTAGTCCAAAGGGAAGAGTTGCGTTTGGCTGCAGAATTCCCGTTTGCAGGGAAAGGTCCTTTTCGGGAAAGATTCCGGCAACGTTCCATTTTTCTCCCGGTTTATATATGGCAATTCCTTCGTAGCAACGGTTTTTTTCCAGAAAAGAATGAAATAATTTTTGTGATCCTCCGTCCAAATCATCCAGAACTTCCAATTGGTTGAAGCAGGAGGAAATCATTTGATTGAGGTTGGTTTCAAACTGTGCGGCAGAAACCTGATTTTGCCTGAATGTATCCATTATCATTTTTTCACGAGTACTCTTAATGTTTTCGTGAACAATGATTGCCGAAAAAAGGAAAATATTGGCAAAGAGTACTGTGCTGACAGGAACCACATAGGGAGAAAGTACTATGCGGAACCAGACCCCACGGACTTTTCTAAGAAATCCCTTTTTCATGATGGGAATGCCTCATGTGAAACCAAACCTATACGTTTGGCAAAATCTTCTGTGTACCAGTGTGCGACGCGATCATTGGAGAGAGCCATATCTAGCTGCTTGGTCATCATGGTCAATCGACCAAGCTGAAGCAATATTTCTTCAGCGTTCTCCTTACTCATATTGGAAATACTGCTGTTAATAAAATCCGATTTAACAGAATGTTCAAATCCCATTCTTTCAAGGAGTTCTTCCAGCAGGCGAATTCTTCTCAGTCTTCTGTCTGCTGCAGCACCACCACCCTTGTAATGGACACGAATAAAATTCTGGGTTTCATCGTCCGAAATCATGGCCTCAACGCTGGTAAAATGAAAGCCTAAACGGAGGCTGATCAACATATAATTAGTGGCAACGACGGCAAAACTGTTTTCCGTAAACTGTGCCGCTCTCTGGTTGCCGCCCGTGGTTGCTGAAACGGCCACAAATTTATTTGAGTCGGGAAGGTTGGTTGGCCATCCCTCTTTTAATATGCCATGCCAGAAGCAGTCCAAGGGGAGTGAAGGCAGTTTCGTCTCATTATAGACATTCCGAAAAAATAAGCCGGGTCGTTTATCGAGATTAAGAAGTCGAACCGGTAAGGGCATTTTTGATTTAATCAAACCGTTACCAGACCCCAGCGATCCTGCCTTTTGGGCATGAAGGAAAATTTCTTCAATTCCGCGTTGATGAGTGAAACGGATAATGTCATGATACGTTTGGCAGTTCTCAATTTTAAAGGCAGGGTCAGAAGGATTTACAAGATTAAGAGATGCTATTTTTTTCAAAAGCTTTCGTAATAAATCGAAAATAGGTGTGTCTGTGAAGAGGTCAAAATCAACCATGCTGGCTTCTATATATTCCTGCTGAATACCTTTAAAAATAACACAATCGGAGGCATCAACGGTAATCATTTCCCCATCGTTTAACACATCAAAAACGCCCTTCATTCCTGCGATGGTGGGAATTCTGTTTTCACGAGCCAATGCTGCAAAATGACTAGCCCCACTTCCAATTTCAGTAAGAACGACAGAGGCTTTTTCAATAATCTTGACAAGGGTTGGGGATGGATGGTGAGCGACAACAATATCGCCTTTTTCCACCTTGTCCAAGTCGCGAAGTGAATGGATTAGCCTGACTTTTCCACCACTGGAACCGGGGCAGACAGTTGTTCCACTTCGGAGTAGTGTTTCGTATTTACTGAGATCGGTTTTGCCCTCAGAAGGCGTGGAATATACGGATCGCAATGGACGTGCTTGAAGAATGTATATCTCGTTGTTCTCACGATTCAGGGCCCACTCAAGGTCTAGAGGAGTGCTGTAATGTTCTTCGAGTTTTAGAGCGATCTCGGCTAGTTTTATTGCTGTAGAGTCATCAATCGAAGCTTCACCCTGAAGTTCTTCAGGTATGTCCTGTTCTTCGGTTCCACCCGAATCCAGTAAAACGAGTTGTTTTTCTTTCTTCTGAATTTGCTTCTGAAACACTTTTTTAGTGGAACGGTCCACACGAATAAGGTCCGGGGTTACAATTCCCTCAACAACAAAACTTCCCAACCCAAAGGAACTATGGATGTTTATAGTAGAATTGTCGCGATTTAAGGGGTCACGTGTATAGATAACTCCGCTGGCTTTCGAATGCACCATTTCAGTTACACCTACACTCATCCCCAGCTGGGCTTCATCCAAAGTGTGACTTAATAAATAATAGATAGCGTTAGGAGTAAATTTGCTCGCCAGGATGTCGCGATACCTTTTGATCAGATCTTTTTCAGGCACATTTAGAAAACTGGAGTATTGGCCAGCAAAACTGAAGATGGAATCTTCTCCAATTGCGCTGGATCGAACAGCAACCAGATCACCCTGTTGGCTTTTATTCTTCAGTCGCCCGTATGCTGCCACAATCTCATCTTGTATAACTTGCGGTATTTCCGCCTTTTGAATGAGGTCTTGTATTTTTTCACTAACGGTGACTAAATCCTGATGATTTTTTACGTCCAGAGTTGTAATAAATTTGCTGATTTTTTCCTGCAGATAGTTCACGTCCAGAATATTCTGGTAGCTCCAAGCACTTATCGCGTAACCTTTGGGAACGTTAATGCCGAGGGATAACATCTCACCCAACTGCGCATTTTTGTTTCCTATACTGGCGGAGCGAGTTTTGTCAATGAATTCAAAATCCAGGACATAATCATCCTCGCTGATTGTGTTACCGCCGGGCAACAAGCTGTTGATACTACTCTCTATGTCTAGGACTTGAGTTTGTAATTCCTGATACTGATCTCCGCCTATGTCAACCATCATGGAAATCGTTTCCCTGATTGATTGATACAAATCTTCAAGATGATGGCGGATGAATGCAAGATCGAAAAGGAAATCGCCTTGAGCTTTTTCTTCCAGATCACCTATGATATATAAGATGTGATTATTGTATTCGAGGAGTTTACGGAACCGGTCGAAACGGTGACGTAACTCTTTGTGAAGAGTATCCTGGTTTTTCTTGTTTTTATAAAAATGGGAAATCAGTTTCATCGTACCATTCCGGTTTCTTTGGTGCAGATGGAATATACGATACAATGGTGGGTTTCGTGTGGCCCCGGAAGGTTAAAAACAGAAGTATTATTCGAGGTGTTTCATATAGGTGTATAGCATACTCCTGGTGATACCAAGGTAGTTTGAGGTCTTCGTACGGTTTCCATTAAATTTTTCCAACGCCAATTCAACGATATCAAGGATGTGGGCGTTCAAATCAAGTTCATCATCAGGTAATGAAGAGGAATTGGTCAAGGAAACAGATTTTACGCTTCCAGACGAAGAATTGCAGTTGACAGGCAGAAAATCAAGGTGTTCTTTCTTAACAACGGTGTCATCGTACAACAAGACAATACGTTCGATGGCGTTTTTTATCTCGCGAACATTTCCGGGCCAGTCGTAACTGTTGAGGATTTCTTCAGCCTCCTTCGAGATATTCTCGAAATGTGTACGGTTGTTTTCCTTGTGTTCATTTAAAAAAAGTTGTGCAAGGGGAATGATCTCTTCGGGACGCCCATCAATTGAAGGAACTTTGAGCATCCCCACATTGAGACGGTAATAAAGATCCCTCCTGAAAAGTCCCTCTTCGACAATGCCTTCAATATTTCTATTTGTTGCACCAATAATACGGACTTCAGTTTTTAATTTTTTTAATCCGCCTACTCGGTAAAATTCTCTCTCTTGCAGAACTCGAAGGAGTTTGGCTTGTAATTCGAGCCCCATTTCTGTGATCTCATCAAGGAATAAGGTGCCACCTTTAGCCAATTCAAGTTTACCCGGCTGGCCTTTTGGATTACCTCCTGTAAAAGCTCCGGCCTCATACCCAAATAGTTCACTTTCAAAAACATTTGGATTGATTGCTGCGCAATTGATGGCAACGAACGGGGCTGCATTGTCACCCTCACCAAAATGGATATAGCGTGCGAGTAATTCCTTTCCAGTTCCAGTATCGCCAACGACCAACACCGGAAGATCGGGATTCGTTCTAAGTCTTTTGGCAGTGTCGATGACATTCTGCATTTTTTCAGAAAAGACACCGATATGTTCCGTACCAACGAGTCTGGCTAAAGCGCTTTGGGTGTCTTTTAGTTTATACTTCAGATCTTCGGTAGCTCTGCCAACAGTTTCATCAAACTGATGGGTCAACTCGTGATGTTCTTTGCGAAGTGACAGGTAGTCGTTGACACGGTCTGTAAGAATTGCGAGTTCTTCTATATTAATTGGTTTTAAAAGGTAATCGTAGGCTCCAATCCGCATAGCGGTTATGGCGCTTTTAACGTCACGATACCCAGTAAACAAAACAACTAATGTTTCGCTATATTTTTCAGATTTTTTAATTTTTTCCAGTAATTGATGTCCATTCATTACGGGCATCTGGATGTCGCTCAGGACAAGATGATAGTAATTTTCCTGTAGTTTTTCCCAAGCCTTTTGGCCATTCTCACAGGCAGTGACATCATGTCCAAGTTTTGTAAGAAACTTTGAGATAATATCCCGGTTTTCAAGCGTATCCTCTGCGAGAAGAATTTTCATCGAATTTATTCCTTGTGAAATACAGGAAGACAAATAATAAAGGTGGCTCCCTCATCTTTATTGTTTACTACTGAGAGAGTGCCATTCATGTTGTTTATAAGGTTTTGGGTAATTGATAAACCTAAACCCATACCCTGACCGGTATCATCTTGGGTGAAAAAGGGATCAAAAATCTGTTCAATAAATTCATTGGGTATTCCGGGTCCATTATCTTTTACATGAATTTCACTATATCCATTCAATTGTTTGGAGGTGATGATAATTTTTTTTGTTTTCTTCTCGTCTTGATCCAGTGCGTTCATTGCATTGTTCAAAAGGTTTATAACAGCTTGTTCGAGCTGGGTGTGATTTCCAACAATCGGTTGAAGATTCTTGTCGATATTTACAGATACCTCAATGTTGTGAGCCTCCAACTGTCTTCCTACCAATTCCATCGCTCGTTCAACTATTTTATGATAGTATACCGGTTCTATGTCGTTTTGTGGATGGGATTGGACAAGGTCACGCATGTGACGAATTATTCCATCGATGCGGTTGGCCTGTTCAGAAATAAAGGCCAGACCTTCAAAAATTTCCTCTTCGCTAAATGTTTGTTCTCTTTCCTTCCAGTATAATAATCCATCGGCGGTCACTTTTAACGCATTCAGGGGTTGATTAACTTCATGTGCAATTCCGGCGGCTAATGTTCCCATGGCAGCCAGTCTTTCAGTACGACCGGCTATGATCTGTTGTTTCTCAATTTTATGGGTTTGCTCTTGTACAAGTTCTTCAAGCTTGTTGGTATGGGCATTAAAACGATTCATAACCCTGATACGTGAGGCAAGTTCAATTGAACTGATGGGTTTTCGAAGGAAATCCACCGCTCCGAGGTCAAGAGCCTCCATCTGTTCGTGGAGGGTCATTTCCATGCTGGAGAGAAATAATACAGGGATTTTTTTCGTTGAAGAGTCTTTTTTCAGGTTTCTACATACATCAAATCCATTCATCTCGGGCATTGCAATATCGAGAAAAATGATATCAGGTTGAACTTGTTTCGCAAGAAGAAGGCCATCGATGCCGTTGTCAGCAGTCATTATTTCGACATCACTAAGATAGTTCATAACAGCGCTGAGGAGTGGACTTAGTCGATCAATTTGATCATCAATAAAGAGGATTTTTGTCATTGTTTTCCCTTGTATATACAGTAAAGGAAAATAAAAAATCAGACCGGAGTCAACACGGTCTGATTATAATTTAAATAAAAATATTCAGATAAATAATTTTACGTCTGAACCTATCCTGCATCACCTAGATCGGAGATAGCCTGTAGTTCATCTTCAAAAAGAAGTTGTTCCAGATTCAACAGAATCTTGACAGAATCCCCAACTCGACCGAGGCCAGAGATATAGCGATTGCTGTTTCCAGCACTGACTGATGGGGGCTCTTCTACATGATCCTTGGCAATTTCGATCACCTCAGAAACAGTATCAACAATAAGTCCAACCGATGTGCCACGAATATTGACATGAATAATACATGTACGTTCATCATAATCGCGTTCACCAAGGTTAAACCGGATATTCATATCGATCACCGGAATAACTTTTCCTCGAAGGTTGATTACTCCCTTTAAATATTCAGGTGTATCAGGTAAATCTGTAATTTTCTGAATACCAATAATCTCTGTGACATAGCGGATCTCAACACCATACTCTTCTTTGCCAAGAGAGAATGTAAGGTGAAGCCCTTCCAAGGTATCTTCATCGCCATCAATATATTGATCAATATCCAGGCGGGTTTCCTCGGCCATAACGTCCTCCAGAAAAGATAATCTTGTTTGTTTATAACGGTCAGAGCATTGAAAATAACAGAGTAAATGCAATCATCCAAAAAACTTACTCGAAGAATGTAAAAAACTCAACACTCTTTTTATATTCGATGCTCTAACCTTATCAGCGGTTTCTAGAAATCACCAAAATCTATATCGTCCAGATCATTGTGTACTGGACCTGATGAACCGACCATATTGGAGCTGACGTCTCCCCCAAGCATTTTGGTTGCGCCCATTGTTGCTCCACCAATTTCACGAGCCATCATAACATCATTTGACAGTTTGAAACGTGTCACCATTTCGCGAAGGTTAGCCGCTTGGCCGGACAACTCTTCAGCTGCCGCAGCACTCTCTTCAGCATTGGCTGTGTTACCTTGTGTAACCTGATCAATCTGACCAAGGGCGTCATTGATTTCACTTACTGCATTACTTTGCTCACGTGACGCACTACTGATCTCGTTTACAAGGTCAGTGGCCTTGGTGATTCCGGTAACAATTTCATCCAGGGCTTTCGCTGTTTCATCGGCAATTTTAGTACCGTTTTCAACACTGTTGACAGAACCTTCGATCAGTTCGGTAGTTTCCTTGGCTGCCTTTGCACTTCGTTGAGCAAGGTTTCTGACTTCTTCAGCTACAACGGCAAAACCCTTTCCGTGAACACCGGCACGAGCCGCTTCAACGGCAGCATTTAACGCCAGTAGATTCGTTTGGAAAGCAATTTCGTCGATGACCTTAATGATCTTTTCGATCTCTGTTGAGGAGTTATGAATCTCACCCATGGCGCCTAACATCTGCTGCATACTGCTGTTGCCGGTATCTGCTGCGTCGCGAGCAGATCCAGATAGCTGACTGGCTTGATGGGCGTTATCAGCGTTGAGTTTCGTTTGTCCACCAACTTCTGTTAGTGAGGAAGAAACCTCTTCAAGCGAACTGGCTTGTTCTGTTGCACCCTGGGATAATGACTGACTGGCGCTACTTACTTGATCAGCTCCACTATTAACCTGATCAACAGCAACAAGGACCTGTGATAAAATGTCATTAAGTGAATCGAGTGTGCTATTCAAGGAGTTCTTCGTAATCGCATGGTCACCTTTGTAGACGCCTTCTACACGATAGGAGAGGTCACCCTTTGCCATGTGAGACAGGACTTCACTGGCTTCTTTAATCGGTTCGATAACGGCGTTTAATGTTTCGTTAATGCCACTGATAATTTTTCCGAAATCACCACCGTGACGGCTGGAATCGGCACGTTTATCAAGTTCGCCACCGAGAGCGGCGTCAACCAGTTCCTTCGTATCTTCAACAAGAAGGTTGATCGCATCAATACTCATGTTAATGCTGTCTTTAATCTTGTTAAAGTCACCGTAATATTCCTCGGTGATGTTATCAGGAATTTCACCCTTACTGATGAGCTCAAGAATTTCGATGATTTTCCGAAGTGGTGCGACAAATGCATCAACAACCTGATTTACACCATCAATCATGTTTTCCCATGCACCATCAAATTTGTCCAGATCACCACGATAGTCCAGATTACCTTCTTTTACGGCTGAAATAATTAAGTTGGTATCAGAAATAAGTTCCTGAATCTGGTCACGCATGGTTGTCATGGCGTTGCCGAGGATGTCGTTAGCACCAGCAACCTCAAACTGCACACCAACATTACCCTTGGCGATTTCATCAGCAACTTCTGCGTTACGTTGTAAGTAATCAACAAGTCCATCCATGGCATCACTGATGCGACCGATTTCATCGGTTCGTTTTCCGTACTTGCTGAACAATCCTGTGTCTACGCCACTCAATTTTGCATCACCTTCAGAAAGCAAGGTAGCGGTTTTCGTGATAAAAAGAATGGGGGCGGAGGTTTGATTGCCGAAGATGTAAGCAACAATACTGATCAGGATTACCATGACGGCACTAACAATAAAGATGAAAAGAACCAGTTTTCCGAGAGCGTCGGCCGCTTTTACCTGGGCGGATGTAAACTCATCCATATAGGCGCCTGCAGCAAAAACCCAGTCATAATCTTCAAAATAAATACAAGCTGCTATTTTTTGTCTGGCGACTGTTTCGCCTTCATTTTTCCAGGTGTAATAGTTAAAATAGACGTTACCGTCACCGGCTTTTTTAGCACCACTGATCTGGTCCTGGGCAAAGTAGTTACCATCGTTGTCTTTTGATTGCCAGATGTTCTTTCCAACGGTAGTGGCAACTTTGTGTATGATCAATTTTCCTCTATCATCTCCTGATGCAGGCATAGCATATACATAACCCTCTTTACCCACGCTTATGTCATGGATAGCATCGAATAGATGCGAATTCAATTCCTTGCTACCGGTAAGAGCATAGTTTTCCTTTGCCATTCCATAGGCATCCTGAGCAGCTTGGGCTAAATTCGCCTTCGCAAGGATCTCAATCTCATCAGAAATCAAATCGTTTACACTGGCTTTTTGCACAAAGGTGAGAATGATGACTAAAATAAGTGGAATAACTGCAGCAGCAAGCATGAAAGAAATAATGCGAGCTTTGAATGACAACTTCATTGTACCCTCCTGAAAGTAGTTCAAACTCCAGCTAAAGGCGATCGGACGCTGGAGAACGAATTATATTTTTCAATTGTTTTGCAAAACACGGTACCAATGTTTTTTGTTGTCAGTACAATGAAACCAGAATTCAACTATTGGTACAAAAACAGGGATTCAAGTTGATTAGGATGAAAACAATCTTATTCGGACAATACAAAGACTCTGCAACAAAGAAAAAGAACTAGCTAATAGATAACTGCTACTACCTCAGAAATCCCGGACCACTCACTGAAGAAATAGTTCAACTTATTAGTATCCAAAATCTAATATGAACAAAATCTGATAGAAATAGAATATTTATAAATATCTGCCAAAGAGAGTAAAAATAGTATTAGCAAGTCGTTGTAATTATTACGGTTTTACGCCTCTTTAAGGCTGGGTAAATGATAAGAATACCCAAGAAGAATGTTTGTTTGCTAGTGAGAAAGAACAGTAAAAAACTATTAATCGAATGTTGAAATCGTGAAATAAAAGGTGGATCAACATTCGATTAATAAGAATCAGAATTCGAATGATCTAGAATCCGGCAAAATCGACATCATCCAGTTTTATCTTTTCTGAAGCGTCGGGGATTCTCTCAAAGGATGTTAGAGAGCCTCCTATCATCCTCGTCGATCCCATTGTGGCACCACTCAGAGCGCGAGAAGAATCTGAATTTGTCAGTTTGAATCTGGCAACCATTTCACTCAAGTTCGCGGCTTGACCAGATAGTTCTTCTGCAGCGGCAGCACTCTCTTCAGCATTTGCTGTATTTCCCTGCGTTACCTGATCAATCTGGCCCAATGCTTCGCTGATCTCACCCACAGCATTACTTTGTTCCCGTGAAGCACTGCTGATTTCGTTCACGAGGTCTGTTACCTTTGTGATGCCTGTGACGATCTCGTCTAGAGCGGTAGCTGTTTCATCGGCTATTTTGGTACCGTTTTCAACGCTACCAACTGACCCCTCGATCAACTCTGTCGTTTCTTTTGCTGCTTTTGCACTCCTTTGGGCAAGGTTCCGTACCTCTTCTGCAACAACGGCAAATCCTTTTCCGTGCACTCCTGCGCGAGCAGCTTCAACGGCAGCATTCAGGGCAAGTAGGTTTGTCTGGAAAGCGATTTCATCAATGACCTTGATAATCTTCTCAATTTCTGAACTTGAACTGTGGATTTCGTTCATCGCATTCAGCATTTGCTGCATACTGTTGTTACCTGTGTCCGCTGAATCACGAGCTGAACCGGCAAGTTGGCTAGCTTGATGGGCATTGTCTGCGTTAAGTTTTGTCTGGCCACCAACTTCTGTCAGTGAGGAAGAGACCTCTTCAAGCGAACTGGCTTGTTCTGTTGCACCCTGAGATAGGGATTGACTTGCACTACTGACCTGTTCTGCACCACTGTTCACCTGATCAGTTGCAACCTTCACCTGTCCAAGGATGTCGTTGAGACGGTCCAGTGTAAGGTTCAGTGCATTGGCTATACCAGAGAATGATTCAAAGACTTCCTGCGTGTCTTCATCAGCGTCAGAAACATTGTAGTGAACGGTTAAGTCACCTTGTGACATATGTTCTAAAGCGGAGGAAAGTTTCTCAACTTCATCGGATTGGAATGCATTCACTTTAACGGCTTTTCTTTCAGCGATCTTGATGTCAGTCTGATCCATAACGACTTCAAGGGAACCGTTTACATTTCCATGTCTGTCAAAAATCGGCACACCGGTATATTTAATTTCGAGATCTAGACCACGGGGGTGGGCATCTGTTTCCTGTGTAGCCATTGACTTTGTATCCATCGCCATGTGGCAGGCACAATCATTGGTTTTACAGTGTGATGTTTTGAAGTTGTCGTAGCATTTTTTGTTTATTAATTCAGAGGCACTATTCTTACCAAGGAGTTCTGTTCCAAACTTATTCATGTACTGGATGCTGAAGTCATTGTCGACTATCATCACTGGTGTTGGAACGGAATCGAGGTGCCCTACGAGTGTACCAATAACTTCATTCATTCCGTTCATAATTTCAGCAAAATCACCGTTGAAAGCACTAGCATCCGCGCGTTGATCCAAACGACCTTTGATGGCGTTTTCAACAATGTCATTAATCTGTGCTGACATATTCTGAAGTGTTTCTCGGACGTTGACCAACGCATTTCCGAGGATGTCTTCATCTGAAGCAGTGTTTATTTCAATGCCTAAATTACCTTGTGAAACTTGATAGGTGATTTCTGCGTATGACTGCAAATACTCAACCATACCGGTCATAGCAGTACTGATATCCCCAATTTCATCAGTTCGTTCACCGTACTTATCAAACTGGTTAGTATCCACACCTTCGAGTTTAGCATCACCCTTTGTTAGACGAGCAATTACATCAGTTATAAAAATAATGGGAGCGGCGGTTTTACTTCCGAAAAGGTAGGCGATAACTGCAACGATGGCTGCCATAACCAAACCACCAATCACAATCATAAAGACTAGTTTGTTCAGGGCTTTTTCCGTTTTTACCTGTGCAGCAGTAAATTCATCCATGTAGGCGCCTGCACATAGAACCAAGTCAAATTCTTCATTATAGGTACAAGCCGCTATCTTTTGCCTGGCTTGAGTTTCACCTTCATTTTTCCACGTATAGTAGTTGTAGTATACATTTCCATCGCCAGCTTTTTTTGCGCCCGCGATCTGATCCTGGGCAAAATAATTACCATCACTATCTTCGGATAACCACAAGCTCTTTCCCACAGATGCATCCACTTTATGAACAACTAGAACGCCTCTTTCATCTCCGCTTGCCTTCATGGCATACACATAGCCTTCTTTACCAACCTTGATATTCCTGATAGCCTTAAAGAGGCCGTCAGCCATGGTTGTAGATTCTGTAAATGTGAAGGCTTCTTCCGCCATTTCGTATGCATCCTGGGCAGCTTGGGCGAGATTCGATTTTGCAAGCACGTCGACTTCAGTCTGGATTAATTCATTGACAGTTGATTTTTCGACGGTTGTTAATACAATGACAAATACTAAGGGGATGATGGCTGCAGCCAACATAAACGAGATGATTCGTGCTTTAAACGATAACTTCATTTTGTCCTCCCAGTGTAGATACTCCGAAGCAAGTATCATTATTCTTCAAAAAGACCTTAACAAATGATTGTTTTCGGCTGTTTAAATTGAATCCCGGTTGGGCTTTATAATTTGTCTGGATTGGGATCATTTTTTGTGTTAAGGTTGTTATTATGATCATTTTGATCTTGAATATCTTTTGCTTTATTTGCATCTCTCTGACTATCTACTGCATTTTGACGGTGTTCTTCTAACTCTTTTTCGATGTTTCCAAGAGTGTCCATCATTGTTGCCAGGCTGATTGGTTTTGCCAAAAGCGCCCAGGCTCTATTGTTGATCGCAGCCATTGCGGTTTTTGCGTCACCGTAACCTGTGATGAGAATGACTCTCGCTGCAGGATCAAACTCGCGAAGTGAACCAAGAAGATCTATACCACTCATGCCCGGCATCTTAACGTCACTTATAACAACGTCGTGAGGCCATTCCTTGTAGGTAGCCAATGCATCAAAAGGATCAGATAGTGTTGTGATATCGTGACCTCCCCGTCGAATGGCATTTGCCAGACTCTGAACGTTTATAGGCTCATCGTCAACGAGTAGGATACGCATAGTGTTTTTCCAGGGATAGATTGTGTCATTTTCTCATAAATGATTACAATCGTTGTGCCAGTAATAAAAAATGACTCTCAGTTATCATATCGTAACGCTTAAATATATTATTAATAATCTCTTACATGCCAAATAAATATGGTATTCAGTAGCAGGGGGTGCTTAATATTGCGGATTTTTCTACAATGGTTGGCGAAATATCTACAATTGATGAATTTCCAACAAAGTAACCGGGAGGTGCATTTTTCTAAAATTTTCAGAATTAGAAGAAATAATTTGATATATATTCTTAGATATCCAAAAAATAAAAAGGAATTGATTATGAACAAGAAAGTAATGATCATCGAAGATCAGGAAGATCTACTGGAAATCATTGCTGATTCAATCAAGGACTTCGGTTACGATGTTGAAAAGGCAACATCAGCTGAAATGGCCTTTGAAATCATTGAAAAAGAACGAATCAAGGTACAACTCGTTGACCTTCAACTTCCGGGGATGTCAGGGATTGAATACTGCCGAAAGATCAGGGAAGATGATAGCATTTCTGTGATGTATGCCATGACAGGTTTTGCATCCGTATTTCACTTGATGGAATGCAGGCAAGTGGGCTTTGATGATTATTTTATTAAACCGGTAAAATTGGAATTGCTAAAAAGGTCCCTTGATGACGCTTTTGAAAAATTGGGTCGATGGAAAAAGGGAAAATAGGACATAGAAAAAGGGGCTGAAATTCAGCCCCTTTTTTTTATATTCAGCTTCTTCAAAAATTAGAAGTTTTCAGGCTGTGCGAAATTTGTCTCAGAAAGGGTATAAGTTCCGTGGTAACGTGTGTCGATGTAATCAAAGTTAACTCTTACCCGTTCAACGCCATCAATGGACAGACTGGCATCGCCGCGACCATTTGACCGAATGTTAATGTCTGCAGTAACGTCAAGATCAATCGTATCAAAACTTCCGACCCTGCGGATGTTTGCAATCCCTGTCAGGGTGCCAAGAAGAAGTGGATTGTCCAAACGGCTGGACATTTCATCAATATTCAAATATAGCTGGGATGAAAAAACAGCCGGACTCGTGATGAAGTTGCCACCGCCACCTGCTGTGGCAAAGACAAGAGTAACATCTCCAGCGTTGGCACCACCAAGAAGAAGACTCTTGTTGGTATATTCGTTCTGATAAGCCAGACCAACAATATGGCTGACATGGGTATTACCTTCCTGAGTCATTTCCGAATAGAGAGTTCCATATTCAACCAAAGAAGGATCTGCGACCGCATCATCTTCAATACCATAATTAAATCTTACAATATTGTATTCGGCATCTTGAACAGTATGAACAAACCATTCTGGACCGATAAGATCAAAAATTGTCTGAACGGTATCGCCAGGTTGTGAGACAAGATTCGTCTCGCTCAGTAAATCCCAACCGGGAGGAACAGATTCGCTGAATGGAACGGCTGAGGCATTGATATCAAGATAACCTTTGGCGGCATTTGTATCATCGTACCAACGGTTCATCGTGCTGAGCAACAGGACCAGATAATCCTGATCAGTTACATAATCCTCAAGAGAAAAAAGTTCTTCAGGGTCAAAATCTTCGGGATCATTACAGCTTGTCATCAATGAAAGAATCATCATGAGAGCTAGTAGGGAAACTACAGGAACACGTTTCCAATTCGTCAAAAACATGGTCAACTCCACCTGGCTGAATTGTCAATCACACTGTTGAGACGTCTTTAGATACACTCCAGTCTTATTAATATAGAAGAAAGCAATGTCAAACACAACTTTAGTAAAACCGGAATAAAAAAGAACGAAAACCGTTCTATACACTGTAAATATAATAGTAAAGACGGAAGAAAAAACTAAATCTCCGAGTCAAAATCAGAGAATTTTTTACATCGAGAACTTTTTCCTCTCCCCGGGGGGAACAAGAGCCTTTGCTTGAGATTCGGGTAACTTGAAGTTATTTTGAATAGTGAAAGAACTCGTTTAGAAATCATTTAGAGGAGCATACAATGTCAGGGAAAAAGTTTTTAATGGTTTGTGTGATGATTGGGCTACTTCCTATTCTCGCATTTTCACAGACTACTTTTACACTTGAAGTTGAAGAAACCGAAGCTACAATAGAAACTGCTGAATTGTATGCATTTCATTGCGTTTTGACAAACAGTACCGATTCAGAGCAGACTTATGAGTTTCTGAAATATGACGATGATCTTCCCGAGGGTTGGCAGGGAACCATGTGCACAATGGATGGATGTTTCCCGGCATTTGTCGATTCGACAACCATTACCATGGGTGCCGGGGTCGTCGATGATCTCGTTAGCATGGATATCGTTGCAACTACTGATGGCACAGGAAGTATGATCATTGTAATCAGAAACCTGAACCAGCAGGATGATTCTGTTAGCACTGAATTTACTCTTCACGTTGGAGAAAGTTCAGTGGATGAGGAGAACCTCAATCCAAACAGCTTCTCCTTAGCTCCCGTTTACCCGAATCCTTTCAACTCAACAGCACGCATCTCCTACAGCCTTCCGGTTGCAGGACAGGCCAATATCGCAGTGTTTGACATGCAGGGTAGAGAGGTTCAATCACTGGTGAACGGTTTTGTAAATGCAGGACGTCAAGAGATTATCTGGCACGCTGACGAAATCGTTGCAAGTGGTACTTATTTCATCCGTCTCCAGGCCGATGGAAGAAGTATGATGACAAGAGCGACTCTGCTTCGTTAGATTTGAATCGTCCACTCTTTTAGCTTAAAATAGAGCCGGTGGCTTTTGCTGCCGGCTTTTTTATCTCTAAAAGGTATAAAACGTGAGCATAGTAGTACTAAATAACATAAAAAAAGGTTTTGGTGCACAGGATGTAATTTCATCCTGTTCAGCAGACATTAATCGCGGCAACCCCATTGGTCTTGTTGGCAGAAATGGTGCCGGAAAAACCACTCTGCTTAAAATGATCGCCGGATCAGAAAAGCCCAATGACGGACATATCTCCTTCAGTCCCGGAATCAAAATCGGTTATCTACAGCAGGACCCGCAATATCCAGAAGGAAGAACTCTCTATGAGGAAGTCAGAGAGGGAATCGCTGCACTGGACGAGCTGGAAAATGAACTCAGGGATCTGGAAGTACAACTTGCCGATCCTCTAATTCAGCAACATGAGAGTAATTACCAGAAACTTTTAGACCGTTACTCGAATACGCAGGATAAATATGATCAACGGGATGGTTGGCGTGCTGACGCCAGAGTTGAGGCGATTCTAAATGGATTAAAAGTTCCAGATGAAGATTGGAATCGCGATCTCTCTACCTTTTCCGGTGGAGAAAGAAATATCATCGGGCTGGCACGACTTCTCGTTCAAGACCCCGATTTAATGCTCCTTGATGAACCGGGAAACCACCTCGATTTTGAAGGACTGGATTGGCTGGAAAATGAACTGAAACGGTTTAAAGGTGCCATACTACTGGTCAGTCATAACCGCTATCTGCTCGATAGTGTCTGCCGTTCCATTTGGGAAATTGAAGGCGGTGAAGTTGAAAAATATGCCGGAAACTATTCTGCCTATAGAGCTGAAAAACTTCTCCGAATGGAAAAAGCGGAGGCGATGCAAAAAAGGCAAGACCGCGAAAAAGAAAGATTGATGTTCCAGATTCAGCGTCTGAAAAGCTGGGCTAGTGTCTACGACAATCCAAAGCTCGCCAGGACAGCCAAACGTTTTGAACGCCGTATTGAAAAGATGGAAACGCCAAACGGGCCACGTGAGGATAAAAGAAAAATCGGGCTGACCCTTGGGACAGGGAAAACAAGGGGTAATATTGCCCTTGATGTTATAAAATATTCGAAACAGTTCGATAAAAATGATCCGTTATTCACAAACGTCAGTTTTGGGATAAGACAAGGGGAGAGGGTTGCGCTGGTCGGGCCAAACGGTACAGGCAAAAGTACCCTCCTGAAAGATGTCTACTACGATGGCCGATGGGAGAATGAAATCCTCCGAGTCGGAAAGGCGATGAAAATTGGCTATCTATCTCAAATGGGTGAGGAATTAAACAGGGATAACGACCTTGTAACGGAATTAATGAGACTGGCTGACTTGCGCCGAAATGAGGCAGAATCACTCCTGTACCGTTTCCTCTTCAGGAGAGATGATCACACAAAACCGGTGTCAGTGCTTTCAGGCGGTGAACGGGTACGACTACAGCTAGCGGCACTAATGGCGGGTGGAGCAAACTTCCTGCTACTGGATGAACCGACAAATCACCTCGATATCTACAGCCGTGAGGCTGTCGAAGATGCATTGGAAGAATATGCAGGAACGATAATGGTCGTCAGCCATGACCGTTACTTCCTCGACAAGATTGCACGTCGGATCGTATATGTTCAAACGCCAAAGATTGAACCTTTTGAGGGTAATTTCTCTGAATTCTGGGAGAGCTGGCGCGATCAGAAACTCCTTAAAGAGATGGAAAAAGAGGAAATCCTTAAGAAGGAGAAGGCCAACGAAGAGCAGTCCCTGAAAAATAAGCAGAAGAAAATAAAATTTAACGCCAAACGGTTTGTTTTCCTTGAAGAAGAGATTCATCGACTTGAAGCACAAATTGAACGGCTGAACGAGGAAATAGAAAAGGAAGTGGAAAAAGGCAATAAAAAACGTGAAATGATAAAAAAGGATAAGCGGGATAAAAACCAATCAGAACTTGAAATTATCTATGACGAGTGGTTTATCATGGGCGATAAAAAGAAAAGTTTATAGGAGTATTGTTTTTTAAGAATTGCCTCTCGGAAGCACGGGAAAGTATTCGAGAGTGATAATATCCTCTCTATCTTTAATAAGGCTAACGGCTTCAGAGAAAAGACTACTATTTCAGGGAGACGGTATGGATAAGGGTTCTGTTCTGATAGTTGAAGATGAATCAATTGTTGCACTCGATCTGGAAACCACCCTCACTGACCTCGGATTTACAACCGTTGGTATTGCCGACGAAGCGGACTCTGCGCTCGATCTCGCAGGCGGAAAACTCCCTGATGTCACCCTAATGGATATCCATCTAAAGGGTTCAAGGGACGGTATCGAGATTGCCCATGACCTCTATAATCGTTTCAAAATCCCCACGGTATTTCTGACAGCTCACTCAGATAGAGAAATTCTGGATAGAGCCCTCGATGTATCTCCTTACGGTTATCTGCTGAAACCATATCGAAAAGAAGAACTTGCAATAACCCTTGAATCAACGATAAAAAGAAGCGGTGTCGATAAGGCGATTAGAATCAGTATGCGTCTTATTAAAACGGCTATCGAAAATATGGTCGAGGGTATCATTATCGCTGACTCCAAAGGTGTGATTTCATACGTCAATAGTCATGCTATAAGCATGTTGCGGCTGGAGCAGGAAAAGATTATTGGAACCACCATTGACAGCATCCTTGTGTTGCAAAGTAAAACTGCCGATGGTGATACAGTTAATTTTGGAAAGCAGGATTGTGGTAGAGCGAAGCCCCTTGATAGAAACAACGGTTGCCTGACCTTTGTTTCAAGTCCCATCCTTGAAAACGATATACACATGGGGACGGTTTTTACCATCAGTTATGGCGATGCCGACAGCGAATTGGATTGCGATTGTAATACGGTTGACAATTCAGAGGGGATAGAGATTTGTGCATCATGCAATTGTATCCGCGATGAAGGCCGTTGGAACGATCTGGATTCTTATCTCAATGAAGTCCTCAACAGGGGAATTAACCGAACCCTCTGTGAAAATTGTGTCCCGAAGTTTTTCCCCGACCAAAGTGGGCTCCAGGCAATTTTCACCAAACATGATCCCGAAGAATAGAGTAACTATCTTAATATGTCATCATAAATAGCTGGTCATTTCCGACCAGCTATTTGTGTTTTGTTGGGTAATACTGGGAGAATTTCAACTCAAATAATCTATATTGTGTGAGTATTCGTGGCAAAATCAGAGAGATTCTAATATGCGCTTCCAACTTTTTCTTGTAGCCTTTCTAGGTTTAATCGTGTCTTCAAACGCCCAACCACCAGATACACTTTGGACCAGGTTATATGGAAATGATGGTCGTGATCGAGCTAACTATGTATTACCAACAGAAGACAACGGTTTTATAGTAACAGGTGAAGCATTTAAAACTGAAAATAATGATAGTGACCTATACTTGATAAAAGTGGATGGAAATGGGGTTGAAGAGTGGCGAAGGTTTTATGGTGGTGATAGAGATGATGTTGGAGAATCCGTTGTTCAGATATCCAACGATGATTTTGTTGTTCTGGGACGTACTGAATCGTTTGGTAATGGTGGAAAAGATTTTTGGCTTTTAAAAGTATCATCTGAAGGGGAGGAAGAATGGAACTATACTTATGGTGGATCTGGGAGTGATCATGCAGCAGTTATAAGAAAAACAAATGATAACGGTTTTGTTCTCGTTGGTCGTACAAATTCATTTGGTTCAGGCGGAAGTGATGTTTGGTTATTAAAAATTGACGAACAAGGAAACGAAATATGGAATCAGACCTATGGTGGGTCCGATGGTGAATATGGATATGATGTTCAACAAACTACTGATGGGGGATATATAATAACTGGATATTCTTCTGATTCACATGGCAACTGGGATTTATTACTTATAAAAACAGATATAAGTGGAGGAGAAGAATGGATGCGTGAATATGGTGGAATATTGCGAGAGACTGGCGGAGGTGTTCTACAGACTCCTGATCAAGGATTCATCGTTGCTGGTATAAATGAATCAATTGATCCTGGAAATATGAATTGGTGGTTGTTAAAAACTGATTCTTTCGGTGAAGTGGTATGGGAAAGGACTTATGGAGGTTCCAACTTTGATATTTGCGCATGTATTGATGCCACCCAGGATGGAGGTTATATCCTCGGCGGCTGGACTCCATCGTTTGGTGCTGGATCAGTGGATATCTGGATTGTAAAAACTGATTCTCTGGGAAATGAAGTGTGGAACCAAACCTTTGGAGGTCCTTGGTCTGATGGCTCATATTCAGTAAAACAGACAATTGATGGAGGATACATAATTGCAGGTGATTATAGTCCTACATCTGAGATGTATGATCAGGATTTATGGTTGATCCGATTAGGAAGTGAAAGTGGGATTATAGAACCACAAGCGACTACACCGTCGGAATTTCAAATAGAAAGTATCTATCCGAACCCCTTTAATGCACAGACTACAATCACAGTCAACTTACCAGAGACTTCCATCTTGAGGTTGTCAGTTCACAATCTCCTGGGGCAGGAAGTGGACGTTATAACTCATGGCAAACACCTCGCAGGAACCATCCAATTTAATCTAGATGCCAACAATCTACCCAGCGGCATCTACTTTATCCATGCACAAGTGGATGGTCAATACAGCCAAGGGAAAAAATTTATGTTGTTGAAGTAAGGACACATATCCTGATTGGTAATATTTGAGATTGTAGAATAAAAAAAGCTGCCCCAATGTACTGGGACAGCCCTCAAACTTTTTATCGCCGATTTATCTAGCAACCGCAGCCACCGCCATCGCAGCCACAATCATCATCATCGCAACCACCGCCGCCACCTCCGCAGCCGCCACCACCACTACCACAACCACAGCCACCGCTGTGACCTTGGGATGGGTACTGAGCGCGTCCGGCAACGATATCTTGAGCTAACGGAAGTCTATCAACAACGTCACCACTAACAATACCGGTGTTACCAAGTTGCTGTACCGCGAGATTGCCGGCAAGACCGTGTATCGTTACAGCAGCAACACAAGCGTCCAGACCATTAAGGCCTTGTGCCATCAGTCCGGCGATCACACCTGTAAGCACATCACCCATTCCGGCAGTAGCCATTCCAGGATTCCCGGCCAGCACGGCATAAACAGGACCGTTGGGAACGCCGATTAACGTTGGAACACCCTTAAGCAACAGGGTAACATTCCATTTCGTAGCATATTTATTTACCAGTTCAACACGGTTTTTAGCAATTTCTTCGCTGGTTAAGCCGGTCAATCTTGCAAACTCACCCACGTGAGGAGTCAAAACAATTTCTGGGTTCAGTTTTTCCAGCAGTTCAGGCATTTGGGATAGCGCATTCAGACCGTCAGCATCAATAACCGTTGGTAACGGTAGATCAAGTGCATGTTCCTGAAACCATTTAACGGTTTCGGGATTAAGAGAAAGTCCGGGTCCAATCACTTCAACGTCCGCCCATTTGCGAGCTTCGTCGATGGTCGTTTCAGCTTCAGGTGAAATGGAACCTTCCTCAGTATTGGCAACTGGAATCGTCATGATTTCGCTGTTTTTCCCGGCGAGAGTAGCCTGAGCATCTTTTGCTGTGGCGACTTTAACTAATCCCGCTCCACTGCGTAGGCAAGCCAGGCTGGCCAGTTCGGCTGCACCGGTCATACCAACTGATCCGGCAACGACAAGAACCTTACCTGCGTCGCCCTTATGAGCGTCCATCGAACGCTGGGGAAGCATTTCGTAAACATCGTTTGCTTCGGCGAGGTAAAGAGGTGCTTCCAACTCTGCGAGATATTTGGGTGGAATCTGAATGTCGACACGGCTGATACGACCCGCGTGTTCCAGTCCGGGAGAAATCAGGTGACCAACTTTAATCTCACCAAAGGTTGCTGTGATGTCTGCCCTGACTGCGGGGCCTTCGGCGTAACCTGTAGCCGCATTGATTCCGGATGGAATGTCAACACTGACAACGGGAACCTGAATGTCGTTAACTATTTTAATACCATCGGCAATAATTCCTTTGGCAGGACCGGAGATTCCTGTTCCTAGTAGAGCGTCAATGACGACATCAGCCATGGGAATATTTTCGAGGTCAGCTTTTTCTTTGACTTCGACAATTTTTCCGCCGAGGTTTTCAAAAATGGTCATATTGGTGAGCGCATCGCCTTGAATCTTTTTGCGATCGGCGAGAAGGTAAACGATAGCGTCAGCTTCAGCATTCAGGAAACGGCGGGCGACTGCAAAACCGTCACCACCATTGTTTCCACTGCCGCAGAAAACTAGTGCACGTGATCCATCAACATGCCCCCCAAGGATTCTCTCGACTTCCAGCATGACACCGCGGCTTGCCAGTTCCATCAGGATAATACCGGGGAGACCGGCTTCGTTTATCGTCCTGCTGTCAAGTAAGCGCATCTGTTCCGGGGATATTATTGCACGCATAATCTATTCCTTATCTATAAAATGTATTTACGCCAAAAAATGTTTGACAAACTTAAGCCTATTTTTGCTGTAAATCTAGAGCAAAAAGTTCAGAGCGTCTAACAAATAAAGTTTAGGACATTAACACATCTGCGGCAAGAGAAAACGAGGTCCCTGGAGTTGTGGAATAAAATGAACAAAATCGTTGGCAGCGACTTTGAAGGGAAAGGAACTATCTCTATCTTCAATTTCCATGACAAATAAAAGCGATAAGAAAGATTTTGTGGTTCTGGGTTTTGATCCGGGATCGCAGGTAACTGGATGGGGCGTAATCAGGAATGGAAGCTCACCATCAATGGAGGGTGTTGGTGTCATAAAACCCCCTTCTGGTGAATCCATAGAGATCCGTCTGGAGAAAATCTATTCCGAAGCAAAGAAGTTGATTAAAAAATACAAACCCGACATTGTGGTTGTGGAAAATCCATTTGTCGGCAAGAGTGCTTCAAGTGCCCTGGTATTGGGTCAGGCTAGAGGGGTGATACTCCTTGCGGCGACCCGTAGCGGTTTGGAGGTCGCCAGTTATGCACCTCGTGCCATCAAGTCTTCAGTAGCTGGTAACGGAAACGCCAGTAAAGAGCAAGTACAGTTTATGGTTCAGAAACTGCTCTATCTAAAAGAAGCACCGACACCTCTGGATGCAAGCGATGCACTTGCAGTCGCCATGTGCCACATCCATCGTTCAAAAAGAACGGCAACAGTAGACTCAAAAGGGCCGAATATTTCACGGCTAGCCAGCAACCCAAAAGATATAGAAGCAATTATGAAATGGAAAAAAGGGAAAAATTGAGGATATAAATGATCGACAGGGTAAGCGGGACGATAATTGAAAAAGATCCGACTCATGTCGTAGTGTCAGTGGGAGGAATAGGACTTCACCTTTCCATCAGCCTCCAGACATTCGAGAGAATCGGTATCAGCAAAGAGGTCACCCTATTTACATATCTCAATGTACGAGAAGATCTTTTGCAATTATTTGGCTTTGCCGAACGGGAAGAGCGTGAAGCGTTCAAAATGCTAATTAGCGTGAACGGGGTCGGTCCTCGTGTGGGGCAGGCAATACTATCTTCGCTATCCGTCTCAAATCTTCGCGACGCAGTGGTTGCCGGTGATTTTAAAAGGTTAACCGTTGCACCGGGTGTTGGGAAAAAACTTGCCGAACGTATGGTTGTAGAACTTAGAGATAAATTTGGAGCAGTCGAGGTCGGTGATATCAGCGAACCGGGGTATTCAGGTGATTCAGGTGTTGTCTACGAAGCCGCATCAGCTTTAATGGCTTTGGGACACAGTCAGGGACAGGCGGAGAAGTTGATAAGTCGGGCAGCGAAAAAAGTAGACGGCGAATTGACAGTTGAAAGCCTTCTCAAACTCGCGTTAAGGAACGGTTGAGAGGACAAAATAAAGGCATATTGACTCGTAGAGGCTGAAGGAAGATCAGAGAAAGAATCTCGGTCTTTATTGAGCAAAACGCTGAAATGACTTGAACACACCTTTCAAGAGATTTATGTTAAATAAGTGTTTGTGATGTATATCACCGAAACTTGCAGAGGGTTACGACCAGAAGTATATTATATGATGCCTTAGCATTTGGTCTTTTGAGGGAAGACTGGATGCGATATACAATGGATGAGGGGTATACGCTTTGTACGGTTTCCATGGATATACACAATTCAGGAACACAGAAGAACCTTCTATTGGGACAATCAGTACACGCAAGAAGGTCATTCTAGTTCCATCAGAAAAGAGCCGGCCGGTCAATTTCTGACGTTTTATTGTATGATAAAACGTACGAGGAATTGGTGGGCTTTTTTTCGATTGTGTAATTCCATTAGTGAAACTGTTCGCAATCCCATTTAATTCATTAATTCAATTCAGAGTAGCTGTGCTATAAGAGTGCAGTAAACGCCATCGTTTCAGGAGGCATGGTCAATGTCAGATTTCGACAAGATTGTCGTTCCGGAAAATGGACAGCCAATTGTCGTTAAAGACAACAAGCTGGAGATCCCGGACAACCCCATTATTCCTTTTATTGAAGGTGATGGTATAGGCCGAGACATTTGGAAAGCATCGGAAAGAGTTTTTGATGCAGCAGTGGAAAAGGCTTATGGCGGTAAGAAAAAGATTGCCTGGTGCGAAGTTTATGCCGGAGAAAAAGCTGTTGAAGTATATGGCGACAATACATGGATGCCGGAAGAGACTTTCGATGCCATCCGTAAGTATATCATCGCCATTAAAGGCCCCCTTACAACTCCAGTAGGTGGTGGTTTCAGAAGCCTCAACGTTACACTCAGGCAAGTTTTGAACCTCTACGCCTGTGTCCGCCCGACAAAACACTTTGAAGGTGTCCCCAGTCCCTCAAGAAAAGCGCACGAAATGGATATGATTATTTTCCGTGAAAACACGGAAGATGTCTACTCCGGCGTTGAATTTGAAAGCATGTCCGTTGAAGCAAAACGTTTAATCAAATTGCTCAAGGACGAATACGATAAACATCAGATTCGTGATGATTCCGGTATCGGTATCAAACCGATCAGCCCAACCGGTACAAAGCAGTTGGCAAGAAAAGCCTTCCAATGGGCGATTGACAAAAAACTTCCTTCAGTAACCTTCATGCACAAAGGTAATATCATGAAGTTTACCGAAGGCGCATTCAAAGACTGGTGCTATGAAACAGCAGTTGAAGAATACCGCGATTATGTCATTACAGAAGCTGAACTCTGGGATGAAACAGTTGCCGAAGATGGTGTAACACCCATCGAAGCACCTGGAAAATTTGCTGACCTTCGTGGCGGCAAACCAGCTGGTGATCCCAACGGTCGCATTGTTGTCAAGGATCGTATTGCTGACAGTATGTTCCAGCAGATTCAGACACGCCCGGCGGAGTATTCAGTCGTCGTGACGCCAAACCTCAATGGTGATTACCTGTCAGATGCAGGTGCAGCCATGGTTGGTGGTCTTGGTTTGGCTGCCGGTGCAAACATTGGCGATCACATCGGTCTGTTTGAAGCGACACACGGAACAGCACCGAAGTACGCGGATAAAAATGTTATTAATCCTTCCTCTGTCATTCTTTCAGGTTGCATGATGTTTGACTACATGGGTTGGGATGAAGTTGCGGAGATGATCCGCAATGCAGTTGAAAAAACAATCACGCAGAAACGTGTGACGTACGATCTTGAGCGTCTGATGGAAGGCGCAACCAAGTTAAGTACTTCAGAATATGCTTCTGCCATTATTGAAAATATGGGATGAACGAGTAATTTGTGCGCCCCGTCCAAACGGGACAGGGCGCATTGATTTACTGATGAAGTTGCCGGGTGTTAGAAATGGTAAGGCTTGGCATCTCTCATAACTGTTCACCCAAGAAGATTACGGAGGTTGTTTATGCGGGGCGTAAGCGTTCGGACATGGTTCGGAGCCGTACTCGCGCTTTGCATGTTGCTGCCGGGTTTAGCGTTCGCGCAAACAGGTAAAATTGTCGGTGTTGTACTCGACAATGAAACCGGAGAACCCATCATTGGTGCCAATATTGTTGTCGAAGGCACGAGTCGTGGTGCAGCAACAGGCCTGGACGGGGATTTTGTAATTGTGGCTATGCAGCCAGGGACCTATCAGGTAAAAGCCAGTGCGGTTGGTTATTCAGCTGTTACGATGGCTGATGTAGTCATCAGCATTGACCTGACGTCGAACCTGGAGTTCAAGCTTTCATCATCGGCCATCCAAATGGAAGAGGTCGTTATTGTCTACAAAAAACCGGTGGTTGATATTGGTGTTTCATCCAAGGTTGAACGCTACGATGCTGGCGACCTGAAGATGATGGCATCTGATGATGTCAATGACGCACTTATCACAACTCCTGGTTTTAAGATTGACGATGAAGGTAAAATTCACATTCGTGGTGGTCGTGACACTGAAGCTCGCTTCATGGTTGATGGTATCGATACCCGTGACCCGATTACCGGTGAATCATTACCCTTGAACCTCTCATCTGTTAACATTCAGGAAATCCAGATTCTGACCGGTGGTATGTCAGCAGAATACGGGCAGGCGATGTCCGGTTTTGTTACCATTACTACTCCGGAAGGTGCACCGGATTCCTATAACGGTACTGTCATGTGGCAGACTGATATGTTCTCTGATGAGTGGTCCTTTGATGAAGACCAGGTGGATGCTGCCTTAGGTGGTCCGCTTCCTTTCACAAAAGGATTGATCGGCAAAAACCCGATAACCTTCTACCTCACCTTTAACGGTAATGTCACAAATACCCATGCGTACCTGGGTGGTGATTATGAGAACGAAGATTATATCGGTAGCGGCATCGATCTTCCTCGCCGTCAGTATAATGACTGGGGTGGCAGTGCAAAATTTGCTCTTGATCTGGGTCGCGGTAAAAAACTTTCCGCCTATTTCAGTGAAAGAACTGTAGTTCAGGATGCTCGTGCGTGGCTTTATAACTACAATATCGAGAACGTTCCTGAATTTTTTGATAAACGTTCCAGCTTTATCGTGGACTTCACTAACCAGGTTTCCGAAAAGACAGTGATCACAATGTCTGTCGGCCGTCGTGTTATCAATACGCGTCAGGAACCCCGTGGTAAGGAACCCGATGAGTTTACGTTAGAAGAAGAAATTGAATCCGGTACAAGAAATGCTGCAATCGCTAATGATATCAACGGTAACGGCCGTTGGGATCAAGACGTTGATGGCGACGGTGTTGTCCATAGTGACAGCGACGAGCTTTCTTTCGACCAGGATCAGAATAACTTCCTCGATGGTTATTACGATGCCAATGGCTCAGGTGTTTTCGAAGGTGGAAACGAAGGGTATGAAGACCTTAACCTGAACGGTCGCTGGGATCGTGGTGAAGACTGGATCGATCTTGACGGTGATGGCGTATACGACTACGCTGAAGCCTGGACCGATCGAACCGACCCCGTAACCGGCCAGAACAACATCGGCGTCTGGGACCCATGGGATCCTTTCGTTGATGCAAATGGCAACGGTGTGTGGGATCCGGCAGAACCGCAAGCTTCCGAGCAGGATATCAACGGAAATGGTCGCTGGGACGGTGAACGTTTCCAGGATGCCAACGGCGACGGTGTCTTCGATCGTTGGGAAAGCTTTGTCGATGCCAACGGTAACGGTGTCTGGGATTGGACTGACATCAACGGTAACGGTAGATGGGATAACGGCGAAGGTGAATCCTTCCAGGATATCAACGGTAACGGCGTACAGGATGATGGCGAGGGTTATGATGATAGTAACCTGAGTGGTGATATCGACCTGCCGGATCTTGTTGACAACCTCAATGAAGATATTCCAGAACCGTTCTATGATGGTGACATCTATTTCGATACTGGTGAGCCCTTCACGGATCTTCCTGATCCTATTGATGGTTCACTCAATGGTACTTGGGATCCGGGCGAGCCTTATGTCGACCTTCCGACTTCAAACTTTGGATTCGGTGCTTTCCAGTTTGGCGTTCCAACGCTGAATGGTCAGTATGATGGTCCCAACGGAACCTTCGACGAATACGAACTCTTCACCTATTTCACTGGTGATCAGCACAGTCCGGTTGGATACACTTATGACGCAAGCCTTCATGGAGAAGACTGGCTCAACACTCCAAGACTCGCAAATGGTATCCAGGGATATTATGGATACAACTCCTTGCATAGTACTTGGAACAACCGAACGCTGGACGATATAAACCCGAACGATGTTTCCGATAGAAGCACGTGGGTTTTTGATCCTCCAAACGGTGCGTATGACCGTGAAAAAGAGCAATATGTTGATTATAACGGTAACGGTGTATGGAACACTCAGGACCTTTTCCTGAATCCCGGAACCTGGGATGATGGCGCTGTCTGGTCAAAGAGCCGTACGGAAGAGTATTCTTTCAAGGCTTCATGGCAGAGTCAGGTACATAAGTTCCATGAAATGAAAGCCGGTACCGAGTTAAAATATTACATCATGTCACAGAAGTATATCGAACAACCTGATCAGATTTATACCGGTGCCGCAGAAACGGGTACAAGTGAAATCTATCCTGGTATTGGTTCCGTTCGTGACTTCTGGAAATACGAACCCATCGAAGGTGCTTTCTATGTGAAAGACAAGATGGAATTCGAAGGCTTGATTGTTGATGCTGGTCTTCGTACAGACTTTGTTATTCATGACCAAGGTGTTGTGGATGAACAGCAGAGACGTTTTGACGCCGGCGAACCGGGCGCTGTTCAAGCCCGTAAGTCTCGTACTCAGGTTGCCCCTCGCTTGGGTATCAGTCATCCGATTACAGAACGTTCAAAGTTGTATTTCAACTATGGACACTTCTATCAGCTGCCGTCATTTACATATTTCTATAAAGCAACGACAACGAACGTCAACGAAGGTACTGTCGGCAATCCGAACCTTAAGTATGAAAAGACAGTCACCTACGAACTTGGTGTTCACAACCAGTTGACAGATAATCTTTCCATACAGGTTGCCGGTTATTATCGCGACCTCTATGATCAGATATCTACGGTTGAAATTGTCGATAGTGGTGTTACCATTTACCGTTACATCAACCTTGACTATGGTCGTATGCGTGGTTTCGAAATGAAAATTGATAGGAGTTTTGCTGATCATTATCAATTCTCTTTCAACTATGACTTCTCTTATGCATACGGTAAGTCATCTGGCGTCCTCGATGAATTCGAAAATCGTGCATCCAACGTTCCAGTGAACTACGATGAGTATCCACTGGATTGGGATGAAACGCACCGAGTTACATTGAATACTGCTGTCAGTTATCGTAAGGGTGATTATCCGGTTCTCTTCGGATTCCGTCTTCCTGACTACTGGCTGCTTTCAGTGCAATGGCAATTCGGTTCAGGTCGTCCATACACACCGTCACAGTACACAACGGGTATGGATCCCAACCTGATTCTTGAAAACTCTGAAAGAATGCCCTGGACGGAAACCACAAACTTCCGTTTCGAAAAATACTTCGACGTTGGTGATTCCCGATGGATATTCGGTTTACAGGTCCACAACGTTTGGGATAAATTCAACGTTAACAGGCTGTATGAAGAAACAGGTTCACCGGATATAGCAATTCACCCGGAAAACCCGGCATACAACCCGTTCACTGACAGAGCTCAATACGACCTCAACCCCTGGAATTATAGTTCAGGTCGTCAAATCATGTTTAAAGTCGGAGTGGAGTTCTAAATGTTTGGAGGAAAGAACAACATGAAAAAACTTGGTCTCCTGACTTGGTTGATCATCTTCTCAAGTTTACTCCTCGGATTCTCCGGTTGTGGACTATTTGGTGATGACGACGATGATGACGACTCTACATCCATGACAGCGATAAGTGGCAATAGGACAACAGACCTCACAATCGGTGGTAGTCCTTATGTCATGCGGGGAGATGTCACCATTCCTGATGGCGCGAGCGTCACAATCGAAAGCGGTGTTGAAATCCTTGTTAAGGGTAACTTCGCGTTTAAGGTTGAAGGACAACTCGAAGCTGTCGGTATGGAAGACTCCTATATCACATTTACTTCCGGGCAATCAATGCCTGATCGTGGTGACTGGAAAGGTGTTTGGCTGGATAATGCCGATGATGGCACGATCCTCGAATACGTAAAGGTCGAGTACGCAAACAAATACAACCTGATAGATGATACAACTCGTACATATGACCATCCGGGTGAAGAAGGAAACGGAATCATTTACGACTTGCTGATGCGTGGTGCAATTACCGTTAAGGAATGTACACCTACCATCCGCCGCTGTATCATTGATAAGGGTGGTTACGATGGCATCCATGTTATCGGCGGCGTTGCTCCCGGTACAATGAGTGATGACACAGTTCGAATTGAATTCAATACGATTATTGGCAACGCTTTTAATGCCATTCGTGTCGAACCGAACTGGGTTGCATTCTGGGATGGCGAAGCGAATTCGATCCCATTCACAAGGATCAACAACAACATCCTTGTTGAAAATGATGATGCAGGTATTCGACTTCCAGACCGTATTGGCGCCCTCTATTCAGGTGGTTTGATCCCAACGATGTATTATAACAACATCTGGAACAACGTGTCTCTTGATTACGTTCCCGGTGAATTCAGCGTTGAATCAGATCATAGCACCGACATTCACAGAAATCCCTACTTCATCGATTTTGAAGGTGGTGATTACCATCTGCATCCATGTAGTGGAGTGATTGATGCGGCTAATCCAAACGATGGATCAGATCCCGATGGAACCGCGATGGATTTGGGTGCCTTACCAATCTATCAGAATGTCACTGACCTTTCGAAGGTTTTGAAAGGCAGTAAACTGGTTCTCAACGCCAACACTGATTATCACATCACTTGCGATAGCTATGTTGAAGAAGGTGATGTATTAACAGTCGGTGCAGGCGCAAGAATCTTCTTTGATGGTCCTTATAGCTTGATCGTTGAAGGAAATATTGAAGCAGATGGTACATCTTCAAATCCAATTCTCTTCACATCAGGGCTGGAAGAACCCGGGAGAGCGGATTGGCGTCAGATAGTTCTGGCCGGAGTTGATGACTCATCATTCCTTACGAATGTGATTATTGAGTACGGTTCGGTTGAGAATACATCCAAAGCCAATTTTGACACCCTTGGGGCTCTTAGCTTACTCGGCTGTTCACCATCCTTGGACAATATTACCATCCGTGACTCCTACTGGGCTGGCCTTTACTGCTCAAATGGTTCTGCACCTTCCATCAACAAATTGGAAATTGATGGTGCAAATACCGATGGTATTATTATGGATCTGAACTGTAGTCCTGTGATTACAGATCTGCTCATTCGCAATGTGAATCGTTACGGGATCATGTTGATGAACAATAGTTTCCCAACGATATCAAACGCTTTAATCTACAATGTCACCGTAAGCGGTCTGGTCGTTGATAGGTCAAGACCTACAATCGATCACCTTACTCTTTACGGTAAAAGTTCAGATGAAAGTGGATTCACAAACTTCATATACTATGCTGTGAGAAGTACTGATAATAGTACTCCGGTTGTCTTCACAAACTCCGTCTTGTCGGAATACAAAAGAGCCGGTATCGTAGCAGAAGTATCATCAAGAGCCGAACTTACTGACAGTAATATTTATACCTCGTATGAACCTGAATCTGATGAATTACCTCCTGTAAACTTCATAGAAGGTACAGTTGGTAGTGTGGTAACAACTGGATTAATCGAAACTGATCCGTTGTTTACCAATCCAGATGCTGGGAATTTCACTATTCCAGCTTCCAGTCCAGCGGCTGGTATGGGTGCCACGGGTTGGCCACTAGGCAGATAAGTAGATTCAGGAGAAGACCTTTATAGGTACGGGAAGGAAATATGCGGCAAATGAAACAACAACTGGCAAAAACAGGATTGGTCGTGCTCCTGATCCTCGGGTTTGCAATGATGGCAATGGCCAGATTTGCTCCTCCGGCGGAAAATGGAGATCCGGATCAGGGTCCTGTTGCCAAAACTCCAAGAATGGCGTCCTATGTCGACCCGGCAAACAGACTTCATGATGTAGGGAGACTTTGGTTAACGATTACCAACCACGGCTATTTTGGTAACGATAGTCCTGGAGATGGCACAGCTCTTATTGATCCTTGTACTGGCGACTGGTCGCCACAGGCGGAATATCCTGGTGGTAGCGAAGCACAATACCTCTTCCAGGGAGCTATCTGGGTCGGTGCAATGATTCAGGAAGAAGGGTACGAATATCCTAGAGTTTCAAACGGAACTGAAGGTTGGTTTAACAACTTGGGTGCCGATGAGGAATTCTATGCTGTCATGGACATCGAGGAACGTACGGTTCGTGCAAACCAGACAAATTGTCTTGGAGATTACACATCGCACCCCGATGCTATTTCAGAACAGGACTTTATTACAGCTTATGCTGATACAGTAACGACACAGGCCGGTGGTGCAGGTGTTGGCCATCCCCAGGATGGTCCACACGTCCCGCTTGGTGTGAAAGTTACCCAGAAATCCTACGCATGGTCTTATAACTATGCTCAGGATTTCATCATCATGGACTATGAAATCGAAAATATCGCCGACAAGTTCCTTAAAAACTTGTACGTTGGCCTTTATGTAGATGCTGACTGCGGTATCGCTTCAGATCGTCAATCACAGCACTATGCTGATGACATTTGCGGTTTCACAAAAACCTATGAATATAGTCCTCCAGGAACAAGCGACATTGAGGTCTTAACCATTAATACAGCATGGATTGCTGATAATGATGGTCGTCGTAACGGTACCAGCAGTGGTACCAACTTCACCTGTCCTGACGTAACAGGATCCCGTGTTGTTCGTGCGCCGAACCCGAGACTTCGTACCTCGTTCAACTGGTGGATTTCCAACGGTGACCCGACTTTCGACTTTGGTCCCGCATGGGTGGATGATGGTTCCCAGGGTAACTGGACTGCGACCTTTGGTACACCGATTACCGACTCTGATAAGTACCATGTATTGAGTAACGGTGAGTTTGATTACGATCAGATTCGTGTTGCTGACCTCGATTGGATTTCCGACAATCCACAGCAGTTTCGGGATATTGATGGAAACGTTGTTGAAGAGCACGAGTGGCGTCAGGAAAGTGTTGAAAACGGTCGTGATATTGCGAACGGTTTTGATACCCGCTACCTCATCAGTTGGGGACCACTTGGAGTATTTGACTTCATCGATGAATCTGGAAATCGTATTTATCGTCTGAACCCGGGTGAAAAATTCTCCATGACGATCGCCTACGTAGCCGGTAGCGGCTTCCACGATCGTAACAATCCGCAAACAACAGATGAAATCATCGATCCGAATAAATTTAACTATGCTGATTTCCAGTACAATGCTGACTGGGCATCTAAAGTATATGATAACCCGATGATCGATACACCAGATCCCAACACCGGTATTCAGGATGGTTGGTTTGGTGAAGACGTTGGTATTGACTGTGTGTATGCTGCCGAACCAGGTATGACAGTCAGTTTCTATGATATTGCAACTGACAACTTGATCACACTTGAATATCCCGGTAAGGATACTGGCGAACGCGATGGTAAATTCCAGCCGCAGGAAGATGTTGCGCCACGCCCGAAGACAGTTGATTATACTTATGGAAACGAACTGTTTGACCAAGGTGATGGTTTCGCTGACTTCCAGGGACCGCCACCTCCGCCCACTCCTGTTTTGAAGGCAATTACGGATGGCAATGATGTCATTCTTCAATGGACAGCGAAACCATCTGAAGATTCTGACTACCGTGATCCATTCAGTCGCCAGCAGGACTTTGAAGGCTACAGGGTATATGTATCAAATACAGGTCAGGAAAACGAATTCAGTTTCCTGGCATCATTTGATAACTATAGCTGGTCATATTATACAGAAAATGATTCTTTGCTCGACAGCACCTATTATGCTGATGATCCTGCATTCCCGGATGTCAGACCAGATCTGCCCCCAACAAAGGCATTCCCTGGTGATATCCTCGGTTATCTTCAACCGATCGGTTTGAATACTGGTAAAGATATAATCACCGCTCATAGAACAGCCGGTGATGATTCTACATACCAGTTTGTGATAGAAAATGCACATCCAATGGTTCCACTTTACTACTCAGTTACATCTTATGACTTTGGTGACTATCGTAGTGGAACAGAACCACTGGAATCTGCAAAATCAGCGAATATGCAATATGTCGCACCCGATGGTTACGGACTTAAAAAGGTCGGTGTTGTACCGAACCCATACCGTGCTGATCAGGATTATACAAGACAATATCTGCAAATTGCGTTTGACGATGTAGATACAACTTCCGTTTCCTGGGAAAACCGGGATGACGGTACGGCTGGATTCTTCCCTCAGACTGACAGAAGAATCTATTTCTACAATCTTCCGGAAAAATGCCTGATCCGTATCTTTACGGTATCCGGTGACCTTATTGACATTGTTGAACATGATGTCAACAAGAACGGCCGAATCGGCAACTGGAATAGTGCCCATGCAGAAGCTTGGGACATGAACAGTAGAAATAAACAACAGATTGTTTCAGGTATCTATATCTTCAGCGTTGAGGATATGACAGAAGCAAATAAAGGCAACATTGATGTCGGCAAATTTGTTGTCATCAGATAAGCGAGGTGCGAGCATGAAAAGGAATGAGCTGTTATGCATTTTCCTGGCGGTCGTGCTTATCGCACCCGGAATCGCCTGGAGTCAAGCAAAAGTTGGTACGACAGGGGTTAACTTCCTGAAAATCGGACCATCTTCCAGGGCTGTAGCAATGGCAGATGCATTTTTGCCAATTGCCGACGATGTCAGTGCTCTTTGGTATAATCCAGCAGGTATGGTCAACATGCGAAACAACGAAATGCTTGTTTCACATGTCTCTTACCCTGCCGATATCAGCTATGACTTCATCGGTTATGCTCAGCCGCTGCCTGCATTAGGCGCTGCGATGGGTGTGCAGGTGTTCGGTTTGTATACGGGTGACATGGATGAAACTACTCCAGAACGTCCCTACGGTACAGGAAGAACCTTTACAGCATCAGATTTCTCTGCAGGTGTTTCATACGCCCAGAGATTGACCAACAAGTTCTCCGTTGGTTTTACTGGAAAGTATATCCAGGAAAACTTGGCGAATGAAGTTGCCAGGGGTTATGGAATTGACGTCGGTACGTTTTACGACACCGGCTGGAAATCAATCAAGATTGCCATGTTGATTTCTAATTTCGGCCCGGATATGGACTTCATCAGTTCGGCATTCCCGCTACCAATGATTTTTAAATTTGGTACGTCGGCAGATTTGAAGAAAACAGACATCACTCGTCTGACTATGGTACTTGAGTTTCTTCACCCGAATGACAACGTTGAGGAATTGCATTTAGGTTTTGAATATGCATTCAAAGAATCAGCGTTTTTAAGAGCAGGTAAGAAGTTCAATGGCTTCAAACGCGACACTTATGACGAATATCTTGATGACATTGAAGGAAAAAATCCATACGTGGAATATCCCATCATTGATGAAGATGGTATGATCAGCTTTGATGGTCTTTCCTTTGGTGGTGGACTTTATTTCAGGGGTATCGGCCTTAGCGTTGATTACTCTTATGCAAATATTGGCTATGTCGGTGACATTCACCGATTCAGCCTTGCATACCGTTTTGGCAGGTAAAACGGTTAGAAATTGATAATTGAAGCGCCGATGTTTCGGCGATAGTTGATACAATAATCAGCGATGTTTCCTGAATAGGAAGCGGTTGACTCTTGTACGATCAATAGACGAGGTGAAATCGTGCGTCTGATCACCAAAGGAATGACGGTCTTAACGTTACTGTGTCTCATTGCAGGGATAGCGGTGGCGAACATGACCATCCCCGGAGACACGACGTTTACGGCCGATGAGACTTGGGAATCGTCGGTTGATACCGTGTTTATCGATGGTAACGTCACTGTTCCAAGTGGGGTTAGTTTAACCATCGAATCCGGTGTTACCGTGTTCTTTAGGGGTGCTTATTCTCTTAATGTATCTGGTATTCTGGATGCTCGGGGTTCTGCTCCTGAAGTGACTGATGATTCTCTCAGGTATACTCCCGACCAGATATCATGGGTGAAATTCACTCAGGATACAACAGGACTAAATCTGAACTGGACAAATCCAGAAGGTGATGGCTGGAATACGCTTTGGAAAGGTATCCGTTTTAATAGCTCGCCGCAGGGATCAATACTGCAATGGGTAATTATTGAATATGGATATGCCAGAGGGGATTGGCCGGAAAGTTGTGGTGGTGGTGTCTTTATTCATTCATCATCCCCGACAATCAAAAACACCATTCTTCGTTATAACAGAGCAGATTACTCTGGTGGTGGTATCTACATGTGGTCCTGCAACTCAGAATTCCGCAACAATATTATCGCGGGTAACTATGCTGCAGAATCTGGTGGTGGTGTCTTTGTAGATAACTCACCTGTAGAATTCTGGAACCTGACAGTCGTCATGAACAGGGCTGGATCCAACATTAATGCTTACCATGGAAATGGTATGTATTTCGGTCCGGGTACAGATCCTTTTGTTCGTTCATCAATCCTGTATTCGAATGATGGGCTGAGCGTTAATGATGATGATTCATATTACAATGCCGGTGTTATTCAAGGTGATGCACGTCCGTTCAGATATTGCGTCATAACGACATTGTCGGAAGATGAACTGGATAATTTTAACTACCGGGGTAAAGATCCGGGTGGTAACCAGATCGTCTACTTCGAAGATGAGAATTTCTGGACCTTGAGTGACTCATCCAGGGCTGTTGACTTTGGTGACCCCAATGATCCAATGGCTTACAATGAACCTCTTCCAAGTGGTGGTCCACAGGATACAGGTAATCCCCATATTAACATTGGTGCCTGGGGTGGTACTCAATTCGCCACCAGATCATTGCCTGTTGGAAGACAAGTTGATGCTGCCGGTGACCCCTTTATTGGTTCAGTTCCTTTCGCTGGTGTTTCGGCAAGGACTAGACCCGGTGAATCAAACCCGGTAACCCTACAGCTTAAGAATATCGGTGCTGGATATTTATCGATCTTAACGACACCCGAAAATATGTACTGGGTTTCAGGACCTACTACGTCAAGATTCTCATGGGTGGAAAGTGAAGAACCGATTCTGGCGAGACCCGATAGTGTTGCTATCGTAGAAATGCTCTATACACCGCTGGAAGGTGATGAAGAGTTCATCGGTGGCGAACACGACATTCTTGAACTCATAACAAACTCCGGTACATATCGTTGGGAAATTCGTAAGAACTTCCACGATCCGGTAGTTTCTTATACAGTCACGTCCCTTGATTATGACACAGTTGAAATTGCTCAACCGGACACACTGGAAATGACAATTTCCAACATCGGTACGACTGATCTTCGCCTCATGTCATATAACACAATGGATTATTTCTCGGTCGTTGAATCTGACGTTGATAGTATGCAAGCGATAGCGCCAGGGAACTCTCGAGTTTATCACATCGTTTGTGATCCTTCAACGGTTGGCCCGATTCAGGAAGACCTTCGAATTGGTACCAATGATAGATCAGTTGGCGTCACATTGAGTGCCTATGCCATTGGTCCACTACCTCAAATTATTCGTCCACTGGACGACAATATCGATTTTGACTTCGTTGATCTTGCTGATACACGCACAAGAACAATCGGGATCATTAATAATGGTAACCGTGACCTGACGATTCTAACTGCAACGAACAATGACAATGCTTTCTTCTTTGATCCTCCGGCTGATGGCAAAGTAATCGGTCCTGGTGAAGAAGATAGTCTGACTTTCGTTTTCGATCCTTCAAGGCTCGGTGAACACCTGGATACTTTGAGGATTACGACAAATACTTATCCTTTCGATCCCTTCTACATAACAGGTATTGGTACGCAGGGTGGTATTTATTTCAGTGACAATATTCCAAATCTGGCTTCAGGCATCGGTGATGTCTGGGGAGCTGGAGATGACTCAGTATATGTTTGTGCAGGATTCTCAACAATTCCACCAGGAAGCAATATCACAATACTTCCAGGTGTAAGAGTTGAATTTGAAGCCCCAAGGGCCGATGCTATCGGTGGACCAAACTTCATTCAGGTTGAAGGTACCCTAGAAGTACTGGGTACTGAAGAAGAACCTGTTGAATTTGTTCCGCAGGATGGCTCAGATGCACTCCATGGTGGTTTAATCTTCCTTTCTGCTGAAGCCGGCACAAGGCTCGAATGGGCGGTCATCGACAGTGGTACTACCTGGACAGTCGCTGAAATCGAAGAGTATCTCGATCCAGATGATGAAATTGATGATCCTTTTGACACTGCAATTCCGCATCAATTAGGTCACGGTGGTGGTATCACCATTTATAACTGTAACCCAAGTTTCTACCAGGTCACAGTAAAGAATTGTGAAAGCCTCAAAGACGGTGGCGGTGTCTGGGTATACCAGTCACAACCGAACTTCACCCGATGTTCAATCATCGACAATATGGCAACTACCAACGGTGGTGGCGCCATGTTCTGGGGAAGTGCCCCCTTCTTCTACGCCAACCTTGTTAATGGCAATACAGCCGTTAACGGTGGCGGAATCTACATGCGTTCCTATTCAAGTCCACTTGTTGCAAATACCATAATTTCTGAAAATATGGCAACTGGAATGGGTGATGGAATTGGAATGACAGAAATCAGTACTCCAAACATCATGAACAGTGTCATCGTTAATAACGTTGATGACGGTGCAGAAATTGGTGTTTATGTCACTGATCTTTCCAAACCGGTGATTAGAAACTCTGTTGTTTATGGTCATGCCGGTGCACAGATTGATACGTCGGCAGATGGTTCCACAATCAGCAGCTACAACGATATTGAGGGTGGATGGACAGCCTCCGACTTCGATCTGAATCCTGAATTGGAATTTGATGCAGACGGATTTATCACATGGGATGAAAACAGCCCATTGATTGACCTTGGTAATCCATCATCAAGCTTCATGGACTACAGCTTCCCACCATCATTAGGAACAGAAACTAATGATGTGGGTATCTTTGGTGGTCCTTATGCAGGATACTGGACTGCTAATCCGCTTCAGATTCGAGTGTTCTACAATACGACCAACCCCGCCGGATTACATTTTGTCATCAATGCAATGCAGGCTCTGGAAAATGATCCTGTCTTGACATTGAAAACATTTAATCCGACACCAGAAACGCTTGAACTGACAGCATTTGGTGACAGAGACCGTTCATGGAGAGCAAGCTACGTGGCAGATGAATCCAGCTACCTTGAGCTTGTTGCTTCTGCTGAATATATGGATGGTGCTGAAACCAAAGAAGCGAAGATCCGAAGAACTCTTGCCGTTTCACTTTATCGTTCAACTAACGGTGCAGAGTTAACCGATATTTCAGGCGCACAATTGATACTTCCGCCAAATAGTGCTGGTGGAGATATGATCCTGATCGGTGAAACAGATCAGAATATGAGTGTTCCTGAGGAAATGATTTATGCCGCTATTGCTGGACCAAGATGGGAAGTGAAAGCTCCTGTTGATTCATGGTCCAATCAGGCAGAAATCGTTATGCCGTATGATAAAGATGTTGTAAGAACCGGTACCGAAGAAGGACTGTCGGTTTGGCGATGCAACAGGGATGGTGAATGGTCCATGCTGGAATCGTACGTGGATCTGACTTCCGGAACTGTACATGCCAAGTCAACGGGTCCTGGCCGTCATGCAACGTTCTATGAACCATCAGGTTCAACAAGTGAACTTTTGCCGACGAAATCCAAACTGGGTGCCAACTATCCGAACCCGTTCAACCCGACAACAAACATTCCGTTTGTTCTCAACGGAGCATCGAAGGTTCAGATTTCAGTTTATAACATCATCGGTCAAAAAGTAGCAACAATCACAAATAACTGGTTTACTGCAGGTAACCATGTCGTCATGTGGAATGGACGTAACGTGATGGGACATGAAGTAGCCAGTGGCGTTTATCTCTATCGCATGGAATCGCGTCCGGCAGATGGGTCAATGGGAATCACCCAAACCCGCAAACTCGTGCTGATGCGGTAAGGAGGATAAGTGATGAGAAACAATAATCTAAAATGGTCCTGGCTCATCGTTCTACTGGTAATGGGTCTAGTCATGGTCACCACTGGTTGTACAGGTGATGATGATGACGATGATGATGCTGCACCGGCAGTAACTGATCCCTTGGCGTTTGCGCGAGCAGGCTGGAGTGCTTTTGAGGCTCTGGACTGGGATGAAGCAATTTATAACTTCGAAGCTGCCATTAATGCAGGGGCAAACAGTACTGACGCGTTTAGCGGTGCTGGTTGGACCTACTACATGGTAACGGACGACGCTTATCCGAATTCAAACGTAACCGCTCAAGAGAAATGGGAAACGGGCCTCGGCAAAACAGGCAGTGAAAACGATATTCATATAGGTATGGGTTTCCTGGCATTTGATAATGAGGATTTTGATTCCGCGATTGAACACATTAGAGATATCGCGCTCAATATTCCAACTTATAGCTTCATCCATATGCCCGGTGTTGACATCAATGATCTTTATGTCACATTGGCCAAATGTTACTACCTGCAAGGTGAGTACGAATCGGATGACGTTGACAATGATGCCCTGGATTTCATCTGGAAACTCAACGAGCACTTTATTCCTGGTAGGGATGGACAAGGAAACCTTACTGATGCAGGAATCGATGAAATTGCTCAGGAAATCGAACGGTTGGACGCTATCGTCCGCGGATTTTAGGAGACCAAATGATGAAGTATAGCTTACGCAGTAGTATCATCTGGACGGTCTTCGCTTTGACATTGACGATGTTGGTCGTGTCAGGGTGCGGCGAAATGAAGGGAGATATTGACACAAATCAACCTCCCAACGTTAGCTTTGTGACCGTTCCACAAGATTCATCCATATTCGATTTTGCGCCGATCATTTATTGGACCGGTAATGACCCCGACGGTTTTGTAAGGCACTATTCTTATGCCGACATTATCGATGCTGAAGCGGTCACAAACCCAATCGATTATATCACTCAGATACCGGATGAAGCTTGGGTAGACACTCTGGCAACACAGGCTCAAATCTTCCTGCTTACTGAAGCTGGAGATACAACTGAGCACATCTTCTATATCCGTTGTACGGATAATGAAGGTTTGCAGTGCGAAGAAATTAAGTACAGAACATTTTTCCGTACGAATAATGCACCGAACATTCCAAGAATTGGACCAACGGGTACAGACGAAACACTCTTCAGCACTCGTTACGTTGTTCAGGATACATTGTTCTCAGCACCGAGTCTGACCGCGTTTTATCCCGGTATTCAATTCACATGGCGTGGATCTGATCCCGATGATAAAGCCCTGTATACAATTCCACTCGAGTTTAAGGCGTCTCTAGTAAAGGCACCTTCGGATACTCAATTTATCACCCAATGGTCGGATGATCAGGAATTGAATATTGTAGATTTGGAAACGGGTTTTTATACACTGAATGTGTGGTCGCGTGATGACGGTCTTACAGAGTCTGTCGCCCCGGCTCGTGTTGAATTCAATGTTCTCAACCCGACATTTGAGCATAATCTTTTGGTGGTTACTGAAACCCCATTTACTCCTCCGTTTGGATTACCACTGGTAGATTCATTAACAACCTTCTACCGTGAATTGCTGGAGACAGTTGCGCCGAATCTGGAGCATGTTACGTTGAATCTGGATGATGGAATCGATGTGCGGTTTATGAATGTTTCCTCCCCCCAGACAGCCAGCATTTCAAAATCCTTGATTAGTCAGTATAAAATGGTAATTTTTGCGGCTGATCAATTCAATTCCACCCATTCTGTATTCACTGGAAACTATGTGGAAGAAAAAACACAGGTAATGGAAGAGTATCTACAGGTTGGTGGACGAATCTGGGTTATGGGTCGTATGGTAGCCAAGGGTGCACTTGACTATTCCCGAACGGATGCCGGTGTTAACTTCGGACAAGAAGAGCTAATGATGTTTAATTACTTCGGTGTCGAAGATATCGCCTATCCAGATGGACTTCATATTGGCGGACCTTTTGGAGCGCAATGTTTTGCCGAATGGATTGGAACAAGCCCCGGTATTCAAGGTTTAACAGGTTTAACGTTTGATGACAATAAAGCTGATGAAAACTTCGTGCCGTCCCAAGATACTCCGCCGTACTACGGATATGTTGATTCAACAAACTATGGTCAATCAGGTGTTGACCCAATTGCAAGGTCTACTGGAGCGCAAACAACTCAATACATCAAATCTATTACTTCCGGTTTGTTGATAGAAGTTGAAGAAGAGAATACCTTAACGATTGAACGAGTTGACTTGGATAACAATGGTATTGATCCTGGGGACTTGTATTTCCCGCCAACATCAACGGAATGTTACCTGAGAACAAATAATCCAAATGTTACAGAAGTTTCAAGGGTAATTAACAAGACCTTCCTGGATGCTGGTTATCCAAACTACGAGGGCGAAATTCAGTTCATTAATAACAATCAGATTCTTGTGAGTTATGATGAAGGCGTCCCGTGGTCAAATTCCGAGGGTAACAACCCATGGAACGGAAGAGACTCTATCCTTGTGGATTATGTTTATGATCCGATTTCCGAACTTCACCTGAAACCATGTGAAGTCAGGGTTGAAATGGTTGAAGCCAGGGATGGTGCTTTCTCGACATTGAGATTCAGAACCGCCCTGAGTACATTCAGCTATTACTTTGTAGAAGAAGATGAAACTGTCGAAGTCTGGACAGAAATGCTGGACTGGTTCTACAATCCAAACCTGAACACAATGATTATCGGTGATAATTGATATAAGTTCGCTTGAACGATTAAGACCAGCCTTTTGGCTGGTCTTTTTTTTTATCTATTAAGTTGTTGAAGCGCCAGCTCCGCTGGAGGGTAATGAGAAAATGCCGAGAGTAGTTTTTCAAGAACAACCTTTGCTGAATCAGGATTTCCAACCTCAGTTAGAAGGATAGCGTAGTTATACATGTAATTTGGGTTGTCTGGTAGAAATTCGGTAGCCATATAAGCTGATTCAAGGGCCTCTTTAAGTAAGCCCTCATTATAACAACTCGTAGATTTTTCGTGATAAATGTGGGCAAGGTTAAACCTCGCGTCAGAGTTGCTGGGATCTGAAACCAAGGCTTGTTTGTAATAGAAGACCGCTTTTTCGATCTGACCATTGTGTTGAAAGATCGTTCCCAAGTTGTTAAGTGCTTTCGCATTGTTGGGATGATATTTTAATTCAATTTCAAAGCATTCCTGTGCTTTTTCCATTTTTTTGCCATGCAGGAAAACAACTCCAAGGTTGTTAAAGCCATTTTTGTATTGGGGGTATTGCTCCGTTAGCTCAGTAAACGATTTTAATGCTTCCCTGTACCGCTCAAGCCTTAGCGAGGCTGTCCCACGATGGTAAAGCCAGGATGCTCGTTCGTCATCAGCGGTTGTGTGGGATGGAAGGAAAACGAGGACTGAAACTAAAATCAAAGCAAATGCAACAACTCTATTATTGCGTCTGAAGGTGATAAGTTCTTTCCAGTTTGAAGATAGATAAAGGATTCCGAATCCGGTGAATGGTAGCAACACAGGAATAAGCGGGAAACGGTAACGAGCGTTCACGAAGAAAACCAGAAGCATGAAGACATGGGCAGCACCAAATAGAAGGATTGGGAAACATCGCTTCTGTTTTGCCAATGCTTTTGGGATAAACGGAATCGAAAAGATTAATACAACAGGAAAACCCATTAATAGAATGAAGCTGAAAAATCCATTAATCGAATTCAAATATGGATAAATTGCACGGTTATTGGCTAACTCATAAAAGTTGAATAGAATAAGAACTTTTTTCATTTCCAGCTTCAGCCAATCGCTGAAGTTTGCGGATATATAGTCACCTGTTTTTGCCACATAGAAACTGGATACCTCGGAAGGATTGAGAAGTTTACCTGTTTCATTGATAGCGCGTTGTGTTATCTGTGCTTCCGTCCAGTCACTTCCAAAATCAGGATCAACTGCAAATGCCCCTTTGCTGACAGGATGGTTGCCGATATAGAGATTTATTCCACCTTGAACACTAATTGCCATCCGTCCGCTCGTTTTATAGTTGTGAATCAATGCAGGCGAAATGATGGTGATTATCAACACGAATGAAATAATGGTAGCAACTATCCGGTTTTTAAGAGTACTAGTATTTTCAGTTTTTAATGGATACAAGGTGAAAAACAGAAAGACTGGCCAGAAGAGTAAAGCATTTGCTCTAAAGATTGTCATTAGGCCAAGGGAAAAGGCGGCAATAATCAAGGGCACTGTTTTTCGATTCTTGAGGTAGATGTCAAACGTATAGAGCATAAGGGCAAATAGCGATACAAACAGACTGGCGATAAGTCCTTCTCCGTCAAAATAAATGCTAAGGCCATAAAATGTCCAGAGAATCCCAGCGATCCATCCCGCTCTTTTTCCAAACCAATTTTTGGTGAGAAGAGAAAGCCATGCTGCACCAAAGGCAGATAGAACAATCTGAAAAACACGAATAGGCCAGAATAGGCCAGCCCCAGTGAATTTTTCTAGTAACGCTATAAAAGCTGGGTAACCGGGCGCACGGAAAAACGGATGACTTTCCCAGCTACCGTCGAGGAATGCTTTTGCCATGCTTACATATATTTCAGCATCTCCACCGGGAGACTGAAAGGTTGTTTCTGAGGCAGACATCAAAAGGTATATACTTCTAATTATTAGAGATAAAAGGATTATTGAAAAAGGAAAGACGATGGGTTTTGCGAAGAATCTTTTTATTTGATCCAAACTCAAGATAGAGCTCCATCGTGATTTTTAGTATATAAATCGAATATTTTACCGTCAGAGTCTGGTAACAATGTAAGAAATAATACGAGTTTAAATAAATGCTCCCTTCAATATTTGTAGATGGTCTTTGAGCTGACAAATTACTATCTTTTGTCTAAGCAATATGCAATTAAAGGTTTATCGTTGCTATTTCAAGCAGAGAATGTAAGTGTACTCATCAAATTATATAAAATGTTCCAACCGAATTTCCGGACTACTCTTGGGAATAGTGTTTCTGTTGCTATTTCTCGCTCCAATTCCCAGTTATACTAAGGATAGCACTGCCGTTATTGTTCCCGAAGAAATTGATTATTTCGATTTAGATTCAGGCCAAATTGATCTTGAGGGAATGAATCTTAGAAGAAAACACCAACCATCCGGTATGTTGCCGGAATTGGAATACAATAGACCAAAAGTGGGGCTTGCATTAAGTGGTGGTGGAGCAAGAGGACTCGCTCATATTGGTGTACTTCAGGTTCTATCGGAGCAGAATATTCCTATCGATGTTATTGTCGGTACGTCGATGGGGGCGGTAGTTGGTGGTTTATATGCCACTGGATATTCTCCCACATGGATGCAACGAATTACAGAAAAACTGAATTGGGGCGCTCTATTCTCGGATGCTCCCAGTAGACGGAATTTATTCCTAGCTCAAAAAGAAAACGCCAACCGTGAATTGCTCACAATTCGTCTCCGAAATGGAAAACCCTATATCCCGGACGCACTGGTTTCCGGTCAGACATTATTTAATGAAGTCCTGAACCTTACTGTAAACGCTCCTTACTCACCAAACGGGAAGCCGTTCAGTTCCACAAAGATTGACCTCGGAATGGTCGCCACAGACCTGAAGAAGGGTGAACGGGTACTTTTAACCGAGGGTGGCTTGCCGTTGGCCCTCAGGGCCACTATGGCTGTTCCAATCGTCTTCCGTGCAATGCGTTGGGGTGACAGACTCCTAGTGGACGGTGGCGCAATGGAGAATGTACCTGTCCGTGCCACGTATGAACTTGGGGCTGATATTGTTATTGCGGTGGATTGTGCTACTCCCACAACCCCCGAACTTGACCCTGACTCACCATGGGAAATCGCGAACCAGGTAACAACGTTAATGTCAGCGGCCAATGATTCTATTTCGCGTTCTTTGGCCACAGAAATTTTGGTGCCAGATCTTGTGGGGCTTGGTAGCACAGATTTTAACACGATTAGAAAGATTATTCAGGCGGGAAGAGAAGTCACCGAAGCCAACATAGAAAAGATCAAATCAATTACACCTGAAATTATTGAACCGCCAGACCTTGTAATAAATGTCAAAGGGTTGGAACTCGCATTTGATCATCCAATTAAACGGGAATGGTTGCCGGAAGATATCGGATTAACTACAGGCAAAAGAACCACCCGAGACTTGAACAGAGGATTGGAAAGACTACTGAGAGCCTTCAAACTCTGGGGTTACGGAGCCACCAGTATTCAAAGTGATATAACGCCAGAAGGTATTTTACGAATCAATGTTGATCTGGGAATTGTTAGAAATATCCGTATCGAGGGAATCGACGAGAAAATGATTTCCATGGCACTGCGCGAAATCAAAGTTGATGAGAGTCAACCATTAATCATTAATGAACTGCAAAAATCGATTAAAAGTCTGCATGCTACCGGTCGTTATTCAACAGTCTACTGCTATTTCGAACAACAGGAAGACTATGGCATTGACCTTGTTTTCCTCCTCGAAGAAGCTCCTATGCCCCGTTTTGCACTGGGGATGGGTTTTGATAGCGATAGAAGAACTCGTTACCTCGGTGAGGTCGCTTTTCCAAATCCATTAATTCATCTCGGGAAAGAGGTAATAGTTCGTGCAAGATATGGTGAATATGATCGTTCCTACAGTTTGAATTTCCGGGCCGACCGTCTGGCAAGAACCTACATCGGGTGGCGTGGGAAACTGGAATACAACGATATAGATATTCCGATATATAATGTTAAGGGGCAGAGAATCAGGTTCGCTGATGAATGGAACTCAAACGCTCAACTGGATGCGCTTTTTAACCTAAGCACTTTTGGAAGTCTTTCTGCGGGTTACAACATCAGCAGAGTAACAGATCTGATTGACGGGAATGATCGATATAGTGCCTATCAATCATTGATGATCCGGGGAACAATAGACACAGAAGATAGACGACCATTCCCAAGGTCAGGTACATTCATCGACTTCTCATACAATGTTTATTGGAATCTCTATAAGGAACTGAGCTTCAATACAATCAGTGTCGAATTGGAAGAGGTAATTCCAATTTATTCAAGGTTGGTTGGAAGACTGAACTTCTTTAGTGGTATTGCCGAAGTAACCACCCCCTCGACCCATCGATATGTTATCGGTGGCATCACCGATTTTACCGCTCTTCGAACTTACCGGTTCCTAGCATTGCGAAAGCTGAGTGGAACAGCAGAATTGCGTTATGACCTTATCAGTCGAATGATTGCAGATACGTATATCCTGTTTCGTTACGATCTTGCCGCTTTCAGTGACCAGAAGGATTGGAGGCCTCAGCGCAATGACCTTATCCAATCCTATGCTGTGGGAATGGCCATGGATACATTCCTCGGTCCAATGGAGTTGTGGGGTGCCTTTTCCCCAAAATCCAAGAACGGTCCCGAAACCAAACGAATTGTTGTAAATCTTGGATATCGCTTCTAAAAAAGAATCCACCTTTCGGCGGATTCTCTATCTATACAAAAATCTATTGTGTTATTTTGCAGAACCCCGAGTGACCAGTCTTCGCTAAAGCGACGCCTTGGCAGGCCAGCATCCCCAATTACAAAACTTGGGGACAGGCTCCGGGCTACCCAACTTTTTCTTACTGCTTTGTCAGTTTCTCAACTTCCTTCTGTGGACCGCTGATCAAAAGCACATCACCGTTTTGGAAAACCATGTCTGGAGATGGAACCAATCCATTTATGGTATCCGGCTTGCTGATATCACGTCTTCTGACAAGCATTACCTCAAGCCCATACTTATTTCTGAGATCCAGCTGACGAAGATTTTTACCAGCAAATTCACTGGGTACCTCTATTTCAGCCATAGAATAACCGGGGGCGAGTGGTGAGCTTTTTGTCTTCTGGGCAACACTAACCGTGTTGGAAATGCTACCTGTGAGATCTCGTTTAAATATCTCGTGGTTGTAGGCATCGACAACATCATGACGGTGGACACTACCAATGATGATGTCGGGATTATCGGGTTCTACAACCGGTAGCTCATCCAAATTCAGGCGTGCAAAAAGCTGAATCACTAGGTTAAGCGAATCCTCGGTGGTCACCGCTGCTGAAGACATATTGGCGATATCCCCTGCAACTAGAACAGGAGCTAAAGCTTCCACATCAAACAGCACCCGTCTGATTTCCTGGAAGGAAACAAAACCTTTTAGACGGTTTTCTTTATCTGTAATAAAAATGGTGGAGTTCAAGGATGTACCACCCACTATGTCGAGGAGTGGTTTTAAGCGAGTATTTTCAGGAACAGACTTGAAGTCTGAACGCATGATATCATTCGTCTTTATTTCTTTCAGGACATTGACCTCAGTACCATGACGGAGTGTCAGTCCTTTGGCTTTCAATTTGACAGTATAAATACTCTCTTCCATCAAACGGCTTCCCACCATCGTAGCGATAACAGAACTAAGCATCAAAGGCAGAATGACGTGATAGCCACCGGTAAGCTCAAATAGAATAAGGATAGCCTGAAGGGGAGCCCTCGTCGTTGATGCAACAACAGCCGCCATTCCTACCAGTGCGTAGGGACCGTAATTTGGAGCAATTAAATCAGGAGTAATCAGGTGTGCACCATACCATACCACACCGCCTGTCATAGCGCCCAGGAAGAGTGAGGGGGCGAGAATACCTCCCGAACCACCGGAACCCAAAGTGGCAGAAGTTGCAATGATTTTGGCGAAGATGAGGCCCACCAGTAATCCTATTGCAAGTTCACCTCGAAGGGCGACTTCGATAAATTCGTAACCAACACCGTATATATGCGGGAAACCGGCGACACCGATTAAACCGATAATTAAACCACCGATTCCTGGTTTAAGAAAATCGGGAACCTTCAGTTTCTCAAAAAACGTTTCACTGGAGTCGAGTGTTTTAGCAAAAAGAACAGCCACGCCTGCCGCAAGTACACCAAGGATGGCGTAATGGATCAACTCAAGCGGACTGATCATCGTGTACTCAGGAACTGCAAACGCCGGAGCACCACCCAAATGCATTCTACTGATGGCGGTTGCTGTAACAGAAGCGACAATAATCGGACTGATCTGGGCAACGGCAAAATCCCCAAGAATCACTTCAAGGGAAAAGAGCATTCCAGCAACCGGAGCGTTAAAGACTGCGGCAATACCGGCAGCAGCACCGCAACCCACAAACGTTTTCATCTTGCGTGCGCTAACCTTGAACAACTGCCCTAGTGCGGAAGCAATCCCGCTACCGATCTGGACAATTGGACCTTCAGAACCGGCAGAACCACCCGTTCCGATAGTGACAGCACTGGCAAGAACTTTCGCAGCAGCGACTCGTCCACGGATAATACCACCGCGGGTTGCTACCGCTGCCATGACTTCGGGAACACCATGCCCCTTGGCCTCAGCGGCAAAAAACGTAACGATTGGACCAACAATTAATCCACCGATTGTAGGAATCGCCAGACGCCAGTACCAGGGCAATTCCAGCAGGTAGTGGAAGGTTGGTTCAACAGCACCGAACGACAACTTCTGCACAAAGCCGATTGCCAACCTGAATCCAACTGCACCATATCCACCTACGACACCTATAATCAGGCCCATAAGGATATTGAAGCTGTATTCACGGGAGCGGAACTCTCCCAGCAGGTTTTTCAGCTTTTGTGAAAAAGGAACGTTATCGTTGGATGACAAAGGAATCATCTTCTACTTCCAGTACTCTTTAGCCTGCCTGTCTAAGAAACAGGCATTAGTGCGGTTCGGAAATTAAACCGAAGAGCATGTATAAAATCAAGAAAAAATCAGGAATCGAAACGATCACCTAAGATATTGGTAAAGCCATGAATTTTGAGATCAAATGTACGAGCAGGAGTTTTTATAGAAACAACTTTTCCCGCCTTTGAACCTCGTAATTGCTGGCCAATGGGGGACATGATACTGATCATACCCTTTTTAATATCCATCTCTTCAGGTAGAACCAGTTCGTAGGTATATTTTTTTGCGTTGGCTACTTCTTCAAGGTCGACTATAGAGTAGAGCCCAACGGTCATTTTATCGACTTGGTCGAGATCAATGTTGGCAAGTTTTGCATGACGGCGCTGGAGTTGAAGCAGATAAACAGCCAGATAATTCTGGCGTTCTTTAGCAGCCTCATATTCCGCATTTTCGGAAAGATCACCTTTTTGTCGAGCTTCATCAATACGTTTCGGAAGATCAACTTCCATCTCGTGGGTAGCTTCGGCGATTTCGGCAATAAGCTGTTTTCGGACGGCATCGATCCGATCTTGCATAACAAACCTCATTTAAACGGAAAACATAAAAAATACATCGGGGAGTTATAAGCCCCGATGCTATTAAACGAAGTTACTGCCAATTCCAGTGATAAGCAAGAGTTTGCTTCTGGTACCCTTTAAATCAAGAGATATTGAATATATCGACTAAATCATATTGATGGGTGGCCCGGAGCCTGTCCCAAAGTTCTGTAGTTGGGGATGCTTGCCAGGCAGGGCGTAGTGAAACGAAGACCGCCCACCCGGTTTTCTTATGAACCTTCCATGATTGGTATTGGGAGTCCAGTTTGGCGTAGCCCGGCGTCGCTGATCCCGGAAAAGTCTTTTACTATGTTCACCAGAAAAAAACAGGCCTGAACTTTCGCTCTTTACGTAAAGTAAACCCTGTTTGACGAGCATACATGGATGAATCAGAAAGGTTTTACTCTATAAAGATTTCAACCTTGATTGCTTGCAATCAAGGTCTATTTTAGGGTTTCAGTGTAGGCCGGTTTCTCTGAAACCGGCGTCATTATTATTACCTGTGTTTAAGAGACCGGCCAAGATAACAAAGAAACCCGACATGTCAAGCATGTCGGGCACCCGTCCTTGTGTTCTTCAAGTAGATGGTAATACAAACGTTGTTTGCAAGCAAACAACGCCATCCGTTGTTCGCAAATATGAAAGTGAAAAAAGGGTGTCATTCCTGCAGATTGCTGCAAGTCCGGCCTTCGACGGATTAGCAGGAACCTCGGTGTGAGACGTTTGCTATAAATGTAGTCCGGTTTCTCTGAAACCGGCGTTGACTAATAGGTCACGTCAAATCCAAACAATCCGCCCCTGGCGGGCTCACGGTGAACCTGTACATTCGCCACATGGGCACTTCGAGGTCCTCGTTCGATTTTCGAGATAAGTTTTTCCAACTGGTCCGAATCACCCTCGGCGAGAACTTCAACTCTGCCGTCATAAAGGTTTTTCACCCAGCCTTTTACCTCAGGAAAATGTCCTCGGATGGTCTCAATGACAAACCAACGGAACCCTACGCCTTGGACACGGCCTTCGACGTAAATATGGACTCTGAGAGAGTTTTCTCTGTTTGCTTCACTCATTACTTCAATCTTTCTATCGAATTATTCTGGTAGAAAATAAGAAAACGTTCGACCATAGTCGAACGTTTTTAATTCAGATTATCTATTTTCCCTGATCAAGGATTTATCCGGTACATCATCCTCGGGAAGGGGATGGTTTCGCGCACATGTTTCCGTCCGGTGATCCATGCGATAAATCTTTCCAATCCAAGGCCGTAACCTGCATGGGGAACGCTGCCGTATTTCCGCAGGTCCAGATACCAGTTGAAAACCTCTTCCGGGAGATCATGTTCTTTAATCCGTTCAAGTAGAAGATCGTAATCATCTTCACGGACGGAACCACCAATCAACTCACCAAAGCCTTCCGGGCCGATCATGTCGAAAGCGAGCATTCTATCCGGTTGCTCAGAATCGCGTTTCATATAGAAGGGTTTGATGTCAGCTGGGAAATGAGTGATAAACACCGGGCAATCATATTCTTGCGTAAGAATCGTTTCATGCCGTCCGCCAAAATCGTCGCCGGGTGTAAACGCGGCTTCTTCTTCATCGGGATGGTTTTTCGCGTATTCCACAAGGATTTTTGCCGCATCATCGTAATGCAACCGTGGGAAGGGTTTCTGAATCGCTTCAAGTTTGCTGATGTCCCGTTCCAGTGTTTCCAGTTCCGGCCTGCGTTTTTCCAGAATTCTTTCAACGATGTACATCGTCATATCTTCAGCGAGGTCCATATCGCCTGCCAAATCGAGGTAGGCCACTTCAGGCTCGATCATCCAGAACTCCGTCAGGTGACGGCGGGTTTTGCTTTTTTCCGCACGGAAGGTCGGACCAAAGGTATAAACCTTACCGAATGCCATCGCACCCGCTTCAGCATAGAGCTGACCGGATTGCGACAGGTAGGCTGTCGTATCAAAATACTTGGTACTGAAGAGATCAGTTGTACCTTCCACCGAGTTCGGAGTGAACATCGGCGAATCGAAGTTGATAAATCCGCGACCGTCGAAGAAGTCATGGATCGCCAACTTGATCTCGTGGCGAACCCTCAACACGGCATGCTGCTTTTTAGACCGCAACCAGAGGTGACGGTTATCCATCAGGAACGTTGTTCCGTGTTCCTTGGGAGAGATCGGGTAGTCGACAGAATCGCCTACCTTTTCAAGTCCGGTGACCTGAAGCTCAAAACCACCCGGTGCACGATCGTCCGGATTGATAATGCCGCGTACATAGAGCGAAGTCTCCTGTGTTAGAGCTTTAGCTTCAGCAAACAGATCCTCACCCAAGTCTGCCTTTGAGGCGACTGCCTGGACGATGCCTGTTCCATCACGAACGAGGAGGAATCGCAGTTTTCCGGACCCACGCTGGTTGTAAAGCCAACCGGCGACTTCTACTTCCTGTCCGGCGTAGTCTGCAAAGTCTTCAATGTACACGCGCTTCATAAATGTTTCTCCACCTTCAACTTCCTGGTCATTAATTGATATACGGCTTCCTTTGGGGAAGCATCTTCAAACAGAATTCGATAAACCTGTTCTGTTATCGGCATTTCTACCCCCATCTTTTTTGAAAGATTGTAGGTAGATTGAGTTGTAGCCACACCTTCTGCAACCATGTGCATGGAGTCGAGAATATCGCTAAGTTTTTTCCCGAGTCCAAGTTCCTCTCCAACAAAACGGTTCCGGCTGTGTTTACTGGTACAGGTAGTCACAAGATCACCCAAACCCGATAGACCGGAGAATGTTTCCCGTTTACAATCAAGAGCTAAACCCAGACGAGTAATTTCATGTAATCCTCGTGTGATCAGCGCGCCCTTAGTATTATCACCAAAATTTAATCCATCGCAGATTCCGGTGGCAATCGCAACAATGTTCTTTAGTGACGCACCCAGTTCAACACCCACAATGTCATCACTGCTATATACACGGAGCGTCGGACTGCTGAACCATGCTTGAACCAGCATTGCGAGGTCGTGATCTTCACCTGCAGCAACAATAGTTGTTGGAACCGATAACGCGACTTCTTCAGCGTGGCTCGGTCCAGACAGTGTCACATAACGGCTGGACGAATCAGGCCCAAAAACATCGGTAAAGACCTCAGACATTCGCATCAGGGTTTTATTTTCTATACCCTTGGATGCTCCAATCCATACAAAGTCGTTTACGTTGACATCAATCTGTTCCAGAACTTTTCGTGTTACTTGTGATGGAACAACTAGCAGTACACCCTCAGCGCCATCGAGAGATTCTTTTAGATTATTGGTCACATTTATAGAATCAGGAAAGGGAATACCGGCCAGAAAGGTTTTATTTTCCCTGTCTTGGATCAGTTTCTCTGCGGCTTCGGGCAAAAACTCCCAAAGTGTGACTTCATGATCATTTTTCGCAAGCTGTATAGCCAGGGCCGTACCCCAACTACCTGCACCTAAAACGGCGAACTTAGCCATTAATTTTCTCCCTTTTCATCATCTCTATCGCTAAGAGGTAATTCTTCACCTTTAATAATACGGGCAATGTTTGATCTATGGGTGAATGCCAGCAATACTGGCACTAATGCTCCGAATGCCAGACTTTCCCACTCCATATTACCTTCCCTGAGAAACAGGATTACAGGGAAAACCAACCCGGTAACCAATGTGGCAACGGCGAACTTTTTCCAAATATAAAGCGCCACAGCGTAGGCAAGAATCGATAGTGTTGCAGCTTGGGGCGCAACTGCAAACATAGCACCAAGGCTTGTTGCAGCACCTTTACCACCCTTGAAATGCAGGAAGGGTGAATAGACGTGCCCGAGAAACGCAGCAAATCCTACCCAAGCCAATACACCCAACTCGGTGGGAGCAAAAAATGGATGAGTTAACTCACTCGCCATCTTACTTACCAGCCAGACCGGTAAGTACCCCTTGAAAACATCGATACCAAGGGTCGCTGAAGCCCAACGTGGTCCCAAGATACGGAAGACGTTACTCGCCCCCGGGTTACCACTACCCGCCTCAAATATGTCGATGTTACCCACTCGTTTGGCTACTATAACCGCAGTGGGCAGCGCACCAAAAAAGTAAGCGGCAACAACTGCTGCCATTAGCAACATCTCGTCTCTCCTTCAATAACATTGAGTAATGCAAAATAAGGCTTAAGGAACCCGTGAAAAAGTCTCATTGTCACATAAAAAAAGCCGGCTCCCCATCGGAACCGGCCAAAAAGTCTATTGTTAATTCTTAAGCCTTTTCAACAATTCCGATACGTTTCGGTTCAAGACCCGAATTCATGGCATGCAGAATAACCTCTTTTGCCCGTGTTGGATCGACGACAAGAACCCATCCGATACCTTGATTAAAGGTACGGCGCATGTCCGCTTCAGGTACTGAACCAAGGTCTTTCAAGTGACGGAACAACGGAGGTAATTCCCAGCTTCCCCACTCGATGGTTGCCTTTAATCCATCGGGAATAATCCTGTTGGTATTACCTTCAATACCACCGCCTGTAATGTGAGCCATGCCGTTGACAGGCAGACTACGGTCCAGCCACGGTTTCACGATTGGGTAATAACAGAGATGTGGTGTCAGGAGCGCAGTGGCAACATCCACATCCATTCCGTCGAGTACCTGGTCAGGTTTTAATCCTGCTTTGTCTATCAGGACAGTTCTGGCAAGAGTATAGCCGTTCGTATGAAGTCCGTTGCTCGGTAAGCCGATCAACATATCGCCTTCTTTGATCTTTTCACCTGTGATCATTTTAGCACGGTCTGCAACACCAACGATCGTTCCGGCCAAATCGTATGATCCTTCGTGATAGACAGCAGGCATTTCAGCCGTTTCACCACCTACGAGGGCTACACCAAGATCTGCACATCCGGCAGCAAGGCCACCAATTACCGCTTCAGCAATATCTACGTCCAGTTTTCCTGTGGCATAATAATCGAGGAAAAAGAGGGGTTTTGCGCCGCAAGTAAAAATATCATTCACGCAGTGATTAACAAGATCTCGACCAACTCCATCATGACGGTTTGCCCAGATAGCCGCCAATGTTTTTGTGCCGACACCGTCAGTACTGCTAATGAGGACAGGGTCTTCCATCTCTTTAACATCAAGGCGAAATGCTCCACCAAAAAGACCAAGGTCTGCTGCGACCTCGGGACCGAACGTTTTACGGACTGCCGGTTTGATCCGTTTTACAAGCTCTTCGCCAGCATCAATATCAACACCGGTGTCTTTATATGTTGTGCCTGACACGATAAAACCTTTCGTCAGAAAGTTTGGAATAAGCGTGAAAAATCGTTCTGAAACCTGCTGAGAATATAGTTGTTTGAGAGGGAAAGAGAAAACCGGGAGAGAAAATATTCTCTCCCGGTTAAGAGTTTTTAATAGGTGCTTTCAAGTCAGAAGACTATTTAATCAAAGTCATCTTTCGCGTCTGCATCCATGATGTGTTGTTTCCCAACCTTATGTAATAAAGGCCGCTTGCCAGGTGCTGCCCGTTAAATTTTACCGTGTGGTAACCGGCATTTTGCGCACCTTCTATTAGCTTCGTTACTTCCCGACCAAGAATGTCATAAACATAGAGCCGGACATCGGATTTTGTAGTGAGGTTATAACGGATATTTGTTGAAGCATTAAACGGATTTGGGTAGTTCTGTTCAAGGAAGAATACTGATGGAATACTTGAAACAGGATCCAGATCGTCGACGTTTACCGAGCCTGCACGTGGAGCAATGACAAGGTCACTGAAATGAATCACATTTGAGAAAATCATGTTGCGGCAACTGTCCACCACAGTGTTGGAAATGCCTGTGGTATCAAAGGCAATCGTGTCACCTTCTTCCATAGCAAAATAGAGGGCAAGGTCTGCTGGGTCTATTCCCATGTTACGAAGCAGTCCACGTTTAAAGATAAGACCAACAAAAAGTGGGTCGTCGAAGTAGTATGGCTCAACAATTGTGTCGTTTACAATTACTCGGAACTGAACGCCGCTGACAATATTTCCACCGTATCCCACACTATCGCCGTGATGTTCTGCAAATCCGGGTAGATCAACATGGAGACGAATGTCCTCGTGGAGTGATCCATGGGGGAAATAGATTTTGCCGCCATTCAAGACATTCATCGGGCGGGGTAATCCACCAATCGTCCAACTCTCACCTTCGGTGATTTCTGCCATAACAGAATATCCGTTAGGGTTCGGTGTCGTTCTGGTAATGGTAATGCTGTTTGTTCCGGTGGTATCAACTTCCTCTTCAGCAATAACCAAAGATGTAGCTGAACCGTTGGCTGAGGTGGCTTGGATAAATGAAAATCCTGCAACAGTAACATCCAGTAGTCCGGTTTCTGAAAGAGTTCCGATAGGTTCACCAACAAATGACCAGGTAGCATCTACTTCAATTGGATTACCTAGAGTGTCCATCTCCCATGCATAGAATTGGAGTTGGGAGCCGATAGTGACAACGGTGTCACCAGGTGTAACAAAAACCGGGGATTCTTCTGGGGGTTCTTCACCTTCTTCAATTTCAAAATTGACGGTATCGTTGAATTCACCATAGGTGGCAGTGATTGTTCCATCACCCGCTTCAAGAGCAAGGAATACACCGAGGGTGTCTATAGTGCCAAGATTTTCAGGGTCAATCGACCACGTAAACTCTACTGGAGTTTCTTCGCCGGCCTCGTTATAATAGACAGCCTCTAACTGGAGATATTCACCAACTTCCAGCTCAATTTCCTCGTTGAGGATTTCCACTCCCTGTTCTGGGCCGGGTTCACCCTCTACAATGACGGTGATGGTGTCGGAAAACTCTCCAACACTGGCTACAATAATTCCTTCACCATTCTGGTTCGTGTAAAGAACATCAAGTGAGTCAATGTTCCCAAGAAATCCAGGATGGATTGACCAGTCGAATGTAGTGTCGACTTCTTCACCTTCAGCGTCGAAGTAAATTGCCTCGAGCTGAATAGATTCACCTTCCTCCAGTTCAAGAGGATTGTCGTTTTCAATGGTGACTTCCTGAGCATAACCTGTATAACCGATAAAGGAGGAAAGAAGAACAATTGAAAAGACTAAAACCAATTTCCTGAAATACATAAAACCTCCTAAAATTGTTTTCTTAGACATATTATAAGAATTATAAGAAGCGGAGAGAGTGATGAAACTCACTATTGATAAGTAATGGGAGCCCATTCTTACTCAACAAAAAAATGACCGGACAGCCATCTATTAGCAGGGGTTGTGCTTTTGGGTGGGTGTTTTGTCCGGCCACTTTTTAACTTTGGGATGAGGTACTGCTTTCCCTTTTTAACTTCTATATGCTGAAAGGTTGATAGAGCCATATCAACGCTTGTATTTATATGACGCGAAAAATAGGGGAGGGTTTAATCAGTCTCAGGAGTCTCGTAGATAATACCCGGTAGCCTCACGCCTGAGGCGATTTAGATAAGTCAGATCATTCACAGCTAATAAACATTATTTTATTGCATCAAAGGTCTGTCGTCTATTATATCAAAGATATGTCATCCCCGAATTTCTTAGTCGGGGATCCAAATAGATGGCGCTGTTTGCTGGCAAACAGCGTTTATTCTAAGGAAAAGGGGTATTTTTTTTAGCTTGGATCAACCAAAACACAGTTCAAAACAAACGTTTTTATCTTTCCACTTGAATATCACGTTACCTATCCTTAAAATGAGCGGTCACCAAACCGGAGCACGATCCTGTTTAATTGGTCGGCTTCAACCTTTACAAGGTTTAACATGAAATCCCTTCGCGATTATAATTCCAAAGAGTGGGACCGCCGTAGTCCCGATAGAAAAAAGCTCTACAAACTGAAGCACCGTTACAAAATTGCGCTGAAACGAATCAGTGAAGCTCAACCGGACAAATGGCTGGACGTTGGTGCTGGGAACGGCTACCTCGCTGAAGTAGTGAAAGGTTCATTTCCGAGCATTCATGCTACTGGTGTAGATTTTGTCGACACAGCACTCAAGGAAGCGACCTCTTTGGATGATAGCAAAGTAGTCAACTTCGACGAAGAGAATCTCCCGTTTGACGATAACAGCTTTGACTTTGTGACCTGCCTTGAAGTGATCGAGCATCTAATTCTTCGTGAACATGCACTGGAAGAGTTATACAGGGTGGTTAAACCGGGTGGACGGGTCCTGATTTCGGTTCCCAACCTTCAATTCATTGAATATCTGTTGGCTTTAACCAGGGGTAAAATGCCGCATCCAGCAGCAGACCCCCGGCACATGAGCATCTTCACCATCCGTTTCCTGAAGGAACAGATGGTAAAAGCCGGTTTTAACGTTGGGTTCACCGCTGGATGTGATGCCAGCCCCCCCGGCCTGGCATATATCTCTAAAAAATATTTATGTAAGACTATCCTCGTTGAAGGAGAGAAATAGTCGCGATTATTCGCTCCTCAATGCTTTTACTGGATTCTCTCTTGACACTTGGTAGGCCAGTAGAAATAGCGTAGTCATTGAAATGACGAATACAAGTATTCCACCACCTACTATATAGATCACATTGAGGGAAATACTGTAGGCAAAACCCTCAAGCCATTGCCTTGAAATCAGGTAGATTAAGGGAATCGCCATCACGTTAGCAATCAAGATGAGTATCGCGGATTCTTTTGACAGCAACATAATGATCGAAGAGAAGTGACCCCCAAGAACCTTTCGTATCCCGATTTCCTTTGTACGTCGCGATATCTGCATTACTGTCATTCCCACCATACCCAGAATTCCAATGGTAAGAGCGATAAACGCTGCCAGAGTAGACGTATTAATCCATAAACGGTCTTCATGGTATTGCTTCGCCACCTTCTCATCGAGGAATGAAAAACTGAAATGACGATCTGGAACATTCTGTTGCCAGTATTGTTCGAGTTTTTTCAATGTTGGCTGAATCTGACCGGCTTTAACCTTAACCATGATTTTCTGTATATCGGGGCCGTTTCCTCCATAATTCTTTCGTCCCGGAAAACTGAAAAATTCAGGATTGAGAAAAAGAACAAGGGGTTCAACAGTTTTACGGAGATCCAGAAAATTAAAATCCTCTACAACACCGATTACTGTATGACCGCCATACTGTTCTGGAATAGATTGACCAATAGGATTTTTCCATTCCATCTGATCGGCGAAACCGCGGTTGATAATGATCGAATGTTCCCAGTCTTCAGGATGATCTTCTGCAAAATTCCGCCCTTCAATAATGTCTATACCCATCATATCGAGGTAGTTGTAATCAATGGTGTTTTGATAAACGATGGGCTTGTTGTAATTCTCGTGTACCCAGCCGATTTCATTCCATACGTCCCCGAAGGAACAGCTAGCACCGGAAACGGACAAAACATCGGGGTCGGAAGCAAAATGTTGACGGAACTGAAGCATGGTTTTGCGAGCCAGATCCTCATGGTTATCAAGATTCAAAATGACAATCTGTTCTTTTTCATAGCCAAGATTTTTATTCAACAAATAACTGAGTTGAGCGTGCATTATAAGGGTGATACTGACAAGCAGAACTGATATAAAGACTTGCATCAGGAAAAGAATTTTCCGCAACCGCCCTCTACCTCCGATACTGACACTATTACGAAATACATCTACTATTTTTGATCGTGAAGCTACCAGGACGGGGTAAATGCTGGATAACAGAATGATGGCCAGCGTTATGCTTGCCATGAATAGCAGCATTTGTGGTGAAAGGATTAGGTCAAGTTCTCGCCGCGCTAAAATACTGATATGCTTAAGGAAGATTTCGCATATTCCAAGGCTGATCAGAATAGAAACAAATGATAGGATAAATGATTCCAGCCAATAGAGTTTCAAAAAGTGCCATTTTCCTGCGCCGAGTACCTTTCTGACACCGAACTCGTTCAGCCTGTTGGATACCTTGCCCGTTGCAAATGTGCTGAAATTGATGATGGCCAGCAGCAGAATTGCACCACCGCATAACATCAGGATAAGAACACCTTTAGCATTGCTCTGAGTTGGAATCCCTCGTGGATTATCGAAAGAGATGTAGTGTTCATGGAATGGCTGCAGATGAAAATAAAATTCGAATCCATATTCGCGGCATTTTTCCACCATCCCTACATCAACCAGAACTTGATTAATATTCTCCTCAAGAATTTTTGGATCAGCACCTTCTTTGAGCAGGAGATAGGCACTGGCCCATTGCAGGGTCCATGAGTCTTGTCCGTCAGGACCAAAATAGATTTTATATGGAACTTCAAGGTTGACGTACAAATCCGCCTTGAAATCGGAATTATCCGGTACGTCAGCAACAACACCTTCAATCATAAAATCAACAAACTCTTCAGGACACCGGATTTCGACTGTTTTTCCGATAACATCTGTATGCCCAAAAAGTTTTTCGGCAAATGAACGGGAGATTACAACTTTATCTGGGTTGTCCAGAAAGGATTCTTTATTTCCACGCAGACTGACAAAAGTGAAAACGTCAAACAGGCTGGGATCGGTGTAGAGGATTTTTTCTTTCGCAAACATGTCTTGTTCTTGCCGGACATCTGCATTGTCCTCCATCATCCGTACATAGTTTTCCATTTGATCCATGGATTCAGCAAAATAGGGGGGCATTCTGGTTGTAGTATGATCGAAGTATTCAGGGTCACTACCTTGATCGATCCAGTGAGTAACCACCCTGTAGATTCGTTCGCCGTTCAAATGGATTTTGTTGTAGTTCAGCTCATATTGGACAAAAAGAAAAGTGATAATAGCGCAGGTAATGCCTAATGTCAGGCCGATCAGGTTGAGACCTGTGAAAAGTTTTTCTTTTCTAAGATGTCGTAATGCAACGAGTAAGTTTTGCTTGAACATTTTTTCTCCCTGTATCCCACAGGGAAAATGGCAATGTGTGTACCAAAACTTAATTTGTTAAATAACAACACCTATATGGACAAGTAAGATGAAGAGATCACCGCATTCGCACATCTAATGTACGGATTCGGACGGTGAACGTTGTAAGATTCCTATCACTTTAAGAGAAAAGAAATACAACTGGCAAAGTGATCCAGCACGTATGATTCGTCCAGTTGATTCTGATAGTAGGTATCAAAAAGCGGTTTTTTATCAGGGTATTGAAGGCTTAAGGCATCAACATTTTTTTTGATTTTATGATTGTAATCCGCGTTTATTTTAATAATTGAAGCCTGATCTCGCAGGTATTTATCCACAACTGTCAATCCACTTTTTTGTATTGCATTTTCCAATTGATCATAAGTTGGGTAATCTTTATCTGGGCAATCTTGACTTCCGAAAGCGGTTTCAAAAATAATATAGCCGGTTTCTTTTTTAATATGGTTTAATACCTTAAGTGCTTCTGATTCTGTTCCCAAGATATCTGAATCGTGACCATAGATGACAATGTCATATTGATTGCTCTTTTCCAGAGCTTCCAACATATCTCCTGCAATCAAATGCACGCGACCCTTTAAAGAACCACCTTCAATTCTTGTTCTGCCTTCATCGATAAACTCTTTTACAATATCAATTCCAGTAAAATCTCCATCACAATGTTTTGCCAACTCAATAACGGTTGCCCCTTTTCCGCAACCCAGGTCAATAACTTCAAGGCCATCTCTAAGTAGGTTGTTTCTTTGCAACAGCTTTGTAATTCCCTTGGAATCCCCACCCAATTCCCAGAGGTCTTTTAGCAAAAGGGGAAGAAATTCGATAATCTGTTCGTCTTGTACATCAAGAGATTTTTTGAACTGTTCGCTGTTCAAGTCTGAGTTTGTCATGTTCAAATACCGAGGTCAATTATGCGTGTTTATCGTTGGCATAAATTATATGTGGTATTTTTCAAAAGGGCAAATAGAACTTCTATTAATGTCTACGAATTATTTGTGGAGGAACTACTCACAATTTGTGTCTGTGGATACCAATCAGTAATGAAGTAGTCCTGTTAAAATAGGATTACGCTAACCCATAAACCGCCATTTTACGCCAGAGCTTTTAAATGTGCTTGCCGCGTTTTCAGGGGATGTAATCATATTCCTCTTTTATTGATCAAGTTGTTGCATTCTATACAATTTGGTATCCAATCTCTCGTTGTGGGCAAAGTTTGTCTAGACCTCAAATGCACTGATGGTTGAGGCACTTGAGAGTTTTTGTTGTCGAGTGATTTCAATCACAATGAAATTAAAAATAAACCCAAATAATGAAAAAGATATATTAATCTTATTGTACGCATTTTTGCACTGGGGACTATTGTGAATATTTCTTATAAAGACAGAAAAAAATTAAAAAAACTTGCCTCCTTGCTGCTCTTGAGTCTTTTGTTACTCTCATTTAAGAACGTAATGTCACAAGACGGTTTCGAGTTAACATTTCTGGACTCTGTGAATTATACCTATGAAACAGGGAACTATATCTACAATTTTGCAATGAACGATTCTGCTGTATTTACGCAGACCCCATCCAGAATTTGTGGGATTAACACCGCTAATCCGGATAGTATTTATCACTCTGTTGTTCTGGGTGACTATACGTGGAGTGCAAGGACGCTATGTGTTTCAGGCACAATATTGTATGTTCAAGAATGGGAATATATCAAGGCATTCGATATAAGTGAGTTTCCGGTAATACAGCCACTTTCACAAATTGAAAGGATCAATTGGATCGAAGAAATGGAAAACCGTTGTATTGAGAAAGATGGCTTTGTGTATGACATGTATATCAATACAGAGAATATGCATGGAGGAGTCAATGTTTATGATTTTACCGATCCCCAGTCCCCTGTACAGGTTACGGCTATTGATATGCTTGGCTTTCCATTTGATATTAAATTTTATGAAAATTACCTGGTTATCCTGGTGGAATTTGATGTTGGTCAAAGGATATTAAGGATGTATAACATCGAAAACCCATACGAACCTCAATTGGCCGGATTTTCACAAATGATTAATACCGATGCCGTATATATGGCATTAAAAGAACAATATCTTTATTTGTTGACGGGTGTATCAGCTTATACAATGTCCGTATTTGACCTTTCAAACCCGTTAGAACTGGAACCGGTTGACACAGTAAATAGCGGTGAATGGGATTTGTATTGTGTGGTAAGTGTTCAGGAAGATTATTTGTGTGTGAAAAGTTGGGATGACATTCAAATTCTACACTTGGAGGATCCCTTAAATCCCACCTATATAGGTTCAGCGCCCTTCGAGTGTAACTCATTTATGATTAAAGACAATATTATTTATGCAACTGTTGATAGTGATCTTCATACATACAGACTTGATATTACCAATTCTGTAGATGAGCCGATTAATATTATACCGGAGACGGATATCTTTCTTCATCGAACTTATCCCAATCCATTTAACGGTACCACAAACCTGACGTTCTCAATAAACAGAGTTTCCAATATTGAAATAAGTATTTTCGACATTATAGGACGCCAGGTATTAACCACTGACTACGGAATTATGACACCAGGCCAGCATGATGTTTCACTTCGTCTGGATGGTAGTACGGGCACCTACATCGTGAATCTAATGACTGATAATGGCACTAGGATCTCACGTAAAATACAACTAATAAAGTGATCTATATGAAATATTCTAAAAGTATAGTGATTCTATTCGTCCTGTTAATTTCTCACTTCATCAACATGTTATTTGCCCAGGACAGTACATTGGTTCACTCACTGGATTCCAGAAGAATAGCCTGGCACAATACGGGTGGACTATGCATCCATGATGATTGTGTTTTTGTTGCTTCTTCCAGAACAGGAATTCTGGTGTATGACATTACGGACCTGGCAGAGCCGATTGAAGTTGCCAGGATAATGGGGGATTACAAATATCTCGCATCCTATCAGAACCGTTACATCTTTACACAGGAAATGAACTCGAGCACGCTTGATATTTACGATGTTCAACAACCTTCAAATCCTGTGCTGATACAAACGCTGGAAAATGACAGTTTTTACCAAAACAGGATCACCGAAATCTTTGAATATGGAAACTATCTTTTTATCAAAACGGACCGGGACTTATTTCAGGTTTTTGATGTGGAAGATATGGGAAATGTCCGGTACACTGGTCAAACTATAAGAAGTAATTCTGGACTCATTTACGGGCACTATTTTTATGCTTCCGACCCGGTGAGGGTCTTTGATATATCCAATCCTGAAAATGCACACATCGTTTCACAGCCGGACATCTTTGAAGAAGGGGAAACCCTTTACGGTTGTTACAATTCCGTGGGGATTGTGCATGATAGCAGTCCCGGAGCCCAGGAAGGAAGGACCTATTTAATCGACTTGACAGATCCTGTAAATCCAACTCTACTATCAACTCATCAATTTGATACAGTTGGCTTGATTGATCAATATCTCTACATGAAAGATTTTTCAAACTGGCATCTGGTCGACCTTTCCGACCCGAACCTGGAAGTCATCGGATTGGGGTATCACCCCTACCATTTCGATAGAATAAGTGGACATTCCGAAAACTACGTCTACATTCTGTGGAAAAATTATATCGAATTATATAGTAAGAGTACCCTGCCCTCTCTTACAGAAGCAGGCAACTTGATTGAAAATTATGAAAGTGCCGGGATAGATTATTCCGGTGAAATTATTTACACGTTTGGTAAACAAAACAACCGCTATTTTTCTATTGACCAAGGCATTATAGGGGATACTACAGTATTTTTGGAAAGAGGTGTTTACGACCTAGTCCGACTGGAAAATACAATAACCGTCGGAGATTTTGAATATTTCTATTTTTATGACATTGAAGAAAACGGGGATTTGATACTTCACAATTCCTATCCAGTACCTTACCTAGAAAAGTTGGGATTTGATAGGCAGAAGAACCATCTATTCCATGCCTGTTTTACAGGAAATGGGGATTCAAGACTGCACTGGTATGCTGTAGATGAAACTAATAATCTTAACAGGATAGAAACAGAAGTGTATGTTGGGTTAACCCGTGAAATAAAGCTCAAAAATGATAGAGCAATTCTCCTGAATGGTACAAACCATTATGATTATGCGAGTTTGCAAACATACGAAACCATTGCCCCTGAAAAATTCGCTATGAAGGCATTTAGTGATGTCATGCTTTGCTCTGAAGCTATGGCCGTTTATGACAACTATATCTATATCTTTGGCACGGAAAATAATACGATGTATGTATTTGACATGAATGACAATGGTATCCTGATCCCGGAAAATGAAATAGTTATGTCAGAAATCACAAGGGTAAGTGAAGCAAAATGTTACGGTGATTTTCTACTGGTGATTACAGATCAATTTGAGAGTACAGAAATAGGTGAAGATTATATCCTGATATTTGATCTTTCCAATCCGGTTGAGCCTGACCTGATTTCTTCCACGTTAAATCGCGAAGATTACTGTAATATCTCAATGAATGGAAACTACCTCATAACCGGAAATGCATACGAATTAAAGAGTTTTTCACACAATCTTCCCATTCCTTCTAAAGAGTTCAGCTTGGAATATCCTACCAATGATTTACTGTTGTACCGAGATTCAACGAGTACCGTTATATTCTCATGGCAGGAGTCGGTTCCTTCAGAAAGTGAAAACGTTACCTATGATTTTCATCTACGTTTGAACCATCCTATAGAAGGGGATGTCTATTATCAACATGATACACATGATCTGGAAACAGAGGTGAATATACTTGAACTGGTTTCAATAGAAGATATTTCCGAACCCATTTATGGTATCTGGTGGGTGAATGCGGTTACTCCGGATCATACACGACCTTGTGCTAGCCCGTCCCGTTTCCGAATAATTCCTCCATCAGATGTGGATGAACCGGATGATGAAATAAAGTTGCCGACAGATTACGTTTTACAACCCGCCTATCCGAATCCGTTTAATCCGTCTACAAGGGTGACTGTAGCTCTGCCTGAACTATCAACACTGCACCTCAAAGTCTACAACCACCTTGGTCAGGAAGTAAGAGTGTTGTGCAACACTGTATTGGAAGCTGGAAGCCATGAATATTCTTTCGAGACTGAGGGACTAGCCGCAGGTATTTACTTCATCCAGGCTTCGACTGAAAACGGATGGCAATCAGTACAAAAAGTGGTACTTCTAAAATAAGATCACCTTAACCCATAAACCGTCATTTTGCGCCATAGAGTTGAACGGTGCATACCCAGTTCACGGGCGGCGTGGGTTTTGTTCCCCTTGTGCCTTTGGAGAGTTTCCTCTATTTCGCGTCGTTCATCCTGAACAAGCGGATGGGGTTGTTCGTGAAACTCTATCTCCTCACGAATGTGGTGAGGGAGATGTTCGGGCCGAAGAGTATCTTCGTGGCACATGACAAACGCATGTTGAATCGCATTTTCAAGTTCACGGACATTACCAGGGAAGGGATTCCGTTTCAAGATTTTTAACACGTCCGGGTGGACATGATGGATCGGTTTTCTGATTTTTTTGCGGGCTTTTTCCATAAAATGGTCGACGAGGATGGGGATGTCATCCTGGCGTTCGTTTAACGGGGGAATCGCAACATTCACAACGTTTATACGATAGTAGAGATCACTGCGGAACTTTTCCTTCTGAATCATGTCATGCAGGTTGGCGTTTGTTGCTGCGACAATTCGTGCGTCAGTACGGAGGGTTTGTGTTGATCCCAAGGGTTGATATTCACCGTTATTTAGGACTCTTAGCAGCTTCGCCTGTAAGGTGAAATCCATTTCACTGATTTCATCAAGCAATAATGTGCCACCGTTTGCGAGACAGAACATTCCCGGCTTACTTCGTTTGGCATCGGTAAACGCACCTTTTTCATAGCCGAACAATTCCGATTCAAGCAGGGTCGCAGGTAATGCGCCGCAATTAATTCGGATATACGGCCCATACTTTCTCGAGCTCAAGCTGTGAACGGCTTGAGCAATCAATTCCTTACCTGAACCACTGGGCCCTTCTATTAGCACGTTACATTCAGCCGCAGCAATATCAGGAAGCAGAGAAATAATCTTCTGCATTTTCTCGTTGACGCTGATGATTTCTTTTAAGACATCGCGTTGGTTGAGTCGCTTCTGTAGTTGCTCAAGCTCTGTTACGTCTTGAAAAAATTCTACTGCACCGATAATACTTTTACTGTCATCGCGAAGGAGAGTTGTGGAGACGTTGATAGGTGTTTCACAACCCTCCCTCGTGATTATGGTTACACGGGTGTTTTCGATGTGTTCCTGGCTGTTGAGCGTGTCGCGAAGCGCACACTGTTTGTGGCACACTTCCGTACGGAAAATATCAAAACAGTGCTGACCAACGGCTTCCTGCTTTGTAAATCCTGTGATGTCTTCAGCGGCTTTATTAAAGGAGGTGATGATGCACTCCTTATTTACTGTGAAGACACCGTCCTGGATGTTCTGGAAGATGATTTTACTTAGTTTTTCGTCCATCCCGACCTATCCTTTAACGTAAACCGTGTAATGACAACAAATTATCAGTAAACAGCTAAAACACTGATTATTCATAACGTATATACTACAACGTAGTGTTGCAACACTGTCGTATCAACCCCTGCCTCCAATTGATAACGGAGTCGCGAGAACGTATCAAGCTATAATTATTTCCGCTTTCTCGCCAATGATCTGCCAGGAATCTTCTGAGATTTGAAGCTGATCAGCCAGGAGTCTGGCCGGCTGATTTAGCAGGATTTCATCGGGAGAATCCGGTCCAACGAGCATCATCGGTGCGCCGAAATGATGGGCAAATGTTTCAATAGGTTGACCACCGAAGGTTGCTTTACGGTCAGTGAAGGGCACCAGGATGAGTTGAAATTCCCTTTTAATCAGGCATCGTCTCAACTCGGTCCATTCACGGTCTTCACAAACACGGAATCCCGCCTTCAGATGTTCTCCAAGACGTTCATCATAGTAGAACCGAAGTTTCTTTTCACGTGATGAAATAATCTCATCTTTCTCTTCTTTAGATCCGGTTTCTGTAGGCTTTAGGTCAGCATCGTAGGGATCGTGCAGAAAGTGGAAAATGTTCAGTTGGAGATTTTTCTCCTGAACTAGTTTAAACGCAAGATCAAAGGCCCAATCTCCCTGTTTGGAATAGTGGGAACAGAGACCTACGGATTCAAGCAGCATGCTGGTCATGATAAACTCCTATCGGTTTTTATGTCGTTTAGAATATTTTGTTTAGTTGGAACGATTTGCAGTTCAGGGTTGGAAGCTTCTTTGAGGTAACGGTCCGAGTAGATCGCCCCGATGGGATTATTTGCCAATGCTTTGTCTTTAACAAACAGGGTCGTGACAGGTGCCTGGCTTCGTTGGGCAAAAATACAATCAGCACCAATACAGAGCCCTACAATGACATTCAAATCCGTATCAAGCTGGTTTAGAATGTCCGCCTGAAGCTTTGGATTACAGTAGGAATTGCTGTTGCTGTGCTTAAAAGAGTTATCCTCGGGGGAGCAGCTGACTGGATGTACGAGGAAGAAACGTCTAAGAACGCGTACCAATGTTTCAGCAGGTCCAGCAAGATCGCTGCAAAAGGCCACTCCAACTGATTTATACTCCATCTCAAGACAGAAATAGACCAACTCGGCTAATCGGCAGAGCCGTCTTTCCTCTTCAAAATTGATGTCGTAAGCCACCTCAAGCATATCGTGTTCACGGGAACTGATTTCACCAGCGATCGTTGTGGTTTCTTCTTCTATTTTCGATATAGTATCCCACGAAGGCTTTCTTGTTTTTGGAGTCGATTCCATTTGTGCTGGTTCAACGTCGCATAAGTCTATTTCGTTATCCAATATCTTCTGAAGCACTTCATCGAGACTACCGGAGATGTTTGGAGTAATCACAATCTGTAGTTCTTCAAGCTCTTTACGAGTGTTCTGATCAATGCCACCGCATACCAGCACTTTTACTTTGTGATCAAGCAATGCACCCACCAGATCCATACTGCTTCGGATGACTTTGTCAATTTTGTGGCTATAGGTGATGCGACCATGTCGCACAGTTCCGAGCAGGATACTATCGGCAACAGTGCAACGAGGGGCGATACGACCGTCAAAAACTGGAATACTGAATTGCATATTTTACCTCGCTTTAACTGATCAATTAGCAAGGGGTGTGCCCAATAGATAAATGGAGGTGTTGAGTCGAGGAAAATGAAAAAGTTTATGTCTTGATGAATATGGCGAAGAGCGGATTCTATCAATGAATACCCTGATAATTGGTTGATTATTTATTTTGACTCCCTATGCAGAAAATAGTGTAGAAGTGGTTTTGCAACACTCGGCGACAGTGTTGCATCACTGTTGCAATGAAACAAAGTGTCGCAACGGTTGCGACGGTAAGTCGTTCAGAAACTACTGAAAACTGATAAGATAAAATCCTGTTCAGGTTCTATTAATAAATGGAGCCCCTATCCATCCCAACCCTAACTCCATACATGATCATGCTTTTAACTGATTTACCTGTTCTTATTGGGAAGCGACTTTCATTTTAGGTACGACCTTTGCAAACAAGCCGATTAAAAGCAAACAACCATCACAGGAGATCAGGATGGCTGCCCCAACAATCAAAGAAATCCCGAAAGATGATGGAGGGATCAGGGACTTAAGTTTAAGGCTGCCCTATCATCTTGAGAATCCAAAACCTACAAATGTCATTGAGAGGTTTTTGGATGCTTTCGCGGCTGTTCTTGAACATTCAGACTATAAATCACTTCTGGATTCATATTGCAGAACAACCAATAAATGTAACCGTTGCTCGGTAACTTGCCCTGTTTACAAAGTAACGAACGACCCAAGGGATATTCCCTGCTACAAGACAACAATTCTGCTCAATATTTACCAACGTTATTTCACCATGGGCGGGATGTTAAAGTCCCATTTCGCCCCCAACGGGTTTGAATTGACGGAAGATGTTATAGAAGATATGGCGGATGTGTTTTACCGTTGCACCGCTTGTCGAAGGTGTTCACTTGAGTGCCCCATGGGTATGGATCATGGTTTGATCACTCGTCTGGGCCGTTACCTGCTAAGCCTTGTAGATATTTCGTCCAAAGCCTTGCAGGTCAGTGTCCGCGAACAGCTTGAAGGTGAGACACATAACACCTCGAAGGTTCCGAAACAAGCTCTGCTCAGTAACCTTGAGTTCCTTGAAGAAGAGTTTAACGATCAGTTTGGTATTGAACTGAAGGTTCCGGTGGATCAAAAAAACCGCGACTACACCTTCTTCTGCGCGGTCAGCGATTACCTGATGGAACCCGATACGTTGCTGGGAAACATGGCGGTGCTTTGGGCGGCCGGCGATTGGGATAAATGGACCATAGGTTCGGAAAACTATGATGGAATCAACTACGGTCTTTTCTACAGCGATTGGCATCTGGAAAGAATTATCAAGCAGCTCGTAGGGGAAGTCACGCGGTTGGAGAGTAGGAATCTACTGATTGGCGAATGTGGACATGCATCTCGTTCTGCCCACGATTTTGTCCCGGTTTTTGGTGGCAAGGAAGCCTATCCTGTCGTGAGTTTTATCGAATACACCTACGACTGCATTAAAAACGGCAAGATAAAGCTGAATAAAGATATTATCACGGACAAAGTCACCTACCACGATCCATGCAATATGGCCCGTTCCGGTTGGCTGGTTGAGAAACCTCGTGAAATTCTGAAATCCTTTGTTAACGACTATGTGGAAATGACTCCCGGCGGACGTAATAACTATTGCTGCGGTGGCGGAGGTGGTTTGGTCTCGATTGATGAGATCTATGAATTCCGCATGGCCGTGGGTGGAAAGGTTAAAGCAGAGCAGATCGAAGCGACAGGCGCAAAGATATGTATTGCCCCATGCGCCAACTGCAAGAAGCAACTGAAGGAACTTGTGAGTTATTACAACATTGATTGCGAGATCATGGGACTTCACGATTTGATTCTCAAAGCCATTGAAATTCCCGGTGGAAAAAGTGCCGAGGAACGAAAAGAAGAAGCTGAACTTTACGCGATGTAGGGAGGAATTGTGGTTCAAAAATGGATCGACATAGCAATGGGGCCACTCTTTGCCCTCACTTTTTTATTTATGATTCTGGGTCTGGGAAGACATTTTGTCCTTCAAATGGATACTATTTTCCGTAAAAAACGACATCGTCTGAAATATATCCCATGGATGAAGATGATGAAAGACAGCTTGGGATGGGCGTTTCCAGTTAAACATCTATTGACCGGAAATATCGCTTTTTCCAATGCCTCCTTTCTTTTCCACATCGGTGTGATTCTTGTTCCCTTGTTTCTGGCAGATCACATCGTCTTATGGGAAAAAATCCTTGGCGTAAACCTGCCCCAGATCGGGCCGGGTTTTGCAGACGCAATGACAGTTGCGACGATTGTCACTCTGTTAGTTTTACTTCTCAACCGTACCCTTGTATCAAAAGTTCGGGCGATCAGTCGTCCATCGGATTATTGGCTACTAATATTAATTCTGATACCTGTAACAACGGGATTTCTGGCGGCGCATCCATCACTTAACCCACTTCGCTGGGATACCATGTTTCTGCTTCACCTGCTGAGTGCAGAGTTACTGTTTGTGATTATTCCCTTCAGCAAACTTTCGCACATCGTTCTGATTTTCTTTGACCGTATAAGTGAAATGCATTGGCAATTGCGGCCGGGCGCCGGTGAACGGGTTGCTGAGGCATTGTACGGGAAGGAGGCGAAGGTCTGATGAAAGGTATGCTGATCGATGTAACCCGTTGTGTGGGTTGTGAAAGGTGTGTCTCAGCCTGTGTTGAAGCGAATGGACTCGATGCCGATAAAGCAGAATACGACAAAGCCACTAGTGTAGATGGACTTTCAGACAATCGTTTCACAACCATCGTCCAGATTGAAGGCCGGAACGTAAAAAAAGCATGTATGCATTGTCTCGAACCGAGCTGTGTCTCAGCCTGCCTTGTGGGTGGACTGACCATTAACAAAGACGGTGCCATTGTATACGATGAAGATAAATGTATTGGTTGTAGATACTGTATGCTTTCCTGTCCCTTCCATATTCCTCGTTACGAATGGTCTAAAAAAGCACCGTTTGTGAAAAAATGCGAACTCTGCGAAGATCGTCTGGCGGAGGGGAAAATTCCCGCATGTGCGGAAGTCTGTCCACAGGATGTGATTCTGTTTGGGGAACGTTCGCAATTACTGAAAGAAGCACATCGCCGGATCAGAAATAATCCGGAAAAATATATCAATCATGTTTGGGGTGAGAGTGAACATGGTGGAACAAAAGTGTTGTATCTCTCAGACGTTGACCTGGCATCGCTAGACTGGCCTGAAGAACATCGCGAATCAATCCCTCATATGGTCGAACCGGTAGTAGAAGCGACTCCCTATATCGCCGGAAGTGTCTTGGCGGGAGTGGCGGGTTTGAACTGGATAGTTAAAAGACGGATGGCATTAATGAAAGCGGATTCATCTGATTCAAAAGAGATCGAGGGAGGTGGAGAATGAGTGATCTTGCCAATTTGGATCGCACAAGACGAATCAAGGATATCCTCTGGATATTGGCTTATTTTGGTGTCGTTGCAATGGTCCTTCGTTTTGTATTTGGGTTAGGTGAAACAACCAACCTTTCTGACCGTGTGCCATGGGGTCTCTGGAAAATCTTAAACATGATAGGTGGTGCAGCACTTGCCACCAGTGGTTTTACCGTTGGCTTTCTAGGTCATGTTCTGCATATCAAAAAGTTTGAGAAGCTTGTAAAACCGGCTGTGCTTGTGGCATTTCTCGGTTATGGTTCATCTCTATTTGCTCTACTTTTTGATATAGGATTGCCTTGGCGTTTCTGGCATCCATTTGTACACTGGAATATCCACTCCTTCCTGTTTGAAGTGTTCTGGTGTGTTTCAATTTACTTCTGTATCACCTTCCTTGAGTTGAGTCCTGTCCTGCTTGAAAGAATAGGGTTGGCGAAACTACGTGGAAAGCTTCATAAGGCCGCAGGAGTATTTGTTATTATTGGAATCACGCTTTCAAGTATGCATCATACATCCCTGGGATCACTGTTTCTGGTAACACCTGTACGTCTTCATTCACTATGGTACAGTCCAATCATCAGTTTGCTGTTTATCGTATCCGCTATCGGTGGCGGGATGTTACTGCTGGCATTGGTAAAAATTCTGTATGCATGGTGGTACGACCGCGACACAATCTTCTCTTCACACCGTGAAAAATCGAATGCTATTGAATGCAAGGCTTGTGATGCTGGAAAAGATGAAAATGAAAGTGAAGAAGCCTCTGACCTTGCATCGGTGAGAGCATTGCTGAGTGTTGGATCAGGAGTCCTTGGTTTCTATCTCTTGCTGAAATTGGGTGATCTGTTTCTAAGACCGGAGGCCATAGCAGCATTGACGGCGGGAACATGGGAAAGTTCGCTATACAGTTTCGAATTACTTACTGCGATTTTCATTCCCATCGTAATGATCTGGACTCCAAGTGTTCGGAAAAGTCCCGTTGCTCTAGCAGTAGCTTCAGCGTTTGGAGTCTTTGGGTTAGCCCTCAACAGGATGAACGTTGGAATCTTCGGATATTTCAGAGATGCGACAGAACTCTATTTTCCCTCAGCGATCGAATGGGCGATTACACTGGGTGTGCTGGCAATGGCTGGGCTTGCATTCTTTTTTATTGTCGAACATTTCAGCGTTTTTGATGAAAACTGGAAACTCAGGGGAAGCAAAGAGCTGAAAATTACCTCCGCGTTTGACCGTTTAACCTATGTATGGAATCACCGGATGATGACAGGTCTTGAACGGAATACCATTATCGCTGTTGTGGTTCTACCGTTAGCATTCCTACTCCTCTATCCTCCCTATATGTCAAAGGAAAATCTGGAAGTGAATCCTCCCATGGCTGTGGATGTTACCCGGGATACACTTCGACTGGACGGTAACCGTTCAGGAGTAACAGCTGTATTTGCTCATACGGCACATCAGGAGCGACTGGGTGGTGAAACCTCATGTGCTGAATGCCATCATCTGGCATTACCGCAGGATCAGGCAACCTCATGCAGACATTGTCATAAATATATGGAAGAGGACGCGAAGATATTTGACCATAACCGTCACGCAAGATACGTGGCTGATACGGAAGGATTTACTGGATGGCATCCAGAAAATCAATCCTGTAACGTTTGTCATGGAGCGTATACGGCTAAAACCGGTGTGAATTCGAAGGGATGTCTTGAATGTCATAACGAGGACATGAAACCGATTAATCCGCCCGCTGGAAAATTGGCTCAACTTGACGCACCCAGCTACCACCGTGCGTTGCATGAATCATGTATCAACTGCCATATCGAAAAAGCTGTTGAGCTGAACCATCCGGAACTTGGTGATTGTAACACATGCCACGTTGAGGATATTCTCAGACCGGAACAATTGGTAAGTACCAGGAAGAATTATTCACCTCTCCGCGCAAAAGCGAAATAATTCTTTCGTAAAACAAAAGAAGAACCCGGTACCTCACTTCCCGGGTTCTTCTTTTTAAGGTAATCACTCCACAAAATCAGTATCTATTTCATCAACACAACTTTTTGAACTTGCTCCATCCTCCCGGGGGCAGACGCCCTGACAAAATAGATTCCGCTGGAAAGTTCAGATCCATCAAAAACGAGGTTATGTGTTCCTGCGGGAAAAACACTATTTGATAGTGTTGCCACTTCTCGCCCGAGGACATTACTGACTGTCACTTTCAAGTTCGACACTTCCGGCAAAGCAACAGTGATATTCAGAGTCGGATTGAAGGGATTAGGGTATGTCTTCACAATCGCGAAGTCGCTTGGGATAAAGTTATCACTATATTTATCCTCAACACCCATAGCCCCAGATACATCAAAAGACTGCAATTGCAGGAAACGGGATAAATAAACAACTCCATCATGGTAATTAATGATATTTTCATATCCACTGTCCATGTAATAATAGCCGGTCTCCTGAGGTGCAGATGGATCAACAACATCTATAATTCGAAAACCATGTTCCAGAGCTAGAAATAGTTGGTTTCCATCAAATTTGATATCGTAAAGATATACACCGGTTTGTATAGAGGAGATGAAAGCAGGACTTAGGGGATCGGATAGATCATAAATAAAAATATCATTATCCGCGAGGATAAGCATATCGCCTGATGTGAGAATGAATCGGGGGGAGTTGTTGCCGTCAATCAAGGCAACTCTGGAAGCTTCGGTGAGGCTACCATCTTCATTAATATTGAGTACCATTAAATCAAGATTATTTCCGTCATCGTCTTCCCCGAAACCACCGATCATGTATACAAAGTCTTCGTACACATGGTAGTTATTTGGAAAGAAGTAGTGATGATGGTTACTAGACTCACCATTGAAGGTTGTTAGTAATATTGGTCCATCTGACGGATTACTTATATCAAAAACATAAAATTCTTCATTCTGCCAGTATTTAAAACCGAAAAGATAGTTTTCTTTAATGGATATCTTTGAGATGTCGTACTGATTGGGACCAGAATACAGTAGAATGGGGCTCAAAGGATCAGAGTTATCATAAAAGGATAAGCTGTCAGCGTACAGTTGAACGAGAAGGTTGCCCTGAGTATAGAGGTCCCCTTTCAGAGCATCATAGTCTCCACAAATAGTCATGTCATTTGGATTTGAAATATCAAGGAGAATTGAACTTCCATCTTGAGTCGTTACATACAGGTAATCGAGATGACTATGAACTGAGTTAATGGAGTTATGGTTGTTAATACTTCCAATCTCTTCAATATCCTCCAAGTCCGAAATATCCAGGATAGATAAATTGAAAGTAGTTGGTTCTTCGGTTACATAGGGACCCACAAGAACGTATAATTCATTATTATGAATGGAAAAATTGGAGAATATTCCATCCGGTTCAATAAAGTTTACTTCGGTTGGTTGGGAGGGGTCTGAAACATCAATTACACGCATCTGAAGATTATTTATACTGATGATATGATTGTCTCGAAGTGCAATTTCGCATACATCCCACTCCACTGTAAGACTGCCAAGGGTAGATACAGCAAGAGTGTCAGTAACATCCAGAATCAACAAATCGTCATCAGCTGAAAGGTAGAGAGTAGAGTTTTCAACTAGAACGCGCATTCTGAAAAAATTTGTAACGGGAGCAAATACTCTCGTATTACTCATTTCGACAAGAGATGCGGGATTTATGATGTTGAAAATCTTAAGAAAAAACAGTCCCTGTTCACTTTTTACAGGGAGATAAAGTTTTTGATCGGAAAGTGCAAAATCGCAAACTTGACCTTCAATTTGCTGATTACAGATTAAAACGGGATCATCGGGTGATGAAATATCATAAACCAATAGCTCATTGGTGTTGTTCTGTCCACCGTAAAAGTATTTTGATACGTATAAAGTGTTCTGATCTACAACAAAGTTTGACCAGGAGTAGTATTCATAACTTAAGGTGGATTCAATATGAGGATTCCACGGGTCTGAAATATTTACGATTTGAATATAGCTCCCGTTCGTGTCCCTGTTTGTCACATAAGCATAATTACCAAATACTTCCACCGTATAGGCTCTGCTAAGTAACAAGAATCCCATTGGAATAGGATTGCCGGGGTCGGCAATATCAAAAACATGTAATCCGGAACTACTACCTACAACAAATGCCAAATTATCTTTTGTGTCGACATCATCAACGCTATACCAAAATTCAAATTCTGTATCCAGCATTGTCACATTCAAACTATCGTTTGAATAGGTTTTTTGAGGTGCGATAAAGAGAATGATAAACATCAAGACGAAAACAAATATATTCCGTTTCATAATGATCTCCCCCAAGCTGATTCGTTATGTAAACTGAATAAAAGCAATCATTATGCCTCTCATAGTAAAATAAAAATGCAGCCGATAAGTCTAGATTAGTCATAGAATTATAAAGGTCAGCATAAAACTCTGTAATGGACCCAAAATGCAAATGATGCGCTATTAATAAATGATTGCACAAAGAGCTTCATTTACATTGACAAGAATGCCCGCGATCTCCTATTCTAATACTATATCATTAAATAGAGTAAACAATGAAAAAAATCATTTATACAATAGTAATTTTCTTTGTCTTTGTGGGCCAACCTTTAGCCCAGCCGGGACAGTTTGTAAACGTTGTGGAGAATCGGCTGGAGCTTGGTGATACCGGCCAACAGATCTGGCTTCGCGGGATGGGCATTGGTAACTATGTCTTTGACCGCATCACAGACCCCGACACACTTTTTATGCATCACGACTCAACGTTATTCGAGCGTTTTGCTGAATCTGGAATGACAGCAGTCCGCTTCTACATGCGAGTGGATGCGTTCGAAACATCACCCTACACCTATAGCGATGAAACCTTCGAATGGATGGCTACCAATTTCCGTTGGGCAAGGCAAAACGGAATTTACCTCAACCCTGTGGCGATGGGAGTACCCGCGGCTGAACCGGGAAATGTTTCCGAGTTCTGGGATAACGAGGAGAATCAACAACGGTTAAAAGCGTTCTGGGCGGAGTTTGCAAGTAGATTTGTAGATGAAACGGCTATCGGTGGGTATGATTTGCTAAACGAACCGACACCGACAGAATCAATGGAACAATGGACCAATCTGGCGCAAGCGTTAATCGATACAATCAGAACGGTTGATACAAACCATCTTATAATTCTGGAACCGCTATATGGTATTTCAAACGGGTGGGAGGGAGATTACGACAACCCCGACGATGTGATGTTTACCGTTGATGATGACAATACCTTGTACGATGTCCATTTTTACCGTCCACTAGAGTTCACCCAATGGTACCGTTTCAGCCCAAATATACCATGCTGGCCGGACTACCGAACCATCTTTAGACCTCATGATGCTCGTTGGGTAAATGGGACCAGTTGGAACCCATCACCACCAGAAGGAGACACAGATTGGCAATATTATGAGGGGGAATTATTCTATGTGGATGATCCTGATCTAAAGATTGGAGCTCTGAACCTTCAAGTGGGCTTCTGTAACGGAACAGTATGGTTCGATAATGTACTTCTCACTCGTCACAACCAGAACGGGGAGTTGATTGATACGGTTTTTTATGAAGCGATTTCATCAACTGACGATTGGCGGTACGCGTGGAATAATTATGGCGCTGAGATGGTAGCGTGTGATACCACAGGCTATGATGATTCTTTTTCACTCCAGGTAAATGATGCAACTCTTTACGGAGGATGGACAACTCTACGATCAAATTTTGAAGTGGAACAAGGTTTTGCCTATAAAGCAAGCGGAGCAATAAAAGCTGAAGGAATGCCTGAAAATGGTTTCGCGATCTGTCGTGTTGATTTCTACTCCAACCCAAACGGGTCAGGTTTGGTGTCCTGGAACAATAATTACATGAGGAGTGAGCTGGACCGTTGGGTACAGTTCGGACTGGACAATAATGTCCCGATGAACATAGGCGAGTTTGGTGTGGATAGAGATCTGCTGACGAGTGTTAACGGAGGTATGAGATGGGTAGGAGATATGCTCCATGAAATGATCGAACGAGACCTCAACTTCACCTACCACCTCTATGATATTATCCACGACCATGAAGAGATATTTGATGCCTTTGCATCAGCTCTGAATCTGGGGGCAACAGAACCTGAAGCTCCTGTTTTACCATTATCAAATTTCGAAGCAAAAGTGTATCCCAATCCAACAAATGCATCTGCTGTCGCAAACTTCCTATTACTTAGACCCAGTCATCTCGAGATATGCCTATTTGATATTATCGGTCGGGAGACGAAAACAATTTCAGCAGCTTTATACAAAGCTGGAAAACATAGCGTATCTGTCGATTTATCAGACCTTCCCAGCGGAACTTATGTATTGAACGTTGATGGGGATCGTGGAAATTTGTTTTCACAAAAAATTATTCTGCAAAAGTAATAGAGCCTGAGAAAAACCACTCTTCGGATATTTAATTGAATAATATTATTAATACTTGAGGCAATGATTTTGGACCCTATATTTAAACTTCATGTCAATTCATGGATTGGGTTATGAATCGCTTTTTAGTACATCACACTGTTATTATACTTGTTTTTACAATATTTATGCTGTCCACGACTTCAGCAATCGGGCAGATAGAATTCCCCCAAGATTCAGGTATACCATTTATTAAAAATTTTGCCCCTTCAGATTACCAGAACGTTCGTCAGGTATGGCAAATAGATCAGGACAGTCGTGGAATCCTTTACTATGCAAATACATCGGGTGTTTTAGAATATGACGGTTCGAACTGGCGAGAAATTCCCATCCCGGGTTCAGATGTTGTCCGAGCACTGTTTATAGATTCAGAGGACAGGATTATTGTCGGTGGTTATAATGATTTCGGAGTACTTGAGGCAGATAGTCTTGGTAAACCAGTTTTCAAAAGCCTTCTGGATAGAATTAAATCAAAACATGAAAATTTTGGTGAAGTGTATGAAATACTCGAATTGAATGGAGATTTGTTTTTCAGAACCACCCCTTATTTGTTCCAGCTTGATGGTGACTCAATTATTTCTCATGAAGCAGAAACAGGGTTCCTGAAAAGCTTTATCGTAAATGAAACGTTCTATGTGCAGGATTCGCGAACTGGTTTGAAAAAGCTGGTTGGCGACTCCCTGAAAATGATTCCTGGTGGTGAAAGGTTTGCATCAATCAGGGTCAGGGCGATGCTTGCATTAGATGATGAGAAAATCTTAATCGGATCGGTACAGGAAGGCTTCAAAATTCTTGATGGGATTCAGTATCTGCCCTTTAATACAGGAAATAGAAGCTATTTCCTTGATAGCGTTATTTTTGACACAGTAGTGTTGCCCAATGGTCATGTTGCGGTATTGACACTCCGTGGAGGGATTGCATTTCTTGATAGTAAAGGACAATTGCTCCAGATTTTGAATAGTTCTGTTGGATTGGCAAAAGATCAGACGTACTGCGCCTACGTGGACTCAGAAAATGGAATCTGGGTAGGGATGGATCAGGGAATTGACCGTATTGAATATCCGTCTCCAATGACAATGTTTAATGAAAAGATGGGGTTAGATGACGTTCTGCAAGGCAGCTATCACTTTGAAAACGAAATCTATGTTGCCACCAATCAGGGTGTAGAATACTTGAACATTTCAGACCGAACGGCAATCACCTGGACACCTTTCTCCTCTGTGGAAGGTCTGACCATGCCTTGTCTTGATTTTTATAAAATGGAAGATCAACTACTCGTCACATCAGGTGATGGAGTCTATCATCTTTCTGGAAATACCGGAAGAAATATTGCTCAATGTTATGCGATGAGTGTCCTACGGCCAAGCAAGTTTAAGAACATACTTCTCGTTGGAAATGCAGATGGTTTGCTTTCATTTAAATCACGGGGTAAAGACTATGAAAGATTTGATTATGTTGAAGGTGGGTTAAGTAATAGTTATGGAATTGTTGAAGATGACAATGGAGTTATTTGGTTGAGTAGTTACTTCGATGGTTTAGCCTGTTTAGATTTTGGAAATGAATTTACCATCTCACCAACGTATGTTCGATTTGATACTTCGGATGGACTTCCTTCAAATAGTTACAATAAGATTTCAAAACTCAGTAAAGGTTTATTTGTTACTTCCCAAGGCGGACTTAGAAGGATTAACCAACCATCAGACATCTCAGATCCAACATGGAAACCCGGTTTCTTACCTGACTCATCCTATGGCTCCTTCCTTGCTGATACCACCAGAATTGTCTATGCAGTTGCGGAGGATAAACATGGAAACCTTTGGGCTGTCGTAGACGGTCAAGCAGGAGTGTCCAATTTAAATGAAGATGGTTCCTATTCGTGGCAAGTACGACATTTGAGTGGAATAGGAATAGGTGATATTGTTGATGTTCAAGTTGATGATAAAGGCATCGTCTGGTTCACCGGCTATTCGGGTTTAGCCCGTTTTGATCCTGCTCAAGACGATAATCACGATCACTGTTTTCAGGTTTCTATTCGAAATATAATCAGCTCGGGCGACACCTTGTTTTACGGGGGCATGGCAGATGATAAATTTTTAAACAAGGGTAACAGCCTTAGTCTGGAATTTAGTAAGAAAGCGTTAAGATTTGTTTATTCTGCTTCAAGTTTCGAAAGAAACGGTCAAGTTCAATACCAGATATGGTTAGAGGGCTTTGAAGACGGCTGGTCGAATTTGACCTCGGAAAACGTTAAAGATTACACCAACCTGCCTGAGGGAAAATACACTTTTCACGTTAAGGCAACTAATATCTATAGTGAAGTTTGTTCGCCAGTTGGATATCAATTCGAAATTCGTCCTCCTTGGCATAGAACAGGATTTGCCTATACAGCTTATGTCTTGATCATTCTATTTATCGGTTGGTCGACGATAAAATTACGACTGACCGCAATGGAAAGAAAAACCCTCAGACTCGAAAGAAAAGTTGAAGCAAGAACGTTAAGGCTACAGAGAAAAACAAGGCAACTCGAAGAATCAAATCAGGAACTTCAGCTTGTGCTGGAAGGTCTTCAGTCCTATCAGAATAGTTTGATTCAATCGGAAAAAATGGCGGCTTTGGGTAAACTGGTGGCTGGGATTACACATGAAGTGAACACACCGGTTGGGGCTGTAGTCTCGGCATCAGATGTGATCAACAGGGCGATTATAAAGATAGAAGAAGTGTTAGAAATACCGGAATTACGTTCAACTATCCCTGAAAGCACAAAACTGTTTCAATCACTTCAAGCACTAAAAACCAGCAATGAAATATCCGCTGATGCTAGTCAACGGATTGCATCAATCATTGATAATCTTAAAAAATTTGCACGGTTAGATGAGGCTGAATTTCAGATAGCAAATCTGAATGAAGGCATTGACAGTTCACTTAACATTCTCCATAGTGAATTCGGGGATCAAGTAACGATAATCAAAGACTATGGAGACATTCCAGGCGTATTCTGTAACCCAAGTGAGATGAATCAGATCTTTATGCATCTAATTAGAAACGCTGTTCAATCCTTCGAAGACAATGAAGGAATAATCTCACTGATAACAGAGAAGATTGGTGATGAGGTAAAAGTCTCAATACAAGATAATGGGGTTGGTATACCCAGAAAACAACTGAAGTCCTTGTTTGATTTCAGCTTTAGTGCCAATTCCAAACGAATAAAAATGGGTATGGGGTTAATGACCAGTCATCAGATCATTGAGAATCATCAAGGACGTATAGAAGTGATAAGTGACGAAGGAAAGGGCAGTACATTCTCTATTTTCCTTCCCATCAATAGAACATAAAGAAGCATACTGCCATAGGTATCAAATGAAGCAAAAATCAACTAGATAGTATAGTCTTAACTTTTTTAGTAAGTGTTTTTACACTAAGTGGCTTCTGAAGAAAGTTAATATCTTTATCTAATACACCCCTCAGGGCAATGACATCGCTGGGATAGCCGGACATAAATAGAGCCTTAATCTCCGGTAAAATTTCAGTCAGTTCACTCAAGACTTTTTTCCCATTCATATCTGGCATAATGACATCAAGCAACAACAAATCAGGGACAATTTCACCGGATTTCACTTTTTCTATAGCATCTTTTCCGTTATCAAAAGCATGAACGACATATCCAAAAGTAGTCAATATTTTTTCTGCTACTTTTCTTACCTGAGCCTGATCTTCGACAATCAATATGGTTCCGCTTCCGGCATATTCATCTTTAGGAATAGCATTGTCTTGGGATACTTCTTCACTCTGTGCAGTCACTGGAAAATGAATAGTAAAAGTGGTGCCTTTATTAATGGTGCTCTCAACGGAGATCGTTCCACCATGCTGCTTAACAATACCATATACAGTGGAAAGTCCAAGTCCGGTTCCCTTGCCCACATCCTTTGTAGTAAAGAAGGGGTCAAAAATTTTCTCTATGTTTTCATCTGAAATCCCAGTACCTGTATCAGATACTTTTAATTCGATAAAATTACCATTCTCTAGAATATCAAGCTGATTTTGGTTCTTATCCAATATTCCAACTTCTGTAGTTTGAATGGAAATATTACCTCCATTCATCATTGCGTCCTGAGCATTTACCGCAAGATTTAATAATATCTGTTCGACCTGCGAAACGTCAACCTTTACCAATTTGTCGATTTTTCCATAGTCTATATTTATTGATACATCTTCTCGTATTGTACGTCGGAGAATAGATAGAAAATTACTAACTAAATCATTAATATTAACAACTTTCATCTGAAGGATTTGTTTTCGACTGAAGGCTAATAGTTGACGGGTTAGCTCAGCAGCTCTTAACGCTGTCCCCCTTATTTCCGCAAGTTCTATGGCCAATTGATCAGACTTATCGAGGTTAAACATCAGCAATTCTGTACCACTAATGATTGGTGTAAGAAGATTATTAAAGTCATGGGCAATTCCACCAGCCAAATGGCCGATGGATTCTATTTTCTGTGCTTGACGAAGTTGTTCTTCCAACTTCTTTTGCTCACTCAAATCTCGGAATTCAACAACTCGAACATCTTTTCCCTTATAAGGAATATTACGTGCTTCCAGTCTGATTGGGTATTCTTTTCCGTTTTTTCTAACCCCGACAGCCTCATACGGTTTTTCGTAACCAGCGGCAATATTTGCTATAACCATGTCACGGGTTTTTTCAGAAATAAGAAGTAGTCCATTCATGCCAATCAATTCGTCGTGGCTGAATCCGGTTATCTCAGCGAGACCATTGTTGCATTCAAGAATCACACCCTTATCGTGAATTGCTATTCCACCGAATGATGCATTGTGAAGGGCCTTAAAACGTTCTTCGCTTTGCCGGAGGTCTTCCTCGGCACTCTTCTGGGATGTAATGTCAGTGAATGCTGCAAGTAATCCATTGTAGGATTTGCTTTCAAAGTGGGGAACACCACCAACCAGTACACTAACTTTTTCTCCATTCTTGCATAGTAATTCCATCTCATACTGATCAGCTTGTCCGTTTTCACGTCGTTGATTGGCCTTTGAAACAACATCTCTAAATTCTTCAGGAACAATATCTTCCCAGTGTACTCCAATTAACTCATCTTTTTCATAGCCAAGGATACGTGCCATTGCCGGGTTCGCAAATTGAATAAAACCTTCAGCATCTTCTATAATTATACCTTCAGATAAACTGTTGACGATGTTCTCGTTAAACTGTTTTGTTTCTAATAATTTAAGCTCATTGTCCTTTTTTGACTCATTCTGTTTTTCAATACTTTTAGCAAAAAGGTATAGGAGAAATAAACCCGCCACCCAGATAGCAAAATGGCCAATAATAAAATTCATCCGATTTTTTTTTGAAATCGCATCGAACGGTTCCATGGGGATCAGGAAACTCATTCCACCACGAATATCCCCAACCTTATAGCCTTGGTCAGCATGACATTTAAGACAACTTTCCTCTGTAATAAAGGGCTTCATATATCTTAGGTGTTTGCTGCCGTTATGGATGTCAAATGTGAAATACTCATCGGAACCCAATTCAAATGACAGTAATGCTTCTTTTTCCCATTCGTCTGGTTTATTTGATGGGCGTTTAGGTTTTAAACTTGTCAAATGGCTCTGAATAACATCCATACTTTTCGTAAGCTCATATACCTGGCGAGTCATATAAGCGGGATTGATTAATGTGTATTTATCACCTTCCAGCGATTCAATATCTCTTTTTTCTACAGTCAGGAATTCATTTGGTGGAGTTTTTTCAGTCATGGGAACATAGACCCCTCCATGACTTGCTGACCATCTTCGATACAAAACATCTCTCTGGAAATGGGTTTTTGCGATTTCAATGGTGAGTTTTTGCATTCCCTTTTTTTCATTTGTGATATTCCACAAAAGAGACACAATAATCAATGCAGTCAATATAACTGCTTGAATTGCAACATATTGCAAAGGATAGAATGCTTTTTTCAAAGTCATCTTCTTCATGATAGATTGAAGTTAAAAAATTAAAAACAGTTACTCTCAGATATAAAGTATTAAGATATAATCTCGACCCACTATACCTTCATAATAGGATAAATAATATTAGAATCGATTACTAGATGAAAAAAAGATTCTTGAGACCGATTGTTGATAACCGTGTACTATGTGTTTATTAATAAGCTGTAACTCATATGAGGTCTAAGTGTATAAAGGTGGTTGTCTGCAAATAAAAAAAAAGGTACAGAAGAGAGGTAAAAATCCTGGTTTCTGATTAAACCGATCTATTAAAGAAAACTAGTGTTTTAAACGTATAATTTTTTATTGTTAACGGTAGATGTGATTCAAACTCTCGGTATGGTTGCTGCCACACGCATTATATGTATCTGATTATCAGTGTCAGTCTCAGAAGAAGAAAACTTTAAGAAGAATAGAAGACTTGCTGTTAGATGATTTGCATATAATTATCAATAAAAACGCACCCCAAAAGGTGTTTTTTTCATTCGATACTTTTAATACACAGTTTTTCTTGTTACGTTATCAATCCGATATAATTACTCGATTGTCTCGCGACTCCACAACAGCAACGTACAGCAAATAAGTTTTGTAGACATATCTTTATTTGGAGTGCTTTGTCAATTAAAATAATAGTGGTTATGCTTATAAAATTTAAATATATAAGCAAAGCAGCAATAAAATTTTAAAAAATACGTTAGGGTTTGAGATCTACCATCACTACTCAAAAATGTTATAGAAGGTGATTGATGATAAAAACTGAACCAGAGCTTGAATCTCTACCGCTTTCCCTTGGTCAACAGGCCATGTACATCCATTCTGACCATGTAGATCCAGTAATATACCATTTTGATATGGTGTGTCTGATTGAAGGTGAAATAGAGTTGGATCTTCTCAATCGGTGTTTAGAAAGAGTTGTCAATGATAACATCGTATTAAGTCATAAAATTACCAGCATTAATGGTGAGCTTTGTTTCACTCCAAATGAAAACAAAAAAACTGAATTCAAATTGATCGATGCAATGGGAATGGATCATTCTGAAATTGCGGAGATGCTGCTAGCAAGCACAAAAAAATTAATTAAAACGGAACCCTTACCATCGTATGAATACCTATTAATTCAATTGAGTGAGAAATTTCATTTTCTCGTTCATCAGGTTCACCATATTAGTTCGGACTACCTAGGTGAATATAATTTTATACGGAATATTCTGGAGTGTTATTCTAAATCTACCATTGATAAGGAACACCTGAATTCTGACAAACATAAACCGCCATGTTACATCGATTACGTAAAACGTGAACAGGAATACATAAATTCCGATGCGAGTGATGAAAATCGCCAGTTCTGGAAAGAGTGGGTCCAGAGATCAAAAAATATTTCGATGATTCCATATGATTTTGATACTGATCTCGATAAAAAGAAATTCACTCCATCAATTTATTCCCACATTGACCCCGAATTAACCTCTGCGATTTATCGTCTCGCTGAAAAGATAAAAATTGCACCATACAGGATAATTCTCTCTGCTTTTATTTTTATTCTGTCGAAAATTCAGAACGAGACTCAACAGACAATCGGTTTTTCAAATCACGGCCGGAACAATCCTGAAGATCAAAAAATGCTGGGATATTTTATAAACACCGCACCGTTTTCAACTTCATTTGATCCCGAATGGTCCTGTACAGAAGCGATTTTAAAAATTTCAAAGGATTTTAAAGATCATGCACTCCATTACAAGTACCCCGTTTCACTCTTGTCCAGCCATGTAGGAAACAGTCAGTTCAGGGAATCAGGAAATCCTTTCTTCAAGATATCAATGAATGTTATACGGAAAAATGGGGTGAACACATTTTTGAAGGAAGAGATGGACTTCAATTCCTTCAAAACAGACAATCCAATTGAATTCGAACCCCTGAAATTACACCGATTTGAAGGTGGACAAAGAAACTACGCGGTAGACGATATCGTAATTCATATTCTTGAAGATCCCGAAGATTTGACAATCTGCCTGAATTATGAGGGGAGCAAGTACAAGACTGTAACGATGGAGAGGTTTAAAGAACAGTTCGTTACAGCTTTATCTGATATTGTCAAAAACCCTGACAGGAAGGTCAATTCTTTAAAGACAGTCCAAAATTCTAAAGAGATTATGGATTTAAGTGAATGCAGGGATATTTCGCTGTTTAATCCTTTAGAGAATTCGATTCCTGATTTTATAAAGCGTTGGGGGAAGGCAACTCCCGGAAATTGTGCTGTAAGGATGGGCAACAAGACATTAACCTATTTAGAGATGGATCTAAAGGTAAATTCAATTGCCAACCTGTTCATAAATTTTGGTGTAAAAAAAGGTGAAACCATAGGTGTTCATTTAGATAGATCGCTTGAACTAAGTCCAATCTTAATGGGAATCATGCGTGCGGGAGCGGTGTATCTACCATTGGATCCGAGTTATCCGATTGGAAGACTTGAGTACATGGTTGAGGACTCTTCGGTGAAGGTCATTGTTACTGAAGACGAAAATACAGCTCTTTGGGAAGGATCTGACAAGAGAGCTGTGACCAGATCGGAGCTTAATAAGCTGGCTGGTGAAATGGCTTCATCACAACCGCAAGTTGATGTCAATCCAGATGATCAGGCATATGTTATCTACACTTCCGGTTCAACAGGAAAACCCAAAGGTGTTGAAGTATCGCACCGTGGGGCTATCAACTTGGCTTATTCTCAGAAAAAACTTTTCGAAACAACAGAGTTATCAAACATCCTGGGATTTGCGTCGATAAGTTTTGACGCTTCTGTCTGGGAAATGTTGATGGCTTTCGGTGTTGGCGGAACCTTTGTCTCTGCATCAAGAGATGAAATTTTACCGGGAGCTCCGCTCAAAAAAGTGCTGGAAGAAAACAGAATCACACATGTGACTCTCCCACCAAGTATACTTTCACACCTTCCTGAGGATGATTTTCCGGATCTTGAGAATATCATTGTAGCAGGTGAAGCATGTTCCAAACGTCTAGTCAAAACCTGGGGCAAGGATAGAAAATTTTTTAATGCTTATGGTCCAACAGAAACAACAGTATGTGCCACAGTAGCCCGGTGTACACCGGAAATGCACTCGACACCTATTGGCAGAGCAATTGGAGAAACGAGAGTGTACGTTTTGGACGGCAACAATGCGTTGGTAGCACCTGGATTGGTTGGCGAATTGCACGTTAGCGGTCCATCACTGGCCCTTGGTTATAGAAACAAACCGGAATTGACAGGAAAGAGCTTCATAAAGAATCCATGGGGAACCCCCCCATATGATCGTCTCTACAAAACCGGCGATCTGGTTCGATGGAATTCCTACGATCAGCTTGAATATGTCGGCAGAGTGAACACGATGATCAAGCTTAGAGGTTATAGAATTGAACTTGGTGAGATAGAAGCAAACCTAAGGGATCACACTGATGTTCTTGAAGCTGTTGTAAAAGTCATTGAATTGGATGGTGAGGAACCCTATCTCGCGGCCTATCTGGTTACGAACAAAGGGAAAGAGATTGATCGCCACGAGATTAAGGAAATGATTTCCCGTGTACTGCCAGAGTATATGATTCCATCTGCTTATGTTAAGGTGGATACTTTACCACTCACAACATCAGGTAAAATCGATAAAAAAGCGCTTCCAATTCCAGCAGAATCGGATCGTAAAACAACCACTGATATTATTCACATTTCCAATTCCTATGAGATGATAATCGCTGAAGTATGGAAAGCCATTCTAAACCTGGATCACATTGGGAAAAAGGACAACTTCTTCGATCTTGGAGGCCATTCGCTATTACTGTTAAAAACTCAGGATCTGATCGAGAAAACGATGAAAGTGAAGTTGTCGACAACGGATCTGTTTAAATATCCTACGGTGGAATCCTTGGCTGAGTGGATACAGAAACTCGACATGAGGGATGACGAGGCAAGTGTTGAAGAGGAAAAAGAATCGGTAAAACTCAATGCAGAAGAAAAAGCAGCACAGAGAAAGAACAGGCAGAAATCATTAAGATCAAAAAGGTTAAAAAGTAGACGATAATCGAAAGAAAATATGACACGAAATGATGAGTTTTCAGGATCAGAAATAGCTGTAGTCGGGATGGCGTGCAAATTCCCTGAGGCGGCTAGCCCTGAAGAATTCTGGCAGAATATCTGCGATGGGAAAGAGTCACTCGCCAGATTTTCTCGCGAAGAGTTACTCGAGTCTGGTGTCCCGGAAGAGCTGATTAATGATCCTGAGTACGTTCCCGTTCGTGGGATAATAGAAGACGAAGATAAATTCGATGCAGAATTTTTCGGATATAATCCGGCGGAAGCCGCTTATATGGATCCTCAACAGAGAATTTTTCTCCAGATCGCATGGGAAGCGTTGGAATCCGCAGGATACAATCCGGCAGAATTGGAACCGTTGACAGGATTATTTGCAGGAGTAGGCTATGCAAGTTACCTGAATAGCCAGTTGGCATCGTTAAACAAATCGAAAAATTCTTCAGAAAAATACCAGATTCTCATCGGAAACGACAAAGATTTTCTTGCAACTAGAGTCGCCTATAAACTTGGGCTGAAAGGTCCTGTAATCACGCTTCAAACAGCCTGTTCGACTTCGCTTGTTGCCAGCCATATGGCCTGTCAAAGCCTTCTAAATGGTGAATGTGATATGGCGCTTGCCGGTGGGGTAACGATTGTCGTTCCACAAAAACAGGGCTATCTCTACCAGGAAGGTATGATATTATCCCCTGATGGCTGCTGCCGGGCATTCGATTCGAAAGCCAAGGGTACGGTTACAGGGAATGGGGCAGGCATCGTATTGCTGAAGCGCCTTGAAGATGCGATCGAGGACAATGATCCCATTATTGCAGTCATCCGCGGAAGTGCGATCAATAACGATGGATCGCAAAAAATCGGATATACAGCACCCGGGCCAGCAGGGCAAAAGTCAGTAATCAGGGAGGCGTTATCAATCGCCGAGGTGGATGCTGATTCAATTGGCTACGTTGAAACACATGGCACAGGAACAGTCCTTGGTGATCCTATCGAAATAGACGCCCTTACCGAGGCTTATAGAAGTGAGACGGAAAGGAAATTATTCTGTGCAATAGGGTCTGTTAAAAGCAACATTGGTCATCTTGATACTGCCGCGGGTGTGGCCAGTCTTATGAAGACTGCTCTGATGTTGAAAAATAAGGCTCTTACACCGCAAGTACACTTCACCGCCCCCAACCCGGAAATAGATTTTGAGAATTCTCCTTTTTATGTAAATGACCGCTTGGCAAACTGGGAAACCAATGGTTCTCCAAGACGTGCCGGAGTGAGTTCATTCGGAATAGGTGGGACCAACGCTCATCTTGTTTTGGAAGAATTTGAAGATACTGAACAAGAAAGTGCAGCGAGTAACGACAACCCGAAAGTCCTGCTTTTGAGTGGCAACCGGGAGGATACCATATCCCGCTATTCAGGCAGACTTGCCGACTTTCTGATAAACCATCCTAACACAAATTTTTACGATGTTTTATTCACGATAAATACGTCAAGAAAATGGCTGAAATATCGGAAGGCTTTTGTTGCAAAAGACCTCCCAGAGTTGCATCGGGAACTCCAGGAATTTGCTAAAAACGGTTCATCTGGTGATGTTGCTTGTTCAAAAACCAGTGAACAGACCAATGATCTGGTCTTCATGTTTACTGGACAGGGGTCGCAGTATATCAACATGGGTAAAGAGCTATACGGTAGTTTTCCACTTTTCAAAGAAAAATTTGATCAGTGTGTTGCACTGTTTGAAAATGAGTTGCATTTCTCTTTACATGAAATCATCTATCCAGAACCAGAGACGGATGCTGAATCCGAAAATAGAATCAATCAGACGATTTACACTCAACCCGCACTCTTCTGTTTCGAATATGCCTTGGCTCAATTACTGCAATCGTTTGACTCCAAACCTTCAATACTGATAGGTCACAGTATCGGTGAAATTGTCGCGGCTACTCTAGCGGGTGTTTTTTCGCTTGAGAATGCAGTCAGGCTGGTTTCAGCTCGTTGCAGTCTCATGCAGAATCTTCCGGTACGCGGGAAAATGGCCACTGTCTTCCAACCGTTTGATGTCGTATCCAAAAAGCTGGAAGATTTCTCTGAGTCGGTTTCCATTGCTGCTGTTAACGCGCCTGGAAATGTTGTCATATCTGGCGATGCAAAGGCGGTTGACTTGCTGGTTCAGCAGTTCACAGAAAGTGGTGTAAAAGTGCAGCTGTTGAATGTATCGCACGCTTTCCATTCACCATTAATGGAACCGATGCTGAAAGAGTTCCGCCTTGTTGCTGAGAGTATCAAGTACAGCAAACCTTCTATCCCAATTGTATCAAACCTTTCCGGTGAAGTGGCAACTGAGGAAATTGCCACATCAGGGTACTGGGTCAATCATGTACGGCAAGGTGTTTTATTCACAGAGGGTATCCATACCCTTTTGAAAAGCGGTCAAACAACCTTCATAGAAATCGGACCGAGAGCTGTTCTTTCAACACTGGGTCAAATGACAGCAAGTTTCTATGAAATGGAAAATGAGTCGCAAATCTCTTGGATATCCTGCATGAATCCCCAAAAACCGGATCAAAAGGAACTACTTTCAGCAGTAGGAAAACTATGGTCCCTGGGGTATGAAGTTGACTTCTCAATCCTTGATCCTGATAGGCGGGCGAATCGGATCAACCTTCCTACATATCCATTTGCCAAAGATCGACACTGGTATGTGAGTGAACCTTCCAAAGATTCTTTCGCCTTACCACGGAAAAAGAACCGTTCAAGTAGTGTAATCGGCATGAATGATTCACAACAAATTATAAAAGAGGGTAGAACCTTGGATAAGAATATTGTAATGGATGATCTACGGCAAGAGTTAAAGAACATTGCGGGAATAACAGTAGGCAATGATGATCTTGAGCTCAACTTCTTCCACCTTGGGATTGATTCGCTCATGCTGGTAAGAGTACGTCAATTTATCAAGAAGAAGTATTCTGTGGAAATTCCCATGGCGGACTTTTATGATAAAGTTGATAACGTGAATAAACTGTCCAGCAGGGTTTCCGAAGAGACCAAAGTTGAACAGGTGGTCATGCCAATGAAAGATATTATGACCCCGGATCATTTGCGGATGTTGAATGTTAAGGACATGAATTCTTCAGTAGAAGGTAATACGCTCTATGAAAAAGTTGTTTCACAACAACTGAATGCCATGCAGCAATTGATGCGTGAACAGCTTGAAGCATTAAGCCAGATCCCTCAATCGAGAAGTCCCCATATTGAAGAAGATGATGAGGAAGAGAGTGTTACCGAAGTTCCAAAACACCTTTCCATGTTCCAACATCTTGGGAAAGAGTATTTTACAGATAAACAACAGAAATTCCTTGATGAATTCATTCCGTTATACATAAAAAAAACAGCAGGGTCAAAAGCATTTATTGCTGAAAACCGTGAAGGGTGGTCTGACTGGATTAACGCGGTGAATTTCCGGTTTGCCCTAAAGGAGATTCTATACCCGATTGTGGCAAAACGATCAAAAGGTTCACGATTCTGGGATGTAGATGATAATGAATATCTCGATCTTGCCATGGGGTACGGTGTTAATTTCCTGGGTCACAACCCGGAAATTGTATCGAACGCAATTCAAGAACAACTGAACGATGGTTTTCAACTGGGACCGCAATTCCACCTGACAGGCGAAGTGGTTCAACTGATACGGAAATTAACCGGAGTTGATAGAGTTGCATTCACAAATACGGGCACTGAAGCAATCATGGCAGCCGTACGTATTGCCAGAACAGTAACACATCGTAAAACAATAGTTGTTTTTTCCGGCTCATATCATGGATGGTACGATGGTGTTTTGGTAACACCGGATGGCGACAAAACCATGCCCGCATTTAGAGGGATTAACAAGGGTATGGTAGAAGATGTTGTGATGCTTCATTACGGTGACGAATCGGCACTGGAAAAGATTCGTGAACTCGGAAAATCTGTAGCGGCGATCCTGGTTGAACCCGTACAGAGCAGGCGCCCGGGTTTCCATCCCAAAGAGTTCCTTCACGAATTGCGGGGTGTCGCCGATGACATTGGAGCCGCACTCCTCTTCGATGAAATTATAACCGGTTTCCGTATTCATCCTGGAGGTGCGCAGTCCCACTTTGGTGTAAAAGCCGATATGATCACCTACGGTAAAGTTATCGGTGGTGGTATGCCGGTTGGAATTGTGAGTGGATCGAAAAAGTATATGGACGCTCTCGATGGAGGCCAATGGAGCTTTGGTGATTCTTCCTATCCAACACGTGACACAACGATGTTTGCCGGCACATTCTGTAAACACCCATTAACCATGCGTGTGATGAAAAACGTTCTAACCTTCCTGATTGATCAAGGGCCTGAGCTGCAGGAAAACCTTAACAAACGTACGGACAATCTGGTCCAGCGATTAAATACGTACTATAAAGAGTTCAATGTACCGATTCGGATGAGGAATTTTGGTTCCGTTTTCCGTTTCGAATCATTCGGAAAATACGACTTGGTTCATAATCCGATCGAAATGGAAATCTTCTTCTACCTGTTGAATTATCAAGGTATTTATACGTGGGAGCGTCACGTCTGTTTCCTCTCAATTCAGCATTCGGATGAAGATGTGGACAAGGTTGTAGAAAATGTAAAATCAGCGATTGCAAAAATGCGTGACGGCGGTTTCACTTTTTCAACCGAGGATAAGTGAACGGATGAGTTTCGCGGAAGAATCTAAAGAAAACATGTCGGTATTCCCTGCGACATCAGGTCAAAAGCGACTCTATTTTTTGAGTATGCTTGAAGGTGGTGAAGCACCCTATCATTTACCGGGAGTTATCAGATTTCATGGCGACACTAACGATAAAAAACTGGAAGACGCTTTCCGCGTTCTGATAAATCGCCATGATTGTTTAAGGACTGGATTTAAAGCTGAAGCAGGTGAAGTGAACCAGATCATTTTCCCAGAAGTCACGTTTCAACTTGAAAAATATTCCTGTCCTGAAGCGGAAATTGATGAGAAATTGATTAGCTTTGTCAAACCATTTGTTCTATCAAAACCACCCCTTATACACGCCACCCTGCTGGAAGCAATAGACTCAAATGTAAGCTGTCTCCTGATTGACATACACCATATTGTTGCAGATGGAATCTCTTGGACAATTCTCCTGAAAGATCTTGAATATATCCTCAACTCAAAACATGTTGATCCTATCCCATTTTCATTTGCAGAATCGTCAACTCAGTTAAATGGAAAATCTCTACGGACTGAGTACACAGAGCATAAAAAATTCTGGTTGGACTATTTTAGTGATATTCCGGCACCACTGGACCTACCTACAGATTTCAAAAGGGGTAATACGCAGAATTTCGATGGGGATATCGTCGAATTTAAAATATCAGGACAAAAGCTCCAGGACTTAAAAAAGAGCGCTAGTAAAGCAGGCGTTTCGATGCATGTATTCTTGATGTCCGCGTACACTGCTCTCCTGAAATCAGTATCAGGTCAAGATGAATTTGTTATCTCGTTTCCTCATAGCGGAAGGTTTGATGAAAGATTTTCAGACGTAGCAGGAATGTTTGCCGGAACCGGGTTGTTATCAGTAAATCCTGTATCTAATAAATCCTTTTCCCAATATGCTAATGAGCTGATGAGGGAAACATTCAAAGTATTCGATCATCTGGAATACCCGTTTGAAGAGATCGTCGATGGGCTTGATTTAGAGCGCGATTTATCACGAAATCCACTAACAGATATTTCCTTCGTTTATGAAACATCCTATGACCGCAACCTGAATCTGGCAGGAAAAGAGACTGAGTTTTTTCCTCTGAATAAACACACTTCATCATTTGATCTTACGCTGGATATTTCAGACAGTGGTTCCGAATTAGCATGTACATTTGAATATAAAACATCACTTTTTTCCAAAAATACAATTGAGGGTTGGCGTAAAAAGTTTGAATGGATCATTGAACAGGTTATAGAAAATCCCGAAATCCTGCTTGGCCAACTGAACCTCTTAAATGATACTGAAAAAAATCAAATACTCAACGAATGGAATAAAACGGATGCCCGCCTGGAATTTAAAACAGTGCCATCCGAAATAAAAAAGATAGTTTCCAGTTGTGGCGATAAAATTGCTGTAAGACTGTTTGAAAAGACAATTCGTTTTGATGAACTCGGGGAGGCCATAGAATGCGTATCCAGCAATCTGATCAACCAATATTCAGTTCAAAAAAATGACATTGTAGCCGTTGTCCTAAACCGTTCAGTCCATATCCCATCCATTCTAATTGGTATCTGGAATGCGGGAGCGACCTATCTGCCAATAGATCCAAATACTCCTTCCGATAGAATATCGGACATTATTGTGCGAAGCGGCAGCGGGTTTGTGATAACGGATCAGGATTCAATCCTCGAACAACAAAGTCAGAATTACAAAACAATAGAAATAGACAATTTGTTTGTTGAATCCGTTTCAGAAACGACTAAATCAACACGTTTACCATCGCCGGATTCACTGGCATATATCATCTATACATCGGGTACAACGGGAACCCCAAAGGGAGTAAAAATCACCCACAGGAATCTCGCGAACTATCTCTGTTGGGCAAGGAATGAGTATTTGAGTGAATCTTGCCCCGGCGATTTTCCACTGTACACATCGTTATCATTCGACTTAACGGTAACGAGTCTCTTTTTGCCGTTAATCGCTGGACAGTGTTTGCATATAAAGGAAAGTACGCCTTATCCACAGGAAGCACTTGCTGAGATATTCAACGTCGATTCAGGGATACATGCCGTTAAAATGACTCCTTCCCACGTCCTGTTGCTCAACGATTCCTCAGTACAGACAGAGACAGGAATAAAGCTTGTAATCCTAGGTGGTGAAGAGGTTCTGCCGAAACATCTTAAAATCTTATCCAGATTTCATCCATTACCCAGGATTGTGAACGAATATGGGCCGACAGAGACCACCGTTGGTGTTATAGCAAAAGACATATCGATTCATGACCCGTCAATCCTTATTGGTAAACCCATTGCCAACACCCAGGTCTACCTCTTAAATGAGCTGCTCCGTCCTGTACCCGTCAGGTCAGAAGGTGAATTATTTATTGGAGGTAAATCTGTTGCATCGGGATACCACAAAGACCCAGAAACTTCTTCTTCCAGGTTTATTCAAAACCCTTTTAACGGTGGTGACGTTTTATATAGAACCGGAGATTTGGCTCGCTGGACAGTTGCCGGTGAGCTCGAATACCTGGGGCGAAACGATCAGCAGATAAAGATCCGTGGGTACAGAGTCGATCCTTTTGAAATCCAGAACGAAATTCTAAACCTGGATCATATCAATAATGCCGTTGTTGTTGATTATACCGACACTAATGATAAGTTGAAGCTTGCGGCTTACATGACCGGTGATCTGGAACTTGAGGTGGACTCAATCAGGGAAAGTCTTGTGAGCAGACTGCCAGCCTATATGGTCCCCGAATTTTTCATCCAGATAGATAAAATCCCTCTCACGATTAATGGAAAAGTCAATCGCAAAGCACTCCCCGATCCAAGTGCAAAACTGCATCAAAATTCTGGAGATGTTGTTGCACCGGAAGATCGTATACAAAAAACGATTGTTGATATCTGGAAAGAGGTGCTGAACCGTTCGCCGGTGAGTATTACCGATAACTACTTCAACATCGGTGGTGATTCGATTCAATCGATACAGATTATATCCAAAATGAATGCTAGTGGATACAGCGTGACCGTCCGGGATATTTTTGAAGCACCAACTCCTGTTGAGCTTGCCAAAAGAGTGAAGCTAATAAAGTGTGAACGGGTTATTGACCCATCTCCTGTTACAGGTGTTGTGCCCCTCTCACCGATACAAAAAAACTTTTTTAGTCAGAACCGGTTTTACAGGCAGCACTATACTCAGGCAGTACTGATTCAGAGTTCCGAAAAAGTGAGTTTTACAGCACTATATAAAACACTACGATTAATACATGAACAACATGATATTTTACGTGCTCGTTATCGAGTAAATGATGGGATTGTAGAGCAATCTTTCGCAGACAATCATTTTTTCATTCAGCTTGATCGGGTAGATTCAGACACCAGCTATAGCCGTGAGGTGCTCGAAGGTAATGCTGAGGAGATGGCTTCTTCGATGGATCTGAAATCGGGTTCTCTCCTTAAAACCCGGTTAATACACAATGGTGAAGCTGACTATATCTTGATGGTAGCTCATCACCTTATTATCGATGCTGTTTCCTGGTCAATCCTCATTTCGGACATGAACAATATCTATCAGCAGATCATCAGTGGTAAAAAACCGGAACTACCGTCACGAACACATTCTTACCGCGATTATGTACTGAGTAGGCAAGAGTGGCTAAAAACGAATGAACTAAAAGAGAGAAGCATATTCTGGCAAAAAATTATCGATGGAACAGGGGTGTTAATTGAGAATGTTGTTCAGGATACTGATTTAAATACTTACGGTAAAACGTCACTGTTCGCTATCGAATATGATAAAGATGAGACAGACAAAGTAGTTGAATCAGCATTATCTACCGAGACGACTGTTCAGGACATTTTACTGGCTGCGATGGAGGTGCATCAGGAAAACTATTCCAGTGGAAATTCCTGGTCTATTGATCTTGAACATTTTGGCAGGACAGCATTATCGCAAGACCTCGATCTATCACGTACAATTGGCTGGTTCACAAACATATATCCCATCAAACTGGAGCGGCGTCATTCGACTCGTACGATATCAAGACTGAAGGATATCAACAATTACATAAAGACAAGCACTGTGATATCCAATGAATTTCTCCTGTTGAAGGAAAATGGAGAACTGTCGCCCGACATAAAATCACCGGATTTTATCTTTAACTACCTGGGAGATATTTCTAGTGGGAATGACAAATCACTCTTTGCTTTGAACGATTTGATTACACGGGGTTCTATCGGCAAGACATATCCAAGAAGTCACAGCTTTGAGATGGAAGGGTGGTTAGATAAAGGAAAATTGAAGCTTCACTTGGTTTTTCCAGAATCATCTGATAGATCGAAAGTAAAGGTTTGGTGGGAAGGTTTCTTAAAAGCCCTCAAATCGTTAGTTGAAGATGTTCAGAAAGAAATCAGTGAGATATCAAAAAACAGTCAACAAGTAGAGAACTTCATATCTGATAACTTTGAAGCAGGGTCTATTGAAACGTTTTACAAGCTTACCCCTGTTCAAGAGGGAATGTATTTCCATCAGCTGAAAGATCCGGAATCGTTAGTATATCATGAAGTGTTCCGCTTTGACTATTCAGGCCCGATAGAGATTGAGAAGGTTCAGGAATCGTGGAACAGGGTGCGTAAAATCCATCCAATATTGAGGACCAGTTTTCATTCGAGTAAGACACCTTATCCTGTTCAGCTCGTTCACTCATATAAAGAGGTGGCTGTTGAATTTGTCGATTTCTCATCCATGTCGGATCAGTCTCAGGAAAAAGAAATCGAAGCCCTTGTTAACCGTGAATACACCCGGCCCTTTGACTTGAAATCAAGAGAACTCCAGCGTTTTGTTCTTATCAAACGAGATCACAAAAATTGGACCCAGATCTGGGCTTATCCACATATTCTGCTGGATGGCTGGTCAACCGCAATCGTTCTGGAAGACTGGTTCAAAACATATTTTCAGCTAAGTGAAAAAAGAGTTCATAAGCAGGGGGCTAGAAACGGATATTCGGATTACGTCGACTGGTACCTGAAACAATCTCATGGTGATACGGTCAGGTTCTGGGACAATTACCTGAATGAAAACACTTCATCACTATTAGCTGATTCTGTGACAGAAGAACCAAGCAGTACTTTTGGTGAAAAACTGATTGAGAAACTGGATGAAGAACAATCGAATTTGCTTCGATTTTTGGCGACAAAACATAAAACGTCTTCCAGTCAGATCGTTCATCTACTTTGGGCATTGGCACTGGGAAAACAGCTTGGTAAAACAGATGTGATATTTGGATCGGTAAAATCGGTCAGACCCGATGAGATCGATAACCTGGAAAATACAGCGGGTCTTTTTTTGGCAACACTGCCGGTTAGAATGAAGTGGACAGAAGACAAGATGTTTGGGGAACTCCTGGTCGAGATGAGAGATCATTTTCTGGAGCGTGAAGCATACCTGAAGACCTCATTGACTGAAATGGGTGCTGATAACACGTTTGATCACATCCTTACAGTCGAAAACTATCCTATTGATAAAGATTTGTTTGAAACACGTAATGAATCGGGCGAAAAGATAAAGCTCACTAGCGTTACAACTTTTGAAGCGACCCATTTCCCCTTAACCATCGAAGTATACCTGAACGATGCAATCGAGTTTCATTTCCTGTATCAGCCGGGAAGAATAAGTGAATCCCGGCTTAAGGACATGATATCGAACATCAGGATGATGATTGAGGTAATTGAAGATTCTGCAGAGATAAAGATATCAACATTGATGGAAAATCTGCGTACAGAAAACGAAATGCTGGAAGAACAGGATTTTATCAGTACTATCTCTGATATTGATGAAGACTTTTGATTATCGGTGCATATAGATGAGTGATATGAACAAAAAATTAATTCACACGGTGCTCAATCGGCAGTTTCGAGAGAACCCCGATACTCTCTTCATAGAGACTTCGGATAAGAAGTTCTCAGGAAATGAGATAAGCAAATCTGTATCAGAAATAAAAGCGCTTCTTTGTGAAAAAGTAATTAATCCGGAAGAACCGATAGCTTGCCTGTTAGCACCATCATTTGAATATGTCGTATCCATGCTCGCCATCTGGGAGGCTGGTGGTGTTGTCTTTCCTCTTGAAAAAGATCTTCCCGACGAACGGATAAAGAACTATTTGAATCAAGTGCGGCCGTCCAGACTATTCGTTGAGTCCAGCCAATCAAAACGTGTGGCCGAGATATTGGTTTGGATATATGGATCAAACAGTTTTGAAATCAGGGAGAATGTAGAGCAGGGCATCGATTATTTTAGCCAGGTGGATCTACCGAAAAACCACGACAAGTTATCCCCAAAAACACCGGATCCTGATGATGGTAACTATATCCTGTTTACTTCAGGCTCAACTGGGGAGGCAAAGGCTATTTTCGGACAGCACAAGAGCTTAAGTCACTTTATTCACTGGGAGGTAAAAGAGTTTTCTCTGGATCATATGGACAGGATAAGCTGGTTTGCCCCAACCATGTTTGATGTCAGCCTACGTGACATACTGGTGCCTTTGCTGGCTGGTGGGACTCTCGTGATTCCTGGAGAAAATGTGAAACGGAATCCGCGGTTACTCCTCGAATGGCTTGAAGAGGAGCGAATAACGTCAACCCACATGGTTCCATCGCTATTCCGTTTATTGATTGAAGAGATTCAGGCACGGGAAATAGAACGCCCATTACCTGACCTGAGAAGGATTCTTTTAGCAGGAGAAGTTTTATATGAAAGTGATGTTTTCAAGTGGCGAAACGTTGCCGGTGACAGCGCAGAACTAGTTAATCTATATGGCCCCTCTGAAACAACGCTGGCCAAACTCTTTCACAAAGTAGGAACTCTGTCCCCGGGAAGAAACAAAACGATTCCGCTCGGTTTACCCATCTCCAACAGCGCTGTTCTAATTTTAAAAAACGGGAAACTCTGTCCGATCGGTGAAGAGGGTGAGATATATATAAAAACACCGTTCAGATCAAAAGGATATTACAAGAACCAGCAGCTAACGGATAGACATTTCGTCAAAAATCCCTTAGGTGAAGATCCAAATGACATCATCTACAAAACGGGTGATCTTGGATACTATCGCGAGGATAGGAGCATTGTCTTTTGTGGACGAGTTGATTTCCAGTTAAAGATTCACGGGAACCGAGTTGAACCAACAGAAATTGAGTCGGTCATAAAATCATACGGTGATATCGAGCACGCGATTGTTCTGGGTGAACAGGCGGAGGATTTCAGCATCCAACTGCTGGCGTTTTACGAATCCGCCTCAAATGTTGATGCAGATCATCTGAAAGGTTTTATCGCAAACCGTTTTCCAAAGTATATGAATCCTGATCGGCTGATTAAACTGGATAAGATGCCGTTTAACCGTAACGGTAAAATTGATCGTGTCGCACTCCTCGAAATATCAAAAGACGTGATCAAGGCAGGTGAAGAGCCAGAAAGTGACTTCGAAAAACGGCTGGCAACAATCTGGTCAAAACTCCTCAATAGGCAGCAACTTTTCAGAACCTCCAATTTTTTCGAATCGGGTGGTCACTCGTTGTTAGCGATCAGGCTGGTTTCAGCGGTATACCGTGAGTTTGAAATAGAGATTTTAATTAATGATGTTTTCAAATTTTCCCTATTGAAAGATCTCGCCTTATTACTCGAGAAGTCAGACAGGCAAGTCGCTTTTACAATTCCGCCCGCCCCTGAACAGGCGAGTTATCCATTGTCCTATGGACAGCGTAGATTATGGACTCTTGATTCGATGGAGATGGGTGGCGGGGTGATGACCATTTCCTCGGCAATAAAGATAAGCGGCGAACTGGATATCGATAAATATTTCGAATCATGGCAGAAAATTGTTAAAAGGCATGAAATTCTTCGCACGAGGATTGTTATAGAAAACGAAGAACCAAGGCAGATTGTTCATGAGGAAAAGTTCCAAGCAAAATTTGAGGATTTGTCAGGAGATAGCGAAAAATCAGTAGAAGAGAGAGTGAAATCCTTAAGCGAGAAATCAATACAATTAGATGATAGCTGGCTGTTCAAACTCAACGTGATAAAAACCGGAGATTCCGAATACCTGGTATTGCTGCAGGCTCACCATATTGTATGTGATGCATGGTCACTAGATATTTTAGCAGCTGAACAGAAAAAAATATATGGAGCTTTGACAGATAAAAGTCCTGTATCGCTAAAAGAATTGCACTTCCACTATAAGGATTTCTCCCACTGGCAGCGAGAGAACAGCAAGAGTGATCATTTTGAAAAATCACGAGCATATTGGCTCACAAAACTAGGTGGGGATTTGCCGATTCTCTCCATCCCTCCGGATTTTGAAAGACCCAATCTGAAAACGTACAATGGGGGAACAGTTAAAGTCGTTTTTAGCGAAACACAGAATAATAATTTTAACAAAATTTGTAAGAGAACCGGATCGACAAGGTTTGTTATCGCCCTTGCTCTATTTAAACTTATTCTCCATCGCCTTTCACATCAGGAAGAGATTGTTGTTGGTACGACCATCGCCAACAGAACTCATCCATACCTTGAGAATCAGGTTGGCTTTTACGTTCAGACACTAGCCCTACGCGATGCCCTGAACGATGAAATGACGTTTGACGAATTCGTTTCTCGTGTCAATGAGACGACACAAGAAGCCTTTGAACATTCCGAATATCCTTTTGATTTGCTCATCGACGAACTGGGTGTTGATAGAAACCCATCACGTCATCCAGTTTTCGACGCGGCATTAATACTTCACGAAGAATCTGTGGAAGATATGACAATCCCGGGTATTGAGGTTGAACAGGTAGATATCTCAGAAAACTCCAGTACCTACGACCTCTTTATGACACTGCGCGTTGTTCGTGACGAGGTAGAAATTGAGCTGAATTACAACAGTGATATCTATCTACCGGATTCGGCGGAATCCATTCTAAGCGTCTTATGTCACCTGATAAATTCCATGTCCGAACCGTCACCTGTTCCGATAAAAGAAGTTTTATTAATGCCGGACTCGGATGTACCAAAGGTTCTGGGGAGTTGTGTTGGTGAGAGAGTTAATCTTCCTGATGAACCGTTAATAAGGCTGATAGAAAAGAATAATACAAAGTTCGCAGATAAAATCGCGGTCAATGACGGTATCAATGAGTGGAGTTTTGAGGAACTTCATGAGCGAGCGAATGGAATCTCGGCAAAACTTATCGAAAACGGATTGAGGGCCGGTGATATAGTGGCTCTCTATATGGATCGGGGGGCGAATGCAATCGCTGCCATTTTAGGTATCTGGAAAGCCGGCGGAGTTTATCTGCCTTTAAACACGAATCTACCTGAAAAACGTATCCGTATCATCCTCGAGGATAGTCAAGCCGGCTTTGTCGTTTCAGATAGCGAATTACCCATAAAAACCTCTGCAAAAATTGTTTTTGTTGCCGATTGTGATGCGAAAAAATCTATTCCGGAAAGAGATGATAATCTGGATGGAAGAGCCTACATCATATACACTTCGGGGACAACAGGAACGCCAAAGGGAGTGGTCATAAAACAGCGGGGGATTCTGAATACCGTTCTTGATATGGTGAAATTCTGGGAGATGTCAGAAGGTGACAATTCTCTTCAATTCGCGTCACTTTCGTTTGATGCTTCACTTGCCGAGATCCTGCCCGCATTGTTTACTGGAGCAACACTTTTCATTCCCGATTCAGATACGAGGCAGGAACCCGAAAGGTTCATTAAATACGTTCAGGACAGTAAAATTAGTGTCGCTCTATTGACACCCACCTATCTGAATGCACTGGGCGAGTGCGACTTTTCCAGCCTGCGACTATTGATCAGTGCCGGTGAGGCTGCACTTGTCAGCGATGTTGAACGCTATCAGAATCAGACTCGATTCTGCAATGCTTATGGTCCTTCTGAGACCTCCATTCATGCCACGACCTGGTTTGCTGAGGATGGAAGGAGGTACGGTGCCGTTATTCCCATTGGTAAACCGGTCGCCAATAGCGAGGTTCTGATCCTTGATCAGAACCTCCAGCCAATGCCTCATGGTTTCCCGGGTGAAATCTGCATCGCAGGCTCAGGTGTTGCTGAGGGATATCTGAATCAGCTCGAATTGACAAATAGATATTTTGTAAAACACCCGCTTTTTAATGATAAGATCATTTACCGTACCGGCGATAAAGGAAGAATTAACAGGTACGGTGAAGTGGAGATGTTGGGTAGACTTGATCAGCAGGTCAAAATTCGAGGTCATCGTATTGAACCGGGTGAAATAGAAAAGGTTCTGGAAACGCACGATGAAATCGGCAGAGCCCATATAACTACAAGAAAAAATGGTAACCAGAATGATCTGATCGGCTATTGGAGTAGGGCGGGAAAACCTTCACTTTGGCCGTCTGTAGCCGAATTTTATGTTTATGATGAGGTCCTGTACCGTGCGATGTATACGGATAGCAGCAGGAATCAGAAGTACCTGGCCACGTTCAAAAAACATCTAAGTGGTGCTTCAGTCCTTGAAGTTGGACCTGGGCCGGAACTTGTCCTTTCACGGTTGGCGCTTGAGGCCGGGGCAAAACATGTCTATGCCGTTGAATTACTTGAAGAAACCTATTTGCGCGCTAAAAAAAGAATAGAAGAACTGGGACTTGAATCAGGGATTACCCTGATTCATGGCGATGTGACAAAAGTTAATCTGCCGACGAAAGTAGATTACTGTATTTCAGAAATTGTAGGTGGGATCGGCGGAAGTGAAGGTGCTGCATTCATTATCAATGAGGTTCGTAAACAGCTGAATAATCCGTCTCACATGATTCCGTCAAGAAGCAGGACCCTTATTGCCGCTTCGGATCTTAAGCAAGATCAATTACTCAAAGGTTTTCCTGAAATAGCATCCCATTATGTCGAACGAATTTTTGAAGAGCAGGGCTACTCCTTTGACCTGCGACTATGTGTAAAAGATTTTCCGGTAAGTTCAATATGCTCGAATAACGAAAATTTTGAGGATCTTGATTATTCGGCAGAGATGAAACTGGAAGAAGATCATGATATCCAATTGATCTTCAACAGGAATTGCAACTTCACTGGTTTTGTCGTATGGCTCACACTTTACACAGATGACGATCATGTCATTGATACTCTCAAAACACCGGAGAGCTGGCTACCAGTCTGGTTGCCCGTGTCTATAGAGGGAATTGAAGTCTCAAAGGGCGATACGCTTACCGGCAGAATATCGAGAACGTTGTGCGAAAATGGATTAAATCCAGACTTTACACTGGATGGAATCCTTTGCCGAAAAAACAATGTTGATGTTCCTGTCACTCTTAAATCGCACCACAACAGAAAGCAATTCAAAGAGACACCCTTTTACCAGGAGCTTTTTGCAGACGAAAACATTCCGGTCCTTAAAACCGTTAATGAAGAAAAGATAAAAAGTTTCCTAATAAAGCAGTTACCAGAATATATGACTCCATCAACCTTGATGGAGGTTGAAAAGTTTCCACTGACTGCCAGCGGCAAGATTGATAAACGAGCGCTTCCTCAACCCGAAAACCTGGAGGAAACCTCTGAACTAACTCATTCAGCAGGATCAGCGGAAGAAAAAATCCTGGCGGAAGTTTGGCAAGGTGTCCTGGGAAAATCGCAAATAAGTATAAAGGATAATTTTTTCAAAGTCGGTGGTGATTCGATAAAAGCGATCCAAATGGTGAGCAGGTTACGTGAACACGGATTTAGTATCGACATGCGAAACATATTTCTATATCCCGTGCTGGAAGAGATGTCACTAAATCTGAATCCAATTCAGGATATGCATACAGCGAGTAATCCTTTTGGACTGGCTGAACTCCTGCCGATTCAAAAGTGGTTTTTCCGAACACAACGAAACTGTCCCGAACATTTCAACCAGTCTGTGATTCTGGAAATAGATAATTCGACAGAGTACGAAGTACTGAAAAATTCACTCCAGGTGCTCTATGAACATCATCCTGTTTTAAGAAGCCGTATGACAATTGAAAACAATATCAGGTTTACTATACCGGAAGCGATAGAAACGTTGCAGGTACTTGAGGTCGATCTCCGCAACTCAAAAAATGGAATCGAGGATATTCAAAAATCTGCAGATCATATGCAGCGAAGTTTTAATCTGGAATCGGGTCCCCTGTTTAAAACAGCAATCTTTAACCTGAAGGAAAAGAGATATATCTTAATCATTGCCCATCACCTTGTTGTGGATGGTGTCAGCTGGAGAATCCTTCTTAACGATCTCGACAGGATATACAGGCAACAACTTGAATATTCAGAGATGAAAGAACTCCCAACCACATTTTCTTTCAGAGATTGGAGTGTGCTTGTCTCAGAGTTCGCAGAATCATCATCAATAAATGACTCTGAAAAAAAATGGAAGAAAATTCTCGGTCAGACAGGTTCAGAAATAGAAAATCGTAAATCGGTACATAAACGTAAGTGGCTTCGGAAAGATTTCAAAAATATCGATGCCGAATTAGATGCCAATACGACACAACTTTTGCTTGGAGAAGCGAACGAGACGTATCATACCGAAATAAACGATCTTTTGATCTCGGCTCTCGTGATGTCCCATGAAGAGACCGTTTCCAGTAATCGTGTTTTTATTGGAATGGAAAGTACGGGTCGTGAGATACCCGGAAAAGATATTGACCTGAGTGAAACAGTAGGTTGGTTCACTTCATATTACATTCTACCCATTTCAAAAGAGAGTTTTTCGGATACAGCGAATATTATTAAATCGGTTAAAGAGCAGATTCGAGCAATTCCCGACAAGGGATTGAGTTATGGAATTCTCTCGGAACAGGGTGAAGATGAACCGCTTATTCCGAGAATCGAACCAGATATCCTTTTCAACTACTTTGGCGACACCAGCAATATCAGTACTATGAAAACATTCAAAATGCTCGATTGGGTGGCGGGAGCAGAAATCAGTGAAAAAAGTGAAATGACTTCGGGTTTGAATTTCTCTGTCGTTGTGAAAAACCATAAATTGAAAGCGAATCTGTCCTATCATAACGAAGCTATAGGTGCTGAAGTAGCGGAAGGTTTGCTAAAGGGATTTATCTCTAAATTATTGATGATTGTTTCACACACTCAGTCTGCCCGTGAAGAGTTTACACCTAGTGATTTTACGGCATCTGATTTGGACATGGACGATCTTGATTCATTTCTAAATGATATTGAATTGGACGAGTAATGAGAAAAAAATGGAACAGATAAAAAGTGAAAATGAAAGAGTTATTGATCATTTCGGACGAATGACGCTTAACGATTTCAGCTCAATAACAGGGAAAACAAGCGCCAGTTTACTTCAAGAGATAGGTAGAATAAATCGTGAAAAGCAAGTCTTCAATGGAAGACGGGTTTCTCCGGAACAGAGCTGGCTATACCTGAAATCACAGGGAATGCGTTCCTCATTCAAGAGCATCGCTTTTACAAGTCTAAAGGGTGGAGTTGGGAAAACAATTTCCTCGGTAACACTGGCGACTCGTGCACAGCAGTTTGGATTTAAAACAGCTATTCTAGATATGGATTCACAAGGATCATCGACTCTGGCTTTAGATTGCAGGGTTACAGATGATGATCCACTTTTTATTGATGTATGGGAAGATCCAGATAGTGTATCGGACGCACTTGTTCAGATGCGTGAAAGGCTGTTTCTACTGCCATCATCGCTATATAATGGTATGCTTGATACGGAATTAAATACGCCTGACAAACAGAAACAGGCGGTTCACAGTACCTTACAAAGCTTGAAGAAAAACAACTTTAATCTCGTTGTCGTTGATTGTCCACCGTCGCTGGGGACTGCTGTTATCTCAACAATCGCCGCAGTAGATACTGTCGTGATCCCTGTTACCAGCGACCCCTTCTCGTTGCATGGATTAGATCTAACGATTAGTGAAATAGAAGCGATTTGTAAGTCATTTAATGTGAAGAAACCTCAAATCAGGATTCTTTTTACTAAGTATGACAAGAGAGAAAAACTCTCAGGCCGAACTTACGACTATTTGCAGAAAAAGTATCGCCAGATGCTACTTCCTGATCCGGTCCCAACGAGTACACAATTTTCCAAAGCCCTTGATCAACGGGCTTCAATATTCGAAATACCAGGTCAATACCCAGCAAAGAAGCGATACGATAAATTCGTCAGAAACATTCTCGGATTAAGCAAGATTATTTAAACCGGAGTAGGACATGAATGAGAAAAAGAGTAGACGACGGTTATACGAAGAGCCGTCTGCTGAAAGCGATAAAAAGAGTGGATCCAAAAGGAATGTGACGGCCAAAAAGGCCACGACGAATAAAACGGGCAAGCCAACCTCTACTGTTAAGGCTAACACTTCAAAGACAAAAAAGAGTCCAACTACAAAGAAAAGCGGGGCTAAAAAGGCCTCGGCTAAGGTAGAAACAAAAGCATCAATGGAAACCAATGTGCACGAAAAGGTGATCACCGCAAAGGCTGAACCGCAATCAGGTAACAGTGTAATAATAGAAGAAGTCCGACTGGAGAAAGTCGATAAGCTTATAAAGAAATACTCAAAATGGTCTGCCGGTCTCGTTCTCGTTCCAGTTCCGGTGTTCGATCTGGCATCACTGGTAACAGCTCAAACAACGATGATCGCTGAAATTGCTTCGATTTATGGAGTGCCATTTCATGAAGAGATGAAAAAGAGTCTCTTCTCGGTAATTCTCAGTGGTCTTTTTGCACACTCAGTATCTCATCTTCCCTGGCTTTCATTATCCAAAATGGTACCGGGGTTCCATCTCTTTTGGAATACAATCTCATACCCCATAGCAGCAGCCGGAACAACATACGCTGTAGGCAAAGTTTTTGTCCAGCACTTTGAATCCGGTGGAACACTACTCGATTTTGATCCGAAAAGGATGAAAGAGTATTTCCGTTCCATGTATAAAGATGGTGTCAAATTAGCAAAATCGTAGTTACAGGGTAATTAATGAATTCCAGGGACAATATTCAGGATATTGCACCACTGTCTGGTATTCAAGAGGGGTTGTATTTTCAATCGTTAATGAATCCCTCGTCGAATGCCTATTTTCAACAGATAAAATTCAAACTGTCAGGCAACCTTGACACAGTCCTATTGGCTGAATCTTTCCAGGGGCTGGTTAACAGGCACGACATTCTAAGGACGATCATTACTCATAAAAACGCCCCTCAGCCATTAATGGTCTTTCTTAAGAACAAAAAGGTTATTTGGAAATTCACAGACCTTTCAAACCTGGAGAACAACTCAAAAGATGCTGAAATACAACGAATTCTTCAGGATGACCTGAAAAAGGGTTTCGATTTCTCAAAAGGAAATATCTTTCGTGTCAAACTGATAAAGACTTCCGATTCGGAGTATGAACTGGTTTTGAGTTTCCATCATCTTCTAATGGATGGTCTGAGTTTTCCTGTTTTGCACAGTGATCTATTCGAGTTATACCGTTCACGAAAAAATGAAAAAACGTCAGATTTAAAAGCAGTGCCTTCTTATTCTCGTTTTCTACTGTGGTGGAAAAATCGTGACCAGAATTCTGACCGCGAATTCTGGAAAAGATATCTTGAGGAGTATTCGGGTAGTAGTGAAATACCGTCAACTGTCAAAGAACCTGAATCCGAAAACCAACTCGAACAACATACTATTCGTTTCAGCACGACACTCTCTTCTAATATTGAAAAGCTATCACGTAAATATGGTGTCACAAGGAACCATACGATTCTATCTATCTGGGGAGTTCTGCTATCTAAATTGACTAACAGGAATGATGTGCTGTTCGGGATTACGATTAATGGGCGGCCTGCAGAATTACCGGGTTCTGAGAATATGGTTGGCCTTTTTATTAATACAGTGCCGTTTCGTGTAAAGACAGATAAAGTCACTTTCAATAAAATATTAATAAAATCCAAAGAGGCCTATGCCTCAATCAATGACCACCAATATCTGCCGTTAGCAGAAATCCAGAACTATACCCGGGCACGTAAGAACCTGATTCAGCACATTCTTGTTTTCGAAGGACACCAGAGTGAAGAAAATGACAAAAATCAGTTTTTACCGGGAGTAATGGCACAAGATTATTCGATCCATGAACAGACTCATTATGCTCTGGAAGTGTCGATTTTTCCAGAAAAGGAGATTCGTTTTCGTTTTGGCTATGACCCAAAACGGCTGTCAAAATGGGATATTGAAAATCTTGGGTTGCGACTTGAGTATCTTGCGGGACAACTGTTGGAAGATCCAACTCACCCCATCTCTGAATACACGATACTGCCACAAAATGAACGAGAAGAAATCCTTTCAAAGTTTTCTTACGGCGGCAGTGAGGCCGTCAGCGATCCTTCACTGGTTGGTGCATTTTCCAAAATAACGACGGAGAGATCAGAAAAAATTGCTGTCTCTGATGATGAGCAAAGCCTGACTTTCGGAGAACTCGAAGAACTGGTCAATAAAGTTGCCGTTTATCTCCAGCATCAGGGTATCAAGCAAGGTGACAGGGTTGTTCTTTTAACATCCAGAAACAGATATCTCCCGGCTGTGCTGTTTGGTGTTCTGAAGGCAGGCGCGGCCTATGTTCCGTTGTCCATCGCAACTCCTGTTTCACGACTGAATCGAATTGTTGAGGACGTTAAACCGACGCTGATCCTGACTGATCAGAAGTTGAAAGTCGAGATGCCGGGGGAAATCCATGTTGCCAATATACCAGAAGTATTAGCCACTGACCTTGATCCAAAACAGTCGTTTCCAACCTTAAGAGAAAGCGATAGTGCTTATGTGATATATACTTCGGGATCAACCGGTAAGCCCAAGGGAGTAGAGGTAACACACGGCAACCTTCTCTCGTTCTTTACGAATTTGCGGGGACGTTTTGGACTGGAAAGTGAGCAGCGTCTTCTTGCTCTCACCACTTATACATTCGATATCTCAGGGTTGGAACTGCTCGGTTCGATTCTCAATGGAACTGAATTGGTAATTGGCGGTGATTCATCATTCCAGAATCTCAACTCAATCCTCCAGACAATAAAAGAGAAAGCTTGTACTGCTCTTCAAATAACTCCCTCGCATTTTGCGGTTCTGCTCGAAAGTGATGACCAAGAAATATTAAGATCGTTGGGAGTATTGCTGGTTGGAGGTGAAGCTTTACCAGAAAAACTCGCAGCGCAACTGGCCACTTTTAACAAGACAAAAGTCATAAACGTGTACGGTCCTACCGAAACCACGATTTGGTCAACGTCTTGGGAAGTAACCTCAGGAAATGTTTTTATCGGTAGGCCACTGCTGAATGAATCAACCCACATAGTAACGGAAAACGGTGATCTGTCACCTATCGGTGTGGTCGGCAATCTACTTATTGGTGGTGAGGGGCTTGCCAAAGGATATTGGAACGACGATAAAAAAACGAACGAAGTATTCATGTCGTATGAAGGAGATTTAAACGGTAGGTACTATGACACCGGTGATCTGGCCAGGTGGCTGCCGGACGGTACTATTGAGTTTTTTGGCCGTAATGATAACCAGGTTAAAATCCGCGGCTTCAGGGTTGAACTCGGTGAAATCGAACATGTTATTAACGCCGTAAACGGAATAAAACAGGCCATCGTTGTTTATCAGCCTGTCCAGAAACTTATTCATGCTTTCTATATTCCAACTAGCAACGAGGTTTCAGACGATGTAATTCGAAAGAGTGTCGACTCCTTTCTCCCTGGTTATATGGTTCCTTCAACATTCAATCAAGTCAGTTCTTTTCCCCTCTCTGCAAGTGGTAAGGTTGACCGTAAAAAAGTACTTGAAGGAATTGTCCAACCAAGGAAGAAAGCTGAATCTCTTCCACCACTAAATGAAGAAGAAATCCTTATTGCCAGGATATTCGGTCAACTCTTTCCCGGGGAAACGATAGGTCGAAACAGTCACTTTTTTGAACTGGGTGGACATAGCCTGAAGGCGATGGCTCTATTATCACAGATACAGAAAATCACCAAGATCGAACTTCAACTTTCTGAGATATTTTCTAAACCCGTTTTAAAGGATCTGGCAGCCAGCATAAGAATAGCTGGAGAGACATCAACCCAACCCATTCCTGTTCTGGATCATAAAGACAGTTACGACATATCCAATTATCAGAAACGATTCTGGGTGTTGGATCAACTGGAGCCTGAACATCGAAACCTGTATCTAATGGGTGGCGTGTCGTTACTTAAAGGTCGGGTGAATCATCAAGCACTGGTAAAAACTTTTACAACTCTGATGCGTCACCACGAAGTGTTACGAACGAGTTTCACAGAGGTAGACGGTATCCCTTATCAGCAGATATCAGAATCGGACAGCATCCCTCTCTATGAATACGATTTCAGCAAAAATACAGATAGTGACAATTATCAGAAAGCAATGGATTTTGTCTACGAGGAGATGGATAATCCGTTCAATTTATCAGAACCTCCTCTATGGAAAATTGTTCTGATTCGCCTGAAGGAAGACAAACATCTGCTCCTGCTGAAAATACATCATATCATCTGTGACGCTTCATCCATGTCCATACTGGAAGAAGAATTTATCCAGTTGTATAAAAACTTCAGCAAGAATGGAAATGGTGATGTTTCCAGCACCATCTCGATCCACTACAAAGACTATGCTGCCTGGCATAATTCAAGGATTGACAGTGGGATTTACAGCGAGAGTGAGAAATACTGGAGAACGCTGTTTAAGGATGAATTACCGGTAACAGAGCTTCCCTGCGATCATCAGAGACCATCGCGACCCAGCTATGATGGTGATACAGTAACCATCGATCTTTCAGAATCTCTTTCTGACCAAATGAAAACATTTTGTCAAAAGGAATCGATCACTCTCTTCACGCTATACACAGCAATTACCTCGGCTTTGATCGGGCGAATGACTCAGCAGGATCAAATGGTTCTGCTAACCCCGGTTTCAGGTAGAAATCATCCTGATATAGAAAAAAGTATTGGCCTTTTTGTGAATACCGTGCCCTTGGTGTTGCACCCTGACCCGAAACAAAGCTTCAGAGACAACCTTCTACAAACCAGGAGTATCATTGAGGGGGCCGTCTCACATTCTCAATATCCATTTGACAAGCTGGTTGACGACTTGGAAGTAGAGAGATTAATAAACCGTCCACCGGTTTCTGGTGCCATGATTGTTCTTGATCAGGAGATGGTGGTTAACGAACGTATCAGTGGTCTGGAAGTAGAGTCAGTACCCTTGAAAATGAACATCAGTCGTAATGATGTTACGTTCAATCTCTTTATGTCTCAGGATTCCGCGAGACTGTCAATAACATTCAGCAAAGACCTATTCAATAAAAACCGTATGTCTGAGATGCTTCGTCAGTGGGTTACACTGGCAACGGCATCTATAAATCAACCTGAAAAGAAGCTGTTGTCGCTTCCGATATTAGACGACGTTACGAAGAAAATAGTGTTGGACTGGTCGCATGGATCAGTTGTCTCTGATCAGAGGTCACTGACCATTTGTGATTGTTTTGACCGAATGGTTGAAAAATACAGGGATAAGATTGCGGTGGTTGATGGGACTGCCAACCTCTCCTATCAAGATTTAAAATTGAAATCCGACCAATTCGCAGGCTATCTGGCCTCGCATAGTCGATTCAAACATCAACAACCGATAGCGGTTTTAATGGACCGGTCAAGCGATGTAGTAATTGCTTTATTAGCAATTTTGAAAGCAGGTGGTGTCTATCTTCCACTCGAGAAAAAAGCACCTGTTGAAAGAAATAGGATAATACTCAAGGAATCAAAAGCAGAACTGCTAATCACGGATTCTGATATCGGAAACAATTATGAGAACTGCTGCTCAACAATAGACTTCAAATCAACGGATAAAAAGATTTCCAATAATAAAGAATCATACACTGTTAGAGCCGATGACATAGCATACATGATCTTTACCTCAGGATCTACGGGAATTCCTAAGGGTGTTATAGTTGCCCATCACTCATTTGTGAATATGATCAGCTACCAGATAAGATCACTGGAAATTGATTCAAGGGATACAATTCTACAATTTGCTTCTCTGGCATTCGATGCGTCACTTGCAGAGATATTCCAGGCATTATGTTCAGGAGCAGCACTCACTTTTGTCCCGGATGACGTAATTGCAGAACCTGCAAAATTTGTTAATTTTCTAAAATTAGAATTCATATCTGTAGCAACATTGCCTCCCGCGTATCTGCATACTCTGAATCGATCTCCATTAGGCGAATTGCGTGTTTTAATGACTGCAGGTGAGGCGCCGATCCCTGAAGATGTCCACTACTACAGGTCAAAGCACCGCTACTTCAATGCGTATGGTCCAACAGAATTTTCTGTCTGTGGATCACTGCAGGAAGTTGGAGAAGAGTTAGAAATAGAAAATGAAATTCCGATGGGGAGGGCTGTTGACAATTCTACGATCTACGTTCTGGATAAGAACCGGCAGCTTTTACCACCGGGAGTAACGGGTGAAATCTATCTCGCCGGTGCCGGTGTAGCAAAAGGATATCTGGACCGTGAGAAGGAGAATCTCGAGCGATTTAGTGACGATCATTTCAATCCTGGCTGGAGAATGTACCGTACTGGAGACCTGGGAATCTGGAATGAAAAAGGAAATTTGTACTTTAAAGGCAGAGCTGATTTTCAAGTCAAAATTCGTGGCTACCGTGTTGAGACAGGTGAGATAGAGGTCTCACTTAAGAATATTGAAGATATAAATGATGCAGTTGTTTTAGTCAAACAATACTCAGACGGTAGAAAAGGAATCTCTTCATTTTTAACAGGTGACAAGAGAATAGAACCTGAATCGATCAGGAATTCACTTTCAGAAAAATTACCTGAATATATGATTCCGTCATCGTTCACATTCGTGGATAGATTTCCATTGAATATTAACGGGAAAGTTGACCGGGCAGCTCTTTTGAAAATAGAGTCCTTGTCTGATCAGACAAAGCCTGAAAGAAAACTGAATACGGCTGAGAAAAAAGTCGCAGGAATCTGGCAATCAGTTCTTGAAAAAGAAGTCACGTCACCCGCTCAACATTTTTTCAAGTCAGGTGGTGATTCACTGGCCGCTATACAGATGACGACGCTTCTTGCGAAGGAGATGAACCGTCTAGTCGAAGTTCAAACAGTATTCAAGTATCCAGTCCTTTCCGAGTATACCCTTCATGCGGGAGAACTAGGTCGTCCAGGAGCAGCAGTAGAATCTAGAAAATCTGAAAACGCGGAAAGCAGATCCGTATCTGGTAACGTTGATGTTTATAACGAACCACTGGAAAATCTCATATCATCGGGAAAACTTGCGCCACTGGATTCTGTCGCGCTCAGTTATTATTCAAACGAGATGGTTAGTGGATCGGGATTAAGCGAAGAAGAATATCTTCAATGTTCTGATGCCGGGATACACATCAGGTACCACATTACAACGCCGCATGGAGTGATTGGTGTTATACATCTGCCAAGGTTCACATCATCCATTTACCAGGATAAAAACTTACTGCTGAACGAAATAGATGAGGCGCTTCTCCTTTCTCAAAACACCGGGGCTTCTCACGTTTCACTTACGGGATTGATTCCCAGCGCAACAGATTATGGTCGAGATATAGCCAAGCGAATCGGTATGTCTGAATCTGCTATGCCGAAAATTACAACGGGTCACGATGCGACAGCAGCAACAGTAGTGCGCGCCGTTGAAAAAATGTTAACAACTTCGGGCAGAGAGATTGGCAAAATAAAGGTCGCGTTTCTTGGAATGGGATCTGTTGGAAAATCTGTCCTCGAGTTGATGCTTGATCTGGAGCTGGAGTTGAATGAAGTAATGCTAGCGGATTTATATGTGAATGAAGAAGAGATCAAGACGTATGTGGACAACCTGATCGATAGATATCCCCATTTTAAAAGTGCTCGGCTTCTCCTTTCAGACGGTGACATCAGGGAAGAAATTTATGATGCAGATCTGATCATAGGTGCCACGAATGTTCCCGATTTGCTGGAAATAAGCAAATTAAAACCCGGTGCGATGATCGTGGATGATTCCGGGCCGCACTGTTTCTCACTTCACGATGCAGTAAAACGACTTGAGAAATCTAACGATATCCTTTTCACCGAGGGTGGAGTATTAAAAACAAATTCACCCGCCGATGTTTCAGCGTATCTCTCTCAGGATATGGAACGTTTAATAACCAGGTCTGGTTCGAAACCATTTGATGGTTTCCCGTTGGACAGAATTACCGGATGTGTTTTATCTGGGCTAATAGAACACAACGAAAAAAGAATTCACAACACGGTTGGTTCAGTCGAAATTGCAGATAGTCGAAATCAGTACATGAAGTTAAAGGAATGGGGGATAGAATCAGCACCTCTGCACATTGCATCTTACACGATCTCAAATGACCAGATAGAAAGATATCAAGGAGCTCTATTCGACGGAATGTATGAGTAAAACTCTACTTGATTAATGCGAATAAAGGTGAGATTCACCCTCTCTATTTTCTCTTTGTATTAATACTTGTTGACATCATTTTTTTAGTCTTATACCTTGACCAACTGAGACAGATACACCGAATAAAAATACATTTTTACACCCATACTGAAAGGTAAAAAAATGGAAGAGAATGCAACGATGGAAAACCAGCCAGAGGTACTGGAAACTGCCAACAAGTTAGTTAAAAACTACATGTGGTGGTCAATGGGTGCAGGTTTGGTTCCTTTCCCATTAGTAGATATGGCGGCAGTGACAGGCGTACAATTAAAAATGCTTGCGGATATATCTCGTACCTATGATGTGAAATTCACAGAGGATGCTGGTCGCAAAATAGTTCTATCGTTACTTGGGTCTTTGATCCCGAATGGTTTGGCAAGAGGGTTTGTTGGAAGTTTGCTGAAAATGGTTCCTGTTGTCGGGACTATCATGGGAACTGTTTCGATGTCTGTTTTCTCAGCAGCAGCAACCTATGCAATTGGAAAACTATTCATCCAGCATTTTGAAACCGGTGGAACACTTCTTGATCTAGATGTAAACAAGATGAACGATTTCTTCAAAGAGAAATTTGCTGAAGGTCAAGAGATAGCCAGCAAGATGGAAAAAAAGAAATAATATTGAATTCAGATAACCATATCGGATTATCGTAGAATGTTTATTTTCTTTGCACACATGTTTGCTTCGCCAGCTTTTTTGATCGCATACCTTATTTGGTCTGCGATCGCTGGCGTTTTTGGCAGAAATACCAGGATAGGCTTCTGGGGGCATTTTTTCGCAGCGGTACTTTTTACTCCAATTATCTCGCTGCTCTTTATCTTTTTTACCTCATCTGGCAAAGCAGACAAATAACATTAATTCAAGCATCTTCAACGGATTACAATATCCTTACTTCATAGGATCACTATGAGGGGGAATAATAAGGATACAGTGACTCTATGAAATTTGTCACCACCAACTTTCGTTTCCTTGATATGTTTTTCAGGGAGTCAAGGGGAAGTAGTGATGCATGGCCGCTATTGTTGATGACGATTATCTCAGCGAGTGCCAATGCAATACTTCTTGTAATTATCAACCAGGCCGCTCATACGGTTGATTTCGGCAACCCGAATTACCGGCTTTTTATCCTCTTTGTGATAACAATAGCATTATTTATCATTTCGCAAAAATATGTTTTGTCTAAAATTACAAAAATCTCCGAAACAATTGTTAATGCAATACGAGTAAGGCTGGCTGACAAAGTACGAAAGAGTGATTTTTACGAACTTGAGAAACTTGGAAACGCAGAAGTTTATTCGAGAATTTCTAAAGATTCAACAACGATTACACAGACCTCACCGGTCATAATGAATGCTATTCAGAGTGCCGTGATGGTTTTCTTTTGTATGATCTACATCTTCTTTCTGTCACCGATTGCTTTCTGGTTATCGGTTCTCGCAATTGTCGGGTCAATTATTTATTACCTGGTGAACGACAAAAAAATATCAGCTTTTATGCGTGTTGCTTCCGATCAGGAAGTGAAGTTGTTTGATGTGTTGGGGCATGTTTTAAATGGTTTTAAAGAAATAAAGGTTAATACTGATAAGAGCAATGATGTTATTGATGAATTGTCGAATACATCGGACTCGGTTCGTGATGCTAAAGTAAATGCCCTCATACCGTTTGCTAATAACTATATCTATTCTATTGTGTTTTTCTATCTCTTGATAGCAATCATTATATTTCTGTTGCCAAACCTGTATCAGACGTTCAACGACGTCGTTGTCAAACTGACGACAGCTGTTCTGTTTATGGTCGGACCACTTTCAAATGTTGTTAACATGGTTTCGCTGCTATCACAATCAAATATTGCAGTTGAAAATCTGTATGAGTTGGAAGAACGCCTGGACAATGTGAATGACGGGAACAGCAATTCCTATCTTCAATGGATTGAACCCTTCAAAAAATTCAAAAATATTGACCTGAAAAACATCTCTTTTACTTATAAAGATGATGAAGGAGATCCGCTGTTCAGCGTTGAACCAAGTAATCTGGAAATAAAACGAAACGAAGTCATTTTCATAATTGGTGGTAACGGAAGTGGTAAAACGACTTTCCTCAAGCTCCTGACTGGATTATACCACTCGTCGTCCGGCCAGATGACGGTTGATGATAACATCATCCAGCCCCAAAATATTCAGGCATACAGAGAGCTCTTTTCTGTTATTTTCTCGGACTTTCATCTGTTTGATAAGTTATACGGATTGAGAGATATAGAACCATTTAAAGTCAATGATTTACTGAAATTAATGGAAATCAGTGACAAAACGACGTATGATGACAATCGGTTCTCAAATCTTCGACTATCCACTGGGCAGAGAAAGCGTCTGGCATTGCTTGTCACATTCCTTGAGGATAAGCAGATTTATATTTTCGATGAGTGGGCAGCTGATCAAGATCCACATTTCAGGGATTTCTTCTATGAACATCTACTGAAGGACCTGAAGAGTCGAGGAAAAACGATCATTGCAGTTACGCATGATGATCGTTATTTCCATTGTGCAGACAGAGTTTTAAAAATGGATTGTGGCCAGTTCGTAGAATTTGACCATACGAACAGGGAAAAGCATGAATAAGATATTCGACTATTTTAAGAGGGTCTGGAAAAAGAACCGTCTGCAATTGATCATGACTTTTCTTTTAACCCTGTTCCTCTTTGTGTATTTTTTACCTCACATCCTGGTATTTGTTAATCCAGGTGAAGGTGCCGTTAAGTGGAAAAGGTTCAGTGGCGGTACCCAGATTGACAGAGTTTTCGGCGAAGGTACACATTTCATCTGGCCGTGGGACAAGATGTATTTGTATAATCTCCGTACCCAGGAAATCCGGGATTCGGTTGATGTTCTGACGCTAAACGGACTAACAATACATCTGGATTTATCGGTAAGGTTTTACCCGAACCGAAGCATTCTTGGATTACTCCACAAAGAAGTTGGTCCCGACTATCCAAGAATTATTGTCCTGCCTGAAATCGAACACGTTGTACGTACTGTTATTGGTCAGTACAGGGCCGAAGAGATTTATACTGCCCAGAACGCCATCGTAGAGCGAATCGTTTCTGAATCTTATAGAGAAGTTGAAGAACGGTACGTTAATCTTGATGATGTTCTTATCAGGAGAATATATCTTCCAGATAAAATCCAGAGTGCCATCCAGAGAAAAATTGAGCAGCAGCAACTTGTTCAGGAATTTGATTTCCGTTTACAGTCTGCGATGAAAGAGGCGCAAAGGAAGAGGATCGAAGCTGAGGGGATCAGTAACTTCAATTCGATCATTGAAGAGAGTATTACAGAAAACATCCTGCGATATCAAGGTATTCAGGCGACAAAGGAACTTGCTGAATCCGAGAATGCCAAAGTTGTTGTTATCGGTAGCGGTGAAGACGGTCTTCCAATCATCTTGGGGAATCAGTAGATGTCTTTTCGGAAAACAACAGCAGGAATAATTTTTTTTCTGATCCCCCTGGCGATAATCCTTTCTGTGATTATCCACGAGACGCCGAAAGAGCATATCGAGGATAGGCTTGCTCGCGCTGAAGAGTACGAGAGGCAAATCAATGATCTGTTTATGCAGAACAAAGATTCTCTCAACTCAATAACCTTAATTGATCCGAAATCAGAGCCACTTACCATCGCTGTTGTGTGGCCGATATCGACGACTGACAATAAATTTATTGAAGGAATAAAACTCGCCGCCAGTGAGATAAATCAAAACGGCGGGATATATGGGCAACCGCTAAAACTGAAAGTCTATGACACAAAAGGCGACCTGAAACATGCAAGAAAGGTTGCTTTAGAAATTTGTGATGAAGACGATGTCATAGCAGTGATAGGACATTTTTACTCTTCCATAGCACAGATTACCTCGTTTATTTATGCTAACCACGGATTGCTCTTTATTACCCCGGGTTGTCAGGCTCAACTTCATAGTCTGCATAACATTGATACTTTTTTCAGAACGATTCCAAACACAGCTCAGATGGCGAAAGAAGCAGCATTTTTTACTCAACAGCTGAATTATAGAAATCCTGTGATAATTTCTGAGGATGATATCTTTGCTCAGAAGTTTTCCAAGCTGTACCAGACTGAATTGAACAAGTTTGGGATAGATGTCGTCTATGATTTTACACTTCTGAAATGGAAAAACAACTACAAGCTGATTATCAATCAGCTTAAGCTTTTTGATTATGATCTGATAGTAATGGCCGTTGGTCAAGCATACGGTTTCAACATGCTTCAAGAGGCTGTTCAGATGGGGGTTCAAGAGGAGTTTATGACCATCAATCTGGATGCGCATACTCTTGCTGAAAATCCTCTCTACAATAGTACTACTGTTTATAACATGGATATGTTCGACTATGAGAATCCTTCAGAAGAACTGAAAAATTTTGTTGACAAGTATTATAATGTCTATGGTGATTCTCTAAAACAGGTTTATGCTTCTTCTGATTATAAAGCTGTGCTGTCCGAGGAAGATTTTGTAAAACCGGACGGTTATGCGGCGTATGGTTATGATGCTTTGAAGTTGTTAGAAAAGGCCGTTAAAGACGCCAGGTCCATTCACCCATTAACCCTCGCTACTTATTTACAGTTTAACTCCGTTTATGATGGTCTAACCGGTTCCAATGACTTTGATGACGACGGTAATGTTTATCGCAAGCCGGTATATATGTCAAAGGTTGAAAAGGGAAAGATTACAAAGCTTAAAAAAGAACCCGCAGGAATTCATTCCTTTACGCCGAGGTTGAAGCAGGAGTTGGCTACCGAGATAAAAGAGAAAACCGTCAAGTTATATTCAGATGAAGATAAAGTCCTTCTTCTCTTGGAAGACCACAATGTCTTTAACAGTGGTTCATCAGATATTGATTCCACAGGTAGAGAAATATTGAACAAAATCGCTTTTGCTGCACATGCAAATGACTCGATTTTAATTAGAATTAAAAGTGTTAGCAAAGCTGAAGCGAGCTCATTTTCACATGCTCTTGATGATGCGATTCACGATATGGAAACAGGAATTAAGGCTTCAAGAATAACATCATTCCTGGTCAGATATGGTGTAAAACATGACCAGATTTACACGGAACATTCATCCATCAAACATGACGAAGTATTTCCTGAATTCGAATATCAGGATAAATTTGCTGATGAGCATGTAGAGATCCTTGTCGTGAAAAAATCCGCAGTGATTGATGACTCGAGGTAACTCCAACATACCGCAGGATAGTATACCCCAGATGAAACTCTTCTGCCTGCCCCATGCTGGTGGTTCGGCTTCTGTCTTTACGCCACTTGAAACGATTTTGACAAGGTATGGGATAGATTGTGTATCAATCGAATATCCCGGTCATGGTGCAAGGATGGCAGAGCCTCTCTGCAAAAACATCAAAGATTTGGTCTCCGATGTTACTAAACAGCTGCCCACGAGTGAAGAGGATTATTGTCTTTATGGTCACAGCCTGGGTGGACATATTGCCTTTGAAGTGGCACAGTCGCTTCGCAGAAATAAATCCAATTCTCTGAGGCACCTTTTTCTAAGTGGAAGTGCTGGACCTTCAGTCCCCGTAAAACTTAAGGGGCTGCATGATTTGCCATCAGATATTTTTTACGAACGTCTCTCAAGTTTAGGGGGAGTCCATAATCCAGAGAGATGGGATGAAGACATTAAAGAGATATTTCTCCCGATACTAAGGGCAGATTTTGAAATTGTTTCCTCAATAGAATTCCAGAATGAAAGTCCACTGGATATTCCGATTACTGCCTTTGCGGGGACAGAAGATATTTATTCATGTGATGAAATTCAGCAATGGCAAAGGGAAACAGTGTTTCCTCTGTCGATGTATCAGTTCGAGGGAGACCACTTCTTCCCTTTTTCAAGTCTCAATAAATTGGCAAAACTGTTGGTTGATAAAATGATGCATACAACAGAAACGAATTAATTGTTTATTCTGAAGGTAACAGTCTTGATCAAGGTCTTTTCATATCATCACCCAGAGAGGTGGAAGCCAGAAGTGTTCGAAAAGCTTTTGGCGCAAGTCTCTGTGCAAGACCAGATGAAGATTATGAAATATAATCGTTGGCAGGATAAAGAATCACATCTGATTGGTAGATTGATCTGGAATATGGCGCTTAAGAACTGCAATCACTCAGCAAATGAGGAAATTAATATTACTGAGTATGGTCGACCTGTTTGGCCTTTGGAAAATGGTGACGCTAATATATCTCATTCTGTTGACAGGGTAGTTGTGGCTGTTTCTGATTATGGATCTGTTGGGATAGATATTGAAAGAAAATCTCAGATAGATATAAATGAGTACAGAACCGGATTCAGTGTAGTTGAATGGGAAAGCATTATTGTTGAGAATGACGGACAACTTGACGCTTTCTATGAGATGTGGACAAAAAAGGAAGCTGTTATCAAAGCTGACGGCAGGGGTTGGTCGAATGAAAAAGAGGCCATTACCTGGCAAGGAACGATAGCGACTCTGGATACAAAGAAATATCATGTTTCGCCTTTAAATAGATTCAGCGCGTATTCATGTCATGTAGCTGCGAGCTCGAATCATGGAGGTAATATGATGTATATTGAGCTAACCAAGTTAGAAGGGGATAGGTTGTGAAATCGATTAAGATATTAGTACTGGTTTTGGTCACTTTAGTGTCTACTTATCCTTTGGCTAATGCAGTAGCAGCGGATATTCACCCACAAAGATGGTGGTCAAACAGTTCATACGTGGCTGTCGATACGACAAACAAAATCCTCTTTCATACGGAAGTTGAATATAGTTATGAAGCCAGATCTGGCAATATGGAAGGGGCTGAACATGATGGCAAATTCCTCATAGCTATTCGGAAAAATCATTTCACGAACTATGTTATGATTCGTTCAAATCACTATGATTACAAAATTATTCCGAATAATCAGGAAGCGACCCAAGAACAGTATAAATTTGATGATATTTTACGCTTTGATCTGAATAGACTCTTTTTCCTTGATGCCGGTTTTTACGTGGAAAAGGATACAAAAAAATTGCTGGACACGCGAACAGCAGTTTATGGTGGACTGGGAATTTATACACGGTTACCTTTTAACGTTGACCTGAATGTCACTATTGGGGCTGGAAACGATACAAAAAAATATTCCCCGGTTGTCCCCCTTGATGACGAGTCATTTGTAAATCTCTACTATGCAATATCCATCAACTATATGATTCTTCCTAACCTGATATTCTCTTCGAAAATGAGACTGCAACACCCAACAGATGATACTGAGTTGTATGAATTCCTGAGTGAAAGTAAGCTCATGTTTCCTGTAACAAGAAACATTGCGTTGGCGTATATTTTTGACTGGGATGTGACCAATAAACCGTGGCCAGGTGTCTTGAGGGCGAATACACACCAAGCGGCAGGCATCCAGATTCATTTCTAAAAATATGATGAAAAAAAATCGGGCGACATGAGTCGCCCGATAACATACACGTATAAAAAATTCTACTCTGTATAACCCAGCATCGTCATACCTTGTCCGTAGCCACTATCAGTTGGTCTGGCACCCATAATAGATGAACCTTGAGTTTCTGGAACGGTGATGTCGAGAGCAGCCAGAACGTCCTGATAGACATCATTTGCAACATTTGTATGCATCCATTCAGGTAGCGGGGATTGTCCGTTTACGATTACGATAAATCCCATACCGTCGTCAAGCAGATTGATAATAGAGTTATATCCATCAATACCACCTTGATGGCCCCAAGCCATATTGTCCTGATGAGCTAATCCTAATCCATAGCCGTAGTGGACACCCTCATAATCAAATGTTGAATAATCGGTTTTCCTGGCGGTCAGCAGCTCACTTGAAATAAGGTTACCGTTTACCAGAGCTGGCAAATACTTGAGCAAGTCAGGTATAGAGGAAACAATCGCACCTGCTGCAGCTGCAGCACTTGGTGAGTTATAGGTGATTAAGTCCGATTCGTTTAAGACACCATCACCACCGAAGTCGTAATAGCCGTCAGCGATTCCCTCAGGTAATTCAGTATCAGCAAGTGGATAATAGGTATTGTCCAAATCCAATGGATCGAAAATTCTTTCCTGGAAGAGTTCACCTAATGTTTTACCGGAAACCTCCTCAGCTAAAACGCTCAGGATGATATAATTGGAATTTGAATATTCATATGCCACACCGGGTTCGAAAAGAAGAGTATCGCCAACGAAACCCAATAACTGTTCATCAGTAAATGTCTGGTGTGGATTCATTACATAGGACATCGCAAAATCCTGTGAATGAACATAATTGAGAATTCCGGTTCGATGACTTAAGAGGCGATGAACCGTTAAAACAGAGTCGGTCGTACACGGAGGAATTAATCCGGCGATGTTGGCCGGGAGGAGTGGCCGTATGTCATCCTGTAATTCAAACTCTTCTTCATCAATAAGTTGAAGAATAACCGTGGCAGTAAATGTTTTAGATACACTGCCCAATTTTAAAAGATCGTCTGATACCATTTCTGTTAAGGGATTCAAATGTGAATACCCTGTGGCATATGACCAGGTACTCCCATCTTCATTAATCATTCCGAAGCTTATTCCCGGGACACCATATTTAGATGGCAAGCTATCAAGAAGAGCAACCAGCGTCTCTTGTGTCTCTGTAAACTGTGGTTCGACCGGATTTTTGTCATCGTCCTCATTACATCCGATAAAACATAAAATCAGTAGAATTGATAATACCCCTGCGAAAAGATTGCGCAACATATTCACTCCATTATTTGTGTTCTATCAATTGTACGTTCTATAAGATGTAAGTTTTACATCGAACATGAATACTTGACGAGATCAAAAAATGCCGAGTTGAAATAGCCATGATTCCATCATGTTAAACAAGCTGACTGATTTGTGAACAAAAAAATTCCAGAAAAACAGGAAGAATAGGATTTAGCTTCTGTGACAAATATAGGGATGAATATCTGAAATAACTCATTTATTATATGATTGATTTAAACATACATATCAAGAATAGTTCTTTTATTGTTTTTGTCAAGATGTCGGTAAAAGGAATGAGTCCCGATGGGGAATATAATGGGATAAAAGAATAACGCCTTACCGAAAATATCGGTAAAGCGTTATTGATCAGTGCCAAGGGGGGGAATCGAACCCCCACGGGGTTTAAGCCCCGGCGGATCTATGAAAAAAACACAAAGAAAACCATTATTGTGAATGGCAATAGAACGACTACAGTTGTAAATTACTTATAAGTTCGAACCTAATAATGCTTAGAGTGTACTAGTATCGATGATTGGATAAGAGATGAACGGTTTCAAGTTTATTGATCTGTTTGCAGGTATTGGGGGCATAAGGATTGCATTTGAGAATAACGGGGGAAAGTGTGTTTTTTCCTCTGAATATGATAAATTTTCCCAAATAACATATGAAACGTTTTTTGGTGAAAAACCAATATATGAAAATGATTGTAATGAATTACTATTTGGAAAAACAGGTGACATCACAAAGTTATCATCCACTAATTTGATTCAACAGTGTGTTCCAGATCACGATATTCTTACGGGGGGGTTTCCATGCCAACCATTTTCCTTAGCAGGGGTTTCAAAAAAGAACTCTCTTGGAAGACCGCATGGTTTTGATGATGAAACACAAGGCACCTTGTTTTTTAACGTAAAACAAATTTTGTCAGTAAAAAAACCGAAGGCATTTCTACTCGAAAACGTTAAAAATCTTAGAAGCCATGATAAAGGCAACACTTTTGCTGTTATTAGCCAGAACCTAGAAGATCTTGGTTATGAAATTGCCGACAGGGTTATTGATGCAAAGGGGTGGGTTCCACAACATAGGGAAAGAATATATATAGTCGGGATAAGGAAACCTGAAAACAAAGAATATGATTATGTATCCAGCGATGAACTCCAAAGACTTTTAGATGGAATTGAACCTCCAGTCGAGAGTATCCCATTAACATCCGTAATTGAACATCCAGACTTGGTTCCTGATAAATATACCTTAGGGCCAGGTACATGGAACACATTGCTTCGACATAAAGCACATCATGAAAGTATAGGGCAGGGGTTTGGATATGGAATGATAAACCCGGAGAAGGATGAATACACAAGAACCATATCAGCAAGATATCACAAAGATGGAGCCGAAATTTTGATAGACCAAGAGGAATTGGGTAAAGATAGACCCAGAAGACTTACCCCTCTTGAGTGTTGCAGATTAATGGGATTCCCGTTTGAATATCAAAAATTCTTTGAACGAGATAAGGATATGCAACCAGTATCTGATACTCAGGCATATAGACAGTTTGGTAACTCCGTTGTTGTACCTGTTGTAATAGATGTAGCAAAAGTATTGGTAAAAAAACTTAGAGAAATTTCTGCGATTAAATAATGGCTGATATAGTATCAAAAAGTAAAAGAAGTAAAATGATGTCAGGTATTCGGGGGAGGGATACCAAACCGGAATTAACGATCAGACATGCTCTTCACGATAGGGGATTCAGATATAAACTACATGACAAAAATTTACCGGGAAAACCGGACATTGTATTACCAAAGTATAGTGCGGTCATTTTTATAAATGGATGTTTCTGGCACAAACATAGCTGTCATCTTTTTAAGCTACCATCCTCTAACACAGGGTTCTGGGAGAATAAATTCAGAACAAATATCAAGAAAGACAAAGAAGCTGATAGCATACTGACCGAGCTTGGTTGGAGAATATTGAAAGTCTGGGAATGCTCAATAAAAGGAAAATTCAAACATGATTTTCCAGAACTAATAGAACAAATATCCATATGGATTAAATCTGATTCGGTTTATCATGAAATTGAAGGGAAAAATTTTGAATAATACCAAAACTTTTGAGAGTTTCACTAATGTTGAGATTATAAAAGAAGCCTTAATTCAAAAAGGTTGCACAAGAGTATTTTATAAACCGCTTGCAGCCAACGATAATAGAAAACAGCAAATATATTCTGGCCCCGATTTCAAGGTTTTGAATTTTATTCCTCAACTTGAAGTAAAACCAAAGCAGCAAGGAAAAAAAGGTCCGATTTTCTATGCAGAAGTAGATTTTTCATGGATAGATGCTACTGGTTTTGTTTTTCCTGCTCCTAACGCAAAGTTTATTTGGTATCCTCAATATCCAGAAGTCAGATTATCCGGATTTCTGCAAGGATGTAAAAAGGCCCCTTCCCATTTAATGAACGAAGAAGACAGGATGGAAGGAAGGGTTCTTTTCTTAGGCATAAGAAATGATGGACATGTCATTGCCCATGTTACCCTACCTGACTTAGGTATAATAAGACAATTAAATGAAACTATAGGGATCAAGCCAGTTGGGGTATTTAATGAAATTCCATTAATTGAAAGCTACGATATCAGAAGGAACAAGGAGATTTTGATCGATAATCTTCGGGAGATTCACAAGAAAGGCTGGATAGACTCAAAACGATTAAATAATCTGGGGGAAATTTTACCTTGTAACAGTTCCAATTGTGGTGGAATGACATTAGAGGCAGAATTTGGCATCACACCAAATGGACTGCCTTTACCAGATTACCTAGGGTGGGAATTAAAACAACATTCAGTCTCCTCAAATGCGATAACACTGTTTACCCCAGAACCGGATGGAGGATTCTACAAAACAAATGGAGTAGAGGAGTTTATTCGTAAATTTGGATACTTAGATAAAATGGGACGTGAGGATCGATTGAATTTTGGAGGTTCGTATAAGTGTGGTATTCCAGCTAGAAACAAGGGGATTGTGTTAAACTTGCGAGGGTTTGATTCAAATAGAAAGATAATTACTGATGTTAATGGAGGATTAGAATTAACCTCAGGAGAAGATGTTATTGCTAGTTGGGCATTTTCAAAACTTATAAATCACTGGATAACTAAACATGATAAAGTCGCTTATATTAAATCTGAAATGAAACAAAAGCCAAGGCGACAGTATCATTATCAGAGTCCAGTAAAGCTTTGTGAAGTGACTTCATTTGAAAGAATTCTGAAGGCATTTTCTGATCGAATGGTATATTATGATCCAGGTATTAAACTCGAGAAAGCTTCAACAAAACACCCAACAACAAAAAGAAGAAGTCAATTTAGAATAAAACCAAAGAATCTTGAAAATCTTTACGAAAAACATGAGTACATAGATCTTAAATGATTGTCTGTAGATAACTAAGTAAAAGAAACCCTCTCTATTCAGAGAGGGTTCTTGTGCCAAGGGGGGGAATCGAACCCCCACGGGGTTTAAGCCCCGGCGGATTTTGAGTCCGCTGCGTCTACCAATTTCACCACCTTGGCTGCGACTCCGAATATAAAGACAACCTCATGAGTATTCAATATCAACGAGCCATCAACTTTGGAGTCATATGAGAGCGGATAGAAAACAAAAAATTTGTTGTTTTCGCTGTTTCATTTCGCCAGATTTCGGATATTCATCATCTGATTAATGGGAATCTCATGAGAATAATCAAAAACTTCCTCTGGTTAATCTTCACATTTATCTGGTCGCAGTTCTATGTCTTTTTGCTCCTTATTGGACTAGCCTTCTTAATCCTTTTCGTAATCGTATCCGTAAAGATCGCACGTGGCAGCATGGAAGACTACATGACCCTGATTAAGGCGTTGGCCTATTTTCTGGCTCCCGCATTATTAAGTCTGTTCGGTGGAATTTTCGGATTGAAAAAATTACTGGGAAATACCACTATAATGGGGAAACTCCTGGGGCTGGTAGTTCTTCCCATAGCCGGTTACATCGCATACAAAGGGTTTGTTCTATACTGGAGTGATTTTGTTCTGGCGTTCGGAGCGTTTAAATCAACACTGTTTGGCATGTGGAAAGCTTAGACTTCAATGTATTTGTTAATAAAAAAACGGCACCAAACACCGAGGTTCCTGCTAATCCGTCGAAGGCCGGACTTGCAGCAATCCGCTGGAATGACAATTAATCATATTAATGGACAATTATAACGGTAATGGTTCGTCCTCGTTTTCATCCACACGGTCCAGAATACTGGAAAGCACTCCCACAAGTGTACGGCGTCCACCACCACTGACGCTACGCATCCAACGTCCAATTTTCCTATAATATTCTCCCAGAACACCTTCCATTACACCCAAAGCTACTGGAGTCATACGGACTGTCATCGTTCTGCGGTCACTACGGTCGTGGTCACGTTTTATGAGCCCATCTCGCTCAAGTCCATCCAAAAGTCCAGTGATCGTTGCACGGGTGACGCCAATATTTTTAGCAAGAAGTGACGGTTGCAACCCATCACTATTATCCATCAACAAAAGGAGAATGTTAAACTTACCTTGTGATAAACCAAATTTGGAGAGAAACTCTTCAAGGGCTTCATTTATTTGGCCCAATGAACCTTGAAGGGTGACAAGCGTTTCAATTGCATTCTGGTCAATGCCCTGTCGTTCAGAGGCGTGTTTAATTAGGGCTTGGTTTTTAGGTAGTTCAAGGTAATCCATAGTTCACTCCAGTTTACCCCCTTATAATAAGGCGGCAAACAAATAAAACGCAAATCATGTTCGAGTTTTTAAAGAAAAACGGATTAGAATTCGGGCAATACGGCATCCTTCAGGAAGTGGTGATTCTTATCCTTTTCGGAAAGTATCGGGTCAAAATTCGGCCACTCAACACCAATGTCAGGGTCATTCCACATGACGCCGGAATCTGATGGTCCGTCGTAGAGTTCAGTACATTTATAGGCGACAACTGCGTCGGAAATTGTGTAGAATCCGTGTGCAAAACCGGGGGGAATATAGAGCTGGTGTTTGTTGTCACCGGAAAGGGTAGCACCGACCCATTTACCAAAATTAGGAGAACCACGGCGAACGTCTACTGCTACATCAAGGATTTCACCGGAAACGACTCGAACCAGTTTTCCCTGAGGATTGTTGAGTTGGAAATGCAGCCCTCGAAGTACACCCTGTTTTGATGAGCTTTCATTGTCTTGAATAAATGAGACATCAAGTCCATTTTTCGGATACTTTTTTCCATGCCATGTTTCAACAAAATAACCTCGATCATCACCAAAAATATCTGGTTTGATGAGGATAACACCCGGTAACGCTGTCTCTATAAATTCCATAATAAATCCCTATCGTGGTGTACGACGGTACAGGATAATTCCAATGATAAAGAAGACAATATTTCCAAGCCAGGCGGCCAGCCAGGGATCAAGAACAGTTTTGTAGCCCAGTACTTTTCCAACCTGCATAAATGCAAAATAAATAAACGAAATCAGAAGACTGATGGTAACACCGAAAATCACTCCTGATCTGCGCCTTACTGCTGAAACCGGAACGCCAAACAGGATAATGATTAATCCTGCAAACGGCAGAGCGACCTTACTGTGAATATCCACATGCCAACGGTCAGCTTTGCCGCCGGTACTTTCAATCCGTTGAGCAAACCGTTTCAATTCCGCAAGGCTCATCTCTTCCGGTTCAATCTTAAGCTCAACCATATCAGAGGGTACAATATCCAGTGTGATTTCCATAACCGCTTTAGTTGAAATTTGCTCGCCTTCCTCGGTAAAATTCCGGATTGTTGCTTCGTTCAGAAGCCAACGGTTCTGGTTCCAAGCGAGGCTTACAGCGGTAACACGTTCAACAATCTTATGGTTATCATCATATTGGTAAATATCAATGCCGTAGCCGGTTTCAATCTTAGGTTGGTATAGATCAAGGTGAATCACTCTCGACTGCCCATCCTGAAGGTAAACCTGCCCCTGATCAGTTAGCCGCCAATCCTTGCGTTGCTTCACTTGCTGACGCCAGATTGATAACCGTTCGCGGTTTGTCTCCGGGACAACAGTTTCGCCCCACCAGAAGGTGAAAACAGACAGTAAAAATCCCATCAGGCAGAGTTTAATCAGATGCCGCCATAACGGAATTCCTGATGCTGTCATTGCCATTAATTCATTGGAAGCAGTTAGTCCACCGATGCAGAACATGGTGGCGAGTAGAACCGCCACAGGAAATATCAGGTAATAGATATAAGGCATGTAGAGGACATAGTACTTAATGATTACCAGAGTACTTATGCCCTTGTCGAGAAACTTGTCGAGATTGTCAATTGGGTCAACGACGAGAAAAATCGTCATTGAAGCCAGAGTGGCAAGGAAGAAAAAATAGAAAAACCGAGAGGCAATGTAGCGGTCAATCAGCGGCATGTTCATCTCCGTCCGATGGTTGACTTACCTGCTTTGCTACTTCCGCTTCAGCCAATTTTTTGATTTCATCTTTGGATAGAGATGTCCAGCCACCTTGATCGTCATCCATATCCAGCTTCTTGCGTTGCCAGGGCAGTCGAATGACGCTGTGCGAACGAATCTCCTGCCTTATCAGGAAGAGTCCAAGGAGTCCAAGAAGCATGTTTGCCGCCCACATCGCCAACCAGGGGGAAACCATTCCCCGGTCTGCCATATCCTCACCTCCGAGGAGGAACGTCCAGTAAAGAAGGAAGAAGAATACTGCAAGTGGTCCTGAAACACCCAGCCCACCATGCGTAAGTTTTATTCCAAGCGGTGCCCCAATGAGGACAAAAACAATCGCAGCGGCACTCATGGCAAACTTTTTATGATACTCAACTTTATATCGGTTGATCTGACGTGCGTAACGGTCGGCGTTAGTGCGTTTACTTAGTTCTGTAATTCTATTTTGTAGCCCCTGCAAGCCGAGTTCACGATCCCCGCGGTATCCTTTTTCCCGGCGCTTCAAGAGTTGATCGCTGGCTTCGATTCGGAAAAGAGCTTCATCGAAAGCCATGATCTCGTACACATGCATCTCTTCACGTTTTACCTGATGAATCTCACCTTGGTAAAGCTTGAAATTATACATTGCAAGGGTATCGACATATGTCAAACGACCACTATCAGCACTGACCGTTGCAGGCTGATTGGGATCGGACTCATCGAAGATTGTGACATGTTTCAGGAGCTCAGTTTCGGGGTCTATTTCCTTAACGAGCAAAGTCTGCTTAGGCAGTTCGTGTGTAAAAGTTCCTTCGCGGAGTACTACATTTGGTTTCTTCTTACGTATTGAACTGGAAAGTAGTTTACTCCGGTGGTTCATGTCCGGGAGGATCTGATCCTGGAAGTAGAGAGAAAAAAGGCTGACAAGGATGCCCATAATCAATACTGGACGGATCATTCTGACAATACCAACGCCTGCGGCCTTCATCGCCACAATCTCTTTGTCACCAGCCAATCGTCCAAATCCCATCAGGCATGCAACCAGGACACTCATCGGAATTGCCAGAGTGACAATCCATGCGAGGTTCAACAGGAAGAACTCAACGATGACAAATGGTTCCAAACCTTGACCGACAATCCTGCCGAGCATCCTGAGCGCAAGGTTCAGGACGAAGAGGAACATAATCAGCGACATGCTGATAAAAAATGGGGCCACATGTTCCCGGACAATATATCGGTTTAGGATATTCATTAAATTCCTGTTGATAGGAGAAGCTGCATATTATAGACGCATTAACTCCCAATCAAGTTGCAATATTTTCCACTCTTATGCCAAGTCAATAGTTTACGGAATAGAATAGGGGATTAGCAAAGGACACTTTCCCCTGTAAAAGATGGAGTCAATGAAAATTGAGCGCATAGTTCAAGCTTTGTTTACCTTGCAGCAAACATAACAAAAAGAAGATATGAGAAATAAAGTCAAGAGAAAAAGTTATAATCGCGGGACAAAGAAAAAGAAACACAGAAGACCTCAAACTCCTGCCTACGATTCCGTAGTGGATCAAGTGCAGAAGTTTCTCGCGGACAATCCTACGATTACTTTTCGGATAAAAGATATTATCCGTGAGTTGGCAAGATCATCCAATCAGGAACGCCAGATTCGTGATGCCGTCATTCAACTTGTGGATGAAGGTGTTATCGCACGGGTAAAAGGTAAAAGTGTTCGTTTCAGCGATCATAAAGAAGACTCCCTGGTTGGAACATTGGACTTGGCCGAAGGCGGTTTCGGTTTTGTAAAAGTCACAGGCGCAAAAGAAGACTATTTTGTTCCTCGTTCCAGAGTCAGAGGTGCAAGGCAAGGCGATAAAGTAGAAATAATTATCACAAATGCTCCTGGTAAAGGAAAGGTACAAGCCAAAATCCTGCGGATACTTGAACGAAACAATACCCCCGTTATTGGAAAGTTTCGTTCGTTGCCCGGCCGTGGCGGTCTTGTTTACCCGGATAATCCTCGTGTCAAAGGCCCCATCGAAATTAGTGAACATCATCTTCAGGGTGCAAAGGATCGAGACCGTGTTCAGGTCGAAATTGAGGATGATCGAAAAGGACACCGTGGAAAAATACTCCGGTCTTTCGGTCCAGCGGATGATCCGTCAGGTCGTCTGAAAGCGTTAATCACAGAACATAAATTCCGTGAAAAGTTTTCTCAGAAGGCAAGCGAAGAGACAGAAGCAGCGATCGAGGAAATCTCCGCTGAAGAGATAAAAGCATTTCGTCTGGACTATAGAGACCATCTCGTAGTAACAATTGACCCCGAATCAGCACACGATTTTGACGATGCCCTAAGTCTTCTGAAGTTGAATGACAGCACCTATGAACTAGGGGTTCATATAGCCGATGTGACGTGGTATGTGCCGAAAGGTAGCGATCTCGATAAGGAAGCGCGCCAACGGGGAACTACTGTTTATACTTCCCATGGAACCGTCCCCATGCTGCCCGAAAGACTTTCCTCAGACCTTTGCAGTCTTCGTGAGGGTGTTGAACGTCGTTCAGTAAGTGCAATCATGACTGTCAACCTCGAAGGCGAAATCCTTGACGCAAAAATCAGTAGAACGGTTATTAAGAGTAAAAAACGGTTCACATATGAGGAAGTGCAAAAGAGGATTGAAGAAGGCAAAGAAAAATGGCAGGGAAAACTCCCAGCTCTTCGTTCAAACGGTATAAACACTTTGTTAATGCATTTGGATCATCTGACAACCAAGATGAGAGATAAACGGTTTGTTGATGGTGGGTTAAACCTGAACGTACCGGAATACGCAATCGAGTTGGACGATAACGATGTGGTGACAGGTATAAAAGTACGGGAAGTATTTCAATCGAATCATCTGGTTGAAGAATGTATGCTTGCAGCCAATAGAGTTGTGACCGAACATGCTGTTAGAAAAAGAGGTAACACTCCCAAGGCGTTCATTTATCGTATACATGATAAACCCAGCGCCGAGAAACTTCAAGATCTGGTTGCCTTTGTTCAGGCATTAGGCATCGAATGGACACTCGGGTATTCGTTTGAAACAATCAAATCAAGGCAAGTAAACGACTGGTTGGAATCCTTTAGCGGTCATCCGTTGGCTGATGTGATCCGTATCCACACTCTTCGTGCAATGGCAAAGGCTGAGTACAACACTGAAAACATAGGTCATTACGGTCTTGGGTTCAGCAATTACACGCATTTCACCAGCCCGATCAGACGGTATCCCGACATAATGGTTCATCGATTACTTTTGGATGACATTGAGAATAACGCAAAATATTCGCATGATAAGGTCAAAAACCTTCAGAGAGATTGTGAGCTTTCCAGTGAACGGGAAAGAGCTGCTCAAGATATGGAGCGGCAATCGCTCAAAATTCGTCAAGCTGAGTATTTTGAACGCAGGATTGGCGAAGTATTTGATGGAATGATAGTTAGCGTGATCCCAAAGGGAGTGATTGTAGAAATAGTTGGAATGGGATCACAGGGATTAATCGAATCAGATGAGTTGGGTGTTGTCTACCTTGATAGAAGCATCGGCGCGTTTGTTGAAATCACTGGAACAGAGGTTTTCTGCCCGGGCAAACGGATGAAAGTCAAGATTGCCCACGCCGATCCAGATATGGGAAGACTCGAACTGGAAATGGCAGACTAGAGGATTTTGTAGTTTGGGTACTCCCTACCCAACTGGTTTGTCTATGGTTTTGTAGCGGTCAATATCCCTGAGTTGAGCCCAACCTTGACATAGTTAATGGGGTTCAAGCCGGAAGAACGAACCCAATCCTCTGTGTTGGAAAGCCGATATGAACGGCCCATGTCCGTATTTAATAGCATGTTCAAACTGAACAGAGATGCGTAAGAGGGTTCTGTTCCCGTTTCATCGAGAAAGAAATCGATGATAACCAGTTGCCCGCCATGAGTTAGATTCTTTTCACAAAGCTTAATGATCTCGCGGTTCTTTTCTTCGGAGTAGCTGTGAATGATATTGCTAAGCAGGATCATATCCCAGGGACCACCCCAATTAGCACTAAATATATCACCGCTGATATAACCAATTTCTGGTAAATTGTTTTTGGCTGATTCCTGACGTGCAAGTTCAACAACATCCGCCCTATCCAAAACCACACCTTTAGCGTTCGGTTGCCTTTTGAGGACAGCATGAAGCAGTGTTCCCGGACCACCACCTAAGTCAAGAATACTTTTGACATCTTTTATGTTAAGCGCTTCAGCAATACCATCACCTTGTACACTGCACAGGTTTTGCATTCCCATAATAAATGCTGTTAGGGAATCGCCAGTTCGTGATTGGTCGTCATCACTTAATAAAGGTTCGCCTGTTTTTATTGAATCTTCAAGTTTCATCCAACGGGTCAGCAGATTATAGTTGTGTTCGTATATGTCACCCATGTAGTACTCTGAATCAGGATGAAGGAATTCAAGTCCCAATCCTGCGAGTTCATAGATGCCGTCATTCAGAGAAATGATATCTAATCCAACCAATGCGTCAAGCATCAGTCTCGTACCGCGTGGAGATGTTTTTAATGCGCTGCAAATTTCACTGGAATTAGCAGGTGATTGCGCCAGCAATCGAAAAAGACCCATGTGATTCGCTGTCAAAAGGAGCATTGATTTACGGTAACCAAGGGTCATCTCGTCCATTTTTCTTAAACGGTTATAGAAATCGCCGTGGTGTCTCATCTTTTTATCTCCTGAAATACCAATAAAATAATTACTAATTAACTTGTTATTCAAGAAAGGAAAGATAGCTGAATTTTGGGTAAATTTAAATGATTTTAGAAATATTTCGGTTTTTTTGGAATAGGAGTCCGTTTCTTAATGAGCAATATTTTGGGATCATTTCTTTTCTTTGACCAGTGTAAGGCGTACCTTAACGTATTGATATTATGAATTCGAGGTTTATATGTTTATCGCAAAATGGTTGGTAATGTCTGTGGCGGTGTTTGCGTCCTCCTATGTGGTTCCCGGAATCGAGGTAGATGGGTTTGGCGCTGCCTTGGTTGCAGCATTATTTCTTGGCCTGATTAATATTTTTATCAGACCACTGCTGGTCATTTTAAATCTGCCGATGATCATTGTCTCTTTAGGCTTTTTCCTGATAGTTCTGAACGCAATTCTTCTCTATGTCGTTGCTGCAATTGTGAATGGTTTTTATATCCATTCCTTCTTTTCTGCGATTATCGGATCGATTTTTATCTCAATTGTAAGTGCCATATTAAATGTAATGTTTAAACCGAAACACTGATTCAGGGGATATTATGAAAGTCGAAATTCTCGTAATTGGTGATGAAATACTGCTGGGGCAGACTCAGGACACGAACTCCTCTTGGATGGCAAAAAAACTATCCATGATGGGACTTGCGGTGAACTACATATCGGTAATCCCCGACGAGGAAAAGCCAATCCTGGATTCATTTCAGAAAGCCTTTCACCGTAGCGATGTCGTTCTGATTACAGGCGGATTGGGGCCAACAAATGACGATCTGACCAAAGGGATGATCGCAAGTTTCTTCGATCTGCCGATTGTATTCAGAAATGATCTGCTGGTACAGGTAAAAGAGATCTATGAAAAAAGGCAATTGAAATTTATTGAGACCAGCCGCGAACAGGCCGAATTTCCTGAGGGAGCTATACCTATACGGAATGAAAACGGTACTGCGCCGGGGATCTGGGTCGAAAAACAGGGACGATACTTTGTCGCCATGCCGGGTGTACCGTATGAAATGCGCGGCATGATGGAAAATTTTGTCCTGCCAAAACTGAAATCACTGCAGTTCGGTAAAAAGATCATGTTCCGTTCTCTCCATACCTATGGTATTAAGGAAGCTGCTCTTTACGCTCAACTGGACAACCGACAAGAGATATTGAATTATGCACGTCTCGCGTTTCTCCCGGCGTATAACAGTGTAAAACTCAGGTTAACTGTTGAAGTAGACTCCGAAGAGGATGGAAACAGACTTCTGGATAAAGGCGAAGAGTTGATCCGTGAAAAAATCAACGACTACATCTTTGCCGTTGGTGAAGAAGCAACAATGGAAGAAGGATTAGCTCAGAAATTGATAAAGGCAGGAAAAAAACTGGTGGTGGCTGAGTCCTGCACCGGTGGGTTGCTGGCCAAAAAATTAACGGACTATTCTGGAAGTTCCGCATGGTTTGAACGGGGCTTTGTGACCTATTCCAATGAAGCAAAAAATGAGCTTTTGAATGTTCCTATGAAACTTATCGAGGAGCATGGGGCGGTTTCACCTGAAGTCGTTGAAGCTATGGCAGAAGGTGCTCTAAGAAACAGCAAGGCGCACGTTGCCCTTTCTATTACCGGAATAGCCGGACCAACCGGCGGGACAGATGACAAACCTGTTGGGCTGGTTTATATCGGTTACGCCGATGCTGGACAGGTGGATCATCGACGACTTGTGCTGGATAAAAACCGTAAGGCGAATCGTGAAAGAAGCGCTGCTGCGGCAATGATGATGTTGATGGATAAAATGACTCCTGAAAACGCCGATGGCGAATTTATGCTCATCTGAATGAGAGCTTTTTGTATTAAAACTCCTCAAATACTTGCATTTTTATTAATCTGAACATAAGTTCAGTTGTTTCCCAAAAGGTACCGTTATGAGAGCTTTTATCGCACTGGAATTACCTCCGGTTATTAAGTCGAAACTCATGGAAGTTCGTTACGCATTGGCAAACACCGGAGCAAATGTTAAATGGGTGGAAAATGACAACATCCACCTGACATTGAAATTCCTGGGTGATATTGATGAAGTGAAAATAGCTGGATTAAAAACAGCCGTAAAAGAGTCTGCAAACCTTTGGGGAGCATTTCGCCTTGGATTTGGCGATTTGGGTGCTTTTCCCCGTAGAAATAATCCACGAATTATTTGGGTAGGTGTAAAACCTGATGATCAGCTTAGCTCCCTGCAGCAATTTCTTGAAGAAGCAGCATACAGGGTAGGAGTAGAGAGGGACGAACGAAAATGGTCACCACACCTCACTCTGGGTAGAGTCAAATACGTTGAAAAAAATAGCCCATTGATTACAAGATTGAAATCTATTAAAGTGGAAACACTTTTTACCGGAATTAACAGGCTGACGCTTTTTGAAAGTCGGTTGAGTCCTGAAGGACCAACTTATATCCCTGTTGAATCGGTAAAATTGGCTTAGATAAATAATTATTTTTAAAAGCAAGACATAGAGGAAAAAATGAAAGCAAAAAGCAAAGAAAATCAGCGTGGCGAGGCGATCGATCTGGCCATCTCGCAAATCGAAAAACAGTTTGGTAAAGGCAGTATCATGCTGCTGGGCGAAGAAGGAGCAAAGGTTCAAGTAGAATCTATTCCAACAGGTTCACTTGCCCTGGATACAGCCCTGGGTATAGGTGGTGTTCCAAGGGGACGCGTAACTGAAATTTATGGTCCGGAAGCCAGCGGTAAAACAACCCTGACGCTTCACCTGATTGCCGAAGCGCAGAAAAAAGGCGGATACGCCGCGTTTGTTGATGCAGAACACGCATTAGACCCAGCTTACGCCAAAGCTCTGGGTGTTGACATAGAGAACCTTCTGATCAGTCAGCCCGATACCGGTGAACAAGCGTTAGAAATTGCTGAAACTCTTGTCCGAAGTGGTGCCTTGGATATCATCGTTATCGATTCCGTCGCTGCTCTGGTCCCCCGTGCTGAAATTGAGGGGGAAATGGGCGATAGTCACATGGGATTACAGGCGCGGCTCATGAGTCAGGCTTTGAGAAAATTAACCGGTACTGTTTCAAAAAGTCGAACCGCATTTATCTTTATTAACCAGATTCGTATGAAAATAGGTGTTATGTTCGGAAACCCGGAAACTACGAGTGGTGGTAATGCACTTAAATTCTATAGCTCAGTCCGGATGGATATCCGTAGGATTGCCTCAATCAAAGAGGGAACCGACATCGTCGGTAGCCGTACAAGAGTCAAAGTCGTAAAGAACAAGATGGCCCCGCCTTTCAAACAGGCAGAGTTTGACATTTTTTACGGTAAAGGCATTAGCCGGTCTGGAGATATGATTGACCTCGCTCTCGAATATGGAATATTTACTCGTGCCGGCACATGGTTCAGCTACGGTGAAGAGAGACTTGGGCAGGGTCGTGAGAGAGTCCGCCTCTTCCTCGAAGAGAATAAAGAGCTGATGGAAGAAGTTGAGATCAAAATACGTCAAGAACTTGGACTACTGGAGAAACCTGAGGAGGCAAAGCCAGTAGAAGAAGCTAAGGCTAAGAAATAAAAGCGCTTAGAGGTATTGTATAAAAGTATCGAAACGTACAAATAGTAAGAAACGAGTCTCAGTAGAAGTCTCTGCGTTTGAGAGAGCTGTCCGGTTTCTTTCGAAAAGAAGATTAACCTCTTTTGAACTTCGGAAGAAACTGAAGGACAGGGAGTACTCTGATTCGGACATCGAAGAAACGCTGGATCGGTTGACGGATCTGAAATACGTAAACGATAAAGCTGCCTTGAGTGATTGGGCGGCTGAGTTAACCGGATACCGGGATGTTAGCCGCAAAAGAGCGATCCAAAAGTTGGCAAAACGCGGTTTCTCCTACGAAGATGCTTCGGTAAAAATCGACGAAGTCTGGGATGATAGTATCGAAGCCCACCACGCAAGATATCTCTTCGAAAAGCTGGTTAAACGGCATAAACTTGATTCAAGATCCGACAGGAAGACCGTCGCAAAAGTCTGGAGATCCTTGTATAGCAAGGGGTTTCAGAGCGATGTCATCAGGCACATGCTGGATGAAATCGTTTGATTGGGAGCAGGAGAATATTTTTATTCTCCGGGGGATAAACAGCGGAGTAAATACTTTTTAAATACTATATTTGTAGAGTTGTCGGAATTGTATATTATCTGCTGAGGTAAAGAATGCACCCTTGGGTGAAAAATGCTATAAAAGGTTCGTTTAAAAGTGCAACTGCCTGGGCGGCTGTTGCCTGGATGGGTGAGAAGCTTCGTAAGCAGGTTATGGGAGTACAAAAGCAGCTTACCGATGAAACAGAAAAGTTAAAAGAAGATTATCTGGAGGCAATTGGGCTTCCAACGAATAAAAAATCGAAGAAAATTCTAGAGCGTGCCTTTGAAAAGGCACCTGAAACGATGAAACGGGTAGTAAGAGAAGTTTCCAAAGGGGAAATTATGGAAAAGAAGAAAAGCTGGTCTTTCTTCAAGGTTATCCTTGTTCTGGGTATAGTAGTCGCAGTTGCAGTCTTTTTATTGGACCGAATCCTTCCAAAACCTTACCGCGATGAGGAACTGGAAGAAGCCTGGAATGAAGATAATGATACTGAAGATGATGTAGATGAAGTCGTAGAAAGACCGATGGCTGCCGAAGCAGTTTCTGAACCCGACGAGGGTGTGAAGGCTGAAGTAGTAGAAGAAAAGCCCAAAAAGAAAGCAGCTAAAAAAAGCACGAAAAAAGAGGCGGAATAGTTAAGTGGGTGGTTCCTTTGCACTGATCGGTGGTTTTGTCGGATTGGTTGGTCTTGGCTATATGATCTCCAATTTAAAAACAACCGCTTTTGATCCTGTTGGTGGGATTATTTTCGGACTTTTTCTCTTCAATGGTCTTTGGGCCACTTGGAAGCGAGTGACCGGAAACGAAGAGAAGGCGAAAAAAGGACCATTTTCACGTTAACAGCGTTTCAGATATGAGCTATATAGAGACCCGGTAACTTCCGAGAACGAAACGGATTTACCGGGTTTCGTTTTCACTCTTTTAGAATTACATTCTCTCCGCAACAGTTAAACAAGATACCAAGAGGATTTGAACGGTGACTTCATCGGAAATTCGTCAGCAATTCATAGACTTTTTTAAGAGTAAGGGGCACACTTTTGCCCCATCAGCACCGGTCGTGCCCCTTGATGACCCGACCCTGCTGTTTATCAACGCGGGAATGAACCAGTTCAAGGATGTCTTCCTTGGGACAGGAACACGCGATTTTACTCGTGCGGTAAACTCGCAGAAATGTATCCGTGTTTCCGGTAAGCATAATGACCTGGAAGAGGTTGGGCCGAGCCCAAACCACCATACATTTTTCGAAATGTTGGGTAACTGGTCTTTCGGCGATTATTACAAAGCCGAAGCGATCAAGTGGGCCTGGGAACTCCTGACAGACGTTTATGGGCTGGAAAAAGAGAAACTCTACGCGACGGTATTCACCGATGACGATGAAACTGAAGAGCTCTGGAAGTCGGAAACAGATATAGATCCGACCCATATCAGTCGCCACGGTCATAAAGATAATTTCTGGGAAATGGGTGAAACTGGCCCCTGCGGTCCATGCACTGAACTCCACTATGATCTCGGTAAACCGGCTCCCGGTTGTGACCCAATAGAAAATGACGGTCCCAACACCGAATCCGGCCGTTATATGGAAATATGGAACCTGGTTTTCATCCAGTATATGCGTGATGAAAACAAGGAACTGCATAATCTTCCAGCAACTCATGTTGATACCGGTGCGGGCCTCGAAAGAGTCTGTAGACTGCTTCAGGGTGTGACTTCAAACTACGAAACTGACCTGTTTTCTCCGATTATTGGAGAAATAGAGAGACGTTCGGGGAAAGCGTACAAAAAGGACGGAACGTACGAAGAGTACATTCCACACCGAGTTATCGCCGATCATCTAAGAGCCCTATCCTTTGCGATAGCCGATGGTGCGCTACCAGGAAATGAGGGACGTGGTTATGTCCTGCGGCGGATACTGAGACGCGCTTCACGCTTTATTCGTGAACTCGGTATAAAAGGACCATTCCTCGTAGATCTGGTCCCTGTCCTGATTGAAGTTATGGGTGACCACTATACAGAACTAAAGCAACGTCAGAAACACATCGAAACGGTGATCCGTGCAGAAGAGGAAGCCTTTGGTAGAACTCTGGACAAGGGACTGGCCCACTTTAACGACATGGTCGTTGACGGTAAAATCGCTGGCGCGGATGCTTTCAAACTTTATGACACCTTTGGTTTCCCACTTGATCTGACAGAGCAGATGGCTCGTGAAAGAGGTATAGAAGTGGATGTTAAGGGTTTCCAGGTTGCCATGGAAAAAGCCAAGGACAAGAGCAGGGCGGCAAGTCGATTTGTTATTGACGGAGCCGAGTTCGAGGTTCTTAGCGAAGGTAAACACAGCGAATTTGTCGGATACGATGAATTAAGTATTCGCACGTCAATCAAAATGGTTGGCCGGGTGTCCGATGATAATAATGAATCCGAACACGCAAAGGTTTCAGTTGTTCTCGAGAAAACACCCTTTTACGCCGAATCCGGTGGTCAGGTAACTGACTTCGGAACCATCCGAGGCAAGGAACTCCATCTGAAAGTGTATGATGTCCGTCAGGAAGGTGACCGCAGGGTTCATTATTGTGAAATCCTCAGGTTACCGGAAGATAAAAGCTGGCCGGCACAGGTTGAAGCCGCCGTGGATATTGAACGTAGACGAAACATTTTACCGCACCATACAACAACCCATTTGCTACAAGCTGCGTTGCGGGAAGTACTGGGCGATCATGTAACACAGGCTGGGTCACGTGTGACACCTGATTACATGACATTTGACTTCACTCATTTTGAAAAAGTCACACCGGAACAGATTCAGGAAGTGGAAGCGATTGTAAATCGTAACATTTTGAAGAACTATTCAGTAGGTGCCGCAGTAATGGGTATCGCTGAAGCCAAAGAAGCTGGCGCCATGGCATTGTTTGGTGAAAAATACGGTGATGTTGTCAGGGTTATCACCATTGGGAATGATGGCGATGTTGTTTCCCGTGAGCTTTGTGGTGGTACACACATGACGATGACCGGAGAAGCGGGTCTATTCCGAATTGAATCGGAATCAGCGGTGAGCGCCGGAGTTCGCCGTATGGAGTGTACATCAGGTAAAGCGGCCTATGAAAAATCCGTAACCGAACGTTTAACCCTTGGACGAATGCAGGACATCATTGGCAACAAGGGGTCAGACCCGGCTGAAAAGCTTGAAAAGATGATGGAAAAGACCAAGGGGCTCGAAAAGGAAATTGAACGTTTGAAAAAAGCGGCTCTTCAAGGTGCGGTTGATTTTATTGGTGATTGGTCAGTTCCACTCTCCTTCAAAGACGAAGAGATTCTGTTGGTTCCTGGAGTCTACGATATCGCGACAGATCGTGATGCACTTCAAGCGGCAGGTGATAAAATCGCCGAAGAGATTCTGAAGGCCGGTAAAGAGGGAATTGGTGTTGTCGGCGCACCCATAGATAAAACCTTTATGTTTGTTTGCGTAGTTACAAAGGGTCTTATCCAGAAAGGTGTAAAGGCAGGTCAAATCGTCGGACTGGTTGCTAAAAAAGCTGGTGGTGGCGGTGGTGGTAAACCCGACTTCGCCACAGCGGGCTCAAAAAATATAGATTTAGCGCAAACTGTCCTTCGTGACAAAGACCAGGTTGTTAAGGTTGTAAAAGATTTTATAGCGACGATATAGTTTTCAAGATTTAGATTTCATAACAAAGGCATCCCGAATTTTCCGGATGCCTTTTTACGTTTTTGGAATTTTTAAGGATTCATTTGGGCATCGAAGACGCTGCCTGATCGTAAGAACCAGAAGTCTGTTGAATCAACAGGGGTAAAAACGAAGGCAGCCGACAGTGTTCGTGCAACAGTATATTCGCTTGACGTGAAGCGTACTTCAAGAGTAGTCGTATTACCACTAGCTTCACCTGCGGGAATTGTGAAAACATTGGGACCGACGAAAGTAAAAAATCTTTCGTTTACTTCTTTTATTTCTAACCTTACATCATGTGAGGTGTGACACTCCTCCAGAAGTTCGAACATTTCAGGACATCTTTCTCTGCCAGAAGAGTCATTATATGTTCCGTGTCTATCAAAATAATCCAGAAGTTGGCTCAAACTATCGACGGTCACATGACATTTGACAATAGCAGTATCACCAGCACTAAAGCTGGGGATTACTTCTTGTGACCAGCTAAAAGTAATACCTGCATAGGGGATCGCTGGTATGGATTCATCAGGTTCAGAATCGGTTAAATCGCAGCTTATAAAAAGAAAAGAAAGTAGTGCGAAAAAAAACATTATGTATTTCATCGTTAGCCTCACTACTTCATACGAGGATTTGAACATCATTTTTTGTTATGGCAAGGGTATGATGAACCCTATTTAACCAAATTGAGCTATATTGAATTTTTGTATTTATCAATATTACAGTAATTATCAAATACTTACAAACAAATACAGCAAATATCAAGTGTACCATAAGAATAATAATTATAAAAAGTATATAGGCTCTACGTGTCTATACATTAATGAACTTATACAATATGTAACATGTGAATAACCAGTTTTAAGCTAGTTGTCTACATGAAATGATGGAGGATATTACACTATTTCGAATCTGATGTCGACAAAAAACCGCCCCTGTACTTTGGGGCGGGTTTTATATGAATAGTTATTTAAAAGCTCTTTATCCTCTTGGACCTCTTCTGGATTGGCCGCGACCGGCTCCCTGACCTCGTCCCTGCATCATGTGTTGCCGCATTCCATTGCCATTTCCACGCTTTCCCAGCATTTTGCCTTGTCCAAAATTGTCGCAGACACCGTCGCCGTCAGCATCTATAAAGTTTGGGCCAATGTCCACATTGGTTCTGTTCTGAAAACGACGACCACGGGTCCAGGTTCCATTATTGCTTGAACCGTTCTGTTGTCCTGCTGGAACGTAGTCTTCATCCTGACCATTGGGGATGCCGTCCCCATCTGCATCAGGCGCATTGTCGTTGTAGCCATCGTTGTTCAAGTCAACAAAGCGTGGGCCGTGCTGGATTTCAGGGTCTTTGTCCATCGCGAATGCACCGGCAGAAATAATAAACAGTGAGACCAGAATTACTAATGTTGAAAGTTTGCCTTTCATGATAACCTCCTAAGGTTTGTTTGTGTTCTGTCTGATGTAATTGCAGGATATGTGCCAGTTTTTTGGGTGGTAGAAGGAAAAAAACTGCATGATGATATAAAACACTAACTTAACAGGTGGAGAGTTGCTATATATGCTCAAAGTCTTCAATTATAGGATTACTAAATCTCGTCAAAAAGGGCGGTAGGAAAAGAATGAATTGTGCTAATTGGAACTGTTTATTATCAAGGAGGCATGTGATTATTTCAATTCACACATACATCTCAAGAGAATTCTCGACCATAGGGACGAGTTGTTCGGCAAGATTGACGAAGTTTTGCTGTGATAAATGGAGTAAAAATTCGTATTATTGAATCATACTGTTTTATGTGTTTAATAATACTAGATATACGAATAAAATAACTTGGAGTCACCGTTCTGGCACGCTGTTCGCAATAGTCCTAAAGAAAAAAGAAGGTTCCATAGATAAATAATCAGTTAGGAGAAAGACATGAAGAAAACCCTGTTTACGCTCGCACTGTTAGCGATTCTTGCGACTTCAGCGATGGCAGGAACTGTAGCCGGTATTGTTACCGATGCCGAAGGTACCCTTGTTGAAGGTGCCAATGTTGTGATCCGCGGCGTTGCCGAAGGAGATACAACAGGTTGTGGTGGTCGTGGTGGCCGTGGAAACGGTGGCGGCGGTCGTGGTAATGGTGGCGGTGGCTTCTGCATCTATGATATCACAGATGCTGATGGGGCATACCTCTTGGAAAATGTACCTGCAGGTACATGGACCATCCATGCAGGACTTCGTGGAACTGGAATGGTAGAAATGCTTATTGACGTTCCCGAAGAAGGTGTTATTAATGTCGATCTGCAGTTAGACGAATGTACTGGTGATCCGCGTAATCCAGACGATCCCGGCAACGGAAATCGTCACAGACGTGGTCATCGGCACCAACGCGTCGAGTAGTATTTAGTTCAAATGTCACGGAGGAACCTTCATCAGTAACTCGTGACATTGGAGCGGTCATACCCTGTTTTACAGGGTGTGACCGTTTTGCAGTTTCAATATTGGGCTTTAAATTGAAAGCGAACATTCAATAATTTCATTGGGCCCATTTGATGACTACATCCAGAAATAAATTCAGGTTTACCAGCACAGTTCTGCTATTGTTGCTGGTGCTTATTCTGGTGATTGGTTCTTTCTCAGTCTGGAATTATTTTAGAGTTAATTCGATAACAGAGAGTTTAGCCGCTCGTGAAGCAGAAGGCCTGGTTTATCAGGTTGAAAGAGAGCTTCAAAATGCGGCTATCAGTGAATCGGTAACGTTGAATCTTGTCGCCGACCACCTCTATTCATCCGCCTACATGGCGAAACGTATGATTCTGGAAAACCCGGGCAGGATAAAACAACTGGATATTCTGGCTGCTGATGCAGGAATTCACAATTTTGAGCTCTTTGACAAGCAAAACCAATTTGTTGCGAGTAATGATGGTAAACAATCCATCTCAACGGAGATGATAAGCAACATCAATGATCTCTATAATCAGGAAGGGCTTCAAGAGTTTACTATCGGTTTTTACGATGATGCGGAAAATGGAACCAAAAATTTTGCTGTAACAGTCGATTACAAAAATGGTGGACTACTACTAGCCGGTTACGATGCAGCAGACCTAATCGCCTGGCGTGAAGAGTTGGGGTTCGGTTCTATCATCAAACATCTTGAAGATCATCCGGAAGTTTCCTATGCAATGATGATCAGTGAGAATGGAATTCTAGCCGCGACATCAAACTTACCAACATGGTTGAATCAGTCGAATCTTGATGAAATTACTGCTGACCAAAAAAACATCTCCATTCAGATGGGATTCACAAAAGTCGCTGATGGCGAAATTTATGAAGTGCTGAAACCTCTAAATATTCTTGAAGGGGTCTGGTTAAAAATTGGATTAGCGTCCGAAGAGATAAATCAAATTAGATCGAGAAATATCAGCTCACTACTACTAAGAAGTTTACTCTTTATTGTTTTGGCCGGTGTTAGCCTTGCAATAATTGTTATAAGGCAGAATCAGAAAGTATTAATTCGTGAATCAATACGAATTAAAAAGGAAATGGAGAATCTGGAAGCGGATAAGCGTGCCAGCGAAAGACTCGAAGCGATGGGTAAACTCGCAGGTGGCGTTGCCCATGAAATCAGGAACCCGTTGAATACGGTGGAAATGGTCGCCCAACGTTTGGTTTTGGAATTTGAACCAAAGGCGGACAAAGAGGATTACCTGAATCTCGTAAAAACGATGAGAAGTGAATCCGGCAGGATCAGCAAAATTGTAGAAGATTTTCTGACTTTTGCCCGTCCACCAAAAACAGAAAAAAAATTAGGACGTTTGAATGAAATTGTTATAAAAATGGAAACACTTTTTCATCCGGTAGCCGCTAGTAAGGCGAGCGAATTTATAATTAATCATAATGCAAAAAAAGAGTTCAATTTCGATGAAGAACAGGTAACACAAGCCATACAGAATTTGCTAAGAAATGCGTTCGAAGCGGTTCCTTCATCCGGTGGAAGAGTGGAACTGAGTACAAGAGTTAATAGGGAATTTGTTGAAGTAGAGGTCAGTGATAACGGATCAGGAATACCTGAAGAAGAGAGAGTACGGATTTTCCACCTCTATTACACAACAAAAGCAAAGGGTACCGGGATAGGGTTATCCCTGGTACACAGAATTGCAGATGAGCACGGTGGTAGAGTATTGGTCCAGGATGTACCAAAGGGCGGGGCATCCATCACCATGCAACTGAAAAAGTGATATGTATAAACCAACGATACTAATAGTAGATGATGAGGCACCGCAGCGAGGTATTCTTTCAGGTTTCCTGAAGAAAAAAGGATACAACGTTCAGGAAAGCGACAACGGTGCTGATGCAATGGAAATCGTTAAGGACGAGACGATTGATCTTGTTCTTAGTGATTTACGAATGCCTAAAATGGATGGAATGGAACTCCTTAAACAGGTGAAAGAAGTTAACCCCCTGATCGAGGTAATGGTTTCCACAGCTTATGGAACGATAGAATCAGCAGTTGAAGCAATGCAGGTAGGAGCATTTAACTATATACAGAAACCGGTGGATCTGGCGAACCTTGAGATTCAGGTTGAGAGGGCTCTGGAAAGAAAGCAGCTTCAGGAAGAAGTACGGGAGCTCAGAGCGATCACCGGCAAAATAGACGGGTCCAACTTAATCGCATCGTCTGACGAAATGCGTGAGGTTCTGGGGTTGGTTTCCCGCGCGGCACCCAGCAAGGCATCAGTAATGATTCTGGGTGAATCCGGTACAGGTAAAGAGATGATCGCGAGGGCGATTCATAATGCATCGCCTCGTAAAGAAAAACCGTTTGTCGCTGTAAATATTGCTGCAATACCGGAAACACTTTTAGAAAGCGAACTGTTTGGACACGAAAAAGGCTCTTTTACCGGAGCGATAAACAGGCAGATCGGAAGGTTCGAACGCGCATCGGGCGGAACACTTTTTATTGATGAAGTGGGTGATATGCCGATGTCTGCTCAGGTAAAATTACTTCGTGTTCTTCAGGAAGGAAAGATAGAACGAGTTGGTGGTAAGGAAGAGATCAACGTTGACGTAAGAATTGTCACAGCAACAAACATGGATTTCGATAAAGCCCTGTCTGGAGGAAAATTCAGAGAGGATCTTTACTATCGATTGAACGTTGTTAAGGTCGAATTGCCACCATTACGTAATAGGAAAACGGATATTCCGTATCTCATTGACTATTTCGTTAAACGGTACGCTGAGTTGAATGGGAAAGATGTTGAAAGTTTCAGCCATGATGCCGTGGATGTTCTTCTGAAATATGAATGGCCAGGCAATGTCCGTGAACTTGAAAATGCGGTAGAAAGCGCCGTGGTTCTGGCAAGAAGCAGTGTAATGAGCCAACGTGACTTGCCGTTAAATATTCGTGATTCAGTGTCGCAAAACTCATCAGCGAGCGTAAGTTATTGCGATGACGATTCAATGCCTTTGCCCGACAGAGTTGACGCATTTGAAAAGACTGTAGTCTTAAAGACTCTGGAAGAAGCAAACGGCAACCAGAGCGAAGCTGCTCGACGGCTTGGGCTTAGTGAAAAAGCCATAAGGTATAGATTGAAACGGTGGGAAAACAGTTGACACAGGTAGATTTTTCCTGTTTTCAGGAGGGTTAAGATGAAATATTACAAATATATAACCCTAATGATTCTGCTTTTGATTGGAATAACTTCTTTTGCACAGGAAGAGCAGGAGAACTCTGCCCAAAAATCCACCGAAGACGAAATTACTCCTCTGTTTTTAGATATAAATGGTGATGGCATCAACGATTTGATCCGTGATACAGACGGTAACGGTTTACCTGATGATCTTGACCCTCTATTTGTCGGACCGCAGGCCAAGTGCCGCTGGGCATGGTTTCGCGCCATTCCCGATAGTGCCATGACAGACAGTGTTGCATTTAAGGGATGGTGGGAACAAACCGAACGACCCCACAATTGGCTGGATGCCTGGTACGGTTGGCGTGAATCTATGGAAATGGATGAATTCCGCAGAAGGTTGGGGCGGGGTGCCTATGGATTCAGTGGTTTTGACAGAGGTATCAGGGGTGGTGGCTTTGATGATCCCGGAAGAGGCCGTGGTGGTGGTGGTCGCGGCGGCGGCGGTAGAGGTGGAGGCCGTGGCGGCGGTGGTGGAAATGGTAATGGCGGCGGTGGCGGTGGAGGCCGTCCGTGATGAGAACTGAATTGAAACGTTTACTGGCAACATTGATTTTTATGGTTATACTTGCCAATTCTGCTCTGGCATTGCCCCAAGGGTGGTTCAGTACAAGTATTGTTTCCGGTACAACAAACAACCTCTTTGCCGATAGTACGAATATCGAGGATTACTACTCCAGTTTGAATTTTGTCTACGAACAACCTTTGACTGATAATCTCCTACTCTACTATGATGGATTAGGTGAAATCTATTATAAGACCTCAAGCTTGACAAATCTCGACCACAATGCAGGTATAGAAGTTGGAAAATATATAAAAAATAGAGGGGAAATATTTACGGGGTTAAGTGGCTTTATGCTTAACTATCGTGATGATTATGAACTCTTTAATCGTCAGGGCGCCGGATTAAAAAGTGGTTTCAGATGGATTAGTTCCCCCTTTGTTCGATGGCGCTCAGGTGTTGATCTCAGCTACAACGACTACCCAAATGATGACACACTCGCTGTAAGCTATTCCGAATCATACCTCTATCTAGGTGTCAACATTGCGACCAAACAAAAAATTGCTTTGGATATCTCACCCGGGTTACAATTCAGACGGTATAGTGAGTTGGATACACCTGCCAACACATCTTATTTCTGGATTAATTCAAGAATTTCAAGACCTATAGGCGATAAAACAGGTGTTTCTCTGGGTGCCATGATTCGTGAGCAGGTATCTGTTTCGGGTGATGCCATTTCAGCGTTGGTTCAGGGAGGAATAGATCCAGGTGATCTTCTGTGGAGTGGTTACAACGTGAATGCTTCCCTGAATTATGGCAAGATGCCGTGGTTTATATCATTCAGTACCCGTTTATCACAGAAAAAATACACCGAAACCTTCAGCGTGACAGGTGTGGATCAAAGAAAAGATGACGTTTTGGAATTACGTCTGCATGGAAAATATGTCCTCAACGTTCCCAATAATTGGCCGAATATCTCTGTCGGTACAAACCTGAACTATACAAATAATGAATCATCAGATAGCTATTTCACCTATGACGGTTTCAGTGCAAGTGCATACCTTGTGATCAGATCCCGCTGATTACGCTCCAGAAAAGAATCCAGAATATCGCTAAAGTATGTACTAATTGACCATAATAACCAAAACGTACAATAATGTGTTAAGTATATAGTTATAAATAACAACGATATGTTCAATTTGCTAATGGAGGTTATTGGTCTGGAGTATTTTTCCAATTATCAAGTAATGTCCCAATTTCAACACTATCTTGACTATAGAATGTGATTAACACTTGAGAGGGATACATGTGGTCAAATAATAGATTTCGGAACTCTCTGTATGTATTGCTTGCTGTTCTACTACTGTTACCTGTTGTAGGCTGTGACGAGGATGTGGATGACCCGGGCGATACAATAACCTATGATGATTATTTACTAGGCACGTGGTACAGGTATTCCTTTATTGAGGATGGTTTGGGTAACGACTACATACCTGGCACATTGGTCTTCAGTGAAGACGGTGAATTGGATCAAACCGAAGTTGTTTTAGGAGATATGACGGTTGACGAAGAGGTTACTGAATACGACTGGCGAATAGTGAATGGTGAATATCGTCAATATTTACGTGAAGATAACTCTCTCCAGTTCCAGGGAGAATATACATTTAATGTTGATAGTAGCGGGGTGACGTTCACCGCCGACAGTGGTTATGTTGACGTATATGTAAAAGGTTCCACTGGAATAGATACAACTGTTTTTGGTAGCTGGGATATGGTACTAATGACGGTTGACGGCGAAAATCAAGACATCGGTTATTCCCCAACCCATAATTTTAACATGAACGGCTCTGTGACCTATGACGGTTCATCAACGGTGAGTTCATGGTTTGTGAACGGTGAATACCTTGTTATTCGAAGCAGTGATGAGATATTGTTTTATGATACAGTAACAAAATACCAGCTCACGTCTGAAGATACACGTCTTTCACTACTTTTCAACCGTATCTGGAGTGTGGACGGTGAATTTGTGGTTCAGAATGTTGCAATGGTTTTTGAAAGACAATAGTAAACTCGCTAGTGAATTCATAAAAACCCCGGCAATTCCGGGGTTTTCTTTTGGAGCCGTGTGGTATAAAACTGTTAATAATCCATGGTATACCCAGTATATAGTGTGGAATCAGTATATATTATAAACAGTAGTCAATGAAAACCGGGAGATATTATGTGCCGCAAAGCCAATTCCTGTCTACTTTTGATTCTGTTGCTATCCTTTTCAGTCGTTTTCTTTCAAGCCTGTGACATGTTTGACGATGATGACGACGATAATGCCAACAATGATCCCGGTTTTAGCGGAGATCAAAACCTTGTCGGAACATGGTATCGTTATTCATTATCAGATGATGGAATATCAAATGATTTTATTCCTTCGAAACTGGAAATTGAGGAAAATGGATCTGGTATTGAATTTACATTCCTGTTAATTGACATAGGGGGATTTACGCAGGATCTCTTATATGCAGTAGAAAATGATTTTACATGGGATACAGATGGAGACGTATTAACATTCCTTGAAAAAAATACAGATTCTACCCTGGTTGAAGGAGACTATGTTATCGGTAGTGGTACTGATTTTTTGACAATCACAAATGACTCCGGCATGAAGGACTTCTATGTCCGTAAAATGGAGGTCCTTGACCAGAACCTGGTGGACTTATGGTGGTTGGACACTCTAATGGTTGAAGGAGGTACAGGGTACGACTTTGATCGGCTTGCGGCTTTGGACATACGCGAAAATGGAATTGTTCCTTCTTATCTTTCGCCTGACTATTCATGGAGTGTCAATGGATCTTATCTCCTACTTGAGAATATGGAGAATCCAAATTTTGATTACAGCCTGCATACATATTACTACACCGAAGCCCTCGACACATTAATCCTGACCAGTTATGGAAGAGAAGACCTTATGTTGGGGTGGAGTCCAGTCAAGCGCACAGCGATTTATACTAAAATCTACATTAATTAGCTTGGAGGTAATGATGTCGAAAAAATCGACCGTATTATTAATATCCCTATATATGGTATTCCTATTTTCATTTGCCGCTTGTGACATGTTTGACGATGATGACGACGACAACGACGTTGTTGATACCACAGACGACAACCTTGTCGGTACATACTACCGATACTCAAGAATTGTTGATGATACCACCAATGCATTCAACAAATCAAAACTCGTTCTGGATGGTAACGGCACAGGTGTTGAATACTGCGAATTACCGGGTGAGGTAAGGGAAGAAAGGTTGAGCCGGGTTATTGACTGGGAAACCGATCAAAATAATTTAACAATAACTGGAAGGCTCGAAGATTCAACACTTTTTGATGGAGAATATCTTCTCGGTAGTGGGATCGGATTCCTGCGTTTAACCGATGAAAACGGTTTAGAAGATATGTACATCCGTGAGATGGATGTACAGAATGAAAACATCCTCGGTGTTTGGACCAGTATTTCCATTGAAATTGAAGGATTGCCAAGATCTTATATTTTGGAAGATTGCGAATATTTGCCAGATGGAACAATGGTCTGGGGGGATACTCTAGGTACGATGAATTGGTTTGTTAACAGTTCATATCTGGTCTGGATTGATCAAGAAAATCCAGATTACTCTCAATTAGTCTGGAATTACAATTTGAAAACGTCAGTGGATAATCCTGACACGCTTTTATTAGAAAGTAATATACTATTGAGAAATGTAGAGGATGAGGCTTATTGGGCATCCAGAAAGTTTTATGCTACTTGTGTGCGAAAGGAATAATCAACGATGATCGGTCTGCTATTTCAAGTCCTGTTTTTTTGGGCTATAACGGTTTATTTCACTCAAGACCACAAACTCGACTGGATGAGTTTCGGGCTTTGGACGGTTCTTGTCCATGTTCTTGGGGTGGGAGTTATCGTTTTACTGGATTATCTGGTAAGTCCAGAAATGTCAGCGGTGATTGGGATATTAGTTATTACCGTATTGCTCTTTTTCGTGTTAGGCTTGAAAGCGCATGTACTGGAATGGAAAATGAAGCTTAAGATTTTGGGAGTTTATTATATATCATCAATATTGATCACATTGGCAATGAGGCTGATATTCAAGCCAGAAGTATTCGAGGTAATTTAATTCTATAAAAAAGCCCGTTCTGTTTATAAAACAGGCTTTAAAATATACCGAATATTTTATTCAGTTATTTACGACAGGTCCTTTTGGTAAGTACTCCACCGTATTGCGGCAGTTCATTTCAGCGTCGGCAACGATCTCCACCTCTGACCACCATAAGGCTCCTGCTTCGATCTCTTTCTCGTCGATTTCCTGTGCCAAAATCTGTGCGGCTTCATTTTTCAAAACGAGAGGTCCCACACCGAACATAAAGATGCCGATCAACAAGATGCCGATTGAAAATTTCAGCCATTTAATGTAGCCCGGGAGCGACCGCATCCCGGGAGCATTTGTCTTTTTAAGATTTATCTCCATCAAATACTTGCCGTAATATCCGGGAAGACCAGATAGAACATGATGTATGCCATCAGCAAGGTCAGGCAGAGGTTAAACGACTGCCCGAAGATATACAGGATCAACGGCTTGCCGCCCTTGAAATGATGTTTCAGTTCACGGAAATTCGTTGCCAGTCCGATACTAACAAAGGCCAGGCAGAAGAACCAGCCGCGAAGAATTTTTGAAAGCCCACGTATGACACCGTGATCAACGACGACATAACCCACATCCGCGCCAAACGAAGCGTAAATGGTTGAAAAAATAATTGAGGCGCCGATGAAGCCAAGCACAAACTTCGGAAAACGGTACCAGATTTCCCAGATGGAAACATGCTGACCTTCCACACAATCCACCTTGGCGCACCAGTATACAGCGACTACAAATGCAATAATTCCGATAAGAACGTTCTGGATCATCTTGATAGTGGCTGCAACGTATAGAGCTTTTTCACCGAGGAAGGCACCTGCAGCAGCGACAGCACCGGTTGCATCAATAGTACCACCCATCCAGGCACCACCGAGGATTTCGGGAATGCCAACCGCTTTGATAAACGCAGGCATTGCTATCATCATAATGCTGGTAAATATCAGCGACATACCGACCGCAAGGGTGAGTTCTTCTTTTTTCGCTTTACATGCGGCTGCGGTAGCAATGGCGGCTGAAACACCACATACCGACATGTCGGCAGAAATGGTTATGTTCAAAGTCTTTGACGGAATCTTCAGGACTTTCTGCCCGAAAATGTATGTTGTTACGAGAACAATTGGAGTTACTACCCAGGCGACAAAAATACCGGGAATTCCAATGGAAACGATCTTACTGAAAAGAATTTCCGCGCCTAAAAGAACCAACCCTGTTTTGATGAAATATTCAACCTGAACTGCCGGCATGACCCATTTTGGTGTTCCGACGGTATTGCTGATCAGTAGACCAAATAGAATTGCCCATGCGGCATATCCAATCCCCAGATGTTTCATTGTTGCCTGTTGACTTGCCAGATAGGCCACAACAGCGATCAAAAAAACAAATAAGAAACCGAGGATGAATTTTTTTGCAGATTTACCCATAAAGATCATACCGAAAGCAAAAAATAATCCCATTGCCACGGAAAGACCGATCAGGTAAGGTATTTGATTAAAGGCTTTAACCTTTAGTTTTTTCTTTGCACTACTGGTTTTGGAATGAGCGTCACGCCATGCAAGGATATGTACCAATGCAGCCGTATTGAGATTTTCATCTGCAAATCCCGCTTCTTCAGCATAACGCTGCGCTTTTCTGGCATTAACCAGCAGATCACGTTCATGATCTTTAGCTGCCGCATATTTTGCCTCAGCTTTGACCTTTAATGCCGCGGCTGCCCCTTCACTCAGGTAGAATGCGTCCAGTGGATTGTTTTTCCAACTGTGTGGTTTTGCGAGGAAAGAAGAAATCGTTTTAGCAATTGGATGGCTGGTTGCTTTCAGCGATTTTTTGCTGTCACTGGCCTGGTACCATTCAATTGTTTTGATAGGAGCGCGGTCTGCTTCGTTCTGAAGAACCAGATTGGCATTGTCAATCTTTTCACGCATACCCTGTGGTGTGCGGTTGAAGAAAATCGCCATCCCAACAATCAGGATGATAACCCCAAGCCAAATTGCCCAATAGTCTTCCATCTTCCAGAGGTCTGACCATTTGGAAGATCCACGATCTTTGACAACTTCAGACATATCCGTACCTCCCTAATGTAACGGAATAGAACAGATTAAGATGGAAGGAATATAATCATTCTAACAGATCAATCTTATTGTTTGCACAAACTTTATGAAATTTTCAAAAAAGGAAGAAAAAAAAAGCTCGGCATTGCCGAGCTTAAAATTCTATTTCAATACGCCTCACGCATAGTGGTTCGGCTGTTTTTCTTCGGGGGGAAGACCACCTCCGGTAACTGTACCGGGCGGGACATCAGGACCGTTCTCTTCATCGTGTCCAATGAAGATTCTCTTCAGCATGTCTTCACTGAAGTAGATCACCTTGTCAGCGGTTGTCGCCAATGATTCGGAAAGACCACGGGGGAAGAAGGCTGTAACAACTTCGAGACCCATTTCTTTACCATATTCAACGACTTCTGCGAGATCTTTATCACCTGAAACGATAACAGCGATTTCACATGCACGATTAACTGCAAGACGAACGAGGTCGATGGCTAATTTAACATCAAGACCCTTTTCGACTGCATAATGCTTACGTCCACTATCTTCTCCACGGACTTGGTAATAAACAAGCTTGCCAAGACGAAGTGTGAGGTGTGGTGTGTGCGCGAGATGAGTGATAAACCGCTGCTGCTTCTCATGGTTATCAGGATCAAATTCCGGATCAACCTTCGCATTGTAATAATAAATCCTGAGCAGCTCGCCACCGGCTATTTCAGCAAGACTCTTGCCGAACCGGTGAAAATCTACGTCCATACGTCCAACGTTGTCACGCAGGCCGTTGTAGAAGTTGCTGCCGTCAATGAAGACTGCTACACGCTTCATAAGGCGACTCCCTACTGATGAATTAACCTATCGTTCGATGCTTTTTTGCGGAAAGGAAAATTGGGAAGAGCATAGGAAAGTTCCATTAACAACCCGTTCCATAAAAAGGCTGGAAGAGCCAAGCTATTCGTTACTTCGCCTCACCGCGAATCCATTAAGGAAAATATATTCATTTCAATTTCGAATGATATCGATGAAAAGTCAAGGGGTAAAATACAGTGAACTCTGATGAAAATTGTGGATAACGATTACAAAATTATAACAACAAATATTAAGATTCTATTGATCTTTTTGCCACTCTCTCTTGTCTCATTGGAAAAATTACTTGGAAATAAAAGGAACCTTGCTTAGTTTCACTTACTGTAAAATATGTGTTCACAATTTTCTAGGAAAATGACTTGGAGACATAGATGCGTTTTAGTGATTTACTGGATATTAAATGTATTGACCTTTCTTTGGTAGCCAATGAAAAAGAAGATGTCATTCATTCAATGGTAGCAAAACTGGCGGATGCCGGATATATCCAGAACATTGAAAAAGCGCAACAAGCAGTCATTGAACGTGAAAATGCTCTTAGTACAGGTGTCGGGCAGGGTGTAGCCGTACCACATGCAACACTTGAGGATCTGGTTGAACCTCGGGTGGCATTTGCCAGAACCCAAAAGGGCGTTTCTTTTAATTCAATTGACGGTGAACCTGTCCACCTTGTTTTTCTTCTTCTCGCACCTGAAAATGAAATATCTCTTCATTTGAAGCTTCTCAGTAGAGTAAGTCGTCTCTGTTACAACCCCGAACTCAGGCAAGCGTTGATGGGTGCTGAATCCGCTGAGGTTGTAATGGATGTTTTCCGCACTTTTGAAGCAAAACATCTGGAGTTATAACGATTGCAGACCCTGGACCTTGTAACAATTCTGATTTACCTCGCTTTAATATTTGTAATTGGTGCAGCCTTTACCCGCAGAGCCCACAAAAACACTGAAAGTTACTTTCTTTCCTCGAGAGGATTACCCTGGTGGATAGCCGGGACGAGTATGGTCGCAACGAGTTTCAGTTGTGACACACCGCTATATGTAACCCGTCTTGTCCGCTCTGGAGGCATTTCACTCAATTGGCAATGGTGGTCCTTTGCAATCGGTGGACTTTTCAGTGCGTTTCTTCTGTCCCGTTTATGGAGAAGAGCAAAAGTAGTCACAGATGTAGAGCTGACAGAATTGCGATACGGTGGGAAAACGGGAGAAATCCTTCGTTACTTACGTGCCGGCTGGATGGCACTTATCATCAATACAATTTCCATGAGTTGGGTTGTCCTTGCGATGGCCAAAATAATCGGAGTCACGTGGGGTGGTCCGAAATGGATTGCAGTACTGATCGCAGCAACACTCGCCGTTTCATATAGTTTTCTAGCTGGTTTCTGGGGTGTAGTTGTAACCGATGTGGCGCAATTTATTATTGCAATGGTTGGTGCAGTTGCCTTGGCAATTTTTGCTGTAAATGCTGCCGGAGGGATGGAAAACATCATCGAAGTTGTGGGTGCCGAAAAGTTAAGTTTGATACCTTCGATTCCACCCGAATCTATTTTTACCGGTCAGTTCTGGTTGTCTGCCTTTGGTGGCTTTATCGTCTACGCTTCAATACAGTGGTGGGCCAATATCAACAGTGACGGTGGCGGGAAAGTTATCCAACGGATGAGTGCAGCGAAAAACGAGGCACATGCCTTTGGCGCCACTCTTTGGTTCAACGTTGCCCATTATGCACTCAGGACCTGGCCCTGGATTATTGTTGCATTGGCAAGCCTTGTGATCCTTCCAGAGTTAGCAGACGATGAACTTGCATATCCGACACTGATTCTGACAATCCTGCCTTCTCCCTGGATAGGAATCCTAATCGCTGGGCTGATTGCGGCGTTTATGTCGACCGTTGATACCCAGTTGAACTGGGGTGCGAGTTACTTGACTCACGACCTCTATAAACGTTGGCTTGCACCTGGAAAAAGTGAAAAGCACTATATCAAAGCAGCCAAAATATCCATGTTGTTGCTTATCCTGTTGACAGCATTTATCTCCTATTTCATCACTTCGGTGACTGAGGCGTTCAAGTTCCTGATTGCCTTCGGGGCTGGACTGGGACCGGTATTAATCCTGCGTTGGTTCTGGTGGCGAATTAATGCCTGGAGTGAAATTACTGCGATGGTAGCGTCAACCGTGATTTCGACTCTTGTTTATGTTTTTGCAGGGGATATTTCATTCCCTGTTAAAGTACTTACCATCACCTTTGGTTCGGCTGTTTTCTGGTTGCCTATCACCTTCCTGACAAAAGCTGTAGGAATGGAAACGCTGATATCTTTCTACAAGAGAACTCGTACGCCCGGTGCTTGGGGACCCGTTCGCCGAAACTGGCTACTGGAAGAGGGACCGCAGCCGATTAAAGAAAAAATCAGTGGAGACTTGCTGGGTTGGCTCGGTGGGATTCTACTGACATTCGGACTAACATTTTCCATAGGTTATTTCTCGCTTTTGAATCCAGTTAACGGTACAATATCATTAACAATCGCTCTTGCAGGCGGTGCAGTTGTTTATTTCTGGATGAAATCCCGATTCTCCTCCTGATATTATTTATCAATTGAGTACACTCCTCTGATAGTGTAAATTAAAGGACAACGACTGCTAATTTGAGGTATCAATGCGTAGAATATATTTGTCCTTTTTAATAGCCGCAGTTTTGGCTTCTTTTGCCAATGCTGCATCATTTATTGTAAGTCCAGATGGTTCATCTGAATACCCAACCATTCAGGATGCGATCACCGCTGCAGCGCCGGGAGATTCTATCTTGCTGGAAGACGGTGTCTTTTCCGGGGTAGGAAATTATGAGATTTCGTTCCAGGGTAAAGACCTGATTCTTTGCTCGATAAGCGGGAACCCTGAAGATTGTATTATTGATATTTTGGGCGAAGCCAACGGAGTGAATGAACACGGATTCTTTCTGAACAACCGTGAGTCATTGATGAGTGAAATAAAAGACATCACCATTCAAGGTGGTGATGCGGACGGTGGTTGACCGCTCTGCTCAGGCGGCGGGGTCCTCGTCGACGATGCATCAGTCACAATCAAGAATGTTATTTTTTTTGATAACTACGCTTCCACGTCAGGTGGAGCTATTGCCATCATCGGGCAAAACTCAAACGTCAACGTCATTGACTGCGTTTTTATTGGAAATGAATCCTCAACAGGCGGTGCGATTGCCACAGGTTGGTACGGTAGCCTCAATATTGAAGGAAGTCTCTTTGTAGACAACCTTTCAGCCATTTATGGGTCCGGCGTGCATGTGGACGTTCGGTCTACAATGACCATCACAAACTGTACGTTTGATGGCAACGAGACTACCTATAACTCTGGTGCAGCCATTACAACTCGTGCCGAAAGTCGTGTTGAAATTATTAATACGATTGTGTCGAATACCCTTAATGGTCGTTCGGTTTATTTGCTTGAAGAAACCCCCACAGTCATTTCTCATTGCGATTTCTATCGCAACGATAACGGTGACTGGATTGAAACTCTTTCCGAGCTTGAAGGACGTGAAGGGAATATCACCGCCGATCCACTTTATGTGGATACGAATAATCTGGATTATCATTTAAGTGAAGGCTCGTTATGTATTGATGCCGGTTCCGCGGATGTAAATCCTGACCCGGATGGTTCCCCCTCCGATATCGGAGCTTACTACTACCATCACGCCAACGATGTTGATCTGGAAAATTCACCTAACTATCCATCGGAAATTCAGATAACAGGCACCTATCCTAATCCATTTAACAGTACGACCACTCTGATTTATACGATGGGTCAATCAAATACTATTGAGATGACTGTCTTTGACGTATTGGGAAGATTTGTAGACCGGGCGTCGCTTGGTTTCCAGCAGGCTGGTCGGCATATCGTAAGCTGGAAAGCTGAAGGTATTCCAAGTGGAGTTTATTTCATTAGTCTAAAAGCTGGAAATCAAAATTCAATAGTCAGGGTGGATTTTATCAAGTAGCCCGGTAAGAGGATGATGTGGCAAATCTCTACCGCTATATAAACCTGAGTTTCGACTTCAAAATGAACGTTGATGCAAATGTCTTCAACGTTGCATGGTGTCATTTATCGAAAACGTTGAAACCGTTTAAAGAGGTTGTTAATTATTATGTTACGGCGGTTTCCACAAACAATGATGAGACAAAAAGACTATATACTGAAGTGCTTCTGGAAACATCATTCGAGAACAAGGAATCAGATTTAAAGGATTTTCAGAAGAGATTGACCTCCAGAGTCGGAGATTATCATCAGCTTGAAAAGGATGGACAAATCTATTTTCTTTCATGCCTGAGTGGAATCAAGCTGATTTAGCGCAGTTTCCCGGAGCCCAAGGTCTCTCCAAAGGGGAAATCCCGTTTGGAGTGTGCCCTTCCACCGCGTATATTTGGGCTCTGTTGATCGAAAGTAATGAGGAATATATCATGGCACGCCGTTGTGTTGTAACCGGTAAGGGTCCGAGATCGGGCCACAGTATCAGCCACGCCCATAACTTGTCTAAACGTCGCTGGTTGCCGAACCTGCAGACCAAGCGCATCTATATACCTGAAGAAGGTCGTTGGGTGAAACTTAAAGTTTCAGCAAAAGCTCTTAAGACCATCGATAAAAAAGGTATTAGTGCAGTGATCAAAGATCTCCGCGCTAAAGGCGTTAAGGTATAAGTATCTGGTTCGATGGGGTAGAGTTTACCCGTTAAAAAGTGTTTCCGTCCGTAATTGTTGTTACGGACGGATTTTTTTATGTACTGGAAAGTTGAACTTGTCATCCTTCTTGGGATGATCTATCTTGCTTTTCAGAATGGTTCTTTATTTTAGGTTGAAGTGTTCGGGAATCCCGTGAAATTCGGGAACGGCCCCCGCCACGGTAAACGTGTACAACCATAACAACTTGCCACTGGTGAATGTTGATCCAAAACTGGGTTGAATCACTGGGAAGGCGTTATGGAAGGATGATACGTAAGTCCGGAGACCGGCTTCAACAAACTTTTACTGCCACGGGGATGGTGGAATAGGATCGGCATTCCCGCCAGAGTATATCCTTCAAATCCCCCGGTAGTTCCTTTTTTGAAATCGGGAGGATTTCTTATGTTCCGCAAGTTCGTTTTCGTCGCTCTTCTATTCGTTACTTCATCCTGTTTTGCCCAGTTATCGCAGTCGGGTATTATTGCACTCATTGGTTACTCCGAGCAGGAGCTGGTTTTTATTACCGATGATATCAATCCGACGACAACATCAATCTCGTTGCTGCATGAAACCGCAACTGTAGTTCGTCTTTTTGATGAAACACTTTTTGTCCTGAACGGGGATGATTTCCTAACAGGCGAAGGGTCAGGTTTCTGGTTCGCAGAAAGAACAGAAATCCAGACTGCAGTTAATGAAAATAGAGATGTAGACTGGAATGTGATTGACTTACCCGACGATACAAATCCCTATGATATTTTAAAAGTCGATTCACTCTTGTTTATATCCTACCAACAGGCAAATAGTGTTGTTGTACTGGATATGGAAAACGGGTTTGAGATTGTTGAAACCTTCAACGGTATCTCCTACCCGCAAGGCTTAGCCTATAACGGACAGTTTGTAGCTGTGGCTGAATCCGGTTTAGGAAACGGCAATAGAATATTCCTGATTGATCCAGTATCACTTGATACACCTACAGCAGTGGATGTAAGTGTTAATCCACAATGGTTGGACGTGGATAGAGAAGGAAACTTCCATACTATCTGCACAGGAAATTATGTTGATGTATTCGGAAGTGCCTGGAAACTTGATACAACAAGCGATCCTGTTACAACTTCCAGTCTCGATCTTGACGGTACTCCGTCTTCAATAAAAATAGTGCAAAATAGTTTTGGTGAGGATATCGTTTTTACAGGCGATGAGTACGCCTTCAGTACACCCAATTTTTACGCTTATAAATGTGCTGACATGTCAGTTGAAGATTCCGGCTTATCGGGGCAATCCGGTGGATGGTGCCTCACTGGTAATAGAAATAAGCTCTATATCGGTTCAACAATGAACAATACGCTTTACCATTACTCACTCGACGGTTTCGCTCAGCCTACGATGATGGCTACTCTTCAAAAAGAAGTAGTAAGCATTCAGTTCTGGCAAGGTGAAACAAGTGGAGTTGATCAAGGTGGTTTAGCGTCTATTCTACCGAAAACACCGCAATTGCTGTCTATTTGGCCCAATCCGTTTAATAGTACAACAACAGTAAAAATCAAATTGAATTCAACTTCTGGAGCTGAATTATTGATCTATAACATGCTGGGTCAGAAAGTCCAAAGCTATGATTTAGACAGTTATTCAACCGGCATTCACCAAATTGCAATAAACGGTGAAGACCTTACTTCTGGCACGTATTTCCTAACGGTCCAATCACATTCTGGCAATGTTTCCAGAAAGATCACGTTGGTGAAATAATGGAAAACACTCTCAGAAAACGGACAATATTATTCCTTATTCTTTTTGTTCTTTCAAGTCAGGTTCTTGCTGATCCATGGGCCGATGAAGTTATCGAAGTGGAGTACGGCTTTGGAGCTGGGTATGGCCAAGACTATTTCCCGAATAACATTCTTGGTCCACCGGATACAGCCGCAACAGAGCTGTTTCCATCAGCAAATCCTGAAGAACTACTGACTCTTGGTAGCGGTGGAAGTATTATTCTCGTTTTTAATGATGGTGGAATTACTGACGGAGAAGGACCGGATTTTACAGTTTTTGAAAACGTTTTTCTCCACCTAGGTGAGTTTCCATTTCAAGAAACCGCGTTTGTGGAAGTCAGTGAGGACGGAGAGAGCTGGTTCCGTTTCTCCCATGACGATGAAACCTTAATCGGGCTTGCAGGCGTTACCCCGACTATCGGTTCTGCCGATCCGACAAACCCTTCAATAAGTGGTGGTGATTCTTTTGATCTAGCTGATCTAGGTCTCGAAAGGGTTTACTACGTCAAACTCATTGACACAGAAGGGTTTGTAAATGACAGCGGTCCGTCATTCGATCTGGATGCTGTTGTCGCAATCAATGGTGAAAACGGGAATAGTGTGGATCATGAAAAATCTCTTCCTTTATCACATTTACTCCTGACAACATGGCCAAATCCTTTCAATTCCACTCTGTCTGTTCAACTGGAGAACTGGAACAGCGGAAACGTTGCCCTGTCAATCTATGACATCACAGGTCGACTGATACTGACTTCTGGTATTACTGGAAATAAATGGTTTTGGAAACCTGAAAACCTACGGTCTGGATTATACGTCATTCGTGCTGTTGATGAATTGGGAAATTCCGCCACACAAAAAGTCTATTATCTCAAATAGGGTTGCAGGCAATGAAAGTGCATCTATCAAAAACAAATCATTTTCCCGTTGTAGGATTTATCCTGCTATTGGTGATGGTTTACTCTGCCGCACTTGCTGAAATGTCGCCCATGCCACCACGGTTAGTTGGAACAATATTGGATTCTGAAACGGGTGAGCCAATCAGTAATGCTCATGTTTACCTTGAAAATTCCAGCGAAGGTATTATTGTTACCGAAAATGGAACCTTTGAATTTGTAAACGTTCCATCCGGGATGTATACACTATCTATTTCGCATATTACATATTATCCAGAACAAAGAAGCGTTGACCTTAAAGAGGGCGTACCTCTTTTCCTAACAGTTCATTTATCCCCAAGAATATTAGAAAACGAGCCTGTTGTTTATTCCCGTAAATCGGAAGATCAAGCTTACACCGTAAATATTGATGACATAAAGAATTCGTCCTGGAGTGATGTCGGGGACGCAATGGCGAGCATTCCCTCCGCTCAAGTTTATAAACAGGGAGGATTGGGCAGTAGAAAAACCGTCAGTTTCCACGGCGCAAAACCCGAGCAGGTTCTGGTTCTGATTGACGGTATCGCGTTAAACAGTGGGGATGGTAAAGCAGTTGATCTGGCTGAAATCCCACTCAATAATGTTCAAAGTATACTCGTTGAACCAGAAGCATCTCCAGGTGCTGCCGGGGGAACAATAAGTATTATCACACGATCCATTTCCTCAGCAATAGGCAGAAAGACAGACAGAAGTCTGTCTGTGGAAGGGCAGGAACCTGAGGCTATTAGTTTGGTTGGAACAATCGATTCAGGTAATGAGTCAGGTTATACAGGATTTACCGTACGGCACATCTCAAATACAGGGGAATACGACTACACTGATGAAAACGGGGATACAAACCAGCGTTACAATAACCAGAGGAAAAGAACATCATTTTCAATGAGGCTGAAAAATAACCTGACTGAAAATATAGATTTTGGTGTGATGTTTTTTGGCGAGAATTACTCGTCTGGTGTACCAGGACCCCTTTACCAACCCCCAACCACTGACGCATCTTTAAAGGAAGAATCCCTAAACGGTCGGATTTTTATCGAAAGAAACTCGGAAAACAGGATAAACCGTTTGACATTATCCGGGTTCACTAGAAAACGGGAATACAGAAATCCGTTGATCCAATACAATCCGGAAATCGATTCATGGGTCTACCACACACCACAGGATATTTATGATTTTAACGAAGTTTACCAACTTCAATACATGGACGATTTTGTAGGTAAGGACAAATTTGATATTGCTTTTGAATCATCCGTGAGGCTGGAAAAATTCAGCTCAGAAAACCATCTGGAAAACGGGGCTATAGAAGATCGCTTGGTAGGCGATATCCACAGGACTTGGTATTATGGTAGTCTGAAGTCAGAACTAAAAAATCACTTTAGGAAAATAGACAATCAGCTTCTTCTTCACCTGAGATTTGACTCTTATGGTGATAACGAAGGTAGTTTCAGCAATCTATCAGAAACTTCTGGTTGGAGTGGGAAGGCGGGGTATTCGTTAACCCATCCCAATAGCGGCTTAAGTTGGAATGTTTTTGTGACCAGGGCATATTCGCCTCCATCATTTGTCAGCCGTTTCCTCGTCGAGTCAGCATTCACATTTGGAAACCCAGAATTGAAACCGGAAAAAGTAGAAGAACTAACCTCCGGTCTTCACTACACAAAACAAATATCAGACGGTAATTTCACTATTTCATTACGTGGATTCTTACGGCACACTGAAGACAAAATTGTCTGGCGTCGTAACTGGCGTGGGCAGTATTTCCCGGATAACCTTGAAGAAGCGATTGGCAGAGGTTTTGATACATTTGCTGAATGGTTCAATTCAAACGGGCAAAATCCAATCGAAAAAATAGGGTTCAACCTGACAGTTCAAGATATTCGCAACAGTACCAAATCTTCTCACTATTACGATAACATCGTTCCTTTCCAGCCGAATTACCTTGGGAGTGTTTATCTTACACTCAACACGTTATATGATATAAAATTGATGTCTGACCTCCGCTTTTCCGGTCGAAGATACAGTATGGAAAGCAACCTCGATATTTACACTATCGCGGGAAACGGTCTGGAACCCTATCAGGTTCTGAATGTGTTTGCCAACCGTGAATGGATGTTATTTAATTCGTTAATCTTTAAGGGAACACTAGGTGTAGAAAATATCACAAACGAAGAATATGAGTTGCTTGAACGTATGCCAATGCCCGGCAGAATCTGGCGTATAAAACTGGAGATAAGATCATGAATACTCGAGGATTATTTGCAGGAACCATACTGCTAGCTTCATTTTTTTATCTGATTGGATGTGACGAAAATGAACCTTCTGGTGTTGGACTGATTCATGTCCCTAGATCACAGTTTGACTTTGTTGGAGTAGTTGGACTTTCAACTCTTGAAGTATATGATGCAAATTATGATGAAATGGTTTATTCGGAACCGGTTGGCTTGGGAGTGGGTGCGAATTGGATAAACAGTGTAGATGAGGAAATATATGTAATTAACAGTATATCCAATAGTTTACAAATTATAGATGCAAACATTATTGATGGTGAGCCAGAACTATTACATACCATTGACCTTGGTCTTCAACAAAACAACAATCCCTATTATGGCGCTTTTGGGAAAGATAACCTATATATCACCAATTTAATGCAAAATAGCTTCAGTGTATTGAATCTAAATACATTAGAAATCGAAACAACCATTCAAACCGGACAGGCACCCGGAGGAATATTCTGTGATGGTAATTATGTTTATGTAATCAATTCGGGGTATGATTTTTCCGCTGGACTAAATGGTCACAATCCGGGCAGTATTTACAAATATAGCATTTATTATGAAGAAAGAACGGATACGCTTAATGGTGATTTTTTAGATTCCCTAAAGCTTGGTATTAATCCACAATTTATTGAGTATTGTCAATATGATCGAACTCTGCATATTACTTGTACTGGTGATTACGGAGAAAATACGGGTGAAATCTGGATACTCGATACTGACCTTAATCACCTCAATACGATTACAGTGGATGCCTACCCCAGGCGAATATTGTTCACTGATCCTGATTTCTATATCGCATGTGGAGGATGGCGTTCGGCCGGAGACGCAAATGGATTAATCATCACCTATAACTATGAGGCTCCAGATCTTGTCAGGTATATAAACACGGATATGGGTGCAATGTCCTGCGCGGGTAGTAGATATTATGATGGAACCTTTGTGGCTTGTTTTGATGATATGACACTTTGTGTTGTTAAAGAAGATACCGTTAGATTGAGAGTATCACTGGACGATCCTCCAGTTGCAATACATAAGCTTTCATTTTAGTGAACAATACACCTGTGTGATCTGGATCACACGTAGTGTGGATACTCATCGTTCTTATCTCCTGTTTTTATATAGAAATAGGTAAAAACAGCTTTTAGCCTTTTATCGGCACATGGATTGCAATATATTCTTTAGCTGTACTTTAGTTAGAAATTGGTACCCAAGGAGTTTCCGATGAAAATAAAATTTTTGGCCGTATCTCTGTTAATCGTAGCCTTTTTATTACCGAGTATTGTTTCTGCTCAGGATGATGATGGCTACGAGTGGAAGGTGTGGAAAACAAAACGAAGTCACGCAGGGTTCAGCGGGCATGGCGGCCCCATGTACAGTGTGCTGTTCTGGGAGTCCAGTGATTTGGATAAACTCGCCAAAGCGATGGGACTCGAGGAAATGAGCCATACGGCCCACGGTATGGGCGGTTATGGCATGGGCCATGTCGGTAACGGATGGCGCCTTGGTGGCGGTGGTTACGGTTTTTCAAGTACTTCATCTGGAATCTATACCGACACTAATGGCAACCGTTATAACCGCAGTATGGAACTGACTTTTGGTGGTGGTGTCTTCTACATCGAGTATTCCCCGTGGATGATTGGTCCGATAAACTTCGGCGTTGGAACAGGGATCGGTGGTGGTGGTGCGACTGTGACCCTAAAGCAGGATAATGGGACTGTTACCTGGGAGGATATCCAGAACCAATACATCGGTGACCCATCTTCAGGAACAAACATTGAATCAGAAATTCTCCGTGGTTATTTTTTAATGGATCCCTATACGACTGTTCGTGTTTTTGTTCTGGACTGGATGGCTGTTGAAGGACGCGTTGGATTTTATCTGAATACACTGTCAGAAAAAGGATGGTACTTCGGAACTGACAAAATGGCCGGGAACGGTGTAGACATAAGTATCAACAAACCTTACTTCAGTATCGGCTTGGTTTTTGGTGGGTAATTAAAAGTGACATCCCTGCGGGCTTTAGGCAGGGACCTCGGTGTTTGAGATTTGTAGCTTGGGCAGTCCCTTGCCCGACGATGTTAGTTTAATTCAGTAGTAAAAGATTTTAAAGCCGTATCCAATTGGGTGCGGCTTCTTTTATTCTTCCCATCCTTTATAAATCAAATCTACCAGCAAGTCACCCACCTGTTGAAGCGACTGCGAACTACAAGCGGCTGGAGTGTCCTGTTGGGTTAAACGGTATTCATACTCATGATCATAAATCAAGCATGCAGGCAATCCCGCCTGAATAAGTGGAATGTGATCACCTCGTATAGACGTTATGGTTTCTTTCTGAAACGCGGGCAGCTCAAGTTTTATTGCCTTTTCAAAAACTTCCTCTACAAATTCTCGATCATAATTCCAACACATCTGGTCCATTAAAAAATTAATCGTCTGATCTCCAATTCCTGAAAGTAGTATTAGACCGTCGGGCGATCGACCGGAGTGATTTGTTGCATAATACTGGCTGCCAATGTTTTGATTAGTCGGTAGGGGTGATTGTACAGAACAGTCAAATAGTACAAACTCAACGCTCGCCTTTGGGGGATGAATCGCAAATAAACGCGATAACTCGAGAATCACACTTACACCACTGGCGTTATCGTTTGCGCCGGGGACAGGTTGTGAAATAATGTCATTTTCTGAGTAAGAATACGGGGCAGAATCGTACGGAGCAGCAATAACTAATGATGAATAATGGGATCTTGGCCCAAAAAACGCAATAATATTGGTTCCTTCTACTTTGTTACCGTCAATTTCAGCAGTAAAATCCTGTTCACGGACAATTCCCCCGCATGTATCGAACCAGGCAATATAAGCGTCTTGCGCTTTTTTGTGCCCTTCGCTTCCGGCAGTTCTGGGCCCAAATTCGACCTGTTTATACAAAAAAGTAAACGCGGAAGTACCGTCAAAATCAGGAATTCTACGGCTATCCTCACGTGATGGAGGAGATGATAAAGCTGAAGGAAAAATATAAAAGAGAGAAAGGCTAAAAATTAGGGCTGTTATACTTCCAGCTTTCCATGTTTTTCCATAATACCGCGCCATTCATCTTCCTCGAGAATTTCGGATTCTTTTACAAGCATTACCGGGATACCGTCAACAATGTTATAGCGACGTCTGGTCTCAGGATCGATGCTGACAAGGGTATCACCTTCGTGGACCAAGGGTGATTTTGTATCCGGGCAAACGAGGTAGTTAAGAAGTTCTTTATTGAGTTCCATAAATACACCTTTTGTAGTTACGATTCCAAATGTAATACATGGACGTCTTGATAAAAACCGGAGGAGAGGTTCTAATCAGCAAAGAGCAACGATTTAGCGGCTTGGAGTCAAGGCAATAGATCACTACATTTGTCAGTTCAGGTTGAATAAATAGAGTTGAACCAACTCCTTACTAGTGGAAATGACACCATGGTTGAAGAAAAAAATAATGTTCCGGTCAAAGGAAAAGATTTTATTCGTCAGATAATTGACGAACACAATAGAGATGGCCGATACGGTGGTAAAGTAATGACCCGTTTCCCACCAGAGCCCAATGGTTATTTGCATATCGGTCACGCCAAAGCTATCGTGATCAATTTTGGGTTGGCTGAGGAGTACGGCGGCAAGACAAATCTCCGTTTTGACGATACAAATCCCACCAAAGAGGATGTGGAATATACTGACGCGATCCAACGGGATATCAAGTGGCTCGGCTTCGACTGGGAAGACCGCCTTTACTACGCGTCCAACTATTTTGGTACGCTCTACGAATATGCCTTGAAGTTGATCAAAAAGGGCAAAGCTTATGTGGACGATCTGAACGCTGAAGAGATGCGTGAGTATCGTGGCACGTTAACTGAACCAGGGAAAAACAGTCCTTACCGTGAACGTTCAATTGAAGAGAATCTTGAACTCTTCGAAAAGATGAAGAACGGTGATTTCCCTGATGGCAGCCATACCCTTCGTGCAAAAATCGATATGGCATCCCCGAACATGAACATGCGAGATCCGGTGATCTATCGTATTCTCCATGCGACACATCACAACACCGGGGACACGTGGTGTATTTACCCCATGTACGATTTCGCGCACGGTCAGTCGGATAGTATCGAAGGAATAACCCATTCGATCTGTACGCTTGAGTTTGAAGCGCACCGTCCGTTATACGACTGGCTTACAAAAGAGCTTGAAATTCACGAACCACGGCAAATCGAGTTTGCACGACTGAACCTCACCAACATGGTGACAAGCAAGCGTAAACTCCTCCGTCTGGTACAGGAAGGTTATGTCACCGGTTGGGATGATCCACGGATGCCGACCCTTTCAGGGCTGCGTCGCCGAGGTTATACTCCTGAATCCATTGTCAACTTCTGCAATAAAACCGGTATCGCAAAAAACAACAGCACCGTTGAAGTGGCAATGCTGGAGCATAGTCTGCGTGAGGATCTCAACAAACGGTCCCCACGGGTCATGGCAGTACTTCGTCCGTTAAAGGTTGTGATCACCAACTATCCTGAGGGACAGGTTGAAGAACTCGATGCGATCAACAACCCTGAAGACGAGAATGCCGGCACACGGAAAGTTCCGTTCTCCCGTGAACTCTACATAGAGCAGGAAGACTTCATGGAAGATCCGCCCCGAAAGTTTTTCCGTATGGCGCCGGGCCGTGAGGTAAGACTCCGTTACGGATACTTCATCACCTGCAACGATGTGATAAAAGATACAGAGGGTAACATCACCGAACTGCATTGTACCTACGATCCTGAGACAAAGGGTGGCGATTCTCCCGACGGACGTAAGGTCAAGGCGACCCTGCACTGGGTTTCCGCTGAAAAGGCTTTAGATGCTGAAATCCGTCTATACGATAGCCTCTTCCTGATGCAGGAACCGTTAAAGGTAGAAGAAGGACAGGATTGGATAAACAACGTCAACCCGGATTCTTTGGAAGTGCTTAAAGGCGCCAAAGTGGAACCGTCGCTAGCAGACAAAGACGCCGGCTGGTTCTGCCAGTTTGAACGTCAGGGCTATTTTGTTGTCGATCCCGATTCCACGGAAGATAAGTTGGTCTTCAATAGGACGATTACCCTTCGCGACACTTGGGCAAAAATCCAGAAGCAGATGGCACAGCAGAACCAGGGTAAAAAACAGAGGCAGAGCAAAAAGAAACACTAATGCCATTGAGAACGTAAATATAGAATCTAGCTTTAGGGTGTCATCCTGAACTTGCCTGTCCGGCTTTCGACGGAATTCAGGATCCAGAGCAGTTGTAGTCAAAAGGTATTTACAATACATACAAATTGTACTCATTGTACATACACAACCCCTTGATATTTAGTGTCAAGGGGTTTTCTGTTTGTATCAATGGGTAGAGGGCAGTACTGTCATTCCCGAGTTTGGCTTGTCAGCCTTATGGCTGGTAGTCGGGAATCCAGGGGTGTTGGTTTAAGTGGGTGGCCCGCCATGCTTGTCAGGACGGGTTTCAATGTTTGGACAATAAAGCCGGTGTCGGAGACATCGGCCTACAGTTTTCGTAGGTCGGGTGGCCCGGGGTGTCGCGACACCCTGCTAGCAAGGCAGGGCGAAGCGTAGCGAAGACCGCCCACCCGGGTTTCTTATGGTGTCATCCCTGCCAACTGAACGCAGGAACGACACTCTATGGATCCCCGATAACGGAACTCGTGGATGACACGGCTTCGCTATTGCTACGCCGGAGCGAAGCATAAAAAAACCGGACAACTATTTGTTGTCCAGTTAAAAATGTAGCCGCTGCTACCTAGGCATCTTCTTTCGGCAATAAATCTTCAGCCTTCTTAAATATCTGGTTAGTGGTGCCGGGATAAACCTTAAACACCACATCATTACCTTCAAGTTTCACAAAGAAGAAGCTATCCTGTGCAGGATCTTTGAAGAACTGCAACTTATTGTTGCTACCGTCAAAGAAATCAACCGTCATCGTATACTTCGGCTTGTCCCATTTGACATTCGCATAGGCGTCTTCAGTAGGGAAGTCACTTGTACGAAGATTGGAAACAGAAGAAAGCACCCGTTTCACTTCGCTATAATCGCACGTACGAGTGTCAGCGCCTTTGGCATCAACAAACCATGTATCATCCTGATCGGAGTTACGGAACATGTGGTAGTCGTCTGTGCTTACACCCTGAATCGTATGCTGATCCAGCTTCAGGATGGTCTTGTCTTTCCACTGCTCGGGAATACGGGTGAATGCAACGCCATAGCTGCCTTTGACGAGCAGAACATCGTTAGATCCATCACGCCGCATGTAGGTTTGACGGTATCCGTCGGCTGTTTTGCCAACGTAGAAGATCACTTCCTTGTCGCCCTGTTTGATGGCGACACGGGTCGGATCTTCAGCCAAACCAAACTCATCCCATCGTTCCTCTTTTGTAGTAACGACGGATTCGACACGCATGTCGGCGAGTTTTTCCAGCAAAATCTGTCCGAAACGAGGATTCGCTTTGTATTCAAATGGATTGACAATATTCCATTCTGCTCCATCACGGACCACTGTCACTGTATGACCTTCGTCATAGAGTGTGGCTTCGGTGACTTTGGACGTATCAATGTCATAGATGTAGTTTACATCTGCGACAGGGACACTACTTCTTTGCGTAAAGAAATAGATGACGAACAATACGACAATCGCTCCTGCCATATAAAGAAGTTGTTTATTCTTCATTTTATGACTCCCCATAGCGACGATTCTTACGAACGATCATATAGATAATACCGATGAGTACTGCCATCAACGGTGGACCGAACCAGTTGAAATATTTCCAGAAAGCCTTCTGACCTTCGCTGATATCCTTCAACGGACGCATGGAAATTTCACGTGAACGCAGGTTGATCAAGTCAGTATCCCCGACAAGCCAGTCGGCAACGTTGAGCACGAGGAACAAATTCGAAGGGTTGGAAAGGTAAGCATCCTGAATGAAGTTGGAGTTACCGATCACAAACATACGGCTGCCTTCGGGCGCCTGATTAATCAAACCTTCGGGAATTTTAAAGGGTTCTTCTTCGTCAGCGACAAATTCTGCACCACCGGCGAAATAGCTCTTGAAGGGTCCTTCAAGTGCTGCGGCAAGGACAATGTTTTGCCGTTGGTACTGATTAACATCCACCTGCTTGGTGGCGTTGATATCGTAACGGCCGGTTTGGACCATTGACTGGGGACCACTATACATCAGTGGCGTCAAGTTGATGCCCATGTTGCCTGCCAGTGATGTGTCGATACTGGACGGGAAGAAGAGGCTGATCAATTCGAGGTCGGCAACGGTTACATGATCTTCGTTGAACGTTACCACGTTCGGGAAGAACGGGTAATTGATCGTATTCTGTATCGTGAAGAAACCGCGACGTTCCTGAATGTTGATCATACTGCTGTTGATATCCGCAACGAGGTCGCTGTTGATACGGAACCCGTAACTGCTGGTCCAGGTATCCATTCCTATACGACGGTCATTAGCCTTCGCCTGCTGAATGTCTGTTTTCACCGGGCTATAGAACCAACCAACCGGACCACCCTTCATAATGTACTGGTCAATTTTTACACGGTCTTCCATGCTGATCTTTTCTTCTGGACCAACGACGAAGAGTGCATCAATACCGTCAAAGGGATTTTCGTTATCGAGTTTGATCTCGTGGACTTTGTAATTGCTCATTAAGACTTGGCTAAGCTGGCCGATAACATCCTGACCGGGTTCGCCATGACCTGTGAGCAAACCGAGGGTAAACTCCTGCTGGAGACTCAGTTTTTTGATCAACGACGTAATGTTGTATTCGAGCCCTGCGGTGCTTTGCAGAGTGGGAATTGGCATCTGTTTGTCACCATAAAGGAAAACTGCGCCGAGGTAAACCTTTTTCAGCTCGAGTTTATCCTTGTTCCAGACATTTTCCTGGAACGGTGGAATACGGTAGCTCTGAGCTTCTTTCTCCAGCTCATCATCGCTACCCGGATCGATAAATTCGTAACGGAAGTTACCTTTACCGTAGGCTTGGTATCCACTGAGTAAATCGTTTACAAAACGTTTTACATCATTAAGCTGTGGTGAAAGATTTTCACTGGCGAAAACCTTGACTGTCAGGGGTTCTTCCAGTCCAGCCACTACTTGCTTTGAAGCCTTGCTCAGGCTGAAGATTTTGCCTTCAGTCAGGTCAAGCCTCGAAAATGTTGAATTGGCAATCAGGTTGATCAACACAAGAATCACGACAACCATCAAGATGCCAACTGAAGAAACTAATCCTGTCTTTTTCATGTTGGCCTCCTACAGGAATTTGCGTTGTGAGATTGCACGTGACGCCAGCAGCAGAGTCAGGAAAATAAGACTCAGGTAGTAGACGACATCACGACTGTCAATAACACCGCGTGCGATGTTCTGGAAATGATAGGTCGTACTCAGGTACTGGATAATATCTGCCATGGGTGGCGGAATGATATTCGCCGAAAAGACGAGTATCGCCAGTACTGCACTGATCATAAACGACAGAATAAATGCAACAATCTGATTTTCTGTCATCGCGCTACCAAGAACACCAACGGCAAGGTATGCAGCTCCAATAAGTAACAGGCCGAAATAACCCGCGACAATGGGTCCACCCTGTGGATCACCCAACATTGAAATTGTAAATGGATACACGAAGGTCAGCAAAAGAGCGACACAGTAGAGACTAAGTGCTGCCAGGAATTTGCCGAAGACAACGTCAAAGTCGCGTACAGGCATGGTAACGAGCAGTTCCAGTGTGCCACTTTTCCTCTCTTCACTGATCAAACGCATGCTGATAGCAGGGGCGAAGATTACGAGAAGGAAAGGAAGAATGTCAAAAATGCTTCGCATGTGGGCGAGATTTTCCTTAAACAGATTCAGGGTGAAAAACCATCCTGAAATCAGCAGGAAAACTGCCAAAACGATATATGCGGCAGGGTTACCGAAATAACTCTTCATCTCCCTGCGCCAAATTGCGGAAACTATTCCCCAGTTCATGCCGCATCCTCCCCGGCTGCTTCGTGAGCCGAATCGTGCTGTGTCAATTTCTGGAAGATATCTTCGAGACTCTGGATTTCACGGTTCATGCCAAGCAAAGTCCAACCCTTGTCTACTGCGAGACGGAAGAGTTCTTCGCGTGGATCCTGTCCCGGAATTGCAGCGATACGGTAGCTGACAACATCAGGTTCAGTGGAACTTTTGCGGTTGACGCTCTCAACACCCTGTATACTACCAAAGTTGCTGGTTTCATCCGCACCATCACCCTTAATGTCGAGGTAGATCACGGGTTGACCCTGGAACTTCGCTTTCAATTCGTCTGGAGTACCGTCCGCAACCAGTTGACCGTTGTTGATAATCACAACACGGTCGCATGTTGCCTGTACTTCTGGAAGAATGTGAGTGGAAAGAATAACCGTTTTTTCCTGACCGAGACGTTTGATCAAGGATCGGATTTCTACGATTTGGTTTGGGTCAAGACCGATAGTCGGTTCATCGAGAATCAGGATTTTGGGATCGTGTAACATCGCCTGGGCTAAGCCAACGCGTTGTTTGTAACCCTTGGAAAGGTGGCCGATGGATTGACCTAATCGGTCACTTAAACCGGTAATGTCAGCCATTTCCTTGATTCGATTGTTCCGTCTGTTTTTCGGAATCTGACGCATTTCAGCTACGTGTTGCAGGTACTCAAAAACTGTAAGCTCAAAATAGAGCGGATTTGATTCCGGCAGGTAGCCGATGAGTTGACGGGTTTCAAGGCTGTGTTCAACGACGCTCATGTCGTTAATCTCAACAATACCCTCATTTGGTGGGTAGTAACCCGTGATAACCTTCATCGTAGTGGATTTTCCTGCACCGTTTGGTCCGAGGAAACCGAGAATTTCTCCGGGCGCTACGTCAAAAGAAATTCCATCTACTGCTGGGAAGGTACCGTAAAGTTTTCGCAAGTTTTCAATGTGGATCATAGTAATCCCTTTTTTTCTCCCTTACGATCCTGTTTATTATTTTTATTGTTTTTTTGCAAGATGGATACACTCTGTGGTGTAAATCTCCAGTATGATGATATCGAAACTGGAGAAATCAATCACAAGTAATACGAAACAAAATCTTTCAGGTTCCAGCTTTCTCCCGGAGTATATATAAAGAAGGAGAAATAATCAGCACTCTACGCTCGCGAGTGCTAATGAACCTGCCAAAGATAGGGGAGCTTCTCAACTTCGTCAAGTCCGTTCTGCTAGTGAAAAAGGAATAATCGAGGAAAACAAGTGGGTAGCTGAACCATAGCATTTATACTAAACATGGATATCCAGTGCATGTACTTTTACAATATTCCATTAAGTATGCCCTTGATTGCCTAGTGTAACGGGCAATCAACGGTCTATTTTAGCTGTTAAAAGAGTATACAACACCGAGGTCCCGGCTTACCAGCCGTTAGGCTGACAAGCTGTCAGCAGGAATGACACCTTTTTGCTTCTTATTCTACACTACATTTATTGTTCACGTATATCATTAAATCACTTCACAAGCAAAATCCGCCTTTGCTGAACCTGCCCTGATTCTGTCCGTACCTGTAAGAAATACGTTCCCGATGCCTGATCTTTCAGGTCCAGCGACAGGGTGGCGGCCTTCATGTAGCCCTGTGACGTGTCGCCGGGACCACGTAGCCCGGTAGCGACTGCATCCCGGGGAAGTTGGAATGCTTGTATCCGTTGTCCCAACACGTTGGTCAATAAAAACTGTGCCGGAGATGGATCGACCAGATCATATGTCACCGTAAACTGCCCATTCCCCGGGTTGGGGTAGACATTTAACGATATGTTTTGAGGGATAATATTTGAATCTGACGGATTATCTACTGAGTTATACGGTAATCCCCAATCACCATCAGGACTAATAACGTTGGCATATAAATTCCCGGGTGGATATCCAAAATCATATCCACCAACATTCCAGAATATCCAGGTATTACCAGAATTATCAACGGTGAACATTGGTCTGAAAATATTTGAGCTGTCATCGTCCAGGTGATAAGCAAATGTCATGTTTCCGTCGATATCATAGCCGATGATCTCTCTATCGGTTTCCTGGTAACCATAATAATTACTGGAGAATATTCTGAATCCATGATGAAATAATTCAGCATAACCGTAGGTATGAATTATAGGAATTGTATCGAGCAAAACTACTTCGCAAGTTATTTCTAGTTGATTATTGAATCTATACGTGTACCTTCCACTATCTCCATAAGCGACGGTAACAAAATCTTCATTGAAAGAACTTGCGAAGAGACCTGGATCGGCGTTTTCACTTTGTAGACCAATATTTGTTGGGGGTACTATAAGATTCCCATCAAAATCAAAAATAGCCCCATAACTATTATCATTATCCAGGTACAACGTTCTTCCATTGCCTTCAATAAAAATATTTGAATCAGAATTAATTAAAAGATTGCTAATTCCCTGTAGTGTATCAATAACTACACTATTTAAGTCCCAATCAAGTTGACCGGTTGGTAATAAATGCAAAAGTTGTCTTCTGAAGCCAAAGAATAGTCCTCCTTCACCATCACTTGCGCTCTCAGATATACCTTGATAATGTCTATTCCAAGTAGTATCGGCAAAAACTGGTTTTCCCGGATATTCCTCGAATATTCGATTTCCATCCACATCAAACCTCTGAACCCAAAGATTTCCCTCATAACTGATGCTGATTCTATCATAATCTTTCCACAAAACCATAATACTACCATCACTTTGTGGTTCAATATGTAAAAGGTGTCTGAAATCAGTAGTGTATTGATTTGGTTCTTCAACTTGTGGGGCTACAAGTATAGCTGTTTCCGGTTCCCATTGAGCAACACGGTCTGTATTAAACTTTTGAATAAAAATTTCACTATTTGTTGGATAACCATCAAATGCAATGCTAGCGTGTCTAAAATCTTCCCAACACACCCAGACTTCATCATTTTGCCCTACAGCCATTAAAACATCACCACGGCCAAGACCCTCATATCCCCATCCGATATCTTCATCAGTGAAGTTTTCGGGATTGGGCCTACCAACATCCCAACGGGTTGTACCATCTATGGATAAATGCTGAATATATAATTGAGCATTTGATTCTACAGTAAAATAATATCCATCCTCATTATCAGCTACGAAAGTCCTAATGATTTCATATGAGTCTGAACCTTCTGCGACAAGCAAACCAGTATGTAAATCCGTAGGCCATTGAGCAAAAAGAAAGATAGGAAGAAGGGCGAGTGTGGTAATAAGTGTTGATTTCATAGTGGTATAATATATATGAAACCTGACTTGCAAGACAAGTCAGGCCACCCACACAAAAAAGAAACAGAAAGGATCCCCGCTAACCAGCCGAAAGGCTGACAAGCTGTCTGCCGGGATGACACCCTTTTGAACTTCAGCTCCGGCCCAGCATGTAGGCCGGGTTCTCCGAACCCGGCGATAGGTAAATCAATCCAGTCATCTATCAAAAACATTCTCCCCCGATTTGGCTTCTCGCGTGCCTACCCTTTTTTAATCACTTACCTTTGATAACCTTTTAGAGGGGTGGCCCGAATGCTAGCCATTCGGGTTTCAGATGAGGAACTGTAATGGAAAAAAAAACAATAATCGTCATCGGAGCTGGTGCTTCAGGTATGATGGCTGCCGGAAAAGCGGCAGAAATGGGTGCGGATGTACTCGTCCTTGAAAAAACCAACAAACCCGGTAAAAAGTTAATGATCACCGGGAAGGGACGATGTAATATTACCAACACTGTCCCAATCCGAGAATTTATTCCCCATTTCGGTAAAAATGGTAAATTCCTGCGCCAGGCTTTGCACCGTTTCACCAACACTGACCTCGTAAACTTTTTCGAATCGCTTGGATTAAAAACGAACGAAGAACGTGGTGGACGGGTTTTCCCCGCCAGCAACTCCGCGAAAGATGTGGTTGACGTACTGAAACGATGGACCTTTGTCCAGAAAGGCGTAATCCTCCGGACTGGTTCATACGTGGACGAATTGGTTCTCGAAAATGGTGAAATAAAGGGTGTACGGTTAAAAAACCGTGATGACTCGAACGATAAAAAGAAACTGTTTTTTCCGGCAAAAGCCGTAATAGTTGCAGTCGGCGGAGCATCATACCCTGTCACAGGTTCCACAGGTGATGGATTTGAACTTGCCCGTCAGGCGGGGCATACAATAATTCCCGTTCGTCAATCGTTGGTACCTTTCGAGATTGGGGCAGGAATTGGGAAAAAGCTGGACGGATTAACTGTTAAAAATGTGACAGCGAGTGTCTGGATAAGGGGTAAAAAGGAGTCGGAGGAGTTTGGTGACCTGGAATTCCGTTCCGGTTTTCTGGCCGGGCCAATTATCCTGTCCCAGAGTCTTTTAATGGTGGATGCTCTTAACAAAAAAGATCGAGTCGAAGTCCACATTGACCTGAAACCCGCACTTGACCATCAGAAACTGGATGCCAGGCTATTACGCGAGTTGACCAAAAACAGTAAAAAAGAGTTTTTAAACGTTTTGCGAAGCCTGCTACCTTCTGCGATGATTCCATTGTGTCTACAACAAACAGGACTCAATGAGGACAAAGTTTGCCATCAGATAACAGCGGATGAAAGAAAAAGGCTGAGACTCTGGCTAAAAGAATTTAAAATAGACGTTTTGAAAACCCGCCCTTTCAGTGAAGCGATCATCACCGCCGGCGGTGTAGATGTCGGCGAAATCGAACCGAAAACCATGCAATCAAAACTGGTAAAAAATCTCTATTTTACCGGTGAAGTATTGGACATAGATGCAGACACTGGTGGTTTTAACCTTCAGGCTGCCTTTTCGACGGGCTGGGTTGCCGGGGCGAGTGTAGGCGAATTGACAGAGACGAAAGAATAATATGTTTATCCCCACAACAAAAGAGGAAGTGCAAAAACTGGGATGGGATTCGTTGGATATCATCCTTGTGACAGGGGATAGCTACATCGATAATCCAACCATCGGTATCGCCGTTATCGGTAAGGTTTTACTTGATCAAGGGTACAGAGTTGGGATAATCGCTCAACCTGATGTCGAGTCAGAGGCAGACATCACCCGACTGGGTGAACCCAAACTCTTCTGGGGGGTAACGGCTGGCAGCATTGATTCAATGGTTGCCAACTATACTGCCTTGAAAAAACGAAGAAAGAGTGATGATTACACACCGGGCGGAATAAACAACAAACGACCTGACCGGGCGTTAATTGTCTACACCAACCTGATACGCCGTTTCTTCAAGAACACAGCTCCGATTGTACTGGGTGGAATCGAAGCCAGCCTTCGAAGAGTCGCACATTACGACTACTGGTCAAATAACATACGAAAACCGATCATTTTTGACGCCAAAGCTGACTATCTCGTTTACGGAATGGGCGAAAAATCTATAGTTGAACTGGCGAACCTGTTAAAAGCTGGAAAATCACCAGAGGCTGTCGCTGGATTGTGTTTTATCACAAAAGAAAAACCAGACGATTTTATCGAACTACCATCATTTGATGATGTGAAAGCGGATAAAGATCGATTTACTGATATGTTCAGAACGTTTTACCTGAATAACGATCCTATCAAAGCAAACGGTCTTGTCCAGCAGATTGACACTCGTTACCTCGTTCAGAATCCACCATCACCTTCGATGACAAATGAAGAACTGGACCATATTTATGAACTGGATTACGAACGAGACGCTCATCCCTATTACAAAGAAGATGGCGAAATTCGTGCGTTGGAAACGATACAATTTACTCTAACAACCCATCGCGGATGTTATGGTGAGTGCAACTTTTGTGCGATTGCCGTTCATCAGGGCAGAACAGTTCAATCCCGTAGTCAAAAATCCCTCGTGAATGAAGCGAAAAAGCTGACAGAGATCGCAGACTTTAAGGGATACCTCTATGACGGTGGTTCGCCAACGGCAAACATGTACGGATTCGAGTGTGATAAAAAATTAAGAAAAGGTGCATGCACAAAAAAGAGATGTCTCTATCCGGAAGCATGTGACAAACTGAAAATTGATCACTCCCACCACGCTAAATTGGTGAATGAGCTGTCGAAAATTGATGGTGTAAAAAAGGTCTTTGTTACCTCGGGAATCCGTTATGATATGATCCTTCAGGACGAGGATAACGGCAAAAAATATATCAAGCAATTAATTCGGGATCATGTGTCAGGGCAGATGAAAATCGCTCCCGAACACACAGAAGATAGTGTTTTGGATCTGATGGGGAAAACGAGTAAAGATTTCCTTGAAAAATTTAATGATCTCTACTACAAAGAAAATCAGAAAGCTGGCAAAAATCAGTTTCTTTCCTACTATCTTATTGCTGCTCATCCCGGTTGCACTGAAAAAGAGATGAAGCAATTGAAGACGTTCACCAGTAAAAAACTGAGAATAAATCCCGAACAGGTCCAGGTTTTTACGCCGTTACCGTCAACCTGGTCCAGTGTCATGTATTACACTGAAAAGAACCCTTTCACAGGCAAGAAAATTTATGTCGAAAAAGACATGAACAGGAAGCAAAGACAGAAGGACATGCTAACCTATTCGGAATCGCGAAAAAAATACAAAAAGAAAAAGAAATAATTGTATATTGGTTCAAACTTGTGGGAAAAACTTGAACTTGAACAGCGGTAAATAATGACAAACGATCCAACACTACTCCATATCCTCGATAAACTCAGGCAGAAACTGGAAAAAAACGGCCGGACTATTGGTACACAGCCCGTCCAGTACGGCATAAAAATCACCCTGTATGACCGCGGTGATGAAGCGAGCGGTTCACTCTACCATAGTGCGAAGAAAAAGAAGATATCGTGGGTTCCCAACGGCAAAAACGTGCAGTATCTCGCCGATGATCTGGCTGAAGCGTTGGAAGGATACCTGACACAATCTATCAAGTCGACCACACCATCCAAGAAGAAAAAACGACCCGAAGTATCCGCTGAAGAAAATAGTTTCAAATGCTGGGTTGGTACAGACGAAACTGGCAAGGGTGATCTCTTTGGACCGCTGGTGGTAGGTGGGTTTGTCGCAGACCGCGATATGGTTGAACCTTTGGCCTTGATGGGTGTTAAAGATTCCAAGGAAATGAGTTCCGCAGGAATCAAGCGTGTGGCAAAAATGATCAGGGAAGCCTACCCGGATCGTTATAGCATCGTCGCAATTTATCCCGAACGTTACAACGAAATGTATCCTGATTTTGAAACACAAGGCGGGATCAATGGTTTACTGGGCTGGGGGCATGCTCGCGCCATCAGGGACATGATGGAAAAATTCCCGGGAATTGAAGCGGCTGTTGTTGACAAGTTTGGCGGTGAGCACAGGCTAAAGAGACACCTGCCAAAAGCTGAAAGCCCAGCCAAAATTGTCATGCGTCCGAAGGCTGAATCGAACCTCGCAGTTGCTGCTGCCGCGATCCTCGCCCGCGAAAAATTTGAATATGCTTTAATGAACATGAAGGATAAACTCGGATTTATCCCACATGCAGGTAGTGGTGCCGAGGCTCAAAAAGATTTGAATCTTATGGCCAAAGATCATAAAGATGATATGAATCAGTTTGTGAAAATGCATTTTGCACCGGTAAAAGCATTGAGGTTTTTCTAATGCGTCTTTTCTGGGTAGTTGGAGAAAGCTCCGGCGATCACCATGCCGCAAAGCTGATCGAAGAGCTGCAAAAGACAGCTCCCGAATGGCAGCATGCAGGCATGTGCGGTACCCAAATGAAAAGCGCCGGATGCAGGGAAGTAGCAAACCTCAAGGAAGCGGCGCTGATGGGGTTGGTGGAAGTTATCAAACACCTGCCTAGACTATTTAAACTTCAGAAACGATTGATTCAGGAAATTGTCGATTGGCAAGCTGATGTTGTGGTACTGGTAGATTTCCCAGACTTCAACCTCAACCTGGCGAAAAAACTCCGTAAAAAATCCGGTGGAAAAGTAAAAGTCTTTTATTACGTCAGTCCGCAAGTTTGGGCGTGGCGAAAGGGCAGAGCTAAAACAATCGCTCAACTCTCCGATGCCATGGCAGTGCTCTTCCCGTTTGAAACGGAGATTTACAAGCCTCACGGACTCGAGGCAGTTTTCCACGGTCATCCACTGGCGGGTGAAGTGAACCCCTCGGATTCAATAAAAAATCTAAGGGATAAGTTCAACCTGTCGGACGGAGAAGAGGCTGTAGCCGTTTTACCGGGTAGCCGTAAGCAAGAAGTTGAAAGGCTGCTGCCTGTCCAACTGGATGCCATTGACAGACTGAGAAAAAAAGTAGATTCTCCCATAAAAGCTATCGTTGCCAAAGCTGATACTGTAGACGAAAATTTGTTGAACAGCATTATAGGCAATAGACAAAACGTAATGATCACATCTGATGGTTCCTACGATGCCTTAGCCGTTTCAAAGGTTGGATTGGTAAAGTCAGGAACAAGTACTGTTGAAGCAGCGTTAATCGGAACACCTTTTGTTGTCCTTTATAAAGTATCAGGGATGACTTATTTTTTAGGAAAGCTGCTGATCAAAGGTGTAAAACATATAGCGATGGCAAACCTTCTTACGGGTCGTGAAGTTGTTCCGGAAAGAATTCAGGACGAGGCTAACCCTGAGACACTCTCGAAAGATATTTTTGACCTCTGGTCAGGTAAAAAACGGGAAACAATGAAAGAGGGTTTAGCCGAAATAAGTACTATTTTAGGCGAACCGGGTGGGACAAAACGCTTGGCTTTGTGGATGAAAGAGTTCTTCGGAAAATAAATGAAATCAGCACTTGAAAAAACGGCTCTAATTCTGATACAGTATCTGGGTCCTGTAATCATTCGTCTCTACTGGATGACCTTAAAGGTTAAACGACATAATTATAAAGGTTTTCTGGAAGTTAAAAAGACATCAAACTGGATTTTTGCCCTCTCCCATGGACGAATGTTTGTTCCTGTCTGGCTGCATCGTCGTGATGGTATAACCACACTCGTATCACAGAGTAAAGACGGTGAAATGGTTGCACGTCTGGTAAAAGGAATCGGCCACAAAACAGTCCGTGGTAGTAGTCACAGAGGCGCAGTCGGCGGATTAAAATCTATCATAAAGGCCGGAAGGCAAGGCCCAGTGGCGATGATGATTGATGGTCCCCGTGGTCCAATAGATGAACCGAAAATAGGATCTATTGCCATCGCAAGAGCCACGCAGTCGCCGATTATTCCAATTACATGTAGCTGCGATAATCCGATTATTTTTAGTTCGTGGGATAAATTTTTACTTCCAAAACCGTTTAGTACTGTATTAATGTCCTATGGTGAACCCATAGCTGTGCCTAAAAGGGCCAATGAAGAAGAGATGGAAGAGATTCGCAACAATCTGAAGAAAAGCCTGATGGACTTAAGGGCTGATGCAGATAAAATGATGATGAGGAATTGGAAATGAAGGGTGGATGGCCATTCACAGCTCCACTTTCCTTGCTGTATGGAGGAGTCGTCACTCTACGAAATCTCCTATACGATAAAGCTATTCTAAATTCAGCAGATCCAGAAATAAAAGTTATCTCCGTCGGCAATATTACAGCCGGTGGAAGCGGTAAAACTCCACTGACAATTGCTCTTGCTGCCGAAATAAAAGCACTCAAACCTGATTTAAAAATTGCCGTGGTTAGCCGTGGATATGGTCGCAGTACCAAGGGTGTTCAAGTTGTTTCCAATGAGACCGAAGTTTTAATGGATGCCACCTCTGGTGGCGATGAACCCTTTATGATCGCCAATGCTTTACCCGGTTTCCCCGTCGTAGTTAGCGAGAAACGAATTAACGGTATCCGTTTCGCCAGAGAAGAGTTTGGAACAGAACTGGTTATCCTTGACGATGGTTTTCAGCATCGAAAAGTCAAACGGGATCTGGATATTGTAATCCTTGATTCGTCCGCACCGTCTTGGACATGGCGTCCACTACCCGGTGGCTACCTCCGTGATATGCCATCTTCCCTTCGACGAGCAGGATTGATTGTGATGACAGGAGTAGTCAACTCAGAAGTGAAATACAAACTGCACTCGTGGATTAGAAAATTCTCCGACACTGACATTCTTCACGGCGGAATTGCTCCATCTCACCTGAAAAATATTGTTACAGGTGAAGAAAAACCCCTGACCTTTATCAAGGGAAAAAAGATTATCGCATCGGCTGCAATAGCAAGACCAGAACGGTTCTTCAGCATGCTAAAAGGGGTAGGTGCAGAATTGCTACGGGAGCATAAACTACGTGACCATGCATGGATGACAAGCTGGCAGAGAGAAGAAATGTTTGAGAAGGCATTGTCTTCTGGTTGTGAAGCTGTTATAATAACAGGCAAAGATGCCGTAAAGTGGCCCAATAGTCAGGAGTTTGAACTTCCTGTCTATATCTTTGAGACCGAATGGCAATGGTGGACGGAAGAAGAAGTATTAAATGATACTCTTATTGGGATTTTAGAGTCATAAAAATTTGAAAATCTTGATTGAGAAGGGGTATTGCTATAACTTCTGGATTGCTTGACAAGCCGATTGGTACTGTTTCCGAAGGAAATGGTTCGTTATTTGGGCCCATAGCTCAGCGGTAGAGCCCCCGACTCATAATCGGTTGGTCCCAGGTTCGAATCCTGGTGGGCCCACGAAGTTAAGATGATAAAGATATTTGATTTTTCAGAATTGTAGGACAGAATAGATATGATGTCGCAAAAGGATTTTCGAAAAACGGGCGTAAAACGAGGGGAGATGAGCCAACATCCCCTCTTCTGCTCCGTTAGAATTATTTAGGAATCGTGCTTCTTTTTGTAAAAGACCCGGCACGATTCTTTTTTTTGCGATAGCATGAAGTAACCCGAAAGGATTTTCTGATGTCAGGTGTTAACGTTCGCCAGGAACTAGAAATGGTCGCCCGTCTCCAGCATGTGGATACTCAATTGCTGGATCTTGAACTCGAAAAGGGTGATTTACCGAATCTCGTTAAGAAGTTAAACAGTGATCTCTCTGAAAAAGACACTGAAAAACAAGAAATCAATGAACGACTGGCGGAAGTTGCTAAGTTGAAAAGAGCCAATGATGGCCAAGCGCAACTGCTTAAAGTGAAACAGGATAAGTACAAAGAACAACTTTATTCTGTGACAACCAATCGTGAATATGATGCGATTAATCAGGAAATTGAAACAAATAAAAACCTGTTGGAAGCAATTGAAGCCGAGCAGCTCAAACTTCTCGAAGAAGAAGATTCACTCAACACACAGTTGAATGAAATTGAAGATGCGACTACAGAGCTGGATTCTGAACGCGAGGAACGCGAAGGCGAATTGGATTCCAAACAGCAGGAAACCGAAACGGAAGAGACGGAGCTTCAAGAAGAAAGAGACCGTCTTACAGCCCGTATTAAAAAACCGATTGTCGCTCACTATGATCGCATTCGGGAAGCCCGTAATGGCACTGGTGCTGCACACATTTACCAGGGTGCATGCGGAGCCTGTTTCGCAGTAATTCCACCACAAAGACAAGCAGAAATCAGAAAGACTAAAGACATTATTCTTTGCGAATCTTGTGGCGTGATTTTATTACCTGAACCAGAGTATCTGGAATTCGAGGGAGAACTTTAGACTTAAAGATTCTCCAGGAGTTTTCTTTATATAGAGTTTTAATCGGGATTTAGTAGGTTTAGCTCTTATCCTGATGATTATGCGCGAGGCGGCCGGACGGTCGCCCTTGTGGTTTCCACGGGGGAGGAAAGTCCGAACTCCGCAGGACAGGATGCCGGCTAACGGCCGGGCGTCGCGAGGCGACGGATAGTGCAGCAGAGAATAGACCGCCGATGGCCCATGGATAAAGCTCATAATATTCTGTGAGCTTTTTCCATGGGCACAGGTAAGGGTGAAACGGTGGGGTAAGAGCTCACCGCACTGCCGGTAACGGTTAGTGGCATGGTAAACCCCATCCGGAGCAAGGCCAAATAGGCGGGAAAACGTTTCGGCGTTACGGAACGGTCCGTTCCGTTGACCCGCGGGTAGGCTGCAGGAGCTGGGTTGTAAAATCCAGCCAAGATCAATGGCCGTCACGGGAGCGAGCCAATCGCAACCGTACAGAATTCGGCTTACAGGCTGCCTCGACGCGTTATTTTGCAGTACCATGATTCGTTTGTAACGTATAACAATATAGAAAACCTACATGGAAAAACGATGGGAGCTGGCGGCAGAAGTTGAAAATCAGAGTGTCGACGACCTGGTAAACGAATTGGATATCCAACCGGTGATTGCAAATCTATTGCTTCAGCGGGGGATTGACAATCCGGAAAAAGCCAGGGCATTCTTCAATCCTGAAGGAAAAGCCCTGCATGATCCCTTTCTTTTTGAGGGCATGAACCTGGCTGTTGACCGTATCATTGATGCATTACATGGTAAAGAACCGATTTTCATCTTTGGTGACTATGATGTAGACGGCATTACATCATCGAGTCTTCTCTATTTATTTTTTAGAGATCTCGGTGGCGATGTCAGTTACTACATCCCGAACCGCCAAAACGAAGGCTATGGCCTCTCCGAAGAAGGGATGGAGGCTGCCAAAAATAGTGGTGCACGGTTAATTATCACCGTTGACTGTGGTATCACATCCGTTGAAGAAGTCAAACACGCCAAAAAGCTGGGGTTGGATGTCATCATTTCCGACCACCATCAGGCCGCTGAAGAGATTCCCGACGCGCTAGCTGTAATCAACCCGAAACTACCCGGTTCTCCTTATCCATTTAAGGAACTCGCTGGTGTTGGTGTTGCTTACAAATTAGCCCAGGGTGTCGCGAAGACGCTTCAACTGGAAACAGATTATCTGCACCGTTACCTCGACCTAGTGGCTGTGGGAACTGCCGCGGATATCGTTCCGCTTGTAGATGAAAACCGTATCTTCGTTCGTATGGGGCTGGAAAAACTCAACCGGGAACCATTGGTTGGAATTCAAGCACTTATCGAAACGGCACACCTGAAACTGGGTCGTATTGAAGTCGGTCAAATCATCTACGGACTTGCACCTCGTATCAACGCTGTTGGTCGATTAGGTTCAGCTGATAGAGCTGTTGACCTGATGATTACCGCCAATGCCGAACGAGCACGTGAACTATCTCAAATACTTGAGATGGAAAACAAGAACCGACGAAGAATCGACACTACCACTCTCGATGAAGCGATCACAGAGGTTGAAGATACTTTTGATCCTGAAGAGGATTACAGTATTGTTCTCGCTCGTGAATCGTGGCACGGTGGAGTGATCGGAATTGTTGCGTCACGTCTGATCGAAAAGTACTACCGTCCAACGGTTATGATTACCATTGAAGATGGTGTCGGCAAAGGTTCAGCACGGTCTATTCCCGGGTTTGATATCTATCAGGCGTTAAGCAAATGCAGTGACTTGCTTGAACAGTTCGGTGGGCATACCTATGCCGCCGGAATGAGCTTGCCTGCGGAAAATATCCCGGAATTCAAGAGACGTTTTAATAACGTTGCGAAAGAGATGTTGAGTTCGGAAGATTTGATTCCGAAACTGCACATTAACGCTCAGCTTGAACTCGAAGAGGTGGATGCGGACCTGCTGTTTAACCTGAAAAAATTTGCACCGTTTGGTCCAAACAACCCGGTACCGAGTTTTGTTAGCCGTAGTATCCAGCTTTCCGGTTATCCGCGAATCGTGGGATCAAATCACCTGAAGTTTAAGGTGAAGGCAGAGAATAAGGTTATCGATTGTATCGGCTTCAACCTCGGGCAGAGGTTGGATCGACTGGATCCGAACCGTGCCTCCAACCAGATCGTTTATACGGTTGAAGAGAACGAGTGGGCGGGTTCTGTTTACCTGCAACTCCACATCAAGGACGTAAAAAACGGTATCGGTTTAAAAGTATAGTACGGTATTGGTTTATGAGTAAAGATTATATCCATTCTGGGTGGCCCGACTTGTCTTGCAAGTCGGGTTTCTTTTTTATAATCGCATGTCGGGTACTCCCTGTCGCGGCGTAGCTTCTGCGAAGACGGACGAACCCGACAATAAAAGCCCGATTCTTATAAATGGATTGGGCTTTTATGTTCATTAAGTCCTGGTAATTATTTCTTGCCCATTTTAATCTTCGTATATAGATTTTGTTATCAGTATTACGTTATAGGACTAAATTATCATCAATAAAAACATGGAGCAATTATGGGGTTGTTCAAAAGTAAAATGTCTTCTCAAGACTATACTGACTGGTTATATAAAGTAATGCAAGAATTTTTTAGCGAATGCATATCAAATGATAACGAGATTAATTTGACAATCATTGACGAGGTTCGGGATGTTGAATTATTGAAAAGTGAATTATCTTCATTAGTATTCTTTTTATCATGCCGAGCGACCGAAGAGGGACTAAAAAATGGAAGAGATGTCTTAGAAGATTTTTATGTTCTTTTTATGATTGATAAGAATGAGGATGTTTTCGAAAACAGTACTTGTTATACTGAAGCTTGGAATTTGGCATCTGAAAATATAAATTCCCCTCAAAATAATCCAATCTATCAATTATCAAAAACATTTATTGAAAGGACTGAGTGGGGAAATAAAGATCCCATACTGTTGTTTCAGTTATCTGCATTGTTAGCTCAATATTTTAAACTTATTACCTCAGCATGCTCTAAAATCAGAGTAATCACTGATTAAAGACTTGGATAACCCGGGAGCGGCTTCATCCTAGAATGTTATATATGTTAGAATAAACGTTGCTTGTTAACAAGCAACGCCATCTTTGGGTGGTTTGTTGGGATTGGACTTCTTTAATATTGTTATTCCAGAGATCAATGCATCAAGGTTGTCACTTCAGGAAAAAGAGTGTAATTCTGAACGAACGACTCGTCACAGCGTAGTCGGGACGAAGCCGGAAGTGAAGAATCTCGATTTTTGAAGTTGTAGGCTGGGTTCTCAGAATCCGGCTTTTTTATTATCCGCCTGTGTCGGTGACACCGGCCTACAATAATCCTAATACTTCAAATCCAGCAAGTAGTCTAAAATCTCCTGCGCGCGAACAATGTGCAAGGGATGTCCTGTATCATCAAAAACGCGCACTTTCCAACCTAAATGATCCGCGAGCTGAATATTCGGTTCCGGTGGTATCAGACGGTCGCTATCACCCTCAAACAACATAACCGGGCAATTGATTTTATCCATATCAGGACGCATCAATCTTAGATCCTGATTGATACTCCTTAAGTCCCTTGCCGCGGCAATCAAACTGACAGGCCGTTGGGGGAGCATAATTTTACCGGTGCTGTAATAATCAGGCACAGGATCAGGCCAGAAGGATTTTTTCGCCATGCGAGGTTGAATCAATCGTGAAATAGGTACGGCAATAGTTTTGATTACAAAATTCTTAAAGAAAGCCTTTTCAGCCCAAGCCATCATAAAATCGGATTTACGCTCAAAGGGTACGAGGTAAGGGGCTAACAAGACAAGGTGTTTGACCTGTTTTGGGTGTTGGATTGTGTAGGCTGTCGCAACAGCACCGCCCCACGAATGACCGAGCATCACACACTCGTTTATCCCGATCTGATCGAGGAATTTTTCGACAAACTTCGCTTGTTCAATCGGTCCCATGTAGGTTGAATCGGGTGCGAGGGGAGTGTAGCCGTGTCCGGGACGATCCAGCAGAATTACACGGAAATCTCTACTAAGAGGTTCAACCAGATGGGGATAAAAACCGCTGAGATCACTTCCCACGCCGTGAATCATCACTATTGGGAAGCCGTGTCCACGGTCCATGTAGTGGACAGGGGATCCATCCACGTAAATCATACCGCCAACAGGAGGATAAGTCTCTTCAGCATCCTTTACGAGGTGTCCTGAGCATCCGCCGAACCCTGTAACAAGAGCAATAACAAGGATTAATGGCCACGTATACTTTAAAACGTACAAAAGCGCTCTTTTGATCGATTTGTTCATAATCTCATCATATTTTATAACGATTCTCCGCCACCAAAGTAATAGCTGCCCGCACCGCCCGGTGTGAATGCAAGGTCCAGGAAAAGGACCAGGTCGGGTGGTAAAACTAGGCGGAAACTCATTCCGTAACCTTGACGGGTTCGGTGCCATCCACCGTATTCAGGATCACCAACCGCACCGATGTCAGCAAACGGGGCAACTTCAAACTCCAGATCCCATTCAGGAATAAAGGGAATAATTCTGTGAGCCACTCTACCAATACTTTTGACATGTTCAGCCACTTTATAGTGCAGTTGGAATCGTCCTGCCACCATCCGACGACCGTAGTCACGGGCAAAGGGTTGTCCTCTAAGTGTAAACACACCACCAATGGGATTTCGGACCGACGGAGCGGCTTCATCCTGATAGCGGAACCAGCCTCGTGCGTAAAAACGAAGTTTTGGTGAAATCGGTTTAGCTATGGCAGCCCAGAAATCAGCTGTAGTTGTGTGCCGTGGTGTTTTAAACATAACACCATCCGCTCGACCTGTCCTGACAGCAAGGTCGAGAATCACACCGTCAATTGGACGAACGGAGCTTGTCGTTTTATAGCGTGCTCGGATACCACCGAGGACGAGTGATCCATCTATCAGGCGCGGTATATAGTTTACGTTTAATGGATTACCGTCTTGGTCTTCAGGTTCAATACCCTTGGCAAAATCGGTCCATATTTCAGGACCTATTTCAAAATTGGGAGTGATCTTTCTTAATGCAGCCCATTGGATTTCAGTGTGTTGTAGTAGTGCCGTGGCTTCCCAGTCCGGCAGATCTCCCTGAAACGGGTAGATGTTAGAAGGGAATAACCAGAGTGCATTTCGTAGGATATATCGGGTGCGTTCATTGCCCATTTCACCACGAAGAGTAAATCCGGCAAGACCTGTAGTAGAAACGGAGGAATTGATAATAAAGGCGGCAGTTGGAGTTTTGGCGATTCCGGTCCCTATGCCAAGTATGATGCCGTTATCACTATCAGCCGTCACATAGGGCGCGCCAAGGAATTGCCACTTCTGTTTCCTGGCTTCTTCTTCAACCTGGCTGGCAATATCTGCGTAATTATTTGCCTCTTCACCTGTATCACTGCCGGGATTTTGAGCTAAAATCGCAGATGGGAGTACTATGAGTAATACTAATATAAAAACAAATGATTTCGAGGTATTTGAAGCCAAAATGACCCCCGGAAAGTTTAGGGTTATTGTTGATGTCCGAAACTATAAGGATTGTCCAAGACTAAAGTAATAATGTATATCGCCCCCTGGAGATGATGCCAGATCAAGTCTGACGACCAGTTCAGGTGGCAGGATGAAGTGAAGGCCACATCCGATACCATGACGTGTACGACCCCATCCTTTGTTTTTATCGTAAGTACTACCATAATCATAAAATGGGATAAGTTCCACTTCCAAAGGCCATGTTGGGAAAAAATCAAAGATGGAATGAGCCACTCTTTGCGGCCAATCAAACGATCGAGTCAAAGTGAAATGAATCTGATTACGTCCCCAGATTACTCCGTTTCCAAAATCTCTCCTATCCGGTTGCCCTCGCAGACGATCGTCACCACCGAGGTAGTTTCGCAAAGGAGTTGGAGTATTGGGTTGATAACTGCTAGCCAAACGGACGTAGGTTCGTACGTTTTTTTGAATTGGTTTTGCAAAAGCAAAAAACACTTCAGAATAAAAATCCCCTTTGACATCTTTCCAAGGCTTACTTTTTGATACGCCACCCATACTTTTTAAATCAAGAATATATCCGTCCAAAGGTCTAATAGTACTTCTTGTGGAATAGAGCCTGGCTCGATAACCCGCCATAACGGTGTAACATGATGTAAGTTCTAAATAATTATCAACATCAACACTATTCTTATTCTTATCGGTAGCGTTCAAACCTCTCAGGTTTTCATACCAGAAAGTCGGCCCCATTTCGAATTTCTCGGAATAGTTACGCAAGTATGAAAAACGGAATTCATACTCTTCAACTTCTGATTCTATGTCAAATTCAGGATCAATGCCCGAGGCAGGATAGATATATCTTTTTGAACGGCCCATCATCATCCTGGTGGCTATCGTTGCATGAGTCCTGCGCCATTCTGCCTCCAGCCCGACAATGTTGTTTCCCTTTGTGGTAAACTCAAAACCGGAAATAAGGTAAAGACCGGGTTCATGGGAAAGCCCAAACCCACCACCTAGGATTAATCCATCATCGCTATTAGCAAATAAGAAAGGAGCAATAAATGCCTTCCAGCCTGAGTTCATTTCTTCGTTGTCAAGGGTTCTGGTAGAATCGGCAGCCAGAAGGGAACCATGAAGGAAGAATAGTCCTAAAACGATCAACAGAAACGCGGTTCTAAATTTTTTTGTTTTGTCTTTTCTCATGGAACTGAATATAAGAGATGAAAGGATGTAATTCATATTCTTTCAAGCAATTATGATGTGAGAGGTTGGAAACCAATGGAGAAAATCGTAATTTTCATGTCCGGGATATTTTTTATTGATGGTGGTTAAAATGGACAAGGGTATTTTAAACCTGAGATTTTTTTCATTTCTCCTTATTTCAGCACTCTTGATAACTCCAAGCTTAAGTTTCGCTGATGACTTGATCGAGTCACTCCGTGACAAAGGATGTGAGATCACGGAACAAGTGCATTTCATGGCTCAACTTGAAGCGGACATGTCGGTAAGTGAAATAGAAAAAATTTTATCAGAACCGGCAGAAGAGTATGACAATATCTTTGGTGACGGAAAAACCATTGCTGTCTGGCGGTACGAAAGGCTCCTGAAAACGGATGAAATTATACTGATCATTTATGAGAGAAACGAAGCTAAATCAATTCATTATACGAATAATTATGATCTGAACATTAATAAGAACAGCAAAGTGAATGCGTTGGAAACCCTTGAAATGGTGAGGGAAAAAACCAAAAAGATGGAAACGGTGAATATTGCTAAGAAGTCCACCGTTGACAGGAAAAAGATCAAAGGTTTCAACGACATTTTTGATATAATTACATTTGATATGAACCTGGATGAGATCGCGGGATTCTTTGATTCTGAAGGCAAAAGAGTTGCATCAACTCCCGAAGAAATGTATTCGTGGTTTAACGATGAGGAAGTTCTGACGGTCACATTTAAAGATGATATTCTCGTGACCAAGTACTATCAGGGATTTGGGATGGATATCACCGTTGATAAACGGAAGAATACGACCAAAGAGTATCGTAACGTCAACATTAAATCTGCTGAGTAATTTCCGGAGCTCGGATGTCTGCAATTTTTCGACTACTAAGACCACGCCAATGGACAAAAAACGTTCTCGTTTTTGCCGCCATTTTCTTTTCCTACCATTTCAGGGAAATGGATGCCTGGATATCGACCGTGCAGATGTTCATCGTATTCAGTTTAGTGGCCAGCGGTATCTACATCATCAACGATTTATGCGACGTTAAAAAAGACCGCCTTCATCCTGAGAAAAAGAATAGACCCATTGCCTCAGGAGAAGTTAAACCCCGAACAGCACTAGTGTTGGCGATAATATTGTTAGCCGTCGGAATCGGTTGGGCCTGGACCTTCAATTCGTGGGCCTTCACGATTATTGCCGGCTATTCACTTTTGATGATTTTTTATAGTTTGAAACTGAAGCAGATTTTATTACTGGATGTATTTATTATCGCGGGTGGGTTCACCGCCAGAGCGTTGGCAGGTGCGGCTGTCATCGAAGTTGAAATCAGCAAATGGTTGATGATCTGCGCTTTCTTTATCGGCTTGACACTGGCGTTGATAAAACGAAGGCAGGAACTGGCAAGGTTGGGTGATGATACTGAAAACGGCAGGTTAAGCCTTCAAAAGGCACCTCCATTGCGTGTGTGGGATCTATGGATCAGCATGGTTTCCGCCATCACCATTATCTGCTACACGCTTTACACCTTTGATCCGATAACAGTTGGAAAAATCGGTTCGCAAAAATTGCTTTTCACCACGCCCTTTGTCGTTTTTGCTCTCCTGAGATACCAGGTTTCGGTCTACACTGAAGGAAAGGGTGAAGACCCGACAGAAACAGTTCTTACCGATCCATGGGTGCAGGTGGCAGTGCTTGGCTGGGCGGTTATGGTCATATTGATCCTCACCGGAAACTTCTAAGAAAATCTGGAAAATAGAGCAGTATGAAATTAGGACAGGAAAAACTGGCAGGTTGGGGAAATAATTCCACTGCTTGGTCGATGGTGGCTTTTCCAAAATCTGAGGAGGAGCTTGCTGAGCTCGCTAAACGGCAAGAGGCTCCCATTCTCGCCTACGGAAAGGGCCGTAGCTACGGTGACACACCTCTGAATGGAGGTGGAATTGCTGTTAAATTCGACAACCTTGACCGAGTTATTTCCTTTGATGCAGGAACTGGTGAACTCGTATGTGAGTCCGGCATATCACTGGATTCCATCGTAAAAGTATTTCTCCCGAAGGGGTGGTTCCTTCCTGTCACACCCGGTACAGCCTTTCCGACACTCGGTGGTTGTCTTTCACTGGATGTTCACGGGAAAAACCACCATCAGGCGGGGACCTTGGGCGAATATGTGAACTGGCTGGATCTGATCACCGCAGATGGAAAAACCATCCGTTGCAGCAATAAAAAGAACAAAAATATTTTCCATGCGACAATTGGTGGTCTTGGACTGACGGGATTTATCTATAGGATTTCGCTATCATTAAAAAAGGTGGAATCGGCGTGGATTCAGGAAGAGGCTATCCCGGCATCCAACCTGAAAGAGATGATGGATGTGCTCGCTACTTCAGCAAACACTTTTCATTATTCTGTTGCATGGGTGGATTGTGCGGCGAGGGGTGAGGAGCTTGGCAGAGGTCAGGTTCTTTTAGGAAACCATGCAACTCCCGATTTATTACCTTTCGATACGCAGAGAAATCCATTTGATATAGGATGTGCACCTGAAGTAGAAATTCCTTTTACCATGCCTGTTTCAATGGTCTGGAACGAAACTGTAACAGTATTCAACAACCTGAAATACAAGCTCGGTGGCGAGGAGAAAAAATCCCACGTTGTGCCAATGAAGAAGTTCTTTTACCCATTGGATGCGGTACACAAATGGAACCATCTCTATGGACCCCGTGGTTTTATACAGTATCAGTTTGTTGTCGGTTTTGATTCGGGAGAAGACGTTGTACGTGAAATCCTTGAAACAGCTCACAGTATGAAGCAAATACCATCACTCGTTGTTTTGAAAACAATGGGCGAAGAGAATCGTAATTTCCTTTCCTTCCCGGAATCTGGATGGACCTTTGCCATGGACTTCCCAGTGACAAACGAATTACCTGAGTTGACGGAAAAGTTTGATAGAATCATTCTGGAAGCTGGCGGAAGAAACTACCTCGCAAAGGATAGCAACCTTTCACCGGAAACGTTCAGAAAAATGTATCCAAGGTTTAGTCAGTGGCATGAAACCAAAATGAAGATTGACCCGGACTGGCGTTTTTCTTCCAATATGTCCCGGCGTTTGAAAATGGAGGATGGGGTATGAGTAATTGGCTGGTAATGGGTGCTGCAGGCGGGATCGCCACGCACCTCGTCCGTGAACTTGCGTCAAGAGGGCACCGCCTTTTCCTCGCTGACGTTGAATCAGCGAATGAATTATTGGAGCGAAACGCAGAAGATGTACGGGTTCGATACGATTCAGAAGTTTATACGTCAACCTTTGATGTTTTAGAAAATAAAGAGATTAAAATATTTCTTGATGGTGTTGAGGATAAGTTAGGTCCCATCGACGGAATCGTTTGGACGATTGGCGTAATGTGGTCCCAGATTGAACTGGAAAAGAATCTGGACAAGGCATCGTTGCACCATGAGATAAATTATCTCTCCGCCATGCGTTTTCTTTCTGTAATAGCCAACCGTATGGAAAAGCAGAGGCGTGGGATGATTGTTGCCATTTCCAGCCCAGCCGGGGACCGAGGCAGGCAGAGCAACTATTTCTACGGTGCGGACAAAGCGGCGTTAACGGTGTTTATGCAGGGGCTTCGTCAACGATTAGCACGGAAAAAGGTGCATGTATTAACCGTGAAACCCGGGCCGGTTCAGACAGCAATGACAGAGGGAATGGAAAACCTGCCGTTACTGGCGCTCCCGTCTAAAGTCGCTTCAGACATTGCCAAAGCGATAAATAAAAAGAAGAATGTGATTTATACACCTTGGCCGTGGACCTTCATCATGATGATTATCCGCCACATCCCCGACAGAATTTTCAAATGGTTAAAAATGTAGGTGTAGCCCAGAAGAGACTTGTGAGCTTTGGCTAGATGGCGTTGCTTGTTTACAAGCAATGCCTATTCTACATGTCGAATTGTTTTGAGACGGCAACTTCAAATCAGACTCTTTTCTAATGTTGAAGTAAAAAAGAATGTCAATCCCGAGTGAAGCCAGTTACGCCATAGCCATAGGCGAAGGCTGCTTTCCATCCTTGTTTGCTCGCAAACAAGGTCTATTCTATGGCTTCCCCCGTAGTATAGACATCGTCCCGAACAGCCGGGACTAAGCAAAAAACGCCATCTACCTTGTCATTCTGAACTTGATTCAGAATCCAGTGGTTATATTTTCTGTCCTAATCTCGATCTCGGATCAAGTCCGGGATAACAAACCATTTCAAACGGGTGGCCGTGTGCTTAGCGATAGCGAGCACTCGGGTTTCATATTGGTAAACTGAAAATTAATCCATTAACGCATTTTCCACAGCTTTTTGAATTGCAACGCTGGTGGTTGTGGCACCGGTAACTGCATCCACATCAACTCTCTGTTCGTGAAGGATTTTATTGGTCACGCCTTCAGCTAGTTTCGCGTAGATACTATCACGGTTATTCAGAACATCAATCTCGGTAATAATACCGTCCTCAATAATGACCCTCACGTTGTAAACGTAGTGGTAATCATATTCTCCTGAATAGGTGTCAGATGCCATCTTGGATAAGTCTGGAGAACGAACCGGCAAGTTCCTCACTTTGTCCATTTGAATCTGACCCATTATTCCGAAAGCGGTTACAATAACAAAGGCCGCGATTATAAAAAGTCTGAGCTTCGGATTTGGTTTGTGTTCTTTCGCACCCTTCCGTAATCCCCAGGGCTTAAACCCGGATAACAACAGGACGCAGACCAGAATTACCAGGTTGAGGTAGTTGAGGGCAAAAGCTTTGGTAAAGGCTGTTTCATAGAGTAGAGTCATCTGTTGGGACGTCGTTTCTCCCAAATCAGCCAGCGCTGCTAGAATATGCAATTCAGGCAGATAAAAGAATGAAAAAACGGTATAAGCCAGAACCAGCAGAATCCACTTTGAAATAATCCAGTAGTAACGGAAGAACCCATATTTAGTATAGAGCGCGAAAAGTAGACTTGTAATTATAATTCCGAGGAACGAAGGAGTGATCAGTTTATACGCTAAATTGAACAAGAGTAGGTTTAACTGTTCTTGTAAAACAGCATCCGCTGAACTGCCTAGTTGATGGAAAATGTAGAGTGAGACTATAACACCCCCTATCCATCCTAAAGCGAGCAAATGATGAGTAAATTTCAGGGTTTTTTGCCACAAAGATGGAAGGATAGTCATATTAAAAGTCTCTTTTGCTATGATGATGAAACATTAGGACAGTCTCTTGAGTGAAATTATTAATTATAAGTGCGAAACGGAAGTGAAAATCTTAAATTCAGATATGGAAAATCCTAAAGAAAAAGCATTGGTATCAGCGTGTTTACTCGGGGTTCAGTGCCGATATGACGGTGGTCATTGTCTGGCGGATGTAGCTCATGAGCTCCAGGAGAAGTATGACCTGATTCCAGTATGCCCCGAACAGATGGGTGGTTTGGCAACTCCACGGCCGGCTGCGCAGATCGAAAACGGTGACGGAAACGATGTTCTGGATGGTTCCGCCAAAGTTGTGGTTATCGAGTCAGGCAAGGATATCACCGCTGAATTTATCAGAGGGGCAGAGGGTACTCTGTCACTGGCTAAGTTCTATGATTTGAAACTCGCCTTTCTGAAATCCAGAAGTCCATCTTGCGGTTGCGGTTCAATCGTTGTTGATGGTAAAACCATAGAAGGTGATGGAGTGACTACGGCAATGCTGAAGCGCGAAGGAATCAAGGTTCTGTCGATGGAAAAATCTTAATTCCTTTATCCGTAACAACATTCCCACCGGATTAATCGAAAAGTAGATGAATATTCCAATTCAGAAAACAAAAATAGCTGTTGTTGGTTATGGTTCTGTCGGGCGTGCCCTGACTCAGCTATTCCATCAACATGGTTTTGAATTCGTTGATGTTTTCGAAATTGAGGATACAGTCAATTGGAAACGGGCGGAGCAAGAGGGTTTTAACCCAAAATCAATTCAGTCAATGGAGTCTACTCCAAATTTACTTTTTCTGGCAGTAAGTGATCAACACATTGAAGATACGGCAAAAAATTTAGCGGATATTCTTAGCAAAATCCGGCAAGGTGAATCAAGTAGAACCACTAAAAACAATCTTGTATTCCATTTATCCGGTAGAATGGGACTCAACGTGTTAAATCCTCTGAAAGAGTTGAGTTATTCCCGGGTGGCATTCCATCCGATCCAGACATTCCCCACCGGAGCAACTGCGGATCGATTTAAGGGTGTTACTATTGGTGTGACCAAAGATAACGAAGCGGGATCACTGATTGACGAACTGGTCAAAGCTCTGGGTTTGTCCAAGCTGGAAGTAGAAGAACAGCACCGGGCGGATTACCATTTGGCATCAGTTCTGGCATCCAATTTTCTGCCCATCCTTTTGGATCTTGGCGCGAAAAGATTGGTTGAGGCGGGAGTTGATTACGAAAAAGCCTGGAAAGCACTCATGCCTTTGGTCAAGGGAATGGTTGATAGTATGGGTGAATTTGGTCCTCATGATGCCGCAACTGGTCCGGTGATCCGTGACGATTTCGAGGCTGTGGAAGCTCACTCAGAAAACCTGAGTAACAGTGAAACTGATTTTTACATACGTCTGACTGAAAAACTAGCCCTCTTACTTCTTGAAGGAAATAAAAAGGATCAGGAACAATATGAATCTTGGAAACGTGCTTTAAATTCAATCTCACAAAACTAAAAAAATGGAGTAAAGGTGGCGACACGAAGAGTATTATGGGCTGATGATGAAATAGAATTACTGCGCCCGCACATTTTGTTCCTGAATGAACGTGGTTATGATATCCATGCCGTGACCTCCGGCGAAGATGCTGTCAGAGCTGTAGCTCGCGAAACATTTGATGCGGTTCTACTCGACGAACAGATGGCTGGCCTGGACGGACTCGCGACGTTGCAGCGTGTGAAAAGAATCCAACCGGCGTTGCCTGTCATAATGATCACCAAGAGTGAAGAAGAATCGCTGATGGAAGAAGCCATTGGCGGGAAAATTGATGATTACCTGACAAAACCTGTCAACCCCAGCCAGATTTTGAGCGCGTTAAAGCGAATTCTTGAATCGCGTTCCATTAGTCAGGAGAGGTTGAACCGGGATTATGTGGCTGAGTTCAACAGGATCAACGACGAAATCGAAACAGAAGACCTCGACTGGGATGATTGGCTTGAGTTAGGAGTTCGTCTGTCACGTTGGGCAATTGATATCAGCGCCATGCGTGAAACCAGTCTACAGGATCTTCTCGATCAGCAAATGCAAACAGCAAACATTGCTTTTGCCAAGTTTGTTGAAAAAAATTATCCCGCATGGATGAAGATGAAAAGGGATGAACGACCGCCTCTCAGCAGTGACGTTGTCCGTGAATGGGTCGTTCCTCACATGCAAAAAGGTGAGCAGGTTCTCTTCCTCGTTCTCGACTGCTTAAGATTGGATCACTGGTTGTCGGTTGAACCGGTTTTGCGTGACCATTTCAATATTGAGACAGATGCCTACTATTCGATTCTTCCAACAGCCACACCATTTTCACGTAATAGTATTTTCAGCGGTATGTCACCGGATACCTTCCCAACCGTGAATGGCGACCTCTTCAACAAGCTGGATTGGGATGGAGAAACAAACGTCAACCGTTTCGAACGGCAATTGCTTGACAGGCAGTTGAAAAATCTGGGTGCGATGCCGAATCCTGAACCGAAATACACAAAAATTCTTGATCCAGAAGAAGCCAATAGAACCCTTAAAAAGGCGTCTGACTATTTTGATCAACCGTTGGTTAGTATGGTTTTTAACTTCGTTGATATTGTAGCACATCACCGCAGTACCGAAGAAGTCATACAAACCCTCATTCCCGATGAAGCTGCCTATCGCAGTGTCGTAAAATCATGGTTCGAGCATTCACCGTTGTTTGAATTGATGAGAAAATTCGGTGAACGAGGTGTGACCATCGTAATAACAAGTGACCACGGTTCGATCCGTGCCCGAAAAGCGTCAAAAGTTGTGGGTGACAGAGAAGCCAGTAGCAACCTGCGTTATAAATTTGGAAGAAACTTGAACGTTGACCCCAAACATGCAATCAAGGTCAAAGACCCATTGAAATGGGGAATACATTCCAAGGGTGTAAACATAGACCTTCTGCTTGCCAAGCAGGACGCCTATTTTGTCTATCCAACAGAGTTTAATAAATATGCCGATCGTTTCAGGGATAACTTCATTCATGGTGGGATTTCCCTCGAAGAAATGGTGCTTCCTGTTGCTGTGTTGAGAAGCAAATAAGCGGAGAATTTTGGTTGATGTGGCAGGAAGAGAAAAAGGTTCATACGACTTCCAGTGAAACGACAATGCAATTAGGTGCATGGTTAAGTAGTCGCCTGCAAACGGGTGATGCTGTTGCATTTCTGGGTTCACTCGGAGCCGGTAAGACGACGTTTATTCGTGGTCTGGTCCACGAACTGGGCTTCAAAGGACGCGTTAAAAGTCCATCTTACACTCTGGTTAATATCTATCCTGCAAAGTTTCAGGTAGTACATGCGGATTTATACCGCATATCTGATAAGAACGAACTGCTGGCTCTGGATTTTGAAGAAGCTCTTGAGGAAGGGATACTCCTTGTCGAATGGGCTGAAAGAGCTGGTGGTGAATGGGGAAATCCCAATTGGAAAGTAGAATTGGAATACAACGGTGATGAAGATGACCGTTTGATTACCATAAGTAAATCGGTGAACAATTAACAATAGAATGACGATGAGAATTCTGGCAATTGACACTTCGGACTCCTTTGCGCGATGGGTAGGAGTGACAGAGAATGGACCCCTTGATCCTGTGGAAACTCAGCAGGAGCGAAAGCATGATGAACGGCTTGCCGCGGGGGTCAATAAATGGTTAATAGAACATGAATGGGATCAAATTGATGCGGTTGCAGTGGTAGTCGGTCCTGGCGGGTTTACAGGTTTACGTGTGGGTGTTGCATTCGCAACAGGTTTTGCCATGGCAAAAGGTATTCCTGTGTTACCTGTTTCATCATACGAGATGTTGGCCGCCAGAGCTTCTGAAGGAGAAACCGTCTGGGCGTTGGCATTTACAGGTCGTGGAGAGATTCGCGGTCAGGTAATGCGAGGTGGGCGGAATCCTGAACCCCTCGATGATGTCCGTGTATTTCCTGTTGATTCACCAGAAATGAAAGTTGAAGGAAAAGTTCTGCCACTTGGAATAGGTTACAAGAAACATCCCAAGGAAATAGAAGCTTTTCTTTCCGATAGATTAGTTGAAAACGCAACATTGAATACTGAAGTTAATGCACTTGCATTTGCCAGCTTAAATGCATGGAATTTGGGTAGAAAATCTTCTCCTTTGGATATTGATGTTGATTACGGGGCGGATTTTATGCCTACTCGAAAAGGAGAGAAATAAGGTCTTCAGCATTTAGAATTATTACCTTTTTAATCTCAACACTTTCAAGCTGTAAAATTGTTTGATACCTTTGCTTTCGAATAACGAGACTTTCTGAGGAGAGATAGTGGAGCTTTTCCGCATAGGATTTTTAACATTCACCCTTGTAGACATGATCGACATTTTGATCGTCGCTTATGTTTTTTACAAGTTGTATGATATCATGCGCGGAACCCGTGGCTCACAGATGTTTGTGGGCTTGCTTCTCATCCTCGTTGTAAGTATTGTCGTTGGTGCTATAGGTATGAAAGGCATGAGTTGGCTGGTGGGTTCACTGGCGCAAGTTTGGGCGATTGCCTTTGTTATCCTGTTCCAGCCGGAACTCCGCCGTCTTCTCATTCAAATTGGTCAAGCCAGAATTGTCAGAAGGTTGTTCAAAGTTCACCCAACACGTGTGATTGATGAAATCAGTAAGGCTGCTGTTGACCTGTCACAAAAAAGATACGGTGGCTTGTTTGTAATTCAACGTGATATGGGCCTTCGCGCTATTATTGAAAGCGGTGTTAAACTCCAAGCGGAAACAACATCAGATCTGATTGTCAGCCTCTTCTTTCCTAGAACACCACTTCATGACGGTGCAATAGTCATTAATGGTTCCCTGATTGAGGCAGCCGCATGTATTCTTCCTCTCACAGAAAATCCGAACATTGACCAGAGTTTGGGAACAAGACATAGGGCTGCTTTAGGCGTAACCGAGGAGTCGGACGCTGCTGTTGTGGTTGTCAGTGAAGAAACCGGGTTAATCTCGCTGGCGTACAAGGGTGAATTTATAGCCAGAGGTATGACTGGTGATGAGTTGAAAAAACAGTTACAGAAAATATTTGAACGTGTACATGGATTGGAAAACGGAAACTGACAGTTAATGTTTTCCATTTGAATTAATAGATTTTAACCCGGGTCCTGCGATCCGGGTTTCCAATAGTTAATGGGGGCAGACATGCCGAAGAAAAAGAAGAGAGTAGACACTTCAAGCAAGACACCAAAGCAAGCCGTCCCTACGGATTCTGGTGGATTTTTAAAAAACATGTCTCCCAGAAAGAAGTTTTGGGCAAAAGAAATAGCAGCCATTCTTTTTATGTACATCATGACAGTCGCTGTCTTTTTTCCCTTTGTAACCGAGGATACTCGTTCAAGTGCCGGTGGTGATGCCGCAAATGCATCAATCTGGACTCTAACTGGACATAGGCTATCCGAAGAATTGGGAACCACAGCACTTTGGAATCCATATGTCTTTATGGGTTATCCTTCCTATGGTTCGCTCAATTATCTCGGTCATATAAATTTCAATCCCCTTCATAGAACTGTGCTTGTCGCAAGATACCTTTTTGGTCCCTACAACATGAACGACCATATCATTTATTACTTCTTGAGTGGATTGTTCATATACATATTTGCTCGAGGGGTAGGGTTACCTGTTTTAGTTGCACTTTTTGCGGGAACTGCGATGCTTTTAAATCCCCACAATGTCTCATTAATGGAGGCAGGGCATGGAAGTAAGCATTGGACCATCGCTGTAATACCCCTTGTATTATTGACGACTTGGCGACTAGTAAAAAAACAGAGATTACTGGATATGACCTTGTTGGGATTATCCGTCGGGATTTTACTTCTGTCCATGCACGTTCAGATGGCTTATTACGGTCTGTTAACGGTTGGTTTTTACGTTCTGGTCTGGGGAATTAGAAAAGCATTTAAGGATATAAAGCAGACAATAAAAGGATGGGGTTTGTTTGCAGGGGCAAACGCGTTAGGTATAGGTCTCGCGTTTTATCTCTATTGGCCGTTACTGGTCTATTCAAAGTACTCCATTCGTGGCACGAGCCCACTCAAAGCAGAATCAGGACCCACCGGACTGGATTGGGAATATGCAACTAACTGGTCTTTTCACCCGGTCGAGATGTTGCAATTTCTGGTTCCTGGATTATTTGGTTTAGGTGGTAGCCAACCTCCTGGTAGAGGTTTGTCACCGGAAACTGTGATGGACTATAACCTCTATTGGGGACATATGCCCTTCACTCAGAGTTCTCTGTATATGGGAATTATAGTCTTGATCCTTGCTGTTTTTGCTGGAATAACTCTCTTCAGGAAAATTGAAATCGTTCAATGGATGTCAATAACTGCAATTGTTTCACTGATTATCTCCTTCGGAAGGCATTTACCGATACTCTATAAACCACTTTATCTCTATATGCCATATTTCGCAAAATTCAGGATTCCTTCGCTAATCCTGACATTGACAACAATCTGTGTGGTAATTCTTGCAGGATTTGGGTTGGTTGAACTTCTAAACCAGATAAAAAAATCAAGAGAGAATCAAAACAAAACTCTACCAATCATACTGGTAGTATTTATGGCAATTGCATTGTTCGGTATTATCTTCGCCGTGTCAGGTAGTGATGCACCGGAAATAGATTCTGGGATGTTTGTGAAAGATGGGGAGCTGAGTACATACGGTGCCAGAACTGTTTCAATGTTAATAGACCTCCGTTGGATTCTCTTTAATAAGTCCATGATGACAACCGCAATGTATCTCTTGATATTTGCTGCAAGTACTTTCCTCGTATTGAAAATGAAGGAAAAGAAGTTAAGCCGCTATGTCATTATCGGTTTGGTTGCACTGTTGTTGACGACGATGGATCTATTCTCACTGGACAAAAAGTTTATGCACCCAGTTCCCAATACTTCCTTAAGAACCAGCTTTGCACCATCACCAACGTCAAGATTTCTTCAGGAACAACAGAAAATATCAGATGAACCATTTAGAATCTATCCCATTGGGACGGGTTATCAATCAATCTACTGGATGCATCAGGGTATTGAATCTATCGGTGGATATTCAGCAGTTAAACTGAGGGTTTATCAGGATTTACTCGACTATGGTTTAAATGTTACTCATCAAGGTGTTCCGAACCTTGTTATTTCCGGGATGATGAACGGTAAGTATATCGTTCACAAAGGAGAATTCCCGTTTAATTTTGAAAAGGTTTTTGATGGTGGTGCTAATAATGAATCCGTTTATTTAAACCCATTCGCTTTACCGAGAGCGTGGTTTGTGGATAGTGTAAGCTACGTTGAGGATAAAGTGGCACTCATGGATAGTGTTGCATCCAGAGCGTTTGATCCTACACGGGTTGCCTACGTGAACGAGGAACCGAATTTTGCTGTTGGGGACTCAGCGTTGTACTCAAACGTTTTGGTTCCTAAGCAAGATTATACTGCTCATGGATTTAATATATATACCAATGCCATTCAAGATGGATTCCTTGTTGTGAGTGAAATCTATTATCCGCAGGGCTGGGAAGTCTATATAGACGGTGAGAAATCCAAGGTGTGGCAGGTTAATCATGCTTTAAGGGGTGTTGCTGTCCCCGCCGGGAAACATATCGTCAGATTTGAGTTCCATCCACCAGAAAACAGTGCCGGTATTGTTGTTAGCTGGATTTCAATACTTCTGATATTAGGCTTGGCAGGATTCAGTTTCTGGAAAAACAGGAAAGACTATTTCCCCGGTATTAAACAATAGTCTTTTGGGAAAAAAATGATAGCAGATTTTCTGGAAAAAATTGCTATAAAACTTGGGATGGCTGAGCGAGGTAAGCACCTTGCATCTGGCGCAATAGGTTTATTTAGTCTCCGCTTGTTTTCCATGCTTTCGGTTTTTGCCACGGGAATATTTCTTTCCAGAACCATCGGGGCTGCCGGTTATGGTGAGTACGTCTACGTTCTCGCCTGGGTGCAGGTTCTTGTAATACCGGCAATGCTCGGCTTTGATAGACTCGTTGTAAAAGAAATCGCAGGGTTCAATAGCACAAAAAAATGGGGCCTATTTCGAGGATTACTTCGTAGATCACAGCAGGGGGTGATGCTTGTAGGAGTTATCCTTGCTGTGCTAACTGCTATAACGTTTACCCTTATCCAACCTGTTTTTGATTCGATAGATGTAAATTACATCCGTCCGTTCCAAGTGGGCATGATTCTGATTCCACTCTTTGCCTATCTCAGAACAAGGCAGTCACTCCTTATCGGACTGGATAAGGTAGCAATAGCCCATTTTTCGGAAATGGTCCTTGTGCCTGTTTTCCATTTGGGTATTACTGCCACAGTAATCTTTTTCCTGCAAAAGTCAATTTCATCCACACAGGTAATTCATTACCACATAATCGCTATGGTTATTGCTATTGTATTTGTGTGGATTCAATCGAGAAGGTATATCCCAAAGCAGGTGTTTTCTTCAACACCGGAATTCGACACACGGAACTGGCTGGTTGGTGGTCTGTTTATGTTGCTGGTTAGCAGTGTTCAAATTCTGAATTCCAGAATAGATGTAATAATGGTTGGTTCGATGCTTGGGTCAGTTGATGCAGGTATTTACAATGCCGCTAACCGTGGTTCAACCATCATTCTCTATACTTTTCTTGCCGTAAATACAGCACTCAGTCCGTTGATCGCATCTTATCACGTTGAAGGACGATGGGATAAAATGCAGAGTATCGCCAAGAAGGCTTCTCGTGTCAGTCTTGTTGCTGCGGTTGTGCCAACCATTTTGTTAATCCTATTTGGAAAATGGTTTCTGTTACTTTTTGGACCGGAGTTTGTCGCTGGACTTTATCCCTTGATATTAATGTGTATTGCCGAGTTTGTCGTCATCAGTTTTGGTGCGCTAATCGTATTATTGATTATGACAGGTCACACTCGTGAAGCGTTTTTCGGAACATCTCTTAGCACACTACTCAATATTATCATTAACTTCTTGTTGATTCCAAAATACGGCATGATGGGCGCAGCAATGGCCTTGACTGTTGGGCATCTGATGTCTGCCATATTGATGTCATACTTTGTCAGAAAAAAACTAAGGATTTCACCGGAAGCCTGGTCGAAATCCATTGTGAAATAGTTTGTCAAAACTGACTGAAGGTGCATGAAGAAAGAAAAACTACATATTGTCCACGTTGTTCATCAGTTTCTTCCACGGCATCGTCATGGAGTAGAACTATCCACTCTTGAACTCGCCCGTGAACAGCAGGGAAACGGTCATGAGGTTTCAATTTTTGCCGGTGAAAGAGGATATCTCCATAAAGAACTGGAAGTAAAAGACGAGACTTATCAAGGTTTAGCTGTAAGTAGAGTTTACTTCAATCCACGTCACAAAAACGGCTATCTACATCACAATGGATTAGCAAAAGCTTTCAGAAAACATATTGAGAAATATTCGGTGCAGATCGTTCACATTCACCACTTGAATAACCTCTCGTTTTCCATCATAGATGAAGCAAAAAAGATGGGGCTGCCCGTTGTATACTCCTTGAGGGATTATGCCCTGGTTTGTTCACGGATTAACCTCATTCGAGGTAACGGGGAACTATGTACCCAAAGTGATCTGGAAGAGGATTGTCTGAATTGCCTGAAGCAATCGGAAAAGAGAACCGGAAAAATCAGGTTGAACTCTTTTCTATGGGCGATAAGGAAAAACATCCTCTCGTGGAGAGCGTGGCAATTAGCATTGCAGGTAGTCATTAAAAAACAGCAAAACGTACCGCCGCCCATAACGCTAAAACAAACACCCGATTTCGCTTTGAGAAACAGGCGTGTTTTGTCTGCAATGAATAAAGTTGATCAGATTATCTCCATCAGTAATGATACCGGTTGGCGTTTAAACCGTATGCTGGGCAACAAATTGTCAATAAAGACAATTCATCAAGCACCGGACGTAAGGGATAGATGCACGTGGATTGAGCGGCCTCTTCGTGATGGTTTGGTTAGAATTGGTTATATCGGAAAATTTGCAAAGATAAAGGGGATCCACGTCCTTCTGGAAGCGTTTTCGAAATTCCCGGAACTAAAAAGCGAACTCCACATTTTTGGATCGCCGGGTTGGACAGATCCGGATAGCATTGGATATTGGTTGGAATCAAAAGATCTCTTTGACCGTGAGGACATCTTTATCCATGAAAACGGATTTAAAGCGAATGAAATAAGTACGGTTATGGCCCAGTTTGACGTTCTGGTGGTTCCTTCAATCTGGTATGAAGCATTTGGAAGGATTGTGGTTGAGGCTCTGGCAAGCGGTGTTCCGGTTATTTGCAGTGATCAGGGGGGACCATCTGAGACCATTGAGGATGGCTTCAACGGATTGCATTTCAAAATGGGTGACAGCGAACATCTTTACAAGATGTTAAAAAAGCTCATTGATCAACCGGAATATCTTCGTTCGATGAGCAAAAATTGTCAGGTCCCAAAAAGTACTGAAATGTATGTGAAGGAAATAGAGGACGTCTACAGGGATGTCTTGTTGAACACGGATAAAAGTCAGTAACCTGAGGATTGATTGGTTTCTAACTGAAACCAGAATAATTGGTAAAGATGATTAAAATTCTTTTTTATGCCAACAGAAGCTTTCATCTGCCTCACCTTGAACCTATTGCTTCCTGGATGAAGAAAAACAGGAAGGAGATAGAGGTCTGTTTCTCTTCACCGGTCAAAGGGTTAAGAGAAAATGATGTGTCTGATTTGGTTGAAAAAGGATTCTTGTGGAAAGAAAAGAAAGAAATAAAAAAATGGGCCCCGGATATTTCAATTCTGGCAGATGTTATCTATAAAAAAGTGTCTTGGGGCGGTAAAAAAGTAAATGTAAATCATGGTTTGATTTGCAAAGGGTTTTATTACACACGATCCCGTTTCGCCAAACGCGATAATGCCGCAGATCTGGTTTGCGTCCCTGGTCGTTACCATGAAAACATTATGTCGCAGATCCTTGATGTACCTGTTTTAGCGACAGGTTTTGTGAAATTTGATAAGTACGTGAATGGAGAAGTCAGTCAGAAAATAGCCAGAACAAAGTATGGTATTCCCGTAGAAGCAAAAGTTGTAACATTTGCTCCAACCTTTAACTGGGAACTCTCCGCAGTACCAGTTGTAACTCACCAAATACGAAGACTGACTGAAAATGGAAGTTATCTTCTAATTAAATTGCATGAGCTATCTTCTTCGAAGTGGTATAAACTTTATCGTCTTCTGGCAGAAAAAGAGGAAAGAGTAGTATTTGTCGAAGATAACGATGTAACGGCTTCTCTAGTGGCAGCAGATATCGTCATTTCGGATGTATCATCGGTAAGTATGGAAGCGATGGCACTGGATAAACCTGTAATTCTTGTGGATAGCCCTTTTCAGAAGAAATTTTACAACTACAATAAAAACGACATTGAATTTGCATGGCGGGATTTTGCAGTTCGTGTGAAAAGTATAGATGAATTATGTATTGCGGTCCAGCGCTGTATTGATCGTCCCGAAGAGAAAAGGCAGCTAAGATATAAATATGGTCCAGAACTGGTTGGAGAGCTTGATGGAAATGCCTCGCAAAGGACTGCTGAGGCAATAATTGAGTTGGTCAAGAGTTGATTATGAATGTAAATCTAAATAGAAGAGATAACGTGGTTGAAATTGAGCTGGAAAGACTATCAAAGAATATCAAGCGTAGTACAAGGCTGATTATTCTTCTGGACACACCACGGCGCTTCTTTAGAAGACTTTTAAAATCGATCTGCGAGAGAAATCTCAGATAGATAATCCTATGGCGAATACGAAAAAAAATTCCAAACATCTTTCCGGTGCCCCAAAACAATTAAAACGGGCGGGCCTTTATAAGGGCTTCCTTTTTGTGGGTGGTGTCTTACTCACTGCCGGTCTGTTTATGTACACAAATACCCTTATTGATCAAGTAAAAGAAACCGCTATTTCATATTTGAACCGTTCAGTTGAAACCTACCGTAAGCTATTGCTGGAGGGTAACCCGGAGTTGGCGTTACAGGTTGTTGAAGGTATTGATTTCCCAATTGTGCTCACCGATTCGGAATGGACCCCAAAAGCGTGGCGCAACATGGGAATTGAGCAGGACGACACTTCACCGGAAGCAATAGAAAAACTGAGGGAATTTATAGCGGATTCTGAAAGACAGGGGAATAAACCCCTCGCCGTAGAGATTCTGCCCGGTCAAACGGATTATTTCCATTACGGTGACCCTGAACTTGTTCGTCTACTTCGAATTATGTCCATTTCGACAGCACTGATTGTAGCCATCTACATTCTGGTGGGCTACATCGGCTTTCGTTCCATTCGGAAAGCAGAGGAAACCTCTGTCTGGGTTGGGATGGCCCGTGAAACCGCCCATCAACTTGGAACCCCTATTTCATCTCTCATGGGGTGGGTAGAAGTTCTCGGTGAAAAAGGTGGGGATATCACTGTTGCAATGAAACAGGATATTGCCCGACTTGAGAAAATTGCTATTCGGTTTTCGAAAATTGGTGCACGTGAAGAGCTTAAAGCAATACCTGTGAGTGACATTGTTGAACAGGCAAAAATTTACATGCAGACCAGGGTTGGAAAAAAAGTTGTAATCAGCTATGAGGAACTGGAAGAGGCTAAAGCACTGGTTCAGGCAGAGTTGATCGGTTGGGTTCTGGAGAACCTGATCAGGAATGCAGCGCAAGCCATGTCCGGTATAGGAAAAATAGAGATAAAAAGTGGTCTTGAAGGGGAAGACGTTTTTATTGACATTAAAGATCAAGGAATAGGAATTTCCCAAATGGATCAGGAAACAATTTTCCGGCCTGGATATACTACTAAAAAGAGAGGCTGGGGTCTGGGTTTATCACTTGCCAGAAGGATTGTGGAAGAGACCCATAAAGGCCGTATCTTTGTGAAAACAAGTAAGCCCGGAGAGGGTACTACGATAAGGTTGGTATTGCCAAAGTGAGTTACGAAAAACAATATGATATCCTGGTCATTGGATCTGGAATTGCCGGATTAAGTTTTGCTCTGGAGATGGCAGAGATAGCCTCTGTGGTAGTTGTTACTAAAAAGAACAGAGCCGAATCTGCGACCAATTATGCTCAGGGCGGGATCGCTGCGGTAATGGGTGATGATGATTCCATTGATCTACATATCAATGATACGATTGAAACCGGGGCAGGCTTGTGCAACGAGGATGTTGTCAGGATTGTAACGACTGAAGGTCCCGACAAGATTCGTCAATTGATGAAATGGGGCGCCAACTTCTCAGTGAGTGGTGATAAATTATCACTGGGCCGAGAAGGTGGTCACAGCGCAAACCGTATCGTCCACAAAGAAGATCAGACTGGTAAAGAAGTTGAAGAATCTTTAATCGCTGAATTGAAACGTCATCCCCAGGTTCACCTCAGTGAAGATGCGCTTGCAGTGGACCTTGTGACCGATCGCCATATGGTTTCTTCCAGTAAACCTACCAGCAGACGTTGCTATGGCGCATACGTATACAGTAGTCAGAAACAAAAGATGGAGTTGATCAAAGCAAGGATCACACTTCTTGCCACCGGTGGAATGGGCTGCCTCTGGTCCAACACAACAAATCCGGGAATTGCAACAGGCGATGGGGTTGCCATGGCTTGGCGTGCCGGTTCACGAATCAGCAATCTTGAATTTATGCAATTCCATCCAACGGCATTGTTCGACAGGGCCAAACCTGATAGAGCTTTTCTTATTACGGAAGCCGTCCGAGGGTTTGGGGGAATCTTAACAAATCAGCGCGGTGAAAGATTCATGGAAAATCTTCACCCGTTAAAAGAACTTGCCCCCCGTGATGTGGTTGCAAGAGCGATTGATAGCGAAAGAAAAAAATGGGGTATTGAACACGTTTGGCTTGATGTTAGCCATCTTGACGGTCAAGCTGTTCGTGAACGATTCCCAATGATATATGAAACATTAATAGATAAATATGGCCTTGACATATCTCTCGATCCTATACCAGTTGTCCCTGCTGCCCATTATCAGTGTGGAGGGGTTGTAACTGACACCAAAGCAAGAACCACTGTGGATAGACTTCTGGCAGCGGGAGAAGTGGCGTGTACAGGTTTGCATGGTGCCAACAGACTAGCTTCAAACTCCCTTCTGGAAGCGGTTGTCTTTTCTTCCAGAGCTGTTGAAAGCGCTAAAAAAATTCTGGATGATAATGAAAACGAAATACTTCCTGAGATTCCAGAATGGAATGATTTTGGTACATACGATGCCGAAGAATGGGTCTTAATAAAACATGACAGGCAGGAAGTTCAGAAACTGATGGAAGACTATGTCGGTATTGTCAGGAGTGACGCCCGACTTGAAAGAGCAGCCCGCAGGCTTGCGCTAATTGCACGTGAAGTTGAAGATTATTGGAGAAATACAACTGTTATGCCTGAGTTGGCAGAACTTAGAAACATGGCGCAGGTCGCCAGATTAATTGTTAAATGCGCAAGGCAGAGAAAAGAAAGCCGAGGATTGCATTATACTACGGCATATCCAATTAAGGATGATATTCTCGGGGCAAGGGATACGTTAATTTAGATCATATTTCTATAGTCAGGAATGACCGTTTTCATCGGGGTCAACGTCAATTTCAAAATTATCGTCCAGTTGATCAATCCAGTTCTTGGCACGAAGGTCTTTGAGGAGTTCCAGAACTCCAACAAAGCCGATCCCTATTGCAACGACACTCAGGATTAAGAGTACAACATCCATGATTTCCTCCTCCACTTCCTCTACTTATAAGATGGAGAAACGAAATATCCGAAATGTTGCCAGTTATCACCGGGGCTCGGTGAAGTGTCGCACAGCGAAACGTGTTCTGGGTCACAGGTTTTGATATAATTATTTGTTATCTGGGTGTAAACAGGGTGTTGATTCAGATTTTGACGGTTTATTCAAGGAAAGTTATGTTGCAAAAGAGTATTCATATTCTCCCACTGTTTTTCCTCCTTTCCCTTTTCTTTCCCAACAATGCGGATTGTAAAGATGGAATCGAGGAAATTCTCAAAGAAACCCCGGATTCAACCTATCTGCATGTTGTTGTTCTGATGAAGGAACGCCCTGATCAGGATAAACTGGAAGAATTAGTCAGATATCTGCCGAAAAACGAACGCAAGGCAAAAGTGTGGGAGGAACTGGTTGACCTTGCTTCAAGCAGTCAAAGTTCGGTTCGAAAATTCCTTGGTAAACGAGATAACCTTTCAAGAATTGCAAAACTTAAGACGCTGTATATCGCAAATGGATTTGTACTTGAAGCCAAAAAAGATGTTATCGAAGCGCTACTTAAACGAAAAGATATCAAGAGTATTCTGGGCGGTAATGCAGTAGAACCTGGTGATTCTAAACCTCGTACGAAGAAAAATCAAGCGGCCCGGTTGGATGATATTTCGTGGAGTGTAGAACATATAGGTGCACCTGAAGTTTGGCAAAGTGGAATTACCGGTGAAGGAATCCTGGTTGCGATTATAGACACGGGAGTTAATTACAATCACAACGATATAAACGATCATCTCTGGGATGGTGGGGAAGAATTCCCGCACCATGGCTATGATTTCCATGATTCAGATGATGATCCCATGGATTTCGAAGGTCATGGAACATCTGTGGCTGGAATTATTGCTGGTGACGGTACTTCTGGGGATACAACCGGAGTGGCGTTAGATGCCACCATTATGTGCCTCAAAGTGCGGCATGATTTATATACAGGCCGAGTTTCATCTGCATGGCTGGCGCAAGATTTTGCATTGGAACACGGTGCAGATATCATTGCCATGTCCTTGGGATGGGGATCTCCAGCCGATGGGGATCGTCAGACTTGGCGAAACATCTATGAGATTCTGAACATAGCAGGAATTGTCTGTACTAAATCAGGGGGCAACCGTCGTGAAACCCATTCGGTTCCTGAGAGTATATCCGTACCTGGAAGGGTGCCTTCACCCTGGCGTCATCCGGATGAAACGGGAATAGGTGGTCGTGGCGGATTGATTACCGTTGGGGCTGTGATTCAGAATAATCAAGTCGAAGCTTTTTCCAGTCCTGGACCGGTCACCTGGCAGGAGATTGAACCCTGGAACGACTACCCGATTGATAGTGTTAATACAGGAATGATAAAACCAGATATTTGTGCACCCGGTATAAACGGTCATTCACTCAACTACTCGACCGTTGATGGTTATTCTACATTTTCTCACACCTCAATGGCACAACCTCATGTGGCTGGTGTAGCTGCGCTGATGTTATCAAAAAATCCAGAACTACTTCCTGTCCATGTGGATTCCATTCTTCAGACAACGGCAATAGACCTTGGACAACACGGTAAAGACAATGACTATGGCGCCGGCTTGGTACAAGCGGTTGCTGCTGTAAACGCGGTCCCTGATCCCATGGGAATAGATATTGGGGGGAGAAATGCTACAACTCTACCTGAAGAACTAGCTTTGGTATCAGTGCATCCCAACCCGTTTAATTCCAGAACGACATTAAAACTCGAGTTAAAACGGGACGCCTATGTGCGGGTGCAGGTGTTTAACCTGATTGGGCAACAGGTTGCAAAAATTCTGGATGGTGTTTCCAGTGAGGGGAAATACAGCTATCCGGTTGATGGATCAAATTGGTCAAACGGACTATATATATTGCGTGTTCAAGTGGATAAAAGACATGAGTGTCAGAAGATGCTTCTGCTGAAATAGCGCCGAGGTTTCAAAATCTAAGATTACCAGTTTGGTTTAGGTCTACGACTGCCATGTTCAACTGAGCATGGCGTATTTTTTGTCACGTGACCCTCAAGAACCTTGCACCAGATTGCACTGAAGGTTCGGCAGCTCTTGGAACCATCCACATTTTCGCGTGGCCAGTCAGCGTGTTCACAATCCATTGAACACCATTTCAGCTCTGAATGACCTACTCCGGCGTTATCCGCCCATTTTTCTTCTGATGGAAGTTTGTGGTTTTTTTTCTGCTGAAACAGCAGATAGTTCAACCCTTTTCCTTCACCCGGTACTTTATGACCCATATTACACCTGAACAATAGTCTGCCCTTGACTGCTTAGTGAAGCGGGCAGTCAACGGTTTATTTTAGCTTGTAAGTCAAATTGTCTTCAAAATGATGTTCGAATTCTACAGTTTCTAGCCCATCCGGGTTTCAGTACAGGTAGCCAGGGAGCTGCCTGCCAGGGCGAAGCCTTAGCGAAGTAGGATGCATCCCGGGGAAACCTCTGCGTCGGGTTCGGTGATCCACGATCAAGCCGAGGACAGGCTCCCGACCTACCAACTAACTATTCTTCATCCAACTGCGGTGGGCATCCCTTTTCGCGAAGGAAGCCGGCCAACCAACGCATACGTCTAACTGTCGTTTCCTGACCCAATGCAGTGAGAATTTCGAAAAGTCCCGGTCCTGCACCCTGACCACTTACAGCCAGACGGGTCGGATGGATCAACTTGCCGATGCCGATTTCCATCTTCTCTGCTGTGTCGCGCATCGTCGCTTCCACTTTTTCTTCGTCGAAACTATCGAGACCTTCAAAAATCGCTGCAAGTTTTTCGAGATAGTTCGGGGTCTCTGGGTCCTTAAGCCGTTTTTTTGCCGCTTTTCGGTCAATAATCGTGTCGGGTTCTTTGAAGTAGTAGAACCCTTTTTCCACGATATCACTTGGGAAATGGCTTCGGCTCTTCAGCAATTTTACGGCTATGGGAAGGGCTTTACCTGCCCCTTTATCAAATTCACCACTAATCACTTTTTCAGCCACCAACGGACGAAGCATCACCTCGAGAACTTTGTCATCTGCCTTGGATATAAACTGTCCGTTGGCCCATTCGAGCTTACGTTCATCAAAGACAGCGGATTTTTTGTTGATTCCTGGAACGTCAAACGCTTCAACGAGCTCTTCAAGAGTCAGGTTTTCACGGTCGTCGCCGGGTGACCAGCCAAGCATGGCAAGATAGCTAAGCACCGCTTCGGGTAGGTATCCCATATCTCTGTATTCAGTAATTGCGGTGGCACCGTGACGTTTACTCAACCGTTTTTTATCACTACCGAGGATAAGCGGGACATGTGCAAACTCGGGTGGATTCCATCCGAGGGCACGGTATATCATGATCTGCTTCGGCGTGTTATTCACATGGTCATCTCCACGGATTACATGGGTGACGCCCATTTCGAAGTCATCCGCGACTACAGCCACCATATAAGTAGGTGTGCCATCCGTACGCATGATGATAAAATCATCTATGGATGTTGTGGGTACTTCGACGACTCCGTGAACACCGTCGGTATAACGGATGCTATCACCCATTACTTTAAAACGAACGGCGAAAGGTTCACCCGCCTGGGCACGTTTATCAGATTCTTCGCGACTTAGATCACGGTCCGGGCTACGGAATGCAACTAATCCACCTTCAGACTGAAGTTGTTCTTTGATCTTCGCGGCTTCTTCTGGTGTTGTGAAGCAACGGAACGCTGCACCACGCTCGATCATTTCCTCAACAGCTTCACGGTGAAAAGTGAGTCTTGTTGATTGCCTGAGTGGTGGTTCATCCGATTCAAGGCCCAACCAAGCCATAGCATCCAGAATCTCTTTTTCAAATTCTGGTTTGGATCTTTTTTTGTCTGTATCCTCTATTCTCAGCAGAAACTTACCACCGAGTTTTTTGGCCAGCAAATAATTAAAAATGGCTGTTCTGGCACCACCGATATGGAGAAATCCGGTGGGGCTAGGGGCAAAACGAAGTCGTGCTACACTCATCTTTTTTTCCATCTCTTCTATATGTCTTTATCCCTGCTGAACAGGGGGTTCATTATCTACAGGTTTGTTCGTTTCCATCTTTGGGGCTATTGTGTCCTGCTGAACAGCCAGATCACTTTCCATTTGACGGGGTGGATAAGATAAGAAATCTTCTACCTTGTCTACCTCCATTTCAACGCCCCCCACGAGACTACTCAATCCGTTATAAAGCAGCACAACCAACATTACAACAAGGGTGTATAGAATGGACGAAAAGACTGACATAAATAGTCCAGCCATAATAATGGCGCCACTTGTTAGTGCTGGAAAACCTTCATATCCTTCGGTAAAAGCTGACATCATTCCAGATAAGAAACTTGTCAGGAACATTGAATAAAATAGGAATCCGACCAACGACAAAATAAAGCTGACCACAAAAACGATCTTGGCAATCGGCCAAACGGGAATTCTTTTAATGATAAATGTCATAACGATCTCCAGCATATTATGAGTCTTACCTAATTTCAAAAATAAAGGCGCTACAAGGTAAGTGTAGCGCCCAATAACATCAAGCAGTGTAGTAACAAATTAATCTGTACTAAATTGTCATCCCTGAGTGAAGCCTGTCAGGGCGTAGCTTTAGCGAAGACTGATTAGCAGGGACCTCGGTGTTGAGTTTCAACATCACAAAATATCAGAATTTTATCTGCATTGTCACTTGCATCCAGGTATTACTGTCAACGTTTGATGCTTCGTAATTCTTCACATTATAGTCAAACAACAAGATGTTTTTTCCGCCAAAATCATAACCAACGCCACCAAAGACGGTTGTGTAGGTGTCTTCTTCCAACCGTGAATCAGGATCAAAGAAGTCATAACCTGCAATGACAAGCCAATCCTTTAAGAATTTCTTTTCACCAAAGACTGAATAGCCTTCCCATTCAAGGGCTTGGGAAATATCGTTGGGAAAGAAGAGATTGTCAAAATACCAGGACCCTTTCTGGTTGCCTTCACCGGAGGCATATTGTCCTGTTAACGTATAACTGGGTGCCTGATAGGATATAAAGAAACTGTTAATAACCCAGTCGGGGGTTTCGTCAGCAAACCCGGCCTTATTTCCTTCACCGTTTGTGAGGAAATAGGAGACTTGAAGTCCGGGGAGGTGTATAGGTAACGGGCGAAGTGAAAGGCGAGCCTCAAAGGTCTTGTTCGTGTTGTTCTCAACAGCGTGGTAACCTCCACCGTTATAAAGACCAAGGGCAAAACTACCCCAGTAACCGGCGTATTTTTTCCCGATTTTCTTTTTGAACTCTTTGTCCATTTCGCCACCAAGAAGACCAAAAAAGGTCACACCGAAATCGCCAGAGTTCACAATGCCAACACGTTCGATGAACATCTTATCGCGCATGCGGTAATGATCGATGCTCTGTTCGTAGTCAAGCCAAGGGGCGTGAACCATACCAAATTCAACGCTGGCTTTATTGATAAAGAGGAAGTCTTTCAAGTGGAGTTTCGCGTAGGCATATTTGATACGAGCTTCCATATCGCCTTCGCCGTCCCCATCACCGTCCTGATTTGTATCAAGGGTGATTCGGGAACTTAACAACCCTGGGACAAGAGTCTTTTTAGCTGTAAGATAGGCTCGACGAATCTCAAATACTGAGTAGTCTGTTCCGCCATCGTTGCCGGCTTTGTAACCCAGAAAATATTCACCGCTGAATGATACCCATTCCGACGAAATGATCTCTTTGATGGGGTTGTCTGAATCAGCAGCTAAAACGGGACCCGTTAGAAAAAGGGCGATAATAGAAACCAGCAATAATTTTTTCATCAAAAAACCCCTAAATGGTCGCAATTAAACAGCCACTAATGATAATCAAAGAAAAGGCTGACATTTGTCTAATGAAAAACGGTACGTAAAAAATGGGGCTCCAGCAAGAGGAAGGGGTGGTTGTTTTGTCTTTCCCGGTCGTAATTCTGGGTACGGATGTTCTTTTTTAGGTGGCCCGAGTGCTTGCGACGGCGTAGTTGAAAACGAAGCCGTGTCATCCCCTAGTTTAGTAGTCGGGGATCCAGGGGTGTTGTTTGTTGATGTCGGGATGCCAGACATGTTCATCAGGTCGGGTATTAAAAGACCTTGCAGAGATCTGGTAACAGTAGTCTGTCCGGAACTGATACCATCCCGCGGACAGTAGGAAATATTCACAATTCCACCGGAGACACTAGAAGAATAACAGTTTATTTCACCTAATGTATTGGAAGGATTGGAACTGCTTCAATTATATTCTAATACACAAATAGGATACAGGAGAGGGGATAATGTTCTTACTCAAACAGTCATGGAATACTATTGATGTCGTTTCAATTTATGTTCATATCTATCAATTCATATCAACCGATTTCTTCGGCAACCTAATGGGATTTTTAAATGTTGTTACCGTTGTAATATTGTTCATTATTGGACTAAACCTCTATAGAAAACAGGCTTTGTTAGCTACAAGTATCCAACTAGACCAACTTGAAAAAAGAAATTTAAGGAACGAAGTTAAAACTTTTTTATTTAGATATTTCAATGAACAATTCACACCAGTTCTAAAAAAATCCACAAAGATACTCTATGATCACACCAAAGGAAAATCAAGTACAACTGCCATAAAATTAATCGTAGAAGCATTCGATAATTGCCTTCAACAATATTTAATAGCAAAATGGAAAATTGACGCCCCTAAATACACAGACGAGATAAATAAATGTGACAATGATATTTTCAATAACATTCGTGATTTGGAAAGAATGGGTAGATACTGTATAAATTCCAGCAACCAGGAGTCCAAAAAAGACATTTATGAGGGAATGCTAAACATAGTATGGGACACTCGCGATAAAATCAACGAACTAAAAACAGAGATTCCCGACATCTAACTTTAATTTAAACACTATGACCGATCATAGATTCGACATAGACTTGGAATTGCAGTATGACATCAAACAAAAAGCCCTTCCAGGTGGAAGGGCTTTTGTGTTGCGGGGAGGGAGGGATTCGAACCCTCGGTACGCGCGAACGCACACTCGCTTAGCAGATGCATGAGCGTCTGTTTTCGTAAGTACTGGTATAGACCGTAAAATAATATAATATCAAATAGATAACACTGTATCTCAAGGGAATATAAGAGCAGAAAAAACCTTGCATCATGACATTAGTAGAACCATTATAGAACAAATTACTTAGGTTACCAGGGGAGTTTTGAAAGGGTCTTTAGTTTGTGGCCTTCTAGTAAATGACTGTACAACTCCGTTACTTTTGTAGTGGTGTGTCCAAGTAGATCTGCTACGGTCCTCATGTCCGCCCCATCCATCACTAAATAGCTAGCAAAGGTATGCCTCAATAAATGCGGATAGAGTCGATCAGGCAGATTATCAACCTTTTTTCCAAGTCGAGATAACCGCGAATTTACTTGCCGCGTGTTAAAATTAAATAGTCTTCGTTTTGATAAATTACATTCTTTTAATAAATCACGAAGAGAATCTGATAAAGGAAAATCTCGTCGAAGCTTTGTCCTACTTTCAGGCTGACCTAAATAGATAACACCCTCATCCATTTTAATATCTACTAAAGGATTTACATCTAATGCCTCATTACGACGGCAACCCGTCAATAAATAAAAACGAATCAGTCTGTAAAACTCAACATCTCGCCCTTTCTTGACTTCATTAAGTAGTGTTTCAACTTGTCCAACGGACAAGAATTCTACATGATCAGAGGATTTTATTACTCTATAGGGTTTGATGCCAATCCAAGGGTTTTCTCGCAATAATCGATGTTCAGTTACAGCACGTTGAAATGATGCTCTCAAGGTTCGCAGAGCCATATTAATTGTCGTACTAGCCCACTTCTTTTCATTTTTCAAATATTCCAGATACGATTCGCCCAAACGTTTATTGATTGAACTCAGTGGCTTATTTCCAGCCCAATCGATCAACACTTCAAAAGCATACTCTGTCATTCTTATCGTTCGTGGTTGGAACCGGTTTTTACACCACTTCACATCAACGGACTTTAATTTTTCCAGTGTTATGCCAGGGCTATATGCACCAACAATTTCAACTGCAGGATCTTTACCAAGCGCCAACATTTCTTCAAACTGTCCAGCCCTAATCGTCGCAGTTCTTTTATTCGTCTTACCAATTTTGACTGCTTTCCGACGGCCAAAGTAGTAGTAAATAAATCGCCAGGATAATTCTCCGGATTTTAATTTTCTAGATTGGATATAACCCAAAATTACTCCAAGCCATATGAAACTACACAACTAAGACTAAGTATAATATTCGAATATCAATAACGTGAACTTATGCCGAGATAATGATGCTATCACACAACGTATTTCAACTCCACTTGATTTCAAGTTTTATGGTAGAAAGTCTAATTATTGACATTAAAACATACGATATTTCAAAAAATGAAACCATTCATCGACTAAACAGGATTCACGACACTCAAAATTGTATTACTGACCATGTCCAGATGTCTTTATTTGATCAGGACGATGCGGCGGCATAGTTTTTAATTTTATGTCGTATTCTCCCGTCATTTTTACACGTCTCAATTCTTTTATCATCTCCAGCAATACTGCCGGTGAACAGCACCACTCCGGCAAATTAGCATGGATTAACTCATTTATTTCAACGGCAGAGATTCCGTATTGAAATATATATTCTTGATGTTGAATGAAGGCAAGTAAACGAAGATTTGGGATTGATGTAATCTGATTATTTCCACTGATGTGATTCAACGAATCTTTTGCTGGAACATAACATCCATCACTCTGACGTCCTTCATACTTAGCCTCAAGAAACGGCAGATTTTCTAATCCTGTCGACACATTACGATAGAAAAAAGAGGTTGCAGACTCTGGTGTTGGTGTTGCCAGATCACCATCAAACTGATCAACGGCAGCTTTAGCCATTTTCCTAGCAATTGCAAGATTTTCAGCAGGAGAATTATTTAGTAACTCTTTTACACGAGAACCTGAACGTTCCATATATTCGATTCTTCTTTTCGCTTTAGCAGAAAGGATTTTCTTTTCACGGAATCGTTCTTCAACATCATCCGCAGCGAGGTCGGCAGGGATAATTCCATATTCAATTTCAAGATGGTCTAATATTTCAACTAGATACTTATTTGCAATCTTACCCGAATTTTTCCATCGATGTACACTTGCCTTAGCTACTCCACCAGCAATAACAGAGATGTCCTTCGGAGTCAACCCAAGGACCGAATCCATTAAAGAAAACAACGATTTTATCTCGTTTTCAGAAAAAGAGATCATAGTCTTGACAAGTCACCTTAAATCACTTATTATAACAGTTGGTCACTAATAAAGTGATTAGTCGTTCGAGTTTGCACACTTTTTCTGGACGGAGAAATAAATGATAGATCAAAACATCAAAAACAAAACTATTACAACAGCAGCCGTCGGCCGTCCCCGACATCTGCTACCCAAGAATCCCTGCAGGTTAACCTTCCCACGGTCTGCGGGGATTCCTATTCGTTTTACAATGGTAAAGTATTTCACTACCAGCCGCAACTCAAGTCCAAAAATGAACCAAAAGGGACGAGAGGCAATACTGGAGTATTCCCATGAATTCTGATATAAAAACAGCCAATCAGAAGGTAAAAGAAGAGATATACACCTACTTCAAACCCAACAGGGTTTTCCGCGAATTACTAGACAACTTCACTGACCGGGGCGGGAATTCCGAAATATTAGCGATTCAAATGGGAAAAAAGGATATTTACACACTGACAAAAAATGCTCAGTTTCCCCGTGCCGATGGTTACCCTGGCCGCGCCATGCTCACCCTCGGTGACATCATTACAAGTTACCTAGCCACTTGCGATCCAATACTCATTGATAAAACTCTCAACTCAATCGGGCTACGATCATCAATTCCAAAATCTCCTGCAGGTCAAACAAACGGTTCCATTAATGATGAAATCGGGGAACTAAACATCAATCTGGGCGAGATGATTCAAGCAGCCCAAAACCTTTCAAACCGAAAAGCCATAAAGGAAACACGCAACCACATAGAAAAAATTTATCGGGCACTTGCTACCCTTGAAGCTGAAGTCAACGAATCAGAAGTACGAATTAACAGGGAAGAATTATGAACACCGACAAAACGTCTTTACTAGTCGGCCAGAACGGTAAAGTTATGTACAGCCTAAGAGAGACTGCAAAACTATTAGGATGGTCGACAAAATGGGTCAGGGAATTTGTCTATTCAGGTCAACTAAAATGCTACCGTTTCAGAAAACGTTCGATTTATTTCAGCCAGGCTCACATCAACGAATTCTTAAGAAAGCACGAACATCAGGCCGATGTAATTCAAATTTCAAAATCTGTTCATTGAGCTGAAAATGAAACCAGAACCATTCAGCCAACGTTTAGAGCAATGCCGATCTATCACGATTACAACCCTAGTATGTCACTGTGATCGATATGGCAAAAGCACAACTGCGAGTACATTTAAAACTCACAGACAGACTCTAAACGATTGGCTTAAAGGTTCACTTCATGCTCGCAACATCGAAGACATTCTCACCCTCGCCGAACCCGTTGATCAGGAACGATTCAACACTCTGATCGAAGAACTTAAAGAGGCAGTGATTTCAGCATTACGAACTGACCATAGAATCTTAAACCATCATCAATTATCTCCAGCGACAGCCGTCAAATTCTTATCTGAACACTATACGACCACATCAGCAACGTTGACCAAAATTGCAACACTGGCAGATTCCTTAAATAGGGAAGAGGTCCATTATGACGCATAAACCAGCGAACCCGTCAAAGATCATTCGGAGTATCAACTGGAAACTGGAAGCTTCGCCGAATGATAAAACATTTCGTCTCCTTGGCTGCTGGAATAACGGCATCACAATCAACGATATCCATTTCGCAGTTCACCATCTAGCGTACTCCAATTCAGAACGCGGATGGTATCAGGCCGCCGACACCAACGGCACGCCCATGGTAAAAATTCCAGCCAGCGACATCGAGTATCTGAAAGCATCCGAACTCAGCATTGTCAACCTGGACAGCTTCACATGCACGCAAAAAAGCCTGGCATTTGAGGAGGCGTCATAATGGACCGCCTTATCGATATCGTCGCTCATGCAGCCTACACAACTGGCTGGGTAATTCTTGCGATTGCCGCATACAACAAACTGAAAAAAATAATTAAACGCGACCGTAACCTGGTCAACGACGAACAATACTTGAACAGGTAGAAAAATGGAATTCAAAATTTCAAACGATATTCTAATGGCAGCTGTCAGCGACGTTCAGCCGGTAATTCCGAAAAATCCAACATTACCGATCTTGAACCACATCCTAATGACAGCAGAAAACAAATCACTGTCACTTCGGGTAACAAATCTTGAGCAATCAGTAACGGTCACCGTTCCGACAATCAAGATTTCCGGCAAAGGATCATCGGCGATTAATTCTGCACGGTTATTCAAACTTCTAAAAGGATTGCCAGACGACACTGAACTAAACTGCAAACAACAGAACAACACGCTAGAGATCACCACTCCAACAGGAAAGTTCTTCATTCCAACGATATCCGCCGAAGAATTTCCAAACACAGAGACAAAGACAAGCGGCAACACGATCACACTGGATAAAAGCTTCCTATTCGATATTGCAAACAAGCTTTCGTTTGCAGTCGCAAAAGATGACCTACGTCCAGCCATGACCGGGATATGCCTCCAAATACATCCGGACAGCAACCTCCTGACAGCAGTAGCCACCGACGGCCACCGGCTGATGAAATTGACGCACAAGGTCGAGGAACTAGAAGTCGAAAAGAATATTGAAGTTATTTTTCCAGTCAACGCGCTATCCATGATCACCCGCTTGATATCCGAAGAGGCTGAAAATGTCATTATCAGCTTCGACAATAACCGGATGGACATCGATCTGGACACGGCTTTTTTAACAAGTCGATTAATCGAAGGGCATTACCCGCACTTCGATTCAGTTATTCCCAAGGAAAACGAAAACGAAATAATTATCGACCGCCAGGATCTGATTCAGGCGACCCGACTTGCCGACACATTCACCAACCCGATCAACCATCAAGTCATTCTGAAGATCGATAAAAACGGCCAGACCATTTCAGCCGAGGATACCGAGGACGGTAGTAAGGGAATTGTCACGTTGGACGGAAACCACAACGGCGATGAGATCATTATCGGTTTTAACGCACTTTACTTGATCGACAACCTGAAGCATATCAACGGTGACAACGTCATAGTTTTGATGGATGGACCAACAACAGCCGTCATAGTCAACCCTGAAGTCCAGGAAGCGATGACAGAATTATTAACAGTCGTCATGCCGGTAAGATTGGGATAGGAATTACTATGGCTATCGATTCAAAAATTAGCTGGACAACGCACACGCATAATCCCTGGCGAGGTTGCACGAAAATTTCTCCTGGCTGCACAAACTGCTATATGTACACCATGGCGAATCGTTTCGGATGGGACCCGACCATCGTCCAGCGAACCACCCAAGCGACTTGGAACCAATACAAAAAATGGAACCCGGGCGATGTAGTATTTGTCTGCTCGTTATCCGACTTTTTCCACGAGGACGCCGACCAATGGCGTGAAGAGTATTACGAATTAATGCGAAAACGTCCAGACGTCATTTTTGTCCTGCTTACAAAACGGATCGAACGCGCTGCCGACCATTTACCCGATGATTGGAACGATGGTTGGCCGAATGTTATTCTTATGGTTACGGCTGAAGATCAAGCAAGCTATAACGCACGAGTTCTCATTTTACTAAACACACCTGCTGCTGTTCGCGGTGTGAGCATCGAACCAATGCTTGAGGAAATTGACCCGAATTGGATCGATGAAGGTGACGCCATATTTCATCCTCTCGAAGGCGTTATTGGAGTCGAAGGGCGCGGATGCGTTTTCAATCAACCAAAAATAAACTGGATTATCGTAGGTGGTGAATCCGGATCAAAAGCCCGTTACATGGATACACGATGGGCAGAAAAGATCAGAGTTGATTGCCAAAAAGCAGGAGTAGCCTTTTTCTACAAGCAAAATTCCCACACGATTCCTACAAAGAAATCCGACAAACTATTTGGTCAACAATACCACCAATTCCCGGAGATGAAAGGAATAATAAAATGAATTTAAGAAAAGATAAAAATCCAGAACAGCCGGACATCATCATTGAAATGTTGAAGATTCCGGAAAACAGAATTGAGGGAATAGAGGACCTTTGCGCTTCTAAAATTCCAGATTTCGTTACGACGAACAATTTTGCAATCGCGATCCAGCCAAATCCGAACGCCTTCGTCATTACAGCCATCGACAGGGCCAACAGCCTTGTCCAGATCAACGGTGTTGACGAATGGATAAAATGGATTGATCTCGCAAAAATCTTACGGGTTTATGCTGGACTACAAATCAATAACTCATCGATGAGTAATTCACAAAACACTGCAATCCACTAAATCAGAAAGGAGGCTTATATCAAAAGCCGACGACTAAAAGACGTCATGCTTATTTGTTGTGTACTAATCGCATTTTTCGCGATACAGTTCACACTGAAAGCAATTGAACCATCCGTTTTAGCGATGGAAACAGACGTCATCAAATCAGAAATCGTCAATGTTACTGATGACATCGAATCGATTTCACAACCCGAACAATCAGCTAGGCTGGAATATTATCAAAACGAGCCGGAAAACATCGCCGGACAAATCAGCCAGGACGACAATCAAGAGACACGTTTATCCGTAACCGGAGAGGAGGATTTGTCGGCCAGCACCCGTCAAAACCTCGTTGATGTAGTCACTTATGTTCCGCGTAGCAATTCGGACATGGAAAAGAATGGCGGGAAGGTAGCTGGAGATTCCAGCATTGAAGCCCACAAGGATTCAGGCTGCAATGTAAAAGTGTACGGAGCCACCGCATCGAGCGTTCTAAAGTTTAACGGAACAACTGTTGGTTCATTAAAAACCGCAATATCAGGCGGATATCAATGGTCAGTTTCCGGTGCAGAATTCACCACTGCTTACAACGCAACGTCCGGCAATGAATACGTCGAGGTTGAATCGACAAATTGCAACAGCGGAGTAGTGCTTTACCTGAGCACCGATAACAACTACTGGAATAATCAACAGTAGCCGCACAACCTCAAAAAGAATAAACCGGTTTGGTCCGGTGGACTGGACCGGTTTTTAAGAGGAACAAATGTTACGACACATTACATATCTTACCCTCGTCCTGGCCGTTGCCATTACCTGGGACAATACAGCTATCGGATGGTATTTCCAGTTTTGTTTAATTATTGAAGCTACTGGATTAATTCTAAAAAAAATCAATATTGACCCACAATCTGAAAATGCAATCCGTCACGCGTCCATCGGCGCTGAAACAGCAATGATTGTTATGGCGATCGGCGCCACGAATGGCGACAGCCAAGAGGAACTCATCTTTGGGATCCTGTTAATTGTTGCCAGTTTCTACCGCTTTCAACGATCAGTTACCAACGACAATTCATTACCGCTTACAAACACGACTCGCTACAGGGGCATTAACAGCAGCTTAGTCGGAATTGGTGACATGGCAGTTCTCGGCAGCCTTTTAATCATCGGAAAAGCCGTTGCTACTATTTTTTCCAATGGACATAACACTCCAGAATCAGACTACCTAATTCTACTTGGACTGGCAGTTTTTGTCTACGGCGGTTCCACTCTGATGATTGAATCATGTTTCAAGATGGAAGTATACCGTCGATTCATTGTAACCAGCAGGACGGCTGTTATTGCCGGACTAGGCATTATAAAATATTTGGTGGGATAAAATGGACTTCAATCATGCTGCCCATTTAGTCGCAGACATCATTGACAACATTCCAGACGAGGTCCGCGATCCATTGTTTTTATTTATAGAAAAGAACGACAAGCTGGACGACTTCATTGAAGCTTTGGAAGTGATCAGCCGGTCACCCGTTCAGGAGGTACAAAATGGTTAATGTCAATTTGGAAAGAGTACTCGACACGATGAGTACACGCGAATTCAAGGGACTTGGTGTAATTCAACGGGAAGTCAATGTTCCCAGCCGCGAATTACACCAAGGCTTAAAAATTTTAGCGAACCAAGGGCGAGTCCGTCCCGACGGAAACACTCTCGGCAATAGCCTTCATTCACGCTGGATCAAAGAGAGAGCGAATTAATCATGACTCAGGACGGCAGCATGGCCGACAAACCTCCGAAAATTCCGGTCGCCGGTCAGCCTAGACGGGTTATTCTGAATGCCGTCCAAACGATCATAGCGAGTGACATTCATGGCCGTCAACAAATGATAACACTGGATGGGAAGTACAAGAAAACGAATGACGGCTGTATATGGATTAAATTACCCAAAGGGACGACAGTTCAATGATCTGGTACGAAGTGAAAATAAAAGTTTCTAACATCATTGATAACGAGATCAAGGTAGCTGTTCAGGCAGCCGACGAATTGACTGCAGCTTATCAGGCAGGTGTTCAGGCACAACAACTTTACCCCGACCAGGTTAATTCAGGAAACACTATCCAGTCGGTTAATGAATTAAGACAGGGAAGAGGAAAAAGATGAATGGCATACCGGCACTCAGTTTATGGCAGCCATGGGCAGGACTGTATTTAATAAATAAATTCTTCGAAACCCGTTGGAAACCAACAAAACACCGGGGCAGACTGATCATTCACGCAGCTAAAAAAGTTGATGATATCGCGATAAAGTTTTTTCTAAAAAACCCCTACGAAGCCTATGACAGGCTACCTGACAACTTGAAAGATTTCTTCGCAGAATTTTTGAAACCTGTCGCCGAACTGACCGACGAACAACGCGCTTTTTGCAAAATCAAAGGTGCATTACTCGGGGAAGTAAATATCACCGGTTGCCGATTATGGACGCCCAACGACGAACCTCTTTCTTTGTGTCGGGCCGAAAATAAGTACTCATGGATCCGCGACAATGCCGTCATTTATCCGGAAGCAATTCCATACCGAGGACAGCAGGGAATATTCAGAGTCCCGCCAGAAACAGTCGAAGGATTACCGTCAATTCCTCCGGCCGAACAGGAAAGATTGAAACTGCTTTAATTATATTCTATTACACCATATAGGATTAAGGGAGATATTCATGTTTTTGACAATTCAATTATGCCAGGCTTCCGCTGCAGTTTCAGCATCCGACCAAATCAACAATTTTGTTTCGTCAACTTTGTTTGCAAACATAATAGGACTAAGCAATATCGCCACTGTATTTATACTGTTTTTTTATGGTCTAAGCCTTTATAAAAAGCAAGCAATAATGACAGCTGAAATACAATTAGATGAAGAAGAAAAAAGGAAAAACCAACGAGAAGCAAATGAGCTTCTCGTAAAACACCTAATAAACCCATTAAGACCTCTGATATTACAGGCGCGTCTAAAAATAACCAGAATGTTACAGGATGAATTAATAGAAAAGTATACTGAAGAATATATCATACCTTTCGGTACCGTTTACAACAAGCTAAAAGTGTTTATGGATAATCACACAAATAAAAACGTTAGCTCTATAATGTACAGGGATTCAAAAAATGTACTCAATTTCGTATTAAATACATATCGCTCAGCTCTTGATAAAATTGAACCCAAAGACTATGAAAAAATAGCGGAACTTGAAACGTGGGTACATTTAAACCTTCTAAAGATGGAAAACGAGATTCTAAGATTAGAGGATAAAATGACCAGAGAAGAGTTTTTTTTAGAGGACTATAATGCACGATCATAGATTCGACATAGACCCGAATTACCGTCAATTCCGCCGGTCGAACAGGAAAGATTGAAACTGCTTTAATTATATTCTATTACACCAAATAGGATAAAAGGAGATATTCATGTTTTTGACAATTCAATTATGCCAGGCTTCTGTTGCAGTTTCAGCACCCGACCAAATCAACAATTTTATTTCGTCAACTTTGTTTGCAAACATAATAGGACTAAGCAATATCGCCACTGTATTTATACTGTTTTTTTATGGTCTAAGCCTTTATAAAAAGCAAGCAATAATGACTGCGGAAATACAATTGGATGAACAAGAAAGAAGAAAAATGATATTGATCGCTAGAAAGACATCCTATACTTCTCTACTTGACAACATTCTACCCCTAATAGAAAACTTTAGAGAAAAGATGGTTAATAAAGAATACGATGAAATAGTAATTAACGAGAAAATCTGCCAAGACATTTTCAGTCCTTTTTATGAAAAGCATAATGAACTATTTCAACAATTCTTTGAAGAGGCAAACCCTAAGCTTTCAACTCTAATAATGGAGTATACAGGCGGAATAATCAAAGAAATACTAAAGATATATTTTCAAGGAATCTCATTATGGAAAATTAAAGACAAATCAAAACAAAGAGATAAGTTAGAAATTATACAAGCGGAAATCTTAGCCTTACAGATGAATATAAATAGTTTGAAAATTTTTTAACTACCACTCTAAAAAATACATTTGATTGATTATTATGACCGATCATAGATTCGACATAGACCCGAATTACCGTCAATTCCGCCGGTCGAACAGGAAAGATTGAAACTGCTTTAATTATATTCTATTACACCAAATAGGATTAAGGGAGATAGTCATGTTTTTATTAAAACAACTATGGTTTGTTTTTGATGCTGTTTCGATATGGAATCAAATCTATCAATTCATGTCGACAGATTTCTTCGGCAACCTTATGGGATTATTAAACGTTTTTACCGTCATAATATTGTTCATTATTGGTCTCACTCTCTTCAGAAAACAAGCTAAGATATCAACTGAAATACAACTGAATGAACTCGACAATAGACAGAATCATAAGAAGGCATTAGAATATTTACAAACATACTTTTCCCAAAACATTTCCCCATTACTTAAGAAAGCACAAAGAGAAATTCTTAATAATTATCACAACACATCCATACATAATATTAATAATATTACTGAAATTATTGAAGAAATAAAAGAACAACAATGGAAATTAACATTATCTATTTCAAGAGAACACAATGATAATCTTGGGAGAAGGATGTATATATATGCTGATAATATTTGTGAGCAAATAAGATCAATACATCTCCATTCCACTCAGCTTAAGGAATCAAAACCTCAAAAACAGGAACAACTAATAAGAATAATAAGAAGTATGATAAATAAAATAGAGAAAAATATTCTTTTATTAAGATATAAAAAACCTTTAGACAATGACTGATCACAGATTCGACATAGACCCGGAACTGCAGGAACTCTGTCCAGCATTAAGCAGGGGAGAGGAAAAGCAGCTTGAAGACAACCTCATCGCCGAAGGCTGCAGGGAACCGTTAATCGTCTGGAAGGAAAAGAACCTTCTCCTGGACGGACATAACCGGTTCCGTTTATGCGCGAAAAACGTCATTCTGTACGACATAATCGAGATCAGCCTTCCGGATCGAGAGGAAGCATTACTCTGGATCATTCGCAATCAATTAGGTCGACGAAACCTGAGTACGTTTGCAAAGGCCGAACTGGCATTAAAACTTGAGACTATACTGAAAGCCGAAGCAAAGGACAACCAAGGGAAACGTTACGACAAGCTGGATGAAAAACCACGCAGTAAAGCGACACGAAAGAAGCTGGCAGAAATCGCCGGTACATCAGAAAACACGATTCAACGGGTAAACGCGATCATCGACCGCGCCGATCCGGACATAAAAGAACAGGTTCGCGCCGGTGCGATGTCGATTAACCAGGCCTACAAAAAAGTTCAGCGCGACACCAACGAAGCAAAACGCCTTGAAGTCCGTGACCAAAACGCCGAGCTGATCAAAAACGCACCCAACCTGCAGACGGCCATCGATCAAGGCGCACGGTTCAGCACGATCGTCATTGATCCACCCTGGCACTGGGACGACGAAGAGGACGGGGCAGGTTATCTCGGACGCAGCCATCCGGATTATGCGACGATTCCATTCGAGGAACTGATCAAACTTCCAATCGAGGATCTGGCAGCGGAAAACGCTCACCTTTATTTATGGGTTACAAACCGTTCGATCTACAAAGCGGCCGAACTCTGCATGGCATGGGGTTTCCGCCACAACACTAATCTGACATGGTGCAAAGTTTACAAATCGAAAAATACAAGGTTCAGCGGTTGCACAAGAAAACCACGCTGTCTTGCACCAAACCCAGCACTAGGATTAGGAAAGTATTTCAGAGGTTCAACTGAACATATCGCCTTTGGAATAAAAGGCAATATGGAAACTAGAAATAATAGCACCCCGACATGGTTTTTGGCGCCAGTTGGCGGTGATAAACACAGCAGTAAACCGTCAGAATTTTACGACCTGGTAGAACGTTGCAGTCCCGGACCATACTTGGAAATCTTTTCCCGTATGGACCGCGTTGGTTGGTCAACTTTCGGCGAGAACGGTTGGGACTTAAAACTGAAAAGAATCGCCGGCTGATTTATTCATCACCGGCATCAGATATTTGTTGTTCTGTTTTATCGCTCTTTGACAAGCGGAGGTTATTTAACTTGTATTCATCGTAAAATTTATTAAGTAAAGCCTCTTCCTTTATAGATTCAGCTACACCGTAGTAACCTGGGAATACCGTAGAGGCTTCTATGTCCCGATTCTGAAGATACCTTACTAGCTGATAAACATATTTAATTTCGAGATCAATTCGTACTAACATAGGCAATTCACATATCAACTTGGGACAAAGGTCTAGTGAATCCATCGCATATATCTTTTGGTTTTCTTCATCAAACATTTTACTCCAGTAGGAAAAAACACCCTTTTGGGCAACCATATTACTATTTCCATATCTTGGAACATCATGTATGATAAAAGGGGGGACACCCGGTTTCAAAATTTCGTCATACCGCTCATAATCATAATTTGCCCGTCGAATATTTAGTGCCCATACTGTTATACTGGAAGGCTTTTCATTTAATTGTTCACCTAAATAAAGATTAATAGCATATTTTGTTGCAAAATAACATGCAACAAGAGGATTTTTGCTCCAATCTAAAAACGGAGTAGGTAAATTATAATGCTGCACCAAGGCTACTCTGTGAGATTGATCAGTCCCAACACTTAAATCAATTGGCTTATATTGTTCAATTAAATGTTTATTTTTTATTTTATTACTATAACCTGGGACATACAATCCACGGTTACTTGCTTCTTCTGAAAATCTATTAACTATGTGCTCCACACACATAGAGTGGGGTTTAGAGAAATCCTGGTCAGCGTGTATACCAAAAAGATAATTATATAATTCATAATTTTCTTTTCTATAAATAGATGGAGTTAGTTCCCATTTCTCGTGACCATGTCCCCTATAAACATATTCATCAACATATGCATCCCAAGAAAACTCATGATATTTTTCAACCAATTTGGCTATATATACAGGAAGAGATTCAATCTTGTCAATAAAATCCTTTAAATTTTTAGCCTTTAGCCTTAATACCCTATCACCTTTTTTATAACCCATTACAACCTCCGCTTTCATTGATTGATAGAACATATACAGTCATCATTCATCGTGTAACTTGAAGGTAATAAACCTGATGGCGACAGAAAAAATAAAAAAGAACGCTATCTCATTAAATCCGGATGGAATTCCGGAGGAGATGAAGGCCCGACCTCAATGGATCGTTTGGAAATTAACACCCAACAAGGACGGTAATCTTTAACGGGTTCCATTTCAGGTTAAAAATGAATAGGACTTAAAACTGAAAAGAATCGCCGGCTGATTTATTCATCACCGGTATCAGATACTTGTTGTTCTGTTTTATCGCTCTTTGACAAGCGGAGGTTTATTCATACAATTTCCTTTCATCCATATATTTCTTTACACCTTCATAACCTGGATAAACAGAAGAAGCATTTATACCTACAGCATTAAGGATTTTCATCATTTTAATACATTCCGTTGCCACTAGACTTATCTTAAAAATATCACAATTAACACCGTATCCCTTGATATCTTCAGACGTAAACTCATCCACCCCTTTAATCTTTTGTGGGAACTCCTCTTCCGAATTTATTTTTTGCAACGGACAAATTGTAAAAAGCCCTGACTGAGCTGTCATATTCTTATTATTACTATATGGTACCCTAAGTTGTGACAGAATATTTTCCTTTACAATAATGTTATCATCTTCACGCATTTTTTTGCTGTATTGTACTAATGGTACACTGGTAGGCATAACCCACACACTAAAAGCTTCATACTGATTTGAAGAGTTTAAATTGTGTTCTATTGTCTCATTACATGCCATATAAATTGCAACAAGAGGGTTATCAGTCCAATCCAACAATCGAGTTGGTATTCCATAGTGTTGTGCAATTGCATAATGACGAAGGGCTACTCCATTTTCTTTCAAAAATAAGCAATTGTAAGGAAATTTTTTTCCGAAAGGATAGAAAATATTTGAGTCTATATCCGAGTAAAAACTATTACTATCTACTGCATTATAGTCAGGCACGATCAAACCTTTTACGTCAGCATAATACAAGAAATTGTAGACATCACTATACTCAATCGCTAAACAGGCATCATCTAAATCAACAGCATCATTCCCTTCCTTAAATGAAGTAGCAAGCCGCACTAAAAGATTTTCTTTGGTGATCCCTTTATCTAAAAACCACTTTTCACGTAGAGAAGCAGGAACTAGATGCCATTTAAAATTAGCCTGTCCTCTAAAAATATATTTTTTCTTAAAAAAGTATTCAAAATTTGGATCACCTATCCTTGCCTCATAAATCAGAAACTTCATTATTGCTTCATAAAATATATAAGCATCATCCAATAGATGATTTGTTTTCAGAAATACTGAATCACCAATACCTAAATCCTCATATGCCACAACAACCTCCGCTTTCATTTATTGATAAGACATATACAGTCATCATTCATCCAGTAACTTGAAGGTAATAAACCTGATGGCGACAGAAAAAATAAAAAAGAACGCTATCTCATTAAATCCGGAAGGAATTCCGGAGGAGATGAAGGCCCGACCTCAATGGATCGTTTGGAAATTAACGCCCAACAAGGACGGTAATCTTCAACGGGTTCCATTTCAGGTTAAAATGGGCGGACGTCTCGTCCATGCGTCCAGTACGAAGCCAGAAACATGGTCAACCTTTAAAGATGCGTTGAAGTGTTTCAACCATCGACCGGACGTTGATGGCATCAGCTTCGCGCTATCTCCATCCGATTCTTACATCGGCATTGACGTTGATCAATGTGTCAACGATAAAGGGATGACGTCCACCAAAATGAACGAGATTCTGGCCGGACTGGACAGCTACACTGAACTATCACCCGGCGGCGATGGGCTTCGTATTTTTATCCAGGTCAATAAGGAATTCAAATGCAAACGCAAAAAATTTCCGGAATACAGCATCGGCGAACTGGAAGTCTATTTTAAATCAAAATTCCTGACAATCACCGGCCACCATTACAACGTCAAAACGAAAGACGGTCAGTTTCCACGAGACCCAAACCAGATCCAGCAACGAACACCGGTACTCGCGAAACTGTACGAAGAGCTTAGACTCAACGAACGGAAAAAGCCGGTCCGTAAATCAAAACAACCGATCGACATTACCGACGCTGAACTACTAGACAAAATGTTTGCCAGCAAGAACGGGAATAAAATTCAGGCGTTATGGTCAGGCAATATGTCAGCCTATGATGACGACCACTCGTCAGCCGATTTAGCCTTGTGCGGACATTTAGCATCCAGGACCGGCGGCGATTTTCAACGAATAGACAGCCTTTTCCAGCAGTCAGGATTGATGCGCGAAAAATGGAACCGTCCGGACTACAAACGGTCAACGATTGAAAAAGCAATTTCCAACTGTAATATATTCTACAAGCCAGCCGGATCCGGCAACAACAACCAACCTCCGCGCCACCATTCCGGAGGCGGAACGATTGATCCGGGATTTATTGATTTATCACAGAACGGCATCGCCAATACATTCATTGAAAAACATGGCCATGAAATTTTGTATGAACGCCAACAGGACATTTGGTATAAATGGAATGGAAAACGATGGGAAAACACGACCGAAGTCGACATCAAATACCTGGTAAGAGTTTTGATCACCGAGGATCTGTTCGACAGAATCCAGAAGGTCGGCGACGAGGAAAAGCAAGCCAGCCTTTTAAAAACGTGGCGACGATCCGCGACCGACCGGATGTACACGTCGATTGTTCGTGTAGCAACAACCTTTAGAGAAATCTGGATCAACGCGGATCAATTTGACGCCGATCCATGGGTGTTAAACGTTGAAAACGGCATTATGGACCTAACCACCGGCACCCTGCGACCCCATGAATCTCATGCACTGTTGACTAAAATAGCACCGGTAAAGTGGGAGGGGGCGGACGCCAGGTCGGAAGAGTGGGATGATTTTATCACCGTTGTTTGCGGTGGACATATCAAAGAGGTAAAGGACGAAACTATTGCCAAACTCAGGCAATACTTGCAACGTCTGGCCGGATACATGTTAATCGGGTGCAACCCTGAAGAAAAGTTCATGTTGATTTATGGCCCGACCAGGTCAGGAAAATCGACATTCCTTTCAGCCATGCGGGCGATTCTCGGTGCATCGTTAGGCAATGGTAATTGCGGATACTGCCTAGACACTGAATCAGAATCTTTCCTGCAGTCGTTTGGAAACAACCCCGGCGGCCCCAGGGCAGACCTCGTGGCGATGCAGGGCGCACGGCTTGTCATCACGTCAGAACTGCCGCCTAATCGCCGTATAGACGCCGAGAAACTCAAACGTCTCTCCGGTGGTGACTGGATTACCGCCCGCGCCCCACATTCAAAATCCGCGGTCACTTTTTTTATGCAAGCATTAATCATCTTTGCAGCGAACAACGCGCCAAGCCTGGATGCATCAGACAGCGCGTTAAAACGGAGATTTATACCGTTCCCGTTCCCGTTTAGCATTCCAGAAGGAAAAGAGGACCCGTCACTCAAAGCCTCGTTATCCGATGTGAAAAAGACAGGATCGGCGATACTCGCATGGGCAGTTGAAGGACTTCAGATATATCTGGAGAAACACAGCCTCGGTGAACTACCTGCCGAAATCCTTGAAAGCAGAGAGGATATTTACGACAGCCAGAACCCGTTAATGGATTTTATTGAGGAACAGTGTATTCTCGACCCCAAAGAAAGTATTCCCACAAAACTCTTACGCGACAAATTCAATGAATACAGAAAAGACCAACGCCCAATGTCTACACACGCATTTGCCCGTTATCTTTTGAACAGTTATGATGGGGCAATAACCGAAAAACGAATTCAAGTAGATGGAAGGCGAGAACGACATTTCGTTGGCATTGTACCAAGAGGAAGCCAGTCTGAACTCAAAGCTACTTTTTAATACAATCATAAATAAATATTAGCCACCTGCTAAATGGGTGGCTTTTTTTTATTATTAAATGGCTCAAATAGGATATTTCCAACCTTTAAAAAGAGCCACAAAAATGGCCACCATATAACATCCAGCAGAATTCTTCAAGAAGTGGCTCAATTATTTCAGCCACTCAAACAAAAAGAGCCACAAAAAAAGCCACTGTATAATAAATATTATTAAACACTTAAATGCAAAGTGGCTCGAGTGGCTCTTTTTATTTGCAAATAATACGCGGAAAAAAAGATAGATTACAATAATATAGCCCTATACTTATAACTGTGTAAGTACAGGGCTACTAAAACCGTTTAAGAAAAGTTTATAAAATAAAGTGAGCCACCGAGCCACTTCTAGAAGAATTTTTTAAAACCAGGACGGCCTAATTCCCATGTCTGGATCTTCAAATCACCCATTCTAACAATTACACCAACATCAGCATTTGGAAAATAATACACTCGCTCAACCTCTGGATCAACATTTGGTATTATTAGCATTTCATAATTTCCAACATTATCCTTAAATAATTTTTCATCGAACACCATTCCCTGATAAACGTGATCAGAAATCCAACGCCTTTCCTTAGGCCAAGGATCTTCTTCTTCCCACCCTAAATTATCACCTGAATCTGCTTCCAGCTCCTTCTGCTTTTCAGCCAACAATTCAGCACTTGATTTTTCGTCATAATGAAACCTCATCACCTTGGCTTTCACTATATCTACAATCAACGTGACACCGCAATCAGTATAATAATAACCTACAGCATTCTTATTCGGTTCACCTGGCACATCGAGATATTCATATTTACCAAGCTTTGCCTTAAAATAGTCTGCATCAAATTTCATTCCCCCATAAACATTATCCTCAACCCATTTGTGTTCTTTTGAAAGGGAACCACTAGACTGGGCTTGAACAGCTACGCACTGGACAAAAAGTGTTACCATCAAAAGAACAACGTATACACACGAAAACCTTTTCATAATACACTCCATTAATAATTATAGTGATATACCCAAGATTACAGAATCTCTTTGTGAGAATCAACTCAAATAAACATCTAGAAGAATTCTTCAAGATGTTGTGGCGACGGACTTTTGCAAGCTCTCCGTCGTACTACATCTTGTGCGTGAGATAGGATATTTATATCTTGTTTTTAGTGATCTGCGTTTCGGTTGGACGGAACCCATCGCAGAATGAAAAAGCGACTTTATGTCCAACGAAACAGGTCACAAAAGATGAGCGAGACGTTCGTAAAAGTAGAAGGCGTAAAAGCGTTAGCCGGTTCACTGGACCGACTTGCGAAACGTCAACTCCCCTTCGCAATCGCGAAGTCGCTCACCGACACCGCCAAGGACGCCCAGTCCGCAACCCAACGTCAAACCCGTAAAGAGTTCAATCTTCACGGTCCATTCATTCCTAATGGGATTCGTATCACAGCCGCCAGGAAGCACGACCTCGTCCGTTATGGATTCTGCCAGGCAACAGTCTATACGGCACCAAAGATATCAGGATTCATGCCGGACCATGAAACCGGAGAATCCAGATCACCACGAAGGGTAACAATTGCCACACCAGCGAAGGATCTGAAGAGGAAAGCATACCGTACGAAGACTGGCAAGGTAAAGAAGACATACAAACCTGAATCATTACTACGTGACTATAAACCGTATCGGGGCGGGCGAAAAGCTATTACAGGCCGTCCAGGACGAGGGAAGGGGAAGGCATTCATTACCCGGACTAAACGGGGAAGCTTGATCATAGCGCAACGAACTGGACGTAAACGTTATCCACTGGCGACACTTTACAACCTGATAGACAAAGCGAAGATAAAACCGCGGTGGCGCTTCAAAGAAACAGCAATGAATGATATAAACCTTCACTATGAATGGAATTTTAGAAAGAACATAGAGTTAGCAATAAGGACCGCCACATAGGCGCGGGTCCTTCTAGCGAGTACCCGTTTACGGGTCACGCGAAGGCGCGAGAGCGGTCTAGTTTTAGGAAAATGTTGAGGTTAATTAACCTGTCTATTTATTAATTATTAACTACTTATGGAGACTATAAAGCATTATGGCAGCGATTGAGGTCAAAGGAATGGAACTTGTTACCAAGGCTAAATTTTCAAGATTGGCCGGGGTATCTGCTGCCGCAATAACAAAGGCTATAAGGGCCGGAAAAATCACCACTTATGAATATCAAGGCAAAGAGTTTATCGATAAGCTAACACAACTCGAAACCTATAAATCTACGTGTAAAAAAGGTGTTCAAGATGAAGGTCAAACTTCTTTAATTCATAATGATTTAACCAGTACCTCCGGTTCAGAAACCGAGCAAATATCACTTGAAGATTCTTTAACCGGCGACGATGGAATAGAATTACCGCCAGAATTAAAGGCTTTACTTGATCGAATGCCAAATTCGGCCGAGGTAAATCGAATTATCAAGTTTTTAGACATGGAAGCACGTCGATTAAAACTGGAAAAGGAAGAGGGAAAACTTGTTAGCCTTGATGATGTTCTTCAGAAATGGGAAGAGGTCGGAATAGTCACCCGAAAAGCTCTAATGAATATTCCAGAACGAGTGGCGTTATCTATTCGATCAGAAATCCTTAAAGAAGCTAACCAAAATAATGCAATACCCGATTCATTATCAGCAACGATTATTGAGTTAGCCACCCAACACAAAATAAAAGAAATCGTAAAAAAACAGGTTATCCAGGTTTTGGATGATTTTCAGCTAGTGTTAAATGACGTAGTCGAAAATAGTGGAGATGAATCGGCGGTTGAAGCTGCCTAATTCACATAATTATGAATAAAATTCAGACATTATTATTAGTATTTCAACACGCGATGCGACCACCTACAGATCAGACTGTCTGGCAGTGGTCAGCAGATAACCGTGTGTTGCCGTCTGAGTCATCAACTGAGCCTGGAAGGTATGATATTCATCGTTTTCCATTTTTAATTGAAATCATGGAACGGCTAAGTCCCCGAGATCCAGCCCAGGAAATATTCGTAATGAAGGGTAGTCAGCTAGGATTTAGTGAAATTATAATAAATTGGGCGCTTTATACTGCAGATACAAATCCCTCGCCAATGATGTTAGTGCAACCAACACAGGGCATGGCAAAGGCGTTCTCCAGGGAAAGAATTGCACCTTCAGCAGAACTGGTTGTTTCAGTTTCCAAAAAACTAGGAAGTCCGAAAAGTCGCGATGCTGAAAATACAATCATGTACAAGAAGTTCCCCGGTGGCTATCTCGTTATGGTCGGGACTCAATCTGCGGCAGAATTGCGTTCCCGCCCAATTAAAAATCTAGCATGTGACGAGGTGGACGCTTTTGAGCAAGATGTTGACGGTGAAGGCGATCCGTACGAATTGGCAAAAGCCAGGACCCGAAATTTCCCAAGCAAGAAAGTTTTTGCAATAAGTTCCCCAGGATCGGCTGAAACATCAAGGATAAAACCGCTTTATAAATCTGGCAGTCAGGCTAAATATTACATTCCTTGTCCACATTGCGGTGCCTTCCAAACAATAAAATGGACAAACATAAAATATCAAAAACTTGAGAACGGCAGCCTGGACGAAACGTCAGTGCATTTGTTGTGTGAGGATTGTGGTGCACTGATAGATGAATCTTTCAAACAGGATATGTTGATCAATGGCGAGTGGCGCGAGGAATATCCAGAACAAACAATTAAGAGCTATTTTATAAATGCGCTTTATTCGCCTGTTTGGAGTTGGACCGACGCTGTCAGGAATTGGATTAACGCGAATAAACCCGGCAATGAATTTCTACTTCGAGTGTTTGTAAATACTGTTTTAGGTGAGCCTTGGGAAACAACCGGGCGATCAGTACAAGATAAAATTGTTAGTGAACGAGTTGAGGAATATTCTACTGACGTTCCTGCCAACGTTTTAATTCTAACAACCGGCGTTGATGTCCAAGAAGACCGCCTTGAGGTTGAAATAGTGGGATGGGCAGCAAACCGTGAAAGTTGGTCGATCGATTATGCCGTTTTTAAGGGGGATACAGAACACGCTGAAGTATGGAATCAACTTGACGAGTATTTATTAAAACCCTGGCAACACGAGAACGGGCAACATGTTCGTCCAGCCTGGACGTTTATTGACTCGGGCTATAATTCTGAAACGGTATATAAATTCTGTAAGGCCCGAGAATTTAGAAATATTTACCCATCAAAGGGTAAAGGCGGGCCAGGTCAAGGCTGGATAAAGGCGCCGAAATATGGAAAACGTAATCAAGCCGGTGTATATCCATTTATTCTATTTGTTGATGAATTTAAACAACTTCTCTATTCAAATCTAAATATTGAACAACCCGGTCAGGGTTATTGTCATTTCCCCGAAAAAGATGTATACGATCCTCATTTTTTTGAGATGCTTACCGCCGAAATTCAACGAACAGTTAAACGTGGAAATAAAAAAATTATTGAATGGTATTTACCATCAGGCCGACGAAACGAAGCACTGGACTGTCGTGTTTTAGCGATGGCAGGTTTTGAACAGGCTGTTGCTTGGGGTCGACTAGATTTAGCCGCAATAAAAAAAGCCGGAAAAATTATCAGTGGTAATGCTGGGAAACGACCGATTCAAAAAAAGAGAAAACGGGCCAGAGTTATCTCAAAGGGAGTATCAGCATGAATGCAATAAAAAGAATTTTAGGATATGTCGTCGGTACTGCCGCGACCGTTAGTGGAGTTGTCACTGCTGTTCAGACTGGCGGTGATGCAGGTGTTGTAGTCGGAGGTATTTCGACAGTCATCGGTTTGATTACCGGTGGAAGTGCAGCCGTTAAGGAAATCTCGAATGACAAATGGCGACCATTTTTCCGGTGGCTTGGTAGGGTTATAAGTCAGAAGGGAAGAGAGAAATACGGCATTGAGGCATGGGAAAAGAAAGAAGAGAAACTCAATGCTGGATCTGCTTTGTCTTTTGCGGTAATGGCTAATGAAGAAATTCAAAAAGGGATGAAAGAGGACGACAATGATCCGGTTTAAAGACGACAAGATCCGGCAGCAATGGGAAAGCAGTGAACTTCATCCCCTGATGATTATCGTTGTGCTTTATACAGCCGCCTTGATGGCAATCAAGTATAACGTCCTCGCTGTCATCACTTCAATTCATCGTCCAGGCGACAAAGGCGTCCATGGATATTGGCGAGGAGTTGATATTCGAGTTCACAACCTTTTAGCAGGTGAAGCCAAACAACTCGAAGCCGAAATAAACCGTCACTTCCAATACGACAAAGCTCGTCCAGAGAAGAAGGTTGCGTACCTCCATGGTAAAGGAAATAACATCCATTTACATCTCCAGGTCTACGTAGGCGCTGACCGGTGGGGAGTTGCATCGTGACAACTACAGAAAAACTAGTTGAAGCAAAATCAATGCTTGCGAAATATATGACAGCAGAAGCGGCAATCCTTGCTGGCAAATCTTATAAAATCGTCCAGGGCAATTCTATCAGGACAATGACCCGCGAGGATCTGCAAGAAATAATCAAAGGGCGTAAGGAATGGGAGAATCGAGTCGCAAGGCTGGAAGGTTCCAAAAAGTCAGTTTTACGGGCAATCCCAAAATAACAGGATAAAGCAATGACCGACATGCTTGGAAAATGGTCTGAGTTTGCGGCTATAAAACTAACGATAGGGGTATTAGGAGCAATTGCGAATTATCTAATTGGTCCGTTTCCGATGCTCCACATCCCTGTCGCTTCTATCATCCTGATCGACTTCATTACCGGGTCAATTGCAGCTGTTGGCAGAGGCGAATATTCCAGCTATCAGATGCGCGTCAAAGGTGTCCGAAAGATCGTCGGCTACCTGATTTTATACCTGGTAGCCTTGATGTGCTACAAGTTAGGCGTTTATGGCGAAACACTTCCGTCCGGAATTTATCTCTATTCGTGGATGAGGCATATCCATTTCGTATTAGCAATGTTCGTCGTTTTAACAGAATGGGAATCCCTGGGCGAAAATCTTCGTTCACTCGGTTTCAACGGTCTACCAACCCTAGGACAGGCGGTCGGAAAGGTTCTTTCAGCCCGTCAGTCATTTCGAAATAACTGGAAAAGCTAATGAATAAAGCCCGTTCAAATATCGTCGACAGAATTGTCAGTTACTTCAACCCTGTTCAGGGCGCAAAAAGGGCAGCTGCCCGAGGTATGGTTCAAGTGATGGCGTCCGGATATAATCATCCAGGATCCCGTAAGCACTCAATGATCAAATGGTCACCTTCCAGGTACACCGCAGACGGTGAACTTGTCGGCAAGTCCGAAGGATTACGCGCCGGTGCCCGCGACCTATATATGAATACACCTATCGCGACAGCAGCCTTGCGACGTACCAAAACAAACGTTGTTGGACCTGGTTTAAAGTTGCAGGCAAGTATCGATTCCAAAGCTTTAAACATTGATCAAGACGAAGCCGAAATCTGGCAGAGCAAAGTTGAACGTGAATTCCGTCATTGGTGTAAACATTGTGACGCCACCGGGACAGATAATTTTAGAACACTTCAGGGCTTAGTTTTTCTGTCGTACCTGATGAGTGGTGACGTTTTCACCATATTCAGGCACACCGACAAAAAACAGTCACCCTACAAACTCGCCCTCCAGATTATTGAAGCTGATCAAGTCGGTAATCCCCACGGGAATATTAACGGTAAAAATTGGGTAATGGGTGTCAAACTCGACGTCAACGATAAGCCTGTCGCTTATCACGTTAAAAGCTGGGATCCCGTAAAAGGCGAATGGTTCGACAAAGACGATCAAACAATTCCTCTTTATGGCGAACGATCCGGAGAGCTGAACATTCTTCACGTATTCGAACGGGAACGTCCTGGCCAACATCGCGGAATTCCAATGCTTGCACCTGTCCTGCTGGAGTTAAAGCAATTAAGCCGGCTAACCGAAGCGGAATTAATGGCAGCGGTTGTCCAATCATTTTTAACCATTTTTGTAAAATCCGCCAACCCGGACGGCAGCCCGATACACAATTTCACAACAGATGCAGACGCCATCGAAGATGCCGATACAAATGCAAACGTTGGCGACGAGGAAGAAAACTCTCTGGACGGAATCGAGATGGGATCCGGCACAATGATTCAACTTGATGATGGTCAGTCAATAGACATGGCCGACCCGAGTCGTCCGTCCGGAAAATTTGAACCGTTTTTCAATGCCCTTGTGAAACAGATCGCTGCATCTACCGGCATCACTTTTGAGGTACTAACTCAGCATTTCACTTCCAGTTATTCAGCCAGCCGGGCAGCCATCCAGGAAGCCTGGAAGTTTTTCAGCGATAAACGGTCATTCCTGATAGATAAATTTTGTCAGCCGGTTTATGAACGTTTCCTCGTTGAAGCTATTGCAACTGGACGTGTTCAGGCTCCGGGATTTTTTAGCGATCCCATTATCCGAGACGCATGGTGCAGCGCTACCTGGACCGGACGAGGTCAAGGCCAACTTGATCCATTAAAGGAAACCAAGGCCGCACGTGAACGCATTGATGCCAATTTGTCAACGCACGAAACTGAGGCGCAACGTCTCGGCAATGACGACTGGCAAAACACGCCTTCCGTACTTCAACGTGAAAACAATCTTTTAATCGAACACGGTTTAAAACCGGGTGGAAAAAACTACGGTGATGATGATCCGGACGTCCAGCAATCAGCGAAAGAGGAAAAATAAAATGTCGAAATTCAGTGCAATAAACTTTCTCATGAAAAATACCTGGCTAATGACCGAAGATGCATACAAAAAGGTATTGAGTATAGCCCATCGAGATGGCAGTATTGATGCCCTATTGAAGGAAACAGGAAAAACACACAGAGAAAATTATGCCTTAAAGGTCCGGGATGGAATCGGCATTATTCAAATTCATGGACCATTAATCCCACACGCTGACCTATTTAGTTGCATCAGTGGAGCAACCTCATATGAATCCATCGCAGGTCAACTGAAAACCGCCATCGAAGATCCTTTGATTCATTCAATCCTTCTTTCGATTGATAGCCCCGGTGGCGCTGTTGCCGGTTGTGAAGAACTTTCAAAAATGATATTTGAGGCACGCCACAAAAAAACCATTGTAGCCTTTGTTGAGGATCTGATGTGTTCGGCAGCCTATTGGCTGGGTTCAGCAACCTCAAAAGTCTATGCACAGAAAAATTCACTCACTGGCAGTATTGGTTGTATTGCGACCTACATGGACGATTCAAAAGCCTTAGAGATGGAAGGGTTAAAAGAACTGACGTTTGTTTCCAGTAACTCTCCACGAAAGGGTGAAAGTCCTGCTACGGAAGGCGGAGCGGCAGCCATTCAGGCAGTGGTCGATGAAATCGGGATAAACTTCGCTGAAAACGTTGCTAAGAATCGTGGCGTTTCAATTGAAACAGTAAACGAAAAATACGGACAAGGCAGTTTTTTTTCCGCAAGTAAAGCATTAAAACGCAGCATGATTGACGCTATTGTCACTGGCGAAGAGGACGTTATCGCAGAACTTAACAAAACCAGAAATAAAAATTCTACAAACAAAATCGGAGGTCAGAAAATGACACCTGAAGAACTCAAGGCTCAATATCCTGAGACTTATAAAGCGATTTATGAGCAGGGTAAAACGGATGCAAAAAGCGGTTTCTCTGAGAAACTGAAAGCGGCAAAAAACGACGGAATCACTGAAGGTGCAAAAGCTGAACGTAAACGCATTCAGGACATCGAAGCTGCTGCATTACCAGGATTCGAAAAATTTGTCGCCGAGGAAAAATTCAAACCGGAAGCAACAGAAACCTCGGTCATCAAAGCCCAACACGAACAAATGAAGGCAAAGGGCGCCGACATTCTCGCCAACCTGGAAGCTGACGCGGGCGATTTACCAGACGTTACTCCTGCACACGCAAAGAGTGACGATGACAAACAAGCGGCTGCATTGACTGCCATCAGAAAAGCCAGAGCAAAGAAAGAGGAAAGACAGGCAGCCAGGATGTAACCAGTAAGCTTTTCCAGCTATCCAAAATTGTTTGAAACAAAATCAAATCACTAACAAATAGTGAGGAAAAAATGAGTACGACTTACAACCCCAATAATCTGGTAACCAAACGGGGGCACACACTGCCAATCACAATTCTGACTGGGCAGAACCTTACCCTCGGGTCAGTATTGGGAAAGATCACCAAGGCCCTTGGTACAACTGTTGTCGGTGGATCAAACACCGGGAACGGTGTGATGTCCGGTGAAGCCCTGAAGTCTAAAAGCAAAATCGGCAACTATGTCATCACTTGTATTACTGAAGCGACAAACGGTGGAACATTCAAGGTGGTTGATCCTGACGGTATCCGTCTGGATGACGCTGTTGTTGGCACTGTATACGCGAACGAGTTCATCGGTTTCAGTATCGCCGATGGAACCGAAGATTTTGATATCGGTGATGTTTTCACAATCCCGGTCGTTGCCGGATCCGGCAAGTACAAACTCGCCAACAAAGACTCTGTTGACGGTAGCCAGGAAGAGGACCTTGTCATCCTCGAAGAAGCCAACGACGCATCTTCAGCGGATGTTGTGACAGCTGGTATTGAAAGCGGCGTTGTCAACGAGAACAAACTGGTTTTCGCTGACGGTTCTGATGCAGACGATTTCCGCTCACTGCTTCGCGCTCGAGGCATTTTCGTTCGTGCATCACAACAGTATTAATCGAATTGAATAACGAAGTCCGGGCGCTGCAACGCCCGGACCTCTTAACGCAATTGTTCCCACGACGAGAACAACACAGAAGGAATATACAAAATGACTGACGCAAGTTTGCTCACTCGAAAGAGCATTTTAATGGTTAAGCAAGGGGCGCTACCTCTTGTTGCAACCATCGGCAAACTGATGAACTTTGATGACAAAGTCTGGCCTACAAAGACAATCGAAGTCCATTCAGTTGAAGGTCGAGAAAGCCTCGCATCATACGCCAAATCAACAGGTGAAGCGGTTGTTGTTGAACGCGATGGTCACGTTGTTGATGAGTTCACACCACCAACCACAAAAGAAAAAACGGTCCTGACCACAGAGGACGTCGAAGGTGTTCAGGCAGGATCCCATCAGTACGCCGAAGACTTTGATCCAATGGCGATAGAGGCTGAACTCCTGCAAAACGATTATCAACTCCTCTTTGAACGTGCTGAACGTAGACTTGAATGGATGCGTTCCCGCGCCTGGCAGGACGGACAGATCACAGCAACTGGCCGAGGGGTAAGTCAGATTATCAGTATGAATATGCTGACCGCCCATAAAGTCACTCTGACAACAACAGCCCGTTGGGGCGAAACTGGAGTTTCACCCTACGCCAACCTAAAAACATGGTGCAACACCATTGCAGGCAACGGTAAAAAACGTCCGAATATTTGCATTATGAAAGCAAATGCATGGGCGTACCTGGAAGCTGATACCGACTTCACCGGCATGTTAAACAATCGAGACATCGAACTCGGAAAGATTTCACCCGAATGGACCGAAGAAGGCGACCTGGTTTATATGGGCCGAATTGCTGACGGCTCGATCAATCTCCGTTTCTACGTCCATCATGGTGCGTATGAAGATCCAGACACCGGCGCAATTACCGACTTCCTCGATGATTACCGTGTACTCCTCGGAAATTCCAAAACACTCAACATCAACCACTTTGCCTGGCCGAACGATAAACGGGCCAAGAAGTTTGAAAAAGACTTCGTTCATCCCTGGAAAAAATCAGAGGATGACGAAATCACAAACTTGATGTTGAAACGTGCGGCAGTTCCGATTTTCCACGAGCCGAAAACACTCTTCAGCGCAAAAGTCAGATAGGCAGGTAAATCGTGAAACTTATCAACATTACAAACACCACCCTTGTTTACAAGGATAAAGATATTGCCCCGGGCGCTGAATTCGACGCCACAAAGAAGGACGCAGAATCCCTGATCGATTCTGAATATGCGCTCGAAGCGGATCAAGTTGAAGCCGCCAAGGAAGAGAAGAAGATCAGCTCTTTTCAGCCACCGACAGTCGAAAAATCCAGCGCCGACACAGTTACCGTCGACGGAGTAGTCTACAAAGCCGCTGATCTAGTTAAGGCCAATCAGGAACTTGGAGATTTGGTTGCCGACTTGGTCGACGAAGACGATGCAATCAAACGAGCTGAAATGGCAGAGTCTGTGATTGTCGAAGCCTTCGAGAAAAAGGATTACCCGGAAGGCATTAAAGCCCTTCACGCTTCCAGGTCCGCCGATCCCGACAAGGAAAAGATTGCAGACTTATGTCATATCGACGGCATTGGAAAAAAATCTGCTACCGAGCTAATCAAACTTGGGATCAATAGCGTTGAGGAGTTGTCCTGCGCCGATCCCGAAAAAATTGCCGAGGTCAAAGGTATCGGCGACGAAGAAGCACTAGGAATGATCAATCAGGCAGTTGAGTTGATCAACTCTAATAATCAGGAGTAATAAATGAACGCGCTTTTTAAAAAGGGACTTGAAAATTTTCTGACCGGAAAAATCGATTGGTTGAACGATAGTATTTCCGCCATGCTGATCACAGCCGAATATAGTCCGGATATCACAAACGACGAGTTCCTTTCTGATGTAACACAAAGCGCGATCGTTTCCCAACAACTCCTAACAGGAAAAACCGTGTCAGGTCCAGATGCTGACGCGGATGATGTCACATTCGAAGCGGTCAGCGGTTCAGAAATAGTTGGACTGCTGATCGCCCAATATAACGAGAACGACGAGGAATCGAGATTAATCGCCTGGCTTGACGACGACACTGTTTTCCCAATTACGCCGACCGGCGAAAATATCCCGATTCAATGGAATAGCAACCCTGACAGGATATTTGAACTCTAATGAATTCTATTCCATCAAATAAAAACGTCCAAACGCCGACAGTTACAACCATCGAGCGAAATGATTTTCAGAAAATGCTCGAACAGGATATGGATGAGCTCTTTTTCAACACAGATGAATTCGCGATCAATATCACGTATCACCACAGCCGCGACAATACGTCTCAAACTATTCCAGCACTGTTCGATAACGACTTCGACACTATCGGCATGGATGGGCTTGAGGTTATGGCAGGACATCCGCGAATTCTGATTAAAGCGAAATCAATTCACCCTCAGCCGGTCGAAGGAGATCAAGTCATAGTTGAGGGATTGAGATACAATGTTTTTGGGGTGCCAGGCACCAACCTGGGGATGACTGAAATCTACCTGAAACGAGCGTAAAAATGCACGGACGCAAACAGATTAGAAAAAAGCTTGTCGAAATCCTGACCGAAGCGAAAATCGTCAAGAATAAGGTTTTCAATGGCAGAGTCAAGCAGATCAGACAAGGCGATCTGCCGTGCATTATCGTTTCGTTTTCTGATGAAATCAGCGACGGAAAACAATATTCACCACGAAGATACAAAAGAGAATCAGTTTTTGTGATCACCGTCGCGGCGTTTGATAAAAAGGAAAGCATCAAGGACGTGAATATTGATGATGTTCTTGACGATTTCGCTGAAGAAATTGAAAACGCGCTCGAAAAAAATCCGTTACTGGATGGTTATGCCGACCACATAAATATGACAGGCACCAAAGCTCTCTCCTTGGAAACAAGTGAAAGCGAATATTTGGCCGATGCACTAACGATCAACGTTGAAATTGAATGGCAGAGCGAACCCCTTGCCAATGAACGCGAAACCAGCAGTACTGACCTGGAAAGCACATGGGCAGTTTCAAATAGCAATGACGATAATCCGAAAAACAAAATAAATCTGGAGAATTAAAATGTATGTCCAGCGACCACTCGGAACGACAGTCCGTCACCCAAACGGAAAATTAATCAGCGACCAACCGGAAGGTGAATCCGTGCCGATGAAAACGTTTTACAAAAAGTTAGTAAATGACGGATCATTAATTCGTTTGAAAAAGAAAAAATCCAATAAAGCCGAATCCGCAAAACCCGTTTCGGCAAAATCAGGAAAGGGGGAATAGATGAGTATTCCCGCGATGCGAACACCAATGTTTGCCGTTGAAATTGACGGCAGCCGGGCAGTTCAGACACAAGGCACACTGCCCTACAAAGTTTTGATCATTGGACAGCGACTTGCAGCCGGCACTATCGCCGAAGCAATTGTCCAGTCAGTCTCGTCAGCCGACGAAGCGGCCACAAAATTCGGTGAAGGTTCCATTCTTCATCAACAGGCTGTGAAATGGTTCGCCAATAAACCGGCAGCCGAACTCCACATGATCGCACTGGATGATGCAGCCGCAGCAGTTGCCGCAACCGGAACTATTGCCTTCACAGGTACTGCGACAGCCGACGGAACCGTTTATATCCTGATCAACGGTGTCCAGGTCACCGCGTCAGTCACATCCGGCGATGCAGCCGCAGCAGTTGCGACAGCCGTCGCAGCCGCAATCAATGCCGAAACGACGCTACCGGTCACTGCCGCTGCTGATTCAGGAACAGTCACCCTGACTGCCAGGAATAAAGGCGAATGCGGAAACGACATCGATTTCCGTCTCAACTATTACTCAGGTCAAGAACTTCCGGCAGGCATCACAGCTGTTTTAACAGCGATGGCAAGTGGCGCAACCAATCCCGACGTTCAGGATGCTATCGACGTTATAGGCGACACTTGGTATCAGCTTTTCAGTATGCCATGGACCGATGCGACCAACATGACCGCAATGGAGAGTGAACTTGACGATCGTTACGGTCCCATCGAAACCAACGAGGGAACCTGCATCACCGCCATTCGTGCCGCGAACTTCGGCGCTTACTCGACCTACGGCAACGCTCGAAATTCAAAACACACTGTTGTCATGTATAATAACGGCATTCCAAATTCCCCATGGGAACGAGCTGCAGGGCTGACCGCGATTATCGCCGACGAGGCAAGTCTTGATCCTGCGAGACCATTCCAAACACTTGAAGAAAAAGGGATTCTCCCGCCGGCAGATGCTGACATCTACACACAGACCCAACGCAACACGCTTCTCTATGACGGGATCAGCACATTCACCGTCACCGACGCAGGAAAGGTTTTGATTGAACGGGTGATCACAACCTACCAGACCAATGCGGCAGGGGCAGCTGATACAGCTTTCCTCGACATGAACACGATTCTAACATTGCGTTATCTGAGATGGTCATTCAGGAATACCTTCCTGACTAAGTATCCACGCGCAAAATTGATGAACGATACAGCCAACATCCCAACAGGCCAGCAGGTTATTACCCCGATGATTGCAAAAACTGAGGTAATTTCAATCTTCCGTGGATGGGAAACACTCGGACTTGTCGAGGCACCTGATCAATTCATTGACGAATTAACCGTCACACGTTCAACTACTGACCCGAATCGTCTTGAATTCTACCTGTCACCTGACCTGGTAAATCAGTTCAGAGTTGGTGCGGCGTTGATTCAATATCTGTTATAAAAAAAAATTAATCTCCCTGATTAATTCGATAATCGAAAATTGGGTTGCGGCAATTATGCCGCAGCCCACAATCGGAGAAAGAAATGAAAGCAGGACTAAAAAAACTGACAATAAATGGTGTGACCTATCCAACCCAGGGCAGTTTTGAGTTGCAAGTGTCACACGATAAAAAAGAACCCATCATAGGAAATGGTGGTCTCGTCGGTCACAAAATTGAACCGGTCGCTGGATCAATCAAGGGCGACTTGATAATTGAGGATGAAACCAAAATTAAGAACATCCTTGATGTTGATGGTGCCACTATAATGGCCGAAACCCGCAACGGGAAAATCTTTATCCTTTCCGATGCTACCCACACCGGTGACGGGAACTTCAACACCGAGGACAACAAACTTCCTGTTGAATTCACAGGCAAGAAAGGTGAATGGTCATAATGAACTCCCAAGAGAAATCGCAAGAGGTTCCAGACATTCAGGAACCACCGATCACGATCATACTGGATAGTCCGATCAAATTGACCGAAAGCGAAATGGTTACTGAGATCGTTATCGAACGGAAGCCGACTGCAAAAGATTTTCGTCATCTAAAAATTCCAGTTTATTCCAGCATTGCAGCACTTGAGGCAGCAAAGGCTAAAGGAGTGACCGAATACGGACTGGGCGATGTTCTTCAAGTTGCAAAAGGAATTTGCAATCAACCCGGGTCGGTTATAGACAGCCTATCCTTTAACGACGTCAATCAACTTGTTCAGGTGGTTATCCCTTTTATGACATAGAATGGCTGATGGGCAATATCCACAAATGGATTTCGTTTATCGCTGGAGTATTGCACATCCAGCCGAGTGAGATCGACAACATGGGAATCAACGATCTCCACTATTGGTTTAGCCGTGCAGTTGAATTTTTAAAAATACAAAGAGGTGATATTTAAATGGCACTCAAGCGTCTCATGGTTGTTATTGGCGGACAGGATCGTTCACAGGCAGCATTTGGGTCTGTAGCGAAAAACGCTGACAAACTCCACAAAAATGTTTCCCGAATGGGACGCTCTTATGTACGAAAAGTTACCGCTCCACTCCTGATCGCCGGTACGCTGGCTACAAATACAGCGATGGGTTTCGAAGCCAAGATGAACAAGGCGAAAGTTTTATCGAAAGCCAACACTGAACAGTTTGCCGCGATGTCATCACAGGCAAGAAAGCTCGGCGCATCAACCGTTTTCAGTGCCGGACAAGTCGCTGACGCGATGGCTTTTCAGTCAATGGCAGGGTTTAAAGTAAATGAAACCCTTGCGGCGACGCCTGGCATTTTACATTTAGCTGCAGCAGCCGGCGAAGAACTCGGCAGGTCCGCAGACATTGCCTCCAATATCCTGACCGGCTTTAATCTTTCAGCCGACAAAATGAACATGGTCGGCGATGTTTTAACAGGGACATTTACCAGCACCAACACAACCCTTGACATGCTCGGTGAAGGAATGAAAATGGTCGCTACATCAGCGACCGGAATGAAAATCCCTCTGACCGAAGTTTCTACTGTAATGGGCACACTTGGAAATGCCGGCATCCAGGGCACCATGGCCGGAACAGCTATGCGCGGGATGCTATCAAAAATTGCTAAACCTTCTGGCGAAGCAATCAGAGCACTCAAGCGTCTCAAACTGAAACGCGAGGATTTTGTTAACAGCGAGGGAAATGTCAAAGGCTATATAAACCTCGTTGAAAAACTGGAAAAATCCGGTGCTACCGCATCCGACATGCTGGCGATTTTTGGCGAACGGGCCGGTCCGGCAATGCAGGGTCTCGTCAATCAAGGATCAGAAGCTCTTCGAAAACTCAATCTCGAATTAATCAACAGCGGTGGACTGAGTGAACACATCGCTAAAGAGATGAACAAAGGTTTGGCAGGTGAACTCAAAAATCTAAAGTCAGCTTTCGAAGAGTTACAAATTGCAGTCATGCGTCCAGGAACAGAGGGAAGCCCATTATTTATCCTAACAACACAAACTCAAGAACTGACCTCAGCCCTCCGTGATTTGGGTGAAACAAATCCGAAAATTCTGGATGCTGTTTTTTGGGGAGGAGCTGGACTTGCCGGAGTAGGTGCTGGAATATTTGGACTCGCCGGCGTTGTATGGTCAGTAAAAACTATTGCACCGTTAATGGCTGGAATCGCTGGAAGCGCTGCGACATTCGCAAAATTCTTATGGGCTGCAAAAGCAACACTCGGACCAATCGCAATAGCCCTAGCAGCGATCACCGACACTATTGCCACAGTTAAAAACGTTGGAGGCACTAGGACCCGAAATACTGCCTACATGCTAGGTCTACAAGGAACACCATTTTCAACCGGACCGCTGGGAGGGGCTGGTGTATATGCACAAGTCAAAGAGAAATTAGCCCAACTTTTTACAGATAAAGACTGGCTAGATGATGCCCGTAGTTATCAACTCAAAAATAATTCTATTGTTACCGTAAAATTTGAAAACCTTCCGCCAGGTGCTAGAGCAATGTTGACTGAAGGTGAAAACGTCAACATCGAAACCGAAATTAATACTGGACGTTTCTGGCAAGATGCATTTTGGGAGGGGAAATGATCCAGGCGAGCTATAAAGGGATTTCTTTCCACATCCAGAACGCTGACAACGAGTTCGGCAACCGTATCGCGATACACCAATCGCCGGGGAAAGATGTACCCGACAACGAGCGTTTAGGTCGAGCCGGACGAGTTTTTCAGGTCCAGGGCTTTTTACTTGGAAGCGACCATTTACTTCAAGCTCAGGATCTACGCGAAGCGGTTGAAGAGGGAACCACCGGAACCCTCATTCATCCCTATTATGGAACCCTTCAAGTTGATGTCACAAGGCTTCGTACATCCAACAAAGCCACATCAAAAAATATAACCGACTTCACTATCCATTTTATTGAAGCCGGCGAACAGGACGTCATCACCGAACTACCTTCCGAACCAAATATTGAACAGATTCAACCAACCACTTTTGATCGTATACGTGAAGGCTTCGAGACTGTCTATGACGTTACGTCGGTTCCCTACGAATTAGCACGCGACGCACAGACAGCCATCGATCAAGGGCTTTCCCTGATCACAGAAACCAGACGGATTGTCGGAAGTGTCGCCGATTTCCAACGGACACTCGAGAACATCAACAGTCGTGGTGATCAACTGGCGTTTGATGTGAGTAACCTGGCGAACGAACTGCAGGACGTTTTGACGTTCGGAGCAACACTAGGAACATCAGGAGTGTCGACCAATTCAGCCGATCAAGTTGCCGAATTTCGAGCGATGGCAGAATCAATCACGATTACCGGCGACGAGTCACCGGCGGACGCCCTCAATCAATTCATCCTGCAAAATATCTGCATCGCTTGGGGAGGACTACTAACAACGTTCGATTTCAAAACACGCGACGAAGCGAAGGAAGTTTTTTACGATCTAATCAACCGTTACGATGAACTAATTGCAGTCTCTATGAACTACGACATCAGCTCTGCTCTGGACGATTTTAGGGCGGAGCTGACAAAATACGCCGACGAGAAAATATTCAATCTCCCGTCAATCACTAAACTGACGTTAAATGTCAATACACCGGCGCTTGTACTATCGCATCAGCTTTATGGTAATATAGAAAACGAACAGGAAATTTTAGATAGAAATAAAATCAATCATCCGGGATTTATTCAACCGGCTGTTGAACTCGAGGTGGTCAATCATGCTGACTAAAATCGAGTTCAGGATAAACGGCAAAGTGATCACCGGTTGGGATATGGTTCAGGTCACACATGCGATTGACAGCCTGGCCGGAACATTTGTATTACGAACGCAAACCAGTCAACTCGAGGCAATTTGCAACGCCTTAAATACCGATGAACCATGTTCAATTGTGATCAACAACGAGCAGGTTTTGATCGGTTATATCGATCTAATCAATCCGCTAATTCAAGGATCTGAAAGTTCAGTCACCGTCATGGGTCGCAGCCATGCAGCCGACTTGATAGATAGTTCAATCGACAGCGATAAACATGAATTCAACAACATAAAACTAGATGCGTTTATTCAGCAATTGATTGAACCCTACGACTTTGAACTCCTGATCAGTAATGCACCGGCGACTATAGGGGAACCATTTGCATCCATCGTAACGATGCCGACTTGGTCACCATGGGATGCAATTACCCACGCATGTAAACGCAGGATGATTTTACCCATTGCAGGTGTTCATAAAAATATTTTTCTGACTACACCTGGCAGTTTCGGACGATCAGCCGATTTAGTCTATGGACAGAACATCAAAAAGATTGAGGAGAAAAACAGACGCGACAGCCGTTTCTCTGAGATCATTATCAAGGGTAAAGCCAACAGCGACGACTTTTCAAGTAGCGAGGAAATCTCAGCCAGCACGAAGGATCCTGACATAAAACGCCATCGACCGAAAATTCTACAGGTCAGCGGGATTACCCAGGATTATGCGCAAGAACGGGCAAATTGGGAGACAAATATCCGAGCGGCAAAATCAAGAGAAATATCTGTTTCGATTCCTGGATTTACCCAACCCGACGGTTCACTCTGGAAATATAACACACTCGCCCGAACGGTCATTCCAGCACTTGGACTCGACACGGACAGATTGATCGCAAAACGGATGTTCAAAAAATTCAACGAAGGATCTGAAACACAATTAACACTCGTTCGTCCGGATGCCTTCCAATTCAAACCTGAAGTCGAAATCAAAGAAGAATCCTGGTAATGCTCTCAGACATTTTAGATAAAATAAAAAATCTTTTCAGCACTGGAACAATTGAACAGGTCAACGATAATGATCCAGTTCAAAAAGTTAGGGTAAAACTTTTTGGGAAAGGTTTACGCTCATCGCTGACCCGAATACAGCAGTACGGTTTCACTTCAGTTCCGGGAAAAGATGCCAGTTGCATTGTGATTAATCTCGACGGTAAAGAGGTTGTCATAGCTGTTGAAGATTTCAGTTTCCGGAAAAAAGAAATGTCAGAAGGCGATGTCGCAGTTTACGACAAACGCGGATCATTTATTCTGTTAAAATCCGGTGGCGAAATCGATATCGAATCAGAAAACGCAGTTAATGTCAACACTGCCAAAGCAATTTTGAACGCGGATGAGGTTCACTTGGGTGGTGATTGCACCGGCGATCCACTTACCGGAGTTGCGACTGGACATTCACTTGCTCCGTCCGGTGGCGGACCAATCACAGAAAATTCAACAAAGGTATTTGCCAAATCATGAGTTTCTCTGGCGACATAAAAATAAACCTGGTAGATCCTGCTGGCTTCGATATCGAAATCACTGACGGCGATTTTAGCCAGGACGACGGCATCCTGACCGCGATTCTGATCAGTCTGTTTACCGACCGTCAAGCATCGACTGACGATCCGCTTCCGGGAAATAATTCAGACCGTCGTGGATGGTGGGCTGATGAATTATTCAGCGAGCCCATCGGTTCAAAATTGTGGCTATTGGAACGAGCGAAGTTGACCGAAAACAACATCGCACTCTTTACACAATACGCTGAGGACGCTCTCAAATGGATGGTCAACCGGAAACTTTGTAGCAAGGTCACAATCACTGTTTCTCGCGATTCATCAAACCTTGAAAAGCTGAACTTCACAATTGGGATCAGCCGGACAGGGAAGAGGTCAACAGCCAGCAGCCAGACAACATCGGAACTGCTTTATAATTTTAATCTGAAATGGGACACAATGTCGGCATCACTTTCAGGGAGTAGCGAATAATGGCATTCACTCGACCTACAAAAAACGAACTTAAAACGCGGATCGGCAACGATTTTACAAGTCGTCTGTCCGGTACTTCATCCATATTTCAAAACGCACTGATTCAAGTTTTTGTGGCGGTCTACGCTGGACTATTCCACATCCTTTATGGTGTTCTCGCGCAACTGGAAAAAGAAATCTTTGTTAAAACTGCCGGTGATATCACACCACACGAAGAGGTTTCACCGTTAACACGAAAACCAGCTGCCTACGCATCCGGATCAATTTTAATCACCGGGACAGCAGCGTCGGTCATTCCAGTTGATACGGTTTTTCAGCGATCAGACAACACCGATTATAAAACCGCGAACGAGGTCACCATTCCTGCAGGTGGTTCGATTGCCGTTGACGTTGAAGCATCGGTTGCTGGACTCGACGGAAACGTCGATTCAGGAATCCTCTCGCTAGTTTCACCAATTGCCGGAGTCGACAATGATGCCACGATCGAAAGTGACGGCATTTCTGGCGGTGCCGATCTGGAAAGCGACACGTCCCTGGTAGCACGAATTGTTAAAGATCAACAAACCGGTGCAACTGAAATCGGAAATCTATCCGACTATGAACGTTGGGCTGAATCGGTCAGTGGCGTTCGTAAAGCCTGGGCGTATCGAGCGTACTCTGGCGCCGGAACGATTGGACTTTCATTTGCCGCCACCGGTACAAATCCGATTCCATCAGCGACACTTCGCAACACCGTTCAGGCGTACATCGAAGATTCGTCCAGAATGCCGGGCGCGGCATCACTGACCATGATCACTCTCTCGCAGGTATCACTTTCACTGACAGTTCACCCTGTCGAGGATCTGGACGACGATACAAAAACGACGATCCGTGAAAATATTCAAGAGTTGATTTTTGACAAAGTCACACCTGGCGACTACATGCCATTCAGCGTAATTCATCAGGCATTCCAACAGGCAGGAGTTCGCTCGTACACCGTCGACAATGTGACGGTGAACTGGAACGATGGCACCGGCGAACATACCGATCACGGCGAAAACGACATCAGCCTGTCTGCCGGACAGATAGTTGTCCTCACATCACTAACCTGGGTGGAATAATGGTCAATAAAGTAATTCTAATCGGGAACCTTGGGAAGGATCCTGAGCTGACACACACGCCCAACGGTGCGGCAGTCGCCAAGGTTACTGTTGCAACAACCGAGCACTGGACCGACAAACAGGGTAATAAACAGGAACAGACCGAATGGCACAACTTGGTATTCTGGAACCGTTCCGCCGAAGTCGTCAACGAGTACCTGGCGAAAGGTTCAAAAATCTACGTCGAAGGCAAACTTCATTATCGATCATGGGAAGGGCAGGACGGCCAGAAACGATATGCGACTGACATCGTTGTAAAGTCTTTCCAGTTTTTAAGCACTCGCGGATCCGGCAGCCAGGACAACCACCCGGCGAAGAATGATCAGAAACCGAAACAACAGTCACAGCAGACTCATCAGCCGCAAGGCGGTCAACAGGATGACGGTTCGTTCGGTTCAGCCGACGACGACGATATGCCGTTTTAAAGGGTAGGGCACCCAGTGGGAAGGGTTACGAGTTGTGGGGGTTAAGGTACACATGTCGTGGTGGACCACCACTGGAGTAGGACCACTTGTCGTAGGGGATACCAGTCGAGAGGGGATACCAGTCGACACCGGTGATGAAACGTTATCGGTGACATTAAAAAGGTTTTTCACATGAATCAATTCCAAAATAGATACAGTGCAGGTGATTATGCATCAATGATCTGGCAGCTATTCCCAAAAGGATTACTCTGGACACAACTTCGCGAATCAGCAACCATGCAAAATCTTGTGGATGCATTCGCCCAGGAACCGAAACGGTTCAGCGATGCGGTTGAAGAGATTCGGAATGAATCGTTTCCTGAAATCGCCGACAATCTGATACCCTGGGCAGATCGAACCGGCGTTAAACAATATGACGATGAGACCGACGAAATCTATCGCAAACGTATAGTCATGCAAACGCGAGAGCAGGTCGACCCGACAGACGCTTACCTGATCAGCTATCTCGCAGAACTAGGATATACGATCACCATTGAATCACCGTTACCAGGCAAACGAATCATTCACGTTCAGCACTCATCACCGGTGGTTGTTTTCCGCGCAGGAGTCAGCCGTGCAGGTGATAAACTTGTCACCTACAACGCAGTCCAGGCTGTTGAAGATATTTGCACGCGCCTTACACCTGGACACATTGATCTGTCATTTACTTACCTGGAGACATAAAACACAGATCCCCAACTAAAAAACTCGGGGACGACACCCTTTTGAAATATTAACCGGGCATTATATTCAGGTAATCACCTGGAGGAGTTATGAAGCAAATAATGTTCGGGATTCTGATAACGCTATTATCTGGAGTTCCAATCATGGCAAAAACAACTTTAAACAACAACGATATTGTCACACCCGATTTTCTAAATGCACTAAACAACCACAACCATCGAGGCGAAAACGCCGATGGCAGTAACTCACCGTTGGTTATGCACGAGGAAGTCGCATCAGCAAGTCATCGCCTGGTCGGATCGAAATCTGCCCTTGAAACAGCCATTTCCGAAATTGCTACCAATCCAGCACAGATCGTTATTAGCAAATCGATAGCTTTAACATCAGCCGACACGATCACTATTCCCGCCAACGTCGCGGTCAAAATTGAAGGTGAAGGAATACTTAACGGCGATCTTTCCAATATTCGGTTTTTCGGCAAACTAAACGGAGACCATCAGCTATTCGATTGCACTGTCCCTCCAAAAATCTACAATGCCGACCACATCAATGCCCTATGGTTCGGACTGGACATTTTAACCGACAACAGCGATGCGTTAAACATGGCCGCCCAGGCAGCGGCATTGACAGGAAAAAAGTTATTCATTCCCCATGTTGGAAATCCTGACCTAGAGGTTGACTTGGCGACTAATGTTCCGGTCGCGTACAACACCAAAGTTCGCATCCCGGTCAAAATTGAAAATGCAGTTGTAGGTCAATGGATAACGATCACCGATTCGGACTCAGATGTTCACGTCGGGCAGATAACGGCCATAACCGACACCACAACAGATACATCAATTTTATTTGATGCAGGACTGACCTATTCTTCGCTTAATAAAATTGATGGTATTCCGTGCGGATCAACAGTCACCATTTCGGGAAATATTGACGTTGAACAGTTATCACCGATTATTTTTACCGGCACTAGCAACACAACGTCGCTCGTGGTTGGTGATCAGGACGACAACTCCAGGCATAAAATATACCATCTGGCTGGAGCAATTCGGGTAATTCAATCTGACTGGACATCACAAGCATGTGTCGGTGTTAAACTTCAAAATTTAGCAGAATGCGAAGTTGTGGTGAATCAGGTAACAGGCTTTACAGTCGGAATTGAAGCGGTCGGTTATACACGTGGACTCATCAACTCCAATCTAAAACATGGACTTATCAGTAATAACTACATTGGAATAAAACTCACCGCCGATGGAATTACCAGCGATTTAGCAACCGCCACAATAAATTACGCCGACGGGAAAACCACAATCACAACCCTCACCGATCACGGATTCACGACCGACGATATAGGCAGTAACGCCCGAACACTTGGGCTTTTGCCAAATGACAGTGAGGATGGGCTATACGAGATTGATAGCGTCCCATCAAGTACCCAAATCGTCCTGATTGGAGAAATCACAACGGGCGCCACACGCGGTGCATTGATCAAGTCGTTCGGATGGTGCAACCAAAATCACATTCATGGTGGACGCATTTTCTGCGGAAATATCCCGCTCCACAGCACATCGGATCGTATCGGCATTCTCATCACCTGCGAAGGTCCGACAGCCTCGGGAATTCCCTATTGTTATACCAATAACGGAAACAACTTTTTTAATCAATCAATCGATTTGGGAGATTCATATACTACCGGTGATTGCCTACCGATTAAAATTCTTTCTGGCGGTTACAACTATTTCAACATCCGTGATGAAGGAAACGACTCGCCAACCATGCACACACTCGGGGAATCATACAACAACCAGGTCGAGCTGGATTATGGCGAGCCCACTATTCTGGACGAATCGAGTTTTGCCGGGAATACGGTCAGTAAACTTACTGAACCAACACAAATACTGCCGGTCTTTTCAATTTCGGAACTGCAAAACAAGATTATTCAATATGCCGGCGACAACAATTACCAGTACATTCCTGGACTAATGCGTGCACGATCCGGCGACGCATATTCCTATACGGAATTCCGCAGCACTGCGATCAAATACGATGATGGAGTAGATTTTAGCAACAACGATTGCCCGGCAATTTTTGTCAACACTGAAACGGCTAAGACATTCATCGTGTCCAGGGATATTGTATTAGGAACCGGTGGATATATTGTTATTCAGGCGCTCGACGGTGCAGATCCTTCTACCGCCAATATTCTTGACCCTGCGACCGGAAATCATATCCGAGGAATAAAATCTGGTGAATCAAAATTTGCATCCACAACTAATTTTGGCGGTGCATTCAGATCATCGTTCAGTAATTTAAAAAATACACAGTTCACTGTCGCTGACAACGTCAAATCTATTCGACTAATCATTCAGCGACCATCAACCGGGGATTTCAGATTACGGGGATTTTCAGTCTATTCGGTAAGCAATCACACGTTTGCATTTACCCTACCAACAAATTCAAATTACATCCCCAATTCATTCAGAGTAAACCAACCGCCTGAGAACGAGATATATCCTGAAGGGACAATAGCCTTTAATGGTGCACCTGGGCGAGGCGAAGCTTATGCCTGGATGCAGTCCAGATATCTTTCAAAATCTCTTTCCGGCGGTGCAACCACCGGCGATACAGTTTTATCCATCAACTCAGTGTCGTCAGTCAAAGGTGGGATGCTAGCTGCAGTTTTACTTGATTCAGGGGATTACTTCTTCAGCGAAATTACCAATCTGACAACTTCAACCATTACTCTTGGTGATGAAATTACAGGAGACGCAGCGTCCGGAAATACAATCATTATCAATGACTGGCAGCCTATTGCTCAGTCAGGAACAAGGTCAATCACGCCCGACATTACCAACCCACATCATTATGGAGAAATCGCGATTAATTCCGCAGCCGACAAATGCTACATCGCATTATCACAAAACGGACAGTATATCTACACCGGCGATTTTACCGTTGCAGACGCAACCGGCAATATCACACTTAATATCGAAAATTCAAACCTAGTTGCTGATAAGAAAGTAACAATTTCAGGTTATGCCGACGATGCCGAAACTACAGCGTCACGTTACAACGGGGAGTGGGAAGTAGTATCCAAAACAAATGCGAACGTAACCCTTGCCCCATTGGACAGCCAAACCTATGACGCTGGCGAAACAACCATATACACTTGTACTGCTACAGGCGCTGGCGACTGGCATCAAATCTCTAACAACGTTGCAGCCAATGTTACCGACGCTGACGATTCCAGCCTGGCAACCCTGGCCGCGTCAATCGACGCTATCCGTGACGCTTTAGTCGCTGCAGGATTGATGGAATAACTGACACAAACAACAAACCCGGCCACCTGGCCGGGTCTAGCGAAACCTGGATACATCGATAATATTTCCTTAACACCTTCAGGAGTGGTCATTTGGAGAAATTCTCACCAGAATTTTCGCCGATAATTAATCACCACCTCCCGTACTCTTGGAAACTGAACAATTTATATGATCGAGTAAATAATTGTTGCATACAATAATAGAAAATGTTAGACTTTGGTTTAATGAGTGGGAAAGATTTCACAATATTGGATTTCACAAACCGTCAATTCACTGGGGAGGGAAAGTGGCGGATAATAAAGCTATTTCTGAAACTAGCAAATTACCAACCAAAGAAAACACATCTTTAATTATTTCAAGTTCAGGGCTTTCAGTAGGAGTAATTGGGCTACTCTTACAGTTAAAGGCAATGGAGTTTATTGATTTTAGGATTATTAACATATTTTGGGGATTGATTATTTTTGGTTCAGCAGTCGTTTTTTTCTTATCACTTCGCCAAAAAGCCATCAGGTGGAATTCAACCTTAAAAAACTACCAAGCGACATTAAAAACACAGGGCGAATTATTTGCTTATGAAATAAAAGGCATATCAGAAAACTATTCCAAAGACCTCAAAGACACCAAAGAAGAGTTTCAAAAAACAATTGACACTACAAGGAAAGAACACGATAGAAAATCTGAAGAGTATGCAAAAGAATCAGAAAGGCTATCTCAAGAGTATACTAAATTGCTTGATGAACGGATAGAAAGCCTAACAAAGAATTTTAATGATACTTTTGTTGCAACCCATAACACACTGAAAAGAAAAGCCAGAGTAGCAGAGGTTGCAAATGATATCCATTTAGCTATCCACCATATAAGAAATTCAATAGCCGAGCTACGAGCGAACGGAAAAAGCACAGAAGAATCAGTTCTTGCTTCTCTAGATTCTCTTCATGCATGGCACAGGGTAATGAAACATATTACTGGAAACGATGTAAGGGTCATTATCAAGCATGTTTACGTAAAAAACAACAAAAACGCGACTTTAACTATCAAGGATATTTCACCAAAAGACCCAAACTTGTTAGTAGATACATTCTTAAGAGTCCCAAGGGAACAAAAGAATGGCAAAACAGTAAAATTATCAGATAACACTGACATGAAAGAAGTTATTTCAAGTGATGAATTTGTATACTATCTTAATAATGATATCAAGGATGATCTTAAAAACGGTACCTTCAAGAGCTCTTGGATAGGTAGCAATATTAGCAAGCGCCCCTTCAGCTCTACGCTTGTTTGGCCGATAAGACTTATAGATAAGAACGTAGCGACTCTTCATGGTTTTTTGATTGTTGACTCAAAGAACGTTAATATTTTTAACCCAAGTGTTGATGTAAGCCTTGGATTTATGTACGCTGATGCGCTATACATATTATTGGATGCGCTTAAAGCCTACGATAAACTTGCGGCCCCAGCGGCACCAAAGGATGGACAAAAAAATGGATAACAAAACGGAAAAACCTACTAACGCTAAAGTAGTTAAAGTGAGAATCGCTGTTTCGAATGGCGATCAACTTACTAAATACAAAGAAATCCGCAACCGAATTTATGAGAGAAGAAACATTTTCTACTCGACTGTTCCAATGACCAATATTATGCAGCTCGCTGGTAATAAATAATCCACACCCACATAAACTACTAATTCCTAAAACTACCACTTTCTGCCATATATAACAAAACCCGGTCAAGTGACCGGGTTTCATTTTTCATATCCATATACGCTTTTAGCAAGAAATACAAAGGAGATAGATATAAAAACAATCAACATAAGACTCGTTGTATAAGTTAAATAAATAAAATAATTGTTATTAGTAAACATGAAATCCTTAACTGGTAACATCAAACATACTATAGATAATATCTCCAAAGCAATTATTAGTATGAACGGGATTTTTACATGAGTTCTATATTCTTGGGCTTGCGTCATTGCAATATATTGCACAAGTATTTTTTTTGTGGCATCTGTATGGTTTTCATCATTAAGGTCAATTTTATCCATGAAACCTTTCAGTTGACTGCAAATATGCTTTCCAGACATATATGCAAGAATAAATCCTGCAGTCATATCACGAAAGTCAGACCTTATTGAATCGGGAAGATGATCTACAACTGTTTTATAAAGTTCCCCTTTTACATTTTGCGTTGTGTCCGCCTCGTTCCTGTTTGCATAAAAGAAAATAGCTCCAAGAAAAGCCAACAGACCTGCAACAACCTGGGCGACTGTCGAATGAAACCAATAATACTTATCAATGTCCACAGCCGGTACAATCGCTTCCACTAGTCTCTCTGTAGTAACCAAATCAATCACTATTCCCTCCAACCAAAAGGGCGAAACGACAGAGTCCTCACCCTTATCACTTCGCCCATATAAAAAAATGCTTTATCCCTGATCGAAAATATAAGACGTTAAGAATTAACTATACAATATTCAAGAATTCATAATCATTAAAGCTTTGAAAATGGAGAGTCAAAAAGAATCAGTATCAGTCTGACGTTTCTGGATCTCCATTGCGACCGTAAATATCATCGAGTTCATCCTGAATTTTTTAATCACAGGAATTAAGAATGTTACGGGCATATTGAATAGCCTGATATTCAACCTCTTCATCCGACGGTTCAAATTCAATATAGTGTTCATAATCGTTATACAATAATCCAGCCACCTTGTCAGTGAGGACTTTCTTTTCTTTACCAGAAAAATCAAACGTTTTCACACACTGGTCAATCGCACTGGCCGCATAAACAGCCAAAAGAAGGCAATAAAAAACCCGACTAAAGAGTCGGGTTTAACTTTAAATAGTAATATACAGAATTTAACTTTCATCTTTCTTCTGAATATCTTCAGGTTCATTTTTTGGAGTAATTTTAGATTCTTTTTTATATATAGTTGAAGTCGGACTTTTCATACATTCAAGTATTACCTTACTTCTATTTACAGTTTTTCCCCCAGGGCCCGAAGCGTTAACCTTTTCGCCATCTTTATTATTATCATCAGCAAACATAACTACTCCTTGTATTTGTCTTTTTCAGAATCAGTATTCTTAGGTAACTGAGGTTTATTAGACGGCAATTTCTTTTCCTCATTTATCTTATCACGTTTAACGGGATTTGGACCAGGACTCTCGTCAGAATTACTTGTTTTTTTTCTGAAAACATAATTATTTTTCCGTTTTCGAACTATCACCTGACTCATTTGATTGTGGGGGTGGCGGAGGTGTTGGTGTCGAACGATCTTCACCTTCTTTTATCATACCACGGTTCACCACATTCCCACCCGGACCATTTCCATCACCACTGGATTTTGTGTCGTCAGAAAACATTATTCTCTCTCCTGTTTGAACAAATAATAACGATGCAATTATGATCAATAAAATAACCGATTTCTTACTTAATTCAATCGAGGAACCTATTATTTTTATTTTTTCCCCAGCAGCCTTTTCATTCCTTTTTGCGCTATTCAGTGCATCATTCCCACGAACGCAGTAAATACTTTCAAGATCATTATTTTCCCAATATTCACACATTTTATCGCGGTTATTATTATTCTGTTCTATCTCTTTATACGAAACACCTAATAATAGCTTATGAATACAAACCAATTCTAAAATCAATGTTCCAAAGACAGTAAAGGCTAGTAACACATTTATTACCATACAAGAATCTTGAATGTTTTTTACAACAACACTAATCAATAAAGACAATAAGACGATTACTATAGAATGAAACAGAAGGAGGGAGTTAATCTTTTCATCCTGCTTTACAAACATATCGATATACTCATCCATTACCTTATGGCCATATTGGTAATAAGCCTCCCACTTCTTCAGATTCAATTCCTTTTCTTTATTCCTATTCAGTTTTTTCAAAATTTCCATTCTTATCCCTAACAAGAAAAGGGCGAAACGACAGAGTCCTCACCCTTTCACTTCGCCTATATTAAAAATGAATGCTTTATCCCTGACCGAGAATATAAGAAGTTAAGAATTAACTTACAATATTCAAGAATTCATAATCATTAAAGGATTGAAAATGGAGAGTCAACGGGAAGATGTACATCATTTAAACTACCCAGTAGAACCACAATAGAACCATGGTGACTATACATAAATAAAAATGCCCTGCATAATACAGGGCTAAGTATAATAATAACAGCGGGGAGGGAGGGATTCGAACCCTCGGTACGCGCGAACGCACACTCGCTTAGCAGGCGAGCACCTTAAGCCACTCGGTCACCTCCCCTAACCATCGAAGGGGAATTAGCAATAACGGCTTAATTCCATATTTTTCGCTGAAGTTTTATACCCTTCAGCAACGCCAAAGGTAATGCACAACGGACACCGAGGCAACATATGCCGAGGCATTTCCAGAGGCCTTAACTCTTAACGGACCGGATGCCAGAAGAGTGAAACCCACCATTCCAGTCCTGTATCGTCATAATCAGGTGTAGACGATTTATAGTCTACCGTATGGTTCACCCAGTATTCGCTGACACTGGTTTCCGTTTCGTAAAATCATACTGGTCAGTTTTACCTTCTCTATAACTTGTAAGGGAAACGGTCTCTATCAATAAATTTAGCGTCGCCCGACATCTGATTCTCAGAGGTCCATCCAGCAAAATCCATTTTTTTTATACACGCTCGAGCAGAAAATCCATTACTGCTAACCAGTTGTGTACCAGACTCAGTGCTATACTCGTTGAAGAGTTTAGAAGTGTAGTCAAACCCTCCGATAGTATTGGCAAAGACTTTGCGATCTTTACCTGTATAAGAAGCAATGTTGCGACGGTTTTGAAATAAACCATATTTCTGCAGGAGTTCCAAATTACTCATGGATCCCCATATAGGAATGAAAGGTTTTTCTGAAATAAAGCCGGGTGATACTCTTTCGATATCATCCGAGAATTCGTATAGATATCTTTCCAGAAGGTCTTTTTCAATACGGCTGAGTTGATTTCTGTTTCCATATATCTCAACGAGGTTTTTGGCAACAGTTAAACGGCTATAAGGTTTGGAATGTGATAACGAATGATTTGTAAAACTTTGTAGTTCGCATCTTTCAAGAATAAGTATATACGGGATGATTGTATTGGATATCTGCTGCAATAGAAAGTGCCGGAAACAAAAGAAAGGCAATCAGCAGAATTAACAGGTAACGGTTTGACATTCTATGACGCTTTGATAAAATAACCTCACATTTTCGGAATTGGACGGTTCCCCTCCAGATAGTACTCTCTGAACCATTCTACATAAGCTTTAATGCCTTCCTTGACTTTGATAGAAGGCTTATAGCCGGTCGCTTCATGAAGGCTGTCAACGTTGCTGGAAGTGCTAGGAACATCGCCAGGTTGCATTTCAACACGCTTAACAATAGCCTTTTTACCAAGGTATTCTTCGATATAATGCAAGTACGTATCCAGTCGAACAGGATTGCCGGCTCCAATGTTGTGGAGACGATAGGGAGCAAGACTGCTACTCGGATCGGGATTTTTACCATCCCAATCTGGGTTTCCTTCAGGAATAACAGGGATAAGTTTTGTTATGCCTTCAACAATATCATCGACGTAAGTGAAGTCGCGTTGCATGTCACCGTAATTGAAAAGCATCAAGGGTTCGTCGTGATGGATGGCTCGGCTGAACTTCGCCAGTGCCATGTCTGGACGACCCCAAGGACCATAAACCGTAAAGAACCTCAAACCGGTTGTTGGTAAACCGAAAAGATGGGAATAGGTATGGGCCATCAATTCATTGGATTTCTTAGTCGCAGCATATAGAGAAATCGGATGATCAACGTTGTCGGTCACAGAGAAGGGCTCAGTCTTATTTAAACCATAAACCGAACTGGATGATGCATATAGCAGGTGACCAACTTTATTGTGACGGCAGTTTTCCAATAGGTTGAAAAAGCCGATCATGTTTGAGTCTATGTAAGCGCGGGGATTCTCAATGGAATAACGGACACCGGCCTGTGCTGCAAGGTTGACAACCGCATCAAATTTTTCTTCAGTGAAGAGAGAATTGATCGCTTCAGAATCTTCCAGATTGATCTTTACCAGTTTGAAGTTGGGATTTGAATCGATCAGCTTTATTCTGTCTTTTTTCAGATTGACATCGTAGTAATCGTTGAAGTTGTCGAGCCCAACGATCTGGTGATTATCCTTTAAGAGTCGTCGTGAGAGATGAAATCCGATAAAGCCTGCGGCACCAGTGATAAGTATTTTCATTGTAGAATCGCCTGAATTGGTTGAAATGTTGTTTAACTACTGAGTCGAAAATATAAAGAAAAGCGAAGCTCCTTCAAAACTATATGGTTGTTTGAAAGGAGGATAAAGGACAAATAAAAAAAACCCATCCTGTCTCCAGAATGGGTCTTTTTACAGCAATAATAATTTTACAAAACATATCCGACTTTACTTTGTGGGGTACGGCAGTCCATATCGGTACCACGGTCCCGGTGGTCAGCGATTTCCGCTGAAACACCAATGGTCCGTCCATAAAGGAACAGGGTAAACACCATATCCTGAATCTGCTTGTGGCTGAGTTTTCCCTTTTGCAGGTCTTCCCAGACCAGTTTCAAGCTGATCACTGCAAGAACAGCATCAATGTTGACACAGAAGACATTCCGAGTCACACCATGATTAAAGAGTTCCTGCACAAGTCGATGGTAAAAATCAAGGAAAATATTGTATATCCCACTATCCTCAAATTGTTTATGTATGAAGTCTTCACGGGGGTCGATGTTGACATCATTTCCCTTAAATACAGGATGGTTGACACACGGGATAGGTTTCACTCGCATCTTACCTAGAGTCTTTTCACGCTGTTTGAATTCTGCATACTCCTTAACAGCATCGACAGCGAGTTTGCTGAGGTCAATATCCTTTTCTTTTTTGCCGGGATCGGTGAGTTTGATATCCTTAAAGTTCTTCAACAGATATTCCACTGCCTCGAAACCGTTTCCACCATGGGCAAAACCGGTATTCGCCAACATCCCTACAAAGGCCATGGGAATATGATTACGGGCACTAACAGATTCCTTGCCGCCCTTGGCTGAGATTGTACCCGGTCCGTTGGAAAGTGTAAGACCGATCAGATATTTGAACTCGATCAATTCAGTTTCAACCGGTTTTCGGTTGAAGAGAATCTTGAACGCATTCTCTGTGAATGATCCGTTCATATTGCTGAGCTTGGGTCCGGATATCTTCTGCCAGAACTTGTTGTCTCTATCAATAACTGAATTCGCGAAAAGACGGGCGATTACGTAGAAATAAGTGACAACGTCCTCAACAATTCCGCGGGTTATATGTTTCGTCAGCATGGGCTGCCAGAATATGCATACCGAAATGCTCGCCAGAAGGAATTCAAACGGATGAGGGATATGCATGTTCTTCTTTTCTGTCAACTCTATTATATGCTGACAGACACGGAGTGACGTGCATTCCTTTCGACTCTTTTTCACTTCACCAAGCAGGAACTCTACCTTGTCATCAATGATACCCTCTTCTTCCTGAAGAAGATTTTCGATGACATAAGCGTCCAGTTCTTCCGGCATTTTTTTCGTCAATTCGTCTATACCGAATTCACGGATGAGATCAATGACAAACCTTGAATATTCACGGGTTCGTTTCAACATCTCATTATCACCCAACGCCGCCAACGCTGTGGAGAGGTAGGCGTTCGGACTCGCATTGTTTTGACGTGCGACGTTAACAATGTCCATCTCACCAGCATCCAGTTTCAGGAGAAGGTTAAGAATGAGGTTGATCGTATTGATGTCACTTCTTTCTGGCATCACTTTCGCGAGGTTGAAGTAGATGTTCTCTTCAAGGGTGAGTTCGGAAAGCTCGAGGATGGAGCGACCGTGGATATGTGTCACTTGAGAAGTCTTGTCCATCCGTGATGCACCAGATTTATCCACCATGTTCTGACGAAGGGGCTGCGCCCCGATCTGCTTATTGATCTCGGCAAACTGTTCATCGTAAGGTTGAATAGGGGTAACTGTCGGGAGCTCCAGCTCCTTGGGCATCTTGACGAAATTATCGCTCATCCAGAGCTTCAGGTTCAAGTCACCACTTGAATCAAAATCTGGTGTTTCGTCTATCTTTTTATAAACCGCAGCCATTGCTTCAGGGATGGACTGGATACTGTCCACACGGACCCCGCGTTTGGAAACAAGGGGAATGTCAGGATTAAATACGGGTACACCAAAATAGTCGTCGAACCAGCTTTCCTTGCTGACGGCATCATCACCGCTTCCTGCAAGAGCGCCTGCATGACCGCATGAACGGTTCAAATCCCTTTTCCAACGGCCAGTGACACAAACAACGATGGGTTTATTGAATCCGAATACGCGGGACTCAATCATTTCAAGGGCTTGCTTCTCGTAATATCCACCGGGTTCAACATAGAGGGCAACAGCTTTGGTTCTTGGGTCGTTTTGCGCTGCATAAAGAAATTCTGGTAGAGCAAAATGGATGTAGACGTCTTTGCCGGAACTGACTGCTGTTGAAATTCCAAAGCCGCTGGTACGCAGGTACTCGGCGATGGTTGTCGTGAAGTTGCCGCTGTTGGAATGGATGGCAATCGATCCCGGCTTGAGTGTTTCTTCCGGGTGATCTCCACCAAGAGCTCCCCCAATTCGGACTTCATCCCAAGCGTTTGCAACTCCAAGGCAGTTACAACCGATAACATCCACCCCGGCCTCCTGGCAGAGGAAACGGATGTTTCGACTATCGGTGGTGGATACCTTCTCTGTAACGATGATGATCCGCTTCAACTCATGGTTGAAGGAAACAAGTTCGCTGGCGGCCTGACTAACAGCACTTGGAGGTAAGTAGATGACTCCAGTATCGAAGGTATGACCGTTTTTCATGACGTCGCGAACACTTGGATAGACGGGAATATCTCCCAGTTCTGTTTCAAGTTTGCCGTGACGACCATACTGAACACCCGCCACAACATTTCCGCCAGAATATTCGTGGGAAACGGGGGTTACTTTTCGGCTTTCATTGCCGAGGATGTTGATGACACAGACCTTCGATTTCTTTGTGACTAACTCTTCGAGGCTGTAAACACCAACGTAATATGGAAATGGTTTTGTCTTTAACTGTCGCATGACATATCCAATCTTTTCAATGATTCAACAACTCAGGCACGTTTTTTTAATGATGCCAGGTAATCCTTTTTGCCTTCGCGACCCCACCACTCATCCACACGCTTTGCATATTCAAGGGTGAGGATCATCGAGGTATCATACCCAAAGATTTTGTATGGCAGTTTCAGGGAATCAAGAATGTCTCGTGCGTAAACAAGACCTTTGGTCAAATTGGGACCCCCTCGACCAATTACCACATGGAGGGGTTTCCATTCGTTTTCAGCGAAGTGGTCACGAAGTGCATCAAAAATCCCACGAAAAGTGACATAAATGTCTGTGTTGTTAGCCTTTCCACCGATGACAAGAAGGACATTCGCCGGTTCCAGATGGTGACGGAACGCGATACGCGCTATTTCATACATTTTTTGATAAGGTGGATTACCACCGAAGTCTGAAGCAAATATTGCACGACTCCCCAACGTTTCTGTGGCTGCCGAATTTGCTCCACCACCAAACATGAAGGGGAGGATGCTACCCTTTGAGTTCAATTCCAGAACGTCACTTTGGCCCTGATAAGTTCGCAACCTGTTGATGTCAGCTTCAAATGTTGTGATATCAGATTGAAAAATTGTTGCCGGCAAACCCGTCCGTTTCCAACCCGGATTATCCTGATCAAAAGCAGCTTTCAGGTCGCAAGCGACAGGCAGCCAATGGTTGCCTACTTGCTTGATACGGATGGGATTCAACTCGATTGTTGATAAACCATACTTTTCATAGAGTTGCCAGAGCTTTGGTAAATGCTGTACCAATGGGCTGATGTACTGTTCTGGACAACCGGAATCATTAAGAGCATTAGTGATATCAAATGATTTTATCCCGATGAATGGATCGATCCAGACAGATTTTCGCTTTTCGTCAGGAAGGCTCTCGATGTCCACCCCACCGTGCGGGGAAATGTTCATCATTGGCTTTCTGAATTGGGTGGATTCAGCAATGCTGAAATAGACTTCCAGTTCAGAGTTGACGAATTCTTCAAATGTAACACCGTTTGCTGATACGGTACGGCTACCGTGTTTATGTGTCGCGAAGTATAGCTCACGTTTGGCCTGCAATGCATCCGGAAGATTGTCGACGATACGAACTAAACCGGCTTTCCCTTTTTTTCCTACAGCTTCATGGAAAACGGGTTTAACAACGATTTTGCCGTACTTGTCGAGCATTCTCTGGATTTCGCCGTTTGTGGCAGATCCGGTCAGGAATTCAGGCATTGGAAAGTCTACCAAATCCAGTATCCGGGCTCCATACTTCAAACCAGACAATTGCATGTAAAAATTCTCCTGAAAAATTATCCCAGCTTTGGGAAAACAACGTCTCAAATGAACCTGTCCAAGCAGATTCTTAAGAAAAATTACCTAGATTGTGGAAATATTCACAATAAAAAAGATTTAGGTAAGCCCTAGGAGCACTCGACAATATCGTAACCATAAAATGAGCGTTAATGGTTGTTAATTATTTAATAATGTGAATATGTCAGAACTTAAATATTATGATAATAAATCAATGAGAGAGACTTGCAGTAGGGGGGTGAGTATGTGAAAGAGTTAACAATGTCGAAACACTATTTTATTTCACTATGTTTCGCCAAATATTTTACACTATTGTTCCGAAAACATGATATGATGTTAATTATTTACTATCTTCATAAAGACAGTTCGCCGAGAAAAATTGACGCAATAGGAGGGCGATGTTGCTGCTTCTGTTATTTCTGTAAAATGAGTATTTATCTTTTTGAATATTGGATATGAGGAACAAAATATGGCAACCGCGATTGATCCCTTCGTGTTGGATATACCCGATAAGATTTTGGAAAAATTCAATCAGTATGGCAGGCCCTGGTCGGTCCTGAACCATCTTATAAAAGAAAAAATCGGATCTGAAGAAGAGATGGATGAGCTGGCAGAAAAATCTGGAATACCCGTAAAAACAATTCAAAACTATAGCACTGGCGGTACATATGGGTGGGGCGCGAGTGATATACCTTTGTTCAGATTACTTATCCTAGACTATCGTTTGGGTGGTGAGTTGTTCACAAAATATTTTCCTCGCCTCTTTGATTACCTTCCTGCTGAACCACTACCTGAAAGTGGTGAACTTAACCAGAGTGTATTGGACGAAGCGATTCCTGCTGTAAAAGGGCTGGTCGAAATTATGGAGACAGCCCAGACAAAAGGACTAGACACAATGTCAACGAAAGAACTTCATGAGCTCTTTTACCGTATTGATCCAGGAATCTTGGAATTAGTAATTAATATGAAGGCAGAAGTTGCTGCTGTGATGTCAAAGCGAGACAAACAGCTTAAAGAATAATTTTTATTCTTTTGTGGTTTTTATATACATTCTAGTCTCCTGTGAAAAGAATCCAATTGACTCGAGATGTACAAGGTAATTCAGTTGTTCTGTAACAATAAAAAAAAGGGAGATGAATTATGTCAAATTGGTTAGTTCCGAGGAATAACTCGGACATGGAAAAGAGTGGAGGCACTATTAAAGGTGAAACCTCATTTGAAGCTGAAAAAAGCAAAAGTGGGCAGATGGTTGTTAGCAACGCCACAAATACAAGTGTTTTGAAACTTCAGGGGAAATCAGTTACAGGGGTGAAAACTGTGATCCAGGGGGGATATCGTTGGGATGTCACTTCCACAGAGTTACAGGATGCTTATGACAAAGCTACAAGAAAAGCCTACGTTGAAGTGGAATGTACAAATACAAATTCAGATCCCATTTTGTATCTCAACACAGAAAATAATTTCACATTACTTCCTGAATAATCAAGCATTTATTTCTATTTGGGGAAAAAACTATTTCCCCAAATAGATTATCTTTCTTAACACCAGTTCCTATCAAATAATAAATCCTTATTTAATACACTAAATATAATTATTTTGGAATTAACAACATCACTTTTCGTGTTCTTTATTGATTCTACTATCATTTTTTCTTTAATTAACGGTTTAAGCTTACATCTTCCAAGTTTTTATAGGTGGACTATGCCGCCGTTTGCTTCAGCATATTTTACTCTCTCCATTTTAGCCGCATTAATGTGGTGGGGGACACCTCTGGGCTGGCTTCTTGTTATCAGTACACTTCAGGATGCAGTTACAATATCCATGCTGTTGAAGCATGGGTGGAATGAAAAAATGCATGCAATTAAGATTGCACATATGGGTGTAGAGATGTTTTTCGTGGTGGTGATCATTGCATTGGCAGCCGGAGATAAAGTTGATGAATTAATTCTAGGTATAGCCGGACCTCTTTGGGCACTTTTTAGAGCTGGTGGAGAGCATCTAAATATAAAAACAGTCAATGTTGAGCATGAAATCCATACGAAAATAGGTAAACACATTCAGATCGTGGCTGAAATGGGAATATTAGGCTCTTTATTTGTACTTTGGAGAGGATTCTATTTTGAGGGTATTGCATTACTCGGATATTCGATAGTGAATTTAATTATTTCGATTAGGTATACAGCTGTTAGACTAAGGCGTGTTTTTGTTGTTGGAAGGGTTGTTTTTTTAATTATTGTTGGATTTATAAGAACGTTGCCACTTAGTGGTTAAAAACACCCTTGCCCGCCGAAGCGGGCAAGGGCCGGAGTCATAGAGTTTTGCTAATAGAGCATAGCTTATAGGGATAAAGCGTTATAAAGAATTAAGGGGGTGAGCCTTAATCCCACACCTATAATACAAAGTTTTGTGTTTCAAACTAAGGGGGAGATTTTCACGCTTCCCCCCAGTTGGGGATGAGAGACAAAAAACCCGGTCATTTGACCGGGTTTCAAAACTCTTGCAGTGCAAGAAAAGTGTAATTCAGAAAGTTTCATAACGAATTTTATAGATCGTTTAATAGAAAGGGTACATGTGGAGTCGCCTTCCCCACAGCTATAACATAGAAAAACACCCATATAAAATGAAGGGGATAAAAAGAGCTCTTCCCCCCAATCAGGGGAAAGAGCCACAAGGAAATACACTATTACTATAAATTAATATTGTATAGTTTTCCAAACCGGTTTTTTAAGTAAGCTATCAGGTAGGCAGCGGAAGGCTTTTTGCCTGTAACGACTTCAACCAGTTTTGCAGGAAGGTATTGACGACCCTTCGAATGAACGTTTTGAGCAAACCAGTCGCGGATTTTTATAAAATCACCGTTTCCTATCAACACTTCCATCTTTCCTAATTCAGCTTCAGCCGCATTGGCAAATTGAGCCGAATAAATATTTCCAAGTGAATAGGTTGGAAAATAGCCTACAGCACCAAGAGCCCAGTGGATATCCTGCATGCAGCCTTCCGAGTCGGTCGGCACATCAATACCCAAATACTCTTTCATTTTGCTATTCCAGACTTCAGGCAATTCGTCAAAACTTATCTCTTTATTAATCAGTCCTCGCTCTATTTCGAAACGAATCAGTATATGAAGATTGTAAGTTAATTCATCCGATTCGATCCTGATAAGGGACGGTTTGGCTTCGTTTAAGGCAAAGAGAAAATCATCCAGTTCAACGGATTTAAAGGGGGCGAAATAATCTTGAGCTTGTGCATAAATCTTTTCCCAGAAGGGACGGGAACGGCCTATCTGGTTCTCCCAGAAACGGGACTGGCTTTCATGAACTCCAAGGGAAGCGTAGGTTCCCAATGGAGTACCAAAATGTTCCGTTGGGAGGTTCTGTTCGTAAATCCCGTGTCCAGCTTCATGCATAACACTGTTGATGTCAAAGTATTCTGAGTTATCTCTGGTGGTTATGCGAACGTCATTTGGGCCAAGAGTGGAGCAGAAGGGATGAGCCGTTTTCCCAAGGATTCCTCGTGTGAAATCGTAACCAATCATTGTGGCAGCATCACTGGCGAGTTTGTGCTGAAGTTCCGACGGAAAATCACCGTAAAGGAGATTTGGTTGCGGTTTTTGATCTGAGTCCACAATAGCTTTCACCAATGGAATAATAGCGTCCCTCAACTCAAATAATACGGACTGAACTTCATCCGTTTTTATTCCCGGTTCATATTGGTCCAGTAAAGCATCATATGGCTCATTTTCATAACCAAGGTGTTCAGCGACTTTTAACTGAAGTTCAAACGTTTTTTCGAGATGTGGTTTAAAAAGTGCGTAGTCGTTTTTCTGCTTCGCATCCAGCCAGGCTGAACGTGCGTTTACCCCTGTAAGGGTAATTTCTTCAACGAGTGAACGCGGAATTTTTACTTGTTTATCATATTCACGGCGCCATTCACGGACATTAATCCTCTCTGGTGAATTTTCATCAAACTGAGAAATATTGTCTTCCAGTTTTTTTAATACATCACCGATAAATGGGCTGGTCGCTTTTTCATGCTGAAGTCCGGCAATCATTGAGGTCTGCTCACCGCGATAGGCAGCAGCCGCCGGAGGTAAAATCGTTTGTTCATCATATTCAAGCAATGCACCAATCGTTTCAAGGCGTACGACTTCTAACATCTGACTCTTCAAATTTTCATAATCTTGGGCTACTGAAGTCATTTTATTCCTCTTTTGAAATGGAAACTCTAAACGTGTTTAAAATAGCCTGCTGATAATCGATATTCAATCTCTCATCAGTTCTCTGAAAAATAATAAAGCAATATCGCTTGGTTGCATGATGATAAATAATTCTTTACATACAAAGAGCAGCTTTGATTTGAAGGAGAAATAGTGAATATTTTATCTCGTATTACTGTCCTGTTTTGCCTTTTCCTACTCACGTTCTCATCGATTACTTATTCACAAGCACCATCAACCATCGATGGTTATCTCTATATGTCGCAAATCGAAAGAATCTTTGGTGCCGACATGGAGGAGGAATATGTATGGTCGTTCAGAAACGGTGACACGTTAAACGGTGTTATCAGAAGCAATGATTTTATCTATATACATGATCGTCCAATCTTTCTTGGGCCTGTTTATTCGTCTCAAGATAGTTTTATGGAACATAATGCTAATTGCTATTTTGAGTACGACCCACAGCTAGGCGTGCCCGAGTTTGAGTTCCCGTTTGTATTGGAAGAGATGCAGGAAATAGCTGAAGAACGGGATAGCTACTATGCTGAAAACGGATGGCAGAGTAGATTAGAGGCTAATGAGTGGGGGTGGCTACTATCACGTTGGCCTTACGGTGTAGGGTATAATGAATATACAGTTGAATATCAAGATTCATGGGCCTATGATGAAGAGACAATATTTTACATTGAAGGCAATCTTGACATCTTTGGTTCCAATGTAAAAGGAAATACAACCATCGTTTGTGATGGTACAGTCCGAATCCTAGACGATCTAACCTATGACGGCACCATCATTGGTGACAATATCGTTATCCCAGATGACACAACCGCAACACTTGGGCTAATTGCAACTGGTGATATTCTTGTCGCCAATACTCCCGCGAACGGTATGGAAAACGGCTTAAATACAGGGGAATTTTCAGATCATAGTAACAAACATTGTGTGATCACTGCTTCAATAGTATCCCTTAACGGTTCCTTCTCATTTGAAAATAAAAACTTCAGTGCAGGTGAAGCGCGTTTTGATGGTTACCAATGGTGCGATCCTGACGGACATCATTCAAATGAAATTGATAGACGTGGAACAATCTATTTACTCGGGTCGCTGGCGTTTCACAGACGGGACTACATCAGAACGTCAAACTGCGGAACCACGGGGTACGACAGACACTATCGTTACGACCATCGTTTGGAGGAACTGACACCTCCGCTGTTTGAAACTCAATTGAGTGTTAGCGATGGACCTCGTACATCAGCTACATTTCCGATTACTCATCGCGTTGAGAAAGTCTATCCGAATCCTTTTAACTCATCCTTCAACCTTAACATGACATTGATCAAAAGGGATCAAGTCCGAATAAGGTTGATCAATGTTCTTGGACAAGAAATCTACAGCCAGAACTATGGCTGGATGGAAAAAGGCGACCAGAGATTTGTCATCGATATCGCTGATAAACCCGCAGGGCTGTATTTCACCGAAATCTTAACTTCCAGTGGTTTCAGACAAACGTCAAAAGTTGTATTCATGAAATAGGGGGTAAAAAAATGAAACACCTAAACGTATTGCTCGCGTCTTTACTCTTACTTTCTTCTATGACCGTTATCACATTTGCTCAAATGCCAAACACAGTAGATGGTTATCTTCATCTTACACAAATTGAGACATGTTTCTGGGATGAAAGTGTACCGGAGGACATTGTCTGGTTTTATGATGGTGATACACTGGATGGCGCACTAAGAAGTAATGATTATATAGCAATAAAAAGAAGACCTGTATTCTTGGGTCCGTTGTTTTCTTCACAGGATAATTTCAGGGAAAACAGCGCAAATGCACATTTCGAATATGCACCTGAAATGGGCGTACTGGAATTTGAATTCCCGTTTGTGATGGAAGAGATGCAGGAGATTGCTGAAGATCAGGGATTCTATTATTCTGGATTTTTTGGCAATGAAAGAGTTCAATCCAGATTGGAGGCGATGGAAAACGCTTGGCATTTGACTCAATGGCCCGCTGATGAAGAGTTAAGCGACAGCACCATTTTAATTTTTGAGGACATTGCCTACGATAATGGCAGAGTCATCTATATCGATAGCGATCTGGAAATTCAGGGAAATTATGTACAATCAAATATGACTATTGTTTGCGATGGGAAAGTTAGAATCACCGATAACCTGATGTATGTTGGAACAATAATAGGTAACGATATCATAATTCCTGAAACGTCAACACATGTATTAGGAATAATTGCATCGGGCGATATTCATATCGCAAACACTGAAGCAAATGGACGGGGAAATGGATTGAACGAAGGTCCATTTTCTGACCATAGTAACAAACACTGCGTGATTACAGCCTGCCTCGTTTCTATCGAAGGTAGTTTTTCTTATGAAAACAAAAATTTTCTCCCCGGTATGACTCGATATGATGGATATGTTTATAATAATTGCGAAAGTCAAGACAGAAGAGGTACTGCTTATCTTGTCGGGTCCAAGGCTATGTACAGACGTGATTATATGGCAAATTCAAATTGCGGAAGAACCGGTTATGATAAACATTTTAGTTACGATCAGCGTCTTGAGGAGTTGACACCACCTTTGTTTGACACTCCATTGAGTGTTGGTGATGGACCTCGTTCATCAGCTACATTACCGATTACCCACCGTGTTGAGAAAGTCTATCCGAATCCTTTCAACTCATCCTTCAACCTTAACATGACATTGATCAAAAGGGATCAAGTCCGAATAAGGTTGATCAATGTTCTTGGTCAGGAGATCTACAACCAGAACAATGGCTGGATGGACAAGGGTGACCAGAGATTTGTCATCGACATTGCAGAAAAACCGGCAGGATTATATTTTACTGAGATTTCGACATCAAGCGGTTTTAGACAAACGTCAAAAGTTGTATTTATGAAATAAGGGGTAAAGATGAAATTCTTAATCTTACTGCTAGCATCATTACTCTTTATGGTAGCATTGACTGCTATTTCTTACGCTCAAATGCCCAACACAGTGGATGGGTATCTCCACCTCACAATGGTTGAGACAGCCTTTTGGGATGCAACTGAACCAGTCGATACGATGTGGTTTTCAGCCCATGATACGCTTTATGGTGCTGTAAGAAGTAATGATTTCCTTGCCATTCAATTGAATCCTGTATTTTTTGATCATGTGTATTCATCACAGAGTGAATTTCAAGGCTTTTGGGAAGATGCATATTTCGAACATGAACCCGTATTTAATGTGCCCGAATTCGAATTTCCCTTTGACTTGGAAGAGATAGCTCAGATTGCCGAAGAACAGGATCATTATTTTGATAATACCAATAACTGGCAGACACAAATAGAAGCCAATGCAAACGGCTGGCATATTGTCCGATGGCCTCTCGGTATCCCCTTACTACCTGAAACGATAGAGTGGGAATTTGATATAGCTTATGATGTCAATCAGGTTTTCTTTGTTGAAGATCCTCTTCAGATTAAAGGTAATAGTGTAAGTGGTACTACAACCATCGTTTGTGATAATCAGATTCGAATTATCGACAACCTTAAATACAGTGAAGTCTCTTTTGGCAATCCGACATACATTCCTGAGAACACAACCTCAGTCCTTGGTTTAATTGCAGTTAATGATATTTTGATCGCAAACACTGTGGAGAATGGTCGTGAAAACGGATTATATGATGGACCTCTAAATGACCATTTTCGAAAACACTGCATTGTTACTGCTTCATTAGTTTCATTGGAAGGCAGTATTTCTTTCGAAAACAAAAACTTTCCTGAGGGGATGACTCGCCATGACGGATATGTATTTCAAAATGGAACTGTCGCTGATCATAGAGGAACACTGTACATTATAGGGTCAATGGCGCAATACAGGCGGGATTATTTTTATACTCGTAATAATGGTTTTACCGGTTATACAAAACATTTCCGTTACGATCAGCGTCTTGAGGAGTTGACACCACCTTTGTTTGACACTCCATTGAGTGTTGGTGATGGACCTCGTTCATCAGCTACATTACCGATTACCCACCGTGTTGAGAAAGTCTATCCGAATCCTTTCAACTCATCCTTCAACCTTAACATGACATTGATCAAAAGGGATCAAGTCCGAATAAGGTTGATCAATGTTCTTGGTCAGGAGATCTACAACCAGAACTATGGCTGGATGGACAAGGGTGACCAGAGATTTGTCATCGACATTGCAGAAAAACCGGCAGGATTATATTTTACTGAGATTTCGACATCAAGCGGTTTTAGACAAACGTCAAAAGTGGTGTATATGAAGTAAGGGGTGCGACCCTTTCGTTTGTAGCCCTGGAGTTCGGCAGTGGCCGGACATCTCGGGGCTACCTCTATATATAATCCCGGGATGCAGTCGCTCCCGGGCTACATATCTACGGACGAACCCGGTTTCTATCTATACCACCGCCACTGCTTCGAGCTGTACACTAAACCGTGGGTCAAGCATCGCTGAAGTAAAAACGTAATTCACAACACAATGCGGACTCATTGTCATAAAACTAACAGCTTTTACCACAGCGTCATAGTCCTGGTAGTGCCGCAGGTAAAATGTGATCTTTACGGTTTCCAATAGACTGGCTCCTGCCTTATCAAGCAGTTTATCCAAGTTGTTCAATGCGGCTATTGTCTGATCATAAGCACCACCGTCAACGGGACCGTCTTTTTCAGGAGTAGTACCGTAGATACCACCGGTGAAAATAAAATTTCCGGCTCTACAAATCTTATTGGATTGAAGAGAATCGTCTCTGAATGATTCAATATTCATTTTACACCTCTATTTCATGATACTCTTTAATTCTTTTGTTTTTTTACTTACCGCAATTTTGCCCGCATCAACCAGATCCTCAAGTTTCCCGAAGTCAGCCCAATGGACATGCCTGACTTGGGGTTGAATAACCAGATCAGCTCGTTCAAGGTAGAAACGGTTCAAGTGTTCTTGAGTGATCCAGTCGGAACGGGTCAGGATATCAATACCATGATTATACGGTCCAACATGGTGAAGTGGGCGCAGCACATCCACGGCGATAACCTTATGGTTCTGGGATTCCGCTTCTGGAATTGGAACGTTCATGGTTACACATCCATCAACTAGTAGTTTTCCATTTATCTGAACTGGAGGAAAAACTCCCGGGATTGAGGCGCTGGCTGATATTGCAGGAGCCAGGGGACCTGAAGAAAACGGAATGTTTTCCCCGCTGATCAGGTCAGTTGCCATAGCAATAAATGGTATTTTCAAATCCTCAAACGTTGCATCACCAAAAATCTTTTCTACTGTATCTGTAAGTAAATTTTGTTCCATTACCGCAGGAAGGTGCATCATTTTTGTAAGCATCATCACACGGCGGAGATGAGAACTCCATTCATCAAAAGAACGACTGCCGCCCTTTGATGATTTTACCAGCTCATCCAATCCAAGCCTTTTGAATTCTTTGCTTTCGGTGATGGCTAGTAGAGTATCTTTTATCTTGTCAGAATTACCTTCAAGGCAGTAGAGAGCACCAATAATAGCGCCCATACTCGTCCCAGTGATCATATCTGGTTTCAATCCAAGGGTGTCAATTTCCTGGAGTACACCGATATGGGCAAGTCCCCTGGCCCCACCACCACTCAGAGCGAGGATATCACCACGGTCAATACCTAGCCAATCAAGAAGACGTGACCAATTTGTTGCGTAGTCTATTAGGTTCATTGTGAGGAATATGGGTTTGTTATAATGTTTTTCATCTAAATAATTATAAAGGAAGAAGTAATGATAATGAAAGGTGATTTTGGTTTTGAATTAAATGATGAGAGCAGATTTCTGATATCAATGGAAATCGTCCCACATTGGCAAATCCCTATCTTGCTCATAACCCTTATAAAACCTACCTTATTTGTTCTATCAACTCAGAAAGAAACATTAAATCAATACCCAACCTGTACCACCCTACTAGGAGGAACTGTGAGGAAGGGAAAACTTACTATTTCCATGCTGACACTGGTTTTATCATTGCTACTGGTTAGCATTGCTTCACCATTATTTGCACAAATGGAATCTGACCGTCCAACCCCGCCGGGAACCAAACCACCGGTGACACTTTTTACACGGTTGGCGGATGCGGGAAACGCTGAAGATTATCCCGATTTTGATCATATTGTGGTCTATGACCACTCCATCAACAAGGTTATTGATAGTGGTATAACCTACGTTGACCTTTATTTGCTTACAAAAGTACTAACTGAACAGGGTTGCCTGGATCAGTCGGCCATCCGTTGGGACTACGACCCTAACAGCAGCTTCATTGAAGTTGCCGAAGTCAACATCGTTCGTGGTGAGGAAATTATTCCTGTTTCCACTGACGATATCATTGACCTCCCGGCACCTCAAAGTGCCATCTATTGGAACAACAGGATCAAGGTCCTGCAACTTCCAAGGCTTCAAGTCGGTGACGGTATCGAAGTCAAAGCCATGCGCAAAGGCTATAACTACGCATTGCTGGCAGATGTCGAAACTGACCTGGGTGCGCAGAATAGAATCGCCGCCGAAGGCGACGACCGTTATATCCCGCCGATGGCCGGTCACTACTTTGACATCGTTCTCTTCCAGGGTGATGTACCTATCGTAGAAAAGAAATACATCCTTGAACTTCCGTCTGATAAGAGACTCATCAGCGAAGTTTATAATGGTCCTATCTACGCCAAGACTTCTTACGACGCCGAAAAAGATTACTATACATGGTGGAGTAAAGATGTTCCTGCATTGAAGGGCGAAACCCGTATGCCGGATGCCAGTGACATGTCCCCGAAAGTGGTCATGACCACAGCCGAAAGCTGGGAAGCGAAGAGTCAGTGGTTCTTTGATGTTAATAAAAATCAATTTGAAGTGACCCCTGATATCACCGAAAAAGTGAACCAGATTATTGCTGACTACGGTGCCACCAAAGGTTCCGATATGGACAAGGCGAAAGCCCTGAACCATTGGGTCGCCCAGAACATCCGTTACAGTGGTCAACCCATTCCAGTGGGTGAAGGATTTACGCTTCACCCGAGTGATCTGCTTTTCGAAAACCGCTCCGGTGTTTGCAAAGACATCGCAAGTATGTCCATCACATTCCTTCGTGCCGCAGGATTTAACGCATATCCAGCCATGACAATGGCAGGTAGCCGCATTGAAGATATCCCCGCTGATCAGTTCAACCACTGCGTGGTTGCATGGGAACGCGAGGATGGTTCATTCACCATGCTTGACCCCACATGGGTTCCTTTCAACAATGACATCTGGTCAAAGTTGGAAACCGAACAGCATTATGTTATCGGTCACCCGGACGGTGTCGACCTTGGGCAGATTCGTTACAGCCCACCGGAAGAATCACCCTTGAAGATTGCTCATAACGCAACACTCGGTATGGATGGTTCACTTACCGGCAAAATTCGTTTTGACGGTGAAGGTGCTCTTGATAGTCGCTTGAGACGGATTGTTTACCAACGTTCGATGGCGTCTCTTCCGGATTACGTTGCATCACTCCTTTCAGAAATGGGTGATGGTATCACCAACATTGAAGTTACTCACCGAAAAGTGGATGACTTTACAGGTTATATGTGGTGGGAAGTAAACTACACCATTAAAGATTATGCAAAGATGGTTGACGGTGGACTTGAATTTAAACCGGGACTTCTCAACGTCGTAAAAGACCACGCCTATCTCTTCCGCGCAGGTTCTGTCGGTTGGGGTGAAGAACGTGAAAATGATATCTTCCTGTATTACACGCAGCGTTTGGATATCACAGAAAACATCAAGCTGCCTAAAGGTTTCAGCCTGGCTAATGAAGTTGAAAATGTCAGCCTCAATGAAACGTATGCAGCATTTGATGCTTCCATCGCAATGGAACGAAAAGGTTTAAAGATTTCTTCATTGACAGACGTTCGCCGTCGTCAGATTCCACCGAGTGGATACCAAGGATTCAAAAAAGTGATAGACGAAATGGATGACTGGGCCGGAACCACGGTTCGCGTCACGAAAGGGGGTGCAAAATGAGAAAGCAAACCCTTATCCTCGTTAGCCTCGCATTGATGATGATCGCTGGTCTGGCATATGCTGAACCAATGACCTATACCGGTTCATATGATATCGGTGCTTTGATGGCAAAAGCGGAAGCCGCTTATGATTTATCTCAACAGGATGCCATTTATCTCATCGAAGGTCGTGAAGATACATGGACCGCTGACGGTCGCAGAAAAACCAAACTCCACCGAGTCATCTGGATCAGTAGTGATATCGGCATTGAAGAGTTTGCTGATCTTCGTATTCCATACGACTTGGAACGACAGGATTTCACAGTTGAAACACTGCGTGTCTATAGCAATGGTCGTTGGATTAACAACCGTGAAACAGCCATTGTAAAAACACTTCCAGCCGCGTTAGCATCCGCACCGGATTATACAAATCTGCGTGAGATGATGCTTCTGCATGACGGTGTCGAACTACCATGTATTATGGAATGTTCCTACATCATTGAAGATAAAGAACCTTATCGAATGGGTATGGAAGACATCTTCTACTTCCAGTACGAACATCCTGTGATGAGTTCAGCTCTCTTTATCAGTACACATGACGGTAGCGAGTTTGTTTTTAATGCCACTGAAGGCCTTGGTGATTTCATTGAAGGCACAGCAGATGGAATGCAAACAAAACTCTGGAAAGCAGGTCCGTTTGAACCAGCTCCTGTTCCTGAACTCGATGATGCTATTGAAGTACTTCCGCACGTCAGCTACTCCACATGGGGCAGTTGGGAATCCTTCGGTAACGATTTGAAAGCAGCATTCGAAGCCAACTACATGTTGGATGACGAGCTAAAATCGCTTTTGGCAGATGAACTTGACGGTGCAGTGAGCCCTGTTGACAAAGCTAACCGTATCGCCGCTTTTGTTGGTGACAACACGCGTTATATCGATTACGATAGCAAATGGTTCTGGGCTTCGATTCGTAAACCAGCTCGTATCTATTCTACTGCCTACGCCAACAGGTTGGACCGTGCCGTTTTGATGGCAGCTTTAGTCAAAGAAGCCGGTCTTGAAGTATGGCCTGTCTTTATGGCGAAAGCGTATGGCGATATTGATGACGGAATTCCCTCACTGAACCGTATGGATGAAGTTGGTCTATGGATCAGTGGTGAAGGTCTTGAAGCCTATTACTGCCCAGCTCATAGTGACGTACAGAATGGTCTTGCCCCGATATTCGGTAAAGCTATCTGGTTACCCGGAAGTGAAACCACACCTGAAGTCCGTTGGTCTGGTAAAGGGACTACCAGCACGATGATAGTCAAGATGGACCTTTCATACTGTGGTGAAAAGAAGCTTCTCTATGGTAAAGGTTACCTGAGTAGTGAAGGCGGACTCTGCCCCTACGACAAGATGGAAGGGTTGAACGATGAAGCTCGATCCTACCTTGAAGATGTCGCAGGTAGTGTGTTAAGCGGTTCGAAAGTTAAGGGTTATAACCCGACAAGTTTCGACCGTTTCAACATTGCCGCAGGATTCAAATTCAAAGCCAAGGCTTGCTCAAGGGATAACCTTGATCGTTTGGTCTTGAACATTGAATCACCGTCCGAAGGTATCTTCGGTTCTTTGCCGCATGATGTCCATCTTTACCAGCACGTTCGCTCAACACCGGTTATTCTTCCCGGAACAATGACACAAAAAGTTTGTGTCAACCTTGAATTGGGTGACCTCGAGCTTGTCTCATTACCGGAAGCAAAAACCATTGAAAACGGTGCGGGAAAATTCGTGTTGAAGGTGACAAACGAAGACGGTAAAATCGGCCTGAAACGTATGCTCAGTCTGACAAAGCAACGTTACGAAGCATCCGATTGGAATGAACTTCGTGAGCTTCTTCTCGCTGATCAAAACGCGAATAATGGTCTGATTATTGTGAAATAATACGAAGTGTCATCCTGAACTTGATTCAGGATCCAGACATAGAAAACCCGGTCATGAATGACCGGGTTTTCTATGAGGTGGTTCGAGTACTGGTCATTCGTTGGGGTGGTCCGGAGCCTGTCCTCAAGTTCTGTTGTTGGGGATACTGGCAAGGCAGGGCGTAGTGAAGCGAAGACCGCCCACCCGGGTTTCAAGTCTGTTTGTTGTGTAGCCCGGGAGCGACCAAGTCCTACGAAGCTTTAGCGAAGTAGGATGCATCCCGGGGAGGGGTCACCGAACCCGACAAAAAAGAGGCTGCCAATAGTTTGGCAGCCTTTTGATTTCTATTCGTTGGGTAAAACGATTTACTGCTAAAATAAACCCCGTTTATCCGTCTTCGCCGGACCTTCGGCGAGCAAACGGGGCCGGGTAATCTATCGATAGTATTTTTATCTACACCAAACTTCCCAAACCATCACCGAACCGTTTCACACCTTCTGCGATGTTGTCTTCAGACGCGGCGAAGCTGAAACGGACATAACCTTCCATTCCAAATGCAACCCCTGGAATAAGCGCAACCTTGTACTCTTCCAACAGGTATTCACATAAGGCAAAACTGTCGTTAATAATCTTGCCCCGGGATGCGGTCGCTCCCGAGCTACTTTTCCCCAAGTAGCTCGTTACATCCACCCAGGCGTAAAATGCCCCTTCGGGTTTCATCGTTTTTAAATCTGGGATTTCGTCCAAGAGTCCGGCGATCAATTCGCTGCGAGCCTTAAATACACCGACCATCGCTTCCGGTTCGCTGCAATCACCGGCATACGCTTCGACAGCAGCTTTCTGGCTGATGCTGCACGGTGAACCTGTCATCTGCGACTGGATCTTACCAACTGCGCTTGCCAGTTTGGGTTCAGCAGCGAGGAAGCCGATGCGCCAGCCTGTCATACAGTAATATTTTGAAACACCGTTGATCAGGGCGACTTTTTCTTTTAGACCATCGATAGATGCAAAACTGAGGTGACTATTTCCATCGTAGCGAAGTTTTTCGTAGATCTCATCACTGATCACCCAGATATCTTTTTTGACCAGCATTTCACCAAGCGCCTGAACTTCTTCGGGTGTAAACGCAGCCCCCGTAGGGTTGTTCGGATTGTTAATGATGACAGCGACTGTTTTATCCGTAATTAATTGTTCCAGCTCTTCGGGGACCATACGGAATCCTGTTTCCGCTGTAGTCAAACATGGCACAGGAACTCCACCTGCCAAACGGATCAAATCCACATAACTGGCATAGCAGGGCACAGGGTAAATCACCTCATCACCAGGGTTCACAAGGGCAAGCAAGGTGCTGGCAATGGCCTGTTTGGCGCCGTTGGTGACAATGATCTGCGTGAAATCATAGTCGAGGTTATTTGTCTTTTTTAAGTTGGCAGCGACGGCTTTCCGTAATTCGGGAATCCCTGCGGATGCTGTGTAACGGGTGATGTTGTTGTTAATCGCATCAATCCCGGTTGCTTTTATGTTTTTTGGTGACGGAAAATCGGGTTCACCAACGGATAGGTTGACCACATTTTCCCCATTCGCCATCATCGCTTTTGCTTTAGCGGATATCTTCAGGGGAAGGCTGTCGGTAAGGACTTCTGTTCTGCTGGCTAGTTTCATTTTTTCATTCCTTTATGTCCAACGATGGAATAAAGTTACGGATAAAAAAATCAACAGGAATAGAGGTCAGCGAGACAAAATGAAAAAGGATTTTAACTTACTAAAGTAATAAGAATGGCCTTGATTGCTTACGTAGCGGCAATCAAGGGTTTATACTATGCTTGATAAATTTGCTATAGGGACGGGTGGCCCGAATGCTGGCCATTCGGGTTTCAAAATAAAAAAGGTCCCGGTTTTTCGGGACCTTTATCACACCGAGGTTCCCGCTAACACCCTGCGGGAATGACAGCTTTTATAATCGCAACTACTTGCTGGCGCCCGTCAGCCAAAGCTTTAGCGACGGCTGATTGGCAACAACTGTGACGTGTTTATAATAAAAAGGTCCCGGTTTTTCGGGACCTTTATCACACCGAGGTTCCCGCTAACACCCTGCGGGAATGACAGCTTTTATAATCGCAACTATTTGCTGGCGCCCGTCAGCCAAAGCTTTAGCGGAGGCTGATTGGCAACATCTGTACGTGTTTCTAATACTATGCTTGATAAATTTACTATAGGGACGGGTGGCCCGAATGCTGGCCATTCGGGTTTTAAAATAAAAAAGGTCCCGGTTTTTCCGGGACCTTTATCACACCGAGGTTCCCGCCAACACCCTGCGGGAATGACAGCTTTTATAATCGCAACTACTTGCTGGCGCCCGTCAGCCAAAGCTTTAGCGACGGCTGATTGGCAACAACTGTGATGTTTTTCCAATAAAAAAGGCCCCGATTTCCGGGACCTTTATCACACCGAGGTTCCCGCTAACACCCTGCGGGAATGACAGCTTTTATAATCGCAACTACTTGCTGGCGCCCGTCAGCAAAAGCTTTAGCGACGGCTGATTGGCAACAACTGTGACGTGTTTATAATAAAAAAGGTCCCGGTTTTTCGGGACCTTTATCACACCGAGGTTCCCGCTAACACCCTGCGGGAATGACACCTCTTTATAGCTTCAACTATTTGCTGGCATTCGCAACTACAGCGCAAATGGCACTTGTCTTCACGATGTCTTCCGCGCTGCAACCACGGCTGAGATCGTAAAACGGTTTCGCAAGACCCTGAACGACAGGGCCGATGGCCTGAGCATTCGCGAGACGCTGAGTCAGCTTGTAGCCAATATTTCCTGCGTTCAGGTCAGGGAAGACCAGAACATTGGCTTTACCGGCAACAGGGCTACCCGGGGCTTTTTTCGCACCGACTTTTTCAACAATCGCTGAATCCAGTTGGAATTCGCCATCAACGGGCAATTCCGGAGCGTCTTTACGGACCAATTCGGTCGCTTCAATGACTTTGTCGACCAACGGATGTTTTGCGCTACCCTTGGTGCTGAAGCTGAGCATGGCAACAACCGGATCGGTTCCGGTTAACGCTTTATGTGTCGCTGCACTGGCGATGGCGATGCTGGCCAACTGCTGAGCATCGGGATCGGGAACGATTGCACAGTCACCAAATGTGAAGACGCGTTCGTCGGGCATGACCATGAGGAAAATGGAGGATACAATGCTCATTCCCGGGGCCATACCGATGGCCTGGAATGCTGCACGCATAACGTCTCCAGTTGCGTGCGCTGCACCGGTGACACCACCGTCGGCGTCGCCTTTGCGGACCATCATGGCACCGTAATAGAGCACATCTTTCATCGCTTCGCGAGCCTGATCGAGGGTTAACCCCTTCTTTTCGCGCATCTTTGCGAATTCCTGAGCATACTCTTCACGTTTTTCTGAAGTCTCAGGACTTATTGTGGCTATACCGTCGCCTACGACTCCGGCCTCTTTCATGCCGGCTTCGAGTTCATCAGGTGTACCAAGAATGATGGGTACTGCTATACCTTCATCAACCATGTTGCGAGCTGCTACCCAAATGCGGGCGTCGTTACCTTCGGGAAGAACGATTTTCTGTGAATGTTCTTTTGCGAGGTTTACAATATGTGTAACCGGATCCATCGGAACTACCTTTACTGTTGTTTGTTACCGTATTTCTCTATAAGTCTTTTTCTTACACTTTCTGGTAGGAATGTATCTACGTCGCCACCATGACGGGCGACACCCTTGATAATCGTACTGCTCAAGTAGACATACTCCGCTTTCGGCATCAGGTAAACGGTGTGCAACTCGGGAGCGAGGTGACGGTTCATTAATGCCATCTGAAATTCGTATTCAAAATCACTCACAGCACGAAGGCCGCGGATCAATGCAATAGCACCGTTTTTATGTGCGCCCTCAACAGATAATCCGTCCAGTACATCCACACCCACGCAGTAGTCGAGCTTGTGTTCGACTAAAGCTTCACGGATCATATCTCGGCGTTCTTCAAGGCTAAACAGCTCGTCCTTTGCCGGATTCTGAGCGATGGCAACAATCACCTTGTCAAAGAGATCACATCCTCGTTTAAGGATATCAAGATGACCGTTTGTAATGGGATCAAATGTTCCCGGGTAAATCGCAATTCTCTCTTTGCCCATGATGAGGACCTTGTTAAAGGATTACAATGAATCTCCGTAACACACTAACTTCAAGGGAGTGGAATATAGGTCTATTGATACCTCATTTACAAAAAACAAAGTAGCAAGGCGGAGCAGACAAATCACTCCATTTCCCATAAAAAAAGCCCCAAACGGGGCTTTATAGTTGGAGAACGGAAAAACTACTTCTCGTCATCGTCGATTTCGCGAAGGCGTTTCATGATGCCCAGCGGGCTGTCACCTGTGACAATCTTCATAATCTTTTCTGTCATCTCGATGTCAGCTTCAAACTTTTTCTTCATGCGGTGTTCGTAGGCTTTGTGAAGCGTTTCAATCAAGTTATCCAATTCGTACGGTTTCGGCAGGTAATCAAAGGCACCAAGTTTGGTGGCGTTGACGGCACTATCCAGCGAGCCGTGCCCAGTCAGCATGATGACTTCAAGAAATTGGTGTTCGTCTTTCAGTAGAGCAAGAACCTGATCACCGTTCATGCCCGGCATTTTAAGATCGAGCAACGCCAGGTCAAACTTGCCGACTTTGGCTGCATCGAGAGCTTCCTGACCATTGTAGGCTTTTGTGACATCGAAGCCACGCATTTCAAGACGTTTTGCAAGGGCATCAATAAAATTCTTCTCGTCATCCACGATGAGCAGCTTAATCTTCTTGTCCATTTTGTAACCTCATCTATCGTTCAATTATTTAGAATCAATTTTTAGGGCAACGGAGGAAAGCCAATCCATTGCCAATAACCAAAGAACGCCCATCCCCATAAAACTGCAAAACAGATCAGCAGAATAACAAGTCCATGTCTGAAAAAATCACCTAAAGTTACAAGTTGTTCTCCTGTTACAGGATCTTTTGCTAAAGCAAATGCCAACGCATTGCTAGGTGTCCCGATGATCATCATATGAGCAAAAGAGGAAGCAAACGCAGTGGCAAAACCAACCATCCACGGATGGATACCCGCGATAGTCGCCATTGGAACTGTGATAGGTCCAATGGCTGCAACGGTGGCTCCGTCACTCATGAAGTTTGTCGCGAGTCCAGTGAAGAGGCTGGTGGCAATGGCAAGTCCTTCTCCCTGCATCATGAATGGAGGCAGAATATTTATAAATCCATCGGCGAGGAATAGTGCACCGCCTGTGACCGCCAGTCCTTTACCGATTGCACTAGCACCGCCATAAAGGAAAACAACTTCCCAGTTGATACTGACGATGTCTCGCCACTGAAGGATCCGTAGCAAGTTTAAAATAACTAGTCCAAGAAGGACTGGACCACCCATGCCAAGGAAACTTCCCGCAGTAATCCAGAGGACAATAACCATTATGAGGACAAGGGCGGTGATATATTCGTCACGACTCATCGGACCGATTTTCTGACTGGCCAACTTTACAATGTTTGAAACATCCAGTTTTTTTATCTGAATTTTATTTCTAAAGGTCAGCAGGAAATATAAACCGATCATAAATGACATTACCGGAACTAACGGTAAACCGTAGATAACCCATTCACCAAAACTGGGTGCGATTCCATAATCCTGTAAAATTCCGATCATGATGGCATTACGGCCACCTGCCGCGGGTGAACCCGGTCCTCCAGAGTTGGCTGCATAACATAAGGAAAGCGCAAACATGACCATGAGAGGTTTGTCAACCTTGATTCCCGCAGAACGGATGGAATTGGCGTATACCATTACGAATAGTGGCATTGTAAACGCTACCAGGGCATGCTCTGAAACAAAAGAACAGGTTACTGAAAGCATGGGTAAGAAGACCAGCATCAGAAGTGTGATGTTTTTTGCCGGAGCCAATAACAATAAACCAATTCGTCTATCTAAACCAGTCTTTGAAATGGCTTTAGACAAGGCCAATACACCAAACACAAAAACAACGGCATCTTTGATAAAGGATTTGGTTACATCATCAGGATGCATTACCCCGAAGAAGTACATTCCAGCAAGAACAAGCATAGATGTAACACCTACCGGCACAGCTCCCGTCGCCCAGAATAGGGCGGCAACGATGATCAAGCCAAGCATGATCATCGCACGATAGGCGGTTTCTTCGCCGTTCAGGTAACGTTCCTTTATTGTACCGTCTGTATCTTTTTCTTTTGTTAGCAGTTTAAACTTTTTGCTGTAATAGCCTGCGATGGATTGACCGACTTCCATTCTTTTATAATCAGTATACCCAGCGTTTGTATCCATTTTATTGACATCAATTTTTTCGGTCGTTTTTTTTGCCGAAACAATCTCAATCAATCGCTGCGGAGGAGAACAAAGAGTAAAGCAGACCAGAATAAAAATACCGATGAGGATAAAGAGTGGACGGGAATTATGTTTTCCTACTAACCATTGTTTTGGTGTTGGTCGTTCATGATGGACAATATCCAACCTTGAACTGGCGTGAACTTTTTCGGTCCGAGCTTCCTCCACAACTTTCAGAAGTTGGTCAAAGTTGACAGGTTTGGCTAGGTAGGAAAAGGCATCCAGCTTGCCCAGTTCAGTTGCTGAATCAAGGTTTCCATGCCCTGTCAGGATAACGACTTGAATCTCCGGACGAAAAGATTTTATCTCTTTCAACGTTTCTTTTCCGTCCATCTCCGGCATTTTTAAATCGAGGATAACGACATCAATATCGCGATCTTTTCGGACGAGCTGAATCGCTTCTTTTCCGTTATCAACGTCCAGAGTTTCATAGTCGCGGAGATTTAATCGTTTAGCCAAGGCTTCGCGGAATTGATTCTCATCATCGACTAAAAGAATTTTAGGCATTTTATAAACTCACCTATCTATCAGATTTTCTAATGTTTTCTGCGATCTCATCGAATAGGTCAGCTATTCGGAGAACACCAACAACATTGTTATCTTTTGTGACAATCAGTGAAAGAGCTTGATATTCATCAAACATCCGGATTGCTTCCACAAGAGAGGCGTCTTCTTCAATTTTGCTCGAAATGGGCTGCATAAACCTGGTGACAGGAATTGATTTTGCCCTGTCAATAATTACATCCATGTTTTCATCAAGTAACTGGAGGTTTTCGCTGGCGCGAGCTACCATTTCAGGGTGATTTTGAAGAATGTTTTGTGCATGAATTTTGAACTGGGTGACAGGATTCTCCAGGATACCATGCAAAATACTGAAATGACCCAGTTTGCCAACAATTATACCTAGTGAATCCTTTACCAGAACTGCGCGATGGGGATGTTTACGGCCTCGATTCTCGTCATTTTTCTTCTTAAGTGTTTTGAGCGCCTCTGCCACGGATGCATTGTCATTTACAATTGCATATTCCGCCAAAGGTAGCATAAGCTCCGACACTTTTGTTTTGCATTTGTTTTCCATATATCGCTCCGGAAAAAGGATAACTCAGCTATCCTTCTTAATATCGACAGGTAGTTTGATAGTAAAACGGCTGCCTTCACCAAGTTTGCTGTTCACGTAGATTTCGCCACCCATGGAACGGATGATTCCAAGTGAAACAGAAAGTCCAAGCCCGGTTCCTTTTCCCACCTCTTTAGTGGTAAAAAATGGAGAAAAGATTTTTGCCACTTGTTCTTTTGTCATTCCGCAACCAGTATCGCTTACGGAAATTGTTATGGTTTCGTCCGATTGGTCGGTATGAAGTGTCAACGTCCCAACATTGTCACCCATGGCGTCGAGCGCATTTTTGCATAGGTTCAGGATGACTTGGATGAGTTGGTTCCGATCTGTGTAAATCTCCGGCATATCTGGATTAAAATCTCGGACGACATTCAGACTTGAAACGTGAAACTCACTTCCCAGTAATCCGTCTAGAACCTCTTCGACAATGCTGTGAACGTCGTGCCACTCCAGTTTTATGTCGTTTTGACGGACAAATCCTAGAAGTTTACGGGTGATGTCCCTGCATCGATAGGTAGCACGACTAATCACATCAAGGTGTTCGTATAGCTGCTCATTGGTTAACCCGTCCGAGAACTCAGGGTTGGTAAGATCTTTTATCAACCCGGCTTCCTCAGAGATGATGGCAAGTGGATTATTGATTTCGTGGGCGATTCCAGCAGCAAGTTCACCTACTGAGGCCAATTTTGAAGCATGGACAAGCTGACCGGAAAGCTCTGCCTCAGTTTGTTCTGTTTCGATTTCCCGCTTAACCCTGTTTTGCGCTCGGTTAAGTATAAATATGAACTCAATACCCAGGATGATAACGGTAAAGGCAATCATGTACCAATTCAGTAATTCAGAGACATTCTTAAACCAACTCTTGGGTTTTTCCTGAACAATAATTGTCCAGGGAACCACCTGCGACCATGCATAGGAATAATAGGTGTTGTTTTTATTGTAGGTGTTTTTTTGAACATCTACCCAGGGATCCTTGGGCGGTAGAATATGAGATGGGGCACGTAAACTACCGATATTTCCAGAACAAACCTGAAACAATCCTTCGTGGTTAACGAGGAAAAGATCGATAGAAAGATCCCCGGTATCCTCACTTGTTAATAGAAATTCATGAATTTTGCTGGGAGAAAGTACTGCCCGAATTACATAGTAATCGTTATCCACCCACCTCTTTATCGCAATGGTGAAATGTGCAATATCCCGAAATCCCTGATAAATATCTGTGATGATGAAATCATCTTCAGAGTTTTTGAGGTTTATATACCAACTTTCGTTCGAATAGTTTTTTCCAGTCAGTTCCGGATGAGGCCCGGAATATGTGACAAGGTCTCCCTGAGAATTGAAATAGCTGAGGTCAACGAAGGTATCGCTGGTACTTTGCAGCCACTTCAACATCTCCTCCGCTTCTACCGTATTAGGGATAAATCCGTTTGTTCGATTACTCGAAACACTGTTCAGATTGGCAACTCGTTCGCTAAGAAACTGATCAAGGATATAGGATTGATGGCTGGCAATGGACAACAACTGGGATTTTACGCCTTTTTTATAGATCTGTATGTTTTCAAGATAGAAGAAAAATAAAAGGAGAAGGAATGGGGTCATGTAAAAAAGGAGTAGACGGGAAAGAGTATGCCTGAGCATCTCCCGGTAATGCTTTTTCTGTTCTTCGTCTAGAACCGCTAACCTGCTGGTTCCATTAGTTGTTGCGGCCATAACTGTCTTCCTTACAAAGGGAACGATAACTCGATTTGTAAGCAGCAAACGGTCGGACAACAAAAGTTAAAGTTAAGCATTCTTAAAATGCAATATGGAGCCGAGTCCTTTTTGTTAAAAAAATCACAAAATTAGAAATGCAATTGGGTTCAAATAGCATGACAAGTTTTAATCTTATTCAACTTGTGGTTTTGGATTTTGTCTCAGATGGTCGAATTATTGTGGTCGATCAAGGACAAACCTGCAAAAAACGACTTCATTCTTTCCCAACACTATTTCAATCTCTACAGGAAGATAATCTTTAGCAGTAGCCTTCAACACATAATCACCGTCCTTCATAGATAAAAAAGCCAATTCTCCATCTAAACCACTTGTGGCCCTAAGAGCAGATTTTTTTATCACAATAGTCGCGCCAATGATCGGTTCCCCCGACATTTTATCAACCACCTCACCCATTATCTTTGAAGCAGAAGTTTTCTCGACGTTGTTACGATACTTAATGTAGGCTTCAGATTTATTTGCATAATAGGGATTGATTAAAGCGCGAGGACGGCCATGACCCCAATATGATGATGGTTTGTGATTTGGATCTTCTTCAAGGGAAAACTCTAATTCGAGAAGATCATTGGGACCAAGGTCAATCTCTATAGTGGCAGGTAAATAGCCAATGGATGAAGCTTTAACTGTATACTTTCCTCCTTTCATCTCAAAAATAAAAAAATCACCTTCTAGGTCTGAAGCAGCTCCTTTGCGTGTCCCTTCAACGATGATGTTTGCTCCGATGATAGCTTCACGAGGATCCACTGAATGAATATTACCAATGATTCTAGAATTTTTTCCATTGGGGTGTTGGGTTTGAGAAACAATAACGCCTTCAGATTTCAGTTTGTCATCATGGAATTTTTGTTTAGCCTTTGAGTATGGCCACGATCCCGGGTTGAAGTCTTCATCTTTTTCAAGGTAAAATTCAACTTCTATCCATTCATTCTCTCCAACTTCGATTTCTCTTGTTGCAGGTGAGAATCTTGGGGTAACAATTTCAAGTTTATACTTACCTCTCTTTAGTGAATCAATTTCAAAAGCACCACCCAATCTTGATCGGAATTCACATTCTAACCCTTCTATAAAAATACCGGCACCAAGGAGACCGTATTGCAAATCTTTTCCACGGATTGTTCCAAATATCTTTGACATAATGTTTTTTGGTTTTTTCTCAAAAGAAACAATATAACTCTTTGATTCAGTAGATTTTTTTGCATCTTCGGAATAGGGTGGTTTCACATTATCAACCACGTGTTTTGGTTTTTTAAAGAAAAGTGGTTTTTGTAATTCAAGGTTTAGCAATTGAGGTTTGTTGGGCTCGTGATGAATACTATCAACGTGCAAAGTCTTATGTTGATCCGATTGGACAATAAGGTTGTAATATCCGGGCTTAAGGTTCGCAAACATGAAACTTCCATACCTGTTTGTCGTGGTCATTTTCCTCGAGCCCTCAATAAAAACATAGACTCCCTCAAGAACTTCATCGGAGTTATTTAATCTGATATTTCCAGATAAACTTCCTTTTGGGAGTGTATATCCTTGCTTACCGTAGTAGGTTCTTTTTCTCTGGACAAGGAAGAGATTGTGTTTAAGGTATAATTCTTCACTTATGGTAGAGTCTGGAGGTAGATAAAAATTGTAATCCATTCTACTATTGCTAGAGGTACTAAGGCAGTAATCCCCTTCAGGTAAGTTTGAGAATTGAAAATAGCCGTTTGCATCGGTGGTTGTATGGTGAGGTGTACCAGTTAAAAATAACGTTTTTTTCACTAAGGGTTCCAATGTCTCATATGAGATTAATACACCTTCTATCGCACTTTTTCTGTAATTGGGAATTGGGACTAATTGAATAGGAAATGAGGGAGGAATTCCAGGATTAATTCTCAGGATATTACTAAAATATCCTTTTCTTGTTAATTGAAAGGTAAAATTCTTATTCTGGATTTTTTTGAAGTAAAAACATCCTGACTCATCTGTATATGTAATCCATTCATTTTCATTTAAAGTGACTTTTACATTTTTTACGGGCTTACCTGTTTCCTTATTGATTATTGTCCCTGCAAAATTGGAATTTCCCTTCATCATCCTTGTAATATTTTTATAATTCCAGTTCTCATGATTTTCTAGACGAAAAAACTTAAAGAAGTTGCCACAATCACTCACAATAGCAGATCCAGATTCAGGGTCATACAGAATATCATAAAACACAAAACTGTTATCCAGGGTAGCCGTTATGCGGTTAAATCCTTTTTCAGAGTGAAAAAGACCTAGATCAAAGATTTCATTTCCCGAAACAAGTTCAGTAAAATAAAAATTATCTTTAAGTTTGATTTTTTTTAAATCAGGGTTTTTGACAACTGTAATATTTCGAATCGGTTCAATGTTCTGATTATGCCTGTCATAGGCTACAAATGAGATAGATTTTTGATTCAAACTCTGTCTATTAATTTCAACTTGATCCAACGAATAACTCTGAGTTCCATAAGAGATTCTATTTTCAGGCTTAACAAATTCTGAAAACTCAATTGTCGGAAAATATCCTTCTTTTTCTACAACAAGGAATTGGTCGCCTCCCCAAAATACTGGAATACAGAACCCTCCTTTTGAGTTGGAACGGACGGACTCATTTTTGTGAATAGAATATTGGAAAGGATTAACAAAATAGACGGTTGCATCATGAACAAACTTCTTTGATTCTTTATCAAGTACGTTTCCAACCATCCATTGCTGCACAGGTTCTAAAGGTATCATTTCGAAGAATACATTTTTTTCAAAAACTTTACCATAATAGGATTTATATTTATAGTCTATAGTAATAAGGTGTGTTAGTGGTTTCCCCTGCTCTTGTTTTTTTTGAAATGATATCTTATCAAGGTTCAGAGCAATGTTAATCTTTTTATATCCGATATTATGGATTTCCAATTTTACAGTATCGCTTCTATGTGCCAAAAATGAGATTTTTCCATCATTTGGAAATTTGAAAGGTCTTTGAATGTTGTTATAAAACACACGAGCATTTTTTCCTTGATTCTTCAATTCTACTTGTAGTTCAACGACAGGATGATTTGGGTGATCATGAAAGACAACAGGGTTAGAAAAGGAAGACTGATAATTTATGAGTGTTAAAACGAGTAATAAAAAATATCGCAACAAAGTTTTCATTGTCAGACCAATAGATATAGAATAAGATTTGTAATAAAGAATTATAAGTAGATACAGAATGAAGTACAAACAATCTCAACAAGTATCTTAATTATGAGATTAAATGATTAGAAGTATAGAGCGGTTATACTAGATATTACACCCGAAACTGGTTTCTATTTGACTGAACACATTTCTCTGATTACACTATAGTTGAGAGGATTTGGGACCCTTCTTAATAGTATCCTTTTTGGGCCGGTAGTAGCTATTCCGCTGGAGAGCTTCCAGCAAAGACAAAAGTCATTGATGTAAATGCTGACTTCCTTTTTTGGAGTAGATCATGGTATTGTTGCGCCCAAAACGTCCTGTTCTTATTCTTGTACTCCTATTTACGCTTACCCTGAACGTGTTCGCCTTTCAACAAAATGACGAAACGATTTCTCGTTTCTCCATTCAAGAAGTGTCAAATGCTGTGGACCGTATTAATTTTAATTGGGACGACCAGTCTAGCTTCGCCCTGAAGAATGAAATGGAATCAGAGGTGGTTCTGCCAACGTTCCGTACGTTGATTCCTGTGGATGAAGCAGCCGATCCCTCCATCACTAATGTAGATTATGATGTCAGTGAGACCCCGGTTCCCGAGTCTATCAGAGTACTTCTGGAGTTGGAGCCGGATAATGTACAAATAGCTCAAATTGTTAAAAATGTAGTCTTTAGAGAGGTGTTTGCAGTAGAGATCGAAATTCTTCCGTTCGTTAAGGTAGAGGGAATCTGGTACCCAATTGAAAGTGTATCAGTCGATCTCGAGAACCTGAATTACAGACCTCAATTATCAACAGCATCCTCCTCATTTGCGAATCTATACAACGATGTTTTTACCGGGTTGGATGATCTGGATGAAACAGGCACACAGATCGTGTCAGGCGGCTATTTAGTCGTTGGTGGGCAGATGTATCTGGATGCTATAGAAGATTGGATCGACTGGAAAAAACAATGTGGCTATCCCATCCATGAAATCGTTCTAGAGGGTACTCCACATTACAACAACGTAAGAAACGATATTCAGGATGCTTATTTTTCAATTAATCCCAAACCTGAATATCTACTGCTTGTTGGTGATCCTGTAGTTGGCACAATGAATATGCCTACGACTTACTTTGTCTCAAATCAGGCAGCTCCCTATGTCACTGATCATCCATACGTAATGATAGAAGGTGAAGATTATTTCCCGGAAATGTGGGTGGGAAGATGGTCTGTAACGACAGTCACTGAAGCAGTAACAGTTGCCAGAAAAACAGTGGCTTACGAAAAAGGAACAGTATTTGATGAAGTAAATGACGATAGATGGGTTGAACGAGGTCTTGTACTAAGCAATAATTATCACCCAAGTGTGGGGATGCTTCAGGGCTGGCTTGAAAACGCCATGTTGGATTTTGGTTTTGATAATGTTCAGATTATCAGCAATCCTCCTGAACCCGACCCAAACACCGTCATCCAAGCGATCAACACGGGTAAGGGATGGGTGAACTATCGTGGTTTTGGCCATCCGGGTGGATGGCATCAGCCAACGGTTACAACGGATCTCGTTGCCCAGTTGGGTAATAACTGGAAGACACCGATTGTTACGAGTATTGTTTGTGGCGGAAATCGTTTTGACGCTGCCACTGAACCTTGTATGAGTGAAATATTTCTTAGATGTGGTTCGGCCAATGTTCCCCGTGGCGCCGTGGCGTTTATTGGACCAAGTGAAGAATTTACGTCCACCCGTTGGAATAATTGTTTGAACACTGCTTTCTACAGGGGACTTTTTCAGGAAGGATTAACTCAACTTGCTCCTTTACTTCACCGTGGCAAAATGGGATTATGGGAGGCGTTTCCAAACAACAGGGGATGGGGGGACTCACATTCATCCGTTCATCTCTACTTCCTTGCGTACGGTATCATGGGTGATCCCGGGTTACTCGTCAGAACTGTAACTCCGGTTGAAATGACTTTTGATGTCCAGCAGACTCTTCCGTTTGGGTCCAATGATTTACCTGTTCAAGTTATCCGAGCTGATGATGAGTCGTTGGCTGGTGTAGCAGTCACTGCTTTTTCACCGGCAGGTATTCAAAGAACGTTGGTAACGGATGAATCGGGTTTAGTCCGTTTCACATTCAGCGACAATGAAATTGATAATATGGGCGATCAGATATTCCTGACAGGAATTTGTTATAATACAATTCCCGCCCTTGATACGGTTCATGTTGGTGTTGAAGAGCTGGCTGTCAGACTTGATTCTTTGACTGTTTCGGGAATAGTTGAACCGGGCGAGACGATCACAATCACTCCTTATTTGTCCAATTCGGGAACTCAAACTCAAGGTGTTTTTGATGGTTACTTATGGACAATAGACCCATCAGTTACGCTGATAGATTCAACAAATAGTTATCCCACTCTTGGTGGCACTGGCAATCAAGCCGATCCCATGACCTATAGTTTTCTGGTTGAACAAAATGTGAACGATAGGGAAGACCTGAACCTGATCCTCGATCTTGATTTTGGTGGGGATTCAGTAAGTGTTGCACTACCTCTAATTGCTAGAGCGCCACGAATAAGTATATCACCGGAAATGATTCAGGTAGGTGAAAGTGGTTCACAGGAGTTTGATCTGATTGTGAATAATTTGGGCTTGGCGACTTCAGAAAGTGGTACCCTTTTATTGGAATTACCTGAAGACATTGACATGGTTATAGTCCAGGGTGAACAGGACGTCAATTCGATACCTTCCGGTGCTTTTGAAACAATCACCGGTTTCGAAACTAATATTGGTCCTCATATAATAAGTGGTGACGTGCATCCAATCGAATGGACGTTTGAAAACACTGATGGCAGGTTGGAAAGAGGAGTTTTTAACCTTCGAACCGGTTCTGGGGGGGAAGGTTTTCCATCAAGTGCTGACCGTTATGGATACCGTGCATACAGTATTGATGATACTACCTATTGGTCTTGTCCTGAATACAATTGGTTGGAAATAAGTCCAGGTCTTGGGGGTGAAGGAACGCTGCTACCCTTATATGATATAGGTCCAGAACTGGATGCGATCGTGCCGGTTGAACTGCCTTTTGAGTTCACGTACTATGGCAACACCTTTGAACAGATAGCGGTTTGCTCCAACGGTTGGATTTCTCTGGGAGAAACCCCGGACCCTTACTTCAGAAACTGGAATTTACCGGACGGCCCTGGACCCGGAAATATGTTATGTCCCTTCTGGGATGACCTTTTTGTTAGTGGGGATGTTTCTGCATGGTATGACGATTTCTCAAACCGGTTTATCGTCGAATGGTCCAGAGTTCGTATTCCTATTAACATGGGACCTGATGAAAGTCTGAGCTTTCAGATAATTCTTTATGATCCCGCCTATCATACGACCAATAGTGGTGATGGTGACATTGAGTTTATCTACAAAGAAATATATGACCGTGATACAAGTGAAAACTATTCCACAGTTGGAATCCGAAACGAGGATGGAACCGACGGATTGCAGATTTCTTATGCAAATAATCCCGGTGAAAACGAGATATTCTCTGAATCGGCACAAAGAATATCTACCGATATATTTCCAAATGGAATAGCTATCAAATCAAACGGTAGTGTTGTAGACGATACAGATGGAAACGACAATGGTCTCATTGAGACAGGAGAAACAATCGACATCTATCCGTCACTGAAAAACTTCGGAAATGTGGCAAGCGGTGAAGTTAGTCTTCAAGTCGATTTAATGGAGAATGATGACGTCTCACTATTGACCGGTACAACGAGTATTGCTTCGATCGAGCCAGGGCAAACAGGTGTAGCTCAATCACCAATTTCAGTAAGTGTGGGGTTACTGGCACCACATCAATCCTCCTTTAATCTGATGATGACAGCTATTGCAGACGAAGACACTCTTCGAAAGTATTATGAATCACATATGATTGTTGCACCTCATTTGGAACTGATTGAACGGAACCTTGAGGACACTATTCCTGATGGTGACGGTGATGGATATGCTGAAGCGGGAGAAACGATTACGTTGAGGTTGGAATACCAAAATACCGGTGGGTTGAGGTCGCTACCCGTAGAACTGGAAATTGAATCAATAGGACCTATGGCAGAGGTAATTCAAGGCACGTCACAACTAGCAGAAGCTGATCCCGGTGAAGCGGTGACTTCAGGGGAATTGGTCGTTGATATTGATGAAGCGTGCGCTAATCTGTCAATTCTGAAATTTCCGGTTACGATGACCTATGAAGGCGAGTTGGTAAAACAGGATACAGTTATTATACAAGTTGGCGAGTTCGTTTTTTCTGAAACGTTTGAAACCCCTTTAAATGAACAATGGGTTGAAGTAGGTGATTATTTTGATATTACAGATGAAGATTATGTTTCGCCAAGTCACTCATTAAAATGGAGTTTCAGTGATCAGCCGGGATATCCTCCGGGACAGGTTGATCTGATGGTTTCTGATACGTTCAGGTTACCAAATGAAGCCCATATCCGCCTTCGTTACTATAAAGCAATGAGTCCGGAAGATGTCTTCATTATTAAATTCAGAACCACAGAGGGTGAGTTGATCCCAATTGGTAGCCGTTATGGTCTTACATTGGACTGGTCAACATGGGATCAGGATGTACAGGGAATTACAGGAAATCCTGACGTTCAGCTACTGATTTATGTCATCACTTCTCAATATCCAGAAGGCAATGGTTTGATGTTGGATGATATTTTAATTACCGATGGATTTACAAATTCTGTCGAGTTGGAAGATTCCCAAATTCCCACGGAATATTCCATGTCGGAAGCATGGCCAAATCCATTTAATCCTGCGACAGTTGTGAAAATAGGTCTACCTGAGAATGGGAATCTTAAAGTTACAGTATTTAACCTCCTTGGGCAGAAAGTTGCTGATTTGGCTAATAGTACATACCCTGCCGGGTATCACAATCTGCATTTTAACGGTAACGGATTATCCAGTGGTATATACTTCATCCATACCGAAGTGGAAAACCAATTTATACAGACGCGAAAAATCATGTTGATGCAATAAAAAAATCTCCCCGTGTTTACGGGGAGATAAAGAGAATAAAATCCCCCTGATTAAAGGGGGATTTTGTTATTTAAAATCCTGCAAAGTCCTCATCATCAAGATGAATGACTTCATTTGGATTTGTTACCTTTGTATTCGCTGATGAACCGTTGAAAACGATATCACTGGGCTGAGGATCAACGGCTCCACTGTTGCCGTTTCCATTACCATAATCAGTTCCGTTATCACTTCCTATTTTGTATTGACGATTCGCATGTCTAGTACCGGAATGGCCGTTTGCTAATCTGAATTTTCCAATCATGTTCTGCATCTGACTAGATTGACCGGAGAGTTCTTCTGCTGCCGCTGCACTTTCTTCAGCATTAGCAGTGTTGGCCTGAGTGACATGATCAATCTGACCAAGAGCATCAGTGATCTGATCAATAGCTGAACGTTGTTCCTGACTAGCACTAGAAATCTCATTTACGAGGTCAGTGGCTTTCGTTATCCCATTAACAATGTTCGCTAGTGCTCCGGCAGTACTTTCTGCAATCTCCACACCTCGATGAACACTATTGACGTTGCCTTCTATCAAATCAGTGGTTTCTTTTGCAGCTTTTGCGCTTCTCTGCGCAAGGTTTCTAACCTCTTCAGCAACAACGGCAAAACCTTTTCCATGTACGCCAGCTCGTGCCGCTTCAACAGCAGCATTGAGAGCCAGTAGGTTTGTCTGGAAAGCAATCTCGTCAATGACCTTAATAATCTTCTGAACCTCACTACTTTGATCATTAATGACGTTCATTGCTTCAAGCATTTCATGCATATGCTCATTGCCACTATGGGCATCATTACGAGCAGCTTCTGTTAACTTGCTTGCCTGGATGGCATTGTCAGCATTCATTTTCACCTGACCACCAACTTGGGTCATAGATGCTGAAATTTCTTCAAGTGAACTTGCCTGTTCAGTTGCTCCCTGCGAAAGGGATTGACTCGCTCCGCTGACTTGCTGGGCACCACTATTCACCTGTTGAGATGCCATTCTGATTTGACCTAGAACCTCGTTTAATGAGTTCAGTGATCCATTCAATGCAACACCTATATCATCAAAGCTTTTCTTTGTTTCTTCAGTGTATTCGTCGGCCTCGGCAATTTTCATCTGGAAGGACAGGTCTCCATTCGCCATCAATGACAGTTTGTCTGAGATGTCAACAACCATGTTTTCCATATAATGGGAAACTCGACGTTGAGGAGTAACATTCTGAATAACTTCGAGGAAGCCAATCTGTTCACCTGCGGAGTTAAGTATCTTGTTACTATCTGCTTTAATATCAAGACCTGAATACTTGAATTCTACCGTTGGGTTGTTCTTTTTAAACTGAGCAATGGCGCAACCATCTGTGTTGCAGATTTCTGTACCCCAGTTGCTGCATTGTTTTCCGATAAGTTCAGAACGTTTTTTACCAATGACTTCTTCAACAGCTTTGTTAAAGAAGGTCCAGTTTAAATCATTGTCCGTAACAGATACCATCAACGGCATTGCGTCGAGCATCTGCTCGAACCAAAAAATCTTCCCGGTTACAGCTTCCAGAGTTTCGTTGATACCATTGATAATATTGTGATATTCGCCTGAATGTTTATCTGCATCTGAACGCACAGAAAAATCTTCACGTTTTGCTGCCATCACAAGTTTCTCAACATCTCTGACCATTGCATTTATCGAGTTGCGCATGGTAACCATTGCATGACCAAGAACATCGTCCTGACCGCCAATCTCAATATCAGCTTCGACATCTCCTTCAGCAATGGCCTGAGCAACCTCTGCTTTATTCCTGAGAGCCGTGGTCATGCTGTCATAGGCGTCTGAGAGTTCACCAAACTCATCGTTACTATGAATGTTGAGAGATTTGCTGAGATCACCAACTGCGATTGATTTGGCTACTTCAACAGCACGGCAGATGCGGCTTGCAATTTGTCTTCCAGTGAAGACCGCCAGAATCGCGATACCGATCATTAGCACTACAACAGAGCTAATGGTTACCAAAGCCGAGGCTTTGTACAAACTTAGTAATACAACCAATGTTACCGGTACTATCCCTGCTATCAGGAATAATACAACAAGGCGTGCTTTTAGACGCAGATCAAGTAGACTTTTCACCCTTTGAACCCTTTCGTTTTTAACGCAATATCCCGGTTTTCAACTGTATTTCAATGAGAAGACAATTCAACTGAGGTTTAATTCGGACAAATAGATAGGTGACACTTATTGATAATAGAACGTTTTCTATGATGAAATAAGTTATGTAACGAATTGAGTATCGTTTTCGTACGTTTAAATTAAATCCTAAATTGTTACAAGTTAACCTCTCTTAATTTTGGTTTTTTGGGATTCTGTCAAAGTGAGTATTATCAATATTGTAAATGATAATTTTATCATAATAGTGATAGTGAGTGTGCAATACATATAGAGCTACTTTTTTTGAGGGTGAGTTTTTTATTGAGTGTTTTTTTTCTATTGAAGAATCTTGATTTTCGTCTCATATTCTATTGTGAAATAGGAGGAAAGAATGAAAATCAGGTCTTTCGGATTTTTAGGTTATTTGTTTCTGCTTGTTTTTTCTTTTTCTATCGCTCATGCAAGCACCATGGATGACCTCACAAGCGACATGATATTGAAAAATCCGGGCATTTTATCGACCCTGGAAGATACTCTAAAATTACATTTTCGAAATGCCCAGATTGTTATAAATGAGTACGAAGATGCTCAATATGGAAACAGGTATATAATCAAAGGGATCATTCAGGGAACTGACAGGAATGGGATGACAGTTCGAGGGATAGCCCTTTCCTCCGATGGCGCTGATTATAAATCGGGAGTTGTGAAAGAAGAGAGTACCCTAAGGATTAAGAATCCAGATGTTTCAGGTGAACCCGGCAATGTCTTCAGAGGTGGTGAATACCGTTTTATTGAAAAAAGAAGCAAAAAGAACAGTTACGGCATTTATATGCCGGAGTATGTCTACGGTAAACTGACCACAATTCCACTTTCCCTAATCCAGAAAAAAGCAAACCAGGTACGTTTCTGGGATAAACACGCTGAACGATACCTTCACGCTATCGAATTACTCATCAGGAATAGTGTTTCAAACGGTGATTATGAAGAAGCTAAAAATTATTACTTCAACGCGGTGAATAAAGCTATCTATTCCAACACGGTAATAAAAAGTTGGCAGTTCAGAATTGAAGATCTATTGAAACTCAATGAAGACGAAAAGCTTGTTCTAAAGACGGGTAACGACTTGGCGGATCATTTTATTAATACCGCAGGTTGGAACACCGCTCAGGTGGAACGGGATACAATTCTGAAACGTTACGATGATGCGATCCATGATCTCCGAAAAGCAGCTCTCTACATGGCAGATGATCCTGATCTGCTGGCACAATACAGGGAACAAGCTGAAAAGATTGCTTCGTGGTTGATTTATGAAGCAGAAGTCTATTATGACCACGGCCATGATTTTTACGAAGCTTATTACTACTACGTTCGTGCCATGGAGCTAAAACCAACCGATGATGCGACAGTAAAACGTATGGAACGAGTAAAAACGGTTGTTATCGAAGAACTTCTAGCGGTAGCCAAAGAAAAGATCAAGGATAAGGAAGAATGGGGCAAGGTGGAAGAAGAGGTTAATAAGGTTTTCGTCATTGATCCCGATAATAAAAAGGCAAAACAATACATGAAAAAGATCGGACGGTTTAAGTCATAGATAATAATAAAAAAGGCGGCTTTGATGAGCCGCCTTTTTTATTAAGTAGATATCTCTATTTCAGCAGTGATGCCTTCTGAACGTTTCTGAAGACTTCACCGTTACTCGCCTTAGCTTCCACTTTGATAAAGTAAACACCTGAAGCCCATTCGCTACCGTCAAGGTTAATGTAATGCATACCTGGTAAGTGTAGTCCCATTGGAATCCAACTTACCTGACGGCCGAGGATATCATAGACGACCACACTGACATCAGCGATCTCAGGTAGTGTGACATTCAACATAGCTGTTGGGTTAAATGGATTCGGGAAGACCGGGGAAACGTTAAATGCCATCGGGACATTAATCGTTGGACCAACTCCAGAAGTATTTGGGTCAAGGATCGGTGAATAAGTGTTTGACCATACCGAATATTGGTTCTGAGCGTCGATTGCCCTGACTCTATAGTTGAAGAGTTCTGGTGTTGTCAGGTCAGGTTTTTCAATGGTGTAAGTTCTTTCAACAAGACCTGCATCAAGGATCTGAGCTTGTTCGAATGACGGCAATGGGAAGAAATCATCAACGTAGATAAAGTATTCATTTCCACCGGGACCACTATAGTAAGTCATCGAAATTGTCGGTGCTTGCATGGTGAAAGATGTCAATGGGAACCGTGCTTCAACCCAGCCGTTTGAAGAACCAAAGATCAAGTGACCAAACTGTTGCCCACCCTGATCCCAAGGTTGAGTGATATTCCCTTCAAGGGCCATAGTGACATAGGGGTTTGATCCCTGTACAACAATGGCATCATTGGGGTCAATGTTATAGTTGATCATAAAGACCAAGGTATCGCCCATTGCCACTGTATATTCTGCGTTTGTCGCAAAACCTACTTGTCCATTCGGTATACTACCACATCCGAACGAGTATGTTCCTGAATAGGCGTCATTATCAGTAACCCCAAAACCTCCTGATTGGAACGGGACAAATTCCGGGTTTTCAAAATCGTGTGTTAATGTGAAATCTTGAAGCTCAATTACATCGTATGCAACTGGCGTATTTTCGCGAGGATCATCACCATCTTCCCAAGTCAGGTCAAAAGTAGTTGCAACAGTATCGGCAGCGTCGGAAATCACCGGCGGAACAGGATTCAAGAATTGATGAGGCTGATCGGCGACTTCGCAGAAACGGAGTAACGGTTCTTCATGTTGAGCGATGAGTACAGGTTGACGTTCAAGTGACGGCCAGAAACCATCAGTCTGGAAGCCAACTTCAGGAAGGAATGCAAACATGTGATAGTCTGCTCCATTTTCCATCCATTCAATGGTACCACCACTAACACCACCCCAGCCAACACCCCAGTTTTCAATACTTGCAAAAATGTTCTGGGCAAGAGTTATGAGAGTTGCAGCTTCTTCAGGTGGCTGCCACTGTTCGTTCTGTGGGATATAGACTACATGAGTATAGGAATGATAATTCATCACCAATGTAAAGTTTCTGCTATTGACGAAATCCATGATAACCTGGGTTTCAGGTTCACTGGCGGGCGATAAACCCCGATACGTTTGTGCTGAAGGAGAAGGTGATGAACCCCAATCATCAAGGCCCCACATTGATGGGAAGTTTCTGTTAAGGTCAACTCCCATAATATTACCGTCAACCACGCGCTTGTTCTTACGCCACATCCCACCGCCTTCGGGATCATTCTCTTCATTATAAAGATAACCGTCAATGTTGATTACCGGAGTTATCCAGACTTCTCTTTCGTTGACAATGGCATCAACACGGGCATCAGAACCATAGTTATCTGTAAGCAAGTCTGCAAAATTCATTGCAATCATCGGGGTGATAACTTCACGAGCGTGGATAGCTGCATTGATATAAACTTCTGGTTCGTCTTCGTCAACGCCAGGATTGTCCGAAATTTTGATAACCCACATCGGACGACCCTCAAGGGTGTAGCCCAAGGTATCTGGACCAGAAACAATGTCCGGATGATCTGCAGTAATTTGAAGCGCCCAAGCCCAGATTTCATCATAAGTGGGATACCCACCCATTTCATCTAGACTGTTGTCCAGCCTTGAACGGTAATATTCTTCAACATTTTCGATGTCAACGTTCCAGTCAAGACCGCATGAGGCTAGTCGATCCATATCTTCAGGCCAACCCACTATCATTGCATGGTCATTGGCACGGTAAGCTATATCAAGGTTTGCTCTGATCAAGGCATCGATAGAGTTCGGTGCAGGAAGTTCTACCCTAATCATTGGTGTGGCAAATGAAATGGAAACCATCATGGTGAAAATCAGAAAACTTAAAACTACTGGAATTACAAAACGTCTAGCAATATTCTTCACGTGAACCTCCCCAAAATGAAAGCTGTTCCAAGCCGGATCTCATTAATGGTGAACTTTATTGCAAATATTGTTCCTTATAATAAACAGGCTGATAGATGGAAGGGGAGTCTCAAAAAATAGAGTAGTTAAGTAATTGATAATATAATTAGTAGACTGGCTATTGTGTTTGTGGAAAGGAGTGGCGGAGAATGGGGATTAAAAATCATTTAACACTATGCTACGTTCCACTGTGAATGTCGTTCACATCGCTACTCAAACAGAAGAAATTTTTAGTTCAAAATAGTCACTGTGACATTTGTGGGAGTAACTGTCGAATAAACCATGACGAGGTTTGTATCGTCACGACCCTTTTCCGACCCGTAGCCTATCACATATATCGTCTGAGCAGCAACGGCAATAGCGGTATTCGCTGCGGCAGCAGCTGGGGCTGCAGCAACAAGCGCTGCAGGAGCTGCAGTGGCAACACGGTATTCACCGTTTTGATTATCCTGTTCTAATGTGGAAAGGGTAAAGCGGTTGAAATCACGTCCACCACCACCCATGGTGCCGGGTTTACTATAAAACTGCTGTGCACGGTAACTCAGATGAGCGAGGTCGGCGGCAACAGCATCGCGGTTAGCATCTACTGCACTACCCTGAAAGATAGTAATACCTACGGCTACTGATATTCCGACTATAATAACACCAAGAACGAGTAGCAGTAATTGCTGTTGTCCCATAATATCCTCACATGCTGATTTCTCGAAATATAGCGAGCTTACTATAAGAATAGGAAGCTTGATTATAATAATATGAAGAAATACTGCGTCTCTGTTGTGATGCTTGTCACTTGTACTGGGAATATCGTGCACAGCTAATGTAAATATATATAGTCAAAACCATGTAAATAAATATAATCTTGAGGGCATTAACTTCCAAATAAAAAACAATTAAGTGTATGTTAATCAAACGTTAATATAGATAAATGCAAGCTCAAAAACGAAAATGGCACAACCATTGCCCTATCATGTGTAACTTTTAGCTTAGGGGGCAGAAATGAAAAAAGTGATTAGGGTATTCGTTCTGGTGATGTTGAGTATGATCGGCGTGAACAATGTGAATGCTGAAGCATTACTGGATGGGCAAGCATCAAATTACTGGAGCCGTTTTTTACCCATGAGAAGTATTCGTACTACGATTACTGTAACCGATCACGTCGTTAATACTGTGATTGAGCAGACTTTCGAGAACGAAATGACGGATTCGGTTGATGCTACCTATTATTACCCCGTACCGGAGAATGCATCGGTGACGGGATTCGGTCAATATTTTGGTGACTATCTTCACTATTATCCGTTAGAACCGGGCGAGCAAGGCTCTTCGGGTGGTGGCGGCGGTAATGGGGATACAGAATTAGGGCAATTCCTGGGATCCAATGGATTTGGTATTCCACTTGAAAGGTTGGCACCGGGAAACTTGAACATTCGCTTCGAGTTCTCTGAAATGATGGACTATTCCTTTGGCGTCTATGACTTCATGTATCCTCTTGGTCTGCCGAACTTTTCTCTTCAGGCTATCGATACAGTTGAAATAGATCTATACCTGACATCTCAAAGGGCTATTGAATATTTCCAGATGTCAAACTATGATGCCGACATTTTATATCAGGATAGTGATAGTCTGCACGCGGTAATAGCCGGTAACAATTTTAATTGTTTTGATGATCTTGAAGTGGAAATTGTTGTGAGTCAGGAAGATGTTGGCATGTGGGTTCTTCCATGTTTTGATGATATGGAGGAAACAGGTCACTTCCTTGCAGTATTGGAACCGGGAAATGTACTGCCTGGCGAAATATTGAGAAAAACATTCACCTTTGTAATGGACGTTTCAGGGAGTATGAACGGTAACCGTATTCAACAGGCAAAAGAAGCGGCCATTTATTGCGTTGAAAATCTGAATGAAGATGATTATTTCAATATCATACCTTTTAATAACTATTCTACTCCATGGCGAGAAAATGCAGTACCAGCTACCCAAGCCAATATTAACGCTGCGGTGAACTACATCAACACACGGCATGCACGTGGTTCGACAAACCTATATGGTGCTGTGATGGATGCACTGAATCAGGAAATCGGTGCGGGAACTACAAGTCAGATATTGTTGTTGTCAGATGGCTATCCAACTTCAGGAGTATCCACTCACCTTCCTACAATTGTCAGTGCTATTGATGAAAACAATACGATAAACGCATCAATCTTTACTGTTGCGATCGGTAGTGAAGACGATAACCTTGACTTTATGAGGTTGATTGCTACTGAAAACAACGGACTCTCTATCAGTCCTGATCCTAATTTAGTGGACCTTTCAGATATTATATCAGTTTTCTTTGATCAATTTTCCACGCCGGTGCTTACCAATATCACATTTGACTACGGCGATGCTGTCATTGATGAAGTATACCCCCCTCAACCCTACACAATCTTCGCAGGAATGCAGACAATCATTGCTGGAAAGTACGTAGGGGCACCCAACACCACTATAGATATCAATGCCAGTGTTGCCGTCTATGACACAACCATCACCTATGGTCCATTTGATTTTGGGATGGATGATGGAAATGGATTTGTGCCTAGGATGTGGGCGATTAAAAAAATCGATTACTGGTTGGCATGGATGGCTGTTTATGGCGAAGATGACGAGATTATAGAGATGATTGTTGAATTGAGTATGCAATATGGTATTCTTACGCCTTACACTGACTACAATACAGATCCGCCAAATCCGGTATCGGACAGCTTTAATCTTCATGTATATGTAGAAACATGTGGCGTAAGGATCACATGGTCGCCTGATCAGATCCCCTATGATGCCAGATTTGATATTTTCCGGAAGACAAAGGGCGAAAACCGTTGGGAAAAATTGAACGAAAGAGCAATTACAGATCTGATTTTTATGGATTATACAGCGGAAAAAGGAGTTGGGTACACTTATAAAGTCGTCATGAGTGGAGATGATTTTATTCCGCTATGGGCAGAAATTGTTGTTGAAGGGCACGAGGCAAATCTCTTCAATATTAAATCCATTGCTCCAAACCCATTTAACGAACAATCCGTCATGACTTTCAGATTGAAAGAAGCGAGTATAGTTCAAATTGAAGTCTATGACATTTTAGGTAGAAAAGTTACCGAATTGATGCAAGGATCTCTATCGGCGGGACAGCATGTCGTCAATATTGACGGGCACCTGATGACCTCTGGAACGTATTTCGTGAGGACACAGGTTGCGAGCAAAATGAATGGAACCGTTGCTAACAGCATAGAGAAGGTCACGTTACTGAAATAACAAATGGTTCCTACAGAAAGAGGATGCTCTGTCTGGAGCATCCTCTTTTAGGCTCTGGCAACTTTTTATATACTTGATAAAAAGAGGGTGTGACTCTATGTTAAAATACAATGAGATGTTTCGAAGAATCTTAGAGTAACATTTGCCGGTACCACTTTCGCCAGTGATTAGAATTTTTTAATTGGCGAAACAACCTGATGTTAATCGGTATATAACTATGGCACTATCAAAACCAAGCTACCCTGTCGCCTCTGGCGATTATGTCATCTGTGAAGAAGGCGATAAAAGATTTTCAGCCCACCTTGGCACCTGCATCGGTGTTGCACTTATTGACAGAAAAAATAGAGTGTCTGGTCTAGCTCACTTCCTGTTAGCAAAACCTGTTGGAACGATTCCCGTTGCACAGGAGATGTTTTATGCTTCCAGTGGCTTACCCCTCTTTATTGAAGAGTTAATAAAAAAGGGCGCTGAAAAGGAACATCTGGAAGCTGTCATTGCTGGTGGGGCTCTTATTGGTCCGGTTTCAAGAGTGGACATGGACTTAAATGTCGGTGGTCAGACCTCTGAACTGGTGCATAAGTACTTAACCGCACATGATATAAAAATTACACGAAGTGAAACAGGGGGGGCTTCTGGCTGTCAGTTGACAATTGATTGTTCTAAGCTTAAAACCAAAATTTCCTATTTCGAAGATGCACATACTGGAAAGTATGTGAAACCATCAAAAATGACTAAAGAAGAAATAGGGAAAGCCATCGCTTCTGTTGCTCCGATTCCTCAGGTGTTGCTCAAAATTATTAACAAACTTCAGGATAGCGATTATACAATGAAAGAGATCGCCACAGACCTGAAGCAGGAGCAGGTTCTGGCGGGCAGGGTACTTACTCTCTGTAATTCGGCATTTTTTCCAACAAGAAAGAAAATCAGTTCAATTGATACTGCCCTTGTGATGATCGGCGAAAAAAACTTCCTTCAAATGCTACTTTCGGCTTCTTTAGAACCCTTTTTTATTCTACAGCCTAAGGGATATTCGTTGGTAAAAGGAGGGTTGTTTTTTCATTCGTTGGGTACCGCAATTGTCGCAGATAAATTGGCGCAATTTATGGGCGGAGTAAATCCGGGTATCGCTTATACTGCTGGACTACTCCATGATATCGGAAAAGTTGTACTTGATCAGTTTATAGGGGGAATCTTTAAAGATTTTTATAGAGCTTTGGCAGATCCAAAAATCAATTTGCCAAGTTTCGAAAAGGAAACGTTGGGTTATTCACACTGCGAAATAGGAACGCAATTAGCGGATGCATGGGATTTGCCCGATGAACTAAAAGATGTGATTGCTTTCCATCATCGACCGTCCAATAGTAAAATTGCGCCAAAATTGACCAGTATTGTCTATTTTGCTGATTTATTGATGAGTAAATTTAAAGTTGGTCTTGAATTAGATAGAATTGATACAAGCCATGTTTATACTGCTTTAGAAAATATGGGAATACAATCAGGTCAACTGTCTACGATCATTGAATACATCCAATGGAGTGATATGGGTGAACTTCTGAAATACGACATGGAAAGTTCAGCGATATAATGAGACAACACGGCAAATACCTCCAACTATTAACAATATTCATATTTTCAGTTTTTGTGAATACTGGTTGTGTTTCAGTAAAAAACTCCAGCTTTCATCTGGACGCAGGAATCATCCCGGAAAACCATGCTGTGTTATTTATCGCAGTATCGACTCCCTTTCCTACAAATGCATCGACCCATTTTCATCTGGATATAGGAAACGAGAAGACAGTTTATCTTCAAGCTGAAGCAATCAATCGGATTTATGTTCCTGCAGGATGGCAGGGAATGGTCTTAAAAAATGTAAATCAGGACGCGGGAAGTAAAAATACGCGTTATGAATTTAAGAAGAATGAAATTCACCGTTTTGCTCTAATCGAGAAAAGTATTTTACTCGATGAAGAAGATCAAAAAGTTGAACAATATTTTTACAAATTAGTTCCTACCACGCAACAAGCCTTTCAAATACTCGGTGCTGAAAGTAAGCTCCCACTAGTGATCATTTATTAGCGGTTTTCTCATGTTAAAAATACGGTCTATAGCGTACTTTTTTGGAAAAAAATATAGAATCCTTTTAAAACAGCAATCGTTGTAATATGCTTAGCAACCCTATTCGCAGGCTGTAACCTCTTCAGTAACCTAACACCAGATGATGCAAATAATGCCGAAGTGCGCTAGGGTTTATCAAAGGCTTATTTAAGACAGTCAGGAGATACTACTGTTGGAATTTGGGTATGGAAATAGTGGATGTCTTTAACCAGGAAGGTGTCAGCTTTTTACAACATATCAACATGGGACAGACATCAGCCTTCTTGCTGGATGGGCCAATTTACGTGGAGGTTTCCATCAGGGATATCCTACTTTCGGCTTGGGAATACATTTGAAGGTTAATAAAATTGACATTGCCAGATTTACCAGTGAACTGGGTAATGCTCCCGGACAGAATCCCGGAGAACGAATATAAGTTCAGCTATCAATTGGATCGTAAATAGAATTTTCGATTTTTGGAATCCGAAATTATCGAATAGAATTCCTTAACACGTGAAAACACTTCTATTGTTGCCGTTAAATAGATCAGAACGTTTTCTAATATATTAAAAAACAGCAATATATGACTAACCTATGCTCTCAAAATCATGTCAAAACAAGAAAATAAAACGACTCGCAATAATATAATTATTTCTTGTATTTGTTGACTTGAAACTAATTTCTAATCAAATTCTCATTATTGAGACAGGGGTTAATTTTATTTAAGAAATATCAGGAGTATAAACCTATCTGGAACTAATTCGAAGGAGAAGCCAGATGAAGAAAAAACTCTTTATCGGGGTTCTGGTTATCGTGACTACAATGATGTTTGCTGGTTGCAATATTTTCAGTTCGTTTGCGCCAGACGATGCAGAATCTCAGGGCATGGATGGGCTTGTGGCACTTCAAGATGGTGACTATGACAAAGCCATCGAATTATACTTGAAAGTACTTGAGGAAGAACCCAACAATGCTGATGCACATTGGGGTCTGGCAAAAGCTTATCTAAGACAATCAGGCTATACGACTATCAGTATTATGGCAGAAATAGCCTCTTTTCAATCGTCTGGGGCACTTCTTCCGTTTATGGATGATCCAGTGGATTCCGCTAACGCACTTTATGAAGGTGTGATAAAAACCAACGAACATTTACTGGCAATATACTCCGGAGAGGCTACTAACCCTGAACTGTATGATGAAACAATAGCCCTTGATTATACAGGAAGCCTGGCACTTCAAGCGATCTTGCTGTTTAGGGATACAAATGGTGATGGGCATATTGACGGAAATGATTTCGACTTGAACGCACAGTTCAATCTCTGGGGTGAATTTGAGATGGATTCGGATACATGGAACAATAACATTACACCTGCACAGCAGGATTCCATGTATGCGATGTTAGAAGATTTACTAGTAAACAGTGGTGATGTTCTGGAATTTTTCCTGAATTCATTGCTGGAAGATCTTGATGAAGAAGAATTTGACGTTGGATTTGATACGGATAATCTTGATGCCGTAATCGAAGCTATCCTATATGGTTTTGAAGATTTCATTTCGAGGCAAGGACCTGGCTCCGACAAGATGATTAAGCAGAGTGACAGAAATGAGTTTAGCCGAGGGGGGCAAGAATTATGAAGAAATTAAATATCTCCCTTGCAGCTTTCTTCATTCTGTTTTTCGTAGGAACATCCTATGCGCAGTTTATGCCACAAGGAGTGGACAACCATCTTCATGTGGCACAGATGGGAATGGGTGGTTTAACCACAACAGTTTCGAGCAATGCACATACTGTTATTTATAATCCGGGAATGTTAACAAGGCAGAAGTTTGCATTGGAAATAACTCTCCCGTTTGGCGCTGACATAGATTTATTTGACCTTACTTCCTTTATTCAAGACTTCTCTGATTATGGAGAAGAGGGAATCAATGCTTTTAATTCATTTGATTCATTGGGACCTCAAGGACAGGCAGAATTCCTACAGGAAAGTCAGAATTTTGACAATGAATGGTTCGGTCTAAATACATCCCCATTTTTAGGTTTATCATTCAAAAATTTTGGCTTAGCTGTATATCAGACAGTTAACGCTAACGTTAAAATGGACCAAGGTGTCCTGGTACCAGCATTTGGAATGAGAGCTTATGGCGATCTAGTTTTGGCAGCAGGATTTGGCAAGACATTTGAAATTGCAGACCGTGAAATAGGTATGGGTATTGCCGTAAGGGCTATTCAGAGACAAGAACTTCCGACTGAGCGTATTAGCGCATCAGATATAAAAGAAATTGATGTTTTAGCTGAAACAATGTGGGAAGAACTTCCTGACCCGGTTTCTGGATTTGGGCTTGATTTCGGTGCAATTCACTCGTTCGAAATAGGTGAACCTGGTAGCGAAAACTATCTTGATGTGGCGATCGCGGTTCAGGATTTTTACGGGAGTATTGACGGGGAATATGTACAACCCAATCTGAAGTTAGGTACCATGTACCATTTGCCATTTGCAGATAATGCTCTTTTGAAAAAATGGGATATTGGTATTGAAGCTGTGGATGTTTTTAACCGCGATGGTGTCAGCTTCTTCCAACGTGTGAATATGGGAACTGAAATGAGTGTCCTGGCTGGACTTCTCAGCTTCCGCGGTGGGTACCATCAGGGCTATCCGACATATGGTCTTGGTTTACGGTTTGCACTGGTAAAGTTGGATTTTGCAATGTTTAGCAGAGAATTAGGGAAAGCACCCGGGCAAGAATCCGATGATCGGGTATATGCTCAACTTTCATTTGGTTGGTAAACGATTGCATAGCGATATAATTTAGAATAGATAAAGCCGGTGTTTATACACCGGCTTTTTTATCGTTGTATCGATTGTAATCAAAAGCAGATGTTGTGATCCATTTGAAGCCAGAGCATGGAGGATGTATTCAATGTTTATTTTCATTTATACTGTCATTCCCGAGTTTAGCTTGTCAGCCTTGTGGCTGGAAGTAAGGAATCCAGGTTTTCGGATATGACTACAGTAACTCTTCCAGTTTTTTCTTCACCGCTTCCACATGTCCGTTGACTTTTACCTTCGTCCAGCTTTCAGCAATGTTGCCTTCGGGATTGATCAGGAAGGTACTTCGAACAACACCCATATACGTACGACCGTACATTTTCTTTTCCTGCCAGACACCATAGTTTTCCAACACATCTTTTTCAGGATCACTGAGCAGAGTAAAACCCAGTTCGTGTTTGGCGATAAAATTACGGTGACTTTTGCAGCTATCGGGACTAACCCCGATGATTTCAGCATTCAGACCACTAAAATCAGCTTCAGCTTCGGTAAATTCTACTGCTTCACGGGTGCAGCCGGATGTATTGTCCTTAGGGTAGAAGTAGAGAATGACCCATTTGCCTTTATAATCGCTGATACTGATATCTTTTTCGTCCTGATTTTTCAGTGTAAAATCAGGTGCGGGTTTACCATTTTTAATCATTGTAATAATCCTTTATCATCTTGTTTTGTAGTCGGATAGTATCTTAAATATTTGATTCAATTTCGAAGAAAAGGTTGCAGTCCATATTTGAGAATACATACGATGATTCTCTATTAAAACAAAATATTATATATTGTTACATTAATTATTATCATTTATATTCTGAAAACAAAAATTATTTTCGTCTTTGGTTATCGTTAGGGGGGACTTTATGCTTGATGCTGCAATTATTGTTGTCTATCTGGGCATTATCGTAGCTGTTGGCGTTTTAAGTAGCCGGAAAGTCCATGGCTTTTCAGACTTCCTCATTGGTTCAAACAAAGGCGAAAGAAATTTTTCAACCTTTATTGTCTTTGCGACTTTATCTGCCTCATTTATCGGAGGTGGATTTTCCATTGGAAACGCGGAAAAGGTTTTTCTTATCGGCATAGTCAACATCGTTGCCTTATATGGTTTCAGTGTAAAAGAAATCCTCGTAGCCCGATTTATTGCCCCTCGAATGGATCGATATAGTAATGCGATGACCGTTGGTGATATTGTCGAAGTTCACTATGGTAAATGGGCGAAAGTCACAACCGGTGTTCTGGCCTTACTGTTTTGCGCTGGAGTTGTTGGCGCCCAGATCAAAGCTTTAGGAATGGTCTCTGAGGTTTTTCTCGGGATTGATCCAACCCTCGGCATTATTATCGGTGTACTTGTTGTTATCATCTATTCGGCAGTAGGCGGGATGCGCGGTGTGATCATGACAGATGTTGTTCAGTTTGTTCTGCTGTCTGTTATTATACCCATTACCCTTGTCGTCGGAATAATAAAAATAGGTGGATTTAAGCCCCTGATGGATGCAGTTCCGGCAGGTCATATGGATATTCCCGGATCAACATTTACAGTCGTTTCTCTTGTGTCCTATTTCTTCGTTTTTATGTTCGGTGAAACGCTTGTCCCGCCCTATGTGCAACGGTTATTGATCGCAAAGGACAAAAAGGCGATTGCACGCGGTACACTTTTCAGTGGTTTATTTTCTATTCCGTTTTTCACAATCACAGGGTTGCTGGGGTTGGTTGCATTGGCAATGGACAGCACAGTTCCATCGGGCTATGCACTCCCTTACGTTATTCAGGAAGCATTGCCAATTGGGATTAGGGGCCTGGCTTTGGCGGGTATTATCGCCATTGTAATGTCTTCAGCGGACTCTTTCCTGATTGCGGTTTCAGCAGCATTTACTCAGGACATTGTAAAACCACTCCGGAAAAAAGAAATTTCCGAACCGAACCAGTTAAAATTGGCCCGTATTGTTATCGTGGTCGTCGGACTATTGGGGACAATATTTGCCCTCAACATCGACAACGTGTTAGACGTGTTGACATTCTCATATTCCTTCTGGGCACCAATGCTTCTCGTCCCGATCGCGGCCGGTATAATGGGTGCAAAAGCGACAAAACAACAGTTCTTTGCGTCGGCAATTGCCGGTGCAGTTGCGTTAAGTATCTGGGATTATATCCTGCATCAACCGTTTGGAATAGACGGAATCCATTTGGGAATCCTTGCCAATTTAATTGTCTTCTTCGGGTACGGTTATTTCATGAAAAAAGACTAAACTTTTTCGAAATCAAAATGTTTAATACGTTCAATGTATATGGCCTGATCCCGAAAAATCGGGATCAGGTTTCTTTGTGTAAAGGTTTTTTCTCCACGAAACGGGATAGTTGATTTGATCCGAGAAGCTAGAAAAACCAACTTCCCTGGATCCCCGCCTATCCGCCGACGCTAAAGCTATGGCGGGACAGGCAGTCCGCGGGGATGACATCGGTGGGTGGCCCGGAGCCTGTCCTCAAGTTCCGTTGTTGGGTATGCTGGCAAGGACTAGCTTGTCTAGTCCCACCCGGGTTCAAAAAAAACCGATTTCTAATAATCTTAACTAACTTGGGTAGAGTAAGAATTTGTTGGAATATTGACCAGACATCTCTTATCTTCAATTATAACATGTATGTAATCAAACACTTCACTTGCAATAGGTAAATTATGAGTGCAAGAATTCTTATTATAGTTGGCGGCTTGTTAATTTTTGCCTTTTCCAGTATAGCAGCCCAACCAGAATATTTTGTAAGACTAAAATCTGGTGTTGTCGCCAATTATTTCAACTTGTCGACGGGTGAAATGAGCTCAACCTCACTTCCTGTTAAATCATATATGTTTGGGGTAGATGTTACATTAGATGCTATCGCTGTTGCAACAGGTTCACGATGGAAGCCGAATTCTGAGATCCGGTATCCTGAAGTATCTTTAATTAACAAAGAAGGTGATATACTTCGTACCTTTTATTCAGCTTTGACTTCCTCGTTTTTGCATCACCCGATTAAAAAAAGCTATTTCTTTTTCAACGGATATCGGCAGCATACTGCTTCTGTTGGTCATGCTATTAACTACTACGATTATGAAAATGATATTCTTCAAACGGTTGAGTTTGATTCAATAAAAACTAATCAATTCATGGCTTACAATCCGATCGATGAATTTATCTATTTCCAGGGAAAAAAAGGTTCTGTTTACAAAATAGATACGAATGAATTTAAGGATGTTTTGATTTCTAACACTGGATATATATTTAATGACAGCGGCAGCGGAAGCGTAAAATATGACAACAAGACCATCTGGATATATCACGGAACTGAAGTTGTTATGACGATACCAATTTATGATCTGACTAAGGAACATTCTCACCCAAGGGAATTCTACTGGATAAATGACAATATCCTTTTCATTAGAGTTGGTGGATTTTCCTACATCTGCGATGTGAACAACGGGTCATACAGGAAGACAGAAATAGTTAAACATAATCATGTCTTCTGTAATAAGACCAAAACGTTTTACCGCATAGAAAATATTGATGGAAAACCATCCCTCATTAGCATTTCAACAGCTTCAATCATCCACTAAGAGACAGTCATGAAACAAATTATTAATTTTTTTATAATTCTCATTATTACACAGTTTGTGTCTATAGGATACGGACAAAAAGCATTGATCCCTGTAAATGGGGATACCAGCAAAGCCTCCTATATGAATGCCCGTGTCACGAGGACAATGATTCAGGAGTCTAATAGAAAAGGTTGGAAGCTTTTTAATCAACCCTATGATGGTGTTTTTACAAGATTCAAAGGAAAAAATGATCAGATATTTGAATTTGTAGCAATTAGTGATCCTTATTGGAAAAGGATCGTTGCTTTCTCTGGACCTCAATCTGAAATAAATATCTTTAAAAGGTTTTTTAACGAAAAAGGCAAACGAAACCGTAACCTGAAAATTCTTAAGATTCGCGGTGTGAAGCTTGCGCAACCTACCGGGATGGATTTAAGACATTATGGAGATACACCGGAACAACTATCCGAAGCTTGGCTGGCAATAGCTGATAAAGGCGCCAGAAAGGGCAAAACGAGGGGTTCAGTTTACCTGTGCAAAGTGAAATTCAAAAATAACGGTAAATTTTCTATAAAGAAGATACATGAGTTTACCGGATTGAATAGTCCTACCGATGTTGCACTTGATGTATATGGTGATACAATAAATGTTTTTGTGTGTGACGAAGGTAATGAAAAGCTGGTATGGTTCAGATATGATCAGGACAAAAAAACCTCTATCCAGGAACAGATTGAAATCGAAGGACCTCTTTCAATAACGCGCACTACTGAAGACCATACCAATAACTGCTATTTTATTTACAGTCGTTACTATGGTCTCACATTTTTAAAAATGGATAATGATTCAACTCGAAATGAAAACTATTCAATTCCAAATATTGTCACAAGTACAAGTCAAGATCCAAATATAAATCGATTTGGCATTTCGCCACTTGGAAGAGGAATACCATTACAAACGATTGGAGAGGGAGCTTTTCACAGTGTTCTCTGGTCGTCTGAATATGATGATGGCCTTGTAACGACCTTTCTAACAAAAAATCCAGATGAAGACAGTCTAACTTATGAGAAGGCTCAAATAGCTGTATCAAGAACATTTAATATGAACGAAAATCCCTATAAACGCTCTTCTGATTCGTTACAGTTTAATGGTCCCAAAGCAGTGTTTCACTCAAGTCAGCCTGCTGGATTGTTTGGTCCAGGAACAGGTAGAAGGAATCTTGGAGAAATTTATATACTCGAACGGTATAGCAGTGATTCTGGGATATGGAAGCTGAACCTTTCATCTCAAGTTACGAGTATTAAGGTCGAATTAAACAAAGATGAAGAAGATTATCTAAGAAAAGGATACATAGAAATTATTAAACCTACACCCATAATTCCGAAAAGATATGATATATGCGTAGATTCTATGGTCATCGTTTCTGGAAAATGGGATAACCCAGAGGATCATTATTACTCTAATCCTGGGATTTCACGCATCTTTCTGGATGATATGAAACGACCAAACGAATTAAACCATGACTTTTTATATAATTATTCCTATTCAAACTTTAAGGTTATTCTCTACTATGATCAGTTCTATGAACCTTACGGATACGGCGATTCATACAACCTAGAGAGTTTTTCCGAAGAGCAAGAACGGGTTGTCTCAGGAAAGTTTCAGGCGGGTAAAATTGAACTAAAAGAAGTTGAGCAGGTTGAAAAACTGAGTATTTATCAACCAACAAGTATTGAAGATAGCTATACTGTTTTCAATTTGTCATGGCCAGTTCTTCGTACGAGTGAAGGATCAACTATCCGGCGATACCAAGTACGTTGGAAATCTCTAATCGAGGAAAACTATAACACTCGATTCGTTTATCGCACTAGTACATCATTTGATTTGAATAGTGATCCTGGTTTTGTGTTCCATGAACCCACTGAATTCTGGGTAAGGGGGATTAGTAATGATCCAGCAGTAACACCTCCACCTTGGATGAAAAAAACGATTCTACAAAGTCCAACGTTTACTCCGGATTCTATTTCATTTTTGGGAAGTGATCCAGAAGGTAATTTCATCTTTAGGATATTCCGTCATCCTGGTGATCGCGCTGAGGAGATAAAGCTATACTATGGTGAACTGAGGAGTGATGGTTCTCAAGATTATTGGGGATTTGGTTCTACGAAAAAATGTTTACCTGGGGAAGCGTATACTGATATCTCTGCTGGGGTTGTAATTGCTCATAGACCAGCACACCAATGGGAAATGAGAGCATTTACAATTATTGATGAGATTGAATCGAAACCTTTAATACAGAATTTTAGTTTCCATGACTATACATCCGAGGGGAGTGTCACATCTCATGAAATCTGGCATGCAGAAGAGAGTAACGGCAACTCTAAAACTATCCATATCACAGGTCCTCTCACAATTGAGGAAAGTGGACAGATTGTAGTCGAACGAGGAGCAAATATTATTTTTGATCCCGATGCCAGCTTGACCATTAAGGGGAAATTTAGATGTTTAGGGCATAGAAAAAGCAATGAAATAAACATAAAATCCGCGGTTGATGGTGTTCGATATGGACCAATCGAGTTTATCGGTTCTAGTGGAAAAGATTTACATATTGAATACACGAATATAGAAGGATGTGAAGCTCTAATTGTTAATCCAGCAACAAAGGCTAAGGCAAGTGGTTATTATAGTTCGAAAATCAGAAACTGTAAATTTCTTTATTCCGGGAATGAACTGGGAACAATTCATGTTATAGGGTGCGAAGCATATTTGTACGGCAATGAAATTTCAGCTTCAGTAGGTAATGCTATTTATCTTTCTAATAGTAGTGGGCGGATAGTAAACAATAGGATTCTTCATCCGAAAGGAAGGGGTATCTATCTGAAGAATTCCCATGGCACCATCATTTCCAACAATTTTATTAAGGGATGTGGGGGAAGCGGGATCGATCTGAATGATTGCCTTGCAGTTACTCTGACTGAAAACGTAATATTGAAATGCAGTGATTCTGGTTTACTCGTAAAGAGCTCAAACCCGTTGATTTACAATAATTCCTTAGTCAAAAACAGCGGGAATAATATCGTTTGTGGTGATGGAAGCTATGTTTTAAAATCCTATTTGCAAATTCCCAACGTTGATGAGGAAATTCTATTCAGAGAACTGAATAAGTATCTCTATGGTGGGGATAAAGGTGAAATTCTTCTAGACTTCATGACTGGATCCTGTGAGCAGCAGGATTTGTTTGCAGATAACACAGAACAGAAAAATGATTTAGAATTGGAGTTTCTCAAAAAAGCCATTTTGTATGAAAGCAGAAGTAAGTATGGTTTCGCCTCACTTGAATATCTCAAACTGTTACAGAAAAACCCAAAGTCAATCTATGCCACCTTTGCATTTGATAGATATGTTGGGAACAGGATTCGATTACACGGATTGACTCAATGGACACTTCCACCCAAAGAGATGAAGGTACTTGTGACTATAGTATCCCAAATGAATCAAAATGATGAGGGGAAGGCACTGAATATTCTAAAGATATATGAATTGGCGCAAAAAAACACGATTTTTGATTTAGCCGATCCTGAATAATCGTGACTAATTTGGATTGAGTGAGTATTTGTTGGGATATTCGCAAGTCACCCAATATTTTCAGTTTTATCATGTATGTAAACAATTACTTTACTTGCAATAGGTAAATTATGAGAGTGAGAATCCACGTCATAGTAGGTTGTCTGTTACTTTTTACAATTTCCTGTATAGCTGTACCACAGGAGTATTACATGGAGACAAGTATAAAAGGAGATGAAGCCTATTGTTTCAATCTTTCTACAGGAGCCATGAGTACAATTTCACTTCCCATCATTGCTCATGATATTTTTAGTATGCCTACATTAGGAGCATTTGTAACGGAAACAGGATCAACATACAATAATGAAAAGTACTATTATGAAGCTACACTCATAGATATAACCGGAAATGTAATCAGGGTCTTTGATGACGTTATTCCCTCTACGTTTTATCATCACCCAACTGAAAAAATTGTTTTCTTTTTCAGTGGATATCAACCAAATGAAACTGTCGTTGCAACTGCAATAAATTACTACGAATATGAAAACGACAAACTGATAACAGTTGATATAGATGACGTGGGATTTGAAGCATTAGATACCTATATGGATTTTAACCCCAATGATGATTTCCTGTATTGGTCTGGTGACCATGGAGTTGTCTACAAGATTGATACAAAAGACATGAAAAATGTGGTGAGTGGATCAGAAGGTTTTGTATTCAACAATAGTGGCGATCGCAGTGCAAAATATGGTCCGGATGCTGTAAAGATTTATTCTAACGGCACCTTAGACATGACAATACCTCATTCTGATTTGCCTTTTTACCGAGGTTATTCCGTTGAACTCCATTGGTATGATGATGATTATCTAATTCTTATGGTAGGAGGAATGTTTATCTCATGTAACATTAAAATCGGAACATACACTGAGACAACTAATCTTGGTAGAACATATACTTTCTCCAAAGCCACAAAGACCTTCTATCGGGCAATTGTAACCAAAAAAAGTTGCACTCTGGAAACAATAGATGTTTCAACCTGCTTACATAAAGACACACCATAAAACACTCTACACTGAAATATGGAGTTAGAAAAACCAACATCCTTGGATCCCTGCCTGAAGCCTGCGGGGACGACATCGGTGGGTGGAGCCCTTAGCCCGTCCTCAAGTTCAGTTGTTGGGGATGCTGGCAAGGACTAGCTTGTCTGGTCCCACCTGGGCTTCTTCTCTACAGCACATTCTATTCCTGTCCGATCATCATATCCAATGTCCTATCTGCCTGACCATGTACAAATGCATCGTATCCCATCAGGATTGCTGTCGTGACTACGAAAAATATTCCCAGAATGATAGCTATCTTTTTAAGGTCAGAGATGTAGCGTAAATAAAGCATCAAACCCAGACCAATCGCAAGAATCCCCCTGGATACCAATAATTGAATAATTTCATTTCCGAACATAGAACTGACCAGAACCCCAATGACAACCGAAACAAGGTAGTAGCCGACAAATTGCCAACGGACATCCCAGAAATTGGTGTGATGGGCTTGTGTAATAAAAACGATGATAAACCAGAGTAATGCCGCTTGACAGGCTAACCAGAATAAAAAACCAAATAATCCGAACATTGTTAATCCTTATGTTTAATAATTTAAACTCACATCAAAGTGTCATCCTGAACTTGATTCAGGATCCAGAGGTGTTAAATGAGAGTCTCTGAAAGATCATTCCACTCAGGATTATTCTCTTCTATTAGCGCCAATTTCCATTTTCTTTTCCATGCTTTCAGTTGTTTTTCACGGTATAGGGCATACTTGATGTCATCGAAAAATTCACAATGAACTAGTTGATGAACTGAATATTTCTTTGTAAAAGCACTTCCTTCACCCAACTGATGTTGTTGAATTCTTGCGGTGATAGTTCCTGTTACACCTATGTAAAGAGTTCCGTTCATTTTACTAGCGAGGATGTACACAGCATATTTCTTATTCATAGTAGTCTCATTTTCTGGATCCTGAATCAAGTTCAGGATGACATTTGTGAGTCATCTATTCACAGGCCCACTATTTCATTATTGGATTAGTCTAATAAAAACCGGGTCTGATTAGCAAGGGGATATGAAGTGAAAGAAAAGTAGTTATTCGGGTGACCCGACATGGCTCAGGCACAAAAAAAGCCCGGCGATTGCCGGGCCTACAAAAAAAGATATTGTTCTGGGGTGGCCCGTCCCGAAAGGTCGGGATCGGGTTTCAAAAAAATCACCCTACTCTAAGCGGAACTTCAACGGCTGTTGCATACGAACTGCCACAGCTCTATCACGCTGGTAGCCAGGTGAGAACTTCATCGCCTTGATTGCCTTCATTCCGGCTTCACCGAACCCGAGACCTGCGGGACGTTCCGCAATAACAGTCACATTGGTTGGATTACCCTTTGTGTCGACAACAAAGCCGATGATAACATCGCCGTTAATGGAAGCCTTACGGGCCATTTCGGGATAGAGGTCGTTCTTCGACAAATAATCATAGAGCGCTTTTAAGCCACCCTTGATATTTGGCGGTTCTTCTACAAGGAAGAACTCAACAACTTCGTCAGCCGCATTTTCTGGCCTCGGCGGAGCTTCTACTGTCCAGTCGATTTCATCAATATCTTCGAACGCCAAGTCATCTTCAGCATCCACTTCCGGGTCTTCAACCGGGATGGTTGGTCTTGCCGGGGGTGGTGGTCTTTTGACCTGCTGAGTGACCGGAATTTCTTCCGTTTCCAAGACCACATCTTCCAACGTACGGATAGTAATGGTCTTATCGAGCTTCTTAGAAGTCAGAAACACCACAATGATCAGTGACAGGGCGGCGATTAACCCGTACTCAACGAGCCTTGGGTATAATAGCCGTGTTTCCGCTTCGGGTACTTTATAGGATAACATGCGGAAACCTCCTATTTGAATCTGGTTGCGTAACTGACACGAAGCGTATAAGCGTCACGTAGTTTTTCCTGAACATCCGTTACCAAACCCATTTCAACGTCTTTATCGATCTTGAGACTGATAATAAGACGACGGTTCTGAGCATACTTCTCAGCCATAATGGGTTGAATATCTTCCAAGGTGATAATTTTGTCGTCAACGGAAAGTTGACCACGTTTATCAGCAAAGAGATAGGCAACGTTACGCTTACTCTCAAGTTTCTCTGTGGTTCTGGCGGCTGGTGTAAGCACCGGGAGTCCACGGAACTCCTTAAACACCGTCACAACCATAAAGAAGATCAGGAGCATGAAGATGATGTCAGGTAGAGAAGCGGTTGGAATATCGCCGCCTGCTCGTGACTTTTTGGCAAATTGCATCTTCTTCCTCCCCGTTATTCAGGTTCCGCGATGGATATTTTGGTCGCACCGGACCGCTTTATCTCATCGAGAACGTTGATATAATTATCGTACGAGGTGGAACGCTCGGTCTTGATTGAAACAATGAGTTTCGGCTTACCATCATTATCCATGCCTCGTGACTGCACCTTACTGGTGATGATGTCACGAACCTGGTGGATTTCAGCCGGTTCATCGTCAATCAGAATCTGTCCCTGCGCATTAATCAGGACATTTGAGATATTCTCCGGGTTTACCTTGAATTGCCCTCCTCGGTCTGGCAAGAGCATCGGAATACCCTTATCCATATCGATGGTCGTTGTGACCAGGAAGAAAATGAGGAGCATAAAAACAATATCAGGCAATGAGCCCGTTGGAATATCGTCTTCCCCGCGGATTCTGCGTTTTAGCATAGCACGCCTCCGTCCGCTTTATTTAGCCGATCCGTTCTTCTCTTCGTAATCTACGAGTGTGTCAACAAATTCGACTGATGCTTCCTGCATGTCAGCGACGATTTTGTCGATACGGGAAACGAAGAAGTTGTTGAAGAACTGGATTGTCATGGCGACAATAAGACCAAACAATGTGGTCAAAAGAGCCTGGGAAATACCACCGGCGACAATAGCCGGGGAAATGTCGTTGGCTGCAGCGATATCGTCGAATGCTTTAACCATACCGGAGACTGTCCCGGTAAATCCAAGCATCGGAGCAATGGCGATTGCTGTTGAGAGCCATACAAGGTTCTTTTCAAGGAATGCCAATTCAATCTGGCCGGCATTCATGATGTTCTTTTCGACTTGGTCAACACCACGACCCATACGCTGTAATCCTGCATGGAATACAGATGCGATTGGACCACGAGTTTGTGAGCAAACATCCATTGCTGCTTCAGGGCCACCATCCTGAAGGGCTTGGTTTACTGTGACAACAAACTTTTTGGTGTTTACTGTGTTCATTGTAAGACTAATAAAACGTTCTACGACGAACATCAAACCAATGATGAAGACGCCAAGGATTGGCCACATAAATGCGCCACCCCGTAAAAACAGCTCAACCATCCTTACCTCCGTGTATTGGCAGTGGTTTCTATAGATTTTTTCTTGCGAAAAATGAACCTTGAACCCTAACCATTTTAACTATTCCAATAGTCTGCTATTTTACCCAAACATGCGTAACTCTGTCAACCTTTCTCCTAGAGCGAAGGACGTTCTTTAAGGCTTTTTGCCTCTCCCATCCGCACTAAAGCACTATCAACGACAGAATCACCGTTTATCAACACTTCCCAAAGGAAATTTCGACCATTATAAAGCCGTTGAGCCATCTCGCCTTTGATCTGTGTTATAAGATAATTTTTATCCTTTTCCCATCCATCCTTATCAAATTTAATACCTTTTGAGTCCGCATAGTTAATAAAGGCATCAATTTCCTCTCGACTGGGTGTCCAGTTGTTTTTGAAATCATCAAAGCTCATCATTGCATTGCCCAAGCTGTCAGCATGATCTTGGGACCAATTAAAAAGCACTCTTTGACGCAATAACGCTGAACCATATTCGCTCAGAACGCCAGAATCTATCAGGACATCCGGCTGAATGCCACTCTCACCATAGACAACTCTTCCGGTTCGAGTGTAATACTCTTGAGAAACTGTATCGACTTCTTCACTGTTACCATCTCTGAAGGCGTGGGCGTAATACTCACCAATTCCTTCGTCATAAGGGCGTTGGACACATCGTCCTGATGGAGTATGCCAACGGCTAATTGTGATTCTGACGACACTGCCGTCATTCATCTCGAAAGGCAACTGAACAAGACCCTTACCAAACGTCGGTTGCCCAAGGATTAGACCACGGTCATGATCCTGAATCGCACCAGCAACAATTTCGCTGGCTGAAGCACTACCGTTACTGACCAGAACTATGAGGGGCATATCTCGTGTGACCCTGCTGGATGCCCAGAGGGTATCACTAGCTCCTCTTGCACGACCTTTAGTCGTTGTTATGATTTTTCCGCTTTCAATAAAACGGTCTGCGACTTCACGGGCCTGACCACGATATCCACCAGAATTACCACGCAGATCAAGGATCAGTTGTTCCATACCCTGCTTTTCGAGGTCACGTAACGCAAGTTCAAATTCTTTTTCTGTCACCGCCGTAAACTGGCTAATCATAATATAACCTGTTTTACGGTCGTTCAGGATGAAACTGGCTTCCACAGAGTGGATCGGGATTTTACCTCGAGTCAGTTCCACATCGAACGGTTTTCCTAAACCATTCCTTTGAACAGTGATGTTGACCTTGGTTCCGGTTTTACCTCTAAGTTTACTTCGAACCTGCTCGTTTGTGATTCCCAAGGCACTTTCGCCTTCGATCTCAACAATTTTATCACCTGCACGAAGTCCCATACGGTCCGCAGGAGTACCCGGAATAGGGCTCACGACGGTCAGAATCTCGTTTCTAATGTCGAATTGAATGCCGATTCCGCTGAATTCACCGGCGAATCTTTCTTCCACAACGCTCTGTTCTGCGGGTGCAATATAAACAGAATGTGGATCAAGTTTCTCGAGCATCCCCTGTATCGCACCTTCAACCATCAAGTGAATATCGGGCTCATCAACATAGGCTTCGTTGATCAGGAAAACGGCTTCCTTGAACTTGATAAACTGTCCCGGAAGAGTTTTCGAAATATTCTTTGCGAGAAATTCACCACTAACCCATGCACCAAGTGCAAAAGCGATAACGATACCAAAGACTATAAAAATCCCATAACGGGGTTTGGAGCTAATTTGAGTGTCATTCATGTATAAGAGGTTTCCCACAGGCAAATGCCTGAGTTTCTGTCAAAAAGACCGGCCATATATAAAGTAGGGATTTTAAAGTGTCCATGCGACTATAAGCCAAGATAAACAGCAGTCTCCAGTATATTAGCCGTTGTAGGCAAATTTACGGTAATTATCACCTGGAAGCCGTTGAACAACTCCCTTCATCTCCAGCAAAAGCAGGATAGCACCCAAACGGGACGTATCCATCTTCAACTGTTCGGAGAGAATATCCGCATGTTTCGACTCCATAACATCTAACTCGTTATACACACGTAATTCTTCCTTGTCAAGTTCCATCTCCGGTTCAAATGGGAGCTGGCCCTGATTTTTACCCACTTTTACCAGATCCAGCACAGGGGTGAGGTCCTCAAGAAGATCTCCGGCGTGACGTATCAATGTGGCACCTTGACGGAGTAAAAAGTTGCAGCCTGTATGTTTTTTGGAAAATGGATGACCGGGGACGGCAAATACTTGCCGGTTTTCATTTAAAGCGTAGGATGCTGTGATCAGCGATCCGCTCTTTTCTGCCGCTTCCACCACAACAGTACCACTGCTCATTCCGGCGATAATCCTGTTTCGCATGGGGAAATTCTTGGATTCAGGGGCGGAGCCAAGAAATAGTTCACTGATGACTGTTCCCTTTTGAACGATTTCATTATAAAGATTGCGGTGTTTTGAGGGATATACTTTATCAACTCCGCAACCCAGTACGGCAATCGTTTTCCCGCCCTCTTGAAGGCTGCCTCTGTGTGTAGCGCCATCAATACCAAGAGCCATTCCCGAAACACTGTATACATCCGCTTTATGAAGTCCCGCCCCGAGTTGATGGGCGATCTCTATTCCCGGTTCGCTGGCATTCCGACTACCGACAACAGCAATAAAATTATGTCCGGTCGGTATTGGTTTTCCCAAGACAAAAAGAACAGAAGGGGGATTATAGATTTCTTTCAAGAGAGTTGGATACTCTTCGTCATCAGGACAAAGAACCCTTACTCCCAGTCTGGTTGCTTGTTCAAGTTGCTTCTCGCCGAAGTTATTGGCTTGGGCGTTGCGGAGAGATTCAATGGAATCACGGCTGAGTCTACCTACGTTTTCGAGAGTAGAGTCATCAGCGGTCAGGCAGGATTGAGCATCGCCAAAGGTTTCCAGAAGTTTACGAACTGTAGCTGAACCGATTTCATCGGCGCGGAGGAGATTTAAGATTGCGGCTTTTTCATTTTCCGGGACAGCGTCGATAACTTCTGACCCGGTGGAATCTACTTTCAGTTTCATTTTGATCTCGTGTTACTCGAAATCAGAAGTGGACAGGATTTCTTCCTCGTTGGTGGATTTCGATTCTTTTACCATAGCTGCTAATTTATATACAAGTTGATCAATTCCATCGCCTGTTACAGCGCTGATGGCATGATCTTCAAAGTCCCATTTCTCGTCTACTACATCGGTTTTTGTACGGATAATAATCTGTGGACGGTTAAGCATATCCGGATTAAAAGCACCAAGTTCGCCAAGCAATGTTTCCAAAACCTTTTTGGGCTTTTCCTCGCTTGAATCAATCAAAATAGCCAGAACTTTAGTCCGTTCAACATGGCGGAGGAATTGATGCCCCAATCCCTTACCCTCCGCAGCACCTTCGATTAATCCCGGAATATCAGCCATCACAAAACTCTCGTATTTGGATGCCTGCACGATTCCCAAATGAGGAGTGAGTGTCGTAAAGGGATAATTGGCGATCTCCGGCCGTGCTGCACTGACACGGGAGAGAAGGGTACTCTTACCAGCATTTGGTAAACCAACTAGACCCACATCCGCTAAGAGTTTCAACTCAAATCGAACGATAATATGTGTTCCGGGTTTACCTTCAGTTGCTTTTCGAGGTGTTTGCTTGACTGAAGTAGCAAAGTGGATATTACCCTTGCCGGGTTTCCCGCCGGGGGCGATAATATACTCTTCCCCATTTTCGGTTAAATCGGCAATCTGTTCTCCAGTTTCGTCATTTATAACTAGAGTTCCCGGGGGGATACGGACAATGGTGTCTTCACCGGAACGTCCGGTTTTTTTCGCACCCATCCCGTGAGCACCTCTTTGTGCTTTAATTACATTTTTGTACCGAAGGTCCATCAGGGTACTGAGCTGGGGGTCCACACGGAGAATAACTGATCCCCCACGGCCGCCATCGCCGCCGTCGGGACCACCCTTGGCTACGAACTTTTCACGGCGGAAGGAAACGATGCCATTTCCTCCGTTTCCACCGATCAGTTCCAGTTTTACGCGATCAATAAACATGAGCAGAAGGTAGGGTTTGGCTCCTGTTCCCGCAAGGGGAAAAAAGCTGTCTGCCCGCCGTAGCTGAAGTGGGTGGTCCGGGGTATCGCGACACACTGCTGGCAAGGCAGGGCGTAGTGAAGCGATGACCGCCCACTGCGAATCTTGTTTTAATGGTGTCGTCCCCGCGGACCGTAGGCAGGGATCCAGAGGTGTAATAGATTAAGGGTGACCCGACATGTTTACTCGCCAAAGGCGAGCTTGCAGGTCGGGTTTCAATGTTTTTAATGTAGGTCGGGGTCCCCGAACCCGACAACTTTGTGTCGTTAGTGTGTTTCTTTTGAAACCCGGATGGGCACGAACAAGTCGTGCCTTGCCAGCATCCGGGCCACCCATCCATAAAAAAGTCGGACACTAATGTGCCCGACAATAATATCCTACTCGCGATTTCGTTAGCTAACTCTACACCAACCCCAGCTTCTTCACTTCAGCTTCGAATTGGTCAACGAGCACAGTCAACTGATCCACAACAGCTTGAACAGTTTCCGCCTTGTTCAGATCAGCGCCAGCACGTTTCAGTAGCTCCATCGGATGGTCGCTACCACCGGACTTCAGGAGTGTCAGATAACGATTCAACGCATCTTTATTTCCGGCACGAATCTCTTTCACAATCGTTGCTGAGCTGGCGTAACAAGTCGCATACTGGTAGACGTAATAGGGGCTGTTGTAGAAATGGGGGATTCGAGCCCATGTCACCTTGTAAAGTTCGTCAAGATCAACCACATCACCGTAATACTCTTTCAATTGGCTGAAATATATCTCGCTGAGGATATCCGAAGTGATGGGTTCCCCTGCTTCTGCTAACGTATGAGCCTTTAGCTCGTAACCCGCAAAGAGGGCCTGAGTGTAGAAAGTTCCCATGATTCCGTCAATGGCATGTTGCAGCAGAACAGCCCGTTCGAGGGGATCATCGCTACGTTTCAACATTTCATCGAGGAGAAGGGCTTCGTTAAGAGTGCTAGCAACTTCCGCAACAAAAATAGTGTAATCGGAATAGACAAAAGGTTGAGTCCTGTCCGACAGGATGGAATGCATCGAATGACCCAGCTCATGGGCTAAGGTAAAGACATCGTCCATCGTGTCCTGATAGTTCAGGAGCATATAGGGATGGACTCCGTAGACACTGGCGGAGTATGCACCGCTACGTTTGCCCTCATTCTCGTAAACGTCGATCCATTGCGTATCAAATCCCTCACGAAGGGTTTTGACATAATCTTCGCCCAAAGGTATTACCGAAGCGAGGATCAGCTCTTTGATCTCGTCATATCCGTATTTCTTGTCAAAATCAAAAAGGGTGGTGAAACCGTCGTATAGATGGTAGCTATCCACACCCAACATTTGTTTCCGGAGCTGATGGTAGCGCTGAAGGGGTTTAGTACCCTTTTGTGTTGTTTCGATTAACGTGGTGACAACCGATTCCGGGATGTTGTTGCCGTTGAGTTTGGCTGCCAATACAGATTTATATTCACGAGCCTGAGCGTTAAACCAGCCCCTTTGCAGGATGCTATTGTAGATTGCAGCGTAGGTGTTGACGTTTTGGTTATAGACTCCGTAATGGGCTTCAAAAAGCTTTTTACGGTCTTCCTGTACTCGACTCGTATGGAGATGGGAACCATAAGCACTGGGACTGACGGTCAGTTTTTCACCTGTTGATAGTTCAATCTCGGGGAACTTCGCGTCAGCAACTGAAAGCATGGAGTAAATGGAACCGGGAGAGCTACCGAAACGGCTGGATAGGGACATCAAGTGTTCGCCCTGTTCGTCCAGAACGTGCTCTTGCAGTCGATAGAGTTCTTCAAGGCTGAAACGGTAGAGGGCAAGGTCGTTGTTGGCTTCCATCAAAGAACGAATCGTTTCTATTCCAATGCTCAAGACTTCCGGTGAGTACCATGCGGTCGCCACACTGAAGCGTGCGAATAGGGCTTGAACTTTCTGACGTTTCGCTTCGATATCGTTGTTTTTCTGGTCGGAGTCGAACTTCAGAGACGGGTAGTACCAAACCTTGTAGGATTCCATCCCGGCTTCGTCATTGAGCTGAAGAAATGCCAGAAGGTTGTTCCCGGAATCTTTCGCCATTTTCCCTTTAAGGTCAGCGAGCTGCTCAATTTTGTTTTCGAGGGTAGCGTATGCCGCTTCCCATTCTTCCCATCCGGAAAAAATATCTTCCACATTCCATTTGTATTTATCGGGGATGTCGTTGCGGTTTCGTGTATCAGGTTTAGCTGTATAGGTCATTTTATCTTCCGTATATCAATGTTTGTGAGTAGCCCGGGAGCGACCAAGTCCTGCAAAGCTTTAGCGAAGCAGGATGCATCCCGGGGAAACGTCTCTTCATTAAAATTTAAACCATAATATAAACCCTGTTTGCCCGTTCAGCTATCGCTTTACTAAGCAAACAGGGATGAAAAATAGATATTGAGTTTGATCTTACAGGCTGTGTGGTCCGGAGCCTGTCCCCAAGTTCTGTTGTCGGGGATGCTGGCAAGGCAGGGCGAAGCTTAGCGAAGACCGCCCACCCGGGTTTCGAAAAAGCATTTGTTTCGTCCGTCTACGTTATAACTGCGCTGAATAACTGCGCCGAGACAAGGAAAAATCGATCTATAATTATTTCCCATTCTGAACAAAAGGTCTTTCCAGATAGAGTTGGGCTTCTGCGTTTATGTCACGATGTGACCCTGCATTACGGTAGGCTTCCAAGGCAAGAGTTCTCTTGCCAAGTAAGTCATATACTTTGCCTAATAATAGCTGCGTTTTGGCTGTCCAGATAGCATCCTCTGACGTATCCAGTTTTGTATCCATCAGCACCTTTTTTGCGCCGATGTAGTCGCCGGTTTTCATGTTGGCCAAAGCATACCAGTAGCAGAGTTCAGCAGTAACAACACCGCAGCCGTTGGAATGGTGGAGGAAATCGTGCAGGTTGACCCACAGCCCTTTTTCCGCGAGAGTTCTCGAGATAAAGGCAACAACTTCCGGGTCCTGTTTTCCGTGAACCAGTAGCGGGAATTTTTTCTCGGGATCGAGGATAATTCTTCCCGGTGACAATACCGTTCTAAGTGTAGTAGTCGATTCATCCCGACCAAGATCAAACAACTCGATCTGTCCATTTTCCATCTCAACACCGATGGTCAACGGGATACGGCAAACGGGATTTCTCTCAAGTGTTACATCGGTGATATAGCGACCACCAATTCGGCCTTTATTCTCGCTGGAAACGATGTGATCATCAATACAAACATCATTGTCCACCCATGAAGAGTAGAGCTCAGCGGTTTCCATATCAGTCAATTCAAGTAATACGTCTAGGAACTTGGGTATCGTAATTTCCTTCAAACGCCAACGGTCAAATGTCTCATCATAAACCTGCTTCATCTTTTCTTTTCCAATATGATTTTCAAGGATGATAAACCCTTGGAAAAGACGGGAGAATTCACTACCGTCGAGATTGATAATATTGTTTTCCACCAATTGTTTAAGATCAGGATGGTTCTCAGCGACAAGGCTGGCCAGGTACTGAGTTCGGAGTGTATTTGACCAGTCGAAGTTAACGTTCAATTGTCTGTCATAGAGCAATACACCATATGCAGAAAGAGTTCGTTCGAAAGAGTTCTTTTCTCCAATGTCACGGTCTGGCCCTTCAAAACCCCAGTAAAGATCAACAATTGCTTCGGCCACTTCGTTTCTAAATTTTGCTGTCCCCGGTTGATCACCTCGATGAACCATAATCGTATTGGCATAAATGGGGAATGCGCCTTCTTTGTCGGGGGCACCCGGCATTACGTTGATAGTCAATGGGGGAGCAAAGGGAGTATGCCGTTTGTAGTATTCAACAACCTGATGGACATCCGGCATCACATCCTGTGCCCAGCCCATTTCATTTTCGGGTGTAAATACACGGATCTTTATTCCATAGAACTCTACTTCAATCAACCTTAAGTTTTGCCCCAGAGAAACACCATAATTGGTGACTTGAGCGGCAACATTCATCATGTCGACAGTTGCCCCATGCCCAACTTCATTTAGTATCAAACCACTCAATGCACCACGCCATTCGAGGGGGTAGGAAACGACAGCATCAACATCAGCGATGTCCCTTGTGGCTGAGCTTAGTTCCAATTCGGGAGGTCCAAGAACACGGGGAAACCAGTCTCCATCGTAACGAACCAAACCAAATATTTTATCTGCGGAACGGGTTTCGAAATTAATTTCAATCTCGGAAACAACGCCAGGCGGCATTCTGCGACTTGCAACCAATTCAAAACCAGTATATGAATCTCCATCCTCCTTGAACTTGTAGATCACTTCAGCGCTGCGGCGATTCACTCGAGCCCGTGATATACGGGTTTCAAGTTTATCATCATTATCCATTGCAAATGCAATATTAAAAAGATCTTCATTCAGTGGGTTTACATATTTGATCAGCAGGGTTCCATTGGCCCTATGTTCTTCAGGGTAAAGAGAGACTTCCAGACTGTAGAGAGGTCTTTCGGCGATAGCGCCGAGTTGAGCAAGAGATGGAACAGTATATGATGAGATTATAATGAGTATCAGAAGTGTTGTTACTATTCCATAACGCCGCATCGAAACCTCCAGGATTTCAGAGAAAAAACCACAAACTTAAAATGGCGCCAACCAAATTCGGTTAGCGCCATTAAATTAAACGAAAACAGTTTCTCGTTGCAAATGAACGAGGCTGTTTATTTTAATCCATATTTGCATGTGCTGCAGCGAGACGTGCAATTGGTACACGGAACGGGCTGCAGGATACATAGTCGAGTCCAACGTTATGGAAGAAGTGGACTGATGCAGGATCACCACCGTGCTCACCACATACACCGAGGTGCAAGTGATCGTTGTTAGCGCGACCCTTTTCAACGGCGATACGTACTAATTCGCCAACACCACGCTGGTCGATTGACTGGAATGGATCATCGTCGTAGATGCCAAGGTCAACGTAGTGAGGCAGGAATGTACCGCTATCGTCACGGCTGAATCCACAACCCATCTGGGTCAGATCGTTTGTACCGAAGCTGAAGAATTCAGCAACTTCGGCGACCTGGTCAGCTGTAATGGCTGCACGGGGGACTTCAATCATTGTACCGATCTTGAAGTCAAGTTCGCTCAGGTTGTTTTCTTTCTTGACCAATTCGGCGACTTCAAGGATAACGTCTTTCTGGTTCTGGAGTTCTTTGTATCCACCGATTAATGGAACCATGATCTCAGGATGGACTTCAACACCTTCCTTGGTGAGCTGCGCGGCAGCTTCGAGGATGGCGCGGGCCTGCATCGCACTGATTTCTGGCATTGTGATTCCGAGACGGCAACCACGGTGACCAAGCATCGGGTTGAACTCATGCAGTGAATCGATACGGGATTTGATGACTTTAACGTCAACACCGAGGTCGTCTGCAATCTCTTTGATTCGCGGTTCATCGTCATGCTGTGGCAAGAACTCATGAAGCGGCGGATCCAGTAGACGGATTGTGACGGCGTATGGTGACATGGCTTTAAGGATGCCATAAAAGTCATCGCGCTGGAACGGCAGAAGCTTGGCAAGAGCGGCTTCACGTTCTTCAACCGTGTCTGAAAGAATCATGGTACGCATCGGGCGGATTCTTTCTTCACCGAAGAACATGTGCTCTGTACGGCAGAGGCCAATACCCTGGGCGCCGAACTTACGTGCGAGTGCGGCATCTTCGGGATTATCAGCGTTTGTACGGACGCCAAGACGTTTGGTCTTCTCAGCGATTTTCATCAGCTTCTTGTATGTTTCGTTGCTTTCCGGGTCGGCATCGACTAATGGCATCTGGCCTTCATAAACGACACCCTTGGTACCGTTAAGGCTGAGCCAGTCACCTTCCTTGAAGGTTTTGCCATCGACTGTGACTGTACGTGCGGAATAATCGATCTTGAGATCGCTACAACCGACGATGCAGCACTTACCCCAACCGCGGGCGACGAGGGCTGCGTGACTTGTCATACCGCCACGGGCTGTCAGGATACCTTCTGCAGCGCGCATACCGTCGACATCTTCCGGGCTTGTTTCGAGACGGACGAGGATGAGTTTTTCACCCTTTTTACCGAGTTCCCAGGCGCGTGCACTGTTAAGAACGATTTTACCAACTGCGCCACCGGGACCTGCCGGCAGACCTTTTGTCAGTTTTGGTGCTGTTTTTTCAGCAACGGGGTCAATCATTGGGTGAAGGAGTTCGTCGAGCTGATCTGGCTTTACACGTTTCAGGGCTGTTAGTTCGTCGATCATTCCTTCATCAAGCATTTCCATGGCCATACGGACGGCGGAAAGACCATTACGTTTACCAATACGAGTCTGGAGCATCCAGAGACGCCCGTCTTCAATGGTGAACTCGAGGTCTTGCATGTCGCGGAAGTGATCTTCAAGTCCGTCACGAATGTCATGAAGCTGCTTGTAAATTTCCGGCATGGCCTCTTCTAGTGAAGGAAGCATGTCATTCTGGCCAGCTTGTTTGCAATAGTTGTTCAAGGCGTTTGGTGTACGGATACCGGCAACAACGTCTTCACCCTGGGCATTGATCAACCACTCACCATAGAAGTGAGCATCACCGGTTGCTGGATCACGTGTGAATGCAACGCCTGTTGCACTATCATCACCCATGTTTCCGAAGACCATGGTCTGAACGTTTACTGCAGTTCCCCATTCTTCCGGGATGTTTTCAATTCGACGATAGGAGATAGCTCTACGGCCGCGCCAGGACTGGAAAACAGCTCCGACACCACCCCAAAGTTGTGCCCATGGGTCATCCGGGAATTCACTTCCGAGGACTTCCTTGACCTTGACTTTATAGTCTTCGCAGAGTGTTTTTAATTCTTCTGCTGTGAGATCTGTATCGTTGGTATAACCTTTTGCATCTTTAACGGCATCCATCAACTTCTCGAGCTGGGGACGGACGGCCATTTCTTCATCTTCAAATTCGATACCGGCTGCTTTTTCCATAACCACATCTGAATACATTGTGATAAGGCGGCGATAGGCATCGTATACAAATCGTTCGTTACCGGATTTTTTAATCATTCCGGGAATTGTCGCTGTGCAGAGACCAACGTTCAGGACAGTTTCCATCATACCCGGCATTGACTGGCGAGCGCCACTACGAACAGAAACGAGGAGAGGGTTATCGGGATCACCAAATTTGCGATCCATGATTTTTTCCACACTTGCCATTGCTTCTTTTGTCTGCGTAATAGCTTCATCTGGCAGTTTACCACCGGTTTCAAAAAACGCGGTGTTTGTTTCTGTTGTCAATGTGAACCCTGGGGGAACTGGAATGCCAAGATTGGTCATTTCAGCAAGGTTTGCACCTTTACCACCGAGAAGGTTCTTCATCTCGGACTTGCCTTCAGCCTTTCCATCACCAAAAAAATAGACGTACTTCACAGAGATACCCTCCTTAGAGAATGTCATGCTATATATTATCGTTATGTTATGTTTCCATCTATACGTTTCTTTACTGCACCGGTTCCATCTGGAACCCGCTCCCATATCAATTGTTTTGAGTTTTCTAGCCCTTGCTGGCAGGTGAACTGGGCAAACTGTCTATCAGGATAAAGCTGTGACAGGATTTAAAACATCATATTACGGGATTACCTTTGTTATAGAAAAACCGCCCCAGAAGATGAAATGATTCTGATTAATCTCATCCATCGGAACGTAAGTCAAGACAAACCTGGGTGTAATAGCGAGTGATTCCTGCTCCAGAACTGTAGACAAATCCATGTTAATATCGCTAATACCGCTTTTCCCCACCCAGTCGGCATCAAAGTAACCTAGTTTAAGACCTACATATAGGGGAAAGTTTGTGAAAAAATCAACATCTTTTCCTCCCGAGAACTCCAAATAGAGATCGTTGCCGCCATCGCTATTCAATTCATAACTGGCGCTCAATCCAGGCGAAAACGGTAATTTGATGAAAGTCGCGCCTGCAAAGGCTTCGAAAACAGTGCTATACTTGTCAGGATAGTTTTCTCTCTGATACCAACTCAGGTGAAAAAGACCGCTTCGCACCATCACACTACCTAAAGTGCGAGTATAGCTGAGAGTCAGGTCGACTTCGTCCATGTCGATAATTTGTTGCTGACCACGGTTTGTCAACCCCCAGGAGAACCATGCATTGGCCTCAAAACCGGTTTCACCGGCGACATAGGAAACCCATGGTTGAAAGGCTGGGCCACCATTCAGATTGTCGAAACCACGCCAGATGTAATCGGTCGAAAGAGTTCCATCAACAATTATCTCAGACTTGGCATCCACTATAAAAGTGGTCAGACATAAAACGATTAAAAATGCAAACAAGGTTTTTTCCATAAGGGTTTTCCTTAACCTTAAGTCTCTTCCTGATAAAAGAGACATTTATTCTTGATAAAACAGTTTTCGCAATCCGGCTTCCTTGAATGACAAATTTCCCGGCCATATCGAATCAAATGGATATGGAACTGGTAACCTTTTCCCGCAGGTACCAAAGGTCTCATTTCCTTGAACGTTTTTACTGGATCAGCTTTTTCGGAGACAAATCCAAGTCGCTTGCACATCCTGTGTACATGAGTATCTACAGGAAATACATCGACACCTAAATCAAAACTGAGCACAACTGCCAAGGTCTTATGTTTGACACCGGGCAAGTGTCCAAAAGTTTTTAACGCCGTATCAAAATTCATATCCTTCAACGAATCGGCAGTGTAATCGTCATATTCGGACTTTACAAAAGCCAGAAGTTTCTGGATTCTATCAGCCTTCTGGTTTTGCAGGCCAGCCCTTTTTATTGTTGCTGCCAAATCCTCTTTGGGCGCTTCATGTACCTCCTGCCAGGTTGGATACTTTTCTCGCATCCTATCATAAGCAGGGAAGGAATTTGCATCTGTTGTATTATGTGTCAACAGGGTTTGAACCAAACCTGCCAACGGGTCCCGAGGCCCAGGCCAGATCAGTCTACCTTTTTCTTCTTCAAAGTCTGAAACGACTTCAGCAACTCGTTTTTTGAGGAGTTTGTCGCCGGCTTTTTCTGCAGAAGGTATTTTCATCAGTTATTACCATCACGCAGAGCGCGTTTTTCGCGGCAGGATAGTTTTTTACTCTGGAGTTGCTTTTCCTCAATCGTTGCCGGATCGACCCTTTCTTTTACTCGTTGCTCAAGAGTAGGTTCGAGATCAAGGTGATGGGTTGCCACCTTGATAAAACGCTTTAAAATTGCATGTGACAAAGCTTCGAGTGCTTTCGCATCCGACTTGCGGAATGATCCACTAAAACGAATTACTTCCTCGTTGGCGACTTCGTGCATCTCCCGTTTCAGTGCCTCAATGCCCCCATAAAACTGCTGAGCATGGAGCCACTCCAGGTAGAGTTCAACCTGTTTTTCAACAATTCCCTGAGCTTCAGGAAGATGGTCATTCCTTTCCTTTTCGAAACTCTTCAGGTGATGTTTAAAATCCTCTAGGTCATAGAGATGAATGTTTTGATTGATTTTTATAACGGATGGATCGACATCTCTTGGAACAGCCATATCAGCGATGTGAAGTGGCTTTTCAGATGAACGACCTTTTAACATCTCGCCGGTAATAACGGGATCAGAAGAGGCTGTGGCAGAAAATACCAGGTCAGCGTCCAGCAATAAGTCAGGTAGATTTTCCCACGGAGAATTGTCTATTTTGTAAGCTTTGGCAATTTTGTCCGAATTAAAAAGGCTTCTATTTACAATGGTTTGAGATACGCCGAGCCGACTTAGGTGTGATATTACGACTTCTGTTGTTTCATTTGCCCCAACGATGACCGCTTTTTTCCCTTTAACGTTTTCCTTACAAAGAAGGGAGACAGCGGCGCCGGGTAGGCTGCGTATGCCGCTACCTAGTTCAGTCTCATGACGGACTTTTTTTGATACACGGAAACCGTGGTGTAATAACTTGTGAATGACTTTACCCGGACCACCAACAGAACATGCAGCACTGTAGGCATCTTTTACTTGTCCTCTAATCTGATCTTCACCAACGACCAGAGAATCCATTCCAGAAATTACTCGGAATAGATGACGGGCGGCACCGGCACCCACATGACGGTATCCAAGTTTTAGAATTCGCTCAGGGTTTTCTACGCCAAGGTTTTTATAAAATTCAACAATTTCTCTATCAGGATCGCCTTTAGAGATGTTTACACGATAGAATTCCACACGGTTGCATGTGGCAAGCACGAGTGCTTCATCCACCCGTGAGATTCTCTGATAAGAGAGGGTCGCGTCACCCTGATCTTTCCGTTGAATCTGGAAGGGTTCACGTTGTTCCACAGTCGCAGTGCGAAAATTGAATCCGAAAACGCTTAATACCACGTTATTTCATCCTTTCAGTTCCTGAACTGCGTAAGGTAAGAAATTTTTTTAACCAAAATCGATTTTTGGAGACCCGAGGCGGTCGTGTGGAGAAGAGAGGGTTTGGTTTGAAAAGGTAGCGAATGGAACCTATGTTGATTCTTGAAGTGCTTATTGTACTGTTTCGGAGGAAAAATGAGTTGGCGAAATATTCTTTATATAATTTTGAGTAACCTATTAATAGTTACCATTAGTGGTTGTGGTGATGAAGATTCTGATCCACCTCCACCATCTTACAGCTACAATATTATTACCCAAGAGACTTTAAATGATGAAGGCACAATTAGCATTTCGGTTGAAATAAGTCATACTGACGAAGAAATCGCTTTTTTTGCAGAGGAGAGTGAGGTAGAATTAAATTATACGAGTGAGAACACCAGTAAAGGAAGTATTGTCGTCCCATATGATACTTTACTCACAATGATCATTGAATATGGTGAATCGACTTTTAACGATACTCTTCGTTTGGCACTTAACCCGCATATAGAAAATCTTAGTTGCAACAATGTTTATCTGGCACCATACGTTACCAATACCGTTCCCTACAGCGAAGATTTTGTTTTTTACTGGCAGAACAATTTTCCGTTGGAGAATCAGGAAGTATCGGAAGAATCCTACACAGCTTGGCACTACCTTACGATGTACATGTCCTCACCAGTCCAAAATAATGCAATTCCCGCGACAGAAAACTACTATATCACGAGTGCCATATCTGATGAGGTTGTGTCTCTGACATTTACCCGGGATCTTGGATATAGTTTGTCTTCACCTCTGGAGAATGGATTGGCAGGTAGAACTTCGATTAGAAGAGTAATTGCATTTCGTTCGATTTCTTTCCCGTACTATTTTATAGGTAACGGATTATAAATACATAGCCCGGCAGCTGCCGGGCTATGCCTCCTCCTGAATCGATGCGCCTCAATACAGGATACTACAGTACTCACTTCTTCCTAAGAAGAATTGCAACTAAGGTATCATATAAAACAGCTATTTGCACCTCAAAACGCAACATAAAACTATAATTTTCGTGGGTGCTCTTTGTTACTCTCTGTTATTGATTATGAACGTAAAAAGCCCATCCCACCGGCTACATATCTGGCGTCTATTCCTGCATGACGTAACATTCTGGTTGCTTCATAACTCCTGGGACCGCGAGCGCAAACAAGGATAACGTTTTCTTTTGGCAAGTTTTTGATCTCTTTACGGAGTTCGGGGATAGTCAATTCCTGAACTGTGCCCCATACTTCAGGCATTACCGACACCTGTTTCTCATCTTCTTCCAAAAGGTTGATCCAATGCCAGCCCGCTTCGCCACCCTTTAGTAAGGCCATGGGATTAATTTGCATATCGTCCCCGTTTTCTATCATCGCACCCATGTTGTGAAGGGGATCAAGAGCTGTGGAGAAAGGTGGGGCGTATGCGTGTTCAAAACGCATCAACGCTTCTGGTTCGCCTTCTGCAAGGTCGAGTATCTGAGCAAAGGCGTTCGCCCAACGGACAACTTCGCCGCGACTTATTACCTGCAAGCCTGCCAGTCTGCCATTCTTTTCGCAAGTGACTTTTATTTTTACGTCTACATTTTCAGGGTAATAATGAGCTTTGTCCGGGAATGAACCCCAATACTCAACGCATTCTATTCCCTGGATCGCTAGCCTTTTTGCCGAACGACCAACGCTGGCAACATTTATGTCAAATACCTTTACAACGCCAGTACCCCAGAGTTTTGGGATGCCGGAGGTATCCATCCCCGCTATTTTATTGGCAACGACTCGTCCCATACGATTGGCAATAGAACCGAGTGGAATGATACGAGTGCCATTGGCATCGGGCAATTCGGCGCAGTCACCGGCAGCATAAACAGCCGGATCACTTGTGCGACCAAAGTTATTCACCAGAATTCCACCCTTTTCACCTATTTTCAGACCGGCATCGAGTGCCAGTTTTGTGTTAGGTCGTACACCGGGAGCAAGAATAACCCTGTCTACAGATTCCTCTGCACCGTTATCGAGGGTGACAATTAAGCCCTCTTCGCTTTTACGGATTCGTTGAAGAGTTGTGCCAAGTCTTAAATCAACATCTTGATTGCGTAAATGGTCTTCGACAATGGTTGCCATCTCATCGTCGAGGTTTGCCGGCATCACATGTTGTTCTTTTTCCAGCAGAAGAATTTCTACACCCCAAAGTGCCCCGAAAGCTTCGGCGACTTCGAGGCCGATATAGCCGGCACCAACGATGGCTACTCGACCAATTTCATTCTTCTGAAGGCTTTGACGTAACTTCTTCACTTCTTCAGGACGGGTGAAGTTTGTGACTTCTTCCAGGTCACAACCCCGTACGAATTTGCTCAGGTCCAATGGTTTACCGCCAACAGCTAACACAAGATAGTCGTAGGCGTAAGTTTTGTCCTTGTTGTCGGCACATTGAGCATAGACACATTTTTCCCGACGGTCTATTCGTGTTACCTCACAATTGGTAATCACATCAAGACCTTTGGAGTTCTTGAAATATTCCGGGGTTTTGATCTCGCCCCAAGTTGTCTCAATCAGTTCATTAAATGAATCAATATCACCAGAAAGGAAGTAGGGTAAACCACAGCCGGCATAGGATACGATGTCTGTTTTTTCCAAAACTGTAATGGAAGAGTCGGGTAGAAGTCTACGTAAACGAGCAGCTGTTTTTAATCCGGCAGCATCACCTCCAACAACGACTATATTCATTCCCTTGCCACCATTTTGGATCAGTTTTTCCATGGAAGATGTTCCCCCTTCAGGTGTAAAATCGTCATAATCTGGATCAATTATACTTGGTTTTAAGTATCGTATTTATAGGAGTGAAATTCAAGTTTGATTGAGAGCAATTCGGGGGTTAATAACGATAATTTTATATCAATGGAATAAATGATTAAATTTACAAGACTGTTATTGACACGTAGAAATATTGGTAATAGGTTATAATAGTAGACGGCAATTATACACAAACGGTCTTGAGAATGAAAAAACTCATCTTGGTAATTCTCCTACTCCTAAGTTCAGTCCTATTCAGCGGTTGCGAAATTATTTTTTTGCTTTTATTTCGAGGGATGGACTCTGATTCTCAAGCTACCTGGAGTGAGCAGTATCCACTTGAGACAGGTGAATACTGGATATTTGAAGGTGAAATCTCCTTTATTGAAAGAAAGGGGTCCAGCGTAACATCTTACGATACGGTAACCAGACGGGATAGCGTAGTCGTTTTCGGGGAAGATGAACTCCCCACAAGTCAGTTGGGTATACATGTGATTGATTACTGGACCAGCGATGAGGAAAGTGGTGAGATTCACCACTACTATTCACAGCAACAGGATGGTTTATATTGCATGGCCGTCTATTATCAAAATCCAATGAATCTTGATGATGAGAGCGGTCATCTAAAACACAGCCATTTTATCGAGTTGAGTCCTCTGCCGGGTAACGCGATCTTTGAACGAGACATTTTTTACCCGAATGATCACATTATGGAAATACCGGTTCGTAAAGTTTTACCAGAAGAATATGATTCAGATGAACCGTTGGCTTTTGGCGATGAGTACGGTCCATATCTAAGGAGTTGTATTACACAAGATGAAACGGCTTATTTCCGGATTTGGGACTGTACGATTGTTCGAAAAGAGTACAAGGAACCGTTATTTAATCAAAATCTTGTTGTTGTAGAAGATTATATGTCAAGTGAAGGAGCGGTCAGAAGAAGCATCTCAACGGAGTATATGCAGGTGCTTGATATAAATGGAAACAGTACAAATGTCTTAGAAAAATATAATGCCACTTTCGAAATGGTAGATGGAACTTATCAGCACTAAGAACCAAAAATGTTTTTTAAAATAAAACACAAAACCCGGCGGCTAACCGGGTTTTGCTACTAATGGATTTTCTAACGGGATAAGAGTACTACTTTGTAACCTCATCTGCCTGGTTCCTCGCACACGTGCTGAGTCCGAAGGGGAGGTACAACGGACACCAGCGAACCAGACTGGTGAATAGGGGGACAACACCTATAATTCCAAACCAACTTTTGAAATAAATTCCAAGTCCTATAATCACTACTCCGAGAATAAATCGAACAACTCTATCGGCTGTCCCAACGTTCGCGTTCATATCGTAATTCCTAATTGTTTGTCTTTCCTAATCTACAACTTTGATGTTCGGATTGCCTAATAGTTGCACCCCAATGGCTCCAGAGGCTCTCATTTATGTTCCAGTTTCAAGTAAAGAAGTGAGTAGCAAAATGTTCTAAAATGACGAATAACTGTTCATAATCGAACATTTCTCTCCTTATTGAAAATAAAATCCCGCTTATACATTGGAGTTCCATACGGCATGTTTTTTGTATACTTTAATCTCTTTCGAGGCCGGAGTATTTGGGTTTTACAAGATTCGCCCACTGTACAAGGAGTTTTTTCCATGAGTAAACGTCTAACGTCATTTATGGTTGTTCTCGTCCTGTTGTTTTCTTTCCAGTCCCTTTTTGCTATACCATCCACATTAATTCGAGATGAAATTGATGATCAGTATAAATGGGATACGAGTCATATTTTTGCTGATTGGGATGAATGGGAAATCGCTGCAGCGGAAGTTGAAGCAAATACTCCCGTCTTAGCTGCCTATCAGGGAACACTGGATCAGGGTGGTGAACACCTTGCAAAAGTAATCAACGAACAGAATGCCACATGGCAGGTCTGGTTAAAAGTTTATGTCTATCCTTTCCTTCAGACCGTCGAAGATTCTCGTAAAAATGAAATTCAGGCATACCTGCAACGCGCAAATACTTTAAGCAATAACTTGTCGCAGGCGACATCATGGATGCAGCCGGAATTACTTTCAATTCCAAAAGACACCATAATCGAATGGATTGCCACTACGCCAGCGTTAAAAGACCATGAGTTCAACCTGATGGAAGGATACCGTCAGCAGGAACATGTTCTGGACGCCAAAAGCGAACAACTCCTTGCCTACGGCGGAGCTTTTGAGAGCACGCCATCTGAAATTTATGAGATGTTATCAACGGCTGACGTGAAGTTCCCTACTGTTACTTTGAGTGATGGTTCCGAAATTGTTGCTACCTACGGAAACTACCAACGCATCCAACGTACAAGTCCAATTCAAGCAGACCGTCGAACCGTTACCGAAGCGCAATACAGCGTTTACAACGATCTCGAAAACAGCTACGCATCAGTAGCCAATTCCATTTTCCAGAGAAACTGGTTTAACGCTCGTTCACGTAACTATAACTCCACTCTGGAAATGCGTCTCGATAGCGACGCTATCCCTGTAGACGTCTATAAAACACTGGTAAAAACTGCTCGTGAAGGTTCAGAACCTCTCCAGCGTTACCACCAGATTCGTAAAGAGGTCCTCGGTGTCGAAACGTATCACTACTTTGATGCTTACCTGCCGATTGTTGAAGCCGATGTCACCTTTGACTGGGAAGCTGCCAAAGCCAACTGCCTAGCGGCAGTCAAGCCTTTAGGCAAAAACTACCAGACCGAAATGAAAAAAGCCTACGATGAGCGTTGGATCGACGTTTACGAAAATGAAGGCAAACAATCCGGTGCATTTAATCAGGGCGTTTACGGTGTCCATCCATACATCAAGATGAACTTCAACGACACCATGAATGATATGTTTACCCTGGCCCACGAACTCGGCCATTCAATGCATAGCGTTCATTCAGCTCAAACACAGCCCTATGCCACCGCTCATTATGCAACGTTTATCGCTGAAGTTGCTTCGACAATGAATGAATACCTGCTTATGGATCACCTTCTTGACACTATTGACGATCCAAACGTCAGGATTGCACTACTGCAACAGAGTATTGACGGTATCGCAGGAACATTCTACCGTCAATCCATGTTCGCCGATTATGAACTCAAAGCTCATACGCTTGCTGAAGAAGGCCAGCCAATAACTGCCGGCGTGCTTCAGGAAGTTTTCCTTAAATCACAAAAAGAGTTCTTCGGTGATTCGATGGATGAGCAGGAACTCTATCGTAATACATGGGCCTATGTCCCGCATTTCTTCTTTGAAACACCATACTATGTTTTCCAATATGCCACCAGTAAATCAGCATCGGCGAAATTGCACGCTGACCTGACTACGGGCAAAAAGAAAGATCGTAAGGCAGCCCTTACACGTTACATCGAATTAATCAGTGCCGGTGGTAGCGATCAGCCTGTAACGTTACTGAAAAACGCAGGTGTGGATATGACCAGCCCCGACACGTACCAGGCGATGGTTGATCAGATGGATCATCTTGTGACCCAGCTCGAAAAAGAACTGGTTAAAGTCGGAATGCTTGAACGATAAATAAAATGTCATCCTGAACTCGATTCAGGATCCAGATAAGCCGGCTATTTTTAGCCGGCTTTTATTGTCTTGACTAATTCGTCGAAATCGAAGCTGATGCTATCGTAGACAAAAAATATTGTCTGGGTGGCCCGAGTTTATGGTACGAGACGGGCTTTATTCTGGGAAACTACATTTAAGATGGCGTTGTCTGCTTATCCCGTCCGGTCGGGAGGGCAAACAATGTTTGTTCTATGGGTAAGGTACAGGCTAGATGGCGTTGCTTGTTTACAAGCAACGTTTATTCTATGCGTCGTTCTGTAGGTAGGTCTGATTCTCAGAATCCGACAGTATGGCCCTGAGCCTGTCCCCAAGTTCTGTTGTTGGGGATGCACTCAAGGCACCATTTGGTGCCCACTCGGGCTTCTATGTCCGACAACAAATTTTGTTATTTTCGAAAAAGTAAACCCTGTTTGACAAGCAAACAGGGATGAAACAGAAAGGTATATACTACATAGTAAATTTCATCCTTGATTGCTTGCAATCAAGGTTTATTTTAAGGTTTCGACAACTATAATAATTCGGGGAGATAAATAATGCGAAGAACCAATATCAAAACCGATTCACCTATCGGCGACTTCTACGGTTATTCAAGAGCAGTTAAAAAGGGTCCGTTTATCTTTGTCTCCGGGACAATGGCCGCCGACGAAAACGGTAAAAGGATTGGCGAAGACGGCTATTCGGAAACAAAATATATTCTTGAAAAAATAAAGATTTGCCTTAAAGAAGCAGGGGCAACCCTCGAAGATGTGGTCCGAACCCGAGTTTTTCTTACAAATATATCCCATGCTGAAGGTGTAGCGAAAGCGCACGGAGAAGTTTTTGGGGAGATCAAACCTGCATCCACACTGGTTGAAGTTAAAGAGCTAATTGCACCGGGCTTTCTCGTTGAAATCGAAGCTGATGCGATAGTGGACTATTAAAATAACCCTGAAATCAAATATCGAAATCAGGGTTTATTATAGTTTTTGTTTGAGACAAATATTCAACCCTAAATCTTAGTTAATTGAATATCCTTTATTAATGAAAAGTACACTTTATGGCAATAATACTTGATAAATCTGGAATAAGTAACTAATATTGTATTGGTTGTTACTTCAATAGAATATAGCAATTGTTTAAATAATATTTAAATATTTCGTTAATGGTATTGCTTTCTTGCTTAGGGGGGGGGGTATAATGAAACAATCATTCCGATGGGGAATGGTAAATAATCAGTGAGGTCTATTATGAATTACAAGAGACTGGCTGTTTTAACGGTATTACTTATGCTAATGAGTGTACCATCGGTATTTTGCGAAAATCTCAGTTATTATGCAGAACTTGACCCAGGAGAACATTTTCAGCGTACTTTTCCAACCACTATTTATCCATCAGCTACAGCCAAAACGCATTACGATGCAACTGAATTAAGTGGTAGTTTCACGCTAACCACTGAAGTATCAGTTGATGGAGAGACGGTTGTGGAGAATTCCCATAACCTAGCCACAGATCAATGGTATTATCATCAAAATGCTGACATATCATTGGGATATTTATGGGCTGAATATACAAATGTGTATGGTGCCTCTGGAACACTATATTATGATTTCATCTGGTAAAATAATCATATCAGCCATGTGGATAATCCACATGGCTGATATGTTGAGAATAAAATGAATAAAATTACTCAAATATCTGTTATTCTACTGTTCACATCCCTTAAACTCTGGGGCTCAGTAATTAGTATTCCTGAGGATGCATCCAATATTCAAGATGGAATTGACTTAGCGTTGAATGGTGACACTGTTCTGGTTTCGCCTGGTGAATATCGTGAAAATTTATATCTTGGTGGTAAGAACATCATTATAGCAGGAACCTATATCCTTTCAGATGATACTACTGCAATCATTTCAACAGTACTATTGCCATTAAATAGTCGTATAAGAATCCTTACAATAGATTCGACAACGACTGGCAGGATTGAAATATCAGGTTTGACTTTCAGGAATGGCTATGTAGATGATCCTCTAGAAGGAGGAGCTATAAGGGCGGATTCCGTTGAGTCACTACTTATTGATCACTGTAGATTTATTAATAATAGGGCTTGGTTGGGTGGAGGTGTTTATATATACCGTAGTGATTCAATGGTGCAAAACTGTTTTTTTTCTGAAAATGAAGGTGTAGGTGCTGCGGGATTAGAAGCAATGAAGGGTTCAATAGAAGTTGAAAATAATGTTTTCTTTGAAAATATTTCGACAAGAGAGGGAGGTGGCATTAGGTTTATAGAAGTAACCTCTGCAATAACGAATAATAAGTTTGTTCAAAATATATCCACAAGTTTTGGTGGAGCAGTACATATTATCCGTCAAGGCGACATAGTAATACATAATAATGATTTTATACAAAACTCATCCCGAAAAGGAGGTGCGGTTTTTTTAGCAGGTATAATTGATTCCTTATCCACTCTTTCTGTTTCAAACAATAATTTCCAGAATAATACTGCAAATACCTCCAATGGTGGACTTGGAGGAGCACTGTATGTTGCTGGTTACACGCAACAAACAATAGAAAACAATACATTTATAGAAAATTATGCATTTAACGCCGGTGTGATATTTGTCAAAAACGACATATTATTCCACAACAATTATTGTCGTGGTAACACAGCAATTACAGGCAGTGCAATCCATACAATGCAAGATGGATTAGGACATATTACTCATGTAGAAATAGTAGATAATGTATTTATAGATAATATATTAACGACATTTGAAGGAAATCCAGAACGTCGAGGTTTGCTCTTATCTATGCAATGGACAAATCTTACTATTTCTCAAAATGATTTCTATAATAATCAGGGAAAAGCAGTTACTCGATACTCATGGTTTCCGCAAGATTCTTGCATTGTGAACCTAGGAGACAACTATTACGGTGATCCGACAGGGCCCTACCATGAGGAAGCGAATCCCGATGGGATGGGGGACACGATCCTCGCGAACATCCCGATGGAAGGTTTTTCCAGTACACCTTTTACTGGGTACAGGTTGGCGAATATCCGTCAAATAGAGCGTAGCCATGATTTTGGAACAGTGCCGCCCGGATCCGCCACTTCATGGACACTTCCTATACGCAATGGCGGTTCAGCATCACTTGTGATTTCCAACATTGAGGCCGGTAATCCGGCATTTATTCTGGGTACAACACCAGATTCAATCGGTACTGGGGAGACCTACGAACTGGAAATACTTTTCGCCCCGCAAGAAATTGGAAGCTACAGGGATGAGTTAATCATCGAAAGTAATAACTGTTGGGATTCATTACTGGTAATTCCGATTCAAGGCCAATGTCGAAGTACAAATGAAATTGGGGATGAAGAGGAACTACCCCGAAGCTACAACTTAAGTAAACCCTACCCGAATCCTTTTAATCCGTCAACACGGTTCAAATACGACATACCTGAAGGAATAGAGATTAATATCTCAGTGACTAACATATTAGGCCAGGAAAGGGCTTGCCTGTACAACGGCTTCAGGCAGGCCGGTTCCTACGACCTGACTTTCGACGCATCCGGTTACCCCGCTGGAATCTATTTCCTCACCCTGACATCATCTAGCTACACCCACACTGAAAAGATGCTTTTGCTGAAGTAAATGACAATAGATGGGCTTCTCAGTATAGACATTGTTTGCATGCACGGCTGCCGCCATCGATAAGCAAACAACACCATCTATTGCATAAAAAAGCCGATCCCAATGTCTATGGATCGGCAAACAATCAAGTAGCCCGGAAGCGACTAAGTCCTACGCACCAAATTTAATCAGCTTATCAGCATGGGCTAAAGCATAAGGCATCAGGTGCATCATCGGGAAACGTCCCATGCCGCCGTGCACAGCCTGATCCTCACCAAAAGCAGTTGTATCATCAACCCGAACGTTATTTCCCCAGATCAACATGGGAACAGGATGCCATGAGTGGCCAGCCATGGTTGCCGGAGTACTATGATCACCTGTGATGATCAAGACGTCAGGTTTGGTTTCAAGGATAGCTGGAATTGCGGCATCAAGTTCTTCGAGTGCTTTTACTTTGCCTTCGAAATTGCCATCTTCTCCGGTCGCATCAGTCTTTTTGAAGTGGACATAAAAGAAATCGTACTCATCGCGGTGCTGTCCAACAGCTCGGAAGCGGTCTTCCACTGCGCTATCGCGACTAATCACTTCCATACCTACTAACTCTGCCAAACCCCTATACATCGGGTAGTCTGCAAGTGCAGCGGCACGAATACCGAAACGGTCGGCCATACTCGGAATCGGAAGCATTTTCGCAAAACCGCGAAGTAATGCACCGTTCGCTTGTGGTTGACCGGCGAGAATTCGTCGGGCTTGAGCTGTGACATCATCAATCAAACGAGCTGTTCTGGCGGCTTCTTCACGAAGCGGCTGGCAGTGAAGTGGGGGAACGCCAGTTTTCTGCGGATCAGTATCCTGAAGTTGGTCGCTGAGGTGTTCGCCCCGGAAAACCATCAGGAAACGGTGATCTTTTTCTGAACGGACAAAAACTTCAATATCGGAACCGAGGTCAATCTCTTTTTCCAGCTTTTCACAAAGCGGGGCAGAGTCGACGGTTGGGATACGTCCGGCGCGACGGTCTGTAACATTGCCTGCATCATCAAGTGTGCAGAAGTTACCGCGGGCGCAAACGTCAGTATCCAAGAGTGGGAAATCACCACCAAGGGCACTAAGCAGTCCACGGCCAACGTTATTTTCAATCGGTTCATATCCAAACAGTGCCAAGTGTGCCGGACCACTTCCTGGAGTGATTCCCGGGCCGATGGGGTCCAATAATCCAAGGCTACCATCTTTTGCCAATTGATCCATGTTCGGAGTATTGGCTTTCTCAAGTTCCGTTTTACCGCCGGGAGTCTGAGGTAAACCACCGAGACCATCTGCGATTACCATCACAATATTTTTATTGGAGGATGTAACCTGTTGTTCTGTTATTAGTGACATAGTACTACTCCTGCTGTCCAAATGGACGTTATTCTTTTGATCTACTTCTTTTTCAACTTATCCGCAAATAATTCACCAAGTGTACCACGTTGAGGAGTGCTTTTAATGCGTTCCCGGAACAGGTGGCAGTTGATGAAACGTAAGGGAAACAGCGAACACTCTTTTTCGGTACATTTATCTTCAGGACATAACCATTCGGATAATTTTTCATCCGGACGGAAATCTCCTCTTATAACCTCAATAATTTCTTTCCAGCTAAGTGCGGATGGTTCTACATCTGGTGCTTTGGGTGAACCACGGTTCAAAAGACGGAGACTTGGATGGAGGAACCAACCTTCAACCATGCCCACTTCGCCAAGGTTCTTTTCTAAACGTTTCCCGTTACCACGTCTGCGGATAGCTTCAGCGGAACGGAGGCGTTTAGCAATTCGTTCGAGATTCAGAACCGGGCGACCATCATTTCGTTGCCCTGATTGCAGGGTGACATTCTTTGAGACGGGTTCCATGTAAAGAACCGCACTGACACCACGACGGTACCGTGCTGCCTTTATAGAAAGTCCATTTTTACTGGCAATCGCTGCCATGGAAACACCACGGCCTCGGACAATTTTTGCACTTCTTTCAACTTCATCTATCGCTTGGAACCAGTCAGCTTCGCGTTGAATCGCAGCCTTCAGAATCGGGTAGACGGCATTTTTATATTCTTCACTTCCCTCGCCGAATTCTTCAGCCAATCCAAGGAGCGCTACAGGCAGGATGACTCGTTTTTCCTGTTCAACTTCAGGCAGTGCATTTGGCTGGGAGGCGAGGAGCCATGAGGATATCTTGAGTAATTTTTCAAGATCACGCCTTAAACTGGCTCCCTTTAAACGGGCCGCAACATGGCATTCACCTGTTTCAGGCCATTCAATCGCTTCCTTACGAAAATACTCTACATCAGGTAGATCATTCTCGTTCAAGTAGGAGGCGAGGGTTCTATCAAAAATATTAGCCACATCCTGTGTTGAAATTTCATCGTGGATACTTGCTCTGGCAATACCTTTAAGCAAGATCAACATCTGTTCAACAACAAGGACATCATCTTCTGCATTGCGATGAAGACCATCAATCAGACCGTGAGGAGCCAGCAAGTGATGACTAGCTTCCTTACTGGTCATCGCCTGACCTTGTGAGTCATGGGCAATAGTGTAAGGCAGTAAAAATCGGTATGCCTTTTCATCTACAACACCGAGTTCTTCAGCGACGAGTTGGGAAGCACATTTATCCCATTTGGCTTCATTACTCTCACCTTCGATTGGATGGTTGTCAAAACGACCACCACCGGTATCGAGAGCGATGACACCTTCTTTTTCAAGTTCTTCTGCTGATTTGCCATCAGGAAGGTTATTCGCTGAAACAAATTCAAAACCGGCTGAAGAGATTCCGGGCAACTTTTCTTCACCGTGTTCACGCATCAGGTAAATGGAGAAGATTGCATCCAGGTCCGGATGGATGTGAGTCAAAATTTTGGCAATTTTCATCTTATAAATGTCCGTTTTTCCACCGGGGAAAACTACGTGATTATGTTATCAAGCGCAATGTTTATGTGTCGCTGAGACTCGTCTGAGATAGGGAATAAATCAAACTTCGGACTTCATGTCAAGGGCACGGCGAACAGTCAGGGCTAAATCCTTGGGATGGAAAGGTTTTTTAAGCAGCGGAATGTCGGCAGGTAATGGTTTATTACCTTCCAATGATGAAGGAGCATATCCAGACATAAACACAGCTTTCATCTCTGGTTTTACTATCTGTATTTTCTCCATGAGGATCCTGCCGTCCATTTCCGGCATCACAATATCGCTCAACACAAGGTCTATCATCTCACTTAGGCTTGACACAAGTTCTAATGCTTTTTTACCGGATTCAGCTTCAAAAACAGTATATCCAAACTGTTTCAGCGAACGAACAGTCGTTCTTCTAACCTCAACTTCATCTTCAACAACAAGTATTGTTTCCGTTCCTTCCTTCAGAGAAGATGGTCTCAATGGATGGGTAAGTTCAGAGACTGGTTCTGAAACAATGGGGAAATATAGGTGGAACTTTGAACCATGACCTATCGTTGATTCTAGAAAAATATGGCCGCCAGAATTTTTCATCACACCATAGACAGTGGATAAACCCAATCCTGTACCTTTATGTTTTTCTTTTGTTGAATAGAAGGGCTCAAAGATTATCTCAATTTGCTCCTGCTCAATTCCAATACCGTTATCTTCAACGCAAACTCTTACAAAGTTTCCTGAAAAACTCTCATGACAGATTAGGCACACTTGATTTTCAATTGTGACATTTTCCGTTTTTATACTGAGCTTACCCCCATCAGGCATGGCGTCCCGTGCATTGATAACAAGGTTGATCAAAACCTGCTCAATTTGACTGTTATCAGCTTTTACTGTCCACAACTTGGGTTCAAGATCAAAGGAAAGGCTTATAATTTCTGTGATAAGTCGCATGAAAAGAACGTCGAGATTGTTAATGGTTTCATTAAGATTGAGAGCAATGGGGTTTATAATGTCTTTCCTGCTGAAAGCAAGTAATTGCCTGGTGAGTTCTGCTCCCTTTTTCGATGTGGAAAGTATTTCATCAAGCGATTCATGGTCAAACACTTCATTTTCCATGTTGAGCTTGGCAAGTTCCGCTCCACCGATAATTGCCGTTAATAGATTATTAAAGTCGTGGGCGACTCCGCTTGCGAGCCTGCCGATAGAGTCCATTTTTTGGGATTGAGCAAGTTGTCGACGCAAGAGAACCTGTTCAGTTATATCTCTGAAGGTTCCTTGCAGAGCTGGTCTATCGTTATAAAAGATGAGATGACTGAAAATTTCCAGTTGGAGGTCGCTGTTATCCTGACGAATGGCAGTGAAATTATAAAGAGATTTTTGTTCTTTACCTGCTTCACGTTCCAGTAAATATTCCTCAAATTCTTCTTTATCATTTGAACCTATGTAATTGCTGAAATATGTATCCAACATCTGTTCGGGTGATTCGCCGCCAAGAATATCACAGAATCTTTGATTACAAAAGACAAGCTTTCTGTCTTGAATAACAAATATTCCTTCCATCGTATTATTTATGATCGAGCGGTACTTTTCTTCACTCTCTTGAAGAGCATTACTGATCTGAATCTCTTTTGTTACATCTCTGAAAACGCAATGAGTCTGTTTGAAATTGCCATCTATGTCAGTACCAATTTTACCTGTCAGATTGATATAAATAACCGAATTATCCTTCTTCACCATTTGAAATTCGACATTTCTTATTTCCCCCTGTTTCAAAAATAAGGAGAAATTTTTTTGTAATTCAGGTTGAGATTCTTTTGTTAGTAGGTTTCCAAACCATTTTCCAACAACCTCATCTCGCTCATATCCCAATAAGTCCAGCCACGTATTGTTTACCAGCATGATGTTGGCATCTTCATCCAGCGAATGATAAGCAACTGGTGCGTTTTGAAAAATCTGGTGAAATCTTTCTTCGTTTTCTCTTAATTGTTCTTCAAAAATAAATCTCTTCTTTTCCCAGAAACGAAGAAGTATGTAGACAGCAATCCCTGTAGCGAGAAGAAAAAATACGTCTGAAATGAGATGGGGAATAGTCGTCGGTTCAATATTTGTTATTAGTCGTGTAGCCAAAAAGTGATCGAGCAGAATCCATAAAATACCAAGAAAAGTGTAGACGATAATAAAGCGTACCGAGATCCATTTTAGTAATTGCTGTTTCATGTTTTTCCATTGGGAAAATAGACTAAAAATATATGACTAAGATTATGGGGCTAACTTAAATGACAATAACACCAAATATCAATAAAAAATGTCCCAAATGAACAGAAATACTGAGTGTAATTTGAACTATTTTTTTTTAAAATGGTTTTTAAAGGTGTTACAGATACATATATTACGATTCAGCATGAATGATTATTATTATGAGTGTTACTCATAAATAGAAAAAGTATATTCCCAGTCATCTGGAGCGTGAATGCGTAATCCTTTGGATAAATTATGTTTCAGCGATAATCCCAGAATTAACCTGATGCTCGAAAAGGTCGTAAAAGAGCTGAAGGTATTCACGGAAGAACAGGCTTCACATATTAATGATCTTGTTAAGATCGGAGCTGCCCTCTCGGCAGAAAGAGATCTCAACAGGGTGCTTGAGATGATTCTCGCGCAAGCCCGAAAGTTTACTAACGCTGATGGTGGAACACTTTATCTGCTCACAGATGATGCTACCGAACTCGCTTTCCATGTAGTTCATAATGAAACGTTGAACACTTACATGGGGGGGACCTCAGGAAATGAAGTAGCCTTACCAAACGTCAAACTCTACAATGAGGATGGAACCCCTAATCACGCAAACGTTTCGGCCTATGTCGCACTTTCAGGCGAAGTTGAAAATATTGAAGATGTTTATGAAGCCAAAGGCTTTAATTTTGACGGTCCACGAAAGTTTGATGAAGCAATGGGCTATCGCAGCATGTCCATGCTTGTTGTTCCCATGCGGGATCACGAAGGCGAAATTATCGGTGTTCTGCAATTGATCAACGCCAAAGATCCCGGCACCAATGAGACTATTCCCTTTGGACATGAAACAGAAGAGGTTGCGCTTGCTCTGGCCAGTCAGGCAGCAGTAGTTCTAACACAGCAGAGATTAATTGGCGATCTTCGCAACCTGTTTGAATCCTTTATTCAGGCAATTGCAACTGCGATTGATGAAAAATCAAAGTATACGGGTGGTCATATCGCGAGGGTCACTGAGTTGACCGTGCTTATTGCTCAAAAAGTCAATGAAGCAGAAAAAGGACCATTCAAAGATTTTAAATTCACCGATGATGAACTTGAAGAACTGAGGATCGCTGCCTGGTTACATGACACAGGCAAAATAACAACCCCTGAATATGTCGTAGATAAAGCAAATAAACTTGAAACAATTTTTGACAGAATTGACCTTGTTAAAACAAGGTGGCAGACAATCAAACTTGAAAGGCAACTTCAAGCTTACCAGGAGATGCTGAAACAAGTTGAGGATCATATTGATCCCAGGAAGAGTGAAGAGATCCAATCCGCTTGCGACAGCGATTTGGAAGCCTTGGAAAACGATCTGGAGTTTCTTGTACATACAAATACCGGTGGTGAATTCATGGCGGATGAAAAGCTTGACCGTCTGAATAAAATTGCCAGTAGAGAATACAAAGTTAATGGAGATAATCAACCCTTCCTCCTCGATGATGAGGTTGAAAATCTGGGTATTCGAAAAGGTACTCTCACCAAAGATGAACGTGAGATTATCGAAAATCATGCTGTCATGACTCAGAAAATTCTGAGTGAAATTCCTTGGCCCAAAAAGCTTAAACAGGTGCCTGGAATCGCCGGAGCCCATCATGAAAAATTGGATGGTAGTGGCTATCCTGATGGTATGGAAGGTTTAGAAATTAATCTTCAATCCAGAATTATGGCTGTCGCAGATGTTTTTGAAGCATTGTCTGCAAAAGATCGTCCTTACAAAAAACCAATGATGTTATCCCAAGCTGTAAAAATACTAGGCTTTATGGTAAAGGACATGCATTTGGATGGCAATATTGTTGATCTTTTTGTTGAATCTGGACTGGTAAAGGATTACGCAAAGAAATATCTTGATAAAAGCCAAATAGATATCATTTGATTTCAAACGCAGTATTCAATGTTTGAGGAAAATATGAAGTTGAAAAAAATCTTGATTGCAATTATAGCAGTATTGTTTTTACTGAATTCTCAAGGTATGGCAACGGAATTAAATGAAGCCATCCTGGCGGATGATTTCAGCTCTGTAAAGCTTATCCTGGCCGGTGATCCGAAAAAGAAACTTATCGGTAAAAAAGATGATTTCGGACGTTTTCCGCTCCATAATGCAGTGATTAATGGTAATCGTGATATCCTTGACTATATCGTAATGGGAGACATTGATATAAACCCTGAAGATGATTTAGGGTTGACACCCTTGGTATATGCTGTGCAGGGAAATGACATAGAAATGGTGAAACATCTATTAGAACTTGGTGCGGATCCTGCAATTCCCGGAAAATTTGACAATATCGCTTTGCACTACGCTGTTATGATGGGCTCTGCTGAGATGGCGGAACTGTTCATCTCAAAAAGTCTGATCCTGTCTGATTCACAGAACAAACTGGGGCAAACGCCTCTTCAAATGGCTGCTGAAGCCGGCAATCTGGAGATGATCGATTTCCTGATTAGTAAAGGAGCGGATCCAAATCATCGCGATGCTAGAGGAATTACTCCATTACACGAAGCAGTCATAAACGGGCATGTAGAAGCGACGAAACTTCTTCTGGATAAAGGCGCCGATGTCGATTTACAAACGACAGACGGACTCGAGAATTCCGATACACGGGAAGCCTCTTCTCTACACCTTGCTGTTATTTTTGGAAGAGTGGAGATTCTTCCGGTTATCTTCGAAAAAAATGTCTTTACTGCCAGACGAAATAAAGATGGCTATACCCCGGTTATGATAGCCATAAAAGAAAATCATACAACAATGTTAGACACTCTTCTTTCAAAGGGTGCCTCGGTTGAAAATGATGTGGATTATGTAAAACCGCTGGATCTGGCTCTTGAGAAGAAGGATTATGAACTTGCTACAAAATTGATTGAGCATGGTGCAAACGTTGATCATGTTAACCGCAAGGATGAAACACCACTGATACTCTCTATAGAAAATAATGATTTAAAGTCAATCAAGTTATTATTGGATAACGGTGCTAATGTAGAAGGTGTGGAAAATGGTGAAGATCCATTACAATATGCTCTTGATCGATTAAATGCGGATGCTATAGAATTATTATTGAATGCTGGCGCAGATCCAAATGCTCCTGATAAAAAAGGTCGGACGCCTCTATATATTGCAATAGAGGAACAAAAAATTGGCTTGGCTCGACTACTAGTTGAAAAAGGCGGAAATGCCGGATTTGTCTCTTCAACATGGAAACTGACTCCAGTCCAACTTGCCATTGATTTGAAAAACCTCGACATGCTTTCATTGTTGATTGTAAATGGAGCACCGGTAGATGTTGAAACAGATTTCGATAAAATTCCTTTGGCTATGGCAATTCGTGCAGGAGCTCCATTTGTCAGTTATATCCTTCAAAGTGGGAATGTCAATTTATCCACAACAGATGAAGATGGTAACACTTTCCTGCACTTTGCGGCTATTTATGAGAACAACGGAAGAATTGCCCGTGAACTTATTGATCATGGCATAAATATTGATAGTGTAAACAACGAGGGGCAAACGCCCTTACATGTTGCAGCATCCAAGGGTAATAATGAAGTCGTCAAGATACTGGTTTCGCTTGGCGCAGATATCAACGCCAAGGATACTGATGGGAATACACCTTTAATGCTTTCAAAAGGTGAAATTGAACATTTCCTGAGTTTATACGGTGCCAAGAGGGCGTCTGATCTATAGCTCGACACTTTTGAATTAACCCCATTCGATTTCGGATGGGGTTTTTTATTGAGTACGATACAGCATGAGGAATTTTGGAAACCAGTAAAAATGAAAAAAAACGGGCCGCTAAAAAATTAGCGGCCCTATATGCACGATCAGACGTGCGACCTTTCGTAGTCCATATTATTACACATGGGCATCACCTCCGCTTCAGTTAGTAAACGGAAAAGGACTTGAGTCCCTGCCGGAATATCCGACAACTTCAATATAAGTGATAACGACCGTCAGAAATAATTTTCAGTATCAATTTCCAAGAAATTCGGCTACTTTTTCCTTTAATGTATTCAAACGAAATGGTTTCATTAAAACTCCGACAAAATCTCCGTCCAAATCATCAACATTCAGAGCATAGCCAGAAACAATAGCAATTGGACCTTTGAAACCAAGTTCTCGCATTTTTGTTAATAAAACCTGTCCATCCATGTCAGGCATGGAAAGGTCGGTCAGAATAAGTTTAAATCGATCGCAATTCCCAGTCGCAATTTCAACCGCTTTTTCTCCACTTTCAGCGGCTTCTACTTCATATCCCAATGCTTCAAGCATCATTTGAGAAGTACTAAGAATAGTTGTGTCATCATCTACAAGAAGAATCAAATCCTTGGAGGTAGTCATACTTTCCTCGAAATTTGCAGTATAAAGTCAAGACAAATTATAAGCGATTAAATATTAATGATTCCTTCATAAATATTACAAAACAGAAAAGATAGAGTCTAATCTCGATTTTAATTTTTGAGGAGAAGTGAGCCTTAAACAAGAAACTGAAAACGGGAATATTAAGAAATACTCGAGGACTTACCGCAAGAATAACAATAGACTACAATCTTTAAGGTATTTATAATTCAGTTATTAAAACTGGAGCAACATCTGGAGGTTAATTCGTTCTGTTTTTCTTTCTTCTTCTGTGTTGTCTTCTTCTAATTGCTCGTCGTTCTTTTTCTTCTCTTTTCATTTCCCTGGCCCATTGATTGGGAGGATAATGAGGAATGCTTTCCATGTGACCATAAATTTCTTCAAGCTTCGTTTGAAGAATCGATAAGTCGACTTCTTTTTCTGAGGAGGGACCCCAACAAATAATTGTCTTTTTGGTTTCAATTTCATCTTCAGGGAATTTTCCTTGCAGAAAACCAAGGACACTATCTTGATTTATTACTACTATGTTCTCTTCAGAAGGCATTAACATATTATCATTCAGACCGTCCAAAATTCCCGTTACATACTTATCAAGATCGACAGCTTGAATGTTTAATTGATTTGGATGTATTTCAATCGGTATTCCACTATTAAACTGTAAGAACATTTTTAGTGGAAGGGTATGCCGTGATTGGTATTTCCCCATCAGGAGTGGCAGGGGGATGAATTGAACATTCTCAGATTCTGAACAATTCGTTCTGAGTTTCTGATTTAACTCAAGGACTATCAACCATTCAGGGTGATTGAGCCGACTATTTTCCATACCATTAAATATATGTTGGAAAACAAAATGAAAATCTTCTGCGAACCCTGAAATCTGTTTTTCGATAGACTGACACAACACCTCGTCAGCAGTTACCGGATCAAAATAGCTGTTTCTTGATGGAGTATAATCTACACAATGAAACCACAAAAATCGGCCTTTTTGGGGTAAGAAATCTGAAGGTAATGTTCTACGGATATCATGAGCCAAAAAAGAAAAGGAGTCGTTTTTTTCCAGTTCTTCACGTACAAACCGATGATGGAGTATGGAAGCACAACCCGGGTCGAAATTGTCAATCCCGAAAACCTGCTTGCCGGATTTAAGAAACTCTCTGGCCAGAGTACTCCCCAGTCCACCGAGGCAACCGGTGATCACAATTGAGCTTATTTCTCCAAAATTCAATTATAATTCCTCTTGCACGCGTTGATGGATGTCAAGCCACATGGGAAGGTGCTTTTTCAACGTTTCAGGATAGATCATATTGGGGCCATCCGATGGACTACTGTCAGGATCATAATGGACCTCAAGGAAAAGGCCATCAATACCTGCTGCGAGTGCTCCTCGGACTAGAAGGGGAACCAATTCGCGGTTTCCACCCGTTTTTCCTCCAGCTCCTCCCGGTGATTGAACCGCATGGGTCCCGTCAAAAATAACTGGACCAAATTGACGCATGGTATAAAGAGAACGTAAGTCTACAACCAGATCTCGGTAACCAAATGTGGCCCCTCGTTCCGTCTGGAATACTGTGACATCACCACCTTCAAGAACTTTTTCTCTCGCAAACTTCATGTCTTCGGGTGAAAGGAATTGACCTTTCTTAACATTTACAGTTTTCCCACTACGACCACACGCAATTAGCAGATCTGTCTGGCGGCATAAAAAGGCAGGGATCTGGATAGCATCAGCTACCTCAGCGACTTCATCAATCTGTCCTGTTTCATGAACGTCAGTAATCACTGGCACATTGAATTCATTTTTTATTTCATCAAGGATTTTTAGACCCTCGCTCAGACCTGGACCTCTTTTTGATTGGGCAGAAGTCCTGTTTGCTTTATCAAAAGAACTTTTGAACATAAACGGAACATCAGTCCTGTTAACAATCTCAAGTATCTCTTCGGCAATACGAAAAGCGACATCTCTGGATTGAAGGACACAAGGACCAGCAATTAAAAGGGGTTTTTCCGAAGGATCATATTGTAATGCATCACATACTTTTATTTTGTCGGCCATTGTTTTCTCAATTTTGTTGACGGTTTCCATGATGCAAATATACGTTGCTTTTGGCTTAGGCCCAAGCAGGAAAATCAGGTCTTCTAAATCAAATAGCATCAACAACAAACTTGACCAATCTCCTATGTAATCTTAGCTTTCAATCAAGGATAACTGGAAAGTCATGGAATGAAATTCTTTCATAAAATAGCAGGAATATACAAAGTATCTTCCCTTGTGATATTTGCTGTTCTTGTTTGTATGTTTCCGTTGTCCTCAAGCGGTACAGAAAGCTCTCAGTCTTCAATTTTAATTCCGCCTGACCCAGAAGACCTGATTCACGGATATGCGTTAATTGAAAAATCACTTCTTGCAGATCTCAATCCCGAAAGAGCGAGAGCAGAATTTGACAGTCTTAAATTAACCACCGATATAGACCCTGGTCTTTTCTGGAAGGTAAACGAAAAAGACATTCCCAGAATAAATACTGAAAAATTGGGATTTGAAAATAATACCGATTTGAAATCACCAGACAGACACAAAGTACTTATCCAAAAATTAGATGATCTCTCGGCTTTAGAAATAAACATTCATCAGATATCATACGCAGAACTACTTCTCCATCAGGTTTCCGCTTTGGGTATACGAATCCTTGAAGATGAAAATCTTCAGGACTATACCAGATGGAAAAAAATTGGCAATGACCTGCAAAGAGTAATGTATTCAGCATCTATTTCTACGGCAGACTTGTGGAAGGAAATTGAATACAACTCTCCAGACCGCTATATAGAATCGATACCCGAAAACATTTGTGCTCAATTAGAAAACAGCAAGGTCCGATTCAGTGAACTGAAGAGATTAAATATTGCCGTTAATGAATTATTTGAGTTATTTAATGAGGATTGGGACTCAGAGTATTCACTAAAGTCGGCTCGTTTACTCAATGACTTAGAAATCGTGAAAAGGAGCTTTGAAAGAGATTCTAAACAACCATCTGCTTCTATGACTATCAGTGATTTGGTGACGTATAAAGACAATAAATATTATCCAGAAACATTGATCCAGATTGCTGAACAAAAGATAGATTCGGGAAATCAAAACTCAATCGCGACTATTGAAAATCTACTTCAGGACTTTATCCAATCTTTCCCAGAAAAACCTGAAACGCAGTTGGCGTATATTCTTCTGGGTGAGGCTGAGATTACAAAAAACCGACCCGATCTGGATAGGGCGATTTCACACTTTACCCATGGAAAAAACTGGCCCTCACTTCGCTATAGGGCAAGAGCCATATTCCTTGAATCTGAATGGCGTTTTACCAAGGACGATCCCTATGAAATTGATGAAGCAAGATCAGAATTGAGTAGATTGATTCGAAACTATAAAAGTATAGGATTAGAGTCAGAATGGTTTGAGAAATCAGTTGTTTTATTGGCGCAAAACATAATAGAAAGTAATCACGATGATTTTGAAAAAAGTCAGGATGACATTGCCGATTTACTTTCTATTCCGAATAACGACGAATACAATGAAGCAGTAAAAACGATCTATTTGGAGACTCTATATAGCATCTATCCCGGTATTCCAGACGTCAATAAAATCATCCAAAGAACGTCATCTGAAATTGGTTTCAATCCCCGTTTGGAATTGCTAAAAATCAATTGTGTGGAAAATATAAGCGGAGATTATTTCCAAGGATACAGCAGACGGAAAACAGTTCTGGAAGAGCTGGAATCTATTGATAGTAACCCAAATCATTTACTTATCGAAGATAAAAGTACCTACCAGGAAAATCTCCACTTTCAGACATTCGAACTGGCAGTATTTTTGTCTAATAATGATAAATCTTGCCTGACTATAGCCCGAAACGAGGCAAATACTTTTTTAGAGAAATATCCGGAATCCCCGTTGGCAGGGAAAGTGGCAATCAATAAAACTGAATTGATGTACTCATCAGCAATATCTAAAGAAGACAAAGTCCAGGCAGTCCAGTTTGCATTAGAATCACTGAAATATATCGATGATCGTGAGATTCAAAATGAAGTACTAACGAATGTGATTTCCAGAATCATAGCTGACGGATACAATGTTAATGACGACATGAACGATGCTGAGATCGTATCTCTTTTGTCCGGTTCAATTTTTATAGTGAATAAGATTCCAACCCTTTTCACTGCTTTACTAAAAGCGTTGATCCTCTACATTGATGGGACAAAAAATGAATCAGATGATGGCCTGTCTTTTCCAATTGCAGCGAGTAGTTTTGCTAACGAAGGCTACTATATGAGCGCTGGGTATTTGTATAAACACTATATCGAGAATAATCCTGGAGGAAAACATCTTAAAAAGGTAATTGACGGATATTTTTCAGTTTTTATCAGGTTACAAGATTATGATGAACTCAGTAGAACTGCAGAACTTATTCTGACATCAGATCAGTTCAGCCCAGAGATCAAAAGTCAGGTCAGGAAGTACAAAGGTGAGTTGGAAATTCTAATAGCAAAAAAACTGAGCATGGAGGGGGAGGAGAGAGATTCAGAACAAATTCTGGTTAGTGCGGTAAAAGAGAACCCGTCAGCCGGAACAAGTGCTTCGGCGTTATTCGAGTTAGCAATAAAAGCGGAAGAGGATGGCCGTTTACAGGAGGCACAGGATTATATATTAACACTAATAGATATCTATCCTGAATCCCAATTACTGCCCGAAGCGTTGCAGAATTACTCTTACCTATTGGAAAAGCAGATGCGAGTTGAGCTTGGTGAAGGGCATACATCTATTACCAGAGAAGATCTTGCTTATGCCTTTTTAAAAGCAGCCAGAATTAGCAGTGAAGATAGTAAAAGGAATGCCCTGTATTACCGCGCTATGGAATATTTCAAATATGTTGGCAATGATGAGAGGGAGCTTGAGGCAATACGCGGCTTCCATAATTCCAATAAAAAAAGCACTAATAACAGTCTGGCCTTAAATCGCTACTCATCACTTCTCTGGCGCATGAACGAACTTGCTGAACTGGATAGTATAGCAGATGTTATGACCTCCAGCAACAATATTGATATGAGTAGCCAAGCCACTCTGTATATGTTTCTGATGGAGATAAAAAAGGGAAATCAGGAATCGGCAGAAGAGATTTTAAACAAGTACAAGGTTAATTGCAGGGACATCGACAACATAAATAACGGTAACTCAGTAAAACTGTTGAATCTATTAGAAACTGAATTGCTTGAAAACAAGTATGAACCATTTTTCGCATCGATAGGAGAAAAAAATCAATTATCGATTAATGAATACAAGAAACTCAAAGATGAATTTGATACGATAAAGACAACGTTTGATCTACTTCTTGAAATCCAATCTGTTAACACAATTTCTTCAGCAATAAAAATCGCCGGGTACGAAAAGTTATTTGCCGAATCTATAAAAAAAATGATAGCTGGAAATGCTTCCAACCTGATGATGATACCTGAGCAGAACGAAAGACTGAATTTAGCCATCGCGCATTATGAAAACGCCATTAACTATCTTGAGTATGCAAGACAAAAGCTGGATATCATTCAGGCTGTATTCGATACAATGACCATAAAAACTGGGAGAAACAGAGATGTTTATTGGGATTTTCTCGGCATTTATTCCTATGGGATTAAAAATCAATACCCCTACTTCTCAGAAGTAAAAATTCTGGAAGAGTTGAAAAATACTATTACTTCAAACAGCGAATGGGTGATTAATGAAACACTATCAGAGCTACAGGACTTGATCAGAAATCTTTTAGAAGTCAGAAGTCCGGGTAGAGATGAACTATCCATTATATACTACGATTATTCAGTTTTAAATGAACTCGTATTACCTCGATTCAAATTAGCTGGGGAAATCTACCAAAGGTTTTTTGATTCAGGTGAAAATGTACCGGAACAAATAAGCGATTTTACTGAACTGTTTATAAAAATTCTGAACCGTAATATTGGCCAGCAGGATCGTCTGTTTCTTGGGCATTATGAACCAGGGATATCATCTCTAAATGAAAAAATACAAAAAGGTTATTTGCCGTCAGAAAATGAAATTAATACTCTTCTCGATTTACAGGAATTGATGAGCGATTTTGTGGTCACAGGGCTAAAATATTCCAGTGAGATGATGGCAATAAATCTGAACGATAACCTTTTGATGGCGACATCAAACGATCATATAGAAGGATTTGTAAGATTTGCTATAGAGCAAGTAAGGAGGTCATCCAGAATCACAAGTAACCTCAGGAAAAATAGCCGGAATATTATAGGGGAAGAAAGCTACTTGATGGAAGATTTATTAACGGGCAACCGTGAGACTGAAAAACGTATTCTTCTGTCGCTCTGGTTCTTACTTGAAAACAATACATCATTCACACCAGAGATAAAACAGGCGTGCTTGATTGAAATGGCTATCAGGGAACCATCAAAATATGTCAACATTTTGGGGCTAACAGGTAAGAAAGAATGTTTCTACTCCTCTTCAGATTTGTTCAACATGAACAAAAAAGAAGGAGCGAATTCGAGTCAATGGAAGATAGGCGAGATAACGAACTCATGGGAAATAGCTTCAACAGACACAGTGACTTATTTTGTTTCAGATGACAACGCTGATACACTGAATTATGTTTTCCATTTTCCCTTTCCAGCAATATTCGACAATGTTTCCATAGAGATCGTTTCAAATGAACCGTATGAAATATTTGTGAACCGTCAGTTTGCCGCTGAAGGTGAAGGCACTGTGGACAATGAAATAGATTCACAAGCAATCACCGATTTGATCCTCCCTGAAAAAAACAACCGGATAAGTGTTCGCTCAATAAATCGCAACAAAAAAATACCTAATAGAATCGCATGGAAAATGTCGTTTGATTCATACCGGGAACTCGAAACCCTTTCTGAAATGTTAATAATAGATGAGTAGGCCATTTGGCTTTTGAACTTGTATTCTATTTTAGAACGTTACATTGATGAGTATATTTCGTTAGTCCAAAACAGGATATGACTATTCAGGATGTAATTGGAGATAAAAATGCTGATCGAGTTTTTCCGTTCTTTTCTGCCAGAATCACCGGCCTATATGTTTATGTGGATCCTACTCGGAATGTTTATCTGGATGTTGGGAATTTCCATTGAACGTTTTATCGCTATTTGGGGCAGAGCTAATGTAAATGCCAACCGTTTTATGATGGAAATCCGTAAAATGGTTCAAGCTGGCGATTATAAAAAAGCGATCAGCCTTTCACGTGCGGCTGGTAAACGGGCGCTACCAAGAGTAATCCTTGCGGCTTTGATGGAAACGCAACGGCAGGAGTTGATTGACTACCGTGCTGTCCAGAACGCTATTGATGAAGCCACACTGGAAGTAATACCCGAACTTCAACGTTATACTCCATATCTAGCGATGATCGGTAACGTTTCCACATTGATCGGCTTGATGGGAACCATCTTCGGACTTATCATCTCATTCCGTGCCGCTGGAGGTGCAGGAGCGGGAACGGGCGAACTGGCGCAGGGAATTTCAGTGGCGATGATGACAACACTCTCGGGATTAATGGTTGCAATTCCAGCGATTATCTCTCATTCGCTGATCATATCCAAGACCAACAGGATTATTGAAGAAATTGACGAACATGCAGTAAAACTGATCCATCTCCTCACCGGGGGAATGTGAGTTGGCGTACCGTCCCAGCAGGAAACGGAAGGCCACTCAGGTTCAGATTGAACCCAGTATTACTCCCATTATGAACTTGATGGTTGTTCTGATCCCTCTCCTATTGGGCGTTACCCAATATGTGGGAATTTCTCTGTTGGAATATGAACCCCCCATCGCTCAGGACATTACCGAATTGGGCGAGGGAAATGATGAAGGAAAAGAGTACTTGGGATTGGTGCTCAATGTTCTGGATAACGGTTTCGAGATCAGTATGTTTGGTGAAACAAGTGGCCATAACTATCGCTTTATTCCACTTCTGAATAACGTACACGATTACAATAGACTTCAAGGCGAGTTAGTTCGAATCAAGAATGAAACTATCGGAGTTCCACTGGATACGTTGATAGACGTTGATCCAGCTACAGGACGCACCTATAACAAGTACATCTATAAATTTGAAGATGCGGAAACAGTATCCATTGCCGCGAAGGGAAATACAAATTGGCAACTCATCGTTAAGGTGATGGATTTAACCCGCGAATATAAATCCTCTGATGGACGATTCTTACCTCTTTTCCCAAATCCCCACCTCGGGCAGATTCAGTAAAACATGTTCTAAAGTTCGTCAGGTGTAGCCCCTGTTTGCTAGCAAACAGGGTTTATTATAACGGATATAGGTTTCATTTTTAATACTCAGGAATGATGATACAAATTAAAACCAACATCTAAAATAGACCTTTTCTGACGAGCAGAAAGGGGCGGAGGTTAGTTAAAAACAAGAAAATACAATCAGCCCTTGACTGCTTGCAGTCAAGGTTTATTATAGCTGTAATCAGTTCTTCTTTTGTTTTGAGGAAGTCATTTTTATTGATTTGATTCAGAAAAACCGACATCTAAAATAGACCCTTTCTGACGAGCAGAAAGGGGCTGATATAGTGTTGATGAATGTTGAAAAAAAAACACTTTCAGCCCTTGATTGCTCGCAATCAAGGTGTATTTTAGTCGTTAGTATTAGAAGCGTTCCATAATGATAAAACCACGATCTAGAATGAAAAATGACACAGTTTACCACATAACATTCTCATGTTATCACAGATATTGGTTATTCAAATCCCCGCATCTTTATGAATTGTTACTTGAGAGGATTGAAACCGTTCGGATAAAATACGGCTTCAAGGTTTATGCTTACGTAGTTATGCCCAATCATGTACATTTAATCCTAAACATTGAACATTCCATTATTGGTAAAGTCCTTTCGTCAATTAAAAGACCATTCTCTTTTCACGCTCTTAAATATCTTCGAGACAAATTTCCTGATCTACATCAAGAACTCTATTTCGAATATGGAAGTCGAAAGGGCTATAGGTTTTGGCAAGCAGGAGGCGGAAGCATTAACGAAATTAGAACAGATATACAGTTAACAAAAACCCTCGAATATGTGCATTCAAATCCTGTAAAACGTGAATTAGCAAAACATCCGGGAGAGTGGTCATGGTCAAGTTACAAGTTTTGGGAGAAGGGTGAAAACAGAATATTGAATGTAGAAAAACCGGAATTTCTTAGATAATAGTTAACACGAAAAGGATATCAAGATATCCAAAAATATCAGCTATGTTTATATTTTAGAGGAACTGATTTCTATTATTCCAATCTGAAAAACCAACATCTAAAATAGACCCTTTCTGACGAGCAGAAAGGGGCGGATATAGTGTTGAGGATGGGTGGCCAGAGTGCTGGTTTGTCAAGGCGTAGCTTTTGCGAAGACTGGTCATTCGGGTTTCAAACCTAAAAGAATGGATCCCTGATAACTAAACTCTGGTTTCACAACACAAAAAACCGATCCCGAAACATCGGGACCGGTTTATAGAAGTATCGTATAAAAAGGTGACGCGTCACCTGCCCATTGCCTCAGCCATTGTCTGACCGATAAGTGCTGGTGATTCAGCAACGGCGATTCCGGCAGCCTTAAGCGCTGCTTTCTTATCTGCGGCTGTACCCTTACCACCGGCGATAATCGCGCCTGCATGACCCATACGACGTCCCGGAGGGGCAGTCGCACCGGCGATGAAGCTGACAACCGGTTTCTTGAATTCTGCTTTGATATATTCAGCGGCTTTTTCTTCTGCACTACCACCGATTTCACCAATCATCACAACACCTTCGGTGTCGGGATCATCGTTGAAGAGTTTTAATGCGTCAGTAAAAGTTGTTCCAATGATCGGATCGCCACCGATACCCATAGCGGTGGACTGTCCGAAACCGAACTCGCTGAGCTGATGGACAGCTTCATAAGTTAAAGTACCGCTACGGCTGATAACGCCGATTGTACCCGGTGTATGAATAAATCCCGGCATGATACCGATCTTGGCTTGTCCCGGAGTGATAACGCCGGGGCAGTTCGGACCGACAAGACGGGTTTTTGTGCCCTTCATCATTGTGTGAACACGAAGCATGTCGGCTGTCGGAATACCTTCAGTAATACAGATAACCAAGTCTACACCTGCATCCACAGCTTCAAGGATACCGTCCGCTGCAAAGGGCGGCGGCACGAAGATGACACTTGCGTTTGCACCGACTTCTTCAACGGCTTCTGCGACACTGTTAAAGACAGGACGTTCCAAGTGGCTGGTGCCACCTTTGCCCGGAGTAACGCCTGCGACAACGTTTGTGCCGTAATCAATCATCTGTTCAGCGTGGAAGGTACCTTCAGCACCTGTGAAGCCCTGGACCACGAGACGGGTGTCATTATTAACGAGAATAGCCATTACTTCACCCCCTTCGCGGCTGCAACCGCTTTTTCGGCAGCGTCTTTGAGGTTGGTCGCAACGATGAAGTCCAGCGATGATTCTTCGAGCATCTTCGCGGCTTCAATGGCGTTGGTTCCAGCTAGACGTACAACAACCGGTACGTTCACATTGACATCATCACCACCAAGAGCATCAATAACGCCCTGGGCGACACGGTCGCAACGAACAATACCACCGAAAATGTTGATCAGGACTGCTTTGACTGCTTCATCCATGAGGATGATTTTGAAACCGTTTTTCACAGTTTCAGCGTTTGCCACACCACCGACATCGAGGAAGTTTGCCGGTTCGCCACCGGAGAACTTGATGATGTCCATCGTACCCATAGCCAGACCTGCACCGTTCACCATACAGCCAACGTTTCCGTCGAGCTTGATGTAGTTCAGGTCATATTTACTAGCTTCCACTTCGTATGGATCTTCTTCGTCGAGATCGCGATACCCCGCGATGTCTTTGTGACGATACATGGCGTTATCGTCGAAGTTCATCTTGGCATCGAGAGCGATGATATCGCCTTCTTCTGTCAGGACGAGGGGGTTTATTTCTGCCAATGAAGCGTCTGTCTGTGTGTACGCCAGATAAAGCGCGAGGAAAAATCCTGCGGCTTTATTGACGGCTTTGCCTTCAAGGCCCAAAGCGAAGGCCAGGCGACGAGCTTCAAATGGTTGAAGTCCGAATCCAGGGTCAACAGCGACCTTGATGATCTTTTCCGGGGTTTCTGCGGCGACTTTTTCGATCTCGACGCCACCCTCGGTGCTTACCATAAAGGTGTCCATTGCACTTTCACGGTCCAGGGTCAGTCCAGCATAAAATTCCTGCTTAATGTTGCTACCTTTTTCAACAAGAACAGTTTTCACCTTCTTGCCTTCAGGACCAGTCTGGTGTGTGACCAGTTGCATGCCGATAATATCTTCGGCTGCTTTACGTGCATCGTCTGAATTGTGAACGACTTTTACACCGCCACCTTTACCACGTCCACCGGCGTGGATTTGAGCTTTAACGACGACAGTGCCGCCGAGCTCTTTTGCGATAGCTTCAGCTTCTTCAGGAGTTGTGGCGACCTTGCCTTCCGGCAGGGCTACACCAAAATTCCTCAATAGCTCTTTGCCTTGATACTCGTGGATTTTCATCCAAATAGCTCCCGGTTAAGTTCACCCGTTTTGCCTAATATTATCCGACAAAGATACAGTGTAAAAATGCAGTTTTCCTGTTTCTGATTACTTAAATGGAATTTCATTTCCATTAGGAGAGAATAATCGGCTCTGTTTGACACGCGTGTCATTTGTATGTAACCCTGAACTTGTTTATCCGATGGCATTTATTTGCCATCACCGACTGCATCATGGGGAAAATGGGTGGCCCGGGTGCTAGCAAGGACCGACTTGTTCGGTCCCACCCGGGTTTCATATCTGGGAGCGACCAAGTCCTCCGTAGCCTTGGCGAAGGAGGATGCATCCCGGCGAAAATGGGTGGCCCGGAGCCTGTCCCCAAGTTCTGTTGTTGGGGATGCTGACAAGGCAGGGCGTAGCGAAGCGTAGACCGCCCACCGGGATTTCTTATGGCGTCGTCCCCATGGACAGCTTGTCAGCCTCACGGCTGTTTAACGGGGATCCATTAGAGAAAAAAAAAGAGGAAGTTATAAAATATAATTGATATTAATTTCTCGTTAATGCATATTGTCCTCAATGTTCAAGCAAGCTATCTGTTTATTATATGCGTTGTTATACCAATTAAAGGAGGAGTTATGAAAACCGCAGAAGGTAACAAAACTTCAAACAAGTACTCTTACTCAACAGGTTGGATTCCACCACTGCCTGACCAGAGAAACTACACAATCGAGCATCCAGAAATCGATTCCATTTATGAACAAAATGAAGCAATGCGAAGATTGTTTGCCAGAAGACCACCACGTCATATTGATCTAAGAAGGTATTTTCCACCTGTTCGCGATCAGGGTGGATTGAATTCCTGTACAGCATTTGCTGCTACCGCAATCGTAGAGTATTTTCAAAATGTTTCTTATCGAAAGATAATTCTCGCCTCACCACTTTTTACCTATAAGACAAGTAGAAGGCTTGTTGGAACCATTGGCGACAGCGGATCCAGCTGCAAACATGCCATGGCCTCATTGGCAATAATAGGTGCTTCACCTGAAAAATATTGGCAATACACAGATAATGAAGAGGAATTCGATTTAGAACCTCCAGCATTTAATTATGCCGTGGCCGATAACTATGAGGCGCTAAGATACTACCGACTGGATCAGGACGGTTCATCAGGCAGTTCAGAAGAATTGCTTAAATCAATTAAAACTCATTTAGCGAGCAAAATTCCGATAATGTTTGGTTTACCTCTTTTCAGTTGTGCTGAAATATCGTGGGAAGATGAAAAAGGACGTATTCCATTTCCATGTCCTGCTGATTTAGCAAAAAGAGGTCATGCAGTTGTTGCAGTTGGCTATGATGATAAAATGGAGATCAAGAACCCCAGATGTGATCTAGTCACCAAGGGTGCAATATTGATTAGAAACTCTTGGGGAACTCAATGGGGTGAAGAGGGTTATGGCTGGTTACCCTATGAATACGTTTTACAAGGTTTTGCTAAAGAATTTTGGGCGCTAATCTCAGCCGAATGGCTTGATACCACTGAATTCGAGATGTTGACGGAGGAACTTTAAAACAGGAATAGATAATTTGTGAAATCTGTTAATGGAATATTTTATCTACTAGAGAGAATAAATGACTCTGTTTGATAATATCAAACAGAGTCATTCTGTACGAAGTGAAGAATCTCTCAGTTATGTGGGTATCCTGGAGTATTTTCTGAATGAAGCCCGGTAGTCCCGCAGTTGCCGGACTACCCTGGGTTTCATCAATACACAATCCCATTCAAATCGGTTTTTGTGAAAAGGATATCCTTATCTAAATTGCCATTAGTTCCGCTAAAAACATGTCCTAATACGGCAAATCCACCCCGGTTGTTTTCAATTATACATTTACCTGCAGCATTTTCCTCATGGTTGTACTGCGTACGCCAGAGTAATTCCCCAAACCGATTTACTTTAATTAGGCAGGTATTAGAATGTATATCCTTTCCGGTGATAATAATATCAAAACCAGAAGTTTCTTTTACATCGTTACCCATGGTGTTAAATGCATACGAGTGTTCCCAAACCGTAGTGCCTGAATCATCGAATTTTTGCAAGTACAAATCACTATTAATAGAAGAGCCTGTGATCACATAACAATTGCCATATGTATGACTTATATCACCAACATTGAATGTATAGTCATTTTGCCAGACCGTATTCCCCTGGCTGTCGATTTTGTGTATGTATGTCATGGAACCAACAACATTGTAGCCCAGGATATAGCCACTATCTACTGATTCACAAACAGAAAAATAATACATGTCAAAAATATCTACTGTTATTTCATTAACTATATTGCCGTTGGTGTCCACTTCAACCAATTTTGCCATCCAGGTGTAAGAAGAAGACAATGAAAAACCACCACCAGATATCAGAAAGTTTCCATTGCTTAGTTCTAATAGCACTGTTTTACTTTTTATTGCAATATCCTCACAGTAAGTGTAATGCCAGACTTCATTTCCTTCCAGGTCAATTTTTGTTAAGAACAAAGAAGATCTATCGTGGATGTTTCCACCAATGTTTCCACCAAAGATGTAGCCATCATCTGCTTTTACAATATTGCTACATGCTAGGCGCAAATCTTCGCCGTAACTTTCTGACCAAATCTTATTTCCATACGTGTCCGTTTTAATAACGGTGACAAACCTGACCTCATCGGACTCTCTTGTGGAATTTGCAGCAAGGATATAATCACCATTGTTGAGTTCCAGGATATCCTGACCGCTTTCATGAGAACCAAAATCAAAGGATTTCTGGAATGTTAGAGAAGTGTCAAGGGGTGATTGAGATGATTCAGCCGGGTTATTATCCTTATTACATGCTGCGAAAACTAATAGGAAACTTACAAGCAATAGGGCTTTCAAAGGTGTAATTCTCATCTTGGTTCCTTTTAGTATACTATTCCATTCGGATCGGTTTTCATAAAATAAAGGTCAGTACTTCCTGTTAGTGTTGTTTCAGTTCTACCGCTTACCGCAAAGCCACCGTCGCTTGTCTCGATTATTCCTTGACCACTGGTATATTCTCGATATTCATACTCCCTGGCCCAGGTGACACTACCATCGTAACTCGTTTTCACCAGGAATAGCTTACGGTGATTCGATAGTCCGGTGATGATGAGTCTGTTGTCAGAGGTTTCATGGATATCAAAACTGAGGTCCAATTGCTCAGTATCTAAGACGTTAAAAAATTCTTCAAAACCATTACTATCCAGTTTGAGCATAAAGACATTGCGAGAATTAACTTGAGTGGCTGTTCCAGTTACAGCAAAACCACCATCGGAAGTGCTGGATATTTTATACCCGATAGAGTTTATCCCCTCTATCCCATAATTATTCTGGAAGACAATGTTTCTATCTGAATCTATCTTCAGAACATGAACTCTTCCATCCAAAGGATCTGTACCATAGACAAAAACAAAACCATTGTCTGATGACTGGCATACATCAAATGTATAATAGGGGTAGATCTCAAGGATATCCTGCCAGAGTTCGTTGCCGTTCTGATCGATCATCATCAGATAAATCCTCGGTTCGAACCCAGTGTCATATGAGAGATTGGCGCCGGCCATCAGGATAGAGTTATCATTGCAGAGAATGAAGGTTGGATAAAGAGCCGGTGAAACATATTCACCGTAAAAATTTTCCCAGATGATTTCACCCTCATCGTCAATCTTTGTTAGGAAAAACTGGTTGTCTGCACGGACTCCATCGACTTTATTCCCACCATAGACAAAGCCACCGTCAACGGGGAGGATTTTAAAAACGAGTCGATGTCGATTTATGTCTGACTCATAAAGATGGGACCAGATTTCCTGACCTTCTTTGTCTGTTTTTAAAACATGAGGATGAATATATCCATCTTCTGATTTTGAGTATCCTGCTACAACGAAATCCCCGTTTTCATCTTCAAGGAGATCCATCCCCAGGTTGAAATATCCGGTATCAAAAGTCTTAATGAAGTTTGTGAAATCTGAATCAGGATTGGATGAGTTGTCTTTACTACATGAGATACAAAGGATAGACAAAGAAAGAAGAAGGGGAGGCAGAATGGATTTAAAGGTTTTCATAATACCCTCGCATTTTGAATTTATTCTTTGAATCAATAAAGAAAAGATCATTCTTCAAAAGTAGGTTGGAAGCTCCCTTAAAATGCCCGTTAAGCTGTATTTTCTCAGGAAATAAGAGGATATTTGCAATAATATAACCAAATAATTTAATGAATCAATAGACTATCCCATTCGGATTGGTTTTAAGAAAATAAAAATCATTACTACCAGCTCCGAAAGAGGATGTTGATCCGAAAATAGCTAATCCGCCGTTTTCTAACTCGATTACTTCTTCAGTAGCATCACCCATTGATTCACCATAAGTTCTGCTCCAACTCATCTCACCAAATTCGTTGGTTTTCATAATAGATATATCATACTGACTCGTCGGACCGACTACGACATATCCCCCTCTTGAGTTGCAACGACATCAGATCCGAAAAGAAAACCAGTTTCCGGGTATTCATTGGACCATATTTCTTCACCGGAACCATTAATTTTTAGTAGGAAAAACGGTTTGAATTCTGTGGAGTATGGATCTGAACCTCCCATGATATAATATCCGCCATCGGAAGCTCTGCATATGCTACTGGGGCCTGTTAAACCGTCTTCCAGTTTATAGGCGCTGCTCCCAATAGCAGCCATTTTAAATACTCAGGGCAAATCTCCACCAACCCAACCGTTTATATCTGTTTTTATAAAACACATATTATTATAGTTAGAAGCTCCCACCCCAATGGCTTTTCCTGTAATTAAAATATAATTGTCGTGGGTCAAACTAATACTCCGTCCCTCCCTACAACCCCCTTTTCCATACGATTGGTCCAAGATTGGATTTCCTTCATGGTCCGTTTTAAAAACCATTAGATAATTTCTTCCAGAGTATCTGTGACCAGTCACTAATAACTCATTATCTGGTGTAAGCAATATGTCATTAAAGTTGTGTTTTGAATAGGATTCATAAGAATATAACAATTCTTGATTTCCCGCTTCATCAAGTTTGGTAATGAATGGGAACGATTGGCTCCAACTTGGATTCATCTCACCGGCAATAATAACTCCACCATCAATGGAAGGAGTCATACATTTGGCATTCACATCATTATCACAAAAATCAGAAATCCAGAGCCATAACTGATTCCCATCAGGATCAACCTTCAGAACAAAGGTCTTTACGGGGAATGGACCATTTTTTATTTCACCCAGAATAGCCACATTGCCATCATTGGTTAGACAAGCGTCAATCGTATATAGGTTTTCATTCACAAATTCATCCAGGCCACTGAAAGTCTTGGACCAATATTCACTTCCAGAATAATCTATCTTTAGCAAATAAACCAATCTTCGGTATTCATGGAATGATTTCGAGTCTCCTGCAAGGATAATATCTCCATTGTTTAACTCAACGATTGAGTTGACATAATCCAGTCTATCTTCACCATATGAATATTCACCAAGCGCATCTCCTTCTGGGTTAACTTTAACAACATAAGCATCACCGAAACTACCATCTCGGTCAATTTCTCCTGCAATTAAAAGATTTCCATCCTGCATTTCAACCATAGCATAGCCATGTTCATCACAAACATAACCGATAGTTTTTTCATAAATCAGGTTTCCCATTTTATCTGTTTTTATCAGGAAAACATCTGTATCGTTACCGGAATCACTAATTCTTGAGCCGGCTATATAATAGAAGTTATCAGAAGATTCCAGAACCTTCATCCCGGAATCAAGATATATTCCTTCGTAAGTTTTAATAAATGTCGTTTCGCTTAATGTTGCACTTCCAGGTGTTTCTTCCGAACAACCGCAAAATATCGTAATGAACATGCACACTGTCAAAAGCAGGAAGATTCTTGGTTTCATTTCGTATTCCCGAACCGTTAGCAATTCTCAAATTGACCTAAAATTAGTAATCAACACTTATTAACGCAAAACAATCGGGAGAATAATTAATGATAAATATTGTTTTTTGTTGGATAGAATTTGACTGTGAAAATAAAACAGATTAATCTCAATATATAGAAAAACACTTATACTATAAATAAATCAGGGGGGAATTATGAAGGGATCTATCTATTTTTACGGGATCAACATCATCGCTCAGGCGATCATTTGGGGCGCAGTGATCATCGGTTGCTCGGCAGCATTAAAAGGTACAGGTATGTACGATGAAATTAAAAATATCCTTATTGGTGGTACTGTAGTGTCATTGTTCCTTGCCAATACGGGCGCCATGTTGCAGGTGATGAAAATGGCAAAAAAAGAGGATGAAGCTAAAGCAGAAGAATAGCAAATGTATGGCCTTGATTGCTTAATACAATGAGCAATCAAGGTTTGATCCAGGTTATCTTAATATGTAGCCCGGGAGCGACTGCATCCCGGGAGAATGATATGGGTAGCCCGACATGCATGGCAGGTCAGGTTTCATGTTTTTATTGATCCCCGCTAAACAGCCGTGAGGCTGACAAGCTTACCGCGGGGACGACCCTCCTTCGCCAAGGCTATGGAGGGTAAACACTCTTTACGCTGTTATCGTCGTGCCGGATTTATCGTGTAGTGTTTCCTAGACGTGGTCCAGATCGTTGATGACATGATCAAAATCTCCCTCGTGGATGTATATTGTCAAACAATATTCCTAATAAAATCGGTGTTTCAGAATTGCGTTGAAATCGGAAGAAGTTGTTAAATCTAAAAGAATATGATCTATAAACAGGGATGACAAACAGAGTTATCCCTGTTTATAGACCAATAGTTTAGAAATCAGAGAAATCATCATCATCAAGCGAAATGATACTATTCGGATCAATTTCTTTAGCTATTTTCTCTGAATGAAATGTATCGATATTCTCTCTATTCTCTCTTTGTGTTTTCTGTTCTGGAATTCGTTTCTGCTGATTGTTAGAATGACCGCTTGCTTTCAGTTTAAAGCGTTTCAGCATTTGCTTCAGGCTTTCTGATTGACCGGATAATTCCTCAGCAGCAGCGGCACTTTCTTCAGCGTTGGCTGTATTACTCTGTGTGACGTTATCGACTTGCTGAATCGCTTCACTAATCTGGTTGGTGCTTTCACTTTGTGCTTTTGAAGCATCCGCGATTTCGCTGACAAGATCGGTTACACTGGCGATACTCTTTACAATCTCACCCAAAGCTTCAGCCGTATTATTAGCTATGTTTACTCCTTCTTCAACCGTTCTGCTGGACCCTTCTATCAGTTCCGTTGTATCTTTAGCCGCAGCAGCACTGCGCTGGGCAAGGTTACGGACTTCTTCTGCAACAACGGCAAAACCCTTACCGTGTTGTCCCGCTCTTGCAGCTTCGACGGCAGCATTTAAAGCGAGAAGATTGGTTTGAAATGCAATCTCGTCGATAACCTTGATAATCCTACCGATTTCGCCTGAGGATGAATTGATATTATTCATCGATTCAAGCATGGTTTCCATTTGACTATTTCCCTTATCGGCAGCCTTTCTTGCCTCAAATGCTATTTGACTTGCCTGGGAAGCATTGTCGGCGTTGACTTTGGTCTGCGACCCTATTTCTGTCATTGAGGCTGCTATTTCTTCAAGGGAACTCGCCTGCTCCGTTGCTCCCTGCGATAGGGATTGGCTCGAATCGGAAACTTGCTGGGCACCGGATGATACCTCCTCAGATGTAATATTTACCTGATTCAGTAGGCTATTCAGGGAATCAAGTGTCTTGTTGATGGCGTTTTTCATCAAGGCGTGATCACCCTTATAGTTCCCTGAAACACTGAGAGTCAGGTCACCTTTCGCCATGACCTCCAGACTACGTATCGACTCATTAATGGGGTTCAGGATGTTTTCTACAATGTTGTTTATCCCACTGATAATATCACGATAACCACCCTGAAACTTGTCAACATCACCCCGTGCTTTAAGATCTCCACTTTTAGCTGCTTCAGCAACGGTTACCCCTTCATCAATCAAGGCCAAAAGGTTTCCACGAAGCTTATGGAATGCATTTGTAAGCACTATTTTTTTGCCCGGTAAATCCTTAGCGATAAACTCAAAATTTCCTTCTGCGTAACTCGAAGCCCCGTTTATCACTTCAAGCATATCACTGACAAAACCATTGACGAATTCATCGAGCTCGACCAGCATTTCATAGTAACTTCCCGTTCCTACGCTCGTATCAGGTCGGTATTCAATATCACCTTCACGACCGACCATGCGGGTTGTCTTTTTTATCTCCTCGACAACAGCCTGACCCATATCAATATTAGCCTGCATTTCCTCTTGATTCGTTTTTAGGGATATGTTCATTTTGTTAATTGAGTCCGCCAGTTGGCCAATTTCATCTTTCTGGTTTATCTCAATGGAGTGGCTGAAATCACCTAAGGCTATTGAATTGGCAACCTCTACAACCCGAATGACAGGTTTAGTAATAATACGAACGAGATATATGCCTGTTGCCACAGCAATAATAATGGCTATAATGCCGATAGCTAAAAAAATGATAATTGCATAATTGGTCTTATCTATGATTTTTATGACATTCTCTTCTGTCATTTTATTTAGAGCACCAAACAAATGCTTACTGGATTCAACGGCCAGGTCAGTATGTTTTTTCATGCTCAGAAGATTCTGCGCAATTTTATTATCTATTTCAACCAGGCCCTCGAAATTAGACCAATAGTTGTTCAGGATCCGGTCAGAAACATTTCCCCGCAGTCCATTCAGTGATTCTTTCGCACGATCAATATATTTTGGTTCAAGACGTAACATGTAGTCTTTCTCGTGCTTTCGAAGTTCCATGATTTTAGCTTTTAAGTTTCCAGTTGCCAGTCCTTCAATCTCATGGGCTGCATCGCGGAAGTTATTCTGGATGCCATCATTATGACTTAATCCTCGCGTCAGCATGTTTTCTTTCAATTCATCAAGAGAACGGTGATAGTCGTGTATGGATTGAATAATGATGTCCAATTCGTCACTAAGGGTTTTGTCTTCGACATTCTTCCTTAGTTCATTAGCCTCATCCTCGGTTTTATTCAAATATTCGGAAGCTTTATGATAGTATTTCAGATCGTGATGAGTAATAAAGTCCTTCTCGTTTTGTTTGACTTGAAGAATATATACTTCTATTGTTTTAGCCTTACTGGCTTCATCTTTAAGAGAAAGGGAGTAGCTAAATTCTTTGGAACTCATCTTTAAATCAAGAATTCCCATTAATACGGTGCATATTAGTAAGAACGTTATGACCCCGAATCCCAGACCCAACTTTTGTGACAGTTTCATGTTCACCCTCAATTAAACGTTATCACTTTTTCTGTTCGCTTTTAAAAACATGATTATATGAACCACTATTGACCTGTTCAGGAAGAATGAATAAGCTCTGATCATTGGGAAAACGAATAGAGAGGTCGCGATAAGACCTCGAAAGTGAGATAGGATAATTCTGATAGAAGAAGAGTACTAATACAATCCTTATTAAAATTAATATATCAAACTTAATAAGTCTATAGAAAAAATTAAATTATCCTTGGAAGACCTGATTATATTCTGTTGTATCATGATAAAGAAATGGCATAATTACCTATTCTTATTAATGAGTGACAATGAAGCAGTATGACAAAATTAGCAATTATGAAAATAGTAACTGGAATATTGAATATTAACTGATTGCAATGTTGAAAAAGAAAAAAGCCAGCCCAAAAAGGACTGGCTAAACTGCTGGATCCCCGCTTACTGTCCGCGGGGACGACCCTCCTTCGCCAAGGCTATGGAGAGTAAACACTCTTTACGCTGTTATCGTAGTGCCGGATTCGCCGTTTAAGGCTGGTAAAATATGGTCAAGATCGGTGATGATGACACGTTTTCCGCCTTTTTCAAGGAAGTCCAACGCGGCTTCAACCTTCGGACCCATACTTCCCGGGGCAAAATGACCTACGGCTAAATATTCTTTTGCCTCTTTGACTGTCATCTTGTCTAGATCAACCTGGTCTTTACGACCAAAGTTCAGCGATACTTTTTCAACAGCCGTCAGGACGAGCAAATCGTCAGCGCCGATTTCGTTACCGAGAACAGCAGACGCTCGGTCCTTATCGATCACTGCATCCACACCCTCGAGATGGTTGTTCTCGTCGATGTATGCAGGAACACCACCACCACCAACGGCGATGACAACGTAATCACTCTCAAGGAGTTTTTTGATTGCGTCGGAATTGGCAATCTTTTTCGGGATGGGCGAACCGACAACACGACGCCAGCCTTCACGTCCCTGGTCTTTTTTCACTACCCAGCCACGTTCTTCAGCCATCTTCTGGGCTTCGTAGTAGGGATAAACTTTTCCCACATACTTGGTCGGATCAAGTAGACTTGGGTCATTCTGGTCGACAATCACCTGTGTGACAAGACTGGCAACCGGGATGTCCATTTTTTCATCACGAAGACGGTTCATCAGGGATTGCTCAATCATATAGCCCATCCAGCCTTCGGTACTGGCAACCAGTACACCAAGCGGCTGTTCAGGGGCCTGACCTTGCGCGGCCTCCACACGGACCATTTCATAACCCACCTGTGGACCGTTTCCGTGTGTGATGACAAGGCGATATCCCGCACGCAGGATTTCGATGATGCCGCTGAGGCTTTTTCGGGTTTGCGCGAACTGTGTATGAATGGTTTCGCGTTGATCCGGGTTGCTGATGGCGTTACCACCGAGGGCAACTACAGCAATAGGTTTTTTATCTGCCATGATAGTCTCCAGGAAACGGGAAAAATACTCCCAATTCCAGATCACCATGTTGATGTTGGATTAAGAAACCCGGTCCCAAATGAATGGGACCGGGTTATATCTAGTCTCGAAGCGTTACGCTTCGAGCGACAGATTACATGAATTTTTTCAGTACGTCGCCGAGGTCCGGTTTGCCGATGACCTGGAGGTCGTAGGCAACGCGGGTTGCTGGCTTGTCGATCTTGATGACACGACGAAGGTCGATGGGTGTACCGATGATAACGGAATCACATTCGACATCGTTGATGGTCTTTTCAAGGTCTTTCATCTGCTGCTCGCCATAACCCATGGCTGGAAGCAGTGTACCGATTTCGGTGTATTTCTCAAATGTTTCTGAGATTTTACCTGTTACCCACGGACGTGGGTCGACGAGGTCGAGTGCACCGAATTTGCTGGCTGCAACAACACCTGCACCATAACCCATTTCACCGTGTGTCAGTGTCGGGCCGTCTTCGACTACGAGGACGCTCTTGTTGAGGATAGCGCTTGCATCGTCAACTGAAATCGGGCTGGCTGCATCGAGGATTGTGGCATCGGGGTTCATGGCCATAACGGTTTCACGAACTTCTTCGATGTCTTCGAGGTCTGCTGTGTCGATTTTGTTAATGATGACAACGTCAGCCATCAGAAGATTTGTTTCACCTGGGTAATAGGTGACTTCGTGGCCTGGACGATGCGGGTCAACGATGACGATCTGAAGGTCGCTCTGGTAGAACGGTGTGTCATTGTTACCACCATCCCAAAGGATGACGTCTGCTTCTTTTTCAGCTTCACGAAGAATAGCTTCATAATCTACACCAGCATAAACAACGCCGCCGGCCATGATATGAGGTTCGTATTCTTCCATCTCTTCGATGGTGCATTCGTGTTTTTTCAGGTCATCGAGTTCAGCAAATCGTTGGACCTTCTGCTTTACGAGATCGCCGTAAGGCATGGGGTGACGGATTGCGACGACTTTTTTACCTGCTGCGCGAAGTGTTTCGGCAACGGCTCGGCTTGTCTGGGACTTGCCACAACCGGTACGGATGGCGCAAACGGAAACAACCGGCTTGGTTGATTTGACCATTGTGTCTGTGGCGGATGCCATCACAAAGTCACAACCAAGGGCGTTAACGAGGGCAGCTTTATGCATCACATATTCGTAAGGCACGTCACTGTATGAGAAATAAACCTGGTCGATGTTGTTCTTTTTGATCAATTCGATAAGGTCTTTTTCGTCTTCAATCGGGATTCCTGCCGGGTAGAGTTCGCCAGCGAGTTCTGCTGGGTATTTACGACCTTCGATGTCGGGAATCTGTGTTGCTGTGAAGCAAATTACATCATAATCTTTGTTGTCGCGGAAAAGAACGTTGAAATTATGGAAGTCACGTCCTGCGGCGCCCATGATAAGTAAGCGCTTTGCCATGATTACCTCATTTTTCTATGGTGATTGTTACCAGTATAATCTTGATACCTTGTAGCGCAACTTTAGTGGATAAAGCAATGTTGCCGCATCACTTCTGAGATCAGACTCCCCATCAAATCGGGGACCGCGGAGAACGTCTGATATCTAGTCTCAGAACAGAGATTATACCTTTCCGGTGAGGTGAATATAGTAGGCAAAGGCAACGGTGTCAAAAGAGCTGTCTCTAACCCCTTTTATCAATCCAATTGTAGCCCGGGAACGACTGCATCCCAGGGCTGGTTTATTACCCGCGGGCACGAAATCGGTGGGTATTTGTTTGACGCAATATGTTTCGCGTGTTACGTAGCTTTTCAGGGGGTGGCCCGGAGCCTGCCCCCAAGTTCTTTTGTTGAGGATGCTGGTAAGGCAGGGCGAAGCATTGCGAAGACCGCCCACCCGGGTTTCAACAAAGAGTAGAATTTTCTAAAATACTGCAATAGCACGAGTAGCCCGGGAGCTGCCTGCCAGAGCGTAGCTTTTGCCAAGACTGTACGGCATCCCGGGGGAAATTCAAAAAGAGTCTACTTTTTCCGTGCCTTCAGTATATTCCGTGGTCAAATCTGTTTAGGTTCAGAGCGGAATTTCCTAAAAAACCGCAATAGACTTGACTTCAACTGTCTAAACCCTAATGTTATATATAGCCGGAATACCGTTCATTTTTGAGGAGACGGTATCATGAATACTATTCAAAGTTCTAAAAGACGTTTATTTCCTACCCTTTTTCTACTCGTTCTGACATTTCTACTGATGAATGGGTGTGCTTCAATCTGGCATCAAAAATGTAATAAAACTGCGAAACTCGGCCAGGGGACAGAAATCCGTGTTATCGGAATTGATCCCGATCCACCGGAAGCATGGGCAAACGAAGCTTCAGTTTACACGATGAAGGTCATCAACGGGTACTCATTTACTCTGGAAGTTCCCGGACCGGACTTTCCCAACTACGATAAGTCAGGTCGCCTTCTGAGGTATATCCGTACACCTGAAGACAAGGATCTGGGCGCCGAGTTGATTCGTGCTGGATATGTGGCTGTCGACACTTCAATCCCGCATCCACGTCTGGATGAATACATCCAACTGGAGAGAGAAGCTCGCGAAAGAAAAATGGGTATGTGGGCAAGTTTCTGATTGACTGATTTCTTCGTTTAAGATCAGTTTTAGATGCAGCAATGTAAAAACCCGCCAAGCGGCGGGTTTTTGTGTTTTGTAAAGCTTAAAAAGGTGTCATTCCGAAGCCTGTCCCCAAGTTCTTTTGTTGGGGATCCGGCAGGAATATCGAAGTACAGGAAATAAAGAGTCGGTTTCGGATAAGCCGACCACCTGGTTACCCCGCCATATCCGCCCTAATCTTTTCAATACGATCCTTATATCCTTCGTCTTCGCCACCGGCAAGCTTAAGTGCCTTTTCTTCGGTTTCGATAGCTTTCTGATGGTCACCCATTTTCCAATACACCATACTCAATGTGTCCCAGATGTTGGCATCTTCAGGTGAAAATTCCACAGCTTTTTTAGCGGAGACCAACGCACTAGATAAATTTTCTTCCTTCAACGCCCAGAACCATGCATATCCATTTAATGCATCAGAATTCTTTTCCTCAATCATTTTTAAGGAAAAAGCGGGACCGTAGGCAGCCATAGCTTCTGAAAGTTTACCATGTTTGAGGAAAAGTGATGCACACATTCTCAATTCATCACTTTCAAGAGTTTTGATATGGCCGGCAAGGAGATAGTGAGTATATCGAATACCATCTTTATCGAGTTCGTCAATGGAGTCATAATAACGGACCATTGATTTAAGGATTGCCTTATTCTTTGGATTACCCTCTTTAAGCTTATGGAAATAGGCTAGTATCTCAGCATTGTCTTCACTATTTCTTAGAAGCCATCCAAGGATACCTACAGCATGATCATATAAACCACTTTCGGGATATTTTTCGAGGAAATATTTAGTGTTTGTCCATTCACCATAACACTCCATAAAATGAGCATATTCTAAAACAGAAATTTCTGATTCATCTTTACCGAACGGACCGAAAGTCTTGGCAGCAAGAGTATCCATATCGAGGATTTTAGATGAAAAGCTTCTCGCAGTCTGATGAGCATATGCCTCATGGTACTTTTTAGCAAGTGCCGCAATTGCGAGGAGATCATTTGGATTCTCTTCGATTTTTAAAGTCAGGTTGATAATGGTGTTTTCACCGCGCAGGATGCGGTCAAGCTCACCCTTGAACTGCTCATTATCGTTATATCCAGTGAGCCGATCTACTTCCTGCAAGTCCGCACCAAAAATCAGAACGCTAGGCGTGGAATGAACATCATATTTCTCAAAGAGTGCTAAATCCGCTTCGACTTGAGTATCAGCGTGGTAAAGGACAAAGTTTTCGTTCAAGAATTTTTTGTATTGAGTGTTGTTGAAAAATTGCTGGTCCAGCAATCGGCAAGGGCCTCAACCAGGTGAATAAAAATCAACCAACAACAATTTGCCGTTTGCCTCGGCATTCTTCCCTGCATCCTCAAAGCTTCCTTCAAACCAGACAGATTTTTGGGAACAGCCGGCTAGAAGGAGAAATGCAAGTATTACCACAGAAATAGATTTTTTCATGAATCCCCTCAAGAGTAGTTGATACTGCCTATCATAATCCCTTGTAATATGAACAATTTCAGAGGTAAAAGGTTACAAACTAGCTCCCCGTGGTCGCAAAAACTCCCTTTTTCTTCCAACTGCGACCTGATGTATTGACAGCTTCAAAAGTGTAAATATATAGCCCTGTATATAGCTTTTCCACGGTTAATCCGGTTCGACCATCCCATTCCCATTCATCAGTTCCGTCGAATAGCCTGTCTTTCAGGAGTGTAGCAACATGGCGTCCATTCTGGTCATAAAGTTTTAGAGTCGCTTCAATGGTCAACGCTGGAAATTTGAACGAAAAAAGAAGATTGTCTTCGAAACCATCCCCATCTGGACTGAAGGGGTTTGGGGATAGTGATACGACGGCGATCTCTGATATCTCAGGATTTTCTCCGGGATTATTCACGCCGGGATTTTCCAGACCGGGAGTCCCTCCGTCTTGAGCCGGTGATAGAACCCAGTCAGTCTGGTAAGGAGTATTACCGAATTTAATCCTTTGGTAAGCATATCCAGAGATTGATTCCGGATACACAATCCTGTCAATGGGTTTACCTGTATAATCGAAGAGGGTCAAGGAATCGCCACCGTTATTTAACGTTACATGGCTTTCAGCTAAAACCACTTTTGATGAATCCATCCTTGGCCAGTTAAAAAGCTCTTCATAATTATCGCAAATCACGTAGTATTCTTCTGGAAGGAATTCATTTTCTCCGTTTAATAGAGAATCAAACCGACACGCCCGACCTCCGGCATCAACGAGGATAACGTCTGAAACAGGCAGAGAGATTTCGGAATTGTTATAGATTTCAATCCATTCACCCGGCAAGTCTTCAGTGGGTGATGGCATTAGTTCAGTTATGAGCAAATAGTGGCTTTCCATCGAAACAGAACATGTATCAACGGAACTGTTATTATCGTTATTTTGATCGTCCACATCCCATTCAGCTCTAAAAACATAGGTTCCCGGGAGAGATTCGCCCACTGGGAATTCCTCTTCCCAGTGGTGACTATCATAGATATAAGAAAACGTTTTTTCGGCAAAAAGCTCTTCAGTCTTGCAGTAATTTTTTTCTATAAAGATCAAGAGAGTCTGATCGTATAATCTCTCGATACTGTTATTCGATAAGTATATGGAAAGAAAAATATTGTTTTCGTCGTTCAGAATTGGCGATAAGAAATCAGCCTTCAGGCTATCAACGGCAAGATCAAAATCATAGTGAAATCTGCTGTTTTCCAATCCCGGAGTACCGCCTGAATCGGAAAATGCCCAGTTGTCATCATCATTCCCGGCGTCAAGAAGGATTTTTTCTTCGCTGCTGCCTTGTGCGGCATTGGGTAGGTATTCCCGTGTTGATACAGGATTTCCAGTTGGGTCTAACAAGCTGACAGCTTCCGAATAAGAGTTTGCAAGACCACCCGAACCTAAGCCTGAATCGTCAGTAGTAAGGAGGAGTGTTCCGCCTGGAATCACTGAGTCGTAGACTCCGTTTCCATTTTCCCAGTACCCTGAATCTAAGATCAATGCAAAAGAAAATGGGGTAAGGATTGGAGGGCTTCCGTTGTGGGAAATAAGGGTGTCTATACTGCTACCATCGGTGATTTTCCAACCTGATAGATCAATTGATTCTGCCCCAAGGTTGTAGATTTCGACATATTCTGTGTAGTAGTCAACCCCAGTGGGATTGTACATGATTTCACTGAGTGTCACTTGAGCTAATGAGTAGACAGGAAGAAATAGTAGAAGAAGAGGTAAAAGTGCTTTCATGGCAATTCTCCCCCGGATTTGATACTAGTGTTTTAATTTGACCAAAGTAGCTCCCCAGCTACCGAGATCTCCTGAAGCGAGTCCGTATTCAACCACATCGGGATTTTTTTTCAGGATGGAGTGGACAATTTCCCTTAGGGTTCCAGTGCCTTTTCCATGAATGATTCTTATTTCAAAAATTGAACGATTTTTGCATTCTTCTATATAGTCAGGGATCAGGCTTTTAATCTCTTTTGGATGGAAAGTATGCAGATCAAGTGTTCCGTCTATAGGTAATTCAACAGCATCATCTTGATCAGAACCTTTTTCCATCACCTGTCATCCTATTACCATTTTGACAAAGCGATCCATTAAACCGGGGAAGTCAACTCCAACAGCTTTTGCGGCCATCGGCACCAGAGATAAGGAAGTCATTCCCGGAATAGTATTCACTTCGAGGAAAAAGAGATCGTTATCTTTATTCAGGCGCCAGTCAACTCTTGCCAAATGACGACATCCGATTTGTTCATATATCTGTTCGGACATTTCCTGAGCGTGCCGTGCAATTTCGGGGTCGATCGGGGCCGGGCAGATATACTCAGTTTTTCCATGTGTGTATTTATTGGTGTAATCGTAAAATCCATCTTTGGGTGCAATCTCTATCACTGGTAACGGTGATCCATCCAGCATGGAAACAGTCAACTCGCAACCATCGATAAACTCTTCAATCAGAACATCATCACCAGATTTACGAATGTTGATGACTCCCTGAACAACTTCCTCTTCATTGTTTGCAATGATGAGGTCGGCAGATGATCCACCGTGGTTTGGTTTTACTACTACAGGAAAGCCAAGATCATCTCTAACAAGTGATTTTACTTCATCAATCGGTGCTTCGTCAGTGATAAAAAATCCTTCAGCAACGGGTAAACCCAGGATTGAAGCGTATAAACGGCTGGTATGTTTATCCATGGCACGGGAACTGGCTATCATACCACTACCGAGGTAGGGAACGTTCAAAAGATCAAGCCATCCCTGAATATGACCATCCTCACCCCAGCTTCCGTGTAAGATAGGGAAGACAGCATCAACGTTGCTGTTGAGAATACTCTGAGTGAGTTGTTGCCATTTAGCCGTATCCATCCGGACAGCATTCTGCTCATCCGGTGGGGTGGTTCCTACAGGACCTTCTAGAAGAGGAGTAAGTCCATCGACAACGGTTTCAGGGAAAGATGTGTCCAACTTAAGAACGTCATGCCCAGCTTCAGTCAATCCCTTACTTACCGCATCACCACTGGCGAGGGAAACACGTCTTTCAGAATTATCTCCACCACACAAAACAAGGATTCGAGACATCTATAACTCCAGATTATAGCTATCAACTTTGGCAATTAGAAGGGTCAGGTCGTCCTGTCCGGCTCTTTCATCCCCGGCGTAACGTCTGACAGAATGAATTACTTCATCTACAATGACATTTGAATCATTTTCCAGACGGTTCTGGTAGAGGTCGGTAATGGTTGCTATCAGTCGATCTCGACCAAACTCTTCTCCATCTTCATCCATGGCTTCGGTCAAACCATCAGAATAACAGGCCAGAATATCGCCTGGTTCCAAGGTGATCTGCTCGGATTCGTAAGAAATCTCCGGCATGATACCGAGGAGTAGTCCACCTTTGTCCAGATTAATAATTGAAGAATCTTTGATAATTGCAGGTGTGTCATGGCCTGCGTTGATATAAGTCAATTGCATGTTTTTTGGATCGAACAAAGCAATAAAGAAAGTGATGAACATCTCTGATGTTGAATTGCGGAAAATATGGTTGTTAAGTTGAGTAACGATAGCATCTAGCGTTAAATCCTGTCCACTCAGGATGTGAAGGTTCGCTTGAAGGTTACTCATCAGAATGGCTGCACCAACCCCTTTACCGGAGACATCGCCGATAGCCATTAAAATACCACGTTCACCCAGATCAATTGCATCGTAATAGTCACCACCTACTTCAAGAGCAGGTTCACTCTTGGCACCTATCATCAATGGTGGATGAACCGGCAATTGGGCAGGTAGTAAATGGAGCTGAATCTGCCTCGCGATCTGTATTTCCTGTTCCAGTCTTTCTTTCTCAGCAACATCGATGAGCATACGGCGGAGGTCTGCCGTCATCTGGTTGAAGCTGTCAGCGAGATCACCCAATTCATCTCTGTTCTTTACAACAATAGTCGTATCGAGGTTACCTTTACGAAGCTGCTCAGTTCCCAAACGTAGAGCCGATATCGAAGACGTAATGGTTCGATTTATTCCAAATCCGAGAATCGAGGAAAAAATAACAGCAAGGCCCAGAAGTCCAGCGAGCACTGCAAGCAATGTAAGCGTTATTCTATTCAACCCTTCAGTCGTATATAGGGTGGAAAACAGGCTGGACAAAGATGTAGAAACTGAAACAAGTCCCGACATCTGCTTCACATTTTCCGTTGTTCCGGGCCAGACCTGAAGTTCACATACTCCGTGGTATATGGGTGTATGTATAAATTGTTTCCAAGTAGATGCAAAGTCTTGTCTGAATGGATTGGTTTTTACGTTCTGGGTGTTTTCCCACATCGGTCCAAGATTTATGCTCTGGGTCGATGATCCTTCCATAAAACCATGAGTAAATTCACTATAAGCACTAATGTTGATTTCAGCTTGAACGATATTTTTGTATTTATCCAGAATTAGTCTATTCAAAGGCATCAAGACAATGGAAACGTATGGAGATCCCGCTTCCAATGCGATTGCTGAAGCATAGGCAACTCTGCCATTTCCCACCGGGACAATACCGTGATGCATCTTTGTACTATCCTTCCAACCGGGGAAGAGGGGAAGTGTGTCAGGCAAGGACCATGAGCCTTCATCTTTAGATAGACAAATCCAGATTTCCTCTTCCAGGTCTTCATTACTTAGTTCAGCAACAGAATTACTCCATCGCCATTGAAGATCGTCACTTTGCAGATGAATACCGTCGAAGGTTCCTCCCTCGCCCAATCCAGGGTTAGATGGAGGAGCAATTTGTCTCTCTTCGTCAATAACAGGGATCAAACGAAAATACTGACCGGTGACAAGACTATCACTCTCATTGAAGAGGTGGAGGTTCTGGTTCTTATGGGCTTCTTCAAGAATCGCTAGATCCATGTAAATCAAATCACGAACCGCATGGGCACGCATAGAACCAATGCCCAAATAGATTGAAGCGAATAGTAGTGCCAAAAGGAGGAAACCAGGAATAACTGTACTGAATATGTAATTACTGGATAGTTTTAACCAGATAGGGACACGAATACCAAAAGTTCCCTGAAAAACAGCGACGATAAAACGCAAGGGGAAAAGAAGCCAGAAGACACCAAAATATGATTGAATGACAGAAAAGAGCGAACTGTCAATAATTGCTACAAGGCTGGTCACGCGCGGTGCAAGAGATTCAATCTCAGACGGTAGGTCGGATTGCACATCAACCAGGAAAACCATAGCGCCAACAGGAACGAGGATCAGCATTCCGAGGATTAACCAACCCCATTTTCCGGTTAATTCATCGATCCACCTTCCGGGTACGACGTATAGAACAACAAACAGGGCAACGACAAAAATCACTCCGTTTGGGGCATTCAATAGTGCTAATGCAACGGTAATAACAACACCAACAACGATTCTACGTCGGCGCCTTGCCCATTCGTTTTCGCCAATACGGATAATTGCCAGAATTGACCATGCCAGACTGAAAGCCTGCGGTAACCTTAATAATAGCAACCAACCCTCGTTAAACGAGTTGGCCATTGGTTCCATCAGGGAGTTGAGAAGGCTAACATGGATCAGTAATGCTGCTATATGTAAAACGATACCTACAGCCAAACGGATCAATTCACCCCGCACTGTCTCAGCCGGTTTTACCTTGCTGAAGACGAGCATTGCCGCTGAAAAAACGGCAAGATCGAAAACAAGGCGGATCAACCCAGATTCATACCATGAATTAAATATCTGGATTGCCAGCAAAGCTCCGACTAGAACAATAATACCGGTATATATCCGGCGAGGACTCACAAGCCTGTCTCCACTCTGTAATCTATTCTTGTTTTTCCTGTACGAGCATCATGACTCGCGCTTCAATGCCTTCACCACGACCCGCAGGGCCAAGACCTTCAGGACTTCTTTCCTTGATGGAAACATTTAAAGCACTTATACCCAAAGCATCACTAATATTTCGTCTCATCCTATCTATGTGACGTGAAATTGGAGGACGATGAACCATAACAGTAGCGTCGAGGTTTACAACTTTTGTCTCTATCTCTACTGCACGGCTGGCTATTCTTTTCAACTCAAGTAATGCATCCTGATTGTCTTCACCATTTTCCACCGGTGGCATCGGACCCGGATCGCAGAATGCACAGGCTCCAAGGTAGGCGTCAATAACCGCACGAACCAGAACATCACCGTTTCCAGGACCATCAAGACCCTTCTCATAGGGTATTTCAACCCCACCAAGGATCAGTTTTTTGCCTTCTGTAAGCCTAAGGAGATCAACACCATATCCAACGCGAAACATGATTGCCTCATGATTTTATATTTATCGCCTTAATCCTGAAACGACTCTTGTCGGCTTCAGGAATAAATCCAATGCATCTTCAGGTTTGTATACAACAATGTGAGCATTATTGATCGCTTTAACAAATGCTCCCTCGTTTCCAATGACACAAACTGAAAATGCTGAGGCGCCCATAATTTTTTCATCATTTGCACCATTACCCATAAAGGCTGTACTCATGGAACCGAATTTGTCCAGTAAAAATCTTTTGGACATGGCTTCGGTACCTTTTTCAATAATTTCAACCTCTATTGGTAAGTCCTTCAATTCCTCACGGACGGTTCCGTTAGTGTCGGATGTGATGACCACGATACGAATTTCTTTGGCTAATGAAGTGAGTTTCTCTTTTACCACGTCACTTAAAATACCATCAGTAGCGAGGGTTCCATTGAAATCACAAAGCAACGTATCCAACATCAGGTTTCGCCAACCGGGGACATTTATAGAAATCATTCTTCATTCTCCAAATCCGGGTGTTCCGGTAGATTGATTGGATCGGTTAATCCTAACCTCGAGCCCACCAGTTTGTCCCGTAAAGCCGTTGGAAGGATTTTTCCAAGGATTGGAAGTATGACCGCTTGCGGGTGAACAGGGTAACGTGCTTTTGGTGTTTCCGTTTCACAAGCGTGACGGATTACTTCCGCTACAGAAGCTGCACCCCAACGTTTTGTTCCCTGAAAATAGCCATCGGAAAGGAAATTCTGGTATACGGCGAAATAAGGGGATTTCTCGTTATTCAAACGGTCGAGAGAAGAGGATTTCGCAGCATCAGGGAAATTGGTTTTGATAGGACCGGGTTCAACGAGCACAACTTTGATATTCCACGGCATAACTTCCACCCGGAGCGCATCGCTAATACTTTCCATGGCAAACTTCGTCGAAGAGTAGTGTCCGTTCACCGGGAATGATTCACGGCCCAGAACTGAGCTGACGTTTATTATCCGGCCTGACTTATAGGAGCGCATGTCTGGCAAAACGAGTTTAGTCAGCTCAAGAACAGAAAAGAAATTCACGTCAAACATGTTCCGCACTTCATGGACTGGAACGTCTTCAATTGTTCCACGGATTCCATAACCGGCGTTATTAATCAGAATGTCAACCGGACCGATTTCTTTTCTGATTCTTTTATAGACGGAAACTCGTGCTTCTGCATCCGTAACATCCAATGGATACGCAGAAATTGAGCTGTCTTTTTCTACCAATGCTTTCAGGGCACTACTGTTTCGCGCGCTGGCGGCTACACGCCAACCAGAACGAGCCATATGAATAGCGGTTGCCCATCCAATACCGCTGGATGCGCCGGTGATCCATACATTGCCCCTGTAATTCTCCATAATATCCCCCTGAGATGAGACTAATTCTTCGGACTCACCTCGGTCTCAAATTTTTTCAAAACGTCTTTGTAAGTTGGTCGACCGTCTAAAACACTTACAGTGTCTATAGCCGTTTCTGCCCGTCCAAATGGTGGCATTACATAAGCACCCTTAGCGTGTTTTTTCAAAGCCAGCAACGCTTCCTGTGCAATGGTAATTCCTTCACGGAGCGCAGTTTCCTTGCTCTTGTCGGATGCTACCCGCATTCGTTCCCTGATATGTTCTGGTACTGTCATACCCGGAACCTCGTTGTGGAAAAACTCAGCGTTACGATGGGAAGCCAATGGTAATATCCCGACAAAAAATGGGATGTCAATTTTGCCAATTAACTCCATTGCCTCAAAGAATTTTTCCTGATCGAACATGGGTTGAGTCAGGATGTATTCTGCACCGGCTTCTATCTTTTTGTGTAAACGGTCAATTTCAAGTTTTATATCAATCGCACCTGGATTAAAACCCGCACCGAGGAAAAAACTGGTCGGCTTATAGATTGGGTTATCCGCGAGGTCTAAACTCAAGTTCAGATTGCTCGCTATGTTCAGCAGTCCTATGGAATCCACATCAAACACAGCAGTTGCCATTGGGTAATCACCAAGCTTGGGAGGATCGCCTGTCACACAAAGGATGTTCCTGATTCCCAACGCTTGCGCACCGAGTAAATCTGACTGCATCCCTAAAATATTTCTATCACGGCAGGTATAATGCAGGATGGCATCCATACCTGTTTTATTCTTGATAATATGCGCTAATGCCATCGGACTCATACGTGCCGATGCTCGAGGTCCATCGGGGATGTTGACAGCATTAATGCCCGCCATCTGCATCAATTTCACTTGCTTGAGTACACCGGAAACCGCAGGGCTACGTGGTGGATTCAATTCACAGGAAACAGGGAATAAACCATCATCAAGAACTCTACCCAGATCAGATCGCTCTCCTCTTGGCGGCAGCGACATGATCTCTTTCTGACGTTCCTTAACTGAAACCTGTCCCTTTTTTCCGCCGTGGTCTATTTCAACTTCACTTCTGGGCTGAAGCGCACGGATTGCCGATGCCATAAACCTGATGTGGGATGGTCCTGTACCGCAACAGCCACCGAGGAAACGGACCCCGTGTTGAATCATCCGTTTGGTGTATTCAGCGAAATATTCGGGTGTCGAAAGGTAGATGATTCGACCTTCAACCATCTTCGGTTCGCCGGCGTTGGCAAATGCTGCGAGGGGTTTGTTTGTTACCTCACGCATCTGTTTGATGCCTTCGAGAATGGTCTGCGGTCCGGTCGAACAGTTTAGGCCTATCACTTCAACAGCTTCATCGTTTAACGCCATCGCGATCTGTTCGGGTGTACGGCCGTATGCGGTTGTACCCGTATGGTCGATGGTCATCATTGCGACAATGGGTAATTCTGACTGATCTCGAATCGCACGGATGGCTAACAATATCTCATGCAAGTCGATAAACGTTTCGAGGATAAATAGATCAACGCCACCATCAATCAGGCCTTTTACTTGAGCTTGAAACGCAACCGAAGCTTTATCCTGCGGGATTTTTCCCATGGGTGAAATCGGTTTGCCTAGCGGTCCGATAGACCCTGCAACAAGAACCCCGGACGCTTCATCAGCAACACGCCGCGCCAGTTCTGCTCCCGCTTTATTCAGATCATAGGATTTATCGGCGAGACCGTGTTTGCCCAGTTTGATCATATTGGCGCCGAAGGTATTGGTCTCGATGACCTGTGCGCCGGCCTGGATGTAGTCACGGTGAACGGCTTTGACTAGATGTCCGTCTGTGATATTGAGGTCGTCATAGTTGCGGTTGATGTAGATCCCACGTTCGTAGAACTGGGTCCCCATCGCTCCGTCACCAAGGACAACTCCACTTTTTATTCTATCACAGAAGGTTTTCATCAAATGTCCTTATAGATCCACGAATAATTCAATAAATAAGACATACTTGTCCTGTATTTTCAGGCAATGTAAAAGTTACAAAAGGATAAAACGCCATACAAGGAATAGTTCAGATGTATTAGTATAATTGGATGTGGGAAAAAGGTTATACTGTTAAATTCTTTTTCAGGGTGTATTCTAATAGTATTTTTATAAAGTGAATAATTTATTTAATAGCAAATGGTGAGGTAATCATGAAGGGTAACCTTCTCAAAAAAAAGAAAATTCTCTTAAATATGTATAATCTTATTATGGAGGATAATATTTATCATGATTATATGGAAATGATGTCTAAAGAATTATTAGGACTTAATACTAAATTATATAAAACTAAAGAAGAAGGAGATTTAGAACTTTATGAATATCTCAAAGGATACTATCGAGAATTAACTGAAACTATATGTGGTTCTTGTTTTATAATGTGTCAAACCAAAATATCTGCCCTAGTATCCGATGTAATGAAATTTAAAAATTTGCTCCCAAGTGGAGAAATATCAAATTTTCAAGAAAAGTATTTTAAATTTAGAAAATCAGAAATAATGGATTTTGGCAAGGACAGGTTGAATAAAGGATTGAGCTATGCTTCGGTTACTAATGCATATGCAAACTATTTTAAGCATAAAGATGAATGGAATGAAGACTGGCAAATAAATGTTGGACCAGCAAAAGATAGTTCTGATATATTACTTGGATTTGGAGCAAATCCTCAAAGTTCTACGATTTTAAAGATGGAATAAGTATACTTGCTTATGGCGATTTTAAATTAGCTCCTAAACAATTACTCAGCAATATGATTCCTTGGGAATGCGAATTATTTAATGCGCTTAATGAATACGAAATATCTTAACATATGGCATAGTCTGGGTGGCCCGGGTGCTGGCAAGTTCCAGTTTATCTGGAACCACCCGGGTCTCTTCTAATATGTATGATGTTATAAGAAAACCGGGTGGGCACCTTCGCTTTCGCTTGTTGCCTTGTAAACACCCAGGCCACCCAGATTATTTTTTTCATTTCGGTGAGGAGTAAAGCTTCGGCAATCCTTCGGTGCAGTTGGAACACATCTCGGGACGTTCGCCTTTCAGGATACGGTCGCGGAACTGCTGGAATTCCTTGCCCTTCCAGACAGCGTTAAATCCATCTTCCAACACATTACCGACAATAAAATCACCATCTTTGTCGAAGCAGCAGGGTGCCATTGTGCCGTTCCATTGAATGACAGCGCTACCGTAAATCCGTTTACATCCGGGTCGTTCTTTCCGTTTGAGAACCCAACGGTCGCCCTTCAATTCGTAACGGCGGAGTTTGGGGTCGTCCGGCAACCATTGTTCGCCTTCTTCTTTTTCAAACGCTTCGAGCTGAACAGTCTTGAAGACAATACGGTCCGCTCCCCATTCCTTCGCCAGCCTTTTCGCCTGTTCAATTTCGTGGAGGTTGTGTTTGAAAAGCAGGAACTGCCACGTGATGAGCGGATGCTTCACACCCAGTTTTTTACGGGCGGCAACCACCTCTTTAATTCCCTTTTCCACGAGGTCGAATTTTCCACCTACACGATAAGCCGAGTGGCTTTCCGGTGTGGCGCCGTCGAGTGAAAGGATCAGCTCATGCAATCCAGATGCAACGATTTCTTCAGCCAATGATCCCTTTGCCAGAAGTTCAACATTGGTTGACATGACGACCTGCGAACCGGAACGGGCGGCGTGCCGGATGATGTCCGGTGTATGTTTACTCGCAAGAGGTTCCCCTTGATTCCAGAGTTGCAGAAGGAACGGGGCAGGGGAAATGCTGTCCCATATTCTCTGGAAATTTGCGTATGTCATTGTACCAGCCGGACGGGATAATTCGCCACGTCCTGTCGGGCAATGGGGACATTTTAACTGACAGGCGGTTGTCGGCTCCACCATTAGCATGATAGGCGCTGCGGGAGTAAACGAACGGTTGAAGAGTTTCGTAACAATCAGGCCGAATAACCAGACAGCCATGTTGCCAATCTGATGCAAGCTTGGAATCTTAGGGGGATGTTGTATAGTCATGATAGATATAATTTAGTGGTTTTAGATTGTCATTCCCGCATTCAGTAAGCGGGAACCTCGGTGATTCTTTAACTGCGAAATTCCCAATTATTCACCGTTGCCAAAGTTATGACATGACATATTGTCGGTTACCATAATACAAACCTTGATTGCCCGGCACAAGCCGGACCTTCGGCAAGCAATCAAGGCCATTTAACCATGTAAAAAGACCGCTTCCCATAGGGAAGCGGTTATAGTTGGCTCTAATAAGGTCCGGACGGCGCCCACTTTTTTAAGGTAAGGTTGAAGCTCAACCCGATTTTTTAATTGTTAACGCCCGTACAAAACCTTTTTTAGAGCCCAAAAGTCATCTTTCACTTATAGCTTACTCAGCCAGAATCTCCCTTGCAAATTAAATATTGAAATTCAGAAAATAATAGGTGCCGCTTGGGTTACAGCGATTTTATACAGGAAAAGAATGCTAAAGAACGTAAAGCCAATTTGATAAAAACGGGAATGATTTATCAATATTGCACTCCGGGTCTCCTCTGGCTCCCCTAATTGCAGGGGGGAACTTTGATTGCATTCAGGAGTAACAATCCCGTCTGATAAGTTTTATCTTCGAAACGTTCCGGTATTGTTATAGAATTTTTGATGGAGGTTTGACTATATGAACCAGGATATTCAGTTTGTAAGTGAACAGGTTCAAAAAGCCAGTGGTCCATTCAGAGCATTAACTGAAGAAGTTGGTAAAGTAATCATCGGTCAGGATTATATGATCGAACGGCTTCTGGTCGGTTTATTGGCAGATGGCCATGTTTTGTTGGAAGGTGTTCCCGGACTGGCAAAAACACTTGCCGTTAATAGTTTGGCTTCTGGTGTTGCTGCTTCTTTCCATCGTATCCAGTTTACCCCCGATCTACTCCCGGCGGATTTGCTCGGTACGTTGATCTATAATCCCAAAGAAGGCAGTTTCGAAACGAAAAAAGGTCCGGTTTTCGCCAACGTGATTCTTGCAGACGAAATCAACCGTGCCCCTGCAAAAGTCCAAAGTGCTTTACTCGAAGCCATGCAGGAAAAACAGGTGACGCTGGGTGATGAAACCTACACTTTACCGTCGCCATTCCTGGTACTTGCTACACAGAACCCGATTGAACAGCAGGGAACCTATCCACTTCCTGAAGCACAGGTCGACCGTTTTATGCTCAAATTGAGTGTTGATTATCCGACCCGTGATGAAGAACGGCAGATTCTCCGCCTTCATGGCAAGAGCGATATTCCGAAATTAAACGCGGTATTAAATCCCGAACACATCCTCGAAGCGAGGAAAGTGGTTGAGATGATCTACGTGGACGAAAAAATCGAGAATTATATCCTCGATATCGTTTTCGCGACTCGTGATCCGAAAGCCGCTGGATTGGGCAATCTCAAAGAGCTGATCGCCTATGGTGGTAGCCCCCGTGCAACGTTGTTCCTTGTAAAAGCAGCCAGAGCGTGGGCATTCCTTCAAGGTAGAGCTTTTGTGATTCCCGAAGACATCCGTGCCATTGGCCATGATGTTCTCCGTCACCGTATACTTCCCAGCTTTGAAGCCGAAGCAGAAGAGATGACATCGGACCACATCGTAAATGAAATCCTTCTGGGTATTGAAGTACCATGACCACGAAGGAATTGGTCAAGAAGGTCAGGAATATCGAGATCCGGACACGTGGCGCCGTTAACGAACTTTTTAGCGGCGAATACCATAGTGCGTTCCGAGGTCGCGGCATAGAGTTTAGCGAAGTGCGGGAATATGTCCCGGGCGATGATGTTCGCACCATCGACTGGAATGTGACAGCCCGTGAAGGTAAACCCTTTGTCAAACTCTTCGAAGAAGAACGTGAACTCAACGTAATGCTTCTGGTAGACGTTTCCGCGTCAGGTGATTTCGGTAGTGTCCGCTCCCTGAAGAGGGAAATGGCGGCTGAACTCGCAGGAGTGCTAGCCTTTAGTGCATTACGCAATCAGGATAAAACAGGTCTGGTTCTCTTCAGCGATGTTCTTGAGCAATATGTTCCACCTCGTGGTGGCACTCACCACGCGTTGCGACTCGTTCGAGACCTTCTCGCTTGGGAAGCCAAGGGCAAGGGCACCAGTATCGCTGCCGGCTTGGAAACACTGCTAAGAAGTATGACCAAAAGGTCCATCGTTTTCCTTATCAGTGATTTTCAGGATGAAAATGAATCCTGGAAAGAAGCGGCGAAAGTCGTGGCAGCTAAACACGATCTGATTGCCATGCATATTATTGATCCACGGGAAAAAGAACTTCCCAAAGCTGGATGGTTCGCGGCTGAAGACCCTGAAACGGGCGAAGTTGTCTGGATTGACAGCAGTGACTCCATGGTTCGAGATGTGTATAAACTGAACCATGAAAAATCAATCAGGGAAGTTACCAAATTCTGCGGAAAACACAGAATAGACCGTGTTGAAATAAATTTAACAGATATGGATCAACCCTATCTGCGTCCTTTAGTTCGTTTCTTCAGGGAACGAGAACAGAGGCGTTAACAAAACAAGTGGTTTCGAACACAAAGGCCTGAATTATTGAGGATTGATAGAGTGTTTCGTGTATCCAGTCTTAAGAGAATAATCGCAAGTATGTTTGTCCTGCTGGTCGGGATCGGGTCAACTTTGGCTCAATCGACAGTGCAGATGAATGTCACACCGGAAAATGCCAGCATTGGCGACCCGGTTTCTATCCTCATCACTCAAAAGGATGTGGCAGTAGATGATGCTGTCTGGCCAGATTTTTCATCAGGCCAAATCGGCGATCTTCATATCCTCGGAATCGACACCCTCAAGAATAGAGATGCAAAAAAACTGGGTGGAGCATCACTCCAACTTACAGTTGCAGCTTACGATACCGGGCGTTTCGAAATTGGTCCCTTAACGTTTGATGATGAAAAATTTTCCTTCGATATCCCTGAAAAAAGTATCACGATCCAGACTGTTCTGACAGATTCATCTGGAACGGAATATAATCCATACAAAGCACAGGAAGATCTTCCGATAACACTTGCGGATTTGCTCCGTTGGACGTTGCCGTTCCTGATTGGGATAGCACTAATTGTGTTGATTGTTTATCTCATTCGGAAATGGATGAAGAAGCGGAAGCAACAGGATGAAGACTGGGTAAAACCGCCTGTGCCACCATATGAAGAAGCTGTGCGAGCGTTAGCTCGGTTGAAGATAGACAGTCCGTTAAAGAAGGGTGATTTGAAGGGATATGTTACCCTGTTAAGTCAGATTGTGAAAAGGTTGCTGGAACGTGTACACGAAAATCCTGTACTTGAAATGACAACAGGTGAAGTGCGTCGCTGGGTGAGAACTAGTGAGCTCCGTTGCGAAACCTCTGATTTAATCGCTTTGCTTGAACAGGGTGATGCGGTAAAATTCGCCAAACGCGTTCTGGATACAACTGAATGCGATCAGCTTTATGCTGAAACGGAAAAGATTGTAGTGGCATATAAACCATTGCCGGAAGAAATTGAAGCGGTTAAAGAAGAAAATAAAAAAGCGATAGTATCAAGCCCTGATAAAAAAGTTGAAAAAGCGGAGGTGAGCCATGAGTGAGTGGGCATCTCCTCTCTATTTCGGTTTTCTACTATTGATCCCTCTTCTGATAGCGCTTTATATCGTTCGGATCAGAAAACCGTTACCGACTGTTCTATTTCCATCTGCATCGAAGATGAAACCACTGACAGGTCGCTTTAAGCGGTTACTTCGCCATCTGCCTGTTTTACTTCGTATCTCGGCCCTGGTCTTAATCATCCTGGCATTGGCACGACCGCGTGAAGCATTGGATGAACAAAAAATCAACACAGAAGGTATTGATATTGCCATTGCGTTGGATATATCAACGTCAATGTTAGCCGAAGATCTTCAACCCAAAAACCGTCTGGTTGCTGCGAAAAAAGTGGCTGCTGAATTTATTGAAGGTCGGATAAGCGATAGAATAGCATTGGTCATGTTTGCCGGTGAGGCCTACACATGGTGTCCGTTAACCCTCGATTATGATGTCCTATCCGAATTGATGGGAAAGGTTGAAGCGGGAACTGTTACCGACGGGACAGCCATCGGAAAAGCAATAGCAACTGGTGCCAACCGTTTAAGAAGCAGCGACGCAAAAAGCAAAGTTTTGATTCTACTGACGGACGGGGTCAACAACGTTGACCAACCTGATCCCTTGACCGCAGCAGGTGCGGCGGGACAACTCGGGATCAAAATTTATACCATCGGCGTTGGGACACAAGGCACGGCTAGGGCACCTGTTCAGACACGCGGTGGTAGAGTTGTTTACAGGAACGTGGAAGTACAAATAGACGAAGAGTTGCTGGCGAAGGTGGCTACAATGACAGGTGGGCAATATTTCCGTGCAACGAGTACCGAAGCTCTTCGCGATATCTATAACCGTATTGATGAGCTTGAACGTACTGAAATCGAAGTGGAACACATGCGGCACTGGGAAGAAAAGTTTTATCCTTTTGTCTGGATGGCTCTACTTCTACTTCTTCTGGAAAGACTATTGGTTATCACAAGGTTTAGAAACCTTGCGTTTTAAAATATAGTGGTGAAACATGATACTCTGGGGTGAACCACTCTGGTTAATAGCTTTGATCCTGCCCTTTTTGATCATAGGGTTGGAACTTCTGAAACGAATCGGCGACAAAAAGGCGAGAGCCACTTTTGCCAAGGGTGAACTCTGGGCAAAATTGTCACCGTCCAGAAGCGATTCGCTTCGCAGGATAAATAGATATCTTTTTGCAGCTTCTCTTCTTTTTCTGATCCTGGCGCTGGCAAACCCAAGAATTGGGACACGGTATGAAGAAGTTACACGTGAAGGTATAGATATTATACTCGCTGTAGACGTTTCCCGTAGTATGGATAGTCAGGATATCAGACCCAGCCGTTTGGGTAAAACACGTTACGAATTAGCAAGGTTTTTAGAAGGCTTAAAGGGTGATAGAATTGGACTGATTCCATTTTCCGGCACAGCTTATCCATTGCTACCCTTAACTCTGGACTATTCCGCCGCTAGAATGTTTATAGATTTACTAGGCTCGGACCTTATTCCACAGCCCGGAACAAATATTGGTAGTGCGATTGAAGAAGCCATGCGTTCCTTCCCGGCAGAGAGTGAAAGAGCCAAAGCTATTATCATCATATCCGATGGTGAAGATCATCAGGGTGATGTTGATAAAATGGTAGAAAAAGCTGTAAAATCCGGCATTGCTATTTATACTATAGGAATGGCCCAGGCAAAGGGCGACCCGATTCCCATGTACGATGGAACAGGGACTCGATCCGGATGGCTGACCGATAGCCAGGGTCAAATAGTCACAAGTAAGTTGAATGAGGAATTGTTACGGAAGATCGCAAACTCAGCTAACGGTATCTATCGTCGATCAGGTCAGAGTGGGGATGCGTTCACGTCAGTATATAGAGAGATATTTAAACTGGACCGTGATGAATTTGAGGCAAAACAGATTGCAGGACATGAAGATCGTTTCCAGCCAATACTACTGATCGCTCTTATCTTGTTAATATTGCAGTTTATACTTCCTGATGGAAGAAAGATGAAAAAAGCGAAGATTAAGAAAGAAGTGGTCGCACTGTTACTACTGGGGTTTCTTGCTGTACCGACCATTTCAAGGGCAGATAACGCACATCAAATGGTAAAAGAAGGTAACAAATCGGTTGTGAATGGCGATCTTGATGAGGCGCTGGTGAATTACCTTGAAGCAAAGACCACCCGTGATTCGTTACGGCCTGAATTGAATTATAATTTGGGCGGCGTAATGGCCCGAAAAGGTGAATACGCGATAGCCGATTCTCTTTGGAAAACGTTACCCAGTGACACCCGTAAAGACTTGCTGGCTCGTTCAGCCTATAACCGTGGGACAGCATATGCCAATGCTCAACAATTTGACAAAGCCATCCCATCGTTTATAGAATCGTTGAAGCTGAATCCTGATGATATGGATACGAAAAAGAATTTGGAAATTGCTTTAAGACAGTTGCAGGAACAGGAACAACAGCAGGAACAGAATCAGGATCAAGACAATAAAGACCAGCAGGAAAAAGAGGATCAACAGCAGCAAGATCAGCAGCAGAATGAGGAACAGGATCAGGAACAAGATCAGCAGAATCAGGATCAACAGCAAGAACAACAGGATCAGCAGGAGCAGCAACAACCGAATCCTGAAGATATAGATAAAGAATTGGCTGAGAGACTACTCGATCAGCTTCAACAGGATGAAAAAGAATTGCTGAAGGAAGTCATCCGTCAGCAGGTTCCAAAGACAAATCAGGGAACGGAGAAACCTTGGTGATGTTGAAGGGAAACAATAAGACAAGCTTGTTTAATGGAAATTTTACCCCTCTGGTAATAGGGTTAATGGTTTTCCTTATATCAATATTTCTCTCGACAGAAGTGTTAGCGGAAGTTGAAGAGGTCTTTGCTGAAGTTCAACCGGACGGAGTGGAAGTTGGGGAGATTTTGCTGTACCAGGTTTCCGTTAACGGTACCGGTACCATGCCTACGCCGAACGTGAATATTCCAAGCTCGTTCCAGATCGTATCCGGTCCAAATTCAAATTTGAATATGCAATTCACCGGCGGGAAAATGAGATCATCCAAAGTGATCTCGTATAGGCTTCGTGCCATGAGGAAAGGTGACTTTACCTTTCCAGCCCCGGAAGTGAAAGTTCGCAGGAAGGTACTCAAGGGAAACGAAGTCATCGTTAAAGTTGGAGCTTCTTCCACATCTCCATCGACACAATCACAAAGCAAAAGTAGCCGTTCAAACCGTAACCAGAAAAGTACTCCCGGTTCTTCAGCCCCTCGTGGCCGCGCTGAGCCAATTTTTATGAAGGGCGAGATAGAACAACGGGAAGTCTATTTTCAGGAACCGGTTAACCTTGTATACACACTCTATTTTCAACCTTCAGTCCAAACCTATGATTTGCAGCAATTGCCAACAACCGAAGGATTCTGGACAGAGCAATGGCCAATTCCCAATCCGCCGGATGTCTTTCGTGAAACGATTGGTGGGCAACGTTATAACGCAGCAGTCATCTACCGAAGTATTCTTTTCCCGGCTAAAACAGGCACCCTGAAAATCGGTGAGATGGAATCCTTAATTCAGTATCGTGATGAACAGAAAAGGTCACGGAGTATTTTTGATTCATTTTTTGATGACCAGTACAACACGAAGTTGGTTCTTGTTGAACCGATAGAGGTGAAGGTAAAACCTCTTCCTGAAAAGGGTAAACCGGACGGATTTAAGAATATTGTCGGCGATTACAGGGTCAGGGCTGCACTTGATGTAAATAGAATTCAGGCCAATGAATCGGTAACTCTCCTGGTGACAATCAGCGGAGAGGGCAACATCGGATTCATCCCTGAACCGGAGATCAACATCCCCGTTGATATCGAGAGATATGAACCTGAAATAACTGAAAATCATGACGTCGTTGATGGTGTCGTAAAAGGACAAAAAACCTTTACCTATTTATTGATTCCACGTCGAGCGGGAAAGCAGACAATCCCGCCGGTTGAGATAGCTGTTTTTAATCCCAAGAAGAAACAATATGAAATTCTGAAGACAAAACAGCTGGAACTCGACGTACTGGCGGCTTCAGGATGGACCGATACAGACAATATTCCCGGCGGTAGTCCTGCACTGGTTCAGACAACGGGTAAAGATATCCGTTGGATTATGAGAGCATCCTCCGGCTTAAAACCGGTTGGAAGACCCTATCATGAATCCTTTGGATACTGGGTCTTATATGCGATTCCCTTGTTGATTCTCGCAGGTGGTTTTGGGGCCAGGAAAAGAGTTCAGGTTGTTAACGAGCAGCAGGGTCAAATCAGGAGTAAAAAAGCGGCGAAATTCGCGATAAAGGTTTTAAAACAGGCGCGAGACTTAAAGGCAAAGGCTGAGTTGGAAGAAGCCTATACTGCGCTGTCAAAAGGGATCACCGTTTACCTATCTGACCGTTGGGCGGTGCCGGCTCTTGAGTTGGATACAACCCGAATCAGGAAGGAACTTCAGGGCAGAAGTATTGCAGAATCGACCATAGCAGAGATCGAAGATATTCTCAATCTATGTAACTCTGCACGTTTCACTCCAATGGGTTCGGACGAGAAATCGTTACAATCACTACTGGACAGATCCGAACGCTGGATAATTGGAGTTGATAAGAGTATTCAATAGTTAGTGAAACGGTGGATAACGTCTGTTTCACAACCCTGTGGATAGGCTGTGGATAAGAACAGTACTAATCCAAATCGAACAATAACTACATGTTTAACATGTTAAATATTAAATGATAAGCGAAAATTTAAAAAACAAAGCAAAATTGAATCGGTTGGGGATAACTCCTGTGAAAAAGAGGTGTATAACATGTGGATAACCCACGTTAATACAAGAATGACGCGGCTTTCAGGGTTTCACCGTTATCTTCCCATTGCCCGAACTTCTTTTGTGGTCTTTATTTCAATCCTCATGATTGCGGGAACACTTTCACCTGTGTTGGCCAATCCGTTGGATGAGCTGGCAAAAGAGGGTGACGAAGTCTATAAGCAAGGAAACTATAAGAAAGCGATTGAACTATATTCAAGACTGATTACATCGGGATATGAAGGCGGAGGTCTATACTATAATCTCGCCAATTCCTTCTATAAAAACGGTGATATTCCCGAAGCAATTCTTTACTATGAACGTGCTCAAAAATTAATGCCTCACAACAAAGATATCCGTTACAACCTTGATCTTGCCTACGCTCGCACTGTTGACCGTATTGAAGCCCCGCCCAGGCTATTCTTCTGGAATTGGGTTGATGCACTCAGGGATATGGTTTCCCCAAAATTACTTGCCATCTCCGCCTGGTTATTAGCTGTGGTAACCTCCATCCTTTTTGTGATAAAATTATTGACCAAATCTTCCTCCACAAAACGGATTCTTTTGACCGGAAGTATTGTTACCGCTCTATTGTTCTGTGCCGCCCTTTTCCTTGTTAACCTGAGAATCGTGGGTGATCATGGAAATGATTTCGCCATTGTACTCGTGGATAGAATCGAACTAAGAAGTGCCCCCGATAAGACATCTACAGAAGTCTTTTCCCTCCATGCAGGGACTAAAGTTGAAGTTATCAAAGAGTTGGAACGATGGTATGAGATTCGCCTCGCTGACGGTCGTCAAGGATGGATGCCTGCCGGAGTCTGTGAAAAAATTTAAAAAATGTAATTATTTGTGAATTAACTTCCGAAATCCTTGTTCCTGATGAAAACTCTCTGTAAATTTATCGTATATCATCAGTTAAAGGTGATAGGGAGAGAGTGAATCATGAATGATTCATCGGGAATTAGAAAAGTAGATTTCCGTCGCAATTTCCAGAACCTGCCCAAGCAGGGGAAGAAAAAGAAGAAAAAAGAAGAAAAAGATGAAGAGAAGCAGGAAGAGGAGATTCAACGGAAACCTCCACCCTCACCTGACGGAACTTCCTCGATTGACCTGACTGCATAGTTGTTTGTTATTTATGAACAACAGGTTGCGGTGAGGCAAAACCTTGTTTAATATACTTGCCTGACTTTTTATCCGATTTATCACTATTGGCAATTAGAGGAAAGTTGCTGAGATGAAAAAACCTCAACTATCAAATTCTCTGCATAAACTGCTCAAAGGTTCGGATAAAAAACCTGCCTCTCAAATTGATGAATGGATTACTCTGCTTTCAGCACCACAAACCAACAAAGACACTTTAATGCTATCCCGTGGGGGAGAAGCAGCCTATAGCAGCCTTCTGCTGGAAGCTCAAAATAGTAACAACAAACTTCAGCTTATCATCGACAACCTCCTACCGGAACCGGAAGAAGATATCTGGGATGAGCAGGTCACTTTTCAAGCAAAGATCGCAACGTTTGATGCAGGGATCGAAGAGCTGATTTTCTTTTACGCATCCCTCGGCGAGAAGATAGAATATGAGGAACGTGGTGCGGTTGTCCTTGACGAAGTCTGGGACTTGACCAGTGAAAAAAGAGAATATATCGCCGAACTGGCTGAACATCATCCGGTTGAATTAGGGTTTATCTGGTACGGTGACTGGATTAACGTCAAGCCCGATAGAATAACCATCAGTCGTCTCTTTTTTGATGTAAAACTGGATGGCGAAATTGGTGACGATGGTTACGCTATCCCAAAAGCAACCCTGAAGTTGGATGATGACGGTGCCGAGATACCGGTTAAACTTCGTTTGTATCGCCACAGGAACGGTGGTTTTGAAGTACATATCGAAAAAATTGACGGTATCGCCAAGCAGAAGCTGACCTCAATCGTTGAAGAAATATGGCGGATTGCATCAGGATTATCTCAAAGGAAAAATAAATATGTTGAGAAGGATGTAAGCTACGTTGTCAAGGAACATGATGTCCTGTCCGAAGCGTTTGAGCCGGGGATAATCCTTCTTGCAGAACGTGGTGACTGGAAGCAGTATCTTTCCGAGCAGGGAAATCTCACGGTACTGGATACACTTGATTTAACCGAAATTGCCGAAAAAATAGGCGAAAAAAGGTGTGATCTTATCGTTGGTGACGCCGACTTATGGGGTGAAAAAGCTATCCAGGTCGAAAGATTACTTCGGTCTGTTTCCCAGTTTAGAAAAATTCCACGAATCTGGTTCACTGAAACAATAGAGAAACCGCAACTTTTTTCCTTCAAACCTGAGGTTCAGGAAGAGGATGAAGAAGCTGAACTTGATGAGATGGATCTCGACCTCATCGACTACGGAGCATTTGATCTCTTGCCTTCTTCTTTGAACCGTATTGATAGCAAAAGAAGAATACTCTGGGCCCTTAACAAACTGAAGTTTAGTGAAGGAAAACGGATATTGCTGGTGAGTCAGGATTCTCGTCTCATATACAGACTTGGTCTGGCTTTGAACTACCGTTCTCTGGTAAATTTTTCTGTATTGAAGATATCTCAGGGTATCACTGCCGAATTGGATTCGTTTATTCCCGAATGGATTTTATTGGACGGTGATAGTTTTGAAGTGGAATTGGAAACAATGCTGTCACTCACCGTCGACTGGGCGGACCAGCACGGCGTAAAGGTTTTTATTCTCGCACGGGGTGCAGGGCAGGAAAAGATCACCAAATGGCTGAAGGCTGGTGCACGGGACATCATCATTCTTGACCCATCCCTTCGATTAGCCGCCAACAGATTATACGGTCGTATCCACGGGAAAACACCTGTTTAACAAATGTAGGCCGTTGTCCCCCAGTCCCGCCATAGCCCTGGCGAAGGCGGACGACACCGACTCTTTTATTTGTCATCATTCAACTGTGCCGGAATTATAAAACAAACTCACTTAATTCCAAATGCTATAATAAACCGTTTATTGCCCTCCCGTCCGGACGGAAAAAGCAATCAAGGGCTAATCTTTTTTCTTCGTAGCGCCTATCCTGTGAAGTTTTAGCGAAAACTGTTGTGTTCCGTGGTCTATATCTTTTACCGAATACAACCACTAGGGATATCTCTATGGGATCGACTAGTATGAAGACATGGTATGTTTTTTACTTTAGTCGCCAAGGAACAAAGTTCTACCGTTTTGAGTACCATAAACAGGAGCTGTAGCGAACCTCGACTCATTAACGTTGTTAAAGAGAGCAGGTTTAATCATGAGAAAAAAAATACTCCTCTTGTTGATGACCTTCCTTGCGATGCTGTATTCATCCACCTTGTTAGCTGACACTGATGCCGACAGGATGAACAAAATTCACTTACTATTGGATCAATACAGAGCTTGTGATCAAGTGGACTCATTGGGGTCAGCAGTCGCTTGTTCCAAGCTCAATGAGGTAAGAGAAATTATTCTTGAGCTTGATACAAAAACGAGTGGTCTTTATCAAACCATAGTAGCCATTGAAGAAGAGGCATATACTATAAAAATAGAAGCATTGATAAATGAGATAATCGCATTATTGCGTACGAGTCCCGATGTTCAAGCGTACCTGATTTCCAAGTTGGATTCAGCTCAATTAGATGATCCAATTCAGGTAATGAAAACAAAAAGCCTAATAAGGTCATTAAAAGGAACAATGATTGAAGCTGACGCTCTCCATTATGCTGAACGCTATTCTTTTTATGATGCAATCGTTGGTTACAAATCCTTAGAAAGTCTGAAATTGTGTGAATCGATTATGTATGATACATCATACTCAATATACAGTCGATTACATGCAGCAAGAAGAATCGAAAGATCAGGCAATACCCTGCCAATGAAGCACATAGCTTATGAAATCCTGAACACCATTCCTTTGACTTTAACTGATAAGAACTTTCAAGCAAAAACAATGTCGTTAGATTTTGTCCGCAATGAACTGGACAGTATTTATCTCGAGGGTATTAAGAGAATTACTGAAGATGATTTTGTGCCCATCAGGTATATCGCCATGAAAACCCTTATAAGGTATGGTAATGAAGGAGTTTCTGGAGCTGATGCCTTAATAGAAGAGGTTCTGGAAAACTCTACCGATCAAAAATTATGTGAAATGGCAACCGAATATCTAGGAAAATAACTAGTAGGCCGTTGTAGGTCGGGCAGTCCCTTGCCTGACGCTTTTTACTTTCATCATCCAACTATGCCGGATTTATAAAACAAGCTCACCTACTTCCAAAAGCTATAATAAACCGTTGATTGCCCTCCCGTCCGGACGGGATAAGCAATCAAGGGCTAATCTGTTTTTCTTAGTATATAGGTCGGGGTCACCGAACCCGACTCTTTTTATTTGTCATCATCTACATATCGTCGGATTCCGGTGTATCAAATGGGTGGCCCGGGTGCTGGCAAGGCAGGGCGTAGTGAAGCGAAGACCGCCCACCCGGGTTTCTTATCTTTTGTTTTCAACAGTTGGATGGGGTCACCGAACCCGACTCTTTTTATTTGTCATCATCCAACTGTGCCGGATTCCGATGTAGCAGGTCATCCTTAAGTACCAGCCGTCCTTCTTCTCTGTGTATTCCGAGTGTTCCGTGGTTCGAATCTGTAACCAATAGATTTTCTGAAGCAAGTGTTTCCGCTTGACATTTTGCCCCTCGCTGATGAACTTTCCCCTACACTAATTGTGATCAAATCTTAGCCGAAAAGTTTAAAAATAATGAGCGATAAACTCCCCCTGAAAGTAACTCTGGCTGGGTATAACGTTGACAGGGATGTCATCGATATCCTGAAAAGAAACTCGATAGAGAAACAACTGGAAATACCTCTGGATGCTGTTACCCCAGAGACTATTTCAGCGGCATATGCACGCATCAGCAGAAACCCCGCCGAGGTAGGAAAAATCCGTGAAGGTTCACGGCTGGAAGTGGAGAAGGCAAGGAAGAGTAACGAAAACATCGTCTTCGGATTGGGACATAGTTCAGTCGCTGAACACGCAGCATTCAACTTTGATGTGGTCGGAATCAGCCGTCTCGCCGTTGAAGCAGTCGAACGGCATCGCCTCGCATCCTTCACGGAAAAATCTCAACGTTATATCAAACTTGACGGTGATATCGTTGTTCCCATCGAAATAGTAGATGCGGGATTTAAAGACGAATTCCTCGAGCTGATCCAATTCCAGAATGACGGTTACTTCACTCTCTATCCGAAACTGAAAGATTATTTCACACAGATTTATACCGATCAGGGGAAAAAGAACCCTGAAAAGATGGCAAAGGGCAACGCCAGTGAGGACGCTCGTTATGTTGTCAGCCTGGCAACTCAAGCACAGTTTGGGATGACCATTAACGCACGTACTCTGGAAACAATGATTCGGGATGGTTTTGCCCATCCGTTAAATGAAATCAACGTTTTTGCGAATGATATTGCGTCTGAGATAAAAGGTCTGGCGCCCAGTCTTGTGAAATACCTGGATGCAACGGATTACGAAAAAGATCAGTTTAGTCGAGCCTGTTACTGGCCGGAGCAGTACGGTACTTGTAATAACGAAGTCGAATTGGTTGATTATGACAGCAATGGTGAAGATAAAATCCTGGCAGGATTACTTGTCAACCAAAAGGGGTTGAGTTGGTCGACAGCGATTGAACAGCTAAAATCCATGAGCTGTGAGGATAAAAAAGCTATCCTGATCAGTTCTTTAAAGAATAATGCCCAATGGGATCCTGCACCGCGTGAGTTCGAATTGGCTGAATGCACCTTTGACATCGTGCTTTCATCAGCGGCTTACGGCCAGATCAAACGGCACCGAATGGCGACACAAATACTCGGCCCCTACGATCCGGGTCTTGGATGGACATACCCTGATTCTGTGCTGGAAGTGAATGGCAAAGAGCTCTTTGATGAGATTATGAATAAATCCATCGCACTGGCTGAAGAAATCGCAAAAGTTTCACCAGCCGCTGCGCCGTATGCATTGACCAACGCTCATAGACGAAGAATTATCTTCAAAGCGAATATGAGGGAGATGAATCACATCAGCCGGCTCCGTGAAGACATGCATGCTCAATGGGACATTCGGAATATTGCGGGTGAAATGATTCAACAGGTCAAAGAAAAACTACCGTTAATTATGACAATGGCTTGCGGGAAACATGCTTTTTCGGATAAGCATAAAGAGGTTTATGGTGAATAGAAAAATTCGCAGATTCGCTTTATCCTTCTTAATCGTGTTGCTTGTTTTCCTGAATAGCTGCGGAATTCAACAGGCTGTGGTGAGGAAGGCAACCGGTCCCATCATAGACGGCGGCTTTGCGGCTTTGATGGCGGAAGACGATATCGAATTGGCTAAAACATCCATCGAATCCAACCTGAAACTCGTTGAAGGTTTGATACACAGCGATCCCGGAAATACACGGTTGTTGCTTGTTGCAGCCCAAGGATTTACTGCCTATGCGTTGGGTTTTGCAGAAGATGAAAATCCTGAACGAGCGGTAAGGCTTTACCTTCGAGCACGTGATTATGCCAACCGTTGGTTGATAGCTGAACATAAAATCGATTTGTTGGAAGTACAGAACCTGGAAGAATTTCAGGCAACAGTGGCAAACCTACCGGACAAAGCCATGCCGGGTGTCTTTTGGTTGGGAAATAGTTGGGCATCAGCATTACTGCTATCCCTGACTGATATGGCTTCTGTGACAAATCTTCCAAAAGTGGAATCCTTGATGCAATTTGCCTTGAATGTTGATGAAACCTATTACTTCGGTGGGTCGCATTTATTCTTTGGCGGGTATTACGGATCACGTTCAGCTTTCCTCGGTGGTAGTCCGATAAAAGCAAAAGAACACCTTGAACGGCAGATTGAAATCACCGATGGACAAGTGCTACTCGGTCACCTCTTTATGGTGAAGTATGTGGACTTACCCGCTTTGGACGGTGAAGCTGCCGAAAAAAGATTGAATTATATATTGGAATACGACCTAGACTCAGCTCCTGAAGAAAATCGGCTGATAAATCGAATAGCACAGCTAAAAGCCAAAAAACTGCTACTGAATTTAGAAGATTACTTATAAATTTTTCATTTTTAGAGCCAATTCGGAAACTTGTCAGCATTATAATGGGTCTAATTGGTACATTTGTGAAAGTAGCAGGGGGCTATTTTTAACAAGAATGAAATCCACCCTCTGATTCATATTTTGAAATACCCGGGAGTTCTGAATGTATATGCAGGTAGCCACTAGACAGCTTTATTACCGTGTACGGGTGATTGCTATCCTACTATTTCTTTTTAGTTTTTCCCTATCAACTTCCTTTGCGGCAAAGCCTGCACATCTGATTAAATTTGCCAGCATCGCCCCCGAAGGAACCAGTTGGGCGACGATTATGAGGGCAATGGATGAGGAGGTAAGGGTTGCCACAAACAATCAAGTCGGTTTTAAGTTCTACCTCGGCGGTGTTCAGGGTGATGAACCTGATGTTTTGCGAAAAATGCGTTTCGGACAGCTCCATGCGGCTGGGTTCACCGGAGTAGGTATTGGTGAAATCCTACCGAGTATGCGAATCCTTGAATTACCATTCCTTTTTAAGACAAAAGATGAAGTCGATTTCATTCTCGATAAATTTACCGATTATTACGATTCAGAATTCCGTAAAAAAGGTTATGTTTTGCTTGGTTGGACGGAAGTCGGGTCGGTCTATTTTTATTCCAACATTCCATTAACTTCATCTGAAGATATTAGGAATAGTAAGCTATGGGCCTGGCAGGGCGATCCCTTGGCTTCAGCCCTCGTGGATGCGTTTGGAGTAACTCCTGTGTTATTGTCGGTTCCGGAAGTACTAACCGCCATGCAAACAGGAATGATTAACACTCTCTATTGTGCCCCAATGGCAGCGGTGAGTATGCAGTGGTTTACCCGTGTCAAATACATGTATCCTGAACCCATAACAAATTCCATGGGTGCGGTATTGTTGAGTAAAAAACTCTTTGATAAGATTCCAGCCGAACATCAGGAAACACTACTGAATATCAGCAGGAATAAACTAAAAGAACTGACAGAAATTACTCGAAATGACAATAAGGTCAGTATAGAAGAGATGAAAAAATCTGGCATTCAATTGTCGCAATTTCCCTCGGATACAGAGATGAAGGAATATTCAGATATAGGCGAAAAAGTCAAGAATGAATTAATCGGTTCGCTATATAGTGCCGAGTTACTGGCTGAGGTTGAAAAAGCGCTGGAAGACTACCGTAACGGAATTAAGGAGTAATCCCCTGTACAAAAGGGTTCTAAATAAGATCGATTCAATATTCGGTAAGCTGATTTCGGTTTCTGTTGTTCTCAGCTTACTGTTTCTCGTTATTATTTCATTCATACAAATTCTCCTCAGAAATCTGGCGAATACCGGAATTCCCTGGGGTGACGTTGTCCTTCGTCATGTTGTTCTGGCGGTGGGAATGTTTGGAGCTGTGCTTGCCGCTCGTCAGGGCCGTCAGATCGCCATTGATGTCCTTTCGAGGATCGCCACTCCCAAAATCCGTTTGGGTATGTTTTGGCTAACCAGCGTTTTTACCATCATCGTCTGTATATCAATGACAAAGGCATCTTGGGTTTTTATTGCTTCGGAATTTGAATACAAAAGTACGTTGATGGAAGGATTACCTGCCTGGCCTTTTCAGGTTATAATCCCCTTGGGATTTATACTCATTGCTTTCCAGGTGCTCCTTAATCTATTACTTGGCAAAAAAAATGAAGTTCTTGAACAATCAACCGGGGGAGAAAAAGAATGACCGGTTTGATTGTCATAGGCTTTCTTCTTCTTGCGTTAACAGGTGCCCCTCTGTTTGCTGTTCTTGCGGCCATTGCAATGGTTGCATTTATGAGTCAGGGTATCGAACCTGTTGCAGTTATTGTTGAACTCTATCGTTTGGCTTCACAACCGACTTTATTGGCAATACCACTTTTTACCTTTGCCGGATACCTGCTCGCGGAATCTGGTGCTCCGAAAAGAATCGTACGTGTTTCTCATGCTCTATTTGGATGGATGCCGGGTGGTTTGGCTATAGTCGCGTTGTTGGTGTGTAGCTTCTTTACGGCCTTTACAGGTGCTTCCGGCGTAACCATTGTTGCATTAGGTGGACTTCTTTTTCCAATTCTCGGGAAAGAGGGATATCCCGAAAGATTTAACCTTGGGTTGCTGACCAGTTCAGGCAGCCTGGGACTTCTATTTCCGCCGAGTTTGCCAATAATCCTCTATGCGATGATCGCCAGTATTTCAGTGGATCAACTTTTTGCTGCAGGTGTATTTCCTGGAATCTTCCTGATACTTGTTCTATCCCTTTATAGTATGTGGACAGCGCGAAAAAGCAAGATTAAAACGATCAAGTTTAATGGTCGTGAAGCTCTTGGCGCCCTTCGGGAAGCGATATGGGAACTGCCGCTCCCGTTTATCATCCTCGTGGGGATTTATGGCGGTTTCTTCACCGCCACCGAAGCTGCCAGTATAACTGCAATGTATTTGATAATCGTTGAAGTGTTTATACATAGAGACATACACCCGATAAAGAAGTTGCCTTTTATAGCTCGAGAATCCATGGTTCTGGTTGGCGGCATCCTGATTATTCTCGGTTCAGCATTGGGCTTGACAAACTACCTGATTGATGCAGAGGTCCCACAGGCAATTTTTGAAGCGATAAAAGGATCAATTTCATCTAAATGGGCCTTCCTGATAGCATTAAATATCTTTTTACTGGTAGTCGGTTCATTAATGGATATTTTTTCGGCCATCATTGTGGTAGTTCCATTGATTCTCCCCATCGCGCAGGAATTCGGCGTAAACCCGGTACACTTGGGAATCATTTTCCTGACAAACCTCGAAATCGGTTTTTCGACTCCTCCGGTGGGATTAAACCTCTTTATTTCCAGTTTCCGATTCAAAAAATCGGTGCTCACACTTTACCGTTCAGCCCTACCATTTATAGGAATCATGTTAGTGGCTTTAATCATTATCACCTACTGGGAAGGTTTATCCCTTTTCCTCGTAAACCTGATTTATGGAAAATAACATGAGATTTTTTACTCTACGATCTGATCACAGGATGGTTTTCCTGTCCTTTCTGATTTTAACGACTATTGGAATAAATGTTTCATACGCTCAGTTCTCGCGTGTGATTACAACCGGTGATGTTATGCTGGACCCGTCTCATGCAGATTCATTATTCCTGAAAGGTGACTACCAAGCGGCGACTGTTTTTCTAGATTCTGTTTTTGAGGATCATGGGACTGTCACTTCTGCTCAACTATTTAACCGTGGCATGTTAGCAAGGATAAACGGCGAAAGTAGTGGGCTGGAGTGGTTTGAAAAAGCCTACAATGCTGAAGGGAAATACTACATGGCGGCACTTTGGTATGGTGTTGCCTTAAACGACGAAGGCAGAGCACCCGAGGCTGAAAAGTATCTTCGTGAAGCTGTCAGTATAGACAAAGGATACTACGAGTCCTCAGTCGAACTCGGTCGATCTTTGAGACTTCAGGGGTTAAACCGGGAAGCGATAGCGGCGACAAAAAAAGCATTTGGTCGTGACCGTACCTACGTTCCTGCCTATATCGAGATGTACAAGAATTATATTGCGCTACGTGAGGATGACAAAGCGTTGGAAATTCTCCTCAAAGGATATGATCGTTTTCCATACGAAGTTCTGATCACTGAGTTAATCGACTACTATGATGCCCACGGGAAACAATCGGAAATCCTGCCCTTGGCTGAAGAATATATCCTGAAGTATCCAATGGGTCCGAATAAAGAAAAGATGGTATCTCATCTTAAACGGTTAAATCCCAATGGTGACTATGATTTCAGCGATGAGTATCACCAACTCGCCTATCCATCAGGTAAAGCTTTTGCCGATCCTGAACTTGTGATGCCGGTTGGGAAAAAATTGAGATATAACGTTCGTTGGGGATTGATCAAAGTTGGAACCCTTGATGTAGATGTCACCACAGGTGAATACGAAGGCAAACCAACATTCTATATCAGGTACATAGCTGAATCTTCACCTGGACTCCCATTTATCTCCATACAGGATACGTTCTATTCACACGTTGACCGTGAGCTTCGCCATACCCGAAGTTTTGCCATGTCCTACAATGAACATGGCTATCGTGCCATAAAGAATTACGACAGCAATTATGACAAAGGTGAGCTGGAAGTCCGTGTCTGGTTGGGAACAGGCTACTGGCATATCGTAAAACACCCTCTTCCACCCAATGCATTCGATGCTACCAGTCAGCTATGGTTGGCACAGCAGTACGTTCTTGAAGGAGTAGGGGGAAAGGCAACCGTTGAACTCAGTGGTGGTTTTGAAAAGACCCTGATAAACAATCTTGGTCCCGACAAGCAGTTGAAGTATGGCGGCGAGGTATATGATACCATTAAACTGGACGGTATCATGCACTATTCAGGAATCGCTGGATTGACGGGTGACTTTAAGGGTTGGTATACAAATGATGGTCGTGGAATACCCCTGAGGGCAAAATTTAAAATCTTCCTCGGTTATGTGACGATTGACTATAGATACACCGAACCCACAGATTTCAATTTGCCTAGCAATCGAATCACAGCAAGACACTAGTTTTCTTATTGTGTGTCATTCCTGCGTTCTTTTGGCAGGAATCTGGGTATAATGTTTTAGAAGAGGCTGTCTTTCTGAACGAAAGTGAAGAACCTCACTGTTTAGTAGGTCGGTTTCTCGGAAACCGACTCTTTTTTGTGTTTAGCGTTTGTTTTGAAACCCGGATGGGCCCGAACAAGTCGTGCCTTGCCAGCATCCGGGCCACCCTGCTAGGTAGCCCTGAGTCGCTGACCCCGGGGCAGATAAAACGAAAAGAACATTAATTCCATGACCTACTTTTCCCGGCGTGAGCCACGCCGGACTACCTGCTAATGTCATTCCTGCGTTTTCATGGCAGGAATCTCGTAGTTTGTATTTGATCGATTTTGAATAGACGTTTCTTTTTATATCTTTATTTCTAACTAAAACGATAAAAATATTGGAATAAAAGTCTATATGGCATTTGCACCATCCAAAAGAAGAAGGTTGCTGACAACTGAACCTGCCAAGGTCAGCCTGAATGCCATGCTGGACATTATGACAATTATCCTGCTTTTCCTTCTAAAAACCTATTCTGTTTCCGGTGGACTGACTAAACCTGCGATCGAAAATCTTCCTGAATCAACCATTGACGCTGAACCCAGGAAATCACTCTCCGTTATCCTCACTCGGGACGGTCTATTTGAAGACACCCAGGACGAAAACGGTGCTGTCGATTTCTCCAACGTTGAAATTATAGTCGAACCATTGGAACTTGCCAGTGGAGATAATGTTGCACTTCCCGGACTTGAAAAGTATTTGAAGGAAAGACGCGACCTTGAAATTGCACTTGGTAAAGAGGTTCCGTCCCGTGAACTCACTATTCAAGCCGCTGATAATGTGCCCTATGAATGGATATTGAAGCTGATAAACTCAGCATCAAAACAGGAATATGACGTATTTGAATTTCTTGTGATGAAAGAGTCCGCGGGAGGGAAGGGATGAGCGAACTGATCCTGAAATTTCCCCGTACACTTGAATCACGATTCTGGGATAATAATCATCACCGTTTATGGGTGATCCTTGTTGTCCTCACAGTCCTTTTTGTTCCGGCGATTATTTTTCTCAGTCAACTACCGCCTCAGGAAATTACTCAGCGGGAACGTGAGGAATACCTTCGAGTAATTTATCGAGCCCCTGCAATATCTGAAGAAGTTGCGCAAGAAATTCCCGCAGAGATCGTGGGCGAAGAAGAAGTAACAGTTACCCGCAAAACTCTCGAGGAAAGAAGAGCCGATTCTCAAAGACGAATAAACGAAAGAATAACCCGCAAGGAGAGACGACTTGAGCAAATCAGGTCGACAGGACTATTCACCGCTGCTGGAGCGCAGGTTCCGACCTTTGAAATTGGGAACGGGAAAGCACTTTCGTTGACGGGAGGTAGTCTGCAAGGGCTTATCGCACAATCGATGGAGGAAATTTCAACCCGACCGGATTTGGACATAATTGAAGAGTTCCAAGAAGAAGGAATAATCAGGGAAGTTGAGCTTGACCTTGAAATTACAAAGCTGCAAATACCTGTGTTTGAAAATATAATCCGCGAGGCTTCAGTTGAACTTAAAACAGTACCGATCATTCGAAGCAAGGCCGAACCTGAAATGGCCAGAAGTGCTGAGAATGTGAAAGAGTTCATTGATTATAACGTTAAAGGTCTGCAATCATGCTATTTGACACAAAAAAACAAAGATAAATCCCTCAAGGGATCGTTGCTGGTCAAGTGTATTATTCTACAGGATGGGACAGTTTCCAGCGTTCGTTTCCGCAATTCTCGTTGGTCGAATCCCGCATTGGGCAGACGTGTTGAAAGATGTTTGAAGCAGAAAATTCTACTCTGGAAGTTTGATCCATCCAGTGTAGATGAAGAAACACCAATCGATTTCCCCCTGATATTTTCCTGAAATAGAGTCTTCCAAACGTAGTTCTCTCTTTTCTCGTAACCTTTCTATTACAGTTCGGAGTCAAGGCATTTACTGATAAATCATCGTATATTTCAGGCTGCTGAAGTTTTAAGAAATAACTTGACTTTTTGGAGGTACTGTGTACCGGACGCATACGTGTGGTGAATTGCGATCAGAACATGTTGGTCAGGAAGTAACACTTGCCGGATGGGTCGCGAGAGTTCGAGACCTGGGTGGATTGCTTTTTGTCACGCTGCGGGATCGTTATGGTAGAACTCAGGTCGTTTTTGATCCCAGTGTAGATGATGAATTGGCTCAAAAGGCCAAAGATCTCAGAAGTGAATGGGTTGTCCAGTTGTCTGGTTTCGTTTGTAACCGTCCGCCGGATATGGTGAACGAACAGATGGAAACGGGTGCCATTGAAGTCGCAGGTAACAAGATTAAAGTGTTAGCTTCGTGCGAAACTCCACCCCTGCAACCTGAAGATGAATTCGAACCATCAGACGAACACCGCTTGCGTTGGCGTTTCCTTGACCTTCGTCGGGAAAAAATGCAGGAGAACCTTTTAGCTCGTCATAAGCTGATGCAGTTGGTTCGTAATCATTTTAATGGTGAAAACTTTGTTGAAGTTGAAACGCCTTTCCTGACCAGAAGTACGCCGGAAGGGGCCAGAGACTATCTCGTACCGAGTCGAATTCATCACGGTGACTGGTATGCATTACCCCAGTCTCCACAAACGTATAAACAAATTCTGATGATCTCTGGTTACGATAGATACTACCAGATCGTAAGATGCTTCCGTGATGAAGATCTTCGTGGAAACCGTCAACCTGAATTTACCCAGATTGATATGGAAATGGCATTTGTCCAACCCGAAGATATCTTCAAGGTGACAGAAGCATTGATGAGAAATATTTTTTCCGAATTCTTGAATATTTCACTGCCCGAAGAGTTTCCGCGAATGAGTTACGCTGAAGCGATGAAAAGATTTGGCTCAGATAAGCCTGACCTTCGATTCGGAAATGAACTGATAGATTTGACTGACTATACTAATGGTCATGGCTTTGGAGTTATCGATAAAACTGTCGAAAACGGTGGAAGAGTCATTGCTATTCATGTTCCTGGTCAGAAAAAAGCCTCTCGTAAACAAATTTCGCTCTGGGAGGAGTACGTTAAGGAGCGTGGTCTCGGAGGGTTAATGCCTCTGAGAACGGATGACGAAGGCAACTTCCTTGGACCGCTTGGAAAGTTTATTCCAGTTGAAAAACTTCAGGAAGCTTGTGAAGCTATTGGAATGGACGTGAAAGAAGATTTAGCTCTGGTTGCTGTAGGTAGCCAACCGAGAATCCAGGAAGTAATGGGAATGCTAAGGTTAAGACTCGGTCATGAATTTGAATGGATAGATGAGAACCGTCACGAGTTACTTTGGGTGACGGACTTCCCACTCTTAGCGTGGAACGAAGACGAGAAACGTTATGATGCACTCCATCACCCATTTACAGCTCCAGAGATAGATAGTTGGACGCAATGGGTTGATAAAGAGCCACTTAACATCAATAGCCAAGCGTATGATATGGTTTGGAATGGTGAGGAAGTAGCCGGTGGTTCTATCCGTATTCATGACAAAAACATGCAGTCAAAACTCTTTGAGTTGATTGGGCTCGATTTGGAAACAGCGAAGAAACGTTTCAGTTTCCTTCTCGAGGCCCTCCAATATGGTGCTCCGCCTCATGGAGGCATCGCCTTCGGTTTGGATCGACTTGTTATGCAGATAACTGGCGAGAAATCAATACGCGACGTCATAGCTTTCCCGAAAACTACAGCGGCGATAGCCATGTTTGAGGGTGCGCCAAGTTTCGTAGATAATGAGCAATTAGACGAGTTGGGACTGGCAAATGTTAGGAAACCCAAAAACGAAAAGGCATGATTTTCCTTGAAGTTGAACGAGAAATTGGCTTGACTTCGTTTATCGGTATGGGTATTTTCTAGCGATACTGTTGAAAAAAACGTTGTGGAAGTCTCTGTCCAAGGTTATTAATATGCTAGGGATAGAGAGACTCTCAGCGAAAATTGTAAAAATGTTGATAGCCCATGTGGCGTTAGCCAAACGGCGAGGAGAGGATGAGACGTAAGGGTGTCGTGAAGGCCTTTTTGGTATTCTCAATCATGGTTTTCCTCCTGGTACTCGGTACCGGTTGTACCAAGTATGCCAGCGATGAAGATCTCAAGAATCTCGAGAATCAAAAGCAGGCCGCATTGTCCGCTGAACAAAAAGTGGAACAGTTGAAGGTTGAAAAGGAAAAGCTTGAGCAGATCAAAGCTGAAAAAGAAGCTAAACTTCAGGAAGTAAAAGCTGAACAAGCAGCTGTTACTGAAAGAGTGGAAGCGCTTTCCGAGGACCAAGCTGAATCCATGGGTCTGACTAATGGTGCGGAAGAGACAACCGAAGGCGAAGGAGGGGAAGAATGATGAAACGTAATCTTCTTTTCGTTAGCCTGATGACGTTGATTCTTGTTGCAGGCACCATTTCCCCCGCCATTGCTCAGGATAAGATGACTTATGAAGAGTATATGGCTGACATGGAACGCTGGACTCAGCGTGAACAAGCCGCATTGGACAAGATAGCTGTTTTGGAAGCTGAAATTGCAGCTCTCCAGGCTGATATTGATGCGCTTGATCAAATGATTGCTCAAACCTGGCAGGACATCTATGATATGTTGAACCTGCAGGAAGCCGAGCTGGATGCTTATGCATCTGAACTTGATGCTCTCGGTGCTGAAATCGAAATGTTTGGTACATTGAGCCCGGAAGAAATCTATCAGCGTCGCGCCGAACTCGAAGAGTTGGGCAACCGTCTTGATGGACTCGCCGGACACCGTGCTAGCCTTCTAACCGAGTACAAGATGATCATTGATCGTCTATATGCTCAGCTTGAAAGCATTAATGCACGTATGGCCAAACCTCAGGTTAAAGTTTACACGGTTGTTCGTGGCGACTACCTGTGGAAGATTTCATCAATGGCCGAGCACTATAGTGATGGTGCAAAGTGGATGAGAATTTACTCAGTCAACCATGATCAGATTGATGATCCAGACCTGATCTTCCCGGATCAGCAGTTCACAATCCCGCTTGATATTGATGACAACACACAATATCTCGTTGGTGAAGGTGATCATCTTTATGGTATCGCTGAAAGAGTCTTCTCAGATCCATTTAAATGGCGTCAACTTTATGAAGCCAACAAGGAATTGATCGAGGATCCGAACTATATAGTTCCGGAAATGATTCTTGATCTTCCCGAGCGCTAAGCAAAGTGAGCAGAAAGAAAAAACGACGTAGATGTTGTCGCTTTTTCAAGTGATTGTATAAGCGGCTTACCGTCGGCTCTTGCCGATGGTAGCCGCTTTTCTTGCTAAGTAGGGTCTATTGAAAATAGAATACAGAATTAAGCTTGATACGGGATTGATTCCCGCTATTGTCGGACCACGCGACAGCAATTTTCGACGGTTGGAAAATGTTTTTCGCTCACAGTTTATCCTGCGGGATGACGTGATTATTGTGAAAGGTCCAGACGAAGAAGAAAAACCAATACGACAGGTTTTTAGAGATCTCGCCGGTGCCGCAAAAATGGGCAATGTGGATGAGGCATCCGTCAGTGCTGCTTTAGCCCTTGTGGGATTTAATGGTGAACAAAGCCATGGTGAGAACAGTAATGGCGAAGGTGTACTTGTCTTTGAACGTCCAGGTTTTGTCATCAGAACACGATCAAGGAATCAGGAAGAGTATGTTAAATCAGCACTCAATAGCGACCTGATTTTTGCATCTGGACCTGCGGGAACGGGAAAGACTTATCTGGCAGTTGCTTTAGCGGTAAGAGCGTTACTTAAGGAAGATGTTGAGCGTATCATACTCGTTAGACCGGCTGTTGAAGCTGGTGAGCACTTGGGGTATTTGCCAGGTGATATGCAGGACAAAGTTGAACCGTATTTCAGACCGCTCTATGATGCTTTGATGGATATGCTGACCCCAGAAAAGATGAAACGTTTCAGCGAACAGGGAAGACTGGAAATTGCCCCCTTGGCTTATATGCGAGGAAGGACTCTGAACAACGCTTTTGTTATTCTGGATGAAGCTCAGAACACAACCAATGAACAACTGAAAATGTTTCTAACACGGTTGGGTGCCAGATCAAAAGCTATTGTGACTGGAGACCTGACCCAGATAGATCTTTCTAATAAGGAAAAGAGCGGATTAGCTGAGGCAAATCGAATTTTAAAAGGTATTAAGGGAATTAGATTTGTAACTTTAGATCATAACGATGTAGTCCGGCACAAGTTAGTCAGGGAGATAGTGCAGGCATATGAACGAGATCGAAACGACAGAGAAAACGAATCCTAAATCGAAGGGTAAACTTTTTACCCTGAAGATGTATCCCACAATGCCCATAATTTTATGGGTGATCATTACTGCTGGGACAATGTTTCTGTTTCCTCATCAAGGTGCGTTCCGTTATAACGAATACACCAAAGGAAGTATCAGTCAGGACGAAATCATTGCACCCTTCACTTTTGAAGTATTGAAGAGTGATGAAGTGCTGGCGAGCGAAAGAGAAGATGCTGCCCGGGCAGTAGATCCCGTATTTGTTCGTAGTGATTCGGTGATGCTGTCCCAACTGGATATGTTACGTGGTGCTCTTGCCGCTGTGGAAGCCGCGCGCGACACACTCCGTCCGCTGGCGAGGGTCAGAAGTGCAGAACTCGTTGAGAAAAGACGTCAACTCCTTGCAGATGTTCGGGAAAAATACAACGTAAAATTGAATGATGATTCCTGGTATTACCTACTGGGTGATATCCGTTATAGAAATAGAAAAAACCCAAATTATCTGACCTATGAACTTCTGAGTTCTATCTTAAGGGATGTAAATGGTCTTGGAGTACTTGATAGACCGTGGAATGAAATCGAGACGGCAAGAGATCAGATCAGAGTAATCAAAGAGGGTGAAGAGCAGGTCATTCAGGCAAATGACTTGTATGATATGGAAGAAGCTTTAAATGTCGCTCTCGAAAGATTAAATGAACAACTGATCGACGTTATAGAAGAAGGGGATGAATCCGTCACTAAAGTCGGTTATGAATTACTCAGTTCCTATATCGTTGCAAACGTCTTTTATGATGAAGAAGAGACCCGACGGAGAAAAGATACGGCGATAGCCAAAGTACCCCTTAGTGATGATATTATTCTCAAAGATGAACGTGTTATCGACTCCAACGAACGGATTACTGATCGCCATTTGAAGATTCTGCGTTCGATGGAGATAAAAAGAGCCGAGATGGCGAGCGAAATAGGCGGAATCAACCGATTTATGCCTTTAGCCGGACGGCTTATTGCTTCTGGATTAATTTATTTCTTCTTTGGATTCTGGTTGAGAAAGTTCAGACCTGACATCTATGCATATCCTAATAGATTACTTCTTTTCTGGACGATGCTGGCAGTAATGGTCGCAGCCTATGGCCTGATCTTCCAGAGATATGAGATCAATCCATACCTTTTCCCATCAGCACTTGGGGCGGTTATACTGACAATAGTTTTTGATGCGAGGGTTTCTTTCCTCTATGCGTTGATTTTGGCAATCATCGGCGGTCTATTGTCCGGAAATGACCTCTTTGCCATGTTCTCGATCTTTATCCCCGCAGCATTGTCTGTCTTCGCTGTTCTGAGAGTCAGGACCCGTGTACAGATCATGCGTTCATCATTCCTGATACTATTAGGACTTGTGCTGGTAATTGTGGCACGAAGGGCATTAACATACCAACTCATAGAAATGAGTGTATTCTTTGATCTGATGTATTCGACGATTAATGCTTTGGCTACACCACTTCTGGCGCTGGGACTTCTGATAATTATTGAGTTGGCTTTTAAAGTAACCTCCGATCTGACCTTGTTGGAGTTAGCCGATCTCAATAGGCCTTTGCTTAAGAAATTATCCCTTGAAGCACCGGGAACCTACCACCATAGTATCATGGTTGGTAACTTGGCTGAAGCGGCTGCTGAAGCTATAAATGCAAATCCACTGCTGGTTCGAGCCGGGGCTTATTATCATGATATAGGGAAAATGATAAGCCGTGAATATTTTGTAGAAAACCAACTGAGTCAGGCAAATATTCACGACAACCTTGAACCGGAAGAATCGGCAAAAATGCTTGCTGAACATGTCCTTCAAGGTGTAGTCATTGCAGATAAATATCATCTACCTGATTCGATAAAGGACTTTATCCTCGAGCATCACGGAACAAGTCTTATGGTGTTTTTCTATAATAAAGCACTAGAAATCCGGCCTGAAGGCAAGGTTAATGAACGTGAATTCCGGTACCCCGGGCCGAAACCACAGACGAAAGAGACTGGTATCCTGATGCTGGCAGATTCAGCAGAAGCGGCTACCAGAAGCCTTGATGAACCAGATCCAGACAGTATCCTGAAAGCAGTAAGAGGTGTAATTATAAATAAATACAGTGATGGAGAGATGGACGAATGTCCTCTGACTTTACATGATTTACGTTTGATCATGGAAGCATTTGTACCCATTTTAAGGGGTATTCATCACCATCGTATTCAATATCCATCCCGTGAAGAACTAGAATCCAAACGGGACAAGGCTTTGTTAAACGCTGCCGTTGAAAAAGAGGGAGATTAAAAATGAATCTCTTCCTTGATGCCGAGGGTTGGTCAGTCGAAAACGAAGATGTTCTGCTTAGCTGGCTTGAGAAAGAAGCCGTTCGAGAAAAGCTCAAAATGGACGTTGACCTTGTTCTCGTAACTGACGAAGTCATATCCCGTCTAAACGAGGATTATCTGGATCATGAGGGAGCAACGGATGTCATTGCTTTTAACTTGAAAGATACGATTGACGATGATTTTGTGTTGCCAGATGAGGATATGCCCGAAGGATTTGATTTTGGTGTCCCATCAGGCGAAATATATGTAAGTCTTGAAACGGCGATGAAACAATCAGTCAAGTATAAAGTTTCTCTGACAAATGAAGTGACACGCCTTGCGTTACACGGTCTTCTTCATCTAGCAGGGTGGTCAGATAAAACGGAAGCAGAACGGAAAAAGATGTCAACTCGCGAAGATGAAGGTTTGAAGCGGGCTAGCGAAAAAACAGGCAGTTTTAATTGGGTTATAAAAGATCCGGCAAACTAGAGGAAAACAAAAAAGGTGGACCTATCAAGTTTTATAACCGAGATCCTTTTCTTCATTGGACTTCTTATTTTCTCAGCGTTCTTTTCAGGAAGCGAAACAGCCTTTTTCTCCCTTTCTAAAGCGCAACTTCGTGATCTTCGTAGTTCCACGGATCTGGGGTCAAAACGAGTCGCCTCTTTACTCGATAAACCCCGTGAATTACTAATTGCAATCCTCATCGGTAATACAATCGTGAATACCGCTACGGCTAGTCTAGCGGCTATAACAGTAAACGAACTGGCGGTATTGGCTGGATTTAATCAAACGGCTGCACTTCTACTCCAGATTGTAGCAGTGACTTTTGTATTGATCGTTGTCGTCGAAATTACTCCTAAGGTATTTGCTCTTAGACATAATCAAGGTTGGGCATTGAGGTTGTCAGGCGCGATAAAAGTGACTTTATGGTTACTTTGGCCGCTAACCAAACTACTTGTGTTTTTTGTTGATATCATTGCTAAAACATTTGGTGTTGAAGCGACCAGAGTTCTTTTCAATGAAGAAGAATTGAGGACTCTTGCGGAAGTGAGTGAAGAACACGGCGTGCTTGAAGAAGAAGAGCGCGAAATGATTCACTCCATCTTTGAATTTGGGGAAACTGAAGTCCATGAGATTATGGTTCCGCGAATTGATATTGTTTCAATATCCGTTGAAATTTCCATCGGGGAAGCAATTGAAATTATACGCGACAAAGGTCACTCGAGAATTCCGGTTTTTGATAAGGATATTGACCACATCGCTGGTATTTTATATGCCAAGGATTTAATTGGTAAAACTTCTGGTGATTATAAATCTACCTCAATCACTTCATTAATGCGCGAAGCTTACTTTGTCCCTGAGAATAAAAAAATCAGTTCCTTACTAAAGGAATTCCAGAAAGACAAAATACATATGGCCATTATCGTTGACGAGTACGGTGGTACCGAGGGACTTGTCACGATGGAAGATGTCATCGAAGAGATCGTGGGTGAAATTCAAGATGAATTCGATAATGAAGAAATCTTGGTGAAGCAGCTTGAGAACGGTGATTATCAGGTACAGGCTAAAATAGAAGTTGAAGACTTTAATGGCTTTATTGGTGAAGATGTTGTACCTACTGAAGAGGATTATGAATCATTAGGTGGTTTCATCCTTTCCAAAGCGGAGGAAGTTCCCGCTCTAGGCGATTCATTTGTACATTTGGGATGGACCTTTACTATCGCTGGCGTTGAGGATAATCGAATAATATCTCTTTTAGTCAGAGCGCCATCTGATGTTCTTGAAGACGAAGAGGTTAAGGAGTCCTGACTCTGGAGTGGATTAATAAATCAACCATTGGCAGTTTAAAGCCGTACCTTCGCTTGACATATCATTGATTTTTCGTAAATGAGGAAGCAATTCCTCATCTTTGTTTTAATAACATTGTCAGGTTGCCTATACCTGGGAGTGAGAGTAGGTATGAGTAAGATTAATTCATCAGCAATACTTCAGACAGAAATTCTTCCTTACGTTCGCAAACCTCATCGGTATGCCGGTAAAGAATTAAACAGGATTGTAAAAGAGGACGCCGAGGTCCGAATTGCAGTCGGCTTTCCCGATCTCTATGAAATCGGTATGAGCTGGTTAGGGCTTCAGATTTTATATCATGTCCTGAATTCCGCAGATACTAGCATTGCCGCAGAAAGAGTATTCTTACCTGAAGAAGATGCAATATCCCGTTTCAGGGAAACAGGTCTACCACTTACCACTTTGGAAACGCATTTTCCGCTGAACGAAGTTGATTTGGTCGGTATTAGCCTCTCTTACGAGATGGCGATCCCGGGAATGCTCGAAATGTTGGACTTAGGAAAGATTCCTATCCGTTTTGACCAAAGGAATGAACATCATCCGATTGTTATAGCCGGTGGCCCAGTCGCCTATAATCCTGAGCCGTTTGTTGATTTTGTTGACCTTGTTTTTATAGGTGAAGCTGAAGAAGGCTTCCCTGAAATTGCGAGAATCATCCTGAAGGGGAAAAGAAGTGATTGGTCAAGGAGTAAAGTTCTAGAAGAAATATCCAAGGTTGAAGGCGTCTACAATCCACATTCATTTTCGGTAATTGAACAGCCAAATGGTCGTCTGATAGCTTCGATAGATGGTGAGATTCCCACAAAGCCAATTGTACACGGTGCCACAGTTCCCGAGCTCAAGCCAGAGTATTATACTGATAAGCCGCTGGTCCCCCAGATGGAAATTACTTTCAACCGTCTTTCACTGGAAGTGATGAGAGGTTGTACTAGGGGATGCAGGTTCTGCCAGGCAGGGACTTTATATCGTCCTGTTCGTGAGAGAGAAATTGAGGATATCGTTCGTCAAGCTGAAGCAAATATCGCAGCCACGGGATATAATGAGATCAGCCTGACCAGCCTTTCAACTTCCGACTACACTCCTTTGCCTGAACTAATAAATGGTTTGCAAAAAGCATTTTCAGGGAAAGGTATCTCCCTCGCTTTTCCATCGCTAAGACCGGACTCTTTTACTAAAGAAATGGCGATGGCAATGCCCGATGGTCGCAAGGGTGGAATTACGTTTGCCCCTGAAGCCGGCACGCAACGCTTACGGGACATCATCAACAAGAACTCCAGTGAATCCGATTTGCTCAGGGCAAGCGGACTTGCTTTCAGTGAAGGTTATAATTCCATCAAGCTTTACTTCATGATCGGTTTACCCGGTGAAACCTACGAAGATCTTGATGGCATTGCCAATTTAGCCCGGAAAGTAGCAAAACTTCGCGTGAAGGGTCACCAGAAGGTATCGGTATCCATAAGCCCATTTGCACCAAAACCTCACACGCCTTTTGAAAGATTTCCGCAGGAAGATGTAGAAAGTGTACGGGAAAAACTCAAGTACCTTTCGGAGAAGTTTAAGAAACATCCTGCCCGTTATTCAGGACATGACCCCGTTAGTGCGCTTTATGAAACAGCTTTAGCGCGTGGTGATAGAAGAATGTCCAAAGTGCTGGAAAAGGTTTGGAAAGATGGTGGTATGCTCGAAGCCTGGAATGACCGTTTCAATCCAGAACGGTGGGAAAAAGCATTCACTGCTTCAGGGTATGATGTAAAAGATTTTGTTAACGGATTTGCTGATGGCGAACCTCTCCCTTGGGGTCATATCACAAAGGGTGTGACCGAAAAATTCCAGAAGAAAGAGATGGAGAGGGCCAATCAGGGCGTCGAGACACCAGACTGCCGCGAAGGTAAGTGTACAGGTTGTGGGTTGTCGAAATTTATCAATACAAGTTCAGGCGTTTGTAATAGTTATCCTGAACAGGTTGCTCCCCCTGAAGAAGCCAAGCCAAAACGGACCCTTGAAACGGACGTTGCCATTCGAGCGAGGATTCTTTACAAAAGGGGAGAAGGTCTTAGGTGGACTGGACATCTTGACCTTGTTAGGCTCTGGGACAGGTACATCAGGATGGCCGAAATTCCCATTTCTTTTTCACAGGGATTTCATCCCCATCCAAGGATTAGTTTTTCTCCGCCGCTGTCAGTAGGACTGTTGAGCGAGGAGGAATACGTAGATTTAGATTTAAATAAAAGCCTCTCAAGTGAAGCATTACTTGAAAGACTTCGCTATTTTGCTCCCGATGGGTTGTATCCCGCCGGAGTGGTGACATTTGAAGAAAAGCAGAAGTCACTCGCCAGCGAAATAGAGAAAGTAGACTATAAGTTTTATATAGATGACGAAGGTCATTTTAAAGAAAAATTGCAAGCATTTTTATCTGTAGATAGATTTGAAATTGCTCGATTGAAGAAGCAAAAGTGGAAGCAGGTCAACATTCGCGAATTTGTTGAGAGTGTTGAGCCGCTTGAAAAAGGTTTTTGGAAGTTACGCTTGAGAGTAGTAAATGGTGCCACAGCCCGTCTAGATGAACTGGGCAAGGCTTGGGAAGTCAGCGACTTTGGATTGGGGTCGAAAACTTCTCGTTTAGCAATGTGGATCAACAGGGATGACACGTGGCTTAGTCCCGTTGATACCATCACTACTGCTATCTCAAGGTCAAAGGAATTGTTTAATGAAGAAGGAATTGGTAATTAATGCTGCCACGGCGGAAACCCGAATAGCATTACTTGAAGATGGAAAACTGGCTGAGATTTTTGTTGAAAGACCGGAAAACGAGCGACATGTTGGTGACATCTATTTAGGTAAAGTTAGAAAAGTTTTAGCAGGTATCTCCGCAGCATTCGTTGATCTGGGTTGGGAACAAGATGGTTTTCTCCATTTCAATGATGTAAGCAGCATGTACGAAGTGTCTGACGATGAGAACGGTGGCAATAGCCGAGGTCGGAACAGGCATTCGCAAGTAAACCTGAAAGTTGGACAGGAAATATTTGTCCAAATCACAAAAGAACCCATCGGTGGTAAAGGTCCTCGTGTAACCAGCCAGGTATCTCTCCCGGGTAGATTTGTTGTACTTGTTCCAAATGAACGTACAGTTGGTGTATCTCGAAAGATTGTTGATGTTCGAGAGAAACGTCGTCTGAAAAAGATCGGTCGTCAACTTCGCGAAGAAGGTTATGGCCTCATCATTAGAACTGTCGCTGAGACTCGTGATGATGATACTATTCAGGCTGACATAGATCACCTCGTATCTCTATGGAAACGGGTTGAGAAAAAATCAAAGCAAGTGACAGCTCCCGCATTAATTTATAAGGAAATGTCCCTGGCTAGCAGTGTGGTACGTGACCTCTTCGGTCCTGAAATCGACCATGTGGATGTGGATTCGAAAAAACTCTTCGGCGATATTAAAACATATCTGAAGAATGTTTCCCCAACCTTGGTTGACCGTTTGACCCTCTATAACGAAAAACTCCCGATTTTTGATCACTATGGAGTAGAGGGTGAAATCGAAAAGGGAATCCGACGAAAAGTATGGCTTCAGGGTGGTGGATATATCATCATCGAACATACGGAAGCGATGGTTACCGTTGACGTAAATAGCGGTAGGTTTGTCGGTAAGCAGAACCATGAAGAAAATAGCCTGAAAGTAAACATAAGAGCGGCTCGTGAAACATGTCGTCAGCTTCGATTGAGGGACATTGGCGGAATTATCGCCATCGACTTCATCGATCTGAACTACGAAAAGAACCGTAAAAAAGTTTACGATGAGGTGAAGAAAGAACTTCGCACAGACCGTGCGAAAGTGGATGTCGCCCCTATTGGGCATTTCGGTCTTCTCCTGATGACCCGCCAGCGGATTAAACCTTCGCTACTGTTCACATTTAAGGAAAATTGTCCGGCATGTCATGGTACTGGTATGGTATCATCCAAGGAAACAGTTGTAACTGAGCTTGAAAGATGGATAGCACGATTTATTCACCATACGAATAAGCGCAGACTACGAATTGTTGTACATCCTGAGATGAAAAAGTACCTGACAGATGATGGCCTGAAGAGTAAAATTAACCGGATTATGCTTCGTTACCGTATCCTCATAAAGCTAAAAGTTGATGTCTCAATGGTACCAACAGATTTTAAAGCTTATGCCGGATTTACGAACGAAGATGTGACAGAGCAATACAGGCAGTAGAGCGCGGCGTAAAACTTGCCTTTAGGATAAACAAACATTATCTTCAATGCTGATGTTAGACAATCCTATCAAGCAATCTAGCATGATTTGAAATGTTCTGGGTCTGGAGTTTTCTTTTCTGACCCTATCTAAAGGAAAGCAAGGACGGAGGGATTTTGGATGTCACCACACATGCCCAGTAAAAAAGAATTAAGTCCCAACATGGAAGACTACCTGGAGACCATTTATCTACAGGATATCGAGGGGCATGCCGCCAAGGTTAAAAATATTGCTGATGCAATGGGTGTTTCAAAACCATCGGTTACTGAAGCACTTTCAGTATTACAAGACCGAGGTTTGGTTCTGCATCAGAAGTACGGTGATATCGAACTTACCGACAAAGGCAGAGAAGCCGCCGGCAAGATTTATCATCGCCATCAACTCTTTACTGAGTTCTTTACTTGGGTTTTGAACGTCAAACCTGATAATGCTGAAGATGATGCATGTAAAGTAGAGCACCTGGTTAGTGAAGAAACCACTGTTCGTATTGAGGCCTTCCTTAATTTCCTGAAGAAGACCACCAGTAATGGCGGACCCTATAGAGACTTCATCAGGGCTTTCCACGAAGAAGTTGATTGAGACGAAACAAAAGTATAGATATAAAGAAAGTGCATGCCTGAAATCAGACATGCACTTTTTCTATTAGATAAAAAATTGTTAGCGAATAAATTGACCCATAATCGATGATCGTATCATCTTGTATCTTGTACTAAGAATTTTACTCGCCAGTCCAAAATGGATCTGGTTGGTAGCCATCGAAGACATCTCCCGATCAATATCAACGTTGTTCACGCCATTAAAGTTCGGCGGTAAATCGGAATTTTCTACTCGTGCCTGAACTTTATCGACTTTCTTTAATCCATTTCTAGATGCAATATGATCAGAATTCGTTCGAGCGATACCGCCACCTGATCTATTTAATGCCTTGGAAAGGGCATCCTCAAACTTTACCTGTTTTGCCATATAGTTGGGTGTTTCTGAATTGGCAATATTTGAGGCTTGAACTTTTTGCCGTAGAGAGTAGGCATCCAATCCCTTGCGGAGAGATGTCATACCGTCCATACGGTTAAAAAAGAAATTTCTTACAGTATTATCAGACATAAGCGCTCCTTTTCAATTCTTATTGAGCAAGATATGTGCCTCTTCTCGTTTAAAATTGAGTAAAAATAACACTTTGTATGCATTTGATTATAATCAACGTAGAGAACAAGGAAACGAAGGATAAAAAAATCAGAAAAGATAAACGGTAAAATTTTGCCCAGTGAATGCGGAGACTTTTGCATCTCTGCAAAAATTCAATTAAAATCATGGGTACAAATATTTAGGAATAAGAATGAGTAAAAAGGAAAAAGTACCGGAACAACCTGATGGTTGGTTCTGGGAAAAATTGCCTGATTTAATGGAGTTTGTTGTTGCCCCGATTTACCGTCGATGGGGTAGCACTTGGGATCATCATGTTTACGGTCTTGATAATCTTCGCGAAGCAAAAAAACAGGGATCGTTTATCCTGTCGTCCTTCCATACTGATTTAACAATCATTCTATATACATTAAGAGATCTGGGACTCGTTGCACTCGTCTCACCCGTTTATGAGGGTGAATTGATCGCTAGAGTTATGGATGGACTGGGATATAATTTCGCAAGAGGGTCCAGTGGGTTCAGTCCCAATCAAGGCATGCGTCAAATAGCTAAGAACGCCAAGAATGGTAATCCTGTTGCGTTTTCTGTGGATGGACCGTCAGGGCCTGGAAACATAGTAAAACCCGGAGTCATCAGTGCCGCAGCATTAACAGGTAAACCCATTGTGCCGATGCTTTGTGCGGGTAAAACATGTCTGACATTACCCGGATGGGATAAACAGCAGGTTCCATTACCTTTTACAAAAACAGCTTTCTCATTCGGCAAGCCAATCAATATTCCACGTCGAATCAATAAAGAAGAGACGCAACAATATGCTAACACTCTTCAAGATGAGATGCTGGAGCTGAAGAGATGGACGATTGATCAAGTATCAGCGGATTCAAAATGAAACAAGTGATTCTTCAGGAGGAATTGGAGGAGTTTATTTCTCATATCAGTCTGGAGAGATCGTATGCAGAAAACACATCGCTTGCCTATCGACGAGACCTTAGGCAATACTTGGGATTCCTTGAAGGTTTTGGAGTAAGCGAGCTGAATGACATCACACGGGATATGGTGACCGACCACTTGGCGAACCTCAGGGAGTTGGGACTTGCGGATGCTACAGTTGCACGTTCCGCTGCTGCAATAAAACATTTTCACCGTTTTTTCTTTAGAGAAAATCTGACCAAAAATGATCCCACGTCACATCTAAAAACACCACGTAAAATTAAACGGTTGCCCACTTACCTGAATGTAGAAGAAGCGGTTAAACTTGTCGAATCACCGGAAACATCAACTGAGGCTGGTATACGAGACCGTGCAATCCTTGAACTGCTTTGGGCGTGCGGAATGCGTGTCAGTGAACTCGTAAATCTTACCTTGAACGATGTGAATTGGAGTGACCAGTTTATCCGTGTCTTTGGCAAAGGATCAAAAGAACGGCTTGTTCCGGTTGGTAATAGTGCCATAGAGTGGGCGAAGGACAAATATATTCTGAGTGGTATCAGGAGCAAGTTCACCGGGCAAAAAGGGTTGGACAAAAACAGGATATTCCTGTCCGTTCGAGGGCGACCATTAACCCGAGATGCTGTTTACAAGATCATCCGTAAATACGCTGAACCGTTGAAGCTTAAAGTACACGTCACGCCACACGTTTTCCGTCACACCTTTGCTACACACCTCGTAGAAGCTGGGGCTGATCTTCGAGCAGTACAGGAGATGCTCGGTCACGCTGACATTTCCACCACACAAATCTACACTCATATCGAAAAACAGATGTTGAAGCAAGAACACACCGATTTTCACCCAAGAGCCTAGTATACCCTTGTCGCAAACTTCTTTCACTTGATTAAAATGAATTGTTAGAGACATGTTTGTTAAATGTTAACTTCCGACTAACACAAAACTAGCACAATCTAAACCTTATTCTAATATAAGTTATCAATAGTGAAATTTCTTAAATTAAAAAGAATAGCAATCATAATATTATGAAAATATTAATATTAGCTCTGTGTGTGGATTATTAGGATTGTGTTAGAACTCTGTTCTGGTTATATTAGTGGTGTAAACAAAAAGACATTTAACCAGGAGGGCAGAAAAATGAAAAAAACGTTATTGTTTATCCTGGTATTTGTTGTGATGACGATGACTATTGGTTGTTCATGCAAAACGTCATTATTAAACGAAGCGGGACCGCTTCAGTCCACATATGACATTCAATATGAAGATGATACCGCGGTTAGTATCGAACTAATGCTTTTATCGCCGAAATTATCCAGCAAAGCGAATGCTATCCAGAATGATCTGGATGAAGCAGTGAATGATGTGGCTAGAAAGCTTCCGAAGAGTGTCATCCTTTCAAGGCAGGACCAGCTCAGGCTTGAACTGGACAAGAGTTTTAAGGAAGTTTCAAATGAAGAAGCTCATTTAGTAGTAATGGGTGTTTACGAAATCGATTCTCAACAGGCAAACGTGAAGTAGTTTCGTTCGCCGGGTAGCAGGATATAAGGGTAAAAGGGACCACATTTGTGGTCCCTTTTTTATTGTGAGCGGTTCGAGTGCTGGCACACCGAACTACTATTGTTCTAAAGCTCATGGCCAATAGTTGGGTGGCCCGAGTGCTTGACACTCGGGTTTCAAAAGAAAGCCGGTGTCGGAGATGTCGGATTCAAAGAACCCGGCCTACATTGCAATTTCTGTGTATTCCGTCTATTCCGTGGTTAATTGATTTACAACAACGACGAAGCCAGATCTGATAACTGCGACCGTTCACCCTTCTCAAGTGTTACATGGGCATACAAGCCTTGCCCTTTCATACGGTCGATCAACCGTGTAAGACCGTTGGACCGTGAATCCAGATAGGGTGAGTCAATCTGGTACGGGTCACCCGTCAGGACGATCTTTGTCCCTTCACCGGCACGTGTGATAATGGTCTTTACTTCATGGCCTGTCAGGTTCTGTGCTTCATCCACAATAAAGAAAACTCGATTCAGGCTTCGACCACGAATATAAGCCAACGCACTGATCTTCAGCTTCTCCATCTCCAGCATTTTCTGGATGGTCTGATGTGCCGCATCGTTCTGCTTATACTGGGAACGGATCACCGAAAGATTATCCCAAAGTGGCTGCATGAAGGGATCGAGTTTCTCCTCTATATCGCCGGGAAGGTATCCGATTTCTTGCTGACCAAGGGGGACAACGGGGCGCGCGAGGTAAATCTGACCGTATTTACGGCGGCATTCCATCGCACCGGCAAGCGCCAATAGTGTTTTACCCGTTCCCGCCTTACCACTTAATGTTACGAGTTGAATATGTGGATCAGTCAACGCATCCATGGCAAACGTCTGCTCGCTGTTGCGAGGGTTGATTCCGTAACCTGAACGTTTTTCAATACGAACCAGAGCATTTTCAATGGCATCATATTTTGCTAATGCGCTTTTCCCTTCACCTTTCAAAATGAAGTAGGCGTTGGGATGCGGCGGATCCATTTCAAATTTTTCCAACGGTACCTGGAATGGCATCTGGTAAAAATCATCAATGATTTCACCGGGAAGATGTTCGATAACAAAACGGCCCGTATAAAGTTTGTCCAATTCGGGCACTTTATCGTTTTCGTAGTCCTCTGCCTGAAGGCCAAGACTTTTGGCCTTCAAACGCAGGGAAACGTCCTTGCTGATCAGGTAAACGTCACGGTTGGTATATTTTTCTTTGGTTTTTACTGCATTTGAAAGAATCCTGTGATCTGGACTGTCTTTCAGAAAAACATCTCTAACGGATTTATGTAAGGGTCCACCTACAGTGACCTTCAGGCTTCCACGTCCATCCCCAAGCGGGACACCTTCATCGGTAGTCAGGCCACCTTTGCTGGCCAGTTCATCAAGGTTCCGTGCAACTTCGCGAGCGTGAAAGTTGATGGTGTCGGTGCCTTTTTTGAAACGGTCAATTTCTTCTAAAACTGTGATGGGAATAGCAAGGTCGTTTTCTTCGAAACGGAAGATAGCTGTTGGATCATGCAATAACACATTCGTATCAAGAACAAACAGTTTGGGACTTCTTCGTTTCTTACTCATGGAAGGTTTCCCTTTGGCGTTAGTGGTCTTGGCTTTGGTTTTCGAACGAGTTGATGCAACTGTTTTTTTTCTACTTGGGGTGTTTTCTTTAGAATCGGGAATAACAACCTCCTCATCGACTGCACCGATTCTACTTAATTCCTGGGCGATGGCAATACGGGTAATTTCTTTTTGACTAACGGGTTTGGAACGAGTTTTGGAGATAGGTTTTGTCAATTTTCCATACCTGTTTTTAGGTGGAAAACTAAAGGAAAGAAAAGTACCCGGTGCGATTTCTCGCACCGGGATATAGAGACAGATTTAACGCACCAGTGTAATTTTCCTCGAAATAGTCTCTGAACCAGCGTTGAATCTGACGAGGTAAACACCAGATGCGGCTCCTTCAGCATTCCAGGTAATTTCATGGTGACCGGGAATCTGACCACCAAGGGCCTGCCTTTCAACAAGGCGACCATCTATACTGTAAATAGCGTATGTTACATCTTTGTATGACGGTAATGAGTACTGTAAACGGACCTGAGCGTTAAATGGATTCGGGTAGGCGCTCACGGCAAACTCACTGGGCAAATCGCCTTCTTCACCAACGCTGTTCGGATCGATAACAGTGATTATCCATTGTACTGAATCGGAACCATCGTGGGTATCTCTGACGACGAGCTCAACCGTATCAACTCCAACTTCGCTAAACTCCAGATCAGCAGGGATAGTGGTTCTGATCATTGTTCCGTTCAACCACACTTCCCAAGTAAGAGTGTCGTTGTCGGCATCAGTAGCTGTGGCGTTGAAAACGATGTTATCATCGACGTCAATCGTCAATTCAGTATCTTCAGGTGTAAAAGTCTGGATAACTGGAGCAGTGTTCTCAACAACGTGAATATTCCATGTTGTACTATCTGCAGCAGCCTGTGGGTCTGTAAAAACGATCATTACTGTCTGGTCGCCTATAGCGTCAAACTGCAAAGTTGCAGGTATGCCCATATCGATTTCGGCGCCATTCAGAAATATAGAGCTCGTTAATGGATCATCATTTGCATCAATGGCAGTCGCATCAAAGGTGATTGAAGATCCCACAACAACCGTCAGGTCTGAATCTTCAGGTGATTGCCAATCGATAAAGGGTGGGTAGTTCGGTTGTACACCGTCCCAAATCGGTAGATAGGTCACAACTCCCTTTGTTGCATCATCGGCGAAGTCATGAATGTTTTCTGCGACAGCAGTCTCATTCATTGTTCCCCAGTAATTATTCTGGGCTGAGATATCAATTGTGGAATTGTTCCAGAGATTGTATCCGTGATCAAATCCAGTATTAGAGTTATCGTAGATGCTGTTTAAGCCGGCTTCGCCTGGTTCTTCTGAACCATCAATGCCAAGGATAACCGATGTTGGTTCTCCTTGTGTGCTTGGAGTAACGGTAACTCCCCAGAGGTTTCCAGTAATTGTATTTCCGGCGGCCTCGATTGAAGCAGGACCATAAACGGATATACCCATACCGTAGTAATTGGGATCGTTGACCGCAGTATTGTTGATGAAGGTACATCCAATTATTTCAGCAAATGCGCCTCCGTATTGAACGCTGATACCATAACAAGCATCTTCAACAATAGTGTTGCGAACAATAGCTGTTTGGGTTTCACCCAGGAGGTTTGTGACAACAATACCACCGGCTTTGTTCCCCGCAGCACCAACGATGTGGCAATCCTCGATCACGGCGTGATTAACACCTTGTGGGCCAACGTTGAGGACAATTTTTGAACTGTTTGGGCTTGCGAGATTGTTGTTCTCAAAATAACAACCACGGATTAAACCGGTTGATCCATTCCGAATACTGATGCCGTATTCGTGGTTGTCATGAATAATACAATCTTCAATTATAATATCAGGGCATCCAAACGTGTTGATTACATTGCCTGCCCAGTCGGTAAATCGTGAACCATAAATTAGAGCAGTACCTTCGGTAACCTGGATAGCAGTATCGTCCCCATCTGCACCGCCACCAACCATCAGGCAACGAACCATGGCAAGACGACCACCTTCTTCAACTCGAATGCCAGCGGGTCCGTCAGTACCACTACCCGAAAATTCTATAGTGTCTGTAGACGTTGTATCACCTTCACCGACAAAAAGTACACCTTGAATCGTCCAGTCATTGTCTGCAACGGCATCTACGAGAAAATCATCTAAAATTGTGATAGTATCAGTGGGAGAAACTACAATTCCCTCAGTACTGGTGTATAGATCACTAAATGTGTCAAAAGTGACAACACCGCCTGAATTAGCAACCAGGTCGTTCCCACTCCAGTTCACACCGGTGCCGGGAGTTGTATAGGCTAATCCTGCTTGGGGCGCTAAAACTGAAATGAGCAAAACAAGAAAGCAGATCTTTCGCAAGTAACTCATGTCCATATCCTCTTAAGTGTTAAAATAGTTCTCATATAATGTACTAAATCTCAAGGTAAAATAGGGCATGGATACGAAAGACAAAAGAAAAACCTGTTCTCTGTCTCGGGGTATGGATGTAAACATCCATCACTGAAGTTTTGCATCAAAACTTGGAATAGAATATTGATTAGGACGGAGAAAACATGAAAAACCAGATCACAAAAGATATGGACCTTGAAGACCTTGCGGCAGAGGTACCAATTGCGATACGATTACTGACCAAACGAAACATTGTATGCCTGAGGTGCGGGACACCACTTTGGAAGACAGTTGAAGAAGCGATTAAAGATGCCGGATTGGAAGATGTTGATGGAATTGTCAATGAAATCAATCAGGAACTGATTGCAGAAGCTGAAAAGAAATAAAGGTGAAGTTTTACCTTTTTTGTGACAACATAAAGTAGCGAAAATGACCTCCGGGGTATTTGACATAACCTAAACGATTCGCGATTATCATATTGAATGGTATCAGGTAGAAAAACAAAGACAATACCTATCCTGATATAAGGGATATCTAGTCCAATTGGAGATAAAAAAATGAAATTCCGCTGGAAAGTGTTTACCAGTCTTACTCTCACGTTGAACTTTTTCTTAGCCTCGGTTTCAGGGATCGCACTATTTCTGACCCCACGCGGCAGAATCGCAAACTGGACAGACTGGACTTTCCTCGGTCTGGCCAAGGATGGATGGGAAGCCGTTCATCTTTCAAGTATCACCTTGATGTTAATCTTCGGACTCCTCCATCTATTCTGGTTTAACTGGAAACCATTCTTGGGATATCTGGGCAAAAAGCTTGGAAAAGGTTTAAAATTTCCTCTGGAAATCTCAATAACGGTGGTGCTCTTCCTCATTGTTTTCTTTGGTACGATTTACGAGGTTCCCGGTGTTATTGCGGTGGCAGAACTTCGCGACTATGTAAAGGATTCCTATGAAGTGCAGAATGATCAGCCACCGATTCCCCATGCGGAAGAACTGACACTCCAGCAATTCAGCAAAACAATACTCCAGCAACCTGTTAAGGAAGTCCTTGTTGAATTAGAAAAACTTGGCTGGAAAACAGATAACAAAGAAATCCTTATTTCCGATCTGGCAGCTCAATATGGTGTTTCACCAAAAAAGATTATGGATTCCCTATCTGCTGATTCTGAGCATAATAATGAACATTCCGAAGATTCTCCTAAAGGTACTCATGGCTATGGCTATGGTCGCATGACGCTACAGGAAATCTGCGAAGGTAATGGAATCGGATTAAATTCAGCGATCAGTAAACTTAAAGCTCAAGGAGTAGCTGATGTGGATGGATCTACCAAAGTGAAATCAATTGCCGATAAGTTGGGTATAAAACCCAACGAAGTGCTTAATAAACTAAAAGATTAAGTCAAATACTTCTTTCGATATTAAGGATGGCATAGGCCATCCTTTTTTATTTGGATTCTTTTCAATTAAAATGTGAAAATGATAACATGAGAGACGCTATCAAACGGAAATACTTGAAGATTTGTTAGGTAGTTCTTAACTTTGGTAGTTAATTCTACCAGGAGTACAAATGAGGGTTGGACATCTCACCGAGAGTTTGGAAGATTATCTGGAAACAATATTCCGACTTCTGCAAAAACAAAAGATTGCAAGAGTCAGAGATATTGCAAGAATCCAGAACGTAAAGACGTCCAGTGTTATCTCAGCTTTGAAACGTTTGGCCAAAGAAGATTTGGTTGACTACAAAGCTCGTGAATACGTTGACCTTACTGAGAGCGGTCGTGAACTGGCGTTTAAACTCTATCAGCGCCACACCTTTCTGAAGAGATTTCTCACTGACTTGCTTCAAGTCGACCATGAAACCGCAGAAAAAGATGCTTGTACTCTTGAGCATGCTATAAGCGTTTCCACCTTGGATAGAATTGCCTCCCTTAGTGAATTTCTCTCGTACTGCCCCGAAGTAGATGCGGATTTGATCTCCCATTTCCGAGATAGATGGTTAATGCATCTTTCCAGTAACGGTAAACATAACGATGGAGAATGTCGTCACAACAAAGTGAATGGTACTAAAAAGCTTTCGAGTATGGGTGAGGGTGAGGGCGGTTTTATTGCCCGTGTCACAGGGAATGAAGAATGCCGATTACCTCTCATCAGGCGCGGGGTGCTTCCCGGTGCTTCCATCAGGATTATAACAGTCCGTGAAGGGGGCAAGTATCAGGTACATATCGCCGGTGAAGAGATGGATATCTCAGGAATGCAGGCTGACTGTATCAATGTTCGTTCACAAGGTTTATTTGCAAACGAGGATTCAGGTTCACATTCTGAACGGGAAAGACGAACTCTGGCAGACTTGACGCCGGGTCGCTCTTTCCGGGTGCTGAAAGTGACTTCAAGTGGTGAAATTCGACAAAGAATGGTTGATATGGGTTTTGTCCGTGGAACTGAAGGACAAATCCTCCGCGAAGCATTACTTCGTGATCCCATAGAAATTCAAATGAACGGTGCACTGTTGTCTTTGCGACGGGTTGAAGCGACGGGCATAATTGTGGAGGAGTTGGATGCCTGACCGTCACCATCGTAGACGTCGCCGTATGTTTGATCACCGCGGTTTTAATCGAATCTTCAGTAATGGTTTTCCTGATGAAATGTCGAGTCAGAACGTCAAGAATAAAATCAGGGTAGCCCTTGCTGGAAACCCCAATGCAGGCAAAACGAGTATTTTTAATGCACTGACAGGCCAGCATCAACACATCGGAAATTATCCGGGCGTCACTGTAGAGAAAAAGGTCGGTAGCCTTGTTGTAGGTGACCTTGGTATCGAAGTTGTTGATCTTCCCGGAACCTATAGTCTTTCAGCGTATTCAATTGAAGAGCTGGTCGCACGTGATTTTGTCCTCGAAGAAAAACCGGATATCATCGTTAGCGTTCTTGATTCAACCAACCTTGAAAGAAACCTCTACCTTCTTCTCCAGTTCCAGGAATTGGGTATTCCTGTTATAGGTGTACTTAACATGATGGATGAGGCCGAACAGCAAGGCATTTGGATAGACAGTAAACAGTTAGGAAAAATTCTGGGCATCCCCTTTGTCGAAACAATAGGACATAGAGGGGAAGGTATCGAAGAACTGAAAACAGCAATTGTTGAATATGTTAAGAAAAAATCTTTTAAAAATAGTCGAAGGATAAATTACGGGCGCGAGCTTGAAGGGGAACGTCACAAAGTAAGTCTCGAATTGGCAAAAGATGAAAAATTTGCAGAACGATATAATCCTGACTGGTTAGCAATAAAACTTCTTGAAGAAGACAAAGATGCACTTGAAAAAATAGAAAAGCACCATAGTGATTCTGATCAGGTGAAGGAAGTAGTCGAAATATCAAAAAAATGGATCAATCAACACTTTAATGAAGAAAGTCCTGTTGTCGTGGGTGAACAGAGGTATGCCTACATTCATGGAGCAGTAATTGAGACTGTCACAAAAAGAGAAAATATTAACAGAATAAATGTAACTGAACTTGTCGACCGTATCGTCATTAATAAATACGCTGGTTTATTTATCTTTTTCCTTGTAATGTTTTTGATTTATCAGGTGACATTTGCTATTGGAAACCCCCTGTCTGATCTACTGGATGGAGGTATAGCCATGTTTAGTGGCTGGCTATCTGGTATTCTCCCCAATGGCATCCTTGAAGACCTTCTCATTGACGGAATCATCGGAGGCGTTGGCGGAGTTTTAGTTTTCTTCCCCCTCGTATTATTCCTGTTTATGGGGTTGTCTTTCCTCGAAGATTCAGGATATATGGCAAGGGCAGCATTTGTCATGGACAGGATTTTCCACACCTTTGGCATGCACGGACGTAGTTTTGTCCCCTTTATGATTGCGACAGGTTGTGCAGTGCCGGCTGTGATGTCTGCCAGAACGTTGGTGAACCCCAGGGACAGGATCATTACAATCCTCGTTACACCCATAATGATGTGCGGGGCGAAATCGCCAGTTATTGCCATGCTGGCAGCAGCGTTTTTCCCATCACATGCAGCGTTCGTTTTTTGGCTGGTCTGGCTTGCCGGATGGATCATTGCTTTTTTGGCAGCATATACGTTCCGCAAAACTCTCTTTAAAGGGGAATCGGCCCCCTTTGTAATGGAACTCCCTCCATACAGAATGCCGACTGTCAGAAGTATTCTGCACCACATGTGGGAGAGAAGTTGGTTATATGTTAAAAAGGCTGGAACATTTATTCTTGCCGCAAGTCTGATCATCTGGTTCCTCCTCTATTTCCCACAAACTTCAATCGAAAAAATTCAGGAACAGAGAAAATCTGCTGGTGAAATTGAGCTGACAGATTCCCAGATATCAACACTTCAACTTGAAAACAGTTATGCCGGGAGAATTGGGAAATTTATTGAACCAGCTCTAAAACCGGCGGGATTTGACTATAAGATTGGCGTAGGCCTTTTTGCTGGGTTTGCCGCAAAAGAAGTTATTATATCGACCATGGGTATTGTCTATGGGATTGGAGATGCTGATCCCGATGGTGAAGGTGATATCAGTGAAAGAACTCCACTAAAAGAAAAAATGGCAAACGACCCGGCATATAGCCCAGCCATGGCTTTAGCTATGATGTTCTTTGTCCTTGTCTATATCCCCTGTATGGCTGTAATGGCCGTTGTGAGGAAAGAACTTGGTAGTATGAAATGGGTCTTCTTTATGGCTGGTTACACATTAGCTGTCGCATGGACCCTTGCGGTGATCGTTTACCAGCTCAGTGCATTGGCAGGATTGGCATAAAACACAATATTTTGTGATAATCCTGTTTGTATAGTATATATGTAGCGGTTATATATCTGGTTAGGCTTGTCGATTAAGAATCTTCTTTCGGTTGGTCTCCTATCTGGAGAAACTGAGAGGGATTAGGGCGAAATTGCGGGATTTGTTGATAATTTCAGAATTGTATACATAGTACAATTCGTACGTTAATGGAGAGCGAAAGTGGTCGAAGCTATATTCAAAAGAGACGAACTGAAAAACCGACTGGATCAGTTACAGGAAAGTATAAACGCTCAAGGTCTTGACGGAGTCCTACTGTTACAGAGAGCGGATTTGATTTACTACACAGGTGCAGCATTTCAAGGAGCGTTGATCATACCAGCGTCAGGGCAGTCACAACTCTTTGTCTGGCGAGGACAAGGAAGAATCAGCTCAGAATGCCCGTTGGAACCACTAATTGTTAAAGGTTTTGGAAAGTTGACTCTAGCCTTAAAAGAGGCAGGTGTTGGTCAATGGAAAAAGGTCGGTTGGGAAGAAGATGTTGTCCCGGTTTCATGGTTCAAAAGAATTATGGGGCAGGTATGGCCGGATGCAGAATCAGTGGACATCTCAAACACCATACGGGTCCAGCGGTCAGTAAAATCTGAATCGGAGCTGGATCTGATTCGTGAAAGTGGAAAAATCATCACTGCCGGATTCCAGGCACTGAAGACGATTCTGAAAGAGGGAATCCCTGAATACGAAGCTCAGGCACAAATGGATGTTGCCATGCGTCGTGCCGGTGATCAGGCAGGTGGACGTACACGAGGGTTCAACGCTGAAGCCCGAGGTGTTGTCTCTGCCGGAAATTCTGCATCTACAATTAGTGTCTTTGACGGTCCCATCGGACAACCAGGACGAAATCCATTGGCACCCTTTGGTGCTGGAAATGGGATAATCAGCAGGAATATGCCGATTATTGCCGACCATACCGCTGGATACAACGGTTACATGACAGATATGACCCGAACCTATTATATCGGTGAAATCGGTTCAAAATTTGTTGATGCTCACAACTTCTGTGTTGAATTGCATAAAGAGATTCTGAAAAAAATGGTTCCCGGTGCGATACCGTCTGAAATCTATCTCTGGACCCTGGAAGAAGCTGAAAAAGCAGGTTACGGTGATCACTACATGAACTACGGTCCAAATAAGGTCCGTTTCCTCGGTCATGGTGTCGGCATTGAACTGGACGAGTGGCCTGTACTGGCTAAACCGTTCAGGGATCCATTGGAGAAGGGAATGGTTGTAGCGGTCGAACCAAAGATTATTTTCCCGGACGGTGGTGTCGGAGTAGAGGATACAGTAATCGTTGGTGAGAACGAAGTTGAAGTGGTCACACCAATGGAATACGAACTGATCAAAGTAGGTTGAATAAGGTAAAACAACAAAAGTTCAGCGACTATCTTGGATTCCAGTCGCTGACAAACCCCGAAGAGTGTCATTCCTGCGTTCAGTAGGCAGGAATCTCTGTGTATAATCCTTTTATGTGTTTTTTAATAATGTACAACAGATAGCGCTCTATGCTTTTTTCCTCCACAAATGGTATCACAGATATCCAAGATGGGTTAGAAGTATTTGAAACCCCAGCCCGATAAGAATTATACCACCGGTGATTGGAAGTACTTTCCCGAAATATTTGGTGACAAACCCTGCCCCAACCATGGCAATGGTTGTCATCAGTGAAGTAATAACACCGATGATAGCCACAGCATAAAAGACTGAAAAGGTCGTCTCTGTCAGGGCAAACCCGGCGCCTAAAGCGTCAATACTAACAGCAACAGACAGCCCAATCATGTGCCATTTACGTGTAGGGTCGTAGTCGCGGGCAACATTATCCTGACCATCCTTTATAGTTTCCCAGATAGTTCTGGCACCTAAACCGAATAAAACGGCGAATATGAACCAATGGTCCCAAGCTTCGATATAATGCAATAACAATTCGCTACCAAAAGCACCGATAAGAGGGAATAAGGCCTGGAATAGTCCAAAATGGAATGCAATACGAAATATCTGGCGTTTCTCCCGGTAATTCAAACCAAGAAAAGCACCGACAGTTGTCGCATCAGCGGCTAATGCAAAGGCCAAAAGTATAACAGCAGAAAGGGACATAGTTCTCTAGTGTTTTACAATTGGCTGAAGATAATATGCGGATTGGTGATAGACAAAATGATATTCAGAAATTATAGCTACATAACTGTATCGAGAAAAAGAGGGCGTTATTCACTTCTTTTCTGAACCCACTCATTCGCACAAAATAAAAGAATTCCGAAACCCGCAATCGCTAGAATCACAAACATCGTTCTCTCGCTTTCTGTCTGACAATAGACATATCTAGTATATAATGTGCATTAAAACTACTACTGAATGTGTGCGTGATGTCACACAACTCAAAACTCCAGTGTGCAGAATTGAGTCACTTTCAACTAACTAATAGATGTAATTGCAATCTGGAGACCAAAAATCTGAGATTTAGATATATCCTGTGTATTTAAGGATTAGAGAGAGTTTCTATAATGAGTGTTCATTTGAATTGACTCAAAAAGAAACACCCGACTTTTGCCGGGTGTTGAACTATTATAAAATGAGTCATCAGCATCCTTATTCTTCGGGTAAGGCTCTTTCCATGTAGACCATGAAGCTGTTTTTTGCTACCGCACCAAAGATACCTCGTCCACCGTTTACGTTGCTCTGTGGATTATCAGTTTCGCCAAATGCAGTCAGAATACTGAACACATATTGGTAATAATCATCAGATGACGCATAAACATCCAGCCTTGTCCACCCTGCCCACTCGAAGTAAAACCATGCCATTGTGATCGAGCTCTGGTAATCCGGAGCAATAGTGTAAGTGAAGCGTTCCTTATCCTCATCATCAATCTCATCATCTGGATCGTTCGGATCCCAGTCAGGATCTAAAGGAATTAGTTCGTCTTTTGGCGAGAGCGCAAGGATGTTGAGTACATGACCATCAGCCGTGGCTGATTCTGACCAGGTGACAAGAAACTCATCATCAGTTCTTCGCAAAGTATCACCATCAAGATCAATGGGATTCACCAAATCATGCTGATAAAATGTTTCTATGGAAAACGTGTCAGGTACCGTCGTCTCAGCCCAAACATAGACGTCTTCAGACGCTTTCCTGGCTTCAATGCGATATCGTACCCTTCCTTCCGGACGATAATCGTTATCTACAGGAACATATCGACCATTGATATTTTCATCTTCAACAAACCTCAAGCTATCGGGGTTTGTCGGGTCTATAGATTCCGTTTCAGCATGTGCAGCTACTGGATAAAGTATGATCTCGGCTCCAGAGATACCGTTGTTCTCTCTGGAATAAGGGGCTGAAAATGCACCGATACGGTCTAGATATATCTCTTCAACAGGTTCACCTGTGGCGATAAAAGCGGTTAAGGACGGTTCTGCTTCATAGTCACCGAACTCAGATGGTGTATCATCACACCCTGTAAAAAGAATTACAAGAAACAAAGCTGTAAAAACGAATAACCATCTCGATAAAAATTTTCTGTTTCGTATTTTAGGATTCATTTAAAACCTCACTTCGTAGCCAAGTAGCGGAAGGATCGGAAGTAATTTTGCATCCGATTCATCTACTGGATTCTCATTCGTGTCATAGGATCTAGTCCAGACTGCGCGACGGTTGTAGACGTTAAATACACTCAGCGTCAACTTGGCTTCTTTACCGAAAAACTTGTGGTGATAGTTTGCTGAAACATCAAGACGGTGATCTGCAGGCAAACGATAATTATTTTTATCACCATACAAAACGGAACGGCCATTGTCACTTTGATATTCTGCTGGTATTCCTGCGTATTCTCTTGTATAAATTCCTAAACCACGTGTATAACCCTGACCAGTGTTATAACGCCATTGACCAGATATGTCCCAACGTTCTGAAATCTTATACATACCCACTGCTATAAAGTCGTGGCGTCTATCCCATTTGGGATAATACCAATCGCCGTCATTCAAGTAGGTATTTGGGAATATACGTTTCGACCAACTCATTGAATAACCAAGCCACCCGGTAAAACGACCGGTTTTTTTCCGAAGCATCCACTCGAAACCGTATGAATATCCATGACCTTCCAGATAGGCATCTTTAATAGTATTGCCTTCATCAATTCGATCATTGGTTTCAAGAAGCTGTTTCATATCGTTATAGTAAGCTTCGAATGTAAACTCGTACTGAGGATGGAAATCATATTCCCAACCTACTACATACTGATCCATGTGAATGGGATCGACACTTCCATCCAGTGGGAACCAGATGTCGAAGAAGCTTAAGGCGCTATTTGCTGAAGAGACGGTAACCCATTGGTGGTAACGACCACCAGCCACTTTAAATCTCATCTCAGGGCTGTATGTGTAGACCACAGCTAATCGTGGGTCAACACGCGTCATATCACCATCTTCGTGGTAGTAGACTCGTACACCCGGTTGTATTTCAAGTAGCGGGCTAACGGTCCATTTGTCTTGCACGTACCACGCAAGGTTTGCTGTTGTCGTATCAATAGCGAAATAAGTAACATCCGCAGTTTTATTGATAACATCTACAGCGTAAGCACTGTACTGAAGCCCTGTTTTAATCCTATGGTTCTGGTAACCAAGGAACTCGAGATCAGCACGAACGGCGGAATCATTGAAACGGTTGTAGAAATCCTGAATGAGAATATCTTCACCCGATTCTTCATCTTTATCCCAGAAATCAGCCCCACTACGGTAGCGACTATAAGCGTAGCTAACCGTTAGGAAACTGTTCCGGTTCAGTACGTGACGCAAGCGCGCGGTATAAGTTCTGTTACCCCAATATGTATTAAACAAGAAACGGGCATCATCAGCACCAAATTCACCGTCAAACTCATCAAGACCGATGTATCCACCAAGGGTGAAAGTCGTATTTTTTGTTACGTCAAGGTTGATCTTGCCATTACCATCGTAAAAGAAGTAATCGGGGATATCTTTTAATTCGTCACTGGAATTACGCAACATTTCAAGAACAGGTTCAAAGTAGGTCCTTCTGCCTGAGATAGCGTAGGAACCGATTCCACCGGGAAGCGGTCCCTCCAGAGCACCACGGGCGGAAACAACACCTATAGAGACCAGACCTTCAGTTTCCTTACGGTTACCGTCATTGGTAACAACTTCAAGAACTGATCCTGAGCGTCCACCATATTCAGCGGGGAAACCACCCTTCATCAATTCAAGACGTTTTACAGCATCGCCGTTAAACGTACTGAAGATACCGAACATATGTGATGGATTATAAACAGTTGATTGGTCCATCATGATTAGTGTCATATCAGGACCGGCACCGCGAACGTGCGGAGCACTTGAAAGATCCGATGATGCTTTCACACCAGGGATCGCCTGAATCGCTCTTAGGACGTCTACCTCGGCTCCAAGACTTGGAATCTGACGGATCGTTTTGCCATCCACAGGTACAGTGGAAACCCTGGGACCCTGTCTTTCGAGTTCATCATTGTTTTCTTCAACTGTATATACCACTTCTTCCAGTTGAACTGAAGATGGGTAAAGCTCTATTGTGACGGTTTCACCCAGGCTTGCTGTGACCTTGATTTTTATTTCACCCTTATTATATCCCAGATATCTAGCTGTCAGGGTGTATTCACCTGGATCAAGATTTGGAATAAGGAAAAAGCCATCAAGGTTTGTTGAGGACCCCCGATTGACATCTTCGATCAGGACATTAGCCACAGGCAGTGGCTCGCCGTTCGTCGCGTCAATTACAAATCCCCTGATGGGTTGGCCCGCGAGAACAGTGCTTGTGATAGCCACTATAATCAACAGACCTGCTAGCAACGCTTTCATTCTTCTCCTCATGGATAACAAATTTTTCAAAGCAATAGTCTACGAAACGAAAAAATGATTTATTTGAATGGCAATATGCTAATGGCATGCCAGTTTATCCGATTCTCGATAATGCAGCCTCGACAAGTGTTTCTGTTGTATAACTCAAATTATCGATAATGTGTTCATCACTGTCATCATCATAAAGGTTCGAACAAATGAGGGTCGCATGCCCATGCAGGAATATCCAGAGCAAGTTCAGGAGACGGGATCTCTCGTCTTCCGCTAGTGCTACAAGCCTGTTATCGGTGGGAACAAGACCTTGTAAGTCAGCAAGAAGTTCATCCAGAATTAATTGGAATCTATTACCGTCAATAAACAAAGACCTATATAAATTTGGATAGTCACGGGCAAAAATCACAACTCCCAAGCCAATATTCAGGAATGGACGATCGGTGAAGTCACGTTTACAATACTCCAGCAATTCCTCTTTGGCATACCTTATAACTGCAAACTCCAGCCTCTCCATCGAACCAAAAGAGCTATAAACAGGGGCAACGGATGAGCCAATTCGTTTGGCAACATTTCTGGCCGAAAGACCATCCAATCCAGATTCTTTTAATATTTCATATGCCGCTATTAACACTTTTTCTTTGTTAAATATGGTGCTTGGTGGCATAAAAATCCCTCTTAACTAAGGCGCGTAATCTAACAGATGTTATGTAAATAATGTTAGATCAAGGTTCAAGTCTCCAGAGTTATAAAAATTAAAAATGTAAATACCACTGAATCGTTTGTTGGTAAAGTGTTTCAATTCAACCACGCCTGTTGCAAAAAAGAAAACGCCGCTTCCTGAAATAGGAAACGGCGTTTTTAATATTGAATTGGATCAAGCAGCCTTTACGCCCTTTGTGACCCATTTATATCCAAGCATTAATCCAATGGGACTTATACAGGCAATAAGAGCATATACCAGCCACATCGTACCACTCTGATGGGTTCCCCCAAGTGGGATAAAGGTATCAAGCATTGAACCGGCATACCATCCGGTTGTCGCTTTGGCAAGGAACCATGGAATACCCGCAAGACCCATATAAGCACCGACCTGTCCCGCTGGGGCAAGGTTGGCAACATATTCGAGGAAACGGCTGGACCAGATTGCTTCACCGAAGCTGAAGATGATAACATAGAGGATCAATGTTGTCAGATTTGGTCCTGGTACGAGGATGAAGGTTGTTAATGCTGAAACCGTTGTACCGATGATCATCATTTTTACAACGCTAACCTTGCGAGTGAAGGCCGCGATTAACGGAACAAAGATTACAATGATCAAGGGGTTTAGTCCCTGGAACCATTCGAGACGGTGACCAATATTTTCAGGGAAACAACGCATGATGTAATCAGGCATTGTCAGGAACTGATGAGCAAACAAGGTTCTTACAGGTAATAAAATGAAGATGAAAAAAATGAACCTTGAATCGAGGAATGGAAGTGCTCTGACCTTTTCCCAGAATGTCTTCTGCGATTCGTCTTTTTTCTTAACCTCTGGTTCAACATGGACAACTCGGTCACGATTTTCAACTTTTTTGGTAAACATGGTGACATGCAATATCAGCATTAAGACAGTGACGCCCACCAGAAAGATATAAACACCACCAATCCCATTCTCAGGATTTACCAATGATGACATAAACGTGCCGTCAAACATTCCATCTCGACTCTTGTCGCGGATAAGTGGGCTTAATCCGGCTTCAGCGACAATACCGAGGTTCATGATAGCATAGAGGAGGGAGTAGCCAATTGTTGCTGTTCGTGGATCAGAAAACTCTTTTACACCCGAATATAGTGTTGGTTGCAAAATACCCGTTGCGAGAGCCATTACGATTAGTGCTGTCCACATCGTTAATGTGCTGGCATCCATCAACGTCGGACTGACAAGTAGCAAACCACGACCAACGAGAAGCATCACAAGGCAAAGCGTCATTGCCTTTCGAACACCTAACCAGTCCGAAACAAAACCACCACCAAACATGAAAAGAGTAACAAAACCGGTAAAAGTTGAAACTGCAATAGTTGTGGCATTGGTACTGAAACCTGCATCACGACTGATAAACAGGGTCAGTAAGTGAAGGATTCCGAAATAGGCAATACCATCAATGAAGTTTACCTGGTTTACAAGCCAAAAACCCTTTGAAGCACCGAAGAGGATTTTAAAGTTCTCAAGCAGAGTGAGATCTTTGGTAGATTCTTCACCAGCTTTTACCTCATTGTCTTGCGGCTCTTTTTCGCTCATGGCAAAATCTTCCCGTCATCTGAGTTAATATCTGAAATAGCGTTTTTACTGATTGGGCAATATACAAGGTGGAGTGGTCCACTCCAAAAAACCTTTGTAGCCAAAAAAAAATTAGGACACCAGTACACTGCCTCCGGTGAATTCACGGAGTATACTGGTTGGAGGTAGATGTTGGTTCAATATGGAACTATCCAGACTTTCAACTGAAAGGAGTAGTTCTTTTAACCTTCTAACCGGTTCCTTCAACTCTGGTAAGGTGGAATCTGCCAAAGCGACCAGGGCCTGTTCTTTCAATGCATTCAACTCATAGGGTAAGGCTGAATTGAACATCATATCGGCCTCTTCCTGGTATGGGAAAATATGTTTTAACTCACCCTTTCGAACAGCAGGCCATCGAAAAATAGTATCGTCTGCATCATAGCCTCTTGAACGACGATCACGGACCAGCCTCCTGAGTAAACGCAGGTCAGTTGTAGATACCCGGTTTAAACGGTCCAGATTGAGGTGTGTCAGGGCTGAAACATAAACTTTAAAAGCGGAGGCCGCAGTCAGGTGATGCGTGAGTTTTGGATTCAATCCATGAATCCCTTCAACAACAAGGATGCTCTCCGGTTTGAGCTTTATCTTACGACCATAGGCTCTTTTATGAGTTTTAAAGTCGATCTTGGGTAATTGTACTTCCTCGAGGCTAATTAATCTCAAGAGGGTTTCATTAAAGAGTTCGATATCCAGAGCTTCCAAGGCCTCAAAATCATACTCACCATCAGCGGTTTTCGGTACTTCTTCACGAGGAAGGTAATAGTCGTCCAGTCCTATAGGATGTGGATTCAACCCAAGCAAACGAAGGTGAGTGCTTAACCTCATGGAGAAACTGGTTTTTCCCGATGAAGAGGGACCACTTATTAAAACGACCTGTGGACGGGGTTGCATCGAGAGAATATTATCCGCTATTTGTGCAATAGTTCTTTCCTGCATTGATTCAGCGGTTTGAATTAACTGACCAATTTTTTTTTCTCGAATGAGATTATTTACATCATGAACATAACTGGTTCCTAAAATCTTCCCCCACCTCTCACCGGAATAGAAAGACCTGAAGAGAGTTGGTCTTTCAGTATATTTCGGCAATGTTGGTGCTCCATTGGGTGGCAATCTCAGTAAAATTCCCGGTGGGTAGCTGATCAGATCCCATTGCCCAATGTCCCCGGTCCGTTTACATAAGTCACCGTCAAAAGCAAAAAGTTCTTTGTTGACTTTCATCATGACCGGCATATCTGAACCACGATCTTCCAACCAACCCAGACTCCGCTGACGATTAAGTGTTTTAAAAACCTTATTTATATTTTCCCTTGATTCAATAACCGGAACTAATTCAGCATTGTTTTTTATGCGTTGCGTCATTTTTTCTTTGATTTCATGAACCTCAGAAGGCATCGGAGCCTTTTTATCGCCGAAGTGAAAGAAATATCCATCCCCAATACTGTAAGCCAACTGGAGTGCATCGGGATCATGAACGGCTTCCACGAGAAGAAGAGTAAGCGTGCGGAGAATCTTGCGTCGTGATTCCTGATGTCCATAGCTGAGGTTTTCCGGAAGGATTTCGATCATCTAATACTCCAGGTTGTTGAAATATCTTTTTGAAAATACGAAATAAAATAAAAAACGGCGAATCAAAAATGATCCGCCGCATGATATATTGTAGTGAAGACTATTTTCCTTTGAAATCCGCCGCGCGTTTTTCAAGAAAGGCAGCCGTTCCCTCTTTTGCATCTTCAGTGGCAAAACAACTACCGAAGAGGTCGGCTTCCATTTTCATACCTTCAGAATATGGCATCGACATTCCTCGGTATGCAGCATTCTTGGCAAGGGTTAAAGCAACTGGACCAACAGACGCAAGGCTTTTCGCCGTCTTCTTCGCTGTATCCATCAATTCATCCACTGGAACAACGTGATTGACTAGACCAAGGCGGTGCGCTTCGATGGCATCTATCATATCGCCCGTAAGCAAAAGTTCCAATGCTGGTCCAAAACCTATTAGTTGAGGTAGTCTTTGCGTGCCACCAAAACCAGGAATCAGACCAAGCTTCACCTCAGGCTGACCAAATTTGGCAACGTCAGCAGCAATACGAAGGGTACACGCCATGGCGATTTCGCATCCACCACCGAGTGCAAATCCATTAATCGCAGCAATGACAGGTTTTGAAAGATTTTCTATACGACTCATCAAGTGTTGACCAAAGCGAGCATAATCAACAGCTTCCAAAGGAGTTAGCTTATTTAATTCACTGATGTCAGCACCCGCAACAAACATTTTTCCAGCACCGGTTAGAATAACAGCACGTACCGATTCTTCTTTACGGATTGTAGCAAATGCATGGTCGAGCTCACTCAATACCTGCCGGGATAAAGCATTGGCTTTTGGGTTGTCAATGGTGACAATTGCAATCTCATCAGATAATTCAAGATGGATTTTCTCGTAATTCATTTCATGACCTCCGAGGTTTTTTTTATGGTGCTTGAAATATGGTTATAAAGAGCTTTGATCACCAGAAGAAAGAGATTTTATAGGAAAAAAGTTGGATGGAATTACTCTTACCCTTTTGAATACGAGATAAAATGGGATATTTTGTTTTCTTCGGATATTAGTTAATTGTGCGAAAGGTCCAGTATGAACGGAAAAGTGCTGATCGTAGATGATGAGCCTCATATCAGGAGTCTGGTTAAACATTTTTTGGAAAAAAGGGGATTAGAGACTCAAAACGCCGTTGATGGACTGGAGGCGTTGAGGGTAGCAAAAGAATTCTCTCCTGATCTGATTCTACTCGATGTGCAAATGCCGAACATGGATGGTTTTGAAGCAGCACGAAAAATGCGAGAAGATGATGAGCTGAAAAATATTCCGATTATTTTCCTTTCAGCACTACGTAACCCCGATGATAAAAGTCTCGGTTTTGAACTTGGGGCCGATGACTACATCATCAAACCTTTTGTTGGTGAGGACCTTGTCTCAAGAATATCGAGCCGACTAAAACATAAACTTCTCGAAAAAGAGGGTGTAAATCAGGCAAAAATTGAAACTCTATCACAATTAATGGTAACTATCGCACATTATATAAATAATGCTCTAATGGCTATGCAGGGTTTTGCGGTAATCTGTGATACAAATAATCCAGATCAAGCCGCTAAACTAAAAGAAACAGTTGAAAACGGATCAAAGAAAATCCACATGGTTGTCGAAAGTTTGCGTGAAATGGCTGAAAGTGGAGAGCTTGATTCACAAGATTATGTTGGTATGAAAAACGCCATGTTTGATATACAGGAAAGATTGGCGAAAAAATTAGAAGAGGTAAATTCTTAGGTTTGTAAGACAAAATCTATTTCAGATAAAACAAAAGGATCACTTTCCGTGATTCTTTTGTGTTGTAATACTGTTTTAACTGTCTCTGGTTTTTCAATCTGGCTATAGGCCCATACGGCATGTCCTCTGATTAATGCTTCGCTATCATTCATTGCTCTCATGAGAACGGGTAGAGCATCCGGATGACCCCAATTACCAAGCGCGATGGCCACGTTCCGTAATAATCCACGTCGTTTTATTCGTTTGATAGCACTGCCCTCAAATTTGGAACGAAAACTTATCTCATCTAATTCCATGAGGTCAATTAACGGTGGAGATGCTATGTCCTTATCTGATATTCTGAAAAATTCTTCATTCGTTTGTTCAGGATGTTTTTTATTATATGGGCAAACGAGTTGGCAATCATCACAACCATAAATTCGGTTCCCCATAGCCTTTCGGTATTTCAGGGGAATCGGGCCCTTGTTCTCAATAGTGAGATAGCTGATGCAGCGTTCAGCGGCGACAGAATAATCCTCTTTCAAAGCACCAGTCGGACAGCTCGATTTGCATAGCGTACATTTACCACACCCCTTATTTTTTTCTGGCGATGGGTCAGGAGTCAGGTCCAGATTGATCATCAACTCAGAAAGAAACATCCACGAACCAAAGCCGGGTCGAATCAGTAAGCTATTCTTTCCAATAAAACCCAGATTGGCTGAATAGGCTATGGATCGTTCAAGAAGCGGGGCGGTATCAACAAAAGCCCTGTACTTCAGCTCAGGGTAATAGTGTTCTTTGATATAGGATGCAAAACTGTGAAGTCGTTCACGTATGAGATCGTGATAGTCCTTTCCCCAGGCATAGAGGGAAATCCTGCCTTTTGAAACATCTTCAGAATGTGCCAAAAATTCAGGGTTTTGAAAGTAATTAAATCCAAAGATTAGTATAGATTTCGCAGAGTCCATTAGAAGCGACGGATCTTTTCGAAGATCAACATTTCTGGCCATCCATCCCATATCGGCGTTATGATTTTCTTCAAGCCATTTATCCAGAGACTCAGCCCAGGGAGGTTGTGATACCGATGCGATGGCAGCGAATGAGAATCCGAACTCTTTGGCTTTTTCTTTTATTCGGTTCTCAATAGTTGACATTGATTTTATATCTCTGAATTGTGTTTACTGACGATTTCAACGGCATCAGGGCGAGTTGTTGAGGTACTTTTCATAAATCGGTTCAGGAATGATACCAGCAACATTCCGAGGGCGAAACCGGCTATCCCTCCTGAAGCTGCTCCACCAGCTGAATCACCCGTTGAATTCATACCCAATACTGTTCCCCCGAGGATGGTGATAACTGGAATCCCAAAAACAATAAGAGATGCGACTATTTTTGGAGCTTCAGCTTGTTTTAATCGAACCCTATCTCCGACCTCTGCATTGACCAGATTATTCACCTCGACCTTAGGAGAATTACCCTCAGATGGAAAGCATACAGAGTTGGAACCACACGACTTACATGCAGATGAAACTTGAGGTTGAACGACAATAATAGAGCCATTTGACTCCATTACAAGTCCAAGTTCAACATCCGGTTCGGTAGTTTTTTTTGCTGTAGGGTTGTATATCATTTTCTTTATAAGTATCCTTAGAACAAATAGTACAGTAATTTTATGCTTCCTGATAAGTTAGGAAGGCTTTTTAATAAACACAATCTCAGCTGGACCACATTCCGGACTTCAGAAGTTCGGAAAACTTTGAGGAAAAAGTGAGAAACGTCTCAATCGAGAATTTAAAATCTGGAATGGTTCTTGGAAGATCCCTTTATTCTGGTCCGAACAAATTAGCGCTTGCCGCCGGTCAAACCCTTGATACGGCATTTATTCAATTACTGAAAGAACACGGATACAAATATGCGGTAATTGAACAGGAAGGCTTTGAGACGATAAAACCTCAGGATGTTCTCTCTGATACTTCCAGGCGTTTGGCAGAAAGCGCTATGAGTGAGAGTGTCGAAAGACTCCAGCACGCAATTAAACTCAAAACAGTGTCGGGTGAAATAACAAAAGAATTACTTCAGAATGATCCAGATCTCTTTAATGTTCCAAATGCAGATGATATGACACGGGCCGTTTCATCCATCGTCCGCGACATAATAGATAGAAATATTGGATTAGTGGATGTGTTCGCGCAGGTAGCTCAAACAACATACCTCTATCGTCATGGAGTAAATGTATCCGCATTATCCGTTTTAATCGGAAGGCAGTTTGGCTATTCAAGCAAACAGTTACGTGAACTTGCGCTGGCTGCTCTGTTGCATGACTTTGGAAAAGTCTGTTTGGGTAACTTTATAAAACGTCCGAAACACGATCTCTCAGATGAAGAGCAGGAAAGGTTCAAGGAACACCCAACATTCGGTGCAATTCTGGTCAAAAATACAGATCCTGAACTCGTTGCTGAGCAATTAGCTATCTGGCATCATCACGAGTGGCAAAATGGGGAAGGTTATCCGCAGGCATTAACAGGAGAAAATCTTTCACCTTCGAGAACAACAGAAAACTTCACTGAAGGTATTCATCCCTACGGAGAGATAATTGCCGTAGCTGAATCATTTGATAATTTTGTAAACGGTAACGGTGAATTACCGAGACCTCTCGATCCGGCTGAGGCGTTGGGTACGATCATGTCTTTCTCCCATAAGAAATTTAATACAGCCGTTTGCCATGCGTTCAGTCAGATTGTATGTCTCTACCCAACCGGTAGTATGGTTCAAATTCAACGGAGTACATCGTTTGGGCTGGAGGGTTACTACGGGGTCGTTCAGGAACAGGGCGAACACCCAGCCAAACCAATCCTTATTTTGTATGCGGATCCTGATGGGAACCGAGTGAAACCGAAGATTATGGACTTCACTAAAGACAAAGATCTTCTGCTGAAGTTGATGGTATAAATCCCCTTAACTCACAACAAATATTCTAAGAGGTAAAGTACGCCCGGCAATGGGCAACACCTTCCCTTTTTTATTTCTTCAATAAGTGTATATGGTTGATAATAAAGAACTCCCAAAAGGCACAGCTATTGCATATCCGTTTTTAGTGCAAAAACATGCCAACAGGAGAATCAATGAAGTTCACTGCCTATGCGACAAGACTTGAAGGACGGACCGCTTATTTGCATGGGGGCAAAGCTATTGATCTTGATTTACAGGGTGGGTTGGAAGAGGTGATGGAGAGTCTGATCCTGAATGGAACAAAGAGGATCGTGCTCACCCTTGCTGATATGAAATTTTTCCACTACACATTTCTGGCAGGACTTCTTGCCACTCAACAAAAGCTATCGCGGGTTGGTGGTGATTTAATCCTTGCTGATATTCCATGGTGGGTTAGACAGACGTTAAGGGATTTGAAAATTATAGATCGTTTCGCAATTGTTCCGTCAGCGGAAACAGTTGAGAGAGCGGAAAGATTAAGATTTAACCTGGATGATATACCGGGAGGGACGATACCCGGGTAGGTTCCTTTTGACGGGAAAGGGATTTACATTAAACGAATTCGTGCTTCCTTCTTGCATAAAAAACGATCCGCCAAAAGGTGGATCGTTTTTTTATATATAGAAGTGGCAACCCACAACATTGTCCAAGATTAATCTTTCTTAAATATCTCATCCATCGCGGCAAGGAGAACATTCATCTCCTCATGGCTGCCAATTGTAATCCGTACAGCGTGAGGAAGGCGGAAGGGAACCATCGGACGAGCAATAATTCCCCTTTGTAACAACTCATTACTGAACCATTCAGCCTTTTCAGGATTTTCCATCGGGATCAAGGTGAAATTTGAAACACTCTTGGTATGCTCAAGTTTCAGATCTTCAATCTTTTTGTGTAAACGGTCGAGCCCAATTCTGTTTGTATCAATAGTAGTAGCGAGGAACCCTCTGTCATCCAAGGCACCTATTCCGGCTGCTTCAGAAACAGCGGAAGGTTCAAAGGGTAGTTTGACCTTTAACATTGTCCCAATAACATCTTCGTGCGCGATTCCGTAACCAATACGAACAGCTGCCAGTCCATAGGCCTTGGAAAAAGTACGAAGCGTCAGGACCTGGTCGTGACGGTAGTCCAAGCTATCCGGGTAATCATCTGAAAGACTTTTAGCATATTCAAAATAAGCTTCATCCAAAATAACAATAGGACCCTCAGGAAGGTTTTCGAGGAATTCAACGTATTCTTCCTTGGTAAAAGCAGTCCCTGTAGGATTATTGGGATTCGCTATGTAGATCATCCTCGTTTTTTCTGTGACTGCGTTGAGGATGGCTTTCAGGTCGTATGTATAATCAGATTTCAGTGGCACTGTCTTCAAATCCAGATTCATCGCATTGGCGATAACATAAAATCCGATAAACGTACCCTCGGCGGTAATTACTTCATCACCGGGTTCCAGATAGGAACGCATGGCGGCTAACAAAACACCCTCACTACCAGAAGCGGCAATAACATTACCAACATTTAAATCATACTTATCAGAAATTTTTTCCCGAAGAGCCAAACCTGAACGTGGGTAGATAGAAAGGTTTTGTGAAGCTTCCTGCATTTTTGCAACGGCTTTTGGAGAGGATCCCAAAGGATTTTCATTGCTCGCGAGTTTAATAATACGATCTAGTCCAACCATTTCCCTGATTTCCTCAACAGATTTTCCTGCCTGATAAGGAATAAGTCTATCAATATGCTTTGGAATTAATGGTGTTGTCATCATTTTCCCCTGAAATTCTGCGATGGTTTGCAGTTAAATTGCCCACTTGGAAAGTAATCTATATGATAGCTACAGTGAGAACAAACGGGGGGAGAGACGGTAAAAAGAAAAGGCACAGGATACATATCCTGTGCCCAAAATTGATTTGAATAAAAATTCTAGAACGGTAATTCTCTTCCACAGAAAATACCCAGAGATTCAGCAGTATTTACAAGCTGTCCATCGGGATCTACAAACTTCTGCTTGCCGATTGCGTCTAGAATGGGAACATCGTGGACCAATTGACCTTTAAGTGCAACCATACGTCCGAATTTTTCCTGTGCAACCAGTTCCGCTGCGTGAACACCGAAGCGGGTTCCGAGCATACGGTCGAGACTTGTAGGAGTACCACCACGCTGCAAGTGCCCAAGAATCGTATGGCGAACATCAACGTTTAGATGCTTTGCAACCATACCGGCGAACCAGGTTCCCGGTGTATCACTCGTTCGACGATGGTTTACCTCAAGATCAGGATGAGGAAGCGATTTTGCCTCTTCAGCTACAACAGCGATACTGAATGTGCTACCTGTAGCATAACGTCTTTTGATGAACTTCAACGCTTTATCAAGGTCATATGGAATTTCAGGAATCAGGATAAGGTCAGCACCACCCGCAATACCAGCTTCAATAGCAATCCATCCAGCGTCACGGCCCATCACTTCAAGGACCATAGTACGTCGATGTGATTCGGCAGTTGAATGGAGACGGTCAATGGCTTCTGTAGCTACAGTCGTCGCAGTATTGAAACCGAATGTTACGTCTGTTGCTTTCAAGTCGTTATCAATTGTCTTGGGAACACCAACAACAGGCATACCTTTCTCGAAGAAACGTTGAGCTATATGCTGGGAACCATCACCGCCAATGGCGATGAGTGCATCTAGATCGAGAGCCTCGAAGTTCTCCATACATTTATCAGAAAGGTCGACAACATTTGAGGTACCGTCTGGTTGAGTCAGTTCATACTCAAAGGGATTACCCCTGTTTGTTGTACCAAGAATTGTTCCGCCTTTTGGGAGGATACCACTAACAGAGCTACGATCCAGTTTAACAATTCGGCGCGTGTTAATTAATCCTTCGAAACCGTCCTCAATACCGATAACTTCCATGTTGAAACGATTAATTGCAGTCTTCACAACAGCTCGGATAACTGCATTAAGTCCCGGGGCATCTCCACCACCGGTTGTGATCGCGATTCTTTTCCTGCCCATGATAACAACTTCACTTTCTTTGAAAAATCAGATAGAATATTGTTTAACGTCTTTTCTCAACCTAAACTTTGCAAAAGTACGCGAAAAGTCTTCCTAACTTCAAAGGGTTTATTTATTATTTTGAATCTCGAGTGGCTAAAATCGATGCCCCGGGAGTTACTGGTTTGGAAACTTTCGTTAAACGTTTCTCATTTAAAGTACAGTGATAGAGTCACATAAAAACCATAAATTCAACAGCATGAATTGATTTTACTAGTAAGGTCCCTTTTGAAACAAATCGACATCATCACTAAGCAAAAGTTCAATATGATTCGTCCAACAGGATACCTCTTATTTATCATTGTCTTTTTTTCTACTGTTTTGACCGTTTTTGGTTCCCAACAACAAAGTTCAGATGATTCGTATGAACTCAGAGAAATACGAATCATGGGGCATAAGAATCTAAGTGAAAATGAAATACTCGAGACATTGAACCTCTTTAAAGGAAACACATATACGTTTGAGAATCTCAAAGACCGTGAAAAGAGAATTCAAGACTATCTAGGCGAGAAAAGAGACTTTCCCTTTGCCTCGGTGAAAAATTATCAAATAGATGTTGATGAAAAATATGTTGATCTTTCTATTCAAATTTTCGAAGGACCCCGGACAATAATTAAGAAGATTGTTCTCAGCGGTCCCGGGAAAAAAGACGAGAATGATATCCTTGCGATTATTCGTTCTCGAAAAGACATAGTGTTTTCTCCCGAAGTATGGGAAAATGATCTGAAGTTGATTGCAGAGCATTATGAAGCGAGAGGGTTTCCCTTTGCACGACTGACAACAAAAGGGCTAATCCCGGATTTTGACAAGAGCGATCAAATTAAAACTCTTGATGTCGAGTTTATTCCTGTAACAGTTGAACTGGAAGTTCTGCCGGGTTTACCTGTACATGTATCTAAGGTGGAATTCAACGGATTAAAAAGAACAAAACTCGATTTGGCAAGAAGAGTGGCGGGAGTCAAAGAAAATTCACCGTTTGAACCCAGTATAAATGAAAATGCACGTCGTAGATTATTGCGTACAGGCTGGTATTCAGACGTCTCCTATCCAGGATTATACCGAGAATATGATGGTACCTATGGGTTACTCTTTGATGTGGTCGAGCAGAACACCAATACGGTTAGTGGAGCAGTAGGATATGTTCCAGACGATCAATCGGATGGGGGCTTAGCAGGATTTCTGGATATCTATCTCTCAAACTTGATGGGAAACGGTAGAAAAATTCATCTCAATTGGAAACGGGAAAGTCTCGAACATGAATCATTCCTGATAGACTATTCCGAACCCTTTATTTTTAGTCTTCCTCTTGAAATGCACGTCCACCTATCACAGTCCACTGTCGACAGCTACTATGTATCACTTGACTACGGAGCAGGTTTTAATATATCCATTGGTGATGACTGGATTGTATCCTCAAATTTTACCGGCAGAACAGTAAATGCTGACACCCTGGCATTTGGTCCTGATAGTTCTGACTATCGTTTAGCAGGTTTCTTTCTCGCTGCAGAATATAACCACCTTGATAATCCATTTAACCCCCGCAAAGGTGGCCGTTACAGAGTCACCCTTGGCCGTCAATGGAACACTGGCGGGTCTGGTCCTACTGAGATCAGGAAACAGGGACTTAAGCTGGAGGAATATTTTCCTGTTACAAAATATTGGACGGTGTTTGGAGGTCTGAACGCATATAATACTGGTACGGTCGGGAATGAAATTATTCCTGTCTCGGAATTGATTCGATACGGAGGAGCAAAAACGTTTAGAGGATATGGTGAGGGTAGTCTGCTGGCTGATCAGGCAGGATGGATAAACGCTGAGCTACGGCGTGGTATCGGGGGCAGGAGTTTTGTTTATCTACTGTTCGACCTTGGAGCTAAAAACAGGGGTGACGAAACGAGTTGGGATACTGCGTTTGGGACAGGCGTTCAATTGGAGACGGGTAATAACCTGCTGAATATCGCTGTGGCTATTCCGGGTGGGGAGGGACTGTCTGCTGCAGTCGTCCATGCAATCGCTTCAGCAAAATTCTAGAGGGTGAATTCACCCCCTGTTTCCTTTTAAGCGAATTCGTTGTATCTTTGGGAATCTCAAGACCACAAATGCTATGGAGTTATAGATGCAGAAGAAAATAAAAGGCCGTGTCTGGAAATACGGTGACGATGTAAATACGGACGTGATTTTCCCGGGTAAATACACCTATACCGTTTCTGATCCAACTGAAATGGGCGAACATGCCATGGAAGACATCGATCCTGATTTCAAGGATAATGTCAATGAGGGCGATGTGATCATTGCCGGTAAAAACTTCGGTTGCGGTTCAAGCCGTGAACAAGCTGCGGTTTGCCTCAAGGTAAAAGGAGTCGGAGCTGTTATCGCACCCACATTCAGCCGTATCTACTTCCGTAACGGTGTCAATACAGGTTTACCCCTGATTACATCCAAAGAAGCACAGGATATGTTTGAGAATGGTGATCCCATTGAAATCGATTTTGATAAAGGTATCATCAAGGGTGAAAAGGGTGAAATCAGCTTCCCTCCGTTTAGTGAATTTGTTTTTGGAATCATGGATGAAGGTGGTTTGATTCCCTATACGCGGAAACGTCTCGGTAAAAACTAAGTTTCAATTGTAATATTTTTAAGCGCCGCAGCTTGTGGCGCTTTCTTTTTGATAGGAAAAACAAATGAAGTTTACTGAATTAGCCTTAACTCAGGGGACATGGGGAAGAGTACCGCTTTCATTCGAAGAGCAGAAAAAAGTCATTACGACCTATTCCCGTTGGGCTGATAAAAATAAAATCTCTGTTCGTATGGAATGTTACAGTGAACACGATGACGACCGGCGTGCCTTGGGTTCTATCCTGGAAAAGGAGAGTCTGGTTGCGGTTGTGAGATGTGAACCACGAAGCGACAAGCTGAAAACAATTGCCGAAATGGGAATCAAACATGTTGTTTTTGATGTACCGGTTTCAACGGAAACGGGACTTTTCCGGTTTTTACCTGATGGTGTCAAACGATCCCCGGGATATGCGGCTGAAATCGTTCGAAATGCTTGTTTGTTGAATCTTATTCCCGAGATTGCACTAGTAGATATTACAAGGGCGAAACCACAGGATGTTCTGGATGTGATTGACGCTGTGATGGATGAAGCCCGTCCACGGGGTATCGAGCCACGCTGGCGTCTGGTTGATGACATGGGATTGGGGAATCCATTACCTCGAGCATTGCCGCCCAGATCAATGGCTGGCTGGATTCGTTTCCTTAATAGGAAATCCGGCATACAAGTAAAAAATATCTCCGTTCAATGTTCCGATCAGTTGGGGCTTGGTCTGGCCAATACACTTTCCGGCGAAAAAGAGGGTGCTGAAGTTGTTACCTCGCTACTCGGTCTTGGATCTCGTTCAGGTTGGGCAGCAACAGAAGTTGCGCTTTTCCACCTTGTGGATAAGGAACTCTTCAATCTCAAACCATTGATCAAGCTAAAAAACGTTCTTGATCCTGATAGCGAGCGTCGCGACGCTAACCGTCCCGTAAGCGGTAATCGAGCATGGGAATTCCCGGCAGGAACAGCACCTGAAGAGATATCCAAAGTGAAAAGAGCGGCACTTGTAGGTTTTGAGACCGAAAAAATCACTGGTATAGAACCCTTGCCAATGTTGACCTCACTCTCCGGTCATGCGGGTATGCTTCATTTGATGCACCGTTTCCACCCTGAACAACATTTTGAGAGTGATAGTCCAGAAACGATGGCAGTTAGTGCTGAATTTGAGGATGCTTTTGATGCGGGCCGTCAGCAACCCGTCTGCTGGCAGGAACTTGAACCGAAACTGAAGAAGAAAAAGATACTTTAGTAATCCATACAATACCTGAAAATTGAGTGTCATTCCGAAGCCTGTCCCCAAGTTCTATAGTTGGGGATGTTACATGGCAACAAGCGAAAGCGAAGGTGCCCTCCCGGGTTTCTTGTAACATCATACATAGTAGAAGAGACCCGGGTGGTTCCAGATAAACTGGAACTTGCCAGCAGGGTGTCGCGACACCCCGGGCTACCCCGAAAGTATGCCTTTATTTACTCAGTGAGATGTAGCCCGGGAGCGATTTATATGCATGACGGAATACTGCATCCCGAGGCCAGATATAAATAAAAAAGCCCAGCGATTTTCGCTGGGCTTTTTATATAAGGTATCGCGATACCAAGGTGACGCGTCACCTACTCAATCATACCTGCTTTTTTCAACTCTTTTTCGAGCTGTGTAACAAGCATATCCATCTTAGCGACCATAGCTTCGGCTGCTGCTGGTGTTGCCCAGTCGACGCCGGCTTTCTTGAGCTGTTCGATCGGATAGTCATTACCACCGGATTTCAGAAGTGTAAGATAAGTTTCGACTGCTGCTTTGCGGTCTTTCTTTTTACCTTCTGTGACCATTTTGTGGAACTGGCTGCTTGTGGCAATACTTGTGGCATACTGGTAGACGTAGAAGGGACGCATGAAGTGGCTGATGCGTGCCCATGTATTGCGATAGAGTTCCTGATCGTCGAGTGCATCACCGAAGAAAGCGTTCAGGCTTTCCAGATACATCTGCTGGAGGCTCTGGGCTGTGATCGGCATACCTTGCTGGGCGGCACGGTGCATTTTAAGTTCGAAGTCAGCGAACATGGCTTGACGGTAGAATGTACCGTGGATACCATTGATGGCGTGTTCGAGCAATGCGATACGTTTGTTCGGATCCTTGGTTTCTGCAAGAAGAACGTCAAGGAAAAGAGCTTCGTTCATTGTGCTGGCAACTTCAGCGACAAACAGTGTGTAACTGTGTGAGAAGAAAGGCTGATTCTCATCGGAAAGAACCGTGTGCATTGTGTGGCCAAGTTCGTGGGCCAGTGTAAATGCATCGTTCATTGTGTCGCTGTGGTTCAGCAGCATGAAGGGATGGACACCGTAGACACCGGCTGAGAATGCACCGGAACGTTTTCCATCATTTTCATAAATATCAAACCAGCGTTCGTCGAAAGCACGTGTTGCTGTGGCAACATACTCTTTACCGAAGGGCTTCAGAGATTTCAGGATAAGTGGTTTGATATCTTCATAGTAGAAGGGCCAGTCAACTTCGACAAGTGGAACGTAGGCATCGAAGTAACGATAGCTTTCAAGGCCGAGAACCTGTTTACGCAACTTGTTGTAACGTTGGAGAGGTTCTGAACCATTCTTGGCTGTCTCAATCAGGTTTTCCATCACTTCGACAGGAATGTTATTTCCTTCGAGTGACATTTCGGCTGTTGAGTTGTATTTACGGGCGCGCATGCTGGCGAGGTTTGCCTGCAGTTTGCCATTCATGATGGCAGCGTATGTGTTTTCGAAGTTGTTCAGTGTGCTGAAGTGGGCTTCGAAGACTGCCATACGGTCGTCCTGGTTGCGATAGCTTTCTTTAGCAATTGCATACTGACCGTGTGTGGCAACAACTGTTTCACCGTTGCTAAGAGTAACTTCCGGGAACTCTACGTCGGCAGTGCTAAGCATGCTATAGACGTTTCCGGCTGTACCCTGTGACTGACCAAAGTAGGAAAGAAGTTGTTCGCCGGCTTCATCGAGGACATGCTTCTGCATACGGAAGGTGTCTTCATAACCGAAACGACGGTCTTTCAATTCTGGTGTTTCGTCGACCCATGCGAGGACCTGCTCTTCACCGATGGCGAGGAGTTCAGGTGTGAACCATGCAGTTGCCTGACCAAACATTGCGAACATATAACCAATTTTCTGTTCACGTGCCTGAATTTCATTGTTGGTCATGTCAGTGACACCCATCAATGAAACATAGGAATAGGCTTTATAGGCGAGCATCATCAGTTCATCAGATACATTCTCAACCTGTACTAGAACTTCCGGGCCTTCGTTGAGGCGACCTTGGAACTGAACAAATTCATCCATAAGACCCTGAATATTAACAAGGTCAGCTTCCCAAGCATCCCAATCGGAATAGATTACAGAAAGATCCCATTTGTATTCATCAGGGATTTCATCGCGGTTTAAAGTGTTCGGCTTCTGGGCGAAAACTCCACCTACCATGCTGACGACAAAAATAATTGATAGGAAAAGTGCAGCAAATTTTCTCATGTGAATATCCTCATCCTTTGACGGTTATAACGTCATAATTAAATTGGCTCCAATAGCTAACAAGATTAAGGAAGGAAAGGCTAATTAACAAGAGGCAGACTCTCATTAACGAGATTGCTTTTTCAACTGCAATCGTGTCACGAGACCCCTTTAATGATTAACTTTCTAATATTTTTAGACAAAGAGAAAATTGAGGAAAATGATAAATACTCGCATTAAGATTACTCTGCTATTGGTGCTGATTGTCTTTTCCGGTTCAGTACAAGCATCACAAGTCGTTACGCTCTACAATGAGGGTAAGATCAATGCTATCCGTATTGGACTTGAGGGGGGCATGTGGAGCGGGACAGTATCCGAAAAACTGGCACAAGCCTTGACGGAAGAGACAGGGCTGGAAGCCATGTTGAAGTTTCAGGAGATTGCAACGGATAGTAAGGCGAATTCACAACAGCAAAGTCTGGCATGGTTTAATCTATACGGATACCGTAAGCTGGTAGCAGATGCTGGTGGGATATCTGAAGCGATTAAAAACCTGAATAACAACAAACAGCTTTCATCGAAATATTTCGCAGACGGTAAAGTTCCAACTGTTACCCAACCTGAAAAACCAGCCACACCATCTGGATCACACTACGCTGTCCAGATTGGAGCGTTCGGATCAAAGGGAAATGCCGAACGGCTGGCCGCCAAAGAACGGGGACGTGGGTTCACAGTTTATGTTTCTACAATTAAACGCCCCACTAGTACCCTGTATGCCGTGCGGGTTGGCAAATTCGAAGTTCGAAACGATGCCGTTACATTTGGGCGGAAATACTACGGACGTGAAGGCAAAGACTTCAGTGTGGTGAAGTAGAAATTTTCCATATTGGAATTTTTAACCAAACAAAAATGCCGATCCCTTTTATCGGGACCGGCTTAAGAAAAACTGGATCCCCACTTATCCGCCGTCGCCAAGGCTATGTCGGGACAGGCTATCCGCGGGGACGACACCTTTAATCCTACAATATATATCTGGACAAATCTTCGTCTTCGAAGAGGTCCTGCAAGGTGTTCTTCACTCGTTCTTTTGTAACAACTATATTTTTAATCGTTCTGGACGGAACCTTAAAGAGTTCCTCTTCCAGAATCGTTGTCATCACAGTTTGAAGGCGACGAGCCCCGATGTTTTCCATCGTTTCGTTGATCTCTTCAGCCAGCGAAGCGATTTCCTTTAAAGCCGCTTTGTCAAACTCCAACTCAACGTTTTCTGTAGCAAACAGCGCCTTATACTGCTTGATTATTGCATTTTTTGGTTCAGTCAAAATACGATAGAATTCTTTTTTGCCAAGGTTGTCGAGTTCCACACGGATCGGGAAACGTCCCTGAAGCTCAGGAATCATATCCGCCGGACGGGAAACATGGAATGCGCCGGCTGCAATGAAAAGAATATGTTCGGTACGGATGGGACCGTACTTTGTGGTCACACGGGTTCCTTCAACGATTGGAAGGATATCACGCTGGACACCTTCACGGCTCACATCAGGACCATTCCCACCTTCATCGGCACCAACAATTTTATCGACTTCATCTATAAAAACAATGCCCATCTCTTCAGTGCGGCGCATGGCTTCAGTAATGACAGCGTCCATATCAAGCAGACGGTCGACTTCTTCACCGAGAAGAAGGTTGCGTGCTTCACCCACGGAGACTTTTCGTTTCTTCTTTTTGTTTGGCATCATGGGACCAATCATTTCTTGAAGATTGATGCCCATTTCTTCGATTCCCATCGGTCCGAAGACTTGCATAAGGCCGCCACCGGAACGGTCAGAAGTTTTTATCTCAACTTCATAGTCTTCCAGTAATCCAGCCTTAAGTTTCGCACGGAATTTTTCTCTGGTCCTGCTGGCCCTTGCCACACCGTCATCTGTTGGAGCAGATTCGATAATCTCTTCTGGTTGTGGTTCAGGCTCAGATTCGGGTTCAGCTTCTGATTTTTCATCGGAATCGGTTTTCATCATATCCATTGCCGATGAAAGAATATCGTCTAAAGCAGTATGTTTTTTAACTGGTTTTGATTTTGGAGGCGCTGGCGGAAGAAGAAGGTCCAGAAGACGTTCTTCAACATTATTCTCAGCGATTTCTTCCACTTCGCTAGTGAACTCTGAACGAACATTGCTGACAGCAACTTCAACCAGATCACGGATAATGCCCTCTACATCGCGGCCAACATATCCGACTTCGGTATACTTGCTCGCTTCTACTTTTACAAATGGAGCTCCAGATAACCGAGCGAGTCTTCGTGCGATTTCGGTCTTACCAACACCCGTTGATCCAATCATCAGAATGTTGTTGGGAATAATTTCGTCACGCATATCGATATCAACATTACGTCTGCGCCAACGGTTTCTGAGAGCAATAGCGACGGCGCGTTTTGCGTCATTCTGACCAATGATATACTGATCGAGCTCTTTTACAATCTGTTTTGGAGTCAGTTCCAGAGTATTCTTTTTCACAGTTTAATAACCTGTATGTGATCGTTAGTGTAAACACAAATTTCTGAGGCAATTCTAAGTGATTCGGTTACAATCTCGTCGGCAGACATTCCTTTATTGTGCCTCGTTAAGGCTCTCGCTGCTGATGTGGCATAGGGTGCACCGCTACCGATGGCAAGTACTCCATCATCTGGTTCAATGACATCACCTTGACCGCTGATCAGGAATAGTTCCCGCTTGGTTGCGACAACAAGTAAAGCTTCAAGGCGGCGAAGTGCGCGGTCTAGTCGCCAGTCTTTGGCAAGTTCAACAGCCGCACGGCGGATGTCCTTTGGATGGATTTTCAGCTTTTCTTCAAAACGGTCAAAAAGCGTCAATGCATCTGCTACACCACCGGCAAAACCAACAACGACCCTACCATTGTCTATGGTTCTAAGTTTGTCCGCTGTTGCTTTCATTACCGTATCGTCAAAGGTCACCTGCCCATCAGCTCCGATGGCAGACTTGCCCTTGAACCTGACAGCTAAAACCGTTGTACTTCTTCTTTTATCTGGAATGCCATGATTTGCCATGGAAATATCCTATCTGTTTATATAGAGATGGCTAACAAATTAGTGCTGACCGGAAAAGCTAGTTAGGGTTAAGCGATGAGTCAAGATGTTATAAGGTGGAAAGCTCGGAAAAAACGAACCCCCGTATAAAAAATACGGGGGTTAATAGGATAGATAATCCGTCTTAGTAAGCAAAAATTGCTCTTATCCCGGTAAAGATTAACATGGTTAAAATTGCGGCGATTGGAAGTGTAAGTAACCATGAGAAAATGATCGTCTTAATTACTTTTGTATTCAATGCATCAAATCCTTGTGCCAATCCAACGCCCAGCACACCACCAACAAGAGTGTGAGTTGTTGAAATTGGTAAGCCGAGCTTAGAGCAGATTAACACCACTGTCGCTGCGGAGAATTCCGCTGCAAATCCACGGGACGGTGTGATCTCTGTGATATTTTTTCCTACAGTACGCATTACTTTATAACCATAGGTTGCAAGCCCGGAAAGGATACCCAAACCACCCATAAGAAGAATCCAGAAAGGTACAGGTACTTTCAGAGCAACAACTCCTTGACCAATAGTTGCGATAACTGCCGCGACAGGGCCAATAGCATTTGCAACATCATTTGAACCGTGTGCAAAAGCGACATAACAAGCTGTAATTAACTGAAGGATCATAAAGACTTTTTCAACTTGCTTCAAGTCATTAAAGTTTTCTGCTGAACGCCTTCTGACAATGATCGTGAGGATTATAAATCCAACTAAACCAGCTCCCAGTGCGATTCCAACCAATTCTAATGGTGTGAAATTCAGGTGAAAGTTTTTCAAACCTTTCCAGATCATTGAAATTGCAATGATGCCAATGGTCAAGGCACCAAACAAGGGAGCGTAAAAACGTATCGATTTCCCCGGACTTTTGGCATTCAAAATATTCTTACGGATAAATATGAAGATCAGGAACGATATGAGTCCACCGCCCACCGGGCTAATAATCCAGGACATAATGATCTGAACTACCTTGCTCCAGTTTACAGCTTCTAGTCCGTAGACAAGTAATCCAAATCCAATAATAGCACCAACAATTGAGTGGGTAGTCGAAACAGGCATGGATAGGAACGTTGCAGCATGAAGCCAGATGGCAGCCGCCAGTAACGCCGACACCATCCCAACGATCAACAAGGTCGGGTCCTGAGAAAAGAGTTCTGTATTAACAATCCCCTTTCGAACGGTATCTGTTACTGTCCCACCGGCAAAAATGGCTCCTGAAAAATTGAAAACACCGGCAATAAGAACAGCTTGCTTAAAGGAGATTGTACCTGATCCAACGGAGGTGGCCATTGCATTGGCAACATCATTGGCACCAATGGTCCAGGCCATATAGATACCAAAGCCGATAGCCATGAGCCCAAGGGCAACAAACTTGGGATCAGTCGTCATGAAAAAATTGAATAGAATATCCATGTAAAAATACCTTACTCTGCGATCATTAAACGCAGATAATCACTCATTTTTTCAGAATGGTCTGCCAGTTTACCCAGCGCAGTAATCACCTGCATCCAGGTATAGCTTTCCACAAATTGCCACTCTTCTTCATTTTTCGAGAGTAGACTTCGAACGAGACGAAACTGATGTTTATCAGCTTTGTATTCAAGGCGGCCAACTTCAGTTGCAGCTTCGCGAATTTCTTCTGCTATCGGACCTTTGAACCCGGCTTGTTTGAAATCATCTAGCCGATGAGTCATATTTGCAACTTGCCTGGCAGCTTGTACTGAACGGGAGGCCAACTTCCGTAGTGATTCGGTACACGGACCACTTTCGCAATCTTCCGGCAAACGAAGTTTTCGAATGCTTAGCATCATCGCGAGGTCCTCAGCTTTATCAGCGAGGCTATCTTGCTCACGTAAGAAAGCCAAAAAGTCGGGTCTGGAAACCGCCATCATCAGATCGCGGGGAAGATTGTCGCGAAGAGTGTTTTTTATCTCATCCGCTTCATGTTCAATCTTGAATATCTCCTGACCAATCCTTTTTACTTCTTCAGCATTGCCTTCTATGGATGCATTGATAATCGGTTCAACGAGATCAACACATTGCATCACTTTGTCCAAATGGTCAAAGAGTTGCGAGAATGGTGAAGGATTGCCAAGGAGCTTGCTCATTACATTCATTATCATCTCCTGTTTAGCCGCGAAGCTATTCAGATTACGTTAGGATTGTGTTAGTAAAAATAAAAAAGTGCTTGGAGAGATTTCTCCTTAATGTACTCTTAATATTGAAATAACAATAAAGTATAAAATCAACTCTATGTTTTGCGTGAAAGTATCAGAAGATCGTTAGAATTACTCATTATCTCAAGAGGAAATATCTTTCTCATGATAAAGAAAAATCAGTCCTTAATCGGCAATCATCAGGCGAATATAATCACTCATCTTTTCTGCATGATCAGCAAGCTTACCCAACGATGAAATTATCTGCATCCAAGTGTAAGTCTCAACAAATTGCCAGCTCTTATCTTCAATGGAGAGTAGTGATTGTACCAGTGTGAACTGATGTTTGTCCGCTTTGTATTCGAGATTTCCAACCTTGTCGGCAAATTCAAGAATTTCCTCTGCCTTGTCGCCCTTAAATCCGGCAAGTCGATATTCTTCCAACGTATGAGCCATCTTGATGACTGTCTGGACAGACTCAACTGATCTGCTGGCGAGTTTCTCCAAATTTACTCTGAAGTCAGCAACATCAGGCATTCTCAGTTTACGGATGCTGATCATCATCGCCAGGTCTTCAGCTTTATCGGCGAGGTTGTCCTGTTCACGCAGATATGCTATAAAGTCATGACGTGAAACTGCCATCATCAAACCACGAGGGAGGTGGTTCCTGATTTCATCTTTTATTTCGTCAGCTTCATGTTCAAGGCGGAAAATATCCAGACTTATTTCTTTGGTTTTTTCCTCATCACCTTCCAGGAGGGAATTCACCAATGGCTCAATAAGGCCAACACATTCAAGGACTTTCTCAAGATGTAGTAGCAGATGCTTAAATGGAGAAGGAGTACCGAGTAATTTACTTAACACACTCATCGCGACCTCTTGATGACATTTTGATGAATTTCAATGTCATTAATATAGCAAAAACCACAAATTGAAGTCCAGAATTTTAATGGGCTAACATAAATTATGGTAAGGAAATAACAAGATGGTTGAGCGAGAAAATTGTTACCCGTGCTGTCGCCAGCGGGAGGCCATTCCGGTACAGATTCCCAACGCAAACAGGTTGGTCAACATGCTGGACCCACCGTAACTGATGAGAGGTAGTGGTAGTCCTGTCACCGGCATAATTCCTGTTGTCATACCGACATTAACGATTACCTGGAACGCTATCACAGTAGCCACACCCATCATGGTGAGGCTGGCAAAGGGATTGGCGACTTTTCGGGCTAACATCAGCAAACGGATAATCAACAACCAGAAGAGGAAAAGGGCAACAGCAGCTCCTATAAAACCGAACTCTTCACCGATTACGGAGAAAATGAAATCCGTGTGCTGTTCAGGGAGGAATCCTCCCTGGCTTTGACTGCCCTCAAGGAATCCTTTACCCCAGAACCTTCCTGACCCAATAGCCACTTTTGATTGAATGAGCTGATAGCCTGCTCCCAAGGGATCGGACTCAGGATCGAGGAATGCTGTCAGTCTTTGGCGCTGGTAGGGTTTGAGCTGTCCAAGAATTGTGGGTGTTAGTGCACCTATACCACCAACGACAGAACCCCAAATCAGCCCCAACGGTAATCGTACACCTGAGACATAGGCAAAGAGGATTAGTAAACCGATAACTGCCACAAGGGAATAGGGATTAATACTTGCAATCATTACTGCAAATGGGGAGACGATGAGGATCATCGCCAGCATCGGCATCCCACCCCAGAACGCGATGGCACCGGCGGCGATAGGAATAACCATCGATGTTCCCAAATCGGGTTCAATAGCAATCAATCCAAATGGAATCGCTGCAAGAACCGCAAATGAAAATATGTTTTTCATCTGGCTAAGATCGTTCCGTTGATCGGACAAGAATCTCGCCAGAGTGAGAATGGTCGCAATTTTGGCAAGTTCTGAGGGTTGAATATGGAAAGCCCCCATTCCTAACCAACGTCCTGTTGGTCCGGTTCCAACAAACAGAACCAGTAAGAGAAGCATCATTACAGCAATGAAAAAAACGTAGGCAAATGCAAAGGTTACTCTATCGGGTACAAATGCTGCCCCGATAAATATGGCAACCCCGATACCCATGAATAACATTTGACGGGAGAAGTGGAAAAAGTCGTCACTTCTGGACGCACTATAGAGGATTACTGCTCCTGTGAACAGGATCAGTATCGTAATAGCTGGAAGTAGCCATTCTATGTCTCGACGTCCAAGTCTCATTCCAGTAATTCCCTCTCTGCTTGTGCCTCACGTTGAGCTTTGATCACCCGCCAACGGTATCGTTGCCACGTTTCCTCGTCTAGTCCAAGGTGTTTACGGATCATCTTAAAAGCAATCGGTGCGGCGGCTGTTGAACCATGTTCACCATGTTCAACAACAACAGCAACTGCTATCTGCGGGTCTTCAAATGGTGCAAAAGCTACGAACAATGCATGATCTACACCGGGATTTTGTGCTGTACCTGTTTTGCCTGCGACGTGAAGCCTTGGGTCGTATAACCAATGCGCAGTTCCAACAGCTCCCTCCGTCACTTGAAGCATATCATTTCTGACGATTTCATACGTTTCATCGCTGAAATCCACTTCATGGACTTCGCTATAGTCGGGGTCAACAAGTTCACCGTCGGGTTTTCGGATGTTTTTTACCAGGTGGGGTGTAACCCACCAGCCTTTGTTAGCCAGAGCCATCGTATAAACCGCTGCCTGTAAAGGAGTCACCAACACATCCCCCTGCCCAATGGATATGTTAAAAAGATGTCCATTGGTCCAACGGTTTTTTCCATATTGGTCGTCCATAAAAGTACGGTTTGGTAGCAATCCATTATTTTCATGGGGAAGGTCAATGCCTGTCACCTGCCCAAAACCATAACGGCTCACGTAGGAATGGAATTTATCTATTCCCATTTTATTGCCGAGCAGGTAGTAAAAAACATCGCATGAACTTTCAATTGAAAGTTCATGGTCAACCTCGCCATGACCACCTTTGTGCCAGCAATTGAACCACCGGCGACCGAGCTGGTAGCCTCCAACGCAGGTTACTTTCCACTTTGTATTAATGGTTTCCGATTCCAAACCAGCGGACAATACAGCCATTTTAAAAATTGAACCCGGTGGATAAAGTCCCTGAATAGCGCGATGGAGAAGTGGAGTCTGTGGGTCATCCTGCAAATTCTGCCAATCGCTGGGAGTTAGTAGTCCTGCAAACGTTTCTGGTGGATAGTCGGGCTTACTCGCTATTGTCAGAACTTCACCTGTTTGAGGTTCAATGGCAACCACAGCACCAGCTTGTTCACCGAGGAGTTCTTCAGCCAATTGTTGAAGTTCAAGGTCAAGTGTGAGGATAAGGTCGCTGCCCTGTTGAGCGGGGATCGGTTCTGAACCGGGCAGTGGACCAACAATACGGCCTAACGCATCAACTTCGAGATAATCAAACCCTTTTCGACCGACAAGATCTTCGTTCCACCGTTCTTCAAGTCCACTAAGACCAACGATGTCACCCGTATTCTGGTTTGGATATAGTTCTGCGCGTTCCTCTTTCAACTCTCCGATGTGGCCGAGTGAATGAGGTGCGATCTGGGACGGGTATGCTCGTTTTGTCTCAACACGGAACATGATTCCGGGAAGACGTGCTCTGCGTTCTTCTAGTGCAGCGAGTAGAGTAAAAGGGACATCTCGCATGATTCGAACGGGTGTATAACGATTCCCTCTGATCCTGTGAAGTCGCCTGTTGAACTCATCCTTGCTCAAGCCGATTAAGGCAAGAAGACTATCCCTTGTTTCGGGGTTATCATCCAGCATCTGGGGGACTGCAAGTAGAGTATAACTGGGAAAATTATCGACTAGAAGTCTTTCGTGACGGTCCAGCATCAAACCGCGAAGCGGTGATTTCTCAACCACACGAACACGGTTGGTTTGGGACTGCCTCAAATAGAGGTCTGAATGGATAAGCTGCAGTCGAGCCAAACGGAAAACCAATACCGCAAACAGTACAGTAAACAGTAAGCCAAATGCAAGAAGTCGTGATGTGTCAAAGCGGCGGACGTTATTCATTTGCTACTCCAACCGTACGCCGCCCCTGCGTTCATACAAGGGGCTAATGGCCCAGAACATTCCTAGAACCCATGTGTAGAGCGCGGTGGGAATTGCCTGTTTGATAAGGGCTTCACCAAAACTCGGGGTGATACCCAGTGTGTAGAAATAGATAAATATGATTGCGAAAATCAGACTGCCTGTACCACTGGCAGCAGCCCATTTCCCCAAGGACATTGGGACGTTGCTATAAAATATTTTACCAATAAAGAAGCCGACAAGACTGTAGCAGAAACTACTTAGACCCATAAAATGTGTACTGAGTGAATCAACGGCGAGTCCAGTAAGGAATCCAGCGATGACCCCGGCGAAACTTCCCTTGCGAGCGGCAAAAAAGATGATAACCAGCACAGGAAGATTTGGTCTGAAATTAGCCATGGAAAGATAGGGGACTATCGCTGACTGCAATACAACGAAAACAGCTAGAGCGATGACAAAGTTTCGTATCCTCATCTGTTCACCCCGCTTGTATTACTATTTGGAAGCAGAACATAAACTTCCTCAAGGCGGGAAAACTTCACAAATGGCTTTATTAAAACACGGAGAAAGAGACCTTCTCTGCGGGTTACTTTTGTCACTAGACCAACAGGAACGCCACCGGGAATAACTCCACCAAGACCACTTGTAACAATTCGGTCCCCAACTTTGACATCGAGGTTCTTTGGAACCTCTGTTAGCTCAAGTGTCTCACCACCGGCCCAGCGGACGATGCCATCAACACGACTTCTTTCAACACGTGCACTTGCAGCAAAGTTTCGATCAGTACAAAGCAAGGCGACTGACGTGGATGGAGTTGATCGATGGATAACACCGCCCAATCCTTCAGCCGTGACAACAGCCTGGCCTATTTGTACCCGTTCATTACTACCGATGTTCAGCAAAAGACTGGACAAGTTGATAGAAGGGTCACGTGCGATTACTTCTGTGGCTAAATAGGTAAACTCGGGACGGTCACGGAAACCGAGGAGCTTTCTCAATCGAACGTTTTCCAGAAGGGCATCACGCCATTGGTTCCGTTCATTATTCAGACGGATGACTTCAGCGCGTAATTCAGAATTCTCTTTCCAGATTCCGATTGACCTTGGAATAAAAGTCACTGGGGCAGAAAGTACCGCTGTCGCCTGTCCCATTCCATGCCGAAAGGTATCAGCGGCACGATGCTGGGAGGAGTTCATAAAAACGAGGGATATCAGAAGGGCGAAAACAAGTATCACCCAATCCCGCCATGCAGCGAGTAGCGCAAGAATATTCATGAATTATGGTCCGTCAGATGAACGTACCCAAGTGGATCATAGCTGAGGCAATGAGCCACTAATTCTTAAGTAGCACTGATTCATAACGTTCAAAATTATCCAGAACCACACCGGTTCCGCGGACAACACACGTTAGTGGATCTTCAGCCAGGTTGATCGGTAGACTTGTCTCATCGCGTAAACGTTGATCAAGGCCACGAAGCAGGGCGCCACCACCGGTCAGGATAATTCCACGGTCGCGGATATCTGCTGACAACATAGGAGGTGTACGCTCAAGGGCCAGCTTAACAGCATCAACGATCTGTCCAACGGGTTCACCAATCGCTTCACGGATTTCCATGGAATTAATCTCAATGGCTTTTGGGATACCGGCGACAAGGTCGCGGCCCTTGGCAATCATTGAAAGTTCCTGTTCCATGGGAACAGCCGATCCGACCTTCTGCTTAATTTCTTCAGCCATCCGTTCACCAATCAAAAGATTGTAATTGCGGCGCATGAATTGAACGATAACATCGTCCATTTCATCACCACCGACACGGATGGAAGTATCATTAACGATACCGCTGAGAGAAATAATTGCGATTTCTGTTGTGCCACCGCCGATATCAATAACCATACTACCGACAGCTTCGTCAACAGGAAGGCCGACACCTAAAGCAGCAGCCATAGGTTCAGCGATGAGATGGACTTCACGGCATCCGGCATGCTCAGCAGCGTCTCGAATAATTCGCTTTTCCGATTTGGTTACACCGGAAGGAACACAGACTATGGCCCGGGGTCTGATGAGACGGTTTTTTACAACCCTTCTCAGCAGACTGCGAATCATGATTTCTGCCACTTCGTCATCATCGATGACACCGTGTCGCATGGGACGAATTACATCTATTTGACCGTGAGTTTTACCCATCATCTCGCGGGCTTCACGCCCGATGGCAACGACTTTGGAATCATCTTTGCGGATTGCAACCACAGATGGTTCACGTACGACAATGCCTTTGCCCTTCTGGTACACTAGCGTATTCGCTGTGCCCAGGTCCATTGCAATATCACTAGTGAGGAATTGACCAAAATTGAAGAAGCCCATTCAGTACGCTCTGCCTTTTCTATTGCGGCACTGAGGCCATTTTAAACAGTAATTTCCAAGTAACTTGCGAAAGTAGGGACAGAATCGGCTAGGATCAAGGGATTTACAGCCCTTCAAGAGGTTTACTTGCCCCATGAGCTCTTATTTTTTGGGGTTTAAAAGGAAATATGATTTATCGAACGAACAATAGATTATTCTACTTCCCTGGTTTCTTCTGTTATTCTCCAGTAAACTCGGATCCCGTTACTCCCCGCGTAAACAAAATTACCGCATTTTTCAAGCTGGGGGTTGAATCCAAAAGGTGTTCGAATGATTCTTTCCCATTCAGTCTTTCTAGCATCCATATAATAGACTTCAGCAACGGCCCCTTGACCAACAACGGTATAAAATCCATGATCCAACATTAGGACATCATTTGTAGTTGAACCTTCAGGTAGTCCAAATCTACGTATAGTCCAGTTGGAAGCATTATCATAACTGGTGTAAACACCCTTGCCTTTTAGTCCCACATGAATCGTATTGATTGAATCAGGATCAAATTTGATATATCTGGCGATATCATCAGCGAAGAACCACAAGTGTTTCCAACTTTTCCCATTATCTAAACTTCTCATTAAAGGGGGTCTTTCAGAATAATTTTCAATAGAAATAATAATCTCATTTTCATTAAAAGGATTAAAAGCAATATCGTTTGGAGGGCCTTCAAAATATCTATAAGTAATATCCTGCCAGGATTTCCCCATATCGGTTGATTGATAGAGGTAACCTTTTTCTTTACTAGTTGTTGTTGCACAAAAATAGTGGGAAGAGTTCCAGGGGGAAATTCTCAAAAAAACAGGTCTTTCATAACGATTAAATAGTGGATGGTTCATCTCCTGCCAGGTTTCACCTGAGTCGATAGATCTATAGACTCTGGCCGGTTGATTCTTATGCTTTGCGCTCGTGACTACAACAGTCCCGGGATTATTTTGATCTACATCAATATCAATAACTTTAAGATCATCTATACATTCAATCCATGTGATACCAGCATCCGAGCTTTTGAATAGTTTTCCCTTCTGTTTTCGGAATTCATCGGGAATAGTACCTGCATAGAGGATCATCGGGTTTTCTGGATGAATTTTTAATGCTGTGACATGAAGACCATATAATCCTAAGTTTAACCACTCTCCAGGTCTCATCATTTGTTCATACAGATTGGCTGGACTATCAATCTGTGAAATGCCTATGGTACTGAAAGTCAAGATAATAAATAAGGAAACATAAATGGATCTGAGTAGTTTTGTACTCATTTTATCTCCTTGGATACTATTAGTTTAGTCCGTCAAATAGACATGAACGCCATAATCACCAAGGACAACTACTTTTCCATATCCAGCCAGTATAGGACTTGTTTGATACGTGGTTTTATCACCCAAACGATACCAATTGCTGGTGCTACCTGAAAAATATTGGCCATAGACTCCGTTATAAGGTGTGGAAAGCATGAAGTATGAATTCGAATTACCATACATCATGTCAAGAACGCCAGCTCCGTCAGGACCGAGAGTTCTCCAGATACTTCCCATATCACTACTTTCATAAATACCACTATTGGTAAAACCGGTATAGATTTTTGCAGGATATCCCTCCATAACTTCGAGGAAAGAAAGCTGTCCATCATTTTGTATGTATAAACTCTCCCAGCTGCCACCCTTGTCGTAGCTCCTGTAGATGAAAGGTGATTCTTTCGTTGCAGCCAATACATAGTCCGGATAACCACTGACCATTGCTACGTCGCAGATCGTTCCTTCAACACCATAAACGTCAACTCTTTCCCAGTTGCTTCCAGCATCATCGCTTCGGTATAAAGCAGTACCATCAGGGGAATGCATACCCAAGTAACATATTCTGTAATCTGAGGGATTACTCTTTAAGAATAACGGAAACTCATCATTTTGTTCTGTGGGGTGAAAGACGTGCAACCACGTGTACCCACGGTCACGGCTTAACATCATTTTCGGTTCAGGTTGTCCACCGGCGTAGTTAGTTCCAGCGATATAAACATAGATTGAATCACCTTTGTTTCCATCGAGGCTAACGATGTCAAACTTGCTCATCACCGGGGACCATGTGAAACCCAAGTCCATTGAACGGAAAAGTGTAGCTTCTTCCGGGTCATCTTGTGAATACTTTGTTGCGGCCAACATTACTGCTCTATTGGCATGAAGATCCGTTATTTCCTTTTCTTCAAGACCTAGTAGATGCCACTGAAGAGGGTCGAGAACACCATCATAAGGATCATGGACTTCTCTTGGTTCTTCCTCGTCCCAACAACAACATCCGGACATAATGCATGTAATTGACAGTAAGATGATACTCAGAAAGATTCGCTGGCTACGATTTTTCATGCTGTTGTCTCAAAAATTAAGTAGCTGGAAAAAGATAACGATGTTATATAACACACGTGAATGTTATCAAATATTTTAGTAATAATAAATTAAGAAAAAATAGTATAGGATGAAAAGCGGATTCGATGAATTTTGTAACTAATTTTCGTGATATAAGAATTTGGCAATTGATTTTGTGAATCAATTAAAAAGATTTGTTGAAGATGAAAATTCTATTCTATACTTATTCAGGGTGGGTATAAGATGGGGTTAATTATGAAGACGAAAATCTTATCAGTATCCTTATTAGTATTTCTCCTAATTCCACTATGTGTTTACGCGCAGCCTCAAATTGTCGAGAACGAGAAAGTTCCGATCAATCAAACGTACCATGTATCCTTTTCCCAGAGATTAGACTCGACCACTCCAGGGGCCGTTTATTATCCTCTTGGTCGATATTACATGTTGACTCTTCCTTTTTCCTCAATTGGTGTAACGACTAATTATGATCTGGATGAAGTGACAGCAGAAATTCTAAATGCAGGAGTGGGAACAACGGGCTGGGTTGGTTCCAGATTGACGTATGGTCCAGGCCAAAATCCTGTAAATGTTTACAGGAATGCTGGGGGGACCTGGGTAGACTATTCGTCAGCTACTGACCTTGAAGCCGGTAACGGTACCGTTTTGCTCTATTTTAAACTAGACTGCAGCTACATCGATGTGCAATGGGATTTTTATTGGACAAAAAACGGTGATATCAATCTTGACTAGTTAGTAAAACGTAAAACAACACCCACCCTTTATATGTAAAAAAGGCATCCCGATCCGTCGGGATGCCATCAATACCTCTGGATGTTTCTCCTGTTCAAGTTAGAGAAAATTAACGATTCAATAGAGAATCGTGATGAATTTGAGGATGGAAAAAAATGAGGTAAATGATCATGAAAAAATTATTTATTCCAATCATTCTACTTTCCCTGTTTGTGCCATTTATGGCTTCAGCACAGTTTACAGAAAACAAGGTTCCGATTAATCAGGTTTTTCATGTTTCGCATACACAAACTCTTGATTATACAACTCCCGGTTCGACCTATAATCCAAATAGTAGAGTGAGAACACTAATCATTCCTTTCTCGGAATTAGGTGTTAGCTCTAATTATGATTTGGATGAATGTACCGCTCAGATAACTAATTGGACTGGCGGGACGCCTGATCCTTGGGGATTTACTAGTTGGATAGGTGCCAGGCTCGACTATCCAGGGGGACCAACCGCGGTTGTTCATGTTTATAAAAACGCCGGGGGAACACAACAGCTCTATGATGCTCAAACGGATATTGAGGATGGTGAAGGTCAAGTCGTAATTCAGATAAGATATGGTGTAGGTGGGTATGGGTTTGGAAGTGTTACGGTCCAGTTTGATTTTGAATGGACGAAAAACGGTGATATCGCAAACGATTAAGGATTTCAGCTAAAAAACATCCATCCTCAAACATAAAGGCATCCTGATTCTTCGGGATGCCTTGATATTTCAAGCAGGAACTTCACTAAGTATATCTTATCCTATTTACTCAAATGGATAAACGCAGATCCCAAAATCACCAAGAAGAATTGTATTCTTGTAACCAAAAATGACTGGTTTTTCCTGGTAGACATTTTTTTCACCAACTCTTTGCCAAACAATACGATTTATACCTCCCGGATGTTCAAGAATGCCACTTTGGGGAGAGGTTTTAACATAGTATCTGTAATAATGGGATTCAGTTAAACCAGTGAAATTCGTTGAATCTGGTCCGATGGGATCCCACGTCTCGCCAAAATCTTCGCTATAATACATTCCAATATCTTCGTAACCCGCAAATAGAATATCGACGTCATCCAATCTATTCAATCCTTGAAGAAAGAGCATGTTTCCGCTATCTCTCGGTGGGGAAGATGTCCAACTGGAGCCCATATCATTACTCAGCAGCACGTATGGATATTCCTTTGAAGCAACGGCAATCTCGCCAAGGTTTGTTTTGTGAACAACGATTTGAAAAAAATCTCCCTGTATGCCATTTCTATCAATTTGTTCCCACTCTTCACCAAGGTTGAGACTAAAATAGAGAGCTCCTGTTAATGGAGTTGCAGTACCAAGAAATAGGCCATTAAAATCAATTGGATGCGACATTAGAAAAACAGGTAACTCTTCATCGTTTATAATAGGTGAAGGAATATCTTCCCATGAAAATCCGTCATTTTCGCTAATTCTTAAAACTGGCTGCGGGATACTAGAAGTGTAGTCAATACCAGCGAGGAAAACCTTTGAGGGGGCTTCAAAGTTAGCCTCCAATGTCAATACGTCCAATTTGGAAGCAAGAGGTTGCCAGTTAAAACCATGATTGTCTGAAATGTAGAGAGTATTCTGCTCAGGGTTTTCTTGGGAGAAACGACATCCGGCAAGCAAAGTATTATTACTTGCGCACAAAGCAGAGATTGTCATTCCCTGCAGACCTAAATCATGCCATGTCTCTTTTTCCAGAATATCATCATATGGGGTTACTAACGGCTCAATCTCTTCAGTACTGTCATGCATTAAAGCATAACCCGCAAACCACAATATTTCGCAACCAGGTACTAACAGAATAGTTAGTAATAGGAAGAAAAGAAGTAAAATTTGATTGGTCCTGTTTTTCATATTTTCCGCAATATTTCAACAATTAGGACATTGTGATGAAGTAATGTATTTATAATATAATTAACCACATAAGAATAGTAAATATATATCAGATATTTTTATAGAAAGATGTAGATAGTCTATTCCAAACAAGAAAGCACCCCTTCCTTGAAGAGGTGCTTTTTATATAATACATATAGCTTCTTATGCGTGTCTGAAGTGACGGCGTCCTGTCATTATCATTGCCACACCACGTTCGTTGGCGGCGTCAATAACTTCCTGATCACGAACACTACCACCGGGTTGAATGACTGCTGTTGCGCCGGCGTCCACAGCGGCCAGAAGACCGTCCGGGAACGGGAAGAATGCGTCGCTGGCAAGGATACTGTCCTTAAGGTCTAATCCCGTATCTTTCGCTTTCATCGCGGCGACCTGAACAGCATCCACACGGCTCATCTGACCGGCACCGAGGCCGAGGGTAGCACCGTGACGGGCAAATAGAACGGCGTTCGACTTCACGTATTTACAAACAATCCAACCAAACTTCAGACTGCGCCATTCGTCTTCGGTGGGCTGACGGTCTGTCACAACTTTCAGCTCATCCAGTTCCGGGAAACCGTAGTCACGCATCTGCAAAAGCATCCCACCGGCCACTCGGCGAACATCATAACCGGACGGTGTTGCTGCTTCAGGCGGAGCGACGAGGATTCGTTGCATCTTTTTCTTCGTTAAAATCTTCAACGCTTCTTCAGTGTATGACGGGGCAACGATGACTTCGGTAAAGGCTTTACTGATCTGAAGAGCTGTCTGCTCATCACATTCACGGTTCATGCCGACAATACCACCAAAAGCACTCAATGGGTCGCATGCTCGAGCTGCGGCTTCTGCTTCGGCGATGTTTGTGCCGATACCAACACCACTCGGTGTTGTATGCTTCAGGATGGCACAAGCTGGTTCGTCAAATTCGAACGGCAGAGTCAACGCAATATCAGCATCAATCAGGTTGTTGAAACTGAGTTTTTTTCCGTGAAGCTGTTTGCACGCTGAAATTCCAATATTTTCTTCTTCGGCAAGACCGTAATAAGCGGCACCCTGATGGGGATTTTCGCCGTAACGCATGCCCTGCTTTTTGGTCAGATTAAAGGTGATTTTATTCGGGAGGAGTTTATCTTCTTCCTCTGAATTTGCAAACCAGTTTGCAATCGCACGGTCATATTGTGCTGTATGTTCAAACGCTTCAGCGGCGAGGCGTCTCATTGTTTCGAGGCTTAGGCCACCGTGTTCGGAAATTTCTTCTGCAACAGTTCCATATTGATCGGGGCTGGTCAACACACCCACAAACTTGTGATTTTTAGCTGCTGCACGGATTAAAGTGGGGCCACCGATGTCGATCGCTTCAATTGCCTGTGAGTCGGAGACACCTTCCTTGGCAACAGTATCTTCAAAAGCGTAGAGGTTCACAACGACCAAGTCGATGGGGAAGACTTTATGTTCTTCCGCCTGTTTGATGTCGCCATCGTCATCACGACGCATCAGGATACCACCTGCGATGGTGGGCTGGAGTGTTTTTACACGGCCACCGAAAATCTCCGGGAAACCAGTATAGTCTGCAACTTCTGTAAACTTGATTCCTGCATCTGCCAGCGCTTTTCCTGTCCCACCTGTGGACAGAATCTCAACGCCTTTATCCTGCAAAACTTTTCCCAGTTCAGCGAGTCCGCTCTTGTCGGTAACGCTGATCAAAGCTCTTTGAATTGTGCTGTAGCTCATAGTGAATTCCGGTTGGTTGTGTTTTACGTCCTGTCTATGGAAAGGCGGAAATAAACAGGTTTAGCCGACCGCCTGATCGATGCCGAAAGATTACGTTTTTTTTGTCGGTTTGGCAAGGAATGCTGAGGACTCTTGAGGAATAGATAAAGGGATTTGTAAAATGAGTAAGACTACCTGCTGGGATTAATCACCGTGGGCAGACAGGTTTCACTCGAGGAAAGGTTGGATGGCGATGCTTGCTCGCTGTAAGTCCGGCTATTGAAGACAAACAATGTTTATTCTATCCTTATTTTGAATCCATAATATGAACGTTGTTTGCTCGTTCAATCACACATTCACTTAGCAAACAACGCCATCTATCCTATTGGCAGGTTGGGTGGCCCGGGTGCTGTCCCTAAGTTCTCTTGTTGGGATGCTGGCAAGGCACCGTAGGTGCCCACTCGGGTATCTTAGAAACACCGAGGTTCCTGCTTACAGAATGCAGGAATGACACCTCTAATGATTATCCATTCAGTTGTCGGACTTCACGTTGTGAGGAACTTGTGTATCTAAAGACAGGCGTATATCCGAATCTCTGTGTTTAGCTATAAGAATGAAGCCATCCGACATATAGCCAGATGGCTTCCAAGATACTACTTCATCAGAATAATTTTCTGAATGGTTTGTTGTGTCCCAAAGGACACGCCAAAGAAATACATGCCATTCGGAAGAGTAGCAGTAGATGAATTAGCATCGAACGTTATTTGGTTAATCCCAGCGTTCAAGTTTCTAGTGTCGTGATAGACTTCCTGTCCCAGTAGGTTGAAAACAGAAATCTCAATCGACCCCGCTTCAGGCATGGAGATCGGAACACTTACAGACGGATTAAACGGATTCGGGTAGGCCGAACCGACTTCAAATTTTTCAGGGATCAGCTCTTCGTTTTCTGGGGTAGAACTCGATCCTTCTCCGATATGGAGTTTTGTGAAGGTTTCAAACCCAAATGTTCCATCGCCTATAGTTATGTATTCCAAAGGCAGAAAAACTTCACGGTTTTCATCTTCAGAATAGCCTTTTAATATTATAGGATTACCTGCTATAAATCCTGATTGTTCATCGGATTGACCCCAAGTGACAAGCTCGGTGAAAGGATCGCTATTGAACTCCACAGCTCCAACACATAATTCTCCATCAAACATTGCAACTTCTGCGATGTCGAAGACTTCAAGAATATCCGGATTTACGCTGAAAACTATCGGATAACCGTTGAGAGTTGGCTCGACAGGTTGGAAATGATCAAGGTCATTGTCGTTGACATTAAAATTGTCGTAGATAGATGGGCTGTGGGTTTGGTTCACAATAAGTCCTGCACTGGAAACGAGAATATCCTCCACTTGATGCGCTAGCGTCTCGATGATGTCAAAGTCGCTGTTGGCTACTGAAATGAAGAGGTTACCGTTATTGAAATAAATCCGAGTCTTTAACCAGTCAGAACCATAAATGGGATACTGGAAAAGCTCGAAAGCGTGTGTGGTATCATTATAGTCGAGCACAACACGACTGAGCGCATCGTAGTAAACCGCCAGACGGTTATCGTCATTGTCTCCATTCAGCACAATTCCCTGAGCAAATCCTTCAAACATATCTGGATGTGATTGGGTCTGAGCATAGACTTCAACGACTAAATTTTCTTGTGGTTCGAAATAATGAAGGACTGTCGAAGTTGTATCAGGATCTTCAATGGACAATGCGTTCGCACCCGCAAGTACAGGATCAGTGATGAGGGTTACCCCATCATTAATTGTATACCATCCCTCCATTCCCTCTTCAAACCCGCTGAAGAAGGGGAATCCAAAATAAGGGTTCCAGAAAATATTGATATAATCGGGATTACTTTCATCTTCACCAAACATCGCAGTGATACTGAAAGAGAAGTCCCCGAATTCAGCAAGTTGATGCGTGTAGAATGTGTCTTCAGGACTTACAAGGAACTCGTCATTCAAATAAAGGTTGAATCCCATAAAATCGTCTCGACCCTGATCGTTCAATGTCCAGTCCAGCTCAACAACTCCGGTTTCCTCGTCCAGTGTGAAACCTACAAACTGAGGAGTGGGGATTGTCATTTCAAGGGCCAATTGAATAGCCGCTTCAGCATCAACAAACCCGGCACCAAAATCTCCTTCGTAGCCGGGATTCTCAGCATCGATACTTCGACAGGTTTGGGAGATAATTTCCAGAACCTGATCATCGGTAAACGATGGATTCAGACTCCAGACATAGGCTGCAACAGAAGCAGCATTTGGCGATGCCATACTGGTTCCATTATAGGATTCATAATCGACGGGATCGTAAGGACTATGGGGCATCGTACTCCAGATGTTCACACCCGGTGCGGCTAGACTGATGTAGTCACCATAGTTAGAAAAGGATGCTTTTTCATAATTCACATCAATAGCCGCGACAGCAGTGGCACCCACAAACCCGGCAGGGAACTGAATCTCATTCGTATTGCCGTTACCACCTGACGTAAAGACGAGGCAGTTGTTGTTTCGAGCATAGGTTACAGCATCCTGATATGGCTGGTAGAATCCTCCACCGTATGAGATGTTGATAATATTTGCACCCATATCAACGGCGTATTGGATGGCGGCAATAAAGTCCAACGGTGGTCCGAGTCCCATGAGGCGTTCACCGTCTTCAACGGCATAAGCGCATCTCAAGGGGAGCAGTTTGCAGTTCCATGATGCAGCAGCAATACCCTCGTTATTGTTGGTAACACCGGCAGCTGACCCGGCAACATGGGTTCCATGACTCAAAATATCGGGATAAACCATATTGTCTGGGGGACCATAATCTTCACCTTCAGCCGGATCATCCCACTCTTCAAGGACATATTCAACAAAATCCCAACCACAAATATCATCAATGAATCCGTTCTCGTCGTTATCAATGCTGTCATTGTCTGTTTCGTCCCATATGCCATTCTGGTTAAGATCTTCACCCGGGTTTACGAAGATATTTGACTCCAGATCGGGGTGATCCAGTTTGCAGCCTGAATCGAGGACTGCAATTAAAATTTCACTTTCAGCTTGATGGATATCCCACGCTTCCGGCAGATTCATATTCACCAGACCCCACATGTCGTAGTTGTTCATGTCGTTGGGTTCTAGGTTGGTGTAGTGAGGGAAAACGGCTTCGACTGACAGAACGCCCTTAACATCATTCATCTGTTGTTGAATGGAATAGAGAGATTTCCTTGGACCCATCACTCTGAACCAACGTCCCATCTGGAGTTGATCCCAACTAACCCGCTTGGAATCTTCTTGGGGTTCATAAAAGAGTGGACGTATTGAAATTATTTCAATGAATTCATTTTCTAATGTTGACTTGAAAATTGAATCGAAGCGGAGTTGATCTTCCAATTCCTCATTCACTTCAATCAGTAGTTCAAGTGGTAAATCGTAGGAAAAAGCCAGAATTGGACATAAGAATAAGACGAGCACGAAGCAGTGCAAAAATAATTTCATCGGTAATCCCCCCAGAACCAAAAGTCTTGACGGGATCATGCAGGAACTTATAACTTAATAGAGGATAGAGGGTTAAGCAAGAAACGCAAGATGCTATTTTGAGTTGTATTCTTTTATCCACTTTCCAACCGCCTCCGGGTAGAGCTCGTGTTCGAGTTTTAATACTCGTTTCGCCAGTGATTTTGGAGTGTCATCATCAAGGACGGGAACGCCACCACGTTGCAGGAGGATGGGGCCACGGTCGTATTCTGCATCCACAAAATGGATGGTCACGCCACTTTCATTATCACCGCACTTGAGGACGTCTTCGTGGACATGGATGCCGTACATACCTTTGCCACCGTGTTTTGGAAGTAAAGCAGGGTGGATGTTAATCACAGCATTAGGGTAAGCGTTCAGGAGTGCCTTCGGCACTTTTCGCATGTAGCCGGCGAGGCAGACCAGATTGACTCCTGCCGCCATAAAGGATTCGATGAGTGTTCGAGAAAAATCACTACCTTTTCCGTAATCCTGACGGTTAATCGTGGCACTTGGGATATCGAATTGTTTGGCTACTTCATGGACGCCGGCATCTAAATTATTTGAGATAATAAGCCCACCGACGGCGTTCAACTTTCCTTCAGCACAATTTTTCAGAATGGATTTAGCGTTGCTTCCTCCACCAGACGCCATGATTCCGAGGCGAATCTTCTGACCCATTTCATTCCTCAATAATTAGCATACCACGGTTTGAATCCAGTGTTACTGTTGCGCCCAAAGGTAAGGTCCAGCAAGGACCGATGTGACCATAGGGGGCTCCGAGTGAAAAGGGAATATCGTCAGGTAAAAACTCACGGATAATTTTTAAAACTTCATCGTGCTGCTGAACAGGTTCACCTTTAATGTGTTGAGTGAACTTGCCGAGCAAAACCCCTTTTACGCCCTCGAATGCGCCAGCCAGATGCAGTTGGGAAAGCATACGGTCTATACGGTAAAGCGGTTCGTCAATTTCTTCAAGAAGCAGGATAGAATCCTTGAATATGGGCGACCACCGTGTTCCAGCAAGAGCTGATAATACTGCGAGATTCCCACCCAACAGAGGAGAAGTGACACTACCACATTTTACCGATTCCAACCGTACCATATCCGCAGGGAATGGTAACGCCTTACCTTGTAGCTTTCCCTCCAGTAGATCAAACCAGCATCTTGAGTTGAAGAGGCGCGCCTCGTCTAACCCTTCCTCGTCTGGATTTGTCAATCCGCCACGAGCTAACTGAGGGCCGGAATAAGTGACAAGGCCGGTCTTTAACCAGATGGCATGTTGAAGTGCACTGATGTCCGAAAACCCAATAAGTGGTTTCGGATTATTTTTGATAATGGAAAAATCAACGTGCTGTAAAAGCCGCATGGTGCCATAACCACCGCGGGTACAGAGGATTCCATCTATTTTGCTATTCTGGAAAGCATCTACAAGGTCTTTGGCACGTTCTTCATCGGTCCCAGCAAGGTAACCAATATTGTTGAGTGCAGACGGCAGGACAGAAACTTCGTAGCCGGCATTTCCCATATTCAGAACGCCTTCGGCCACTTCTTTTTCCTCAACAGGTCCAGCAGGCGAAATTGCCGCCAGTGTGTTGCCTTTTTGAAGAAATTTTGGAACTATTGCCACAGGTTGCTCACCAGTCGGTATTCACCATAACCCATTTCATCCACAAAAATATACCGTTTTTGTGTATCGTAATAGAACCAGATTTCATAGGGTTTGCTGTCTATTTCGTATGGATGCCGTTCGATCTCGTTTGGCATACCGAAACGGACCAAAACTTCACCACGATCCGTTTCCCAACCGTCACGAACACTGCCAAACCTCTCGTTGGCTTGTGTAATTCTACCATAATATTCGAGCATTAACTCGTTTGTCTCTGTATCAGGAGAGGGATCCCTTTCTTTCCAGAAACGCCTGAACATCTCCTCGCGATGTCTTGGTTCTGCTTTAATCATATCGCGGAGTCTACTGGTATTGGCGATGTATCGGAGTTGACGGATTGCAACGTCGATGTTGTCCACAGAAGCTGGTAAACCGGGGATTCGTATCCTGAAATCAACACCCTTAAGAGTTGTTTCAAATCCGTCAGTTACTTGCATCTCAATAACATATCTACCCACAGCAAATTCCTGTAGGTCAATTTTGAAGAAATGGCGAGTTATAGGTTTTGTTGGCAGACGATCAAAATTAAAAGTACGGATAATTGCGCCTTTTTCGTTCACAACACGGGCGAGAATCTTCAGGTTTTCTGACCTGACACCCGGATATATCTCATAATAGACAAACAAAGGTGCATTTGATCCGACAACCTGTCTTTGAACATTGGGTGCAATCTGGTAGCTACCGTTTGAGGCGACTTTAACCTCATTTGCCAGTATCAAATCCGCTAGATCAAGGCTACCTTCGCCGATGGTTTTTACTGTATGACGGATCGTTGTACTTGATTTCCGTTTTGTCTCCACATCGGTCAGAACCGCAATAATTGTGTAAGTCCCTGGATCAAGTTCAAAGGATTGAGTACTTACGTTCGTAAGTCCGCTTTTAGTGGTTTTCTCGTAATCCTTTTCCTCAACTGTGGTGCGCCAGATTTTATTTTCAGCGCGAGGACCATCATCTTCATCACCGAAAAGGATTGAAAGGTCTACTTCATAAATCGCGGTATAAATGTTGTGGTTATGGACAAATTGAAGATTACTATGTGGTATCTCAACGTAGATTTTTACCTCTGTTTTTCCTGGGGTACTACTGAATAACGATACACCGTTTAGAGAAAAATAAGGTAAACCGATTTCCATATATCCGTCTTGTACCCGTCTTTGAGCATTGCTGTTAAACGGAAGCAGAAATACAGCTATAATGATTATAAATATAAGTCTATAACGCATAACAAATCTCCAGGATAAGTCTGCTATTAGCGTTTCACAATGAAGCTGAATGGTTCAGCGTCAACAACCTTACACTTAATTATACTGCCTGAATCAAAATTTTCATTGAGAAAAATTGCTTCGCCATCAATTTCAGGAGCATCCCAGACACTACGACCCACGGAATGTCCATCTTCATTGATCTCTTCTACCAGTACCTCAGTGGATTTACCGATCTTGGATCGGTACCAGTCATCAGCGTGTTCTAGAGCCAGGGCCATTACGCTATCTGAACGTAAAGCTGATTCCTCAGCATCTACAGGATTCTCATCAAAGAGTTTTTCCGCTCGTGTCCCCTCTTCAGGGCTGTAACGGAAAACGCCCAACCTTTCAAAACGAGCGTCGTCAAGTCGCTTCAGAAGGTTTGCAAATTCGCCCGGACCTTCACCCGGATGCCCGACGATGATACTTGTCCTCAATGCAATACCATCTATCTTTTCACGCAGCAAGTCGATCCAACGTTTCATGTCTTCCCATGTCGTATGCCTCCCCATCATCTTTAATACAGCATCGTCTGCATGTTCGATGGGAAAATCGAGGTAAGGGACAAGAGCTGGAGTATTGGCCAGCGTGTTTATAAATTCTTCGTCGAAAAGTGGCGGATGGGTGTAAAGGACTCGGAGCCAGCCGTTCTGGTTTGCCACGAGTTCACCAAGACGGGGGAGAAGAGTATTGATGGTATTGCCGTCTTTCAGGTCGATGCCATAGGAGTTTACCTCCTCAGCGGTAACAATGATTTCCTTAACGCCCTGAGATAGCAATCTGGAAGCCTCACTCAAGATACTTCCTGGTCGACGGCTCCTGTACTTTCCGCGAATTGTCGGAATAGCACAATAGGCGCAGAACCTGCTGCAACCTTCAGAAATCTTCAGATAGGAATAGGGTAAGGATCCCGCTTCCCTGAATTGGCTAAGACGATCTTCAAGCGGCAGCGTCATCCGTCCGGGATGGTCAGGTTTTATTCCTGTCTTTTCGTCGATAATTGTTGAGGCATCTTCAGTGTTAAAATCCGTAAGCAGTTCCGCAAAATCGCCCGGTCCGAACCAACCATCAACTTCAGGTACTTCTTTTATCAAATCATCTTTATTTCTGGCAGGAAGGCATCCTGAAACATATACCGTTCGATTCTCAGGATTTTCACCTTTCCATGCTACAGCATCCAGCATGGCCTCGACAGCTTCGGTTTTTGCATCCAGTGTGAAGGCACACGTTGAAACAATAACTGTTTCCGCCTCATCGCTGGATTCAACGAGATTCGCACCCAGTTTTTTCAAACCGGCGGTGAGCAGATCGTTATCAACGTCCAGCTTTGGACAACCTAAGCGGTGCAGATAAACCTTCCGACTTGGCAGGTAAACCTTCTTGTCAGATTCAATTTTCACTTATACAAATCCGCCATCAAGATCAAAGTCAAGGCGACCATCGTCGAATTGTGTTTCAACAATCTTTTCAGCAACCGCCATACTCTCTTCATCACCAAATACAGCTTCGATCACCAGGTCAGCGTAAAACGGGATCAAGTCATTAATTCCTTCGCCAACGCCGATCCATTTCACAGGGATATCCAGGTTCTTGCGTATGGGGACCAGAACGCCACCCTTGGCAGTTCCATCCAACTTGGTGACCACAAGGCTGGTGACAGGAATAACGTCGGAGAAACTGCGTGCTTGTGATAGTCCGTTCTGACCTGTGGTTCCGTCCACGACGAGTAGTACTTCATGGGGAGCGTCTTCAATCAACTTTTTAGCAACTCTATCTAGCTTGCCGAGTTCAGCCATCAAATTGGTTTTGGTATGAAGTCTTCCGGCTGTGTCCACGAGTACACGGTCTACGCCCCTGTTTAATGCAGCTTGAATGCCGTCATAAACAACAGCACCGGGGTCGGCACCGGTTGCCCCCCGGACAATATCAACTTTGGCACGGTCGGCCCAGATCGCCACTTGCTCCACGGCGGCTGTACGGAATGTATCCGCTGCGACAATCAATACACTCTCACCCTTGGATGCATAGGCATTCGCCAGTTTGCCGACAGAGGTAGTTTTACCGGTTCCATTTACACCGATTATGAAAGTGATAAACGGCTTATGAGAAGATTCTTCCTCTTTTTTCTGAGGATTCTCACCAATCATTCCTTTCAGTTCTTCACGAAGAACTTTTAGGACACTTTCGCTATTAAGTGATTCAATTCTGTTCCGTTCACGAAGGCGTTCAACGAGTTCAAGGGAAATATCAACCCCGAGGTCTGCGGTGATAAGAATCTCTTCAATCTGTTCGAATACTTCATCGTTCAGTTTTTCAGCACCAACCGCTTCACGGATGTTACCGACCACGTCATTACGTGTTTTCGAAAAACCGTCTTTTACTTTTTTGAATAAGTTCATGGTGTTCTAGTTGTTTACAGTCTAAAAAATCAAATTTATCAGGGTGGCCCGGGTGCTTGCAAGATTCGGCTTGTCCGAATCCACCCGGGTTTCAAATTACCTAAGTTCCAATGCAGGAAGGTAAGATTTTCAGCAGGGAAATGCTCAGCTTTTACCTACCTCGGAGTGATAATTGTGGGTAGTTATCTGTGAATTGTATGAATGGGGTGGCCCGGGTGTTTTCAAGGCTCCTAAGCTTCAGCGAAGGTGCCCACCCGGGTTTCTTCTGAAGGCAACCTTTTATGCTACTTCACTTTCTCCACAATAACCAGGTAATCGACTTTTGGAGTGATTCCATAAATCTGGAAAAGCGACATCTTTTTCAAATTCGGGATGATTGAAACGACATCCCCTTTGAGGCCATTGAGAAACTTCTCAAGCCTCTCAGGAATAATCTTTTCCTCAACGTCATAACGGTGCACATGGTAATTCTTATCGGCAGAACCCATTTCTATTTCCCCCTTTAAATATTAAATCCTATTTATAAATACTCGATATGAAAATAAGGTTTCAGGAACGAAGAAAAGCTCAAAGAGCGAAGGGAATGAGACTAGCGATCTATCCCTTTTTGAATATCACATTCCAATGGGCGATGGATGGTGGTTTTTCACCGAAGTATGCTTCAGGAAGAATCCCGAAAACAGGGTCACCCTTTTTGTATTCCCTGCGTTGGAGTTCCATTGTCTGGAGGGTCCAGTCATAACGAGCTTCCAGTTTTCTAAAATCGGCTTCGTTGAAAAAATGGTGTGGAATGCCTTCTTCACTTCCCTGTTGCGGAACCCACGTTCCCTCTTCAACTTCACGACCTTGACCAAAGCGATGATCTTCACTGGAAATCAAAAGACCTTGAAAGATGCCGTCCGGTTTTAGCGTACGGTAAATCTCACCAAAAGCCAATTCCATTTGAACCCAACGACCGTGATTGATGACGTTAATTGACAGGATTCCGTCAAACGTTTCATCCGAAAAAGACTGGCTGAACATATCGTTTAATTGAAGAGAAATATTCGGACTATCTTTGTAGCCTTCAATCTCAAGGCGTTTTCGTGATGCGGATAGAGCTTCAGGAGAGTTATCACTTCCGACGACTTTTAATCCTGCACGCAGAAGTAATGGGAGATGACGTCCTGCACCACAACCAAGATCATGAACAAGCTGGTGTTTTTTTAAATGGGTAACGAATTCTTCAGCGACGGGGTGGGGAGTATCCAGAATAAAATCTTTGTTTTTGAAAAGTTCATTCCAGGATGGCATTTTTGTTCCGCTAGTCGATTTCGAAGGGTGTTTTACCCCATCCGAGTTTCTCTCTCAATACTGCATAAAAATTTTTATCCTCAAATGAAACAAGACAGGCAGAGAATGGAGCCCTCTTTATGACAACAGTTTCGCCTGTTCTCAATTGGCAGACTGTCAAACCATCAACAGAGATATTAACAGAATCAACAGGCGTCCTCGCTTCAACCCTTATTTCTTTATCTTCACCTATTACGAGAGGACGATTGCTCAAAGCGTGAGGATTAAGAGGGTTGATCAATATGCCCTTCATATTGGGCTCGAGGATAGGTCCACCTGCGGATAAACTGTAAGCAGTTGAGCCCGTTGGGGTGGAAAAGATCAAACCATCCGCCCGAAACGTATTGAGGAATTGATTGTCGATACTTGCGCGAAGCTGGATAAGTCGAGCATAACCGGCTTTATCGATAACGGCATCGTTGAGAGCATACCATGGTCCTTTGTTAAGACCATCTTCTGTCGACACTTCGAGTATCAGCCGTCTTTCAATTTTCCAACGGTCTGCTAGTAATTCTTCTGTTTTTTTGATGAGTTCTTCTGAATTAACCTCGGTCATATATCCAAGGCCGCCGAAATTGATTCCGAGGACAGGGGTTTCTCGTCCCTTGAGTAGTTTGATGGTATTCAGCAGGGTTCCATCACCCCCAAAACTGAGCAGGACATCACACTTGGAACCGATATCATCGGGTGATGCAAATCGATTTTCTTCAAGACCGGGGATATTAATAAAGTCAGTAGAAATAAGGAAATCTACCTTATTGCCGGACAACCATTCCACATAGGAAGGAATGTTCGCAAGTAGCCGTTCTTTGGTCCTGTTTCCTGTCAGTCCTAGAATCATCAAATTACCTTGTTATCTGCCTAGCTCAACAAGATCAACAGATTCTTTGCCGTCATCTTCGAGGAGTTTCTCGATTTTGACTTTGGCGTTATTTAGTTTTTTCCTGCACCGGATGAGAACTTCCTGACCTTCTTCAAAAAGAACAAGGCTTTCATCCAGTGAAATGCCACCCTCTTCAAGTTTGGTGACAATTACTTCCAGCCTCTGAACATCTTCTTCAAAAGTGGATTCTTTTTTACTTTTTCCTGCCATCATTACCTCAGAATATCTAAAAAGTAATACTGTATTATTCAATTTGAAACGAGAAAAGTATCATTCCTGCGTTCTTTTGGCAGGAATCTCGCAGTATGAATCTAAGTGAGTTTTTCTTTTTCAGGGATAACCTTTTCAACTCTCGCGTCCGCTTTACCCTGTGATAAATGCAGTTGAAGTAATTCACCTTCCATCAATTCAGCAGCATCCTTGACCACTCTATCACCACTTTTAACAACGGAATACCCACGTCTCATGACTTCCTTTGGTGAAAGTGCGTTTAGCTTTCCGGAAAGTTGAACATATTTTTCTTCGCTAAGCTCAAGCTTTCTTGTGAGATTGCGACTCAGGTTTTCTTCAATGTCATCAAGCTGTTGAGCGAGTAGTTGCATACGGTCCGGTAAAATCTTGAGCCCGTAAGCACCTTCCAGATATGATAACTTCTGTTGTGCACCCTCAAGGATGAGGTTTACATCTCGGGCAAGTCTATCACCAAGATTCTCCACCCTGTGAACCATCTCCTGACGGTCCGGTGTTGCTCGTTCAGCGGCACCTGTTGGAGTTGGGGCGCGGAGATCGGCAGCAAGATCGGCAAGAGTGGTATCTGTTTCGTGGCCAACGCCACAAATAACAGGTATCTCACAGTTGGCAATGGCTCGTACAACAGGTTCTTCATTAAAAGCCCAGAGGTCTTCCAAAGAACCACCACCTCTGGCAACGATGATTACATCCGGACGGTTTTCTCCCATAGCCTCTAGCCTCATGATGCCCGAGGCGACCTCTTCGGACGCACCGTCACCCTGAACTCGAGCGGGAACAAGAGTTACCAGCAGGTCAAAACCACGTCTTGAAAGTGTAATCAGAACATCTCGGATTGCCGCACCACTTTCGGAGGTTACAACGCCGATGTGGGATGGGGAATGGGGGATAGGTTTCTTTTTATCCGGATCAAAAAGACCTTCGGCGGTCAATCGAGATTTTAGTTTCTCGAATTCCAGTGCGAGTGCACCGACACCAGCAGGCTGCATGGCTTCGATGTCCAGCTGGTAGTTACCACCTTTTTCATAAACAATAATCCGCCCAAAAATCAGCACTTCAGTGCCGTTTTCTGGACGGAAATCTAGCCTCTGAACCCGTGCACGCCACATGACTCCACGGATTTGAGCGTCTGGATCTTTTAACGTCAGATAGAGATGACCACTGCGATGGTGAACCACATCTGACAATTCAGCTCTTAACCACAATTGTCCGAACGAGGTTTCCAATTTGCGTTTAATTTGCCGGGTTAGTTCACCAACCCCGTAAATTTTCTCAGCAATGTTCATCGTCGAAGAATAAGACCAAAAGAAAAATAACGCGTAGGTAATCCGACTTTAGAATAGCAGGACTACCCGCTTGAAAGCGGGTAGCCTGTACAGTTTCCAAAAGTCGAGAGAGTAATACCGTAAGGCAGAAGATTAGATCAAGCATGCCCACACGGCAAATACTGACCTAGCGCTTCTTCTTCTTGTGCCGGTCTCTCTTCCTTCTTTTCTTCCGTTTGTGAGTGCGAATCTTACTCAGCTTACGTTTTTTTCCGCAAGGCACGATACAACTCCTAGCGCATGTTATATAATGGTTTTCTGTTTACGAGAATGATAGCGCGGAAAAATAACGAGGCCAAAGGCCTCGGTAAAGTATTTCTACAAATTGGCTCCGCGAGCGTCACTCGTATCGCTAATACAATCAGGCCTTACCGTTCACTCTGGCTTTGAGCTTGTCAGAGGGGCGGAACACAGGAGCTTTTTTCGCTTCGACACGGATTCTTTGTCCGGTCTGCGGATTGATAGCATCACGTGCAGCACGTTGCTCTACTTTGAATGTACCAAAACCACGAATCTCTACATGGTCATCGCGAATCAGTGCATCACTAATACCTTCCAATACACCTTCTACAACTGCAGCGACTTCAACTTGAGTCAGGCCCGTGCCTGCAGCTACCACGGATACCAAATCAGCTTTGTTCATCTTACCGTCTCCGGTTTCCATCGATAATGGAAAACACTTTGCGTTTCGAGGTTACTAATTATACGACTAACTGCTTCGTCTAGAAATATTTCAAGCCAGTCAGATCCCTTCTTGGGGGGTCTGACTACATTAGGCTCACCTTTAATGCCTGCCATGTCGGCGGCAAGTCGGACGGAAATGTACTGATCTCCAAGCCGATCTACAAGACCTAATTGGAGCGCTTGCCGTCCCGTGAAGACTCGTCCATCAGCAATCTTCAAGACTTCTGAATATGTAAGATTTCGCTCTTTTGCGACGACTTCTGCGAAGTCCTTGAACGAATCGTCAATGTAGCTCTGAAAATAGGCTTTTTCATCCCTTGACAGCTCTCGTGTGGGAGTACCGGCATCCTTGAACTTCCCGCTCTTGATAATGTTGGATGAGACCCCAACCTTATCCATAAGCTCGTGATATTCAAGTGTTTCCATATAAACACCAATCGAGCCGGTTGTGCTGCCTGAATTTGCTACTATGCTATCTGCACCGAGGGCTGCATAATACCCACCGCTTGCAGCGACATTACCAAAGGATGCAATCACAGGCTTTTCTTCACTTGCCCGTTTGATCGCTTCATACAATTCCTGGGAGGCTGCAACAACTCCACCAGGGCTATCAATTCGTATGACGATGGCTTTGATTTTATCTTTTTTACGGAAATCGTCAATTTTTTCAACCCAGGATCGAGAATCATAAATCACACCAATGATTTCGATCAAGCCCACAGAATTATTTGAGGTAATAGAAGATCCTGATGAGCTTGCAGGTCGTGAGCTCTGGTTCAATGCAACAATTGCAAAGATTATGAGCACACCGACCACAATAAGGGCAATTAGCAGATCAGAACGGCCTTTTTGCATTACTGGTTACCTTGTAGGTAGACGATCAATCTGTCACCAGGTTGGAGTTGATTAGAGTCGATGAGGTTATTCCAACTTTGCAGGTCGTTAACGCTGACTTTAAATCGTCCTGCAATATCCCACAGTGTATCACCCTGCTGAACTTTATAGACCACTTTGCCGTCGCTAGTCAGACGCTGTGGTGGTATTCGCAAAATGTCACCGGGATGGATGACAGCTCTTTTTGAAAGCCCATTGGCTTCCAATAGTGATTCTAAGGATATACGATGTTTTTGCGCAATAGTCCAGGGAGAGTCTCCGTAACGGACTTTATAGTGTACAATTCCACCGTCTATCGTTGATCCAGCCTGTTCATCACCTGCCGGTGATGTGGGAGGGGCTGATGTCGTGGTGACTTTCGGTTTGCTACTACTAGATTTATAGGTGTTTCTCTGGTAGAGAACGAGTTTTTGACCGGGGTAAATCATACTGCGCTTCGATAGACCATTCCAACGAAGTAATTTGGATAGACCTACGTGATAACGTTCCGCGATTTGAGAAAGCGTGTCGCCACGTCGAACAACGTGGGTTCTTTTTTGTGAACCGTCGGGCAACTCAGGATCATCCATCGCGTATAGATGGGAGTAATTTCCTTTAACCCCACCGGGCGCTACCGGAATCAGGAGGTAATTACCCTCTTTGATCCTCGCAGGATTCTTGATGTTGTTAGCCGGAAGGTCCATTATCGCTCGAACAGAACTTTTATATTTCTTCGCAATCACTGATAGTGATTCGCCTCGTCTGATTTTGTGACGCACCCAGGAAGTCTTTTTCTCTTGAGGGATGGAGGCAAATACATTATCAAAGTCTTTACCGTAACCCTTGGGGAGATAGACTTCAGTCTCAGTTCGAGTTGGTGGGGTACACCAACGGATGAGCGCTGGATTTAATTTCCTAAGAACGTCTAGTTCGACTTTAAGGGCATCAGCAAGTGCACCCAGCTCAACGGGTTCATTTATCAATACAGTGTCCCGTTCAACGGGTTTACGGTATTTTATCGGCTCAAAACCATATTCTTCAGGATTCTTGGCAATACGGCGTGCTGCGAGGAACGTTGGAACATAGTTTCTAGTCTGCTTGGGCAGTCGATGCAGCTTCCAGAAATCACGGGTACCGTGATAGCGGATTTTTCTGGCAACTCGTCCCTCTCCATAATTATATCCGGCAAAGGCGAGGTACCAATCCCCGGAGTGTTCATAGAGTTGCCGTAACAATCTGGCAGCAGCGTGAGTAGCCTTTTCCGGATCACGACGTTCGTCATACCACCAGTCAGCTTCAAGATCAAAAACTTTACCTGTGGAGTAGATAAATTGCCAGGGACCAACCGCACGCGCCCAGCTACGTGCATCCGTACGGAAACCAGATTCGATCATTGATAAAAAGATTAAATCCTCTGGTACGCCATGTTGATGAAGAATTGGTGCCATACGGGGAATCATTTCACCCGCCCGCTCCAACCAGACTGTCATCGCTTTGCGGCCACGAGGATTCTCGGTGAAATATTTTATCAATTGATTGATTTTTTTATGTTCGGCTTCTGGAATATCAGGTAGACGGTCGACTTCTACGATGGTTGTATCAATACGGAAGACAAAAGTGTCCGTTTTACTTTCAACCAACAGACTCTCTGCTTCCATGATCGCTTCTTCGTTGGAAAGAACATCAACGAGACCTTCTTCAGTGGCAATCAGGTCATCGAGGGTTGTCTTGAAGCGGTCTTCGTAGAGATTTTTCCATGAGACTAAAGTGTCAACCATGCTTGGTCGGGCCTCATCAGGAACTTTAACAAGTACCTCCTGAATGGCCAGTATAGATTTCATGGATAATTCTTCAGCAGTAGTCGAATCTCCATTTGACCATGCAAGGTCAGCATCCGCCATCCAGGTCGGCATGGATTCGAGAAGATTCTCGTATGTGGTCGGATATTCAGTCAGGTCTATATTTTCAGTCTCTGAATAAGGAGACGAGTCCTGGGCTGCACTATCACTTCTCTGGAAAAGAGAAGAGCTTGAGCATCCAGTCAAGAGCGAGAAGATGGCGACCGGAAGGACTAAACCGGAGAGCCATCTGGTGAAGTTTCTACGATACATAAATAAGCGAATATTCCCAGTAATTCAATCGTCGCACAAACTTAGCGATTTCTGATGAGCCACCGCAAGTCCTTTTGATAGGCTTTTTTCATAAATACCCTCGGGCTTCGAATTGCTGTTTTACCCCATATGAATTACCTTCAAACTATTATGATGAAAGAAAAACTGATACTATTGCTTCTTGTTCTTTCCCTGCTACCGGCAGGATGTGTAACACATACTTTTCTTATCGATTTCACTTCTGGAACGGATGTCCAGTATAAAATCGAAGGAGATGAACTCGATATTGATGATGAAAGAATCGGGCTTCCTGATTCGACTATCTGGCAAAATGTCGATCGTCAAGAGACTGTTAGCGAGGATGGTAGTAAGTCAATCACCCTCATCTATAAGCCCAGAACTTCAGGTGAAATTGTCCATCCAATCGGTCCAGGTGAAGCCAAGGGAATTCTTAGAGCAGAGAAAACCACCAGCTTCTTTACTGAAATAACTCGTTTCGAAATTACATTTCCCTCGTGGAATGTTCTCGCACTCTACGGCGATCCCGACGCTTTTGTTGCCGAGGAAACACATATCCTCGATGAAGAAGGCGCGGAAGAATTGTTGCCACCCGAAGAATATAAGAGACTTGAAAACCTTCGGTTGCAGGGCCTTGTAAAAGGTGCGGCACAACGGTATCTGATGCAGGCTGCCCGGCTGGCAGAAGAATACTATCTGGAAAAGGGTGAAGAAGTCGATAGTCTTGCTATGGTCGATGCTGTTGAGAGATTTTCTGCTATTTTAAGAATACAGCTTTTGACTCTTAAGAGCATGGAGGCTGAGGATGTAAGTCTGGAATGGTATTCTGACCTCAGGTATCCAATGGCTACAGCCGTTTCAGAAGCTACTGGCGCTGATCTTGAATGGTGTTTAGCTGAGGCTGATAAACATGATGAACGCTATAAGGCCTGGCTCGACATGAAAGATGACAATGTCGAAGTGAATGTCATCCTTCCAGCCATGTTTACCTTTTCCAAACCGGATACCTCAATGGGTGACACTCTGGTTTGGTCAATTGATGCAGAAGACCTTGCCGAAAACAACGTGATACTTACTGCAAAAGGATACACGCCAAATAGTGCTTTTATTGTCCTGTTGATAGTAATCCTGGCTGGAGTGATCACAATCGTTGTCCGCAAATATTATTAATCCCTGAAAACATTCAGGTGTAGGAGTGTGTAGTGAATCTTGAAGTTATAACGTCCAATGTTATTGTTCTGGCAAAACAGGCCGGTGCTTACCTTTTATCTGAGTTGAACCTGATACAGGATGAACATATTGAAATAAAAGGACAGGGTGATTTTGTATCCAGGGCTGACAGAAACGCCGAAAAGATGCTGGTTGAAGGGTTAAAAAGGTTGGTTCCCGGTAGTGTTGTTATGGCGGAGGAAGGGACTTCTGAAGCTGAAGAAGGAGATTGGCGCTGGATTGTCGATCCTCTGGATGGCACAGCAAATTATTTGCAGGGGCTACCCCTCTACGCCGTTTCAATAGCTCTTGAAGATAGGCGCAGTCACCCGGATGGATGGGGGCAACGAGTTGTCGGTGTTGTCTATTTACCCGGAATAAATGTGGTCTATCATTCCTTTGCTGGGGGTGGTGCGTGGAAGAACGGTAAAATGATCCGCGTAAGAAACAGAAGAGATTTGAAAAGAGCAATGTTGGCGACGGCATTTCCATTCAGAAATAGAGAAAATATCGACAATTATCTCAACCTGTTTACAAACCTGTATCCCAAGATTTCAGACTTCAGACGTATCGGAAGCGCAGCAGCTGACATGAGCTGGGTAAGTGATGGAACGTTTGACGGGTACTTTGAAATGGATTTGAAACCCTGGGATTTGGCAGCCGGAGCACTTATCCTTGAAGAAGCCGGTGGAATTGTAACTGATTGGTGGGGAAACGATGTTTTGGATACTTGCTGGGTAGTTTGCGGGAATAGACTTTCCTACGAAGCACAGATGAAAGAGATCCAAAAATTGAATTTCGAGCCCCCGGAGACAAAGTGGCGATAAACACTATGTTACAATCATGACTTTTTTATCTTAAACACTCGCTAAAAGAACGAGTGTTTTTTGTATCAGTACAAATAGGAATTTGTAATGGCCATCAATTCAAGATCAGCAAACGAAGAAGCCAAATTGGCAAGAGTTGCAGATGCCGCGTCATCCGTCGTTCGACGAGTTGGACGTTGGCTTCGTTATGAACGTCAGAACATTCTTTCGAGTGAAATTGAAAATAAGAATCACGGGGATTTTGTCAGCAGAGCGGATAGAACTTCCGATTCGATGTTACGAGAAGATCTAACCACAATCCTCCCCGGAAGTGGTGTTATAAGTGAAGAAGATTCGCCGCTAAAAGGCATCACAAACTACCGTTGGATTGTTGATCCATTGGACGGTACGTCAAATTACCTGACCGGATTGCCCACATGGGCAGTATCCGTTGCATTGGAAGATAGGACCGGAGTGGTTGAGGGTTGGGGCGATATTGTCCTGGGTGTCATCTACCTGCCGGAACTGGATCGAATGTATACTGCGAGGCAGGGAGCAGGCGTTCGGTTAAATGGCAAGCTTATTAACGTCAGTGATATCAAATTGGGTAGGTCCACCGTATCGCACTGGTGGCCAATGGACAATGAAAAAATAATGGACGATTTCTGCGGAATGGTGAAGTCTTTGAAACCGCAGGTGGGCGCTATTCGAAACCTAGGTTGTCCTGCCGCTGAATTGGCGATGATTGCCGAAGGAACCCTAGAAGGATTCTGGGCCACAGACATGGAGCCTTGGGATCTGGCCGCTGGTATTCTAATGGTTGAGGAAGCTGGTGGAGTAACTTCAGATCCGTGGTCGGGTAATCCTCTCGATAGCGGTTTTCCCATTGCAGGCAATAGGGAAATTGTAAATTTGATAAGATCGAGTTTTCTAAAGGAAAACGATTAACAATTCATTTAATTTGCATAATCCCCGGCGTGGATGTAGGTTCTGAAAAGGATGTTACGCCGGAGGGAAAAATGTCTATCAGAAAAGCGGCTGTTGCAGGGAGTTTTTACCCTTCTGACCCTGCTGAACTGGAGCATGAGGTCAACTTCTTCCTCGAACGAGGAAAGGAGTGGGTCAATGAAAAAAAACTAACTGCCGATGCTGAAAAGATCACAGGAATTCTCGTACCTCACGCGGGTTACGTTTTCAGCGGGGAAGTTGCCGCTTCCGCATACGGTTTCATCCAAAATCAGGAGTATGATACTGTCGTAGTGATTGGACCCTCCCACCGTGAAGCAATTTCTTTTAATTCAGTTCAAGTAGAAGGGGCCTATAGCACTCCCCTCGGTGACGTTGAAATCGACAGCGATTTTGCCGCTAAATTGACGGAGATGAACGAGAATATTCGAGTGGATGAACGGGGACATCAGACATCAGATCGTCCATCATGGCAGGGCCCTTCCGGTGAACATAGCATTGAAGTTCAACTCCCATTCCTTCAGGTCGTGCTTGGTAGGCAATTTAAATTTGTCCCAATTGTCATGGGGGTTCAGACAAAAACAGCGGCGGAAGGTTTAGCCAAAACGTTGGCAGAGTTGGCAGTAGATAAAAAGGTGCTGTTTGTTGCTTCTTGTGACTTGAGCCATTTTAAAGGATATGATGAAGCCGGCAGGATGGATGGACGCCTTGTTGAAGCTGTTGATGAAAATGATATCGATGATTTGTGGTATACGATCAATTCAGGTAAATCCGAAGCGTGTGGTGTCGGACCGCTCTCAGCAGTGATGAAGGTATGCCGTTTTCTTGGAGCGACAGAGTCTAAAGTGATTCGATATGCCAATTCTGGTGATGTACCTCATGGCGAAAAGAAACGGGTTGTTGGATATCTCAGTTCCATATTTATGAAACCATAAGAAGATAAAAATGTTAAACGAAGAGCAGAAAAAAATGGTGTTGAGTGTGGCGCGGGAGTCAGTTGAAAAAGCTGCTCATGGAGTTTCTTACACTCCCGCGGAAGTTGATGATGAGATATTGAAGCAAAAGACAGGCGCCTTTGTCACCCTGTATAAGGCCAATGGTGACCTGAGAGGTTGTATCGGTTACATCACTCCTGAATACCCAATGCTAAGCGCCGTTGCCCAGGTAGCTCGTGCGGCAGCGTTAAACGATCCACGATTCAAACCTCTACGTGAAGAGGAATTGGAAGGTCTCAAAATTGACATTAGCCTTTTAGCTGAACCGGTGGTAGTAAATGATATAAATGAGATTGAAATCGGACGGGATGGATTAATCATTTCAAAAGGATCACGTCGTGGCTTACTCTTACCGCAAGTGGCCACAAAATATGGATGGAGTCGCGAAGAGTTTCTTGCCCAGACCTGTCGCAAAGCCCATCTCCCGAGTAATGAATGGAAAAAAGAAGGCACGCTAATAGAGATGTTCAGCGCGGAAGTCTTCGGAGAAACAGAGGAATGATGAAAATCTAATCTGTTTATTTACTACCTGTTGAGAGAACAGTTTCACCCCCCCTAACCATAAAATTACTTGTTGTGACCATTTAACACATCTATATTTCAACTGGGCAGAATTTTCCTATCGCAATGAATTTGGAAGGCTAAATTGACTGATCCTGACCAGAATTTATCTTCGATGTCTGAGGACCAAATCCTTGAGCTTATAAAGCTTTTTGAGGGTTTTACACAGGCATCATCTTCCTTCGCAAAGAGCTACAATGCTCTTGAGCAACGGATCGCACAACTTAGTAGTCAGCTTGAAGAACAATCCCGTCTTCTGGAAAGAACAGAGGGCTTTCTCTCCTCGGTTCTGGCCCATGTCCCTGTTGGGATCGTTGTCCTTGACCTCGATGGACGAATCAGTCTGTTTAATGAAGAGGCTGAACGGTTGACTCATTTTAAAGCCGTTGATGTTGTTAGTCAGCCTTATGGAGATGTTTTCCCGGTTGATGTAAATGAACCGGATTCCGCTCTGTTTACGTTGACCAATGGGACTATTATTGACTCACATGAGAAAATACTGAGAACCGAAGAAGGTCATGAAATGCCGATTCGATTCTCAACCTCATGGATTCATGGTGATGATGGTAAACCGATGGGAGTCCTTGAGGTTATAGAAGACCTTAGACCAATACGGGATTTGCAGCAGAGGATGCAGCAGAGTGCCAACCTCGCTTCTCTCGGTGAAATGGCTGCTCAAGTGGCCCATGAATTACGAAATCCCCTGGCTGGTGTTCAGGGTTTTGCTCAGTTCCTTATGGAAGATCTCGACGAAGAGCATCCCGCCCGTCCAATTGCGAATAAAATTATTTCGGGTGTTAAAGATATTAATCAGATTGCCAGCAGACTTCTTGAATTTACACGCCCAATGGCACCATCATTTTCTTCAGTAGACTTGATCAAACTTCTTTCGCAAGAAGTCGAATTGATCATGTCTGAAGTGGATCAAAATGAAAATTGTGAAATAGAATTTGATGAAAAGTTTCCTACTGAAAGGATTCAGGTTGAGTGCGATCCTGTTTTGATGAAGCAAGTCTTTTTGAATGTTTTGAAAAACAGTATACAATTCCTACCGGACGGTGGAAAGGTGATTGTAAAACTGAAATGGGATCTACTTAGGAACAGGGTAAGGATTACTTTCATCGATAGCGGACCTGGAATCAAGCAGGAAAATCTTCAGAAAATATTTAATCCCTTCTTTACAACCAGAACCAAAGGGACTGGTCTCGGTTTATCCATGGTGAAAAAAATCCTGGATGCACATCACGGATCAGTGTTTGTTTCATCAGAAGAAGAAGAAGGTGCAACATTTGTAATTGAACTACCAATCCTGAGGAATAAATGAGCAAAAGCCGAATTCTGGTCGTAGATGATGAGAATCTGGTCAGAGAGTATCTGACAGAAGCGTTGACACGAATCGGGCACGATATTACCCCTGCCGAAGATGGCGAAACGGCCGTCGAAAAAATGAATAACGATGAATATGACCTCATTATTTCCGACCTTTTAATGCCGGGTATCGGTGGACTGGAAGTTCTGGCTCATGCGTCACGTAGACTTCCTGAAACACCGGTGATTATTCTCACTGCACACGGGACTATCGAAAACGCTGTTGAAGCAATGAGACGTGGAGCATATGACTACCTCAGCAAACCCATCGACAACGAGTTACTCAAACTTACCGTCAACAGGGCATTACAAAACAGGCTACTCGTTCAAGAAAATAAAGAACTTCGTACCCAGGTTCAGCAGGAACAGGGAATAAAAGCGATTGTCGGTTCCAGCAAACCGATGGTTTCTGTTGTGGAAATGTTGGAGCGAGTTGCGGAACAACCGGTTGATGTACTTGTCACTGGACCGTCTGGCACAGGTAAAGAGCTTGTCGCAAGAGCGCTTCACTGGTCCAGTCCCCGTTCGAAAGCCGGCTTTATAAAAATGAACTGTGCTGCCCTACCCGAAGGGCTGATCGAAAGTGAACTATTTGGTCATGAAAAAGGCGCTTTCACAGGTGCGATAAAGCTTCGTAAAGGAAAATTTGAAGCAGCTAGCGGTGGTACAATCCTACTCGATGAAATCAGCGAAATGCCGCTACCTCTTCAGGCGAAACTGCTTCGAGTGCTTCAGGAACGTGAGTTTGAAAGAGTAGGCTCAAACGAAACTATAAAAGTTGATGTCCGTGTTGTTGCGACAACCAACCGAAACCTCGTTGAGGAAGTCCGTGAAGGCCGTTTCCGCGAGGATCTTTTCTTCAGACTGAACGTTGTTCCCATCGAAATGCCTTCTTTGGCAGCAAGGCCGGATGATGTTACTGCATTAACGGTTCATTTTATTGAAAAATATGGTGCCCGTTACGGTCGCCAATTTGAAGCGATAGACGATGATGCTCTCGATTACCTGAGAGCACAGCCATGGCCGGGGAACGTTCGAGAATTGGAAAACCGTATCGAACGTGCGGTGGTACTTGCAAGAGATCTGGTTATTCATGTGGGAGATGTCATGATGTCGGGTGCTGTCAGCAGTCCCATGGCAGGTGGCAACCAGAATTACGGTCAGATTACACTATCTGAGCTGGAAAAACGTCATATCATGCAGACGCTGAAGGACATGAATTTCAACCGTACAAAAACGGCTGAGCTGCTCTCCATTTCTATTCGCACGCTTCGAAACAAGCTCAACGAATACCGCGCCCAAGGTGAGGACATCCCCAAAGGCTAGACAATCGCGGATTAGTGTGATAATTGTAAGCTGGTGTCTCTGATACCGGCTTTTCTTTTTAAACCCTTTAATGATTCAGATGTCTAATAAGTACAAGTCATCAAAAGGGGAAACAGAGATGAAACAGAATAAAAAGAGAAATATGAAGATCAAAAATCTACTATTTGGATTACTATTGGTGGGATTTATAGTTTGTGCTGTATCAGCGCAAACTTATCCCATTGTCGATACCGATCAAACACTTACCTACAATAACACGCAATCCATTGCTGAACCAGCTTCTGGTGAAGCGTTTTATGGTCAAGATGCTCAACATAACGGTAATCAACCCTCCTATACTGACAATGGTGACGGAACGATCACCGATAATATTACCGGTCTGACATGGGTAAAAGCCCGTGGCGAAAAGATGAGCTGGGCTGATGCATTTAGTGGTGCTGAAAATTGTGATGTCGGTGGCTTCGAGGACTGGCGTATGCCGACCATAAAAGAACTCTATTCCCTGATTCTTTTTTCAGGAAATACCGGAATAACAATAGAAACGTCTAACCCGTTTTTGAACGATGACTATTTTGAATTTGAGTACGGTGATGAATCGGCCGGCGAAAGAATTATCGATTGCCAGGACTGGTCTGCAACCCGTTACGTTCACTTTACTATGAATGGGGATAGCACTGTATTCGGTGTCAATTTCGCCGATGGCAGAATCAAAGGGTATGGCCTTTCCGATCCCATGTCTGGTGGTGATAAACTTCTTTACGTTCGTTACGTCCGCGGCAATACAGACTATGGCGTGAATCAGTTCATCGATAACGACGATGGAACGATTATCGACAATGCTACCGGGTTAATGTGGGAGCAAGGTGATAGTGAAGTTGCACTTAACTGGGAAGAGGCGCTTGCTTGGGCTCAGCAGAAAAACGGTGAAAACTATCTCGGATTCAGCAACTGGCGTCTGCCAAACGTAAAAGAATTGCAGAGCATTGTGGACTATACCCGTTCGCCTGCAACAACAAATTCTGCGGCTATTGATCCGGTATTTAATGTTACTGAACTGGACGACGGAGACTATCCGTGGTACTACACCAGTACAACCCATCAAGACGGTCCTCCCGGAAATGATGTTAATAAAGCAGCTTATGTCTGCTTTGGAAAAGCAACGGGATGGATGGAAGCTCCTCCCCCAGGTTCAGGGAATTACCAGTTGATGGATGTCCACGGTGCCGGTGCGCAACGTAGTGATTTTAAATCCGGTGACCCCGATGACTACCCCTTTGGGCATGGTCCACAAGGTGACGTCATACGCATCTATAACCAGATTAAACTGGTTCGTGATGTGGTAACAACAGCCACTCCTGAAACAGGTGAGGAGAGTAGTAGCCTCCCGACGAAGTTCGAGTTACAACAGAACTATCCGAATCCATTCAACTCAACGACAAAAATTCAGTTTTCGTTACCTGATCAATCTAAGGTAACGTTATCTGTGATGAACATGCTGGGTCAGGAAGTTACAAGATTGGTTGACCGTCAAATGGAAGCAGGAAACCACAGTATTGAGTGGATCGCTGAAACCAGACAGGGAGATGTTCTTCCATCTGGGCTATATTTCTGCCATTTAATTACGAACCACGGAGAAGCAACCACAAAGATGATTTTACTCAAATGACGCATGCTGTTACCCTGAACTTGCCTGTCAGACCATAGCTATAGTGAACAGACTTCAATCAAAGATAACAGTTAGTATAAACAACAACATCCCTGCTGAAACTCAGCAGGGATGTTGTTGATATTTATAAACCAATAAATCCTGTAACTATTTTAGCAAAGTGACTTTCTTCACCGTCTCTTGCCCACCGATTTCAACCCCAAGATAGTAAGTACCGCTGGCAATATCCTTCATGTTGCCGATCAGTGAATAGATATGACTTCCTGAAGGATATGTCTGGCTGGTACAGAACACACGTTGCCCAAGGACGTTATAAAGACTGAATCCAACCTCACCAGCATTTCTAAGGCTGAATTTCACGGAAGGTGCTACATTAGCAGGGTTGGGGTAGATGGAATATCTCTGTTCTGTAGGTAAAGACTTATAATAATTTTCATCTATAGAAGTGAATTCATTCTCACGCATTACGTAAAACTTCATATGATCAATTGAATAAAGATTTCCAGTTCTTTCTGGAAAAAAAATTTGTCGGTATTCAGTGTCAATATTGCCAAGTACATTAACGTTTTCTTGAATAAGATCAAATATAGAGTAATATCTTGCTGGGCGTGTCCCCAAAAAAATATCATTAAATTTCTTCAGGTTCTCGTTAGCTCTAAACGGAGTACCATCCATACAAAACTCGATATTAGTTAAAAAGGTGGGGAATTCCGGATTTTCAATAGAATAGACTGAAATACCTTGATTATTAGTACCGGGTGTTACAAAAAGAGAATCTCCTTCTACCAAAAATTCTCGTGGATTTATTCCCACAAACAAGGAACTACAATATACTGGATTTGCTGGGTTAGACAAATCATATACATGTAACGAGTCACAAAGTGCATATAGAAAAGAAGATTTTAGTTCTATTGTGGGAGGGCCAGATATTTGGATCGAAGAAAGCTGTTCCTGAAAATCATTAGAAAAAATACTAACTCCTCCATTTACAGAAAAAACGAACATATCCTGATAAATCTCCATATCATATGGATCAATAGAGAGCGTATCTACAACAAACAACTCATTATTGTTTTCACAGTTAAATAAGAAGCAATTGTGACCATAGTCTGTAAAAAGCATGTCACCACTTTTTATTAGTCTCATTATTGGATTATCAAATACAATATGATCCAATATTTCCATATCTGTTTGGTCAATGTTCCCAACTACTTTCAAACCAAGATTATAATTGGCTATGTAAGTGATAGTATCGTCTACAATTATATCGGAAACGGACCAGTTATTGGGATAGAATAGTGAGACTTTAGAAACCTCATTTTCAGATTGTATTCTATATATCTTGGTTAATACATTGTCAGTTCCTGAAATATATTCTCTCCATAAAATATAATTTTCCAAAAACGGAAACGGCATACATTCTTCGTCGAACTCTAAGTCATATTGACCTGAAATTTCAAAAGTTGATAAATCAGTTATTATTGTAGAGGTGTATGATGATGGCAAAATAGTCCCTAGTACAAGGCGATTCATATACAATTCCGTTGCATATGCTCGACCAGGAAGTAATAAAGAATCGGTGATAGTACTAGTCCAAGGATCAATTTTTTTTAAGTAGGAACCATTTTCTGTACGTTCTTGCAGATAAATATGACCGTTAAATAAAGATGGAATTTCATGCCATTCCTCGTATAGGATGTCTAAAGTGTCTAGTGCAACGAATCCTTGATCATTAAGGGCAAAAATATTCGTTATATAATTCCCGTTGTTATTGTATGTAGTTGCTGCTAATATGGACTCACTATACTCAAAATACCAGATGTCACTGTTTGCTTCACTTTCAACCAGAATGGAATCAGCGAAATGGATAGAATTTTCATCAAACACTATTCTATAAATCCAATTCTCATTGTTGACGGCTACGTAGTCGGTTCCATCAAAACATAGCATATATACGTGGTTGGTATTGTAAAAAGAGATTTCTTCGCCAAATCCGTTAGGAGTTAATAAAAGTTTTCCTATAGAGTCATTTGATTCCCAAAAGAGTGTGTCATTATTGATAAAACGCATCTCGTAGTACTCATCACTAATAAATATTGAATCTATATATTGGAACTCTTCATTCTCATCCAGCTCCATCATCCATATTCCAGTTTTTCCCGTATCAATGAGCAGTTTTCCGTTCCATTCCATAAATCCATTTCTAAAATTGATACATTCCCATTCATCTTGAATGACTTTTATTGTATCTAGGCCATTCCAGTCAGCAAAGGATGGGGATAAAGGTGAAAATGAAAATAAAACGGCTATGAAAAAAGGTGAAAGGGAAAATAATTGTAATATCTTCATATTAATAAACACCCCAATATGCATTTTATTATGTCAGAATAGTGCCCTTTTACGAATATGATGATAATAAATATAGTAGTATATAAGTGTATTACAAATCCCTGCTAAAACTCAGCAGGGATTTTTCAAAGGGTGTCGCGACACCTATTTGCGCCAAGTTGGGCGGCTGATAGTTGTCAGGGTTGGACGGATCGTTGTAACGTTGCCTTCCAAATCCACACGAATCAGATGGAAATAGGTACCGTGTTCCGTCAGTAGCGTCAATTCGTTACTGTCGAAGTTCCAATCAGGTGCCAGCCAGTGTTCCTCATCCGTATCTATTCTGATAGGATCATCGATTTCAATTTCCATCATCGTTTCAGCGTCCACATCGACAATCACAAGTGCAGGATCGAGAGGAGCATCCCAGACGTATAGTGCGATTTTTGTTCCGTCCGGTGACCATGCAAAACTTTTTGCCTGACCGCCAAATTCATCAAAGATATAAATTCTCTCTGAAGCAAAATCAGCGTCCGTAATATGAAGAACCGGTCGATCGCCCTGATCGGCTTCAAGCCTCAGGTAAGCGATTATTGGTTGAGTCGGGCAGAACTGGGGTTCATATACTCTTATGTTCTGCTCGTATTCGATATCGCCATCACTGGTATAAACCATAAAACGGTCGTCACCATCGAGGACAGAATTATAGGTCGTAGTAGTGATTAAAGTACCATTAGATGAATAACTTGGACGACTCCTGAATTCATAGGGTACGGGCAGAGATGCGACGGTATCTTCACCACTAATCGGGGAAACCCCCATGGTCTTCATATAATATCGTTGTCGGTCTTCGTTCAACTCCACATAGCAAAATCGCGAACCACTCTTAGAAAAGTTGAAGATGTCCTGTACGGCGTTATCATAGGTTTCATCAACAACACCGCCAGCACCGAGCAGCACTACAGTATTATCGGAGCGATCGTTGAAAGCCAATAGAGATGTCTCAGCGGTTCCACCTGGTTCCCAGAGGACTGAATAGCCTGGATCGTCAATCAAAAGGTTTTGACCGACATTTCGGACGTAGATCGGATGTTCGCCCGGTGTATCAGCAGTCGCGGCGGAGTTAGCCTGATCAATAAAGAGGATATCATGCAGCGGGGGACCGTAATTCCGGGTCAATGTGGTAAACTCCCACTCAGGGCTTTCGTTGATGTTATTCTCATCATCTCTTGCCACCACTTTCCAGCGGTATAGGTTGCCCGGAAGTAAGGCTGTTCTGGAGATATAGAATGTATCAATGACACCCTCAGCCAAAAGTTCTGATGCAGAACCTAATCCGAGGTAGATATTGTAAGTTAAAGGGTCTTCTTGTGGATCACTGCAACTCCACGTAAATGTTGGCATCAGGTCAACATCAATCTCGCCATTATACGGGTATGGATCCGATGGACTACGAGGAACCTGATCGTTGACAACGATGGTCACAGAATCGGTTGTTGTTAATTCGTTGTCGGATACGTCCACATAAAAAGTGTGTTCACCCGGAGTGCTGACTGCTTGCCACCGGACAGTAGCAGAGGTAGAACCCTCTAAAAATTGTCTTCCCGTTGTGTTAGACCAGCTATAAGTGATAGCATCGTGATCATCGTCGCGTGCAACGCAGGTAAACGTTACAATAGTACTGGGAAGGACCACTGACTGGTCTGCACGAACGCTTACAATAGTTGGTGCCTGGTTTGTGTTTGGAGTGACAACATCATCGTCGTCATCATCTTTTTCGCAACCGGAAATCATTATCAAGGATAGTAAAAAAAAGGGAAGTAGTAGCAAACGCCATTTCATAGCAAGCTCCTCTAATGTTGAGATTATCAAACTAATGATTGATACAATGGGATTCAAATAAAGATTACTTGGCACAAAAGAAAACCTCCCATCGGGGAGGTTTAGCTAAATGCGGTTTTTCAAATTTGTTTACCGTAAACCGGGTACTTTCTTAAGTAATTTTAACGCAAACGTCAGGAAGTTTGCCCACATTCGTTCGGTAACACCGGGAGGAGCACATATTGGGATAACCCGCTGAACAGAAACCGTCTGAGGTTCAGTGAATTTGTAAAATCCTTGACGGCCATGTCTTCTACCCATGCCGGATTCCTTGAATCCACCCATTGGTGAATCGACTGAACCCCACGTTGCCGCATAGGCTTCGTTGATGTTCACTGTACCCGCTTTTATCTGACGAGCGATATCTAGACCGTGCGACACATTTTTTGTCCAGACACTGGCATTTAGCCCGTAGGACGTATCGTTCATACGGTCTATTACTTCGGCAAGATTTTTAAAAGGATATACGGAGACTACCGGGCCGAAGGTTTCTTCATCAAAGATAGTCATCTCATCAGTGACACCGGTTAAAATTGTGGGTTCGTAAAAATAGGGACCTAATTCCGGTCGAGGTTTTCCGCCGGTCAAGACGGTAGCATCCTTTGAAATCGCATCAGCCACGTGACTTTCAACCGTATCCAATTGCTCTTTGGAAATCAAGCTGCCCATATCCGTTGAATAATTGTAATCTGTGCCTAGCTTCATCGCCCTGGTTCTTTTGGCAAAGGCGCTGATAAATTTATTAAAAATGGTTTCGTGGACATAAAGTCGTTCGATGGAAATGCACAACTGACCGGAGTTGGCAAAGCATCCTCGAACCGCACCATCCACAGTTTTTGAAATATTGGCATCAGGTAGAACAAGCATCGGGTTTTTCCCACCAAGCTCCATTGAATGCCCGGTCAACTTGGCTCCGGCTTTGCCTGCGACAGATTTTCCCGTTTCAGTTGAGCCGGTAAACAGAACGTAGTCGCTGAAATCGATGATTGCATTACCGACTTCGCGGCCCGGTCCGGGGATAACATTAAACAGGTTCTCAGGTAATCCCGCTTCGTCCAGAAGACGGGCAATCCAGAGGGCGGTAAGGGGTGTATTTGATGCAGGCTTAAGTACCACTGCATTCCCAGCCAGTAAAGCAGGAATAGCATCTGTTATCGCTAAAGTTAATGGATAGTTCCAAGGAGCAATAATTCCTACCACACCAACCGGGTGATATTGTTCCCAAGTGAGTGTGAGAATGGGGAGTGCGCCTTTCCGTCGAATAGGGCGTAACCATTTCTCTGCTCTGATACTGTAATATCGACTTACAACTGCAACGTCCGCGACTTCTTCGAAAGCACTCTTGCGAGCTTTCCCGGTCTCGTATTGGGTCAGGTCTAATATTTCGTTTTGATTCTTAAAAATTAAATCATGGAACCGTAAGAATATTTGTGCTCTCTCCTTTGCCGGCAGTCTTCTCCATTTTTTCTGAGCAAGGGCGGCTTTACGTGTAATGACTTCTACATCTTCTTTTGTACCCGACGGAATATCACAGATTTTTGAACCATCAAACGGTGCTTCGACCTTGATGGATTTGTCTTTTGGTCCGGAAAGTTGAATGTATTTTTTGAGTGAGTCTATCAGTTGTTCGGTTACCAATGGTGGTGTCGACATTTTTTTTATCCCTGATTTACACGTTGGTTTAAATGGATGAGCTGTCTGAAGTCCGCTAAAATCTGAGTGTCCTTTTCCGGCTTCAAAAGTTTAATCAGTTTCATGTATGTTTTGTTATTCCGTTTCCAATTACGGTTCAGGTTTCGAGCGTAAAATGCAATTGCAATATCACCCCATTTCCAATGTAAGAGCCGTCGCACAGTCTCGCGAAGGGAATAGAATTTTTTATGGGTTAAAATCTGAGCCTTCTGAAGAGCTACCATCGTGAAGTTTTTAGGGTCATAAACAACATGATGAGCGTCATACAAACTCCAATCGGTAAAGAGAATCCGTCCCTCTGATTTTAACGAATCATACTGCCGGGTTCCTGGTAACGGTGCTAGAATCAGGAATTGAGCTGAGCTGATCAGGTTCTTTTTGGCGAAACGGATCGTTTCTCGGACAGTTGAGGGTTTGTCATCATCCAATCCCAGAATAAACATACCGTGGACGTTTATCCCTGCTTTCCTGAAGGTTCGTGCGGCAAGATTCATATCCTCCACAGATTGCTTTTTCTGAATGGATTTCAGGCTGTGGGGATTGACAGATTCGAAACCAATAAAGACAGTGTGACAACCCGCTTTTTTCATCAACTCGATCAAATCAGGATTCTGAGCGACGTCGGTTCTGACTTGAGTAGACCATTTGAATTTGAACTTTTCCTGCGCCATTGCTTTCAGCAGTTCTCGAGCCCGGCGTGGGTTGGCCATGAAATTGTCGTCATAAATAAAGAAGTAGTTTCGTTTTTTGTTATGAAGGCGCATTTCTGCGAGAATATTCTCTGTACTACGGTAGCGGTATTTTCTACCAAACATTCCAGTTACAGAACAAAAGGAACAGTCGAAGGGACAGCCACGGGAGGTTTGGAGTGGCAAAATCCTTTTACCTGCCATAAACAATGTTTTTCCCTTCACTAGTGAATAGTCAGGGAAAGGCAGGGTATCAAGGTCTGTACAACTCTCCGCTTTTTCATTGTGAATTATTGTGTCGCCATCTTTCCAACTTAAGTTTGGAACTTTGTTGAAATTGCCTTTTGTTTCAATTACTTCCAGAAATTTCTGAAAAGCGATTTCACCTTCACCCCTGATAACAAAATCACTATGCTCCAGCGCTTCATCCGGCAGAAATGTTACATGAGGGCCACCCATAATGACGGGAATATTTAACTCCCTGACTCGATCAGCAATGGCGAAAGCCCTGGGTGCTGTTGGGGTGATCGTTGAAATACCAACGAGAGTAGAACTGGCTATCTCATCCCATTCAATATTGTGTTGTTCTTCAATAACAACCTGAACATCCCAACCCATTTCATTGGCGAGGGTACCGAGTAATATCGAACCTAAACGCGGTAAGGACATCCCGGAAAAAATATGAAGATTTGGTGCTTTGGGTTCAATTAAGACAAGTTTTTTCATTATATAACCTGTTATATCAAGACTTCGTTTTCTGCTTGGAGATCTGAGGTTTTGTGTTTTCAACAATCTTCAATTTGACCTGATTAAACTCTTTTTTATGTTTTTTCAGCAGGTCTTCCCAGCGATGGATTCCCTTCTTCAACTGACTCATCCTCTGCTGGAGAAGAGTCAAACGCATCATTATAGTTTCAAGTGATGCTTCCACCTCCGCAGGTGATAGTTTTGCGGAATTGTTCTTTATTTTAATGAATTGACGGTATAAATCAGCGGCTTCTTTTATCTCATCAAGACTGTATCCAAAATTCTGGAGATCTTTGATGTACTGGCAGAGTTCGACAGTCGTTTTAGAATAGAGTCGGAACCCACCGTTACTTCGGCCATCGGGATAAATGATCCCTCGTTCTTCCCAATACTTTATCGTCCTCGAGTTCAAGCCTGTCAGTTCAGCCAATTCACCAACTGTGATCAAAAGACGCTGATCGCTCTTCTTTTTCTTCTTTCTGGGAAGACCTACTTTGCGAACAATCTTCTGAATTTCGGGAAGGCTATAACCAACAGAGAGGAGTTGCTTAATGTTTTGGGCTTCGCTGACATTCACCTCTGTAAAAAATGGAATGTTGCCGTCAATGGTTCCCAGATGTTGAACAAGACCCAATTTTTCCCATTGACCGAGATCATCTTCGGTGATTTCCAGCTCATCCATAAACTCGTTACGTTGGAATATCTGTTCGTCCATTTAGCTCTCATTGATAAAGTGTCAGTTAACGTATAGGATGGTACTGAAACTAACAGGGCACTGTCAAGGTAGTATAGAGGGATAATGAAATAAATTTTATTACATAAGAGAACTAAATAACTGTTAATACAAATACTATCAGTATGAGGGCTCCGAGCGACATGCCGACAAGGGAAAGAAAACGTGATTCCTTTAACTGGGATTTGTCTTTTGCATCAATGGAATCGAACCGTTTCAAAAGGTAACTGGAACCCCCCAGGAAAAACGCTGAGGCTAATAATAGTATGAGCGGAGTTAAAGTGTGGAATGGGTTGAAACGAAAAAGTAATACAAGAACAATACCGATAGTCGAAACTATACCGGAATTTAATCCAAGGTTTAATCGAACGGGGATGCTTGCTTTGCTGAAGAGACTGAAGAAAAAGCCTGCAAAACTGTAATTCTGAATAATTGTTAACGGCCAGAGAATAAGTGCAGTACCAGGACCAAGGAATCTCACCAGATCATAGATAGGATCACCAGGATCCTCTTCTCCAACGGTCAAAAAAAGGTGAACCGGAGACAGGAGAATTAATGTTCCGGCTAGAAGAAAAAGGACATGGAAGATGCGGTAATGTTTTTCAAATCGAAGAACCATTCCTTCATTTCTCTTTCAAAGTTGCAGGTCCATCCCTTCGATAGAGGCCAGTATCTCAAGTTGAGAATTGGGGTAATGGGATTCCCTGTATTGACGTGCTTTCAGTAGCAATTCACGGATGAAACCATCCGGATAATTTGGTTCGTGATGGAAAAGTGCCAGTTTTTTTACGTTGGCTTTAATCGCGATGTCAACGCCGACGATGGCTGTTGAATGTCCCCAATCTTCTTTCACTAAACTTTCTTCGAGTGTGTATTGACTATCAAATACTAGAAGGTTGGCATCTTTGAAAAATTCAACGACACTGGGAATACTATCATCATCTACTCGTCGATATTCTGTATCAGAGGCAAAAACCATCACTTTATTATCGTGTTCAATACGGTAGCCAAAGCATCCACCGGGATGGTTAAGGAGTTTTGTCTTAAAGCGACCATTTTTAGGAAGGGTGTAATATTTTCCCTCTTCAATCTGTTTGAAATTCAATTTTGCGGGGAAAAAGTCCAGTGACACGGGGAAGTGGGTTTTAGCATGTTGATACTCAAAACGTTCCTGCATGTTGTCATGACCACCAAAAATGTTGATGGTATTTCGTTGGAACAGTGGACCAAAGAACGGAAAGCCGTGGATATGGTCCCAGTGGGTGTGAGTAATCAACATCTGGATTTCACCCTTGCCTTGTCCAAACGGACCGTCCATGAGTTGGAGACCGAGTTTTCGTATGCCGCTGCCGGCATCAATCACTATGGTACATCCGGGCCATTCAACGCTGAGGCAGGTGGTATTACCACCGACAGTTCCACGTACCATCATGCTGTGATTGTCGCGAAGGTGACCGGTCACCTTTTCAGGATCACGAATCCCGGCACGAACGACTTCCTCAGCCATCGCAATGACTTTTGCTTCGACTTCGGCAGGACTTAATGGTGTGGGAATACTGCCACGTACACCCCAGAACTGAACTCTCATTTCGCATCTCCTAAATCGAATATCGATGAAATTACGTGAGATGCTGAACAAGACATGTGAGCCATATCACGCGTAAAATCATTAACAGGAGCAAAACCAATCCCTAAGAATAAAAAAAAATGTATTGCCAGTAAACAGTATCTATAAGAATTTTGCTTTTTAATGGAGCAAAAAAGCCCTTCCGAAAAGGAAGGGCTTTGAACATATATCACAAATATATCTTATTCACCGTTATTGTTTTTTTCTAACGTTGGAACAACAAACTTGTTAAATACAAGCAGTGCTCCTGCAGTTGCAAAACCGATAACGCCGAAAAGAATCCACATCAGGTCGGGACGGTTCATTTCGCGTGCCAACACTGTATATCCCTGGCCGGAAAGGATACCACCGAAGAGGTTACCCAGCGCGACGGAAACAAAGTAGTAACCCATAAAGAGGGCTGTTTTGTTTCCAGGGGCGATCTTGGCAACATATTCCTGGCTTTTCGGGGATGCAATCATTTCACCAAATGCAAAGACAACAATTGCGAACACAGTGAAGATACCCGTTATCGCAATACTGTTAAGAGCGATACCTGTACCGGCGACAATTGTACCAACGACAAGAACCGGGAATGGTTTCCACCGTTGAATCACAAAGCTGACGAGGATCTGGAAGATCACGATGGCCCCGGCATCAATGTTGACGATGTACTCCGGGTTCACCTGCCGATATTTCTCTGCCCATTCGTTGGCTATTGTTGCGACGGTTGCCTCATCAATTGTTGGCATTGAGGCAAGCTGTGTAAAGACTGCGCTGATTTCTTCAATAGGGATTCGGACCTTGTAGTGAACCAGCTCGAAGAAGACCTGCTCGGCTTGTGCAACAGTAATCGCACCGTGTTCCTGCGAAAGTCGTACGATCTCTGTTGAAAGCTGTTCGATGTTTACACTAGCGATAAACTGTGTAAATCCAGGACCAAATACTGCAAGGTTGCGAACGAGATCGCCAGTATCAACAAAGTCACGGATATATTCCGGTAGCGTAATAAATATCTGGTTGAAGCTGGCCCAGAAACCGGAAAGAATCAGCAGGTAGAATACAAACGGCCAGTTACCAATTTTGGCTTTCTGTGCAAACCAGGGTGCTTTTTCATCACCCTTGGCGAGGACATTCCATACAAGGTTTATAACTACCCAACCTGCAGCGATTGAAAGGGTGATATTCCAGCCAACCCAGCCACCGCCGGAGAGCATCATAAGGAAAATGACCGGAACAACGGTTAAAGCGAACCGTCCGTTGCCAAGTACTTCCTGTGCACCGATAAGAACCTGTTTGATCGATTTTTTATCTGTATCACCACCTTTTGCAGCGGGTTCTTTGTAGAAGAACAGGGTAGGAATGAAGTTCAATCCAATCCAGACTGCTGACATTACAAAGACGAGGTCCCAGCTGATTGCACGGACATAACCGGCGACGAGCGGACCAAAGAAACCACCGATGTTGACGATGGTGTAAAAAATACCAAAGCCCATACCGCGATTCGTATCATCAGTCGTTCGACCAACTGTACCCACAACAACAGGTTTAAACGTTGCCGCGCCGATAGCAACCATCAGGAAAATTCCGAAGAACGTCCAGAAGCTATGGAATTGACCCAGAAGGAAGTATGACGGAGTCATTATGGCAAAAGCGACAAGGAAGGTCTTACGGTAACCGAAACGGTCAGCCAAAGCACCTGTAATAACCGGGAAAAGATAGAGAAGGAAAGGGATAATTCCCTGGAGAATACCACGTTGTTCACTTGTGAATCCCAGACCGCCCTGTGCAATCGGGCTGGTCATGTACAGCGATGAAACGGCGAAAAAACCGTACCAGGCCATACGTTCAAAAATTTCCATCACGTTTGCTACGTAAAACGAACGTGGGAAGGGGGACATTTTCACCTTTTTGCCAGCGTCCGCTGCCATATCCACCTCTTTCAATTTATGTTTGAATTTCTTTTGTATCGGTAAAATTGAAAGGGCAAGATACAAAGGAAGAAAGCCTTATCCAACTATATCAATGGGCCATTTATTACCAAACGAAATGAGACTCTCATTACCTTGAAACCAAAAACAACTACAATGCCTTTAAGACATCAAACAGAAGTGAAACTGTTCAATAGCCTTAAAGGAATTTGTGATGGTAAAAACCGGCAAATCAGGAAAAATAATTATCTACTCTACTCCCACATGTGGCTGGTGCAGAGTCGCAAAAAAATATTTCAACGATAAGAAAATCAGGTATAAAGAAATTGATGTAACCCGTGATCGAAATGCGGCAAAAGAAATGGTTAGAATCTCAGGTCAGCGCGGAGTACCTGTTATATCCATTAATAATAACATTGTTGTGGGTTTTGATAAACACGAAGTAAATCGATTGCTGGGTATTTCCAGGTAATTAGTCCCGGTAGTCTTCAGGTAAAAGTATCTTGTTAGAACAATTTGGACTAAAAGCAGCTTTAAAAAGAGCATCTGCTATATTTTCATTTGATATGGACGTCAGTCTTTTCTCAATTTTTGACGCGCCACCAACTCCTGCCAAGGCATATAAACCATCTTTGAGCATCACCTTTACATCTTCTTTTTTACTTCGACTATCGGTTCTTCCACCATTTTTGATGGCAGGGGAACGGACAATTGTATAGGGAAGGCGAGTCTTTTTTATAAACTCTTCAGTTTGCCAACGGGTTTTATAAAAATCGTTTCCGGTCTTTTCTTTCGCGTTTACGGATGAGATAAAGACCAACCGTGGATTTGAACCGGCAGAAGCGGCGGCTCTTGCCAACATGACGTTCAAACCATAGTCAACAGCCTCATAACTATCAACAAATGGATTTGGACGACGGTTCCGTTTGGTTCTCATCCTGCTTTTATGTGATCCAAGGAGGGCAAAGACGATGGTAGGTTTAATTCGGGCCAGTGTGTTGGACATCTCAACCTGTTCCCAATTTGTGAGGTCAATGGTTGCCCCGACACTATGAAAGTGATTGACCCAACTGTCTATTTCCGATTGGTCTGGACGGATATGAGCAACAGTTTCCACACAATGTTCCATCAGGAGTTCAACAAGTATTCGCCCCACATAACCCGTCGCACCGGCCACAAATGCCCGGTGATCCCATCCACTCTCCAATTCTCCGAAGTCAAACATGAACACCTCGAAATGGGAAACTCTTCTCAATGCTAGGAATCTCGTAAAACCAGACCCATAGGTCAAGAGTTTTAATAATAAAGGTCTTAATCTACGAGATTTCTATGACTTTTGGGGAAAACAGAATGTGTGCAGTGAGAAAATAGCTTACATTTGATTACCAAAACATGAGGGAAAGATGAAAGACATGAACTATCGTTGCCCGAAATGTGGCAACACACATTACGAAGTTGGTGAATTCAGAGCTACCGGTGGAGTTTTAAGCAAAATATTTGACGTCCAGAATAAGAGATTTACGACTGTAACCTGTGGTCAATGCAGATACACGGAAATCTACCAGGCACCGAGCAGTATGTTGGGCAACATCTTCGATTTCTTCACGAATTAGAAGTTAGAAGTAATTTCAAGGCGGGCAAGATGAATCGGTTTTTTATCCTGATCCAGCCTCGAATTATAGATTGTCCGCATGGAGATATTTCTACCTAGACGGTAGTCTGCTCTCAGGCCGATACGACCGTTGCGACCTTTTGGTCTGCCGTCTGCAAGGTCGTACGGTAGCTCTTCCATCTGGGTTTCGATCCAGAGGGCTTCAAAGTCAGCGGTAAGACGTCCCCGGTCGCGGATGGACCACGATAGGCCGGGTTTTATCCCTATGCCGGTAACATTTTCGCTAATCCCTTTTTGGCTATCCCTTAAGCCACGAACCTGAAGTGAATATCGCCAGCTTTTACTGGCACGCCATGTCAGTTTGGTGGAAAGTCGATATAGACTGAAATAATTACTTTCGATGGATTGGGAAAGATTTTTACTGCGTCTTTCGTATTCAACATCACTATCCAAATCAAGCTGCTGAGCGATTCTATTTTGTACTTTTAATTCCCAGCTATCTTGACCGTATGTTTCGCTGCCGGTCCCATATAAGTTATTTCTTCTTTTTAACGCATAATACCTGATCCTGAAATTCAGGTCTTTATTTGTTCTGAAAAAATGTATGTCTTGACGCCAGGACATATTTCCTTCGATGGTGGAATCCGAAAGAAACTTTGCTAGATTTAGCAAGTAAATTTCCGAAGAATTATCCCATCTCGTTACTTCCCTGATTTGAACGTCAGTTGTTAGCGAAATATCTTCCCAGCCGAACCCATCGATAATACCTTTTCCGTTTGGTAAACGGTGCGGTGACCAGTCCAAGTGAATAGACGTTCCAAGGTCAGTGGTTGGTAATGCTTCCCCGGTCGGTTCAGGGATAAGGATGATATCCCCTATCTCCGGGTCGTAGATGTACTCATCTCCCACCCTGATGTATTCTCCCTGCCCAGTGGGAACCTGATATGCGATCAAGGCACTGGGGCGGGTGACAGTCTGGTTTAGCTGGTAAGTAAAGTCGGTGCTAAGTGCGCCACCGTAGGGAGTCCAACCAGCTCGTAGTTCAGCGAGGTCAGTGGTAACGTCAGTGCTATCGGAGACCTCAAAGTCTTTTTCCGTGTGAAGCAATTGAACACTACTTCGCCAATTACTGGATCGTTTCCGAAGATTCCATAGGATTCCTGTGCTTATTTCTCCATAACTTCGTTGGAAATCATCTTCATCCGTCTGGAGGTCTCTGCTCCTGTTTTGGAAGTGGAGAGTTCCGGAGTGGCCATAAAAGTCTGCCAACGTAAGGAAGCCTTTTACACGGTTATACTTGAAACCCTGAAAATCAGTTTGTTCGTAGACAGATTTCCGTTTTTCCCATTCAGCTTCAACACCAGGGACAAAATAGTTCATAACTCTGGTGTTAAGATTTCCATTTACTCGCGACCAGTCTGAATGATTTGCTGTGGCTTCATCGTCGCTGATAATTCGTTCGGCAGATGAAAAATAGTTGAACAATTTTGAAGTAAAATCTGAGTTGATTGTGACACGGTTACTCTCAAAAAAACCGGTATTGTTTTCGTCACCCTGACTGAGGTTGGCATAGCTACTACCAATATTAAATTTGTCAACCGGTGAAAACCGTATACCCGCTTCTTGCTGTTTTATTCTCTGGTTACTGCGAACGCTATCTTGCCCCCATGATCGACCGTACTCCACATCATTGGTTCTACCGAAAGGCAAATATCGAGCTCCTTCATCTCGGTAGAGATAGGTCAGTGCTATCGGAGAACGTTGATCGCTGGTAACAAATGGGGTGAGGCTCACCTCATAGTTCTGCGCTAAGCCAACGTTATCACTGTTATTTTTGTTTGCAAGGACATTTGGATCATAATCTGAAATCCCGAAATCAGACTTTAGTGAGATATGTTTATTTGGTTTTGCTTCAAAATTAAATGCAGAATGCCTGTGCCTTTCGGGTAGTGAAACGATTCTGACTGGGGCCCATTCGCCCCTTCCCGGTCCAATCCACTGGAATCTATAATTACCCAAAACGGCATCATAGTCGCGTGAATAATCACCTTCACCAAGACCCACTTCGCTAAACAGGACGCTCCAGTCACCTAAAGCATTTCCATTCTCATCAGGCTGAACAAAACTGAAAATTTCGTATGTTTGTCCATCCTCAGTCCAGATAGAATCGACTTTTGTGTAATCAGCTTTGCCGCTACCGAGGAATTCGGAAGATGACAAGTAAACGGGTTCAGCTGTATCTCCAGCTTCTTCAAGTTGATTTTTGAAGCTATTTGTCATTTCAAAATTAATGGGATTGTTATAATCATCGCCTTCCTGAACAAATGCAAACCCAGCTTTATAACGTGAATCATCCGAATGGTACTGAAGCATACCGGAGTAGAGATTTCGAGGGAAAGCATCAGGAACGTATTCAAAATCTATCGTGATTCGTGATTCAGAGGAAATGGGCTGACGGGGAGTAAAGGTTATCTCACCACGGTTGTAGTCAATCGTGTAATCGTTGTTTTGCCCTCTTTTTACTCTTTTTCCGTCAATCCAGACTTTTTCAGAACCACCGAGGACGATGAAATTCTGTTCTCCGTCTTTACCGCTAAGCAAATATGGACCCTGAATTCCATCGGATCCTGTAAAACTGTTTGAATGGAAAACAGCTCTTGTAACAGCGCCCGATGCTTGGACTTTTAAATTGTCATTACGATAATCAACGAGTGCGCCTTCAAGTTTTCGATCAAATGATCCATATCGTCCCATTTTTTGTTTAAGATGGTAGTCACCAAAACGGCCATGAGTTTTGCCCGACTTAATATCGATATAAACTTGATCCAGTTCACTTAAACGGCTGCTGGTTCCCTCAGGTTGAATGGGAAGGTTTCGATCATCTAGTAAAGCCTTTATTTCTATGTCACGGGAGATTTTACCTTCCAGCGAAAGGTTCAATCCGGATTCAAGACTAATGTCCTTTCCTGTGCCAACCTGAACACCTCGCATGATGGATCCCTGTCTTCGCATGTTTGAAAGGGCAGAGGTATTTCGAAGTCTTTCACGGGTATCATAAAGGAGATTTTTCGAATCACCGGTGACAACAGGGTCTATCTCACTTCGATCAACGGGCACATGGAGTTGGAATGTACCGTCAAGTTCAAATGGAAGATGGAAGTATGAAATTGTGACTGAATCACCCGGTTCAACATGAGAAAATTGAATAGAATTACTAGATGAATCATATTGGATATCATCGCTATTTATAGATGTTCCGGAGCTAGTTCTTAGGATAATAGTTTCAGGATCGATGAATTTATGCGGCAACGTTATAGAGCGTTTAGAATCAACAATATGTACGCCCTCGTAAATTCCTTTTTGTTGCGAATATGTTGATGTGACAAGAGTAAAAATCAAACCGGCAGCTATAACAATAGTGGTCCATTTGAGGCTAAATATATTTAGCTGGAATATTTTTGAAAGGAGCCACATAATTTAGCGGGTTACCTGAATTCGATAGAACTGTACGGAATCAGAGGCGACAATTAATTTGTCTCGAAGAATCGCAATGTCATAAACCTTCCCGTTAAATGTCTCGCTGGACCAACGTTGAATCTCATTTCCATCCAGATCATACAATCCTACACCATCTTCGCCGGACAGAAAAATAAAATCATCGTAAAAATAAATGGCTGACGGTCCAACGCCATCGGAAACCCAACGAATATTTTTCTGGAAGGAACCAAATCGATCAAATAGAATCGCCAATTTCTGACCCGGGTCCGCTACAGCAAAGAGCCCTTTATCTGAAAATTCTATTCTTGAGGGAGATACTAAATTGATTTCCATGTCACCGTATTTCCCAATTCTCTCAATAAGTTCAAGGTTATTGTCGAGAAGAAGGATTTCAGACAGATCGCTTTCCAGCACAAGAATGTCACCACTACCAGAACGTGCAGAAGAGGCAGGCCGATCAAGATTTTTTGCTAACCCGTTTTCAGTGTATTCCTTTAACGGATCAAGAGGGGAAAGCCATCGATCGAATCGATTAATTTGTCCATTAAGAGGATCGTTGACCCAGAGTTCAAAACCGCCATTACTCAAGTCGGCAATATCCAGAAAACTGTCCAGTCCGAAGCCTGTACCGCCGGTCTCATCAAGGTAATTACCATTCCCATCCAACAGGATGACTCTGTTTGTATTGCTTTCAGAAAAGGAAATCCCTTGGCCGGTTATAACAACAACGTTATTTATGGGAAATTCCAGAGGTTTAACTTCTTCTGGTAGGATTACCCTTTTTTCCGGTTCCAGTGTTACGAAGGGGGCTGCCTGTAGTGGCAAAAGGAATGGGCTGATTAAAACAAAGAACAATAACCAGCCGACCACCCCAACTAATTTTCGTTCAATAACCATATCTTTCCCTTGTTTCAATAAAAACGGGCCTTTCCCGTAATTGGAAAGCCCCGTTATCTATCAAAAGACTTTGGATAACTCCTATTTCGAATCCACAATGGTCTTGCCATAAATTTCGGCAAGCTTTTTCGCGGATGCTGACCAACTGAGGTCTTCTTTCAACCCATTTGTGATCAGTGTTTTCCACGCATCTTTATCTTGGAAAACATCCACAGCACGTTTGACTGCAGCAACCAGTCCTTCTTCTGTGTACTCTTCAAAACGGAAGCCGTTCCCCTTTTTGGAAGCGGAATCGAACTCTTCCACAGTATCAGCCAGCCCACCAGTCGCATGGACAATCGGTGGTGTTCCGTAACGGAGGCTGTACATCTGGTTCATTCCACATGGTTCATGTTTTGATGGCATCAGGAAGGTATCTGATCCTGCTTCAATACGGTGCGCCATTGGGTTGTCAAATCCGATTTTGGTGGCTATACGGTCTGGGTAATCTTCGGCCAGCTTAGAAAGCTTTTCTTCGATCTCTTTCTGTCCGGTTCCTAGGAAAACAAAGTCTACCGGCAATTCAAGCAGTTTCTCAATTGCGCTGGCGATTAACTCATGACCCTTTTGGGTATCGAGTCTGGAAACCATTCCAATTGTCATGTTACCAGAATCGGCGGATAAGCCCACCTCTTCACGAAGAGCTGTAACACAATCCTGTTTTCCTGCAAGATCAGTAATGGAATATTTTTCGGCAATGTGCGGATCAGTTGAGGGATCCCAAACCTGATTGTCCATTCCGTTCAGGATACCGTAAAAATCATCCTGTCTTGATTCCAAAACCTTGTTGAGACCAACACCGAGATCCTCTGATGCAACAATCTGTTTTGCATAAGTGGGGGAAACGGTAGTGATAGTTGAAGCGGTTTCGATGCCGGCTTTCAGGAAATTTACATCTCCATGGTAATAGGCCGGATGATTCTCATCGAATTTCACTTTCGAACCGAAAATCTGCGGGGCCACTTCAGCAGGGAAGATTCCCTGATACGCAACGTTATGGATTGTCAGTATCGTACGGATATTCTGGAAAAATTCTTCTTCGCTGTATTCCGTTTTGAGGAAATATGGAAGTAAAGCGCTTGGCCAGTCATTCACGTGAATGAGGTCAGGCTGCCAGAATAAAACCTTGAGTGTTTCCAGTGCAGCACGAGCAAAAAGTGCAAATCTTGGTGCATCGTCTTTAAAACCTTCACCCGTATTAGGATCAATGTAGATATCCTTACGGTCAAAGAAGGGTTTATATTCTAGAAAATAGGCTTGAACCTTTGAATCTGGAACAAAACCGGATTTAACGGATACTGTGACAGTCTCGTCACCAAGAGGAACTTCTATATCCCGAAGCCGAATTACTTCTCTCAGGTTATACTTGCGATCTCGAATTATTTTGTATTTAGGAATAAAAACCCGAACATCGTGTTCTTCTTCTTTCAGTACTTTTGGAAGACTTCCTGCAACATCAGCAAGTCCACCTACTTTTGCAAACGGGTAAAGTTCACTTGCCAGATATAATACGTTATAACGTGACATGGCACGCAATGCCTCCGGATCTAGTAAGGGGCGATTTAAGAAAGAGATAAGACAAGATAAAATACAAAAATCTCAGTTAAGAAGCAATATCAGACGTGTATAGAACAGATTGATTTCTACCGGTTTCCTTCGCATGATAAAGGGCTTTATCTGCGATACTAATGAGTTCCTGAGGTGAGGTTAAACGTTCAAGGCTGTGAGTGTCTGCGATGCCCAGGCTTATTGTAAGTTGACCTGAAGGCTGCCTTTCTTCGTATGGAAATGCAGCTTCAAGGACACGAGTACGTATCTTCTCAGCAACGACAATACCATTGTCAGCATCAGTATGAGGGAGAACAACTGCGAATTCTTCTCCACCATAACGTGCGACAATATCCTGATCACGAACAGAGGTTTTGAGGATAGATGAGAACCGTTGAAGAAGGTGGTCACCACTCAAGTGACCATTCGTATCATTATAGTTTTTAAAGTGATCAATGTCGATCATGATCAATGAGAAATGCTGATTATAACGTTGGGCACGACGCATTTCCTTGCGTATCTGGTCGTCAAAAGTTCGGCGGTTGTAAAGACCAGTCAGTGCGTCAGTTGTTGCCATCCTGCGCACATTTTCGTGTGCGTTTGTATTTTCAATACTTCTTGCGATCACTTTACTTATTTGAGAAAGTTTTGATAATTCAACTTGCTGAAGGTTTGTCGGTTGACGGAAATAAAGACTTATCAAACCTTTAATTTCTTTTCCATGCGCCAGCGGAATAAGTAAACCCTCCCGAAGCAGAGCGAGCTGTGCAAGGTGGGGGTTCAGAAGTCCATCGGTTCTTGTGGTGTTGATCAGCATGGGAAGTTGAGAACTCATTAGGTCCTTTACAAGACGTTCATCAAGCAGGAGACTGAGGTTGTCATCCCCGAATCCTGTGAGGTTTCTGCGCCATGAGATAAACTCTTCATGTCGCTTCCCAACACCTGAGAAAATGCTTATTTCAAATAGATCATACCCGATCGTCTCATTGAGAATATTTCCAATGGCTGCCATCAACGAGTTAATCTCGAGTTCCCAGACAACATGGTTCTGAATTTTATTAAAAAGTGTGATCCAGGCTGTTTCTGTCAGTTGATGTCTTGTCCATGGGTCAACGTGGTCGGCAAGTGTTAAAGCGGAACGGATGATAGCTGACAGGGATGAATTACCATCAGAAGGTGCATACCCGGTCAATTCCTCTTCATAAGATTTTGATAAGAGCGAGAGAGACTCAAAATCCTGCCATAAATGCCTGAACACGCGGAGCGTCTGGCGAATATTATCCGGACTCCAGGTTAAACGTACATCCCAGGTTTCCATCTTGAGCATGCCGGCTGTTTTGCGGGGTGAGTTTCGTTTAGCTATAAGCGAAACTGCACCTTTTTCGCAGAACCAGATGATCCAGATATCTTTTCCAATGCCGGTTCTTCTTGAAAAGGGTTGAGGAATTGAATGCCAGTTTCGTCCAGGATGGATAGAAATCAAATCACTTTCAGGTTGCTCATTTTCCTCCGGCCACCAATTCAAGGTATCAAGATGTCGGCGTGGAATATGTGCGATACCCTGTACGTTTTTAAATTCATCCGTAGCAGATAAAATGGACTGAATTAGTCCACAGATAGTTTGATTTAAATAGGTTCTCAGTGCCCAGAGCGGTGCGCTCTCTGTTGTCCAGATAGCTTCTGTGGCCCTGTAGGGTTGTCCTTTTTTTATTGAATCCACCTTTTTCATGAAACGATCTTGAATTCCTGGCTAAGTATTTCACGCATAAGCAGAGCATTTTTGACCGCTTGCCCAGCATGACAGTTATTGAAGAAAAGGTAAGTCATTTCAGCGTAACCCGTTATAGCTTTGAGACGAATAATCCATTTTTTCAGGTATTCTGCCTCGTAGTTCCAATCGTAACGATTTCCCTTATCCTGATTGTACCAGGTGGTTGTGTTTCTGCCATGGAACCGTACGTAACCTGTTGGAATTGTACTTGCTGGACGTATACCGGGTAATGACTTTAATGGCGGTAAATCAACGACGACCCACCCAAAATTTAGTTCACGGACAAACTTTACAGCTTCTTCACAGTCCCAGCTACTATGTCTGAATTCAGTGAAGATAGGAGTTGTTTTTCCAAAATCAGCTAGTATTTTCAGATAATTTCTGTTGTTTTCGTCGAAATGGAAGGATGGGGGGAATTGGGCTAATAGTCCCTTTAGTTTTCCACTTGTTGACAATGGAGAAAGGGATTCCATCAGATCGTTAATCTCTTTTCCCAAGCCCTCTCGTTTATGGGTTGTGTCCCCATGAACCTTGACGATAAAATCAAAATCGTCCGGCGTCTCGTCTGCCCACCTTTGAACTGTCTCGACTTTGGGAACACCATAATAACTTGTGTTAACTTCAAGGGCTTTGAAATGGGTGGAGTAATAATTTAGCCAATCTGATTTATTGAGATTGGGAGGATAAAATAAGTCTTTCCAATCGAGGAAATGATAACCAGATGTTCCGATTTTTATTACCCCAATGTTTTTCCCTCCAATGCGACAATTTCGCCATTCTTCACAACGATTTTGGCCTGATTTATTCCAAAGTGATAAGGTAGCATCTTTAAGTTTGTTGAATTCCAGAAAACAAAATCTGCTTTATAACCGGGAGCAATGTAACCGCGATCTTCAAGGCCAAGAGCTTTGGCTGAACCGGCTGTTGCCATCCATAGAGCTTCTTCTGGTGAAATTCTGAAACGGATCACACTGAGGTGAATCGCCATCTGCATGTTTTCACACATGGCGCTGCCGGGATTAAAATCTGTCGCTAACGCACAAATCACTCCGCGGTTTATCATATCGCGTACAGGCGGGTCTTCTTTCATCCTGAGGAAATGAGCTGCAACGGGTAGTAGTCCGGCAACTGTTCCGCTTGCCGCAAGTGCATCTATACCTTCTTCATCAATAAATTCTATGTGATCAGCGGATAATGCGCCCAACTCAGCGGCGAGTTTGGTTCCACCCAGAGGAGTTAGCTGGTCGGCATGGACCTTAATCTTTAGTCCTATTTCTTTGGCGGCAGAAAGAATTCTTCGTGTTTCATCAAGTGAAAAGACACCGGTTTCGCAGAAAATGTCGCACGCTTCAGCCAGATTTTCTTCAACAACAGCAGGCATTAATTCGTTGATCAGGAGGTCGATATAGGCTTCGTGATTGTCACGATATTCCAACGGATACTCATGGGCGCCCAGAAAAGTCGGAATTAGATCAACAGGCAATTTCTCGTTTAAAGCCTTTATGGCTCGAAGTAGTTTTAATTCACCCTCAAACGATAAACCATAACCACTCTTGGCCTCCATTGTTGTGCTACCATGGGCAAGAGCTGTATTGATAAAATTCTCTGAAAACTTTACCAGAGCTTTTTCATCCGATATGGCAACGTTTTTGGTGCTATTAAGAATACCACCGCCGGCAGCAGCAATTTCAGCGTATGAAGCGCCCTTGGTTCTCAGTTCGAACTCTGCTTCACGGGTAGCAGCAAATACTGGATGTGTATGGAAATCAATCAATCCGGCAGTAAGACCGCAGCCTTGAACGTCAATCCGTTCTGTTTCGTCGGTTAGTGGGGCATCCTTAAAAAAACCGATCCATTCAATCTTGCCGTTTTCGACAATAACACAATCACCATCCGGTTCATGGATCAGATATAGGTTTTCCCCTTCATAACCGGGTAGCGCCGTATTAATCCAGCCTATATTAAAAAATAGTCGTCTGCTCATTTTGAATTTCCACATTGATCAACTAGAAAATGAACTTACTCGTAGTTCGTTAGTTTGACAAGGGATCGAAATCAGTTTTTTCAAAAATTTCACGGGCTATGCTGTGAATTTGCTGGTGTCGATGTAACTCATCGGTTAACAACTTTATGCGGTGGGAAGGTGTTGTTTGAGACAAGAGATCCTGTTGACTAATTGGATCCAGACCAATCGTCTGTCCAATAACATACGAAAGGTCACGTTCTTCATTGATGTCATCAACAAGGTCATTTAATAACTTCTTTTGTTCATCATCCAAATCAAGTTTGGATATGAAATGATGGTATAAATCCAGTAATGATTCAATCTGACCGACAGCCGGATGCTGGTTACTCTTATCCTTAAAGATTTCAATTTCACCCTGGAAGAACGATCTATCTGAAATTACATCTACAATCTGGATTCGATCAACGCCCTGGATCAAAATATCCATACGTCCATCTGGATAGGTCTTTGTGACTTTACGAATAATTGCTGAAGTACCGATTGCTTCACGTAGCGGTGACTCGTTTAAAAGGACCGCAAAAGAGCTGTCTTTTTCCAGACATTCTGCAACAAGTTCTTTGTACCTTTCCTCAAAGATGTGCAGAGGAAGTACCATTTTCGGGAATAGAATCTTCCCAAGCGGGAAGAGTGGGATGATATCCCTACTAGACATTAAAAACTCCAATATTAACTTTATACTGCCAATCGTATATACAAGTTAAACAACCTGAACTGGCATCGCTATTTGTAAAAAGGTGAGGTCAGGGAACTGGAGATTATCCCTAACCGATGATTTAGGTTGGTTTTTCATCACCTTCGGGTAACTCTATGAACTCCTGCGCCGTTAGCTCTCTGGCGGTTGAATCAACCGGTTCCACGGGCAAAATATCCTTACTTGTCCCACTTCCAATCGAATTGAGTTTTCGAGCTGATACTAGAACGCGAGATTCAATCGAGGAAACAGCTTTATTATAGTTTGACACTGAACTTTGAAGGCTTTTTCCCAACTTGGTGAAGTGAGAAGATAAAACACCAATACGTTCGTATAGCTCTTGGCCAACACCAACAATGTTCTGGGCATTCTTCCACGCCTCTTCCTGTTGCCAGCCGTACGCAATAGCTTTCAACAGAGCGATCAGAGTTGTTGGAGTCGCGATGATTACCCGTTTTTCCGCACTCTGCCCAATTAGTGTCGGGTCGATGCGAACGGCATCGCTGAAAATCGATTCGGCTGGAATAAACATTACAACAAATTCTGGTGTAGGGCTCAGAGTATTCCAGTATCCCTTTTTACTCAAATCCATCATGTGTTTTCGAACATGTTCAGCATGGGTTCTTAATTCATTTTCCTTCATCACTGGGTCGTCAGTATCCATTGCGCGAAGGTAGGCATCCATTGGTGTCTTTGAATCGATGATAATGTTTTTATCACTGGGGAGATGAACTATCATATCCGGACGTTCACCGCTACCTATAGTAACTTGTTCGGTAAAATCGACGTGATTGGTCATTCCTGCATATTCCACTACTCGTTCCAACGCCAGCTCACCCCATTTCCCACGGGAGCTGGTGGAACGCATGGCAGTATTTAGTTGCTTGGTGACATTTTCAAGTTTCTCTTGCGAGGTGACCATCATTTCAAGCTGTTTTTTCAGGCTCTCGCTATCTCCAACCCGTTTTTTATCCAGTTCGTTGACTTGCTGATTCATCTTTTCGAGGGATTCACGGAGCGGTTTTACCAGCTCTTCAACCGCTTGCTTCCGTTTATCCAGATCGCCCTTGGCTTCGGTGTTGACCACTTCGAGGACTTTACGGGCGTGGTTCATAAATTCTTCGGAATTGCTCTTCAGGATTTTGCTGGAGAGTGATTCAAACTTGTTACTCATGCTCTCTTCGGCTTCAGTTAGCAACTTCAGTTTTTCTTCACTCTGCTTCCGTTCCTCTTCAATACGTGTTTCGAGTCGAGCAGCATCGTTTTCGAGAGTGGAGATATGCTGACGGAGCCTTTCGATTTGATCTAAATCCTGATCAGCTTTGATTTTTAGCTCTTCGATATGGTTTTCGCGTTCATTGACTAGCACTTCGGACGTGTTCAACTGGCTTGAGTATTTTGACTTTGCGATGGTATAAAACAGAATACTTCCGACCATAAAAGTGAGAATTGATACAACGATGGTAGTGATCATTTTTGTTCCCGAGGATTAATTTTTCTTCACGGATAAGATAGGGAATGAAAACGGATCAAACATATAGGGAATGGGTCCCTGTTAACAAAATCACGCCAGAGATCAACGAGTTTAAGAACGACACAAACATCCCTGGATTCCCGATTACACAATTCGGGAATGACAACCAGTGGAAAGAAAAGTCAGATAGGGTGGCCCAGGTGTTTAAAAGGAACCGAAGGTTCCCACCCGGGTCTCTTATAATCGCTAGAGTTTTCTGAGATGAAACCCAGGTGGGACCAGACAAGCTGGTCCTTGCCAGCACCCTGACCACCCGTGTCAGTTTTTCGTAGCCCGGGAGCGACTGCATCCCGGGGTTATTTCTGAAGAGAAAAAACTTGCGATCCAATTTGTCTGGAAAAAATATTATCAACAAATGGAATCTTGCTGATAGTAAGCAAATAGATAGAGTTCGTTCTAGCTATCCGAAATCTTAAAACGGAAGCCCAATCCAAGTCTGATGATTGCGCCACTCCATGTAAGTGTCCCGTCATATGATCTGTTAATGTCAGTATCCATTATTCGGACATCAAGATCAGCATCACGGTGTCCCAGAGTAAAATTACAGAAACAATTTTCATCTATATTTATGCTACATCCTACAAAAATTTTTTTGGTCACACTCTGACCTTTATTACTTACGCGATTTGAAGTTTGATTTCTGGATTCAGCATCGACATAAGAGAATTCTGAGTCACTACTAAGAATCCCAATAGAAACTCCTATAAAGGGGGTTATTGACTCTATGAAAGGTAAATAAATAACACCAGTTAAAGAAAATATTTCTGCAGGTATCTGATACTTCATAATTATTTCATTACTGCTGAATTCCTTTTTAGCATACAAATTTTCGTATTCAAATCCGCATCCAAAATAATCGTTACTTAGTAAAAATAGTCCACCAAATGAATGGCTTGAATTCCCTTCTTGATTCGTTTTTTTAATAGTAGAAAAGAACTCTCTACTATAATATCTTATATCGCTGGCATGTTCTTTCCATTCCATCGAACACTTATTTGTCGAACCATATAAGGTTAAACTGACATGCCGTTCGGCAAAAGCTGTGGATGATACAAGGAGTATCATCAGGATTAAAAATGTCTTATTCATCATTTGCACCCCGTTTATACTTTTAGATAATAAATAATTAATAGTGTGAAAATATATGCGGCAAATAAATGATTCGCAACATCATGGTAGTGTAGAAAAAATTCTTACAGGAAAAAACATGAAAACATATATCGCACTATTTCGCGGTATAAATGTAGGTGGGAAAAACATCCTGCCAATGAAGGGTCTGAAATTGCTACTGGAAGAGTTGGGTTGCAGCAACGTCCAAACCTACATCCAAAGCGGGAATGTCGTGTTTCAACTCGAGAACGAAAAACGCAATAAAATAGCAGAACAAATCAGCCATAAAGTTCTGGAACAGTATAAATTTGAACCGAAGATACTATTACTCGATTCAACTGAATTGGAAAAAGCTATTTCTAACAATCCATTTGAAACGGACAATGGAAAAGTTCTTCATTTCAGTTTCCTTGATACTCATCCATCAGCACCAGATCTAGATGGTCTCGAATCGTTAAAAACCGAAACGGAAAAATACAAACTCGTCGATAAAGTCTTTTACCTATATGCACCAGATGGAATAGGCCGTTCAAAACTGGCAGCCAAAATCGAAAAAAGACTTGGTGTCCCGGCAACGGCACGAAACTGGAATACTGTCAAAAAACTTGTGGATATGGTTGGATAGAATTGGTAGGCCGGTGTCTCCGACACCGGCGCCATACTAAATAGAAAAAATCCGTCCCGATTTCTCAGGACGGACTTCTTATAACGCTTATCCCAAACTATTAACTGCAACCACTCGTTGCGCCGCAGTTCAAACATTTGTAGCAGGCACCGTTACGGACCATAATCGAACCGCAAGTTGTGCACGGCGGTGCATCGGACTGATTGACAGCTACAAACTGTTCGTTACTGTCGACCTGTTCGATTAAACGGCGGGCCTCATCCATCACCTTTTCAGCATGGGCTTCAGTTTCAGGGGAACCGTTTCCGCCTACGCTCACATCAGCTCCCAGGTTCTCGTCCTCTTCGATCAGTTCGTCCGCCTGAGCGTCAGGAGTGCTGATTCCATGCTCTTCGGGCGGCAGGAACTTCAAGGCCAGCCAGCGGAAGAGATAATCCATAATGGAATGGGCTATGGGAATCTGACGATTGTTCGTGAATCCAGATGGTTCGAAACGCATGTGGATGAATTTACGGACCATTACCTGAAGCGGAACGCCGTATTGAAGTGCGATGGACACCGATGTCGCGAAGCTGTCCATCAAACCACTGATGGCTGAGCCTTCTTTTGACATGGTGATGAAGATTTCACCCGGTTTACCGTTTTCATAACAACCGACAGTGATATAACCTTCATGACCACCGACTGAGAATTTATGTGTGATCGACTTACGTTCGTCCGGTAACTTCTTGCGTTGGGCACGTTTTTTTACGGCCTTGGCTGGGAGTTTTTCCTCAACTTCGGCATCTTCACTGGTGTTGAGCGGTTGGGAGGCTTTGCAACCGTCACGATAGATCGCAACAGCTTTAAGACCCAACTGCCAGGATTCCAGGTAAGCGTCCGAAATGTCTTCCGGTGTTGCCGTATTCGGCATGTTCACCGTTTTACTGATGGCGCCGGAAAGGAAGGACTGCACGGCGGACATCATGCGGATATGACCCTTATAGTTGATGGAACGGTCACCCTTGAAGGGCTTAAACGCACAATCAAATACTGGAAGGTGTTGTGGCTTCAGGCCGGGCGCACCTTCGATTGTGTCATTCTTGTCAATGTAGTTGACAATAGACTCAGCAGTTTTTTCATCGTAGCCAAGTCGTTTTAACGCCAGTGGAACTGTCCTGTTAACAATTTTCAGAACGCCACCACCGACCAGCTTCTTGTATTTCACAAGGGCGATATCGGGTTCAATACCCGTTGTATCGCAGTCCATCATAAAGGCGATGGTGCCGGTTGGGGCAAGGACTGTCACCTGTGCGTTACGGAACCCGTTTGCCTGACCCAGTGAAATCATCTCTTCATAGAGGTCTTCAGCCGCTTCGATCATTCCGGCAGGTACTTTGGCAGAATTGATCGTCTCAACCGCGTTGGCGTGTTTACGTGCGACACGGAGGAAGGCTCGTTTATTTTTATTATATCCACGGAATGGACCGTAGATACCAGATAACTCTGCGGAAGTACGATATGCTTCACCATGCATCAGGGCAGTAACAACACCGGCATAGGCGCGGCCTTCGCTACTGTCGTAGGGTAAACCCATACTCATGAGCAAGGCGCCGAGGTTCGCATAACCCAGACCCAATGGACGGTAATCATGACTATTGCGTCCGATCTTCTTGCTTGGATAGGAAGCGTTATCAACGATGATTTCCATTGCGGTGATAGTCGTTCGAACTGCAGCCCTGAAATTTTCGATGTGGAAAGAACCGTCAGCATTCCTGAATTTCATCAGATTCAGACTAGCAAGGTTACATGCACTGTCGTTCAGGAACATGTATTCGCTGCATGGGTTGGATGCGTGAATACGGTCTGATTTTGGACAAGTATGCCAATCGTTGATGGTTGTGTCAAATTGCATACCCGGATCTCCGGTCTCCCATGCAGCCTGACAAATTTTATTCATCAATTTTCTGGCTTTAAACGTGTCGATCTTCTCTTCAGGATTCAGGACGGAACGTGTGCTGTATTCACCGTCTTTCATCACTGCCTTCATAAATTCGTCATCGACACGAACCGAATGGTTTGCGTTCTGGAAGAAAATGGAAGAATAGGCTTCACCATTAAAGCTTGGGTCGTAACCTGCCTTGATCAGGGCTTGTGCTTTCTTTTCTTCACGCACTTTACATTCGATGAATTCCTCGATATCTGGGTGATGGCTGTTCAGAATGACCATCTTGGCAGCTCTACGAGTTTTGCCACCGGACTTGATCACGCCGGCGAATGCATCGAAACCCTTCATAAAGCTAACCGGACCAGATGCCTGACCACCGTGGCTCATGCCTTCCATGGAACCGCGAAGAGGGCTGAGGTTAGATCCGGCACCGCTACCATACTTGAAGAGCATACCTTCGGTCTTCGCCAGATCAAGGATGGATTCCATCTTGTCTTCGACACTATTTATAAAACAAGCACTACATTGGGGGTTTTCTTCCACACCGACATTGAACCAAACAGGGCTATTAAATGACATAAATTGGTGAACAAGTAGTGATGTCAATTCGTCCCTGAATATCTCAGCATCTTTATCAGTTGCGAAGAGATCACCGTTAATACCCCAGTCGGATATGGTATTAGCGACACGTCCCATGACGTGTTTCAGGCTTGATTCGCGTTCAGGAGTATTGAGTTTACCTTTGAAATACTTGGATACTACAACATTCGTTGCAAGTTGCGAAAAGTGCTTGGGCATTTCGACATCTTTTTGCTCAAAAATTACCTCGCCCTTTTCATTGGTGATTTGTGCTGTTCTTTTTTCCCACTCAATATCTTCAAATGGGTGACTGTTTTCTTTCGAGAAAACGCGGGTGAAATTCATTCTTTCCAAAATGTTACCACCTTCATCGGATATAATATCTTTATCAAAGTTAAGCTTTTCAACAGACATCTGCCCTCCACCGGAACAAGAAGTTAGTTGATGCTAATTGATTTTCAATGTAACGCTATTCCCAATGATATATAGGGATTTTAAAGCATGCTAATTTTGCTGCCAACTTCGCAGTAATTTTGTCAATAAACATATTAAAAATTTTGAACGGTGTGGCTAGCTCCTTTCTTTCAAAAGAGAGAGAGATATATGCCGAGTTTCCAGTAAACTCTCGTAAGTGGTTGTTAATAAATATGTTGTAAAGTAAAAAATGCCAGGCAAGAAAAAGGAGAATTTCTAAGACTAATAATACCAGTCACCCAAAAAGTCTTACCCGGTTTAGATAAATGCAAATGAGAACACCATTTTTGCATTTAGCCCATCACGATGATTTGCCTCCCCCATGTCATGCAGATCATATGTAAACGAGCGATGGTCAAAATAGTTGTGAGCTTCTTGTTTGTCAAGAAGAAAAGCCGCAAAAAAATAATCTAAATTGCACCATATAATGCGGGCCAAACAAAATACTAACACTACATCTGGCGTAGTAGACTGATATTACAAGTATTATCATCAGATATGTTTAAGAATTATGAAAAGTAGCTCCAAGTACCTCACAAGGTGGCACCGCTCTAATCAACAAGAAGGTCATAATCCATATGCGTTAATGCGAATGAAGGAAAATCCATAAAGAGAAAAAAGGCGATAATAATCAAAACCTAATTCTGCATAATAAGGCGAAATTACTTAATTGTTTTAATGAATTACATGTAATGCAAGGAGTGGAAATACAGAAGCTATTGCTTATTGAAAAAAGTTAACAACAAGAAATTGTCTAATTACTAGAAAAACCAGAACTTCTCCCCGAGAAGAAATATAGAAAACCCAAAATATTACATGGAAAGCCTATCTTTAAGAATATTAAGGCAATATATTTAGCGACATTACGTAGTTATGATGCCTAAAGGGGGGTGTGATGTTTTCCAGTGTAAATAGAATAGCTTTTCTACTGTTAATCTCCATGATGCTTATTCTTGTTTCATGTGACGCGGCTAAAGACCTTATAGATAACGAGGGCGAAGATGAAAATCCACCCCAGGCAGCAAGTCACTTGGATGCTACTCTTGAAGATGATGGTAGTATTGGAATTACTTGGCAGGACAATTCGGATAATGAAGATGGTTTCCTCATAGAGGAAAAGATTGATAACGGTTCATGGAGTGAAATCGCAGATCTTGCTCGTAATAGAACGAGCTATTCCTACGATGATGTTGTAGAAAACACGTCTATACGTTTTAGAGTTATTGCATACAATGCAAATGGTGATTCTAACCCGGTCGATAGTGATCCAATAGTAACACTATTCAATCCTCCTACAAACCTTTCAGCATCCACAACTGAAACTTCCATAATTTTGAGTTGGGAAGATAACTCAGAAGTTGAAGATGGATACAGGATTTACCGAAAGCAGGTCGGTGAAAACTGGGTTGAACTCGATGATACAGACGGTGATGTGGTAACCTTTACCAATTCTGGTGACCTTGAGTTGAATGTATCCTATAACTATAAAATAGCGGCTTTCCAAGGCAATATTCTGTCTGAATATTCAAATGAAGTTACAGCACAGATTGGTGCTACAGAACTTCTGGTCGCGCCTTCTGAACTGACAGCGGAAGAATTTAGTGATAATAGCATTATTCTAGAATGGTCTGATAATTCCAACGGAGAGGAAGGGTTCAGAATCCAACGTAAGATGGAAGGAAGCAGTGCCTGGATAGATTTAGATGATACTGTATCAGCTAATGAGGACTCTTTTATAGATAACGATGATATTACTGAGGGAGTTCGATACTACTACAGGGTATTTGCATTCGAGGGGCAGCGGGTTTCCGATTATTCCAACGAGGCATCTGCCGTAGTAGGTGGAAGTGGTGAATATACACCTGATGCACCTGAAGACCTTTTCGCTAACGTTCTTGATGGTGTAATTGTTGAACTTTCATGGGATGATGAATCAGACAATGAAGATAGATTCGTTATCCAGAGAAAATATGGTGATGGTGCTTTTGAAGATGAGGCAGAGGTCGGCGCTGGTGTTGAAGAATGGATGATTGAAGGGTTGCAGTCTGGCCAGCACTTTTTCAGAGTAAGAGCTGAGAATGAATTCGGTCAATCAGACTATTCAAACACCGCTTCAGCAACTATAGGTGGTGGTGGTGATGTACCCAATGCTCCATCAGCTCTCAACGTTGAGATGAATGGTGACCATCTTAGTATTGATTGGCGGAGTAATTCAGAAGATGAATCCGGGTTCCGTCTCTACAGAAAAATAGGTGAGGAAGGTGAGTTCACCTTAAGAGAAACTCTTGACCGTGGAATAACTGTTTTTAACGACTGGTGGGCGCTAGTTCCTAATCAACGCCACTACTACAAAGTTACGGCTTACAATGAAAACGGTGAATCAAACCCATCGAATACCGCTTGGGTCATTTATGAGGTTGAAGCTGATATTAATGCTCCGTCAAACCTTCGATATGAATTAGAGGGTGAAGGTGGACATTACGAAGTCCAACTTTACTGGAACGATAATTCAGATAATGAAGATGAATTTGTGATTGAACGTGCGATGGAGGAAGGACAATTTCAGGAAATAGCAAGACCCGTTGAAGATTCGGATGAATTTACAGATTACAATGTTGTTTCAAATAGATCATATCGTTACAGAATCTTTGCCAGAAATGAATCTGCATCCTCCGACTATTCAAACGTCATTGAAGTATATATTGAGGAAGGCGGTAGCGTACCGCAGGCACCAACAGGTTTAAGTGCAACTGTTGGATCAGGAGCGATAAACCTGAGTTGGTATGATAATTCTGAAAATGAAGAAGGATTTAACGTTGAAAGACGTGTAGGATCGACAGGTAGTTTTGAGTACATCGGCGAAACAGCACCAAATTCTCCTGATTATGATGACGAGGAAGTCCAGAATGGGCAGACCTATTATTATAGGGTAAATGCTTATAACAACGATGGTACATCAGACTATTCAAATACAGTCCAGATGACCTATTCTACTGTCAGTTTTGATACTGTCTTTACGACGAGTTTTGAAGGTTATGATCTCTACCAAGCCCCACCTGAATGGGATGGTTGGCATGCTAGTGAATACAGTCCTCCGGTTTCCTACATAAATGTTGATGATCAACGCCCCCGTTCTGGTTCAAATGATCTGCAATTTGTCCAAATGGGAGAAAACAGTGTTAACCTGTGGCGTAATTTCGATTCTATTCCAACAGGAAAAATTGATCTTTACCAGTACTTCACCGTTTATTCAAATTTGGAGCTTGAGATACTGGCAGATGGTATGGATGCACCCTCGTGGAAGTTAAAAGTTATCTTCCTGGATAATGGTGCTGTCGCATTTACGAACGGGACAGAGATCCAGTATAGTGAAGTGAACTACCCATTTAATAGTTGGTCGCACCTTACGATCAGATGGTCAAGTGATAATACGTTCAGCATAGAACTTGATGGGCAATGGGTCGTAGAAACATCAAACATGAATACTGCTGATACAAGACCGGTTGGATGTATCAAGTTTGTTCTACCTTCGGGAAGCCAGACAAATCATGTCCTTGACGACTTATCAGTCCTGATAAGAAGCGAATAGAATATTTTACACGTACGAAAAAACCCCGAATCAAAAATGATTCGGGGTTTTTTTATAATCGGAAAATTCTATTCAGACTTTGTCTCTTCTTCGTCTTCGTTTTCACCTTCTCCGTGACCACGTAGTGAATCCATCGCATAGGTCAGCAGGTCCGGTAGTTTTTCGATCAAGGCATCCATGCCTTTGGCTTTGGAAGTCTTCGCCGGGAGTAGACGAACTGTGTTCCCATCATGTACCAGGAAGCAACTCGGTTCAATCTTGATACCACCACCGCCGGCACCACCTTTACCTTTTGCACCATCGTCACCCTCACCGCCACCAGCACCAAAACCTATGGAAATCTGGACCACGGGAACAACCAAAACATCATTGAAGGTTATCGGGTCGCCGACAATTGTTTCACTTTTAGCAATATCTTTTGCTTTTTCAAGCAGACCTTCGATAAGGTTTTGTGCTGTACTGCTCATTTTATACTCCTTAATATCAAGATTGTTCGTCACGTTTTCGGTATTCACGGTACGTCTTATATAGCCGAATCCATGGTAATCCAAAGATAAAGGCCAAAGTAGGCAGAACAAACCGAATTGGCCAAATCCAAACGGAAATATTTAGAGAACCGCTAACGGTCAACGATTGCTCCTCATAGTCGGGCAAGAACACAATTCGTTGAGGTAGTTGTGGATGGATCGTATAGCCAAGGGCATAATGCCAACCGCTGATAGCTCCCAGAATTGCAGGATCACCACCGACTTTGCAAACAACTCTTAACCGTTGAAAGATAAAGGCGTGAAAGTATCGGCTGATCAGTTTGAAAAATGAACGAAGGATTTTTTTACCCAGTGGGGAATATTTTCGATAATATCCAAGGTAAAGATCAAATTTATCTTTAAGAGATTCAAAATTTTTCAGTTTTTCATTTATTGTAGAAAATGGATTCTTAAACTGTTTTTCAGATTTCCGTTTCTTTTTTTCTTCAAATGATTCTTTATCACTTGTTGATTCTGCTTCCTGTTCAGAGGGTGGTTCATCATCATCAACTTCTTCTTCAGAAAGTTCAACCTCATCCTGCTCAAAGTCATCATCAGCGAGGTATTCCAGGACTAAATCCTTTGTTTCCTCGCGAACATCAAGGGCTTCAGCTTCTTCGATACCTTCAGTTTTAACGGTTTCTTCCTCATCTCCCTGGATTACTTCAATACTTTGTTCAGTATCCTCCTCAGTGTATTCCGGAGAGAGTACTTCAGAAGTCTCGTCAACTTTTTTGCTTTTCGAGATGGAGTGTCTTAGCCAACGGAACAGCTGAATAAATTTTTGGAAAGGCCAGATGATAGCTTTGATTATCAGGACTAGCAGGCTGAAAAGTAGTTTGAAAAATTTCAATACTGGGCGAAAAATCTTTTGTGATCTATTTTTCCATCTTTCCAAACGAGCCTTTGTATCCGGGGCAATTTGAAGGAATCCAATATGGACAGACCACTCCATGACCTCGTCATCCCATTTGGTTTTAACAATAATTGGGATAAAAAGAGGAAGGGAAAGCAAAATTAGTATGCCGAAAAAGATGTACCAGCCCAAATTCTACTCACTTTTCCTGTATCATGTATGATCCAGAATTTCACCAAGATTGACGGGCAATTGCAGTGTAAACGTAGTGCCTTTGTCTTGTTTACTTTCCACGCTTATCCGGCCGTGGTGTTCCTCTATGATTTTATAGCTTATGGAAAGACCCAGGCCTGTTCCGATCTTGACCCCTTTAGTCGTAAAACCAGGGTCAAAAATCTTGCTGAGGTTTTCTTCTGGAATTCCAGAACCCGTATCCGATATTTTTATATAGACATTTTTTTCATCACGAGATGTTTGAATGGTAATTTTACCCTCAGTTTCAATCGCTTGTCTGGCATTATTAATGATATTTAAGAAGACCTGATTCAACCTGCCCGGGTAACAGGCGATAGAACCAACATTACTATAGTTTCGTTCAATCTCTATGGCATGTTTAATCTCATGGTGGATAAGGGTCAAGGTATCTTCAAGACCTTCTTCGATATTGGCTTCTTTTAATTCGGCTTCATCCAGTCTTGCAAAACTCCTTAGTCGTCGAACAATGGTTGTGACTCGGTCGATCCCATTATGGATGACGCCATTTGAGTCATCGATTACCTTTATCACTTTGTCAAAATTTGCTGACTTTTGTTCATCTTCAAATTCAACACAAAATTGCGTCTTTAGTTTTTCAATACCGCGTAACAACGTGTCGTGCATACTGGCTACAGCGCCGATGGGTGTGTTAATTTCATGTGCGATACCGGCCACAAGGCTACCGAGACTGGCCATTTTTTCGGACTGAACGAGTTGGGCTTGTGTGTCACGAAGATCTTTGTTGGTTTCAGTTAACTCTTTATTCGCTTCCTCAAGCATGGTGATCATGGACTGACGTTCCTTCGCCATCTCCAGCTCACGTTCCTTACGTTCATTTTCCGCTTGAAGCTTCAGCCGTTCCATTTCATGTTTTTTGGCAAACCGTTCCTGTTCAAGAGATTTTTCTGAAAGTTCACGGACATGAACGAGTTGGGCACTGAGGACCTGTTTAGTGATGGCTGAGTTTCTTGCCAGAAGAATTGACATTGAAACCAGAAATGCCATAACGCCATAGAGGTATGCAGTTTCAACACGCATCTCCTCTGGAAGAAAACCAAGATCGCCGACAATCTGGTAGGTCGCACCAATGATTAAGGCAACCAATCCAATCCCAACAATAAATGCACCGCGTTTTTTACGGAATATTGACACAGCAATTATTCGCAACATTTCAATAAATGTCGTCATCGTGTATATATAAATCAGCCAAAGCGGAACAAACCAGCAGAAGATTGCCAGAAGAACAGAGATAATAGCAAAAACAGTAAATATGCTGGGGCTTCGTTCATAAAAAACGGAATAAGAAAATCGAAGAGCATAGACCATTGCCAGTATGATGGACACTCTGAATATCAGCATCATCGCAAAGAAGAGGTCGGGACTCTGAACGAAATTGGTGGAGAAACCGATGTACGTTAAGGCCGCGATTCCAATGGTATGAATCGCATAATATAGATTTCCACGTTCTGCTGGAAAGTAGAGGAATAGAAGAAAATGCAACAGAGCAAAAGCGACAGCAGCACCTGTGAAGAAATAAAGATATTTACTTATTGTACGTGTTCGATGGTGAGCCAGATCGGCCAATTGTCTGGCTTCGCCTACCCAGAACCAGAACCCTGTGCGATTATTGGCACGATTGAAATACTTATGGGCTTTGCTATTTGAATATCGAATGGCAATAAGATGTTTTCCGCTCTCAATGTTGATTGGTATGGCAAGAGGACGATAGTAGTGAATGATGATTTCCTCTTCACTCTCCAAATCGGGTCTCCCAACCTTGTGGACCAGTTTTCCGTCGATATAAACGTCACATGCGCCGGAAAAAAGCATCATTAAACCATATGGGGGACGAAATTTGTTCTCGTCAAGGTCGATCCACTGACGATACCAGCCCATTCCCTGCCAACCACCTTCAGGGTAATCATCTGGATCGATCCTTGCGTCAGTAGTATGCCAGTGGGAGTCGTCATATAGAGGGTTGGCCCAATTAAGACTATCCCCGTGATGAAAGGCCCAATTCTCTGTCAACCAAAGTGTACCTTTAGGTTGACCGACAGAACGGTGGAGTTGGTCTGAGTCCGGAGCAAAAGCTAGAACATGCGCCGGCATTCCTGAAAGCGTCAGGATAAGGACAGGTAAACAGAGCGAAATAAGTATCTTATAGCGGATATTCTGATTAATGCCAACCTCCTTCGAACCATTTTCATCAGCTTGAAAGATAAGTATCAAAAAGCGGAATTAGAACAAAGAATCAAAGATGGAGACATCCTTTTGAACGAGGAGCCATTATGAGGTTGAATCTATAAATCATGAAGAAAGTATAATATGGGATAAGAAGTTGCCCTTTTTTCATAATCTGGCTAATTTACGTGACTTGGAATATTGTTCTAATCCGAACCTATGATCTGGGAAATAAAGATGAATATCTGGACCATTCTTCAGCATGCAAGTCCTGTTAATCAGGCAATACTAGTTTTTCTTCTCTTGATGTCGCTTTTCAGTTGGATCATCATCATCGAAAGATGGAGATATTTTGCGGCTTCCAAAAAAGCGGACGCACGTTTCTTTGATTCCCTTAGAGGAAACCTTGATGCTAATAAAATTCATGCAATCGCCCGCGCAGAGGTAAAGTCCACAGCTAGCAGAGTGTACCTCGGAGCTGAACGTGAGGTGGAAAGACTAGGTCGTGAAACAAGTGATACCTGGGATGAGGCTCTGGATATTGAACGGAATCTGCTTAGAAGTGAGGGTGAGCGAGGACTTTCGTTTCTTGCAATAATCGCAAGTTCAGCACCTTTTATTGGTCTACTCGGAACAGTATGGGGTGTGATGATTGCTTTCCTCAAACTCGGTTCGATTGAAGGCCAGCCTGCTCTTGAAGTTGTTGGACCTGGTATTGCCGAGGCCTTGATCGCAACAGCCATGGGGCTATTCGCCGCGATTCCTGCGACGATGGCTTATAACGCTTTGGTTGTTTCCCAAAGAAAACTGATTCGCAGAAGTGAAGAGTTCAGCAGAAGACTAGTTGCAACGATTAAACCGGGTGAGGGATTTGGAAGATGAAAGGTCCTCGCTCAAGAATAGATAATGACGAGTTTGAGAGTCTGAGCGAAATAAATGTCACACCTCTGGTTGATGTTTTTCTTGTTCTTCTGGTCATCTTTATGATCACTGCACCTGTGATAAAAACAGCCATTGAAATGGGACTGCCAAAGGCTGAAACCGCCGTTACCGATCCAAGTCAGGGAATTACGGTAAAAGTATTGTCTGATAAAACTGTATGGATTGATAATGAAAGAGTATCATTACAGGCATTTGCCTCGAGGTTTCAAGATATCTGGTCTGAACCGGGTGCTGATGGAAAACCGCAACCGGTTTTCCTAGCGGCAGATGAAGCGGTTCCCTACGGTGATGTCGTGTTTATAATGGACGAACTAAGGTTGGCAGGGGTAGAAGACTTGGGAATGTTGACTCAAAAAGAGCAGAACTCTAAATGATCTCGTTCCAGGTAAATAGAACACATAACACATGGCTTACTAGTGGCTTGGTTGCCTTTATTGGGCATGCCCTGGTGCTTGCGTTACTTTTTCTGAATCCAAATTTCAGGATAGTACTCCCTGAAAAAGTTGACGTGCCCGAAGTCAGGTTAGTCAGATTGAAAGGCGGTGGGGAAAACCGTCCGGGATGGATTAAACCAACGACTGCACCATCGGATAATTCACCTGTTGCAGACGCAAAGCCAAAACCTGTAGTGGAACCCAAAGAAGAACCCATCGTCCCACCAAAGTTGGAACCGGTTGAAACGGTAGCAGAAAAAACAACACTTGTGGAAGAAGTGAAACAGGTGGTTGAAGAGACAGTTGCGGTTGAAAACGAGTCTTCTACTATCGTAGAGGATGAAGATGTCGCAGCAGCTGATCCAATTCAGGTTGATGCCGTGGTCACTGAAGAAACCGGAGAAGGTGTTGGCGACAAAGCTGGACCGGAAGGTGCTGGATTGGGTATTCATAGTGACGCAATTTTTCCGGGAGCCGATGTCTATCTTTCGCGAGTAGAAGTCGAAGTACAAAGACGGTTCAACTTTCGAGGGCGTGGAAGTGGTGTAATGTCTGAATATCACTTCAATCTGGACAAAAAAGGCAAAATCAAAGAACTGATTTTGATGAAGACCAGCGGCATCCCAAGTCTCGATTTAGCGGCAAGAAGTGCGCTTCTCCGAGCAAAATTTCCTCCATTACCACCTTCATTTAACCATGATAAATTAGGTGTTACATACCGATTCTATGACGCAAAATAGAATCGAGAATCCCATGAGTATAAAGTAACAACTACCTTGCACCCTGAGTCCTCGTTTTCTATACTATCGGAACTAATATTTATTGATGAAGTTTTATTTTCAGAACATAATCTGGAATAGGGAGTTGGTCGGGATGAAAACGTATCGCACAGGTTTTCTGGTATTATCCATTTTGTTGGGCCTGATCACTATCTCTTCTGTTTTAAGTGCTCAGGATCGCGAAACTCCTGAAGTTGTTCTGGAAGCCTATTCAGAAGGTTTTTACCGTCCCCACTTATTGATGTACAGTGAAGTCGATTTTCTGTTTATGGATAATCTTCAGGTCGCGGAAGCTTTTCTGAGTCAATTAACCTATGCTATTGACTGGTCAGGTTATGTTGCATTTGCCAGAGAGAGCGATTCCCTCTTTGTTGGACCCGATGAAATCCCACGGACCGATAATCCTTCCATTATTCTTCGTGTAAAAATCAGTGGCGATAGTACAGCTGTTCGAGCCAATTTATATCTGTCTGAACCACACCAATCACCCTACTTCTCCGTCAGTTATTCGTTTACAGAAGAACAGGTAGAATTATATGCAGAAGCGGCCGCTGAAGAAGTCCTAAGGCAGATAACGGGAATGACAGCCCCTTTCAGGTCTAGAATTGCTTGTGTTCAAAGATCAGAGGGAAACGTTAAAGAATTGGTCCTTGTATCCTGGGACGGAAAGTACCGTTGGAATCTCACTCAGGATGGATCAATTGCGTTATCTCCATCTTGGAATCCGGACGGTAAACAGATTGTTTTCAGCTCATTTAGGGCTGGTGGAGATGCAGACCTTTACATTGCTGATTTTGATCAGAAACGAATTCGACTTCTTCTGGAAAGAGAAGGGACTGACGCAGCACCAACATGGTCCCCCAAGGGCGATAAGATTGTTTTTGCAGGTTCTTCCGGAATGAATACGAAACTATATAAGATTGATGTTTCGGATGGACACCTACAGAAAATAACCACAGGTAGAGGAATTGACACGTCTCCATCATGGTCACCCACTGGACGCGAAATTGTTTTTATGTCCGATAGGACAGGTCGCCCACATATCTACAGAATGGATAGCGACGGGGCGAACCTTAGGCGCTTGACCAGAGACGGTAATTATAACGCTGATCCTTCGTGGTCACCATCAGGGGATAGAATCATCTATGTGCGACGCGAAGAGAAGGGCTTTCAGCTTCGGAGCATGGATTTGACGGGCGATGTAGACATACCGTTAACAGATGAACCAGGCGATCATCTTGACCCGGCATGGTCACCGGATGGAATGAAAATTACCTACAGTTACCAGGGAAAAATCTGGGTAATGAATGCTGATGGGACAAGGAGAAGACCGTTGTTAGCAGATGGATTAATGCCATCATGGTCTCCTATTCTAAAATAAAAAAGAATAGAGATATCCAGTCTCGAAAATATCGAGTCATAAAATACAAATATTTAGACTAATTCTAGCCAATCCAGAACTCTGATTGATTTTGGTCCTCGCGTTTGTTTTGTAACAATTCATTCGCTTCAAATAGTCGATCCTTTGCTTCCCTCATGTGAATCGAACTTCTATTGCCTGTCACAGAAAATTCGTGCGCTGGGTGTGAAGACGATTTTTTGAAAGGTTTGTTGACCTTATGGGGAAGAAGGATGTCGCGAGGAGTCTTCTTTTCAGGCTCAATGATGGAATTCATACTAACCTCCTCTATACCTGTATATAATATACATCAAAGGTTAGGACTCCCTTAAACCTAAAAAACATGACAAGAGCGGAACGTAAAATATCAAACGTTTGAATTCCAAGAATTAAGTAATATTCCTGACTTATCAGATACTAAAAATCTCCGAGCTACTTCTCCTCTTCACTATTTTATAAATAGAAAATGAGTGTGAATTATTTAAGAATCATTTTTATATTAACACTATCCACTAGTTGTTACCACCCAGAACTATTCCCGAATTCACTCCTGAAATCATTTAACAAAGGAGCTGAACATGAAAACGCGCCAACCATCGATCAAAATTGCCAATGAAGACCAATTCCGGCTGGAGACAATTGCCGAAGGATTGCGTGTAAAAGAAGAAGAGATTCTTGAAAAAATTCTCAAAGGAGAGTACTCTTCATGGAACCTGGATGCTATAATGATGAGTGAAATAGATCCGGATGAAGAAATGTAAATGTTTGGGGGAGGAAAATGCCCAGGAAGCCGTTTATTCCACCAAGGCGATTTCCAAAGAGAATCACACAAAGAAACGCTACTGCAGATATTCAGAAAAAGAATCTGAAATTCAACAAGGGATTCAAAAATTCGTTTCTGTTGTTGGTAATTATTCTGCTGATGATGGCTATCGCTATTCCGCTAATGGACCTTGCAAACCCTGAAAGGCATCAACGAAACTTTTCCAAACCTCAAGAACTACTGGGGAAGATAAAGGACTTCGGGGCTGGGCTGAATTCTATGCTACTGGAAGCCTGTTATAATCGTGACTGGTATTCAAGTACACCCCTCCAGGTTGATACCGCCTTCACCATTGAATCTCTTCAGCAGCTAGCAGATGAACTAGAAGTTCCTTGTGATGTCAGGCAACTGACCCAGAGCAGAGAGATCATTGGAAAGGTTAGTTCCGGTCTGACATTTCCTAAGTCAGCAAGCGATAGTCTTTTTGAGTTGTATGGAAGCGAGGCACAGTTAATTTTTGAGACATCAGCAATGTTGAACTGGCTGGTGATGGATGGCTATATCGTGCATGAAGGTCAGCCGGTTAGTATGTCGGCGCACGTTAGAACCTACAAAAAGTTTTATCCAAAGATTGTGCGAAAAGTGAATCGAAATATTAATAAACTTGGAATAAGCCTGGTACTTGAAACTGAGTATCCGGGTGATCCTGATATTATTGCAGAACGTTGTTGGAAAATTGATGAGGCTATTGAAAATTACATTTATCCATCAGACGAAGATGATGATAACATGCTGATAAGGATATAGTCCTCTACGGGGCCAGCAGGAGCACCGTGTAACCTTTTGGGCTTTTATTCATCCAAAAATTCCCACATATTTGTTGTTCCAAACTTTTTAATAACTGAAGGAAAGAAAATGAGTTATAAAGGTGTTGACTATTACAATCTGGATGAATGGCTGAACGAAGAGGAGAAGCTGGTTCGCGACTCGGTACGTGATTGGGTGAGTGATCAGGTTATTCCCATTATTGATAAACATTACAAAGATGCAACTTTTCCGGATCATCTGATTCCGCAAATGGCAGAACTTGGTCTCTTTGGTCCAACCCTACCGGAGGAGTATGGCGGAGCCGGTATCGGCGATGTTGCCTATGGTCTTGCCATGCAGGAGTTGGAAAGAGGAGATAGTGGTCTTCGCTCCTTTGTCAGTGTTCAGTCTGCCCTCGTGATGTACCCGATTTACACATGGGGAAGTGAAGAACAGAAGAAAAATCTTCTCCCGAAACTCGCCCGTGCAGAATTGATCGGTGCCTTCGGATTAACAGAACCCGATTACGGTAGCGATCCCGGTAGTATGATCACAACGGCCAAAAAAGTGGACGGCGGTTACCAACTCAACGGTGCCAAGATGTGGATCACCAATTCCACCTTCGCTGACATTCTCGTTGTCTGGGCAAAGCTGGACGGTGTTGTTGAGGGGTTCCTCGTTGAAAAGGGAGCGGAAGGTCTCTCCTGCCCTGAAACAAAAGGGAAGTGGAGCCTCCGTGCATCAGTAACAGGCGAGATTATCCTTCAAGATGTCTTTGTGCCGGAAGATATGCGTTTGCCGAAAGCGCACGGATTAAAATGCCCGTTGATGTGCCTGAATCAAGCCCGTTATGGAATCGCCTGGGGTGTGATTGGCGCAGCACAGGCATGTTACGAAAGTTCCTTGAACTATACGCTAAGCCGTGAACAATGGGGCAAACCCATCGCAGGGTTCCAACTTATTCAGGATAAATTGACTCAGATGGTGACAGAGATTACCAAGGCACAATTGCTGGTCTATAAATTGGGTAAGATGAAAGAAGCGGGAACCAGCACGTTCCGTCAGGTTTCTCTTGCCAAGAGAAACAACTGCGAAATCGCATTGAATATTTCAAGAGTCGCCCGTGATGTTCATGGAGCTAACGGTATTTCGGACGAGTATCCCATCATGCGCCACATGATGAATCTGGAGAGTGTTTACACCTACGAAGGAACCCATACGATGCATACGCTAATCGTCGGGGCGGATATCACAGGTCTGGAAGCCTACGCGGGATAAATAATATTCTACCCGGTAATAAGAGAACTGCTAGATTGTGAGCGAGCCTTTGGGTTCGCTCTTTTTTATGGGAGATATTGTATCAATTTTGATCCCGAACCACAATCCGGGATCTATATGCCTGCCCGCCATAGCTTTATCGGCGGCGGGTCATTCCTGCGTTTGGTTGGCAGGAATCTCGCTTTTTGTACCTGCAACGGCGTAATTACAAACGAGTTTATGTCGTCATCGAAGAGTATAGATAATTAATAAATAGTCTAATTAGACTTGCCAATGTGATGTTTATGTCACAATATTATAACATACATCATCAGTTAATATAACAATGAAGCTAATAAGAATACGTTTAAACTTCCTCTTACTAGTAGTAATTATGGTAATTAACATGAATATAAAAATGATACCTTTCCTTCAACCATGCGTTTAAGTAAAGGGAGTAATTAAAATGAAGAAGCGAAATAAGATGTTAGTATTATTAGCTATCCTAGTGATAGTAAGTTTTAAATCCAATGCTGGTCCCTGGACAGATACATCAAAAATGGATTTCCATGCAATTGGGCAGGATGATGAAAATGGAATGCCAGTTTATTGGATGGATCTCTATCCCAATATTAGTAAGGAATATGAGAATCGGTTTGGTGCGTTTCCTAACCTGGTTTTATGGAAAGACAACCCCGAACCGAGAGAAGCTATTTTTGGTGTGACTTATTATATCAGCAGAGAGGAATACGAAGAACACCAACCTTGGATTAGACCTCTAAAATTCAAAAATGTGAAGGATTACATTTACTGGAAGCTGGAGAACATCAAGACAGGATTAACAGTATACTACCCTTCTACGACAACACATGAAGAAGATGTTATTGACAGAGAAGATTATTACACTATTGGTTGGGCAACGTTAGAGACGATTGATGCCTGGACGCTAGATCTGGATGATAATACGGCATACAATATCTCGTTGGAAATATGGGAGGGCGTACCTACTAATGGAAAGTTTATCGCCGGTTCCGAGGAATCAATTGTGATTGTGAAAACGAATCACGAAAAACCACTAGATGACTATATGGATAAAACCAGAAAAAATAAATTGGCTGGTGATCCCGATTTTATGGTTAGTCACCTTATGATATATCCTTTTCATGACTATGTCTTGTCAAAATTAAGCTCTTTTTATACTCGACAAGAAAACTGTGACTCCTTGAAATGGGTTACCGCACAATGGTTGTACACTCTTGAAAACCAGTTGGATCCGTTCTACGCAGAGCTTACAATTGCTGGAAGAATAAGAACAGGTCCCCGAGGGCTTTCACCCAAACTCAGGGAAAGTATCATGGGAGGCATTCAAGATGTCTGCGGGGATACGCTTTTACCGCCACCTTGGCGAACTGAATAGCTATATGAAGATTTTTGAAGTACTAAAAAGCCAAACTTAAAGTTTGGCTTTTCTTATTAACTCAGTTGTTTCTTCGAGTTCTTTGAAGTAATCGTCTTGACAAGTGGGGCAGAGTCCATGAGTAAATTCTGCGTCCGTGTGATCGCGAATATAAAGCTCCACTTCCTGCCAGTAACCTCTGTCATCGCGAATCTTTTTACACTTTGAGCAGATCGGAAGTAAGCCACCAAGTTGTTGAACTCTTTCCAGAGCCTCTGTCAGATGGACAAGTAATTCTTCACGATCTTTTTCTGCCTTGGCCCGTTTCTTTTCCACCAGTAGACTTTTATGGGAGAGGTAAAGAATAAGCGCGAAGATGATAAAGAAGACCCCAAGAGCGATGAAGGTAAGTCGATTGGTGAATTTTTTCGTCTCTTCGATCAAATCAGCTTCGTACAACCCCGTACCCAAAATCCAGTCGGATCCATTTATCCGTGTAACGTAGGATCGTTTTTCTTCAATTCTGGACGTATCGCTACCATAAGCCCATGAGTACTCCACCATACCGTTGCCTTGATTTCGAACCACATCAACCATGTTTTTGAAGACAGTACGTCCAGAAGGATCACGGTAGTCAAGTAAATTCTGACCTTCATACTGCTTGATGTGTGGATGCATCAGCATTGTGCCGGATGTGTCAAGTATCCAGAAATACTGGTCCTCACCTGTACCGTGACGTAGTTCTTCAAAGTACAAAAGCAGTTTTTCTTCTGGTGAATATTCAGGATTAAGAGAATAATCAGCAATCAGGGCATGAGCCTGTTTAATGGCGAGGCTGGTCATTTCTTTCAAGTGCTGTTCTTTCTTTTCAATAAGAGAGTTCTTATAGCTGGGTAATAAAACAAAAAAGTAGCCGAAGATGAAAAGAAGAAGCGTGAGGAACGAAGGGACGACAATACCAATTGTTTGCATTCGCCAGTTTTTATCGGGTGATGAACTCAAATTCAAATCCCAAAATTAATAAGAAGAGTGTAGAGAAGCGTGCTTGATTTCATATTCACGAGTGCAATAATTTAAATAGTTAGTGTAATTAATTCCAAGTAAAATAAATCACAAAGAATGTTATAAGGAGTCCGCCGATAATTGTTAAACCTATGATATTTCAACATCACCTTTGTATATTCCTGAGTATTGTAACACGAGGAGTCCCTATGTCTAAGCTGGGTGTCTATTCTGAAGTTGGCAAGTTAAAAAAAGTATTGGTCCATCAACCGGGTTGGGAACATAAAAGAATGGTTCCCTGGAATATGCAGGCCATGCTTTGCGATGATATTATCGACATTGAATCCGCACGACCAGAACACAAGGGTTTCGTACAGAAAATGCGTAACCACGATGTTGAGGTACTCTATTTTACGGATCTCCTAAAAGATGTATGCGCGAAACCGCAAATGCACCGTGAAATTGTCGATGAAGTTGTCTATGGTTCACTGCCCAAAAACATTGACGCTCGTGTTATTCAACCCAATCATCTGATTATGGGGTATCCTGAACAATACACCTTCGACCAGCCGGTTCTGCTTGAGCCTATCCCAAATCTCTATTTCATGAGGGATCCAGCATTTTTTATTACAGATAAACTGATCATCAGCCATCCATGTAAACCCATACGGCACCGTGAAGCCTATCTGCTAAGAGCTGTCGTAAACCGTCACCCTTTGTTCGAAGATGTAGAAGTGTACGATGGCATTCTTGAAGATCCGGATGCTACCCTCGAGGGTGGTGATGTCCTGGTCGCTGATGAGGAAACTGTTTTGGTCGGAATCAGTGAAAGAAGTAACGAAGCCGGGGCAAATCATCTGGCAAAGTATCTATTTGAGAATACGACAATAAAACGTGTGCTAAAAATTCATATACCTAAAAAACATGAATTTATGCATCTGGATACCGTTTTTACCTTTGTTGATCGCCAGCAGATTGTTACGTTGCCCTATATCTGGGATGAAGCACATCTTTACGGACGGGTTATCGAGAGAGTCAGAAAACAGGTTGATCAACTTGGCGCCATCTATAATGGTCCCTCGCCTGAAGATATGTCCTCCCAGCCTTTTATGGATGTTCTATCTTCCGATGGGACTGAAAAACGATACATAAAAGTGTTGGATGGCCTTGAAGAGTTGGGGATCATTGAATCAGGAATTGTCGTTTCTGTGGGCGGGCATGAGTCACGTTACCCATGCAAAGAAGAACATATTCTTGCAGCATTAAGAGAACAATGGAATGACGGTGCCAATACCTTTGCTTTAAAGCCGGGCCATGTACTCAGTTATGCAAGAAATGACTACACAATTCAAGCCCTTGAAGATGTGATGGTTGAAGTCACTCGTTTCGACGGTGGAGAATTGGTCAGGGGGCGCGGGGGCGCACGCTGTATGACAATGCCGTTACTTCGTGAGCCGATTTAAGGTGGAATAAATGAACAATCTATCACCGATAATGTTGTTGGTATATATCATATTTGTTCAACTCGTACAGATGGGAATAGATGTATATTTTTCCAAACCGTTGATTCCCGGAAACTGGAAAAAACGAGCAATTATTACTCTCTTGGCCGGTACTGTCGCCATGGTTGTTACAATTCTTATCCTGAGACCCACTTTACCATTTACGGATAGCTATTTATGGGCAGCTAAAGAAAAGGGGACAATGTCCTTCGCTGTGCTGATTGTTATTGTTGAATATTTCCTCTGGTCTATCCCGTTTATCCTGATAAAAGGATGGATTGTTCGTGAATGGGGATTAAGGGATGAGATCAAGGAGAAACGGCAGGCATGGTGGAGCTACGTCATGGTTGGCTCTATAGCAACATTTGTGATGATGGCTGCACCATATGTGGCAGTAACAATTATTCCGCCCTTAATGGTGGGCGTTGGGGACTAAAATATTACGGGTACCCGACAATCCTTTTCGATGCGCCTCTCAAAGTTTACGAGTACCCGATTTGGGGGACTAACAATGGTATCTTTTCGAGAATAACAGGGGGTAATGTTTTTCTCACTCTTAAAATAATTATATCAGAATAGCAGTAAAACGGATTTTTCGGTTTTATAAATGAATCGGAGTACGGCTATAAATCATACTATAGATAAGATATAGGTGGGAGTGAGCGTGATATCCTCTTGAAAATGCGGAAATTATAATTACGCGATTAAATCAATAGAAAAAGTGCTGAATAACCAAGAGAGACATGCAAAAGGACCACTAAATATTCAAAAGTACTATTTCTTCTTTATTCCTATCACATTTGGAATTCCCAAACCGGTCACCGGATTCTTTTCACGACTGAAATCAACTTCATGACCGCTGTGGAATTCAATTTCAACATCTTCATAGTTAAAATAGATTTGCGCAGGTAATCCACCTTCGAGGTGTTGGGCTGAAACGAGGTCTAAAGGCAGTTCCAGAAGTCGGTTATTCAGGTCATACATTTTGAAGCTGGCTTGGGTATAGAGAAACAAGATTCGTCCATCTTTATCTTCGCCAAGAGCAGCTTCACTCCACCATGTCTTTCCACCTCGGGACCATCGGTTTTCGCCCGGCTTTTTTATCAGGCGTTCATTCTGAATTATTGATGAATAGGACTTCTCGATCTTTTCCAACGAGATAACATCAAGATCAAACATTTGAGCTGCAGGAGATTTTCCTACAGGATTAAAGGCTATTACCGATTTGTATTTCGAATGTAAGCGACCATTGTTTTTATGGTCCGAAGTCTGGAAATATCCAATGTGAGTTTTTCGGTCAACATCATACATGCCGGCATTTATCGTAGCCACCATACCGTATTGACGAGCCCACTCGCGGACCGAGAGGTTTTTCTCAAGTTTCTGTTCAGTTATAGATAAAGCCTTGAGTTCCCAGTTCTCTGGATCAAAGCGGATAACGAAGAGGGTTGAATCTTTAGAATTATGGGTATCCCCGAGGTCGAAACGGCCCGTACTAAGCCCATCATCATGATGTGTCCAACCATATTCCCATGCCAGGGAGAGATTGGTAACCATAAATAGTGACATCGTAGCAAGCGCAAAAAAGTAGTAACGTTTCATGAAGAGAAATCCCGAAATTAGAATTTAGAGGTGGACGGGAACATTTTTGATGGATTGAAAAAATCGTCTGGATCAAAAGCCTTTTTCAAGGCTTTCAGAACTACCATTTCGTCTTCTGAGAATTGTAATGACATATAAGATGTTTTTGCTGCGCCGATTCCATGTTCACCGGAAATAGTACCTCCCAGTTCAATCGTCGCCTGGAAACATTCCTGAATAGCATCGTAAGCGGCCACTTTATTACTGGGAACACTTCTGTCATACATAGCGTTCAGGTGCAGATTTCCATCTCCTGCATGTCCATAGATCGGGATAACGATGTCGTATTTATTGCTGATTTCGCGAACCCGTTGGATCAAGTGAGCGATTCTTCCCAGTGGGACAACCACATCCTCGTTCATCTTGCCGCTGGCGAGTCGGGATAGACTCGGTGAAATAAGGCGACGTAATTCCCATAACCGTTCACGGTCTTTTTCAGCGTCGGCAGTATGTATCTCAAGAGCACCGATGTCTTCAAGAACCTGAATAACTCTTTTAGCTTCACGGTCTGCTTGTTCACGGTTGCCGTCGGTTTCAATCAGTAGTGCTGCTTGCGTTCCATCAGGGAAAGGATAAGGATCGAATTGGCTGATCGCCTGAATGACGTAGGTATCCATAAATTCCATTACCGATGGAACCAATTCGGGAAGAAGTGTATGAATCGTTTTAATCGCTTTACCTGTTGCGTCAAAATGGGCGATCATAGTTCGTGTGTGTTTCGGTTCGGGGATAAGCGCCAACCGTGCTTCAACAATCATTCCCAGCAACCCTTCAGAACCAACCAGTGTCGATGTGAGATCGAGACTCTGGGATGAATCGGCCAACGCACCTGTACAAATCAATTCACCTTCAGCGTTCACATATTTCAAACCGAGTACATAATCGGCAGTGGTTCCGTATTTCACACAACGCAGCCCGCCCGCATTTTCAGCAATGTTTCCACCGATGCTGCTGATCTTGTAACTGGATGGGTCTGGTGGATAAAAGAGCCGTTTTGCTGATACTGCACGTTTTACTGCTTGAGTAGTCAAACCAGGTTCACATTGAATCCATTGCTCGTGGACATTTATTTCGATCACCCGTTTCATTTTTTCTGTGACAATGACCATCCCGCCCTTCATTGGGATCGCACCACCGCTCATGCCGGTTCCTGCACCACGGGGGATAACAGGGATATCATTCTTTCGGGCAAATAGAATACTTTCAATGACATCCTCACTACTTTCAGCGAGGACGACGACATCGGGATCGTGATTTCCAGCGGGAGTTGTATAGGTCGCATCGACGGCGTAGACCATACGGTCTTCTTCACGGTCCAGCACTTTATGGCTGCCGATAGCTCGTTTTAATTTTTTATAAGGGTCTTTCGAGAAGAAAAACACAGCATCTCCATGATACTATCTGATTAATTTACAAATATAGGGCTAAGCCTTCCGAACATGAAAGCTTTTTTCGGGGATAAGTGTCTTGATGGATTTTCCTTGTTCCCATTTCCAATTGCCTTAAAAGCTTCCCTTGACTAACTTCCGAGCATGGCAAATAAAATCAAAACAGTCTACGTATGTCAGTCGTGCGGTGCGGTTCAGCCCCGCTGGTTAGGCAAATGCCCCACCTGTAACGAATGGAATACCCTCGTCGAAGAAGCGGCTCCGACCAAAAAGGAACGCGTTTCTCAATTAATCAAAGACACAACCCCTGAAATACTCGCAGACATCAAACCGGATCGAGCGCCCCGTCTGGATGCTGGAATGCCGGAACTGGACCGTGTCCTCGGTGGTGGTTTTGTATCAGGTTCGAGTGTGCTCATTGGTGGTGACCCCGGCGTTGGTAAATCAACCCTACTTCTTCAAGCTGCGGGTGCAACTGCTTCCGGTGGGAACGGTGTTCTCTACATCACCGCAGAAGAAGCCCCTGCGCAGATTCGGCTACGTGCCGACCGTCTCGAAATGGATTGTAAAGACTTTCAGGTCCTCGGCGAAGCTGATGTAGATACCGGCCTGAAATGGGCGAAAAAGATGGAACCGTCACTGGTTATCATCGACAGTATCCAGACCTGCCGGACGTCTGAGTTTGATTCGGCACCGGGAACTGTGACACAGGTTCGTGAGATCGCATCACGCTGGAGTGACTACGCTCGCAGTAACGGTGCGGCTGTTGCCCTGGTAGGTCATGTGACCAAGGAAGGTGCGATTGCCGGACCTCGAGTCATCGAACACCTTGTGGACGCTGTCCTTATGTTCGAGGGGGATAACCTAGGTTCGGTCAGGATGCTTCGAGCGTTGAAAAACCGTTACGGTGCAACAGGCGAACTCGGTGTTTTTGAAATGACCAACGTTGGTCTAAAAGGTGTTTCTGATCCGAGTCGTCGTTTTATCGGGCAACGGGACGAAGGTGTTTCAGGTGTGGCGGTGGCTACTATTATCCGTGGCTCAAGACCGATGTTAATCGAAATACAAGCCTTGGTAACTACCAGTTTATACCCGCAACCTCAACGGAATTCCACAGGCATTGACCCACGTCGCCTAGCAATGTGGATTGCCGTACTGGAAAAACGGGTCGGGCTTGGTTTAGCCGGACGGGATGTTTTTATCAATGCAACCGGTGGGCTTCGTCTGGATGATTCCGCTGCCGACCTTGCTGCTGCAGCAGCGATTAATAGCAGTTTGCGTGATATTCCCGTTGACCCTGAAACAGTGCTCATTGGCGAAATCGGTTTGACAGGTGAGGTACGTTCAGTGGGAGCAATGGACCGACGGTTATCGGAAGCGGCGCACATGGCGTTTAAACGTGCGATTATCCCCGCCGGATATAAGGATGACGTACCAAAGGGATTGAAGGTTATTCCTGTAAAAACACTTGAAGAAGCACTCGAAGCCAGCTCCTTATAAGGAGTGAGCGAGAGGATTTATCTGTCATCCTGAACTTGATTCAGGATCCAGATTTTTGGTTATGGTTTGTAGGCCGGTTTCTCCCTGTCGCGGCGTAGCTTCAGTGAAGACGGACAAACCGACTATTTTGTAGCCCGGGAGCGATAGCATCTCGGGAGAGGTAAAATAGATAGAAGGGTGGCCCGGGCCTGTCCTCAAGTTCTGTTGTTGGGGATGCTTGTCGAAGACCCGGCGAAGCCTTTGCGTAGACGGGTCACTCGGGTTTCAACATATTGTTGTCGAGGTAAAAACATATACATGAAATATACCATCATAGCAAAATCAGGACGTGCCAGAACATCCTTACTCGAAACAGATCACGGTGTCGTTGAAACACCCAACTTTATGCCTGTAGGTACTGTCGGTTCTGTAAAAGGAATCGAAGCACGGGAGATGCATGAGCTCGGTGCGCAGATCAGCCTCTCCAACGCCTACCATCTCTACTTACGACCCGGCACCGATACACTGATAAAAATGGGCGGTTTACATAAGTTTATGGCATGGGACAAACCCATCCTCGTCGATAGCGGTGGTTTCCAGGTCTTTTCACTGGCGGAGCTACGAAAAGTCAGCGAGGAAGGGGTAGAGTTTCAGTCCCACATCGACGGCAGCTACCATCTTTTCAGCCCGGAAAAGGTCATCGAAATTCAACGGGCCATAGGTCCCGATTTTGTCATGCCACTTGATCAACTGGTCGGATGGCCGGCCACCCGTGAAGAAGCGGATGATGCCGGTGAACGAACCTGGCGTTGGCTGAATAGAGGAATTGAAGTCTTCGAAAAATCCAAACCGTTATACGGTCACGAGCAAACCCTGCTTCCAATCGTGCAGGGATCATTCTATGACGATCTACGAGTCCGTGAAGCGGAAAGACTGGCAAGACTGAACGCCAACGCTTACGCTATTGGTGGCCTGGCAGTCGGTGAACAAGGCGACCAGACCAAACGGGCTACTGATATTGTAACCGGAATCTTACCTCAAGACCGTCCCCGTTATGCTATGGGGGTTGGCTATCCGCAGGACATCGTGGATGCCATCGGACGTGGTGTTGATCTTTTCGATTGTGTTGTACCTACCCGTAATGGACGCCGTGCGACGCTGTTTACCTTTGAAGGTAAAATGAACATGCGTCACTCCTGCTACACTCTGGATAAAGGTCCGGTAGAAATAGGATGTCCGTGTCCGCTTTGCACTCAATATAGCCGATCCTATTTGCGCCACCTTTATCATTCTGGTGAATTTCTTGCGATGAAACTTGGTTCAGCGCACAACTTGAACTTCTATTTCAGGCTGGTAGCGGCAGCCCGTGAACATATCAAGGCAGATGATTACGACAGTTGGGCAGAAGAAGTCATCCCGAAACTATCCCGACCTCACCCGGCTCAGAAGAAATAGTGTAGGCCGGATTCCCCGAATCCGGCTTTAGAAATAGGGGAGGAGAATATGATCAATGTTGAATTCAGATTCTACGGTGAACTCAATGATCTACTCCCCAAACAAAAAAAACAGGAATGCTACTCGACAGAAGTGACCCTGCGGTCTTCAGTTAAGGATGCGATAGAAAGTCAAAGAATCCCGCATGTTGAAGTTGCGGGACTTTTTGTTAATGATCAGCCTGTTGGGTGGGATTATATCCTTAGTGACGGTGATAGAATAACTGTTTATCCGCGAGGTTTTTCACTGCCGAATCCAGATGGAAAATTAGAACTATTTCCTTATCCCGATCCCCCACAATTTGTCCTCGATGTCCATCTGGGAAAACTGGCTCGTTACCTTCGTCTTCTTGGCTTTGATACACTCTATTATTCAGAGGATGTTGGGGATGAAACCTTGGCGGAGGTGTCAGCAATAGAGAACAGAATTCTCCTGACTTTTGATCATCAGTTACTCATGCGTAACATAGTGAAGATCGGACGACTTGTCAGGAACCGTGATCCGGTTGACCAGATACGGGAAATTGTGGATCGTTTTGATCTGATGGACAAAATAGAAAGTTTCTCACGTTGTATAAACTGTAATAACCTACTGGTTCAACCCGAAAAACTGGAACAGCTTGAGAGTGCCCCACCGTTGATACGTGAAAAAAATGGTAACGATTTAACTCTATACCAGATGTGCGAAGGCTGCGGGAACCTGTATTGGGCAGGTTCCCACACAGATCATATGATAAGTGAAATGGAAAAGTTGGGGATAGAGTTATAGAAGGAATGTTTAAGAGGTATCGTTCTATGAATACAAAATGTCTATAACATATTAACGCTAAGTGGATTGTTGACATTAAACTGTATGTTTGTTAAGTTATAAGAAGACATTTATATATGTTGTGTCACATAGCCAATAAAAATAGGCAATAGTTTCGTTAGCACTCAGATCGGAAAACACATGAAAACTCTGCTGACAACATTATTAAATATAATTTTTTTAATTTTGCTTGTCTTGATTGTAAATAAGCAAGCAAATGCCGAATGGGAAGGACTAGACACGGTTCAGGTCTTTCAGAATGACATGAGATTCAATGATCAAATGGACATATGGAATAATCATGTCATCTTTAATGGCGAATCGTCTATTTGCTTGATGGGATTAAATGAACAAAATGAGTTTACTGTTTTCGATGACATTCGTTCTGGTCATCCATATGGAAAAATGCAACTTTACGAAAATGATCTTTATGCCATAACAAATAACGGATTACTGGTTGCAGAATTAAGCGGTTCCGAAATTAATGTGTCAGGTCAATATACTTTAGCATCAATTACAGATATTGCTGTCGTGAATGGAACCAGCTACTGCCTTATCGAAGGATCGAATCTGGTATATAGTATATCTTATGATGGAAATACTGCCACACTGGATGAATCTTTCGATGTTTCTGTTAATCCTATAGAACTTGAATCCGACGGTTCCATTCTAAACATAAAATACTTTGAGAATCAGGCTTTCCACTCCAAGGTATTCAGTTCTCAAAATTCAGTATTATCGCTAGAATATACGACTGATGGTTATACCTGGCCATTTGAAGCTATCCCTTATCAGGATCGAATTTATGTGTTTAATACTAACAACTATCCAAATATCTATGTGAATAAGATAAATCCATATAATGATACAATAGAAGAAACGATTACTTTTAGTGGTTACGTTAGCAGTGAAGAGTCAACATTTATCCGATATGGTGATAAAATTGTATTTTTCTGGTATCCGCCTGAGTCTTCTGAACCAAAAGTAAAAGTCCTGGACATTCCTGAACTCGAATGGGTCGGTGAGTATGATCTTAGATACTCGATGTACCCTGCGTTTCCTTATGATGACTCTCACCTTTTCCAGGTTGCAGCGGGTGGAGGCGCGGGAACCACTGTCTTCGATCTCAATATTTATGAAACGACTTCTGATACGGAAAGTGAATTCATTGCTGCGTACGCCCCTCTTAGTTTCAGTATTTACAACATATTTACTGAAGGAGACTATACTTATATTGCCAATGGTCCCACTGGTTCATTAATTATAAAAGATATAGCAAGTGATAATTATTCTGTCTTTCGTGTATATCCTGAGGGGAGTCGGAACAAAAACATCTATAAATGTGGAAATTACCTCTATATCTATTGCGAGTTATCAGAATATCCATACAACAATTTTCTTAAGGTCTATGATTGCACTGTCCCTGAAGAAACAGTTCTGATAAATACAACAGACGAAATAGAACAGGGAAGCATCAACAATATTCTAAAATTAGGCGAATTTACAGTAGTTACTTCAAACGATGCATATGATTATACGACCAGTGTTTGCTCACCGGATCTTGAAACTATCTATTCTACTGAAGATGGTGGACTTGAATCCTTTGTTTATGAAAACTATTTGTTCAAAACACATAACGGTATCCTGAAAGTATATGAGGCGAATGAACAGGGGGAGCTCGAGCTGGTCTTTCCTGTTGTTGATATTTCAGGAAATTTCATGCACTTATCAGGATCTACACTGTACACCAGGGCATCTTCAACGTTGAATGTCTACTCACTTGAAGATCCCCTATGGCCACACCTTATGAATTTTGCACCAATTACATGTGAAGGATATTCCCTGAGTTTAAATTCAGTATTGGGCGACTATATTGTTGGTGCTTCACATACAAGGCCATCGAGAGACGTCATTCTGGATATTGTGGATAATGAATTTGTTATCGTTGAAAACTTTACACCTCAAGAACGTTACAACATGAATGTTTTCAGTGATTCACATTATCTATATGCGACTTCCCATGGTGGAAACCTGTATGTCATGGACCCAAGATATACTGCTGGTGTAATGGATCAGCCGCCAATTTTGTTAAAAGAGTATGATTATAATATTTACCCAAATCCCGCCAATGCAGCTCCGGCCATAAAGTTCAGACTTGAAAATGCTGGTGAAGTAGGAATCAGCCTCTATAACGTATTGGGGCAAAAAATATTCAGGATTAGCCATGTGTATCCGTCTGGCAATCATACCTATACACTTTCAGATAATATGAAGAATCTAGCGTCTGGAACCTACTATTTGGGGCTGAACGTTGGTGGGCAGGAAACTGTGAAGAAACTTACGATTCTGAAGTAATATTACCAATAAGGCATAGATCATGAACAAGCCATTCAAGGTCCTGATGATTATATCAGTAGTGATACTCCTTTTTACAGCATCAACACCTGTAATAGCAGATTGGGGTGGGCTCGAAACTGTTTTAGAAAAAGAAGATAGATGGGAATCGATTACAAACATCGTAAAATGGAATAACAAAGTGATTTTTTCCGAATCTTCTGGATTTGTTTGGATGATGGAATATGATGACAATCTAAATTTTTCAATTATTGACTCTCTTAACTTCAGTAATCAAAACTTTAAATGGTTTTATGTTACTAGTGACACCCTATATGTCCATCCAAGAGCCAACGGCTACCCGACTTACCGCAACGATATCTATAAAATAGTCCTGGATGAAAATGGATTTTCAACCACAAGGGTATATGAAGAAGAATACAATAACGATGAAATTGAGTCCATTTGTTTAATAAATAATTCCTATTTTGCGGTCAGGGAATATAGCCGAAACCTTTATAAAATTTCTTTCCAAAATGGACAGATTATCGAAGATGAGGTAATTAGTGAATTCTTACCCTATGATGGCCAATATTATTTCTTGAAAACTTTTGATGGTTATCTAGTAGCTAGTATGTACAACGATCTGAGTATTTATGAAATCACTGAAGATGACTATATCTTTATAAATTCTTATGCAGGAGAAAGGTTCGTTTCAACCTATCCAAAAGTGTATAACGGGAAAGTCTATCAGGGATTTGTTTCAGAAGATTCGACGTATATAAACTTGCGAAAGATAGATCCATTTACCAATGAAGTTGAGGCTGAAATCCAGGTTCCTTATTGGAACCACTATTTGACGTGTCAATCATACAATGAATGTGCTGATCCCTATATGCAGCTTACTTTGGATAATAATCATATGGTTCTAATAAACCTTGATTCTTTTGAGTTGATGGGAACATTTGACCATCGTGCTCTTAAGCCATTTTACGCTTTAGGTAATGAAATGTATTTGTCGAGATCCAATTATTCCCCAGAATTTGTTGTACATGAACGCACCTCCGATTCCATTTTACGAGAACGGATACGATACAACGCCGGCGCGTGGAAGCCTGTGGCAGGAATAAGTTTCGACAATATTAAATATCTTGCAACTCCTTATAATGGATTATGGATTGTTGATGATATAGGTAGTGGCGATCCTGTGGTTATTAGTAAAATTCTGAAATATAAAGACCTCCGCGGATTGACAAAAAATGGAGATGAAACTTATGTTTTTGCATCTGAATATTATGGTATTCACCATCTGGATTGTCAAAATCCCAGTCAACCAGTTGTATTAAATTCATCTTCCATACTTGGTGGTTATCAACCATTTGATTATGTGCATAATGGCGAAACTTTAATTGTATCAATAAACAACCAGGTCAAACTGATTTCTTCTGACCTTTCAGAGATATACTCCACCTTGGAAACAAATGGATACTCCAATATTGAGGTCAACGGCGAAAACCTTTATGTTTTATCTGATTCACTAAGTATTTTTAATATAAGTAACCCTGAATATCCGCAATTTGAAGGAACTTTTTCAACGGGTCTTGAAAATCCCCAAGACATGATTTTTGTCAACGGAAAACTTATAATCAACCAGAAGTATAACCTGGCTGGTGATTTTGATGGGGCCTTTGCGGTTTTATTAATGGGGAATCAATCTCTACCTCTTTTAGTTAATATCTATCGTGAATATGAGAATAATGAAGAAATTATAACGAATTGTATTATTCCTTACAATGACTCTTTTTTAATCCGTAAAGGGGGAAGGAATACAGTAATTGTTTCAATCAATGAGTACCAGATCATTAAAGAACAAGATGTTGGTCTATGGAGTGAAATAGGGTTTTCTGATGGAGAATATCTTTACTTTCATGAAGGTGACAAACTAGTGATTTGTAAAGAATATGGTGTTTCCGGAGTAAATCAAGAGTTAAGTACAGTCCCCGAAATATTAAACGTAGACATCTATCCAAACCCAGCCAACGCCGCCCCGTCAGTTCGTTTTATGTTGGAAAAAAGCAGTGACGTAGGATTCAGCCTTTATAATGTCTTGGGGCAAAAAATATTCTGGACAAGCCAGGTTTATCCGTCAGGGATTCACACCTATTCCTTAGCTGGAAATATGCAAAACATAGCTTCAGGGACCTACTACCTGGGTGTTGAGGTCGGTGGGAAGGAAACTGTGAAGAAGATTACAATATTGAAATAGATTTTTGAGAGACTTGTTTTATTGAATTTGTTTCGAGTCTGACAGAAAAGGCGGATCAATTGATCCGCCCTTATTATATAAATATTCATCCCTGTTTGCTTGTCAAACAGGATCTATTTCAGTTTAAAATTATCTACCTGTGATTTGAAGAATTCTTTGTATTCATCCCATTTACCGACGGGAGAGGCGTACATCAGGTTATAACGGAGATCATTGGCTTCAAACATATAGATTGCGCTATGGATTTCATTTTCCATTGGAGGCATTCCGGGTATCTGCATACTGATTTTCTGAATCATTTCTGCGAATATTGCTTTATGACCTTCCACTTCTGCTCGTTTCACATCAATGACTGTTAAGTCAACACCCTCTTCTTCATTCGCTTCCATATCAGCTTTAATCTGATCGAGATCAGCATTTTCTATGTCAATATCACCCTCGATTTCATCGGGTGGGACTGCCATAATCATCATCGTAGGTTGAGCGAGATCAGGGTTAACCATCATCTCACCAAGAGTGCCTTCAACAACAGTTAATACTCCGAAAACATACGCCCCGGACCAGCCTTCAGGAATAATAAAGGAGTAGCTATACTCAGTGTTTTCATAGAGCCCAACAGGTACTTCAACTTGTTCGAACATACTTGTCATGTTGTCCTGCATCATCTTTTGCAGGGCTTCCATGTCCATATTTCCCTCTTCGTCAGAGAGTCCCATGTCCTCCATTTCCTGCAGGAGCTTTTGAGTGGCTTCATCTGTCAAGAGTTGCTCAGGTGGAGTGTCTTGAGCAAATAGTGGAATGGTAAAAATGAGTGTGATGATTATTAAGATCAGAGAAACGTGATTCCGGCTCATACTTCCTCCCCAAAGAAAAGTGATTTTGAATAACATCAAAGATAATGAAATATTGACTGCCAAGTGTGAGATAGATCAAATGATATTTAGAATTGACAGAAGTCCTCAGAAAGAAAACAAAGCATCAAGTCTAAAATTATCTAGAATACGATTTTTCGATGAGGCAAGTATACAAAAGAACAATAAATTTGTTTTTACTGAAAAAATGCATCATTAAGGAGCGGTGAGTGGTATTGGATACAGGGTATTAGTAAATTTTACAAAATTATATGTTCAACCAGGGGGCAAATAAATATGGGTGACTTAACACAACGTCAAGCTGCCAAAGTAGCGGGTTTTGGTCTGCTATTTATGTTTATTTCAGGAATATTTGCATCAAGTATTGACGCTACGTCGATGTACGAAAAATACCGGGCTTCAAGTGGTATGCTGCGGATGAATATCGTTGGCGATATTATGATGCTTGTATTTGACGTGGTCGCAGCGCTAGGATTATATGTATTTCTTAAACCGGTAAACAAAAGTCTTTCGATGTTGGCAGCATGGTTCCGTTTGATCCACGTGGCAATTTACGGTGTGGTAGGACTAAATCTGTTGATGGTTTTGTATCTGTTGAGCGGAGCTGAAAGTCTTTCTGGATTCAGTCAGGCACAATTACAATCTCAAACGATGCTATTTCTAACAGGTCATGAGTATGGCTTCAAGATAGGACTCGTCTTTTTTGGTTTTCATTTCCTTGTTCTTGGGTATCTGGTGATCAAATCAACATTTATCCCTAAAGTACTAGGGATTCTGCTTTTAGTTGTTTCTGTTGGATACCTGTTTAATAGTTTAGCAGGCTTTCTAATGCCGGCATTTGATGACTATAAATCAATTATTCAAACAGTGGCGTTTATACCTGCAATTATAGCAGAACTCTCACTTTGCCTATGGTTGTTAATTCGAGGAGGTAGAATACCAAAAGCATAAGAATTAGAAAAAGCTACACTAAACTTGATTGATACTGTTTTTCAGTTCTATTTTGCTGAAGTAGTATTGAATTCGCCCAGAAGTATGCAGGAGCCGGAAGTTCATGAGGAAGCTATGATAGACTCCATTTTCCGTGCCACAACGTTATTCAGCCTTTTTCTTTTGCTATCGATTGCAAACGCACAGCCTGTTCAACTGACAACAAATGCAACCAGTGACTACCATCCAGAATGGACACCTGACGGTCAAACTGTTGTATTTACCGTAAATAATGGCAGCACCATAAGTTTGGCAAGCGTAGATGTTTCCACCAGGGTTGTTACCCCCATCGAAATCACCGGCAACGGGGAAAACGATGATTTCGATTTTGGGATATCCGGGGACGGAACCCAGATCGTATTTGATGCACGCCACCCCACCAGTTTTGGAATGGTCCTTTATATAGTACCCATTGAAGGCGGAGCTGTTCAAAATCCTACTGGAACCCTTTTTCGAGGTGTTCATCCATCGTGGTCGCCCGTAGATAATAAAATAGTATTTCATTACAACGGTTTAAAAATATTGAATCTGGATAATAATTACATATCGACCATTATCGCCAACTCGGAAGAAATCGCACATCCATCATTCTCTTACGATGGCGAAACCGTAGTGTTTTCAAATGAAATTAATGGTAACCGCGACATATACATAATGTCAGCAGATGGTAACGGTGAACCCGAAAGACTGACGACTGATACAGCATGGGATGACCGAGGTACAATCTCTCCAGATGGTCGCTACCTAGCTTTTTATTCTGACCGAAGCGGAAACAATGATATTTGGATCAAAGACTTGGACGATGGTGAATTAATACAGATTACGACTGATCCAGCCCGCGATGATCATCCTGCATGGTCTCCTGATGGGTCGACCATTGCATTTGTTTCAAATCGTGATAACGGTGACTGGGATATCTGGACACTAAATGTTGAACAGTATGTGTCGGTGGAAGAGGAAAAACACGGAGTACTACCCTCGAAAGCATTCAGGCTAAACACCTATCCGAACCCGTTTAACGATACAGTTCGAATAACAATAGCAGATGCTTCAAGTCAATCAATAGATCTGGCTGTTTACAATATGATGGGGCAACGTGTCTGGAACCGTTCAGGATTATCCCTGAAATCAGGTTCCATGTCGATCCACATGAAAGCTGAAGACATTTCTGCCGGAACATACATTCTGTATGCAACCACCGATGGATTCGACACCCTGACCCATAAGCTTGTGTACTTGAAGTAAAAATTTTCCTGATAGACAGACATTTCGTTACTCAATTTGTAGATAGACTTGTCAGTATGGATCAAACGTTAACAGGAGATCGCTGTGAGTTTATACACGAAAAAAGGGCGACCATTACAGGTGTCCGAAAACAAAGTATGGAGCTGTTCGGGTAAATTTGTTGGCAGGATAAAAAATGACAAGATTTATGGCCCCGATGGTAAATATGTCGGGACTATTGTTGAAAAAAGACTTGTATATCGTTCAACGGATGGTACAATCGTAAAATCACCGTTCCGTGTAGCAAACCGTCCGGGATTTATGAAGCCAAACTGTGCTGTCTCACCAGTTTGGGGTGATGAACCCAATATCCCAGATTGATTCCTATATCGTTATAGCAACATTACCTTTTTTATGTCCTTTATCTACGTAGCGGTGAGCTTCAACAATCTCGTCGATAGGATAGGTACGGTCGATTTCAGGTTTGATTTTTTCTGCTTCCAGCAATTCACGTAGATAATCAAGATCCCTGATATCTGTTGAACTACCCATTATAACTCTGTGTTTGCCGGTTATTTTATTCCACAATACTCGAACCAACGGCCAATCTACTGTCAAAAACCTTCCCCCTGATTTTAATAATTTCCTGCATTCAGAGTAGCTGGTTTTTAATACTGCATCAAAGACAATGTCATAGAATTTTCCGTTTTTCCTGAAATCTTCTTTTGTATAATCAATAACTTCCTCAGCACCTAAAGAAAGAACCAACTCGGAGTTCCCGCCACTACAAACGGCTGTTACTTTTGCTCCAAAGTATTTTGCAAGTTGAACAGCATATGTTCCGACACTTCCACTTGAACCATAGATCAGAACCTGATCTCCTCTTTTAACATTACCACGCTTTAATAGAAACAGAGCCGTTAGGGCACCTATTGGGATTGAAGCTGCACCTTCGAAAGTAAGGTTTGAGGGTTTCGCCGAAATTTCATTTTCCCTCATACAAACATATTCAGCTGTAGTACCTCCGTAACGAAAATCCCAAGTAATTCCATAAACCTGATCACACTTTTTAAATGAGGTAATATCCTCCCCAACTTGCGCCACAATCCCAGCCATCTCATTGCCGGGAATATTTCTTCGAGGTCCTTTGAATCCATAGTAGAACAATGCAGGAATTCGGAACCATGGATCCCAGGTAAAACTACGTACACGTACGTCACCAACGGTCACCGTTGTTGCTTTCACTTTTACAAGAATTTCATTTTTTTTAGGGATTGGTTTTGGAACATCCTTGATCTTAAGAACTTCAGGCGGTCCGTATTTCTTGCATACAATAGCTTTCATGTCTATCCTTGTATTCTCAATTATTGTTGATCCGGTGAAGAGCGTACCTGTTTAAAGAATTTCCAGATTTCAGCGGATGCTGAAATATCCTGGCAAGTGGCTCCATCTCTTTCGCTTGGAATGATAAAACCGCACCCGGGTCATGTGTGTCCGCCACCGTGGATTTACAGGAACCAACAACATTATCATTAATAATATATAATCAACATGGACAGGAAGTTAGTGAACTCTGTTCCCGACACTTGGCTTCTGGAAAACATGAATTTATTTTTTTTGGATGAAAATATGGCTACAGGAATTTATTTTGTTTCAGCAATTTCAAGTAATGGGTACTACAATGTTCATAAAAGCATTTTACTAAAATAAATACTAATAGTAAAGCTCAATTTATCCAACCACTTAGAATAAGATTCAACACCCTCTTTTGATCGCCACTACAATGTTGGATCTATAATGCAGGTATTAAAAGGGGGGCCTAAACGCCAAATACTTATACGTGTTAGCAGAGTATAACAATATACATATTTTGGTATGTTTTGGATTTTTGTTGTTTCGTGGACATTTCTCTTCTACATTGAAGTAACCATCCTGTATCCCCCTGGTATTTAGAAAACGCAGAAAAACTTGGGGAGATGAAATGAATATCTTTAAGAAAAAGATTCCTCCTCGTCACATGGGTGAAGTCCTAAACAAGTGTTTTAGCCATTGTTTTCATACGTTAATGGGAAAACCCTACTACTACAGCGACATTCTAGATGTAAATAATGAAAAGCTCAATGATTTGTTCTTAACGGAAATATATGCTCTCTTCTTCTTTGAAGTACGGATTTTTATTAACACAAAGTTTAGTGGATTTAAGTCCACAGTATGGAATTCATTTTATCAGAATGGGAAAAAGAGCGAGTTAATAGCCCGTTACCATGTCTACGCAAAATCCTGGAACAATGCACTCAAACAAAAAGGGGATACTGTCGATGAAGTTAAACCGACGTACGCCATTTCCAAAACATTGGTGATGAGGGTCATAAAAAGAGAAGACATTGCTGCCATAGAAAGGGTTGAGTCGTTTTATTATTCATTTTGGAAGATGCTGGAAAAAGCATCGAAAAAATATAGAGTCGCAGTCTGATAGCGTAGGAAGCAGGCACTGACAGCAAAAGATATCACAACAAGAAAAAGCTGATTCGTTTCGAATGAATTCATATGCAACCATGTTTATTCATTGATTAGTTTCTAGATCCTTGGAAATTTATGAAATGGATTACAATTGAATATTGCCAAAACCATCCGCTAAATAATCGTTGAAAATAGATAGATTCTTTGTTTTTGCTTGGTTTCCATTCAACCTAAAAGACGAAACCCATCAATTCGATAGGTTTCGTCTTTATGTCTTACTGATTTGGAACGTCAAACAGATACTACATATGGTTATTTAAGGAGAACGACTTTGCTAACACTGCTAAATTGTCCAGGTACACTGGCCTTAATAAAGTAGACACCACTTGGAAAGTCACTGCCATTAAAGGTTAAGGTATGATAACCTGCGTTAAAGCTCTGGTTATCCGCTAATGTTGAAACCTTCTGCCCAAGGGCATTAAAAATAACAACACTCAATCGACTGATCTCAGGAAGTGATATGACAGCATTCAGAGTCGGATTGAACGGATTCGGATACAGTGATGATATCTCATATTCATCTGGAATACTATTTTTCTCAAATGGGACATCATTTGTACTGGCCTCATACTCTAATACTTGGAAATAGTATCCATCAGCAAGAAAGACATGATTGTCATCATCAATGGTAACACCGTAAGTAAATCCGGGAGTATCATAATAGCCAACTTCTGTCGGATTGTTGGGATTTCTGATGTCGATTACCCGTACACCCTCCATAACATCTGCAACGAACGCCAAACTATCGTTTACAGCAACATCCCAGAGTACAATGGTATCAGTTGTGTATTCGCTTGTTAATGAAGGATTTGTTGGATCGGAAATGTCAACAATATAGAGCCCTTCTGCTGAAGCGACGTATGCATAATTTCCCTGAACTGCAACTTGGAAGATCCAATTTGATAAGCTACAGAAACCAACTCGTTGTGGAGAAGTGGGATCAGAAATGTCAATAATCTGCAAACCTTCAGTTTCGTCAGCGACATATGCATAGTTACCGCTGAGAGCAACTCCCCAGGCACTGCTAAAGTTTATATGTCCAACTTGAGATGGGAAACTAGAGCTTATATCGAGAATGGCAAGGCCATTATCTTCATCAGCAACGTAGGCGTAGTTGCCGTTAATTACAAGGTTGTGAGCAGAACCATCTGTATCAAAATAGCCAAGCATGGGATCCTCTGCAGTAGGATCAGAGACATCATAAATCCAAACTCCTTCGGCGGATGCAGATACATAGAGAGTAGAACCACTTATGGTAACACCATAAGCTGTTCCCGGATTAGAAATTGTGTTGATCAAGGTAGGATTGTTTAAATCTGAAATATCAATGATAGCAACTCCACCCTTTTGGAGAGCGACGTAAGCATAATCTCCGCTTATAGCCACATCCCAAGCATTACCGAAAGCATTATAGAATACTGCTTCTTCAGGACTGGTTGGATTGGAAATGTTAACAGCGCAGAGGCCGATTTCAGTATCAGCGATATATGCATATGCACCATCACTGCTAATATCAATCCCCATAGCCCATGCCAGGGAATGAGATACTCCTGCCATTGAGGGACTGGTTGGGTCGGAAACATCTACAACGCGAAGGCCATAATCTTGAGCGACGACGTACGCATAGTTTCCTAGTACGTCAACACTCCAGGCGAATCCACCACCCACTTCGCAAGAACCGGAAACTGATGGATTATTGACATCAGAGATATTGATTACCGCAAGTCCATTCTCTTGCATGGCGATATATGCATAATTGCCAGAAATAGCAATGCCGCGAGCACCACCATTGGTGATACAGCTACTTGTCACACTAATGTCGCTGGGATCCGAAACATTCACGATACAAAGGCCATTGCTTTGATCAGCAACGTAGGCATAATCACCTTCTACAACGACTCTAGCGCAGACTCCTGGGGTGTCAACGAGGTCAGAAATGATTGGTGTTGAAGGGGTGCTGATGTTTAGTACATATAGACCGTTTGTTAGGTCTGTTGCATAGAGATAATCTCCACTAACATAGACACTCATGATATCACTAGCGTTTGTGAATGAACCAACCTCTGATGGGTCGGTAGGATCTGAAATATCTATGATACAAACACCTTCTTCTCCATCGGCGACGTAAGCATAATCCCCTGCAATATCTACATCCCAGGCATAACCGGGTGTTTCACAATACCCCACTTGTGAATAGTTTTCCATATCAGAAATATCGACAACAGCAAGACCTACCCACCCACCAACGATGTATGCATAATTACCCGAAATCTTCACTGAATAGAGTTCATTCCAGAGGTGAAGAGCAGATCCCAGTAATTCCATATCCAAGGCGTCACCATCAGATTGGATAACCGGGGTTCCCTTTGAAGGATTAATATGGTTGTCAGGAACAAAACTGCTTGAAGAAGGGGGGGTGAGGGCGATCATATTTTCGACAGTCTGATTTGCAGAATCAGGCTGAATGTTATTACCGGCAAAAGTTGTGGCGCAAACCATAAAAACTGCCATCAGGTAAACAATACTTTTAAACATCAGATACTCCTCCCAAAATGTTCGAAAATCAATGCCAGCAGATCAATCAGGACTAAACAGGTTAATCTAAGTATTCAGTTCACGGGATCTTCAGCAAATAGATTCTCCTTTGTTTTACAATACTGCCTTCAGGTTTTTCTGTGTAAAGCATATCTATATCGTACAAATTACTTTTTTGTTCCTGACTGTTTATGCTTAAGATTTTCTCATTTCAAGCCAGGTTTTATAAAGGATGGATTTTTCCCAGTAGGATTCAAATAGATCAACACAAGCAGAAGCTATGTCTTTATCATGTATGATAATTTCATTCATTGATCCTTTAAGATTGGTGGGGACACTGTTCACCAGCATGTAAACATGTTTTCGATCAAAGATTCCCATTTTTATGGGTACGAAATCAATAATTCTCGCTTCTTCATTTGCACCCATATTTTGAAATTCTTTTTCAAAGAAGGGCCACGTATCTTCCTCGTACATGGTCAATGAACGGACCTTGACACCTCTTTCCTCGACAACACTATTGGCCTCTGTCTGCTGGTCCTGCAGCTTTTTAGAGGTTTTCCCTGTTGCAAAACTGTAGGGACTTCTATTTATCGCCAATAATTCTTCATGTGAATTTAGCAACATTGATATAAATCTTTGATGTACTCTTCGTGGGGTTTGAATGATTTCAATAAAGTCAAGTGTTTTATCATCAGCTTTCACATCTTCATAAATCTCGTTCATTTTAGTGAGAAGTGAACTCGCACGGTCCTGCCTTGAAGCCAATTCCATTTCCCATCGCTCATTCAGTATGTCGAGAAGAACGTTAGGTGGAGTTGCTCGATAAAAGCTGAATCTACCTTCCGATCGCCTGGAACAATAATTGTGGGCGACCATCTGCTCAAGTAGTTGATGGGTCTGGACACGAGAGATTCCCGTTACCTGCTGAATCTCACCGGATTTCCATTCGGGTTTTCCCATCAAGGCAGAATAAATTTCAGCTTCTCGTTTGGTCATACCCAGATTAATCAGTTCTGAAACAAAATCGGAATTCATAAAAACCCTGTTGTATTCATATTGATATGAATACAAGATCGCAAATAAATTAATGATTGTCAAGTCATGGGCAGCTTATGGCAGCAGATAGGCGTCATTTAAAGTAAAATGGGACGTAAAAACTTGTTCCACATTTTAAAAGTTCGGAATTAAGTGTTTGATTTACCACAAATACGAATGATTTAGAACATGAATAATAGCGTTGAATGTAAGACTCCTTATGGTCAGCATTTACAAAATTGTGACATAACTGAGAAGAAAAAACCCCGACAACATTTCCATGGTCGGGGTTTCTAGTAAGCTGGGGGGACTTGACTTATTATGGTCGTGAAGCATTTCGACTAAAGAAATTCCAAATTTCCTCAGACGCATGAATATCTCCACATGAAGCACCGAAAGTTTCACTTGGCAAGATAAAAGCGCCACCTGGCCATGTGTGTCCACCACCGTGGATTTTGCAAAAAACCACTTTAGCCTTTTCTGAATCAGAATAGGTAATGACATCAACTGTACATCCATCCGTCGGGTCACTATCTGGGAGTGATAACGTATCAGGTTGGCCTGAAATGTTATTTATCTCTACCCAGAACTGTATGGTTTCCTCAGCTGTCAGCCATCCGTCAAAATGGGATTCATAGGGTATGAATGGATCCACAGTGCCGTGAATAAACATAACGGGAACGTCGCCGGCTGTATTGTATCCCGATTCAACCTCGGCTGAAAGAACACCTCCAACCGATGCGATTCCGGCAATACGATTTCCCAACTGACTGGCCAGTGTGTAGGACATGAAGCCACCGTTGGACCATCCACACGAATACACTCGTTCCAGATCGATGGAATATCGTTCATGCATTGTATCGATGAGGGTTGAAAGAAATGCGACATCATCAACATTTGGAGTTGGCCAGTTGGGGTTTGTGCCTATTCCACTGTTCCATTTTTTATCGACAGCACTAGGGACAACGAGTACGAAGTTAGCCGTATCAGCCACGTTTGCCATACCCGAGTAATCAAACTGTTCTTGTGCTGATACGTCGTAGCCGGGAAGGTTAAAAACAAGGGGGAGGTCGGGTTCGAATCCTGATGGAAGATAGACGATGTAGTCACGCATATAGCCATCAAATTCGAAATCGCCATAGATAGTATCAACGACAGAATGTGTTGGATTGTTGTTGTCCGCTTCCACAGAATCACATGAAATAAAAACAGATAAAGAAAATAGTAGTATAAAGTACTTCATTTTTCCCCCAGAGGATGACCATCAAGATGATTTGGTCTTGTGATCACATTCAGATAGCTCAGAACATCATGAAATTAGGAATATGGGTAGAAATGTACAACCTGATTAGTTGTTTTGTTGCTGCTGCGATAAGAGTTTTTCTATCCTGTTGCCTCTTGTAATTTTTATTGTTGTTGGATTCAAAAGTCGGCACAAGTAATTTACTGTTAATGATAGTTCTAGAAAAATGCCATGGGATAATTTAATAGTCTTATCAGAATTAAGAGTAAACCAAAAGAAAAACATGTAACTAATATGATAATATATAGATAGTTAAATTCATAATTTAAATTTGCAGGCGGAAAATGAGTACTGACAAAAAGCGAATCCTGCTCTTGATCAGCTTAATGATATTTGCTTGCCTTCTTATCATATCTATCACTCTTAGTATTCTCTACAATATTCATATCCAACGAACAAAGAATGATCTAGTCGCTACTGCAAGATCTCAAGCCAAACTAATTGAAGCCGTGGCAGAGTTTGATAGAGAGTTTTCCAACGATTATCCCGGTGGGGCAATAGAAGCGACGATGAGTCAAATTATCAAAGCTCACAAGGAATTCGTTGGTTTTGGAAATACCGGTGAATTCACTTTAGCTAAGAAGGAAGGAGACTTAATCGTTTTCCAGTTCAGGCATAGACTTGGTCATTTAGAAATACCTGATCCTATTCCGTTTAAATCAGAATTAGCTGAGCCCATGCGAAGAGCCCTGTTAAACCAGTCTTCTACAATGATTGGTTTAGATTACAGGGGGGAACGGGTGATTGCTGCTTATGAACCCGTAAAAGAATTGGGAATGGGAATCGTAGCAAAAATTGATATTGCTGAAGTCCAAGCACCTTATATACAGGCAGGAATCCATGCAGCCCTCCTTGCTTTCGTTGTGATTAGTCTCAGTGCTTTTTTATTTAACCGAATAGGAATGCAGTTGATACTGAAACTGGAGAAACATGCAAAAGATTTGGAAAAAGAAGTTGAAGAAAGAAAGGAATACGAGAAAAAACTGATAGAAAGTGAAGAAAAATTTAAAGCGCTTTTCCAAAAAGCACCTATTGCATATCAGTCACTGGATAAAACGGGGAGGCTGATAGAAGTAAATGACACCTGGTGCGAAAAGCTGGGTTACGAAAAAGAGGAAGTGGTTGGAAAAAAATTAGTTGATTTTCTATTAGAAGAAGACAAGAAAAAATTCCTGACCCGTTTTGATAAGCTTCGTAACCTCGGAAATAATGGCCATATGATTCTTAAACTGAAAAGAAAAGATGGCAACTATCTTGAAACCGAATACATCAGCAGGATTAGTCGTGGGACAGAAGGTGATTTCAGCCATTCTCATTGTATTCTCAATGATCTAACGGAGAAAAGAAAGGCGGAAGAGGCATTAAGAGTAAGTGAAAAGAAATTTAAGGATCTATTTGAATATGCACCTGTAGGAAGGTTCAGATCTACCTTTGATGAAAATCGTTTTTTGGATGTTAACCAAGAGGTCGTCAATATTACTGGATATGAAAAAGCAGAATTGTTTTCGAATTCATTATCTAAAATCTGGCAAGATCCTCATGAAATAGAAAAAATGATTCAGAAGTTAAAAGAGGAGAAATATTTACAAAATTATGAGGTAGAAATTATAACAAAAAATGGTGAAACCAAATTTGTTTCAACTTCACTGAGGTATGATAAACCAAACAATACAATTGAAGCCTCAATTCAAGATATATCCTCTGTGAAAAAAGCTGAAATGATGTTGATGGAAAGTGAAGAAAAACTGCGGAATATTATTGAAGGCAGTTCAGAGGCATTGATTTTTATCTATAAATATGAGATTGAGCTCGTAAATGGAAATTTCCAAAAGCTTTTTGAGTTAGAAGTGGAAGATTTGAAGAAGAGGAGATTTTTAGTAGAGGATGTTATTTCACCAGAGGAGAAAGATGCATTTGTCCTTGTTTTTAACGAGTGGAAAAAGGATACGTCAGAACCGCTAAACACAGAATTTACCTCTCTTGATTTGAATCATGTTCCAAGAATATTAGATGTATCAATTACAGCCCTTCCTTACAAAGATGGGCAGGCATACCTCTATATTTTCAGAGATATAACTTATAAAAAGAGTCTTGAAGAGCAACTCCATCAGTCTATAAAACTTGAAGCAATAGGTCGTCTTGTAGGGGGAATTGCTCATGACTTTAATAATCTACTGACCGTTATTCTGGGCCAAAGCGATTTTGCGCTAAATCAACTGGAAGAAAGTGATCCGATTTTTGGTGATCTCAAAGAAATCAGGGATTCTGCTTTAAGAGCTAGCGATCTAACAAGGCAACTTCTTGTTTTTGGCAAGAAACAGAATTTAAAGCGTAAGCGAATTGATTTGAACACTATTGTAAATAATATGACAACGATGTTTCGTCGAATCATTGGTGAGAATATTGACTTGGTAACGATTACAAAAAGTAACATAGTGGATATCTATTTTGATCCAAGCCAAGTAGAACAGATTATTATGAATCTTGTTGTTAATGCAAAAGATGCTATGCCGGAAGGCGGTAAACTTACGATTGAAACATTTTATGATAAATTGGGTGATACTGGACCTCATATTAAGAAAAATCAACATGGTTTTGTTGTTATTCGTATTTCCGATAGTGGAACTGGTATCAGTAAAGCTGTAATTGATAGGATCTTTGATCCGTTTTTTACAACGAAAGATCAGGGCAAAGGTACCGGCTTAGGTCTGGCAACTGTCAAGGGAATTATTGAACAGAATAATGGAATGATTGAAGTTGAGAGTAAGACCGGTCAAGGAACAACTTTTAAGGTCTACTTTCCTACAGCTCCTGATGAAATTTCTATATCTGATGAAGAAGAAACATTTATCGAAGAAGATTTAAGAGGATCGGGAACGGTTCTTATTGTTGAGGATGAGGATTCGGTGAGACAGTATACAAAAAAAATTCTCGAAAAAGCTGGCTATAAAATCATTGTTGCTGAAACTGGCGAAATAGCTTTAAAAATTTTAACCGAAAACAAGAACAATATTGATCTTATAATCACTGATGTCATCATGCCGAGTATGAGTGGAATCGACCTTATATCGAAGTTAAATGAGAATGGTATCAAGAAAAAACACATTTTTGTATCAGGTTACAATCCTGATACAATCTTCAAATCCGGGATTATGGAAAGCGATACTAATTATCTTCAGAAACCGTTTACATACAAAAATTTCCTTGTGAAGGTAAAGGAAACATTAGCCTCTTAATACACGTTTGTAAGGGGAACCATGAAAAAAATCCATCTTTTAAATGTTGAAGACTCTGTTGAAGATTCTCTGGAAATAATTGAGGCAATTACCTCAATGGGAATAGATCTGGAATACAAACGGGTTGATTCGTTGGAAAACCTTGAAAACGAGTTGAATCAAAATTCCTATGATATCATCGTTTCAGATTTTGCCCTAATTGGTTTTAATGGACTGGATGTACTAAATCTGGTAAAGAGAATTAATTCCGATATTCCAGTTATAATGATTTCTGGTGTAGCCAGCGAGGAATATGCGGTTGAAGCATTAAAAGGGGGTGCTGATAATTTTATAAGTAAATCCAACCTGCAACGTTTACTACCATCAATAGATAAAGCCCTTCATGAAGCAAAGTTAATAAAAGAAAGCAAGCTGGCAGAACAGCATTTTATTGCAAGTGAAAAGAAGTTCGAAACATTGTCTGAAGCAGCAAGTGATGCCATCATAATTCTGGATAAGAACCACAGGATTACGTTTTGGAATAATGCAGCTTCAAGTATCTTTGAATTTAAAAAAGACAATGTTATTAACTGTGAAATTTCCTCAATATTGTCTGCTGAAAGCAGTCAATCCTTTTATGATTACTGTAGTATTGATAAGGACACCCCATTTAAAACGGAGATTTCTGGGGGATTGCTGGATCTTACAGGCAAAAAAGCTTCTGGTGAGCTTTTTCCAATCGCTTTTTCATTGTCTTTCAACGTTGTCGGAAATGAAATAAACGCGATATGTATCGTCAGAGATGTCTCAGTATATATCGAAATTGAAAGAGAGTTAAAGGAAAGCAGAGATGATTTCAGAGAAATACTGGAAAACATGCAGGATGTCTTTTATCGAACCGATATTCATGGAAATTTGATACTTACAAATAATTCAGGTGTAAAACTTCTAGGGTATGATTCTGAGAAGGAGATACTTGGAAAGAATGTAGCCACAGATTTTTACGCATATCCTGAAGAAAGGGATGAATTTCTCAGAGTTCTACGCAAAAAAGGTAGTGTAGATAATTATGAAGTGAAGATCAAAAAGAAAAATGGGGATATTCTGACAGTGTTGGTAAGCAGTCATTATTACAAAGATAAAAATGGTAAGGTTTTGGGCGTTGAAGGGGTTTTCTCTGATATTACATCAAGAAAAATTGTTGAGGAGGAGTTGGAGTTAAGGGTTGAAATCGAAAAATCAGTCTCAAGGATTTCATCGCTTTTTGTGGGAAATAAGGATTTTAATTATGCGATAAACGAGTTACTAGAATTCCTGAAAGACTTGTCTATCTCAAAAGTTACAGCACTATATACTATCCATGAAAGCACCCAGAGAGTCGTATGCTCCAACGAGGTTTCAGGAAATAATATAATGGATCCAATGGAAGAAAGGGTTTATAGTCTGCAGGATATAAACGTTCTTCATAGCAATCTAAAATTAAACAAACCGATTCAGATAAACATAGACGAGAAAGAGAAAGTCGAACTTCTTAATGATATATGCCTATTAACCAATCAAAAGGATATTCAATCATGTGTTCTTCTACCGTTAGTTCTGGAAACTACGGTTAAGGGATTTATTATTCTCTATACCGATTCAATCGGAAAATCATTAAACCTGGCAAACTATCATACCTACAACCTTCTTCTTGAAATAGCGACATACGCAATTCAACAAAAGCAATCCGAAGAGAAAACAAATAGACTTGCTACAGCTGTTGAACAATCAGAGGAAGCTATTGTTATTACAGATATTGAAGCGAATATACAATATGTGAATCCTTCATTTGAAAGGATTACCGGGTATTCGTACGAAGAAGCTGTTGGAGAAAATCCCAGGTTATTACAGAGTGGCGAACATGATTCCGATTTTTATAAGAAAATTTGGGAAATGGTCGTTGAAGGAAGAACTTGGAAAGGAAGACTAAAAAATAAACGGAAGGATGGAACTATATATGAAGAAGAAGCTTCCATCTCTCCAGTACGAAATAAAGATGGAGTTATCGTCAATTATGTTTCCGTTAAACGTGATGTTACAGAATTGGCACTCATGGAGACTCAACTTCGTCAGGCTCAGAAATTGGAATCTATTGGACAGCTAGCGGCTGGGATTGCACATGAAATAAACACACCTATTCAATATGTCGGTGACAATCTACGTTTTCTTGAGGATTCATTTGATGGCATCCTTCAGGTTATTGATTACCTGACTGAAAAGTCGCAGGGTGTGACTTCGAACCAGGATCGCGAAAAAGTCCTGGAGTATTTGTTGGAACAAATCAAGGAATTGGATTTTGATTTTCTGCGTGATGAGATACCGGGCGCGATCCGCCAATCAATAGAGGGGTCAGAAAGAGTTGCAAAAATTGTAGGTGCTATGAAGGAATTCTCACATCCTGGAACAAATGAGAAAGTGGCAGTAGACATCAATAAGTCAATCCAGAGTACTATCACAGTGGCGCGAAATGAATGGAAATATGTTTCAGACGTTCATACAGATTTTGAAACAGGAATGATGATGGTGCCTTGTCTTCAAGCTGATCTAAACCAGGTAATCCTTAACATCATCGTCAACGCGGCTCACTCGATAGAAGAGAAAATCGGTGACAGTCCAGATACCAAGGGAACGATAACTATCAAGACTTATGAAGAAAGTGATTATGCAGTTATAGAGCTTTCTGACACAGGTAAAGGCATTCCGCAGGGAAATATCCAGAGGATTTTTGATCCCTTTTTTACAACTAAAGACGTCGGAAAAGGCACTGGTCAAGGATTAACAATAGCTCATAATGTTATCGTTGAAAAACATGGTGGTGAAATAGAAGTCGAATCAGAAGAAGGATCGGGTACTACTTTTACCATAAAACTACCTTTATCCGTATAAGGGGTGCGTATGGATTCGCTTATCATATTCCTGGATGATGAAAAAAACGTTCTGGAAGCGTACAAAAGAGCTTTACATGACAAAGACAAAATCTGGGAAATGAGGTTTCTCACTCAACCGCATCTCATTGAAGAAATGGTTGAAAATGAAGATGTAGATTTAATCGTTATGGATCTAAAAATGCCAGGCATTGACGGCATGACACTTCTGGAAAAGCTACATCAACATGAAAAAGGGCGATTGGTTGATAAAATTGTTGTTACCGGGCTTGAGGATAGAACACTCAAACGAAAAGCATTGGGTTTTGGAGCTGTTGACTTGCTGAATAAGCCGGTATACAGGGAGGATCTTGAATCTCGTATCACAAACACCCTGATGCTAAGAGAATATAAAAAAGAGTTGCAAAAAAAGAATACGGTTCTCCAGAACCTTCTTATAGAAAGTCAGCAAAAGGAAATCCTTGGATGGATGGCTATGGGACTATCGTTTGATCTGGGCAATCTGCACCAGATTATTGACGGAATCACGGAATTACTTTCGATGGACTCAACTCTTTCCCCTGAAACGAAGAAAAAGATAAATGTCCTGAACATTTCATCAAAAAAAGCAAATGTTATTGTTCAGAAAATGATGAGACTTGGCAGTGAAGATCATGGACAACCACTGGCGGATATAAGATCAGTAATCGAGGAATTAATTGAAGTTGTTACTTCCATATCTAAAAATAAAAGTGAGATCATTTGGAATGATGTGCAAGGTCCACTATATGCGAAAATTGAAGCAAACCTCCTCTTTCAGATACTCATCACATTAGTTAAACAATCGATAGATAATACAACCTCAGAGAAAATTGGAATTTGGTGTGAGGCTGTTTCTGTTGATGGAAGTAATTATCTGAAATTAAAAATTACCGATCTCTCTATAAAATTTTCTTTCTATTCAAAATTATTGGATGACAATTACAAATTCGACGGTGATGAAGACGAGAAGTTACATAAGATCATGGAATCAATTTTAAAATCGAATCACTGTAGGATTGATGTTCAAAAACAGGAGGATTCTAAGACAACCATCGAATTGTTAATACCTGGCATATAATAGGAATCAGCATGAAAAGGATACTTTTTGTAGATGATGAGATTATGGTCCTTAATGGTCTAAAACGATTGTTGAGGAGTTATAGGAAGGAGTGGAGTCTTCATTTTGCTACCAGTGCAAAAGAAGCATTGGAAGTGATGGAAAGCAACTCCTTCGATGTCGTCGTCAGCGATATGCGTATGCCTGAAATGGACGGTGCCACTTTTCTAAATATTGTTAAAGAAAAGTATCCCCAGGTAATGAGAATTGTCTTATCTGGACAATCACAACTTGAATCAATATACAAAGTGGTTGGAGCAACCCATCAATACCTATCAAAACCATGTGATCCAAAATCTTTAAAAAACACAATAAATCGTGCTTCATCTTTGCAGGAAATTTTCAAAGATGATGAATTGAGAAAACTTGTATCAAGGATCGAATCACTGCCCAGTTTACCTCAATTGTATCTGGAAATCATGGAAGAAGTTAAATCTCCAAATATGTCAATGAAAAAAGTCGGGAATATTATATCACAAGACATAGCAATGACAGCGAAGATACTTCATTTAGTTAATTCAGCATTTTTTGGCTTATCCAATGAAATAACAGATCCCACCGTTGCTACCAACCTGCTAGGTCTTGATATAATATTAAGTCTTGTTCTTGTTGTTAAAGTGTTTTCCAAATTTGATAATCAGAAAATTGAACATTTCTCTATCGAATCAGAATGGCAGCATAGCATAAGAGTCTCTGAATTGGCAAAAACCGTTGCGAGTAGTGAAAACCTCTCAAAAGCAGAAATTGATCTGTCATTCCTGGCAGCTATGCTTCACGATTGTGGTAAACTTGTTCTAGCTGAAAACCTGCCTGAACTCTATGGCCAGATTCTATCTAAAAGTCAGGAGGAGGATCGTCCACTTCATAAAATTGAGATAGAATATTGGGGTGTGGACCACGGAGTAATAGGAGCATACCTCATGAATCTTTGGGGGTTACCGCAGACAATTATTGAAACAATAGCATTTCATCATAGATGGGATATAGGATTGACATCAGAAAATCAAATAGGGAGTATCATCCTCTTTGCGAATTTTTTCGATAACAATATCAAAAAAACATCTGATTTAGAGGTTATAGAAAAATTAGAAATTGACAAAGAAATCAAAGAGAGATTTCAGAAATGGTCTGAACTCTGTCTCTACAAAATGGCGAATTAGATTTCAAGAGGCCAAACATGGCATCAGATAAAATACAGGTTCTTTTCGTAGATGATGAGATCAAAATCCTGAATGGTCTGAAAAGACTTTTACATCCTATGAAAAAAGAATGGAACATGGAGTTTGCTAACGGTGGAGTAGAAGCTCTGAAAATGATGGAAAACAAACGGTTTCAGGTCATCGTTACCGACATGCGTATGCCTGGCATGGATGGAAATGAACTTCTTGGGATAGTTAGAAATCAATACCCGGAAATAGTCAGAATTGTATTGTCGGGTCATTCCGAAAAAGAGGCCGTTTTGAAAGCTGCAGGTAGAAGCCATGTATTTCTATCAAAACCCTGCAGTCCTTCAAAACTGAAATCTGTCATCAAAAAAGCAACATCACTTAGAAAAATTCTATATGATCCGTACATAATGTCTGTGGTCGCCAATATGAAGAATGTGCCAAGTTTACCTTCTATCTACCAGGAATTACTAGAGGTGATAGAAGCACCCAATTCAACCATGAAAGATATCAGTAAAGTTATATCCAAAGATATGGGAATGACGGTGAAATTGCTGCAATTGGTGAATTCAGCCTATTTCGGCCTAAATACTGAAATAACCAATTTAACCAAAGCGATGAATTATTTGGGTATTGATATCATCATGTCATTGGTTCTTACTTTTAAGGTATTTTCAGAATTCAATACAAGAGAATTTCCAGATATGGATGTGGAAAGATTCTGGCAACACTGCCTGAATACCGCGTTGATTGCCAAAGAATTAGCGTCTATGGAAAAGCAGGAGGGAAAAGATCAGGATGATGCTTTTATCGGGGGACTATTACATGATTTAGGCAAAACAGTAATGATGGCAAATTTCCCCCCAAAATATAATCAAGTATTAAATAAATTTAGAGATGGGGCCAATCTGTCAGATACTGAGCTTGCTTTGCTTGGGGCTAATCATGAACAGGTAGGAGCCTATTTAGTTAGTCTTTGGGGCTTACCGGATATTGTTGCAGAAGGAATTGCATTGCACCATGAAACGGATACGGTAGTGATGGTTTACGGTAGCCCAATGTTTGTTTACATGGCAAATAAGATTGAAAGATTGGTGTGGGAAAAGAATGAAAAAGAATATCGAGAAAAATTAAGTGAAGAGTTTTTAAGAATGATGAAAGTTAAAACGGATTCACAGTTCATATGGGATAAGGCAAAACTAATTGTTCACGGAAGTTAGAGGTTAAAATGAACGAAAAAATACTGTTTGTTGATGATGATAAAAACTTATTAAATGCTCTCGTGAGGAATCTGAGAAGACGATTCGAGATGGTTACCGCAGAAAGTGGATTTAAGGGATTGGAAAAAATCCAGCATGAAGGACCATTTTCTGTTGTCGTATCAGATCTCTCAATGCCAGGAATGAACGGGATAGAATTTCTTAAAAAAGTGCAGGAAGTCGCACCGGAATCTATCCGGATCATGTTGACGGGAAACGCCGACCTTGAAATAGCAATTAATGCGGTCAACGAAGGGCAGATATTCCGTTTTCTTACTAAGCCATGCAGGGCTGACGCTCTCAGTACAGTTTTGGAAACGGCGATAGAACATAAAAAACTAATGATGGCTGAAAAGGAATTATTAGAAAAGACCTTGCATGGCAGTATCAAGTTAATGTCTGAATTACTCAGTCTTATCAATCCCTTGGCTTTTAGTCGTATAGGCAGAATTGCGAATATTGTAAAACATATTGGTACAACACTAAAACTTACGTCTTTGTGGCAATATGAAATGGCAGCATTATTATCACAAATCGGGTACATCACCTTAGATTCTGCGATTTTACAGAAAGTGAATAACGATATGGATTTAGATGAAGAAGAAAAATTGCAATACCACACCTATAAAAAAATAAGTCAGGGACTTATCGAAAAAATTCCAAGAATGGAACTGATTGCCGATATGATTGGGAAAGAAATGAAGTTGGATATCAACACTCACAAAACCGCAAAAATATCCAATTTTAATAATGTTGAACTCGGTTCGATGCTTATAACTGCAGCTAAAGACTTTGAGATGTTCCTTTCAATGAACCTTCCGAAAAAGGAAGCCATTGAGAAAATGTCCTGGAACCATGATCGATATCCATTATTTCTCCTTCGTTCACTTGAAAGTTTTAGTTCAGATGAGACAGAGGGAAAGATCTTGGAATTATCCAGTAAAGATTTGGAACCGGGAATGATTATCGTAAAACCAGTTTTTACAAAAGACGGAATCTTTCTTGCGAACAAGGGACAAGAAATAACCAAAGTAATGATCATGCGGTTTAAGGCATTTGAAAATACCACAGGCCTGAAAGAATTGGTAAGTGTAATATCAAGGCGAAAAGATGAAAAGTGAATCAAAATACCGTAGCAATCAAGGTATTCTTGCACTAAAGATAATCATAGTAGTGATATTGTTTACGATGATTTCGTTGCCGTTTATGTCTGAAAAGGTAGAATGGGATCTGGCATTTACGTTCTTTTTTATCTTTATGGTTTGGCTTCTAATTGCCATGGTTGTGTTTATAGATAGAAAAATACAATCCAGAGAACACACAAAATAGAGAAAAAGGTGGAGGTTCTAAGTGTTTATAGCTACAGAAATATTGATTGCCCTTTTTTCCTATATCCTTTTGCTCTTTTTTGTAGCTTTTATAGTCGAAAAAAACCTCAAATTCAAACACAAAATTATTAACAGTCCTATTGTCTATACCTTATCCCTGGCTGTTTATTGCACAGCATGGACGCTTTTTGGCAGCGTTGGAAAAGCAGTAAATGATGGATTCTTGTATTTAGCAATCTATACTGGACCGACCATAAGTATCGTTTTTTGGTGGATGATTCTACGAAAGATTACCAAAATAAAGGATCGCTACCGAATAACGAGTATCGCTGATTTTATCGGAACAAGGTACAACTCTTTTGGACTGGTAGTCTTCACTACAATTATAGCTGTGGTCGTAAGTACACCATATATAGCACTCCAAATAAAAGCCATCGAAAATATTTTTATCTTAATGGTAGACAAAACACATTCAGGCAGCCAGAATATTCTTGCTCAAATTGACATTATTATTGTTTCCATTCTCATCCTATTTACCATTGTTTTTGGTGTAAGACGGTTGGATCCAACAGAACATCACCCCGGAATGATGGCTGTGGTCGCTTTTGGATCTATTATAAAACTTGTATCCTTTTTACTGATCGGAATATTTGTAACGTTTTTTGTTTTTAACGGGTTTGATCATGTTTTCCAACTGACTACCGTTGCCGATTTCCCAGTCGAAATCCCCAATGTTAACAGCTCTGAATCGACTCCGATTTCCCTGTGGTTAACCTATACAATTCTTTCATTTTCTGCTATTCTGTTTCTACCACGACAATTTCATGTTGCTGTAATTGAAAACGCCAATGAAAAACAGATTAAAACCGCACAATGGCTGCTACCTTTTTACTTGATTCTGATAAATGTGTTTGTTCTCCCGATTGCCATTTCAGGTCTCTCAAAAGGAATACCGTTTAACCAGGCTGACGGCTATGTGATGGCGATTCCACTAATGGAAGGAAAACCATTTTTAGCTATTATGGTTCTGTTTGGTGGCTTCTCTGCAGCAACCAGCATGATAATGGTCAGTAGTATGACGTTATCTACAATGGTGGCCAACCATCTTGTGCTCCCAATTGGGAAAAAAATATCTATCAGTAAGTTTCTGAATAAACATCTACTTCAATTGAGATGGGTAGTGGTAACCGTAGTGATTCTCCTGGGCTATTTTTTTGATGTACTCTTTGGAGATTCAAACAGCTTAGTCAGTATGGGTATAATTGCTTTCGCTGGAGTTTTGCAATATGCTCCCTCAATTCTTGGTGGACTTTTCTGGAAAAACGGAAATCGAAATGGAGCAATATGGGGACTTTCTGCTGGATTCATTGTCTGGGCATACACCCTCATTGTTCCACTACTGGTTAAGGAAGGATTTATCTCAACCAGTTTGTTGATTGATGGTCCCTTTGGTTTAGGAATACTAAGACCTGAGAGTCTACTGTATTTAGATATTGTTGACCCATTAAGTCAATCCGTTTTCTGGTCGCTCACAATAAACATTTCACTGTATATCGTATTATCTATTTTAAAACCATCTGATAATGATTCTCAAATTATTGCGAATGAACAAGTTGGCATTCTCGCCTTGTTAAAGCCGATAAAGGAAGATAGTGACGAAGTGGCCTCAATTGATTTAGGGGATAAAAAAAGAATCTTTATTGAAATATTTTCACAGTATTTCCCGGAGGAAGAAGTAAATCTTAAGCTGACAAAAAACCTCACCAGTTTAGGACTTGAATCAAGAGATCAAATAACGATATCAGAAATGATACTTTTTTATAATGAAATGCAGAGGGATTTATCTGGAATCATCAGTGCTTCGGAAGCTCATAAAGTTCTTAAGAGAGAGAGCGTTTTTTCGAATGATGAAGTAGAAATCTTGCAAAAGAAGTTGCAGGACGTAATGGTAGAGTTAAAAGTATCTCCAGAAGAGTTACTAAAACGTATGGATTATTATAAAGAAAAAGAAAAGCTGATTTCATCTTACGCAAATGAACTGGAAAAACAAGTTGAACGTCAAACGCAAAACCTTAAAAAAGCTAATAAAAAACTGAAAAATGAAGTAAATGATAGAGTAAAAGCTGAAACCGAGGTGAAAAAGGAAAGAGACAGGGTACAAAACTATTTAGATATTGCGGGCGTATTAATTGTTGCACTGGATCCAAATGGATGTGTAACACTTATTAACAAAAAAGGATGTGAAATTCTCCAAGGTGAGGAAAAGGAAATTCTGGGTCTAAACTGGTTTGATAGTTTTATTCATGAAGACGTAAAAGAAGAAACGAAGTCGGTTTTCAGAAATATCCTTCAAAACAACGTTGGGAAATTTGAATACAATGAAAACAAAATTATCTCTCTAAAAGGCGAAGTAAAAATTCTTGCATGGAATAACTCGTTGCTTAAAGATGAGGACGACCAAATCATTGGATCGCTAAGTTCCGGGACAGATATCACTGTATTGAAATTGTCAAAACAGGCTTTAAAAAAATCAGAAAAAAAATTCAGGGCCATCATTGAAAATTCTAATGATGCGATTTATTTGCTCCAGAACAATCAGTTTGTTTTGGTCAACAAGAGGTTTACTGAGCTCTTTGGACTAAATAAGAAAGATGTACTGGCAAAAAATTTTGATTTTATGTCCCTGGTTGCACCTGAAAGTAAAAAACTGATAGCGGATAGACTAAAAAACCGTGAAAAAGGAATTATACCCTCACCGCAATATGAATTTTTCGCTATCAATGGTGATGGACAGAAATTATTGTTGGAAGTTTCTACAACAGAAATTGAACTTGAAACTGGAATTGCTGTTCAAGGAGTCCTAAGAGATATTACAGAGAAACAACAATTAGAAGTTCAGCTACGTTCAGCGCAAAGGCTTGAATCTATCGGACAATTGGCTGCAGGTGTAGCCCATGAAATAAATACTCCTGTTCAATTTATTGGTGATAACCTGAACTTCATTAAACCGGGCATCGTCGATCTGATTAAGTTAACGTCAGAAATGGAAAAAGTGATCAATCAAGGCACCATTTCAGAAGAGGATAAACAGACAATTAATGAAAAAATTAAAGACATTGATGTTGAATATTTAGCGGAAGAAATTCCAAACGCTATCAACGAAACGATTGATGGTGTAGATAGAGTTTCAGAAATTGTTCGTGCGATGAAGGAGTTTACTCATCCCGGCAAAAAAGAGATGTCGCCCACAAACATAAATAAACTGTTATCAGATACAATAGTTGTTGCTAAAAATGAATGGAAATACGTAGCAAATCTGACGACAGAGTTTGATGAAAACCTGCCTCCTGTTATGTGCCTTGCCGGCGAACTAAACCAGGTATTTCTTAATCTTATTATTAATTCAAGTCATTCTATCAGTGAAAGACTGACAGAAATGGAAGGCAAAGATAGGGGTGAGATTAAAATTAGTACGTTATTAGAAAACAACAATGTGAAAATCATATTTAGAGACAATGGCAAAGGAATTCCTGAAGAAATTAAGGATCGCGTTTTTGATCCGTTTTTCACGACTAAAGATGTGGGGAAAGGTACAGGACAGGGCTTGGCTATAGCGTATAATCTTATTGTGGAAAAACATTTTGGTAAGATTTCTTTCGAGTCAGAAGTTGGTAAGGGAACCGAGTTTAATATTACGTTACCACTACACCAAGATGAAAAATAAGTCAGGATTTCAAAATGGGTAAAAAACCTAGAATACTATTTGTCGATGACGAAAAAAATGTTCTGGAAGCATATAACAGAAGCTTACATGACAAAAGCGATAAATGGGACTTATCTTTTTTAGATAGTTCACGAGAAGCGCTAAACACTATAGGCGAGAACAATTACGATGTACTGGTCGTTGATATTCTTATGCCGGAACTTAGTGGGTTGGATTTAATCACCCAATTAAAAAAGAAATATGGTTCACTACCTCAAATTCTGGTTGTATCAGGTTTCGGTGAGACCAAGTTGAGAGTGAAAGCATATCAATTAGGTGTGCTGGATTTTCTGAGTAAACCGGTCGATCATATTGAACTGGTTACCCGTATAGAAAATGCTATCAAAATAAACCGTTATCAGAAAGAACTAATTGAAAAGAACAATGCCCTGGAAAGGGAATTGTCAAATAGTCAGCGTATGGAATTGATGGGGTATGTTGCAGCAGGAGCTGTGCATGATCTGAAAAATATTCTTAGCAGTATGAATATTCTTTCTGAACTGATTCAAATGGAAGCTTCAGAAAACGTTGAGATCAATAAATTGCTGGAAAAGTTATTTTCTGGAATTTTCCATGCTGACGATTTAGTAAAACAACTTCTTATTTTTAAAAGAGTAGATGACACAGCATCAACTGAAAAAGTGGATATTATAAAAACCATTGAAAAATGCATAGACATCTCATTTCCAAATAATATGATTCGTGGAAATGTTACCTTCAATCACGTACATGATCATCTTGAGGTAGAAATAAACCGGGTACATGCATTTCAACTTTTCACAAACCTGTTTATCAATGCCAAGGAGGCAATTGGTAGCAAGGGAAAAATTGTCATAAAAGTGAGTTCGGAAATCGTAAAAAAAGCAAGTAAAAAGTATTGTAAGATTGCCATTTCGGATGATGGGATTGGAATGGATGAAATAACATTACAACATTTATTCGAACCTCATTTTTCAAATAAATCAGAAGAAAGCAACTTTGGCTTGGGTATGTATGTGGTTAACTGGATTATCAAGAAATACAACGGTGAAATATCTGTTAGCAGTGAAAAAGATATTGGAACGACCTTTGAACTTTTATTACCCGTTTAGGAGTAATAGTAGAGAAAAAGTATTGTTGAACCTGGAGTTTTAAACAGAGAAATAAAGCCTGTTGAAAATCAAATAGGTTTCCATTCAAGCGACCGCCGTTTGCTTATTGTCATATACTGGAACATTTTTATCGGATAGTATAAAGACATAGAGGGTCCTTCATGTACTTCGACAAGACAGAACTCATAATTCATGCAGACGATCTCGGTATTTCCAACCATGTCAACAATGAAATCATGCGGATGATGGATGCTGGGATTGTGACATCCAGTAGTATTCTAGCCAATGGACCGGCATTTGACGAGGTAGTCGAGGTTATAAATAAACATCCTGAATGTTCCTATGGAGTACACCTTAATATTACCGAATTTATGCCTGTATCGAATAATCCTGATCATGTAAAACTTGTGAACTCTAGTGGTTTATTTGATGGGCGAGTAAAAACCGCGGTGGTCAATTCCGAATTAATTGATGCCATTGTTGAAGAATGGTCAATGCAAATAGAAAAAGTGAGATCATTGGGTATAGATATCAGCCATGTCGATTCCCATGGTCATACTCATACATTTCCTAAATTAAAGCCGGCATTAATCAGCGTTCTCCAGCGAAACTCTGTTAAAAGGTTCCGTCTTCCCAGCCTTTCAGAAAACCTCCTCTCGCCTGGGATAAATCTACTCGATACCGATTTTAAACAATTTACTACAACCGGAACATTTTGTGATTATAAAACTTTCAGGAGTGTAAATGAGGAAGTGCTGCTGAAACACAAAAGTATTGAGGTAATGATACATCCAGGCTTTGCTGATAATACCGATGAAGCAGCTGAAAATATTGCTATTTATAAAGAGTTTGAATCCTTTAGGTACAAGTATCACTTGAGGAACTACAATCATCTTTGATCTCAGCAGTATTTTTTGACATCAAAGATTGTAGATATATTCAGTATCAGAAAATACCCGCTATTTTCTTAGCGGGTATTTTCTATGATAGAAATGATAATATTAAAAAGAACTTAATCATCTTTGGGTGGTTCCCAGAGCTCGATACGGTTACCTTCCGGGTCGGAAATCCAGCAAAAACGTCCGAAATCTTCATCCGTATGCCACTTCACAAGAATTCCTTCAGATTCCAACGCCGCAGCAACCGCATCGATATCCTCCACGCGGTAGTTAATCATAAACGGGGCCGTACTGGGATCGAAATAGTCCGTGTTGTCAGGCATTACGCTCCACACTGTCATACCCGGTTCGGGTGGATCTTTCTTCTCAAGCCAATGGAATTCCGCCCAGTCCTTACCCTCTTCGCCGATACCGAGATGCACACGGTACCATTCCTGTAAAGCTTTTGGATCCTTTGCTTTGATAAAGATTCCGCCAACACCAGTAACTCGTTTCATATCGTTTCCTTTTTTCAATGTCTGCCAACTAGTCATGTAATAAATGTATTCAAACGCACTGGTCTTTCTCAAGCTACAGTATTAATTGCCAATTCCTGTTGAAGGAATGGTTTTTTGATGAAAACAATTCGTTATTTCATAAGGTGCAGTTTGATTGAATTACTGGTCTGATTGTCTGCTTTCATTTGGCAGATGTAGGTTCCCGTTGGGACTGGTTGCCCCGCCTGATTCAATCCGTTCCAAACAATATTGTGATATCCCGGTCCGAAATACCCCATATCTTGAACCACGATTTCCTGCCCTGTGATATTGTAAATATGCAAAGCAATATTGTCCTCGGATTCTATCTCGAAGGAAATGGCCGTTGAGGGATTAAACGGATTCGGGTAGTTTTTATAAATCCGAAAGCAACTGTTTATGATTGTTCCATTTTCATTGTCGACATGAGATTGGCTTTCGTTGAAATATAGGTAATTGCCGCCTGACCCCTCCAGTTTCCCAAATACAACATCAGGATCGTCATCTCCATCCAAATCGGCACATCCAACACTATAGCTCACGGAAGTCCCAAAAACAGATTCCTGATGTGTAAATGAACCATTCCCATCATTTATCCAGAGATAGTTTCCATTCTCCACTCCGGTAATGATCAGGTCAAGGTCTCCATCAGATTCAACATCCAACAATGCCGTCCGTTGAGAACCGACAGGAATTGTGCCTCCTGCAGTAAAGGTTCCCGAGTTTTCATGATTCAGCCGGATATAAACCTCTTCATACCCGCCTACAACCAGATCAGTATCACCGTCTCCGTCAAGATCCCCAGATGATATTGCGGCTCCTCCGCTATCACGATCAATTCCTGAATAATTGAAGTTACCGGTACCATCATTGATCCAGACCTGGCTTGATGAGGACAACATGTCAATGTACATATCAGGGTAGCCATCTCCTGTAAAATCAGCCAGATGTAGCATAGCGGCATCGGCACCACCGTACCCAGTTTCACTTTGGGTAAAAAAGCCGTTTCCATCGTTGAACCAGATGTGGCTATTCGCTCTGGTGCTGATGATGAGGATGTCCAGATCGTTATCCAGATCAACATCAATTACTTGGACAAACAACGGATTATTTGTGCTTGCGACAAGATCTTGATCGGTTGCCTCGAACCCTCCTGATCCATCATTCAAGAACACTCGACTGGGAGTATGATGGTTTATAAGAACAACATCAGGATACAAATCTCCGTTCAGATTTGCCAATGCACCATCGTGAGATGCGACATATCCAACGCCCGGGACCTCGAAATCTTCATCACTCAATGTGAACTGTCCATCTCCACTGTTGATGTACAACCTTGAGGGAGCATAGGTTCCATACTGTGGGAAGAAAACGTCGTTGTCGCCATCATGGTCAACATCGGCAATGGATAAACCGAAAGACATAGTACTTCCGAGCCTTTGCGGGCTCAAATCGAAACTAATCTGAGCGTCCGATCTGGAAGGAAAAAGCAGTAGACTTAGTAAAAGAAATAATACCGCAAAAAAACCAATATTGAATCTGTGTGAGTTGTTATCACTGGCAGAGCTATAGTTAGACATTATAGTATCTCCATTCTTTCAAAAGATTGGAGTTATTCCGGCATCCAATAGGGAATATAGTTTCCTGTAACGAAAACTTCAGCCAGATTCTTGTGTTTCTGATTTTTTTCTCCACATGGGAGTTAGAACTACGAGTCCTGATTTTGAAATAGAAATGGTGAGTACACAGCATTGTATTTCAATAACTAATAAGTTATAATGATTGATCTTAAAACAACGAAAATGCAGGGGGGAGCATGTCGTTAATTTATTCAACTCACCAATGTGTACGCAATCTATTGATAGTAGTTATAATTACCGGATTTTCTTTTAGACCAGTTTTTGCACAAAGCCATACCTTCAGCGATCCAAATTTTATTGCAGGTACATCTAACGGACTCAGTGATATGACCTATGGAGATTTCGATGGCGATGGTGATCTCGACATCGCTATAGGAACCCGTACTATTGAGCCTGAAACCCAATCATTTGGTTGGTTTGAGAACGTTGATGGAAACGGTTTATATTTCCCAAATCAGAACTTTTTTGATCCTGGAGTGGCAATTTCCTCCCTTTCCTGTGGTGACCTGGATGGAGATGGCGATATGGATATCCTCGCAGGATCTTACCGAGATGATCGAGTATACTGGTTAGAGAATTTGGATGGCGCCGGAAATTTCAGTGACACCTTGCTGATCACAGACCAAACTGATAAAGTTCAATATGTCGACTGCGTTGATGTGGATGGCGATGGCGACCTCGATGTGCTATCGGCATCAACTGACGATGATAAAATAGCCTGGTATGAAAACTTAGGAGAAGAAGGCTTCGGACCACAGCAGATCATTTCAATTGAATACGATGATCCCTTCCACTTTTCCTTCCATGATTTTGATGATGATGATGACCTCGACCTGATGGTTGCGTTTTTTAATAGTGACGCTGTTATCCTTTTTGAAAATATAGGCGGCGATACTCTGTTCAATAATCCTGTTCCCATCGTTGAGGAGATTGATGGTGTCAACAAAGTCTTGCCCTCTGACATAGATGGTGACAATGATATGGACATCATCGTTTACGCCAGCATTGAAGACACAATCAGTTGGGTTGAAAATGTTGATGGTTCAGGAACGACCTGGGAGATGCACACGATTGCGGGGAATATGGAATTCTGCTACGGCATTTCTATAGCCGATATGGATGGTGATGGTGATCCTGATCTCTATGGAACCAAGTATAACGATGGACTGGTTTTTTACTGGGAAAACATAGATGGATCAGGAACGTTTGCTGATGCTGTTGAAGTTGGGACCGGATCATCATTCCCTTACTCATTGTATACACAGGACATTGATAGTGATGACGATCTGGACCTCGTAATCAGCTATGGCGCAAGGGGATTGGTTTGGTTTGACAATATTGATGGACTTGGTACCTTGGATGAAGGAAACATAATTGCTGAAACTGCGTGGAATCCCTTCAGGATTGTTGCTGGGGATATAGATAGTGACGGAGATCAGGACATTGTGTTTATCAGCAATTCAGATCGTGATCCAGAAGGAATCTGGTGGCTTGAAAACATCAATGGACAGGGCGATTTTGGAACAAAACAACTGGTTACAACTGAAGTCATTGAACCGGAATCCATAGATCTGGTTGACCTCGATGGCGATGATGACCTCGATATTGTTTCTGCGTCCAAAGATGACAATAAAGTTGCTTGGTACGAAAACATTGATGGCGCTGGACAATTCGGACCTCAAAACATCCTGACTTCAGAAGCCAGAGGCGCGAATATTGTCATTGGTTGTGATATGGATGGTGACAACGATAATGACGTCGTTTTCATGGCTGACATGGACCATATTTATGGCTGGTTTGAGAACCTGGATGGGGCTGCAACCTTTGCCGAAATGGGAGTTCTTTCCGACGAAGAGTATGGATCCCAAACCTTGGCTGTGGGGGATATTGACGGGGATGGCGATCTGGACATGGTATGCAATTCCGTTTGGGATCAGGAATTTCGCTGGCATCGTCATCAGGACGATGGTATGGGTTTCGATGAAGCTATAGGTTTTGGTTCTAATATTGATCGGCTTCGTCACATAACCTGCGCTGATATCGATATGGATGGCGATCTGGATGTTGTATCGGCTGAAAACAACGACAACCTTATCCGTTGGAGTGAAAACACAGACGGACTGGGAACCTTTGCCCACGGTGACTGGGTGGATGGCCATTTAAGTCGTGCTTCCTGGGTTACCTGCGCTGATGTAGACAATGATGGAGACCTCGATTTACTTGGTACTTCACCAAGTCTTAACCTTGTCGTTTGTTATGAAAACCTTGATGGAGATGGAACTTTCGGAGATGGGTTAGTCCTCGATTATAACGCTATGTCTTCATCCTGTGTTGCCTATGCTGACATTGATGGGGACGGAGTTGGTGATGTGATTGCAACTTACTTGGGAAGCGGCCACATCGCATGGTACCGTAATGAAACGATTCAGGTTAGTGTGGGAGAGAATCAGGACGCAGACTTGCCCACTACTTCAGAAATTATCGGTGTTTATCCTAACCCGTTCAACCCAAGCACAACGATCTCGTTCTCGCTTGAAAAGGCAGGACAAACCCGTTTGGCAATTTATACAATAGCAGGCCGTCTTCAGGCTGTTCTGGTGGATGGAATTGTCGCCGAAGGTGTGCATGAGGTAATTTTTGATGGATCAGACTTAGCAAGCGGTGCCTACTTTGTTCGTATGGAAACCGCATCAGGAATCGACACACGAAAGACCATACTGTTGAAGTAATCTGGAAAAACTGCGTATGGTTGGATACATAGTGTGGGAATAAACATAAAAACCCGCTGAATAATCAGCGGGTTTTCTTAGTATCCCATGAAACCTTGGGCAAAACAGCATTTACAATACAATCACTAAACTGCCTGTTGAGCAAGCAGATCAATCAGCTCACTGCAACCACCGCTGTTGATGAATTCCGTATGATCGTCGACAGACTTAAAGTCTTTTCCTGTCAGCTTGGAACACTCAAATTCCGAATCGGTCGTTTCGAGAAAAGCATTCAAAATAACTTGGGATTGAGGATTATTATAACCAGTCACTCCGGGATTTTCCCGACACCAGGCGAGCGTATTCATCCAGATCGCTGCTCCAAGCGCTCCGCAGGCATTTCCGCTGAACCCAATTCCACCCGCCATTCCTGCAACCATAACCGCCTCTTCATCACTTCCACCCAGAGCCCGTACAACTTCAGAGGCGCAGCTCCTCGGTTTCAAGGGTAGATCGATTGACGGATCGGAAAGACTTTTCTGTATCGTTGTATACGCTTCTGGAGTCCACTTGTCAGCAAGATGAACACAACGCATGCCCAGGAATCCACCGGGAAGTGATGGGACCATGAAGCCTAAAACATCATCGGCTTTTGACCAGTCAAAGTCCGCAATGTCACGGCAATTTGCGCTGGTTGTACGGTTAATAAACGAGGAAACGAGGTTTCGTGTTCCTGCCATAGCCATACCCAGTGAACGGTTTGGATCCTGGGACGTCCGCCAGGATTCAGCACCAAGGGCGAGGGTAGCGCCCCAGAGCATCCCACACTGGTTCTGTGTGTTCAGTATTCCACCCGCCAATGGATCCGTTGCGATCTCCTCGGCAGCCCTCGAACATCCGTGGGCACGGTTGAGAGCTGTGAAGAGCGTATTGGAACATGTGCCGCACTTAAAGAAAATTTTCCTTGTATCAAAGTCTAATTGTGGTTGGAGTAAATCCATCGTGTTTTGTACTTCAACAAGTCTGAGCGCATTCAGCAAAAAGGCACCTGCACTTGCTGTAGCTGCACCGGTGAGGGCGAGAGTCATAAACTTTCTTCGTGATCCCACCTGAGCTTCATCCTCACTATCATCCTTCGAGATTTGAGGATCTGGTACAAGGGAGACTTCATGTGAAAGGCTTCTTCTGTAGTGGATGAATGCCATTGTCAGACCCAAGAGATAAGGCACAATCATGAAGAAAAAGTGAACATATTCACTGCCGATTCCAAAATGGAATCTGCTTTGATCTCGTAAATCGGCGGTGAGGATTATTATTACGTAGATGCCGGGCAAGAGGAACCATGTAATCAAATTGAAAGCCAGATGCCTGGAGTATTTCCTGATCTTGTTCAGGAATATCGGCAGAGCAAGCAGACACATCAGTAGCGAGTAGAGTAGGGCAGTGACAACGTAGACAATCACCAGTGCGGGGTTCGCTTCCTGTACGCCGGTGTAGGTATGGAGAAGGGCGAACACGGCATTGTAGAGAAGTACAAACAGGGACGGGTAAATCACCGCCGCTCTGTAGTGTCGAAATAGCTTCATGGTTGTCTTCCTTTCGCTATTCTCTGTATCCAGCCACAGTAATGTCGTAAAGATGAAGGTGAACAGGTTCAAGTACAATGAAGTTTTAAAGAAATAATGAAAAAAAACACATACGAGGATGGCATCTGAGAAAACAAGGGCATTCTAGTGAGGATGCTGGGACGTGAACCCAAAACCTAGGGCTTGTAGTATGGAGTTAACCTATTCGGCTTACGACGGATGACTTAGAAAATCCCCAAATTCGGTGAAAAAACTCCAGGTAACGTTCTGCCAGGCATTAGTATTAAAAAGTAATAGATATTTGACTGTCACGCTTTTGATTCCTACATTTCAATGAGCCGCCGAACCCACCAAGGTTAAATTTCTGGATTACAGTAGCGATTGTTATAGGAGGACACACCTAACGGAGACACTGCTCGCCACCATTTCACCCTTCTTCGCTGCTCAGAGAATTTGCCAGATAAGAGATGTGCCATGAAGATCACTGGGATAATTTTATTTATTACGTTCCTATTGCTGAACGTACAATGTACGAGTGCTCAAACGCCATTGGATGGACGGGGAGGCGGGATCATCGCCTATCAGTATGAAGAGGGTGGCACTACCCTTTTACATGCTATGAATGCGGATGGCAGCGGAGATGTGGCTATTACGGAGAGTACAAATATATCGTTATGTCCCGCATGGAGCCCCGATGGCAGTCGTCTGCTTTTTGTATCCAACCAAAACGGCGATTTCGACATCTACGTAATAGAAGTTCTAGACCTCGAAAATGCCGAGTTCGGGCCACCCCAACAGTTAACCGATTTACCGGGTTTCGAGTCTCTGCCACGCTGGTCCGAAGATGGGAATAGTATTATCTGGTCAAGTTCAGGTGACAATGGATTCGGGATCTACATCCTCAATCTCAATGGTGAGGTCTGTTTCTTTAACACCGGCCTGGAAAACAGCTTTCAGCCTGACTGGTCCCCGGATGGCAATCAAATTGTATTCAGCGTTGCAGGGACATCCCAAAGACGGGATCTTTACATCATCAATACCGATAGCACCGGCCTGACTCCAATCGGTAACGGTTTTACGCCAGAGTGGTGCCCGGTGTCGAACCGTATCGTAGTTACCGACACTCCCAACGCAAATGAGGATCTCTTCACAATGAACCCTGACGGTTCTGACGTCGTACGCTTGACAACGAACAGCTACCATGATTTCACACCAAACTGGTCACCGGATGGAACCCGGATCGCCTATCAGTATTCATCCAGCGGCCCCGACCAGATCCACATCATTGATGCCGATGGAACGAACGATACGGCGATAACCTCCGGGCCCGCTCCCAAGACTCAACCAGCCTGGATGATGCCTCAGCAGTCGGGCGCCAGCGAATCTGAACGGGCTGATCTGCCTGATTTTAACCTGCTCACCCCGTGGCCAAACCCATTCAACGATACAGCAACAATCAAGTTCGAACTGGCAGAGCCAGCTCATGTTCGAATGGAAGTGTTTGATATAAACGGTAGAAAAATTCGAACGCTTGTGGCTGAACGGCTAGTAGCTGGAGCGCATATCGTCACGATGCGATCATCAGGTCAAACCGGCCTTCAACTGGCATCCGGAATCTATCTCTGCCGTATGACTGTAGGAACTCATCAGGCAACTCAACGGATGGTCTTGGTGAAGTAAAAGCTTGATCAAATATATATAAAGCAAAAACCCGCTAATTCCTTAGCGGGTTTTTAAATAGTGAAGGAAGAAATCAGTTCAAAAACTGACTCTTTTTTTTATAGACCTTTAACAGCATGTTATTATGACACTTCAAATAATTCAACATTATTTATTGGAGATGGTTTAGGAGATAAGTCTCTGTTCTTACCCTGTTCCAACCAACAGTTGTATATAATGTTACGTTGTCTCACGGTCCGGCAACCTGTAGCTTGTGCTGCGTCCACCTCCAGGATTTTGCAGGAAGATTCCTCTCGCCATTAATTCCTTAATATCCCTGAGCGCCGTATCATTTGAACACTTTGCACGTTTGGCATATTTTGAGGTGTTCATGAACCCTTCAAAATCATCTTCAAGCATACGGTTAATTATCATTCGCTGGCGGTCATTAACGGGCTTTTGATTGATCATATCCCAGAGCTGCGCCTTGAACAGGATGCTGCCAAGTGTGTTCTCAGCATTATTGATAGCCCGGCCTAAACAATCCAAAAACCAGGAAAGCCAGTCAGTGATATCCGGGGGCGAACACTGCTGTTTCTCTAACTGTTCGTAGTAGTGCTTCCGTTCCGCCTCAATCTGGGATGACAGACTGTAAAAACGGTCGGGCGTTCCATCGGATAGTGTCAGTGCCATATCCCCAATTGCCCTTGCAATTCGTCCGTTCCCATCTTCGAAGGGGTGAATGGTAACAAACCATAGATGAGCTATGCCTGCCCTGATCACAGGGTCAATGTTGGTTTCTATGTTAAACCATGTGAGAAATACCTGCATCTCTTTTTCCAGGCGATCTGCACTCGGTGCTTCAAAGTGAACCTTTTCTTTTCCGATAGGGCCAGAAACTACCTGCATAGGACCTGCGTCCAAGGTGCGCCAACCACCAACTGTTATCCTCTGTATGCCACTACGACCTGTAGGGAATAGCGCGGCATGCCAATCAAACAGACGGTCTTTCGTCAAGGGCTTTGAATAGTGTTTCGTAGCATCCAGCATTATCTCAACGATGCCTTCAACATCTTGGCCCGTGGGTACAAGCCCGGCGACATTGATGCCCAGCCTGCGGGCAATAGAGGAGCGAACTTCCTCCTGGTTCAGATTTTTACCTTCAATGGCAGAGGATTTTACAACATCATTAGTGAGCGTGTTAAGGCTTGCCTCACGTTTGAGTTCAAAGCCAAGACTTTCCATCCGACCGAGCAATCGCCCTTGGCGATGGCGTACCTCGGCCAACTTGGAGGTAAGAGCTTCTGCCTCCCAAGAAAAGTTTGGCCAGTTCTTATGTTTATGAATCCACATATTAATCACCGCATTATTTAAGGTGATTATAACGGTTATTCACCGCAAAGTCAAGGCCAATCACTGCAAGTTGTGCGGTGAATAGGAGTGGTATTTACCTGTTGCCTCTCTTTTGGGCGTAGATCCAGTATTGAATCGAGTGGTACAAATTTGGTCCAAACGGGGCACATAAAGCAACAAGGACTCAATAATTATTTCTTGAGTCCTTGTAGGTATGGTGATGCTGCTGGGACTTGAACCCAGGACCTTGGGCTTATCTTTAAATTATTGTCGTATTTCTTGAATTGTTGATAGCCATTTATCTATATTTGTTAAAACAACAAATATCCAAAATGATTGCAATCAAATCTGATTAAAAGTGATTTAATAAATTTGGAATTAAAATGGAAAAATCCTCAGAAATAATTAATGAACTTCTTTCTCGTTTTAAAACACAACCAAGGTGGATTCAACATTTAGCAGTAAATTTTGGAAACGATGATTCATTAGATGAGACTACAATACAACATATAAAAATATTATGTATTAATGAATCAAATGGAACTGATATAGAAGGTCCATCAGACATTGAATTAATCAGAGCATTCGGAATCCAGCAAGAATTCTCCACATCACTTCGTATAAACCAATTGAGAAATCCGATAGGCATTAATAACCTAAATCCTACGACCAAACTTGAATTTGGCGATTATCCGCTAACTGTTATTTTTGGATTAAATGGTGCAGGAAAATCAGGATTCGTAAGAATATTAAAGAATATTAGTGATCACTTTGATAAAAATACTATTCTCCCAAATGTATTTCTACCCCCCCCAGAAACTCAAAAATGTGACATTAGCTACCAAGTAAATAATGAATCAATTAGAGAAGTTGAATGGAGCATTGATAAACAAATTAACAATGAACTTAAGTCAATTGATATTTATGATGGTACATCTGGAAATGAATATTTGAAGGGAATCAAAAGTGTTACATATGAATCACCGTTTCTAAGAGTATTTGATAATATTATTGATGGAATAGGACTAATTAAGACTGGAATAGAATCAGATTTAAACAGACTTAAACAACAAATAATTATTCCGCCAAGACCAGATGAATTATCTAGTACGTCATCATTTAGGTGGTTAAATAGTATAAATAAAGATACTCCTCTTAGTGAAGTAGAATATAGATGTGAATGGGATGAAACAAATGAAAAAGAATTAAAGGATTTGCGGAAACGATTCGATCAGAAATCTCCTGCCGAGGAAGCGAAAAATATTAGAAAAAAAATTTCATATTTGAATGAAATATTAGATAATTCAAAAAAGTACTGTATGATGTTATCGGATGAGAATTGCCTAGAAATTGTTGGTTTGAGAAAACAATCAGAGGCAACTAAAAAACTTGCTAAACAAGATGCGGAAAGAATTTTTAAAGGTAAATTGGATGGAATTGGAAGTATTGAATGGAGACAAATGTGGGAAAGTGCTAAAAAGTACTCAGAGGAATATGCATACAAAGACGAAGAATTTCCCAATACAAAAAACGGTACAAGATGTGTTTTATGCCAGCAAGAATTAGGGAAAGAGGGAAAAGAAAATCTACTTGATTTCAAGGATTATATATTAAATCAATTAAACCAAAAAGCAGAAGAGTTAAGTGGTGAAATAGAAAGAAAAGAAGGAATGATACCCATAATTGCTGATGAAATTGTATTCAGGACAAAACTTGAGGCAGGAGGAATCAATGATGAAAAAATAATTATATCTGTTTTGGAATGTTTCGAGAATTTTAGAGAAAGATCTGTTCAACTTCTGGAAAAAGAAACTTCAGATTTAATTGAAAATAAACCTAGGTTTAAATGGAGAGGACCTATAAAAAGAAACATTAAAAAGTTAATTTTAGATGCAACAAACTATGAAATGGATAGTCAAGCGGAAAACAAAGATGAAATAAAGGAACAAATTTCTGAACTTGTAGCGAGAAAATGGATTTGCGATAATAAGGAAAGCATTGAACTTTATATAGAACATTTAATACAGATTTATAAGCTGGAATTAGCATCAAGTAAAGCCAATAGAATTGGTTGTTCAAAAATAAAAATGGCTATTTCAGAACAATATCTATCGCAAGATTATGTCGATAGATTTAATCGTGAACTTAACTTACTTGGTGCAGATAGAATAGAAGTAAAGGCTAAAACACATATTAGAGATTCTAGCTTATCTTTAGAGATAGCACTTGAAAATACATTTCATAATAATCTTAATGAAGTACTAAGTGAGGGTGAAAAAAGGATTATTGCAATAGCGGCTTTCTTAACAGATGTCCGTTCCAAGGAACAAAGTACTCCTTTTATTTTTGATGACCCAATTACATCACTTGATGATGATTATGAAAGTAATGTTGCTGAGAGGTTGGCAACACTGAGTAATGAAAGACAAGTTCTTGTGTTTACTCATCGTATCTCCTTGTTGACCAAACTTAATCTAATTCAGGGCGATAAGGCAAAATACATAGGGATTTGGAGTACAGGCGGTAAAGCCGGAATTGAAGGTGGTTTGCCTCTAAATGCAAAATCCGCATCAACAATACTAAATACAATATTACATGAAAAACTTATACAATCTCGAAAGTTTATGGATGATGGTGACATGTCAGGTTATGAAACTTATGAAAGAGGTATTGTAAGCGAAATCAGAATTGCAATAGAATCACTTATTGAAGACATTCTACTCAACAAAGTAGTTAAACGATTTAGGCATAAAATTACAACTGAGGGAAGGCTGAGGCAATTAGCAATAATTGAAGAATCTGATTGTAACATCCTTAATAAAGTAATGGGTAAATACTCTAATGACCTACACCCATCTCCTGAAGAGACACCCAAAAAAATATACTCTCCTGAAGAAATCGAAATTGATGTAAGAGAACTATTAGACTGGTTGTCCAGATTTAAGAAACGGAAAAAACAATTTGATATGATTAATTAACTATTGTAGGACTGTATTCAGTCAAATTAGTAATATTACAAATTAGGAGAATAGTATTTAAGGAGGGTTATTATGATTCTAAAAATTTTAATGATTGTATTTGGAATGATTTTTGGATTTGTAGCTGGGGCATTTTTTACTCATCATATTGTCGGTGGAGGAATATTTGCAATTATTGGTGGAGCAATTTTTAAGGGAATTGCATCTAGGTTTGGTAAAAGTGCCGTAAAAGCAGAAGCAGAATCATTGAGTGGAGAAAAAAGAAGTGTATGGAAGACACTATTTTGGTGGTTCATTTTATTCATATTTGCAGCTGTGGCAATAATCCTTAAAGGTTTGGGAAACTAACAAAAAACCCGCTAATTCCTTAGCGGGTTTTTAAATGGTGATACTGCTGGGACTTGAACACAGGATCTTTATGAAGCACAAAGTCAACATGTCCGACTATCGATGAATGATTCAGTGAATCCAACGCGTGAATCACAAAGATCAGGAATGCCGGATTTTTTTCTCGATCAGGCTGGGTATAAAACGATGGATTCGTTTCGCCAGTTTCACAGGACCTATGTACCGTTCGGTTTCTCCCTTTCCAATCGCATCAGCGATCTCCAGCGCCACCCTGTGCGAACTGATTTTCATAGTATTTCGACCTGCTGTCATCGGGGTATCCACAACAGGGGGAATCACCTCCAGAACTTCAACTGACGATTCCTCAAGCTGATAACGAAGTGCTTTACTAAAACTCCGAAGAGCAGCTTTGGTTGCACAATAGACCGCAGCCTCCTGTTTCGGTACTTGAGCGAGGAAAGAGGTAACATTGACTATCATCGCCCGCGGTTGCACCATTAGATGAGGGAGTAAAAGGGTAGTCAATCGAATCGGCGCGAGGAAGTTGATCGTAGTTTCAATCTCGATCTTTGGTATGGGTGAACATTCAGATGGCAGCTCGTAGTTATACTGCACACCGGCATTATTCACCAATATGTTCAAATCAGGAAAAGCCCTCAGTAGATGTAGTACAAGGGTTTCTATCTCCTCCATACTCATCAGATCCATCGCTATCGGTACAACATTTTTAAACTCTTCCAATTTCGCCAGTCGTTCCAAGTCACGACCCACAGCAATCACCCTGTTCCCCAAACCCGCGAGATGGATTGCCAGGTCTCGTCCAATACCGCTGGTCGCTCCTGTGACCAAAATGGTATTTTCTATTAATTTCATCACTTACCTCCGAAGCGATAGCTCAACCCGAGGTTGAAGATGTGATAATTGTTATGGCTATTTGTCTTATACTTGTCGAGGATTTGGTGCCGAAGGTTGTTGGTGTCCGAGTCTGGTACATCGCTCCTAGTGAGAATCTCAATGTCAGGGATGGGTGTCTCACCAAGGAAAGCCATCGCAATGCCGGCGTTCAAGTCCACGTGGTCATTCAGTTTGACATCGTAACCGATTCCCAAGGCTGGACCCCAACCAGCACGGCGGGTCTGGACGATTTTCATGGAGGTAGTATAGCTGTCGGTCCCGATACGCCTTTTACGACGATCAAACAGCATCCTTTCGATATCGGTGCCGTTTACCACAATTCCGGCGCTTAAGTATGGACTCCATTTCACAGGACGATAATCAACACCAAAAAAGAATCTCATTCCCGTGCGTTCCTTCGAGCTGACTAAGCCATCCTGCCCGGTATTCTGTGCGTTAAAAGAACTACCATCGCGCTGAAGGTAGTCTTCCCCCTGCAGCACAAGCCTGATTCGCACCTGTTCATTAAGGCGGTAACCTATGGAAAAGCCTGGTTTGAAACTCTTCGCCAGGATAGGGATCTCACCAAAAGTCAGCCCCATTTCCCAACGGCTATCCTGTAGAGAACGGTCCTCAGCATTTGCTGTATGGCCGAGGAAACTTGTTAAAAGGCTTAATACAATCATCAGAATTTGTTTGCCCATCTTGATCTCCTTGCGAGGTTGTCTTCTTGACACCCCCCAAGGAAACTCCGGGAAGAGTTAAATCTCATTAACTTGGGTTAAGATGTCTCCATCAGTACTCATGCAAAAAAGATCAGCGTCAACTATCTGTGATTTCAGCTCGGATACGGCTCAGGTGGATAGGAGTAATTCCAAGATAGGAAGCGATGTGGTAAAGGGGGATCAAGTCTTCAAGGCCGGGGTGTTCAGCAAGAAAGGTCTGGTATCGTTCACTGGCAGATTGGGTGACCAGCGCGATTTCCCTTTCCTCCTTTTTAGCCCACTCCTGCTCGATAATAATTCGGCTAATTCGTTCGAGTTCAGGATAACGATCGTAGAGGGCGACAAAACGGTCATACGGGAAAACAAGCAAAGAAGACGGTGTGAGTGCCTGGAGATTGATCTGGTTGCGTTTGCCACGCACCAACGCGGTCAGCGGGGCGACAAATGTGCCCGGCATGAAAAATGTCTTATTGTATTCATCCCCATCCGGGCCCCGGTGGAATGCACGGAAAATGCCTTCGACAACAAATCCCATCGTATATACCAATTCCCCCGCTTCCGCGAAGTAATGGTTTTTCTCATAGGAATGCACGCTCAGTAATCGTGTGATTTCATCCCAGCATTCACTCTGTATCGGGTGAACTCTGTTGAGTGTTGAATGCAGAAGTTGAAGGCGATCACTGTATGATGTTCCCCCACTGTGGTCAGTCACCGTCAATTTTTTACTCCTCCTACACGATGATTATCACTGCTATCCGTTGCTCCTTTTTAGGGATGGTTAAAAGGTAGGGTAATGAAAGTAAGGGTGCCAAGAGTGTGGTAGTGGAAAACAAAAAAGGTCAGGTCTAAGGACCTGACCTTTTTTGTCTTTGTGATGCTGCTGGGACTTGAACCCAGGACCTTGGGCTTAAAAGGCCCCTGCTCTACCAGCTGAGCTACAGCATCAACAAACTTCTTTTGTGGAACCCCGAAGTCAAAACTCGAGGATACACTTTGTACTGCCTATGTCAATTCAGCTTCTGCGTCCGGCCCTGGCACAGCTGGCTGAATCTGTTTCGTTCAGGCCAATGAAGATACAAAAGTCAGATACAAAAATCATGCTCTGTAAAGGTTTCCTGGAGCCAATTTTCGACCTTTATATGGTTCGCATCGGTATCACCGCTTCACGCTCCGCTCCAACACTGATCAAACTGATCGGAACTTCGGTTTTATCGGTGATAAAGTCCAAGTATTGACGGCATGCCGGCGGTAGTTCCGAATAGGTTCGAGCACCTGTAATATCTTCCTTCCATCCAGGTAACTTCTCCAAAATCGGTTCTACATCTTCAAGAATCCATGGTTCAGTCGGGAATTCTGTGATTTCAACACCCTTGTGGATATAGCCGACACAGACATGAATTTCGTCCAGTTCGCTTAATACATCCAGCTTGGTGATCGCCCATGAATCAAGGCTGTTGATGCGAGCGGAATAACGGGCAATAACGAGATCAAGCCATCCGCAACGGCGGGCACGACCTGTTGTTGCACCAAATTCACCACCCCATTCTCTGAACTGTGTCTGAAGCGGTTCACCCAATTCCGTTGGGAAGGGACCATTTCCTACCCGTGTCGTATACGCCTTCATCACACCCACAACATTGGATACCACACGTGGGCCAAGGCCAACGCCTGTAGTAGCTGCTCCGGCTGTTGGATTTGAGCTGGTTACGAATGGATAGGTACCATGATCAATGTCCAATAACGTTCCCTGTGCGCCTTCAAGGACGACAGATTTACCTTCCTTGATGGAATTAAACAGGAAGACGGATACGTCTTTGACAAAAGGACTGACCTTTTTATCGAAAGCCAGATACTCTTCAACGATTGTATCAACATCCAGCTCGTGGCTGTCATAGTAATTTTTGAGGAGTCTGTTTTTGTCTGCCAGATTGCTGCGAAGTTTCTCTTCGAGATAGTTTTTGTTTAAAAGATCAACGATTCGAATTCCGCAACGGGCATATTTATCGGTGTAGGAGGGCCCCATACCACGGCCTGTAGTACCGATCTTTTTCTTTCCTGCGACATTTTCAGCGGCTTCATCGAGTGCACGGTGATATGGCATGATGAGGTGGGCTTTATGGCTGATATAAAGCCTGCCCATAACGTCAACGCCATTATTCGCGAGCATCTGAATTTCTTCAAAAAGAATTCGTGGGTCGATTACGACACCACTACCGAGGCAACAAATTGTGTCAGGATGTAGAATACCAGAGGGAATCTGGTGAAGGATAGTCTGATGGCCTTGGTGAACTACAGTGTGTCCCGCGTTTGGACCACCCTGGTAACGAGCTACGATGTCAGCTTTCTGGCTAAGCAGATCAACGATCTTGCCTTTACCTTCATCACCCCACTGACAACCAACAACGACATTAACCATAAATCCCCCCAAATCCGTTTAGAGGAAAATAAATGTGCCGTGTAAAGGAATCGGCTTTATTTACTGATCAAGATAGTCAAAAACCTACCCGATCATCCAAAATAAAGCCCGGGGATTTAATGCCCCCCGGGCAAAAATTTAAATCGCATGTGGACTTAACGCTTTTTGTTACGTTTCTCCGGTTTGCGTAGGTTCCATTCCACAAGGACTGGGCTAGCAACAAAGATGGAGGAGTAAGTACCGACGACGACACCTGCCAATAAGGCAAAGGCGAAATCATGGATAACTGCACCACCGAAGAAATAGAGGATGAAGACCACCACCAACGTTGTACCCGATGTCAGGATCGTACGTGACAGGGTTTCATTGATGGAAATATTGATCTGATCCATGTAAGTTTTTGCGCGAAGTTTCTTGACATTTTCACGGATACGGTCAAAGACAACGATCGTATCATTGAGTGAATAACCAACAATTGTCAGGAAAGATGCAATGACTGCAAGGCTGATCTGAAGGTTCAGAATGCTGAAGAGACCGAATACGATCAAAACATCGTGCGCCAAGGCTACAATAGCTGCAATCGCATACCTATACTGGAATCGCCATGAAATATAGATGACGATAAACAGCAGCGAAGCAAGAATTGCAAGGATGGCTGCATTTCGAAGTTCGTGACCGATTTTTGGTCCGACAGATTCAACGCTGCGAACGGTGATCGGATTATCCGCAAAGTGGTTCTGAAGCTGAGTCTGAAGAGTCTCAATGGTTTCTTCTGTCTGCTCAGTGGCAGGCACTCGAACCATGATGTCCTCAACACCGCCACCAGAAACAATCTTCACTTCGGCATCTTGATAACCGATAGCGTTGATCGCTTCACGAACGGGTGTTTCGGTAATTGCATTCTCGAAACGGAGAATCAGCTGTGTACCACCTGTGAAATCGATGGAATAATTAGGTCCACCACGAAGTACTGTGGCAACCAATCCAATCAGGATCAGAAGGCCGCTGATCATAAAAGCGATGCGGCGCTTGCCCTGAAAATCATATCTGGTGTTGTTGAATATCTGTAGCATGATATCTTATATGCTCAGCTTCTTTACTGACCAAGTGTCAGTAATCCAATCGAATATGGCCCGACTTACTACCAGGGCTGTGAACATGGATGCGATGATACCGATGATGAGGGTTAATGCAAACCCACGAATCGGGCCAGTACCGAATTGGTAAAGTACCAAGCCGGCAATAGCAGTAGTTACATTAGCATCCAAAATTGTAATCAAAGCACGGTCATAACCGTTCTTGATGGCGTTCCAGACAGTTTTACCTGCACGGATTTCCTCACGAATACGTTCGAAAATCAGCACGTTGGCATCAACCGCCATACCAATCGTCAGGATGATACCTGCGATACCGGGAAGTGTCAAGGTGAAGCCGAAGCCACCCAAAACAGCCATCAGGAAGATGATGTTCAATACCAGTGCCAGTACGGCGACAAGGCCGCTGCCACGGTAGTAGAATATCATAAAGATCATTACCAGAACCAGACCGAGAACCGCACTCATCGTTCCTGCCTTGATTGAATCAGCACCGAGGCTTGGACCAACGGTCCGTTCTTCGATGATGTCAACGGGTGCAGGAAGTGCACCGGCACGCAGGACGATGGCCAAGTCATTGGCTTCGTCAACAGATTCGGAACCTTCGATGATCGCGCGTCCATCCGGGATACGGCTTCGGATGCTTGGGGCCATGTGTATTTTGCCGTCAAGAACAATGGCAAGAGGCTCACCAATGTTGTTCTCTGTAATACGGGCAAAACGACGGGCACCTTCACGTTTCATCGTGAGGTTAACGATAGCTGCGCCGGCCTGAGTCGGATCGGAAGCACCTGTACCGATGGTGACGCTGGCGTCACTAAGGGCGGAACCAGTCAGTTCGGGACGTTCTTTAACGAGGTAAAGTGTCCAGAAGTCGCGACCATCACGACCTGTACGTAGCTTGTTAGACCACAAGAATTCATATTCCGGTGGTATCAACGCTTGTACATCCTGACGGGACAGGTAGCGTTCGAGTCGAATTCGGTCGCTATCAAAGACGGTAATTTGACGTTCGAAGAGGTTCAGGAGGCTGACAAACGGGCGATCCTGATCGAACTGGGATGCCAGTGTTTCTGTCGTATCAGCTTCATCACCACCTAGAAGTGCTTGTGTACCACTGACTTCATCTCCACCTTCTGCAGCAGTGATAGATGGTTCAGTTGTTCCCTCAAAGGCGCCTTCTTCTTCCAGCTTATCTGCAAGGAAATTATCAATATCCCTGACAAGAGTTGCTGTGACTTCCGGCTTGGCTACAAGCTGGAACTCGAGAAGTGCTGTACGACCAATAAGGTTACGAGCACGTGTGGGATCCTGAACACCTGGAAGCTCAACGACAATACGTCTTGAACCCTGAGGTGTGATAGATGGTTCACTGACACCGAACTCGTCAATACGGTTACGAAGTTTGGTTAATGTCAGCTCTACAGCTTCTTCAGCATTTGTACGGAGTTCGCGAAGAATCTCACGGTCACTCTGTCGTGGATCACCGAAGTAGCGTGCCATCCTGATATCTTTTTCCTCGAAAGCGGCTAGAACGACACGTTCGAAATCAAACTGCGGATTTGCAGTCAGTTCTTCGTGTATCTTTACCGAAATTTCCTCGTAGGTGGCATCCCTGTTTTTAGCAAGGTTGTCCATTAATTCAACGAGATTCACTTCAAGGACAAGATGCATACCGCCCTGCAGGTCAAGACCCAGGTTGATGGCTTTACTGTCAGCCTCATCCAATGTCTCAAAAAATTCACCGCGGAGCAGTTCGATTTCCTCGATTGCTTGATCTTTTACATCAGCTGGGATGGTCTCATTGGAGCGAATCGAATGTGACAAATCGATATCAAACTGGAATATCCTTTCCCTAAGCTCTGCCATGGGAATATTTGTCGACTGACTGATTGCCTCAAGTCGTTGATCCAACTCTTTATTCATCTGTGAAGATTCAAAAGTTGGATACAAGTAGACCAGCGCTAATACGATCAGCGCGAGGATAAAAATTGATCTTAAAATTCTTGAACGTCGCATGGAGTTTTGCGGAGATGTTGTTCCACCTGTTCAGGCGGAGTTACTATTGCGTATGGACGGACAAGACTGCATCCACCATCCTGATTACGTAATAAAACCGGTCCGAAAACCGGTTCCTTTTGGAACCAATGAATATACGGGAGAGGCCCCTTTGAGTCAAATGAAATAATGAGCGCTCTCGCAAGACGTCAATGTGAGTACGAAGCCTAAGAGAAAACAAGTGATAAAAAGGAAAACCTAATAGTTTTGAACCGCCCTAAATCACTGTTATGGCACCGATTAGTTTTTCGTTGGATAATAGACACCTTCTATAATAAAACCTTTAGAAAAAATAATAGTGTCTCCCCATTCCTATCCAAATTAGTTACAGAACTTAATTATCTCAATAAATACTATTAATATGTGAAGATATTTCATACATGATATTAAATGGGAGAGTGAACAATGAAGAATAAGAATCGAGTTCTGGTTATTGGTGGGACCGGTCGGTTAGGCAGACCGGTAGTTGACAAATTACTGCTTGCAGGTTTCAATGTAAGAGTTCTGACAAGAGATCCCGTTCGCGCCTCTCAAAATCTTCCGGAAGAAGTTGAGATATACCATGGCAATGTTGAAGATCGTTCCTCGTTAATAGATCCGATGCGGGATTGTGATGGAATTCATCTCAATCTGAATGGAGCTGCACAAAAAAGACGCTATTTCGAAATTGAATACGAAGGGACGTTGAATGTTGTTCGTATGGCAGAAAATTCTGGAGTTAAACACATAACAATGATCTCCGGGTCGACAGTCAACGATGAGATTAAGTTAGATTTTGTTCAGGCCAAAGCTAAAGCAGAAAAGGTTTTGCTGGAGAGTAAAATAAATGCCACAATTTTCAGGGCATCCGCTTTTATGGAAACAATACCAATGATGATCCGCGGTCCTTTTGGTATTGTCCTTGGGAAACAACCCTATCCGTTCAACCTTGTTTCTGCAAAGGAATTTGCTGAGAAAGTTGCTTTGGTATTTGATAGCCCGGAAAAATTTGCAAATGTTATACTTCAGGCCTATGGACCAGAAAAACTTTATCTGAAGGTTGCTCTTAAGTCATATGTAAAAATAAAAGCCCCGGGGAAACTAGTACTTCAGGTTCCGTTGTTTATGATGTGGCTACCGTCGAAGTTTATGGGCAGTGAAATAGCTCATATATATGATTTGACAAAACACTTCGAGGATGTTCCCGAACCGGCAAGTGATTCAATCTCCACAGATTTACTTGGAAGTTTAAAGATTACGTTTGATAGTTGGCTGAAAGAGTAAAACCCGGCTGGGGCAAGCCGGGTTTCGATTTATGCGAAGATTATAGAAGGGAGAGGGTTGTCTAGTTGACGCCGAGTACAGGGAAGTCGACTGTTTTTACTTCGTTAAATCCCGGGAACCATTCACCAAAGTTGAGTGCTGACAATTCCGATGAGTTGAAATCACCGTTGCCAGTATTGAATTGTACCTTTCTACCCAAATATCCACCAATATCCCTCTTTACAACATGAATATTGAGTTCGGATAGTAGTTCAATCGCTTTTTTGATGTTCTGTTTTGCCAGGTTCTGATGAGCCTTATAGACTGGGGACAACATTGCCCCTCCACTGATTGTGGCTTCCAGATCAGAAATGCTTGAACCGGCTCTTTTCATTAAACGGACAAGGTAGAAAATAGCTGGTTTGGCAAAAAGCCCGGTAGGTGTTTCATCGTCATCCATACGTGGGAACGCGAAATGACAAATCGCACCGATTTCTTTCTTTGGATCATAAAGTGTGACAACAACTCCATGTCCGACATTTGTATTGACCAGCATGGACCTGTTGTGAAAGAGTAATGCACCAGGTTTTAAGTACTGTACTGTTAGTGAACCTGTATCCATGATGACCTCCTGTCTGAAGCAACCATTAGCTTCATTAATAGGAGTAGCAAATGGTAGGCCAAAATGCACGATTCCGAACAACTAATATATCAGTGTAATGTTAATTAAGAATTAAGAACTGGATTGTAAATGATAAAATGATATAGAAAAGTGTGTATGAAGAGGAATATCTGTCATAATCTGATACTATTGTGCCCACAATACACAAAATATCTCTGTCTGTGGATTAATTCTGATACACTAAAATGGGTACTGGAGCTGGAGACGTCATCCTGTTTTTTAGACAAAAACGATTCTTATATTGCTACTTCTTCGAGAGGAGAACAGTGTTACATAAGATTGTCAGTTGCTCTGCAAGAGATAACCGGTTCGTCACATGTTCAGATGGAACGGAAAAAGGAATTGAAATGGCTGAAAAACTACTTTATGAACTTTCACAGAAGGGTAGACATGGTGTCCGTTTGCCTAAACTGGATGTTGAAAAGAGTGCATTACTTCCCGATACCCTTTTAAGGAAAGAGGAAGCACCTTTACCAGAAGTTAGTGAACCAGATGCCCTCCGTCATTTTACCAGATTGTCAATATTGAACCACCATGTGGATAAAGGATTTTACCCACTTGGTTCATGTACGATGAAATACAATCCCAAATTGAATGAAAAAGTTTCAGGGATGCCCCTTTTTGCTGATCTCCATCCGTTTGTACCCACGGAATATTGCCAGGGCGCGCTTCAGTTGATGTACGATCTTGAGGGCTATTTCAAAAAAATCACCGGTTTCTCAGATGTGACCCTTCAACCACCGGCAGGCGCAAGCGGTGAGTTGACCGGCCTGATGTTGATGAAGAAGTATCACACGGACCGTGGCGATACGAAACGAACCAAGGTGATTATTCCTGATTCAAGTCACGGCACTAACCCGGCTACTATCGCTTTTGCCGGACTTGAAGTTGTTGAGATTCCCTCGGGACCCGACGGAAAGCTCGATCCTGATGCGATTCGGGAGCATGCAGATGATACTCTGGTTGGCCTTATGGTGACCAACCCAAATACGTTAGGCATTTTTGAATCCAAAATTCATGAAGTCGCAAAAATTGTCCATGATGTCGGCGGATTCATGTACATGGATGGTGCTAACCTGAATGCTCTTCTCGGCATTACCACACCGAAGGCACTTGGTTTTGACGTCATGCACATCAACGTCCATAAAACATTCTCAACCCCTCACGGTGGCGGTGGTCCCGGTTCAGGTCCTGTTTGCTGTACGGAAGAACTGGCCCCATACCTTCCTGTTCCAACTGTGAAGAAAGACGGCGATTTTTACTATCAGGATTGGAATAATCCAAAATCCATCGGTAAGATGCAGGGATTCTACGGTAACTTCCTCGTTCTGGTTCGTGCGCTTACCTATATGTATTCAAACGGAAAAGAAGGACTGGAGAATATCAGCCGAACTGCTATTCTCAATGCTAACTACATCCGCAAAGCACTTGAAGCTGACTACGAACTGCCCTATAAAGACCATTGCCTGCATGAAGTCGTCTTCAGTGCGGACCGTCAAGCAGAACTGGGTGTACGAGCGTTGGATATCGCCAAACGATTACTTGACTTTGGAGTTCATGCTCCGACCGTTTATTTCCCGTTGATCGTTCACGAAGCAATGATGATTGAGCCGACTGAAACTGAATCCAAGGAAACCCTTGACGAGTTCATAGGTTATATGAAGCAGATCGCGAAGGAAGCGAAAGAGAACCCGGAAATTCTCCATGAAGCTCCGGTAACAACTCCTGTCCGTCGTCTAGATGAAGCATTGGCAGCTAGAAAGCCCGTGGTGAAATACGAGCCATCAGAAAACTAAGTTTTATCTTTCATATATAACCCCTGTTCGATTGGACAGGGGTTTTTCTTTGGTTTACATTCAGGCGATAAGAAACCATAGTGGAGTCTATCCTGAAACTGCCAGAAGCCTCATATATCACCCCTGAAGAATTCGCCACTCTGGGTCTGAATCGTTTTGTGGTAATTGACTTTGAGACAACGGGCGTTGATCCCAAAAAAGACTACATCATCGAACTCGGTGCTGTACGTTACGAGGGCGGACTAGAAGTCGATCGATACTCGAAACTCGTGGGTATTGACGTACAACTCGATCCATTTATTACTCGCCTGACTTCAATTACAGACGAAGACCTTGAGGATCAACCTCATATAGATGAACTAATGGGTGAGTTTCTCGATTTCCTCGACCACGACCCCATCGTTGGGCAAAACGTTCAGTTTGATATAGGCTTCCTCGAAGGCGAATTAAAAAGACTTCCCAACTCTCTTTTTAATAAATGGAAAAAGGGATTGGTTTATGATACTCTAATCCTTTCAAGGACCTTCTTTCCCACGTTGACTGGATTCAGCCTTGGGGCTTTGGCCAGGACGTTTGAGGTTGATCTCCACTCTGCCCATCGTGCAGTACATGATGCTGCTGCAACCGGTGAAGTCTTTCTGGAAATTTTAAGAAGAGGCCGACGAACACCCTACGGTCAACTCTCAGAAATGACACGAATCATCGCGGGCTCATTTGCATTAACCAACCTGATCGAGGGATTAATTGCCATCGGTCCGGGGAATAAAGGTGTACACGGGGTCTGGGAATTCCCAGACAACCTCATAGGTGACTGGGGCCCGGAATCGTTTGATAACGAAGAATACACGATAGATAGCACAAATTCGGTCGAAACCTTTTTTGATGAAGAGGGACCGCTCAAGGAACTGGTTCAGGATTACCAGAAACGGGAAGGTCAAGTCGAGATGTCCTCCGATGTCCTGTCTGTTCTCACAGAAGGCGGAACTCTAATCGCGGAAGCCGAAACAGGGACAGGGAAAAGCTTCGCTTATCTCTACCCTGCGATTATCACTGCGAAGGCATCGGGAAACCGTGTCTTGCTGAGTACAAACACTCGTCACCTACAGAACCAGCTATTCGAAAAGGATCTGCCATCGCTGGATCAGGCAATGAAGGGTGGTATCCGTGCGGCACTTCTCAAAGGTCGTGGGAATTATGTTTGCCGTCGTCGTTATGAGGCGATGGTCGCCGATCCATCCTCGATGAACTACGAGGAAAAGATAGCTATTTTGCCATTGGTGAAATGGATCAACGATACCAAGAGTGGTGACATAAGCGAGATACCTGCATTTATTCCGGGACGATCACGGTCCGTCTGGAGTAAAATTTCAGCGGATTCCGGCTTTTGCAGCGCAAGAACCTGCCGTGGGACAAAGGGCTGCTTCCTAAATCGTATACGATCATCAGCCTATAGGGCCCATGTCGTTCTAATCAACCACGCCTTACTCTTCAGTGATCTGGCCAGTGACGGTGGTGTCTTGGGTGAATATGACCGCCTCATTTGTGATGAGGCCCATCATCTGGAAAAAACCGCCGCCAATCACCTCGGGATCAGTTATAGCTTAATGCAACTCCGTGGAACACTCTTCCAACTCTATGAACCCAAGAGCAAAGCTGGGTTGTTGAAACATATCCGTGCTTTCCAGTTCCATATGACCGACAATTCCAATCCCGACGATGAAGATGCATTGGGTCCCGTTGACGAAGCCATCGATATGGTGGAACAGACCCTGACTTCGGGTGACGTGCTCGCAAAAGATATGGATCAGCTGGTAACGGCTCGTTCAACATCAAGGAATAACGGCTATTCACGGACAGTTCGATACAGTTGTGGTGATGAACTCTTTGAAGATGTGAGTAAACCGCTGAACCGTCATCGTAAAAAGATGGAAAAACTTCTCAAGCAGATGAGGCTAATCCAGCGTGAGCTGGATGAACTCGATGTGGATGAAGCGGCTTCAGGTGATGATGTTTTTGGTGAATATCGGCGGTTGATCAATGATGTCGCAGGACTAATCGAAAACTATCGCTTGTTGACGGGGGAGAAAGCAGAGAATACAGTTTACTGGTACGAGGAACCTAGTGGAACGGGCCGTGGCAGAAATGCGTCAACAGCTCTATACGGTGCACCTCTTGACGTAGGTGAAATCCTCAATAAAACTCTCTATCCCAAGCTGGAATCACTGGTCCTCACGTCTGCAACGTTGGCTGTAAACAAAGAATATAAATACATCTCAGGACGTTTGGGAATCAACGATTATATCGGCGGTATCTACAAATCCCCCTTTGATATCCGTGCACAGCTTCATATTGCGGTGGCAGATTTTCTAGGCAACCCAAAAGCCGATCCTGCCAAGTTCACCCGTGGAATTGGAAAACTCAGTTACCTGCTTCCCAAGGAGTTGGACTCGGGTACACTTGTTCTATTCACAAGCCGTTACATGATGAACGAAGTCTACGATCTCGTCGGAAGTTCACTGGACCGTGAAGGATGGTTAACCCTGCTTCAGGGAACAGGCAGCAGCCAGTCGGAGATGCTTCGAAAGTTCCGGGACGAACGAAAATCCGTTTTGTTTGGAGTGAGTTCCTTCTGGGAAGGGATCGATGTACCCGGGGAATCATTGGAGCTGGCGATTATCGCACGCTTACCGTTTGACGTTCCTACTGACCCATTGGTCGCAGCACGTAGCGAAAAAATCAGTAGCGACGGTGGTAATCCGTTTATGGAATACTCCCTTCCCGAAGCAGCTCTCAAACTACGTCAGGGAATCGGACGGTTGATCCGTAAAACCGACGATGTCGGTGTGGCCGTGATTTGTGATTCACGGATCACTCAAAGCCGTTGGGGGGCGATTCTTCGGAACTCATTACCTGTCACACCAGTTGCTTACAGAGATTATGACGAAATGCTGGCCGATATGAAGAAGTTTTTGAAGGAATAGTTGAACCCAAATTACTAGGAGTTGGTGCACCCCATCACCAACCTTGAATTTGGGATTTTCTACATTACATTATTAAACAACAACTATTCTTCTTTCTGGGGGAAATCTCATGAAACCTGTATCCTCCCTTTCCAGGGCTTCGGTACTTCTCGTTTTTCTATTCATTTTGTCACTATCCACAACTTTTGCCGATGAAGGCTCACTCGAATGGTATTACGAATATCAAGGTGGTGAATTGGAACATATTGCATTAAGCGGCTGTTTTGATTCAGGATCAAACCTTGTTGTCTCAACTTTTATTGATGACACGAATAACAACGCTAATGACCGTTGGGTTGTACTAAAATTTGATCAAAGCGGTACGTTACTCTGGGAAATTGATCTGCCAACGACCAGCACACCCGACTACAAGTCATGTACTACTGCTGATAACGAAGGCAATGTTTTTGTTGCAGCGTCCGTTTATCTTCAAGGTTCAGGCGTACTCACACAAGTTTACAAGTTGGCACCGGACGGCAGCACGATCTGGCATACCACTCACGACACAACCTTAAGAACAATCAAAGGGCTTTTCTACCGTGAGGATGGATACCTTGTTTCAGTGGGCCATTCAGATAATTGGAGTGTCATTACTCAATATGCGGCAGACGATATGATGGGGCAGGTGTGGTGGGACGCTGAAATCGATTCCATTGACGGCAACTCCCTCGTTGATGTAGACTTTGCCGAATTAGACAACTCAAACAGGTTGACCTTGGTAGGCCGTGCAAACAATGGTACATACAACGGTGTTGGCTGGGTCCGTCTTCTTGACAACGGTATCCAGGATGTGTCAGGAACCTATTTTAACGAATCGTCCGCTGTTTACTTTGAAGGGGCAGCTGATCTGGATGATAGCGGAAAACTCTTTGCCATTGTTGGTATAAACGAACCATCCTCGATAAAACTGCTGGGAATCAACGTTGATGGAACCTTTATGTGGGAGTCAACGATTGAAGGATTCATTCATTCAGACAATCGTGGCGCGGTGGTTCTGGATCAGGGAAACCCGGTTGTAGCAATTAGAAACCATGATCATACTGTTTTATGTGCAGAATTTACTAGTGATACAGGCAGTGAATCCTGGTCCGTTAGTACGACATCTATGCTCAGATCGATATACCCTGGTACTATGACAATAGGTGATGATAGCCGGGTCTATCTCGCCGGAAATAGCAACAGTGTAGCGGAACCTCATGCAGTGATTCGTATGCTTCCTCAAGGTGACGGGGAAGAGTGGGCTTTTTACTTTGGAAACACGGATACATTCGGAAGTAGAGGAGGATGGCCAGGTTTCTTTGAATTCAATAATGGTGCTTTGATAGGTGCATCAACGTTGAGTGCTTCTTATACAGTTGATCAGGGAATGGATGTTTACAGGGTAGAATCTGTCACCAGTTCTGCACCTGAAACAGGTATTGACCTGCTTCCAACTGAAATGACAGTTGATACCTATCCGAACCCTTTTAATGCGACAGTGAACATCAAGCTGAACTTGCCGGTCAGGGGTGATGTAAAAATTCGTCTGGTCAATATGCTTGGTCAGACCGTGTATGAATCACAGGAAAACATCGGGAACAGATCCCACACTATATCGTTGAACGCTGAAGATTTTCCAAGCGGGATGTACCTGCTGGAAGCAACTGATCGAAATGGTACCCGAGTGTCAAAACGGGTGACACTTCTAAAATAGAAGTATGGTTTTAGCATTAAAGCCGGTTCAGGATATCCTGAACCGGCTTTTTTTTATCCACATGAGATGTTGAGAGAAAGTATTTGGGACTGAGTTGGAGCCCGAGGAGTTAGGGGATCCAAAACTTTTATTCTTATTGAGCATCGTAGTAAGTATATTAATAATGTGTCTATCATTCAGCATTCATTATTAACAATTTATCGTCAATGCTTATTGATAGAAAGACTGTTAACAGGAGATAATCATGGTTGACTTATTTCGTTCTTCAAAATTAGTTTTATTGATGGTGTCAGTGATGTTACTCAGTGCTTCCATAGTGGTAGCAGATGAAGGTTCACTTGATTGGTTTACTGAATATCATCACTCAGACTTCCGACATCAAGGTTTTAGCGCCACTCTAGATTCGGAATCCAACATCGTGATGACTGGATTTATTGAGGAGTTGGACGCCACAGAAAATGATCGGTGGAAGGTGATAAAAGTAACTCCTGAGGGAGATGTTCTATGGGAATTGGATTTGCCAATGACCAGTAGTTCTGATTATACCAGTATTACAAATGACGTTGATAACAACATTTATATAGCTTCCTCAATGACTTTGCCGGGAGAAGGAAATTTTACACATGTTAACAAGGTCGGAGCAGATGGTAACCTGATTTGGAACAAAGTTTTAGAAGATATATGGCGTTTGAGGGATATTCATTCCCGTGAAGATGGGTTAATCGTTGTAACCGGTTTAGGTTTCAATTCCTCAACATACTTTAAGGTGTCAACCCTTCATGCTGACGATGAAATGAATGGATCAATCCTTTGGTCCACAGAAGTCGATTCTATCGGTGGGTATGGAGCCCATCACCTACGATTCTCAGGACTTGACAGTTCAAACAGAATAACCCTTATGGGGGTTGTGGAGGATTTTGATGTCATAAGAGTCGGTTGGGTACGAATTCTGGGAAATGGGGATCGCGATATCTCTGGTATATACAGTAACGAGACATCATCAGCTGCATCATTCATTGGCAACGCAGCCTTGTCACCTGAAGGTCAACTGTATGGTTTGCTATCACTTGATCATAATTTTGATACTGTGCTATTCGCAGTGAATGAAGATGGTGAACAAGTTTGGGATCAGGAATTTAACCAATTCCTTCACCTTGATAACCTAGGCAGTATCGTTTTTGAGGGAAATGATCCAATTCTTTCTTTACTGAATGGAAATAACACTTTATCGACTTACAAATTTTCATCTACAGGTGAATTAACCTGGGAATCTATAACAAATACATTCTTAAAGAGCTTAAATCGAAATAGTATGGCAATTGACGATGAAGGCGGTCTTTATATCTCAGGTAAGAATACCTCTATTGATGAACCATTTTCGATCATTCGATTATTGCCTAATGGTGGTAATATAGACTGGAGTCTCAATTTCGGGAATACCAATACAATGGGTGGCACATATAACAACCCGGGAATGGTCGGCTTCTACGATGGAGGTTTAGTTGGCGCTTCTTTGCTTGATGCTACGCATAACGAAGATTACGGTTTTGTAGCTTACAGGATTGAATTGATAACCAATTCTACTCCGGAAACCGGCAGTGATCTGCTTCCGAGTGAATTTAAGGTTGACACTTACCCGAATCCATTTAATGCTTTTCTTAACGTGAAAATGAATATTTCGAATCCCGGAGAAGTAAACGTTAGACTTGTTGATATGCTAGGTAGATCGGTATATGATACAAGGGAATACATAGGAAACAGCAACCATATTTTATCCGTCAATGCAGTGGATCTAAGCAGTGGAATGTATTTGCTGAGTGTTTCTGATCAGAAAGGAAATCGCCTTACTAAACGTGTAACCTTACTAAAATAAAAAAAACTGTCCATTCATTTCATTTTTCATCCCTGTTTGCTTAACGAAGAGAGCAAACAGGGTTTATTATAGAGAAAGCCGGATCGGGGAATTCCTGATCCGGCTTTCTATTTATAAATCAGACTTTGACTATTCACCTGTAGTAATGATCATCTTTGTTACAAAATCACCACTTTCTACAGTCCATAGTTCATATGTATAATTTGTGATGTCACCGTTTTCATCGAAGTCGATGTTACCCGATGCACCTTCGTAATTGATGTCGTGACCGCCTGTGATGTACGCCCAGCCTTTATCATATTCATCAACATTGATTACATCACCAATTTCAGAAGCGTTAGTCAGGTTGGCAGCGATATCTGCAACATCGAAATTCTCTTCTGAAATCAGAATCGAATAGGCTAGCAGATATACTGCATCATATGCTGTCTCAGTCAACTCGTCTGGGGCATAACCGTACTTGGCTGTGTAATTCGTAACAAACTTCTGATAGTTTTCTGAATCAGCCGGTACTGTTGGTTGTAGTCCAAGCATGCCTTCGAGAATTGCTTCTTCACCGACAAGCAGAGCATCAAGCCTGTTTCCCTGGCAACCGAAAAAAAGCGGTGGCGTCAAATCAACTGTGTCGAGATAGTCTTGCATTGCACCAACTACCGCACTGCCATCTGGTCCGTAGGACACTATGTATATAATTTCTGGAGTACCTCCAAAGAGTTCTACCATGTATTGACTGAAATCATAATTCTCAATTTCTGTTTCTGTCATCTCAGGGTATGCGATGTTTGCGGAGATGGTGCCACCCAGGGATTCAAATTCATCAACAAAAGCGTCCGATAAACCGTTACCATAGGCACCGTCGATATGAACAACTGCCGCATTTGTATAACCTGAATCAGTCGCAGCGATTTGCGCTGCCTTCATTCCCTCAAAAGCACCTGATGGCACTGTTCTGAAAACAGTGTTGTTATCAACGAGGTCTGTAACCGCTGGTGACGCTGAGCCGGGGGAGATGAGGGTCATTCCGGCAGGGATAGTGACACCATTGGCAACGGCAATTGTTGCACTACTTGCATTGGCGCCGATGATTGCCACAACACCTTCGTCTATCAGTTCGCCTGCTTTCACGACTGCGACATCAGCGTTCGTTTCGGTATCCTTTATTATCAGTTCAATTTCACGGTCAAAGACACCGCTGTAATTGTTGATCTCTTCAACGGCGAGTTCAATGGCTTCAACACGTTTGATACCTCGCTCCATCAATCCACCTGTCAAAGATTGAAGTACACCTATTTTAACGGTTTCATTTGGCTCATTCACCGGATTTTTATCATCATCTTCTCCACCGCATCCGATAAAAACAAAAGAAAAGATGAAAAGTGTTGCCAGTAGTATCGTCAGACTCTTTTTCATGGTTGTTCCCCCTCCTGAATCGGGAATATTTTCACAGAAAATTTGTTTAGTCGTTATCTCAATAAATATTAAGCAATAAAAGGAAAAAAGCAATAAATGAAACGATGTAACGCCGTAATTCTATTAAACAAGAAGGCCTCTAAAAGTTCCGAAAATAGTCGTGAGAGCCCCTTTTTTTATTTTCTGAACATCTCCAAGCGTTTATATTGACGCTTCAATTTGCATAACTATGCACTAGATAAGGATGTGGATGATTCTCACCGGCAACAATAGAAGTATTGATCTGGCAGGTAGGTCAAAGATCATGGGGATAGTGAACGTTACCCCTGATAGCTTTTATGATGGTGGTTTTCATGCTGAAAATGAATGCGGCGTATTGCATGGAATTACCCTGTTCAATCAAGGTGCAGATATCCTTGACATCGGTGGGGAATCGACTCGACCCGGTGCTGATCCGGTTTTAGAAAAAGATGAGATTAATCGAACGATTCCGGTTATCGAAGGTTTGACCCATAAAGTCAATTGCCCGATTTCGATAGATACTACCAAGGCTAAGGTGGCAAGCGAAGCTTTAAATGCGGGAGCCAACTGGGTAAATGATGTATCAGCGGGATTAACCGATCCGGAAATTCTGGATGTTGTGGCTGAATGGGACGTTCCTTATGTCGCCATGCATATGCGTGGCACTCCTGCAACAATGCAGAAGGATACGGCTTACGACGACCTGATTGATGAGATAAAACGATATTTTTTTGATAGACTGGAAGTGATGGAAAAAGCTGGGGTCAATCTGGATAAGGTGATTCTTGATCCGGGTATCGGTTTTGGCAAAGCGATGGAACATAATTACTCCTTGCTGGGTAACCTGGATGAATTCCGGTCCTTCGGTAAGCCGTTACTGGTTGGTCCGTCACGAAAAAGTTTTTTGAAGTTGGTAGGTGTTGATGATGTTAAAGAACGTTTACCCGGAACGCTTGCGGCAGTGACACTCTGCGCTGAAGCGGGAGTGGAAGTGATTCGTGTTCACGATGTCGCTGAAGCAGTTCAGGTTGCAAACGTTATTGACATGGTGAAGAAGAGTCGATGAAGCTGCTTTTTTTGGAGGAAAAGGACTCGTTTGCCATACGGCAGATGCTTGACGCTGATCTGAAGGCAGTCACGAGAGCTGAAGCTGTCTGTTTCCCTGAAGAAGCATGGTCATTACGGGATTTTAAAGAGTTGCTGAGATTAAAAATCTCCGAAGGATTTCTGCTGGTTGAAAAGGAGAATCCCGGGAAAATTATCGGATACTTGTTGGGATATCGCTTTGTGGACGAAGGCGAATTGATTAATATAGCAGTGATACCGGAAGTTCGAGGTAAAAAACTTGGGAAGTTTTTTCTAAGTTGGTGGCTGGATGATTTGAAAAGGGATCACGTTGAGAAAGTCTATCTCGACGTACGTGTATCCAATGATTCAGCAATAGGGTTGTATCGTACTCTTGGATTTTCAGATGTGGGCGTTAGAAAACGCTATTACCAGGATGGTGAAGATGCTGTTGAAATGATGTTGGATTTTCAACATACATCTTAAAGATAAAAAAGGATGTGATCGTTATGGCGAACTGGTTCAAACGAGACAAAGAAGGTGTAAAGGGAGCAACGAAGCGGGAGGTACCCGAAGGTGTCTGGGTCAAATGCCCGAGTTGTGAAACTGTCTTATACAGTAAGAAGCTGGAACGAAATTTTCAGGTTTGCCCTGAATGCGGAATTCACCTTCGCCTCGATGCCCTCGGATATATCAGTCTACTGTCTGATGAAGGATCATGGAAATCATTCAATGATGAACTGAAATCAGTAGATCCATTGGGTTTCAAAGATTCAAAAAAATATGTGGATCGTATCTCCGCTTCCATGAAGAAGACCAAACGCAATGAAGCAATTCTGACCGGTGATGCTGAACTCTATGGTCACAAGGTTGTTCTTGCTGTGATGGACTTCAAATTCCTTGGTGGAAGTGTCGGTAGTGTCGTTGGTGAAAAACTCGCTCGCGCTATTGATCATGCTATCGCTGAAAAAAGATCCTTGATCATCGTTTCCTCCAGTGGTGGAATGCGTATGCAGGAAGGGATTCTCAGCCTGATGCAGATGGCCAAAACGTCGGCACGTTTAACCCGTTTGGCAAAAGCGGGACTGCCCTATATTTCGCTTCTCACTGACCCAACCACGGGTGGTACAACCGCCAGCTTCAGTATGCTTGGTGATCTGAACATCGGTGAACCGGGTGCTTTGATTGGTTTTGCAGGTCCACGAGTGATCAAGCAGACCATTGGACAGGATTTACCGGAAGGTTTCCAACGGAGTGAATTCCTGCTGGATACAGGCTTCCTAGATCAAGTGGTGCCGCGCCTTGAGTTAAAAGACCGTATCAGCGAATACCTTAGCTGGCTGACAGGAAAACCCTCAAACGTTGAACTTCCAGTTGCAGGCGAAAGTACAGAGGTCAAAAAAGAAAAACCAAAAACGAAGCCAAAAACAAAACCTAAAGAAAAAGCTGAAGCTAAGAAATAAATGATTGTCATCCTGAATTTAATTCTGGATCCAATTGGTTTTATATAACTTCCTGAGATTTGGTTGGATTTCCTGGGGTTAGCAACCCCGGGCTACAGATAAGCATACTGGATGACAAAGTCACGATATAGATTTTGTTTAAGATAAAAGGGCTGAGTAATCAGCCCTTTTTGTATCAAAGAGATGTATTGTTTAGGACAACCCGTGACCGTTATATTTGACTTCCGTCCATTTTTCACGAACTTCATCAATAATAGCATTTACAATCTTCGCGACATTCGGGTCGAGATGACCGCCTTCAATCGCAGTATCGAGTAAGGCTTGAACTTCTTCCATCGGAAGAGCTTTTCGGTAGGGGCGATCAGTAGCCAATGCGTCAACGTAGTCCACACATGCGATAATCCGTGCGCCAATGGGAATATCTTCCCCTTTAAGACCGTCAGGGTAACCATTACCATCCATACGTTCATGGTGGTGACGGATAATTGGTAATGTATTTGCCAGTGTTCGCAGAGGTTTACAGATCACTTCACCACTAGCCGGGTGTTCACGCATGATTTCGATCTCGTCAGCGGAAAGCGGACCGGGTTTCATCAGGATACTTTCCGGCATTCCGATTTTACCGATATCGTGCAGGAAGCCGCCCCGTTTGAGAGAAAGCAGATCGTCATCGTTCAGGTTCATACGATGACCAACTTCTTCCGCGTAATAGGCCAGCCTTTGGCAGTGACCCTCTGTGTAAGGGTCTTTTGATTCAACGGCTAACGCGAGGGATATAATAACTTCCTCCGCATGTTCGAGGTCGTCGGTGAATTGCTTCAATCGAAGTAGCGACTTTAACCGTGCGGATAGTTCTACAAGTTGGAAAGGTTTGTTGATAAAGTCATCAGCACCGGCATCGATTCCTTTGACTCTGTCGTCAATCCCGCCAAGGCCTGTCAGTAAAACAACGGGGATTAAACGCATGTTGCGGTCACTTTTTATGCGTTCACATAGCCTGAAACCATCCATATTCGGCATCAAGACATCGCTCAACACCAAATCGGGAGTCTCTTTTTCCAGAAACTCGCAGGCTTCTAAACCGTCAACCGTTAGATGGGATTGATAACCGAGATTCTCCAACATCTGACCCAGGAGTTCACGGGTGTTGTCGTCATCTTCGGCAACAAGAACGAGAGGCTTTTCACGCATAAACTTATTTACCAAAATGAAATGTGAACCAGCTATACTATCCTAAAGATAGCTAAATCGTACTAGTAATCAGTACGTATATTTTTTTGAATCTTACTTTCGGAGACGGATTCCACCAAGTTTTGATTCCACAACTTCTCCGATCAACCACGCATCTTGCCCGGAAGATTTCATCTCGTCAATAAAGGGCTTAACGTTCTCTGACGCCAATGATACCAACAACCCGCCGGACGTTTGTGGATCTGAAGCCAAACGGATTTTCGAATCATCTACTCCAGCGTCAATACTCAAATCTTTTTCAACAAATTTCAGGTTTCGCCGTTCACCACCACTGTAAAATGACCCTGATGTTGCGACTTCCATTGCGCCGGGCATGGCGGGTAAGGCATCAGCGTTTATAACGATCTCCACGTTTGATGCTTTCGCCATCTCCATTCCGTGACCAAGCAGACCAAAACCTGTGACGTCTGTTAAGGCACTGGCGTTATACTTATTGGCAAACCATGAGGCCGTTTTATTCAGCGTGGTCATAATCGCTATCATCGATTCCACGTCTTCATTTTTTGCGGCATCATTCATCATCGCAGTAGAAACCAGGCCGGACCCCAATGGTTTAGTCAGAATCAAGGAATCACCGGCTTTGGCAGTAGAATTTGTCAGAATCTTGTCTGGATGGATCACCCCTGTTACCGACAGACCGAATTTGATCTCTTTATCCATCACCGAATGACCGCCGGCGACAGCAACTCCAGCCAGCTTACAAACGTCAGATGCGCCGGTAAGGATTTCAGCGATAACACTTTCTGGTAAATCATCAATTGGGAAGGCCAGGATGTTTAGCGCTGTTACAGGCTTCCCGCCCATGGCGTAAACATCGGAAAGGCTATTAACTGCAGCCACTCTTCCAAAATCATAGGGATCGTCAACGATCGGTGTGAAAAAGTCGACAGTCTGGACAAGGGCCAATTCATCACTTAAACGGTATACGCCTGCGTCATCGTAAGTTGAGGAACCTACGATCAGGTCAGGTGAATCCAGTTTTGGTAACGTCGGTAAAATACGATCCAGCACCGCCGGATCCAGTTTACTCGCTCAACCAACACATCTGGAAAATTGAGTTAAGCGAAACGACTTTTTTGTTCCATTCGCAGTCAAAGCTACTCCCATGTAGAGTGTATAATAATGAAACAATATGGCCAATAATATTGGAATGTGATGATAATTTTGATAGGAAAGTAATAATGAACACCAAAAACACGAAAAAAATTTAACCTATGTCTAAGTGCGAGCAATTTACAAAAAATAAAGGCAAAACTAAAATCTGGTGAGCAATAATCCCTAAAACTGATAGTGAAATTTATAGTAGAGGAGCGTATGGCGGTCATTATCCCAAACAGGCATACGGATTGCCATTATATATGGTAGATGTAAAAAAATGTATCAGAACTGAACGGGTCTGGTACTCTGGATTCGGGAGTCATTAGTACACATATAGAAGCGCATCAAGGATAGCGCGTTGGAAGTTCGGGTCGGTTGAGACCAGGGACCTCCAGCGCGCTAAATTATTCAGGTCTATTTTATCAGAACAACTTTCTGAGATAATACCTGTCCTGCAGTTGAAACTCGAATGTAGTAGGAACCACTCGGTAAACGATTTGCATTCCAGTTCAGAGAATGAGTTCCTGCAGCCATCTTTCCATGTTCAAGAGTCTGAATCTGACGACCCATTACATCAAATACCGAAACGTTTACAACCTGATTCTTTGTCAAACTATAGCTGAAACGTGTGCTGGCGTTAAACGGATTAGGCCATGCAGGGCTAAGAGAAAAGTCTGATGGAATTGTAACATCAGTTTCAGAGCTACCATTTGTCTCAGTTGTTTTGATCCTGACAAATGCCGCCCTTTCAATTTCTGCTGATGAATCTGGGAACGAAACCACTGTCGCCAGTTCACCCACATCGGGTGCTAACCACATGTAGGCGTGAGTCATGGCCAATTCCTGTGTATAAACAGGGATAGGTAATGGCACACCAAAAAGTATCGGGTAAACGTTTACAACACCGCCCAAGTTCGCGTGCATACGAAGGCATTCAGCTTCACCACCGGGATACTGGAGAGTGCCCCAAGCATCAAATCCATTAAATCCACCGTACTCAAGAACAATCAGGAACTCTAATCCGGATTCTTCCTCTTCATAGACGTAATGAATTGAATCTTCCAGTGACCACTCTTCTTCATAGGTCATTGGTAATGGAGACATAAGGATTGGTTCACTCAAGGGCAATGGAATGGTGATGGGAATCCCCGTTATCGTATCGACCACAACATCAAGGACAAGTCCTTCAACTGTCCATGCGGTATCTTCTACACCTTCATAACGGTAGACTTGTCCGAGATCCAGTCCCATTAAACCATAACTGAAAATTCCACGGTCAGCGTTTAAGAATAATTCGCCACTGGGGCCGTTCATAGGATTGAAAAGGCTATCATGTATGATGTTCTCGCTCGTCAGATCATCAAAGTCCCATAGCTGATTGCCACCTTCTTCACCGATGTTGATTTCTATACCATCGGTTGTATCAGCCAAGACCAGGTAACGAAAAACTTCACCGGGAGCGGAGGGAATATCTTCGCTTGGAATAGTGATCTGCCCAAGGCTGCTACCTGCAAGAAGTAGAAGTACAGTAGTCGCCAGTATTAATGTCTTGCAAAACTTCATTATCCAAATTCCTTTCAATGGTTGTCTAAAAGAAATATAACTCACCGGATTCTCTATATTGTGTTAAATGTCACTTGGAGTTCACAACTTTAGCAAATAAAAAACCCGGAAGGTTCTCACTTTCCGGGTTATATAAAATCGTCTTGTTAGACGCTAATGACCTTTTTTCTTCGATGGTTGCGGGAAGGCATACCAGATTCGAATCGCAAGCACCAACCCTATCAACGCAAATGGCACAAGGAATGGCGGCCAGTAGCTCCAGTTGGCAGTCGTAAGGAATCCGAGGCTGAAGGACTGCAAGCCTGTTCCGAGGTAAACGAAACCGTCAATCAGGCCGACAGCAGTCGCCGCGCCTTTCCGTCCACCAAAGTCCATCGTACTGGTACCGGAAAGCATACCGTGTACACCGATTACCGCAAGGCTCATGAAGGCAACGATGAAGCCCAGAACAAACCACGGTGCATCGAGGGTGAAAATCATAACAATCGAACCGACTAGCAACACACCATAAAGTAATGCTGCAACCGGACCACGACGGGAACCGAAAACTTTGTCCGAAAGGAATCCTGCAAAGATACCACCGGACACACCGGCGATCATCAGGATCAGGCCCCAATGCTCACGCATGAAGTGATCGGATGCGTATCCCAGTTCTTTGATATAAATGGGATACCAGTGCATGATACCGTTTCGCATAACACCACTACAAAACTCAATAGCTGCGATGGTCAGAATTATTTTATTGGTCAGAATCTTCTTGAGGATTGCGCCAAGGTTGAACGTTTCATCGGTATCTCCCGAAGAAGCGTCACCTGTATCAAAATCTTCAAGACCTGCCTGACCGGGCTTATCCCTTAGAAGGAAGAATTCGACGCCAAACATGATCCAGAGGAGGATTGTCGGTGCAAAAAAGACCCACCAGACGGCATCAACAGATGATGCACCTGCGCCGGTAATTCCACGAAGCGCAACTTGGATGAAGTTCAGATGGCTGGTAACGTTTGCACGGGTCGCTTCGACAATGGCTGCTCCCCAATCGAAGGCGAAATAAATCCCCATACTGATCAGGATGCCAAAGATACCGCCGAAGACCCCCCTTTCACGTACATGGAACCAGTGAGCATTCACCTTCACAATCGCGACAGCGCCGAAACTCTGGAAGTACATGTTACCCGCATAAAGGATGCTGAAAATCAGTCGCAGGTCGATGTCACCACCTGCCAGCATCATGGAGCGGACCGTTAATCCCATTATCAGGTTCATCATACCCGAACCCAAGGCACCAATCAATATCGCTTTTTTACCCCCGATACGGTCGGTTAATGGACCGTTGATCAGGAACGCAAAGGCGTATGTGATTGTACCTGCGGCAAAAATGATTCCGAAGTCTTCCTTCGTCATCAGGTCGCCGAGGGCGTTTTTGGAAACTGTCAGGTTGTACCGTCCCATGTAGAGGAAGGCATAGGTTAACCCCATAGGGAACCAGTTCCAGAACCTCCGAATACGGTACGCTTTGCTATGATCGATAGGCAGCGTTTTTGCCATCAGCTTCTCTCGATTTTGTAAACGTTCAATTTTTTGCAAGAAGAAAAAATCGCAATAATCTTCGATTTAATCAAGTAAAACCATTAAAAATTTCAACTATTCATCTAAAATGAAGAAGTTTTTCATGAGCTGAATACCCTCATCAAGGGTTTCATGGTCGGTGCTGTGAAGAGTTTCCAGGAAGTAAGAATTCGCTTCCGGGAATGCACGGGCCAGAATGTTCATCGGTTTCGGCTCGTTGTCGAAAACTGCGATGACTGTTCCCATTTCTTTCAACTTCTCAATGGCTTCCATCTTGTATTCAATATCAGATTGCTCGAAGGTCGGCTTGGTGATCAGGAATGTCTGGTCACCACGAGGAGCCGGGAATTCATGCATGGCCAGGCTTCGTTCAGTTCCGGCACGCATGCCGGGTGTGTCGCGGCCTGTCAGGTAGACAGAAATAACGCCAAAGTTGTAGAGATCATCGACAAATTTTTTCGCGCCGAGAACGGGAACGTCAAACATCACAAACTCATTGGTAAAGAACCGTTCGGTCCAACCCTGTTGGAACCAATCCAGAACTTTTTCATCCTCGATTCCGTGGGCACGCAAGGTGTCTTTGATACCGTATTTCATGTTTCTGGCTTTGATGGTTGCGATTTTTTGGATAATAGACTTATCGAGGGCGCGGCCTTCTGGTGTCATGATCATATCAGCGATAATTTTCATAACACGGGAACGGTTATCAAACAGGGTTCCGTCCATATCATAGACGATAACAGGTTTCTCACCCTTGGCTTCGGTTTCACGAATCCTGGTTTTCAGGTGGTTAAAAACGTCAAGAGCGTCAACACGTTCGTGCTTCTCAGTTATGACGGGAATCTCAGTGGTGCTCATAAATATTTATCCTCACTTATTCTAACTAACGGGTGCTTGTTACACTAACATGGTACAACAATGTGTCGTCCCCGCGGATAGTAGGCGGGGATCCATTATCTTGTTTCTTCGAAACCCGAGTGGGCGGTCTTCGTTATGCTTCGCCCTGCCTTGTCTGCAGGGTGTCGCAAACACCCCGGGCCACCCAAAATGAGGGTGTCAATGACCCCTTCTCACTTTCTAAAGCTACATATGCAACGGCGGCTTGTCACGGCATAGTTGTAACATAGCCAGAAGCCACACTTGCAACGGCGTAGCATGAGCGAAGCCGTGTAAGGTAAGAATAATTCCGGCAAAAGACAAAACCAATGTGCATAGCCGTTCGAAGCTTTAGCGAAGAAGTGCCTGCCCGCCTTAGTGCAAACGGCGGCGGGTCATCCCCGCGGAAAGCTGAAAGTCCGGCAACTGACGGATAGGCGGGGACCCAGCGGTGTTGGTGTAAGAGGATGTCATTCCTGCATTCTCCTTGTCAGCCTTTCGGCTGGTCAGCAGGAACCTCGGTTTTGGTTTTAACGTATGCCGGGCACTCCTTGTCAGGGCGTAGTTCCGATTTATGGAATGAAGCCTGACGAACCCGACAAGAAACCCTGGTGGGTTTCTTCGCCTAAGCTACGGACCCTTGCCAGCATCCCCAACAACAGAACTTGAGGACAGGCTCCGGGCCACCCAATTAAACACAAAAAGTCCAACCTTCGAGGTTGGACTTTTGTTCTCACGAACTTCAGAAAATTATTTCATTAGAATAATCTTGCGCGTTTGAGTCATATATCCAGGAATAGACGCGTGTACAAAGTAGATACCGCTGGACAATTGGGAACCATTGAAGATGAAGGTATGTTTTCCGGCTAACATGCTTGATCTATTAAGATTTGCAACTTCCTGTCCAACAATGTTATAAATAGAAAGATCGAGTTGTGAAGAAATCGGAAGTGAGACTTCTATATTCACTGTTGGATTAAAAGGATTTGGATAAGCTGATGAAATTGCGAATTCTTCAGGTAACGCTGTATTGTATTTATCCTCAACGCCGTTGGTCGCTTCATTATAATCGAATATTTCCATATAAAATCTATCAGCTATAACAACATTATCCCCAAAGAATTCAATGTCGTAGCTCTCACCGTACGTATTAAAATACCCTGTTTCCACAATATCCAACGGGTTATGAATATCAAAAATTCTAAACCCATCAAATGAATTGGCCAAAAATAGATATCCATTTGCAATTTCCATTGAATAGCAAATGTAATTTAAAAGAATTGAATTAATCAGGCCAATGTTATCGGGATCAGATATATCATATATATCAATATTCGGTAATGCGAAGCCATTCTCAATCCGAGCGTAGGTGATATAAGCCAATCCATCAACAACTTCCACATCGAAACCAGGATTACCCCAATCAAAAGGATTCTCGGGAGCGCTAAATTCATAAGAGGTGATCACTCTTGGTTCGTCAGGATTAAATATAGATGAAATAGTCAAGTGTCCATCATCATCAACACAATATAGTAGATGTTCTACCAAATCATACCCTTGAGGGATTCCTGAAATGGGAATTTCACCTCGTAAAACAGGTTCTAAGGGATTACTCACGTCCATTATTCGAACATTGTTTTGTAACGATGACAGGAAGACATAATCACCAAAGGACTCAATGTTTGTATAACGATGAGCAAGATTTAGTATCCCTTCAGAATAAACATTCGTTGGATCACTAATATTGACAATTCTAATATAATTATAGGTTTGCATTCCATCTAGAACGAGGAGATAACAATATCCGTTTGAAATAGCAAAATCCATGATGGAATCTGGAAAGAGGATCATTTCAAGTAACAAAGGTTCTGTCGGATCTGCAAAATCGTAAACAATGAAGTTTCCAGTTTGATCAAAAATTGAAAAACCATAATTACCCACAAATTCAATATTTTCTATCGTCCCCTGAACTCCTGTCCGAGCGACTTCTACAGGAAGTGAAGGATTAGAAATATCAATGGTCACAAATTCTCCCTGGCTCAAAAAGTAATACTCGTTCCATTTGTTTACATGTTTGATAGATGAAGTACTCTGAAAACTAATTGTTTCAGTTGGTGAATTTATGTTCGAAAAATCGATAACACGAAAATCGGTCTGTTGGTCACTTCGGATAAAAGCTAACCTTCTATCTACGTTTAATAGATCTTCACCCTCGAGGAGAGGATATTCAGATGTAATAGACATTTCCTGGGGATTGGTTATATCAATTGCTACAATAATCCTGCTAGATGAGTTTACATATTTATAAGCCAGTAAATATCCATTAGAAGGGTAGATGTCCCAGATATGGCCAGGAAAACAGGATGCAACCTCGGCGGGATTCAATGGATCAGTAAAATCTAAAGCTACAACACCGCTGCCAGTTTTTGATATGTAAACCAGATCATTGTGGCAGACCACTCCGTATATCTCACTATTTGGTTCATAGTGATAAATTTCCACAGGGTTCGCCGGATCGGAGATGTCTATCACCAACATGCCATCACAATAATGCGATATAAACGCGAGATTACCTGAAGCATCAACTCTATAAGTTTGAGGGAAATTTTCAATCCGCCCAACTTCAAATATTGATGAAGGATCAGAGATGTTTATGATTACAAATATGTCTGTCAAAGTCTCATCACTAACGAGTAGATATGCGTAATCGCCTACAACTTTCATGTAGTGAATTCTTCCATCAATCAGGCAGTGATCCAGTTCGACAGGATTAACCGCATCGCTAATATCTAAAATACGGTATCCACTGATTCCTGTGGAAACATGTGCGAGATTTCCTACGATTATGGTCTGGTCAGCAGAATCCCAGTAATCAAAGAAACCGATTTGTTCAACGTTATGAAAGTCGCCGTCTTCAGCAAATGAGAATGAAGTGAGAAGAAGAAGCAAAGTCAAAGAAAGGATGGATTTACACATAGTAGCCTCGTCAGTGATAGTAATAATAATTCGATACAATATATATAGTTTTGAATATCAGTTAGATGTAATAGTGTTTACAAATTCAATCTGAATAAATAGTAAATAGTGGAGCTAAGTTGTTCTTTGTCATTGTTAGCAAGAATCAATTGTGGTTGGTTTTCGAAGATGCTTCATTTAGAACAAAAGTCCAACCTTTTAAAGGTTGGACTTTTGTTCTCACGAACTTCAGAAAATTATTTCATAAGGATAATCTTGCATGTTTGAGTAAGCTGACCAGGTGATGAGGCATGAATAAAATAAATTCCACTCGAAAGTTCTGAACCGTCAAAAGTAAAGTTATATACTCCGGCAGAGTAATATTCCCTGGTGATATTCGCCACTTTCTGCCCCATGATGTTATGAACGGATAGGTCGAGTTGGCCCGCTTTAGGAAGAGACATCTCGACAGTTAACGTTGGATTAAACGGATTTGGGTAGGTGGATGCGATTGCAAAGGTTTCGGGTCTCAAGTTGCTATCATCATCCCCAACCTCAGTAGCGGCTTCTGAACAATTAAAAATATCCAGATTGAATAGATCCGCTGCAATAACGTAATCTTCCGATAGCTCAATTTCTACGCAGGTTCCATATGTATCATAAAATCCAACCTCCACAGGATTTGTCGGATCTATGACATTATAAACCTGAATACCTTTATCAAATAACCCTAAATAGAGGACGTTGTCTGATAGTTCAATAGAGCCGCAACGGTCCTCAAGGGAAATTGATCCCGCTGAAACAGGATTGTTAACATCACTGACATCCACGATGTACAGTGTGTACTCGTATTGATTGTCAGTATTTAATTCGTTGGGTATATAGGCAAACCCGTTTTCAATTTCAATGTCAAGGTATTCACCTCCCTCTGCACTAACTTCCACTGAATTCAGAAGTACAGGCGTTTCTGGCGAGGAGATGTCAATTATCTTTAGTCCTGATGAACCAGCTGTTGTACAAAACAGGGTATTGTTTTCAAGAAAATATCCTTGGGGCATATAGGTCGTTGAAATATAGCCCTCGATGACAGGATTTTCCCGGTCTGAAATGTCTATAATCCTGACACCGTACCATTCGGACACGAAGATAAAGTCATCGATCAGTTCGATATACCGTGAAGGTTCTGGCAGAAGCAAACTTCCAATCCGCACCGGGGAGGCAGAATCGGTTGTGTTTACTATTTCCAACAAACATTCCTCAGCGTCGTTGTTCACCAGGATGTAGGCATACCCGGTGGTGGCATCGAAATCAAAATTGCGACCTTCTGATTCATACTGTCCAATCTGAACCGGATTGCTTAAATCCGAGACATCAAAAGACAGCATTGAGCTTTTACTTTCCTGAATTAAATAAGCGTAATTACCTACCTTTTTAATATTATCAATCCAGATGTTTTTGTTAATGCTGCTTAGCAAACTCGGCTGAGATGGATTTGTTAAATCGATGATACTCAGATTATCTCCAGCTAATAAGAGATGATCTTCATATGAAAGAATACCATATATCTGTTCAGAATCATCGTAGGTGGTGAGGAGAGAAGGATTCGCAGGGTCAGAAAAATCGACAATTCGCACGACACTACGATCATCTGTCACTAAATAGCCATAACCATCTGAGAAGTCATATAAATACTCATTCGCACCTACTTCAAGAGTTGAAACCACACTAATTGTGCTAGGATCAGACACATCAAGCATCTGAACAAAAGATTGTGATGGGGATTGAATTTCGCCGACATATGCATAGCCGTTTTGATAATAAACGTTGTTCAGGGTCCTTCTCAAAGAGTTATAAATTCCGAGTAATTCGGGACTAGCTGGATCAGAAACATCGAGAACGTACATTCCTTCATAATGTCGCGCAAGAAAACACAAATTTTCATGAACCGTTAGATCGTAAACATCAGTTCCAGGTCGGTAGTGAAGAGTATTAACAGGATTTGTTGGGTCCGAAACATTGATTATGTTTACGCCATCATAGGAGTTTGCTATATAGACATAATCCCCTGAAACATCTACTGCTCTCGGACTAGTTAACCCCTCCAGTTTGCCGACTTCAAAGGGATGGGTTGGGTCGGTGATGTCAATAATCATCAGTGAGTTTACACCAATCATGGAAATGCTCGTTACATAAGCATAATTTCCGGCCACTGCTATTTTGAAATATCCCTCACTTGTACAACATACACCAACTTCAATTGGATCTGATAAATCGGTAATATCCAAAATGCTTAGACCACTTCGGCCTGTGGTGACATATGCGTAGCTACCTGAAATAGCAACATCAAACGCACAATCCCAATAACTTAATGATCCAACTTTTTCTATGTTTAAATGATCTCCATCGTCAGCATAAACGGATGAGATTAATAAACAACAGATTGCAATAAAAAGGATTCTCTTGTACATGGCAACCTCCCTCTCTGTATTAAGTGTCATTTGTAAAAAGAATCGACATATCTTTATATAAACTATAAATGTATGATACATAAAAACAACAAGTATTACGATAAATGTAAAATAGTAGAGAATAAGGTCTCCATATCGTTCACAATATATTAAATAATTGTGATATAGTGATGGATTAGTTATGCGAAGTATAAGTAAAAATATAGATTTAAGGGATATTTAAGCTTGTTTTTATGTGAATGGTCTAAGGTTTAAACCTCCAGCAGTGTATACCAAGTAAACCAGAAAATAGGCAAAGTGGAGACTCCTGAATTACACATGCTGCTATAGTGAATTACATAGGTTTATCATGTTGACTAGATCAACGGCAGAATGAACCTCTCATTGCTCCTGAATTTCCTACAATCCACCATAGCTCCTGTCCTCAGTAGCTTTAGGGAAGGAGGATAGCGGTGGTGGGTCATCCCCCGCGGAAAGCTCAAAGTCCGGCAACTGACGGATAGTGATGATCCAGCGGTGTTGGTGTTAGAGGATGTCATTCCTGCATTCTCCTTGTCAGACTTTCGGCTGGTCAGCAGGAACCTCGGTTTTGGTTTTTACGTATGCCGGGCACTCCTTGTCAGGGCGTAGTTCCGATTTATCGGAATGAAGCCTGACGAATCCGACAAGAAACCCGTGTGGGTTCCTTCGCTTAAGCTACGGACCCTTGCCAGCATCCCCAACAACAGAACTTGAGGACAGGCTCCGGGCTACCCAATTAAACACAGAAAGTCCAACCTTTAAAAGGTTGGACTTTTGTTCTCACGAACTTCAGAAAATTATTTCATCAGGATAATCTTGCATGTCTGAGTGAACTCACCCGGTGATGAGGCAGAGACAAAATATATACCACTGGAAAGTTTAGATCCGTCAAAGGTGAAGTTGTGTATTCCTGCGGAGTAGTATTCCCTGGTAATATTCGCCACTTTCTGTCCCATGATGTTATGAATATTAATATTCATTTCTGAAGGCTCCGGCAGGGAAATCTCAATATTCAACGTGGGATTAAATGGATTCGGATAAGCCGATGATATTGTGAATTCTTCTGGATTTGGAACGTTAAGGTTTTGTTCTACACCGTTAGTTACTTCACAATCAATTACTTCCATAAAGTAACTATCTGCTGCTACAATCATATCATTATATAATTCAATATCAAAACATTTTCCATATGTATCATAATACCCTGTTTCTTCAACATTTAAAGGATCATGTATATCAAAAATTCTAATTCCATCAATGTAGTTGGCCATAAATAGAAATTCATTGGAGATTTTTATTGAATAACATATGTAATCTAAGGGGATTGAATTTAAAAGGTTAATATTACTATAGTCAGAGATATCTAATACATCAAAACATGGTGTTGGATAGCCGTTCTCAACTTTATCATATGAAATGTAAGCAAATCCATTTTCAACTTCCACATCAAGACCAAGATGTCTGCCATCAAAAGGACTATCCGGTTCGCTAAATAAATATGATGTTGTTAACTGAGGATCAAGTGGATTGAACACATCTAATATGGTAAGAAATCCGTCATCATCCACACAATAAAGATCGTTTCCAACTTTATCATAACCTTGGGGGATTCCAGAAGTGGGAACTTCACCTCGTAAAACAGGATCTAAGGGATTAGTTACGTCTAATATCTGTACACTATTTTCAATTGAAGAGAGGTAAATATAATCATCATCAAAGGATTCAATATTTGAATAACTGTGGTCAAGATTCATGATCCCTTCAGAATAGACATTTGATGGATCATCAATATTGAGAATCCTAATAAAAGAATTAGTTATATAATCTCCTTGAAGGAGATAACTATATCCGTTTGAAATCGTAAAATCCTCAATTCCACCAGAATATTCAGTTACATCTATTAATAATGGGTTAGTGGGATCTGTAAGGTCATAGGTAGAAATTTCGTGTTTATTAAATGAAAAACCGTATTGTCCCAAAACTTTGATATTCGAGATTCTACCTAAGGGTTCACTCCGGAAAACTTCAACAGGAAGAGATGGATTGGAAATATCAGCAATCACCAGTTTTCCTTGACTAATGAAAAGATGATCATTCAATTGATCAACATGATCAATTTCAGCGTCACCCACGTAAGTGGTGATTAATACGGGTGAATCTACATCAGAAAAATCGAATATATCTAATTCAATTCCACCAATATTATTTTTTATAAAAACTCTCCTATCAACCACATTGACCATTTCTTCTCCTTCAAGAAGAGGATATCTACTATCTAGAGTCATTTCCTGAGGATCAGTGATGTTAATTGCAACGATATATCTAGTTTCTGGATTCACATAGTTATAGCCCATTATATAATCTGTAGCCAAAAACATATCCCAAAGATTGCCTGAGGCACAGGACCCAACTTCCACAGGGTTTAGGGGATCGGTAAAATCTAGAGCAACAATTCCTGATTCGTAAGTTGAAATGTAAACCAAATCATCATGGCAGAGAACGTTATTGATTTCATTTAGTGGGGCATAGTGGAGAACTTCCACTATGTTTGCAGGATTGGAGATATCAAAGACTAACATACCATCAGTTTGCGTAGTCGCAAAAAGATAATTACCTGAGATATCAATTTTGTTTAAACTGTTTTGGGTACTGTCAACTATAGTGCTTCCTACTTCAATAATGTCAGTGGGCTCGGATATATCCAGTATAACAATACTTCTAGATCTGATATCATCAGAATAAACAAGTAAATAGGCGTAATTATCGGTGACTTTCATACAATAAATTAGACCACCAACGCCACCAAGCATGCAATGACCAATCTCAATAGGATTTTCCAAATCACTAATATCTAAAATACGATATCCACTATATCCAACAGCAACATGAGCATAGTTTCCTGTCACAGTGGTTTGATTTGCATCACCCCAGTATTCAAAAAAACCAATTTGTTCAACATTCTGGAAATCACCATTTTCAGCATTTGCAAATGGAATGAAGAGAATTAAAAGGATTAGCGAAAGGATGGTTTTATACATAATAGACCTCAACCGTTAAGTAGACAGATAATAGGACAATGTATAAATAAGTATTTTAAAATACCTTGCAACGCAGGTAATAACAAGTTCTTGGTTTAATTATCTCAAATAATTCCGGGTTAAATCTCATTAACGTTTTTAGCGGTGACTGGATTCAGGATCCAGATTTAACAACAAAATTACGGTAAACTTCCGCCGTGAGATAAATATGTTCTTCGTTATTGCAAAGAATGACCCGCAGCCGCAATAGCCAGAAAGAGCAGGTTGGTAGAAAGGCACCCATTTTTTGTCGGGTTCGGAGACCCCGACCTACAACTGCGATATCAAATACGATCTGTCATCTCGGGGTGGCTTGGGGTGTCGTGACACCCTGCTGGCAAGGCGCGACTTGTTCGTGCCCATCCGGGTTTCAAATATCTGTTGGCTTTTCATCTTCTATGAAACTGCGTCGGGTTCGTCAGGCTTCATTCCTGTGAATCGGAACTAAGCCCTGACAAGGAGTGCCCGAACTGCCTTTAACACCAACACCCTTGGATCCCCGCCTATCCGTCGGTTGCCGGACTTTCAGCTGTCCGTGGGGATGACCCTCTGTCGCCAATCATCCGTCACTGAAGCTATGGAGACAGGAGCTACGTTGGTTAGGCGCCAACTCCGGCCCCCTACTTCGACGACCAACAAAACAATGAAACCCGACTTGCTCGGCTTTCCACCTACGCTAAAGCTTTGGTGGACTGGCGCCTAAGACATGTCGGGCCACCCAATTATCCGCCGCTATCCTCATTTGCCAAAGCTACTGAGTACAAGAGCTATTGCTGACAGGAGCTACTCCGTGACAGGAAGTCACACTATCCTGCGGATAGAACCCAGACTTACGATTACATATTCTCTAAATCTTCCCGGGATGCATCCTACTTCGCTTTAGCTTCGTAGGACTGGTCGCTCCCGGGCTACATTACTACATAACATAAAAAGTCCGGCCGGATAAATCCGGTCGGACTTTTGTTCTCATTTTACAGTGAAAAACCGGGCACGCCCATACCCGGTTTTTCGTGGATCATGAGGGATTTATGAGAGGTACTGCTTACTGCCAATTTGAGTTTTACTGCCTACTTAAATTCGATCTTTTCGATGCTTCCCCAGCGGATATACGTCGGATCGTCTTCACCCTTATCAAAGACTAATACACCGTCATTGCTCTGGGTAACGTCCTGTCCGCCTTCGAGTCTCAAAGATTCACCGTTTCGCAGTTCGACTACTGTACTGTTTCTGCTTCGCGGTTTCATGATTTTTACACTGCCAAAGGGAATGTTGAATTCGACATCAAACATGTCGCCATTCAGGATCTCCCAAGTCTCGCCTTCATCTAAGTCAAATATAATACGTCCGGTGGTAGTATTACCATCTTCATCGGTAATTGTTCCAGAAAGTTCTTTCGGTTTGACATAGTCGTTATAACCCATGCCACTATCACCTTTATCGTCCAGAACCAGCTTGTCGAATGAATCCCATGGCACCTTCATGCGGCCATAACGGGCATCTTCGATCATAATGCCTCGGATGGACCCGTCCACGTCATTGGAACCTTCCATATGGATACGGCGTCCGTCTTTCAACGTGACATAGCTGCTGCTTTTACTGCGGCGTTCAATGGAACGGATTTTCTTGAAGGCCAGTGAAAGTTCACCGTCTTCGCTGTCGCCATCGAGAACGTCTGTGCTCAGGCATTCTTCACTATCCCACTGGATGTAGCCCTTGAATTCACCGGCATCGGTGAATAGGGTTCCATGCAGACGGTAGCCGACTGGTTCAACGTTTTTCGGTGTGTCCATGAACTCAATCATATCGATACGGCGCCAGTCGAGTTCGATCTGGCCGAGACCGTTATCTTCGACAACAATTTTACCGCCAACATCGTTGGAATAACCGCTGACTGTATAAACGGACCCATTTTTCATGGTCAGTTCAGCATCTTCGCTACCGATGACTTCGATCTTTTTGATGTCGCCGAAGCGGCAGATAAAAATACGAGAACCGGTTGACCATTCGTTCCAGTTGATATTCAGAGCACCACCGAGGACAGATACATTGCTGTATCCATAAATATCCTCTACTTCTTCCATCTCTTCGTAGTAGGCTTCGAGTTCTTCTTCGACGGCCTCTACTTCTTCAAGTAGTTTATCTTCGGCGTCCCTGTCTTTAGCCCGTGCGGCTTTCTTTTCCAGGTTTCGAGCTTTCCGTTCAAGCTTGTCAATCGTGCGTTCGAGAGCACGGACTTCGCGTTTACTTGTGGAAGAATGTTTTTCCAGGTAATCGCCATACGGCCTATTCTCTTTATAGGAATGGAAAAGGTCATCCCAGAATGCTTCTTCATCGTCCCAGCGGAGTAATCCTGTATAGGTATTTCCCGACCGTGTGGACACTTTCCCGTAGATGTAGCCCTGGTTAGAATGCTTTGCTGTAGCGGTGGCAGTGGATAAGAATATCAGTGCAAATGCCAACAGCACCATCCACAATGGGAACAGTCTAAGCATACGTTTCATGGTTGTCTCCTTACTTCCTGGACCCAGCGGTCCTATTTTATGTTACCAGAGATTGAATTCAACTGAACTAGACGGATTATCAGTCTGCCTGCGTCTGGGCTGTTGACCCTGTCCGGGATCGCCTTCCGGACGTGCCGCTGCCATCTCGACATTTCGACCAGTTTCTCCTCCTCTACCGTAAGCGCGTTCATTTACCACCTGCATAACTTCAAACATTTTGCGGTGGTAACGGCTGTCGGCTTCGAGGATTTCAGTGGTCAATTGGATAAACCGCTCTTCGGACATTTTTCCGCCTTGGCTGCTAAGCTCAACGGTTTGGTCCCCGGATTGGAAAAAGTCCCTGAAATCGATAATTCCAGATGTTGCAAAACTTATTACGAGAATAATGGATGCGGCAGCAGCCCAGACACGCGGCTGAAAACTATCAAGTTTGAAAACCTTTTTGCGTCCTAGACCTGACTTCTGCTCGACCTTATCCCATACCCCTTCGGGCATAACAACATTTTCTTCGGAAGAATCAGCAACCAGACCGCGGTTCAACTGCCTTCCTTTTTTCCAGAACGCTATCAATTCTTTCTCTTCAATCAGGGCGTCGATTGTTCGGCAAATTTCTTCGCCGGAAAGTTCACCATCCATGATGGCTGACAGGTTCATTTCGTTTGTTTCGTATTGGCTCATATCTTTATCACTCCGTCCTCAACCAAGAACGTTGTTAATCAAGAAATCCGAATGTGCTTAATTCGTTTATCATCTGTTTTCGTGCGCGGTGAATGTTGATTTTTACCTGTGGTAAACTCCAACCGGTATTTCGCGCTATTTCGTTGTATGTGAGTCCTTCAAGTACTCCCAGTTGAAAAGCGATCTTGTATTTTTCGCTCATCGTCTCAAGAGTCGAGTGAACTCTCTGGTTCAATTCTGATCCCATGGCTTCCTCATCGGGAGCCAATCGGAGGTTATCCGGTATTGACTCAAATGGATCCATGTTGGTGTCTTCATTCACAGGAAGGCTTTCTTCACGGCGCTTCCTGAACGAATTCACCATCAGGTTATGGGCAACACTGAACAGGTAAGACTTCAGTTTGCCCTCTTCTCTTAAAGAACCGCTGGCTTTGATTGCCCGGACAAACGTTTCCTGGAGCAGATCTTCTGCGTCCTGTTTCTTGCCCGTTCTGTTTATGAGGTAAGCTAGTATTGCCGGACCGTGCTTCTCATAAACGTCATGCCAGTAATCTCTTGTGCTAATGCGTCCCTCCACAAGGAGCCCCGTTTGGATAACATTGTTAACTCCCTCCACTAGTAAGACACGCCTGACGGGTGATGGTTACACCAATACACACGAAAAAAGGAGACAGCGGTCTCTCTAGTGAGTTTCAGAGCAAATATAAGGTGTTGGTGAGTGTAAGGATAAGTTAAAAATGAATTTCTGATCATTATTTGACCAGAGTAATCCTCTGAGTCGATTGAATAGAGGTGTTTCTGCTGATCTGAATAAAATAGGTTCCTGACGGTAGTTTGGGATTATTGAGCGTCAAAATGTGGGTTCCCGGCTGGAACTGCCTGTCGCTCAAGGTATGCACCCGTTGCCCAACAAGGTTATAGACTCCGGCAAATATGTGACCGGTTTCAGTCAGGTCAAAAGATAGACGAGTAGACGCATTAAATGGATTCGGATACGCTTTAGAAACGGTTATAACCTGCGGAATAGCAGGTTCTATTTCCCAGTTGGAGTTGGGATCATCTGGATACCGACCAGCTGGATGGAAATAAAGTTCGGATGTATCATCATCATTATCATACACACTGTACGTGATGTACCATGAGTCGAAATTTCCAACGTCGTCGTGATCCCAAAGGTAGTGAGCCCTCAGTTGTGTGATCTGACTATCCACACGGACAGAGTCATGTTTTACCTCAGGATTCAAAAAATTATCCGAATAGGTTATCCGTGCCCAATGGATGTAATTACTGGTTCCATCACACGCCAGCCATGTCAGGAAATCGGGGCTGTAAGTTCCATTCGGTTGATAAAATGGGGAAATAAGTTTCTCCGGGACATGTGCAGAGTTAAAACTCATACGTTCATAATATTCACCGTTGACATAATGAATGAGTTTGTAATTATAGGTGTTAACCCTTTCTATAAAGTAGACCGAACCCAATTCCTCAAGATGCTGGTCAGGGACAAAGGACATACAGACTGAGGTATGAGGTGATGAATCCGTTAACCCGAGATGTCCGATTTCATTATCAACTCGGTTAAATATTGTAAAACCATCCTGAGATTCATTTGCCCAAACGGGGTAGAGATAAACGTCATTTACAACGTTGCTGCCGCGTGCTTCATAGACGAAAGGTTCTGATGATACATATCCCTCAAAGGAGATAATTGTTTCTACGTCACCGTAACTGACTTGAACTAAACGTGTGGTGTCTAGCTCGTCTTGTTCGGTAATAATCCATTGTTTTCGTTCACCAAAATTCCGTATCCCCCGGTAGTCGATAAACCATCTGGCATTTGAGATACCTTCAACGGGGGCAAAATTGTGTTGGTCAATGGGCCAATGTTCAACCCATGGGACACCGTTGTTGTCGATGACTCCGGTTAGTCCGGCATCAACGGGTGGGTAGTTAAAGTTTTCAGGAATTTCTATAAACTCTTCGTTATTACCACCGAATACATTCAGATAGTAACATTCAATATTGGAATTTTGTTCAGAGATGACGTTAACAATGGGGACAACACGATTTTCATCCGCCAGAGTTTCAGTTCCTGCTTCCCACGGGGTGGAGTTTCCCTGCCAACTTGCGAGAGGTGTTACAGCCCATATATCGCAAGATGTAATCAAAGTCAGCAGTGCGAAAGCAACCAGTTTCATGTAAAAACGCATTTACTATCCAAAAAATGATTCCGCTACTATCCCCACCATGTTAAATGCAACGATCGTACCTGAATACAAAAATTGAGAGACCTGGAAAAATTATTTTGTTATTCATTGATAAAATTAGAAATAGATAAGGTTTTGGATCGTGAGAAGTTTTGAGGGTTTTCAAATCAAAAATGTGAACATGGGAGTAAGGTGCTCGAACTTGTGCACAACCTACCCAATAACTCTAAGGTCTAAGTTCCTGAATTTATACAATCGATTCGTCATTCAGTACTTGCACAAAACATGGAACAAATTTACCTTTCAAGCCAATGATATATAAACTTGGACTACTATTGCTCTGCGTTCTTATCATCGGTCTATTCTCACCGATGATTCTTTTTTCAAAAGCAGAAAACTCCGAACATTGGACAATCTATCACGATAGTCTAGAGGTCGGAAACGCACCAATCCGTCTAGTTGGGGATGAAACCTTCCTTGATGTGCTTTCGCTATGCGATTACATGGAGATAACCTACTACAAGGATGAGGGTGACCGTTACATTATCTCGTTACCTGAAACTCCTTTGGTGTTTGTTGAGGACGGTTCCTTCGCACAAATCGGCTTGGATATAATTCATACTCCACTGCCTTCATTTAAAGATGGCGTCCGTTTTTTTGTTCCTGAAGGCATTGTGCTCGAGGTTCTTGAGCAGTTTTATCCCGGCGACATTCTGATAAATAGAACCGGTAAAAGAATAGACTACTTATCCCCCGAATCAGACCTGCTACTTGTTGATGGCGTTGAAAATGGTAACGAGTGGCGATATCGTTTCATCCTTGCAAAGTTTATGCAAGGGCAGATAGAGTTGATCGATTCAACTCATATAGCCTTCACTGTTCCAGAGTTACACTATGGTGATTCATCTATTTTTATTGATGCATTGGCTTCGATGAAGAATGCAGTATTTGTGGACAAAGTCAGCGGTTTGATCAAAATAGAAACGCCAAGAGCTATCAGGGGTGCGCGACTGAAGGGCCCAAACGCAGGCAATCTATTGACTCTTTCCATCACGATGAAAGGTGATGGAGAAGAGGAAGAACAACCATTGACCTATGATGAACGTTCCCTTCTGGAGTCTCTTGCTGAAGATCGTGCAAAATGGAAAATAGATAAAATTATTGTTGATCCCGGGCATGGCGGTAAAGACCCCGGGGCTGTTGGCCGTGGTAGAACCCGTGAAAAGAATGTTGCATTAGCCATTAGTAAAGCACTGAAAAAAGAGCTTGAAAAGCGTACGGGAGTTGATGTTGTTCTCACCCGTGACAAGGATGAATTTATTCCGTTGGGTGAAAGAACAAGGATCGCCAACAGGGCAAACGGGAAGTTATTCATAAGTATTCACGCGAATGCGAATAAAAACCGCCGAGCACGTGGGCAGGAAACCTATTTTCTTTCTCCGGCAAGAACAGAACGGGCTATGAGCGTAGCTTTGAAAGAAAACAGTGTAATTCAACTCGAAGAGAAAAGAGATAATTACCCTAGCCTTACAGAAGAGAATTTTATTTTATTAACAATGGCACAAAGCCAGTTCGTGAAGGAGTCAGAGGAATTTGCTTCTTTAATTCAGAGCCACATGCACCGAAAAACAGGATTAAAAAATCGCGGTGTTGATCAGGCAGGGTTTTATGTGTTGATTGGGGCAAGTATGCCGGCTGTTCTGGTTGAAACAGCCTTCATCTCTAATCCTACTGAAGAAGGCTTACTGAAGAAAAAATCGTTCCAACAAAATGTCGCAGATGGTATCTGCGATGCAGTTGTCGAATTCATGGACAAATACGGGGAATAGTATCCTCTTTTTCAAAGTAAGGTATGATTGATTTTAACGTAAACTATTTATGAAGTACGTAAGGTTTGTGATGAAAATTCTGTTAACGAATGATGATGGTTTTAGCGCATCAGGTATCAAAGCTCTATATGATACTCTGAGTGAAGTTGCTGATGTGATAGTCGTAGCTCCCGAGAGTGAGCAGAGTGCTGTTTCACTGAGTGTCACAATCAAGGACCCGTTAAGAGCCTGGCCTTTAGATGAGTCCATCGGAATGAACGGTTTTAAAGTGAATGGTACGCCCTCCGATTGCGTAAAACTGGCTTTGGGTGAGTTACTTGACGAACGACCCGATTTTGTCTTTAGTGGGATTAATCAGGGAACAAACACAGGGCTTAATTCTAATTATTCTGGCACTGTTGCTGGAGCAATTGAAGGTGCTATGAACGGCTTACCATCAGTGGCCATGTCGCTCACGAGTTTCATGAGTAAGGATTTCAGTGGTGCTCAGAAGGTAGCACGAAGTGTTCTTGACAGGATTCAGAATGAAAAGATGGAGAGATGGGAAATTCTGAATGTTAATGTACCCGATCTACCTGCGGATGAAATCAAGGGAATCCGGGTCGCGTCAGCATCTCAAACCCTATTCAGAGAACAAGTATTAAAGAGATTAGATACCCGTGAACACCCCTACTATTGGTTAGGTGGTGAAAGTTTTGAGCTTGAGGCAGTTGAAAACGGTGATCATAGTTTTGTAGAACAGGGATATGCCACTGTGGTGCCTTTAAAAGTCAACTGGACTTCAGTTGAATCAATTGAAAAGTTGAGACAGGCTGGTTGGGACCAGACCTGGTCAAATGGGAGAGGCTGATGAGTACAGGATATGATACCGTCGCAGTACTCGATTTTGGTTCCCAGTTTACACAACTGATTGCAAGAAGAATCCGTGAAAACGGTGTCTATGCAGAAATCCTGCCCTGTGATTCACCAATAGATAAAGTCAAAGAGTTGAAACCAGTCGGTTTGATACTTTCTGGGGGGCCTGATTCAGTGCATGAAGAAGGGTCACCAACTGCTGACCTGAATCTCTTGGAAATGGGTATTCCAGTCCTCGGCATCTGCTACGGTATGCAATGGATGGCTCATAATCTGGGTGGTAAAGTCACCGGTTCTGAAGATCGTGAATATGGTAGACGGTTTGTTGAAGTTGTTGATGGAGCAGAAACTCCATTGGCCAATATTAGTGGTGAAACACAAACGTGGATGAGCCACGGCGATCAAATTGATTCCCTACCTGAGGGATTTAAGGTAGTTGCCAAATCACCTTCATGTCCTGTTGCCGCTTTTGCGAACAGGGATAAACAGATTTATGGTGTCCAGTTCCACCCTGAAGTCAGGCACACTGTTGATGGGCAAGAGATGATCCGTCATTTTCTTGAGGACATTTGCCATGCCAATAAGGGCTGGTCGATGGAAGCTTTTGAAAAAGATGAAATCGAAAAAATCCGTGCAATGGTTGGCGATGCTACCGTAATCGGTGGTGTCAGCGGTGGTGTTGATAGTTCTGTTATGGCGGCTTTGCTTTCCCGAGCCATAGGTGATCGTTTTATCGGTATTTTTGTAGATAACGGTTTACTCCGGAAGAACGAACGCGAGCAGGTTTCGGAAATGCTTGCGGGTAAACTCGGCGTGAACCTGAAGGTTATAGATGCATCCGATGAATTTCTTTCAAACCTCAAAGGTGTGGAGGATCCTGAAGTAAAAAGGAAAAGGATCGGTCACACGTTTATTGACGTATTTGAAAGAGAAGCCTCAAAATATTCTGACGCAGAATTTTTGGCACAAGGCACTCTTTATCCGGATGTGATTGAGTCAGTTAGTTTCAAAGGACCCTCAGCCACAATAAAATCTCACCATAATGTCGGTGGGTTACCGGAAGAGATGAAATTGAAATTGGTGGAACCCCTTCGAGAATTATTTAAAGATGAGGTTCGAGTTCTGGGAAAAAGATTAGGACTGAATGATGAAATCGTCGGTCGTCATCCTTTCCCCGGTCCCGGTTTGGCTGTTAGGATATTAGGTGAAATTACTCGTGACAGGCTGAATGTTCTAAAGGAAGCTGATGCCATCTTTATTGAAGAATTGAAAGCTGGGGGATGGTATGATAAAGTCAGTCAGGCCTTAGCCGTCCTGTTGCCTGTAAAGAGTGTCGGAGTCATGGGAGATGCCAGAACATACGAACATGTTGTGGCTTTACGAAGTGTCGATACATGGGATTTTATGACTGCGGATTTCAGTCCATTACCGCATGAATTGTTGGGGAAAACATCCACCAGAATCATCAACGAAGTCCGTGGAATTAACAGGGTGGTATATGATATCAGTAGTAAACCACCAGCAACTGTTGAATGGGAGTAGGGGATAAAATGAGACAGATCTTACTGGTTTTGTCTTTAAGCGTGTTCTTGGTTGCAACCTGCTTTGCTCAAAGAGATATGCCGAGATCACTCAGGGATGCTGTTGATCTATTAGAATCTGAGGAAGCTCAACAAGCATTGGAACTTGCAGAAGAATTCCTTGCACAGGAACCTGCCGGAAAACACACAACCGTTGCAATGTTGCTTGCTGGTCGTTGTGAAGTACGATTGGGGCTTGGCCGCGAAGCAGTGACAAGGGCACAGCTTATCCTTGATAGAATTACCGATGGGAACGAGTTAAAACCTCAAGCCTGGTATCTACTCGCTACTGCTCATCAGGTCAGGGGTGACTATTATGAATCAGCAAGAGCTTTGGTTCGTTGTCTGGATAGCGGTGCAAAAGGAGAGATACAGGAATACTCGCTGCACCATCTGGCAGAATTAATCAAAGGTCCGGTCGCCTATAAAGCATCCACACTGAAATTACTTGCCACTAGAGAAAGCACAAAAAATGTGCTTGATATCATCCTGCCATCATCTGCGGAGAAACCACTTATTGGTGTTCTCATTCCTGAGGTAGAAAGTGAAAATGATCCGGGAACTGCTCTGCTGGAAGGTGTTGAGGCAGCAATGGATCGTTGGAAAAGCCTGACGGGTGAAGATGTAGATTTAGCAATAAAAAGAGTACCCACCGGATCGGCTCATGCCGTTTATGAAACGAGAAACATGATTCGTGACTTGGGTGTTTGGGGACTCATAGTAGGTGGTAAAGAGTCAGATGTTATTGCTGCGAGTGTTGAAGCACAATCGGCAAATGTACCAATCGTATTACCAGGACAACGGCGACCAAATTTGAACGCTGTTGGTCCAACAGTGGTACTACCTGAAGCAAACTGGCGACGTGAGGGTGAGATCGCTGCTCATTATGCAGTTGATTCACTCGGTTTAGGAACCATCGGAATTGTCGCACCCTTTACCAATATGGGTAAAGAAATTGTTGAAGGTTTTCTGTCGATTATTGAAGAACGCGACAGTGTGGAGATTCTTGCACAAGAATGGTATTTCCCAGAAGAAGGTGTAAGCCTCTCCCGTCAGTTCCAGAGAATCAGGACTGTCGGTTTCCGTCGTGATTTTCTGGATAGCTTAAGATTCACACAGGAACTTGTTTACCCTGATACTATAAAAGCCACTCTAGATACATTAGTGCTTGAAGATAAACTCATTTTGCTTGATTCATTAGGCATTGATACCGGGTTTGTTAACAGTCGTATATTCCTCGATTCGCTTGAACTGGCTGCAGATTCAACGTCTGATTCAATCAGGATTGTTTTGCTGGATAGTATGCTTGCCAGACGAGATTCCATCAAATTCGAGCGATTCTGGGAAGCGGCGAATGACAGCATTCAACGTACGATTGCATATAAAACAGGTCAGGTGGATTCAAATGATATTGAGATGAAATCCTATGATGGCCTCTATCTGCTCATTGAACCAGAAACCATCCAGCTTTTTGCACCACAATTTGCTTTCTACAGTTTTAACACAACTCGGATCGGCAATGCAGCGTGGTATAACCCAGACCTTGTATACCGAAACAGGCAATATGTGGAAGAACTGATTTTAACAACTCCCTACTTCCTTACCGGCAATTCAGGTGAGATGGGTGAATTGTTACTCTACCTTCATAAGCGTACGGGGAAAGCACCCAATGAATGGCACATCAGGGGTTATGATGCTGCCAATATTCTCCTTGAGGCAAAAGGTGAGGAGAATGAAAACAAGGAAGATATGACTCAGGGTATCTCACTCCTTGATTCACTCGACCTTGCATCCATTCAGCAATCTTTTGAGGGAATGGATATTGTAGGAAAATACATGCGTTTGTTGACCATCAGGAATGGAGAAATCATTCCTGAGGACATAGAGTTACGAAGAGAGATGTTGGCACCACCAGTCGAATTTGATTCTTTAAATACCATAGATTCATTAAGTACGCCTGTAATGGAGACGATTGAATGACAATATGGGAAGCATTAATACTCGGGCTGATTCAGGGTTTGACAGAGTTCCTGCCTGTTAGCTCTTCAGGTCACCTCGTACTGACGAATTTCCTATTGGGAATTAGTAACGAGACGATTGTATTCGAAATTTCTGTCCACATGGGAACGCTCTTGGCCGTACTGGTCTATTTCAGAAAAGACCTGGCAAAAGTCATAGTGGAATTTTTTAAAGGTGGTGACGGTCGTAAAACCGGCATTATGTTAATCGCAGCCACAATTCCTACCGCAATCATCGGATTAACTCTGAATGACTTTTTTGAAAGCGTATTCCATGCACCGAAATACGCCGCAGGTGGACTCATTTTTACCGCTTTTATCCTCTTTGTTTCAGAAAGAGTGCGTAGCGGTAAAACAAAACTGCATAATATCAAGTGGTGGCAGGCAGTATTGATTGGTTTATTTCAGGGATTTGCCATAATGCCGGGAATCAGCCGTTCAGGTTCAACAATTGCCGCAGGGTTGATCTTTGGTGTTTCCAGAGATAGTGCCGCCAGATTCAGCTTTTTGCTTGCAATTCCGGCAATTCTTGGCGCAGCAGTTTTACATTCAAAAGATTTTGTCGCAATTCCGGGTGATTTGATTTTACCTTCGTTTTTAGGGGTGATTGTTGCTGCGGTTAGTGGTTATGCGGCAATTGATATCCTAATGAAAATTTTGCAGCGCGGAAAGTTATATGTATTTGTTGGCTACACCCTGATCGTAGGAATCGTTGGTTTGATCTTCCTGCCATAGTCGAGAAGAGTGGATCGTTTCTGAATTAACCCGGCTTTCGCCGGGTTTTTTACTTTAAAGGAGTATGACTTACAGGAGTAATTCATCCAGTGAGTTTTTAAAATCCACTGAAATCAAGCGGCTAAAAGATGAGCTGACTTCGCGACTAACTTTCTTTATCTCTTTTCCATTATTTACATCGACTAAAACCATTTCAAGGATAATGACATCATTTGCATCATAAATTTTGCCAGTAATCAGATAATTTAGATCAATCTCTTTTGCGATTTTGGTCGCAGAGTTGAGATTTTGTGCTTTTAACAAAGAGTTAGATGGATCTTCCAACAGCTTATCGCAGTCATTTTGTGAAAGTACTTCAAATTTTTCATACTTGTTAAGCTTATTACAGAGCGAGCTGTTTATTCTCTGATCCATACTACTAAAGCTTTTGGATTCAACGATAACATGATAAAGAGCTAGTTTATTTCCGTTGGCAAGTCCTTGAGAACATGTAAGCAGGAGTACGGAAAGAAGAATTAATAATTGGAAAAAATGTCTGAACATGATAGACCTAAGTAAAAGGAAGCGAAATGGTTCTCAATCAAAGGGGTTCGTTACTTCCTGTTTCAGGTTGGTAGGGTAACAAATACAAACCATTTAAGCAATAAAAATATAACAATTCGGCATTTTATTTGAATTTAGCATTCTCTCTTTTTCTAGACAGTACCTATTTCATGAATAGAGCAAATATTGTCTTCTTTAAGAATGTAGTTCATTGCACAAATATCCGAGCTTAGAGAGTTCAAAAGTAAAAAACTCGAAAGTTAGATTTACCTTTATTTGACAAATGAAAAACGAATCCAGATATTAGCAGTTTGTTACAGGTTTCACTAAGTGGAACCTGTATTATGTTCATTCAATTTTTAGTGTGGGTTTCATTCAGGATATATCGTGTGACCCAGTAAACAAAGAAAGGCTGGACGCTGCGATGAGCTTGAGTTTAGTTGCGAGAGAAATTGCTGAATCTCCTACGTTGATGCTCAATGAGCAAGCCAGGCTGTTACGTGTTAAGGGAGAACCCGTCATTCATCTCGGAGCGGGCGAACCTAAGAACAGGGCCCCAGTAACAGCTATATTAGGAGCTGCTTCCAAGTTAAAAGAGGGAGATATCAAATATACTCCCACTGAAGGAACACCAGGACTAAGAAAAGCTGTTATCCGATATACTGAAGAAAACTATAATAAACTTGTTGCGCCAGAAAACATTGTTGTATCCAATGGTGCTAAGCAAGCCCTCTGGAACCTGCTTTATTCAATCATAAATCCTCAGGATGAAGTCATTGTCCTCGCCCCATACTGGTGTAGTTACCCCGAAATGATAAAAATGATGTACGGTGTCCCGGTCATTGTAAAACCGGAGGACGGTACATTCCATCCGCGTATAGAAGATATCAAGCAGATGGTGGGATCCTACACTCGGGCAATCATTGTAAACAGCCCCAACAATCCATCGGGTTGTATGTATTCAAAGGAATTCATTGCTGAACTTGTTGAATTCTGCGAAGAAAAGGGCATCTACTACATCTCTGACGACATTTACCATAAGCTGGTGTTTGACGGTAAAAAATGGCCTTCACCATATGAATTCACGAACAAGAACATCGAAGACTCTAAAATAATTTCCATCAACGGTGTCTCTAAACTTTATGGGATGACGGGCTTTCGTATTGGCTGGACCATTGCCCCACGTAAACTCACGAACATTATGATGAATGTTCAGGCTCAAACGACGTCAACCTCATCGCTGGTTGTTCAGGCCGCTGCGGAGGGAGCGCTAAATGGTGTACAATCCACCATCACCGCGCTGCAGCAGATGTTGGAAAACAACAAGAATGTGATGATGACGGAGCTGAAATCCTTCAATAATATTAGAACCACAGCACCTGATGGCACGTTCTACTGCCTGCCGGATTTCAGGGCTTACAGTAACGATTCAAATGCTTTATCAAAATTGATCCTTGAAAAAGCGATGGTTGTAACTGTTCCCGGCGCTGAATTTGGTATGGAAGGGCACCTGCGATTGAGCATTTGCGGTTCTATCAAAGATATTAAGCAGGGGATTGAAAGGATTAAGTGGGTTATTGATCCGGAATCACCAAATGAACTCTTTATTGGTGAGAAAAAACTGGTGAGGGATTGGCTGTGAACAACTTACTAAATATAAAAACACCCGCTGAGGGGATAGCAGAAGCATTAGCCAGTGATTACCAGTTGAAGATGCATGGCTTAATGAACCTGCGAAAAGCCTATTGGAATCTCTCCACTGAGGCACTCTACGAAGAAATTGTTTTCCGTGGTGAAGCGAAACTCTCTCATGGCGGAGCTGTTCTCGTAGAAACAGGTGGTCATACATCCCGAGCGGCAAACGATAAATTTATCGTAAAAGAGGCTTCCTCCGAAGATCACGTCGGTTGGGGTGAATACAACCGGCCCTATCCTGAAGAGAAATTTGCTGATCTGCACGCAAGGGTAAACGGATACCTGCAGGGTAAAGACGTCTTTGTACAGGATGTCTATGCAGGCGCTGATCCTGATTACCGTGTTCCGGTAAGAATTATCACAGAATATGCATGGCACAGTCTTTTTGTCAGGAATATGTTAATTCCACCCAAAACTGCCGATGAATACAAACAGTTTGTACCGGAATTTACCTTGATTGATACCCCGGGATTCAAAGGGATTCGTCAGATCGATAGCACAAATTCGAATACCTTTATCATCGCCCATTTCGGACAGAAAATGGGACTCGTTGGTGTTTCCCAATATGGTGGCGAGATTAAAAAGACGATCTTCTCATTGATGAACTACCTTCTTCCTTTACAGGGTGTATTATCGATGCACTGTAGTGCCAATGTCGGCAAGGATAAAAAATCTGCGCTTTTCTTTGGTCTATCCGGTACAGGTAAAACGACACTGTCCGCTGATCCGGAAAGAAACCTCATTGGTGATGATGAACACGGTTGGACTGACGAAGGTATTTTTAATATTGAAAACGGTTGCTACGCAAAAGTGATCCGTCTTTCCGCATCCGCTGAACCGGAAATTTACGCGTGTACCCGTAAATATGGTACCATTTTAGAAAATGTTGTTATCGATCCTGTTACGAGAAACATCGATCTTGATGACGAAACAATTTGCGAAAATACTCGTGCATCCTACCCGTTAAATTTCATCGACAATGCTGTTCCTGAAAAGATGGCAGGCCATCCCAAAAACATCATTTTCCTTACGTGTGATGCCAGCGGTGTAATGCCTCCTATAGCCAAGCTATCGCCAGAACAGGCGATGTATCACTTCATTTCAGGGTATACGTCAAAAATAGCAGGTACAGAAGTTGGCTTAGGGTTAGAACCTGAGATAACATTCTCCGCATGTTTCGGTGCACCGTTTATGGTTCATCCTCCAGCATATTACGCTGAATTGCTTCGTAAAAAGATGCTGAAATATAACGTGAACGCGTGGCTATTAAATACTGGTTGGGTCGGCGGAAAATTTGGTGTTGGTAAACGAATCAGTATTAAATATACCCGTACCCTTCTCAACGCTGCCCTTGACGGAAAATTGGACGATATGCCGTTCAAGGAAGATCCGGTCTTTGGATTCCAGGTTCCGCAGAAATGTGAAAATATCCCGGATAGCGTCCTTGATCCAGCATCATCATGGTCCAGTAAAGATGAGTATGAAAACGCTTATCGCCAGCTTGCGGCACGTTTCATAGAGAACTTTAAGAAGTTCGCTGATGACACAACACCGGATGTTTGCGCGGCAGGACCAACAAAGTAATCGATTCATATTTTCGATATATCATTGAGTCCGGTTCTTTTGAACCGGACTTTTTTTTGTAGGTCGGTGTCTCCGACACCGGCGTTCCGGGGTGTCCATTTTGCTCGCAAGGTTGCAATTGCCGATGAAACGGGTATCTGGTAGCCCGGGAGCTGCCTGCCAAGGCGTTGCTTAAGCGAAGACCGCCCACCCGGGTTTCATATCAAAATTGAGGTTGCCATCCTGAACCTTGCCTGTCCGGCTTACGACGGAATTCAGGATTCAGATAAGGAGAGTAAAGTAACTGGATTCCAAATCAAGTTTGGAATGACAACAAGAAAATATGTAATTAATCTTGTCCTGACATGCAGATATTGTTTTGAAGAGTGGGTAACCTAATGGAAAGATGGCGTTGATTGCTTGCAAACAACGTTTATATTATGCTGTTAATGTTTAAAAGATCATAAAAGGCAAAATCATGGCAAATAAAAACAGCGTTCTACTGATCTACACAGGCGGAACAATTGGTTCGGTCCGTAAAAATATAAATGATCCACATTCCCCATTAAAGCCGGCCAGTCCCGATCAAATGTTGAGATATTTGCCTGAGATCAGGGATGGTGAAATTTACCTTGAAGAAACGTCAATCAAGGTTGATGTTATCCAGACAAAGGAAGTCTTCGACTCCGCACTTCTCAAACCTGAGTACTGGGTTGAACTGGCGGAGTTAATCGAAGAGCATTATGACAATTACCTCGGTTTTGTCATCCTCCACGGCACCGACACTATGGCCTATACCGCTTCCGCACTGGCATTCATGATAGACAATCTTGAAAAACCAATTATCCTGACCGGTTCTCAACGGCCTATCGGTGAAAACCGTAGCGACGCTGCCCAGAACGTGATCACAGCCATTGAAATCGCCGCGGCTGAAGCAATTGGAAACACCGTTGTACCCGAAGTCTGCATCTATTTCCACGATTCACTCATTCGAGGATGCCGTGCGACGAAAAACGATGCGGACGGTTACACAGGGTTTACATCTCCAAATTACCCCGACCTCGGTATTGCTGGAAGTAACCTTGAGATTTATCCTGAACTGATTCGTCAAGCCAGTCAAAGAAGCTTAAAAGTCAGGAAAAACTTTGACCGCGGAGTGGCGGTTCTTGAGTTATCACCGTTAATGAGTAACGATCTTTTCGAAACAGTATTAAATGCTGACGGCCTCAGCGGAGTGATTTTAAAAACCTATGGTGCCGGTAATGCTCCCGGCGGACGTTTCCTCGATATAATCCATGCAGCTATCGAACGAGGTGTGAGGATTGTCGTGGTGACTCAATGCCATGCAGGAACTGTCCGTTTAGGCCACTACGACGTCAGCACAGGGCTTCTCGAACGGGGTGTGATCAGTGGGATGGATATGACCCCCGAAGCGGCACAGGTGAAGCTGGCGATGTTGCTGGCTGATTCCGGCAGTCTCTATTCCGTCGAAGAGATGATGCAGATTAATCTTAAGGGCGAAATGGACGAAAGCCTCTTTGATATGGTTTTCCCCGGTGGATTTGCTGTGGGAGTGGGGGAGGCCAAATCAGAAGGCAGATTCCCCGCGTCAAAGTATTTCAATCATTTGAACATCCGTAAGGCGAGTTTGAGAATCAGCGGACTTTCTTTTGTGAACGCAGAAAACGAAGTGAAGGTTCATCTCTATCTGAATAGAAGTGGTCTGAAAGCGGAAACACCGCGAAAGGGTTCGAACTATATCGGCTCACGGACGCTTTTCCGTGGCGATAAAGACGACTCCAGTATTTTCTTCGACATCACATCCGTAGTCCGAAAGAACCTTGAAGAAGACAAGAAAAACAACATCGGCATCATCTGCGAAGGTGCTCAAGAGGTGAACTGGAAATCCATGCACCTGGCGATTTTTGCGTAATAATACTTGGCTTATGAGGCTTGAAGTGATTGATTCTAAAGTGTGTCGTCCCCGCGGATATTAGGCGGGGATCCATGGGGTTTGGTTCACTAATTGTTTTAATCTTTGCGTAGGTCGGGGTCACCGAACCCAACTCTTCTGTTGGATTCAGAATATCAATCTTACAAGTTTGATAATGTATCAGGGACTTCCGGTTCGGAGATGATGGGAAGTAGTGTTTTTGCGATTAATGCATTCCCGTATTCATCCCAGTGGTAGTTGTGTTTGAAGTTAAAGAGGCGATGGTGTTCCTGGTAATCGTTGTAGAACGTTTCGTTCAAATCAAGGAAATCGCAACCTTCCAAACGGCATGCACGTTCAAGTGGAACACTCGAATCAATTCTCTCGGGCATTTCGTCAGGGGAGTCGTACAATGCTTCCCGATTACCATCTACAACAAAGATCAGACGCGAATTCGGTAACCTGTTCTTCATCCGTTTAACAATATAAACAGCCGCCTCGTTTACGAGGTGTTCCTTCTCAAGTTCTTCTGCTTCTGTTAACGTGGAAACATTGGTTGCCGCATCAACTAAACCTGCATTCATCAGGTTCAAGTTAGCATTCAGGAAGAAATAACGGGTAATCGCTGGATAGAGCAGGAGTTGTTTTAATTTACTGCGGCTTTGAACACTGGGCGGAATTTCAAAAAAAGTTTCGTCAACACAACGGAGTTGCATGTTCCGTCCACGGCTTGCATACCGTTCTATACTGGTGAGAATGTCTTTCTGATTTATGAAATAGATAACAATATCGGGTTGGAATTTTGCTTCAAGATATTCCGAAACAAGAATATAGTGGGACATTACTGCGCCACTGATGCCGTAGGCGTATACATCATATTCGAAATTTAATCCCTCTTTCAACCCACTTGCAAGATGGTCCTTCCATTCGACAAACAGACCTTCGATATAGGAATCACCAATGACGGCGATTAATGGTTTTTGTCGCTCATCTTTAGGTAAATAATCAATGTCACTGATCCAGCCATCATTATTGACATGCCATTTGCTTTGTTGCTGTGTCATTCTTCCTGAAGTAAATAGTCCGTCCCGAACGCTGCTGGTATCATATTTTAACACCATATACTCTTGATCACGGAAGACTTCAGGAATCTCACTTGCCGGCAAAACCGTCCTGAAGATAATTTCAAAGGAAATTACCAGGAAGATGACAAACAGGATTGTATGTATTAGAAATCGTTTCATAGAATTAGAATTGGAAGTATATGAATTCCTGTTTACCGAAGTTACCAAGGACGATGATTGCAGCAATAACAACTATGTAAATGGGCCAACGCAGGTAAATCGGAAAATTCTCAATGGATAACCCGAACTGTTTTTTCCTCGAAGGCCATTCGATGAGCAGAACACCAACTCCATAAACTAAAGGCACCAAATAATCACTGTAGTCGAGCTTCAGGAAAGGCACAGAAAAAGTACGCCAGATGTAACTCAACGCATGCCCTACAGAATCCGCACGGAAGAAAACCCAGGCGAGTAGCGCCAGCAGGAATGTCTTCAGCATCGCCAGGCTTTCTCCAAATCCCGGGAAGAATGAATCTTCTGCCGCGTGATCAGTGTACCGTTTCTGCTTATTTCGAAGCATCAGGGGGATGTAATAGAGGCCGTTTAAGAGTCCCCAGATGATAAAGGTCCAGTTGGCACCGTGCCAGAATCCACTAACAGTAAAGATTACGACAATGTTCCAGATACGCCTCACTTGCCCCACATAGGATCCACCGATGGGGATGTAGAGGTAATCTCGGAACCATGAAGAGAGTGAAATGTGCCACCGTCTCCAGAATTCGGCAATATCCCGTGAAAAATAGGGGAAATTGAAGTTCCGCATCAGGTTGAAGCCGAATAGACGGGCTGTTCCGATGGCGATATCTGAATAGCCTGAGAAATCGCAGTAGATCTGTATTGCGAAAAAGAAAACACCGAGGAAAAGGGTTAACCCATCCAGTTTGTCGGAGTTCTCAAAGATTGTAGTGACATGGGGCGCAAGATTGTCAGCGATGACAATCTTCTTGAAGAATCCCCACAACATCTGGCGTAAGCCGTCCTTTGCCTTAATATTGTCAAAAGACCGTTCTTTAATAAATTGGGGGAGCAGATTTTTAGCTCTTTCAATAGGTCCGGCCACAAGTTGAGGGAAGAAACTTACGAAGGCGAAAAATGACAGGATGTCTTTTGTCGGTTCAATTTCACGGCGGTATATATCAATGGTATAGCTAAGTGTCTGGAAGGTATAAAAGCTGATACCAACAGGCAGTATGATAGACAGGGTCACAGGGTTGACCTGCATCCCCATAGACTCAACCACATTTTCAAAACTATCCACAAAAAAGTTGAAATATTTAAAAAATCCGAGTAGTCCTAGATTAACGAGCAAGCTGGTCGTCAGGAGAACTTTTCTACCTGTCTGATTCTTTGTCTTTCCGAGACTAAGCCCAAGGATATAGTCGACCATTGAACTTATAAAAATGAGGGAGAGAAAACGGTAATCCCACCATCCATAAAAAATGTAACTGGCTACAATCAACAGAACGTTTTGCAGACGGATTCTGCTGGCACCTATCAGCCAATAGAGAATAAAAACGAGCGGTAAAAATAGGGTGAATGGCAGTGAATTAAAAAGCAAAATGATTCCCGTGTTTGATTTTGGCAAATATGAAAAGAAATGAAGGACATTTCAATAGGAAAACTAACTGATCGTTTTCTTTCAGATAAACTATCTCGTGTTTTTTCAATTGAATTCAAATCACAATTCAGTTTTGTGACTTCGTTTACTATTTTATAACTGAAGAGGAGTTATTTGAAACGGGTTCTATTAATGGAGGGGGAAATGACTAAACCAGGAGTAGTGGACGTACTACATGATGCTGGCAGAGCGATTATAACGATTACAAACCCTCCGGAAAACCGTTTCGGAGAAGCCACGATTACTGAAATTGGTAAAGCGCTTGAAAAACTTCGCCACGATGACCATTTGAAATTGATTATCTTCCGTTCAGGTGTAGAAAACATGTTCAGCATGGGATTTGATATTCTAGACCGTACCCCTGATCAAGTTGGAAAACTGAATAGCTCTTTTGGTCATTTACTCTATTTATTAAATGAATTGCCTGTCCTATCCGCTTGTGAAGTTGATGGTGGTTGTTACGGTGGCAGTATGGAGTTGGCAGTCTATTGCGATTTTTTAATTGCATCCAACCGCGCTGTTTTTGGACACCCTGAGATCAAATCCGGGATATTCCCTCCAGTGGCGGCCGCGTTATACCCACAAATTATTGGTCGCAATAAAACTCTTGAGGTTTTGGCAACGGGCGAACGCTTACTCGCTGACGAAGCTCATAATATGGGACTAGTCAATAGATTGTACCACTTTGACGAATTTGACCGAGAAGTTGAAGCCTTTTACCAGAAAATTGAGGCGACCAGTGCCCTGACGCTTCGTTTGATGAAAAAAGCCGTAGACAAAGGACTATACGCAAAAGTGCCGGAAGCGATTCAGATGACCGAAAATATCTATCTGAATGAACTACTTCCCAGCCACGATGCCCGTGAAGGTATTCAGGCCAAATTGGAAAATCGTGATCCACGGTGGTTGAACAAGTAGGTGAATTTGTTTCATTAGATTTTTACAGAGCACCATAGATACTCAAAGCCCGGCATTTGCCGGGCTTTGTTGTTGTCATCCCCGAATTTTTCTGTCAGGGATCCATGTCCTTTACTTCACCAGCGTAATTCTCCTACTTCTCACCTCAGTTCCGGTATCAAGTTTTATGAGATAAGTTCCTGATGCCAATCCGTTTCCATCCATAAATATATTTTGCATCCCGGCAGGTTTATAGGTGTTTTCCAGTGTTTTGACCAAGCGGCCTGTGATATCGTAAACGTCCAACTTCACATTCCCTGCCAGAGTCAGATTGTACTGGATACAAGTGCTCGCATTAAATGGATTCGGGTAGCATATAAATAATTTCGGGTCAACTGGTTGTAGTATGATCGGTTCTTCTTCAGCTGATAAAAATTGTTCTACCGAAACCCAGAGAAGGCCAATCTCTGTGCTTACAAATAGTTGGTTTAAATGATGATTATAGGTGATTGAATGAAAAACAGGTCTTGTCGTCTCAAATGGAAAATCGAATTCAAGAGGTTGCCAGGTGTTAAGTAGATCAGAAGATAAAAACAACTCACCGTTTTCGTTCATTAGAATAACATAAGTTATTTCGTTGTAATTAAAGATCGTCTCAGGATATAATTCGTTTATATTCAGACTACCTGATTGTTGCCAGGATTCATCTTGCCACCAATGGCATGAAAATACATTTTCCTCCTCGTATTTCACCACCAATAGGGACTCATCATAAGGTATTAAACTGGCAGAATGTCCCCCAAGATCAAGATCCATGATCTCCCAATCTCCACCAGATGCCGGCATTTTGACCAGGTTAACATCTGTGTCAGTATATGCTAAACTGAAAAAATAATTATCTGTCTGAACAAATATATGACTTGGGACGTCAATGGCTGACCAGTCCTCGCCCAGGTTGTAGGAAACAAAAGCAATTGGCCCCCCAAGACTCTCTTTTTTAACCAACCTGACACCATTCTCAAGTCTATGGCTTTCTATTGTATTAAATCGTTCGCCTGTAAGAAATGTCCAATTTGTGCCACCATTAGTGCTCAATGCCAAGACAGTTTGGTTTGGTTCATATAAAGGCGATGGATCAACTACAACTTTTCCAAATAGAGAATCTCCGTTCATATAGAGGAAATCATTCATATAATAGGTTTCTTGCTCAGTGGAGGGAATTTGAACTGAAGTCAGCTCACCTTCTTGATATAAAATCCAGGGATAAGTTCCCCTACTTAATACAATATGCTGATTCTGAAGCGAAATTTCATACTTCCCGATAAAACCTGGAATATCCACTTGAGTCCATGACTCTCCACTATTTGTACTCTTTAGTAATCCAATTCCACGGATTCCCAAGTATAGGTCTCCACTCTGATATTGTTGATAAATTGGATTCATATGTGATAGATATTGAGGAAGTCCTGGTGCCGAGTACAAGGACCACGTTCTACCAGAGTCCATAGATCGATACAACCTGTATCCTTGAGCGTAGAGCATTCCGGGATTCTCTTTGTCCTCAATTATATCACGAATTATCTGGCCATTAAAAAAATCGTCATAATCGTTTAGAATAATTTCCCATTCCGAATTACAGATGAAGAGGTGTGATTCAATCGAGTAATCTGTGTAACCATTTAGAGAAATAAGAATTTCACCATTAGCCATAGGCAGAACTTTTAGAATACTAAAATTATCTCCCTCGATTATACCATTTGTGTCAAATACTGGATTGGCATAATCAAAATCATTCTGTTCATTATTCCATTTGCATATTTTTGAATGTGTTTCATCTTCAATATCGTAGTCAAAACGTGTATAAAGCTCATTCTCGTAATGGAAAAAACCGGGAAAAAGATGATTGTTATAATCTTCAAGTAAAACAGTCTGGAAAGACTCCATATTGTCAAACGAAACATTAACCGAACGCATGTATGAAACAACTATTGTGTTTGGATTATCTGGATTGAAATAAATAAGACCAATGGATTGACCACTGACATCTTCGAGATATTCCCAATTGTTACTATCAGGGTCTTTTAGATAAAAATCTGTTATTGAATCACCATATTGTCTTTTTGCCGCAAGAAGAATTGATCCATGTTCACCGATGTCGGGAAAAAATTCCCCCCAGTTGTAGTCAATCTCCTCACCAATAAAGGCATAATCGAGGTTGTTGAAGCCTTCCTGATCCACATGCCAAAAGCAATTATTGAAATAAAAGGAGAGATAAAAGTTCTCTCCTGTAGAGTCGGCAATAATGTTACGTGGTGCTCCCACTTGAATAGAGTCATAATTCCATTCCTGCGAAGAAGCAACGCCCAGTAAAAACAGAGTGGCTAACACGATGAATATTATACTATAACGGGCACTCATTATCCCTCCATATATTCCTATTTCACCAGCGAAATTTTCTTGTTTCTAACCTCAGTGCCAGTGTTCAGTCTTACCAAATAAGTCCCTGATGAAAGACCTGAACCATCTATATAGATGTTGTGTCTCCCAGCGGGTTTGTCAGTGTTCTCAAGTGTTTTGACAAGTCGGCCTGTAATATCGAAAAGGTCTAGCTTCACATTCCCCGGTTTGGTCAGATTGTACTGAATACATGTGCTCGCGTTAAATGGATTCGGATAGTTGGTGAATAGATTCGGATCAACTGGCTGAAGTTGAATGGGGTCTTCCGGGTTTTGAACCATGGATTCAAACGGCGTCCATAACTGTCCCAATTGAGTATCGAGCCAAATTCTATTTCGAAAAGCATCGAAACGGAAATCATAGATCGTACAACAAGATGCTGAATATGGGAATTCAACCTCCATCTCCATCCATGTTCTTGCAGTATCAGAGGAGAGGTAGATGGTAGCTGGAAACTCTGTCATATGACCAATGTACAAGGTCTCATCCACTTCGAACATGATCGGTTCGACAAGATCGAAATCTGGTAAGAATCCCGTGTTTATCCACCCGTTACCAAAATTAAACGAGCACTCTCCTGTTGGTGTAGCAACAAATAGATTATCGTCAAGATTTTTTATAAAACGCGGTAGTTCATCAAATGAGTGATAGATTGGAATCCAGTTTGATGAATTTATTCCCATTCTTGAAACGGTATAGGTATGGTCGATTTCTTGAATAATGCTATAAAAAAAGTTTTCTGAATAGGCCAATTGACTTCCTCGAAATCGTTCTTCCCACGTTTCACCAAGGTCGGTTGAAATCGCGAATACATTTGGACGAACCAAAGGGTTGATCAAGTTTAATTGGCCTTCCTGATATGTTGCAATAATCTCTGCATTCTCGTTATCCCTCTCGTTCCAAGTCTGACCGCCGTCAAATGAAATTTTTAATCTGTTTCTATTTCCATATTCGGGGTGAACAGTTAGATCTCTGGAAAGCGTTTTCATAATCATCGTGTCGTTATTACAATAAACGAACGTGTTAAAGATGTTTAGATAATCAGGCAGATTATTAAATGAAATTCCTTGCCAACGGTCTTCATTTCGTTTATAAAAAGAGGTACTTCCATAAGTTGAATAAGTCAGATTATTTGGGAATAAATCTATCCTTCCAACAAAACCGATATCCATAATTTCGATTTGTTCCCATGATGAGCCACCATCCTGACTTCGGTAGAGACCATTGTTTCGTATTGTTAAATAGAGGTCAGGTGAATTATGCGGCTGGAACATATCTTCAATCCTGTATTGCATTAAATCAGGTAGTCCAATAGCACTATAAATTGTCCATGTTCTACCATAATCATCAGATTTGTACAGGTTTGGGCTAGCGGAGTAAATAATCCCGGGGTTTGCACTATCCTCCAGTAAAATTCTGGTGTCAAACTGATCATAGAATTCAGCACCGGTATTTGCTACTTGTTCCCAGTTGGAATTGTATATGTATACGTTTTCTGACAGGAAATTTTCGTCAAATGGATCAGGTGAGTAGACGGAAAAAATGAATTCACCATTCGATAGCTTATTAAATGATTTCACTTGTCCATTCGCGATATCGAGTTCGCCGATTAAATCAAAATAACGGTTAGTAAAATCCCATTGATTCAGACGGTAATCATATTTGCAGACATAAGCGTTGATCTCTGAATAATCCATAAAAAGTCCATACATGGATGTATCTTCAGCAGTACTGAAAAAAACCTTATCCAATATTATTCTTGTGCTTCCATTAGGCATGTTTTGCCTAAACCAATTCAATCCACCATCATATGTTACGATGGTCCCGTCCATGTGGACAGCTACCCATAGATTCTGGTCAGAGGGATCGACAAAAAACTTAGTGGCATTTGTAAATGGACATGGGATTTGTCGCCAACTACGACCTCCATCATCACTCTTGAATAAGGATTGCTCAAAAGTGTTTTGATTGCCTGCGCTTATTAGCAGAGTGTCACAGTCCTGTGACAGAGAGGTTAGAGAGGACACAAAGAAGTAGTCGATTCCAAATGATCGAAGGAAAGGGTCTAGACAGATATTTTCTTCACCATTATTTTTCAACAATGAGCTTCCACCTGTGACAATGTAGTATATTTCAGATCCATCCCCATTCGCTACAAGCTGTACAGGGAACGGTTCTGTTGGAACTACTGTCTCAAATGGATGCCCCAACGAGATTGACGGTACTACTAGTAGAAAGAGGAGATAGATGAAAAGTATTCTATTAATAAAATGCATTTCTACCTCACTTCACCAGTGTAATTCTCCTGTATCTTACTTCAGAGCCTGTGTTTAGTTGAATGAAGTACGTTCCAGAAGATAACCCAGAACCATCGAGAAAGACACTCTGAATTCCAGAAGGTTTATAAATATTTTCCAGATTCTTTACCAGTCGGCCTGTAATATCGTAAACGTCCAGCTTCACATTACCGGGTTGGGTCAGGTGGTACTGAATACGTGTGCTCGCATTAAATGGATTCGGGTAGTTGGTGAATAACTTTGGATCAGCAGGAATAAGTTCAAAAGTAGATTCATTTGACGACAATAGATCCTCGGTTGGATAGTAATAAAGACCTGCACTTGTTGACAACCATAAACGGTTTCGTATCAAATCCTGCTTAAAACCTTCAATCTTATGTATTGCTTGTCCATCTGGAAGGATGAATTCAATCGTGTGCCAATGGTGGCCGCTATTTGTACTTAGAATGACGTTTGACGCATCCTCATCGTACCCGATAAATCCAAGCGGGTTGTTTTTGATAAACTCGAAATGAAGTGGAATATCAATGGAATCTGGCATTTCGCAGATCACTTGCCATCCAAATAAGGACGAATACTCGTAGAACTTCCTGTCCCAACCCATGACATGGCATCCATATTCATCAGGAATTATCCTTGGGAAGTCTGTGGACACTGAGTCCGGGTATTGAAGGTTAGTCCATTCTTCTTCTCCAAGGTAATTGACATATATATTCATCTTGTCATCACTGTATAACGGAGAACTTGTATAAAATCGATCATGATAAAAATAGATAGGATCCCTCCAACCACGCCATCCTGGAAGAGGGTGATAGGGTCCAGTATGATATTCCCAGGTTTCGCCATAGTCAAAACTGATAAAAAAGCATGCACCGTGAATTATATATCTCCACATTGTAAATTGGTCACGGTACCTGTCGTAGAAAGGTATTACAGCATAGTCGTCCTGATCATGAACCATAGTCCATGTTTCACCACCATTATAAGTTCTGTAGAGTCTAATACTTGGACGATAACGCATAGGACCAACATCAACAATCCCCAGGATAGTGTCTCCGTTTGCATAAAAAATCTCACCGAGCTTATAAGTGCTGTCGGGTGATAAATTGACAGAAATATGTTGGAAAGTGTTTTCGCCTAGCTGATGGTACCAGTATTCGTTGCGATCAGCGAAATACAAGTTCTCTTCAAACGGAAAAACTGAATAAAAAGCCGAGGTCTCAAATGTTTCGAAATGTTGCCAGCTTAAACCATGGTCGGTGCTATAATAAAGGCCGATGTCATCAAAAGAGGCGAACAAGGTGGTTCCATCATGGGATTGGTAAAAGTTGAGGAGTTGCACACCTTCGAGGGAAGGTAAACCGATTGTACTCAATTCCTGCCATGTTTCTCCAAAGTCATTGGAAACATGAACAAATCTTTCAAAATGTACTTTAGCGTAAATTCTTCCTGAAACCATCTGATTTTCAAAAAAGAACTTTTCGAAATTAAAATCTTCCCCTGAACGCCCAACATATTGGCCTTCACTTCTAAAAGTCACAAGTTTATTGTTTTGCCAATCATCGACTGAATACGGAGAGACGGATATAAGAATTAAAAATTGACCGTTAGATAGTGGTAGAAAATCACCAATAAGAGTTAAATTATTATTCGGTAGATTACTGGTATCAATAAATGGTTCATCGATATTCCATTGACTTACTCCATTAGTGTTTCTGTATATCTTGCCCATTCGAGCAACAGGATCCCTAGGCCAAATGTCATAATTCCCAAGGTAATATAAGGCGTTTGAGTTTTGGGGGTCCTTAAAAAGGTTGTTCATATTGTATTGATCAATTGCTTCAAAATCCACCAAACCAACGTACCAGTTCAGTCCTGAATTTTGTGTGTAAAGGAGCACATTAGCATATAAGATCATCCATGATTCGATGCCTTCTGAATGAACAGTGAAACTATACGGATTAATACTACTGTTAAATGTATTTGGGGAACGATCTTCGAAGGTATATCCACAATCAAAGCTGACGATGATGTTGTTGAATTGAGCACCTGTGCTATCACTCAGGCAGATAAACACAAAGGTCGAATCGTCTACCATGTAAGGTCTGATGTGGGAATAGTTATTGCCATTTACTGATTTAATAGGGATATCCAGGCATTCCCAGTTTGAGCCCCCATCCCGGCTGACCCATGAGCTGGTTTCTCTTCCAGCCAGTAATACTTGATCGTCCGAGCTTGAGTAGAAATCCGTTGGGGAGAATTGAGATAATGGCCCCGGTTGTAAATCAACTGGAAAAGCAAGAAACGGGTTGCACAGACATACAAATAGAATAGCTAAAAAGAAAAAGTATCTGCGAATTCTCATAAGATTTCCTGGTTGATCGTTTCTAGTCAAATCAATCTATTATTATTACATTCTGAAAGAATTTATCTAGTTTTCAGCTAATCTACTTCACTAAAGTAATTCTTCTATTTCTTACTTCTGAACCAGTATCAAGTTTTATGAAGTATGTCCCAGACGCTAATCCCGTACCATCGAGAAAAGTACTTTGCATCCCAGAGGGTTTATAGGTGTTCTCAAGTGTTTTGACCAAGCGGCCTGTGATATCGTAAACGTCCAGCTTCACATTCCCTGGTTGGGTCAGGTGGTACTGAATACGTGTGCTCGCGTTAAATGGATTCGGGTAGTTGGTGAATAATGTTGGATCAGCAGGCTGAAGCTGGATAACATGATCATCGACATCAAGGATTTCCTCAACAGGACACCAGAGAAGTCCAAAATCCGTTCTCACCCAAAGAAGATTGTTGGTGTCGTCGTATCCCAAATCATAAGAATAGGCACGTATTGGAATATCAAGTGGAAAATCAAGATAGAGTCGCTCATAAGTCTGGCATGAATCTGTGGATATTGTTATAGACTCAGTTTCGTTCATATTGAACATTACTATTGTCTGATTATTGTATTCAAATATAAGATCAGGATACAGGGGGAAGTTTGTTTGTCCAACTTGAACCCATTCTTCACCATCAAACCAATTACAAAATCCACCATCCATCCAGGGGTCGGGTGCACTGTATACCAGTAAGGATTCTTCATCATAGGGAAACATCACCAATCGACCAGAGCTTCCCCCAGATAATCCCAAACTTTCCCATTCATTACCTGATACATGTTTTCTGACTATTAGTGAGTCAGAAGATGTTCCACGCAGAACACTATAGAAGTAATTTTCCGATTGGGTAAATTTATACCCTGGTACGTCAAGTGGTGTCCAAGATTGACCAAAATCTTCTGAATAGTGATAGAATGGGTATTCAATTCGGTTATGGGATACAATACGGATTCCATTTTCCATTCTTATACTATTAGCATATTCTGATGAATACGGTCTAAATGTCCAGTTGTTACCTCCATCTGAACTGAACGCTAGATTTTTGGAAATGCCGGCAGCTGTGTCCTCCAGAACATCTATAAAACCAAACAGTGTATCACCACTGAGGTAGAGTTGATCCCGGTGATAGATGTGATAAAAATCAGGATCGGTAATCTGGACTGATTCCCAATTCTCATGTCCAAAGTATCGCCATTTAGAGTTGTCACCTGAAACACAAACGTATTCGTTCTGAATTGAAAAGTTACCACTTCCAATCATATCAGGAATATCAATTCTCTGCCAACTTTCACCTGAATTTATACTTTTGAACACTCCATGCAGTTGTGTAGAAACGTATAAATCACCTATTTGTGGTTGTTGATAAATTTCTAATACTGACATGATGTCTTCAGGCAGCCCACTGGCAGAGTATGGCTCCCAGTTTCTGCCATTATCCTCAGAATAATAAATCCCAGTCTTTGAAATTTTTGCATACAAAGCACCTGGATTCATATGGTCATTTTGGAGCTGGAAGAAAAAATGTCCGTTTACATCTTCATCGTCTATCCATGTTTCTATTTCCCACAGGCTATTACATATAATGTTAAATCTTTCAACGTCATGATCAACTGTGTATCCTGAAATAAGAATCTCCCCATTGGCAATCGGTTTTGCAAAAATGATGCTAGCATAACCGGATTCGAAATGATCGGTGGAGCTGAATACAGGATTATCCATATCCCATGAATGTGTCTCATGGTTATAAACAGCAATTGCAGAACGCATTGAATCTGATTCCCAGAAGCTGTAGTTACAATAGTAATCTGTTCCTGCTCTGAAAAAGCTCCTGAGATTGTGTGTCGAGGGAAAGTAACTACTTTCATGTGTGAGCATCAGGTCCTGCGACATCAAGATGGAATCGTTGTACATCAATGAAAAAATTGTCGTTGAATCTGGGTCAAGGTAAAAATCGCGAACCCATTCATCATGTAATCCTGCAATAGCTGACCAACTCCCAGATTCAGGTGTATATTGAAGAAATCCATCACCTATACTCAAGGGTGCGTCCGCATGGAGCAGGAACGATCCGGGGGTGTTTAGATGGTAAAAAGTACCACTCGAGTAATCACCGATACTGGTCAGTTCGAAATTAAGATTTGCAAATACATCATTGTTACAATCCCACAAACCAGCATTTGAAAAAAAAGAAAGGAACAGCTTCTCACCTGAATCATCGGCAATAATGCTTGTTGGTGACAATACTTCAGTGGTAGTATGGCTCCAATATTGAGCAAAAGATTCTTTAGTTGTATTGAAAATCACTAATGCAACTATAAGAAAGGATGTAATTCTATTGATTGAATGACTCATATGATCACCTTATTTGACTAAAATAATCTTTCTGTTCCTGACTTCAGTTTCCGTATTCAGTCGAATGAAGTAAGTCCCTGATGCTAATCCTGATCCATCGAGGAAGACACTCTGTAATCCAGCAGGTTTGTATGTGTTTTCCAGTGTTTTGACCAGTCGGCCTGTGATATCGTAAACGTCCAGCTTCACATTCCCCGGTTGGGTCAGATTGTACTGGATACTTGTGCTCGCGTTAAATGGATTCGGGTAATTCGTCAATAGTTTTGGCTCTGCGGGTATTAGTTCAATTGACTTTTCTGTTGTTGACAATAAATCTTCGAGAGGATACCAGTAGATTCCGTGGCTTGATTCTATCCATATTCTATTTCTTACAGGATCTTGTTTAATGTTACCGATTTGATTTGGAGTTATTCCTCCAGGTAAATAAATTTCCAACTGACGCCAATTATAACCTCCATCACAGCTTAATATGATATCAGTTGCATCCCAGTTAAAACCGATAAATCCATATGGATTACTACAAATCAATCTGAAATAAAATTGAGGGATATTGATTGATTCGGGTATTTCGCAAAGGGTTTCCCAGCCAAGTTGCGGAGTGTATTGATAAAACTTCCTATCCCATCCCATACAGTAAATACTGTTCTGGGTTTGTATTATTCTTGGACTGCTTGCTGAAGAATCTGGTAGATTTATGTCAACCCATTCTTCGTCCCCCAAATACTTCATAAATACGTCAGTTTCAGAACGTAAATCTTCCTGTCCAGTAGCGATCAATCGGTTCTGAGAATATCGATACAACTGAACATTGAAGCCGCCGATCTCTTCTTGTGGATTGGAGAATGATTCCCAGCTTGTTCCGTAGTCAATACTGTGGTGATATACATCATCCGATTTATATAATAGTGTTAATTGATCATGCTCAACATCATATGAATGATTGATGTAATGGTTATGTAAATCCAGAATCATCTCCCAGTTAGAACCACCATCAAAAGTTCGGTAAAGCCTGTTACCGTTATGGTCAGAAATTGGATCAACACGAACCACGCCGAGAATAGTGTCAGCATTAACGTAGATTAATTCATTGTGTTTGTAACTACTGTCAACCGAGGTCTCAACATTAAATGGAATGATTGGATCATCTTGTGACTGTTGGCGATACCAGCTTGCATCAAAGTCGGAATAATAGAGGTTTTCTGAATACGGATATACATTGTAAAAGGCTGGCCATTCAAATGTATCAACATGTTGCCAGGTTTCTCCATGATTACTGCTTTTGAATAAGCCAAGATCATCGAGAGATAAATAGATAGTAGAACCATCATGAGACTGTGAAAGAGTAATAAATTGGAAGTACTCGATTTCCGGCAGGCCCTCAGTTTGCATCTCTTCCCAGGTAAGTCCATAATCGTTCGATACATGAATGAATCTTGTGTTTTCTGCTCTAGCGTAGATACGACCGGGTGTTAATTGATCCTCAAAATAGAATAGCACTACATTGATATCACGTCCGGATCTAAATAATAGATCACCGTGACTATCAAACGTGACAAGCTGTTCGTTTTCCCAACTGCCATCTTCATCAGGATACACACTAACTCGGGAAATGAAATTGCCATTAGATAGTGGAAGAAACTGTGTAATTGATGTATAAGGGTTATTGAATTCTTCATTAGTGTCTATGAAAGGCTCATCGGTAATCCATTCATCTGGCCCTTCAGTAGTTCTATAGATTTTTGTGTATCGTTCCCTGGGTTCAAGATCATAAAAGTAGTATTGAGTGAGAAAGTAATACGTGTCAACATCAATAGGATCTCTAAAAATTCCATTAGTATTGATAGGCTCATAACTGTCGGATGATATAGTATCGACAAACCAGTTTAATCCTGCATTCTCGGTGAAAAAGAGTAGACCATCACATTTTATCATCCAAGAGTTTTCATCAGATGAATGAATGGTAAGACTTTGATAATTTATATTATAAGCCCATGACCCGGGGGACCGATCAACAAATGTTACTCCGTAATCGAATGAAACAATAATATTATTGTCGGATGAATGCATGCCGGTTCCGAGACACACAAATACATATGTTGAATCATTTACCATAGTTGGCACAATACGATAATAGTCTTGATTATTTACTGCTTTGATAGCTTGATCCAAACATTCCCAGTTTGAACCTGAATCACGAGAAATCCATACACTTGTTGTGCCCTTTCCTGTCAGCAATATCTCTCCATCATTACTTGCTAATATTTTATCAGGAGCATAGGGAGTTGTTGGTCCCATTTGCCAGGTTTGTGCTTGAGTGAGTGGTGAAAAGGTTAGAAGTGAGAGGAGTAAAAACGGAAAGACTAGATGGGCAGTACGCATGATCGTCTCCAGGGCAGCAGTAATCGTTTATATGTATAATACTAAACAATCTAAAAGATGATAGTGGATTATAGGAAAAAGTGTGAAGAAAAGTCAATTAATATGTAAATGTTATTAATATTTATTGAGTATGTATCCTTTAAAACCTTGTCATAATATCTAGTTCTGGTAATATTGGTTTTCGGTGATAATAGTGATGTGGAATAGACTGTCAAAACTGTTCCTTGTGAAAATAAATGTCGAATATGATATAGGGCTCAAGGGGACACGTCATATTTTTTTTTCAATGTTATTTGGTCCTAACGCATTTCAGGTGTTATTCTGTTAGAAATGTTTAAGGTGATAGTGCAAGTTATTGATATTTATGGATGAAATGATTGTTCACCATAAACCTCCCAAGAGGGAGGCGGCTTGACGATATTCAGGGGACCTGTTCCAGATTTATCTGGGAACAGGTCCCCTGCGACTTTTTAGAGATAATGATTACATGAGACTGAAGGGGAGGTCGCTTTGGAAACCCCGAAAGAGACCGTAGTCGTAAGTGAAAAGACTGGCCACAAAATTGAAATCCTTGAGGATTTCTGCAAAGGTTGTACAATCTGCGCGGAAATCTGCCCCAAGGACACGCTCCGGATGGTATCTGTCGGAACGCGGTGGCAGGGTAGTGTTGTAATCGTTGATGACATTGACACCTGTATAGCTTGTATGCTCTGCGAATTGCAGTGCCCTGACTTTGCTATTCTGGTGACTAAAGGCGACAAGAAGAAAAAGAAGGCGGTCAAATCCGCCTGAGGGGAAGAGCAGTGGGTACAGCTGCAAAAAAACAAGCCAATGTGAAATTCTGGCCTGGAAACATTGTGATTGCAGAAGCCGCGGTAGCTGCCGGATGTAATTTCTTTGGTGGTTATCCCATTACACCCTCTTCTGAGGTTGCTGCACACATGGCATATCTGCTTCCGAGGACAGGAGGGCATTTCATCCAGATGGAGGATGAAATAGCGGCAATGGGTTCAGTGATCGGCGCCAGCCTTGCAGGTGCTAAATCCTTGACAGCCACATCGGGACCGGGATTCAGTCTGAAACTCGAAAATCTTGGATTTGGCTACATGGTTGAGGCTCCCTGTGTGGTGGTAAACGTGATGCGTGGTGGTCCATCAACTGGACTTCCGACACATCCGGCACAGGCAGACCTGATGCAGGCAAGATGGGGCACCCACGGTGACCATCCGACGATTGCTGTAGCTCCGGCATTCCATCAGGAAATCTACATGGAAACGATTCGGGCATTTAATCTGTCTGAACAATTCCGAATTCCAGTTATTCTGTTGATTGATGAAGTATTAGGGCACTTGAGTGAAGGTGTTATTCCGCCCGAACCGGGTACCTTTGAAATTATCAATCGCACGATGGACACAGGTAAACCGGAAGAACATCTCCCTTACGATGTCAGTAAGAGTGATGTGCCGCCATTCCTACCCTATTTCGGCGGTGGAACGTGGCATACCACTGGTTTGAACCACGATGAAACAGGTTTCCCGTCAACAAATCCTGAGTTGATTACCCGAGAAATGGATCGCATGATCCGTAAAGTACTCGGTAATAAGGATGTGATTGACAAGGTCGAGTACTTTATGGCTGACGATGCCGAAATCGGTATTGTCTCCTTCGGCAGCACAGCTCGTGCAGCTATGGTAGCGATCAAGGCAGCCCGTGAAAAAGGCATAAAAGTTGGAATGATCCGACCGGTGACAGTCTGGCCTTTCCCGAAAGATCAGGTCTTTGACTTCGGTCGTGAGTGCAAATCACTCATCGTTCCAGAATTTAATATGGGGCAGATGGTATACGAGGTGGAACGTGCCCTTCACTTTGATAAACCTGTTCACAGGTTGAACAAAGTTGGTGGCGTACCGATCACTCCGGGTGAAATTCTCGCCAAAATCGAGGAGGTGGCCTGATGGCGTTCGATTATATGCCCTACCTGAGGGAGGAAAAGCTCCCACACATGTGGTGCCCAGGATGCGGCATCGGCATTGTGATGAAATCCATGATCCGTTCCTTTGATGATCTGGGATGGGACAACCGTGACATCGCTTTTGTTTCGGGAATCGGCTGTACAAGCCGTGCACCAGGTTACCTGAAAGCGAATACGCTGCATACGACTCATGGTCGCGCACTGAGTTTCGCAACCGGTATCAAGATGCATTGCCCGGACAAACACGTCGTTGTTGTTTCTGGTGATGGTGACGGTTCAGCTATCGGTGGTAATCACCTGATTCATGCTGCACGAAGAAATATTGACATCACTTTAGTGATTAACAATAACAACATTTACGGCATGACCGGTGGGCAGTACAGCCCAACGACACCGTTAGGAGCTAAAGCTGCAACAGCACCGTACGGTATGCTTGAGCCCTCCTTTGATCTGGTTGATCTGGTTCAGGGAGCAGGTGCCAGCTTTGTCGCACGAGGTCACGTTGGAAATGGTCGGCAATTGTCGACACTACTCAAGAAAGCATTTGAGCATAAAGGTTTCTCATTCGTCGAAGTGATTTCCAATTGCCATACGCAATTTGGCCGTCGCAACAAGATGGCTGATCCGATGAATATGGTGAAATGGATCAGCGACCGTGCGAAACCACAAAAGAAGTATGATGAGCTTCCCGATGAAGAAAAGGCTCGTTGTTTCCCGGTGGGGGTCCTTCACGAAGACCACCGTCTTCCGGAATACACCGAAACCTACGAGAAGTTGATCAACTCATTGAAAAAATAATTTTGCCCTATTTTGGGCTTGAACATGGAGGCACCGCGGGTAGTATTACGTATGGGGGACCCGCGGCGTTTTCCAGCATGGGGGAGGAAACCTCGTCATGCATTTCGAAGCACGTTTTTCCGCAGTAGGAGGCCAGGGAATTATTCTGGCAGGTACGATTGTCGCAGATGCTGCAATTCTTAAGGGTATGCATGCTGCCGGTTCACCGACCTACACAGCACAGGTCCGTGGAGGCCCCACGAAAGTGGAAGTCATCGTTGATTCAGAACAGATTCTCTACCCGAGGACGACTGATATCGACTTTTTCCTTTCGTTGGCAACGAGGTCATACAACCTCTATAAGAAAGACATTAGAGATGGTTGTCCGGTTCTCGTGGATCCCAACCTTGTAGAAGTGCCCAAAGAGGATTATGATCGCTTCAAGATTTATGAGGTTCCGATCATTGAACTGACCAGTAATGAACTGGGACGTATGGTTTACGCCTCGGCGGTAGCATTGGGGACAATGGTGGCGATAACCAATGTTTTTGAAGAAGAGGTGATCCGTACCGCCCTGAAGAACAGGGCGCCGAAGGGAACTGAGATGTATAACATGAAAGCCCTTCAATTAGGTATTGATTATATCAAACGACTTCAGGATAAGCAGGGTTAACTATCGCGATAGTTCTTAATCCGCCTTCGGGCGGATTTTTTTTTAGATTTCATAAATTTAAGTGAATATGGTAGAATAATGTCGAATGATGAAGGACTAACAATCTCAGAAAAGTTTGTTACAAAGTTGTGTAAGCATTCTTTTCTGAAACTATGGACCCACGCAAATCCAAAGGGTAAGAACGGTAAAGAGCTTTGTGATTGTTTAGTAGTATTTGATAACCATATTATTATTATATCAGTGAAGGATGTTGAATTTCAAGAAACAGGTGACGAGGTTGGAATAAAAAGATGGATCAGAACAGCGATAGGTAAATCATATTCACAGCTTTATGGTGCGGTTAGATGGTTGAATAGCGTTGATGAGATCGAAAGAGTTGATGGTAGAAAAATATCCCTGCCAGATCGAAAAAGCAGAATATATCACAGGATATCTGTATCGCTTGGATCCAAAGGAAGAATCCCCATCGAATGGGGTGATTTTGGAAAAGGTTTCGTTCATATCCTTGATGAAATAAGCTTAGGAGCCTTATTTACAATACTTTCTACAATTACCGATTTAGTAGATTTTTTAATGGAATTAGAAAGTATTACAAAAAACGGTACAGCTATTCACTTAATGGAGGGGGGATTAGAACACCTTGTGGCTTTATATGCTTCCAATAATAATTCTTTCTCGTTTATAGATAGTAATGCTTCTAAGTTTATAGTTGATGATGATTATTGGGTTAATTTTATAAACTCTGATATTGTGAAAAAATGGCAAGAGGATACCAAAATATCTTATAGTTGGGATAGAATAATCGAGAAATTCTCTAAAGATTTACTAACAGATGGACTTTTTAACATGCATGATAAATCAGTTTCAAGGAATGAACTTGCTCTTATCGAAATGGCAAAACAGCCTAGAAACCACAGAACATATTTAGCAGAAAGTTTTATCGAAATTCTCTCATCTAGTAACAATGAAATTAAGTCAAGAATTGTAAAAGGTTACGATGATACAGCATTTGTCTTTTTAATTGGTGATAGCAAAGATAGAGAAATACGGGCAATAGAATTACTTCAAAGATGTATGATCAGTAGAGTTAGGATGGGTAATGTAAAAAAGGTTATTGGGATTGCAGCTGATAAACAGGGAAGTAATAATAAGAGATTTTCAGAAGATATTGTATTTATAGAAAAGGCGAATATCTCAGAAGATGAGGAAAGTGAAATTATATCTATGCAGGAAAAATTTGGGTATTTTAAAAACGTAAAATGGAGTAACTAAATCAGGGAGGGGAAGATGAAAGTGGTAAAATTAGTTCCTGAGAAGGAACAACGGACAATATGGTTTCTCATTGCAATTTTTACGTACCTGATTATTGTAGCTCCGCTGACAGTTCCGTTTTTCTTGTCAGGTAACACCGCCAAACTAATGCCGCTGATTATCATACTGGCCGTAATTACAATTTCTTTCGTTCTGACGATGATTTGGCTACCTTTTTATTTCAAATCTCTCCAATACGAAATCGACAACAATGAAATCCGAATGGCAAAAGGTGTTTTCTGGCGCAGTAGAATAACCGTTCCCTATCCAAAAATCACCAACGTGGATGTAACACAGGGACCCATTGAACGGCTGGCGGGTATTGGAAAAGTCAAAATCGAAACAGCAGGTTATAGTGGAGCATCGGGTCAGAAAGCGGAAATGATACTTCTTGGTATTCTTGAGTTCGAAAAGATTAAAGATATGATTATGAGGTATATCCGTCAGGAAAACAAACCTTTTGCCGAGATGGTTGGTGAACTCAGTGATGTGGACATGGGTGATCAAGGTGTGATGGCTGAAGTTCTGGATGAAGTGAAAAAGATCAGGGAATTACTGGAAAAGAAGTAGGATTAAAAACTAAAACTGCGAGATCTCCGAGTACTGAACTCGGATACGTCAAAATAAAAGCCACATCAACAAAGATGTGGCTTTTTTATTATGGTAATAACAAAAGATCAGTTTGATAAAATTCGCATGTGTGCCAATTCCCAAAGGCTCATCTCAGCAAGAATCCGTTTCGTTCCAAAATCTGAATCAGGCTTGGATACGCTCGAAGGTCTGCTTCGTCTCGAGGAAAAACCCAACCATTGGAGAGTGCCATCATACGTCATGTTTGGTGAAACCATCATTGGGCCATCGGCCCCAAATCTTCCGGGAGTCTGGAGGAGTGAATCATCCATCTCCTGAGATTTTTCAATAGGTTCCGTTTCAGGTCTCATGGGCCTGATACCGGCACTGGGTCGACTTAGCTCCATCCGTCGACCCTTTCTTCCAGCGCGTCTACTCATTGTGAGTGCCTCGTTTGTCGGTAAGCCAGGGGAGACTTAACAAACATTAAGCCAAGTAAAACTTGAACTATTCCAATATTTCACTTGAACAAATAGAAGGAAGAGAAATCAAAAACCAAAGACGGTAGAAGCGTTAGTGCTTTTACCGGACGGGTTCTCTGGCTATTGGTCTTTATCCTTCTTCATAACACTCTATCGGCAGACTTAAAGTGAGACTTTAATAATTTTGAATCGATGGCTCGAGAGTGGCTCGAGAGAAGTACACGGACCTTATGCTTGAAAAACTCGCCAGACCTTTTCAACAGTAGGGAAAGGTGCTTCGATTTCGGTACACAGCTCCTTCAGCCGATCTTCAAGTTCTGTGTAAGGGTAGGTCATGAAGAAATATATTGGGAGGAATAATGCCAGACTTTCCAGAAAAAGAGTCTCTGGTTGTGTCTTGAATTCGGTCTGTTCCTTACCCCAGATATATAAAGCTCTTGCTTGAATGAAGTCAAAAACTTCATCTGGAGCATTTTCGTAGAGGGGTTTTTTATAGGGATTATCTGTAAATGAACTGACGACTTTTACCTTATCAAGTGCGTCCAGATATTTTGACCAAGTGTCATAGTGTTTGATCAGGTTGGTGCGCCAGATATCCAGATCACTCTTTTTTGTTGAACCTAAAGCGCACCCTGCTTCCCAACCCTTATGGCTGATTGCTGCAAACATCTCAGCAGGACAACCTCCCCCAAATTTTAACCAAACATGTTCTTTATAAGGTGGTTTATCTTTGTGGAAACGGATGTCGGCGTTGATTCGAGAGATTTTTGGCTTCTCCAGAAAGTCAGGATGATAGAGCGACATTGGGCCAGCCAATGCTTCAGCAAGGGATTTCATGGGTTCACGGACTGTATTAACGTAACGGTCCCGGTTGGCATCAAACCATTGTTTGTGGTTGTTACTCCAAAGTTCTTTCATAAAAATCAAGGATTCGGCGTTTAAGACCTTATTCATAATTTCTCCAGAATTTCAGTGAATCATTTAAAATAAACATCTGTTCAGTAACCATCAATGTGATTCGTTGCTTATTTAAAAAAATATTCTGTGACTATTCTTTCGTTCTCCAGGTAATTTCTTTTTCCATAGTATTAAAATAGATATTGTGTTATAATGTTCAAATACAAAGAATTATCTGCCTATTCTGAGAAGAATGAAATGAGGAAACTGGCGATTCTCATTACGTCAATATTCCCTTATTGGAGGGATTATGAAACGACTAATTCTCTACTTATATGCAGTTATAGCTATCGTTTCCCTGTCTAGTCCTGTGGTTATAGGAGCGGTCTACGCTGATAATGTACCCGTTGATTCTGTCGATCTGTTTTTTATGGATCTTGAAGAATTAATGGAAATCAGAATTGGGCCAAGCTCAATCACCAGTCTGGATTGGGGCAATGACCCCGCCTGTGTCACAGTAATCACCTCTAAAGATATTGAACTAACACCTGCTCGAACTCTGCTTGATTTACTGGAAATTTATGTTCCTGGAATGACTTACGTAGACCACTATAAAGGGCCTAGATTTGGAATGCGCGGCATCCTTGGAGATCAGAATTATTCATTTTTACTTCTGGTTAACGGGATAAATATGAATCTTATCTCATCCGATGGCCCACTCTTCGAAATTACTAACAGGGATTTGAATGATATCGAAAAGATTGAAATAGCCAGAGGACCTGGTTCGGTCACGTATGGCCCAGGGGCTATTGGTGGTGTAATCAATATCACGACGAAACAGGGTTCAGAAAAACAGGGATTGACATTTAAAAATAAGTACAATCTGAATTATAGATACAACAATACATACCTCTCATATTCAAAAGACATAGGGCAAGGAAATTTATTTCTGAATGGAAGTATCAGTAGATCGTTAGGTCTGGATGATACAAAATTCTTTTACGTTGATCGTGCTCACGGCTATGGATATGGCTTTATGGACAAGGATTGGGGTGATCAGGGATTAGGAACACCAGCACCGAACCTGATGGAGGATTACTTTGATCGTCCTGAAATCAAGTTAAACTTGAACTACCAGATAAATAACAACTGGAAGGTCTGGTCGCGTTTTTCAACATATAACCAGATTCATTTGGTTCAGGAACGCAAAGTTGCTGAAGGGAATGTTTTTACCGGTCATTATGGAGCAAGCTTTTTAACGGCAGTAGAGAACAAAGCGGCCCTGAAAGAGAATCTAAAGATATCAACGCAAGGCTATTTCAGCTCAAAAAGTATTCGTGATCTTGCATTTTATAATGGTGCAAATGAATCAATTGACCATGTTACTCAGCGGAATGCGTCCTACTCAGAAAATATTGTCAGTTTTAAATCACAACTGAATTATTTCCTAAATGACAGAATGGAGTTAGCTGGTGGAACGGAACTATCATATCAGTACTGGGGCCCAGAATGGGGAACAGATAAATCCGAATTTGTAATGAGTTTTCAGCCGCCGATTCGATTCGCTGTTTTGGATAAGAATTCTGAATTTCTTAAAACCTTTCCAAATCACTCAACGTTATTTGAGGGTAAAATAGATGGTAGTCAAACGAGTTTCTTTGGTGAAATGAATTGGAAACTTAGAGAAAAAACCACACTTCTAGTTTCCAGCAGACTGGACAAACATATTTATTCAGATTGGGCCTTGTCGCCAAGGGTTGCTTTGTTGAATAATATGGAGAATAATCAGCACCTAAAGATGATATGGCAACATTCGGTACGTCTGCCTAATTTTATTACTCTTTTTTCCGGCGACAAAATTAACAACTCGACCTCAAGGCCAGAAATCCTCGAAGGTTTTGAGCTAATCTATTCACGAGATGTTCTTAAAAAGGTTGGGTTTCAGTTGTCCAGCTATTACCAGACAGTAGATCAGATTGCTTGGCGAGGTGATCTTAATCATGCAGATGAAATAGGAAATTTTGATCTGCTCGGTTTTGAAGCTGAATTATCATACATCGCCGATGGCACAAGAATCGGAATAAGTTCTTCTTACATCAATCAACTGGATTGGAATCCTGTTATTGATGATGTTGCCTTTGTCACTCATACGGATGGTGATACAACTTATTTTGTGAATACTAGTGAAAATAGAATAAATAACTTACCGCGAAATACAATTAAGACTAATATAAATCAGAAACTTCCATATAATATTACCCTTCATTTTAATGGACGGTTATTCTGGAACTATGGTCAAGATGATATGCTTGATATGTTCATGGATGCTCATAATAATGAAGGTACACCGGAGTCCAAGGCAGAGATGCAGTCGATTTATGACACACTCCTTGATGAAGGATATACACGTCCTTCATTTACATCCAACATGTCCCTAACATGGGAAAGAAAGATTAGGGCGGTGGATTTGGCGTTAAGTCTCTACGCCATGAATATAGTGAGTGTTAACAACATCAGGTATGTAATTCAGTATTGGGAAACAGGCAATTTGCGACAGTATCCAAGACAGTGTGGTTTTTCAGAAGAACCATTTACACTGGGTTTTTCATTTAACATAAAAATCTGATTGTTTTAAAGATTTTAATTGCTTGTTCAGTAACTCGAAGCTAATTTCAGTTATGAACAGGATTTAGGGCTGAAGAAAACATGGGTCGTTTTATTAGTACAAATAAGTTCCTGATTTCGGCTTTTTTTCTTATCTCGGTGTTTACCAACCCGGAGATTAGCCACTCTTTGACTTCAAATCTGAGCACTGAAAAGGAACTTAAAGCAGCATATCTATTTAATTTTCTTAAATTTGTGGAATGGAATCAAGAGTATGATCAAAACATAAATGATGGAATTTACGTTACTATTGTAGGTGATGAATATCTATATAATGCTTTCCAACCTGTTCAGGAAAAAAAGGTAAAAGGAAGAAATCTTGTTGTTGCATTTGCGAAAAAACTGGATGAAGTGCAACCATCGCATCTGATCTATATTAGTCCCGACATTATGAAAAAGCATAAAACCTTACCCGATTTTATCTCCAAATCAGGAGCACTAACTGTTGGTGAGTCTGAAAGTTTTTCTAAGGCTGGTGGAATTATCGGATTTATCAGGAGTAGCGATCGTATTCGGTTTACGATTAGTAAGATAGCGGCCAACAACGCAAATTTAGAAATCAGTTCTAAACTTTTACAACTCGGATTAGTTACTAATTAATGCCTCCAGAGAGTATCCTTTCCTCTAAAGAAAATTTATAGACTGTTATTTATGATTGATTTATAGCCAATATTTCTCTAGTTTCGTTTTGGATGATAGAGGTTGGGCATAGGGAGGTCTCTGTTTTCCATAGTCTCATCCACTAACTCACCTTTGGAAAATAGAGAAGTAAGGTTACAACTCGATATTTACGGATTCAGAACCTCACAAATATTATCTTATCCTTATGGTTATTCAGGAGATGGGGATGAGTGGGTACTGGCGAAAAAAAAATCAGAAGTATCGAGATGTCATTTTATTCATTTTATTAGTATTGGTATTTCTTGTGGTGAGTTCGTTTACTCTCTCAGGGCAGACCAAGTCCACTGAGAGTTCTGTCACTGAATTACCTTACAAGGTTGGTTCAATAACAGAAGACTGGTGTGTAATCGTCGATGGGATACTATCTTTATAAGAGGTATCAACAGGAAAAGCAGATGAAGACGCATTTACCCAGTTTTCTTCGCTCCCTGGACTGATTCTTGTGAGAGAATCATTTTTTTTTTGAGAAAATATGGATATCAATAAAAAATCAATATCAGAACGAATTGTCACTAATCTTGAAAAAGAGATAAGTGGTTGGAATCGCTCGCTGGAATTGGCTGCTGGTACAATGAGTCTTCAGTCTACCAGAGTCTCCAACGAGTTGTATCATTGTTCGGATACATGGCAAACGATTTATGCTAGAATTAAAAGAGCGTTGAAGGATAAGGAAGAATTAGAATTTGCTCAAGTTGATAAGGTATTGAAAGTCTTACCACCTCAAAGATCAATACTCAGATTACATCTCGAAAGAATGACTCGTCACTATGATGAAATTTGTCTTGAACGTGGGTTAGAAATAGGTGAGTTGTTTGCTCAGGCTGAGGCTGCGATTGAACGAGGGACTGTAGATATTGGTATCAATCTTTTAGACCATCTTCTTAAGCAAGATGGTCGGTTTTATCCAGGTATAATTATGCGCGCAGTTTTGATGTTTCCGACTCCATCGGAACGTGGAAACGCAATAAGACTTTTGGATAGAGCCATCGGGCTGATACCCGGGAAATTCACAGATAGATACAAAATATTTACTCTCGAACTTCTTGCACACGCCTTTGAAATTGATGGTAAATCATTAAATGCTATTAAGACCCTCAAGCGAGTAAAAAATCTATCCGGCGATATTCCGATTGTTAACTATGATATTGCCCGGAATTATTGTCTTTGCAGGCAATATGATGAAGTAATGCCCTATTTGGAGATGGCTGCTGAGGGGCGACCAGAACTTTTAGCTCTCTCCTTGATTGATAAAGATTTTGCAGGCATTAAATCAACCTTGTTCGATTTTCTTGAAGAAAAAAATGAATGGTGGGGTGAAAAATCTTTAGGGTATTTGAAGGAGTCAAAGAAGATAATCGATATCGCAGAAGACTATGAGTTATCAAGACTGGACGATACGATAGCTGAGGGTATTGATGCATTTAAGGAAATGGATAAAAAGCTCGATGAAGGATGTTATTCAGTTTATAGAAATTTATTAACTTTTAATTTGCCAATATGGATACAGGATTTTCCTGCACGAGTCACCAGCCGGCTGGGACGTATAGTCCAAAAACAGATGAATGAAATTGAACAGCATAACAAAGAACTAAAATCAAATTTTGCTAAAAGACGTGGGTCTTTCCTGAAAATTGGGGTTCCTCTCTGGGTTGGTTTTTCATTTGTCGTTTTAATCACATTAGTTATTAATGGTCATAATCCCTTTTCTGCACTCTTTTTTGCCCTTGTTATTGTGGGAATTGGTTATGTTCCAGTTAGAATAGTTGATTCACTTCTTAAAAAGGAAGTGGAAGAAAAAAGAATCTATCCTGATGCGGCAGGGGAGTTGCAGATGGATATCAGGCAGGTTGAAGGCTTGAAGAACGATATATCTATTAAAATGAGACAAGAGGGTTTTGTATTGTCGAAGGATTTATCAAAAGTTTAAACCTAAGCAAGAATAGAATTTTTTTCCTTTCCGGAATCGAGTAAATTTCGAACTTCTGCAACCAATACTTCGGGTATGAATGGTTTTTGAAGAAAGACTACAACACCATAACCTCTCAATTCATTTCTAACCTTTTTATCCAGATTATCACATTGCAGGATGATCGGTATTTTGATGTTTTTGTTCTTGATGAAGGGTAGTATCTTTGACTCTGATTGTCCACTTTCAGACCATTCCAACACTATTGCATCTATTTTAATATTATTGTCGAGGATCATATTTTCTGATTCAGAATACGTACTCACTGACAGGACATTGTATCCGTATTTCTCAAGAGTGGCCTGACCTGCAAACTGAATCAACGTTTCATTGTCGATAAACAAAATGGTTTCTTCACCCTTAAGTTTTTCGGAGAGAGAGTTAACTACAGATTGTGGATCGTCATCTTCGATGCTGGAATGTGAAATTATGGAATAGTCTTTAGTACCTATAATAGGTATACTTTTGGATTCTGAGATAATTTTGGAAGTTGGCATGTAAATTCTGAACGTGCTTCCTTTTCCCAGAGTAGATTCTACATCTATCCAGCCATGATGTTGTTTAATAATTCCATGAACATTTGCAAGGCCGAGTCCTGTACCCTTTGATATTTCTTTAGTCGTGAAGAACGGTTCGAAGATTTTGCGAATGGTCGTTTCATCCATCCCGCAACCGGTATCTTTGATGCTTATTGTAACATAGAGGTCAGGTATTGCATCTGTATCGGTTGGAAGCATATCCTGAAATTTACGGTCACTTCTTTCGCATCGAATAAATAGCCTTCCGCCATCTGGCATCGCATCGCGCGCGTTAACGCATAAATTCATTAAGACCTGCTGCATTCTACCGGGATCCAGCCATATCTCAGGCAAGTTCGGTTCAATAGAGATGTCTGTTTGGATATCGTCCCATCCAACATTACTGATTAGATTTATAGCATCATATACAAGGTCTGGAAGATTTGTTTTTTGAGGAGTAAAGGGTTGTTTCCTACTGAATGTTAACAACTGAGAGGTCAGGTTGGCACCCTTTTTCGTACTCTTGATTAGAGCGTTAAGGTAGGGTTCCATGGTTTCAGGAACCGTACCACTCTTTTTCAAGATCATAGCATTGCCACTGACTATCGTTAAAATGTTGTTAAAGTCGTGGGCGACACCACCGGCAAGTCTTCCAAGTGCTTCCATTCTCTGGTTTTGCATCAGTTTATCTTCAAGCAACTTCTGTTGACTAAGATCCTGTAGGAATACAGCAAACGAACTACCTTGCCCCTCAGCCTTCACTTGGTAGACAGATAATGCTACGGGGACAGATATATCCTTGTGATGCACTAAAGTTTCAGTGTGAAAGAAACCACCGTTTATAACGGTTTCCAGCATGATATCGGGGATATTTGGGAATATCTCGTTATACAGTTTACCAACTGCTCTTGATCGATCCTTATCTGTTAATTCTTCTATGCCTCGATTCCACACAGTGATTTCACCATTCTCATTAAAGATAAAAATAGGCGCTTTACTCTCAGTAATCACCGATGCAAGGAATTGGGCCTGATTGATCATCCTTAATTCGTTAGTCACATCGTGAGCCATTATCTGAAATGCGGATATTGTTCCATTCTCGAGGACGGGAATTAATGTAGAGTTCAGATAATATATGTTTTGCGATTTAGAAATGATGCTTATTCGTAGTGATTTGGGTTTTTTATCATCGCGCATTTCCCTGATTTTATTCAAGATGAATTTTATATCGTTTGAGGGAAAAAGTTTTCGAAAACCAATTTGCTGCAATTCTTCCGTTGTGTACTCAAATATTCGTGTTGTCGCTGTATTGGCGAAAAGTAACCTTCCTTTTATGCTGTACTGACAAATGATTTCATCTGAGTTGTCCATCAACATCTTATACATGTTGCTGGATTTTTCCAGATCACTTTGATTATTTTCGTTAAAAATTGAATAGACAAAAAACAGATAATAAACAGGAAAGAAAATGAAAAGGTCTTGATTATAATTACTGAGGAAGATAATGGTAACAAAAATTGCGAATAAGTACATACCCAGTACTGCATATCTACTGGCACTCCACTTCTGGTTACTCATTCTCCTTCTGAATAATAGTAGTCCACCAACCAATAAAATTATTGTGATATGCGAGATGATATAGTCCATCATTCACCTATCACTTTATTATTGGAAGACGTCAGGGTAAGAGATAAGATGATAATTGAAATCGAAAATAAAAGGAAAAGAAATTCAGCTATCAAACTGACATTTATATCAAACACTATATCACAACATCGAGAAAGACGATATAATGCATATGTGATTAAAGGAAGTATAAATACGTAAAGAGGTCCCTGGTTTGCGAATTTCTTTTTTCTCGCAATGATAAAGACCATTACTGTGATGGTTACAATTAATGAAACGATAGATAGAATATGCTCAAACAAAAGAGTACACCTTTGTAAATAAGCAAGTTAAACAAAACAACTTACTATATTTAATGTGATTCTTTAAGAAATCGTCTATTTATAATAATTTGCAATTTTATGAATATTAAAGATAGTATCCTGATGATCTAAAATGCAAATAATAATTGAATAATTATAATCAATATAACAAATGAAAGGTTGAGCTCTCGTCTGTCTACCGTTCTCTTACTCTACGAGAGCCCGATTCTCAATGTTGACTTCAATTATTTTCTCCTGTTTTGCTATATCAACTAGAACTTCGCGGTCAATTAAATACAAATTTTCAAGGACAATATTCTCTGGGTCAAAATTAAAAAATCTTTTCATGTGATCCGTTACATAATTCAGTGTAACGATTGAATATTCCCTATCCTCTTCGACTTGTTCACCACCGACGGTAAGGCTGATAATCTCGCCACCTATAGTATGGTATCGCATTCCACTCATTTGCAGATAGTTATTCTCTTTTACTTGAAACAGGACAAATTTTTTGAGTTGTTTTCCAGAGACTTTGAATCGAATCAATTCGTTGCTGAATGGGCATACTTCAAGAATATTCCTTATGGTTATAGGACCTGCTTCAAGATCCTTTCTTAAACCACCATTATTTACAAATGTTATGTCAGCATCCGTATATTTTCTGAAGGAATCAGTCACCCAGTTTCCAATGTTACTTTCAGAGCCATATGAACGTTTTAATGGAGTAATTAGATCCGCGATAACAACGTCCATTTCCTTGGCAACGGTACTTTCCTGATAAGTAACCAAATCATTAATGGCCTGATTCTTCGGGAATCGGTTGTCTATCCTTTCAATCCTGCCGTCAAGTTCTACCACCTTATTATTCAGAGTGTCAATTTGCATTTCTACAATACCGAGATAGCGTCCTACGGCATTTGCCTGAACAATGGGTACACCGTTGACATAAATCGGTTCCTCAATCCTGGTGTGTGAATGACCACCAACGATAAGTTCAACCTCATCACCTATTTCTGCAGCCATAACACTATCTTCCCAGTAGCCACTGTGGCTGAGAATGATCTGAATGTCTGTTATAGGATTAAGGTATTCGAGTGATTTTCGAACCGTCTCAACCTTTGGAAGAACCTTTAGCCCCTTTGTTACTTTTGCTGTGGTAACAATTTTTAATCCTTCGGTGACCACACCAATAACACCCACTTTAACACCATCAACATCTACGATAGTTTCCCGGTCAAACAGACGTTCACCCGAATCTTCCTTAACGACATTTCCCAAAAGAACCGGGAATTCGGCTTTACTAAATGTTTCCACCACGTTTTCCCACCCGTAATCGAACTCATGGTTTCCGACCGTAAAAACGTCCGGTTTCAGCAGGTTCATGATATCTACCTGGCTTTGTCCCTTTGTCACCATGGAGATAGGTGATCCTTGAAAATCATCACCGGCATTAAATTCGATCGTACGTGGGTAAAATTCTCTATAATGATCGAGGTAAGCTCCCAAATAGGCGGACCCACCTCTGACCAGGGTATCACCTTCATCGGTTACCCTGATTTTTTCAACGTTGTTTGCATGAAAATCATTCCAGTGAAGAACAGTTAACGATACTGTATTAGATTCCTCAGCATGCACGGGGACAAATGAAAAGGTTGAGATAACGAATAAGCAAAGAATCAATCTGGATAATTTTTTCATGGTTGGTTCCAAGTGAATAGTGTTCATAGTAAAAGCTTTAACCTTAAAATATAATGTTGAATCGTTAATAAAGTTATAAAAGAAACAATTAACGCTCCCAATTGGTGACGATAGACTGGAGACGGAGTTGGAAATATCGTATCATGTTCTATGACCTGTTAATCAGCGAATAATAACGCTATCAGTGGGACTTAACGAAAATAAAATGAAGACCGGAGTAGAATTTGAGTATTTGGAATGTATTTAAGAAGGACTCCTCTGAAGGTAGAGATGAAAAGAATGGAACAATCTGTGTTCTCATAGATTTTGAAAATCTTGCGATCAGCTACAAGGAATCCAATAATTGTCTGTTGAATCTACAGCCAGTCCTTGATCTGGCAAAAGAGTCAGGAAACTCAGATCAGATTGCCATCGCACGAGCCTATGCAGACTGGCGACACTTTTCACGGTTTGCCGATGCATTGATCCGTATGGGAATCCAGACAATTCAAGCCCCAAGTCATAGACATCAGGGCAAAAATGCTACCGACATACAGATGGCAGTTGAAGCCACCGACCTGTTGAACCAGAGAAAAAACCTCGAACTATTTGTGCTTGTGACAGGTGATAGTGACTTTAATCCATTGGTCAATCTTCTTCATGAACGAGGCAAGCAAGTAATTGGCATCGGTGTTGAAGGTTCTGTCAGTCCCTATCTCGAGGACCTGTGTGATGAGTTTTATTTTTATGATGCTCTGTGTGGTGAAGAAGTAGAAAAGAAATCAAAATCCCCGAAAAAACCTGTAAGCAAGAAGCGGCCAACTACTCCGAAAAAAGAGAATAGACCGCAACCATTAAAAAAGAAGATATCAAAACCAGTCAACGTTAAATTGGAAAAATCTGTAAAGGAGACCACCAGAAATAAGGTGGTGGCCGGTTCCAGCGCGGATAACGCAATTGAAATTCTGGGTCTGGATCCTGATTTTAGATTTAAATCAAATCGATTAAAACAACTACTTCCGTTGGCATCCGAGTTGGCGTTACAGGCAGATTCCGGCCGGGCAAGTGATTTTAAAAAGATGCTGCCATTGAAGTTTCCGAATGAAATAAATAGCAGAGAGGCTTCGGTTTTAGCACATCTGCTTCAGAGAACTAAAGCACTTCACTCGAGAGGTACTAGTGGCTGGCTGACTATTGGAAATCTCGATGGCGAAACAGGATTTGACATGTTATTGGCATCGATCCAGGAAAAACTGGTATCAGAAAAATGGAAAGAAGCTCGCGACGTACAGAAAATCGGTGAGATGCTATTTGAAGACAAGGTTGATAAATCAGAACTCTCAATGCGAATTTCACGTGGTAATAAACTCCTTCAGGAATTTAAAAATAGACACTGAGTGAAAGTATGATTTCAACAGGCTCAAAGTCTGAAAACGTTGAGGGAAAACAAACTGGTATAAAACCTCCACTTCTAGAAATAAAAGATTTACATATCACAGTTTCTGACGGTGACCATAAAATAACTCTTTCGTCGGGAATTAATATTGATCTGCATCATGGAAAAATCCTGCCTCTTGTGGGTCCATCTGGAATAGGGAAAACAACTCTTCTCAGAACAATTGTCAGACTGCATCCTGTAACAAAAGGCTCTCTGCTTTTCCGTGGCCAAGACATTCAACTGATCCCACCTCCTCTATTAAGGCGAAAAATAGGGCTATTACTACAGAAACCTTCTTTCCTGCCCGGCTCGGTAGAGCTCAACCTTATGGATGCTTTTTCATTCAAACATGTAGAATTACCTCGACCCACGAACGAAGAACTTATCGCCTGTTTGAACAGAGTTTCCATGGAAGAAGATGTTCTGGAGAAAGACGTATCCAGTTTATCCGGGGGGGAAGCGCAGAGGGTTGCGCTAGCCCGTTTAATGCTGCTAAAACCTGAATTATTGCTATTGGATGAACCCACATCCAACCTTGACGAGGAAAGCAGTTCAACGATCGTAAATAGTTTGCGGAATTGGGCCAGGGAAACGAATGGCAGTGCTATCTGGATCGTTCATGAACGAGAGGTATTAAAGCAGCTGGGTGAAGAGGAAATCCTATTCACAAAAAACGGTATCTTACCTCAGAACGGTAAAAGGGGAGCGAGATAATGGAACAGAATTACATTTCCCTCTCTTATATGGATATTGTATTGGCATCAGGTCTTGTACTATTTGCAGGGATCATTTCCCTTCTCTTCCGCTTGAAGTTGGGCAAAAAGCTATTGATTGGTGCAACTAGAACTATTGTCCAATTGGGTATCGCTGCGGTAGCTCTCAGTACAGTTTTTGGTCTGAAAAGTCTCTGGTTAGTTCTACTCCTGGCGTTTCTGATGATGATAATGGCTGGACGTGAAGCGATCCGCCGTCAGAAGATCAAACCACGTGGTATCAGTCTGGATATTATTTTTGCGATGACACTATCCGGTTTTACTGTTTCGGTAGTTGTAACCGGTGTTGTAGTGGGAGCTGACCCATGGTGGCATCCACCGGTATTTATTCCACTGTTGGGAATGATTCTGGGAAATAGCCTGAATGGAATTTCAATCACCTTAGATAGGTTTCTTTCCGCCTGTACTCTTGAAAGGGAAAGAATAGAAACTCGTCTGGTTCTCGGGGCCACACCCAACGAGGCAGTTCAACCAATGGTGCAGGAAGCGATTCGAGCGGGAATGTTTCCCATCATAAATGCCATGGCAATAGTGGGAGTTGTGAGTCTGCCGGGTATGATGACAGGTCAACTTCTAGCCGGAGCTGATCCGCGTGATGCAGTGATGTATCAGGTGGTCGTGATGTACATGCTAGCGGCCAGTACGGCCTTGGCGAGTATGGTGGCGGTATTACTTGTAAGAAGAAGAGTATTTAACAAAGATATGGCTTTAGTGAATTTCCCCCAGAAATAGCCAGGATTTCAAAAAAATCTTAATCCAATTCTATTCCAACCATAATGAAGACCACGCCAATAGCGTAGAACCCCTTTTTTATCCGTCGAAAGCTGTACTTTCAAAAATCGAACAATGAGCGAAATAGACATCTATTACTGCTTAAGACAGCAACATATTAGTGGGTAACTGGGAAAAGAATACTCAATAGATGGCCCGACATGCTTGACAGGTCGGGTTTCATTTGGTTGTGTCAAAAATAAAAAAGCGAACAATAAATTGTCCGCTTTTATCAAGAAGATTCGTATAAACGAGAGGAAGAAGATTTAGAAGAAGTAGATGGTGTTTATACGAATCTGAGCTGTTCCAGCGGAGACTTCTGCGGCCAATTTATCATTGAAGTGATAACCTGCACCAATGATTGGACCGAATTTTGTTTCGCCTTCTGCCTCAAAACCACCGCCACCTGAGACTTCAGCAGACATGCTATAAGGGGCCAGACCGAGCCCGAGCAGGGCATAGGTTTTATCGTTGATGTAATACTGTCCAAGTACTTCAATGTAGAGCGTAGACATCGAGTAATCGATGTCTATCTTCCCACCACCAATAGCAGTAAAGTCGATTTCATCGCTTGCGGGTTTGAAATAGGCAAAACCAACGTTTGCACGGGCGAGAACTTTTTCAACAGTGACATATTCAGAAACAAAATCGGTGATGTCCATTGTTGCGACAGCGCCGACGTTGATACCGGGTGCATATGTATTGTCGCCTTCAGCATTTTCGTATGACGCAAAATCTAATCCACCCTGGATGCCATAGTTGATTTCAGCAAAAGCGGATGAAACAACAAACAAGGATAATACTACTAAAGCAATCGCAAACTTTTTCATCTTTAACTCCCAGGTGTAATGAAGGTCTGTCTTAAAATGGAACAATCTGAATCTGTTTACTGGTATATAGCAACTGGGGTGCCAAAAGGGGTGTCGGACGACACCATTTAATATCAATAAGATAGATTAAAGGAAATCAAAGATGTGTCGCACAGAAAAGCATCACTGTTGCGTGGGAAGGCGACAGGATGCAAAATTCTGTTTATCAGAATTTCATGTTTCAGGTTAAGTTGACAATATAGTGGACGGTGGATTCTGGCGATTTCCAGAGTAACACCATTTTCAATACTTCTTAGGTTTGAGATAGAAGAGGAAATCGACTTCGATAGAGATACCTCCAACGTTGAACTCACCATCGCGGATAAAATAACTACCCTTATAGATGTTGCTGGTGTATACAACAGAGGTCTTAACTTCGCGGTATTTTTCGGTCCCATTGGCAAAGGTCCATCCGGTGCCAATACAGAATCCTTTGGAATCGTGGATAGACTTATAATTCTCGCTTATCGTTCCTGTTGCTGAACCATCCGATACCTGCACCACGTCAAAATCGAGGTGGGTTGAAAACCATGAATATTCATAACCAATAGTGAAGAACCAATCTGGGATAGGGTCGACAGGGTAGTAATCCAGTTGGATACGAGCGTTCCATTGGTACCACTTCGTTTCCTGCTCATCAATATAATTCGTTTCAGGATTGGAAAGGTTCGCAAAATAGGTGCGTTCACTGTTTGGAACGAACCATGAAAAATTTGATCTTACCAGTAGTTTTTGAGAGAAACGATGCCCTGCGGTCAAGCGTAGTCCCAGCAATTGTTTACTCTGCCATCCAAGTCCAGTTGGACCGGGATCGGTTAAACCGACGAGTCCATAGGAGTTATACCAGGGGAAATCAAATTCATAGTAGGTTCCATCACTGGATAACATTTCTCCATTACCACGGGGTTCAAGAACCTGAAAACCTCCGCCGATAAATGTTCCATTTCTGGTAAGATCTGAGGAATATGAGGTAGGTGCAAAAATGAAAGAGAAGAAAATAAGCATAGAAATCGCGAAGATTATAGTAGACCGTTTCAATGCCATTTTTCATCTCCTTGACAATAAAATAACCTGTATGATCATTGAATATAGATGACATATCCAACACATAATCAGCTATTTTTTTTGAAACCCGAGAGGCTAGCTCTCGGGCCATCCTGCCCGACTATTTCAACTTGTTCACATCAATATCTACACTTAACGGGCAATGATCACTTCCCATAATGTCTTGATGAATTGCCGCATTTGCAACAGCGTCAACCATATTTTCACTGACAAAATGGTAGTCAATTCTCCAGCCCACATTTCTATCACGTGCTCTGGTACGAACGTTCCACCAGCTATATTCATCCGGATTTTGGTTAAAAAGACGGAATGAGTCAACGAATCCGGCAGCAATCCATTTATCTATCCAATCTCGTTCTATCTGGAGGAATCCTGACGTATTTTTGTTCTCTTTGGGTCTTGCAAGGTCTATTTCTTTATGAGCAGTGTTGTAGTCACCAAAGACAATGATGTTTTTACCCTGATTTTTCAATTCAGAAAAATATTCAAGTGTTTTATCGTAGAACCCCATTTTGTAATCAAGCCGCTCCTGATCTCGTTGACCGTTTGGAAAATAGATGTTAGCGATAACCAGCTTGCCGTCGGCATGTTCTGTAATCACCACTCGGCCCTCTGTATCCCATTTAGGATCTTCAAAACCAACCTGAACTCTATTCGGTTCCACCTTTGAAAACGTCGCGACACCACTGTAGCCTTTTTTCTCAGCTTGAGCGAAGGCTGAAGAATAGCCGTTGGGATTTAGTTGTGCTTTAGTCAGTTGTTCCGGCCACGCCTTGGTTTCCTGAACTCCGACAACATCAGCTCCATCTTTATCGAGCCACTCGTCAAAACCTTTTTTCCACGCTGCACGGTAGCCGTTAACATTCCACGATACGATTCGCATTATTAGTCCTCAGTTTATTATCCGTTAAGAGTTAGATGAAGCTAAACCCCAAAGGTTTAGTTCACAAGAGTCTATAACTGGGATATGTCTCTCTTAGCGGTTGCAGGTCAGTTGACGACCTCCGTCAATAGGCAAAGAGATGCCTGTAATCCATTGAGTATTCTCATCAGCCAGCCAAACGATAGATTCAGCAACTTCGTCAGCTTCACCAACGCGGCCAAGAGGATGGGTCGTTTTACTGTGCTCGAGGAACTTGGCATAGGCTTCATTGTCCATTCCGCCAGCCTTGTGAAGATTTGTCACGACGACTCCTGGATTGACTCCGTTTACACGGACGCCAAATGGTGCGCCATCAAGAGCTGCACATCGGATCATTTGATCAACCGCTGCTTTACTCACGCAATAGCCCATCAGACCGGGGAAGGCTCGAAGTCCTGTTACGCTACTAACGATCACCGCTGAGCCTTTGGATTCTTTTAATGCTTCCCACGCAGCTTTAAGAACGTACCAGCTTGCATTGACATTAACATCCATCAGGCGGAGAAAACCTTCATCACTTTCATTATCCATGCCTCCACCGGTTAAAATGCCGGCGGCATGAATCAAACTATCGAGTTGGTCAAATGTTTCAAGGGTATAGTCAATCAAATCTCTGGCTGCATCAGGGGTAGATAAGTCGCACGGGTATATGGCATCAATGCCTTCTTCAAAAAGTTTGTTCAATGCTTTTTCATTACGACCTGTGGCAACAACGATCCATCCACGAGCTTTCATTAGTAAGGCTGTTTGCCTTCCAATACCAGATGTAGCCCCAGTTACAACAGCAACCTTTGACAATAATTCAGACATTGTATTTGACTCCTTTTGGTGAATATGCTCAGGAAGGGGAGAACCTTGCCCTTGCACCATCCTGCTTGCCTTGCGTATGTTCCTTTAACTAAGCACGGGTAAGAGGAACATGGATAGAAAAAGAAAACTACCGAAGCCGATGTTTGTTCGCGCCAACGACTACAAGAGAGTAGCTGGTGGAAACTTCATTATCAAGAGGAACGAGTTCAGCGCCGCAGTTTATGTCGTTGGAAAAACCTATCGTAAATTGTCCACCAAAGTAGAAGTGGAACATGCGATGAAAATGGGTAAACTCGTCTGCATGTGGGGCGGAAAATACTATCTCTATACCAGGATTACACCGGAAATCGGAAGACAGGTATTGGAAGATATCTGGGTTATGGATGTGAAGCGCGGTGTTCCAAAACCAGAGATGAGTGATTACGATAAATCTTCATTTGATATTTGATCTAAAAGTTGTTCATAGATAACGACCCCGACTGTCTGATTGGCCGGGGTCGTAATTGTTCCAACAGGAAATTAATTAAAACCGTCTCTTTCACCAGAAAAGTGAGCGATACTGTGCCCAAAGTGTATGCTATCCTTCCGGCTGTGAATGCACCAGCCGAAAAAGTCGTTCATTCATTAATGTCCCTTCAGAGGACGAATACACCAATTGTTTATGTTCATAGACCTGAAGATCAGGCTCCAACAGGACCAGATACCACGGCCCTGGAATGTGAATGTTTAACACTTGGAGCAATGCTCGAAACTATCCGCAGGGAGATAGAGACAGAACTGTTCTTATGGATTCCGCCGGGAGTGACGGTTCTGAAAGATGGTCTCGATGCTTTTTCAAACGCCTATATGAAAAATCCCAGAGCCGCTTTGTTGGTTTCGGATTATTATATAGATGGAAACCATGCAAGGATTCATCCGCTACGAGATGACCTTACTGAACGTGAGGATTTTGGAGCGGTATGGGGATTCCCCAAGTGGGCGTTGGAAAAAATCGGCGGTGTTGATGATAATTTGAAATTCACTACGTTTTACGATTTAAGGTTGAAGTTGGCTGAAGTGGGTGAATTGGAACATATACCTGAACCTACACATAACGTTGAACCGGTAAAAGAAGAGAATAGCGACCAATCGGCATCACTGTTTTTCCCGGGTAAAGGGGCCTACGGTGGATTCAGTTATCTCTTTATGGATCCGGAAGAAGAAAAAGAGACAGAAGAAGTTCTCTATAATTGCCTTAAGCGACGGGGTGCATTTCTCGAACTACCACAGAACGAAATAACTCCTTCCATAGTTGAAGATGGTGATCCGATTGTTACAGTGGTTATTCCTGTACATGATAGGGCAAAATTCCTTCCCATGGCGATCGATTCCGTTTTAAGAGGAAAACTTCAAAACTTTGAAATTATAGTAGTTGATAACGCCAGTACAGATAATACGAGAGAAGTAGCTGAAGAATATGCAAAAAAGGACCCACGTATCCGAGTTTTAGCTAGCGAAGTTAATCTCATCGCCAGGGCATTAAATATGGGGATTAACGAAGCCAAGGGAAAATACATTGCTCAGCTTGATAGTGATGATGAATATACCGATATCACCCTTGAGTCGATGGTTGGACATCTTGAAACACATCCAAAATGTGGATTGGCCATCAGTTATTATGAGTTAATGGATGAAGAAGGTAATTCACTTGAAGAGTTTGGGATCATCGAACACCTAGAATACAACATCAACAACATCATGCGTGTTGATGGTGCTGGAGCAGTTCGCGTTTGGCAGAAAAGTGCTATACGCGAGTTTGGTGGGTTCAATGATTCAGATTTCCCCAATTATGGTGAAGACTATGATCTCGTTCTGAAAGTTGGAGAAAAATATCAAGTGGATCGGGTCCACGAAGTCTGCTACCGATATCGTAGACATCCTGGAAATACCGATGCACTTCGTAGGGCTGAAGATAAGATTAAAGCAAAAACATTCGCCCGGGTTTCTTCCATTGTTAGACGCAGAAAAATTAACGGATACGAACGCTAATGAGTACCGGAGGTGGAAACTGGATTGTTGCCATTGATGCAGGTGGCACATCATCAAAGGCTATTCTCCTTAGTCGTTCAGGTGAAGAACTTGCATTTACAACTGGGGATGGGTTTAACCTGCGAAACAGAAGTGTAGATGTCCTCCGTCAAAATGTCGTTAGTATGATAAATACGCTGTTTGCTGATGGTCAGGTTATGGGCAGAATTCCATCGGCTATTGCTGTAGGTGCTGCTGGTGCTGGAAGAAAACAGGAGCGCAGATTTATACACGATACGATTAAGGCGCAATATCCCACCTCAACTATATTGGTACATCACGATGCATTTATAGCTCATTACGGGGCATTTGGAGGTGGACCGGGGGTTGTTGTAACTGCCGGCACAGGTTCCATTGCATTTGGTAAAAACAGCAGTGGAGTTGAGGCTCGAAGCGGTGGTTGGGGGTGGATGCTTGGAGATGAGGGTAGTGGTTGGTGGATCGGTCGTGAAGCGATTCGAGCCGCAATGTCAGAGTGGGAAGGTAGTGGTCCAGCGACAGAAATAACCAGTCTAATCAAGGAAGAATTTAAGGTCACTACAACCTATAAAATTATCCCGGAAATTTATGCGGGTGATTTTAAAAGAGAAAGAATAAGTAAACTCTCCGAAAGAGTCTTTGATCTTGCTAAATCCGGTGATGAGGTCTCACTGGAAATTATGGTTCGTGCAGGTCGTGAGCTTGGTTTATTGGCAGTTAGAACGGCAAGATCACTTAAACTTGAACCTCATGATTTCTATGTAGCCTTGCTTGGCAGTGTTGCCACCAATGGCGGAGAATATATTGAAATTGGTGTAAAAGAATACCTGAAAAACTATACGATTGACAAACCTTTCAAAATTCCCGAAAGAACGCTCTATGACCCTGATCAATTGTCATTGATAGATGATAAAACAGAGGGTAAAGAGGATCCTGATGAAGAGATAGAGGAAAACGACAATGCTATTGAATACAATCAGGTGAAAAATCGTATCCCTGTATTTCCACCGACTGATTTACGTATTGACCATGGAAAAGGTCCTGGAATTATAAAACCCATGGAAAATGCTCTATGGGGTGCTGCACGTTGGGCGATTGAAGAAATGAACAAGAAAATGTTCATATAACATTGAGATGAGAATGGAATACTCAAAGAGACTAAATAATATCCCACCTTATTTATTTGCAGGGTTGGAAGCCAAGGCAGGTGAGCTTAAGAGCAGAGGTGTTGATTTAATTGACCTTGGGATAGCTGATCCTGATCTAGCCCCGGTTCCAGTTATAAAACAGGCTTTGATTGATCACTTGAGTGATCCTGACGCACATCAATATCCATCTAGCGCAGGTGATTTTGCTGTACGGGAAGCTATCGCGAAATGGTTTAAAGGTCGTTTTGATGTCGAACTGGATCCGAAAAACGAAATCGCCGTCGTGATTGGTGCAAAAGAAGGTATCGCCAATATCAGTCGAGCATTCGTTAATCCCGGTGATGAAGTTGGTGCTCCTGACCCGGGCTATCCAGTATATGCCAATGGAGCGGCGATCCTTAATGATGCTATAGCAAGGAAGTTACCTTTACTACCAGAAAATGGTTTTCTACCTACCTTGGAGGATGCTGTAGGAGTAAAGCTGCTTTATCTGAACTATCCAAACAATCCAACCGGCGCAGTTGCCGATGAATCTTTCTATAAAAAAACTGCTGATTTTACTGAATCAAATCCCGGTACAGTGGTTGCCTGGGACGCAGCGTATAGCGAATTAGTCTTTGGAGGATTTAAACCGCCCTCATTGATTTCCTATACTCGTAAAGCTGTAGAATTTCATAGCCTTTCAAAGATGATGAACGTGACAGGATACCGTATCGGATTTGCGGTGGGTAATCCTGAAATTATCGCTGGGCTAGTGAAAGTTAAGACACAGATTGATAGCGGAGCGCCAGTCTTCATTCAACGTGCGATGGCGGATGCATTAGCTACTTACAATGGGGTTAATCCCCCCGCTGATGCTCAGAAATCACACGAAGAATACGGGAAACGCAAGAGGCTGATGGAAGACGGCTTAAAAAGTGTTCCTGGGGTTCACGAGGTCTATTGTTCTCCTGCAACTTTCTTTATCTGGGCTAAAGTGGATGATGATGTCCGGTTTGTGGAACAGGCGATGGAAAAGGGAGTTATACTGACACCAGGCAGCGGGTTTGGTGATTCAGGAAAGGGATTTATTCGAGCTGCAGTCACGGCACCTTCGGATAGAATCATTGAGGCGATTGAAAGACTTTCCTAGGTAACATTTTGGTTGCGATTATTTTATATTAGCCAGTTCAATAATCTTTGCCACAACATTTTGACGGGTATAGAGAAGCTCTACCCGTCTATTTTTAGCCCTGCCTTCAGCTGTTTCATTTGAAGCCACAGGTTTTTGCTCAGCGTATCCTTCAATATGAATACCAAGCGGATCAAGACCATTTGATAGATAGAGTCGTGCAAGAGTGGAAGCTCTGGCACCAGATAATTCCCAATTGCTTGGAAATTTATCAGTATTAATAGGTTTGCTATCCGTATGCCCTGAAATAATAACTGGAATAGCGATCTCATTTACAATCTTACTCAGTTTTTCTGCTATCCATATGGATTCTATTCGCAAATCAGCAGATGCTTCATCGAATAATACAAGATCTTGAATCTTTAGCGTTACCCCTATGTTTGTTTTCTCCACCTCCACTAAACCACCCAATTGATTCTCAATAATAAATTGTTCCAGCAATTCAGTAATATGTACTAAATGGTGATCGATTTCATCGGGCTGAATTCCCACAATTAAAGAATCAGTTGATGTGGAATCGGCTAAGACGGCAATATTCAAAGACTCTTTTGAACCACCAAAACCCTGTTGAAGTGATTCAGATAGTTCAATAAATTTCTGCATTTTGATTTCACTCATCGCAAATAACATAACAAAAAAGACAAGTAATAGTGTCATGAGATCGCCGAATGTTGTCACCCATCCCTGTTCACTCTTAGCCATTTCCACCTGATCAATTACTTCGTCTGCCATCCTTAACAAGTCATCGTCACAAAAGCTGTGTGGCTTTTCAGGTTGAATATCGAGTTTCTGAACTAAAGGTCTACGTTGGAGAGGACTTGACATGCTTTACCACCTCCGCTTTCTTCGGTGGTCTTCTTTCTTGTTTATTCTGCGGTTTCTTCGGCGTCTATCAAGCGCCGTGCCTGAGGCTTCATTTGCAAGGAATGCTCCCATTTTTTCTCGGGCAATAATCATTGAATCACTTTTATTAATGCTGACCAATCCTACAATCATAAGGCGAATTTGCAAAGCTTCAATTCGGCTTCGACGTTCAAGCTTGGTTACCATTGGCAAGAAGATCAAGTTAGAAAGGAGAACTCCATAGAGCGTTGTCATTAGGGCGATGGCCATTTTAGGACCAATAGTCTCTGGATTTTCCAAACCTGACAACATTTTTACTAAACCGACCAGAGTGCCAAGCATACCAAATGCTGGAGCGTATTTTGCCATCTCACTAAAAATCCGTTGACCCACACGGTGATATTCTTCAATTGCCCTCTGTTCAATGGACAATATCTCAATCAATGTGTCGTTATCAGCACCATCTGAAATAAGCTGTAAACCTTTCCTTAAAGATATCCATTGGGCTTGATTCACCATTTGTTCCAACGCTAGATGACCACCGGAACGTTGTTTTTCAAGGCAGGTTGTAATAAACCGTATGATTGAGTTGACTTCTGTCTTTGGATTGTCGAAAACACGTCCAATAACCGATATAATTGTAAATAGTTCCCGTGATGGAAAAGCAATTGTAGTAGCGGCAATAGTTCCACCAATAACCAGTAAAAACGCTTGAATATTGAGAAAAATTCCAAGTTCGGCTTTATTCCCTGAAGAGATGGAAATAAAAATAAGCAGGAGTCCACCCAGAGTCCCAAATACAGTTGAGTAATCCATTAACAATCCTTTTTGAGTTGTGCTAAGATAATATAATTATATATAAAATAAAAGTATTGTAATAACGAGTACTGGGTGGGGAGCACGGGTATTATAGTGATACTAATGACGATGGTTTTCAGTTTATTGGATAAGAAAGGATTTATTTACTGGCATAACTAAAAAAGAAAACCGGGATAAAAACCCGGTGATAATTTTGTTCGCTCGATAGTGCAGACTGCACTAACACCCCGCTCAACCGAATCCACTTGATGGGGGAGGTGAAGGCACACTGCTAGCGATACTTGAATTAGAATTCATACTAATACCACTGCCACCACCCATTTGACGGGTTGCATTCTCTCCACACTCGGGACAAAGCTTTTCACTTTCATCCATTATTGAATGAAAAAGGTTAAAACGGTTGCCGCATTCGGGGCATTCATATGTATAAGTGGGCATGATGGAAAAAACCTCTATTATAATCAACGGAAATACTAAAACATTTGATGCTGAATTCAAGAAAAGGTTGCTAGTAGTAATCTCAGGAGCACATTTCGCCTATAACAGGCTGATATTTAGGAAAAATGTATTCTCAAACCATGCCATTCTTGCTGGATGCCTTCTGGTTTCGTAGTTTAATAGGTTACGATTATAGTGTTTCAATACCCAAATTTTTAATAATCTATCAGACGTTATTCGCTGATACTCTGGAAGAGAGAATCCTTTGCATTTAAGTGGACTTGAGCTTCAAGGTTTTAAATCATTTCCCAGGAAAACAAAAATTACTTTTTCCCCGGGCGTTATGGCCATTGTAGGTCCAAATGGTTGCGGAAAAACGAACATCGTTGATGCCGTACGATGGGTACTTGGTGAACAACGGTCGAGTGTCCTTCGTAGTGAGAAAATGGAGAACGTGATCTTTGCCGGTTCCGGGGCACAAAAACAGAGTAAATTTGCCGAAGTAACTCTGGTGATTGAAAACTCTCATGGCGTATTACCTGCCGAATATTCAGAAGTAGCCATAACTCGCCGACTCGACCGTGAAGGCGATTCCGAATACTTGATAAACAAACGTCCGAGTAGATTAAAAGACATTCGAAATCTATTTGCGGATACAGGTCTGGGACCCGAAAGCTATAGCATCATCGAACTCAAGATGGTTGAAGGGATTTTATCTTCTCGAACAGAGGAGAGAAGACGTCTCTTTGAAGAAGCGGCGGGAGTTACACTTTATAAATCCAGACTGAAGGCAACTCGCCACAAACTTTCCGCAACCGAAGCAGATATGGTACGGTTAGAGGATGTACTCTCGGAAGTGACCACTCGGCGCAATTCTCTTAAACGTCAGGTTGCAAAGGCTCGTCGCTACAGGTATCTACGTGAAGCCTTGCGTGTGAAAGAAATAACGGCATCATCCAATGAAATCAACGAATTAAGAACACGTATTGTTCCGATGGAAGAAAGGTTAGTCCGAGATCGTCAGACAAAAACTTCCCTTGAAACTCAAATTGAAAAAGGTGATCTGGAACTCGCAGAACTTCGCGGCAGAGTCACTGCTTTTGAGGAAAAACTCACCGAGTTAAACCGAAAACGGTCTGATCTGGAAAAACGATCCCAAGCCATCCGTGAAGAAATGGTAATGTTGGAAGAACGACTCCGTTCGGGATTGAGTCGGAGTGAAGAACGGGCGATCGAAGAAAATGAACTTCACCAGCGTCGTCAGGAAATAGCAGTAGAAATAAAAGACTTAGACGAGGACCGCGAAAAAGCCAAGATTCATGATGAAGAAATCCGCATGCGTCTCGAAGCGATGAACTCAACTTGGACCGAATACGAAAACCGCGAAAATGAAGCGAGACGGATCAGAGACCGTTTAGAGTCCGAAAGACGTGAAAACGAAAATAGACTGATCAGACTTGATAGCGAACACGCTCAGATCCGTTCACGGATTGGTCAAATTGAAGATAAAAAATTACGTCTTGAAGAGGATGATTTCTTCACAAATGACGCTCCTGACACAGATGATATAAGCAGTGACTATAAAAATCTGAAGATTGAATTAGATACACTGGAAGAAGAGATAAATTCCAAACGGGAAAGTCGTGAAACTCAGATGGAGACTCGAGCCTCCATCGAAAGTGATATAGCAGGAATCATGCGAGATCTTGAAGCAGCCCGAAAAAGAGTTGCGCTTCTGGAAGGTATGGTTCAAGGCGGTGAAGGTCGTCCCAAAGCTGTAAAAGCTCTGTTGAAATCAGGACTAAAAAATCTGTTGGGCCGTTTGGGTGATACTGTTGTTGTAAAAGAGGAAGATCGCATCGCAGTCGCCGCTGCGTTGGAAAATATCTCCTCTGTCATTGTTACCAAGGACATTCAGTCCTTTGGTGAAGCGGCTAAATTCCTGAAAAAAGATAACTCCGGGCGAGGACAGCTCGCCTTTTTGCAAGATTACGAAAAGAACCAGTCTGAACCAGCGTTTGATGGAAAGGTTGGAGTTCTCGGTAGGCTTGAAGAGAGAGTGAAAGTTAAGGGTGATGCAGGAAAAATCCTGAAACGTTTCCTTGGCAATGTCTGGTTGGTTGAAAACCTTGACACAATACTCGATAATACGAGTGATGCCATTAAGTCGAATGCAGTGCTGGTTTCACTGGATGGAAGTCGTTTCACTCCTGATGGACTTTTAGCTGTTGGAAAAGCTGACCCCGGTGATTTAGGGGCTGCCGATTTGTTAGATCAAGCCAAAAAAGAGTTATCTGACTGCGAAAACCAACAGCAATCAAAAGAAGCAGAACTGGCTAAAAATCTAGCATTGGAAGAAGAAGCAGTAGAAATAATAAAGGTAATGCTCCGCAAACGCGATGAGGTTCGATACAACCTTGAAGAAAAACGGAAAGAGTTGTCCAGAATCCAAGCGGATTTACAAGAATATCAGGCATTACTGAATAAACGAAATCAGGATAGTGAAGCACTGGATAAAGAACATCAGACTTTAACAGAAAGACTCGCTGATGTATTGGGCGATCTTGAGGAAGTCCGAATTAAAGTCAGCCGTTCGCAGTCCGAATTGGATGAAGCTGTTGATAATGTTCATAACATTCAGGAAGAGGGTCGCAGTCTCAGGAACGCCAGAGACAAAATCCGTGAAAAACAGGTTGTAGCGTCCTCCACATATGAAAGAATTAGTGGTGAAGTAAGAAGACAAGGCACTTCACTTGAAGAAATAGAACGAAGACTTGAAAGAATTAAACAGGAAAAAATAGATTCTGCCGGTGCGCTTGAAGACGCTGGTGAAAGGTTACGGCACGTTCAAGCGGAAGAAGCAGTCGTTGAACGTGATCTCAATGAAGCCACTGATGACGTAAATAAATCCCAAGAAGAGTACAATATTATCAGGCGTCAGTTTAATGAGCTCAATGGAACATTGAGTGAAAAGAGGACCGACCATTCTTCTCTAGCGGATAGACTTCATGCGACTGAGATGGAAGTCGCAGATCTGAAACATAGACTGAGTGCAGTACGAGAGAGAATTCTCGAAGGCTACGAAATAGACCTCTATACGAGTAAGCAGGAAGAGCTTCCATTAGCCGTTGAAGAGGATAACCCCTATATGGAGAAACCGTTAGGGGAGATTCGAGATTCACTCAAGGATATTGGTCCTGTCAACCAAATGGCAGTTGAGGAGTATGAAGTCGTTAATGGCCGTTGGGAACAACTGACAGAACAGCACGGTGATTTAACCGAAGCAATTGAAGTTCTTCGGACGACAATAAAAGAAATTAATGTGATAGCACGTGAACGGTTCCTCGAAACATTCACTCGGGTAGAGGGACATTTTGTCGGGCTATTCAGCCGTTTATTCGGTGGTGGCGAAGCAGCATTAAGTCTTGCTGAAGGCGATCCGCTGGAAGCTGGAATTCAGATTTATGCAAGTCCAAAGGGAAAGAAACTATCCTCTATCGACCTTCTTTCAGGTGGTGAAAAAGCTATGACAGCGATTTCACTCCTGTTTGCCTTGTACCTTGAAAGACCGTCCCCGTTCTGTTTCCTGGATGAGGTGGATGCTCCTCTGGATGATGTTAACGTTGTAAGGTTTAATCGTCTACTGAAAGAGTTTACAGATAGAACCCAGTTCCTGACTGTAACTCATAACAAGTTGACGATGGAGAGAGCTGACCGTCTTTACGGTGTAACGATGGAAGATGAGGGTGTTTCCAAGATGGTCACTGTCGAAATTGGAAAAATCGAAAGAGAGGGAGTTGTATCATGATGCGTATAACAAAATCCATAAAGGTTGATGGCTACGCGAAGGGGATAACAACGACCTTATTGATTCTCCTTTTGACTTTCTCTTCCTATGCGCAGGATGAGGTTGTAAATGAAGAAGCTGTTGCTACTGAAACAGCGCAAGAATTTGAATTGGCAGAACGTCAGTTCTTTTCTGTCGATCACGCACTACTGAAATATGATGAGAACCATAATCAACTTGAGATTTTTGCCCTGATAGATCGAGGATACATAGCCACACTCCCAGAGGGTGACGGCATTATGGGCCAATATGAAATCACGTTCAGCGTCTATGATCACCTCGATAGTCTTCTAATCGGAGATAGGTGGATCAGGAACGACTGGTCGCCAGATAGCACTTCCAGGGCTGCTGGTCAAAAGATCCCGGAACTGGTTAAATACGTTGTTCGTCCAGGTGACTACAAGATTAAAGTTCGTGTAGCTGATACAATAGCTAAAAAATATAATGTTGTTGATTATCCACTATCCGTTGAGCTAATTCCAAGTGATTCATTGGGACTTTCAGATGTCATTATCGCTTCCAAAATTCAGGCTTCTCAAGAAGAGGCTAGTGAATTTGATCATAATGGATTACTGGTATTACCAAATGCTGACAGGATGTTCGGATTAAACAATCCTCAGTTATTTTATTATGTAGAAATTTATAATCTCACAACAGAAGAAAATGCTTCTTACACTGTCAGAAGAGAAATTCTGAATGCCAATCGTGCAGTTGTGAAACCTTTACCCCCAAAAGATAGAATAGTACCGTCAGCAGACATCGTTGAAGCAGATGCTTTTAGCGTCAGCACGTTACGTACAGGCTCATATATTTTCCAACTCACTGTAACTGATCAGGCTACAGGGCAGACAGTCTCGCATGAAAAGACCTTCTGGGTCTTTAGGCATGGTGAAAAACTTCAACCGATCTATAACATCGATCCTGAATCTGCATTCGCTGCAATGTCTGATGAAGAGGTAGATAAAGAGTTGAAGATGATTAAGTACATCATGTCTGAAAGAGTACAAGACCAAGTAGAGCAGATCCCTGATCCCAAAGCCCGTCGTGCCTTCCTCGCCAGTTTCTGGAAAGCAAATGATCCGGATACAAGTACCGTCATCGGCGAGTACAGGCAGGAATATTTACGCCGGATAAAAGTCGCAAATGAACGATTCTCACAAATGCGACGTGAAGGCTGGAAATCTGATCGGGGCCGTGTGTTATTAATGAACGGTGAACCCGACTTTATTCAGGATCATCCCTTTGATGCAGAAGTTGGAAAAGCCTATCAGATATGGGAATATGACCAGATAGAGGGTGGAGTCTACTTTGTATTTGTGGACAGAAATAATTATGGTGATTATATCCAGGTTCATTCCACTAAAAAAGGTGAATTGAACAATCGAGATTGGCAAAGATTGGAACTGGGACTATGATAAAAGCAATTCAGTTGTCAAAAACGTTTGAAGATAAAAAGCGTGGCAAAATCAAAGCAGCGGAGAAAGTCTCTTTTGATGTAAAAGAGGGAGAAATATTCGGGTTGCTTGGGACTAATGGAGCAGGTAAAACCACAACCCTCAGGATGTTGGCAACTATTCTGAAACCAACTGCAGGTAAGGCGACTGTTTTAGGTTTCGATGTTGAAACACAAGCAGAAGAGGTAAGGCAGGGTATTGGGTATCTGACGGGTGATACTAACCTTTATACTCGGTTGACACCTCGTGAGGTATTAAAATATTATGCGTCGCTTTTTGGTATGGAAAATGGCGCGATAAAAACTCGTATTGAAGAACTCACGAATAGATTTGACCTCAGTGAATTTATCGACACAAAAATCGGGAAACTGAGTACCGGTCAACGGCAACGAACGAGTATCTGCCGGGCAATTATCCAGAAACCAAAACTGATGATTTTTGATGAACCGACAGCCGGTCTTGATCCAATCAGTGCCCGCCATATCACTGACTTCATCAAAGAAAGCCGTTCACAAGGTAGCACGATGTTATTTTCCACACACTACCTCCGTGAAGCTGAAAAACTTTGTGACCGTATTGCGATCATGCATAACGGTACTATTAAGATGTCAGGTACTTTAAGCGAGATTCTAAAGCAGACGGGGACGAATGATCTTGAGGATGCTTTCTTTGCATTAGTTGATGGAAAGATTGAAACCAAAGGTCCTGCATTGGCAGAAGTATAGAAAGAATATTTATTAGATAATAGAAATAGGACTAAATCGGATGATTTAGTCCTATTATGTGTATTTTAATATTTATATATGCTTTACCAACTCCATACAACCGTAGTACTTGCCTTCAGAATCCCTTATGGCACGGTATTCAACATGAATATCTTTGCCGTCTTTTGTCGCAGGGATAACAACTGAATCGATCTTACCACTTTTCATACCGTCCAGAAGTTCTGTTATTTCATCACGGCTGGATTCAGGGTGGCAACTCATTACGTCCGTTCTGAGAATCTCTTCAGTCCGCTCAAAAATGGGTGGATCATTTTGAGTGAAAAACAAATATTTATCGTTCTGGTCGATAACGGTTAATTCATATCCTAAAGATTCAAGCAGGGGGATTGCCAGAAAATCGGGTACATCACCGGTCAGTTTCATTGTCTGAATCTCCAATAGATTTTATCTGTTTTCTTTTTTCACGAAGTTTTCGGAAAAATTCACCTAAAAGTTCTTTCGATTCCTCAGCCATCAAGCCTGAATGAACGTGGAAGGTATGATTCAACCGTGGATCATCGTGCAGACGGTAGAGCGACCCACATGAACCTGTCTTCGGGTCATCGGCGCCGTACACAACCCGTCCGACCCTTGAAAGGACCAAAGCACCACTGCACATGGGGCAGGGCTCAAGGTTGACGTAGAGTGTGACATCATCCAGAAACTTACTTCCGAGAGTGTTGGCAGCGGCAGTAATGGCTTCAATTTCGGCGTGAGCAGTTGGGTCATTAAGCGCTTCAACCCGATTTCGGCCTTTGCCAACAACTTTGCCTTCTTTCACTGCTACAGCACCGACAGGAACTTCACCATCTTTAGCTGCTTCGCGAGCCAATTGAAGTGCCATTGCCATATAGATGGAATCCATTTCGATCATGGACAATAATTCCTTATTTTAGAAACGAACATATGGAATTAGTTGAAGTAAAAATGTACGTTGCCTTGGTCCACGAACCAAACCGAGAAGAGATTGCATACCACTGGAGGATGAATGAAAAAGGTTATGGTTTTATTTCTACTGCTACTTCTACCTAACCTGCTTTTGGCTGAAGGTAAAGAAGGAGCCAATGCGATCCGGGAAGTTGTTGAATATTTTGTTGATGAACAGGATCAGAACTGGCGGGTTACTTTATCTCCCAATGGTGAAATATGGGGATGGCAATTCGACAAATCGGATAAAAATGTGACGTGGGATTTCGGTGCTCATGTTTTAATGGAAATCGCGAGAGGACACGGTCATAGAATTTGGTTCGGAGTTACCTACCGTCAATCTGCAGGTTTTTCGGACACTCAATCCATCACGCCATTTGATCCAAGGCATATAGATACGGCTCAGAATCTCTTCTGGCGTTGGGCGATCAAACCAAGGCGTACTGTATTCACCACCATCAGTCGATGGTGTTTCCATGAACAAGATGTCAAGAATCGGAGTGCTGTATTCTACACTGTTCTGGGAGCGGGATTCGGCACGATTTCGCCTGGTGAAGAGGGCGAGGGACCCCGATACTTCTGGCTAAAAGAGAAACCAGGCTTCGACTTTTATTTCCGGGGTGGCCCCATTGCGCACGGTGGTCCATCGAGGATATTCGGCCACTCTGACGAGTATCAAGGTGAGGGGAAGCTTTATACGACTTTCACCCATCCTATCTCAAATCATTGGTTGGTTGAATTACGTGGAACAGCAGAATTACAACTACTCTACGAACGAGCGTTAAAAAAGGAACGGTATCGAGCTGACGGAAGGTTGGCCTTTGTCTCACAACGTGAGAACGGAAGTTTTAGCGTTTTTATTGGTCGTCATTTCTACGATGATTTTATCTTCCGTCGCAGTCCTGTGGGATACTATTTTGGTATTTCACATCGATTCTAAAGTAGATTATTAAATAGATTATAGTGGCCCTGTTAGCATATTAAAGATCCGGCGAAGCCGAGCTTGTCCGCTTTTGGCGCGACTTTTATTATCAGATATAATACCGCGGATGGATGAATATTGTGAAATAGTTTGGATTAATGTGGTATATGTCTCGCAAGGCACAGAGTAGAACTTGCGGCGGGGCACTGTAATAAATATATTCCGTTCGCTTTGACCGTTCGGAGGTCGCTTTATCTTCACCGGAAGTGATCGTTGAGCGGTTGAAAGCATTACATGTGGCGGGGTAGCTCAGCCGGCTAGAGCGTACGACTCATAATCGTGAGGTCGGGAGTTCGAGTCTCCCCCCCGCTACTAAAGAAATCCCATCCCGAATCATCGGGATGGGATTTCTTATTAAGGCTAAATAAAGCCCTATTAAATATAAAATTAGTGAAAATACAAAGACCATTAAAAAACGGGATCGATAATAAATATCGAATATCCCAAAATTCAAAACCCCATAACTCTTGATTATATTGTCTATTACGGCAATCTGATGGATTCTGCGTCTTTTTGACTATATATTGCAATATCAATTAGAATATTTTACCAAATAACAGAGTGAGATTATAATGATTCTCCTATTTGTCCACGGCTGGAGTGTATCCAACACGAATACCTATGGCGAATTACCCGAAGCAGTCAGAAGTCGTGCCCGAACTGAAGGCATAACTCTGGATATTCGTCACATCTATCTTGGCAAGTATATCAGCTTCCATGATGAAGTGACTGTTGATGATATCGCGAGGGCCTTTGACTTTGCCATCAAAGAACAAATCCCACAAAATGCGGATGGTATGAAAGAATTTTCCTGTATTACACATTCGACTGGAGGACCTGTTGTTCGAAAATGGATAGATAATTATTACGGAAAATCAAAAAGACTTAAAAAGCTACCACTTCGTCATTTGATCATGCTTGCACCCGCTAATTTTGGTTCAGCGCTAGCAAAACTTGGTAAAGAACGTATTGGAAGGATTAAAGCATGGTTCCAGGGAGTTGAGCCGGGTGAAAGAGTTCTGCAATGGTTGGAATTAGGTAGTCCAGAGCAGGCAAGGCTTAATGTTAACTGGCTAAACTATCCTCAGTGGAAAAATTTGAACTTCTATCCGGTAGTATTAACTGGGCAAACCATTGATAAGAAGCTTTATGATTACTTAAACAGTTATACTGCTGAACCTGGTTCGGATGGAGTTGTTCGTGTTTGTGCTGCAAATCTTAACTACCGAAGATTAAAACTGCAACAGGGTAATAAACTGATTGCCAAAAACACCTTGGAACTTGTGCCTGTCCCGGATAAGCAGGGAAAAACAGTTCATCGCTCACCAGAAACAGCTATGGGAGTGATGGCAAATACCAGCCATTCAGGAACCAAAATCGGAATCATGCGAAGTGTGAAAAAAGGCGATACTAATAAGCCTGTAGTTAAAAGAATTGTTCAATCTCTTAAGATTAATGACTACAGTGACTACCTGAAACTATCCCTCGATCTTGATGATCAAACCGATTTAATTCAGCAAAATAAATCTCGTTATGTAATGCTTGTATTCAGTGTAAAGGATGATAGAGGGGAAGAGTTACACGATTATGATATCCTTCTACTTGCTGGGAAAAAATACAAACCAAACCTACTAGAAAAGGGATTCTTCCAGGACAGACAGGCAACAGATCGACTTAATCAAAAGAGGGTGGTTTACTACCTGAATGTTGACAAAATGCGTTCTATAAAAGATGGCAAATTGGGTTTGAGAGTTGTACCGCGCCCGGATAAAGGATTCTCATATTACCAAAATGCTGAATTTCATTCTGAAGATATTCAGATCAGGCAGATTTTAAAGCCAAATCAAACCCTCATGGTTGATATTGAATTAAAGAGATTCGTTGATAAAAACGTTTTCCGGTTTGATAAGGCAACGGCAAAAAGGAAAAGTTTCAAAAATACAAAACCATCTAAAAAGGTAGTGGAGTAATATTGACTATTCACTTCATTACTAAATTCTCCGAAAATCGTATAGAATGACTATTAGAAGTTTATTGATCTGCTTACTGGGGGAATAAGTTGAGACGGTTAACCTCTATATTCCTGCTTTTGCATTTCCTGTTTTACATCGGATGTGCGCCTGCACTAAACAGCAGGTTCATATTTAAAATAGAAAATGAAAAAACACCTGTAAATGAAGTTGATAAAAACATATTTATCTCCATTGCAGATAAACGAGGAATTTTAGTTGAGATCCTGTCACTTCGTTCAGGAAGTATGATTGTTGCCTCTGAGCAATCCATCAATGATTTTTCTATCATCTATGAAGATTATTATCTCACTACGATCAACTATTCCGAAGTTGAGAGAATTAAAATTCAAAGCAAATCTTTGACTAAAAAAGGGTTTCAAAAGGGCTTTAAAATCGGGGGTATTGTCGCTACACTTGTTTTTGCTTTAGGGGTGTTACTCGATGACACAGTAAATAGCGATGGAGAACTACTTGGTTTGGCCTTACTAATCTCTCCACTCGCATTTTTGGGAGGGGGATTTAACGGAGGAGCTATAGGAGCGGGTATAGGCGCCATATACTCGATATTCGACACGGATATAGTTAATGGAGTTGAATTCGATTTTAACACATTGAGACCATATGCGAGATATCCCAAAATTGAACCAAAAATCCTGAGAGAGCTGTTTCCAGAATGATAAAAGACTCGAAATTATGAGTTATCTTATTTAGAGTTGACTAAATTCAGATTACATCAATATCAGTAAATTCTTAGTATATTTTGCGCTAAATTTTGATCTGCTCACGGGGGGAAGGATCAGTTGAGACGGTTAATTGCATCAATCCTGTTATTCCATTTCATCTTCTACATCGGCTGTGCGTCCTCAATGAATAGTCAATTTTCCAATATCAATGAAATTGAAGAAAATCCTGACAGAAGAAATGTCTTTCTCCTTCATAAAAACGGTGATATCTATGAGGGTGAGATTTATTCGTTGCGCCATGATTCCATCATGTTCTTTACCAAAGAGGTAGAAAATCCAAAATCAATAGCTGTACCAGATGGATTTCTTCAATCCATCCGATATAATCAGATTGCCGGTATAAAAAAAGATAAACTCGACAAGGTGTTATTGACCGCTGCCAGTAGTGCTTTAGCTGTATTTTCTCTTCTAATTATTTCTTTGTCAAATGATAGTGATGAAGGAATGCCGCTATTCTACATAATACCTGAAAGTGCCATAGAAGCTGTAGGAGTTTTTCTGTTGACATATTTTAGTGGACTAATGGGATCAATAGCCGGACTTATATTTTTCGGAGAAAATGTTATTCAACCCGATTCAAAATACAATATTAATAAACTCAGAGCTTTCGCACGTTATCCAAACGGCGAACCTGTATGGATGAGTGACATTTAACTAAACTTAAGTGTTTTTTATTGTCGCTGTCATACGTAAATAATGTTGGAGTGAGGATGTTTAAGCAGATAGTATCATTCATTTTGTTATTTCATTTCATCTTCTACATCGGCTGTGCGTCAACACTGAAGAGAGGATTTATTTATCCTGAGATTGATAAAACAATTATCGAGAATGAAGTGGAACCAAACACATATATCAATACAAACGAACGATATATGGAATTGTGCGAAATCCTTTCCTTAAGGGAAAAAACCATAATTATTGCAAGTAAAGGTGCCTTTAATAATCAATCTCAATTTTATAACGGTTTGTATATTTCAGAGCTGAAGCTTTCAGAGATTGAAAGTTTCATTTTTCAAGGTAAATCAAAAATTGGTTCATGGTTTAAGAAAGGATTCATTTTCACAGGTGCTGTAGCAACTGTTGCATGGACGATTGGAATATTGACCGAAGATTCAAGTCAAGGAGATCCTGAAGCACTTGGATTTGCAATAGTTCTATCGCCGTTAGTATTTCTTGCTGGAGGAGCGTATGGTGGAGTTGTTGGCGCTTTCTTAGGGGGGGCGTATCTCCTTATAGACAGTAAAACGTTACTCAATCCAGATCTAGATAAAACACACCTATGGTATTATATCAAATACCCGGGAAAGGAACCAAGGATTCTAAGGGAATTATTCCCTGAATAAATAAAAGCTAGACTTTTTGTAATGGCTTTTGAAAAATCAAGGACCGTGGATCCCCGCTTACCAGCCGTGAGGCTGACAGGCTGTCCGCGGGGACGACACCTATTGATCAATCTTCAAGAGTGTCATTCCTGCGTTCACTTGGCAGGAACCTCGGTATTAGGTCCTATTCCGTTGTCGCCACAAACCGTATCGCCTGACCACCACCGGCTGCAAGGTTGATCTTCAAAAAATCACCTTTTTTAACACTTTTTTCCCTGATGTCGTATGCATAAGGATTTGTCAGCCAGTCACCGTCAGCACTGTCCGCATAAATTTCTGCGATGTAGGTTTTGTCCTCATCAAGGAAGTCCAGATTTACACGGAATGAGCGTTTATTTTCGTCGGTGATGCTACCCAGATACCAGTCTTCGCTGTTACGGTCTTTACGGGCAATCGTTACATAATCACCAATGCTGGCATTCAGAACTATTGTCTCTTCCCAGTCCGTTGGTACATCTTCAATAAACTGGAAGCAGGGGTGGCCTTCATAGTTTTCCACAAGGTCAGCCGCCATGTGAAGGGGACTATAGATAGTCACGTACAACGCCAACTGCTTCACCAAGGTTGTTTTGACACGGTTATCAGGTTTGGCTTCTTCAAAGGTGAGATCGAAGATACCGGGCGTATGGTCAAATGGTCCAGCAAGTAGACGAGTAAATGGCAGAATGGTTGTATGCTCCGGCGGATTTCCACCATGGTATTCCCAAGCGTTGTATTCCTGTCCTCGTGCACCCTCGCGGGTCATCATGTTGGGCCATGTGCGACGGATTCCGGTCGGCTTGATCGGCTCATGTGCGTCAATCATTATGCCGTATTTTACCGCTGTTTCTACTGCTTTACGGTAATGACGGACCATAAACTGCCCATGGTGCCATTCCTTACTCAATATCTCTTCAGTTTTAGGATCACGACGGTTGATATTTTGGCCGTGGCCCACATAACCGGATTTGATCGTGTTGATTCCCAGTTTACGGTAGAGTTTAAACGCCTTTTCCATCTGCTTTTCGTAATTGAGGATACCCGTACTCGTTTCGTTGTGCCCGATAAGCCGTGTACCCTTTTCGCGGGCATATTTCGCCAGACCTTTTAGATCGTAGTCGGGATAGGGTTTGGTGAAACTGAACTTGTCACCGTTGGCGATCCAGTTGCCGTCCCAGCCGATGTTCCACCCTTCAACAAGAACTCCATCAAATCCGTGTTCGGCGGCAAAGTCGATATAACGGCGGGTGTTTTCTGTCGTTGCACCGTGTTTCTCACCTGATTCCCATGACATTGTACTGAGGTGCATTCCCCACCAGATGCCGACGTATTTTCCTGGCTTGATCCAAGAAGTGTCCACGATTTTGTTGGGTTCATTACAATTCAGGATAAGGTAGCTCGTGATAAGGTCACCAGGTGTTTGACCAATCTGGATGGTGCGCCACGGAGACTTGAACGGTAGCTCACGTTTAACTTTGACACCGTCCGCCCAGGGGTAGAGATCGACTTCCAAATCATACGTGTGTTTTCTTGCCAACGCCATACTGGAAAAATCGGTTAATGCCGCTTCATGGAAACTGAGGTAAAGGCCATCCTTTGTCTCCATTGTGATGGGTGTGTGAACAGTATCAACCATACTCACAGGAGTGTTCTGGTAAAGGTATTCGTAACGGTTTCCCTGATAGGCGCCGATCCACCATGCTGAATGGTCCCCCGCGAGGTTAAATTCGGTAAGCTCATCCATCAGGTGAAGTTCACCCTCGACACCCTGTTCGGGTAATTCATATCGAAAAGCTATACCGTCATCATAAGCGCGGAAATAATAGGTCACAGTTGAAAGGGATTCATTACTGTTTTTAATGGTAACGCTCAGAACGTTGTAGTTGTTGCGTATATCCTTCACTTCGCCCCAGGGTTGGGTCCAAGTCTCGTCAAACGAGTCCTGAGTGTAATTTTCCAATGTGAAACCATCACAGAGGTTCACATCATTGGCGAATTTCAAGCCCAAAGTGGACGGCTGAATAATGGGAGTGTTTCCATGGTCAACACGATATTCCGGTTTTCCATCCACAAGTGAAAAGATGATGGTATTAGCCTTACCCGGCGACTCCACAACCAGTTCAAGGTTGCGATCTTGTGTAAACCCGTTTGCAGTAAAGAGAAGGGTAATAAATAAAAACGAAATAACGGATAAAAGCCTGAATGATAAACGCATGACAAATCCTGAAAATATGTAAAATAGTTGTTTTTGAATATGCAATTAAATGGAAGGTTGGGGACCAGCAGCTCCGAACCATCCAAGATACTTATTCATAACTCTACTTTTGGAAAGAATCAAGAGTATTGTGGTGTGGTTCTCTATTCATGAGAGTTGTGGAGAGCAGTGGCTACGTCATAAAGAGTTTTTTCATCTCAGAAATGTCAACATTTTTCCTGAACTGTTCTTTTCTCTTAACCAGAAGCAGCATCGCTTCATTATACAAGCTGGAATACTTTCTGTAGGTCATCGATTCAGACTTGAAGAGGTTAAAGTCCATCAACAAAAAACCCAAAAATGCTGCGTAGTCAATCGCGGCGAGGCTTTCTGCCAGTTCTTCATCTTTTATAAATTCCTTGTAAATATCTGCTAAAAATCGGTTACGGGTATCATCAACTTTTTTCATTATTTTGGCTGCCCGTTCCTCAAAATGAGCCCATCCTCGAAAGGCGACTTCAATTTGCAAATCCATCGTTGAGCTAATCTCTTCAAGCTTCTCCATTTTTTCAGCAGGCGATGATTCAAGGTCAACAATATTGATGACATTATTTGTTGAAATATCAAACCACCAATCCAGGAGGGCCTGAGTAAACACAGCCTGATCTTTAAAATGATGATAAAAAGATCCTTTTGTCCTATTTACCGATTCACATAAGGATTCGATTGTAACACCGTCGATCCCTTTTGTCTTGAGTATGGGTAATGCAGCTAAAAACCAGTCTTCTCTTTTGACAACAGACATATTGTTATTTCCCGTAAACAGAACGAACGATATATGCGTATCCCGATCCCATGAAAAGGCAAAGAGGACTATAGAGAACCCTGTTCCAGAAGATAAAAGGAGTTCCTTCAGGTGACGGACGAATCCATTGCTCAAGGAAACCAAGACCAGCCCTGATAAGGAATACAGCAGCCACTAAATAAAAAAGCACTTTATGAAAACGGTCTGGTAGTAATTTCTTTAATGTTGTGAAAGGGGAAATTGCAAGCAGTGCAAACAATAGAAACACAGTCGAAATCAGGTAGGTTTCAAGTCCAACAGGAATCACTTCCCCCTGTTGTCCTCCCAAAACGATTGAAGATAGGGACTCAAGTGAATCACCGGGCCAGAAACCACCAGCTCCCCAATAAATATGGATTATAAAAATCAAAGTCAGGACCAGAAACAAAACCCAGCCTGTCAGTATTGGATAGTCATTTTTCATTTTATCGCTCTGAGTTTGTACCACGAGATAATTGAAAGTAACAGGAATGGAATCCACATAGGCATAATAAATAACGATTTACAAGGGTAGATCGATATGAAAAGAACTCCTAGGAAATAGGCCAGATACTGAACAAATATTGAGTAGCCAAAAATCTTCCCGGATGTTCCCTCAAGGTATTTGAAAGCGAAAAAACTAATACCGAGCAAAAGCAGGTGAAAAGTGACAATATGCCAGGTTACCCACATCCCTGCGATGTTATCAATCGTGAATGAAGTCTCCTTCAATGGAATCAGTATATCAATTGTTCCCAGCGTTCCATGACCAATGGCCATAAACACACCGAGCCCTATTCCCAGCCAACCATACCATTTCATTATTGACTCCAATGTAGAATCCAACTGCTTCTCGGCTCAACAAAAACATACCATACCGTATGGTATGGAGTCAAGTCAAATGCTGCCCTGCTCATGGAGAACAGGGCATTCAATAAATCATAAGTTTAAAAGGAATAGGAGAGAGTCAGCCGATGCAAACCGCCGCCATATTCATTTGATTTTAGCACTTTATCAGCGTTATACGGATCGCTGCCGGGTTCAGATGTACCCAGATCTTCCTCCCAAACTTCGATTGGGACAACCTGATTGAATTCATATTCAAATGAAAAATGTTGGAAAGCTTTTTTTAAGCCAAGTGATATCATGCCTACCTGGAGTCGATAATAGTCAATATCAGCTCTATGAACCCAAAATCCCCATGTATAGTCAGACCATTTAATGTCTGGGTAGATGTCGATAAAGTTCAGCCCGCAAGAAAGAGTCGTTCTGTTTTCATACGTTTTAGAGAGTGCCAGATGGTAACGCCAGTAGTCAGCTTCCAGGGTGCCTTGACCATATCGTCGATAACCAAATAAGTCCGCCCAACCGGACGACCAGGGCCAGAATTCAAGGTATCCAGAAATCTCAGCATCAAGTTTACTCTTTTCGGCTTCAACGAGGAATGTTATTCCAGTTTCTTCAGGTGACAAAGAAATGGAAACGAATTCACCATAATTTTCCAAAACAAACTCTGATATTTTACTGAAAGTTCCGACACCTTTATAACCGTATGCCATTAGATCATATTGTTTTTGCCTAATTCCAATACTGGTCAGTATCGGTTTACTGCCCAAACTAATGAAAGTATGGTAATCTGTTTCGTCACCCCATGGATAAATCGTTGGATACAAGTCAAGATCCTCATAAATACTGTACTGATTAATCCAAAGGTGACGGTTTCCAATCCCGTTCAACTTAATCCAGGGATGAGGGGAAACTTCAAAATAGGCGGATAATGTTTCCCTGTTTTCTCTAAATCTCAGATTGGCGTATATCGGATCATCACTTTCTTCCCAATATCCCTGATACTCTTCTCTCAATCCATAGAGGAAACTATTTTTTAATTTTTTACGCCACGAAATACCCGCCAGATAATTCTCCTTGTAGGTCATCGCCGCAGAAACAGATCCTTCCTTTTGATCTTCATTATCCGATAAATAATAGGAAGAAACCAGGACTGGTCCGTACTGAAGTTTTAATGATCCACCATAGGCTTCACAGGTATTATCAAGTGAGAGGTGAGTATTATCCACACCTCGAATTCGGCTCATAGAGTATTTGCTTATAAAACTGATTTCCCCTGGAATTTTGCCACCTTTGCGAACATAAAGAAGATTATTTGTAGTTCTAGCAAAGGAGGCATCACCTAATTCAAGGCTTCCTTGACGGTAATAGTCTGAATAATCAGAAACACTTAGGAATCCCATCCCGAATTTCATTTCAGGATTTAAGGGAATAAACCTGTAAGGTGTGATATGAGTAAGATTACCGCCCATACCATTACTGTGCTGGGACATATTGAACGAATAATTAATAACCTGATTATATGCAAATGCTGTCGGTACATGGAGTAACAGTAGCAAAAAAATCAAGTGTACCCATTTATACTGATTCCATTTACCATTCAAAATCATTGTACTTGTCCCATTCATTACCATTTAAGAGTAATTCTACCAATCTACTATTTGTCATTCCTGGAAAAAGACCATTAAAAGTTGGATCAGGGAAGAGCCACTCATCTACCGAATTTGCATCCCAAACCAGATAGCCAGTGACGTAGTAAAACTCCGATTCAGGATCAATATTGATGGTATAGGAAGGCAACATCTCTTTCCAGTTTTCAACGGGATTTGAATAGAAGTTGTTCAACGAAACTGTGATTGTTTCTTCTTCATATCCATCACCGTCCAAGTCAAAATCAAAATCAGCTTGACTTGTTAACAAATTTTTAATTCGCGGTATTTCCTGGCTAAGTTGCTCGATGTCCTCTATTAGTTCCAGGTCGTAGGGGTCAATTTTAATCAGGTCATTTTGTTGATTGTCTGTTTCGTTTTCTAGAAGAAGCAAGCCGTTTTCCAAGTAATTAACGGCTTCATTCCAGGAAGCTAAAGCAACTCCCATATCATTTGCACCAGTTTCGTACAACGTAAGGAATGGGGAATCTTGAACTAGAACGTTTTGAAGATCAACACCATTAATATCACCTATTTGCATATCGTAAGATATTAGATGGTTCAAGGTGGCATTAACGGAGTGTAAGGCAAACAAGACAGCGGCGATATCTGTTCTGTCAATTTCTATTATATCAAAATTCTCATCACCCTGCATTCGTGGGGTAATGCCAAAAGTAAAATCCTCATCTGCCCATACAAGCTCAAAATGTTGAATTGCTTTGGCTATTTCAGGTAGGATATATTCACGGATTTCTTGTTGGGTTTCATAATTTATTATTTGTTCGTTCTCATCCAGATTAGTAATGGAATGCATTAAATTAAACGGCGTAATAATGGCCTTTTCAGAACCGCCATTTATAGTATCATCAAATATTGGGTACCTGAACTCAAAAATTCGGTAAAGAAATTCAAAAGAGTGTAAATCCGAAAAAAGAGTTTTAAATCGTTCTTCGTTTGTCACCAATGCAGCATCGATCACACCTAAGCAAAAATGAGCGCCTGAATGGTTGCTATCGTGTTCAATAGCCCTGTTGAATGCCAAAAGCACTGCATCAAGCTCAAGCGTCGCCAAAATAACTCTATCTGATCCGGAATTAATATTCAGATACAATGCCTCTTGCAGAAGATTTGTCCCGTGATTGAAATATTCATCTGCGAGAGTTTGATTGCCAGATTCATCATTGTCATCGTCATCATCGCCAAATAGATCGCAACCTGAAATAGTAAATACAACTACAAATACCAATAGAATGGATAAGAAATTCGTTAACCAGGACTTCATAATTCCCCCAATTGATTATGTTTATAACATATCATATAACTTATTAATAATGAATGGTTATTGTAAATAGAAGTTTAGGAATTGTTTCAAGATTGTGATAATGTGGGGCGAAAGAGAGGTTTAAAATATATCTGACAAAATAAAATAGTAGCAATGAGTATCGTATCGCAACAAAGACAAGCAATGCCCTGGTTTTAAGTGTATGATTATTATGTGACTATTACAGGTATGCCATTTGCATATCCTATCCTATCATATTATCTAAACAACACTTTCACGGGGAATGGAAATGATTTCAATGGGGCTGAAACTCGTCCAGAGAAGGTTCGTCCGTAACCGTCTCTTCTCTTTCATCAACATGGTTGGTTTAGCAGTAGGTTTGGCAACAACCATCGTCATCCTGCTTTTCATCCGGAATGAACTTCGTTACAACAGTATGTTTCCTGATGCAGATCGTAAATACCGGATGAGTATGGACTTGAATATCGGTGAAGATGAAATGTTTCTTGCCCGGGTTTGCCCTGGAATGGGGGAAACCTATGCAGAAAATTTCCCTGAGATCGAGCAATATGTCCGATTCTATGAACTCAATAAAGCAGATTTTAAATATGAGACTCAAAATGAGGAAATCTCGGGTGTGGCTCATGCGGATGCAGCCGTGCTTGATTTTTTCGATCTGAACCTGATCTATGGTCAGAAAGAAGATGCACTAACCCGTCCAAAAACAATTGTATTAAGGGAAGATATTGCCATCCAATATTTCGGGGATGAAAACCCGGTTGGTAAAATGATTCATTTGGAAGGAATGATACCAATATCAGGTGAATTTGAAATTACCGGTGTTATGGAACCTTTCCCGCAGCCTTCTCAATTTGACTACCCGGCTTTAGTCTCCCTTAGTTCTCTTGAGGTAATCGAAAGCCTTCATTTCTGGTGGTATTCCCCAAACACATATACTTATCTGAAGGTCGCTGAAGGTACGGATATGGTGGCCCTGAACGAAAAGATGAACGGCTATTTCATGGAAAATCATGGAGAACCATTAACCGCAATCAACGTCACCATGACAACCAGTACAATATCGTTAAAAGATTTGCACTTCAAAGATCACGCTATGGATGCCCAGGGTGTGGTCGGAAGTATGCAGTACATTTACCTTTTCAGCTCTATCGCCTTCCTAATCCTGGTTCTGGCATGTTTAAATTTCATCAACCTTTCAACAGCTCAAGCCACAGGTAGAGCAAAAGAGGTAGGAATCGGTAAAGTCCTTGGTGCTGGCAGAGGAAGGTTAATCGGAAATGCACTATTAGAATCGGTGGTATATGCCTTACTGGCGCTTGCAATGGCTATCCTGTTCATTTTTGCGCTCTCCTATATTTTCAACGAGATGGTTTCAAGTGATATCACCATTCATCTTCTGGCCGGATGGTCAGACTACCTGATTGCGGTTCTTTTTGCAGTCACCATTGGACTTGTTGCGGGGATTTATCCAGCATTTGTCCTGACCACGTTCAAGCCCATTTCAGTATTGAAGGGGAATGTGAAATCGGGATTAAAAGGCGCAACTTTCCGACGGATCATGGTGGTGTTCCAGTTCAGTGTTACAATTGCTCTGTTGGCTGGGACGTTCGTCGTACAGAAACAGATGGGATTTATCCGCGATAAAAACCTTGGGTTTAATCAGGAACAACTTCTCTATTTTAATGTCAAAATCCCTGAAATAGTAGGTCACTGGGATGCGATGAAAAATGATCTTCAGCAGATTCCCGGTGTAGTAGATGTTGCCAGTTCACAGCATTGTATGGGCGTGAGTGCTAGTGGAAAGAATTACTTCGCTGAAGGTATGGAAGAAGGTCAGTCGTTGATGTTCTGGAATTTCCCGAGCGATCCCGATTATGTTCAAACGATGGGGATGACAGTTCTCGAAGGTCGCGGTTTTAATCCGGAAGGCGATGGTGATCAATATTCTGTGCTCATCAACGAAGCAGCAGCCAATCTTCTCGGTTGGGAAGAGCCCGTTGGGAAGCATATCTATGAAGATATCGTGGTAGATGATTCTGGTGAAGCGGAAAAAGCTGAATACACCATCGTGGGTGTAGTAAAAGATTTCCATTTCCGGTCTATTCATGAAATAGTAAAACCTGGTATTGTTCTTCTCTACAGGGAAAATCCATCTCACGGGGAAGGTGAAATGCCCGGTTATATGAATGTGCGACTGGAAACAGCGGATATCAGCGAAACGATAGCTCAAATGGATGCTGTCTGGGCAAAGTATGTTGAAAAGAAACCATTTAATTATAGATTCTTCGACGATCAGTACGCATCGCTATATGCCAATGAAAAACGGATTCAGCAGCTCTTTATCACCTTCGCATCACTTGCAGCACTTGTGACATGTCTTGGTCTATTTGGATTGATCACTTTCATCACAGAAGCGATGAAACGTGAAATTGCCATTCGAAAAGTACTGGGTGCTACCGAAGAAAAAGTTGTAGTGATGATTGTTCGCGAATTTGTCCTTTGGTTGGGTATAGCGACCGTGGTTGCAGTTCCTGTTTCATGGTTTATCATGAATAAATGGCTGGAGAATTTTGCATACAAAACGGATGTGACCATCGGTACGTTTGTGGCAGCGATAGCAGTAACACTCTTTGTTACCATGTTCACTGTCAGCTTCAGAACGATCAAAGCAGCACTTGCCAATCCGGTAACGTCGCTGAAACATGAATAGAAATGGGTGGCCCGGGTGTTCATAAGTCCCGACTTGTTCGGGATCACCCGGGTTTCTTCTTGCTTGTAAACAACTAAGTTCCTGACAATACCAAACAACTGAACTTTGGGACAGGCTTCACACAGGAACGACACCCGCTAATAACAAAAAACAGGGATGCGTATTGCAGTCCCTGTTTTTCATAAATGGGGTCGCGGAACCCTATTTAATCAGCATCATCTTATGTGTAAGAAGAGTACTACCTGATTTCATCTGTACGAAATAGACACCACTGGAAACGTCTGATGCATCCCATGTAACCGTATGCCATCCGGCTGACATGGATTGCCTGTCGTAAGTCATCACCTTCTGGCCTGTAATGCTGTAGATCTCTAGGTTGACATCAGCTGTTGATGGTAAACCGAACTTGATGGATGTTTGTGCGTTAAACGGATTTGGATAGTTCCCACGTAAAGTGAAGTCCGCGGGAATCGAGCCAAAGATATCTTCGACTGAGTTTGTGTTGATTGTGAAGGTCACACTGTCGCTAACTTCGGGGACCAACGGGCTACCCTGTAAGTCATCATAGAGGACCAAGGTGATGGTGTGTTCGCCACCCTCAACCAAGGTCATCATCAGTGGTGACGGTCCGGCATATTGCTCTAAATCCATGCCATCAAGAATAATCTGAATGACGCCATCACCTTCAGAAGGATTTTCGTTATCCATCTCAAAATGGGTCAACTCAAACGCCAGATTAAAGACAGACCCGGTAATTTCCTCACCTTCTTCAGGTGAAGTAATCGTAATCGTTGGAATGTTGTAGGTAACGGTGATTTCATCGGTGACATTCGGATCGAGTGGGTTGCCTCCGGGACCATCAATCAAGGTCATGCTGATGGTGTGTTCACCTTCTATCAAATCGCCAATCACAAATGGACTGGTGCCGGCATATTCGGCCAGGAATTCGTCGTCTAGTTCGACCAATATAACGCCATCCCCGTTTTCAGGAGTAGCATTGTCCATCTCAAAATTTTCAAGATCGAACTCAATGTTTAGTGGTAACTGAACAAAGGAAGATCCATCTTCCGGGGAAGTGATCTCAAGGCCTGGCATAGGTTCAACAACTGCACCCAGAGTACCATCTGAATTCACATTCTGGGCGTAGATATTATCGTTTCCAACCCATGCATAACACATCATACCTAGACTATTGGCAGCCCCTTTTTTCTTCAGCTTATCGTTATTGCTATTGCTGACAATTGCTGTACTCGCCCATACTTCCTGGTTCAACGAAGCGCTATAACGGATGGAATAAACGTGGTCTATCTGAGCCGCTGCACCTTGAGTTTCTATCCACGTTACGACACCATCACCTTGACAATACTGAGCATCAAGGAAACTTTTAGGGCGATCAGAGTTGAGGTCAACAATGATTTCACCGTTGCTCGTCCACTGGATTTCACCGGCATTATTAACTAATTGAGCACGGATTCCCCAAGAGGATTGGTTCAGGTTTGTTGTTCCCCAGAATACCATCACTTCATCGGTATTTGGAAGATAAACGGGATAGGGTTCAAAGTTCTGTTCGCTAGGTAGCGGTGAAAGTTCAAGACCATCTTCCCCAAACAAGATAGTACCGGTTGAATTAACTCGTTGGACACGTGCAGTGTATCTATTTGACATATTCTGATCATCGTACCAAGCGTAAATCAAACCATCATTCTCATCGGAAATAACAACAGGATTTGACCATGCGGAGATGCCGCCCGCATCGCTGATAGTAGCATCACTAAGCCATTGTGGACTCAGGTCGGTATTGTACTTACGAGCATAAAGCATTCTGGTGGGTGCCCAGGGAACCCCTGTATTATCGCTGAATGTCAGGATGAAGTTTCCATCTGAAGTTGGAACAAGTCCGGGACCATTGGTGAATCCAGTGGTGTTTGAAAGTTCAGCAGGATTTGTCCATAAATAAGCACCGTCAGCGCCGAGGTGGTGAAGCATAATGACTTGACCATTATCATTTTCGCTATTCCAGGCAAAGATGAATGATCCATCGGTTAGTTCAGTGACGGTAGGAAACATATCGCCAACATCATTTGCGGACAACTGGACACCGTTCGCGCCCCAGAGGAATTCACCCGTTGGGCTGATTTTGTATGCGAATGCATCAAAATCACCGCCATCACGGCCATCGTTGAATGTCAGGATAGCGTTGTCGTTTGAATCGACAAACATCGTCCAGTCAGTTATCCAACTGAGTGCAGGATTTGTTGATATGGCAATTCCACCGTCTGCCCATAGAGCATTTCCATCCACATCGTATCGTTGGAGGTAGATATCGTAGTTGCCACTTGAGTGGTTGTAAAAACCAACATAAAAGCCATCATCAGACAGAGAGCCAACCTTTGGCTGTGTCTGTTCTCCTGTTTGGTCATTCACTGTTGTATTTACCATTGGGTCATCAGACCACTGGGCAAATACGGGTGCTGCGATAATAGCAAGGAGGATAATGGTCGCTAGTAATCGTTTCATGGTCATGTATCCTTTCTTCAATCCTATATGAAATCCCGGATACTACTCGGGAAAAATTTTGAAAAACCTTAAATAGTATTGTTTGATCTCAAAGAAATAAAAGAATTTATAGTAGATGTTTCTACTCTATGATAGATGAAATAAAAGGATAACTCTAGTTGATTTTCAAAAATCATGAAAAAAAAACGACAGCTAAATCGCTGCCGTTTATGACCGAAGATTGAGACTATTCGACATCATCAATATCAACTGCAAATCCTGTTACTATAGAAATACGGACACCATCAGGTCCTTTAACGTACGAGAGATTTACAGGAATTCTTATGCCGCCATATTCAAAAGCTTTTCCAACAGCGGCACATAATGAAGCGCCGGTAATGGATAAGTTTGGTCCGACGCCAAACTCAAATCCATCAAGGGTTCTAACACCGATCAGACCTGTTAGACTTGGCAAAATGACTCCCATCTCAGAGCCGCCCAATAAACCAACAATTTCGACCATAAAGTCAAGGTCACCTGATGTAGGTACTGCATTATATTCAAATTGCCAGCCGAATTGACTAAACGTCAGATCGAGATCTCTATCTTCCAGTTCTTTTGCAATTTCAGTTCCGCCAGGAATGGTTGTAATCCCATAACGGGGTCCACTGAGGTTCATTTTAACAGGATTGGATTTTTCGATTCTAATGGTCGTAAGAGAATCTGAATCAGTAGCATACACGTCTGAAGAGAAACAGAAACCAAACGTAACAAGAAGGAATAGAAGCAAAACCGTCTTAAAAACTCTCATGAATCCCCCGTTTAATACATTTAGTGTTGATGTAATTCTACATCTGTAATCTATCAATGCCCAAGGTTATGAGCAATAGAATTGATAGAAAGAGATTAAAATGAATAGTTAGCGGAGCTGAATTTTGATCTTAAATTAATCTATCAAAACCCCATGGCTGTTTTGACGGTCTCAACGTTTTTAATACTGGTTAGTCGCTCAAGGAGTAGAAAAACCACATCAAGAGCAGGACCAGGGCCGGTGCAGGTGATCACATTGCCGTCTTCAACCAACCGTTTATCCTGAACATGCACACCAAATTCAGCAAGTTGTTTTCTGCGTTTACCACCGAGATGGTAGGTTGTGGCTTTTCTATTTTCCAGAATACAACTTTTTCCGACAGGTAAGGCCGCAACACAGATGGCTGCAATAATCTTACTCTGGGTATCAAACTCGCGAATAAGGTTCAGTATCCTGTCGTCATACGCTTCTTCGTAGTATCCCTTCTCTTCAAAACCGCCGGGGATAGCCAATGCGTCATAATCGGATACGTTTATCTCATTTAATTGATACTCTGGTAACACTCGTAAATTCCAGGTGCCGTTTACCTGTTTTGTCAGGCCAACGGTATCAACGTCAACGCCTTCAAGACCATCGCTACGGCTCCAACCGAGCACGTCTGTAAAGACCGCTGCTTCATATTCTTCAAAACCCTTTAGAAGCAACAAGAGTACTTTTTTCTTCATCTCAGTCTCCAGATAGATTCCTGCAGAATATAAGGAAAAAAGTGAGCAAAAAATGTAACCAAATGGGGTATTGAAGCGACCAATATATAGGTTAGATATGAGGCAGTTGCTTTTTAGGGGCCAGAATATGTATATCACCTTTCTGAAGGTTGCGTTCCGTAACCTTTTCCGCAATCGTATGTCCACTTTAATCAATCTTATAGGACTTTCAATTGCAATTGCTTGTTGTGTCGTTTCATTTCTTTTTATCCAGTTTGGTCTGAACTACGATACGTTTCATGAGAATATCAAGGATATTCACATGATGGGGAATGTACTGGAACGTAATGGTGTAACAAACATTTGGGGAAGTACGCCTGCTCCTTTGGGTGAAAGGATAAAAGAGGATATCCCATCAGTAAAATATGTCTCACGTGTCTCCAGAAAAGGTCTGAGGTTTGTCACGGATGAGGACGTCTTTCGGGAAGAAGCCTATTTTGTTGAAAAAGATTGGTTGGAGATGTTTTCCTTCGAGCTTCTGAGTGGTAGCTCTGAGTATTTTAACGAACCCAATGCACTATACCTCACCGAAAATAGAGCGATTAAACTCTTTGGCACGGAAAAAGCAACCGGTCAGGAAATTCGCCTGATCACAGATAATGATATCGAAACAACAATGATTGTCCGAGGTGTGCTGAAGGATTTGCCGGACAATTCAAGTTTGAGATTCAATTTTATTATTCCCTATGAGAACTTAAAAAGATGGGATTTGCTGGAGATAGACGACTGGAAACATTGGACGACTGCAACGTTTATGATGATGATACCAGGTCACAATCCCTATGAACTATGTGATCAGCTTGAACCCTACCTTGATGTTCAGAGAGAAGCCAACCCTGAATGGGGAGTGAACCGTCTGGAATTTTATTCACTGTATGAATTAACTCGCGGAAATAATCCAGTCAGGAATTCATTGATACGGGGCAGTGAAGGTGCAGCTCAGATTACTCTCACAGCTATCGCAGTTATACTTCTACTACTTGCAAGCTTCAATTATACAAATAACAACATTGTAGCTTTATCAAAACGATACCGTGAAATTGGAATACGAAAAGTTGTAGGCAGTAGTAAGTTTCAGCTGATCAATCAGTTGATTAGTGAAAATCTTGTGTTTATTGGAATTGCAATTGTCTTCGGAATTGTTCTTGCAGAATTTATTCTAATCCCCGGTCTATATGCTTTGTTTGACGGGTGGAATGAATTGCCTTTTCAGTTAACACTCGAGTTTGTCCTGTTTATCACTGCCCTGTGGCTGCTTACAGGAATTGGGGCTGCTCTATATCCCTCTTTTATCGTTTCACGATTTATGCCGGTTGATGTGTTTAAAGGTCATTCCGGCGTAAAGGGTCAGAACCTTTTTATACGTATTATGATTGGATTCCAATTTGTATTAACCCTTTTGACTATTATCGTACCCATTGGATTAATTTTAAACGAACGCTACCAGATGACATTGGATTGGGGTTACGATCAGGAGGGTCTCTACGCAATCAACATGGCAAATGGTAAACAGTTCGAGATTCTGGAATCAGCGTTAAGAGATAATCCAAATATCCTCTCAATTGCAGGTACAAAAGAACACCTGAACCAGTTTATCAATATCTCTGCTGTTGTTGTGAATGAACAGGAATACGAACCCTTCAGTATGCTTATCGGTCCCAATTATATTGAAACAGTGGGAATGAAAATGGTTTCTGGCCGGACATTTGGAGTGGAAAGGAAAGAGAGTCAAAAAGAAGAAGTTATCGTTAATCAACTTTTCCTGCAGGAGACTGGACTCTCAAATCCAATCGGTAAACAAATTCAGGTGGATGCTGAAGAAGTTACCATTGTTGGAGTTGTTCAGGATTTCCTTCCGGGAAGTTTTAATTTTAAAATCCCACCTATGGTACTAAAAATCAGTGAACCTGAAGAGATGAAAACGATGATTGTAAAAATCCAGAAGGGAAACCTGGTTACAACATCAGAAGAGATTAAAAGAACGTTTAGAAAAGCCCTTCCAACGGTAAACTATTCAGGCTTTTTTCAAGATACTGCTTTTATTGAATACTATAATCGAAACCATTCTATTTTGGGTGTATTCGTTTTCAGTGGTTCCTCAGCTTTATTAATCGCAATTATGGGACTATATGGTTTGGTCTCTGCCACTTTAGCAAAACGGGAAAAGGAAATAGGCATCAGGAAAGTTCTGGGTGCGACAGTCCACCAAATAACATCACTTATCACAAAACCGCTACTACTCATTTTATTAATTGCATCCACGATAGCAATGGTGCCGGGCTGGTTTGTACTAAAAATACTTTTGGATGAGTTTCACGAATTTCACATGGATATAAATGCATATCCATTTATATTTGCATTACTTATCCTGTTCATTGTATCAGCCATAGTTATGTTTTTTCAGACAATACGAACTGCTTTGTCCAACCCAGTAAAAACGCTTAGAAACGAATAGAGTAACTCAAATCCTAAGGGGAGATTAGGAGCCGAGATCGGAAATTGGATGTTCAGGTATTTTTTAAAGGTTGCTTTCAGAAATCTATGGAAGAACCGCATGTCAACAATGATTAATCTGATAGGATTGACCATTGCAATCAGTTGTACAACGGTCGCATTTATGTTTGTTGACTTTAGTCTTCACAAGGACGAATTCCACGTGAATGCTGAAGATATCTATCTGGTTGGAAATGTAATTGAGAAAAACGGGAAAGAAATAGTTTGGGGAGATTCACCGTCCCCATTGCCAGAGGCGCTCAGAAGAAACTGTCCGACTGTTAAAAATGCAGTAGGAGTAGTTATTCGTTCTATTACGGCTATTCGAGAGAATGAGCGTTTTCGTGAAGATGCCTATTTTGTCGATAAGCAGTTCCTTGAGATGTTTACGTTTAGTTTGAAAGAAGGAGATCTGGAATATTTTGATGATCCCTCTTCAGTATACGTAACTGAACGAATGGCAAAAAAATATTTCGGGGATGAGAAAGCTATTGGTAAAGAAATTGGTGTAGTTGTTGGTAACGGTGAAAGACAACAAAAAATTATCAGGGGGATATTTCAAGATCACAATATTGACTCAAGCCTGGACTTTGAATTTCTGCTTACCCGAAAATCATTAGAAACGCCGGAATTTCAGATCGATGACGATTGGCGGAAATGGATCAGAGCTACGTTTGTCCAGATGAACCAAGGTGAGAATCCAGAAAGTATAAATGAAACAATATCTGAATCGCTAGTTATACAACGGGAAATACGACCAGATTGGCCCATTCAAAGACTGTATTATTATTCCCTCTTTAGTTTAACAAGAAGTTATCCTGAAATCAGAAATCCGATCATTAGCGGCAATGACATCTCTGCTTTGATCAGTATCGGTTTATTATCATTCATCATACTGTTGTTGGCTTGCTTCAATTACACGAATAATATGATAGTGATTCTATCGCGAAGGTTTAAAGAAATCGGGATAAGAAAGGTCATTGGAAGTAGCAGAAAGCAGATCGCATTTCAGTTTCTGGGTGAAAATCTACTTTTCATTATGATAGCAGTCGTTGGTGCCGTGTTTCTAACAAAATATTTTGTTTTGCCAGGCATGTTCTATGCGTTCGAAGGTGGATGGGACATGCGTTATTTTCAGTTGACTCATCGAGCAATCATCTATTTTGCTTCAATTCTGGTTTTAACCGCTTTAGGCTCTGGGATTTATCCATCTCTTGTGGTGTCAAAATTTGTACCGGCAAATATAATAAGAGGCAAGATGAATCTCCCCGGTCAGAATGTTTTGATTAAAATATTGATAACTATGCAGTTCTTTCTGACATTTATGGTTCTGGTATTTCCGATAACTCTTATTATAAACACCAATTATCAGAAGAGTCTCGATTGGGGATATGACAAAGAGGGGGTTTACGTTGTACCGGTAAAAAACGGAAGTGACTACGAAATACTCCGTAACAAAATAGACGATAATCCCAATATCAAAGAGATTTCCGGGGCAGGAAATCACATCGGTTACCAATCCTATATTTCTGCAATTACATATGAAACTGAGCGGTATGAGGTGAAAAGTTTCAGAGTGGGCAAAGGGTATTTGGAAATGATGGGACTTCACTTGATTGAAGGAAGTTCATTTAATCAGAATAAACAGAATCTTGATGAATACGTTGTTAATCAGGCATTCGTCAAGGAACTGGATTGGGAGAATCCTATTGGTAAAATAGTAAGCAGGGATACTCTCTCGTATCAGGTAGTGGGTGTTGTTGAGGATTTCCATGCAACCAATTTTGAAAATGAAATTGATCCCTGTTATCTCAGACTGGTCGAAGAAGATGAATACAAAATGATGTTGGTGAAGATCGAAAAGAGTCAACTTGCATCAACAGCGGCAATGATTGAAAAATCGTTCAAGGAACTCTTCCCTGATCTTCGATACACAGGACGATTTCAGGACGGGCTGTTTGACAATCTTTATAGGTCGAACAAGGAGATTGCGTCCTTTTTTAGTGCCACAGCTGTTATCGCTCTGCTGATAGCAGTGATGGGATTATTTGGTTTGGTCTCTGCCACACTAGCCAAGAAAGAAAAAGAAATCGGGATTAGGAAAGTTTTGGGTGCAACAGTATCCCAGATCATAAATATCATCACAAAACCAATTCTGATTATTCTAATGTTAGGTTCAGGTATTGCCCTGATACCTACATGGTTGCTAATAAAGCTATTTATGGATGGAATGTATGCTTACCATATTGGATTAAATCCGATTCCTTTTCTCATTGGGTTTGGGATACTCTTTTTTGCATCACTTTTTACGATGTTACTCCAGACAGTTAAATCAGCCCACGCCAATCCAGTTAAAACGTTGAGGAACGAATAAATTCTCGTATTTTCTTGGGCTTTTTTGCGTCAATTATGATGCGAAGAAGCCCTTTATTATTTATATTCTCTCTGTATTGTCGGAATACTGCCTGAGCCGAGACAGGACCCAACTGTGTTATTAAGCTTTCTAAAAGTGGCTTTTCGTAATATCTGGAAAAGCCGCATGTCGACCTTCATAAACCTCGTCGGAATGTCCATCGCAATTGGATGTTGTATCGTCACATTCCTCTTTATTGATCAAGCTATCAACCTCGATTCATTCCATAAAAACCTGGAACGAATCTACTTGATGGGAAACGTCATTGAGAGAAATGGTGATGAAACCATGTGGGGTGATTCGCCGATACCTCTGGGACAAAGAATCAGAAATGATTGTCCTCAGATTGAGGCTGTCACAAGGATAAGTGGTAGAGTCGTTGTGGCCAAAAAAGACGATATCATCTTTTCTGAATGGGCTAGATATGTTGAGAAAGATTTTTTCCATATCTTTTCATTCCCATTTGTCGATGGAAACATTGATACATTTAATGAACCCAATTCCGTCTATATCACTGAAACTATTGCTAAAAAATATTTTGGAAATGAACGAGCTGTAGGTCAAGAACTGGCACTTACTTCAGAAACGGATAAATCCGAAATATTTGTAGTCAAAGGTGTTCTCAAGGATATACCCGAAAATTCCAGTATGACTTTTGATGTCATCCTGCCTTGGTCGTACATCAGTAAATGGGAGATTAAAGATCCAGATAGCTGGATTGATTGGACGGCCGCTACCTATGTCCTTATGAAAAAAGGACATGAGGTGGAAGAAATTATTCCATTACTTGAAAAACACCTCGATGAACAGAGAGAAGCAAACGGTGAATGGGGAATCAGCAGGTTGTGCTACCCATCATTAAAAGAACTGACAAGAAGTGACAACGTTTACCGCAATGCGCTGGCGCAGGGAACGCCGGCATCTGCCACAATTGGCACTTCGATTTTGTCTTTAATACTGATTCTTCTCGCAAGTTTTAACTATGCAAATAACCGGATCGTAAGCCTTAGTAAACGTTACCGTGAGATAGGGATTCGTAAAGTTGTTGGCAGCAGTAAAGCGCAGTTAGTGCTCCAATTTTTAGGTGAAAATATTCTATTCGTATTTTTATCTCTTGTCGTTGGTATTCTGATCGCAAGGTTTCTACTCATTCCCGGTTGGTCAACGATTTTCAGTGAACATCTACGTGAAGTTCAATTTAATCTTGGTAATAGAACGTTTGGTTTTCTACTTGGTCTACTACTTCTAACAAGCCTCGGTGCAGGTGCTTATCCAGCGTTTATCGTGTCAAAATTTATGCCTGTCGACGTTTTTAAAGGACACAGCGCAAACAAAGGTCAGAACGTTTTTATCAAGATAATGATCGGCTTTCAGTTTGCATTGACTATGTTGGCCCTGGTTTTTCCCATCAGTATGTATATGAATGCTCGTTACCAACGGAGCCTTGATTGGGGATATGAACACGAAGGTATTATCGCAATTCCTTTGAACACAGAACAGCAGGTTGACCGTCTGGAAAATGAACTGAAGAGCAATCAGAACGTACTTAAGACTGCACGAAGCCGGGAACACATCGGCCGATTTTCAGCTATTACAGCTGTAATGGTTGATGAACAACATTATGAATCCAACACTCTCATGTGTGGACCGGGTTATATGGAGTTGATGGGTCTCAGGATGCAGGCAGGCAGAATGCTTGGAGAAGAAAATCGTGAGGATCAATTTAGCGAAATGGTTGTGAATCAGGCTTTTGTTGATCAGGTGGGTTGGACAGATCCGGTTGGTGGAATTGTTAATATAGATTCAACAAAATATACAGTCGTAGGAGTTGCTCAAGACTTCCATTCATTCGATTTCCAAAGCCCAATCAATCCATTGATGATCAGGGTGGTTCACCCAAGACACCTTACGATGTTGATTGTGAAAGCAGAAAAAGGGACAATCATTCAGACTTATGACTATATCAAAGAAACCTACAGGGATTTGTTCCCTGACCTGCCGTTCCACGGGTCCTTTCAGGATGAAACGTTTAACACTCTGTTTAACCTGAATAAGGCGATCACCGCAATGTTTGTTTTCTCAGGATTAACGTCATTATTAATCGCAATAATGGGACTTTTCGGCCTTGTCGCAGCAACATTAAGCAAGCGGGAAAAAGAGATTGGTGTCAGAAAAGTTCTTGGCGCTTCTGTGAATAGTATCATCGAATTGATTTCACGGCCAATTATGATCATTCTCGCTGTTGGGGCAGTCGTAGCGATAATACCAGGATACTATTTGACAAACATGTTCCTTAATTCTTTGTATGAATACCATATTGAGATGAATTCAATACCGTTTGTGATATCCATCGCCATTCTGGTCTCCGTAGCATTGGGTATGCTTGTCGCTCAAACGATAAAGTCCGCCCTCACTAATCCTGTGGAAGTGCTGAGGAATGAATAGGGTTCGTTCTTAGACATTATAAATATAACGCCCGGTCCCCAAAATCATTGGGATCGGGTTTTTACATATAAACCATGTATCCGGCCCTGTTTGCTAGTCAAACGGGGTTTGTTTTAATCAAATTTTAAGTGGCCTGACTTGTCTTGTATGTTGGGTTTCCTCATATTATTAGACACACAAAATAATAAAGGACACCATGAACTGCCGCTTCTCAATTCTCATTCTAATAATATTCGTTCCTTTCACAGTCTTTGCCCAATGGCCTACCGATTTACATACTGGTTTGCTAGTCGCTGAAGGATCAGACTCATATGAAATCATTAGGACTTTCGTAGCTGATAATGAGGGCGGATATTATTTTACCGTAGAATCAAATGCTCAATTATATATTCAACATTTATCCATAGATGGTACCACTCGTTGGGATGTTGGTAGGCCCAATCCCGAAAATTTCACTGATGAAGATATCGGATGGGGATATGAGGGTCTTGGCCGTGGTAATGTTTTAATGGCTTTAGGGCAAAATGATGAAGTCTGGGTGTGTTGGGAAGATTTTAGACACGCTAGCGTTGCATTTAATGGTTATCCAACAAATAGTGAAATTTTTATTCAAAAGTTTGATGCAAACCGAATTGCTCAATGGGAACCGGAAACAGCTATTCTTGTAGCCCCGCTAGTTGAAGAACCAAATCAATACACTACTGATTTCAGACACCTTTTACATATTGAACCACAAAGTGATGGTTGTATCATAGTGCTATGGTGTGACTATGACGTGTTGGATATAAACTATGAAGGAAACATTTGGGTACAGAGGTTTGACCCAAATGGGAATCCTTTGTGGAGCGATAATCCTGGAATACCCTTAATTCCTGATTCTTTATGGAATGCATATCATTTAAGAAAATATATCTCCGACCAAAATGGTGGTTTCTTCTTTGGTTTTGAAAACAGTTTATTGCACTTTTTACCTTCAGGCAATTTAGATTGGAGTATAAATGAGGTTGTTGTAGATACTTTAGAAGACATAAGAAATATAACTTCCATAACAGAGAATCTGATTTTTATCGAGGGTAATGGAAAATTCGTAAATCTGGACAATGATAATAGTTATGGGGCGATTATTGATTTTGATGGGAATCTTATAGTACCGCCAACAAATATTGGTCTACAAAGCGAAAACGCCGATCCAGATCTCTTCGCAAGTTCTTTCAATGAAGATATTGTTACCGTCGCTTATGGAGATAGTGGAAGGTACACGTACAGATTCAATAATCAACTTGAAATAACTAGCGAAGTAGTTTTGCTTGACACCCTCCCTCTAATATATACTTACAATCATCTAGATCTATTCCATCATGGATTCAGAATATTTTCAAGTTACCGCCATGGTTACCAGGAAACCGATAGAGAGATCATCGGCTATGATCTCGATGGTAATATGACATTTGCTTATCACCTGGACGATGACAACTCAAATATTTTCAGGCCTATGTTTACTGTTGATGTTGCTGGCAATACATGGATATTTTGGAATGTTGGTGGATATGATTTTGGATATCCTCCAGGAAATCTATACGCCAACGTTATTAGTCCTGATGGTGATTGGGGATTACCGTATAACTCAGTAGATAATCCGTCAGATTCAAATATTATCCCTCAAAACATATCTTTAGGTGTTTACCCGAACCCGGGAAACGGACAATTTAACATCACCTATGATCTTGTTGATCCATCTCCAGCACAGTTTTTATTAACCAACGTGCTGGGGCAACAGATCTGGATGTATGAACATTCTGTTGAAACCCGAATGACCAACCGCCGCTTAAACTATGGCAGGCAAGCCAGCATTCGGGCCACCCTGCCAATGGATTTGAGTGATCAGGCATCTGGGACCTACTTCCTGCAGGTCAGGACAGAATCAGGGCAGATCCAACAGACGCGGATACTATTGGTGAAGTGAACAAACCTATTGGAACAAATATAAAATTACTAAATGAGATGGAAGTGAAAAAGATGTCATTCCTGCGTTTAGTTAGCAGGAACCTCGGTGTTTGTGTTATCTGTGGGATAAATTATGTACTTCGTCTATATCATGGCAAGCAGGAAAAGAGGGGCATAGTACATTGGGGTAACTAATGACCTTGTACAACGAATCACTCAACACAGAGAAAGCAAAAAAGGTCATACACATAAGTACAATATTAAGTTTTTAGTCCATTTTGAGAATTATCAAGATATTGAAGAAGCCCTGAATAGAGAAAAACAGCTAAAAAGATGGAAAAGAGATTGGAAAATTCAGCTAATTGAAAAAGAGAATCCAGAATGGCGCGATTTATCGCTTGAACTTCAAATGCCTTAACACCGAGGTCCCTGCTAACTAATCGCAGGGATGACACCCTTTTTATTAACACAATGAAACCCAACCTGCTCTGCTTAAACCTAAGACATGTCGGCCCACCCAAAACAACTTCTTACACCTGAGTCCCTGCTAACTAAACGCAGGGTGGGTTGCCAGACTTGTTTTGTCATAGAACCAATGTAGTTTAAACATAGAAAGGCAGCCGGGTTTCTTTTTACCCCACATTCAGCTCTTCAAACAATCGGGATGTACCTGTAGTAAGAATCTCTTCAATGACTGAGACCGTTTGACGATTCATCTTACTGATAGGGTGGCCCGACATGCTTGTCAGGTCGGGTTTCAATGTTGTGTCCGTCAAAAGCGTTTTATTCCCAATATCCATCGGGGTGCGATGATTACCATAAAAAGCCTCTTCTATCGAGGTGTCAAGTTGTGAAATGACATGTGCAGCGTAACCAAATGGCGACTTTTTCCCCTCGTGTTTATAGAGAAAATCGAGGTTTTGGAGAATTACTGTTACAAGATCGTTTTTATCTAAAATAGTGTTATATAAATGGGCGGGGATCCGACGAGGAATTATCAGTTCTTTTGCAGCTTCGTTGTAAAACCGTCCGATTTTGATGTAATACTTTGTAAGACCAGCACCGTAATCGTGTCCCGGGTAGACGGTGTTGTATCCATCGATCAGTGATTCATCGTAGTTTCTGATCACGTTATAGTAGTGGTCCTTTTGCCGTCCATCCTTCAAAGTCATTCCTCCAAAAAGGACAAACTCAACTCCTGCATCCTTAAACGCTTTCATGCTGTTAAAGATTTTGTCTTTTTTATCCGTCACTCCCGGAATCACCGGCATCAGGAAAACGCCAACAGGGATGCCGTTATCGTGGAAGAGTTTGAGTGTTTTTAAACGTTGGGATGGTGGAGTACAGCCGGGTTCGAAGATTTTTGCGATGTCATCGCCTATTGTCGAAAAACTCATTGAAATCAGAACCGGATATTCTTTCTGAATTTCCTTAAAAAGGTCAAGGTCCCGTTCGATCAGGTTGGATTTTGTCAGGATGTAGACAGGCCAACTAAAGTCTTTAATCACCTCAAGACACTGACGAGTCAGCTTCAGTTTCTTTTCAAGAGGCTGATAACTATCGCTGACACCTCCTCCAATGGACATGTAGGTTCTTTTTAGGGGTTTCCTTTTTCGACGGGGATCGAGGGCACGGCGAAGTAGTTCCGGTGCGTTGATTTTTACCTGAATGTCTTTAGCAAAATCCCCTTCCACATAATAACCCTCGGCACGACCATCGCAATAGGAACAGTCATGGGAACAGCCACGGTAAAGGTTCATGCCGTAACGGGTCAAAAACCATGAATCAATGTGTTTCCGTTTCAGTAAGATCGATTTTGCTTCAATTTTATTGATAGTCACGTCGGTAATACTTCCTGTCTTTATACTGGTATTCGTCAATTCCGAGTAAATCCATCACACGAATCGGTTCAGTTTTCACAAGGTTTCTGCATGCACGCGCAGCTATCCACTTGGAATTTTTATCACCCGATTTTACAAGTTCTTCAACGATAGAATAAACCAATTCGGGATTTCTTCGCGCGAGATCACTGAGGCTGTTACCAATGGATGAACGGGGGTAAGGAGCCTTTTCAGCAAACATGTGTCTCAGAATGGAAATGGAATAGTCCGGCTGTTTCTGAAGCCAACGGTTATCTGCTACCGGACGTAAGGATTCTGAGATCATCCTTCTCAGGTTAGGGTTATCGGATTGGACATAATCCAGCAAATATGGCTTTATCTCATCCTTATTGACCTTGATAACCATCCTGAAAAACCCGGCCACATGTTCCCGTACTTCCCAATAGTCAGAAGTCGCTCCCTTTACGAAATAGGGTAGTGTCTTCCTGAAATCATTTCCCCTGTCACTCGCCCATTTAGCAAGAACCTTTAAAGCCACAGCCTGAATCCGGTCCTCTTTTTTGTCCATGTTCAAATCTTTTAATTCAAAGAGACCGTTTACGAAAGAAAAGATGTCGATTCCTTCAGTCGTCAGAGAATCGTAGAGGTAAGCGCCCAGATCTTTTATCACCGAGTGAATGCCATAAGAGATACGTTTTTTATCCGGGATAGATTTGTGGAGTAGTGCAATCGTTGACATGATCGACGCGGCAGCGGATAGGAAATCACCTTCTGAGGCTCTATCTAGGATATGCTCAGCAATAGAAGCTTTTATTTCCTGCGTAATCAGGTCCATAGTATTCCCCTTTGAATGATTAAATATAGCACATATGTTCAGTAAGGTAAAGCAAGAAATCTCTATCTATTAAGAGATAATAATCTAAAATGGTAGGATAAAATTAGTATATTATTGGTTGTTTACGCCAGCCAAATTGCCAGCTACCTTGGTTGAAAAGATAACGTATACCATCTCTGGGGGAGAAATGATTTTACCTCGAATAGATCGCAACAACGGTGAACCGATCTACCGTCAGATTATGGATAGTATCATCCATCACATTGATAACGGCACCCTTCATCCCGATGATAAACTTCCAGCAACCAGGATATTGGGGCAGAGGCTTGGTGTGGACCGTTCCACGATCTACGTAGCTTACCAGGAGCTGATTTCACTGGGCTATCTCTATAGTTCTCCAGGTTCATACACCAAGGTTAGAAACCGGAAACGTATCGTAAGTGAACAGGTTGTTGAGAACACAGGCACAATCGACTGGGAAGAAATCTGTAACGATAAGAGTCAGGAACTACTGGATGTCATGCATCAGGACATCTCGACGGGAATGAGTAACGGGTTTGTCGATCTATCGAGTCTTGAACTTGACAGTAGACTCTACCCAGTGGAAGATTTCAGGCGTTCCCTGAACCGCGTGTTTAATCAGCAAGGCGCGGAACTCCTTCGTTACGGTAGCCCGTATGGATACGAACCCCTCCGCGATTACATCGCCAACCGTATGCAGATCCATGAGGTGAAAGTTTCTACAGATAATATTCTGATTACCAATGGTGCCCAGCAGGGGCTTGACCTTGTAATGCGTTGTTTATCGGGTAAAGGTGTTCGTATTGCAGCTGAAAATCCGACCTATAGCCATTTTCTGCCCATGGTGAAATACTACGATGTGGAATTGGTTGAAATACCGATGAATGAGGATGGTCTTGATCTGGATATCCTCGAAAAAGAGATGAAAAAAGAACCCATATCGCTTCTGTACACGATACCCAATTTTCATAATCCAACAGGGATAACCACTCCACAGGAACACCGGGAAAAATTGCTGAAGCTCTGCGAAGAAAACGAAACAGTGATTATCGAGGATGGGTTCGAAGAGGAGATGAAATATTTTGGAAAAGTGGTTCTACCGATCAAATCCATGGACGAGAACCAGATGGTGATTTACCTCGGAACCTTTTCAAAAGTGCTTTTCCCGGGAATCCGTATGGGTTGGATCGCCTGCGATACAAAACTGATCGACCGTTTGACATCCATCAAGAGATTCGGTGATTTATCCAATAACACACTCATTCAGGCAGGGATTACCTCATTTTGCAGGAAAGGGCATTATGACAGCCATGTTAAACGGGTTCACAGAGAATTCCGTAAACGGATGAAGTTTACCCTCAATGAAATGGATCGTGAGTTAAAAGGATTGGCGGAGTGGACCACACCAGATGGTGGCTACACTATATGGGTAACGTTAAATAAAGAAATTGAAGAAGATCGGCTTAAAGAACTTATGGAAAAACACGAGATTCGAGTTTCGGCAGGCAATCTCTATTTTGCATCGCTTGAAAAGAGCAAACACCTTCGGTTATCGATTTCCCGCGTTGAGGATGATGAAATCCGCGAAGGAATCAAGAGACTCAAGCGAGTCCTGGAGGAGATATGAGTGACCTGCTGGGTTACAAGAAAGGAATCCTGTATGGTCCGGTGAACTCCCGTCGTCTTGGTAAATCTCTCGGGATTAACTTACTGCCTGCAGGGAGAAAAACCTGTAATTTCAACTGTCTCTATTGCCAATATGGTTGGACCGAAGAGGATGCTGATAAATCAACAGGGTTTCCGTCAGTCACTGAAGTGATCAACGCCCTGAAAGAGTGGAACGGCGAAGGCAGAGAGGCACCAGATAGCCTGACTTTTTCCGGCAATGGCGAACCTACACTGTATCCACATTTCACTGAAATTGTTGATGAAGTAATCAAGCTCAGGGATAGTGAGTTCCCAGATACCGTTATCAGTATTCTCTCTAATTCGACACGGATAATCCGTCCAGAAATAAGGAAAGCTGTCAGAAAATTAGACAATGCCATCCTGAAGCTGGATTGCGCAGTAGACCAAATAATGAAGCAGTACAGCGGACCAAACTATGATATGGATATTGACAAAACTGTGGAAGCTATTGGTGAGCTGGATAACGTGATTTTGCAGGCATTGTTTTCAAAAGGTGTAAAGGGAAACCTGAGTGAGGATCATATCAATATCTGGTTAGAAATGGTTAAGAATATTGATCCACAATGGGTTATGCTTTATACTCTTCATCGTGCATTTCCATCCGAAGATATTGAACCTGTATCGAAAGAAGAATTGGAACTCATTCAGACGAAGTTGAGCAAAATGGGTGTTGAGGCTAAAGTTTATTAAGGAGATAAAATGAACATCCCGATTTACCAGGTAGATGCGTTTGCAGATAAACCTTTCAAAGGAAATCCTGCCGCAGTTTGTCCGCTGACTGAATGGATCAGCGACGAACAAATGCAGCAGATTGCGATGGAAAATAATCTATCCGAAACAGCGTTTTTTGTTGAAAATAACGATAGGTACCACATACGATGGTTCACTCCAGCAGTGGAAATAAACTTATGTGGGCATGCTACTCTGGCATCAGCACATGTCATATTTGAACATCTGGGATATGAAAAGGAAAAAATTCATTTTGATTCACAGAGTGGCGAGTTGGTCGTTCGACGACGGGATTCTTTTTACGAAATGAACTTTCCCGCATGGATAGCCAAGGAGTGTGATGTAAAACTGGAAGATGTTGAATCATGCCTGGTGGTAAAACCTGAAAAGATATCAGCCTCACGAGATTTGATAGTTCTTTATAAAACAGAAGAACAAATACGAAGGTTGACACCGGATTTTATAAAGATGATGGAGTTGGAGTACAACCTGATTGTTGCCACAGCAAAGGGTGATAATGAAGATTTTGTCTCGCGTGTATTCGTCCCAAAAATGGGTATCCCTGAAGATCCGGTAACCGGTTCAGCTCATAGTACTCTGATTCCGTTCTGGGCAGATATACTGGGAAAAACCAGTCTGAAAGCTAGACAACTATCGCAACGGGAAGGTTATCTCGAGTGTGAGATGATGGGGGATCGTGTCCTGATGGCGGGGCAGGCATTTACGTTCCTTCGAGGAGAAATAAGGTTATAGATATCACCGTTAAAAGATTAAGATAGTTTTGGGTAAGGGATAAATCTCTTGCCCATTTTTATTTGTTGTTCTATATTAAACATACCGACGGTCGGTATGGAGAGGGAATGGCAAAAAAAATACCTAAACAAGAACGTGTGAATCAGATCATCGATACGGCTGTGGAAGTCTTCCTTGAAAACGGATACGAAACAACATCGGTGGATGCCATAGCAAAACAAATGGGAATAAGTAAAGGTGGGATCTATCACCATTTCAGCAGTAAAGATGAAATCCTTATCTATGCAAATGACCGTTTTATGGAACCCATCTATGCATTCATTATCGAGGCTGATCAAGATATCGATAAAGCGAGAGCGATAAAGAGATTTATCGCCATCTACCTGACGTACTGGAAGAACCATCCAAAGGAATTGATGTTCACTTTCCTCACCATGACAAAAATGATGAATGTACCCGAGCTCTGGGGTGAGATGAAAAAACACGCCGAATTGATGCTGGGTATCTATGAAAGCTGGTATAAGACGGGAATGGAAAATGGAACATTCAAAAACGGTGAATACAGTAGCAGGGCAAAAACATTGATGGCCGCTTTAGACGGGATAACAGCCTATCTGGTACTCGATGATTTGTTTCCGTTGGAATCGACGATACAGAGTTTTCAGAAAATATACGTTGATGAAATAGTGAACGACCTCTAAGAAGCAGGGGGGGCAATGGATAAAGTCATCCTTGAGGTCAAAGGACTTTCAAAAAGTTTTGGAAATGTAAAAGCCGTCCAGAATCTGGAGTTCTCTGTCGATTACGGGGAAATATTCGGTTTTCTTGGGCCCAATGGTGCTGGAAAAACGACTTCCATTAAAATGATGTGTGGGCTATTAAAACCAGATAACGGGTCCGTCCACATTCACGGAAAAAACGTCTATTCCAGTGGGCAATCAATGCTAAACCATGTGGGGATTTGTCCACAGGAAATAGTGATATGGAAAAAGCTGACTTGCTTTGAGCAATTGGTTTTTGTGGCAAAGATGTATGGGATTAGTACTAAGAATGCCAAGGTCAAAGCTGATACTCTTCTCAAGAAACTGGGGTTGGAGGAAAAGAAAAATACATACGGAAAAAACCTCTCCGGAGGAATGAAACGACGGCTTAATATCTTGCTGGGGTTGGTGCACGATCCCGACATCGTTTTTCTCGACGAACCCGAAGCGGGCCTCGATCCTCAAAGCAGAATCGTTGTTAGGGATTTTATTCAATCCCTGGCACAGGAAAAGCTGGTTATTCTGACTACTCACAATATGGATGAAGCGGACCGTCTAGCGGATCGTATCGCAGTCATTGATCAGGGAAGGTTGTTGGTAACTGGAACCTCCGATGAATTAAAAAAGAGTATTGGTGATGGGGATAAAATTGATTTTGACATGAAAAATATCCCACGGGAACTGGCCAATGAAATAGTGAAGCTACTACAAATAAAAAAAATAGAAAGTAGAATATTTGAGAACAAGCTCATTATTGACAGTAAAAACATGATGGAAGAGATCCCAATTATTATTCAGTTATTTAAAGAAAAGAGTATAAATCCCGGCGAAATGTATTGGCGGCAAACGACCCTTGAGGATGTGTTTATTTCCCTGACAGGTAGGGGGTTAAGGCAATGAAGCTATTTGACGTATTCCTGAAAACGTTTCGTGAAAGAAGCAGAGAAATCTGGTTGGTAGCATTGACTGTTTTCATCGCCCCGTTTTTCATTTTTATCTATTGGTTAATGACCTACGCCGGTGAATGGTCCTATGATCTGACAATTGTTAACGAGGATAGTGGTGTCGTATTGGTAGATAAAACAGAAATATTTGCTTCAGAAGAGATTGTTCATCTTCTGGAAACCAACGCTGATTCGACCTTCAGTCAACTGAATCTAACGTTTACTCCTTCAATGGAGAAAGCACAAAAAAATCTACGTGACAAAAAAACTGATGGAATTCTCTATTTCCCTTCAGACTTTTCTCAATCAGCTTCAGATCCTGACACCAAACCATCGTTTACTTTATATGGTGATGCAACCAGTGTTTATTACCCGGTGACCGCGATACTTGCGGTAACGGTTATAGATGAGTATCTGATACAAAAGCAGAATATGGAGCCTTACTATGAAATGAAGGAGGTTTTCATTGGCGGTAGTATCAGCCGAACGGAGTTTGAACTCTACGTTCCGGGCCTTTTTGTAACGGCTATCATATTTTTACTCGTTGAAATCAGCATGTTCATTACCCGAGAAATGGAAGCAGGTACTCTCCATCGACTTAAACTTACGCGTATGACAGCTTTCGACTTTCTCGGTGGGATTTCTATTGCCTACCTGGTTTTTGGATTTGTTCAGATTGTCATTTCGTTACTAACGGCAAAACTACTTGGGTTCCGTTTTGATGGAACAGTTGGCCTGGTTGTTCTAGTGGCACTAGGAACTGTCTTCTCGACTATAGCATTTGGGATGATAGTTGCCAGTTTTGTTAAAACAGAATCGGAAGCATTTATCGTTAGCAATTTCCCATTATTCCTGCTCATATTTTTCACCGGTGGAATGATGCCCATGCCGGATACAACCCTTTTTACCGTTTCAGGAGTGAGTGTCGCAGCACCAGATGTTTTGCCCCCTACACACGCCATTAATGCCATAAATAAAATTCTTATTCACGGTGCAGGCATGGCAGATATCGCATGGGATTTATTCTTTCTGGGTGTTTTGACGGTTATCTATTTTGCAATAGCCCTGGCACTGTTCAGTAGGAAACTTAAACGGCTTTCATTGTAAGTACTACTATCCATTTAAAACCCCAGCCTCTCTGTCTATTACTAATGGGGAGGTTTTGTTCTTGACAAGAAAGCGTTTTTGTTTTATTATTATGACTGACCAGTCAGTCAATAAAAAGGAGTAGAGATGAAAGCCGTAAATGGTAGAGGTAGGCCGAAGGTGGATCAGGAAAAAAGAAGGAGAGAAATTCTCCGAGCTACAGTCGCACTTTTTTCATCCCATGGATATTCTGACACAAACATCCAGCAGGTTGCTGACCATATCGGCGTTGCAAAAGGAACGATTTACCTCTATTTCAAAACCAAGGAAGAACTTTTCCTGGCTGCGGTGGAATACTCAATTGAAAGTTTGGCTGAAACGATTGATGAAGCGATTAAACGAGCTGACTCACCACTGAAAAAGATCAAAGCATTTATTGCGGCATACATCACCTTTGTGGAGAACAAACAGGTTCTGGCGGCCATGATCGTTCAAGAGGGGGCGAAGTTCAAATCTCATGCCGAAAAAACCTATTACAGGATTTATGCGGAGAATGCACCACATCTTGAAAAAATCATTAGGGATGGGGTTAGTGACGGTACATTTCGTGAACTCAATCCGGTAGAAACCACCGAAATTTTGTCAAATCTTATGAGTGGTACAATGTACAGTCTTGTGTTAGGTGGAAGTATTGGGAAGTCAGCCATTAAAATAGAAAACATCACTAAATTTCTTCTAAGGGGAATGTTGAAAAAAGATTGAACGGAAAAACAATGAATATCTTAATGGTATATCCAGATTATCCAGATACGTTCTGGAGTTTTAAATATGCTTTGAAATTCATCAGTCGCAAAAGTACTGAACCACCTCTTGGCTTGTTGACTGTTGCCGCGATGCTACCGGGAAAGTGGGAGAAAAAGGTCATTGATTTAAAGGTTAAGAAACTTTTGGACAAGGATATCGCTTGGGCTGATTTCGTATTTATCAGTGCCATGTCAATCCAGAGAAAATCATCACATGAGATAATCGATAGGGTTCATGCATCTGGTAAACCTGTTGTTGCAGGGGGGCCACTTTTTACAATGGAATATGAATCTTTTCTCAATGTAGAACACTTAGTGCTTGATGAGGCCGAAATAACTTTACCCATGTTTTTGCATGATTTAGAGGATGGGAATCCAAAACAGTTGTATCGTAGTGAACTTAAACCTTCCATCACCGAGACTCCGGTTCCAGCCTGGGAGTTGATAGATCTTAAAAAGTATGCAACAGTAAATATTCAGTATTCGCGAGGGTGTCAGTTTGAGTGTGATTTCTGCAATATCTCAACACTGTTTGGTCGCAGAATCAGAACAAAAAGTAAAGAACAGGTAATTACTGAGCTTGATAAACTCTATGAACATGGATGGCGAGGCGGAGTATTTTTTGTAGATGATAATTTTATTGGAAATAAGCCAAAACTTAAAAAAAATCTTCTTCCAGCTCTTATACGGTGGCAAAAAGAGAGAAAAAATCCATTTGTCTTTGGAACGGAAGCATCCATCGATCTTGCAGATGATGATGAACTTTTGATCTTAATGGTGATGGCAGGATTTGATAACGTATTTATCGGTATTGAGACTCCCAATGAGGATTCGCTGGCTGAATGTAATAAGCTTCAAAACCGTAACAGGAATTTGAAAGAGTGTGTCGATAAGATTCAGGATTATGGATTGATAGTAAAAGGCGGATTTATCGTCGGGTTTGATAATGATCCTTCAACAATCTTTACCAGACTAAGTGATTTTATTCAGGACAGTAAAATTATTACTGCTATGGTTGGAATCCTGAATGCACCCAGGGGAACCGCTCTATTTAATCGTCTCACAAAAGAGAAACGGATGGTCAGGGAAGTCAGTGGAGATAATACGGACTATTCCATCAACTTCATTCCGAAAATGGGTAACGAAAAATTAGTAAATGGATACAGGGAAACACTTATAAATATCTATTCACCCAAATTTTACTACGATCGTGTCACAGCCTTTTTAAGGGATTATAAACCATTTGCAAAGAAGAAATTGAATTTTGAGTTCCGATACGTTAAAGCCCTATTCAAATCAATATTTTTTATGGGAATCATTGGCAGAGAACGTGTTTATTACTGGCGATTATTCTTTTGGACTTTATTCAGAAGACCACACTTGTTCTCCCTGGCGATGACCTACGCCATTTACGGATTCCATTTTAGAAAAATATTCAATTTGAGCTGAAAATCGACATCCCGACAATTTTGTAGTCGGGATGTCAGCTTTACTTAATAATTACTCGTTCCTGATGGACTTTATCGGGTTGCAGTGAGAGACTCTTAATCCGTGAAAACCGACAGTCAGCAATGCTAGTAAGAGTGTTACTACGCCAACCACTATAAATATAAATGGATCAAGATTAATCCGGTAAGCAAAGTCTTGTAACCAGCGATTCATCAAGAACCATCCTCCAATTGCAGCAATAGCGAATGAAATGGTTATAATGATGATGAATTGTTTGGACAGAAGGTTGATAATGTCCCCGCTTGTTGCACCAAGGACTTTACGAATCCCAATCTCTTTTTCACGTTTTCGAGCGATAAATGAAGCCAAACCAAGCAGTCCAAGCAATGAGATGACCAGTCCTGAAAAAGTGATAAATCCCAATATTTTTGATGCCTGCATTTCGTAACGGTATTGTTGATCAAAACTCTCATCCAGAAAGAAGTATTCAAAAGGTATGTCAGTGAAATACTTGTCCCATGATACCATCACCTCATCCAACGTTTTGCTTATCTCCTCAGTGGAAACGGTAAGAGTGATGTAACCAAAAAGACTTCTTTCGATTTCAAAACGGGTTGGTTTGATGTTTTCCTGCATACCGATAAAATGAAAATCTTTTACAACACCCACAATGGTTTTTGTTTTGCCGTGATAATGACCCCAGCATTCTATTCCAAGCGCATCTTCAGGGGATGTAAATCCCATCTGTTTGACAGCCGTTTCGTTCAGGATTAACGCACTATTTATATCCTCTGTACCTCGTTCATGTTCGTAGGCTCTACCAGCTACGAGGTCTAGTCCGTAAACGTCGATGAAATCAAAATCAATTGAAAGAATTGATAATTCTTCGGGTTTTGGATCTGGGATATCCATACGTTTTGTATAACAAACATATTCGTTTTCTCCTGGCACTTCGGAGGACACTGTCGAATTTAGTATGTTCGGCGATTTTTCAAATTCTTCCTTTATAACATCAGAGTTCCGCATAAAGAAATTGCGGTTACTATGTACAGGTATCACCAATTTCTGTTCACGATCAAATCCCAACGCCTGGCTTCGCATGAAATTCAATTGTTGTTGTACAGTTAAGGTACTTATGATAAGAAAAATCGATACTACAAATTGACCAAGGACCATCAAACGTTGGAAGCCTGAACCGGTGCTTTTGTGAGCAAGTTTGCCTTTCAGAACCTGAATGGGTTTGTAGTCTGTCAGGAACACGATTGGATAGAATGCGGATCCAAGGCTTATAACCAAATAAAGAACTAACGTTACTAGAAGAGCTTTAGGATTAATCAGGTCAGATAACGAAAGAGAAGTACCGGTGAATTCGTTAAAAAATGGAAAAAATAGTGTTGCAGCGAATAAAGCGAAAAAGAAGGCTATACCCGTTATTATGAAAGATTCCGAAATAAACTGACCACTCAAGCCAGCACGGTTTGCACCAATAACTTTTCTAATCCCGATCTCTCTTATTCTCGTTGACGAAATTGAGGCTGAGAGGTTCATGTAATTCATACAACCGATGAAGAGGATCAGAAGGGAAATAAAAGAGTAGATGTAGATGTAATACATGTTCCCCTTAGCTTCAATTTCATAACTACAGGGGGAATACATATGAATTTCGGAAATGGGTTGTAAATAGAGATCGTATTTGGAGAATGTGTAGTTATAACGATTTACCATACTTTCGATGATAGTGTTACTTACTTCAATCAGTCCATCTTCCACTTCCTCAACACTATTTTCAGGATTAAGTTTTAGATAGGTAAAACAACCATGATAAGTAGTCCAGTTCTCAGCAAGTGATGGGACTTTGTTGAGCATTGTCGAAAATGAAACCAAGGCATTGTACTGTAGGTGGGAATTCGACGGTGAATCTTCAATAATTGCAACGACTTTAAATTCTTCAATTTCCACTGGACGGTAATAATCGTAATCGAGTTCGATCTCAATATTTTTACCGAAAGCATTTTCGTCACCAAAGAATTTTTTTGCTAAACTTTCAGTTAGAATAACGGTATTTGGTTCATCCAATACTGATGCAGGATCACCGGAAATAAAATTGACTTTGAATATCTGAAAAAAATCTGAGTCAGTAAAATAAATCAGGTCCTCAAATGATTTTATATCTCCCTTCTTAAAATAAACGTTATCGCTATTTTCTAATGGTTGCCTGATTCGACTAACGATTTCAACTTGAGGAAAATCAGTACGTAATTTCTCCGCTAACGGAGTACAATGGGATTGCATCCGGTATTCGCCGATATCCGAAATTTTATGTAAGTCTACTCGAAATATTCTATCGACATCTGGATGAAAGTTATCATAAGTAAGTTCGTGGTTGACGTAGAGGATGATAATGACTGAACAGGCTAAACCTACAGAAAGTCCAAAGATATTCAAGATACTGTATTTCTTGTAACGGCGGAGATTACGAAAAGCTATCTTGATGTTTTCTTTCAATATCACAAGGGTCCAGAATATTTTATTACGAACTCCTGAAAAAAGTAGACCGACGCATTGAAAAATCACCCAGAAAAAGGTTCGAAATCGTCCATAATGAGTTATTGAATCAACGTATTCATCTTCCAGATCAGGAAGTAATTGTTCTGCGAGGTCGTCACGAAAAAAAAGGTTAACAAAAAAACGAATACACCAGGGTAAGACTGAGTGGGACTTCATTTTGCTTCTCCAGGAGAAAGACTATTTACTCCGGCCCACATCCTCTCATGAACTTTTTTGATCTCCCTCAGATCCTTCAATCCACTCTCTGTCAGGGTATAGAGTCTTTTACTTCTCCCACCACGTTTTTTTTCAGGTGAAGAGAGGGAAGAACGAATTCTCCCACGTTTCTCTAAACGGTCAAGGGTGACATGTATATTGCCATAAGACCATGTTTTTCCTGTCATCACCTTGAGTTGGTCGCGAATACTAATGCCATACGCATTGTCCCCTAGATGCGTTATGGCCAGTAATAACATCTCTTCAGATCGTGTCAGAAGTTTCATTAGTTCTCCTATTACTATTACAAAATAATACAAATCGGGGGGCATTGCAAGATATGTATTGATATTTAATACTAATGGGTGATTGGTGTACTATTGATCAATCAGCAGGCTCGTCTAATATATTTCTTATCGTTCTTACGAGTTTTTTGGGTTGGAAAGGTTTACTTATAAAATGAATATCCGGGCTTTGTTGTCCATCCTTGAACATCGTTTGTTCAGCGTAACCAGACATGTAGAGTACTGAAATATTGGGATACAAAGTGGTGGCTTCGTTGATAAATTCCGGACCATTCATTTTTGGCATGATAACATCCGTAAGGATCAGGTCGATGGGAGATTCCAATTGATGTAGTTTCTTTACACCCTCGACACCGTTTTCCGCCTCCATTACAGTATAACCAAAACGTAACAGGGTCTTGGCGATCATCGTTCTTACAGCGGTTTCATCTTCAACGATGAGAATGGATTCACTTCCATTTAAGTTCCTGGACTCCATATTGTCGTTGATTTCTTCTGATAGATTTGATGCAACGGCGGGGAAGTAGATATCAAATGAGGTTCCTTCACCTATCAGGCTATGTACTCTAAGTGTACCATGGTGTTGCTTAACAATACCATATACAGTTGCCAGTCCAAGTCCAGTTCCTTTTCCCTGCTCTTTAGTTGAAAAGAAGGGTTCAAAAATCTTACCTAGATCTTCTTCAGAAATACCATCTCCAGTATCGGTAACGGTTAATTTAACATAATTCCCCTCTAGTAATCCCTTAACGGTAGGGAACTGATCTTTCATCAGATATACATTTGAAGTCTCAATGGAAAGAGAACCACCTTTTGACATTGCATCACGAGCATTTACCGAGAGATTTACAATAATTTGCTCAATTTGGGAACCATCAGCTTTGATATTTTTCAGGTGCGGACCACAGAGAACTTGTAACTGAATATTCTCGCCAATGACACGTTTCAAAAGTCTATATATGTTATTTATAATGTTATTCAGATTAACGATTTTGGGTTGGATGATTTGTTTTTTGCTGAAGGTGAGTAATTGATGTGTCAGGTCAGATGCTCGTTCGGCTGTATTAATAATATCATCTAAATGCTGAAGCCGGGGATCTTCAGTGTCTGTTGCCAGTGCAGCAAGCTCAGCATTGCCAGTAATAGCCGTTAAGAGGTTATTAAAATCATGAGCAATACCTCCAGCCAATCTGCCGATTGCATCCATCTTTTGTGCCTGAAGAAGTTTTTCTTCCATTTCTCGGGATTCAGTAACATCCTCTTTTATGGCGACAAAATGAGTAATATTTCCTTTAACATCTAAAACGGGAGCGATGGTTGCCAGTTCCCAGAAAAGAGATCCATCCTTCTTTTTATTACAGATTTCACCGCGCCAGGAATGGCCGCGACTCAGTTTTGCCCACATGTCGGTATATAATTCAGGAGGATTTGTTCCTGAACGTAAAATGTTCGGATTCTTACCGATTACTTCAGAGAGTAGATAACCTGTTATCCGTGTAAAAGCTGGATTAACGTAGGTAATTAAGCTATTACTATCCGTGATGATCACTGAAGCGGGATTTTGCTCAATCACACTGGTAAGGATTGTATTTCGTTCTTCAACAATTTTTCTGTCAGTAATATCTCTTAACTCAACAACTCGTACTTTTCTTCCAGAATATGGAATTTCTTTTCCGTGGGCTTCCACTGGGTAAAGGGATCCATCTTTGCGGATACCATTCAGATAGTAGAATACATTTGTTGAACTACTCAGATCAATTGGATCAGAATGGTCATCAGGTTGAAGGAGGTTGAATGAACTCATACCAACAAGTTCATTGTAGGAATAGCCAGACATTTCTTCCAGACGTTTATTCACATCCAGAATAATCCCTTTTTCGTGAATTAAAATCCCAGAATCCGTTGCCGAGAGAAGAGTCTCAAATCTTTCCTGGCTTTCCTTCAGGGCTATTTCGTTCTTTTTTCTTTCGGAAATGTCCCTGATAATGGCGATGACAAGTGGTTCATCTTTGTCTTCTGAGAGAGACAGAGTGAGGTCAATCGGAAATGAAATGCCATCCTTTCGAACGGCTACGAGTTCTAAAGTTTTTCCTATGGCTGCATTCGGCTTTCCTGTCGAGAAAAAACCTGATACATTTTCCCTGTGTCGAGTCTTAAAATCGTTGGGTAGAATGATATCTAAATGTTCGCCTAAAACCGAAGATTTTGTCCATCCAAACATTTTTTCAGCCGAAGGATTGAACAAGGTAATTCGGCCACTTTTGTTTATAACTATAATAGCGTCTTTACTAGCCTCAATTACTTCTTTGAACAGTCTATCGACCTTAAATTGGTTTTCTTGTGCTTGATGCCTTCTAGTAATATCAAATGCGACCCCTCTAAAAACCTGTTCATTGTTTTCATTCAAGGTTGGTACTAGAATTAAAGATATTGGAAAAACCTGATTCTCTTTACCTGAACATTCAATTTCAAATGGACCATAAGATTTGCCGTCATCTTTTTTTGATAATAGATCCCAGAATCTTGAATGATATCTTTCTGGTAGCAATTTTATGGCAGAGAGTCCTGATCCAATGTCTGAAGAATTATAGCCACTAATTTTCTGAGCTAATTTACTTAAATATAGTAAATTACCATCATGTCCAATTTCAATTGTGATAAATGGAAGATTTTTCGTATAGAGATAAAATAGGTCGGAATTCAGTCTTGAAAGTGAACTATACTGATGTTTCTCTACCAGCTTGTTTCGAATAGAAAGTGCTTCTTCTTCAGCACGAATAAGATCGGAAAACAATGATGAAGTGGATTTGTCATCAGAAAACATAAAGATCCTGATAAAGATTGAACTACCGAAACATATTATAAATAAACTAAAACGAGGTGACTGCTACGGCAACGTTCAATTTCCTATTAGGACTGGAAAGGGAGAACAGGATATCCTATTTCTTCGCGATAAATCAAGTCCAAGGGTACTTCAAACTATTGGTCGCGAAGGATATCCTCAACCCATGTCATTCCGGCCATCATCGAAGGAAAACCTATCGTGGGTAAAGTCAGTAATACTGCATGACGAATTTCTTCAGGTGTAAGACCTGCTTCAAGTGCTTTGCGAGTATGGGAGTGAACGGCTCCTTCCATCCGGGCACCGATTGCTATTCCCAACTTGATTAGTGCACGGGTAGTGTTATCCAATGGTCCTTCATTGTGGACAGCGTCCCCAAGGTTTTCGTAAGCAGATGCTACTTCAGGATAGTTTTCTTGAAAAGATTGAAAAGCTTTTGGGATATCCATTATAAACCCTCCTTTAGTGATTATTTCAAGATGCATCTAAAGGAGGGGATAATCAATTGATGATTACTCATCTCTCAAAGATAAAACAGGATTCATCCCTGCAGCTAACCACGCTTTTGTACCTACAGTTATAAATACGATAACAAAAACGAGTAATCCTGCCAGGGGGAAAAGAACAATACTAATACTATCACGGTAGGCAAAATTCTCCAGCCATCCCTTTATAAAATAATAGGCTATTGGCCAAGCTATTATATTAGCCACCACGGTAATCGCTATAAAACTTCGTGTAAAGAGGTTGACAATCTGGAATGTATTTGACCCAAGGACCTTGCGGATTCCGATCTCTTTGGTTTTCCGTTCTATGGCAAAAGAAGCCAGACCAAAGACTCCCAGACAAGCAATAAAAAGAGCGATCATACTGAATGTACCGACAATTTTCGACATATGGTCTTCTGTCGTATACCATTTTTGCAGATAATCGTCCAGGAATTCATAGTTGAACTGTTTTTCAGGAAATGTTTCACTCCATTTGCTCTCAATTAGTTTAATCGTCTCATGTAAATTATTCCCATCAAGTTTCATACTGATGTATTCCGACCTTTTGGGATAGTAGACGAGCATTTGAGGTTCGATGGGAGTATGAAGCGACAGGAAGTTATAGTCTTTAATCAAACCGATGACGTTAAAATCTTTTCCTGAATGGGATTGTTTTAGTGCTTTGCCTTCCCATGTATCCCAGCCGAAATCTTTCAACGCTTTTTCGTTGATAACGATTGATCTGACATCACTGGGTCGACTGGCGTCGAATCCACGTCCCTCAAGAACCTCAATCCCCATTGTTTCCATGTACCCATCGTCAATCAAATTCATGTTGATTGTCCACGGATCCTCAGCTTCATAACCGTCAGGGAAAACATGATCCTGTGCCGTTCGGCCAGGGATAACTTGTGAACCCGATGTTGCTAACACTCCCGGAATAGATTCAAATGATTTTCTGAAATCTTCAAATGAACGACTTTCACCTTCATCGAATAGATGAACAAACAGTACATTTTCCTTTTCGAATCCAAGGGGGTATTCATCAAGATAATTTATCTGGTTTCGAACAAGGAGAAGTGAAACGATCAGAATAATAGTTACAGTGAATTGGCTGATAATCAGGGTAGTTCTTACCGCTGATCCTTTTTTACCCGTCGTGTACAAACCGCTTAAAGCTGAAATAGGTGTAAATCGTGACATCAACATTGCTGGGTAAGTCCCTGAGAAAATACCAACAACGAGTGTTAACCCCAGAATGGCCAGGATATAAATGAAATTGTCAAAAACGGACAGGTTGGTTTCCATGAACTGATTGAACATGGGTAACACCAGTTCAACAAGGATTAAAGCAGGTATCATCGTCAGGAAAACGAGCAACAACGTTTCTAAAATGAACTGCCAAACCAATTGTCCTCTGGTAGCCCCAATTGTTTTTCGCATCCCAACCTCACGGAACCTTCTCAAGGCTCTGGCACTGGCCAGATTAATGAAGTTGAAACAGGCCATAAAGATAATAGCTACCACAATAGCACTAATTCCATAGATATAGGCGTAGCTGGATGGATGCATGTTGTAGTCGTACTGGACATGAGATGAACCCAGATGGATATCTGGAATCGCCTGCAAAGTAAAAATCATATCTGGTTGATCGGGCTGAAGTTTATGGATTAACGGTAACAAATCTTCGGCTAACTTTTCGCTGTCTGTTCCCGGTTTCACTTTTATGTAGGTAACCAATGCTGTGTACCAAGTGTCAAGCCAGGCCCAGTTTGGATCTGTTTCAATCGTTTTGTATGAAAGAAGAAAATCAAAATAGATATGTGAATTTTTAGGTGGATCCTGCACGATGCCGGTAATTTTAAAAGGTTCAGATTGATCGATGAAAAGATTTTTGCCAAGGGGGTTTTCATCACCAAAGTATTTTTTTGCGGCACTTTCAGTGATGACGATCTGTTGAGGTTCATTTAAGCAGGATTCAACATCACCACTGATCAAAGGATAAGAAAACATCTTCAAAAAATCTGGATCAACCGCAAAAATATAGTCTTCAATGAATTTTGTCTCTTCGTGTTTTACTACTTTTCCACCTCGATAATACATCCTGCTTGAGTATTCCACTTCTGTATACTCGTTTTTCATCGCAGGACCAAAACATCCTGCTACATAAGGGACAGTCCACTTGGTGTTGGCATCCATGTTATTCTCTTGGATAACACGAAGGATTTGATCACCATCCTCATGAAAACTGTCGTAATTCAGCTCGCTGATGAGAAATAGAACGAGGATCGAGGTGACGGATATTCCCAGTCCGAAACCAATAAAGTTGATGATGCTGTAGAGTTTGTTTCTGAAAATGCTTCGCAGGGACTGCTTAAGAAAAGTCAAGAACATGGTTACCCCTTATTTATGGCAAAGAATTATACAATACAACTTTTGTGCCTAACTACTGAATAAATAAGGTAATGTTTATTAAAGAATAAGATAAGGCAGGTGTTTAGGCTTTGTTCGAAAACGGACACAACCTGGTCTAAAAACGGACAAAAAAAGGAGGGCAAAGCCCTCCTTCTAAACTAATACAATGGTCGTCTATTCTGCTTTATCAACTGGTGTTTCTTCTTTGTCAGTTACCGGCGCTTGCCATCTTCTCAAAGAGTCACGTTCATTTCGTTCCATTTCATCCTTACGAACTCCATAGAAACGGGAAACGGTTAATCCGACACCGATAAACATAATTATCAGACCAAATCCCAACGCTGCAGCGTCTCCTTCTCCGGAATAATAGAGAACCAGGAGGCCGAGCCCGAAGCCGATAAACACAAAGGGCCAGGTGAAGGGATAGTTCGGTCTTCTTTTGGCTGGTATTGCCGGGATATCGTAACCTTTTTCCAAGGCTTTCATCTTTACCTGATGTTCCATCTTGCGAAGCTGGTAATTTCTCTGGATCGCAAAAATGATAATAGCCAATATGGAAAGTAGGGTTACTAATGAGGTAATAATACCACCCATAATCGAAGTTCCGACAAAATCGGGAATCATACATCCTCCTTCAACAACTATTCATGCTCTTCTTTGCACATGAGACATGGTCATTAAAAGGGAGGTTACAACTACAGCAAATTGACTCTCCCATTTCTAAAACAATATAGGAAAAGGAAACTCCTGTGCAAACTTGATGTATTATTTTAACAACAGAAATATTTCACTGAATTATTCTGATATTTTGCCTAAGAGCCCACTTGTAACCTCGTCAGGAATTTTTCGGTCTTATAGTTGTATTGGATGTGATAACTTAATTCGATTGTCGTGTTTTAGCGTCACGGAGGGAGCGCTGAACGAGGAGGTTTTAATTCGGAGAGCCCAGGCGGGCGAGGAAGTTCCTTTTAGGAGACTGGTTGATAAACATGCCAATATTATTTGGACTGTTATTAACAAGATGACTTCTGATCAGGCACTGGCCAGTGATATGTTCCAGGAAACGATTATCCGTTTCTGGAAAGGGCTACCGAGTTTTGCCGGGAATAGTAAACTCTCAACCTGGCTTTATAAAATCACCTACCGCGTCTGCCTTGATAACCTGAACATGATGAATAAGGGTGGTCGGATGACCTCCCTGGATGAACAACTCGAGAATACCGGTCTGGAGCCGATGGATGAAAGCAGATCCGGTGCAAAAATCGAGGATAGAATCGCAGCCAAAGATGCATTGACGAGAGGAATGGAAAAACTCAACCCCGAGTGGAGAACAATGCTTATATTATTCTATTGGCGCGGGTTGTCCATTGACGAAGTTGCAGAAATCACTGACCGCCCGGTTAATACAGTTAAAGTCTATTTGCATCGTGCAAGAGGCGAAATGAGAAAAATCCTGAATCAAGGTGGTTTTTCTCAGGAGAAGGTATGATGAGAACAACAAAATCTGAATACAGCGAAATGCTGGAAAAGATTCCAGCTTTCAACAGGGGGAAACTTACTCCTGCTGAAGCTCATCGTATCACTCAACTTCTTGAAAACGATGAGCAGTTCAGCAATGATGCATTTCTGGAACAATTTATAGTCGACACCATCGCCGATTTAAAACCCGTTCCTCTACCAAAGGGACTTGTTGCAAAGAGCGTAAGAGAAGCTGTTGGAGATGCCGGTAAGGCACGTTGGCTAAGTCTGGATACCTTCCTTGTTGCTCTTGGAGTAGGGGTTGGCTGTGCAGCAACAGGTCAATTTCTTTCGGGCAAGGTAGATCTCGCAGCAATATTAGGCGAATGGATTGGAAATATTGCAGGTATTGCCGTTGATGGATCTTTCGGAAGTATCCTGGGTATAATAGTCGGAATATCTTTAACGTCTCTCATCGGAGGCGGAATTTGGGTAGTGAGAATGTTTCGATCATAAAAGATATGCACAAATTGCACGCTCAATGCATGAACTGCATGCCAAAAGATGTTAGTGAATGTTAGTTACTCCTTTCTAAGTTCAGAGAAAAACATATAGTTGCTTAAAAAGCTGTGATTTAAGACACAGGGTTACTCGCGAGACGGGTAACCCTGTGTTGGTATATTAATTGCTCTCTGCTATCGTTAATCCTTTTGTGAGGGAACTCCTCTTTTTGGAGAAGTGGGAACCGGAAACTATATTCCCACCCATATTAAAAGAGTCACGTAGATACGTGAGTAAACTTCTAGAAAGGGCTTCCAATGTGAAGTCCAAGTGTTGAGGGAGATAAGCAGATGAGTAATGTTCTGGACCGGAAACGTAAAGGCTTTACGTTAATCGAAATTTTGATTGTAGTTGTTATTATCGCGATCCTTGCTGCTATCTCGGTCCCGATTTATATCGACTATGTCCGTGGCGCACGCGCTTCTGATGCCCAGTCACAGATTGGTGCTATTTACAATGCCGCCAAAATGTACTATCAGGATAATGATACCTGGCCAAACACCATTGAAGAGATGGAAGAAGCCGGTCAGTTGTCAATGGACGAAGCAACCAGTCGTCAGTGGGAGTTCACGCTCAGTGAAGAGACCATTACTGCTGTCTCCACAGGCGAGATGCCCGGTGGTGCTGGTAAAGAAGTTACCTATGATATTCAACAGGGTAAATTCTTTGGCTACGGACTGCCTGACAATGGTTCGAGCAACTAAGTGTTAGTGTTTGCCATGCCCAACCGGGCATGGCAACACTCGTTTTGTTAGTCGATTTGGGTTATTGAGAAAAAGAGGTACAGGGTGAACATTCCCGATTTGCTTCGCTTTTCCGTAAGTAATGGAGCTTCGGATCTTCATCTTTCTTCGGGTTCACACCCGATGATTCGAATTCATGGAACACTCCAGAAACTTGACTTGCCAAGAACTGAAGATCAGGATCTTCGTGATGGTGTCAGAGATATCCTTGAAGAAGATCAGATTGAACGTCTTGAAGAAATGAAAGAAATCGACCTTAGTTATAAGGTTGAAGGTGTTGCCCGATTCAGGATAAACGTATTCGAGCAAATCGAAGGTATTGCAGCCGTTTTCCGTACAATTCCTGAAGAGATTATGTCTTTTGAGGAGTTGGGTTTACCGCTTGCGCTTCGTGATCTTGCTTTACGTGAACGTGGTCTGGTTTTGTTAACCGGTCCTACTGGTTCAGGTAAGAGTACTACACTGGCTACAATGATTGATCACGTTAATGAGAGCAAGCAGGTTCACATCATTACCATTGAAGACCCTGTAGAGTTTTTCCATGCCTCTAAAAATTCGATGATCAACCAGCGTGAGCTGGGTCATTCAACTCATAGCTTCGCAAACGCATTGCGTTCAGCGTTGCGTGAAGATCCAGATGTTATCCTCGTCGGTGAAATGCGTGACCTGGAAACAATCTCACTGGCACTTACAGCTGCAGAAACAGGTCACCTTGTTTTGGCAACGTTGCATACGAGTTCAGCCGCTAAGACAATTGACCGTATTATTGATACGTTCCCTGCCTCACAGAAGACACAGGTTCGATCAATGCTTGCAGAATCCCTCGAAGCGGTTGTTCAGCAGAAACTGCTTCCCAAAAAGGGTGGTAAGGGTCGAGTTGTGGCAACAGAAGTAATGATTGCCAATACAGCAGTTCGAAATCTGATTCGTGAAGACAAAATTTACCAGATTGGTTCTGTTATTCAGTCCAGTGGTAAAGAAGGTATGCACTCATTGGATCAGGACCTTCAGCGTTTATTGCATCAGGGTGTTATTGACCGTGAAACTGCTGCATTTGTTGCTGAAAACCCGAAATTGTTTGAAGTAGATCTTTCCAAATAATTGGATTGAGTGGGATAATTATGAAGCTTTCCCTGAAACGAAGAAAAGGTATGACGTTGGTCGAGTTGCTTATTGGCTTGATCGTGATGTCTATTGCTGCAGTAGGAACAGCCACAGCTTTCTGGAGTTCCTATGGTCAGCTTGAAAGGCAGCGGCATCGTATGCGCGCCAATCAATTGCTTCGTCAGTACACTGAAAAATACCAGGGTTTGGTTCACTGCTACCCACCCACTGAAATTATGGCGAACCAGTATTCGCGCTGGGAAGATGTTGTTATAGATCCCAAAGGTCCAGGTGATTCTGATGATGTCATTGGTCAGATTCGCAGATGGCCTATTGGGAAAGAGACGGTAGAGAATAGTGCTAAGGCGGTCGATTACAACGAAGTTGTTGTTGAGATTGTCTATCCAAAAAATCCACGCGACCATGAATTGTATGATAACCAGGTATATTTGAAACTGGTTTCTTATTGGTTGTATGGAGTTTCAGGATAAATCTGTATATGACTGGAGAGTGGAGATGATGCTAAGAAGTCGAAAAGGATTTACGTTGCTGGAAATGGCGGTGACTATTGTCATTGCATCTACAGCTCTGTTCGGCTTTGGGATGCTGATGTACGATACTGCTGAGATGATGCATATCTCCTGGGTGCTTCGCGAAATCGAGGAATTCGGTCACTATTATACGAATGAATTCCAGGAAAAACTTCGCAGCGGTACTATGGTTCCCTTAACCAGTTATGATTCGATTGTTACAAGGACAATTCCGCCTTGTGAGGCGGAGGTCTACTATATCGATCCGACTGATCCCTTGCTCGAACCAAAGGTTTACGAATTTGAGTTCAACCAACGGGCCGGGATGCCTATAATCAGGATTGATGATTTGATCCAGACTTACCCTTACTATCCTCCAAATGGTTTGGATGGCAGGGATGAGGTTTCCTTTGACTCGGGTACTTTCCTCATTTATGAGAACAAGGATGATAACTTGCCAAGTTATGATCCAGCTTTAGAGGAAAAGTTTCGCCGTAGTCATGTAGTTATGCAATTTTCAATCATATATAAGCGTTACAATAGAAGAAATACCGGATTTTATGAAAAAGAACTTACGTTTTCCACTGCCGGTTATCTGAACAATGAAAACTGGCCTGTTTTAACAGAAGAAGATCCGCTTACGGGCGAGGAATAAGAATATAGTATCACAACACTTACTTGACAGCAAACGAGAAGGCATGCAGTAAGCCTAGGGAGCATGCGATGAAGAAGACATTAGACAAGCGAAGACGAGGAAGTATCCTCGTCAGTTCAGTGGTTTTGATGGGAGTCCTTCTATTAACAGGAGCGGCTTTTATCAAATGGACAGCAGACGAACATCTCCAAGCGACTTATGATCTTGCAAGATCACAGGCTTATTATATTGCACAGAAGGGCGTTATTCATGAGTGCTGGCCCTTCCTTAATAGTAAATCAATTACAGAACTCCCCCGTTCCAGTCAAAATCTGCCGGAGGAAGCCTGGGTAGATTACAGTACTTTCTCAGGTCGTTATAAAGATGTTAAGGTAAAGAACCTTGCGGATAATACATCTTCATCCGTTTTTGTTACAATGGACGCCTATGATATGTCTGCCACAGGTGAAGTTGTCATATCAACAGGTAAAAATCAGCCCCCGATTTCAGTTGAAAGAACAGTTTCCCTTCGTGCGCAAATGCGGACAATGGCTAACTACATGTATTTGACTGACACTGAGACAGCAAATCCACCTGATGGTTCCGGTGATGATGTTATCTGGTTCTATAATGGTGATACATTGCAGGGTCGAGTTCATTCAAATGATTATATAGGAATTAAACAGCGTCCGGTATTTTTAGGTCCTGTGTCCACTTCCAAAGATGAATTCCGCGAAAACGCCGCAAATGCCTATTTTGAGTATACACCTGTAATGGAAGTTGCTCCGGTAATTTTCCCGGAATATGCAGACGATGTCCGTAATGCCGCTGCTGCATCAGGTCGGTTCTTTGAAGACAATCATGGTGCATGGATGACGATGATAGAGGGTAATGCAACCGGTTACCATCTAGTGCAATGGCCCCGCGGTACGGGCCCCCTGCCACTACCAGAAACCATTACAAATGAAGAGACTATAGGTTATGACATTAACCTTGTTATTTTTGTTGAGGGTGATCTGCTGTTGAAGGGTAATTCAATTAAACAGCGTTCAACGGTTTCGTGTTCAGGTAACATGTACCTGATCGATAATGTTAAGTATGCTGATGTTCCAACTGGAAGGCCGGAAATTCCAGAAGGTAGTGCCAATATTTTAGGTCTGATTAGTGAAGAAAATGTGGTCATTGGTAATACATTTGAAAATGGTCGCGATAATGGTTTATCAATTGGTCCAGCAAATGACCACCTTCGTAAACATATTATTATTACAGCAGGAATTGTTGCATTAAACGAATCATTTACGTTTGAAAATCAGAATGACTGGATTCTGACACCCGATGGACGCCAACCGATCGTAGCCGATTGGGATCGAGGCGGGTATCTATTTAATAACTGTAATGGTCAAGATCGACGCGGATACATCTACGTTCGTGGAGCAGTAGCACAGAGGCGAAGAGGTTATGTAGCCCGCTCGAACTGTGGTCGTACCGGTTATGACAAAGATTACCAATATGATTTCCGTCTTCAGACCAATCCTCCTCCTGTCTACCTAAGGTCGCAGGATGATGAAGGTAATGTATTTTTTGATATCACAACATCTTGGGATCATAAACCAGGTAACCAAAACGTTAGATAGTAATTTTCGTCCAAAAGAGGATTTTACATAAACAAGCAACAGTGGGTATGAATATCCGGCCGGGGACAGGCAAACCTGCTGATGGACAGTTGACACGTTGATTTATTAAGTCGTTCCGGATCCAATCAACTCAGTACAACAGTCTTGACAGTCGGATAACATACTGACAGGACATGGGTCCGGTCTTTTATTTAGGTGGCACACGCATGCTCAGCTTAGGAAAGAAACTGCGAGTCGGCCTTGATATCGGCAGCCATTCGATTAAGGCTGTCGTGGTCGAAAAAAACGGTAACCGTTTTAAGGTTATCCATCGAGGCGTACGTCCCATATGGGGCGATGGTCAGAAGTATGACCCTGATGGGGCACAGCGAAGCCAAATCGTCCCTCAGTTGGTCGAGCTGTTTAACTCGTTCCATGTTTCAACGAAGAAGATGAAAAATCTTCGATCATTGATTAATGGTGCGCAGGTAGCAGCCAAAGAAATTCTTGCGATTCCCCTCGAACAAAAAGAGATGGAATCGGCGATGTTACTGGAAGCCAGGAAACATATTCCACTCGACGGTAGTGAAACACAGGTCGATTTCCAGATTATCGCTGAGGATACAGACGAACCGGACAAAGTCCGTGTTTTGATTGTTGCTTCCTCCAAGAAACTTTTTGAAGGTCATCTCCAGCTTCTTCGTGAACTGGAAATTCGACCTGCAGTTGTTGACATTGATTCCTTGTCAATTGCTAACAGCTACCTCCAGTTCAACGAACTTCCCGATGATGGTTTGGTTGTGATAGTAGATGTTGGCCATAGAAAAACCGGAATCACGTTGTTGGGCAGGAAAGAACGTTTCTTCACACGTGAAATCAGTGTCGGTGGTGAAGCTTTCACAGAAGAAATTATGAAAGAGTATGGTCTGAATTGGCAAGATGCGGAAAAGGTAAAGGTCGAACAGGGAATGAAACCTGATCTTCCCAAAGCCGAATCCGGAACTGGTGAACTTCGCCTTGCTTCAAAAAGTGTTATCGAACGTTTTGGTGATGAAATCAACCGCACCCTACGCTACTACGTGAAAGAAACAGGATCGAGCTTCTTTACGAAGTTTGTCATTGTTGGTGGTGGAGCAGGGTTGGATGAATTGACAGAATATCTCCAGAACAAGTTTAACGCAACAGTCGAACCCTATGATCCTTTTGTATGGATGGATGTAGCAACCAGTAACGGTGGCGGACATCCCTCTCAATATGCAGCAGCAATCGGGCTCGCAGTGAGGGAGTTATAACATGGTTAGCCAATTCAAAATTAACCTGAACCGTCAGGAAGGTTTTGTCCAGCGTCAGGAACGTACTCGTAAAATCCGTGAACGGATTACTCTTACTGTAGTCACTTTTCTGCTATTAGGTGTTACTGCAATGACAGTATTGAAGGACATGGAGATGCGAGGTCTGGTTGCTCACAAGCAGATGCAGCTTGACAAAATCATCGCAGATATCGATTCCCTGCAAAAGGCCGGACAGAACGTTAGTAAAGAAGACGTAATGGCACTTGCAAGACTCGATAGGAACCGCGTTCTCTGGACGAAGAAGTTTGTTGCAATCGCTGACAGAATACCTGAAAAAATGGCGGTTACAGCTCTAGAGTTTGATAGAGGCAAGTTTATTATTCGCGCCATAAGCCAAATCGAACCGAAAGAGAAAGAGTTTGATAAGGTTAGGAATCTGATGGACCAGCTTCAGGCAAGTCCAATGTTCATGGAAGATTTCCGCAATATCAGATTCACTGAATCGAAACGAGTCTTAAGAGATGATCAGGAATTACTGGATTTCACAGTGACCTGTACCATAGGTGCCGTTGGTGCGAACAAGGCGTCTAAATCTGTTGGGAAACGTGGTAGTCGTGTAACCGATTCCTTGAGAGGTTAGAAGATGAAGAAAGTTATTTATTTACTGGTTCTTGCTTTGGTCTTCGGCCTGGGATTATTCGGTTATTACCGTGTTGAGTACCCAAAACTTCCCAGAAAGATTGATAGCCTCAATCGCCGTATTGAAGCAAAAAACGAGAAATTGATCAGTGCCCAGATTCTTGCTCAACAGCTTGAACTCGTAGCCGATCTGATTGATCGTAACCTTGCCATCAGTAAAGAAGACAGTTTAGCACAGAATGCAAGCCTGACCTTCCTTGAAGACATGACTACATTGATCAACAAGCAGGGCATTGTCCTTGTTGAGCTGAAGCCGGACAAGAGAAAACAGGCACGGCATGACTATGTCAGAAATACATACAAAGTAACTGTTGATTGTGCTTTCAAAGACTTTGGACTATTTGTCAATGATTTGGAAAAATCAAATCGATTGATTACCGTTGAAGGCTTTGAAATGAATAATCAGCCTGGGCAGGTTGAATCCTCCCAGGAAAGACGTCGCTGGGATTCCCATGAATTTGAGTTGACAGTCAGTACGTTAACACTTATTAAGCATTCTTCGTGAGGTAACCGTGAACAAACGCCGTGTAGAAACATTTTCGAGCTTGTTACTGCTCATTCTTGTTGTGATCATGGTCGTTGCCGTTGGCCGTTGGTACATGGTTACACGACAGATCGACAAGATCCTTGCAGAAGATGCTCAACGAGTGATTGGTACGGATAAAGCCCTGCTGGAAGCGGTACAAGATCTTGAAACGACCTTGACAGAACGTATCGCCTATCAGCCGGTCATTAAGAATGATCCATTGGATTTAACCAAAGTCATCACCAGTGCTGCTTTCCTCGAAAAGCTTGGTGCAGACCAGTTAGATCCGGATCGTGCCGAAATGCGCCTTGCCGCCACCGTCGTTGGTGATGATGGCACAGCCGCAATCGTGATCCGCTACCTTGGCAGCAATCATATCCTCCGAGTTGGGGATGAAATCGAAGGGTGGAGAGTTTTTGAAATCACCCGACGCAACGCAACGTTGGTTAATCGTGGTGTGAAAAAAGTTCTGGAAGGACGTCCCATGAGGGAAAGTCTACAGAACACCGGTAATGTACTTAGTGTCTTACCGTTGGACGATTACGATTCCAATAGCGATAATTTCTAGGGTATTGAACAAAAAATACGTACTTGTGATAGCCTTTTATTCTTAGGAGAGTTTCACATGCACTGCAGACTCATTTCCTTGATCCTGACTGTGACATTGGTTCTCGCTTCATCATCATTTGCACAGTTGATCCCTCAAGAGGGAGTGGAAACTGAGTTGGATCGAAGCGCACTCAGCAAAACCGTAACTATTGATGCGGATGATGCTAGCTTGCCAACGGTTCTTTCGATTTTGGCAGCCGAGTCCGGCTACAACATCGTTACAGGCCCGGGGGTTAACAAGCAGGAAAGAATTTCGATTCATCTGAAAAACACACCAATCGAAGAAGCTATGAACCTCGTCGTTCGCGCCGCTGGTCTTTCATACGAAATCGTTGGTAAATCATTCCTGGTTGCAGAAGCCAGAAAATTGGAAGAAGAAGTTGGCCTGACTTCCTATGTCGAAGAACTTCAATACAGCAAAGCTGATGAAGTTGCTGAAATGCTGAAAGACTTTAACGCTCAGATTCAGATCGACAATACAGGTAACAAGCTTCTCTTCATCACCAGTCCGAAAGTCATTAATGAAATTCGCGACGTCATCACCTCCGTCGATAAACCGGCCCTTCAGATTATGCTTGAAGCCCGTATTATCGAAGTTGCTGTTGAAGATGAAGAAAAACTGGGTATCAACTGGAATAAGCTGACGCCGTTTGAGACTATTCTTTATGAAGGTCCCGAAGCACCGACAGCTTTCCGTCCAGCTGAAGTTCCCCAACAGGTTGCATATGTACCGATCAATGATCTCAATGATTTTGGGAAAATTGGTTACCAGGAACCTGTCTTCCAACTAGCAGTTGATTATCTGCTGAAAAACAACCTCGCTGAGGTACTTGCCAATAGCCAGGTTGCCACAATGAACAACAAGACTGCTTCAATCGAAGTGATTGACAGGATTCCGTTTGTTCTTTCAGCCGGTGGTGTTGGTGGCCAGGTACGTACACAAACTGAAGAAGTGGGTATTAAATTATCCATTACTCCTAATGTGAACACCGATGGTTACATCACGGCAGAAATTCGACCGGAAGTCTCAAACGTCTTCCAGTTGATCGGTCCTGACCAGAATATTCCCTGGACAGTGAAACGTACTGCCAACACAACTATTCGCGTTAAAGATGGTGAATCCATCATTATCGCAGGTCTGATCAGTGTAAATCGTAAGAGCACGATTTACAAAGTCCCGTTCCTCGGTGACTTGCCGTTCATTGGTGGCATTTTCCGCCATAAATCAATTACGGCCAAAAAGACTGACCTTATTATTGAAGTCACACCTCATATCATTTATGATGATGCCAGTGGAATCGAAAAGAGCACATTGGTCAAAGCCGCTGAAGAGCATGCAATGGAACCATCAGGCTTTGAAAAAATGATCGCTGAGGAGCAGGAAAAGAAAGAAGCCGAAGCTGCCAAAGAAGAAGAATAATTTTTCAAAGGTAGTGAAGTAACAATACGTTTTATTATTCTGGCTGCTACGAAAATAGCAGCCAGAATGTGATAGAAAGACTTGTTGAATGAGAGCGTTTAAAAGCATCCAACTACTGGTGCTGTCGCTGTTTCTGCTACTTTGGACTGTTAACGTTGCTACAGCACAAACAGATCAAAGATCCCTGATGAGTTTGCAGGGCGCAGGGCAGTCTCCGACCGATATTCTAGGGAAAGGATTTGAAAAGATCCCTACCAGAATTCCTGAAGAGGCTCAATTCGCACTCGACGTTCCTATTGATCCATCTACGTATATCCTCGGTCCTGGGGATGTTCTTGGTATCAGTTTAAGAGGTGGGTCAGGCCTGTTTTTCCAGGCGATGGTCACCCCTGAAGGAAATGTTCTTGTCCCAAGTCTTCCGATGTTACATGTAAACGGATTGTTACTATCGGATGCCATAGTTCTGATTGAGAAGTCCTGGAGTTCATCTTCGGGGAAAGCAAAAGTGGATGTCAGTCTGGTTCAGATGCGCCACATGCGGGTTTCTCTGGGTGGGGCAGTTCATAAACCGGGTCAATTTATTGTATCGCCGGCAGACAGAGCATCGGTTGTTGTAGAAATGGCCGGTGGCGTTATCAATGATATTTCCAGTCAAAGAAAAGCGACCATAACTTTCGATGACGGGACTTCATCAAACTTTGATATGCTGCGATACATGCGTTCTGGAAACAAGGATGCAAATCCTACCATGCGCGCAGGAGCTCACATTACAATTCAGCCTCTAGACCTCAATGGTCCAACGGTTGAAATCGGTGGTGGAGTGGCTTTCCCGGGGCGTTATGAGTGGTTGCCAACAGATGATATCCTTAGCCTCGTTGAGGTTGCCGGTGGTTTCCGGTATGATATCACCGTGGATTCACTCGTACTCACTCACTTTATAGAAGATGGATCCCCTGTCAGTGAAAGTTATTTGGTTGAGAGTCTGATCAACGGTCAGGTTCCGGACGTTTCCTTGAGTCCAAGTGATCTGGTCTACGTGAAAATGTCAGCAAACTCATCCAAATGGGCCACAGTTGTCGTTCAAGGTGAAGTGAATTATCCAGGAACCTATCCGGTGATGCTCGGTATTACAAAGCTATCTGATGTAATCGAGCAGGCGGGTGGTTTAACAGATAATGCCTACTTGAAGGGCGCTCGTGCCTGGCGTGCACAAAAAATGGGGGATTACCTCGAATATGAAAAAACGAGACTCGATTCTTTAAATGCAATGCTCTTCACTGATATTGAAACGGCTTACTTAAGGTATCACGCAAGAACTCTCGATAGAGATTTTATCAATGTAGATTTTGAATCTGCGTTGAATGGTTCCGGGGAAACAAAGAAATTGAACGATTTGGTCATGGATGAAAATCTTGTGATTAATGTTCCCCGAGAAATTCGAACAGTTCTTGTTACCGGATATGTGAATAATCCCGGTCTTTATCCTTTTGTAGAGGGTGAAAACTACAAGTATTACGTAAAACAAGCCGGTGGTTACGCTAAAACGGCCCATAAGTCCAGAACGAGATGGGTACCGTTTGAATCACCAGTATGGTTTGTTGTAACACGTAAAGCTGAAATGGGGCCTGGAGATATGCTGTTTGTACCTGAGAAAAAAGAAGGTATGAACTGGGAACTCTTCAGTCAGTCATTCTCTTTGATTATTCAGACCGGTACACTGGTTACACTGATTATCAGAACTCTGGAAAACTAGAGATAAAGATTTTAAACAAAGATACATTTGTCCCTGATTTGGTCCAGGTGAACCCATCAGCGACATGTTCGCTGAACGCAGGAGGAAGCACCAAATGAGACGATTACGGTTTACAGCGAAAGCACTTTTACCAGTGCTTATTCTAACAGCGATCTTCTTCGGATCGTGTGAAAAAGATGGCGGTAGTGAAGTTGATCCGGGACCGCCGAATATCGATCCAGAAGTAGACTCCTTTGACTACACAATTTCATCAACAATAATTGATGATTATTTTGGAAAAGTTGACACCCTTAACATCGATGTGAAAGCTAAAAATGCTGATGGACTAGGTGTAGAAGATGCAACTGTTGTCCTGACAGTAACTGAAGGTCCGGGTAGTATCCTTTTCCCAACGGGCAATAAAACTTCTGTCGAAGGTATTGTCAATGCCAAGTATGTTTTGGCTGTTTCGCAGATTGATACTGCCATTATTGAAGCAAAAGTCGGAAATGTAACTGCTCAGACAAAAACGGTATACATCTCCTCAGAAGATGTTCATATCTCAATAAACGCTACACCACTTGAATCAGAAGTTGATCAGGGTGCTACTGCGACAAGCGATCTTAGGATCCGCGTCCGCGACAGCCAGGGTGTAAACGTTAGTGGCGTTCCGATTAAAGTACAACTCCTGTCCACAGAAGGTACTTTGACCCTGCCAATCGTTGATCCGGCAACGGATGCTTTTACTTCGACACTTACAGTTGATGAAGTAAATGAAACGACTGAATGTCAGATTCGTGCCTACGTTGATGTTGAAATCGAAGAAGCTACTGAAGAATCGGTACAGGGTTCAGGTAAGAAGAGCAAGAATAGCAGAAGCATCACCGCTTCCACAATGACTGATACAGTCCTTGTCCGCTTTATTCCGCTTTCAAGCCAGGTTGATCACATTACTGTATCAATCGATCCTGACCAGATTATTGCCGGTGCCGGTGTATCTGAGACAGCAACAGTTACTGCCGTCGCAGCCAACGAAGACAACAACGGAATCCCGAATCTTCAACTCTATTTCCGTCTTCGTAACCTGGATGAAACTCTTCCTGCCGGTACAGTTAGCGTACCTGCATTGACAGATGAAACAGGTAACACAACAGCAACAATCTCAACGGATGGTGCTTTTGGCGTTTGGGCTCTTGAAGTCAGAACAAGCCAGGCCAACCAGACTTTCTGGGCAGATACACTCACAGTCCTTACCGGTGATCCCCAGAATATTACAGTCGTGTCAGATACAAACCGTATTTCAATTTATGGAACCAACGGTATTGAAACCACGACGATCCGTGCACAGGTTAAAGATCAGAACAACCAGCCTGTCCAGGATGGTAAGATGGTCTATTTCCTTGCCGAAAACTATCCGCGTACAAACAACGTAGATGATCTGAGACTCAGAATAAATGATTCTAACGGTGAAGGTAGTCCCTATCAGGACTTACAGTACATCAACCTTCCCGGTCTTCCTTTTGATTCAGCAGCCACAAACGCTGGTGAAGCATTTGTTTCACTGACAGCCGGTGAAACCAAAGGTCCAATTCGTCTAAGAGTCTGGACCTATGAAGACGATGCCCAAACACAGGAAATCGCATCAAGCTATGATGGTTTGATGATTGTTTCTGGTCCTCCTCACAACATTGAAGTTGACTATAACCCAACTGGTGAGCAACAGGGTTCATCTATATACAACCTTGAAATCTCAGCTCGTGTCCAAGACGAACAGAATAATGACGTTGAAGATGGTTATTCCGTTAGTTTCTGGGTAGATCCTGAAGATGCTCACGTTTGGGACATTGGACTCACCGGTAACCCCGGTCCGATCTCCGATGCAGTAACACCTGGTGTTGCCTATGCAGCATTGTCATATCACAGTATTATGACGAACGAGGAAGTTACTATAAGTGCAGCGATCAATCGTATCACAGGTGAACGTGAAACCTCACAAGTAACCATGGTTCTGCCAATCCAGAATGCAATGGGGACGATGTTTGCTTCCCCGCTGAACTGGGACTATGGTGAGAATAATGATGATCCTGCGATTGTCGAGCTTCGTCTTGAAATCCGTGATGGCTATGGTCACTTAATCGATGGTCAGACTGTACTCTTCGGTTGCACCAAGGGTAGGATCATCACAATTGATCAGGACATCCCGGGAATGGATCCTGTCTATTATGCAGTTACAGGACCGAGAAACTATCAGACTGAAGATCTTGATGATGACCCAACAGGAGTTGCAGTTCGTTACTGGGTAGCTCAGATATCTGAAGCATTCCCGGATCCTGCAACACCAGAAACAAATATTCAGATTATGGCAGAAATAGTCGGAACACCAGATGCAAGTGTTGAACCGATTACAATCTACCTGATTCAGTAAGTAAGAATTCGATACATCGTCGCGGGATTAATTCCCGCGACCTTGTTTAGGAAGGAATATCCAGTATGGCCGCAGATTTCGGCGCCGCACCGAAACTGGGACAGATCCTGATGGAAGAAGGTGTAATTTCCGCGGATCAACTAGAAAAAAGTCTCGATGAAGCTGCAGAAAAAAATCTGCGCTTAGGCGAAAGTCTTGTAGCTTTAGGATTTGCTGTAGAAGAAAACGTTTACTTTGGACTTGCAAAACAGCTAGAATACCGTTTCTTCACCAACGAACAACTTCTCGAATCACGTGAAGAAGTCGTCAGAACAATTCCTGAAGAATTTGCAAAAGAAAACACTCTCCTGGCAGTTCGCAGAGAAGACAACCTGCTTTGGGTTGCCATGTCTGATCCAGATGATATCATCGCCATTGATAATCTTCACAAGATTATGGATGAAGGTATCGAACTTCAGGTTGGTATGGCTGCTCCTGCCGGAATCAGGCGTGCGATTGAGCATGTTTATGTCCGAATCCGTAAGCAGAAAGAAGCTAAGACAGTAATCGGTGATCTTCAGTTCTTCGCTGAATCAGATGAAGGCGACGAAGGTCTTGTTGATATGACTAAGGGTGGTGGCGCTGAAGAAGCACCCATCATCAAACTCGTCAACATGATCATCGCAGAAGCGATGAAAGAACGTGCAACTGATATTCATATTGAAGCACGCGAAGATAGTGTTGAAGTGCGTTACAGAGTTGATGGTGTTCTTGTCTCAGTCATGCAACCTCCGAAGAATGCTCATAGCGGTATTATCGCCAGGATCAAGATTATCTCCAAACTGAACATCGCTGAAAAACGTCTTCCACAGGATGGTCGTTTCACAATCCGCTCAAAGGAACGTGAAGTTGATGTTCGTGTCAGTATCCTTCCGACGATTAACGGTGAAAAAGTCGTTATGCGTTTGCTGGATAAGGGAACCTTTGGTTTCTCCCTTTCGACACTTGGTTTCGAAGATCATCAAAATCTGATTTTCAAACGTAATATCATTAAACCGTACGGTATGATCATTGTTTCAGGTCCTACCGGTTCAGGTAAATCCACAACGCTCTATTCTTCCCTGCGTGAGATCATGAGCACTCAGGATAATATTACCACGGTTGAAGATCCTGTTGAATATCATCTTGATGGAATTAACCAGGTGCAGGTTAAACCGAAAATCGGTTTGACTTTTGCCGCGACGTTGCGTTCCATTCTTCGTCAAGACCCTGATAGACTGCTGATTGGTGAAATTCGTGATGAGGAAACAGCCGATATCGCCGTTAAGTTCTCACTTACCGGTCACCTTGTTTTCTCAACTGTTCACGCAAACGATGCACCGAGTACGGTAACTCGACTCATTGACATTGGTGTTCCTCCTTTCCTTTGCGGTTCCAGTCTTTTGCTGGTTATGGCACAGCGTCTTGTAAGATCAATCTGCCCGCAGTGTAAGGAAGAATACACTCCTAAAGATGTCGATTTTGACTATCTCGACATTGATCCTACGGAATATCAGGATGTAAAATGGTTCAAGGGAAGAGGCTGTGTACATTGCCGTGATACAGGTTATTACGGACGTACCGGTATCTTTGAATTGTTGCCTGTTACCCCTGAAATTCGTCGTCTGATCTTCGAAAATGCCAGTCAGGATGAAATCCGCGATATGGCTATCGAACAGGGCATGGAAACACTTCGTCAACATGGAATCAGCAAGGCTGCTCGAGGACTTACTTCCTTGGCAGAAGTGCTGCGTGTGACCACAGAATAGTAAACGTGTGACGGGATCTCGGTTATGCCGAATTTTTTATATATCATTACAGAACAGGATGGCGCACGTAAGGAAGATCGTCTGCGTGCAGCATCCTATGAAGCCGCTTGGGAGCAGTTAACCAAGCGCGGTGCAAAGATTATCTCTCTGCGTGAACTCAAGATTGCAGAAACAGCACAGTCGACATCAATTATTGACCAGATATCGACTGCCATTTACAGAATGCGAAATGCTGTTCCTTTGCAAAATCTTGTGTTTTTTACACGTCAGCTTTCAACAATGTTCTCAGCGGGTCTTACCATTGAGAAATCCATTGCAAACCTGATGGCAGAAGAACGTCACCCCAGGTTTAAAAAGATTCTTGCTGAAGTTGCAAACGACATTAAACGAGGGAAGTCACTTTCTGATTCTCTTTCTCAGCACCCCGGTGTGTTTGATAATCTCTTTGTTGCACTGGTAAATGCTGGCGAAATCTCAGGTTCCCTTCATGTCGTTCTGGAACAACTTAGTGACTTTCTTGAGTCAATGGCCGATACCAAGAGGAAGGTTGTATCTGCCTTAACGTATCCGGTGATTGTTGTTCTCTTCATGTTTGGTATACTTGCCGGTCTTCTGGTATTTATCGTACCACGGTTTACCGATATCTACGCAAGTTTTGGTGCAAGATTACCTATTCAGACTCGTATTCTTGTGGGGTTATCAACGTTTTTGAGTGAAAACTTCCTTGCTTTTTCAGGGGTCACACTCGTCGCTCTTGTCTTTTTCTGGATATTTACGCTGACAGAAAAGGGTGGCATTATGTGGGACACCTTTAAAATGAAGTTCCCGGTATTGGGTCAGCTTCACAAGGATAGTGAAATGACTCGTTTCTCAAAAACTTTTGGTATTCTAATGGGATCAGGTGTACCTGTTCTCGAAGGAGTTACCCACTGCCAGAAAGTTGTCGGAAACAGAGTGCTGAAGCGTGCTCTTGAAGATGTGAAGACGATGATTAAAGATGGTTTTGCCATTTCTGTGGCAATGAAAAAAACCAACGTTTTCCCATCAACCATGATTCAGTTGGTTGCTACCGGTGAAGAAACCGGTGAAATGGACAACTTGTTGGAGAGAGCCTCCTACTTCTACGAAAAACAGGTGGAAGCAGTCGTGGAGCGTCTTACAAGTTTGATCCAACCTCTGATGATTATCATGCTTGGTGCGCTTGTTGTTGTCATTGTTGTTTCGATTTATCTACCGATTTTCAAGATTGGTCAGGTAATGCGTGCCGGTCTCGGATAAACGCATTTATAGATTCAGTAAGGCGGGTCATTTGGCCCGCCTTTTTTGTTTTAAACTGCCTCCAAATCCAACAGAAATATAGGGTAAGAGTACATAATTAAGGTTTGTCTTACATTCAATGATGAAGAACCTTATATTATCACATGATTCTTGAGGGGATTATGTTTGAATTTATCAAGACAGGCAGCTTACCGATTTTAATTCTGGTCAGCCTGATCGTTGGAAGTATACTGGGACACTGGATTTACTACCTGACAAAACAAAAAAGTCAGAAGAAAGTCTATAAATGTGTCCAGTGTTCTTCTCCGATACGACCGTGGGAGAACATTCCTGTGTTATCCTACATTGTTTTTCCAGGTCGATGCAGAGTGTGTAGTTGGCCGATAAAACCCCGGCAACTCACTGGAGAGTTCATCGGTATAACTGTTCTCTTGATAATCACACTATTAATCAGGTTTAATACATGACGGTTTACCATGAAATATTCACAGAATTACCAGACTGGTTTTTCTTTCTTTTCGCAACCATTTTTGGGGCTTCAATCGGAAGTTTCCTGAATGTCCTGATTTACCGTTTCCCAAGGAACGAATCACTCGTTAGCCCCGGTTCACATTGCCCACATTGTGATACGTCAATAAAAGCATGGCAGAACATACCTGTACTTTCATGGATACTTCTGGGTGGCAAATGTTCGAATTGTAAAGGGAGAATTTCAGCCAGGTATCCTCTTGTCGAACTGCTGGGAGTATTGGTTACCGTTTTACCTATCGCAATTTATGGATACTCATTTCACGCATTGGCAGGAATTATCCTTGGCTATCATCTGATTGCATTGGGTTTTATAGACCTGGATACTAAAACTATACCGGATCACATTGTATTACCTCTTGCTATATTCGGCTTACTTTTCGCATTCCTTCAAGGTGGTTGGATAGACCTGCTTTTTGCCTTTTTAAGAGGTGCAATTACAGGTGGATCACTACTACTTATCTTCTTCCTATACAAGAAATTGAGGCAGGTTGAAGGTGGGGGGAGTGGTGATATCACAATGCTGGCAGCAGTAGCAATCTATGTCAGTAGTCTGCAAGTTCCTATCCTGTTTTTATTCTCAGCCTTTACAGCACTGGCGGCAGGATTGATCTATAGTTTTGCAAAAAAACATGATCTAAGGGAACTTGAAATTCCTTTCGCACCCTCTATCGCTGTATCCGCTTACATCTTATACGTTTTCGAATACCAGCTCGATGAATTCATGATCGGATTATCCAAGGTTTTCTAGTTCATTCTATCTGAATAGACCAGAGAATGAGAGTGCCAGAAATTTGTTAAAATGTTAATCATCTACTATTTTATAGAGCTGGATTTACTAGCTGTACTACTGCATAATTATCCTGCTTTTAGGTGGTGGGGGCCGCCCAGGGGATACATTTCACGTTAGGGACTGGGAAACCACCTTTTAAACGGGGTGACTAGTCTTACAAGCCTGTTTAAATTTTTGGGACCAAAAACGAGCTGGAAGTAGACTGTTTAATTTGAACAGAAACGTTTTATATCTCTGTGCAGGAGGATTTATGAGAGGATTTATACAAAAGACCGGTTTAGCAATACTGCTGACAATATTCCTCGCTTTCTCAGCTTTTGCTTTTGACGCCAGGGTCTCACCTGAAGCAAAAACTTTCCTAAACGATGAATCTGCAAGTGCCTATGGTTATTCTGGTCCCTTTACATTTCCATTCGAATTGGATGAACAGGTCGGCGACACTTTCTCGGTTGGCTACACATGGCGTGACATGCAGCATAACGGCACAATCGGACGTATGATTGGTGTTGGTTTTGATCCCGCCAATCCTGATAGCATGATTGTCCATTTTATATGGACCGGTCGTGAAGGGCCCGAAGAGAACTCTCTGACCATGTACAACAAGGTTTCATTTAACGAAAACAATGAACCTTATATCCCGCATCAGTATCCAAATGGTACACGGATTGATGGTGGTGGCGATAATGGCTTTGGTGCCTATACGGTTCTATATACCTATGGGGATGAAAATCTGCCTATGGTTGCCTATCATGGACAGACCTCAGCGACCAGCGACTATTTAACCTATATCACGGTTGAAACCAGCTTCATGCAGTTCTTTTTCAATCCAAAGTATCCTGTTCTGAATCAAGCAGGTGTCTTTGGTGAATGGCCGCACATGGCGATCACTGAATACGAAGGTACGAAGTACCAGCATGTTGTTATGCAACCTGATAGTGAATCCGATTATGGCGAGAACGTCTATTACGTTAGAAGTGCCTACGATGGTGCAACTTTCAGCGATGCATCCCCCGGTGGTGGCACTCAGTTAGTCACCGATAGATCGATGGCGCTTTCGAGCAATGTCGTTGCCTCAAACGATGGTAATCTTGTCACAATCGGGGCCACATATAGCCGTTGGCTCGAACGTGGCCAAATCCCTAGCTCTTGGGACGGACTTGCACTTAGTCAGAGTGACAACGATGTTTATCTCTGGACGAGTGACGATGGTGGTGCCACATGGGACTGGGATTCACCCTTTAACCTGACAAATTTTGCGGCACCAAACTCAGACTATTTGCCCGATGATACGACTTCGGCCAATCAGGATACATTCCGTGCATATACTGAAGTTGACATGATATATGATGATGATGACGTCTTGCACTGCATGTTTAACATCCATCAGTTTGATCACTTCCGTGAATCGGTCTACCGTTCAGGTCGCATCTACTACTGGAATGATGCAGACAGCACCTTCAGTATGGTTGCCGATGGATTCTTCTGGAACTATGCAATTGAACGTGCATGGGAAAAATTCGCATGCCACGGTTCAGTAGAAAAAGATAGCGACGGTGTCCTCTGGGCACTTTGGCAGCAGTACGGCGAAGAAGGGGATACCCTTATTCAGAACGATACGATCTATTCCCTTGACGTTTCAGATGATGGTTACGCCAACACTGATCTCTATATGTCCATGTCCCTCGACAACGGTAAACGCTGGATGAAGGGTGTAAATATTACAAATACTCGCCTCATGGAATGGGACCTCCAGCCAGGTCAGAGTCGCAGTGAGATCGAACCGAGTATGGCTCCATACGTAGATGGTGACTATATCCACATTACCTATACACTCGATTTCGACCCGGGTATCTCAGTTCCGGCTGGAACAGATGCTGAGGGTGAACCCACTCGCAACCAACAGATTTATCAGAGAATCGCGAAGCAGGAGCTGATTGATTTATTTGCTGCAAACGCTGAATATCAGGAAAACTATCCACTGACTCTGGACACTGAAAGATCATATGTCGATCCCGATGATTGGGAATGGGATGATCCGTTCAGCAGTTTTGTCGGCGGTGAAGACAATAACCTTACGCCGGACCAGTTCGAGTTGAAGCAGAACTATCCGAATCCATTCAACCCGTCCACACAGATCGCATTTAACCTGAAGAAACAGGGTAATGTGACCCTTGCAGTCTTTGACGTGCTTGGACGTGAAGTCGCGACACTTGTCAATCGCACAATGGATGCCGGAAACCACAAAGTGACTTTCCTCGCAGATGAGCTGCCCAGTGGTGTTTACTTCTACAAACTGACATCAGGTGATGCCAGTCAGGTCCGTAAGATGGTCCTGATGAAATGACACGCGTGTCTTTTTAAGAAAATGCCGGGTTCACAAATCCGGCATTTTCTATTGCTAACATCTTTTGCTATTACAAAGACTAATTCGGGTCATTCTGATGTGGCATAGCCACGAGAAGAATCTCGCTGTCAGCCGGGGTTTTTGACACCGGCTTTTGATTTTCTTTTCCAAAAAGTTGTTACCTGTTTAAAAACATGATAGTTTATAGGTTAGGGAATAAAAATTTATGTCTAGGAGGGATCATGAAGCGGTTTGTACTCTGGTTTGGGATTGTTACGATATTGCTGGTGTTGGCTGGAGGGGCTGTAATCGCTTCTCCATCAAAATATGTAACCGAAACAAGTCAGCTATCCAAGGGAAATGAAAGATCAAATCCGTTTGTTCCATACACAGATGTTACCATGACATCTTTGGACGAACAGGTCGGCGATACTATTTCAGTTGGTGATACATGGCGCGATATGCAGCATAATGGTGTCATTGGGAGAATGATTTCTTATGTCGCTGATGGTGTTGCAGGTACTACATACGAAGGACCGGTAGTCCATGTAACATGGTGTTATCGTGAAGGACCGGAAATTTCTGGTCAGCAGAAATACACCAAGGTTATCTTTAACACTGAAACGGGCGATCCAGAAGTTACTCGTTACAATATGGACGGCAGTAACGTCAACCAGTACGATGGTGCCGGATTCGGTTGTCTGGATATGTTGCCGGGGACAAACTTCCCCATCATCGCTTATCATGGTCTTGATGGTGGTGGTAATTATCAATCCTACCTGTCAAAAGAAGCTTCCTTCATGGAATACTTCTTTAACCCACAATTTCCGATTCCGAATTTTACGCCTGATATCGTCACCATATGGCCGCACTTTTCAACTGGTGAATACAACGGAACGCAGTACGCCCACATTATCACTAATCCCCAGGAAGGTGATAACGAAGATGAGCTGTTTTATCACAGGGTGAGTTTCAACGGAACCCTCTTTGAAAACGCTACTCCGGGTGGCGCAAATGCTTTACAGGTCTCAGATGAGGCTATGAACCTTGCAGGTGTAACAGCGACTTCGGAAGACGGTTCACACGTGGCAATTGGTCAAACCGTTAGCCGTTGGCTGCAGCGTGGTAACATCCCCGCCGGTTGGGATGGACTTGCACTTAGCCAGAGCGATAATGACGTCTTCATTTGGGAAAGTACCGACGGTGGTGACACTTGGGATTGGAATAATCCCATTAATGTCACAAACTTCACTCAGGCAAATCCTGATTATCTACCGGACGATACAACTTCAGCGAGCCAGGATACCATGCGCGCTTATACAGAAGTAGATATTGTTTATGATGAAGATAACGAATTGCATGTAGCATTTAATGCACATGGTTTCGACTATTACCGTGAAACTGTATCATATACAGCCCGTCTCTACTATTGGAACAGTATTGATGAACAGTTTGTACAGATAGCCGACGGTGATTTCTGGAAAGGCGCCAGACCTGTTGCATGGGAAAGAACAGTTTGTCACGCGAATCTCGATATCGATGAAGATACCGGCGTGATCTGGGCAATGTGGCAGCAATATGGTGAACCAAACGATACACTTGTCCAAAATGATACGTTGTATTACACAGACATCACAGATGACTACTATGCCAGCGCTGAGATTTTCGTTTCTGCATCATTTGATGGTGGTCGCCGTTGGATGAAGGGCGTTAACATTACAAATACGAAGTTCCCGGGTTGGGGTGCAGGTCCCGGTGAGACCTTCAGTGAACGTGAACCAAGTTTTGTTTATGCAGATGGTTACCTTCATGTCTTCTATACAATAGACAAAGACGGTGGTATTGCTGTAGCCACAAATGAACCTGAAGGTGATCCAACTCATAACCCTCAGGTTTATCACAGGGTTTCAGCGTACGACCTGACAGAGTTGATGTGGGCAAATGCTGAATATCTGCCAAACTACCCCGTTCACTTTGATGAAAACGACGGTTCCTGGTATCAGGATCCAAACGGTTGGGCTTGGGATGAGCCCACCAATCCATATACATCAGTTGAATATGGTTCAGAGTTAACACCTGACCAGTTTGAGCTGAAGCAGAACTATCCGAACCCGTTTAACCCCTCCACTCAGATTGTTTTTAATCTGACAAAACAGGGAATGGTTAAGCTGGCGGTTTATGATGTTCTCGGTCGTGAGGTAGCTACACTACTAAACCGAAACATGGAAGCTGGTTCACACGCTGTTTCCTTTATCGCGGAAGAACTGCCTAGTGGTGTTTATTTCTATAAGCTAAGCAGTGGTGATGCAAGCCAGATCCGGAAAATGGTCCTGATGAAGTGACACGAGTGTCTTTCCAAACTTTTCGGCTTTGAGCGTGTTAACATTTGGGAATCTATCTAAATGTCATCCTGAACTTGATTCAGGATCCAGTAGCCGGTGTCAATGACACCGGCTTTAGTATTCCCTGGAGCTCCAAATCTCCATCTATTTAATTTTTCCAAACTCAAACGTTTGCACTGATACCCATACCCCATTAAGTTATACTATCCACGTCGCACGATAACCGCTTGGGAACCGGCTATCGTTGGTATTGAGAACATGAACAGCTAATACCTCTTTTCCCTGATATTTTTATCCACGCCTTAAAAAAATCTATAGGGACCGCAAACTACGGGATAACTCTGCCCAAGGGATTTTTAACCCTGCGGTGGTGCTATCCTTCGACTAGCAACGCCCGAAAAGGGCAGGGAGGATTCATGAAGCGGTTTATTGGGAAGTTTTTGGTGGTAACCCTTGTATTCCTGATTCTTACATCCATCAGTTTCGCTTATCAGGAAAACAAGCAAACCAAAAAGGCGCAGATCCTGCAGGATGAAAAAAGTCTGGTTACCGGTTTTCCCGGACCATTTAATTCTGCGGTCCATCTGGATGAACAAATAGGGGATACCTTTTCTGTCGGGTATACGTGGCGGGATATGCAACACAACTGTACTTTCGGAAGAATGATCGGAGTGGAATTTGATTCTGCTAATCCGGATAGTATGATAATTCATGTGATCTGGACCGGACGAGAAGGTACCGATGAAAATTCCACTGTTTTATATAACAAAGTATCCTTTAACGAAAACAACCAGCCTTACATAAGCCACGAGCATACCTATGGCCGACGTGTTGATGCGGGTGGCGATAATGGCTTCGGAGGATACACAGTCTTGTCCATGATGGATAACAGTCATTCCTTCATCGGATATCATGGTGATACAGGACCGGGAAGCGACTACATCTCAGTTGTTTCCGCCGAAACCAGCTTCATGGAATTCTTTTTCAATCCAAAACATGAGGTTCCTTTTCTAGATGATGCTGTAGCGATCTGGCCGCATATGGCGGTGTGCGAATACAATGGTACACAGTATCAGCACGTTGTAATGAATCCCACAGATGATTCAGACTACGCAGAAAACATTTACTATGCCAGAACACAGTATGATGGTAGTGTATTTAGCGATGTGTCACCCGGGGGTGCAACGCAGCTCGTTTCCAACCGGAGCGTAAGTTTATCAAACGCCATTGTTGCATCACAGGATGGAAGTCTTGTTACAATTGGTGCAGCGGCAAGCCGCTGGATTGAACGAGGGAAAATTCCTAGTGGTTGGGATGGATTCTCCATTAGCCAGAGTGATAATGATCTCCTTCTGTGGACCAGCACCGATGGTGGGGCAACCTGGGATTGGGATAGTCCTTTAAATATCACAAATTTCTACGATGCAAATCCTGACTATCTTCCTGACGATACGACTTCAGCCAATCAGGATACCATAAGAAGTTATTCTGAATTGGAAATGATATACGATGATGAAGATGTTCTGCATTGTGCATTCAACACAACTGAACTGGACTACTATCGTAGAACTACAACACAAACCGGTAGACTATATTACTGGAACAGTGATGACCAGACATTCAGTATGATTGCAGATGGTACGCATTGGAATTATGCTGGTACTCGTCCTTGGGAAGTTGTTGTCTCTATTGGTGGAATTGAAAAAGATGCGGACGGAATCATATGGGCACTTTACAGTCAATGTGGTGAGCCTGGTGATACCATTGTGCGTAATGATACGATCTATTCTCTCGATGTATCCGAAAGTGGTTACGCTAATACAGACCTTTACGTCACCTGTTCACCTGACAACGGTCGCCGTTGGACAAAGGGTGTGAATATTACGAATACCCGTACAATGGATTATGATCTCCATGTTGGGGATAGCCGTGCCGAAACTGAGCACAGTCTTGCCCCATATGTGGATGGTGAATACTTGCACATTTTTTACACCCTAGATTTTGATCCGGGAATTTGTGTGCCATCGGGCGATGATGATCAGGGTTTCCCGACTCGGAACCAACAGGTATATCAGCGTGTCAGTAAACAGGTCTTGAAGGATATGTTCACTGAATATCTACCGAACTATCCGCTGCATATCGATTCTACCGGATCCTATATAGATCAGGATGATTGGGTATGGGATGATCCATTTGCGAGCGGAGTTGAAACAGGTGAAACTCTGACACCTGATCAGTTCGAACTTGAGCAGAACTATCCGAACCCGTTTAACCCAACGACTCAGATTGCCTTCAATTTGAAACAACAGGGAATGGTTAAACTTGCGGTATATGATATTCTTGGAAGAGAAATAGCGACATTGATTAATCGTAACTTGGAAGCCGGGACTCACAATGTAACGTTCATGGGTGATGAACTTCCGAGTGGAGTCTACTTCTATAAACTGAGCAGTGGTAGCGCTTCGCAAGTTAGGAAAATGGTCCTGATGAAGTGATACACTTGTCTTCTCGATGTTGATTATTGGGAATCTATTCAAGCCAAGTTTGTTGAACTTGGCTTGAATTTTAGAGAATCTTTTGTTTAGTGAATAATCGCGCGAGTTTCAGCACTTGTTTCGTCCTTATTTTTATTATAAGTTATTAATGAGAATGAGCTGTTCTCTGAATATCGGTTGTGGGGATCGATTTTCAGGGAAGACTACTGGAAGCTACCTTCCTTCTTCCTTTTTTACAGGGATTCGGTAGACACGTTTTTCACGAGTTTTACTCGCCGAAAAGTAAAAAATTAATGGGACCATATGAGCCAGGGGATTAGTACGCCCTATTGTTAATTTTTACCCGTTAATGGGTAAGGAGGATTCATGTTTAAGAGTTATGAGAGATTTGGGATAAGCGCCTTGCTGATCCTGGTGCTCGCCTGTAGCGCCTTTTCCTTCGACCAATATGTTAGTAAGGAAAAAGTCGGTTATATGGATGATGAAATCAGTACTCAGGCAGGATTTGCAGGTCCATATTATTTCCCGGTGGAGTTGGATGAACAGATCGGTGATACCCTGACAGTGGGTTACACTTGGCGTGACATGCAGCATAACGGAACCATTGGCCAGACAATGGGTGTCGGTTTTGATCCCGACAACGGTGAAATGGTTATCCACCTGATATGGACAGGCCGTGAAGGTCCTGAAGAAGTTTCAGAAGCGCGTTACAACAAAGTTTTCTTTGATGAAAACAATATGCCATATATTCTGCAAGACTATGAAAATGGCCGCAGGATAGACGCCGGTGGTGATGATGGTTTTGGCGCCTATTGCGTACTTTATACATATCGTGACGAAAACATCCCGATGACGGCCTATCACGGTCGTACCGGTGCAACAGGGGACCGTTTCCCTTACATCGCACCTGAAACCAGTTTTATGGATTTCTTCTTTAATCCAAAACACCCGATTCCTCAATTCCCGGGTGCCAACGGTGGTGAATGGCCTCACATGGCTATCGGTGAGTACAACGGTGTCAAATATCAGCATACAGTCATTCAGCCGAATGATGAATCTGATATGGAACAGTCGATTTTCTACAACAGGACTTCCTATAACGGAACCGTTTTCACTGATGATACATTCGGTGGTGGTACACAGGAAGTTTCCAATGAAGCGATGAACCTTTCCCAGAACCTTGCCGTCTCGCGTGACGGTAGCAAAGTTGCTATTGCACAGACCATCAGCCGTTGGTTACAGCGCGGCAGCATTCCAAGTGATTGGGATGGTTTTGCAACTTCACAGAGTGATAACGACATTTATATCTGGACAAGTGATGACGGAGGCGATACATGGGATTGGGATAACCCCCTAAACATGACCAACTTCATCGAACCGAATTCAGACTATCTGCCAGACGACACTTTGAATGCCAACCAAGATACAATGCGTGCCTATACCGAAATCGAAATGTCCTACGATGCTGATGGTGTCCTGCACTGTATCTTCAACGTCCATGAGTTCGATCACTATCGCGGTACTGTTTCTCGTAATGGTCGTATGTATTACTGGAACGATCAAGAACAGCTCTTCAGTATGGTCGGTGATGGTTCCTTCTGGAACTATGCACTTGAAAGAACGTGGGAAAAACTGATCTCCCACGGTTCAGTTCAGAAAGACAGCGATGGCGTTCTCTGGGCCCTCTGGACACAGGCCGGTGAATTCGGTGATACAGTCGTCGTTAACGATACGATTTACACACCAGATGCAAGTGATACCTATTTTGCCAACAATGATCTCTACGTTTCCGCTTCAACGGACAACGGTAGACGTTGGATGAAACCTGTAAATATCACTAACACCCGTTCGACGGAATGGGATCTTCTTCCTGGTGAAAGCCGCAGTGAAATTGAACCTAGTTTAGCTCCTTACGTTGATGGTGACTACTTGCACGTTTCCTACACCCTCGACTTTGATCCCGGCGTATCCGTACCGGAACCGACAAATGGTGCTGAAGGTGAACCAACGCGTAACCAGCAGGTATATCAACGTGTACCGAAAGCAGACCTGATACAGCTCTTCGAAGAAAATGCTGAATACCTTCGTAACTACCCACTCCACATCGATAGCTCAAACTGCTATATCGATGAGAACGATTGGGAATGGGACTCCCCGTTTGGAGTTGGAGTATCTGAAGAAGAAGATACCAAGCTTACACCGGAACAGTTCGACTTGCAGCAGAACTACCCGAACCCGTTCAACCCGTCAACTCAGATCGCGTTTGATTTGAAAGCCAGCGGACGTATCAAGTTAGCCGTTTTTGATGTCCTCGGTCGTGAAGTTGCCACATTGGTCAACCGTCATATGGAAACAGGTTCACACCGTGTGACCTTCCTTGCTGACGAACTGCCAAGTGGTGTCTATTTCTATAAACTGACATCAGGCGATGCAGCTCAGGTTCGTAAGATGGTACTGATGAAGTAAGGGTTAGTAATCCTTTTATAAAGACAGGAGTTGCTTTTGGCAACTCCTGTCTTTTTTCTATTTTATTTCAACGTGAAACCTGTCAGGTCGTAGTCCTAATGAAGACTGGTTGGCAGGAACTGTGTATTTCACGGCCATGCTGTGCCGTAATTCCGCAATATAGTCGGTTCTGAGCTTTTGGGACCGGCTTTTTTTCTCTCACCTTTTTTCATTTCAACCTGTTTAACATTTGTTTTTATTGTCGTTTTAATTAAATTTGAATTGAAGGATTATCCTTCTTACATGAAACGGACGCGGGGAGTCCATTTCATGTGAAGCCGAGAGTTAGATCCAAATCAGTTCCCGGCAGCAAAGACCACCTTAACTGCATCTATGAGCTGGGAAACCTCTATTTTGGGATTGGGAAATCCGCAAATGCGGGTGGCCTGCGATTTCGCTCGCCTAAGAATAAATTTCGTTTGAGTCGGTGTAGCACTTCGCCTGATAAGTCCGCTCACTTTTCAGGTAAGGAGGATTTTATGAGAGTAAGTTCTGCTAGATTTGGATACTTGATCTTGCTTGCTTTGTTCATGGCATTTTCTGTTCAGGCAGAAAATGTAACCCGTTACGAAACAACTGCTGCCAGTGTTTATAACGATGCCCCATCTGCCGGTGAAGGATTCGCCGGTCCGTTCACATTCCCATTTGAATTGGACGAACAGATTGGTGACACGTTTTCAGTTGGTTACACATGGCGTGATATGCAGCATAACGGTACTATTGGCCAGATGATCGGCGTTGGTTTTGACCCCGATAACAACAATGAGATGATGATCCATTGTGTCTGGACAGGTCGTGAAGGACCCGAAGAAGGTTCAACCGTTCTCTATAACAAAGTTACATTTAACGAGAACAACGAACCTTTCATCAATCACTCAAATCCATACGGCGCTCGTATTGATAATGGTGGCGATACAGGTTTTGGTGCCTATACCGTTCTCTATACATACATGGATGACAATTTGCCCATGGTCGCCTATCATGGACAGACCTCTAATACAAGTGACTATATCTCTTATGTCACCGTTGAAACCAGTTTCATGGATTTCTTCTTCAATCCAAAACATCCGATTCCCAACTATCCTACTTCAACCGGCGAATGGCCTCATATGGCTATAGCAGAATACAACGGTGTGAAGTACCAGCATACTGTTCTACAGCCGGATGATGAAGATGATTTTGAGCAGTCACTTTTCTATAACCGCCATTCCTACAATGGTGCGACATTCGCAGATGTTACCCCTGGCGGTGGTGTCCAACAGGTAACAGACGTTGCAATGAACCTTTCAGCAAACGTCGCTGCGTCGCGAAACGGTGACCGTGTTGCAATCGGCCAGACAGTCAGTCGCTGGCTGCAACGTGGTAGTATTCCAAGTGGTTGGGATGGTCTCGCTATCGGCCAGAGTGACAACGATATCTATATCTGGGAAAGCACAGATGGTGGTGAAACATGGGATTGGGATAACCCCATGAACATCACAAACTTCATCGAACCAAATCCAGATTATTTACCTGATGATACGTTGAATGCAAATCAAGATACGATTCGCGCATACACTGAAGTAGAAATGTCCTACGATGAAGATGATGTCCTCCATGTCATCTTCCAGACAAACCAGTTTGACCATTTCCGTGAAACGACATACCGCTCAGGACGCATTTATTACTGGAACAGCCTGGATCAGACCTTCAGTATGGTTGGCGATGGTTCCTTCTGGAATTATGCTTTGAACCGTACATGGGAAAGACTGGCTACTCACGGTTCAGTACAAAAAGACAGTGAAGGCGTTCTCTGGGCGCTCTGGCAACAATCGGGCGAAGAAGGTGATACTGTCATTATTAATGACACAATCTACACGCCGGACGTTTCCGATGATGGTTATGCTAATACTGATCTTTATGTCTCAGCCTCAATGGATAACGGTAAACGTTGGATGCAACCTGTCAACGTAACTAATACCCGTTCAACCGAATGGGATTTGATGCCCGGTGATAGCCGTAGTGAAGTAGAACCAAGTTTGGCTCCGTACGTTGATGGCGATTACCTCCATATCATGTACACACTCGACTTCGATCCCGGTATTTCAGTTCCGGGTGGTGTGAATGATCAGGAAGGTGAACCCACACGTAACCAGCAGGTATATCAGAGAATCCCAAAATCTCAACTATATACGATGTTTGCTGAAAATGCCGCTTACCAGGAATTTTATCCACTCCATATCGATAGCTCTGACTGCTATATCGATGAAAATGGTTGGGAGTGGGATAACCCGCTTGGAGTTCCTGAAGATCAGGACACAAAACTCACACCGGACCAGTTCCAGTTGAAACAGAATTATCCGAACCCGTTTAACCCATCAACCCAGATTGCTTTTGATTTGAAAGCATCAGGTCGGATTAAACTCGCGGTTTATGATATTCTCGGTAGGGAAGTGGCAACACTTTTGAACCGTCACATGGAAATCGGCCAGCATAGTGTATCGTTTGTCGCTGACGAACTTCCAAGTGGTGTCTACTTCTATAAATTAGCATCTGGTGATGCCAGCCAGGTACGTAAAATGGTACTCATGAAATAAAGGTTAATAACCCATTTTTAAACAGGAGTTGCTTTTAGCAACTCCTGTTTTTTCTTTGAGCTATTCATGTGAAGCTATTAAGGGAGTAGTTATTGTAAAGTCAGATAGACGGGGCTCCAGAAGGCCGGAGTCTGAGACACCGGCCTTTTTTGTTGTGTCGAAACCACCAATTCTCGAACTCTTTTTCTGTTCCTCCAGAGGAGGGGAAAAGGATAGAAAGTGATAGGGAACACTAGAAGTTTATCCTTCAATTATATACATTGGCGGCGTTCGGTATATTATAACGGACATTGTTTTTTACACCGTCTCCGATTGCATCTTTCCAGTGCGAAAGAATTGTTTTTGACGGAGTTTTAAACTACTTTATAAAACTGAGCGTTACTTAAAAGGATTGGGTAGCCTCCAATTTTGGTGAATGAACTGTAGGGGGTTCGTTTACCATCACTTGTTTTTTCTATTGCTGTAAACAAAAGAGATGAGATGATATAGGGAAGGCCTAAATGACCTCGCCCATAGTGGTGTTGGTCCTGAGGGTAGGACTAAGGAGGGAAGTATGAAGAAAATGGCACGTTGGTTTGGGCTTTTTGCTCTTCTGACTGCATTCGTCGTCACGTCCGCAGTTGCAGTACCTTCGAAGTATGTGACGGAGAAGGAAACAGTTGTTAATGGTGACACACCATTTACGATTGGCGCTACAGGTCCGATCTATTCAGCAAACCTGGATGATCTCGACGAACAGATGGGTGATACACTCAGCATTGGTACCACTTATCGTGACATGCAGCACAACGGTACTATCGGTCGTATGATTGGTTATACATCCGAAGGTACAGTTGGCGGAACCTATACAGGCCCGGTAGTTCACGTTGCCTGGTGTTTCCGTGAAGGTCCGGAGACCAGCTCACTGATGCGTTACACAAAAGTAACCTTCAATGATGCCGATGAACCGGAAGTTACACGTTTCAACATGGATGGATCGAACGTTAATACCGGTGCTTGGGCAGGTTATGGCGTTCTTTACATGAATCCAGGAACAAACCAGCCGATGATTAGTTATCACGGACCTGGTAGTACCACTGAGTATCAGTCATATCTGACGACTGAAACTTCATTCATGGAATTCTTTTTCAATCCACAGTTTGACATTCCGAATTTTAATGCCAGTCTGATAACCATTTGGCCGCACATGTCCATGGCCAACTACAATGGTTCAGTCTATGCTCACATCCTGACTAATCCTCAGGAAGGTGACAACGAAGACGAACTCTTCTATCACAGAGTTCTTTTCAACGGTACAACATTTGAAAATGCCACACCTGGCGGCGCAACTGCTATTCAGGTGACAGACGAAGCGATGAACTTGGCCGGTCAAACCGCTTCCAGTTCTGATGGCTCACATGTTGCTATCGGTACAACAGTCTCCCGCTGGCTACAGCGCGGCAGTATTCCTGCTGGATGGGATGGCTTTGCCATTTCACAGGGTGACAACGACATTTTTGTCTGGGAAAGCACCGACGGTGGTGATACATGGGATTGGGATAGCCCCATCAATGTTACAAACTACACGCAGGTCAACCCGGACTTCTTGCCAGATGATACAACTTCAGCAAATCAGGATACATTCCGTTGCTATACAGAAGTTGAATTGGCATATGATGATGACAACGAACTTCACGTAGCATTCAACGCCCAGGGCTTTGACTATTATCGTGAAACAGTATCCTATACTGCCCGTCTCTACTACTGGAACAGCATCAATGAGCAGTTTGCACAGATTGCTGATGGTGACTTCTGGAAGGGCGCACGTCCAGCAGCTTGGGAACGTATCGTATGTCACGCCAACATCGAAGTTGACAATGAAACTGGTGTTGTGTGGGCCATGTGGCAGCAATATGGTGAACCATCGGATACACTTATTCGAAACGATACACTGTTCTACACAGATATCTCTGACGATTTTTATGCCAATGCCGAAATCTTTGTTTCAGCTTCCTTCGACGGTGGTAACCGTTGGATGAAGGGCGTAAACATTACCAATACCAAGTTCCCAGGTTATGACGCACCTGCTGGCGAATGCCGCAGCGAACGTGAACCCAGCTTTGTTATCGGTGATGGCAACCTGCATGTCTTCTATACACTCGACCTCGATGCCGGTATCGCTGTTCCTTCGAACAACGACGCTGAGGGCGAAGGTACACTCAACCCGCAGGTATATCACAGAGTCTCAATGGCTGATGTTGCTTCCGTCATGTGGGAAAATGCCGAATATCAGAGAAACTATCCACTTCACTTTGATGAAAATGATGGTTCATGGTATCAGGATGGTAACGACTGGGCATGGGATAACCCCGATAACCCGTATTCCGGTTCAGTTGATCACGGTGAAACTCTTGCCCCGCAAGACTTCAACCTTGAGCAGAACTATCCGAACCCGTTCAACCCATCAACCCAGATTGCTTTTAACTTGAAAAAGCAGGGTATGATTAAGTTAGCGGTCTTTGATGTTCTCGGTCGTGAAGTTGCCACACTCGTCAACCGCACAATGGATGCCGGTAACCACAAGGTTACATTCATGGCTGACGAACTTCCAAGTGGTGTCTACTTCTACAAACTGACATCAGGCGATGCAAGCCAAGTCCGTAAAATGGTACTCATGAAGTAAGGGTTAATAACCCATTTTTTAACAGGAGTTGCTTTGGCAACTCCTGTTTTTTTTTGAGCTATTCAGAATGATGGATGTTAAGAAGTAGTTGTTAAGACGTAGGTGTGTGGCCTCGTTGGTTTTATCCAACGAGGTCTATTTTACTGAAATCGGTAGATATGCCTAATTCACAGCTACCTTTTGAATCAATTGTTCCTGACAAAAGTAAACCTCGTTTGTGAACAAACGAGGCCACCCCAAGAGGTGTCATGCCCGAGGATATTTTGCGGGGATCCACAAAAGTGTCATTCCTGCATAAAGCCTGTCCTCGAGTTTCTTAGTCGGGGATTAGCAGGAACCTCGGTGTTATTAGTGAACTGGAATAGTTTTAGCAAATTCATATTGGAGTACTCGCTGTGCATTGATGGCATCAGAATCTTTCAAACAAAAGGCCACCAAAATTCGGGTGGCTTTTAAATAGTTAGTACAATAAATTGGATATCAGAAGAAGACCGATACTCTTGCGAATCCGTTGACTAATCCCGGAGGGAAGGCACCTTCATCGTCACCTATTGAATAGCCTCCAAAGATTGTTGCGTCAGCATTTTGGGCGATTGAGATCGTTAACCGTGGATTAAACATCATCGACCCGTCATTGGAAATAAACGCGTATAACGATCCAGAGGTCAGGGAGCTTATATCGTGCCTGATCCCCAACAAAGTCCATCCTGAGCCCACTGGCTCACCGTATAAGACATTCGACATCCAGTCTTCAACGGGGTAAGGGGTACTATCTTCCGAACGGGTATTTACCAGTACCTCAGCCATCATGTAGAGGCCATTCTCAAGTGTGTAATCTATCCCAAAGGCTCCACGGAAAAAATCGTCTTCCTTTTCCATAAAGTTGATATTTCCTTCAAACCACACTCCTGGACCAAAAATGCTGCCGCTGAATTCAAACCCTACTGCTTGACGGGTTTGTGTGATTTGTGAATAGTTTACCGGGGAAACAGATGTTGAATCAACTACTTGATGTAGTGTGATGGCAGCATCATATCCTATAGCACTCACGTGTGTTCCCAAACGCATTGCATATCCAGTCTCATCGAATTTTTCTTGCGGAGCAGCAATAATCGTTGCCTGACCACCAACTCCCCAACGGTAATCCAGACGAAGTGCTGTCACACCCTCTTTTTCATAGGTTGGATCAATGACGTTCTTTTTATGAAAGAGGTCTGTTGGATTAATACTATAGCCTGTTCCCCAGCTCAACTGCTGTTTACCGGCTCTAAACCTGAGATTGTTGTTACTCCATGTCAGGAAAGCATTGTCGAGGTATATCCGACTTTGATCCAGTGTAACAGTAGTTAACGGTAGTTGCTGAGCCACTGCATCCGGTAAAAAGGGTGAAATATCATAGTTGACACTGGAATGATATTGAATGAAGTTGATATTTCCCCTGAACTCCAGTTCTTCATCGTTGCCGCCGGCATTGATGTCCAAACGAATCTTTGATGCATTCAGGATCAATTCATCGGTGTCTTCAGTGTAAATCCCCTGAAAAGTATTTTCGTAGTATCCAGACAGCTCCGGTTGCGCTAATCCAGAGATTGCGAAAAACAAAAGGGATAGCGGCACAATAATTTTAATGTAGTTTTTCATCATTTATCCGTCTAAAAACCACTTTTTTCAGTTAATGCACTTTTGGTAAACATTGAAGAGTCTGGTTTCTTTTTGTAGGTGATCGATTCTGTTTGCAGAATGGTTTTTGAGCCTTCACGTTCGTTTACCATTTCCATGATCATGCCGGTTATCCGACCTTCGATCTCTCGGATGTCTTTAATGTATAGGATCTTAAGCAATCCCTTCTCGTCATAATAGTCAATCTTGCGTGAAACATGATCATTTACCGATGCTGTTACAATAATATGGTCATAGCTTGGACCTGACTCAGTTGGTACACAATTGAGTTTTACACAATCTTCACCTTTAAATTTTTCATATCCAAGAACTTCAGCCGTATAATCTTCTACCATATCACCTTGTGATAGGTCTTGATAGGAAAAATCGCTCCCCATTGCCTTCTGCCGTCTGGCACTACCGGTAAAATGACGGGTGACATCACGACGTTTCATGTAATACCAGATGTTGTCGCCACCATCACGATTCAGGATTTTATCACCTTTAACCCGTGCCGGTTCTGTATAAACCATCAGGGAAACATCACCACCCTCAGCAGACCAACTAGTGGCCCTCAACGTACGATTTTTACCGGTAGAGGTAGTAATGGTTTGCGAAATGGTGCTATAAGAATGCTCGACTCGTTCCGCAGCATCAATTTTCTTCAGCCATGCCAGACCATCATCTTGTGCAAACGAAGAGCAGGTAAAAAGAACGAGGACAAAACATATAAGAATTAATCTTGGTTTCACGTTTGTCATTTTTATCTCCAGGATTATGACTTTTCTTTTTTAGTAAAGAGTCTCAGGACTGCCGGCAGAATCAGTATGGTCATTAGAAAGCAAAACCCAACACCGATGAAGAGGACGATTCCGAAGCTGGACATACCCTTCATTGTATAAAATCCGATGCTGCCGAATCCGATCATCGTTGTAATACTCGTCAGAAAAATACTCCTGCCAACATAACGGTAGGCATCAAAGACTCTCTCGACCAATTTCCCTTTAGCTTCTTTGAACCTGTGAAGTGCATGAACACCATCATCAATGCCTATTCCCAGGATAATCGGTACGGCAATCAAGTTGATGTAATTGTATTTCATCCCGAAAATATACATGATACCCAACATAGCGAGTGCAGATCCGAGAAGAGGGACCATAGCCAACAAACCACCTAGGCCTTTAAAATGGACCAGGAGTAGTACGGCGATGATGCCCAGTGCCAGGTAAGCACCTATACGGCCATCACGCAGCGTGTCAGTCGTCATCACGATGAAAAGTTTTGCCATGTTGACAATATTAGGATCAATTTCTTCAGTTTGACCAATGAAGTGATCCAATGCATCCTTTTCCCATAGAGCTTCTCGAGGCATGACATGGATCAGGAAATCACCACTGCCATCCCGGGGTATTAACGATTTCCGGACTGACTCGGGTATGTCCTGAATACTCAATTCGCTGGTATTTGCCATTCGCAGAAGATTGACCTGCATGGAGGTGAACCATTCGCTGGACATAGCTTCTAGAATTCCGGGGGTCAGATTACTGGATAACTGTTTTGTAATTGTAGGTAATAAAGCAGAATCATCAGTCTCATCTGTTTCACTATTGTAGCCTGTAACGTTGTCAATAACCTTTACAACACGATCTATCCCTGATTGGAAGGCGAGGTTACTCATCAAGTCCAGATTGTCCCAGAGACGGTCTATCTCAACAGCCAATTCTTGACGGGATGCGATAGAAAGCCGAGTCCCTAAGATATTCCGTTCATAGGCAGAGATACGATCTGCATAGGTTGTATATCTGTCATTTGGTGGGATGTAATCACTTATTGATTGAACATCCGCGATGGATGGAAGGTCTTTCAATTTTTCTTTGAGAATGCGAGCTTCCTCAATACTATGGACAACTGACCAACCGGTCTGTTCGCTCAAGCCAAACCTGTCAGGGATTTCTCTCTGTAGCTCAATGGATTTTAAACCATCGGGTTCAAGTTTGAGGAAATTATATTCGAAGCCTGTATTTTTTGCAGCAAAGAAACTCAACACTGCAATAATTAAAAAGGAAATCAAAACAAGATTACTGTTTTTCCAACTGAAAACCGCTAGATTTCCAACCGTTTTCCAACCTTGCTGCGCAGCGACAGGATGCGTAAGAATTTTCCCTCTTTTTGCAGCTCTTCTTTCTCGAAGAACAAGGAGGACCGGTAAGGTCAGGAATACAGCAATCAAAGTTAGAATTACACCTGCACCGGCAGCAACACCAAATTCAAAGACTCCGTGTGTATCACCAATCATAAGCGCAAAGAATGCCGCAGCTGTTGTCAACCCACCTGTTAGAACCCCGGTACCTGTGTTACTGAGAGTATCTTCGATAGATTCCTGAACTTCCATCCCATTACTTCGAGCTTCCGAATATCGACTCAGCAGGTGAATTGTGAAGTCTATGCCAAGCCCAAGTAAAACGAGCATCATCATCACAGACATGATATTGAGCGAGCCAAACAGGAGTTGCATCAATCCCATATCCCAGATGATACCGACCAACAAGGGTGTTAGCGCAATTAGTGGGAGGACCCACCCACGGAAGTTTCTGGCAAGAATAACATAGATTAGAATTAATGCAATAAGGCTCAGAATCTGTGTGTAGAGACCTATTGATTCCATTTCATCTTTTCCAATTCGACCCATACCGGATAGATTGGCATCCACATCACTGAATTCTGATTCCAGATCATCCAGGATTAATTCCACCTCATCAACTATTAATAGGACTTCTTCGACATCATCCATAATATTCGACTGTGTGGTAATACTCATCAACAACATTCTACGGTCAAGACTCAACATCCAGGGTTCACCTGTAAGCATCGTGGTTGTTGCTTCAGAGATAGAAGCCTCTTTGTCTCCATCAAGATTTCTGCTGATAATTTCAAGGGTTCGGGTTAGACCTAATAAACTGTTTGCGATCTGAACTTCATCACGACGCATGTTATCTTCACTATCGCTGTATTCGCGTTCATAATCGTCATTAAAGCCCTGTAACGTTCCTACCAAATTTGGATTATTATAGGTTCTAAGAAATCGATTAAAATCTTTTTCCTTCTGAAGGATAAGTCCGTGGTCCATTATGAACGATGTGGGTAATTGTGACTGAACGTTATATAGACCGTCCAATTGACGTATCCTCTTATCGAGGATTTCTGCCATCTGGACAATATGGTCCCGGTCACCTTCAAGAACAACAACAATTGATGGGTCACCCCATCGGTCTTGAATGTCCTCATAAGCAATCACCGTTGGATTACTATCTGAAAGCATGTCCGTAAAGTTCATCTTCATTTCTAGATGTTCTGCTAATCCCATCGCAATAATGGTCAGAACAAGAATTAATCCCAACATCTTCCAAGCGTGGTTTACAGACAATGAGGCGATTAACGTAGCCCATTTCTTATATTTGTGTTTCATTTCGTTTTACCTCCACCTAAACCGTTTATGATAAAAGAATTAACTTCTTTAGCAATATGAGAATCCTGCAATGCACCGGGAGTATCAAACATGGCCGGCATCATGATATACATGCTGTCCATGATCGAAAAAATTAACCAGGTTGCCGTGTCAGGATCGAGCTGCCTGAACTCGCCGGTTTCAACTCCGTGACTTATTACCTTTGTCATTAACCTGACCAACGGAGAAAATTGTAATTCCTGCCCCATCGCACCAAATACATTAAAAAGGCTAGGATCGCTTACAAAGAGTGCATAGACAGGATGATTCTGAATAAGGTCCACATACATTTCTGTGAGACCATTTATTGCATCAGTAGCGCTTGTAGTTTCACCATACTTCCTGTACCAACCATCTATTTTTGTTTCAGCAATAAACAGAATCATCCTTCCAAAGACGTCGGCTTTGTCTTTAAAAAGTTCATAGAACGTTCGTTTTGAAATGCCTGTTTCCTTACAAATATCTTCAATAGTTGTTTTTTTAAATCCAAATCTTTCAAAAAGGGGTTCAGCAACTTTAAAGATTTGAATTTTCTTTTCCTTATTGCCATCATTGGATGGCTTATGGGAAGCGTATTCTTTCAGCGAAACCATATTATTCCTTAGGAGTAAAGATGTTAAAACGATGTTGCATGGAAACGAATATACTTTAATCGTTTCCTCGGTGAATTGTAACGTGTTTTTCTGGTTATTGCAAGGATTAGAGTGACTCATTAGTGGTCATGACTCCGGGAGCCATCAGGGCAGTAGAAAGGCTCGCTCTATACTCCCGGAGCGCTTATCTTGCGACCCATAAGTAAAACTGACAGGAGTAGTACAATGCCGAAAAAATGGACTCCGGATGATGAGGCTTATCTCGTCGCCAATTACAATAAAGTCCCTATTGAAGAACTCGCCAACCAGTTTGGTGTGAGTAAAAAAGCCGTTCGTGTGAAATTTGGTAAGTTAAGAGATCGTCCTGATTTCCATCAGTTGGCGAAAAAAGCTCCAGACGAACCACCGACACCAGCACCTGGTACTCAGCCCCGTGGTCCGAGAAAATGGTCCGAGGATGACGAACGTTTCCTCCTGGCCAATTATAACACCATGAGCCTCGATGAGTTGGCTCGTCACTTTGGAGTGACCAAAAAGGCTGTCCGTGTTAAATATGGTAAAATCAAGCACAAAGCCGCCGAGCTCGTCCCGGACAAAGGTATCAGCGAAGTTGAACAGCTACAGGTTGGACCCCGTAACTGGACAGAAGAAGATGAGATATTCCTGCTGAGCCATTACGAAGACCTGGGTCCTGATGCCATGGCCGAACACTTCGGAATTTCTCGTTCACAGGTACGTCAGAAGTATACGACGATTAAAGAGAAACGTCGTCCGGTCCTTCGAATTCCACGTTATATGGGGCAGGCTCCGAAAAAATCCTTACTTGATCAGACTCGTAAAAAGATGCCGAAGACGCCCGAGGTCACAATGAATATGGCGGGTATGCGGAAGAAACAGGAAGAAAAAGCTTCAACCGCAGAAGGTGTCATCGGAACACATATTATGATCATGACGGAAGACGGCTGGAAACCATTGAACATCCAGAAGAAACGTCTCAGTCGATAACATTTTTGTGTCATTCCCGCATTCAGTAGGCGGGAATCTCGAAGTTTTTTTAAACGGTCCAGATTTTCTGGACCGTTTTTTCTTTCTCGTATTATCTTTTTACGAAAGGGAGGAAAACATGTCTGACGTAAAACTTGTACTAGTCACCTATCCGGTTGGGGGAGAAAACGATAAAAACGTTTCAGCGTTAGCATCCATGTTGATAAAAGAAAAACTGGCGGCTTGTGTAAATCGTATCAAAAATGTCGAATCTTATTATCAGTGGGAGGGCGAGCTGAACGTTGACAAAGAAGAACAATTGATTATCAAAACACGAGAGGGCAGAATTTCAGAGTTGAAGAAAAGGCTCATTGAAAAACATCCCTATGATGTACCGGAAATCATCATATTAGATGTAGAGGATGGTTCAGATAGTTACATGGATTGGGTGAGAAAGAATACAACCTAGTTCTCATCAGATTCATTGCCGTTTTTTTCATTTTTCGGTTGCATGAAGACCCAACGGTCGCTCATCAGGAAATTGGCAACCATTCCAGCGACAATACCAACCGTGTGGCTGACGTACTCAACCATAAATATGTCGGGTACTAACTTCAGCACAGCCCAACCAATACCCAGTGTGATGGCGAAAGATGCGATAAAGGTGCTACCGTGGTAACGCAACAGTCTACCCGGTAGGTACTTAAGGCTTTTGTCGCGGTCAGCCCATGTCCAGATGAAGTTCCAAAGGAAATTATTCAGGATACTGATTTCAATTGCGATGGAGCGTGAAATGAAATCTGCTATATGGAAGTATTCGAGTAGTAAAGCGTAAATTCCAAGGTTTACCACAACACCACTGACACCAACGGCACCGAATTTGAAAAAGCGGATAAATAATGGATGCGCTTTATTCACCTTTTTGTACCCTTTCAACTGCTGTTCAGCCAATTCATACTGGCTTGGTGGAATAAAGAAGAAAGCTGATTTTTCATCACGACGAATTACTGCACCACCCTCATCCATTTTGCGAAGGTCCACTTTACATCGCTGAGCCCAAGTCTCGAACTCATCATCATCTTTGAGCAAGTTGAAATCAAGGTTCAGAATCATTGTCCAATGAAGAAGCTCACGGTGTGTGGCCTCATTCAGAAGATCGCGGTCAACTTTTTTATCTGGGTTACTCATTAAAATCTCGTAAAGAATTAAGATCAGGAATTTACGTTGAATTATTGCACCTTGCCTGATTAAAACGACTCCGACTCTACTAGGCATACTCTTGTATCGCAGCCGAAAGTAGTGGAATCATGATCTCATGATGTCCTGTGATTGAATAGCCTTTTCCTCCCGGAAGTACTGGGCGATTCACCACATTTACTGTTGGACGGTAATGTTGGATCATATCGAAGTTCGCTGTGGTGATGTTTGTCACAGAATTCCCCAGGTTCCTCGCAACAGCTAATGCCTTTAAAAAGATTTCAGGCATGACGACTGCACTACCCAGGTTGAGGATTACACCACCATCTCCCATTTGAGATACTGTGGAAGCAAATATTCTAAAATCACGGTAACTTGCATCTCCGATAGCTGCTCCATTTGCAGAAGGGTGCTGGTGGACAATGTCAGTTCCGATTGCAACATGAAGCGTATAGGGTATATTCAGTTTGTAACACCGGGCAAGTAGGGCACGATCCAAATATGGACCATTTTCGGCAACCAGAAGTTCGCCAACTGTTTCACCAAATCCCTGTTCCTGTTTATATGCGACCTCAGCGGCACGGTTTACAAGTTCAGCAGTGTCTGCTGCCATCCCAAACGAACCATCTTCGAGTTGTATTGCTACATCTTCTGAGGTATGGCCGAATCGGGCTAGTTCTGTGTCGTGAATTCCTGCGGCTCCATTTGAAGCGAAGTGGCTAACAAATCCTTTTTCAGCCAAGTCCGCAAGAATGGGAGCACACCCGGTTTTGATGACGTGTCCGCCGAGCATTACAATCACAGGTTTTTTATTATCGCGGGCGTCAACTACAGCCTTTGCGACATTCTTCAGATCGTCTGCTTTTAGGATTGAAGGAAGTCCATCCAGAAATTCACGTACGCTCATTCCTTTTGATGGTGGTTCTGCTACCTCGTCTGTTTTTACTTTACTTGGACGGTCTGCTGCGGAATATGTCTTTATTCCACTTAAATCTATCTCAGAGAATTTTCCCATTTTTCGCTCCAATGTAACCAGCTGAAATATAGTCATTCAGAATGGCAGAAAAAGTTCCATTTTATCAGTTTGCTAAAATTTTGATCATGAATGAGATTCACAGGGGTGTGAGCGATCTATACACGAAATTCTTATATTATTTTTTTTGTGGGTGTAAATGACTAATATTAATATATATTGTCTATAAGCGGATTTATAATGATAACGGCACAAGAGTTGCAATATTAGGAGTTGTAAATGGGGCCATAACCTTTATGGGGAGGTGTTATGATGACTGTTAAACGTATGATTGTTTTCCTCGCTGCCCTCGTTCTTATCCTGCCTGGTAGTGTGTTTTCGCTTGACTGGGTGGAAGATCAAACCACGCTGAATCCTACCGGTTTTCCATGGCCTTCAAATTCTTACAAAATCTGGACTGTTGGCGAGTTTGGTGATTTCTATGGAGTCTGCTGGATTGGAGTGAATGAAGATGGCTTTCTGGAAAGAGTAATCCCTGACTATGGGATTGATGATTTAGTTTTCGGCTGGACAGTCGATGCCGAATTTTTCGACGGTGTTGTTGTTCCTACAAGTTTACGTGAAATTAAAGTAGGAAACTGGGATCCTGATGTCGAAGGAAATGAGGTCATGTTGCTGACATGGCAAGGTGAAATGACCTTTTTCCACAACATGGGATCAGCTTTTGTCCCCGATTGGGAGGCAATGAATAATCCCTTTGAGGATATCATTATCCCTGACAACCTGTTCACACTTGACGTTGGATATATAGATCATGATGATCTTTCCGACGTCGTTTTTGGTTATGACATGTTCCTGTATCATTACGAATGGAACGGTGCCACATGGGTGCAGGAAGATACTCTGATGGTATTCGAGCAACGGATGCCTTTCGCTGTTCAACTCTACGATCTTGACAATGATCAGGATAGTGATATAATCCTGACATCGGATCGTCCTTGCCAGTGGCTTTCCTACGAAGTGATCGAGAACCAGAGTACTATCAACGAGATTCAGTTCGGAGACTTTGTTCAGTTACCCACTTGGCTTGGCTATCAGGTTGCAGCTGACATGACAGGGGACGGTACTGTTGAGATGATTTTTATGAATGGTTTCCAGGAACCTGACAACGAAGATCCCTTCCTTTGGAAAGATCCTCTTTGGTTTAATCTTAATCAAACTGAATTTTTTGCCTTAAACGATGAAAACGAAACAATCAACTTCGCTCATCGAATTCGTTATTATCAAACTCCAGGGGTTCATGAAGTATTTATCTCTGGTGAAATTAACGGGATGGGATGGCAAACCAACGACTGGTGTGGTGATATTTTCAATAGTGTATCACCTGAATGGTTAGTATCTCATGGTATGGCATTCGATGATTTTAACGGTGATGAAGTGAAAGATCTCGTTTACCACAATGCTGACAATGATCTCAAAAAACTTCGAAATGAAGGAACAGACTTGGCCCCAGTGTGGGTAGAAGATCCGTCTATTTTTTATTTTGAGACTCCTAGTGAAGTAACTGCATTCTCCTTTAAGAACATTGATGGTAGCGGTTTAAAGGATGTCATCCTGCAAGTGGATAATGAAGTTCATCTCTATCAAGGCTTATACGGTGGAGGTTGGGGTAGGAAAGAAAGTTGGGAAGCTGCATTACCCTTAATTGGCTATCAACCGTTCGCTTTTGGTGACTTTGACGGTGATGGGGACTGTGATCTTGTTGTGAATTCAACGGAAGAGAGTAGTTTTTACATGAACGTAGGTGAAGGTGGAGAACCGGAATGGCAATACATCCCGAACCCGTTTCCTGTAACAGAACGTAGTTGGGCTTGGCCGATGTTCTTCGATTTCGATGATGATGGACGGGAAGATCTACAGATCGGCGAGAAAATTTACCTTTCACGCAATAGTTCCGGGGTGAATACGCAAACAGCTTTACCCACAGAATTCTCAGTGGGAATAAACCCGAATCCATTTAATGCAATGACGACGGTAAAGATGAGTATTCCTTCGGCTGGAAACTACAACGTTGTGTTGTTCGATTTACTTGGGCGTAAAGTACAAACGTTGATGGATAAACCGTTAACGCGAGGTCAGATGTCATTCTCGATTAACGGGGAATCTCTGGCGAGTGGTAGTTACTACCTGACCATTTCAGGTCCCAACGTTAATACCACACAGAAAGTGACGTTGTTGAAGTAGCAGATAAGTAGTAAGATAGCATTTTCACGAAGTGGACGGCCCGACTTGCTATTACAAGTCGGGTCTTTTTCTGGTTGACTATGCTAACAATGATACTCAAGATGGCGTTGTTTGCTTGGTGAAGCGAAGCTGAACGAACAAACAATGTCTATTTTAGATAATCGAAAACGACAACACTTTATTTGTCTGTAATAATGGCAAAAAACCGGATAGTGATTTACACTATCCGGTTTTTTGCATAAAAAAATGCCGCCAGTCTAGGTATTTCCTGTTCTGGCGGCTTCCCCTGGCCAACCGACCGAAGACGGAGCCCTTGCTCACAATTCCACGCTAGGGAGACAAGGCCACCCGCGCCGCATCCATGAGCATCGCCTTTTCAGTGCGGTACCTCCGCGCCTCCAATTGACTCAGCATCATATCACGACATTCTGGGCACAGACCGTGAGAATTTGGGAAGTGAAGTTTGCCATCATAGAAGATGTGAGCGACCACCCGTCCTGGTACTCCCACACATTGTCCGAAAGGGACCTTCTTCTGGCTTTCCATTTCCAAACCTCCTGATCACTTGTCCTGTAATTATCTTCGGTAAATGGTGAGAAATCTTTAGCTTCACATTGTTCAAAGTCCCTCTGCTTGCTTTAAGTTTTTTAATGAGTTTAAAGACTTTAAGCAAGAAATGAGCGCCCACTTGAGAAATCACTCTGCACCCACTCCAAGGAAGTCCGAAGTAGAACTTTAAGTTTTGTGACTCTCATGGAGAGCCAGTTGTCGATCCACAATAATGAATTGGCAGCAAAAGCACCAAATAGTGATATTTATTCTTCTGTTGACCTTTTTGAAAAGGGTGAACTCTGGGGAAAATGAAGGAAAATTTCAGAGATCAAACTTGCTTGAAACCTCAATCCTGCTTACCATTGCCCTTTGAGTAAACGATCAGCATAACAGGTGAAGAGATGAAGAACGTATACCAGATTCTTAAAGAACGTGGGTTTATCGAACAGTGTACCGATGAAGAAGGTTTGGGCAAACTTCTGGGAGAAGGTCCACAGACGTTTTATTGTGGTTTTGATCCAACGGCCAGCAGTATGCACATCGGGAATCTGATCCCTGTTATGGCATTACGTACTATCCAGCGTGCTGGACACAAAGTGATCGTTTTGACTGGTGGAGCTACAGGTATGATTGGTGATCCATCAGGAAAAAGTGAAGAACGAAATTTCCTCAGTGAAGATGATTTAAAGAACAACCTTGAGCTCATGGCTAAACAGTTTGGGAGATTCATTTCTTTCGAAGAACAGGATGATTTCCCAGCAGCAATAATGGTCAACAATTTTGACTGGACCAAAGATGTGACCATCATCGAGTGGCTACGGGATATCGGCAAGCAGTTCTCAGTCAATATGATGGTTAATAAAGAGAGCGTCCGTCGTCGTTTTGAAGACCGTGATCAAGGCATCAGCTACACAGAATTCAGTTACATGCTTCTGCAAGCTTTCGATTTTGATCAGCTATATAAGATGTATGGTTGCCGAGTTCAGGTGGGTGGAAAAGACCAATGGGGTAATATTACCTCAGGAATTGATCTGATTCGACGCAACGGTGGTGAACAGGCCTTTGGGTTTACGTTGGGATTGTTGCTGACAGCTTCGGGCGAAAAATTTGGTAAAAGTCAAGGTGGCGCGATCTTTATTGATCCCGAACTAACCAGCATATGGGATTTATACCAGTTTTATATCAGAAGTGATGACAAAGATGTGATCAAACTTTTGAAACTTTTCAGTGATTTACCCATTGAAGAGATTGAAGAGTTGGCAAAGCAACATGAAGAGAATCCTGGAAAACGAGAAGCACATAAACGTTTAGCATATGAAGCAACCAAGTTGATTCACGGAACTGAACAGGCTGAAAAGATGGTTAAAGGTGCTGAAGCACTTTACGCCGGACGTCTGGAAGAATTGGATGCCGATCTTATTAGTCAAGTATTCAAAGCTGGTCCTGTAACTGAAGTGGCAGAAAACGATTTGTCGGAAGGTGTACCTCTAGTAGATCTGGTAGCCGACTCTGGTCTTGTAAAGAGTAAGGGAGAGGCCAAGAGAATGATGAAGCAAGGTGCCCTTTATATCAATGATAAACGTGCTGAAAACGAAAGAGTTGTAACGTCTGAGGATATTTTGCCATCTCAGACTGTAATTCTTCGTAAAGGCAAAAGAGATTACTGCGTTGTCAAAGTAAAATAGTCCTATTTAGACTGAAACTGCGCAACGTGTTAAATAATACAGAGTAATAGTGAGTTCATGCCATACTGCCTCTAGGTTCTAAAAAGCCTATAACCCTTGACAGTAAGGGAGCTCTCACCTATTTTTGGACTTCGTCTTAAAGTTGCAGAAGACAAAGGGCAACAGCGGTAATTCTTCCGTGCCTTTTATCTCGCTACGAGACAGAACGGTTTTTTGAAACATGCATACAACTCTGGCGAAAATCACGGAGATGCGTTACCTTTGTTTAGATTGTTGCAAGGCTGATCCAGAAGAAGATAGCTATACTTTTTCGGGACGTCTTTTAGGAAACGCCAATAAACGCAGATGGGTTTTTCGTTGTGTGGGTAAGAAGTAACCTTCTGCGGTGATCGGGCAAAAGGAACGTTAACTGGGTAAGAGTACAGCGTACTGGGCAAGAGTAAAGCTGTACCGAGGGGAACGCAATGCGCATCACCGAAATCAACATTAATCTTCGTGATGAAGACAAGTTAAAAGCATTTGTAAACATTACCTTTGACGATGTTTTTGTCGTCCGTGGATTGAAGGTAATTGAGGGTGGACAGGGACTGTTTGTTTGTATGCCATCCCGAAAATTACCGGATGGAACGTATAAAGATATCGCCCATCCGATTGACAACGAATTCAGAAGTGAAATTGAGAAGAAGATTCTCGACGTTTATGCAAATCTTCGCGAAGAAAATCGCACAGGAATGCATCGCGTCGTAGACTTCGATAGCTAATAAGGTCGTTTTACTTATTAGTTCAGGGTCTTTACGCAACGTGAAATCACGGGGTGTTACCACTGGGGTGTCGCCAAGTGGAAAGGCAGCGGTTTTTGGTGCCGCCATACGCTGGTTCGAATCCAGCCACCCCAGCTAAGGAGACTGGTGATGATCCCGGGGCTTAGCCACCAGATTAAAATTTTTGCAGGAAACGCTCATCCGAAGCTTGCCAAGGATATCTCTGATTACATAGGTATTCCGCTTGGACAGGTTGAGGTAGGTCGTTTTTCTGACGGGGAAATTTCGGTAAAAATCCATGAAAATATTCGTGGATGGGATATCTTTATCGTCCAGCCGACTTTTCCAAATGGTGATAACCTCCTGGAACTCCTCATCCTGCTGGATGCTTGTCGCCGTGCGTCAGCCAAAAGGATTACCGCGGTAATTCCATATTTCGGTTATGCAAGGCAAGACAGAAAAGATGAATCACGGGTTCCTGTGACCGCCAAACTGGTCGCAAACCTTATTACAGCCGCCGGGGCTGATCGAGTGTTAACCATGGACCTGCACAGTGCGCAGATTCAGGGTTTCTTTGATATTCCACTAGATCACCTCTATGGTTCTGCAGTTCTTGTTCCTCACTTTTTAAGGAAAAGAATAGAGAACCTTGTGGTTGTTTCTCCAGATGTAGGTGGTATCAAATTGGCCAGGGCTTATGCCAATCGTTTGGAAGCCCAGTTGGCTATTGTTGATAAAAGACGTGTTCGAGCCAATGTGGCAAAGGCCATGAATGTCCTCGGCGATGTTGAAGGGCGAAATGTCCTGCTTGTCGATGATATGGTAGATACAGCCGGTACGTTATGCGAAGCATCACGTACTCTTGCTGATCATGGCGCGAAGCATGTGTACGCTGCTACTGTCCATCCCATGTTAAGTGGTCCGGCTGTAGAGCGAATAGAAAAGAGCAAAATAGAGAAGCTGTTCGTCTTGGATACTATCCCCGAGCGTGAAGAACAAAAGGGAGTCCAGTGGATCGAACGCTTGGGTGTTGATGAGGTTTTTGCTGAAGCGATCCTTCGTATCTATCGTGAAGAATCGATCAGCAGCCTTTTCGTCTAAAAGGTGGTTAAGGTGGCTAAGAACGAGATCCCGACCCTGGAGTGTACCCTACGCGAAGCTAAGGGTAAGGGCGGCGCAAAAAAATTACGCGTCGAAGGTAAAATTCCTGCAGTATGTTATCAGAGCAAAGAAGAAGCAATCTCACTAGAGTTTGATGCTCATGGCTTCAATCTTCTTCTCGCAAAAAGACCTACAGTGATTAATGTGTCCTGGGGTGAAGGCGAAGAAAATTCACGCGAATGTGTTATTCGTGAAATTCAACGTCACCCGGTTACACATCATGCCATTCATGTTGATTTGTTAGGTATTACCCGTGGCGTCAAGATTGACACCACAGTCCGTATCGAACTCATCGGTATCCCAGATGGCGTCCGTAATGAGGGTGGTATCCTTCAGCAGACCATGAATGAAGTCGCTATCAGTTGTTTGCCAAGAAACATTCCACAGGTAATTGAAGTGGATGTGACATCGCTTAACATTGGTGATTCGATTCACCTCGGTGATGTTTCTGTTGAAGATGTTGAATGGAATGATAACGTTGAACGAACAGTAGCAGGCGTTGTTGCACCACGTATCTTCACTGAAGACGAAGAAACTGAAGAAGGCGAAGAAGGCGAAGAAGGTGAAGAAGGCGCAGAAGATGGCGCTGAAGAAGAAGCCAAAGACAGCGAGGAATAAACCATGGGGCGTCGCCTCGTGGTGGGACTCGGAAACCCGGGTCCGGAATACGAAAAAACCTGGCACAATCTTGGATTCAGTTCCGTCCGTGATCTTGCCAAGAGGATGAAGACCTCGCTTAAGTCTCGCCGTGATGTTCTTATAGGTCGTGGCCGGTATGCCGGCCACGATGTCTTTTTAATGCTCCCCCAGACATACATGAATCGTAGCGGAATTCCTGTCGAAAGATTTGCAAGGGAAAACCGTATTGATGCCGAAGAGATTCTGGTCATTTTTGATGACCATGATTTACCTCTTGGGCGTTTACGTATGCGTGAATCTGGTGGTGATGGTGGCCACCGCGGTTTAAAATCGATTCTGCATGAAATTGGCCTGCCAAATGTTGCCCGTTTGCGTATTGGTATCCGTGATGAAGATTCATCTCCAGAAGTAGGTGGTTATGAGGACTTGGCTGATAGAGTACTTGCCCCTCTTAGCGAGCGCGAATACGAATATTTCAAAGTTCTTGCAGAGGGATCTTCTCGTGCTGCAATGGATTGGATAATAGCAGGTTGCCGAATGGCAATGAACAGAAATAATGGACGTGTTATAGCTCCTCCCTGGGAGGAGAGCAGTAAAGAGTGAAAAAAATCACTTGAGAATTAATATTGAGTGAAATTATTCACTATATTGGGGGTCTGAAAGAAAAAGGGGCATCCATCAACGACTACAAAATGGAGTAGAGTTGGTGGTTTTGTCGTTATTGAGCATGATACGGAAAAGGTCAATATCTTGACCAAACAGAGGGGTGTTTCATGAACAGCCTAGTATGGCTATTGCCGGCATTTGGTGTCGTCGGATTGCTTTTCGCCATCTGGAAGTCCAGTTGGGTGAAGAAGCAGGATCCCGGCAATGAATACATGCAAGAAATCGGAGAGCATATCCGTGAAGGGGCTATGGCTTTCCTAGGACGCGAATACCGTGTCCTCGCTATCTTTGTCGTTATTGTGGCAATCCTACTTGCCGTTGCCAACATGGGCAGCGAAAAAAGTTCACCATTGATTGCGCTTTCATTCGTCATTGGTGCTCTTTGCAGTGGTTTAGCCGGTTTCTTTGGAATGAAAGTCGCTACTCAAGCAAACATCAGAACTGCCAGTGCAGGTCGTGATAGCCTAAACAAGGCTCTCATGGTTGCATTCTCTGGTGGTACTGTTATGGGTATGACTGTTGTTGGCCTTGCCGTTCTTGGCATCAGCCTTCTTTTCATTCTTTATATCCTTACAGGCACAGATGTCCTTTCATCACAGCCAGCCCTTGAGAGAATCCTCCAGATTCTTTCTGGTTTCTCAATGGGTGCGTCCTCCATCGCACTGTTCGCACGTGTCGGTGGTGGTATCTATACAAAAGCTGCTGACGTTGGCGCTGACCTCGTTGGTAAAGTCGAAGCAGGTATTCCAGAAGATGATCCCCGTAACCCCGCCACAATCGCTGACAACGTTGGTGATAACGTTGGTGACGTTGCCGGTATGGGTGCTGACCTCTTCGAATCATTCGTTGGGTCAATCATCTCCGCAATGGTTATCGGTGCTGCATGGTGGACATTCGCAGGCCAGGATGCTTCGTTGGGTCTTGTCTTCTTACCATTAGCCCTTGCAGGTGTTGGTATTCTTGTTAGTATTCTCGGTACATTCTTTGTCCGTACATCTGAAGGCGGTAACCCGCAGGCAGCATTAAACATTGGTACATTCGGCGCTGCCGGTTTTATGGTTGTCGTCAGCTATTTCATCATTAATGCTTTCGTTCCTAACACGATCCCCGTTGGTGGTGGTGTTGAAGTCACAGCATTCGGTATCTTCATTGCCACAATCGTCGGCCTTGGTGCCGGTGTGGCTATCGGTCTTCTTACCGAATACTACACAGCGAAAGATAAAAAACCGGTTCTCAATATTGCAGAGCAATCATTGACCGGTCCTGCAACAAACCTCATCGCAGGTTTGGCAACAGGTATGTTCTCAACAGCCTTCCCGCTTATCGTACTGGCTGTTGCGATCGTTCTTTCCTATCAGTATGCGAACCTCTATGGTATCGCTATTGCTGCCCTTGGTATGCTTTCAACAACCGGTATTCAGCTCGCAGTGGACGCTTACGGTCCTGTTGCTGACAACGCCGGTGGTATCGCCGAAATGGCTGAGCTCGACCCACACGTCCGTGAACGCACTGACAAGCTCGACGCCGTTGGTAACACAACAGCAGCCATCGGTAAAGGTTTCGCCATTGGTTCAGCCGCATTAACAGCCCTGGCCCTCTTCAGTGCCTTCACAACAGTTGTGAAAGCCAAAACAGGTGCCTTCGCAATCGACATTCTCGATCCAAAAGTTATGGCCGGTATGTTCCTCGGTGGTATGCTTCCCTTCCTGTTCAGCAGCTTTGCAATGAGCGCTGTTGGTAGTGCAGCAAAAGAGATGATCGAAGAAGTTCGTCGTCAGTTCAAAGAAATCCCGCAGCTAAAAGCAGCTCTCGCCATCATGAAGGTCCGTGATCGCGAAGAGTGGACAGATGAAGATAAGGTTGTCATCGATGCCAGCCGTGGTAAAGCTGAATACGCCAAATGTGTAGACATCAGCACAGCCGCTGCTATCAAGCAGATGATTACTCCTGGTCTCATCGCTGTTATTTCCCCACCGCTCATCGGCTTCCTTTTCGGCGCTCAGATGCTTGGTGGTCTGCTTGCAGGTACAACAGTAACAGGCGTTCTGATGGCTATCTTTATGGCCAATGCAGGTGGTGCCTGGGACAACGCCAAAAAGCAGATTGAAGGCGGAGATTTCGGTGGTAAAGGTAGTGAAGCCCACAAGGCAGCAGTCGTTGGTGACACCGTTGGTGATCCCTTCAAAGATACTTCAGGTCCTTCCCTGAATATCCTTATCAAGCTGATGTCCGTTATCAGTCTGGTGATTGCTCCACTGCTTACACTGAATGGTTTCTTTGCTCTTTAAGCCATACATCAGTTTGAGTATATAAAAACACCGTCTCGAATTATCGGGACGGTGTTTCTGTTTCAGCATCAATCATTCAACAGTTTATCATGCCGACATCTTTCTCTTATCTCTACCGGCTAAAGCTTCAACATATTCTTTCAAAGCTTCATTCATATCTTCAAAGCTCTTTTTCGTATCATCGAGGAGTTTCTGTCCGAAAATAGGGAGTAAAATACCACCGAACGTTTCCCACTGTTTGAATAAGGATGTTCCATCTCTGTTTTCGATAATAGAAAACCCGTGCTCACCATCAAAAAGACCCGGCATAAAAAGCTGACCCTTCCATATGAGCTTTGTGGCGTTTTCATATACAGCGATAACAGGTTTAAAGGTCATCGATTTGCCGTTCTGTTGTTTCATTCGAACAGTAAGTACGCCGCCTACCCATTGTTCACCTTCTATGGATTCGAAAAATGGATTCCATAACGAATGATTCTCAAAATCTGTCAGGACTTCCCAAATTTTCATGGCAGATGATTTGATGCTTATTTCAGTCTGAATAGATTTCATTCTTGTGTCCCCGTATCTTCAGAATAAATTAGGTACCCCTAATTTACCCACTAGATATACAAAAAGGAACCTTCATTTTCATTGTCTGTAGCGAAGCAGAGCCCACCGTTTGGGCCGGGAACCATATCGAACGCTTCAATTCTTCTAGTAAGATTGGGTGGCCCGGAGCCTGTCCCCAAGTTCTGTTGTTGGGGATGTTCACAAGTCTCGACATGTTCGGGACCACCCGGGTCTCTTTTGTTTTAACCCTATTTTGTTAAATAAAGAGTCGGGCAAGGGACTGCCCAACCTACTCGTTACCGAAAGTTCGTCTTCAGGATGACACAAGGGAAAGCGGAGATGTTAGTTGATCCATGAAATATACAAAAAGGAACCTTCTTTTTCATTGTCTGTAGCGAAGCAGAGTCCACCGTTTGGGCCGGGAACCATATCGAACGCTTCGATTTTATAGCCAGGAGTACGGTAAAGCGGTACCAATTCACCAACATGGTTGAAGATTAATGTTTTGTTTTTGGATGTAAATTTTCCGGCGAAATAGAATGCACTATCAAATGGTCCGTCATTGCTGCCTTTGGATGCGGATGTGATATAAAGGTAGCCCTTGCTGTCCACGCGGATGTCTGAAATATGTCTAACCCTGTCTAGTGTTGGGTAAGGAACTTCAATCGTGGTTGAATTCATGCTACCGAATACATCCTTTTCACTTTCCAAATCCAGTTTTGCCCAGATCAGAATCCCTGGATATTTATTACGTCCTCGATCCGCCCATGCAGCATACCATTCGCCGTTTTGTTTCCAAACAGAAAATCCCTCAATATTGGCTTTCTGAGCAAAGGGTACAGGGACTTTAAACTGCTTTTTAATGATAATCTGGCTTCTGTTTTCATTGAGGGTAAAATAAATCCCTTCTCGAAAACTGTTGACCATTAGAAATTCATTTTTATTGTCTGGAAAACGGCATATAGATTCAAAATCCCTCGGTGCCTTTTGGCCTTCAGGCCAGGCGAGAGGAGAATAGGAAAGTGAGTCTCTGGAATACATTTTGATAATTCCCAGACGGGGTTCATTTGGACCTTTGTTGTCATGGACAATCAGAAATTCATTTTCGCTGAGGGCAACCATTCCGCTGATGTCTTGAGACATATTGCTGCCCCATTTAATCCAACTCAGCTCAGATGCGTATAATTGTGAGATTGAAAAAATCGAGACCATAAACATGAGCATTAAATAACATTTATTGACTTTCATTCTATTCTCCTAAGATGATAGGAAAAGATAGGGATTTTATGCTCACGGGTACATTAAGGTCGTATCAGCAAAAACTTTCCTCTGGAGCCAGAGCTAAATTCATAAAAAACGGTCTAATCGCTTTCAAAATCGAGCATGAAATTTGCTTAGAGCAGCTTGTTGGTTTACTTTGGGCGAATTGAAGAAATTCTCGCAGTCGGACTAGAGAGAAAACAAGCGAGGTAAAAGTGAGTACAGAGTCATCAGCTAAAAAATTGAGCTTTATGGAACAGGTGAAGAGCTTCTCTCGCCATTTCTGGACAGCCAACTTGATGGAGATGCTGGAACGTCTGGCATACTTCGGTGTACGTGCAGTTGTCGGTATCTATATTGTGGAAGCTGCCACACGCGGTGGTCTTGAATTGACCCATATGCAGCGTGGTGTAATCTTTACGGTCTGGGCGATTATTCAGACACTTCTACCGATGTTTACCGGTGGATTCAGCGACAGGTATGGGTATAAAAAATCCCTGTATATCGCTTTCGCAATGAATGCTGCCGCTTATGTTCTCATGGGTATGGCAGATTCTTATGGATTATTCTTCCTAAGTGTGATCATGTTGGCTACAGGAACAGCCATCTTTAAGCCACCACTTCATGGAACGCTCGCTCACACCGTTTCCGAAAAGAACAGTTCGGTGGGCTGGGCCTTCTTTTATCAGCTCGTAAATATCGGTGGATTTATAGGACCGTTTATTGCCGGTCAGATGCGTGCGATTTCCTGGGACTATGTTTTTTATGCTTCCGCAGTCATCGTTGTTCTGAACTTTATCCCGACCATCTTCCTTCTGAAAGATTTCTCAGTAGAGACTCGTGCACAGAAGAAGGCCGACGGCATCGAAGAAAAAGGTGCATTTGCGACCTTCGCAGATAGTATGGGCACCTTGATCAAGGATACCAAGTTTGTCATCTTCCTGGCCATCTTCAGTGGTTTCTGGCTGATGTTTATGCAACTATTCGATACATTCCCAATCTTTATCAACGAATGGGTCGATAGCCGTGCCATGCTCACCAGTCTTCATAACATGGGCTTAACCTTCATTAATGCGGATGAATTCGGCAATGTTCCACCTGAATACATGATCAATATGGATGCAGGTGCAATTGTTCTGCTTATGCCGTTAGTTGGTTTCTTCACCGGTAAATTCAAACCTATCATAATGATGGTTGTCGGTATGCTGGTCAGTACTTTTGCGCTGGTCTATACAGGCATCAACACAACTGGTGGTTTGGTACTCTTCGGTATCTTCATCTTCGCAGTTGGTGAGATGATGTGTAGCCCGAAATTCTCCGAATACATTGGACTAATGGCACCACCGGAAAAGAAAGCCCTCTATATGGGTTACAGCAATATTCCCTTCGCGGTAGGCTGGGGACTAGCTGGTGTTCTTTCTGGTATCACCTACGGTGTCTACAGTGACAAATACATGCTTGCCCGCCGTTACATGACAGAAGAGCTTGGAATGGATGCAGGTATCATTGATGCCCTGACAATTCCAGAAGTCATGCCAAAGCTGTCGGCAGCGTTAAACATTGATCAATTTGAAGCAACGGCTGTTCTCTGGGATGCATACAATCCCTGGATCACCTGGCTGTTCTTTGGTGCAATTGGTCTTATTTCAACGATTGCCATGTTGATCTACCATTTCTGGCTGGAAGCGGATAAGAAAAAACGCGAAGCAGCCGCATAGGTGTCGCGACACCTGTAACGCGATACTTGTAACGCGTTTCCTGTGACTAGTCACATTTTTAAACCCGGATGATTTTTATCCGGGTTTTTATTTGTATTTTAGGTGTCATCCTGAACTTGATTCAGGATCCAGATATTGTGTTTTGTGAATTCCGAACTGTAATATCTGAAAGAAAAATGGGCGCACTTGTTGTATTAATATTCTATGGGGTTTGAAACTCTATTACCATGATTTTGGTGTAAGGACTATTTGAGGTAGGTGGGGGGACACCGAACCCAACGAAGTTAAAATTCTTTGATTTCTTTGATTTAAAAAAGGATTTTCCAAAGTATTGACTATTGAACTCTCATAATCTGAAATCAAAAACGTCGGGTTCGGTGACCCCGACCTACGTACCAGTAGCAATCAAGAGCATATTTAAGGACAATGGAACCCTGTAGACGGTTTTCGCAATGCTTCGCCCTGCCTTGCTAGCAGGGTGTCTCGACACCCTGGGCCACCCGCAATAAAAAAGCCGATCCCGAAATGTCGGGACCGGCTAAAAAGAATTATATATCCCCAATAATCCGCCGTGGGGCGGACAGGCTTGGGGACGACACCATACAATTACGCAGAACGTCTATATTTTTTAGATGCTGGGCGGCCTTTACCTTTGCCACCACGGCGTGGTTTATAATCGCCATTGGCACGTTTACGTGAACCGCCACCATTGCGTGAACCACCAGATCCTGAACGACCACGGTATCCGCCACCGGAATGGCTTCCACTACCTTCGCTCAATACGGAAATGTTCATCGGTTTACCTGCAACATAGACCTGCTTCAAGACTTTTAATATGTCATCAGGCATTTCTTGCGGGAGATCAACCGTGCTATACTGATTATAAATTTTAATCTTTCCGATGTACTGGCTATCAAGACCGACTTCATTGGCAATTGCGCCAACGATGTTACGTACTTCGACACCGTCTTTTTCGCCAACTTCAATACGGTAACTATCAAGTTTCTCGTCGTTGTGACCGCCTCGTTTGGGTCTATCGCCAGATTTTCTACTTGAACGGTCATCTCTACTTGGACGATCTTCTTTGAATCGTTGATGAGATTTTGTCTCAGTGAGCAGAAGAGGTGTATCACCCTGCGCCATCTTTGCAAGTGCCGCTGCGATATGGAACGCGGGTAACTTCATCTCCTGTTCAGCTTCTTCAATGATTTTATAGAAAACATCAATATCCTGTTTCTCCAGGATATTTTTGATCCTCGATTTGAAGTTCTCGATACGTTTCTCATTGATAAAATCAATGGAAGGTAGTTCATAAACTTCAATCTTTTGACGTGTCGCTCTTTCGATAGCGCGAAGCATCCAGCGGTCTCTTGGTGAGAGGAAAAGAATCGCTTCACCTTTACGACCGGCGCGACCTGTCCTACCGATACGGTGAACATAGATCTCCGTATCATGTGGCAAATCATAATTGATCACATGGCTGATACGGTCGATATCCAGACCACGAGCTGCAACGTCTGTTGCTACCAGGACGTCATGTTTACCACGTTTGAAACGATCAACGATTCGTTCACGTTCAATCTGGGCTACATCTCCATTGAGAGGGATTGCAGCAAAACCACGACCTTCAAGACGTTCGGCAAGTTCAATTGTCCCCGCCTTGGTTTTGGCGAAAATGATGACACCATCGGTGTCTTCGGCTTCGAGGATACGGCTGAGTGCGTCCAGCTTATGAAGACCACTGACAATCCAGTAACGTTGGTTAATGGTATCGGCGGTTGTTGTTTTGTCTTTTATCGTAATTTCCTGAGGACTCTTCAGATATTTTTTTGCAATCTTGCGAATCGCCGGGGGAAGTGTTGCTGAGAACAATGCAATCTGATGCTCAGACGGCGTATGGTCCAGAACCCATTCCACATCTTCGAGGAATCCCATGTTCAGCATCTCATCTGCTTCATCGAGAACGAGACATGAGAGGTCATTCAATACGAGTGTTTTACGACGGATATGATCCATGACACGACCGGGAGTGCCGACGACAACGTGGACACCGTGGGCAAGTGGACGAAGCTGTTCACGGATGGATTGACCACCGTATACAGCTAACACTTTTAAACCTGTCATGTGTTTGCCATAATCTTTGAAAGATTCGGCAACCTGAATTGCCAGTTCACGGGTCGGTGCAAGCACCAGGACCTGTGGTGATCTGTTTTTCAGGTTTATTTTGGAGAGCAGTGGAAGTGCAAAAGCGGCAGTTTTCCCTGTTCCTGTTTGAGCTTGTCCAAGTAAATCGCGACCATCCTGTACAACAGGTATAGTCTGTTCCTGAATAGGAGTTGGGGTTGTATAACCCTGATCTTTAATTGCTTGGAGAACAGCTTTGTTCAGCCCGAATTCCGAAAAATCCGGCTTGGAGGATACTTCTGTAGACATCTTATTTCACCTAAATATGGGGAAGATAGAGATATAGTACTTCCCAGAATCAGCATTGCGCCTTTCTAACAACGACGCATTATCATCACACTGATCCCTATAAAACGTTCTCTACTTCGTCCCAAGATGTGTATGGAATTTTCACATGACACAAAGGTGATCAGATCGGATGGTATAAATTGATGCCCCGAATATAGGACTATTTCCGCTAAAAACAAGCTATTTATGGGAACCGGGCTCCAATTGAATGAGTATCAGAATTGATACTTCAAAAAGTGTCTCACTTGAAAGCAGGCGGGGGAAATTAATAAAATCTTGTTGAAGGTGTTGTAAAAACAGTACATACATTTGTATTGTATAGGGCCACAACTTTAACAAGAGAGAAAAATGAAAACAAGACTGCTTTTCCTCTTACTGTTTGCTCTTGCACTGCTAATCGGATGCTCATCAGATGATGACAATCCTGCATCATCTTCTACCGAACAATTCGGCAAAAATACTGAACTACTAGGTTTCTGGAAAATGATTGACGAAGAAGATTGGGAATGTTTGCCCATTTCTTTCGGTGATGAGTTCTGCCTGTATATTGACGAGAACGGATTAAATCAGTACACATGGACAACGAGTAACTTCGGTGCTCTTATCCTTGAAAGAACAAACTCTTCTATAGCTGAAGATTCTATTCGGTTTGAGTATGTACTGAATGAAGCTTCACTTCAACTCTTTTCAGACAGCGATACCTTGAATTACGAACGCCCAGTGGTTGAAACAACGGTAATAGATTCACTTGTTATCACTTACTCAGTTCCGACTGGCGTGGCCAGTTTGATCCTGATCAATCCCGAGGAGATTCTTGAAGTATTAGCTGAGAACTCGCAAGCAGGATATCACTCGCATACGTGGTACCCTGAACAATCACTTGAGAATGGATTCTATGCATTTGATCTTTACCGTGAGATAGGCGATACTATCAGAACCATGTGCCGAAAATATGTTGAAGTATCACGTTAAAACTATATAAAAAGGGTGATTCAGTTGAATCACCCTTTTCTGTCATACCCGATTTCAGTTATCTAGAATCCATCACAGATAAAAATAATGCCTTCTATTCTTTAAAAGATTTCATCAACCATTCGCGTAACCCGTTCGCCATCTCTTCAGTTAGATCATGACCACCTGTAAATGTTGCCCGTGTGAAGTTCACTCCAGCGTCACCCAACCATTTGGATGCGCTATCGGCACGGCTGAAATTGATCACAGGATCGTCACTGGCGTGGCCGATAAACAACTCAATACCACTATCAGCCACCTTCTGAAAGCAGTCCTCACTCCGGTAAAACGGTGCAATCCAACCACCAAGAGGTGCGGCGTAGTCGAAAAGATTCGGGTAATCCATCACTACGGAATAAGTCATACTTCCGCCTTGGCTGAACCCAAAAACAGCCACCCGGCTGGTATCCACTTTTACTGTCTGAATTGCACTTTCAACGGTTGATGCAATCCAGTCGGAATTCATTTTATAGACTTGTTCGTAATGCTCCCTTGATGGAAGTCCACGGGGCCAATAGGCGTAATGAATTTTGTCTGTAAAGTTGTGGTAAGGTGCGTTGGCATATAGAAAAATTACATCGTTCATCTTCAGTATGGTGATGGCATCCTCATTCATTTCATCATCAAACATCAACACTACAACCAGAGGATAGGTCGTTGAGTCTTCTGGATCGTACCCGTCCGGTAATTCAAGTTTATAGGGTGAATAGATCGTCTGCTTGACGTAATGGGTGTTTGCTCGTTTATCGTTTGCCAGTTCTGTCATACGAGCGACAATATCCTTAAATGCTTCCATCTCCTTTATGGACGCAAAATCAGGATCACGTCCAACACCACGATAGTTGTCGTATCCGGCTATGAAGGCGTTTTCAAGCATTTCGATAGCTTTCAAGCTATCGTTAGAGAGTGCATATGCACAGGCCGAATGGTACCAGATACTCTTGTTGTCCGGTGTCGCTTCAGCGGCTCGGTCAAAGAGTTCAATAGCAGTCGAATAATCTTTAGCTATCAATGCGTCGATACCCTGCTGATAAAGACCAATGTCATCCGGTTCAACAGCAAAAACGCTAGTTCCGAGCAGCAACATCATAGTGATCATAATCAGGAGATACTTTTTCATTTCTTCCCCCTACACAAATGCTCTTGTTTGTTAAATCCTGATTCTTCAGGATGAACAACAAGGTTTATATTACGTGTGATAGCCTGGAATGTAGGCCGGTGTCTCTGACACCGGCGCAAGAAAAGCCGGGTTCGGTGAACCCGGCCTACAAACTAACTATTCCCATGCATCATTCAATTTATACAATCCAAACGCTAGCCCGTACATCACCAAACCAAAGCCAAGTGCGGTAGCAATACCGAAATTAAACGCAATCAACATCACCAACGTTGACCCGATGACTGATGCTGTTCCGTTGACCGCAAATCCCCAGTCCACCAGTTCTCCGACCCGGACACTACCTTTCGGGAAGGGCATTCCCATGAAGAAGCCAAGTGGGAATACTAATGCAATGGTAACAAGAACCCGTGGAATTTGAGTCAAACCGCCCATCTGGTAGATCAATGCTCGCGACACAAACATATCAAACAGAATTAAAATCATAATGATGGGGAAGAGCAGGTTCGCCCTGGCTTTTCCACTGAAGAAACTACCAATACCGGATGCGATAAGCATGGTCAGCAGGACAGTAATGATGCTGTAAATGGATGCACCGATAAACATGGTGTATTTCTGAATCAGCATGATCTCAACAATCATATAACCCATTCCCAAAGCAAAGAAATAGAACCACGGAGCAGCTCTGAGTTTGTCTTTGCTGGTGAGATAGGGGATCAGGTTGAGTGGAATAGCAATAAAGATGGCAATCAAGAGAATCACGACGATGATCAGCTTGGCCAATGGGAATCCTTTGAACTCAAAGGTCTGAAGTTCACGGAAATTATCCCAGCTCAAATTACTCCACATTCCTTGTTGAGCTACAAACGGATTATTGTCATAGCATGGCGCAAGGTTCGTTTTACTGCTGTCCTGCATCGCCTTCCATCCGTTGAGCACTATCTGGTTGATCGTATTGTCCGCCAATGAATCCGCAGGAGGATAGAGTAAATATATGTAGCTGTAATATTCCTGTGTCAAAGGATAGATCGCATCATGCAAGATTGCGTCTGTCAAAGGTCGTTTACTGATCAGAACCACATTCCGTCTGAGCTGAGGAAAATTGTAAACAGCGAAATGTTGCTCAGGGTTGATCACTCCCTCTTTTTCCAGAGCAATCTGAACTTCACTTACGATACGGGGCATATAGAACTGATGCTCCATCATCATGTAACCGTCTTCAGTTAGCGAGTTCCAGTAATCACGGTAGGCTTCAACAGTGAAAAGATAATTCTCAGCCAAGGCAAAACTACCGGAAGCCAACGCCGCAAACGTATTGGAACTCAAGCTGTAAATCACATCAAACTTGTTTTCAAAACGACGGACGTAACTGCGAGCATCTTCTGTGATGACCTTTACTCGTGGATCGCTATAGATATTGCCGCTGAAGTCTGCAAGTTCGCCGTCCGTCATTAGATGGTTGATGTAGGGATTGACTTCCACCGCGTGGACTTCTGTTGCACCACCAATCAGCGCCTGAAATACATCACCACCACCGCCTGCACCGAGTGAAAGGAAAGTGCAAGAATCGAAGCTGGCCACTAGATTGGTGACAGGAATCTGGAACTGCTTCTGTTCGTCTGTCAGACTATCATAATCCCCGTCAAATGCAAAAACGGGGCTGTTTGCCAGGTTGTCGATTTCGATTCCACGGTAGTCTTCTCCGAAATCGTATATTTTTATCTTGGAAAGAGCGTCCCAATGGGTGTGAATAATCGGAGCACGGGGTTTACGGTCAGTTTTTAGTAATGACTCTGATTTACTTCCCAGTACTATGAGCGGGATAAGCAGGAATAGAGGGAGAAGCCGCATCCAGTTTCTGAACGATAACATAGCCGCAACAATAACAGGCAATACCAATAAGAAGGTCGCTAATGGGGTTCCATAGGCGTTCATAACAAGCATGATCACCAGCACACCAACGCCCGCGCCGACCATATCCATCATGTAGAGCTTTGGCATTTCCTTGTGGTAATTGCGGAACAACAAACTGAGTGATAATCCACCGGTGAAAAATGCTGAAGTGAGTAAAACGATGGTGATCACCAGCTTGCCCAGCATCACCCAGTCGGAAAAAATCATCTTGAACTGCAATCCGAGCTTAAAAATAAGCGGGGGAGCGATCAGTGCTAAGACTGCTGTCAATAGCAGGTAGACACCAAGCATTTGTCTGTTGTTGAGTGCTGGAATCAAACGAAGGGTTAACGCTCCAAGTCCGAGTCCCAGAATAGCGACTGAAAGAATCAGAAATGAAAACGTATAAAAGAATTCGGCAGAATATATCCTTGTCCAGACCAGTTCGAGTGAAATCAATGTTGTGGAAAGGAGGAAGATGATCCAATTGCGGCTGTTAAACATGTGGCCCCCCAAGTGGCCCGGGAGCGATGCATCCCGGGAAAATAACTTCGCTAATATAATAAGGTGAATATGTTTTCAGGTTAAAGATGAATTAACAGATACTTACAAAAAACATGCCGCTATATAAGCGAATCGTCACTTATTAGAAAACAACACATTAATACATGTAGCCCGGGAGCGATTTAAGCGACCTACGGCGTACCGCAACCCTAGAGCAAAACAAGAGTAGCATATCGGTACCTGGAAATGTAGGCCGGTGTCTCCGACACAGATGAAAAAAAATGTGCCGGGTTCGGAGAACCCGGCCTACATGGTTGATAATAGTATCCACCCACGTAGCCCGGGAGCGACCGCTCCCGGGAAAATGTAAAAAACCGACTTGCTCAATTTTCCACCTTCGTGGAAGCTTCGGTGACATGCGCCTAAGACAAGTCGGGCCACCCGTATGTTGTTGGGGATGCTGGCAAGGCGCGACTTGTTCGTGCCCATCCGGGGTTCAAGAGACGCTGGTCTATAACTGAAAAGATTTATCAGCAAAATCTGTGGATCCCCGCTTACTATCCGCGGGGACGACACCTTACTTGTCCTCCTTTTTCACAAATCCGTCTCCTGCACCATAAAAACTTGAAAAATGCCGGACTTAGTGCTACATTGACCACCCGGTCATATAGTGAGAAAATCATGGCAAGAAGTAACTCCTTTACAAATCTATCCGAAGAGAAGCAGCAACGGATTTTTCAAGCTGCGATTAACGAATTCGCCGACGAGGGCTATAAAAGCGCATCCATGAATGTGGTTGTGAAAGAAGCCGGAATCAGCAAAGGTAGTCTTTTCCAGTATTTTAGTACAAAGCTGGACCTTTTTGATTCCATTGTTACCAATGCGACCCTGTTGGTAAAAAAGCAACTGCGAATCGCACGTGACGAAAGCAAAGGGCAACTGATCAAGGTTCGCCTGAGCCGTCTGATCCGTGCAGGTTTCGACTTCATCGAAAACCATCCAAAACTGGCGAAAATCTATTTCCGTCTACTCTACACAGGCCATACACCTTTCGCGGCAGACCGTCAAAAAGTATTACAGAAGCAGAGTATTGAATTTCTCGAAAGTATGATCAGGGATGCAGGGGACGAAATTGATAGTAATCTCGATACCAATCGTATCGCCTTCCTTGTCAACGGTGTCATGCAGCAACTTCTGCACGCCTATTACACGGAAAATGTGGATACGGGGCTTGGATTATATCGTGGGCAGGAAGATGAGCTGGAAAGCTGGATCGAAACTGCTGTCGAATTTATGTCTAATGGGATTTTAAAAGAAACGAAATAGATGGGGCAAAAGATGAATAAGTTTGGAAGATTTACTTTATCACTAGTATTGGTTTCTGTGCTGATTTTTTCTGGTTGCGCAACCAAAAAAGAGACCGAACAAGTGACAATCCGTTTCGGAACTCTGCCCGTTCTTCAGGCGTTGGATGTCTACGTTGCCGCTGAAAAAGGCTATTTTGATACAGAAAAAGTCAAGGTTGAGCTGATCAATTTTAACACAGCCGCTGAAAAAGATATCGCACTCACAGCAGGACAGATAGACGGTTACTTTGGTGACTTGTTTACACCCATCGTGGTTGAAGGTAACGGCGTCGATATTTCCATTGTTGCGACCAACTACAATACCTTGGCAAACCGTCACATGTTTGCCGTTCTCAGTAGTCCAAAATCAAATGTAAAATCGATTGACCAGCTCGCTGGTGTTCCTGTAGCTATTTCATCCAACTCAGTGATTCATTATGTCACCGAAACATTGGTAGAAAATGGTGGCGTTACTTTGGACGAATTTGCCACGATGGAGAGCAAAAACATCGGGCTACGTATGCAGATGTTGATGAGTGGTCAGATCGAAGCGGCGACACTTCCCGAACCACTCGTCTCAGCAGCGGCAAAGGGCGGAGCGACTATCCTTGCTAATGATGAAGGTATCGCACCCAGTCAGACTGTTCTAATCTTCAGTGAAAAATTTGCAAAAGATCATCCAAAAGCAGTCAAAAAATTCCTGAAGGCAATCGACAAAGCACACAACGAAATAAATACAAATCCTGATGATGTAAGGTCGGTCATGGTCGAGTATATCCGTTTGCCCGAGCCGATGAAAGCAACGTATCCTATACCCAGCTTCCCGAACCTGAGTGTTCCTGATAAGGAACTGGTGATGGAAGTTGTGAGCTGGTTGACAGATAAAGAAGCACTCAAAAAAGAGTTGACTTACGAAGAGCTGGTAAATGGGGTCTACCTCCCATAATATCCTTGAGTTACAGGGGTTAACAAAGAATTACAAAGGTGAAAACGGCATAGTTGCAGCGTTAAACGGAATCTCGTTTACGTTGAACCGTGGTGAATCCATCGCCGTTTTGGGACCGACAGGGTGCGGAAAGTCGACGTTACTTTTCCACGCAGCAGGATTGCTCCATCCCGATTCAGGTCAGTTGCTCTTTAACAATCAAAAGCTGGAAAAACCTCATAAGAGTATCGCCCTTGTTTTGCAGGAATACGGTCTTTTCCCGTGGAAAACGGTCAGGCAAAACGTTGAACTCGGGTTAAAGATTCGTCACGAAAACGGGAATGAATCCCGAATTGATACACTGCTTGAGAGTATGGGCATCCTGGATAAAAAGGAGATGTATCCTAACCAGCTTTCCGGTGGACAGAAGCAGAGAGTGGCACTCAGCCGTGCGCTAATTCTCGATCCTGAACTACTGCTGCTGGACGAACCCTTCGCGGCACTCGATACGTTAACCCGTGAACGGCTTCAGGATTTACTGGTGAAGCAATGGCAGGAAAGGCAGTTCGCAACAATACTGGTTACTCACAACATCCAGGAAGCGGTTCGGTTGGGCCAACGGATCTTTATTATGGAAGGTACTTCGGGGAAAATAAAAGAAATTCTCGATAATCCTGGAGCGTTAAAGCCAAGCCAGCGTGGTTCTGATGAGTTTTATGCCAAAAGCCGTGAGGTAAGGGAACATCTCGAGGGGGCGGTATGAAAAAACAATACCGCTACATGGCTGCGGCCCTCTTCCTATTATTATGCTGGCAGGTGATATCGTGGATCGCTGGAGAGATTGTGATCCCGTCACCGGGCAAAGTTCTTTTACTCTTATTCTCGGAAATGCAGAAAGGCCGTTTCTGGCAACATGTGGGAGCTTCCAGTTTGCGTATCACAGCAGCATTGGTGATTTCGTTTGTTTTAGCGGTTCCGTTGGGATTACTACTCGGTACCAGCAAACGGTTGGACCGTTGGATGAAGCCGTTGATCTACCTGAGTTATCCGGTTCCAAAGATTGTGCTGCTTCCTCTTATCTTCCTAGTCTTCGGGATTGGAGATAGTGGTAAAATCGCCATGCTGGCGTTGATCCTCTTTTTCCAATTGTTGATTACCACTCGTGATGCTGCCCGTGAAGTAAGTGTTGAGATGAAGTATTCACTCCTAAGTCTTGGTGGAGGTCGATGGGACATGTTCCGTCACGTAATATGGCCTTCGTGTCTTCCCGGGGTGTTTACAGCGCTCAGAATCGCAACGGGAACAGTGGTCGCCGTGCTTTTCTTCGTGGAAAGTATTGGAACACGGTTTGGACTAGGGTTTTACATCCTCGATGCATGGGGCAGAGCTGACACGACTCAGATGTTTGTCGGTATACTCCTGCTCGCTGGAATGGGTGTGATTTTATACGAATCTTTTGATATAATGGAACGTGTTTTTTGCCGTTGGAAGAAGGTCGCCAGATCATGAGGATTTAAATTGGATAAAAGTGTATTAAAAGCATGGTACCAGGCGAGTCGCCCACCCTTTTTTGTGGCAACGTTGATCCCGCTCATTATTGGGGGAATACTTGCAGGAAAAGAGGGAGCATGGGACTGGACACTATGGCTGGTGATTCTGCTGGCATCCTTTATGGTCCACCTCTGTACAAACCTTGCCAACGATCTCTTTGATCATCTGGCCGGTGTTGATGACGGTGATTCCATCGGTGGTAGCCGCGTGATTCAGCAGGGTAAAATTTCTGTAAAGCAGTTAGCGTGGGCTTTAGTAATACTATACGGTTTAGCATTGGTCTGTGGACTTTATCTACTCTGGGAAACGAGAATCTGGTGGCTTATTCCAATCATGCTATTCTCTTTTTTCTCGAGTCTTTTTTATACAGCCCCGCCGTTCCGGTACGGCTATCATGGCCTTGGGGAATTTTTTGTGGGTATCAACATGGGACCGGTGATGGTTGCCGGAACCTATTGGGTATTAACCGGGCACTTAACAGTTGAAGCTTTGCTGGTAAGTATCCCAACGGCGGTAATGGTTGCGCAGATTCTTTATTACCAGTCGTTACCGGATATGAAGATTGACGAAGCAACGGGTAAGCGAACAGTTGCAGTACGTTTGGGCAGACGTGGTGCATTCTGGGGGCTTCGTTTCTTTTTTATTGCGGCAGTAGTGAGTATTGTAGTTTTGTCAGTATTGAAGATCATCCATCCACTTGGATTGCTGTCTTTGATGACACTCTATCTGTTTCAACGTGTCGACAGGATGGTCAGCAAAACAGAGAACTGGGTGGAATTACATGATAAAGGTGGAAAAGTCAGAAAATTCTACCTCATAAACGGATTAATAATAATTACCGCATTAATCGTGCTTTGATTGGATAAAGAATGACAGACGATAAGAACATTCAGGCCGAAGAAAAAGCCAAAAAGATCAGGGCGATGTTTGACGAAATCGTACCTCAATATGATCTGCTCAACCATGTAATGTCCGCATGGCAGGATGTACTCTGGCGTAAACGGACTGTGAGTCGTCTGCCCAAAAATCCTGCAAAGGTTCTTGACGTTGCCACTGGAACAGGCGATCTGGCGTTTGAAACGGTAAAGAAATACCCGGCATGCCAGGTCGTTGGAGTTGATTTTTCCGAAGGTATGCTCGAAGTCGCAAAAGTAAAAACCCGCAAACGGAACCTGATGGATAGCATCAGTTACCAATGGGCTGACGCGATGGACTTGCCATTTGAGGATAACGAGTTCGACGGTGCCATGATCGCGTTTGGATTACGGAATGTGACAGACCGTTTGCTGGCGTTAAAAGAGATGGCTCGTGTAGTTCGTCCCGGCGGACGAGTGTTGGTCCTTGAAATGACCTTCCCGGAAAATATCGGCATGCGTAAATTTTTCAATTGGTATTTGAATTACGCTATCCCTACAGTAGGTGGGCTGATCTCTGGAAACAGCAAAGCCTACAAATACCTGCCTGAATCTATCCAGAACTTCCTTAGACCAAAGGAATTGGTCGAACTATATAGGGAAGCGGGGATGGTGGATTTGAAGGCATTTCCACTTAGTTTGGGTATTACTTACCTTCACGAGGGTACCGTTAAATAGATAAATAATTAAGAGATAACGTTGTGATTTTATATTCAATAAATGACCACCCGGTCACACGGGTGAGAAAAAGAGGGGTAAGATGAAAAAGTTGATGATGGTCTTATTGTGCGGTTTTCTCATGTTGCCAATTTTGGCAAACGCACAGGTGAAAAATATTGAAGCCACCATGATGTGGGATAACGTTCATGAAGAATTGATTCCTGAAGAAGGGAATTTTCCTCCTGTAACCGATGTGAGTACTACGGACTACTTTAGCCGTATTCGTTTTCAGGACGGTCGCCGTTTCCCGATGTACGAACTCAGCTATAACTATGACGAAACAGGCCAGATCAGCACGATGAAGTTTGGTATGCTTCGCGCTCTTCCAGTAAAAGGAATGTTCCTGAAATCATTCTTCACCGAAAATAATTCAAATGCGGGTACTCCTGATCGCGTTGGTGGGGCCTACCTGATGGGCGGAACGAAGAAACTTCGTATCGCTGCTGGTATGGATCATTTCTATAATCAGAATAGCGAGGAATCGCTCTATTCTGTCAGGGCAAAATATAGCTATCAGATGTTGACAGTTATGGCCGGTATGTCCGCCCAGCCAAATGATCAGAACCGATACGCATTTGGAGCTATACAGGAATTACCAATGCAACTCATCATCGGTGGTCAGTTTGCTATGTGGGAAGATGAAACCGGCTATTCCTTTAACGTTGGCCGATATAACAAGCGTGGTGATTTTGCTGGGATGCCGTCATTCTCACTAAATTATGTCGAAGTACCGACCAAGTACAAATGGACCAACTTCCGTATCATGTGGGGAGCCAAGGGCATCCACTACGTGCGTCCAACCTTCGACAACCCGGTATTCTCAGGTCAGCATGACATCGACCTTGCGTTGTTGCTGACAGAATTGGATGGTAGCAACTACCGTCACTTTGATTCACCCTTGATTTTCAAACGTTACGATGAATACGGAAAGTTCGCCCTCCGTGTGAACTACATCGAAACACCGTCAACCTTCCGTAAGTTTGACGCAAATATTTCAGCAAATCCCGGAATCGATTTTGCTTTCTTTAAATCCATAAGCGGAATAGTGACTGTGGAAAGAATCCACAATCCGGCATTTGGCTGGCAGGAAAACCGTTACCACTTCACAGCTGCATCCATGTTAAACGAGAAAGTCTATAGTGGGCTAACATGGTCAACTGACATGGACACCTATAAGCGTGTGATGCTGGAGTTTAGAGTATTAACCAATTTCTAGGGAATCAAATGATGCCTCAATAAAAAGCGGGATTAACTATCCCGCTTTTTTACATCATTACAGTTGCTTATGATATCTATACTGTTGTGAATTTACGCAAAGAACAAACCCTGACAGGGTGTCATTCCTGCGTTCAGAAATGTAGGCCGGTGTCTCCGACACCAGTATTCAATCTGTTCCGAAGAAAAAGGGTTTCTACTCATTCCTGAGTGAATCAACTGGATTCATTCTCGCGGCACGGATAGCCTGCAGTCCTGTTGTCGTTAATGCTATCAGAATTGCGGCAAAAGCTGCCAGTATAAAAATCGCCGGGGAAAGAATAATCCGGTCTGCAAATTCCTGTAACCAATATCTCAGAATGAAATAGGAAATAACCCAGGCTAAACCACTGGCAATGGTGACGAGTAAAAGAAATTGACGTGACAGGAGCGAAACGACGGAAAAAACTGATGCACCTAAAACCTTGCGAATCCCAATTTCTTTGGTCCGTTTTTCTACCGTAGTAGTTGTCAGTCCGTAGAGCCCCATACTTGCAATAATAACCGCAAGAATACTCGCCACAATAAAGAGTTGCATCATAACTGATTCGCGGTTGTATTGTTTGTCGATTCGGTCGTCCAGAAAACTGTATTCAAAAGGATAATTTGGATCAATGTCGTACCAGATTTTTTCAACCGCTTTCAGGGAAGAGGCCACATCACCCGGGTTCAAACGAATGGACACATAGTATGCAGACCAAGGGTCTTGAATGAAGAGTAACGGAAAATGCCCATCGTAGAGGGTTTCGTAATAGATGTCTTTTGAGACACCCACAATTGTCCCTTCCTGTCCATCAATCTGTAAACGACTGTTCACTGCGGCTTCTGGTGAATCCCAGCCACACAGCCGGACAGCCTTTTCAGATAACACATAACTCGGTTCATCTTCAGGATCGATTTGGGGATCATACGCTCGCCCAGCAACAAACTCCATTCCGAATGTTTCAAAGAAGTCATCACCGATGGAAACCATCGCCATCCAATGCTTGAGAGGTTTCATCTCACCGTTGATTTCACCAACCCCTGTTTGACCGTCATTGATTTCCATTGTAGGAGTGTTTTTGGAATGGGTGACAGATGCAACATGAGAATCTGCAAGTAATTTTTCCTTAAATAACGGATACTTTTCTTTGATTTTCATGCCGGGAACAGTGACAAGAATGTTCTCACGGTCATATCCCAGTTCAACGTTTGTCATATGCTTCATCTGAAGAAACATCACCGATACCACAGAAATAAGTGCGATGGAAATCGTGAATTGGAATACCACGAGTACGCGCCTGAAGTTGGATATTCTCAAACCACCGGAGAAGGTTCCTTTGAGAACTGAAACGGGGGAAAAACCAGAAAGATAAAAAGCTGGATAAATTCCAGCAGTAACAGAAGTGAATACGAATAATGCTAAAATTATTCCAATTGTTTCAGGGTTGGCTATTATTGTTGAACCTAGAGATTTACCAATCAAAGAATTCAAGACGGGTAACGCAAGTTCAACCATTATCAATGCAAGAACAAGGGATACAAAAGTTGTAATAATGGATTCACCCAGAAACTGGTAGATAAGGGATGATCTACCGGCGCCGATTGCCTTGCGTAGCCCAACCTCCCGTGAACGACGGATGGAACGGGCTGTACTCATGTTGATATAGTTAAATATTGCAACTACCAGAATAAAGACTGCGACCAAAATCAGAATTGTCAGGTAACGAGGATCGCTGTTTTGTTCAATTTCATTTCGTTCATGTGATTTCAAGTGGATATCGGAAATTTTTTGGGGTATTAGTCTAAAGGACTCAGAACCGGGATATACCTCACCAGTTTCCTCATCTGTGTCAGTCAAGTAGGTATCCAGGAAAGCATCCAGTTGCCCGCGTAAATCCGCGGGATCAATTCCTTCCGACATTTTTACATAAGTGTTACAATTGAAATAATTGAATGCGTTTATGCCAAAAATGTCATCATAGAATTCCTGGCCGAAAATGGTTGGAGCTGTATCAAAGGAACCAAGCATGTTGAAATGGATATGGGTATTCTCAGGGCAATCCTCAAACACTCCAGTAACAGCCATTGGCTCAACACCGTCAAAATAGAGGTTCTTCCCAATAGGATTTTTATCCCCGAAATATTTCAACGCAGTACTTTTTGAGATGACAATTTTATTCGGTCCGGTCAGGGCATTCTGAGGATCACCTTGAATAAGAGGGATTGTCAAGATTTTAAAGATGTCATCATCTGCGAAAAAGAATTTTGTTTCGATAAAGTTGTCCTGATCGCTACTCATCAAGAGGTTTTCGAGGCCAAACATACCGCCGAAAACTCGTGCAGCGTGTTCGATACCGGGGATCTCATCTTCCAGCAATTGGGCAAGTGCACCAGGGATTTGAACCAGTGCGCCTACATCATCATTTTCTTCGTTCAAGTGTCCACCAACAAATCGGTATACCTGATCGTTGTTATTGTGGAATGAGTCATAACTCATTTCGAATTGGACATAGTGGAAAATGAGTAAAGTGGATGCTAGACCCAGAGCCAGACCAAAGATGTTGATGAAAGAAAACATCTTTTGACGAAAGAGATTTCGGACAGTGACCGTAAAGTAGTTGCGAAACATAATATCCCTCATAAATGATCCTGTCATTATAAAGGCAATCCCTGTGCCCGAAATTAAATATATGAAATAGATTGAAGATATTAAGATTAGTGAAATTTAATTAAAAAAGTATGTTCGTATCCGTACAGTCAGTGTACGGTTTAGAGTCAGAGGGAGGTGTCCACTTTCGCTACAGTTCCTTTTCAATGGAGAAGAAAAATGTTTGAAAATGCATATCTGGAATATTTTATCTAAAACTGGTGAGCTTCTGTAAGTGACTTTTATAAATGGAAATACATAAACTGACGTGCATTTATTCACATTGGAGCTGTTTTTGCAACATGAATTGGTGAGATGGGCTGGAAATGGGCGGACCTTTTTACATTACACAGGTGTAACACTTTTAGAATGCTATCCATCGAAGGGGGAAGTATGAAGGTGTGTGCTCGGCTGTTTTCAGCCATCTCGTTTTCTCTACTACTCGCCGTTTCTGTTCTTGCTCAGGGAACTGTTGTTACTGAAATAGTTTATAGTCCAAGTCTGGACCGTGAACATCCTGTAAATATTTACTTGCCGCAGGGATATAACCCAGACGATCAACTCACCCGTTACCCAGTCATTTACTACATGCACAGCGGATGGGGAAATCACCAGAGTGAACCGGAAGCGATAACTGCTTTAAATCAGATCATCGGTTCCGAAATCAGACCTGTGATACTTGTTAAGCCAAGTACGTACCACGGTCCCTATCACGGGATGACATGGTATACCAATTCCATATTGAACGGCAACTATGAAGATTTTATAGCAGAAGATTTAATCGCACATATCGATTCCAGTTACAACACCATGGCAAATAGAAGTAAACGTTGTATCGAAGGATTCAGTATGGGTGGCTATGGTGCGATCAAGCTTGCCATTAAACATCCGGACCTCTTCACATCTGTTGCGACCCACGGTGGCATTGTATACATCGAACAATACCTTGAACTTCTCACGCCACTGGTAATAGAGGAGAGTGGTGGTAGTGGTCCGTTTGTACCCAGCTCTGGAACTTGGGGCGACCTTTTATACAGTAACGCAGCAGCATTTTCTCCCAACCTAGATAATGATCCCTATTTCGTTGATTTACCCATCGACAACAATGGTGATGTTATAGGTTCTGTTTGGATGAGCTGGGAGTTGCAGGACCCCTATTCACTTCTTACAAACATGTCTTCCGATTACGATCTGGATTTCCATCTGGACGCTGGAACGGGTGACTATTGGTATCCACTTACAACTTCTATGGCAGACAGACTGGATGAATTCAACATTGAATACACCCGTAAATCATTTGGTGGAGTTCATGAGGTGCCGGTCTCAAGGTTCATTGAGGCGTTTACCTTCCATGATTCAGTCATGTGGGCTGAAACTCCTCATCCTGAACGAACTCTGGTGTCACCAACAGCAGTTGAACCTTTAGATATGTATGATATACAGACTGAAGTGGCGAATGCTGATGGTATAAACTATGATGTCAGTGCCATTCTTCGTAGTGAAGAAGGAACATATCAGGAAATTGTCGATCTTTATGATGATGGTACTCATAATGATGGTGAAGCTGGTGACAATATCTGGGGCGGGACTGTCATGGCCCCTGAGATGATAGATTTTTTTGATGTTTCGATAGTGATCGCAAACAATGATCTTCAGGAAGAAATAGTCTTCGGTAATGAGGCTAACTTCACAACCTTGACAGATGTCTTCATCGATAATATTGCCATTCTTCCCGAGGGATCAGTTCCTCTGCCTGGTGAAACTCATTTCTTCAGGTTCTCTGTGTTCAACAGTGGTGAAACAGGTATCCTTGAGGATGTATCCATAGGTGTTGTTTATGAAGGTGATGAAGCTACTTTTATCACTCGCGATGTGATAGTCGGGGATATCAATCCCGGTGAGTCACGTTTATCTATGGTTCCTTTGAACGTTTCTTTTGCAGAAGATTGCCAGGAAAACTCCATTGTTAATATCGATCTGATGATAAAAACCGGCGGGATAGAATACTGGCCTGATACGCTTCGGGTTGAAATAGGCCCAGATCTTTCCGTTGAGAATGAACTTAATCTACCTACAAAGTTTGAACTTCAATCCATATATCCTAACCCATTTAACGCTCAGGCTAATGTGAAATTTGCAGTTCCATTTACGTCAGAGATAGAAATTTCTATTTTTAATATTCTGGGCAAAAAAGTCGACGTTCTTTTCAAAGGACAGATTTCTCAGGGAAGCCATACGTTTACATGGGACGCTCAAAACTTCACCTCAGGAATCTACCTGCTGTCGATGAAATCAGATACGGGTTGGAATACTAAAAGAAAATTAATCCTGATCAAATAGTTAACGCTGGAAGGATAATAGACTTCAACTTTCAGCGTATAGGTGAAGTGCGTCTGTGAATGGACTGCACATGGTGTGTACATGCTATTCATTGGTTATGACCGGAGAAATGGTACTTAGTAGTAAATTCAATACATAGGTATTTTGATGTTAATGGAATAGGATTTGCATTAAGAATTCCTTTCCTGCATCACTTTCCTTGGGGGCATTATGCGATTTGTAAAAGCGTTTCTTTCTGTTTCATTTCTTTTTCTGATTATCACTTCAGCCCAGGGACAAGGCACGGTTATCGATGACGAAGTTTACAGTCCTATCCTTAACGAAGACCGAATGGTGGATGTATACCTTCCACCCGGATATGTTCAAGAGAATGAGGGTGTACGTTACCCTGTTATTTACTATCTGCATGGTGGATATGGGAATCAAAACAGCGAAGCATTTATTGCGGATGCTGCTGATGAGTTGATATTAAATGGTGCTGCACCGTTCATTATAGTGAAGCCCAGTTGTTATGATGGTCCTTACAATGGGATGAGTTGGTTTGCTAATTCGGAATTGTATGGTTTTTATGAAGATTTTATAACTCAGGACTTAATTACATACATAGACTCGACCTACAATACCATACCGGATCGTGAATTCAGGGGAATCATGGGTTTCTCAATGGGCGGTTTCGGAGCCTTTATGATCGGTCTAAAACATCCTGACATTTATTGTGGTACCGTTGCTCATTCCGGGGCGTTAAGTCTGGAAACGGAGTACAATGAAAATGTTCCAATCATGATGAATGAAAATGGAGGTTCAGGTCCATTTGATCCTCAAGCAGGCACATATTCTATGATTATGTATTCCCTCGGTGGGGCTTTCTCACCTAACATGGACAATCCACCTCATTACATAGATTTGCCATGCGACAATGATGGAAACCGGATAGATGAAGTATGGGCGAGGTGGCAACTTCAGGATCCTTCGACCTTAATTCTCGATTTCGAACCTGAAGATGATTTCGGTATTTATTTTGACTGCGGTTATAGTGATCACATGTTGTCATCATCCATCGCATTTAATAACGTAATTCAGGATCTGGAAATACCTTACCAGTACCACAACTACGATGGTAATCACACGTCCTTGGACCTGAGATTCCCCGTTTCGCTTGCCTACATGGATTCACTGTTCTGGTACGGAATTCCGAGGGCGGAAGAGATTAACCTTGATCCCTCCTACATCATGGACGTTGAGGAAGTTGACATAGTGGCTGAAATTGTCAATGAAAACAATTTGTCTATTTCCCTTACAGCAAGAATAGAGACACTCGAAGGGGATCATATTGATGTTGTAGAGTTGTTTGATGATGGAAATCATGGTGACGGAGATGCTGACGATGATGTTTACGGTGGAACCTGGGCTATCAATGTAGATATTTCAGACATGAGGGTTTCATTATTTATGATTGAGGAAGGCACCGGTGCAGAATTCGCTTACGCTGATTGCGCAAGAATGACGCGTCGCGGTCCTGTTGTGGTAAGCAACATAAATACATTACCTGAAGGAGCAATACCTCAACCGGGTGGAGTAGTTTTTCTTCAACCTGAAATAATGAATCAGGATGGTGGAACTACCATCAATAATATCGTTACGAGAATTGAAAATCCATCTGATTATTTAACACTAACAGGGAATGTAATTTCAGTTGATTCACTGGAAGCAAATGGAGTGATAGTTCCGTTTGGGGCGTTGATGATGAGTATCGATGCCGCTTGTCCAGTTGATACCAGTTTTGTGTTTGAAATTTCTGTTTCAAGCGAAGGATATGAATACTGGGTAGATCAATTCATCATCGAAATGGGTGAAACACTAGGCGTTGAAGAGGAAGAGCCGCTTCCAGAAAGAGCGAAACTATCAAGGATTTACCCAAATCCATTTAATGGAACCACGCAAGTTAGTATGGAACTATTTTCTGAAACTGACTTGGAAATGGTGCTATACAACCTACTAGGTAAAGAGGTTCACAGGGGATATTTCGAGAACAGACCAGCTGGTGTTTGTAACTTGCCAGTGGATCTGAATGACTTTTCAACAGGGACATATTTTTTGAAAATTGTTGCTGGTGGAGAGCACATTAAAACAGCAAAAGTGATGTTAATGAAATAAATTGTTAGTCGGATTGTTTTTCTGACTCAAACGGGATAAAGATGAAAACATCGAAGAGTTTTGCTATAAAAGTACTCGTTATTGCGATGGCAATAGTTTTGATAATTCCATCAGCATTTGCGCGAATAGGTTTCAACGAAATTGTGGTCACCGATAGTCTGCCAGGCGCCTGCGCTGCACAAGCCGCTGATTTAACGGGTGATGGTAGTATGGAGATTGTCGCAGTATCGTGGGATCACCAACGCTTGAGCTGGTATGAAGAGATAAGTGATGGCAATTGGAACGAGTTCACCCTATATGACGTGGAAGAGGGTTTCTTTCGATATGTTCTGGCTTGTGACCTTGATCGAGATCAGGATGTAGATATTGTTGCTTCAGGTGCCGGTTCAAACGGAATCCATATGTGGCTAAATCAGGGAAATGGTCTCTTTTTCCGTGTACCTATTACAACCGCATACGGGGGGTGCCATACACTTACAAAAGCCTATATGAATCCCGGAGATGCGGCGGAAATACTCGCGACTGGTTTTGTGGAAGACAGGGTACTCCTGATGATGAACGATGGGGAAGCTGGTTTTACAGAAGAAACAATTTCTGAATCGTTTACATTTTCAACTTCAATCTTTGCCACTGACCTCGATAGTGATGGCGATCAGGACATAGTGGCGTGTGGGTATACTTCAGGTACAATTCTCTGGTGGGAAAACGACGGCGAGTTTAATTTCACTGAACATGAACTCGGAACACAAACCCGTATCCATTGGATAACTTCGGGTGATTATGATCAGGATGGCGATATTGATATCGCAGGAGCTGCCTATGCAAACGGAAATGTTAGCATTTGGTGGAATGATGGTGAAGAGACATTCGAACGCGAGAGAATCGATCTAGAGTTTGTTGGCGCCAGTTTTATCACATCAGGTGATATGGACAATGACACTGATATGGATATTGTGGCATCAGATGAATTACTTGATCAGGTTGCATGGTATGAAAACGATGGGTCCGGTGAATTTACAAAACATCTGATTGTCAATGACTTGGACAGGGTAATGTCTGATGAACTGATCGATTATGATGGTGATGGTGATTTGGATATCATTACCACGGCAGTGGATGACGGAAAAGTGACGATCTGGGAAAACGGAATTAACGATTTTACACCGACCCCATTTACGATGCTTCAACCTGTTCCTGTTGATACAATCCCCTATGACTGGCCACTCTATATAAGATGGGAACAAAGTTTTGATGAGGATCCGGAAGCCAGGTTGAAATATATGTTGAGTTTCAGAGGTCTATATCTGACGATTGAGATGCCGGAAGTAGACCTGTTCTTTGAAAGTGATACGTTCTATCATACTACAATTCTTGATGTCTGGCCTGATCTTCAGCCATTTTTCGGGATGAGCGTAGAGTGCTATGTAACCGCTATATCTCAAGGCGATACACTTCAAAGCACCAGGATGTCTAATCTCTACTTTGATCCTGCTATGTCGGTTAACCAGCAGGATGTCATTCCAGACGATTTTGAAGTGAAGTCCATTTACCCGAATCCATTCAATTCAACAGCTAACCTCAATTTTTCTTTACCCGGAGCTTCTCAGGTAAAGATTGAACTGTTCAATCTAATGGGCCAAAAAGTTAAATCCCTTTACAATAGTAGTTTCCCTCAGGGAAATAACGAAGTCACAATACAACCGGGGAACTTGGCAAGTGGAGAATATTTCATAGTGGTGAACTCAGATCGATTCGGAAAAGTTCAGAAGAAAATTCACTTTATTCAATAAAATCAAACCGATTATTTATATGTGGTATTGCTTTTCTTCAGGCAATACCACTATTTTTTTGATATAAATTTTAGGAAATATTTCCTTCATGCAAAGTAGACTTCTCATACTTTTTATTTTTCTGCCAATCTTCCTATTTCTCTGTTCTTGTGATATCGATAATCCACTGGAGGGTAGAGAAAGAAAAGAAAGATACGATCTCCCCGGAAATACAATTCCAGATTCTCTAATGGAGCAAATCCGATTTGTAAGTCAACAGAATGTCCTCTACGGATACTGGCTAGCTTCCAATGGTGAACGATCTGGTATGACGATTCTCTTTTTTGGCGGTAACAATGATAGTATGGATGATATCTGGGAAAAGATAGTCGTTTTGTACGATCTAGGCGTAAATATCTTTGTCTTTGATTATCGTGGTTTTGGAATGTCTGGAGGAGAAAGAAGTCTTGAAGGTCTTCAGGCAGATGGGTTAACAGCACTAAGTTTAACATTAGCTCGAGAAGAGGTAGATCAGGATTCAATTATATTTTATAGTTATTCAATTGGAAACTCAGTCGCATTCAAACTTGCCGCTGAACATTTCAATCCATTTTCAATAGTCGCAGAATCCCCCTTGGCGCAGGAAAATTCTTTTGTGAATCCGTTTCTTGTTGATGGGAATAGTTGTAATTGGTTGAAAGATTCGGGGTTAAATAATATTGAAACTGTCCAAGAAATCGAGGCACCTATTATGATTTTGTGCGGTGCTGAAGATAGTCAACTGCGTTACGATCAGAATGGGAGATTCATCTACTGGTTCGCACCAGACCCAAAAGAAAGAATAGTCATTGGTGAAGCAGATCACGACAATATCATGTCGGTGATGGATCCGATCGGATTCAAAAACTGTTTACGGAAATGGTTCTATTATTGCTCAATATTTTAGTTTTTCATCTGTTATTACAATTTATACATGGTATATTTAGTGAATAATGTCAGGGTAAGGATCTTTTCATAGAAAATTTAATCCTATATGCAAAAAGTGAAATTCAGATCAATTAGTAGTAAACTAGTCCTGCTTGTCACATTGACAACCGGGATTATCCTCCTCCTTGCCAGTGTCGCCTACATTTCGAATAATATTAATAGTTTGAGAAGAAGTACTGAATCAGTGATGATTACCGGTGCTCAGTTAATTGCGGAAAACACAACCGCCGCCCTTGCCTTTGGTGATAGACGTGCCGCAGCTGATGTCCTTTCGTCATTAAAATTTCAGGAAGATGTACTCTCTGCCGTTATTTATGATGAATACGGGGCCACATTTGCCATTTATGATAGGGATAAGACCGGCTTCAGTCCTCCCGCCATTGATGGTGATGAAGATGAATTGATTTATTCAGGCGATTTAGTTCACCTCTATAAACCCATTATCCTTGATAATGAACAGGTAGGTTTACTCTACATCGAATCTGATTTTGGTAGAGTTCAGAAAATTGTCAACTACAGTCTATTGATCGCCTTTGCTATCTTTTTCCTATTGGTTCTCATTACATTTTTCATCTCGAGAAGAATTCAGTCTTTCATCTCGAAACCGATTATTCGTTTGGCTACCAATGCCAAGGAGATTATGGAGAATGAAAACTATTCGATCAGAGCTAACAAAGAGAGTGATGACGAAATAGGTGAATTGGTCGAGAATTTTAACAGAATGTTGGATAGGATTCAGATTCGTGACAATGCATTGGTCGATTCAAAAGAGAAGGCTGAAATTTTAGCGAAACAAGAGAGCCTACTCGTTGAGGAATTGAAACATATCAACAATGAATTGAAGTCTTCGGAAGAAAAGTATCGATCCCTCATTGAGGGATCCAATGATGTGATCTACCTTATCTATGAAAACAAATTTGAAATTATTAACCAGAAATTCCGTGAACTATTCATGATAACGGATAAAGAAGTAATGGAATTGGATCATGGCTTCTGGGATCTGGTTTCTCCATCCAGTCTACCACTTCTTCATGCCAGAGAAAAGATGAGGGAGGTCGGTGAATCACCACCACCACATTTCGAATTTATTGCCAAAGCTACCAATGGCAAAGAATTTGAAGTTGAAGCTACAATAACTGAGTTGCCCTATAAGGATGGAATCGCAATACAGGGTATTTTAAGGGATATCAGTGAAAGGAAACAGCTGGAAGAGCAACTTCGACAATCACAAAAAATGGAAGCAGTCGGACGTTTAGCAGGAGGCATAGCCCACGATTTTAATAACTTACTTACAGTAATTATTGGTAATACTGAAATGGCCTTGCTCTCTGTGGAAGATGATGAAAAGCTGAAAAGCGATATTAACGAAATACTTAGTTCATCAGAAAGAGCTGCTGAGTTAACAAAACAGTTATTAGCATTTAGCCGAAAACAAAAGTTGAATCTAAAAAATGTCTCTTTGAATGAAATCATTGAAGACATGGAATCTCTGCTGAAGAGAACGATTGGTGAAGATATCATTCTAACCACAATTCTTTCGCAAACTCCACTCTATGTTCGAGTAGACCCGCGCCAGATCGAACAAGTCATTATTAATCTGGCTGTTAATGCACGTGATGCGATGCTTGAGGGTGGATATTTTTCAATTTCAACTGAGCAAATCATATTAGAAGAAAAGCTAATCGAAAGAAATCTGGAAATAATACCGGGGAAATATGTGCTCTTGTCCTTTACAGACACAGGGCATGGAATTCCGCACGCAATTACCGAAAAAATATTTGAACCATTCTTCTCTACCAAATCCGAAGGTAAAGGGACTGGGTTGGGTCTGTCAACTGTATATGGCATTATTAGGCAAAGCAATGGATTCATTTCTGTATATAGCCAGGAAGGTGAAGGGACAGTCTTTAAAATCTATCTTCCATTTGTAGAAAGTGAAGGAGATTGGAAAGAACTTCCCGAGAGTGGAGTTAGAGCCAGGGGCGGAGATGAAACTATTCTAGTGGTTGAAGATGAAAAATCTGTCCGAAATCTAGTAATAAAAGTACTTGAAAATATGGGTTATAATCTCATCGTTGCTGATTCAGGTGATAAAGCGCTGGAGATTTGCCAAAGTGAAGATGTAAAAGTTGATTTGGTCCTAACCGATGTTATAATGCCGGGTATGAAAGGTCCAGAGTTGATAGCGAAGTTGATTGAAAAGAATAAAGATCTGAAATACATCTTCATGTCCGGATATCCTGAAAAAGCAATATTCAAGCATGGTATCCTGAATTCGGATGTTCCCTATCTGCAGAAACCGTTCAGATCAAACCAGCTTAATTTGAAAATCAGAGAAGAATTAGATAAGAGAAAAGAATAAAATTCTCAGGAATGATCTTCGCTTAATAAGTCATTGACCGATTTTACCGGTGAGAATGTTGTTATTGGTACATCAACAAAAACTGTACTCCATCCTGCCATGGCCCCATTCCATAGCCCAGGCAATTCAAGGGCTTTAATTGATTGTCCTTTGTAGGACTTCTCAGAAATAAAACCAGTATTGTTATCGACATAATCATTGAGATTAAATGGCTTCCCACGGTAATCAGTTACACCGCAAACAAGATCTACCGGGTTGAAATGTGTGGCAGATGAGGTAATGATTTCCTGTTCGGGATTGTTGTGGTCAATTTGGGAACTTTCAATGATTTGCGGGGAAGTGGTACCATCTTTTTCACGAATCCAGAAGGGACCACCACCGGGTTGACCGAGATTTTTTACCATACCACAAACACGAATAGGCCGGTTCAGAAGTTTATGGATGTGCTTCTTACGGTCATCGAGATTGTACTCATTCCATTTTTTAGGGAAAGACGAATTTAGATTCTTAATAGACCAACTCTTTATTTCTTCTGTCAATGCCAGCGAAATCTCATCCGTGTCGATTTTACTCAATATTTCAAATACCTTGTTCTGCAGTTTTACCAAAAGTCCACCTAGAAGAACCTTATAGGTGTAGGTGTCTTCACGTTTATCCTCTGGGACAATATTGTCAATATTTTTGATATAAACGATATCACCCTGCATCTCGTTCAAGTTCTGAAGTAATGCCCCGTGCCCAGCTGGACGGAAAAGTAATTTCCCTTCAGGGCTATGATATAGGCTGTTATCAGGTTGAACGGCAACGGTATCTGTAGAACTTTTTTGTACGGAAAAATCTATCCGGAAAGAAACCCCTAATTTGGAATATTTCTTTGTTAAAGCAACGATATGTTCTTTTACTTCGTCAAGGTGTTTAGGAGCAATGGTGAAATGAATCCGGCATTGACCACTTTCACTTTTCATATAGCTGAATGCTTCAAAAAGGTGTTCAGCAAAAGGCGTCAGTAGTTCTCCATCACGAATATGAAATGGAATAAGGCCTTTTGGTTTATTCTGGTACCCGAGAAAGTCATTTTCGAGAAGATGTTCCAGAATAGGTCTGATACTACCATTCTTGAGCAGATCATCCAGACTTTGAGAAACACTACTAAGTGATTTTTCCAGCAAACGGTAGAAGGCAAATTGATCAATTCTCCGAAGAAAGCGAGCAACGTATTGCAAAGTGCTATCGCCTTTTTTCGCTTGTTCATTCAGCTCCGAGAATGTGTGTATGTCGGGATATTTCCTTAAAAACCGTGAGATATCTTTGAACATCCTTGTCGCAGCACCACTTGCTGGGACAAATTTTGAGAACCGACCGGCGAGAGCAGACTCTGAGTGAAGTTCTTTGAGTTCTTCAAATGTAGAGGACTTCAATAGTAAGATTCCGTCCCCAGGGGTGCAGGGACGGTCCAGATGAATAAAGGGAATGCCTTTCGCAAATATATTCAGTTGATCTTCAATTTGATTCAATTCAAGATCGTGTTCTAATATCTGTTTTTTTTCTAATTCATCTGATAGCATAGAAGCCAATTTTTCAACCTGAAGAGTTCACTTAATAATAAGTGCATCCCGAAAAATAATTTTTCAAAGATAAACAAGTTCATGTCAGGAAGTACACTCCAGGGAGTCCTCGTCCTAAACTTTTTGGCTTTCCATTTTTAGCATATCAGCATGGTAGAGGAACCGTTTTATCGTTCTTTTAGTGGTCTTCTGGAATTCCTCTTCAAATACTCTAAACAATTTAATCCGCTTATAATCGGCAATCTGATCTTGGGCTTTCTGGATCTCACCGCGAATGAGATCAAAGACCTTCTCAGGAGTACCCTTAATACCAATTTTTTCGAAATAAAGGTCTATTTGTTCGTAGTCAGGATGGATCAATGCAGCAACTTCCTCACCTAGTCCTTTAAGTCGATTAATACCTAAAACTACCGATTCAGCTATAAATGCACTACGATTGAGGTAGAATTCAATCTCTTCAGGGTAGACGTTTTTACCACCTGCTGTTACAAGCATAGCCTTTTTACGACCAGTAATCTGGAGATAATCATCATCGTGAATAAATCCGAGGTCACCAGTTTTAAACCACCCATCTTCAGTAAATGTTTCGCGTGTTGCTTCCGGGTTTTTATAGTATCCAAGAAATACATTTGGTCCCTTGGCACAAACTTCTCCAACACCTTCTTTATCGGGATCAAGTATTTTTACTTCCACACCATCCAGCGGAATGCCTACACATTCATGTTTCGTTTTCCAGGGAGGGGTGAGATGGGTGCATGGTGCAGTTTCAGTTAATCCGTAACCTTGGAAAAGATGAAAACCAAGTCGGTTGAAAAACTTGCTGATTTCTGGATCAAGAGGTCCTCCAGCAGAAAGGAAATGTTTGATCGAATCCATCCCTGCTTTTTTACGGATGCTACGGAATAGCGGCACACCCAAGTTCAATCCGAAAATTTCACCAAATTTCACAATACCCATGATAGTGTTAAACAGGGTTTTAGCAACTTTTCCCTTTTTATTGACATTTCGGATGATTCCCTGTTGCATTTTTTCAAACAACAGAGGTACACCGTTCATGAACGTCACATTGGTCTCTTTAATACCTGCAACAATATCAGTACTTTTTAGGCTTCTTGCGAATGTGATGTTTGAACCGGAGAATAGCGGGTAAATAAACCCAGCTGTCGCTTCAAAACTGTGGTGCACCGGAAGAATGGATAACCATGTGTCTTCGGGACCAATTGGATAAAGTTGACCGGCAGCAGCAGCATCAAAAATGATATTATGATGAGAGAGCATAACACCTTTACTATGCCCTGTAGTGCCTGAGGTATAGAGTATTGCAGCCAGATCTTCCAGTGATCGTTTGGGAAGTTCCATCTCCAGTTTCTCACCCTCTGCCAGAACATCGGAAAATAGCAGGGAGTTGTCGATGGATATATCATCTGTACTAATACATACGCCCAAGGTCTCAATATCTTCCACTTCACGCAATGACTCAAGGTAACTGGATTCAGCGAATAACATTTTTGCACCGGAATCAGCGAGGACATGTCGGATTCCCGATGCGGGTAGCATCCTGTCGATGGGTATACAAACAGCTCCGGCTCCCTGAATACCGAGGTAACTAGCTTCCCACTCAGGGCTATTGTCACCAATAATGGCGACATGTTCATCAATGGCGATATCTTTGCTGATTAGCCAACGAGAGATGGATTCAACCTTTTGATGGAGTTCATTGTAGGTCCATACTTCATACTGGTCATCTTTCCAACGTCGCATCGCTGGATATTTGCCATATTTAGCAGCACCTTGACGGGTGATCTCGTTTAAAGGAATCAGCTTCTTTGCCGGGTGCAATAGATGATCATATCTGCCCATGATACTCCCTCGAAATTTGATTAGTTTTCTACATCCGAAAACTGCGATAGAAAACGTTCAGACGCAATACCTGTATCCTAAAAAGAGGATTTAAGGATAATTAAGTCAACGACTTGTATTACATGTAATTGCATTACATGTAATAATCTGCATTCTCTGAAAAGCCGGTGTATTGATTCATAAAGTATTACTGCTTTTGAACCCACTCAGCATATGAAGCAGTCATTGCTGCAAAACTGCCATCCTTCTCGATGCTTGCGATTTCATCATCACCGTGTATAAGTCGAATTTTAGCGTCCAATTCTATCTCACCTTCGAAGCTGGGTATTTCATTCAGCTTTGAAATCGATTCCTTTGCCTCAGCAAGAACCTCAGAGAAAGATTTATTAACCAACTCAACAGTAGCTTTGGCTGAAAATGGTTCGCTGGTGAGCTCTTCGATATAAGTAAGGAAAGTTTTTGAATTACCCGGCTTCCAGTATTTATTCGCCAGATCATCACCGACCTTTGGATTGTCCATGATGTAGCCATCACGTTTTAAGAAAAATGCACGAGTTTGATAAACCGCCATCAAGGCCAGAACATATCCATGATAATAAGCGGAACTTTCGCCGGCCAGAAGGTGAGGTACAGAGAGAACAGGACGTGAATCACCATCTTGGAAACTCATCTCTCGTTCAATCTTTTTACAGGAAGCCAGAACATTTTCAGGTGTTAGCTCTGCTTCACTCATTTCATAGATAGCTCTTTCTGCATAGGGAACAATCATCAGTTTTCTCAGCATGTACGCACGGAAAAGATGATTTTCTTCGAGAATCTTCTCAATCAGCTCAAATGGCATAACGTTTCCGTCGCGATCTTTCGCGTAACGGCTAAGCCAGTCGGGATCGTCACATATACTATCCAAGAACATGGATTGAGTTTCTGCAAAGGCTATAGAGGTCGGAGCAAATTCTTGAGCAAAACATGGAGCCGGCATTTTTATGTTCGAAAAATGGGCAGCATGGCCACCTTCGTGGAAAAGTGTTGCCAGAGCTTTTTGACCGCTACCGGGCTGACCGGCAACAGCGTTAGCTGTAAAATTAATTTTTGCGGGTCTAAATGTACCTTCATCAACAAAAGCTGGAAATGGACCGTGCATAAATCCGTTTTCATATTTGCCTTTACGATCAAGTAGATCAAGAGTGAGGTTTGCACCCTGGTACTTAATGTTCATCGCAGAAAATGAACGTCCCCATCGTTCAACAGCGCTATCAAAATCAAGATATGGATCTTTTTCAGACGTAAGGTCACCACCCGTTGAGAACTCAAAATTCCAAGGAAGGATAGCGTCCGCTCCTTTTTCGTTCTTAACATTGTTAACCGATTCTTCACAAGCGGAAGCAGTTTCTTCCTTTAATTCGTCAAGAAGTTCGAAAAGTTGGGCTTTGCTCATACCTTCGTTGAGATTAACTTTCCAGTCGTAATAATCCTCATAACCCAAAAGTTTACCAAGCTTATTTCTTTCCTTCACTACTTCAAGAAAGCCGTTTTCCAAAACAAAGGTACCAATACTTTTGAGACCTTCCAGCGCCGCTTTTCTTTTTGCTGGATTTTTATCTGTTGAAACAATCAATCGCAATTGAACAGAGCTGGCAGCGACAAATTCACCCGTTTCTGGATCTATATAACCCAGCTTCATCCCACCTCTGGTTCGAGCCAATTCGCCTTCCATTTCGATGATCTTATTCATTAACTCTTTTGCATCATCATTTGCAATGGCATTGGCTTTAAAGAATGCCAGCCAACCCTGTAAACCGATCTTCTCATCAATAGTAAGGTTCTCTGATACAAGGGCATCTTCAATTTTAGGTATCCATGAGGCATCGGTGATAAAGCCTTGGAGAGCAATTTCATTGGTCTCAAACGAACCTTTCTTATAGCCTTTCAACCCCATTTTGGAAGTCCAAAAACTCTCTTCCTTGGCCGTGTGAAAACCAAGATACTGGTTATTTAACTCTTTCAATAGTGACATTGTGTTTTCCTGTTTTCGTTAATATGACCAAACAAGATAAAAAAATAAGGCGAAGATATGTGGAGTTGAGGGAGACGGTAGATAAAAAGTGTAAAATGAAAACATAAAACGCGAAATAAACGAAATACAATCATTAGTATATTCGGTTATTGTAAAGAAATGACTCTAGAGCAACAAGAAGAGTGCGTCCCGTCACCAAAATCTATTCTATTTCATACTAATAGTTTCACGGTTACCCGTCGTGTTCTTGTTGGACTTGCATCACGTAATCCCTAAATAATTATACTAACATAATTACAATTTATCCGTTTTCGGTTTCCGAAGATAGAATAATTATGTTAATATGGGGAACAGCAATAATTATTATAGGGTATCAAGCAGGATTTTTGGTTTTGGGACGGTTGTTTGAATCTTTGTTGTTTCTTTTTGAAAAGATTTCAGGACAATAGTGGTGGGCAAAGAGTGGAAGTCAGTAATCTCAATTCTGTCATAGAATCTCAAGGGAGAGATCTGGAGGAGAAAATCCAACAGATGTCTCATTTCCGTTCTGTGGCTGAAATCATGTCGAAAAAACTTGATGAACATGGTTTTTTCGAACGAGTCTGTACAGAGTTTACTGAAGTATTTAATGCCTCCGTCGTTGGTGTATTCTGGATAAGAAAAAGAGTACCTGCGGGGTGGTGGCTTGGTGCATGGGCGTCAGAAAGCGAAGCATATTTTCCAACGAGAAGCATTATTCCGCATGAATTAGAAGGTGTAATGAGTGAGGTATGGCAGGAAGGCAAAGCTTCCTACCTGGAAAACCTTGACAATGAAACCTTGCTTGATATGTGGGATAGTGATTTCACTCAGGAAAACAATACTGTAGTATTTCCATTGACGGCAAGTTCACATCGCAAGGGCCTTCTCGTTGTAATTAACCCTCAAATAAAAATCTCAAAAATTAACCTGCAACGTCATCTGGATATTCTTCATTCACTCATTAATTCTGGTGTAAATAATCGCTTGTTATACAGCAGTCTAAGTGAATCTGAAGAGGAATTTAAGGATCTTTTCGAATCATCATCCGATATGGTTATCGTAACCTATAAGGATGGAATTATTCGAAGTTGCAACAGTGCTTTTCGAAGAACTCTTGGTCTTGAACATGATCCAAAAGGGATGCATTTCACTGAACTGATAGAAGAAGATGAAGGTGAAATCCTTTTGGATAGTTGGAACCGTTTGCTCAACGGGGAGGAGATCAGAAACCTCGATATTAAATTAAAGAGTCTCAGTGGAGAGTCCATCGAGGCGGAACTAAATGGAAACAGCAGAATAATACCCGGTGGTCCACCTGGAATAATCAGGCTTTACATTCGTGACTACACTGAGAAAAGACGAGATGAACGAGCCCGTTTAAAACTGGAAAATGAAGTTGAACTCAACAAACAGCGTCAATTGGCCCAAATGGGATTATATGTGGCAGGAATAGCCCATAATCTTCAGAACCCTGTTCAAGTCCTCCTTGGTTATATTGGTATTCTGAAGTCGACCGGAGAAAATTATAAGGGATTGAATGTAATTGAGGAATCTACCAGTAAAATTATGACCATTATTCAATCACTACTATTAAAAATGAGAAAGGGTAATGATCCCACAGAGACTGAAATAGATTTAAATGGCTTATTGGAAAATGAACTTTCATTCTTAAATTTCAATCAGTTCTATAAACATGAAGTCGAAAAAACTTTTATGTTCGATCCTGGCTTACCAGTAATTAAGGGAGTCCATTCTGATTTTAGCCAATTAATTATGAATATTGTTTATAATGCTCTTGATGCTATGGCATCCACTGAGAAAAAAGTATTAACTATAGTGAGTGAATATCTGTCCAGTAAAAATAAGATTGTAATTAAAATTGCGGATACTGGTGACGGCATCCCTCTTGATGTACAAAAGAAGATATTTGAACCTTTTTATAGTACGAAAAAAGATAAAGAAAACGGTGCCGGTGATATCCATAGCGGTAGTGGCTTGGGGTTATCGAGTACAAAGGGAATTCTGGCAAATTATAACGGGAATTTAGAATATACTTCTGAACCTGGAAAAGGTACTGAATTCCGAATTTTAATTCCTGTTGAGTAGAGAGGCCATATTGTATTCCGAAAACGAACAAAAAAAGGAGAATAATCTCATTGTTCTCCTGCTTTCGAAATCCAAACTGGTATTGAATCAGTTCAGAAGTATCCTCTCTGATTTTAAGAATCTTGAAATAATCAGCTTCGATAATGTTGCTAAAGCCATAGATAACATCGCAACATCTATCCCAGATGTCGTAATCACAGATTGGCAGTTGGAAGATCATACCGCAATTGAGTTACTGAAAATCCTTCAATCCCAAAAGGAATGGAAGAAATTACCTGTACTGGTTTGTCTTGAAGGAAACTCGCATAACGATAGCAGGTATGCTTTTGCTTTTGGTGCTTCAGAGGTTCTTACCAGACCATTAAATGTTGGAATAATCAAATCTTCCATCACCGCCCTACATTCCAAAAAATTTGAGGGTGTTTCCGCAGTAGAAAGCCCTAAAGCGCAAAATATCCGAAGCAAGCTATCAAGTATAGCTCAGTTGATCCCCTTGCCAACTCTGGTAAAAGACATCATTGACGCGAGTAACGATCCGGCAACGTCTGCATCAATTATGGCAGATTTGATCAAAAAGGATCAATCGATAACTGCTCGAGTATTAAAGATTGTAAATAGTGCTTACTATGGTTTCTATCGAAAAATCGGAAATATTACTCACGCAACTGTAGTCCTTGGATTTAATGAAGTAAAAAATATTGCTATTGCCGCTTGTATGATGCACGCACATCCAATGTCGAACAAAGAAAAATTCAGTCGAGAAGCATTTTGGTTGCATGCTTTAAGTGTTGGTTATATCACAAAACGGCTTAGCGAAAACCTGAATAATTTCAATCCTGACGATGCTTTTGTACTCGGGTTGCTTCACGATATAGGGAAAGTGGTTCTCAATCAGCATTTTCCATTAGAATTTGAAAAATGTCTAGAGGTTGCAGTATCAGATGATACAAGTCTCTATCAGGTCGAAAAAGAAATCAATATGATTGACCATGCAGAAATCGGAGCCACTATTGCAGAACAGTGGAAACTACCGACCTATTTGGTTCAGGCGATTCATTCACACCATGAATTGGCTGGAGCAGGATCATACAAGATGGAAGCCAGCTTAATTCACCTCGCAAACTATTTCGCACATTATAAAAACTTGGGCTCAAGCGGTAATCCCGTAAACGTAAAGCCAGTCCCATCCGTTCTGGAAAACCTGAATTTGGCAAATAATGATTTAGGTGATATCTGGGAATCCTTAGGTCTCGATCTAGACAGACTGCGTACTCTCTTATAATATCTCTATTAGATTAAAATGTATTTCCTTCCTTTTCCGAATAAACTTTTCTGAAACAAAATCGTCAGATACTTACCATGTTTGTTTGACTCCAGAGTTACCCTCTGAAACCAATTAGATTTGAGAGTGTAAAACAACTACATTGTACCAAACTAATATGTAGGATGCTACAGTATAGTAGGCTTTATATTAAGGTGCTGCATGGAACACTTAAAAGATAAGACAATTGGATATTGGGCGAAGAGAATTATTGAAGGTATTAAAGATATTGTAGAAGAACGAATTGATGAATACAATCTGAAATTCCCTGAAGCAATTATTATGATAATTCTTTTCCATAAAGGTCCAAGCTCACTTGTTGAAATTGCACGAGTTGTGGAACATGCTCATCCCTCTGTACTACGCGTTGTTGATACACTAGAGGAAAAGAATCTCCTTATTCGTACTCAACATCCAGAGGATAGGCGAGTGAAGATCGTTAGCCTGACTAACGAGGGAGAAGTAATTGCTGAGAAAGTATTTTTGGAATTTGAGAATGCAAATAACTTAGCCCTGAACGGGATCAGCGATACTGAATTTCTAAGAACAATTGAAACAATGCAGAAGATTTGTAAGAATCTGAACGCAAGTGATCCTATTGAAGATATGGCTTTACTGGGGAAAAAAGGTGAAAAATAAAAACATAAAACAACTGCTATTTCCATTTCTCCTCATGTCTATTCTACTGACTCTTTTTACAGGTTGTGCCGGATGGCGTGGGTTAAGAGATACTGAAGTCGCTTTTGAACCGGAAGAATACACCTATTCTGATGTTTCATCTGGAAGTGATCTCGCAATGGACTCTCCATGGTGGGAAACCTTCGATGATGAAATTCTTGATAGTCTAATGATTCTGGCATTCAATGAAAATCCAACACTTGAACAAATGGCGTTGAGATTAAGGCAATCCGATGCGTTGTTCAGGCAAGCAAAATCATACTTGATTCCAGGTTTAACTCTTTCAGGTTCTGCTTCGGAACGAGGTTATCTGGAAGAACCACTGTTCGTCAATCCGCAACAACAGATTAGCGAACAACCATCCTACGGCCTATCTCTGGGTACCTCATATGAAATAGACCTGTGGGGAAAAGTGAAATCCGGATATTCAGCGGCAAAAATGGATTATCTCGCTGGACAGGAAGATATGAAGGCTATGGTCCTGACTACTTCCGGTCTGATAGCGCGAACCTATTTTTCTGTTATTGAAATACGTCAACAGGTTGACCTTCTTAGAAAATCTGTCGAAGCTTACCAGAATTCATACAACCTCGTTTTAGATCGGTATAAGCGGGGAATAGTAAGATCACTTGACGTTTACCAGGCAAAGACTGCGCTGGCAGGCAGCAAGGCTCAACTCGCGAAAATGGAAACAACACTCGTTGAGATTGAAAATGGTTTTGCTGTTCTATTGGGTTTATATCCACAAGTAGGCGTGGTCCCAGCCGATGCAGAAATCACAGGTCTGGATGAGTCATATAATGCGAGTCCTCCAAGTGAACTAGTCAATAACCGTCCTGATGTAACGTCCTCATTGTTAAGGTTGTCAGCGTCTGATTACAGGGCAGCCCAGGCAGTTGCAAGCAGGTTGCCATCTTTCAGTCTCAGTGCTTCCATTGATAAAACTGGTGGGGAGGTTGGTGATCTGTTTGATCCGGAAGGTATGATCTGGAACGCAATAGGAAATATTACCGCGCCGGTATTCTATGGTGGAAGGTTGAAAGCTGAAGCGGACAGGGCAGAAGCGGCGTATGAGGAAAGTTTATCATTTTATAGACAAACGTTACTCAACGCTTATAATGAGGTTGAAGTCGCCTTGATAAACCAGAAGAATACTGACATTTATTACACTAATCTCTCCCAGCAGGCAGAGTCTGCAAAATCAACCTTACGTCTGCAAAATGATTATTACTTGCGGGGCGTAAGCAATTATCTCGCTGTAACAACTGCCCAGACAACCTACTTCAATACGATGAGTAGTTTGATCTCAGCAAAAAGAGAAAAGGCAAGCAGCCGTATCACTCTGGCGTTAGCATTGGGTGGTAACTGGATGCAGGATATTATAGATAACTATGTAGTCGAAGAAGACTAACATACTTAGCTGGAAGGAAGCTGATTGTGGCTGCAAAACTTAGAAAATTTACCCCACTCTTTATCATTCTTGGTGGGATACTGATAATGATGTTGTTGGTAATGAGCAGGAAGAAGCCTGAAAGACAAACATTCGAGGTATCCGGGGCGTTGGTAGATGTAATGATCGCCGAAAGAACGGATGAAACGGTGGATATTAAGGGATATGGCACTGTTACCCCTCGTTATCAGGTTGCACTTCAACCGCAGGTAGCCGGGAAAATTGAATGGGTTCATCCGGATTTGGTTGCAGGTGGTTACTTCCGTGACGGACAGGTGATGGCAAGAATTGAGCAGATTGATTATAAACTTGCTGTCAGCCAGGCGGAGGCAAACGTCGCGCAAGCACAGTATCAGCTGGATTTGAGTAAAGCCAATGCTGGGATTGCACAACGCGAATGGGAGATGATGAATTCGAGCTCCATCTTTATGGATGATGATTCGACAACTTTAACTGCTGATCCATTAGTCCTGTATGAACCACAGTTGAAACAAGCTGAGGCAGGATATAAATCAGCAAAGGCTATGTTGAAATCAGCCAAGTTGAACCTATCAAGAACCGAAATTAAAGCACCCTATAATTGTAAGGTCAGTCAGACCGGAGTATCACCCGGACAGATCATAAATTCAGCGGTCCCAATAGCACAGGTTTATAGCACTGATATCATTGAGATATTTGTAAGTATGCCTCAATCTGACCTTGAATGGATTGAAATTCCGGGGGCAAGAGCTACTGTAAAACTGAATACCGGATCAGATTATTTCACTTGGGAAGGCGAAGTTGATCGTTCAATCGGAGTACTTGATCAGGTCGGAAGGCTGGAGCAGATTGTTGTAAGAATAAATGATCCATTTGATAACGATGAAAAACCTGACTTGAGTATTGGAAGCTTTGTTCAGGTGGATATAGATGGTAAACTGGCTGAAAACATAATTTCAATCCCTCGAAAAGCCCTCCGTGAAAATAATGCCGTTTGGATTGCCAATGGAGATGAACTTCTCATTAAGACAGTCGATGTCTTAAGATTAACTCCAGAAAAAGCACTTATAAGAAGTGGCATCGAGGAGGGTGATCAAATTGTTCTGACAGCGCTGACTGGTGCATCAAACGGTACAAAGCTGAGGATCAAAGATCAGGCCGACGTGAATGGTTCTGAGACAGCTACTCCACAACGTGGGGAGGAGAACTAATGGCCGGTCCTATTTCATATATGGCCCGAAACCACGTTGCCTCGAATATCCTGATGATTATTCTGATAGTTGGCGGGTTAATGATCGGAAGGACAATAAAGCAGGAAGTCTTCCCTGAATTTGATCTGGATATGATATCCGTTCAAATCGTCTATCCGGGAGCAACTCCTGCTGAAATTGAAGATGCTATCCTTCGACCAATTGAATTGGCAATCAGTGGTGTTGACAATATCAAACACATCCGATCTACGGGTAATGAAAGTGTTGGTTCGGTCATTGTAGAAGTGCTTGAAAAGGCTGATGCTGACTTGGTACTTCAGGATATTAAGGCAGAGATAGACCGTATTACTACCCTGCCTGAGCAATCGGAAAAGCCCATTATCTCAAAAATCACAACGATGTTTGAGGTGATCACGGTAATTGTCCACGGTGATGCCAGTGAAAGAGCTTTAATCGAACAGGCCGAAAGAGTTAAGGACGACCTCCTTCTTGATCCGGGTATCACAAAAGTCGAAGTTGCCGGGGCACGTGCCTACGAGATATCTATTGAAATACCAGAGGCAACTCTTCATAACTACAATTTAACCCTACCGCGTGTTGCCCAGATTGTCCGGGCATCATCCATTGATCTGGCTGGTGGCTCGATTCGGGATGAAGGTGGTGAAGTCCTTGTCCGTACAACTGAAAAACGGTACTTCGGGACAGAGTTTGATTCAATTGCAGTGGTAACTAAACCCACAGGGGAGATTGTCTACCTCGGCGACATTGCGCAGGTTAATGACAGCTTTGAGGATGTTGAACAATCTTTCCTTTTTGACGGACGACCCGGTGTGATGGTAAAGGTTTACCGTGTGGGTAAGCAGACTCCAAAAGGTGTTGCCGCAGTTGTAAATGAATACATCGATAAAAGGAATCAGGAACTACCGCCCAGCATGCAGTTAGCGGCATATGATGATAATTCTCTCCTGCTGGAATCACGACTGAACTTGATCCTGAAGAACGGAATCCTTGGGATGATCCTGGTGTTGATTATTCTCACCATGTTCCTGGAAATACGTCTGGCACTTTGGGTTTCGATGGGTATTGTCATCTCATTTGTAGGCGCTCTTATGTTCCTGCCGTTAACCGATGTATCCATTAACATGATTTCCTTGTTCGGTTTCCTGATCATTCTTGGTATTGTAGTTGATGATGCTATTGTTGTGGGTGAGAATATTTTCGTCCATCAAAGGCTGGGTAAATCATTTTCACAGGCATCAATAGATGGTGCTCATGAAATGAGCCGTCCTGTTATCTTTGCTGTCCTGACAACGGTTGCAGCATTTGCACCCCTTCTTTTTGTAGGTGGATTTGCCGGCAAATTTATGGGTGTAATTCCAAAAATTGTCATCATAGTTCTATTGTTGAGTCTGGTTGAGTCCTTGTTAATTCTCCCCGCTCACCTATCAGGAAAATTGGCGAAAAAGGAATTTAAACTACTTGCAAAAGTTGAAAAAAGCAGGAAGAAATTTGATCGTTTCCTGCAATGGATGATCAAAAAACCTTATTCAGTAACTCTGGATTGGGCCGCTGAAAACAGGTATATCACAGTTTCAATTGCTATAGCCATTTTACTCTTATCCATTGGGATTTTTGGATCTGGAATCGTAAAATTCATTTTTATGCCGGATGTTGAAGCGGATGAAGTCGTCGTATCTTTGACCATGCCGCCAGGCACTCCTTACGAAGAAACAAAAGCTCACGCTTTAAAAATCCAACAGATTGGTGAAGCACTGATTGTCGAAACCGATAAGGATAGAAAAAACGGTGATAGCAACATGCTGCATTCGATCCTTTTACTCGGTCAGCAGGTAGGTGGTCAGGGCATTCATGGGATGGGAACTACTTTTTCCTCCAATCTGGCGCAAATCCGTCTACTGTTGGATGATCCTAAACGCCGGACAATGAATACGAGCGAATTTGCACAAACTTGGCGTAAACGAGTGGGGGAGATCGCGGGAGCAGAAAAACTCACTTTCAGAGCTGATCTCGTTCGAGGCGGTGGTGATCTTGAGCTTCAGCTTTCCCATACTGATTTTGGGCTACTGCTCGAAGCGACTGAGAGGTTAAAAGAAGAACTGGCTTCCTTTAACGGTACCAGTGAAATTAATGATAGCCAAAGCGGTGGTAAAAGAGAACTTAAACTTACTTTGCGTCCTGAAGCTCAAAGCTTAGGAATAACCGAAAGTGAATTAGCTAGCCAAGTAAGGGCAGCCTTCTATGGTTCAGAAGCTATGCGTATCCAGCGTGGTCAGAACGAAGTAAAGGTTCTAGTTCGTTATCCATCAGAAGACCGTAAAACTCTTTCGACAATTGATGACATGCGCATCCGAACAATGGCAGGACTGGAAATTCCATTCTCATTGGCCGCTGATGTTGTAGACGGACGAGGATACAGTAGTATAACCAGAACAGATCGACGACGTGTGGTCAACGTTGAATGTAGTGTTGACAAGGAACAAGCGAATGCGAGTGAAATTCTTGACGATCTGAAAGCAAACTTCCTGCCTCAGTTGATAAACGACTATCCGGGACTTTCTTACGATCTGGAAGGTCGAAGTAACGATATGCAGGAGACTGTTTCCAGTGCAGGTCGCGCGATGATATTCGGTTTACTAATCATCTATGCATTGCTGGCAGTGCCATTCAGAAGTTTCACCCAACCTTTGATTATTATGTCTGCGATTCCGTTTGGAATCGTTGGAGGCATCTTGGGCCATCTGATTATGGGTTACAACATCAGTATGTTGTCCCTTTGGGGGTTTGTTGCCCTGGGTGGTGTTGTGGTGAACGATTCACTAGTAATGATCGACTTCATCAATCGTGCCCGTGAATCCGGTCAGACCGTTAAAGAAGCGGTGATGATTGCAGGAAAAAGACGTTTCCGTCCGATTATGTTGACATCATTGACAACCTTCTTCGGTCTAAGTCCGATGATTCTGGAAACATCACTTCAGGCGAAGTTCCTTATACCCATGGCGATTGGACTGGGATTTGGGGTATTGTTCGCAACAGGTATTACACTCGTTCTGATTCCGGTCTTTTATGTCATTCTTGAAGATATCCAGACCTTCTTCAGGGGTGGATCTGAGCTTGAACGTGTTGCAATGAACGGTGTCGAACCAAAAGAAGTCGCTCTAAACACCATGTTGCGAGATGAGGAATAGAAAAAGTATTACTCCATTTATATTCTTTAAAAAGTTAAGTGTTTGATTCAGACGAAGGATGGACAGGTCTTGACTTGTCCATCCTTTTCAATTTCACAGCGAACAAGAGCCTTATTTCATTTTTGGGGATAATAGTATTATCTTCAATCTTATCTGTTTGTGAATATCTTAAAGTTGGAATTAATTCTGAAATACGAGAGTACTAAATGGCCGAAAATAAAGTTGCCTTGGGAAAACCCGCTGAGGCTGGTGAGCTAATTCTGGAAAGAAGAATTCGTTTGACAAAGCGATTCTCCAATATTTTCAATAAAGGTGGTAAATTACTCGATGTCGGTTGTGGTAACGGCGCCTTAACAGAGTTCTTTTTTGATTCATTTGAGACTACGATAGGAATTGACGTTCAACTGAAACCTCTTACTACTGCATCAGGTAAGGGGGAATGGGTTGTGTCAACAGGAGAAGATATTCCTTTTCCAGAAAACTTTTTTGATGCTATTGTGTCCTATGAAGTTCTGGAACATGTTGAAGATCCTGTGAAAACGATGACGGAGCTCTATCGCATTCTAAAGCCAGGTGGTCAACTAGTTATTTCAGTACCGAACAAATGGTGGGTATTTGAGACTCATGGTGCATTTCTACCACCGATCTTACCATGGAACCGTGTGCCATTCTTTTCCTGGCTACCAGAATCTCTGCACAGCAGATGGGCCAAAGCGAGAATTTATACTCATAAGAAACTGTCCAAATTGATTCGAGACGGTGGATTTAGGAAGTTTAGAATTCACTATATTACAGCCCCCATGGATCGCGCGAAACCAAAGTGGTTACAAGAATTTCTTCGGAAAGTAGTTTTTGGTCCAGATTCAACTCGAATACCATTTATTTCAGTAAGCAATTTGGCTGTTATTACAAAACACTAAGATGTGAATCTAGATTTTTAAGTATAGAAAACCCCCATCCGGAAAGATGGGGGTTTATTGTATATTCGTAAATCTCAAACAAGTTGTTTTTGACACTATTTTAATAGCGTAATTTTAGAAACTTGAGAAATATCCTTCGATTCAAATGATATAAAATAGTTCCCTGCAGGTAGATGGTCTGCATGCCAACTGATAACATGTAGTCCAGCATCCATGAATTGATTACCAACAATCATGTCAACAGTCTGACCGAGAATATTCATAACTCTCATGTTTACGCGACCGGAAGAAACAAGGTTGAATTTTATGGTTGTAGTTGAATTGAATGGGTTTGGATATGTTCCAACCAGACCAAATTCAGAAGGAATAGTTTCATCTATTACAGATGATGTCCAATGGATATTGACATCATTAATAGATTCATCGTAGGTATAATCATTGAATTTAATGTAGTTAATCTGAAGGGTTTGATCATGGTTGCTTGAAGATTGGAAATGTAGTTGAAAAATCTCCTGTTCACTGATTGTCATTGGAGCATCAAAGACAATGTGAACTCTGGCACCATATGATCTTGGCTCAACTGCATAATATAGCTCTTCAGAAGAATCAATTAATTCAGGTAAAGCAATCACCTCAGTATCATACTCGATGTCAACAACTATGGATGAAACATTTTCAATAAAATCGATCGAAAATGGAACGGAAAATCCCGCACCGGTATTATTTACATCATACGGTACCTGTACATTTCCGTCTTCATTAATTTCTATTGCAGATTCAATCGGGAATAAATCTATCAAACCCGACACTTTTTGCAGGATTAATGAAGCATCGTATGCAGAAATATTGTCATCACCTGAAACTTCACCTAGTTGTAACTGTATTTCCTCAAGAGGTGTTGAATTATCCAAATGAGTTAATAGTAATCCAGCGTCATATGCCTGAACTTCACCATTCAAACTAACATCGCCTAACTCAAAATCTGAAACAGTGATACTACCAGAATCAATTCCCAACACAATGTTTTCGTTCGTAAGTAATTCTAAAATTGTAATGGGGTAAGTGCCTGATAGAATATCTTCAAAAACGGTAAAATCAATCTGGAAAAGTGGTTGCGAACCACCAAAAATATTTGAGCCAGCCATGCTAAAGCTAAGAGTGTCGTTAGTTACCGAATATTCAAGTAACCAGTTATCATCGAAAAAGCCACCCTCAACAAAATAAACATCATTGATGGATTCTATAATATCACCAGGGAACAGTATCCTTCCTTGAAAACTGATGATGTTGTCTTCGGATAGTGGACCACATAGAACTGGAATCGTATAAGTACCACCTCTAAGAACCGCGATTTCAGGTATCGTTACAGTATCCTCATCACCCGGAGGTGGAGGAGGTGGATTTGATGATGTAGCAGGCAATGCACCTAAATCAGTTATTGTTCCATCTTCATCATATGGAAAATCTGGGTTTCCTGCGTTAATACAAGGTGAATCAGCTGAGAGGTGTAAGTCATAATTTGTAGGATCAACAAACAGTGGATCCTGGTTGATAATATTGTCATCACCCATAATCGGATCATCACTACAACAATATGAAGCTGTTAGTATCCCGCCAGCTAGGTCAATAGAATTATCACTATGTGCTTCATCTCGCCAAAAAATAGAATTTGTGATAAATGCTTGAGTACCACTATAAATTCGAATATCTCCAGCTAATTGCCCAGCAGTGTTGTTGTAAAAAGTACAATGATCAATACTATGCGTACCACTGAAAACATATATTGCAGCACTTGCGGTAGAGTAATTTTCAAATAACTGGTTATAGCTGAAAACACCGCCATTTCCACCAGCGAAATCCACCGCAGAGCCAATTCTATTACAAACATTATTGTGAAAAATGCAGTGAGTGATTGTGTAGGCAGAGTGGATAATGTAAATACCGCCTCCATCATAATCAGAATGATTATATCTAACAGTACAATTGCTCATCGTAATAGATGAATTAACAACACTGATACCTCCACCATGCATTTCATCAGGTCTAACAGTACCAGCGTATTCTACAATAGTATACAGCAAGTGAGCTGTTCCACCGTCAAGAATACGCAATCCATCCCATCTATTATTCTGATCAAAACTACTGAATAGAATAGGCATGTTCTCAGTACCGTCACAATAGAGTTCACCATAGATATTGAAAGGATGGCCGGGGTAAGTGTAAACGACTACACCTGGCTTGATTACCAACGTATTGCCTTCTGGGACTTCGGCCTCGTCAATAATATAATATGGGTTTCCTTCAGGTGTCCAGACCGCGGATTCGACGATACCTTCGACAACAGTGTCTGAAAGACAAAGACTTGTAAAAAGAAGAATCGAAAGGATTGATAGGATAAAAAGCCTTTTACTTATAAACATAGCGCCCCCGTATGAATCATTGGGTGTAAATAAATAATGATGTAATGTGTACAAAAGTCCCAACATCTAGTATAAACTAACAATAATTATCCATTAGATCAACCTAGATGATATTTTTATATCGAATAAAAAAATACCTCCTAATGCAGGAGGTATTATGATTTATATCACACGACTTAGATTTCTTCTTAAAACCTCATTACTTATTCGGGAATAAGTAAGCCTTTGAAATCGGTCCATTGAAGAGTTCATCTGCTAATTTTTGGATATCATCTGTCGAGACACTGTTGATTCCGTCGATCAGGTCATCAAGTTCGTAATATTTGCCCAGATAAATCTCATTTCGTGCCAAGCGTGACATTCGTGATGAGACGTTTTCAAGACTCAGAACCAAACTACCTTTGAGTTGATCTTTTGACCGTTTCAACTCAGTATTCGTCAATGGTTTATCCACTAATTTCTGCATCTCTTCAAAGATCATCGCTTCGGCACGTTTTACCTGTTTCTCTTCCAGCCCGGCGTAAATACCGAAGATACCTGTATCCATATAAGCTTCATGGAAAGAGTAGATGCTGTAGCAAAGCCCGTTCTTTTCACGGATACGTTGGAATAATCTCGAACTCATTCCCGATCCGAGTATTGTATTCATAACAAAGAATGCATAACGCCTTTTATCGGAATAACTTAGGCTTCGTCCACCTATACAGAGGTGAGATTGAACCACATCTTTCCTTCGCACATTCTCATTTGATACCTGATCATTTGCGTTTTGAATGTCTCTTTTTAATCCTGATTTAGCTGAATTATTCAATTTTTTATTAAACTGCTTCACCAATGCTTCATGGTTCACATTTCCGGCTGCAACGATGACAGTCCTTTCCGGACAATAGTGTTTTCCCATGTACTCCATAAAATCATCACGTTTGAAAGATGAAACCGATTCACGGGTTCCAATAATCGGCAGACCGAGAGTATGGTCAGGGAAAACGATTCGGGAAAAATCTTCATGGACAACGTCATCCGGGGAATCTTGATAACTTGCCAGTTCTTCAAGAATGACTCCACGTTCGCGTTCAATCATCTTGTCGGCAAAGAGGGAATTGGAGTAAATATCGGCCAGAGTATCAACAGCCAGATTTGTGTGTTCATCGAGAAGATGAGCGTAATAAGCTGTTAATTCTTTACTTGTAAAAGCATTAACATAGCCACCGACCTGTTCAATCTCGCGGGCGATTTTTAGAGCGGATCGTTTTTTTGTCCCTTTAAACAGCATATGTTCGATGAAATGGCTGATGCCGGCTTCTTTTTCAGTTTCATCACGGGAACCCGTTTTAACAAAAATGCCAATGGAGACGGAACGGGAACTTTCCATTTTTTCAGTAATGATACGAACGCCATTATCCAGAGTCGTTTTATTTACATCAGTCATTGTAGGACCAATCCTCTCAGGTCGATAAAAGTATTAAAAACGAGGTAGCCCGGAAAAAATCCCGGACTACCTTTTTAACTACTAATATGTCAAGATAGGTAAAACTAACGACGATTACCACCACGGTTTCCACCACCGCGATTTCCGCCCTTGAATCCACCCTTTGAACCGCCACTATGTGGTTTTCTTGGGGGACGTTCGACGTAACCTTCAGGTTTTTCAAGCAGAACTTTACGAGAAAGGTCTAGCTTACCTTCGGGTGTTATCTTGATCAGTTTAACTTTGACTTGATCGCCAACGTTGAGAATGTCAGTAACATTTTCGACACGTTTCCACTCAAGTTCGCTGATGTGCAGCAAGCCTTCTTTACCGGGGAATAATTCGACAAAAGCACCAAAGTCGACAACCTTGATAACCTTGGCATCGAATTCTTCACCAACTTCCGGCTGGCGAACCATGTTATGGATAATGCCCTTCACGACTTCAACATCCGCGCGGTTTGTTGAAGAGATGTTGACAATACCATCATCATCGATATCAATGTTGACACCGTGATCCTGCTGAAGCGCACGAATCATTTTACCACCGGGGCCAATGATCATACCGATAAAGTCAGGATCAACCTTGATCTGGGAGATTGCCGGGGCGCGATCTGAAACTTTTTCGCGTGGTTCGGAGATCTCTTTGTCCATGATGTCAAGGATGTAGTTACGGCCATCATTTGCCTGTGCAAGTGCCTGGGCCATAATTTCCTTCGAGATACCGGCGATTTTGATGTCCATCTGGAAGGCTGTGATACCATTGCGGGTACCGGCAACCTTGAAGTCCATATCACCGAGTGCATCTTCATCACCGAGGATATCACTAAGAACGACGAACTCGTCGCCTTCTTTGATCAATCCCATGGCGATACCTGCAACGGCACGCTTCATGGGTACACCACAGTCCATCAATGCAAGCGAACCTGCACAGACGGTTGCCATGGAAGAGGAACCATTTGATTCCATAACTTCACTGACTATACGGACTGTATAGGGGAATTCTTCCCATGTTGGCATCATGGCTTTAATGGCACGTTCTGCCAAGTGACCATGACCTAATTCACGCCTCGAGGTTCCGAAGAATTTACGAACTTCGCCGACACAGTAAGGCGGGAAGTTGTAATGCAGCATAAAGGTCTTGTAGAATTCGCCTTCGAGATCATCAATCTTCTGCTCATCAGACTTTGTGCCGAGGGTACATGTACCGAGGGCCTGAGTCTGACCACGTGTAAACAAGGATGAACCATGTGTACGGGGAAGAAGACCGGTTTCAACACTAATCGGGCGAATTTCAATTGGGCTACGACCATCAATTCGTGCTTTTTCAGCAAGAACGCGTGAACGCATCGCTTCTTTTACCATTGAATCAAGAGCGGCTTTGATGAATTTTTCCTGTTCTGGATATTCTTCTTCAAAATGCTCAATGACTTCTGTAGCAAGAACCTTCTGCTTTGTTTTACGCTCTTTTTTCTCAGCGATGGTGATCAATTCAAGGTGTCTGTCACCAACAAATTCGCTAACGGCTTTTTCCAGCTCTTCCGGAGCAAGAATAGCTTCCCATTCGCGATCTTCTTTGCCGAGAGCTTCTTTGAACTCTTTCTGGAATTCAACCATCTTCTTGATATGATCATGGGCGAAGTCGATAGCATCGAGGAAAAGTGCTTCATCGATTTCTTGTGCATCACCTTCGACCATTGCGATCGCTTCTTCAGTACCGGCGACCATCAGGAACATTTCGCTGTTTTCGACTTGTTCGGCTGTCGGATTCAGGATGAATTCACCATCAACACGGCCAACTTTGACACTGGCTACTGGTTCATGGAAAGGAATATCAGAAACCAGAAGTGCAACTGATGCACCGATCTGACCAAGAATGTCACCTTCATTAATTCCATCGTGTGATAAAACGTTAATTAATACCTGTGTTTCGTAATAATACCCTTTTGGGAACAAAGGGCGCAGCGGGCGGTCAATCATACGCGCTGTAAGTGTTTCTTTGTCATGAGGACGCGCTTCACGTTTAAAGAATCCACCGGGGATTTTACCGCCGGCATATTTCTTTTCACGATAATCAACGGTCAACGGGAAAAAGTCTGTGTTACTGCTTAACTTGGTGCTGGATACGACTGTTGCAAGAATAACTGTCTCACCGTACTGTACCCACGCTGCACCATCAGCCTGCTTTGCAACTTTTCCCACTTCGACTGATAATGTGCGACCACCTAATTCCATTTCTTTACGGAATACCATAATTCCTCCGATGTCGGATGTCTGCCTGATTTTTTAGCGGCAGAGATTACCGACGGATTCCTAGATCTTTAATCAATGAACGATATCTCTCGACGTCTTTTTCTTTCAAATAGCGCAGTAAACTCTGACGTTTACCTACGAGCTTCAGGAGACCACGACGACTGTGGTGATCCTTTTTGTGTGTACGGAAATGCTCTGTGAGCTCCTGGATACGATTGGTTAATAACGCAATCTGTACTTCGGTACGACCTGAGTCGTTCTCATCTTTACCGTACTTTTTGATGATTTCAGCTTTTTGTTCTTGTGTCAAAGGCATGATACTATGCCCTCCTTTCAAAATGTGACTTTTATATTTGTAAATTGTATGTTTTTATCAGTTCTTTAAAAGAACTTTCGCTTGTGCACTATCTTTATCCATCTGGACGATTAACTCATCAACAGAGTCAAAAGCCTTTTGACCCCGAATAAAATCGACCCATTCAACCTGAACGTTTTTGCCATAAAGGTCCAGTTTGACATCAAATAAGTGAACTTCCACTGCCAGTGAAAGGTCTGACCCAAACGTCTCTTTACGGCCAATTGAACCCACTCCATCAAACGTTTTTCCATCTACACGCAATCGAACTGCATAAACACCTTCAGCTGGAATAAGTTGATGTTCATATGCTGGAACGAGGTTGGCGGTTGGGTATCCAAGATCCCTTCCTCTCGCATCACCATGAATAACTTCCGCTTCCATCCTGTATTCACGGCCCAAGTATATGTTTGCATCATTCAAACGGCCATCTAGTAAGGCATTTCTGATACCTGTACTACTAACAGTAGTTTCGTTTTCATGGTGAGCGTCAACGATTTCAAGTTCATAACCAAACTCACCAGATTTTTCCTGCATAAAATCGATACTGCCTTCTCTATTTTTACCGAAGGAATGATTAAAACCAACGACAAGACGTTTCATCCCGATTGTATCAATGAGCAAATCCTTCAGGAATTGCATGGCAGTCAAACTGGCAAATTCTTCGTTGAAAGGAATTACTACTGTTCTTTGAATTCCTTCAAGTTCCAGTTTCCGGAGCTTCTCATTCAAAGGCGTCAGTATTTTTAACGGGTTATTATTCAACCTCAGAACATGCTGGGGATGCGGATGAAAAGTAACCACAGTTGGATACTCACCTTCCAGTACCTTATTCAATAAAGTTCTGTGTCCAAGGTGAACACCATCAAAAGTTCCCAGTGTTAAGGATGCTTCAGGATGTTTTGTAATTACATCCGTACCGTAATGAAATACCTTCATCCTTTTCCAATCGTTTCCAGTTGATCCAGCGTTATAGCATTTTCAATGTTATGGTCGCCCGATGAAATCCTTCTTAAATCTATCATGGCAGCGGGTATGCCAAGCACGGAACCCATATCTCGGATAATGGAACGGACATACAAACCGCCCCCGCCTGAAACCATAAACTTTACAACACCTTTTTTCTGATCAAACTCTACAAGGTGGATGTCACTAATGGTGACTTCACGTGATTCTCGTTCGAGGTACCAGCCCCTGCGGGCAACCTTGTAAAATCTTTGTCCAAAACGTTTAATCGATGAAATCATTGGAGGAATCTGTTGTTGTTTTCCTGTGAACAGGGACAATAGATTCTCAATTCTTTCAACTGTGAATTCGGGACTATCAACTTCATAGTTCCATTCACTATCTGTATCTCCAGTAGGAGTACCAAGTCCAAATTTTGCTGTAGCCAGATATTGCTTGCCACCTTTGAGGCCTGAATCAAGCAGTTTTGTCGCTTTACCCAGAGCTACAACTAGTAGTCCTGTGGCCATTGGATCGAGAGTACCGGCATGACCAACCTTCTTTTCACCTGTATAACGTCTAACATGATCAATCACATCATGAGATGTCATACCGGAAGGTTTATCGATGAGTAACCAGTAACCACCGTTTTCCAGTTTTATGAAGCCTGGATTTTTTTCAAAGCTGTGGCACACGCAGAAACTACCTTCTTTTTAACTTCATCCAGAGTTCCTGAAATTTTTCCACCGGCTGCTTTGGCATGACCACCGCCGCCAAATGTGGAAGCAATTTCAGAGACATTCACATCCCCAGTACTACGAAATGAACCTTTATAAAGATTCTCTTCCAGCGGACGAAGGAAAATTGCTACTTCAACACCTTCAATCGAAATGAGATGATTGACAAATCCTTCATGGTCAATCTTGGCCTCTTCCGATGTAATAAATGTTGTGGCAATCTTACCATCCGGTGATAACTCAATACGACCTAGCACCTTGCTCAATGTTTCAACCGTTTCAACAGGATTACTATAAAAAACCTGTTTGGTTATCCCTGAGGGGTTAATCCCTTTTTCAAGGAGTGCGGCTGAAATTTTGAAGGCCTTCGCCGTTGTATTCTGAAAACGGAAACGGCCGGTGTCAGTCATAATACCGGTGTACAACGCCATCGCTGTTTCTTCGCTGATCTCAACGCCCAGTTCTTCATAAACTTCGAAGACTAGTTCTGCAGTGGCACTGGCATTGCTATCGATATAATAGCTTTCACCTGCAAAATCTTCCTTAATATGATGATCAATTATCATCAACTTGTAATCTTCAGGAAGAATTTCTACCACTTTGCCGATACGCTCAGTATGTCCGGCATCAAGAATCAACAGGATCTCAAATGGACCCTTTTGTGCAGCTTTTTCGGGAGTGAGAATATCTTCAACACCTGGAAGGAAACTGTACCTGCGTGGCACTTCGTCTTGTAAGACAGGTGTCACATCTTTACCCATTCCACGGAGCAGAGAGGTCATGGCCAATAGAGAACCAATGGCGTCTCCATCAGGATTGATGTGACTCGTTACAAGGAAGTGATCCGAAAGGGCCAACTCCTTACTAATTTCAGGAATCGTCACTTTCATCCTCTTCGGTAGGGGATGAGGAGTTGTCAACGTTGTTCAACAACTGCTCAATCCGGTCAGCACTTTCCATCGTGTCGTCCCAGAAAAAGCTTAATTCAGGAATCTTGCGGATATTTAGCTGCTTCGCAACTTCTTTGCGAAGAGCAGGCAAGAGCCTTTTCAATGAAATCTGTATCTTTTTCAAGTCTTCAGTGCCAAAAATTGAGCAATAAAGACGAGCATATTTCAAGTCATCACTAACTCGAACTTCCGGGATGCTAATCACTGCACCCGGATACTCAAGCATTACACTGCTTCGAACCTTTTCAGAAGTTACCTTCTGAATTTCAACACCAACGCGGCGGGCTCTTTTACTTTTAGGTATTTTCAATACATTACAACCAAGTTATCGTACGATCTACAACTTGTATGTCCACTGTTTGATCAAGCAATTCACCCGCGGCATTCAACCTTTTCTCGGCATCAACTTTGTCGGATGAAACAGTAATTATCGCCAAATGGCAGCGACCTACAAGTTCCTGCATATCAACTTCTGACACAGACACATTATAGCGTTGTCTGAGTTTATCTTTCAATGATTTGACCACGCTTCTCTTTGCCTTAAGAGACTGAGATGCGGGAATCAAAAAATCTATTTCAAATAATCCAATGGCAGCCAGAATTACTCCCGGTTAGCCAACCTCTATCTGACGATCAACTTCAACGATCTTGAATGCCTGAAGAATATCCCCAACTTTAACGTCGTTGAAGTTTTCAACTTTCATGCCGCATTCGTAACCGGAAGCAACTTCTTTAGCATCATCTTTAAAACGTTTCAGAGTGTCGAGGTTCCCTGCATAAACTTCTGTACCGTCTCTAAGAACTCGCACCTTGCTGGAACGTTCGATTTTACCGTCTGTTACGTAACAACCGGCGATTGTACCGACACGGGATATCTTGAATATGTTGCGAACTTCGGCATTTCCAACAATCTCTTCAGCGGTTTCAACTCTGTGCATACCGATAATGATACTTTTGACTTCTTCAATCAACTCATAAATAATTCGGTACGTGTTGAACGGAACATCGTGCAATCCCGCCATATCTCGTGCTTTGCCCATCGGGTGAACGTTAAAACCAATCACCATCGCATGGCTGGCACTGGCAAGAAGGATATCGGATTCGTTGATCGGACCAACACCGCGACGGATAATTTTCACTTCAACTTCATCCGTACTAAGGCGCATAAGACTATCAGCGATAGCTTCAACAGAACCATCAACATCACCCTTGATAACAAGGTTGAGAACGCGTTTTCCTTCTTCACCATCAACCAACTGGAGAAGATCACCACGGCCTGACCCTTCGGTCATGCGCATTTCCTGTTCACGAAGCTGTTGCTGTCGTTTAATCGAAATGTCTTTGGCTTCACGTTCATCTTTGAAGACGATGAGTTGGTCACCAACGTGAGGTGTACCTTCAAAACCGGTAATAAGGACAGGCTGACCAGGACCAATTTCTTTTGGATGTTGTCCAAGTTCATCGTACATGGCGCGAACGCGACCATAATGCGGACCGGCAACAAAAACATCACCAATACGCAATGTACCACGTTGGACAAGAACCGTACATACAGTCCCTTTACCCTTTTCCTGACGTGATTCAATAATGTAACCACGGGCCTGAGTATCTCTTACTGCTTGAAGTTCAAGAATTTCTGTTGCGAGAATAATCTGGTCAAGCAGGTCGGGAATACCTTTACCTGTTTTTGCTGAAACTTCAGCGGTTTGAACATCACCACCCCAGTCTTCAACCAGAATATTTTTATCTGCAAGCTGCTGACGAACTTTTTCAGCATTTGCACCTGGCTTATCCATCTTGTTGATCGCAACAACCATGGGTACATCAGCTGCTTTAGCATGGTCAATAGCTTCAACTGTTTGTGGCATCACCTGATCATCAGCGGCTACAACAAGAACGACCACATCAGTTACCTGAGCACCACGGGCTCGCATGGCTGTAAAGGCCTCGTGTCCTGGTGTATCAAGGAAAGTGATCTTCTGGTCGTTATGAGTAATCTCATACGCACCGATATGCTGAGTAATACCGCCGGCTTCGCCTTCAGTAACTCGAGTCTTGCGGATATAATCGAGAAGAGACGTTTTACCATGATCAACGTGACCCATAACTGTGACTACAGGAGCTCTGGGTTCAAGTTCACCATCATCAATTTCTTCTTCTATTTCGTCCTGAGCTTCGCCAAGCATGTTCTGTTGTTCAAGGTCGTCAACGAACTCGACATGATATTCATGTTCTTCTGCGAGAATCTGAATTGTTTCTTTTTCTAGACGCTGATTAATCGTAACACGCAAACCGAGCATCAAACATTCTTTGATCAGATCGGTTACAGGAACATCCATTAAACTGGCTAGTTCCAGTGTTGAAACAAACTCGGTAATTTGAAGAAGATTGGTATCTTCATCAATCATACCGACCTGCTGAACATGACGTTTACGCTTTTTCTTCGTCTTCTCATCCATCGCAGCCATTGTCTGCTTGATGGATGCCTGGACTTCAGCGGCATCCGGCTTCTTACGCTTTTTATCGCGTTTTCTCTTACGTTTACCACCTTTGCCAGCTGCAGAATCGCCAGTACTTACCCAACCGCCTTTTGCTTTAGGGGCTGTCTGTTCCTGACCTTCTTGTTTCTTCTTACTTACTTTTCTCTTACGCTTGCGCTTTTTGTTGCTATCGTCATCACTTGATCCAGAATGATCGTGTGGACTTGGTGAAGCGTGTTTTGGTTTATCTTCTTTTTTCTTTTCTTCTGCTACCGGAATTGGTTTATGATGTTGTTTCTGAGCCGGTGCAAAAGAAAGAATATCGTCATTGGAAACGCCACCACGTACAGAAGGTGTTGCGCCTCTTCTTGATTTCTTCTTGTCGTGCTTGTCGTGTGGCTTATGTCCACTGTCTTTTCTATTATCTTGTGCGGCAGGTGCTTCTGCTTTTTTCTCGTGCTGGACCGGTTTGACAGGTTCAGCAGCACCACGTACACTTGGAGAAGACTTGGATGCCTTTTTAGCTGGAGGTGGAGGAGTTGCAGGCTTTGTTTTCTCTTCAGCCTTAACAACAGCATCAGCTGTTTCCCTGGCCTTTTCAGCAACCTTCTGCTCTTGTTTTACAAGATCTTCAGGCTGAATCAGGTCTTCAGGGTGAAGTTGACGGACAGAGGGAGCTGGCTTACGAGGAGAATTTTGAGGCTCATCGGTCTCTAAAATCTTCTGTAATTCATCCTGACGCGCTTTTAAAGCTTCTGCTTCATTTCGGTCAGTTTCTTCTCTGGCTGCTTGGTCCTGAAGATTCGCCCAGTGCTCAGGTGCAAATTTCTGCAATAACTGCCCGTACATATCCTCATTGATGGGAGTCATTTGCGCCTTGGTTACTTTGTAACCGAGGGCTTCGAGCTCTTCAGAGAGGGTGGATGTCGCGAGTTTTAGCTCTTTCGCAACCTGAAACAGTTTGAGGGTCTTTTTCTTGGCCGCCAAAACTTTACTCCAATTTGTATCGGGTTAGCTGATACTATTCGAAATAGCTACCCAATATTTCCAGTATCTTTTCTGCCGTTTTCTCACCGATTCCAGGAACCTCTTTCAAGCCCTTAATACCGAGGTCCATAATCTCGTCTGCGGTGGTATAACCGGCATCAACCAGCTTTCCAAACATGGCTGGCGTAAGCTCTTCCACTTCATTCAATGGAAGCTCTTCGATATAGTAATCGCTTTCCCTGATCGGCTCAATCTGGTAGCCGGTAATCTCACAAGCCAGTCGAATATTCTGGCCTCTACGTCCAATAGCCATGGACATCTGATCATCAGGAATTACGACAGTAACCTTACGTTCTTCACCAAACACAATTTCGACCGGAATGACCGGTGCCAGTGAACGGCGAACCATCAATTCGCGGTCACTTGTCCAGTGAATGATATCAATCTTTTCGTTGTTGAGCTCGCGGACGATTGCCTGAATACGGACACCCTTCATACCTACACAGGCGCCTACAGGATCGACACGGGGATCATTTGACACAACGGCGATTTTGGTACGGTCACCAGCTTCGCGGGCGATTGCTTTAATTTCAACAATCTGGTCAAATATTTCCGGTACTTCCAGCTCAAACAGACGGCGAACAAACATCTCCGACTTGCGAGAAACTACGATTTCGGGATCTCTATTCGTCTCACGTACATCAATGATGATCGCTTTGATAGACTGGCCGCGACGGTAACGCTCGTTATAAATCTGCTCAGCAGAGGGCATTACCACTTCGGTTTTGTCTACGTTAATGCGAAGTTCAAACTTATTACTTTGGTGAACATCGCCAATAACAATTTCACCGATACGTTTTGAGAACTCTTCAAAGAGATTCATCTTCTCAATCTCTTTGATCTTCTGGATCAGGTTCTGCTTTGCAGAAAGGACAAGTCGCCTGCCGAAGGAATTGTAATCAATTACCTCAACAAACTCCTCACCTACTTCCAGATCTTCATCAATGGCAAGAGCACGTTTTAGCTCGATTTCAGTTGATTCATCTTCAACTTCACCGTTTTCTACAACGACTTTGTCAGCATAAATTTCAATATCACCTTTTTCGATATTGAAAATTACTGTAAAGTTTTCGCTCTGACCGTAGCGTTTCTCAATGGCTTTCAGGAAAACAGATTCAATAATATCCTGAAAGGTATCGCGATCAATATTCTTCTCGCGGATGATTTGCGAAATCGCATCTACGACCGCTTGGTTCATCTCATAGCCCCGCAGTTACCAGGGTAAATTAACTTTAGCGTTTTTTACGCTATCTAATTTGACACTTTCACCGTTCTCAAAGATGAGTTCATCATCCTGTACTTTTGTAAGCACAGCACTGAACTTTCGGCTTTTGCCACCATCTTCATCAGGTTGAAGAGTAATCTCAAGAGACCTGCTGCAATTTTTAACAAAAGCCCATTTCTCTTTTAATGGATGACCGACACCCGGAGATGTCACATCAAGTGAGTAGCTGCGCGGGATTTCACTGGAAATATCCAGATCTTCCTCAAAACGGCGCGACCACTTCTCCAGTTCTGCAATGTTAATGTCACGGGATCGATGGTCAAGTTTGACGACAAACTTTGGATTTCCAGGATTGCCCTGAACCTTCAACTCAACCAGTTCAAATTCTGTGTCTGCAAGAACTGCTTTAAAAAGCTCTTCTACGGATACTTGTGTAAACAATTTTTTTTCCTATCATGCAAAAGAGTGGGTTTCTAGCCCACTCTTCCAAGAAAACTCAATATACTCTCAAATCCCGCTTACGTCAAGGAGTTCGGCGATGCCTAGCCCTCGAGTGCGAGACGTGCAAGTTCACGTTTTGCCGACTTGTTGATGGCGACATCATCATAGTCTGCAACGACTGCTTCAAACAGTCCCTTTGCCTTTTCCGGCTGACCTGCTTTTAAATAGCAACGGCCGGCACTAAGCAAAGCATTCGGACGAGCTTGAGGTGCTTTTTTGTTTGATGCTATACGTTCGTAAATCACTGCGGCTTCATCCCACCTGTTGAGGTTCTCAAGGGATGTTGCCTGACCAGCCAATGCAGCAGTCGTGAGCATATACTCGTTTTTATATGTGTGGGCATATTCTTCAAAGTATTCTAACGCTTCTTCATACTGTCTTTCACCGAGCGTCAACTGTGCAAGGTTGTAAAGGGCTTCAGAACCGCCAATTGTCCCTTTATAGTCTTCAGAAATCTCGAGAAGTCTCTGACTCAGAATTTCAGTGTCATTCAGAATGTTTGGTTCAGATTGAAGTTGAGCTATGGCCGCCATGCTTTCATCGTCTGCAGCTTGATCTGATGATACAACAAAATAGGCTATCAGAAGGACGACAAGGACAGCACCTAAACCGTAAGCAAGTTGTTTTCCATGTAGTTCCAACCAGACTTGCGCCTTGGAAATGGACTTCATCAATGGATCTTGTTTCAGTTCTTTTTTACTCAGTTTTTTTTGTTCGCGTGCCATATTAAAACACCAACATTAGTTTGTTCCCGCAGAAACACCGCGGTTTTTGCCTGAATTCCAGTGAAACCGTGGAATGTAACACGAGATCATTGGCCCATCAAGCACCGCGGAGAGTTTAATCTCGAAAAGAAAAGGGAGAACATGTTTACTCTACGGTTGAATCCAGACTCTCCAGGTTGTCAAGAGTTTGAACACACCAATCGATCATAGCGAGTTCCTGGCTGATACCCAATTCAATTGTCATCGTCCAGTAGGCCAACTCCTGTTTTCCATGTTTTTCACGAGCAACCGCTTCTAACTTCTGGTCAAATTCACGAAGTCGCGTCCTTGCCTGAGCCAGTCTCTCCTGGATGTGATAACGAAGGGAAGTGATGGATGAAGAGTCAGAGAAAAAGAGTTTCAGTAACATCTCGCTACGATAAATCTCTTTGTCAGGTTCAAACTCAAACCAGCGATTCAACTCTTTTTTGCCCGAACGAGTAATCGTATAAATCTTTTTAGGAGGACGGCCCGGGTCTTTACGGTCCTGCACTACCACCAAACCCTCTTTCTCCATACTATGAAGAATGGGATAAATCTGTCCGTAGCTTTCATTCCAGAAAAAATTAAGATGATCTTCTGTCAGTTTTTTTAATTCATACCCTGAACGTGGCCCACGATTCAGCCATCCGAGAAGAGCGTACCGGGTTTTATTTTTTCGCATTATCCCCTCATTACTGTTAGAATCAATATATCATAAAGATATATATTAAGAAAATAAAAAAAATATAGAACGAAGATAGAGAGAGGAAAGGCGTTGTGTTTATGATGCCTAATTTTGTTTCAGCAATATCCGGCTTGATCAAGATTTCTTGTTGAGAGAAAAGTCCGGCATGATGTACCGGACTAAAAGGAACTATAAATATGTGCTATTCTGCTTCTGGATCTCCCAGATCGGTTCTTTCACCATTTAATACAAAAGCGTAGTTGATTATCATTGGATCTTTCAACGTTGCAGAGACGCTACAGTAGCGAGTTCTGGATAAATCTATCGCTCTTGCGAGTTTTTTCGCATCAACATCACCTTCAACGTGGAATATTACCGATATTTCTTTCCACACTTTTGGATGTTCAGTCGCTGCTTCATGCCCTTCGACCTCAACAGAGAAACTTTTGACGTCCTGACGCATTTTTCTGAGAATGCTGATGGCATCCATTCCAGTACATCCTGCCAGACCTGCAAAGGGCAATTCAGCCGGACGGGGGCCTTCGTCTTTACCACCGACTTTTTCCTTGGCATCCATTACAATTTCATGACCGCTACCTGTTTTAGCGACAAATTTCATAAATCCATCTAATTTTGCATGTGCAATAGTTGACATGATCTTTTCCTTCATTTATTCTCTTGTGTTTTACAATCTATATTTTTGATGCAGAAATGCCAATTTTGTTCCTGTATCTTCACAAAGTGGAGAGCGAGAGCCTCACTAAGGATAAGGCTACTCAAATTCAGTACATTAGCTTTTTCTGTTTGGTGAGTAAATTTCCTTGCGGCAAGTGCCCTTGGGGTCTATATTCCCGCCGATAGTTTCGAAAAAAATGTGGTTGCGAGAGGTAACTCTACCATGATGTCAAAATTGCGGAAGAACACCGCAACAGTTCTCTGGATTCTGGTGTTCGCGTTTATTGCTACAATTATTTTCTCTTGGGGTATGGGTGGTTTCAAAGGAAGCTTTGAACCCGGCGTACTCGCTAAAGTCAACGGTGACAAGATCCTGCGGGATACTTATGACCAGGCTTTACAAAATCGTTTTGCCTATGAACGGCAGGCTTCAGAAACCGAATTATCTGAAGGACAAGTTTCCCAGATTCGTAATGAAATATGGGATATGCTTGTAAATGATGTTCTTCTGAATCAGGCTCGTGAAAAAGCTGGAATTTCTGTCACTGATCAGGAAGTTGCTATAACAGTACAGACAAACCCGCCGTCACAGATTGTTAACAGCCCCAACTTCAGAGATAGTCTCGGTCAGTTTGACTGGGCACTCTATCGTATGATTCTCTCAGATCCTGAGAATCTCGATTTTGTCCTGTCAATTGAACAGAGTACTCGTCAATCACTTCTTCAGCAGAAAATGCTGCAACGGATTGGTTCCGTGACTCATGTCAGCCAGGATGAAGTCCTTGATTACTATGTCCGAGAGAATAGTAAAGCAAAAACCAGCTTTATCAATGTTCCTTACAAAGACATGGTTGCTGACACTTCCCTTATCACTGAGGCAGATTTACGTTCTGCCTACCGTGAAAGAAAAGAAGAGTTCAAAAAGGAAGAGATCAGAAGAGCTGAATTTATCCTGATCGCCGATGAACCTTCAATGGAAGATAGTGTTGAAGTTTTCCGCATGATGGAAAATCTGAAAGCACGTATAGTCAACGGTGAATCCTTCTCAACTCTCGCCGGTGAGTACGGTGAAGATGGTACATCTGCTAATGGCGGTGACCTTGGATGGTTTGACAAAAACCGTATGGTTGATGAGTTCACTGAAATCGCTTTCAATTCCAAACTGGGTGAAGTTGTTGGTCCCATCAAAACTCGTTTTGGATATCATCTGATTATTGTTGATGATCGTCGCGTAAGTAACGGTGAAGAGGAGATAAAGGCTCGCCATATCCTGATGAAGGTAGAGCGAAGCCCGGAAACTCTTGAAGATCTACGCGCACGTGCTGATGGTTTCCGCGATGAAGCTGAAGAGAGCAACTTCAAAGAAGCCGCACAGGTTTACAATATTAAAATTGATACCCTCGACAATATCCGTCAAAACGGTATGATCCCACGTTTCGGCAGGAATAAAGCTGCATCCGAATTCCTGTTCAACCGTCCAAAGGGCAGTATCAGCCCAGTGTACAGTTTCCGTCAGGGCTTCATTGTTATGCGAGTATTTGAAGTCGAAAAAGAGGGTTACAAAGAGATGGAAGAGGTCGAGAAGGACCTCTACAAAGACCTTCTTGAAGAGCAGCAAGTCGTTTTGGCCGGTGAAAAAGCCAATGAACTTTACGGCATGATTACAGCACCGGGTGGTTCATTTGCTAAGGTATCTCTCGAAACAGCTTACAAGATGAAAGAGATGACCCGTGAATTCAAATTAGACGAATTCATTCCCAATGGTGTTGGTCGTGACTACGCCTATGGGTTGGCCGCTTTCGATATGAACGTTGGTGACATTAGCGCACCGGTTAAGGGTGAACGTGGTTACTACATCATCCGTTTGGATGAAAAAGTAGATGCAGACACAACCGGTTGGGAAGAGAAGAGAGATCAGACTCTTGGTCAGATGCTTCGTGAACGTCAGAACCTGAACTTCAAGGTTTGGATGGACGAGCAACGCGCTGAAGCGAAGATTGAAGACTTCCGTTATCTCTACTATACCAACTATTGATCCATAAAGAGTTTTATAGAATGCGAGGTCTTTTGGCCTCGCATTTTTTATGGAGAAAAACAAGTGTCATACTGGACTTGATCCAGCATCCAGTTCTTTAGTAAAGTATCTGGATTCCGAATCAAGTTCGGAATAACAACTATGACGATTATCATTGTTGTTACGATTCATTTCCTGGGGGCAGTCTTGGAACTTTTGGATACGTTGGTCTTCATTGGTGGTTTTTATAACCTTGCGTTCGGGATACTTCATCTCTTTCTTTCCAGACTTTTTCATTGGAAAGAAGATATAGCCAAGCTCACCCTTGAAAACCGTGGAATGTTCCAGATTTTTGCAATGCTTGTAACGCTTTACCTTTTCTTCCTCGCCTATGTTTCCATCTTCCACACGGAAACCCTTCTCACAACGCCCATGGGAATGACTATCATCGGCTTCATAGCTCTGGGTTGGTTGGTTCGTACAGTAGGGCAAATCGTGATCTACGGTGGCCGTGAATGGATGTCCTGGGTACTCGCAGCAATCTTTTCGGTTGGATTTATACTCTACCTGATTCCATTGATTGTGATTTTGCGATAGGTTGTCTATTTCTATCGTCTATTACCATTTTTAGATTATTCCATAGTCACCACTGTTTGCACTACCGCTCCTTCGTCTCTCTTTTTGTGATATGAATCACGTTAATAATCTGATTTCAATTGCATAGTGTAATGTAAGATGTTGTGTATTAATTATTTAAATAGTTATAATTATGATTATTGAATGGAGTTCTTATGAAAAACCTACGGATCCTCCTTTTTTCATGGCTAATCACGATTTCACTTACTTGCATAGCATACTCCGATGTGATTCATGTACCATCTGACCAGCCTACAATTCAGGCCGGATTGAATGATGCCATGTCTGGCGATACTGTCCTTGTAGCACCTGGAACCTACTACGAAAACATTGTATGGCCTTCAGTTGATGGAATCTCATTAGTCGGGACAGATTCATCTAATACAACAATTGATGGGAATAATGAAAATTGGGCCATCAATATAGGAGGCGAAGAAATAACTCATTTAACATTGGTGAAAAACATCGCTCTAAGAAACTGTTCAAATACTGGTATAACAATATGGTTAGCTAGTGTGCGACTTGAGAATTTATTGATAGAGGAAAATGAATTGGGCTTGTATATGGTGAGGTCAAGCTCGATAGTCAATAATTGTTGCGTAAGGAATAACTCTCCAAGAGATACATATGGGGGTGGTGGGATTCTGGCATTAGGATGTAGTCTTCAAATTAATAATACCGAGATAGCCCGCAATACATATTGTCGCAGAAGCTATTATTCTGAACGGGGTGGTGGTTTGACATTGAAGCGAGATAGTGGGTCTATTTTAACTAACGTTAACATTCATCATAATGAATACATTTGCTTGCATACAAATGAGAGCTTTGGGGGAGGAGGTATCTTTATAAGAGGTAGTACAAGTGCGCCAACTATCATATCAGAATCAAATATTATAGAAAATATCTGTAATATCCAATTTTCTATGAATGGTGGTGGTGGCGGTCTATATCTGGATGGGGGTTATCTCATCTTGGATAACGTAAGGTTTGAAAATAACAGCAGTTATGGAGGTTATGAACAATCGGGTGGTGGGGGTCTCTATTTGGCAGAGGGTTATTCGGTCTTAACTGATGTTGAAATAATCAACAACCATATTTATGGAGAAGGAAATTTTATGAATTGTGGTGGGGCCGGTATCTACCTGACTACTGAGGCAGAACTTTACAATGTGAGAGTTTGTGGAAATCACTCAAACGGGAATTTTTCTGGTGGTGGACTTTTTATAGAATCAGAATCTTTAATTTTGTCAAAAATTCTGCTCTCCAGTAACACAGGGACCTGTAGATACGGAAAAGGTATCTATTTTACCAATCTTTTCAGTGGCGAAACTGTAATTGAAGGAATCACTGTCGAAAGTAATCAATCGGAATATGATGATTTCAGCATCTACATCCATGACTTTGATACTAGTGAAGAGATTACATTTAGTAGATCAAATTTTGATTCATTCACAGGCAATGCATTAGATAATAATTCAGACAGGAACACAATTTCCTCCGACAGTTGTTGGTGGGGTGATCGATCAGGTCCATATCACAATATGTACAATCCCGAAGGTTCTGGAGATACGATTCAGGGCGAAGTAGAATTGAACTCCTGGTTAATACAACCAACGACATATGGATACCCCTTTTCGCCCGAAAGCCCAAGAGTTACGGGAACGCTTGTTTCATATGCTCTGATAGAATGGGATGAAAACCCAATTGATGACCTTGCCGGTTATCGTCTTCATTATGATCTAGATGAACCCGGTTATCCATACGCATATTCAGTTGACGTTGGTAATGAGCTTGAATACATGATGACGGATTTCCTAACGGATACGACATACTATTTTGCGTTGACGTGTTATGATAGTAGTGACTACGAAAGTTGGTATTCCGAGGCATATACATTTGATACTTCCCAACTGGGAGCTGGTGAGACTGATCCCGACCAACCAAGCATGTATGAAATATCGTCCGTTTACCCGAATCCATTCAACCCGACCTTGACTGCGAGAATCAGTCTGCCTGATCCTTCACACTTAACAGTGTTGGTATTTAATCTTTTAGGGCAGAAGGTATCGACTTTAGCAGACGATCAATTCAGCGAAGGTTCACATTCAATAGTTTTCGATGGATCGAACCTTTCCAGTGGTGTCTATCTGATCCAGGCAGTTGTGTCGGGCAAAATGAATCATGTGAAAAAAGTTGTGTTGATGAAATAAAATAGAAATGAGAAAGAGATGAATACTATCAAACTAATCATCGTGTTCTTATGGATGATTCCTCTTTTCGCATTTTCGGAGATTATCCGTGTTCCCGATGACTATTCTTCAATCCAGGCTGGATTGAATGAAGCCACTACTGGTGATACAGTCCTTGTTGCCCCCGGAACATACTATGAGAACATTGGATGGCCATCTGTCGATGGTATCACACTCACTAGTTCTGGTGATTCCTCCAACACGTACATTGTTGGTGAACGGGAGGCGTCAATCTTAAGATTTTACGGAAACTTCGTTATTACAAATAGTACTCGAGTTGAGAATGTCACAATTACGAATGGGGCCTCAACAAGGGGAGGGGGCATAGTTTGTTTCAGGTCGAGTCCCACTTTCTCAAATGTTCAGGTATGTTATAACAATTCCATAGGTAACATCTCAGAGAGTGGAGGGGGTGGAATATATCTAAATGAAGCTAATGTTTTAATTACAAATTCTTCAATTAGAAATAACGAGATGACATGCAACTTCAGAGATTCAGGTGGCGGTGGAATTTACAGTAAAAATTCCTCTATCGTTATCTCTAATACTGTGGTTGAAGGCAATTCTTTTTTTGGAGATGATGACAGCTATAATTGTGGTGGTGGTGGACTATATGTGGAAAACAGGAATGGTCAGCAAGTTACAATAGATAATTCCAAATTCTCTAATAACTACTCTCAAACAGATGGTATGTTTTGTGGTGGAGGTAGTATCTATGCTTTCAGTAGCATCACAATTACTGATTCCGAAATTATAAAAAGTGATGCAAACATTTCAAACGGTATTGGCGGCGGTGGGGGCATATATCTGGGAGGTGATGGTAATCAGGTTTTATCAAACCTTGTAATTTCGGGAAACTCTGTAACTGGTTGGGGAATACAAAGTGGTGGTGGGGGAATGCTGATTGCCTCCTCGCCAACTATCATTAATTCAAAAATTGGCAATAATCTTTGCGATTTGGAACCGATGCTTAGTGGAGGAGGTGGTGTTTTCTGCGGTTTTGACAGTTCTCCCAGTTTTATAAAAACAGTTTTTGCGCAAAACACTGCCGCGCAGGGAAGTGCAATCTTTAGAACAGATGCATATGAAAGTAATGCAGTTTACAATTATTTGACATTTGATAATAACGAAGTTATTGAATATGAAAGCTATGATGAATATAACTTATACAATAATGATAACGATAACCTTCATGTAACGAACTCGAATTTCAGATCTGTACATTCTATGGAGGTTTTGAATAATACCAACATTGCTATGGTGCTGGACAGTTGTTGGTGGGGTGATCCTTCAGGACCGTATCATGAAACCCTGAATCCAAATGGACTTGGAGACACCATTGTTGGACCGGTAGTTCTGGAATCATGGTTGACTACACCAGACACTGTTGCTTATCCGTTGTCCCCTGAGAATCTCGAAATCGTTGTTGATCCACCCTATTGGATAGGTTTCTCATGGGATGCAAGTCCGTCATCCGATGTCGAAGGGTATAGAATAAACTTTGATTATGATGAATCGGGATATCCCTATGCCTATTACCTTGATGTCAGAAACGTGACAGAAATAGAACTGCTGGATGTGATTATTGATACAATATGGTATTTTGCTATAACTGCTTACGATGAGGGGGGTGATGAAAGCTGGTTTTCAAATGAGGTCGTCGTAGATTTTACACAATTGGAAATAGAAAGCTCAGAAGATGTCTTACCCACTCAGTATGAATTTGTCTCAACATACCCAAATCCTTTCAACCCATCTTTAACAGCGAAAATCAATCTGCCTGATCCATCAAACTTGACAGTATTGGCCTTCAATCTTTTGGGACAAAAGGTTGCGACAATTTCAGATGGTCATTTTGGTGCAGGTGAACATTCATTCGTATTTGATGGATCGAACCTCTCAAGTGGAGTCTATCTGATCCAAGCGGTTGTGCCTGGCAAAATGAATCAGGTGAAAAAGGTAGTTTTAATGAAATAAACGTGATCGTGGGCACTGACAAACTGATTCTCATGTAATTATCTTGCTTTCACATCAGAGCCAGAAAAATAGCGAATATCCAATCTGTACTTGAAATTTCGATATTCTAGTTCTATACTTAGCACGAATTGCTCCCGATATGGCTCACCCATAATAGTAGGTAATTATCAAGCGAGTCTTGATCTTTGGATATTACAGGGTTTACATTATAAGTGTTATGAAGAGAAAAGCCTTTACATTATCGTTATTAGCTCTTGCGATGCTATTTGTTTCAGTAGCATCTGCCGAAGTCCGTTTCCGTAAGTTTGAAGTGGAAGCGGTCAATGGCCGAGCATTGATCAGTTGGACTACTGCTCAGGAAGTCGGTGTTTCGACTTTCAAGATTGAACGTTCAATTGACGGAGTAAACTTTTTTGAGATCGCAACTCTTGCCCCGCACGGTGCAAATGTGAAATATGAGCATGTGGATAGCAACCTCTTCAAACAGTCTACTCGTACGTTCTACTACCGTATAAAAGCAGAATCAATCACAGGTCTGGATATTACAGCGCCGACCAGTGTTGATATCTCATTTTCCGGTATTCAACAAACGTGGGGTAGCCTGAAGGCGATGTTCAGATAAGAAACTGATTTTCTTTTGATAAAGGTCAGGTAACCCCTGGCCATTTTTTTTGCTAAAACTTTGATTTTTAGTATTTGAAAAACCCTCTTGAGAGCTCTAAAAAGTTGTCTAGCCATCCCTGTAATCGTATACTACTATGTTTGAGAAAAATGACCACCCCGGTCAATGACAATGCACATTTGAGGCGTTATTGGAAACTGAGATTTCGAAAAGAAAAAGCGAACACTTGCATATTGTTGCTGACGAGAACGTTGAACATACAGAACCGACTCTTCTCGATAATGTTCATCTGATCCATCAGGCGTTACCGGAAATCGATTTTGATGATCTTGACCTCAGTACATCTTTCTTCGGTAAAAAACTTCGTTATCCCCTGATGATTACCAGTATGACAGGTGGTTCAGAATATTCAGAAACGATGAATCACGGGCTTGCATATGCTGCCGGTGAAGCGGGTATCGCTTTTGCCGTTGGTAGCCAACGGGTTATGCTGAATCATCCTGAAACTGTTGAACAGTTTCAGGTTCGTGAAGCGATCGGGGAAGGTGTCCTCCTCGGAAACATTGGTGGTGCACAATTACTCGAGTATCCCACCAAAGTAATAAAGTCTCTGGCTGATCAGATAGAAGCGGACGGTATATGTGTTCATCTGAATCCTGCTCAAGAGCTGGTGCAGAAAGAGGGAAACCGTAGATTCAAGGGAATCCTCGAAGGCATCGAAAAACTTTTGAACAAGATGGAAGGTAAGGTTCTTGTTAAAGAGACAGGCGCTGGTCTATCACGGCAGACATTGGAACATCTCCGTGCTATCGGTGTACCTTACATAGATGCTTCCGGTTCAGGTGGCACAAGCTGGACAAAGGTTGAGAGTTATCGTCCATCCAATAAGGAACTTCAAAGGACCGGACGAATATTCGCGAATTGGGGAATCCCAACAGCAGTTAGTGTCCATTGGGCCAAAGATGTGTTGGGTGATTCTGCCTGTATTATCGGTTCGGGTGGTATCTGGACGGGACTGGACGCAGCGAAAACCCTGGCAATGGGTGCTGATATCGCCGGTTTTGCTCGTTCAGTACTGATGGTATTTCTTGATCATGGTGAAGAAGGTGCATTAAAATATATCGACCAGGTTATCCGTGAGTTGAAGGTTGCCGCTTTGTTGTCAGGGGTCACCAATGCTAAGGATATGAAGCAAGTGCCAAGGGTTTACACTGGGCAATTGCGTGAATGGTTGAATACAAATTCTTCTGAATACGGAGAAAATGTTGAGTACTGACGAAAAGAGCTGGAAGTCGGTAAATCCAGAAACTGTGAAGAAGTTGAAGAAAAATGCTGAGAATGTCACTTCACGGATTCCGGGTTTCTACCGTTTGCCTGTTGAAAGACGTCTTGCATATCTCGCAAAAAATTATAGGTTGACTGAAACTGAGGTCACCCAGTTGCGCGAAGGACATACTCTTCGTATAGAACATGCAGTAAATATGGTCGAGAACGCTGTCGGCGTTCATGGTATGCCTCTTGGTCTCGCTCTGAATTTCCTTGTGGATGGGAAGGATTATATCGTTCCCATGGCAATCGAGGAGGCGAGTATCATTGCTGCTGCAAGTAAAGCGGCTCTACTCATCCGCAAGGATGGGGGGTTTACCACGGAAGTTGACCCGCCGATTATGATTGGGCAGATCCAGATACTCGATCTGGAAAAACCAGAAGATGGTGAAAAAGCGATTCTCGAAGCGAAGCAGCAACTTATCGAACAGACAAACCTCGCGAATCCTCGTATGGTTGCTCGCGGTGGTGGTGTTCGAGACATCGAAACGCGCATCATTGACGGTGGTCGTAATGTTGGCAGGATGTTGATCGTTCATCTACTCATTGACGTCCGTGACGCTATGGGTGCGAATATGATCAATTATGCTTGCGAAGCAGCAGGACCGGTCCTTGAGGAAATTACAGGTGGCAGAGTCAACCTGCGAATCTTATCGAACCTCGCGGATAGAAGGTTGGCCCGAGCAAGATTTACACTGAGTTTTGAACAGTTAAAGACCAACGATATGTCCGGCGAAGAAGTTGCTCAACGTTTGATTGAAGCAAATCAATTTGCCTGGGCTGATCCCTATAGAGCCACAACCCATAATAAAGGCATTTTTAACGGTATCGGTGCAGCAGCCCTCGCCTTGGGGCAGGACTGGCGCGCTATTGAAGCCGGTGGACATGCTTATGCCGCCCGTGACGGCCAATACCGAAGCCTGACAGATTACTGGGTTGAAGATGACAAACTACATGGTTCCATTGAGTTGCCGATGCAAGTCGGTACAGTGGGTGGAGCTTTAAATACTCATCCGGGTGTCAGACTTCTTCGTGCAATCAGTGGTGCAGCGAGTACAGAAGAAACTGCTGGATTATTTGCGGCTGTTGGTTTGGCTCAGAATTTTGCTGCATGTAACGCTTTAAGTACCGTCGGTATCCAAAAAGGTCACATGGCCCTGCATGCTAGAAGTGTTGCAATCAGCGTTGGTGTACCCCCTGAAAAGGTGGAATTAGTAGCGGCAGAAATGATTCGTCGTGGAGATGTAAAAGTAGCGGTAGCCGAGGAGATTTTCCAGAAAATGCAGGTCACAACCAAGGTCAATGAACAAACTGATGGCCTCCCGGTTGAGGCTTGGGCACCCGGCAAAGTGATCCTCTTCGGTGAACATGCAACTGTCTATAATTATCCAGGGATTACAGCTGCTATAGATATCGGTTTGACAGTAAATGTGAAAAAAGATGCTGATGGACCTCGATTTATCAATCCAAAATTTAAACAGGTTTTTGACGTTCCGGAATCGGATCAGGATATCCGTCTCTTTTCACAAGCTGTAACTGAAGCGTTAAACTGCTATAAACTTCAACATAAGAGTATTGCCATCGGTATTGAATCGCAGCTCGTTCCTGGAATGGGACTAGGTTCATCTGCCGCTTTCTCATCTGCACTATGTATGGCGTTGAGGAAATACAAAGGCATGAGGGGTGATTTAACACTCTCAGGCGACCTTTTTGAAGATGTACAGAAGCTGGAACATATTTTCCACGGTCATCCCAGTGGGATGGACGCTGCCACAGTTCTTTCTGACGGAGTTATTTGGTTCAGGAAGGGACCGCCGAGAGAAATCGTTCCAATTCATCTACCGCATAACATGGCGGGGCTGGTTTGTATCGTTGAACCCGGTGCAAGGACCATTGATATGGTTCGTAAGGTGAAACAATACCACGAACAGAATAAAACTGAAGCGGATAAGATTTTCGCTGAAATAGGTGAATTAACAAGTGACGCGGGTATTGCCTTGGGTACTGGTGATGAGGTCGAAGTTGGCAAGCTGATGTTCCGTAATCACGAATTATTGGCTCGACTCGGTGTTTCAACACCTAAGTTGAATGAGGCTGTAGAATCGTTACTTGATTATGGTGTCCTCGGTGCCAAACTCACCGGTAGTGGTGGTGGTGGTGCTGTTATCGCTCTTGTAAGACCTGAAGATCAGGCGACTCTTGCAAATGAATTGAAGAACCGCTTTGGATTGGTCTATCCATTTGCCATCAAGGCTGCAAAACAATGAAGAAGGTCTTAGCACGAGCATACGCTAATATTGCCCTCGTGAAATACTGGGGTAAACACACTGTCAGAGGGAATGGCCCAGCCACTCCCTCGATTTCTTTATGTCTGGATGCTCTTCAAACGGACACTGAAGTCTCGAGAATTAAAAATGATTTCGATGAAGTCTACCTCGACAATAAGGTAGCAGATGAAAAAACAACAAAAAGAATCGTTAGTTATTTAGATATATGGCGAAAAGAGAAAATTCTAAAAGATCATTTTAGAATCAGCAGCGTTAACTCTTTTCCGACAGCTTCAGGTTTGGCAAGCAGTGCCTCAGGATTTGCCGCTCTGGCTACTGCTCTTGCACCATTTGCTGAGATAATAATATCCAGAACTCAATTATCTCAATGGGCTAGAATGGGTAGCGGGTCAGCGGCAAGATCCGTTCCGGGTGGAATATCAGCGTTACCCTCAGGTGGAAATCCATCGGCAAGGAAAGTAATTGGATATCAAGATGTTCCCTGGGGGATGGTCGTTTGTGTTGTGGATGCTCCGTCAAAAGATGTGGGTTCAACTGAAGGTATGATTCTTAGTAGTAAAACAAGTCCCTATTATAATGCTTGGGTAAAAACTGCTAAAACGGATTACTCGTTGATGCTAAAGTCTCTGAAGGAAGGGGATTTTACATCAGTAGGTAAAATCACGGAAGAGAACGCTCTTGCGATGCATTCATGTATGATCGCCACAAGACCATCGTTGGTCTATTGGAGCGGAGTGACAATTGAACTACTGCACGCTGTAAAAATATGGCGAAAAAACGGTTTAGAAACTTATGCTACAATTGATGCTGGACCGCATGTTGTGTTTCTTGCTAAAAGAAGTGATTTGAATAGAGTTGAATCTGAAGCGAAAAAGATAGATGGAGTATTGAATACATTTATTGCGAATCCTGCGCCCGGCGCTGAGGTGATCTCATGGGAATAGAACGTATAAAGATTCCCGGAAAAGTAATGTTATCCGGTGAATATGCTGTTCTTGAAGGCGGAAAAGCGGTTTTAGCACCGATAAACCGATTCCTTGAAATCTGGGAAGATCCAGATAACCCCTCGGTCGAAACAACACCCATTATTGGTTTCGCACTGAATGAAAGCGTTCCCGAATTAGAAGAATTCGAAGAAAAGAATGGCAAGCCGAATGTTTTTGTTGACCGTGAGGAATTTTACGGAATCAACGAAGCTGGAAATAAGGCCAAACTTGGTATAGGTTCCTCCGCAGCAGAAGCAGTAGGTGTGATAGCGTTGCGTTTCCAACGAGCTGGGTTCGATTGGAAAACAAAACGTGAGCAGGTTGCTCACTATGCTGAGGTAGCTCATAGAAAAGCACAGGATGGAAAGGGTAGCGGAGCTGACGTTTTCACCTGTGCCATTGGGCAGCCGATTATATTCAGTAGGGAAAAAGAGATAATTTCATGGGAAGTAGCAAAAATTGACAAGAGCTTCAATATCCCCATATCTCTTTTATGGACAGGAATTCCAGCAGATACACGTGTCTTTGTGAAGAAGTTCAATTACTGGAAGAAAAGCCACACTAAATCAAAACCACTTATTACCGGTCTCGTTGAGGCGTCTGATAGTCTTGCTGAAAGTTGGTTTCGAGCTCCTCAAGAAGTACTTAATAACCAAATTGATGTGTTTGTCAGTAGGATGCAGGAAATAGCCATTGAAGCTCAGTTTGAGTGGCGTTTACAGATTCACGATGATATTTCCGGTTGGATTTTTGAACAAGGTGGCCGGGCAAAACCCACTGGTGCAGGTGGTGGTGATTTGGTGCTTCTCGTTGGCAAATGCGATATAGCTGACAGGAAAGAACTTGCACTTGAAATTGAGTTGGGAAAATAGGTAAAATATTGTGAAACAATTAGTTAATGTCAGTATAATTCTCCTTTTGACGCTATCCCTCTGTTGGGCTGAAGAAGAACCTGTTGAGGAAAAGGTGATCATCTACAATACCTCTGAAGGTATGCCCGATCTTAACAAGATTAATCTGAAAACGACACCAAGCGGCTTGCAGTATACTGATTTGGTTAAGGGTGAAGACTTTCTAAATCCAGGTTTGGGGCAAATCGCTGTTGTGCATTACACTGGATGGTTACTCGATGGCCGTAAGTTCGATAGCTCCGAAAACCTCGGCAGACCATTCGAGTTTAGAATCGGTAGTAATCGAGTCATAAAAGGTTGGGATGAAGGTGTTTCATTAATGGAAAAAGGGGCAACACGCCTTCTCGTTATACCTGCTCACCTAGCCTATGGTAAGCAAGGTAGCGTAAATTCAAGTCCCCGGATTCCACCAAAAGCAACGTTAGTGTTTCAGATAGAACTTATTGACATTAAATAGCTATTAAAATATTCAGGGAGAGTAGAGATGAAAAAACTGTTGATTCCTATGATTGTTCTGGCTCTGCTGGTGGGTTGTTCAAAAAAGGACAAGGAAGAAGTTACTACAGGTGATACAACAACAGAAGAAACTGTAGATTCAAAATCAGGTGAATTGGAACGATCCGAAACGGGAATGCCCAATTTAACAAAACTTGATCTAGTTGACGGCCCCGAAGGAATGAAATACATCATTCTCAAAGAAGGAAAAGGCGGTCAACCGGGTGATGGCGAAACAGCTGTTGTTCACTACACAGGTTGGTTTGAAGGTGGAAAGAAGTTTGATAGTTCTGTTGACCGTGGAAAATATTTTGAGTTTCCGGTTGGCAGGAGCAAAGTAATCCGTGGTTGGGACCTTGGTGTTGCCGATATGAGAATTGGTGAAAAACGCTTGATGGTTCTTCCTGGAAACCTTGCATACGGTCCCCGTGGTTACCCGGGTGTTATTCCTCCAAATGCCACTTTGATTTTCGAAGTTGAACTTTTTGACATCAAGTAAATTATTATATTGGCGCAATCTTTGGGTCATCTCGGCTTGAGGTGACCTTTTTAATTTGACGAAACCCAGAGGAAATAATGGCCGATTATTCAAAAATGCCCGACCTTAAAAAACTTAAAATGGTGGATGGTCCTGAAGGTATGAAATATGTTGTACTTCAGGATGGCAAAGGTGAAGTCGTTGGAACCGGAAAAATGGCAGAAGTCCATTACACCGGTTGGCTTACCGATGGTAATAAGTTTGATAGTTCACGCGACAGGGGCGCCGCCTTCAGTTTTGGGGTAGGTAAACAGCAGGTAATCCGCGGTTGGGACCTTGGCGTTGCAGCCATGAAAATCGGCGAGAGAAGACTTTTGGTGCTTCCCGGTGATTTAGCTTATGGACAGCGAGGATACCCGGGCGTAATACCACCAAACGCAACCCTGGTATTTGACGTAGAAGTTTTGGCAGTTAAATAATATTCTTCAGGATTCTCACAAGAACGCTGAGCTCCGGTTCAGCGTTTTTTGTTCTCCAAGTGATATTGCTCACACTTACAAATTTACCATGAGTTTAAATAGTAAGACTGGGGCAGAAAGAAGTACAAAAACTAGAGCCTATATACTCCAGTATTATTTTTTCATGGAATCCAGTATTTACAATGCTTCCAAGAAATTGATATGTTGTTACTTATTCCTTTTTTAAGATCTGATAACTGAGTAGAGGGAAAATCATGAACGGTTTGCTACGAATTGGTCGAGGAATAGCGATCACAGCACTGCTTATCTTAGTTTTATCTATGCCTCTTTTCGCTTCTAATTCTTATTCTGATAAGAACACACTTATTAGAAGCATCCAATCGACTGCAACAGGTATTGAAGCCAACTTGCAAATTCCAGAATTCAATGTTGTAGAAGGAGAATCAGGTATAGAACTCTCCATTGAGGGAGCCTATAACGTTGATTCGCCCATTCCAACAGTTTTAACCTGTGTTGCTGTGCCGGAAGGTGTAGCACTCCATGCTGAACTTGTAACGTTGGGAAATACTGAATCAACAGGTCTTATTCTTAACACCGACACTGAAATACCCTCGGGTGTTCAGATAGGTGAAGCTTTTATGTTCAAGGGGCTTCATCTTGTTCCATTAAATATTCCACTTGGAACAGTCTCTGAGAATAACGAATTGGAAATTGCTTCTGAGTATCGTCTGGATGTCTTTTTTGAAGGCGAAATACAAGGTGATTCTGAACCAATCCATTTGACTGGTGAAACAGAACGTACTTTGCGAGCAATGGTTCTGAATCTCGATGAAGTTAATTATGAAGTTGTAGCCCCTGTTGGACGGCTACTTATCGTGATGCAAAACGATTCATTCCTCGATGAGATGGAAAATTATATTAAATGGAAAACTCATCAAGGTTATAAGGTACAGATTGCATATCCTTCAAATCCAAGTTCCTATTATTCAGTTCAGGCTGTAATAGAAAGCCATTACAACAGTAATGATGTTCTTCCCCTCGAATATGTATTGATCGTGGGTGATCAGGATGGAACAATCGCTGTTTCCGGCTATCAGACAAATGCCCTTAATTATAACACCAGAACAGACCACTACTATTCTCAAATTGAAGGAAACGATATTCTTGCCGATTTGGCAATTGGTCGTTTCAGCGTTCGAAACACAACAGAACTTCGTACATGTGTAAATAAAGTTCTCAGCTATGAACGAGATGTTCAAAGGACAGGCACATGGTTGAACCGAGCTTGTCTAACTGCAGGTCAGGGATCAGGAATAAGTCCTGTTATGACCATACAGGCCGCCAAGTTGATGTATGACGACCGTGGGATTGTGTGCGACACTCTTTATTACACGATGCCAGGTCACAGTGATAGTGAAATTCCCAATTTTATTGTAAATCAGATGAATGCCGGCGCTCACTTTGTGAACTATCGCGGCTACCATAACATGAGCGGCTGGTTTTATTCCCAGACTGAACTACTTGCCGCAATGAACAACTATAATCGTCTTCCGGTTGTTATTACTCTAACCTGTGGCACAGGTACTTGGGGTGAACAAAGTCAGGCGATCAGTGAAGGTTTCCTGAGGACTGGTAGTCCAAATTCACCTAAGGGTGCTGTGGCATGTATCGGTACAGCTACAACGGGAACACATACTCGATACAACAACATCGTGCATAACGGTATCATGGAAGGAATGCTTGTCCAAAACATTCGTTCCCTGGGTTGGGCACTTGTGTTCGGAAAATACCGGTTGTGGCAAGCCTTTGACTATGCCAATGATTACGGTGGTATAGAAGCATTTTCCCATTGGAATAACCTCATGGGTGACCCAGCACTTCGTGTATGGGTTGGCGCTCCGAGTCAACCGACAGTAACACACGATTTGACTATACCTCAGGGCCAGAATTATGTCGATGTCCATGTAGCCGTCCCCGGTGGATGGCCAGAGATGATCTGGGCAACTATAGCTACCGATGACGAAGTCATAGACTCCAAACGATTCGACGAAGATGGAAACGTCCGTTTGTTTGTGGATGATCCTGCAGCTTTCCCCGATTTTAAATTAACCGTTGTAGGTGATAACGTTGTCCCATATCAAGAAACAATTGCCTGCGATGCCGCACAGAACCATATCGGTTTTCATGCTTTGATGATTGATGATGGTGATACAGGAGATGGTGAAGCCAATCCAGGTGAAACGATTATTCTTGATTTGATGCTGAAGAACTTCGGTGAAACGACCACTGAGACATTGAATGGTTCGATTACATCCAACGATCCGAGAGTGGTTATATCCGATGGGGGTACATTTACTGTTGCTCCCTTGGACGCAGATCAGATAACATCCGTGGAAACAGCAGTCACGTTTGATTTAGCCGGTAACATATGTGACGGTGAGATTCCTGATATCAACGTTACTATCGGGAGCTCAGAAAGTGCAATAATCCTTCCCATCACGTCTTGGGTCATTTCAGCGACTGAAGCCGAAGGTCGTGTCGATGAGGATGGTGATCATCGTGTAATGCCCGGTGAAACAGTAGATATATCATTTGCAGTTAAAAACGTCGGCCATGTAACTGCTTCAAATATGACCGGTAATCTGACGACAGATGATGAAGGCGTAACTATTACCGGTGAAAATCTGGACTTCGGTTTTCTGGCTGTTGATATAGAAGGAAATAATGATTCAGATCCATTTTCCATAAGTGTTGATAGTGAAATACCTATCGGAACAAAGATTGAGTTTACCCTGACTCTACAGGATAGTAGGGGAGCTCTTGATTCAACCAACTATCATATCTTTGTTGGTGATCCAAGAGTAAACGGTGTCACAGGTCCAGATGAATTTGGCTACTGGGCAGTGGATGACAATGATGCATCAATGTTAGTCGCACCGACTTTTCAGTGGGTTGATATTGCACAATCTGAAAATCGCCTTAATCTGGATGATACGTGGGACGAGGACGATGAAACAATTGTTATCGACTTGCCGTTCTCATTCATGTTTTACGGTGAGGTTTATAACGAGATATCTGTCTGCACAAACGGGTGGGCGGCACTGGGTAACCATGCAACTCTGACTTTCTTTAGAAATTGGCCTATCCCAAGTCCTATTACAGCGCCGAGCATGTTGGCCCCATTTCTGGATGATCTCAGAACGTCAGGTGGTGGTGTATATGCGGACTATCTGGAGGGCACTGGACAGTTCATTATTACATGGGATTGCCAGACTGCTTTTTACAGCACAGCTGAAGAATTCCAGATCATTTTGTATGATCCTGCCATCTGGGGTACTACAACGGGCAACGGCCAGATTTTATTCCAATACGAAGATGTTCAGATGAGACCATCTGCATCGTCAGACATAGATTATGCAACAGTTGGAATTCAGAATCCCACAAGAACTGGCGGACTACAATATTACTACTATACCACAATGAGTCCGGGTGCATCTCAGATCACTGATGGTCGCGCGATTCTCTTCACCGATGACCTTTCCGGTTCAGGTGGTGGTACAGCATCAGCCAATATAACACCCGGCAGTTTTGATATGACTGTTGTTGGTGGCCTTAGCGATGTGGATACATTGTATCTGGAAAATGAAGGTGATGGAGTGCTCATCTGGAGCGTCCATGAAGAAGGTGGTGTGATCAATCAAGCTGACCGTCTTTCAAGGATTAACGTTCCATTGAGGCCGGTTACGGATTCAACTCCATTTAATACTCATCGTGATGATGATAATCTGGTTGATCCATTCTCAATTCCGATTACCGATAGCCAGGGTGGACCGGATGATTTCGGATATATGTGGAAAGACTCAGATGAAAATGATGGACCGACATTTGATTGGTTTGATGAATACGGGACAATTCTCGATACAAATACGATCATTGGCGAACCAACAAATGATGGCTATTTTCCCGGCGTTGAGATACCTTTCTCATTCCCATTCTACGGTGAAAGTTATGATGAGATATTCATTAATGTGAATGGTTTTCTAACATTCCAATCCGGATTACAAGCCAATGGGTCATGGAGTAACAGGGCGCTACCTAGTAGTGACGCTCCGCTTCCCGGCGAAACTGCATCTATGATTTCTCCCTGGTGGGATGATGTCACACATCAGATTGAAGGTGATATCTGGGTGAATACCAGTTTGCAGGATACTGTTGTGATCACTTATGATCATGTCCGTTCCTATACAGGTACTGGTCATTACACCTTCCAGGTCCTGCTGATTAGTACAGGTAAAATAATTTTCCAATATGATTCCATGGGTGATGCACGCCTGCAATCATCCACCATCGGGATACAGAATTCGAATGCAACCCTTGGTTTTACCATTGCAGATAATCAAGAATACATGCACGATGATCTGGCCATTATGATCTGGGTGCCAAGTGTATGGCTTGAAGTTCTGGATGATAGCGGTGTTTCAGGTCCAAACGAGATTGGAACCAGCCGTATTCAAGTATCCGGTTCGCAGGTGCCGTTGGGTGACTATGAGGGAAATATCATTGTCCAGACCAATGACCCCGATAACCAGTATGTGACAATTCCTATTACTCTCCATGTAAATGCTGGTGGTGAAGCCCCGGTTGTTTCAGATATTCAGGACCAGACAGTTCTCGGTGAAGACTTTGAACCGATTAACCTCGACGATTTTGTTGAAGACAATACATGGCCTGATAGACGGATCGATTGGACAGTAACTGGAAACAGTGATTTGATTGTTGATATTGTCAACCGTGTCCTGTATGTGCAGTATGTTGATGGTTATTCTGGTAGTGAAACGTTAACGCTTACCGCTACGAACCCTGAAAACCTTTCGGATTCTGATGAAGCAGTCTTCACTGTTGAAGTGAGTGATCTGGAAGAGGTAAGCCAGTTACCTATGGCTTACGAAATCAGCGAACTCTATCCGAACCCGTTTAATCCGACGACTTCAGTAACGGTTTCGTTACCCGATGCCGCTGATATTCGGATGGATGTCTTTGATGTTCTTGGCAGGAAAGTCACAAGCCAGGTTTACGGACATCAATCGGCGGGTTATCATACGATCAGTTGGGGAAATGGCGACTTGACTTCTGGTGTCTATTTCTTCCGAATTGAAGCCGGTCCGATCCATGTGGTCCGCAAAGCGGTACTGATGAAGTGATCAAATGGTATTATATGGTGTATTGATGTCATCCTGGATTCCGATCTGGGATTTAGAAAGTAGGCCGGATTCTCCGAATCCGGCTTTACTATTATCATAGTGTTTATTCATAAATGCTTTTGCAATTGTTGAGTAATCATCAAAATATAGGCTAGTATCACTGACACTGGCTAGGCTAGTATAAACCCCGTTAGATGAGCAAACGGGGCTGAGAAACAATAGAACACAGAAGATGTTATACTGAACTTGCCAGCCAAGCCTTAGCTTTATAGAAAGGCGGATTCAGTATCCAGAAAAGCCCTGTGATTTCACAGGGCTTCATTTATATCGTTTTTTGAGCGGAAAAGTGTTGTTCTCTTTTTCGTTTGTTCAGTGTATTCCGTGGTTAAAGAGGTCTATCATTCATGGGATACCGCGTCCAATATCGCTGTAACGTTTTTGTCGATATCGCCTTTAAAAACGGCAGAACCGGCAACGAGTTCAGTTGCACCGTTTTCGACCAAAGCAGGAGCAGTTTTCGGAGATACACCACCGTCCACTTGAATGACAGCGCTTGAGCCGTGTTTCTTGAGGAAATCTGCTGTCTTTTTAACCTTCTGCAAACCCTCTGGAATAAACGACTGACCACCCCATCCTGGGTTGACCGTCATAATCAGGACACGGTCCAGCAACGGTAACACATATCGAAGAGTATCTTTTATCTGCGTGGCAGGGTTGAGGGCTACACCAGCTTCAACACCAAAATCTTTAATCATACCGAGGACACGATGGAGATGTGGGCATGTTTCCGCGTGGATTGTAATCGCGCCAACACCAGCATTCACAAATGCTTCCACTTGATTTTCAGGCTCAACAATCATCAGGTGAGCGTCAACAAACGCACCGGTCGCTTTAACAACCGCTGCGACAATATCGGCACCGTAAGTGATGGGTGGGACAAATTGACCATCCATAATGTCAGCATGTAGCCCGTGAGCCCCGGCTTTCATCGCATGGTTGGCTTCTTCGCCGAGTCGTGAAAAATCTGCTGCGAGGAGTGACGGCTGAAGTTTGATCACTTTATCCATGATAAGCCCTACTGGTTGACGACAATTTCGATGGAATCACCTTTTGCGACAGTCAAACCTGCGCTGGGTCGCTGTAACACCACATTCCCTGAACGACGACGGACATAGCTATCGTAAGTCACTTCGCCTACGTTTAATCCGGCTTTCAGGATCAGGTAACGAGCCTGTTCTTCAGGTAGATTTACAACACGGGGAACGATAAAACGGTTGGGTTCCCGACCAAGGCTAACGGTCATTGTAAACTGAGTATTTTTTTCTACAATATTGCCAGATAGTGGAATTTGTGAAAGTACAAGACCATCAAATAGTGAATCGCTGAAAGCATATTCGATAGATGCCAGTTTCAGACCAGCGCCTTGAACAGCAAAGACTGCATCATCTTTTGGTACACCGATGATATGAGGGACAACGGTAGTAGGCGCACCCGCAGAGACTGCAAGGTGGATACGGCGTCCTTTTTTGGTCCAACCACCGGGAGCCGGGAACTGGTCAAGGATGGTTCCGGGGGGGATTTCTGTGACAAAACGTTCGTCATCAACGATTAGACGGAAACCTTTTTTCCCGTAAATCTGACGCGCTTCACCCAAGGTCAGGTTTCGGACATCGGGCACACGGATTTCCTTACCCTGTCTTGTGTACATGGGCATAAAAACGTAATGAACCAAAACTACCACACCAGCCCAAATGAGCAGGACAAGCAGTAGCTTTCCAAGAAGACTCATAATGTCTTCAGGTCGTTTCATTTCAGCCTTCTCCATCGTACAACGTAGGCACCGTCAACACTGTCCCTTGGGGGCCATGTTGCAGCTTCACCTTCTTGAAGAATCCAGTTCTCAGGTATTCCTGCCGGTAATTCTTCCATCTTAAATTCGCCAGGATACTTTTTATTAAAGCCGGCACGTCGTTTTGAATTCTCTTCGTTTTCGAGACTACACGTACTATAAACGAGGACACCACCGACTTTCACCATCTTGGATGCGTGTTCCAATAAACTGCGTTGCATCTGCCCAAGTTTTAACACTTTCAACGGATGACGTTTCATCAACAGGTCAGCGCGACGATGTGCAACTCCTGTTCCAGAACAAGGTACGTCAATCAAAACACGATCGTAACTCCCGAAGTCCATTTTCATCACATCGTCGGAAAGAACGTTGACTCCCTCGTGTCCAAGTCGCTGGAGACCTTCACGGGTCAAATGGTTACGTTTCATGTTCTTATCGACTGCGGTCAATGAACCTTCACCATTCATTCGTTCCCAAATGTGAGCGGTTTTTCCGCCTGGAGCACAACAGAGGTCCAGGATGTTTTCGCCCGGTTGGGGGTTCAGAGCGTGAACTGCCAGACCCGCTGCCGGGTCCTGAACTGTGGTGATACCTTGTTGGAAAGAGGGAAGATTTGCAGGGTTGGTTCTGGTTGTATAGACATATCCCGGCCAACCTTCAATAAGGTCAAATTCCACACCTTCTTTTTTCAGAATCTCATGCCACTCTTTGTCTGATGAAGTCTTGAGTAAGTTTCTTCGCAGGGCGAACGGCGGAATCTTTTCAAAATGATGAATCAGTTCATCGGTTTTTTCTTCGCCGAATTTTTCGAGCCATTTCGTTCGCCAGATATTCAGATGTGAGCCTTCAACATAGAAGGCATCAACAGCACGTTTGGTTTCCATCTTTTTCCCAGCAGCTTTTCTCATCACAGCGTTGACAAGGCCAGATGCTTTTATCCCGTACATTTTTTTCGAAAGGTTAACTGCTTCGTTGGCCGCTGCATGGTTTGGTATACGGTCAAGAAAACGGATCTGATATAAGCCACTGCGGAGGATGGCAAGCAATCTATGCTGCATCTTTTCCAAATCGGCGGTCACAAGTTCGTTGAGCTCTTCATCAATGGCTGTAATATTCCTCACAACGCCATAGGTTACTTCTGTGACAAGGCCTCTATCTCGTTCGTCAAGTGTCGATTTGTTCGTCAGGAAACTATCTCGGACGGTATCGATCTTTTGATCAGATTTATGCCATTCCGCTAGGATATTGACAATGACTTCTCTTGCGTTTTCTACTGGCTGGCTCATTCTTCACCCATTGTAGTGCCCGGTTCGAGCTTATGACCCCTGATAAAATCAACCACGGGCATTCGCTTTTTTCCCTGGAGCTGAACTTCTTTAAATGCGATGGCACTTCTTCCTGTTCCTATTACTACCTGATCGGTAAGTTCAAGAACATTTCCAGCCTTGCCGTCCATTTCAATTATTGTTGAATTAAAAAGTTTTAACGTTTTTCCTGCGAGAGTCGTATAAGTGCCCGGCCATGGAAAAAGACCTCGAACCAGATTATGAATTTCCTCAGCCGGTTTTGTCCAGTTGATTAATCCATCTTCTTTCGAAAGTTTAGGCGCTTTGGTTACCAGCGACTCATCTTGCGGGATCGGCTTGAGAGAATTGTTTGCCAACCCTTCAAGCGCTTCGAGAATCATCTCGCCACCTTCAGGGGCAAGGCGCCTCGCCAGTGAATCGGTATTGTCAGTTTCGAAGAGTGGAACAGTCCTTTGGAGAACAACCCCACCGGCATCAATACGTTTGGAAATACGGATTACGCTGATACCTGTCTCTTTATCACCGTTAATAATTGCCCAGTTAAGAGGAGCAGGTCCACGGTATTTTGGTAAAAGACTGGGATGGAGATTAAGAGTACCCAAGAGCGGCATATTAAAGACCACTTCAGGCAGGATACGATATGCAACAACTACCGCAGCGTCAGGTTTCCATGAAGCATAGGTTTCAAGAAATTCAGGGTTCTTTAATTTTTCAGGTGTAAGGATGGGCAAGTTTGCTTCAAGCGCTCGCACCTTTATCGGAGTAGGTTTAAGCCCGCGACCCCTTCCCGCGGGTTTATCCGGTCCAGTAACAACACCAACAACTTTATGATCACTGTTGAGCAGAGCTTCCAGTGTCGGCACTGCAAAGGGGCTCGTACCGAGAAAAGCTATACGCATGACCTAAGCCTTTTCCAATTTTTGGGCCTTTTCAAGCCCTTCTTTCTCAAGGCTTTTCAGCTTTCCGCGTAGCAAGGAACGTTTCAAAATCGGCAGATGATCAAAGGTTAGAATTCCATCGAGATGATCCATCTCATGTTGAATTACTCGAGCCATATAGTCTTCAGCTTCCCCAACCAACTCTTTGCCTTCGACATCCTGATAGCGGAACTTAATCCAGATAGGTCTTTCTACATCTGCCTGAATACCCGGAAGAGATAAACAACCCTCTTCCATGGTTTCAACCTCTTCACTCTCTTCAAGTATCTCAGGATTGACCATAGCGATGAGCTTACGATTATCCATGTCACCTTTGATGGGGAATCCAATGACCAGGAGTCGTTCAGATATGCCAACTTGAGGTGCAGCCAAACCGATACCGTCCTCGGAATGGAGCATGGTCTCAATCATATCATCTATTTTTTTCTGCAATGGAGCACCGAATTCTTCAACATCATCAGCAGGACGACGTAGAACCGGATCTCCGAGAATCCTGATTGCTAGTACAGACATACTTCTACTCCCGGATTACAGCTTATCATACTTTTTTACTAATCGCAGCACGATCCATCACGACTTTCGTGTTGTCGGAAATCTTTACGATGAGAGTGTTGTCCTGATCACGAACTCCAGCTATAGTGCCGTGAATTCCCCCGATTGTGACAACTTCATCACCTTGTTGAAGTTCTGTCAGCATTTTCTGCTGCTCTTTTTGACGTTTTGCCTGGGGGCGGATCATCAGGAAATAAAGGACGAGAAAAATCAGGATAAACGGAAGAAAAGAAAGAATACCTGAAGCACCACCCTGAGGTGCCTGAGAAGCACCACCGCTAGCCATCATAATCACTGTGGATAAAAACACGTTTCACTCCCTAATTTCTGTATTTTTTTTGTTGAAGCTTAGAAATATAATATATATCCAAGACAAATGTTCTAAACTCTTCAATATTAAGCGAAATTACGAGTCACAATATACTCTTTATTAGGCGTATATGCTGGAATGAACTCCATTTCTGGGGACATTGTTTTGCCCCCATTTGTGAAAATAATCCCCTGGTTAGACTCTCCTCTCTCAAAGCCACTTCTTGTCTTGTTTTCACAAGCTTTTTAGCTAAGGTATTGACCATAAAGAAACTCCAAAATTATTCTTGCGATATTCTTCACACAATCGCGCGTAATTCTTAGTCTTTCCTAAACATACTGCTTGCTGTTTCATTGCATTGACTTTACATTTTTAGTACTTTGAATTCGATAAAATAGTAAAAGGAAGCTCCTGCTCCGGGGGGACCAAACACTAAGTAAACTGTTATATATTAGTGAAGTGTTTGCAGGGTATTTCGTATGTATCAAAGGTTATAGGGAGTAATGTTGAAACCTATCCTTCCGGATAATAAAGATATTTTCCTTTTCACGGGAAATTACGGCAGTGGTAAGACTGAAGTATCAGTAAACGTCGTCCATGCCCTTGCAAGAGCAGCTTCGAGGAAGGTCTCCATCGCTGATCTTGATTTAGTGAATCCGTACTTCAGGTGTAGAGAAGCCCGTGAACCGATGGAAAAGCTAGGTGCAACTGTTATTGCGCCTAAAGCTGATATGCACAATGCCGATCTTCCCATTTTAATGCCGGAAGTTCGTGGAGCTATTAATAGACCTGATGGGATTACAATCCTTGATGTTGGTGGTGATAATGTTGGTGCGACTGTTTTGGCATCAATGAATGACACACTCATGTCAAAGGATCACGAGATGTATTTTGTCCTGAACAAAAACAGACCGTTTACGGATACTGTTGATGGAGCAATGCAGCTTATGGACGAAATAGAATCCGCATCAAGACTAAAGGTCACCGGCATTGTCGGTAATACCCACATGATGGAAGATACTGACCTTGAGATGGCCAAGGTTGGGGCGGAATTTTGTCACAAAGTCGCTGAAAAACGTGGAGTAGAATCAGCGTTTGTGACTGCGCCGTTTGAAAAACTGGTAGAAGCTGGATTTCTGGAATCAAAAGACGTTGAAATTGAAGGTCTGATCGAGGTTGAAGATATTCCGGGTTTGGTCCTACCGTTAAAGAGAATAATGCTACCACCGTGGTTGGGTGGCCCAGCACCGGGATCGATGGCGACTCATGCTCGTGATGGTTTTGCCAGGATCACCGGAGACAAGTTTAGCTGAAAAACGTTTGATGTATATAGAAGGATAAAAGAAATGCCGCTGGTCAACATTGATCCGGAACGTTGCAAGGGATGTGAACTTTGTGTTCAGGCATGTCCTCAGCAAATCATCGAAATGTCCGATCAGATCAACGCTAAAGGGTATTTTTTCGCTGAAGTCGTAAATCAGCCGCTCTGTATCGGCTGTCGACTCTGCGGAATTACATGCCCTGATGTGGCAATCGAGGTCCAGGCTTTCGGTGTACAGATGGAATATTTCCCCTACTAAGTGGGAATACGATAGTTTAAAGTTTAACAGCCGATTCTTCTTTTAATAGATTCGGGGAGACGGGCATGGCAAAGAAGTTAATGAAAGGTAACGAGGCGATAGGTGAGGCCGCGATTCGTGCTGGTGCGCTTCATTATTTCGCTTACCCCATTACCCCACAAACTGAGGTCGCAGAATACCTGGCCAGACGTATGCCGGAAGTTGGTGGCGTATTTCTTCAGGCTGAGAGTGAACTCGGTGCCAGTAACATGATCTTCGGTGCTGCTGCAAGTGGTAAACGGGTGTTTACATCCAGTTCCAGTCCCGGTATCAGCCTTATGAGTGAAGCACTTAGTTATATCACATGCGCTGAGTTACCGACTGTTTTTATCAACGTCTGTAGAGCAGGCCCCGGACTCGGTGGTATTCTCCCGGGTCAGGGTGATTACTTCCAGGCAACCTATGCCAGTGGGCATGGTGATTTTCAGCTATTGGTCCTCGCACCATCAACAGTTCAGGAAGCGGTTGAACATATCATGCAGGCCTTCGACCTTGCAGATAAATACCGCAACCCGGTGATGATATTTGCCGATGGTCTCATTGGTCAGATGATGGAACCGGTGGACTTTGACGCTGTCGAAATCAGCAAACCGGCAGACCACAGTGACTGGGCGATTACCGGTGCGGATGGTCGCGAACCACATTTAGTAAAAACACTCTACCTCAATCCGATTGATAACGAGAAACATAACGTTCATCTCGCGAAGAAATATGAAGCGATGAAGGTTGAACAACGCCATGAGATCTATGGTGGTATGGGTAAACCTGAGTTGATCATTACCTCTTTCGGAACTGCGGCACGTGTCTGCAAAACCGCCATAGACCAACTTAATGAAGAAGGTGTGGATGTAGCGTTATTCCGTCCAATCACCCTCTATCCATTCCCGGAAATTGAGTTGGAAAAACTCAGTAGAAAAAAACATGTAAAATCATTCCTTTCCGTTGAAATGAATAGCGGTCAGATGATTGAAGATGTCAAAAAACATACGCGGCAGAGAAAACCGATTCATTTCTTTGGTCGTCAGGGTGGTATTGTACCATCACCTGAAGAAGTGTATGAAGCAATACAGAAAATCCTGAAAAAACAGTAACGAGGCGTATTATGGGTGAAACAACAGTATTTAAGCGTCCGGTTGCAATGACCGATACGGTGACGCACTATTGCCCGGGATGCACACACGGTGTTGTCCACCGTCTCGTCGCTGAGAGTCTGGATGAACTTGGACTTCGTGAACGGACATGTGGTGTTGCACCGGTGGGTTGCAGTGTGCTGGCATACAACTATTTCAACTGTGATTTTCTAGAAGCCGCTCATGGTCGTGCTCCCGCATTTGCTACAGGAATCAAACGGACACGTCCCGATATGATCGTTTTTGCTTATCAAGGTGATGGTGACCTTGCAAGTATTGGTACAAATGAAATTCTTCATGCTGCCAATCGAGGTGAAAAGATCACGGTTATTTTTGTTAACAATGCTATTTACGGAATGACCGGTGGTCAGATGGCACCAACGACCCTTCCGGGTCAGGTGACAACGACTAGTCCCATGGGTCGTAATGTTGATGAGGCCGGCTGGCCGATTCGTATACGTGAGCTGTTAAGCACACTTCGTACTCCAGCCTATATCGCACGTGGATCATCCCATAGTCCGATCCATGCGGCTCAGGCAAAGCAGTATATAAAGCAGGCGTTCAAATACCAGGATGCGGGTACTTGTTTCTCATTGGTAGAAGTACTCAGTACATGCCCGACCAACTGGGGAATGACGCCGACTGAATCAACAAAGTGGCTCGAAGACAACATGATTCCATATTATCCTCTTGGCGTTCTTAAGACTCCTGAAAGAGAGGATGCAATCTTTGATAAGGTTACTGCAAAGTAATATGGAAAACCATATTCGCTGAGGATACTATGCAGCGTGAAGTAAAATTCGCCGGTTTCGGCGGCCAGGGAATTCTTTCAGCAGGAAAGTTCCTTGCTCTGGCAGCGATGGAAGAGGGTAAAGAGGTTGCGTGGGTACCGTCATACGGTCCCGAAATGCGCGGTGGTACAGCCTACTGCACAGTTGTAATCGCAGACCATCCCATCGGCAGTCCAGTTGTAAACAGTCCGTCCGATCTGGTGGCAATGAATCGTCCAAGTCTCGAAAAATTCGAACCGGACGTAAAAAACGGCGGTTTTATCCTGGTTAACAGCAGCTTGATCCCGGATCGTGTGAAACGCGATGATGCGATTGAAGTGCTCGTTCCTGCCAACGATATCGCCATTGCGAATAACAACACCCGCGGTGCAAATATGGTTGCCCTCGGCGCATATGTTGCCTGTAGTGGTGTGGTTAAAATGGAATCTGTCCTTGAGATGATTCCCAAAGCTTTCGCGAGAAAACCGCAATTTATTGACGGTAACCTTGCATGTATTCGTGAAGGCGCAAAAATCGCAAAAGAAATGTTAGTTGAAGTTCTGAAGTAATTGATTTCTAACCGGGAATTCCGGTTTTAGATATGAGGCTTACAATGGCGAAAAGACTGTTTGTAACACCTTATCGTTGTATTGACTGCAAGACATGCCAGGAAGCATGTAACTATGCACACGACCGCAACCCATTTGATTCAACTCATTCACGAATTCATACGAATGTGCTGGGTGATGGTAGTCGTTCTATCATCGTCTGTCTACAATGCGGCGAAGCGGCTTGCGCGGCGATCTGCCCACATGATGCGTTGGTTCGTAACACAGAAACCGGTGCCATAGAACGCACAAACGACTGTGTTGGTTGCCTGCTTTGCGTAAAAGCATGCCCGTTTGGAAATATGGATTACGATCCTATCCATCACGAAGTTATCAAATGTGACCTTTGTGGTGGTGATCCTAATTGTGCCAAGCATTGTCCAACAGGAGCTCTTGTCTGGGCGGATGAGGCAATGACTGAAGAGGAAGCGGAAGAGAAATACAAACGTTTCCAGGAAGGTATTCCTGCTCATCAGGCATAAGTCGTTATTTTTGTAATATGAGATTTTACCTGATCTTTGTTGATCAGTATATAATATTTCCCTCACCATAATGGTGAGGGATTTTTGTTGATCCCCAGAGTCAAATTGCATGTTTAACGTTTATTATTTAAGAATTAGATGAAAAAATGTAGCTCATATCACTATGCATCTCTTATTATTAAAATCAACATCATGGGGGATGTAATGAATAAATCTTTTCTTCTATTTGGTCTTCTAATTATTTTACTTCTAAGTGTTCCATCAATCTCTTTTTCACAGGAAATCGACAATATCGGTGGAACTGTTTTCTGGGGATATTCGAGCGATGTGGAAATAGTTGGGAATTATGCTTATGTCGCTACTGGGACCGGCGGTTTACGAATTCTGGATATTACCGATCCAACGAATCCAATTGAACTCTCTTACTTTTATACCGGTCTTAAATTGTGGAATATCGTTGTTGATAATAATCTCGTCTATGGCGCATCAGAAGGAGCATTGACAATCTTTGACGTTACCAATCCGGCTCAACCGACCCTTATCTCGACAACAGAATTTTCAATTCATTCGAATACTCGGGTTAAAAAGAATGGTGACATGCTCATCGTATACATCGGATATAATTATATACGATTTCTTGATGTAACTGACCCTGCAAATCCTGAAACGTTAAGTAATTATAACATTGGTGGTAACTCTACCGATTATGTAAATGATATAGAGATCGTCGATTCTGGAATGATTTTGGTTTCTCAACTATACCGTGGAATCCATGTTCTTGATATCAGAGATCCATCTGCACCCTCGATAATCCAAACAGATGATACAGAAACTCGATTCTACAGCATAGAAATAGTAGGGGATACGTTATATGCCTATACATCCTACTGGCTATATGCCTTTGACATTTCAGATTTATCGGAATTTCAAGTACTTGGCTCCTATTTCGTCAATAATTTTTTTATTGCAACCAGCGATATAATGCGAATACAGGGGGACTATGCCTACCTGATAGCGGGCAATGTCAACTCACGTATTATGAGATTAACCACAGTTGATATTTCAGTTCCTGACAGTATGGAAATTGTCGGTAGTTGTCAGATGACCAAGTATCTAAACGGTCTTGAGGTTGTTGGGAATACCGTATATATGACCGAACAAGATGACGGGCTTCAAATATTAAACGTTGAGGATCCTACGAACCCGTTACATATCGGATGGTTTGGTGGTCGTGTTGAGGCGTATAGGTTGGACGTTGCCCATAACCGCGCATTTGTAACAACCCGACGTTCTTTTGAAGCTTCAAAAGGTGGATTTGCAATTTTTGACGTATCAGATCCAACGTTACTCACCCAAACAGGATTCGCAAGAAGTGATAGTTACTGCGACGGAATAACTGTTGATAATAATGCCTGCTATATCAGTGAGGGACCAGGTAATCGTGGTATCAGTGTTTTTGATATGAGTGACTACGATAATCCCGAATGGGTGTCAGGTTTTGATATCGGAAGTACCATTGAAGAGACAGTAATCATTGATGACAAACTGATCTATGTGAAAAACAATGATGGGCAAATGGACCTTTCGATCGCAAGCCTGGAAAATCCCCTTGCCCCGAATTTACTATCAACAGTTGAAGGTCCTTTTGGATATTTTCTTGATTCAAACGGTTCTCATGTAATTGTCAGTTCTTACGGTGATCACCTCCTCAGCATATTTGATATTACTGACCCAACTAATCCAGTTGAGACAGGTTATTTGCTCGATAGAAATGATGACTATACAATTGAGTTTTTCGGATCTATAGAAATCTCTGGGGATACTGTATATACATTCTACCGTTTTTTGGGTGATTCCGGGTATGAAATGTTTCTCTACGTTGTAGATATCTCAGATCCAACGAATCCTCAATTGCTTATTTCGTATGAAGATTTCTTTTCTTTAAAAATTAAGATTGTTGAAGATCATATGTTTGGTTTGATGAATGATTCTACGTTCTCCATTTACAGTGTTGAAAATCCGAGTGAGATAGAAGGTATTTATTCTTATGAATATGATCCCGATGAATGGAGCCCAACCGATTTTGATTTGTTTAACGGCTACGTTTACCTTTCGGGGGACCATCGTCTAGAGGTCTTCGATTGTACAGGTATTCTCGAAACGAGTTCAGTTGACAATTTTGAAAAAATTCCCGAAAACTATTCACTCTTTAGCACTTATCCTAATCCCTTTAACCCGACTTTGAATGTGGGGATAGCATTACCTCAAGCAAGTGACCTGAAAGTGAAGGTTTATAACATTAGCGGCCAGTTGGTTGAAACGTTAACCGACGGGCGATATACCGCAGGAGAACACAACCTGATCTTTAACGGGAACGGTCTATCCAGCGGTGTCTATTTTATCAACGCGGTTGTCCCCGGTGTATTGAACCAGACAAGGAAAGTTGTATTGATGAAATGACACGTATTGTTATCTCAAGCTTGTCCGCCTTAGGCGTGGTTTTGTAGTAGGGTCCAGAATAGAATGAGCAAAAATGGCAGGACAAAATAAGCGATATCCCTCACCAGCAGGTGGGGGATATTGGTCTATCTGTCATTTCAAACCCAATCGGCTTTTAAGACTATAGTGAGAATTCCGTGTATTCTGTGTATTCCGTGGTGAATGTGTCGGGTTCGGAGATCCCGACCTACGTTTCACTCCCTTCTGAAATAGGCGACTTCGATATCATGACGTGTAATGACTCCCTCTGACATCATATCGTCAAGGACCGGAAGGAAACGTTCGATTTCCGAAATAGTATCTACGATTTCAATGACAATTGGCAGGTCTTCGGATAAACGAAGAATCTTTGCTGAATGGATTTCTCCAAGTGCCCCGTAACCTAGAATGCCACGGAGGACAGTAGCACCGGAAATTCCCATCTCACGGGCTTTGTTTACGATTTGTTGGTAACGCAGCTTTCCATCAAGGTAGTCGTTTTCACCGAGGTAGATACGGAGGAGCTGATGATCTTTGTGCAGGTTCATACTTCCCCCAAAAATGTTCCTAAAAAAGAAGTCGGGTTTTGAGCCAAGCCTAAGTGCATAAAGCATGTTCACATACTCAATCCGGGTGGCCCGGGTGCTGGTAAGGTACGACTTGTTCGTACCCACCCGGGTTTCACCTAAACTAACTTTCCAAGTGCAATTCCTGCAACTAAGGCCAAGGCACCAAGAACAATCTGTCCGACAAGGTTGCCTGTTAAAGCCATCCACTGCGAGGCCCGAAATAGTTCTCCGTTCTCAAAAATGAATGTCGAAAACGTTGTAAAAGACCCTGTAAACCCCACCAACAATGCTGTTCGGGTTTTTGGATCAATGCTTGAGTGACGAAGCGATACTGTCCAGAGTATGCCAAAAATGAAACAACCAACAATATTAACTATAAAAGTACCGATGGGAAATGAGGATAGTTTCAGCACTTTCTGAAAAAATCCTGCTAATCCATACCGGGACAACGCTCCCGCAGCACCGGCTATACCGATCCAGAAAAGTTTACTAAACATTCGCTAGCCCAATCCATTCATTTTGCTGATCGAATAAATGTAAGAATGAATACGCTCCTTTCCCATTGATAATCAAGATAGAAATAACAGTTTGAGTTGATTCAAGCCGTCTAGAATTCTACCTTAAAGCTCCAACATCAAAAGAAACTTCACACCGTTTTGGGGCAAAATTCTAAAATTATGGATACTATTTACCAAAATGCCGGGGCATTACATCTGGAAGCATCCGAGCTGGAAAAAATTGCGAAAATTATTCGCAGGGATATTCTAACCCTGATAGCGAATGCAGGTAGCGGTCATACAGGTGGGTCGCTTTCAGGAACAGATTACCTAACGGCGTTATTATTTAATGAGGTCAAGCTCGATCCTAAAGTCCCAAAATGGGAAGAACGTGATTTCTGGAACGTATCCAACGCTCATGTCAGCCCGTTGATTTATAGTGCCATGGCTGAACGTGGCTATTTTCCACTAAGTGATCTACTGGGATTCCGTCAATTCACCGGTAAACTTCAAGGGCATCCATCAGCTCACGATACTCCCGGACTGGAAACATCTGCAGGTTCGCTGGGGCAGGGGCTGGGTATTGCTGTTGGAGCTGCATTAGCTGCAAAACTGGATAAAAAACCAAGACGTCATTACTGCTGTATGGGCGATGGTGAACAGCAGGAGGGGTCAGTTTGGGAAGCAGCGATGAGTGCGGCCCATTATAAATTGGACAACCTTGTCGGAATTATAGATTATAACCGTTTGCAGATTGATGGAAATGTCTCAGAAGTATTAGAAATCGCTTCGATTGTCGATAAATACAGGTCCTTTGGCTGGCATGTAATTGACATTAACGGACACAATATGAAGGCGATTCTGAATGCATTTAGAGAAGCCAAAGAAGTAGAGGATATGCCGACGATGATCATTGCTAATACGGTAATGGGAAAAGGTTGGCCGGAAATAGAAGACAATCACATTTGGCATGGCAGACCACCAACAATTTCTGAGGCCGATCAAGGTTTGAGAGAACTGGGTACGACCTACGATGAATGGCGAATGAGACTCGAAAATGACGGGGTCGTATCATGAAAAAGCGTGAATTTAACTGGAAAACCACCCGTGAAGGATGGGGCCAGGGCTTAATGGATCTGGCACAGGTCAACGAGAAAGTTGTTGTCTTGGTTGGCGATAACACAACCTCGCTGAATGTGGATACATTCGAGGAAAAATACCCGGACCGTTTCTTCCAGATGGGAATCGCTGAACAGAACATGGCTGTTGTCGCAGCCGGAATGTCAGTGTTCGAAAAAATTCCCTTTTATGTTACCTATTCAGCCTTTGGAGTTGGGCGAGCATTGGATCAACTGAGGGTGACGATTGGTTATACACCGTGCAATGTAAAAATTGGTGGAGGTCATTCAGGAATCAGCGTCGGACCTGACGGTGCAACTCACCAAATGCTTGAAGACATCGCCATTGTTCGAGCGTTACCCAATTTCACCATTTTTGCCCCTGCGGATTATGAACAGACCCGTAAAGCCGTAATTGAAGCAGCGCAGATAAATGGGCCTGTCTATATCCGTTTTGGCAGAGAAAAAGTACCTGAGGTAACGGATGCTCAGACTCCATTTGTGGCCGGTAAAGCTCAGGTGATGGCAGAGGGTGATGACATAACGTGTATTGCATACGGTCAGATGGTGAGCGAAGCACTCATTGCTCACGATATCCTTGCAGAAAAGGGAATCGGTCTAAGAGTGTTAAACATGCATACTCTGAAACCACTTGACGAAGAGGCGATACTCAAAGCTGCAAAAGAGACAGGTGCAATCATAACTGCTGAAGAACACCAGATTTACGGTGGCTTAGGCAGTGCTGTATCTCAGGTTGTTTGTAAGAATACTCCCATACCCATGGACTATATCGCTGTAATGGACCGCTACGGTCAATCAGGTTCACCGGGAGAACTGCTGGATGCATTTGGACTTAACCATTTGCATATTATGGCGAAAGTTGAAAAATTGCTTTCGATGAAAAAAAGCAAATAGCTTGTGTTTTCTCTATTTAGAGAATGACAAATTTTTATAGCTCATTTTGAGTAGACTTAAAGCAGGAGGTGCCCGATGGAGGGCGCGAAGACAGCATTATACGAAAAACATATTGAAGCCGGCGCTAAAATGGTTCCATTTGCAGGATACATGATGCCGATTCAGTATGAAAGTATTAAAGCAGAACATGAACATGTAAGAAACAGCGTTGGTGTATTTGACGTATCTCACATGGGTGAAGTCTGGATAAAGGGTGATGGAGCGGTTGATTTTGTAAATAGTATTACCGTTAACAATGTTTCAAAGCTTGCGGAAAATCAGGCGCAATATTCAGCCATGCTCTTTGATGACGGCGGTATTGTGGATGATTTGATTGTATACCGTTACCCGGATAAAATCATGATGGTTATCAATGCCTCCAATCATGATAAAGATGTTGAATGGATAAAGAAACACGCTGGGAACAAAGTTGAAATTGAAGATGCCAGCGATAAAATGAGTCTTATGGCTGTTCAGGGTCGCCACGCAGAGACGATTCTCCAGAAATTAACCGATGTTAAACTTGATGAAATCAAATTCTACTGGTTCCGTCAGGGTAAAATCGCTGATGTAGAAGCGATTATAAGTCGTACCGGCTATACAGGTGAAGCAGGTTTTGAACTCTACGTCAGCAATGAAGATATCGTAAAACTTTGGGAAGCAGTTTTTGAAGCAGGCAAAGAATATGATATTAGACCAATCGGTCTGGGTGCACGCGATACTCTTCGTCTTGAGATGAAATATGCCCTTTATGGTAATGATATTGATGAAACAACCAACCCCATCGAAGCAGGGCTTGGCTGGATAACAAAAGCTAATAAAGGTGAATTTGTTGGTCGTGAAGCAATCCTCGAAGCAAAATCTAAGGGATTGACAAGAAAACTCATTGGATTCGAACTCGAAGGAAAAGCGATTCCCCGTCATGATTACTTATGTTTTCAAGGTGATGAGGAAATAGGCAAAGTAACCAGTGGTTGCTGGTCCCCCAGCCTTGAAAAAGGTATCGGAACCGCCTACCTGAAGAAAGAGTATACAGCAGTAGGGACACATTTTGAACTTGAGATTCGTGGAAAGCGAATTTCAGCAAAAGTCGTAGAAACACCATTCTACAAAAGGCCCTACTAATTTATAGAGTTTGTACGGCCCGGTTTGTTGCCGGGTCGTATGGAATTTAACCGGGAGTCTGATGCATCTTCCGTTACTTCATATATCAAATAGAGCTCAGGAAGAGGCTTATGATGAAGATCCTCTGAGGCTGGGGAAATATGAAGGCCGCGATCTGATCCCGTGGTTGGCTGATCCGGAAAAAGCGTTTGAAAGAGCTGAAAAACGAATCCCGGCACTAGATGTAGCATCACTCTCGATGGCTGCCATTGGAAGTGAAATTACCTATTTTGCTTTTCTCGGTTGGATGTTCGCAGCGTATGATCGTCCCACAGGATTGGCGTTTGCATCCGCAGTTGTTCCCTCAGTTACCATTAATCAGATTGTAAAAGCCAGATTCCGATATCCCCGGCCACCAAAAGAAGCAATGCATCCTCTCGCTTTTGTTGCACCGGGAGATTTTACCTTTCCCAGTGGTCATGCTCAAAACGCTGTTGTGTTAGGTCTGTTTTTGGCAAAGCAGGCAAAACGCAAATGGATTCGTGTTCTGGGGCTTAGCATCGCAACGACTATTCCATTAAGTAGAATATATTTGGGTGTTCACTATCCTCGAGATGTGATAGCAGGGACTATAATTGGGGTAAGTACTCTAACTGCGGCATCAGTTCTCGAAAGACCCTTTACTGATTGGTGGCAGAATGCACCACGTGGCCCTCGCGGATTTGTTATCGCTTTTGCTGCGAGTATTGCCGGATTGCTTACCGGTACTCCATTAGCTGCTTTTCCTTTGGGTGTGGGTGGTGGTCTTGCTCTTGGGCATGATTTAAGTGGACGGAATCGTTTTAGATTAGATAAACCATCTAAACGGGGTAGAATTGCTCAGGGGATAATTGGAGTAAGTTCAATCATTGGTGCAGGAATAGCCATTCGTCCCTTAATGAAAAGGGAATCGGCACTCTCAGCGACTTTGGCCGGCAGCTTTGTCGGATTAGCTCTGACCTTTGGTGTTCCGGTGGCGACAAATCTTGCTCGGCGGATAAATATCTGGCGTGAAAATACATACGGCATTAAGAAAAAAAGATCAAAAAGGAAAAAGAGGTAGACCATGCGCGAACGTTTACTCGAACTAATACCTGAGTTTAACGAGATCAAAGATGCTGATCTCCGTGATAAAGTTGTAAACTGCTGGATTGATGGAATGGAACGCGGTGGCTGGACCCCCGATTCCCTTTCAAAATTCCCCTTTAGTTTGTTGATTGAGGGTTTGGACATCAGTTTCCTTGAGCACATCAGGGCATGCGCAAAAATGAGCGCATCCATACACGATCTGTTGAAAGACCATTACGGTGATAAACTGACGTTTAATCGCGACTACCTGATGGCAGGTTCTTTGATCGCTGATGTGGGTAAATTGCTTGAGTACAGACCTGATAGTGAAAAGGGTGCGGCAAAAGCAGAACATGGCGACTTTTTGCGTCATCCATTCAGCAGTGTTGGCCTTGGCTGGAAACAAGAATTGCCCGATGAAGTTCTTCACATTGCTGCTGTTCACAGTAAAGAGGGCGCAGGTTTCAGACGTTCCCCGGAAGCAATCATCTTCCACCATGCAGACTTCATCGACTTTCAGGTCTTTGGTGGTGGGTATTGATCATATTCTTAGGTATTGTATTTTAAGGTCAACCGCAGATGGTTGACCTTTTTTTGTATGTATGAAGTTTAAGAGAATTTTTATTGTTAGTTGGAACTCAGGTTAAGGCTTCCTAAATTGTCGGTTACCTGATTCTGACTAATATCTTATGGAGATAGATAAATGCGTACCCGTGAAGAAGATCTCGCGATTCGACGAGAACTAGAAGCAACCTTAAAAGAAAGAATCCTGGTTGTGGATGGTGCTACAGGCACAGCTCTCGAATCTCTAAAACCGACTCAAAGTCATTTCGGTGGTGAAGAGTTCTTCGGTTGTAATGAAATGTTAAATCTTCATGCCCCTCATATCGTCGAACAAGTACATCGTGGATACATCGAATCTGGTGCCGATATCATTGAAACAAATAGCTTTAATGGTTCTCGAATCGTTATGGAAGAATATGATATCCCGGATAAAGCTGCTGAGCTGGTTTACCTGTCAACACAAATTGCTCATGAAGCCATAAAAAAACATGCCGGCAATAAAAAGGTCTATGTCATGGGTTCCATGGGCCCGGGAACAAAATCTATTTATGTTACCGGTGGAATTACCTTTGATGAAGTTAAAGAGGTATACAGGGAATATGCTGCAGCATTATTGAAGGGTGATGTAGATTTGTTGTTACTTGAGACGGTTCAGGACTCACTTAACCTCAAAGCTGCTATTCAAGGAGTACTACAGGCTCAGGAGGAAATGGATAGAGCAGTACCATTGGCGCTTTCCATCACCATTGAAGCCAGTGGGACTATGTTGGCAGGGCAGAATATCGAAGCACTCTATCACACAATCTCAAATTATGACCTTTTCAGTATAGGGCTCAATTGCGCCACCGGTCCAGCCTTAATGACGGATCATCTGAGGACACTAAGTAAATTGTCAAAATTCCCGGTAACAGTGTGGCCAAATGCAGGATTACCCGATGAAGATGGTAACTATTCTGAAGGGCCACAAGAGTTCAGCAATATTATTAGTCGGTTTGCCGATGAAGGTTTTATAAATATAGTCGGGGGTTGTTGCGGTACTACCAATGAACATATAAAAGTAGTTGCTGAAACGATTAAGAATGTGAAACCTCGTAAACCGATTATTGGTGGTCGATTCCACGCCTTGACCGGTAATGAATCAATGGTCGTTGCCGATGATAACCGTCCGGTTTTTGTTGGCGAACGCACCAATACTATTGGTTCACGAAAGTTTAAACGGTTGGTATCAGAAGAGAAATTTGATGAAGCAGCTGAAATAGGAAAGAACCAGGTAAAAAAAGGGGCGATGGTTTTAGACCTATGTACGGCTAATCCGGATAGAGAAGAAGTTCCTGATTTTCTCAATGTCCTTCGTCCCTTACTCCGTAAAGTTCGTGTTCCTGTAATGCTGGACACAACTGATCCTGATGTTGTTAAAGAAGCCGTGAAGTGGATTGGTGGAAAACCAGCTATCAATTCTGTCAACCTTGAAGATGGTGGTGAAAGGCTTCGTGAGATTGCGGCTGTTGCAAAGGAATATAATGCAGCATTGATATGTGGTTTAATTGATGATGACCCCGAACAAGGTATGGCCATTTCCCTTGAACGTAAACTTGAAATTGCTGAAAAGATATATGCAATTCTTGTTGATGAAATGGACTTTCCAGAGGAAGATATCATCTATGACCCACTGGTATTTCCGGCTGGAACCGGGGAACCAAAATATCGTGGGGCAGCGCTTCAGACTGTTGAAGGCGTGATGAAAGTCCGCGAACGTTTCCCAAATTGTTTAACAATTCTGGGAATATCAAATGTCTCATTCGGTCTACCAAATAATGGGCGCGAAGTTGTGAATTCAGTATTTCTACATGAATGCACCAAAGCCGGGTTGGACCTTGCAATCGTTAATACACAAAATTTGAAGCGTTTTCCATCGATTCCAAAACAGGAAATCGAATTATCAAAGCGTGTTTTATATGATGGAGATAACAGCTCTATCGGCAAGTTTGTCGCACATTTTAGAAATGTAATCGAATCAGATACTTCAGACGATGATTGGGAAAAACTCACAATACCAGAAAGACTAAGTACCGCCATTATTGAGGCAAGAAAAACGGGTCTTATTGACAATCTGAATGAATTACTGAAAACAAAAAAACCTCTCGATATCATCAATGGACCACTTCTTGAAGGGATGAAAGTAGTCGGTAAACTTTTTGGAGAGAACAAGCTCATTGTTGCAGAGGTTCTGGAATCTGCCGAAATCATGAAGGCTGCTGTTGACCATCTCGAACCGTTAATGGAAAAAGGTGAAAATGTCGGTTCAAAAGGGAAAATTCTGATTGCCACTGTGAAGGGAGATGTTCACGATATCGGCAAAAATTTGGTTTCAATGATACTTGCGAATAACGGCTATACAGTTGTTGATTTAGGCATTAAAATCGCACCGGAAACTATTCTTCAAGCGATTAAGGAACATAAGCCTGATATACTTGGCCTATCTGGTTTGCTCGTACGAAGTACTCAGCAAATGGTAGATACAGCAAAAGATCTACGCCACGCAGGTATAAAAATTCCTCTGATAGCTGGAGGTGCTGCATTAACAAAAAAATTCACCGTTAAAAAAATTGCACCGGCCTACGAATCACCTGTGATCTACGCAACTGATGCGATGAATGGACTTGATATCTGTAATCAAATTTCAGATAAAAATGAAAAAAAGAAACTGTTTAAGGAATGGAAAGAGTATTCCAACTTAGCTCTTGAAAAGGACGATAAACAGCGCAAGATCGCTCTTGAAGAAATTGATGCCAGTTGGATCGAATGTAAGGTCCCTGTGGCCCCTGATTATGAGCGACATGTCGTCGAATTGGATCCAAAAGAGGTTTTTCACTACACGAACCCATCCATGCTTTATGGTAAACATCTCGGAATAAAAGGGGTGACTGGAAAACTGAAAAAGGGTGATGATCCTAAACTCAATAGATTAATCAAACAAGTGAATGAAGTTTTTGAAGAAGCTGTTGAATTGGGTGTCATTGCACCTAAAGGGATCTATCAATGGTTTCCTGCATCGAGTACAAATGAAAAAGTCATTGTTGATAGCGAAGAAAAGGGACAGAAGGAATTTCTTTTCCCACGTGCCACAACAAAAGATAGAGTATCTGCCGTTGATTGGATAAGGCCAGAAGAGAATGGCGGAGATTCAATAAATCTGTTTGTTGTAACGGCAGGAAAAAACATCACCAAAACAGCACGAAAATGGCAAGAAGAAGGACGATTACTAGCCTCTCACATATTAGAAGTTCTTGGACTTGAGATTGCTGAGGCAGCAGCAGAACTTCTCCATAAACAATTGAGAGATGATTGGGGAATACCTGATCCAACAAACTTTACGCTTCAAGATCTTTTCAGAACAAGGTATCACGGAATCCGGCTATCGTTTGGTTATCCGGCGTGCCCCGATCTTGAGGATCAGACCCGGTTATTCGATTTATTGGATCCAGGTGAGATTGGTGTAGAATTGACAGATGGATTTATGCTTTATCCAGAAAGTACCGTTACGGCTGTTGTATTTCACCATCCAAAAGGGAAATACTACGTAGCTGAAACAAAATCCTGATTTTTCCGAACATGGGTATATCAACATCTCATCTAAAGGGAACAATACACGGTCTTTCGTGTAAAATAGTTATCTTCATTTTATTAATTCTGTTGTAGAACTAATCCAAAGGGCAAGCAACAGATGATTCAGAAAGTATGCCGTAGATTGGTCTAACAATCCTGCATAGCAAAGAGAGGCACTAAGCTATTTTCCTAAGTAATTTAAGAATAAGGTATTAGTTGCAAAAGGGAAAAGGATATTAGAGTCAAATTCATGAGAATATCTCAAAATGGATTATTAAATTAACTTGCTGAAATTGAATTATGATTCGACAGTGACAGATATCCAATTCATCTGACAAAACTATATAAACTAGTTGACTAGGAGTTAAAAGAAATGCGGATTGCAGTCGTTGGAACCGGATATGTCGGACTGGTTGCAGGAGCCTGTTTCGCTACTACAGGTAACAATGTGACCTGTGTAGATATAGATAAAGAGAAAGTAAAAAGACTTCGTAACGGTGAAATACCAATTTATGAGCCAGGTCTTGATACTCTAGTAAAAGATGGTGTTGATAAAGAAAGACTGTCTTTCACTACCAATTTAGCTGAAGCGGTCAAATCCAATGAAATCATTTTCATTGCTGTTGGAACTCCTCCAAATGAAGATGGTAGCGCTGATCTTCAGCATGTTCTTGCCGTTGCAAAAGGCATAGGACAGGCGATGGACGGATACAAGGTGATCGTTGATAAAAGTACCGTTCCGGTTGGAACTGCTAAAAAAGTACATGACGAGGTCGCCAAGTATACTAATCACGAATTCTCAATCGTATCAAATCCGGAATTCTTGAAGGAAGGTGATGCGATTAATGATTTCCTGAAACCGGATCGTGTCGTTATCGGTGCAGACGATGAACGTTCGCACGAAATGCTTGAACAGCTATATCGCCCCTTCATGATGAAAGGCAATAGAATTGTTCACATGGATGTAACTTCTGCCGAACTTACCAAGTATGCTGCCAATAGCTTTCTCGCCATGAAGATATCCTTTATGAATGAATTGGCAAAATTATGCGAAATCGTTGGTGCAGATATTAGTTCCGTTCGCAAAGGTATTAGCTCTGATTCACGTATCGGGGACGCTTTTCTTTTCGCCGGCGCCGGATATGGTGGTTCCTGTTTCCCGAAAGATGTCAAAGCTATTCTACGTACAGCAAATCAGTTCAACACCGACTTGAAGCTTATCAATGCTACCGAAGAAGTGAATGAAGAGCAGAAAAAAGTACTGTTCAAGAAAGTCACTGAATACTATGGTGATAATCTTGAAGGGAAAACTTTTGCTATCTGGGGTTTAGCGTTTAAACCGCGTACGGATGATATGCGCGAAGCACCATCTCGCGTTTTAATAAACGCTCTGTTGGAAAAGGGTGCAAAAGTCAGAGCCTATGATCCAGCTTCCATGGAAGTTGCCGAAGAAATCTTTGGAGATAGTATCCAATTGACAGAAACCGATTATGATGCTTGTGAAGGCGCTGATGCATTGATTCTTGTCACCGAATGGGCTGACTTCAGAAGTCCAGATTTTGCACGTTTAAAAGCACAGTTGAAAGACGATGTTGTCTTTGATGGTCGAAATATCTGGAATCCTACTCACGTTCAAGAACAAGGTTTATCATACTACGGTATCGGCCGTAAACTCAACTGAGGTAAGAATTGAATATTCTCGTTTCCGGCGGTGCTGGTTTTATCGGTTCTCATATCGTTGAAAAACTTGTTAAACAAGGTGAGAAAGTAACAGTAATAGATAATCTCTCATCCGGAAAACGTGAATATCTTTCACCGAATGTCCGTTTGATTGAAATGGACATCCGGGATAAATCTCTCCAAAACATCTGGAAAGATGAGCTATTTGATGTCCTGATTCATCTCGCTGCACAGATGGATGTTCGTAAAAGCGTTGAAGACCCGTGTTTTGATGCCGATGTAAACCTTCTAGGTCTACTGAACCTGATGGAAATCGGACGAAATAACGGTTTAAAAAAAGTGTTATTTGCTTCCTCAGGTGGTGCTGGATATGATGATAGCGCACCATTCCCAACTCCTGAAAACCATCCTCCAAATCCTATTTCGCCATACGGTATAGCGAAAATGGCTACTGAAATGTATCTGAAATACTATTCAGCAGCCTACAACATTCCTTATGTCGCCTTGCGTCTGGCAAATGTTTATGGGCCTAGACAAAACAATCAAGGCGAAGCTGGCGTTGTCGCAATCTTCTGTACTAAGCTGATCAAAGGTGAAAAACCGGTTGTGAATGGTGATGGACTACAAACCAGAGATTATGTCTATGTTGAAGATGTTGCACATGCCTTTATGAAGGCACTTGTGAAAGAAGAATCCGACTATATCAATATTGCCACTTCAGAAGAAACAAATGTTATAGAATTATTTGAGCTTGTCGCATCGGAGATTGGAAGCGATAACCAATTTATTAGTGGTCCTGGTAAAGCCGGTGAAGTTAGAAGAAGTTGTTTAGGAATTCAGAAGGCAGAATCAACACTAGGCTGGGAACCTGAACATTCTCTCCTTGACGGGATCAAAAAGACAGTACAATATTTCAAACGGTCCTTTTAATATTTTCCTTTGTTAATTTTCCAAATGATGTTTCAGGTGTTTATAGAATAATATGGGTGTTTAATTCCGGAGCTTTATGGCACTCCAAAGGGTCTAATTGGAGAAAATTGAGAAAAATAAGTCGTAAAAAACCTCTTCATCGATTCCATTTCATAAAGAATTTTTAATACATTAAAAGTTTGATAGGTGAAACACCGCGGATAAAAAATGCGTGTAATAATTACTGGTGGTGCAGGTTTTATAGGTTCCAATCTTATCCATTATTTACTGGGAAATAGAAAAGACTGGGATATCCTGAACTTTGATGCTCTGACCTACGCAGGGAATCTGGAAAACCTGGCAAAGGTCAGTGATTCACAGAAGTACAAATTCTTTCAGGGTGATGTTACAATCGCCAATGATGTTGAGAGGGCAATGGAAGAATTTAAACCAGATGCTATCATGCATCTGGCAGCAGAATCCCACGTAGACCGTTCAATCCTTGATCCTCTGGCGTTTGTCAGGACAAATGTTATTGGTACCCAGATCGTACTTGACTCAATACGTAAATTGGATAAGTCTATCCGATTATTACATGTTTCAACAGATGAAGTATATGGTAGTCTTGGTTCTGATGGATATTTTGTTGAAAATACACCATTAGCACCAAATAGTCCCTATTCATCCAGTAAGGCTTCAAGTGATCTTTTTGTCCGTGCGGCATTTAAAACCCATGGGCTCAACGTTGTGACAACGAGATGTAGTAATAACTATGGTCCCTATCAATTTCCTGAAAAGCTGATACCGCTAATGATATCGAACGCTGAGGAAGATAAGTCACTTCCTGTTTATGGAGATGGACTTCAGATAAGAGACTGGTTACATGTTGAGGATCACTGTATAGCCCTGACGAGGGTACTTGAAAAAGGAAAAACCGGTGATGTGTATAACATCGGTGGTCATAACGAGTGGGCTAACATCAATATTGTAAAGCTTATCCTTTCCACTCTGAATAAACCCGATTCTTTAATTAAATATGTTACGGATCGACCCGGTCACGACAGACGGTACGCCATAGACGCAACCAAGATCGAAAAGGAACTTGGATGGATACCCTCAAGAACATTTGAGGAAGGTTTGCCAGAAACGATCAAATGGTATCTGGAAAACAAAGATTGGGTAAAAAACGTACAATCCGGTGCATACCGTGAGTTTTATGAAGAACAATACGGTCACCGCCTTAAAAATCAATAGATCATAAAAACCTGAAGCTGGAGAACACCATGAAAGGTGTAGTGCTTGCTGGTGGATTAGGATCCAGATTACATCCTTTGACAAAAGTAACAAACAAACATCTTCTTCCCGTTGGTCTTGAACCAATGATATTTCATCCTGTAAAAAAACTACGTGGTGCTGGAATAGAGGATATTCTAATCGTCACAGGTCCTGAACATATGGGACACGTCGTGAACCTTCTTGGTAGTGGAAAAAATTTCCAATGCCGATTTACATATCGAGTTCAGGATGAACCGGGTGGTATCGCTCAAGCTCTTGGGTTGGCTGAGCAATTTGTCGGTACAGATCAGGTGGCTGTAATCCTTGGTGATAATATTTTCAAAGATTCAATTAAAAATATTGCGTCAAAATTCCGAAGCCAGGGTGAAGGGGCTAAAATAATCTTAAAAGAAGTCCACGATCCTCAACGTTACGGTGTTGCTGAAGTGAAAGATGGAATGGTCCTCGGTATCGAAGAAAAACCAGCCCATCCTAAAACCAATTTCGCGGTGGCAGGTGTCTACTTCTATGATTCAAAAGTATTTGAGATCATTAAGACATTAAAACCTTCCGGGCGCGGCGAATTGGAAATTACTGATGTGAACAACGCATACCTTATGGCAAACCAACTGACTTATGATGTACTGGATGGTTGGTGGACAGATGCCGGTACATTTGAATCTATCCGTACCGCTGATTCATTATGCCGTGAAACATGGGGTTCTGATCCTGAAAAAATCCCGTTAGAATTGTAACTTCCTTTGGGGTGAATCCCGCATGAGGACTGGGAGACGATTATTTTCCATCTGAAGAAACTTTTGTATCTTTTGTGACATAATTTTGTTCACACATTTTTCCTTTTTTTACGAGGTGTTAAATGCAGGTCCCAACGCTTGATCTGAAGGCGCAGTATGAACCACTACGTGGCGAAATTGATGCTGCCATCAAAAAAATAATTGATAATACAGCTTTTATACTTGGTCCGGCAGTCAACGATTTTGAAAAAAATGCCGCAGATTACCTTAATTGCAAACATGCAGTCGGCGTTTCCAGCGGAACAGATGCTATTCTGATAGCACTCATGGCAGAGGGAATCGGCCATGGTGATGAAGTTATCAGCACTGGTTTTACTTTTTTTGCAACCACTGGAACAATTCATAGAAGCGGGGCAACACCTGTTTTAGTCGATATTGATCCTCATACCTACAATATAGATCCTGCGAAAATCGAAGCGGCTATCACAAGTAAGACAAAAGCGATTGTTCCTGTTCATCTGTATGGACAAGCCGCTGATATGCCTGCGATTATGGAGATCGCTAAAAAGCATAACCTCGTGGTGATTGAAGATGCTGCTCAGGCAATTGGAACTGAGATTAACGGTCAAAAAGTTGGGACATTCGGTCATTACGGTTGTTTCTCTTTCTTTCCGTCAAAGAACCTTGGCGCTTGCGGGGATGCTGGTTTAGTCGTTGCGATGGACGATGAACGAGGTCAGAAACTGAAGCAGTTCCGGATGCACGGTCAGACGTCAACATACATGCATCAATACGTTGGTGGAAACTTCAGAATTGATGCTCTTCAGGCTGCCATACTTGATGTAAAACTACCGCATCTCGATAGCTGGACAGAAGGACGTCAGAAAAATGCGGAAGCTTACACTCGCATGTTTACTGAAGCTGGGCTAGTCCTTAATCCCGATGAAATTGATGGATATGATACTGGTGTTGTTGACCTGAAGGGGAAAAAGGGTGTGGTACTTCCTAAAGCTCTTGAAAACGGTCGCCATATCTATAATCAGTTTGTCATCAGAGTTGATAATCGTGATGATCTTCTGAATTTCCTGAACAATGATAAGAATGTGGGCGCCAGAGTTTATTATCCATTATGCATGCACCTTCAGGACTGTTTTGAATATCTGGGAATGAAAGAAGGCGATCTCCCCGTTGGCGAATGTGCATCACAGCAAGTTATGGCACTGCCAATCTATTCTGAACTGACAGAAGAAATGCTCCAGTATGTTGTAGATAGCATCAAAGAGTATTTTTCTAAATAAGTTGTGTTGGGAGGGACTATGATTCATGTTGTAATTATGGCGGGAGGTGGTGGTACAAGACTTTGGCCACTCTCAACCACTTCCAAGCCAAAGCAATACATGCGTTTCAACGATGAAAAAAGTATGATCAAAAAAACCGTTGAACGTGTGCAACATATTGTCCCACCCGAAAGAACCTGGATTGTTACAGTTGAAGAACAGCTCGATGCTATTCTGGCTGAGGATCTAGGCGTTCCAACGACGAACGTTATTCTTGAGCCAGTTGGTAGAAACACTGCCCCCTGTATAGGTCTGGCAGCATACCGGGTTGGAAGGGTAGATAAGAATGCCATTCTTATTATTCTTCCAGCAGATCACCTGATTGAGGATGTCGAAGAATTTCAGAAGTGTGTTTATTCAGGTGTGAAAGCCGCAGAAGCTACAAATGCTGTAGTGACAATCGGGATTAAACCGTCTCGCCCGGAAACAGGCTACGGCTATATTCACGCAACAAAGGACGAAGTAGGACCTGGTGTTGTAAAAGTAAGCCAATTCAAAGAGAAACCTGAACTCGACGTTGCAAAGCGATACGTAGCGGCAGGTGATTATTTCTGGAATAGCGGTATTTTTATCTGGGGTGCAACAAAAATTCTCAATGACGTTGAAAACTACCTTCCCAAGATGTATGCTACTCTCGGAAAAATTGGGAAAATGGATAGTCTCAAAGAGAACTGGGAAGAGTATAAAGATTTGTATAGTTCCATCGATCCTATATCCATTGATTACGGTGTTATCGAAAATACCGAACAGGTTTTAATGGTTAAAGGAACCTTCGATTGGAGCGATGTTGGAGGATATGAAGAACTTTACCGTATCAGTAAAAAATCAAAACAGGGCAATGTCCTGCAAGGTAAAGTTTTTGCCCAGAACACAAAAGACTCCTATGTCTTCTCATCTGTGGAAAGACCGGTAGCGGTACTTGGTCTCGATAATGTTGTTATCGTTGCCAACGAAAACGGGATACTGGTATGTGACAAAGAAACCGCCCAGAATGTACGTAATGTATCTGGATGGCTAAAAGATGAAGAATGATATTAAAGAATTTACGTTAAAACCCTACTTGGTGGGGTTTTTGTGTTTATTGCTGTGTCCACTCTTGTTGATGGGTTCAACAAGTATGGTTGATGCGGCGGATGGTGATGAAAATAATACGTCAGTACATAAAAGTGTCAATGGAGGAACAATGACAGTTACAGAAGCACTGAAAAAGTTAAAAGAGGGTAATGAACGGTTTCAAAAGAGTGAACAGATTCACCCGAATCTGGATCACGCCAGGATGGAATCTCTAAAGGCCAATGGTCAGCAACCTTTCGCAACGATCCTGTCTTGTAGTGATTCTCGTGTTCCTGTGGAACATATCTTTGATCAGGGAGCTGGTGATCTATTTGTAATTCGGGTTGCGGGAAATATTGCCGGTTCATCAGAAATCGGGACGATTGAGTATGCCGTTGAACATCTCCACACCCCAATTATTGTTGTTCTGGGGCATGAGGATTGTGGCGCAGTAAAAGCCTCGTTTACAGACGCTGAAACAAGCGGCAGTCTAAAAGGATTGGTGTCAAAGATTGATGCTGCCATTGACGATGTGAAGAAAAATAAAGATGATTTTGAATCGCAGGATGAAGCACTTCATTCAGCAATCGAAACAAATCTTTTTAATACGATGAAAGAGTTACTGGCGAATAGTGAAATCATCCGAAATGCTGTTGTAGCAAATGAAGTAGAACTATTGGGTGCATATTTTAACATCGCAGAAGGTCGTGTCGATTGGCTGGGTGAATCAAAATAGTTTCATCTCCCAATTCCATACTTGCAAGCCGATCCCGACAATTCGGGATCGGCTTCTTTTCTCATAACCTGCCAATTCTCTTTGTTTCCCTAGAACCTTGATATTAGATTTCTTGCATCCACAAATCCCACTCATTTAATCAGTACAAAGTCGGGTAACCGTGTCCGACAATCAAACAATCTGTTTATAGCCGGAGGAAAATGCGATGTTTAGAAAGAGCCGAGTTCCTTTAATCGTTTTATCATTTATGGTTTTATTTATTGTTCAAGTAAAGGCAAAACCTTCTCCCGAAAATCCACTACCCTCTTGGAATGAAACACCTGCAAAAGCTAAAATAATCGACTTCGTTTCTTGTGTGACCGACACAAATTGCAAAGGTTATGTGCCCCCGTTTTACCGTCTGGCAACCTTTGATCTGGACGGCACAGTGATGTGCGAAAAACCTGATGCATTCCAGATGTTTCCGACCTACGAGAAGCTAGTCTACGATGTGGAGCAGGATCCATCAAAAGCCAATATCCAGCCTTGGAAAGCTGTGATGGAAAAAGATACGACATACATCAAATCTCATTATGATCAAGTATTGGGGACTGCTTTTCAGGGATTTACCCAGGCAGCATTTATGGATTCCATGTTCTGGTTTATGTCAACAGAAATGCACCCACGCTATGACGTTCGCTTTCTGGATTTGATATACCGTCCCATGGTTGAACTAATTATATATCTTCAGCAGAACGAGTTCGAGGTCTATATGTGTTCCGGTTCCATGCAAGGCTTTATACGAAGTTTCTCTAAGGGTTTTCTTGGTGTGGGATTAGATCACGTCATAGGGTCCAGTACTGGTTTGATGTATGATGAAGAGCAGAGTGCAGTTGTGCGTACATCTGAATTTTTCGATCCAGTGAATCTTAAAGGTGGAAAACCCGTCAATATCGAACGGTGGGCTGCTAAAAAACCGATTTTTGCTTTCGGTAACTCCAATGGTGATGTGCAGATGTTGGAGTATGCGATGTCAAATAAATACAATCATATGGTAGGAATAATTATTCACGATTCAGAAAAAGAATACGTTTACCGTTACCCCGATCTTGAGGAAATGGCTCAAGAAAAAGGATGGCTAGAAGTGAGTATGGCAAACGATTTCTGGCAAATCTTTATGGTTGATCCTGAATAAAAAATGTTGTCCATAAATAATAATCCCCGCTTTTGAGCGGGGATTTGTTTTACATAAATGGTATAACCGTAAAAACTGCAACATCCCAAAAGGCATGGGAAATAATTCCCGGACCGATATGTCCCACTCTCCAGTAGAGTATTCCCCAGAAGGCACCCGCAAAAAGTGCTGCTGTAATAAGAACCAGATTGAACGAAGGTAAATGAACAAGGGTATATAGCAGGGTAGTATATAGAAAACCGTTCAATGATCCATATTTGTGCATAAGAGATCTCTGTATCCATCCGCGCCAGAATAACTCCTCACCTGGTCCAATAGGGAAGAGGAGTAAGAGGGAAATTACTGTTCTGGATGCCTGTGATCTGGTTGAATACACTGATTCGATCTGATGCTCACCGAGAGGCAGGTAACGGATGACATAGTTTCCTGCAGCGAAAATTAAATAAAGAACGAGGGATGCTATCAATCCGATTAGAATGTATTTTCCCCAATCACGTATTGATCCTTGAAGTGTATCTGAATATACAACCAATGATACACCACCAAGAATAAATGTCGCAAACGACATTACTACCCAAAAGGGTGTTCCTGGTACAGCAAATAAAAAATACCAGACGACAAAAGCGATTGTTATCGCAATTGGTAACAATACTTTATCCCTTTTTAAAAAACGTAATTCCGTCATTCCGTTTATATCCCAAAATTAAAAAAATGACCGAGAACAATACCTACAGTCATCAACAGACCGAATTGAAAATGGAGTTGAGCTGTTAGAACATCGACTCCCGCGAGGTGTTCCTTTTGCCTATCCATGGAATCCAGAATAATTCTTGCAACTTTTAGCGAAGCAGGGATTGACAGGAACACAATGAGCGTCCACACAGGAATTAAATGTATTAACCAAAGGAAAATGAGGATCAGGTAAGCAAAAGCCAGGATCAGGACGTAAACAATTCGAGCTGAAGATTTTCCAATAAGGCTGGCGATTGTCTGAAATCCCTTAGACGTATCGTCAAGGATATCCCGGATATTATTCGCAAAAAGTATTGCGGCAACCAGGAATCCGATTGGAATTGAAATAATAAAAGCATTCCAATCAATATGACCTAATTGAACGAAATGTGAACCCAACACCATTAATGGTCCCATCAGCAGGAAAACAAAATATTCCCCAAGGGCCAGATATTTGTAACCAAGTTTTGTCGCTGAATAAAGAATCCCGCCAAGAATACCCAGTGAACCAAAAAGAACGATCTGCCATCCACAACGATAAAGCAGGTATATCCCAATTAAAAATGCAAGTGCAAAAGCGATATATCCGGCGACCAAAGCTGCTTTAGGAGTGATCTTCTTTTCCACGAGTAAACGGCTACCGCCGAGTGAACCTTCACAGTCTACACCTTTGATATAGTCGTAATAATCATTGATGAGGTTGGTACCAGCGTGCAAAAAGATGCCTCCAAAAAGCGCGAAAAGAAACAGGATGACATCAATATGCCCAGTCTGGTAGAAAGCATAAGCTGTTCCCATCAGAACCGGTGTTGCGGAAGCGGTAAACGAAAAAGGCCTTGTCGCCATAAACCAGATTTTGAATGACATCTTTCCCCCAAACGCAGATAGTCATATTTATGTAGCTAAAATCCAATTTATTGTGTCGAAAAATAGTTTCCAACATGACCAATTTGGTCATTTCACTTTTTTATAATTCATGGCTCCACAATAGAACAAAGGGGGGCGAATGCCCCCCTTTGTTGATTATCTATATGACTTCCATCATTTTGTATCAAAACGACTCTATACTTTAATCTCCAGACTATTTAACCAGAGTAACCTTTTGTATCTGGTTCTGCATACCCGGCGCAGACGCATTGATGATATACATACCGCTGGATAATGTTGACCCATTCAGTACAAATGTATGATTACCTGCTGAATGAGGTTGATTGGTCAGTGTCCTTACCAACTGACCGTTGATGTTATACACAACCACTTTAAGGTCACTTGGCTGAGGAAGCGCGACCTGCACATTCAACGTTGGATTAAACGGATTCGGGTACGACTTCACCAAGGAAAACTCAGTTGGGGTTTCACTCCAAAATCTTTCTTCTACAGAGGTTGCATCAGAGTAATCAAAAATCATGAAATTGTACCTATCCGTAAACAAGACGTAATGATCTACAATGGCGACATCCACTGCATCACCAAATGAATCATAATATCCAACTTCAACCGGATTATAAAGATCAGAGATGTTAATAATTTTCAGTCCATCAATCCCAACTGCTACAAAGATGAAGTGACCTAGAACCTCAATGTCATTGGGCTTTGCCCCAATCATATGTGTTAACACTTCTTCAGGATTTTCGGGATCCGATATATTGACGATCGAATAAACCTGGTTATACGCGCCAGAAACATAAAGCTTGTCCTCGTAAAGAGTGGCTTTATAGGCATAAACATCTGTAAATGAAGATATCTCAGTAGGTTCCAATGGATTGGAAATATCCAGTATTGTAATACCGTCATACCCCATTGAAAGATAAGCAAAGTCATCATCGACAACTACATGATAGCAGGTTCTTCCGTCATAATAAAATCCCACTTCATCCGGATTTTCTGGATTACTGATATCAATGACGACAAAACCATTCTCTAAATCCGACCCATAGAGATAGTTACCTCTTACAATACTGTTATTTAAAACACCTCTAGTATCTTGGTTACTGACATATGTGGGTTCCTCTATATTCGATATGTCAAGAATGCCTAAACCTTCTTCACCGCAAGAAATATAGGCGTATTGTTGATCAATAAATGAAGAACTAGCTGTCAATGGAAAATCACTTCTCCACAAAAAATCAGGGTTTTCGATATTAGATATATCTAAAATACTAATTCCATCATTGATACTTGAAAGGAATGCGTTGTTTCCATGGATAAATATATCTTGTGATCTGGGAGCGGGTTGATATCTACCGATTACCTGAGGTGAGGAGCTATCACTAATATCTAGTATCCTAAGTCCATTATTATGGCCTATGACATAAAGATATCCGTTTGATAGATATAGTTTATTTGAGGATTCATTTTCAGTCTCTAATAGAACAGGTTGAGTGGAATTGGCTATACTGTAAATTCCAAGTGAAGAGCTATGTGCAATATAGAGTACAGTATCAACAAGAACCGCATCGTAGGAACGATAATCATTTGAATGTTCCAGATAGGGATTCTCCAAATCATCAATGTTGATGATTGAAAATCCCAAAGCCCCCTTTGTGACGACAGCATAATTGCCATCTATGGCAATTGTCGAGTATCCATAATATGAATATAAACCGGGTTCTCTGTAAGTACTTATTAGAGCTGGATCAGAAATATTTTCAATATCAATAATTGCCATACCTGAATCACCATCTGCTACATAGGCATAATGTCCTCGAACGACAGTATTTTCTGCCTGACCTCTTGTATCGCAGTAGCCTATTTCTGAGGGGTTCAATGGATCAGTAATATCGAGGATTGAAACACCGAATTGATCCTCTGAAAGGAAAAAGTAATTTTCATGATAAAATATATCATTAATATCTCTATTTCGATTAAAAAGTGCGGTTTCTGTGGGGTTTGCCGGGTTGGAAACGTCAACGATTGTATAATCTGATCGTCCATCGCCGGCGTATATATAGTTTCCGGCTTTATTTACTGTATAAACACCATTTTCGGGAAATACATGGCCAATTTCTGTTGGATTCGTTGGATCGGAGATATCAACCACTCTCATACCAGAATAGGAAGATGCGATATATGCGTAATTCCCATCTACAAAAAGATCAAATGTTTCATCCCAACTTGAAAACGAATAAACCATTTCAAGGTTTTCCATATCACCATTTTCAGCGAGTATAAAAGGAACAAATAGGAATGAAAAGAGGAGGGATAATACAAAAATGCGAATCATAGTAGCCCCAAAAGTATGTATAATTAACGGAGTAGACAGTGAACAAATAAAATTACAATTCATTCTAATAGAAAACAACTATGAACGCTGATAATATTCAATTCTTTATAATAGATGTTTTTTGAAAAAAAGGGGGGCGAAAGCCCCCTTTAAAAATCATATATATCAACTAACAACCGCCACTTTTCTTTTTCCGTTTCGGTGCTGAAGAGGCTGCTGCTGCTACCGGAGGTGGGGGAGGAGGAGCGGAACCGATAGCTGCACCACCGCCGAGGAATTTCTCCTTCAAAGCGAATACTTTCATCGCGAGATCTGGATTTTCTTCAGCAGCCTTGCCTTCGAGAATCTGCTCAACAAAGCCTTCTGTACCACCCTTTAGAACGTAGGCTTCGTAACCCAATCCACGAAGAATAACCCACGCTTGACCTGCACGGACACCGTCATTGCACACAAGTACATGTGTACCGGATTTTAATAATTTGTCAAGTCCATCATTACTGACGAGTTCTGTAAACGGAACATTAACAGCTCCGTCAATGTGGTAACGGTTGTAATAATCAGGAGTACGAACATCAATAACTTTTAAACCCGGTTTTTCTGCAACCATCCATTCGCTAAGTTCCAATGGTGAGATAAAATCTTCTCCGTTGGCAACCATTGTTCCCCATTCATCAAGAGATTTGACCGGGGTCTGTTTGGCCGGATCACCCATAAGGGCTAATGTACCTGCCATTACCAATAGAATGGCTGCGCCTATTTTAGGAAAAATTGAGTTCTTCATTTCTATTTCCTTTCCCATTTACTCAGTGGGATCAACAATCGAGTTCTTTTTGCGTTCCATGATCGTGCCCCATGTGAACGCTCCGACAGCTATAGCGACTGCGATAAATACCATCAGTCCCGGGCTAATTCCCAACCATTTCCAGACAAAGGTTTCGCCCATATCACCGAGGTTATGCAGTCCGGTTATTCCGGGTTGGATCAGGCTGAAGACGAGAATACCGAAGACCACGCCACCGAGGTAAACCAGACCGTCAATTTTCCCAGTCGCAGTGGCAACACATGATGTACCCGGGCAGTAACCGCCGATGATAAATCCGACACCGAGAATTAATCCACCGATAGCTTGAGCACCGAGGAAAGTGGGATTGATATAGGTCATGGACAGATCAATCAGACCCATGGCTACCAACCACCAGAAGCCAACACTTGCCACGACAATAGCGGTGAACATCACCTTCAAGACTGCAAAGTCACGGAGGTAGAACTGTGCTGCTAGCTTTCTAGCGTTTCCAAATCCGGCACGTTCGAGGAAAAAACCAAAACCGATACCGATGAAAAAGGACACCACCAGGCTAAGGTAGGGTGACATCTGACCATAAACTTCAATAGGGAATCTCATAACCATTGCCTCCTTACGAAATAGGCTGCGGCAAATCCACCAGCAAATACAGCTAACATGAAAACCCAGCTACCAAGTGCGAGGGTCGCGCCACCTGAAAGGGCTTGGCCGGAAGTACAACCACGTGCTAAACGGGCGGCAAATCCCATCAACGTTCCACCGATAAAGGCGAACATCAGCCGACCTTTGGATGAAATCCGTGGGCCTTTTTCAACAGTCTTTTTCACGCGGTTGGCAAGGATTCCACTGATAAAACCGCCGACAAAGACGCCGATAACCATAAAGACTAGACCATTGGCCATGGGATGGGTTGAACCACCAAAATATTTACCCATATAGGAGTGGCCTTCTATGGTTTCAGGTGCGATACCATGCATCATCCAATAAAGACCGCGGGCAAAGGCACCGCTGGCCCCAAGTCCCGATCCCAATATGACATAGGATAGCAGAAGGACGATTCCAAGACCAACACCCGCCAGATAAGGCGACCAGTAGGCTTGTGGTTTTAAACTTTTTTCACTCATTTTCTTCTCTTATCTGAAGTTTATTGTTTAATGCAAGTTTGAAATCAATGGTTCAATTTCCGGGAAATGGCTGACTTGGCCTGCCATTACAATCACAAAGCGTAATGCTAATCCACCGACTAGAACCAACGCTGGACCTACCCAAACCGGAACAGGACGGTGAAGCATTTCCCTGAATTCCAACCACAAAGGCAATGCGATGCCAACAAAGACAACAAATACCCAGAAGGATGCAGTGAAAGGACCACCGAGAATCAGGTTAGCAGCATTGATTGATCCAGTTGGACCTGTGATCAGGCTAAGAATCCAGCTACCCAACAGAACAACTTCAATAATTAGTGCGGCAATATCCCAACGGAACAGATTCTTGATCTCATTACTCGTGGGTTTTGCAAGAAGTCCAAATGCACACGCGGCAGAGAAACCACTAACGAGGAACAAGGGCGGTAAAACAGCTGAATTCCATAGAGGCCGTGCGGCAACAGTTCCAAGAAGGATACCTGTATAAATACCTAATGATGCACCACCGATAACGTTAATCCACGCTATCTGCTTTGGTGCTTTTCCCGCGATGTTCTTCACAATATTCCAGATCGGATTCAGGAATCGGAGTTTTCCCTTGAATGTCTCAAGTCCGTTTGGTAATGCCAACGCCAGAATCTGAGCTGGATAAACAAACAAAAGGATCCATGAACCCCAAGACATTGGACTTAGTGGTTCAAAAGTCGTATAGAACCTGAAAACGTGTTCAGGATAGGCGAGGTCTAATAACAGAAAGACCATACCTAATGACAGTAGAATCGGTGCTGTAAGCGGTCCATAAAATAGAAGTGCACGACCCTCTTTTTCTTTACCCATTAATCTCCAGATACCACCGAGGATCATGAGTCCGGCAACAAGACCACCTACAAAGAGGTAGAGTGGAATCTGCCATTCCCATATTTCCAGATGGGGATCAATCAGGTGATTGTGACGGAAGTTGGTAATCTCAGTCATGTTGATCCTCTCTAGAGTAGGTAAAAGATGTTTGGTTTTGTGCCGGCACCCGGCTTGACTGTTTTCACTTGTCTGCCGTTCATCATATCCGTTAAGCCACTACCCGGATCATCAAGATCACCGAAATTGATTGCTTTGGTTGGGCATGTAGATGCACATGCAGTCGTTTCACCTACTTTAACACGATGGTCGCAGAATGTGCATTTGTCTGCGTATCCATCAGGGTGAATGAAACGAGCATCGTAAGGACATGCCGATATACAAGCCTTGCAGCCAGTACACTTTTTATCATCGACAAGGACTATTCCCGTCTCTTCATCTTTATAAGATGCGCCTGTCGGGCAGACCGTCACACAAGGCGGATTCTCGCAGTGGTTACATCGTTCAGTGCGAATTTCACTGGAGAGTTTAGGGAATTCACCGCGCACGATTTCAACAAGCCAATCGCGTGTATATTCTTCAGGAACGTTGTTTTCCATGTGACAGGAAATCACGCAAGCGTGGCAACCCACACAACGAACCGTATCTATGACCATTCCATATCGAGCCATTATTTACTCCTGAACGAAGGTGATAAAGTTGACGTTCATTCCTGTACCACCCATCACCGGATCGGTTTTGTAACGGGTGATCAGGGCGGCATCATCCGCACCCTTTTTATTGCTAATTCCTTTGGCAGTGTGCCCAAATCCATGAACCATATAGACACAATCAGTTCGGATACGTTCAGTGACCTTCACTTTTATATCTTGTGAAAGGACACCATCCTGGTTTTGAAGTTTGATCTTTTTACCGTGAGTTAATCCCCACTCGGATGCTACGTGACGATTGACCCAAACTTCATTCTCATCAACAACACGGTTAAGAACTCGGTTATTGGTAGTTCTTGAGAATGTGTGAACGGGGCTACGACCAAAGAGTAGTCTGTAATAACCTTGAGGAGGATCACCATGATCTGTGAACTTCGGCATTGGGTCGAGGTCCATCGCCGCCAGTTTGGGCGAATAGAGTTCAATCTTTCCGCTATCAGTGAAGAAATCAGGGGCAACACCCTCTTCAAAATAGATAGGTTGTTTTGGGAATTTCAGCGTGCCTTCTTTTTTGAGAAGATCAAAGTCGATTCCTGCCAGAGCTGTACGTTCTTTCAGGTAACCTTCCATATCATCCCATGGGAAATAGTCAGCGAGGTCAAGGCGCTTTGCCAACTCTTTGGCTACCCAATAAGGTGGACGGGTGTCGTACATAGGATCAACGACAGGTTGACGCAAACTTACAAACGGTTCACGCCAGGCGCCTACATGCAAGTCATCATAACGTTCAAAGAAGGTTGTATCGGGTAAGACGACATCAGCCCACCCAACGATTTCCATCGGTAGCACGTCACTAACCATGACGAGGTCAAGGTTGGTAAGTGCTTCTATTGTCTGTTTCGGATTCGGTAAACTTCTAGTCAAGTTTGTACCGTACACAAACCAGCCACGAATCTGGCAATTCGTATCCGGGACAGGGAAAGTTGCATCACAAAGTCCACTTGCGAGAGTCTTGGTCGCCAGTGGATACTCTTTTACCAACAAGTCAGCACGGTTTCTATTCGGTTTAGGATATTTTTTCGTTTTCGGCTTAGGTATATCAACACTACCCGGATAGAAATAACCACCTTTGCGTCCCCATGCACCCAACAAAGCTGTCAACATTGCAATGGCACGGACACGCTGGGTATCATCACCATACCATGTGACATGACGTCCGGGATGAATCAAAACACCCGGCGCCTGATGACCCATTTCGCGAGCGGTTGCGACGATATCTTCAGGCTTAATACCTGTAATGGTCCAGACACGTTCTGGAGTAAACGCAGAGACATGAGCCTTTAGTTGTTCAAACCCCATGGTATAGTTTTTGACATAATCTTTGTCATAAAGTTTTTCGCTGATAATGACATTCATCCATCCAAGCAGAAGGGCCATATCGGTCCCAGGCTTGATAGGCAAGTACCAGTGAGCTTTACCTGCGGCTACACTATGGCGAGGGTCAGCAACGACAAGTTTCGCGCCGTTTGCCAGTGCGTCAGCAAATTCCTGAACTTGAGTATTGTGCATGTTTTCGCCGAGGTGGCTTCCCAAGAGGACCAACATCCGTGTGTTCATAATGTCCAGTCTTTCCGGGCTGCCAATTTCCTCACCGTATGTTAGATCGAAGGCAACTTCGCGAGGACCACGGCATTGGGCATAAGATGGGGCAGCAGCGTTCGGTGATCCGTAAGCTTTCATCAGGTGCTTAAACATGGATGCACCATAGCCGTGATTAAACAAAGCCAGGCATTCAGGACCATATTTCTCTTTAATCTTAGTCATTCCATCAGCAGCATAATTAAGTGCTTCATCCCATGATGCTTTTCGGAAAACATCTCCACCACGTTTTGAGACACGAATTAATGGATGTTTCAAACGATTCGGATCGTAAAGAAGCCCTGTAGCACCATTACCACGAGGACAAAGGCGACCATTGGCGAGTGGATGTTTCGGGCTACCATCCAGTTTCACGACACGACCGTTTTTCACTTTAGCGATCATTCCGCATTTCCAGAAACAGAGTTCACAGAAAGTCGCGACATCTTTGGTATCACCGGTGATTGTCGTTTCTTGTATGGCGGCCTTCAGCATTGTGCCACCCAAACCACCTGCCAGCCCAACACCAGCCGCAGCTGATCCAGCCATCTTTATAAAAGTTCTACGCTTCATTTGAATTGCCATTACCTACCTCGGTAAAAGTCTTAAATAGAATCTGATGTTGATTCTATCTCTACGTGTGACTCGAGCTCTTTCTCTACCATCTTCCTGATTTTATATGCGGTGTCGCGGAGTGTTCCATAGATGATACCGCAACCGTAATCTGTTCGAGTTCGGTCACCGGTATCAGCCAGAGTTAGCATCTCGCTGGTCATCTGAAGCACTTGACGTAAGTTTTGATTGTTGTCCATAACACCACCTTGTACAAAGAATCACAAATTCAATTCTATTAAAGGCAATAGGTGGGCCAAAAAACTGGTGGGGACAAGCATTCCGGTATGACGTTAATTAATAAGGGAATAGAGTAATTCTAAAACACTGGTAAAATACTTAGCCAAATTGAAAATTCGTACAGTATTTAGATGTGCCTAACAATGTAAGGTTGGTTCGATGATTCAGCAGGATGGTGGTAATGATAAATATATTCAATAATAACAGTAGTAAAGGGATTGGTTATGTTAAAAACGTAACAACCAAAAATGAGTAAAGGAATCAGCATTGTCCGAAAATTATGTCGCACAATAATAATAGGACACTAGTGTATTGTCGGACAATATCAGGACAGTTCAGGGTGATCGTCAATGAAGCGGTAGAGGGTACTTCGAGCGACGCTCAGTTCACGAGCTGCACGTGCACGGTTTCCACCGGTTTTACGTAAAGTACGTGCGACAAGGGATACATCCAGCTTAGTTGGACGACCAACACGTGGCTGGAGGGTTTCGAATGATTCAAAGGAAATATCAGGAGGTAGATGTTCTTTTCTCAATACACCACCGTTACATTTTATCAGGGCATACTGAAGTGTGTTTGCGAGTTGACGGACATTACCCGGCCAATCCTGCTGTCTCAGAATGGTGTAAACGTCATCTTCAATTTCAGAATAGTTTCGCCCTGATTCATTTGATGCCTGATCAAGCAGATGATCACCTAGTAGATGGATATCTTCACGTCGATTTCTGAGTGCTGGGACCTCAAGCGGGAATACAGCGATTCTGTAGTAGAGATCTTCCCTGAATGTCCCATCAGAAACCATTTTCTGAAGATTTTTATTTGTGGCAAAAACAACTCTGACATGAGCTTCTTTTTCTTTTTCTCCACCAACAGGGATGTAGGTCTTGTTTTCCAATACTCTCAAAAGTTTCACTTGAAGTGATTGAGATATTTCACCGATTTCATCAAGGAATAGAGTTCCATTTTCAGCCAATTCAAAGCGACCTTTTTTGTCTCTAAATGCACCGGTGAAAGCTCCCTTCACATGACCAAAGAGTTCGCTTTCAATAATTCCCTCAGGTAGAGCTCCGCAGTTCACAGGGACAAACGGTTCATTTTTACGTTTGCTCGCTTTGTGAAGAGCTTCGGCTATCAATTCCTTCCCGGTTCCGGATTCACCTGTAACCAAAACTGGAACTGTTTCATCGGCAAGTTCACTAATGGAATTATAAATCTGCTGCATCGAGGGATGATTGCCAATAATGCCGAAGAAACCGGTTTTTTGTTGAAGTGTTCTTTTAAGTCGGTTTACCTCGGTTTGATCCTTGAAAATCAAGAGTGATCCATGAGTCCTGCTACCCTGTGTGGTTAAAGGGATTGAGGACATCTCAAGGTCAAGCATGTCACCGTTATGAGCAACAAACTTACTCGGATACTTTAGATTAGAACCGGATTCAACTTTTCCGGAGCAGAAAGAACAATTTCCTCCGCAAAAAAGTCCTGGAAAAACGTCATGACAATCCCGTCCAACAACTTCATTTGAGCTATATCCGGTTATTCGTTCGGCGGCACTATTAAAGACAAAGATTCTCCGCTTGGCATCGTGAGCCATGACTCCGTCAGTAAGGTGATCGATTACTGTTCCAAAAGTATTCCGAAGTTGTAAAACAACGTTCAGAGTCCCGTGAGTTATAAGGGCGTCAACCCGGACTTTCAATTGGGCGAGCAAATCCACAAAACATTGCCTTGTTGGCGGTTGTTCGCACTGGATGAGATCATCAATTGGCCAATGGAATCTCGCTGGAATACCTGGAAAAGTTGGGCACATTTTTACTGAGGATTCGCAGAATGTCACAACAGCATCAAAGCTGATATCCTGAAGGTCATTGGGGTGCTTTGGGGTTCCGCTGGGAATCGGGAAATTATTGGATAAAAGCAGATCGCTTGCTTCAGGATGAATAGAACGGATTGTATCACTACTGAAGTAGACAGACCATTCCTGTTTATCCAGAAGTGATTCAGCGATACTAGCTGCAATCATACCCGGTTCAGGCATATTTGAACTAACAAAAAGTAGTCTGTGTTGAGTGGTTTCCATTACCAAGCCTGTCTTTGATATAGCAAATATGATCAGGATTTAAGTCTGGTATGCTCTATCTTAATGCACTTATCCATCACAACTCCAAGCCCCGCATCCTGTGCTTTTTTTGCAGCTTCTTCATTGACAACACCAAGCTGGAACCAGACGTATTTTGCACCTATCTCAATCGCTTTATCCACAATGGGACCTACTCGTTCAGGATTCAGGAAAAAGTCTACGACTTCCACCGGTTCTGGAATAGATTCTAGGTCAGGATATACTTTTTTACCCAGCACTTCATCAAGCTTGGGACGGACGGGAATGATATCATATCCGTGATCCAGTAAATATTGTCCAACCTTATTACTGTCGCGGTGTGCTTTAGGTGATAGGCCTACAATAGCAATTTTCCCTTTGGTATTGATGATCTCTTCAATTACTGCCGGGTCATTAATTGGTCGTTTTTCCATCTTTTCCTCATTTCTATAAAAACGGATTCGCTGCGGGGACTAATAGACTCAGGATCGCAAATGATGCAACACAAACCATAATACCCCCAAAGGCAACCTGAAGCATTATTTTAGGGTCTTGCTTCCATGACTTCAAAAGGTGTCGCAAAACTGCTAATTCATCATCATACTTCTTAAGCTTTTCTTTTGACAAGGAGGGATCATTCTCATTCAGCTGCCTGAGCAACCAAAGCATACGGGCTTTCCATCTCCTTGGGCGAAATACCAGCAATTCCAATACAATAAACAGACCCTCTGAAAATAGTAGACCGTTAAATGCCGCTAAGACAAAACGGATGATATTTGGAAAATCTTCTGGCATAACAGTGTAATCCTTGAAAATGATTGTCCTAAAACTATGTCCTAATATTAAGGATTATGAAACAGAAATGCTTGTTGCGAACTAGACTTAATAAAAAACAGGAGTACAATATGGAGGAATCCCTATCAAAAAGGTGATGATGGATAATAAATGCCTTATCTTGCAAATCGCTGATTTTTTAACAGGAATAAAGAAATGTTGGATCGTAATCAAATTAATCAGGATGCATTGGAGGTCCTGAAATATTTTACTGTTTTGGACGCAATCGCTGATAAAACATCCACGCCCTATGGCAGGGAAAAAATCCTCAAACTGAAACCATCGTCAGTTAAGGGTGGTTTTGTTGATTGGTTGGAGCAGGAATTTGATAGAATAGATTGCCTGGTCGCTGCTGTAACTCGTGGCGAGGAACTCTCTTTTGCCGGTATTCGTGATATCGGTGACGCGCTGGACTATGCTGAAAAAGAGGGGACATTTCTTGAAGTCCAGACTCTTATCAACATTGCCGATATTGCCTTGGCCTCAAGAAGGTTGAGAAAACATGTTCTGAAACATGCGGATAGTTTAAAACCACTTCTAGCCTATGCTGACCGCTTAAATGACATGCCGGAATTAGTAGATCAAATATCGAAAAAACTGGATAGAAATGATATTGACGTAGCTGACAACGCGTCACCAGAATTGCGCCGCATTCGCAGAACTATCGCGACAACAATTTCCAAGAGTAAAAAACGGCTGGATTCTCTTATTTCCAAACATGGTGGAGATGGACTTCTCCTCGATACGGAAATGACCATTCGTGATGGTCGGACTGTTCTTGCGGTTAAAGCTCAATACAGAAATAGAATTCGTGGTATTATTCATGGTGTTTCCGCTTCGGGTGGTACTGTCTACATCGAGCCGGATGAACTGGTTGTCCTGAGTAATGAAATCCGTCAATTGGCTGAAGAGGAAGCGGAAGAAGTCAGAAAAGTTCTGATTGAGTTAACTGACCACGTTCGAATACACTTGTCTGATTTAGATGAAGCTGTCGTCGTAATAGGTCTTTTTGATTCGCTTCAGGCTCGTGCAGGTTATGCCTTTGATTCAGGGGCTATGCGGCCTGCTATTAGAGCTGGACAACTGAATCTTGTCCAGGCACGGCATCCTTTGTTGGTCCTGCGAAAAGGTCTGGATGAAACTGTTCCACTTGACATGAAACTTTCTGACGAGGGTGAAAAGGCTAGAACCTTAATAATAACCGGTCCAAATGCAGGTGGTAAAACGGTAGCGCTTAAAACAGTTGGGCTTATTACTGCATTGATTCATGCGGGAATTTGGCCACCCTGTGGTGATGGGACTGTTGTACCTCCGGTTGATCTATTCCATGTGGTCATTGGTGATGATCAATCTCTGGAAGGTGATCTGTCAAGTTTTTCCGGTCATCTGGAAAAGCTCAAGGCGATTACTCAGGATCCGAATACAGGCAAGCTGGTTCTGATTGACGAAATTGCCTCTGGAACAGACCCTGCAGAGGGTGGCGCTCTGGCAATATCATTCCTTGAGACTGCAGTACAAAATGGATGGTGGACGATGGTCTCAACGCATATGGGATCACTAAAAGCTTTTGCCCACAGGAATGATGCTGTTCGGAATGGTTCAATGCAGTTTGATCGAAGTGCGCTGACGCCGACCTACCGTTTTCAACCGGATATTCCCGGTTCGAGTTACGCCCTGGAAATCGCCGAAAGAGTCGGGTTGGGATCTGGTTTGGTAGAAAGAGCCCGTGATCTTCTTGGTGAAGAGAGCCTGAAACTCGAAGACCTGATTGAAGAACTTTCTTCACGGTTGCAGCAGGTTCAGAAGCAGGAGCGTGATCTAGCGCTGAAGAAGAGTGAAACAAGTAGTCTTGAAGCATTACTTCGAGAACGGATTGATCAATTTGAGAGTAAAAAATCTGAAAAACTTGGGCAGGCCGCTGTTGAAGCTGAACTTCTACTTCGGAACGTAAATAAAACCATTGAAAAAGCAGTTAAAGATCTTCGCGAAGAACAGGCATCTAAAGAAGCCATTAAAAAGGCACATGAAGTCGTTAAAAAGCAAAAAGACGTTGTAGAGAGGTTGCAGCAGAAAGCAAAAGAATCAAAGAAAAAGAAAAAAACGCCAGTGAAGAAAACAAAACTGCAACAACCCGTTATAATCGAGGAACCTGCTGCCACATTCGATGAGACTTCACCCATTCAAATGGGTGATCAGGTTAGAATGGAAAATGGGATGCGGGGTGAGGTTCTGGCCCTTCAATCGGATAAAATTCAGGTCGCTACCGGTGCAATCAAACTTTGGATTAAAGTTGATCAGGTAAGTAAGATCAAGAAGCAGATCAAAGTCACTTCCAAAAGAATCCATATACACGTCAGTGATAGTGGTGATACCACTACTAAGTCAGAATTGAAGCTTCTGGGAAAAAGGTTTGAAGAAGCAGAAGATGAGCTGGAACGCTACTTGGAAAAACTGGCTTTATCGGGATTGAAGAGTGCTCGTATTGTTCATGGCAAAGGCTCTGGAACGCTTAGAAGTATGGTTTTGGAGAAGCTGAAGAAACATCCATTGATCTCAAAGTACCGTTTAGGTGAACCTGCCGAAGGTGGTGATGGAGTTACAGTGGTCGAGTTGAAAGATTGATATAAAGATATCGGGAAAGAGTGTTTTCCTTGTAGGTTCAGCTAAAGAATAATATATTGTCCTTGGAATTCGTCTTCAGGATAGGAAATGGTCAGAACAATAAAATATATTCTCATATCATTGATGTTGTTTTTGGTGTGCGAACCATCAGTGCTCTTCGCTGATAGTTATAAATCCCGTTATGATCAAGGTAGACGTTACTTTGTTCAAGGAAAATACAATAGTGCCATTCGTCATTTTAGAAATATGCTTGAAACAAGCCGAACCAATGACCTGAGCGACAATTGCCAGTACTGGATTGGTGAAGCCTATTTTAATATGAAGAAATATGAACAGGCGCTGATTGAATTTGACCGGACCTTAACCTTTCCAAATACGAATAAACGTGAAGACGCCATGTATAAGGTGGCGAACTGCCATGAGAAGTTGGGTGAGAAAAAACTAGCGCGGGAAATGTATCTTCGTCTCCTTGCAGATTATCCTGAAAGTCGCCACACCTCTTATGTCCTGAAAGTCCTTGAAAAACTCGGTACATCCTGATTTTCTATATGACAATAAAATTCAGTATAGAAAAGGTCTGGCTCTTTCTGACCTTTCATAAAAAACTCTATTCATTTCTGATTCTTTTGATGTTGCTTGTTTCCTCATTTCAATTGATCGAAACAGCTGAAGGAAATGAAACCTATCCCATGACCGACACCGGTTTAAGGTGGCCTACAGATGCATCCAGACGACTGACCAGCACCTTTTGCGAGCCTCGCCCCGACCGTTTTCATGCAGGAGTGGACTTCAGTACTCGTGGCTCAGTTGGTTACCCTTGTTTCGCCATTGCGGACGGATACATTTACAGAATAAAAACCTCTTTTAACGGATACGGGAAAGTACTCTACCTGAAATGGGGTGAAGACCAGATCGCGGTATACGCTCATCTTTCAGAGTTTGATAAACGAATTGAAGCTGTTGTAAAAGAGGAGCAACTCCGTCAACAGAGCTATGAAATAGAGATGTATTTCACTCCTGGTGAGCTGGAATACAAACAAGGTGAAGTTATTGCCTATACCGGTGAAACAGGTATCGGTGCCCCTCACTTACACTTTGAAACCCGGGATGGAATCGGGACACCCTATAATCCTGCCCTGGTGGGTTTTAATGTACCCGATAAACGGAAACCTGTAATCCGTCGTGTATCGATCAAACCGCTCGATGGAAGTAGTGAAGTGAATGGAGACATGGTTGATGTTATCAGGAATGTCAATCACGGTCAAGCTCAACCTGTTGATGTATACGGAAGAGTTGGAATCTCCGTTGAAGCCAGAGACTGGCAAGATGGTGGATGGCATCGTCTTGGGGTAAGAATCCTGGAGCTCTATCTCAATGATGATCTGATCCATCGAACAACTCTTGATACTTTCCGCTATCGTAATAATCGCCATGCGAGACTTGATTTCGATTATGAACTCTGGCGAAAAGGATTTAAACGTTTTCGTCGTTTGTATGTTCTAGAGGGAAATCGACTAAAATTTTATGACAAAAACCTGAATGGTGGAATTATAGATACAGATGAACTCAAAACGGGAGAAAATGAGGTCAAAATCAGGGTTGTTGATAGTTCAGGCAACGAAAGATGGACTTCATGGGTGTTGAATGTATTAAAAAAGCCGGTAATGCCTACGGTAGAATCAAAAAGAAAAGCTAAACCCCTCAAGGGGGATGTTGAAATAAACAATAATCTCGATCTGGACATACAGCTAATCAGTGAAACTGCACGCTTTAAAGTTTTGAATGTGCCAGATTGGGCTGAGATTGTAACGATCCGTTCCACAGCATGGGAAGGGGAACACGTCCTGATTCCCAAGGGTAGAGGTAGATGGATCGGGCGAGGCGAAATACCTGTTTCGTTCAGAGGAACCTGCGAGTTTGTGATCATTGCAAAACGATCAGGTAAAACTGTCACTAAAAATATTACGACTCGAATCGGTGGATTTAAAAAAGGAACGGATGACCGTTGGGCGATTCCTGAAGCCGGCATCGAATTGCGAGTTGAAAAAGATGAGTTATGGTTTGATCTGGTTGCTCAACTAAAATTATCTCCGATGGAATCCGATAAGATTGCACCGGTCTATCATTTCTTGCCCTATGATCACCCCTTTAAAAAACCTATCGAAATTGCATTGAGTTCCAATGACGTACCGTGGGATTCAAACGCAGTTATCGTTTATCAGGAAAAAGGTGAAAAACGGTGGCGTTTTCTTGGAAATGAACGTGAGATGAACGGTTTTATTCTTAAAGCTGAGCTCTTCAGTTTTGAAAAATTTTCAGTAATGATTGATTCTTTACCACCGGTAATAAGTCGTTTAAGTCTTGTCAATAATGCCACGACAAAAATTAGACGACCAAGGTTATCAGCATCACTTTATGATGTTATCAGTGGTTTAAATTATGATAATTGCAGTATGGAGATTGACGGCAAAAAGGTGATATGGGTTTACGATCCTGATGCCAAAACCATCTCATATCGGCCTTGGGAAAATCTAAGTAAAGGTCGTCACGAATGGAAAATTATCGCTGAAGATCACGTAGGAAACAGGCGAGAACTCACACAGTATTTTAGAATTAAGTAATTATCCCACATCCAGCCAAGTGGCTTTTTTAAGAATCTGCTTTCCAAATTCATCTCTTAGTAGCGGCATAGATTTTAATTCTGGATCTTCGCTGAGCAAATCATCAGAGGCTTTACGAGCTTTCAACAATAGTTGCTGATCTTCCTGAATATCTGCAAAACGAAGTTGCGGCAATCCGTGCTGACGAACACCAAACATATCACCAGCCCCACGAATTCGTAGGTCCTCTTCGGCTATCTGGAAACCGTCAAGAGTGTTGACAAGACATTTTATCCTGGCCCGGGCAGTTTCACTGACAGGTGGATATCCGACGAGATAGCAGAAACCATCGCGACCTCCGCGTCCGATACGGCCCCTTAACTGATGGAGTTGGGATAAACCAAATCTTTCAGCGTGCTCAATTACCATAATTGTCGCTTCAGGTACATCGACTCCCACTTCAACCACAGTTGTTGAAACCAGAACTGGCGTTTCGCCGCTCGCAAACTTCTTCATTGCTTCGGCTTTTTCTTCCATCTTCATACGGCCATGAAGCAAACCAACAGAAATGCCCTTAAAAACACCGTTTGATAACTCTTCCTGTCCTTCAACAGCAGCCTGCAAGTCAAGTTTTTCAGATTCTGCTACGAGTGGGAAAACAACATAGGCTCGACCACCGTTATCAATCTCTTTACGAACATTCTTATAGAGTTTGTCGCGTTCAACCTCACCGTTAACCGCTTTGGTTGTAATTGTTCCTCGTCCGGGAGGCATCTCATCGAGACGGCTTGCTTCTAGATCACCATAAATACTTAGTGCCAGTGAACGGGGGATTGGTGTCGCTGTCATAACCAGTACGTCAGGTCTTAGTTGCCCAGGTTTGGTTTTTCCCGGGTTCATAAGTTTAAGTCTTTGAGCTACACCAAACCGGTGTTGTTCATCTATAACGGTCACGCCGAGATTGGCGAATTTGACTGCATCCTGAATCAGGGCGTGGGTTCCAATAATAATACCCGGTTTGCCTTCTGATATTCTGGCGAGTTTTTCCTGTTTTGCTTTTGTTTTCGCACCACCGACCAGTAGTTCAACTGGGACATTTAAATCGTCAAGGAATTTGTGGCTGGTCAAATAGTGCTGTTCAGCCAATATTTCTGTCGGAGCCATAAGGGCTGCCTGGTAACCATTTTCTACAGCAATGGTCATCGCGATCAATGCTACAACTGTCTTTCCCGAACCAACATCCCCTTGAAGCAAACGAGACATGGGGTAGGGTTCTTTCATATCCTTCCATATCTCCCGCAGAACTTTTCTTTGTGCTTCGGTCAAATCGAAAGGAAGTTTCTTCTCTATAAGTTCACGGGTAAGATCACCTACGGTTGGGTAAGCAATACCTTTTACCTGTCTACGATTGTGTTGACGAGTCCATGCCCAGAGGAGCTGTAACATCATCAACTCATCCATCTTTAACCGTTGCCAACCTCTATCGTGTTCTTTCTGATTTTTTGGACGGTGAACACCTAGTAGGGCGTCCCTGATTGACCATATACCAAGCTTCTTACGCCATTCATCGGACCAGATCTCAGGAACAGAACCGACATATTCGCCAATGATTCTATCCATCAAGGTTCTCATGCCGCGAGCATCCAGACCTACTTTTTCCAAATCATGTGAGCCGGAATAAAGGGCAACCCATCGGCCTTCACCCTTCTTAATGTCTTGAACTTCTCCTTTTGACAGGGAGGAGACTTCAGGGTGAGCAATCTGAAACTGATATCCGAACTGGGTGACTTTTCCAGAAAATGCAGCGGCCAAACCGGGAGTAATCCATTTTTTTATCTGGTTGGTTCGGCGGAACCAGATGAGTTTTACTTGCCCTGTTCCATCATCAAGAACAGCTTCATAACGCATCCTGCCACCCTTCATCCTGACAGGACGGGCTTCGGTTATAGAACCGATTATGGTGACTTCACCGGGTGTCTCACCTGTTAACTGACCGATTTGAACACTACCGGTCCTATCGAGGTAACGGCGAGGGACATTGTAGAGGAGGTCACGCAAAGTAAAAATGCCACTTTTTTCAATAGCATCAGCTTTTTTAGGACCAATACCCCGGATAAATCTGACAGGCAGGTCAAGTGGTGCGGCTTTTTTATTCACGATGATTCCTTATTAATCCGGTAAAAGATGAAAAATCCCGGGCTGAATGGCAACCCGGGAATATAAACTAAAAAGAAATATCAAACCATAACTAATTATCCGACTCGAACCTTGTAGGTCAATTTTTTGACTTCATCTGGACCGAGCTTCATAATCCACTGATAAAGGTTTGCATCGATTTTTTTACCCGTTTCAGACTCTTCAAGAACAATCCAGTTTCCGCCAAACCGTTCATTGATATTAACAGATACAGCTTCTTTTTTCCTGTTCCTGATTTCAATGACATAGGTTTCTTCACGCTGGTTATTGTGCAGCCTTTTATAATCACTTCGAGTTCGTTCTGCGACCACATCAAACGCATTGCCGGTACTTAGTTTTAGTGTCTCATTTCGAGGAGTATGATCAATTCTATCCTCCCCAATCAGTTGTAGACTCCCATCATCATCTTTTTTGTAAATGCGGACTTTTCCAGCCGGCAAAGGTATACCCAGTCCATGTTCTTCAATGTTGTCAAATTTTAATGTTACAGCGACTTTGTTGCTTCTTCCCATATTGGTATTGAAAGTGTACTCCTTGGTGACAGATGCATCTGCTGGATCGATTAAGCTGATCTGTTTTATCTGGTTGTCGCCAAGGGTCACTTTTCGAGGCAAAGTATATAAGTGATACTCAAAAAAATCTTTTTCGGTAAATCCACCTTTTTGTACGGCTTCATCCATGGCTGCATACATGATTTCATTTCGTCTGGGACTACGTGCTATGTTCAAATCTCCAGCCATTAATTTCAATGTGGCCTCTTCATAACGGCTTCCACTCTTGTTATCAATCTGAACCCAGCCTGTGAGCTCCAGGTTTTCATCTTTATCATCTACAACGGCGACGTAACTGGCCTCCCAGCTCAAATTATTCGTGATATAATTCAATTCTGATTGAACATTTCCACTGTTCTGTGAATCAAGTAACCATTTTAGAGTTGGTTTTAAAATTAAACCGTCCGGCATTTCAGGAAACCTGACAGCTAGAACAGCGGAGGGATCTATCAACCGAATCTCTTTTTTTGTGTCCTCAATAATTATTCCACCACTAGTCGATAAAAGCTTTCCACGTACAATTTCATTTTCCATCTGAACATCAACCATTTCCCCGATGTATCTCTCCAGTAACGCATTTCGGTTGACCAGGTCGTATTCAAAATTCTGTTCAAGGACGTTGATCCCATCAGCTTTGAAACGAACAGATGTTGGATCAATGAAGGCAGCTACACCATCAAAACTAAATTCCTGAACACCTTTTTCAACCTGAATTGTTCTCAATTCCCTGACAAGGGCCATGTTCTGGTTATAGACAGTGACCGAGACATTGTTGGTCTCAGCGAAAACTAATGAGGTGATTAGGAATAGCATTAGTGCGAGTAAGTATTTTGATCGTTTCATCATATCCTCATGTGATGGAGTTGGCTCATTATTTGTCACTCGAAAGGTAGAGGATTGTTCCTGATGATTCAATTAGTCTTGATCGACTTCATAAATAAATGTGAATTAAGAGCGCTATCCATGCATACTCTGCACTTTCGTTATAAGTATTAGGGATTAAGGTCTGAGAGAATAATCGTGCCAAATAGCCTTTATATCAGGAATTCAGTAATGCGAGAACGCATTTATGTCTTTTTGAAGATGATGTGCAATAGTGGCACCGCATTTGCTTTCAATAACCTATTACTCTTATACGGTGCACAAGATAATTATATCTACGGAGACTATGATGAAGAAACTGCTGATTCTCTTTTTGTTATTTGTTATTACTTCAACTGCAGTTAGTTCTAACGTTCAAGAGGATTTTAAAAGCAAAGCTATCCAAATCCTTTCGGTGAATGAAGATGCTTATGGAATGGATATCGAAATCCGAATTGACGAACCCGTTTGGGCTGATGTCGGCTTAAATGAAGAATTGAGAGTGGCAGAATTTACGGGCGAAGGTTTTAATGATATTGCTGGGGAACCACTTCTTCCCGTAATAGGTCGAATGATAAGATTACCGATCTCCGGTGGTGCACATATAGAGCTACTCGATTCTCATTTTCAGGTATTCAGTAATATTGAGTATGCTGCTTTTTCTGGTGAAGGATTACCCGAAGAGCTTGAAGGTCTGGATCCATCACTTGATATGTGGTACCCGGAAAACGTTGTTTCGCTGGATGGCCCTGGTATCCTGAAAGATTTCCGCGTTGCAAATGTCTCCACATACCCAATTCAGGTAAACCCGGCCAGAAGGCAAGTTAGAGTATATGACCGTCTTCAATACAGAGTGGTTTATGATCAGTCTACAAATGAAAACAGTCTGAATGAATGGCCTACAAGCCTTTCCGAAACATTCCTGCCCTTTTACCGTCAGTTTCTTGATTGGAGTGAATCGGAACTAGATCAATATGAGCTTTACCGTGGTGGAATCCAGTTGGTTTGTCCAGAGGGGTCGCTGGATGAGATGGAAGAGTGGATCGAATGGAAAAAACAGAAGGGGTGGGAAGTCCAATTACTCACCAATAATGATGTTAGCTGGACAAGATATAGTATTAAAAATGAGCTTCAAGACCGATATAACGCCGCAGAAATAAAATTTGATCACATCGTAATCGTCGGTGATGCAAATGGAATAATTTCAACTCCACCCGGGTCAGCAGACGGCTATGGTGCAGGCGATCATCCTTACGGGCTGCTGGCGGGAGATGATCAATTGCTGGATGCATCTATCGGTCGAATAAGTGTTGATTCTGCATCTAGGTTGAATACTTATGTACAAAAAGTACTTGCCTACGAAAGAGATACAAACAGAGGTAACACCGATTGGTACAAGAAGGGAAGCGTTGCCGCAGGGTCAAGTGCTTCGGGTATTTCAACTGTTTATGTTGCACGATATGCTCGCCATGCAATGCTTGAAGCAGGATATACCAGGGTAGATACTGCATTTTACAATGATGGCGGTGGCCCTGTAAACAATAGAATTATTAATCAACTCAATAGTGGCGTCGGGTTTCACTTGTATCGAGGATTTATCGGTTCGGGAATCGAAACTGATGCGATCGGTTCGTTGTCAAATACGAACAAGATTCCTGTTGTTGTAGATATCACATGTGGTCGTGGTAACTGGGCTGATGGGTACAGTATCAACGAAGCATACATGCGTGCCGGCTCAGCAAATCAACCCCGCGGTGCAATCGGAGCAGTATGTACAGCTACCAGCAGTACACATACGCGTTTCAATAATGCACTTGCCGGTGGAGCAGTTGAAGCTGTGTTTACGCAGAAACTTCCTACCGTAGGGCAGATGCTTATTGGTGCCAAATTTAACATGTGGAAAAACTTCAACGGTTTTCAGGATAATGGAGTTTATGAATTTAATCAGTGGTTGAACCTCATGGGTGATCCAACGGTTTGGATATTTACCGATATTCCAGATTCTACCCTTCAATTTCACGTTGATGATGAACTCGAACTTGGCAGTAGAGGTGTCGAACTTACAATTGTAAACGATGATGGTCCGGTTGAAAATGCATGGGTAACTTTTTATAAATCGGACAATGATGAAGAGGTGATTTCACGGGCTGTATCGGATGAAAATGGCCATGTCTTTCTGAATATTCCCTTTGAGTATGCTGGTGAAGCCGTCCTTACGGTTACTGCATACAACCATAGACCAAAGCAGCAGTTTATCCTCATTTCTGAACCAGATGAAAAACTTGGTGTTTTAGGATATACGGTGTTGGATAATGGCAGTCAGGGAACCGTAGGCAATGGAAACGGCATTGCTGAAGCAGGTGAAACCGTCGGGTTACAATTCCAAATTCGCAATTTTGGTCTATCCAGTCAGTCAAATATCAATATCTCAGCCTCTAGCGAGGATGAATTTATTGTTTCAGTTTCTGGAACAGCCCAAATGACGTCGCTAGCATCTGGATCAAATGCAACATTTAACACACCAATCCTCGCTGAGATTGACCCAAATGCACCGAATGATTGGACTGCTGTATTTAATGTTTCACTAGTTGGGTCAGAAGGTAACTACCCTGATTTTCACGGAATCAAAATTCTTGCACCAGATCTTATTTTTGTACAGGCAAATGGTAATATCCTTCCTGGACAACAGGGCACAATAAACTTCAATATTGTCAATATTGGTGGTGCGGATTCACCAAATACGACTGTTGTTTTGCAAATTGAAGATTTTTATGAAGAATGGATAACGGTTGATGTGGATGAGGGTAGTCTTGGAGCACTTAGTTCTGGCAATTCCGCAAACAGCTCTGATTTTACACTTACCGGTAGTTCTGATGCCTTCAAGGGATATGTTGTCTCAGGAAGATTATTAGCGGATTATCCCAATGGTCGCCGTCAAGATATCCCAGTAAAAATATCAATGGGAAATAAAAATGTAGGCGATCCGGAGGGGCCTGATTCCTACGGCTATTTTGCATACGATAACACAGATTACGGCTACATCATGAGTCCCCCATTTAATTGGGTGGAAATTAATCCGGATGCGGAAGCCCCGATGTATGACGGAACACGGATTCCATTGACAGACACCGGGGAGAATATGGATGATTCCCGAGCTATAAACCTTCCATTTGATTTTACATATTACGGTGAAACATACAATACAATCACTGTTTGCAGTAACGGTTGGATCGCCATGGACAATCAGGAAGGAATGGCGCTTCAACGAAACTGGGTTATACCATCTCCTCTAGGTCCGTGGGCAATGATAGCACCCTTCTGGGATGATAGAATTATCTCGAATACCAATACTGGTGTTTATTACCATTACCTGGAAGAAGAAGGAAAGTTTGTAGTTGAGTGGAGTGATGTCTCAGATGCAGTGGGCTCAGGAATTAGTACTTTCCAAGTCATTTTGATGGAGTATTCAGAGGAATTCCCTACACCGACTGGAGATAACGAATTCATCTTCCAGTATAAGGAAATAAATCCAACTATAGGTGGCTACTCTGATGTCCCCTATTGGACTACTGGAATTGAAAATGCGAATCAAACGGATGGGCTTCAATTATCTTATTATGATATCCCATCGGATGCAACTTCACCAATAGACGATAATCGAAGTATTCTATTCAGTACTAGGACATCCTTTGTAACAGGTCAGGTTTCAGGTACAGTGACACACCTTTCAGATGATTCACCTGTTTCAGATGTAATTGTCATCTCCAGTGTCCTTGGAACTGCTGACACAACTGGTACAGATGGTAATTACTCTATCGCAGTAGCGTCAGGAATAAGCGATATTATTTTCAGAAAAGACGGTTATGTAACTTTTGTTGAAGAAGGTGTTGATATTCCTGAAGAGGGAAATGTCAACCTTGATGCACAGATGGTTCGACCGTTGATTGATGTAACTCCTGAGGAATTAATCTTCAATCTGAATCCAGGAGACTCAGATAGTCAGATGCTAACATTCGAAAATTCTGGTGATGCTACTCTTACTTATGGCCTGACGAGATTGGGAAGAGATCCTGAAAGTGGTGCTGGAGGTGATGTTGGAGAGCAAGTCGAATTAATAAACTTACCCTCCGGGACTTTTGAGTATCATGATCTGGCATCACAAGGTGATACCCTCTGGGTTTTGGGACAGGACTGGAATTCCGGGAATACTGAGTTACGACTTTATGATTTTAACGGAATGATGTTGGATTCCTACGGTGTTGTCTTTGGTAATGAGGTCAGAAGAGTTCAGGTCGACGGAAATATTATTGTACTAGGCAGCAATGATCAATTGAAATTCTACACGTTTGATGATGGATTATATCTTGATTCAACAAAAACTCTTCAGACATCTGCTTGGGACAACGATTTTGCAGTAGACTTCGCAAACCAGAAAATATATCAATCCTTCAACTCCATGGTTTATGAATATAATATGGGGATGCAGTTCCAAGACCTTCACCAATTTGGTGAATTAAATATCATGGGAATAGATGTTATACCCGATGATCCTGAAGGATTTACTCTACATATATTAGGGTATATTTGGGATATGACTGGTGAAAGACTGATGATGGTCAGGTTTAATCCAGAAACTTCAGCTCAGGAAATAATGTTTGAGACTACTTTGGGTATGGGAAATTGGGGACGAGGAATGTCCTTGATTAAATCAAATAACGGGATGAACATTATGGTGGGAATACTTTTCCCATATAATGATACACCTAGTATCGGTATATATGTGTACATGAACCGACTGGATTGGCTATCTCTAGATCAGGAAAGTGGTACACTTGAACCGGAGAGTTCTGATATTGTAAATGTCAGTGTAGATGCTACTACTCTTCCGCAAGGAATCTATAACGCCTGGATTGCTATCAGGCATAATGCGGCAGGAGGCAGGCTTAATATTCCATTGACGATAAATGTCGGTTCTGTTGATGTGGACGAAAAGAATTTACCACTTGACTGGACACTTGATGGCGTTTATCCAAACCCATTTAACCCTGTGGCAACTGTAAGATTCTCTTTGATGGAATCGGTTCAGGTAAAGGCAAAGTTGTTTAATGTTCTAGGGCAGCAGGTTGCAGTTCTTGCCAATCGGCCGATGCAGGCAGGAACGCATTCACTTTCTATAAACGGTGAGAATCTTTCAAGTGGTGTATACTTCCTGAAGTTTAATGCTGGACCACTTAGTTCAGTTCAAAAAGTGGTCTTGATGAAATAAAGATTGTTCTGAAAAGAAGACCCGATTAAATCGGGTCTTCTTTTTTTTATGTTGACTATACCCACATTTAGTTTGTATCACTGATCAGTACTGACATTCGCTTTTATGATATCTTACCACGGAGATATGATGAGAAAACTGCAGACGATCTTGATTCTTTTATTCAGCCTCACAATCCATGTAAATGCTTCAAATGTTCAAGTGGAAATCCATCAAGATCATATGCAAGTGCTATCTCTTGCTGAAGATGCGAATGGAAAAACTATTGATTTATACATTAGTGAACCGGTATGGGCGGAAGTTGGATCTTCCAATGAATTGTTGGTCGCTGAGTACCCTGGTGCAGGTTTCGTTGATATTCCAGGTCAACCGGTTGTGCCGGTTATCGGGCGCACGGTTCGTATGCCAATTACTGGAGGAGGACATATTGAAATCCTGGATTATCATTACAGAGTATTAAGTGATATTGACTACGCCGCTTTTTATGGCGAAGGTTTATCCCATGAACTGGAAGGACTGGATTCATCAGTCGATTCATGGTATCCTGAAGAGGTAGTTACAATTGATACTCCGGCAATTCTCAAAGATTTTAGAGTTGCCAATGTTTCAACATTTCCTGTTCAGGTTAATCCCGCAAGAAGGCAAGTCAGAGTTTACGACAGGTTAGACTACCGTATAGTCTATGATGAATCGACGAATGAGAACAGCCTGGATTCATGGCCGACAAAACTCTCTGAAACATTTATGCCCTTCTACAGATCCTTTCTGGATTGGAGTGAATCAGAACTGGATCAGTACGAACTTTATCGTGGAGCTGTCCAACTTGTCTGCGAGGAAGTCTGGCTGGATGAAATGCAAGATTGGATTACATGGAAGAAGCAGAAGGGCTGGGATGTTCAATTATTAACAGACAGTGATGTGAATTGGGATAATTACTCAATTCATAATGAATTACAGAATCGTTATGATGCATCTGAAATCAAATTCGATCATATCGTTATCGTAGGTGATGCCTCAGGTAATATTTCAACTCCACCTGGATCTGGAGATTTATATGGTGGTGGAGATCATCCTTATGGAATACTCGCAGGAGACGATGCGCTTTTGGATGCTTCTGTAGGGCGTATAAGTGTTGAAACCCCTACGATGCTGACTGCGTATGTCCGCAAAGTACTCGCTTATGAGAAAGAAACTTTTACCAGTGATAACCCCGAAGATTTAGAATGGTATAAACGGGGGAGTGTCGCTGCTGGATCATCATCAAGTGGAATATCAACTGTCTATGTGGCAAGATACTCTCGTCAGGTAATGTTAGAAGATGGATATACACAGGTGGATACAGCCTTTTTTAACGATGGGCTAGGATCTGTAAATGGTAGAATTATTAATCAGCTAAATAATGGCGTGAGTTTTCACCTCTACAGGGGGTATCTAGGTTCTGGTTTGGATAACTCAGAAATTAATTCGTTGAACAACACCAATATGTTACCGGTCGTGGTTGATATTACTTGTGCACGTGGAAATTGGGCAACAGAAACAAGTACGAATGAAGCCTATATGCGTGCGGGTAATGTGAATAGTCCCAAAGGCGGAATTGCAGCAATATCTACTGCCACAATCAGCACTCATACAAGATTTAATAATGCATTAGCTGGGGGTGCTGTTGAAGCTGTTTTTGTTCATAAAGTTCCTACTATCGGTCAAATGTTGGTAGGTGCAAAGTACAATATGTGGCAGAACTTCAACGGATTTCAGAACTACTATATCGATGATTTTAATCAATGGCTTAACCTTATGGGAGATCCTACCGTATGGATGTTTACCGATATTCCCAATCGGAGTATCTCATTTGATGTTGATAATGAAATAGAGTTAGGATCACGTGGAATAGAAATTGTTGTTGAAAACGACAATGGACTTTTGGAAAATGCATGGGTAACACTTTATAAATCAGATTCTCGTGAAGAAGTTATCTCCCGGGGCGTTACAGATCAAAACGGTTATGTATTCCTCGATTTTCCGTGTCAATATACAGGGCAGGCGGTTATTACTGTCACTGCTTATAACCATAAACCTGTCCAACAAGGCATAACAATTCAGTTGCCTGAAGACCGACTGGGAATTTCCGGCTTTACTGTTCTGGATGATGGAACATCAGGGACTAGTGGTAACGGTAATGGTGTTATTGAGGCAGGCGAAACAGTTGGTTTGTTATTTGATATTTTTAATTATGGGAATTCCGCACAAACAGGAATAGATATTTCCGCAACTTCTTCAGATGATTTTATCCTTTCTGTAACTGGTAATCCTGAAATGACGAGTTTAGAATCATATGAGAGTGGCTCTTTCTTTGATCCAATACTTGTTGAAATAGATACAAATACTCCGGATGACTGGACCGCTGTTTTGGATGTGATACTTGAGGGATCAAGCGGCAATTATTCAGATGCCTATGGTATTAAAATTAATGCGCCAAAATTAGTATTTATTGAATCCACAGGTTTAGTAGTACCTGGTCAGCAAGGTGATGTGACATTTACTATAGCTAATATTGGCAATAGTGATATTGGGAATACCCAGCTTTCGTTAATCCTTGATGATATCCAAAGTGATTGGATCGCTGTTGACTCAGAAGCTGGAACCCTTGGACCGGTTACATCAGGCAATATGGCAACAACAAGCAGTTTCTTATTTACCGGAAGTGACATTGCGTTCAACGGCTATCAAATGTCTGCTCAAATAATTGCTGAAACATCAAACGGTCAAATTCACGAGATACCTGTCATAATCCAAATGGGGGATGGCCATCAGTACGATCCTCAGGGACCTGACGCATACGGCTATTTTGCTTATGACAATAGTGATACCGGGTATATTATGTGCCCAACCTATGACTGGATAGAGATCGACCCGGATGAGCCTGATGCCATTTTCCAAGGCAGTGAATTACTGTTACTGGATACAGGAACAAATCAAGATGTGTCTGCAGTAGTAGAGCTGCCTTTTCAGTTTACTTATTACGGTGAAACCTATAACACAATCACAGTATGCAGTAACGGCTGGTTGGCGATGGGGAATCAGGAAGGAATGGCGCTTCAACGAAACTGGGTAATTCCATCCCCACTCGGTCCATCAGCTATGATCGCACCATTCTGGGACGATAGAACTAATTTTATGGAAGAAGATGGTGTCTTTTATCATTACATAGAGGGAGAAGGAAAATTTGTCATTGAATGGAACAAACTGAATGATGCTCAGGGGACGGGATCATGTACTTTCCAAGTTGTACTGTATGAAAATTCTGATGATTTCCCCACACCAACAGGTGACAACGAATTCCTCTTCCAGTACAAAGATATCAATCCCTCAACCGGCAATGGTTCGGATGTTCCATATTGGACAACGGGAATCGAAAATGGTGACCAGCAGGTTGGTTTACAGCTTTCATACTATAATATCGCATCAAACTGCACGTTCCCGATAGAGGATGGCCGAAGTATTTTATTCAGTACCAGAACGACGTTCCAAACGGGCAATGTCTCGGGAACAGTTACTTTACTTGAAGATGATACCCCAATCGAAGGTGTGCTCGTAAGTTCTTCAGTCCTCGGCACCAATGATATTACAGATATTAACGGTAATTATTCGATAGATATTGCGGCTAGCAGCTCAGATATCGTTTTTAGAAAAAATGGATATGTGACTGTGATTGTTGAGGATGTCGTTGTTCCTGTCGATGGTAGTATTACAGTAAATGCGCAAATGGGAAGGCCCGCATTTTCTCTGGACCCAGAATCATTAACCTTTAATCTTGAAGCAGGTGAGATTGAAACCCAAGCTTTTACATTGATTAATTCCGGGGATGCTTCCTTATTCTATGATCTTGATATTATTGGACATGATCCAAATGGAGGCACTTCTGAAATCGGTGATAGGATAGCTGGTTTTGATTTATTTGATGAAGATGTTAGTCATCTGGATATAGAGTCAAGGAATGATACACTTTGGGTATTATCAAGGCAGCAAGATGGTTTTGATTCCAATATCAAGCTATACGATCTTGAAGGTATTGAACTCCAAAACTTCAGAATGCCTTTCATGCTAGATGCCCTGAAAATGCAAGTAACGGACAACATTGTTATTTTAGCTACAAATGAGGAATTGCGTTTTTACACTGTTTCCAATCACTTGGTACTTGATTCTACTAAAGCATTTCCAAGTTTGCTATATGGTGTTGATTTTGCTGTCGATTACGAACATGAAAAAATATATTTATCTTCAACTGGTTACATATATGAATATGATTTTAATATGCAATCCCTGCACACACATTATATCGAAGGCATTTCGATATATGGGATGGATGTATTGCCTAATGAGCCTGATGGATATACTCTAACTGCCAATGCTCATTCATGGCTACCAGGGCAGTCAGGTAATCTGGTCTTCAGATATGATCCAGCTACAGGACGACAGGAAGTGATGTTTGCAAATCCTCAGGCATCGGAAAGTATGCCAACCGGGATTACACTTTTAGGAATAAACAACAACATGAATTACCTGGTTGGACTGCTTTTCCCCTACTATGATGCTGAAATCGAGTTGTACCAATATATTAGTCGCCTCGAATGGATATCATTGGATCAATCTAGCGGAGACATAGATCCTGAATCATCGGAGATCGTGAATACCAACGTTAACACATCGGGTATGAGTAGCGGGACGTACCATGCATGGGTTAAAATTATGCACAATGCTCTTGGTGGTTTTGCCTACCTACCAATCACATTAAACATTGGAACCGTGGGTGTTGAGGATGAGAATCCGATACCACTTGATTGGGCACTTGATAGTGTTTATCCAAACCCGTTTAATCCAGTGGCAACTGTGAGATTCTCATTGTTGGAATCTGTTAAGGTTAGGGCAAAATTATTTAATGTCCTCGGCCAGCAGGTTGCCGTTCTTGCTAATCGACCGATGCAGGCGGGGACGCATTCACTTTCCATCAACGGGACTAATCTTTCAAGTGGTGTGTACTTTCTGGAGTTTAATGCTGGACCACTTAGCACAGTTCAAAAAGTGGTGTTGATGAAATAAATGATGGTTGTGATAAAGACCCGGTATACACCGGGTCTTCATTTTTTGACCAGGTTCTATACTTTGTCGCCGATCACTATTAGGCAACTGTTTTTGTAATATCTTACCACGGAGATATGATGAGAAAACTGTTTGCGATTTTGATCCTACTGTCTCTTTCCACCATTGTTATGGCTTCCAACACCCCTGAGGATTACCTGCATAACTATGTCAGAGTTATATCTTTCACAGAAGACACAGCCGGAAAAACATTCCATTTACAGATTGATGAACCAACATGGATGGAAGTTGGAGTCAATCAGGATTTACATATTGCAGAGTATCCTGGAGAAGGCATAAGTGATATTCAAGGTGAACCCGTATTACCGGTATTGGGAGACATGGTTCGTATGCCGATCACTGGTGGGGGACATATTGAAATCATTGATTATAATTACAGGGTTCTCAATGATATCGATTATGCAGCATTTTCTGGGGATGGCCTCGCCCATGAGCTGGAAAATCTGGATACATCTGTCGATATGTGGTATCCAGAAGAGATAATTACTATCGAAAATCCAGCAATTTTCAAGGATTTCAGAATAGCTAATGTCTTCATGTTCCCCATCCAGGTGAATCCTGCCCGGAGGCAGGTTCGAGTCTATGACAGATTGCAATATCGAATTGTTTATGATGACTCCAACGATGAAAATTATCTGGAATCCTGGCCGACAAAACTTTCAGAGACATTTCTTCCCTTTTACCGTTCCTTCCTTGATTGGAATGAAACTGAACTCGATCAATATGAACTCTACCGAGGTGGAATACAGCTTGTGTGTAAGAGGGATTGGTTGGTTGATTTGCATAACTGGATTGTTTGGAAAAAACAGAAAGGTTGGGAGATTGATTTACTAACTGATGATGATGTTGTTTGGTCGAGTGATGATATCGGGACAGAATTATTTAGCCGTTACCAGGCTGCAGAGATTCCATTCGATCATGTAGTTATTATTGGTGATGCACAAGGAATCTACGCCACACCTCCAGGTTCGGGATTTGGTTCCGGCGCCGGGGATCACGTCTATGGATGCCTCGATGGTAATGATGATTTATTGGATGCTACTGTTGGTAGAATCAGTGTAGAAACGGCCAATGAACTTCGGGCATATATAGGGAAAGTGCTTTATTACGAAAAATCACTTAATACTTCAGATGCAGAATGGTGTGCTCGAGGAAGTGTCGCAGCAGGTTCTGCATTCTCTGGGATATCTACTGTCTTCACTGGAAGGTATGCCCGACAGGTAATGCTTGAAGCGGGCTATACACAGGTGGATACTGCCTTCTATAATGATGGGTTGGGCAATGTTAATGACCGCTTAATAAATCAGATAAATAACGGAGTCGGATTTCACCTTTACAGAGGATTTGCAGGGTCAGGTATCTCCGCAAGCCAGATTGAAGGTTTAAATAATTACTTCAAACTTCCTGTGGTTGTAGATATCACATGTGGTCGAGGCAACTGGGCTGATAGTTACAGTATCAATGAAGCTTATATGCGGGCAGGAACAGTAAGTATGCCGCGTGGAGGTATCGGTGCTATCAGTACAGCAACGTTTGGTACCCACACGAGATTTAACAATGCACTTTCAGGGGGGGCCGTTGAAGCTGTTTTTGTTCAGAAACTTCCAACGTTAGGGCAAATGTTGGTCGGTGCCAAATTTAACATATGGCAGAATTTTAACGGTTTTCAAAATGATGGGATAGATGATTTTAACCTATGGTTGAATTTGATGGGTGATCCAACGGTTTGGATTTATACTGCCTCTCCGGTACAACTTACCGTTGATGTCGACAATGAGGTAAACCTGGGCACTCGAGGAATTGAAGTATTTGTATCTGATGAAAATGGCGCAGTAGAAAATGCCTGGGTGACTTTTTATAAATCTGATGACAATGAAGAAGTTATCTCAAGGACTATTACAGATATCAGCGGATATGCCTACTTAGAAAATCTTTGCCAGTATTCCGGGACTGCCGTTGTCACTGCATCGGCATATAATCATAAACCAAAACAGGAAAATATTCAGATTTCTACACCAGAAGAGCACCTGGGGATTGTTAGTTTTGCCATTTTGGATGATGGAAGTGGTGAAACAGTTGGGAATGGTAATGGGATTGCAGAAGAAGGAGAAACTGTAGGATTAACATTTCGATTAAAGAACTATGGTCAGGTAGATCAGACAGACATTACTCTTGTAGCGGCGAGCCTTGATGAACATATCACTTCTATCAGCGGAACAGCTACTTTACAAAATTTGATTTCGGGAATGGAAGTTGATATGCCATCTCCAATCCTTGTCTCAATAAGTGAAGATGCACCTGATGATTGGACAGCGATAATTAATCTATCAATCTCAGGTTCCGAAGGAATGTATGTTGATGCTATTGGACTACCTGTTTCTGCGCCCAAACTAATTTATTCAAGTACAAACGGAGAAGTTCTACCAGGCCAAACAAATTCAGTTAGTTTCGATATTAAAAACATCGGTCATGTATCATCAGAAAATGTCGAGGTTACGCTTAGCGTTAGCGAAGAATTGTCTTCATGGATTACGATCAATAATGTTGGTGGATATCTTGTGCCCTTAATGTCACTTGCCGTTGGTAGCACGAGCGATTTTTCAATAACTATTTCCCCGTTAGCATTTAAAGGTTTTCGAGCCAACCTGAACCTGCAAGCTGAATATCCAAATGGTCGTATTCAGAATATTCCTGTTCAAATGCAGTTTGGAAGTAAAGCAAATACCGATCCTGAAGGACCGGATAATTATGGGTATTTTGCCTTTGAAAATTCAGACACTAGCTACATCATGTCACCGGAATACAATTGGTTGGAGATAAATCCAAATGTAGAAGATGCTGCTTACCAGGGAAGCAATACCGGATTGAGTGATGGTGGATATGAGCAGGATGAATCCGTAGTATTGGATCTTCCTTTTAACTTCACCTATTACGGAGAAACCTACAGTACTATTACTGTATGTAGTAATGGGTGGCTTGCGATGGGAAACCAGAGGGGCATAGCGTTACAAAGAAACTGGGTAATTCCTTCACCTTTGGGCCCATGGGCAATGATTGCACCATTCTGGGGTGACCACTTGCTGAGGTTGGAAAGCAGCGGAGTTTATTCACATTATATCGAAGAAGAAGGGAAGTATGTCATTGAATGGTATGATGTTACAGATACTTTTAGCTTCAACACAACCACTTTTCAGGTGATATTATTGGACAATAACGATTTACCTACCCCAACTGGCGATAACGAATTTCTATTCCAGTATAAAACGGTAAATCCTACTCATGGGAGTAGCACGGATGTGCCGTATTCAACCATTGGAATTGAAAATGAGACCCAGCAAGATGGGGTAATGTTATCCTATTACAATGTTCCATCCATCGGTACATCAAGTATCGAAGGTGGACGAAGTATCTTGTTCAGTACAAGGAGCACTTTTACAAGTGGTGAGGTAACAGGAAGAGTTGTGAGCCAATCCGATCAATCCCCGATATCTGGAGTATCCGTCAGTTCAAGCAGTCTGGGAACTGTCGATGTAACGGATGCCGACGGTAACTATACAATCCATAATGCAGCAGGAACCTGTAACATCATCTTCCAGAAGGATGGATACTTGACCCTTATTGAGGAGAATGTTGTCGTTCCTGAAGAAGGAAGTGTAACGGTTGACGTCGAAATGGTCAGGCCGATCATCACAATTTCTCCGGAATCCCTGGTTTTTAATCTTGATCATGGTGCTTCAGAAACACAGACGATTTCCATGGAAAACTCCGGTGATGGAGTTTTTACTTATGATGTAGAGAAATGGTCCAGGAATCCTGGTACAGGTGGTGGTAATGGGGTTGGTGAGGAGATCGATTTTGTGATGTTACCATCTATTGGTACGTACACAAGTTTTGATATTCAGAATGATACAATATTTATCGTTGGTACTGAGAGTACAGACCTGGAAAACAAGATATCGCTGTATGATGATAACGGTTTGCTGATTGATTCGGATCGAATCCCTTTCAGTCGGAATTATAAAGAAATTCAGGTGCATGGAAACATTGTGGTTCTGGGCTCTGATGAGGAACTCCGGTTTTATTCTTATGATGGTGGGTTTTCACTCGATTCAACGAAGATAGTTCAGGAATCCAACTGGCCTGCAAAATATGGGATAGATTTCCTAAATGGACTCATTTATCAATCAGGTTATTCTACGCTCAATAAGTACAATTTCGAAGGGGATCTCATTCAACAGTACGAATTCACTGATTCGATGATAAAGGGTCTCGATGTTCTTCCGGAAGCAACAGATGGATTCACGGTACATATGGTAATCCAACAGATTGAAGACGGAAATTATATTGAAAAGGTTATCCGTTTCAATCCTGAAACATCAGAATCTGAAGTAATGTTTGCCAATCAGGATGCAGCAAATTCCTGGAGTGGAGGATTTGCATTAGTTAGGTCGAGTAACGGGATTAGTAACAGGACAGGTATGTTGATGTTGACAAATCCTGTAGGGATAAAAATTTATGAGTATATCAGTAACCTTGAATGGATTGAACTGGATCATACTACTGGAGCTATAAACCCGGGAGAGACCGAGAATCTCAATATTGGAGTGAACACTTTATCTCTTAATCCCGAGGGAGAATATTCTGCCTGGATAAACATTCGTCACAATGCTGCCGAAGGTTCGATACCGATTCCATTAACAGTTCACGTAGGTGAATCAGGGTTTGAGAACAGCAAGGAAATTCCGATAGAGTGGCATGTTGAAAAGATTTTTCCAAACCCGTTTAATCCAGTGGCAACTGCAAAGTTTTCACTTCTTGAACAGGTCCATGTTAATGCAAAACTATTTAATATCCTCGGCCAGCAGGTTGCCGTTCTTGCTAATCGACCGATGCAGGCGGGGACGCATTCACTTTCCATCAACGGGACTAATCTTTCAAGTGGTGTGTACTTTCTGGAGTTTAATGCTGGACCACTTAGCACAGTTCAAAAAGTGGTGTTGATGAAATAGTAATTTTAGAGAAAAAAAGTTTTATCCCCGAATTGTTGTATTGGGGATATTGTGTGCCCGGCTAATAAGCCGGGCCCTTTCTTTATCCTCCTGATATTTTAATAATATTTAGAATTCAATTGCTGACTTTTTCCAAAATACTTACATTTCACCTACACACCTGTGATCCCTTATTTCGATGGAACCACTCCAACGAAAGGGGACGAGTATGTTTAAATCCAAAAGAAATACCGTCCTCGCCTTCCTCATTTTAACCTGCATGTTTCTTCTCGTAGCCGGATGCAGCGAGGACGACGATGATGGTGTGAGTGCTCAGCAGGGTGAGCTCTCGTGTACTCTTGTTTCACCCGCAAATGGTGAAACCATTGTGATTGGGAATACAGTTGAGATTGAATTATGTGTTGAGTGTTACTGTGACACGGTTACTTGTGTCACCACATGGCTCAACGATGATATTCTGAAGTATGACCATACCGATCCCTATATCTCCTATTGGAATACGGAGAATTATGAAGCGGGGACGTATACGATTAAGGTCACTACTGAAACTGGATCATCGAAATTTCTTCGGGAGGAAATTGTCGTTGAACTTGTAACACCCTAATAGCAATAAAAGAAAAAGGGTAGCGAAAGCTACCCTTTTTCTTTTGTAACGAGTTACATCGCGATATATATGATTTTAATCTCAGTCATAGTGACTTAATAAACTGATTTTATTATAAACATAGTCAAAATGCTTTTGCCTACTATTGTTCTGCTATATATTAATAAGATGTTACTGTGAACGGGGGATATTGTGAATAAGCTTTTATCGATATTATTTCTACTAATTCCGGTATTATTATATGCTTCAAATGAAGACGCAAAAACAATTGGTGATAGTTGTTTTGAACGGAATGTAATTCAACAAAATGTCAATGATACTTTCTTTTCTCTTTCATTTTCAGAACCAGATCTAATCACATCCGACGATAGTGAAGGATTTTATTATCAATATCTGGGTGAAGGAAGAATAGACATCCCCTCGCATCCTGTGGTTCCAACTTTAAACAGATTCGTCCGTCTCCATGAAACTGGGGGAGTTCATGTTGAAATTGAAGCAGTCAATTTTCGAACAGTGATTATAGAAAATTATACTATTGCTGATGGCAGTAGTTTGGACGATTTAGAAAATACCAATGTGAGCGAAGAAGGCTTTTTTCCAGCAAATCTTGTAAACATTGGTGATCCTGCGATTTTACGTGATTTCAGAGTTGCTAGTATAAGTGTTGCACCTGTCCAAGTGAATAGCGAAAGTGGAGAAGTGCGAATATATGACCAGATAGATTTTAAAGTTGTTCGAGATGAATCATCATCAGTAAATGAGCTTCAGTCAACACCAACAACACTAAGTCAAACTTTCCTCCCCATCTATCAACAATTCCTCGACTGGGAATTGGACGAGCTGGATGATTATGAGGTGTACCAAGGTGGGATTTGTGTAGTAGCTCCGGCCACCTACCTGAATAACAACCTGGTTCCATGGTTAGAATGGAAAAAACAGAAAGGTTATGAAATAATAACGTTGTTGGCAAACCAGGATTCTTATCAACTTGCATCCAGCATCCAGAGTGCATGGGATATCCAGGAGAGAAAATGGGATCACCTCATTATTGTAGGTGATGAGAATGATGTCCCTCCCATGGAATATTGGGAAGAACACGGAATTTTTGAATATGGTGATCTTCGCTTTGCGACTCTTTCCGGAGGGGATGATCTTGTTGATTGCTCACTAAGTAGAATCAGTGTTCAAAACAACCTGGAATTGGAAGCCTATGTAGATAAAGTCATTCAATATGAAAAATATCCATTAGTGGATGATGTTGACTGGTATCGAAAATTTTTGGCCAATAATTCACAGGTTTCATATGAATTAACTCAATATGGTATGGAAGAAGCCCAGGGTTCTGATTTTGAATCTATTTTTAATGAGGGATTAAGTTTTATTTTCAGGAGTAATTTATTTGACGCGGAAGATTTTTTTACAAATTATAGGAAGTATCCCGTCATCATTTCGCCAGGAGGTGATTGGAATACGTACTGGTTTTATGATGAAGCGAGTTTCTCCGAGTCTTTCATAAGAGCTGATTCATCGGGTGCAATTGCTGTTTACTCATCGGGTGAATTAATAGAAAATGAATTGCGAATATTTGAATCCATTAATATTGGTGCTGTCCGTGCAATTCAGGTCAACTCAGCTTTAACCTTTGGCGATGTCTACTTGGGTGGGATTTATCAGTACCACAGGATATCAAGTGAACGCGGCTGGCGTCCTGATTATTTTAACCGACCATTGTTAATGGGATTTGGTGATGCGAGTGTCTGGCTATATACTGATGTACCGCGAATACTTGAAGTTAGTACCCCGGATTCAATTGATACCGGTAGAAGAAATAATACTATATCTGTACTAAGTAGTGATGAGCCCGTATCCGGAGCTTGGGTTACCTTGTTCAGGGACGAAGACCAGGTTTTCCGTACAATTACCGATGACAATGGTGTAGGAATACTTGAAAGTAATTTCAATGCCAATGGCACCGCAATCCTGACTATAACCGCACCGAACTCAGCTCCTTACATTGATACTTTGAATGTTAATTCCAGCAGTAGAATTGAAACCGATATCACAGAACTAATTGATGATGGATCGTTGGGAACCTCAGGAAATGGAAACGGAATTCCAGATTGGGGTGAGACTATCGGTATCCGTCTTCTAATCAATAACCGGGAAAATGGAATTGATACTCTGAGTATTGTGCCGGAATTAGCAGAAGGATATATGGATTCAACCTGGGGTGCCATTGAACGGTACAACATTCCTCAAAATTCTAATTTCATCACAGAGACTCTACTCTATTTCCGAATGAGTGAAATAGTACCTGATCAATACTATGAGCAACTTCATCTGTCAGTTAATCAGGATGGAATCGAGTACCTGGATATCCATCATTTTGTCGTAGATGCACCATATTACAACTTTAACGAGGTGGTTGAAGATTTACAACCAGGTATTACTGATGAGGTTAGGTTTGTTTTTTCAAATCTGGGCAGTGCATCTGGTGTTCCGTCAATCGTTAGAATTTCGATGAATGATCCCTGGGTAAATGTCCTGACAGAGGAATTGTCACTTCAGACAATATTACCTGGTGGAACTCAGCAAAGCAGTCCCTGTATGGTTTCAGTGTCTTCAGAAGCTTTTAGAGGGTACCGTGCGGCTGCTGATATAGAGATAGAATTTGATAATGGCAGGATTGATACACTATATGCTAATTTTTCAGTGGGAACAGTTATTGGGACCGATCCCTCTGGACCTGACAGGTATGGCTATTATGCATACGATTGCATCGATCATCATGTTTTAAGACCGACCTATGATTGGATCGAAATTGATCCAAACCAGGAATATGATTTTCAGGGTCAACCATTATCAGAATCGGTTTTGAGTTTACCATTTGATTTTGTCTATTATGGGGAATCATTCAACCAGATTAAAATCGGATCATCAGGATGGATTTCACCAGGAAATCCCTCCTGTAGTTCAGGGTCCAATTATGGGATTCCTTCGCCAATAGGGCCGCCCGGAATGATCGCGCCGGCATGGGGTGTACCTTCATATTATGTCCATACCTATATCCTTGAAGAGGAAAGAAAGGTGATCATTCAATGGAAGGGACAAGCCCATCAAAACATTAATATCTACCAGGTTATTCTTGATTGTAACGGTGATGTTGAGAATCCTGATAGCGATATAATCTTTCAGTATAATGATGTTACTTTTCCATCAACGTATGATTGGGAAAGCAGGATTACTTACCCCACAATCGGAGTAGAAAACTTCACTCAGGACGATGGCCTTTCCTTGCGATATAAATACGGACACCGCCAGGGGACGGCGACAATTGATGATGGCAGTGCTATACGAATCTCTACCAGGATAGCCACTGAATCAGGGTTCATTTCTGGAATTATTACTCATACTAACGATTCAACACCTGTTGTGGGTGTTAGGGTTATGTCGGATGCGGGTGGGTTTATTGATACCACTGATTCAGAGGGATATTACCGGATAGAGATTCCGACTGGCCATCATCATCTCATATTGAGCAAGGATGGATACCCGGATATAATAACAGACATGGTATCAGTGGCAGATGGACAAGAAGTTGTTCTGAACCATCATATGCTGAGGGCTCTTATCGAGGTCAATCCATTAGAATTAAACATTCATATCGATGAAGGAGAAAACGTTACCGAATATGTTGATATCTCTAATGAGGGAGACTTTGATCTAACCTTTAGTACAGAATTCCTTTTCGATGATCCTGAAATCGAATATACGGGGGAGATTGGGCATCATCTCTTTTCAATTCCCATGTCAGGGATGATAGATCTGGTTCAGGCAGAGGATATGATCCTCGGTTTGAGATCCGGTTGGTCAGGCGATCCATTTTTAAAACAGTTTAATGAGGATGGCGAAGAAGTTGGCTCTATTCTTTTAAACACCCAGGAGGTTTATTATAACCTGGACTATTTAAATGGAAAAGTTCTGTTAAGGTCAGATATGAATATCTATATCTGTGAATCTCAGGATGATGAATTAGTCATTCTCAGAGAATCCCCTTTACCCATAGAACCAATAAATGAGATTTTGTTTAACGCTGAGGATCAACTTTACATCTTTTCGGATAGATCCCTGTATTCTTATGTAGTTGATACCGGTACTTTAGATCTGATTCTTTCCGATGTCAGTTTTGATGGTGAAGGATATGCTGATGATGTTCAATATTACAGAAGATTTTCTAAAATAAGAAACCGAGACTATTCTCATATTTTTAGTACACTCTTGCAGGGGACATCGCCATTTGGTGATTACTACTATTCAACAAAGTACTATTATTTCAATGAATACACTGGTGAACATTCCCAAATCAGAGATGTTCCAACTACAGAAACACCATATTTCTTTATTAGCAATAAGAACAATGGAATAGTTAGCTATCTGGCTCTATTCGGATGGGATTACCATCATATATGGTTTTCTGAATTCCAGGTAGAGGATAGCTGGATCGACTTTCAACCGGAACAGGATGTTGTCCTGGAACCGGGAAATTCCAACTCTATTCCCTTTACAATTAATCCGGTGGGGATGGATGCGGGGATGTACGAGACTTGGCTTTCAATCAGAAATAGTACGGTAAATGATCGAGTTATCGTACCGATTACGATTTACTACCAGGTAACAGATGTTCCCTCAACACCAGCGATTCCATCTGAATGGTCACTTGAAAAAATTTACCCCAACCCGTTTAATCCCTCTACCAACGTTGAGTTTGCACTTGTAGAACAAGCGAATGTTAAGGTAAAACTTTTCAACATAATGGGACAGGAGGTTTTGATCGTTTTTGACCAGAATATGCAGGCGGGGTATCAAACTGTTACAGTTGACGGCAGCCGGTTGGCCAGTGGAGTTTACTTCCTCGAATTTAACGCTGGACCAGTGAGTGAAGTGCGCAAAGTTGTTCTGCTTAAATAGAGATTAAAATGAAAAGATATTCCCTGTTATTATTGATTCTATTTTTATCTGTTTCTTCAATAAATGCTCAATGGAATTCCAGTAGTGGTTTGCTGATCCATAGTAATGAGGTTAACGGTCGATCCTGGTGGGCTGTAGGAGATTCCCGAGGAGGTGCATGGATCGCACTAATGAATAATATGGCCATCCCACAGCCTTACTTGCAGCGGATAGATAGTAGCGGTTATTGCTATTATCCTTCAACTGGTTTATCCCTAACAGGATTAGAAAACCAAAATCATACTCTGAGAATAAAGGACATGATTTCTGATCATCAGGGAGGTGTATTCGTCAGTATTATGGATTTGACCACAGGGCCAGAGTTGGGATTACATCTTGTTAAAATTGATGAAAATGGCGAAAAAACATGGGGCGATAATGGAATCAATATTACTGATGGGCATCTTCAGGGTAATTCAATAAAACCGGGTGTCTGTGAAGATGGGATGGGGGGAGTTTTTACCGCATTCTACACCTCTTTCGAATGTGATTCAATCTCTGTTCGACATTTACTGAACAATGGTGAAGTCGATACTACTTTTGATCTCAGTGTACCAGTCCTGGAACCAGTGGGCTTATTCCCAACTTCTAATGGTCAGGGATTGTATATGCTTGGTTTTAATCCGCAGAATAATGCTCAACTGACACTTTATCGGGTAAATTCTGATGGGACGGTCGAATTTTTGACGTCTTATACAGACGAAACAGCTTATGGCTTTCCATTGAAAGATTTTTACCTGGTACATTGTGATGAAAATTCCGTTTGGTTATCCGTTGAATATGAAAATGATCATTTGTTTGTGATGAAGTATGACAATAATGGAAATATCTTTGGGACTCCTTTTATTCACGCTGATACAACTTATAATTCGATTTCCTTTTCTGATGTAACTGTTGATAACGAAGGGTATGCTTATTATACGGTATCAGAATTGGGAGGATACAGACCTATTGTCTTGTTTAAAAGGGATTATGAAGGAAATTTTGTCTGGGAAAATAGAGGAGTACAAGTAAGGACACGGCAATCCAGTAATCTTTTTTACGATGCTGAAGAAAACAGTATTATTATAGGAATTGAACATGGAATCTATGATGATTATGTCTATATGCAATCAATAACCACTGAAGGATCATTTAATTGGCATGAATACAGTGTTTTAATGATGTTTTTGAGAGGGTATAGATTCTCATCGAAGAACTATATAATAAAATCTTGCGACAATGCCTATATCTATATTCTAGCATCAGAACACAAAATATTTGCTGGAAAAATATTTAACAATGGAGTAGTTGCAGATTATACTAATTCAGTTCATCTAGATTCAGATTTACCGTCTGAAATCAAAATATCCATGATTTCTCCCAATCCATTCAACCCAACGACAAATGTCGAGTTTGCACTTGTTGAACAGGCAGATGTGAAGGCGAAACTCTATAACATCATGGGGCAGGAAGTGGCGGTAGTGTTAGACCAGAAGATGAATGCCGGATTCCACAAGGTCACTGTTGACGGTACCGATTTGGCCAGTGGCGTTTATTTCCTCGAATTTAACGCTGGACCGATAAGTGATGTAAGGAAAATTGTTTTGCTGAAGTGACAAGCAGAACAAGAAGAAAAACTAACACCGAGGTTCCTGCCTACGGAATGCAGGAATGACATCTAAAACATAAATAACACTTAAGCCCTGCTAAAATAGCAGGGCTTCTCTGGATCCCGGATCAAGTCCGGGACGACAGTCTATGGAATATCTGTTTTCTAAACATCATGTGTCCAGAATCTGATAGGGGCAAATTTACACTTATCCCAAGTCTTCCAAATGGGTTTTTAGTTTTTCCAAATCAGCTTCGGCAGTTGCGAGTTTTTCACGTTCCTTATTCACCACTGCTTCTGGCGCGTTAGTAACAAACTTCTCGTTGGAAAGTTTTTTCGCAGTTCCCGTTACATAACCTTGAAGCTTGCCAATTTCTTTGGAAACACGTTTCCGTTCCTCATCGAGGTCAATCAAACCTTCTAACGGAATATAAATCTCACGACCATCAACGATTGTCGTTGAGGATGCGAACGGTTTCTTGTCAGCCAGTTCAGGAGTGTCACCAGAAACACGGCCAAGACGTTTAATCGTTGACCATTCACGTTTAATAAGGTCGAGTTTAGGTTCATCACTATTGACGATTAAGCGATTCTCATCTTTCGGCTGAACCTGAAGCTCACCACGGATGTTACGAATTGCGCTGATCAGGTCACGGATATACCCGAACTCATCCAATGCCTCTTTGTCAATCTTGCAATCTTCTGCTGTTGGGTAATAACTGAGTGCCAGACTCTTCGATCTGTCCTTGCTCCATTTATCGTCCATGACACCCATGAGGTGCTGGTAGATTTCTTCAGTGATAAACGGCATAAAGGGATGGAGGAAACGGATAATTTCTTCCAGTATTTCCAATGCGAAACGTATAGTTGTTGCTGCTTCATCCGGGTCGGCATCATCTGCTATTCGTGGCTTGATCGCTTCAAGGTACCAGTCACAATAGTCGTTCCATGCGAAACGGTAAATCGCGACAAGGGCATCATCCAAACGGAAATTCGCGATTGATTTTTCCACGTTCTCAGATAGCTCGATCATTCGTGCTTCAATCCAGCGATCCTCAAGACTCTGTGCTGTAAACGTTTTATCCTTGGCTTTTGTCAGGTCACGGTTAGCGAGGAAACGGAATGAATTCCAGAGTTTGTTCGCAAAGTTTCGGCCCATCTCAAAACGGGACGGATCAAGGCGAATGTCCTGTCCAACAGTATTGAGGACTGTTAAGCTGTAACGGACAGCGTCAGCACCGTACTGCTCGATCATGTCGAGCGGATTGATACCGTTGCCGAGGGATTTACTCATCCAGCGGCCTTGCTTGTCCTTGATCATTCCTGTGATGTAAACCGTTTTGAAAGGGATCTCATCGGTGAAATGGATCGCAGCCATTATCATTCTGGCAATCCAGAAGAAGATGATGTCATAACCCGAAACGAGGACATCGGTCGGATGGTAGTAGAGCAATTCTGATGTGTCTTTTGGCCAGCCAATTGTTGAGAAAGTCCAGAGCCAACTGGAAAACCATGTGTCCAGAACGTCTTCATCCTGATAAATATCATAGGAACCGCAGACCGGGCAGACTTTTGGATCTTCACGGTCCACCATCACGTGACTACAATCGCGACAATACCATGCTGGTATACGATGGCCCCACCAGAGCTGACGGCTGATACACCAGTCGCGGATGTTCTCCATCCACTGGTAATAAACGTTTTCCCAACGTTTCGGAACAAACTTGATGTCGCCATTTCGGACTGCGTCAATTGCCGGTCCGGCAAGAGGCTTCATCTTCAGGAACCATTGGGTTGAAAGGTATGGTTCAATCGGAACTTTACTTCGGCTGCAATAGCCAACCGCATGAACATGTTCTTCTATTTTAACCAGAAGACCTTCTGCTTCGAGGTCTTCAACTATGGCTTCGCGTGCTTTAAAACGGTCCATGCCCACATACTTATCCGGAGCAGGTTTGCATACGTTTGCCTCAGTGTCGAGGATAACAGGCATGTCCAGATTGTGGCGTTGCCCAACCAGGAAATCGTTGGGATCGTGTGCTGGGGTAACCTTCACTGCACCACTACCAAACTCGCGGTCAACGTAATCGTCTTCGATAACGGGGATTGTCCGACCTGTCAACGGAAGTACAACCTCCTTACCAACGAGGTCCTTGTAACGTTCATCTTCCGGATGGACCATCACTGCTGTATCACCAAGCATAGTTTCGGGGCGTGTTGTAGCGACAACCACACCTTCTCCACCGTCAACACCAGGGTAACGGATATGCCAGAGGCTACCCTTCTCATCACGATGATCCACTTCCTCGTCTGAGATAGCGGATTGGAGTTTTGGGGACCAGTTTACGATGTAGGGTCCGCGGTAGATCAATCCTTCTTCATAGAGTCGGACAAAAACTTCACGGACGGCTGTGCTTAGGCCATCGTCGAGGGTAAATCGTTCACGATCCCAGTCGGCAGAATCACCGAGGGACATTTTTTGTTTGGTAATGGTATCACGGTTCTTTTCAACAAATTCCCAGACACGTTCCACAAATTTATCACGGCCTATTTCCCGACGGGGCGGCTCACCGTTTTTTTTCATCTCTCGTTCGACAACGGTCTGAGTGGCGATCCCGGCGTGGTCTTTCCCAGCTTGCCAGTGCGCTTCAAACCCACGCATACGGTGATAACGGATCAACGTATCCTGAATAGTATCCTGAAGCGCATGACCCATGTGAAGGACACCGGTTACATTGGGGGGAGGCATCATGATGGTATAGGGTTCTTTACCCATCGTTGGCTTGGTTTTGAAGATACCTTCTTTGGTCCACCATTCTTTCCACTTTGCTTCAATATCTTGTGGTTCGTAGGTCTTTGGAATTTCCACCGTAAAATGCTCCCAATGTGCAATGTCTTACCGCATCAATATCATCAAATACAAAATAACAAAGTATTCGATCACCCCGGGATGCGGTCGCTCCCGGGCTACACCCTGCATTCTCGAACTTGTCCGCCTGTTCTTTTGGCGGGTTATCGGAGTCCCAAGGTGTTGTCCCCACGGACAGCTTGTCAGCCTCACGGCTGGTAAGCGGGGATCCACAATCAGTTATCAGAAAAAAGGATGTTTACTAATTTGACGTGATAGCTAACACCCAAATATATGCGATTTTAATCAACACGAAAGATACGTTAAATATTCATGTAATACGCAGTCGGACAATATAGATGGAGAGCACGGATTTTGCAAAAAAGAAGACTGTTTATTACCTGAAATGAGCTAACAAAAACCCGCCCCAAATAGTCAGGACGGGTTGAAGTAACAGGAAAGGAATTTATTTTACAAGCACAACTTTCTTGGTGATTGTACTTTCAGGAGTTTGGAAGTGGATGAAATAAACACCTGAAGCGGTGTTCATACCGTCTTCCATCGCATTCCATGTGATGTTATGGTTGCCGGCACTTTTCGATGCATTCAGGAGTGTGACAACTTCCTTACCAAGAATGTCAAAGACTTTCATTGTTACATCCGCTTTTTCCGGCAATGAATAAGCAATTGTGATTGACGGGTTGAACGGATTCGGATATGCAGATGTTATCGCATATTCTGTTGGGAGAATATTTTCTGAGACGTTATTTTTGTAATCATTTGCCTCGCGAATTAATTTTTCAATTTTTGCTTTCAGGTCTCTGATGTCTTTTTCGTAATCCAATCTTGATTCAGGACACAGGTCTTGAATTGAGCTCATCAAGGGAACACCAAGAGTTTGGAGTTTTGATGGATAGCTATCTTGATTAGAATCTGAAGCTACAATATATACCGTTTTGGCATCAATTTCAGCGTACAGCTTTGCAAATGAAGAGCTTGCAGGATCTTGAATTATTGATTCATAATGGCTGATAGCTTCAGAATAATTGCCAAGTTGCACATTGATAAATGCAATCCGATCTTCAATCTTGTTAACCAGAGTTTGGTTTTCTAACTGACCACTAATATCTTCAAGAGTCAAAATCGAAGTCTTATCGATACTACCTAAAGCTTTCCAACAATCCACAAGTCTGTTTATAGATCCGTGTTTATGGTGGAGATCCGAAGAATTCAGGAGGATTTCAATAAATTTATCAGCGGCTTCTTCGTATTCTTGCTCTTTAAAATGGTATAATGCAGCTTCAAAATCGTTGTCTATAATGGAAGAAGTTAAATAGCCACTGAATGGCACATTAATACCAGTATTGTAAGGAGTTATATCGATAAAGCCTGAATAAGGACTGAAAATTAAAGGTGGATTGGGGTAGGCTGGTCCCCAGTAATTATTTGATAGATCAGTAGCGGTTGTCGGAGGGTTAATAGTCGTAATAGCATCCCCTGAGCCTGGAAAAATATTATTAAATCCATTTGCCATATAGGGGTAAACATTATCGTCAATGTATATCTGAGTCCCAACTGAGCCGAAATAGTTGTTCTCAAGATAATTTTTAGCTTCACCGGAGACACACATATCAGGAACGCTATTGTGAATACTAAGACCAGCGGAGGCACTCCTGATCATCTTATTTGCCGTTAACGTGGCATCAGAATTCGTAAGTTTAATCCCGTTCCAAGCATCTGATATTGTATTTCTCCAACAGAAAGTCCCACCGGCATTATACAATTCTATTCCAATTGGTTTGTTTGTTGTTTCAGAAAAATCGAGGTAATTGTGTCGGATTACGACACTACCACTACTAATTTTGATGGAAGACGCCGTACCATCAGTGGAAGAACCATCGTAGACTTTATTACCCTCAATAAGCACGCTGGGTAAAGGCATATAGTATTTTATCGCTTTTCCAGGACCATCAAAGATGTTGTCTTCAATGTGAACATTTGTTAGAGAGGCATTAATCGCCAAACCCTCGTAATCAATAAACTTATTATTTGAAATACTGTGATTTAGGGTGATAGAGGTTGAGGTAGGAAGAATCCAAATTATGTTATTATCATTGGATAGGGAATATTGGTGTCCAATGAAGTTACAGTACTGAATTTTGCTGTCAACATCAACACCAGAATTAAATCTGATTGATGGACCATCTAATCCATGGGATGCTGCTCTTCTGAAAACGATGGGATCGGACGCAGAACCTTCGGCAATCAGCTTTCCAGTAACATCAATCATCGGTCTTGAACTACCTCCATTAGGATCTCTTGATACAACATGCACACCTTCATTGATTTCAAGGGTATTTCCAGAGGAAACGATAATATCACCGTCTAATAAAATACTATATTCCCAGGTAGTATGACCGGTAGGTGTATACCCATTGATGCTAGGGGATATATATTCAATTGCAGCAGCAGCATTTACAGAACCAAAACCTGTCAGATCATCCCAACCAGCTGATCCAATATCATCGGCAGTATTTTCAAGTGAACTGATAATCTGGCTTGGTGTTAGTGTTGGATCAACATTGTGAATGATAGTTGCAATACCAGTTACCATCGCGGCGGAAAAAGAAGTGCCTTCAAGTAACGAAGTTGTATAACTGTTTGGAGGACTTGTTGAATAGATATCAGATCCAGGAGCCATTATAAAATTCCAATTGGAATATAAAGGACTACTGAAGTTTGAGAAACTAGTTCTATTATTATCCCGATCTGTAGATCCAACGGCCAATACATTATCTAGAAATATAGCGGCCATTGCTGGAAATTTCCCATGGGAATTATCATTTCCTGTTGGGGCAATAAATAGGATATCATCATTTTCAACTAAAACATTGTTCCAAAAACCAACAGACATGACATCCATTGTAAACGGAAGTAGAACAATATCAGGATTTTCTTCAATTACCTCATAGAAAGCTGGGTACACAGTTTCGTAGGTACCTGTTCCAGTGTAATCTAATCCTTTGCTAATATAATACCGTGCGTCAGGAGCTATACCAGTAATACCAACACTATTATTAGAGTTTGCAGCTAAAAGACCCAAAATTGCAGTTCCATGACCACTATTATCATACATATTGCTTTCTGCAGGGACATGTGAATTTCCAACTTCAATGTCACTACTATTCAAGTCAGAATGCATAAAATTGTCATTGTTATCATAAGGGAGACCAGTGTCAACAATACCGATCTTGGTTTGATAATTACTAAAGAAACTTCCATTTCCTCTAGAAAACCCCCAACCGTCTACAATATGTATATCCATACCTGCTGTACCACTATCTTGACCGTAATTATTGAGATACCATTGACTGCCATCGGTGTATTTTGGGTCGTTTGGAGCCCAAGCAGCTACTACCTTTCCATTTGGGAGTGCAACTTGTATTTCAGGTTCAGCGGATAATTTGGCAATTGTTTCAAGTACCTTAATCTTGGGATCTTTTGTTTCAGCGAAAACCCAATTGTCAAATATGAGTTTACTACACAATTCGAAATCATATTGCGATAAAAGATTGTCTAGTTCCGTTTCAGTACAAGTATCTGATTTTTCTATGAGCAATTTTCCTTCAATATATTCTATCGTTTCACCATTCCAAGTCCCGGTTGTAAAAGTAAAAGCATTAGCAGTTGAACTAAACAACCCTGTCATTGTAATAACAGCTAAAAAAAAGGCAATTAAGTAAATACTTTTCTTGCAGTTCATGTTTGCTCCAGTTCTGGATAAATGAGATAAAAGTTTGGATGTCAATTTAAAAAGAAACTAAAAAACGTATCTCTTCCTCTTAAAAGGTTTTAGCAATTTAAACAAATTATAAACGATATAGAATAGTCTAAACACAACTATATATAGTTGAACGGAATAAAAATGACAAAATAATATATATTAAAGTACAAAGGTAAATATCAATATCCAACATGCCTTGAGAAATAATTTAATATAGATGGCATATACTTAGATTGGATTTGGGTTTTTATAAAAGCAGGTCGTATTGTTATGACAAAACAACAAAATCTTTCTGATGCTGTAATCAAGCGGAATCTTAGGCAATAAAAAACCCACCCCAAAAATCAGGGTGGGTTGATATATTTGAAATCGAATTATAATCTAGAGGAACATCCTGAAACCAAAGCGGAAAATAAGTTGAGTACCAGATTCTGAATCTAATTCTGTCGGTTCTTTTTGTGTTTCGCTATCCATTTCATAAATCAGAGCACCTGTAACACCAACTTTATCATTCAGGAAATAGATGTAACCGGCACCAAGACTTAGTGTACTAAAACTCTCTTTTGTTTCTACTGAGTTCGCTGTACCCGGATCCCATTTTCTACTACCCATCGTGTAACCTAGGTGTCCAAAGGGGTTACCTGGACCCATTTGTGCAAGATAGTAGTGCACATGGGGACCAAAGGACATACCACCAGATGAATAATCGCCACGGCTATAGGAATCGAAACCTATTCCGAGGCCCACAGAGAGGTTATCCATTACAAAATAACCCGCTGACGGATAGAAACCGAATGATGATGATCCATCACCATCTGCGTTTTCATATAGGTCACCACTACTCATTGTGAAGGATGCAGATCCACCCATAGTGATGTTGCCTTTTTCAAAGACATCTTGTGCGGACGCTGTGGCGACCATTGCAAGAGCCACAATAAAAACTACGATCAGTCTTTTCATGATTACCTCTCCGTAAATAACTGGAACTGAAATAGTATTTTCCCAACTTCAGATAGTCTATAAAAGACTGGGAGTGCCTGTCAATTGAAAACAACATAATTTATAAAAAAACTTATCAATAGTATACAAGAGTATGGTTTTATAAGTTCAGGAATAACTATAGGATAGGGTGTATGGAATACTGCAGAATTGTGTAATTAAATTACGTGAAATGGACAGGTAGTCAAATTGTAGTCATTCGTCAAAGACATTTTGACTTTTTGTGAGTATTCAGGAAATAAAGCATGAATAGAACTCCCTCTTGATGAGAAAACCAGTATTTATAAGGGATATGCGGACTCGCGCATATAGAGATAACCTGCCATTTTTTACGTAAATTCATGCGCTGGAGAGTTGTGCCTTTTATATTAGGGCATATTAAGATCATCCCAAAAGGAAGCTGACCAAATGGCAAAAACGATTACTATTGTTAATCAGAAGGGGGGAGTGGGTAAAACCACTACCGCAGTAAATCTTTCCACAGGAGTTGCTGTGGCGGAGAAAAAAACCCTACTCATTGACCTTGATCCTCAGGCAAATGCAACAAGTGGTATCGGTATAGATGTTCCATCTGATAGTCCGACTGTTTATGAAGTGATGCTTGGTACAGCTTCACCTCAGGAAGCCGTTGTCTCTTCAGACGTACCTTTTCTTGATGTGCTTCCGGCGGGAATAAAACTCGTTGGTGCTGAAATAGAATTGGTCAGCATGGTTGCCCGTGAATCAGCCTTAAAAAATCATTTAAAGGGGTTTATTGATGATTACGATTATGTCTTCATCGATTCACCACCATCATTAGGTCTGCTAACTTTAAATGGGCTTACCGCCGCCAACAGCGTTTTAATTCCAATCCAATGTGAATACTACGCTCTTGAAGGGTTAAGTCAGCTCTTAAATACGGTTCGTCTGGTCCAGAAAAACCTGAATCCCGGACTTCAGATCGAAGGTGGAATCCTGACGATGTACGATCACCGCCTGAACCTTTCCCGTCAAGTTGCCGAAGAAATCAGAACCTATTTTGATGGACGGGTATTTGAGTCAATAATTCATCGAAATGTTCGCCTCAGTGAAGCTCCCAGTTATGGACAACCAATTTTGATGTATGATATTACCAGCCGTGGTGCGGAAAACTACTTGTCACTAGCCGAGGAGCTCTTGAGCCATGACAGCCAAGCCTAAAGGTGGACTAGGTCGTGGACTCAGTGCATTGATTCCAAGTGCCGGTGAAGAGACAGTCGCAGCCCCGACCACTGAAATTGAAGTTGTAAGAATACAGCCTAGACCGGATCAGCCCAGGAGTTATTTTGATCCGGCCGCTCTCCAGGAACTGGTCCAATCAGTAAAATCTCAAGGTATCATTCAGCCCTTGATTGTGACCCGTCGTTCCGGTGAGGAGAATTACATTCTCGTCGCTGGGGAACGCAGGTTACGTGCAGCTCGAGCTCTGGATTTTATCACCGCACCTTGCAGAGTTATTGAAAATCTGACAGACCGTGAGATTCTGGAATATTCCATTGTTGAAAACGTTCAACGTGAAGACCTGAATCCCATTGAGTTGGCTGAGGGTTATAAGCGGCTGATAGACGATCTGAACTACACCCAGCAGGATGTTGCAGAACGTGTGGGTAAAGATCGAGCAACAGTAGCAAATACAATGCGTCTACTCGCTCTACCAGAACCTGTCACAAGGATGGTTATAAGCGGTGACCTTTCCGCTGGTCATGCCAGGGCGTTACTTGGTATTCCTGTTGAAAGCGAACGTGTTGCGCTGGCAAACAGAATTGTAGACCGGGGCTTAACTGTTCGAGATATCGAAAGAATTGTCAAAAATAATCGTCCCTCAGGTAAGAAAAAGACCGAAGATCCTGAAACAAGACGAAATCAGTTGGCAGCAAAAGAAGTCGCTCAGAATCTGGAAAAAGAGGTGGGTATTCCAGTGAGGATTATTCACAAGGGTCCGGGTGGAAAATTCCAATTGAATTACAAGACACTTGATGAGTTGGATGCCATAGTTTCACTCTTCAAAAAACATTTTAATGGTTCATAATAATGGATAGCGTGGGCGATGGTATACAGATCGCATTGACACGCACCGCAGAAGGGGACTCTCATCTCCGAAAACTTTTGGGACAATTTTCATCAGATTTTTCAGGTATGGCAGTTCTCGCCAGCGGAGGGTACGGGCGTGGCGATATAACTCTTCTCAGTGATCTTGATCTGATTATCATTTTCAAAGAAGAGAAAAATCGGTTCACAGACAAAATCCGCGCATTTATTCAAGGTCTTTGGGATCACGGCTGGAATCCCGGACAGACCATCCTCCAGCTCAATGAAGTCAATTCAGATTTTCTTGCAATTCCCGATAGAGCATCTGCGCTCCTTGAAGCTCGGTTTGTATGGGGTGACCGTAAACTGATTGATCAACTTGAAACCCGCCTCATAAAACAATTCAGCAACCGGGTGTGGCAAAAATTTATCCTTTTAAAACAGGAAGAGTTCGAGGCCAGGCGTAAAAAGTTTGGTAATGTGGCTAAGATCATTGAACCCCATTTGAAACAGCAAGCCGGCGGAATGCGCGATATTCAACACGTTTTATGGTTGGAACGTGCCAGAAGCGCATTAAATGGATCTTGGCGAATTAAAAGGAAACGTAATAGCGAAATTAAGGCATTTCTTGGAAGGCTGAAAAGAGCGGGTTTATTGACCAAAGGTGAATCGGCAAATTTGCTTCATTCTTATGATATGCTCCTTCGCATACGGGAATCTCTCAGAAATAAAAGGAAACGCCCTGAAGATAAGCTGGATGTTCACGATCAGGTGAGTATTGGTCGAGAATTAGGATATAAGGGAAATGACCGTAATGTCATGCGCGATCTGATGAAAGAAGCCTTTTTTGCAATGGAACGCATTGCAAGATTTGCAGATGAATTCGGACCACTTCTCATAGAATATGACATTAGGAATAAACCAAAAAAACTAGCAGTAGTAGGAATGAATGGTGTCTCCAGTGCAGGCGGTAGACTCTATTTGAATAAAAGAGCTTTGAACTGGGCTAGTTCTGATCCGGAAAACCTACTGAAACTGATTGGCTATTCAATATCCAATAACTTGCTGTTGTCAGGTAGAGCAAGACATTCTCTCAGAAGGCATATTCATACCAATAAAGAGTCTTCCCTCTTACCAAAGAATTGGGCCAAACCTTTAAACGATTTATTTCATACCACTGATAGGCTTGCTCGTTGGATGAGGTGTATGGACGAACTGGATGTAATTAATCTCTGGTTACCTGAATGGTACGAAATAGTCAGCTTAACAACAGGAAGTTTTTATCACACGTTTGCGGTTGATGAACACACGTTGCGAGCGTTGGAACGACTTGAAGACTTACCATCAGACGGACCGGAAGGTTTACCTCTTTCGCTTTGGAAGAACGTTGATAATAAAGCAGTTGTATTTCTTTCTATTATCTTCCATGATATTGCAAAAGGGAGGCGAGGGGACCATTCACTGGAAGGAGCGAAGATAGCTCAGGTAGCTCTCAAGCGGGTTGGTCTTGGTGAATATGCAGATGATGTTTCGAAACTCGTAAGATTACATCTTAGGATGGAGCAAGTAGGGTTTAGACGTGACAGTAAAGACCCTGCTGTTATTACAGGGTTTGCTAAAAAAGTAGGGGGTGATAGAATTCTCAAGGCTCTCTATCTCCTTACGGTATGCGATCTCAGCGCGGTTAGTGCAGGGGTCTGGACTGCTTGGAAATCCCGTTTACTGGCAGAGCTTTACATTGAGACCAAACGTTGGTACAGTCATGGTGTTCGCTTTGAAGACGTCTCAGTAGAAAGCAAAGCCGAAAAAGTCGCGTCTATTGTGGGAAAAGAAAAAACAACTCTTGATAAAGTGACTGAGTTCCTAGGAACAATGCGCGAAGAGTATTTCAGAGTAGTGCCACCTGATGAGATCGCCAAGCATGTCAACGCAGCAGATGTTTTGTCGGGTGGAAAAGTAGATTCAATTTGGCAAATAGATAAGCATAGTGGCTATATTTTGCTGACACTTATTACTTGGGATTGGGTAGGGTTACTCGCCCAGATAGCAGGATTTTTGTTAACTCAGGGTATAGGAATCCGTGAAGCAAGAATATTTACTCGTAAAGATGGTGTGGTGATTGACCGATTCCGAGCTGAGGACCTTGAACCTAACGGCGTTCCTCTTAATGAAAGAATATCAGCAATTCCAAAACTTTGGAACAAAATTGAAACGAGTGAAATAGAATTAGCAGAACTCTTCGAAAAATTTAAAAGGCGGAGAAGGTTCATAAAACCGGATGTTGCGAAATATGATTCCGAAGTATCCATTACTCCAACTTCAAACGGAGTGCTAGTTGATGTTGCTGGTCCTGATTCACCGGGCTTACTTTTCAGATTGTGTTCTGTGCTGGCTGAGAATGGACTTGATGTTCAGGCGGCAAGAGTTTCTGGACGACTTGATGGTATAATGGATGCTTTTCTGGTAAAGGACGAAAATCGCAATCTGGAATCTGACACGGGTCAATTGAATCTCATCAATCGGTTGAGGGAGGTAGTATATGAGACCCCTTAGCCCCCGTAGCCAAAGGCACTTTTTAATACTAATCCTTTACATCTTTGTGATATATTTTGCGGGTTGTGCGTCTATGAAACCACAGCCCAGATACAATAAAAACAGGCAAACACCGGTTCCGGAGAAACAGAAATCGTCCCCAGAAAAGGGTGCTGAAAGCAAAAGGGCAAAACCCTCCAGCAAAGATGTTAAGAGGATGGGTGGTTCTGATGCTCTTTCCCGAGCCGTATCGAACTGGTGGGGGACACCATACCAGTATGGTGGTAATAAAAGACAGTACGGCGTTGATTGCAGTGCCTACGTAAAGGCAGTATTTAAAACAGTCTACGGTATAAATCTACCGCGGACTTCTGCTTCACAATACACGCTTGGAGTTTCAGTTACCAAGAAGAATCTTCGCCGGGGAGACCTTGTCTTTTTTAATACAAACGGGCGAGGAGTTTCACATGTGGGTATCTATCTCGGGAGAAACAGGTTCACACATGCCTCAAATAGCGATGGTGTGACAATTAATTCCCTCAAAGACTCCTACTATAAAAAACGTTATATAGGTGCTAGACGTATCAGACGTTAAAACCTAGATGTAATTGAGGATAGAATGAGTGACCATAAGCGTTATGAATTTCTGGTTCAGGAAATTAAGAGACACAATGTGCTCTATTATGAGCAGTCAGCTCCACTAATTCCTGATCAGGATTATGATTTACTATATAAAGAACTTGAGGCACTTGAGCTGGCTCACCCTGAATGGATCAGTCCCGATAGTCCGACTCAAAAAGTGGGTGGAGCACCCTCGCAGAAATTTGAACAGGTACGTCATCAGGTTCCGATGATGTCATTATCTAATACCTATTCAGAGGAAGAAATAAGCCGGTTCTATGAAAGAATATTGAAATTGACTGAAGGAAGTAATGAGGACATAAGTTTTACTTGTGAACCAAAAATTGATGGAATTGCAACAACCCTGATTTATGAAAACGGTGAGTTTGTCCTTGGGGCTACCCGAGGCGATGGACAGACCGGCGAAAATATTACAGAAAACCTGAAAACATTAAAAGATGTTCCAAATCGGTTATCAAGTGGCGACTGGACGCAAGGGCGGATTGAGATTCGTGGTGAAGCCTACATGGATATTGATGGATTTCACACGTTCAATGAAAAACGGCAGGAAGAAGGCCTGAAAGTATTTGCCAATCCTCGTAATGCAACCGCCGGATCATTAAAAACTTTAAACGTGGTAGAAGTAGCGCAAAGACCTTTACGGTTCTTCGCCTATGAGCTGATTATAGATGGAAACAATAAGGCGTGGACAGGCGAGAAACATAGCGATAGGTTAATTCTTCTTGAAAAAATGGGATTTATAGTACCCGATTGGGAAAAGGTAAAAACTGTTGTTGAGATACAAGATTTCTGGCTGAAACTTGAAGAAAAAAGGAATAGTCTCAACTACGATATAGACGGTGTCGTCATCAAACTCGATAGTCTATTCCTTCGTCAGGAATTGGGAACAACTGCAAAATCTCCTCGTTGGGCTATTGCATACAAGTTCAAAGCCAGAAGAGCGGAAACTTTCCTCAAGAAAATCACACATCAGGTAGGTAGAACTGGTGCTGTTACTCCCGTCGGAGAATTTGAACCGGTTTTACTCGCTGGCTCAGTGATAAAACGAGCCACCCTCCATAATGCAGATGAAATTCGCCGCCTTGGTCTTGGTGAAGGTATGAATGTCATCATTGAAAAAGCCGGTGATGTGATCCCAAAAGTGATCAAGCGAGCTGATGGTGTTCCAGAAGGCAAGTACATTCCACCAGAAAATTGTCCGGATTGCAATAACCCACTTGTTCAGCCAGATGGTGAGGTGATTCGCCGTTGTGTCAACATTAGTTGCCCGGCAATGAAGAGAGGCCGTTTAATCCATTTTGCTTCTCGAGGAGCAATGGACATAGAAGGGTTGGGAGAAAAGACAGTTGATCTTCTTCTTGATTCCGAATTAAAAATAGATGATCCTGGAGATTTCTATTCCCTGACCTTTGATCAAGTGCAAAAACTGGAAGGTTTTGCAGATTTATCAGCGACCAACTTGGTGAAAGCAATAAAATTGTCACTTGAGCAGACACTTGATCGTGTTATTTTTGCTTTGGGAATCAGGATGGTTGGAGCAGGTGTGGCGAGAACTCTGGCACGGGAATTTAAAAGTCTTGAAGCTCTGATGGACTTGGCAAGATCAGAAAATGCGCTAGAAGTTCTCACCGAAATTGAGGAAATAGGTCCAAAAATAGCGGAAAGTATCATCGAGTTTTTCTCTTTGGAAAAGAATATCAATTTCATTAGTAAACTTAGAAAAAATAAAATTGAAAATAACGGTTCTCAGGAAGAGCTTTCATTTTTCATCGCTGAAGAGGAAAACGACTCGGATATTTCACTCAATGGAAAAAAGATAGTCCTGACCGGTTCACTGGAAAAAATGTCTCGAAATGAAGCAGGTGATATTCTAAGAAAATATGGTGCTCAGGTAACTTCCTCAGTTTCGAAGAAAACAGACTTGGTTGTTTACGGTGTTTCGGCTGGGAGTAAACTGAAAAAAGCAAAAGATTTAGGAGTGCAAACACTCGAAGGAACAGAATTGGATAGTGACCAGCTTCTTGCAAAAGTAATAGAGTTGTTCTCAAAAAGCTGATTAGAACCCGTTATTTGTAATAGTAAATTCGTGTAATCCTGTAATATAGATAAGAGTTTCAAAGACTGAACAAGTTTGCGTCTATGGTAGTCGAGCCTTATCTTGTTGGGTCAAAAAAATCGAAGTAAAGAACGTGAAAGGTTTCAAAGATGGCCAGTACATCCGATTTTCGTAATGGAATGGTAATGCGTTATAGTCATGATCTTTATACAATTGTTGAATTCCAACATGTAAAACCTGGTAAGGGTGGAGCTTTTGTTCGTACCAAGCTAAAGAGTGTGACTACAGGAAAAGTGATCGACAATACTTTCCGTGCCGGTGAAAAAGTCGAAGAAGTTCGAATGGAAGCCCATCAGATGCAATATCTCTATCAGGAAGGCGAAAGTTACGTCTTCATGGATGGCGATACTTATGAACAGTACAACATGGGTGTTGATCTCATTAGTGAAGATATCGGTAAATACCTCAAGGAAGGTGTAGACTTCAAGGTGCTCTTCACTGAAGGTAATCCGCTAATGGTAGAGCTACCGTTTTTCATGGTTCTTGAAATTACCGAAACGGAACATGGTGAAAAGGGTGATAGAGTAAGTGCAGAGAAGAAACCTGCGACTCTGGAAACAGGGGCAGTTGTTCAAGTTCCTCTTTTTGTCAACGTTGGTGATACCATCAAAATAGACACCCGTACTGATACATATATCGAACGAGTGAAAAAGTAAGCGACGTTTGACCGCATAATTATAAGTGATAGAATTAAAACCGGTTCTATTACCGGGTATAAATGTGGAATGGACTCCTGAATACAGGAGAGGGAGATATTATGAATTTTAGTGAAGTTAGAAAACTGGTGAAACTCGTTGAATCCAGTGGAATACATGAATTGGAACTGGAACGCGACGGTACAAAACTCCGTGTTTGCAAAGCTGAGCCAAAAGTAATCGAGACAGTTGTTGCTGCTCCAGCAGTTCAAGCAGCACAGCCGGTAGCAGCGGCACCAGCTCCAGTTGCAGCAGAAGCTCCAGTAGAAGCCCCTGCATCAGCAGGAAAAGACCTCTATGAACTCAAGTCACCAATTGTCGGTACTTTCTACCGCGCACCTGCTCCAGATGCCGATCCCTACGTTCAAGTAGGTGATAACGTCAAACCTGGCCAGACACTCTGTATCGTTGAAGCGATGAAGCTCATGAACGAGATCGAATGTGATGTCAGTGGTCGTGTTGTGGAAATACTTCTGGAAAACCAGGATCCGGTAGAATTCGGTCAGGTGCTGTTCCGCATAGACACACAGGGGTGATGCGTGTTTAAAAAAATATTAATCGCAAACCGCGGTGAAATCGCTTTACGTATCATTCGTGCATGTCAAGAGATGGATGTGGCAACTGTTGCAGTATATAGCGAAGCTGATGCCGATGCCCTTCATGTACGATTCGCCGATGAAGCAGTTTGTATCGGGCCTGCAATGTCAACAAACAGTTACCTCGATTATAAACGGGTAATTTCGGCAGCAGAGATCACCGGTGCAGATGCAATTCACCCCGGATACGGTTTTCTGGCTGAGAACGCAGAGTTCGCAGAAGTTTGTCAGGCCAATGGGTACACGTTTATCGGTCCATCCCCAGATGCTATCACGCGAATGGGTGATAAATCTCTTGCTAAAGAAACGATGATGAAAGCAGGAGTCCCAGTGACTCCTGGTAGTGCTGGAGCGATTAAGGGATTGGATCATGCTCGGAAACTGGCCAAAGAAATTGGTTATCCAGTTATTCTGAAAGCGAGTGCCGGTGGTGGTGGCAAGGGAATGCGTGTTGTCAATTCTGAATCCAGCCTTGAATCGAGTTACGAACTCGCAAGAGCCGAAGCACAATCAGCATTCAAAAATCCCGAACTCTATCTCGAAAAGTTCATTATTGGTCCAAGGCACATCGAGATTCAGGTCCTTGGCGACGGAAAGGGTAAAGCAATCCATCTCGGCGAACGAGACTGCTCAATCCAGCGCCGTCACCAGAAATTGATAGAAGAAAGTCCATCTCCAGCGGTCACACCTGAGCTGCGAAAGAAGCTCGGCGAGGCAGCCGTACGGGGTACAGAATCAGTAAATTACCTCGGTGTGGGAACAATGGAATTTCTGCTCACCCCGGACAATGAGTTTTATTTCATGGAAATGAATACTCGAATCCAGGTGGAGCACCCTGTTACAGAAGAAGTCACAGGCATTGACCTGATTCGCGAACAGATCAGTATTGCTGCGGGCGAAGAGATGACACTGAAGCAGGAAGACATTCGTTTCCACGGACATGCAATCGAATTCAGGATCAATGCTGAAGATCATAAACGTAATTTTCTGCCCACTCCGGGTACGATTTCAGCCTTGCATATTCCTGGTGGTTTTGGGGTACGTACAGACACTCATATTTATGAGGGATATCGTATTCCACCGCATTATGATTCTCTTATGGCGAAACTTATTGTTCACGGGAAAACCCGTGAAGAAGCGTTAGCCAGAGGTAAGAGGGCGTTGGAAGAGTTTGTTGTGGAGGGTGTCCCCACAACCATACCTTTCCATCTGATTATGTTGGAAACAGAGGAGTTTCGTTCAGGCAATATTCACACATCGTTCCTGGACGAATGGATGGCTGCGAAAAACAGCCAATAAATGTCGGAGGGGATAATGGCCAACATTCAAAAAGATTTGAAGTACACAGAAGATCATGAATGGGTCAAAGTTGATGGGGATTTCGCTGTAATCGGAGTTACTGATTATGCTCAGGGAGAATTGGGCGATGTCGTATTTATGGAACTCCCTGAAGAAGGCGATGATGTAACCCGTGGGGAAGCATTCGGTTCAGTCGAAGCTGTTAAGACAGTTGCAGATCTTTTTGCGCCTGTTAGCGGCACTGTTGAAGAAGTTAACGGTGATCTGGAAGATGCCCCTGAAACAGTGAATAATGATCCTTACGGTGCTGGCTGGTTTATAAAGGTCAAAATGTCTGATCCGACCGAACTCGACGGTTTAATGGACGCTGATGCATATGCTCAACATACCGCCTGAGACAGCAGGGACATTCAGGTTGATTTAGTGCCGATTTTTCGGTAAGATTTAGGGGCTTTCCAATCTTGGAAATGCCCCTGTTCCCTTTAGTAAGTTAAGATGGAGTTGAAAGATGGCATACGTGCCTCACACTGATTCTCAATTGGCAGAAATGCTGAAGGAGATTGGGGTCGAAAAGTTTGATGACCTCATCAAAGCCATCCCGGAAGATGTGAGACTGAAGGACGGTCTCGATATCCCCGATGGTCTTTCCGAATTTGAAGTCGCCGATAAAATGGCAAAGCTGGGTGATAAAAACCGGAAAGCAGTCGAAGCAATCAATTTCCTCGGTGGTGGTTCTTATGACCACTTCATCCCGTCCGGTGTAGATGCCATGCTTTCACGAGCTGAATGGTATACTGCTTACACGCCCTATCAACCTGAAGTTTCACAGGGTACCTTGCAAGCCATTTTTGAATACCAATCTGTCATTTGCAATATCACAGGCATGGATGTTTCCAACGCCAGTGTTTATGACGGTGCCTCAGCAGCAACTGAAGCGATGCTTCTAGCCCTGCGCGCACAGAAAAAAAGAAACAAAGTCCTCGTCAGCGAAGGAATGCACCCGCATTATATAAAGCTGATGCAGACCTACGCTGAAACCAGCGATATTGAGCTCCAATACGTTCCTCTTGGCAAAGATGGACGGACGGATATGGACGCCTTAAGGGCAGCCCTGACCGATGATGTAGCCGTCTTCCATTTTGCCCAACCAAACTTCTTTGGTGTATTGGATAATGCTGAAGAAATAGTGGAAACACTGCATTCTCAGAAAGTACTCGCAGCGGTTAGCGTTTACCCGGTCAGCCTCGGTATGATTTCATCTCCAGGTGAATACGGTGCCGACATCGCAACCGGTGAAGGCCAATGCCTTGGCAACCGTATGGGATTTGGTGGACCCTATCTTGGTGTCTTCACAGCAACGAAAAAACTGATGCGTCAAATGCCGGGTCGTATCGCCGGTGAAACTGTTGATAAGGATGGAGATCGCGGTTTCGTCCTGACACTCCAGACTCGTGAACAGCATATCCGTCGTGGTAAAGCAACCTCAAACATCTGTACGAATCAGGGTTTGAATGCTTTAGCCGCCGTTGTACATGTTGCACTGATCGGGAAAGAAGGATTTAAACAGGTGGCAGAACTCTGCTATCATAAAGCTCATTATCTTGCTGATAAGATCGAAAAAGAGACAAAGTTCAAGCTCGCTTTTTCCGCGCCTTTCTTTAATGAATTCACGTTGGAAACACCGGTTCCAGCCAAGGATGTCGTTGATAAATTAACAGAAAACGATATTCTGGGTGGTGTTCGTTTGGATCGTTTTTATCCGGAAATGGACAATCGAATCCTGATTGCCGTTACAGAGAAACGGACCCGCGAGGAGATGGATAAACTGGTAGAGGAATTAAAAGCTTTTTAACGAGCTAAACTCGATATTTCAGGGGTGCAACCGTTTGTTCGGATGCACCCTTTCTGTATATTATAGGGTCTGAATAGTATCTAATGAATAATTAAAATAAGCCGAATCTTCGGCGAAGGGAGAGAGTATGCCATCCATTTCACTATTGGTTCTGATAATTTTTGCGGTGCTTGTCCTAGCGTCCGCTATCAAGGTCGTTCGTGAATATGACAGGCTTGTGGTTTTTCGTTTAGGTCGTTTATCAGGAGTAAAAGGTCCTGGTATCGTCTTCATCATCCCGATTATCGACCAGATCAGGAGGATATCCACTCGTATTCAGGTCTTCGATGTCCAACCGCAAGATCTGCTGACAAAAGATAACGTCAGTGTGACCGTTAACGCAGTTGTCTATTTCAGAGTAGTCGATTCAGACCGTGCCATTGTTAACGTGGAAAACTTTTACCAAGCCACAGTCCAGATTGCTCAAACAACTCTTCGTGCTGTGATTGGTGAAATTACATTGCAGACCTTGCTGGATGATCTGGCAACAGTCAATAGTCGTTTACAGGAAATTATTGATGAACACACGGACGCTTGGGGTGTGAAGGTTTCCAACGTTGAAATTAAACATGTTGACCTGCCTACGGATATGAAACGTGTCATGGCTGCTGAAGCTGAAGCGGACCGTACACGTCGTGCGAAGATTGTCGCTGCTGAAGGTGAATTCCAAGCTGCTCAGAAGTTAACGCAAGCGGCAGAAACAATGGCCACTCAGCCAATGGCACTTACACTTCGTTATCTTCAGACTCTTGTGGAAGTTGCTGCTGAAAACAACAGCACAACCCTCTTCCCGGTTCCCATTGATCTTTTTGATGCCTTCAAAAAAGGTAAATTACCAGAGGTAATTGAGAATAAAGAATAGTTGTTTGATTCAAATTTGATAGAGTATCAAATACTGAACCTGATCCCGATTATGGGGTCAGGTTTTTGATTTTAACCAATATATATCGGATTCTCCTTGTCCCGACATAGCCTTGGCAAAGGCGGACGAATCCAGCAAAAGAATTAAAGTTTATACAAAAAGAGTCGGGTTCGGGGACCCTGACCTACATGCAATTCATAAAAAAAACTGTGAGTGGCCCGGGTGTTCACAAGGCAAGCGAAGCGAAGCCCACCCGGTTTTCTTGTTTGCTATGAATTTATACTAATGAGAAGAAACCCTGGTGGAACTGGACAAGCCAGTCCTTACCAGCACCAGGGCCACCCAAAATTTTCACTTCCACGGATTCCAGTTTGTAGCCCGGGAGCGACTATGTCCTACGAAGCTTTAGTGAAGTAGGATGCATTCCGGGGGACTATGAAGAGTAGTCAAATTGTCGGGTTCGGGGACCCCGACCTACATGCAATTCATAAAAAAACTGTGGGTGGCCCGGGTGTTCACAAGGCAAGCGAAGCGAAGCCCACCCGGTTTTCTTGTTTGCTATGAATTTATACTAATGAGAAGAAACCCTGGTGGGACTGGACAAGCCAGTCCTTACCAGCACCAGGGCCACCCAAAATTTTCACTTCCACGGATTCCATATCTGGTCCAGTAACAGCCGTGCCTGTATATTATATGTCAAATCGTGATTCACACCACCGATAGGATGCCAGATCAGTTCGTCCTCAAAGATGTTTCTGAACCTGAAATTCAACCAGAGTTTACCATTAAACAGTGTTTTAGTTGCTGACACATCCACGAACATGAGGTCATCTGTTCTATTGGCATCATTGTTGGGCTGACTGCTTCGATAAACAGTTGAATAATCGCCCCAAATTGTCTCGTTATAGTAGGTTCCCTGAACGTGAAGAGTAAACGTTTTTTCCATCTGGTAATCAAAATGGTAGCTTGCTCTATAATGCGGAACAGTATCCCAAAGGAGTCTGTTCCATTTCGTTTGTTCTGTAGAATTGAAGAACCTGTATGAAAAACGATGAGTGCATTTTTCAGTCCATTTTTTGCAGAATCCCATTTTGAATCCAACTTGATTGCCTTCACTAATTAGAACGACATAATTATTAAAGCTGCCCATATGTATAATACCGGGATTATCCTCATCAATTCTGAATGAATGCTTTGCAATATTACGTACAGTCTCAACGTTATAGTATCCTCCAAAATAAAAATTGAACGTGTCACTATACTTGTATTTCGTTAATAGTTCAAAGCGAGTCGTTTCGCTTTTATTGGGATTAGTAAAGTCATAAATATGATAGCTGTAGAGTTCTCTGTTATGATTGTCGGCGTCGAAAATGAATCCATCATTCAAAAGATTCCATGTCGGATTATCCTCTTCGACAAACCGTTGCGAATGAGCCGCCAGAAAATCAAATGTCAGCTTCTTAGCAGGTTGATAACGGATTAATTGGGTGATTTTTGGGGCGTAATCATGATCCATTATAGTAACATCAAAGGTTAATTTTAGGTAGTATTTATCAGATATCTGTTTGGCAAAAGATCCATACACATCATAAAATTCCCAAGTGAATGGTGCTAAAAAATTGACTTCAGAATCCTGCTCAAACAGTTTGAATCTAAATCCATATTGATAGTCAACTTCCTTAAAATTTGATATTCCTGTTCGATCAACATTTCCAGAAATAGTAGTCGCTGTGTAATCCAGGTTCCAATCCTGTGCATTTTTGTACTTCTGAAAATCCTGTTGTGAATAAGAAAGAGAATAGTTGAATTCACCGTTTTTACCTAACGGCACACTGCTTAATCCGGCATGATTCAGGACACCAGTGACCGGTATCTCATTACTGATGGGTATGAAAAAGAAATAATACTCTTCTATGGTACTGTTTCCCGCAAGATAGCGGAATTCTTTGTTCAGAAGTTTAAATCCACCGGTCGCAGAATAGGCGAGGTGTGAGTTCCGCGGTGTTGCATAAGGATAGATATTATTCAGCCGTGTCAACATCAACGAATCAGCATTAAACTGGAATTGACCACGTGCGGTTAACGAGGTCCAAAATCCGCCAGGTGTCTCGAAACTGACAATTCCCGAATAGTCGGGACCGATACGGTCAACGTTTTCACTATAAAATTCAGGGACAAATTTCCACGGTCCCGGTTCGCCGGATTCATTACCACCGAACTGCGTGCCACGGATCGAAAGTCCTTCGCCGGGTTTACGAGTGAAGAAATGGATCAACCCCCGATCGGTCGAAACACCGTAATGAAGTCCGGGTGAACTGATAAAAACGACCGAATCCAGTTGTGAGATGGAGATAGGTAACCGTTCTAGATGTTGAGTATCAAAGATTTCAAGCGGGATCAACTGACCGTCGATCATCACCTTGAAATTCTGGCCCTGATAAGATTCAAGACCGCCGGGTGACGCCCACCATGTATAGCCGTCAATGGTCGTGATGGACCATTCATCTGTTAGACGGAGGATGTCGTTTAAACGTCCAACACCAGCGCGTTCCATTTCAGCGGCAGTTATGACTTGCTTGTACGCAAATGATGTTGAAAAAGTTCCGAACGTGAAAAAAATGACAATTGTTAAGAGAAATAAAAACCGAGATTCCTGCCAACTGAATGCAGGAATGACACTCTTTTTAGTATTTATTGCGCTAGAATCATTTGCGATTACTTTTGCGAGTATCTTTGCAGTATGCTGAGTGTTTTTCATTGCAGCACCCCAATCAGCCAGTTGGGTGTGTCGAAGGTGTAGCCTAATCCTGCGTTGATGTTGGTCATATGGATCTTTTTACGAGTGTGGACAATAGTATGGTCAATTCCAGCGTGAAAGCTGATTTTTTCAGTCAAGAAATACCTGAGTTCACCTTGAGCTGTATAGGCGAATTCGGTCTCTTCAAATACTTCCTCTTCGCCCAGTGGACCTTGAAGGACAGAGGGATCACCTGTCATTTTCAGGTTCCCAAATCCACCTCCTGCAAAAAGGTAGATATCCTGCACAACAGAAAATTCCATTCCAACGCCGAAATAAGTGAAAGCAGATTCGAAATCCGGTTGCAGGATATTGTCGCCGGTAAAACTCATCCGTTTATATCCCATAAGTACCTGACCGAGGTAAAATGGCATTTCCAATTGAAACCCGCCACCAATTCCCGGTTCCCAGTAATCGTGGAAATCATTTTCCATGATATTTGCTGAGCCTTTTAAAGAAATCATCGTTTTGGAAAATGGTTGATTGTTTTTATTACTATCAGCAATCACTGGATTAATTGCACAGATAAAAACCATAAAAATCAGGATGAGTAATCGTTTCATAACGAATGAAACTCCTTATAGATGAATTAGTTGATAAGGTCGCCAGAATTAAGGTAAATGTCCAGTTTGGTCCAGATAGAAAAGTCATATACTCCAGCACCTAATGGGTGGTATTGAATCCCATCGTCAAGTAAATTCTGACCGAGGAACGTCAAACGAATCCTGTCTTCCCAGAAACCTTTTGAAACTGAGGCATTCAAGTTGAAGAAAGAAGTAGCATCTGGTTCATTCATCAGCATATAACCCCATTGGGATTTACTTTGCCACCTAAAGAATAAACCGGCTGTAAACTGTTTCTGAGATGAATATACAAGGCTATAGTTTATGATATGACGGGGAGTGTGAGAATTTATTGTGTACTCCCGATCATAGCTGCTTGAATAGTTGATTTTATGGTTTATATCGTTTAACACTGAGTATCTGTAAAATAGCTGTTGCTTAAAAGAACGCGAAATCTGGTGATTGATCTTTGTAATTAGTCTGAGTGTTTTTTTATCAGAACGAAGGAGGAAATAATCACGGAACGGAAATACCAATCGTTCATAAGGTCCTGGAACTTCAGAAAGATCACCGTAGGATCTACTGTAATCAAAATCATACCCAGAGTAGTCGGAATACGATGCATTTAAGTGAAGATTTATTTTATCTGATAACCGCAAACGGTTCAGGAAATTAAATTCAAACTTCTTTTCTGGTTCATTGTTATAATTTGCACTGCTTTGGTAAAAATCTTCTGGAATTGTATTCCATCCTTTTGTACGCAATACCCAGAATTCGGGGGATTCAAAAACAGAGGATTTAGCGTAATTGGCGGCTAAAGACATTTGCCAATACTTATTCATATTCCGGTCAAACTGTGAGAAAAGTTTATAACCGTACTCATCCTCCAAATGGTTAAGTCTTATTCCACCTGTTAATGTTGATTTGTTGAACTGTTTGCTAAGATAGGAGTTGATATAAAAATCTGTGTATGAGTAATCTACACCGCTGACCATTAAAGGTAAATCTATAGCATCTTTTCTAATACCTCCGGTAAAACCAAGACTCGTACTTGGCAGATTGAACTGGAAAATCATCGAACCTTCGTACTTTTTTCGATCCCAGTTGTAATCATATGACGAGGGATATCCATCGGGGTTTTCTGGTTTATCACCCAATTTGTCCTCAGCATAATTCAGGCGAAAACCGCAAACTAAGTCTTCTCGCGTATTACTTATCATCTCCATTGCTACTTCGTGGAGGTAACTTTCTACTGGGATTGTATACGTATTTACATGGGATTCATAAAAGTCATCATGAGTTGTTTTATAAAAAAAGACACTGATGTCCGAAAAAGGAGTTCTGACTAATGCATCCGCGGAATAACCTGCGATTTCCATCTTGGGATGTTGCCCACTATTAGCAGAGGTCATTCTATTGGTAATATTCGGATCAGTGTTAAAATGGCCTTGTTCTACTGCATGAACACGGATGTAACCGTTTTTTAAAGCCATAGATAAAACGTTTGCATAGTCCACACCCATTTTATCAACATTTGGGGTGTGTTTTTCCTCAATATAACGGTAGGGACCTGGGTCTTTTGTTTCATTTCCTTTCATGTAATGGTATTCATAACTAATTCCGCCCTTCGGTTTTTTAGTAGTGATGCTAATAATGCCGTCAGAGGCAAAAAATCCTTCATACATCATAGGACGATTAAAAACAACAATACTATCGATTTCAACGATATTGATGGGAAGATGATTCAGGTTTTTACCTTCCAGTGATTCGAGGTAAATTCTCTTTCCATCAACCATTAACAGCCAGTCGTTGTTGAGTAATTCGTTATTCCCGGGACTGGAATGCCAGGTGTAGCCATCAATTGTGTAGTAGTTCCAGTTATCGAGCAGGTAATAAATGTCAGAGAGTCTGTTATATCCAGATTCCTTGATCTCCTGAGATGAAATCACCTGATCAGGAATGGGTGAATAGGCTGCGGTGACAGAAGCTAAAGTCAGAGCGAATAAAAGCAGTATCGTTTTCCTCATTATTTGTTCCCTTGCTTGCCAATAGTAAGAACCAATCCAGCGTGAATATTAGTAATGTCAATGGGGTGGTATGTATAAATCCGTTTTTTATTGATTTCACAATAGATCGAGAAATTTCCTGTTAAAGGAATTGAGACCCTTGAAAGCAATTCGATATAGTTTTCTGTCTCATCTTTTTCGAACTCATTATCGCTCGGTATATCAAAATACATCTTGTAGCTCCCAACATGAAATCCCGGGGATATCAGGATCCCTTTATAAAGTTCAAGCGGGTAATTCCATCCAAAAGCCCAAGACCATGCTGAATAGTCAGCTCCCTGGTTCGTATTTTTTTTATAGCCTTCGTTCGTATAAGCGAATTCAAAACTTCCAACAATAACCGGTGTGTTGACAAAAAAGGCGATACCATTATCTGAATTCAAGTACTCGCTTAGATCCCCTGTGTCTGCCACATAGTTGTAACCAGCACCAACTTGGAGGGGTGGATACTTGATTGAGTTATTTGAAGCCAACAATGAAACTGGGATCAAAACAAGAAAAAGAATTGATGGTGGGCAAAATTTACTTTTCATCATACTCTCAAATATTGGTGAATTTGGAATAGGGATTTACTTCGAGAATGAAACCTTTATTCCACCGTGAATTTTCAGTAACTCGTATGAATTATCACTAAAAATACGTTTAACGTTACCCTCTGCATAAACACCAAGCCTGCCGACGATGTTGATTTCTATCCTCGTAGCAAAAGCCGCAAACATAGCCGATTCATCGTTCTCGCTGTATGCAGAATTGTCTCCAATTGAATCAACTGAAACATTGTTCTTATATGATCCGTACCGTACGCCTGGGACAATTTTAATGCCGATAGGCAATTGAAGTGGAAAATTTAAACCGACATATTTTATATCTACATCGTTATTTATCGTGTATGAGTATCCTAACGATGTTTCATACTCTTCCTTAGCGAAACCGTATTCCATATTACCAAACTTCAAGTCGTAGTTAACGTAGAAAAAATGACCGTCCGCTTTGATATATTCTGCTTCACCAGTTGTATTGATCGGTTTGTTTTGCGAGTCCCAACCGCCTCCAATTGTCAAATTCGAATATGAACTTTGTTGCGCCAAAGATTGAATTGGAAATGAAGAAAGTATTAGAAGAGATATGGACAATATGAACCGTTTCATTGTGCCCTCGTACTTTTAGGAGGTTATTTGTCACCGACAAGTTCGGTAGATAAAGATCGGATATCCAGTGAGATGATGAAAATTTTAATCCTTCTTCTATCCTTCAATAGAAAATTCAGCAGGAGAAAATTAGCGTATTTTTAGAGTGTAGTTCAATCCGCAATGTAGTTTTAGTAGTAGTTGTGGATCATCCTCCATAAATACATGTTTGATACTTCCGTCAACAAATGCACCAAGTCTTTCAAAAATATTAATATGAACTCGAACAGCTAAAGCTGCAAAAGCGAAGGATTTATTGTAGGTGGACTTGTTTCCATTATAGGTGCTAGTACTGTTAATCGCATAATTCCCTAAACGAAGTCCGGGATAAATCCGTAATATCTCAGAATCCGTATAACAGTATGAATACCCTATATACGCTATGTTATTTGCTGTTTTGTTTCGGTGAACATATAGATCTTCATATGAAGATTCATCGGATTCTCTTTCGAAACCAACGTCGATAAATCCAATACCTGCGGGAATTTTAACGTCAAAAGAAAATCCATCGGTCTTTTCAAATTCTCCGGAAACGCTATAAAGATTTGGTTTTATGATGGAACTATAACTTGCGCCAAAAGTCAGATTCGAAAATGGTTTCTGGGAGCCATAGGATGTAGGAGGGATAGAAACACAAATATAGAGTATTGTAAATATTATAGATATCCTCATTATTTCTCCGTTATTACTATCACCAGCCATCATATTCATTTAATAGTAGTAATGAAAAACCAAATAATTCATTCTGATATAATAGTTCAGAACGTATATTTTATCCCAGCTTGGATTTTCAATAGATCATCATCCTGATCAACGCGCTTCACATTTCCTTCGGCATAGACGCCAAATCCTTTTATTATATCCAATTGGACTCTGGTCGCAAAACCCACAAACGTATACGTCTCACGATTGCTATCGCTGTTGCCGGGGATACCTATCGTTATTTCAGGACTGTATAAGCCGCACCTTAAACCAGGAATAATTTGTATACCCAAAGGCAAGCGTATTGGGAGATTGTATCCGATGTAGAAAATGCTAATATTCATTTCATATTTCACAGGATAAAAGAAATAAAAGTCTCCTTCATAAGATTCAAATTCCAAACCTGTTTCAATTGAACCGATGGGTATAGACCTATTGAGAAATATAGAAAAACCGTTTGCATCAATAAATTCAGCTTCCCCGCTAACACTTATTGGTTTGATCTGTGAATTTAGATTTGCTCCAATAGTCAGCTTAGAAATATGCTTAGCCTTGGAGAAGGATGTTAATGGAATTGAAAAAATGAAGATTAGTAGAAGAAACAGGATTGTGCGTTTCATTGTTCCCCCAGAACAAAAAAATGGACTTGATTATAGGATTATTTAAAAGTATAGTTCAAGAGAGTGGAAATCAAATTATAGCGAGAGAATACCATTGGAATCTAACAAGATAGAATTAGTTCGAGTAGCAAAATTATTATCCCAACGTGGTGTCTGCTCCCGTCGCGAAGCAGAGAGACGTATTGCGGATGGTCGTGTCATGGTAAACCGTGAGATCATTATCGACACATCTTCACCGGTTAATCCGGAAAAAGATGAGATTTTGGTTGACGGTCTTCCAATTCCATCTGTAAAAAATCACATCTATTTTGCTTATCACAAACCGGCTGGAGTTTTATCCAGTTTTAAAAAGGACAAGGAGAAGGGGTATACCCTCTCGGATGTTCTTAAAGTGGACCGTTTCCTTTTTCCCGCAGGTCGTTTGGACCGTGATTCCATTGGGCTTCTGATTCTTACGTCTGATGGTGAATGGGCCAATAAAGTAATGCACCCGCGCTATGATAAATCCAAAGAATATTTGGTCAAGTTCCATAAACAGCGTCCCACTCCGGCCTATAGAAAAATGAAAGATGCCTCATTTGAAGAAAAAGGCAAAAAGTTTAAGGCCAAGGAAGTCACAGTTGCAGGATCCTATGTCAGAATCGTTCTTGCCGAAGGTCGCAACAGGCAAATTCACCGTCTAGCGGAATCTGTAGGATTAAAAGTCCATGAATTGATTCGCATCAGGGTAGGTGAAGTGGAATTGGGGAATTTAAAAGAAGGCAAGTATAGAAAACTTACAGAATCAGAAATAGAATCTTTGGCGACTGAATAATCTTTCTTATTTTAGCGAATCGATTTAAGGCAGAATAGACAATTTCGGGGGGTTCTTATGTCTATACTTCTACTGCTGGGTTCAATTGTTCTGTACCTCGTTGCATATTTTACTTATGGCCGTTACCTGGCCAGAAAGATTTTTAAGCTCTCTCCTGAATCAATTACTCCAGCCAATTCCATGCGGGACGATAAAGATTATCTGCCCACAAAAAAACATATCCTATTCGGTCACCATTATACTTCTATCGCAGGAACAGGTCCGATTGTTGGTCCGGCAATTGGAATAATTTGGGGATGGGTCCCGGCTCTTATCTGGATCCTGGTCGGTTCAATTTTTATGGGAGCTGTCCATGATTTTGGTGCCCTGGTTGTGTCAGCAAGGCATAGGGGACAGAGCATCGGCGATGTGGCCGGCGAATTAATGGGCAATAAAGTCTATTTCCTCTTTATTACATTGATATTTATCTGTTTGTGGATACTTCTGGCCGTATTTGGTCTGGTGGTTGCTAATATATTTTCCATGTTTCCGCAATCAGTATTTCCCGTCTGGATGGAGATTCCAATAGCTCTTCTGCTCGGGTACATGATATACAGTAAAAAAGCCAACCTGATTTTATGGTCCATAATCGCGGTTATTCTAACCTATATCACTGTGACTATCGGCGCCTATTTTCCACTCGAAATGCCTACTATTTTCGGATTACAGCCAAATGTAGTATGGCTGATTCTGTTGTTTATCTATGCCTTTATTGCTTCAATACTTCCCATAGGAACTTTGCTACAACCTCGTGACTACATCAACGGTCATCAATTGATGATCGCGATGGGTCTACTGGTAGTTGGTGTCCTTGTCGCAAGACCTGAATTGGTTGCTCCCGCATTAAACTCCAGTCCAGAAGGAGCACCATCTATCATTCCATATCTATTCTTAACAATAGCTTGCGGGGCTATTTCAGGATTTCATGCGCTCGTCGGATCAGGAACATCTTCGAAGCAGCTCAATAAAGAGACTGATGCTCAATTTGTTGGGTATGGTTCCATGTTATTGGAGGGTTTACTAGCGATTCTGGTTCTCATCGCTGTGGGAGCTGGATTGGGAATGAAATACAATTTCATTGACAGCGACGGTGTCCAAAACGTTCTGTATGGTAGTGAGGCTTTTAAACACCATTACGCCAGTTGGGGTGCTGCCAAGGGATTAGGAGCTAAACTTGGAGCTTTTGTGCACGGTTCAGCCAACATGATCGAGACACTTGGTATTCCTAAAACTGTTGCGATAGCAATTATGGGGATGTTCGTTGCAAGTTTCGCCGGAACAAGTATGGATACCGCTTTAAGGCTTCAACGGTACGTCGTAACTGAAATCGCCGCTCATACTGGCTTCACACCGATGCTGAGAGTTTTGCCTGCCACAATTTTTGCCGCACTTGCATCCCTTCTGCTAGCATTTATTCCAATGAAAGATGCGGTGACCGGAGTTGTGACATGGGGAAAAGGTGGTCTACTTCTATGGCCATTATTCGGAGCGTCAAATCAATTAATAGCGGCCTTGGCGTTGAGTGTGCTGACCATTTATTTAATGAAACGGAAGAGTAAGTGGATAATCACTGCAATTCCAATGGGTTTTATGCTGGTTATAACGGCTACTGCAATGTTTGATAACCTAAGTGTTTTTGCAAAGTCTGGAAGGATCTATCTGTCAACAATTGATGGACTACTGCTGATACTCGAAATTCTGTTCGTTTTCTACGCAGTGCGTCATGTGATAAAACTGAAGAATCAAAAGAACTGAAATATAGACAGAATTGTATAGACATGGAATTTCGACCGGTAGAAAAACAATCAAAGTCTGAAGATTGGTCTATATTGTCTTAACTGAACGTCGTCTTTCCATAAAGGTTTTTTCAAGGCGTTCTGTCTTCTCGCGAAGAAGTTGCTGGTTAAATGGTTTCGTGATATAATCATCAACACCCATTTTTAAAATATTGGCCACGGTCCTCTGGTTGTTTTGTCCGGTGATTACGCAAATGGGGATGTTATGGTAACGTTCACTCTTTCTTATTTCGCGAATTAAAAGCTCTCCATCCATTCCAGGCATATTTAGATCTGTGAGGATAATATCCGCTTCAGGCAGCATCATCATTGCACGGGAACCACTATCGGCTTCTATGAAATCTGTGTAACCGGAAACCTCCAGAATCTTGCGAATCACATTCCGCATGAATTCAGAATCATCAACGATCATAATTTTCATTGAGTTTCTCCAAGTGTATTTCCAAAACTTTATGGAAGCAGTTTTTTCGTTAGAAATTAAAATCAATCCATACTAACAACAATATAATAAATATAATTATAGTAGGTATGGTTAGAACAAAGAAAAGGGAGATTTTGTGAAATTCGTAATTTGAATCTCCAAATATACTAAATACAACTACTAAGAAAAGGCTATGTCTGTTTTTATGACTCCAGATAAATACTGAATATCCAAAATAATTATATGTGAAAAATCATGGGTTTGTAATGAAAAAAAATTGACCACTCTGTACTTTCTAAAAATATCCAACACTCCCGAATTTTTTATCGAATTATGGATCTAAATAAAAACCATCGGCTGGGGTTAGGGACCGATGGTTTTCTAGGGAGGAACTATTTATGTAAAGCAGTATCTTTGGGCCTAGCTTGATTTAGCCAACGCTTGTCTTTCCCAGATTTTTTCTTCAAGGTTTTTAACTTTCTGGATCAGACGTTTCTTATCAAAAGGTTTGGCTATATAATCATCAACGCCCATCCTTAAGATGTTTTCCACGGTATCCACGTTATTTTGGCTAGTGATGACGCAGATGGGCATATGATGATAAAGATCACTCTGCCGGATTTCTCGAATCAAAAGGGCACCGTTCATACCCGGCATATTTAAATCTGTGAGGACAAGGTCAGCGTCAGCAAGTTTCAACATTGCTTGTGCACCGCTATCGGCTTCCATGAAGTTGTCGTAGCCTTCCATCTCCAGAAGTTTACGAATCAAGTTCCGCATGATTTCAGAATCATCAACAATTAGAATCTTCATTTTGAACTCCGATTACCTTGTCTTCAGTCAGGGATTCTATTCTGACTTCACTATTCTAAATTGCAAATGGCGTTCCGGTTTTGATGAATCAGGAGAGCGGAATTATAAGTATTGGAATTTGACCTCATTAGGGAGAGCCACCCAACCTCTTCAAAGAAATTCATTTTTAAAAATTGAATAAAAAGAGACAGTAGGCTGTAGAAATATCTCCATTGTGTACGATTTCTAAACAGCTAAATCACGAAATAGTGATATGTTTGGGGGATTTCACTGACTTGAAAAGAAAAGGCTGCCGTAAAAACTACGACAGCCTGAATTCAAAATTTTGCAAGAAAGAATTGCTTCGTTAAATCTGGTACTTTTTAAAATAGTCTTCCAGTTCTGGCAGTCCGCCCTGGAAAACGAGATAACCATCAAATGGTTCCCGTTCTGTTATCTCACCATTAACAGGCTTCAGCATCATCTTTATAACTTCATCGCGGTCGGTTGTATGTCCCAACACCCATCCCAATTTCACATAAGCGACTTCGGGTAACATGTTCCCAAGTGGAGTGACACCCAGTTCCATAATATCGCGGCCGGTATCGTAAACGTACATCTGTACATAACCCCAGAGAGTCTGGACTGTCATGAACATATGGACTCCGGCTTCGATAGCCCGTTTCATCGCTGGGTAGAGGGGTTTATTGACATGCCCAAGGCCAGTTCCTGCGATAATTATGCCTTTATAACCGTTATCCACGAGACTGTCAATGACATCTGGTTGCATGTTTGGGTAATACCAGACAATGGCAACCTTCTCTTCGAAAGCAGTGTCGAGTTTCGGTTTCAAGTCGGGATTACGTCTTTTGTATTCGCCTTCCTGTTTAATCGGGAAGAAACCTTCAGAATTCACACGGGCAATCGGTGTGTCTGAGAGCGTACGGAAAGTGCTACGGTAGCTTGAGTGCATCTTACGGACGCGAGTTCCTCGATGGAGTAGCCCGTAATTATCTGAAGTTGGTCCATACATGCAGACCATCACTTCACCAAAATCTCCTTCAGCGGCTGTTTTAACAGCGCGAAGTAAGTTGTATGCAGCATCGGATGACGGACGGTCACTCGACCGTTGTGATCCCACTACAACAACTGGGCAAGGTAAATCCTGAATCATAAAGGAGAGAGCTGCGGCAGTGTAGTGCATTGTATCGGTACCGTGACCAATGACAATACCCGCCACACCGTTTTCGATCTCTTTTGCAATCGCTTCGGCAGTACCTCGCCAATGGGTCGGTCCGATGTTTTCACTGAACTCACCATAGAGCTTCTGGGTATCAAGATTGGCAATGTCAGCCAGTTCAGGGACAGCACCGTAGAGTTCTCCGGGGCTGAATGCAGGGATGACTGCTCCGGTACGGTAGTCTAAACGACTGGCGATTGTACCGCCAGTACCGAGCAAAACCACATTTGGCTTTTTCTCGTCAAATGGAAATTCTTTTTCAGGAATCTGGTAATTGGCTTTTTTATAGCCGATTACTTCGATGTGTTCGATGGTATCGATACGAACACCGATGTTGTACCCGTTGTGGGTCAACTTGATTACAAGATGACGGTCATCGGCAGTTTCGCTACGAGGTAGTAATGTTCCCGAAAAGTCACCACGAGTAGTATCTAGACGGACGGTACTCCAGACAACTGCACCGGTTTTTTCAAGTACAGTTCTGGCCCCGTTACGGTAACCTTTAAAATCCTCAGATGGATCAGGTGTTGGTAGCTCCACACCCTCAGCAATCGACCCCGAAAGGTTTGCAGAAATTTCCATGTTTCCCTCTAAAAAGTTGCTTTGGAAATTACGATGAGTCACATTGTGTTGCAAGGCGCTCCACGGGTCGGAGATAAGCTGTCCTTGACTAATGCTAAACGCTCTGTTTATTTTCCTCAGCCTGAGAAAATTTATGCGGTGGTAGCGCAATGGTAGCGCACCAGCTTCCCAAGCTGGATGTTGCGGGTTCGAGCCCCGTCCGCCGCTCAAGATAGTAGTAGCATTCAAAACGCCGCGAGAAAACCTTCGGAGGTTTGATTACGGCGTTTTCGTTCGTAAAAAAGTATTATTATACATTTGAGTTCTGTGATACTGATTCGCACACCGAGATTCCTGCCAACAGAACGCAGGAATGACACAACTTTGGTTTGTCAAAAGGTTTAAAAGTATTATTATACTTAGTCAGGATTTAGCCCTTGAGCTTTTCGAATGAAAAAACAAGATATTCAGCGGGCTGATCAAAACCAGGAATGCATAGTTTAAACCCTGATTGCATGTAATCAGGGGCATTTGTTGAAGATAAGGTTCATCATGGATAAACCAATTATAGCCATCTTAGGACGTCCCAACGTGGGTAAATCAACACTGTTCAACCGTTTGTTGAAAAGACGATTGGCCATTGAGGACGATCAACCGGGTGTTACAAGAGACCGTCTCGCCAGTGACATGGATTGGAACGGAGTACATTTCACACTGGTCGATACTGGTGGTTTGATGACTCGTGCACAGGAGCAGATTGATACCCTCGTTTCAAAAGCGGCCGAGGCAGCCATCGCACAGTCGGATAAGGTTGTTCTTGTGATGGATGGCCGTCTTTCTGTCACTGACCTCGATGTGGAAATAGTGCGCCTTGTCCAGCGTTACAAAGTGCCTACCATTTTGGCGGTAACAAAAATTGATACGCTGCATCAGGAACCCGAGGTTTATGAATATTATAAATTAGGAATCAAAGACCTTATCCCAGTCAGTGCCGTTAGTGGACTGAATACGGGTGATCTTCTTGACAAGATGGTTGAAGGTTTTGAAGCACAAAAAGAGGTGGAACAGCCGGAAGATGAAATTCGACTGGCGATTCTCGGAAGGCCAAACGTTGGTAAATCGTCCCTCGTAAATCGTTTGCTTGGCGAAGACAAGCAGATTGTATCGGATATTCCCGGAACAACACGTGATGCGATTGATTATGCTATAAAATTTGACAAGATGAAGGTTGTACTTGTTGATACAGCCGGATTGATGAAAAAAGCGATTACCGGGCGGGGAGAGGATATTGACTATTATACCTCTCTACGTACTATCAGAGCGTTGGATCGTTGTGACGTTGCTGCTGTCCTGATTGATGCAGTAGAAGGACTCACCCAGTATGAGAGAAGGTTACTGGATGAAATCAGGGATAAGGGCAAGGGTTTGATCGTCCTTTACAACAAATGGGATTTGATCAAAAAAGATACAAATACCATGAAGGCCGAAACGGATGAGTTCCGCCTTCAGCTTCCTGATCTCTCTTTTGCACCTATGCTATTTACTTCTGCAATTACTGGACAAAGGACGAGAAAACTACTGGAGATGACATTAAAGGTTCATTCGGAAAGAAATAAAAGGATACCAACGCCCAAACTAAATGATTTTATTGAACATGTTGTTGATGTTAAACCACCACCAGCAATCAAAGGTCGTTGGCTGAAGATTAAATATGTCAGTCAGGTCTCAACTGCGCCACCTCTTTTCACCTTTCATCTAAAATATCCTGAACTCATGCCGGAAGCCTATAAACGTTTCCTTGAGAGAAGACTTCGCGAGGAATATGGTTTTGTTGGTGTACCGCTAAGAGTGGTATTCAGAAAAAAATAAGAGCGACTATCTATGGTTCCTTCTGAATTGAAGTCGGAAAAAACTTCATCTAATTATTGCCTTGTTGCGGTCAAAGGACCACGAGGGTATTTACTGGAGTATTTTCTCCCAGTTCAATTTAGAGATATGGATGTAAAAGGATGTCGAGTCTTAGTCGAGTTGGGAAGAAAGCAGGTTGTTGGAGTCGTAGTAAACCAACTTTTCAAAGAAAACATCTCTTCCTTAAAACCAATAAAAGAAATTCTCGATACTACACCATCTGTTCCAAATGAGCTGTTAAACCTTACCCGTTGGGTAGCGGACTACTATTTTTGTGACTGGGTGGATGTGATCAGGGCAGCATTACCTGCTGGACTATTAAAAGCTCCAGATTTGCTGGTAAAATGGATTGGTCCAGAGTTCGAAGGTCAATGGCCTGAAGGTGTCCAATCAGACAATGGCTTGAAAAAGCTTGCCGCATTCCTTCTGGCCTCTGGAAAGAAGCAGTCTTTAAAGACAATCCGTCAAAAAATCCCTTCTCTACCTAATCTCTATAAGAAAATTGCGTATCTGGAATCACTGGGATTGATTTCAAGTGAAGACAGAATCGCTATGGAGTTGGAAAAGACGAGCACTATTGAAGTCGTTTCACTGGTAGATGAAGCGTATGAACAAAAACTCTCAGGAAGAGCTAAAGCGAAGCTGAGAGCCCTGAATATGTTGAAGGATTCAGGGAATGAATTACAGTGGGACCGTCTTCGAGTCGACGGCAAAATCAGTCGATCTATATTGATGAGTCTTAAAGATGATGGTTATGTCAGACTCAAAACTATAAAACAAGATTATTTTGGGTCGGGTTTTGATCCCAGGCAATCCGAGGATTTAACTACCTTACCACCTCTGACCGACGAACAGAAAAATATCACAACATTGTTAAACGATGAATCCGTTCGTGATGGTTTTGCCGGTTTCTATTTGACAGGTGTTCCCGGGACAGGTAAAACAAGGGTCTACCTTGAAGCACTAAAGAAGACATTAAAGTATGGAAAAGGTGCACTCATACTTGTTCCTGAAATAGGATTGACCCCCCAGATCGTTTCAAGGATACAAGTAGCGGTTCAGGAAAATGTTATTGTTCTCCATTCAGGAATGACCAAAGTTCAGCGGATTAGTGCATGGAGAGCTGTCAGGGAAGGGCGCTCAAGGGTTGTTGTCGGTCCTCGAAGCGCTGTTTTTGCACCTGTTAAAAATCTCGGTCTGATTATCCTCGATGAAGAACATGAGGATTCGTATAAACAGCAGGATCCGGCACCTCGTTATCATGCTCGTGATGTAGCACTTGTAAGGGCAACTCAGGAATCAGCTAAGGTCATTCTAACTTCTGCAACTCCCAGTCTTGAAGCTTTCCGTATGATAAAAGAGAAACAACTCACTCTGGTGAACTTGACTGAACGGTTTGGGCAGGGTTGGCCGGAAATAAAAGTTGTTGATAGAAAACGGGATGGGGTCGACGCGCCATATATCGGAAAAGAACTGTCAGAAGCCATAGAAAAAAGAGATGCTGACTCAGAAGGCACTATCCTGCTCCATACCCGCCGTGGTTATGCTCCAATACTTGTCTGTGATTCATGCGGTGAACGTGAAAAATGTCCTCACTGCGATATCTCTATGACTTTACATAAAGGTCACAACGACGTTCTCCGTTGCCATTTATGTGGTTATACCAAAAGGATACCGGATACTTGCAGTTCATGCAGAGGAAAATCCTTAAGGGGAGTAGGGGCTGGAACCCAGAGAATAGAAGATGAAATTACGGAAAGATTTAAGGATATAAATCCATTGCGAATGGACGGTGATTCGACCCGTAAACCGGGAGCCCACCAGAAAATTCTTGAACAATTTGCCAACGGTGAATCATCAATACTGGTTGGAACACAAGTTGTAGCAAAAGGGCATGATTTTTCACACGTTTCCCTCGTCGGAGCTGTCAACGCCGATACTGCATTATTTCAGCCTGACTTTAGGAGTAACGAAAGGTTGTTCCGTCTACTCGTTCAAGCTGCGGGAAGAGCTGGACGGGGAAAGACAAAAGGGGAAGTGATTATTCAAACCCTATCCCCGGAGCATGAAGTCTTTTCTCGATTGAAGACTCCTGATATTTGGGGATTCCTTGAATCTGAAGCTGAACATAGGCGTGTACTATCATATCCACCATACTCACGAATGTTGCTGATGACCTTCACTGGGCAGGATGATAGAACATGTATGGATGCTGCTGAAGGATTCGCGACGAAATTGCGGGAAAGCAAGGGCAAATTGATTGTAAGGGGACCGGTACAGGCACATGTGGCACGTGTTAAACGAAAATGGCGCTGGAGACTTTCTGTTGCCGTGAGCCGCGATGTCGATCCCAATGGTAAACACATGAGGAATACTATTAGACAACTACTTAAAAAGACTGAACTACCCTCAGGAGTTGATTGTGTCGTTGATGTGGATCCGCTGGAGGTCGTATGAGATCCCTCCGTTGGATTCTAGTGCTCATTTTGATTCTGTTTATTAGCTCTTCCAGTATGTCAAAACAGAAACTACCTCCAGGAAACTGGGAGTCGAAAATAAAGAATGGGATTCACGTTATTTATGAAAAACCGGATAATGAAGCTGCAGAAAATCTAATTAAACTCTATACCGAAAAACGAGAAGAATTCAGAGAGTACCTCGGAATTACAGGAAAAAGAAAACCTATTAAAGTTTATATTGCTCCTAATAATGCCAGATTCAATTTCCTGACGCAGGGCGCTCCAGACTGGACTGGCGGTTTAGCTATCCCAGCCAAGAGTACCATTATTCTGAAGGCTCCAAGGCTGTACCCAAGAAACCAATTTCCAGTAATAGCTCTCCATGAACTTATCCATGTAATAACCTATTCCTCGAAGAGTAAAAGATTACCTCGCTGGTTCAGCGAAGGTTTGGCTATGTATTTAAGTGGTGAAACGCTTTACAGAAACCGTATTCCTCTGGCCAGAGCTGTGGTTCTGGATAGGACATATACGCTGGACGAAATTGAAAACATGATGAAGTTGGGGCCAGAAAACGCGAGAGTTGCCTATCTACAATCCATTAACTTTGTTGAATACCTCGTAAAGAATTATGGTTGGGAAGATGTGGCGCAGTTACAAAACGGTTACTTGTCTGGACTAAGTGGAAATGAAAATTTCAGACGGGTGATTGGTAAAGATCTGTTTGATGTTGAATCTTACTGGCACGATAGCTTAAAAAAACGATATGTTTGGTGGAAGATTGTGGAATGGCTCGATATTACAACTCTTATTTTCACAGCCGGAGCTTTGATAGTCGTCTTTTCCGGAGGTATGGCGATATATCGTCGCAAGAAATATATCAACTCTGATGACTACGAACAGCAGGAATGGGAAGGTGTCTATTTCTCAGATGCCGATACCTCTGACATTGATAAATATGTTGTAGAAGATGATGAAGAGGAATATTGAGAGTGGCGAAACCCTATCTTTAATTTGTAGTATAAAGAAGAAGAGGTGTTTTGCTTTCTATAAAAATCAAAGGAATGAGGTTATTCTGAATTTTATTAGTGATCTGAATTTAATATGCTCTGACCAGGAGAAAGCATGAAATCCGCTTCAACTAAAATCCTTTTATTTTGCATAATGGTCTTTTGTCTAGTCCAACCAATAGCGAAGGCCTCTACTACTTTTGATTTGCTGAGAATAGACCCCAGCGTACGTAACGCAGCCCTTGGTTCTTTTCCTATTGCCTTGAGCAAAGATGATCTCGGTTCATTGAACTCAAATGTTGCAGGGCTAGCCTCTTTACAATATGAACAGGTAAATATCTCTTACGCGAATTATCCCCTTGACCTATCGTCAGGAAATATTGTCTACGGTAAACCGTTTAAAAACGGGTACGGCGCATTATCCACAACCTACTTCTCCTACGGATCATTTGATAAAATTCCAGACGTTGATGGACCAGTTACAGGTGAATTTTCATCAAACGATATCCTTGTAACTGCTGGATATGCACGTCCGTTGAAATATAATCTTTGCGTTGGAGCCGCTGCCAAGCTGATCTATAGTAAGATTGACGAATATTCAAGTACCGGTTTTGCCTTTGATTTCGCTGGATTATGGCACTGGGAAGAAAACAAAGCTGACTTTGCTATAGGCTTATACAACCTTGGTACCCAAGTCAGTGCATTTGACGGAGTCAAAGAATCCTTACCCACGATATTTCGTGCTGGTGCTGCGAAACAACTTGAACATCTTCCCTTGAGAATTACTGCAACAGCTCATTATGAGCTGGAAGGTGACATCTTTGGTACCGCTGCCGGTGAATTTACTGTTTCACCGCTATTAAAACTCAGGGCAGGATATACATCAAGAGCTAAGGACTATCAAGTAGGTGGCAGTGATGATGGTATCGCTGGTTTCTCAGCAGGTGTAGGATTAACACATCTTAATTACAGATTTGACTATGCCTACCATTCACAAGGCGCATTAGGACAGATACATCGAGTGGGTTTGACTCTCTTAAGATAGCTATTTTATTGAATATTAAGATACAAGACAGGAACAGGTTTAGATTAAACTTGTTCCTGTTTTTTACGTCCAATATTTGAGAACGATAGAAACAGCACTTATAAATTGTAATCGGATTTCGACTCTAACATCTGGGGATGGTAGCGTGGTTTCTTCTGAAATCAGACGAAACGCTAATAAAACTGAAGAGAAAGTTCAGAATGTTCTGGATGGTCCAGAGTTCTTAAGGCTTTTGAATCAGGATATAGAATCAGCTTTTGAAAAGCTGATCGCGCTCTATCGGCAGGAGATTTTTGATTTGTGTGTCAGGATCAGTGGTAGCAGGACTGAAGCGGAAGATTTAGCACAGGAAACTTTTGTTAAAGCGTACGAAAAAATAGATAGTTTTCGTGGTGACTCAGCTCCTAGAACCTGGCTCTATAGAATTGCGATTAACAACTCAATCTCGTTTAAGCGGAAGCTTAAGAGATGGAGAATGCATAGAGGTAACGAGAATGAGTTATTTCCAGAACTCCCTGAACTATCCGTTATCTCCGATGAAAACATGGTGGTAAACAAAGATCTTGCAGTTCACGCACATAAGGCTTTAGAAACTTTGCCGAATAGGCAGAAAATGGCAGTTATACTTCGTATAATTAAAGAAATGCCTTATGAGGAAGTTGCGAATGTAATGGGCTTATCCGTTGGTGGGGCAAAAGCCAATGTTCATCAGGGGATAAAGAAATTACGAGAAATGCTTTGAGGTTATTATGAACGAATTCCAAAACATGCCGGAAGAGATGAAGGCATACAAGGCAGCGGAATTCAGAATGCCTTCTGATGAGGCATTTGCAGGTAGTATCAGGAAGATTGCCAGAAAAAGGAAGAGAAATCGAGAACGGGCAAGAAGCAGCGTATTGTCATTAACGTCAATAATGCTGTTTATGACAATCTTTTATGGTGTGCCTGATTTCCAAAAGAACAATCAGGAAAATATCTGGGGTTCTGAATACAGCCAATCTTCTGATGAATTGATGACAAGTATTGATTCCTCAATAGATGATTTATGGTCTACCACAGCGACTCAAAGTGAGTCTGAGGAGTTACTAACAGCTATTGATTACGATTTGAGCGATGATGTGATCTCTGAGTTGGCTGGTTATGACGATGAAATTGTGTTAAGGGCATTGAAGCAACTCGAAAGTACTGAGATTTTTTAACTGGACATAGATAGTGAAAAGGTGGAAAAATGAAGAAACTATTAATTGTCAGCATCCTATTACTTTTTTCAAGTAGTAGTTTTGCTCAAGGTCCTCCGCCAGAATGGGGAGAAGGAGTTTCCGAAGAGCGGAAAGAACGCATAAAAAAACGTGTTGAAACCATGCGTATATGGAAATTAACTGAAGCGCTTGCTCTTGATGAAGATAGGGCAATAAAGTTTTTTCCTAGGTACAAGGAGTTCATGAACAAAACTGAAACTCTGAAGCGAGAAACGATTAAAGCTGGGCGAATAATCGAAAAAGGTTTCAAGCAGGATGAAAAAATCGATTATTCTAAACAGTACAATCTAATCAAGAGCAATATGGAATTGATGCAGAAAGACCTTTTTAAATTTGTTGAGTCGAATTCTGACATACTTAACGACAAAGAAAAGGCTGCTCTTTTAGTATTTGAGATGCGTTTCGAAAAAGCACTGCACGGAATGATGATGGATATCTGGCAGGAAGAGGGAGCACCAAGACGAGATGGAAAGAGATTCCCCGGTGGTGGTGGAAGAAAAGGACCCTGATTATTCTGATTTGTTTACAGGTTGAGTCTTCTCTTCATTTTTCTTTGAGAAATTTATAGATGCACGTTTAGCAGTATCACTGTCAGCGTCAAGCTTGACGTGATTTCCTGCAAATGTTGAAATTGAGTCCAGTAGAAAGAGAACTGTTTTCACTTTAGAATGGTTCTCTTTTGTTTTTACAAGGAGGTTCGCATAGGAACTACGTGCCTCATGGTACAAGGCAGCCTTCAGACGACTTGGGACAAGAGCAAAAAGTGTTTCGGTAAATGGATCATACTCTTCACTCAGTAATACTGCCACATTCGCCTTCACATTGGAAACTCGTTTACGAAGTTCTCGTACAGGTACACCACTACGTGTAAAATCAGATTCTTCAAATGAAACAGTCTGCGTTCCCCGTTTCAGTTTTTTAGTTACTTCCATAGCTTTCAGAGGGACTATAACTCGGACGTTGGTCTCCTTGTGATCTTCGAGCCATTGCCCGACAGTAAGAGCAATAGTCTTTGCCAGTGCCGGGTCTGATGGGAAGACTAAGAGAAGACCACTCTTGTGGTCGATTTTGTTTGGCATGGAAGCCTTACAGCCCTGTTTAATGGCTTTGCGTAAGGTCCAGCCTTGATGAAAGTCCCGCCAGGTTTTCATAAAATTCCTGTTTCTTGGTTAACTGAAAATTAAAGGAATTATGAAGTTACTGCAAATTGTTCTTGGTAAAATCCTCCATTTATTCGGAACCTTTAATCGCTAGATGCATCATATAATGATAAAAGAATAAAAGATGAATTATGCTCAAAATTCATCCATATATAGAAAATTGACTCAATATAATTTTGCCTGGAGTAGTGATTTTTCGAAAAGGCTGGATTACTGCGCTTGATACGGTTATGTTAATAGTCTATTTTAATAGTACATGAGCCGATTTTTACTAGGAGATCAACGGGATGCGAAGAGGTACTTTTGCAGTTACTCTTCTGCTCATCGTTTTACTTCCTGTCTTAACTAACGCCCAAAGTTTTGAATCTTTCTGGCCAGAAAAAGAGAAGGTTCAGTCAGCAGTTTCTGCTGATCAGTTAATTCAGAATAGTGACTCAGATGGCAGAATTACAGGTTTGTTTAATGCGGAAAACTCACGCCCAATCCGTGTTTATGGTGGAATGGAAGCATTCCGACTGAACGAAAACCCGGAGCTGAATGACGTCCTGTCATTCATTGAGGATCATAGGGATATCTTTGGTGTTACTCGAAACGAACTTGATATTCTTTCCGCACAAAATGTTGCAGGTAAATTCTTTTTTAATGCTCGACAGGTAATTGACGGACGCTATGTTCTCGGAACCGAGATCCTGCTTCGAGTGGGTAGAACAGGGAAAGTGATTCTCTGGGGTGCCGATATCTACGAAAAAGAATCAAATAATCTTAGCTGGTCATCTGCATACTCTGCCGATGACGCTGCCGAAATTGTGATTAGAGAATACGGATTCTTGAAAACTCGTTTAATTGACAGTGAAGAAGTGTGGGTCAGACTAGATGGTGAATTAGTCCCTGCAATCACTGTTACCATTGAAACGGGCGACATATCACAAAAACCGAATGCAATGGTTCACGCTGAAACTGGCAGGATTCTTGGAATTTACAACACAGTAAATACAGATCATGCCGATGGAACTGTTGAAGGTCCTTACCATCCATACAACCTGTGGGAACCGACTCAACAGGGTGTATATCCCTATCAGGAAGTTGAAGTGGATGGGAATACGACCCATTCAGATGCTGATGGCAATTTCCTTATCGAAGGTCTTGAAACGGGTAACGGTTACACGATGTCAGCAACCCTAACTGGGTTATATGCTAATATCGAGCGACAAAACCAAGCCGATGCCTATTATGAAGCCGCAATCGTTGCTCCATGGGAGGGAGTCCTCCTTTGGAATACTATGGAATTTGGCAACATTGATGAGATGAATGCTTACTACCATACCAATTGGATTCACGATTGGTATAAGGGCATTGATCCCGGTTTTAGTGGCCTGGATTATTCTGTCAGAGTAATTGTTGCCATGGTGGATCCACCTCAAATGCGTGAAAACGCTTTCTGGGGCGGGAATATGATGGCATTTGGGCTTGGTGGTGGTTATTTCAATAACATGGCGTTAAATGCTGATGTTGTTTACCATGAATACACTCATGGTGTCACAGGATCAATTTATCCACCGAATACACTGCCCTACATTGGTGAATCCGGCGCGATTAACGAAGCCTTCTCTGATTACATTCCCAGCTCAATTCACAATAACCCTTATTTCTCCCGTGGTGTTTACCTGAATAACCAGACCGCCGCGATGAGAATCCTCGACAATGACCTTCGAATTCCTGAAGACTGGGAAGGCGAAGTGCACGCTGATGGCCGTATTATGGGCGGAGCATTCTGGGATCTGAGGGTTAACCTTGGTGATGCGGACTTGGCAGATTCTCTGATTCATTATTGCCGTTACGGATATCCAGAAGATTTTGTTTCCGTGTTCTTTGAGGTCTTGGCGTTGGATGACGATAACGATGACCTTTCCGACGGTACACCTCATGATGCAGCGATTTATGCGGCATTTGGTGACCACGGTATAGGACCTGGTGATGATCCAGATTTGGTCCTTGAAACGATTGAATTTGTTGAGGAAACAGAAGACGGACTCTTCTTACCGGGTGAAACAATTGAATTGAACTTGACAGTTCTTAACGATGTCATTCTTTACCCGCCACCCGCAACAGGTGTCACAGTGACTATATCTGGTGATGAGGACTTTATTTGGTCTGATCCCGTAATAGCTTTTGGTGATATTGAAGCCGGTGAATCCGTTTCTACCACACAGCCCTTTACATTCAGTATAAGTGCTGATGCAGAAACTCGTTACGAGTGGCTCTATTTCGATATCAGTAGCAATGACGGTCAGTATCTGTTCCAGGATTCATTAATGGTAACAGTCGGTTATCCGGAAATCCTGCTTGTGGATGATGGTGGAAATTCAGACTACATGAAGTATTTCAAGAACCACATCTACAATCTTAGATCAGCAGCTTTTGAGAAACATGCCGATGAAGAATTCATAAACGGCGACACACTTTCACATTATCCATACGTTATCTGGTTTACAGGTGATGCGAATTCACCGATTGCCAGTTACGAAGAAGATGCCTTCGTTGATTATGTTGAAAATGGCGGCAACTTGATTCTATCCGGCCAATACATTGGTAACCAGGCGACTAGCCCAGACCTTTCTGGCTTATTCGGTGTTGACAGCTATGTCAGTTCCGTTGGTGAATACGGTGGTATGGGAGTCGATGGTGAACCACTCAGCGCCGGTAACATCTTTTTGCTAGCAGGTGCTGATGGTGCTGCTAATCAGGTAGCCCCAAGTGGATATGTCGCTGATGAGTCCGCAAGAGTCCTGTACAAGTATTTTGTTAACATGGCTGTCGCAGGTACCTACAAAGAACACGATAGTGGCGGTTCTGCGGTCCTGTTGGGGTTCGGACTGGAAGCAGTAGTCGGCGAATTGAACTCTGTTTCCGGTGAAGTGATTCTCTATCCATTGCTACAGAATATGGGTATGCAACTTTCAGCACCTGAAGAAGGCTTAGAAGAGTTGATTCCAGGCGAATATGCGATGGAAGTACCGTACCCGAATCCGTTTAACCCATCAACAAAGATTTCCTATTTCCTTCCTGAAGCATCAGAAGTAAATCTCGGCGTCTTTAACATCATGGGGCAGGAAGTCTTCAGGGTATTGGATAGTAACCGTTCTGCTGGAAACCATCAAGTTAACATTGACATGTCGGAATTTTCGAGTGGTGTTTATTTCATCCGCTTGAATACTCGTCATGGTATCCTGACACAACGAGCGACTTTAGTGAAATAACTATGTCTCATTTCAGATATACGCGGCTATCCCAAAAGGATAGCCGTTTTTTTATGCCCGCTTAAAGATATCATCCCGCGGATAGCTTGTCAGCCTTTCGGCCGGTAAGTGGGGATCACGGTTCTGGTGCTTGCAACGGAGTGGTTGGAAACGAAGCCGTATCAATCTGAGCGATCTCGAAAAATTTGTTTATTTCACGTTAGTAGTTTGATGCAATCTCACTGGTTTAGGATGTTACAGCATAAATAGCTCAATGGCTTGATTTTCTACCAAGTTCAAGTATATACTAAAATAACTAAATAAACGGTTAAACTTCTGAGCTTTCAATGAGATGGATATCTTATTTTCTTTCTGATGGATTAGTTCACACACTTAAACTACCAATCGTTCTCCCGTTTCCTGCTTGTCATCTTAGAAGTATTAAACTTAATGACTCCTTGTATTCGTTGATACAGAAATAAAGGTTATTAAGTGTGTGATTTTTGGGTTTACAAAATTAGGATTCGATATGAAGTGTTATCACTATAGTCTAATAATCTCACTTTCCTTGGTAACAATTTTGTCCTCAGTATTAGCCCAACCCACAATTACACCATGTGCTGTTTTGGAGGATGACTGGGGGCTTGTGTCAGACATTAAAAGTAATGGATCAAGTATATTTGTGTCTGAAGCAATCCATGGAATTCATGTTTATGGAGTAAGTCAAGGCGAAATACAAAAAATTTCTGAAATGCACCATGAACAATCTTTTCAAATTGAATTATCAGGAAATATTCTTCTTAGTAGAGGCAGAGGTATCAAAATATTTGATGTAGAAAATCCAGCCAGTCCATTTTTAGTTGAATCATTTGATGATTCCGGTGTTATTGCTACTACTAATGATTGGGTTGTACTGGGATTGTATTCAGCATCCTACGATACGCATACCGTATATCTATATCACAATGAGATGAATTCATTGTGTCCAGTTGACACGATGGAATTCATAACACCTCCAGGAAATGATTCGTATAGCTATCGTCTCTATTTGGATAATGAAAATCTTGTGATTAAACAGTCTATAGGTTATAACGATCACCCACATTATCAACTATTCAATCTAAGTATAGATGGATTTAATGAGATTGAACATGAATGGCCAATAGATATACATGCCTTAAAGTTAGTAGGCCCCTACTTCTACTTTTTCGGTTACGGTCAAGATAATTCATATGATTTAAGGAGAATAGATATTACAGTCAATGATGATACGACAGGAAGTGTTATTCGAGAAAATTGTATTCTTCCTTCCTGGGAGGTCTTGATTGATGATGAACGAATTTATTTAGCATTTCCTGACGCTCAAAAATACGAAGTGGCTGATTGGGAGGGTGATGTTCCTGGTGATTGGCAGGAATACCCAATTCATTATGACTTTGCATCATGGACGCTCCACGATAACATGATCTTTTGCGCTCAGACTGATCCAGATGGTATTTATTGGCATGATTATTCTGAATCAAATCCTGATTCAGGGTATTTCCGCTCGGAAGCATGGGATTCACAAGATATGGTGATTAGAAATAATTTGGGATATTGTGTTGGAGATAGTTTGCGTATTCTGGATTTAACGAATCCATCCAATCCGGTAAGAATTGCAAGCTACGCACTACCAAGAAGAATGACAAACGTCCAAATATATAATGGGAATCTATTTATCAGTAGCGGCAGAATAATATGGCCAGAACCATTTTTATTACAAAAATATTCGTTTGATAGTAACGGGATGCCGTTGTTAGAAAACTCTATTGAAGATACTTCGAAAATTTCAGCTGAAATTATTTTTCATGAAGATTTAATTTATGTAGCTGTTGATTGTTATCCAGATGCAGATCCTATTGAACGTGGAATCAAAATATTTGATACAGAAGATTTATCTCTTGTTCAGTTCAACCAAGAGGTTGGTTTTCCTTTTTCAATGATAATTCATAATAATATTCTATACACAGAAAAAAGGATTGACATTGTACATTTTGCCCTCCAGTGTTATGATATCTCAGATATCAATAACATTGAATTACTTTGCCAACAATCTCTCCCTGATTTAGCATATCAATTCAACATTCACAGTAACTTGTTAATATTCAACACTTCGCAAGGAATTTATTCTTATAACATCCAGAATCCCGAGGATCCATATCAAGAGTACTTCTACCAAATGGAAGATTATTCTTATAGTTTTGATATTCAGGATTCCCTTCTTGCTGTAGCAAAAACCGATCATAGTTCCTTTCAGGTATTTAGCTTAGCAAATCTGAATGATCCGGCACTTTTGATAAATGGAAGTAGGATAAAGTTTCCATTCCAACCAAATATTATGATTCACGAGGGTCATGTTTATATTTCTGATCATACGATTATTGAAGTTTTTGATATTGGATCCATACTTAGTGTAAGAAATGAACCGGACATCACACCAAATCAACTCTATCTGTCAGACCCATATCCAAATCCATTCAACCCATCAACAAAGATATCCTATTTCCTTCCTGAAGCATCGGAAGTGAATCTCGGTGTCTTTAACATTATGGGGCAGGAAGTCTTCAGGGTATTGGATAGTAACCGTTCTGCTGGAAACCATCAAGTTAACATTGACATGTCAGAATTCTCAAGTGGTGTCTATTTCATCCGTATGAACACAAAACACGGCGTTTTGATCCAACGTGCGACATTAGTCAAATAAATCAGCTTTATTTCAGATATACGCGGCTATCCTATTATAGATAGCCGTTTTTTTTTGCCTGTTTCTGCTCGTTCTACCACAAACGAATATCGACTGATATCGTCCAACGGTAGTATGCCGCAATCTCGCTGTTTATATTTCCTACCCTTAAGCCCCACCGATGTCGTCCCCGCGGACTGTTGGCGGGGATCCAGATGCCTACCCGCCTTAGCCTTAGCGGCGGCGGATTGGCAGGAATCTCGGTTTTTCTCACAGAGGTAGCTTGCTGAAACCTCGCTGTTAATACGCTGGTTGTATCCCATATCTTTTTTGAAACCCGGGTGGGCACGGACAAGCCGTGCCTTACCAGCAGGGTGTCGTGACACCCCGGGCCACCCAGCCAGAATCTCACTGTTTCAGTTTCGCATTTCAACAGCTAAAATAGACCGTTGTTTGCTCGCTTCACTAAGCAAACAAGGGTATTTAAAGAATAATCATGACGAAAAAAATAGAACAGGAATGAAATCTTCTGGTATCGTCCTGGAACGAAGAAACCCGGCGAATTGCCGGGTTTTCAACTCATTTCCAATCATGAAAATACCCTAGCACGCACGAGCTATATCAATTGTAAATGATACATTTTGATTCAGCTGGTGGTGATCATTTTCACGATTTGGTACTGGAAAACCCTCGTCTTCTTTTATCAACGAGTTTGCAATCTCAACAACTGTTTCACGGTCTGGATACACAACGAGTGTGGAATTTGTATCTACTTCCTTCAGAACCCAACTCCCCCTTTTGTTGTCATGCAGAATTTTAAGATCCTCTCGGTCGTACTTCATGACTCCTCCCCTTGTTTTGAATTGCCGGTTACATCACTACTAAAGGCAAGAGCAATGCCAATTTTCTGGAATAGAGAATAAATTAAGATATATTTGAACGAGAAAATCCTGAATATCCTTTTGTTCATAGGGGTTCTATCCGTAACTGAATTACATTGTAATTGATTGCTCTGTTTAAGTAGTTTGTACTTCTTACCTAAACGTTTTGTTTTTTTCGGGGCATCGTATTATCATACCTATGAATCAGATGCACAACTGGGATATTGTTATTATATGAAAGATGAAAAAGTGTTAAGTCCTGAAAAAATAACGATGGAAGATCAATTTCAATTCATTGATGAAATAGCGGATGACTATTCTCGCGACCGATGGGAACAAACTGCACAGGTAGAAAAAGAGTTGGAACCTGTTATAAACGTTTTGAAAAAAAACGATGTGTGTCTTGAACTGGGAGCTGGTGCTGGAACTGTAATGCAGGTTATAAACAACGCTGGATACAAAGTGATAGGTATTGATAAATCTGAGCGTATGGTTAAAAATGCAGTTGATCATGAGATACAAAACATGGTCAGAGGAAATGGATTTAACCTTCCATTTCAGAATGAGACTTTTGATGCTGTATTTTCATGGGGGAATACACTGGGGCCCATTCCTGGTGAAGAAAACCGTCTCCAAATGTTGAAGGAAGCACGTCGAGTATTAAAACCCGGTGGGATTTTAGCACTATCGGTATTAAACAAAGGATGTAATCTTAGACGGTCAATGGGACCACGCGAATATGCCTTTCATTACCACGCCAAGAGTAAAAACTGGAAGAGTGAATTGGCAGGATATAATAAATTCTATTCCATCGGTGAACTGAAGAAACAGTTGACCCGAGCAGGTTTCCAGCGTTTTAGAAGGTTGACGTCACGTTGCGACTTGGCAATCGTATTATTGGCAGACGGAAACACCAAACTTTAACTCTTTTTTCTATCAGCCCAGAACCGTTCCTCAAGGCCCTTGTGTCTTGCCAGTACCTTGCGCATCCATTCCAGCTTCAGATCGAGTTTTTCCTCTTCACCCAAGCGCCAATTGATCTCACTGCGCCACAACCGGTTCATGATGTCATATAGTGACAAGGCAACGGAAACGGAGATATTAAAACTCTCGGTGAATCCTGCTTGAGGAATCCGTACGTATTCATCTGCCATTTCAAGAGCAGTTTCCGTTAATCCGGTATCTTCAGTCCCGTAGATAAGCGCCAAAGGTTGATCGATGGGTAAATCGGGCAGGAGGACATCATCGCGGTGAGGAGTAGTTGCAACAATCCTGTATCCTTTTTCCTTTAAGGCATTGATACAGGGAACGGTATTGTCCTGATCACGAGTATTGTACCGATGCAGGGTAACCCACTTTGATGATCCAACAGTGACACCGGGATTTAATGTGTAACGGTTTCGATTTTCAATAACATGCAAATTTTGAATACCGAAGATGTCGCATGACCTGATTGTAGCACTAGCGTTATGAGGTTGATAGATGTCTTCAAGAACAACAGTAACGTGACGAGTCCTCATATTTAGCACTTCGTCGAATTTGTTCTTTTTGTTATCAGTAATGAATTCAGCCAGAAATTCTATAACTTCACCGCGTAACTTACTATCGAGGGACTCACCGAGCATATTATCTTCATCCTAACATAATCTTAGCAATTGAAATAGATCATATAGACATTAAATATGCCATAAGATCTAACGAATATTATTGACTCCGTTTATTATTCCTGTTGGAAATCTCAGAGGCATCAATAATATTTTGTCAGAATCAAATAAAAAAGTGCAAATACACTGACAGCACTATAAATAGTGAGTTGAGAACAATAAAGCAATTGCCTTAAAGAGGAAAAAATGGCAAGAGAACATATTCTTATCATTGAAGATGAAGATGATATCCGAGAACTCATTCGATATAACCTCGAACGTGATGGTTATAGAGTTAGTGATGCCGGTTCAGGTGAAGAGGGATTAAGGTTAGCCAGAGAAGTAAAACCTGATCTTCTTGTATTGGATTTAATGTTGCCCGGTATTGACGGTCTTGAAGTATGTCGGCTGATGAAAAAGGATGAGAACCTTTCGGATATAGCGATTGTAATTGCCACAGCCAAGGGTGAGGAACCTGATATTGTTACAGGACTTGAATTGGGTGCTGATGACTATATCACCAAACCATTCAGCCCTCGTGTGCTGGTTGCCAGGGTTCGTGCAGTCCTGCGTCGTCGTAGTGGTGAAGAAACCGTTCCCAGTGAAGAGAGTGTTATTCAGCGAGAGGGACTGAAGGTTCACCCCGGACGTCACGAAGCAACCGTTGATGGCAGTATTGTCGATTTAACCTATACTGAGTTTAAGATTCTTCACTTACTGGTACGGCGACCCGGTTGGGTATTTACCCGTTACCAGATTGTGGATGCGGTAAGAGGTGAGGATCATCCGGTTTCAGATCGCTCCGTTGATGTTCAGATTGTTGGATTAAGAAAAAAACTTGGTTCATGTAGCAATTTGATTGAAACCGTCCGAGGTGTTGGCTACAGGTTCAAGGAGTAATGTTGAGATCAAGAAAGCTATTATGGCAATTATACCCATCATATCTGGTGATAATTGTGCTTTCTCTCCTCGTAGTGGCGGGATACTCCACTCGTGTTCTTCACAATGTCATTGTGAAGCAAACGGCTACTGATCTTGAATACAAGGCCAGATTAGTGGAATTGGATTTTATCCCGTTATTAGAAACAAATGATATAGAAACTCTATCCCAACGTTGCAAGATTCTAGGACAGACCAGTAAAACCCGTATCACTCTGATTCTGATGGATGGCCGCGTCATTGCTGATTCCGATTTTAATCCTGAAGAGATGGACAACCATTTAAATCGTCCTGAGATTCAGGCGGCAATTTCTGAAGGCGTGGGAAGCAGCGCGAGGTACAGTAATACACTTCTGACAAAAATGATGTATGTAGCAATTTCTATGGAAGACAGGAATGGCGAAAAATTAGCCGTAATTCGTACTTCAACCCCGATGGAAAATCTAACCCACGCACTTTGGACCTTTTACTGGCGAGTTGGAGTTGTACTTCTACTGATCATGGTATTAGCTGCATGGTTAAATTGGATGAATGTCCGAAGGATTAGCCTCCCACTTGAGACAATGCGTTTAGGCGCTGAAAGAATCGCCCGAGGAGATCTTTCAGGAAAACTACCTCATAGTAAAACGTTCGAAGTAAACGCTCTCGCTGATGCATTAAACAAAATGGCTGAACAATTAGATGATCGAATTTATACAATTCTCAGGCAGAGGCGTGAACAGAAGGCGGTTTTTAAAAGTATTTCTGACGCGGTAATGGCGATTGATGCAGATGGGCTTTTAATTAGTATTAACAACGCCGCAGCACAAATCCTGGAAGTTGATAGAAAGGCTGTACGTGGTCGTACTGTAGGGGAAGTATTGGTCAATCCTGATTTAAAATATTTTGTTTCCAAGACACTTGATACGACTGGTGAGACTGAAGATGAAATTGTCCTGGATGCAGATAGTGATCCTCGTTATTTGCAAGCCAGAGGGCGTCCATTACTGGATGAAGAAGGTAAAAGTATGGGGGCTGTTGTTGTTCTAAATGATGTCACCAAGCTAAGACGGCTTGAAAAAGCCAGAAAAGATTTTGTGTCTAATGTTTCTCATGAGCTGAGAACTCCAATTACTTCAGTCAAGGGATTTGTCGAAACTTTGTTGGAAGGAGCACTCGATTCACCGGAAGATAGTAAAAGGTTTATCCAGATTATATCACGACAGGCGGATCGTCTGGAGGCCATCATTGAAGATCTTTTGAGCCTTGCGAGAATAGAGAGAGATGCAGAGAGTGAAGGTATCGACTTAAATCCTGAATCTCTAAAAAAAGTTATTGACGGTGTTGTGTTGAGTGTAGATAGAATCGCCCAAAGTAGGAATATTAGCATCGATATAGATAGTAATGAAGATATACAGGCGTGGATCAATCCACCTTTACTAGAACAAGCAATAGTCAACCTCGTTGATAATGCAATCAAATACAGTGGAGAAGGTACTACTGTGGTGATTAGCACAAACCGGACGGAGAAAAACGCGATAATCTCAGTCGGCGATAAAGGTAGTGGAATTGATGCTGAACATTTACCACGGCTTTTTGAAAGATTTTATCGAGTGGATAAAGGCCGAAGCCGAAATGTTGGCGGTACCGGGCTTGGCTTGGCAATCGTTAAACATATATCTCTCGCTCATGGTGGGCATGTGGAAGTTGATAGTGAAATAGGAAAAGGAAGTGTCTTCTCCATTCATTTACCTCTTGAACAACCCCTTCAACAACAATTGAGACTAGACGAGTTGCATTAATAGAATTACCCCCCTTTTGAGAGCTCTAACCTGATACTAACAATGGGTAGAGCTTTTTTGTTTTCTTCGAGTTAGGATATCCTATTTAAATAAATATAATAGACTTAACTATTAGATAGATTGTTAGGAAAATGTTAATTAACCTCTGAACATTCAAACTCTTATGGTCTCCTTAACAAGACTTTAACATTTCGCTCATTTAACTCAAATCCCGTACCCGTTTCTTTTCATTCAAACAGGGGTGAGGACCCCGAATTTTTACAAAAAAGATTCTAGCAGGTAAAACAGGGTATCGGGTATAAATATGATCAGGGTAAAATCCACAATCTTAAAAACAATACTTCTAATTTCCTTAATTGTTATCACTGCCGCTAATACATCCTATGCCGGTGTTGTGCGGGGAACAATTCTTGGTGATGATTCTAAACAACCGCTGGTCGGGGCGAATATCGTCCTCGAAGGAACCATGCGAGGTGCAGCGACTGACCTCGATGGTATCTACGTCATCTTTAACGTTGATCCAGGGATGTACAACGTAAAGATCACAATGCTTGGGTACGAACCTGAGTTAATCGAGAACGTTCAAGTAGGTGAGGGAACTGTAGTTCTCGACATCGAGCTGTTTTCAAGTTCTGTTAAACTTGAAGAAGTCATAATTACTGCTGGAGCTGATAAAGGTTCTCAGGAACGTGAGCTTCAGGAACGCCTTGAGAAATCTTCCATCACAGATGCTATTTCAAAGGAAGTCCTTAAGAAACTACCCGATCCCGATGTGGCAAATGTCGTAAGACGTGCTACCGGCGTTAGTGTTGATAAAGGTGATCCCATTATTCGCGGACTGGGTGTAAGATACTCAAAGGTGACTTTGAATAACGCTTCTGTTTCAGGTACAGAACCAAATCGTAGCGCAGTTTCGCTCGAGCTATTCCCTGCCAGTATGATGAATCAAGTAACGATCAGTAAGTCTTATTTACCGGACAAAAACGGTGAATTTGCTGGTGGTTCTGTCAATATGAATACCTTCAATCTTCCCAAAAATCTTGAAATAAGCGTATCAATGTCTTCGAGTTTAAATACCATAACAACCTTCAAAGATTTTAAAACCTATGAAGGTGGCAGTATGGATTTCCTCGGATTTGATGATGGTACTCGGGCGTTGCCATCACTTATCGAGAGTGCTGAGAATAAGATTCGTAGCGGTGGCTATGACGGATATTCGAATTCAGAAGTTGCAGCATTTGGAAAGTCCTTCGATAACACCTGGAGCGCACAAGATGCTACTGCCAGTCCCAATCAGAGCTATTCAATATCTATAGGAAATCGGACCAGTTTCCTCGGTAAACCTTTGGGTTATATGATAACCGGACTATATGGAAATTCCTATAAGACAAAAAGTCAGGCTGTAAACGTATATAAAGGTGGGTTAACGCCTGGTACAGTTGCTGACTGGCACAATTACAAATTTGACCTCTTCACCCATGCTGTAAATATCGGTTCTATGGTTGCAATGAAGTGGCACTTCAGTGACCTTGCAAGTCTGAACTACAATTTCCTGTACAGTCACGACACAAGTGATGAAACAAGACTTTTCGGTGGTTACAATGATGACCGTCAAACCCAAATCAAATCAACCCGACTAAGGTTTCTGGAAGAAAATACAGCCACAAATCAACTCTTTGGAAATATTGCAATGCCGAAGGTGTTGAATTCCAACCTTGATTACCAATTAACATATAGCCGCGGTACACGTTACGAACCCGATACCCGCGAAACTCAATATGAGATGGATTCAGATGGTAACTATATCTATGCCGACGAAACTTATAGCGGTTCCAGAATATTTAACGATCTGACAGATGATACATACAGCACCAACTTTGACTGGACACTTAGACCCGGTGGGAAAAATTCACTTTGGAATCTAAAAACCGGTGTTGCTGCGATGTATCGTGATCGTGAATCCAACTATCATCGTTATGAATTTGAAAAAGGTCCCGGTTTTGATGACTCAACAATTGATCTTTCTGCAACACCTGAAGAACTGTTCGATGAAGGTAATATCCACGCTTACGGGTGGGAAATTTCAGAATACACGCGTCCAAATGACAGTTATACGGCTGAGCAGACCGTACTAGCCGGATACTTAATGACAGAAATACCAGTTTCCTACCGTTTTAACATCTCAGGTGGTATTCGTTATGAAGATTCAAAACAGGAAGTCACCGCCTTTGAACCATTTACTGCCACAGTAACAGATCCGAAGAGTAGTGAACTTCATACAGGTGATCTCCTGCCGGCATTTAATATGAGGTACATGCTTAAGCAAAGAATGAATCTACGTTTTGCAGCAAGCCAAACACTTTCCCGTCCTGACTTCAGAGAATTAGCTGAATTTGAGTTCACTGACTTTGTCGGTGGGCGTGCCATGATTGGTAATCCTGATTTGAAACGTGCGATGATACGCAATTTTGATGTACGCTGGGAAATGGTTCATGGAGTGGCTGACTTATTAGCAGTAAGTGTATTCTATAAGAACTTTCAGAATCCAATCGAAACGGTTATTCAGAATACAGCGCAAAACAGAACTTCATTTGATAATGCAAAGGGTGCGAACAACTATGGTGTTGAATTCGAAATCCGTCAGAACCTTGGTTTAATAAGTGAACGACTTCGAACATTCACACTTACAACTAACCTTTCACTGATTGATAGTAAAATTGAACTGGATGAAACTTCAGGTATCCAGACCTCATCAGAACGAGCATTGGCGGGTCAATCACCTTACTTGTTTAATATAGGGATGGGTTATGTCAATCCAGTGTATGGAACACAAGTAAGTCTGTTCTACCACACATTTGGTGAAAGAATCAGTGAAGTCGGTGCTAACAACTTACCGGATATTTATGAACAACCTCACCATGATCTTGATTTGACAGCCACACATCCACTGTCAAAAAATTTAAGATTAAAACTGGGTGCAAGAAATATTCTTGATCACGAAATCAGTTTTGAACAAGGTGGAAAACCAACAGATGTATATAACGTAGGACGGACTTTCTCCATCGGTTTAAGTTTTAATAACTAGCGATGGGGCCAAAACCGGTCCGTTCCTTAGAATTCTATGGAAAGCATACAAACACAAAAGAAGGAAGGGATGGAAGCATGTTAAAGGCTTTCACTTTTAAAAGTTGGCTGGTCGCACTTTTGACTGCCGGTTTAGTAATCTTTGCTGTCGGTTGCTCTGATGATGATGACGATGATGGTCCGATTGTGACCTATGGTCCAGATCTCCTCTTGCCTGCAAATGGAGCAAATCTTGATCTGGCAGCAAACGAAGATGTCTTTGAATGGGACGAAACAAGTGCAGATGATGTGTATCTAATTCAGATTGCCGGTGATGCTGGATTTGCAGCATCAGCGATCGTAATCGAATCAGACGTTGATACCAATTACTATGAAGCACAAACGAATAAACTCATTATTGGTGCAGAACATTTCTGGCGAGTTGCCATGTATGATGGAACAGAACTGGGTGACTGGTCACGCGTTCGTTCCTTCACACCTACAGCCACACCAATCACAGTTGATGAAATCCTCACCGGTGAAATTTTAACAGATAAAACACTCGAAACGGGTAAAACCTACCTTCTTCGTGCCGGAGTGTTTGTAGGCAAGGATGATGCGAGTATTAGTCCAGTTCTAACTATTGAACCTGGTGTAACTATCTATGGTGAAAGTGCAACGGACGGAATGCTTGTCATTCGCCGTGGTGCCCAGATAAATGCTGTTGGTACTTCTAGTCAGCCAATCGTATTCACAAGTGACAAAAGCTCCCGTAGCCGAGGCGATTGGGGTGGAGTGATCATTAATGGTCAAGCCAGTCTCAACACAGGTTCAGAGGCATTCGGTGAAGGTGATACTGGTCCCTACGGTGGTAATATTGATACTGACAACTCCGGTACCATGCGGTACGTACGTATTGAGTTTGCAGGTCGCGAAATCTCGCCAGATAATGAGTTGAATGGTCTTGCACTTCAAGGTGTTGGATCAGGCACAACACTTGATCATATCCAGATTCACATGAACAAAGATGATGGAATCGAATTCTTTGGTGGAACTGTTGAAGCTAAATACCTCTACGTAACAGGTTGTTCAGATGACCAGTTTGACTGGACAGATGGATGGCGAGGTAAAGGTCAGTTCTGGGTTGCTCAGCAGTACGGTGATGACGCTGATCAGGGCATTGAAGCTGATAATAACGGTGATGACAACAGCGCATCCCCATTCTCACACCCAACTATCTATAACATTACCCTCGTTGGTGATAAACAAGGTGAAGAATCAGACATCGGTATGCTGCTACGTGAAGGCACGCAGGCCAACATCTACAACGCTATTGTGATGAACTTTGGTGACTGTGGTATCGATATTGATCATGAAACTACATTTGCTAATGCATGGTCGAATGATGGTCTTAGTGGAGCATTGACAGTCGACTACAGCATTTTTTATGAAAATGAATCCACATGGCAGACTGATGAAGATGATGAAGCCACTTTCGATTTCACATCTGAAGAATTCATTAGCACACTGAACGCTAATAATAGTCTTGCTGTTGATCCAGAGCTAACAAATCCTCTGTCAAGATTAGCGCCGGACTTCACACCTGTCGCAGGTGGTTTAGCTGCAACAAAAGAAGCGAAAGCAGTTCCTGTTGATGATTTCTTTGAAGACGTAAACTTCATCGGTGCGGTTGATCCCTCTGCTAACTGGCTCGCCGGTTGGACAACAGACGCACAGAACTAGTCAGAATACCCAGAGGTCTCGTTACCCTGCGAACCTCACCTGCTGCCCAGATAGTGGGCATGGGGATGCTCCTAGCCCGGGAGCATCCCGTTTTTATTTCTGACTCCAGAGTATATATTGATAATTATTATCAACAGTGTTATATTGTATCTGTTAGTAATATTGCGATATAAATACGAACAAGGTTATTCATGAGTCACCATCACCACCATTCACATAATGATATAGATCAGGGAAAAAGTCGAAAAAGAGCGTTGATGTGGGCATTTGCGATTAACGCGGCATTCCTGATTCTGGAAGTTGTTGGCGGAATTCTCTCCGGTTCTATTGCATTGCTGGCCGATGCTGGCCATATGTTGACCGATGTTGCCGCCCTTGGGGTAGCACTATGGGTCTCGCGCGTTGTGATCAAGCCACCAAGTGCAAAGCGGACCTTTGGGTATGGCAGGGCAGAGGTCTTGTCAGGGTTGATCAACGGGTTAAGCCTGTGGGTGATCGTAGGTTTTATCCTGTATGAATCAATTCACCGTTTTTGGGAACCACAGGAAGTTGATATTTCTGTCATGCTTCCCATCGCGATAGCGGGGCTTCTAGCGAATATTATTAGTGCAGCATTCCTATGGTCGCATCATAAACATGATTTAAATGTACGGGGAGCGTTTCTGCATTTAGTTGGAGATTCAGTTGGTTCTATAGGTGCTATTTTGGCCGCTCTGGCTATTAGATATATGGGCTGGAGTTGGGCCGATCCTCTTGCATCTCTCTTTATTGCATTGTTGATATTTATCAGTAGTTGGTCCTTGGTCCGTGAATCAATTCATATCCTCCTCGAAGGAACGCCAAACAACCTCGATCTTAAAAAGATAAAGAGAAAAATCGAATCGCTTGAATTAGTAAGGAGTTGTCATGATCTGCACGCATGGAGTGTGGGTAGTGGTGAACCCATGTTGTCAGCTCATATCATATCAGAAGAGGAAGCTTGTTATAGTGATGTGTTGGATGGACTGGAAAAAATGATGAAAGACGACTTTAAGATTGAACACACGACTTTTCAAATTGAAGGCAAAGAATGTGACCACGGGCATGAATGGTGATCAATACACTAAATAGTAACAGAGAATCATAAAAAGAAATTACTCACTCAAATTAATGACTTCTTTTTAACTTGGTTTTGGCTCTGGATTTTCAGATATTACTCTATTAGTCCATCAATGTATAGGGAAATCTGATGACGGATGTCAACCGTACTGCTGAAAAGCTGATTGCGGCTTTAAAAGAACGCCAGAAAGAGCTGGAGTGTTTATACGAAGTAGAAGAAATATTGACGAATTACGACACTCCACTTGAATCCATATTGCTAGAACTTATCAACGTTATTCCCATCGCCTTACAGTATTCCGATTCATGTTTTGCACGTGTAAAGCTTCAGGGAAAGGTCTACAGTAATCCTGATAATAAAAAAACGAAATGGGTACTAAAGTCTCCCATTGAGGTTTATCAAAAACCCATCGGATTTATCGAAGTCTATTATACCAGGGAACTCCCCCAACATTATAAGGGAAGTTTTACCAAGGATGAGGTAAAACTTATCAGTACGATAGCTGGTCGGCTAGGACAGTTTGTTTCTAACCAACGTGTGAGAACATCTCTGGGTGAATTATCAAATAACGGAAGAAGCCTGACACAGCCTGGCGATTGGCAAATAATCGTTTCTCTTTTGAGAAAAACTGATCAAGAACTCTTTTTACGAATTGCCAGGAAGATGATGAATCACCTCTGTTGGAATGGGGTGATGGAAGCGGATACTATTATTGAAAAATTGGAGTCACCAGATAAATCTTCCGCCTCTTCTGGTCACAACTTTCCAATGCAACGGAATGGCAGCTACGACGTCCTCTTTCTTAGTGAAGAAATATTCAGAATCTCTTCAGATAATCTTCCTGATGTAGAAATATTCAACCTGATTAAAAAATGGATGCAGGAAGACAGGGCAAGTTTCCTGATTCGAACCCTAATCAATCTTGATAGTACTCTTACTGATATTTCGGATGCAGTGAGAAGATTTCATCACCTTTCTCTTGATACAATTGATCTATCAGATTCCACCAGAAAAGGTGTAAAGGTTGCATTGGTCAGAAGGTTCCTTTCCGATCAGCTTGAATTTATCAAAGTGGCTAAAGAGTTTGTCGAAGTTAAAGACTTTATCAGTTTGATACCTAAGCTGATTCACCCGGTTCATTCTCATGGTAAACTGGGAGGAAAAAGTGCAGGGCTTTTCCTTGCCTCAAGGATATTAAAACGGGCTCGCAAGGAATATCCTGAATTAGCAGAAGTGAAGGTTCCCAAAACTTGGTACATCACATCCGATGGTTTACATACGTTCCTTCATTACAATAATCTTGAAGATATTACCGAACAGAAATACAAAGTCGTTGACCAGGCTCGTCAGGAACATCCGCACATAGTGCATCTTTTCAAGAGTTCACATTTCCCACCTGAGATCAAACAGGGTCTTAGCATGGCTCTGGATGATTTCGGTGAGGTGCCGCTAATCGTCAGGAGTTCCAGCCTTTTGGAGGATCGGCTCGGTAGCGCATTCTCAGGGAAATACGATAGTTTATTTCTAGCGAACCAAGGCACCAAAGAGGAACGTCTTGAGGCGATCATGGATGCAGTTGCAGAAGTCTATTCTTCAACATTCGGTAGTGATCCAATCCAGTATCGAAGCGAAAGAGGTTTGATTGATTTTCATGAAGAAATGGGAATCATGATTCAAGAAGTTGTTGGTGCGAAAGCAGGAAAATATTTCTTCCCGACATTTGCCGGGGTTGCATTTTCCAATAATGAATTCCGGTGGTCACCAAGGATTAAACGAGAAGATGGATTAATCCGTCTGGTTCCCGGTCTGGGAACTCGTGCTGTTGATCGCCTAAGTGACGATTATTCAGTTCTTGTAGCGCCAGGTTTACCCAATCTTAGGGTAAATGTGACTGTAGAAGAAACAGTCAGGTACGCTCCGAAATACATGGACGTTATCAATCTCGAAACAAATGAATTCGAGACTGTTAGCTGTACTGATGTATTAAAAGACCATGGTTCTGAAATACCTTCTGTGGAAAAACTGGTTTCGGTGATCGAAGAAGACCATATCAAACATAAAACGCTCTTTAATCTTGATTTTGAGGAAGATGATGTTGTGTTGACGTTTGAAGGGTTGATCCACAAGAGTCCCTTCGTGAAGCAGATGAGCACGATTCTCTCGGTTTTGAAAGATAAACTGGATACGCCGGTTGATATTGAATTTGCAAGTAGTGGAAAGAATTTCTACTTACTTCAATGCCGCCCTCAGAGCTACACATCAGGGGATGCACCCGCACCAATCCCAAAAGATATTCCAGAGAATGCCGTTGTCTTTACAGCAAATAAATACATATCAAATGGTCTTGTACCGGATATCACGCATATCGTATATGTCGATCCAGTGAAATATAGTGAAGTATCAGATTTGAAACTTCTTAAGAAGATTGGTCGTGCTATTGGGCAGTTGAATCAGGTACTACCTAAACGTCAGTTTATCCTGATGGGTCCCGGTCGATGGGGCAGCCGTGGCGATATCAAACTCGGTGTAAATGTCACCTATTCCGACATTAACAATACTACGATGTTGATCGAAATTGCTCGTCAAAAGGGTAACTACGTTCCAGATCTTTCATTTGGCACTCATTTTTTCCAGGATCTTGTTGAAGCATCCATCAGGTACCTGCCTCTATACCCAGATGATACTTCTATTATCTTTAATGAACCGTTCCTGGCAAATAGCCCCAATATTCTTTCAGAAATTGCCCCTGATTTTGATGATCTTGAAGATGTTGTTCGGGTTATTGACGTACAAGAGACAATGCAGGGAAAAATCCTTAAAGTCTTTATGAATGCAGATATTGATGAAGCTGTTGCTATACTGACCACACCAACTGCCAGTCAGGAAAGTGAAATCCCGTTGAAAAAGGTTGCCGATGCTGATCTTGTTCAGAACGACGAAGATCATTGGAAGTGGCGGCAGAGAATGGTGGACCGTATAGCTACTCAAATTCCAGCTTCGAAATATGGAGTAAAAGGAATGTACCTTTTTGGTAGTACAAAAAACGGTACTGCCAGCCCAGAAAGCGATATCGATATCCTTCTCCATATCAAGGAACAGTCCAAGAATCTTAAACATTTGGAAAGCTGGCTGGAGGGGTGGAGTAATGCTCTGGCAGAGATGAATTATTTAAGAACAGGTTTCCGTAGTGAAGGTCTGCTTGATGTCCATTTTGTAACCGATAGCGATATTGAAGGACAGGCTGATTTCGCGAGTAAAATTGGTGCAGTCACAGATGCAGCAAAAGAAATTCCCCTCGGAAAGAAATAATTGTTTAACGGGTTGGAAGAAATTCCAACCCGTTTACTTCCTTACTAAGAATAACTCCCAAAATTCCAATTAAATTATTTTAATGTATGAATGTATGATGTCATACTATAAATTAAAAGTTATGCAAATCTAACAATTAGATAGTTAGTAAGGCCAAGCCATTTGGAATGGAGTGGAAATAACAGAATGATAAGACAAAAACTAATCGAAAAATTTAAGAGAAACAGAGAATTCAGTCTGGAGATGACAAAACCTCTCAATCCGGAGGATATGATCATTCAGGCTGTGGAAGATGCAAGCCCAGTAAAATGGAGCTTGGCTCATACTACATGGTTCTTCGAAACATTTGTCCTTTCTGAAAGACAAAAAGGATATCGAGTTTTTGACGAACGTTTCCCCTACCTCTTTAATTCCTATTACGTATCATTAGGTGAAAGACATACTCGGAATAGTAGAGGTTTAATCTCGAGGCCAGTACTTGATGAAGTTCTTTCCTACAGAAACTTCATTGATAATGCTATGATTGATCTTCTGGGTAACTGTGATGAGTCAATGTTTCATGAAATTAGGCCACTAGTAGAACTTGGCATAAACCATGAACAGCAACATCAGGAACTCTTCTTTACAGATTTGAAATTGAATTTTTCATATAACCCTTTTTATCCAACGTATATGGATAGAGAATGGAGTATATCAGACACATCTATCATCAAGCCTAAATGGACTGAAATTCCAAGCGGGATATATAAAGTCGGGTACGAAGGTGAATCATTTCATTTTGACGTTGAAGGACCGGCTCATGAAGTTCTGTTGCAGAATTTTAGAATGAGAAACAGCCTCGTCACAAATCGTGAATACATAGATTTTTTAGAAGATGGAGGTTATGACGATGCGTTGTTATGGTTATCTGATGGTTTTGCTGCAAAAGAAGCCCATGGGTGGAAAAAGCCTGAATACTGGGAAAAAATCGAAGGAAGTTGGTACCATTTCACACTAAACGGGATGAAAAAAATAGATCCAAATGCCCCGGTTTCTCATGTGAGTTTCTTCGAAGCCGATGCATTCGCCACTTGGGCAGGTAAACGGTTACCAACTGAATTTGAATGGGAAACGGCAATCAAGTCTTTCGCAAAACACGATTCATCTTCGAATCTTTTGAGCTCAAATAACCTCCACCCGATAGCATTCTCAGGGAAGGACGATTCGATACAACAGTATTACGGTGATGTCTGGGAGTGGACGGGTAGTGCATTTCTACCTTATCCAAAATACCAACCTGCGGCAGGTGCTGTTGGTGAATATAACGGTAAATTTATGTCAGGACAGATGGTGCTAAAAGGTGGATCATGTGTAACACCGGACGATCATATTAGACCATCCTATAGAAATTTTTTCCATCCCGAAAAACGTTGGCAATTCTCCGGGATTCGATTAGCTGAACACATATAAGAGGTTAGTTTTGAAAAAGACGTATAAGGTATTATCACCTCAGGATCTTGAATCGGTCAGTAATTCTAAACAGGAATTTGCACTTGAGGTATTATTAGGATTATCAAAGACAGAAAAAAGTCTGCCTTCAAGATATTTTTATGATGACAAGGGTAGTTCTCTATTTCAGAAAATAATGGAACTGGATGAGTACTATTTAAGTCGATGTGAACATGAGATTCTGGAGAAGGAAAAGGATTTTCTTTCTGAAATACTTCAGGATTCCAGTTATAACCTGATTGATCTAGGTAGCGGTGATGGACGAAAGACAAATATTCTCATTGAAGAGTTTTTGTCCAATGGACACGACTTCAATTATGTCCCCGTCGATATCTCTGAAGCTGCCATAAAAAATCAACTTGGATCACTTGAAAAACAGTTTCCAAATCTAAATGTATCGGCTATAGTCGCAGAATATTTTAATGGATTATTATGGCATACAAGACAATCAAGCGATCGAAATGTTCTTCTGTTTCTCGGTTCGAACATAGGTAACTTCAGACGAAGTCAGGCAAGAACTTTTTTGCATAGTGTATGGAACTTCCTGAATGATGGGGATCTGGTGATCATTGGTTTTGATCTGAAAAAAGACATAGAATTGATGATGCAGGCTTATAATGATCATAAAGGAGTGACCAAAGAATTTAACCTGAACTTACTCGAAAGAATAAACAGGGAGTTGGGGGGAGAATTCAAACTGGATCAATTCAGACATTTTGCACACTATAATGTTTTCAGCGGTGCGATGGAAAGTTATATCGTCAGTCTTAAGGAACAGGAAGTACAAATCAAAGAATTGAATCAAACGTTCAAATTCAAACCTTTCGAACCTATCCATACAGAGTATTCCTATAAGTTCCTACCGTCAGATATTGAAAGTCTGGCCAAGGATACCGGATACTCGATACTCAGGCAAATGAAGGATTCACAAGGTCATTTTGTTGATTCAATCTGGGAAGTACAAAAGACATTATAAATCGCTTTATGTTGAGAAAATAGGAAGGTAGAGGTTGTAAATTGATTTTATAGATGGTATTATAATGATACTAGCGTATTGATTAATTGAGAGCATTATGCCGGGCAGAATGAGACGAAAAAAGAGGGGTAGGCAATTTTCTAATCAGGCGGGTCGGAAAGTCAGGGCCAATGATCTGGTGACAGGAATGGAAATCCTGAGGATTGTCAAAAAACTGGCCATCCCTCTTGCTGCAATTATAGCCGCTGATGTCAAAAAACCTGATGGGTTCTTTAATAAAAAGCTTAAATCTTTGCGATCAAAAATACCATTTAAACTTTATATGAATCCTGATCAAATAGAAGCAACAAGTGAGAAAATTTCAGAGAACAAAGGGGAACTGCCACCTTTAAGAATTGAATCCACTAGTAAACCGGTTGATGAATAATTTGAATATTTTTTATCGTAATCAGTTCCTGTTGAATCTTCAGTAATACCCTTTCTTCCATTTTTATTATTTCCTGCATTTACTTACATTATCAGTTGAAAATTACAATCCTTATTGGAGCGGATAATGCAATTTCCTACACATAGGCCAAGAAGGCTTAGATCAACCGCAACACTCAGAAAACTTCTTGCTGAGAATCATCTTCAGAAAGCTGATCTCATACAACCTCTGTTTGTTGTACCGGGTGAGGGGATTAAAAAGGAAATATCCAGCATGCCGGGACAATTTCACTTCTCAGTAGATAAGGTTGTCGAGAAAGCTGTGAAATTATCTGAAGCGGGAGTACCTGGAATAATCCTTTTTGGAATCCCATCTCACAAGGATGATGTAGGTAGTGCTGCATACGATGATGATTCAGAAGTTCAGCAGGCCGTTCGTGCAATAAAAGAGGCAGTACCATCACTACTCGTTATTACTGATGTATGCCTTTGTGAATATACAAGTCATGGTCATTGCGGGATGATAGTTGATGGTGACGTTGACAACGATTCAACATTGGAATTGCTGGCAAAAACTGCATTGAGTCATGTTCACGCAGGTGCTGACATGGTCGCACCTTCTGATATGATGGACGGAAGAATTGGCTACATCAGGGAAGCATTGGACGGCGATGGATTCAAACATACACCCATCATGTCTTATGCTGCAAAATATGCTTCAGCCTTTTACGGCCCATTCCGTGAAGCTGCAGATTCCGCACCACAATTTGGAGATAGACGCAGCTACCAGATGAATCCCCCAAATGCGGATGAAGCCCTCCGTGAAGTAGCTTTGGATATCGATGAAGGTGCTGACATTGTGATGGTAAAACCAGGGTTGGCATATCTGGATATTCTTTCAAAAGTAAAAGATATCTATCATTATCCAACTGCCGTCTATCAGGTTTCAGGTGAATATTCAATGATAGAGGCAGCCGCACAGAACGGGTGGATCGACCGTGAAAAAGTGATCATGGAATCACTTCTAGCTTTTAAACGGGCTGGTGCAGATATTATCCTGACTTACTTTGCTGAGGAAGTTGCATCCAAATTCTTATAATTATTGGTTGAGGAAAATATGTCCAGATCATCTGAACTTTTTAATAAAGCTTTGGAAGTAATGCCGGGCGGAGTTAATTCACCGGTGCGAGCGTTTAAATCTGTTGGTGGAAATCCACCGATCATTGAGTCTGCTGAAGGTGCCTATTTGGTCGACGTTGATGGAAATCGTTACATCGACTGTATTGGTTCATGGGGTCCTATGATTCTTGGGCATTGCCATCCTGAAGTTACTAAAGCACTCCACAAAACAATAGAATCAGGGACAAGCTTTGGGGCACCAAACCCCCATGAAGAAGAGTTAGCCAGGTTAATTACCGAACGTGTGCCGTCAGTTGAAAAAATACGTTTTGTGAATAGCGGAACTGAAGCAACAATGAGTGCCATTCGTCTGGCAAGAGCGGCAACAAACAGAGAAGTCATCATCAAGTTTAACGGTTGCTATCACGGTCATGCTGATGCATTCCTGATCAAAGCTGGTTCCGGGGTTGCAACTCTTGGTTTACCAAATAGTCCCGGAGTAACTGAAGGCGCAGCAAAAGATACCAGAATTGCTGAGTACAATGATCTTGATTCTGTCAAAGATGTTTTTAAGGGCGAAAAAGGTAAGATCGCTGCTATAATTGTTGAACCAGTTGCTGGTAATATGGGTGTTGTTCCTCCCGAAAATGGATTTCTCGAGGGTCTAAGAACCATATGTGATGAGAATGATTCAATTCTCATCCTCGATGAAGTCATGACCGGATTCCGTGTGGCTTTTGGGGGTGCTCAGGAACTTTATGGTATAAAACCTGATCTAACGACTTTCGGGAAAATTATCGGTGGTGGGATGCCGGTGGGGGCCTATGGTGGATCAAAGAATTTGATGGATATGATAGCGCCAATGGGACCGGTATATCAAGCTGGAACATTGTCTGGAAATCCCCTTGCGATGGTCGCGGGTATTGAAACTTTAAAAAGATTAAATAAAGAGTCGTACAAAGAGTTAGAAATAAGCTGCGCCCGTCTAGAGCATGGTATAACTCAAGCTCTGAATGAATATGAAGGCCATGGCGTAGTGCAGCGTGTGGGAACCATGTTGACACTTTTCTTCCATAAAGGGCCAGTGAAGAATATGGGGGCCGCATCGGATGCAGACCATGAAGCGTTCTCAAGATTTTTCGGAAAAATGTTATCCAATGGTGTACATCTACCTCCAAGTGGGTATGAGGCTTGGTTTATTTCACTAGCCCATACTCCTGAAATCATTGATAATATAATTGGTGCGGCGAAGGAGAGTCTTAACTGATAAGGGGTTATCTACTAGGTTGTAAAAACAACAATTATGTCTCATAAAGCCCTAATGAAACTCTTGTCAATCTTTATCCCATTTACTACATTTCTACACTTATTAGTACAACCTAATTCTCGGAGATAGATATTCATGTCAGCCGAAACACAAAATAAAACTGCTGGAGATGGAAAAGGCGGAATTGACGTTTTTCTTGAAAAGGGATGGATCCTTTTCAAATCAATGAGATTCGCCATCATCATCCTGCTAATACTGGCTGTTGCATCCATCTTTAATCTTTTTGCAAACGAATTTATTATTCCGACCAGCACCAATGCTGAGCAGGCCGGAATGGCTTATACGCAATACTATGGACCGTTAAAAGCCAATGTCCTTGTCTTTTTCCAGATGTATAATCCTTACTATTCCTGGTGGTACACGGGGTTGTTGGGTGTTCTACTTCTTTCTCTCCTTATCTGCCTGATTGACCGAACACCGAATCTTTTGCGAAAATCCTTCGCTGAAAAATATTCGACAGACACTGAATCATTAAACATGTTAAAGTGTTGCCACGAGGTAGTAGGAGTAGATCTTGCGACCAAGACTGAAAAAGTAATGAAGAAATTTGGTTACGGGGTTCGACAAAAAACTGAAGGCAACACCACATACATTGATGCATCAAAATTTCAATGGGCTCATTTTGGCAACTGGCTGATCCATGTGGGATTTGTTCTCCTGATTATTGGGGGAGCGATGATTGCTCGTGGATCGTATAACGTCAATACCAGTGCTTTACCCGGTGAATTCCTTGTGGACAGCGAGGATTATTGGGGATTTAATGTCCGTGTGGATGATTTCCAGATCAAGTACCACCCTCTGCACATTCGACAGTATGTTGAAATTGACGGCAATATTATTGGCCGTTTAGTGACAGAGAATGCAGACGGAACTTTTGATGCAGAAACGTTTACACCGTCCCGTGGTTTCCTGACAGACATTGAACCCGGTAGAATAGTTAACCGTATCGACCGGAGGTTCAACGGTAGCAGAATTGATCAGGTTAATATTTCGGATTATATCGCCACACTGACGATTATCGAAAAAGGCAGAGAATTACGCACTGCGACCATTGAGGTAAATAAACCGTTACGTCATCGCGGATACCGTTTCTACCAGTCAAGTTTCAGTGATACTGATGTTGACGAACAGGGAAGATGGACTACTGTAATTAACGTTCGAAAAGATTCAGGTGCTCCCTTGGTCTGGTTGGGTATCATGGTTGTATCATTTGGATTAATCATTGGTATGTATTTCCAGCCCAAACGTATTAATGCTGTGATTAACCGTGATGGTGAAAAAGAGAGTATGGTACTTGGTGGAACAAGCATGCGGAACAAATCTCTTTTCCAGGATCATTTTGATACGGTTATAGAAGAACTCAAAACAGCCATAAAATAGGAAGTGAAGACGTCAAATGAAGACGAAAAGTTTTATTTTTATCGGGATTATAGCCGTAATCGTCATTCTGTTAGTTGTTTCTGGCCGTTACAGTAAGAACGAAGCTACAGGTCCGGACTGGGGCCGAAAGATGACAGCGGAAGATGCCGGTCACGTACACGGTTTGCCAACGATTGAAAAAGCAGAAGTTACCGCTCAGGCGACTGATGGCAAACAGTACGGTCCAGTTACACTGAAGACAGGTGAACTGGTGCAGTTACCAGAATCTGATTATTCACTGAAGTTGATTGAGTTTTATACCCATTGGAATTGGGATGGACATGCGGTCAACATCAGTATGACTGAAAATAATCCTGCAGCAAAAATTGTTGTTTATTCAAATGGTGATTCCCTTTATCACGGTTGGGCGTTCAAAAACGCGCCATTCTTCAGAATGAGTGCAATGGCACCTACCAGTAATAAGGATGAAAATTTCGCCTTTTCTCTGAATTCATACTCCGGGTTGAAGTTACCTGGACATTAATAGACGGAGGTATGGATGAATCGTCCTGATGCCATCCTGTATAGTATAGCATTCTATTTCTATCTTGCTTCCTTTTTCCTCTACATCTTGCATGTGAGTCTGAAGAAGGATAAACTTGGAAAATTTGCAACAATCCTGACAATTCTGGGAATTCTTCCGCACTCTGCCGCGTTTGTTACACGTTGGGTGATGCAGGGCCATATTCCCTTGGCCAACATGTATGAATACATGGGGCTGATGTCGTGGATGGTAGTTGCCGGTTTGCTCTATTTTATCTACAAATACAAAAACACTCGTATCGGTGTCTTCATGTCCCCGATCGTTGTAGTGATGCTGGTTGTTGCCAGTCTTCTGCCTAGCGAAGTGAATAGTCAGCTAATGCCGGCCCTTCAATCGGTCTGGTTGAATATCCACGTAGTCATGGCTGCACTGGGTTCAGGGGCCTTCCTTGTTTCATTTGCAGCAGCTTCATTATACCTGATTACTGAGCAGAACGAAGGCGATGTAACTCCTCCTGAAATCATGAAAAAAGAGTGGATTCTCTACGCCGCTTTCTGGATTGGTTTGCCGGTTGTTCTTGCATTAGTTCTTAAGCTGACAGGAATTCTTCCGCTACCTATCGACCAATTGCCGCCTGATCAACTCAACCGGATGGAAGGTTCATCAGTTACTTCATTTGCAGTAAGATCTGGAAATGAAATGCTCTACTGGGGCCGTTTTGCCATTGGAATGGGTATCGGTCTTGTGGTCAGCTCTATAGCGTGGCCGTTGGTTCACAAACGGATGATTCCTAAAAGTCAGACGTCTAATTCCGGTTCAGCATTTTTCCTTGTCACCGTTGTCGCACTTCTTTTCGGTGCAATTATCACCGGGTTCCTGATCAAGAGTGGAACATTCAGTCTGACAGGCCGCAGCTACTTTAAGATTTTTGAGTTCTTCGGACCGACTTTGGTTTTCAGTTGGCCTTTAACTCCATTGGTCCACAAGCTGCTGATTCGTCCGAAAAGTCCTTGGACAAAGACACTCGGTTTCAAACGTTCGGTCTTTGAAGAAATCGCTTACTCGGCAGTGTTGATCGGTTATCCACTTTACACGATTGGCGCACTTTTCGCTGGAGCGATCTGGGCTGAACAGGCGTGGGGAACATGGTGGAGCTGGGATCCGAAGGAAGTCGGTGCGTTTATTATCTGGCTTTTCTACACGATCTTCCTGCACGCAAGGTACCAGAAGCAATGGAAGGGGACACGTGCGGCTATCCTGATTGTATTGGGAATGGTCTTTGTGTTCGTCAGCTTCTTCGGAAACTACTTCTTCGGTGGCCTTCACAGCTTCGAAGTAACCTAGAAAATTTCAAAATAATATATCTTTATGGGTGGCCCGACTTGTCTTGCAAGTCGGGTTTCTTTTTTATGTAGTATGATAAGTTGGGGCAGCCTGGGTGTTAACAAGGCAGGGCGAAGCGTAGCGAAGACCACCCACTCGCTTCTCCAAAAGCTAGCTGGGTGGCCCGGGTGCTGGCAAGGACTGGCTTGTCCAGTCCCACCCGGGTCTCTTCTTTCAGTGTGATGTTTTTTCGGAATGTAATCGTTTCCGTCAAGAACAAAACCGAGGTCCCTGCTGAAAGAATGCAGGGATGACACCTTTTGGATTCCCACTTTAAGTCAACCGGCTTGACAACTTTTGTGCAGGGTGGCCCGGGTGTTAACAAGGCAGGGCGAAGCGTAGCGAAGACCGCCCACTTGGGTTTCATCTCTACACTATAACATCTGGATGCTGAATCCAGCCGTCGCTTCCAGCTATGGCCTGACAGGCAAGTTCAGGATGACACCATAAAAAAGCCCTGCAAATGCAGGGCTTTGTATATCAATTCAATCGAATTGTCAATTGAATCTCCTAGCACCAGCTGCGGTCTTTGCAAGCCTGTGCGACGCGGTTGATGGAAATAACATAAGCAGCGTCACGCGTGGAAATCTTCTTCTTGCGTGCCATTTCACTGACATCGTGATAGGCTTTAGTCATTTTCTCATCCAAGCGCTGGAGAACTTCTTCTTTTGTCCAGTAATAGTTCATGTTACCCTGAACCTGCTCAAAGTAGGAACATGTAACACCGCCGGCATTGGCGAGGAAGTCTGGAACAACAAAGATGCCACGTTCGTCAAGGACTTTGTCGGCTTCTGGTGTTGTTGGGCCATTGGCGCCTTCAGCAACGACACGGACACGTTCTTTGATCAACTTGACAGTTTCACCTGTGATCTGGTTTTCGAGGGCTGCCGGAACGAGGATATCTACATCCTGTTCAATCCACGCACTACCGTCGAGAACTTCGTAACCGAGTTCTTTTGCTTTTGCTTTGTCGATACCACCGAAACGGTCGGTGATTTTCAACAGTTCGTCAACATCGACGCCGTCGAGTTTACGGAAAGCATATGAGCACTGATCTTCCTGATCCCAACTGGAAACACAAACGACTTTACCGCCGAACTCGTTGTAGAGACGGATGGCATACTGGGAGACATTACCAAAACCCTGGAAGCTGGCTGTGGTTTCTTTCGGGTCGAGGCCGAGCTCAATAAGAGCTTCGCGGACGGTGTACATGACGCCGTAACCTGTGGCTTCTGTACGTCCAAGTGATCCACCCAAACCAACGGGTTTACCAGTGATGAATCCTGGGAAGTGACCGTTTGAGAGTGTTTCAAATTCGTCAAGCATCCACAGCATGTGCTGAGCGTTTGTCATAACGTCTGGTGCTGGAACATCTTGTACCGGACCAACTGTCTTCCATACCTGACGTACCCAACCACGGCAAATCTGTTCCTGCTCACGCATGGAGAGATTATGGGGGTCGCAGATAACTCCACCTTTACCGCCACCGAGGGGGATATCAACAACAGCGCACTTCCATGTCATCCACATGGAGAGGGCACGGACTGTGTCAACTGTTTCCTGCGGGTGGAAACGGATACCGCCTTTGTTTGGACCGCGAGCATCGTTATGCTGTGAGCGGAAGCCACGGAATACTTTTACTGAACCATCATCCATGTGTACGGGGATGCTGAAATGCAATTCACGCATTGGTACACGGAGTAACTCTTTGGTACCCTCTTCAAGTTCGAGCATATCTGCTACTTTATCGAACTGGGCTTGGGCCATTTCGAAAGGATTAAAGGACTTGTCGCCCATCAGGGCCTCCCTACTATAAAAAATGAATGTATCGTAAGTTATATGGGGGTTTAACCTTGGTTTCACCCCGAATCAGAATAAGAATCTAACAAGGGTAATACAATTGGTCAAGAAAGGAGTTCACCTTGGCTCCACAAGTAGGTCCAGCTAAAATCCAGAAATAACTGGTAGATAGCTAGGGCACAACATAGTTAATATTCCTGCAACCGAAGGTTTGCGAAAGGGGGCTATATAAGTTTGTTCGACTTATCACATGATTCCGTTTATTGTGTGATATCGATAGTTGATAAAAGAATGCATGTTATTGTAAAAAAAACGTAATTACTCCAGGAGCAAAAGTAAGGTGCAATATCTCAATTTAAAAATTTGAAAAATATATAGATAGTATTCGTTGAAGTAATGAATAGAATTGTTGTTAATTTACACCATTAATATACGTAAGTAATCATCTTGATATTCAGTAATACAGGAAATATATTAGCGATAGCCTAATTATAAAATCATGTTATCTATCTACTATTATTAAATTATTCTTGGAGTATATTATGAAAAGCCTAAACCTTATCTCGCTATTTATTATTAGTATTTTCATTTATTCCGATGGAAACGCACAAACAAGCGATTTTTTCATAGAAATAAGAGCTGAAACAGAACATAGTCAGGACTATCACAATTACATTGGAGTATCAACATCCGCCACAAATGGCTATGACCCCGGTATTGATATACCTAAGCCTCCTCAACCAGCAGGTGACTATATCTATTTATCGATTCAACCAATGGTAGATTCTCCCCCATTTTATATAGGTTATTCTCAAGACTGGCGAAATGCCGAAACAGATTTTGAAGAATCATGTATTCTCTGGCCGATTGAAGTAGAAGCGGCTTCTGAAAACGAAACAATAACAATAAACTTCGCAATCCATAATTCAACAGGTACAGTTATACCAGTAAAGGTAATTTATGGAGAAGTTACACAGGATATTCTAAGTGATTCAACTTTGGTATTAGATGCAAATTCAACTAATATGGTCATTGTTGTAGGAAATTCTAATCGTCCACAAGTATCGATGATATCTCCAAATAGTGGGGATGAATTGAACGGTTCAGAATCGACATTATGTGAATGGTTAATTAGTAGCGACCATTTAGTCCTAAACACATTGTTAACTGTCTCATATAACAATGGTGTGGATTGGACGACACTTCTAGATGAAGACACACTTTGTGAATCATTTTTATGGTCTGTTCCAGAAACTAATATTGCTAATGGTCGACTAAAAGTAAAAGTTGTAGACGAGTTATATCAGAAAGATTCAACAGAAGTATCGTTTTCGGTGGTGTATGAAACCAACAATATCACCGATGTTTCATTATTTTTTCCGCAGGATAATGATTATCTATCTGGCGGTGATACAATAACTGCGATATGGAGTTATTCCGGTGGAGATCAAGGATTAGATAATACTCAACTTAGTTGGGCATTAAACGGTAGTGCATATTCGGAATTGAACTCTTTTTCTAATTTAGACACGTCATGGACATTTAGGATACCCGATAGTTTGTTTTCTCCAAATACAAGTTTTCTAGTTACTACACTCTTGACTTCAGGAAATACTTTCACTGATTCAGCTAGCAGTGTCTCTTTGTGTGCTACATATCTATGTAATAGTGATTTCGAAATATGGGATACTAATAGCCCGGATGTTGGACCTCCTGATAATTGGAGTATAGGTGGTGGGGCAGCAAATGGGGTATCAGTTCTCAGGTCCTATACTTATCAGGTTGAGGGATTTTGTTCAGCAAATAAAAATATTAATTCTTCTGGTAGTTATAGTCTTTATCAAACAATTTCAGGACCACTTATTCAAGAGGGAATTGTATATGAATTCAAAGGAAAAATTCTTGATAATGACCCAAGAGTAGAAGCGAAATTAAGGATGTCATATCTAAATAATGATGGTGGTGTAATTTCGATTTCTGAGAGTGAAACAAGTGTTGATGATTCAGAGTTCTTAACCTATTCGGCAATAGGAATAGTACCAGAAGGCGCCGAATTCTTAAGATTTGAGATTTGTGCAGATGGGGAAACAGATGGATCAATCTATGTTGATTATTTACAAATTTCTATACCTGAAAGCTATATTACAGTATCTATCCTAGAACCAACAGGAGGTGAGGAATTTACATATAATGGTATCAATGTCCTTCCAACTAGTTGGAGTTATGGAAATAGTCATCCTTATGTCTCATCTTGTGAAATATCATACTCAATTAACGGAGGTAATAATTGGAATCTGATTACTCAATTCAATAATAACACCTCAGTTCAATATGATTGGCAGGGAGTTGATGACTATAGCATTCAAACTTTAATTAAGATTACGGCTAATCCATATGAAGAAAATGTCAACAGTGATGTAAGCGAGATTTTTTCGATAAGACCTTCCATGCGGATTGATACACTTGAAGCCGGTTGGCATTTGTATGGACTGCAGCTTTTTCCTTCTGATACAACAGCAGATGCGATTATCGGCGATGATGTCAGTTCTGCCTACTATCTATATGATTATGTCGATACACTCGGTTATCATACAGTCGATAGAATGTCTAATCTGGAAGGGTACTGGCTAGCATTGGATGATGCTTCCATGATCGATATTGAAGGCGAGGCGAGCTTCTCACCGTTATCCCGAACGATTTATAGTGGTTGGAACTTGATTAGCTGCGGTTTTCCAAAAGAGGTAAAAAAGTCAGACCTGAAATTTAAAATCAACAGTAGTACTAAACTATATGGTTCAGCCGTTAGTTCTGGATGGATTTCCGCTGAAATTTATGGCTATGATTTTGAAACTGGGCAGTATCTACCCGTCGGAGAAAATGGATATTTACTAGCCGGCAAAGGGTATTGGCTAGGAGTTCTTGCCGATTCATTGGAATTCATTGTTGAACCACCTGTTGTTACTGCGGAAAATCCAGATGATAACCCACATGATCCACAACCTAGTAGAGATTTCTGGAGTTCCGATATTATTGCCATTATCGATGGGAATAGGGTTCATGATCTTCTAACAGTGGGTGTTAATTCGAATGCGAGTGATGGTTTTGACTGTATGTACGACTGTCCGTCTCCACCTGATAGTCCAACTGAAGTACGACCTCGTTTGAAATTGGTGAGTCAGTCTGGACCGACTCCACTTGGGCATCACCTGCTAAGAGATATCAGAGGTCGAATGGATGAGGAAAACAGAGAAAAAATTTGGCGTTTTGCCATAGAAAAAGGTGAAACATCAACTCTTCATCTTGATTTCTCTAGACTGATTGAGAAAATGCCGGTGGGATATTGGGCATCATTTCACAAAAATGGTATTGTATATGATCTCCATCAATCCGCTATCATTACAATTTCCGAAAATGATGAAATATATCCTCAGCTATTTGTTGAATATGGAACTGATCCAGTGAATGAAATACCCAGCGATCTTCTTCCAAATGAATATGCAGTAACATCTATTTACCCGAACCCTTTTAATGATCAGGTAAAAATTCGGATTTCACTGCCATATCGCGATTTATGTGACTTGTGTGTTTTTAATATCCATGGTCAACTGGTTCAGCGACTCAATAACTCATATCTGCCAGCTGGATATCATGATTTCTCTTGGATTGGGAACGGAACATCAGGAATCTATTTCGTTCGATTCAATTCAGGAGCTGGTTTCTCATCCACCAGAAAAATCATGTATGTGAAATAGTATCTCTTCTCTCTTATCTATTTACTAAAATAGATGGTTGTTGTGGAAAATAGTGAGATGTCAGTATATATTAATAGTGGGGCCGTAGACGTTTGTTTTCCGTGAGTTACCGATGAACTCTGTCAAAATAGCCCTGACACTCCTGATATTGATCTCTTTTCAAACAGCATTTTCTGCTGACTCCATTATTACAATCAATAAAAATATTAAAATTCCCTCAAACGAATCAGGTAATTTTGTTCTCGAAATGGATTCAGGCGAAGAAATACAGATACGACCAATTTTTCCAGAACCTGATGATCCTGTAAAAAAAGAGATATGGAACAAACTGGAGATGGACCGTTGGTATCTTGCAAGGTCTGACAATCATATTATTCCAAGTGATTTGTATTCATATGACATAATTGATGAAGTTAACACATACCCTTATGATCAAGTTCCTTTTACCGTTCCCAACGATTATACCAACTACGATTTGTGGCACTTGGACAGTGTTTTTTGCACTTCAGCATGGGACGATCATAGAGCAGAGGGTGATGTACTTTTAGCGTCGATTGATACTGGTTGTGATATTTTCCATCCTGATCTAAACAGCAATATTTATGTCAATCCGGGTGAGGACTTGAATGGAAATGGGATTTTTGAACTTGAAGATTTGAACGGATATGATGACGATGGAAATGGCAAAGTCGATGATATCAGTGGGTGGGATTTTTTTGACATCGATAGCTCCAACGCATGGGAGTATAATTATACACGTATAAATGGCGAAGACTATGCTCAGGAAGATCCATTTGTATATCCAGATATTTACGGACATGGAACCCTGGTTTCGGGTTTACAAGCTGCTGTCACAAACAATGGGCTGGGACTTGCTTCCGCTGGGTGGAATATTAAAACCATGCCGATTCGAGCTGCAGGATCATGGATAGATCAAAATGGGAATCTTGTTTCTATGGGATCACCCATTGATTTTGCTGAAGGCGTTTATTTTGCTGTGAACAGTGGTGCAAGAGTTATAAGTATATCGTTTGGTGGAAATAGTGAAAATCACCTTTACAGGATTGCTTTAGAATATGCTGACGCAAATAATGTCTTGGTCGTATGCGCAGCTGGGAATTCCAATAGCGAAAATAGAACTTATCCTGCAGGGTATGAAACGACAATCGCTGTAGCAAATATTGACCAGAATAATCGAAAAGCCGGTGATTCAAACTATGGACACTGGGTTGATATATCAGCGCCAGGAGTAAACATATGGAGTACTCATTCAGATAATGAGTATCATCCAGGAGAATATATTCAGTCTTCAGGTACCTCAATTTCAGCCCCGATAATGGCGAGCATTGTAGGTCTGGCAATATCAGCAAATCCGTTGCTTCACGTAAACGATTTAAAATTCCTAATCGAATCTTCAGTAGATAGCCTTAGTACTATAAATCCTGAATATACAGGAAAACTGGGCGCTGGAAGAATAAATGCGGATTTAATGGTTCAAAGCGCGATCCACCCAGTATGGAACCCTGAAAATCTAATCCTTGATTTTGATGATGCGAATAGTACGGCATACTTGAGTTGGGATATACGTCAGAATGCCGCCAACGAAGAAGATTTTTTATGTTATGAAATATATAGGAATGGCGACCTATGGAGAATGTGTGGTAGTGAAGAATACACTGAAACCATTGAACTACGAGGATTAGTAGAATATAAGGTCAGGGCTTCATATGAAAGAGGAAGGTCAGAATTTACGAATCCTGTCTACATCTATAATGTTAATCCAGCAAATGTTTCACCTGATAGCTCTGAGACTGACTTGCTGGATCCATATGTGGGAGCTACGAAACTGTTATGGAGGCGATGCAGTACGAATGATTCATTAAAATTTTATGACCTGAATCCCAATATCGATTGTACCTACTCATGGAAGAGGTGTTGTCAAAGTACATGGGGAACAAGGATTCAGATTGATGATCTAGCTAGATTGATGACACTTGAAGTTCTTGCAAGAAACACGACATCTGAAATATTAATCATCCAGCTTTTTCCTTTTATAAACAACATTCCATCAAATCAGGCTATTATCACTAGGGAAATTTCTGACTTGACGGATGGCTGGAATGTAATTGATGTCTTTACTGAATCAATCATTCTGGAAGGGGATTTTCTGATATCTGCCAGATCCACTTCATTGTCTGAACTTGAAATTGCTTATCAGGATAGCACATCCGATCAATCTTTCTACCTTACTAATGATGGCTGGATCAGCCACCCCCATTCAATCATCACCTCCGCAAGCATTGCCTATTTCACCGATACAGACCATAGACAAGTAGTGCAGAGTATTAACCCTTTCCAGTCAATAGGGAGAAGAGAAGATAGACTTGATGAAGATGTTCCGTTTTGTGATTACCACATCTTTCGGGACGATGTCGAAATTGGCAGAACTCTAAACAATGAATTCTCTGATACTCTGGATCATCTTGGTTCAAGCACATATAGAATAGAGGCACATTACTTTAATGGACATGTTGGCGATCCATTGTTAGCTGTTGTTGAATGGCAGTATCCCGATACACATTTTCCCCTGGTTGATCCTTCGGGGGAATTCACTTCTCTTTCCATTAATACAGTTCAAATCAACAGGGAAAGGTACTCTTATCCTGTTGAGATAGCTGTATTTGATAAAGATTTTTGTGTCGGATTAAAGAATGGTAGTTATTCAGATTTCCCCAGTGATATTTTATTGTGGAAAGGAAATCAGACAGTTCCAAACGGTGGATATGTCGAAGGTGATTCAATTCAAATAAAGATATGGGATCCTTACAATAATAAAGAGTTAACAACGTTTTATTCATCCCACAACAACTCTTTTACTTTTGGTTCAACAGGTGAATCAATAATTAATGTGTTTGCGTACCAGCCAGATTATAGGGGAAACTTCTCCATACTGAACCCTTGGGACGGAAAAGTTCTGAATCGTGCCCAGATCGAAAACGTTAGTGTTGAATGGAACCGATTCATTGAGAATCTGCCGTTAAACAAGAAGGTAGATTACAAGCTGACTTACCAAACCTTGATAGAGGGTGTCCTTTATAAGGATACTGTAAGTGCAAACGAGAATTTTAGAACTGATATAAGTCTATTGGATCTACTTCCTGTTGATGAGTGGGGAGATACTCTTGATGTGGCCATGTGGGTTGAAACTGAAACAGCTCCCGATATTTTCTCCACAGATACAATTCATGTATCTATCTTACCCTATAATTCAACAAGTCCATATATTGGAGATATTCCTGAAACATTCGATCTGAGGAATGTCTATCCCAATCCATTTAACACCCAACTGAATATTGTTTTTGATTTGCCTGAAAAGGAGAATGTAGCATTTAGTATTTTTAATGTGGAGGGCCGTCTAATATTTGAACAGATAGAAAGCTATGATTCGGGGCGACATAGGACTACATACAACTCAGAAAATCTTGCCAGTGGTATCTATTTTATCCAAATGCGATTGGGGAATAAAATATTTAGTAGAAAGGTGGTGCATCTCAAATAGATCTTAGGAGAGGTTCACTACAAAGAAAATCTACAAAATCCCAGAAAAACTTGTTTTTCTCTCTCACATAATACTAATTCATCTGATGAAGATTCGTCCTTTTCATTTTCCAGTTAGGGAGAAAAATGAGTGAACATAGCCCGAGTATCTCGAAAGCCCAGGCAACTCTAATTATTGTAACAGTAGCTCTAGCAATATTTATGGTGAATGTTGATACCAGCATCGTCAATATTGCCCTACCGACGCTTGCCAAAGAGTTTAATGCAGATCCTGCCGATGTCTCAAAAGTGATTCTATCCTATTTACTTGCCATGAGTAGTACACTTCTACTTTTCGGAAGGTTAGGTGATCTAAAAGGAACTGAAAAGATTTTCACTTTCGGCTATCTGATTTTTACAGTTGGTTCACTCCTTTGTGCTTTATCAAATAGCTTGGATATGTTGATCGGATTCAGGTTACTTCAGGGGCTGGGAGGTGCAATTCTTTTCTCCAGTTGGGGTGCCATTGTGATGAAATATCTTCCCCCCGAAATACGAGGGCGGGCATTTGGTACAATAACAGTCGCCGCCGGTGCAGGAATTGCAGTCGGTCCACCAATTGGTGGTTTCCTGGTAGATTTTCTTAACTGGCATTGGATATTTCTTATCAATATCCCCGTTGGGATTGCTGCAATAGCTTTGTGTTGGAAATTATTACTCGGGAATACAAAGAAAAAGAGTACTGAGGGGAAAGTTGATATTCCGGGCGCGGCATTCAGTGTACTTATGTTGGTTGCGTTCTTTTATTTGTTTGAAATAGGTCCGAAAAAAGGGTGGACTTCTCCCGCGACATTGGGGATGATAGCTGCCATGCTGCTATTTGGAATATTTTTTGTTATACGCGAAGCAAAATTTGATTCTCCCCTTGTAAATCTGAATCTATTCAAAAATCACAATCTCTCTTTCTCATTCGGCGCACGAATGCTGGTAATGCTAATACTCGGTGGTGTGAATTTTCTGCTTCCGTTTTTCTTTGAAGGTGTTCGCGGACTTCAGCCTGCCACGGTGGGTATGGTACTAATGATATTCCCGTTAACTTCGTTTATTGGGAGCCCGATGGCAGGGTACTTTGCAGATAAAAGCAATAACCGATTGATCAGAGTCGTGGCCTGCATACTTATTGTCACGGCAACATTTTTACTATGGCAGTTCAGAGGTGATTCATCCTGGTTTATGATGATAAGTTCATTCGTCATCTTTGGATTGGGCGTTTCATTATTCATGACAGCAAACATCACTGTCGTTATGAGTCATGCTCCCCGTGGGAATGAGGGCATGGTGACAGCCATCGTATCAGTCGTAGGAACTATCGGGAGTGCCGTAGGTGTGAACTTGGGACAGATAGTTTATTCCCTTCATTTGCCAAAAATGGAAGGTGCAGCTGATCATATTCACGCTTCAGCGGATGCGATGACTAAGGGATTCCATAATGCTTTAATCATAATTGTGATTGCTGCAGTAATTAACCTGAGCTTCTCTTTCTTCGCTAAAGAGAAACAACGAACAACATAAAAGGCATTTAAGGATATGGACACATCAAGGATTCGTATTCCAAACACCTATGTCATCATTTTTTCGTTGCTCATATTGGTTGCGGTCTCTACCTGGATCATTCCAGGTGGTCAATTTGACAGAGTAGAGATTGATGGAAAAGAGAGAATTATTCCCGGCACGTTTAAAACGGTTGAGAATCAACCACAGGGAATAATGCAAATCCTGTCTGCACCTATCCGTGGGTTCGTTGATGTTGCGGATATAATTGTTTTTGTACTATTTGTCGGAGGAGCGTTTTCTGTCCTCCAACGTACCGACGCTATAAATGCAATTATCAGGAAGCTAGCCTCGGCGCATAAAAAATCGAAGATCATTCGTTCACTTCTTATTCCGTTATTTATGGTACTTTTTTCATTAGGAGGTGCCGTTTTTGGTATGGCTGAGGAGACAATACCGTTTGTGCTGATATTTGTCCCTCTTTCCATGGCTTTGGGTTATGATTCAATCGTCGGTGCAGCTATCCCGTTTGTTGGTTCAGGGGCAGGGTTCGCTGGTGCATTCATAAATCCATTTACGTTGGGAATAGCCCAGGGAATAGCTGGATTGCCGTTGTTGTCGGGTATGGAATATAGAATTATAGTCTGGTTCGTAACGACAACAGTAGCTATTTTATTTGTAACTCTTTATGCGGCAAAAATTCGAAAAAAACCTGAAAAAAGTCCAGTATTTGAAATAGATAAAAAAGTGAAGGAAGAAATCCTCGCCAAATTCAATAGTTCTGATGTTGATGGAAAAATAACCCTCAGGCAAAGATGGGCATTAGTAGCTTTTGGTGTGGCAATGGTCTTGCTCGTATATGGGGTTCTTATTTGGCATTGGTACATAATTGAAATTGCCGCATTGTTTTTCGGAATGGGCATTGTCGTTGGGATAATCGGGGGGCTAAAACCTGATGATATCACAGGCGGTTTTGAACAGGGAGCTAAAGATCTTGTTGGTACGGCGGTCATCATTGGTCTGGCACGAGGAATAAAAATAATTGCTGAAGATGGTTTGGTTATTGATCGAATGTTGAATGGTATGGCTCATTTGATCGATGGACTTCACCCGGTAGTTTCAGCTCAGTTTATGTTTATTTTTCAGAGTTTCCTGAATTTTTTCATTCCATCAGGCAGTGGACAGGCAGCGTTAACAATGCCGATCATGGCACCACTGGCCGATCTGGTTGGTGTTGCGCGACAGACAGCAGTACTTGCATACCAATTCGGTGATGGTTTTACAAACCTTATAATTCCCACATCTGCCGTTACAATGGGTATCTTATCACTGGCGAAAATTCCTTGGGAAAAATGGGCTAAGTGGATATTTCCTCTCATATTAATTTTGTCATTGACGGGTATGATTCTACTGATTCCACCATTCTTCTTTACTTGGTAATATATCATGATGAGTCAGAATAAAATTGTATTGCTAGATCGTGATGGTACAATCATTGTCAATAAACATTATCTATCTGAACCAAATCAGGTCGAATTTATTCCGGGAGCTATCCAGGGAATGAAGGTAATGCAAGACAATGGCTATTTATTGGCAATCATCTCAAACCAGTCGGGAGTAGGACGTGGTTTTTTTACGGAAAATGATGTCAAAGAAGTGAATAGTCGACTTGTAAAATTGCTCTCTGAAAATGGAATAAAAATATCGTCAGTTCATTATTGTCCTCATGGGCCAGATGACAATTGCGATTGTAGAAAACCCAGACCGGGGATGTTATTCGAGACGATAGAAGAACTTTCAGGAGATCCCAAAAAAGTTTGGATGGTCGGTGATAACAAGGCGGATATTGAAGCCGGTCAAAATGCGGGTGTGAATACAATTTTGGTCCGTACAGGATACGGAACCGAAGTTGAGGCCAAAGGAAATTGTAAGCCTGACTTTATAGCCGATGATCTAATCGAAGTGGCGAATTTGGTCAAAAAAAAATAGCAGCTGAAGCTGCTATGAATACTATTCAGAATATTGAAATTATTTCTCATAAAGAGTACGTTCGCTCAGCTCACATAATAGATGCCCAATAACGACATGCATTTCCTGGATTCGTTGTGTATCTGTGGATGGAACTGTAACATCTGCGTCGCAGTATTCGATCTGTCTGCCACCATCTTTCCCAAGAATTCCAAGGACTTTCATCCCTTTATCCTTGGCAATCCTTGAGGCACGAATGACATTTTCAGAATTGCCAGAAGTACTAATGGCTATCAACAAATCACCCTTTTGACCCAAACCTTCAACTTGTCTGGCAAAAATATTATCGAAGCCGATGTCATTTCCACCTGCGGTCAGAATGGAAGAATCCGTTGTCAATGCGATAGCAGGCATTGATGGACGATCCAGATGATGGGAGAGTCGAATAACCCACTCTGCGGCCCAATGCTGAGCGTCGCCAGCACTACCACCGTTACCGGCTAATAGCAATTTTCCGCCATTCTGGAAGGTTTGTACCACTAATTCAACGGCACTCTCGATGTTGTCAGCCAAATCTTTCATTGATCTGGCTACTTCAATGTGAGAATCAAATGTTTGTTCAGTGACTAATTTGTAGTCCATATCTTTATTCCACCGTGACCGATTTTGCGAGGTTACGTGGTTTATCAACGTCCAGACCCAGAAGGTCAGCAACGTAGTAGCTTAGCAGTTGAAGCGGTACAACCGTCAGAAGCGGCATCAGTTTCGGGAAGGTTTGAGGGACGCGGATCACATGGTTCGCCAATTTCTCGATCTCATGGTCGTCTTCACTGATCACTGCGATGACAACTCCCTCGCGGGCACGCACTTCTTCGATGTTCGCAGTCAACTTCTGATAGGTACTCCCACGAGGTGCAACAAAGACAACGGGCATATTTCTGTCGATTAAAGCAATGGGACCGTGCTTCATCTCTGCGGCGGGATAACCCTCAGCGTGGATGTAACTGATCTCCTTCAACTTCAAAGCACCTTCCAGCGCTACTGGGAAGTTCACACCACGACCAAGGTAGAGGAAATTACTCGCACGGCTGAACGTCTTGCTGATATCAATAATTGTCTGCTGATCCTTCAAGATGGTACGGACCATACTCGGGATCTTGCGCAACTCTTTGATCATCGCCTTCGCCTGTTCTTGCGGAAGGTTTCGTTGACGACCCAACAACAACGCTATCATCGCCAGGACGGTCACCTGACTGGTGAACGCCTTGGTTGAAGCGACACCGATTTCTGGACCCGCGTGCAGATAGACACCTCCAGCGCTTTCACGGGCGATGGTGGAACCAACTGTGTTCACAATACCCAAAGGCAATGCACCAAGCCTCTCCGCTTCACGGAGCGCCTCAAGCGTATCGATCGTCTCACCCGACTGACTGATGGCAAAGGCTACAGTGTTGGGACCGATAATCGGGTTACGGTAACGGAACTCACTGGCATACTCTACTTCTACAGGAACCTGAGCCCAACGTTCAATCAGGTACTCACCAACAAGAGCGGAGTGGTAGCTTGTACCACAAGCCAGAAGAAGAACACGTTCGGCCTTCGCCAAGGCTTCCATATGATCGGTAAGACCACCAAGACGAACGTCCCCCTCTTCGGGTAACAGGCGGCCACGCATCGTATCTTCGAGTGTCTGAGGCTGCTCCATGATCTCTTTGAACATGAAGTGCTTGTAGCCACCCTTTTCTATCTGTTCAAGACTGAAGTCGATGTGGGTAACGGCACGTTCAACCTTCGATTCATCCAATTTCATGTGTTCGAAGTTATCGGGAGTAATCACTCCCACTTCACCATCTTCGAGGAAGATCACGTTACGAGTGTGCTCAACCATGGCGGCAAGATCAGAAGCGATGATGTATTCATCTTCACCAACACCGACGACTAGCGGGCTGCCCTTACGGGCGATGACGATCTGATCGGGGTGGTTCACATGAACCACACCGATGCCGTAGGTGCCTTCGATACGACGAAGGGCACGGATCACAGCAATATGAAGGTCATCTACGTAGAACTCTTCGATCAGGTTGGCGAGAACTTCAGTATCTGTATCAGTTGTGAACTTCACCCCCTTCTGAACGAGGGTTTCTTTCAGTTCACTGTAGTTCTCGATGATACCGTTATGGATGATTGCAATATCCCCGCTGCTGCTCAAATGGGGATGGCTGTTTATATCGTTAGGGGGACCGTGGGTCGCCCAGCGAGTATGACCTAAACCCAAAGTCGCTTTTTCAGTGTGACCGTTTAGGGAAGTCTCAAGGGCAATAACCTTGCCCTTTTTCTTAAATATTTTCAACTCATTATTGCAAAGAAGCGCCAGACCCGCCGAATCATAGCCACGGTATTCCATCCGCTTCAAACCGTTCAACAATATCGGAACGGCTTGACGTTTGCCAAGATAACCTATGATACCACACATAAAAAAGTCCCTGAATTACAGAATTAAATTCGATCGACAACTGCAACGATTGTGGCTGCACTAGCAAGTATTGCTAAAGTATCTTTTATAATTGCCGTCCAGTCAATGGATTCACCCTCTTCTACAGGTGGTTCCGGTAAAACTCGAATAGTGGAACCATCAACTACTTTTGGATTTTTCCTCCAGGTAATTTCCAAGGTTCTTCCTGAAGGATAGATAATATAAGTCTGGCCGGATTTTTCTTTTCGACCACCTGCTTCCTTTAGATAATCCTTGGATTTCTTACCTTCAATAAACTTGTACAATCCAGAATTATTAACTTCGCCAAATACCGCAACTGAGTTTGGTCTTTTGGGGATAACAATTCGATCACCAGGATGAAGGACAACATCTTCTCGTTTATCACCTTTTATCAATAATTCATGATAATCCAGAAATAGACGGACTTCATCTCGGAAAAATTGACCGCCCTCTGAATGGGCAATGGCGGTCAAGCCACCAGCTCGCTCAATAACATCAGAGAGTGTTTCATTCTCTTTCTTTAGTGTATAAGTACCCGGGAAGACAACTTCACCAACAATAGAAACTTCACCGGGGTTAACAAAATCAGGATTGTTTCTGATACGGACATGATCAGACGGTTTAAGTTTGAAGTTAGACGCTTCAGAATTCTCCATGAAGATCGATGGAACAATTGATTCGGGATCGTCATTGTTTCCGTCCCACTCAGCAAGCGGAACATGGATTACTTCTGCCAATGTTTCACCTGCAAAACCCATCATATTTACGCGAGAAACTTCCGCTTCGAGAACCCAGGCATCTGATGTGAATCCATTTGCTCTTCTAAGTAAATCCGCAAGAGTCATGTTTTCAGAAAGAACATAGGTGCCAGGTGATTTTATATGACCTGTAATCGTGACCTGATGTTGATAAATATCTTCAATGGTGCTTGAATAGAGGTACACAATATCTTTATCTATCAGATCGATGTTTGATTCAGGAACACCATTCCAAACGTCTTCAAGATTCTTCGAAATCAGAAAACGTTTTTTACCATCTGGCCCCAGACGCGAAATATCTACTTTGTCTTTATACGCTCTGGAATAATACAATGAATCTTGTAAACCAGAATGTTCAAACAAAAGGTCGTACAAAGTTTTATATTTAGGTAGTGAAAATACGCCAGTACGTTCTGAATAACCAAGCAATTGAACAGTTGGGCGTTCATCCCAATCCAATTTTGAATAAAGTTTTATTTGGTCTAAAGGCCATAACAAAAGATCGTGTTGAGTATTTTTTTTCATAACCTGATCAATATCCACCGTGTAATATTCCTGAGTCATGTCAGGAAGAGTTCTCACAATGTCTGCTTTTAATGGATAAGCATCCCCAGTAAGACTATCAGCCGTGAGGATCAGATCAGATAGGTTAGTCAGATTATTATTTAATTCATATCTTCCAGGTCGAGTTATACCAGTTCCAAAAATATCAACATAATTGATAAGAATATCCGTGTAAGGGAAAATCCTGATTAAATCGCCATCTTTTAATTGAATATTTTCTTTACCGGAAATAACATCTGCTAGATTGTAATCAATCATTTCACGGTCAGGATTGCCTTTTACTCTTTCTTGCAAAGGAATAACTCTATCAATCTGTACTCGGAAAGAGTAGGCTGATGTTTTTGTGCCGCCAGCAAAATCAAGTAGGTCATTGAGGTATTCTTTAGAATTCAGTTCGTAAATTCCAGGTTTCTTGATCTCACCATCTATACCAACAGTAGTGCCACGTGGTGGAACAAAAACAATATCGTTATTTTGTAGCCGGAGGTCATCAGTCGAATTTCCTTTCAACATATAATCATAAAAATCGACTTTTGCTGCGATTTTGCCTTGGCGAAGGATACGTATTTCTCGAAGACTACCATGTAGAGTAGGACCACCAGTTGCATACATTAAGTTAAAGGCTGTAGCAAAACTCGAGATCGTATAGGACCCTGGTCTTTGAACATCACCCATTAAATAAATCTGATTTCCACGAATTCTTGCTACCGAAATGTCCATAAAAATCGTAGCTGGATTTGATTGAAGTCCTGAATAGTATTTTGAAAGATAATTTTTTAGGTTTTCCCTAAGATCATCAAGTCGAGTACCTGATGCAAAAAATTGGCCAGCCTTTGGGATAGAAATATTCCCGTTAAGGTCAACTGTCAATTCGCTCTGAAATTCAACGTCACCCCATAAATAAAGTCTTAAAACATCACCTGAACCAATGATATATCCTGGATCAACTGGTCCAATTTCCAAAGCTTTAAAATTCCCTTTTCCTGCATCAAGGATGTTGTATCCATAATATCTTAATCCAGCAAAACGACCTGTACCTTCGAATCGTCCTGGGACCTCTTCTGAAAATGGAGCAGGTTCTATGATGATATCTTCCTGACCTAAGTCATCAGTTTCTGTCTCAGTTTCCTTATCTGTCTCAGTTTCTGTTCCTGTCTCATCTGTTTGTTGTTGTTGCATCGATTCAGTTTGATATTGTTGAAGATAATCTTGAATTTGTGATTCTGGAATACCGAGTGATTTCGCGCGATCAAGAGCTTGTGTAGGATTAGAAAGATCTATTCCCAACCTCTGGAGATCAGAAGTTGATAATCCTTGAGCTTCAGCATCTTTTTGCATTTGTTCAGGTGTTGGAATATTCTGGGTAGTAGGGGTATCCTGAGCAATTGCAATGGTTGAAACAAAAAGTATAAATGTCAATGATAGCAACAGTTGAAGGACAATCGTTAAGATTTGAGAATTATGCAATGTGAGATGCATAGCTTTGTGATTATTCATTTTTTTCCCTAAAAATCTAAATCCTATTTTTCCTTAACTCTCTTTTGAACCGAACATAGTGAAGTTATGTTCCAAAGAATTGAAGAGCAAGAATTAAAGCACGAATCGATTCCAATTTATAAGGTAAAATTCTGCAATTATTCAAACGCTATTTTGGGATGTAATTGGGGATTTCTGTTAAACAATGCTGATTATTGGAATGTAGTTGATTAACTTAGGAAAACTTTTTTACAGGCACAGAGATGACAAAATTAGCAATACATAGTAGAAAAGGTAGTTTTTCTGATCGATGGATAGAAATATGTGAATCAGAAAATCTTGATTACAAGGTCGTAGACATCTACAAAGTCGACAATCTGAGTGAATTAAGTGATTGCAATGGTTTTCTTTGGCACTGGGTTCATCATGAAGTCCGAGATATCTTATTTGCCACTTCTTTTATCCATACAGTAGAAAAAATGGGCATCCAAGTATATCCGAATCTGGATACTTGTTGGCACTTTGATGACAAAGTCGCACAGAGCATTTATCTGGAAGCGACACGAGCTCCTGTGGCAAAATCCTATATCTTTTACGATAAGAATAGTGCAAAAGAGTGGATAAAAAATGCTCAATGGCCTAAAGTATTTAAGTTGCGTCGAGGTGCTGGGGCAACAAATGTAAAACTTGTAAATAATTCCAAAGAGGCTTTGAAACTATGTAATACAGCGTTTGGGACTGGTTTCAATTCTGTTTTGAAGGCACCATCTATTTTATCATCACAGATGAAATCAGTTAATAATATAGATAGCTTTAGAAAATTAATTAAAAAAATCCCAAATGGATTGCGGAAACATAAGGCCCGAAAACTTTATACAAATCGTGAAAGAGGATATCTCTATTTTCAGGAGTTTATGCCAGAAAATTCATTTGATACGAGAATTACCGTTATTGGAGACAAGGCTTTTGCATTCAGAAGAAAAAATCGAACCAATGACTTTAGAGCGTCAGGTAGCGGGATAATAGACTATGACCAATCAAGTATTGATAAACGCTGCATTAAATTAGCATTTGAGATGTCGGAAAAAATGGGTAGTCAGAGTATGGCCTATGATTTTGTCATGAATCAAGACAAAGAACCTGTTTTTGTGGAAATGAGTTACGCCTTTGTTGCATCGGCAATACAAAAATGCGATGGATATTATGATCAAAATCTTGAATGGCATCCAGGTGAAAGCAGGGTGGAGGACCTGGTGTTGGAAAATCTTTTAAAATCCATTGAAGCAACACAATAGATAATCATTATGGAATTAATCCGTCACAGCTTCACTTACTTACTCGCAAGAGGTATTCCCGGAATTATCAGTATCACTAGTATTGCTGTATTTACAAGGATGCTGAATCTGGAGGAATACGGCGCTTTTGTGCTGGTTATCGCCGGAGCAGATTTTTTAGATGCGGTTTTACTTCAATGGATATATTGGTCCCTCGTTAGATATTTGGAAAAGAACCGTAAAACTCCCGAAGTTTTCTTTTCAACTATCCTGATGGCATTTACTTTAGCCTTAATCCCTGCGGTAATATTTACAATAATTTCAGTATTTGTCATCAAAGAATATTCATTAATTCTGGCTTCATCTGGTTTCCTCTATTTTGTGATGAATGGATGGTTTGAAATAAATCTCCATCGTTCACGTGCTGAACTGGTTCCAGTAAAATTTGGAATCCTTGATCTGCTGAGATCTATTTTATCGTTTGCTTTTGCAGTACTCTTTATTCTATTGAACTTTGGTGCTGCGGGTATCCTGATAGGATTTACTCTGGGTCGATGGATTCCGCCACTTTTCGTAAATAGAGGTGTTTGGAAGGGGGTTTTTCCCTGGAAATATGACAAACTCTTGTTTCGTAAACTGCTCTATTTTGGTCTTCCACTTGGTGTTAGTGTTGCGCTTGCGATGGTTGTTAATCTTTCGGACCGTATTCTGATAGGGTTTATGCTCGGCTCTGATTCAGCAGCCCTATATGGTGCTGGTTATGATATCGTTTACAGGATTCTTCTGACAGCGATGAATGTTCTCAACCTTGCAGGATACCCATTGATTGTTAAGGCGCTTGAGACTGGTGGGAAGGTTGAAGCCGATAAAGTCTTATCAAACTATTTCACGATATTGCTGGGTATTTCAATAGCAGGTTTCGCAACATTCTTTGTTTTAAGAGTTGAATTGGCTCAGGTTCTCCTTGGTGAAGAGTATCGTTCTGCCGGCATTTTATTAATGCCCTGGGTAGCTGGAGCTGTTGTTCTTTCAGGTCTACGTGGATTCTATTTTAACTATGCTTTCCAACTGAGTGAAAATACCGTTTATCAATTCTGGGTTACTATTGTACCGGCAATAGTTAATCTGGGGTTGAATTTCTGGCTTATTATTGAATATGGAATAATGGGCGCAATCTATTCCTCAGTTATCGCCTTTTTTATTGCATTAATTATGAGTATAGCCATAGGAAAAAAAGTCTTTCCTATGCCGATGTGGAATAAAGAGGTACCACAAATAATACTAATTACTGTTGTTTACAGTTTAATCTTGAGTTTTACGGATTCTTTTGAAGGCAGTCTATTTCTCATTTTCAGATTGTTTTTTGCGGGTTGTGGTACTCTGGTACTGATATTTTTATTTGATACAATGGGTTTTAGGACAGCGGTATTGAGAAGGCTAAAAACCAGATGAACGACAATTTTCCATTTATTTCAGTAGTCATCGTCTATTCGGATTTTAATATTTTTCTGTAAGCATCAAGATATTTGTTCGTGCATGATTCCATTGAAAACCTTTCCTTGATACCGGGAATTGTGTCCATTGCTTTTGAAGAGTAATGATTATAATTCTCATAGAGTTCCTTGAGTCCTTCGGCCATCGCTTCAATATTGTTGACTGGTTTTAAAATCCATGCTTCGCCGGGTGATATATCCACAATCTCACTGATATCCGATCCGACGATGGGTAATCCCAGGGAAGCCGCCTCCGGTAGTACGTTTGGCAAACCTTCATATCTTGATGGGAAAAAGAAGGCATCAGCGGCATGTAATCCAGTCCAGGGCTCAGGTTGCAGCCCAAGGAAATGAACTTGATCTGAAAGGCTAAACTCAGATACAATATTTTCGACATCAGTTCTTAATGGTCCATCTCCAATTAAAACAAGATGATGCTGTTTTGATCCGGAAAAAGCTTTATAAAATGATTTGATGATGACATCATGGGCTTTCTGCCCAGAGGATAATCCATCAGTTGAATTATTCTTAAATTTACCGGCAACCATACTACCTATATGAGCAAAAACAAATCCATCAAGGGAAAGATTCAATGTCTTCCTGGCCAGTCTTTGATTTTCAACGGATCTAACTTCGTCAGCAAGTAATCCCCCGTTTGGGATAGTAACTACATTTTTATTTTCAATATCTCCCATAAATTTGAGAAAAGCATTTTTAACAGCACCGGAACAGGCAATTCGTAAATCGAACATTATGTCAAGTTTTTGGAATATAAGGTCCCTTAGTTTTGAATTCGCAAATACTGTATTGGCCAGCCGGGTTGAGTATATGGGTGAGTTCTTTTTCGGAAGAAGTATTTTTGCAAGAGCGGTAATAACCTGTGCGGGGAAAAGGTTTACTTGAACAATATCCGGCTTCCAATCACTAATCAGTCTTCTGAGTTTGAACACGTTTTTAATTGATTTTACATTTCGTTTCTCAATTCCAATGATCTCGATGTCCTTAGCTGACAATCTATTTAGAAGAATTTTCCCTCTGTCATCTTGAACACCGGCAAGGAGGAAAAATTTTACCTCGACTCCCTGCATGGCAAGATGTACGCTCAAGTTGCTTATAAATCCTTCTGCACCGCCAGCGGCAAGTGCTGGTAATACCTGAAGTATTTTCATTACTCACACTTTCTCAGTATTGGATTAATGGAGTTTCCACTCAATGAAACGTGACACTGAACAAATCTAATCTCTTGAAAACAACTATTCCAGAAATTGTTCCTCTACTAAGGTTTGATAAATACTCAAATGATTTTCTACTATTTTATTGATATCAAATAACTCTTCAGCAAGTTTTCTACTCCTGGATCCCATTTTTTGTCTTAGGGAGGGTGATTTGATTAATTTTTCCAATTTTTCAGCTAGTTCCCTGAATGATTTGACTGGAACGAGTAATCCGTTTTCTCCTTCAATAACAACTTCCCTGCAACCAGGCGTATCAGTGGTAATAATCGGCAGTCCTGCGGCAGCAGCTTCTGCCAGGAATTTAGGTAATCCCTCTCGATAGGATGGTAAACATGCTATCGATGCCTTGGAAAGTAGTTGAACCATATCTTCTCGATAGCCAAGGACATCAATGAATGGGTATTTATTCCAGGATTCTACTTCCTCGGGTCGAATTGCTGTAGGATTACCAAAATCTGGAGCACCAGCTATTATCAATTTGAAACGGGCTTTTCTCTGATTTAATACAACAGCTGCTTTAACCAGTTCACGGATACCTTTATCAGTCAACAATCTGGCACCGAACAATACTTCAACAGGTTTGTTTTTTTCAGATGAAGAATAGAGCTTTGTAAGATCTACACCTGATCCATGGAGGAGTGAAATGGGCGAAGATTCATCAATTATGCGATACTTTTTGAACAAACTGATATCATCATTATTCTGAAATATATGATGTGACCCTTTTTTTGACATTCCAAATTCTAACACAGATGAGACTATTCTTTGTATAAAAAGTGCTTTTTTTCCAGTTGACATAAAAACAAATCCAACACCTGTAATAGCATTTACACAATATCGGACATTGCTGATTCGGGCAGCCAGGCTTCCCCATAAAACCGGTCGGATCGAAATGTTGTGAAGAATATCAGGTCGTATCCTGATGAGTAGAAACAGGATTTCCAGAAAAGTAAAAAGCTCTTGAAGGGGGTTTATCCTTTTAGCACCCAGAAATCTCAATGGGTGGACATGATAACCCTCATTCTTAAAATATTCCAGATGGGTAGATATCTTGCAGGCAATATGTATTGAATACCCGTTTTTCTTTGCTTCTTTAAGTACCGGTAATCTATGTGAAATCAGAAACCAGTCATTTTGAAGGTAATAAAGAATTTTTCTATTTTTCAACATGTAGAAACCGATGTTTTGTTTGGACTAGTGGCAATATAGTTTAAAATCATGCAGTCGACCATAAAGGGGAGAAAAAAGTATCTGCTTCTATATCCAATGAGTTACACATTCCTTTGAAAAGGGTTATATTTCGTTATCAAAAGTTTAATAACAATAAGGTCCTGTCGTGCTTGCAAACGCTGAATATTCGAATACTTTTAACAAAATTGTTACATACTGGTTGATCGGTTTTGCGATAAGTCTTGAAACAGGTATTTTCTTGTCCCAAGTATTTGCGGCCTTCGGTGGGATACTTGTCATTTACACTTTTCTGAAAAAGAACACCATCAGAAGTGTAGAACATGGTGCAACATTTTTTCTTCTTTTAACAATCATCGCATTTTTAATCTCAGCGTTTAGTAGTGCGGATATCATTCATTCATTATTGAAAATCGCAAAAAAATTTCTTTTACCACTTACAGGTTTCTTTTCGGTTTTAATACTGATCAACACTACCAGGCAAAGAAGTGTAATGCTTCATGCACTTTTAATATCTGGTGGTGTTGGAGCGTTAATAGGTTTATTCCAGTATTTTACAGGTATTGATCCAATTTATGGTCAATATATTCCGGGTCCAATGCGTGGAACCACCATCCCTGTTTACTCCGCTAAAGGTCTTTTGAATATGTCATTGACCTACTCTGGTGTTCAATCTTCCATCTTCTTATTCCTCCTGCCTTTTGTCTGGGAAAAAAGAGGAAAAAAGAATATTTGGTATTGGATTATCATCCTTCTCTTGTTTGTTACATCAATATTTACTTTAAAACGAAGCCCAATGATAGCAATCGCATTTGCATCTATGTTCTTTATCTTCTCCAAAGGAAAAAAAGCAGGTCTTACCGCAATTATTGCGGGGATTATTTTGCTGCTGGGTCTTTATGCAGGTTCATCTGCTTTTAGAGTTCGAATTGATGAAACAATCTATATGAAAACTCCCGCTGAATCTGACCGGCTCTATTTATGGAAGGCAGCAATTGATATGGGAGTCGATTCACCGGTTTGTGGTGTTGGAATAGGGCACTGGTCCCATCATGTTCATGAATATTTACCTGTGGATCGAGAATTCCAATCAGTGGCACATCCTCACAGTGACCCCATGTTTGTATGGGCAACAACTGGGATTATTGGGGTGATCGCAATATCTGGACTGCTATTCATGTTGTTTCAAAGCGGAATAAAGGATTTAAGAAGATACAAAAGCCCTCGAAATGAGTGGTTAATCTATAGTGGTGGAATGTTCGCATTACTGGGTTTTGTTGTTATGTCGATGTTCCAATGCTACATGACTGATGGCGAAAACATTTTTATGCTCGCAGTTCTCATGGGATTTGCGTTAAATGCCAGAAACGCTTTACTAATTGAGGCAAATAAAAGTTGAGTGTCAGTGCATATATTATCGCCGGTGGAAAAAGCAGCAGGATGGGCTTTGACAAAAGAAAAATAAAAATCAAAAACTCCACGTTTATTGAAACAACTATTCAAAAAGCTGCCGCTGTAACAAATCATGATGTCACCTTAGTCGGAAATAACCTTGACGAATTCCAAAATTTCAGAGTTATTTCAGACTACGAAAAGGATAAAGGACCACTTTCGGGAATCATTGCGGCGTTATCCGATTCAAAATCAGATTGGATTCTCGCCCTCGCAGCAGATGTTCCCTTGCTGAATGAAACGGATTTATCAAAACTGATTGATGCGATTGATCCTAACTATGAAATGATTGGGTATAAATCCAGTAAGGGAATTGAACCATTAATCGCGATCTATAGTTCAAAACTGAAAGACCTTTTTATTGATCAATTCGATAAGGGAGAATTGTCGATCCAACGAATAATGAAGAAAATCAACCATAAGTTGATTAGTCCTGATAAAGAAAATTCCTTATTCAATGTCAACGATCAGAATGATTTGCATAGACTAAAAAATCAAGGAAATGTATAGTCATTGGAACAGCTGACACCTAAAAAAGAGTCTCAAGTTATTGTTCTGCCTGTAGCCTGGCGAGAAGCGGCAGCATTTGGTGCCTTGTGGGGAGCGATAGAGATAACTGTAGGTAGTTTCCTGCATGCCACACGTATACCACTTTCGGGAGTTTTTCTTGCCGCAGTGGGCGTCGCTCTATTGACCGCCGGTCAGATTTTAATAAAAAGAAATTGGTTTCCATTAAGGACGGCGTTGGTGTGTGCGGCTATAAGAACCCTTTCGCCAGAAGGTTTGATGCCGGGACCGATGGCTGCAATTATTCTTCAAGGGTTACTGGTTTCTGTATCCTTCAGGATTTTTAGAACAGCTTCGATTGCTGGACCTGTCGCTGGGTTTATTGCTTCAATATTTACACAACTCCAGGGATTTGTGGTTAAACTTATCGCTTATGGAGGAAACCTCTGGGAACTCTATGTCCGATTGCTGGAACGATCTGAGAAACTGTTCCATCTTCAGCCGGGACAAGGATGGTACGTTGTTGTTTTCTACCTGATCCTGATTTCAGTTGTGGGTATCCTTGGGGGAATCTTTGGATATAATCTGGGTCGAACAGCTCTAAAATTAAGGGAGGTCAAAAATGACTAAGACCTCTCGACGAAGCAGAATGATCTTGGGTACTTTAGGATTTATCCTCGCATTAACAGGCAAGACACCTGCAATCCTTATAGGATTTATCATTGTGGTGACATGGTCAGCCATTCAAGATCAAATTGTGTTAAAACGTGTAGGAAGATGGAAATTTTGGGTGTTTACCATTGCCATTACGCTACTTGCCGGTATATTGTTAGGAGCAAATCCGCAGAATTACTACGGCATCCCATTCTCGTATGATGGGCTTTATGCCGGACTATTAATGAACCTCCGGGCATTTACCCTTGTTGTAGCTACTGTACTTTTAGCAAAGAGTATCACACGAAATTCATTTTTTAAAACATCTTCAATTTTGGGAATACCAAATCTGACTCCTGCATTTTCTTCAGCGATGTCAACTTTACCTAAGGTTAATGACGCGTGGAATGAGGCAAATAAAAAAGCGGGTGGGTCACGATATATTGCGCTGGCTCATTTACTGAACTGGATTACTGATTTAGCAAGAGGGTTCAGTGAGAATAGTGGTCGTGTGTTTGTGGTGACAGGTAAACGTGGTGCAGGAAAAACCTCCTATATCCACAATTTGGCGAATAAACTTGAGTTAGAAGGATATACAACTGCCGGTATTTTTCAGAAGAGAAGAGTTGATGCAGAAGGTGTAACGAATGGATATGTGGCTTGCCGTTTAAATCACGAAGAAGAAATTGAGATAGCCTACGGTCGAAGCGGAAAAGGTTTTGAATTCTCAGATGAGGGATTTTCCACAGCAGGCGATTGGCTAATTCAGGACTCGAGGGAAGCAAATGTTGTCTTCATTGATGAAATGGGATTACTCGAGGCCAACGGTAGAGGGTATGCGCCTGTATTTGCCACTTTGTTGGAGAAAGGAAACGATAAAACCTACGTTTTGACATTAAGGAAAGACAAACAAAACGCTCTTTCTGCCATGTTTGATCTCAAGAAAAGCAACTTTATAGATTTGGATAGAGGGCAGGAACAAAAGTCTTTTTACCAGAAACTTATTAGCACATTCTAACGATCACCTGATTTCTCAAGCCTGAATCCCATTTTTAACCAGTACATCCTTCCTGGAGCAGGATAACCGTAGCTCGAGTAATAATCTGTGTCTTGAATATTCTCAACGGCAATTGTAAAAGAAAGCCATTTTGGGAATCTATAGGTGAGCGAACTATTTACTAGCGAATATGGTGAATATTCGATCTGGGAACCGAGGTGATTCAGTGAGTTTCTTTTTCCATTAAGTACATAAGTAAACATTAAAGTGCTTCTTTTTCCCGGTGTAAATATCAGGGTTGATGATAATGTGTATTTTGGTAATTCCAAGTAGTTGTCAAGTTCATCTTCACCCCATTTTATAATTCCATAGCTTTGTTTAATCTGAATCATATCCCGAGTAAGTGCAGAAAATTGAATCTCCATTCCCCAAGATTGCAATTCTTCAAGGTTTTTGAATCTATCCGAGACAGGGTTTACAACTATTTGATTTTTTGTAGATTGATAGAAAATAACCATGCCGGCATGAATATCTAATGAATTCATCATGTTCAGTTTAGTCTGTAATCCTGATTCAGCTTTATATCCAACTTCCGCTTTAAGTTCCGGGTTTCCTTTTATATCACTATAGAGGTTGTGCATCGTTGGAAAGAATACATTTCTTCCGAAGGCAATGTGGGTTTGAAGGAAATCTGTAAAAGGCTTCGAATATTTTACATGAGTTGTATATTCATTGCTCGGGCCACTTTCAAGTTCAAATCTGTTTTGAAAATGTAAACCGGAACCAATAGTCAAAGTCCCCATCCAAAGGTCTTTTATTTTGTCCTCAATAAATAATGAAGATGTCAATGTCTTATAGGATTCGGAAGGATCATTTTCGCGTTTACTGTTATCAACTTTAACTTTTAGTCCATAGTGCAGAGTGTGTTTCTTGCTTTGACGAACAACACTGATATCAGATCCAAACGTATTGTTTTTGATTTTGGAATCGAATAGGATGTGGTTGCTGCTATAATTTCGATCAGCATAACTGATTAATCGATCGCTGTAGTTATTTGCATAAATGGAACCTAAAAAGCTTTTCTTTTTATTGGTAGAATAATCCCATGATATTAAACTGCCCATTCGTGTGATATCATCATAACGCCAGAATTGATTCTCGTAGATTGATCCGGGAACCCCCTTATCTCCTACATAACCATTCAGGGTTAGTGCAACTCTAAATGATGGAGAGACCTGATATGAATAATCAAAGAGGAGGCTGGTTTCTTCCAAATCACTATTATCTCTATTTCCACCATTTTCGAGGAAGACAGGATCGAAATCCAAACTCATTCTGAATGCCTCGCGATAGGTTTTTCCAAGTGAGAGAAATAGGGAACTATTTGAATAATTTTTACTGGCTGAAAAATATGTATTGGTTTCGTAGGCCGGAGAAATCGAGATATAGCTGGAGTAGAGACTTGAACCTTCCTTTTCATTTTTATTGGTAACAAAATTTATTACACCACCCAATCCACCGGGACCATATGCAACACTTGCTGGACCTTTGGCTATTTTTACTTCGCTCAGGTTATATACTGGAATCATTGAAAGATCAACACTGCCAAAATAACCTGAATTGATAGGACGGCCATTTAGCAGTACAAGTGTTGATTGGGAATTGCTTCCACGGATTTTTAGATCCAGTGAGTTTTTTCTTCCAGTACTGAACGATAGTCCGGGAGTTTTCATCAGAATTTTACTTACATCAGACGCTTCTAATTCGGGGCTATTCTGAAGTATGATGACTGGATTTGAAGCATTTGCATCTTCAATTTTACTTGCAAGATATACGACTTCATCCAGAGGATAGATGAGACCAAGGGAGTCATCATAAATTATATCCTCAGGGGTAAGACTACTATTGCCTGACAATACTACCAAAGGTAAAAGAAGTAGTATTGCCAGGTAAAGTGAGACGGCTTTTATCATTGCTGAGATATCCTGATGCCCTCTACAAACCGTATACGGTAGTCATTATCGGCAAATTGACCACCGCCGAACCATGTCTTATCCTTCTCTATAAGGTAATATCCATTCTGGAAGTCTTCCCACTCCATTTCGGGAGTTGTTGAAATATCCGTCGAAACACCATAACATGAGAATAAATATGAAGAATTTCTATATTCCTCAGGGACAAGATCAGCAAACGAAACAGCAATATTCTCTTCATTCTGAGTGGTGATAGTTTCAGTTTCCAGATCATCAATCCTGAGAAAAAGACTATCGGAAGGGCTATCTACATTCAGCTTTCGATGTATGGAAACCGAGGCGAGATTCGACGTATTATAAGATCCTGGTAATCCTAATTCTTCAGGAAAACGGGTGTTTCGAGAAATTATTTCTAATTGACCCTGTTGAAATATATCCCATGTCAGATCTTCCCGTCCAACGTTAAAAGGACTGAACCCATCCAGTGCATTGAAGCGATACGAAAAAAGTCTCTGATGGTTTTCCGCACTCCAGTTTGAGAACAGTCGAGTGATAAGCGAGTCGGGGGCGAGTGATGCTAACGATATTACATCCAACTCTTCAATAATTTCATAATCAAAGTCAGCCAGATCATACCAGAATATTGTATCTGAAGTAGATAGGCTAAGTTTGGGCAATATGTGTATTGATTCCAACTCTACAACGTTGTAAGCACCAGGGAGCTCAAGTTCAGATGGGTAGTAAGTGTTGTGTGATTCAACGGCAATTACCCCTTGCTGAAAGGTTGTCCAGTCTAAATCAGGTCGACCTCGATCAATTGGCGTGAAGCCATCTACTGCATAAAACCTGAATACACAGTTGTCTCTTGGATCGTTGTTTGAGCTGCTAAACAGAGGCGAAACGGCATTCTCACTGATAAGATCACCAAGTTGAACAACGTCTGTGCCTTCATAGTCAAAAGATGAAAAATCAACAAGATCAGCAAGCTGCTCATTAAGCCCAATAAAAAGGATGATTTCAGATTCGGGAGATTGGTTGGTAGGATTATCTGAGTCCTCAGAACAACCAGATAAGATTAAAACCAAAACAGACAGAGCGATGATAAAACGAATATGAAACATCTTTCCTCCAGCGTTCTAAAGTTAGTCAAGTGAAACAATTACGCTGGCGGGAGGGGTAAGTTGATTCTCACCAATTCCTCCTTCGCCAAGTCGGGACCTATGTCCGTCGGGCAGGGTGTCGGTTGCCCTTCACCCCGATCGTCCGTAACTCCCCTGTGGGGCGATACGGCTTCGGAGGTCAAAAAACAGGCCCGATTCAAATGAACCGAGCCTGATTCTAACAATATCTAAATCTTAAAACTTCGCAGTCAATGCGATATAAGCAAATGAAGCCATGTCTGCATCAACTTTGTAATCTTCGGATGCCATGAATACACAATAGGCTACATCAAGTCCGAGACCTTTAGCAAGTGTTCTCTTGTAACGTACATCAATCTCCTGACCAAGCTGAGTATACTTGGTATCAGGGTCAGATGCATCAACATATTCATCAGTCATATACATGAAGTTATGAACGTCAAGTGAGAGTGAATAGTTTTTACCAGGTTTGATACTGAAGCGGAAGATGCCGTCCATCAATCCCTGGTCTACATCTTTGAAGTAGTCCATAAAACCGCGATAGAGGTGACGGGACATGTAAGGAAGAAGTATCTGTGCATCTTTGTCAGCATCCTGCGTGTAGCTATTATTTCCAGATGTAATATCTACTCCAACACCGAATTTCGGTTTCATCGCATTGTCTACGGTGTAGGACAGATCGGCGGCGATAAGATAACCGAAAACGTCTTTCATCTGGCGGCTACCCATTTGAACTGCTACATCGGCGTCTAACTGGATTCCACCCATTTTGTGTTTGAAATATACTGCAGGGGTGAATGTCATGTCATTGGTACGAGTTGGGTCAACTACGTTTTCTGTTGCCGGATCATCAATGCTGTAGGTCTGAGCATCCCAGTCAATAAGGATCATTGGCTGGAGATTACCTTTCATCAATTTACCTGCAATGATGAAGAGATGATGATCTTGAAGACCTGCTTCAGCTGGAACGTTGCTTGAAGAGGTTCTGGCATATGAGAAATCCCATTTCATGGAATCATTGCCATATTTCACTGTAACTGCATCATAGGTACGTGGACCGTTTATATTCCAACCACCTGTACCCATAACTCTTTTACGACCGTACCACATTTCGTAACGACCAACACGCAGTCCCATGTTCGGGCTGATGAAGTTCTTCATGCACATGTAAGCTTCTTGTGCCTGGAATCCAACAGAGGCTGCTTTGTTTGATCCCTGGATACCCAGATAACGTGATTCTTTGAATTTTACTCTGAAGAGGACATCTTCGGAGGCCATTACTTTAATACCAATTTGTGTACGAAGAGTTTGGAACTCATTCATACCAGCATCGCCGTTGAATTCTTCTCCGCTTGAGCGTTTAATTTCAGAACGCCAGCGCATGTTTCCATCAATGCTAACCTGATCATTGATCGGAATACCTGCTAAAACAGCGGGTACAATCATTACTACGGCTAATAAAATTAACCCTAACTTACGCATTTTTACCTCCCCAAAGTAGAGCGTGATCACACTTGTTGATAAATATGTATCACGTTAAGCAAAAAAAAGATGCAGTGCAATACTCACAATAGACCAAATTGAAATATCAAATACGATTGGAAACTAACTCTTTAGCTTTATTCTTTCGAGCACAGTCAGGACAGATAGTGACTTTTCCTTCAAAACCTTGTGTTCCTTCAAGTTTGTTCGCCCAGAAATCATAAAATTTTCTAGTGTTGAATTGCTTGCCACAGTCGTCGCAAGCAACCATCTCGAACTCCTCACCCCATATCTTACGAATTCCGTCTGATTCTTCGACTGGAATCGCATTTGTCGGACACGCTTCAGCGCAAGCGCCGCATCCAATACAGGCTTCTTTGAACGGAACATCCACGTATTTATCTGGGCCCCTGCTGAGAGTACTGATGGCGCAAGCACCAATTTCCTCACAGACACGGACGCAGATGGAACACATAATGCAGTTGTCAGCATCTTCCCGTGTAGAAAATGAAACATCATGGACATCATATTCTGATGCTAATTTCTGAATCACATCACTGTTTGGTACTCGAGCAAGTTGAAGTTTCAGGACGACTTTCCTGTTTGAAATAACTTCATCTGAACGTGTTTCAACAATAAGACCCTCTTCAACAGGGAAGAGGCAACTGGTTACCAGTTTCTTCCAGCCTTCCCAAGATTCTTTTGTGATTTCGACAACACACAAACGACATGCACCGAATGACTCAAGACCAGGATGATAACAAAGGCTTGGGATATCAATAGAATTGTCACGGGCTACTTCAAGAATAGTCTGACCCTCTTTGGCCATTACTTTTCTACCGTCGATTGTAACCTGGACTGTATTTTTCTGTTTGCTCATCTCAAAATATCCTTATGACTGCTTAGCGTTCATTAATGGTTTTGCTATTGCTCAATTACTACTTCTCGTGTATTGACGACAACATCACCACTAATAATATCAACTGAGTCAAACTTGCAAACCGAAAGACAAATGCCACAACTGATACATTTATCCTGATCAATCACATGTAACTTTTTCTTCTCGCCGGATATTGCGTCAACAGGGCAATGCCTTGCACAGACAACACAACCGGTACATGAATCATTTATATCGTACTTAATCAGGTTTTTGCAAACACCCGCACGACATTTCTTCTCTTTAATATGTTCTTCGTACTCATCCCTGAAATATTGCAATGTAGATGTGACAGGATATGGTGCACTTTTCCCAAGAGCACAAAGACTGGCGACTTCCATCGTGTGGCAAAGCTCTTCAATAGCATCAAGGTCTTCAGGTTGACCGTCACCACGAGTGATCTTATCAAGTAGATCATAGACCTGACGCAGACCTTCACGACAAGGAACACATTTTCCACAACTTTCTCCGATGAGGAAGTTGATGAAATATTTCGCAATGTCAACCATACAAGTACGGTCATCCATGACAATCATCCCACCGGAACCCATCATGGCACCGGCGCGGGAAAGCGTATCAAAGTCTACAGGTAAATCAAGCTTGTCAAAGGGTAGACATCCACCGGATGGGCCACCTGTCTGAACTGCTTTGAAAGGTCTATCGTCGATGATACCACCACCGATATCATAAATAATCTCGCGAAGTGTTCTTCCCATCGGGACTTCTATCAGACCTGTATGTTTTACCTTTCCAACAAGGCTGAAAGCCTTTGTACCTTTGCTGTTTTTTGGTCCCATTGAGGCAAACCATTCAGCACCACGACTAATAATGCTTGGAATGCAGGTAAAAGTTTCAACGTTATTCAGAACCGTCGGCTCATCCTTAAGACCTTTTTCAACACTTCGAACGTATTTAGCCCTGGGTTCACCAACTTTTCCTTCCAACGAACGCATTAGTGCGGAACTCTCACCACAAACAAATGCACCACCACCACGGGATATTTGAAGGTTGAAGGTCATTCCCGTTCCGAGAATGTTTTCACCCATCAAACCGACTTTTTTGAGGTTAGCGATGGCCTTATTCAGATTCTCTACGGCCATTGGGTATTCATGACGCACGTAGATGTAGCCATCGGTCGCTCCTAAAGCGTAAGCGCCAATTAGCATTCCTTCGATAACAGAATAAGGATCACCCTCCATAATGGCGCGGTCCATAAATGCACCCGGATCACCTTCATCACCATTACAGATTAACCAGACACGGTCTTTCTTCACACGAAGAGCACCCTGCCACTTACGGCCAGTGGAGAATCCTGCACCACCGCGACCACGTAAACCGGATTCCAGAACTGCATCAATGACTTCCTCTGGCTTCATCGTTTTTATAGCCGTCAGTAGTCCAGAAAAACCATCATGAACGAGAAAATCGTCAAAATCTACAGGGTCAACAACACCGACTTTGCCCAATGCAACTCTGGTCTGCAGTCTATAGAAAGGTAAATCAGTATATCTTTTGAAGGCATCAATGACTTCACCGGAACCGGATTTGTAAAGAAGCTTTTCAACATATTCATCTTTGAGAAGTGTCTTTTCAACGATGTCTTTGATGTCTTTAACTTTGACATGAGTGTAAAACGTCTCGTCTGGTTCGATAGTCACAATTGGACCAGCTTCACACATGCCGTGGCAACCTGTACATTTCGAACTCATGGTTGCCTTCAGATCCAGACCCTTCTTCTTCAGTTTGTCTTCATTCTTGGCAATTTCGGCCTGAAGCTCTGCATGTATCTCTGTTGCACCCTGAGCAATACAACCCGGTCCACAACAGACTCGGATCTCTTTCTTGATAGACTTACTACTATTCTTGAGTTGCTCAATATGTGCTTCTAACGCCTGTGGGCTATCAAATCTAATCATTTCGGTTGCTCCTTTTTGAGCATCCCTGAGATGTTCCCAGGCGTTACATTTGCGTAATAATGGTTCCCAACTAATACCGCAGGAGCCATTGCACATGCACCGATGCAATTCACTGTCTCAACACTGAAAGCACCGTCCTCGGTAACACCCTTACCGGCCTTTACCTGCAATTTTCTCTCAAGCTCTTCAACTAACATTCCTGCGCCGCGGACATGACAAGCAGTACCAACGCAGATCTTGATAAGTTTTTTCCCTCGAGGTTCCAGACTGAAAGCTTTATAAAAAGTAGCAACTGACTGAACACGAGCTCTTGGCACGTTTAGCTGATATGCAACACGTTCCAAAGCTTCAGGAGGTAACCAGTTAAGGTTATCTTGTATTTCCTGTAATACCATGATAAGACTAGCTTCTTCAGCAGGATAGTGATCGAAGATTTTCGAAAGAATACACTCTACTTCTTCATCACACTCGTTTATTTCTGCTTTAACCCGTCCTGGTGCGGGTGGCATCTTCGCACCTGTCTTACCGGTACCTGGTTCAAGATCATCCATGATATCAACATCGTCATGGAGTTTATTCGTTTGCTTTTGGCTCATGTGTTTTGCTCCGAATCGCCACATAGATATCTGTCACATATAAAGTAATTCGCCAACACTGATGAAACAAAGTATCAGTATCTCTAGAAGCTGAATTTTTTTGATATCTCTTTAGCGAACTTCTCACGTTTACGTTTAGCCGTATCGTTTGGTTTTACCCATTTCAGTGCTGCTGTTGTACAACCTGCAACGCAGGCCGGCTCTTTGCCGTCATCAATACGTTCCATGCAGTAATCGCATTTCATAATATTGCCGACACGTGCGTCCCACTGGGGAACACCCCAGGGACAGGCTGTCATACAAGCTTTACAACCAATACATAGTGAACGGTCGACAAAAACGACTCCATCTTCAGCACGCCTCTGCATGGCACCAGTTGGGCAGGCATTTACACACCAGGGTATTTCACAATGGAAACACGGCATAAATACAAATTTTACCCGCGGAAATCCATTGACCATTTGAGGGCCGGCTTCAACGATTTCACAAAGTTTTGGGCCAACGGGGACGTCATGTTCTGTCTTGCAATGTACTTCACATGCTCGACAGCCTATGCAACGATCCATGTCTTGTTCTATATAATACGTGCTCACAGTATGCTCCCATGTAACACGCCATCTTCATGGCTTAAAAATTATACTTTTTCTATTGCTACAATTTTATCCGTTAGTGGACAGTTCCCGCCAACAGTTTGAACCAGTGCTCCCTCGGCCAATTTCATATCACTAACACCGCTTCTATATGATCTGGTGCGAAGGGGGACTGAGTCACCAAAACCGTGCAACATGAATACGATTTCTTTGTGGACAAGGTCTGTTACCTTGGCAATACCGGTTTGAGTTTTACCGCTTTTCGCCTTAAGCGAAACCTCATCACCGGATTTGATGCCAAGTTCGTTGGCACGTTCTGGGTGAATATGAATCTTGTTGGATGGGACAATCTCGTTTAACAATGCATTATTTGCTGTTGTTCGTCCCTGTGTATGAACGGCTACCTTGCCAGTAATCAATCGGAAATCACTACCGGTAATTTCGTCTGGAGTCTCAAATGGAATCCATGATGGAATTCCACACTCTTCCAGCTCAGGTGTTATCAATTCAAATTTGCCGGATTTAGTTTTGAAAGCAAAATCTTTTTTCACGGGTGTATCGGTAAGCGGCACTTCGCCCTTTTCAGCAAAATCTTCAAGGGAAATACCTGTTCCCTCTAACTGCCAAGCGATGTGTTCTTCTATAGAGGTGTATGGGAAATATTCTTCCAGTCCCATCTTCTCAGCAAGTTTACGGAAGATCCACCATCTCGGTTTTGTATCGAATCGAGGTTCGATTGCTTGTTGCCTAAGTCCGAGTTTTGGCTTTGGACCTTTGCGAACCATTACGTTATCGGTTCTTTCAAGGAATGTACATTCAGGAAGAATAACGTCCGCATACCAGCCTGTTTCACTCCAGTTGACATCAAGGGATACAACAAGATCAAGGGCATCAAGACCCTCTTTGAATTCCTCCGGATCAGGCAAACTGGCCGCAGGATCGTGTCTCATTGCCCAATAAGCTTTAATGGGATAGGGTTTGCCTGTTTTTGCAACCTGAGGCAACAACTGACCAAGTCCCCAACCTTTTCCCAGATGTTTACAGGTAGTCCCAATACCATCAAACCGTTCGCTGGTTTCCGGTTTTGGTGATAGACTTGTAAGTTGCTTGATCTTTACGCCTACATCACCAGGACCATAGGGTACCTTCATCCCACCATCAGCACCGTAGGTTCCGAGCAGAGCATTTATTGAATAAAGGGCTCGTCTTAAGTAATAATCCTTGGCACCCCAAGCCGTCATGTATCCAGGATAAACGAGGACATTTGGTGCTTTCTCAGCGAGATCATAGGCAAGTTTGATAATCGCTTTTGCCGGCATGCCGGATTCTTTTTCAGCAAGCTGAGGTGTAAATGGTTCAACTATCTTTTCGAACTCAGCCAAGCCGTTGACATGCTGTTCCACAAACTCTGCATCATAAAGCTTCTCTTTGATAAGGATACGCAGAATCGCCATGGCGATTGTGTAATCCGTTTGTGGACGAACGATATATGATTCTGTGGCCTTGGCAGCAGTGAAGTTCCATCTTACATCGATATGTGTCCAGGAACTGCCACGTTCGAGAAGGTCGATCACCTTTTTGGCTTCGCCTGTACCCAGAGACTCGAGAATGTTTCTACCGAATGTGACAAAATGTTTGCATTTGCCATAATCGTAGGAAACGCCGTTTCTGGGATAACCTGCAATCAGTTTATGCGCATTATGGATACTATTAGAACATGTAGCATGGTGATTGAAGTAATTGGGTGATCCATAGGCAGCGAGGAATGTCTTGTGGAATTCACGATGCGGACCGCCACGATCACTCATGACCAGAGCTTTTGCACCGTATTTTTTCTTGATGGTTTGCAGTTTATCAGCTACAAAATCAAGAGCTTCATCCCAGGAAACTTGTTTCCATTTTCCGCTACCACGTTCGCCATCGCGAAGCATAGGGAACTGAGGACGTTCATCATCGTACTCAAAGGTTTTTCCAGCAGCACCTCTAGGACAAAGATATTGACCACCTAGAGAATGAGGGTTGCCCCAGATATGGTGAACTTGGTTGTTTTTAACTTCCACCATTATGGGACAGCGAATCGTACACATTCCACAAATGCTATAGACAAGTTTCTCGGACATGTTAGCCTCTCATGAGAATATGAGGTAGTATCACAAAGTTTTTTAATTAAATCGAAAAGCAGGGTTTCATGAACTTTCTTTCACAAAAAAAGGTAAATCCAAGCACGGGAATCCGCAAGGAGTTAGATAAGTTAAACTTCCGTTTATTTCTCATTTTATTCCCCACTATAGCCTTGAATATTAGGGGTTTATTGATTTTCGGCTCCCAAGAAGCTCGTTTTTTCTCCTGTGCCCCCGTGACGGCGGTGAGTTAGGAATAACAAAGAGTTGTGAAATAAAAACGTAAAACGACCAGTAAAATTTAAATTGTGAATGATAGTGCTATCTTGATAATGACTGCCCCCTACTAATAATTCTCCGTTTTTGCTGAAGAAATTTTTAGTGAAATGCCTCTATCATTACATCTATGAGTGTAAATAGAAAGAAGTTAGGTGGTAGAGAGGTTGTGTTTTTAGTGAGCAAAAATGAATGAAGTATGTGAACAATAACTCTTGACGCTTTTTCTGTAAACGGGTATATTGAACATCGAAAAGCATGAAATATTCGCTTTGCCGATCCTTGGGGAGGATGCAATTTATCCTGTTTTCGGCTGAGCGGTACTTCTCACTATGAGAAGTATGGATAAATAACTGGAAGGGGTAAGGATGAGCGTGATGAATAAGCTCCTCGTATTGCTTCTTGCTTCATTCCTCGTCGTTGGCTTTGCATTCGCACAAGAAGGCGAAACAGATCCAGCAGAAGGAATGGAAGAAGCGCAAGTTGAAGAGCCAGCAGGTCCAACAACAGTAGATACTGATTTTGGACTTCCCGGCAAAATCGGTGCAGCAATTGCCACAACGCCTGTTGGTACCGGAAAAGGTGAAATTGACCTTAACGCTGAAAAAGGTTTTTCCGGTATTCCCGGTGCACCAAAAGTAAACTACCTCATCGGCATTTTGTGGGCGATCTGGGTTGGCTGGATTTTCTCAACAGTCGGCGCCTTTGGTGGTATTATGGCTGGTGTTGGTCACATTACCATTTTTGGTCTCGGTGACTATGCAAAGTCGTTTAAAGGAACTAATCCGGTTCTCAACAAACTGATGACTGATACGATTCGTGTATCAAACCAGTTCCTGGTTGGGCTTTCCGCTCTTGTCTCTTCAACGAACTATGCACGTAAAAAGCAACTCGTACTTCCACTAGGCCTAACCTTAGGTCTTGGTAGTGTAACCGGTGCTCTTCTCGTTCCGATTATCACTGCTGGAAAAATCAACCTGAAAGATTATATCGGTTGGTTTGGTATTGTTGTTTTCATTATCGGTGGGTTCCTTCTTTATCAGATTTCCCCAGCCGGTAACAAGAGCAAAAAAGAAGCGAAAAAAGCTGCTGAAGAATTCCAAAAATCAGTTAAGGCAAAAGGCGACTCGGCTGAAAAGGGTGTCAAGATTACAAGCTTCGGTCTGAAGCAGGTCGTCTTCACATTCTACGGTGTTGAATTCAAATTCAGCCCATTCCTTCCCTTTATTGGTGGTTTCTTTATCGCTGCTATCGCATCATTCCTCGGTATTGGTGGTGGATTCCTTTATGTACCGTTCATGACTTCCGTCGTTGGATTGCCGATGTTCCTCGTTGCAGGTACCTCAGCACTTTGTGTACTTATCGGAATGATTGTTTCCATCTTCACCTATGTTGTCATTAAGGGAACATATGTGAACTGGGCACTCGTCGGTGCAGAAATGATAGGTATCTTCATCGGTTCCATGATTGGACCACGTACTCAGAAATATATTCCAGACAAGGTTTTGAAGATTATCTTCATCATTCTTGCTGTCTATGTCGGTCTCCGCTATTTCTCGAAGGGATTCTTCGGAACAAGCTGGGTACCCCCATATTGATGAAATTCTGATCTTGATCGTATATATTACCCGGGGTTTCGTATTGAAGCCCCGGGTTTTTACTGGAGATGTCATGGAAACATTCCTTTTGTATCTGGATAAAGTATTAATCGTACTGTTTAAGATTACTGGAAACCCCGTAATCGATTATTTCCTTGGAATATTTCTACTGGCATTTTTAACTGTAATAGTTGGTGAATTTACCATTTCTTTCGCATTCAGAATGAATCAGAAACACATTGACAAACTTAATGAGGATTTGATAGAGAAGAATAACGATGCGATAGCAGCAGCAAAACAGGGAGATAAAAAGGCTTGGAAAGCTCTGAACAGAAGGGCGAATGATGCCTTCGGCAAATCATTTTTTGCTCAGATTGGACTTGGATTAGCCTCCCTCTGGCCGATCTTTTTCTCCCTCGCATTTTTACAACAAAGATTTGGGCAAATTGAATTGCCGTTGCCACTCGATGGATTTGGTTTTAGAGAAGGTACGGTTAACTACGTGTTTATTTTTCTCCTTGAGTATATTTTGGCCAGAATCTTATTTAAACAGTTCAAATACAAACTTCCATATTTCAAATCAATGAAACCCCTCTTGGACAAATACGAAGAGCAATCAAGACAGATTACGAGTTTCGATTAAAAAAAGGGCTGATTTCTCAGCCCTAGTTTATCCATAATATCAAATCCTAAGAATATTCATATCCTTTGAACTTCACTTTAAAGAAGAGTGAGTAAAGTAATGGGACGACAAGTAATGTCAGCATCGTTGAGAAAATCAGACCGAAAATAATTGCAATCGCCATAGATTCCCACATGGGGCCGCCACCGAGGTAAAGGGGAAGCATCCCGCCAACAGTTGTAGCAGTTGTTAATAAAATCGGTCTTAATCTTTTCTGACCAGCTTTTATAATTGCGTTCTGAAGGCTCTGCCCTTCCTCCTCATGTTCGATCTTTATCCGGTCAATCAAAACAATAGCATTATTAATCACAATTCCAGATAAAGAAATCACTCCCAGGAATGTCATAAAGCCCATTTCTCCACCAAGAAGAATCAATCCAATAAATACACCTACCATGGCTAGCGGTATCGTCATAAGAATGATAAGAGGTTTTCGTATACTGTTAAACTGTGCGACAAGCAAAAGAATAATGAATCCAACCGCCAGCGGGAGTTTTTCAACAATAGCCGCTTGAGACTCACCTGATGATTCCAATTCTCCACCGTATTCAAAATTATATCCAATCGGCCAGTTTGCTTTCTCATCCACTAGCCAGAGGTCGATCTGGTCGAAAACGTCGAATGCATTGGTGTTATTGTCCACATAGGCTGAGACAGTTACCGCCTTAAGTCTGTCCCGTCGTAAAATCGAGGAGGGTTCCCAGGCAACTTCGACGTCAGCCACTTGTTTAAGAGGAACAGTCCTTCCCGTTGATTGGACAAAAATATCCAGCGTTTCAAGTTTGCTGATGTCCTTTCTATCCGCTTCTGACGCTCGGAAAATGACTGGGATCAGGTCTTCATCTTCTCTGTACTCAGTGATTTCCAATCCAGCTAATGTTGACTGGAGGCTGAAAGCGATATCGTAACTACTGACTCCAGCACGCTGGGCTCTTGGTTGATCAATATTAATGTGCAGTTTCTTTACTCTTGCACCCCAGTCATCGGAGATACTCTTTGTTCCTGGTATAGCCGCCAATTGGGCCTTTATGCCATCGACTATGGCGAAGAGTTGATCCTCATCTCGACCATATACTCGAACCTGCACAGGGGCCTGAACAGGTGGACCATAATCAAGCCGTCGAATAACGGTTTCGAGGTCAGGATACCGGTCCCAAAGGTAAGTTTCAATTCTGGCGATTAACTTATCAACGACAAATTTATCGCTCGTCGTAATCATCAGATATGCAAGCGATTCCTTTTGTGGTTCTGTGTCAGATGCCAGAACGTATCTTGGGGCGCCGGTGCCGATGAATGTAGCCCAGTTTATAATACCCGTTTCTCTATTTTCGTTTACTTTCAAACTGTCATTCAGGAATTTTTCGAGATCATCAACCATCTCACCTGTAATATCTATTGAGGTCCCGATTGGGAAATTCAGTGAACCTCTAATAAATGCGCGGTCTGATTCAGGAAAAAACAGATTCGGAACCAATTTGCCCAGTTGCATTGACCCGAAGAATATGATAGTGATGATGACAATACTGGCTAGACGGTGTTTTAATACCCAAATCAAAATGCCACGGTATTTCGAGTAAAAAGGAGTGTTAAATCCCAAGTCCTTTTTCTTCTTTTTTATCTTGATAAAAGTTACAGCTAACATGGGAATCATCGTCAATGAAAGAACCCAGGAACACATTAGCGAAATTGTAACAACTTTAAAAAGGTCAGCTGTGTACTCACCTGTAGCTGATTCGGCCAAGAAGATGGGTAGGAAAGCCGCTGCAGTAGTTAGTGATGATGTAAGTAGTGGGATCCGTAGCTCGTTGGCAGATTCTACCGCTGCGTCGATAGCTTTTTTCCCATTTTCCATCAGAACGAGGATGGACTCAGACATCACAATGGCATTATCAACAAGCATTCCCAATGCGATGATCAATGCCGCTAAGGAAATAGTGTTAATGGTAATGCTAAAGAGGTTCATTACGATGAGTGCAAAGAAAATTGTCATCGGGATGAGGGACGCCACGACAAGACCGGTTCTAACTCCGAGAGTGGCCAACATTACAATCACAACAAGCAGAATCGCTTGGTAAAGGTTTCTGGTAAAGTTATTAACGTTCTTTTCAACTTCGTCAGGTTGGAATGCAATAACATCAAATTCTACACCGATAGGGTAGGACTGTTCTATGAGTTCAAGAGTCGATTTTACATCCTTGCCCAGTTCAATAATGTTGCCGCCTTCACGCATGGAAATTCCAACTCCAAGCGCTGGAGTTCCAGATGAACGCATAAAGGAAGTAGGAGGATCGATGTAACCGCGACGTATAGTGGCTATGTCTTCAAGGTAGAGTAGGTCACTCCGATTTGGGAATTTAATGACAGTTTTTCGAAGTTCATCAAGACTTTCATAATTGCCGGATGGTTCAAGAGCGATTCTTTCCTTTTCAGTTTGAATGCTGCCACCAGGAAAAATGATATTTTGAGCTTGCAGTATTTGTTGCATCTGACTTGGTGAAACACCCAACCGTGCAAGCTGGTTATTGTCATACTCAATAAAAATACGTTCTTCCTGAGTACCGTAAATATCAACTTTTGCAACGTCATCGATTCGTAATAATTCATCTCTGACCTGATCAGCGACTTCTTTGAGCTCAGCAAACGTGTATCCTTCACCAGTGATTGAATAGATGATGCCGTATACATCACCGAATTCATCATTGACAAATGGTCCACCGATTGCCGAAGGTAAGTCGCCACGGATGCCGTCAACTTTTCTCCTGAGATTGTCCCAAATGGGACGCATCTCTTTATAACTCTCTTTGATATTTACCGTGACAATGGAAATGCCGGTTCTGGACTGACTGTTCACAAAATCGAGCTCAGGGATCTGTTGAACAACTTCTTCAATGGGATCAGTGATCAAGTTCTCAATTCGTTCAGGAGAACCACCGGGCATGTATGTAATAATCTGTGCCGCCCTGATAATAAATCCTGGATTCTCCTGCTGTGGCATACTGAAGTAGGAGGAGATACCATTCATGATCAGAAGGAACAATAGAACAGCAGTTATTCTGTTTTTCTCGATAGCAAATTTTGTGATGGACATGATTTCTTCTCCTAAAGCAGTTTTACTTTTTGTCCATCAACGATCTTGGTAACTCCAGCAGTTACGACAAGATCCCCATCACTCAAGCCTTCTGATACTTCAAGTCCTTCGCCAGTTAGTTCCCCAATTGTAACAGGTGTCCGTCGAACGATTCCAAGGCCATCCTGCATAGGTTCTATAATGAAAACGAACCTACCGTCACGATCTTCTCCAACGGATGACGATGGTACCATCACACCATAATAACCTGTAACTCTGGCGAAACTTAATTCAACTTCTGCTGCCATACCTGGACGGATTTCGGTAATCGAGTCATCAAGTTTAACTGTTACCGGGAAAGTAGAACCATATCCTGTTGAAGAGACTCCAATTTCGTCTATTGAAGCCGTAAACACTCTATTGGGAATTGCGACAAATGTGACATTAACTTTTTGATTCTTCCGTATCTGTCCAATCAATACTTCAGGGACATTTATTTTAACTTCAGGTTGTTTTCCACTGGTCAACATGATGACCGGCATTCCAGCACTAACATTTTCATTTACTTCAATATTTACGGAGGCAATTGAACCATCTACAGGGGCTTTGAGTTTAGTATAGCTCACCTGTAATTGTGCAAGTTCAAGCCTTTTCTCAACACTTCGGACTGCTGCTTCTGAGGATTCTGCCGCTGCTCTTGCAGCGTCAAGATCACTTTTTGAAGCGTTACGGTTTTCGTAAAGTGCACGAACCCGATCGTATGCAGCCTTGGCGTTTCTTTCCTGAGCAATAGTTTGTTCAAGTGCTGCTTCCGCTTCCTGTAGTTGGAGACGGTAATCTTTGTCATCTATCTCAACGAGAAGCTGACTTTTTCTTACTCGATCACCGACACTGACCGGCACTGCTATGACACTGCCACTGACTTTGAAACTCAGGTTTGATTCCTGACCGGCTTGGGCAGCACCAGAAAATACCCTTGTCCGGCTACTGCTTGTTGAGAAGACACTTGCATATCTAACTGGCCTGATAACTTCTTTTTCGACAACTTCCTCTTTGTTGCAAGATGTTAGAAATGCCGGTAAAACCAAAAGTCCTATTGTGAGAAATAGAATGTTCTTTCTCATCATAATCACCTGTTATTTAGTGTGAAACTATCTGTCGAACCCACCATTTTTCTCGAAATAAGCATTAATGTCATTAATAAACATTTCAGCTTCATGGTCCGGATCGAAATGATCCTGATCAAAATGGTAAAACTTTCCAATACTTCTTTGAACCTGCATATAATCAATGATGAAATCGTAAATCGTGTTGACGTAGGCCAGCCCGGCCAGTAGAGCAGAGTTTTGAGCGTCAATGAGATCAATGATAGAAAGTGCCCCGCTGGCATATGCGTCCTTGACTAAATCAAGACTCTTGTCTGCAGCTATTTTTGCACCATTACTCAGTTCGATAGCAGCAAATGAAGCACCTGCGATGTGTAGTGATGAACGGATTTGCTGCTCTATTTTATCGCTGACTGAATCTCTTTGTAATTTCAGTTGTTCAAGAGTGGATTCTGCTTTCCTGATATCAGCATAACGAGATGTGCCTCTGAAAAGAGGTATAGACGCATTTACTGCTATGTCCCAATTACTGTCTTTGGGTTCACTCCCGATCTGGAAACTTGTCCAAGTTCCATTTGGGAGATAAAGCGGAATAGGGTCTCCAGAATCTGTACCTGCACCTGAACGATCAAATGTATTTTTAACTTGAGCTTGAAGTGCGATTGTCGGAGTATAAAGTGACCTTTTACTCGATTTCAGAGCCCTTTGCTGGGCTTCAATAGCTCTATTCAGTTGTGAAATTTCAGGTGAGTTTTGTAAACCGACTTCTACAAGGTAAGAACGAAGGAGGCCAAAGAGTTTTTGGCTCCCCATATACCTGGTCAACTGAAGGTTGTTCATAATCTTGTGAGGTTGAGATAAATCGATATCAATCAATACAAAGTTCTCTTCAAGTGGTCGATGGAGAAGCCTGTTTAATTGAATCTCAGCAAGATTTCTTTGGGAATTTGCAGATATCACATTCTGACGGTCTGAAGCTATCTGGGCTTCCCACCGGTATACCTCTGCAGGTCCTGCTGTACCTATATCCTGACGAATCCGAGCCAGATCAAGGTTAGAACGAGTGACTTTAAGGTTGTCCTTCTGTACTTTCTCGAGTGTCAATCCCCTTAGGACATTCAGGTAAGCTTCAACAGTTTCAAGGGTGATATCCAGTTTTACCTGCCTCCAAGCTTCCAGTCTCTGTTGATGAAGACTTTTCTGGATACCAAGATTTGCCAGAACTTTTTCTGAAAAAATGACTTGCTGAAGAGTACCACTTCCCGAAAGAGTGTTTTCTGCACTCTGTCCCATACTTGATTCTGCTCTATCTTTGTCAATTTTGACGTAGTTTGCATCAAGCTGGAGTTGGGGGAGAAGGGATGACCAGGCAGTGCGAATATCCTGTTCGCCTGCAAGGACTTCATGTTTTTTTGTCAGGATATCAAGATTCACAACTAGTGCTTCGGATACTGCATCATTCATTGATATCTTACGTTCGGCATCTTTTCGTTCACTGTCTATAACTTCTGCTTCAGTTAAAATATGCCAGGGAGGAGAAACACCGATCTTTCTTGCAGTTGCCATATTTAGGAAAAGGCGAAGATTATCAGTGATATTAACCGGCAGATCACCGGCATTTTCACCCTCAAGGATTCTCTGAATGTTTAATGCTGTCCGTCTGGCACGACGAACGACAAGGTCCTCCGATGAGAGTGAAGCTAGAACCCCCAGTTCGACATCCCATTTCCCAAAAATGGAATAGCTGGCAATCTTTTTCTCATTGATGCCCTCTATCAATTCTATGTATTCAGATTGGTCCAGAGGCAAAGATGAGCTCAAAATAACGGCGTCAGTTCCGTCGGGAATATTTTCCAGATATGAGGCTGGATCAGTACCACCAAGGGAAAAATCCAGAGTGATATTTTTGTCTAGGAATACTTTTTTTGCGCGCGCATTGTATTGTTCAAGATTTTGATTGGAAGATTCGTGAATCATATATGAAAGATGACTGAATGGCGCAATCTCATGATACGCCTCGATCTGCATCTTGAAGTAAGCAGGCGAAGCAATATAATTCAGATTATGTTTCCCACTTTTCCCTTCATGATAGGGAATTTGAAGGATATCATAATCAGTAACAAATGGGGCAATTACCGGTTTGTTCAGATCCGATTCAAGACATATAATATGGCTTGATGTGATGCCAATTGCGACAACCACATCAACTTCGGGATCATTCATTAATTGATGAACGGCTGAAGTAATACTAGTTCGGTCGAACTGGGCAACCAGATATTTCGAATCTGGGAATTCCAAGGTATACTCACCAGACAATACAGTTCTGATTTCATCAATAAATGTATTATGGATATAGTCAGAATCCCGCCATTCACCATCTGAAACAAAACCGATGGTAACAGTCTGTGTCGCGAATATTGAAACTGGTAAAAGCAATAAAAAAAGGAAAGAGATTCCCTTGAGTCGTCGAAGCATCTTCAGACCCCATTGTTTAATAAGAATTTAATGTACAATAAAAACTATTAACAATAAAATAGGAATCAGTATGTGAAGAAATGACTATGGTGAAAACAGAAAAAAGTTTTCACAAATCAAATCCTGAATATCCCCCATTTGGAATTACTAATGATTTAATCCCTGAACAATAGTAAGGTTCCAAGAAACTTAGTGCATTGAAATCTGGGAATCTATTAATTTGTATACTCTGGGAGATAACACATGTTATAATAGGAAGGAGCTCTGAAAAGGAATTGTTTTTTTAAGCTTCTGCCAGTCGTATCTTACCCTTGATAGACAATAAAAGGATTATCAGATGAAAATAGCTATTGCACAGGTAAACCCGATTGTAGGTGATATTAAGGGAAACCTTGAAATTCTTAAAAAGACGATAGACAAATTGCCACAAGGAAACGTTGATCTTGTGGTATTTCCGGAATTATTCTTGAGTGGATATCCACCGCGTGATCTACTGGTTCTTGACTGGTTTAATGATAGACTTGAGGATGGTATAGATGAGATTTTAACCTATTCGAAAACCAGGCCTGAAATGGGTATCCTTTTTGGTTCACCCAGACGGACTGGTGCTTATTTTGGAAAAGGAATTTCCAATTCTGCATTACTTATCGAAAATGGTGAATTCCTTTTTGAGCAGGATAAATGTCTATTGCCAACCTATGATGTTTTTGACGAGACCCGATATTTTGATCCAGGTCGGCAAGACAGGCTGAAGGTTATTAAGTTTCACGGTGAGAAACTCGGAATCAGTATTTGTGAAGACGCATGGAATGATCCGTCATTTGAGCAGAAGCCCCTGTATGAATTTAATCCCATTGATTCTCTCGTTGAACTTGGTGCAACGATACTGATCAACATCGCTGCATCTCCTTTCCAGATGCATAAAGAAATCAGTCGTTACGAAAGAAGTAAACATCACGCTTTAAAGCACCATCTTCCGTACATCTCTGTAGGTCAAGTAGGCGCCAATGACGAACTGATTTTTGATGGTAGTTCAGTCTCATTAAATAGTGCAGGTGAACTTATTGCTGTGTTGCCACCATTTGAAGAAAAAATTGAGATTATCGATACTGTCTCAGATGGACTGAAGAAAGAATATACTACATTACCCGATCTGGAATCACTCCATAAAGCTCTTGTCCTCGGACTTAAGGATTATTTGAAGAAGACCGGATTCCGTAAGGTTGTTGTCGGCTTATCCGGTGGTATTGATTCTGCATTAGTCGCTGCATTGGCAGTTGATGCCATAGGTAGTGAGAATGTTCTGGGTGTAACAATGCCATCCAAGTTTTCTTCACGTGGATCGGTAACAGATTCACGAAAACTTGCGGAGAACCTAGGTATTTCGTTTGAGATGATTCCGATTAAGGATGTCTTCACTTCTTTTGAGGATGTTCTCGAAAGTTCATTTGAAGGTTTGGAAAAGGATGTTACAGAGGAGAACCTTCAGGCGCGAATTCGTGGAACCCTTCTAATGGCATTCTCAAATAAATTCAATTCCCTTCTACTTTCAACAGGAAACAAGAGTGAAATCGCAGTTGGTTACTGTACGTTATATGGGGATATGAATGGAAGCCTATCTGTGATCGGGGATCTTTACAAGACAACCGTATACCGACTCGCAAAATATATCAACAGGGACAGGGATATCATTCCCGAGGAAATACTTACAAAGGCACCATCGGCAGAACTGGCTCCTGGGCAAGTGGATCAAGACACTCTTCCTGAATATGAGATTCTGGACAAGGTCCTTAAGGCGTATCTTGAAGAGGGAAAAGGTGCTGGAGAAATCAAGTCTGAAATTAATCTGCCTGAAACAATTGATTGGATACTTAGAACGGTAGATATCAACGAGTATAAACGTTGGCAGGCGGCACCATGTTTACGTATTAGCTCAAAATCCTTTGGTACTGGTAGAAGAATTCCTATTGCGGCAAAGAAGTCATAAACAATATGAACCAGCGTGAGAGCCCGAGAGACATCTCGGGTTTTTTTTAGCATTTTTTGGGGTTGTTTGTTTTTTCAAACGGACAAATTTTAGATGGTTTATGATAATCTTTATATCTTAGAAATAGCTTTTTTCCAATTTGACTAGTTACCATCTTTTGGGGGGAATATGTTCTGGAAGAAGAAATCAAATTCCGATTCACTTGTTGAAGTAGAAAAAATATCCTTAAATATTCCTCCTGTTGAAGTGTTTATAAAGTTGTGCAAAACCAATTCAAATCATAAAAGTCTGGTCGATAATTCGGGTAACTATGGTCTGAATTCAGAAAATTTGGGTAGACTTCTATATTGGATCAAAGAAACCCAAATTGATCCAAAAATTATTGTGAACTCAAGTCCAAAACTGAAAGGTGAACGAGACTACTATCTCTCGATCTTATCAGGTTATTATACCAGCTACTTTTCTGATACACGGAAAAAAATACTGGACTCGGGCAGGGAAGATTATTCCAATCTCTATTTAAATGGTCTAAAGCTAAATGAAATCCTGACAAGTGAACTGGAACTGAATCAAGTCCCTATGGCAGAGGTAAAGAAAATAACTCAGACTATAAATGGAATACTCACCTTTGATCAAATTTATTTCATACAAGAATTGGATAGACGTAAACAAGAACAATGTGAAGCTCAACTTCTCCTTCAGCAAAAGGCGAAGTTGGATGACCTTGCTGGATTAATTGTAGAAGCTTCAAAAGTGGGGGATCTTACTTCTCGATCTGACCTGAAAAACTTTCCTGATGAAATCCGTACATTGGTCGCTTCAATAAACACATTGTTGGATTCTATCCTTGTTCCTCTTAAATCAGGTATTGATGTGATTCAGATGGTTGCTAAACGAGATTTAACGCAACGGATTGAAGGTGATTTTGTTGGCGATCATCGTTTGATTCCTGAAGCATTAAATCCCGCTCTTGATTATCTGAATGCTGCATTAATGAAAATTGACGATGCCACTGAACGTGTGAAGATAAATGCGACACATATGTCCGATTCAGCCCAAAGTTTGTCTTCTGGTGCAACCCAACAAGCCAGTTCGTTGCAACAGGTGAAGGAGACAGTTGTAAATATCGCTCAAGAGGCTAATGAGAATGCAAAAAGTGCTTTAGAAGCGCATAAGCTGGTAGACAACGCAACAAAACATGCGGATCTTGGTAACGATCTAATGCACGAGATGAATGATGCAATGAATAAACTTCATGTTTCGGCGAAAAAAATATCCCAGATTATCAAGGTGATTGAGGAAATAGCATTCCAGACAAATATGTTATCTCTCAATGCTGCTGTAGAAGCCGCTCGAGCAGGCGTTCACGGTAAAGGTTTCGCAGTTGTGGCAGAAGAAGTAGGTAGTCTTGCCAAAAGATCATCAAAAGCATCCAAAGAAACCGAACAGTTAATTCAGGATACTATCACTTGTATTAACAACGGTGTTGAGATTTCAGAGAAGACTGATGCCGAGATTGGGAATATTCAGAAAATGGTTAAAGATGTCTCAAATATCATTGGACAAATTACCAATGCAAGCAGACTACAAAATCAGGAAATTGAAGAAGTAAGTGAAGCAATCCATCAAATTGAAGTTGTTACGCGCGACAATGCCGACAACGCTGAGAGGGGTGCTACTCTAGCCTACAATCTAACAAAAGAAGCCGAGAATCTGAAGTTTGCGATTTCAAGTTTTAAAATAGATGGTAATAATCAAGGACAGTACAAGCAGCGAAGCCATACCCGGGTGATTAGCTCAAGTGAACTGATAGAATTACCAGAACTCGATGAAGGGTTTTAGACAAAGAACTACTAATCACTAGGAGATGTTATTCCTGCGGGCTGTAGTCGGGAATCTCTGAAAGTTTGGAATAAAAAAAGGTCCGGTGAAAACCGGACCTTTTACGATTCTATACAAAGAAGATTATTCTTCTTTTTTATCTTCCTTGGTCGCGTCGCTGGCCAACATCGCGTTTAGCATATCCTGGAATAGATGACCTGTTGAACCGGGGGAATAGGGCATGAACAGAACGTTGCTCTTGCCATATTTCGCAATCGCTTCGCTTGTATCAAGGAATTGATTCATCATCAAAATGCTCATCAGGTCTTTACCTGTTGCACCCGGGACGGCTTGTTGAAGCTGTTCGACGGAAAGACTCAGACCATCAGCGATGGCTTTTCGTTGATCAGCAATACCCTGACCAGAGAGTTTTTTCGCGTCAGCATCCGCTTCAGCCGCTTTGACGACAAGAATTTTTTCAGCTTCACCTTCCTGTTCGGCGGCAACACGAAGACGCTCAGCAGCGTTAATTTTGTTCATCGATTCTTTGACTAATGCATCTGGATCAATGTCAGTCACCAATGCACGGACTATGCTGTACCCGTAATCTTCAATCGTTTCACTAAGTTCCGCTTTTACTGCATCAGCAATGTCATCCTTTTTGACAAATACTTCATCGAGAATGAGCTTCGGGACTTCTGCACGGACCACATCAAAGATGTAGGAAGTAATCTGTTCCTTTGGACGATTCAACTTGTAAAATGCCGATTGAATTTTTTTGGTTTCTTCCTCGACAAAATATTGGACAGAAATTGTCATACGGACAAAAACGTTATCCTTGGTTTTTGTCTCAACTTCAACGTCCAACTGTTGAACACGGAGGCTGATCCTTCCTGCGATTCTATCGATCAAAGGAATCTTTATGTTGAGGCCGGGGCCTCCAACACGGGTGAATTTTCCAAATCGTTCCACAACCGCTGCTGTTTGTTGTTTTACGGTGTATAGTGACGCTACAACAATCACAAGTATTACAACAATCCAAATAATGATATCCATAATCTCTCCCTGAAATTTTAATAAAAGTTTAAATATGTGATGTTGAATTAGATCTCAACGCTACCTTCAAATACTCTAACTGCTTCCCCTTCGAGGATGGCATATTTAAAGTTTTCGCCTATGGTTACTTTTAGTTCTCCCCCCGGCATACGGACCGCAACTTCCTGGTCAAATTTGAAACGGTTTTCCACAATTCCGGCACCGATGGCTGCAATTGCTCCGCTACCGCATGCTAACGTTGGACCGACTCCACGTTCATAGACGACCAATGCACATGTATTTGGGTCTTCCTTTCGGGCGAATCCAATATTTACACCTTCTGGAAAAACGTCTTTAAGAACTGCAATTCGTGATCCGATCTCATGAATCTCATAACCTTCCCACATTTCCAAGTTGTAAATCACAAAATGAGGGTTACCAACTCCTACAGCGGTTCCAACGATCGGATCAGCCAAACCAGGGACTTCAATCCCGCCTTTTACCACCGGTTCACTTGAAGCGATCTTGGCATCTTTAGGATCGAATGAGGGAATCGGCATACTGACTTGAATTCTATCATCATTAGTGAAACGGCTGGTGACAATCCCCGCGCCTGTCATAATCTTCACTTCATCCATCTCTTTGACGGGTTCGCCGAGGTCGGCGAGGAAACGCATCAAGCATCTTAGACCATTTCCACACATTTCAGCAGGGGTGCCGTCAGCGTTGAAATAACCCATTGTATAGTCAATGTCGCCATCACTTTTGATCGCTTGAATGATACCATCAGCTCCAATCCCAAGGTGACGCGTACAAAGAGCTGCAATCGCTTCTGGACTTAACACATCCCAGATCAAACGGTCATCGGAACGGTTATCTACCATAATGAAGTCGTTACCGGCACCGTGATATTTTGCAAAATTGAGTTTCATGTTGTTCCTGTATCTTTTTTCTACTGCGTATCGTAAACGTAATCTTCACCCATCCAACCACCTGTAACTTCAAGGACAGCGCCGGTTACATATGATGCTCCCGGACTTAGCAGATAGATAATCGCATCGGCTAGATCTTCCCAGCTACCATGTACGCCCATTGGATGTGTTTCACCAGCCTTCTTAGCACGTGCTTCCTCCCGGTTAAGTTCCTTGTGGAGAATATGCCCCGGGTTAATGACGTTGACTGTAATTCCATTTACCGCTTCCTCAATGGCAAGTGTTCTTGATAATGCAACTACTGCTGATTTTGCCGCAAGGTGGGGACCGGTGAATCGCATGGGTGTCGTTTGATGAGCACCTATCATTCCAGTGCCGATAATTCTTCCAAGCTTATTTTCCTGCATTGCTGGGACAACGGCCTTTATAGCTTCGAAATAGCTGGTCAAATTTCCAGAAACCATTTCGTCAAATTCTTTACGGCTGTGGTCTATAATTTTTTTGCCTACATAGGGTCCGGCAAGATGGACTAATCCATAGGGAATACCAAGTTCCTTAACGATGCTTTTATAAACGTCTGAAGCGATACCCGGAACTGAAAGGTCACCCTTGGTGAGAGTAGTTTTATATCCTGATTCAGCCAGGTCCGCTTGCAGTTTTTCCGCACGGCTTCTATTTGACAAATAGTGGAGAGCTAATTTATAGCCTTCCTCAGCAAGTCGTCTGGCAATTCCCACACCTAATCCACCCGCAGCACCGGTCAACCATACGACTTTTCCTGATGGATCACTGTTTATCATGAATTTCCCTTCTCATTCGGCTAATAGTGCTCGCGAGTTCAATATGCACAAATATAATAATCCTTTGGAGACAATATCTTGATACTTCGGGAGCAAGTTACAATATTCACGCCTACAGGGAAAGGTGGGGATACCTTTTCATGCACGCCAAAGCCATATCGAGGGATTCATGTCATCAAGTCACAATATTCCGCTCAATTGGGATCAGAAAGATGATCTCGCTGTCAATACAATCCGTGTACTAGCTGCTGAAATGGTACAGAAGGCAAACAGTGGTCACCCGGGAATGCCGATGGGTTTTGCTAAACCTGCGCATCTTCTCTGGACCCGTTTCCTGAAGTTCAATCCTGATAACCCTTTCTGGCCTGCCCGTGACCGTTTCATCCTCTCCTGTGGTCATGGTAGCGCTTTGATGTATTCACTGCTTCACTTGGCAGGATACGATCTGACTATAGATGACATCAAGCAGTTCCGTCAGTGGGAAGCCAAAACAGCCGGACATCCGGAATTTGGTCTCGCACCCGGTGTTGAAACCACAACCGGCCCCCTCGGACAGGGTGTAGGCAATGGTATCGGAATGGCTATGGCCCAGCGTTACATCCTGAACCAGTTGGATTCAGGCGACTACAATCCACTTGATCACTATATCTACGTTGTCGCTAGCGACGGCGACCTGCAGGAAGGTGTCAGCGCTGAAGCAAGTTCATTGGCCGGTCGTCAGGACACAGGGAACGTTATCGTACTTTATGATGATAACCGTATCAGCATCGAAGGCAGTACGGACCTATCATGGCGTGAAGATGTCGCCAAACGTTACGAAGCCTATGGCTGGCATGTACTTAAAGTTGATGGTGACGATGAAGAAGCCATCTACAATGCCATCACTAAAGCTCAGAACGATAGCCGTCCATCACTGATTGCTGTTCGTACTCATATCGGTTTTGGTAGCCCGAGTAAACAGGATAGTGAATCTTCACACGGTGCTCCGCTTGGTGAAGAAGAACTTAAAGCCACCAAGGAAAAACTGGGGTGGACATACGAACCCTTCACAGTCCCCGAAGAAGCTTATGGGATTTATACAGATGCCGCAGACCGCGGCAGAGCTGCTCACGAAGAATGGTTAAAAATTCTTGAAGATAAACTTGCGTCAGATAAAAACTTCGAATCTGTCTGGGAAGAACTGGTTCACGGTAAACTTCCAGACGATCTTTTTGATACCATGCCCGATTTTGAAGTCGGAAGTAAAATTGCCACACGTGGTGCATCAGGTATGGCGTTAAATCACTTTGCTGCAAAGTACCGTGCGCTCATCGGTGGTTCAGCCGATCTGGCAGGATCAAACAAAACCGACATCAAAGGTGCAGCAGACTTCCTGCCGGAAAATAAAGATGGTCGTATTATCCATTTCGGAATCCGTGAACATGGAATGGGAGCGATCCTTAACGGCATGATCCTATACGCGAACCTGCGTCCCTACGGCGGAACCTTCCTGATCTTCAGCGATTATATGCGCGGTTCCATGCGCTTGGCCGGATTGATGAACCTTCCGGTTCTCTATGTCCTGAGCCATGACAGTATCGGTGTTGGTGAAGATGGTCCTACCCATCAACCGATTGAACATTACGCCGCCCTGCGAATCATTCCGAACATGCATGTCTACCGTCCGGGTGATGCCAACGAAATGGCGTACGCATGGAAGATGGCGCTTCAGAGGACTGAAGGTCCAACGTCCATTCTTTCCACTCGTCAGGGACTACCGGTTCTGGATCGCGATAAATACGCCTCAGCCGAAAACGTTGAAAAAGGTGGGTATGTCCTTGCTGATTGTGATGGCACACCGGACGTAGTTATCATCGCCACAGGTAGTGAAGTCAGTCTGGCAATCGAAGCCTATGAAGCCCTTGAGGGCAAAAAGAAAATCCGTGTCGTCAGTATCCCGTGTTGGGAAGTCTTTGAAGCACAAGGACAGGACTACATCGACGAAGTAATTCCACCGTCAGTAACCAAACGCCTTGGTATCGAAGTGGGTGTGAGTTACGGCTGGGAACGTTGGATCGGATGCGAAGGCAAAATGATCTGCCGAAATGATTTTGGTGCTTCTGCACCCGGTGCAGTTGTCTTCGATAAATTCGGTTTCAACCTCGACAACGTCCTGAAAACGATAGATAGTTTATAGAGATGTTTTTTATTGTCATTCCCGAGTTTAGTAATCGGGAATCTCGATGTTCAAAACCCGATCCACATCTTTGGATCGGGTTTCTTACTATAAAACCCTGTTTGGCGAGCAAACAGGGCTGAATATTTTGTTAAGTGAAGAGATATGTCATCCTGACGATGACGTAGTCATCGAGAAGAATCTTGTAGTACTGTAGGCCGGTGTCCCCGACACCGGCTTTTTAAACCCGAGCGACCAGTCTTCGCTATGCTATGCCTTGACCAGCCAGCTCTCGGGCCACCTTGACTTCATTATTATCTGCCCCTGACAGCTCGTCTGTCAGGGTTTATTATTGCTGTTATCTTTTTAGCTATTCACTATTTATAGCCTGTCCAGTAGCAGTTTTAACGATAGCGGATTCAATCAGGGACCAAGAAAAGCCCGGTGATTTCACCGGGCTTTATTTGTTGGGAATGAAGATGCCAATCTATGCTCAAGTATAAACCCTGTTTGTCAGTCAATTGCCGGACTGTCAGTAGGATAATGGGGCTGGATAAATAGTGCTTCAATGTATAAGATTCACTGGATCCTGAATTCCGTCGTAAGCCGGACAGGCAAAGTTCAGGATGACAATCTACTACCGAATCACCATCACCTTGCCGGTGTGGGTGTTGCCGTGATCGTCTTTTACAACATAGACATACAACCCGTAGGCCACATCCTGACCGTGTTCGTTTCGTAAATCCCAATAATCGAAGCCATCGTTATCTGCACCACGGTGATCAATTTCCTGAACAATACTTCCCGCAACTGTATAAATCGTGATAGTACAATTACGTGGTAAATGTGTAAACATCACACGGGGATCGTTGGGATCATTTTCAAAACCGCTTCTGACAATTACCGGATTCGGAACAGCTTTGATTCTGCTCAGGTTAGGACTTGAGACACTCGCAGGTACTTCAGTTGTGAATTGATAAACTAATTGTTTGTTAAACGGTTTATTGGTTCTCAGGTAGTATTCATCACCAACTGAAGGTGCAATTGCATCGGCAGGACCGTTATTGGTCTTCAACCAAATCAATGAACCCGTGCTGTCTACTTCATCATCCCTAAGTACCATAATGTCAGGGAAGAGGGGTCCGTTTACAGGATCAGTCGCGGGATTCCATGCTGCACCACCAGGTATCAAATCCCATCCCAACGGACTCAAAGATGGAATCTCACCGAATGCAAATGCGAGGTCGCTCAGCAGGAAATGTTCAGTTACATCCATCCATGTTTCCAAATCTGGGTAACTGGTCTTTTCAATTTTTAGCGGTGCGAGAAACGTTGTGTCCTGAATCCCAATATCAAAACCGACGGTGGTTGTGCGGAATTCGACCGGCGTATCGGTAATCGTAATTCGCCAGTCATCCAGACTCTCCACAACTTCCTCGTAGCTACTGGGATTAGCAGCGTAACGGTTTTCTGTCCACCAGTCAAAAGAACATTCTACGTTATTGACTGTTTCCCACCTCATAGATGAAACACCGGGTCCTGTCAGGTTCTCTGCGTAGATACGGAATCCGTCCACTGCTGGTAAATCATCCCCACTCATGCCAATGTTTTTATAGGTGAATGTTTCACCTGACAGCATGTCGGTAAACTGATCGGAAGCTCGGTCCATATCGTAAAGGTTTAGTGTCGTTTCAACGGCTTCAACCAAAACACCGTCGACCATCACACTATCACCCGCTTCGTTGAAGGTGATCTGGTAAGTGTGACCGGATAGGAGGGATTGATCTAAAATCTCAAGTTCCAATCGTCCTTCTGCAAGGGCGCCGTTGATCTCCACAATACCGCTCAAGGTGCCCGGAACTTCATCCACGGGATTTGTTCCCGGGGTTACTACCACAATGTTTTTATCGAACTCAGAAATTCCGATACCGGTCTGATAACTCGATTCGGTTGAATCGGGAAAATCATGGTTATAAACGCCACGGTCGTATGCAGTTATGCTATACCAGACTTCAATTCCGTTGGTGACATCGGTGTCCACGAAATTGTGTGTAAGACCTGTATCATCGCCCAACCATGCGTGTGCTGCTGGGAAGTCCGGTCCATAAGCAGGATCAAGCCCGGTGATGCTGTCAATTATATCGCACTGGTAAATAGGGGCAAATCCCATCGGGTCGCCGTACCAATTAGTGATGACAGCACCCCAGTTCTCTCCGCCATCGGTGCTTTTATAGAGACGATAACCCTCGAAATCCACTTCGTTTGTAATCGCGTCTACACTACTTTCTGCTACGTTATCCCACGATAAGAACACCCTGCCATCTCCGGCTTTACCGTAAAGAGTCGGTAGGTCGGGGGGACCGCTTCCCTGATAGTGTTTATCTTTTGCCATGAAATAAGCTGTTTCAACGTTCTGCAGTAAATCAGTTGAATCTGCTCCAATCACAAAGGCAAATGCCACTTCTTCAAAATTTCCTACTGGAATGTCGAATGGACCTGAAGCAAACGTGTAAGTGATTTCAGTTCCGGGCAGGTTGTTGTTGTCAACTTCCGATTGAAGTGAAATATCGGCAAACGAATTGTCGTCACCGTGGAAATACCATTCGGGATGTTCAAGCCCAGTTGGGTCATTCTGCATCAAACCTGCAAAAGTTTCATCCGTCACAGGGGAATTGTCATCATGGTAATAATGGAATGAGGTAACTCCGGCATCATCCGGTGAATCGACCATTCCAACACCAATCCAGCCAAGGTCTCCGACCCATTCTTCGAATTCAGAACTATCCTGACGTTGAGGTACACCGTTCAGGTCATTTTTAAATATGAATGACGGTGTGGTCTCATCTCCGATCGTCCAGGCACCAACACGGTCATCATCGTAGAAGTCCGGTTTCAGGTCTGCTTGCAGGCCAGCGTATACTTCATTCAGGTCGGTAGAACCATCGTTATGGATTCTGTACCTGATAATGACAATATCTTCAGCATAGGGTCGGCTGTAGGAATAACCTATTTGTTCAACTCGAAGGTTCAGACCTCTTTTATCCTGCAAAACTGCGTAAACGTCTCTATCAGAAGTAAATTCTCCATCAACCACATTCTCCGGATGCGCCAAATCAGTTCTGAAAAGTCCCGGCCAAGTTGGAACGCCATTATCTGTCGGCCATGTTGATCTGCGATCCGAACTGGCTAAGAAAGGGGTGGTGCCATCGGTAGATGTATTTTCGTCAGTTCTATTTTCGTTGAAGTAAAGTCCGTTTGATCCGTCGTATGCTTCCCAAGTAAAATCAGTTGATGCCGAAGATGGATCATAGATGGAAGACATGAGTTGACCGTCAGCAAGGAGGAGAAAACTCACTCCGAACCCGTATTGCTGAACACTTTCGCCTTCGCGTGGCCAATGGAAAGCCGGGGTTCCAAAATGCTGGTCACTGACTATCCCGATATTGCTGATCATGTTCCCTAACTGGCCTTTATCGAGTAGTCCAATAGCGCGGTCGTTTACTGAACTGATGGATCGATTGAAAAGTTCTTTGGCTTCGATTTCGTGCTTGTTTATTGGTTTTACTTGAGTGAAACCAGTTTGAAAGACGAAAATCAGGACTAGAAATAGAAAAACATTTCTGTTGAGTTTCTTCATAAGAGTTCCCCGGATCATTTTTCTACCTACGTACCTGAAGTCCAATTTTGACTATCCTTGGAATATCCACATTGGATGGGTTATGGACTTGATCAAATGTGACTTCATTTCCAGCTATTGTCGTTTCCCAAGGTTCACCGGTTCTGGAATTGACGTAAAGCGGATTAATCCTGTCAAAGAGATTCTCAATTGAGGTAAAGAGTTCAACCCTGACCGGTTTAAACATAAGCGTTTTTGCCAGTCTTAAATCAACACGGAGTGTTGCGTCCATCCGTTCAGAATTTCGAATCGCGAGTTGTTCACCTGCATCCGTATAGGGAGTGTAGGGCAGACCGCTGGAGTAGTTGAAAATGACTCCCGCATTAACACCTTTGAGCGCCGATGTGTTAAAAATCTCCGGGTAGTTCGATTCGGAAGAATTCCAAGTTAAGATGAAATTTGCGACATGACGGCGATCAAAATCCATGTAATATTCCTGCCGTACCTCAGGTGTTCCTGTGTACGCATCCCAATAACCTGTTGTTGGCTCGGAACTATTTCCCTTGGCAACGCTATAGGTATAGTTGGCCTGCAAACTCCAGAAACGGCTCATTTTTCGGTTTAATCCAATTTCAAAACCGGCTACACTGGCGTAGTCAACGTTGACAAAGGCAGCATAATTATAGGCTGTACCATATCGAATCTGACGTGTTCCAACCAGGTCCGTTATGTCTTTATAAAAAGCAGTGGCTGTATAGCCAAGGTCGTCATTAAATAATCCCTTGATTCCAACTTCGTAAGCAACAGTTTTTTGTGGTTTTAACGCTGGATTGCCAACCATATCAAAAGTACGGTTTGCCAATGTATCAGGATTAAGGTCAGCAGAATTGATGAAAAGGTTTGTATAGTCTGGAAACTGGAAAAAATGACCATAAGCAAAATAGAGCGATGTCTTTTCCGAGACAGGATGTGCCAAACCCAATCTTGGACTTAGTTGAAAACTGGGTTCCACTGTTTCAAGGCCGGATAAAGGATTTTCAACATTACTCCAACCGTCGCTGTTTGGGTCTATATAATCCAATCTCAAACCTGCATTAACGATGAGGTAATCGAGTTCAATTTTATCATGAATGAAGGCAGCGATTTCAAGTGGTTCTTTTTTGTAATAGTCGATTAATCCCTTTCGACTTCCATTTTCACCGATCTCAAGTTCTCGGATATCAGTTAGTTCTATTTCTTGAATGTTTCCATCAAATCCAGCTCTCCATTGGTGATTCTTATCCATCTGCCATGTGAAACGGTTGCTGATACTGATTGTTTCACTTGATGATTCTCGCCATGTATCTGACCAATCTTCTTCATCGTAAAAATATTGCTGGAATGTGAAGTCTTCCTTTTGATAGTCAGAATTGAGGTAATCGGACCAATCTTCAAAGAGTTTAGCGTCCAACTGACGACCATTAAACCCAGCTGTAAATTCATAGAAAATGGCTTCAGAAATGTTTTTAGTCCACATAAAAGAGAAGAAATTATTCGACTCAAATTTGCGATGGTAATGCTCGGGAATATATTTCCATTTATGGTTGTAGCTCTGTTTATTAGATTTTCTGAATCCATAGCTAAGAGCAACCTTACCAAGGTTGGAGTTATTGACAAATTTTCCTGTCAATCTACGGATGTATTTGTCTCCAAAGGGGAGATGACTGTTATAAGCGGTGTGAAGTCCGTGGATAAAAAAGGTGGTTTTGTTCAAGTACTTTACTGGTCCGGAAAGTGTTGTGCTCCATCGTCCTTGTACTGGGATCAACGGATCTAAAGAACCCGTCATATCCTTTTCGCTGTAAAGTGACTTTCCGGTAAGAGTATCTCGAACAGCATCACTTCCGTTTCTAACCCAGTCAGTTTCCCTGTAGGGGCTAGAATTTACCATTGGGGATGTATATTCGATACTCCAATCGTAATTTTCTTTTCCTTCGCGGGTGATGATATTGACAATTCCGCTCATCGCTTCGCCGTACTCAGCGTTAAAAGTACCCGAAAGAATCTGCAATTCCTGAAGCGCCTCGCGACCTATATTTGTTGATGAACTACCATCAATAGGATCTTCAACTCGAACACCATCGACATAATATCCAATCTCACCAGATCGACCACCACGTATATGAATTTCGCCAGATGCATCCATTGATGCTCCTGCCTGATATGAAACCATATCGTCAGCTTGTGACATTGGCAACTGACGAACCGTCTGTCCATCAATACTTATTCGCTGGCTGGTTTCCTGCAATTCAACTACAGGACGTTCATAATTATAAACGACAACTTCAAGTTCAAAAGATTCTTCTTTCAGGGATTGGTTGATGTAGGTTGTGTGGTCCGAAGAAATGATCACGTTTTCAATCTGAACTTTTGTGTATCCGATTGCGGAAATCGTCAATTTGTAAAAACCCGGTGTGATTCCGATAAAATAGTAGTCACCATCAAGATTTGTTGCAGTACCACTTTTTCCATCTTCAAGTACAATATGAGCACCGATTATAGGTTGTCCAGATGAATCGGTAATAGTGCCGGCGAGTTTTCCCGTTTGAGCTGAAAAAGAATGTGAATAGCTATTCAGGAAAAGAAACAAGAAGAATATTGTCTTAAATATCAACATCTTATTAGGCAAAGGATTCAATTTCACAATATCACCTGTTTAAACATTTTTCTCATCAAAAAATCCTGGATCAAGAAGCTTCAGACTTTCCAGATCCCGCCATCGATCAAATGCATTTCGAAACGCAGCGTTCAGTACGGTATTGATTTCCTTGGATAGATTACCTGATAATCTCAATCTATTAATCTCTGAATATGGGGTTTTGGATATCGCAGATAGACTCCTCAAAGTACCTGCTTGAACAACAATGCCATAGTTGGACGATTTCGATTCAATGAACCGTCCCTCACTGGGGATAAAATGGCAGTTGGTTTTAATTTTGTCTGTTTCACTAAAATCAATTTCGTAGCCGGTTTCTTTAAGAGTCTTGAGTTTAAACCGGAGTAGAAGGTTCTCATACCGATTATCCACATGTCCAAGGACCTCAAAAAAATCCAGAATTTCATCAAAAAGCGTTTCATGGGGTTCGTTAGGTATTAAAGTTCTTCCTAGAATTTCCAAAGCAGCTTGTGCCCAGGCCATTTTTTCGAAATCCTTATGGATAGGCCCAAAACTTTCAAGAAGTGACCATTCCCGGAGTAGTTGAAGTTCAGATTTCGTAGAAGGAGCCCAAATCATTTCAAGGAGGACGATCGGAACCAATGGTACAGGTGGTTTTTTACCCCCAGCTCTTGCCCCTTTTGCAATAAAGGGAACCTTACCATTTTCCCTTGTAAATGCATGAATTATCAGGCTGGAATCGCCATGACGAAATCTTCTTAAGATCAAGGCTTCATTTTTCACCAGTTTAGGCAAATCAAATTCTCCATTTACATTCAGAAGTAAAATGAGTATGTATTTAAAATTAAGTGAAATAAGTGGATGGGGAAAGATACTGAAGAATTATTCATGAATCTCCTATTCCTTATACAAAGTGAAAAGGTTTATGTCTGGGGAGGAATTCGAAGATACTAATAGCATTTTCTTAATTATCCTCCCTAAATCAATAAAATATAATTGAATAAGTAAAACACCAAAAAACCAAAAATTAACAAAAAGTGCTTGATAGGTCACCATAAGAGATTTATTTTTGTCTTCGTAAAGGTATCCAGGATGTCTCCCGAATTTAGTAAACCTTGAATTTCCAATTTTTGCATGTGGAAAATATCTTCTTACCTTTATTGTTCGGTTAGACTAGGGAATTAATAGTACATACATTCATATGTTACTATTTCGACAAGGAGTGATTTAGTGTATCTAGAGCACTGGGAGTTGAAGGAAAAACCTTTTGAAAATACTCCAGACCCCAGGTTTTTCTTCCAATCCAATCAGCATCGTGAAGCACTAATGCGTATTCTCTACGCGATTCACGAGGCAAAAGGGGCTGCTCTTTTAACCGGTGAATATGGTTGCGGTAAAACAACGTTAATGCGAACAGTAATTAATGAAATTGATCCACATCTCTATTCAGTAGTACTCTTGACGAATCCGCGGTGGAGTGCCGATGAGTTGCTCCGAGAAATCCTCTATCAGTTGGGTACGGATGATATTCCCGATCGAAAAAGTGAAATCCTTCGTTTGATAAATGATCACCTCTATCAGAATATTAGCTCTGGTAAGCATACCGTTTTAATGGTTGATGAGGCTCAGGTAATCGATGATCCAATGACTTTGGAGGAGCTACGATTACTGTTAAACTTCCAACTCAACGACCGTTTTATGCTTACATTGTTGTTTGCTGGACAGCCGGAACTACGTGATCGTGTTCGCCAGTTGCCTCAATTGGTGCAAAGAATAGCGGTTAAATATCACCTTGTTCCGTTGGACCTTGAGGAAGCAACCAAGTATATTGATTACAGAATGGCATTTGCAGGAAGTCTCAAGGAAGTCTTCACAGAAGGTGCCATGAAGGATATTTATACCTATACTCAGGGTACGCCCAGAAAAATAAATAATCTGTGTGATCTGGCATTGGCAATCGGCGCAGGGAATCGACTGGAAACTATTGATTCTGATGTCGTTCGATCCATTATTGACAGTGAAACCGCTGGAGGGAAGTACGAATGGTGAGGATGCGAGATGTCCTCAAGTCTGTTCGGGATATTAAAAGACCCGGTCAAGATTTTCCTGATCAATCTTCGGATGATAATCAGGAATCGGGTGGTCTCCGTTTTCCCGGTCCAGCACACGCCAGAACTTCTACACAGCCGGCTTCAATGCCTGATGTAAGAAGGACTGATGTCCAGAAGACTGAAGATGTCGTTCCAGCACCTGAGGAAAACTCTGTTGATTTAGCAAAATCTGGTGAACAGAATCCTTACCATCGGACAATATCGGAGATTGATAATTTTCTCCAATTGGCTAAGGCTGGCGATCCTTTTGATTTAGATGAAATCGAAAAATGTTCAACAGAATTTGTCGATTTACTGGAAGATAACGACCAACTCTTTCTTCAAGCGCTTTCAGCACGAAAAACAGTCACTACCATGGCTCAACATAGTGCAAACGTAGCAATTGTTGCTATTAAAATTGCTTATGGACTTGAATATAGTCGTGAAGACATCATTAGGATTGGAATCGCCAGTATGATTCATGAAGTTGGGATGACAAAAATTCCTGATGAAGTGATGAACAAAAAAGGCGAACTTTCACCATCTGAGTACGAAAAAATTAAACAGCACCCGATATTAGGTCGTCAAATTCTGGATAGTGTAAAAGACGACTACCCTGAGCTTCCAGATGTCGTTTCCCAGGAACATGAAAGATGGAATGGAAATGGATATCCATTTGGTTTAAGTGGTGATGATATTCATGAACATGCTCAAGTCCTTGGGTTAGCAGATACATTTGTAGCATTGACGCATGTCCGTCATTACAGGGACAATTTTATCGCCTATAAAGCAATTCAATCTATAATTGAAAGAAGAAACACTGATTTCTCAGCCAGAATGATAAAATCTCTGATTGATGTTATCAGTATCTTCCCAGTACAGAGTCTTGTTAAACTGAATAACGGTTCCATTGCACGCGTGGTTAAAACCAATAAACAATTCCCGGTTCGTCCAGTAATTGAAATGGTCGCCAATGCTCGAGGTGAGAAGTTTAATAACCCCGAAACGATCGATCTCTCCAATGAACCAATGATTTACATCGTTAGTCCGGTTTTGGATGAGAACGCATATTCCTAATATTTATGGTGGAAAAATATGGATGACGCGAAGCGTAGAGAACTGGAGAGCCTGAAAAGTCAAATTAACCCAGAAGTTCTGAAACGAGTTGCGGAAGCCATGGGACAATCAGTCCCTGATACTGGCGGAAGCGCACCACCGTCCTCAGCTCCACCTCCCAGAAGATCCTCCGGTGGAGGTTTAAGCGGTTTAAAAGCGAGAATGAAGAAGAGTGGAACTCAACTTGATTCTGAGGCCAGAGCAGCTAAAGAAGATCGCCAGATTCCAATCTCATTCCTGATCTACGATACCTCCCATTTTCGAGCAAAAACGATGGCTGGGTTAGTGACAAGGATGGGATATGAAGATTATCGTATTATCAGCGAACCACAGGAATTTTTGAAATTCTTGCTAAGCGATGTTAATAATCCAAAGATTGATAGAACAGTCATTTTCGTGTTTGATGACTATTATTCCGGTGTTATGCATATGCTAAACTCCGAAGCCGTGATTGCACTAAGCGAAAAAATTCCCGCAATAAAAGAAGTCCCGGTTTTTGTGATTTATGAGGCTAAAAGAGTACCGGAGCCCATCGAAAGTCTAGCACCACAATATGTGCTTACATTACGCCACAGTCCTGAGTTTAGCGACAAAAGGATGAAAAAGGCACTGGGTATAGAGACAGAAGAAAAATAGCCAATCCCAGATGATTACGATTTAAGTGGTAGCGATGGCCATTCCTATTGAAGATTTTGATGCTGGTGCATACCAGTTACCAGAGTATGCAGAAGCATTAACACACCTGTATGGACGTCTTGATTCTGAAGGTCTAGACCCTCTGAAATTCGCCACAATTGATAGGGATTTGGATATTTACGGTCAATTCCTTTCCATGCTGGGCGAACCCCATAAAGCCGTTCCATTTGTTCATGTTACCGGAACCCGTGGAAAAGGGTCTACTGTAATTTTTCTGGAAAGTATTCTGAAACGAGCCGGCTATCATGTGGGCGCAACCGTTTCACCCCATCTAATAGAAGTAAGGGAGAGGATTCGTTTCGGAGGTTACTATATCTCACGGGAAGATTTCGCTGAATATTATAACTCCATCATAAAACCTGTTGCAGATTTAAATCTAACCGGATGCACTTTTCGAACAGTTTTTGAACTTCTAATCGCGCTTGCTTTTGTCTCTTTCCGGGAGAAAAATGTCGACCTGGCCCTTCTTGAAGTAGGCATGGGAGGCAGAAAAGATGCTACTAATGTTGTTGACCCATTGTTATCCGTTATTACGCGAATCGGATTAGACCATACCCATGTTCTTGGAAATACATTCCGTGAAATCGCATGGGATAAAGGGCATATTATAAAACCTGAACGCCCGGCGATCATTGGTGCCCAACCAGCGGAAGCATTGGATGAATTGGAAAAAAGAGCGAAAAAAACAGGTAGTGAGCTTTGGCGTTTGGGGTATGAATTTGATTATAACATCATAGATATCAATTATAAAGGTGTCAGTTTTAACATAAAAACACCAATTTCGGAATTTAAAAATATCAAGATAAACATGCTAGGTAGGCATCAAGCGGAAAACGCTGCTACAGCTATTGCCGCTATTGATAGATTGAGGCACGACGGGAAATATGACATCTCAGATAACCAGATAATTGACGGATTATCAGAGGCCAGATGGGAAGGTCGTGCAGAAGTTATCTGTCAGGATCCTCAAGTTGTCATCGACGGTGCGCACACGCCCCAAGGTGCTTTAGCAATGAATAACCTTGTAAAGGATTGTTGGGCAGGAAGAGATATTACCCTCATTTTGGGATTTAATAAAGATAAAGATGTAGATGGTTTCCTTGACAGTTTTGATTTTATTCCTACTCGAGTCATCGCAACTGAAGCGAAGACTCCCCGTGCAATGAAGAAAGAACATGTTGCAGAACTTGCACGGAAAAGAGGATGGGAAGCGGAGATAGCTCCTGTCGAAACAGCTATTCACATGGCTTTGGACGGGATTGGTAAAAATGGTACAGTTCTCGCTACAGGAAGTTTATATATCGTTGGAGCAGTAAGACGATATTGGTTGCAAGGTTCTGATGAGAACCTTATTTTCGAAAATTCGAAAGATTAAAAGATAAGAGGTAGATCATGGCACGGCTTACGAAGCTGGGGATGGTAGCACTTTTACTCACAATGGGATTAGTGTTATTTGGATGTGGTAGCGCAAATGATCCTGACATTCCGGGAAGTAACGGCGCTTACATTGTGTTGGACAATCTGATTACACGTGGTTCTCCCCAAGATATTGATATTGATGGTAACCGTCTTTTTATTGCAGAATATCATGCAGGTGTTGGCGTTTACGATATTTCCTCAACCTCAAGCGTTAGTTTGCTGGAGCAACTTGATACTCCACAAAGATGTCAGGTTGTGAATGTAGAGAGTGATTTGAACGCTTTAGTAGTGAATACATCCTCACAAACATACATTTACTACCTTGATTCGCTTAAATATAATGATAACAGTATCCTCGGCGATGCTGGTGTGCGCGATATAGCGACATCGGTCTACATTGATTCAATCCGTTTCGACGGTGAAGCCTGGCAGGATACAGTTGTACGAATTATTAAGGCTGATGGAAATGACGGCGTACAGGTCTCAACAGTATTTAAGTATGAGACTGATTTTTCCAACGGTAATTATTTCCAGAAAGATGATGCGAAGACTCTTGCATGGCCTACTTTCACTTCACCATCCGGTGTGGCTCCCATAGATAGTATCGATTTTCTGGCTGTTGGTTTATTGGATGTGGGTGTAGGTTTTTGTGACGTATCTCAGGCAACTTCGCAGACAGCAGGTTTCTGGCTTTCGGATGTTGATACTCCTGGTGAAGCAACAAAACTCGTCTATCTAGATGGTTATGTCTATGTCGCCGATGGAATAGGTGGCGTTGCCATCATTGATGCATCCGACATTAACAATCCTGTTTATGTGACCAGTTGGAAAACGGATGGTCTTGATCATGTTGAGGGCATTGCGGTTTATGAACACCAGCTCGTTCTACTTGATCAATATGACGGAGTGTTTTTCCTGAACGTATCGAATCCCGCACGTCCAGTTTATGTTGCGGATTATAAGGTTCGTGAACCAACTGCTGCCATGTTTGATACGGAAGATGGAATCCTGTATGTAACATCTCTTGAAGAAGGGTTGACTGTTTTTAAATTGACCTACTAAAATAGATAAATACTTACATTTTTAGCCCCTCATTTGAGGGGCTTTTTTGTTGATAATTATTTTTCTTTATTCAATTGCTTTCATATCTAAGGAAATGATTTGTATACTGTAACACACTATCAGAAACGTAAGATTTTTATTTATTGATACTGCTTGTTCGCTACAGATTAAGTAACTTTTTTGGGGAAAGAGATGATGAAAAGACAGCTATTGTTTTCCACGTTAATCCTGTTACTCATGACCGCTTCTATGATTTACGCTCAGCCGGCAATTCGTGACGGTTGGCCCCAGGATTTCGGTCCAGTTGGTCAGATGGCCTCTTTAATTGAGCCAAACCCCTTAGCCGTTGGTGTTACATCAGATGGTACAAGAATTATTGCGTCAGGAACGAACTTTCAGGTCAGGATTCTGAATATAGATGGTACTCTTCTTCAGGATATAGACTTGAGTGGTGCTGTCCCTGAACCAGCCGGAGCCATTTATCTAGGCGGCGGTCCATTAATTGGTGATGTTGACGGAGATGGTGAAGTCGAGGTTGTTGCCTGCCTTAGAGCTGCAAATGGAAGAACCAAATCAGTCGCAGTAATCGAGCTCGATGGAACAATCAATAGTACCCTTTCACAGGGATGGGCACTTTCAAATGTGGATATCTCGTCCCTAGTTCTTGCTAATATGGATACCGACCTTGCCTTGGAAATCGTTGTTTACGCAGATGATCAGCTCCATGTGATCGACAATGATGGGTCAGATATGGCTGGCTTCCCCTGGACCATTTCTCGTGGTCATGCCGGTGGTGGACCAGCTGTATTGCCAGGTCAATTTAATAACGGTACACCTATAATTTTCTGGGCATCAAATGATGGAAACATCCATGCTAGGGAAGTTGGAGCCACAACTGAAATAACTGGTTTTCCAAATACTTTTGGTGGCTCAGTTGGTATTGCGATGCCAGCTCCTGTAGTTATTCCGACAGATACTGGTTGGATGGTTGGGCTTGTTACCAATTCTCAACTGTATCTCTGGAACCAGGGCGGTAATGCTGTTACAGGTTTTCCTTTTACTCCAACTGCTGTAGACCAGTCAATATTATCGTTACAAGCAGCAGACCTTAATGGTGATAGTAACGCGGAACTGATCTTTAGATATTATAACAGTGATCTGGTACATGCTGTCAGTACAAGTGGTCAGTATATTACCGGTTTTCCCGTAGCGACAGGAACCGGAGCAGGTCGTAGTGAATCTGTTGCTGCCGTAAAGATGAGTGAAAACGAAGAAGCGATGTTCTTTACAGGTTCCTTGGGACCAGGTACTAATGATAGCCATCTTTATGGTTTCCAAGGGAGTTCTCCATTAGCCGGTTTCCCGATTGACTACACAACCAATGAAAACATCCCGGTCATGTCAACAGCAGTATTTCCTCCGGTCGACGGCATAATGTCCATCGTTCAGGGCAGTTGGTATGGCTATATCACTGTTTATGATCTGCCTGTCACTGCAACTGAAACTGGTACATTGGAGTGGGCGGCACCCTACGGCAATGGAGGCGGAAACAGGTGCTATAATCCGTTATCTCTATCCTCTGAACCGACTGCTCCTTACTTCGTTTTTTCACCCGGAACGGTAGAATTTGATACTCTTCATTTAGGAAATGAAGCATCGGTAACGATGACAATTACAAACTTAGGGTTGGATGGAGAAGTTACAAGTTTGACTCTTGATCCAGTTGAAGATTCCATTACTCATGACGGTGTTTTTCCAGTAACTCTTGCAGAAGGTGCATCCTATGAGTTTACTGTCACTTGGTTCCCTGATGTTGAGGAAGACCTGGGTGATTTGGATGTGGATATGATCTTTGCCCATGACGGACAAAATGATGGTGAAAGTACAATCGATGTAACAGGATATTGCGGTGTCTGGCCAATACTCGAATTTAACCCAAGTGATTCACTGCAGTTCGGTATTGTATGGGATGACAATTCAACAGCAACACTACAACTTTCAATAGAAAATAGCGGTGGTGTTGAAGGTATAATTGAATCAATGGATGTAGAAATCTTCTACGCTTCCCAGTTCGAATTCGATGCGGAATTCCCATTGTCCATTGAACCAGGTGCCGAAGTGATCGTGAATGTAACATGGACACCTGTGAGAATGGGTGATCTGGAAACGTTTGTGGAAATTGTTCATAACGATTATCGTAATGGTGGTGAACTGGTATTGGATATAATCGGTTCCTATCAGAGTGGAGTTGCTGAAGCTGCAATACCTAATGAATACTACCTGGCTCAGAACTATCCAAATCCATTCAATCCAGAAACTGCGATAACATTCGGAGTCAAAGAACCCGGGTTTGTAACACTTAAAGTGTATAATATGAATGGTCAGGAAGTTGTAAGCCTAGTAAATGGATTTCGGGATGCGGGTAGCTACCAAACGTCATTCAACGGAGTAGAAATGGCCAGTGGTGTATACATTTATACTCTGAAGGTTAATGGATTCACTAGTACTAAGAAGATGGTCCTACTCCAATAACACGATTGTGTTAAGAGAGTTTTATTAATCTCAATTTTGATAAAAAGTTGAAGAATTCACTTTAAAAATTCAAGGTGGCACTCGTTGCCACCTTTTTATTTCATTAAAAATGAAACCACGGGTTGGAATATTGGGTCAATTCACTTTATGTTTCACACTGCTGATAAATGGGCTTGTTTGAACCCCATTCATGTGATTTCGAATCTTTAAATTGGAAGATAAATAAATGGTTCATCCTGATTTAATCGGTATCAGAACGATCATATTTGATATGGACGGGACCCTGATCCAGAGTTCTGAATTGGCAAAAAAAGCGCTACGAAGCGGATTAAAAAGTTTTTATGCCGAAAAAGGAATCGATCCACCCAACTATTCAGACGAAGAGCTACTGGCTGGGATCGGAATGGTTTCAAGTGAATATTATAAAGCCCTGCTTGAAGAGAAATATAAACCGGAATGGAAAAAATACCGGGACTTCATCTTCAAGGAAGAAGGCGAATACCTTAAAAATAACAATGTGACCTTTCGTGGCGTTGTAAAGACCCTTGAGTTGCTTAAAAAACGTGGCTACAGGATGGGTGTTGTTTCCAATTGCAGTGGAGAGTATCTGCAAAAGGTGATGGAAACCCAGAATCTGGCCCGTCATTTTGAGGTTTATACCTGCGTTGATGATCAACCGGGTGTGACGAAAGCGCAACTGGTTAAACAGGTTGCCGAACAACTGGGTGGTGGGAAAGCTGTCGTTATTGGTGATCGAGCCTTTGATGTAGATGCGGCAAAAGAAAATGGTTTTCCGGCTGTGGGAGCTCTCTACGGATATGGTGATAGAGAAGAGTTGATGGGCACTTCCACTTGGGTGGAAGATTTCCGTGATCTCAAATATATTTTTTATCCACTACGGGAACTCGCTGAGATTCTTGCGATCAAAATTAACCGCAATAGACCACTGGATCGACCCTATATCGTTGGCTTGAGTGGATTATTTGAATCTATAACTAATTCACTGGGGCACGCGTTGATGTATGAGCTCAGCGAACGAAATGTCCATGTATCCCACCTTCGGCTTGAACAGTTCCGTGAGAATGGATTGCCGATAAAAAAATTGCGAAGTGATATCCTAACTAAACGTTTTTCCGAACGAATTGATACGAGTTGGGAAATCCTGAACGGTGAAGATAAGGGGAAGATAAAGCCGATTCGGGTTAGAAACGGCAGTGTCCTTCTTGTTGAAAGTCCTTTGCTTGAGCGGAAGGGGAAGAAAGCAAAAGAGGATTTCGACTATTTTATCTGGGTTGAGGCAACAAATAGAAACGTTAAAAAAGCGATAAGACGAGTTCGCGAAGAAAAACAGAATCGTTTGATTATCTCTGGAGTCTATCGTCAAACAGCGATAAAACAGACATCCGATGAAATGCAGGAGGTACTCGAACTCTGGAGTAATTCAGGGATAAAAGCTGCAAAAGAATTCAAGAACCGTTGCAACCCATTAGAAAATGCAGATATCATAGTAGACGGAGATCATTTGGACAAGGGCTTGACGTTAAAGGGGGAAAAAGATGGATAAGAATGAAGTGAAACGTAGTATTTTTCAGCGCATTTTTGGCGTGTGCGCGACAAAACTACCTGAAGATCCCGGATGCTGGATATTTTCCGATAATACGATCACTGTTGACTTGAAGCGCTCGAAAGAATTATCGGATAAGGGTGGAGCATTAAGGATTGAGGGTGGCATTCTGGAAGATAAACGTCTCCTTGTTGTCCATGGCAATGATGGTGAATTTTATGCCTTTGAAAATACCTGTACTCATGGCAAGCGGCGGCTGGACCCTGTTCCCGGTGCCAAAGAGATACAGTGTTGCAGTGTTGGTAGATCAACTTTTGATTATGAGGGTAAACTTGTTAGCAAAGGTGATTTATCCGATTTAAAAACGTTTGAGGTAAAAAAAGAAGAAGAATCCTTACGAATTAGCCTCTAAATCTTCTCTGTGTTAGAATCCTGAACTCGTATAGCGATATCAAAGTTATTCAGGTTCAGGATTTTCCCCAATCCCAACAACTATTTTGATCATCACCTTGATGCCCTTATCTTTGTTTCCATGAGTTTTATAGGACGCTACTCAACATTTCTAAAGCCCCATTGGCTTAAAGTCATCGGCTCATTCCTTGCCGGTTTAGCCTTTGTGGCATTTTCCGGAATATCCTACTGGATGGCGGCGGATTTTGTCCAAGCCCTGTTTACGGGAAATATTACCGTTTCACCACTCCCGGAAGGACCCATTCGACCCGGCACATTTGCAGATGTCCTGAAACATTATAGCACTTCGCTGGTCGTTGCTGAATCACCGTTGGAAACTCTAAGGCGGGCGATTCTCTTTATTGTAGGTGCATTCCTGCTGAAAAATGTTGCCCTATATGTTCAGACTCTTTTAAGTGCGAATATTGAGCAACGTGTTGCAAAAACAATGCGTGACGGTTTATACGATAAACTGCTCAATCAGGATTTGGCATTTTTCCATACACGGAAAGCCGGTGATCTGGTAGCTGCCGGTATTAACGACATCACCGCCCTCAACGCTGGACTGGCCGAGAGTTTCGCCAAGTTGATGCGTGATCCATTGAGTATTCTGCTTTTTCTGACCCTGCTTCTGGCTATCAGTTGGAAAATGACACTTGGTGCGCTACTTATCGCTCCTTTGGCAGGAATCATTACAGGATTGGCTGGGGGAAGCCTGAAACGGAAATCCAAAAGGACGCAGGAGAAGGTTGGGGTTGTCACTTCTCGGTTGAATGAAGCGCTCTATGGTATTCGAATCGTTCAAGCCTATGGGGGTGAGGATCACGAAAAAGCAGCCTTCCAGAAAGCGACGGATGATCATTTCCGTCAAGCATTGGGTCGTGAAAGACTAAGAAGACTGGTTCCACCTCTGGAAGAAATGGTTGGTGTAACCGTCATTGCGGCCATTTTAATTGTTGCCGGTGGGAAAGTACTAGGTGGGCAATGGCTCGATCCCGATGATTTTGTCCGGTTCCTCGTGATGATGTTTGGACTGCTAACCCCGCTGGTCAGCCTCGGTGAGGTTCAAGCCAGGATGAAGGTTGCTGAGGGTGCCGCTGAACGTGTGTTCGATCTCATGGAAACCAGCTACGAAATTGATGAAGTTGAGGATCCGAAATCTATCAATAGTTTTGACAAAAAAATAGTCTTTGAAGATGTGAGTCTTCGTTATGGTGCTGAACGTGAAACCGCTCTTGACAATATCAAACTGACTATTACGCCCGGTGAACGAGTTGTTCTTGTCGGCCGTAGCGGGTCGGGTAAAAGTAGTTTATTGAACATGCTACCCCGTTTCTACGATCCGACATCGGGATCAATATCAATCGATGAGATTAATCTTAAACAACTATCGATTGACAGTTTACGAGGGATATTCGGAGTCGTCGCTCAGGAAGTGGTGCTTTTCCACGACACAGTGTTGAGTAACATTGCCTACGGCATGGAAATAGACCGTGATAGTATCATCCTCGCGGCAAAACAAGCTCACGCCCATGAATTTATCAACGATATGCCAGAGAGTTACGATACTAACCTCGGAAACTTGGGTGAAAGGCTTAGCGGAGGGCAACGTCAACGAATCAGTATCGCGCGAGCGTTACTCAAAGATCCGCCCATATTACTCCTCGATGAACCAACGTCTGCATTGGACGGCGATGTGGCTGAAGAAATCCAGAAAACCTTAGATGAAGTTGGGAAGGGCAGGACAGTGATTACTGCAACCCATCGGCTGTCATCTATCCGTGACGGGGACCGTATTGTTCTGATGGACAAAGGCCAAATCCTTGCGGATGGCTTCCACGAAGACCTCTACAAATCTAACGACCTTTACCGCGATCTCTATAAACGCCAAGTCGCTTCATAAAAATACCCGGCAACGGGGTCGCCGGGTAATTCACCCGCTAACGGATGATGGTATGGATGGACTCTCTTGGAGGGAATGCCCATCCAAATATGTCCGGATTTCGTCTCTGGTTTTACGCAATCCGGTATATAAATTGTCATTCCTGTGTTCTGTAGTCAGGAATCTCTTTTTTATTTTAAAGATTCCCGATTACTGACTTCGGTAATGACAAACATTCCAACCGCATCATTCATGTACGATACCACAGAACTCACCGCGATAATAGACGAGATAGGTGATTTGGCCTGTTCCCTGGCCCAACCTGAAACCGAGACTACGAAGTTTTTCAGGCGATACACTCGAAGCAGGTATCTCAAAATATTTTCTTTTGAGTGTCCCTCTTTCAGTGATCGGGATACGGTTTTGGGATAATATTTCCAATGTCTGCATCTTCATTTTCACTTGTCGTTTATATTCATTGCCTTCATATATAGGACAGTAAGAGCGGGGTAAAAGTTGCAGATGTTTATTATACGTCTCCCGAGATTTCTGAACACCTTATTAAGACGAAAGATGGCATGTGAGTTTTCGGTATTTCTCGCACATTGCCTCTCTATCACGTATCTTAAAGATTGAAACATTACTTACAATTTCCGGACTAAAAATATTATGATAGACAGTCACGCACACCTTACCTGGCATACATATAAAGGACGAGTTGGTGAGGTCCTTCAACGAGCCCGTGAAGCAGGAGTTTCCGGTGTAATAGACTTGGGGACAGATGTCGCCAGCTCCATGCGGGCCAGAGAGAACGCTCACGCATGGGAAGGTGTATGGTTTGCCGCTGGAATTCATCCGAGTGATTCAGGGGAAGCAGAGAGAAATGATCGGGACAAGATAGAAGAATTACTGTCAGATGAAATGTGTATTGCCCTGGGTGAAATAGGTCTGGATTATTATCGAGATTATTCCGACCCTGTTACTCAGGAAAAGTGGTTCCGCGTCCAATTGCGGTTGGCAATTGAAAAAAATATGCCCGTAGTAATTCATGACCGTAAGGCAAGCAAACGAATCCTTGAAGTTCTCACTGATGAAGGCTTTGATGGAATCAAAGGTCCAGGTGGAGTATTCCATTGTTTTGCCGGTGATGAGGAGATGGCGGAAGAGGTACTTAACCGTGGCTTTTATGTCTCGTTTACCGGTAATATTACGTTCAAAAAATCTGACCGTCCCCCAATTGTAGAGGCAGTCCCAATAGAACGGATACTGCTTGAAACCGATAGTCCGTTTCTGGCACCAGTTCCCAGGCGTGGAAAAGAAAACGAACCAACTTATCTTCCTTATATTGCAGGTGAAGTCGCAAAAATAAAGAACATGCGTTTTGAAGAAGTTGTGAAAATTACAAGAGAGAACACGATCAAACTTTTCGGTTTACCCGGTTTTAATGGAGGTGTGTAGTTGACTAGACAAGTAAAATTTCCTGAACCTTCAAGGATGGAAGAAGTACCGGCCTATTCTGTACTATCACGTTATTATAACGATGTGATGGATCATATTGACTACCCATATTGGGCACTTTACCTGAGCCGTGTAGCAGAAGACCATGGCAAAGAGTATAACCGTGGGATTGATTTTGCCTGTGGGACAGGCAGTTTGGCCAGAGAGTTGATGGAACTCGGTTACGATATGGTTGGTGTGGACGGTTGCGCTGAGATGATCGAAAAAGCAAAACTGATAAAACCCATACCCGGAAGAAAAATTAAATTTGATGTATGCGACCTTCGCGAACTACCGTTAGTACCAAAGCAGCAACTGGGAATATGTGTCTATGATTCCCTGAACTATCTTATGTATGATGAAGATGTTTTGGATTTTTTTGCCATAGCACGTGAAACACTTGAAAATGATGGTCTATTGGTCGTTGACCTAAGTACACAGCAAAACAGCAAGGATCATTTCAACGGATACGTTGTGGAGGAGGAAGTACAGGGAGCTGTATACAGAAGGCAGACCCAATACGATCCTGATGAACGAATACAACATAACATATTTGAGATATATCCGGATAACGAAGATGTGATGTACTATGAACACCACCAGCAACGTATCTGGTCAATCAGCCATATTCTTGAACTGATGAAAAAAGAGGGTTTTAGAAATACCAATATCTATCATGAAATGACTTTACGTCCCGGTGGGGAGAAGAGTAACAGGGTGCATATAGCTGCGGAACCTGTATGATTGAAATCATTCGTGTAACAAAAAAATATCCAAATGGTCGCGGTGTTGAAGACATCTCATTCAGTGTGAATAAAGGTGAGTGGGTTGTTGTCGTTGGTCCAGCCGGAGCGGGAAAAAGTACAGTTTTAAAAATGGTATACGCTGAGGACCGTCCCGATTCCGGTGAAGTGATCGTCAGCGACTACCACCTATCCTCAATGAAGGAACGAGAATTACCCAAACTTCGCAGGATGCTGGGAATCATTGATCAGGATCTCGCCTTGATTCAAGATAGAACTGTTTTGCAAAACATCATGCTCGTAGGGGATGTATTAGGCTGGTCTCGCAAGAAAAGACGGAAGATGGCTTTGGATGTTCTAAACCGTGTTGGGTTATACGGGCATCTTGATAGCTACCCGGGGCAATTGAGTTATGGTGAACAAAGAAGACTTGCAATCGCACGGGCGCTTGTGAATGACCCATTTGCTTTAATAGCGGATGAACCATTGGGGCATCTGGACCGTGAAACAGCCTTGGGTATTGTCGATTTATTAGCTTCGATTCATTCTCGCGGCACTGCGATTCTTCTTGTCAGTCACCGTGAGGAACTCTTTGAGGGACAGCCGATCAGAAAGCTTTGTATGGACCATGGCAAATTGGAGGCGGAAGGATGAGAAACCTCTTCTTTGTTTGGGGCGAAGCATTTCGTGGACTATCGCGAACCGGGTTAGCTGGATGGTTGGCGATACTTGCTATGGCAACAGTTGCGGCCTTTTCGATGGCAGTGTACGGCACTCATCAGACGGTGGAGAAAACAAAAGCCGGACTATTGGAAAGATTTGAACTGGAGGCTTTTCTACTTCCGGGTCACGAGGCCAAACTTGAGGAAGTTGCCGATTGGGTAAAAGCACGCAGCACTGTTGAAGAAGTTGAACTTATTACGAAAGATAAAGCCGCTGAGAGGTTTGCCAGCCAATATAGCAGTGATCTATTTGATCTGCTTCACGAGAATCCTTTGCCCGCTTCTATCATCATAACTTATAGTGGTGAGTATTTGAATACAGAAACGATTGATATTGAAGCTGAATTGCTGAGAAATCATTCGGACATTGAAGATGTAGCATTTGAGGGTGAACTGTTACTCCAGGTTGAATCGCTAAGCAATAAAATAGGAATCACCTTACTACTTGTCGTAGTTGGTATTTTATTGATTGCGAGCGTTCTGACATTTCAGTCGGTACGAGTAGCGCTGAAGAGTAGCCGAGATTGGGCCAGAGCAGTTTCCTTGATCGGAGGAACCAGATTCCAGATCAGGCAACCATTTATCTATACAGGTAGTTTAACTGGTTTGATAGGCGGTTTGTTTGGTTCGGGCAGTGTTTTTCTTATCCAATTTTTCCTTTCAAAAGGGAATTTAACACCTGAACCCGATCCACTTTCAATTCTATTTATAACACTTTTTACCATAATTGTTGGTTCATTTGGCGCTATGGCAGCAATTCCAACGATCTCAGTGGGTAAAAAGGTGTCTTGACACGGTAAAAGCAGGGCTCTACCTTATCACGAATTTAGCTGGAAAACAGGCAGAACAGATGAAGTTTTCAAAGTTTGATTATCCGGAGCTTTCTGAAAGGCAGCAAGTGGTCTTTACTGCCTTGTTACATCAGTATGTTACAACGGCCAGAGCCGTTGGTTCCGGGACTCTGTCTAAACGGCTGGATCTCAATATTTCACCGGCGACAATAAGAAATGTGATGTCAGATCTTGAGGACTTGGGGATGCTTAGCAGTCCGCATACATCTGCGGGTAGAATCCCGACAACTCTCGGGTACGGATACTATGTCGATGGATTGATGCAGAGGGTTGACATCGGGCGTGATGATCGCCAGAAAATAAATGACGCGTTGGAAGAAGTTGCCATAGGCGGCGTGAAGGAATTATTGGATAAAGCTGGCGAAGCGATTGCAAACACCAGCACCCTTATTTCAGTTATTTTGTCGCCGAAGATGGCTGAAGGTATTCTCCACAGTATTGATCTCCACAGGATTTCATCCGGTCGGTTGTTGATTGTTTTAACAATCCGAAATGGTTTTGTCCGGAGTATTCTTCTTGAGATATCATCTGTATTATCTGATGATGAGGTGAAGATGGCGAAGAGATTCCTCAATCAGAGGTTGAGTGGTAACACACTTGAGGAAATCAGGCAGACCATTCTTAGCCGAGTATCAGGTACAGAAGAAGCGAATTCTTCGATAGTAAAGCTTGTAACAGAATCAGCAGAACACATTTTCAGAAATGATAGAGACAGTCAGCTACATATAGATGGAACAAAAAATTTCCTTGATCATCCAGAGTTTACAACTTCGGAGAACATGAAGGGAATTATCGAAATTCTTGATGATCGTGATATGATTCTTCACATGCTTCAGAAGGGTGATCACAAAACTGAAGATGGTGTAAGAATTGCGATCGGTGAGGAAATTGGTAAACCTTCATTAAAAGAGTGCAGTGTTTTAACAACCGGATATAAAGTTGGGCGTTCGGAAGGAGCATTGGGGATTATCGGTCCCAAACGGATGGATTACCCAAGGATCGCTTCTCTGATAAATTTTGCAGCATCTGCGATTAACGAACGTGTTGAGTAAATAGAAGGGCAGGAAACAGGTAAAAGATGGCTTCCAAAAAAGTAAAAATTATTGACCAGGACGAGATGGAAAAACTCGAGCTGGAAGAAAAAGAATCAAAACCTAAAAAGTCAGCACCAAGAGCAAAAGTGACTTCTAAAAAGAATTCGAAAAAGAAATCTTCTAAGCAAGATAAAGTTGAATTATCCGGTGACAAAGAAAAGGTCGAAGCATTAACAGCTGAAAACGACCGTTTACGTGACCAGATGCTTAGAGCTCGTGCTGAATTCGAAAATTATAAACGCCGTCGCCGGGCTGAAACTGAACAGTTAAGTCGTTTGGCGAATGAGGGTTTGATCGAAGACATACTTCCCGTTCTTGATGATTTTGAACTATTCCTCAAGAATGCCGAGAAAGAAAATACGAAAGAATCACTCCTGGAAGGTGCCAGGATGATTCGGCAGAAATTATTCAGCAGCCTCGAGAAAAGAGGGTTGGAAAAAATTGATGCCAAGGGAAAAGTTTTTGACCCGGAATGGCATGAGGCCCTGCTCGAAATTCCACAGCCTGGGGTTGAACCCGGAACGATTATTGAAGTTCAGCAAGAAGGCTACCGTCTCGGTCAGAAGTTGATTCGGCCAAGTCGCGTAATTCTTGCATCTGAACCCCCCAAGGAGAACTAGCGTGTCCAAGAGAGACTATTACGAAGTTCTGGGTGTGGAAAAAGGCGCCGATTCAGAAACAATAAAAAAATCCTATCGCAAGCTCGCCATGCAGTATCACCCTGACAGGAATAAAGGTGATTCCGGCGCAGAGGAAACTTTTAAGGAAATAGGTGAAGCCTATGCTGTGCTTTCCGATGAGCGCAAAAGAGCTCAGTATGATCGTTTTGGTCATGCAGGAACTAGTGCAGGTGCAGGCGGTTTCGGCGGTGGAATGGAAGTCGATCCCTTTGAAATCTTTAAGAATTTTATGGGCGGTTTTGGCTTTGGTGACATCTTTGGTGGTGAAGCAGGAGGTCGTCGTGGTCCGAAAACCTACAAGGGACGTGATCTTCAGATAAACCTGGCAGTGACCCTCGAGGAAATTGCTGAGGGTACAACCAAAAAAGTACGTGTTAACCGTTTTGAAGGTTGTGATAGCTGTGATGGTAAAGGCACCAAAGATGGTGCAGCCCCAAAAACATGTCCGACCTGTAAGGGTGCCGGCGAAGTTAAGCAGGTAAGCCGAAGTTTCTTTGGTCAGATGGTAAATATTACAGCTTGTCCTGCATGTAACGGACGCGGTGAGATCATTGAAGACAAATGCCCATCGTGTGGTGGAGAAGGCAGGAGTAAAACAGCAGCAACAATCGAGATTGACGTTCCTGCGGGTGTGGAAAATGGCAACTATATGTCCATGCACGGAGAAGGACATCACGGACCCTGGGGTGGACCCGCTGGTGACCTGGTCGTTGTTTTCGAGGAAAAAGAACATAAACAGTTTGAACGTCATGGGGACGACATACTCTATCCCCTGAGTATCTCTATTCCCGAAGCGGTTCTAGGTGCCGAGGTTGAGGTCCCGACGTTACAAAGTACTATAAAAATAGAAGTTCCAGCTGGCACTGCCTCAGGGAAAATACTGAGGATTAAAGGTAAGGGAATCCACCATTTGAATGCGAATGGCAAAGGTGACCAGCTTGTAAGGATCGAAATATATATCCCGAAGAAGCTCTCGAGTGAAACTCGTGAACTGTTTGATGCATTAAAAGAGAGTGAAGAGTTGAATCCTGGTGCCAGAAAAGGAAAAGGATTCCTTAAAAAAATGCGTGACACTATTTTCGGGAGTGAATGAGACTAAGGCGGAGGGGGATTGAGTAAACAGATCGAAAAAACTCGGTTTTCTTTTACCCGTTCCGAATTATTAACAATTTCAGTACTCGCATTGATATTTATCAGTGGTCTTATTTTTCAGCAGATAAAAAGAGCTTCTGAAATAGATCGAAGTGAAATATCGGTGTTGGGGGCTGATACTCTTACAAAAACTGAGCTGAGGACGTTACTCCGAGAACCCGGAATTTATACTACTTCCGACTCGCCGAGTCTGGACCGGACAGGTGCAAACTCCTTAACTTCAACGGCAAAGCCTCTCCAAGAGGGAGATGGGCTTTTGAATGGCTCAGAATCAATTTCAGACGGGCCGACACAATATTCTGATAAACAGACTAAAGACTTTTCAAATAGTGCGGCAGAAGGTGGTAAAGCTAATAATAACAGCTTAATCCATCTAAACTCTGCTTCGCAAAGTGAGTTGGAAACCCTTCCCGGGATAGGTCCTGTATTGGCAGGTCGCATTCTCGATTGGCGATCAAAACATGTCAGGTTCAACCGGGTTGAAGATCTTCTTCTTATTCGAGGTATTGGTAAAAAGAGGTTCGAGGTTTTGAAACCTCTTGTTGCGGTTGATCCGTAGCAGATTATGGGAGATGCCTGATGGCTACAAAGTTGAAAGTGGAACCTCGCGGTAGCATGGTTCTTAAAGGGATTATTGCTTTTCTGATTCTTGTCCTCATCATCAGTATTCTTTATCCAGGCAAATTGTGGAAAGAACATGAGGAGATGATCACTGATAGCCGTGAGAGGATAGAAAACCTCAATTTCATCGTCAATAGATTTCAGACTGTAAATGGATCCTACATCGCTGATTTGGATTCCCTCCTTGGTTTTATGGAAACGGATTCAATCACGGTAAAACGATCATTACTTGAAATTGAAAAATTATCACTCTACGATGCTGATTACGATTCGTTCATTGTTGGTTTCACAGATTTATTCCATTTTGACAGAGTTGAGTTCTTCCCATTTAAGGACGGGGTAGCAGCCTCTGTAACTGAAGAGAACAACGACACTTCTGTAGACTCAGTTGTTCTTCGAATGATGCCAAAAGAAGCTTTTGCTGATGTGATTGCGCCAGTGGAATACTATATGTCTGCCCCAAAAGGATTGAAATATTATTTCCGTGGTAAAGGCGACAAGGACATTTATTGGTTGATATGGTCGGATGGAAAAGTCGCTCGTGATTATCTGCCCTATGAAGAAAAACTGGTTCCGACAAAAGATTATGTTTTGTTTAGAGACCTTGCAGACCTTCGTGTAGATCCAATTACGGGGAAAGAATTTCTCCTGAATCTCAATAAGAGGATTGAGATAGAAGGTAAAGTCGACTATGTCATCCCACGCCGTGGTGAACCAGATACGACAATTGTCGGCAATGAACTGAAGACAAACCTTCTCTTGAATAGAATGGCTCGTAAAGCTCGTTCACGTCTTGATCAGGATATGCAGCGTGACAGCACCCTGTTTGACATGCAGCTTGAACTTCAGGGTGACTACTTTGATGTGGAACTCGATCTCATCCGTCCGGGACGAGCTGTCACCGTTGAAGCAGATAAAGAGATCATGCTTCCTGCGGACTCTGTAGATAATTACCGTTCAAAAGAACGTATGGAAATGGAACTCTACAAAGTAACTTATGATAGTCTTACACGATCCTGGTTGCAGCTTGAGAAATTCCAGAATCTAGTCAATGCTGTAGAATTCACTGAATCGGTGGGAATCACCAAGGAAAGTGTTGTTGGAGTAACGATCAAAGCACCGTTTGAAGGCAAAACTTACAAGCTGAAATCAAGAAATATTTTGGATGCTATCTTTAGTGTAGGTCCAATTGATAATCCAGGGTTCGTTGAAAATAACGACCTTTCATGGAGCGAAACCAAATAGAGAACTCAGGTTCACTAAGAGATGTTTCAAGCCCCTCGCGATTCCGAGTCAAATGGGATGCGCAGGGGCTTGAGCTTGAAGAACGTCAGGCTGGGGGAGGCTATCAAAAGATAGCTGTATCTGGAATTGAAGTACCACCCACACCGTTGGCTGCCACTCATCCAGAGCTGGAAGCCATTATTGAAAAAACGATAGCTCACTTTGTTAACGGGTGGTTAAACGGTGAAACCTCCCTCGATGTTGCTGTGTCACCTCCCTGGGGTTCTGCTTGGTTACTTGGACTGGATGATATTCCCGATGACGAACTGGAAGATCAGCTCGAATGGGAAATTCAACACCGTCTGAGTAGTCCCTTGGACGACCACATCTACTCGTGGCAGTTCATGGATAGTCAGGCCTATGCCTACGCCATCCGTCCGGAACTCCTGAAATTCTGGGAAAAAATCGCCGAACAAAATAATCTGCAACTCGGTTCAATCCGTCTGATGACGGGGCTTGTGGATGATGAAATCGAAGAAAAAGCTGACCTTCTGCCTCTGCTCCTGAATTGGACTGGAAGAGGTCGTGAACTCGGCGAAACGTCGGTCCAAGGTGGTTCAAGCGATCTGGATGATTTTCCCGATGTTGATGAAGAGGATGAAGATACTCTCGATGCCATTTTAGATCAGGGTAAAGGGAAGCGTGGCAAAACAAAAAAACTTCCGTTAGCAGTTATCATCCCTGCTGCAGTTATTGTTTTGGTAGCTGCGGGGTACTTGTTCCGCGATTCATTACCAATAGTTGGAAAAACTCAAACCGCTATCGCAAATCTCTTCACAAAAGAGACGCCTGAAACAATAGCCGAAGAAATTGTAAACACTTCTCAGTTTATACCGGTAACAGTTGGATTCCATACTGTTGAATTGCCCCCGGAAATTCCATCATTCGGAAATATGCTAACGAAGGTGTTTGATCTGGCGGATGAATACTTTGTTGAAATCAATTCTGTCGTTTTTCAGGATAATATCTTGCGTTGCGAAATCGGGGGAGAACCCAATGAAATCGATAACTGGTTCTATTCCGTAGAAACCATTCAGGCGATTCAATCCATCACCCGTGACGCTTCAGCACCATTATCACAAGGTAATCTCTTTACATCCGAGCTACGGCAAGATAACGATTTAACCTTAAGTGAAACACAGTTCCGTGAATTGGCGACATCCATTGGTATTCAGGCACGAGGTCGTTTTTCATATATGGCCGATAGAAGCGGTATCATGCGTCTATTCAGTGTCTTGAAAGCAGAAAAAAGACGTCCATTCAGACTTTCAGTCCATCATCTTAACGGTGATGACTACATGCTGGCGATGTTCCCATGAGGTTAACCGGCGGTGACGGTAAAGGCCGCAAGTTAGCTGATCCACCCTCAGGAGTTCGACCCACTTCAGGCAGAGCAAAAGAACTTCTCTTCCAACTTCTTTTTGATCGAATTGATGATGCAAACGTCCTCGATATTTTTGCTGGCACAGGTGCGCTCGGGATCGAAGCGATTGCACGGGGGGCGGGGAAAGCCGTATTCCTCGAAAAAGAACGTAAAGTTGTACGGATCATTCAGGAAAACATCCGTCGCTGTAAATTCGAGGACAAGACTAAAATTATTCAGGGTGACGCATTAAAACGACTAAAGCAGGGAGCTTCCGCTTACGGTCCCTTTGATATTATCTTCGCCGACCCACCCTATGCGGACGCTTTTTTCACCGAAATCCTGACACTGGTTCGTGACGAAAAGCTCTTAGCCGAAGACGGTATCTTTATGTTTGAAATTGCCACACGTTACGAATTCGAAATCCCCAAAGGTTGGACACTAAGCGATGACCGAAAACTCGGTGATACACGGTTGTTGTTTATTACTGTATCTGCATTATAAAGTCAAAATATTCTCATCTATATTCTTGATGCCTCCAGAAATTTTACAGAAAAGAGAGACTGTTTCTTTAAGAATAAGAAATAATAGAATGACGTAAACTCTTGAGGATATTATTGTTTAGCTGTATAAAATAATGAATGGCTCTATAAGGCAATAAAAATATACAAATAGTGAAAATAATGTTTGCTATTACCCCCCCCCTAATGTGGCAAATTATATTAAAGGTTGAATAATGAAATGGTTATTCATCCTGCGGCCGCGAAATGAATAAATAGATTTGCTTGGAAAAGTGGCCAAAAAATAATTAGTATAAATCTTATATTCTACTCGGTATACTATTAGAAACACTTTTCCTTGCAAGTGAAATGCTTATCATTCCGCAGGATACTCCTGCAAGGAGATGTTATGTTTAAGAAACTAATGTTACTAGCCATCCTTCTTGTCACTCTCACCTCACTGTCATTTGCACAGCAGACAATCAGTGGAATCGTTTATCTTGATAGCGATTTATACAATGAAGCAACACTTTGCCAAGTAACCTCATTTCCAGGTATTACTCGTGATTTCCTGGCAAAAGTACATGTTTCAACCACTGGAGCAGTTCGTATAGATGGATATTGTCTTGATGGAAGTGCGAATCAATTGTGTCCAGTCATTGCTAACGTCTCGGGGGCTACTGCCAGCGGATGGTATCAGGTAGGATACGATGACACAACTCTTCCTTATGGCTACATTGTTATGGCAATTGAGGCCACAAATACAAATGTGTATTCTAGTAGTTGTTGGTATCAAATTGGTGAAAAGGCGCTAGGAGAAGGTGACGATTAGATTGACAATTTCATATTTGCTGGGACAGTATATGGCTGTTCCAGCATTCCTGTTTTTCAGAGGTAATCAATGAATAAGTTAAAATTAGTCTTCTTGATGTTGATGATAGTAAATCCAGTCTTTGCTCTCACATTGGACAAGATTCCTGATTCACGTCTTGATGTAACTGCATTCTGTTGTGATTCAAGTGAAACACGATTATTCGTGGGTTTGTTAAACGCCAGTTTATGGAAAAGTGACGATGGTGGTCAATCGTGGGAATCACTCAACAGTAGAATTTGCCCAAGTGGCTTACTTTTTGGGGTTCAAGAACTATTTGCTTTGGACATAAACGCTGATACCGTTTTCTGTAAAACATGGAATGGTAGCAGTAACCCGATTTACCAATACGTCTACACAGTGGATGGGGGTGATAATTGGGACATTTTAGATACTGACTCTAATATAGGAATTGGACATCAACTTATTGTTGATAGAATTGATCATTCCAGATTATTACACATAGACGGTAGTCAAATCTCTTTGTCAGAGGATTTCGGGGAAAGCTGGGAATCATGGATATACGATCCCCGAAGGAGCCAGAAATCAGCTTTGATTCAACACCCCGATAGTAGTAACGTCTTATATACTGTTGGTTATGGAATTTCAGGAGAAAACGTAGGGGGAGTCTATAGAAGTGAAGACTTTGGAAGAACATGGGAATCGGTTTTTAATGCTGCTGATTTTGCGGTGATGGACCTCATTTACGTAGTTGATATAGATATCCTCTCTAATGGATCCATTGTTATTTCATTGAGTCATGGTTCAAGCGAAAGCGAACATTCGGTATCTATCGACTATATAATATCAAATAATAATGAGAATGGAAATTGGGAATTATTGGATGTCGGACTTCCACAAGGATTCCATTCGACAAAACTCATCGAATCAATTTCGAATGAAGGAACTTTGTTTATTATCGGTTTCCCAGCAGATTTCCAATTAGGACATGGAATTTTTAGAAGTACTGATTACGGAAATTCTTTTCACAGGATTGATGAAGGCTTACCGCAGGATTTTCGAAATACTTACAACATTTGTCAAAATGTATTTAATGAAACCTTTTATATTTTGACCCAAGGACGAGGAATTATCAAATCGCTTGATGGAGGGACAACATGGATAGAGATGGACTTAAATATGCATCTTGGTAATCCTTTCGAATTTTCATTGCATGATGGTTCAGTTTTCTCTAGATCTTATCAATCAACCGACAGAGTTGTAGAATATGATATACTGAATGGCATTTTTCAGAATATTGGATATCCACATGTAACAGGTGACACTTCTCTATGTATTAACGAGAATATCATCGTTGACCAAGACAACATCTTTGCCCTATTCCATAAATATAGTTTTGATCAGGAATATTCATCAACCCAGGTTTTTGGAAGTGGAAATTATGGTCAAGATTGGTATAACGTAGGTGAACAATTGGTGTTTCCTGAATACGTTATGTTCCATCAAGACAATATCCACAATACAAGCGATTTGCTCAGGATAGTAAATGTTGCTGACTTCAACGGCACTACTGTTATAAACACCTCGATAGATACCAGCAGAACCTGGAATACTACAATTTTCGATGTGCAGTATGTAAATTATAATAGAATGGTTGCTCAAACAAATGATCATCTATTTTTAGCGGTTAGTAATGAAGGAATCTTTGAATCAGTTGACGATGGTTTGACGTGGAATAATTTAAATTTTCCCAACATTTCTTATCTGGAAAATAGGTTTGTATACCTGATCGCTAATCAGACAAATAATAATCTATATGTGTTTGATAACTTTCGGACAATGCTTTGGGATGGGGAAACATGGACTGACTGCGGGACCTCTTTATGTGTAGCGGGAAATTTATTCGATATATGTCTATTAGATAATGAGAATCCTTCATTTATTGCGACTCATTGGGGATATAATCTGTTATGGTATAGATCATCCTTGACATCACCTTGGGAAAGTATTGAAGTTGTAGCTGATTTTCTTGATGAATCAAGAAATCTGTTGTATGTAAAATATGATGAGACTAGAGATAGGATTTGGGTCTCGAACCAGTTAGGACTTTACTATTTTGACAGAAACCAACTTGAAGTAAAAGACAAACCTATTCAGCTCCACCCTGTTGGATATGAGGTTCTGACAGCCTACCCCAATCCGTTTAACGCATCCACTCGAATTGAGTTTATACTTGAGCAACAGTCTGATGTGAGTCTGAAACTCTATGATATAAACGGGCGCCTGGTTCGTGAACTGTTAAACGAGGAAAGTGAAGCGGGGAAACACAACCTCACCTTTGACGGATCACAACTCGCATCGGGTACTTATTTCATAAAGCTGGAAAACGGTGATCAGATCACCAGCAGAAAACTCGTGTTGTTGAAGTAGAGTGATGATGGAAATCGGGAAAAACAACTTTTTGAAACCCGAGAGCCAGCTCTCGGGCCACCCTCCGAAAAATTATGCAGAAATGTCCCGGGATGTATCCTACATCGCTATCCTCCTACGCCAAGGCTTTGGAGAACGTGGAGCTTCGTAGGACTTTGTCGCTCACGGGCTACACTTCAAGAGATGTCATTCCTGCATTCTTTTGGCAGGAATCTCGGTTTATATACTTTCCCTGGGATGTAGTACGCCTTAGCGTTTAATTCGCTCACGGGCTACACTTCAAGAGATGTCATTCCTGCATTCTTTTGGCAGGAATCTCGGTTTATATACTTTCTCTGGGAAGCAGTACGCCTTAACGTTTAAGTCGCTCCCGGGCTACTAATAGGAGGTAGGCCACCAATTCCAAACCAGAAAACTCATGCTGGTGAAGTAAAAATTCCAAATGATATGTTTTACTCGATTGTTATTTTTGGAGAAGGAAAGTAAATTAACATCACAAATTCATTCCAGAACCTTTTAAGAGATAACAATGGATAAACGTCTGATTCACCTCACACTGATTCTCATTCTGCTATTAATGGCATCCTGTTCAATACGGGATTTTGTTTCTGAATCCGATATCCACTACATCTATCCTCACGAAGAAATTCTTTGGTCCCGTTTATTCTCAGATGGAAACTCTGTTAAAACCGTATATACAAATGCTGACAGCACTTATTACTATAGCTACATGCGTTCATTGGATAGACTATTGCCTGAATTTGCTGTGGGCTACACTTGTATGGACTATGCTAACAAGGACGGTTCACTAAAAGGATTGATCCGCAATGGAAACGATATAAGTGAAATAGAGATTAAAAAAGAAAAACAAAAAGTCCTTCGTTCGTGGAGTTTCGTGGACGATCAACTGCATTCAATTAATAAACCTATTGTCGAAACTCGTGATTCGTTATTCTTGAAACAATATGCGCTTTACCGGAAAGACGGAAAAGGGATATTCTTTGTTAATAATTCCAGAGATAAAATAACCGTTTACCATGACGAAGGAACAACAAATCGAGAAATTTATTTTGATCAAAATTTTGCAAGTGAATACATCCTTCGTAGACCCATGGGTGAGGATGGCTTAATCATATGGGAGAGTGATTCTCATTCAAGTGTGAAAGACACCGTAGAAAAAGAATATCATGTCGTTTTCCTGAGACCGGAAGGTGAAGTGCAATCGTATTTAATTCAGGGAATCAACCTCTTCATTGAAGGTTGTTTTATTGACGAACTGGATAGGAATCTCTACCTGTCTGAATACCATTACAATGAAAACGGTGGTTATGAATCATGGATTCATTGTTATGATAAAGAGTCAGAACTCCAATGGTCCTACAAATTCGAAGGCAAAAAAGAACCGAAATATGTCAAGAATTTAATTTCCTTAGATGATTCCACATTGTTTTTTGCGGGTAGCTACCAGAATTTCAAACGGAAAAGTATTCGGACATCCGAATTCTGGCACTCTTATGTCTATGGCACTCTGAATAAAAACAGTGGTGAGATTTCCAACTTGGTTGAGGGTAGAAAAGAATCCTATTCGCTAGGGGATGTGATGGTTCTGGATGAGAAACGAATTTTTTCTGTCGGATACGGAAATCCATTACTCAAGTCCATCGGTACAAGAAAAACACTACGGGGTAAAAGCGAACTTGATTTGGCGAAACGATATCCCGCTTACCTGACGATAGAACTGGAAAACCAGTAAAAACCGAGATCCCTGCCAAAAGAACGCAGGGACGACACTCTGAGGGTAAAAGCGAACTTGATTTGGCGAAACGATATCCCGCTTACCTGACGATAGAACTGGAAAACCAGTAAAAACCGAGATCCCTGCCAAAAGAACGCAGGGATGACACTCTGGGGGTAAGAGTGAATTTGACTTGGCGAAACGATATCCCGCTTACCTGACAATAGAACTGGATGAGTAGTTTTCGTTATTTTGTGATCGAATCCACTTCACTAGGAATAATTCCCTCTATTTTGTACTTTATATAGTTCTCGAGCCGGAGGACTATTCTGACCGAAGGTTAATATGTTCAGAAACTACATCGTTTCAACGTTTCGAAATATCCTGCGTTATAAAGGATATTTCCTCCTAAATATACTCGGCCTTACCCTGGCACTTGCCTTTAGTTTACTCATCATGTTGCATATCCGTGTAGAATCGAGTTACGAGAATTTCCTCGATGATAAAGATTTACTCTACCGTGTAACACAATTTTCCAGCAGCACAGACAAACATTGGGCAGTTGTATCTCCGCCATTGGCAGCGAACATTCAAACGTTCATCCCCGAAATAGAACAGAGTTGCCGTTATAGAGATATGAACGGGAATGTACTCAAGACACGGAACGGCGAAGGTTCATTTATCTCCCATAAGATTGAACGTTCATTTTATGTTGATCCAAATGCTATCGAGATGTTCGGATATGAAGTTGTAGATGGAGATGTTGCTACAGCCCTGGAAAATCCTGAGGCGATTGTTCTGACCGAAAGCTTGGCAAATAGAATGTTGGGCAGGAGTGATGTTGTTGGTGAAACTGTTTACGGCTCAAGCGAAAATCCCTTGATAGTATCGCTGGTAATAAAGGATATTCCGTCCAACTCGCATGTCCATTTTGAATATCTGCGCCCCATGCAACCCTTCCTCGACTATTTCGCGGACAACGACTTACTGCAATGGCTGGAAAGCCGTGGATGGATGAGTTTTTATACCTACATCAAACTCAAACCCGGCGCTGATATAAACAAGGTAAATGAACAAACGTTACCTTTTTTGATCAACTATTGGGAAATTACAGAGGAGGGGATGGAGGAGTTTCTCGCACAAGGGACAAACCTGGTCCTTCAGCCGCTTCCCAAAATCCACTTCAACCCTCGTCTGACACAAGATGTGGGCCCCCGTCTGGACATAAAATACGTCTACATATTTATTTTAATCGCTCTTGTCGTTCTGGTGGTGGCTGCGGTTAATTACGTCAACCTGACCATTGCGATTTCACTCAACCGCACAAAAGAAGTGGGAATCAGGAAGGTAATTGGAGCGACCAAAAATCAACTAGTTTATCAGTTTATGCTTGAAGCGTTTGTTTTAATGTTTATCTCTTTTGGACTCGCCCTGATCATTATTATGCTTGTCCTGCCGACGTATAATAATCTGACAGGCCATAGTCTGACTATCAGCGATATCTTTACCGCTTCCAACATATTCCTCATGAGTGGATTAGCTATAATTCTTTATCTGGTTTCAAGTATCTATCCCGCGTTGATTTCATCAAACTTCAGACCGTTAATTACTATTAAGGGCACAAAAGACAAAGCGGGATCGATAACTTTCGTACGAAAATCACTGGTTATCACCCAGTTTGTCATGTCTATTTTTATGATATTCAGTACAATGGTGATCTACCGTCAAATAAACTATTTTCACCAGAAAGAGCTTGGCTTCGACAAGGAACATGTTCTTGTTTACCAGTTCTACGGTGATCTCTACCGATCAGTGTATGAGAATATTGAGACAACAAAAGCAGAATTCCTTAAAAATCCAGCTATAAAATCAATTACTACTTCTGCGGCTTTACCGGGCGATCATTACTCGGTGGAAGCACTCATTCCAGAAGGAAAACCAGACGACTTCGAAGCACCACCACTCCGGGTCCTAAGGGTTGATCGTGATTTTCTGAAAACAATGAATATTCCAATTCTAAAAGGGAAAGATTTCTCAGAAATATCCTCAGATACCACGATGTTTATTCTGAACGAAGCCGCATGTACTGTTCTCAATCTGGAGAACCCCGTTGGAATGAGTGCACGGAATCCAGTGTTCGGTATGGAAGGGGAAATCATTGGTGTGGCTAAAGATTTCAATTTCACTACATTGCATGATAAAATTGAACCTTTGGTTCTTGAACTTCGAAACGGTAGAAATAGTTATTGCCTAGTAAAAGTTGACGGTAGGAATATGCAGGACGCTGTAGCGTACCTGGATAATGTGCTGAATGGTTTTTTCGAAAATGGTATCTATGATTACCAGTTTATGGAAGAACGACTCGATCATCTCTATAAATCGGAACAAGTCGTTAATCAGTTGTTCCGTTTGTTCGGTGTGATGGCAGTCTTTATTTCTTGTCTTGGTCTATTCGGGATGGCATCCCTATCTGCATATAAGAAGAGGAAAGAGGTCTGCGTTCGTAAAGTACTGGGAGCCGAAACTGGTAGTCTATTCCTCTTATTATCATCCCAATTCCTGAAATGGATCGCATTGGCAAATGTTATCGCTCTACCGTTAGGCTACTTTGCAGCTAAATCATGGCTAAGTAACTTTGCCTACCATATTATGCCTGACTATACGATGATATTAGCGACCATTGTAATCTCATTTGTAATAGCCTTTGTTTCCATAAGTTTCCAGATATTCAGAACCATCACTATAAATCCTGCGACTGTTCTTAGACAAGAGTAGGAGTGAGCAAAACGCTCAGGGAGGAAAACCGCAGGTCTAATCGACTGCGGTTTTTTATTGTCTTGACTTTTCTATCAGGTAGAGGTAGTTTGAATATGAATATATGAACAAAATAGTCATAGATATGAGTGAGGTATGGCACAGTCATTTGGTGAACGGGAAAAAGAGTTGATTAATGAGCAGCTCATCAAAAAGGGAAAAGAACTCTTTATCCGTTTTGGTCTAAGAAAAACCAGTATTGACGAATTGACGTCAGCGGTTGGTATCGCCAAGGGATCCTTCTACAGCTTTTTCAAATCCAAAGAATATCTTTTCATGGAGATAAAAGAGCGGGAAGAACGTATTCTGAAAGAAGAACTGGTTGAAAAGTCATTTCCAAACGGTGAAATAAATCGTGACAGAATGAAATATTTTTTGACTCAGATGTTCAATGTTCTTGATGAACATCCTATTCTATCACAACTCCTGAACGAAGGAGAGATGGAATACTTCATGCGGAAAATATCACCGGAAAAATTGCAGGAACACGAAGCAGAGGATGTGGCATTTCTCGAGGAATTAATTGATAGTTGGCAGGAATCTGGAGCAGTTCGAAATGATTACGATAGAGATGTGATCCTCAATCTGATACGTTCACTCGTTTCCATTTCTCTAATGAAGGATAGAATGCACATCCAACGCTATCCTGAAATGATAGATTTACTCACCGAAATGCTTGCCGATGGGTTAACCACCGGAGGTAAAAAATGATAGATGTTAAGCAGATGTCTTTTGCCTATCCAGGTGTAAACCACAAGACCTTGAAGAGTCTTGATTTCTCAGTTGAAGATGGAGAAATATTTGGATTTTTAGGTCCATCAGGTGCCGGGAAAAGTACAACTCAAAAAATTCTTATCGGTTTACTGAAAAATTATACAGGGGCGGCATCAATCTTTGGAAAGGAAGTGTCCAAGCATAAAAGTTCCTTTTATGAGGATATAGGTGTGGCATTCGAATTTCCCAACCTCTATAGCAAACTGACAGCACTGGAGAACCTGAAACTCTTTTCATCACTCTATCAGGATGGAACACGCGACCCAATGGAACTACTGGAATCTGTTGGTTTGGCTGACGTTGCCAACGAACGTGTTTCTTCATTCAGCAAGGGTATGAAAATGCGTTTGAATTTTTGTCGTGCTTGGATGAATAACCCGCGTTTGGTATTTCTGGATGAACCCACATCGGGGCTTGATCCCGGTAACGCCAAAAAGATCAGGGAATTGATAAAGCTCGAACGGAACAAGGGGGCCACAGTATTCCTCACCACGCACAATATGATTGACGCGGATGATTTGTGCGACCGTATCGCATTTATGGTTGACGGTGAGTTACCCACAATCTCTGAGCCTAAAGCATTGAAGCTGCAATATGGGAAGAAGAACGTATATGTTGAATTCAGGGATAATGGCAGAGTTAAAAAGAAAGAGTATGAACTTAGTGATTTGAATGGTGAATTTTCAGATATCATTCAAAAGCACGAGATAGAAACGATTCACACGATGGAGGCGACCCTCGAAGATGTCTTTATCGAGGTGACTGGGAGGAAACTCCAGTGAGAGCTCTCGCCTTAACCCTGCATGATATCCGTCTACAATTCAGGCATGGTTTCTATTACGCTTACCTTGTGGTGTCGTTTTTTTACGCTGCCATTATCGCTCCCATAAATGGACCTGTCCGTGATGAAGTCTGGATAGTCGTTCTTTTTTCCGATCCGTCTTTACTAGGTTTTTACTTTCTAGGTGGGATTATCCTTCTTGAAAGAGGACAGAATACTATTTCCAGTCTGTTTATCAGTCCGGTGAAGATAGTGGAATATATTCTCGCGAAAGTATTATCTCTGACGCTGTTGGCTTTTATGACTTGCCTGATTGTGACACTTTTGACAAGGGGTTTTGACTTCAATCTCTTATTACTGATTGTTGCAGTGTTGTTCTCATCTACCCTGTTTATTCTCTTTGGTTTTTCCGCGGCTGCAAAAGCCAGAAGTATTAATCACTATTTTATGATTTCATCTCTGGGGTATTCCGTATTCTTTATCTTACCGTTTCTGGATCGCTACGGTGTCCTTGAATCACCGTTATGGATATTGCATCCATCCAATGCATCCCTGATCATGTTTGAAAGTGTGATCCATCCGATGCCGGTTTTGATTATTCTTCGTTCGTTATTGATCTTGACCCTCTGGATCATTCCTGTTGGAATCTGGGCGTATCGATGGTTTCGTGATATGATTGTATACGGAGGGGCGATACGGTGAAACGGACACTCTACCTGATAAAAACTGATTTTCTAAGTATTTCCCGTGAAGGGACACTGCTTATTATTTCACTGGCACCGTTATTGGTTATAATGCTACTCCGAATGTTTTTACCGATGATCGAAAATCTATTAATGAATGAAAAAGAGTTTGATCTGAGTGAATGGTATCCTGTAATATTTTCATTTTTTATTCAGTTCCCGCCGATGTTATTAGGGATGGCCATGGGGTATGTGTTACTTGATGAACGTGATGAAAACATTCTGGAATTTGTCTCAGTAACTCCTGCCGGAAAATTAAACTTTCTTCTTTCAAAGATGATGCTTCCTTTGATAATGTCGGTCATTTATGTTTGTGTCCTGATCCATGGAACAGCCTTAATCTCTTTCCCAGTTGTCCCGAGCCTGCTTGTGGCAATTTTATCTGCTTTGCAGGGACCAATGCTAATGTTGGCACTTGCTTCAATGGCATCTAACAAGATTGAAGGACTGGCGGTCGGGAAAATGCTGAGTATCATTTTTATCCTGCCCGTGGTTTCACTCTTCCTTCCCGGATACTGGGGATTGGCGTTTGTTGTTCTTCCTGGATGGTGGGTGATGAAAGAGTTTCTGACGTTTTACGATGGATCATTTGCTATCGGCCTTACCTATTTCATCGTTGGCCTGTTTGTAACAGCAATATATAATGTTATCCTTTTCCATTTCTATAATCGTAAAATTGGTTAATCTGTCATTCAATCAAAGTGTAATTGTTATTTATGGGGCTGCTTACCTTAAAGAATATTCATACTTTGCAATATACCCGGCCTTACAAGGCTCTAGAAAAAAAATTAAAGACTTTGTGATAGCTGTCATATTAATCATCAGTGTTTATATTTATAATACTAAAATACGAATAAGTGTTATTGAGTTTGCGGGGGGATATAATGCGATTATTTATAGCGGTTTTAATGATTGCAACTTTAGGCTTTTTGGGTTGTTCGTCAGGTGAAACAGATAGTGCTTCAGATGGAACTGTTGTTGCACCCAATCGTGGAATCATCGGCCAACCCATGACTCCAGAAGAGGTAAGGCAGCGTCAACTCGACCAGATAGATGACGTAGGCTATTACGATGTCATCGTGACTGATGTTGATGGCTGGGATATCCGTTTATGGCAGGTGCGACACCGTGCGAACAGAGATGTGGTTACTTATCGAGGTACTCTAGCCTACTATAGTGGCGCTAACTACTACGAAGGAACCGCTGCTGGTGTTTGGGACTATGAGAATAATATTTTCTCCTGTACTTGTCTGGATTCATCATGGAATGGTGGGCATATCAACTATGTAATGCCGTTCCAGGGTTATACAGATGAAGGAGAAGTCTCTCTTAAAGGACCTTATTACTATTTAGAGAATCCAAATCGAGTGAACAGGATTTGGGCATGGGTGTTAGAAGGTAACGGTGGGTTCCCTTATATCAATCCCGACCCGGATCCTGATGCCGTATCCGCCGATCCCAAAACAAAAGAAGAAATGGTAGAGTTCTTATCCCGTGCACGTGGTGAGCTTGTACCAAATGATCCACCACCAGGAACATCTGCCAATCCCAAGTCTGAAATAATGGTTGAGTAGAACTTCCATATTCTATTATGAAACAAAAAAGCCTTCGCATAAGCGAAGGCTTTTTTTATGGTGATCCCTAGGGGAATCGAACCCCTGTTGCCAGGATGAAAACCTGGTGTCCTAACCCCTAGACGAAGGGATCCCATTTTTTTTTTGACGGCGATAATATAATACATTTGGGTCTGAGATGGGACTCGAACCCACGACCTCCTGAGCCACAGTCAGGCGTTCTAACCAACTGAACTACTCAGACCATATATCAAATCAACTATCAATGTCAACTTTTAAAAGAACCAACTGAATTTGCCTGGTACATTCTTTGTACGCCAGCAGGGACTTGAACCCCGAACCCCCGGCTTAGAAGGCCGATGCTCTATCCAGTTGAGCTACTGGCGCAAAACAAACGCTATTAGCGCCTGCTGTTTCAAAGAGGAATATAATGCTTCCACCTTGTCGGGGCGAAAGGATTTGAACCTTCGACCCCCTGCTCCCAAAGCAGGTGCGCTACCGGACTGCGCCACGCCCCGTTTTACATTCACAAAACACCATACTTGCCCCATGAACGTAGGCCCAAAAGTACAGGATAGAACCCTAACTGTCAAGTACCTCATAGGGGTCTGCGAGCCCCCATCTGGAGAACAAAAACAGGCGGAGGATAGGATATGAGATTTCGAATAATATCGCGACCCATTTCTAAACCCGAATGGCCCGTTTACGCTGAGATTACTGTGGTAAACATTTTTGGGTGGCCCGGAGCTTATCCCCAAGTTCTGTTGTTGGGGATGCTGGCAAGTCCGGCGGCTGCCGGACCACCTGGGTCTCTTAATGTCCGTTTCAGATATTTTATTGAATGAACCGTGATATCTCGAAAGGTCAGGTTTGGTAACGTAGGTTAGATTCCCTCAATCCGACGAATAACCGCAGGACAGTACCAAAATTCAAAAGAATACGTCTCTGGATCCCCGACTATCCGCCGTTGCTAAAGCTATGGCGGGACAGGCTGACTTCGTGGATGACATCCAAAAAAAGCCGGATTTGGAGAATCCGGCCTACATGCAAGAGATAAACCAAACAGCAAGATGTTTCACTTCGTTCAACATGACAAATTGATTGATCAACACCAAATAAAAAAGCCGGTCCCCGTAAGGTAGGGACCGGCAAAAATGGTATAAATCTATACCTTAGGCTACTGCGCCTTTACCTGCAAAGAAGTTTGCAACCTTGGTGGCAAGTTCACGGCCAACACGACCCTGTGCTTCGAGTGTCGCTGCACCGATGTGCGGCGTAACAGAAACGCGGGGGTGGTTGATCAATTTCTCGTCTGGTTTCGGTTCGTTGTCATATGTATCAAGACCTGCTGCTTTGACTTTACCGGATTCGAGAGCGTCCAAAAGGGCGGCTTCATTCAAAACACCACCGCGGGCGGCGTTAATCACGTAGACACCGTCCTTCATCTTGGCGAACATGTCCGCTGTGACTTCCAAAGCGTTTTTGTTCGGAACGTGGAAGCTGATGAAATCGGCCTTCGCGAAGACTTTGTCCATATCTTTAACTACTTCAACGTCGAGGTCGGTTGTGACGTCGAGAACGTCGAATGCAATCACTGTCATACCAAGTGCAATTGCTTTTTTAGCAAGGGATTGACCAATACGGCCAAAGCCGATGATACCGAGTGTTTTTCCTGCCAGTTCGATACCTTTATAAGCTTTTTTGTTCCATTCGCCGATACGCATGGTGTAGTTAGAAATAGAGACGTGACGAGCCAGGCCAAACATATGGGCGAGGACCAATTCAGCAACGCTGTCGCTGCTGGCTGCCGGTGTATTGACAATTTCGATGCCTTTTTCTTTTGCATAGGCGACATCAATGTTGTCAAGGCCAACACCACCACGTCCGACGAGTTTCAGGTTCGGGCATGCGTCAATATGGTTCTGGCGAACCTGTGTTGCGCTACGAACGAGGATTGCATCGTAATTAGGCAATTCATTGATCAGGTTGTCCTGCTCAACTTTAGTCATTTCGAGTTCATGTCCGGCGTCGCGAAGGATCTGTGCGCCTTCGTCGCTGATGCCGTCATTTACAAGTATTTTAGCCATCTTAAAAATCCTTTAAGGTTGAAAAAGGTTTATCCGTTCTTCTGCATGAAGTCTTTCATGAAGCTTACAACATCTTCGACTGCGTCGAGGCCGGAAGCGTTGTACATGCTGATACGAAGACCACCAACACTGCGGTGACCCTTCAGACCGATGTAACCATTGGCTTTACCTTCAGCGATGAGCTTGGCTTCGAGTTCTTCGTCCTGAAGACGGAAGCAAACGTTCATCATACTGCGGCTGGATTCATCAACCGGGCATCTGAAGAAGTCGGGGTTCTCGTTGAAGAAACCATAAAGCAGGTCAGCTTTGGCCTGGTTACGTTTTTCCATTGCGTCAAGACCGCCACCGTCAATGATCCACTGAAGAACTTCACCCATCAGGTAGATGGCGAAGGTCGGTGGTGTATTGAACATGGAGTTCTTATCGACGTGTGTTGCATATTTCAGCATGGTCGGCAGATCGGTATTGGCTTTCTTGAAGAAATCATCACGGATGATAGCAAGTGTTACACCACTGGGTCCGAGGTTCTTCTGGGCACCGGCGTAGATCATTCCGAAGGGTTTCGGATCAAAACGGTGTGAGAGGATGTCGGATGACATGTCGCAAACAAGCGGAACACCGTTTGTATCAGGGAATTCCATGAACTGGGTACCCTTGATGGTGTTGTTACTTGTGATGTGAACGTATTCAGCATCGGGGGTAAATTTCAGTTCATCCTGCTTCGGTAAACGCATGAAGTCGACTTCATTGCCATCGAAAGCAACGTTGACGTTACCGTAACGCTGGGCTTCTTTGATAGCTTTTGTTGACCATGTACCGGTGTTGATGTAATCGGCTGTTTTCCCCTCACCGAGGAAGTTCATGGCTAGCATGGCAAACTGTGTGCTGGCCCCACCTTGAAGGAGGAGGACATGGTAGTCATCACCGATGTTGAGCAATTGCTTCATCTTTGCGATGGTAGCATTATGGATATCGTCAAATTCCTTTGAACGGTGGGACATTTCCATCACGTTCATACCGGAATTCTGATAGTTAAACCAGGATTCGTATACCTTTTCCAGCACTTCAAACGGGACAGCAGCCGGACCGGCATTAAAGTTTCTTACGCGATCATACTTCAATTTCATACTCATTTATACATCCTCCATTTTTGAAGGGTAAGTCCACCAAAGTGGAATTTCACTATCTCTAAAACTTCTAGTCTTTATCCAATCTTATGAACGACAAGTCCGCTACGAAGTTTAGGCTCGAACCATGTCGATTTCGGCGGCATGTTCAGGCCGGCATCGGCGACTGACATAAGCTGTTCAATGGTTGTTTCATGCATACTGAACGCAACCTTCATCTCACCGCTATTGACACGTTTTTCCAACTCTTTCAGTCCACGGATACCACCGACGAAGTCGATACGTTCATCTGTACGTGGATTCTCAATTCCAAGAATCGGGTGGAGCAAGTTGTTCTGAAGAATAGCTGAGTCAATACTGTCAACAGCATGATTGGCATCGTAGGTACCTTCTTTAGCTTCCAAACGATACCATTTACCTTCGAGGTAAATCCCGAAGATTTTGTTTTTATCAGGTTGATAAGCTTCATCAACTTCGTTGACATAGAATTTTTCACCGACTTTTTCCAGGAATTCTTCAGGGGTGTTTCCGTTCAGGTCAATGACGACACGGTTGTACGGTAAAATCTTCATCTGATCATCTGGGAAGAGGACCGCAAGGAAAAAATTCCAGGGTTCTGCACCGGTGTAGTCAGGATTGGCTGCACGGCGTTTTTTCGCGATGATGGTTGCTGAGCTGCTGCGATGGTGACCGTCAGCAACGTAGAGTGCGTCTACATCGACAAAAAGGTTGGCAATCATCTCGATACGTTTTTTGCTGCCGATTACCCAGAAGGTGTGACGGATACCGTCATCAGAGGTGAAATCGTATTCGGGATCTTTTTCCTGGATCAGGTTAAAAACGTTGTCGATTTCAGGTTTGTTTTTATAGGTCAAAAAGACTGGACCAACCTGATGTTCCAAGGTTTCGATATGGCGGACACGGTCTTTTTCTTTTACTTCACGGGTCTGTTCATGTTTTTTGATCGTATCGTCGATGTATTCTTGAACGGAAACGCCTGCGACCAGACCGACCTGACGGTGTTCTCCCCATGTCTGAGCATAGAGGTAGAAGTTCTGGTTCTCGTCGTATGTCATTACACCGTCGTTTACGAGTTTCATCAGGTTCTTTCGACCTGTTTCATAAACGATGTCAGCGTAGTGATCTGTCTCAGGGGGTAAATCAATTTCAGGCTTATTTACATGAAGGAAGAGATAGGGATTGTCTTTCGCCATTTCTCTGGCTTCTTCGCTGCTAAGTACATCGTAGGGCGGGCTAGCTACTTTTTCAGCCATTTCCCGTGTGGGACGCAGTCCCGGAAAAGGTTTTACCGTTGCCATTCTAATTCCTTTCTTAACCAAATTCCCACTTCACCAAAAGGGGGAATAAGACAAAAACCGGCTTACCGAAAAAGAAGGGTGGCAAAGCGCTTTCATATGCAGTAACTACGCGTTATTCACCACCTTACTTGAAGAGGAACATATGATTTAAGTGTGAGAAGGGCAAGAGCCTCTTCGAGAAGACGGAGAGTCCTATGATTTTTACAAAAATTGGTGGGTTTGGGGAATCTACAGAGCCAATGAGGTGTCATTCTGACGATAACAAAGTTTTCGTAAAGAATATGTAGTTTTGAAGAAGGTAGGTCGGGTAGTCCCTTGCCGACTCAGTAATAGAGTGAAAGAGTCGGATTCGGGGAATCCGACTTACTTTGTGAATCACATTTAGTCTATCGATTATACAACGAATCTTTGATGTATAGCCACGGTGAACCTATTCCGTGGTTAGAACGAAGAGTTTCTATTCTTTCGGCAGATACCCTTTAAACTCCAACCCGTATATATCTAGAATTGTTAAAAGTAATGCCGTCAAGACCGGTCCAATAATAAAGCCTGAGATACCAAAAACTGCCAGTCAAACATGGGTGGCCCGAGTGCTGGCAAGTCACGACTTGTTCGTGACCACTCGGGTTTCATCTCATTCCTTCGGCAGATAACCTTTAAACTCCAACCCGTATATATCTAGAATTGTTAAAAGTAATGCCGTCAAGACAGGTCCAATAATAAAGCCTGAGATACCAAACACTGCCAGTCCACCGATGGTGGAGAAAAATATCAGTAGTTCATGCATCTGCGCATCTTTACCAACGAGACGGGGTCGCAACAGGTTATCAATGTTTCCGATCACCACTACTTGAGCGAGAATAATAACAATCCCCTGCCAGACATCACCTGAGATAATAAGGATAATCCCCGTAGGGATCAGTACAATGGACGGTCCAATCATTGGGATAATGGAAGCTATCACCATAACCACAGTCCACAGCATGGCAGAGGGAACGCCGAAAATCAGAAGAAGAGTTCCTCCAAGACCACCTTGAATGAAGCCAAGGAGTAAGGTGCCTTTGAGGGTTGCACGCGACACCGACATAAACCGTTTGATCAACTGGTCCTCGTAGACATCTTCCAATGGTGACCAGTATTTGATTTTTGCGATGAGTTTATGACCATCCTGAAAGAAAAAGAACATCGTGAACAGAATAATGAAGAGGTTAAACAAGGCCTGAAAGACGGTTTTTGATGTATCGCTGATCAGGTTAGCTATAAACGAGCCAGTCGTCTTAGCTGCATTCGCCAGTGATTTTTCCCAATCGACTTTTGTTACGTCAAAATATTTTTGAGGAATCCACCCTTTTATCCGTTCACCAATCCCGCCTTCGGATTCGTCTATAAATTCTGTGACAAGTTTTTCAGAATCGGTGTAGAGTCCGATTGCTTCACGGGCGACCATGTTGCCGATCAGCATCAAAGGAATCAGGATACCGACAATCAGGATGAGGCAGGTAACACCAGACGCTGCCCCGGTTTTGCCTTTGAATTTTTTAGTAAACCATCTGTATAGTGGATGGAATAACCCGGCAAAGACTGCTGCCATAAGAACAGGGATCGCAAACATCTTTGTCATATAGAGGAATGCACCGAGTGTGATAACAAGTAGAACGAGTAGGAATGAACGGTGGAAACGGAAATCAGCCTTTCGGCTTTTTTCTGATTCCTCTTTTTTAGTAGCAGGTTCCATGATTTCGGAATCGTGTGATTCTTCTGGAAGCTCAACCTGTTCTTCATTTACCTGTTTTTCTTCACTCATGTTTGGCCTATATAAATTATAAAGACAGATTATTTCAAATAGTCATTCTGAACCAAGTCAAGCACTTGTGTATCTCACGGCTGTAGTCAGTCGTAATCTCGCCTTTTATTTTACATCGAGATACTTCTTGCCGATCTGTCGGCATCAGGATGACACCTAAGCAACACCTACGCTACTACACTCAATAAATAAGCTGCCCCGAAGGCTGCGTAATTCCCGATTGCATAACCGATTAACGCCATCAAGATCGAAACCGGAACCAGCCGTTCATCATGGAATGATGCTACAATCGGTGCGGATGCTGCCCCGCCAATATTTGCAGCGGACGCAATCGCTGCCGTATGTATATCAATTTTAAATAGTTTCGCGGCTAGTAGAATAAATGCACCGTGTATAAAAATCCAGATATAGGCACCTGCAACAAACGGAATCGCTTGACCAGCCAGTCCTGCAACGTTTGTCTCAGCACCCATACGGCTAACAAAGAGATAGACAAGCGCCATTGCCAACTTATGACTTCCAGGAATGTTTTTCGCTGGGCTGAATGAAAGGGCCAAGCCCATTGTTGTAACGATCAAAATCTTATAGGTATTGGTTGAGAAAACTGGGGGTATAACAGGTAACATACCTGCAAGTAATCCTGCGAACCATGTTGCACCCAAACCAATGGCGATGAGGTAGAGGTAATGCCGCATTTGCGGCTCACCCTTATCAACAGCCATTTCACCCGCGGCTTCCTTCATCTTCATTACCGATTCATCGGAAACCCCGGTAAACTTATTAAACGCTTTAGCCAGCCTTTTAGAGTTAAGTAAAATGGGTAACCAGACGAGGTAGACCACATTATCCGCAATAACCGCCAGCCCGAAATTTGTACCGGAAGTTTCAATGCCTTCCGCGACAGCCGCCATGTTGCCCGTGCCGCCAATCCATGAACCGGCGAGTGCGCCGTAACCTGTCCATGCGTCAGGAGCGAGCCAGCCTTTGACCACGAAATAAGCGATTGGTGCACCGATGACCACGCCGAGTGTACCAATCAGCATCACAAATATCCCACGGCCCATCACCTTGATAGTCGCTTTTACATCCACATCGAGTAAAAGAAGAACGAGAAATGCCGGGAGGATGTTTGCACCCATCCAGTCGTAGACACCCGATTCATTGGGAATTAATCCAGTGTTACTGAATACAGCAGGGAGCAGGTAGATAAATAGTAACGGTGGAACGAAGTTAAAAAGTTTCCATCTATACTGTTTCTCCAGAAAAAACCAGAGTGACGCATTTCCAGCGAGAATAAAAAGGATTCCAGCATCCGGTGTTATCAAGGCTTGGTGCATTTTCCAACTCCCGTTATCAAGATGATCAGTCAATATATAAAATGGTGAACGGAAAAGCAGGATAAAGCAAACCCCCTGAAAAACAGATTCAGAGGGTTCGAGCCGATAGATATATTTGGAGGGATACTAATCGAGCTTAAACTTTAACCTGACGTTTGATGTCGCCGGTATTGGTTTCCCATTCTTCTTGGCAGGTGCAAACTCTAGATTTTTCACTGCTTCCATCGCTACTTTACTGAATCCATACCCTTTTGGATTTTCTTCAAGAACAATAAAGTCTGAGGCTTTTCCATCTACATTTACCATAAACTGAATATCGACAAAGCCAGTTATACCCTCTTGTCGTGCTTTTTCAGGATAAAGTTCCTTTGAATGGATGTATTTATAAAGTTCTTCCTGACCGCCAACGATTTCTGGCAGACTGTCATACTCATTACGGTCACCGTATTTTTTAAACTCATCCATTAACTGAAGTTTTTTCCTGAAATCACCCTTTTGAATAATTTTGAGTGGATCGATAGGGCCACCATTGTAACGAATTTCATAATGGAGATGGGGACCCGTGCTACGTCCGGTGGAACCAACTAGACCGATTTTCTGACCAGCTTTAACGGGGTCACCAGCCTTCACTACTATTTTATCAAGATGTGAGTAGCGAGTCTGAAAACCATCCGCGTGTTCGATAACAATTCGGTTTCCATGATCGCCCACCAACGCTGCACCTTTTACTGTTCCGTCAGCCGTGGCAAAGACTGATGCCCCTTTTTTGGCTGTGAAATCGATGCCCTTGTGAAAAACTTCTTTCCCTGAATAGGGGTCCTTTGAATCACCGAATCGGTTGGAAATACCAACGTCGGAAACATCGCCGATTGGGAAATGAATAGGATGAATATCTTCAATCAAGTTGCTGACATCTATCTTTGAACCTGTCTCATTGACTTCGGATATTTCTTCTGTTGGTGAAAAATATACCTCCGGTTCTGAAAACTGGAGTGGCATACTCATCGCTGCGCTGAAAAACAATAGTGTTAAACCGATGACAAAAAATTCACTTTTTCTAGAAACAGGTTTTTTGCCTATCTCGTTAAACGAAAGGATGGATTTTATCCTGTTTACAAACGTTTTTTTGCCGGACATGAATGAAGGGCTGGTATTCATGTTGAAACTCCTTTTGGGTAGCTGCTCAGCGATCCGGCTCAATAGTTTCGCATAAGCGAGTGGGGTCTGACTTTTTCTGATGGCTTCACCATCACACACTTCTTCAGCGGTATGAATCATTTTATGTACGGCAACCCATACTAGAGGTTGGAAAAAGAAGAGTGTTTTAATGATTGATGCATAACTGAAAGAAAGAGTATCTAGTCTTTTTACATGCGTCAATTCGTGTATTGCGATCCCTTTTATCTCTTCGAAATTTGAATCTTCCAGGATAGAAGCGGGAATTACTACAACGGGGGAGAAAAAACCGAATGTTAATGGTATTGTGATTCTTTGGTTCTGAAAGAGAGTAATCTTTTTTCTCATTCCCAGACTATAAGAGGCATCGTTAAAAAGTTTCAGAATCTCAGGATCTGAAATAAGAGTATTTGACCTTTTCCATGAGGATACTTTTAAGTATCCCATTAGAATTTGTATTGCCAGGATAGATAACACTATTACATAGATAAATGGAATAAACAGCATATTGTTAGCTAAAAGAATACTGACCAGCGAAGGTTTTGAATCACCCACAACTTCGATAGTCGCAAGTCCACTATTTATATACTCCAGGCTCATCCATGTCAGGTTGTTCGTATCCAGTGTGACCGGACTCTGAAACAGAGCATTTATGTTTAATAAATGGGGGATAAATGTTCCGAATAACGGTAACGTGGGTAACAGGATTAGTGACAACAGCCAGATACGGTTGTGGACCTGCGGGTTACCGTCCTTAAAAAAACGAGTAATCAGGTATACACTTCCCAGGAAGAGAGAAGATTGCCAAAGAAAAGAAAGCAGGAAACGGTAGAATTGCGGAGCAGCGCTGATAAATAAATCTGGACTATACATTTTTATCCTCCTTCTGCTCATATTCTTGGATCAACCGTTTGATTTCCTCAAGATCACTTGACGAAATATCTTTGCTATTCAGTAGAGTTGCTACCATTCCGGGGACAGAATCACTGAAACCGCGCTTGAGTAAATCCTTCAGCATGTTGCCCTTGGCTCGTTCTTTAACAACAACGGCAGAATAAATAAAACTTCTACCTTTTTTGTAACGTTTTAAATGCCCTTTCTCCATGAGGATACTAAGGATTTTCCGGATGGACCCATCTGCAAGGTTCCGTCCTTTCTTCTCAAGGTGCTTTTGTATATCTTCTGTAGAAACGGAATCATATTTCCATATAATTTGCATAAATTCCAGTTCTACTTCTGTAAACGTCTTATTTTTTCGTCCTGACATTTTCCGCTCTTGGTTGTTTGCGAGAAAACTTTCTCGTAATAAGTAAATGGTTTTGTAACGCGAAGTCAAGAGGAGGAGAGAAAAGATTCTCGAATAAGACTCAAGAGTGAGAGTAGTCCTTTGTAAGATGTTGATAATAAATGCGTCACAAAGAGAAGAGAGAAGGATGCTTGATAGCCCGTGGTTCACAATCTGGACTCATCCTAGATATACGATTCGCAGGGTAATGTTGTCCTCCGGAAATAGACAGGTTTCTTTATTGGCAATGAGCCTTGGTACACTTTTCTACCTGCTCCATGCAATGCAAAACTACCTTGGTGATTATATCTCCTTATCCATTATACTTGTGCTGGCGGTTTCAATCGGAGCAGTACTTGGGCTAATTTTGGTCCACATTTCAGCATTTATACTCGGATGGTTTGGTAGACTCCTGGGTGGGATTGCGGAAAACGATGATATAAGGTTGGGAATCACCTATGCGTCCATACCTGTAATTTTGATACTTGGATCAATCTTTTTAGTGACAATTCCCTACATAGGTATCGATTTATTTCAAGATTTTGGAATGAGTACCTGGCGGAATGTTCCAAAACTGGGCTTATTGATATTGACTATTTTGCCCATTTGGCTGATCACATCCATATGGATCATCATTATTCAATTAAAAGTATTGAGTGAAGTACACCAGTTTTCCACCTTAAAGGCTCTCATCAGCGCGCTGGTAACAATTATTATTTTACTGCTACTAAGGTTTTCCATATCAACGACTATTACATTCTTTGGTGGTTTTAGTGATTTCGAAAAAGTGATGCATTTATTCGGTTTATAAGGGAGATGCTTTGATGTCGGACAAGACTATTGTTTTACGGTTATCCAGTGACGAAATGGGCCGAGGTAATGCTGACCTTGGCAGTAAGCTGATGAATACCTTCTTGAACGTGATAAATGAAGTAACACCTACTTCTAAGACGGTGGTTTTATTTAATTCAGGTGTAAAACTCTGCTGTGAGGGATCACCCGTTCTCGAACACATGCAGGACCTGGAGGAGAAGGGTGTTACACTACTGAACTGCGGAACATGTCTTAATTATTTTGAATTGAATGGGAAGCTAAAAGCCGGTAAAGAATCTAATATGGTTGAGATCACAGAAACTATGTTAAATGCTGATCTGATCATACCGTTATAGAAATCTCAGCTTTTACTGTTATAGGAAATAAACAAAAAGGTGTCGTTCCTGCATAAAGTTTGTCAGCCTTAGCTTTAGCGACGGCTGATTGGCAGGAATCTCGGTGTAGAATTACTAATTGAGAATCAATGTTTAATACACTAAAAAACAATCCTCTGATTGCCATATGGGTAACGCCTCGTAAAACAACACAGCGACTGCTGGACTCCGCAAAAATTTGGCAAATTATCGTTTTAGCCATTCTGCTGGGCATCACCTATTTCTTCGAGGATGCTGCTCAGGATGAAATGGGAACAGATTACTCACTGAAAACTATCCTGATAATGGCATTTACTCTCGGTCCGTTACTGGGACTTCTTTACGTTTATATCATGTCAGCGTTTATAAAATGGACAGGTCAGTTAATAGGTGGTAGGGGCGATTACCGTGGTATCAACATTGCCTTGACCTTTGGTGCGATTCCCGAAATCTGGGTAATGGGCCTGGTCTGGTTGATATTTATCCCAATGTTTGGAATTGAAATATTTGCTGAACGAAATCCAGTTGAGAACTGGACCACTTTATCCCCTATGAGTAAAATGGTTCTCTATTCCTTCCCGCTCTGGTTTGGTGCTATGATCTGGATTGTGGTTGTCAGACTAAAATCTTTGGCAGAAGTTCAGGGATTTTCTGTCGGAAAAGCCATTCTGAACTCCGTTTTGTCACTGTTTGCGATGCTCATATTGATGTTTTCAATAGGTAGTCCAGTTTTTATGTTTATAGTGAGAAACTTCGATAAGTACCTTGCGTATCTGGTAGGATAGAGAGGAGATAGAGTGAAGAGTATATCTTAATGATACATTCTTAATGACTTAGCGAATATCCATCCAAGAAACCCAACAGTACCAGCAGCGAATCCAATTATCAGGAAGAGAGTAGTGACTGGGATCAGATCAAGAATTATCCCTGTTAAACCCGAAGAAACCGCAGTCAACCCAACCACGGCAAGTCCAATTAGCGAGAAAACACGTCCGGTCATCTTTTCAGGTACAACTTCCTGAATGATTGATGTTCTGCTGACGGTCAGGAAGGGAATAACGAGGGAATGGAATAGGGTTACCACAATCATGCCTTCGAACGACCGTACAAAGAAATAGGGAACAAAGGTGAGGCCATCCATTGTCATCCCCAAAAGAAGCAACTTTCCCTTTGGCAGGTTCTTACAGAACAGCAGAAGAACAGCGGTACCCAGTAACATGCCCACTGCATAACAACTCATTATGATGGCGTATTGGGATGCATCCCCATGAAGTACTTCCCTAACCATGACAGGAGTCCCGATAATCGCAGGACCCATAATGAAAAGATTGTCGACGACAGTAAACAGTAACAAAGGGAAGATGATGGGATTCCGTCTGGCAAACTTCAATCCGTCCAAAATCTTATGCGTCATTTCTTTGATGTTGGAATCTGTCTTCTCCCGTTCAACGTGACTGGGTCGAAGCATCAGAACAGCGAAGAATGAAACGATATACGCCAGCGAATCTAACGTGAAAAGATTGATAATCCCCAGCCGATCCAAAATAAATCCCGCAACAGCAGGGCCGAGGAACATACTCAGTTGCCATGACGTCTGAATCAGTGAATTAGCACGAAGAAGACCGTCTCGGGGAACCAATTGTGGAACAATTGCATCTCGGCTAGGATTGAAAAAAGATGCTGCGGACGCTATCAAGAAAGCATTTATTGCAAGCCAGGATGGAGTCAGAAGACCCATATAATGGGCGAACGGAATTCCCAGGATAATAACCGCACGGAAAACATCCGCGATCAGCATGATTCGTTTACGATCATAATGGTCGGCGATAACTCCGGCGGGTAAAGATAGAAACATGGCCGGAAGGTATGCCGACATGGCAATTAGTCCTGCTATCGATTTTGAACTTGAGAGTTCCAGTGCCAGCCAGATAAGTGCTAGCTGGTAAATGGTATCACCGCTCTGGCTAATAACCTGCCCGAACCAGAGAAACGTGATGTTCCTGTTCTGGAACAATTTTTTCATAAACAGCCTTTTTTAATTATCAACAATTATTGAATCAGCAACTACCTCAGGTTTCACAATTTGAAGATAGATAGTTCCATTTGGATTTGTTTGGAATGGAACAGTCATAACAACTTCAGCATCCTCTTTTATCCAACGTTTACTTGCAATGTACTGGTAATGGGTGTAATCGTGCATCAATCCCATCGGCATGGGACGTTTGATTAATCCTGTCAACTGGAATCCCAACTTATAGGAAACTCGACGATGGCAGACTACCGGCAAATCCGGATCTAGCTTGGCTGCCAATAGTTTTGCCGTTGGTGTGTAATCGTACCTTAATCGTGCGCGTTCATAGTAAAGTCCGTGTTCAAACATGGTTAATGACATCAAAATGATGATAGTACCAATGGCTAAAACGTTGTTCTTTTTACCAAAGAACCATATCGAACAAACGGGTATCAATAATAGAACAACCCCTTGAATCCAGGATCCCTGCATGAATGAATAGATTGAAATGGATAATCCTGCAATTGCGAAGAAACCGAAGATAAACTGTCTAAGAAGTTTTGAAGGAATCTTCAAAGCATTCAGGTGATAGCCCGCAACGACGGCAAAAAACGGAAATGCAGGCATCAGATAGCGATCACGGCTACCGGGTGTAATCGTGAAGATTATCAAAGAGATTATAAAGATAAAAAGACTGCTTCTGTAAACGGGGGACATGGTTTTAATTTTTTTGAATGCATAAACAAGGATAAATGTCCAAGGGAAAAGGACGAAAAATATTCTCGCGGGGTATTCAACAATGTGTAGCAAAAACGGCCATATCTCACCCTTTGTCCGGTTGGATACTTCAGAAGAGTAATTCTGGAATAAATAGTTAATGTCACCGTTGAAATGGTAAGCAACTAGCCAAAGTGCAGGTAATAAAAGTGAAAGAATTAAGTGAGCAACCAACATCAGGATCTTGCGAGTTCTGTCTTCCTTATTAAGAATATGGAAAAGCAGGATTCCGGGATAAAAATAGATGGGTGATAATCCCTTAGTCAGAATGCCCAGTCCCATAAAAATAGATGAAAGGACAATTGGCCAGACTTTCGTTGGATTTTTTATATAAATCGCATAGGATAAAAATGTCAGAAAAGTGATCAGAACGTCAGGCTCGATCTTGTTTCCATATTCGCACATTTGCAGGAAACTGGTCAAAGCAATGATAAAAACTGCGAATGCCAATTTTCGATTGTCCCAGAGCATTAAAAGGTAGGCGACTAACCCAATTCCGATAAGAGAAAGAGTTGAAACAAGCCGTGCTGAAAACCGTGTTACAGATCCATTGCCTGCTGAAAGCAGAGCCATTAGCCAATTCTGAAGTGGTGGTTTTTTTAAATAGGGTTTCTGATAAAGCGTAGGCACAACCCAATTATCTCCTTGCAACATCTCCTGAGCCACAAGGGCTCTTCTGGGTTCCTCGTGAAAAAGTGGCATTTTTGAGGTGTACAAAGAGAGGGTAATAAACACATACAGAGAAATTAGCAGAACCGGGATCCAATGTTTCGGCGTAGCTTTTTCCATACATGTTCCTGGGAGAGTAATTTGGTTAAAATCGGATGATTTAAGGATTTGCTAATGTAATAAGGGTAGCGAATGAACTCAATCAATCTATCTAATTATCTTCTGAAGCTTCTTCCAGTTTCTGAATTCGATTCTTTCTATGGATTAAAATGAGATTTCGTATATAAATAATACTTCCTGTGGATTGACCGAGAATAAATACAGGGTCCTGGCGATAAATAGCATAGATTAGTAACATCGCTGCGCCACCGAGACTCAGGTACCAGAACGCAACGGGAACAACACTCTCTTTCGCCCTCTCACTGGCGATCCACTGCACAAGAAAACGTGCTGCGAATACAGCTTGAGCTGTAAAACCCACAACCAGCCAGATGTTTTCAACCATTATTTTTCCTCAGTCCCTGATGCCAGTGATGTTGACTTTATTGATGCATGAACTCTTCTGATTTGGAACCATTTGATTCCAAAAATATCCAGTAAACCCACCCATAAGCGGTTGTTTATACCGTATTTGGTAGTCCCATATTTTCGTTGTCGATGGTTGACTGGGATTTCCTTCATCCGTGCACCATTCAATTTGGCGAGAGTAGGTAAAAAACGGTGCATGCCCTTAAATTCAGGAATACCTTCAATACAAGCTGGGTAGAAAGCTCGTATGGAGCAGCCGACGTCTACTACTGTTGTTCCGGTCATCAGGTTACGAAAACCATTGGCGATTCGAGATGAAATCAGACGAATAAGGTTATCCTGTCTACGTACACGGATACCGTTGACCATATCAACGTCACTGGATTCAAGTTCAGATATCAGTCTTGGTAGATCCGCTGGATCATTCTGCAAGTCACTATCCAGCATACAAAGAATATCACCACGGGCTTTTTCAAACCCTATTTTTAACGCAGCAGCCTGACCAAAGTTGCGGTCTAACGATATGTATTGAAAGCGATTGTTTTGTTCATGTATTGTTCTGACCTTGGAAAGTGATGAGTCTGTTGAGCCATCGTCAATCCAAATACATTCCCAATTCCATTTATGACCTTCAAAAGCTTTGGAAATCTCAGTAGCAAGGATTTCAATTGAGTCTTCCTCATTTTTCAGAGGAATAATTATTGAAACATCTATTTTTTTGTTAGAAGACATTGTATATCCATTCTTTAACTTGTTATTAAAGATAAGTAGAAAAAGGAAAAAACTGAAGTATTGTGCTGTTGGAGCCGAACTAAAAAACATCTGGAAATTTGTTACAAAACATTAATTTTATTCTCTTGAAACTTAAATACTTCTTGAAATTTATTTGTTGTAATCCTAGTTTATAAAAATCTACTATTTACAATGCCTGGATGTTTCCAAATGGAGGTAGTACTTCATGTTACACGCTTTCTCCGAATCAAAAATTGACGATTGGACCATATCTGATTGCGAAAAACTGATCGAGAATCTCCCACTTGGAATAATTCTCGTTGGGGACAGGAATATTCAATACTGCAATGATGCATTTACAAAATACATTGGATATGGAAAAAGTGACCTAATTGGAAAAGCATTACTTGATTTTATCGACCCAAGTGACCGCGAAAGATTAGAGCAAGAATGTTGCAAAAGCACCCAAGGTTCTGAAACCCGGCTTCACACCTATACTTTACTGAACTCCGATAGAAGTATCCTTTTTAATGCCGACATATTATCCCGAAAAATCGCGATTACCGGTAAAGAATATAACATTCTGGTTTTAAGAGACGTCACCAGACAAAAGCAATATCAGGATGAACAAGCTGCCATCATGCGTATGTTGGGTGAACGGGTAAAAGAACTAAACTGTATATACGGTTTAAGTGATGTGATGGAGGAAACCGGGCTTTCTTTTGATGAAAAACTGACTGGAATTGCATACCTCATCCCATCAGCATGGGAATATCCGGAACTTGTTGCAACAAGAATCACGTTTGAAGATAAAGAATACAAAACGGCTAATTTCAGGGATACAAACAATAAGTATTCGATCAACATCAAAGTTATGGGAGAAGTACTCGGCAAGGTTGAAGTCTACTATGTAGAAGAAAAACCAGAGGGAAATCCCAAGATTAATTTTAAAGAGCCCAATAGGTTGCTTCATGCCATTGTTGAAAGGCTAAGCTCAATTATAGAACATAAACGTGCTGAAGAAGAACGCAGGAAATTTGAAAAGAAAATTCAGCAAGCTCAAAAATTGGAGAGTATGGGCATTCTGGCCAGTGGTGTTGCCAATGATTTCAACAACATGCTCACAGGTATAATCGGGAACGCTGATTTCGCGTTGATGGAAGTTGAAGAAGGAAGCAAAATTGCTGGAAATATTGAAAATATCTTAGAGGCGGCAGAACGAGCGGCTGAACTAGCCGGGCAAATGCTTGCTTATAGTGGCAAGGATGATTTTAACGCCTCAGTCGTATCTCTCAATAGTATCATTGATGAGAATAATTCGTTGTTGGAAACTTCCATATCCAAAAAAATCAAATTCGAGTACGTCTTTAGTCCAAATCTACCTCCTGTTGAAATAGATGTTGCCAAATCAAAGCAGGTCATGATTAATCTGATTAACAACTCAGCCACTGCGATAGGAGATAAGAAGGGCCAGATAAAAATTACAACGGGTTCATTAATTTGTGACGATGAGTATCTGGAAGAGACTGTTATCTACGATGATCCTCCTGAAGGCGAATATGTCTTTATGGAAATAACAGATGACGGTATTGGGATGGACAAAAAAACTATCTCGCAGATTTTCGATCCATTCTTTACAACCTACGAAGGTAATCACGGTTTAGGGCTGGCTGCTGTATTGGGTATCATGCGTATCCATAAGGGAGCTATTAAGGTGAGCAGTGAAGTGGGAAAAGGAACTACTTTTACTGTATTGTTCCCAACGTCAAATCGCAAAGCCGAGAAAAAAGCTAAAACTTCTCCGGAACTGGCAAATATTGAAGGTAACGGTGAGACGATCCTCGTTGCAGATGATGAAGAATCGGTCCGTATTGTCGTTCAGATGATCCTTGAAAAGATGGGATATAATGTTATTCTAGCTCGTGATGGTAAAGAAGCTGTAGTCGTATACGAGAATAAAAAAGATATGATCGACCTTGTTATCTTGGATCGTTCAATGCCGGAATTAAGTGGCGAAGAGGTGATTAGGAAAATTCACAAGGCAAATAGAAACGTTCCTGTTATTATATCCAGTGGTCATCCCAAAGCAGAGATTGATGAGTATTTTGAGGGTGAAGATGTTGCAGCATTTGTACTAAAACCCTACCGTACCCGTGATCTTCTAGTCAAGGTTCGTGAAGTATTGGATAAGATTCTTGGTTAATAGGTAACGCGTACAAACTTTAAAACCCACTTCACTAAAAATGAGGTGGGTTTTCTTATGATTCTTGGCTAAAAAATTGTTGGTAAGCCGAGTACAAAACCCTCTCTATATTTTGAAATCCATCTTAAATAAACTATTTTAGTACCATAGGGGGAGGTACTACACCGTTAACTGGTAACATGAGGTTGAGAATGAAGCGTTTCGCCCAGACTTCGCTTGCTCTATTCGTATTGCTTTTTTCTATCTTGCCAGCTGCAATGGCTGATGAATACTCGTATGGTGCACTTCGTGAGGATTCAATCCCGGATTGGGTTGAGATTTCACCACGCTTAGCCGAAGAAACACATACTGAACTAAACGACTTTGTTGATAATTCTGCTGGCCTGCCTCCTGTGGGTAACCAGAGCAGTCAGGGGAGTTGTACTGCCTGGGCAACAGCCTATTATACACTGACATACATGCAAGCTCAGGAATATGGTTGGGATCTAAGTGATCCGGCCCATCGAATGAGTGCTGCTTTCACTTACAACCTGATCAATGGTGGTGCCGATAGCGGTTCCTATCCATTTGATGCTTTTAAAGTGTTTGAGGAAATGGGATGTGCTACTGAAGCAGATATGCCCTATACCGCATCCAACTGCACAGATTTTCCTTCTGAATCAGCTTTCCAGAATGGAATGCAGTTCCGGACACTCCAGACGGTTTCTATTAACACAGGCACAAGAGCTGGAGTTGATGACCTTCGCGCATGGATAGCCAGTGGAGGTATTGGCGCAACTGCAATGACAGTATGGCCGAATTTTGATGGCATCAACGGTTTTGATACTACCTACTGCGTCAATGATATTTCCGGTGAAGTTCGAGGTGGTCATGCCGTTACTGCCGTTGGTTACGATGATAACCGCCAAACCTCTGATGGTGTTGGTGCATTCAGAATGGTGAATTCATGGGGTACAGGCTGGGGTGATGATGGGTTCTGGTGGATGTCATACGAAGCTTTCATGGATGACCGTATCGGTTGGGGCTATACCATTTATGCCATCGATAGAATCGGCTATGAACCGACATTATTGGCAAGGATAGAAATCGATCATAGTGACCGTTATGCCATTTCTCAAAACGTTGGTGTTGGTACAACAGTCAACCCGTTGGAAGAATTCCATTTCATGGATTTCAGAAATAACCGCTCTACTTTTATTCCCTATAGCTCAAACGTTGTATTGCTTGATTTGACAGATATGCACGATGAGATTGATGCAGATAATCCCAACGATTTCTTTGTAGAGATTAGTGATGATGAAGGTACTAACGGTCATGACGGAGTCATGCATTCCTTCCAGATAATTGATTTAACACAAGACTTTATTGCTGTCTGTCCCGATGTTCCTGTCACTGTTCCAGATTCACATATCAATACAAACGCTGACCTGGTACTCTATTATCCTGCTGTACCACCTACAAACTTAAATTCAAATATAGACTTCACTAATGGCGAAGTCAGTTTGAACTGGGAAGGAATCGCGGAAGTTGATGGGTTTGCATCTTATGGTGTCTTCCGGGATGGTAGCCAGATAGGAACAACAACAGGTTTGGCTTTCCTTGATACTCTTCCTGACTTTGGCGTTTATAACTACACGGTCCGTTCAGTCTGGGACGTTTGCCAGTCCTGGGATTCCAATACAACACAGGAAGATTGGATCACTCCGGTTCAGAGTTCATATCCCGGCATCGCCACGATTGACGGTAGTACAGGTGAGTTCCAGTTATCATGGGAACAACTTCGTTATAGTGAGCTAACTGCGGATAACGGCACCAGTGAAAGTGCGTTTATTTTTAATGAAGGTGTTCCAGCAGGTGCAAAAATCGCAAGAAAAGTAACAGCAACTGCAGATGGAAAACTGAACAGGATCGGTGCCTATTTCACTGAAAGTAATGATTCTGAAATGGGTGAAGTCCGTTTATATATCCTACAGTCAGGTGTAAATGATTTGCCGACTTATACTCGCTGGTCGAGTGATTCGTTCGTCCCGGCAGCAAATGAATGGTACTGGGTCGATATGGATGATGAAAAGATCGTCCTGGATGAAGGTGAAGAGGTCTGGCTTGCTGTAGAGTGGGAAGAGTCTGGAAAAACACCTCTCGGTCGAGATACGGACGGTGGGCACATTAATGACGTTGCCTTGATGCCAGATGGAGTAAACTGGATCGCCATTCCAAATAGTGGTATCCCCATGCTCCGAGGCGTTTTTGGTGAATCGGAGAGGGTGGATGGATATACTGGACTAACAGGCTTCAATATCTATCTCGATGACGAACTCCTCGGTAGTTCTCATGATGATGCACACATCTTCACAAGTAATCTTGATGAAATCGGTGAGTATACTTTCCGTGTTGATGCCGTTTATCTTCAAGGTGTTGTCACAGGAAACGACCTTGTATACGATTGGGACGGTGCTTCTGCATCTGTAGATGAATCAGATCTACCATTGACTTGGGAAATCAGCCAAGCCTATCCAAACCCGTTTAACCCATCAACAGTTGTTGACGTTTTCCTTTCAAAAGATGCTGATTTGAACGTGCGTGTCTATAACATGTTGGGCCAGCAGGTTGAGGTGTTAGCTAACGGGCGTTGGCAAAAAGGTTCACATAAAATAGCATTTAATGCAACAAATCTTGCCAGTGGAATCTACTTCATTCAGGCAGAGGTTCCCGGCATTTTTTCTAAAACGATGAAGATTACATACCTCAGATAGTACTATATCGGGTCATTTATCTGGTAATAAATAAGATAGATCATTACCAGAAAAATGGCCCGTTTTCTCTCTCCGTCAAACATTCCCTTGTGTAAGTATTAGAAGTATAATTACATTTATGTGCGCTTCTACTTCTCCTGTTCTGTGCGTATTGCCATGAACAGTAAAAAAAATATAAGTATTAAGGTATTTGTTCATGGTAGCAGAACTTTCACTCCAGACCTCTAGTTCCGGTCTAAAACGTAACTTTATCCATCAGTGTTTGAGGGATTCATCTGATCTTCCTGTTTTCCCAATGATCCTGAAAGAACTTGAAGAACTACTGTCAAACGAGAATGTGACAAGTCATCAAGTGGCTGATCTGATTAATACGGATCCTGTTATTGCCGGCAGAGTTTTAAATCTTGCTAATTCCGCCTACTATGCTTCTGGACGGAAAAACGTAACAGATATGAATCTTGCTGTAGGTCGCTTGGGATTTCGTCTAATAAAAACTCTTGTCTATTCCGCAGTGGTCCCCGATTTATTCAGGAAATTTGTAAGGTTGGACCATAAAAAATTCTGGAAGCATTCTCTAACAGTGGCAATGCTGGCTCGTTATCTAATCATTTCTGATAAGAATGAAAAGATGACAATGGAAGAAGCTGAACTAGCTTATATGTCTGGTTTGATGCATGATATCGGTATCCTCGTTTATATTTTCATCATTCAGGGCTATTATACAGATGAATTAACAAAGAAGCTTTCAGATGGGCGGAGTCTGGCTCGAATCGAAGATGAAGCGTTTGGAATTAATCATGCTGAGCTTGGAGCGAGGTACGTTGAATCAAAGTGGCATCTTGATCCGTCAATTGTTGATATTATCAGAAATCATCATAATGTTGACGTTCTTTACAGACGGAAAGACCGGGTCAATAGTGCTGTATATATAGCTAATACAATCTGTAATCTATATCATCTTCCAAATGGAGTGCATGAAAATATTGAAAAAGAAAACAGTGGATATTTGAAAACCCTACTCGATTTTGGCTATAAAAAAGATGAATTGAATAAGTTGATAGAGATGGCTAAAGAGAACTTGGCTTCCGTTGAAGCATTATTCAATAATTGATAAGCAATAAAGAAGCCCTGCTGAATTTCAGCAGGGCTTTCTTTTTAGTACTCACGTAGTTTTCGTCTGAGCACAGATCCATTTGCTGACCGTGGCAAACTTTCTATCACATGAATCCGCCTGGGTGCTTTATATCTAGCAAGCTGTTCGATGCTATAGTCTATCAACTCTTTTTCTGCAATTGAATGACCGGTTTTAACTACGACATAGGCTTCAATCTCTTCGCCCAAATGTCTATCTGGAACTCCGACTACTGCACTTTCGTGAATGCTGGGATGAGCATTTAAAACCTGCTCGACTTCACGCGGATATACGGAAAAACCACCCTTGTTAATTCTATCGAGGAGTCTCCCAACACCATAAACCCAACCTTCAATATCCATCTTGCCCAAATCATCGGTGTGAAACCAACCATCTTCATCAATGGTTTTCGAAGTGGCATTTGGTTTGTTCCAGTATCCGTTGAAGATTCCGGGACCTCTTACAACGATTTCACCAACATCTTCAGTTGATACTTCTTCGTTATCTTCGTTAACTATACGAATATCAGTACCCGAAATAGCTCTGCCAAGAGCATCGCTGGGTGAATCTACGCGGTGATGAGGATTAACGGCGATAGTTGGGCTTGCTTCGCAAACTCCATAAACAGTTGCGATTCGGGTTTTGAAGTGGCGTTCAAATTGAGTCATTACACTCATATCCAATGGACCACCTCCACAAATTGCAAATCGAAGTTTTCCTATCTCTTCTTCTGATCCTGCTTCATCGACAAGGGCTGCAAAATGGACAGGTAAACCAACGAATATTGTGACTCGTTTATGGCGTATATCCTCCAGAGCCCTAACTGGATCAAAGGAAGTGTGCATGTTTAACGCTGCACCGGAGGGTAGAAGCATCTGTAATTGAAGTGTACTGCCAAATGGATGATAAAAGGGCATTCCACCCAATACTGTATCCGTTTCAAAGATTCTGAGGTTTCGTTCAGTTTCATTGGCAACATAAAGGATGTTTTTATGGCTTAGCATTGCACCCTTGGATCGACCGGTGACTCCTGCGGTATATCGTATTATGGCCGTATCATCACCGCCACCGACTGGATCGTCTTTGAGGGCTTCATGTTCTTCCATCCATGACACTACGTCATAGGGGTCAGATTCACTGCTGCCGACTTCAACACATTGTGCTAAAACTTCTGTCTGTTCTTTTGCCGCTTCAATCGTTTTACGGTTGTCACCCCAGTAGAAAAGGAATTTCGCTTCGCTATCTTCGAGCAAATATCCCAATTCCTGAGCCTTTGTGTACTCATGGATAGGGACGAGTATTGCACCTATCAGATGTGAGGCATACTGTAAAAAGAGGTAAGGAGGAACATTTGGTAACATTACAGCAATACGGTCACCCTTATTAACGCCCAGTTTTACCAATCCACCTGCGACCTCACGTGCTGCCTGCTCAACTTGATCCCAGCGCAAAGTTCTGGAAAGCCAATGAATGGCAGGAATCTCTCCCTGAGGTCCACGGGCACGTTCGGTTAAGAGTTCAAAAATATTTCTATCGTTATCTGTCATAATCCACCTTCTCGGTCCAATTCACGGAAGCTGATGGCTTCCAGTATATCTGACTCAATTACATCTGGTCTGTCGGCAAGGTCTGCAATTGTTCTGGCAACTTTTAACGCTCGACCATGTGCTCTTGCAGATAGCCCAAGCCGTGATATGGCAAGGCTTAGAGCTTTTTCAGCTCCTTCAGTAATCCTTGCAATTTCACGTAGATGTTTGGTACTCATTTCACCGTTTGCAAAGATACCACTTTTTTTGAACCTGTCAAGCTGAATGTTCCTCGCTCCTATAACTCGTTTTCTAATTTCACTACTCGGCTCTCCTTCATCACGAAGAGTCAGTTCCTCCGCTTTGACCGCGGGCACGGAAACATGTAAGTCGATTCTATCAAGCAATGGCCCAGAGATTCGAGATCGATAGGCTTTCATCTTGGCAGCAGACACATTTTCGATTAGATCATTTCCGTGGTAACGTCCGGGAGTCGGATTCATTGCAGCAACCATTAAAAATCGAGCAGGGAAACGTGTAGTAGCGGCAACTCTGGCAATTGTGACTTCGCCATCTTCGAGGGGTTGACGGAGCGATTCAAGTGTACTTTTCCTGAATTCAGGTAATTCATCAAGAAAGAGAACGCCTCGGTGGGCAAGGCTTACCTCACCTGGAGTAGGAATTGTGCCACCACCTATAAGACCAGCGTCTGAGATCGTATGATGAGGGGAACGGAAAGGCCGAGTGGCCATTAATGCCGTCCCATTGGGTAACGATCCGGCTACTGAATGGATCTGCGTTGTTTCGAGAGATTCTTCGAGAGTCGGTGGAGGAAGGATCGTTGGTATTCGCCTGGCCAACATCGTTTTTCCCGATCCGGGAGGTCCCATCATCAACACATTATGATTTCCTGCAGCGGCAATTTCAATCGCTCGTTTGGCCCGTTGCTGTCCCTTCACTTCTTTGAAATCTATCTCATATTCACGGTTATCATTAAACAGTTTCTGAATATCTACAGTGACCGGTTCAACATCTATTTCTCCATTGAGGAAATCAACAATTTCACGAAGATTGTCCATTCCATAAATAGGCAATCCTTCAGCAATGGCAGCTTCTGCAGCGTTAACACTGGGGACAATCATCCGTTTATTTTTAAGGTTACGGGAAGCTAGAGCAGAAGGAAGAACCCCTTTAACAGGCCTGAGCCTGCCCTCAAGAGCTAATTCACCCATAAAAACATAGTCAGTCAGGTGGTCGTTCTGAATCTGTCCGGTTGCTGCCAGAAGACCGACTGCGATTGGAAGATCAAATGCGCTGCCTTCTTTTCGAATATCTGCTGGAGCGAGGTTGACAGTAAGATTTTTGCGTGGAAAAAACAGACCTGAGTTTTTCATCGCGGCAGATACTCGGTCCTTTGCTTCTTTTACTGACTGCCCAGCGAGCCCAACGATGGCAAAATAAAAAAGACCACCTTCGATGTGGGATTCAACTTCAACAGTAGTGGCATCAATACCTTCGAGTGCGATAGAATATAACTTTGAGAACATATAAACCCCCCAGAGGGCTAAAGGTATTTGCATTGGATATAACCCGATATCTACTTACGTGCCGGCATAATAAGTAAAACTGATTGAGTCAAAGATAAAAAAGAGGAAAAGCGAATAAAAGGAAAAAGTAATATTTTGTTGAAAAAATGTTCAGTAGTATTTAACGCTTATTCAGGAAAATTATTTACGAACAATAAAAGCTCCCATCGGGGCGAAATCTTCGCCATCACGGCGGAATGAACTCAAGTACAGATTGTCATAGGTACAACTGAACATGGTTGAATCCACATTGATTCCGCGAGATGCACCAACTAGCTCAGCGCCTTTTTTCAAATCCAGGTAGAATTTCCCATTCTCTTCAAGGATTACAGATGACAATATAGGATGTTCCTTGAATTGATCCGCAACTTCCTGACCGACTTCGTAATTCTTGGCTGAGATTCCAGGACCGATGCCTATTGTCATTCCGTTCCGTTCTGATTCAGGAACAGCGTCAACCATATTTTCGATGATGCCGTTAAGCAAACCTTTCCAGCCGGCATGAACCATTCCGATCCAACCGGATTCCGGGCAAGCCATCCAGATAGGAAGGCAGTCCGCATGCGTTGTCATCAGGATAACATCTTTTTCTTTTGTCAGCAGTCCATCTGTTTCATCAAATGCGTTTTTAAAGCCACGTGAACCCTTTGATCGATCCTTATAGTCCACAACTTTAACATTTGACGTATGATTCAGATGTGGTGAAACGAGGTCATTCAATTTCAGTTGGAAAAGAGCCAAGAATTGGTTTCGGTTTGCAGCAATATCCCATGTTGGACGGTTTTTAAAAGACATTGGACCGAATTCACCTCTGGATAATCCCCAAGTGAGCGTAGAACCATCTGCTAATTGTTTACTACCCTCTACTGCTGCACGTTCAGTGTTGACACTGTGGGCAGAAAAAAGTGCTGCGTCCATGTTGCACCATTCGTTTTATTGTTGTTCCGCATACTTCGCAAGGCAAATCTTTATGACCGTAAATCTTCAGGCTATTGCTGAATTCTCCGGGTTGACCGTCTGGTCGCCTGAAATCGGACAACGTTGTCCCCATTTCGGATATTGCTCTGTTTAAAATCTTTAGAATGGATGAATGTAAGTCATCTATTTCTATTTTGGAAAGGGAATAGGAGTGGCGGTAGGGAAGAATCTTTGCGTCAAAACAAATCTCAGATGCATAAATATTTCCTATCCCGGCGATCCTGTCCTGCATCAAGAGAAACTGTTTGATCGGTGTTGAACTCTTTTCAACAAGTTGACCAAGTAGTTCAGAGGTAAAGTCATCTGATAATGGTTCGATTCCGAGTTTTTTGTATCCCTCTGATTCATTTCCATCTATTAAAAAAAATGAACCAAAAGTTCTGATATCAACAAAGTTTAAAAACCCGTAACCTTGTAGAGTAAACCGGGCTCTAAGGTGTTTCGATTCGAGTATCTCTTTACTAAGAAGTAGCTGACCGCTCATCCTTAAGTGTATTGCAAAGGGTGGTACATCATCTCCAAAATTCAGTAGTAGATATTTTCCACGTCGATCAATAGATTTTATTGTATTTCCAATAGATGCCTGCTGCAATGTTTCAGGGTCGGTGTGACGGTGAACTCGTGGATGGAAAAACTCAAGATCAGAGACCTTCTTTCCAACGATTACATCCGCAAGAGAACGTCTGATTGTTTCGACTTCGGGTAGTTCGGGCATAGGAGAATTCTATTCGGGTTTTAATTCTGCGATAGCTTTTGCCAATCTCTCGAGTTCAAGCCTGTCAACTTCCTTGAAGGCTGCAACCTTGTCGCCATCAATGTCGATCTCGCCAATAGCATCACCATCACGAAGAATTGGGACAACAATTTCACTGCTGGTTTGAGGGAAACAGGCGAGATAGTCTGCTCTGGCATTCACATCATCAACGATGACCGATTCCTTTGTTCTCGCGGCAAGTCCACAGATTCCTTCACCGATGGGGATTCGGATGTGTTCGGTCGCCTCGGGGCCATTCCATGCACCCAGGAAAAGTTCATCACCATCTACCCAGTAGAATCCGACCCACGAGTAGTGTTCAACCTGATCACTAAGGGTAGTTGCAATCAATTCTTCCCATTCAGGGAATGGGATTGTCTTGCCGGTTTCAATCAATCCATCTATAATTTTTTCCAGACTCATCTTTTATTCCGGTTGTTAGGTGAACCAAAAAATAAGAAGATTGCTTTACGTGAACAAGGAAGTAAGAAGGGATGAGAGACAAAAAAGGTCCGGCAAAAGCCGGACCTTATATCTCAAAAAGAAATAGGATTACTTTTTTGTCCAGTGTTTTGCAAGGTGCAGGACTACTTCAACTGCTCTACGCAGTGATGATTCTGCTACCCATTCGCGGCGTGAATGGAAGAGTAGGCCGCCGGCAAATACGTTTGGTGTCGGATGACCAAGTTGGGTCAAACGTGCACCATCAGTACCGCCACGGATCGCTTTACGAAGAGGTGTAACACCTGCATCGTGCATTGCTTTTTCTGCAAGTTCAACGACTTCTGGTGTTTTAGAAACGATTTCGTGCATGTTCTGGTACTGGTGTGATTTCTTGACTTCGATTTCGAGTCCCGGGTAGCGGAGTTCGAACATCTTGGCAAGTTCTTCAACGTATTTCACACGACCAAGGTTAATCTTTGCATCATGGTCACGCAGGATTGCAACCATCGTAGCATTTTCGAAGTCACCGTTTACAGCGACGACATGGAAAAAACCTTCACGTTTTTCAGTATGTTCTGGTGTTTGCCACTCTGGTAAGGCAGCAACAAAACGACTGGCGATTGCAACAGCATTCACCATTTTGTCTTTTGCATAACCGGGATGCACGCCAACGCCTTTAAACTTGACATCAGTTCGCCATGCATCAAAACATTCATCTTCCAGTTCGCCAACGTATCCACCATCAAGGGTGTAGCAGAACTTGGGAAGTTTGTCAAGGTCGATCTTGATAGTGCCACGTCCGATTTCTTCATCAGGCGTGAAACAAACTTTAATATCGCCATGGATCAATTCAGGGAATTTCTTGAATGTAGCAAGGCTGGCCATGATTTCTGCAATACCTGCTTTGTCATCAGCACCGAGAAGTGTACGGCCTGATGCGGTTATGATGGTATCGCCAATAAAATCTGCCAATTCAGGACAATCAGCCTGAGTCAAAGTCAGTTCCGGATCTTCTGGATAGGTGATGGGGGAACCGTCATAGTTTTCATGACGTTGCGGCTTGACATTATCACCGGGTTGGTCGGGTGATGTATCAACATGAGCAAGCAGACCAAAAGCCGGAGCCTTTACGCCTGTGGATGCTTTAAGGGTTCCGTATACATATCCAAATTCACTTATGCTTACATCGTCCATTCCAAGTTCGTTGAGTTCCTTTTCGAGCATTCGAAGAAGATCCCATTGAATTTCGCTGGATGGTGTATTTTCGTTATTCTCATCAGATGTAGTGTAGACTTTTACGTAACGCAGGAAGCGTTCACGAACTTCATCCATGATGAACTGGCGCATAGCATCAGTTATCATCGTTCCTCCTCAAGGGTTTTCAAGTAGAATTACGGTCAGAAAAAGTACGCATTATTCTCGTTAAACTCAAGGGATGTAATTAACCCCCTCGGAGGGGTATAATGGCGAAATTGTTGATAATTATATATAAATAACATAAGTTGATAAAAAACAGTAACTAAGAACGAGAAAATAAAGCTAAATTATTATAAATTCAAGCTCTGGAGAATTTTTAGAAGTCGTACACCAAATGGAATTAATACAAATAATTAGAGAAAACATGAAAAGATTTTTAGGCAAGAATGGAGGATGTAATCAGAAGGTAAAGAGCAAGTCCAACCACATCGTTGGTCATTGTGATAAAGGGACCGGACGCAAGGGCGGGGTCCTGATTCAATTTCTTCAGAATAAATGGCGTTAATGATCCTACCAATGCAGCCATTACAACCACAACAATTAACGATAAACCAATTGCCACACTGATCAGCCATGACCCTTTCCAGATCATAAGCATAATGAAGAGGATAATGGAGAGGACTAATCCGTTCAGAATCGAGACCAGAACTTCACGGCCAACACGGACAAATATTTTTTGAGGTAAAATTTCGCCGGTTGCTAATCCACGAACAACAATTGTTGAGGATTGAATCCCTATGTTACCTGCTACTGCGATGATAACCGGAATGAAAAACGCAATCAAGATGACTGATGAAAGAGACTGTTCAAATTTTGATATGACAAATACACCAAAGAGTTCCCCGATAAAAGCAATAACCAACCATGGTAGACGGGCTCTTGTAGCTACTAGTAGGTTTCTTTCTGAAACTTCTTCTTCACCGGTACCAGTAAGGTAACCGATATCTTCTTCAGCCTCATCCTGAATAACGTCGACAACATCATCAATGGTAATGCGACCGACGAGTTTTTTATCTTCATCAATAACAGGGGCTGAAATTAAATCATAACGTTGGAATATCTGTGCAACTTCTTCCTGATCCATCTGGTCGTCAATAACTACCATATCCTCGTCCAGGATCTCCATTACATTCAATTTCCTGGGGGAGAGCATGATATCAAGGATACTGATACGACCTTTTAAGACTTGCTTCTTATCCACAACGTAGACGTAGTGGATATCTTCCATTCCAGCCTTTTTAGCTTTGCGAACAGCTTCAACTGCATCCCGTACCGTACCCTCTGTGTTGACTGTAGTCATTTCTACAGCCATCAAACCACCGGCGACCTCTTCGTCGTATTCAAGAAGCTGTTCAACTTCCTGACGGTCTTCCTCTGGTGTAGCTTCAAGAACACGTTCACGGGTATTTTCGTCAAGCAAAAGAGCGATATCGGTCGCATCATCCGATTCAAGTTGGAGGAGGTAGTTTGCGATTCGTTGATCACTTAAGCGGTCCAGTACTCTTTCCTGGTCGCCTTCTTCCAACTCGGTAAGAACTTCGTGCTGACGGTCTACTGGGGTAAGATCAAATATGAGGTTACGTTCGAACGCACCGATCCCAGTCATCACTGCTGCGACTTCAGCGGGATGCATTTCGTTGAGAAGTTCTCTTAGTTGATCGAATTTTTCTCTTTCGAGATAATCTCTCAACACTGCCTGGAGATCTTCAAGCGAAGGTTGCTGGGTGACATTCGTGCTATCAGGCATTAATCCTCTACGTCCAAAATATTTTTAGGTCTAAGTTTATCAGCAAGAAACGAAAATTCTTCTGCTGTAAGTGTCTGAGGCCGTCGTGTCCAGTCAAAATCAACAGTTTCCATCGGTTTCAGGTTTAGTATTCCCGGGACACTATTTCGCAGCATTTTTCTCCGTTTCCCAAAAGTTCCTTTCACAAGCCGCTTAAGTGTAGGCCAATGGGGCATAGGATGCAATGGTTGAGGAGCAACTTCCATACGGATTACACCCGAATGAACTTTTGGAGCCGGTTTGAATTTTTTACGATCAACCTTAAACAGGAATTGAGGTTTTCCCCAGAATCTAAGGAATACAGAAAGTATACTGTACTGGCTTTCTCCAGCTTCGGCGCATAACCTTTCAGCCACCTCAAGTTGAAGCATCACAATAAATTCTTTGAGTTTACCCGGCCACGTACGTGCGTGCTCCATCATTTTGAACATTAAGCTGGAGCTGATGTTGTAAGGTAAGTTTCCCACGAGTACAAATGGACGGCCTTCGGTTAACTCATTCAGATCAGCCTTTAGAATGTCAGCGTGGACAATGTTGAGGCGGGGCTCACCTGTCCATTTCTCGTTCAATACAGCAACCATTCGCTGATCGAGTTCAATGGCAAGTATTTCTGCCTTTGTCTCAGATAATAAGGCTTCAGTAAGAGCACCACCACCGGGACCTACTTCCACAATTAAAGTATCACTACTTAAATGTAAACTGTTTGCGATATCTTTTGAAACATTGGGATCGGTTAACCAATTTTGTCCAAGAGATTTTTTTGTGGCGGGTAGTCCACCGTGTTTTCTGACATAACCGATGGGAGCTGCGAGGCGTTCCTCGTCCTCACCATACGCTACACGAGAGGGACCACCACCAAGCTTTGCCAGGGCTTGGTCAATCTCTTCATTGCTCATGCCCTCGTTCTCACCACCATAGAGTTTATCATAGAGTGTGGGAACAGGCTGAGACTTGGGCGTTCTTTTTCGCTTCTTTTTATCCATGGTGATGAAAATATCTGAAAGGGCGCTTTGAATCAAGTTATATTCATCACGATAAAGCCCCTAGGGGAACCAAATAGGGAATTTAGAGTCAGAAACACTTGACTTTAACTGATCAAGGATACTAGCTTCTTTTACCAACCAAAGATGGGCCTTGATTTTAAAGCCATCCGCTTTTTATAACCATCGATTTTGTCGTGCTATAATCCGTTGAAATCGAGTCCCTCTTCGTTTGATATTCTTTGATTTTCAGGTTGTGTTCTTAATATAGATTTGTGACGAACCCGGCTATAGATCCAAAACGCATAGGAATAAATTTTTATTCAAACTGGCACTCTTCCCAGCACATATTCATTGAAAAATACATAATACAATATCCTTTACGGAACAAGATTCAGGAGGTTTACTCGTGCCGATGGAAATCGCGCAACTTAACTCATTGAAAATTGATGAGTTGAACGAAATGGCAAAAGACCTGGGTGTGACTGGATACAGTGGTTATCCTAGAAAAGAATTGATCTTTAAGATTCTTGAACAACAGGCACAAAAAGAAGGTTTGATTTTTGGTAGCGGTGTTCTGGAAATTCTCCCCGACGGTTATGGCTTCCTTCGTAATGCAGCATCAAATTATCTTCCTGGTCCCGATGATATCTACGTTTCACCTTCTCAGATTAAAAGATTTGGTCTTCGTAAAGGACATATTGTTGCTGGACAGATAAGACCGCCAAAAGAAAACGAACGATTCTTTGCCCTTCTGAAGGTCGAAGCGGTCAATATGGAAGCACCGGAGAAAGTACGCCAGGCTATCCTCTTTGAAAACCTGACCCCACTTCATCCCGATGAACGTATCAATCTTGAGTACGATGCCAAAGATGTTTCCACTCGAATTATTGACTTGTTCAGCCCTCTTGGCAAAGGACAACGTGGTTTGATCGTTGCTCCGCCAAGAACAGGTAAAACTGTTCTATTGCAGAAAATCGCCCATGCGATAGAAAAAAACCATCCAGAAGTCTACCTGATTGTTCTTCTAATCGACGAACGTCCTGAAGAAGTAACCGACTTCCAGCGTAGTATCGGTAGTGAAGTGGTGTCCTCAACGTTCGACGAACGTCCTGAACGTCACATTCAGGTTTCCGGAATGGTCATCGAAAAGGCAAAACGTCTGGTAGAGTATGGCCGTGATGTGGTTATCCTGCTTGATAGTATAACACGTTTAGCCCGTGCTCATAACTCAGTTGCACCGCACTCCGGTCGTATTCTTTCCGGTGGTGTAGATGCAACAGCTCTTTATGAACCGAAAAAATTCTTCGGTGCCGCCCGTAATATTGAAAACGGTGGAAGTCTAACAATTCTGGCCACCGCCTTGATCGAAACCGGTAGCCGTATGGATGAGGTTATCTTTGAAGAGTTCAAAGGTACAGGCAACATGGAACTAGATCTCGACAGGCGTCTATCCGAAGCCCGAATCTACCCGGCAATCGACATCAACAAGAGTGGGACTAGGAAAGAGGAGAGAATCCTCGATCCGAACGTGCTCAACCGTGTATGGATTCTTCGTAATATGCTTTCTGATTACGGTCCCAACGAAACGATGAAGTTCCTTCGTGACAAGGTGCGTAATTCAACAACTAACGAGGAATTCCTCGGTAGCATGTCGAAAGCAGCACGATAGCATAGATCAACAGTATATTTTGTGTCTGAGTCCAGACACTTAAATAAGATATCAAAGGACAGCATATGCTGTCCTTTTTTTCGAATTGTTTCGGGATCCCTTTGCGCGTCTAGGCTTTACAACTGGCGAACAAACAAAAGCGAGTAGTACGGCACCCAGTTAAGCAGAGTGCAGGCCTGACAAGTAAATGAGGTTTCTATCACATTCTGGGTGGCCCGACATGTTCATCAGGTCGGGTCTCTTTGTGTTGATACAATTCGTTGTCATCCGGAACTTGCCTGTCCGGCTTACGACGGTATTCAGGATCCAGCTATTTTCTGGATCCCAGATCGAGTCTGGGATGACATCCGTTTCACTTCACAAGCAAAATCCGCCTTTGTTGTACTTGTCCTGATTCTGTCCTTACATGCAGAAAATACGTCCCAGAAGCTTGATCGTTTAGATCAAGGGAAATGTTGCCGGACTTAATGTAGCCCGGGAGCGACCGCATCCCGGGGCCACTTCCGGGTATATTAAACGCCTGTATCCTTTGCCCCAAAATATTCGTAAGGATAAACGTCGCTGGCGATGGATCAATCATGTCGAAGGTAATATTGAACTGCCCGTTGCTCGGATTGGGGTAAACATGTAAGGATATTTCAGAAGGCAAAGTCGATGATGAAAAGGTTGATTCCACCCCATTTGAAGGCAATCCCCAATCGCCATTCGAACTAATAACATTGGCATATGTTTCTACCTGATCACCATATACTGTCCAGAACACCCAGGTATTTCCTGATTGGTCAACGGTATACCACTTCCAATCTACATTGCTTGATTCTTCATTAAGACCATAATGAAAGACATAGTTACCGTTAACATCCCATCCCCAAATCTCATTATTTGTGTCTTGATATTCAGAACCATTTTCTCTAGATATTAAGCGATATCCCTGTTTTGTAATACGTCGATCTAGTGATGATATTCTTGGAAATGTATCAATCAAAACATATTCAAGAGTAATTTCTAATTCATCACTTAATCGATAGAATTGATAATCTGGTTCATCATAACATAAGATTCCATATTCTTGTTCACTGCATTGACCAATATTTACAGCAGGATTATAATGTTCAGAATTTCCTATTATTTGTGGACCATAGACGAAGTTTCCTGATGTATCAACAACTGTTGCATATACATTATCATAATCATCGTTGACAATTAATCCCCTACCAACGATTAGAATACTGTTATCATATCCTTCACAGGCATCTGAAGGCCCTCGAATACAGTCTATCTCGACTTCTCCAAACTCCCATGCCATCTCACCTGCGGGTAATAATCGAAGGGGCTTGTTTCTGAAGGAAAACAGTACGCCACCAGTTCCATCTGATTTATAATATTTTGAAGCATCATAGTATATCCACTCAACTTCTGGTATCATACCAATACCGGGTGTTTCCCATAATGGGTTACCATCTTGATCAAATCGTTGTGCCCAGTGGTTCCCTCTGTATGATACCTCGCCCTGCGGGTAATCTGTCCACATCAATATGATACTCCCATCATCTTGTGGTTCAAGATGTTGAGGGTCTCTAAAATCCCTTACCCAAGTTTCTGAGCTAGTACTGACATTTTCCTGTACTAATAAAGCAGAGGGAAGTGACCATTGAGCGATTCTGTTCTGATCAAACTTCTGTATATACAAATCTGAACTTGTTGGTGAATAATCTTCTGAGCGATAGGAATCCCTATAATCCTCCCACACAACCCAGACATCGCCATTGTTATGACAAGCCATTTTCATTGTACCGCGTTTCCAACCGGCATATGGCCAGCCGTAACTATTGTCAGCATAACATTCTTCAGGGGGATCACCAATCGGCCAACGGATGTTGCCATAGAGATCGATATGATTGATATAGAGACGACCATTGCTCTCGATGCAGACGTAATGCCCACCTTCACTATCCGCACAGAATGCTTTGATAATGTCTGTTGTTTCTGGATTATTGCTGAGAGGTAGACCGGTCATTAACTCCGTAGGCCATTGGGCAAAAAGAAGGATAGGGAAAAGGACGAGTGTGATAATAAGTTGTGTTTTCATAGTGGTGTAATATATGTGAAACCTGACTTGCAAGACAAGTAAGGCTACCTACTAAGCCAAAAGAAAGTAGCGAGATTGCGGTAAGCTACCGCCTTGAGATAAACAAGTTCTTCGTTTACGCTCAGAATGACCAACACCCCTGGATCCCCGCCTATCTGCCGACGCTAAAGATATTGCAGAACAGGCATTCCGAGGAGGCGACACCTTGGTTGTGGATATCTGCTAATCCACTGTGGCAGAAGCTCTATCGGACAGGCTTCAATTGGGAGTTACAACTATTGAGGACTGGGTGGCCCGACATGTTCATCAGGTCGGGTCTCTTTGTGTTGACAGCTATATAAAAAGCCGATCCCAAAATAGGGAACGGCTAAAAATGAAGTTGCGACAAAGGTATTCGAGATACAGGTATTATATAAAACCCCTAGGTCATATCACCTTGAATATAATTTTTCAGGTAGAGAATTTCCGCTTTTTGTTGATCAGAAATCGCCTTGACAACATCACCAATAGAAATAATTCCAATGAGTAAGCCATCTGAAACGACTGGAAGGTGTCGGACTCTTCTCTCAGTCATAATCGCGAGCACTTCTTCCACAGTTTGGGATGGGATCGCAATAACAATTTCTCTTGTCATTCCATCATCGACCGTTGAACCGTCAACTCTGATATCTGGATCATAGGTCAATCGCAAATTGTCACGTTCAGAAAAAATACCTTTAATATCTGGGCCTTCTGCTACGAGAATGGCACCTATCTTATTATCAAGCATCAGTTTGACAGCGTCACGAATAGGGGTACCAGGTTTTACTGATAGTACATTCGTACCCTTTTTAGAAATGATATCTCTTACTAACATATTACCTCCACATTAATTGATAGTCATATAACTATGATGCAATTGCATTAAATTAGTTTCACCTAAAATATAAATATTGCTCTACGCCTTTTCTATTAAAAAACAAGTAAATGACTACAAATGGAGCGGAACTCCTATAGTTAGGCGTGTCAAAGAAATCTCTTGCCTATTGATAGTATAACATCTACTTTTGCCCTCGAAAGTCGTGATTTCTTAGTATAGCAAAATTCTACCATTTATAGTGGTTTATCGTATAGACTTATTATGTATAGGAGGCAAGGATGAATAGTGAAATGAAGGGTAAGGTTGCGTTAATAACAGGTGGTACCAGGGGTATCGGACGCGCAATAGCATTAAGAATGGCAAAAGAGGGTGTCAATGTAGCTGTCAATTATATGAGAAATAGAAAAGCAGCCTTTGAAACAGTAAGTGAATTGGAAGCATTGGGTGTAAAAGCGAAAGCGTATAGAGCAAATGTGGGTGATGAAGATAGTCTACATGAGATGTTCGATCTTTTTGCGAAAGACTTCGGCAGAGTTGATATCCTCATCTCAAATGCTGCAAGCGGAGTTCTAAAGCCTGCGATGGAACTAACAAAACGCCACTGGTCATGGACAATGGACATCAATGCATTAACACTACTGCATCTTGTTCAGCATGCGGCTCCTTTGATGGGCGATAAAGGTGGAAAAGTTGTTGCAATATCTTCGCTGGGCTCAATTCGTGCAATTCCCAATTACAGTGCCGTTGGAGCATCAAAAGCAGCACTTGAATCGCTAGTCCGTCACTTGTCTGTTGAGCTGGCTCCCGAAAATATAAATGTGAATATCCTCTCAGCGGGTGTCGTTGACACTGCTGCATTAAAACACTTCCCAAACAGGGATGAATTACTGGGCAATAGTCTTGAAAAGACACCGGCAGGCCGTTTGACAACGCCTGAAGATGTGGCTGATGTAACCCTATTCCTTGTGAGTGACGCAGCGAAAATGATCCACGGTACAACAATTGTTGTAGATGGTGGTTATCACGTGGTTGCATAGATCGTTATAAAGTTTAGAATGCCATCCTAAAAGAGTCGGGATGGCATTTTGTTTTTATATGAAACTTTTGGTAATTATGTTGGTTTTTATATAGAGGGACAGGTTCTCCAGTTTATTAACAGAATAGACGTTTCATTTTTATTGGAATCCATTTATTCTTACTATAGAAAATGCCGGATTTTTGACGTTGACCTTATGGAGTAAGTATGCGAAAGTTCTTGCCGAGTCTGATTGTCTTAAGTATTTCATTAACAATGACGTTTTCCTCTGCATTTGCCCAAAATCAGATCGAAAACCCGAATAATCAAAGAAAACCTCAACAATTATCACAGGAAGAGGCCGATGAGAGGCGAGAGATCGTCAGGTCCATCCGTGAAAATATTGGCTTATTCGGAGAAATTTATCGTCAAATAAGTCTTCGATACGTTGATAAGGTAAATCCAGAGACATTCCTGAAGGCAGGAATTGACGGCATGCTCGCTACCCTCGATCCCTATACAGAATATATAGAACCCGAAGGAACAGATGATATCCGAATTATGAGCCAGGGTCGCTATGGTGGCGTTGGTCTCCAGATCGGTACTCGTGGTTCTGATAGAATCCTTACGGTGATTTCACCCATGGAAGGAACTCCCGCCTGGCGTCTCGGTGTTCGTGCGGGTGATCAGATTCTTGAAATCGACGGTGAAACAACAATTGGTTTTACTACTTCTGATGCGGCACAAAAACTTCGTGGCGTCCCCGGTGAACCTGTAGAAATTCGTGTCAGACGTTTTGGTGTCGATGATCTTTTGGATTATACCATAGTCCGTGAAGAGATAATGGTTAAGGATGTCAGCTTCAGTGGTATCATTGAACCGGGCATCGGCTATGTCCGTTTGACTAGATTCTCTCGTCAAGCAAATGACGAAGTCCGGGAAGCTATCGAAAATCTTGTAGCACAAGGGATGGAAGGTCTTATCTTTGACCTGCGTTCCAACCCGGGTGGATTGCTTCCAGAAGCGATTTCTGTATCGGAAAACTTCTTGCATCCCGGTGATCCAATCGTTTCAACCAAGGGACGGTCTCCAGAAATGGATAAGGAATTTTTCGCGGAGAATTCTCCGTCACTCCCCGATCATATCCCATTGGTGATTCTCGTCAATGAGGGCAGTGCTTCTGCCAGCGAAATTGTCTCCGGCGCTGTACAGGATCTGGATAGAGGGGTTGTTATCGGAAGGACATCCTTTGGAAAAGGCTTAGTGCAATCTGTTATTAATTTTAGAGATAACACAGCTTTAAGAATAACGACTGCGAAGTACTACACACCATCTGGCCGTCTGATTCAGAAAGTAGACTACTTCTCTGAGAATGAATCTATTATCGCAGATGAAGAGAGTGCTGAAGAGGATTCAACGTTTGAAACGACAGGTGGACGAGAAATGGTTGCTCACGGTGGCATCGTACCAGACATCGAAGTGCAACAACCGGATGTTGGGGAACTTGTCATCGCACTATGGCGAAATGATAAATATTTCGATTTTACCAATGTCTATATGAATGAAAATCCTGATCTGGATAATTGGAATTTGGACGAATCTGTTTATGACGAATTCCTGACCTATCTTGATACCAGCGGTTTTGAATTTGATAGCGAAGCGGAAAGAAGACTTTCAGAATTGCGCGAGGATTCGGAACAAATCGGGCTCGGCGAAGCTTTCCTCACTGAGTTGGAAGATCTTGAAAAAATCGCTAAGGATAAGAAGAGCGAAATGTACGATGACGAGAAGGATGATATCCTCCGTCGTCTAAGGCTGGAAGTTGCATCAGCTCTGGCTGGTAGTGCAGGAAGAGTCTCGGCATCTCTCGAACATGATCCTCAAATTCAGAAGGCAATAGAGGTACTGAAGGAAGAGGATTTATACAATGAGATGTTGGCTGGCGACTTGTCCGCAATGGAAAATGATAAATAGTTATAACGAGCCAGAGGAGACAGATGAGTTTCCTGTGCTTAAGATCACAAAACCGGGACTTGAATCATTGCTATAATATGATTAAAGCTTTTATCGGCCGGCCCCGATGAAAGCGATTGTAGCCCGTCGTCGACGAATCCTCCTCCTCGTCTCGGCGGGTTTCATTTTGTATATAGTCCTATGTTTTTATATAACTAAGATCGGACTACTTTATGGCTGAGCAGGACAAAACCTTCAAACAATTTCTTGATCATTACAACGAAGTAATAGAAGACGGTAGTCTCTACGTTGTTTCTACTCCAATCGGAAATCTAGCAGATATTTCTATTCGCGCTCTACATATTCTTACCCGAGTTGACCTGATTGCAGCAGAAGATACCCGCCATACTGGTAGTCTCTTAGCTCATTTTGGAATAAAATCCCAGTTACAATCATACCACGAACATAATGCACAAAAAGTACTGCCCTTCCTGATAGATAAAATGAAAAGTGGATCATCACTGGCCATAGTAACAGATGCCGGCACTCCAGGTGTTTCAGACCCGGGATATCGTTTGGTTCATGAATCCATTGAAAATGGTATACGTGTAATTGCGGTTCCTGGTGCAAATGCGTTATTGGCCGCTTTGGTACCCAGTGGTCTGGGAACAGACCGTTTCACATTTGAAGGTTTTCTGCCGAGGAAAAAAGGACGGCAGACTCGTTTGAAAGAGTTAGTTGATGAAACACGTACAATGGTTTTTTATGAATCACCAAATAGAATTGCAAAAACGGTTAGCGAATTATCTTTAAAATTCGGAAAAGATAGAAAAGCTGTAATTTGCCGGGAACTAACCAAGAACTATGAGGAGTATATAAGAGGTACACTTGAAGAGCTGGAGAAGAAACTAAGCGAAAAATCAGTTAAAGGCGAGATTGTTCTTGTTGTTGAAGGAAAAAGCAACCGGAAAAAACGTGAAGAAAATAAAGAATCTAAAAACAAGTACGCCAACTTCCCGGTTCCCGGTGAAGAAGATAATGAAAAAGTCAAAAAGTTAAGCTTTCCCGGTTATGAAAAAAGTCATGGAAGATAATTATGGTATCGGATAAAAACGAAATAAGGCGTGTTCGAGCCCTGTTTAATCCAAAATCGGGGTTGTGGACTTCAACGAGTCTGCTCCTGAATAGTGTTGAAAAAAACTGGGATATTGACGGTATTGATATCAGCTATCAGGTTTCGAAAAGTATTGAGGATGGAGTAGCAAAGACAAAACGAGCTATTGATGATGGCGTTGACACAATTATTGTTATTGGTGGTGATGGAATGGTCAACTCCATTGGTAGCGCTCTTATCGGTACAGATACAGCTCTGGCAGTGATTCCAACAGGTAGTGGAAATGGTTTTGCAAGGCATTTTGATATTTCACGTGATTTCCAGACAGCATCAAAAGCTTTAGTCGGTGGGAAACGGATGAAAATTGATGTTGGTTATATTGATAACCATCCGTTCTTTGTGACTTGTGGTCTTGCATGGGATGCTGATCTTGTGAAAGGTTTCGATGAGTCCCCAGTCCGTGGTATTATGCCCTACGTTTTTTCAGGTATCTATTCCTGGTTTACCTATGAACCTCAGAATTTCAAAATCTCACTTGATGATAAAGCCATTGAAGTCGACAATCCGGTTGTCCTGACAGTTGCAAACCTAACCCAGTATGGTGGAGGTGCTAAAATAGCTCCCAATGCCAGTCCTAATGATGGACTACTCGAGTTGGTTGAAGTTCCACAGATGGAACCCCTGGCCTTCGCAACTCAGGTCAGGAGGTTGTTTGATGGAACAATAAGAAAAGTTCCAAATGTAAAGATGCGTCGTTTCAAGAGAATGGAAGTTGTCAGGGAAAGAGCAGGAGCAGTGCAGGTTGACGGTGAATTGCTTGAACTAGGTCGCGAATTTGTTATTGAAATTCATCCTCAGGCTCTGGAAATTATAATACCAAAGTAGTTCCCTCCAGGTAAAATTCTGATTGAAGAGTCCCCAGTATTTTTTATATTGTAATTCAACACTATAAATCAGCTTCCCGGGGTTACCATGCGAAAAACTATTTTAGTAATCGGCCTTTTAATATTTACCCTGTGTCTGTTCCAGGGATGTGGTAAAGAGACATTCTCAACAAGCGAGAATCTTGATTTCCTTTGGCAGCAACATCCAAACCCCTGGTCAGAAATTTCGGCCAAAGCAGCGGCTGATGATGCAAAAGGTTTAATGCAAAAAGCTTCCAAAGACATTCAGATTCATATGTATTATCAGGATAGGATGCAACAAGTTGATAATGATGCTTTGATTGCTGAATATGAAGCTTTGTTGGAAAAATACCCGCAGGACGCCAGATATATCTTACTCGAAGCACGGGCCAAGGGTGGCAGGAGTTACCGTTACGCTGCCATGGAAAAAGCTCTCGAGTTGGCTTCAGATGATCCCTATATCCTTTCTTTTGCCGCGACAACTTTTATCAACAGCAGACCACCTGAGGTTGAAAGAGGACTAGACCTTGCGGTTAAAGCTGTTGAACTCGCCCCGGAACTCTGGTTAGCCCATCATGTATTAGCAGAAGCCTACCTCGATTCAGACCGTTTCGAAGAAGCATTGCTTGAAGCTCAAAAAGCGATGGAGATGAATCCCTACGAGTATGATCCCGTATTTGTTTCCGTTGTCGCTTTTGAAAAACTTGAGCAAGCTGAAGAAGGTCTTAAACTCTTGGAAAACTTCGCAGAGGTCCAGCCCTTCCATCCGTACTTATTGTACCATTTGGAGAAAAGGTACAGAAAGCTTGGAACCTTAGAAAAATTGGTTCCTATAAAAGAGATGGCGGCAAAAGCTAATCCTGAAAACGGGTGGGCGTATTTGAATCTCTCAGAACTATATAAAGAGATTGGTGAGGATGAAAAAGTTTTGGACGCACTTTCTGGAGCAGTGGATCATGAGTTCATCGATATCGACCTCGTAATGACGATGTTTGACGATAAAGAGAAAAGAGAAATATCACGTAATAAACGTTTTCAGGGAATTCAGGCACGTATGATGCGTGTAAGAAATGAAACCCGTGATGAACGAAAAGCCGAAGCATTAGCAGATAAACTTGATATTGAAGCACCAGATTTTACAGCGACCGACATAAACGGCAACGAAGTAAAACTGAGTGATTATCGGGGCGAAGTAGTCATTCTCGATTTTTGGGCAACATGGTGCGGTCCCTGTCGGATGACAATCCCCAGATTGATTGACCTTTATACTTCTCGTCCGAAAGCCAAGCTGGTGAGTGTGAACGTTTGGGAAAGAATGACAGAAGAAGAACGGCCAGCGCAGATTAAAGAATTTGCCGCTGGAGAAGGTATGGTATGGGATGTTTGGATGGCTGCAAATGAAGTTGCAAAGGATTATCAAGTATCAGGAATCCCAACTTTCCTTGTAATCAATCCGGAAGGCAAGATTGTCTACAAAATCGTTGGTTATGAAGCGTTCCTTGATGAAAGACTTGGCTGGATGATTGAGGAAGCGTTAAATGGTTTTACATCGATGGCGCACAAGTAAAAGATATAGGAAGTAATTTCGATATTCTGGGCGAGATGTTCTCATCTCGCCCTGTTTGCAGGAGTTAAAGTGAAATACGGATATAAATTTGTTCTATTGGCCTTAATGGCGATGATGTTCCTGTTCGCCGGTTGCTCAAGTGATGTTTACAAAGAAGTTTCACCCAACCTGAAACAGTTATGGAAACATCACCCTGATCCCTGGAATTACGATAAAGCATTAGCAGCCGCTGAGGAAGCACGGGAAATATGGGATAATCATCCTGAGGATATTCAGGTTGCACGTTATTATGTAGCCCGTATGCAAAAGGTTGATCCGGGATTACTTAGCATAGAATTAAAGCGAAGAGTTCGGGAAAATCCCTCAGACCCGCATATCGCAATGCTTGAAGCGATGGTGAATGAAACCTATTCCGGGTATATTTCGACAATACGATTGCTATACGAACAATACCCTAACGATCCATTTATTATCAGTGAATACGTTCGTGTTCTGCTTGGTCTGCAAACTCCTGAACTTGAAACAGCTACCGATCTGGCGTTTAAAGCCGTGGAACTTGCACCGGATTTGCCATTAACCAACGGTCGCCTTGCGTTTTTACTCCATCGAGTGGGCAATAATTCAGAGGCTGAGAAGTTTGCTCGATATGCTGTAAAACTTGCACCCAGCGAGTTTATTCAAACGCAGACCCTCTATGACATCTTGAACTCACAAAATCGCGGCAATGAAGCATTAGAATTGCTGGAAGAATATGTGAGACGTCATCCTGGAAATGCTGATGCATCAACAATGCTGATGAAACGCTACCGTGAAGAAAATCATTGGGATAAGATGATTCCGGTAAAACGGAATGCAGCGGAATGGGATGCAGGAGAAGGCATGGCATGGATTGAACTCGCCATGCTCTACCGTCAAGTGGGAAACCATGATAGCACTTTTTTCTATCTGAATAAATCCATTGATGCAGGTTTCTATGATGACAATTTCTTTGAATTTGCTTTTGAAGAGGCGTTGGCTGAACTGACAGGTGACCCTCGTTACATCGAAGTTATAGAACACATGAAGGAAACTCGGTTAGCAACGACTGAGGAAAGAAAAGAACTTGCACTTTCCGAAAGATTGGAAATAGCAGCACCGGAACTAATGGCTAGTGATTTACGTGGAAATGCAGTTCGTCTTTCTGATGGTAGAGGACGTGTTGTCGTCCTTTATTTCTGGTCGACATGGAGCGGTTGGTGCCGATTGGCAAAACCGACACTCGATAAATTCTATGATAATACAGGTGTTGAAACGTTAATGGTCGGTGTCAATGTCCGTGAACAGATCCCTTCGGATCAACGACCGGCAGCGTTGTTGAAATACACCAATGCTGATCAAACTCAATGGCCGATTTGGATGGCGGATGATAACGCCGCCGATAGTTTCGCGCTTCAGGTAATTCCAACGATCCTGGTAATTGATCCTGATGGAATCATCCGTTATCAGGTGGTAGGCTATAAACCCTTCCTCGATGAAATCCTACAATGGATGGTGGATTCAATTAATGAGTAATACTAAAATCACATAATTACTTGGAGCATTCTAATGCTAAACTTTCCCAAAAGTCTATCAAAAGAATTAGTAGATCAGAACAAAGAAAACTGGATATTGAATGAAAAACTTAGGAAGGATTATGAAGAGCAAAATCAAAAACTAAAGAGAATAAAGAATGAAGGGAATAGGGATGAGAATAAAGAAAACATCCTCGAATGCCAGGTTATTAATAATGAAAAATTAAATGTATACGCTGAACAAAATGAAAAAACAGAATATCTGGATAATGAATTAAAAAAACTAGTTGAGATACATGAAAATAGAATTGTAATTCTTGGACCGAATGGAGCTGGAAAAAGTAGATTAGGAATATTTATATCGCAAAACAATAAGAAAACTATTCGTATTTCTGCTCAAAAAATATTGAACTTTAATCACATAATTCCAATGGAACCCTTGGAATCGGTTATTGGAAAAACAATTGAATTAACGCGACATATTGAGGTGTCTCAAGAGGTAGATAATTTTCAAAAATTATTGTCATCATTGTGTGCTTTGGAACGTGAAAAGCAAAGTAATTATTGGGACAATTCTCGAAAACTTAAAGAACACTCTCATAAAGAAACAATTAGAGAAATTGAGCAACCAGAAACCGAGATAGAAGCCATAAAACGTATATGGGATGATTTATTTCCACATCGTATAATAAGTGTTTCAAAAGACAAATTTACAGCAAAAGACTTAAAAGGGATTGAATTCCCTGCTTCTGGGATGAGTGATGGTGAAAGGGTTGCTTTCTACATTATTGGTCATGTTCTTATTGCTAAAGAAAACGGTATTATAATAATTGATGAGCCTGAAAATCATCTTCATAAGGCAATACTGGAAAAGCTATTTGATAGACTTGAATCTGAAAGATCTGACTGTATGTTTGTCTATATAACTCATGACTTAGACTTTGCAACATCACGTAGGAATGCAAAGAAAATATGGATAAAAGGTTATTATGGAGATCCATACTGGGAATGGGAAGAAATACCGGATAAAACTGAACTTCCAGAAGAGCTTCTTTTTAAAGTGCTAGGCAGTAGAAAACCTATATTATTTGTAGAAGGGGAGAAGGATAGTCTAGATGTCGATATTTACAATCTTGCATATCCAGATTATACCGTAATTCCTGTATCTGGTTGTGGCGATGTAATAAAAAATACAGTGGCTTTTCAGAATCAAGAGAAATTGCACAATAAGCGAGTCTTTGGAATAATAGATAGAGATTATCGAACAGAGGAAGAGATAAAAGAGTTAAGTGAAAAAGGACTTCTTTTTATTGATTGTGCTGAGGTTGAAAATCTTTTCTTGATTGAGGAAATAATTCGATTTGTAGCTAAGCGACTTGAGAAAAACGAAGACGAAGAATTCAGTAAAATCAGTGATCGGATTATTAGAAGATTCAGGCACGAGATAGACGAACAGATTATTAACAAAACAAATCATATTTTAAGAACAAAGTTAATTGAATTTAAACCATCATTAGTAAAATTCACTGAATCTGAACTAAGCAATCGTTTTGAAGAGTATTTGAAATCGAATGTAAGAATAAATGATATCCATAATAAGTCAGAAAAACATTTTTACGAAATTATGGAAAGAGAAAACTATTCAGAAATATTAAAATTTTATAATAAAAAGAAGCTATTTAATAGTGCTTTGAATGGTTTTATAATTAGCGCTGACAAATATCATGGGCTTGTGAAAGATTTGTTGAGATCAGAAACAGGAAAACCCGTGCTGGAAGCATTAAGAGAATATCTTCCAACAATTGAAATAACTGAATAATATAAAATTACCAAGCCATGGGAAAATGTACACGGCTTGGTAATCAGTGAAGAACTACAAATCTGTTTCAAGAATATCCCGTTTCCTTTTTTTGAAATCTTCGCTTTCTGCCTCAGTTCGTGAAAAAACCAAACCGTCATCAAGTTTATTCGCTTTCGGAACCGCAAAGCCTTCAGGTCCTTTATTGATCCCATCTCTAGCGTAGAAGTAGAGCGGATTATTCTCAAAAAGTACTTCAGGAAAATCCAGCCCCGTCAATTTTTCGATCTCGGTAATTGTTACCTGGTAATTCTTGATGTTGATCTTTCGACGACCGCGCCTGTCTGCGGTAAATAATTCATCCTGATACATTAAAAACGATTGGCAGGCAAGTGCATCGGTAGCTTTGTCTATATAAACGATCACTTTCCAGAAAGCGGATGGAATACGGAAAGCTTCGTAGACACCTTCCCGGGTGTACCAACGGTCCAGTTCTGTGAAGACCGGTCCAGTGAAGATGCAAAGTTTGTTGTTTTTGTCCTTGTCGAAATGAGCGACGATATCCTCTGGAACACGCCATTCGTCACGGTTGAAGTTTTCATGTTGTGGTGAAGCATTTGCGTAGGAACATGAATCGTTGCTCGCCCTCTTTGCTTCAAAATCACTGCCCCATGTGATAGCAGTTCGGCGTGTGAGATGTCCCTTGTCCCATTTGTTTCGATCGTAAGCAATGGAACCAACTTGGTTTTCCTCACCAATCCTTGGATCGATAAACCATTTTCGCCCTTTGACGGTTTTATAGGCAGATTGATCCAGATTTGCAGCGGATACAAGAGCCTGTCTGCTGAACTTACTCATGATGACAGAATAATGGATGTAGTCAACGATGAATTCTTCACGGTAATCATCAGCGAACAGAATGTTTTCCTGTAGTGCCAGACCGGGGACGGGCATTGGAACATAAAAATCATCGCCGAGAAACAGGGGATCATAACCTTCCCTTGGAGTACTGTTCATTAGAATCTCCTTAATTAATTGGAATCCATGAAATGATGTAACAGCCGTCCGGCGGATTTTGTGGATGGATACTGGAAAGAATTACTAGATTATTCAGTAACCTGATTATTTAGATAAAAACACAGAATAAATAATTAAGTCGGCTTATATAGCAGAAATATGGAGTTTGGTAGTGAAAAAAGCAAGAAAACTAGGGAGAATTAAGAAATAGTGTATTATCAGCTTCAATGATCTTATTAATCATAATATCATAAATCGCATTTGCCACCAAAGAATGAGCGTACGCATTCCAATGGTAATCGTGTTGCCAGTCAAAACGTTTTCCGTTAAATCTGTAGTCCTCGTAGAACATCTTTGTTAAATCCAACGAGTAAACATTGTCCAGAGGGTTGACATTTCCAATGTATTTGGAAACAGGTAAGTAAACCATCTCATCGGGATTTTCGTAGATTCCATAGCGGTAGCCGTCAATTACAAACAAAAACTTTTTGTCGGGATAACTTATTGCCATGTTCTGAATGATATGGTCAGCGGCTGCCTGAAGAATCCCCGCTTTTTCGGAATCTATCATATCGGGTAGATTCTCCGGATTGGCATTCACATCGACACGTCCGACCTTAAGTAGTTGAAGGATTTTATTTATCCAGAGGTAACGGATAATTGCACTACTACGTAGAATCCGCTTTTTCTTATCGGGTTGGTAGAGAGTACCAGCAACGAGTCCGAATCTCTCGTTAGAGTAGTTAAGTTTTACGTTTGGTGGGAAAAAATCACCATAATTGAGAACACTGCTTTCCACATCTCCGCTGTTCAGACAGAATACAAAAATGTCCGGGTTGAAATGGTGGGATGCATAATCCACGACTTGGCTATATTGGACCAATGTCCCCATATCCGTGCCAAGACTATATACATCGTACTCACCATTCAATTTATCCTCGAGGACACTTGCAACGTGTTCATCCCAATTCACCAGCATTCCGATGATATAGGAATCCCCGATAACAGCGATACGAGGTTTTGTCTTTTCTGACGATGGTGAGTAGTCCTCATCCGCGAGGAATCCGTAGTTGTTGACATGCCAGGGAATCTTAATTCCAGCCAGATCACCTGAGGTATAAAGACCGTCACGAGTTTTACTTGTATCGTAATACATCACGCCGTATTCAGGATCTTGAGCGGCAAAGGGAATAGTTGCAGCGGGAATAACAAAACGGAAAAAGAGTTCACCGAATAATACCAATAATATGAGAAAAATCAGGAGATGTCTTATGAATTTCAGCATTCATCTCGTCCCGATTTTTTCAGGTACTCACACTTCAGCTCGTCCAGGCGTTTATATAAACGGGCGATGTAGTCATTCATATCTTCGACTTTTGTAACACGGAGACCATCAAGCAGAAGTTTGCTGTTTTCGTAGGCGATAGTTTCGGGTAGAGACGTCTTCAGGTCAACCACAAACTCGTGCAACCTGGGCAGATTCTGTGATTCACGAATCAAATCCAAATCCGTTAGATTGTTTTTGAGCTTTTTTGCAATTTTTACGTAAAACTTTTTCATTTCCGTTTGGACTTTGGTGTTACGGCGGTAATGCCATCTTTGCTGATTCCTTTGATCGAAAATTCCGAATTATTCAGGAAAGAAGCAAACGATGCGATGAATAAAACAATCGCCTGTGTGAGATGTTCTCGGTTATTATAGAGTTCCATCATTTTCTTTTTACGAATTCGTCCATCCTTAATCGCATAATTCTGAAGGATCATACCGGATAAATTTCCCATCGTTGAACCATCGTGAATCTCTACTGCACCGCCGGAATAGCTGTATTCCATAGTGTCAAGGACGAGTCTACGCAAATCTTTTATCTGTTCTTTTCCAGTGTGGGCGGCGAAAAGCTCCAGGGCGATCCACTGTGCTTCACGGATACTGGCGATGGATATTGCATCAAATAAACGTTTCGTCGTTTCATCAAGTTTATCCAGTCCCTCATTACGCAAGAGGGAGAGGAAGACAATGTTTTTAAAGAGTTGACTAAGGAGTAATGAACCCTCTTTTGGAGAGGGGAGATAGTGGTACTCACGTATTTTGACACCCTCAAAAACCGATACAAAAAGAAGATCAAAAACACTGCGATAAAAATTATAACGAGTGACACCCGGTCGCTGTACGTGATTGTCTAAAGTGTTATCCAGACGGTCAGCCAATTTCACATGCAGAAGGTCTGGCATTACCTCAGCACTTCCCATTAATCGCATCAGGTAATCTGAATAGGGTTGACCTTTTTGGATTGTCAGCAGATCAATCCGTTCCTGAATAAACCACTCGTTATCTTTTCCAATATTATCAAGAAGATTTCTGTATTTTTCGTTGAATTGCATCCTTGACACTTTTGGAATCTGGTTATCTGTTAAATCTTCACCTTTATCATGCAACAGACACCCCAATAGATCAAGAATAGTGGGTTCAGGCATACATCTGGATAGTAAAGAGGCTGTTCGTAACGGATGGATCACTGCAAGCGGTCCAATTTTTCGGCGACGAGTTCCGTAACCAAGCTGTAGTATGTCGAGAGTCGCAAGCAATGGATATTGATCTTCAAACTTGGAGGGGCCCAGTACAAGAGCCAGAAGCGCATGCAGGTTCGGTTTACTGGCACTCAGGTGATAGTTAATCTCGGCAGAGAGATTAATATAGTGTTCAATGGTAATAAGCTCGCGTGGGCGTTCAGATTGATACATTTGGACCTCGTTCTCACTAAAGTAATAAAATACAGTGAATCAGGTCTATTACGCTACTCTTTAAATGGGGAATCACTCCTTAGGGGATAGATCAAGATGAAAAGGTGTCGTTCCTGCGTTCAGTTGGCAGGAACCTCGGTTTCGAGTTTTATCTTCTTAGCCCAAGAGCGATGCATTTTGAGAACGTTGTTGGATTACTTTCCGTAATACTTTTTACCCTGTGTGGAGGTACGACCCCGTTGCGGTCCCTCGATGAGTGATGCAAGAATGAGCAGGTAACTTTCGTAACGTTCTTTCGATATATCACCAGATTCAACAGCTTTTGTAATGGCACAATCCGCTGAATTTTCCAGATGAAGACAATCCTCAAAACCACATTCATCCTGAAATTCCTCAAACTCTGGGAAGTAATATCGCAGGTCGTTACTTTCATCAATAACCGGGTAAAATTCTCTAACTCCCGGTGTATCTGCAACTATACCACCTGAAGGCAGGGGGTAGAGGTAGGTGGAAGTTGTTGTATGAACACCGCGACCAGATGCTTCTGAGATGGATGATGTGTCCAGATCCAGATCAGCCATCAGTTTATTCAAAATAGTCGATTTTCCAACACCGCTGGCACCAAATAGAAGACTCGTTTTCCCCGTTAACATCTCTTCCAGTTCAACCAAACCTTCCCCAGTTAGAGCGCTGACTTTTAACACAGGCAAATCTACTTTTTCCCAAATTTTCAGGTAAGGATTTATTATTGTTTCATCAAAAAGATCAATTTTATTCAGAACAAGAATTGGTTTTAGTTTTCCTACCAAAGCACCAACCATAATCCTATCGACCATTCTTGGGCTAACGACAGGGTCAGCGGGGGTGGCAATCACAATGACTTGTTCGAGGTTTGACGCAATATCCTTAATCCGTCCAAAAACAAAACGACGGAAGAGTGAGTCACGTTCCTCGACACCTGTTATCCAACCATCTTTTGTATCTGTTGCAGGTTTGTAGTGTACACGGTCCCCCGGAACAGGCATTCCGGTTTTACTGCCTTTACCCGGTACACGGCACCATACGTTTTTACCGTCTGGCCCCTGAACAAGGAGTCCTGTTCTGGCCCTGGTTAGGACTAGACCTGTGATAGAGTCTGATGATTCGTTATCGATCACTGTTTTGTTACGTTCTGATTTTCCCATTAATCCCACTTTATTTGATACTGCCACGAACGATTAGATTTTGAGATTCTAAAAGTTCCTTTATCCTGATTCGTTGATCGCCTTGAACGTCAAGCAGGTCACCCTTCAGTTTTCCGCCAACTCCACATTTCGTCTTAATCTCTTTGGACAGTGATAACATATCGCTGCCGGATACATTTCGGAATTCGACAACTGTAACCGTTTTTCCACCACGGCCTTTCCGTTCGATTCGGAGTACTGCTTCACCTCGACCGGATGTGTTTTCATCCTGATTTTTAATCTCAGGTTCTGACTTCACTGGACCTGTGCTGAAAACCAGTCCGTCATTTCGTTTGGATTTTTTCATAATGTACTGACTCTTCCAAGGGATGCTGTACAGCAATACAGATTTGGCGAATAAATCGTTCCCGGGTTCCTTTGTAACTTCTTGAAACCCGAATGGCCAGTCTACGCTAAAGCTACGCCTTGACAGGCCAGCATTCGGCCCACCCCACAATATGACTATGTTTACTTGTTTTTGTGAATTTGATACCTGACTTGCAAGACTAGTCAGGCCACCCTAAGAATGTCATTCCTGCGTTCCGTTGGCAGGAATCTTGGTGCCTACTCCTTAATGAGCATTGTAGGCCGGGTTCTCCGAACCCGGCTTATGTTTTGTGCCGGTGTCTGGGACACCGGCCTACAGTAATAAAAAGGGCACCAGAGGTGCCCTTACATATAAGTCGATATAAAAGCTTTACATGCCAAGAGTTCGACGTGGTTCTCTACGATTAGTTAATGCAAAACTAAGCGCTTCAAGTTCAATAGCCATGTTTTCGTTACGTACAACAACGCCATCAGGCACTTGCACTGTAATCGGGGCAAAGTTCAGGAATGCTCTTAACTTACACTCGACTAACCTGTCCACAACACCTTGAGCGAACTGAGCGGGAACAGCGATAATCGCAATCTTGATCTTGTGGTTTTTGATTTCTTCTTCAACGTTTGAGAAATCATTAACCTCGATACCGTGATAGATGTTACCGATTTTGTTCGGATCGTTATCAAGGACGAGTTTCATCAGGAAACCTTGCTGACGGAACTGATCGTAATCAATCAAAGCTCGACCAATATTACCGGCACCGATCAGGGCAACATTCCAAGTCTTGTTAATGCCAAGTATTCGAGCGATGTTCCGTTGCAGGTCAGCCACGTAATAACCGAGACCGCGTCTACCAAATGCACCGAAGAAGGATAAATCCTTACGAACCTGAGCGGCGGTAAGACCGTTCATCTCAGCCAATTCCTGACTGGAAATGGTACGCATCCCACGGTCATAAACATATTTCAATGAACGATAGTATTTACTCAGGCGACGCACTGTGGCATCTGAAATCTTATTTCCACTGGGTGAGACAACCATTTGGCTTCCCCCTTCTTATTCTGAACCGGGATTAAATATCCAGATTCTCTAACTCTTCATCACTCAAATTATCTTCAGTTGATGTGTTATCGTGTTTCTTCTCACCGGAATCTTCGTTCAAGTCTTCCGTATGGACGACCTTAGCGACACTTGCAATTCCGTCACCTTCATCAAGCCTGAGTAAGCGAACGCCCTGAGTTGCTCGACCGATCACGCGGATGTCTTTTAGCTGTAGACGGATCATTACACCACGCTGAGTGATAATCATCAGATCGTCATCGTCACCGACTTCCATGATGGCAATCATAGTTCCGACCTTGTCGGAAGTCTTCAGGGTAATAACGCCACCCGCACCGCGTTTTGTCAGGCGATAGTCGCTGATAACGCTACGTTTACCGTAACCCTTATCAGTCGCAACCAATAATGTTCCGTCCGCATGGACGACAATCATTCCGACAACGACGACACCCTTGGGTAAGTTTACACCTCGGACACCAGCTGCTGTTCTTCCCATGGGGCGAACATCGGTTTCTCTGAATCTGACAGCTTTCCCGGCAGAGGTTCCAAGGATAACTTCACAGCTACCGTCAGTGATGCTGGCTGCGATCAATTCATCATCCTCACGGATGTTGATTGCAAAAATGCCACCTTTACGGACGTTTTTGTAAGCATCAAGAGCAGTCTTCTTCACAATACCCTGCTTGGTAGCAAGTACCAGATATTGATCAGGTGAGAACTCTTTGACGTTAACAAAGGCGCGTATTTGTTCACCGTTGAGCTCAAGCAAGTTCACAAGAGCCTTACCACGTGAAGCACGGCTGAGTTGAGGAATATCATAAACCTTCAGCCAGTGTAAATGACCCTTGTCAGTGAAAATGAGCAGGTAGTCATGGGTACTGGCGATGAAGAGATGTTCAATGAAATCCTCTTCCTTGGTCTTGGCGCCGGTCTTGCCTCGACCACCTCGGTTCTGCCTTCTATATGAAGATACCGGCTGACGTTTGATATAGCCTGTATGGCTGATTGTAACAACCATATCCTCTTCAGCGATCATATCTTCAACAGTGAATTCTTCGTAATGTTTGACGATTTCAGTACGACGTTCATCACCGTAGTTTTCTTTAAGCTCAAGCAATTCCTGCTTAATCATACCAAGTCGTGCACCACGATTTTCAAGCAAGTATTCAAGTTCTGCAATTACTTCACGGAGAGCTTTTAATTCATCACGAAGTTTCTGAATTTCCAGACCGGTGAGTTTGGCAAGACGCATATCAAGAATTGCCTGGGCCTGTTTTTCAGAAAGCGTAAACTCTTCCATCAATGAGTTTCGAGCCGTCTCAACACCACTGGATCCACGGATAATAGCAATGACCCTATCGATGTTTTCAACAGCGATCGTCAAGCCTTCGAGGATGTGCGCCCGGTCTTTAGCTTTTCGTAACTCGAATTGTGTTCGGCGAAGCACCACATCTTCGCGATGTTCGAGGAATTTTACAAGAATTTGACGCAGGTTCATCAGCTTCGGGATACCATGATCAAGAGCAATCATGTTAATGCCGAAGGTCGTCTGCATCTGGGTATACTTGTAAAGATTATTCAGTACGATATCAGGAATAGCATCGCGTTTCAACTCAATAACCAGCCGTGTACCTTCGCGGTCTGATTCATCACGGATGTCGCGTATGCCTTCCAGCTTTTTATCGTTAACCAACATCGCAATCTTTACGATAAGGTTGGCTTTATTTACCTGATAGGGAGTTTCTGTAACAACAATTCTCTGCTGATCGTGTTTGGCTTCTTCAATATGTGCTCTTGCACGAATAACGACTTTGCCACGACCAGTCCGGTAACCCTCATGGACACCAGAAATACCATAAATAATTCCACCCGTCGGGAAATCAGGTGCGGTAATGAATCGCATGATATCATCGACTTCACAATCGGGATTATCGATAATATAAGCGCAAGCATCAATGACTTCGGGAAGGTTGTGAGGTGGAATATTGGTCGCCATACCAACAGCAATACCGCCAACACCATTCAATAAAAGGTTTGGAAGTTTTGATGGTAGTACAGTTGGTTCCTTCAGTGAATCATCGTAATTCAGTTGGAAGTCGACAGTTTCCTTGTCGATATCATCCAACATCTCTTCAGCGATTTTCTGAAGACGGGCCTCGGTATAACGCATGGCGGCTGCACCGTCACCGTCAATAGAACCGAAGTTTCCCTGTCCATTGACCAGCATGTAACGCAGTGAAAAATCCTGCGCCATACGCACCATAGTATCATAAATCGACGAATCGCCATGGGGGTGATACTTACCCATAACATCACCAACGATACGTGCCGATTTCTTAAATGACTTCGTTGCCCCGACCCCCATTTGCTGCATTCCGTAAAGCACTCGCCTGTGGACAGGTTTTAAACCGTCACGTACATCAGGAAGGGCACGGGATACAATGACCGACATGGAATAGTCGAGATAGGAGTTGCGCATTTCATCTTCAAGCGCAATATCCTTGATCCGTTCACCTGTAAACTGCATTGCCATGGAAAACGATGTTCTCCGTAAAAATGTTATCGAAAAACTGTGCTGTATTTGCGTCAATCCCGACAGAGGAATGTCGGTTAAGATTTGTCAGCTCAGTAGACCTGAATGCTTTAGAATTACTGCATTTATTCAACATTTATTTAAGAAGTCAATATAAGCACAATATTTCACATAGTTCAATAGTAGCGACTCAAAAATCTCTGATTTTCCTAAAAAAACATTATTCGTAAGTACTTGTATTATATATAATTAAAATTACAGTTGTTTGAATAAGTGGAGTTTAAGGACTTATCGAAAAATATGAATAGCTAATGAACAAAAATCTGATAAAGAAATTTCTTGTTGTCGTTAATGATTCATTGTATCGGGGTGAAAGTCCAGCTTGAATAATAGGCTTTGGAAAGGGTTAATATTACGCAATTTAATTCGTGCTTTTTTTTCCATGATGTTTTAGTACTTGGATAATATCTCTGGCCCAACGCATGTCGCATTCCTGTTTGCATGGTTCAAGGTCGTCAACGACACTACAATGTCCTTCGCAAGTTGGAGAAAATGCGTTATGGATTTTATAGTCAGGACCCTCATAGAGTTCACGAAACTTACCAGATTTAATTGCTATAGTTGTACCACAATCATCTTTATGATGAGTTAATAGAAAAATACCCTCCATGGAATCATCAAATGATGCTTGATAGCCATTGATAACTAAATCACTATCGTGGAGAAGTTCAAGAAGATCATCCCATTCTTTTTGGCAGAAGGTACAAATCTTGAAGGATTCAATATTCTTTAGTGTTTTTTCCATATGAACCTCTTGCATGACCATTAATATTACTATAGTTAAAGAGATAATGGCAATATCTCATTTCCAAGAAGTACGCCTCTTGAAGTTATATCTGTAGTAATAGGCACAATATGAACACCTTCCTGAATGGATTTTTTAAATGAAAGAGCATATTCAGGATCAAAACCGGATGAAATTGCAAATTCCTTCGCATCTGATCGCTGGACGGTATAGATCATGGCCGCCAAGTCACCGAAACTGATTCTCTCCATTAGTTCGTTCAAATGTTTGGCACCTCTCGCGGTAACAGCATCTGGAAATGTCGCTATATATCCTTCATTAATTGTTTCTTTTGTTGTGGGATCAGCTTGGACAAGTGTTGTATTTTTTACCTCTATCCAGCAATCAGGTAGTCCAGGTTCTTCCAGCTTGAAATCTATTCTACTGTTTCCAGTTTTTACTTCTCGAAGGACAGTGCCATATTTTTCAAACCCCGGGATTCTTTTTTCCACCAATGCTTCGTAGACAATTTTGTTGGGAACAGCCGTATTTACTCCAACCCATACCTTTTCGCCATCAGGTCGCGTGATCTGAATCTGTTCAAGAGTGTATGGTAGTTTTCTATGTGGTCCATACGGTCCTGAAATTCTGACAGGATTTCCTTCATCCTTTAATCCAGCCATGGAACCGGAGTTTGCACAATGGACAGTCACTAATTCTCCATCAACCAAAACATCAGCAAGGAATCTTTTATATCGTTTTATGAGTGTACCTTCAAGGATGGGTTTGTCGTAGAGCATTTTTTCCTTTACAAAGAATAAAAAACTTTGGGTGAATATTTGTTGGAATTAAAATGACGCACTAAATTGCATTACACACTGAAGATAATAAATATGAATAAACTATCCTTAACAATCTTTTTGTTCCTGATCTCTTTCTCGTTTGTATATTCTAGCGAGAATACCCCCTCTCGTTTAAATAATTTTAACATTGATCTTCGATTAGGATATGTTGCTAACTATTGGCATCCTGATGGATTAGGTCCTTTCAAAGTAGATAATTACGGTGGCAGTTTACTCTATGGCGAGATTGCGGTTAATCATCCTTTATTATTTATAAATGAAGCATTTGATATTTTTCAGATACCAAAATTGAGAATCGAAACAAATTATGGATATAAAGAGGAAACAGGGATTTGGATATCACCAATCCCCGAAAGTTTGGCAAAGAATCCTTATCTAAAAACATCTTCATGGTTTACGTTTTTTGATTTTATCTCTTTTCAATATCAACGTGAGAAGTTTGAGGCCAATATCAGTGATCCATCGATTTGGCAAAATCCTGATGAACCTCCTCAATTATTTTATTTCGCTCAAGTTGAGAATACGATAGATGAGCTTGAGATTGGTTTGATGGGGACTGGAACGGATGAGTTCGAAGATTTTCTCATGACGATCGGCTATTATTATATGAAAATGAAATGGCCATTTATGAGGATTGCTAACAACGAATATCATGACTATTATTTCACTGAAGAGACCTTAAATTTCCATAGTGCTTACTTATCAATTATTGCCGACCCAAACTATGCGAATTGGCCGATTTACTCAGAAATAACTCTTGCCGTGGGTGGACAAACCGGGATAGAAGTGAGGATGAGGTATGAAAAAATGCTGAGTGAACGTTTACGGTTCGGCGTGGATTTCAATTTTTCTAGACGTTCATTATCATATACGGATGAAGAATCTGATCTATATAGAAATCAGTATGATGGTATGACTGATACCAGAATGAAAATTACAATGTTCACTGCTTTTCGCTTATTTGGATCAAAATGATGTCCTTGTGCCATGCCCGCTATTATCCTAGATTACGAGTCGTCAAACTTGGTGAGTGATGAAAACTCTTGTATTTATACTTCTTTTTCTTTCAATAATAGTCTCTTCAGCATTTGCTGGCGATGTACTCTTTTTATCACAGGATGATTTATCCGTTGATTTAAAAGGAGGATATACGGGAAATTATTGGTCCCCAAAAGGCCTTGGTCCGTTTGAAGTGGACACTTATGGCCGTTCTATGATTTTTGGAGAATTGGCAGTAAATCATCCCTTATTGATATTTGGTGAAAAATATGACATGATCAGTATGCCAAGATTCAGGGTAGAGAGTAATTTCGGCTTCGATAGTGAAGATGGTAGCATCAGACAAGTACTTCCATCGAAATTTAGTACGAATCCCTATTTGAAAACCACCACATGGTTGACAATCATGGAATTTCTTTCGGTCCGTTTCATAAATGAAAAATTTTATGCGATTTTAAATGATCCACGGTATTGGAACCAAGATCTATTTAATTCAGATACTGAATATGTTAGAGAAGTAAAGAATAGTATCTCTGATGTCGAGATTGGAATTCTGGGCTCGCCAGATGGTGAATTTGATCAAACTCTATGGGAGATTGGATATTATCGTAGTCAAATGAAGTGGCCACTATTACGTTTTCAACCAAATTCAACAACAGAATTTTCTCTAGCTCAAGAAGATATAGGTTTACAGGGATTTTATCTTGTTCTGAATACTGAGCCTTTTGAACCGATCTGGCCGTTATATTCACAATTAAAGGTACATCTAGGTGAAATCCTGGGATTTGATATTAAACTGCAATTTGAAAGAGAAGCCAACAAAAAACTGAGATTTGGTGTAGATTTTGACTATTCCTGGCATCTAATGATCTATTCTGACGAGGATGCTGAAAGATTTAGTACACCTACGGAAAAATTAGTGGATGAAGATCCCCGCCATACAAGAATGAGAGTAACGATATATACAGCATTCAATCTGATCTGATGATACGTATTATCTCAGCCAAATGTCATGTCAGGAAAAAGGTTCCCTTTTTATTCTGAAAATTAGAGCATTTAATATTTTTAAATGATCGATTTACTATATTATAGTCATCAACTCTGAAAACAACAAATTGGGAAGACATAGATTCTACCCTGCTTTTCCGTCGAGAAGAATTCGAATATATAGGTCAAGGTAGGATGGATGATGGATATGGGGATATTATGATTATCAGGCGGATAAAAACAGGTGGTGATCGAAATTTTGCTTATATAATTGCAGATAAAATTGGGGGTGAGGCCGCATTAATTGATCCTTCCTTTTCACCTGATCGTGTACTTGAAGAAGCAAGGAACCTTGATTTTAGTATTCGTTATGTCCTGAATACACATGATCATCCTGATCACTCAAATGGAAACGACTACTTTTTTAAAGAGATAGGCGTATCAGCTCTCTCATTCGGAAAAACCGATAAGAAAAGTGGCCAAGTTATTGAAGATGGCACTGTTCTACCTCTAGATAAACTGAGTATAAAAGTAATTCACACCCCCGGTCATACCGATGATTCGGTTTGCTACTTTTTTGTAAACACTGTTTTTACGGGTGATACTCTATTTGTAGGTAAAGTTGGCGGAACCGATTTCGAAGAGGGAGCCAAGAAACAATATGCATCTTTGCATAATAAATTGTTGAAACTTCCTGAGAATACAAAAGTTTGTCCCGGTCACGATGTTGGGGTTTCACCGGTCTCAACGATAGGTGATGAGAAACGGGAGAATCCATTTTTATTACGTGAGAGTTTCGAAGAATTTGTAGATTTGAAGAAGAATTGGTTGGAGTATAAAGAGGAACACGGAATCGATTGATTTCCCACCAGAACGGGAACTTATATAGAGCCTATCGGTTTAACCAATATCTATGTTCGATTGTTTTATCTTTTGGTAATATTCTTAATTTCGGAGTGAAAGCATTCAATTGCTAATGGGGTGGGGGTAGTATTGTATCAAAGATTTATAAAAGCACTAGTGGGAGCAATAGGTTTTATCCTACTAATCTATGTTAGTATATATTTCGTTTGGGAGGCAGGAAAACTCTCTAACTGGGCTAGTAGTGGAGTAATTGATTCAGAGATTCAGACTACAGATGACTTCCACTGGGTTTTCACTTCCGTAGATAGTACAGATTTTCGCGGTGCCTTTATACCGATGGAAGATGATACAGTTCTTACCATCAATAACATCGTTCTTGATACCCTCAATTCAGCGGAAATACTTCAGCGGGTTTATGAACCAGGAGAAATTCTTCGTATTCGCTACTTGAAATATGGTCGCGAACGGGAAGTCACCCTGGTTGCGAAAGCTGTCCCAACTTCCAGAGCAGTACCTTTTGTCATTCTTCAGGTTCTAAGACTGGTGATTATCCTGACCTTTTTCTTTGTAGGTTTATGGGCATTTAACCGTCGAAGTGATTCTGCGGGTGTCAGAGCTTTATCACTTTTCTGTTTTTCAATGGCAATATTCATTCTTAGCAGCATACGTGTCCTCTCAGATAGATATGCCATATTTGATATACCTAATGCGGACCAGATCCGTGTCTACTTGATGGTATTTGCTTCGTTTATTGGTGGTCTGTGGCTCAATCTTAATCTCTTATTCCCCAGAAAATCGGCTTTCTTAAAAGTACTGAGAGGGTGGGGATACCTTGTCATCTATTTCCCTCAGATTGTTCTGATCGCTTTTACAATCTTCACGGATATAACAGGAATTGATCTTCCTACACAATATTTTGTAATAGCAACAGTAATTCAGTTTATTGCAGGTTTCTATCTACTTAGCCGTCATTTTAAACGTGCCAGAAGTTTGCTCGAAAAAAGGCAAACAAGACTTGTTCTGTATGGTTCTGGTGCTGGACTACTAGTTTTCACTCTATTCATTTTACTGGCCACGTTGTTAAGCGAATGGTTCACTGCGCTTGCTGAAACAAGCCAGTTGATGATTATCAATGTGACTTTCATGTTCCTGCTTTTAACTCCGTTATCTCTGGCCTATGCTCTTGGGAAATACCGTTTGTTAGAAGTTGAAGCGAAGCTAAAACGTGGAACACGTCATTTTGTCGTTACGGCTGCCTTATTAACCTTCTTCTTTCTGATTGCCTATTCTCTGGGAGAGATGTTAGTCAGAAATATGGGTATCACAAACCGTACCCCAACTCTGCTTATTTCAATGGTTTTGGCCATGTTCATTATGCCGGCCCAGAGATGGTTGCAAGAACTATTTGAAAAAAGGTTTAATCCCGGAAGATTTCAGTTGAGAGTCATGATCGAAGACTTCATTCAAAGGATGGGTTCATTCCCGGATCGTGATACGCTCTACAATCAGCTGGAAAAGCGGCTGCGTGAAGCAATTGGAACTGATAGAATTATTGCAGTCTTGAAGAATGAGCAGAGTGACTACATTGAACTGAACGGAGATAACACTCCGTTTAAAATGGACTCAGATTTAATTCAGCAATTGGAAAAAACTGAGAATTCTGTTCTGATTGATGAGGCGATGGCTAGCTTTAGAGTGCCATTCTCTGACCAACAACTCATGTGGATAAGGAAGAGAGAGGTCACACTTGTTCTTCCTTTGATAACCAGAATGCGTCTAATCGGTTTCCTCGCACTGGGCAAATCTACCCGGGGCGGCGACTATACACCTGAGGTGATTGAAGTTCTTTCATCACTTGGTAAACAAGTTTCCATGGCAAGTGAAAACTTGCGTTTGTTAGAAGACAACCTCGAAAAAAGAAGGTTGGAGGAACAGCTTTCCCTGGCACGCGACATTCAACGAGGACTTCTGCCTCAGAGTATTCCAAATACTCCGGGTCTGGAAATAGCTGCCAAATGCCAATTCAGTCTGGAAGTAGCTGGTGATTACTATGATGTAATCGCACTGAAGGACGGGAAAACTGTTATCGCTGTTGGCGATGTCTCTGGCAAAGGTGCAGGTGCTGCGCTGATTATGGCAAACCTGCAAGCGTCGCTAAGAACCGCTGTGAAAGTTGGTGTTGATCTTGAAGAACTGGTTCCAGAGATCAACGATCTCATTTGGCAGAATACACCAATTGAACAATACATAACTTTCTTCGTAGGTGTTTTTGATCCATCCGACTGCTCATTTACCTATGTAAATGCTGGACACAATCCTCCCATGTTATTCACAAACAAGGATACCGTTCAGGACCTTGATGCTGGTGGATTAATTCTTGGCGTAATGCAGGGTGCGAAGTATGTGAGCGGCAGTGTAAAATTAAACGATGAAGATCGCTTACTCCTGTTTACTGATGGTGTCAGCGAAGCGATGAATCCTCAAGGTGAAGAGTTTGGCGAAATACGTATACGGCAATTGATGAAGCAGGTCGCCAAAAAGGATAGCTCAGAAGCAATGGCAATTCTTGAGAAGGAAGTGATCCGTTTCCACGGTCGTAGAGCGTTTGAAGATGACTTTACACTATTGATGGCATCAATGAAGAATGGAACTAAATAGGTCAGGCATACACTGATAAACCATTAAAGATATTTTCCATCTTCAGAGTTCTGGATGTTGACTGAGCATTGTGACTTGAATTATCCGAATAGATGGATTGTTTTTTATAGGCGTCGGAAGCCTTTTTCATGGGGCTAGTCGGCGTTTTCTCTTCTATCAAAGATTTGGTCGAAGGGTCATCACTTGGCTTTTTCTCAGATTCAGTTGTAGAGCTGTTTTCTTGCCTGGATTTATTGATTTCCTCACGTGCTTCATTTGCCATTCTACGTGCTTCAGAAGCCACCTGTTTATCTTGTGAAGATGGCTCCGCGGGGGCATTTGCGGCTCTTTCGGCCTGCTGTGCGTTACGCAATTTTTCTTCGGGCGTATTACCCTGATCAAGCTTGATATTTACTTCACCACCGGTAGCATATTTGTTACCGTCTGGTCCATTTTCAAAGGTATAACTTGGTCCACCAGAAGCGAGATGACCGGCAGCAGCTTGATGAGACTGCTCATGTTGACGGACTTCACGGTCCCGGCTTTTAAGTTCCTCAACTTCCTTCTTTTCTTGGTCACTTAATTTTTTAGTACTTGAGGACTCATTTTCTGAGACGGATTTTGCTTCAGGATTATTTTCAGATTTGGGATCGGAATGGGAATGCTTCTGAAGTTCCTGACCTTCTTTTGACAGGCTGACTTTATCTGAATAGGAACAACAGTTGAACCCGGAATTCCCACACTTGGGGCAAATACCGGAATCACTCTTTTCAAGTTCCGCAGAGTAACCAAAGAGTTTAACTGCTGCACTCTTTCTAATTACAACTGCAGGACCGTTTATCTTTACGCCATTGGTGAAGTGCTCTATATTCATCTTGAACCCAGTTATCCTATTCATTATATCGGGAATAGGCAATCCTAACTTTAGCGGATAATATGATTAATATTTCAAAAGATGTAGGTGGAGAAGAACTGCTCGATGTATTACCTACTTATAAGGGAAGTTATATCATTGTGACAGGAGTCTTTAGAGCTTTTGAAAAAGATGTGGGTGCCATGGGGAGAATCAGGTTCAATAAAGGTTTCTACTACTATACCGGGAGTGCACTTGGAAAAGGTGGGATAAGAAAACGAGTAACTCGGTACCTTGTATTGAATAATAAGATTCCATTTGAAAAATCAGGGATGAAACGTACCCCAAATATTCATTGGCATATCGACTATCTATTAAGTGAAAGAGACTCGACGATTACTTCAATGTTTTTTTCTTCTAAATTGACTGAGTGTGGATTAGTTAACGATATTAAAAATCATACAGTAACAACTGTTCCAATACCGGGGTTTGGATCCTCAGATTGTCGCAATGGATGTCCCGCACACCTACTTTATTCAGGTGAAATGTTGATAAACTTCGGTGAAGCTGTATTTGATGATAGACTAAACCTCAAGAATTCCATATGAAAAAAATCAATACCATTAGCGGAAATTATCCATGGATCGAGGAAGATTTCAGTTGGCCTGTTGAAACAGAAGTTGGTCCTGGACTGCAGGGCGTTATTGCATCCCCAACGGAAATAAGTTGGCTCGACCCAACGAGCGGTTCGCTTAATTATCGTGGTTTTCCAATCGAACACCTTGCTGGTCTCCTTGATTTTGAAAGTGTCGCCCACCTTTTGATCACAGGAAAAACTCCTGCAAATGACCTAAAAGCCTATGAGGAGTTCAAAAACAAGATCAGGGGAAGCCTTGAAATCCCAAATGAGGTTCTTGAATTAGTTTACGCTCAAGGTAAAGAGACTCATCCAACAAGGTTACTTCGTGCCGGGATTTCCGCTTTAGGATGCCATGAAATGGGAATTGTTGACGATATGTCAGGAAAAGACCACTGGCGTGAAATGAGAATTGTTGGTCAGGTTGCAGGGTTGGTAGGTGAAATCGCACGGTTCAGGCGAGACCAAAACCGTATAGAAATGCACAAGAATCTTGACCTTGCTGAATCAATGCTTTGGTCACTACTTGACCGAAAGCCGGAAAAACGTGAGATAAAAGCACTAAACCTTCTTTGGGTACTCTATGCTGATCATGGAATGGATGCACCGACCTTTACTTCGATGATCGTCGCCAGTTGTCTTGCCGATCCATACTACAACATCGTTGCAGGCCTTTCTGCATTGAGGGGAAAAAAGCTGGGTGGAGCATCTGAGGATGTATATGAACTACTATCCTCCTTTAGCAATGAAAATCAAGCAAGAAATGAAATTAGACATAGAGTAGAATCGGGTAAAAAAATTCCGGGATTTGGCCACAGGACATACAACATACCCGATCCACGAGTCGTAATTCTTCGCAAAGAATACGCTGCGATTTCCAGAAAAATGGGGGTAAGTGACCGATTCAACATCGCCCGTGCAGTTGAAGATGAAGCCACACGGCTGCTTTCATCAAAAGGAATATTTATTAACATCAATTTTTACGCTGCACTTTTATTCAACATACTTGGCGCTGAGAAAGAGATGTTGCCTTGTATGATAGCCGTAGGACGGATGGCTGGTCTGGTCGCAAGAGTAAATGAAGCAATGGTTCAGAACCGCTTATATAGACCACTAAGTTTCTATACCGGACCCGAAGTGAGGGAGGTAGGGAAATGAAACGGAAAATCTCATCCGGCCTCCAAAAATACAATAAGGGTTTGGAAGGTCTAATCGTCGGCGAAACAGATATTGGTTATGTAGATGGCAAGAATGGCCAATTGGTTTACCGGGGACACGATGTTGTCGAGTTGAGTCTAAATCGTTCTTTTGAAGAAGTGATGTATCTGATCTTGTATGGAAAACTCCCAAATCGCATTGAGTTAGATAAATGGGATCAAGAGTTAAAAAGCTGGAGGAATCCACCTCAAGCAGCGTTTGATGCGCTAAATCATGTCCCGGAAAATTCACATCCTTTGGCCAAGTACAGGACGATGCTGACAGTGGCCGCTTGCCAAATGCCGGACGCAGAAAAACTCGATTATGAATCACAATGGCGGCGTCCACCAAGAATCCTGAGCTGGTCGACTTCTCTTGCTGCAGCAGCGATTCGCCATTTGAACGGTGAAGCGCCGGTGCAACCACGGGATGATTTAGGATTCGCAGCGAACCTTTTATATCAATCCCTTGGTTATCTTCCGGATGAAGATGATGTAAGGGCCTTTGAGGTTAGTCTAATAGTTCAGGCAGAGCATGGACTGCATGCCGCCGCTTTTGCCGCTTTAGTCGTAATCTCTACCGGTGCGGATTTAGGCAGTGCAGTACTTGCAGGTATGGGGGCACTCTCAGGTGTGCTTCATGGTGGTGCCAATCAACTCTCCTATGAAATGCTCGATAAGTTGAGAACTCCTGATGAAGCGACAAAATGGGTAAAAAAATCGCTAGCCGAAAACTATCGTTTCCCAGGTTTCGGCCATCGGGTCTATAAGTGTTCTGATCCCCGTGTAAAAGTACTCGAACCATTCGCAAAAAACATTCTCTCAAAACATGGTCATATAGATAAATGGCAGATATATAAAGCTTTACGAGATCAAGTCGAAGGAGTGCTCGGAGGAAAGGGGATATATGCTAACGTGGACAGCATCACTGGATTGATCTATAAACCTCTGGGACTGCCTGTGAGCTCATTTCCCATTCCTTTCTGCCTGGCAATTCAAACCGGCTGGATGGCTCATTGTCTTGAATATTTACCCGATGGACCTATGATTGAACCGGGTGCAGTTTATATTGGGAAGGACAAAGGTTGGATGTAGGCTATTTTTTCATGTAAATTTCTCGCGAGAATGAAATCTTACAAATGGTGCACTTATGAATGAACTTGGTATACCAGCACTTATTGCCTTCGTCTTAAACCTGATATTATCATTTATTGCTTTTCTTTTGAGAAGGCAGGAAAAAACGAATATTGCTTTCTCCATATTTACTTTTTTTCTTGCTCTTGACGCTTTATTAAATTTCATAATCCTTCAACCCTATGCTCAAAAAAATATTGATGTATTAGCCATGGTGTTGGTATTTATTTCATTTATTTCTGTTCTTGCGGCTCTGAACTTCATTTTGGAACTTTCAGGATTTAAAAAACACCTTCATACAAAAATATTTGGTATCAGAGTCAAATACTTTATAGTCTATTTCGTTACCTATTATTCAATATTAATCTTACTGGCCAATACAACCGATTTAGTCTACGTCTTTGAGGGAATGACTGAATCCGGAGCCAATATCACATTCGGACCGCTTGCAATATATTTCAACATTGGGACGGTTTTTAATCTGATTTATCTCTTCTCAATTCCAATAGTTGCCTATCGAAGAGCGTCTAATGTTCCAAGAAAGAACTTTATAAAAATAACTACTATAGGATTAGTGTGTTACTATAGCAGTGCACCAATATTGGAGATATTTCTAGCGGATATGGAACTAAATCTTCAATATGCCACTTTTATCGCTGGAATTATCGCATCAACACTTTTCTATTTTTCGCTTGTGCGTTTTCAGTTCGACAAGTATCAGGAAGTAAATCTCGGACTTGAAATGAAAGTTGACCAACGAACCAGGCATCTTCATGAAGCTCAAGCCAATTTGATTCAGAGCGGTAAAATGGCAGCTCTTGGTCGCCTTGTGGCCGGGATAGCTCATGAATTAAACAACCCTATGGGTGCGATTCAGTCTTCCAATAATACGTTAAAACATGGGATTGATAAGCTGGATAGTTTAGTCCAGGACAAAAAATCTCATGACTATTTACGTGTTCGTAATGCACTGGAAAGCAACATAAACAATATCAAGGTAGGAAGTGATCGTGTCATACAGACAGTAAAAAAACTTAAAAAATTTTCGCGTTTGGATGAAGCCGAATTCCAGATGGTAGATATGAATGACTGCCTGGATGATACTCTGTTTTTGTTAAAGGGTGAGATCAATGAGAATATAGAGATCAAGACGGAATTAAATAATATTTCTAAAATACCTGGATATCCGGCTGATGTAAATCAGGCACTTCACAATGTTTTGATGAATGCGATTGAGGCTGTGAAAAATAATGGAAGAATATCCATAAAAACGAATGAAAATGAAAATTATGTTGAGGTAAAAATTCAGGATAATGGTATCGGGATACCCAACGAAAATCGTGAGAAAATTTTTGATCCGGGGTTCACAACCAAAGGTTCTGGAGTAGGAACCGGTCTTGGATTGTCCATCGTGTTTCAGGTAATGGAACAACATCAAGGCGAAATCGAAGTCGATAGTATCCTTGAAAAAGGTGCAAATGTTTCACTCAGATTTCCGAAAGTACTCAATTCATCAATAGAGGCAGGTAGAAAGAATGGCTAAACCATCAGATTTCAGAGACCGTTCGTTCAAACAATCGGCGTTTATGAAAATAGGTCAGGAAATAGCCCGAAAATCGGGCTCAGGAAACCCTCCAATTGCTCTTCACGTTGGTGACACATGGTTCGATATTCCTGAAGAGTTAAAGATTCCACTTAATGAGGAACCTTGGAATGACAGGTTATCCCGTTACGGTGATACCCAGGGCGAAATTGAGCTGAGAAAAAGACTTTTCCACAAAGTTAAAGATACAAATAGACTCCCAATCAAAAGTGAAGAGGAAATTCAGATTACATTCGGTGCGACCGGTGCCTTGTTTCTCTGTATGAACCGTCTTCTGGAAAAAGGGGATGAAGTCCTCGTCCTCTCTCCCTACTGGACAATTTTTAAAGTTGTGGCTTCAGCCGCTGGTGCCAGAGTAGTCGAGGTACCGTTTTTTGACAAAGTTTCAAATGATATAGATAATACAAACGTTGCAGACTGGCTAGAACCCTTCGTCACGAATAAAACAGCAGCTATCTACTACAATAATCCCAATAATCCATCCGGTGTGATGCTGAATCCGGAACAGATAAAACAGATTGCTGATTTCGCGGTTAAACATGATCTATGGGTTTTTAGTGATGAAGCCTACGAAGATTTTATCTGGAGTGATATCGAATATCTATCCATAGGTAGCCTTCCTGATATGTATGAACGGACGATGTCCATCTTCAGCTTCTCCAAAAGTTTTGCGGCGGCTGGGATACGTCTTGGTTATATCGCTGGACCAAAGGGTGCAATTGCTACAATAAACCCGGGACATGTAGGAGTTGGGTATGAACCAAACCGTCCTTCACAGGTTCAGGGAATTCGTGGTCTTGAACGACAGGGTCTCATCGTTCCAGTTGTCCAGAATTCATATCGTGAAGGTTGGCAGGCCGCGACTGAAAACATGAAGGTTCCTTATCTACGTCCTGACGGTAGTTTTTACCTTTTTCTTGACCTCAGGGACAAATGGGATGGCCTCAGCGAAGACGCAATGCTGAAAAGTATGTTTGATGCTGGTGTTGTAATGAGTCCCGGTGCTGTATTTGGTGCTGACTATAAGGGCTGGGCACGGTTCTGCTATACAGCAGAAAAACCGGAAGTCATTGCCGAAGCAGCAAAGCGTATTTCGAAAATTTAGATTTTTTGGTGGCCCGAATGCTGGCCTGTCAAGGCGTAGCTTTAGCGTAGACTGGCCATCCGGGTTTCAAAGAGAAGACGGATAAATCATGGCAAAAGTAGGATTCATACAGACTCACCCTGTTTATGGTGAAGTAAAAAACAACCTCGATACAATCGAAAAACGGATTCAGGAAAATAAAAATGCAGACCTTCTGGTGATTCCTGAACTGGCGACTAGCGGATACGACTTCAGGGATAAAAACGATGTGGCTGCTTGTGCTGAAGAATTTGGAAATGGTCCCACATTTGATCGAATAACAAAACTGGCAAAAGAAACCAATTCAATACTGGTCATTGGATATCCTGAGAAGGCTGAGGAAGGATTTTATAACTCCTGTTTTTTGGCAACACCTGACGGAGATATTTTTAACTACAGAAAAATACATCTCTTTGACCGAGAGAAACTGGTATTCCTGCCAGGCGACAAACTTCCCCCTGTCATTGAAACATCAATTGGAAAAATCGGGATGATGATATGCTTCGACTGGTTATTTCCTGAAACAACCAGGTTGCTGGCATTATACGGTGCCCAACTCATCGTTCATCCATCTAATCTTGTTTTGCAGTTTTGCCAACGGTCTATGTTTGCACGTAGTGTGGAAAACGGTGTCTATACAATCACTGCTAACCGTATCGGGACGGAAGAACAGGCTGGAAGGAAACTGACCTTTACCGGTGCTAGTCAAGTAGTGGACTTCAAAGGAAATTATCTCGTTTCATCGCCAACAGATCGTGAACATGTAGGTATCGCTGAAGTTGACCTGTCGCTGACGGACAACAAAATGATCACAGACTTCAACCACCGTTTTGATGATCGTAGGATTGATCTTTATGGTGATATAGCTGGGCAATAGAATTGCTTATTAAAAACCCGGGAGATTCCCGGGTTTTTCTTTGAGACTTTATGACACTTTAAGCATCAAAACAGTATCGGTACTCTAGGAAACCTTCTCAGGAGATGACTGGTTCTATTCATACATATTTATTATAATCAATCACTCCGTGGTGTTACCGGAGAAACAACTTCCAGATTTTTAAAATTGAAGTTTTCAGGGAGAAAAAATCTTATGGATCACTTCCAATATGTCGTAATCGGTTCGGGCCCTGCGGGTTATGTTTCTGCCATCCGTGCAGCACAACTGGGTTTTAAAACCGCCCTCGTTGAAAAGGAAAGCAGCCTTGGTGGTACTTGCCTCAACATCGGTTGTATTCCATCGAAAGCATTGTTGGAATCCAGCGAACATTTCGCTTTTATGAACCACAAGCTGGGTGAGCATGGTATCAAAGCTGACAATGTAAAAATAGATATCAACAAAATGATGGATCGCAAAACCGACGTTGTTACGCAGTTGACAGACGGTGTTGCGATGTTGATGAAAAAAAATAAAGTGACTGTTCTGAACGGACACGGTCGCCTTGTTGCATCAGGTAAATTCTCGGTTGAAAACAGTGACGGTTTAATCGAATACACAGCCGACCATATTATCCTTGCCACGGGTAGCGATAGTATTGAATTACCCTTCCTGAAGTTTGATGGCGAAAAGGTCATCAGTTCCACTGAAGCGCTAGCCCTGAAGAAGACACCCAAACATATGATAGTTATTGGTGGTGGTGCTATCGGGCTCGAAATGGGAAGTGTATGGAACCGTTTGGGTGCAAAAGTAACCGTCGTTGAGATGATGCCGCAGATTACACCGTTTGCTGACAAGCAGATGGCGAAAACATTGCAACGATCTCTCGAGGGTCAGGGTTTTGAGTTTATGCTTTCCGCGAAAGTGGTTTCGGCAGAAGTACAGAAAACTCAGGTCAAACTCACCGTCGAAGATAAAAAAGGTGAATCCCACGAGCTCAAAGGTGATGTGGTTTTAGTCGCGGTGGGCCGTAAACCCTTTACGCGCGATTGCGGTTACGAAGATGCTGGTCTGGAAATGACTGAACACGGTCGTGTAAAAATCGATCAGAAGACTTACAAGACCAACCTCGAGAATGTCTACGCTATCGGTGATATCGTGGATGGTCCCATGTTGGCCCATAAGGGTGAAGAAGAGGGAGTTGCAATCGCAGAAATTCTCGCCGGACAGGCGGGACATGTTAACTACGATGTGATTCCCAACGTTGTCTATACATGGCCGGAAATGGCTGCAGTCGGTATGACTGAGCAGGAAGCCAAGGACAAAGGTATCAAGGTTAAAAACGGCAAGTTCCTGTTCAGAGGAAATGGCCGTTCACTCTCTATGGGTGAAACCGAAGGTATGGCGAAGTTAATCGCTGATGCTGAAACAGACCGTTTACTTGGTGCGACAATCGTAGGTCCACGAGCATCCGATATGATTGCTGAGCTGGTGATGGCGATGGAGTTTAAAGCCAGTAGCGAAGATGTTGCAAGAACCGTTCACGCACATCCAACACTATCTGAAATTATCAAGGAAACAGCTTTAGCTGTGCATAATCGCCCGATTCATGGGTAAAAAGAATTTCATAGAGTGTCATTCCTGCATTTAGCTAGTCAGCCTCACGGCTGATTGGCAGGAATCTCGAGGTTGTCATCCCCGAAATAAGTAATCGGGGATCTCGATTTTATTAAAGCGGACAATCTTGTCCGCTTTTTTCTTTGATCTAAAAGAAGTAGTAGTGAAGACCGAAAAACGGGATTTCCAGAAGTTTCAGTTTATTATCTCTTTCATAGAATACTAATCCCAACTGGAAAGATGCTCTTTCAGCATATGATCTGATTCCAATAATTCCTATATTACTGTAATCGTGTAAGACAACACCTTCAATCATCACTTTCGAAATATTGTTGATGTCAAGCTCCAACCCCCAGAAAAAATGTTGATTATTAGCAGGCACTTTCTCTTTCAAAGTGATATGTTCCCGCGCCAAGTCTTGAAAAAGAACTCCTGTGGTTAACGCAATTCGTTTATAACTTAGCGTTTGCACTCCATATGTATAGCGCGGAATATTTTCCAGATCCTTGAAATCTGGATTATACATGATATTGAAGGAACCAATTGCGAATGCATAATTCTTGTGGTTTATCAAACTGATTTTAGGAGCAAACCAATATTTTTTTTTATCTCTATAACCCAAAAAGTTGTTTGGAATGTATCCACCGTTAAGTGTGATATTTAAGGGCAGAGAAACATTAACTCCAGGGTAAATTACCATAAAATCACTAATTCCGAATCCAAAAAGTTTTCTGGCGCGTCCTGTTGGCATCAGGAATAAGCTATAATCTGTTGGATCATCGGGATTATAGTTTTTTCCTTCCAAAGATTTTCTACTGACTTGATAAATGCGATTAATGTCATCCACCAAGATAAAAGATGATGAATCATAACCTTTGATCTGAACCCCATACCCTTTCCAGATCATTCGATTCCCGGAAAGTGGAATGTTAGCCTTGTCTTTTATGAAAAAGAATTTACCGGTTTTGCTTCTAAGTAAGACTGGACCGGACTCATTTTTCTTTATTTTTCTTTTTAGTTCGTCATAGAATTCAACAGGAACATGGATTGTAGTAGGAGCTGTTTTTTTATTTTTGTAAAAAATGCGAACGATTGAATAGTCGCGCCGCAATGGTTCCTGAAGGATAACGGATTCAAGGCTATCATTTCCCCAAAACAGTTCAAACTTGTTACAGTCACTTTTGGTTAAGATTATTTCTTTGGGGTTGAAGAGTTGAGCGTTAGTAGAAGAGGTTCCAGCAAAAATGAGAATAAGTAGAATTAGAGTATTTTGTTTTCTTATCAGTCGTCTCATACTGTCTATTAAATGTAGTGAATATAAAATATTATGAATATCTTCGTCTATCTGATGAAGTATTGTTGTAAATACCATTTCCTATATTAAATACAATATACCTGTTGGGCGAGGAATCAAAAACTGTTAAATTACTACTCCAAAAATAATTTATGATTTCCGGAGGTATGTTGTGGTTGAGCAGAATGACTTCAGTGCAGATTCTGATGTCAAACCAATGAAAAATATTAACAAGTCGAATAATAAATCATCTATCGAACTTGAGAAAGAAGTAAAAATACCAGGTAAAATCCTCGTAGTAGGTGCTGCTGTTCTCGACCGTATATTTTATGTTGATCATCTACCGGCACCCGGTGAAACTGCTGTTGGAGACCGTATGGAGGTCTTTGCCGGTGGTAAGGGAGCAAATCAAGCTTTTGCGGCTCGTAAAATGGGTGCAGAAGTTCGTTTCCTCAGTGGGGTAGGCCTCGATGAAGCAGCAGGAATTGTTTTAAACTCACTTGTTAAGGCAAGAGTTGATACGAGTGGTGTGGAACATTTTGAAGAGGCGCCGACCGCTGAAGCTGTTATTACAGTAGATAATCGTGGAGAAAATCAGATAACAGCGTGTCCAGGTGCCTATCATCTATTTAAGCCAGAACATTTGGAAAAACATAAAGAGGCTTTCCAGTGGGCGGATTGGCTGCTTATCCAGAACGAACTACCCCGTCCAACAGTTGACAAAGCGATGGAACTCGCTCGAGAATACGGATTGAAGACAATCTTTAATCCCGCTCCATTCCGACCACACACGCCGCCTCCTCCTTTAAACCTTAACTTCATTGTGCCCAATGAGATTGAGGCTGCCGGACTATTGAGTGTGGAAGATTATTTTTCCGTTACACCAGCACAGCGACCCGCTCTCTGGCGTTTTCTGGAGGCAAAAAATGTAGTAGTTACTCTCGGTCGAAATGGTTGCGAATGGTTTGATGAGAAAATCCAGAGACGTGAATACAGACCATTAGAACTTAAGGCGGTTGATACAGTTGGAGCGGGCGATACTTTCTGCGGTATTTTTGCAGCTTTGTTAGCTGAAGGCAAAGACACCGATACAGCGATCAGAGTAGCGATTGTTGGCTCTGGACTATCGGTCACCCGTCGAGGAGCCCAGACAGGTATGCCAACCCGTGACGAATTAGCCGACTATATCAGTGATAACATCAATTCTTGAAAAGACCTTCAGAGACTTCCAATGTTTATAATTTCTGACATTATTATTGCTTCCTAACATTGAAGTTGTTAGCATAGCCTCATAGCAAATAACCAGTTATTGATATTGTAAGGGAGAAAAAAATGGCAAGTGGCGGAGTTATTACCGGTGATGCTGTTCAGAAAGTATTTGAAATAGCAAAAGAACATCAGTTTGCCCTTCCGGCAGTTAACGTCATCGGAACAAATACAGTAAATGCAACACTGGAAACAGCTAAGAAGCTGAATACTCCAGTTATTGTTGAGATTTCCAGTAGCGGTGCATATTTCTATGCGGGCAAAAGCCTTTCCAACGATGGACATTTCGCAATGGTTAAAGGTGCTGTATCCATGGCAAAACATGTCCATGAAATGGCAGAACTCTACGGAGTAAAAGTCCTGATCCATACCGATCATGCATCCCGTAAACTACTGCCGTGGGTGGATGGAATGCTGGATGAGAACGAAAAATTCTTCAAAGTCCACGGTCACCCGCTTTTCAGTTCACATATGATCGATCTGAGTGCTGAACCATTGGACGTAAACATATCTGAAAGTAAGAAACGCCTCGAACGTATGCATGAAATGGGCATGACACTCGAAATTGAACTGGGTGTCACCGGTGGTGAAGAAGACGGTGTCGATAACACAGGTATCGATAGTTCAAAACTCTATACACAACCTGAAGATGTCGCATATGCATACGAAGAGTTGAACAAGGTTAGTCCAAGATTTACAATAGCTGCCAGTTTCGGTAACGTTCACGGTGTTTATAAACCGGGCAATGTTGTTCTTCAGCCGATTATTCTGAAAAACAGCCAGGATTACATTGAAAAGAAATACGGGACAGATCCGAAACCGTGTAATTTTGTCTTCCATGGTGGTAGTGGCTCATCTCGCGAACAGATTCGTGAAGCGATTTCGTACGGCGCCATAAAGATGAACATTGATACGGATACCCAGTGGGCTTTCCTTTCCGGCGCTCGGGACTATGTTCTGGGTAAAAAGGATTATCTTATGACTCAGATCGGTAATCCCGATGGCGAAGATGCTCCGAATAAGAAGTATTACGATCCACGAGTATGGTTACGTCAATGTGAAGAGTATTTCGTAAAACGGCTGAGTGAAGCCTGCGAAGATTTAAATAACATTGATAGGTTGCCCTTAATCGACTTCTAATTTTGAACAAACAGGTTATAAAAAAAGGCTCCGATACCGGAGCCTTTTTCGTTTATTTCGTATTTATTTCTTTGATTATAAAGAGTTTTGTGATATGGGACATAGATATAGCACTTATTATTCAGGATATTTACACCTAGCTTATCGCAATCCGATATTTGATCATTCTAGCTGATACTACATAACATTTCTTTTCATATTTGGGGGAATAATGAAAACTCGACTAGCTGTTGGTGCTACAATCATTCTAATGGTTTCTCTATCCACTTCTCTCTATGCTTCTGTGCTTAATGTGCCTACAGATTATTCTACTATCCAATCTGGTCTGAATTCTGCTGTAAATGGGGATACGGTTCTTGTGCAACCTGGAACCTACTTTGAAAGTATTGACTGGCCAGACGTTAACGGGATTAAACTGATATCAGCTGGTGACACAACGAATACTTTCATAGATGGCGGTGATATAGCGAGAGTAATCCTTTTTAACTCTGGGGTAATTGACACAAATACTGTGATCTCGGGTTTTACAATCCAGAATGGCTATGAAAACAACGGGGCAGGTATAAGATGTGGTTCAGGAGCATCACCACTATTAACTAATCTGTTAATAACCAAAAATGTGAATACGACATCTCTGGTAGTCAATTATAAAGGAGGTGGTTTAGCCTGTTATAGCTCATCCCCTGTTGTCAGAGATGTTACTTTCCTTAATAATGATGGACGTTACAGTGGCGGTGGGGCTTTTTGCGAAAATTCTTCCGCTAGTTTCTATAATGTAAAATTTATCGGAAATACCGCTAGAATCAATGGTGGAGGCATCTTTACTTTCAATTCACCAATTACTTGTGAAAAAGCGTTGTTTGAAAGAAACAGAGTTATTAATGATTTGGGTGGTGCAATTGCAAGTCAAGGGACTTCACCTGTTTATAACAATGTCATCATCACAGAAAACCGGTCAGAGCTGGCGAATGCAATTTCCGTGATTCAAGGTGAACTATCAATAAACAACTCTGCAATATTTAACAATTCAACTTCTGGGAACAAAGCTATCCTGGTCAGGAGTGGCACTCTGAACATAAGCAATACAAATATCTATGAACCCGATAACGCCTATGTGATCAAAACTGATGGAACCGATCCGGTAGTAAATGCTAGTAACAACTGGTGGGGTGATGAGAGTGGGCCCTATAATCCTACAACCAATCCAAATGGAACAGGAGGACGTGTTGACGGAGTCGTGGTTTATGATCCTTTCCTCACTTCACAGGACCCGGATGCGCCGATATTGCCGGTCAAGAATATAAATGTTGAATATGACAATGACCTATCAGCTGAGATAACATGGGATAGGACGATTTTATCCGATCTTGCAGGATACACTCTTTGCTATAATATTGATGTCTCTGGTGAACCTTACTCAAATACAATAGATGTTGGGACTGACACCACCTATTTATTTGATGAACTCATTCCGGATACGGACTATTATATCGCGATAAAGTGTTTTGATATAGATGGAAATGAAAGTGAATATCGTGAGGAGATTTCTTTTATATCCCGCCAGGTAATTACCGAAAACCTTCACCTTGATGCTGTTGCAAATATGGAGAGAGTGACAGATTATACCCCGACTATCAGCTATGATTTTTATGAAAGTCTAGGGGGTGATCAAGGGCAATACAAGATTCAAGTGTCGACTGACAGCACATTTACATCGGTTGATAAATGGAACTCCGGATGGGTGACTTCAACTTCCACAAATATCACTTATGACGGGAATACTTTAGACGAAGGGGATAAGTATTTTCTTCGCTTAAGTGTAAAAGCTTCTGATGCCGCCCAAAGTCAGTGGTACTATCTACAGTTTAAAATGAATAGTAAGCCAACGTCCATTACTCAGGTATCCCCGCAGGATGAAACCATCATTGTAGAAGAACCGGTATTATCAGTGAATCAGTCAACTGATGCTGATGGTGATACAGTCTGGTATTCATATAAAGTTTACACCGACGATGCACTGACACAACTAGTGAGAAGTGAAGGCAATTTGCTGGAAGAAACATGGATCGTTGATCCGCCACTAGAGGATGATGAATGGTATTGGTGGACCTGTGAAGTGACCGACAGTATTCAGACAGTTAGTACTGAATCCGCTTTTTCATTCAGAACAAATATTTATGATGATCCACCCTCCGCATTCAGTTTATCTGGACCGCAAGATGGTTCGATTTGTGTCACTGGTGACACTTTACTGACATGGGGTGAAAGTAGTGATCCGGATTATGAGGATGTGGTCAATTATATTGTCTGGTTCAGCACCAGCAGCGACTTCTCCAGTGAAGTTGATTCATTCTTTACTTCCGGTACATCACTTGAAGTCCATGACCTTCCGCAAAACCAGATGTTTTGGTGGAAAGTACGTGCTCAGGATACAAATACTGCTGGGACCTGGTCGACTGAAACCTGGTCATTCAGTGTGGCACTACCGGATGCACCTTCACCGTTTACCCTTATATCACCACATGATGAGGCAACTAATGGCAGTAACTCCATTGAGCTAAAATGGTCAAGCTCAACTGATCCTGATCCTGATGATTTTGTTACATACGAATTCCAGAGTTCAACTGATCCTGATTTCCTCACTTACGATACTCTCTTAACTAACGATACAACTCTGACGTTAGAATTTCTTGAAGATGATATGACCTATTACTGGCGTGTTAAAGCCTTTGATACTTCCGGCTTAAACATCTGGTCAATTCAAGGTGAAAATGGCTGGTCATTCAGTGTGGACATCCAACAGCTACCGTTACCCTTCAGCCTTGTATCACCGGATAGTGCTATGGTTCTTGATACGCTGGCTTCAAGCTTTGTCTGGAACCAGACCTTTGATCCAGATCCTGGCGAAGAAGTGAATTACTTCTTGTCATTATCACTGGATCAAAACTTTGTAGATACCCTGACAGTTCTTTATCAAGCAAACACAGATACAAGCTTTCCTGTTCCCTATATGCTGGATGATAGTGATTACTGGTGGCGAGTGCTTGCCTTTGATGACAGGGGAAACACAACGATTTCGAACGAAATCTGGTCTTTCCATACCGCATGGCCCGAACCACCTCATCCCTTTGAACTGGATGGTGGTAGTCTGGAAATGAATACTGCGGGTGATTCGATTGTTGTGACACTGACATGGCAGAGGACGTGGGACCCTGATCCTGAAAGCCAGGAATACTACAGGTTAATGATGTATACATCAGAAGATATGAATACCTCCTTTGTGCTGGCTGATAGTGTATCAACCGAAGGAAGTGATTCAACTATCACATGGTCCAAAACCTACGCACCACAGGACCTTCCGACATTGGGTCAATCATTCTGGAATGTTTTAGCATACGACGATAACACTGAAGGTACCTGGTCTGATAATGTGCTGATGATCTTTATGACATCCGTAGATGAATCATCTTGGGGGAGTGTACCTCAAGAATATGAAATCTCTTCGGTTTATCCGAATCCATTTAACCCGACGTTAAGGGCTGTAATCAGTTTACCAATGGCTTCAAATCTTGAAGTACATGTGTTCAACGTTATGGGGCAGAAGGTCGCAACACTGGCTAATAGCGAATTCGCACAGGGGCACCATTCAATGGTTTTTGATGGTACCGGAATGGCCAGTGGTGTGTACTTCATTCACGCTTCAGTACCTGGAAAACTGAATCAGGTACAAAAAGTGATTTTGATGAAATGACCTGAATAGTTTCGGGACACCTATGCACGTCAAGGCTATGCGACGCGCGAAACAAATGCATCATTAACGCAGGTGTCAGTGACACCGGTCTGTGAGGAGTTCGATTGCTGGTCGAAGACCCGTTGAAGTAATTGTGAAGACCTGAACAACATCGACAAGCTTACGTTGATCGAATTGCACTAAAACGAATTTAGAGATGATGATTTTGATGCCTCTCATTTGGGGGGCATTTTTTATTGTCATTGTAATGCGAAATGATTGTTGTAATTATTTAGTGTTGTGTTCTTATTTGATTATATAGCACAGAATTGCAAGATTGTTAATATATATCAATAATATAGCAATTAGTCTCTCTTGTTTGGTCGTTCGAATTCACAGCCATTCTTAATAATATTATATTGATTCTTATACTCATTCATCAACAGACTCATGATATTCTTCTTTGAGGTTAAAATGAAATACTTGTTATCATTTATCCTTGTTTTATGTCTCACCAATTCACTATGTGCCAATCCACCAAATCCGGAAGTATTCGAAAAGGTGAGATCTGGTGAAATCCCCATGCCATATTACATGGCACATGAAGCAGAAATGATGGAAGGCTTAAGTAGAGATTTTGATCCTTTAAATAGACCATCACAACGTGCATGTCTGGATGAAATTGAATATAACCTACTGGTTCTTTGTGTTGATTTCAGTGATAATGTGGGGCAGGTAGAGCCAGCATTTTTTGATTCACTGGTCTTCGATACAACTCATGGAACTGTGAACCATTATTTCGATGAGATTTCCTACGGTAACTTTGTATTTAGAGATATCGACAACGGAACGGATTTTGGCTGGATACGTTTACCTCAAGCTTATGAATATTATGTGAATGGTCAGAGTGGTTTTGGCTCTACACATCAGAGTGCATGTGGAATGATAGCTGATGTGCTGGAATTAACAGACCAGGAAATTGATTATTCACAGTATGACAATGACGAAGATGGTACAATTGATGGTGTGATCGTTGTCCATGCCGGAACAGGAGGAGACTGGACAGGTTCTAATGACCATATGTGGACAATGGTGAGCTATAGTGATGATTTGATTGATATAGATGGCAAGTCAAGCTTCCTCATTGCCACGATTTCTGAATACATGGCTACTCCAGGCGATCTAACCATAGGGCAAATCTGCCATGAACTTGGACATATGGTTTTTAATTTACCAGATGCCTATGACCTTGATTACAGCTCTAATGGAGTAGGAGAATGGAGTATTATGGGCGGGGGTGCATGGACCAGAATGAACAATGAAATGTATGGAAGCAGCCCATCCCATCCCGATGCTGCAAGTCGTATTTATATGGGATTTGCCGATCCTATCATCGTATCAGAAAATATGTTCAATGTTGAAATACCCAGTGTAAATGTTTTTCCAACCATCTTTATCCTGTGGACACATGGAGATCCTTCCGGTGGGCAGTATTATCTCGTTGAAAATAGGGGACATGAAGGCTATGACAGAGCGATTCCTGCCGATGGTCTTTTGATATGGCATTTTGATATGGCAGTGGCCGATTCGGGCAATAGAAACGAATGGTACCCGGGATATACCGATAGCGGCCATTACCTGCTAGCCTTGGAGCAATCGGATGGTGAATGGGATATGGAAAGAGGGGTTAATCGAGGTGATGCTGGAGATCAATATCCGAGCGTGAGTGAAATCCGGTCTTTCAACTCTTCCACCTTTCCAAACAGTGATGACTACGATGGCAACCTGACCTATGTGGCTGTCGAAAATATATCCGATCCGGCACCCGTCATGACGGCGGATCTGTACATCAACCAGACTAATAGCAGCCCTGAAGAAACGGTTACGATCAGTACGGAATTCGAAATTCTCGCGGCATACCCGAATCCTTTTAACCCCACATTGACAGCCGTTATTAACCTTCCATCAGCGTCAACACTAAGAGTTGATGTGTTTAATATCTCTGGACAGAAAGTGAAAACACTTGCTGACGACCAATACAGCCAGGGCCAGCACAGTCTTGGTTTTGATGGAGCAGGAATGGCGAGTGGTGTGTACTTCATTCACGCTTCAGTACCTGGAAAAATGAACCAGGTACAAAAAGTGATTTTGATGAAATGACCTGAATAGTTTCGGGACATCTTTGCACGTCAAGGCTATGCGACGCGCGAAACAAATGCATGATTAACGCAGGTGTCAGTGACACCGGTGTGCGGGAGTACGATTGCTAGTCGAAGACCCGTTGAAGTAATTGTGAAGATGGATAAATCGGCTTTCAATATGGAAAGATTGATATGCCCCGGATTCCGGGGCATTTTTATCAAAATGGGTGATGGATGTTGGTTGTTGAAATGTCAATTGCTATCTTTGATGATATATCAGAATTATCCTATCATACCAGGAGGATCAAATGTCATCATTCAAAGAAAAACTTCGTAAAAATTCAAAACTCTTCCTATTACTGATAGTTGTATATGTTTTGTTTCTAATTGTGATCTGGGGTGGTGGAATGGCCTTCCAGGATATCAAAAAAGGGAAACAAGCAGAACTCGTTGAAACCGCTGACTTAAATAATCTGAATACATCCCAACCGTCCAATACATCAAACACTACCGCTTCTGATCCAAATGTTTCACAAGTTGATCCATCCAGTGTGGCGAATGTGACTCACACAAATACACCACCTCGGGCCAACAATAGTGAGGGCAGTAGTGGTTCGGAGGAAGTGGATGAAGCCCCAGAAGAGCCGGTGGCCGCAATGGCTGGAAGTGCTCAAGCTGTTTCTGACTGGGTAGATGTCTTGCAAAAACTGGCGACTTTACTCGGTCTAATCCCGGGTATTGTCATCGCGTGGAAAAAGATGTTTGTGAAGTCTTAGGGCAATAAATCTTAAGTTTCTTTATCTTTTGCTTTTTTGATCAAGTCGGACCATTTCAGCTTCATAAAGAAAACGCCGATGATACCGAACATGGATAGTGTTATATAGTTGAAGGCATGCATTGTTGTGCCGACGATGACACCCATTGCTTCCGGTACTTCAAACCAGGACATTCCCAGCAATACTGACGCGTGATAAGTGCCTATACCACCCGGAGCGGAAGGGATTGAAAAGCCCAGGGCCGTGATTAAAGTCAACGCGGCAGATTGTATCCAGGCACCACCGGCCAATAACGGGTAAGTACCATCCGTTAAACTGAATGCATCCAAAACAAGCTTCATCACGACAAAATACATCGCCCAGAGGGACAAAGTACTCCAGGTCATATGGATCATAGCGCGGGGATTTCGGACAACTTGTAGACCGTGAATGAGCTTAATTACCTGCTCAAAGAGTTTTACAAAAAATCCCTGGTTCTTAGCGTCAAGCTTTTCCTGCCAGCGAGTTAATCTCTCTGTTGATCCTGCGAGAATAAAGGCAACAATCAGGAAGAGAAGGATCACACCTGCAATGACACCACCGGCGATTTGCATCCAGACAGGAAATGGAAAGCCGAGAAAAACGATTCCGAATGCTATTGCAAGTCCTCCAAGATCAAAAACCCGTTCGATAACAACCGTGGAAATCAAGGAACTGACTGAAAGGTTGTTTTTTCGCGCGACAACAACTCCACGGATAATCTCCCCAGCACGAAGTGGCAAGACATTATTAAGTAAATAACCCACGTTTGTAGCGTGGAATAGTGACCAGAATGAGGCCTTGCCGACAGGTTCTATGATGATCTGCCAGCGCCAGGCTCGGACGACAAGGCTGAGGATAAGGATAAAAAAGCTGACAACAATCGGCCAGATAATTATTTCGCTAAAAGCGACAGCCAAATCAGAAAAGCCCAATCGGGGATAACCGAAAAAAGCTTCCTTTGAGCCCATCTCACCCGAGAAAAATGCTGAGATTTTTGGACGGAACAACACAAAATATATCAGGATCAAACTGACGATAAAACCGATAACCGGTTGCAGTTTTGCAAGATGTTTCTTCATCGTAAATCGTAAACCGTTATCCCATCTGGAGCGTTAAAAACAAAATGATCGTTTTCTATCCCTGGGTTAATGGCAATTTCCGTTAGTTGGTAAATTGTATTATTTCCAGATTCGTCGGTAAATTCCATTTTCCTCGTGATCGAATCTATAGCGTCCACCCATACCGTTATGGATTGGATTCCCATATCAGATTCCTTTGGGAGAAGGTCTAAAATGTATGTTAGACGACCATTAAGACTGGTTTCCCTGACTTCACCGGGTTCAAACTTCTTTGGATAATCGAAAAGCATTTCGCGAGGCAAAATGCCCGGTTCACTGTCTTCAAGGTTTTCAACAATAGCCTGTTGTGTCAGGTGATTAAAGCGCCAAAGTGTTTCACCATCGGTGACCATTACCTGAGATGCAGTTTCATACCGGAATTTATCTTTCTTCGCCATCTGCATCACACCTTCGGTGACATCAGTTTCATGGGCGAGTGCCCATGTAAACTCCAGACGGAATTTGCAGGAAAAAGAATCCAGGTCCTTAAATGCACTCTGGATATTCTTGATAAGTTTTTTACCGGTGGGTGTTGCAGGCTTTTTGGCTTCAACAACACTTGTTGCACCGACTAATAACAGAAGAGCTATGATGAGAACGGATGATAGTTTTCTATTTGTAGAATAAAACATAGTTTTCCCTGATAATTATCCCTGTAGTTAGACCCGGAAAGGTAAGCAAAGGTTCCAACTGACTCAAGAAGACTAATTCAATAAAATCGAGATTACGGCATTCTACCGCCGTTAGATACACAAGTTCCTGCCAATCAGCCGTGAGGCTGATAAGCTAAATGCAGGAATGACACTAGCCATTTTATTCAGAATCTCCTGCCAGGAAGGCATCAACCTGTTCGGGATCAAGGTAGACTTCTCGAGCTTTACTGCCTTCAAATGGTCCCACAACGTTAGCCTGTTCAAGTTGGTCAAGTAATCGTCCGGCTCGACTATAACCTACCTTTAACCGTCTCTGAAGGAGAGATACACTGCCTTGTTGATGGCGTGCGACAATACGAACGGCTTCGTCGAAGAGTTTGTCTCTATCATCATCAATTCCGCCAATACTACCACTACCACTTGCGGTATCAGGCATATCAAGTTGACACGGTTTTATAAATGCCGGTTGGTTGTGAACATGTGCGATCAACTGATGAACCTCTTCGGTAGTAACCAAAGCTCCGTGGAAACGGACTGGCTGAGGGGAAGTTCCAGCAAGGAACAAACCATCACCACGACCGAGTAGCGATTCAGCACCTGGACGGTCAAGAATGGTACGGCTGTCGATCTTTGTGGCAACCATAAAAGCAATTCTCGCGGGGAAGTTCGCTTTAATGACACCAGTAATTACATCAACTGAAGGTCTTTGAGTCGCGACTACGAGGTGAATACCAACAGCTCTGGCCATTTGCGCCAAACGTGCAATTGGTTCTTCTACTTCACGGGCCGCAGTCAGCATGAGATCAGCCAACTCGTCAATGATCATGACCAGATAGGGAAGAGGTTTAGGTTCGTTTCCGTCATCATCGGGTGGAACCTTACCCTTTTCTACCAGTTTATTAAATTCTATAAGGTTTCTGGCACCTGTTTCTGCAAGTCGGTCGTACCGTTTTTCCATCTCGCGGACGACACTTTGTAGAAGAGCAACAGCATTTTTGGGTTCAGTCGCAATGACTTCATCGTTGTGTTCGAGGAAAAGCAAATGGTGACGTCTTAGTTCAGCGTAGGCGGAAAGTTCGATTTTTTTCGGGTCAACCATTGCAATCATCACTTCCTGAGGGTGATTCTTCATCAGGATACTGGTGATAATTGTATTAATACAGACCGATTTACCCGAACCTGTTGTACCTGCGATCAAAACGTGTGGCATCTTGGCAAGATCAACGATAAAATCCTCGCCTTGAGCAGTTTTTCCCAACGCAATGGTAAGAGGACCTTTTGCATTACGGAAGCTATCTGAATCGATGATGTCGCGTAGATGGACAACCTTACTCTGTGGATTTGGTACTTCTACACCGACTGCACCGGCACCTGGAATAGGAGCGATAATCCGAAGGGAATTTGCTGACATACTTAACGCCAGATCGTCACTGAGAGCGTTGATACGGCTGACTTTAACCCCCGGAGCGGGTTTCAGGTCATATCGGGTAATGACCGGTCCCGGGTGAATCGCTACTACGCTAGCCTTTACACCGAACTCAGAAAGACGCTCTTCCAATTGTGAAGCCTGCTCCCGCAAATCTTTTTCATCCACATCAGTTTCCAGAATTTCATCAGGTTCGATCAGAAGATCAATACTGGGAAGTTGATAAGTACTGGGATCAGGTTCAGGGATATCCTCTTTTTTCTTGGCTGAGGACTGTTTGTCCTCTTTTGAGGCGAAAATCTGAAGTTGGGGTGATTCTGAGACTGCTTCTTCTATTGGATTGAGTTCCGGTTCAATGCTTGGAACTGGTTTTTTGGTTTTGTTCTTTTTCTTTTTATCGGAAACAACAATTTCTGGTTTACGGAATTTTTCGATAAGCAATCCGGGAATAGCGATTGCCTTTTTCACACCAATGATTAAATAATGGAGGATTAAGGCGAGGAAATTCCCAACGGATGTAAATACACTTTTCCATCTTATTCGCAGTAGTAGAGTAGCATAGATGATAGTCAGGGCAGCAAGAAGAATCGCAGAACCGATAGAACCTAGGTACCCTAGAAGCATTTTATCCAGAGCCCAACCAAGAAGGCCGTTCGCTTCAAGAGATTCTCCCATTTGGAAAATATTCCTGAACCATCCAATAATTCCCGAAGCGATAATAGATGCAAAAGTGATTGGCCAGAAAGATCTTCCCGAATAAACCAACCCCTGTCCTCTCAGGAGGTCTAAACCGAATAGGGCAATTAAAAGCGGAAGCACCAGTGCAAGCCAGTGTCCGAACGTATAATGAATAACGACATCGGCGACATAAGCGCCTGCTGGTCCAAGCAGGTTACGAATATTTTCACTACTGCCATTCGGCGGATCGTCAGGATGGTAGCTCAGGATAGATGCTGCGAGCATTAAGGATAATGTTAACAGTATTATACCGATCACGTCCGCTGTGGGGAGTGAGTTCTTCTTTTTACTTCTTGTTACATTATTTTTCCGAGTGATTTTCCGTACCGTTTTTTTCTTGGGACGTTTCTTCACTGCCGGTTTGGTTTTCTTAGTGGTTGTTTTTTGTGGCATTTTATCCTTCCATGATTCTTGATCAAAAAGTATGCAAGGCTAAATAGTTTTGCAAGAGTTAAAGCTGTAATGCGCATTTTGAACATTCTGATTGTATATTACTTTTCTGGGAGAATCTCTATTAATAAGGTTGGAAGAGGATGCGACAATACGTACCAAATATGCTAACAATCCTAAGATTTCCATTCACCATTGTATTTCTCTATGGTTCTTTTCAATCATCGGTGGATTGGAGAATAATTGCTTCCCTCTTTTTCCTCCTATCCATGCTGACTGATTTACTTGACGGTATCACAGCTAGACGTTGGGACGCTGAGAGTAAATTCGGCTCATTTCTTGATCCACTTGCGGATAAGTTTCTTGTCCTCGCTGGTTTTTTCGTCTTGCTAACAAGACCTGATCTGCATTGGGGTGCATGGAACTTATGGGTATTGGGATCAGTGATCATTATAGCTGTGAGGGAATTTGCTGTTACTATCCTCAGATCATGGAAGGTAAAATCCGGTTCACCATTGGTCACGTCAATCTGGGGTAAGGCAAAAACGATGGTTCAGATGGTTACCCTTATTACTGGCTTGCTGATTTTAAACATTAGAGATTTGAGTATGTTCGAGATTCCCGGTATCCTTAACCTGATCGCTTTCGGTATTGTTCTGAGTGCACTACTGGCATTAATCAGTGCAACAGATTATTTTCGGACTTCCCAAAACTCCTCACCTGAATCCGTATCTAACCGTAATAGCTAAAGTTCACTTCCGTTGAGGAGTAGTATTTCGTTAAAACTTAGAATACGAGAGAAAAAGTGAAAACCATCAGACTGCTCATTCTTCTTGCACTTCTTGGATTGACTTTATTCAATACATCCTTCGCTGGAAAATACACTTCTGGATATAAATGGCAGACCTATTCACTTAGGGATATAGAGGTTTATTACCCCGATGGTTTTGATCCCTACGCCATCTATATGGCAAACAGGGCAATTGTCCACCTCGATGCACTTCAATCATGGTATGGAATTCGCCCTAAAAAAACCAGAATCGTACTGAATCCTGCATTAACTCAAGGCAATGCGATGGCGATTGTTCAACCGCTAAGGGTTGAACTACACTTAACGCCTGTCCTTGAAAAAGGACTAAGACCTCAAGCCGGGCTTTACCTCGACCGTGTTCTCGCTCATGAACTTACTCATGTTATGCAATTCAGTAAGGTTGCCGGAATTACAAAACTGATTCGACCGATTTTTGGTGATGCAATCGCACCACTGGCCTTGGGACCTGACTGGATGTCAGAAGGGCAGGCGATTTGGACGGAGAGCCAGGAAGGTGGTGGAAGATTAAATTCATCTTATCACAAGATGTTATTCAGAACCCCTCTCATAGAAGGAAAACTCTGGAATCTCACACAGGCTTCTCAACCGGGACTTTACAAAGTTCCATCAAATCGGGCTTATGTGACCGGATCATTTATGTACAGAGAGATGATCTCTAATAGTAACGGGTATGGTAATGCAGCACGATGGATGCATTCAAGGGCGAAATATCCGGGACTGAATGGCTTCGCTTTTAAACAGGGGTTCCATGGCCGTAAAGCAAAAGTTGAATTTGACCGTATGACAGGAGTCTGGCGTTCCGAATTAAGGAATACAATCTTTCAACGTCGCCAACTCGGTTTTGCTAACGGTCTACCACTCCTTTCCGAAAATTCAACAAATTACAGGTCGCCAATCTGGATGGATAATTCAACTCTGGCCGTGTACGAGAAAGGTTTTAATCGGCCTAATCGAATTATTGTCATTAAAAACGATGCAGATTTTGCTGACATTCGGCTCAATAAAAACGTTGGTTATGCCGCACATAACGGTATCACAAAATTTGAAGATGGAATCTTATTCAGTAGAGTTGAGAAGAATGGAATCGTTTCAGCAAAAGATGAATCACTATTGAAACAGATGAGAACAAGTGGGAAAACGGACGGTTTAATTGATGGTGAAGCAATAACAGGTTGGGCACCATCCTGGAATGAAAACACCAACTCACTTGCATTTATCAACCGAACTGAAAATGGTGGACTTGGATTATTTACAAAATCGTTGAATGAACCAGATTCCAAACCGGAATTACTTCTGGAAACAAAACTCGGATTAATCACCGACCCAGAATGGAATATGGATGGTGATAAAATCGCCTTCAGTGCCGATATGGGTGAAAATGAGTTCAGCTATATATATGATCTTGAATCAGATGAAATCATCGAAGTTAGAGTCTCAGGCGCAAAAACGACGTGGGACCCCACATTTGCTCCGAATGGCAACCTCTGGGTGTCTGCCGATTTCCTCGGAATCTTTGATCTATTTGAAATCGATTTAGAAGCCAATTGGGCTTTAAGAAGAACAAGAGTACTTACCGGCGCTGTTGAACCCGCGATTTCACCCGACGGTGAAAACACGGCTTATGTCCATTACACATCCGAAGGTTTTGATCTGGCGATTTTTAACAAGGATCGATGGGCTTCAGATACGACTTCTGTTTCTGTCCAGAATGTAGGTAAAGAATTCTTTAATCCCGAATGGCCCGAATATGAATACAAAGGCAAAAAATCCCGATATGTTTCACTATTAAAAGCAAAACCACGTTTCTGGCTACCGTGGTTCGGTGGCTATGATGAAGATGCAACAGGTGTAGCAATTACGGGCCGCGATCCACTAGGTCTTTTGAGTTGGAATACTTCAATACTCTATGGTGAAGAATCGGAAGAAATCGATTTTGTCTTTTCGACTACGTATCGAGGACTACCTTTAAATATCACAGGGATGTTTGAGAGTTATCCCGAAGATTTGGAATGGAATAGTCCAGCATATGATACATCCGGCACCTTCATCGGTATGTCGCAGAATCAGAAATGGGAAAGACGGGATGAAGGAAGTGTAACATTGTTCCAATCGATTTATATGGACAATGCAAAATGGTACCGTTCTGTAACTCCATTTGGTGGGTACATCACCCGTGAACGTTACGCATTAACTGTCCCTGATTACGGTTTGGAATCTGTCCGTTTTAATGGGTACCGAGGAGGTTTTGACTTTTCTCAATACCTCTCAGCTCGTCGCGATCCTGTTGTTCGTCACTACTTCAATATCAACATTTCAGGTGAAGCGCAGAAAGCTGATGGACGTGATTTAACAGGTGACGTTGTTGAAGGCGCTGTCCGTTGGCACATCCCGGGACCAATCGAGCAGACTGTTTTGGCATTTTACGGAGATTTTCAGAAACAGACCGGTCCAATAGATTTTTCGAGAAATCGAGTTAATCCACGAGGGTATGATAACGAGGACCTATCACCGGCACTCTATTATTCCGGTAGAATAGCGAAGTTTGGGGTTGACTACCATTTCCCAATTATTTTTCCGGACTTCGGTCTTGGGTTGGGATGGATCTTCATGAATTCCATCAGTGGAAATCTCTTTGCCGAAGGTGCAACAGGGTGGGGTAGTGATCGCGATTTGATGGAATGGTTTGAAGACGATGGTGTCTCATCATTCGGTGCTGAAATAGGCTTCGGAGGACGGTTCTTCTATAATGCAGATTTCAAAATTACCCTTGGTAGCGCATATCGTACCTACCACGAAGACGTTGTATATTATTTCAAGATGGGTTTCCCATCACCGTTAACCGGAGTATATGATAACAATCGATAGGTATTTCGGATGACAATAGCGGGTATGTTCAAAGAAGCGATGCGTGTTGCACGTAAAGCCAGAGTTCCCTGGTGGCGACGGTTACCGTTTGCTATTCATGTGACACTTCGCTGGACCCGTAACGGTCACTCCGTGGAAGAAGCGGTCAACCATGTCCTCAGTTCCCACTTCTGGAACCGCATCGGGTGGTAGTGTAGGCTGGATTCTCCGAATCCGGCGATACAAGGCTGTTTATGTAGCTATATTTCGTGATTCGCAAAAAGAAAAGCGTTGGATTCGGATTCCCCAACCTACCCTAAACCATAACCGGATTGAGTGCGGATGTTTGTCATTCGGATAATGTAGTTTTCGTGAAGAATGGTTTTTGGAAAATCCTGATTATGCCCCTGATTGCTTGCCGTAGGTTCGGCTGCTGCCGAACAATCAGGGTTTATTTTAGCTGTAATAGCATGGTCTTTTTCTTTCTAACGCTATTGATAAAACTATAATAAACCACTTTCTGACGAGCAGAAAGGGGCGGAAATTCGGTGCGACGGTTGCCGTTTGCCATTCATGTGACACTTCGTTGGACCCGTAACGGTCACTTTCCGTGGAAGAAGCAGTGAACTATGTCCTCAGCGTCCCCCTCTGAAATATGATTTGATGAGCATTCTCTTTTAGGAATTCGTGAGAAAACCGGAGATAGATATCAAATTAAAGAGTTTACGATTATATTGTTTCAACGAGAGTAAAGTCTTCTTAAAATCATTGTTAGTAATGGTACTTTGTGCATTTAAATAGAAAGGTATCAATTCATTAAGACTATTATCAGAAAGAAATGTTTTTAGTGATTCATTTCTATTAATTCTTGTTTTTAAACCAAAGGCCAATTCAATTGAATAATAAAAACAATCTAGAAGGTAATTAATTCTGAATTCTGAATTTTGAATATTGTCGTATTCTCTCTCAAGGTATTTTTCAGTTAGTAATATACGGTTGATGATCATGTCTGGACTAAATTCCTGATTCATCATATTTAATAGAATGTTTTCTCCGAATAAATGGATATTGTTATGGTTACATATATCTAAAATTACTTGTGGATAGTTGGATTCAACATCATTTATCGAAATTGGGATAATGTCAAAATGTGGAAAACCTTGTTGTATAATAGGAATTCCATTGAATGAAAGAGCTATATTTATTTTATGCTTTTTTCTTAAATGAGTAGTCAAATTCTCGATCTCACATACAGGTATCAGTTTTTGACCTCTTTTGATTTCTTGGGATACTATTATGGCTAGATCGATGTCATTGAATTTGTGTTCTGATTGTCCAGTTAGAACTTCGGCAGAAGATCCAATAAGATAGCAAGATACAATATCATAAAGACTATTCTTTTCTACATGGATAACGAAATCATTTATAATTTTGAATATTGATTTATCAATTATTTGAGTTTTTGGATAAGAAGTTGCCACTATAACGAATACCGTAAATTAGTGCTAAAAATACTAAACCCGCATTTTTGAAAAAACTTATAACTTTCCTCGTTTCTTGTTTCCAATGAAATGTAGTCAACACCGTTATGTTTAGCATTATTAATAACATCCTCAAGTAGCCATGTACCTAAAGATAATGATCTGTATTTCTTATCAACAAATATTTCTCTTAGCAAAATGTACTTTCTTCTGGAATATTCTTCAGTCTTCAACTCAACTAGTGCATAAGCAACAATTGTATCATTTACAACAATAAATATTTCGTTATTCTCGTTATTTAAAAATTTTTCCAACCATGTCCTTTTCCATTTTTTATCAAAAACCGCTTCTGAATATTGATAATGAAGTGATTCACATAGTGAAAGCAATTTATCCAATATGTCATCGGACATCGTTTTGATTATTTCAATTTTAAATGCTTCCAATTATTTCTCTCTTTTTGCCAAATTCCAGAATAGTATCACTATGTTTCTCGACTCCCCTAATTATGTCACTAAGGGCAGTTACTTCATGCGGGATTTTGGTATGCATAGACAAGACTATTTTAGCCTCATTCTCAAATGTGATCGCAGCAAAAGAATCGCCTAAAGCTATGAAATTTAATATATTATCGCCAAAGGATCCTAAGGGAGAACTTTTAGAACAATAGATGTGTGCATGAGAATGTCCTGAGCTCCTTTTTACTATATGGTTGATATGTTGGGAAAGCTTTTTTTCATCTGTCAATACAAAGTATCTCTTTATTGTGCATTTTTGTCTTTCAGTCAATTGGATTAAAAAATTTTGGTAGTCTGAATATCCTTGACAGTTTTCAAGTTTCGAAATAGGTGTTCCAAAATTAGTTATGTATAAATCGGGTATTTGATTATTTTTCTTGTATAAATATAGTTCTTTCTCAATGAGAATTTGTGTTTTATTGTAATTTCGTTGACGATGCTCAAAATTGGCAGGAGCATGATAATGTTCATCACTCTTTCTGTTAGTATGATTTTTTGTAATAACCGAGGTGGCAATATTAGACCCGACTAAAGCAACTCCCCCTATGATTGAACTCACTATGGTGTTATCCATTTAGTTCCTCAATTTCATTATATTTACTACCAGTTGAACCTACTGATGTGCTAAAGTCTTTTCCCTGTGATCAGCAAGACCAGGTTTAACCAGACCTTCCGGGCTGGCGTGTACAAATTGCTTCATCACCTGTAAATCATAAAACTTCACAGGATCAACCCCTTCAGGTGGTTTTGCCGCTGGATCATATGGTGCTTCGCGGAGCGCTACCCAATTCGGTTTAGTGTCTTCGTATATAATTTTACCAAGACTAAGCATCGCCACACGGTCGGCAATTGTTTCGGCGCTATTCATATCGTGAGTAATAGTTAAAGATGTAACATTATTCTGTTCGTTCAGTGAACGGATAAGATCATCAATGATACCCGCCATAATCGGATCAAGCCCTGTTGTCGGTTCATCGTAGAGCATAATTCTTGGCTGTGTTGCCAGCGCACGGGCCAAGCCTACACGTTTACGCATCCCGCCAGAAAGGTCCGAAGGCATCCGTCCAGCCATATCTTTGTCGCCCAATGCGGCGCTGCTGCTGCTACCGAGCCCAACCTGATCAAGGCACTCGTAGACACGGTCTTTGATTTGTCGTTCATTCAGCATTTGTCTTTGGCGTAGCGCCAGAGCAACGTTATCAAAAACGTTCAGACTATCCCAAAGGGCGGCATTCTGAAAAAGCATTCCGATGTTCTGTCGAAGTTCTGTCAACTGGGATTCAGAGGCAGTAGTTACTTCCAGACCGTCAATGATAACAGAGCCTTTATCTGGTTGAATAAGACCGAGGATGTGACGGAGGGTGACACTCTTGCCGCTGCCTGACCTACCCAGCAGAACGACGGATTTCCCCTCTGGAACATTAAGGGTAACATCCCGCAATATATCCTGTCCGACATGGAAAGCTTTTTTAACGTTTTTTAGTTGTATCATCATTATACCATTATGTTTAGAACAAGAGTGTGGCTAATGCATAATCACTGAAAAGAATCAAAAGGGCACTATAAACAAATGCCTTGATAGTCGCTTGACCTACACCTTCAGCACCACCACGGGTAGTCATGCCAACGTATGTTCCGACCATACTGATCACCGCTCCGAAAGCTGAACTTTTCACGAGCATGACATAGACATCTTTCATCTTGAAAAATACAGGGATTTCACTGAAATAGGTGTTTAACCCGATATCCATTGTCAGGTTCGCGACCATAAAGCCACCCCACATGGAGGTAAAGACGGCTAGTGTTACAAGTAACGGAACCATGATCAAGCCGGCGAAAAAACGAGGGGCAACGAGGTAACGAACTGGATCAATAGCCAACACCTCGAGAGCATCCACCTGCTCACTTACGCGCATTGTACCCAGCTCTGCTGCCAGAGACGAGCCAACCCGTCCAGCCAATACTAGTCCACTCAGAACCGGACCCAGTTCAACAATCACAGCTTTAAAAGTCGCGACGCCGAGGTATTTCACAGGTAGAAGATTACCAAAGCTGTAATTGGCTTGCCATGTGGAAACCATCCCGGTAAATACACCAATGAGCAAGACAAGCGGCAAACTCGCAACTCCAATCACACGGGCTTGTTGAATGTAAAGATGTCGGTCTCGAACCACGTACCTGAGGCTGGCAATCGCTTTGCCTAAAAGGATCATTGCAGCGCCAAAACCAGAGAGGTTGTCTATCGTTGTTTTTCCAATAGATCTGATGAAGTTGGAGGGCATCAAATCGCTCCCTATAGTGTTTTTTCTAAGCTCACTGATTTTAAGGTTTTTTGGGACTTAAGGGCAAGCAGTAGTTGAATGCATTTATAATTTTCTAAAAGAACTTTGTTAATGGAGACAGATGTAAAAGATGAATTTACATGGAGGACTGAATATTAATTAATTCTCCTATTATATTATGGCAAGAAATTGAGGAAAACCATGCGGAATCGAATCAGCCTGATATTTATCCTAATTGTTTTGTCCATATCGAACCTATTTGCTTTTGATAAAACAGGGACAACAGCGGCAACTTTTCTTCAAATACCTGTTTCCAGCCGTTTCGCGGCGTTAGGCAATGCCGGGGTTGCAGGGATGGGGAATGCAGAACAGCTAGCATTAAATCCCGCATCGGTTAAGTTCTCAAGAAAATACAGTTTCAGCCTTTCACACATGGATTGGTTCGCCGATCTACAACACCAGTCAGTTTCATTCGTTATGCCGGTTTCTGAGAACAGTCAAATGGGGATTCAGCTCATCAGTTTTGGCGGTGATGAATTCGAACAGACGACCATTAACGATCAGGAAGGGAATGGCGTAATGGTGGACTATGGTGATTTGGCTGTGGGATTAAGTGGTATCACCCGGTTAACTGACCGTTTTACCGTCGGGATGACAGGTAAGTATATCCGTCAGGATATGTTTAACGAAAAAGCATCTACCTTCGCCTTTGATATAGGAACAATGCTAGTAACATCCCTCAAAGGTTTCTCAATCGGCATGTCCATGACTAACCTCGGTGGCGAAATGCAATTGGAGGGTCGGGACCTCTACGTTGATAATGCTGATGACGGAGCCACAACAGTCTATGAAACGTCCAAATGGTCGCTTCCGTTGATGTTCAGAACAGGTGTTGCCTGGAACCTTCTGGGAAACCAAGGCTATTATTCTGATTCCATAAACAGCCTGAATATTTTTGCAGATGCGAGACATTTGAATGAGGGAATCACGACTCTTCATTTAGGTACAGAGTATGGATTTAACGAAACAATCTTTGCCCGAATTGGAAATACCAGCGGACACGATAGCGAGGATTGGACTTTTGGCGCGGGCGTAAAATTAAACCTTTACCAATATCTGGTATTTGCTGATTTCGCCTATATTGACCTTGGTGATCTGGATACAGTTCAGCGAATTACACTCTCCTTCAGACAGAAATAGATATTCCAGTATTAGAGTATTTGATTTCCTGTTCTCACAAGTGAAACTCCCTCTCAGTCCAACCGATAAAGTTTGTTATTAGCCTCCGATTTCTTATATTATGATAGTAATAATTTAGTATCGATAGATATTCGTTGGAATTGAATCATTCAAGGGATGTAATAGGGGTGATTTTATTCAGATCTGAAAAATAGACTACTTGGAGGATAAAATGCGTATTGCCATTCCATCAGATGATGAAATCAAAGTTGCTGCTCACACAGGTCGTTGCGGTGGGTTTGTTATTTACGATGTCAATGATGGGCATTGTGAGAAGGTTGAATATAGATCGAACAAATTTACGAGTCATGCGTTACAGAACCCGACTGTTGACAAACCAGCGGAGAGTAATAGTGCAGTAGAACCTGGTTTTGGCCGAGGGCAGGGTCATGGACAAGGTCAGGGTAATGGTGGTTGCGGACACGGTAGTGGTGGCAATGGACACGGCGAAGGACAGGGACATGGTCAGCATAGCCACAATGCTCTTTTGCAGGGTATAGGTGATTGCCAGGCGATGATTGCATTGGGTATGGGGCCGAGGCTTGTAAACGATCTGGAAGGTAAAGGAATCAACGTATTTTTCACGAGAAAACGTGACATTGAAACGGTGATGAATGCATTTACTTCCGGTGATTTTGTTTCACATCCCGGTGGCTCAGCATGCAAGGGACATCAACATTAAACCGGATCGATTATCTTGAAACCCCGAAAATATTTTCGGGGTTTTTTATTAGTAAAAGGAATTCAAATCTTCTATCTTGATACATACGGTCAGATGGGAGAAATCAGGTGAGTAAATCGTCGTATTATCTTGTGATTACTGGTGATGATTCTTCTGCAATTAGGAATGTTGAAGAACGTTTTAAAGCCCATTTAAACGGGCGAGAACTGGTTACAATCAAACCGGGAAAAGTAAAATCACTCCTGAAATCCTATCGAGATATTGTCAAAGACACGAAAGACCCTGATTCAATCTTTATGTTTTGTCATCAGGACGCTTACCCAGCCTTTTTACCGGACGCAAGTAATGATTTTGATGTAAATACCCTTCAAACTGAACATAAATACCTCGAAGCAGCGATAACCGACCCCGCTCATTGGCTGAATGTGTCAGAGGTTTTGCTGAGCAATGAAAACACAGGATTTCTCGGTGTTGCTGGAGCGCTTGGCATAAATCCCGGTTCGGCATGGTGGAATTATCCTGAAATCTCCGGGGCTGTACTTCATAACAGTGAAGCGAAAGGTCTGCTTCTAAACGTCTATGGTATTTTCGGTCAAGTATTAGTACTTGACGGACTTTTTCTCATGTGTAAGGCAGAAACAATACTGGAAATGGGTGATTTTAATATTGATGAGGACCGTTTCCATTTCTATGATATGGAACTCTGCCTCCGTGCACATGGGATGGGGAAGAAGAATTACACGATTCCATTAATGATGGCGCACGGTAGTTCCGGTGCTACCATTAATAATGAAAAATGGCAGCAGGACATGGATCATTTTTCAGAAAATATTCAGTACTATCTGAAAAGTGGGAAAACACAGGAGGATAGCTAACCTGTGTCCAAAATTAACTTCATAAACCAAGTCCCCGAAGGTTCCTTCTGTGAAATCCGTGAAGAATTAGCACGGGGAGGATTACTCACCGCGTTTTCCATCAAAACAAAACTTGGCTGGAACTACGTGGATTCACCCTATGAACCGCGAGGTGAAGCAAAACGGAGTATCGGGGATTCACTTAAAGTCGAAAGGCCGGTAATTCTGTTGGGAAGCGGGAGTGGTTTTTTCCTGCGAGTACTGGTGGATTTGGGCATAAGGAATATCCTGATCCTGACAGGTAGCAGAGAGTTGGCTGAGAGAAATATCAGTAGGTATGAAAAACGGTTTGGCGATTTAAATCCTTGTCAAATAACAATTATAGCATCAAATGATCCAGTGTCTGCATGGCAAATTATCAGCGGATGGGTTAAGGAGAATAAAAATCCAGAGGTTCTTGTCCATCCAAGAGAGATTCATGTCTTCAGAAATCTTTTGCTAACAATTCAAATTGAACTTCTTCTTTTCGATGCTGATCCCAAATCAGCAACTACAAAATCTCCTCGAAAAATTGTTTTGGTTGGGAATAACGGTCTGTTTGAGCATGAACTCGTCAGGGAATTCTATCGTCGCGGTATAGAAGTTACTCAAGAACCTCGATTCGCAGGTAAACGAATAACACCATCTGAAGCGTTAAAATGGCTCAGGAAAATGGAATGCGACTTGGTGATTTCTACTAACAACCTTGGTTCGGATAATGACGGAGTTTTACCTGAAGTATGTTTACGGTTGGGGATCAAGTGGGCTACGTGGTTGCTGGATGATCCTGAATTTCTTGTCGGACTTGAAGAACGTGAGGGCGTTGGAAAAGTGAGAATCGGGTTCTGCTGGGATGTGAACGGTGAAGAGAATTGGGAAAAATTGGGGTTTATGAATAAACCTGCTCTTCCCTTGGCAACGGATGAATCGTTATTTAATCCCGGGCAAGGTTTAGAAAACTTGGAGGGGCGTTTAGTGTTTGTTGGAAGTCCACGATTTGCAAGTTCAATGGGATATTTCAGTCGTTTGGATACTGACCCTGAAGCCCGGAGGATTGCTGAGATGTTGTTGGAGGAAGTCATCCAGTCTCGCAAGACACCGCTGTTGGACCGTTTGAAAATTCTACTCCGTGAAGAGGGATTAGAAAATCATTTTGAGTTGGACGCTCTATACCGGTTCCCGGCTTATATCGTTCAGCAGGCGAATTTAGCGTACCGCCAACAACTCCTAAATTCTTTGGCTGACTATAATCCGGTTGTTTATGGGGAAGGTTGGGAAGGATTACTCGACCAAAAAATTGAACTGCGTGGATCAGTCGATTATTACCGTGAATTGCCGAAAATTTATCAGAGCGATGCCATACATTTAAGTTTTACAAACTTGCAAATGTGTTATTATCCGAACCAGCGTCCATTTGATGTGGGAGCCAGTGGCAGGGTAGTCCTGATGGATAAACTGGCGGGACTGGAAGAGTTGTTTGGTGAATGGATAAATCAGTTGGTTTTCAAGAATAAGACCGATTTAAAACAGAAAATTGACTATCTAATAAAGTCAAAACCAGAACGTCAAAGGCTTGGTCAGATGCTCCGGAAAATCGTTCTTGAAAAACATACCATAAGACATCGGGTGGATAATATGTTTAATTATTTATATAGTAAAAATTCTTAAGGAATCCTCATGGCAAACAAGTTACTCATATCGGAATTAAAATTTAACAAGATAACCTTGAAGAGAAATCTTGAGGGTGTGGATGACAGCCTTTCTGAAATTGAGCCGAAAACTGACATCAATTCAATAAAATGGATAGTTCAGCATATCCTCACATCTCGGATTGCATTATTGAGAAGTCTCGACATCGAAGCAATGGATGAGCTGGAATTATATGAGATGGATATTAAAAGACTATTTGAGACATTTAATGAAATCCAGAAGAGTTTGCAGACATTTCTAACCAGACCTGAAATCATGGATGAAGAAAAGGCAGCGATGATCACAAAATATATGCTCCATGAATCTTATCATATTGGCCAAATTGGTCTTTGCAGGAGGTTTTTAGGTTTGTCAGGGGCCATATCTTAAACCTTAGTGCATTTGATGCATCTAATAGTAGAGGGCTCTATCTCTTTCACTTATTATCGAGTTGGATCAATTAATGAATTTCACAGTGTAATATATTAGTATAGTGGCACTTCAAACGGATAGGAATTATGGGTAACTATATATCAGGTAGTAAACAGGATGTTTTTCATCAATACAGGGGAAAAATTATTCTTCTGTTTGCTGTCATCATGCTACTTATTCTGATTTCACCTGGAAGCAGCTATGCTCAATACTTTGGGCAGAATAAGGTGAATTACGAGAACTATGATTGGCTCTACATTCAGACTGAAAATTTTGATATCTATTATCCAAAAGGATCCTATGATATAGCTGAATACGCTGGATGGATGGCTGAAGAAAGCCTGACAAAAATCCAGGATTCATGGAATTACCAATTACAAGGTCGGATCATCTTTGTTGTATTTCCTAGTCATAATGCTTTCCAGAACAACAACGTAGGTGGTGGTTCACCCAGTGAATCCACAGGTGGATTCACTGAATTTCTGAAAAACCGAGTCGTAATACCCTATCAGGGTTCACATGAAGTTTTTCGCCATGTAGTACATCATGAATTAACTCATGCTGTCATGCTAAGAATGCTTTTCGGTGAGGGTGTGCAAAGTATTCTAACCGGAATGAGTCGTCTGCCTATCCCGTTGTGGTACATCGAAGGGTTAGCGGAGTATGAATCAAATTCTGGTTGGGATAATGATGCGGATATGTACATCCGTGACGCCATCATCAACGACTATTTAATGCCCCTTCAGGCCTTACGGGGCTATTTTATCTATAAAGGCGGACAATCGTTTCTGACTTACCTGCATGATCGTTACGGTCCGGAAAAGGTTGGAGAATTAACTCGCCAGATTCGCAATAGCCGTGATTTTGATACTGCTCTGAAAAAGGTGATTGGTGTTGATTTGGAAGAAATTTCAAAACGTTGGCATAAATACCTCAAGAAACAAATTTGGCCAACCGCTTCAACGTTTGAATCACCTGAAGATTTTGCTGTAAAACTCACCGATCATGAAGAATGGTATAACTTCATTAATACATCACCGGCACTTTCGCCTGACGGTGACCGTATGGCGATACTTTCGGATAAACAGGATTACATGAGTATCTATCTTGTAAATACTGTATCCGGTGAAATTGAAAAAAAGATTATAAGTGGTTCAGGGAACGTTTACCTCTTTGAACAACTTCTATGGCTTAGGCCTTGGATTGACTGGTCCCCCGACGGTCAGGAAATTGCATTTGTCGGTGAAGCCGGTGGTGAGGATGCACTCTATACATTAAATGTTGAGACCGGGAAAATCACGAATGAAATCCGTTTTGGTCTCGAAGGTGTCTTTAGTCCAAGCTGGTCGCCAGATGGACAAAAAATAGCCTTTTCAGGTCATACAGATGGCGAAAGTGATATCTACATCGCTGATCTGAAAAATCATAACAATGTTACAAAAATTACTGATGATGTATTCAGCGACTATGATCCCGATTGGGGTAAGAATGGAAATATTCTGTTTGTTTCCGATAGAGGAGATTACCTGACTGATCCGTCTAATCCGGTCAATGTCTGGGAACATTCCATCCAGCAACTCGATGTTTATATTATTGATCCGGAATCACACCAGATAGAAAGAATCACAGCAGACAAAGCTGAGGATCGTTCACCAACATGGACCTCGGAAGAGGGTGTAATTAGTTATGTTTCGGATAAAACTGGAGCTTATAACCTTTATCTGGAAAACCTTGATACAGGCGAAAATTGGGCTACAACAAATGTCCTGACCGGTGTATTTACTCCCAGTTGGTCGGACGTTGGGACTGTTGCCTTTACCAGTTATTACAACGCCGGCTATGATATCTACCTCTACAAAACTCCTTTTGATAGCACACGAAAACTTGAACCGGGATTGACTTACTTTCAGCAGAAGGAAAGACAAATTCTGGATGATAGCGGATTGCCGCGCGAACCTATTGTTACTCTTGCAGAGGCGAAAGCTTTTGAAACCGAAATAGCGGCAAAAAAAGTAATTTCAGGTGAGGAAACTCAAGAAGAAGAGATTGAAGAAGAAGCAAAGGAAGAGGAAGAGGAAGTAAAAATAGTCGCGAATAATCGTGATGACGGAAATAGTCGCACTGTACCCTATCGTAATTATGTTTTTTACCCAGAAGGGTGGAGGAACTATAACGAGCCAAAAGAGGTTGTAAACACTACACCAGATTCTATCTGGGATGAAAACGGTAAGTTTATTGAACGTCACTATAAGCTTAAGTTTTCACCCGATATCGTTGCAGCATCAGCTGGTTACAGCAATTTCTTCGGTTTACAAGGTTATGGTCAGATCATGTTCAGCGACGTGTTGGGTGATCACATCATCTTCTTGAATACTGATCTCTACTACAATTTTGAGAACAGTAACTTCGCCATCTATTACTATAATCTTCCGAATCGACTTGATTTCGGCGGTGGAGCGTTCCATAACGTCTATTTCTTCAATTACAACAGCAGCAGTGCCTATAGAGACCGTAACTATGGATTAACAGGTTCGGTTAGTTACCCGTTTTCAAGAACAAAACGGCTTAGTCTTTCCGGATCCTTCATTAATATTGATCGGGACGTATGGAACTGGGATAAGCGGGACTATGAGAGCCAAAGAAAGCTCCATTTTGTTCTACCCAACATAGCCTATGTCTATGACAATACAATCTGGGGCTGGACTGGGCCGATGAATGGACATCGGTACCGTATCGGTTTCTCCTTTAGTCCAAAATTATCAGAGGATGGGTTTACCACAAACGATACTTCATTCACCACATCTGGATCAACGGTGGATGAAATGTGGGGAATAGACTTTAAAACGGTTTCATTTGATGCAAGAAAATATTTCCACGTTGGGCTTGACTATTCATTGGCATTCCGTGTTTCGGGTGCCTCTAGTTGGGGTGAAACGCCGGAACAGTTTTTCCTCGGTGGTGTAAACAATTGGATCAACAGACGCTTTAAAGGTGGCTACATCCGTGATGATCTGAACGAAGTTTATTTCTCTGGTTTTGCGACACCGTTAAGAGGTGCAGATTATTATGAGAAATACGGTAACCGTTACCTGCTGGTGAATAATGAATTCCGTTTCCCGTTTATTCGTCAAATGCTATTCGGTTGGCCCTTACCGTTCTTCTTCTACAACGTTCGTGGTGCGATGTTTATGGACGTAGGTGCAGCCTGGACAAACATGGATTTCCGTGGGACATCCAGTACTCCTAATGGTAACACGCAGTTTGAGGATATCGTGATGGGTTACGGCTGGGGCTGGCGACTGAATCTCGGCATCTTTATGCTGAAATGGGACATGGCCTGGCGTAATGAACTTTATCGAGTAAGCAAACCTCGGTACTACGTTTCCCTTGGGACAGATTTGTAGCTTTTTATCTATTGAATAGATAATAGTCTGGAATTTTAAGGAAATGTTGAAGAATTATAATGGTTTTTAGAAGTAAAAAGAACTTTAAAATAGATGGAATATCTTCGATTTGTAAAAAAGAAAAGGTCAGGAAAATTCCTGACCTTTTTGATAATGCCCGTGCCGACTCCCTGATTCGAACAGGGGACACACGGATTTTCAGACCGAATTAGACGCTTTTTTATGTCTACAGCACCCTTCCAAAGAGCATGTAAGATCAAAATCTACAATACCATAATAATGCACTACGTAATAAGTTACATATAATCAATTTCTTGCTGAGTGTCCCACCAGTGTCCCACCAGCGGGTATCAGTAATTAAGAGAATTAAAATAAAAAATCAAGGACTATGAACAAGAAATCTCAAATCGAACGATTCAATTTTCATTCAGAATCTATTTCAGCCAAATCACAGAATCAGGCGGTGGGCTTTTAATTTGTATCAAACGTGTAAAAGATCAGTGAATGAATAACGAATGAATAACGAATGAATAATGAATGAATAATAAATGAATAATGAATGAATAATGAATGAGTACTAGTGAGTAATGCTAAGGGTAAAATCCTACGTAATGCAATAGGAAACTCTTTTAGGAGCCAATTATTCAACGAGAGGTGGGAGTCAATCCTAATCAGAAAAGCACGTATCTCCTTTAGAAACAAAACTTTACGATTTTTCCTTATTAATATTAATTAATAGCCTTTTACGTGGGTTAATAAAAACCCCCCCTTTAGGGGGGGGGTTTTATATTAATACCCCTCCCACGTTTATAACACACTGTAAGTAAAAGGCGGTCTAATAATTTGCAATTAATAATTCTTGACTGAAGACAACCAGCTTGATATTTTTAATACGTAGTCAATTACGTAGCCAGCACAAAGGGAACAATGAAGAAGACCACCGACAAGAAGACAAAGCCAGCGGGCAAAAGGCAAGCGAAACCAGCAAAGGCAAAAGTAAGTAATGACCCGTCTAGCTTGGTAGGTGTAAGCCAAGAAAACAAGAAACCGTTGGAGGAGGTGGTAGTTTCTGAGGAGATTGAGGTTTTGTTGCGGGCTCATCCAGATTGGCCCGTAAAGTTCGGGCTCTACTTGTCGGCAATCGGTGGCGAGGTTGGCCGGGGTAACATCCTGCGAGCTTGCAAGGGTGCCCATTTGTCAGCGAGTACGGTCTATCAGTGGCGAGATAAGGCCCCGAGCTTCGATAAGGCCCACCGGAAGTATAAACGCCGGGGAGATCGGCTTCAAAAGGCCCGGCTTGAGGAACAATTCGACTTGATAGCCGAGAACCCTTACGGTAGGCATAGTCAGCCAGCAATTACGGCGGGAATAGTCCGGCTTAAACGACTGGACCCCGAATATAAAGAGGGCGGGAACCAAATAAATATACAGAATAACAACGTCCCGCCCCGGCTAATACAAGCGATGAGTGAGCTTTTAAGTCTGGCAGGCAAGGAAAGAGACAGGCTTCTCGGTCGTTCTGTTAAAGCAATCCCCGAACGGGTGTCAATAACGGGTCCGTTGTTACCCCCTGCATCGGACACTTAAAAGACTGTTGATTATTAGGCACTTAGGAGGCCTTGTTTAATACACCATTATTGACCCCTTATATTTTAGCCCTACTTAGGCGAAAAGCCCCGGACACTGTACAGGATGTTCCCCTCATCCAGTGCTTGCCCGGGCTTTTTTGTGACTGGGTGAAGGTTTGCCCGGCACCTTTCGCCGCCTGTTTTCCCAGTCCCGGTGCCCGGATTCACTGGTTTTTCTGTCCAGAAAATCCCGGTTGGGGACTCCCATGAGCCCCACCCGTACCCGGGTATGCCCCTGCCTTTTATATCCGTCAATACCAGTCCTTCAAATATTTCAAAAAAAAAACAAAAAAAGACCTTTGATTGATTCAATTAGTTCTCTGGCTTCCGTGGTTAATTCCAAAAATACCCGCAAAACGCGTATAAGCGACCGTAGAAATCAAAATACACACTACGTAGTGTATTATGTAGTATGTATTGTAAAAGTGCCTTAGAATGAAAATTTGGCTACGAGGTTTCTCTTGAACATTACATCACTTCATCAGAACAACTTTTTTCACCTTACTGACCTGTCCATTCACTTGTGCATGGACGAAGTAGATACCACTGGGTAGATTGTTGGCATTTAGATTAAATTGGATGGTTCCTGAGGGGTGTTTGCCATGCGTTATGATATCAACTTCCTGTCCCAGGAGGTTGTGAACCGAAAGTCTCAAATTTGAGGTTTCTGGTAAGTTGATTGTGATTGTGGTTTGAGCGTTAAAAGGATTGGGATAGATACTTTGAATTTCAAAATTGGAAGGAATTGGTGTTTGCGGTTCAACAATCCCGCTTTCGCTACCCAATCTAATTAACCAGGCGTCTCTACCCTCATCGGTAATGGTTGGATTTCTACTGCCAGCTATTATATAGCCATTGTCACTTGTCTGCTTAACAGAAGCTGTCCAATCCGAAAAATGGCTCCCGAAAGTCTGATTCCATTCTTCATTACCCATTGAGTCCGTTTTTACCACCCATATATCAGTTGATCCAGCTCCAAATGATGGAGTCCATCCACCCAGGATATAACCACCATCTGAAGTAGCTTCAACACAATTACACATGTCATAATCATCCCCACCGTAGGTCTGATCCCATTCCATAATCCCCAAAGAATTTGTTTTAATTAGCCACCAGTCTCGATTACCATTGTTAATAGATTCGTTAGCTCCAGCAATAATGAATCCACCATCTTCAGCTTGTATTACACTAGTTCCTGTTTCATTATTGTTTCCCCCAAATGTTTGGTTCCATTCTTCGTTACCAAAAGGATCCACCTTTATTAACCACAAGTCCGACGAACCTTCACTAGTGGAAGTTATCCCAGTTAAAATGTATCCACCATCATGAGTATTACTTATACCGTATGCGTAATCACCTGAAGAATCACCATAAGTTTGATTCCATATTTCTTCACCTAATGAATCTGTTTTAATTAACCAAAAATCTTTATCGCCATTGCCATAAGAATTGGTTGAGCCAAATACAATAAATCCTCCATCATTTGAGACTAGGACTTCCTTCGCAACATCAACATTGTTTCCACCAAAAAACTGGCACCATTCCTCATCACCATTTTGATTAATTTTAAGTAGCCATATATCTTCACCCCCTGATCCAAAGGATGTTGTTCGGCTAAGCACTATATATCCACCATCAGCAGTTAATTCGACAGAGACACCTTCTTCAAATTCACTACCCCCATAAACCTGATTCCATTCTTCTTCTCCATATTCATTCGTTTTCACGATGTATAAATCACGTTCACTACTTGGAGGAACCGTTGTTGAACCTACAAATATAAAACCATCATCAATGGTCTGTTGAACATCATAGGCACGATCACTGTCCTCACCCCCATATAATTGTGTCCACAAGGTATCGGGCGCTTGGGAGAGAGAGTTGGAGACAAATAGTCCAAGTAATAATGTGACTGCTGAACAGAAACGCATTGAAGATTCCTTTTGATCTTATGAAGACGCAATGAGTATTTAATCAATATAAATAAATTTTGCTAGCAGAGACTAAATACTACTAATAAAAACAATAATAGCTGGCCATTTCTGACCAGCTATTAAGCATAAATTGCTCTACTTCATAAGAAGCATTTTCCTGATTTGTCTGAAATCATTGGATTTCATCACGACAAAATACATCCCGGACGAAAACTCAGGCATGTTAGCTACAACATGATGTTGGCCTACCTGCATTTCCTGATCAACTAATGACAGGACTTTTTGTCCAAGCATGTTATAAATCGAAATCTCCACATTGGAAGAAACCGGTACATCAAAGACGATTGTTGTACTGGGATTAAACGGATTAGGATAGTTCTGCTTCAAGGAAAATTCGGTTGGGAGCAGACTATCAGCGTTTCTGTCACTTCTAGACAATCCTCTTAGCCTTGTCATAGCAGCTTTGAAGTACAAGTTGTAAGATTCGATCGTTTCTGCGCGACTGACGCTAGAAAGTAGTTCATCCGTACTGATCGTATTAGCCCCAGATTTTCTGTCAATCGGACTAGTTCCTTCTTGTGTTATCGATTCAAACTGGTATTCACCGATTGAGACCAGGTATGCATAACCTTCATTCACTGCTGCGGTTATACGTTCTGATTCTGTGAAAGTAGTATCCTGCAGTATTGTTTGGTAATACTCGATTGCTTCATCGTAGTATTCCATTAGGATCCAGTTCTGAGCAATCGTATTACCAATACAGTTGATCACTTCCCGTCTTGTCGCATTTTCTCTGATAGTCACTAAATAACTATTCAGCGCTGTAAGACTGTTACCGTTATGTTCCCAGCAATAATCAAGGAAGGATATGGCATACACTTGTTTGCTGATATTTGGATCTGTTTCAATGACCTCTTCAAAGAGTTCAATTGCCAGATCATAGTTTTCCACACTCATAGCGGCTAACCCATCTGCAAACAGATCTTCTTCCAAACTTGCTGTTTGGTAACCTCTTGGAGTGGGGGATGGATCCCTTAAACTTGGTGTAAATTGAATACAGAGATCATATGGATCAAATAGTATCGTTGGATCATCTGCACCATCCCCCCAATAGTTTTCTGAGACATCAGGAGATTTGGGATCTACAGAACAATAAATAGCATAAATGCTATTCGTTAAATCTGGAATGATATTATTTTGCCCTCCACCAAGAATAGGCCAAATGTTGTCTTCTACCCTTATCTCAGCAGGATGATCATTTCTGATGCCGTTGTCTTCAAACCAGTTGTAGGCATAAGAATTTTTCCCACCACCAGACATATCCGGGTAACTCTTACCAACACACCAAAGTGCTTCCTGGCCACAACCAGTAATCTGGTTTTCGTTTATACTTGGGCTAGAATCAAATAAAAGGATGCCACTATTATGATCAACAATAGTGTTATGGTTTATAAATCCACCAGTATGACGCAACTCAATAGCATAGACTTCATCCAGTGTTTGATCATAATTTTCAAAGTAATTATTCTCAATCAATACGTTGCTGGCATCAGCACGAATACCAGACATTGATCCAAAGAACCGGCACTCGGCTATTTCACTATTTGTCCCTGCATCATATAAGATAATTCCGGTATCGGTGAATGACCCATCTGAATAGAAATTACAATACTGAATGCCTATTGGTGATGGGATCGAAGGTTTGAATTGAATTCCAAACGTACAGTTGTGGAATTCTAAACCCCTAAGTGGCGTAGCAAGTTGGTTGCTGATCATTATCGCTTCATCTGAGTTATGGAAACTGCAATACCTGAAGAAACTATTAGTAGAAGAACCATCCTGAAGCACAATTGAAACACCACCAGTATTGGAACCTTCAATAAGTGGAGTAAAACGGATTGGTGCTTCACTACTTCCATTAACCTCTATTTTTCCATCAACAAAGATGCTGACATTATCACCTTTGACAATAGTTCCAGCTTCAATTGTCAACGTTGCACCAGATGCAACGGTTATATCGTCTTTAAGAAGAACAGTAGATGCATCCCATGTAGTGTTTGTAGTAATATTGGTCTGGTCAACAGGTGTACCTGGGATTCTTTGTCTTTCCAGATCATCCATTCTGGCCTGGTAATCAGGTTCTGAAACGGGTATAATTGTGGTGATTGAACCATTAAGTCCTGGCATAGCGGCTAATGATTGGGAAAGATCAGGATCGTCAAGCTGGTTGACATATCGATAGTTATATGCAGCCGATATATAGACATCCATCGCGTGGCCTTCAGCAACCAGTTTGGCATTGGCAGAAACATTCTGGTTGTTAATAATTGACTCGTAGATGGATAATGCTGTTGAGTAGTTACCTTCAAGAAGGTTCAACCTAGCTCTTTCGTTTAGTGCTTTTTGTTGTACGACTATAGGATGACTACTTGATTCGTAGGATAAGAGTTCTGGTGAAACGTTAATGCTAGGATCATTCAGATTACATTCCACAAGGCCAGCCATGGCCGCACGCTGGTACTCAATATCGGTAGCTGAACTAAGAACATTCGAAAATTCGGTTCTGGCTGAACTGTAGTTTCCGTTACTTATGTACTCCTGTGCTTCGAAATAGCCTTGTGACCAGGTTGTTTCAAAGGTCCAATTATTCTGAATTGTTCCATGTTGTACGATACCGTTATTGTAGGCGGTTTGATATGTTGCCAGATCAGATGTTGGATCTAAAGCTGGGTCAACATGACAACTAATACAGTTGTCATGGGAAACATATAGTTCTTCATAGTCCCATGGAGTAGGAGTTTCGATATTATTGTTAATAATTCCTTTTTCATAGTAGTCTTGATCACCTTCATGTTCCATGTCTGTACAGTAGATATTCAGATTGACGTTTTGATCAGCGATATCCACTCCCCAATCAACGCCGTAGAAATGGATTTGTGTGTTTGGATCGGGTTGGTTATCGTACTGGATTAACATTGTGTGGTCTTCATTAAAGCCAAACATATTACGGCCCCACAAGGTGACAGGTACATCATCACCTTCAATGTATAGAGCTATGTTTTCAAAGCAGTTTTCGGTGGGATAGAAACGGTTCATACCGGTATAACCACCCGGTTTCGCAAGGTTGGGTGTGCTATTTACAATCCAAAGTGGCCTGCGATCGGCCAGTACATAGTTACCATAGATGTAGGGATTGCCACCATCAACGTAGATACCATCTAAACTATGTCTTCCATCATCGTTGTAGTCATGGATGTAATTCTCGTAAATCCTGCAAGAACTATTGGTATTCCTGAGAAGTACTGCTTTCCTGAAACATCCATCGAAATGGTTCCAGGCAACGTTTATATTTCCAGAAGTCGGGTTCCCTACATAACCGACCTTAACACCAATTCGGCAGTCAGTAAAGGTGTTATTTCGAATCATAAAATCACTTCCATTGCTGCCAGCCTTCATAATGGATATCGCTTCACCTCCATATGTATATCTTGCAGATTCACCGACAATATTGTTAAAAGTGCAGTTATTCACAGGAACACTTGATCTTTCAATGAATATTCCGCGGTAGTCACAATTGAACGTACAATATTGTACTGCATGTGTTTGATTCTGTTGGAAGTGGAGACCTTTTTGTTCACTTTCGAAGCGGCAATACCTGAAAATACTTTCAGCGGATGCGTTTGCCTCATCATTTGGATCATTCACATCTCCTTGAACGACAACACAGTAGCGGTTGTCTTCACCAAGATAGTTAAAAACGATTTCACCATTCGTTCCATCAGCAATGATTTCACCGCCATTGTTTACGGTGATTGGACCATAATGAAGATTTACTGTAGTTCCAGGTTCGATGGTCAATCCATCACCAACGACAAAAACGGTTCCATGGAAATTTACAGTCCCTGCAATTGTCGTATTATCAAGAGTGACATTTCCTGTAAGCGTAACGTTTTCCATATAATAATTTCTTACAGGATTGTCTTCAGAATAATCTCCCTCAAAAATAAATTGACTCTCAGGTGTACCCATCAATCTAACAAGGCCACCTTCTTGTACATTAATATGAATATTCTCATGTTCATAGACTATATTCGCATAATGAGGAATCGTTAAAACCCCACCATCTTTTACATTTATATCACCAACCAGGTGGTTCATATTATATGCGTCCCAAGTAATATTTTCTTCAATATCGCCCATCCACCAGCGAACATAAGGATCCGATTCGAAAGCAACATGCTGTAGAGTCATGTTTCCCTCGCTATTGCTCATAGATAACATATAGGGAGCTTCAAAGGTCACTGGATCGAATAGAGTACCTTTTGCAACAAAAGTACCATTAGAAACGCTAATTGAGGCTATTCCATCTTCACCTCTTATACCAGGGATATCTTCCGCTATTAAATGAGATACGTCAGTAATTACTGATCCTGCTTCAAATTCTAATATTCCTCCACTTTTTATTTCAAGATCGCCACCCAAAGTGTATTCGTGGGTTTCTAAGTATACACTGCAATCTATTTCATTGGCTAGATTGTAATCCCACCACCAGTTTGGATCCGGGGTTGACATGTCATGTGAGTAACTGGGGCCAAAATCACCCCAATATGGTGTACCAGTTATAAACCCATTCCAGCAGATATGAGCTGCAGGAGATCGCGGAGGCGGGGTACGTATAGTTCCTATAACTGGATAGCGTACTGAAAAATAGTCAGAACTCCCGAAATACCCTTTAAAACACAGAAATGGTTTTGAATCTGATCCCTTGGGCAAGACAATCCACTCATAATCAATATCATCTATCGATACATTTTCAAGCGTATCCACTTCACCCATTTTTTCAAGAAAATCATACTTCCAGAAAAACGGATTCCAAAGCCCGTAATCAGGTTTATCCTTGGTTTCTTCAAATCTACCATGACCATAAGGATCATTACTGTGAACGTCCTCATTCCTATTGTAAGATGTATGTCCATTTTTGGCTATGTAAACGTTCAGATGATGTGCATCTTCATGATGGAATCCTTGTTGAATATTGTGCGGTATAGAACAATCAGGGGTTGGACTCCACCAGCAAGAGCCCGGCTGCCGAGTTTGTAATCCATAATGCTGATAGAAGTTAACTACAATTATATTTATGTCTTCTGTGGTCAAAATGTCTAATTCAGGATTCCCACTATATGTGATTTTTATTTCGACGTGTTCCCAGTCACCTTGATGATAGGTGTCATTTACGGTTTCTCCGCTTAAATCATTATTCCTTAGAAAATACCAATATTGAATATAGTAGTATGTATTATTGTTATTATCATCTGCTGTTCTTACATGAAAGTACAGAGGGCGTTGACCTTCAGGGGAACCAAGGTAATGGTCGCTAAAATTCAAATAATTATGCGAATATGCTATTCTATCATCGTCTACAACTCCTACTGTAGAGGTGACTAACGGGAGTTCGTTAGCGACAGTCCAACTATAGTTGTGGTTATAGTCATATGTGGATGTGGGGTTATATTCATCCATGAAATATAAATTCCCCATTTGAATATCGTCTAGTATTAAACTTTGCGTGAAGGTAGACATTTCACAGTTACTGATAAAAGTATCATCCACATCAGCAAGATCTGCTACATTGTCAAGTGCATGTTTATGAAGAATTGGTTTGAAGTATTCAGCTAGAGCCCATTCGAAACCATCGTGAACTCCATCTTCATCATTATCTACTATTTGACTAAAAACTGGTATTGAGCTGAATGCTAAAAGCATAGCTAATAATAAAAACAAATACTTCAGCTTATTACTCATGATGTCCCCCGAAAATAAGTGTATAATTTAAAAGTTTGTTTTCCTGAAAATAGGAAAGTATATCTGAGGTGAAATGTAGAGTGGCAATTTTGAACGATTACTGCATGATGTAAATTGGAGATAGTGAATAATCGACTATAGAAAGCTCGAAATAGTAAAGGATACATTGTTTGATGTAATTTGTGCATGCAACCGTCAGAGTGAAATTATTCTCAATAATTACTTCAGCAATAAACTGTGTGAAGTAAATTCCATATTAATCGCTAAATCAATATAAACAGAAGAAATAGAAAACATTTTATTTAGTATCATCTCATTTTCAAGCCATCATTAATACAAAATGCTTCGATAACAAAAAAAATCAAAACTAATAATGTATATTTGTATATAAATAACAGACTCCTAGAGGATTTTTACTTCAGCGACTGTTCGTAAAGAAATCGATTAGATATGTCAATGTCACTATATTGAAATCTTACTTATGAAAACATAGAAGGGAAGAAAATGAAACGAATTGTAATAAGTTCACTTTGTCTATTATATGTTCTCGCGATAGGGTCTATACCTACATCAGCCCAATGGAATCCAAATACTGGATTAACACTGGCAATTGATCAAAATTCTTATCGAGATTGGAATGTTGTACCTGATCAAGATGGAGGGTTCTGGTTTTCATATAAGGCAACAGAACAAAACGATCAATTCTATATCCAGAGATACGATAGTATTGGATATCCATATTATAGCGGACCTGGTATATCTGTTGTCGATCGTAGCGTTTTTACTGATAGCATCAGAATTAACGGTATGGTTCCTGATCATGAAGGTGGAGTTATTTTAAGTTATAAAAACATGGAACTGAATGGTGACCATACTTTTGGAATCTATGCACAAAAGATCAATCGTTTTGGAGAATATGAATGGGGAGCAAGTGGTGTTTTAACAGTTCAAGATAGAGGAGCGTATTATAACTATATGCCAGCTGCTTGTGTGGATAATGCTAGTGGTATGTTTCAAAGATATGCAATTATGGAAAATTATGATAATCTCATCGGCGTCCAACATACATCCAATACGGGTGTAATTTCATTTGAGGTTGATGAATTAGTATTCGATTTTGAAACCAGAACACAACCCGGGATATTTCCTTCCAATGACGCTACATCAGCCTTCATCATTGGAACAGATTATAATTTTCACGATTCTTTATTTTGTGCTAAAGTAGATGTTGATGGCAGTGTTGAATGGCAAACTGCTATAAGGAATACTTGGGCATTTGGAATCTTACCAGAGACAGTCGATTTGCTAGAGACAGACAACGGCGACATTTGGGTGACATGGAGCTCTAGATGCCAACCTATGGTTGCTAAACTGGATGAAAATGGGGCTATTATAATACCGGATAGTTCGATGTTCCCGGATTTCTTTGATGACCACGGTGATCCTCCGCAAACACAACTTGTTTGTGATGATGAAGGTTCAGCGTATTTAGGCTTTGTCAATGATGATCGCTATAATGAACTTTACATAAATAAGATGACACTAGATGGTAACCTGCCCTGGGGCGATAGTGGGATTTTTATTGATGAAAGTGGTGATTTCGGGTTCCAGCCTGAAAAGATGATATGGGATCAGGAATATCAGAGAGTCGTATTTGGATATCGCTCAGAGACATTTGATGAAGAACAAAATGAATGGGTGGAATGCTATAAGTTACAAGGAGTAACATCTGAAGGTGATCTAGTATGGGGAGAAGAAGGTATAGTTGTGATCTATGAACCAACTCGGTATACAGAAATACACACTTTAAGCGACGGATCATATTTAACAATCTCTGCTGGGGAACGGAATGGAGGAGGTATACTGAAAGCTGGTAAAGTTTACCCAGATGGAACAGTTGCTGATTACTCCATGACTGTAAACCAGCCATCAACAACTGTCACCGAATGGCAACTTCTTTCTGTCTATCCTAATCCATTTAATTCGACAGTTACTGTTCCATTCTTCGTCCCAAATACAAGCCAGATTGAGATTGTTGTTTATAATATGATAGGACAGAAGGTTAGCACAATAGTAAATAAACATATCGAGGCGGGTTATCACTTAGAAGTTTGGAACGGAATGGATATAAATGGTGAATCCGTTGCATCTGGTGTCTACTTCATCAATATGTCTTCCCCCGGATTTACATCATCAAGGAAGGTTGTTGTGATGAAATAGTGAATAGTATATATGAAATATGAGGACCTTTCCAACCGATTGGTCCTATCCAGCATTGGCAAATAAAAATGTTGTCAGCCCAGTCAAGAAAAAGAGAAAGTTTTCTTTCCAGGTGAAATCGCGTTCTATTACAACATCTGGTATCTGACGTTTGTCAATAATTTTTATATTGATTGTATGATGTACTGGTTCGCCATCAGCATCATATTCAAGATGTGCTTCTGTAAGTCCATGAACATAAAAATAGGTAATAGTTACCGGATTATTCTTTGCTTTTTCCAAACTTTTCCGAAGATGTTGTTCATCGAAATCAAAATTATAATATTTCATATTTTTGGCATCAACTATGGCATCAAAAGCTTCATCGCCGATAAAGTATTTAACCTTGATATTTTTATCACTTAATAAAGGTCGTTGCTGGTTTATCCAAAGACTTTCATTCGTAATGTCCTCAGGATAATATGTATTTACAGCATATTCGGTACAAAGATCAAAAATAGCATTCTCTAGATTAGTGAGATATGGGGAATCCGGTAAGGATAATATCGATAATGATTTGGGTAAAACCATTATATTCTCAGGTATTTCAGTATCTCTTAATTTAAGTTCATATTGACCCATGTATTCACTTATGTTTTCAATATTTTGCAGGTCAAATGTATCAAGATTCGCAGAATAATACTTGTGAAAACTGTTTTGAAATAATGATTCCAGATTGTTTAATTCTTGCTCGTTCTTGATTGCAAAGGAATATGGTAATTGCGATAAAATATAGTCCGGAATAAAATTCTCAGTGGGGTTGTTACTTTTCGTGTTAATATTTACAAGGTAGTATTTCTGAAGAGTGTCTTCTACGGCATTATTTTCCATAAGGCCCAGGTATGAATCCTTATTTAAAACTATCCCAAATTCCGACATGTCATATTGGAGAATTTTAGGGATCCGAAATTTTATTGAGGATGGATCATCATAACCTTTACTATGAATTCTAATTCCAGAGTTGACACCATTTTTCCCGTTAAACTCAATCGTTACGTTCTGGTTTGGGGATTCATATATAGGATTTACTGACTTTTGCATTGATTTAAAGAAAATTTCTGATGAAACAGTCTCTGTTAATGCAAAAGTTGGATCGTTCTGAAGTGATGTGTTTCGCTTAAGTCTTATATTTATATGATCAACCAATCTTGGCAAAAACGAATTGTTTTGTAATCTATATATTGAACTGGATGATTCTGTGTAAGAAACAAATACTTGTGAAAAATCATTTTTGTTTATATAAAAAACAGGCCTACCATCATAATATTTTTCTCCAATTTTTCCACTAATAGGTATTCTACGACATATGTTTTTCAATTCATCATCGGTTGGAAGTTTATGGTAGATGATAAATTCATCATTTACTTCATGGTTATCTCGGTTTAATTGCTGAACCTGGCCGAATGTACATTGGATCTGTAGTCCAGAAATGGCTATAAGTAGTAAAATCCTTGCGATTCGCATTTTTACCTCACTTAGATTCTCGAAAGTATTTCGTTGAGGATCCAATAATTACGATTTTCTATTCCATTTGTTTCGAGAATATTACTTTTATAAAAATATCCATCCCTGATTTTTTCCGGTAGATATTCGATAATTTTAATTCTGAAAGTATCAACCTTTGTTGAATCAGTATTAAAGATTACCACACCAAATTTTGAAAGATTACCCTCTGGCGAGTCATATACTAGGTATGATCTTTCATCTTCTTTGGAATAGAAATAGTATCCGTTCGCTGAAGAGGAGGTCAGTACTCGCATACTGGTAGGAATGGTTATCTGTTTTATCTCATTTTGCACATTTGAGGCATAAAAATTAATGAATTCATGTCTATTATTACTTCCAACCGACAAAAAATTCGCTAGAGTATTCGTCTGCACTAGTGACTCTGTCACATTGTCGAGGACATGTTCATTGATATAGAGTGGGCTATCATCGAATCCAACATCTTGTAGGACGAGGAATACCATACCAAACAGTAGGAAAGCGCCACCAAGTATTAAAGCAAGGTCAGATGTCTTCTGACTACTCGACGAAAATGTATCATCATGTTCAAACATGATTTCTCCGGTAGAAAGTAAAATCTAAAGTGAATGGCTTACTGCTTTAAAAATCTCTGATACTTTTTTTCTAATACCTTCCATAATCTTATCATCCATTTTCTTCTGAAGTTCGTGAACCTGATCCTGAAGATTCCGTGATTCATGCCAGGTTATGGTATTCAGAAGCGATGCAAATGTAGCTAATGGGTTATTGAAGCTTAACCTCCATCCTACACGAAGAATGATACTGAGTGTGTAGGCTAGTAAAGAAGTCAGAATGGCATAAGAGTAATTGTAGATGGTCTGAATTAGGCCACTTACAGCCATCGCTTTAATATTGTCGTCGGCAACAGATGCCGATATTCCCGTAGGTGGGAAACTTTGTGAAGCACTGTAGAATGCTAGGGCAAGCCCCAGGAAGGTACCAATAATACCCATTGTAATCAGAATATATAATCCATTACTGATGATTGTTTCAGAACCATTTGCATAGTCCAGGACGAGTTTACGATAATTGTCCAGCGAGAGTTTTTTTGAAGGATCTTTTAAATGACTAATTTTTTCTCTCACAAATAATTCTGTCTTCAGATATTGCCAGAACATAAAGAAAAGTACAATTCCGAATACTGAATAAATTGTCCAATAGATGCCTTTTCCAAGGAAATGACCTGCATTTGTAACGGTGATTAACTTGGATGTTTGTTCAAGAATCGTATAAATATTGCTTTCCATAGCAAAACGTTCTTGCTGAAGTGATAAAAAATATGAGTTGTCTGGATTGTTTTTGTTTAGTTCGTCAATCGCATTAAATAATTGTGTGTATAACTTATCAACACCTTGGTTCCACTCATTCATCAGATTAACATCGTTCAGAATAAGGGTGTTTTTGATAATACTTTGTGATGTTATTGGATCTCCGTATGATCGGAGCTTTCCTTTAATTTCAATGTCAGCCTTGTAGTAGTCATTTTTATACTTCTTCATGGTCCTGAACTTCTCAACACCATTATCAGTCAAATAAAAACTATTTTTAATTGCTGAAATAGTTGAATCTACACTAGTAAAATATTGACCATTCAGAACTAAATCTTGACCAACTTCATCTACATTCTGCAGGGCACTGAAGTTGATGTCATTTTTCAATACAAGCAATTTGTCCAGTAGAGTAATATATTTCTGTTTCACGTATTCATTGTGCTGAAAGGCTTGTTCTTTCAGGGAATAGTTGAAAATATAATGATGTGAAATATGAGCTATGAAAATAGCTAAAGTTCCCGTTAACAGCAGAAAACCCCATCTTCTAAAAACAAGTGACCCTAATTCGTCACTAACTTTCCTTTGAAATAAGGACTTTATCAAATCCCAAAATTTTTTTGTAAAAGGATGACCTATTCTTTTCTTGAAGTTTTTTAGAGCAAAATAATAGATCAGTAAAAAAAGAATAAGCGTGACAACGAATGAAATAGAAGTAAATATCCACGTTGAGACAGGGATAATGCCGTTGCTAATCATGATATATCCTTCATTAGTAAGCGATTATCAACGATAACACCACATGGTTGTTAGCAATTGAAACGTTCCCAAAAGGTGTATAACTATCGTTTATAAAGTATGCAAAATCAGTTTGAACTAAGATATCTGTGATATTTGTCAGTACAAAAAAGCCAATCCTGGTGTTTGAGAAGTGATCTTGCTCAAGGTCTGAAATGTCAGTATAGAAAGTTGACTGGTATGATCGATAACCAATCCTCAAACCAACTCTAGAGGTATCATCGAGATTGATTCCGACTTCGATACCACCCCCATATTCACTGTAATCAGAATCGTAAGTTCTTAGAATGTCAGTTGTTAAATAGGAATAGAAGTTCTGATTAAGCGGGAAGCCGAGGTAAGAACCAAAGTGAATCTGCGAAATATCACGTCCATGATTATTAACAGGGGCTTCGTAATGGTGGTTTAAACCAAAACCAACATAAACAGGGGTATTTGAGGTTTCAGGGGATCCTGTTGACGCTCTGGAATCATACAAAAAGCCATAATTGAAGTCGTGTGAATTTCTGGATTCCTTTTTCACCGTATTGAAAATATTTAAACCATGGGTATAGGTGATACCGATTGACAACGAACCGGGCAAAATGTCTTTTAATAGGTAAGTAGGTTTTGAAACATGAAATGAAAATAGATGAAAAGCCAAAGTGTTGGAATCACTAGACATCACAGGGATATTATTAATATTTTCCCATCTTTCACCCTCAAGCATATTTAAGCGGTATCCTACAGCAATTCGAAAGTCGCCAAAACCAGATGGATCATACAAAGCGCTTACTGCAAAATCATTTGAGTTTTCTATGATCCTGCCTTTATTGTTTCCAGAGATAAAGAAGCCACATTTTTTATCGTTGGTAAACTTCGCGGCAGCGGGGTTATTGAATATCATTTCTGGGTGATTGCCAGGAAGAAAAACTGATCCACCAAGCGCAAGTTGCGCTGGTGATATTTCCCTGTAGAGCATTGGAAAACCAGATACCACAACTTTACAAAACACAGATTGTGCCGGTAGAAGAAATCCTAAAATTATCAACAATATTCTTATATAGCTAGATTTATATTTCAGTGTCATAATGACTCCTAATTCCTTATAAGAAACCAGACAAATTTTTCAATTTTGCCATCTATCTCACCAATAACCAGATAGGCACCGTCAGGCAGACGATTTACAACAGTTTGGAGATACACTTCATGCAGATAATGGTGATCATCGCCATTATTTACTGAACTATATAGATTTACTGAACTGGTGAATGAGGTAGGTGTTCCGTTATCAAATAGTTTTACAATTGGAATCCCATTTAAGTCCGTTATAAAAATTGTTGCATTCGTGTTTTCAATTTTTGAGGAAAACTGAAGAAGTAGTGTCTTGTCACTTGAAGGATTCCAAGGTGATGGGCTTAAAACAAAATGATCAATGAACTCACGTGATGTTGGATGTAAATTACCCAGGCTTGTAGATGTACTATCAACGTTTCCAGACCTGTCATGAATTCGCACTCCGACGCCAAGATTATCCAGCGATAAGTCACTTACAAGTTCATAGGGAATTTGAATAATAAGGTTTGGCTGCTCTCTAGATGGCAGCGGCGTATAGGCAATATTCTCAGTTGGTATTTCAATGATCTCATCTATTGATGATTTTGAAATACTGTATGGATTTTTGCTGTTAAGAATAGTACTAGCCTGGTCCTCGAATAAATATGCCTGGATATTCCCGGGATCTATTCCGGAAACTTGATCATCGGAATCCGAATTATCGTAAACAATGAATCCAATAGTAATGCCATCTTCTTCATTTTCAGGAGGCAAACAGAAACTATTCTCAATCGACGGTTCTTCATCATCGTCTTCAAATCCTAAGGGGATATATCCGGGAAGTATTCCTGTTTCATATAGCATTAAAACTGGATTTCCCGTTGATACAGAAGTAATAAATGATCTCTTGAAATCTGGTGACAGATCAAAACGGTTGGGATTCTCTGGATCAATATTGATCCCAAATTCGTCATAAGCCGGCAAAGTGTAGGGTGCTTTAATTTTAAAATTAATAGAATTCGATTGATTGTTAAAGACAGTATCAATTGGACATATTGTTCCACTTAAAAGGTCTGAAACCAAAAAGACCGATTGACCCATATTGAGGTATCTGTTAAGACTATCAACATCTATGGTGACATTTTCGTTAAACTCAATTGTGAATAAGGTCGAAAAATCAAAAAGGTTATTTATGTTTTTACTATCTGCATTTATTGATACAGGATATGGATACTGTAAATTCAGCGACGGAATTTCTGTCCAGTAATTGTCAGACACATATTGGATCTCAGAATTTTCGTAAGAATAGTAAACTGCATTAGGTTTAAAATCCATCAAGAGATTCTGAATGATCTGTTGATTGTCAGAAATTGGGCTCATGAATCTATGAAGAAGTGAATCTCGTTCACCAGGTGCAAGATGGATATTATACTTTGATCCGAGTGAGATGGGTTCGATTCTTGAATTATCAAAAGTATATGATAAACAATCGGGATTCATAAACACAGAAAGAGAGCGGGAGTTATTCAGGTTTTCGACAATGATTTTGGACTCGAGAATTAAAGAATCCTTGCTGCTCCAACCCAATGAGCTTTGGCTAAAATTGGGGAAGGTGCTGGGTACAATCGTTATACTGTTAATATAGAATCCTGGTATTACAGAGGTCCCACTTAAATCATTTCTTATCGGGTCAAGAATCTGAACCTGAATTGATGTATTAATATCGTTTGTTGAATCAGGAAGACTTTTAATGGATACAGGGAATACAATGGTCTCGTTAGTACTTGCAATTGAAATGTTATAAGGGGTAATTGCAGATGATAACAAATCCTCATTAAGCAATAAGCCAATCGAGAGTTCTTCAACGTTTGGTGCGTCTTCAATACTGATGCTACTCCCTGTGCGTTGATAATATACAGTGACATTAAAGTTAGAAGCATCTGATATAATCTCTGGTATAAGGGCTTCCAGTGTAATTTGAACTGTGTCAATAATATCAACGTATCGAGTTTCCTCCTGGAAGTCCGAAAGTATTGATGTCCCTGTGAAGGGATTTATTGGTAAACTGTCGAAAGAATAAGTGATCGTCCAGTTCCCAGAAGTTTCGATAGAATCAAGACTGACCGAAGTGGAACGGTTTAAAGGAACCCTTATATCAAAATTATAATCATTTAGACTATTACTACAGTTTGTTTTTCTATTTGCAGATGCAGTACTAAACTCTTTCTGGTCAGTTTTTTCATCTTTCCCCGCATTTTTGATAGAACCGGGATCTTGTATCGATTCACTGGTATTCTGATCTGATGAAATTGCAATGATGACGTCTACTGAGTCACTTGACAGAGGATGTAAAAAACCATCGACAGGAATGAGAATATCTGCTTCAAGTGGTTGGTTAACTTCCGCCACATCGCCAGTTTCCATAGAACCATCATACATTTGCCTGGTAAGGACAAACTGTGGTCTTCGAATTATGGGCGTTTTGTAAACTGTGAAATCATAGGTTTCAGAAAATTCTTTTTCGTAGTAATCACTTCTTCTTGTGAAATTACCTCTTACTTTGGAGTGTATCGAAAGTCCGATAGAATCAGCTTCGGACAATAGCTCTCGATCAATTATGAAATCTGTTTCAGCTGAATCTGATTGATCATTAAAATAGAAGACAATAGGATTAGGTTGAATGCTGTCAAGTAAGTTTGTGTCATTTTGAGTTGTAACAATGAGCTCCAAAATTAAATCAGTAAAGATTTCCTGATCAAAACTAACGGATTCAGCTTTTATATGTGTGGGGAAATTTGTACAGGCTGATGATTCATAGACAGAATCAGCATTTATACTGATTATTGGTAAGGAAATATTTTCATCAAGTGTCCTGATTCCAAGCGAATCAATATTATGAGATATCTCTGCAGATTCACCAGAATTTATGTCAGTAGGTGGAGTATAGGAGAATCGGATAAATGTTTCATCATCAGAATAATCAACCGGCACAACCTTCAGTGTATCTATTTCACCATATAGTCTGATTGTCCCGCTATACTCAGTAGTTGACAATCCTTCAAATTCAAGAATCGAGGGAAGATCAATATTGTACCTACCGATGGTGTCAATTCCGGCTTCTCCATGATTGATTGCCCAAACATATATCTCTAATGTATCAGGTTGGGCATTTTCGCCAGTATTCCGGGGATTGAATAATGTGATACCGTTTTGATGCGGAAAATTGAAACTATAAGCCAAATTCACATTCGCAGGATTCTGCAAAATTAATGATTCTGTGTCAGTGGTGGAACTATCAGTAAAAACGGTATCGAATGAAACACTTTGGTATTCGAGAATGGTTGTATTCAAACTGATCACAGCTTCATTTAATTCATCCAAATCTGAACTAGTAGAAGACTGGATGTTTCCACCAGATTGAGATGAGAATTGGATGTTATTAACATCTGTATCTGAAAAGAAAATCTCGAAGTCATAAGCAAATGAATCAGCAACTTCAAATTGTTCGTTTATACTGATTTCCTGCAAATTAAGTATTGGGTCGTAATCTCCAAGAATGATATTGGTGTCGGCGGTACTCAAAGTAAACTGAGAGTCGCAATCCATTACTACTACAACACTGTCTACTCCATCTGCCCGTTCATTTGTCCTGAACAAAGACATTGAAAGCTCTATAACTTGTCCATAGTTACAAGTTCCAGAAGTATTAAGTTCAGTGTTAATGTCAATATCGAGTACGTTGAATGGTAATTCAATTACTCGGACAGTATCAGTTTCTGAAGAAACATTCTCAACAAAGCTACTATCCAAACGATTTCGGAAATATCCATCTGCTTCAACTACAACCGGTACATGATCATCTGGAAGACTACCAGAACTAGCAATATTGTATGTTAGTTCTAAGATGCTTTCCGGTGACAAAGAGAGGATTGTGTCGAGTGGAAATAAAGAAGTATCGGCTCTGGACACAGGTTCGCAATGCCAACCGGTTAATGGAAGTTGGCTCAATGTGTCGGTGAAAGAAAAGCTGATATCCCATGGATTGAATAGGACAAAGTCAGGAATATATTCAGCATCGATATCACCTGATAATTCAAGCGCCAAGTCTATCAATGAAACATCTTCACCATAGGAGAAAACAGTTGAATTTACAACGTCAGGATTCAAATGGACGTTTCCTCTGGAATAGACAGAGATCATACATTCAGAATCATCGCCTAATAACAGTGGAATTGTGTCAATAACCCAGGTATATGGTGGTATGGTAGATTTTCCACCCCATTTGACATAAACGTTTGAATTTAAAGGGGCTTGTGGGAGAATGTCTCCTGTTAATAAATGGAACCGATAATTAAATGAACCACTTACATTCGATTCAGGTTGTTCATCAGGAAGAACGCTGATTGAGTCCAGAATTTCATATTCATACATTAGAAGTAATGATAAACTGTCGTATTTGCAACCACTAGAAAAATATACACTTATTTCTTGATCAACATACTCTTGCCCAAGAATGATCTCGATATCAGATTGTAATCGATTGCAGGTGAGCTGACGAAGAGATAGTACTTCAAAGTCAAAAGATGAATTTGATGAAATAACAATTGAATCCGAATTTACATCTAATCCGCAAAGTGTAGTGTTGAAAATATATTTTTCTTCTTCAGGTACTTGAAGGTAAAGTACATCCCAGCTAAGCAAACACGTCTCCCCGTTGTGGAGTGTGTCAGAAGAATAGGCTGACTCAGGAACAAGAGTTATGCTGCCTGGTCCCAACGTGTTTTGTACTGATACCAGTAAAGAATCCAGTAACCTTTCCTGATCTATAAATAATAAAGCTTCTCCATCATTACGGATGGTTAAATCAAGAGAAACGCTATCTTCAGTGCTAATTGAATCCTCACCAAAATAGACAAAGCTGTTTGGTGAAAAAGCGAGGTCAACTATTTGAAGGATAGGTGAAGTTTGTATGTGGAAAGATTCATAAGAGTTTTGAACTATTTCAAACGTATCTCCGTCAACGCCGTAGGTGAAAAATAGAGAAGTGGAAAACGCTAACGGACTATCCTTAGCGAGGTTGTCGTCATCGGGAATATCAAAGTTGAATAGGTAATCAAATGACTCGCCATGAGTAAAAGAATCAGGTAGCGATGCTGAATTAACAAATGTTGGATCAATGGCCCATTGTGTATCGCTATCGTCAGAGAAGGTTATTGAATAGTGATCTGTCTCAAGCGGATAAATTGCTTGATTGCCTATTTCTGATATATCCTGATGATTTAAAGTATAGCTGATTTCAACATCTGCCTGGCCAAGCGTTACTCGTTGAGGTGCAGTATCCAATACAAGTACAGAGGATATTTGTGGCTCTATGGAAAAGAAATCGTGAACTTGACTTGTAATTTGAAAAGGTGTCCGGTTCGTAAGGATTGAGTGTTCCTGGTATCCGATCATAGTTATGGCAAGGCTGTATTGACCATTCGGAGAGTGCAAATGAGAAAATATATTTGATGTAATTGTAATACTTTCTGAGGATGATAGTGTTGTTCTGTAATTGCTTAAGGCATAGCTGATATGTCCCTCTTCGGTGGATTCAACAGGATCAAATTCAAAAAATACTGTATCTATTTCTAACCCAGTAACCAAAACATCAGAACTTAAATTCTGGATAGTAAATTCGAAACTGACGCTGTCGCCAGCATTGATTCTTCTGTTTTCTATCGAACCGATTGAAAGTTGAATCTCATCCTCATCAATTGTGTCATAAATTGAATAGAGTGATAGACTTGTGTCAGTCAGACTTAATCGTTCACCGGCATATTCAGTGGTTAGATCCAATATTACATCATATGAACCTTTATAAAAGTCAGAATATGATACAGGTTTTAAACCAATGATTCGTTCAGTCTCATCAAGTAATATGGTTTCACTACTAATATCATAATTGTTTGTCAGGGATATTTCACCCTGAAGGTCAAAAGCTACGGTTGAGAGATTGGTGTCAATAATGCACTGGTATCCATCTGCAACATGATCAACCGAAACCGTGAATTCAGGATTTTCAATTTCACCAGTCGCTCTTAATCTATCATTCGATGACAATCCTGTATCATTAATATTAAGGATTGGTACTGGTAGAAAAGTAATGACGCGTTCGAATGAATTTGTGTGTTCATTTAGGGCTGCATCCCGGTAGATAATTTCCGTGGTTATCGTTCGATTTAAGGTACTTTCAAGTCCATCTTCGACCAATAGTGGATCAAATATGGTTATCGTCAAGGACGACAGGGTATCAAGAAGTTCACTAACAATTATAAGCGAAGTATCGATATCATTAATAGTCGATCTTATAGTATCTATAAAAAGAGTAGAAGAACTATCATGGTTCTCCAGTTTGATCTTGATCGTCTTTGGAAATGAGTCAACAATAAAACTGTCAAGAAGAGTAAAATCTGAAATTGAGATATTAGGATAAGTATTGATCCTAGCATTAAAAGCGTCTTCATATGTACTGATTACACTGTTTATTCCTTCCTGAATACCAACAGATAATGTACAATGGACTGTTGTAAATGTATCCAGTCTAGTCGTTTCAAACAGGTTTATCTCAAAGTCCATTGAACCCTCCTGATACTGTTCTAATTGAGACTGATTGTTGGATATCGGAGTAATTAGACCTGGTTCACCATCGATTTTTAGAAAAGTACTCTCATTATCTAGTGTAAAAGGTGTCTGACCTTCATTACTCACCTGGAAAGTAATGATTCCCGGTTCTCCCGCGATGTAATTGAGATCTTCTACTGCCTCGACATTGAAGTCGATTTCTGGTAACAGTTCAATCTGAGGTAAGGTTGTATAGGTATTATCCCAAGTTGATTGATCTAAGTTTAAACCATCAATATTTGCGGATATTGTCATGAACTGATCATCAGGGAGTAAACTGTTGGTGGGAACAAAGATATGAAAATTAAACGTTTCAGGTAATTGGTGAAGTAAATCTACATCCGTGGATGAGTAAAAAGTTTCACTTATACCATTTGATGTAATTACCAGTTCAGCTGTTTGAACGTCAAGCCAGCTTTGATATTGAGCTGTAGATGGTGTTAGAGTAAGTGAATATTCTGTTGAAAAGTTTCTCACGATCTGGTTTACTGGTGAGACATTTTGCACAGATACAACCAATGGAGATAAAATGAAAAGGGATTCTGGTGCAGCAACACTATCTCTGACAATGGTATGAGTTCCGTATTGAATATCATAACTCGTAAACGAGACGATGTATTCACCTGTTGACCATCCATTTGCATTGACCTGACTATTAAAAGCAGTAATCGAATCACCAGGGCTTAAAGTATTCTCTGTAAGCTGACATGGGAATCGATAATAATTTTGATCATTCAGGTAAAAATTCAGACTACAATTTCTTGAAGTATAGATCAAATTAGAAAGATCCGAATTTTCTTCCAACTCAAGGCTGATTCCGAATTCAAAAGTATTATCGATGTTTATGATTGTATCCAGAATGTTTGTGAACTCTGCGGAAACAGTAGGGTAGTCTACAACATTCAAGATAAGTGGATTTCTACTACGAGCACGAATAGTATCTCCATCAATTGCAGTTAACCAGCTAAAATGCGGTGTAACAGAAATAGATCTGCCAACGGTAAGTGTATCTGGAAAAGTTATTTCAATCTGCTCATGAAAAGAGTTACCGATAGGTATACTTGTTATACCAGTGGTATTGAACGAGAGTTGGCAGTTAGGGCTTGAAAAATCGAGTGTAGGATTGATACCCTGAATATTAGTCTGATTCGAAACAGATATTTCAAATTCGGCTGTCCCACCTGGAACAATATTCGTTGATCTTGATTCTGTATTAAAGGATAGTATTTCTCCACCATAAACAGTTATTGTTCCCGTTGATTGACTATTTAAACCAGTAATTGTTGGTTCGAAAATGCCACTGTATCCTAATGTAGTCGGTGAGAAGATCAATGGATTACCTGTTGAATCCACCTCATCAGAATTACTCCAGAAATCAGGGAAGTTCCAAATTACTTCTTCATTGGTTGGGTATCTAACAAAGTTGTATTGACTGTCAGTAACGATTGCGTGAATAATAAGATTGTTGCCTGCATATACTACCCTGTCTCCAATTTCAAGATATTCCTGGTCGCTGGTTGATGGAACAATCTGGAATTCTGGTCCAAGTTCCACGATGACTTCAGTAGTGTCTCTGATTCCAAGTGCTTCTGTAATGAGATATCCCGTATCTGGAGCTCTAGAAAAAAGGATTGAAGGGATTTGATCTACTGATGAATCGTTATATTCAGGAAGGAGTCCTAAAAAACTATAGTTAAAATCTGGGAAAGAAATTCTGTTTCCATCTGTATCAGTCGCTTTTATTTGATAAGCACTTCCAGTAACCCCAGCGGTATAACTAAGGCTTTGATATTCAGTCATTCCATCAGTTGAAGTCACAACCAGATTGTCAACCTCTCCTGGCTCTACGGTTATTGAAAAGCTATCAGAAGCAGCTGGTACAGTAAGGTTAGCATTAAATTGCGTTAATACATTTTCAAAGTTCTGTGTACTATTTGGATCAAAAATGTAGTGTCCTTCTGAAAACAACATCTGGAAACTGTTTTCGTAACCTGACCATTGTACTTCATTACCGCTTAAGGCTGTGATTCTGTTACCAAATGAGTCCAGCAAGTAAACCCATAATTCAAGGACTTCATCACAGGTGATTGTGTCATTTGGGAAGGTTGAAACAATTTCAATCTGGGTTGGCACTCCAGGTAATATAGTTACTGGACCAGCGACACCATACGTTTCTGGACTGGGGTCTCCTGTAGTGAAATAGATCGAATCAATCGTCCCGGTTTTTGTCTGTACATCCACAAGTGAATCAAGTGTCGTGGTTTCAAAAGAAAAAGAATCAGGTACTACATGCCATGAAATTGAAGATGGCTGATAGTCAAGAATGTTTTCAGCTGAATCAAGCTGCACAGAGAATAGTCGAATTGTATCTCCAGCGGTGATGGACACATTCTGATAGCTTTCAAATGATGTTTTTGATGTAGATACATCAAATCTTGCTGCAGTTGAGTTCTCTACTGTTACCTGGTACTCATTTCTAAGCGTATCGACACCCGGAACTCCAAAGACTAAATTCAATGTTCCAACATCAGGAGCTCGGGTGAATATGTGGGGTGTAATTGATGTTCCACCAACAGGTGAAAAAGATGGATAAAGCCCATTAAAAGTATAAATAACAGGTAAGTTACTTCGTGGCATACCTGATATAACATTCCCATAGACATCAACGATTCTAAATTCTATCTCCTTGCTAGGTTGGTTTGCGGTAAAACTAAGAGAATTGAGATACGTAGATTGCCCAACATATTGAATCTTAATGTCTGAAGCTGGACCAGGATCTACAATTAGGTCAACAATATCAGTCTGTAAATTATCTGCACCCATTGATGCAGAAGCAGAAAGGGTAAATGCTGAATCTGTTGGAGTAGATTTAGTTGCCGTTATTGTGAACTCGTTTCCGTTTGTTAACAGGTTGAAATAATCAGAAAATCCATTTGACCAAGTAATTTGATCAGGTGAAAGATTTGAAATGAAATTACCTGCAGAATCCAAAAAAGCGATGTAAAAAGAACAAGAATCTGTTGAAGAAGATATGTAGTCATCAATGTTAATTATATCAGTTTCATTTGCGGAACTAGCAAAGATGATATCAGATGGATACCCAGCAACGATCTCGACGTTAAATAAAGTATCAGGAAAAACATTGTCGCTTATTCCTGGTACAAATTCTAAATCAAAAGTGAAGTTATCAATACTTCCAGATCGATCTGGAAGAAAGGTTATTTTATTCGATGTTACATTAGGTACTGGGCCCAAATCGAATTGATCGTGTATAAGATTAGAATAATCAATAGTGTCATCCCGTAGATTCCCCATACTATCTGATGGTAAAAACCAGAATTCAATTGTATCATCAGTTGTAAAAACTGAATTATCAGGGGATCTAATGCTATCAGGCAGAACTGAAAAATGTATCTTATATAAATCGCCTTTGATAACATTTACATGAATTTGACCAGATAAATTCGCATCATTCACGGAGTTGATATAGATGAAACCGCTACTGGTTAATGACAAAGGAATGTAATCGGAAACTAATGTATCACCATAAGAATTTGCGTAAGGAACAAGTTCATGAGTCTCCCAATCAGAGATTATTTTACCTGTTATATTGTTCTGAAGGTCAACACCCACAATTCTGTAGGATGAAATTTCGTCACCGATTGAGATTTTCAGCGAATCGAGAACCTTCCCGGGATCTTCTGGATCTTGAAGTGCTAATTTAACAGGCAAACCCACCGTAACATCAGTTTGAATGGATATTGAAGAGGGTCTAAAAGGGCCGTTACGCAAATAAAATTGAACTGACGTACCAATTCCAGGATATTGAGCAAATAATCGCAAAGTATCAGTGCCAATCCATTGAATATCGATATATTCAATATTTGACATGGATATTAAATCATCGTTTGGGTCAGCATTTCTAATGAAATTTCGGTATTGATCTCGTACTTGAAGATGGCAAAAGAGAGAATCACCGTCCACAAGAGAAATGTTAGTCAGCGTATCGTCCTGACTATAAACAGTTGCCAGAGAAATCTGGTATCTCGTATCAGGATTAATAATGAAAGTATCTATCTGTGCTGAGATTACACCAAAACTTAAATCAAAAATTCCATTATCAGACTTTGTGCTATTAAAAGTAAAAAAATCACTTGAATAACTTATTCTCGACGCTACATCATTACTACACCACAGAAAACTAGTAATGTCACTTTGTGTAAGGATACGATTCCGGTTATTGTATCTATCAACACCTTCGATCTGAAACACAAAATCATCTCCCGCAGTAAAACTTAGAGGAGTAAACTGATTTATGGGTTCAGATGCATCATTAAGTATGTTCAGACTCACGATCTCATTAGCTGAAATTTCCCATTCACAAATAGTCAGGTCATCATGAACCTGAGGCGAAATCCAGTATAAAGAGTCAGAAATTGCATTTGTAGGTGGGACAGCATAGAAACAGATCATCACAGTATTATTCGTATAAACACTATCTGATTCAGTACGAAATTCAAGTCTGTTTTCATTAGAATTGAAATACCACGCAATAACATTTGTATCAGTATCAGCACTTTGTGATCTTAAAAGAAAATACGAGTCTGAATCGATATAGATTTCAGTAGGAATCACGGTTTCCCAGAATGATGGAAAGTCAATAAAGAAATCATTAATCGTTTCGTTTTCGTTAGTAATCGTAAATTCAAGAGTGTCCTGATCTGCTGGTGATTCACCTGCAATAAACTGAGTGTTTGATATTTGAAAGTCTATTTCTATAGCATATACGAGACTATTTGTTACTAATAAAATGAGAATCAGAAATATCAGTCGTTTCATGATTATTTACCTTTGATGATTCTAATTTGACAGGATTTGCTGTAGCAATAGGTATGTTATTAGATGAAATGGAAATTGGATTATCAGTTTCCTGGATCAGGATGTGGATAGTAAGATTATCATTAGTTGATAATCCCTTTATAGAAATCTCATAGTAAAAGGCTGGTGATGAAGAGATCAGTTTATATTTAAACGGAACTTCATTATTGTCTACTAACAATGAGCTAATTACCAGCTTTGAATCCAATGGACCTATTGTTAGGGTATCATCGGAGAAATTACAGTCTCTATATTCAATCTGATATTCAATGGGTGGTGGTGCTGCATTGATAAAAGTTGGAAATTGTAAAAATACAATCATGTAGAGTAAGAACAATAATGGCAAATGATAACAATCATCATTTGCGATTGCATATTGTCGCAATCGCATGATTCACCCTCCCCCAAGGTTCATACAAGATAATTACATAATTTACGAAAAAGTAACCTACCCAAAATGCTCCTGCAATGTTAAACAAAGAAAATACAAAATATTTATATCTCTTAGAGTAGAAATTAATGTTTATTAGAATTCATTTTATTCATTTCAAATAAAACTTAATCTTTCTTAAGACCTTTGAAGGATGGTGCACTTAAGTTTTTAATGAAGGGTATAATCTGCTTTAATTTTTAGTGATATAACTACTGATTCAATCTATTTGTTCGTCTCAGTATAGCATTTGGACAAAAGTACCCATTATCTTTCGGTAATCTTTCAGAGATATGAGTAGTTTTCTCTTTTGCACGATTAACGGCAAAAGGAAGAAGAACGCCATTCATTTGTTAACCTTTTTGAAATAAAAACTGGATAAACAGTTAGAATACAATAATTTATTCTTCAAAATAATCGTTGTCGAGTTCTTTGATCTCGTAGGTTTTGGAAATGGATACACCCAAATTGTATGAGATCATTAGATCAACAAGCATTTTTCCATCTATCAAAACTATTTTACTGTCGATCTTTTCTACAAATTTGTATGCATTTGGTCCGAATACAGAGGTTGTAATGAATATCCCTTTCCTTGCATGATGCTCCTGTAAGGCACCGGAAAATTTCTGAAGTTCCACACGTCCGATTCTGTTTTTCTTATCCCATTTTTTAGCTTGTAGGTAGATTCTATCCAAACCGAGTTTGTCTTGTTTGATGATACCATCTATACCGTGATCTCCAGGTCCACCGACAGCTTCACCTGCTTCTTCAACTGAGCCGCCATAACCCATATTAACGATTAGTTCCAGCACAAGTCGTTCAAAAAATGCTGGCGAAACCGTTTGAAGTTTTTCCAGTAAATCCAGGGCGAGGGATTCATTCTTTTCTTTGTAGGATTTTTCAATTTGTTCATCAGGAGGAAGTCCAGTCTCTTCATCAATATCTACTTTAAAAACGGTTGTTTTCTTTAATTTCTTTTTCTTTCGAAATTCAGCAAATTCGTCGAATTTCAAAAGATATTTCACATCTATCTTTTCGGGTTGCTCTGCTAATATACTCTGTCCACGTTGTGTGATCTTGTAGACTCCCTTGGATACAGTTGTTATCGCTTTTGCCCGCCGCAAGTAGACAATACACCATGCGATACGGTTTTTGAACTTCGATACAGGACGTGAATCGAGCAAAATCGACTGATCCTCTTTACTGATTTTTAATTCTTTAGCGATTCGTTCCTGTAATTCAGGGCTGTTATGTTCCTGGTCGTCTTTAAAACACTTCAACACCGGCAATATCATCGACTGAAAGTCTGGTAGTGACATTTCTTTCTCCATCAAATTATAACTGCATGAACGGATGCTTACGGATTCGTGTCCAATAGAGTTCGGACAAAGTCAATACTTCATCACCAAGCTTCAATTCATCCTGTTCCGGTTTTAAATCTTCACTCTCAAGATCCTCAAGTAGACCCTCATCCATTTCGGAAACAATGTGTTCAGCATGTTGTACTGTTCCTATTGTTGAAAACTCAAGTTGATGGCTTCCCTTCATTTTCCTTTTCATCAATAGCCGAAAATGGACATAAAGCATCAAATCAAGGTAGAAGACGTTGAATAAATCACCTCTTGCATTTAAATGATCTGCTTCTTGTTGTGGAATTTCTTTGTTACCGGCTTGTTGGAGGATCTTCACTTTCTCCTCAACCGTTCCTTTTGCAGCTTTATAAAGGGCCTCATCAGAATCATAGGCTCTGTGTTTACTGTGATTTTTGAAAAGGGAGTTGTTAAACCGTTTATCAAGAACGCGTAACCGAGGAGCAGCAAACCATTCGATCAGGAAGGAATGGTATTCCAACTCTTTCGGAAAGTGTTTATTATCAAGACACTTGGAAGCAAGTTGTAATTCTTCAGTAAGAGTATACTGGACCTTTGGAATATCCAGTTCTCGGTCTTTGAACTGATCAAGAAATATTAATTGACGTTTCTTTTCTACCATTCATTTGCCTCAATCAATAACCTTTACTCAAATGAAATTACTATGGACTCATTCTTAATTCTAATACAGTTGCTAACAAGGACTCAAGACAAGGGAGAATTTTCTGTTTCTTCCATGTCTAAGTACGAAGAAATATGTCTTATGCCAAGCGTTGTCAACATTTTAGGTAATAGTTCATTCATAATGAAAAGTGCAATCTCTATTACTTTAGCGACTTCTTCTTCTGAATCAATTTCAATACCTTTATGGACTATAGAATTCCTTTTTTCGCTGATTTGAACAATCTCATTCCAAAGTTTTGTAGTTGAATCAGGTCTTTTATCCTCCTTAAAGTCAAAGTCCATAAAATCTTTGAACAAAGGCCATAAAATTGTCTTTTGTCTAGTATGTGATCCACTTGCAACAATTCGGTCGCTTACTAATTTTGCAAAAGATTCATTATGAATGAGTCCGTGTACAATTGGTCTAATAACTGCTTTTTTAATCATTAATTCTATTGAAACTGCCGCAAAAAGGTAACTTGCTGTAAGATCTTCTTTAAGTAGTTTATTAGAACGGGCAATGGCAATTTTTGCTGAAATTGTTGGATCTTCATAACCATCAAAATACGATGACATTCTTGCTTCTTTAAAATACTCAATAGCCTCACTACTAATATTCTCAAACTCCTCTTGATACAATTTATCGTAATATTCTTCTTGAAGAGCATCATGGATGTCCACTGACATAATAATATCCTTTTACCTATTAAGTTAAACTTCCAACAAAAGTATAACACATTTTATGCATAAGATGAATAATAGCAATTAGATCATCATCAAGTATTTTTAGATTACCATGAAAAAGTGAATCCCTAATTTTCATAATAATTGCAATACTATCATGAAATTCAGCTTCTTTGAAATTATCTGTGACTATTTTTTTAAGAGTAGGATCTTCCAATAATTCGTTTGCTTGGGTTGTTAACATTTTGAAGCGACAGAAAATAGTATCTGAATCATGATGTTGTATCTTAAGTACTTCAATATTATGCTCTTCTGCAATAGCTCTATACAGTTCTTCAAATACTATAAGGACACCAAATAGTGAAAGGAATAGTCTATCCTTATTAGCTGGAATACTTTTCTTCATATTACTTTTCTCAGAGATCCAAAGGTAAAATGAGGCCTTGTAGATAAATGACTTGTCAGGCACTAAACTTCCGACAAAATCAAATAATACTTGTCTTGGCTCATCACTGCCCATTTGGTCAACAAGATATAACCCTGGTTTTATCTGTTCGGCTATTGTGTTCTCTTCATTTTGATTGAGAACTTTAGGAGAATCCCACCTGGTTTCATCTGAATAGTTCCTACCTGAAGATTGAATATCTTTGGATAGAGAAGCCATAGCTTGAGATAAAATGGTTAAGACCCTATCAAGGTATTCTCTCTGACCAATGATGATTGTACCATGTGCCAACGCATTGCGGATAGAATCAGATTTAGAATCAAAAATTTGATCTAGCAAGTTTTTGGAATCTCCACTGATTATTCCATCGTCAAAAAGTTTCCGAATCGCCTTAACCTGTTGACCATTAAATGTTTTACTATACGAAATATAGTATATTTGGTGAATACACCATTCTAAAAGTACAGCTAAGGCAATTGAACTGATACAACCTTCAGGGAAGGAATTACTCTTTTTTCTGTCAACTGATAGTACATCATCTTTGGGTGCAATAATTCCACTTACTGGAGAAGGTATTCTAGATGGTAGTTGATCGAAACTCTCTTTGACGCTTTCATGAATAGGACTTGAAGGATCAAGTGAATCAGATAGTAATCCTTGGTTATTTAAATATCTATCTAAAGCGCTTTTTATAAGTTCAGACTCTGGACATGTACTGATGAGATCGGGAGTAAAACCTGCCAGAGTTACATCTGTTTCAAAATCATATTCTTCCAAGATGTTTGGGTGTAATGATAGATGTTGGTGAATAAAGGGAAATGATCTGGTTTTTCCATCAACAAGCTGATGTAGGATATTTTCTTTTTTTTCCTGATATTTATTCGGTAATAATAGGGCCGCAAGGGCTTTAAGTCTGTACTTAATGTAATCTTCTTTTATATTAGTACCTTTACAGTAATCGAAACAGCGTATTGTGAATTTATTTAATGCTGTTCTTCTAATTTCAACATTATTTGCAAGTTTTGCTGTCCCTTTTTTCTCGAACTCTGAATCTATTTCTCGTTTTATGTCATCTGAATAACGATTTACAATATGATCAATCTTTTTATCACATCGTCCTCCTCTTAGGTGTCTATTGGAAGTTACTTCATCGGAATATTTTTTCAGAATAATCTTAGCTATTTCTTTTTTAATGATAAACAAAATGATTTCTATGGGTTCTTCTTTATAATCAGTGTAAAAAGGATGAGTCATATTATTGAATTTTACGAGATTGTCCGGGTTACAATTGATAAACAATTCCTGGGAGAGTTTATCTGCTGCATCAATTTCCTGTGCTTTTTTCAGAGCATACCTGACAAGGGAAAATTTATTGCTTTCGAATTCGTTTTTGATAATATCTCTTACTCTTTGCTCATTCTGTGATTGTGACATTGGTTTAACCTCATAAATTAGTAATAGTGTTTATAATAAATAAATCTAATATTTTAGACTTTCCCCTCTTTCAGAATTATCCCCATTAGATCAGGGCTTTGGGTGGAAAGGTTATTGATTCGCTGATGGATCGGGTGATCATTTTTTGATACGGTATTATAAAAGTTTTGGATTACCTGGTAGTTTTCTTCTTTGTTATCATCATTTGGGAAGGGGATAAGTAGATCACGGACAAGGTCTATGACATCCAATTCCCTTTCTTTCATGTGGTCATGGAAGTAGACTTCCATCACGCAGGCGTCGATCAGGTCCTCAAGGAAGGATGCGATGATGGATGCAATGTTTGAATTGTTAAGGGTTGAAACGTTTTCTGACTTCACAAACTGCACATAATCCACCAGGATGTCGAAGAGTTGCGCTTCGGAATCCGTCGGTTTTTTGATCGGGATTTTGTCGAAAAATATTTTTCTGAGTTCGTATGTATTTCCCAAAAGATCAGGAAAATTATCTTTAAAGCAGCAACGGTAGAGTGAAGAATTAAATACCGAAATGAGGTATGGGAGAACTGATTCGTCACCTGAAAGGATAAAAGCTTTGTCATTAACAAAGAAATGGTCTGTCTTATCGAAGTAGAACGGTAACCATTTTGTCATGTTCGGATAAATAATTTTGGGTTTGGAAAAGTCCTCCAAATATGCACAATTTCGGAGATTCCACCATTCATTACCTTTATCCTGTCGTCTTTTAAGCTTCTTTTCCCATCTTTGAAGATGCTTATAAATTTCTGGGTATCCTTCTTCAATGTTTATCGGTTCCAGCTTTTTCTCTTTTATTCCGTTGTGTGAGTTTATCATCCATGTTTTATCCTCGTCCCACTTCGTGGAATATCGATCAACAAAACGGCCACGGAGAAGTGGAACCAGAATCTTTTCCGCTTGCGGTTCCTTTTTTATCAGTTTGTCACGATCCTTTTGTGAGATATAAAAGGCTTCGTTTAAGCCAGTTAAAACACCACGATTTATATTCAGATTCCAGTCACGGTTTTCAAGGGGTAAGCCTTGTGCTTCAACAAGGACTTTAATTCGGGTTCGGTCTTTAGGAAGAATTACCCAGGGGGAGGAATCAAGGTCTTTTTTAGGGACACAGTTAATTTCAAAGTAGTCTGAGATTCCATTTTTTAGCTCTTTAGAATTGGATGCGTAACAAGCGTTTATTGATCCTGAAGGAAGGGTGTTTTCGATATGAAGGATGCATGTATAAGTCGTTCCACTATCAAAGTGTTGAGTCATACCAAAATCGAAAACAGATTTTGTATTTACCTTTTGACTTAGATACTCTCTTAGATTCACACCATAACCAGCTCGCATCCATTTATTTTGTGTGATGTAACAGAGACTTCCTTTTTCTTTGAGGATTCTTACGCCTTTTTCATAGAAAAGACAGTACATATCGCCAAGAGAGTTATACGTTAAATACTTTTCGTTTTTCCAGTCAGCCTGGTTATCCTTCCGTTTCTGAATCTGAACGTAAGGCGGATTACCGATGACAATATCGAAACCGTTTTTGCCTGGAACAGGGTTGTTTTCAACTTCGGGGAAGAAGTACTTGGTTGAGAAGAACTGGACATAATCATCGCTACGCACAAAGATGTTTCGATAACTTTCCCAGAGTTGAATTTTCCGTTCCATCCGTTCGGTAATTTCTTTTCTCTTCCTGGGAGAACTAACCGTTACTCTGTCACTTAATTGATCGAGTTCTTTTTTATTCTGCTCGATCTCACGGTTGATCAGCGACTCGATATTCCTCTTTATTTGCTTTTTCTCTTCAACTTCCTGCGCGAAAAAGAGGGAGGCTGTTTGATCTTCCAGATCAGTAAAGAAGTCTGTGGCTAAGGCCATTCCAAACTGAGTTTTGTCTTTTGGATCATCACTTTCCTCATATTCTTCTGGAACGGATACAAGCGTATCAGCGGCTACAAACTTAAAGTCCAGATTGGGTAGGGGGTGGACACCTAGATTTTCTTTTTCAGGGTTGATTTTAAAATCAACCAGGAGTGAAATAAAGCAACGTAGTTTGGCGATCTGGACTGCAATAGGTTGGATATCGATCCCATATATGCAGTTCTGAATAAGACCGATTTTCCAAAGATAATCTGTTTCCTGTTCTTCCAGCATTTCACGGGTTTTATTGCGAATGCCGGCTGGTGTTTTCCTGAGGACGCTATCTTTCCAGATGTCGTGTCCTTTGTCCAGCTTGTTCAGGACAAAAACGAGCTTCTGAAGTAGTCCCATTGGAAAAGCACCTGAACCACACGCCGGATCTATGATTTTTAAATCGTAAATAGATTTGGCCAACAGCGATTTCTCATCGTTTGTCAAATCCGGTTCTTTTTCACTGAATTCGAAGAGTTGGTCCAGTTTTGCTTCAGCATCTGCCTTTGAAATATTTGGGTTGTTCTCAACCAGAATTTTACTGAGTTGTTCCTTCAGGCTGATGTCAATCATGTAATTGACAATTTCACGCGGGGTATAAAACGATCCGGTATCTTTCCTGGCAGATTTCTGAGTTTCCGGGTTGTATTGAGCAAGCAGATTCTCGAAGATTCGCCCTAGCAGTTCAGGGTCCAGCGCGACTTCTTCTTCAATCGGTGTGTTCTCTGTGATCGTAAATTTGTAGTCATTCAGGATTTTTATAAGACCATCAATGGTTGTATTCTTTTTACTCTTTTTTCCGCCGTAGGCTTCCGATAAATCCGCTTCCAAACCTTCGTTGAAGAAAAGAGCGTCTGGAATCCAGAGTTGTTTGCTCTTCACATCTGAGAAACCGTCCACACGGATTTCATTCTTGTTTTCATCTTTATAGTCCAGACACTCAAACAGTCCCCCGTTTAAGAAGGGAATATCTTTAAAAAGTTGGGGAATAGACTCTTCATTTTTAAATAGTTCACGATGGCGGAACCTCGTGTGGTCCATGTAGTCATCGTTATGACCTTTATAACCTCTTTTTTCATCGCGGTACTTCCTGTCGTCCTGTTTCACGTTCAATGTGGGAAAGAATAGGTTCTGTAGATAGGCTTTGTAAAAACGACCTTCTTTAGAATCTTCAGGATTAAATTCTTTCAGATGTTGTTTTATTGCCTTTTCATCAAACAACTCCAACGGGATCAACTGCTTCTCTTTAGCAAACCAGATGAAAATCAAACGTGTGAGCAGACGGATAACAGAATTGTGCTTCAGTTCATCGTCTTTTTCTGGAATTCGTTTATCCGGTTGATGTATATGTTTAACAGCATAGAGATACCAGTCAGCGATTCGTTCGTAGAACCGTTTGTTTAGCAGTTCGATGTTGAGTACTTCACCCCATACTCTATGAAGATCGTCAAAACTCTTGATCTTTTCCGATTTCTCCAAAAAATCCTGAAAGATATCCAAGTGTCCACGGTGAGGATTCAATAAATCAATGTCGTGGATCAGTGAGACTTTTCCCAGAACATCTTTATCACTATCGAGTTTATGGATACGACGGTTAATAATGGCAATACTGAGTTTGTTGTCGTAGTGGAAAAGGACCATCACCGGCATTGGGAAAGCACGGTTGATCTGGCGTGTGATTTGAGCCAGTTTTCCACGAGCGTAACTATTGTCTTTTAAGCTAACAGCAAAGAAGAGATAGGATTGGAGAAAACCAGGTTTAATGTTTGTGTCTTTGAAAACGGAGCGTGTTTTTAATTCTTCATCAGTAATCTGAAATAGGAGTTCTGCCTGTTTCCATTGGTCGATTAATAATTTCTCACGGCTGAGTTCTATCCCAGATTGGTCTTCGAGTAATTGAACAAACATTTCCGGTGAATTTTCAGGTAAATCAATTCTACGGTCACTATCGAGACCAAGAGAATTCAGAAAATCAATTGCACTGGTTTTCAATCGACTTCCATTAAAATTGACCAGGACATCTTTTATTTCACTTCGAATATCATTCATTTGATTTTCCAATTAACGGTTACCGTTGGATGGATCAGTAATCACCAGCCATGTTACCAATTCAAATTCATCGAGATCATTCTTCGGGGCAGCATCACCAACCAGTTTCCCACCGCGGTCTGAAAATAGGTTTGCCAGGTTCCGTTTTGAAAAATGTTGGACTACGGCCTGGACGGATTTATTGAGTAGCTCACTATATTTTTCAACGTTTTTCCCTTGATCTGTGTCCTCATCGAACCAACGACACAAGGCTTCATGGGGTTTGTCTTTCCCTTTACAGAGCTGTTGGAATAGAGTGAGTATCTGTTTCGCATGGATGAAATTGAAACGAACGGTTCCGTCATCCCTGATATATAAAAGGAAGTAGGGCTGGAGCGGATTAACCTTTTCCAACTCATCGCGTGTTTCAGCTTGCCTTAAGCAGAAGATGACACCAGGCTTAACAATTTTCCCTAATTCTACGTGTTTGGATGATGAATCAATTATTGCGGGGACCATTGCATTTAAGCCCAAAGGGGCCGTTGCCAGCTTTTCTCTATTTTCTTCCAGGAAGTTCATCAGGTCAATACGGAAATCATCGAGAGTAAATTCGCTGAGAGTGATACTCTCGTCCATGTCTTCCAGGTCGAGGATCTCATCTTTTAATTGAAGCAGTTGTTTATCGCGGTATGTTAATTCATCTTCGATAAGACTATGAAGGTGTTCATCGCTCAATAGGTTATCTTCACCTGTGGCTGAGATATCTACCAATGCCATACGAGCTTCGACCCGCTCACGAAGTCTGATATAATTATTCAGGTCTTTGGTCGGCCAGAAATTGATAAGTTTGATCTTTTCGTTGGGTGAACCGATACGGTCGATACGACCGAAACGCTGGATCAAACGGACCGGATTCCAATGGATATCATAATTGATCACACAATCGCAATCTTGTAGGTTTTGACCTTCTGATATACAATCGGTAGCAATCAGAATATCGATCTCACCCTCTTGCGGCATGCTATCATTCATTAAGTTTCTTTGTTTCGCAATTGGTGCGAAGTTTGCGAGGATAGTTTCAAAATCCGTCTGGAATTTGTATCCCTTAGGTTTGAATGAGGATTTATTGTCTTCTGAACTTCCAGATACAAATGCGATATGAGAGTTCAGCTCTTTTTGCGCCCAATGACTCAAGTTCCTGTATAGGTATTTAGCAGTATCGGCATAGGCGGTAAATATCAGAATCTTTTTATTTCCGGCATTCACCGGGTTCTCATGTTTCTCGGTTATTAATTCTTTTAAGCGTTGAAGTTTCCCATCCCGTTCCGGTTTGATTGATTCTGCACTGTTTAAGAGCGAAACCAACTGATCTTTGTCTGATTTCAGGTCCTTTTTCCATCGATCAAGATCAAGGTCAATGAGTTCATAAACGAGTTTTGTTCCGATCTCCAGCCGTTCTTTTATCTCCTCTTCTTCATCTTCTCCCAGATTATTCAGGAAATCAGGTTCGTAGTATGTTTCTCGATTCCTTTCAAAATCCTCGATTTTAGCCAAAGTATCTTCGATTCGTTGTATCGTACGTTCGAGAGTTACTCCGAATGAATAAACCGAACTTTCCAGTCGTTTTAGGAAGTTGATTTTCATCATCCCGATCAGGAAACGTTCACGACTTTTCTGATCGTCGAAAGTGACTTCATCCTCTGGCTTGATATCATATTTTTCATAAAAGGCATCTTTAACATAATCAGCTGGGAAGAAGAGAGAAAGTTTATAGTTGGATATCTCTTCGTCCAGTTTATCGTATGATGGGAAACGGTCTTTCAAGTCAAGTTGTGCCGATTCGGATTGAGGCTTTAGTCTTTCCGGGAAAGATCCGATCTCCGCCATATCATAATAATTCAAGACATGACGCCTTGATCGAGCGATAGTAATCTGATCGAGTAATTTAAAAAAGGATGAATCAAGCTTTTCCAACAGATATTGAACTTTCTTTTGCTTCTTATCTTTTTTATTAGACCAGTTTTTGAAAACTGATTGTGCTCTTTTTAAGGTACCACCTATATTCTTAATATCCTGATCCTGAAATGCATCATTCCGCTTTTTGGTAATGAGGTAAATCTGATTTCTTAGATCACGAAGAGTGTTGTTCACCGGAGTCGCTGATAGAAGGAGAACCTTAGTATCAATTCCCTTACGGATGACTTCCTCCATCAGGAATTCATAACGAGAAGGCCTATAGTTTCCTTCGTCATCCTCTTTACCGTATTTGCTGTTTCTGAAATTGTGTGATTCATCAATAACCACCAGATCGTAATTGCTCCAGTGGATTGTAGAAAGGTCATGATCACCTGATTTGCCGTGCATTCGTGCAAGATCGGTGTGACTGAGAATGTCATACCTGAAGCTATCATGGAGAAGAATGTTGCGTTTATCATTGTTTCTGAAAACCGACCAGGTCCCCTTCAACTTCTTAGGACATAAAACCAGAACACGATTATTGAGTAACTCGAAATATTTTATTACGGCCAGAGCTTCGAAGGTCTTTCCCAGACCGACACTGTCTGCGATGATGCATCCACTATAAGTCTGAATCTTATTAATAGCCCCTTTTACACCGTCTTTCTGGAAAGGGTATAGCATGTTCCAAACCTCAGTTTCCAGAAATCCTGTTTTTTCTTCAAGTCCTTTGACGGTTTCCTGATTATCAAGGAACTTTTTAAAGACATGATAAAGTGTCAGGTAATAGATAAATTCAGGATCAGTATCAGCATAAAGAATCTCCAAATACTCTAAAATCTTGTCTTTTACATCAATAGAGTATTTGCCATCCCATATTTCATCAAACCAGTTCCGAAGATCCTGGACATCACGTTTGTCATTCAATTCAATATTGAGTTCGATGTTCTTTTTATTACCAAGCCCGATACCGTTTAGAGTGAAATTTGAACTACCTAGGATGGCGTTCTCGATACCATTTACATCTTCCATGTGGTACATTTTGCCATGGAGGAAATCTGACTGGTTCATGGAACGTATCTGGACCTTTTCTTTGATCCAGTCAGCGCACTCTCTGGCAATCGTCTTTTGGCTAAGTCTATTTCTTAACCTCAATTCAGATTCAGCGATATCAAATTCTTTTGGATCAGTCTTTTCAGGATCTAAAACAAATGATGGCTCGCCAAACAGGAATTTTAATTCCTCAACATTGATGAGTTGGTTTTTTAAAGCTTCGAAGGCGTAAATGGTGAAATAAGCAGAGACAAAAGAAAGCTTCGATTTATCAGTTATATTCTTTTTCAGATATTCACCGATATTATCCCGAGAGAAATTATCCCAGATTCCAGAGGGGAGATTAGTAAGATTCATAGAATAAATTCTTCTTTCTGATTTACTAATTATTACTCAAAAAGCGATATAGTGGTACGGTAATAGTATATAAAAAAAAAGTAGATAAATCGAAAGGATAGCAGATCTATTAATAATAAAATATTATCTGGTTTTCCTCTATCGGAGACAAATATCAATCCCATAGCATAATGTTCTTTTCAATATCCTTAATAGACTTATCAATTGATTCATCTGACAGGTCTGGACAGAAGCGCATTAAGGCAAAACGAAGTAGCATTGATTTACTTAGTTCTCGTTTTGACTGGAAAATTTCGCGTGATTCGAGTTCATCTAATATTTTATCAATGACTTTTATAGATTTTACATTCATTGAATAAGTTTGATTTTTGAAAGTTTTCATATCACGATATTCATCAACGGATAATTTGCCACTCATCGTTGGTTCCCCGGTGTTATGAACTTGTTCGACATGTCTTCGATCATATTTCCAAGATAATCATTTGCAAGGTGGGTGTATACCTTTGTCATAGCGGGACTCTTGTGCCCAAGTGCTTTCATTAGCACTGGTTGTGATGCACCGCTCATCGCTAAATAACTTGCAAACGTATGTCTGAGATCATGCCATCTGAAATTGGTGATTTCAGCTTCCTTCATAGCGTTTCTGAATGCCTTGCTGAAATCCTTTGGTTTTCCCGTTTTAGGATTCAGAAAGATGAATCCTGACTTCACAGGTTCATTATAATAACATTCTGACAATAATTCATAGGCTTTGCCTCGAATATTCAAGACTTTCGACTCAGAATTCTTCGTGTCAGCACCATGAATAAAGACAATTTGATTTTCAAAATCGATTTGCTCCCATCGTAGATTCATTATCTCAGACTTTCTACCACCGGTAGCAAGGGAGAGGTGTACTGCTAGGAGTAGTTTCGGATCCTTTTCGCAGACTTTTAGTAGACGTGGTAATTCTTCCTGGGAAAGATAACGTATGCGTGATTTACCACTCGGGAACTTTTTAACTTGGTAGACAGGATTATTGTTTAAAAGGTTCCATTCCTTCACTGCAGTGGTAAACACACCTGAGAGGGTGGCCAGGTAACGATTGACGGTCTGTGGTGATCTCAGTTTATTAAAAACAGTATTAGTTCGGAGTAGTTTTTGTTTCTCTGAAGAGATCAAGCTTGGCGTAACGTTGGTAACATAGTATTGCCCGATACGATCATCCCAATAATCCAGATGTCTTTCATAATCTATCCGGGATTTCTTATCATCCAGGCAATCGTTTCTATAGCGAAGGATAAGATCACTCATGAGTGTCTTTGAAATTTCCGCTTCCAGGGATTGTCCAGAGTTCGCTTTAAGTTCTAGTTCATTAGCCCAGAATTGAGCATCCTTCTTTGTACGGAAAGTCTTTGTTAAAGTAGGATATCCATTAACCCTTACTTTTGCACGCCAACGTGTTTCACCACTACTTGTAACTCTTCTTTCTAATGAAGCCATAATTTGCTCCTCTACGTAATAGATAACATAACGTACTACGTAGTACTATGGCAACTCTTTTTAGGGAAGAGCATTCGGAGTGTCCCACCAGTGTCCCACAGAGACAAAAACGGGCTAGCGATAATCGCTAACCCGTTGTTTTTCCCGTGCCGACTCCCTGATTCGAACAGGGGACACACGGATTTTCAGTCCGTTGCTCTACCAACTGAGCTAAGTCGGCATCTCTTAAATACAGCGGTGCAAATATAGGTTATCGAAGCACCGAAATCCAATACTCGTACACCAGGAGGCTCCCCAAGAGTCTTAAAGTGAAAACTTAAGAAAAGACTTTAATGATTTACGTTATTATAAATATAAATGTCGTCATTATCGTCTGTAAAAGTTATAATAGTACCACTATCTCTCTTGTATTCACACTATTTTTATTAATATATTCATTTAAGTCTTGGACCTTTTATATCTCCAGTATAGTGTTAGTGTTTTGTACTGAGTCTTTCCAGTAAGTTTTCCCAAAGTTGCGTGAAACAAATTACAGGTGCTAGAGAATTTTGAAGATCAAACGTAAGATCAAGCTGCAAGATAGGGCTAGTACCTATTTTATTTTCCTCTCACTTAGTATAGCTGTGTTCATATCAGTTGTTTTATTCTTAACCTCAAAATCTTTTCTAAATCAACAGTTCACTGAAGATTTGAAAACTTTCGCTGGTATGGCCGTGTTATCCATAGATGGTGATATTCATAGCCAACTTCAAGGCAGGGTCAGCAAGGATGACAAGACCTACCAAACAGTGCATAATCAGCTGAAGATGATCAGGGAGAATAACAGTGATATCCGTTTTGTTTACACAATGCGACAAAACGAAGATAAGCATATTGTGCTGTGTGTTGGTGTTGATCCTGATGTTGAAGACACTGTTCATTTTGAAAACGAATATGAGACTGCCTCTGAATATTTAATGGCTAATTTCAGCAATATCAGGCAGCCGGTTGTCGAAAAGGAATATTACACTGATGAGTGGGGGACTTGGCTTACTGCTTATGCACCATTGTACAGAAGTGATGGAACTTTTGAAGCTATTGTTGGAATAGATGTTGGAGCAGCAAATATATCAGAAAAGAATCTAAAATTCCTGCGTATGTCAGCCATCGCATTTCTGATATGTATTCCATTTATCATCTTTCTTGCTCGTTTACTTGGGAATGGTATTGGTAGATCGTTGAAACGGGTCACGCATGGGGCAATGAGAATTGCTAATGGAGATTTGGATTTCCGAGTTTCAAGTAGTCGAATTCGAGAACTCGATGATCTGGCTAGCACCTTCAATTTAATGACATCAAAACTCAAGGTAACACTGGAGAGTTTGCAATCTGAAGCTCAACGTAACGAGAAAAATGCCAACGCATTAAGGGAAAGTGAACAACGACTTAGAGATATTGGTGATAATATGGCTGGTGTTCTTTTTCAACTTGTTTTTGATGAAGAATCTGGTTATCACCTGTCACATGTGAGTGCACGAATAAGAGACATTCTTGATCTGGAACCAATTGATGCACTTGAAAATCCATTTAATTTTTTAAATACGATGTCAAAGGATGAAAGGGATCGTTTCATCTCTAATATTGATGAATCCCGTTATAGTAAAAAACCGTTTGATATGATTATAAAACATTCCATCGAAGAAAAAGGTTTTGTATGGCTTCGATATCTTGGAATCGCAAAACAGCTTGAGGATAAAACTGTATGGAATGGAGTTGCACTTGATATAACAGCCCGTCAAATGGCTGAAGAGGAATTCTCAAGAGCTAGAGCATTGCTATCTGCTGTTTTGGATCAAATGCCGTCCGGTGTTTTAATTGCAGATGCAGACACTGAAGCGATTTCCTATGTAAACTCGACAGTTATAAAAATTCTTGAATACCAGAAGGGTGCCCTACAAGATGTTCAGTTGGATTCATTACCAGAATTAAATTTGTATTCGTCTGATGGAATTCGTTGTGAAATGAGCAATCTTCCTCTATCGAAATCCCTCAGAGATGGACTGTCGATTAATGATGAGATGACGTATATAACTCCAGATGGAGATGCAAAACAACTGCTGGTTAGTAGTAAACCGATAATTGATGATAATTATAAGATCATTGCAGCGGCAATGATCTCAGCAGATATAACTGAATTGAAAAAGGCTGAATGGGATCGAAAGAAACTTGAAGAAAAGATCTGGCAGACTCAAAAACTCGAAAGCCTTGGGGTTCTTGCTGGTGGTATCGCACATGATTTTAACAACCTACTAGTAGGAATAATGGGTAATTCCAGCCTGCTTTTGGATGAGGGAGAAATCAGTAATTCTGTAAAAGTAAGAATTGAAGAAATTGACCTTGCATCGCGTAGAGCTGCTGACCTTTGTAAGCAAATGCTTGCGTATTCTGGGAAAGCGAAGTTTGTAGTGAGAACTCTTAGTCTCAATCAATTAGTAAAAGAAATGAGCAATCTACTAAAGGTTACCATTTCAAAGAAGGTTCAGTTAAAGTATGAGTTGTCTGATTACCTACCGGTAATTGATGCTGATCCAACACAATTACGACAAGTTATAATGAATTTACTTACCAATGCGAATGAGGCAATTGGTGAGGATGATGGTGATATTTACGTACGAACAGGTTACACAGATTATACAAAACAAGATCTCGAGAAGTTCAAACTTGGCGAAAGTTTACAACCCGGTGAATATGTATACCTTCTAGTAAAAGACTCCGGTTGCGGAATGGACGAGGGGACATTAGAAAAAATCTTTGATCCATTCTTTACCACAAAGTTTACTGGACATGGCTTGGGGATGGCCTCAGTACTTGGAATTATACGTGGCCATCATGGATCAATCCATGTTGAAAGCGCACCTGGAGTAGGTACTACTTTCCATGTTTTATTGCCCATTTCTCATAATCGAATGATTAAAGAGAATAAACCGATCCTTCAGGATAGTACAAATAATAAGGGTAATATCCTTCTTGTTGATGACGAGAAATATATTCTCAAGATTGGTACAGAGATGTTGGAACGATCAGGCTTCGATACCCAAATCGCATCAAACGGTCTAGAAGCGATGGAATTAATTGAAAAAGAGGATTCCAAAATCTCATGTGTTATACTTGATCTTACTATGCCCAAAATGGATGGCGAGGCAGTCTTGAAAGAAATGCAAGCACAAAACATAGATACTCCAGTAATTTTATCAAGTGGATATAGCGAGCAAATAGCTATTGAATTAATGCATAATCAAAACGTTGCCGGTTTCCTACAGAAGCCATATCGATATGAAGAGTTGATTCAAGCTATTCGAAATACCTTGACAAGCGGGGAAACTGTTTGATTTAGTCTCCTAGAATTATTTTTATATTAAGTAACTAATTCTTCTTTATTAATTAGTTACTTTTTTTTATAATGACCTGAAGCATAATATTATTACTACTTTACTTCCAAAATCCGACGGGAGGCATTGATTTGTTTAGCCAAATGAGAATTTTTATCTATCCTATTCTTGTTTTTCTCTTTTTTAGTATATCCGCATGTAATCTACCGGGTAAATCTAGACAGAATTCCGATCCTACCGCAGAAAGTCAAGTAAACACTCCTGATTCGACATCCAACCAGAAGGTAGACAGAAATGAACAGGATACTTTCGGGTCGTGGGTACTAATGAATCGTCACACAACGGGCGAAAATACATTACACACAAATTTTATTCAGGCATCATGTATAGATGCAAATGGGCGAATACTATGTAAAACCGGCGGAACCCGTGACTATCTCTCTATTTATGACGGCCATTCCTGGTCGTATGACGATGCAGAAAAATTGTTCCCGGGATTGGATGAACGGATGATATTTTATGGTGACAGAGTTGGAGATGTATGGATTAATTCCGGTACGAGGTTGTACAAATATTCCAATAACAATTTGTATGAAATAAAAGGATTAAAAGAAGTCGCATCAAAATTCGAAAGAATCTCAATAAAAAATATAAAAGAAGATATATACGGAGCACTATGGTTCCATGTAAATCGGAACGTATTCACCTATGATGGCCTGCGATGGAAAAAACACAATCTTGATTTTTTAGATAAAAAAGTCCAATGTTTGTTTATGGATCTGAAAAGGAATGCTAACGTTTATAATGGTGAGAAACTGCTAAAATGGAAAGGTGGCCGATGGGTAGAATGGGAAAATCAGTTCATAGGTGAGGAATTTGAAAAGCGGGAAATTGTAGAATTCTTTATGGATTCAAATGGCCGTTATTGGGCTAATGTAAAGGGGCAGGGATACTACTTGAATGAAGGTTATGAATGGGTAAAAGTACTGGATCGAAATTATGAGTTCATGGGGCAGCCTCTTGGGCAGAAAACTATTTATGAAGATTTTGACGGAAATATATGGATAAGCTTGATTCATCGCGTTGTGAAGTATGATGGAGCGTCATTTCAGGACATCGATTTCGGTACGGAACACAAGCTCGTTTACTTTGAAATTCTATTTCCTGAAGACCGAACCATCTGGGTCTCCTCAACTAATGGATTTTTTGTTTTTGACGGAGTTGAATGGAAGAATATTACCTCCGACGGGGTTCCAAATGATATCGCAGCGATATGCGAAGCCCCGGATAATAGCGTTTATATGATCACGAGGAGAGAAATATTTCAATTGAGGGATGGAATCGTTGAACCAAGGAGCGAAAAACTACTTAATAAACCCAGAGAGTTGGCGTTTGATCAAGTTGGAAGTCTAATTGTTGGTCATGAATATTTTTACAAAATGAATTTTACTGATCATAGCAAGGACACGTTTCCATTCTATCAGTTTAATGCTTTTGATATTGTATTCAGAAATAACTCTTTCCTGATTTGTAATCCCTCAGGTATCTATTCAGTCAAAGATTATATACCACAAACATATGTCAATCATCCGGCCATGTGTATGGTTGAGTACAAAGGGCAGTTACTTTTTGGTGCAAACTATGTATTAAATGAAGATATTAAGCTTTACCCTTACTGTAATGACACGTCCCAAAAAACTTTACCTGCTGTAAACAAAGAATACACCAACTATATTCGCGATATGGAAGTTGACAATAGCGGAAATCTGTGGTGTACGACCGTTGAAGGTATATCCAGGTTTGATGGTGAAAAGTGGGTTACGTATCACAATGGTCCCGATCAAATTGTTGACGAAACATTTAATCCTTATGGCACTTTTCAGAAGATTTATGAGCACATAGATGTTCCAATCCCATCCTTTCGCAAGGATTCCGGTTGGGAGAGGATCCCAATAGCTGTCGACAAAATCGGCAATGTCTGGTTTGCATTTCAATCTATGATTATTAAATACGATGGAACCAAATTCCATAAAGTGGATACCGGGATACCGGAAAAACCAACCATCCTTGATATTATGCCAATGTCGGACGGTTCCATCTGGTTCACAACGTCGCGCGATGGAATACTAAAATATATACCATGATGTAAAAAAGATTTGAACATGTTACTGGGGGCAATAAAGTGAATAAATCTGCTTTAATCCTGATTCTTATATCTCTGACTTTTTTATTGATCTCCTGCCATAAAGGTGATGATCCTGTTTCAAGTGGGGCGATCAATCTTCTCGATGGTGAATGGGAAAAACTGACGACTGAAAATTCTGGAAGCAACCGATTGCCAGATCAGAATGTCAGACGAATTACTGTAAATGGAGATGGAGTCGCAACACTTCAGACTGATGCGATATCATTAACTACATTTGATGGAACTAATTGGAACAATCAAGTATATGAATATACTAGATATAGCATGGGTGGGGTAACTAATTGTTTCTACGATCGTGATGACAAATTATGGCTTTCCACTGGATATGCTGTTTATGAATTCATCGATGGTGATTTTAGTATCATTGAAGAAACAGAACATTATGCATTTCGTTCGCATGGATATGGCTACATCTCCAATGTCTTTCAGGATAAAGATGATAATATCTGGTTTATTGGCCGTGGACTGATGTATAGTTTTGACGGGTCAGAATGGATTGAACATGAAGACCTTGATAATGATACGACAGTCGCTTATCCACGATATGTCTTTGAGGATATAAATGGCGATGTCATAGCCAATGCAGATGATCGCTTCTGGAAATGGAATGGCGGAGCGAATTGGGAGGTTACAGATTTTCGTTTCACACATGATTTCACAGAAGCCAGGGAATTCAGTCTAGATCTGACAGGAATCCCGATCTTCTATATCCCCAACGATGGTTACTATATCTACAATGATGAACAATGGGAACTTCTACTTGCAGACCGAAATGAATATCGTCACGAAAATGATAATAAGTACACTATCTATAGGGATCAAAATGGAGATCGCTGGATTAATCTTCAAAATGAACTTTATTTAGTCAGGAACGGGGGATGTGACGTCTACCATAGGAGAACGTTTGACAATAATGAACTGATCAACGAAATCACCCAGGCACCAGATGGAAAACTATGGTTAGCTACGACAAAGGGAATCCATATCTTTGATGGTTCGAGCTGGGTTGAAATATGGGCAAATGGGTTACCTGATGATAGAGAAAATTGCGTTACCCAGGACAGCGAGGGAAATACTTGGATTAGTAATTTTTATGGTACCTTTAAATTACAAGGTGGTGACTGGATTGAAATCCGCGAACAATTGAATTATCGAGTGAAGGATATGGCGTTTGATTCACAGGATAACTTATGGCTACTGACTTCAAGAAACCTTTTTCAATATACAAACCAGGGCAACTGGATTGAATATTTTATCTGGGCAGATGATCTGTATATTAGTGCCAATGATGAAATATTTCTTAGCTCACAATGGGGTGTCTATAAACTAAATGACGGCGCTTTTGAACTCTACATCGATCATCCGGCTAGTGCGGTAACCGAATATAATGGGCGACTCCTGGTTGCTGCTAATTTTATCATGAACACAGATTTGGAACTATTTCCTTTCTGTAATGATCAGACTAATCGTTCCCAACCCGCTGTCCATATGTATCATACAAATCATTTTCACAATATTTTCAACGATCTCTATGGTAACCTCTGGACAGCATCTGTAAATGGGATATCATGTTTTAACGGTAACAATTGGGTGACCTATTCAGGTGAATCAAAAGATTTAGAGATATTTACTTTCAATCCTCATGGTGAATTTAGAATCGAATATATTCCCACAGATTTACCTTTTGATGGTGAATTTGAGGATGTGTTTACTTATTTCGAGTATGAAGTTGATGGTGTGGGTAATATATGGTTTAGCTATGAAAAGGACATTTTCGTATTCGACGGCACAGAATTCCATCTTCTCGAACCCGAAGTAGATATCCTTACTCCAATTGTGGATATAAAAGCAATGAAAGACGGCTCAATCTGGTTTTGTACTAGATTTGATGGAATCGCAATTTATAAACCTTAGTTCGCATTGACCCTGACACATCGAATCCTGAGGCATTATGCGTTATCTATCTTTAATTCTATTAATACTGTCTGTACTTCTGTTATCAGCTTGCCGTAAGGAGGATGACCCCGTTTCAACTGATCCACCTATTCCTGGTCAGGGAACTTGGTCAGTGATAAATGCACAAAACACAAACCAGAATGGCTTACCTGATCCATGGGTCAAGAATATCTTTTTTTCTGAAGCTGGGGATGCGTATATCTCAACAAGTTATGAGGGATTATCGAAGTTTGATGGGAATACTTGGGATAACGATCCTTGGTCTTTTAATTCGAATTATGATAGTTGTCCTAATGGTTTTCTAGAAGACAGAAACGGCCGAATATGGATAATTTCAACAGAAGATATCTTCCGATATGAGGATAATGTGTTAAATCTGGAACAGGAACTAATCGACCTATTGATAGAGACTACTTGTGGAACCCCTTCAAACTACGAAGCTAATGCAACTTATATACTTGAAGATATTGAAGGTACTATATGCATTATGTCTTTCTGGGGGCCAATGATATATGATGGTGAGTGGCGAATGTATTACGGTGATGGGACTTTCCCATCAGCAGTCATGAATGAGCCACTATTTCTTGATCCGGACGGTCGCATCACATTCTATGCCGATGGAATATTCTTCACATATAACGGTGAAGAGTGGATCGAAAATCAATATATGAATACTGGATTTGATCCTAGATGGGGTTGTGATAGTTTCTATAAAGATTCTTCCAACCGAATCTGGGGAATGTCGCCAGGGTACGGCGTTGGTACGTTTGATATCTATGAGTTCTACAATAATAACTGGATAACCCACGAGATAGTCATAGGTGACGATGAATCTCAAAGAGCTTATAATATTGTTGAAGATAATGAAGGTAATATCTGGTTTGGTCGAAGTGATGGACTACTTATATATGACGGGCTATCATTTGAGTTCATGCCAGTGGGTGATTGCCTTTTTGTAGCTGTACATCCTAATGGAAACATATGGATTGGCCAGAAGGATGGCATATTAATTCTTGATGGTGACAATGTAAGTGAAATAAATGTTAACGGTTTTCTAAGCGATCAAGTGATTAAAATGGAAGAAGCACCTGATGGTAGTGTTTGGATTATGACCAGGAAAGGATTGACGCAGTACAACAACGGACAATGGGTAAACAACAAAAAATTCGGTAGAAATTATTATAAGAGAAAATCAGATATGATGATTATGGAAGATGAAACCATCTGGATTACAAATGGTTACATTAATCACTTTTCAGAATCAGGCGAATTCCTTTCTGATGATATTGATGAAGCGACTTCAGTCATCATGTCCCAAAATAACGACCTATATTTCAGTGCCATGTTTGATGGATTAGTAAGGTTATCAAATGGGCAAGTATCAATTATAAATGAGCAATATAGCAATTCAGTCGTTGAGTATGATGGATCTATTCTGACGGGTTCCGATTGTATTTATAACGATGATGGTGTACCGTTCCCGTATTGCCAAAATCCTGATTACAGGACTTTACCCTCTCGTAGTAACCACCACAAAAATGTTCAAAACATTATTGTAGCACAAAATGGAGACTTGTGGTGTACTGTTTATGAGGGCATCGCAAGATTTGATGGTGAGTTATGGAATACATATGCTTATCTAGATTCAGGAACAGAAGTGGTTTCCCTTGGCGAATTCGGAACATTTACTGTTCAGTATGAAAATATTGGATTCGTTGAGGAGAACTTCCTGTATAATGGTCGGTTGATGCCAATTGCTGAAGATCATTATGGAAATATCTATTCCAGTTATTCCAATCTATTAATTTCCTATGACGGAGTATCCTGGAATCAGGTTGTGCCTGATATACCAGTTACCGCTGAAATAACTGACATCCTCATTAGATCAAATGGTGACATCTGGTTTTCTACCTATGGTGAGGGTATCTTAGTTTATCATCCATAAATACTTTTGATTCGATTTATATCCTGAACGTTATCTCATATCCAAGTTATTATGGCGTTTCAAGCAAGTTATTATGAATTATAACTTCATAGATGGATCTGGCTACAAGTTCATGTGCGTAAAAATTCCAATGATAATCATTATCCCAATCGAACTTCTTATGATTCACTTGATAGTCGTTGAAGAACATATCCGTTAAATCTAGATAGGTACCCCCATATTTTCCAACTGAATTCTGAATGAAACAAGAAACAGGTAATTTTTCTGGTTTGGTTTCATTTCGGTAGAGCTTGTAACGATTTGCATCGACAATATAGACCAATTCTATCTCGGGAAAATTTACACTCATTTTATTCAAACAGTAGTCAGCAGCTTTCTGTAGAACCGCACTCTGTTCCTTATCAAACTCATCAAGGATATTTGATCCAGGATCAGCATTCGCCTCAATTTGACCGGCTCTAATAAACTGAAGTTTTCTGTTCATCCACAAATATCTGGCAATAGCACTATTTCTGATGATTCGATTCTTTCTATTGGGTTTAAAGTCGTATCCATCTATTTCTTTGAATATCCCATTCTCATAATTGAGTTTTTTGTTCGTTCTGAAACTTTTATCATAATTATAAACACTGGATTCGACATCACCAGTATTTAAACAAAATACTAGAATATCTGGATTGAGGTATTTTTCTACCCATTTAGCAACTTCAGTATACTGTATGAGAGTGCCGCCATCAGTGCCAATGGAATAAACATCAAAATTACTGTCCAGCTTTTCACTTAGTACATTCGCAACATGGTATTCCCATGGGATAATGAATCCGGTTATGAAAGAATCACCGATAATTGCTACTCTTGGTTTGTCTTTATCCACTCCGGGTCTATAGTCAATATCAGCAAGAAAACCATAGTTATTGACATGCCATGGAGCTTTAATTAATGAAAATCGACCAGAAGTATAAATGCCATCGCGTGTTTGTGTTGTATCAAAACACATAACATGGTATTCTTTGATTTGTGAAGCATAAGGAACATTACTGGCTGGAATGATGAACCTGAAAAATAATTCACCCACGATAAAAAGGAAAATCAGAAACAAGATAATTCTTATGATAAATTTCTTAATCATTTTATACCTAGAATTGGAAGTAAATGAATTCTTGAGAACCGAAACTGCCCAACACTGCAATTCCTGCGATTGCACAGGCATAAAGGGTCCAACGTAATGGCAACTGGAAATTTTCGATTTGCATGCCGTGTTGTTTCTCACGAGCGAACCACTCCACAACCAATGGAATCATCGCGATAAGGACCGGTTCGACAAATCTACTGTAATCAAGCGCCATGTATGGTGAAGAAAAAATTCTACCGATATAAACAAATGCATCACCTACATTGGCTGCGCGGAAAAATACCCATGCGAGTAGTGCCATCATAAAGGTGATAAACATCGCACCCATTTCGCCCAGGTTGGGCATTAATTTTCCTTGAGCAACAATATCGGTATTCTTTTTCTGCTTGTTGATTAACATTAGAGGAATATAATAGAGACCATTAATAAGTCCCCACATGATGAAAGTAAAGTTTGCCCCATGCCAGAAACCACTTACGGTAAATGTTACGACAATATTAAAGATCCTTCTTCCTTTTCCAACAAAACTACCACCCATGGGAATATAAACGTAGTCACGGAACCATGAGGATAAAGAGATGTGCCATCTACGCCAGAATTCTGCGATATCTCGTGAGAAATAGGGGTAGGCGAAATTACGCATTAAGTTGAAACCAAATAAACGGGCTGTTCCAATAGCAATATCAGAGTACCCAGAAAAATCACAATAAATCTGTATGGCGAAAAAGAAAACACCTAAAAAAAGTGTGAGACCGTCAAGAGTTTCGTGATTGCTGAAGACGTACTCAACAGAACGGGCCATGTTGTCTGCAACAACAATTTTTTTGAAAAATCCCCAAAGCATTTGACGAAGGCCGTCCTTGGCTGACTCTATATTGAATTCCCTCTTTTTGTGAAATTGTGGAAGGAGGGAGGCAGCTCTTTCAATGGGGCCAGCAACAAGTTGAGGAAAGAAACTGACAAACGCGAAAAATGCTATTGGATTTTTCGATGATTCTATCTTTTTGCGGTAGATATCTATTGTATAGCTTAAGGTTTGGAAGGTATAGAAACTGATTCCGACTGGAAGAATAACTCTTAAGGTTTTTGGATCACCATGTAATCCAAACATCCCTACAAAATCGATAAAAGACTCTATAAAAAAATTAAAGTATTTAAAGAATCCCAAGATTCCCAAGTTTACCAGTAGACTAGTTGCAAGAAGAATCTTCCGATGTAAGGGATTATTGCTCCGATCCATTCGACCACCAACAACATAATCAACTAGAGAACTTAGGAAGATTAATGTTAGAAATCTCCAATCCCACCAACCATAGAAAATATAGCTAACAATGATCAGAAAGAAATTCTGGAGATTTAGTCGTTTTTTGCCGATGGACCAATATAAAAGGAACACTATCGGTAAAAATATTGCAAAGGTCAGGGAGTTAAAAAGCATCCGGTATCCTTGAAAGTCAAATTCACAAATTCAAGTAAAATGGGTATTACAATAATGGAATTTTAATATAGTGTTAAAATATCAATTATGTAATAGAGTAGGATTCAAAGAATATCTATATCTATCTAGTCCCTCTCAAGAGATTTGGGTAAATAGGTAATTTTTGCTAGATTCCTGCATCAAAGCTAACACAAGATTTACGGAGTAAAATATGATTACCAATTCTCAAATCGCCGAAGCAATGGTGATAAAGCTGGACGATGAATTGCCGGAAATGCCATCCTTTGAACCGGGTATCCGTCGCGCTCCAAAACGTGGTCCGAAACTGAATCGTCACGATACTGAACTTGCTCTTCGTAATGCCCTGCGTTACATACCGGCTAAATACCATGAACAACTCGCCCCGGAATTCCTGGAAGAATTGAATACAATGGGCCGCATATACGGGTACCGTTTCCGTCCTGCTGGAAAGCTATCCGGTAAACCCATCGATAATTATAAAAGTAAATGTATCGAAGGCCGTGCTTTTCAGGTGATGATTGATAATAACCTCGATTTTGAGATAGCACTTTATCCATACGAATTGGTGACCTACGGTGAAACCGGACAGGTTTGCCAGAACTGGATGCAGTACCGTTTGATCAAAAAATATCTTGAAAATCTGACACAGGATTTAACACTTGTTCTTCACTCAGGCCATCCTCTTGGACTCTTTAAATCTAAGCCCGATGCACCCAGAGTCATCAATGCCAATGGCTTAATGGTTGGTATGTACGACAACCAGGAAGACTGGACTCGTGCGGCAGCTATAGGTGTCGCCAATTACGGTCAGATGACCGCAGGTGGATGGATGTACATCGGCCCACAGGGTATTGTTCATGGTACCTACAACACCATCGCCATTGCTGGAAGATTAAAACTCGGAGTCCCTGAAGATGGTAACCTGCACGGGAAACTCTTTATCACTTCTGGTTTGGGTGGGATGAGTGGTGCCCAGGGCAAAGCGATTGAGATTGCACAGGGTGTAGGTATAATAGCAGAAGTTGATCCATCACGTGTAAAAACCCGTTATGATCAGGGTTGGGTAAGTGAAGTCGCCTATACACCTGAAGAAGCGTTTACCCGTGCCAAAACAATCCTTGCGCAGGAAAAGCAGGGCGTAGCGATTGCCTATGAAGGTAATATCGTAGATTTGCTGGCTTACGCGGTCGAACACAACGAAAATATTGATATGCTTTCTGATCAGACCAGTTGCCATGCGGTTTATGATGGTGGTTACTGCCCAGAAGGTATCAGCTTTGAGGAGCGAACCGATTTACTCGCCAACGATAAACCGAAGTTCAAAGAGCTGGTTGATAAGACATTAGTCCATCATTACGAAATCATCAAAACCCTTGTCGAACGTGGAACCTACTTCTTCGATTACGGCAACGCTTTCATGAAGGCTATCTTTGATGCTGGTGTCACTGAGATATCCAAAAATGGTGTCAACGATCTGGAAGGCTTTATCTGGCCGAGTTACGTGGAAGATATTCTCGGACCGGAACTTTTTGACTACGGTTATGGACCTTTCCGTTGGGTTTGCCTGAGTGGGAAAGAGGAAGACCTGATCAATACCGATAACGCAGCAGCGGAAATGATTCTGAAGGTCCGTGAAAATCTACGTTATCAGGATAATGATAACTATATCTGGGTTCGTGACGCCATGAAGAACAAGCTGGTTGTCGGCACCCAGGCCCGCATCCTATATCAGGATGCTAAAGGTCGTACGGAGATCGCGCTTCGTTTCAACGAGATGGTTCGAGATGGTGAAGTTGGTCCGATTATGTTGGGCCGTGATCATCATGATCCCGGTGGGACAGATTCACCTTTCCGTGAGACTGCCAACTGCAAAGACGGTTCGAACGTAATGGCAGAGATGGCCACCCAGTGCTACGCCGGTAACGCGGCCCGGGGAATGAGTCTTGTCACTCTGCATAACGGTGGTGGTGTGGGAATCGGTAAAGCCATCAACGGTGGTTTTGGATTGGTTCTTGACGGTAGCGAAAGAATCGACAACATTATCAAAACAGCGATGCCGTGGGATGTGATGGGTGGTGTTGCCCGTCGTGCATGGGCACGAAATGAGAATTCGATTACCACGTCCATGGAGTTTAACAAGATCAACGATGGCGAAGACCATATTACGTTACCGTATCTCGCTGATGATAGCCTTGTTGAAAATTTACTGAACAAAGAGTTTAATGATTAGTCTTTCAAGACTTATATTAAGCCCATCCTGATATTCCGGATGGGCTTTTTATTTGCAGACAAGGAACTGAATACATGAAAAATCCGCTTTTCATTACGATACTGGCAGTAGCTGCCCTATTGGCGATTGTTGATGTCTATTACATTGTTGTTGTTAGTAATGCAAAACGTAAAACACCTGAATTGATAGAACACTACATGTCGGATGAAGTCAGCAAGATTAAATATGCTGATCTGACTGACAGGCAGATCGAAATCCTGCTGGCAGTTCAGGATCCAGGATTCTGGGATCACAAGGGAGTGGATTTTGCTACTCCTGGAACCGGCTGGACTACAATTACACAATCCATCTGTAAAAAGTTTTATTTCAAGAATTTTAAACAAGGTTTACCGAAAATAAAGCAGACCCTCCTAGCCCGTTTTGTTCTGAACAGGTTTGCCTCAAAGGAAGAGCAGATTCAGATATTTATGAATATCATGTGGTTTGACGATGGAATCGTCGGTTTTGCTGATGCATCTGAATACTTTTACGAAAAATTTTTTAATGAATTAACAGAAGATGAATATATTTCACTTGTCGCCATGCTGAATTTGCCCAGGCAGTACAACATCAAATCAAATCCCGAGGCTAACTCTATGCGAGTTCACAGGATAAAAAAGGTTTTGTCGGGTGAGTACACTCCGAAGGGGTTATTCGATACGGAATATATCGAAACAGAATGAAATCTTTGAGTTATAACTTATAACATTTTTCTCTTGATGTTATACTTAGCTATCATCATCTTATAGCCTTATTAAGTGGAATGACAAGAGGCAAAATCGTGCGATATCTAAGACCATTGATAGTTGTGTTTTCAATCCTTATGAGTAGTCTTGTTGTCTATTCCGCTCCTCAACGTTTTGATTTCGAAAAACGTAATAATCCAAAAGACATTCCCCAAAAACTAATGGATACTTGGAGTTACCATCCTGGCGACAATCCAGAATGGGCTGATCCAAATTTTGATGACTCAGATTGGGAAATAATCAAGACAACACTTTTTGAAGATCCTGAAAATTTGCCAGAATCAGGTTTTGATGGACTAGGTTGGTTCAGACTAAAAATGGAAGTTGATTCTTCTATGGTCGGAGATTTAATCTCCATTGATCTTCGAATGGCCGGTGCAGCGGAACTTTTCCTTAACGGTGAAATGGTTTATAGTTGGGGGAAAATCTCCGAAGAACCGGATTCAAGCAAATTGCTGGTTAGTTTTAACATGTTCCCCAAGGTTTTTCGTCTGAAAAATACAACGGAACAAGTTATTGCTGTACGTTTCTATAACCCGATTTATAAAGATTTCTTTTCCAAGGATGGTATTGTCGGGTTTGAGATTCATGCAGCGAAACCATTGGAATTTCAGAGATATATATTCTGGTTTAGTAGTTCCCAATTTGGTATGTACACCTACATGAATGGTTTTGCTGTAGCTATAGGATTACTTCACCTGCTTCTTTTCCTCTTTTTCCCAAAAGAAAAATCGAACCTTTTCTACAGCCTTCTAATCACTGGTTTAGTCCTGATAATGTATGGAACCCATCCCTACTATATAGAGACCCCACTTGAACTCTTTCTACGAAAACTTGTCTTTTTTAAGCTGGGTCTTATTATTACCTCTGTCTTCAGTGCTATTTTTATCTATTCAACTTTCAGAGATAAATTACCACGTTTGGCATATTATCTATTGGGGTTTGGAGTAATAGCCGCCCTGACGACCCCCTTCTTATCGGCATATACTTATTATATTTTTGCCCTGATGGTGTTTCCCTTTACTCTTGTTGAATTGATTATTGCCTGGATCAGGAAAAGAAAAGGGATATTTATTGTAATTGATGGAACCTTCCTCGCATTCTTTTTCTTTACATACCAAATGCTGGCGGACATGAATGTCTTCCCCCGTTTCATCACTTTTCTTCCCATGTATCAGGAATACCTGGCAGGCGTATTTGTTCTGATCTTAACAAACTCGGTTTTTCTGGCTTACCGTGTGGGCCATACAAACCGTGAACTGGGAGAAAAACTAGTCGAAGTGCAAGAATTGTCTGAAAAATCACTCCGGCAGGAACGTGAAGCACAGGAGGAAAAACTCAGGTTCAAATCACTCGAGATGGAAAACGCTCAGAAGGATCTGCGACTACGGGAAGCTCAAAAACGTGAAGAGTTACTGGAAAAACTGGAAGACACAAACCAGGAACTTGAGTTAATGAATCAGGAGTTGGTACAAACTCAATCGCAGCTCGTTCAATCTGAAAAAATGGCTTCCCTTGGTATGCTGACCGCAGGGGTCGCTCATGAGATCAATACACCCATTGGTGCAATAAATAGCGTACAAGGGACCCTCCAAAAAGCCAGTGAAAATCTGATGAAAATCCTTCAGGATGAACTTGGTGAAAAATACAATACTAATGAACAACTGCAGAAAAATATTGAAGCCCTGTTATCGGTCAATAAGGTGATGAAGACCGGTGGTGAACGGGTGACAAAGATAGTAAAGCGGATGAAATCATTTGCCCGTCTGGATGAAGCAGATCTTAAGAAAACCGATATCCATGTGGGACTTGATGATACGTTGTTGATGATTAACCATGAGTTGAAATCCGGTATAGAAGTAGTACAAGAATATGGTGAAGTCCCAATGTTTCCCTGCCATCCAAGTCAATTAAATCAAGTATTTCTTAATCTGATGATGAATGGTGTTCAGGCGATGGGTGGCAAAGGAAAACTGGGAATACGAACCTGGGTAGAGGATGGAAAGGCATATATCGCCATTTCTGACACTGGAATTGGAATGTCAGATGAAGTAAAAACGAAGATTTTCGATCCGGGTTTTACAACAAAAGGTGTTGGTGTCGGAACTGGACTTGGATTGGCAATCTGTTATAACATCATTAAAGATCACAAAGGTGAAATTCTTGTCGAAACAGAAGAAGGAAAGGGTAGTACCTTCACCGTTGTAGTTCCATTAAAACATGAATGATTAATCGTTATCCAAATAAAAAGGCTACCCATTTGGGTAGCCTTTTTCTATTACAGTTACTTCCTGAAGCACTATTTCATCAAAACGATCTTACGGGTTTCAAGGTAGTTTGCTGCTTCCATCTTAACGAAGTAAACACCTGAAGCCAGTATTCTACCGTCCGACCCATCAGCATTCCAGACAACATTATGGTATCCAGCTTCAATATTGTCGTCAATAATGTCCATCACCTTTTGACCCATCATATTGTAGATGGAAATCTTAACATCTGATGCTTCTGGAAGAGCAAACGGAATATTTATCTGGGCGTTGAAAGGATTAGGATATCCGTTGCCCAACTCATATTTATCAGGTAAATTATCGTCGATATTTGGTATTTCTTTCCACTGAATAGGATTAGTATTACTGATATCTACATCTATCATCCATACGTCTCCATTTTGCCAATATCCAGCAATATCAACTTTTTCATTGGCTGTCAACTGATAATCATCGTTAAAATCATAATATAAGACCGCGTCTTTTGGATAATGATAGGACCAGATTCTTCTTTCTTTAACTACAAACCTGACTCTCTCCTCCCAATCATCCTGACTGGCGGGTGATGTGTCATAATAATGATATGCCGCAACTGCTTTATAGTTTGTAGCAATTCTTCTTAGTCTTCTTCGACAAGAAGTGGGACTACTATCATAATCATGCCATCCTCGATCTTCAAAAATCTTTCCACAATTAGTTAAGGTTAAATCTGTGGCACTACTATTCTCGATTGTATGATTGCCGCCTATTTCTGAAGAAGTAAGTTCTCTGAAAATATATGACCTTCCTGCAAACCATTCTGGATCTGTTACAGCCAAAGTGGGTTCACACTTAAAACCTACCCATGTTCCATCCTTCATCCAGAAATCAGAGGCACCGACTTCACCAGAATTTAATCGAACTCCTGTTTGTTTCCAATAATTACTACTACTACTGTTTCCATCAAACATTTGGCCATGACCGAAACCATGGACAACATTGAAGTTGATTTCTTTAGTGGAATTTCCCCAAGGTCTCTTGACTTTGTATCTGAATTGATTATAATTGTCAATTAGTGATAGGTAAGTATCAACATCATCTTGTGGCATTCCACTTACATATCCATCCCCACAGTCTCTTCCAATAATTCGTGGATAAGCGTATGTTTGATTATTGTTATAAGCTCCCGCAATATTTGTTTTTGCCAGAAACTTAGTTCTAACTTTTGGGGCACCAGTATTATTAGTGGTTTCAAACGCACATTCAGCATCATATTGATCAAAATCTATCATTAAATTGATTGGCATACATGGATTTACTTTATTATTTGTCAAAAGATTGTAGACAAAATAATCAACATTATCGTACTGTAAAACTTGGACCTCATCCCAGTTGATCATTAAATCAGAATGATCGGTCCCATTTATATCTCTTCCGATGGCTATGATGGTACGCTCAAGCCTAGCATCATCTGCTTTCTCATTATTAAAATAATATCCTGATGTCTGCATGATTGAGCTATGAACTGATTTTTTATCAAGAACTCTAGTCTTAATATCAACATCAGTTCTTGGTAAGGGAGCGATACCTATAGGATCTGGTTCTTGAGGTATATCAGGAAAAGTGGCTCCCAAGTCAGTGGGTTGAGTCAACCATTCAATTGTATTTGAATGATTTGCAAAGGAAAGTGGACTATTACGACACCAGTTTGGATATCCTGCATCTCGGTAGACATGGGCAAGATCTTTCATGACAACGAATGCCATGTTGTCATCCTGTTCATGGTTGATATTCATGTTTGCCCATTGCTCGCCAGCACTATAGACACCGTTTCCTTGCAAATGGTGCCAATCATCCCATGTATTATTCTCACCATGATCCCCAGTCAGACATATGAATAAATGGTTGTCGCGATCCCAACTTGATCGATAGGACACATAACTATCGTTCGTGGAAGAATAAACCTTTTGATCATATTCTGTATCTAAGAGACCTCTAATATCTTCCTGATCCTCTGAACCACCAGTTTCTAGCATCATATCTTTAATCTTATTTGTTGTGCCTTGATACAAGGCTGCGACTTCAAAAAGATTCTTGTAGCACATATCATAAAGTGCCTTTCTCCTATTGTTATATGTTAATTCTTTTTCATAGGGTTCTATCATCAATTTGTTGTAGACACTGTTTTTACTGAAATACACACGTTCTACAAGAATTTCTGTAGATCTACAATCTTCAAACGTTGCAACCTGTCCTGATGGAAACTGCGTTACATTGTAATAATTTAAGATTCTTTTTATCCAGTCATTGGGCATCAGGTCAGTCTTCATCCCGACTATATCATAGATGCTTTCATCGTCAGAATACTGACCTGAAGAGGAAAAAGATGGACGAATAATGAATTTTACAGTAGTATTTTGTTTTGAGCATGCGTTACAAAAGTTAGCAACAGCTCGGTATGCAAAAAGTGATTGTATTAGGATCTGCCTTCCATAGTTCTGTCCTGAGCCGCATACGCCATCAGGACCAAAGAGAGATGGAAAGCCATGCATATATGGTGCTTGTGGAAAATGGTAATCGGATCTTAAATCGGTTGCATTTAATCCCATTCGCAGATTGCCTAAACCCTGACGAAACCAATTCTTTGGGTCAGAACAGTAACTTATTAAGTGGGTGGTAATTCCATTGGGTTTAATCGGTACTTGATCGTTTAATACTAATCCGGCTAGTACAAGTGCTACAGGTGTATAGAGTGCTCCAACGGAAAGATGTCGGTGGTTGATGTCAATTGATCCATGACCAACATCGTATCCTAAAACTTCTTCAATCTGTCCTGTTTGCATCAAGTGAAAGCAAAACAATTCGCTAGCGGTTCTTTGAATATTCGCCTTTATAATCTGATCATCACTAGCTGTAAGATATCCTGAAGCTTTAACGAGGTCATAAGTTTTGCACATCTTAATTAAATTGGATCCACGAAATGTTCCAATTTTATGATACATGTCTGAGTCACTTATGAGGTCGTTATTTAGATCCTGTATGTAACTTTCTAATTCTGTGTGAATGTAATATTTTGAGTGTCCATTATCTTGAACAATAGGATTGTTGGGATACAAAGAATTATCTAGGTATTGCGGTATGAAATCATAAGGAAAATCGGGAGTCCCATTAGGTGCTTCATTTGGGTTACTGGATTGGGGATGGAAATTTAAGCCTGTTGATTTAGTTAATTTCAACGCATTAATGACATCAGACCAATCTGAGCTATTTGCGATGAAAAGCTTCTGTGCTTCTTCGTACATGAAAGAGTCGATTAAAGCATGACGATCCTGAAATCCAGGATAGATATTATTCATAGTGGATATACTTGAATAACGAGATATTGTATATTCAAAATTTAGCCAATAGGATGGATTACTCATCCTATCTCTGATTTCAGTATTAATTTGAGAAGTCGTGGTTAGAGTTGGATTTGTTGGATCAGGATGGAATAATCTTGGAAAAGGCCATGATTCATTTTCGAAATTTGATGTAATCTCTGTCGCAAATGAGATGTTAAAAAAAAGAAAAACACCCAGAACAACAATGATTAGTTGTTTTACTGAGATAAGGTCTTTCATAAAGGATCTCCTTTAACGGTTTCCCGTTCAGGTAAGTGAGACGTGGTGCTGGTATTGATGGGATAGCACATCGTACTCAGTTCAATGTATGCAGTGCAATCAAGCTGGAATAAGAAGAAGGAGTGATAATTTTCCAGAGACTAATAGTAATCTTGAGTGCGACTAGTTCTTGTTCTAAAAATTTGGGATAGTAATCACAATATGTTATGTTGATAGTATTAGCTATAATACTAACATCAATGTAAAATAATAGATAAAATCCTGATATCCAAATCTGAGCCTCCGATTCAAATATGATCAACAATAAAACCTTCATCATTGCATTAATCTTCAGCATCAACTAGTTTAGAACAAGAAGGGCTCAACTGTTAGCGTGGGGAATAAGCAATGAATCGTCTGTCCAACTCCTTTTTATCCTTGACTGTTTTATCCTTAACTACACTTCTCTTTTTCTGGCCTCAACCAGACGAAAGAGCGGTATACCGGTCAAATTCTCATCAGTACAAATCAAGAAAACTAGCCATGCGTGGTGCTGTTAAAGAACCAAACGATTGGTTTATGCGCCAACGAACATGGCCATCCGAAGAATTCAATATCGAAGCGATGCAGGAAGGTTTCCGTCAATCGAAATTGATGCACCAGTCCAGCGGTAGCCAATTGAATGAAACTTGGGAACTCGCCGGTCCATCTAACATCGGCGGACGGGTGACTGCACTTGCTGTTCATCCAGACAACCCCGGAATCATCTACGCCGGAGCTGCCTTTGGTGGTGTTTTTAAATCCATTGACGACGGTCAGAATTTCTTCCCTGTATTTGAAGAAGATTTCGCCCTTTCCATAGGGGCAATGGCTTCCGATCCGCAAAATCCGGAAACCATCTGGCTAGGAACTGGGGAAGCGAACTCATCCGGTGATAGTTATCCAGGTAATGGTGTATACGTTACCCGTAACGGCGGGGACACTTGGGAACACAAAGGGTTGGAAAACTCTTTTCACATCGCTCAGATGGAAGTTGATCCCACCGATTCAAACCGTGTTTTTGTCGCTGTTATGGGTGGTTTGTATAACCGTAATGATGAACGGGGAGTTTATAGAACTATCAACGGTGGTGATTCTTGGGAAAATGTCTTTTTCCTGAATGATTCCACAGGTTGTATCGATGTAGAAGTGAACCCGCTCAATCCTGACACAATTTATGCAGTGATGTGGGAAAGAGTCCGTTCAGCAGAAGTACGAAATGTTGCAGGATACGGTAGTGGCATCTGGCGCAGTTATGATGGTGGTGACAATTGGGAAGAATTGACCAATGGAACCCCACAGGATGAATTCCTCGGTCGTGGAAGTCTGGCAATTGCACCCAGTGATCCAAGTGTTTTATACCTGTTTTACAGTAATCATCCCGGATATTTCCATAGTGCGTACAAAAGTACTGATTACGGGGATACGTGGACGACTATAGATCCAGATAACGGTATTGAGAGTAATCTATATAGCTCGTTTGGCTGGTATTTCGGTGAGATAAAAGTATCACCTGTGAATCCCGATCACGTATACGTTATGGGCGTGTATATGTATAAAAGCACTGATGGTGGCGAATTCTGGGACTATGTATTTCTGGATTCGCACGTAGATCATCATGCTATGTGGATAAATCCGAATAATCCGAATCATGTGATTTCTGGTCATGATGGAGGTGTAAATATCTCTTATAACGGTGGTATGACGACAGATATGCATACTTATCTGCCAAACACTCAGTTCTATGCGATAAATCATCATCCTGCCAATACGGATAATCTCTATGGTGGAACACAGGATAACGGGACCATCAGAACTACCACTGGTTCAATAAATGACTGGCATGAGATTTATGGGGGTGACGGTTTCTACGTACAGATCGATCCTGTTGATCCTCAAATCATGTATGCCTGTTATCAATGGGGCGGACTGAGTCGATCCGATAACGGTGGTGAATGGTTCGAGTCAATTAACTACTATTTTGAGGATGATAGAACCAACTGGATGACGCCATATCAGATTGACCCCAATAACCATGAAAGTTTATTCCTTGGAACATACCGTATATGGCAGTCAGATAACTATGGCAATAGCTGGAGTCCTATCTCGCCCAACTTAACCGATACACCTGAAGATGATGAGAACAGGCGATACCATACCATTACAACTCTTAGTGTTTCTCCCATCGAAGAAGGTGTAATATATGCCGGTACCGATGACGGAAATGTCTGGGTGACGACAAACGGTGGTACGCTGTGGGAAAGAATAGATGAAACACTTCCTGAACGTTGGGTAACCAGGGTAACAGCCGATCCAAGAGAAGAAGGTGTCGTTTATGTCGCCCTGTCTGGCTATCATGATTTCAGCCCGTTGTCACACCTCTATCGAAGTGAAGATTACGGACAGACATGGGTTTCCATCAGCGATGGATTACCGGAACAACCGATAAACGATATCGTCGTAGATCCCTGGGATAGTGACAGGCTCTATGTTGCAACCGATTGGGGAGTTTTTTATAGTCTTAATTTAGGTGTTACCTGGGAAACCTTGGGTGAGGGACTTCCGTCAGTATCGATTTTCGACCTTGATTTTATCAACTTCGAAAGAATCCTCGTAGCTGGAACACATGGTCGTTCCATGTATAAATATGATCTCGGCCCGTACAGTGGAGCAGGTGAAGCACCTGAATCCATATTGCCGGAAAATTTGATCGTAAATGCGTACCCGAATCCATTCAACGCAGAAGCAAATATCAACGTGAATCTACCTTCTTCGGGGCATCTGAAGGTTGAGGTTTATAACCTTCTGGGACGTAGAGTTGCTCAACTTGTTGACGGACATGCTGAAGCTGGCTGGCAGAAACTGCATTGGGACGGAAGCGGTGTTTCATCCAGTACATACATTGTTCGAGCAATTACTGACACTGAACACGTTTCAAAACGGATTACGTTGGTTAAATAGTATAAGATGAGAAGATAGAACTCAAACCCATGCCGAATTATCGGCATGGGTTATTTTTATCTAAGGTCTGAATTGGATGTTTGGGAAGTTTATCGAGATGTAGTTTCGAGTTTTATAATTGTGAATATCTATCCAGCTACTCCCATTTTCTATGGGATCAGGGCGGGTGGCCCGGGTGCTGGCAAGGGACCGTAGGTGCCCACCCGGGTTTCATATCGTATAGAAGCCCCATCCCGAATAGTCAGGATGGGGCTTTATTGCTTAAGGTCTGAATCGGATGTTTGGGATAGTTATGGAAACGTAATAACGTTTTTTATAGTTGTGTAAATCGATCCATTTACCTTCTCCATCATTTGGATCGGAAATGAATAAGGGTGAATGAAGCATGATAAACCCAAGTTTCATGAATAATCCGAAACTGTATTTAGTATCAAAATTGGAGTATTCGTTTTCTATTGCTCCGATATCTCCAAATAATCCCATGTTTTCATGTCTGAATTCAGCGCTTAGGGTAGAAGCATATTTACTTCCCGACAGAGTCTGATATCCTCTGATCATAGGCCCACCGGCCGTTACAAGGTGTTTTGTAGAGGAAAGGAAAGTCTTTCCAGAACGATCAAATCTGGCAAGTTCACCGAAAGACGGGTCTAAACCCCCATTTCCCCAGAAAAGTTCTTGTAGTGGTAGTTTTGTGTCCTGTAAAATCGAACCAAAGTATCCGGTGACACTGAAATAATTCTTAAAGGAAAGTCGTTTCTCGTAAATGCTGTTAAATTCAACCTTGGAAAAGTCAGATTCAGTATCTCCTGTGTCGATCCCTTTCGTAAAAGTCAGTTTCAAATTGATTCGATCCAGGTACCAGTTTTTCTTGAATTCAGTGCTTAAGCGGACGTCCATAAATTTTCCAGTGTTCCATGTAATAGGATTGAAAAATTCACTTTCATAGATGTCCATAAAGTTGAATTCGAAACGATACTTCAAGTATTGACGATCCTCCCAGAATCGAAGGTATCGCTTATGGTCAGCGATTAATTTGAATTGGCGGTGGCCATAGTTTTCCTGAATGTGAAATCCGTATCCGGAAGTTGATGTTCCACTTCGGGCATACAGCGAGTTCCGATATCGGATACTAACCACAGGATTTTGCGATAGGAGTCCATATCCACCTGATATCAGGAAGTTGTGATGGATAGGAGTAAGTGAGAAACGGTAGACGTTACCTGAGAGTATTAACCCGTCCTGGAAATTGTAATTGATTCCGGGTGAATAAAAAAGTTGATTCTCAAATGCATGTTCGAAATCAAAAAGTGGTTTAAACATGAGCTTAGCAGGCCAAACGTTATCGTGAGTGTTTATATCCATACAAACTAAATTCGGATCTACGATAACCTTATCTGGTTTTTCCGAAAATGATAGATTAAAGGATGATTCTTTGGCAAGAGGAGTATACCAGAAGGATTTCAGTATCTCATTTTCCTTCTGAATCTCAATAAAATAGGGGATGGAGATATCACTCTTGTTCACAACTTTGAAACTTAAATCATAACCAGATACATCTTCCTCAATTTTTATCTTTTCCAATGAATAATCGACTATACCATCCGAACCGATGAAATCATCAAAAAACCATGACATATCTTCACCTGACACCTCTTCTACAATCGCAATAAAATCTTCAGGCATCGGATGTTTGAATTTCCACTGTTCATAATAGGTTCGCATAATCTTATCGAATTTTTCATCTCCGAGATAATCTTGCAGGTATCGGAAACCTTGCATGGATTTATAAAAAACAGCGCACACGTATGCGATGATTTCTTCATACTCTTCCGAATGAAGATTGTTAGGTAGGGAACGTCCTGTTCGCAGGACATACATATTTGTCGAAGTGATCATATCCTGAGGAGTCATATTTTTTACAATACCCTGTAAAAAATCAGGAATGAGTCGAATGGTTTCAGGAGAATGGATCGCCTCAACTGTTCGATAGGTTGAAAACGTATTCATGCCCTCATCCAGCCATGGGTATCGTCTTTCATCCGTGCCAAGAATTCCCTGAAACCAGTTGTGCCCGGTTTCATGAATAAGCACTTGTTCAGCCAAGTCTTCGTTTGGAGTTATTTCGTTGACTGAAATCATAGGGTATTCCATCCCGTCACCCGCCAGGTAACCATCAACCGCGGATAAGACGTCATATGGATACTCCCCATAAAAATCACTATAGTATTTCAGACCGTTTTCCAGATGATCTAAGCTGTTCACCCACTGTTTGTAATGAGCAGGAAGCGAGTAGGACCATATTTCAACGTTTCGTCCTGAATTTTCAAAAGTATGAGTTTTCTTCTGAACAACATATTTTTTGCATGCAAACCATGCAAAATCGTGAACATTATCCTGAATGAAGCGAATAGTTTTTAAACTGTCATCACTCGGAAATTTCTTTTTATTTAATGCTTTAAAAGCGGTTTTTTTCTCCTTTTTATCCAAACTAAATAATCGGTTCCCCTCTTCTGCCAATGAATCCAGCCATAACTTCTCTGAAGGATTCTGAAGGACTCCGGTAGCACCAACGATATAGTTTTTCGGAAGAGTAATTGAAACATCAAAGCGGCCAAATTCACTGTAGAATTCACCCATATCCATATAGGGGTAAGTACACCAGCCTCGTTTATCGTAAACGGCTAATTTTGGATACCATTGTGTCCCTTGGTAGAGTTGACCAACACGCCCGATCCTAGAATATGTAGCAGGGAATTTTAGTCTGAATTTTAGTTCCAGAGTTAGCGATTCACCCGGTTCCAGCGGCTGGTATAATGGAATACTGGCAAGGTCTGGATGATTATCAAAAAATTCTAGTTGTGCCGGGATTCCATCAACTCTTAAAGAATCAACTTCTATCCATCCACCACGCTTCTTATGCGAAAAGAAGTAATATTTCAAGTGCTTTGATATCATTTCTCTTGCATAAGCAGATGAAGTATCTCTAAAAGCGTTGGCATAGAGCATCATTTCAAGATGGTCTATCTTGTCAGGAGAATTGTTACGGAATAGAATCTTTTCATACCCAAAGATCTGATGAAGAGTATCATCAAGCACTATGTCTAAATCATATTCTACATCATTTTGCCAATAGTCAGATGCAAGGCAACAGGTTGAAAGAAGAAAGATTGTTAAGAGTGGAAATAAACATTTCACAATTTTCATGGATATACCTTTCTGAGTCAGTTCCCCTCTGATCTCAAGAATCATCGGCTACCACCATATCTATTGCGAAAATAATGCCAATATGTAAACTGTTGTAAATTAATCAGAAGAAATATGTTCGTATTATTTAATTATCTTGAATTCGAACACACCTGTTCGCTTTTAACCAAAGAAAAATCCCATACCGAATCGTAGGTTGGGTTTTATAAAAACACCTATTCACAGAGTTTTTTTCAGCCGTTTATCGCCTGGTAGTGCAGTTTGTCGAACGATAGAACCGTTAATCGATTTTTCCTTTTAAAGCTTTCAGGTGACATTTACATTTTAAATGAAATTCTGCCAAAATATGACAGGATTCGATCATTATTCATGAAGGAGATTTGTGATGAATGCAAAGACCGGGTTACTTACAGTATTGTTTCTACTTTTAGGCTCCTTTTCAGCACTTGGGCAGAGCGATTTCATTTGGCAATGGAATTCAGATGGCGGAGATGGAAGAAATGACAGAATCAATGCTTCGATGGAACTTGATAACGGTGATATCGTTTCAGCTGGCTTTACAAATATGGATGGTAATTCAGGGGTTGGGGATGCGTGTATTCTGAAACATTCCAGTGATGGTGAACTCTTATGGAATTATACCTATGAATTAGACAATGTCCAGTTGTTTAGTGATTTTGATACAACCTATGATGGAGGTTTTATACTGGTTGGTGAAGATGATATGCAGGGGTGGATTGTTAAAATTGATAGTGATGGTGAAATTCTCTGGTCCAATCACTATTCAGACGGTTACGCCAGTTATCTGAACAAAGTTATAGAATCTACAGACCATTCAATTTATATAAGCGGGACATTATACTACGGGGCTACTAATACACGGATGTGGTCCATTAAACTTGATGAGAACGGGAATGAGATTTGGAATAGAACTTTTGTGCCTGAGGGACTTCAATCTGCAGGGAATGGTATTGTAGAAACTTCGGAAGGTGATTTCGTTATGGCAGGTATATCTGCTGAAGGATCTGTAAACCCAAGACCTTATTTAGTAAAAATTGATTCGCAAGGTGATACACTTTGGACAGAAGAATATCTTGATAGTGACATTCTGATGTCCTGGACACATTCTTTGGATATTACTGCTGAAGGGAATTTAATCCTTGGTACATGTTATGTCCCGCAGACGTTGCTTCCAAGAACGGGGTTGAGGTTGTTGAAAACTGATTCTGAAGGTACAGTCTTAATAGATAGATTGTATTACAATACCATTTTTGATAATTATTTATGGCAAGCGACAGAAATGGATGATGACGGATTTATGCTTATAGGGCATACTACAGTCGAAGAGAGTGATGATCTAATAACCAAAACCTACTTGATTCGAACGGATGCAACGGGCGATATTTTAAGCTCGCGAGTATTTGGTAGTGCAGGACAGGTCGTAATCCCTCAATGTGGTTTTAAAACTTCAAATGGTGAAATTGTATATGCAGGGTATCAGCAACCAAGCGCTTTAGCGTCATCTGATTTTATGATTAACAGGATTTATGATCTAACAATGCCGGCTATTGTTTTCGACAATCAGTCAATTGATTTTGGCAGTGTTGATGTCGGAGAAGATGGATACGAGGGGTTAATGATAAGCAATGTAAGTGGGGTAGATATTACAATCGACTCAATAACCTTGGAACCTCCATATTCACATAGCTTTGATTTACCTCTTACACTAAGTTCGGGCGAATCTGTAAATGAACATCTGACTTTTCATCCTACAGAGAGTGGGACATATAGCGATACACTTATTGTTCATATAGCAGATTCAGATCTCCTATATTCGATACCAATTATTGGTGTTGGTCATAGCACAAGTGATGTGGAAAATATTCAGGAATTACCGAATACATTCGAATTGGGAAATGCTTACCCAAATCCATTTAATAGTGAAATGTCTGTCTCAATTGGCATCCCAAACGGTAAAAAGGCTACCCTTAATATATTTAATGTTAATGGTCAATTGGTAGATAAAATTGAGTTAGTTGGTAGTGGAATTCCTTCAAAATTCAATTGGCATCCATCTGAACTATCATCCGGAGTTTACTTCTTAATGCTACGTTTAGAAAACTCGCAAAAATCGCTTATGCAAAAAGTGATGTATCTTCAGTAGCGCATCGATAGTTGGGGACAGACTTTTGTTTGTCCCCGATTGTTCTCCAGTTCAGTATTATTCTTTGAGTATTTAACAATAGATATAGTATTTTATTGGAAATTTTATTCATTCTGGAGAGTATAGTATATGGTTGTTAAATCGAAATCGTTATTCTGGTGGTTTCAAATAATAGGTTGGATTACATTCTCACTGATATTTTTACCGCTATTCTCGAGCGGATATTTCGAGTCACTGGAAACAACAATAAAAATTACCTTAACAATACTACTTGGTTTTATATACTCTTATTTGCTTCGATTAATTTATAGACGATTTCCAAAACATTCTCTTTCGCCTGCATCTCTTACTTTGGTGATGCTTGCCTTTTCAATCCTGGCAAGTATTTTTTGGGTAGTCACAGATTATACCATCTCAGCATTAGTCTGGGGACGAACCAAAGATTACATTGTTCCTATGGAAGCCATTGAAACCCTTTCAACGAATGCCGCAATTCTTTTTGGGTGGAGTCTCTTATATTTTTCCTTGAAACTACTTCTCGACTGGAGTTTTGAAAAAGAACGTGCTGAAAGCGCATTGGAAATGGCCCGTACTGCTCAATTACAATCTCTTCGATATCAACTCGATGCCCATTTCCTTTTTAACTCTTTGAATACCATCAACGTATTAATCGAAAAAAATAGTGAAACCGCTAAAAAAGTTGTTTCCGAATTATCAGATTTTTTACGGTATTCTCTTGTTACAAGAGAAGTAGTTTATACATCTCTGCAAGAAGAAATTCAGGCAATGGACCACTATTTTGAGATACAGCGAATCCGGTTTGAAGAAAAATTAAAGGTTGAAGTAAATATGACAGATGAGGCTGGATCGGCAAAAATCCTCTGTTTTTTATTACATCCTCTAATTGAAAATGCTGTAAAATATGGAATGAAGACAAGTCCGTCTCCTTTAAGAATTGATGTTTCTGCACATGCAACAGAGTCTAATCTTCATGTAACTATAGCCAATTCAGGTTATTGGTTGGAAGACAATGAAAATAATTTGACAGGAAGTGATATTGGAACCGGAACTGGTTTGGTAAACGTGAAAAAACGACTGGACAAAGCCTACTATAAAGATTATGAATTCTCAATTAATAAAAACCAAGATACTGTTGAAGTTAATTTGTCATTTCCTTTCGAAAGAATAGAAATTTGAGTCATCCTTTAAAAACATTGATCATTGATGATGAACGTCATGCACGTGATGGACTCCGTCACTTGTTATCCCGCTATTCAGATATTGAAGTTGTTGGAGAGGCTGGGGATGTGGAAGCTGCACTAGAGGAAATTGATCGCCTAAAACCTGATGTACTCTTTCTCGATATCCAGATGCCGCGCAAGACCGGCTTTGACCTAATAAAAGAGATTAAACCCGCTATAAAAGTTGTGTTTGTCACTGCGTTTGATGAATATGCCATCCGTGCTTTTGAGGTAAATGCACTTGATTATTTGATGAAACCTGTGAAACCAGAAAGACTAGATAAAACCATTAAACGACTATTAAGCAAGAAAAAGTATCCTACAAAAGTTGACAGGAAGTTAAGCTACAAGGATATTCTATTTGTTAAATACAATTCAAACATGATGTTTTTAAATATTAATCAAATTATGTATATCAATTCCGCTGCAGATTATACGGATGTCTATCTCGCTAGTGGTCGAAACGGACTCGTCACAAAAACAATGAAGGAATGGGAATTACGATTACCGGAAGAACACTTCATAAGAATTCATAGATCGACGATTGTTAATGTTAATTATATCCAAAAAGTTGAATCCTGGTTTAACGGAAAAATGCGGGTCTATATAAAAAACAAAGCTGAACCTTTAGTGATAAGCAGACGTAATGCCTCACAGATCCGAAAAAGGTTAGGATGATAAAAGCCACATTAAGTTTTCTTATGGAAAAAGAAAGGGCCCGGTAATCCGGACCCTTTGAAAGATACTGCTATTTTTTATTCGCCCATACGTTCAGCGAAGAGTTTTTCCATCTCAGTTAACGTTTCGTCATAACGTTTCATAACAGTCTGGATAACAGTTGGATCGTTCATATCAACACCGGCAGTTTTTAATGCATCCATTGGGTAGACACTTCCACCGAGTTTCATGAAATCGAGGTAACCTTTTACAGCACCTTCTTCATCGCCCATACGGAATTTATTGGCGATGGCTTCTCCTGCTGCGAAACTGGATGCATACACCCAGACATAGTAAGTACGGTAGAAGTGGGATACACGAGCCCACCCGGCCTTAAATTCCTCATCCAGAACCAACTCTGGACCATAGTATTCTTGCCAGAGTTCACCGTACATATTGCCCAAGCTTTCCTTGGTCACCGATTCACCGGATTCAGCCATCTTGTGAGCTTTGTCTTCTACTTCATGGAAGAAGACCTGACGAAGGAAGGTTCCTGTGATGTTGTTCAGGTAGAGGTTGAGCAAGTCAAGGCGTTCAGTCGGGTCATCCGTACGATCCAGCATGTATTCCAAGAGTAGAGCTTCGCTGGTCACAGATGCAACTTCAGCGACGAAAAGGGAATAGTCAGCATACTGGAAGGGCTGATATTTGTTTGACATGTAGGTATGGACTGAGTGTCCCATTTCATGGACGAGCGTGAAGACATCTTCCAGTGTACCACCCCAGTTAAGAAGCAGATAGGGGACAGAGTTGTACGTTCCCCAACTATAAGCACCTCCACGTTTACCTTCGCTTACATAGACATCGACCCAACGTTCGTTGAAGGCACGTTCTGCGATATCGTGGTATTCCTGACCGTAAGTTTTCAGCCAGAAATCGAGTGCAAGTTCTGTGGCCTCTTCATAGGTGAAATGTTTTTGTGCTTCAGCTACCATGGGGACATAGAGATCGTAGACGTGGAATTCATCAATTCCGAGAACTTTTTTACGAAGGGCTGCGTAACGATGAACCATGTCCAAATTCGCATGAACAGTTTCCACCAGATTATCAATTACAGCTACTGGAACATTAATTTCGTTGACAACCATTTCAAGAGTATTATCATAATTGCGTGTCTGTGAGAAGAGGATGTCTTTCTGAATGCTTCCGTTTAACGAAGTTGCAAACGTATTGGCATAATCTGTATAGGTTCCGAAGAGGGCTAGTGCAGCTTCTTTGCGGATTCGTCTATCCTGATTGGCAACAAAGCTGTAATAGAGTGACGGGATTACCTTGGTATCTTCACCGTTGGCATCTTTAATTGATGGCCATTCAATATCCGCGCTAACGAGGTTTGCCCAAACTTGTTGCGGAGTATTGGCTAGTTGACCGGCAGCAGCAAGAACCTCTTCCACTTCTGCAGAACAGACATGTGGATTCATTCTGATCAGGTTCTCGAGGTAATGTTTATAAGGTTTTAAGACTTTTTTCTTAGCCCATTTTTGGAGTACATCAACCGGAATCTGTGTTATCTCAGGTTCGATGTACGCAACAGCTTGATCTAGCTTGCTGGCCAAGCTTGATACGCGGAGGAACATATCTGTCGCTTCAGCATTTCTGAGATTCAAGTCGCGATACTGGAATGAATATACTTGCAGTTCGTAGTAATCTTCATAGAGCTGGAAATCAAGTTCTATCGCTTCGGCGAGAACCTTTGGAGATTCAGACAGCCGACCTTTGTATTCACTTATTGTTGGAAGTTTTTCTTCAAAGGCTGTGTAGGCCTCTTCGAATTTTTCCTCGGATTCGAATATTATGGTGAGGTCCCATGTGAATTTTGCTGGAATCTCATTACGGTCAGTGTAGTAGAGCTTTTCAGCAGCTTCGTTATCAGCAGCAATAAGGGCTGTGGTTATTAGCATGCTGAGAAGTCCAGTGAGAACTAAAACTGATATCTTTTTCATCAGATTTCCTTTGGTTTCTGATCGGCTCAATATAGCGTGACTAAAATAGAATCAGTTATCAGAGGAAACAAGTCTCGAATGTAAAAGTCATAACTATTCGATCTGATATTTCTTTTAATTTCTCGAGAGTATTCATACCAAAATTCCAAAATAGTGTTGATAATAATATATCTTTGTGATTATATTTCTTAGCGTTGTTAGAAAGGATATAAGTTGGACTTATAGAATTTTAAATTCGAGTCAGGACTAAGAATGGATTTGAACGAAAAAGAAGTACTATCGACATTTGAAGTTGCAAAAATCGTAGGTGTACATCACCAGACCGTAAATAGCTGGGTTCGTAAGGGTTGGTTAACAGCCGCACGAACTCCCGGCGGACACCGTCGTATCCATCGTAGTGAGCTTTCCCGTTTCCTCAGGAAACATCAACAGAAGGTTCAGCCCTATGGCACAACTGAGACCATGAATAAACAGGTTTTGGTGGTTGAGGATGATGAAACGGTTCGTGACGTTCTGGTTAGATCCATTCGCGAAGCTTTCCCAGCGCTCGAAGTAGGATTTGCGACAGATGGTTACGGTGCCGGTAGAAAACTAAGCCGTCAGGTACCACAGCTTGTTTTCCTTGATTTGATGATGCCGGGTCTGGATGGATTCCACGTCCTTCGTGATATCCGTAGTGATAGCCGCCTACGTGGAATTAACGTTGTTGTAATCACCGGTTACCACACTCGTGAAAACGGTGAAGAAGCGATGAGAAGCGGTGCAGATATGGTTTTAACCAAACCGATCCAGTTAAAAGTTATCCATCAGATAGTCCAGCATCTAGTTGTAGAAGAAAAAGCCTTGGATACGTTAAAAATTCCGATGGAAAACATCGAACCTTTCTTTGAATAGTACGGTTTGAATTGCGCCTCTCTTTAAGAGGTAGAATGTTTGCCACAAAGGAAGTGTTGATTATATATTCGGTCCTGTAAAAAGGGACCGTTTTTATTGAAGCGGTTCAAGGCATAGCGCCACTTTAGCTCAGTTGGTAGAGCAATACATTCGTAATGTATAGGTCTCCGGTTCAAGTCCGGAAAGTGGCTCCAATATGTGGGTTAGGAATTTATTCCTAACCCTTTTTTATATCTGGTATTATCAATTTTGTAGTTATCTTTTTAATATCAATTAGAGGTAATTATGAAATCGAAATTATTGATTCTGCTGATTCCAGCATTTTTACTACTTCCTTTAGTAGCCGAATCCATGTGGCCACCAAGTAACTGGATATACCAACTTCAGGATGTTGACATATCAGAGTTAACCACACTAGGACCTGATGTTGTGGTGATTGATTATTCCTCTGATGGTACTGAAGATGGAGAATGGACAACCGACCACATTCAGCATTTAAAGAATGCAGGAATCACACCCATTTGTTATTTCTCCATCGGTGAAGCCGAGGATTACCGTTTCTACTGGCAGGAAGAGTGGTCAACAAATCCACCCGACTGGATGGGACCGGAAAATCCTGATTGGGAAGGAAATTACAAGGTGAAGTTCTGGAGAGAAGGTTGGCGAAATATCCTGTTTGGTATTGAAACTGGTGAGGACGTATCCTACCTCGACAGAATCATCGATATGGGTTTTGAAGGGATCTATTTGGATATCGTTGATGCTTATTATTACTGGTCTGAAGAAGCTCCGGTAACCTATTTAAATGCCCCGACAGATATGGTCACATTGATCCATGATCTTGCCATATATGCACGCGAAACAAGAGGAATGGGCGAGGACTTCATAGTTTTACCTCAAAACGGTGAATTTATCGTTTACGATGCTCCTCCGGGTGACGTTGAAATCTACTATTCAGTAGTCAGTGGAATTGGTGTTGAAGATGTTTTCCATCCCGGTGATCTGGATGAAAACAATTCTTTTGATCCAGATACAGAAAGGCTCGAAATTCTTTCTGAATTTATATCATTAAGCAAACCGGTTTTAAGTGTTGATTATCTAACGCAATTGTCATTGATAGAAAATTACTATAATGCAGCCCAAGAAGAAGGATTTATTCCACTTGCCACCACTCGGGAACTGGATACACCCACGTGGTATCCTGAATATAATAGCGTTGATGAGTCTCAAAACCTCTTGCCAGAAACGCTGGAGATAACTGTTTATCCGAACCCATTTAATGGAAGTATGCGTTACTCGTTCTCAGTAGTGGAACCCTCCAATTTCTTAATTACTCTTCACAACCTTGCAGGGCAGAGGGTAGAGGTTCTGTTTAATGGAAAATTGGATAGTGGTATATATGAATTTTCGTTGGAAAAGCAAGATTTATCCTCAGGTACATACTTTTTGTCAGCAACCGGTGATAAAATAAGTGGATACAAGAAAATTCAGTTATTGAGATGATATCATTGCCCGTTGCTTAACCATTGTAATAATGACGTTTAAATCTCTTTGCAGTGTCCCTTGAGGCCAGCAATATTACTAAAAAACCCCACAAACGATACAACTCTATTACTATCTTCTATTGGAGTCCAAGTTCTTAATCTCATTAGTTGAATCATATCTACTTTATTTGCGATAGACTATTAACTGTTTTCTAGACTTGAAATGTTCATATCGCTTTTCATAAAGGGTGAACATGGCAGAAAAGAATAAGAATTCACAGGAAAATGTATCTGAAATAAACCTGTTGAAAGAGAAAATCCGTCAACTTCAGAATAAACTGGATGAGCAAGAATCACTCCCCCCACTTTCGCAAAGACTTATCAATTACTTCAAAAATGTTCCATTAGCAATCCAACTATATGATGATTCAGGCAATCCGTTATATTGTAATTCAGCTTATTATGATTTAGCAGGTCAAGAAGATGAGGATCCGATAGGGATGAATTTACTTGTGGGAGACTCCGATTTTTCTAATAAATTCAAGATCGCCTATCACAAAGCTTTAAGTGGAAACTCAACAAGAATTGAACCTGCCCATACATCCTTTAATAAGGATAGAAAACCAATCTGGGTTTTATCCTCTGTTTATCCAGTTTATCAGGATGAGAAACAAATTAAATTTGTCGTATTAACTATAGATGATATTGCTAGAGGAAGAGAAATCGATATTGGTTTCAGTGAAGAAACCAAACGTATTCTAATGGCGCTCGAAAACTCAGGTGATGGAATCTGGGAATATAAACCAAAATCAAAGGAAGTTATTTATAATAACAGAATGTTCACCATGTTGGGTTATTCACCCAATGATTTACCACATACCTATACCACTTTTTCTCAACTTATTCATCCGGAAGACGCAAAAAAACATAAGAGGGAGGTAAGAGGAATTCTTTATCGTCCAAAAAATAATTATGATCTTGAACTTAGGTTTAAGAGAAAGGACGGAACTTTCAATTGGGTCCTATTCCGAGGAATGGCAGTGGAATGGGATAGCGATGGTGAAGTGACAAGGATTATTGGAACACAAACGGACATTCATTCGATAAAAGAAGTTGAAGAGAAGTATCAGGCTCAGCGTCTTCGCAATGAAATGACTTTAGCAGCAGCAAATGATGGAACGTGGGATTGGAATGTTGAAACGGATGAAGTCTTCTTTGATGACCGTTACTACACTCTTGCTGGATATGAACCGGGCGAATTCCCTAGAATTCTGGATGAATATAGAAAGAGGGTTCATCCTGATGATCATCATATTGTTTTTGATGGCTCCGCAGATCATATAGCTGGTAAAGAAGAATTCTTCTCAACAGAATTCCGGTATCTCAGAAAAGATAACTCCTACATGTGGATCCTATCCAGAAGTAAAATATTTGAATACAGTGATGATGGAAGCGCTAAAAGAATAGTCGGTATTCATACTGATATAACAAATCTTAAAAATATTGAAGCATCACTTCAGAAAAGTAATGATGAACTTTCAAAGGCTAAAATATACCTTGAAAGACAGAATCGATTCCAGGAAGCGTTGCTGGACGCTATCCCGAATCCAGTGTTTTACAAAGATATGACCGGGAACTACATCGGCTGTAATGACTCTTTTTCAAAAATAATGAACGTTTCAAAACAAGATATTGTTGGTAAGAGTATAGAGGAAATATGGCCTTATGAAGATGCTTCTCATTATCAGCAGAAGGACGATGAAATTTATAAAACTATGAAAAGACAAGAGTATGAGTACAGTTTGAAAGTAGGGAATCAAAATATAGATCTAATCGTTAATAAGGATTTCTTCTATGATGAAAATGGAAATCACGCAGGGGTAGTTGGTATTGCCCAAAATATTTCAGAACTAAAAGCAAGCCAAAGAAAGTTGGCTCAAAATGAACAGTTATACAGACTGGTGACTGAGAATTCCGCAGATGTCATCTGGACTCTGGATATTGAATTAAACCAAACATATGTCAGTCCATCAGTTTTTCAGGTACTTGGATATACGGTTGAAGAATACAATGAAGTCGAACTAAATGATTTTCTACTTCCTGTAGATGTAAAGAAGTATGAAACAATACTGGAAAAATGGAAAAGGGATGAAGCTAGCAGGAAATCCTTCAATTTTAATGATGAAATGATACATATAAGAAAGGATGGAGTGAAAATCTGGATCGAGGTCAATATTCATTCTCTTTTCAATGAAAAAAACGAAATTATTGGTCTAATTGGAACAACTCGTGAAATAACTCTAAGAAAAAATCTTGAAGATGAAAGAAGAAAATTAAAGGAATATTTAGATAATATGGTTGATTCAATGCCTTCAATTATTATCGGTATTGATAAAAATCATAAAATCACACATTGGAATGCAGAAGCTTCAAGAATTTCTGGGCTCAATGTAAATGATATTATGGGGCAACCACTCGAACTAGTATTAGATATTTTTAGTGCTTTGGAAAGTGATATAAACTATTCTCTTAAGACGGGTTCACTTGTTGAAAAGTCCAGAATCCCTTATAAAACCGAAAATTTTAATATCTTGGTCGACTTAACTATTTATCCCCTTAGGTCAAAAGATTCTGAAGGAGCCGTCATACGTCTTGATGATGTCACAGAGCGAGCCAAGATTGATCAGATGATGGTACAATCAGAAAAGATGATGTCTGTTGGTGGACTTGCGGCTGGAATGGCACATGAAATTAATAATCCTCTTGCTGGAATCCTTCAAAATATTCAAGTGATAAATAATCGTCTTTCAACATCCCTACCTAAGAATGTCGAAGTAGCAGAAAAGTTCAATATCGATCTGAAAAATCTTGAACTCTATATGCAGGAGAGGGATATCAATGAGATGATGGATGGAATTATTGACTCGGGAAAAAGAGCCTCGCAAATCGTAAATAATATGCTAAGCTTTAGTCGTAAAAGTGAATCAAGATATTCATCACATGATGTAAATCAACTACTTGACAGTACACTGGATCTTGCTGCAAATGATTATGATTTGAAAAAGAAATACGATTTCCGCCAGATAAAGATTGAAAAGGATTACGAAAGTAATATTCCACCAATTCCCTGCGAAGCTTCAAAGCTGCAACAGGTATTTTTTAATTTGATCAAAAATAGTTCTGAAGCGATGAGTGATAATCGGAACAGGAATCTTGAATCAAGACTCAAGATTGAAACTAAAACCGATGGTGACATTCTGAACATTCAGATTAGTGACAATGGAACCGGGATGGATGAAACCACCCTGAAAAGAGTATTTGAACCGTTTTTTACTACCAAAGAAGTTGGTGTTGGGACCGGTTTAGGATTGTCAGTATCCTATTTTATTATAACAGAAGATCATGGCGGCGAAATGTCGGCTGAATCTAACCTTGGAATTGGAAGCAAATTTACTATTCAGTTACCCTATAAGAAGGAGAAAAGGAGTAGCAGATGGTAAGTTCTCAGATAAAAGGCAACAGGCTTAGCGGTATAATTTCTGGAATATTTTTGCCTGTTTTCTTGACCATTATACTCTTCTTTTTCGGGTATCATAGGTTTGCTGTGCCTTTTATTGAGGAACGATTGCTGGAAGCAAAAAAAGAGATGATCAGAGAGTTGACAAATTCCGTTTGGAATCTAGTTTCTGATTATCAACAAAGAGTTGAGAAGGGAGAGTTAACCCTTGAAGAGGCTCAAAAGCGAGCGGCATCAAGAGTGAGAAAAATCCGATATGGTTCTGAAGGGAAGGACTATTTCTGGATCAATGACATGCAACCTGTTATGATAATGCATCCATATACTTCAAAACTCGAAGGTCAGGACGTGTCCAATTACACTGATCCCGAAGGAAAACACCTTTTTGAAGAATTTGTAGATACCGTGTCCAGAAGTGGAGCTGGATACGTTTCCTATATGTGGCAATGGAAAGATGACTCAACAAATATTGTTCCCAAAATATCATATGTTAGAGGATTTGAGGAATGGGACTGGATAATTGGAACCGGGATTTATGTAGAAGATGTTGATGAATGGATAAATAGTATCACAAAAAACCTCAATGTCGTATTTAGCGTTATACTTGCTCTTGTTACCGTGATTGGAATATACCTCGTTTTCAGAATGTTTAGAGTTGAAAAAGAAAGGAATAAGGCTGTTAAAGATCTCATTCACCTTCAATTATTACTAGGTGATATAATAGATTCGATGCCTTCAATCCTTATAGGTATTGATCGTGATCTCCATATAACGCAATGGAATCATGAGGCAGCAAAATTTACGAATAAGGATCCATCGCAAGCTATTGGACAAAAACTGGATTCTGTGTTTCCGTTATTATCTGGCTATATGGATAAAATAGGTGTTGCCATTATTACACGGGAAAAGTTATTGATTGAACGAATCAAATGGGAAACTAAGGGAGAAAATTCATGTTTTGACCTTGTGATTTATCCTTTGCAGTCGGCTCAACATAATGGGGCAGTATTAAAAATCGATAATATTGATGACAAAGTTCGATTCGAAGAAATGATGATACAAACGGAGAAAATGCTTTCAGTGGGTGGGTTAGCTGCGGGAATGGCTCATGAAATAAACAATCCACTTGCAGGAATATTACAAAATATCAACGTAATCAGAAACAGGATAGGTGAAAAACTTGATGCCAATATAGCCGTCGCAAAAGAATTGGGAATTGAATTTGAGACAATTGATAAATATATGAGAAAGCGAGATATTTATGGAATGATCGATGATATTGTTGTCTCAGGAAAACGAGCAGCAGGCATCGTGGATAATATGTTAAGTTTCAGTCGTGGAAGTGAATCAATGTTTGAATTCACAGATATTCCCCGATTATTGGAAAATACTCTTGAACTTGCTGAAAATGATTTCGATTTGAAAATGAAGATAGATTTTAAAAATATTGTTATAAACCGGGACTATGAAGAAAATATCCCGAAAGTCTATTGCGAAAGACGAAAGATCCAGCAAGTTTTATTCAATGTTATAAAAAATGGCGCAGAAGCTATAAATAGAAGAAAAGATGATTGTGAGCCTGAAATATCATTAAGGCTGAAAAGAGAGAATGACAAGGTTAGAATAGAGATAGGTGACAACGGCATTGGGATGGATGAAAGTACCAGAAAGCGAGTTTTTGAACCATTCTTTACGACCAAAAATGTTGGTGCAGGTACAGGATTGGGGCTATCAATTGCTTTCTTCATCATAAAAGAAAACCACGAAGGAACGATGTTAGTCGAATCCATAAAAGGAAAAGGGTCCTGGTTTATAATAAGATTACCCATCGACAAACGAGAATTAAATGAATAACCGTGAAATCAAAATATTGATCATTGATGATGAACCTGTGATCAGAAAGAGTCTAAGAGCTTTCTTTGAGGATTACGGTTTTATAGTGACCGACTTAGAGAGCGCTGAAGAGGGGTTAATGGCTCTCGAAACAAATAAATTTGATGTTGGTATTGTTGATTTAAGGCTCCCCGGTATCTCGGGTGATGAATTCATCATAAAAGCTAGTCGAATTAATCCTGAGGTAAAATTTGTTATTCACACAGGAAGTGTTGATTTCAACATAACCGAGGGACTAGAGGAAGTTGGCCTTACAAGAGATGATATCATCCTCAAGCCTTTACCGAGTCTACTAGTGCTTCTGGATAAAATATATGAACTAAGTAAAAGTGAGTAATGGATGCAAATTAAAGACAATCCTGTTATCCTGACTGTTGATGACGATTCAACTGTTCGAATCAGTATTAAAAACTACCTGGAAGACTATGGATTTAGACTTTTTCAGGCTGTTGATGGAGAGGAATGTCTGAAAACCGTAAAAGAGAATGAAATTGATCTGGTTCTACTTGATTTAAAAATGCCAGGAATGGATGGTCTTGAGGTTCTAAGTCAAATTAAAAAAGACTATCCAGATTTACCTGTGATTGTAATCTCAGGGACTGGAGAAATAGATGATGTCGTACAGGCTTTACGAAATGGCGCACAAAATTTTCTTCAGAAACCAATTAACAATATGGAAATGCTCACTTTTGCTGTTAATTCTGCTCTGGAAAAGGCGAGGCTAAAGAAAGAGAATAGTAATTACCAGAATCATCTAGAGGAGTTGGTGGATAAAAAGGTTAATGAACTGAATATCACTTATGAAAAATTAATCAGTGAAATGAGTAAAAGGGCTTCAACACAGGGGAAACTGGAAGAATCAGAAGTACAACTGGAATCAATTTTGTCTACTGTTCCAGATATTGTTTATCGCCTGGATCAGGATGGAAATTTCTTATTTGTAAATGACGCAATTATCAGATATGGATATGATCCATCTGAATTAATTGGCAAAAGTGTGTTGAATATTGTCCATCAGGATGATTGGCCAAAGCTGACACAGAGAATAGAAAAGAGAAAAAAGGGCGAATCGCTTGTTCCGAGTATGGAGATCAAATTTCATGCTAAGGATAGAAGCGTACACGTATTTCAAATTCATATAGCGTTAATCACAAGCAAGGGCAAAAGTATTCCCGTTTTCAAGCAATATGAAATTGAGAAATATGATGATGAAATTGTTGCCACCCAGGGAATCGCGTTAGATATCACGGAACGCGTTAATGCTGAACATGCGTTACGTGAAAGTGAAGAAAAATATCGCACGATTATTGAAAACTCACACTCTGGAATCCTCTTGGTGGATGAAAAGTTTGAAATAATATTGGCAAATCCAAAACTATCCGAAATTTTGGATCGTCCTGTTTCAAGAATTATAGGTGAAGATTTTCGAAAATTTGTGAGTCCTGACTCTCTGGCACTGGTTGTAAATAATTATAAATTAAGACAAGAGAATAATGAGGCAGCAGAAAAGATATACGAATTTTACGTGGTAAGAGAAAACGGTGAGAAAAGATTAGTTGAGATCTATTCTGAAGTAATAAAATCTGATAATGAAAAATCGATTACCATTGCCCAAATCCTTGATATAACAGATCAGAAAATAGCTCAACAGGAACTTAGGCTAAGTGAAAAAAGATTTAGACTTCTGTTTGAAGAGGCGCCATATGGAATTTTTGTTAGAGATGATCAAAAACTACTGATGGTTAATCCTGAATTTTCTAATCTATTCGAATACTCACTTGAAGAACTTACGGAGCGCGATTTTGACCTATCAATTCTCTTTATTGAAGAGTTAGATTCTGAAAGAAAGGAGTCAAGTAAAACATTTAAATCTACTTTTGGCACTGGAACAACAAAAAACAACAATAAAATTGAATTAGAAATCAAACAGGATCAGATTGATTGGGGTGGTCGTAAAGCCATTCTTGGGTTTATACGTGATCTGACAGAACAGAAGAAATTGGAAGAACAATACCAACAAGCTCAGAAAATGGAAGCAATTGGACGACTTGCTGGTGGTATTGCCCACGACTTTAATAACTTACTGACAGTCATTTCAGGTAATGCTGATTTAGTTATGATGAGTATGCCTGAGGAAGATCCACTTTACAAGGATGTTGAAGAGATTGTATCCACCACCGAAAGAGCAAGTAATCTCACCCGTCAACTACTAGCTTTTAGCCGTAAACAGAACGTAAAACCTCAATTTATTGAATTCGGAAGCCTTATTGGTAGCCTGAAAAATATGCTAAATCGTATCATAGGTGTGGGGATTCAATTAAATACAGCAATTTCGGAAGAGGAATTATGGGTAAATGCTGACCAATCACAACTTGAACAAATAATAGTAAACATCGTTGTTAATGCACGCGATGCTATGCCTTCTGGTGGTGAAATCATAATATCCGCCGAAAAAGTGGAAAAGGAGAAAATAAATATAACGGATAAATCGGGTTTATTTCATGAAAAATATGTCAGACTAAGCATTCAAGATTCCGGAATTGGAATGAGTCAAGAAGTAAAGAATCACATTTTTGAACCATTTTTTACGACCAAAGACATCAGCTCTGGAACGGGATTGGGGTTAGCTACCGTTTTCGGTATTGTAAAACATGCAAAAGGTAAAATTGAGGTTAAAAGTGAAGAAGGAAAGGGAACCCGCTTTACGATATATTTGCCTTTTTCTGTCAAGAATAATAGTAGTTTAGAAGAAACCCAAAAAATAAACAATGAACTTTACGGTGATGAAACAATTCTGGTGGTAGAAGATGATAAAACATTGCTGAATACAATTGAAAAATCTTTATCAAGGTTTGGTTATAAAACGACAACCGCCAGCTCAGCAGAAATTGCTCTGGAAAAGATCAGAGACAAAAAAGAAGAAATAGATCTATTCATTTCGGATATTATTTTAGAGGGAATGAATGGAAGGGAGTTTGTTGATATTGTTCGAGTTAATAATCCAAAGATAAAAGTATTATTCATGTCTGGATATTCAGAAAATATAGTAGATTCAACTGAGAATAGTCATACTGACTACATAGCAAAACCCTTTAATATGAATAGCTTGTTAAGAAAAGTTCGATCCTGCCTAAAAAATAACTAAAGTTATCTGAAAGTAGTATAGGACTTAAGTTATAATCCAATGATTGAATAACTTCCTAATTCATTTTTTCAATCGAATGAGAGGTATCTCTAGAGAATTTCTATTTGCTTTGTTTAGAAATTGAACGTATTATACAAAATACGTTTAGTTATCTAATAGCCTAGAGTGAACATGAACAAGAAAAAAGAAATTCTAGAGGCTGCTCAGCCTTTATTTTCGCAGTTTGGACTGAAAAAGGTTACCACCGATGATATTTCAAAAAGATCCGGCGTTTCAAAAGCCACTATCTATAAATACTTCAAAAATAAAAATGAAATCTTTCATGAAGTAGTTCAAATAGAAACAACTCAAATGATACTGAGTATAGATAAGGCAATAAATAGAGAAACAACGTTAGAAGGAAAATTAAAGACTTATCTGAAGACAAAAATAAAGAATATTCATAAACTTATAAATTTCTATAACGTTACTAGAGAAAACTGGGATGATCACTGGCCATATATCGCAGAATATCATGTAAAATTCTTAGAGTATGAAAAAGTAGCGGTTACCTCTATTCTAGTGGAAGAAGCCAGTCGTGCACAATTGACAACAGACAATCCAGAAATATCAGCTCATATTCTAGTGATCTCATTAAAATCAATAGAATATCCTTGGGCACTGGAAGGATTGGATATATCTATCGATCAACTAGCTGATCAAATGATTGATACATTCATTCATGGAATTAGGAAGAAGATGGACACATAGACTTAAAAAAACTGTAGGAAGTTGAAATCGAGACTGATGCATTATTCAGACTATTGAGTTTAACGGTAGTGTGCAATTAATCAGAATAACAAGACAGGATAGAAGTGAAAATTCCAAAATTAAAAATTGGTAACCTCATATCCGATATTCCAATTGTTCAAGGCGGAATGGGAGTGAGAGTTTCTATGGCATCACTAGCCTCAGCCGTTGCCAATCAAGGTGGTATAGGAACAATATCGAGTTTAGGGCTGGGAGATGTGGGTTCCACAAAAGAGATGTTTGAAAAAGTATCGCTGGATGCGTTAAGAAAAGAGATACGAAAAGCCTTCAGTCTTAAGAAACGTGGACATCTGGCAATTAATGTAATGGGAGTGGCTAGTAACGCCGATGAGCTTATCAAAACCTCCATAGATGAAGGTATTAGAATCATTGTCTATGGTGCTGGTTTACCTATGAAATTACCGTCTCTTACTGAAGATCCAGACGTAAATTTGGTGCCAATAGTAAGTTCTGCCAGAGTTGCAAATCTTATCCTTAAAGGGTGGGATAGACGGCATGGAAGAACAGCAGATGCATTGATTCTGGAAGGTCCTTTGGCTGGTGGGCACCTTGGTTTTTCTGTTGAACAACTTCATGATTTAGAAAACAATAGGGTCGAGGATTTGTTGTTAGATGTGCTTGCTGCAATTAAACCATATGAAGACAAGTACGGAAAGAAGATTCCAGTTATTGCAGCTGGTGGAGTTTACACGGGATCTGACATCGCCCGGCTCTTGAATTTGGGCGCCTCAGGTGTTCAGCTTGGAACTCGTTTTGTATGTACTGATGAATGTGGTGTGTCAACGAAGTTTAAGAAAGCTTATCTGGATGCAAAAGATGAGGATATTGTAATCGTAAAAAGTCCTGTTGGAATGCCTGGTAGAGCGTTAAGAAACAAATTTATCATGAACCTTGAAAAAGGCAATTTTCCAAAGATTAAATGTCCTTTTAGATGCTTATCGGCATGTAAAATAGGAAATGCTAAGTATTGCATCGCAAAAGCATTAATGAACTCGTTTTTTGGTGATGTTGATAATGGTCTAATTTTTTGCGGACAAAATGCATCTCGGATCAATAAAGTAATCTCAGTAAAACAGTTGATCACTGAGTTATTAGATGAGTTGAAGAAACAACCGTTACTCCCATCAGGAAAACAAAATTGGACTAAGCTTTTAAGTTGAAAAAAATGCGCCCATCCTGAACCTTCATGATGAGCGCATTATATGAACAAATAGAGACTAGATTTCGTCGATTTCGATTACTTTTACTGTGAAACCTTCTTTTTCAACTTGTGGTCGAATCTCTTCAGCAACACCAACCATTACCATCCGTACTTTACCCGGCAGGATATATTTCTTTGCCATGGCATTGATTTCATCAAGTGTCACATCAGCAATTCCCTGGCGATATTTGGCATAAAATGCTGCAGGATCACCATAATCAAAAAGGATTGCAGATTGGATCTGACTCAATAGATGTGCAGGTGTTTCAAATCCCATCGGGGATGAGCCCGTGAGATATGCTTTCGCATCAAGTAATTCCTGCTCAGTGAATCCATCATTGATGCAGTTGTTCATGATGCCGTAAATCTCATCAATCATTTCACCTGTACGATCATTCTTAGTTGACGTACTGACCGTGTAAGCGCCTCTTTGAATACGTGGGGCAAGACCACCATAAATACCGTAGGTCAATCCTAATTCACTACGGCATCGATGCATCAAACGGCTTGAAAAACCACCACTTGCAAAGAGGTAATCCATAACCTCAAATGCATACATATCGTCACCGAGGTTATAAGGAGCAATCAGGTAACCCGCGCGGATTTGAGTCTGAACCGCATCTGGTTTATTAATGATCAGGATTTCACTTCCAGCACCATCAACAGGTTGTTCCACAGTTATTTCTGGTTTTGCATTACCCGACCATTTTCCGAAGTATTTCTTAACTAGTTTGCCAGCGGATTTTGGTGTAATGTCTCCAGTGATAATGAGGTAAGCATTTGAAGGAACAATCACCTTGTTGTACATCGAAACAAGCTCATCACGTTCTAATGTTTCGATACTTTCAGGGGTACCGTTTGTGGGGGCACCATAGGGATGTTCGCCATAGACATATTTACGCCACTGTCTGCTGGCAATCTGACTGGCATTATCTTTACTTGCCATAAAGTCAGACATCAACTGCATCTTTTCGCGATCAATTTCTTCCTGTGGAAAACTTGGATTAATAATGATATCACTAAGTAACTCCAAGCCCAATTCCAAGTCTTTTTTAAGGACACTAACATGGGCGTAGGAAGTATTATTTCCACCACTGGATTCAAGTGATCCACCGACATACTCAATCTCTTCTGCTAGCTGTTGGGCATTACGGGTTTCTGTCCCTTTGGACAGCATATTTCCCATAAAGTTTGTCAGACCTGGTTTATCCAGGGGATTATAAAGAGTCCCTGAGACAAACAGGATACGCGCTTCAACAACTGGAAGTTCATTATGCGGGACATAAACAACTGTCAAACCGTTTTTAAGGATCTTTTCAGTAATCTTTGGAAGCTTGATTGGATCTACATTCAAATCCTGGCTTGGTGTAAATGCCGGGATAATGTCGACATCTTCTGCCGCGACAAATGGAATTTGGAAAGAAACCAAAAGCCCGATCAAAAGGGTGATGGATAAAAGTGTTTTAGTTTTCATTTTATTCACCTCCCTCGGCTGCGAAATCAACAGGATCAGCGTTATTGTCCGGGACAACTGTCAATACTGTTCGATTAATTGGGCGCATATATTTTTTTACGACACGCTGCACATCTTCCACTGTGACTTTGCGGTATTCGTCAACCATTGTGTTGATTTTTGAATAGTCACCTTTAAACTGGATAATAAAATCACCCAATGTTGATGCTTTGCTGGCAACGGTCTGATTGCCGAAATAGAAATCAGCTTCAAGAATGTTTTTAACTTTTTGAAGTTCCCGTTCTGTTGGACCTTCTTCAGCTAATTTATCGATAACGGAGAAAAGTGATGCTTCAGCTTCTTCCATCGTTTTGCCGGAATTGACACCAATGTAGGTGACAAATAGTCCCGGGTCTCTTAATCCCAAGTCCTTTAGGCCTAAGACATATCCACCTGCAAAACGCGCAACCTGTGATTCGTACACACATTCATTATAAATACGTGATGATTCACCTGCAGATAAAATATTCGCTGCAAGTTCTATAGCCGGCATATCCGGGTGGGTTGCTTCTGGAACATGATAAGAAGCAAACAGGAAAGGCAACTGAGCGGGACGACGCAATTCCACACGTCTTTCGCCCATCTGAGGTGGTTCGACGGTTACGACATCCGGTGGCAACTCCTGTGACGGAATTGGACCATGATATTTTTCAACAAGTGCAATCGCTTCATCAGGATCAAAATCACCGGCAAGAATAATTGTAGCATTATTTGGAGCATAAAAAGTCTTGTAGAACCATTTCAAATCTTCCATGCGGTAATTCTGAATGTCGCTCATCCAACCAATAACAGGCCAGTTATAGGGATGTGCGCGGAAGGAATTTGTCATCAGTTCTTCACGAGCCTGTCCGAAAAGTGAGTTGTCAACTCGTTGACGTCTTTCTTCCTGAATGACAAGGTTTTCGTTAAGGAAGGGTTCCATTTCCAACTTCAGATTGGCTTGTCTTTCCGCTTCCATGTGAATGGCCAGTTCGAGATTATCTGAAGAAATAATCTCGTAATAAGCCGTACGGTCGTACCAGGTTCCTGCGTTTAAAACACCACCGTGTGATTTAATGATGTCTGTATAATCAGTTGGACCATATTTTTTTGATCCGAGGAACATCAAGTGTTCAAATTGATGTGCCATACCTGTGATACCAGGCCTTTCATTGCGGCTACCTACATGATAAAAAATCTGATAGGTGATGAGAGGGGCGCTATGGTCCTCCATCATCAGCAATCGCATACCGTTTTCAAGAGTATGCTCCTGAACATTGAATAGATCGTCTTTGGGGGCTTCCTTTGCTGTTGAGAGGCTGACCAGCAGCATTAAAACGAGGAAGACACCCAGGGAAGAACGCTTCATTTGATTTACTCCCTGAATGTTTAAAACCGGCTCTCCCATAAATTCCCACCGATGGGGGAGAATATTTGAAGTTTTACAATATAGCACAAGCGGATCGATAATTCGACCCAGTCATGCCTACTAAAATCCTTAAAATAAAAAAGCCTCGTTGAGTCCAACGAGGCTTTTTGACACGGTATCATCTACTTATTCAAATGTGGACTATCCGTTGGGATTTGTTTAAACGGTTCGGAATCAATCGCTTCAAGCATCAGCTCAATTGCTTTATCAAGTTGAGGGTCTCTGTCATGCATTCGATCTGAGAGGGTAAATGGTACGATATAATCAGGTTGTACGCCTGTCCCCATCTGTCCCCCGATTTCCTGATTCATGTGGTTGCGATCATTATTTTTCTCATCTCCCCAGATATACCATCCGCGTCCGGGTAAACGAATCCAGCCACCGTCAAGCGTTTCCCAACCACCTGTTGAGATGACATTTCCACCTGTCACATTACCAACGACAGGACCACGACCGATAGTTTGTATCGCGTGGCTGAATATCTCTGCATTGGAATAGCTGCCTTCGTTACACAGGACAACAATTGGTTTTCTCCACCTGAACATTGGATATCGTGGTTGAGGATATCCAATACCTCCATCACGGCCTATGGTGTAGGCATGAACGGGTTGAGTGAGGATTGTCAGAAGCATATCGGTTGTCCAACCGCCACCGTTATTACGGACATCAATAACCAATGCTTCTTTATCATTTGCAGCAGCAAAAAGATTCATTTCGAATCTTTCAACTTCAGCCATACTCATCCCCTGAATGTGGAGATACCCGACCTTATCAGCACTCTTTTCCTCGACAATATTTCTGTTTTTCTTTTCCATGTATTCATAAGTCAACTGGCGCAATGAACGGAATTTTATAGGAACAAGAATAACTTCGATGGTCTCTTTTCCACGTTTCAATTCTACTTCAACGGGCAGACCTTTTTGTTCTGTAAGAGGTTGGAAGACATTCTTAGTACTGGAGACTTCTTCGCCATTAATGGACAGGATAATATCTCCCGCCAGAACCCTGTTAGCGACAACATCAGCAGGACTATGAGGTAGCACCCATTTTACTTTTAAACCTTTGCCTGCATATGTTGGGTCATATTCAATCCCAAGTGCACCATCATCACCGGCAGAATAAGGAGTATCCCAATCCTGATAATATCCCATATGACTGGCATTTAATTCACCAAGCATATAGTTGACGACTAGGTCGAATTCATAATCATGGGCAACCTTTGATGCCCAATCTTTATATTTATCTCTCAAACCGTCCCAATCGACACCATGCATATTCGGATCATAAAAGTCATTTTTCATGATCCGCCATCCTTCATCCACTATCTGAACTCGTTCAGCAGGTTTATCGATTTTAATGCGAGCTTTGAAGGAGGTCGTTTCAACTTTACCACCATCGGCACTTACGCTGGCAGGTTTTCCACCTTTGATGAAATAGAAAGTCTCGCCTTTATTATCGAGGTAGACACCTTCAGGATCTGCACCTTCAGTGATATTTTCTTTATCTTTTCCAAAACGATTTACGGCATAAATATCTTCAGTGCCTTCATTGGAATCAAGGAAGTAGAATTTGTCGGTTTTCGGATGAATACCAACCATAAATTCATCCCCGGGAAGACTAGTCAGGCGGCGGGAACGAAGGTGGATATCATCAAAATCGATATCGATTTTGAATTCTTCTTCTTTGTCTTCTTCCTCTTTATCTTTGTCATCTTCTGAATCTGTTTTCTTTTTCTTATCTCGTGTCTTTTCCCAGATTTCCCATTCTTCCTTGGTTCGTTCATCATCTTCACGTGTTAGATAAACAAAAAAGCCATCAAACTCATTGTCATGACGTCGAGAAGACCATGCTAAAGCTTTACCATCGGCTGACCATACAGGATCAAGATCATCATCAGGATGTTGGCTAATGTTGACACCATCGGATTGCTTACCATCTACAGGTACAATCCATATATCCGAATTATAATCGAAATCGATGGGTGATAGTGCCATCCAACGTGAATCAGGTGACCAGCTATACGAAAATTCGGAGAAGGATTTCCAAAGAGTTTTATCTTTTTTGCCGTCAGCATTCACGATATGTAAATCGCCATGTCCTTCAAGGAAGGCCAGGTTTTTACCATCAGGAGACCATGATGGATACTGCGTCGTTTTAGCTTTGTCCCCTATCGGAACAATCTTGTGTGATTTTGCCAAACGCAGGTTGGATTCATCTTTGTCGTCACTCACCAGAAGACAAACGGTACGGTTGCCAAAACGATCGGTTACAAATGACAAAGTATCGGCACTACCCGGTCTGAATGAGATATGGAAGTCACGAGCAGGTGATGGAATCGGAACGACTGCACGACCTTCAAGTTCTGTATTTACTAAAACAATTTCACCATGAACGACCATGGCGATTTCTTCACCATCATCAGAAAACGTTACTTCTTCAGCGCCACCACTGATATTTTTCATATAGACAAGGTTTTCGAGCTGATCGGCAGCAACATCTATGTTGAGTATTTCAGGAGTGCCTTCTTCACCTGCCATGACATAAAGTTTTGTTGCTCTTTCGATAACAATCAGGTTTCCATCAGCAGAAACGGAAATTGTACGGACGCCATCACCTTCAAAATTGGTGATCTGTCTTTTATCCGATCCGTCGGTGTTCATCACCCAGACGTTATTTGTCTTAGTTGCATTATCATCGGTAACGTAGAAAATTCGTCCATCATTAGCGATATGTGGTTCAATATCAAAACCATTGTGAGTGGTTATTTGAATAGGATCAGTACCCGGGGAGAAAGAGTATATTTCTCTCTGGTACGAACCACGATAATGAACCCTGCCGAATTTTACTCTACCAGAAGCGATAATGAAGGTATTCCCGTCAGCACTGACAGAAACTTCATGACCGAAAATATCTGCTAATCTGAATGGAGTTCCACCAGTTACTGGAATTTGCATGATTTGTCTATCCATCGGATAGTCAAATAAATGACTAGCAGTGTAGTATAGTGTACTTCCATCCGGCGAAAAATCATAAGGCGTATCAGCTGTTCCAGCAAAAGTCAGTCTGGTTGGAATTCCACCCTCTGAAGGAAGCAGGAATACGTCTCTATCACCTTGACGATTGGAAGAAAAGGCTATTGTATTACCATTTTTACTGAAAACAGGGTGTGAATCATATCCCGGGTTTGCGGTTAATCTTGTTGCTTTACCCCCTTGAGAATCAACACTCCATAGGTCACCTTGAAATGAAAATACAATCATTTCACCGTTGGGACTCAGAGCGGGATGTCTAGGCATGAAAGGGACAGTTGCAAACGCTGACACTGTCATCACAAGTACAATTAAAACAGCTATAAAACTAAATTTCTTCATCATTGCTCCCATATACAAATAATCAAACCTTGACCGGCTGAAAAGTTTGGAATTATTGGTTGTTGAACTAGCAAATTGGATAATTTTCAAAATTAGGTTAATGAGGTTTAGGTTGCAAGAAGAGAAATAAATGATCTACTTTAGTTTTCTCCAAATTTGATGTTGCAAATCGCTGGAAATGGAGACAAATTACCCCTCTCTACTAAAGGGTTATCAGGCAACCCTGAAAAGGCTTATAAAAGAAATCTTAAATGATGAATAGAATTGATCCATCAGCTATAGAAAAATTGATTGAAGAACATCTGGTTCGGTTATCTGAAGAACAACCGGAACAATTCGAAACGTCAGCTACTGCTGACGATTACCTTAAAAACCTGCAAGGTATAGCGAGAGAAATTAATGGTTCTTTCGTACCTGAAGGTGCTGATTGGGTTTCCTATCTCAGTCAGGTCTTTCCGAAACATGAAAATGAGAAAATTTTGGTGGGCCTTTTTGGTTTAGGCCATGATTCAGCTGAGCTTGATGATCTTTTCGGAGAGAGAGCAAGCGGATGGGCGCGGGAGCTCAAAGACAAGGTCGTGACGGATATCCTTGCATCAATTATCGTATGGTGGGTCCTGGATGATCACAGCAGAATCGGGTATCTGGAATCATGGGCTGCACGTGGTGAAAACATTTGGAAAAAAAGACTTGCTGCCTCTACAACAGCAATATTAAATGAAACGGATCCAGATTTAACAAATGAATCACTAAAAGTTCTTCGTCACCTGATGGAATCAGAAGAAGTTGAAATCCTCAATGTAATTTCCAGAACTTTAAAAAAAGCTTCAGATCAGAGTGCAGTTGAAAGATTTGTAGCGTGGTGGCAACCTCGTATCACTGTCAAATCTCTTGATATAATTCTAAATGATCTGGATGAGGCAATTCAAAACAATATCAGAGATCTATTTTAGCGAAATGAAAACAGTTTAAAGATTCCACAGTTTTGATTAATGTCATCTATTTAGATGACATTGTTTTAGGCGTTAACCTGATACAATCGATTTGAGGATTACATGTCCACTCTACTCGTCAAAAATGCACTTCTTGATCAAAAATCTGTCAATGTGTTTTGCCGTGATGGTTTAATAGAAAAAATCAATACAGATGAAATAATTGCTGATGAAATTCTTGATGCAAAAGGCAAAACGATCCATTTACCGATGATTAATAGCCATACTCACTCCTCGATGACATTGTTCAGAGGAAATGGGGATGACCTACCTCTGATGGAATGGCTTACTGAAAGAGTTTGGCCCTATGAATCTGGTATTCAGGATGATGAAGTTTACTGGGGGGCAAAACTTGCTATTTTGGAAATGATACGATCTGGCACTGTCTTTTTTAATGATATGTACTGGAAGATCCAAAACGTAGTGAAAGCAGTGGAAGAGATGGGAATCAGGGCGATGCTTGCCCTGGTATGGATCGATAGTGGAAAAAAAGAGTCGATAGATCAGAATAAAAAAATGATAGAGGAGTTGTATTCGGAGATAAATGGCAAATCTGATCTAATCCAATTCTCGCTTGGACCGCACGCCATCTACACTGTGTCCGAAGAAGGATTGAGATGGATCGCTGAATTCGCTTCCGATAAAAAACTGAATGTTCATATCCATCTTTCTGAAACCGAACAGGAAGTCAAAGACTGCTACAAAGATCATGGATGTAGCCCTATTGATTATCTTGAAAAAGTTGGATTATTGAACAATAGACTAATGGCAGCGCATACTGTTTGGCTGAATGATTCTGATATATGCAAATTGGGTGAACACAATGTGTTGTGTATGCATAACCCGGTAAGTAATATGAAATTAAAAGTGAATAGTCACTATCCCTATCAAAAACTTAAAGATGCTGGTGCTGTTACTGCTCTTGCGACTGATGGCGCAGGTTCCAACAATAACCTCGATATGTTTGAAGAGATGAAGATCGCTGCACTCCTGCAAAAATTCTGTGAGAACAAGGCAACAGAATTGCCAGCTGCTGAAAATATTGCCATGGCAACAACAAATGCGTTAGGTAAATTTGGTCTGGAAACGAGTGGCATAAAAGAGGGGCAACGAGCTGATTTCATTCTGTTGGATATGGATTTACCGGAAATGAATCCAATCTTTGATCTTGCCTCTCATTTAGTATATGCAGCAAACGGAAATGTTGTTGATAGTGTGGTCTGCAATGGCAAAGTCTTGATGAAAAATCGCTATATTAAAGGTTCTGAAGAAATAATTGAGAATGCCAGAGAGGCTGCTCACAACCTGTTCAGAAGGGTTGATGAAGTAAGATAGGGGGCTTCATGGGGCTGATTAAAAAAGTTCAGCACATTTCTACCCAGATAGGTGAACTTGATGAGGGAGGCAAAGAAGTACGCGATAAGGCCAACCCCTTCGTTAAGACTATCTATCACATATTTCGTTTTATTCAGATTACACTTCGTGAAATAGCTGATGATAATCTGCCATTAAAGAGTATGGCACTTACATTTGCCAGCTTGCTTTCCTTTGTCCCATTTCTTGGTATCTCTTTCAGTCTTTTTAAATTATTTGGTGGTGGTGATTGGTTTGTTGAAACCCTTCGGCCGTTGATAATGGAAAATCTCGCGCCGGGAACAGGGCCAAGGGTAGCTGAGAAAGTGCAGGAATTAATAGAAAATGCAGGTTCAGCCACACTCGGTGGACTTGGTGTTGTTCTTTTATTAGTTGCAGTATATGCCATTTTTGCCGGAATTGAATCTACTATAAACGCCATATGGGGAACTCGTTCACGAGCGGGATCTCTTCAAAGATTGCCCCTTTATTGGGGTTTGGTCACGATTGTTCCAATCCTGGTCGTCGGGTCCTTGGCTGTATCGACCTATCTTGAGGCAATGCCCATTGTGGCCGCAGTTCAGAATATTGAATTTGGCAGAGCGATTATTAATCGGTTTATCTCTTTTGGTATGATCATCGCGGGATTTTTTCTCTTGTACCGTTTTGTTCCTGCAACGAGAGTTCGAGGATGGGCTGCCCTATTAGGCGCAATCGTTGCCGGTACTTTCTATGAGGCAGTAAAAGCCACCTTTATGGTGTACTCAACAGAGATCGTGCAATATGACGTGATTTATGGTTCACTTGCTGTTTTTCCAATGCTACTGATCTGGTTGAATCTTTCGTGGATAATCATTCTGGGCGGTGTTGAGGTCAGCTTTGTCGCACAACACTACAGCACTCTTCTCAATCGTCCGAAACATGTGAAACTCTCACGTCAACAGAAAGATGCATTTGCTTACCTTATGTTGCGTGAAGCCACATCTGCATTCAGAGGCGAACGGCCTGAAGTAACACTTGAAGAGTGGGCCAAACGGTGGAATGTACCGCCGAACCTCGCTGAAGCTACAGCGGAAAGCTTACGGAATGGCGGTCTTATTGAAAGGACGGGAAAGGGATTTGCAAATATTTTATTGGCACGAAGCCCTGATAAAATACGCATTTCAGATATAGAAGTTTTGGTTACAAAGAGCAGTTTGTCAGAATGGAAGTGGCCCGGTGCCAAGTCTTGGAAATGGTTGGAGGATTGGTTGGAGAAACGGAAATCTGCATCTTTGGATGCCGCAGGGTGTATGACTTTAGCTGATCTGGTTGATCAAATGGAAATTGCCGGATATAGCAAGAGCAAACCTAAAAAAAAGAAGAATACTGAGGATATCAATGAAAAAATTTAGAATGAGAAATGTAAATATTGTCTGGCGCAAAGAACTGCTGGACATCATTCGCGACAAAAGAACGTTAATCTCAATGATAGTGGTTCCGATCCTGCTTATGCCGGTTTTAATGTTGGGTGTAGGGGCTATAACTGCTTTGTCTATTCAAGAGATGGAAGAACAGGAATATCACGTTGCTTTGGTGGGAACAGATATTGATCCAGATTTTATGGACATCCTGAACAATCTGGATAAAACAAATCTTATTCCCATGGATACAAATGAAGAAGCTGCGATCACTATGCTTGAATCTGGTGATATTCAGGGAATAGTAATCTTTCCGCAAGAAAACAGAATTGAAGAGGGAAGCCGCGAAACAGTACGAATCCTTGTAAGGGAAGATAAAGAAACTTCTGCAATCGCAATGAAGCGAGTTGTAAAAAAGTTTGAGGCTTATCAAGAAACGATAACGGCTCAGATGTTGAAAGAAATCAATGCACCAGAATTCATTCTCGAACCGTTCGTGATCAGTGAAGAAAATATTGCCACTGATGAGGAAATGGCTGCTTATGTTCTCGCTGGTTTTCTTCCTTATATGCTGATTTTAATGGCTCTATCCGGTGCCATGTATCCAGCAATTGATTTAACAGCAGGTGAGAAGGAAAGAGGAACGTTGGAAACATTACTTGCCAGTCCGGCAAGTCGACTTGAAATTGTCCTTGGAAAATTTCTCACTGTAATGCTGACATCGATGGTTTCTGCAATATTATCACTGACCTCACTGGTCGGAGGTCTTGTTATAGGTGTACCGATCCTGAGTGCTCAATTTGGAGCAGATATTAATATCAGTTTTGATATGACGAACATTTTAGTTTCTCTCTTAATGCTTATACCACTTTCGGCATTGTTTGCAGCCTTGCTGATTACAATCTGCTCATTTGCTAAAAGTGTTAGAGAAGCTCAAACATACGTTCAACCGTTGGTCTTTCTTGTCATTTTGCCAGCCATGATGTCAATGATGCCGGGATCAGAACCGTCAGTTCAGGATGCATGGTTACCAGTTGTGAACGTATCTCTCGTTTTGAAAGATATCTTAACCGGTACTCTCAATCCTGTAACATTAGGCAATACATTACTTTCAACAGCAATATATGCAATGTTGGCGATTGGTTTGACTGTAAAGGTTTTCCAACGTGAAAACGTTCTTTTCAGGGTATAACCCGGAGCATTATTGAACGAGAAGTATGGATTTATTCGGATTTTGGACTGATCTTGTATCCGTCCAAATCAGGGGGAGAAAGAAACGGGTAGTCATTTGAAAATAGACGTTAGTGAAATGGACACCGCCGTTTCCGGCGGTGTTTATATTGAGACCTATGGCTGTCAGATGAATCTGGTAGACAGCGAAATTGTGCTCTCCATGTTGGAGGAGCAAGGGTATAGACGTGTGGAACAACCCGAGCAGGCCGAAGTTATCCTGATCAATACATGTGCTATTCGCGATCATGCAGTTGTAAAAGCGATTTCAAATGTCGGAAGGTTTAAGAGACTGAAGCAGGCGAGACCCGAAACAAGGATAGGCGTGATAGGGTGTATGTCGAAGTATGCCGCTGATGATATAGCTCGTCAAGTACCCTTTGTAAGCTGGATACTCGGGCCAGATCTATACAGGCGTTTACCGCAATTATTGCAGGAAGAGGACAATAAATCACCTTTGATCCTTCGTGATGGTGATAGTAAAGAACTCTATGATGAGATCCTGCCGGCTAGGCGTGAAGGTATTAATGCTTGGGTGACAATTACTCGCGGCTGTAATAACCATTGTACTTACTGTGTTGTTCCGGGAGCAAGAGGACCTGAAAGGCATCGTCCTGCTGAATCAATCCTTAGCGAAATTCAAGAAGCGGTTTCGCAAGGATTTGTACAAATTACACTCCTTGGACAAAACGTGAACAGTTATTCACACGACTCCATTGATTTTGCTGATCTCTTGAGAATGGCAGCAGACGTTGAAGGTGTAGGTCGAATGCGGTTTATGACTTCACACCCCAAGGACTGTTCTGAGAAATTACTTGATACCATTGCTTCTCATTCGAGAATATGCCCTGAGTTACACCTGCCATTTCAAGCCGGTAGCGATAGAATACTGAAACGGATGAACCGAAAATATACTTCAGATCATTACTTGAACTTGATCAAGTTGGCGAAGGAAAAGATTGAAAACCTGTATCTTAGCACGGATATAATCGTGGGATTTCCCGGTGAAACAGAAGAAGAATTCTTACAAACCGAAGAAATTGTAAAAAAGGTACAATATGATAGCGCATTCATTTACAAGTATTCTGAAAGAGTAAATACTCCCGCTGCGAAGTTGGAAGATGATATCCCGGAAGATGAAAAAGTAAAACGATTGATGAGACTCAATGAAATTGTCCGTGAGTCAGGAATAAGGAGCAGAGAAAAGCAAATTGGCCGTATCTTACCTGTAATGATTGAAGGACCGAGTGTCAAAGATCCTGAAGAAAGTCTTGGTAGATCACCAGCGGGTTACAATATTGTAATAGCAGGTCGATATGAACCTGGAACGATTGTAGATACAAAAATTGAGAAACTTTCGGGTCTTACCTTACGTGGTATAGAAAACAATTAAAGAGAATGAGGCTATCATGTGGATATTAAAATGGATCGTAATTCTTTTAGTACTTCTTCTGATTATTAGTTTTTCGCTCTATAATCAGGGGCAAAGTGTTGACCTGAGGTTTATGAAATGGGAATCAGGACAGATTCCGCTTTATCTAGCACTTTTCATCTCATTTGGTCTCGGTATGGCAGCTTTTCTACTCATCTCAGCTGTTCAGCAACTTCAGACTTTTTCTGAACTAGCAAAAATGAAGAAAAGTTTTAAGAAGCTTCAGAAAGAGTTGGAAGAATTACATAAAGATATTGAATCCAAGAATGAAGAGATATCAAACGTTGAGGAAGAGAAAGCCCGTTTAAGGCATAATTCAGAGATTTTACAGAATAAGTTGGACGCAGCTATTTCAGGTTCAGTTTCGACTGAAACGAATGAAGAAAAGTCAAACGAGGAATAGTTATTCAAGTACTCGCCATGCCATATGTAGTCTATCTTCGGCTACAATATCAAATGATCCCGCGGCGGCAGTCAGGAAGCGCATTGGGCTAACATTTATTGGACCGTAGATAGGTTCATATAGTATATCAACAGGTTTATCAAATCGAACAGTCCAAGCTGGCCAAGGGGCACCTTCAAAAACAATTTCGCGAATTGATCTTTCTGAGTAAGGTCTATCCAATGGTACTACTTCTTTATTAATTAGAATGTTCCCGAACATTCCTCCCGGCCATATCATTGGCAAACGATGAAGCACTCTACCTTCAATAAAAGTTTCAATTGTCAGTGCACCGTCTTTAAGTTCGATCTCTCTGGCAAATTCTATTGGATTCAGAGTACGGATATTGCCTGTCTTAAAAGGTGGCGCTAACCTTGTTCCTATTTTTGCTTGCTTCCCACGCCAACGGGGAAAACCAATCCTGCGAAGCATTCTATCACCACTCGGAATTGGAAGACTATAGATATCTCCTTTGATGACAAATGGATTACTTGAACGAAGGCGAAAATCACCTGCTAGAGTGGGTTGACGGATGCGGTTTTTTTCTGCTATCCAAGGGCCTTCGCGCAGGGCTAAACCTGAAGGGGAACCAAATAATCGTGTGGAGTTGCTCGGAATATGATGTAACCATCCGATAGTCCCACCAGTACCGGTGCGAATTAGCCAATCACCTATCAAAAATCTTCCTGCTCCACATTCAAACAGTTGTTCAGCTATATAGTCTTTTTGAGTATTGGAGATTTCCGGCTCAACGTTTATAGCTTCTAGTGCATAAAGAGCCATGTAGCTCATCGGAATAAGCCACGGTACATCAGGGTCAATCAAGCTATTGTACCATTCAGTTTCATAGCAGGAATCTAACAAGGTTGTCATCTCAGCAGCCTCTTCGACATGCTTGGATGCCAATGCAAAACCGCCAATTATCGGAAGGCAGGCCAAGGATGTCTCAGCGCCTCCGCCCATAATTCCAGTTGGGGTTGTGGAATAGAGACAGCGTTCGCTGATCATTTTCCACATTTCTATATCTTTTTCTACAGGATCAGGAGTAGCTATCGTTAAAAAGAAAAGAGCTAGCGAATATGCACCCGCATCAACGATTTGTCTATTGGAATCGCTCAATTCTCTATACATCATACTATAGGAATCTGTTAACAAACCTTGCGCGGCATTGCTGATTCCCGGATGTTCCAACCACTTCGCTGCGGACATTAATGCTGCATAGCGAAGGGGACGAGTTTCGGGACCATCCGGCATGGGTGCATTAATAAGGAATCTTGCTGCACGTCGGATTGATCTTTTTGTGCGATTTTTTAATGAAGGTGATATGTGATCTGAGAGAAGCATCAAGGTGCGAGTGACTGCAAAAAGTCCATAAGCAGTGGCTTGAGAATCGAAGCTACCATTTGGTTGACATTTAACAGAACCATTTCGCTGCTGGTTATGTATCCATGTTTCAATAGCGCCAATCGCCATATATATCAATTCATTACTATCCCATAATCCTTTTAATGCAGAATTGTCTTGAGCAGCCAGAGCAAGAGTCAGACACACTTCCTGATACCTTGGATTTACAAAACGGGTCTTTTCATATTCAGGATCCAGTAAACCTTTTTTGCCGTGCTGAGTATACCTTCGACTGGTTTCTTCAATCGCATGAACAATTAAATGTTTTAGCTTTTCACTCATAAATACTTCCATGTTATCTTGAAGAAAATAAGTCTAAATCATTTCATTGGCTACTTTTAACAATGACTCCGGTAAGAGTTTTTTCATGCAGTCAAAATGTCCCAGAGGACAACTATTTCCACCATGAATAGCACATGGACGGCAATCCAGATCAAGGCTAATCACCCTGTCGTTTTCTCCCGGGGGAGCAAAACCAAATTCAGGAACTGTCGGACCAAATATTGCCAAAACAGGAGTATTAACACCCACGCCCATATGTAATGGTGCTGTATCATTTGTAATCAATAACGCTGAATTTCTAATGAGCTCAATACTTTCAAGTATCGTTTTATCTCCAGCGGTCGAAATGATCTGCTCATCATTATTTGAGATTCTTCTACATAGATCGCGATCATCGGGTCCTCCGATAAGAACAACTGTATAGCCTTCCTTAACGAGGGATTTTGCCAAGATAGTCCAATGTCCTTCAGGCCATTTTTTAGTGGCCCAGACACTTCCAGGAGCCATTGTAATTCGTTTAGAAGAATCATCTGGAAAAGTTCCCGTTCCCAAATGTTTTTGAAGAACAGGTACTGACGAAAAAGTTGAAGGGTTGCTAAATAAACTTATGAGTTCAAGGTTTCTAGCCCCTTCATATTGATCCATTTGGCGCACAAAACGGTGGGAGTATAAAAAAGACCCGGGAGTTTTACTAAAACCAATACGGGTTCTGATTCCGGCTAGAAACAGAGTTAGAGCTGAACGGAATGATCTATGGGGGACAAAAACATGACTATAGTTTTCTTTTCTCAATTTTGATGCAAAACCAAGCAGACCACCAATACCTTTAGCATCGCCTCTTTTGTCAAAGACGATAGTCTTGTTAATCAAGGGATGGTTTTCCAGAACACCTGAAGCATTAGGATTAACGACAAAATCAATTTTGCTTTCGGGCCATAAATGATGGATTGCTTCTACTAACGGCAGAGTTAGAATCACATCACCCAGAAATGCCGTTTGGAATACCAGAACTTTTTCCGGATTAGTTACTTCTGTTTTCTGAAATGACTGTGCCGGGTTAGACATTTTTACACAACCAGTTCACGAAGGTGAGGAAGAATCGCTTGAGTAGCCACTTTTAATTGATCCGCTGTTTTCTGGTACACGTCGATGTTACCACCGTATGGATCAGGAATACCCTCTTGTCCTTCCATGTTCGTGTCGGGGAAAGTGGGGTAGAGAAATACCTTACCCGATTGGTCGGGGAAAAGGTCGTATAGACGGCTAACATGATCAGGTGTCATTGCCAGAACCACATCGCTCCACTCGATCAATTCTTCATCAATTAAACGGCTTCTATGTTGTTGTAGATCAATTCCTTCTGTACGCATCACTTCAACTGCTGGCAGGCTCGCTCGCATATCAGGTTGAGTGGAAATACCTGCACTTCGAATTACAAAATGACCGGGGAAAGCCTCATCGAGACCTTTTCTAAGTAACCCTTCAGCCATGGGACTGCGGCAGATATTACCTGAACAGATAACAAGAATATTGATGTGCTCACTGGATGTGAATTGTTGATGACGAGTTCTGAGGACTTCTGATCCCGCTGGGGTCCACCGCTTAACTTCGGACGGATTACCTGCCAGTGGTTCATATTGAAAGACGACTCCATCAACATCCTCGAGTAATTCCTTATCAATTTCCTCACGGGTTGAAGGAGGTGGATCTCCGTGCCGATTAGCTGATGTCGAGACAATCAGATCTTCCAACGCTGAACAGATTGATCTCAAAAACTGGTTATTGGGAATTCTTATCCCGATAGTTCTTTCCGCACCCAGATTATGGTCAGGCATAGATTCATGAGCAGGTAAAATCCACGTAACAGGTCCGGGCCAACTCTCCAGCAGGTTTCGTTTTGCCGGCCCCTCAGGAAGTTTTACAAATCGTCCAATATCAACGACGCTTGAGAACAAAGTTGTAAGAGGTCGGTTGTCATCTAAACCTTTTATTTTCCGAATTCTATCAACAGCTTTTTTATTTCGGGAAAGAGCATGGATTCCGTAAACAGTATCTGTCGGCAGAATTAGTACCTCACCTCTTTCCAGTCGATTGACAATGTCAATAATTACTCTTGGTGGGGCTTCACCGTCTTTTATAGTTGCGATTACCATCCTGATACCGTTTTATTTATCACTTGTTCAACAAGTTTGTCAACTGCTTCAAGAAGGCCAGACTCACGTTCGGCGCTCGAACCACCACTAAATGGATATACGCCAAACTGGGATATCGTTTCTTCCCACACTACCTTCTTTTCTACTAGGTCCTCATATCTGACTTTGACCACCAAAGTAACTTTATATTCTTCGACCGTCTCATTTGCGTTATAGGTTGAGGGCTGATCTGCGATTCTTACCACCGTTGCAAAGATAGCGGAGTCAGCATTACGTAATTCTTTAACCTTTAATGAGTTGTCTATAGTAAACTGCTCAATCAATTCTTCTGTAATAGTCTCAGCCAGACCAAATTCTGCGGTTTGGTTTTCCAACATTGGAATAGCCACGCTACTCAAGTGACTGGGGACAGATCCACCGAATGTGTAGATTCCGCATCCAGCGAGAAACGTCAGAAAAACAAGAAGTGCGCTAAATGTAAGGATTAGTCTTTTCAAAGATTATACTCCTTGATTTTTCTATACAGTGTTCGTTCGCCAATGCCCAGAGCGGTTGCGGCTTTTCGACGATTGCCACTGTATTCTTCCAGTGTCATACGTATTTGATCTTTTTCAATCTCATCCAGTGTTGGCCGTGGAGGTGGGTCACCGTCCACAGTCATATAAGATGCTCTTTCTGGCAATGCACTGGGATATTGCCCCATAAAAAGAACCTGCGCGAGCATTTCCTTGATCTGCTGAACATCTCTCTTCAGCTCTATGATCTCATTTACAAGGTAACCCATTTCGAAATTGCCTTGAGGTTGCCTTGGTGCAAGTACCGGCAAAGTTGGGAAAGAGCGAGTATCTCTTGGTAAATGTCTGAATACCGCCTCAGAATCGACAGGTCCTTCACGTTCCAGCGTTAACAATGTACCAATAAAATGTTTTAATTCGCGAACATTTCCGCGCCATTCAGAGGATTCAATGGCGTGCATTGCATCCGGCAAAATACGCTGACGTTCGATGTGATTTTCTCTAAAGAATTCATCGGCAAATAATTCTACAAGCGGAGCGATATCATCCGGGCGATCCCGCAATGGTGGTGCAATAATCTCAATCCCCTTTATACGGAAATAAAGATCTTCACGGAACTTACCCTTGTTTACTTCTTCGCGTAAGTCACGGTTGGTTGCTGCTAATACACGGACATCTGTCCTGAGCGGTTTGGTTCCACCTACACGAAAATATTCACCACTTTCAAGAACGCGCAACACCTTGACCTGCATATCCAAGGGCATTTCTCCAACTTCATCGAGAAAGATCGTGCCGTTATTGGCTTGCTCAAAATAGCCTTTTCTCTGACGTTCCGCTCCGGTGAAACTACCTCGTTCATGACCGAACATTTCACTTTCAAAAAGACCCTCGGGAATAGCTCCGCAATTAACGGGGACAAAATTCTCATCTCGCCGAGTGGAAAGATCGTGGATCAAACGGGCTACAACTTCTTTCCCGGTTCCAGACTCACCGCTGATAAGTACAGAAATTCTGGTCGGGGCAACCTTTCTTGAAAGCGAACGAATGTCATCCAACGCCTTGCTTTTACCAACTAAGCGATCGCGAACTGCTAAATTTTGTTTATGTGGTTCAGTGCTCATTATTCCAGTTCCAAAATCATATTGTCATAAGCCCAAATACAACTATCTTGGGTTTCCATTCTAAGATTTTCCGGTATATGCGTGAAAACAACCTTTTCTATAGCAAATGTTTTGGCAGCTTCAATGACAGTTTCCTTTTCAATATGAAAGGCCTCTGAAACAAGAAGCTTTGAATCAGGAAGAAGAGGAAGTATATCATCAATACCGGCTATATCTGATGAAAACACACACTTCCCTTCGTTTAGTTCCAGTATTAGGCTATAACTGCCACCCCGTCCCCTTTTATCAGATGGGAGGTGACCATTAGCGGAGGCAAAACAGCTATGCCCCGATTGTGTCTTGAACTTTCCCGGTACTAGCTCTTTTATCTGAACTGGAAAAGGAAGGCTTTCCGTTGATAATCTCACAGATGACAACCAACTTTTTATTCCTTTTCCCAAGCCGCGAGGAGCGAAAATCTCCAGTGGCTCAATCCTTCTGTCTCGTTTCCAAATGGCAATCAGCATTGGCAATCCAGTGACATGATCAGGATGACAATGCGTTAAAAGTATTGACTTGATCTCCTGCTTCCATAACCCAGGTTCAGCCAACCGAAAACAACATCCTTCACCAGCATCGATTAAAAGACCACCGGAATCGCCCTCAACCAATAGAGAACTTGCCATTCTATCTTTGCCGGGTAGAAGTGCACCGGTCCCAATAAATCTGATCCTTGTCATCTATTTTTTTTCCAAGGCACGCCAACCGATGTCCTTTCGGAAGTATTTTCCTTCAAACTGGATACTCTCCGCTGCTTGATAGGACATTTTTAATGCTTCCCGAAGGTTGTCACCCAGTCCGGTAACGGTCAGAACCCGTCCACCACTGGTTAACATTTGTCCGTCTTTCAGTGTGGTACCGGCGTGGAAGGTGACAAGGTTATCCCTGTCTTTAGGCAGATTAAGAATCATCTTGCCTTTTTCGTAGGATTCTGGGTAGCCATCCGCAGCAAGAACCACTGTTGAAGCGGAACCGGGTCGACATATCCTTTGCCAATCAGTAGGTTTTAGTCCGAGAGATTCAAGCATCATACCCACTTTTCCAGTTGCTGAAACGAGCATCAGATCAACGAGGTCAACGTTGAGAAGTGGTAAAACTACTTCCGTCTCCGGGTCACCAAATCGACAATTAAATTCAAGGACTTTTGGCCCATCTTCCGTCATCATTAAACCGGCATATAAAACGCCTTTATAAGGTGTCCCATTTTCCTTCATAGTCTTCAGCGTTGGTTCAATGATGGTTTTAGCGCAATGTTCCATCATCGCGTCATCAATGACGGGTGCCGGAGCATAGGCGCCCATACCACCGGTATTGGGTCCGGTATCACCTTCACCAATCCGTTTATGGTCCTGTGATGGTGGGAGCATGAGGTAGTGGTCACCGTCAGTTATTGCCAGAAGGCTGGCTTCTGGGCCAGTCAGGTAGTCTTCGACAATAATTTCATCACCTGCGTCACCAAACGCTTTGTTATCCATTATCTCAGCAACGGCAGACAACGCATCGTCGGCATTTTCGCAAACAAATACACCTTTTCCAGCCGCAAGACCGGAAGCTTTTACAACAACTTTATCATTTTTGCTGATGATATAATCTTTGGCTTCCTGTGCATCGGTGAATGCTTTATAATCGGCGGTAGGGATGCCAGCGGAATTCATCACTTCTTTTGCGAACCGTTTGGAACCTTCCAATTGAGCCGCTGCTTTGGAGGGGCCGAAAACGAGGTTGCTGTCACTGGCGATTAAATCAGTGATACCTTCGGTTAATGGTGCTTCAGGGCCTACAATTGTCAGCGTGATCTTATTGTCTTTAACGTATTTGGCAATGGCTTCAACATCATTTGCTGGTACGTCAACAATTTCTGCTACACTCTGGATACCACCATTTCCCGGCGTACACCCTATCCATGTAACATGTTTACTCTGCCTGATTTTCCATGCTAATGCATGTTCACGACCACCACCACCAATGACTAAAACCTTCATTACTCCTCCCGTTAGCGAAGGGATAAGAAAAATTATTTATGTTTTCTTGCCGGTTCTTTTTTCCGCAGTTCAGGTGGAATTGCTCCGGCACGTATAAAATCAATCTGGTCACGAATTCCTGCCGCTTTTTCAAATTCAAGTCCATCTGCGGCGCGGAACATCTGTTCTTCAAGTCTACCCAGAAGTTCATCACGTGCTTCTGGTGTTAGTTCTGAATAATCTGTTTCAGGTAGATCACTTTCAGCAGGACCACGTTCATGAGCAGCCCTGGTAGAAGCTAATATTTCATCAACGGTTTTTCTAATAGTTTTCGGGGTAATCCCGTGTTTTTTATTGTATTCTTCCTGAATTTTTCGTCTACGATTTGTTTCGTCAATCACCTTCTGCATACTGTCTGTAATCTGGTCAGCGTAAAAGATGACTCGTCCGGCAGCATTACGGGCTGCACGACCTGAGGTTTGCATTAAAGATGTCTCACTACGCAGGAAACCCTGCTTATCCGCATCCAGAATCGCAACAAGGCTGACTTCGGGTAAATCCAATCCCTCACGGAGGAGGTTAATCCCGATAAGTACGTCAAAATGGCCCAAACGAAGGTCACGAAGAATCTCTACACGTTCCAATGCGTTAATTTCACTATGAAGATAACGGACTCGGACATCCAGCCGTTTCATATAATCCGTAAGATTTTCAGCCATCCGTTTCGTTAAGGTTGTGACCAGAACCCGTTCACCTGCTTCAGCTTGAGTACGTACCTGCTCCAGTAGATCATCTACCTGACTTTTTGTGGGTTTGATCTCAATTTTTGGGTCTAGCAAACCTGTTGGACGGATAATCTGCTCAACAAACAAACCTTCCGATTTCTGAATCTCGTAATTCGCCGGAGTAGCGCTGACAAAAAGAAGCCGCTTTGCTCGTTCTTCCCATTCGTGAAATTTTAGTGGACGATTGTCCAATGCTGATGGAAGACGGAAACCATAGTCGATTAACGTCTCTTTTCGTGAACGGTCACCGTTATACATTCCACCTACTTGGGGAATCGTAACATGTGATTCATCCACGATAATCAGGAATTCATCTGGGAAGTAGTCATAAAGTGTAAACGGTGGTTCACCCGGGGCTTTGCCGGTAAAATGCCGGTTATAGTTTTCAATTCCCTGGCAGAAACCGATTTCTGACATCATTTCAAGATCGAAGTTGGTCCGTTGCTCAAGTCGTTGTGCTTCAAGAAGTTTGCCATTTGAACGGAACTCTTCCAACCTCGGATGTAATTCTGCTTTGATAGTGCCCATGGCACGTTCAATTTTTTCGGTAGTGGCAACGTACTGGCTGTTAGGGTAAATGTTGACTCGTTTAAGGACAGCTCGCTCTTCAAATGTAAGAGCATGGAGCTTGACAATCCGTTCAATCTCATCACCAAACATTTCAATACGAATCACATCGTCGGAATATTTGGGAAATATCTCAATGGTATCTCCACGACTGCGGAATTTACCGTGTAACAGGTCTGAATTCGTACGTTCGTATTGAATATCAATCAGACGGTAAAAAATGTCATCACGGGTCATAGACATTCCCGGTTCAAGGTATAGGCTGAGTTCCTTGTAGTCGTCGGGATTTCCAAGACCATAAATACTCGAAACACTGGCAACGACTATCACATCGTCCCGTTCAAACAGGGAAGAGGTCGCTCTCAATCGCAAACGGTCTATTTCAGCGTTAATGGACGTCTCTTTTTCAACGTAGGAATCTGTCGTTGGGATATAGGCTTCCGGTTGATAGTAGTCGTAGTAACTGACAAAATATTCAACGGCATTATTGGGGAAGAACTGGCGGAATTCACCATATAACTGTGCAGCTAGAGTCTTATTGTGACTCATAACCAAGGTTGGCAAACCCAGTTCTTTGATAACATTGGCGACTGTAAAAGTTTTACCTGACCCTGTGATTCCGAGCAGGACTTGTGCATCCGCTTCGTTTTTGAAGCCTCGAACGAGCTGATCAATCGCAGCATTCTGATCACCACGAGGTTCGAATTTACTTACGAGTTCAAACTTGGCCATGAAGTCGTCCTGAGGTATAAAATCGCTTAAAATCAATATTAACAATCATAAAACGTCTGATTAAATGGCTTGTTTAGGCTGTCATTCTGTCATAACTGAACAAATGTTAATATAAAGGAGGTGGGGCAAAATGGCAAGAAAAAAAAGAAGAAACCGAGACGAACGTCGTGATGAAAGTGAACTAAATGCTACTAAGACTTTTTATACTTCACCCATGCCGAAAGAGTGTGTTGAACGTAGTCGATCTGGACTTCAGTGACCCGTCGATTAAACTTCTTCGTCCCGAATGGATGGTAGAAGGGTAAACGTTTTGCCGCACGGGGAATCGCACCTTTGTATTGCCCTTTTTTCACCTGAGTCGACATCAGGAAACGGATTCCACCATCAACAATTGAGTCTATTTGTTTGTGGTAGAACTTGTTCTTTTCAGGAATGATATTTTTAGCCGCCTGCAATCCTTCCAGACGAGTGGCGCCGGGTGTTGTCAGACCTGCATGGTTGGGGCATCCGCGAGGAGTTAATAGCGTAAACTGATGCCAGTTCCTCTGGAAAAACATGGTCCTGCAAACTAGTTTTGTATGGGCTTCTAATTCGTCAACTGACAACGGGAGAGTTGGATCATTTTCGAGGTGTGGTTTCAGCTTTTCAGAAGCGATCAACGCCCAATGGTCAGCTTCTGTGATCATTTTACCACGACGTTTATCGTGGAGGTACTTCACTGTTTTTGCCGCGCCGATCAGCCAACGTTTATCGTTATCCAGATCGTAAAGGTGGAGTAATCCCAACGCCGCTTCCCCGGGGTAATACAGCGATGTCCATTCGTCATTACGACCATCTTTTCCCTTAAAAAGGCGAGAATAAAAGCTACCGTCCTCTTTCTGCATCCAAAGTATAAAATTTCCAAGTTTTTTTAGGGTATCAATAGAAACAGAACCGGGCTTCAGTTTCTCAAACTTACTCAGGGCCAATAGACCCAAGCCGCTTCCACCGAGTTTGGCATAGGTACGGCGACCAGTGACTACCAATGGCGACCATATAGCAAGGAGATCAGGTTCGTCTCTTACAGGATCGAGGCAGTGTTTTATTAGAAACTCTGATGAGCGTTGGATGGTCTTTAATGTTTGATCATTTGGTGAATATTCTTGCGCCATTGTCAACGAATAAATCGTCCCTGCGTGCCGTAGAATGTTGTAATCAGGTTCATCCACCACATCAGGATCCATGTTGATCCTGTAGGCAAACTGACCTGATGAGTCACAAGCATTTATCAGATAATCGGTGGCCTGAGTAATAGCTAAATCAAGATCCTCATCCGAATAAACGGGGAGCTGAGGACGCTGCAGATCGAGAAATGCGGCAAGGAGAAAAAGAAATGTAAAGATGCTGAAAATAAGAATTCTCTTTTTAAATGCAGGAAATAACATCTATTTCTCTTTTTCTAAGAGTAAATCACTATAAGACACTTCGACAAGGTGTTCAGGTTGAACCTTGAATGCATCCATAAAATCATCGCATTGCTTTCGAAACACATCTTCTTCGATACTGCCATCTTCATCGATGGCCTCGATTTCGAGAAAATCTCCAAGTCCCTGAACGACATCTATATGGAATTTGATGTTGTTGACAAAATAAATCTCACGTTTTTTATCTACAACTACCAGAACGCCTAAAGAACGAGTCAAAATCTCTTTCAGTTTAACGTTATCAACATTTTTGTAGAGCTGTACTTCACTCTTCTTTGGTCCTGCCTGATTATTACGAAAGTACTGGATTAACGCGTTTTCAATCGTGCCTTCTCGGAGTTTCAATCGTCCTTTACGGCAGTCAAAATAGGTGTCAACCTGATGATCTATTCCTCTGAAGTCAGCTTTATTTTCTTTTAATACATTGCGAATGAATTCAGCATCCGGACATTTGGCTTTGATCTCAATAATGATGGGCATCGTTTTCTCCATAAAATCAGCGAAACATTCTTGTCAAGGAAGGCAACAGGAAATAACTTGCCTTATCTTTGACTATTAAAATACAAATCACAAGACATTGCAAACTTGAATCGGTAATAAAAAAATGAAGAAGGATTTTCCCAGACATTTGGTAATTGGAACTGCTGGACATATTGATCACGGAAAAACCTCCCTTATAAAAGCGTTGACAGGAAAAGATCTTGACGCATTGGATGAGGAGAAGAGACGTGGTATAACCATTGAGCTGGGATTTGCATTTCTAAATGAGAACATCGCTTTTGTCGACGTTCCCGGGCATGAAAAACTGGTCAAAACCATGGTGGCTGGTGCATCCGCGATGGAAGCGGCAATGCTGGTCATTGCTGCTGATGATGGTATCATGCCGCAAACCCGTGAACACCTTGTGGTTCTGGATGCAATGGGAATTAGCGAAGGCGTTGTCGTCATAACCAAGGCTGACCTTGTTGATGATGAATGGATTGATCTTGTTGTTGAAGAAGTGCACGAATTAATCGAATCAACGTCACTTAAAAATGTAGAAATATTAGTGGTTGATAGTATAAATGGTCGTGGAATAAACGAACTAAGAACTCACCTTGAAAAACTTTTCGAAACCATTACTGAAGTTGAAGGTTTGGACTTTTTCCGTATGCCCATTGACAGAAGTTTTCTGATAAAAGGATACGGTCGAGTTGTCACCGGAACTGTCTGGTCGGGTATTTTGAACAAAGGAAGCAAGGTCAGGTTATTGCCAGGTGGTCAATCCGTTCGAGTTCGTGGTGTTCAAAAACATGAAGCTGACACCGACTACGTTTCAAGAGGGGATAGGGCAGCCTTAAACGTTCAGTTGGATTCGGAACCTGAACGTGGACAGGTTCTTATTGAGGATGGGCGAGGTGTTGAAACTGATTTTTTAGATGGTGTCATCACATTGCTGCCCGATGCCCGGTTAATCACTCACCGAATGAGAATCCGTCTTCATCTGGGGACGAGCGAAACCATTGGACGGTTACTAATCGTCAATGGAGATGTAATTCAGCCGGGTGAAAAAGGGTATGTCCGTATTGCTTTGGAAAATAAAGTTGTGGCGATGACAGGTGACTTGGGTGTCATAAGACTTTATTCACCCATGGAAACCCTCGGCGGTGTAAAAATCCTCGATCCTGAACCACCTGATATGCGCCGTACTGTCAAAAACTTGCAATCCCGACTCGAAGGAATGAACGGTGATATATCCAGCGTTATTTTGAGTTATGTCACTTCGAGAATCTTCATCAATAGAAAAAAACTGGTTCAGTATTTGAATATAACAGTTTCCACTCTATCTGAAATTTTGTCCAGTCTTGAAAAAGATGGAAAGTTTATACTGATCAACGGGCGTAACGAATTGGCTGTAGATGCAACCTGGTGGAACAAATGGCTTTCGGATATTACAAAAATCGTGAAAGCGTATCACAAGAGTAATCCTGACGAAAGAGGAATCCCACGTCAGGTACTGATAGAAAATCTACTAGGTAAAAAAGCAAATTCCGAAATTTTTGAGGGATTGATCGCTAGACTTGAAGCTACCTCAGACATTGCATCAGATGATGGTTGTTACAAACTTCCTGATTTTAACGTTGCGCTTAAATCAGGAGATAAAGCAGATGCTGAATTGATTCTGGACCTATTGAGAAAAGCAGGAATCAATAGCCCGATTCCTTCTGTAATAGCTGAGGAAACAGGGTTACCGTTGGAAAGAGTTCGAGCTCTTATTAAATCGCTCAAGCAGACAGGTGCAGTGATTATTCTCTCTGAGAAAGTAATTCTGGACAAAGAAACATTTGAGCTTTCAATCAATAAAATCAGGCAAGAGTTTGGTAGTGATGGTTTTGTACTCACCCAAGTGAATGAATTGCTAAACACAACGAGGAAATACGGTGTCCCTCTCCTCGAATATCTTGATAATGGGCGGATTACCATTCGGGAAGGTGATACCCGAAAATTTATGAATGAAGAATCAACTATCTAAATTAAGCGATGTTATTAAAGATGCCTTCTGGCCTCGCACGTGTATTATTTGTGAACGTGAGGAGAATGTAGACGAGGGCAATGTCTGCCTTCAGTGTATTGGAAAACTACTTCCAGTCCGCGATATGAAAACGCCGGATGGTTTCACCAGTTTTGTTATCGGTTTTGCCTACAACGATGTCCTCCGTCAGATCATACACAAATTCAAATTTGCCGATGAAACCGGGTTGGCTGAGCTCCTTGGGAAGTTACTGGCAGATCGACTCAGGAAGATGAACCTGAACCTTGAAGATAAGATTATAGTTCCCGTTCCAGATCATCCATCACGACGACGAGAACGGGGCTACAACCCTGCTGAGCTAATTGCAAAAGTACTAGCTCGTGAGACCGAGGCCAGATGTGAACACAAATTGGCGAAACGATTAATGGCCGGTGTTCACCAGAGTTCATTAACCGATGAAGAAAGAAAAAAGACACTCAAAAATGCCTTCTCCTTTTCACCGCCGCCACCTGAATTTCCGATACCTGAATTGATTCTTTTTGATGATGTCATCCACACCGGAACAACTCTCAAACGTCTACGTCTAGCAGCCAAAAAAGCTGGATGGAAAAACATTAAGGGGATTTGTCTTTGCGCATGATTAAGACAAATCATGTGATTATAACATTGAAAGAGGAAACATTAGAATCGTCTGGCAATGTCCCATATTGAACTTATGAGTATAAAAATGAACGTTATAGTTAGATTCGGAAATCGTAAGATATAGTAAATTATAGAAAATATAGAGGTCTGATATTTGCTTAATAATACCATAGTAATAATTTAGAACGGGGGAGAAAATGTTTAGAACGATACTTCGAATTGTTTTCCGAAACCTATGGAGGAGTAGAGGTTTTACCCTGATCAACGTATTTGGTTTTGCAATCGGAATTTCTGCAACTCTCTTAATATCCTTTTACATCCAGCATGAGTTGAGCTTTGATCGTTTCCACGAAAATTATGAGGATATCTATCTGGTAAAAGAACATGTATTCTGGTCTGGAAAATGGAATAATATCAGCCAAACCTCGACACCACTCGGTCCGGCGATGAAGGAAGATTTGGCTGGCGTTATCAATACTGCCAGAGTGAACCGCTGGTTTGATATGACGATAGAAGTGGATGGATTCAAAGCAACCGAAGATCGAGTTGTATTTACTGAATCATCCATATTTCAGGTGTTCAGCTTCCCTCTCATATACGGTAATCCTGAAGGTGTCCTTGACCGGATCAATACTGTTGCACTATCTCGTTCACTTGCAGAAAAGTACTTTGGGGAATCAAATCCAATAGGAAAAACAATTGTTGCCCAGGATAAAAATGTTCTGGAAGTAGTTGCGGTTTTTGAGGACATCCCTGACAATAGTACTGTAAAAATGAATATGGCTATAAGTTACGAGACTTTATTGGGTTCCAACTTCCTCGGCGCAAATGAGATGGACAATTGGCGGTCTTTTAACAATGAAACGTTTGCAAAACTTCAACCTGGAATCGTGCCGGAAAATATTGACGCCGAATTCGAAAATCTAATCAGGATCAGGGATGGCGAGGATGGGTGGGATAATCACCGTCCTTACCTATTTCCAATTTCACAGTATCACCTGAATAACGACTACAGCAGAGTAAATATGCTGGCGGCTGTGGCATTATTCATAATGCTGATAGCATCAATCAACTTCATGAATCTTTCCACTTCGCGTTCCGCATCAAGAACTCGTGAAATAGGGGTTCGCAAAGTATTGGGTAGCAGCCGGAAAAGTTTAATATTTCAATTCCTTTTTGAATCAGTTGTGTTAACCGGGCTGGCTATGGTTCTTTCTCTGCTATTAGTTTCCCTGGTTATTCCCTGGTTCAGCAACGTATGTGGCAAGGAATTAGCCTTGAGTCAATTTGGAAATTTTTCTGTTCCCTTTATGATAGCGATTGTTGTTGTGGTAGGTACGCTATCTGGATTATATCCTGCATTTTACCTTTCATCTTTTCAACCGATCAAGGTAATAAAGGGACAAATTGAAAAGCGCAATGGAAAGGTGGTAAACCTCCGTAAAGGATTAGTTATTCTTCAGTTTATCATTTCAATAACACTGATTTTAAGTACGCTAACAATTTTGCGTCAATTTTCATATCTACAAAACAAGGGAATTGGTTTTAATCAAGAGAACCTTATTTATTTGTCGTTTGAAGGGAATTCCTTTAAGACAAAAGCAGAAAGCTTCAAACAGGCAGCTGAAGCGCATCCCGGGGTAATTTCAACCAGTATTTCATCACGAATCTTTGGAAGAATCAGTGGAGGAGTGTGGGGGATCAAGAAACCGGGTGATGACAATATGTATGCTATTTATACTGTTTTTTCTGATGACGATATCCTGACCACCCTTGATGTAGAGTTAAGCTGGAGAAATCCTGAATTTCTATCCAAAGAATTGTCCTTGAACGATGGATTCTTTATCAATGAAGCGACTCAAAAGGCTCTTAATCTGGACCTGAATAAAGATGATATGTTAATCCTGGAAGATGTCGCTGAAAAACCGGTTCTGGGCGTACTTAAGAATTTTCATGTTCATTCGCTCTACAAAGAAACAAAGCCGATGATACTGACCAGTTTAAGAAAAACAAGAAATGGATCGCTTAATAAATATGATTGCCGTTTTTTACTGGTAAGAGTTCAACCTCAGATGACTGGTGAAGTTATTAAACATTTAGAAAAGGTTTGGCACCAACACGATCCGGCCTTGGCATTTGATTACCGTTTTGTTGATGAAGTAGTGGATAGACAATACCGTGCCGAATCACGTCTGGCTTCTATCATTGGCGGTTTTGCAATTGTTGGAATTGTTGTTGCAATATTGGGGTTATTGGGACTGTCTGCCTATGATACAGAACAACGGACAAAAGAGATTGGTATTCGTAAAGTATTGGGTGCTACAACTCTTCAGATTGTTTCGCAATTATCGAGAGATTTCTCGCGACCGGTAATTATATCATTGATTGTTGCATTCCCGATCGCATGGTATACGGTAAATGGTTATCTAAAGGAGTTTCCATACCGTGTGAATTTCAGTATAGCTACATATTTTGTAATCGCATTTATCATATTTGTTTTAGCATTATGTACTGTCAGTTGGCAGACAATTAAAGCCGCTAATAGTGATCCTGCTGAAATTTTAAGGAACGAATAGACGAAACAAAAAAGCTGCTGAATGTTCAGCAGCTTTTTTTGGGATTCTGAATTCCGTCGAAAGTCGGACAGGTAATTTCAGAATGACACTCAATCAAGATTTTCTAAAATATTAATGCCCCATCATACCACCCATACCCATTGGTGGACGTTTCGGCTTTTCACCGTCTGGGTCAGGGATACCGTAAATCGTGACAAATTTCTTCGGTGCTTTTAGGTATTTTTTCGCTACTGCTTTAACATCTTTTATGGTCAGTTGGTTAAGCTGATCAAATACTTCCCACGTATATAACGGGTTGTCGTACAATATCTGATCATGACCCAGCGACATTGCGAGATTGATACGGCTGGAATAACGTCTAAGGATTTTTCCTCGTCTGTCGCCTCTTGCGACTTCCAAACGTTTTTCGTCAAATTCACCCTTTGCAATCTGGGCAAGATATTTGTAGCTGATGGATTCGGATTCTTTCAGGTGTTCTTCTGGTAGTCCCATCCCAATAGTCCATGCTGCCCAACCATCTCGAATTTTTAATCCAGAACCGGCGCCGTATGCCCACCCTTTGGCTTCCCCAAGGTCACGGTAGATCATGTCTGAAACCATAGCATTTGCAACGATTAAGGCGGCGTGATCTTCCGGAGCGACGTTGTTGATTATAAATCCACTGGCTAGAAAACCCTGGTTTCCTTTGCCGTTGATAGTTTCAACGGTTGGAGTCATTTCCGGGATTGAGTAGTTCAAGTTGGTCTTTTGACCAGTTGGTAATGAACCAAACGCGTATTTACATGCTTCTATTATTTCCGCGCTATCAGCAGGGGCTAGAATTGAGATCACAAGATTGTCTGCACTGAAAACCCTTGAACGGAATTCACTCAGTTCATCAAGCGAAATCCCTTCAAGATTTGAACCGTTACCATAAATGGAACCTGCGTGGATATTTTCACCGAAGAGAAGTGAATCAAATCGGTTATATACTTCACTCTTCAGCGATCCTTTTTTCCGTGAAATAATCCCTGATAAGGTTGAAGAGGCTTCTTCAATAAACCTTTCCTCAATTGAACTATTTGCTAAAACCTCACCAGTTAGGGCGAGAGCATTTGCCCAGTTATCTGCAACGGACTGAACCCTGATATAGGAGTATTCGGGAATTGTACGGTAGTCGTCCATTGGGACACGGGAATCATCAACTACCTGCATTTCCATGCCGATTTCATCCATTCTCGTTTCGAGGTAGGTAGAATCCTGCTGTATTGGTGTTTTCAGCAGAAGACGGTGAAGCAGATCGACCCAACCTTTTTTATCCGCTCCTTCAAGCAATGAACGATTCTTTACCCCAATGTGAATACCAGCGACAGGTGCTCCAAGGACAGGTCTTGCGACAATTTGAACACCATTCTCAAGGGTCTCATTAATGACTTCGCCAAGGGAAACACCTTTGGCGGCATCATCTTCAGTATCTGGGAGAATAGCTGAGGCAATCCATAAAGGATCTTCAAACCATTCAAGAGCGACATCTGCTGCAACGTCAATATTGTATGTATCACGCTGTTTTTCAAAGAAATCCCAGAATCCCCAAGGGGCTACTGCCAGTTTTGGAACAAGAAGGAAGGAACCATACTGAACCTGTTCAGAAAAGAACAATTCAGAACGTTTATCTGCTTTTATCTTGCGGTAGAACTCATTCTCATCAAACGTCATTTCTGCAATACTACCGACAGCATTCAGGATACCATCAAGAACGGCTTGTGGATCAGCGCCCGGCATTAATCCTGCGGTAATATCCAGTACACTGAACTCGGGATCGTTACTCAAACTTGAATAAACGTAAGTGATTGATGGTCTGCCCTTACCTCGTAATTCACGGTCCAAGGCATCATCAATAAACAGGGATAGAATTTGATATGAGACGTAATCAGCATCATCAAAACGTGGAGCGGGAAGTGTAATCTGTATCATGCCGCTCTTAACATCACTATAGGAGATGTGAAGTTTTTCCGCTCGCCAATCATCAAAACCCACCGGCCATGAGTTCGGTCTATCTGGAAGAGGTTTTGCCGTTTCGCTACCATAAATATCATTAGCGAGTTTTTTCATCTCACTGAAGCTGAGATTTCCCCTCAAGACTAAAGTCATGTTGTTAACACAATACCAATCATCATGGAATCCTTTTACAACATCGCGAGGAACACCTCTAATGCCTTCGATAGATCCCAGAGTGCTGAAACCATAGGCTGTACCGCCGTAGACGTTATTTAGATGGGCCAGTTCAAGTTTATAGGAAGTTCTGTTCAAACTCTGCTGAATTTCAGCAATGACTCGTCCTTTTTCGATTTCAAGAGTGTCGGGATCAACGACGGAATGAAGGACCATGTCAGCTTGAATATCCATCGCATCAAACGCATTTTCACTTGGAGTGACGAGGATAAAGTTCGTATAGGTTTTGCTCGTTTGAGCGTTGTAATAGGCACCCATTCTATCAAAAGAATCATATATCTCATTCTGAGTTCTTTTGGTAGTTCCCCTGAAGATCATGTGTTCCAATAAGTGAGTAGAACCTGCAGAAGCGAGAGTTTCAAAGCTGGAACCTGTATGTACAATTAGAAGGCTGGATAACAAGGGGCTGGATGCATCTGGCATCATCACAACATCAAGTCCATTTTCAAGTGTAAAGGATCGGACTTCGTTAGCATTACCAGAGTTTATTAGCACGCATATGATGAAAAGAAGAAAAAGGGTTTTCTTCACTTTATACTCCACAGATTAAGGTCAACTACTAACTCTTTATGTGAGTTTAAAAACTGTTGCAAACTTGCTGATTTGATCATCATTACCGAGTACCAGAACGCGGTCATGTCCATTAAAAACATAGTTTCCAGGCGGCTGAAGTGTGATTTTCCCCTCTTCGCTCTCAACAGCCATTATCACAGCACCATCTGTTGCATTCCGTATATCACAGTCAATGATTGATCTGCCATCCAGTGGACCTTCTTCGTTAATAAAGAATTGTTCCATGAATAGTTCTTTTGCAAAAGTTTTACTAAAGAGGTCCATGAATTCTATCGTACTTGGTTTTTGGACCAAAGTTGTAAGTCGTTTTCCTGAAATTCGGAATGGCATTTCGACTCTATCGGCGCCAGCACGTCTCAAACGAGCTTCGCTAGCATCATCAATTCCGCGTGCGACGATAAAAAGGTTTGGATTTATTTCTCTGGCTGTAATGGTTACCATTACATTACCTGCATCACCTGTTAAGGCAGCAATAAGAGATTTTGCATTGGATATCCCAGCTTTTTCGAGAAGTTCTTCGTCGCTTGCATCACCTTCGATAATGAAATAATTTCTCAATCGAGCTCGCTCAGCTCTTTGCGAATCCATCTCAATGATGCAGAACTCAATATTATTTTCCTGCAAATCCATTGCGACTTCACGACCCAGTTTACCATAGCCCGCAAGGATAACATGGTTGCGAAGACTGTTCAGCTTTTTATCCATTTTTTTATCCCTTATTGTCTGAAGAATATGGCCACCAACGAAGTAAGTTGTAATCGTGGTTAAGGTATAGTATCCGAGGGTGAGACCAGCTGCGATGATAAGAATGGTAAGCCATCTACCGTTTGCGTCGAGTTCAGCGACTTCTTTAAAGCCAACAGTACTCATGGTAATGAGGGTCATATATAGAGCATCATCAACAGTCCAGTCTTCTATTAGAACGTACCCAAAAGTACCGAGTAGGATTAGAAGGATGAGTAAAGCAGCACTTAGGAACAGCTTTCGGCTAACATTCATAAGCGACGCACCTGTTATGTATTATCTATTTTTGATTTTTTCCAGAACTTGTTTGCCTTCAAATCTACCTTCAATTTCGCGCATGGCAAAACCCATGACCAAAGATACAACGTTTTCCTCGTTCCTAACAGTCATTTTTTGAACTCTTTGGAACGCTTCTTCAATGATATCATTCACAGATTCTGAGTTCAACGTTTTCCATGACATTGTTTCAAAAACTTTAGCCAAGGTGTATGAGGGGTTACCAAACCAAGTTTCGAGAACTTTCCACAGACCCTCTCGGTAGAGATCATCTGATCCTAATGCAACGAGGAGTTCTTCTATTTGGGTATGAGAAAGCACTGATATGTCAAAACCTTTTCTTCGTAAACAGACAAAGTGACGAGTGAGAACTTCAGCAGCTCGGACAGGATCAACCTTTTTATCATCAACAAGTCTATCGAAAAGATTGGCGTATTCTGAGATGGCTAAACGATCTATCATATCCTCTGATAAACCAAGTTCCTGATATTTTTCTTCTCTCACCCAGGGATTTACGGGTACAAGCTTTGCTGCTTCAGCAATTCTATCATCAGTTACCTCAAAGGGCGGGGAATCAGTATCAGGATACATACGGTCTGGACCGGGCAGGAGACGTTCAAAATCTGTTGAGTTATTTCTCAATGCCTGACGCGTCTCATTTGGAACACCGGAAATCGCTTCCTGTATACGGTCAATGACTTCGTTTACCGCTGTCTTGACGTCATCTTCAGGACCCCAGATGACTACTGCACTATCCTCGTTTCCGCTGGATGCGGCCTCTTTTATTTTATGAACATCTTGTGAATCAAGACCACCATTGCCATCTGTATGCATCAAGTTAGGAAGTTGGTCGAGACAAGCCACAACTCGAATTCGTCCAGAAATCTCATCGGCAAATGTTCTGCGATTGTCGCCCATCGGCCAAGCTAGAATTCCCTTTAACTTGGGAAAATTGATGATTTGGACAGAATCGTTAGCTAGTAGAGCGGCGGCTATTTCTGGGCGAAGTATTTCACCTCTTTGACCATTAAGAGAATGTACTGTTCCAGGTCGATCACCAGCCTTATATCCACGTTTTTGTAATTCAGCTCTAATCTCGAGCAGTGCTTTCTGTCGTCTGGCTTCAAGCGCTGTAAGCATTGGGATACGAGGAATTCGAGGAACACCCTTGATCTCAACTCGGGTGGATCCGGCAATAGAGACGTTTACGTCTTGTCGTCCGGCACCAATACCACGACGTACTAACTGAGTTGCCCGTAGTAGTCGACTAATTCGACGTCCTGCATCAGCAGCTTCTTCAGGAGTATTCAGGTTGCTATCTGTTACAACTTCAATAATTGGCATACTTAAGCGGTCAGTTGCGAAAACTATTGTGTGACCGTTATCAGAAATTTCACGGCAAGCATCTTCCTCAAGACCAAGTTGGATGATCCTGACATTTTTCCCGTTTGAGAGCGTAATTTCACCGTCTACACCGATGATGGCTGTACGTTGGAAACCGGCAGGAATTGATCCGTCCAGATATTGTTTACGGATAATATGAAGTTCACCAACAATTTTGCATTTAAGGGCAAGAGCTATGGTCAGGGCGATGTCCACCGCTTGATCATTGATCAGGAAGGGAGGATTGTCGTCCATCTCATAAGTACACACATTGTTCCGGTTGAGACGGTAGATGATCTCTTTGCGAGTTTTGAATTCCATCAATGCGGTGCCATCATATTCGCCCAATTCACTGAGTGTCGGGCGCATATGTCTTACGGCTTCAGCATGCCATTCGTTGTTGAACTGACCGGCAGGGCAATGGCAAAAAAGCTTTTTATCAGTTTTGATCTGATGGTGAATTTCAAGACCACAACGGAAATTTAACTCTTTCCATTCTTCAGGTGTTCCAAGCGGATTGGTGTAGTTATCCATCTCAACAAGCCTCAAAAATCTGGTTGGTTAAAGAATTTAGAAAAACAATGAATGTTAGTATTCCATCTGCCTTAATGCAATAAATTAAGGAGTCCATTTCCTTCCTTTTATAAGATGTATTGAGAATGAGATGAGCAACTTTGTCTTCTTGCGAGTTTCATCTGGTTCTTGTACCTTTTCTAATCTTCCAGTTATTGAATCAATCGAAAGCTCAACCATGAAGACTTTTATAAAAGTTCTCCCCTTTTTGCTAGTTCTTGTGTTATCTCTGCAAGGATGTTCCAGATCAAAAACGCCGCAAACCCCACATCCTTTCAGAATCGCAATTTCGGGGTATTTGATGGGGCAGGTAGTCCCCTGTAAATGTGCAGGGAAGCCAATGGGAGGGATGTCAAGGCGTTCACATTTGATGAATACTGAGGTCGGAGATCTTTCGAACCTCATTATGATTGATGCGGGAAACTTCCTCTCGCTAGACATGAATGAGAGTAAAGAACGAACGGAATTGATACTTGCTGCGCTGGAGAAAATGGGTGCTGATGCTATAAATGTAGGTGTTCGGGATGTTCGAGCTGGATTACCAGAATTAAGGCGTATCCAGAACATATATGATATCAACTTTGTTTCTGCAAACCTATTGGATGATGAGACTGGTCAACCCGCCTTTGATCCATACAGGATTGTAAAAGTGCCCACTAAAAATGGTTTTCAGAATGTGGCTATCATAGGTATGGCCAATGGTGGACCAACGAGAAATCTACCGCCTGAATCCGGTTTCCGTCTTGATCAACCTTCAAGGACCTTGAAACAGGCAATTAAAAAAGTAAGAGATAGAGTCTCATGCGTTATTCTTGTAACAGATGCAAATAGAAGAACAGTTGCTGGATGGTTGAATCTACTTGGTGATACGGGTAGAGTTGATATTGTAGTATCCAGTAACATTCATCCCAACAGGGTAACAATTGTGAATTTGGGAGATGTCCCATTTACAACCTGTGGAAGACAGGGGAAAATTCTTGATGTGCTCGAGATGGAACCCTACAAAAACAATAAGTGGCTGATGAAGAAAAGTGTTTTTCCTATTCGAAAGAGCGGGAAACAGGATATTGAAATGGTAAACTACCTGAATAACATTCGTGAAAGAATGGGACTGGAAGCTTTTGATGATACTCAGGAAGGGGAAATAGTTCATGAGTAAAAAATATGAGGAAGCAGCACAGAATATTCAGGATATTCTGACTTCAGCCGCATTAGCACGGAAAAACTCATCAGCAACATATTCCCGTTTTCCAGTTGGTGCAGCGTTGGAAGATACTAGTGGAAGATTTTGGACAGGGAGTAACGTGGAATCTTCCAGTTATGGGTTGAGCATGTGTGCTGAAAGAGTGGCTTTATTTAAAGCACTTAGCGAAGGTGAACGTAGTTTCAAACGAATTGCTGTTATCGCAGGTGGAAACAAGGTTGCCACACCATGTGGAGCTTGCAGACAACTACTGAATGACTATTGTTCTGATATTGAAGTGATTTTATACAATCCTGACTTAGATGAAATTGAAACGTATTTGCTTAGTGAACTTATTCCTCATCCATTCAGCGAAAAAAATTTTAGCAGGGGTATGTAGATGAAGCCGCTTGCTTTAGTCGGGATCGCCGGTGGAACGTGCAGTGGAAAAACTCTGGTAGCCAAAAGGTTGATGGAAATGGTTGGCACTAATCAGGTTCTTCTCATTAAGCAGGATAGTTATTACCGAGATCTCCGTACAATGTCAATTACGGAGCGCGCAAAGATAAATTTTGATAAACCTGATTCATTCGATTCAGAATTTCTTCATGAGCAGATGAGTATCTTAATGTCGGGCAGAGCAATCGAGGAACCTGTCTATTCCTATGTTGATCATATTAGAACAGAGGACACAAGAACCAGAAATCCTGTTCCTGTTGTGATCCTTGAGGGGATATTGGTTTTGGATGATCCGAAGTTGAGAGATCTGATGGATTTTAAGGTTTTTGTTGATGAAGCAGCCGATATCAGGTTAGCCAGAAGAATCCGTCGCGATGAAATTGAGAGGGGTAGGAGTGCTCAGAGCGTTTTGCTCCAATACGAGGAATCTGTACGACCTATGCACCTCCAATTCATTGAACCTACCAAAAGATATGCCGATATTATCATTCCAAGGGGAGGAAAGAATACACCTGCGATTCAAATCCTTGCCAACCATATCAAAGCAATCATTGAGAGCGAAAACGCCACAACGGGAAATTGACAAATGCTGAACGTTGTCGAGGAAGGTACTGGCTGGGTTGAAGTGATCTGTGGCTGTATGTTTTCTGGTAAAACAGAAGAGATGATAAGAAGGCTTGTTCGTGCCAAGATTGCACAACAATCTGCAGTGGTATTTAAACCCGCCATTGATCAACGATATGACGTGACTGATGTAGTCAGCCATAGCAATATGCGAATAAAGTCCATTCCTGTTGGGAATGCACGTGACATCGAAGAGCGTTGCGGGAATTCTCAGGTGATTGGGATAGATGAAGCCCAATTTATCGAAGGTGATCTGGAGAGTGTAGTTAGAAGAATAGCCAACAAGGGCAAAAGGGTTGTTATCGCTGGATTGGATACTGATTATCGTGGAATTCCCTTTGAGCCTATGCCGTCCTTGATGTGCGAAGCCGAATTTGTTACGAAACTTATGGCAGTTTGTCATAGATGTGGTGCCCCTGCTCACCGAACCCAGAGGATTGGTGGTGGAAAAGAACGTGTTGTCATCGGTGGTGCCGCTACATACGAAGCACGATGTCGAAATTGTTGGGAACAACCTACAGAAGATGGTCTACCAACAGGCCAGACCAGATTATTTAACGGCGAAAGCAATGGGGATTCTGAATAACCCCTTCTTATAGTATCAGGAGATATGATGGAGAGATTTGTCGGAATTCTAGGTGTTATTGCTCTGATGGGTATTGCCTATGGTTTATCTGTAAACAGAAAAGCGATCAACTGGCGTACTGTGGGGGTTGGAGTTGGTCTTCAGATATTTTTTGCCATCATCGTCCTGAGAACCAAACCCGGTGAATGGCTTTTCGAAGGTGCAAGAAAGTTTATTGCCGGATTGCTGAGCTTCACAGATTACGGCGCTCACTTTATTTTTGGGAACCTCTATTTATCAAGTAGAGGTATTGCCGACAGTATCCCTGATGACATTCCGCCCGGTGGATTTACAGAAGGTTTCACTGTAATGAATCCAGCTTCAGGACAGTTTGTTGAATTAGGTACCATCTTCGCAATACAAGTTTTGCCTACCATTATCTTCTTCGGTTCTATAATGGCAGTATTGTATCATTTGGGGATCATGCAGAAACTCGTCCAGGGATTTGCCTGGGTGATGACACGAGCGATGAAAACCAGTGGTGCAGAATCATTAAGCGCCGCATCAAATATTTTTGTTGGTCAAACAGAAGCACCTTTTGTGGTTAAACCATTCCTTGGAAAGATGACCAACAGTGAAATTATGGCTGTTATGACCTGTGGATTCGCAACAGTAGCTGGTGGTGTTTTAGCTGCCTACGTTCGTTTCGGGGTGGATCCTGGGCACTTACTAGCAGCATCGGTAATGAGTGCACCTGCAGCGTTAGTGATGGCAAAAATTATGATTCCTGAGACCAGTGAGCCTGAAACGGGGCAATCTGTTAAGGTTAATGTTGAAAAACAGTATTCAAATGTTATAGATGCTGCCGCCAGTGGTGCAACTGATGGCTTAAAGTTAGCTGTTAACGTTGCTGCGATGCTGATAGCCTTTATTGCTATTGTTGCAATGTTAAATGGTTTCCTCGGTTGGGTCGGGGGATTGTTCGGGATGGAAAACCTCAGTCTGAAGTTGATCCTCGGATATCTTTTCAGTCCTTTGGCATTGTTAATGGGGGTTAGCTTTGGCGATGCATTAGACGTCGGTTACCTCATGGGCGCAAAAATATCAATAAATGAATTTATCGCCTACATTGACCTTGTAGGACTTAAAAGCCAGCTAAGTGAACGTAGCTTTACCATTGCAACTTATGCCCTTTGTGGATTTGCAAACCTATCGTCCATAGCTATCCAGATTGGTGGGATTTCAGCACTGGTTCCTTCGAAACGTGCCGTTTTGGCAAAACTTGGCGCAAGGGCTATGTTGGCCGGAGCACTCGCAAGTTTCCAAACAGCAGCAATCGCAGGTATCCTTCTATAGGATCAAAAATGACGAAGATTAAGAAAAAAGATTTTAAAACACCGCTGTTGTTGGCGGTGTTTTTTGTTGTGGTAGCACTAGGTTGGGTATTAGTCGCTTTCCTGCTCAGGTAATACACTCTTAAGTTTATTCAAGATTTTACTATGAGCTCTGTGGACAGCAACCTCATTATCCTCTTGAAGTTTGTACCAGACGAAATCTCCCGATAATGAGTTTTTCAATGAACTTAAATTAATACCGTTACTAACATGAGAAATATAGACATCGCTTAACAATGTGAAATGAGAATATTGATGCTTATAAGGACCAGTAAATTGACTAAAGTTAAATGAGAAGTTGAAGGTTCTTTTGATGAATTGTTCCAATTCATCTTTTGCTCCACGTTTCCCGTTAAGAGTAACGTTTGGAAGTTCCCACATCCCCTTAAGCATACCATCGACAGGCCTTTTGAAAAGTAATACCTGTTTTTCCTGATTTACGATGACAGCAACTACCTGCTTTGATTCAGGTGTTTTTTTCTTTTTGAGTTTAACGGGTAGTTCGGCAACGATGTTTAGTTCAAAAGCTTTGCAATATGAACGAATTGGACAATTTGCACATTCAGTTACTTTTGGTTTGCATATCTCAGCACCAAGTTCCATTATTGCCTGATTGTAATCGCCGGGTGAGTTTCTTTCGAGTAAATCATCCGCTATCTCCCATAGTATCTTTTCTGAGGAGGGCTTGTTGATAGGATCACGATAGCTCATCATACGGGCGATCACCCTTTTTACATTTCCATCGAGGACTGCATATGGTTGGTCAAAAGCGATACTGCTAATTGCTGAGGCTGTGTATTTACCAATTCCAGGTAATTCTAAAATTGTACCATAATCGCTTGGAAAAGAACCTGAATGTACATCAATGATTTTTCTTGAGGCCTTTTGCATGTTAAAGACACGGTTATAGTACCCAAGGCCTTCCCAAAGCTTCAGTAGCTTTTCTTCTGGGCATTTCGCAAGGCTGTCTATAGTTGGGAGTTCTTGAATAAAACGGTTGTAATAATCGACAACAGTTTTTACCTGTGTCTGCTGAAGCATGATTTCGCTGACCCAGATATTGTATGGAAATTTATTGGTTCGCCAGGGAAGTTTCCTCTGGTTGTTGCGATACCAGGAAAGAAGTGTTTCCCTGAATAACCTTTTGTCAGACTCTTTCATAGCTGTCCTTTAATGATAAGCTGCAATGTGTGATGAAATATTTTATCTGGCAAGCTTTCTTACTGTACTCCACGAAACATTGATACTATATTTCATTTTCCTTGAAAAATTAAATGCGATATACTGGAGATTCTGATGAGCGAATTGGCTGTGATGGGAAACGGAACCAAGATTAACCATCCGAAAGGCTTGCCTGTTTTGTTCTTTACAGAAATGTGGGAACGATTCAGTTTTTATGCGATGCTTGGACTTCTTTCTCTCTACATGAATGCTAGTATTGAAGAAGGCGGACTTGGTTTCTCATTTGCAAAAACTGGCCAGATATACGGCCTGTATATCGGTATTGTTTACTTCACACCAATTTTCGGTGGTATAATTGCCGATCGCTTTTTAGGAATTCGAAGAACTGTCATTGCAGGTGGCGCCTTTTTTGTTCTTGGCCATTTCCTGTTGGCTTTTCGTCCGTTGCCGTTTTTCTTCGCTGGATTGGTTTGTCTTGTGATCGGAAACGGTCTCTTTAAACCAAATATCTCAACGCTCGTTGGTAATCTCTACATAAACAACCCACAGAAAAAAGACGATGGCTACAACATCTTCTATATGGGGATAAACCTGGGTGCATTTATCGCTCCCCTCGCTGCAGCGGGATTGAGAAGTCTTCATCCAATTCATGGCTGGCATTATGCCTTTGCAATGGCCGGAGTTGGGATGATCATTTCGATGGTAATTTTCCTCGTATTCCAGAAACATGTAAAACATGCTGATATCGGATTTGCTGCCAGTAAACTGGACAACAAAGAAGAGATGAAACCGATGGATCCGGTCAAGGCTAAGAAACGTATAGCAGCTCTGCTTGTGATTTTTTCCGTGGTCATCTTCTTCTGGATGGCATTCAGTCAGCAAGGTCTTTCATTAACTTTCTGGGCAAGAAATGCTACACGGACCAGTCTACCACCAGAAGTCTTCAGCTCAGTTAATCCATTCTTTATCCTGACATTGACATTCCCGTTGATCGCCATCTGGCAGATTCTGAGAAAACGTGGAAAAGAACCTTCAACTGCTGCTAAACTTACTATCGGTATGGCATTAACAGCGATAGCATTTGCGGTAATGGGATTTGCAGGAATACAAGGTGGTAATACCGGGCAAGTGAGTGTTGCATGGCTAATCAGTACCTATGCAATTATCACAACTGGTGAGCTATGTTTATCGCCGATGGGACTATCGCTGGTTTCAAAACTTGCACCACCAGATAAGGCAAGTATGATGATGGGTGGCTGGTTTGTTTCCACAGCCATAGGTAACTATCTTGCTGGAGCCGTCGGTGGTTCTTTATGGGATAAACTGCCTCATAGTACTTTCTTCTTTATCTTCGTGGGAAGTTCTTTGGTAGCATTTGCTGTTGCATTTGCACTGCTGAAATGGTTGGATCCGATTATTCACGAGGCAGAAAAAGAAGCATTAGAAGCCAGTAAATAGAACAGTGAAACTAGAATATTTAAATAATATAGCAGGGCGTAAGGGATGGAAAATTATCCTTTTCGCTCTGCTCTTTGTTTTTGCTACAAGTGGGGATTTGCTCGCTGTAGACATCCTTTACTCGGGTTGTACAAATGGACATCTGGAGAATTGCCGCTGTCCTCAGGATCCATTTGGAGCCCTTGAGAAAAGGTTGCCCGAGGTGGAACGCCTAAGGCAAATGGGTGACATACTGTTGCTGGATAGTGGTGATATCTGTCCGGCGCTGGTTGATTCATTAGGCTCAAATGCAGTAATCGAAGCGTTTGAGTTATTTGGTTATGATGTTGTTGGTCTTGGTGATCAAGATGTCCTTCAGGGTGAATCAATTCTGCAAAAAATGATCAATAAACTGCCTGTAGTCTCAGCAAATATTATTGATAAAGAAGGTAAATTGATTGCTCCGGCCTATAGAATTATAGAGAGGGGTGGAGTAAAGTTTTTTGTAACAGCAATAATTCATCCATCAGCATTTTATTTTATTGAACCTCATCGTGTTAACTATATCAATGCTCTAGATCCTGATTCTGCTTTATCTGCAGTTTTAAGCAAAGCCCCGGAAGATTCCAAAGTGATTGTATTATCCCATGCCGGTTTTGAAATAGACAAAGAAAACGCAGCGAAGTGGGAGAGAGTTGACCTGATTGTTGGGGGACATGATCAGTCAGTAATTAATGGTGTTGAAACAGGCTATGGTGTCCCGATAGTACAGGCAGGCGGAAATAGTCGCTATATGGGCGTAGCCAGATTTCGTGGGTCCAGAATTAAAGCTGAACTTATTACTATTAAACCTGAGCTGCCTGATGATGATAGGATGATTGATCTAATCATTAATTTTAAGGCAACCAAAATGCGTATGAAACAAAAATCCAATTAGTGTGTTATTATTGAACTCTGATATGAACTTCGTGGTGAGTGATGTCTTGCCTTTTAGCGATACATTAGAGATATTAACCTCAATATTTTAGAAGATATTTTTCATTTTACTGGAGATAGAGGTCATGTCCGGATACCGTCTTGTTAAACATATCCTTCCTGCCCTGATGATGGTTTGTATTCTATCATTTCCTATGACAGGACTTGTTTATGCTCAAGATCACCATTCAGGTGATGAACACGCAACAGAAGCACAAGGTCATGGCGAAGGCCATGATGATGAAAATCATGGTGAAGCTATGGCGCATGATGATGCCCATGGCGATGCTGCCCACGGTGGTGGTCATGGCGGCCATTCAAGTACGATAGAGTTAGGCAAAAGTATCCCACTTTGGAGCGCACTACCTTTTGCAGGGATTCTGCTTTCAATCGCATTGTTCCCACTTTTTGCTCCTGGATTCTGGCACCACAATTTTCCAAAGATATCTGCTTTCTGGGCAATCGCATTCGCAGTTCCGTTTCTTTTTGTCTATAAAGGAGCTGCTCTATATGAGATTTTGCATATCTATCTGGCTGACTATATCCCGTTCATTATTCTGCTATTAGGTCTTTTCACTGCTTCAGGCGGGATTCTACTACGAGGTTCGCTTGTAGGTAAACCTGCAACCAATACCTTATTGCTTCTGATCGGAACAATCCTAGCATCATGGATGGGAACAACAGGAGCAGCGATGTTGCTGATCCGTCCGGTAATCCGTGCAAACAAACCACGTAAGACAAAGATGCACGTTATTATCTTCTTTATCTTCCTGGTTGCAAATATTGGTGGTTCATTGACGCCATTAGGCGATCCTCCGTTATTCCTTGGATTCCTTCACGGTGTTCCGTTCTTTTGGACATTTAATATCTTCCCACACTTTGCTTTTGCATCAGTTGTTTTGCTGATAGTTTTCTTCATTGTTGATACGATACTCTTTAAACGCGAAGAACAATATTTTAATGATCATGTCTCAAGTGAAAAAATTCCGCTTAAGCTTGAAGGCCTTCATAACCTTCTTTTCCTCGGTGGAATCATTGCGGCAGTACTTTTCAGTGGTTCGGTCAAGTTGCATGAATTCAGTATCTATGGTGTCCACATGCCGTTACAGAATATCATCCGAGATACTTTCATTTTGTTAATGGTCATTTTATCGATTAAAACGACGAAGAAGAAAATCAGAGTTGATAACGGATTCACGTGGTTTCCGATTCAGGAAGTCGCCTACCTGTTTGCTGGTATTTTCATGACGATTATTCCTGCATTGGCGATGTTGAAAGCAGGGTCTGATGGGGCACTGGCGTTCATTGTAGACTTTGTTAAATCACCCATTCATTATTTTTGGGTGACAGGTATATTATCCAGTTTCCTTGATAACGCCCCAACTTATTTAACGTTCTATAACCTAGCTCAGGGAAGATTCGGCATAAATGACATGATGGTGAACCAGATGCTGACAGGTGTTTTGGATACGCCGTTTAAACCTCAATTCATTCTGGATCTGATGGCGATTTCGGCAGGTGCCGTTTTCTTTGGTGCAGTTACCTATATCGGGAATGCTCCTAACTTCATGACTCGGTCTATCGCTGAGGAAAACAAGATTAAGATGCCCAGTTTCTTCGGTTATATGTTGTGGTCAATCGGAATTCTGGTTCCATTATTTGTCATTGTCACGTTTATATTCTTCATCTAATAAAATTTGGAGGGTAGCATGTTTAAGCATATTCTGTTTCCAACAGATACCTCAGATAAATCAAATGCCGGGTTGAAATACGCCATGAATATGGCGATGAAATACGGTGGTCATATCAGTATCTTAAATATCCATGAAGAATTCATGGATAAAGACGAAATGCACTACCTTCGTATTGATCCTAATACATATAAGGATTTTATGAAGAAAAGGGCTCTACGAAGCCGTGAGGCGATAGAAAAGCTGATTGAAAAAGAAGAAGCCCAAGCTTTTAGTGAAATTGTGCTTCGTCAGGGTAAACCTCGTGAGACAATTATTAAAGCCGCTGAAGAATTAGAAGTTGACGTTATCGTCATGTCAAGCAATGGCCGAAGCAACCTGAAAGAGGCTTTAATAGGCAGTGTTGCGGAGTATGTCGTGCGTCACTCCAAGATTCCAGTGCTGGTAGTGAAGTAAAAGGGAGTTTTTTAGAGCCAGAGGGGCTTTTGTGTCTTGACATGAATAGCCCTTCCCGCTATATTCTCGCCTGCTTAGCCGGAAAAAAACCGGCTCAGGCATGGGGCCTTAGCTCAGCTGGGAGAGCGCCTGAATGGCATTCAGGAGGTCAGCGGTTCGATCCCGCTAGGCTCCACGATACAGAGAGTTTGATTTTTGGCAAGCTTATTGTTGGACCTTTGGCGAGAGAAGTAGAGTCTTCAGGGTCATTTTGTGCTGTTACATCTTGATTTTTTGATCCTATTCCTCTACATTTATCGCCCGGTCAATAGACTTTTTGCGAGAGTAGCTCAGTTGGTAGAGCTCAACGTTGCCAACGTTGTTGTCGCCGGTTCGAGTCCGGTCTCTCGCTCTGATTCCCGGGAGCTTTGGTATGGATTGTCCAGGTTCCCGGGTTTTACTTGAGGCTCGTTCGCTGAGCCAAGAAGGTTCTGTCGTTTACGACGACCAGGCGGCGTGGCCAAGCGGCTAAGGCGAAGGTCTGCAAAACCTTTATTCATCGGTTCGAATCCGATCGCCGCCTCAATTGTTATTCGGCGGTGGTCCGATACAAACAATCCAGGATTTACCGGAAGCAGAAGGATTGAATATCTACCGCACCGATGTTCTGCCGGGGTGGTGGAATGGCAGACACAGGAGACTTAAAATCTCCCGGGGTATTACCCCGTGCCGGTTCAAGTCCGGCTCCCGGCACAGATAGTAAAGACAGAGCGTTTTAAGTAATAAGCCTTTACTCAAAAAAGATGTTTTTATATCTTCTACAACGTTTGGGGCGCTTAGCTCAGCTTGGTTAGAGCGCTGTCTTGACATGGCAGAGGTCACTGGTTCGAGTCCAGTAGTGCCCACAGCAAATGAGCAATTTTTAATAAGTGGTTAAAGTAAGGAGATCCGGCAATCGCCTACGGACGCAATTTTGATCGTAAGCCGCCGACACAACCGGCGCATCGTATCAACGAGCTAATTACTGTTCCTGAAGTCAGGTTAATTGGACCTGAAGGTGAGCAAGTCGGAATTGTTCCTGTACCTAAAGCACTTGCTATTGCTCAAGAAGCTGATCTTGATCTGGTAGAAGTCGCTCCAAATGCAAAACCTCCTGTTTGCCGTGTGATGGATTACGGCAAGTTCCGCTATGAACTGCAGAAAAAGGAGAAGGATAGTCGCAAGCGGGGTCACAACGTTAAGATTAAAAAGATTCGGGTGACACCGAAAATTGATAATCACGACTTCCAGACGAAGATCAACCGTATCCGAAGCTTCATTGATGCCGGTGACAAAGTGAAAGTAACCTTGCTGTTTAAGGGCAGAATGGTTACCCACAAGGAACTCGGTAAAGAAGTGATGGATAAGTTTGTTATTGAACTTGAAGATGTCGCAAAACTCGAAGGTCCGATTCAAATGGAAGGTCATCGCAACATGGTGATGACACTTCAAAAGAAGTAGGACAGGGTTAAGCTTAAGATATGGCGGACACCGCCTAGCTAGAATTGAGTATACTATGCCGAAGATGAGAACAAACCGTGCCGCGGCTAAAAGATTCCGCCGTACAGGTTCCGGGAAAATTCGCAGGAACCATAGTTTTAAAAGTCATATTTTGACAAAGAAGAATCGTAATCGCAAACGCAAACTCGCGAAGCTTGGTCTGGTAGCTGCTGTCGATGTGCCGCGCGTTGCAAAAATGATTTCGCATAAAGGATAGTTAAGATGCCACGCGCAACCAATAATCCGGCGTCAAAACAACGTCGCAAAAAGATATTCAAGAAGGCCAAAGGTTTCTTCGGTCGCAGTAAAAATACAGTCCGTGCCGCAAGTCGTGCAGTTGACCGTGCTGGCCAGTATGCCTATGCACACCGCCGCATGCGTCGTCGGGAAATGCGTAAACTCTGGATCATCCGGATCAACGCAGCTGTACGTATGCATGGCCTGAGCTACAGCAAGTTTATGCACCTTGTCAGCGAAAAAGGATTGAACCTGGACCGTAAAGCCCTCGCGCACATCGCTTTCCACGATGCCGAAGCTTTCGAAGCCATTGTCAACAAGGTTACTGCCTAAACGCTTTGCCAAGAAGACTACAAGTTTTAAAGGGAATCCACTAGGGATTCCCTTTTTGTTTTTGTAGCAATGGTACTATTCATCCTAATCTGGATATAGGTTGTTAATAATGGTCTCCCAAAAATTACATTAAATGTCAATATGAGTTGACATAAGTGGATATTAATTCTAACTTTCGGTCATTAACGGTGACAGGGATTGAAAATTATGATTAAAAAAAGCTATACATATAATATTTACGCGTATTTCTAAAGGGTTCTACTCGCTGAGTGGATCCCTTTTTCTATTCACGGAGGGTGAGATGAGGAACAAGGGACTGCTGACAGCGCTATTGGTTATCACACTTGTGGGCAATGTTTTCGGGCAATGGAATCGTTATGCTGTGGGAATTAATTCCATATGCAAAATCGATGTTTCCTCAAATAATCAATCTATACTCCTTAAGCAAGATTCCAACCTATGGCTGTCTACAAACTATGGGGCAACGTGGGATAGAATACATGATATTACTGATGATGGGGAGTGGAATGTTGTAGATACTCAAGTACTTGATGAAAATAGCTATATTCTGAATCTAGTCCTTGATTACACCAGAATATTCAGAACCGATAATGCAGGAGATTCATGGGACGAGCTGAATTTTAATGATGTCCTGGCAGACTATCCTATTAATGAAAGTAATAATAGACTTTTCAGAATTGATGAACGATTAGAAAACCGTTGGTTTTATATTGAAGGTGATGGAATCGCTGTAAGTAATGATAGTGGTTCTTCCTGGGATGCTTATTGGTCCCCTCAGAACTGGTATTTAACAACAAAAGTATGGACAGATGTATCAAATCCCGATGAAATATATTTACTAGGGCAAACAGATCACAATTCATCAAGGGGGTTGATTCTCTATAGCGGAAATAGTGGTAGTGACTGGGAAATATTGCTGACACCGTCAATGGTTGATGAAACGTTATTGTGGGCCCATGATATGACAATCCTCGAAGATGGGACCCTTTTAACAGTTGTTGGTGATGAGAATGGTATTCCGAAATTATACAAATCAAATGATACTGTTACTAACTGGGAATTCATCACAAATTTCTCGCCACTTTTTCATACCCGTCCTGAGTTCTTCAGAAATGATAATTATCCAGGAAGCCTATTTTATCATGATGGAGAAACTATTCTTGAATCCACAGACAACGGGTTAACCTGGAACGAGAACCGGTTGGGCATTCCGCAATCCGGAAACGAGATTTCAGCATTATGTGTGAATAGAACAGATAATTCTATTCTCATGAATTTGGATGATGAGGGATTAATTCACTCTGTTTCCGATGAAGAATGGACATATGTAAACACACCGAGCGTAAATAGCTGTATAAACATATTTCAGAGAAATACGGAATTTTATTCAGATGGAATATTCTGCTATGATGGAGGGGGAAGTGCATGGTTTAAAGCGAATGATTCCGATAGATTTACTAGGCATAGATATCAGGAAGATCCCGATAGTACCATCAGTCTGAATAGTCATCTATATCGAGATAATAACAGGGTTATCTTTTTCGGTTATAAAAAATCGAAAGAGAATAATGGTTCAAGGAGATATCTCTTCATTTCAGAGGATAGTGGTGCAAGTTTTGAAAAACGGTACATTGATCAAAATCTTCACGGACAAGACTATTACCTATTTGAGGTAAAAAGTGTAGTTGATGGTGAAGAAGTGATTTTGAAAGCCTTTTACGCAGGTATTGGTGACAATTCTGAGAATACACTTATCCGTACATCATTAGACTTAGGTGAAACATGGAGCGAAAACATTTGGGAATTCGTGTTGTACCCCTATCAAATGGGAGTTGATGGTGGCAAGTTCGCAACGGAAGTTTTTGGATCGGGCTCTAACTTCAGCGAAAATATTCGGTTAAGTTATGATGGCGGTACAATATGGTTCAATCCAGGATTGCCGGACGCATTTCCTAATGGGCGATACTATAATTTTCCAGTATGGCACGATGATGAAGTCTTTTATGTGATTGATGGGCGTTTATTTAGCTATAACCCCACGTCTCAGTGGAATCAATATTCTATTGTAAATGCGAATGAGCAATGGGAAAGATTCTGTATGGATGTCATCCCCACTGACCACTATACCTTTTCATTTGTTGGGGCATATAGAGGTTCAACCGGTTACTTAAGAACGGATGAAGGTGCATCCATCTGGTATCCAGAAAATCACATCTTAGACTGGGAAGAAACGGGTACGATGATCTACGGTGTCCGATATGATGAATTTCGTGATCTTGTATGGTTCAGTACGTCCAACGGACTCTTTTCTGTGGAAGCCAATGCATTAAGTGCAGATGAGATCATTGCTGATGTCCCAGTGGAATATGAGTTACTGGAAGCTTATCCAAACCCGTTTAACCCGTCCACACAGATCAATTACACGATTAAACAGGGTGGAGTAGTGCAGTTAAAGGTGTTTGACGTTTTAGGTCGTGAAGTCAGTAGCCTTGTTGAAAAGAACATGACACCGGGCCGTTACACAACCAGTTTTAACGGGTCAAATCTATCGAGCGGAACGTATTTCCTGAACCTAGAAACACCGTCAAACACGATATCGCAAAAGATAACGTTGGTGAAATAAAAAATGTTAGCTAACCTGGATTTCGAGGGATATCCACATTGAACGATCTTGCGGCAGCAATGTGGCAATCGAGACCTGGACCAAGGTATCACGAAATTCAGGTTAGTTTTAATTGACAATTAAACATTTAATCCATGTATAGCAGTATAATGGGAATCCAACAGGGATTCCCTTTTTTGTTTTGGTCACCAATCCATAGCCAGTGCGACCCGAGTTCCCGAGTTTTGTAGTCGGGGATCACACTCGGGTTTCAATATAGATGTGTGGCCTCGTTGGTCTTGTTCAACGATGTCTATTTTTATTTCTGTTGATGATTGAGTTTCATCTTAACTCCCGGACTCTTTAATTCATGCAATAATTCTTATATCGGTCCCTTTTCATCGCTTTATATTAAGCACTCAATAATTACGTCTTTTAGGGGGGAATCCTCTTGGAAAATAAAATGAGTAAAAATGGTTTTGGGACAGCACCGGTATTCCTGGCAGCGATTAGTACCATCCTCGGAGCGATACTCTTTTTACGATTCGGCTATGCGGTAGGTCATGCTGGTTTACTTGGCGCAATTGCTATTGTTCTTATTGGTCATGCCGTCACTATTCCGACTGCATTAGCAGTATCAGAAATAGCGACAAACCTGCGTGTGGAAGGCGGTGGGGAATACTTCATCATCAGTCGTTCTTTCGGTGCTACGGTTGGTGGAACTATTGGTATTTCACTCTATTTCTCTCAAGCTATTTCAGTAGCATTTTACCTGATTGCATTTGCTGAGGCTTTCAGACCGCTATTTCCATGGTTCGAAAGTACATTTGGTATTATGATGGACCCGCGTTTTATCTCGTTACCAGCCGCGATCATTCTTGTTACCGCAATCTTTCTTCGGGGTGCAAACCTCGGCGTCGGAATGTTATGGGGTATCTTTGTAATTCTCTTTATAACATTAGTTGCCTTTTTTGTAGGTGGTCCAACAGAAAAGGCACCTGAGAGTGTTGGGTTGATGGCTCAAGTCACAAATCACGACAATTTCATGCGCGTATTTGCTATTATTTTCCCTGCGTTTACCGGCATGACAATGGGTGTGGGATTATCGGGAGACCTGGCAAATCCACGCAAATCAATTCCCTTGGGAACAATGATCGCCACCTTTGTTGGCCTCATTGTTTACATCCTAATGGCAGTAAAAATGGCTTTTGCAGCATCACCATCCGAACTGGCAAATAACCAGTTTGTCATGGCTGAGATTGCTGTCTGGGGGCCGATTGTCCCCATCGGACTTGGTGCTGCAACTATTTCTTCGGCTATTGGATCGATTCTGGTAGCACCAAGAACTCTGCAAGCTATGGGGTTGGATCACATCCTTCCAATGGCAAAATGGAATAAAGCCGTTAGCAAAGGACACGGTGAATCAAAAGAACCGAGAATAGCAACTCTGGCGACTGCTGTAATCGTACTGGGATTTGTCGCCTTGGGTGATGTGGATTTTGTTGCACAGATTATTTCAATGTTTTTCATGATTACTTATGGTTCATTAAATGCAATCAGCTTCCTTGAACACTTTGGCGGGAATCCATCCTACCGTCCGACATTCCGTACACGATGGTATTTCAGTCTCTTTGGGGCGGTTGCTGCTGTTGTCATTATGTTCCTGATGAATATGCCTGCAGCCATCCTTGCAATGGTCGTAATGACGTTAATTTATATAATGTTAAAAAAATCTCATGCAGAAGAACGAAGTCTCTCGATTGTGGTTCAAGGTGTAATGCTTCAATTTTCCCGGATGATCCGTGTCTGGATCCAGAAGATGCGTCCGGTTGCTGATTTTTCTGGTTGGCGACCATCGTTTATTGCGATTAGTCCAAACTCATTCAACCGTCTAGCACCATTTGAAATGCTTCGATGGTTTAGCCACCATTACGGTTTTGGAACCTACTTGCATTATATCGAAGGTCCCTTAAATACGACGACCAACGAAGCGGCGAAAAAAGTCCTCGATCAGTTGATCGAGCAGACTGAAATCTCTGATGCCGGGATTTATGTGGATACTATAATCTCACCGAGTTTTAAGACAGCTGTGGCGCAGATGGTGCAGATTCCCGGTATCGCCGGCATGGATAATAACAGCATCCTTTTTGAGTTTGAAAAGGATGATCCATTAGATTGTATGACGGATTTGATTGATGGTTGTCGTTTTGCTGTTGTCAGTAGTTTCAACATCCTGATTCTTAGATCAAGTGCCAGAAATTTTGGATATAAACGTAGTATCCATGTCTGGATTAACCCGGGCGATTACAGGAACGCTAACCTGATGATTCTGCTTGCATATATGTTATTGGGTCATCCCGAATGGCGACACGCTGAGATCACTGTTTTTGATTCATATACGCTTGAAGAGAAGGATCAAAGGAAGGTAAATTTACTTCAGTTGATTGATGAAGGTCGTATCCCAATCAGCAGAAAGAACGTTATTTCTGTTGAGCGAGAAGAAAATCAGACCTTTGATGATCTGGTCTGCCGTGAATCGAGCAGTGCTGATCTGGTGATCACCGGATTATCGATTAAAAAACTGTATCAGGACAAGGGTAAATTTGTCCAGGGATTTAAAAAGATCAATGACATTCTGTTTGTTCGTGCCGGGCAGGACATTCTCATCACCTCAGGTATCGCGGAAGATTTTAAAGAGATGGAAATTGAGAGCGATGAGGAAACAATACAAGAAGAAGTTGTAGACATAAAGCAGGATGAAAATGATCAGAAAGAATAACCGGTAACGATTGAAAGATATAAAGGGAATCTATTTAGATTCCCTTTTTTGATTTTGTCACCCATCTTCAGTTCGGGTGGCCTGAGTTCCCGAGTTTTGTAGTCGGGATCACATCGGGTTTCAATTATTAAGATGTGTGGCCTCGTTGGTCTTGTCCAACGAGGTCTATTTTTATTGTTTGCCAGTAAATGCAAATAGGCTTTTTAAAATTTTAATAAATGTCTACATCAGCTGACACAATGACTATGATAGTCTAATATTCGATAGATGAATACGGTTGCGGAGATTGATAATGACTACGATTAAATATAGTTATATCTATAAATATCATATATATCATATATATCATTAGAGGGTTCTACTCGCTGAGTGGATCCCTTTTTTTATTGCAGCCATGTTGATAAGCTACATTTTGAAGGATGCAATAAGTGAGCTAACCTGGATTTCAAGGGATATCCACATTGAACGATCTTGCGGCAGCAATGTGGCAATCGGAACCTGAACCAAGGTGAAACGGAATTCGGGTTAGTTTTTAGAAGAAAACTGATATTGAAATATAAATGACACTGCTAAATTAAACTGCTTATGAAACAACGTGCCAAAGCCCTGCAGCCGCAGGGCTTTGTTTTTTTAGAAAACTATTGACGCCGGGCATATTGTCAAAATAATATTCATTCCTTTCGTATATTATTCTACAAAAGAAAAGAGTATATTGAATTGTTGATATAAATAAACAATAAAAGATGGGACAAGTAATGGATTCAATAATTAGAACTATCCAAAAAGAAGCTCTTGATTCAAGTTTCTCTGTTAATGATTTACTTAGAAAATCTTATTTAGTAGCACGGAAACTGAAACTAGAATCCTTTCAAAAATGGATTGAATTTGAACTGAATGGATACACATCTAATGAAGATATCCCTGAATATAGGCAAATACACGGTAATATAAAGGGTTTTAATCCCTATCAGGGGTGGATGCAACTTATAACACCAGATGCGGATTTAGCAAAAACTTTATCTACAAGAGGATACCCTGATTCAATATCAGTTGCAGAAGAACAGATTAAAGGGAAAGATTCTGGTATGTTTCAAATGTTAATTGCGCCAGATTTACAAGAACAACTGCTAAGAGGAACAGGATGCAATGAAATAATATTCTATTTTAGTGGTGGACAGCTAAAAGGTATAATTGAAAGAGTTCGAAATATCATTCTTGAATGGGTTATAAAATTAGAGGAAGATGGAATCCTCGGTAATGAAGTAGGATTTAGTGAAAATGAAGTAAAAAAAGCCGAAGCAACAATTTATAATATAGAAACATATATCGAAAGCGTTAAGTCGTCACAAGTTCAGGTAAATAGTTCTCATTCAGTTCAGACTATGAATAAAGAATTTGATCTTGAAAAAGTTAGGGAATTACTATCATTATTAAAAAAAGTACCTGAATTAGGTTTAAAAAATGATGATAAAGAAGAACTAAAGTCCGATATTAGTACAATGGAAGCTCAAATAAATTCTCCTAGACCGAAGATGAAAATTATAAAAGAAGGTTTGAAATCGTTTCGGTCTATTCTCCAAAATGCATCAGGTTCTGTTGTGGCGCACCAAGCAATAGAAATTCTTACAATTCTCGGAATATAAAATAAATGCCGGCTTCGTCCGCCATCGCCAAGGCAGGGGGGAAGCCGGTCTACATTTATAATATCTCTCTGGGGAACATCCTATTACGTTTAAGCTTCGTAGGACAAGATCGCTACGCCGTGAGGCGCACAAGTCCCGGGCTACAATCATCGTTTCCCCGGGATGCGGTCGCTCCGGGCTACTAATACCCTATTCGGACATTTGTTTAGTTGCTTCCTCTTTGGCTTCGTCTTTAACAGCTTTTACATCAAACGGCACCTGATAGGTGAGGGATGAGCCGTCGGATGCTACCAACGCCCAATCCCAACTCTTTTCGTCACATACCGAACCCAAGGCACTTGCCAGGTCGTAAACGCCACCGTCGAGTGTGATTTTGAACGTCGCTACTTTATTGTCCAATTTGGTCATTTGTGACAATTTGACCGTACCGGATCGTTTTAACATATCTTCAAATTCGTGTGCGATGTTACCGTCGATGTTCTGAATTGTCAGGTTTATAACGTTTCCAGCAGTCGTTCCACCTCGTGCCCAGTTTTGTAAGACAAGGTCAAGAGCGTTTTCGGCTGCGTGTTGACCTGCAAGACGACCTGCTTTGCGGTAGGCAAGTTTCTCCTCACGGTCTGAACCGATCGCTTTGCCTTCTTTTTGGGCGACGATCTGGTAACTACCTGTATGGACAATACTGATATCCACCATAGCTGTGGCTTTTTTAAACGTACGACCACTACCTGATGGCATCCCCGTCACTGAGAAGTAGACCACGTATTCTGCTCCAAGGCCTGCGCCCCACATACTGAGGTCGCGCATGGCAGACGGGCTTGTCATACCGGTTTTGATGTTGTAGGCGGGAGCATCAATGACGACTAGCTGATGTTCGCTAAAGTATTCACGAATCCCCATCGCTGCCTGTTTGACTGCATCGTCGGTTGGGTTAAACTTCTCGCCAAGCGGACTTGGGTCGGGTAGTACGATAAAACGAGGGTTATCCCGTTTCGCACTTAAAACCGCGATAGCGTTGATATCATTAGTGAGGTTGGCTGTTTCAACAACCGCACGGATCCTGACACGGTATCCTGCTGCGTCGGGTCCTTCCGATTCAACCTGGTACGTTTTCAGGTATCCGGTGCTGCTGGTTAAGATCCTGTCTGAAACCAAGGCGTAATTGCTGACCAATGTCTGGCTATCGACGACTTGACCTACTACAGTTGCAATTGCGGCGCGTTGTGCGTCGTTTAGGGCTGTTGCTCTATCGACACCGACACCGTCAACGACGATTTCTGTTGCGCCGTAGCTGAAACCGGCTGTCATTATCAATACTGCTACTATAATCGTTTTGTAAAATGAGCGAGGGGACATTTTTCCCTCCTTTATCTATAAAGTCTAGCTTATCAAATATTTTTTGCTGGGTGGCCCGAGTGCTGGTCACTCGGGTTTCACCAAATTTATTTCTGTCTGTAGAATCGAATCGTATTGCTGATCAGTACCGGATCTTCCGCTTGCGGAACATTATTGTCAACAAAGACATCGTAAAGTTCGTACATCAGGTCTTCCGCACTACCATCATACCAGACCATGTATTCGGAAACGTTTCCGGCAGCTTTCAGACGTTTCTGATCTTTGGCTAATTCTTGTAATGACTTACGAATCCAACGGGTATCATCAAAGGTGAAGTCAGTGAAGACCAGTTTGATTGGACGACCATCTTTGACGTAATCACGCCAAAAGCTGGTGACACGGTCCATGACGCGGGTCATGGCGCTATTCATCGCCTGATCAATTCCTGCGCCAACACTTGCCCCTTCGCTGGATAATGCCATCGGTTCGCTGAAGCCCTGTCCTGAACCGATAAACTCACCGGTCATGACGTTATATGCACCGACTGTCAGGATCACTTTTTTCGTGACATTGCCGGCGTATGTACCGGATTCAACCTGGGCAGTGATCTTGATAAAGATGTCAGCGGGAGTGTTCCGTGCAATCTGAAGTGCGGGATCTTCTTCACCTTCGGCACCGGCGCTACCCTTGATCATGGCAAGCATCTCTTCATCGGCTTCAACAGCCATCGCTTCATCCTGACCAACGGTCGGAATGTTCTGATCTTCGAAGAAAACACGGACTCGGGTATAAAAGAGTTCTTTGTATTTCAATGCTTCAGCACTTGAACCTGCAACATCGAGGTAAGGCATAATTGCGAAACGGTCCAGTTCTTTACGAACGTCGGATGCAGCCGCAATAATTCCCCTTGCTACTAGTTCCTGCTGGAGGACATCACGGTTAATTCGGACTTTGAGAGTGACAGTTGTTTGATACGCTGGTTTATCATAGTTCTCTTTGTGTCTGTAACTTGCATGCATAATAAAGAGATCGCTGTTTTCAAGGAATTCTTCCTTGATTTTTTCAAAGGCAGCTTTTTCATCACTGTCGCGAAGCATGTCATTAACAACCATCAGAACCGCATTTGCTTTTGCCTTCTTAAAGGCAAGCCCTTCGCGTTTCTTTTTACTTTTAATTCCGTCAACCATCCCACGAGCATCTACTTCAACTGTTTTCTCATCAACAACAGTTATTTGAGCCTGCGCTTTTTGTGAGCCGGCCACGATGAACATACTCGCTAACATGACTGCAAGCATACGGTTCAACGTTTTCACGATAATACCTCCAGTAAAGCCATTTTCCTGAATAAAGGTGGATATCCCAACCTCTTAAGGCAGAAATTGAATCCACTCGCTCAATTTCAAACGTAAGAGTGAATCGCTGCTGAGTAAAGGATGAAAATGTATTGAACCATTTTACATCGGTGCTCTTGCGGCTTCTACTTCACACTGTTGGTTGAATACCACAGGAAAACGGTTGTCAAAAATCAGATTTTCTAGTCCAGGAAACGTTTTTAGCGGTTTCCATCAGTTATTTGTTGGATAGTAATGCAAAGTTGTTGCCAGTTTGATTTTCACTTTGATAAATCGTCTCCGGGGAGTAACTTTAATGAATTAAATGGGCTATTTCAGGTACCGGGGAAGAACTTGAAGATAAAAGTACCAAATGAAGGTCGTGATCATTTCACACAACGCCATATATCCGTTAAATCCGCCCAGCAAAAAGATGGTAGGCGTGAAAAGATAGATTACGAATTACGTGAATACTACCGTAAAAACAAACAGCTTCGAACGCAGAATTCCCTATTGGGGGCGATCTTTGCCATGTTGGCTCTCGTTGTCTATCTGGGTACACAAATCGCCGCTCCAAAATTGATTGTCCATGTGGTGTGGGACGGAACCAACCGTGCAACAGGCGCAACAGTCGTGGTTGATGATTCATTACAGTACCGTAGCGATCAAGAGATTCGCGATCTGAAACTCGGGACTCACAAAATAACGATTTTACCGGATGAAGTGAATGTAGATGTGGTACCACCAGAAAATTATGTCACTGTTGCCTATAAAATTGCACCAACCGAACTCACTTTCAGCATCTCGCATATGGATACTACAAAAACTCCCGATTAGAAAAATGAGACTTGTTTTTTGTTTCATTTGAGAAATTGATATCCTTACCCCCCTCTGCAAAGATAGAAATATGAGTTAAGTCATTATTTATTGGGAGTTAGGGAAGCCTTATCGCCTCTCCATGACTTTGTGATTTAAGGCTTAAATACTATCTTTCTAAATATTCGTAATAGCACTTTTTGGGATAAGTGGAAGAGGAGATAAGGATGTGAAACAAGGCATCCTCGTGATCAATCCAGGCACAACGTCAACCAAAATCGCGGTTTATGACGGACAAACAGAAGTGCTGAAGGATACAATCACACACGACGCGAAAAAGCTGCACAGCTTCGGCTCAGTCGCAGCGCAACTCGACTACCGTTTCGAGTTAATCAAAAACGGTATCCCCGCTGAATATCTTACAAATCTCGTTGCTGTTGTTGGCCGTGGTGGACTTCTACGTCCATGCGAAGGCGGTACGTATAAAGTTGATGAAACTTTACTTCATGATGCTGCCAATGCCACCTACGGTGAACATGCAAGTAGCCTTGGTTCATTGATTGCCAATCGTTTCGCTTTGGAAGCGAACGTACCGGCTTTTGTTGTTGATCCGGTTACAACCGATGAATTTGGTGAAATATCACGTATCAGCGGTGTTCCGGGGATCAAACGTAAGTGTAGAGCTCACGCCTTAAACATCAAGGCAACAGCCAGACGTACAGCCAACGACATCGGGAAGAAGTTTGAAGAGACGAAATTTGTCGTAGCGCATCTCGGTGGTGGAATTTCAATTGCTGCACTTGATGGTGGCAGAATCGCAGACGTCAACGACGGTTTACTCGGAATGGGACCATTCAGTCCAGAACGTTCCGGTGCGTTACCACTTCAGGGTGTCATTGACCTTGTCCGAGACAAGGGATATGACGAAGCAAAACGAATCTTCAGCCGTGAAAGTGGATTTGTCGGCTATTTTGGTACATCAGATTTACGTGAAGTAGAGCAGATGATAGCTGATGGTAATGAAAAAGCAAAACTGATTTTTGATGCCATGGTTTATCAGGTAGCCAAAGAAATCGGCGCTATGCTTGCCGCATTAAAAGGTCAAGCAGATGGAATCGTTATCACTGGTGGAATGATCAACTCTGATTTACTGCGTAATGAATTGCTTGGCTATGTTGATAAACTTGCAAAGGTTTATGTTCACGCCGGTGAAGAAGAGATGCTAGCACTTGCAGAAGGTGCTTTAAGAGTTATTGAAGGTAAAGAAGTCGCCAAATCGTATGGGGAGGTGGCATGAAAGATAATAAGAACAAAGTGCTTCAATTCGGTAACGAAGCCATAGCACACGGTGCAAGGGAAGCCGGCTGTTATTATGCGGTAGCTTATCCCGGAACACCATCAAGTGAAATACTTTCGGTCTTCAGTAAATTGCCAGGTATTTTTGCCAAGTGGTCACCAAATGAGAAGGTCGCCCTTGAAGTCGGTATTGGTGCCAGTCTCGCCGGTTCAAGAACATTGTGTACGATGAAACATGTTGGTGTCAATGTGGCTATGGACCCGTTGATGACCTTCACCTACACAGGTGTTGTAGGCGGTTTTGTTCTCGTTTCTGCTGACGATCCCGGAATGCATTCATCTCAGAATGAACAAGACAACCGTATCCTGGCAAAATTTGCCAAGATGCCTTGTTTTGATCCGGCTGATAGCCAGGAAGCACACGACTTCACAAAGTTAGCATTTGAAGTCAGTGAAAGATTTAATGCACCGGTAATGCTTCGCGAAACAACCAGAATTGCCCACGCCAAGGGCCTTGTTGAACTTGGTGAATGGAAAGATCCAGTCCGTGGCGATGCATTTGAACGGGACACACAACGTTTTGTGATGATGCCGAACTTTGCACGACCACGTCATACTTTTGCTGAAAACCGTGCTTTGGAACTGGCCAAATTCTCAGATGAATGGGAAGGCAACGAGCTGACATTAAACAGTAAAAAAATCGGTATTATCACCGGCGGTATTGCAGCGCAATATGTAAAAGAATTAATGCCGGATGCCAGCTTCTTAAAGGTTGGAATGCCTTGGCCCTTCCCAGCAGAAAAAGCGAAAAAACTAGCCGAACATTGCGATATGGTGTTGGTCGTTGAAGAGTTGGAACCCTTCCTCGAAGAAGAAGCCAAAATCATTGGCATCCAATGCGAAGGCAAAAAATTCTTCCCACGTGAAGGCGAACTGAATCTGGATATCGTTTCCGCCGGTTTAAAGAAGGCCGGAGTATACGATGGTGAAGTTTTGGTTGGTGATGTCGCCAGTGTAATCGCTCGTCCTCCTGTACTTTGTGCTGGATGCCCTCACCGCGGTATCTATATGGCCCTGAAAAAGGTCAATGCAGATGTCTACGGAGATATTGGTTGCTACACACTTGCAGCGTTACAACCACTCGAAACACTTCATACCTGTTTCTGCATGGGCGCGTCTATCGGTAACACCATCGGTTCAAGTATGGCAGCTAAAGATTCGAAACATCCACAGGTTGCGATTATCGGTGACGGTACTTTCATGCATAGTGGAATCACAGGCTTGATGGATGCCGTTACAAGTGGAACAGATATTACAGTCGTAATTGTTGATAATAGTATCACAGCTATGACCGGTGGTCAGCAAAACCCGGCAACAGGCTACGATTTGATGGGTAATGTCGTACCGAAGGTCCAACTCGAAAAAATCTGTGAATCTCTTGGTGTTGAGAAAGTTACCGTTCTTGATTCCTATAACTTCGATAATGCCGTTGAAGAACTGAAGAAAAGCATTGAATTCAAAGGTGTATCCGTATTAATTGCACGTCATGAATGTATGCTTTTCCCGAACAAACAACGTCCGAATCCATACATGGTCAATGACGATTGTAATGGTTGCGGTGCCTGTTTCCGTATCGGTTGCCCGGCAATCGCTGACTCAGGAGAGAAAACTGCCAAGGGTTTGACCATTGCTACAATTGATCCTGCGGCATGTACGGGTTGCACACTATGTGTTCAGGTTTGTAAGCCAAATGCGATTGAACAATTAGTCAGTGAGGAGGCATAACATGGATAACGGAATGGTAAATGTTCTGATCGTCGGAGTCGGTGGTCAGGGAGTTATTCTTGCCAGTAATATCCTCTGCGAAGTCGCCATGCGAGCTGGCTATGATGTTAAAAAATCAGAGGTTCATGGCATGAGCCAACGTGGTGGTGTTGTGACTAGCCACGTACGTTTCGGCAAAAAGGTTAATAGCCCTTTAATCGCTGCGGGAACAACGGATGTAATGCTTGCCTTCGAAGCATCCGAAGCTCTTCGTTTTGCCCATGAAGTCAAAGAAGACGGATTGTTGATTGCATCCACACAAACAATTCAACCACCAAAGGGTCCGAGGAAAAAGAACGACAAGGTCGCTTATCCGACCGATCCTATTGGCGATACAAAGAAGTATTCCAAAGCAAAAGTTATCCCGATTGATGCTGACGGTATCGCACGGGGTCTTGGTAACTTCCGTCTGGCAAACACCATCCTCCTCGGTGCCATGTCAACAGGTCTGGATATCCCTGAAGAAGTCTGGGTAAACACTATTAAAGAGATGGTTCCGCCAAAGACAATCGACCTGAACCTGAAGGCATTCGACGAAGGTAAAAAAGTCGGTATGGCTTGATCTGATTGTATACTCGGAGTCATTGAGATAAATAAAGCGCTGATCGGGTTTTCCGGTCAGCGTTTTATTTATACATGAAGTGAGTTCTATCCTGAACTTGATTAGGTATCCGCACGAAGTAAAATGTTGATTAACCATGTATTATAAAATAACCCACTACGACAACAAAGATCAGAATTAGCACACCGTAGATGAGGTTTGAAAGGGAGGTGAACCGGAAATAATCGGCGAAAACGTTCTGTTCTTTTCGTTTTTCAATTTTGTTCACTATGAGCAGGACGATGAAAGCCAGAACTAATGATAGTATTAATAAGTACATCGCAATTCCCCCTTGGATTGATAATTATCTGATTCTACATAATGACATCATTGTTATTTTACTTCTTGTTTCGTTTCGCGCGTCGCAAAGCTTTGACGCGCAAGAGGGTCCCGAAACTATTCGGGTATTTTGTATTCCTTAAGCTGCCAATATTTTCCCTTGAATTCTTTCCCTGTTGGCTCGACAGGCAGGTTTTGTATAGGTGTTGAGAATTCTCTCGATAATCGCCAAAAAGAGGAATAACCATTACTTTTCAGCGAATTTAAGGTCGATAGCCAACCATTATAGTTCCCGGGATGCAGGGCAATGTAGTTCTCAATATCTGGCCCCAAGTCACCCGCGTGGTACCAAAAGGAGAGGATCAAAGGGGAATCAACGTTTTCTGCGATTGCCGTCCGCATATCTGAATTGTTCTGCCTGAGTACTAGTTGTTGCGAAAGTCCCTGGAACTGGAAAGCGATACTGATAAAAAGCAGGAAAAGTGCTAGATACTTAACGTAAAGATTTTTTAATTGTGGTAATTTTATCAGTAAAAAGGCCGCAGCGATAAAGATTACTGGTAATAATACTCTTGGACCAAAGTGAACACCAACTGCCACAGGATTAACCAAAATAGAAACGGTAATAATCCCACCCATTAACCATTTCAGTCTCTTTTCGAACGGACTATCTGACTTAAAAAACCACCATAAAACGATAAACGGGCAACATCCAAGTATACCTGTTACTGAGGCTAAAAGGTTAGGATGAGTGGGTGAAATGAACCGATTAATCACAAGGTAACTGTATATAAATACAAGTAGTAAAGAGGTGGCGAGTCTTACGTATTTTAATCCTTTAATTGCCGTAAACAATAGGAGTAAAACAATCGGAACCAAAAAATATCCGTCGATACCGAAGAAATCATTGAAGCCAAGTAATACTGAGAAATTGACTAAAAATCCATCAAACGTATATTGACCCAGTCCCAGATTTTCTGTCCATTGAATTGGGATCAATGATCCTGTTGACAATGATTGCAGATAGAGGATTGGGTAAATCAACACTCCGAATCCGCCAAGCAAGAACTGGATTCGCTTGGGATAGAGGATGAGAAGACCTATCAGGAATAACATTCCTTCAGGTCGTAAGCCGACTGCGAAAGCTAAAACCAATCCTGCAATAACATTTAGTAGTTTTTTATTATGATTAATAAGAAAAAAAGTCCAGACAATACATCCTACAAACAGCGTATGCTCCCAGATCACAAGGGAATAAAATAGGACGGGAGTGCTGATCAAGAGTAAGACAGGGAATAGTAAACTTCTAAAACCGAGATCCCTGCCTACAGTCCGCAGGGACGACACCTTGCCGAGATCCCTGTCTACAGTCCGCAGGGACGACACCTTGCCGAGATCCATGCTAACCAGCTGCTGCTGAAGCTTTGGCTGACGGGCTTCACTCAAGAATGACTCGTCTTCGCTAGAACCATTCCAGGGCAAGCGTCTTGAATTATCGAGAAGAAATGTTATTCCCAAGAAAGCGATCAAGGTGCCCAGAATCGAAAGGAAACGAATCCCGGATTCGCCACCAAATCGCCAGAATAATGATGCGATAGATTGATAAAGGGGACTGAAGACAGAAACCTGCCGTTCGTTTCTATCTAAAACAAATGGTGGACCATAGGGATAGAAACGATCTGATGGATCAATAGATTTTCCGGGATGCGGAATCGAATAGTTTGATAGGCCGTTTTGTGCAATTTGTTGAGCAGCAAGCGTTTTTATACCGGCATCAATTCCCCAGAAACCTTTCTGAGGCATAAATACAAAGAAAATAACAAGCAGAATAGCTATAAGAGTCGGAGGGACCCAGACTGTTGATGGTTTAAGATTCACTTTTCTCCCGTTTGATCAAGGGAATAATAACATCAATTCCAGATTATTCCCAAATGGAAATTAGCAAATCATCATAACATCACCGTATGAGAAGAAACGGTATTTCATCTCTACAGCTTCGTTATAAGTCTCCAACATTAATTCTCTGCCTGCCAAGGCACTAACCAACATGATTAGTGTTGAGCCGGGCAGATGGAAGTTAGTTATAAGGGCATCCACGGCTTTAAACTTGTACGGTGGATAGAGGAAAATATTAGTGGCGCCTTCTTCGGCTTGGATCAGACCGTTTCTGTCACAAACTGATTCCATCGTCCGGACTACAGTCGTACCTACAGCGACGAGTCTACCACCATTTTTCTTTGCTCGGTTAATTCTTTCTGCTGCATCCTCAGTAACGATATAGCGTTCGTAATCCATCTTATGATCGGTGATTGTTTCCACGACCACAGGTCTGAATGTTCCTATTCCCACATGAAGAGTTATTCTGACAACATCAACGCCTTTTTCTTCCAATGACTTCAAAATCTCATCGGTAAAATGAAGCCCTGCTGTGGGAGCAGCTACCGCACCATCTTCACGAGCGTATACGGTTTGGTAACGGTTTTTATCTTCAAGTTCGGCATGTCGTTTGATATAGGGTGGGAGGGGCATTGAACCCACAATGTCCAGCCATTGCTTGAATTCACTCCCCTTAATATCGTCCTCGCATGAGAAACGAACGAGACGGCGACCTTCATCACCAATTTCAAGAATCTCAGCTTCCCATCCTTGTTCAAACAAAACTTTTTCACCGGGATTCAGTCTTTTTGCAGGTTTCGCAAGGCAAAGCCATACATGATCGCCTCTGTCCTCAAGCAGGAGAAGTTCTATTTGGCCACCAGATGGTCTTTTACCATTTAATCGGGCGGGGATGACTTTTGTATCATTGATAACCAGAACATCACCGGGATTAAAATAGTCGATGATATCTGAAAACGTTTTGTGTTGCCGTTTTCCAGTTTTGCGATCGAGGACAATTAAACGGCTTGAATCACGTTTATCAGCCGGTTTTTGAGCGATGAGCTCTTCCGGCAATTCATATAAATAATCACTACGTTTATCCATCGGAATAAAACCTGCTAAAAGAGGGTGTTCTGAGATTCTGCGGAATTACTTTGACTCGGATCAATCTTGAATCGTTCGTACGCAAGATGGGTTACAATTCGTCCACGTTGAGTCCGTTCCATGTACCCTTTCTGAATCAGATAGGGTTCGTAGAGTTCTTCAATTGTCCCGGCATCCTCACCAACAGTTACAGCTAATGTTGAAAGTCCAACCGGACCACCACGATATTTTTCGATGATGGATAGAAGAATGCGTTTATCCATATCGTCTAACCCCTCTTCATCAATTTCAAGACGGGTCATTGCGTTGGCAGCTATTTGAGATGTAAGAACCCCTTCACCTTCAACTTCGGCAAAATCGCGAAGTCGCCTGAGAAGACGGTTTGCTACCCTGGGAGTACCTCTACTTCGTAAGGCAATCTGTGTTGACGCTGTATCATCAAGTTCGATTTCGAGCTTTTCTGCATTTCTTTCGACAATTGTTGTGATATCATCGACAGAATAGTAATCCAGACGTCCGGTAATCCCGAAACGGTCACGCAAGGGTGCAGTTAGAAGTCCCGCCCTTGTTGTAGCAGCAACGAGTGTAAATGGTGGAAGATTGAGCTGGACACTTCTTGCAGCAGGACCGCGATCAATCAGTATATCGAGTCTATAGTCTTCCATTGCTGGATAGAGATACTCTTCAACGACCTTGTTCAGTCTGTGGATTTCATCAATAAAGAGGACATCATTTTCTTCAAGATTTGTCAGTAGTCCTGCGAGGTCAGCAGCTTTTTCCAAGACTGGACCACTAGTGGAATGCATCTTCACACCCATTTCCTGAGCAATAATTCCAGCTAGAGTGGTTTTGCCCAGCCCGGGAGGGCCATAGAACAAGGCGTGGTCAAGAGCATCTTTCCGTTGTCGAGCTGCCGCAACAAAGACTTCGAGGTTGGATTTTAACTTGTTTTGTCCAACGTAATCATCGAAGCATAACGGGCGCAGGGAACGGTCCAGGTCACGATCGCCTGGCAAGCTATCCGGTGCAGTGATACGGTTCTGATCTTCCACTGAATTCCAAGGTTAATCATTAGTCTCTACAGGGCGTCAATCTATTAGCGGAAAATGCTTTTCGCAAATAAAGTCTGGAATCCATGTAGAGTTCTTTATATGTCATGAAAAAGAGAATATGGTCCCTAAAGGGTATCATTAGCCAACTTGAACCCCTATTTTTGTAATTCTGTAAAATGTAGACAAGGATTACTGAAGTGAAACAAAGACAGCGAAGATTTCTGAGTAAAAATAAAAAAGCAGCTGATCAATCTGGGCCGCCAAATCCCAATAGTTGGTGGCAGATGACCAAAGATAACCGCTTGAGTAACGTAGCGGTCATCCTTGTTGAACCATCTCGTCCGGAAAACGTTGGTGCAGCAGCTAGAGCGTTAAAAACAATGGGATTAAGTCGTCTCATTGTGGTGGGTAGTAATGCTTGGCGAAAAGGCAAAGCTCGCGCTGTAGCGGTAGGTGCTGGAGAAGTACTCGAAGCGGTTGAAGAGTATGCTACTCTGGCAGAAGCTGTTAGTCAGATGAAGGTTGTGGCATTAACAACAGCACGGAGACGAAAAAGAGCCCGTCCTGTTTTTCCAATTGATTCAGTTGCACCTCATTTGTTGGGAGTAGCGGAGCATGGTCCAGTAGGAATTGTATTTGGTCGTGAAGAATATGGACTGACAAATCATGAGATGTTATTGGGAGACTGGTGGACGACCATCCCGATGGTCACCAGTTACCCGTCACTGAATCTCGCGCAATCTATTATGCTCGTTTGCCGTGAACTTGCAAGAGCATCTCTTGGTCCGTTACCTGAATATCCATGGGAACCGGCCAGCAAAGGTGAAAGAATGCAGTTACTTAACCATGCCGGCAGGACAATGGAGCGAGCAGGCTTAAACCCAAGACCTGATATGGAAGGTTACCTCACTGTTTTGGGGAGAATGATGGATAGAGCCATCCTGGAAGATCGTGATGTTCAGGTTTTACATGGTATATTTCATCAAATGGATGTTTATATTAATCGATTCGGGGAAAAGTCAGAATAATATCCGATAAAGACTATTTTATGTTTGATTGCCGTTGAAAGGGGCTTTGAATGGGTAGATTGAGAGGATTCTACTTTACACTACTTATCCTGATTCTGACTCTATTTTTTAACACATCTTCTATCGCTACGATAATTGAAAGTCAGCCAACGGCTGCGGTTCTCTCTTTTCGGGTAGATGGTTTATCCGAATCTGCAGGTGAAGCACTCGCCAATGTGGTTAGAAGTGTCATTATTGATAATGGCAGAGTTACATTAATTGACCGCGACCGTACTGATGCTGTTTTGACTGAGCATGGTTTGATTATGGCCGGTGGATGCTACGATGTCTCCTGCCTAATCGAAGCAGGTAAAGTCCTTGGTGCTGAACGCGTGATAACCGGTAGTGTCAACCGTCTTGGACGGAAATATATGGTAGAACTTCGTTCTGCTCACGTTGGTTCAGGACGAATCGAAGCTCTTGAAACGATGGACTATACCGGTGATGTGGAAGGCTTAACTGATCCGGCTCGTGATCTCGCAAAACAACTCCTCGCCCGTTTGATCAATGCCAAAGGTTTGATTGTCGTTGAAACAGAACCCGAAGCGTGTGCAATTGAGATAAACGATGAACCTGTGGGATTTGCGCCACTTCGTATCGAGAAACCGGGCGGTATTCGTTATACAGTTTCAGCGATTCGTTTGGGATATGAAGAGAAATCAAGGAGTTTTGTCCTTCAGGAAGATGATACGACACTTGTCCGTTTAGAACTTGATCGCTATAAAGAGAAAAAACGTTACCGTGAGCCCACCGTAAGAGTTCTTATTTCTGGTGGATTGCCGTTAGATCAGGCGTCATCCAACCTCGATTCAAAAATATCATGGGGTGGTGGTGAGTCCTACGGTGCAATGATGCAGATCGGTACTGACTGGCGCTTGAGTTTTGGAGGGTACGTTTATTCATCCGTGGTGGATGAAATCGACAACGAAGAATTCCAGTTCCCGTTTAGTGATGCCATTGACGATCCACACGGGGATGCATTAGTCTACTTTTCCAGTTTAACCCTTATGCTCGGCGGTGGAGGTTTTTATCCATTCATAGGCGGTGGTCTTTCTGCAATGGAAAGAACGATCAGTTATGAATTTATTGGTGAGGAGAAGCAGAAGAAAACGACTGACTTCGAAATAGGCTGGATTTTCCATGCTGGTTTTGAAATCGCGATTACTCGTGCCATCACAACCCAGATTGAATTGATACATGCCCGCACCTTATCCGAAGAAGACACTTGGGATGCTGCTGAGAATCTGATAGAACAAGATGCATGGATAAAGAGCTTTGAAGCCTATAAATCCTTTACGGTTGCTCGCCTTAGTATTGGCTTGAAATTGTAAACACCTTGATAAATAAGTTTAGAAATAAATCGGCGGGTTTTCCCGCCTTTTTTGTTTATACTGAATTCAATGACTAGGAGAGTCATTATAGAGTCAATGATTAAACCGTGGGTCGTTAGCGGCGTCGAATTAGTGAAGGTTCCAGATAAGACAACAGTAACGATCTATGGGGAGTAAGTATGTTCAAAAACACAAAATTCGTAGCGATTGCCGTTTTGATAGTTTTCGCGTATCTGTTTGCCGGTTGCTCTGAAGACAACAATTCTGCTCCGTTGAATGAACTGAACGGTTTGACGGAAGCTGACTTCATTGCGGCATCTGAGGACTTTACAGAAGCACTGGTGGATGAAGAAGAAGGAATGCTTCATATATGGGAAGAAGCACAACCAGGTCACGGAGAAGATGTTGAGTGGTTTGGAAGAGGTGGATTCCATATCCTCCCGGATACTTCCGTTCACCATCGCTTTGATCACACAGTAACGATTATTAGAACGTTTTACGATGCCGAAGGAAATCCGTATGAGGAGTATGATAGCTTGACAACGGTATCCATGGACAGAGTTCTCATGATTGAAGGGGAAAGAGGTCCAAGACTTGGCAGAACGTCCAGTTTTACCCATTGGGATTCCATGCGAGTTGATGGTATTGCCCCTGATGATGAAATCCGCACGTTAAACGGAATTGGAAACAGGAATGTTGAGAGCGAATGGGTTTCACGAAATGGTGAAGCATCCAGGAGCTTCTCCGGTTCATACAGTTGGACAGTTGAAAATCTTACCCATAACCTGGATCGAGAAACCTATCCTTATCCGTTATCGGGTGAGATCGATGTGGCTATCGAACGAATCCATGAAGGAAGTGGACGAGGTGGGGAAAGAAGTCATTCAGTATCGTTTGCGTTCACTGTAATATTTGACGGTACTCAATACGCACAGATTCTGAAAGATGATGAGACATCATTCTGGGTTGATCTATTAACACGCATCCGTTACGATGAACGACCTGAAGATTAATTCGTACCAATATTGGATAAAAGCCGCTTTGTAGCGGCTTTTTTATTGGAACAACTTTATATGGAGCTCGTATAAATAGAGAAAAACAAATTGAGAACACGAATTGAGCCCTACCCGTTGAGGATAAGGTGTTTTTTTAGTTATCTTCTTTATACGGCGCGGTTAACTACCGCGCCGAATTGTTGATAAAAAGAAACATATCCTATCAGGAGGCAATCTGCAACCCTTGATCGCGCTTTGGTTGTAAAGCCTGTACTAACAGTTACTTAGAATTATGAAGGAACAAACCGGATGGGTTTTGCCGGACCGCGGTCATTCGGATGTAGCAGGAGGAGTACATCTTTCCTGTTCATCTTATTCTTGTTGCTTGCAGTCGCCTCAGCTGCAAACGCCACCAATTTTATCCAGTTAAAGGGTAAAATCCCCGGATCATTTGATCCGGAGCAGGATCTCCGTGCGCCAAAATCTCTCAGCTTATTTGGATCTGATAGCCTTTCCGGTTTATCTCACGAAGCACTCCTCTACAGGTATGAAACAGAATTTGATTCCGCCTCAGGTAAATACATCGCTACCCGTTTTCTATTGAATGATGAATACGGTCCCGAACGAGTATTTACACCTGAATATTATCGTCAATGGAAACTGGACAAACTCCGCAGAGAACTACTTGCAGAAAAAATGAAAAAAGGCTTCACGCAGCCGTCTCAGCAAAAAGCTGGAGGAGCCATTGAGATTCAGGTCCCGTTTAAGATTCGTAACCAGACTTTCAGGAGAATCTTTGGTGGTGACCGTGTAGGACTTCGGGTAAGTGGTAATATTCAGATTGACGGTGGTCTACGGCGTGAAAAATCTGATCAGATTCAAACGACTCAAAATGATCAAGCGAATTACAACTTCAAAATTGACCAAAAGCAGCAATTCCGAATTGTTGGTAAAGTTGGCGATAAAGTCTCTGTTGAGATTGATCAGGATTCAGAGCGACTTTTTGATTTTGAGAATAACGCCCGTTTGGAATATCAGGGTTATGAAGACGAAATCATCCAAAACATCGAAGCGGGTAATATTTCCCTAAACCTCCCAGGTACTCAACTTGCCACGTTTTCAGCGAAAAACGAAGGTCTTTTTGGATTCAAAACTATTTCACAAGTTGGGCCACTCAAGGTTACAACGATTGCATCGCTTCAAAAGGGTGAGAAAAAGAAGCTGAGTTATGAGGGCGGTAGTTCAGTACAGACGATTGAGACTGATGACAAAGGATTTGTACGCGATCAGTATTTTTTCATTACAGAAGACTTTAGAGAAAACTACCCGAAATTCAACCAAAACTACACGCATTATGCCGCTTCAAATCCAATAGACCGTATAGAGGTTTATAGAGAAGAAAAGAGTGCAGCTGAGAAACCTAATGCCTTTTATGGATGGGCAATCTACGATACAGTTGGCACCCGATTGGTACCGGATGTATCTGATCAAGAACCCGCTAATTACAACTCCTACATAGAAGATCAAATCTACAGTGGAACTGACCTGGGTTCCGAAGAATGGGCAGACAAAAAATACTTTAAAAAACTTGATGAAGGTGTTGATTTTGATTACGAATATGTACCCAGTCTTGGGTATATCCGTTTAAGATATTCCGCAAGAGACGATGAAGTAATAGCAGTTGCCTATAAATTGATTGATGGGACAAGAATCGGTACGCTCAGTCCTACTACAAATAATGTTGTATTGCAGATGTTGAAACCTCAGAACAATAAACCGGAACACCCAACGTGGGATCTTTCGTGGAAGCACGTTTACTGGGTAGGGACTTCAGGTCTATCACCAGATGATTTTGAATTCAATATTGTTAGAAATAACACAGAACGTAAACCAACAAATGCCGACAGTAAGAGTTGGTTGGAAGTTTTTGGCCTTGATACACGTGGTCCAGATGATCCGACGACGCCCGATGGAAAAATTGATGATAGTTTCGTTGACTATAATAGAGGTGAAATTCATTTCCCCGATTTAAGACCCTTTGATCCATCTGGATATGAGGTTAACAATGAAACAATTTTAATTGATCTGGCTTATGACGACACTACTTATGCCAACCCAGAAATATACGATAAGGAACATGATATTGGTCATATCGATAAAAACTTTATTCTTGAATCAAAATACAGTAATGCGTCGGCAAATATTTCATTGGGCATCAATGTCCTGGAAGGATCTGAAGAAATCTTCTTGAACGGTTCTCCGCTAAAAAAAGACGAAGACTATATTATTGATTATCTCTCAGGGCAGGTAACGATTCTTAATGATGGAGCTTTCGATTCAAATGCCAACCTGGAAATTAATTATGAATCAGGTGAGATATTTCAATTAGACAAAAGGACTATGTTTGGTGTTCGTCTTGAATACAACCTATGGGAAGAGAGTTTTATCGGAGCAACAGTCCTCTACTTTGATGAAAAACCAATCGAGAAACGTGTAAAAGTAGGGAATGAACCACTTCGAAATACGATTTGGGATATCAACACACGTCTTCAGTTCCAGCCTTACGCTATGACAGCAATGGTTGATGCTTTACCGTTTATTGAAACAGATGAACCCTCGCGGATTTCATTTGAAGGTGAAATTGCTCAGGTATTCCCTAATCCCAATAGCTTGAACAACGAAGCCACCGGCGATAACGATGGTGTTGCATATATAGATGATTTTGAAGCAGCGAAACGTACAACGCCAATGGGAGTCCGCAGGAAAAACTGGTATCCGGCCAGTCATCCTGTAAGAATTCCTGATGGATACAGCCCATCATCACAATTTGATGATACAGATATTCGAGGTCGTCTCTTCTGGTATAATCCCTATTCCCAGATTCCCATCAAGGACATTTGGCCCAATAGGGAAGTAAACAGCAATGTTCCGAACAATACGGATGTCCTCACTCTTGATTATGATCCCATCGTGAATAATTATCGTCAGGCGGGTCTTGATACACTCCATTCATGGAATGGTGTAATGCGTGCCCTGTCCGCCGGTTATTACAATCAGGTAAACACCAAGTATCTGGAAATTATGATGAAGGTTTCCGGCGGTGGTGATGATGCTGTAATTTATTTTGATATGGGCCAGATAAGTGAAGATGTAATTCCAAACGACAGTCTCGACACTGAGGATGAACTGATTTTCGGTGCTACCGGTAATGGTATTCTGGATGAAGGTGAAGATACCGGTCTGGACGGTCGAAGAGGATCGGATCCACCTTGGAGAACAGGGTCTCAGATATCCGGGACAATATGGACAGTTCAAGACGCTGGATATGATTATAGCAGTGCACAATATGACTGGTGGGATTTAGACGGTGACGGTGTACACGATCCTGGAACTCCGGGTGACATAAACGATCTTGGTGAACCCTTTTCAAGTGATAACTGGAGTTTTAATAACGATAGCAGAAGCTACTATTCCATTAACGGTTATGAGAATAATCAGGACGATGAGGTCCGATATCCGGACTCTGAAGACTTAAACAACGATAGTGGATTAAATAATTCAAACAACTTCTTCCGGTTCAGATACCGGTTTAATAATGAAATTGATCAACAAAAATATATCAAAGGTGGAATTGACAATGAAAAAGGGTGGAGGTTGATCCGTATCCCACTTGAATTCCCCTATGATGAAGTCAATAATCCCAGTATTACACAAATTGAGTCATTCAGAATTTGGGTAAGTGGATTCAACTCCCATGGTGTCGTTCAAATAGCAGAAGTGAACCTGATAGGTAATGAGTGGCTGGAAGATCCGGTAATTGATCCAGTTACTGCTGACACAACGGTTTACGTCACTGGCTCAACGATTAATACATTTGATAATCCTGAAATCTACAGTGGCCCTCCGGGTGTGGCCGGCGAAATTGATCCCATTACTGATGTCCGTAGTAAGGAACAGTCGCTTGTCATTCAGATTTTGGATATGCCGTCTGCAAGGGAAGGACAACTAATCAAGAGTCTTTATCGTGCACAGGATCTTCGTGAGTATAAACAACTGAAGATGTTTGTACACGGTGATAATGCTGCAAAGTTAGCCGGTTATGACCTCGAAATGTTCCTTCGATTCGGTTCTGGTTTTGAGGGGGCGAATCTTGGATACTACGAATATTCGCAGAAACTCCAACCTGGATGGAATGGCAATTCTATTGTCATTGATCTTGATCAGTTGACAAGTTTGAAGAAAAAAGCATCTGATGCAGGTGAGGATTCTGCCTACGAAGTACTTGCTAACGGAGATGTTATAAAGGTTGTAGGTACTCCTTCCATCGGTACAGTCCAACTCTATTCTGTTGGTGTTAGAAACTTTGGTCGTCCGGTTCTCCGTGAAGATGAGCTCGAAGTATGGGTGGATGAGCTTCGCTTATCGGGAGTTAGAAAAGAAAATGGTCTTGCCATGCGTTCTTCCATGGCGGTGGACTTTGCCGACTTCATGTCATTCGATGTGAATATGAGACAGCAGGATGCAAACTTCCACCAAGTCGATCAACGGTCTGGTTCTGACAGGAGCTCCATAGATGGTAATATGAGTGCCAACATGGATATCGGGAAGTTTTTTGATCCGAGTCTTGGAATAAAAATACCTTTAAAAGGTAGTGTTTCCAGTAATCTGGCAATTCCCAAATACACCAGTTCCAATGGTGATATTCGGAGTACTTCACTCGTTGAAGATGACAGAGAATTAAATGTTTGGAAACGTTATGGTGAGATGGCGCTTTCCAAAGATCATTATCAAGATAAATATTTACTAGATGATTCCGGCAATATCGTGGTAGATACATCCAATGGTGTACCGTTCCAGGATCTAAATCAATGGGGTGTTGATACACTGTTTACGACAAGCCAATCCTATGGTTGGAACACCAGTTTTGGAATGAATAAAAAGAATGCTGGATGGCTTTTAGACAAGACACTTAACCGTTTTACTATCAGTTATAATCGTTCGGAAAAATATTCTTCCAGTTTAAGTAATCAATACACCAAGAATTTCACCTCCTCTGGAAAACTGAATTATTCTCTACCTATTGAGAAGAAGGAACTGTCGTTATTCAATTGGACAAACGGGATTCCTGTCGTCAAAAAACTGTCAAAACTCAAGTTTAGCTATCTACCAACAAAATTGAACGGAAACGTTGATTTGAATGAAGCAAAGCAGAGTTCAAAACATAGAAATGCATTTGAAAGACCAACGTATAAACTCAATATGAGTCGTGGTTTCAGCACTGGATATACACCGTTTAGTGCCTTGACTTTTAACTATAATTACTCTGACAATGCTCAACATATTCGGGCTGATAGTACAAGGCAGAAGGTTTTTTATGACGATATGTCGTTGGTTGAAAGAAGTCGATACTTTGCGCCCAACGAATCACCAATGGTGATTATTGACGCTACATCACTATCTCTGACAACGGATGACACTAGCGGGACATATTTACTTTATGGTCCAACCATCGCTGATAGTGCCAGAGCCAGAATACTATATGGAATGCCGGCAACTGAGGTGGTTGAGTTACTCTTTGATGAAATCGAAGAAGCCTATCCAATGCATCAATTAGCTGTGCCATGGAACCACATCGGAAATGATGATCCACGGTACAAAGAGAAATTCGACGAATTCTTCGGGATTCCTTTTGCCGTTGTACAAAGGACACAAGCTGTAAGTGGTAATTTTAGGCCGAATTTATTCTCATGGATGACATCAGATTTCAATTATTCTACCACTTATACGTGGCTCTGGTCCGGTTTCAACTATGAGGGGCGCTCTGTTAAAACCAATAATTCCATGGGTGCAAACTTTGCCCTGAAAATGCGTCAGATTATCCCTCAAAAAAGAGGGAATAAATCCAACAAGAGTAACCCAAGGAGAGCTGCAGGTCCCGGTGCCGATGGTTTCGGGGGCGGTGGTGATATTTCAGGTGGTTCAGATAATGATGGCGGAGAAGGGTTCAAGTTTAAACCGCCAAATCCAGTGCAACTCATGTTTGCAGGACTTAGAAAATTACAGGACATCAGGGTTAATTATTCGCAAAACCTCGGTTATTCAAATCCTTCAGTACTGGATGGAAAACCAGATTTCTTATATACGCTAGGTTTAACAGGTGATCCGGGATTAGAAACAGTTCCAAATCAAGTTAGTTTTGCTACCAGCAACAGGACTGATGATTATCGTATTAGTAGTGGCATTGACTGGTCTACGAGGATATCGACAAACATTGATTATACACTTCGAAATACAAAATCGACGGGTAGTAAAACAACAGGTTCTTCATCAACCTCAGGCTTCTTTATCTATGATGAAGGTAAAAGAAAGGTTAATAATATTGATATTCCCAGTTATAACTTGCGTTGGTCAGGTATTGAAAAAATCGCTTTTTTTGAACGAGTAGCGCAGAATATTTCGCTGGAACATACCTATAGAGGTAGTTACACCGAAAAATGGGAAATGAGAAAGAATATTGATACAAATAAACTTGAGAGAATAGTCACAAATCAAACATATGAAAAAGGGTTTTCGCCACTTGTGGGGTTGAACTTTGCCTGGAAGTATGGTATAGGTTCAAAATTTAACTATACGTGGAAACAGAATATCACAGAAAACGATGCTGGAACGAAGAATAGAGATGAAACCAATGGAATAAATTTCTCAGCATCATACACGAGAAAAAGTGGATTTAGAATCCCTCTACCTATCTGGCCGTTTAAAAACAGGAAGTTTAACAACGAAACAACTTTTGCTATCAACTTCGATTATTCAACATCTAAAAGAGAAATCCAACAACAGGATAAAGATTTTGAGGAACAATCAAAATCTACAAACTGGTCGGTTGGACCATCACTAAATTATAAATTCTCCGATAACGTTACCGGAAGTGCTCGGTACAAATACGGCACAACTGAGAGTCAGTTCAATACCACATCCTATCAGGAATTTGGAATAAACGTTAACATCCAAATTCGTGGGTAGAGCTTGGTGACGCAAGACTCTGCAAAGCCCCACTGAGAAATTCAGATTATCTGGTGTTGTATCATAGGTTGTCTTGGTAAACAACAAGCCCTACCGTTATTGCTGAACAGTTTAAATCGGAGTGGCTATAATTCAGCGGGTCAGGACGTTGACAAAACAAATAACCATGTCAAGTCCTTTACGGTGGAATAGAACTGTCAGGAAAGTATGAATTACGTAAAAAAATCCCGATATCTGTTTTGATATCGGGATTTTCTATTTGTAGGAAAAAATTAACTCAATCGGATACCAGACTTCACTTCAGCGTCTGGGGATAAGACTGTGAGGTTATCTCCATCACGCATAGCCAGAAGCATTCCTTGGCTTTCTATACCAAAGATTTTCGCGGGTTTCAAGTTCGCGACGATAACAATGGTCTTTCCAACTAACTCATCGGCTGAGTAGAATTGCTTGATTCCTGCCACGAGCTGACGTTTTTCATCACCAACTTCAATCTGAAGTTTCATCAGTTTATCTGATTTATCAACAGGTTCTGCTTCAAGAATCTTGGCTGTTTTCAGCTCAACTTCTTTGAACTGATCAAATGTAACAAGACCGTCTATTTTCTTTTCCTGATTTTTGTCCTGTTTCTTAGCCTTTTTCTCTTTGGGCTGATCCTGAACAGGCTTTGGCATTTTATAGCGGGGGAACATGGGGTCGCCATGAGCGACTTTACGTCCCGAAAGAGAATCACCCCAGATTGCAGTTTCCCAACTAACATCATCAGAGTCAGTTATTCCTAGACGGCTGAGAAGTTCCTTCATATTCTCCGGCATAACAGGGGAGAGCATAATCGCAGCAATTCGGATACCTTCAGCAGCTTTTGCCAGAGCTTCACCGGCTGCAGCTTTATCCGTTTTAACCGTTTTCCAGGGTTCCGCAACGGTGATATCTTTATTGATCGCACGGACGAACTGGAGTGTCTCCTCGATGGCCGCGTGGATCTGAAGATCATCAATCAGTCTATGAACCTTTGTATTGGTGAATCCAGCGAGTTCGATCAATTTGTCTTCATCATTCCATTCAATCTCTGGGATGACACCGTCAAAGTTCTGTTCAATCAGCTTTGTGATACGATTCAGCAGGTTGCCAAGGTCATTTGCAAGGTCGCTGTTGAGACGTTTGATGATCATCTCTTCACTGAAACTGGCATCTTGCCCGAGGACCATATCGCGCATCAGAAAATAACGGAATGATTCGACTCCATAAACGTCAACGAGGTCAAGTGGTTTGACAACGTTACCCTTGCTCTTTGACATTTTGGAGGAATCCTTGGATAACCACCAACCGTGCGCAAGGATATGTTTCGGCGGTTCCAGCCCTGCGGCGTGAAGCATCGTTGGCCAGTAAACGGCATGAGTCGTAAGAATGTCCTTACCAATAAGGTGGTAATCAGCAGGCCATTTTGGTGAAGTTCCATCTGGTGGTGTCAACGTGGCTGAATAATAATTCAAAAGCGCATCAAACCAGACATAGGTGACATATTCAGTATCCCACGGAATTTCAATTCCCCAGCTCAAACGGCTTTTGGGACGACTGATACAAAGGTCATTTAACGGTTGCTTTAAGAAACCTAAGACTTCGTTCAGACGGAAACTTGGGAGGACAGCATCAGGATGTTTTGTATAGTGATCAATCAACCATTCCTGATAATTGGACATTCTGAAAAAGTAATTCGTCTCTTTGATTTTCTCAACAGGGCGACCGCCGATGGGATCTTTACCATCAACGAGGTCTTTTTCAGTGAAGAACTGTTCTTCAAAAACGCTATACCAACCTTCGTACTCTTTTTTGTAGATATCACCCTTATCAAATAGTTGTTGGAGGATATCCTTTACAACTTTCTCGTGACGGGGTTCAGTCGTACGGATAAAATCATCGTTCTTAATTCCAAGCTTTTCCCATACATCAAGGAATCTCTTGGATGTAATATCACAATGTTCGAGTGGTGTACGGTTTAATGCTTTGGATGCATCGGCTACTTTTTGACCGTGTTCATCAGTACCCGTTAGAAAATGTACTTCTTCTCCAAAAAGACGATGGTATCCAGATATAACATCAGCTAATACAGTTGTATAAGCATGCCCGATATGTGGTTCATCATTCACATAATAGAGCGGTGTTGTAATGTAAAAAGATTCACTCATGAGTATTTATCACCGTTTTCGGCGTCGACCTGTTTGCTGAGGTGGACGCTTTGAAGTATTGCTATTTGTATTTGACTTTTTCGCTTCGTTGAAAGATTCTTTCTTATCAGAGTTCTGTTCAGGATTACTCTTCTGAATTGGTTTGGATTGTCTGTTGTGAGAATTTCTATCCTTGTTTACGTCACCGGTTTTCTTTGGTTTATTCGTATTCTCACTCCGAACAGGTTTCTCAATAGGTCTTAGAACGACAATCTCAGTTTTTCCTTGAGAACTCTTGGGCTTTCCTTTGCCTTTGTATGGACGAGATGTTGCGCTTCGTTTTTCATCAGGACGACCAGGTTTCCCTTTTCGTTGTTGAGAAGCGGGTTTCCCATCTTTACGAGGACCGGAATAACCTTTGCTTGATTTTCTATTTGATGATGGCTTCGAACCAGAATCAGTGGATTTTCCAAATTTGGCTGATGGTGGCTCGTAACTCGCCACTAACTGACTCTCTTTTTCCTTCTCTGCTTCTTCTATTGATGGGTCTCTACTAAATTCGAGAAGTTTAAATTCTTCACGTTTTTCTATATCCCAATTCGTCAATTCTTTCAGATTTTCTTCTGTGTAACTGGCTCGGTGTCCATCGCTCCAGATAACCCCAATAGATGCGTGGCAGAAATTAACTTTTTCAATGATACCGTCGCCTCGTGGACCTTTGACTTTCGTCGTTTCCGGTTTCGGGAATTTTAGATTAACATCACGATATTGATCGACTTCATAACGTAAACAGCAACGAAGTTTACCGCATAATCCAGTATTTTTTTGCGGGTTGAGAAGCAGGTTCTGTTCTTTTAACATTAACGTGGTTACAGGCTTAAAATCTCTAATCCATGAAGCACAACAGAGTTCCCGTCCACATAATCCTAATCCGCCAAGTCTTTTGGATTCGTCCCTGGCACCTATTTGTCTTAGGTCAATCCGGGTATGAAAATTATTAGCCAGAACTTTTACTAATTCCCGAAAATCTACACGACCGTCGGCAGTGAAGTAAAACGTAAGTTTACGTCGATCAAACTGGTATTCTATATCTACAAGTTTCATCTCAAGGCTGAGTTTTTTTACCTCGTCAACAAAGAAACCTCTCGCATCTTTTTCCAACTTCCGATTTTCTATTTCCCGGGTTTCATCTTCTTTACCGGCAAGTCTTAAAATTGCTTCATTTTCTTCCGCTTCATTGGCTTCATTTATGAAGTCATCCCATTCATGGCCTATCAATGTGACCTTGCCGATATCCTCGCCACGATCAGCGCGAACAATGACACGGTCATTTTGTTTCAGGGGAAACTCTTGCGGATTTTTGAAAATCCCTTTTCGTTTGCCCTTAAATTCTATTTCAACTAACGACATTTCTTCTCCGTGAGCGGAATACGCTCTTTATCTAAATCCTGCATTAAGCAGGCTGTTTACTGAACAATCTCTTCCAGATTGTTAAAAATACCTTATGAGCAACCAGGGAAGGTTGCACACGTCTTTCCAAATCATTTCTTGCAAGTTCAATTTCACTTACGACAGATTCAAGGTCGCGACCTTCTGTGAATTTTGCAAACTTGATTATGGATTCATCCTGCCCAAGATCTACTTGACCATCTGGATCAGCATCGTACTTTTGTACATCTCTGAGCCACTTGGAGAGCATACCAAGTAAATTAGAGAAATCATCAATCTTTGTGATGGTTCCCCAAGAATCGGTTAATGAGTCGATTTCTCCAGGATCACCTTGAACGAGTTTTCTTAAAACATCAACGGCTTTTTGTATTTCAGCCTTTGGATCTTCCTGAGCCCACTTGACTGCGGAATACCATGATCCTCCCGATAGCCTGGCACTTGCATTGGCTTTCGCGAAGTCCAGATTATAACGGGCTTGAAGCTCAGATGCAATTACAGGCTCCGTTAATAGAGAAAATCGAAGGACCTGACATCTGGATAAAATCGTAGGAAGAATCTTTGATTCCCGTGAAGAAGTCAGAATAAACATTACATTTTGAGGTGGTTCTTCCAGAAGTTTCAGAAAAGCATTAGCGGCTTGAACACGAATTCGGTCAGCATTGGAAATCAAGACTATACGCCATCCACCTGAATAGGAGGTCAGTCTGAATTCCTGTCTTAATGCACGAATATGTTCAATCAGAATCTCCTGACCACCTGAAACTCGCAAGGGTGCATAAAGATTCTTCGTTTTTTCAGAAAGAATTTCGTCAATATGTTTTTGTTGTGTATCCGTATATGATTCCCTGGCCTGACCTGCGGAAGAATCCTTTGGTTTTGGCAAAGGGAAAAGAATTCTAAGGTTTGGATGAGACAGTTTATCGACTTGTACGCAACTGGGGCAGTTATCACAAGGTGCATGACCTGATTCAATCGACTTGCTTGATTGATCGCTCAGGCATAACAGATTTTTTGCCAATTCAATTGCAGCCGCTTCCTTTCCGGTTCCATCGGCACCGAGGAAAAGGTAAGCATGGGGCAGAATATTACTTTTGATGGCGCGGCTAAGAATGTCTTCCACTCTTTCCTGACCAACAAGTCGTTTAAAATCAAAAGCTAGCGAGACTCTGTCTTCTTTTTTTATGATTTCAGCCACTTAAGGGGATCCTGTTTTTCTCTCTTGTGCCACACCTGAAAATGGAGCAACGGGGATTCGATACCACCTGATGTTCCAACAGTGCCTATTACACGGCCTGCTTCAACACTTTCACCTTCACTAATCCAAATCTCATCCAAATGAGCATAAACAGTATAATAACCATCATTATGGTCAATTAAAACAGTCGTGCCAAACCCTCTGAGATAGGTAATTCGCGTACAAATACCTTTTTGTACCGAAAGGACTTCCTCACCTTTTTTGGCTCGAATATCAATTCCTGGATTATCTGTCAGAGTTCCAGTAGTACTGTTTCTTTCAAGACCAAATCTTTTTGTTACTCTTCCTTTTACCGGCCAAGGGAGTTTTCCCTTAGTTTTTGTAAAGGAACTGAATGAATTAACTTTCCTCACAACCGCGTCAGAGGATCTATTTGAGACACGGATTTCCTGAACATTTCCGCTAATTCTTTTTCGTTCAAGTGATGCGATCCAATTCTCGACCTGCTTCATTGCCGCTTTGCGGTCTTCTATTTGTTTTTCAACAGTCTGACGATCACGTTTGACATTTACCAGTAATTTATTAAATGATGTTCTGTCTTTCTGAAGATAGGCTCGTTCAGAATTTGTTTCAGATATGAGTTTCTCAATATTTTTCAGTGCTTCAGCCTTTTGTGCACGTGCATTGGATAACCGTTTGATAGTGGCAGAAATATCCTTTTGTTCTGAGTCTTGTCTATTTCTCAGTGAACGCAGGGTATTTAAATTCTTGGCGTCTCTTGCCTGTATTCTGCGAACGTAAAGTTGCCGTCTGAAAAGTTCACCGGGATTATTAGCTGCAGAAAGAAATCGAAGGGTTTCCCTTCCCCCGTGTTTATAAGTAAACACTGCTCGTTTTATAATGAGATCTGTATAGTTTTGGACTTCATCGGTTGTATTTGCTAAATCTTTTCGAACTTTTCCGAGATGACGGTTGTTACTGCGAATCTTGGAGTCAAAATTCTTTACCGCTTTTTCTTCACTACTTTTCTGTTGCCCTAGTTCACGAATCAGACGCCGCCGAGCTGAAATCTTTTGGTCAACTATCGCGATTTTTTGGTTCAAACTAGACTCGTCAGCTCTATAATTATCAAGAACATGCGCCAAGGAGTCCAATTCTAAACGGATTTTATCCAGCCGGTCGCGAGGGTTGTCCATCGCAAAAACGGAAAAGGAAAAAACGATGAGAAAAAGTATAAAAATGAAAAATGATTTTTTATATAAATATTTCATGAAAAAGCGTCTCAAATGTAACCGGAAAAAGGAAAGTACATCAGTGAAAAGAGGACTTCAAGCAATCATTATCCTATATTAAAGTATAATTGACACAGCTAGCGAGGTAGGTCATGAGAAATCACCTGAAAGTGTTCTTGGGTATTACAGCATTTTTTGTTTATTCAATAGTAATGGCAACACAACCTATAACTGTCGAAGAAGGCTATAGGAAGTGGCGTGAAAGTAAGAGTAATAATGAACGGCAGAAGTTGATGCTCGATGGAATTATTTCAAATCCGACAATTTCTGCGGATTCTTCACATAGTTATGATGCTATTAATCTGGATATCACCATTTCAAGTGTTGTCTGGGATACTGTTTTCAATGCGTCCGTTGAGATGAAGGCTGTCAGTTTGGAAAATAATTTGGGAGAGTTCGATTTTCACCTTGATGGTTGTGTCATTTCCGAAATTCAAGTTGATGGGATTACTTCCAATTATACTCATGAAGACGACTACGTCCTTGTTTCCCTACCTGAAATCATGATGGAAGGTGATACACTAAGAGTATTAGTAACCTATTCTGGTAGGATTATTGAACCGAACAATGATGGTGGACTATTGAATGTGGGTGGCCTTTTCACTTTTGGTGAACCCTATGGCACAAGGATGTGGTTGGCCTGCTATGATTTTCCGTTTGATAAAGTCACAAGCAAAATGACGATGATTTTTCCCGATCATTATGATGCACTTTCCAACGGATACCTCGTTGAGGAAATAGATTTAGGAAATGGTAGAAAAAGAACTGTCTGGCAAAATGATGATCCTGTGAGTACCTACCTTATTAGCCTTGTTGCCCGGGATTATGATATTATTGACGATGGCGTCTATGGTGTGAACAACACCCCTGTAAAATTCTGGCTTTATCCTGATTTTGTTGATGTGGGGAGCTATGATCTTGGTCGCACCGGTCAAATGCTGGAGTATTACGAAAGTCTCTTTGGTCCATATCCTTTTAATAAATATGATACTGGGATGGCATACATCTTTGGTGGATGGGGAGCAATGGAACACCAGACCTGTACAACGATGGGGACTTGGTTGATTCGTTGGGGGGATAGAAGGTTTGAGAGAATTGTCGCACATGAACTCGCTCACCAATGGTGGGGTGATTATGTCGGGCCATTGTCTTTCCGCGATATCTGGTTGAATGAGGGCTTTGCAACGTATTCTGAACCCCTTTGGGATGAATATTTTTCTGATGAACAAAGAAATGAAGCGATCCAGGGATTGAAGGATTCCTATTTCAACGATGATGCAAGATCGAGATTTGCATTATACAACCCACCATATGATCCTGAAAATGGAATTGATGAGCTGTTTAGCGGTACTGTTTACGATAAAGGTGGTTTGGTACTACACGTTCTTCGGTGGATAATTGGTGATGAAGCCTTTTTTGATGGTTTGAGGTATTACGTTGAACAACATGCATTTGGGTCAGCCACGACCGCTGAGTTTCAAGAGAATATGGAACACATCAGCGGCATGGATTTATCGGATTTCTTCAGCGAGTGGATTTATCAGGCTGGCTACCCCGAATACTTGTTGGATGATTATCAGGCTGAGACAAACAGTGATTTAACAAACGTTTCATTTACCATATTCCAGACTCAAAATGATGCACCACTATTTTCCACGCCTGTTCCTATATATTTCACAAACGGTGTGTTGGATACATTAGTACGTTTTGAAATGGAAGCTGAAGCACAACAGACACTATCCGTCAATAACCTGCTGTTTGAGCCAACGAGCGTACGTTTTGATCCTGTGGGGTGGATTCTTTGTACCGCTGATGATTCAAGAGCTAATGTCGAGGAACCTGTATTGACCATCTCTGATTTTACATTGTCAGCGCCATGGCCAAATCCTTTCAATAGCTCAACGTCAATGAGGTTCAATCTTCCTGCTGATGGATTTGTCAGCATTAATGTCTTTGACATCATGGGGAGAGAAGTAGCGGCACTGGTGAATCGTGAAATTGAGGCAGGCAATCACAGGTTTACCTGGCAGCCCGATTTGAGCGTTGCAAGCGGTACATATTTGATAAATGCCCATGCAGGGGATAGGACTATCCATAAAAAGGTTATTCTTCTTAAGTGATTCTATGAAACTTACGATCTGGGATATTACACTCATTCTTTTACTTCTGGCATTGTCGGCGTTCATAACTGTAAATGCCGGACAGAAAATTGAAGGGAAAAAAGCTGTTATCTACGTAGATAATGAACGCTTTGCAGTGCTTGATATTGGTGCTGACCGAACGCTGGAAGTTAGCAGCAAAGACGGCAATGCTGTCATAAGGAGCGATCAAAATGGTATCCAGATTGTTAGCTCAAGTTGTCCACATCTTCATTGTGTAAAAATGGGCAGAATCTCAATTGCAGGTCAGGTAATCGTCTGCGTTCCCAATCATATTTTGATCAAAATTGAGGGAAATGGTAAAGATTCTGTCGATGGAGTGGCTGGATGATAATCGTCGGTGATAGTAATACTAGAAATAAATCAGAGATGATCATAGATAGCAGGATGTTGGTCAGACTTGCAGTTTGGTCGGCTATCGCTGTATTAATCTCAGCCCTTGAACGGCTGATTCCTTTTCCAATTCCGTGGGTAAGACTTGGACTAGCCAATGGTGTCACCCTGCTGGTTCTGGTTGGTATGGGACCATTTCCAGCTCTTTTAGTTAGTTTGCTAAGAATTACTATTGTAGCAGCAATATTCGGGACATGGATAAACCCAATATTTATTATATCACTAACTGGTGGTTTGTTGTCCTATTCTATAATGGTATTATTGAGATATGGGTTGGGTTCGCGTCTTTCTGTGATCGGACTTTCAGTTGCTGGTGCATTTACTCATATGTTAACTCAATTCATTGTTGTCGCTTTCATCTTCATGAGAAGTACTGCCATATTTTCACTGGTTGGACCTAGCCTTATTGCGGCCATAGTAAGTGGTATCGTTGTTGGTTCAATTGTTCAGGTTACGTTGAAAAAAATTCCTGAATCAATCCTGTTTCCTTCTGAAAAGGATACTGATGAGTAAGATCCTGACCTATTTATTGATTTTTGTATTAATGGTCTCGTTTTCTGGCTGTTTTTGGAAAATGAAACATCCTTCAGAAGTCTATAGTGATGGCAATATTGAGAAAGCTTATCTGGTCGGTACCAAATGGCTGGAGAAATATCCAAATGATATTGAAGCTAGAAAAATAACGGGAAAAGCTGCTTTGATGCTGGGTGATACCCTTTCAGCCTACCAAACCTGGAAACCGGCGTTACTATATTTTATGGACAGGGATGAACTAATATCAAAAAAAACGATAGAATTTGCGCTGTCACTAGGTGATTTAGATTTTTTAAATGACATCATCAAACTGAGAATGGAAAGGGAACCGATTGAAAGGAAACGTGAAAGACTGATGGAAATGTCTGCCTTGGTGCAGATGAAAAAGAATAATGCTCTTCATGCCTATCTGACAGTCGAAAATAATATTATTTCAGGTAACTATTTTGATGCATATGATAGAATTAGAGAAATAAACAAAGTTTATCCCAAGACGGAATATATTTCACTGGAAAGCAGCCTGAGAGCATATTTGCTGATGCGTGAAGGGACTGATGAAGCGGCTAGTAAGAGTATGAAATTACTTGAAAAAATTCTTATCGATCCTGCGGTTTCAATCCCTGTTTTGTACATTAGTTCTCGTATTTATTATGAGATCGGGCAATCTCAAAAAGCTGGTGAAGTATTGGAACGAGCAAAGATGTCATATAAGATGACAAATTCATTTAATCTTGCAATTGATCGGCTTTACGAAGATATACACAAAAAGAAGAATCAGTATGATAGATGAAAACTGTAAAAATACATATCTTTTTGGGAAGCAACTTCCTGCTAGATATGCAAATACAATTCGTTTCTTCATTTATCTGATCGGTGCTGCTCTGGCTGTAATTCTATTAAATCTGATTAACTATATATTCTCGATTTATCTTCCTGGAAATTCTACACCACTCGTTGTTATAAAATCTTTGATTACAATATTCTCACTGGCTCTTATCCTCATAGGACTAAGAGCTGTTGGATTAAATTTTGCCAGAAGTACCCTGATGAAGGATGATCTGGTTTTCAGTAAAATTATTCCAGAACTAAGCGAAAAAATCAGCCAGGAATCTGATATAAAAAAAATGTGCGAACTAATCCTTGCCGAAGTTGAGGAGCGTTTCAACGTAAGCGATGCGCAATTAACCATCTACTATGATCAGCCAATAGCGCTGGAAGTAACTCATGTGAGGTTGAAAGACAATCGCGTAACAGTACTTGTTGAACGTGTGCGTGAAGATATCGCAGAATTGGATCAAGCAGATGGTGAAGCGTTGACGCCCATTACAGCGCTTGAAACTGAGTTGCTTACTCACCGTGATAGGCTAGTTGGTATGTTATTAATCGGTCCACGGAGAGATGGGAAAACATTTAACGACTATGATAGAAATATCCTGAATGATATGGTTCCAGTGATCTCTTCAGGTATAGACCAGCTAATGATGATCCGTTCGGTTTCAGAGACGAATCAAAGACTATTTGAAAGTGAAAAGCTTGTCAGTATTGGCCAACTTGCTTCAGGCATTGCCCATGAGATCCGGAATCCGCTAACAAGTATGAAAATGAATCTACAGGGGTTAAAACGTTCTTCTGAATTAAATGAGAAAAACCAAAGACGAATGACGATATGTCTGGATGAAATTGATCGCCTGGACGGTATCGTATCAGAGGTTATGCATTTTGCCAGACGTACCAAATTGACGGTAATGCCAACTGACGCCAAAAGACTTATTAATGCAAGCCTTGATCTGGCAAAAAGTGAGTTGAAGGACAAAGAGATTGAGATAAACGTTCGGATTGAAGAGGGTATTCCAGAAATAAAAGTTGATGAGAATCGCATCCTTCGAGTTTTGATTAACCTGTTTATTAATGCATCACAAGCTATGGAAAAAGGTGGTATTATTACCGTGACGGCTGAACCCTATGGAGCTGGAGTTGAAATACAAGTTGCCGATAATGGCCCAGGAATACCGGAAGAGATGAGGAGAGAAATCTTCAACCCATTTTTTACAACAAAAGCCGGAGGGACTGGGCTTGGGCTTGCAAATGCACTTAAGTTTGTTCAGGAACATGGTGGAGAGTTGGATTGTTCATCTGAGGTAGGGATGGGGACGACTTTTTCAATGCGATTACCACCGGTACCGCCAACAGAAGTGAACGATCCATCATCACTGAGAGTGATGCCTACATAAAAAGAGTAAAAGTTGTAGCTGATTGTTTTTGGGGAGACAAAATGCCGACAGTTCTTTTGATTGATGATGATGTAAAACTTACCGAATCCATCGTTTTAAACGTAGCTGAAGATCAATACGATTGGGTAATTGCCCATGATGGTGAGGATGGACTTGAAAAAGTGAAATCCTTCGAACCGGATTTGATCATCGCAGATATCCGTATGCCAAAAATGGATGGGATCACTCTACTTGGGAAAGTTAAAGAACTGGGCTATGAAGTTCCTGTGGTAATGATTACTGCTTACGAAGATATGGAAACGACCATCAAAGCTATGCAGATGGGAGCGTTTGAGTACGTTCGTAAACCGATCGATCCTGACGAGCTTGAACTTATTATGGACCGTGCATTGGAAACAATGAAACGGGAACGACGATTGACTCACATGGTTCAGGAGATTTCAGCCAATTACCGTATCAATAATCTCGTCGGCTCAACACCTGCCATGCAGGAAATTTTTAAAACCATTGGGCAAGTGACAACAAGTTCTGTTAGTGTTTTGGTCAATGGTGAATCCGGCACAGGTAAAGAACTGATCTCAAAAGCGATCCATTACAATAGTCCTCGGCGTGAATCCCCATTTATTGCAATAAATTGTAGCGCGATACCTGAAGGTCTTATCGAGAGTGAGCTCTTTGGTCATGAAAAAGGGGCTTTCACCGGCGCTATCGCAATGAGTAAAGGTAAGTTTGAGATTTGCGAAGATGGTACCCTTTTCCTCGATGAAATAGGGGATATGCCTCTATCTATGCAAGCAAAACTCCTAAGAGTATTCCAGGAAAAAGAATTTATACGTGTTGGTGGATCAAAGAAAATCCAGTTCGAAGCACGAGTCATCGCTGCCACACACCGTGATCTTGAGGCGATGGTCGTCGAAGGGACATTCAGAGAAGATCTTTATTACCGGTTGGCTGTAGTCAAGATTGAGGTACCACCACTACGTGATAGAAAAGATGATATATCCAGATTGACTGAATTCCTTCTGGCAAAAATAAACGATGAGCAGGGCGCATCTATTCGGCGGGTTGACCCAGAAACTCATGAGAAATTGAAGTTATATGATTTTCCGGGGAATGTTCGTGAACTTGAAAATATTCTGCGTCATGCTGCTGTAATGGCAAAAGGTGATATCCTTTTGTCTGAGTATTTACCTGAGCTTATAAATTTATCCAAAGGATCTGAGAAAGAGGGAGAAGGAGATTTCCGTTTTCCAGATGAAATATTGCCCCTAGACGAAATTGAGAAACGATATATCATTCACGCACTTCAATTGTCTGGTTGGAAGAAAAAATTGGCTTGTGAGAAATTGAATATTGCCAGAACAACTCTGGATCGCAAGCTGGAAAATTATGATATAAAAATGCCTGGAAAATAAAGAAGATATAAGAATATTTAAGCAAATGGTGGGAGGATATAATGGCGAAAATAGCGGTGATTCTTGCAGGTAGTGGTGTTTTTGATGGTAGTGAGATCCATGAAGCTACGCTTACACTTCTTCATCTGGATGAAGCTGGTGCGGAGGTTCAATGTTTTGCGCCGGATAAATCTCAAATGCACGTCATTAATCATGCGAAGGGTGAACCTGCTGACGGTGAAGAGCGAAACGTTCTTGTCGAATCTGCCAGGATTTCAAGAGGCAATATTTTACCCTTGAGTAAAGGTCAAACCAATGATTTTGATGCTTTGATAATTCCGGGTGGATTTGGTGTTGCAAAAAACCTATGTGATTTTGCTGTAAATGGTGCCGATTGTGCCGTTGAACCAGGGATCGAACGTGCGGTTCTGGAATTCCATGAGGCAGGAAAACCTGTAGCACCCATGTGTATTGCACCGGCGGCAGTGGCGAAGATAATGGGTAGCCGTGGGATAAAAGTGAAATTAACAATCGGGACGGATGCTGACACAGCAGCAGCTATCAACTTAATGGGAGCTGAACACGTGAATTGTGCAGTTGAAGACATCGTTGTTGACGAAAAGAATAAAATAGTTTCAACACCAGCCTACATGCTTGGACCCGGCATCAAAGAGATCAATCAAGGCATTGAGAAATTGGTAAAAAAAGTCGTTTCTATGTGTTGAAAAGAAGGAATAGGGTATTTCGAATTATTCGAAATACCCTACAACATTTCTGAAATTATGATGCAATCTGATTTATTTCAAGTTCAATTTTTGCAATTGTCTCACCTTTTTGAATAGTTATATAATTATCATCTCCTAGTTCATCTATCCAATCGTCGTCATCCTGCCCAGTATCTAAATCAATTATAGGATATACAATTTTTTTAGGGGTTTTTAATTCAATAGTTACAACTCCATTATTGTCACTGTAATTGTCGAATTGGAAAAAACCCTCCCCAAAAATGGAAAACTTTTTTTTATCAAAACCTATTTCATCAATTATACTTTTTACACTGGGTCGTATAAATGCCAACGGTATAAATTCTACAGCTGAATTCAACATACTCTTTAATATTTTACCATAAATTCCTGGATCGTTTATATGCGCTATGCTAAAATTTATTGAGGATCGTCCATCAATACCTCCCTTAAAGAGAATTCTATCACCAAAATTGTGTTTTCCTTCTTCATAGTTCAACGTTTGAGGTTCTCTACTAGTTTTAATGGCGAAAGATTTTTGACATAAACTGTTTTTGCTATTTGGCCATTCCCATTTAAAACTAAGTAGCGCTAAAGTTTCTTTCTTGTTATTACAATTATCGAATAGAGTGAAACTGTTTAGAAAAACCTCATAAGATTGATTATTGTTCGACATATCTCCTCCTGTAAAAATACTTATATATGATTGCCAAATAAATGATAGCCAAAAAAATGTTGTCTGGAAAAGTAGGATTGGAATTATAAAGAAATATAACTATATATGACTCTAGAGAAATGTATTGTATAAGATATAAATAATTAGAAACTTATGTGATAAGTAATATTAATAGTAATTGTTATGACTTGTAGTTTACAGTACTAACACGTTACTTTCACAAATTTGTTTAGTTCAATTGTGAAATTGCTGTTTGTGTATTAAATGCTGGTGTTGCGATAGTTGTGGTGTCTGTGGAATTGAACGTCAGGACCGATACGGAAACATCTGTGGCTATAAGTTAAATGGACCTGGAACGTAGAACAATATAGTAGAAGTAAAAACAAGATCATCTTGATACCTGCATACACTATGAATGCGGCTATTAATGATATCTAAAATGTATCAAAAACTTACGCTGAGAAATGGAGTGATTCCTACCTGTTTATATCAAGTATCTTTCTGTAGGAAATGAATTCCAAATTTTAAGTAATTATCTTTGATATTGATTGCAAATAATTGAATGGAGAAAATATGTGGTGGAAAAAATTTGTTCTAATGATAGCTATTTGTAGTAGTTTCGTGTATAACCAATCTATAGCAGATACGACTAGTTATTTAAAAATTCGTTCAAATCTGATTCAATCAGATCAAAGGTTTCGAATGGCGTTTGAGGAAAAAACTGAACTTGAACAGCATGCAGAAAAAGTCTTATCTGAGCTGAAAATGAAATACCTCACGTTACCATCTCATCTATTCCCACCGGCAAACCTTTTTTATGAGAATAAAGCTGAATATGACCAGATGAAGCTTCTTGAAATTATGGAGAAACTTCCTAAAGGAGGAATGTTACATGCACATCTCTTTGCAATCTCTGATTATAAGACGATGATAGAGGATACATACGATCCCAAAGCATGGTTCTATGTGGGAGAAAATAACGGAGATATACCCTACGGAGCCCTGAGTTGGCAAAAGAATTCACCCGGAGAGAATTGGGTAAACATTGTCGAGTTACGGAAAGATTGCGGCAATCCTGACTCACTGGATACTGCCATTCATAACTGGATAACCATTGACCTTGAAGACTACGCAAAGGGTGACATCTGGGTAGAATTCGAGAACTGCTGGAGTAGAATCTGGCGTTTCGTGAACTGTCCGGATAACCGAGAAAAATATATCTACGAAGAACTCAAAACGTTAGCAGAAGAAAAAGCAACTTATGCTGAATTTCGTACTTATGTCGGTCCTTTGGAATATAACAATGGGAAAACACTTTCAACCGAAGAAGTCATCGAGCAATGGCGGAGAATAAAAAAGAGAATCCAGATAGAGTATCCGGGATTTGATTTTCGTTTGATTGCCACACGTGGACGCTGGACACCACCGGATGTTACAGGTGATTACCTGAAAGACGTAGCCCATTACATCCGTGACTATCCTGACCTGGTTGTCGGGTTTGACTGGGTTGGCGAAGAGGATAAAAATCGCGGAAATATTGAGTATCTGGACGCTTGGCTTGAAGCGGATAGGTATGCTGATTCCATCGGTGTGGATTTGACTCCTTATCTTCATTCGGGTGAATCAAACCGTCTGGATAATGAGAACCTTTATGACGCGATACTTATGGACGTAAAAAGGATCGGACACGGTTTTGCTTTAAAACGGCATCCTGTTGTTATGGAAGAGGTGATTGAGAAGGATATTTGTCTGGAAATATGTCCGCTATCCAACCAGATTCTAGGTTATATTCGCGACCTGAGAAATCACCCGGCTGTAGATTATCTCGTTCGCGATGTTCCGTTTGTGATCGCTCCTGATGATCCCTCGATGTTGAACTATACATGGGCTCACGACTGGGTTGCGGCAACACTAGCATGGGATTTATCCATAGGAGAGATTCGCGAGATCATTCTTAATTCCTTCCGTTATAGCGGGCTGGATGAGAGCTCTAAAGAAAAAATGATTCAGACTTGGGAAACGGAGTGGGGGAAATTCCTGATCTGGATGAGTGACATGGAATAGAATGCTATCCTTTAAAACTTATTGATTGGTCAAATCAAAAAGAGTTAGACGATATAAAATCATATAATTACATATTGTCTCCACTTAAAGATCCTTGTATATATTTTCACATTGAATGGTCTATCACTCTCGGTTTACTTCGCTTTTAGATTTATCTTTTAATATTGAAAAAACTGAATCCCGGTGATTAAAACACCGGGATATTATTCGTTTAGCCAGTGAAGGGGAGGTTGTAGTTATGGAATACCGCATCGAAAAAGATACGATGGGGGAGATGAAAGTCCCAGCAGATCGTTATTACGGAGCACAGACCGCACGTAGCCTGATGAACTTTAAGATTGGTGGCGAAACCATGCCACCTGAATTGATCCGTGCTTTTGGTATTCTCAAAAAATCTGCAGCCATAGTTAATAGTGAACTCGGTATTCTTCCGAAAGAAAAAGCTGATCTTATCGTACAAGCTGCCGATGAAGTTATCGCAGGAAAACTGAACGATCACTTCCCCCTAGTCGTGTGGCAGACCGGTTCCGGTACTCAGACCAATATGAACGTCAACGAAGTTATCGCCAACAGAGCTATTGAAATCGCCGGCGGTGTCCTTGGTTCAAAAGATCCAGTCCATCCAAATGATGACGTTAACAAAGCCCAATCCAGTAACGATACGTTCCCGACAGCAATGCATATTGCGGCTGCGGAAACATTGGTAAAACGGACCCTACCTGGTATCACACATCTCCGTAATGCTCTTAAAAACAAGAGTGAAGAGTTTGATGATATCATTAAAATCGGCCGTACGCACTTGATGGATGCTGTTCCGCTTACCCTTGGACAGGAATTCAGTGGTTATGCGCATCAGATGACATTGGCACTGGACCGTGTCGATAGTGTCCTGCCGCGTGTTTATGAATTGGCCCTCGGTGGTACTGCCGTTGGTACAGGTTTGAACACTCACCCTGAATTTGCAGTAAAAGGTGCAGCCAAGATCGCTGAACTGACAGGCCTTCCGTTTGTCAGTGCAACAAATAAATTTGAAGCATTAGCCGCACACGATGCCGTTGTTGAAGCGTCAGGAATCTTAAAAACTATCGCCGCAGGCATGATGAAAATCGCCAACGATATCCGTTTCTTAGGCTCAGGCCCCCGTTGTGGTATCGGCGAACTAATGCTTCCTGCCAACGAGCCGGGCAGCTCGATTATGCCGGGTAAAGTCAACCCGACGCAGTCAGAAGCGATGACAATGGTTGCGGCTCAGGTGATGGGTAATGACGTAGCGATTAATGTCGGCGGTGCAACAGGTCATTTCGAATTGAACGTTTTCAAACCGGTCATGATTTATAACCTGCTCCAGTCCGCTCGTTTGATTGGGGACTCATGTGTCAGCTTCACAGATAACTGCATTGTCGGTATAGTTCCCAATAAGGAACGAATCGAAGAATTGATGCGTAATAGCTTAATGCTCGTTACAGCATTAAATCCCCATATCGGTTATGATAACGCTGCCAAAGTCGCAAAAACGGCATTTGCAGAGAATTCAACGTTAAAAGAAACGGCAGTAAAACTGGGTCTTCTGACGGCTGAAGAGTTTGACGAAAAAGTTAGACCAGAAAATATGGTTGGCAGATAGGTGACAATTGTCACCCTCTCTAAAAACTGCCTTGATACGGGCAGTTTTTGAAAGACCCACATTAAAGATTTTTGTATGAATGTTTTTCAGGGAAATAAAAACCGGTCTCAGATGAGACCGGTTTTTTATGTTTTGAAGGCGTAGATCGGGGTCACTGAACCCGACGGTATATTTTTAGAACCAGATATTTTTGGTCGGGTGGCCCGGGTGCTGGCAAGGCAGGGCGAAGCATTGCGAAGACCGCCCACCCGGGTTTCTAATGGAAATCACATCTTAACAGCCATGAGGCTGACAAGCTGTCCGCGGGGAACTAAAAGCGATCTCAGGTGTCGCCCCCACTGATAGCCTGTCACAGCGTAGCTATAGCGTAAACGGATAGCGGGGAATCAGAAGATGTTATGCGGAATGTATTATTTTAGAAAACGGGTGGCCTGACTTGTCATGCAAGTCAGGTTTCTTCATCTTATAAGAGTATGAAAATTTGGAGGCTTATATGACATTTTATAAATCCATGTCCCGCATCATAGCCTTACTCCTTATTGTTATGATAGTATCCAACGGATGTTCAATTGTCGGCTATACCTACGGCAAAAACTCTGATGTAAAGAACGCCAACACCTATAAAAATGTTGAATTTGAAGAAATCAACCAGGGCGATTTTGTTGACATCTGGCTGGAAGATGAGATAGTTATTCGTGGTGAGGTGGTCTTTATCAATTTGAATAAAAACATCGGTGTATACGATGTCGATGCACTATATGAAACAGAAGAAAAGGTGAAAGTTTATGTCTATGAACTGGATAAAATAAATGAGATAATGGTTTTAGATATAAAGCAAAAAAATAGAAGCGCTGGTTTCACGTTTGGTTTAATATTAGATGTATTACTTATGGCACTTTTAGTCTAGTACCGAGTATAACAATAAGAAAAGTACTTGAATGAGGACTTTTGATGTTCCTTGGGGGAACAAATGATCCGCTTCAAATCAATGATCTACTTACTTTCTTTCCTTCTTTTTTCACAACCAATCCTACATGGATGTGCTGGTACCAACCTTGGCTATTACTCCGGGAAGGCAACGGATATAGAAACATCCACAGAATCCTATGAAATCTCTATTGATGAAGTAGAAAAAGGGGATTATGTCATTCTTTCTCTTGTTGGTGTCAGGCAGCGACGTGGGAAAATTATATCCGTTAAACCAGAACAGGAGATAATAATTAACTTGTTTAATCCTGTCATTGAATTTGATAGTGCAATCGATGACTATGATGATTACGATGATATTGGCTATGAATTATATAAAACCCGTCAAGTCTACAAATGGAATGAGATTGAAAAAATTGAAAAGATGATTATTGGAAACCAATTCAGAAAAAATGGATTCAAGCTGGGTTTATTAGTTGACATGTTCTTCTTTTTCGTGATCTTTATTCTGCCATTTGTTCATTAATGCGGGGAAATTGTGATGACCTGTAAATCAATGATTTATTTGTTGATATTTCTACTTGTGATGCTGCCATTATTGCAGGGCTGCACCGCAATGAACTATCATATGGGAAAGGATCTGGATGAAAGCTACCCGCGTAAAAAAGTTCTGGTGAAAGAATATGAAAATGTTGAAATAGGCAATACAGTTGAAATCGTGCTGAAAGACAAAACACGTATCCGTGGAAGAGTTTCGAACCTGAAATTGAATGATGAGATCATCCTGCGAGATATTGGATTGAATGGCAAAGAAAGGTTTTCTGTTCAAACGATTAAATTCGAAAATATTCAACGCATTTATCAAATGGAGTACGAAAAAGAATTTCGCTATGGCTTCGCAGCTTTTGGATTTCTAATGGATGTCATCATCATTTTCCTTATCTGGTTAAGTCAACAGCCTCCATGGTACATGATGGCATGAGGGGAAATATGACACAATTCAAATCTTTGATCTACTTTCTGATTTTCCTCATGCTTCTCCAATCGGGGTGTACTGCGGTTGGCTACGGTATTGGCAGGCAGAATGATATCAGGACAGCTAAACCGTCAAGAATACTGATGGCTGATGAAATTGAAAAAGGTGATTACGTAGAACTCACTCTGAACGACGGGAAAAATATTCGAGGTCGAGTACAATATAATAACGTGAATCAAAATTTGGGAATTAAAAGCTTTAGTCCTGATGATGAAGGTGATAGTTACATCTATCTCAAATCCATTGAATGGACTGAAATAGCTGAGGTTCGAGAGTTAGATATAGATAAAGAGATGAGATCAACAGGCTATTTAGTAGGGTTGATAATCGATATAGGACTAGTACTATTATTCATGTATGCATACGCTAGATCTGGAGGTGGCGCGGCTTACTATGATCATTGACAGGAGAAGTCATGACTGGTTGTAAATCAATAATCTACCTTCTCATTTTCCTCCTGATCTTCCAGTCGGGATGCTCGTATCAGGGCTATATGTACGGTCAAGTACTGGACGAAAAACATCCGAAACGAGTGAAGTACGAAAAAATTGAGGAAATGAGACGAGGTGATATTGTTGAAGTGATCATGTTTGATGATACTGTACACCTTGGGCTACTCGCCCATTACGATAAAGAACGATTCATCGGATTGGCCGAACTGGATGCTGAAATTACTCAAAATACCTATAATGATATGCAGGTTTACGAGTGGAACAATATAAAAACAGTCAGGAAAATGGAAGAACGCCAAACGTGGCGGCCTGTATTTACATTGATTGGTTTAGCATTTGATATAGTCATAATTGGCGGTCTTTACGTTATAAAAGCTTGGGCCGAAGGCATGAAAGGTATGTCAAATCTTAGCTAAATATTCCTAGATCAAGTAGAGTTGAACTTTAAATCTATCTATACTGGAAATAAATATGTACCAATTCAAATCAATGATCTACTTTCTCATTTTCCTCCTGTTATCCCAATCAGGATGTACTGCTGTGGGGCATATATCAGGAAAAGATATAGATGTAAAAAAACCCAAGAAAACGAGTATTAAAAATTATGAAGATTTGCGCGTTGGGGATCTGGTTGAGTTATCACTCCGTGATGATTCAGTATTATTAGGAAAAATTAGCAAAGTAGACGTTCAAAAATTTGTTGGAATCACACGGTTGGATACAAACCCCTCACAAGATGGATATTGGGAAGTTGAAGTTTATGAATGGAATGAAGTTAAGAATATAAGAAAGATAGAAGAGCGTGAAACATTCCAAATCGTTTTAACATTATTGGGACTGGGGATCGATCTCGCCATTGTTTTATATTTCGTTACTATGTGGATGACAGGGGCGGCAGTAAGTGGACTTAGTTGACAATAATTGAATAAATAATCCCGGATCAAGGGGAGTTGATCCGGGATTTGCCTATGACGAATTTGTCTCGTCACATTTTGCGGTCCGTAATTGTAGCCCGGGAGCGACCGCATCCCGGGGAAAGTATATAAACCGAGGTTCCTGCCAATCAATCTTCGCCAAGGCTACGCCGTAACAGGTTTCACGCAGGAACGACAGCTCTGTAAACCTATAATTCAAATATCGATTCGATCATGTCTTCGAGGAAATAGCACTCAAAATTCCAACGTACACCTGCTGAATAGCCAACCCATGACGTTGTCCATGCGTCACCGGGATCGGGTGCGTCAGCGGCTTCCGGTGCGAAATCGGCACCGTCATTCACTTCAGAATAGTAGTAGTTATATGTCGGGCCACCGAAGATTCCGAAGGTTTCAGTAATCTGATAACCCAAAAGGAATCGACCTGTTGTCACCCAATGGTTTCCTTCATCGGTCCAGAATTCATCCTGGTTTATTTTCTGCCATATTGCATCAGTTTCAACGTAGAACTTGTCGGGGATAATATCGAAATGAAGACCAAGACCACCACCGATGGTCCATGTACCAGGATCATTCCACGGTGCAACACCAATGTTAAAGATGGAGTTTATTGTGTTTGTACCTGTACGGAACGTATAGTTCATCAAGCCTGTGTCTGAATACCAGAATTCTTTGTGACGGGGACCAAATTCCGTATAGGAGAATATTCCGAGTGGGACACCGTTACATTCACCGGTAATATGGTTAATAAGACCAATCTGGATACCGTGTAGATCTTCCGTTGTGTTGCTGATACCAATTTGGGCACCACGAGCGTATTCCGCCGTGTTAATCGATCCCAATTGGAGGAAGTTGGATTTAGGTGTGTAGTTTGCCAAGCCACTGATTTGAACACCTTTGACCTCGTCACCGGCGACACAAGCCAGACCACTGATCTGGATACCATTCATCTGACCTTCAGTTACAGCAGCAATACCGGCTATTTGGATACCTAATGCGTCTCCGCCTGTTACAGCAGCTAAACCACTTGCCTGAAGTCCTTGCATGGACTGACCGGAAACAGAAGCGATTCCAGAGAACTGCGCGATATGGGTTCGACCACCAGTCAGTGCTGAAAGACCGCCGATTTGAATGGCTTTTGAATCGTCACCCGCAACAGCAGATAAACCACCCATTTGCAGGAAATAGACATCAGCACCTGCCACAGCGGAAAGACCACCAGCTTGAATACCACGGAAGTCGCCACCACTTACAGCGGCTAGTCCACCACCTTGAAGGCCAAATCCTGAACCACCAGAAACTGCGGCTAAACCACCAAATTGAGCACCGGTCATGTCATCACCGGCTACTGCCGCGATACCACCACCTTGAATACCGTTTAAACGACCACCGGCTACTGCTGCAATACCACCAACCTGAAATGGAAAAACGTCTTTTCCGGCTACAGCGGCAACTACAGACAACTGAATTCCTTTGGCATTCTTTCCAGCAACTGCTGCGGCGCCACCAATTTGGAAACCTATGGCAGAACCACCACTGGCAGAAGCTACAAAGCTGGCCTGAATACCTCTCATATATCCTTCAGTCACAGATGCAAAAGTACCGTATTGCACTCCGAGGAAATCATCCTCTACAACACTGGCTGCACCTGCAAATTGAAATCCCTTCATTTCACCATAAACTCGGTTGCCAAATCCTGCGATCTGGAGACCGTATGCATCTTCATATACTCTGCTACCCCACACACTGAGTTCAATTCCTTCAAGACGTGCCGATTCACCTTTTGTCAGGTTAATGACAAGATGGTTGAGGGCATCATCACTGTAGCGACCGTATATACTGTACTCTTTCCAGAAGGTTACGCTGAGATATCGTTTTTGATAATCATCAGATGCCGCAGCATAACTGCTGATAGGGAAGGCCATGACTAGCATAGCCAGGCAGACGTATACAAGGATAGAAGACGAGAAAATAGATTTGACTCGTGTGGGCGTTTCTGGGTTCAAACCTTTAGATGAATTAATCATTTGAAAACCTCGTATACAATTAGAACTACCGACTCACTTCATCTAATGAGCAAGCCTAGTGCCAAAGTTAAGATGTTGTTATATAACAATAAAAAAGGGGTGGTCACCAGCGTACAGTGGTGTGAAAAGACACAGTGTGGTATGTTTGATACGGAACTGTGTTGCAAAAAACACTATGGCTTCAACTGCCTGGCCATTGAGCTTAGGTGATCAAAATTTGTGCCGCAGCAACCTCCGAGAAGGTTCAGATTAAAGTGCGTATGAAGTTTCAGCATGCTGTCAGCAAAATTGTATGGCGTATCGCTTTCGAGGTGGTCCATTTCGTCCAGTTCTTCAGGGCTCATTGCCGCTGCATTTGCTTGCAAACCTGCCAGTCTTGACAGAACATAGGAAAGTTTGTCATGCTGATTCTCAAGAGATTTATGAAAGAGTGCCGGATGGACACAGTTCACCATAAAACTGGTAGGTTTTGGCGAAACGACTTTGTCAATCGTTTCCATGGCTTTGTAAAGTGGGGTACCATCCAGAATGTTGCCGTCTGGGCGAGTAATAAAGCTGATGAGGTCAGGAATCTCTTTTTCAGCAAGCAAAGTCGCAATCCCCACAGCTTCCGTTAATGCGGGAAGTGTGGCGGCCTGAATAAAGTCAACACCAGCACTTTTTAAAGCCTCAACCTGTTCTTCGTGGAATAAGATAGCATCGCTTGTGGAAAGTGCTTCTTCAGGTTTATAAGCGTTCCCTTTACAGCCAATAAGACCACCGATAAAAATGTTATCCTGAAACGAGGAATAGCGTCTTCGAACGTTCTTGAGAAACTCAACTGCCAATTGGTTTATCTCAGATACACTTGATCGCCCGAAACTAGCTATTCGTTCAGGATTAGCGCGCCAGGTAGGGGTAAATAAGAGGATGGGTAAATTATGCTCTACAGCTATATCAACGTATTGACTGTAGATTTTCGCTAATGCCTCACGTCCATCATCTGACAGCAATAGAACTGCATTTTCTATGTTTGGGTCCAATTGAAGAGTTGTTTGACGACGGATCAACTCAATGATAGATCCTTCGGTCAAAAATGGTGAATCACTCTTTATCAGTTCCTCAAATGTCATTTATACGCTCGTAAATATTCCCGCTGCACCTAAAATACCCAAGCTTGCCAGCGATACAATTACAGAAGCACACAGCACGCCGATGAAGATAAATAGCATGGCTCTTTTAAAGGAAATACCGAAGAGGTAAGCGGCGATAGATCCTGTGTATGCGCCGGTGACAGGGAGTGGTATCCCTACAAATAGAATAAGTCCCAACGCTTCATACCGTTCAACCGCTTTGCTTTTTCGTCTTGCACGGGCGAAAAGCCATTGGAAAAATTTGTCAAAAATTTTCCAACGGGAAAGGAATTTACTTACAGGACCGAGGAACCAGAGTATGAAGGGAACGGGAAGCATATTTCCCAGGATAGAAAAGAAAATCGCTTCAGGCCAGGACATATTGAGCGTAAATATCGCTATCGGAATACCGCCACGAAGTTCCAGTATCGGTAAAGCGGAAATGATAACAACGATCACCCAGGGTGGAATACCCTGAAGTCCATTGACTATTGCACTTGCCAGTTCTTTGCCAATGGAGAGGGTAATTATTCCTTCCATCCATTACTCCCAATCAGAGGGACAAAAACACATCCGCCTTTACTCGTAACGTGTATTTCGCCATTAATTTTTTCAACGAGTTTCAGGTCCTGAACCCGTCTGGGACCTGTCGGAACAACCATCTTGCCACCTTCAGCAAGCTGTTCTGTTAAACTGGATGGTATCTCAGGGGTTCCAGCAGTCACAATAATTCTATCGAAGGGAGCGAAGGAACGCCACCCCAGCGAACCATCTCCAACCTTCTGAATAACATTCTCAAAATTCTGTTTTTCGAACATCATTTTAGCATTTTTAGCCAAGAGGGTAATTCTTTCAATCGTAAAAACTTTTTCAGATAATTTGGAAAGTATCGCCGTTTGGTAACCTGATCCGGTACCGATTTCCAGTACCTTTTCCTCATGCGTCAGTTCAAGCAATTCCGTCATTCTCGCTACCATATATGGTTGCGATATCGTTTGTTCCTCACCGATGGCCAATGGTGAGTCCTCATAGGCACGTGACCTTAAATTGGCGGGAACGAACTGATGGCGTTTAATCTCACGCATCGCAGCAAGAACGAATTGGTCTTTAATACCCTTACGTTCCAGTACTTCAACCATATCCTCTCTTGCGAGATGATAATTGATCATGTGATTACCATGTTATAACGTTTGATTTTGCAAAGGTAGATAAACGTGTTTGAAACCGCAACATGTTGGAAACTGATGTTGATCTTAACTTAGGGTCTCTGTGGGGTATAAAAGTCAGGGAACTATTCCTTACCTTGCTTGTTCACTAAGTAGGTAGAGAATCTAAGTTTTTTTAATGATATGGAGGAGTAATGTTTATCCCGTTTTTTGATCCGACTTTTTTCCTGCTGATTCCAGCAATCATAATGGCATTCTGGGCACAGGGCAGAGTAAAGAATGCGTATAAAAAATATAGTCAGATAGCAAATGGTGCCGGATTATCCGGTGCTCAAGTCGCCAGAAAAATTCTGGACCGTTTCGGATTGAATGATGTGGAGGTCCATCCGACGAAGGGTGTATTGAGTGACCACTATGATCCAGCTAAGAGGGCGGTGTTCCTTTCCGTTGATAATTATCAGAATGGTAGCATAGCTGGACTTGCCGTTGCCGCACATGAAGTAGGACATGCAATTCAGCATTCCGAAGAGTATTCGCCGCTCCGTTGGCGTAGTGCACTGGTAATGCCTGTTCAGTTGGGAAGCTGGATGGCATTTCCTCTAGTACTTATAGGAATGTTTATGGCCTCACCGGCAATGATCGATATAGGAATTATTCTCTTCAGCGCGGTGGTAGTCTTTCATCTTGTCACTCTGCCTGTGGAATTTGATGCTAGTAAAAGAGCAATTCAGATTCTCTCTACAGATGGCTACATCTCAACTCAAGAAGTAGACGGTGCCAAAAAAGTGTTAAACGCGGCTGCCTGGACATACGTTGCAGCAGCTACAATGGCTATTATCAACCTCTTACGTCTTGTCCTACTGAGAGGAATGATAGGTGATGATTAATCCCATCGGTTGACAATTTATACGGCTACCTGATTTTCAGGTAGCCGTTTTTTGTTAAATCTCCCATCGAGAATTCTGTTTGATAAATTGTTCGACACCGTGAGAACGTAATTGTTTTTATTATAAGAAAAAGTTATACTACTAATCACACAGGGGGCGCCTTCGATTTTTCGGAGGCGATTACTTTTTCTTTTCGTTTGAAATTACCGGAGGTAGGAGTGGCACAAGAGTTTATTACAATCAGCCGTCTTATCGGAATGGAAGGAAGGAAGTACCCAAAGGCGACAGGTGAATTTGCCGCCTTGATGAACGAAATTGTTCTCACAAGCAAAGTCATTAGCCGTGAAGTAAATAAAGCAGGTTTAATTGATATCACCGGTGTGACAGGAGATGTAAATGTTCAGGGTGAAGAAGTCAGGAAGTTGGATGAGTATTCCAATGATTTATTCCTGCATATTCTGAAATATTCCGGTCATGTCTGCGCAATGGCAAGCGAAGAGGCTGAGGACCTTGTTCAGGGACCTACATACACCAACAAGGGTAAATATGTTGTATTGCTTGATCCCCTTGATGGTTCTTCCAACATAGATGCAAATGTCTCAATCGGATCTATCTTTGCCATATACCGTAGGATTAGCCCTGCAGGTGAGTCTGGAACACGAGAAGATTTCCTTCAACCGGGCCGTAATCTCGTTGCTGCTGGATATGTAATTTATGGTTCCAGTACAATGATGGTCTATTCCTCAGGTCAGGGAGTTCATGGGTTTACATTTGATTCATCAGTTGGAACATTTATTCTCAGTCATCCAAATATTAAAATTCCCGAAAAGTGCAACATCTATTCAACAAACGAAGGTTATACGAAGTTCTGGTCGGAAGGTATAACTCGTTTTGTTGACCGTTGTAAAGGCTTAGGTGAAGATGCGCTCAAAAAACCCATGTCGGCCCGTTATATTGGCTCCATGGTGGCGGATATCCATCGGAACCTTCTTTATGGTGGAATTTTTCTTTATCCGGGAACTATAAAGACACCTGAAGGCAAATTAAGATTGATGTATGAAGCCAATCCGATGGCTTATATCATTGAGCAGGCTGGAGGCGCAGCATCAAACGGAGTGATTGATATTTTGGATGTTGAACCTCTGGAATTGCACCAACGGGTACCTGTTTATATGGGGAACAAAGAAGAAGTTGAGTTAATTGAGAACTATATTAAACAATATGATTTGCTGGAAGAATTGATTTAACGTGTTGTATTTGAATAGATAGCGTTCATACCAACAGTATGGACGCTTTTTTATTAGGTGAAAAATGAAACAGGATTACCGAGTTAATGAAATAGTAAGCGAATTTCCTTCGTTGCAGGAAAGGGCTTTCCTGAAGCGAGGCAGGTTTATTGATCTTGATCTGAACAACACTGCTCTATTAATCCTTGATATGCAGAATTATTTTCTGAATGAAAACTCACACGCATTTCTCCCAGCCGGAAAACAACTTATTCAGACAGTTAGTGATCTAGCTCATTTTGCTAATGCGAAAAAAATACCTGTTATAAAAACTCAGCATTTGGATGTTGAAAGTAATTCAAATCTAATGACGTCATGGTGGCGAAACTCGATACAATCTGGTAGTGATGAATGTAGTCTCTGTGATGAAATCGATAAGCTGGATGCAGAGTTGGTAATAAAATCACAGTATGATGCTTTTTATGAAACGGAATTATCTAAAATATTGAAATATAAAGGAATAAAACAGATAATATTCACGGGTATTTCTACCCATCTCTGTGTTGACTCAACTATAAGGTCAGCATTTATCCAAGGTTTTCTTCCGATTCTTCCTGTTAACGGTACGGCAGCCTTTACGAAGGATCAACATCTCAATTCAGTAAAAAATCTGGAACATGGTTTTGCAGTTCTTTCTACGATCAACCATCTCAAAGTTGGAATGGAAAAACTATGAAATCTACCTGTCTTGTAATTGGAGGTGGTCCAGCAGGAATTGCAACTGCTATTCAATTGGATCGATACGGTTTAGATACCATTCTAGTTGAAAAAGGTAAAATCGGGGGACTGATTTTTAACGCAAACTTCGTTGAAAATTACCTCGGATTTCCGAATGGAATTAAAGGCCCAGCGTTAGCATCATTAATTGAAAAGCATCTAAATCAAACAATGGTTGTAGTAAAATCTGATGAAATAAGAAACATCGAATTTGAGGGTGGGCTTTTCAGAGCTAATGGCAAAAGCGAACAGTATGAGGCGGAATTTCTGATTCTGGCGTCAGGAACAGTCGCAGATGAACTTCAATATGATGGTTTAAATTCTATTCCATTTGAAAGAATCCACACGGATTTAAGAACGCTATACGATGTTGAGAATAAGGTCATTGGTATAGTCGGAGCTGGTGATGCTGCTTTTGACTATGGGATAAATCTTTCTTCCAAAAATCATGTTTTAATTATCAATAGAAGGAATTCTCACAAAGCTCTTCCTTTGCTATGGGATAGAATTCAGAAGGTGGAAGAAATTGACTATTTGGTGAACAGTAAGATTATGAAGTTATCATTTAAAACTAGTCTCCTTCAAATACATCTGAGGGATGGAAGTATTAAAGAAATCGATCATTTACTTTTTGCAATAGGACGTAAACCTGATCTATCACTTATTCCTCATGCACTCCAAGGGGTATTGAAAGAACAGGAAAAAGAGGGTAAGTTCGAGATGGTAGGTGACGTTAAGAATGGAATCTATCGTCAAGTATCAATAGCGGCTGGGGATGGAATCAAGGCTGCCATGAGAATTTACAGGAAAATAAACGAGCTGTGAAAATCCTTGCCAAAACAGGAACCAGTGACCTCGCTACTGTCTATGTCGCAGAGAGCAGCGAAGGGAAAAAACTGGAGTTTGTAGAATCCATTCAGCCTCCATTTGAGATGAAGGATAAATGGGTTTCTATTATCTCCACTCTCTACGGATGTCCGGTAGGTTGCCCAATATGTGATGCAGGCAGGGATTATTGCGGAAAAGTGAACAAAAAAGATTTGCTCAACCAGATTGACTATTTGGTAGATAGCCGTTTTGAAAATCGAAATGTCACTAGTAAACAATGGAAAATACAGTTTGCCCGTATGGGTGATCCTGTTCTTAATCCGGATGTTTTGGACGTGTTACGTGAATTACCTTCCCGTTATAATGCACCAGGACTAATGCCGAGTATTTCAACAGTAGCACCCCGTGGATGTCTGAAATTTCTGAATGAGTTGATTCAGATACGTGATGAGTTGTATTCAGAAAAATTCCAGATGCAATTCTCTGTACATACAACAGATTTTGTAGCTCGTGAGAAACTGGTACCTGTAAAGACGCTTTCATTTAGCGAGATGGCTGTTTGGGGAGAAAAATTCTATCGAGATGGAACTCGCAAGGTTACCCTTAATTTTGCTTTAGGAACAGATTCTGTTGTCGATGCAAAAGTGTTATCCGATTATTTTAATCCTGAGGTATTTGTCATAAAGCTTACACCTGTAAATCCCACTTTTTCAGCAAAAGAAAACAAAATTAAGACCTTATTTAAAGATGAAAATGAAGTTTCTAAATTGGCAAATCAGTTGAAGTTGTATGATTTTGATGTGATTGTAAGTGTAGGTGAATTAGAAGAGAATGCCATAGGAAGTAATTGCGGACAATATGTTACAATGTTGAATGATGAAATTAATAAGTCAGATGAGATGTATACTTACCCCTTGGATGATGATGTGCAAAAGTGACCTCAAGTGGGGAGCTAATCGTTATTTGAGTGTGGATTTTTTCAATTTGTAATCTTACTTTCATCCCCGAGCGCGAGTGGTGGAATTGGCAGACACGCTAGACTTAGGATCTAGTGCTTCCGGGCGTGGGAGTTCGAGTCTCCCCTCGCGCACAAAAATTATCTTTCTGGGGGCAGGGAGAAAGAAATGGAAAAGAGAAAATTCACAGAAGCAACCAGTCTTGTTATTGTGGCAAATCAGTTTCCTGATGAAGATTATAGGAAAATGCTGACAAATTGCCATCCAAACGCTTATTTCCACGAAATCTATATGCGATGGGACGAATTGTTTGAACTTTTGCCCGAAGCAAAAGAAATTCCCTGGCATGAATCAATTGACTTCCCTGACAAAGATCTTTTCTACAAAACCATGAGAATGGTTGTTGAATCGGATGCAACTCCGACTGACATCTATGCTGACATTATGGCGAATACAGAAGGTCTTACAATTCGATGGAATGAATTTCTCAAAAAAGTCCCGACAGCAGAAAAGGTAAATTGGTTCTTCATCGCCGAGAAGTACTGTGGTTATGATGATGAGGAAGCTGTTAAATAGTTTATTATTCACTTTTGTATCCGACGCTCTCAGGTTTTCCTGAGAGCGTCTTGTTGCTTAAATACAGGTGCAACATCCCGTTAATTCGTGAGTAAAATCTATATGAGGGTAGCAGAGCACATTATTTGTAGAACCCTTGCTCGAGCGTCTATCCCTTCGCATACTCACACGATAAAGAAATTTAAACTTGTTAACATTCGTAAACAGGTTTAAGATTGGGTCAAACAAACTGTAAGTTGATGTTCCTGCATAAGTTGGGAACACTTTGAGAGAATTGAGGAGAATCGTGAAGGTAGGTAAACCCACACGCGAAGGCGTTATTGCTAAGTTCAAAGTCGAAATGACTGCCGAGGAACTCGAACCACATTTTGAAAAAGCGTTTAAAAAGACAGCAAAAAAGATCAAACTTGATGGCTTCAGATCTGGTAAAGTTCCAGTAAATGTTGTCAAAAAAAGATTTGGTGATGCCGTCCGTGCGGAAGCGATTGATGATATCCTTCAGGAATCTTATGGTAAAGCGTTGATGGAAACAGATCTTCGCCCACTAACACCAGCAAAAATCGAAGATGTTGAATACGATCCTGAGAAGCATTTGAACTTTGTTTGTGTCGTTGAACTTGCTCCAGAAGTGGTCGCAGATAAATGGCAGAAACTTGAGATAGAAAAAGAAGTACCGAAAATTACTGAAGACGATGTCAACCGTCACCTCGAAAGCCTTCGCCGTGAAAAAGCAGTTGTCACAGACCGTGAAGAAGGTGAAGCTGCTGAGATGAACGACCGTATGAAAGCAGACGTTCAGGAAGTAGACGCTAAAGGTGTACCACTTATTGGTCGCAAAAGCGAAGGTATGAACGTTGAAATCGGTTCTGGTGTCCTCGGTAAAGGTAGCGACGAACAACTCGTCGGCATCAAAATCGGTGAAACCCGTCGCGTTATGATCAAACAAACCAAGACGGCAAAAGACGGTAGCAAAAAAGAAGTTGATATGGGCTGGGATGTCACACCGACCTCAATGGAAAAAGTAGAATTACCAGAGATTGATGAGGATTTCGTTTCCCAGATCAACGAAGAATTCAAGACCTTTGATGACCTGAAAGAGGACGTTACAAAGCAACTCGAAAACTTTGCCACTTTCCAGGCAGAGCAACGTCTCGCTGGTCGAATGATCGACAAAGTTGTTGATGCCCATGAATTTGAAGTACCGCCAACAATCGTTGAGCAGACTCTTGAAGAGATGGTTAAATCCCGCAAAGAAGAAATGGGCGGGATGATCCCGGAAGATCAATTGAAAGAATCAATGAAACCTGTTGCTGAAAGACAGATTAAATGGTTCTTCCTGCGTCAGCAGATGATAAAAGATCTGGAGCTGAAAGCATCAGACGAAGAAATTGAGAAGCACATTGAAAACTATGCCAGCCGTAACGAAGGCATTGACCTGGAAAGCCTGAAAACAATGTTCAAGGCCCAGGATAAACGTGAACAGCTTATTGATGAAATCGTTCAAGGTAAGCTGATGGACGCTATCAAAGAAGGTGTGAAATTCAAAGAAAAAGAAGTTGATTTTGCATCAATACTGCGATAGCACCTATTGAAACTAAAATATTACCTGGATGGAAGATGAGTACTAATCAATTAATCCCGATGGTTATCGAGCAGACAGGCCGTGGCGAAAGAGCCTTTGATATATACAGTCGTTTGCTTAAGGAAAGAATTATTTTTATTGGAACTCCGATAGATTACCAGATCGCGAACGTGGTCACCGCTCAGTTACTTTTCCTCGAAGCTGAGGACCCGGAAAGGGATATAAGTATTTATATTAATAGTCCGGGAGGATCTGTTTCGGATGGTTTGGCTATCTATGACACAATGCAATACGTAAAACCTGATGTTCAAACGATCTGTATCGGGATGGCCGCTAGTATGGGAGCTGTCTTATTGACCGCAGGGGCAAAGGGAAAACGTAGTTCATTGCCAAATAGCAAGATTATGATTCACCAGCCGTCAGGTGGTTTCAGGGGTACAGCCTCTGATATCGAGATTCAGGCCGGCGAAATTCTGAAGGAACGTGAAAGACTTTATGGTATTCTGGCGGCCCACACAGGCAAAAAATCAGAACAGATTGCCAAGGATAGCGATAGAGACTATTTCATGACTCCTGATGAAGCATTGAAGTACGGTGTTATTGACAAAATACAGGGTGCCAATAGCAGTCCAGCTGCCAAAAAGAAGTAAACAAGAACCTTGTGTTCGGGATAAGATATGAGCGATACAACAAATACAGATACAAGCAAGACCAAGCAGCGATGTAGTTTTTGTGGTCGTACATCTGATCAGACAGAAGTTATGGTCAGTGGTCCAAAAGGTGTTTTAATCTGCGATCACTGCATTCGAGCTTCAAATCAGATCATTCAACAGAGTTCACCAAAACGTCAGATGAAACCTCTGGATACTTTTCCAACTCCAGAAGAAATCAAAAACCGTTTAGATGAATATGTGATTGGTCAGGATGATGCGAAAAGAAAAATCGCTGTTTCAGTGTACAATCACTATAAACGAATCAACAACAAGTCACTAAATGATGATGTTGAGCTTGAGAAATCAAATATTCTCCTTATGGGTCCAACTGGAACAGGCAAGACCCTGATTGCACAGACTCTTGCAAGATTATTGCAGGTACCTTTTGCAATCGCAGATGCAACCACGCTTACAGAAGCGGGTTATGTCGGTGAGGATGTTGAGAACGTTCTCGTGCGTCTCTTGCAGGCTGCAGATTATGATGTAGCGTCAGCAGAGATTGGAATCATTTATATTGATGAACTCGATAAGATTTCCAGAAAATCATCAAATGCTTCTATCACGCGAGATGTTTCCGGTGAGGGTGTCCAGCAGGCATTGCTGAAAATGCTTGAGGGAACTGATGCCAACGTTCCACCAGAAGGTGGAAGAAAGCATCCGGAGCAGAAGCTGATAAACATCAACACAAAGAACATTCTGTTTATTTGTGGTGGTGCTTTTGAAGGTATCGAAGATTCTGTGAAACGTCGTGTTGGCGAAAAGACCATGGGCTTTGGGGCTCCCGTTAGAGCGATGTCGGAAATATCCACATTCGATTTGTTGAAACAGGCACAGCCGCAGGATTTGATGCAGTTCGGTCTGATTCCTGAACTGGTGGGTCGTCTTCCGATTTTTGGTGCTCTTGAAGAACTTGGCGAAGAAGCCTTAACACGAATCCTCCAGGAACCGAAAAATGCTTTGGTGAAACAATACAAGCGTCTCTTCGATATGGAAGATGTTGAGTTGGTCTTTGATAAGAAAGCTCTTAAAGAGGTTGTTAAACTTGCCATTGATCGTAAAACCGGTGCTCGAGCTTTACGTAGTATTCTTGAAAACGCAATGCTGGACCCGATGTTTACAATCCCAAGCAAGAAAAACGTTATCAGGGTGACGATCACAAAAGACGTTATACTGGGTAATGCACAACCAGTACTTGAATTGTCGAATAGCCGAAAACGAGCATAAAATACGATGAGCAATTCTGAAAAAGATAATAATCAGGATGATCTTCAGCCTTCCGCTATTCCCGGAAGGCTTCCTGTTTTCCCTGTAAGGGATCAGGTCCTCTTTCCTAAAATGGTTTTCCCGCTGCTGGTAGGTAGGGAAGGCACTCTACGTGCGGTCGAAGCTGCTATGATGGCTGACCGTATGCTGATGCTTCTCGCCCAGAAAGATCCGCAGCAGGATGAAGTCGGATTTGAAGACCTGTACAAAGACGGTGTTGTCGCAAAAGTCGTTCAGGTAATGAAACTTCCTAACGGTTTGGTGAAAGTGCTGATCGAGGGTATTGTCCGCGCCAGAATCAAAGAACCACAGGAACGTGAAGGCTACCTGGAAGCAACACTTGAGCCTCAGGTTACTTCAAGTGGAGTGGATATTCGTCTTGAAGGCGCCATGCGCCATGCGTTGACGCTCTTCCGCGAATATGTTCCATTGAACCGTAATTTGCCGGACGAACTGCTCTTTTCCATCGATTCCATCAAGGAACCTCAAAGGCTTTCGGATTTTATCGCAAGTCAGTTGAGTATTCCATATCAGAGAAAACAGAAAGTTTTGGAATCTGAAACGGTATACGAACAGTTCCTTGAAATATCATCCCAATTAGCCCACGAAATCGAAGTTCTTCAAGTAGAGAGAAACATCGAAGGACAAGTTCGGGATAAGATCAGCACAACCCAGCGTCAATACTTCCTTCAGGAACAACTTCGAGCGATCAAACGAGAACTTGGGGAAGAGGGCGATGATGATTTTGGGGATATCCTCGCATATCAATCCAAAATCGAAGAGACAAAACTTTCAGATGCTGCCCGTGAAAAAGTCGAGGAGGAAATCGACAAGCTTAAGGGAATGCCGATGCTTTCCCCTGAAGCGACTGTCGTCCGTAACTATATCGACTGGGTACTGAATATTCCGTGGAAGAAAAAGACACGGGATCGTCATGATATCAAACGAGCATCAAACATACTTGATGAAGACCACTACGGTTTAAATAAACCGAAAGAACGTATCCTCGAACACTTAGCTATCCTTAGTCTTGTCAAGAAGATGCGTGGTCCTATTATCTGTCTTGTTGGCCCTCCGGGAGTGGGTAAAACATCTCTTGGACGGAGTGTAGCGCGAGCATTAAACCGCAAATTTGTTCGTATCAGCCTCGGTGGCGTACGTGACGAAGCGGAAATCCGCGGTCACAGACGTACCTACATCGGTAGTCAACCGGGTCGAATTATCCAGTCCATGAAACGGGCTTCCGTTGTGAATCCTGTCTTCCTGCTGGATGAAATCGATAAAATGGCAACCGATTTCCGTGGTGATCCAAGTTCTGCGCTACTAGAAGTATTAGACCCAGAGCAGAATTCAACATTTTCCGATCATTACCTTGAAGTCGATTACGATCTCAGTCAGGTGATGTTTATTACGACTGCAAATAGCCGTGATGGAATCCCATTACCACTGCAAGACCGTATGGAAATTATAGATTTACCCGGTTATTTGAGTGAAGAAAAATATCAAATTGCTAAGGGTTTCTTAATTCCAAAACAGTTGAAGGAACACGGATTAAAGGCAGAGAATGTAAAATTCACTCGTGAAGGTCTTTTCAAGATTATTGAAGAATACACACGAGAAGCAGGCGTTCGTGAACTCGAACGGATGATTGCCAAAGCCTTCAGACGGATTGCACGGAAACGGGTTGAAAGTGGGAACGGGAAACATGTCACAATCGGCGTACCAAAACTGAAACCATTACTGGGTATCCCGACTCATCACCATAACCGTATCAAGGATAAACCACTTGAGGGTGAAGCAATTGGTCTTGCATGGACACCTGTTGGCGGTGATATCCTGAAGATTCAAGTAAGGACTATGCCGGGTAAATTCCAATTCACATTAACCGGCCGCCTGGGTGATGTGATGAAGGAATCTGCCAGCGCCAGCCTGACCTATATTCGTAGTAAATCCGAGGAACTGGGCATCGATCAGTCCCTCTTCAAAGATAAAGAAATCCATATCCACATCCCCGAAGGTGCTGTCCCGAAAGATGGACCCAGCGCCGGTGTTACATTAGCTACGGCATTACTTTCTGCCTTAACTGGTAAGAAAGTCCGTGGTGATCTGGCGATGACTGGCGAAATTACACTACTCGGTGAGGTTCTACCCGTTGGTGGAATCAACGAAAAGGTGATGGCTGCCCAGCGTGCCGGAATAAAAACCATCCTGCTACCCCATGAGAACGTTCCCGAATGGGAAGATAGACCCAAGGGCGTGGGTAAAGGTATGGAAATACACTTTGTAGAAGAGATAACTGACGTATGGAAGTACGCCTTTGTGGATGAAGATTAGGTGCCGTACTACTATGTTTATACCGTCTGAGTGATTTTTCTTCAGACGGTATTTTTGTTCCCGATTGGGAACATCCTCTATAGCTCATATCAACCTTAGCTTTAGCGGTGGTTGACTAGCGTAGGAGGATATGCGGGAACCCAGTGTGTAAAGAAACGTAGGTCGGGGTCTCCGAACCCGATAAAGGAAGTGGGCAAGGGACTGCCCAACTTACTTTAGCAGATGACGTTGTTTGCTTGCTGGAAGTCCGGCTACTGCCGGGCAAACAATGTCTATTTGAGCCTTAATATAACCCCTGCTTACCCATTTCATTAGGCAAGCTGGGCATATGTAGAAAACAATATATCATATAGATATAGTTGAGCAAGGTAGCTCGGGAGCGACCAAGTCCTACGAAGCTTTAGCGAAGTAGGATGCATCCCGGGAAGTATAAATGTAGGTCGGGGTCGCCGAACCCGACAAAGGAGTTGGGCAAGGGACTGCCCAACCTACAAAAAGAGACTGAGAAAAACCATGTGGAAAGTCACATCCATTCAGAAAATGACGCCCAAATACAAGGGCACGCCACGTCCAGCAGTTGCCGTTGCGGGTAAATCAAACGTTGGGAAATCAACGTTGATCAATAATGTGCTCGGCAAAAAGATTGCTAATACGTCCAAGACTCCCGGACGAACCCGTGGTGTTCACCGTTTCCTGATTAACGAACAATGGGACCTGGTGGACCTTCCCGGTTACGGTTACGCCAAGGTCGGTATGGACCTTAAGATGAAATTCCGCGACATGGTAACCAATTTCCTCTCTGGGCACGGCAATCTGCGTCAATTAATTGTTCTGGTGGATATCCGTCGTGGTGTGGGTGAAATCGACTTTGAAATGATCGAATGGGCAGAGCACGAAGGTGTAGGAGTAACGGTTATTTTAACCAAATCAGACAAATTAAAAAATATGCATAAAAAGAAAGCCCTTCAGGACGCAAAAAAAGCCCTTGAAGGTCGTTGCAACGTTTTTACGCACAGCTCAACAAAAGGGGACGGGCACGAAATCCTCAAGAAAAAACTGGTGGAATGGTACAGCGTGGATGCGTTTGGGGAATGATAGTAGCTAGAGAGCGACCAAGTCCAACGAAGCTTTAGCGAAGTAGGATGCATCCCGGGAAAACATGATTAATAATCTAAAAAATGTCCGTTTCACATTTCTACTAAGAATTTTTGAAACCCGAGTGGCCAACACTCGGGCAACCCGTCTAGAGTTTTTGTTGAAACCTGAATGATCAGTCTTCACCAAGGCTTCGTCCTGACAAGCCGACATTCTGTCACCTGCATAGAGAATGTACCCATCACTTTAAGGATGGGCTATCCGTTCCTAAATGGATAAAATAACAAAACCCTTCACCATTAAGATGAAGGGATTTATTTGATAAATTGTATTATGATGCTTTATCAGCTTCAATTATTGCTTGTTCTGCATGTTCCAATGCTGTAGCGAAGTGAATCAATGCCTTTGACAATATGGGTTCTTTTTCAGCTAATTTCATTTCAGCAAGTGCATTAGCATAATGAGTTTTAGAGTTTTCTCCCTTGTCAGCTCCTTTTTCTTTTGCTTTATCAATGGCATCTTGAGCAACATTCCTTGATGCAACTCGAGGTGTGGTGGTCTCCTCCCCCTTGATTGCTCGAACCAAGTCCATCGTATCGCTACTCTTCTTTGCAAAGTAGAAAGCAATAACAGTAGCTGTGATGATTTTTATAGGTTCAATAAAGGCGTCAGGTTTGAAAAATGCGAAACCAATAAAAAATAAGACAACAGCAATTGATATTACACCTCGAATAGTTCCTTGTGGTAGGCCAAGTGCTTGTGTCATAATATTACTAGACATAACGTCATGGTTTACAGCATTTACAATGGCTTTGTTTCTGGAAATCCATGCAGCAACTAACAAGAAAAATATTGCAGCGATTACCACGATTAATGTAATCCTAATAAGTTCATCGCTCAGAGAAGCTACTTCCTTATTTAGAGATTTTACCTCTTCCTGAAGTTTATTAAGAGTAGAATCGGTGGGTGTCTCGGAACTTTGAGCATATACTGGTATAAACGTCCCGAAGAGAATTGAGATGATGATAGAAAAATAAAGGACTTTTTTCGACATGATAGACTCCAATTAATTAGAAAAAAATGATCGAATAGAGGATATAAGAGGTGTTATAAATAGATTATAAAGTATAAACTCCGTTATATAGGATTCAAACTTGCTACTTGAAAAAATTAAAATTGTCGATTATTGTAGAGAAGTATTGGCTCTCTTGTTATTGTGAACAACAATGATAACCAATTTATTTACAGGCCTAAACAACGCTAATGATATCGAATTACTGAAATTAAATTGCTATGTGGAAGCGTTTGAAGGTTAGACTATACTTTATCAATTCTGCATTAAATATGCAGGAACCTCAATTTAATTAATATATTTAGCTGAAACCTGAGTGGCCAATCTTCGCTACGCTTCGTCTTGATGTGCCAGCGTTCGGGCTATCCAGAAACAAAAAAACGCTTACATTAATTTTTAAATTCCTACCACCAATTTCACTTTCACATCACCGATAGTGATATGTGCGGGGAGGGGGTTGCCGAGGTCACCGTCACCCTGAATAGCAGGATTACCTTTACTCGTGATGACCATATCTTTGGCACGCAACATCGTGATCTCTTTGATCGTTGTATGTTTGCCTTTGTATACCTTGGGGAAGACGTTGAAGAATTTCATTTTGGATACGTTTTCAACAAGGCAGATGTCCAGCAGACCGTCATTCATGTCAGCATCAGGGGCGATCTTCATCCCACCACCAAAATTTGGTCCATTGGCAGCAGCAACCAGCAGGAAACGACCGTCGTATTTTTTACCGTCGATGGTTATGGACAGCTCTTCAGCTTTATATCCGAGGATGGTACGGATCACAGTCCAGTAGTAGCAAAACGTACCGGATATTCTGCAATTTGTAGTTCCCAAATTCCGAATCACTTCTGCGTCGAACCCAACACCGGCAACGTTCACAAAGGTATAGCCGTTAAGCGTGGGAACGTCAATTTCCTTGATCGTGTAATTATCCAACGCTTTGATGTTCTTAATCGTATCGAGATCACCGCTGATGTTTCGCACAAAATCGTTTCCACGGCCACACGGTAGCACTCCGCCGTAAATATCCTGACCTCGGATGCCTTCGATGACGTCGCTGACAGTGCCGTCACCACCCAATGCAAAAACAGCATCAAACCCGTTTTCCTTTGCGGCTTTGGCCTGATCGATGGTGTCTTTACGGGATAGAGGGATTGAAAACGTGTAGTCGTGAACCAGATCTTTGGCGATTTCCCTGATTTTTGGCAGAGTCTTCATGGTACGCCCGCCCGATGCTTTCGGGTTGGCAAGGACGAGTACTCTTAGCGGTCTGGTGAATTTTTCCATTTTATTCTTTGTAGGCCGGGTTCTCCGAACCCGGCACTCTTTTACGCCGGTGTCGTCCGCCGTCGCCAAGGCTATGGCGGGACAGGGGGACGACACCGGCCTACAATTTCAAATTCTTACTGTGTTGTACCGAAAAACAGTCCTAGAAGGATGGGAAGAAGAATAACAAATATGCCCATCAAACTTTCACCAGCTATCAAACCTGACGCTGCTGGAACGGTATAAGTTGCATCCAATTTCGGGTATTTTTTCTGTACGACAAAAGCGATAAGACCACCGATGAACATGCTGAACGCGTACCAGAAATGGAAGGTAAATGCCAAGCCGATTCCTAATGGACTTGGGACCCACGCGCGTGCTTTCATCGGGAGCCATTTAGGTAGCAGAACGAGCAGGATTCCCAGCAATCCACCTACGACCAGAGCGATCTGAGCTGTTGGGTGAAGTGAATCGAGACCGTTACTTAATAGCCTGGCAACTGAAGCCCAAACTTGTGCGGCTGGTGCAGGCCATCTATCCGTACCAAGTGCATCAGCAGTCGGGACGAGTAGATAGAAAGTCGGGACTGTTACCGCTGTTCCGATAAAGATACCTGAGAACTGTGCCAGAAATTGTTTACGGGGGTTAGCACCGAGGACATATCCACTCTTCAGGTCAATTAGAAGATCAGATGCGCTATCGGCAACACCGGCAGTAATACAAGCTGCCATAAGGTTGACGTTTGTTTTTCCCGGGGCAATGGCACCGTACATGAGCTGGGTGACTTTACCCATGGCTCCGACGGGTGTCGTATCGGTTTCACCAGCGACACGGCAGGCAACAAGGGCCAGGAAGAACGAAAGCACGATGGCAAGTGTACTCATCCAGATGGGCATGTTGAAGGCAACGTAAGCAATCCAGATTACGCCAACACCACCAACGATTGCTCCTGTGGCGAACCAGCTGGACGGTACTTCAACCTTTTCGATCCATTTGCCAAGATCGTCAGTCGCTTTTTTCTTTTTACCGAATATATCGCCAAGTCCACTCAACGCGCGGACAACGGATTTCCATTGAAGAGCGAAGGAAAGAAGACCACTGGTAACCATACAAGCTGCACCACCCCAGAGGGACCATGATACCATTGTACGGTAGTTCAGGGCTTCAATAACGCCAATGTTATACATGTAAGGGACAAGTATTACCCAGTTCAGAATCGCACCGATCAACACAGACGTTGCGACACGGATACCCATAAGCGCACCGCCGGCAACCAGAAGTAAACTACCTTCAGCACCCACAGTATAATCCATCGCCTTTTTACCGAATAACGGGTAGACTTCCTGTATAATGTGGAACGGTTTTTTCAGGAGGCCGATTTCGGAAAGCATGACAAATCCGTCACGGAGGAAAGCGACCAATGCACCAACACCACCAGCGATGAAGAGTGCTTTTGCGCTTTTATCCGCTTGTTCCTCGCCTTCGATCATACCTTCAAGGTCTACATCATCTAAATCAGCCTGAGTATCTACTTTGGCTTCACCGTTATAGGCATTGTCAACAGTTTCGCGTGTTTCATCATCCGTCATATCCGCGACAGGTTTTTCCAATGCAGGGTTATGTGCGGTGTCGTTGTGAAGACTGCGAAGAGTCATCGCGGCCGCAATACCTGATGGGAACCTTAGGCGCTCCACATTGATCATCTGTCGTTTCATCGGGATGGCTAATGTCACACCGAGAATTGCAAGGAAGAAAATCCAAAGGGTTAATAAACCGTAGGATATATGAACCCCATTTACCAGCAGGAATGCGGCGATAGCCGAAACCAGCGTACCTCCTGTCGAATAACCGGCAGCGGAGGCTGTGGACTGCATAGCGTTGTTTTCCAGAACCGTCATATCGGACTTAACGATTTTCATCTTCCGGAAGAATTTCCAGATCGCATAACTTAGAACGCAGGCAGTAATCGCTACACCAAAACCCCAGCCAGTCTTCAGGCCGATGTATAGGTTGGTTAGTGAGAGAACCGCCCCAAGTGCTGAACCCATCAGGACAGCACGGAGAGTGAGTTGGCGCATTTTACCACGGTAGTGGTTTTTGTACCAATTCAGCTCAACAGCATCCGTTGTGTTGGGCGCATTTGCTGGTTTGGACATGAGAATTTCCCATCATTAGCAGTTTATATGAATGAAGAGAAAATATAGGGCAGTCTTTTATTAAGGACAAACCATTGGCTCGTTCTTGTGAAAAGAATAGACAAAAACTACACTTTTTTCTCAGCAATAAATGCTACATAAGGTGAGAGGTGAAGTCCCCGTGGGCCTGATATTGAAATGACAGCATTCGCAATGGCACAAATGGTCTCTTTGACAATATTGTTTACACCACGATAATAGCCCGGAAGAACTGAAGCCTTATACCCGGCATTCCTATACCGGTCGAGGTATTGCTGAGCAGTAAGAAGTCTTTCTTGCCAATTACCGTTGACAGGATCGCATGTATTGGTGGGATGGTCAATTCCAACTGGGAATATATTTCTTTTTATGTATGTCTCAACATCCTGATGAATATGGTCAATTCGTTTACCGCGAGTTAAAACTGCAAGTTTATCTACGATATCATCAGGTAAATCGCTGGAATATTCGCGAATCATATCTTTTCGCATTTCGAGGTAGGCTTGGGTACTATCTGCTGAACGATATCCCCAGATGGCTTCACGTCCTTCATATTCAACTTGATGATGAAAATTGAAGTGATCTTTGCGGATTTTAGGGTTAGCATCATTGGCAGAGGTTGACATAACAGCAATCAGGTTTCCATCGGAAATTTGCCGTAGCATCTCGAAATTAGTCTCAAGTCCGTAAATGTGTTCTAAAACGTTATTAGAAATAATGATATCTACTGATAAATCTTTTTTCTCTCTGTATTTGACAATTTCATTGATTCCCCCAGTGATGTAGTGATCGGGAACTACACCAAGCATAGGCGCAAGTTTTTCTGCATCCTGACGAGTATTCTCGAAAATATCGTTGTAGATTACTGTACCGACACCCATTTTTTTTGCAATTAATCCTACATATCCCAATCCAGCACCATAGTCGAGGAGTGTAATTTCACTAAGGGGTTTATCTATTCTATCCAATGCCCAGGCAATGAGGTAGGTAAGTACCATCATCGTTCCACGTATATGGGATTGATGTTCTACCAGGCTACGTTGACCGTAGTCAGACATTCCAGTTTCTGAATGATTAATTTTTAAGATATTTTTACTTAAAAGAGAGGTACATCGCTCAATATTTCTTAGTAATTCTTTATCCTTTGGCAGACGAGCAAAACGGTGCAAATATTTCATTCTTAATATCTCCTGATTTCTGGATGCCTAATATGTTCAAAAAGCAGTGACATTTCAATACTGAAGATATTTTCAGAAGAATATTGAAAGACTATTTACTGGTAATCGAGGAGAAGTTTCTTGCCGTTTCGGACCGGAAACACTATCTTTTCGGATTACTAAATTTTCCCGTTAATTCCATAGGTGAGAAGTAATCGTGAAGAAAAGAATTCTTTCAGGAATGCGTCCAACTGGACGTCTCCATCTTGGTAATTTTGTCGGTGCGCTTGAGAACTGGGTTAAGATGCAGGGTGAATATGATAATTATCATCTGGTTGCTGACTATCATGTTTTGACAACCGACTATCTAAATTCATCTAACATTCTTCCCAATACAATTGAGATGGTGAAAGACTGGCTTGGGGCGGGTATTGATCCTGAAAAGAGTCCCATCTTCCGTCAATCGCAAGTGAAAGAACATGCTGAACTCTACCTGATTTTCGGGATGTTGATTACAAAAGCTCGTCTCGAACGTAACCCCACGTTGAAAGAACAGATTCGCGATTTGGCTGAGAAACTTAGAGCTACATCTTTGGAAGAAGTCGAGGATAGTTCTGACATGGCATTAATCAGCCACGGTCACCTTGGTTATCCAGTGCTTCAGGCGGCAGATATTTTGCTATACAAGGGGAACGCTGTTCCTGTTGGTGAAGATCAGCTACCTCACATTGAAATTACTCGGGAAATGGCGCGACGTTTTAATAATATCTGGGGAGATGTTTTCCCAGAACCAGAACCCGTTGTTCTAAAGGAATCAAAGCTAAGTAGACTGCCTGGAACCGATGGCAAACGCATGTCCAAAAGCCTTGGCAATACCATTTATCTTTCTGATACTGAAGAAACGACTGGCAAGCAGATAATGACGATGATCACGGATACCCAGAAGGTCAGAAAGAACGATCCAGGTCGTCCAGAAGTTTGCAACGTCTTTACATACCATCAGAAATTCAACCCTGAAGAAGTACCGCAGATCGAAGCCGACTGCCGCTCTGGTGAACTTGGTTGTGTTGCCTGCAAACGGAATTGTTCTGCTAAACTGAATGAATACCTTACACCGTTACGTGACCGTAGAAGCAAATATACTGACGATATGGTGATGGACATTTTAAAGGATGGGGAAGAAAGAGCTCGCAATACTGCTGCTGAGACAATGCATCAGGTTCGCAAAGCGATGAAGTTCGGTGAAATTGTTTAGTTCGGAGTATTTTTGCCTGAAGATTTAAAAAAAGAAGAAGAAATTGAAGTTGTATCTGTTCTTGAAGAAGAAGGTAAAAAGAACGGATTATTCAAGATAGAAATTCCGGTTTATGAAGGACCGATTGATCTTTTGCTCTATGTAGTGAGGCAACGTGAAGTCGACCTGACGGAACTTCCTCTCGCTAGAATAGCTCGTGATTTTCTGGAATATGCGAAAACGTCGAAAGATCTGGATTTAGATGCGGCAGGTGAGATAATTTTCACCGCTGCTGTTCTTTTGAGAATGAAAGTTCGTTTCCTGCTTCCTACGGAAGAATCTGAAGAGATTGAAGATCTTGAGAACGTTGCTGAACGTGATGAAGAGCTTGAAGAAATTTATCGTGAGATCGTCAGCGCAGCCCGTAAGCTGGCACTAGGTGAAGAGCAACAACGAAACCACTTCAGGCGAGGAGAAGCTGCCGGAATGGTTGAGATCAATGAGACGAAGGAAATGCTAAAGGATCTCAGTATCGTCAATCTCGCAGAAGCATTTCGCGATATAACCAGCCAGATGGACAGTACACCGATTCATCAGCTTGCACTTTTTAAAGTCTCCGTTGCTGATCAATCCAAGATTATTCTAGCATCGTTAAGAAATCGAAAAAAGATAGCATTTAAAGAAATTGTCAAACACTTGCGTGAACGTATCGAAGCAGTCGTTGCATTCCTCGCAATGCTTGAGCTGATTCGTTTTAGCAGAATCAGGATCAAGCAGGACAAACTATTTGATACGATATGGATAATCAGAGGTCCCAAATATAGCGAAGAGTATGAGTTTTCTCCTGGGGATGAAGATGAGTGATACTTCGGAAATTCAGAATTCATCAACCAACGATAATTCTGAGAACGAAAATAATTCGGAAAACATTAGCACCGAAAAGACCGACGCCAAGTTCAGTAATCAGTCAGCGGGAGAAGAAGTCTCGCGTGAAAAGCAACTGGCAATTCTTGAGGCACTGCTATTTGCTGCCTCAGAACCTCTGGACATAGATGTATTAGCACAAACCGTCCCAGGTTTGATTGAAGCCAACGTTGAAGATCTCGTTGATGGATTGGAAGAATCCTATTCCAATAGAGGTCTGACCGTTCAGCGTGTGGCCGGTGGATGGCGTTTGGCAACGAGAAGCGACTATGCTGAATATGTAAGAACACACCTCAGGGGAAGAATCAAAACAAAATTGAGTAAAGCATCGCTGGAAACTGTATCGATCATCGCTTACAGGCAACCTGTTAGTCGAAGTGAAATAGAGCAAATGCGAGGTGTTGATAGCTCGCAAGTACTCCGTCACCTTCTCGAAAGAGAGTTAATTAAAGTTGATGGTAGAGCAGAAGCACCTGGCCGTCCGTTACTTTATGGAACATCGCAGCTATTCTTGGAATACTTTGGCCTTGATTCACTTCACGGTCTACCGATGCCGGAAGAAATATTTGGTGAGCCTGAAGAAGAACAAGCTGGTCAGGCAATTCCTGTCCGTAAAGGACCGTTTGAGGGTTCTGACAGTGGAATTGATGATGAGACTTATCGCCCTGATTATGCAAAACCAACGATTGTTCAAAGAGGTGATTGGGCTGAGCCAGAAGAGGAAGAAGGCTCAAATCCAGCATAATATTTCATAATTCTTTAAAAACATTTATTTAATATCATATACTACTCCACTGGAGTGATGTTGTGCGAAACAGGAATCTATTTGTTATCTTTGTCACAAATTTATTCCGAATAACTTGAGTTTGCACATCATATTGGGAGACTAGAGTATGGATCTCAAGGGTAAAAAAGCTTTAGTACTTGGTGGTTTCGGACTGGTTGGAATGGCCGTTTGCCGTAAATTGGCAGAAGAAGGTGTGACCGAAGTAATTGTGACATCCTTGAAAGAAGATGAAGCTAATTCTGCGTGTAAACTTCTCCACAGTGAATATTCGAACATCACCTTCACTCCGGCATGGGGTGATCTATTTGTAAGAACCGATTTCAAGGATACCCCTCGATCATTAGTGATGAAAGATCCGACAAAACGCAGGACTTTTATCAGGGATATTCTTGATCCATTGACTTCTGACGTAGTCGATCGCATAACTTTATACCGTCAAATTGTCGACAATGAACCTCATGTCGTTATTGACTGTGTTAATACTGCGACTGGTATTGCTTATCAGGATGTCTACGAACAATCCGAAAAGGTTCTGGATCGTTTAGATCGAGCCCGTGAAGATGGTTTCAGCGAAGAAGTTGTTGATACGGTTGAAGACCTTGTTGCCAGTATGAATGCCCCACAATTGGTACGTCATGTTCAAGTTCTACACAATGCTTTGATCGACGGTAATTGTCGTGGCTATATAAAAGTTGGTACAACAGGCACAGGCGGGATGGGACTCAATATTCCCTATACACATAGTGAAGATAGACCTAGCCGTGTCTTGCTCACCAAGAATGCCATGGGCGGCGCACAATCTCTGATGATGTTCCTTATGGCGAGGACACCATTACAGGATGACGAAGGCAAAATCCGTGAGATCTTTGTCAAGGAAGTAAAACCAGCTGCTGCCATCGCCTGGAAGGGTGTAATTGCTGGGGAAATTAGAAAACGTGGACAGAACTTCCCCCGCTACGACATGGATATGTCAAAAGCAATGCCGCTCGGAAAATCCCTCAATACAGATATGGAAGAGGGTAGCTGGGTCAAAGGTAATGATACTCTAAAAAGTGTTTATATCGATACCGGCGAAAACGGCATTTTCAGTGAAGGTGAATTCACAGCCATTACTGAAGTCGGTCAGATGGAATTTGTTACTCCTGAAGAAATAGCCCAGCATGTTGTCTGGGAAATTATGGGTGGCAATTCAGGTCATGATGTCATTGGTGCCCTTGATGGAGCCGTGATGGAACCGACCTATCGCGCCGGCGTTCTTCGTGAAGTTGCGTTAAACAAACTTCGGTTAGTCAAGAAACGTCAGGAAGCAAAAGGTGTTGAGCTGGATGAATCTGTCGCATTTGAGTTGCTTGGACCACCAAGATTGACCAAGGTGTTGCACGAAGCCAACTTAATCCGTCACGCCTATGGAACGATGCGAGCAGCAAGTGAAGCGAATCCAGATGAAATGAGTAAGAAACTGGAAGCGGCACTCGAGAATAATGCTAAACTGAGAAGTGCTATTCTCTCAGTCGGTGTTCCAATTCTTCTAGCCAACGGTCAGAACTATCTTAGAGGACCGAAAGTTTTAATTCCACATCACGCCGTCCAGAAAGAATTTGATATCAACGATAAAAACCTGGAATCCTGGTGTGAATCTGGCTGGGTGGACTTGCGTCCATCTAACATGAAATTATGGCTTGAGTGGTTCAAAGCTGTCCTTGAACAGAAAGACCAGCGACCGGCAGATGATACTTCTTCAAGGTTTGATTTTGATGAGGATTATTTTGATCCGGATGAAGATATCAATCCCGGAAAGATGGCTGGCTGGATCTTTATCAATATTGATAAAGGTAAAAGAACCAAACGTTAGAAATGATTCTATCTATATAACGCCCCTGTTAGGGGCGTTTTTCATTTAGGATATTTTTTACCGTTTTAACTAGTTGAGAAGTACGAAAGGGTTTCTGGATGAATTTAACACTGTCCCCAAGTTTTGTTACTTTGTCGACATCGCTTCCCAGATAACCTGAGATAAAGATAAATTCTCCTTTGAATCCCGACTCTTTGATTTCTTCATACAACTGAGTTCCATTCATATGGGGCATTCGTATGTCGGTTACGACCAAGTCGATACTCTCACTGTTTTCATTATATTTAGTCAAACCATCAAATCCATCTATTGCTTTAATTACTTTGAAATCCTGCGCACGGAGTGATTCATAAATTAGTTTTCTAATCATCGCTTCATCTTCAACGACTAAAATACATTTTTCATCGTAAAGGTTTATCGGATCATTCTCAATTGAACCTTCGATAGATGAGATACTTTGATTTGACTTCTTAAAGTAAACATCAAATTGGGTTCCTTTTCCGACTTCACTCTCAACTTGAATAATACCCTGATTTTGGTGGATAAGGCTGTAAACCGTAGAGAGGCCTAGTCCAGTTCCTTTTTCTAAAGCCTTTGTTGTAAAAAACGGTTCAAAGATTTTTGCAATCGTTGTTTCGTTCATTCCACAACCATTATCTGACACACGAATATGAATATATTTTCCGGAAGTTGGAAAAATATCAGGGACTAATTTCTCATCAATGATATGGTTGTACGTTGAAATAGTTATTGTACCACGTTTATCAATTGCATCTCGAGCATTAATTACAAGGTTCAAAATGATTTGTTCAAAATGTCCTGGGTCTATTTCAACAGGCCAGAGATGTTCTTCAAAGTTAGTGATCAAATGCTTATCAGCACCGAGTAAACGAGTAAGCATCTTGCTGATATCATGGATAATATGATTAATATTTAAAACTTCTATAGCCGTTGTCTGTTTTCTGCCAAGAGTTAATAGTTGTTTTGTTAGTCTTCCAGCTTTTTCAGCAGCATTCAGTATTTCATCGAGATGTACATTCGCTTCTTTAGTGGAATCCAATACAAGTTTTGCCATATCAGCATGACCACTCATAGCAAGGATTAAATTATTAAAGTCATGAGCTATACCACCGGCAAGATTACCAATGGCTTCCATCTTTTGAGCTCGAATTAATTGTTCTCTTAATTCTTCGTTGAGGCTACGTTCAGCATATTCGTTAGTGATATCGTGAATGACCAGAACCGCATAGGTGTTATTAGAAAAGTGAAGATGGCTACATCTCAATATGACATGGAAAGTCTTATTGTTGATTTCAAGTGGTGTTTCAATATGTGGAAAAGTGTTGGTCTTGTCATAAGTATCAATATGATTTTTAAGAATTTCAACGATGGGTTCAGGAAACAGATTGTGACAGCTCTGCTGGATCAGAGTTTCATAATTGTTATTAAATAGTTTGCAACCAGATTTATTGATGTCCTCTAATTCACCATCAGGCATCGAAAAAAGCAAAATGGCATCACCGGACTGATCAAAAAGTTCACGATATTTTTCTAGATCTTGGACTTGGCTATTGTTCTTCTGATCTGAGTCATTGTTTGCTAATTCTTCTTTATGACTCAAAATGTTATTCTGTAGCCAATTTTCAGTATTTTGATCAGAGGGTAATTTCATTAAAAACCTCAATTTTATGTCTGGGATGAATGGGGAGCTATAATTTTTATTCGTGTATGATTCATGATTCTGAATTTAATTCATTTGAAATTAAAGAGTCACATCAAAATTGATTTGAATAAATTGGGAGAGTCAGTGTTTTTTCATTTTGTACCTGAATTCACAAGAGAGTTGTCATTTGAATAAAGGAGTATTGAGTTGTATATTTAGTTCGTCTTCGGGGCATGGTGAAAATCCAGGCCGGCGGTTATAGCCCGCGACTCCTTTAGAAAAAAAAGGACTGAATCGGTGAAATCCCGATGCCGACGGTGAAAGTCCGGATGGTAGAAGGCAATACATAGATTCTTATTCTGCAATATGTTATCAATATTACATATTGTGAGAAACTACTATTATAGCCCCGATTATAAATAATCGGGGATTTTTTTTTGGAAAATGATGTGAAAAATAGTGACACTATTTTCATGAAACGTGCATTAACCCTCGCAAAAAGGGGACGGGCATGGGTTGCTCCAAATCCTATGGTTGGTGCAGTAGTAGTTAAAAATGGGAAAATTGTTGGTGAGGGCTACCACAAGCGTTTTGGAGGTCCCCACGCTGAAGTAAATGCAATCAATATGGCTGGTGATGAAGTAAGTGATAGCACCATATATGTGAGTCTTGAACCCTGTTGTCATCATGGGAAAACGCCACCATGCACTGATTTGATCATTAGAAAAGGTATAAAACGAGTTGTTGCAGCCATAGAAGATCCAAATCCACTTGTTGGTGGATCAGGATTTAAGAAGTTGCGAAATGCCGGTATCGAAGTTGTCGTAGGTGTTCTCGAAGAAGAAGCGAAAGAATTAAACTGTTGTTATCTGAAAAAAGCATCTTCAGGGAAAAGTTGGATTACTCTGAAAATAGCACAATCAATTGATGGAAGAATCGCTACAACTAATGGACACAGTCAATGGATCACGTGTGAGAAGAGTCGTAAATATGTCCATCTAATGCGAGCAATGCATGACGCTGTCCTTGTCGGCGCCGGTACTGTTAAAGCAGATAATCCGTCCTTGACTGTTCGTCATGTCTCAGGTAAAAATCCTATCAGAATAGTATTAGACGAAGATTTTTCGATTCCATCGGATAGTCATCTCCTTAATTCACCTTCAGAAGCAGAGACCTGGGTATTTGGGACAGCTACAAAACGACCATCTTGGACAGAAAATCCAAATGTGAAGGTGATTCAATTACCATCCATGAATGGCAAGAGTTTGATTGATTTGAACCTGTTCCATGAAAAAATAAGTGCGCTTGGTGTTGGTTCTGTTCTTGTTGAAGGCGGTAGCAAAATCTGGACGTCATTCCTTGAAACAAATCTTGTAGATAAACTCGATGTATTTGTAGCACCCCTGATTATTGGGGAAGGTATTAGCACTATAAATGATCTTGGAATTCTAGATGTGAATAACGGTATAAAACTCGGGCCATCCCAGTGGAGAAAAATTGGAGATGACATGCACCTGGCAGCAAGGATATACCATGAAAAAGGACAGTGCGCATGTTCACCGGACTAGTAGAAGAAATTGGAACCATAAGGTCTGTTTCACCCAAAGGGGCGGGAGTTTCTATTGAGGTGAATGCCAAGAAAATTCTTGAAGGTATCAAGCTTGGCGATAGTATAGCTATCGCTGGTGTTTGCCAGACAGTTGTTTCTTTCAATAATACTTCGTTTAAGGTTGAAGCTGTTCAGGAAACGATGAAACGTACTAGATTTGGTGATTTTCGACCTGGAAGTATCGTTAACCTTGAACGGGCATTGCAAGTCAGTGATCGTTTGGGTGGTCATATAGTGCAAGGCCATGTAGATGAGATAGTTTTCATAAAAGATATTCGTCAACTGAATGGTAGTTGGAGGGTGCGACTTGGTAGTCAAAACGGTGAGAAATTTGAATACATCGTGGAAAAGGGAAGTGTAGCTCTGGATGGAATCAGCTTGACAGTAGCTGAATATAAAGGCGAAACCTTTGACGTGGAGATTATTCCACATACCTGGTCAAACACTGCGTTAAAAGAGAAAAAGATAGGCGACAAAATTCATGTTGAGTACGATATCATTGCGAAATATGTAAAACAGATGTTATCTGGATATAAAAGTGATGATGGTCTGAGTATTGCAAAATTACTCCAGGCCGGATTTTAACATAAGATGATAAATAGCTAACAAATAGCGGTTCGGGAGAAGTAAGATGAACCAAAGCATTAAAGCGAATGAGTGCCAACCCACTTCAGTTGAAGCAACAGCGGTTGAATCTGGTGATAACGGTAATTCCAAAAAATCACCGGCAAAGAGTCTTTTCTCACCAATAGAGATGGCGATTGAGGAGATTCGTGAAGGCAAAATGATTATTCTCGTAGACGATGAAGATCGTGAAAACGAGGGTGATTTTGTCATGGCCGGCGACAAGGTAACGGCTGATGCAGTCAATTTTATGGCCAAATATGGTCGTGGGATGATCTGTTTATCCTTGTCTGAACAACGCGCGATGCAACTTGATCTGGAAAAGATGGTACAGAAAAACACTGCTCTTCATAGCACAAATTTCACTGTAACCATTGATGCCGTTGGAGTTACCACTACAGGAATATCCGCCCAGGATCGAGCTAATACTATTCTTAAGGTCGCTGATCAAAAAGCAAAACCTGAAGATTTTGCACGGCCTGGTCATATCCATCCAATCGTTGCTGAAAGAGGTGGTGTCTTGCGGAGAGCTGGGCACACAGAAGGTTCAACCGATCTCTCAAGACTTGCCGGTTTATCCCCTTTGGGTGTCATCTGCGAAATTATGAACGATGACGGTTCAATGGCGAGAGTTCCAGAACTCGCAGAAATTAGCGAGAAATTTGGAATCCGTATGTATACGATTCAGGATCTTATTGAATACCGTCAACGTCAGGAAAAACTTGTTGAAAAGCGTGTTGATGTACCTCTTCCTTCAAAATTCGGTGATTTCCAGTTGTTCCATTACAGGGAACTGGGGAATTGCAAGGAACATATCGCCATGGTTAAGGGTACATGGGAACCAGACGAACCTGTGTTAGTGAGAGTACATAGTGAATGTCTTACCGGGGACGTACTCGGTTCGAGGAGATGTGACTGCGGTGAACAGCGTGATCGTTCTCTCCAGATGATTGATAAGGAAGGCAAGGGTGTTTTCCTATACATGCGTCAGGAAGGGCGGGGAATAGGCCTTGAAGCCAAAATTCACGCATACAAGTTGCAGGATCAAGGACATGATACTGTTGAAGCGAATGTCTTACTTGGATTCCAGCCAGATCTAAGAAACTATGGTGTAGGTGCACAGATTCTTTATGATTTGGGTGTCCGAAAACTGAAATTGATGACAAATAATCCGAAGAAAATTGTTGGACTTGAGGGATATGGAATGGAAATCGTTGATAGAGTTCCAATCGTAATCGATCCCAACGATAAAAATGCGGAATATTTGAAAACAAAAAAAGAAAAAATGGGTCACATGCTGGAAATATCCTAGAAAGGACGAAAAGATGCCAAAGGTTATAGAGGGTGTACTTGATGCAAAAGGCCGTAAATTCGGTATAATTGTGAGTCGGTTCAACGACTTCATTACTTCAAAACTGCTCGATGGTGCTCTTGACGGACTTCGTCGCTTGGGTGCAATTGATGATGACATCACCGTTGTCTGGGTTCCAGGTGCATTTGAAATTCCAGGCGTGGCAAAGAGAATGGCAAAGAGCAAAGATTTTGATGCTGTCATTGGTATTGGAGCAGTGATTCGTGGAGCTACTTCACATTATGATTTGGTAACCAACGAAGCCGCCAAAGGTCTTGCCCAGACCGCCATGGAAGGCGAAGTACCGGTTATCTTTGGAATTCTTACGGCTGAAACACTTGAACAGGCTATTGAAAGAGCTGGTACAAAAGCAGGAAACAGAGGGTTTAGTGCTGCCCATAGTGCCGTTGAAATGGTCAGTCTCTATAACAAGTTGACATAGATTGTTCTTGGGTACACAGGTTTTTGCCTGTGTACCCGGGACTTGATTTCACACCCTGTATTAACTTCCCTCCTTGCTTTATTTGCCAATTATCAGCATTTTAATAGTAGAACTGATTCTACAGAGGCTAAAATGAGAAACTCGCTTGCCGTTCGTTTTGGAATACTCACCATATCTATTTTAATAGTCGCAATTCAGCCGGCAATAGCCGATGATTGGCAAACGATCACTTCTGGATGGGAACCCAATGAAATGGTGGCCTCAGGAAATAAGATTGTTGCTTCTTCAGTTGGAGGTATTCTTATCTATAATGTTGATACTGGAGAACTAAATATATTTAATAAAGACAATGGTTTATCGTCAAATACTCCAGTTGCTTTAGCAGTGGATACGGAAGAGAATTGTATATGGATTGGGCATGAAGATGCCAGCATCGATATGTTTGATTTGAACACTTTTCGAGTAAAGCAAACCATCAAATCACTTGAACTTGATTCAGATATAACGACTATCAACGACATTGATATCGAAGATGGCAAAATCTATGTAGCAACCGATGGTGGTTTTTCATTTTTGGAAAAAGATGAAGATTTCAACGACTATTTTCTCCGTGATTCATTTCAAAATTTTGGAGAATGGCGTAGTCCTGCCGAGGCCTTTAAGGTAAATGCGTTTAATGACAAACTTTTCTTTGCCCTTGAGCAGGGAATAGCCGTTATCGATATCAAGGAAGACCATAGAGAGTACAACAACTTCGAATTTTGGACAAATTTCGATTATGTCACTGACCTTGGGTACAATAGTGGAGATATCAATGCCACAACGTTAGAAGAAGCTGAAGGAATTCTTTATCTGTCAGTTAACCAATCGCCCATTCTCAAGTGGGAAACGGATACCTTTATTCCAGCCTTGAACTATAGCAGCTGCTATGGATTCACTTCAGGACCTGATGGTGCACTATATACAGGCAGATACAACGGTTTATATAAACAGGTTGAATCTACAACACCTGGGGAACTTGATCGATTTGCACAGGTAGACACAAACTTTACTCCAAGACATTGGGATGTTGCCGCACTCAATGACAAAGTTTATGCAGCTATTGAGTTTGATTCCGAATATTTTGGTGGTTTAGCAGTATACGAAGACGATAATGTATCAACGATTCACCCTAATTCTCCTGGTGGCGATGAAATCCAGGAGATGTTTTATGCATCTGATGGCACAATTTGGACCTCTGCAAGGAATAGCTCGGCGAACGGTATATATAACTTGTCTAATGGGAGTTGGATTCCCTATGCAAGACCAAATGTACCCATGGCCAGAATGAGCAGAACAGTGTCTATGAATACAATGGGTGAAGATAGTTATGGTGGTCTTTGGGTCGGATCCTGGGGTAACGGGATTTATTATTTCCCTTCAGAGAAAGACACTGTGATGATGTTTGATGCATCCAATTCACCATTGGTTGATGTACAAAATGCAGAAGGAAATTTTGTTGTCATTAGTGGCTTTCAATCTGAGGAAAACGGTGGATTGTGGTTGACAAATCAGGAAGCATACGATGGAAGAACTTTGGTCTACATTCCGCCCTCCTGGTTTGACGATCCTGTCGATGAAAGAGATAATAATAGCTGGTTGAGATTTGGTGGTTCACAGGGGATGAATTCCGATTTCCCGGGAATATTAGTTTCCGATAGCTATGGTAGAATATGGATGGGATCAATTTCGGCAAGTCCAGACTTTCCATTGATTATTCTTGATTTGGATGGAAATAGTCCAGAAGACGCCTATCTTAATCCAACACTATCTGACTTTACATTCCTGAATTCTGTGGCGACAGGTTTTACGACTGTTAACGATATGAGTATTGATGAAAATGGTGTTATATGGTTTGCGACCTCGACGGGTTTATTCCACGTCGATACCAATGAGGAGGACGTTGATAATATAGAGTTTGAATATATCTCTATCACTGAAGCTGAAAGTGCTTCAAGCCTGATGATAGACCCGTTAAATCAGATCTGGGTTGGAACAAATTCAGGAGTTTTTGTTCTTGGTAAGGATAGAATCAGTTGGGTAAGAAATTATCAGTTCGATAGTCCTGGAACCAAGTTCCCTAGTCCACTCGTAAGCAATTCTATCCTGGCAATGACATTTGATCCTGTTTCAGGGAAAGCCTATCTGGGAACTGACCGGGGGATATCGGTGGTAAAAACACCATTCAGAGATTTTGGTGAAGAGTTGGGTGAAATATCAGTATCACCTCAGCCTTTCCTTTTAGATGATAGTGGATCAAAATATCTACAATTTTCAAGTGAGTCACTTGTCGCGGGTGCCGAGGTAAGACTTTACACACCCTCGGGAAAACTAATCAGGGAATTAGATTTTAACACGGCCGGTTCTTCTGGATGGAACGGGAAGGATGAGGATAATAAAATAGTTGGAAGTGGAGTCTATATTATTGTCGTTACAACACCAGAAGGCACGTCACAACTAGGCAAAGTCGCTGTGGTTAGAAAATGATATCAGGTAAACGCAAAAAGAGAATATTTAAAAGATTTAAGCTGACTTTTTGCGTTTTTCTGCTATTGATATCAACTTTCACTTTTGCTATTGGTGCTGAAAGTGAAAATGTTGTGAAGTTTGGTATTGTATCGTTTTATAATCCAAGGTTGATGGTCATGCGTTATCAGCCTTTACTGGATGCCTTGGAAAAAAGAACGCCCTATACATTTAAATTGATATTAACGAAATCATATTCCGAAACGGTTGAAAAACTGGAAAATGGTGAAATTGATGTCGCTTATCTTGGACCGGTAACGTTTATTCGGGCGCTTCATAGATTTAATGCGGAACCACTGGTAAGGCTGAATACAAACAATAGTGATGTTTTTTATTCCGTCATTGCAGTCAGAGATGATAGTGACATTAATAACCTAAACGATCTTGAAGGTAAAGATTTCGCTTTTGGGTCACCTCTATCGACCTCAAGTCATCTCTATCCACGAATGATGCTAAAACGGGATAAGATAATCCCTGATAAAATTAATTCTGTTCACTACTACAAACATCATGATTCAGCCGCTAGAGCTGTCATGACAGGTGAGGCAGATGCGTGCGGAATACGTGATGTTGTGGCTGAGCGATATGAAAAAAGAGGACTAAGAGTCATAGCTAAAAGCCGTCCGATCCCGAACTTCCCGTTAGTTGTAAAAACCTCTATGGATTATGAGAAAAAGAGTATTCTGAAAAAGGCATTTCTTTCTTTTCATCCTGATGTTGAACCGGATATATCAGAGATGAAAAGTTGGGATAAGGAAATAAAAAGCGGTTTCTCCGATGTCAGTATCAGTGACTATGATGAAGTTAAAATATTTATGGAAAGAACCTTTGGCGAAAATGCTTATTCAGGTGATCCGACGTTACATTTAGACAATCAGGTTACGAGATGAAAAAGACTAGCCTGCAACAAAGACTAACCTTTCTTGTTCTCGGTTTATATGTAATAACGTTTATGATAGCATTTATGTATATTATTAAAAGAAATGAAGTACTTGTTATTAATCAAAATACGAAGCTCTACCGACATCTGACCGAAACTCTCGCTATATCCATTACAAATGCACTTTTATACCAGGAACTGGAATTCCTTGAAGAAGGCGGATTAATTGAAAACTATATTGATGAGTGGATGGGTGATGATGAATTGAATGTACATTCAATTCATGTTGTTGATACAAAAGGAATTGTCATTGCTTCAAACAATCTCCGTGAATATGGAAGTCGAATACAGAACATCAAGATTGATAATCACAATACCCAAGTATTTACAACAAGAAGTCAATCCAATGAGTCATTGCTTGAAATATCAACGCCACTGAATATATCAACACGGTCATGGGGAAATCTTGTTGTAAAGTATTCACTCAGACCTCTAAAAAGACAAATTGAACAAATCCGTCTTGAATATATTTTCCTGTTTCTTCCTCTTTCATCAATAGTCCTGGTAATTCTCTGGTTTTATATCCGTAAACTATTTAAACCACTTGAAGATTTGCGCAATTTTGTTGATAGAGTACCTGAGGAAAGTTGGTTTAGAGCGCCTGTAAACAGTAACGATGAAATTGGCAAAATGGCTTCAACATTTAATGAAATGCTTGATGAACTGGAAACCGTTCGTGAGCAGGAGAGGGAAGCACAGGAGAAATTCCATCAGTCGGAAAGGGTGGCATTAACTGGAAAGCTTGCTGCTGGTGTGGCACATGAGATTAGGAATCCCATTGCCGGGATAGAAAATCTTGTGCAGAATCTAGAAAAATATAAATATAACGATGTGAAATTCAGCCAGTACGTTGAAACTATAATCAGCGGTCTTCACCGAATCGAGAAAATTATTGCAGGATTATTATCACTTTCTCACCATACACCTTTTAATCCTGAAAAAAGCAATATAGTTGATATTATAGAAGATACAGTTGAATTGGTAAACTACAATATTCGTAAAAATAGTATTATCATTGACTGGGATATCACTAATACGATCGAAGATGTTTATCTCGATGGAGATCAAATCAGGCAAGTACTCTTAAATGTAATCCTGAACTCAATTCAGGCGATGGAAGATGGTGGTAAGTTGACATTCCATTTAAGAATGACCGATGATGAAATGTTGGAACTTGCTGTCGAAGACAATGGAATAGGTATACCAACAGAAAATCTCCCGAAAATATTTGATCCGTTCTTTACTACGCAGAAATCAGAGAAAGGGAATGGACTAGGTTTAGCAGTTTCCCGTAATATAATTAACAGGCATAATGGCACCATACATATTAAGAGTATTGAGGGTAAAGGGGCAATTGTTACTATATTGCTACCTGTAAACATGAAACAGGAAAAGTCTTTACATGCCACAACCTAGCGACATAAAAATACTTGTTGTTGAAGATGAACCAACCCTGCGTCTGGCGCTTCAAGATGCACTTGAATCCGAAAAATATTCTGTTGATGCAGTTGAAGATGGTAACTCCGGCTTGGAAAAGTTCAAAATTGGGCAACACACGATTGTCCTGACTGACCTTATTATGCCGGGCCTTGACGGGTTACAGTTGATTGAGAAGATTAACAATCTGAACCCCAATACGGTTATCTTTGCTTTCACTGCTCACGGCAATGTCGACACTGCTGTAAAGGCGATGAAGCTGGGAGCTGCAGATTTTATAACTAAACCGTTTAATGTTAATGAATTAGTTGAAAGAATAAAATTTGAAGTTAATCAATTAAGTAATAACGATGACAACGATGAACGAGACCGTTTCGGTCAGATTGTTGGTCGAAGCAAGGTTATGCTGGAACTTTACGACCTGATTGAAACCATTGCACCCAGTGACGCAAACGTCCTTGTTCAGGGTGAATCAGGAACCGGCAAAGAACTTGTTGCTGAAGCCATGCACTTTAATAGCCCTAGACGCGATAAACCGTTTATAAAAGTATCCTGTGCAAGTCTAACGGAAACCCTACTCGAATCAGAACTCTTTGGGCATGAAAAAGGAGCGTTTACAGGGGCTTTAAACCGCAAAATAGGAAGATTTGAACAAGCACACGGTGGAACACTATTCCTTGATGAAATCGGTGATGTTAGCGAAACTGTCCAGGTAAAACTCCTGAGAGTTTTGCAGGAACGTGAATTTGAACGAGTAGGAGGCACTGAGACGATAAACGTTGATGTTCGTATTGTCTCAGCCACATTACACGATATCAATGACCTGGTGCAACGCGGTAGATTCAGAGAAGACCTTTTTTATAGAATTAATACGGTAACCATCCATTTGCCGAATTTAACCGACAGAACCGAAGATATTGAACTGTTAGCAGATCATTTTCGTGAAATCCACTCCAATAGATTAGGTAAGGAAGTCTCAGGGTTCACCGAAGAATCAATAAACCACATACGTCACTACAATTGGCCGGGAAACGCCCGCGAGCTGAAAAATGCGGTGGAACGTGCAGTACTCATGGCAAGAGATGAAGAAATTAGCCTGAATGATTTACCAGAGACCATTAAAAATCTTCAAGTCGCACCCCTTCATACTTTGCCTGACAAGGCAAAACTCAAACCATGCGAAAGGCCAACTCCTCTCGAAGATGCGTTGAAATGTGCTGAAGAAAACCATTTAAGACTTGTTCTGGAATACACAACTTTTAATAGAACAAAAGCATCTGAGATTTTAGGAATCAGTCGCAAAACACTCTGGGAAAAGATGCGGCAGTATAAGATTGTCGATGAAAAAAAAGGTCGATAATCCATCAAATTTATGAGCCTCGCCAATAATTGCAGATAGTCACTTCCCCGGTTATATTCGCTATTTGTAAGAAGAACCTAATTATTTGGTGTTATGAACCCTCGAACACGAATATTAGCTTCAGCTATCCTCATCATTTCCATGATGATACTTCCCTGGGGGTTCTCGCTCTGGTTGGCTTGGGCGTTTGTCATATCTTTACTATTAATAACAAAATTGTCCCTAAAAAGAATAATTATTGCTCTCTATTCGTTTCTCTGGATGGTGATTCTGACGGTATTGGCCCATGGATTCACTACGCCGGGAGTAATCTTATTTGAGATCAAATCTTTTGATTTGATCTTTACACAAGAAGGATTATTTAAGGGGTGTATTCTATCCGCTCGATTCCTTTCAGTAATTCTTCTAGCTCTGATTTTATCCCATAAAATAAGTGCGACAGAGGGAGTAATGGCGTTGGAAAGCTTCCTGAGTCCGCTTAAAAGGATTGGAATACCCACAGGGCAATTTGTACTGATGATCAATATGTCACTCAGGTTTATCCCGATTTTATATGAAGAAGCTTTGACCATTAGGAAATCACTGATGGTTCGGGGATGGAAGAAGAAAGGGAATATTTTAAAGAGCGTTGGGATATGGGTTCCTTTATTTATCCCAGTACTCGCCTCCGGTCTTAGACGAAGTGATGATATCGCCGAGAGTCTGATCTTGCGGGGCTATGATCCATCCTCACAATTCAATTATTTCGAAAAAACGAGATTAGGATTTTTAGATTATTCGGTTTATCTGATAGCCATTAGTCCAGGATTAACATTACTATTATCAAATTATTACGCTGGAACGCTATGAGAATCAGACTGAATTTATCATATGATGGTGCAGATTTCAGGGGATGGCAAATCCAGCCTGATGTCAGGACTGTTCAGGGAGAAATTGAGAAGGCACTGCAATCATTTTACGGCGGACAGCAGATCAGAATTCAAGGTTCCGGTAGGACTGACACCGGTGTCCATGCGATCGGTCAGGTAGCACATTACGATACAGATATCAAACGTGAAGAACAAAAAATTGTCAGGGGACTGAACTCTTTACTGCCTGATTCCATTCATATCTGGAGAGCACGACAGGTTGAGGACAGGTTTCATTCTCGTTTTGATGCGTTTGAAAGAACGTATTGCTATCGTCTTTTGAATAGGTATGACATCTTTGAAAACAAAATTGGTTGGACACTTCCAAAGGATTTTGATGCGGAAATAGCTATTGAGGCGTCAAAGGAATTATTGGGAGTCCGTGACTTTCGAAATTTATCAACTCAACCTGAACCAGATGAAAGCACGATTTGCGACCTCAAAATGATTTCCTGGAGGAAAACAGACAACGGATACCTTGTTTTTGTCGTTGCGAACCGTTTTCTTAGAAGGATGGTCAGGACAATCATCGGAACACTCGTTGATTTAGGGAGTGGACGATATAAGCAGAGCGATTTTAAGACTATTTTCAGCAAGGATTTTCGTAAGGCTGGTGTTCCTGCACCCGCTCAAGGATTAGCATTGCTGAGAGTAAAATATATAGTAGATGATGAGGGCGATTGCCCAACACCTTCACCCTGGGGAGAAGTTTCATGAAATTATTCATTGATTCAGCGGACATCAACGAAATCAAGGAAGCTGCAGGATTAGGCGTTCTTGACGGCGTTACAACAAACCCGTCATTAATTGCCAAAACCGGTCGACCTTTTGATGATGTAGCAAAAGAGATTCTTGAATTTGTCGATGGTCCCGTTTCTTTGGAAGTCGTTTCCACAGATTTTGATGGAATGATGAAAGAAGCACATGAATTGGTAAAACTGGGTGACAACGTTGTCATTAAAGTACCGATCATTCGTGATGGTTTGAAAGCAACTAAAGCATTGGCTGATGAAGATATCAATGTTAATGTGACTCTTTGTTTCTCTCCGATGCAGGCACTTCTTGCTGCAAAAGCAGGCGCAGCCTATATCAGTCCATTCGTTGGACGTCTAGATGATATCAGCCAACCGGGAATGGAACTGATTCAGCAAATCGTTGACATTTATGCCAACTATGCTTTCACAACTGAAGTTCTGGTTGCCAGCGTTCGTAACCCAATCCATTTACTCGATTCAGCACAAATGGGTGCAGATGTGGCAACAGTTCCATTTAACGTTATCGATCAACTTCTTAAGCACCCGTTGACCGATAGTGGTCTTGAAAAATTCCTTGCAGATTGGGAAAAGGTTCCAAAATGAGTAGTCGCTTGATACGCTGGTTTATAGCTGGGTTATTGATAGGTGCAACGGCCGTTGGTCTTGTGTTCTGGGGGGTTATTCTGGGACGTACAGGCTCAAACAGAAATGCTATCTCTCAATCTCAAGTACCGGATACAGTCTATATCAGTGGTGGTCAGCAACAAGGCGTATCTCAGGACGAACTTGATAAATCGACAGCAAATCAAATACTCCACACGTCCCGGGCCAACGGGATAACAGAGTCAATCTCACAAGCTTCACCTGCTGTGGTGGGGATTTCTGTTACGCAGGTTCGTGAATACAGGGAGAGGAATTATCTGAATTCAGATCCACTTTTCAGATACTTTTTCGGTATTCCTGATAGAACCTACAGGCAATCTGTGGAGAGTATCGGGTCGGGATTCTTTATTAGTTCTGATGGTTATGTTGTAACAAATGAACACGTTGTTCATAATGCCGTAGAGATTATGGTGACTATGTCCAGTGGTAGATCATTTGAAGCAGAAGTTATTGGAACAGACTACGATACTGATCTTGCTCTTTTAAAAGTCGATAGCAGAAATTTGCCATATCTAAAAATTGCCGAATATGAGGATGTCATCGTTGGCGAATGGGTGATGGCAATCGGGAATCCCTTTGGATTATTCCAGGTAAACGATCAACCATCTGTGTCTGTTGGTGTGATTTCAGCAATAGGGCGTGATTTCGAACGTCAGGAAGATGGAAGGCTTTATAGCTCCATGCTTCAGACAGACGCTGCAATCAACCCGGGGAACTCAGGTGGTCCACTGGTGAATGTTTTTGGTGAAGTGATAGGAGTGAATACTTTTATCTTTACCGGTGGTGGAAATGGTTCAGTGGGTGTTGGATTTGCAATTCCATCAAGTATCCTCAACGACGTTTTAGGTGAGCTGAAAGATCGTGGTGGTATTAATAGAGATTTCTGGTCAGGTTTGTATGTACAAAACCTGAATAGAATGATTGCCATGAGTTTGAATTACAAGGAAAATTATGGCGTTATTATTACAGAAATCGATAAGGATAGTCCTGGAGAAAAAGCGGGATTAAAACCCACAGACATCATCCAGAAAATCGGTGGTACTGTGATTACTGATACGCGATTCATCAGGAATTATTTCGATAATCGTGACTTAAGAGTAGGGGATGAACTTGATCTGGAGATATTTAGAGATGGAAAATCCCTTACGGTTAAAATGGTATTGGAGGCCAGACCCAGGTGATAGAGCGATATACCAGAGAAAAAATCGGCAAGATATGGGAAGAACAGAGTAAGTTTTCCTATTGGCTGAAAGTAGAACTGGCTGTCAGCAAGGCATGGATGGCACGAAATGTTATCCCCAAAGATGATTACGATCAGATCGTTTCAAAAGCTGATTTTGATGTTGATGATATCAATGAGATTGAAAAGACAGTTCACCATGATGTGATTGCTTTTCTGACTTCAGTAGCCAAACATGTTGGTCCATCTTCACGTTACATCCACCTTGGGATGACATCGTCAGATGTTCTTGATTCAGCTTTGGCACTCCAGATCAAGGATGCAGGCGCCATTCTAATTGAAGGATGCGAAGAAGTAAAAAGGGCACTAAAAGAAAAGGCTATTGAATATAAGGACCTTCCAGCAGTTGGAAGGACTCACGGTATTCATGCTGAACCGGTATCGTTTGGATTGAGGTTTGCCCGTTTCTACGAACAGATGGTGAGAGCAACAGATAGATTGAAGCAATCGTGGGATGCTGCCAGTTTTGGAAAACTCTCCGGCGCAGTTGGAGTCTATGTACATCTCGATCCTGAAATGGAAGAAGAAGTCATGGACACTCTTGGCCTCGGAACAGCTCCCATCAGCTCACAAGTTGTTTCCCGTGACCGTCATGCGGACTTTCTAGGTGCCATAGCTCTTGTTTCGACAATCCTTGAAAGTATTGGTCTCGAAGTCCGTCATATGCAAAGGACTGAAGTTGGTGAGGCTCGTGAAGGATTCAGCAAGGGACAAAAAGGTTCCTCTGCCATGCCTCATAAACGCAATCCAATCAATGCAGAAAAGATTTGCGGACTAGCCAGATTGCTACGCGGAAACATGCATGCTGGCTATGAAAACGTCGCGCTCTGGCACGAGCGAGACATCTCCCATAGTTCAGTTGAACGAGTTATATTACCAGATTCAACGATAGCTCTGGATTATCTACTCGATTTGACGACTAAACTGGTTGACAGGCTGGTTGTTGATGAAGTAAGAGTTGGAGATATACTAGATCTGACAGGCGGGGCAGTGTTCTCTGAAGGTCTACTTCTTGAATTAGTGCGGACAGGAAAAACACGTGAAGAGGGGTATGCAATTGTACAACGTGTTGCCCACAATGCACTTGATGGGGGGATTCCGGTATTTGAGGCTGCTCAAGCATCAGAAGAATTAGTTGAAGCTATTGGGCACGAGAATATTAATAAAGTGTTCGATGTAAAACATGCACTTCGTCATGTAGACACTATCTACAAGAGATTAGGTCTACTGTAAGTGCAAGAATTACGTGAAAGGGAGGTCAGGTTTTGGAAAAGAAGGACCTACTCTATGAAGGCAAAGCAAAGATTCTCTATCTGAGTGAGGATCCAAATCTCTTAATTCAGGTTTTCAAAGATGACCTGAGTGCGTTTAATGGTACCAAACGGGGCAAGTTTGAGGGGAAAGGCAAAATTTGTAATGCCATCTCCACTTATATGTTCGAATATCTGGAAAACTACCATGTGCCAACACATTTTCATAAAAAAGTTAATGAAAATGAGATGGCTGTTAAACGTCTGGAAATGATTCCAATAGAAGTTGTGGTTCGTAATGTTGCCACCGCTTCTTTGGCAAAGACATATAACCTTGAAGAAGGCAAAGTTCTGAAGTATCCAATCGTTGAATACTTCTTGAAGGACGACCGTTTGGGCGATCCAATGATCAACGAACACCATGCTTATGCCATGGGATACGCCACACCGGATGAGATGAAAATGATTTCCAGAGTCGCTTCAAAAGTGAATGCGATATTTAAATCATTCTTCGACAGACGTGGTCTGGTTCTTGTTGATTTCAAACTTGAATTTGGCAAGTTTGAAAGAAGCCTGCTTATTGGTGATGAAATTACACCTGATACCTGCCGTATCTGGGATAAGAAGACCAATAAAAAAATGGATAAAGATCGTTTCCGGTATGATATGGGTGGTGTAGATAAAGTATACCAGGAATTGTTTGAACGTATCGTAAGCGCTTCCTGATATGTTTGCGCCCGAAGGAATGCTATTTATTTTGATGCCGCTATTATTTCTAATAGCGGCACTCTTTCTTTCCTGGAAATTTCGGAAAGTTGGACTCTATGTGCTCACTGCATGTTTACTGCTGATCACCGTTAGCATGCTTTTTTTCTTCCGTGATCCCGATAGACCTTTACCTGAACCAGATAAAATTGTCGCACCAGTCGATGGAACGGTAGTCGAAATTACCGAAAACGACTCAGGTGATGTCCATATTGCAGTTTTTCTTTCCGTATTTAACGTGCATGCTGTACGGAGTCCAATTCAGTCCAAAGTTCTATTGAACATGTTTGTAGAAGGGGAGTTTCAGCTCGCTTACAAACCAGAGGCAAGTAGAGTCAATCAACATGTTTTCCTTGAATTGGATACGGATTATGGCCTAACTATGCTTAAGGTTATTTCAGGGGCTGTAGCCAGACGAGTACTCGTATATCCAGAAGCGGGAGATAGTCTGCTTCCCGGAGAAAAAATAGGATTTGTTCGGTTTGGCTCAAGATGTGAGATGGATTTTCCACGAGGATTTGAAACTAAAATTGAAGTTGGTGACTGTTTGACCGGTGGAGTAACTGAGATAGGTAGTTTTACTATTCTAGAAAGCAAAAATGAGTAAAAAGCTGCTAAATAGTGCACCCATGTTGATGACTATTGGGAATGGATTGATGGGAGGGATTGCTATCTTCCTCTCGTTGAAAGGGCACTATGAATACATACTGTTTTTAATACTTGCAGCTTCATTTCTTGATACGACTGATGGCTGGACTGCGCGCAAGATGGGGATATCCAGTCGCGGCGGAGAGAATGCTGATCTCTTTTCCGATCTAATATCATTTGGTCTGGCGCCAGCTCTTTTTATTTGGAAGTATTTTGACACAACATCTTCAATTATTGTTGCTTCCCTATATCTTTTTGCAATTCTTTTCAGGCTAATCCGTTTCAGATTTGGTCCCGGTTTGGAAAAAGGATTTATTGGTGTTCCCTCACCGATAGTTGCATTGGGAGCTGTCGCAGCGACATCTCTGAAAGGTGAATGGGGTATACCGGTTAATCTTTTGCTGCTAACAATTATGATATTCAGCTTTTTTGCAATTTCAAATTTTAAATTCCCAAAATGGGGACATCCATCACTAAATTTATTCCCAAAACATTTTTCAATATTGATATACATCGTCCATTTAATATTTTTTGCGTTTTATCCGGCAGCATCAGTTTTGTCGATGATGGTATTCTACATCTTGATAGGTGCTTTTGTGATGATCCGCCATAAGCAAAAAGAAGACGCCCTAGATGGCGCAGGAGTTTCTTGAGATGAATGTTATCGTTGAAGTTATGCCCAAGGTAGGTATTCTTGATCCACAAGGTGTTGCTGTTCGAAACGGATTACATCAACTGGGATATAACGAAGTCCAGAAGGTCAAAGTTGGAAAGAGAATCCTTGTGGAAATGGACACTCAGGACAAGGCAGAGGCACTGAAGCGGGCCGAAGAAATGGGTGACAAACTCCTTGCTAACGAAAATGTCGAATCTTTCAAAGTAATGATCGCTGAGGAGGCTTAATCGTGAAATGGGGAGTTGTTGTTTTTCCCGGGTCTAACTGCGACTACGATGCTTACGATGCCTTTGGTAGGATTTTGGGTCAGGATGTCAAGTATATATGGCATCGTGAAGAAGATGTCGATGGTCTGGACGGAATCATGTTACCGGGTGGTTTTTCCTATGGTGACTATCTAAGATCAGGAGCTATCGCTCGTTTTAGTCCTATCATGGAAAAAGTGATCGAATTTGCCAACCGAGGTGGTATACTAATCGGCGTATGTAATGGATTTCAGGTCCTTACAGAGGCTGGACTTTTGCCTGGCACACTACTTCGAAACACATCACTTCGTTTTATTTGCAAAGATCTGAATCTTCGTGTGGAAAGAACAGACACACAATTCACATCCCTCGCTGATAGACATCAAGTTCTGACAATTCCAATTGCTCATAATGAAGGAAACTTCTTCCTTAATGACGATGAATTAAAAAGACTTGAAGATCGAGATGGAGTTGTCTTCCGCTATTGTGATGAAAACGGAAATGTTACAGATGAAGCTAATCCAAACGGTTCCCTGAATAATATCGCTGGTATCGTCAATGAGAAGGGGAACGTTCTGGGTATGATGCCGCATCCGGAACGTCGAGTGGATAGTGTCATAGGTTCTATTGATGGCAAGTTGATTTTCGATAGTGTAATAAAGGAATTTATAAAATAATGGGCAGAGGGAATGATCAAATAGAGAATATGAGTTTTTTTGATCACCTCGATGAACTACGCTCATCACTGTTTCGAGGGCTGATCGGTTTACTGGTTGGCCTTGTTGTTTGTTATTACTTTGCTCCATGGATTCAGACATTTCTGATTAATCCGGTGAATAGTGGTACAGATGTAACGATGGCGTTACTCGCCCCGACAGAAGGTTTTGTCGTCAGGTTAAAAATTTCCTTCGTAGCTGGACTATTTTTAACCGCTCCCTGGTTATTCTACCAGCTCTGGCGATTTGTTGCACCCGGTCTATTTTCTGAAGAACGGAAAATGGTTTTTCCAGTAGTGTTTTTTTCTACAATTTGTTTTATCACTGGGGCAGCTTTTGCTTTGTATATTTTACCCTACGCTACATCGTTTTTCCTGAGTTTTTCTACACCAACAGTACTTAATTCATGGTCTCTGGGAAAATACGTTGACTTTGTTTTAAGATTATTCATTGCGTTTGGTGTAGTCTTTGAAATGCCGCTCTTGATCTATTTCCTGGCTCGTTTCGGCATTGTCAATCCACCGTTTTTGAGAACTTATCGTAGGCACATGTATGTCGCTTTTCTGATCATGGCATCCATTATTACTCCTCCAGACGTTTTCACTCAAGTGATCTTGTGCGCGCCGATGGTACTTCTCTATGAATTAAGTATTCTTCTGGCTGGTGTTGCAGGTAGGAAAAGAAAAGGGAAAGAAGAATCTCTTCCTCAGACTAATGACGGGGAGGCTGACTGATGTTACCCGGCGGTGGAGAAATACTAATAATCCTCGTAGTTATCCTTTTGATGTTTGGTGGGAAAGAAATGCCGAAGATCATGAGAACTTTGGGGAGATGGACCTCAGTAGTCAGGTCATCCTACAATGACGTTCGACGGGAATTCAACAGGGTGAGTATTGAAGAAGAGTTAAAGCAGCGTGATGAGCAGGATAGGCTTGATAGGGCGATAGAAAAGAAGGTTGAAGAGAAAATAAATCGTTCGAAAGCGATAGAGAATCCTGAAGAGGATGCCTAAAAAAGAAAAGCGCTGTCAAGCGCTTTACTCTTCATATTCCAGTTCATCTTCTGGTTCTGGATTATCCCAATCGGTTTGAATAGAATTTACATCGGGTAATTCTGAGCTGAGACCTTGGAACCGTTCTGGAATGGGCGGAGGTCCTGCTGTAGCATTTTCCCCTGTATTGGTTACGTTTGTAGGTCCTTGCTGAGGATCAAGTTGCGGCTGATTTGTACTTGAAGGAGTTTCTTCCGGGTTTTCTATATCTTCCAGATTTTCGTCATCAAAAAGTGGTGGAAGCAACTCAAAGGGCAGTATTGGTGGTTTAGTATTCTCTTCTTCCGGTTGAATGTTTTCAGCAATCATCTGAGGTTGTTGATCTGATTGAGAAGTCACTTGAGGAAGACCCCGTGGGACAAAACCCCGTTCACGACGCAGGGATGTCGTAAATTTGCGGCTTCCATATCCCTGAAGTCTAGGCGCTTCACCATGCGCAAGTAGTACCTCAGCCTCTTCGAATTCGTTTAATTCACGGGTAACGAGCATAAGTTGCTTATCGATGTCCTTAACAACTTTGCGGAAAAGTTCTGTAGTACGGTTCATGAACTCCGTACCGGGATTTACCTTGTCCAACCTGTTCAAACTCCAATACAGCCTACCTGTAAATGGATCCATCATTCTAATTCTTACGCCAATGCTGCCATCTTTTTTACCAAGTAAGGGAAGTCCACCAGTACCTTCATCCCATCTATAAACTTCAATAGTTGCAATGGCATCGACCTGGGCGCTATCTCTAACCACCTTTTCAGCTACAATTGAAAAAGCATTCTCCAGACTGAATTTTCTATCAGTCAGGAAGGTTTCGAAACGGACCAGATCGACTACCTCATAGATACTGAGAAGTTCAGTCGCTAACAGGGCTGAAACAGACCGTTCGTTGACACTACGGAGACTTCTGTCTTTAATGGCAGGTAAAACGACTACACGCAGAGTAATCCTCGGATCATATTCATGATCGATTCGAATATCTGTTTTTGCAAACAGAAGGGGCTTCATTAGAAGAAGCAGCAAAATAGAAATAATTATTTTTCGCATAAAATGGTCCAAGGTTTCCACCTATTCATATTTTCGGAAAGAAGAGCAGAAAACTTGAGCGAATGCTTTAACTTTGCCTCTCTATTATCAAGATAATGATGCGTCAGTATCTCTCAATAGAAAAAAGCAGATGAAAAGAGGTGAGTTTTAAACGTATCTTGTTAACGAACAAAACAGATTATAAATGGGAAGGATAGTTTGATGGACGTCGTTGACAAATCCATGACGAATCTGGCCGCACAACTGAGAAGAGAGAAAAGAAAATCAGTCACCGGTGCTACTTTCTACACGATTTTAAAATCACTAACGATTCTAATCGCTGCACTAATTGCTCCTGTTGCCTTTATTACGAAAAAGCCTACTGTTCCTGCGATTATGGGGACCGCTATTGTCATCATTGAAGGTTTACAATTGATCTTCCGTTTCCATGATCAATGGTTATTGAGTAGACCAAGAATAGAAGAACTGCAAAAACAACGTTTTCAGGGATAAAAAAAAAAGACCGGCAAAATAGCCGGTCTTTTTTTTTGTAATTCGAGATTCCTGCCGGTCCGTCTACGCCAATGCTGCGCCGGGACAAGCTTCATGCGGGAATGACACCTTTAAACCAGTTATCCTATAACCACATTCACTAGTTTACCCGGTACAACAATTACTTTCCGTACCTTCTTACCGTTTATCATCCCCAATACTCTTTCAGAACCAAGGGCGATTTTTTCAAGGGAATCCTTGTCAGCGTCGGCAGGAGCTTCAATTCGGTCACGGACTTTCCCGTTGACCTGAATCACGATCGTAACAGTTTTAACGACCATTGCTTCTTCACGGAATAGCGGCCAATCCTGATTGAACACGCTTCCAGTGCCACCGAGTCGTTCCCATGTTTCTTCCGCAAAATGGGGAGCAACAGGGGCCATGATCTTGACTAAAGTTGTGACAAGACGTTTGGCTGCAATCTGGTCAATTTCTTTGGAGCCTTCTTCGCCAACCCAGAGGTAAATACCATTGACCAGTTCCATCATACGGCTGATTGCGGTATTAAAAGCAAAACCCTTAAGGTCTTCACCGACGGATTTAATCGTATTGTGAAGCGTTCTGAATAGATCCTCTGGATAATCTTTAGCTTCAGGTTCACCTGCATCAAGTGTTCCATCTGCAAAACGTGTAACCAGACGCCATGCACGGTTGATAAAGCGGTCAATTCCGGTAATACCATCGTCTGACCAGTCACCACCAAGACGATAGTCACCGGTGAACATCAGGTACATACGGAATACATCGCTACCGTAGGTATCGACAAATTTGTCCGGATTTACAACGTTTCCCTTAGATTTTGACATCTTGAAACCGTCTTTGGTAATCAACCCCTGATGAATGAGCCGTTTTGCGGGCTCGGGGACAGGGCAGATTCCAATGTCGTGTAGGAATCGTGTGATAAAACGGAAATAGATCAGGTGACCGGTTCCATGTTCTGGACCACCCACATATGTATCAATCGGCAACCATTTTTTCATTCGTTCAGGATTAAACGGATTTTCATCCTGATCGTTAGCGAGGTAACGCAGATGATAGAATGATGAACAGACAAATGTGTCCATTGTATCCGGGTCACGTCTTGCAGGACCACCACAATCCGGGCAGGTGGTTTCCATCCACTCCTCAACACTACCCAGTGGAGCTGTACCTTTTGGACGGAAATCCTTGATCTCATCCGGCAGCTGTACGGGTAGCTGATCCTCAGGAACTGGGACAGTGCCACATTTATCGCAATAGACAACGGGAATGGGGGAACCCCAGTAACGTTGACGGCTAATAGACCAGTCGCGTATACGATATGTAATCTTCGGACCGCCGGCGTCCAGTTCTTCAAGACGCTGGGAAATCAGCTTCTTACCCTTGACGCTATCAATTCCTGAAAAGTCACCCGAATCAACCATAAAACCGGGTTCTTCAAATGCTTCTTCCATCTCTTCGATTTCCAGTAATCCGTTATTTGGACGGATTACCAGTTTCATCGGTAAGGCATATTTATTCGCAAATTCGTAGTCGCGTTGATCGTGAGCAGGAACAGCCATAACTGCACCTGTCCCATAGCTGCCAAGTACGTAATCAGCAATCCAAACGGGTAATTTCTCTCCCGTAATTGGATGGATGACAAATGAGCCTGTTGGGACGCCTGTCTTTTCACGGGTCGTGCTGGTTCTGTCGATTTCACTGGCACGCATAGCCTGTTGCTTATACTCTTCCACCGCTGCCTTGTTGTCATCAGTGGTTAAAGTGTTCACTAATTCGTTTTCTGGTGCAAGTACTACATAAGTTACACCGTAAAGAGTATCAGGTCGGGTTGTGAAAACTTCGATGGAATCTTCACTGCCGTCAATCTTGAATTTAATGGAAGCGCCTTCGCTCTTTCCAATCCAGTTTTCCTGACGCTTGATCGTGCTTTCCGGCCAATCTAGTCCTTTGAGACCCTGGAGCAGTTTTTCAGCGTATTCAGTAATCTTGAAATACCATTGCCTCATTTTACGCTGAGTTGTCTGGGCACTGCACCGTTCGCAGGAACCATCCTGAAGAACCTGTTCGTTTGCCAGAACCGTCTGACAACTGGGGCACCAGTTGACCAAGCCTTCTTTCTGATAGGCAAGGCCATTCTTATAGAGTTGCAGGAATAACCATTGGGTCCATTTATAATAATCCGGACGGCTAGTGACAACTTCATAACGCCAGTCGTACATGGCGCCGATGGCTTTTAGCTGTTCTCGGATGGAGAGGATGGATTCCTCAGTCACCGCTTTTGGATGAGAATTCACCTTGATGGCATAGTTCTCAGCAGGCAATCCGAATGAGTCGAAGCCCATGGGTTCAAAGACGTTATGGCCATTCATCCGCATGAAACGTGCGTAACTATCCGTTGGACCATAGTTCCACCAGTGACCGATATGTAGTTTGCTGGTAGATGGATAGCTGAACATCACGAGGATGTATTTTGGGTCTTTTTTAGCTTCGTCGAGATCCACATCATGGATGTGATTTTCCTGCCAAAGGTTACGCCATTTGGGTTCTACTTCAGCAAAAGGAAAGCGTTCTTCGCTCATTTTAACAACCGTCCTGAATCAAGAAGTTTCTGTGTGAGTATTACTGGTTTCCCACATCGCAGGAACCGAAGCGGAAATGTAGTAAGGATGCGGCCTTAGGGCAAGAGTGGATTGTTTATTAGTGTGGAGATAATGGATTGAATATGATTATCCTCCAAGCCTTCCTCTTAAAAACTTGTTGTGCGTGTAACGGCGTATTATTTTATGAGTACGCCTTCTGTTGAGGATAAGCTTGATGGTGTACTGTGATCTGAATTATGCATAATCCTCTCGGATAAAATAATCTGGTTATTGAGGAGATGTTATGGTTACCCGCACTGCGTTACTGATCGCTTTGTGCCTTTCTATTGTTACAGTCGCTTTTGCCCAACCCTGGATGAATGAATTTGATCTTGAAGATGGCGAACGTCCGTCATTCAACGAAGTCCAGGATGCTTTTAACCGTTATTGGGTTGACAAGACCCCAAGCAAAGGAACTGGTTTCAAACAATTCAAGCGTTGGGAATGGTTTATGGAAAGCCATCTTCAACCAAACGGCGATTTTGATCCGCGGGCTTTCTGGGAAAGCTGGGAAGAGAAAGAAAGAGTATTTACAAATTCTTCCCTTGATGAAGCGGATTGGTACACAGTAGGTCCCTACCTTACTCGTGCATATTACGTTGGCGGTATGGGACGCCTGAACTGCGTTAGTTTCCATCCAACCGATAACAACATCATATACGTTGGTGCGGCTTCAGGTGGTTTATGGAGAACAACAGATCATGGTGAGACATGGGAAGTCCTGACCGATGATTTACCCTTACTTGGTGTGAGTGACATTGCCATTGATTATACTGACACAGATATTCTTTACCTTGCCACAGGGGATCGTGATGCGGGCGACACTCCGAGTATTGGTGTTCTGAAATCAACCAATGGCGGTGAAACCTGGGTGGAAACATCACTCACATACGACATTCAGTCTTACAGCTCTGTTGCAAAACTGATTATACATCCGACAAATCCTTTAATCCTTATCGCGGCTACAACAAATGGTCTATACAGGACTGAAAACGGTGGTGACAATTGGGAATTGGTTTCTACTCAAACCTGGAACTTCAAAGATCTGGAAGTGAATCCGGATGATGCAAACATCTGGTTTGCAACTGCTCAAAATCAGGGTATCCTTAAGTCCAGTAACGGTGGATTGGACTGGGACCACCTCGGATCTACGACTGGTGCACCGACCACTGGTATTACTCGTACTGCAATTGCAATTTCCAGAGCAAATACAAATGTAATTTATGCCGTCTGCGCCAATAGCAGCAATGGTTTCGCTGGACTTTGGCGTTCGCTGGACAACGGAGTTAGCTGGTCAATGATGTCCAATACCCCCAACCTCCTTGGGTGGGCATCGGACGGTTCAGGAAACGGTGGACAGGGATGGTATGACTTGGCGATAGCTGCTGATCCAGCAGACTCTGCAACTGTTTACGTCGGTGGAATCAACATCTGGAAGTCAATCGATGGTGGTGCAAACTGGCAAATAAAAGCTCATTGGTCCGCGAATAATGCACCATTGGTGCATGCAGACCAGCACGCGTTTGAATTCAGGGGTGACACTCTATATGTTTGCCATGATGGTGGTATTAATTATACAACCAATGGTGGTACTTCATGGCCGGATATCAGTTCTGGATTGGTGATCACGCAGATCTACCGCTTAGGAACTTTCCAGGGAAGTATGGGATTCACTCGGGCGATGAATGGGAATCAGGATAACGGATCAAGTTTGTATAACAATTCCTTGTGGACATCAGAGCTCGGTGGTGATGGGATGGAGTGCGCTATTGACCATTTCAATCCAAACATCATGTATGGTGAGATCTATTTTGGTAACATGTCAAAAACAGTTGACGGTGGCCAAACCTGGTATCCATGTAATGATGGTGCAGATACTGATGGAGCTTGGGTAACACCCTTTGTCCAAAGCGAGAACCACTTTGGAACCCTATTTAAAGCCACAAGGCAAGTATATAAGTCAGTTGACTATGCTGAAAGCTGGGAACCAATTAGTGATGTACTCTACAACAACGCTATCAACGTAATGGCGATTTCACCGGATGACGATGATCATATTTACGTCACTCGTTCCGGCAGTTCCTCCATTTTAAAAGCTACCCACGACGGCGGTGATTTCTGGGTTGATGTGGTAGGCCCTCGCAGCAATGTGAGTTATATGGCGGTGGATCCCGAAAGTCCATATACAGTATATGCGACCATTAACGGCTACTATGAAGGCGATAAAGTTTTTGTAACCAATACAGGTGGTGGGGCTTGGACAAATATTTCCGGTGATCTTCCTAATATGCCCGTCAATTGCATTGTTGTTCACCCAGATAACAGGGAACATCTCTACATCGGTACTGATACAGGCGTCTACTTTTCGCCGGACGCAGGCCAGACTTGGCAAGACTTTTCCCAGGGATTGCCTAATGTGATTATCTCCGAACTGGAACTACATCAAAATTCCAACAATCTTGTTGCGGCAACGTATGGTCGGGGAATGTGGGTAACTCCGGCAGAATCGCCGGTTCCTACGGACGTTCCCATGAATCCTGTGGCCCATTTAAACACAGAAAACGGTGTTGTGACATTTGGATGGGTAGTACCGCTTCAGGGCGATGAAGGATTACTGGAATTTATCGCTTACCGTGATGAGGTCGAAATTGGCAGAACAACTGAATATGTAATTACCGATCAGCTAATAGAGAACGGTACTTATTCCTATTCAGTGAAAGCCAGCTATGAGGATGGGGTATCTGATTTTTCTGTTCCGGTTGAGGTTATTTGGGAATCGAGCAAAGTCGTTGAAGACCTATCGGGAATTCCAGATAAATTCAATTTGCTACCAGCCTATCCGAATCCGTTTAACGCACAGACTACCGTTACACTTGCTTTACCGCAAGGTGATCAAACGGATGTCAGAGTCTTTAATATCCTGGGAGCGGAAGTGGCTGTTTTACAGGATGGTCCGCTTTCGGCTGGTTACCACAAGATGACATTTGATGCTAGTAATCTTGTCAGCGGTGTCTACTTTATCAGGGCGAAGGTCCCCGGTAAACTTGATATGAACCGAAAAATTGTGCTGACTAAATAGGGTCGCGACCCTTTCTTTAAAAATGGGCTGCCAATCGGTAGCTCATTTTTTTGTCTAAGGCATAGGAAAAAGGGAATCGTTTCAAAGGCTAATTCTGTCCCAAAGTTGTCGTCCTCAAAATCTTTTATTGAGGATACATACTTATTTTTGTGCTTGGGTGGCCCGAGTGCTGGTCACTCGGGTTTCAATGAAGTATATTTCTCTATTATGAAATTAAAAGTATTATCCATGCTGATATTCTTTTTCCTCCCAGCTATTACTTATTCTCAAGTTTTCATCTCCGGTGATATCTCCGTGAACCTAAAGGATATCACTTACGAAGTTGATGGCAACCTTTCAGCACCAACTATAAGAAATATTTCCGCTAGTACTGATACTAGAAAAAGTTTATTGGGATCACCAAAAAATTGGTTGATGGGACCTGCTACAGGAGTCCCAACGATTATTGGTTGGCGTATAGAGAGGTTTTGGAGAGATAGACCCATGATAAAACCGGATTGGATTGTTGGGGCTGATCTAGGTGCTACAGTTCCTGGTGTACGAATTAGTATTGAGAAACAATTATCACATTCATCTTTTTATTCCGGAATTAGCAGTCGTTTTATTTTTGTTCCCACTGCAGGTCAAAAGGGTGACAATACTGCATTTTCGTTAGGTATCCCTCTAAGCTTTCGTTATGGTAAAACGAAATATCTTCATACCACATTGAGTATTGAAGCATTTACCGGCGTGTTGTTGAAGGAATGGCGAATTCTTCCAACCCTTCAGATATCATTTCTAGGTTTAATATAATTACTATCTTTTTCAAATATCACTATGCGAGACATGAGCAATTCGTGATGAATTAACTGAATGACCGTCTGTGAGAACTTGAATATAACCTATTAAAAACTTACCTTTTAGTTTCTGAAAAAACCAGTTTTAGCAGAGATGGGTATTGGGCGCTCTGCATATTATCCTTCCGTAACTATAATTATAAACAGCACTTTCAGCGCAAACAGGAGCGTTGCCATGGATGAAGAATTTGAGGTTCTTATAATTGGTGCAGGACCTGCCGGAATTACAGCTGCAATTACACTGGCCAGAGCAGGTGTGGAAGTTGTTGTCCTTGAGCGTGGTGAGTATCCAGGTGCAAAGAACGTTTATGGTGGAATTCTATTCACTCACCAGTTGTTAAAACTGTTACCAGATGCCAATGATAACGCCCCATTTGAACGATCTGTCACACGTCGCCGAATAGGTGCATTAAGTGAAGGTCGTGAAGTCGGCATGGACGTTAAGGTCGCTGACTGGCGTGAAAAGCCCTATAATCACACTGTAACAGCCCTCCGTGGTCGTTTTGACCGTTGGTATGCAGAGCAAGCCGAAGCAGCCGGAGCGCAAGTCTTTACAGGATTTATGGTATCCGAGTTACTCGTTGAAGACGGTCGTGTTGTCGGTGTTAAGGTTCAGCCGGGTGACGAAGAGATGCGCGCGAAAGTCGTTATTTCCGCTGAAGGTGCCCAGGCATTCCTCGCACGTAAAGTCGGTTTAATGAATCCTGTTTTACCTCAACGTCACATGATCAGCAACGTTAAAGAGGTAATCGCATTACCGAAAGAAAAATTGGAAGATCGTTTCCTTCTCGAAGGTGGTGAAGGTGTTGCCATGGAATACTTTGGCGAACCTGTGAAGGGCCACTTCGGAATGGGATTTGTATATACAAATGAAGAATCAGTTTCTATCGGCGTAGGATTAACCGTACACGATCTGATCCAATCCAAAGAGACATTGAACGACCATCTTGAGCATTTTAAAAATTTACCCACAATTCGGAAACTGATTGAAGGTGGAGAAACACTCGAATATGCTGCTCACATGATTCCAGAGTATGGCTACAGTCATCTACCAAAGATGACAATGCCGGGACTTATTCTCGTAGGCGACACGGCTGGATTGATTAACGGTAGCGTCTACCATGAGGGAACCAACCTCGCAAGTGGTAGCGGTATCTTTGCAGCCGAAACGATCATTGAAGCTAAAGAGCACGGTCATGATATTGGTTCAGCGGAAGCGTTAGCCCCATATAGACAGAAACTGGAAGCCAGTTTCATCTTGAAGGATATGAAGAAATTCAGACGGATGCCGGACTTCTTTAACCAGTATCCACACATCCTGAAAGACTATCCGGGGCATGTGACTCAATGGCTTGCTGATTACTTCACCATTGATGAAACGCCTAAGGAAGATGTTGAGAAGGGAATTTTGAAGAAAATTAAAAAAGACATAGGTCTTTGGAAGTTTATTGTAGATATGATGAAAGTGGGGAGGGCGGTAAGATGAGTCATGAAAACCCCCGTACCATTGAAGATAAATTGGGACTTTTGGCCTACAGAATTGACGAAGAAAATTCTCACATTACGGTTGACCAGGAAAAATTCAAGGCAGATCCCGTCAAAGCTATCCTGTATGCCTGCCCGGCAAGGGTATACGTTCAGGATGAAAATACTGGCGATTGTATCATTAATTACGAGAATTGTGTAGAATGCGGCACATGTCACGTCGTAGCACCGGAGTACGTCAACTGGTTCTATCCAGAAGGCGGAAAAGGTGTTCATTACAAAATGGGCTAACACCAAGAAACCTGATAATTTTTCTGTCTGTTGGTTTTGGGATATTGACGACTGGTCTTGTTATTCCAAATGCATTATATGCACAGCAGGAAAACTCTCCGGTTGAACGTGTTAAGAACTTCTACCTGGATGGTCGACTTGATCAGAGTGAGCTCGAAGCACTCAGACTGCTAAGTCAGTCTACAAGTATGATTGCTCCTGAAAAAGCAGAACTCTACAAAATTCTGGCGTTCATTTCTATTGCCAGAAATGATCCGCAAAGCGGCCGTGATCATTTTATTAACGCTTTGACTGAAATGCCAAACCTCAGGTTGGATAGAGGGTTGACATCTCCAAAAATCCTCTCGGTTTTTGATGAAGCCAGATCGGATTTCCGTCTGATCGAGAATGAGAAAGAACAAACCAACGAAACAGACATCCGTCCCTTTAAACTTAGGCTTGAAGCTGGTAAAAAGAGTCTAATGCTTCCCGGGCTGGGTCAGTTGCACAAAGGTCATAAAACAAAGGGTTATGTCCTTTTAGGAGCAGCTGGAATAACTGCCGGTGGTTTTTTATTTAATCATTTTGCGGCCAATTCATCGCTGGATGATTACAATGGCAGTACAACGTCACAGGAAGCAGTAGAGAACTGGGATAAGTATGAATCAGCCTGGCAGATGCGTGAATTCTTTGGATACGGTTTTGTTGCGGTGTGGATAGGGGCGACACTGGATGCTTTTATCACTGAACCTATCCTTGGCGAGGAAGCCGCACTGAATATGGGTGTTGATGTTGATGGGCAGACCGGGCAACCCATTTTCAGGTTAAGTATCCGTTTCTAAAAGTGCATAAGACTTCATAATGTGCAAAAAATGCACGCGATTTGCATGGATGGTATAGTATTCCAGAGTCAGAATTTCTTGCTTGAGGTATTGCAATCGGATGTAAGTTAAGTAAATACATAGTAATAACTTTTTAACCGTGCTTAACAAGAGCACGGTTTCTTTTTTGGCACGCCCGTTGCTCTTAAATAGAACGGATACTGAAAATGCTTACTTAACGGCTTCAAGCATTGCTTACATAGATCTTTGAGACGATGATGTTTTTCCGCATAGTAACGCTGGCATGGTAGACGACGCGCACGGATACAGACGGTAACAGTACGGTTTGCTTGCACTGATTCAGCACAGCTTAATGATTTAGACGCTAGCATGGTTTACTCGCACGGTTCCCTTTGATATAATACCTCGCCAGCGTTCCTATGAAGGTAAACGTCCAGAGCTTTTTTTCTCGCACGGTTTACATTGAAAAGGGTAGAGATTTGAATTGATAAGGTTACGATGTATTCTCTCTGCCCTTTTTCCTTTTGCCCACACAGCGTGATACCCAACGCTGTCCCCATGGCCGAAACATTTGCCCAGATGTTTCGGCTTATTTTTTGTACTATTTTTCAAGATGATGACTGAAAGAATCAGATATGATCAACAGGTGTGGGTAGATTCAAAGTCTACATCTATTGTTACTATTTAAGGTAAACAACTTTTAAAAGGTTAACCCCGGGCTGATCCATTCCAATAAAATAGATTCCAGCAGCAAAATTGGATGATGGTTTCCAATAGACTGAGTTTGATCCAGAAAGACTATTCATTTGTATAGTATCAACAAGTTGACCTATGGAATTATAAATATTGATATTGAATTCGCCTGATCTGGGAGCAGCAACTAGAAATCTTACTATACTGTTGAAAGGATTCGGCCATGGTTGACTGATCGAAAAGCTTTCCGGGATTGGTTTTTCCAGTTCTGGAGCATCAAGAATATCGCCATCAACTCCCATCGCATACAGGTATGTTGAATCAGTTTCCGAATTGTATTCTGTCCAATGAAGCCACAGGCTCTCAGAGTGAAATGGATACCATACATGAGAATATTCTGTGAGCGTGCTGTAAAATCTGATTATATGGTGTGCTCTTTGAACTACATGTATTCCACCATCACTATCTTGCCAATTTAGATTTGAACCTGCTGAATCGGTTGATACCCAATACAAGTTGGAAAGAGGGAATGAACTGACACTATATCTTTCAGCTTGATAATCATGTTGCGGAATCGAAAGGGATTCAAACTCAAAATATGATTCGTATTGTTCTGTCTCGTGATTAAAATACTCCAAGGCATATTGTGTCGAGTTCTGTTGGGTAAATGACAGTATAGTATTCCGATTGCCATATTCTTTTTCTAATAAGACTTCTACCGACGAATCTGGTGTAGCCAACGTATCATACTGCATCACTGGATTAGTTCCGTTAAAGTATGGAACAACAATCCCAGAAAAATCCTCCAGCGTCCACCATGAACCAGGATTGTTTTGAAAAGGTTGGTTTAGGAATTCTGGTTCCCAAGCCGATTCTGGTAGATTTTCTAACCTGGAAATACTTGTCTCATCAAACCTCCATACAGCGATACTATTCTCAGTCTCAGAATTCGCAAGTACAACGCTTACGCCATAAGGGAAGGAAAATATTTTTCTAATAGAATCAATCTCAGCATGTTGTATTAGATTTAATCCACTATAATTCAATGGATGAGAAAACCAGAGTTGTCCGATGCTATCGCATATCAGGTATCCGCCAACTGTTCTTGCAGGTTCAACAAATTCCTCAGGTACGTCATCCTGGTATGTGAAACTATAAGAATTGGCATGAAGATTGAACTGGTAGTGTCTGTTTTCATCACTGGAAATACATCTGATTGTCGTAAATTGATCTGTTAGATCCAAAGTATAGTTTGAAGTAACTGTACCCCAATCATCCCAATAGCCAGAGTGGGATAGAAGTAGAATTGGTTCTTGTGCTAGAACTGAAAAGCTGACACAAAAGGATAGAAGAATAAGAATTGAAGTCCGTTTCATAATTTCACCGAATTATTTCTATTTCCAGAAACCGTATAGTACAAACTGTAAACTGACACCGCCGTTAGCAACAATTTGATGAAAATAAACTATCCAATATTTCTTTTGCCTCTGTCTTGATACAAAAGCAATCGATTCTCTTTACTTATTTTATTCAAATAGTCTCGAGTTTATGATCATTAAACTTTGTATGAATATTATTTGCTTCACCGACAACTACTATACCATATAAGTTCTCGTATTTGCGAAAGCTATTTGAATAGATATTGCCGAGTAAATAAAAGATTAGTATTTCGTAAAAATAATATGGTTTGTCTCTTTTGCGAAGAGTACTAATTGGAGTCCATTGACTGCCATAAGAATGTAATGTATATTGAGGGCCGTTCGTTCGGGGTGTAGCGCAGCCCGGTAGCGCACCTGCTTCGGGAGTAGGGGGTCGCTGGTTCAAATCCAGTCACCCCGACGAAAATATCAAAGGCTTACGAAAATTTCGTAAGCCTTTGTTTATATAGCGATAAAAAGTCTTTACTTCCTAGGTGTGATCCTTTCAACAGCCATTCCAGCCTGAAAAGTTAAACCGGTTACAACTTGAACCAATTCTTCGGATATCATCGGCTGATCACTAGAAAATCCGGTGACCACAACCGCTTCTGAATTACCCCAGACTTTAAAGGGGAACGTTGCGAATTGGGTGATATTAAAAACCTTTAAAAACTCAGGATCAACAAATCTGCTATAGGCTTTATGAGATGTATCAAGAATCTGCTGTATCTCTTTGTCTTGTATTGAATTTGTGAAAACATTCCGATGTTTTTTCAAATCGTAACTGAACCGTTTTATTTTTTCCTGCCAGTCAATACCAAATCCCACACCACCTTCAAGTGTATTGTCGGTATGGTTGACTTGGAAAATGAAAACCATTTCAATATTCAATTCACGGAACATTCCTTCAGCTAATGCAAGTAGAATATCTTCTATCTTATCCATATCATAATAAGATTGCATCAGTTTGTTGGATAATAGCCTCTCCCGTTCAAGAGCCATCTTTTTACTTTTTAATTCTTCCTGTTCTCTTGCAATAGCTCTTTGCGACTCAGTCACATCAGTTTTTTTATCTTGGTACTTAGCCTCATCAAATTCACCGTCAAGTGTGATATCAAGTTCATCTGCCGTTTCCTCAATCGTCGTCAGAAGATTCATTAAAAAAGTATCCAGAGTCTCCTCATCCACGCCGAAGAATTTTTTTGCAGTGTTTATGACATTGGCTCTTTTTGCCGTTATTTCACCTGTCTTCAAATCCGTTGCATTAATCAAGTTGTTGGAAAAGGTAATAATATCCATAATCGTCCGACTTCTGGATAGCACGTGGGTGTGATGATCCCGAATAATTTTGAGAAGCAAACCGGGAAAATCCCAGTTTTTACCGATATGGTATCCAACGTCGGTGTGATACATACCAATTTGTTTTAATTCGGCTTGTAGTGGGTTATGACCTTTTTGGGTATTTTCGAAAATGGCATCATAGTCATCAGGAGTGAATGTAGATATGATCAGCTTGCCAATATCGTGGAGAAATCCCGCCACAAAGGCCTCCTCACTGGAAAGCGATTCCTCGTTATCAGCCAACCAATGGGAAGTAATGGCTACTGCCAGACTATGAACCCAGAAATCTCTGAAATTGAAAAGTTTTGAACTCTTCTTATTCCTGAATTTATCAAATACGCTAATACTAAGAGCCAGGTTTCGAATGGCGTTAAATCCCATTACAACAATGGCTGAGGTCAACGTTGTGATTTTGCCTTTGTAATGATAATATGAGGAGTTTGCAGTCTTAAGGATCTTGCTGGTGAATGCGTGGTCATGAAGAATAACATTAGCCAAGTCAGCAGCTGAGCTTTCCGTATTATTTGCAACTTCATGCATGCGATGAAATACTGGCGAAAAAATACGTAAGTCTTCAACCTCTTTGAGGCGATTGAGATAGCGCTTTTTGTTACTGTTACTGTTCACGTTACCACCAAATTGGTTAGTTCATCTTCAACTATTTCTTTGATTTCCTCATAGGTGGATTGCCATTCAACAGTATGTCCCAAATGACGTTTAAAAAGAATATCGATGTACTCAGGGGTAACAGAATTGTATGTTACCAGGTATGCAAATGCATCTGCTATTTCAACAAAACCATTAATATCTTCTTCTTCTTCATTCTCATTGGTCGAGACTTTATGGTGACACTCAGCGATGTGTGAAATCTCTTCCGGCAAATTCCATTTATCGAGAAGTAGTTTTCCTAACTCCTGATGGTTGCACTCAAAAAAGTCATTTTCTGCCAACAACATTTTGCCGGGCAATTGGCCATGCTTTTCAAAAAGTTCAGTGTATTCCTGAGGAAACTGATAGGCGAAAGGAATTTTCCCTATATCATGTAACAATCCTGAGACATAAGCCAGTGAGGTCACACTTCTAAGGAATTTTCGTGACAGGCTTCTGGCACAAATTGCTGTCGTTAGAAGATGATTCCAGAGGCTTAGAAGAATATCTGTTGACCCACCTCGTTTAATTAGATCAAAAGTGCTGCTGAGAAGGGCAAGGTTACGGATTTCGTTATAGCCGAGAATAAAAACCGCATGGTCAATACTGCTGACTTGTCTTGTCAGACCAAATATCGCTGAATTGCTGAGTTGAAGGATTCTGGTAGAAAGCGCAACATCGCCTTGTATCACTTCCGCAAGCATTTTTGGCGAGGTTCCCGGATCAGAAACAAGGGTAAGAACTTTCTCAACTACGGGATCAATAGCGGGTAGTTCACCGATGCTTGAAACAAGCTGTTTTGCAAAAAAGGATGCGCTCATAAAACACCATGGTTTTCAGAATACTTAAAATCCTAAAATTAAGTTAGGTTTGAGTTGAGAATCAGGCAAGTGGAATTTTAGCGATATTTCGGGATGAGTGAACATAAATAGTATAAATAGAGTAGTGAAGTGATTGATAATTAACAGGTAAAGCCAAAAACAAAAAACTGCTACAGAAAATATAGCAGTTTCATATTATTATCATTAAGGATTTGAGACTATATCTTCATTTATCTTCTTCTGCTTGACGTTTTCCTTCGGGGAAGGAGAAATGCATCTGCCTGATTCGCCATTGTCCATCCATTTTTTCCAATACGCCTGTCCAGCGAGTATTTATCCAAGAGGTTGAACGGCCATCCCATTCACCGTAATCATTGAGGATACACGCCCACCATGCAACATCTCTGCTTTGCGAAAGTTGGATACGCATATCCTTTACATCAAACGCAGTCGCTTTAAAACGGTCATCCATAAAAAACCCGTCAACAGTTTCCTGGAATTGATCGAAGCCGTCAACGAATGAATCGTCTGGATTGTAGAAAAAGAGCGTGGAATCATTGGCAAGTGTGCTATAAAGAAGGTCTTTATCTTTGGTCAAAGCCCATCCGATGGAGTTCTTAATCACATCTTCAATTGTAGCTTTTTCTTCTTGCATTTCAACATCTCCAGCCAATGAATTTTCAGTAACAATACATAAAAGTACTATCAAACTGATTAAGGTCGTTTTCATATTTCCCCCAAGAACTATTTAGGAATTGAATATATACCCGACTCCATATTGAGTAAGAAGGTAAACTGGATTTTTAGGATCTTCTTCAAAGTAACGGCGGAGGTTGAGGATGATGTTGTCAATCGTCCTATTTGATGGATAACTGCCTTCACCCCAAACCTGATCAAGGATCATATTTCGATCAACAACCTTACCTTGGTTGTCTACGAGCAGTTTAAGGACCATCGCCTCTTTCTGGGTAAGAGTGACTTCACCACTTTTTGTTTCACCTTTAAACGCTTCAAAATCGACTGAATTTGGACCAAAAGTCACTGTTGCAGCGTTTTTCACTTCACCTTTGTACCACTCTTCACGCCTCAGAATCACCTTTATTCGTGCAGCCAATTCCCGGAACTCAAATGGTTTAGTGATGTAATCATCACCACCAAGTTCAAGACCTTTGATGCGGTCATCTGTCATGGTACGCGCAGTAAGGAAAAGAATCGGAACGGTATTACCTGATGAACGCAGAGAGTCGCAAATTTCGAAGCCGCTCATGCCTGGCAACATCACATCGAGTAAGACCAGATGGGGCTTCTGGGAGTAAATAGCATCAACAGCTTTTAAACCATCCTTTACCACGACAATTTCATAACCTTCACGTTCAAGGTTAATCTTTAATCCCGTTGCAATGGACAGATCATCTTCAACAACAACTATCTTTATCATTTTTCCTCGCTAGACAGGAATGGTAACCTTAAATGTTGCGCCTTGGCCGGGACCGTCACTATAGGCAGTAACCTTTCCCCGCATGGATTTAACTGTTTCATGAATTAAGTATAAGCCGAGTCCCGTTCCCGAAAACTGCCGTCTATCTTCATCCTCGAGACGGTAAAACAATTTAAATATATTTCTGGCTTCTTTTCGTTCGAAGCCGATACCGTTATCCGTAATCTTGAAACTGAATTTCCGAGATGACGGTTTAATCTCAATTTTAATGTTGGGAGTCTCTTTTGAATACTTGATTGAATTTTCGACTAGGTTTAAAACGATAATCCGCCATTTTTCAGGTTCAATCCTGCACAATATGTCATCTTCTGGGAAGTTGGATTGAATTTTAATATCTGAATTCTGTTTTAAACGGATTTCATCCAATATTGTATTCGTGGTTTGAATAATTGGAAGAGGCGTCAAATCTCGTCGATTTCTTTTAAACGAGATATCCTTGGCGTTAAGCAGGCGTTCGATGGTTTCCTGCAAATCATTCAAACTTCTCGAAAAGGAGATTTTTATCTCTTCCTTTTCATCTTCAGTCAGTGAATCAATAAACAAAGTATTTTCAAAGAGTTTTAGAGCTGTAATCGGTGTTTTTAATTCGTGTGAAATGGCAGAGAGGAAATTTGCTTGTTGTCTTTCCAGTTTTATTTCACGTCTAAGAATCCAGTATAGATAAAATATGCCGATTCCAATGATCAGCGAGAAAAAGCTACCTTCAAAAACAAACATTCTACTGATTGAGGTTGTCTTTTCATCCACTCGTTCCAAGGCGTCTTTTTTTACAAAGAATTGTTTAAGAACAGGATCGTAGATCAAATCTGGAAATGTTGTTTCGAGCATATGGAGGAGATGTGGTCCTGGTGTTTCGCTGATCTTTACCCAACTCTCAGCAGTTGCAATCTGACGTTTCCAGAGAGATTTCTGTTCTTCGAGTATCTCGTCGCCAATTCTAAAATGGAAGACAATCCACCAACTCACTTGTGCAAGAATAAAAACAGAGAGGAAGATGAGGAGCAGTTGCCGTCCTTTCAGACGTAAAATGTTTTTTCTGCTTGAGTTCATAAGATCCTATATCCAGTCGAATATGATAACTTAAGTGAAATCGTAATAAAATACCAGTTTAAGATATGATTGAAACAACAAACCGCTTCAGCAAAAGATCAACTGAAGCGGCGAAACCAAAAAGAATTAAATTATAACTCATCATAGAGGATTGATATCCATCCAGCGGCTGGTGAACCTTCAACAACTTTGTAATAGTTGGTAATGGTAAACTTGTAGTGAGTTGTATCATCAACTTTTATAATGTAGACATGGTCTTTACTCATAATCTCATGTGTTTGACCATTGTAGTCATACCAATTTACCAAAGGGGAAGAGGCTGAATCTGTTTCGTAGCTTCCACCCATATCGACTGGGGCAGTGGTTAAGTCATCAAATGTAACGTTGGGGTTGTCATCATATATGGGATAGATTCCTGTTTGACCCGGACCGCTTACACCACCGTTGATTGTCGCATCAAAACCATCAAAACAGATATCCCAGTCCATTGAGGATGATGGGTCAGCTATGTCTACCTGTCCATCACTGAATGAGAAATAAAGAACACCATCTTCGTCTTCATCTGTAATGGTTGCAACCGTAGGCGTACCAGAAAGATCGCCACCACCCATACTATCATAAACATAGGTTAGTTCAGCCGTTCCGATAGCAAAACCTGCAGCTGTAATGGATGTAATCTCAAGTTTCGCGTAATTTCCTTCCGCATCCCTGAAAGCGAACACCTTGCCTGATGGGTTTACTGAATGATTTGACATATCATAGGTATACCAATCCTGAAAGATGTAGTTAACCTCATCTGTCCCAAAATCTTCTGCAGATAGTTCAGGGAGGGTCTCAAGACCATCATAGTCCATACCGAAATCATTACCCAACTCTTCCAGATCTGCGACCTGAATACTTAAGGGACCGGAACTACCGCCGTTCAGCTTTACGTTGTAACGTTGAAAAGCGATGTGCCAATCGCTGCTTGTTGATGCATCAGTGATTTCAACAGTTTCACCAGATGCAAAATCGAAATAGGACCAGTTTTCATGCGATGTCGCATCTATCTGGATATCATCAGAACCCGAGGGGCCTGCGGGGTTATCATCATCGTCATCATCATCTGAACAAGCGGTGAATCCGAGAAGTAAAGCGAATGAAAGAATAAATAAAAAGATGTTGCTCTTTTTCATGTTTTCTCCAATAAGGTATTTAGTTTTTTATGATGTCGTATCTGAATCCGGTTGAGATGAGCCTTCCTACATACGGCCCATAACGAGGATCAGTCGTATCCAACAGGTTTTCTACTTTTATGTAAAATTTGCTATTCTCGATAAATGAATGGCTTAGAACGAAGTTGATTGTAGTATAGGGATTAGTTTTCTCTTCGCTTACCTGATCGTCTGTAGTATAAATGTCCTGGTATAACATCTCACCGGTGTAATTAACCCAGCATCTCAATGATGAACGCTTGTTGTCCAGGGTAAACGAATAACGAATAGTGTGTTTTGGCCTTCTGAGAAGTTCACGGTTTGTTTCTTTGTTCTCGGTATCGAGGTAACGGTAAGCCACATCAGTGGAAAAATGTTTACCAAACTTCATACTTCTTTCGACTTCGACGCCGCGTGTATGAGCATTGACAATGTTACCATATTTATAGATTCCCACGTAATACTCCTCAGAAACACCAAGGGAATCAAAATCAATCAGATTCTTGAGATCGTTATAGAAGAAGTTGATTCTGGAAGTTGAACGATCTTCGTAGATATGTTCAAAACTAAGTGAATAACTTGTAGACGTTTCAGGATCAAGGTTTTCGTTACCAAGAACTATATAACCTGCTGATGCGTGGTTAAAAACGTAGTAGAGTTCTTTTGAACTAGGCGCTCGGTAACCTTTACCCACAGACATACGGACATTCAAATCGTCTATTATTTCGTATCGTGCACTAATTTTTGGATTGATGTGGGTGCCGTAGATTTTATGTTCTTCAAATCGGACTCCAGGAACAATAGAGGAGCGATCGTTGAATAAATACTCATCCTGCACATACATATCCCATGCGGTTAATTTGGAATCAAATGATGATTTTAATGATCCAAGTTCCGATTCGCTGTTTATGTTCCATAGGTAATAGTCAAGGCCAGTAGTTAAACGGTGACGGTGATTTAAGTTCCTGGTAGCCTGAAAGGAAATCTCGGTATAATCTTCATCGTTCTGTGAAAAATCTTTTTTGTGTCGGGGTGTCTGTGTGTATTTAGCCCATTCGTGATGGTAGCTGCTTCTAAATACTTTCAGTGAATACCGTTCGCCCCATTGAGGGATATGAAGGTACTCAATACTCTGATCATTGCTGAAGTTGGTTTCTTCATCATCATAACTTACCTGAACAGACTGCAATCCGGCATCTTCAACCCATTGCTTTTCTTCATAAGTAGCATGTCCAGATAAAATGAAACTGATTTTGTCATTGTAGTCGTATTTGTATCTAAGTTCTCCATTTAATCGATCCGAGGCTTCTGAGCCCTCAGTATGGTTCGTCGTAGGATCGAGGTCCATTAACTCTTTACTAGCAAATTTTAATCCTGAACGGAAGGACGTTTTTCCTCTTTTGAGGCTAAAGTCCAACGATGGGGAATACATCCCAGCTTCATATTTTTGTGGAAATCCTGAACCGGGGAAATAACCCCCTGTTGTTACCTGAGATGAAATTTTTAATTGATCAACGGGATCATCAGTAATGATGTTGACAACCCCTCCGATCGCTTCGCTACCGTAAAGAGTTGAAACCGCACCTTTGACGATTTCGATCTGTTTAATACCCTGAGTTGATAGCTGATCTAAATCAATGGATCCATTGATTCTGCCAATAACCCTGTTTCCATCAACAAGAATCAGAACACGCTCTGGGTCAACACCCTGGATGCTAATTCCGTTTCCGGAAAAATCATTTCGAATATCAATCCCTATTTGACTTTGTAACGCTTCTGCTGCTGTAAATGACGCCGATTGCTGGATTTCTTTACCAGAAACCAGTTCTGTTGCAACAGGTACGTCTTTTAATAGTTGGATTGAACGAGTGGCAGTAAATACAACTTCATCCAGTTCAACTGATCCAGGGAAGAGTGATATTTCAATTGGGTGGTTTATATTTTTCAATTCTGAAATTTCAACAAAAACATGTGAGTATCCGATATGAGAAATTTGCAGAATAGCATCTAAATCGTCTGGAATATTTATTGAAAATGAACCATTTTCAGAGGTAGTAGTAATGATATGGGTACCTTGCACCTGGATATGAGAACCGGAAAGTGTTTCTTTGTTTTCTCCATTCACAACAAAACCGGTTAAGGAGTAGGAAAACCCGTAAATCGGAAATAAGAGAAGAATTGCTAGAATCCAGGTGTGACGAATTAACATATTTTTAACCGAAATGGATTATCGTTTATTTTGTACTAAAACCTATCCTTATTGATAGAATGAAATGTCATGGAAATCTTTGGTGGCTCTTAATAGGAGTTCGGAAATTGGAGGCAATATCCAGGATCATGGAAGATAATTCGATCGTTGATATCATGCTTCATTCTGAACTTCTGGTAACGTATTGCTACATGTAAGAATATGGAAAATAGCTTTATGGTGTTAAATAACAATAAGGTGGGATTGGGCATATCTATTGCTTAATAGTAAAAAAAGAGAGTAAGGGTGACAGGGGAGAACCACCATGCTCAAGAATTATTTTCTAGTAGCATTGAGACACCTTCTTAGAAATCGTACTTATTCCATTATCAACATCGCAGGATTTGGACTTGGACTTGCAGTATTCCTGATCATTTCCCTGTATGTGATTGATGATTTAAGCTATGATCGTTTTCATAAACATGCAGACCAAATTTATCGAATATGGTCACTTGAGAAATCCCGTGAAAACACATTCAGTCGCTATGCAATCTCAAGTGGTGCTTTGACAAAAATGCTACCTGAAGTCTCACCGGACGTAATCGCCGGTGTAAGGACTCAGCAACGAGGCAGGCCAACGTTGGTAAAAGCCGGTGAGGCGATTGATCCTGAAAATGAGAACAACGTTAACGCTTTCGCGATGGCTGCCGACTCAAGTTTCTTTGAGGTTTTTGATTTTGAGCTGGTACAGGGTGACCCAAAGCTGGTTTTAAGAGAACCGGGGACCGGTGTTATCTCTGAGGAGATAGCACAACGGATCTTTGGTGATGAAAACCCCATTGGACAAGTTGTTACAGGTGGTGACGGATTTGATGTAACGATAAATGGTGTATTCAAAGATATCCCCCGACATTCACATATTCAAACCCAGCTAGTTCTCCCACTTCTTGTGAACGAGCAGAATGTGGTATGGATTGAATCGTGGGAAAATATCTCAACGGTTAACTATTTACGATTAGCTGAGGGTGCAGATGCGGGAGCTCTGATCCGTTTGATGGATCAATTGGTCATAGAGTACACGTCAAAAGTAGTATTCCAGCCCAGACTGCAAAAGATGACAGATGTTCACCTCCATTCCCAAGGAATGGAATTTGACTTCATAAATCAGAATCCTGGTGATATAACAAGGGTATATGCCTTATCAATTATTGCACTAATGGTGCTGGTGATTGCCTCAATTAATTTCATCAACCTTTCCAGTGCCCGCGCTACTAAACGAGCCCGTGAAGTCGGAATGCGTAAGACGGTTGGTGCCTTAAAAAGCCAACTACTATTCCAACACGTTGGTGAATCAATACTCATGACGATGATAGCAACAATTCTTGCTCTCGTTATTGCTGGCATCGCGTTGCCCTATCTAGAAGATTATATCGGGAAAGAACTCGTTCTTAACATCATGGAAAGCCCGTTCCTGTTGCTTGGCTTCCTTGGTGTATCATTTCTGGTGGGGACACTTGCCGGAATTTATCCTGCTCTTGTACTATCTAGTTTCAAGGCCATTGACGTAATGAAGGGTGATTTCGGTAGATCACGACAAGGAACTTATATCCGTAGATTCCTCGTTGTTTTCCAATTTGCCATATCAATTGCTCTGGTAACCTCAGTTCTCCTGGTTATTAATCAACTTAAACATCTTAGGAGCGTTGATCTTGGGTATAACAGGGATCAGGTAGTTATTGTACCTATTTTTGGTCGCGATATCGGACAGCAACGTCAAACGTTTACTGAAGAACTGAGAAGACTTCCTGCCGTCAAGGGTGTTGGAAGTTCTTTCTCTTTACCGGGTAATCGCCCGGGCAGATTTGAAGTGTTTTTTGAAGGAAAACTTGCCGACCCAGATAACGCAGTAATGTTTAACGGGGGCGGATTTGACGAGTATTTTCTTGAAACAATGGAAATCGGGCTTGTTCAAGGAAGATCATTCTCCAGGGATTTCCCGGCTGATACACTTGATGCCATTATCCTGAACGAAAGCGCTGCTAGAATAGCAGGTTGGGATGATCCGATAGGGCGAACGCTTGAATTCCTTGATGCTCAGGAAAACCGCAATCCCATGCGAGTTGTGGGTGTTGTAAAAGATTTCCAGTTTCAGGATCCTAGAATCCTGATCGAACCGACGATGTACTTTTATAATTTCCAAGGAGGCGGTTTCCAATACATCCGTCTCGCTGGTGGTTCAATAGAAGATGGACTGGCAACACTTGAGGAAACATATCGATCAGTATTCGGTGATAGACCGTTCAACTCCTTCTTCCTGGATGATCAGTTCAACAATCAATTTAATGAAGATCGTCAATTTGCATCTGAAATAGCTGTATTTAGTTCACTGGCAATCATCATTGCATGTTTGGGATTATTCGGATTGACAGCCTATTCAACTGAACAGCGGAAAAAGGAAATTGCCGTTAGAAAAGTACTAGGATCTGGCGACACTAAGATTCTTTTACTGCTGTCCAAAGAGTTTTTACGTTGGGTGATTATTGCGAATCTGCTGGCATGGCCTTTAGCACATTTCGGAATGAAAAAATGGCTTGATACATTTGTTCATCGAGCTGATTTTACACCGTGGCCATTTGTTTTAGCTGGACTTGGAGCATTGCTAATCGCGATGATGACAGTGCTTTCACTCTCCTTGAAAGCTGCGAGGACAAATCCTGCAAAATCGTTAAGACAGGATGCTTAATTCTTAACTAAATCTTTTAAGGGCAATTGCGAATGCAATTGCCCTTTTCTTATCTAAATTGACATTTACTATTTTTCCAATGCGGGTTCTTGTTTTACATTGTGCCATCATTAAAAAATACTAACGGTAATGGATATGGTAAAAGTCTCAAATGACAATACAATGACAAATTTTATCATTCAGGAGCGAGTAAAACGATTCCTGACTGAGGGTAAATTTGAAGAAGCTGAAAAATACTACCTGAAAAGCCTGAAATTTAAAGAACAGGCCTATGGAAAAGATGATCCATCTGTTTTACCGTTACTTCAGGAAATAAAGGCTTATTACGAACACATAAATGAAGATGAAAAAGCGGAAGAATTTAGAATCAGATGTGAAGAGATTAAAGGGCAGTCCCTTTCCGACAATAAAGAGATAAAAATTGAAAAGGACTTTCATAAGATTCAAAAGAAAGCAGAACAGAAATCTGAAATAAAACAATCAAAAGAAGTTTTTATTTATAAGAAAGTAGAAGAAGAGGACGTACAGGAAGAATCCGATTCTAATATTTCGAACGAAAACCAAATGAATCAAGAAGTTTTACCGAAGAATGAGTCGTTTCCGAAAGCGTATTATTTTGGTCAAATCGCGAGAGTTCTTGACTTTAACGGTGACGTTAGTGATCAGGTATCTGGCTGGGCAAAATTCCCGGGAAAAATGATCCTTGATCTTGGATCGCTAAAGCCACCGGTGAACACACCACACGATAGACTTCTTATCCAGATAATGAGTACAGTATCTCCATTCGAACCCTCTGATTTAAATGTTGAGAGTGAAAAAGATTCAGATGCGCAGGTTGCATTCTGGATGGGTTATTACTCAAAAGAAGCTGTAATTTTATAAATATCAGGACGAAAATTGTCAGATCAACAAAAAATGACCAGCTATCAATGGCTGATAATTGTTTCTGCAGTCCTGATCGCTGGAGTAGTATTGATTTTCCCCCCGATGAGTCAAAATGGGCATTTTCTTGGTTTGAAATTTGTTCTTATACAATTTTCTGATATCACCGAATCTACAGGTACGAAACCTCAAATTGATAAATTTCTGTTATCCATATTTCTGATGATTGTAGTTGTTGTGGCAGGGCTCGTTTATGTACTTGCTATGCCACGAGAAATAAGAAAAGACGAACTAGAATTACCAGATCTATCAAAACTCAAAAAAGAAGAGAAAAAAGATCCAGTCGAGGAGTTAGCAAATAAACTCACAAAAAATGACCACGAAGTGGAATCAACTCTTTATTCGGTAATCAGGGACAAAGCGATAAAACTGATAGAGAAAAATGAATTAAATGAAGCGACAATATTGCTTCAAAGAGCCTTACAGTTTCGTCCGAGGGAAGTACTTATTGCCGATCCTGATTATATCAATTCCATGTATTATTTGAGCCATCTTTATGCCCACAGCGGTAACAATAAGGAAGCAGAAGATATTTTTCAGAGGATTCTTGAGATAAGGGAGTTCCTGTTTGGACCCTATCATCCAACTGTTGTATCGGGATTGCATGAATATGCCCATCTTTTACGTGAAATGGGTGAGACCAATTCCGCAGATGTTTATGAGGCTTTAGCTGAAGATATACAAAACGAAATTTATAAAAATGGAGAAACGAAGGTAAAACCCAGCGAGATAATGAAAAAAGTGAAAGATTTGTCTGAAAAAGAACTGCCACAACCACCATTTAATATTGAAGTTACGTTTGATCCGGAGAAACAACTAACCGGTACAACATTCCTGAAACTTACCTCATCGTCAGAAGATAACGAATCCTGAGACTCTAAAATAATCGATAATTTGGAGCAATAGTCTTGACAACAGCACGTACTAATGACTAATATGACTGTATGAGTATATATAGTCATATCGTTCAGGAGGTCTTGTGCTGGGATCAAAGGATGCAAAGAAGGAAATCATCCTTGAAGTTGCGAAGAAACACTTTGAGTCATACGGTTACAAACGAACTGTTATAGATGATATCGTAAGAGAAGTAGGAATCGCCAAGGGTACTTTCTATCTCTACTTTCCAAGTAAGGAAAAGCTCTTTGTTCAGGTTCTAGATGGGTTGCGGGCACGTTTAATGGGTGAACTACTTCCAATAATGGAAGGAACCGAATCGCCACGCGAAAAGCTTCGCGCAATGCTGACTTTCACATTTGAAGCGTTAAATGACCCATTCTTATCCAGTTTGTACAAGGATGGTTCGGAGTTTCAACTCATACTGAATTTAGTAGACCAACCGGACTGGAAGCAGGAGATTGATAATTCCATTACCATGATCAAGGGATTGATTATGGATGGAATTGAAAAAGGTGAGTTCAGGGAAGATCTGGATGTGGATGCTATTCCATTTCTGATCGGTTCTCTGAAGTTTCTACACTACTATAAGGATGTTGTCACAAGAGATTTATTGGAAAGTGACAGGTTGGTGGCTAGTATTATAGACGTATTTATCAGTGGATTAAGTAAAAAAGACTAATCAGGATAAAAAATGACTTCAGATATAAATAACGAATCACCGTTAGTCTTGATAGTTGACGATGAACCGTTGGCTTTGGATATGGCTGAGATGACACTCCTTAGGAATGGTTTCAGAGCAATAAAAGCCAGGGGTGGTGAAGAGGGATTGGCACTTGTCTTTAGTGAGAATCCTGATATTGTGCTACTTGATATCACAATGCCCGATATAGACGGTTTTGAAGTATTTCAAAAAATCAGAAATAAACAGGAGTATGAGTCGTTGCCCGTCATTTTTGTCACTGCCCGCGATGACCTTGAACATAAAGTAAAAGGGCTTGAGCTGGGTGCGATTGATTACATCACCAAACCCTATTTCCCAAATGAGCTGATTGCGCGTGTCAAAACAACCCTTAGGCTGCAAAGGTTGGAACGGGAAGCAGGTGAAAGAAGTCAGGAAGAAGCTCGAAGAAAAGCAGTTGAGACACTGCTGATTACAATGAATCATTATATCAATAATGCGATTGCAGCAATCCAGGGTTTTACAAAAATTACGCCGCCAGACAATGTTGATGCAGTTGAAAAAATGTTAAAAGTTGTTTCTAGGCAGAGTAAAGTTGTGACTGCGACTATCAAATCTATCGAAGAGATGTTGGAAGAGGTTAAAATAGATACAGCTTCTTACGCCTACGGTGATGCTCAGATTCTAAACATCGAAGAAAAAGTCAAACGTTGGCTGGATGAACTGGAATCGCGTGAAAAAGGATTGGATAATTTACATGAATAATTCAAACGTAGTTGAGATCCGTCAAGTCTCCAAAGATTACGAGAATGGTCAGGTCAAAGCACTCAGATCAGTAGATCTGGACGTTAAAAACTGTTCATTTCTCGCGCTGGCTGGTCCATCAGGATCGGGAAAGACAACTCTATTGAATGTGATAGGTGCGTTAGATATCCCTGACAATGGCAGTGTCACTATAAACGGTAAAAAATTGGAAGACTTGAACGAAAAGGAACGAACACGATTGAGACGTGAAACAATCGGATTTGTTTTCCAACAGTTCAACCTTGTTCCGGTTCTGACCGCTGTTGAAAACGTTGAACTACCATTAGAAATAATGCCTGGGACAACCAAAGAATCCAGACGAACAATGGCGATTGAAATGCTGAAAAGAGTGGGGCTGGAAGGTCTTGAGCACCGATATCCGAAACAGCTATCGGGTGGTCAACAGCAAAGAGTGGCTGTAGCCAGAGCTTTGGTAAAGAGACCAAACCTAGTCCTTGCTGATGAACCCACAGCTAATCTGGATGGTGAATCTGGAGCATCGATCATCGATTTGATGAAGAGAATGCGGGACGAGCTTGATACAGCTTTTATTTTTTCGACACATGATCCCCGATTACTTGAACGTGCCGAAACCATCATAAAGATGGAGGACGGATGCGTAATATAAGAATAGCTATGAGGTTAGCTTTAAGAAATTTAAAGCGGAACCGTAAGAGGACAGCTCTGACCACAACCGGAATGAGTATCGGTCTTGTGGTCATGATGATGTCACTGGGTATGATGGACGGAATCACTCGTCAATCCGTACAAAGTATGGTTGATTACGATATAGCACACGTGCGGGGTTATACCAAGGGATACATGGATCAAGATGTACCTAGTCTTGATTATATCATTCAAAATGCCGACCAATTGCGTGATGAGGTTTCATCACAAAAAGGGATAACATCAACCCTAAGATTTTCAATACCGGGAAAGCTTATCTACGGTAGCGAAGAAGCATTTATGAATATTGTCGGTCTCGATCTTGTCCATGAAAGTGAAGTGTTTAAGACTCTCGAATCACTGATAGAAGGTGAAGTGATCAACGGTAGTGGTCCCGGGGTTATGATAGGGAAGAAACTTGCGAAAAGTTTCGAACTGAATATTGGTGACAGGGTAACATTACTGGCAAGAAGTGCCCCCGGAGCTTTTAATACTTTACGGTTACCCATAAAGGGAATTTTATATACAGGTCACTCTTTGATTGATGCCAATTCAGTATTTATCAGCATGGATGAAGCCAGAAATCTGGCAATTGTTGATGATGGTGCCACAGAAATTGATGTGCTGTCCCGTAGTGAAAAATACGCTGAGAAACTTGCCGGAGAACTGCGTCAAAAGTATCCTGAATATGAATGGCAGACATGGAAAGAGGCCGCTTCAGGATTTCTAACACACATGCAGTTTAAAAAGTTCGCCCAGGGAATCATTATTGCAATTCTTGCACTTGTCGCTGCCGTAGCAGTCGCAAACACAATGGTAATGGCAGTCCATGAACGTACGATGGAAATCGGCGCCCTGCGTGCAATGGGATTCGAAAAGGGAATGATTAGCCGAATGTTCTTGTTTGAAGGACTTTTTATCGGTCTGATCGCAGGGATTATAGGTGTTTCGATTGGTAGTTCTCTTGTGTTATACCTTGGAAACGTAGGGATTAGTCTGGCTGCTTACGAGGATATAGACATCGGCTATCCTATCGCAAATGCGATGTACCCAATGCTGACGTTTGCCAGTGTTATGTATGCATTCATGTTTGGTCTGTTTATGACTACAATTGCCAGTTGGGGAGCTGCCAGAAAAGCAGCAAAAGGCGAAGTGGTTAGAGCATTGCGCGAGGGGATGTTATGAGCATTCTGAGACTTGCGGCAAGGAATACTCGCCGTCAAATGAGAAGATCCATCCTGACTGCATTCGGCATTGCCATTGCTGTAATGACTGTGACCTTTATGGACGCATACCTGATTGGTATAATGGATGCTTTTCTGACTTCATTTATTCGCATTGAAGCTGGATTTATAAAAGTACTTCCTGTTGAAGGAAAAGACCGAGTTCGACCCTTACCTCTTGATGAAGGTATAAATAATGTTTCGCATCTGGTAGAAGAAATTGGACAAGTTGAAGGTGTGACAACAGTTGCTCCAAGGATTCGTTTTGGTGTCCTTCTCGAAAAAGAAGGAGGTGCTGTTCCGGCGATGGGTGTAGCTGTTATCCCAAGCCATGAAAAAGGACTTCTAGAACTCGATGAATGGGTAATAGAGGGACATGCACCCGGTGATTTTGCAGCAGAAACATTGATTGGAAAAGAATTAGCTGAGGAACTTGGTTTAAAAGTTGGGGATGAGCTGTTTATCGTTGCTTCCACATCTTATGGTGGCTTGGGACCCGGTCTGTATCAGGTTTCTGGAATTTTCCGTTCCGGCATTAGTATGATTGATCGCAAGACATTTTATATCCCTCTATCTCAGGCTCAATATCAGCTTGCTATGGACGATTCAGCGTTGGAAATCACACTCGGAATTTCTGGCGGCGTTGATGGTACCGAGGAAGTTGCTGACAGGGTGAAGGCAAAAATGGATGAACTCGGCCGTAATGATCTTATCGTTCTACCTTGGCAAGAACAAGGCGGAATGGTAGAAATTATTGCCCCGATGGATACTTATATCATCTATTTCTTTTTGCTGATGGGGATAATTGCAACGACGACAGTTGTTAATACAGTTTTGATGTCTGTGATGGAGCGAATACGTGAAATCGGCGCATTGAGAGCGATGGGATTCGAAAGAAAAACCATCATCAGGATGATACTAATGGAATCATTGATTGTCGGTTCAATCGGTACTCTCCTGGGTTTGATACTGGGCATGGGATTATCCCTTTGGCTGGGCCATATCGGGATTAATCTATCGGGAGCATTGGAAGCTGCTGACATGCCGATTATTCCGATTATTCACCCTGATCCGAGTTGGATGACAGCGATAAAAGCTGGAATCATGGGGTTAATCGTTTCCTTACTGGCTGCATGGTATCCTGCGAGGGTTGCGGTACGTTTGGAGCCGGCAACCGCTTTACGTACACATCAATAGGACAAATAGATCATGAAATATTGGCAAAAAATCCTCCTTGTTTTTGTTGTCACACTTGTGATGTTCATTTCCGTGAATGCGAAAACTGCTGATGAATGGATTGATCAAGTGGATCGTCATATGGTTTTAAAATCTGCACAATACACAGCAACCATGACGACCCATCTACCATCAGGTCAGGAACGAGTCTTTAAAATGGAATGCAAGGTCGTTGGTGAAGAATATGCACTGATCGAATATTCGGAACCGAAAAGGGAGTTGGGCACCCGTTACCTGAAACGGGATGATGCCCTATGGATTTATTTCCCGCGTGTTGATAGAACCATGCAGATTCAGGGTCATATGATGCGTCAAGGTGTCCAAGGTGGCGACATGTCCTTTGAGGACATGACTGAAAGTTCATCATGGAAAGAAAAGTACAACGCTGAGATTGTGGAAGAAACTGACGAAATCATTGTCATAAATATGGTTGCTAAAGACATGACGGTTAGTTATCCATACAGGAAGATTACGATTGATAAAAAGAATGAACTCCCTGTTCACGTCCTGAATAGCGATGCATCAAACTACCCGATTAAAGAAAATAGGATCCTCGAATACAAAAAGATTGATGACCGTTATTTTCCAACCTTAACCGAAATCAGGTCCAGTATTACTGAAAATAAATGGACCCGTTTTGAAATGAGTAATATCCAATTTGACGTTGATTTTGATCCGACCATTTTTACCAAGAGGTCATTGGAAAAATAGGGGGTAATTATGAGAAGAACAGTATTTTTAATCATGATGGTTGTCGCTTTATCAATGGTTACCATCGCTACAGCGGCTAACCGTTACAATCGTCCAGAAAGTGTAATCAAGATTCCGGGCGAACATGCTATACTGATAGCGAATGTGGGTACTGGAACGATTACAAGATTGTCGCTGTTCGACAATAAAACATCCGTTTGGGCTAAAGGATTAAACGGTCCAAAGGGAATGGCAATATTGGACGGGAAACTTTATGTCGCTGACGAAACAGAGATAAAATGTCTAGACCTGTCTAACGGTAAAATACTCAAGAATATCCCTGTGTCAGCATCAAAATTCCTGAACGATGCTTGTACAGATGGTAAATGTATCTATGTGACGGATATGGAGACAAACAAACTGCTCAAATTTGATCCTGTGGCAAACGAAATCTCTGAATTTGTTATTGATGGGTTAGAAAGCCCCAATGGTATCTGCTTTGATAAAGAGAACAACAGGTTGTTACTGAATTCATTTAGATCGAACTCCCCAATTCAGGCAATCGATTTAGATGACGGTTCAGTTTCGACACTTCTTGAGACTGAAAAAAGCAAACTTGATGGGATAGCATTAACGTCTGATGGAAACATCCTGTTTAGTAGTTGGGAGACTGGTGCATTATATCTCTATAAGACCACTAAGCAGAAATTTAAAGTCTTAAAAAATGGCTATTCCGGACCGGCGGATTTCTGGCTTGATGAAGAAGCAGGTAAGATATTTCTACCGGTGATGATGGAAGATAGAATTGACATTATAGGGTTTAGTGTCGAATAAGTTTCAGGCATCGTTCTATAACTCGCTGAACACCCTTGCCATCGATCAAATCCTGACCTTTTTCAGCTCTCAGGTTCAGGCCATTGGTGTCGGCTACAATTGACTCATAAATCCTGCCGATTTCGGCGGGATTTTTCTCTTTTAACCAACCAACATATAATGTAATTCCCAGCTCACTCATCGTTCGAGTCAGTCCAAGTTGATTTTCTTCTACAATGAATGAGACATAGGGAGTGCCAAGGTATGTAGCTTCATATTGGGTAGATCCCCCGGCGATGATAGCTAAATCTACTGAGCGAAGAATATCTACCCAGTCATTTGGCTCAACAAGAATTTCGGCGAACGGTAAATCAAACAGGTTCAATTTTAAGTCATCAGAAAATGGGTACTCTTTGCCAACAATAAAAAAAGCCTTCTCTGGCCATAACTTTACAGGTACATGTTTTAAACCCTTGGCAACATTTCCTGCAACGTTATGTTCGTCTACACCGCCACCATTGATAAGGATGGCTTTCACACTCTCAATTTTCGGGCGACTACACTTCGCTTTTGTTATTTCATTTCGGATTAAAGCGTAGAGAGGACCGGCGAGAAGAGAAGAGGATGATTTTACTGTGGAATAATTCAGTTCTTTTACATCTGTATAGGCATTGTAGATAATGTCAGCGGAGTTGTAGTTCTTGCCACCAAAGGCGTCGGTGACGAGGAGTTTCGAATGAGCAGAGTAAATCTGCCAATCACTTGATTGAATATGATACCCATCAACTATGACAAGCTGCGGATGTACTTGATATTTTTTGTAGTAGTCACTGAGGACCCATTCAGCTTCATCAGTTTCCTCAATGTCTGCGGGAATTTGGTGATGAGTGAATTTCGTTGAGGTAAGTATCCTTTCGGCCGAACCGTCAATTATTCTGGAGTAAAAATGTACATTGTATCCCTTTTCCAGAAAGCCGTCAGCAAGAGCTTTCGAACGCATGAGGTGACCGTAACCAATGATGTCACCGCCGTCAACACGGATCAGGATAGGTGTAGTTTCCATTATTAATCCATCTTATTTAACTCGAATCCAGTTAATAATGCCATCTCGTTTTATTGGACGCTTAGGTATAAGATAATCACTACGATACAGAATGCCGAGAATGAAATAATTAAAAAAGTATCCGATCTTTGTATCCAGACCAGTCGTTGCAACTGCAAGCACACGCCTGTTTCCGCCTTTTCTGGCGGCACGGAGTACCCTGAGCCCAGAAATCTGGCTTTCCATGCTGATATCGCTGACTACACCGTCAATACCATCGCCATCGTTTCTCAATATCTCAACAGCTTCTTGTGCATTCATAGCTCGAACGACTTCACCCACACCTCTTTCGAGAAGGTCTTCGGTTAGAGCTTTTGCGTAACGGTCATTATCGTCAGCAAGCAGAACTTTTTTCAGTGTGTTCTGTTGCGGTCCATTTTCCTTTGGGCTAACTTCGGCCATGGTAAAAAGTCCTCAAAATAATCACTTTATGATTCTGCAAGATAAGACAGCTTTGGCTATTCTCGCAGCATCTATTTTGCTAAGGTCAATCGCAGCATCTCTGATTGGCCCTGGTTTCGATGAATCCTATTATTCAGTATTTGCTCGAAATCTCGCGTGGGGATATTTTGACCATCCACCTTTTGTCGCAGTCACTGCCGGTATCGGCTATTGGCTGACAGGGGTTTTTAATCCCTTCACACTCAGGCTTGGTGCTATTTTGCTTTTCACAATAGCCCTCATAGGATTTTACCAGGTAACTATAAGATTATATGGAAGAAAAGCAGCGATATTTGTCTTGCTTCTTCTTCACGCCACACCTTATTTCACTTTTGGAGCCGGTGCCTTTGTTATCCCGGATAATGCCCTAATTGCTCTTTGGGTCTGGGGTCTCTATATCGCCATGATGCTTCGAGATGGGAGTATACGAAAAACGGGTGGCTTTGTCCTACTTGGATTGATACTCGGAGCAGCTCTCCTCGCCAAATATCATGCGATCCTTTTACCTGCGTCACTGGTGATTGTTTCCATCTACGACAAGAAAATCCGTTCGTGGTGGACCGATTGGCGTTTATATCTTGGTTTGGTTGTTGCAATAATGGTCTTTTATCCATGTATTTACTGGAACTCCCAGAACGAATGGGTCAGCTTCCTTGAACAATTTGGAAAAAGTACTTCCGGTGGTTTCAGGATCAGGTTCGACCTGATGGGGCAGGCTATTGGAGGGCAGTTAGGATACCTCACACCCTGGATAGCGATTCTGATCTGGATCAAGGTCTTTAGTAAAAATCGGATACAAAGAGATGATCGTTGGTTAATTGCCTTTTTCCTCACTCCTGTCATCGGGATGACGCTGATAGGCTTGAGCCGCGGAATTCTGCCTCATTGGACCATGCCTGGGTATGTAGCAGGTTGTATCCTTGCCGTTGGCGGCATGGTCGATGGAATAAAAACTCTGCGAAACCTGAAAATATTTATAGCGATAAACTTGATACTGGTGTTTGTATTGCTGGTTCATGCAAATACGGGATTTATTAAGATTGATCCATCCTCAGATCCGACCCTCGATCCTGCCGGATGGGGTGAAGTCGTTGAATGGCTGGAGGATGAAGGTTATCTATCCGAAAATGATGTTATCTGGGCTCACAAATGGTTTGCCGCTGGTGAACTATCGTGGTCGGATCAGGGGAAACACGATGTTGTCATTATCGGAACCAAACCTCACAACTTTGCGTGGTGGAATCCAGCTCCTGAATATCTAGGTAAAAGTGGTTACCTGATTACACAGGAACGTCACAAAATTGCAATCGAAAAAGACTATATAGACAAGTTTGAATCAATTGAGGAAATTGAAGTACCAGTTCTGAAATACAAGGGGCGTGATATCCAGATGAAAGTTTGGAAATGCGAGAATTTCCTTAAGACTTTCCAACAACCATACGGACCATATCAAATTTCTAAATAAACTGTCGTAGTCATTGCCCCCCGTTGAAAGACCTCCATGAAAATTAGCCTTGTTCATTTTGTCACGAAGTTCAGTAAAAACAACATTTCGTATCTGTAATAATTATATATAAGTAAGATGACTTTTGTGTTCTATTTCACGAGATTCTTAGAAAATAGAGTAAAAATCGTTCGGCTCGGGTATATCTGGAATGTTTGGCTCCATTTCTAAGCCAAAGTTATATTCTAGTGAGCATGTTATCAGGAAACGTTTAAGGAATTAACATGGCGATTGTAACTCACCAAAAGATCCTCTGGAATCCAGAGCAGCCGATAGATGATATTGATGCTGTGGGACAAGTACATAGTACTCCTGAAACAGTTGATGAGATACGTCAACTTAGGGAAAAGTTCGGTGATGAAATGGTTTTCCTCGGACATCATTACCAGCGTGATGAAATCATCCAGTTTGCCGATACCCGTGGTGATTCACTGGCTCTTAGCCAATACGCTGCCAAAGTCGCCAGTGCGAAATATGTGATGTTCCTTGGCGTCCACTTTATGGCTGAAACGGCTGATATGTTGACAGGCGATGATGTCACAGTCATCCTGCCCGACAAACGTGCCGGATGTACCATGGCAGACATGGCAGACATCGACGACATTGAAAATGCCTGGGAGCAGCTTTCCGAACATTTTGATACTGAAAAAATTATTCCAGTTACATATATCAATTCCACTGCGGCAGTTAAAGCCTTTGTTGGTAAACACGGTGGCACAATCTGTACATCATCCAACGCTGAAAAAATCATCCGCTGGGCGATGGAAAAAGGTGAAAAGTTGTTCTTTTTCCCCGATCAACATTTAGGACGGAATACAAGCTACGATCTCGGTGTCAAACTGGACGAAATGATTGTCTGGGATCCGGAAGAAGACCTCGGTGGTAACGAGCTGGAAGAAGTAAAGAAAGCAAAGGTTCTGCTCTGGAAAGGGCATTGCAGTGTTCACCAGCATTTCAAGCCGGAGCATGCGGATGTCTGGCGCGAACGTGAACCCGGTATCAAGATCATTGTTCATCCCGAATGCAGTTTTGACGTGGTGCAGAAAGCCGACTACGCAGGTAGTACATCCTATATCATCAACACGATTAAAAACGCACCAGCAGGAACAAAATGGGCGGTGGGAACGGAGAATAATTTGGTTTTCCGTTTAGCTGAGGAAGTAAAAGCGGAAGGAAAAGAAGTTTTCAGCTTTGCTCCATACGCATGTATGTGTTCCACGATGTTCAGAGTCAGCCCGGAAGCTCTCCTTGAGAGTATGCGAGCCTTGGACAGGGGCGAATACAAATGGAAAGTTTCCGTTGATCCAGAAACAACCGAACTAGCCAACCTCGCCCTCGAACGGATGTTTGAGATAACGAATAGATAATTGTAGAATATTGGTATTAAAAAGCCCGGTGAAACCGGGCTTTTTTGGTTACAGCAAATTTTGCTGGCCTCCCGAGAATTATAATCAAAAATGCTGGGTTTGGGCTTCCTCATTCCTTTTGAATCCAGTCAATTGAGATTACCTTTATCCCATGGCAAGACCTGTCCGAATTCATATCCCAAATGCGACTTATGTGATTCAATTAAGATCACGCGACGGAATATCTCTGTTCACTTCCGAACGAGATAGAGAACTGTTTCTGAAGAGCATAGGAGAGGCCGCAAAACCGTTTGGAGTAAAGGTTTATGCTTTCTCTTTGATGGAAAGCAGCGCTTTGCTGTTTTTGAAAGCCGGTCAGCTCCCCCTATCAAAATTTGTCCATAAAACACAGTCTGGATATTTCAACCGTCTTCGTGCAGAACATGGCTTTTCCCAGAAAATTATTCAGGACCGTCACAGGGCTATCCTTGTGGAGGATGGTGAACTCTTTTCGACAGTGGTCAGACGGATTCATTTGGCACCTATCATTGGTGGGCACTGGTCCAACATGAGTGAAGCACGGAAGTGGGGAGAGGTCAGCACAAACCGTTGGACTTCTTTCTCTATTTTCACTGGTAAGATTGATACACCGCACTGGTTTGATAAGGGTGAAGTTCTAAGATATTTCGAAGACTCTTTTCCAGGAAAACCTGAAGAAGGTTTTTACAGGTATGTGATCGATGGGGTAAAGAAAACTTCAGAAAGCGATGTTTTTGACAAAGTCAAAGCGATGTGTTTGTTGGGTAGCGATGAATTTGTAAAGACCTACTACCGTGGTGCCAAAGGTACACGCAAGATATATGAGATCAGTAAAGGTATAAAAGATAGCCAATCGCAAGTTGCGCTGGAAGGCGACCGTCTGTTTAAGAAGATTGTTGAGGAAACAGCGAGTTACTTTGAAGTATCGCAACGTGAACTTCTTAAACCTCGTGTCCGTCATTTGGGGCGGAAATTCGTTATAGAACTTGCGCTAAAACATGCAATGGATGCTGGGGGTGTGAAGAAACTCGGGAATAGACTTGGGGTAAGTGGTAGTGCATTGGCTCATCTACACCGAAATTTCGAAAAGAATCTTTTGAACGATGCTGAGTTATCAGCAACTCTTTCGGAACTTGAGAAGAAGATAATTGAGTAAGATTAAGAAAGTATGATAAAATAAAAATCGCCACAAAAAGTGGCGATTTTCTACTCTAGTACAACTGTAACGGTTACTGCAACTGCCACTGCAACTGCCACTACCACTGCAACTGCAACATCAACTAATACTACGACTGCAACTGCAATTTCTACTGCAACGGCAACTACTAACTGCAACGGCAACTTCTACTGCAACTGCTACTACAATTACTATGCGGCAAGGTTTGGTATTGCCTCAGGAAGTCTTTCTTCCATTTTAATCGCCAAGGAAGGACCATAGGTCAATAGCTGGCGATGTAGACGACGCGCACGGAAGGCGGACGTATCCATAGGATCAGAACCTCGCGCTTTACAACCAAGAAGATGAATCCATGTTTCAGCAACAATCTTGCGTAAAAACTTAGCGGTTGAGAGGGCTAGCTCTCTCTGGTCCGGCTCGGTCCAGGGAATTCTCTCGGCCCAGCTATTAATACGTTGTTGCCAATTTTCCAAATCTATTTCAATTTCTTCAAGATTAGGCATTTTATGTTCATACATATCAGGTTTAGAGCTCATGTTTCTTTCCTTTCCAGAATAGAAAACATTCTTTTGATCATTTCAGGATTATGCCCGAATGACGGGCGGGAAAATAATCTGAATATTGTCGATTGTCAAGTCATGCCTCAATGAGGCTGAAAACGTAATGCTATTAATAATAAGTAAATATATGTTAGGGAGGCGTAATATTCAACTCTGCTTTAGCTATGATTTACAATCTTGTCTCGTTATTGCACCCTAACATGTTTTCTATCTTACATATTCACAAATAACATGCCTGTTTGTGACTCGAGGAGTAGAATGGCCTAACTTCGCTGTTAATCAGGAATAGAGAGGGATTTGCTGGTTGTTCGAAAATGATACAATGAAATATGGCATGACGTTATGGCAGAATCTGTCTCTTTTTGACGCATATAGATACTTTTAACTGTTTCAGTATGGTACTATTTTATTTCAATAACCGAACCTCATCGCATTGATTCAATGTAAGTTAGGATTCTTATAAAACTGATAAGCGAGCGGAAATGTGAATTCTCATTTGACAAGATTGTCTATTGTTTCGTATCTAATACTTACACATCAGTAAGTCTGGATACTTTCTGTACATTCAGGGGTATCTGTCCAATAAATGCTAGCTAGTAAGTCTAATGCTATATATCGAAAATCTTTGTGTATTAACTAAAATAGTAGAGGGGTGAGGAATGGATTTTATGAAAGAATACCCGAAAAAAATCACCTGCAGGAAAAACAAGGAAATTGAGGTAAGAATTCTTGATGAAAATGATATCGATCAAGAGATTGAACTTTATAAATCCCTGAGCAAGAATGACCAGAGTAAAATCGCCTTCGATGCCAATGATATCCATTTTGTCAAGAGGATCAGGCATGGTATTGAAGATGAATTGATTTATCGTATAGGAGCATTGGAAAACGGCAAGTTAATTGCCATTCTTGCTCTGTTTGTAGGCAGGTCAAATTGGATTCGTCATACTGCTGATATCAGGCAGGTAACCCATCCATCATTTAGAAGGTTCGGTATTGGAAAAATTCTCTTTGAAGAAATGATTCTGCTAGCAGGTCATCTAAAAATAGAAAAGATTTATGCCCGTCTGTATAGTCTGCATTCCGAAGCCATTCCAATGCTTCGATCGATAGGATTTAAAAGAGAAGCAACGTTCAAAGATCATATTAAGGATGTGTATGGTCGTTATAGAAGTATGCGCATTTATTCCATTGACCTCGAAGCAGCACACAAGGCCATGGATGCACTGATGAATGAATACCATGATTATTCCGGATAATTGTATTGAGCTCAGCACTTCACTTTGGAGATTTTGGAAAGTGAAGTGCTGAGCTACTCTATTTCAATTGGTCCTTCCTTCTTACTGCACTATATTCGATTCTGAAGTTATAATTTCCATATTTTAATGAACAATGGAGACACGGATGCTGGAAAAGTTATGCATTCGTAATGTTGCGCTTGTTGAAGAAGTTGATCTCAATTTTAAATCTGGTTTAAACGTTATAACCGGTGAGACAGGTGCAGGAAAATCTATCCTTATTGGTTCCATTGGTTTGGCACTTGGTGATAGAGCTCATAGCGATGTTGTCAACGAGAAAAAGGCCGAAGTGGAAGCCATTTTTTCCTCTGAAAACGGTGGGCGACGTTTGCGTCGAGAGGTACGCCTCGACGGTAGGACAAAGGCCTGGGTGGATGGAAACCCCTCAACCATTGGTACTCTGAAAGATGAAGCACAAACTCTTGTAGATCTTACAGCACAACGTGAAGGTGCAACCCTCCTTGACCCAACAACTCATCTTGAACATCTGGACCGATTCGCTGGATTAACCAAAGACGTTGAACAACTATCAACCTTCTACTACAAATGGCAAGCGCTACTTTCAGAAATAAAAACGTTAAAACTCAAAATTCAACGACTGAAAGAAACTGAAGAGTTAGCCACTTACCAGCTTGAAGAGATCGAAAAATTCAATCCTCAGGATGGAGAAGATGAAAAACTTGAGAGTGAAATTCGTCTTCTCGAAGGAGCGGAAACTCTCATCGTAGGTTTATCTAAAGTTGAGGATGTTCTTGATCAAGGAGATGACTCAATTGCTGATCGTTTGTCTGTAGTCGCGAACGAATTACTCCATCTTGTCAGGATCGATGAATCACTGGAATCTGCTTACAATAGCCTGAGTGAAATCACCGAATTATTACGGGAAAATGCCTCCGAAATCAGCCAGAGAAGAGACAAAATCGAGCTAGATCCTGAGCGATTGGCGACGGTCAGGGAACGGTATGATGAGCTAAACAGGTTGATAAAAAAATACGGTGGCAGTTTTGAAACTCTTCTTGCGAAAAGAGATGAATTAAATACTAGAAAGTCTGACTTTTCGAGTTATGATCGGGAGCAAAAAAGACTACTATCAGAACTGAATATACACGTTATACAATGGGAAAAATTGTGTTTGAAGATTTCTGAGTCCAGAAAAAAGAAGGCTTCTGGATTAAAGTCAGAAATGGAAAAAGGTTTGCAGTCTTTAGGTGTTGAGAAACCGGTATTCGAAATAAAATGGCTGGATGATATAGGTGAAACGATTGAGTTTCCATACCTGGGTATGAGGAAAATTGGTCCAAAAGGATTGGATAATGTGGAATTCCAGATATCATTCAATCCGGGTCATGATCCAAAACCTCTTCACAGGGTTGCATCCGGTGGTGAGTTATCCCGGGTAATGCTATTGCTAAAAGGTTTTGATCCACCGGTGGGAAATCCCCAAGTAATGGTTTTTGATGAGATTGATACAGGAATATCCGGAGGTACTGCTCGTCAGGTGGGTAGACGTTTAAAAGAGCTATCTAAATTGAAACAGGTACTTCTTGTTACCCATTTGCCTCAGATCGCAAGTTTCGCCGACAACCATATCGTTGTTGAAAAAGAGACAGGTCTGGATAGCACAAACGTTTTTTTCAGGTCATTGGAAATTGGCAGTGATGCTCAAGTAGATGAAATCGCTCGTCTGGTTGGTGGGGACAAAATTACTGATACAGCTCGTGCAACCGCACGTGAACTCATACAGGGATAGTTGATTTATTATGGACAAACTGGTAATTGAAGGTGGGATTGAATTAAAGGGTGAAGTAAGGGTAGCCGGAGCAAAAAATGCGGCATTACCCTTAATCGCAGCGTCAGTTCTGGCAAAGGGAAAGACTATCTTAAGGAACGTCCCAGCTCTCGCCGATGTACGAACTATGTGTAGAGTTGCCGAAGGTTTAGGTGTGAAATGTATAAATCACGACCATACGATAGAGTTAGATGCCACCGTAATAGATAGCGACACTGCTCCCTATGAATTAGTCAAAACAATGCGCGCGTCCTTTTATATGATGGGCGCACTCATCGCTCGAAAAAGGAAAGCCAAAGTCAGTTTACCGGGTGGATGCGCCTGGGGCCCCAGACCTGTTGACATCCATCTAAAAGGTTTTGAAGCGATGGGTGTTAAAATTGAGCTCGAACGTGGGTACATCCTTGCGGATGCCAGCGATCTACATGAAGCCCATTTTGTTCTCGATTTTCCATCGGTTGGTGCCACAGCAAACCTAATGCTTGCAGCATCAGCCGTACCAGGTGAAACGATTCTGGATAATGTCGCGCGCGAACCTGAAATAACAGCACTAGCTCATATGCTAATGCAAATGGGAGTGGCTATAAAAGGAGCCGGCACAGGAACACTTTCCATTAGAGGTGAGTCGGGCACACTTAGACCTGCTGATGTAGAAGTCATCCCTGACCGTATTGAAGCAGGAACGTATCTGGCGGCAGTTGGCCGTACCGGTGGTGATGTCGTCTTGAAAGGTGCAAATCCTGAACACCTTACGATGGTTTTAGCTAAAGCAGCAGAAGCAGGGATCAGAATCACTGTTACGACTGAGGGTATCCGGGTTGAGAAAAATGGTGTTCTGAGAGCTGTAGATGTTGAAACGGCAGTTTATCCGGGATTCGCCACTGATATGCAGGCTCAGTGGATCGCCTTGATGACTGGTGCCGATAGTGCATCGTTTGTAACAGATACAATCTATCCTGACCGTTTTACTCATGTAGCCGAACTTAACCGGCTCGGTGCCAGAGTCTCAATGAAAGAGAACATTGCAAAGATTGCGGGTAACAGTCAGTTGGTCGGCGCTCAGGTCATGAGCACTGATCTGAGAGCATCAGCCAGTCTTGTCATTGCAGGTTTGGTTGCGGAAGGAAGGACCGATATAGGCAGGATTTATCATCTGGACCGTGGCTATGAGAAGTTGGAAGAAAAATTGACCGCTCTGGGGGCTCGTATCTGGCGAGAAAAAGAGTAATTGGAGTCGCATTCTGGCCTCAAAAAATAGTATTATCAGTGTAGAAAAGTTGTGAAAGCGGACATTGGCTAACTATATGTTTAGTAAATATATAGCAAATAATGTCTGCTTCTTGTTTGACGAATCTCCATATTATATCCCTATATACGAACTTTGTTACCTGGAGTAATTCCTGATGAGTTTTATTCACCTCCATAATCATTCCGATTACAGCATGCTGGATGGTGCTTCAAAAGTAGCAGATATGGCCAAAGAAGCGGTTCGGCAGGGAATGCCTGCCATTGCTTTAACCGACCACGGAAATATGTTTGGTGCTGTTGACTTCTATGAAGCTGCTGAAAAAGAGGGAGTAAAACCACTCATTGGTTGTGAATTATACATGACGGATGGCGATCACAAGCAAAAGGGTAAAGATGTATATGGCAAAAAGAAGCCGATTTACCATCTGTTGATGATTGCAAAAGATGATACCGGTTGGCATAACCTGATGAAACTTTCCACTGCAGGTTATCTTGAAGGATTTTATCATAAACCAAGAATTGACTATGATCTGCTGGAAAAACACCACGAAGGATTGATCGTTCTATCCGGTTGTTTACAAAGCCATATTAATCAAACGTTGCTGAAAAAGGATGAGAAGCAGGCGCGTGAACTCATCGGATGGTACCGTGATGTATTTAAGGATGACTTCTATCTAGAATTGCAAAATCATGGTATTGAAGATGAAATGACCTTTAACCGCAATCATATCAAAGTTGCTAAAGATATGGGGATCAAGGTCGTTGCGACTAATGACAGCCATTATCTGAAAAAGGAACACGCAGATCCGCACGATGTTCTCCTTTGCGTGCAGACTCAAAAATTGTTGAGCGAAAAAGAGCGTTTCAAATTCACAGGCAATGAATATTACCTGAAAACAGAAGATGAAATGCGTGAACTTTTTAAGGAAGTTCCCGAAGCATTAACAAACACACTTGAAATTGCTGAAAAAGTCGATTTGAAACTTGATTTCAACCAAAAACATTTTCCTGAATTCACACTGCCACCTGAAGTAAATGCCAAAGATGATTTTGAATATTTGTCTCAATTGTGTGAAGAAGGATTGCCTGTTCGATATGATGTGGTGACAGATGAGATCAGGGAACGGTTGAAATTTGAGCTCGACATTATTCAGCTAAAACATCTAGCCAGCTATTTCTTGATTGTAAGAGATTTTATTGTCTTTGCAAGGGATGAAGGCATTCCAGTCGGTCCTGGCCGTGGAAGTGCTGCCGGGTCGGTTGTTAGTTATCTGATTGGTATCACAAATATTGATCCAATCCGTTACAACCTGCTTTTCGAGCGGTTCATTAATCCTGAACGAGAAAGCTATCCTGATATTGATGTTGACTTTGCAGATAGCCGACGTTGCGAAGTCATCGAGTATGTTCGTAAGAAATATGGTGAAGATTGTGTCAGCCAGATCATCACCTTTGGTCGTATGCTTAGTAAGGGCGTGATCCGTGATGTTGGTCGTGTCATGGGAATCCCGTTACCGGAAGTTGATGCCATTGCAAAGATGATCCCCGACGCTATTCAAGGAAAAACACCCAAGCTCAAAGATGTCATGGAGACTGAAAAAGAGCTGGTGGATCTTGTAAATAGCCGTAGTGAATACAAAGAGTTGATGGAAAAGGCGCTTGTTCTTGAAGGCACCATCCGAAATGCGGGGATGCACGCTGCAGGTGTTGTTGTTACACCAGAACCTACCAGTAATTTTGTTCCTTTATTTAAGGTTAAGGACGGAAGTATTGTCACCCAGTTTGACATGGCGCATGTTGAAAAACTTGGTCTGCTGAAGGTTGATTTTCTGGGATTAAGTACTTTAACAATTATCGAACATGCTCTTGAACTGATAAAGAAGCGTGGCGAAAAAATCGATATTGACAATATTCCGTTAGACGATAAAGCGACATACGAACTTTTTGCTCGTGGTGATACCATAGGCATTTTCCAGTTTGAATCTGAAGGGATGCAGAAAAACCTGAAAAAGTTGATTCCCGAAAGGCTTGAAGATTTAATCGCTATGAACGCGTTATACCGTCCCGGTCCAATGGACAATATCGACGACTTTGTCAAGCGTAAGCATGGTGAACAACAGATTAAGTATCTGCATAAATCGTTGGCTCAAATTCTGGATGAAACGTATGGTATCATCGTTTACCAGGAACAGGTTATGCAAATTGCCAGTAAGATCGGCGGCATGTCACTAGGGCGAGCCGATTTACTGCGCCGCGCTATGGGTAAAAAGAAGCTGAAGCTGATGAACGAAATGATGCCTGAGTTCATCGCTGGATGTAAAGTCACTGGACTAACTGAAAAGACAGCCAAAAAGCTTTGGGCTTTAATTGAGAAATTTGCCAGTTATGGGTTTAATAAATCCCATGCAGCTGCATACACACTTGTCGCCTATCAAACAGGTTACCTGAAGACCCATTATCCTGCTGAATTTATGGCAGCAACGATGACAACCAGAAAGGATAAAACAGAAGAACTCGTTTTATTCCTTGAAGAATGTCGAAATATGGGAATCACTGTTCTTGCCCCTCATATCAATCGGTCCGAAGAAGACTTTAGTGTTGATGAGAAAGGCAATGTGATCTTTGGACTAACAGCGATCAAGGGAGTAGGGTCTGGTGCTATTCAGAACATCCTTGGCGAACGTGATGTTGAGGGTGATTTTAAAAATATTTTTGATTTAACCGCTCGAATCAATTCTCGTTTAGTGAACAAAAAAGTTCTTGAAAACCTTGTGCTTGCCGGGGCAATGGATGATTTAGTTGGCCATCGTGCCCAGATGATCGCATGTCTGGAACAGGCTTGTGCATACGGTCAACAAGCACAAAAAGAAAAGATGAACGGTCAGGTGAATATTTTTGGTGGTGAAGAGAGTGAAGTTTCCTTACCCACACCCGAATTACCCAACGTACCTGAGATGACAGGTCGTGAACTTCTTAGCAATGAACGCGACCGTTTGGGGCTTTATTTTTCCGGTCATCCTTTGCTTAAGTACAAGCGAGAAGTGGATTCACTCTCCAGTATGAGTCTACGTGACCTGAATAATGGAAGTGACAATCAGAAAATCAGAATAGTTGGAATGTTGAACGGGATGGAACGGAAGCAAACTCGTCGCGGTGATTATATGGGGCGGGGTAGAGTGGAAGATCTATCAGGATCAGCAAATGTCATAATCTTCCCCAAAACGTATGAAAATATTCGTGAGAAGATAGAAGAAGATACGCCATTACTGATTTTCGGTAGATTGCAGAAAAGAGAAGATAGCGCAGAAATAATTGTTGAGGATATGGAGCTGCTTCAAACAGCATCAAGCCGTATGATTCGTGGTATAAAATTGCTTATTGATGAAGATGTCAACGGGCAAGCTGTCATAGGTCTTGAGGAACAGTTCAGAAATAACCCGGGAAGAGCAACTGTGCGCATCGTTTTTAGAACTGCCGATGGACAGATGTTCCCAATGGCATGCAAAAGATATAATATCTCACCTAAACGGGAATTATTGGATTACGCCGAAGAACTTCTGGGTAAAGAGAAAGTGAAACTTGAGATGGTGAGTTAATGCGTGTTCTTCTTCAGAGAGTAAAAACTGCATCAGTAGAGGTTGACGGTAAAATTGTCGGCACTATTAGAAAGGGTTTTCTCCTTTTTGTTGGAATTACCGACAGCGATACAGAAGCTGAAGCGCAATGGCTTGCCAGAAAAGTATCGGGATTACGCGTCTTCGAAGATAGTGATGGTAAGTTTAACTTATCTCTTAAAGAAGTTGATGGTGAAGCACTTGTTGTGAGTCAATTCACACTTTATGGTGATACAAAAAAAGGTAAACGTCCAAGTTTTACTAACGCAGCCCACCCTGAAAAAGCAGAGCCCCTCTGCGACTATTTCGCTGAAGAGTTACGTGCTGAAGGTCATCATGTTTCTGAAGGTGTTTTTGGCGCGAAAATGATGGTTAATCTTCAGAATGATGGACCAGTGACTCTTTTACTTGAAAAAGAATATTCCGCTTGACATTGAACCTCTGTTCAGGTTATCATGTGTTCAGTAGTTTGAAGGTAAACTATCTCCAAGCTATTGATTGATAAAATCTTCTGTATTTGTGATAGACCTTAGCGACATGAGTCGCAGGAGAGGTGAATTATGGCTGTACAACTTACCAATCGTCAGCGATCTGTTCTGATGCGAATAGGCGATGGAATCCGTGATAGAGGATATCCACCGACCTTCCGCGAAATTGGCGAAGCTGAAGGTATCCACTCAACAAATGGGGTACGAAGTATCCTGGATGCCCTCGAGAAAAAGGGTTATATCATCAGGCTAAGGTATCGTTCCCGAGCTATTGAACTGACGGACAAAGGCAAAGCTGTTGTCCTCGAAAAGCAAATAGGCAAGGATCCAAAACCTTCAAGAACCGTTGAGCTGGCTAGCGAGATTATCTATTCAACAGGAAAAGTCGTTGAGATCCCCATATATGGTGAAGCTGTAGCTGCCGGTGAACCACTGTTAGCTGAAAATAATATCCAGGGACATATTGCCGTTGATGCTGATTATGCCCCTCGAGGTGAGACCTTTGCCCTAAGGGTCAAGGGAACATCCATGATAGAAGCCGGTATTCATGATGGCGATGTTGTCTTCTGCCGTAAGCAGGATAACGCAGATACGGGTGAAATAATTGTTGCCCTCATAGGTGAAGAAGCAACAGTTAAATACTACCATCCTGAAAAAGACAGGATTGTTCTTAAACCAGCAAATGAATTTATGGGCCCGATATTTGTTGAAAGGGGTGTGGATGATTTCCGTATCCTTGGCAAAGTCGTTAGTCTTTTCAGACGTTATTAATAGTTTAAAACTGTCCGGCTTTTGCCGGACAGTTTGTTTTATTTGTGGCCCACATCTCGCAAGTACAAAACCAGCCAGCTTGACACCTAAAAAGCACAAAGGTATATTGAACCATTACTTAACATCTAACGCGAACTTAACCGCCAACCAGGAGTATTAAATGATTCCGGTTGAAGTATCTGGTATTTCTGTTAATCATCCATACCAGGGATATGTAGTTATCCTGAAGGAAAAAGAAGGCGAACAGTGGCTACCAATATTTATTGGAAGTACTGAAGCTCATACTATTTCTCTTTTGCTTCAGGGTCTAAAATATATTCGTCCGTTAACCTATGATCTCTTTCACAGTCTACTGGAAGCATCAGGTTCAAATGTCCAACGAGTTGAAGTCACAGAACTGAAAGACAACACGTTTTTTGCACTGGTTCATCTCGTCAATGAAGATGGAGTCGTTCAAAAACTGGATGCTCGACCGAGTGACGCTGTTGCGCTTGCCCTGAAAACAAAAGCGCCCATTTTTGTCGCACCAGAGGTTTTTACTGAAGCTGGATTGAGAGGTGAAGTTGAAAACACAGAGTCCAAACCACCCTCAATGGAAGAGAAACTGATTGAACTCAATAGAAGACTTACTGAGGCTGTTGAAAAAGAGGAATATGAAAAAGCCGCAAGTCTTCGTGATGAAATAAAAAATATTGAGGATTCTATTAATAGTACGGATGAAGAAACACCTTCCTAGACAGAAATATCTTTCACTATAACCCCATCTGGTTTAACTGGATGGGGTATATTTTTCCCGTGTAAAGAAAAAAGATAAAATTAATATATTGTAAGAAGCATAATAACAACCTGATACAGAGTTCCGTGAAGGGCATATCCTTTGCTCTGATACATTTAAGTTAACATGGAAGGACTCCGTCCATTTATGGATAGCAATCAACAAAATATTCTGGAAACACGTTTATCCCAGAAGGGATGGCTTGAAAAGTTATCTCTCTATTCACCAGATTTTGAGTCGGTAGAGATCATAAACGAAAAGTTGGAAACGCAGATATCTGTTATTCTTATTTCGTGGAAATTTAATGACGATATAGTAAAAAATCTTTCTGTACTGACGAATGAAAAGGGGATAAAAAAGCAGATTGTTTTTGTTGATAATGGTAGCAATAAAGGCGAAATGGATTCAGTAAGGCCCTTTGTTGATATTCTTGTCAGACTTAACCGGAACACTGGTGCCTATTTGGCAAGGAACGTTGGTGCTGTATTTTGTGATGCACCAGTTCTGGCATTTATAGACGATGACGCAATACCGGAAAAGAACCTTCTTAAAGAACATTTAAAAGCTCACTCAACCTACGATGTTGTATCCGTACGTGGGGTTGTTCGCCCCAAGACAGAAAATCCGCTAAATAACATGGCTGGTCATTACTATTTAGGTCCAAACCCATTTCCTGTATTCTCTGATATTGAAGGAAATGTATCCTATCAATCGAAGATGTTTTTCGAATGCAAGGGTTGGGATGATGGCATCATCTTCGGGGGTGGCGGTATCGAATTCTCCAGAAGAATGATCGAATATGAACCGGACATGCGTAAGCAAATCTATTTCCCGGATGCTGTCATTTACCATGATTACGCCGTTAACGAGAATCATATCATTGCTAAGAAAGAAAAACAGCAGAAATCAAAAGAGCGATTGCGAAAGAAGTTCCCCGATATTGACCTCTATATCCAGCAATGGAATAAAACATTCCGAAGGACTGATTTACTCATAAAAAAATCAGTATCAAATGGAAAAGAGATTCAAAGTGAGTCTTCAACTACAAATTATACAGATGTGTTGCTAATGCCGGGTGAAATCCGGGATATAAAAAAGACACTTTATGGCTTATTCCGTCGGGAAAAGAAACCTGAAAAAATCATTCTATCCTGTAAAAGCGATAATGAGAAGATGGATTTAGAGAGACTTTTAAAAAGACAAAATATGAAATACGAGTTTTATGTAGAGGGTTCTGAAGGAGATTTCATCAACCAAATGGAACCAAACTCTATTGAGACTATTGAACCGGACAACCATTAAACAATGAGAAATTTTTGTTGATCTACGCTTTCAGCATTAAAACCTCAACAAGGCAATAGCCGCCGTCCTTGGGCAAATTCTGCCCTCGAATTCCCAGAAACTCAACAAATACTTTAAGTTTTACTTGGCATATCATTTGCAAAATTTTATGCGTGTCATATAGACAAAAGGGCTTAGCAGGCAGAATTGTTGTTGGTAAAGATGTTTTTTACCGAAAAAAATGAGGCAGGGGAATGACTGAAACATCATTGTCTTTAGTCGGATTGGGAAAGTTGGGTCTTTGTATGGCTGGTGTCCTTGGCGAAGCCGGATACACAGTCTTTGGCGTGGATGTGAATCAGGATTTGATCGATATGGTCAATCGTGGTGAAGTGCCGTACAAGGAAAAAGACCTTGATCGTGTAATGGCAAATTCGAAAGGGCGAATAATTGCCACAAAGGATTACCGAGAAGCTATCCTGAATTCCGATTTAACATTTATTGTTGTAGCCACTCCGACACAGGCAGACGGAACCTATGGCAATGAACAACTTGAAGCATCGCTAAGGTCTATTGCACAAATTATCCGTGAGAAAGATTCAATACATCACATCGTTGTCAGTTGCACCGTTATGCCTGGAACAATCGATAACGAAATGATTCCCCTCGTGGAAGAGGTCAGCGGTAAAAAGCTGAACGAGGGGTTTACTATCGCCTACAATCCAGAGTTTATCGCGATGGGAGATGTCATCAGGATATTCACCTATCCAGACTTTGTACTTGTAGGCGAGAGTAATAATGAAATCGGAAAACGTCTGGAAGAAATTTACGCCAGGATTTGTCCGAACGATCCTCCTGTTTCAAGAATGAGTATCGTTAACGCTGAGTTGGCCAAAATATCCCTCAATTGTTTTGTTACGACCAAAATTACTTATGCAAATATGTTAGCTGAACTCTGTGAAGCTTTGCCCGGTGGTGACGTGGATGTAGTCAGCCAGGCCATTGGGCAGGATGCCCGAATCGGTAGCAAAGTACTGAAAGGTGGTCTTGGTTTCGGTGGACCATGTTTCCCAAGGGATAATAGAGCTTTTACTCGTCTTGCTAAAGATTATGGCATCGATGCAGGTTTAGCACGTCAAACACATGAAACAAATCAATGGCAGGTTGAACGTCTTCGCAAATGGATCGCAGATGAGACGCCGTCAGGCTCGACCATCGCTATCCTTGGGCTAGCGTATCGCCCTAACACACCGTTGGTAGAAGAATCCCAAGCACTTCAAATGGCGGAATTCCTCGCAGACAATGGATATAAGGTTAATGTCCATGACCGTTTTGCCCTTGAGAATGCCAAATTAGAGGTTGGTGAAAAACTCAATTATTCCGAAACAGTTGATGATGCTGTTGAAGGAGCTGATGCTGTTGTAGTCACAATGATGGCAAATGAATACAAGCTTTTGAATGCTGAATACTTTAGAAACAAGATGGATAATAAAGGCCAGTTATTTGATTTCTGGCGTCTTTACCGCGGTCAGGATTTTGGAGATATCCGTTACCTGCCGCTTGGAATCGGAAAATAGAATTTGAGGATAAAATGAAAGTCTTCTTCACAGGTGGTAGAGGCTTCTTCGGTCGTGTCCTGCTCAAGAAGTTTGTTGACGGTGGGCATACCGTGGTAGCTCCAACGTCTAAAGAAGTTGATTTGATGAATGGTCCAGAGGTTGATGCGGCTGTTGCTGAAGCTGCACCTGATCTTCTTGTCAATTCTGCGGCCTATTACGGTGGAATTGGAATTAACCAGGATGAACCGGATAATCTTTTTCATTTAAATACCGTAATGGTTGCAAATGTCTACCATGCGGCGGCTAAAGCTGAAGTCCCAAAGGTACAGGGAATCGGTTCAGCCTGCGCCTACCCAGCCAAAACGATTGGATATCTCAACGAGGACGATTTCTGGGAAGGTGAATTACATCATTCCGTTATAGCCTATGGATTTTCCAAGAAGTTGCAGGAAATCGCGATGATGGCCTACGGTAAAAAATATGGTATGGTCGGGCAGCTTCCACTTCTGACAAACCTCTATGGCGAACATGATGTGTTCACCGAATATAGAAGTCATGTGGTTTCAGCCTTGATCAAACGATATGCAGATGCAACCCAGCAAAACCTTCCATTCCTCATGAACTGGGGAACAGGCGCGCCAATCCGTGAATTTATGTATGTCGACGATGCTGCGGAAGCGTGTTACCGATTGGCCATGACGGATTATGAAGGCCGTCTGAATGTCGGAACTGGAATAGGAACTACGATAAAAGAACTGGCCGAACTAACAGCCAAACATACTGGTTTCCAAGGGGAAGTACGTTGGGACCCGGATAAACCGGATGGCGTATTAAGAAAAGTTCTCGACGTCAATAAAATGAAAGAGGTTCTGGGTTGGGAACCACCCCATGATCTCGATTCAGGTCTGAAAAAGACAATTGAGTGGTACTTGGCAAATAAAGAAGAAGCAGATGCGCGTCCTTGATAGGACCGGAGGAAAGATGGAACAAGCAGGCGTTTTTTCGGAAAAATCAATCGATCAGGTTAAGGACTATTGGAATAGTCGTCCTTGCAATATTCGACATAGTCCCGCAGAAGTGGGAACAAAGGAATATTTTGATCAGGTTGAAGAACGAAAATATAAGGTCGAACCTCATATTCCGGGTTTCGCGCAGTTTGAACGCTGGCGGGGTAAAAAAGTTCTTGAAATCGGTTGTGGTATTGGAACCGATACGATGAATTTTGCACGGGCTGGTGCGGAAGTTACTGCTGTTGAGCTTTCGATTGAATCCATGAACGTTGCCAAAAAGAGGGCTGAAGTCTTCGGATTGACAGACAGTATCACATTTTATCATGCAAACGCTGAAGAACTATCAAAAGTTGTTCCGATTGAGGAATATGATCTGATATACAGCTTTGGTGTAATCCATCATACTCCACATCCAGAAAGAGCGATCAAGGAAATAAAGAAATACACAAAACCCTCAACGGTACTGAAGTTGATGTTGTATTACCGCTGGTCATGGAAAGTACTCTGGATCATGATGACGGATGGGAAATTCCGTTTCTGGGAGCTGGATAAATTCATTGCAAAAAATAGCGAAGCCCAGACCGGTTGTCCTGTGACGTATTCCTACGGACATAAAAGTGTGAGAAAATTTCTAAAGGGATTTAAGGTTATAAAATCCCAAGCCGATCACATTTTTCCATATAGAATTCTTGATTATAAAGAATACAGATATGTAAAGGTTTGGTATTTCAGATTTATGCCAAGACCTCTATTCCGACTACTTGAAAAAACTTTTGGATGGCATCTCTGTGTAGATGCAATTCCTGAATAAGTACCGGAGGTACTGTGAAGCCTGAACTCAGCTTTGTAGCCGTAAGCCGTAACGATAATCACGGGGGTGATATGACCCGACGGATGAATATGTTTATTAACATGCTCTCCTGTCAATGTGATTCGTACGGCCTCGAAGCTGAATTGATTCTGGTTGAATGGAATCCACCTGAGGATCGCAAAAGTCTGGCAGAGGAACTTGTTTGGCCTGAAGGTAAAAAACTAAAGACTAGAATTGTTACAGTCCCAAAAGAACTGCATGACAAATATAAATATGCCAACAGTTTACCATTGTACCAGATGATTGGAAAGAACGTTGGTATCCGTCGTGCTGAAGGAAAATATATACTCCTTACAAACGTTGACATCCTTTTTTCTGATGAGCTGATCAAGTGGCTTTCTGAAGGACGGATGAAGGCAGGTTACAACTACCACATTGACCGTTTCGATGTTGATATGCCGTTGCCTGATATTGATAGTACTGAACCCTCAGAACTAATAGACCAGTGTAAAAGGAATTTGCTGAGAAGAAATACACGTATTGGAACCCAGAACCTGAAAACAGGGAAATGGAACAAGATATTTTCTTCTGATGCTTCCAATAAGCGTGAACATCTCCATACCAACGCCTGCGGTGATTTTACCTTGGCGCACCGTGATGATTGGTTTGAAACACTGGGTTACCCAGAACTGGATCTATTTTCGTTTCATTTGGATAGCTTATGGTCCTTTCAGGCGCATTTCAGTGGGATTCGTGAAGAAGTTCTGGAACCACCATTGGCTATTTTCCATATTGAGCATGGCGGGGGATACACTCCAGAGACTCTTAAGAAAATGGATAAGAGTCTTGAAAAACGGAAGCTGCCACGTTACGACAATTACCATTTCAATTCTCAAGCGTTCAGGATGAGTGCTAGACGGAAACCTGTACGGTATAACGATGAAAACTGGGGAATGAAGGGAATTGATCTGCCAGAATCAGTAATAAACAAGGCGGAATGGAGTAACAAAGGTTCAGAAAGCTACCCAATAAAATCCGACTATCAAGATACAAAGACATATGAAAAACCTAAGATTGCCTTGGTTGTAACGGCTAGAAACGATGATCACGGTGGTAATCTTAATGAAAGAATGCAGACATTTCTCGATGGCTGGCACGTTCTTGCCAATGAAGAAGGTTTAAAATCTGAAATCATTTTTGTTGAATGGAATCCACCTGCAGATAAACCCCTTCTAAAAGATGAATTAAAATGGGAAAAGAGTAAATTTGTTGATTTAAAATATGTCCATGTACCGGAATCGGTTCATAATGTATTCCCAAACAGCGAAAAGATTCCGCTTTATCAGATGATTGCAAAAAACGTCGGTGCCCGCAGGACGGATGCTGACTGGATATTAATGACAAATGTGGATGTGCTGTTCAACCGTCCAATGGTACGTTTCCTCGCAAAAGCTGAGTTAAATCCCAACGCCTATTACAGGGCACCAAGGCTTGATTGTGGCGAGAGGAAGATTCCTGAAGAGCTGAACATTGATGAAAAGATCAAATACTGCGAAGAAAACATAGTTCGAGTTAACATCAACAACCAGACTCTACCGTTAGAGAATGGGCAAAAGTTAGCTCCAATATCAGAGAAACAGATACTTGGAAATCCCGATTGGATGAAGGACGTGATCAATCAGGGATTGAATAGAAACATCTTCAGTAGTGCCTGTGGTGATTTTACAATGATGCACAGGGATGCCTATCACAAGCTACGTGGCTATCCTGAACTGCCTATATGGTCAATCTATATCGATGGATTGATTTTACATGCTGCATTGGGTGCAGGTCTGCATCAGGTAGAATTGAATGATCCCCTCAGAATGTATCATATCGAACATGGTCGCAGTTGGGTTGTAGATACCAGCGAAAATCTGAAAGACCTTCGTCTGGACCATAAAACCGAATACAGGCCATGGTGTGAACTTCTCATGAAAAGCAATGCTCCTCATGTAAATCCTCGGGATTGGGGACTTGCAAATGTTGAATTGGAAATCACCAGCATGAACCAGATTCTTGAAAACGACTTTGAAAAACAATTAATGGCGGAGACAGTATGAGTTTGCCGGCCGTTCCATTAGAAATACCTGAAATCAAGCTGGATCTTTCCGGCGATAGAGCGATTGAGTGGTCTTGGGTTAGCGCCAGCATCCCGGAAGGAGGGGGGCTCGCCCTCGATTTCGGTCCGGGTGGATCACAACTATCGACTATTGCAGCGATGAAAGGTTATGACGTCACTGGCGTTGATATGCTCGATATCGAAAGACCTTTTGTCTTGCCCAATATTCGATTCTTAAAGGGTGATTTAAACGAGTTACCGCTGGAACCAGAATCGTTTGACATCATTATGAACTGCTCGACAGTTGAACATTCTGGGATAACAGGTCGCTATAGTATTACCAAAGAAGATGAAGACGCTGATCTGAAAGCCATGCAAAAACTTCGTTCCCTGATGAAACGTGATGGTGTTCAGCTCCTAACGGTTCCCATTGGACAGGACGCTGTTTGGCGACCACTTCACAGAATCTATGGTGAACAGAGAATGCCTCGTCTTGTTACGGGTTACAAGGTTCTGTCAAAGCGATGCTGGGTGAAAGACCGTTATAACCGTTGGGTTCTAACTAATGAGAAAGAAGCATTCGCACGGGAAACAGCACCAGAAGTCTACGGTCTTGGGTGTTACAAAATCGTCCGTGACGATTACACAGGTAAATAGATGAAGATAGCTGTTGCACAGTTAAATCCTGTTGTGGGTGATCTGGATGGAAATCTGGAAAAGCTCAAGAAGTATGTACGGGAACTGGATACCGATGGAATTGATCTATTGGTAACGCCAGAGCTCTATCTGTGTGGCTATCCACCTCGTGATCTTCTCGTTTTTCCCTGGTTTATGGATGCAGTCGAGAAGACTGTAGATGACCTAAAAGAGTTTAGCAAATCTTATAAGAGTTTAGGGATCCTGATTGGTTTACCACGAAGGAATGAGAAGGACAACTGCAAAGGGTTATTCAATTCTTCCTATCTGATTGAGAATGGGAAGGTCCTTTTTATTCAAGATAAGATGCTTCTTCCGACCTATGACGTATTTGATGAAGCTCGGTATTTCGATCCAGGAAAGGAATCGCAAGTATTTACCTTTCACGGAGTGAATCTGGGCATCAGTGTATGCGAAGATGCATGGAATGATCCCGATTTTGAAAAAACGCATGAATACAATATCAATCCGATAGAAATACTCGCAAAAAACGGTGCTGAAGTATTTATAAACCTTTCAGCTTCACCATTTCACGCCGGTAAATCTGTTGACCGGTTTGAACGTTTTGCCTTCCATTCAAAAAAATGGGGAGTTCCGTTCTTTTTTGTGGGGCAGGTCGGTGCAAACGATGAACTCATTTTTGATGGTCAGAGTCTGTTTATAGATGGTAAAGGACGATTGGCAGGATCATCTGGAACTTTTAATGAGATTATCAAGGTTTACGATGTTGACCAACAAGGTAGTAGTGAAAAATTTATAGAAGATGAGGAAGTTGAAACGATTCACGACGCCCTGGTCTGTGGTGTTTCAGATTACCTGAAAAAATGTGGATTCAAATCAGCGGTACTAGGTCTATCTGGTGGAATAGATTCAGCAGTGACCGCTTGTATAGCAGTTGATGCTTTAGGTGCCGAAAATGTACGTGGCATTACCATGCCATCTCCGTATTCCAGCGAAGGCTCAATCAATGATTCACTGGAACTGGCCAAAAACCTAGGCATTCAATGTGATACGATTAAGATAACTGAACCCTTTGATGCGTTCAGGTCAAGCCTCAATAGTACGATGGAAGAAATTCCCTCTCTTACAGAAGAAAATCTACAAGCCAGAATCAGGGGAGTTCTCCTGATGGCGTATTCAAATACGTACGGTTCTATACTGCTGACAACAGGTAACAAAAGTGAGTTAGCGGTTGGTTACTGCACTCTTTATGGTGACATGAACGGTGGCCTTGCAGTCATCAGTGACTTACCAAAGATGAAAGTGTACGAATTGGCAAAATGGTATAATCGGAACAAAGAAATTATTCCAGAAGATATCATCATAAAACCGCCAAGTGCTGAGTTAAGACCTGATCAGTACGATCAGGAAACTCTTCCTGATTATGAAGTTCTGGACGAAATCCTCGAACTCTATCTGGAAAGAGGAAAGTCCCGTGAAGAAATAATTGAAATCGGTTTTGAGCAGGAAATTGTGAACTGGGTGATTCGTGCTGTTAATCTCAACGAATACAAGAGAAAACAAGCTGCACCCGGTCTAAGAGTGACGACTAAAGCATTTGGTGTCGGAAGACGGATGCCAATTGCAAGCAGATATTAAGTGAGGTCAGTATGGTAACGATTTTTACCATCCCAAAAGCTTTTAACGGTGAAGATGCTGTCACGCAACGTAATGCGTTGACAAGCTGGAAACTGCTTGGCACCGAGGTGGAGATCATTTTATTAGGAGATGATCCCGGTGTTGCTGAGACTGCAAAGGCTTATGGGTTCAAACATATCCCTAATGTGACAAAAAATGAATTTGGCACTCCACTTGTAAGTTCAGCATTTGAACAAGCGGAAAAACATGCAAGTCATCAGGTGCTCTGTTACTGCAATACTGACATCATATTACCCCCGGATTTTGTTACGGCTGTAAAAGCGGTTGATCAGCATTTCGACAAGTTTTTGTTGGCTGGACAACGTTGGGATATGGATATCAATGAGGAAATGGATTATTCGGATCCGGGTTGGTATTCAAATCTACGATCACAAGTGGCACTCGAAGGAGTTCTACATCGTCAGTCTGGTATTGATTACTTCGTCTATCGTAAAGGTTTCTATGGGACAATCCCACCCTTTGCAGTAGGCCGAATGGCTTGGGATAACTGGCTGGTAAAACGTGCTGCTGATTTAGGTGCGGCTGTAGTGGACGCAACGGATGCTGTCTTCATCGTACATCACAACCATGGCTACGATCATGCAAATGGTGGCGAAAAAGCCATTTGGGGCGCTGGAAATGATCTTGGTGAAGAAGTTAAAAGAAATAAGATGCTCGCCGATATGCCGACTGGAGAAGCAGGTTACATCCAGAACGCATCTACATGGCGACTGCTTCAATGGCGGTTTGTACCGGCTGGTAAAGCTGATTTATCAACCGTCAGCCGTAATGCTGCATCTCAATGGCCGTCAATAATGGCTCAATTGACGCCATTAATAGAAAACGGTCAGATAGAAAAAGCGGTAGAAATCCTGAATACTGTCCGTCCTCAGATGGGACACATGTCAGAATATCACTATGTCTATGGGGTCGCATTAGCGCACTTGGGAAGAATAGGGATTGCAGCTCAGGCTTGCCGTGAGGCTCTGCGTATTAACCCGGGTGAAGAAGCTGCTAAACAGCTTCTAACGATGCTTGAGAGTAGTGGGGCATCGAGGGGTAACGAAGAACCCAAACCACAGGAGATGGCTGAAAGCCCTTTTGTGCAGAGGACATAGTGGATGATGCCGGTTCGGCAAACATCCACGTTGAAGAAACTTTAAACGTTCAACCGGTTCAACTGGCTGAAACAGTGGTTGTATACCCAGGTAGTAGGTTAGTTGAAGAACTGATCGATGAGGAATTCCTTTATACAGATGAGGTATTCCTTGATGAAAATGATTTTGCCGGAAAACGGATACTGATAGTAACCTCAAATCCGTTAAACGGATTCAAGTGGATGGAAAAGGCTGATGAAGTCGTCATCCTTACTTTGGATGAGAATAACGCATCGCAAGGTTTGCCTCAATCAGCACATGTAATCCGTGGAAATCCGACGGATCTGAAATATGAGGATGATTATTTCGACTACGTTTTTGTGCGAGATGTCTCAGCTCATATGAGTGATCTGGCAGCATTTGTAACAGAATGTTCAAGGATTCTAAAAACTAAAGGTAGTGTCGTAATACTATCTCTGGTTCAAACCAATCATCCTTTGAACAACCTATTTCTGGCTGAACATTTTGAGCAGGATTTTACTGTTATTGTTGAGAAACATCTTGAATATTTCCCAAGAGCAGGAAAACAATCCATTCAGAAGAATCCTGTGTTCATGTATGAACGTATGACGCCGGTCCGTATGGGAATATTGATTGTCCGTTTAGAAAAAAACGGGATAGAGAATTATAGTCCCAAGCCTGTACCGCCTTTAAAGGTTGATAATTATTCATATTCCTTGGATAAGCTGGGGTTGGCTGAACCATATGATTTTGCTTCGTTGAGTGACTCAATAATGGCGGATATAGCGTCGATCAGGACAAAACCTGATGATGCATTTTTTAACCTTAGAGAAAACATGGATCTGATCTATTCTCAATTGGGATCCATTTAAGAATTGATATAAAAAATACTAAAGATATATCAGGAGGCTGGAATCATGGAAAAAATCTTGGTAACCGGAGGTGCTGGCTACAAGGGGTCAATGCTGATTCCAATGTTACTCGAAAGAGGTCACAAGGTTGTTATCTATGATAACTTCATGTTTGGTCCGCAAGCAATTTTACACTTTTCATCGCACCCGAATCTCGAGATTGTAGAAGGTGACGTAAGGGACGCAAACAGACTGGCTGAAGTTGTTCGCAAATGCGACACAGTGATTCACCTTGCAGGTATTGTAGGTTTTCCGGCGTGCGCGGCTGATCCGGATCAAGCAAATACGGTCAATGTAAACGGTTCATTGAATCTGGCAATGGCGATGAGTAAACTCCAACGGCTGATGTATGCATCAACCGGATCAACTTATGGTGTTGTTGATGGTAGCTGTGATGAAACCAGCCCTACAAACCCGTTGAGCCTTTATGGAAGAAACAAACTCGATTCAGAGAGAATTTTTCAGGACCGACTTGATAATCTGGTCCTCTTCAGATTTGCTACCGTTTTTGGAATCGCACCTCGTTTGAGGGTTGACCTTCTCATAAATGACTTTGTCCATCAAGCACTTCATAACAAACAAATCATTATGTATGAAGGACATCATAAGAGAACCTTCATACATATCAAGGATTGTGCGAAAGTCTATCCTTTTGCATTAGACCATTGGGATGAGATGAACGGTGAAATTTACAACGTTGGTGATGAGCGCGGAAACTACTCAAAGAAAGAAATCGCTGAGATGATCCGTAAGGTCATTCCCTATTATCTGCATGAAGCTGATATCGGGGAAGACGCTGATAAACGTGATTACACCGTAAAATACGACAAAATCAAAAAACTCGGTTACGAGTGGTCGATCAATGTTGAAGATGGTATTGATGAAATTATCAAGGTAATGCGGTTCGTCCGTTTCAAGAATCCATGGCGAAACCACGGATAGACAGTATCTTTTTTGGAGAAGAGATGAGCGGAGTGGCGGAAAATGTGAATACTCCTCCTGTAGAACAGGGTAGCTTTTACGTTGGTATTTCACTGGACCAGTTCAGCGCGGAATACATAAGCCGTTTGATAAACGGTACAGGCGATTTAGTGGCGGCATTCAACGGAAAGAAATTCCAGTCTTTGGGGATTTCATGGTTGGATGCGATTGAACATGAAGAAAAACACGGAATTGATACCTATTTTCTTCCTTATTTTGAGGAAATCGATGGACTTCTGAATTCGAAGAAGAGCGTGGTTGATGTCAATAGTTGGTCAGCTATGCAGTTGCCCGCTGTCAATAAGGTGTTTTTCATAGATAACGTTTTTTTTCTGATACGAAACGGGATTGCTGTTGTAGATGAATTAAACCGCAATCTTTCTGACGATGATAAACGCGCTCTGTATGAGTCTGTTGTTCTTCCGGTATGGTTGACGCAAAATCGAAAAGCTAATGATTTCAACAGTCTATCCGATTTTGAGAAACTCTGCTTCCTATGGGATTCCAATGGTTTTATACAAGATCTGCTAGCAAAGCAATTCAGCGAGAAAAACGTAAAATCTTTTCGCTTCGATAGTATTGTCAACGATCCGAAAAAAGGTCAAGAGTTCCTTGCCTTCATAAATGATGAGCAGGAGATTGTTTTTTCTCCGGAACAAGAAGTTGATAACGAAAAAATTATTCAAACGATCTGGCTGAGGTGGAGTGAACAGGAAAAATCAGTCTTTCTAAATACTTGCTCTGAACAGATGAGTATTTTCGGATTTTACATTCCTGGATTTGAGACTGCCAAAGAAAACGTTACACAAAATATTGTTGCGAATGTTCCTTCCCAGTTTGACCCGAATAATCTGCCGGAAGTCCATGTGGACGACCTTCACAAAGAACTGGGTTTCTCTGAAATTGCAAAAGCAAAAGAGAGCTCATTAAACAAATCATTCAAAACCTGGAAAATGGAAGATGATGATTCTCCAATCTTCAGGTATCTCTATAGGAATTTTAAACCGGACCGTCATTTGGAATTCGGCACCTGGCAGGGAACAGGGGTGACCTACGTTACCGAAGAATGTGATGCCAGTGTGTGGACATTAAACCTCTTTGAAGGTGAGAAGAAAACTGGTGGCGATAACGCCTATGGTGTTACCGGCGATAAAGAGTTGGATGTATGGGCTGATTTTATCGGAATAAAGGTAGATAAAAAAGGTTTTCATCACACGGATGCATTTGGCTATATCGGCAACAAATATCTATCTCGAGATTACGGTCATCGAGTTTGCCAGATATATGCAGATAGTAAGAAATGGGATATTTCCAAGTATCCTGAAGGCTTTTTCGATTCTGTTCTGATAGATGGTGGTCATTACAGCGATGTCGTAATGAACGATACGCTAAAAGCGTTAAAGCTGGTGCGTTCAGGTGGACTTATCCTTTGGCATGATGTCTGTCCTGAAATGTATGAGCAGTTTGATTATGTCCATAGTGTTATGGATGGAATTAAGAGTGTTTGGTCAGAGGTCAGTCCGCAATTGCAGAAAGTATTCTGGGTTAGACCCAGCTTCATTCTTGTCGGAATCAAAAAATAGTGTGATCGGAGTTACAGATGCTAGATACACAAACTAAAGTGTTACCTGTAGTCGCAGCGAACTTGCCGGGAATGAAGCCAGCGCTTCTGATATCCTACTACGAGGAATATGCCAAGTATTATCCCAACGCTGAGTTGAATACAAAAAAATGGTTTGTCGATCACGTCAAAGAAGATTGGACAATTCTTGATGTAGGCGCGAATGTCGGATACTACTCAATCATGTTTTCCAAACTTGCTCCCAAAGGAAAAGTCTTTGCCATAGAACCAACTGAAACAATTGAAATGATGGGGCAAAATCTTGAATACAATCAGACCACGGCAAACGTTGAAATGGTGAGGCAGGCTTTTGGTAAGGATATCGGACAAAAGAGAGACAACGTATATAGAGTATGGGGGCAGGAACCCGAAAATCTTATATACGAATTCAACACGGTGGACAATTTTGTCGCAGAGAGGAAACTTAAAGTAGATGCGATAAAAATTGATGTGGACTCATTTGATTTTGAAGTTCTACAAGGCTCAGTTGAAACCATTAGAACTCAAAACCCTTATATCATGGTTGAACTGAATTATGCATTACATAAACGAAACATCCATGAGGCTGAAGCTCTTCGTTGGATGGCTGAACAAGGCTATGTGAAAGCTGAAATCTATGACGATGAAAATTATCTATTTAGAAGAAGCGATCTGGATGAAAAACTGGATCCTGCGTATCGTATGTCATCCGTTTTAACATTAATATGGAAATAGTTAAAGCAGGTTCATGCTTCTCAACTATTTCTCAAATTACTTGGTAGTTAAACTGAAGCGTTTGATTTAACCCTGAAAAAGAGAGACCACTCGCAATTATTTGGTACTTGTTGAATATACCGTAACGTATTGTTATGTAAGAACATAACAACACGTTTTTTAGTGTAATATTTTTGGAGATTTTCGGTAATTCGTTATTATTTCCTGATATACTATGCAGGATGTCAACGTTACTCCAACAAGAAATATTTGTGCTCCCCAACACACGTAGTTATTCCCCTATAGCTCTATTTTCAAAACCATGAGAGTAATCCTTCCAGTTTCAAATATTGGGCGTTTAATGAGAGCCAACTTTAAGCAATCGCTAAACTTTTCGCTATTCCAAGCCGATAAGAAGTATGGAATATTTCCGGAAATCGAAGGTGAATAGTATTGTATTGAAATTATAATAATTATAATGGCAGTAGAAAAACGGCGTGAGTATTCGTTCATGATCGAAAAAATCAAATTTATTTGGTATGGCTAACATTAAGATAATTACAAGTTTAGAAAAATTGAAAAATCGTTGTAAGTACTGTAAATAGTGGCTCAGGCAATATGAAATAAGTATTGAATGAATGGTCGAAACGGAAGTATTATATGTGGATTAGCTGAAAATAGAAAAGAAACAAAAAAAACAAAATTATTATATAGAAGTAAGTTTCAGTTATGCTTAAACGAACAGGTTAGGGCGATAATTGATACAACATTGGTCATATATGGCTGTTTTCCTTCAGCTTGAAACCAACAATATTCGTTGCAAGGATAACTCCGATCAACTGCCTGTAAAAGGATCGAAGTTATCCATAACGCATGCGTACCCCTTTATACGCACGCAAGGAGGTGAGGTATGAGTCATTTCTCATGGTTAAACAGGTCCGTCGTTGCTGTATTGGTCCTATTATTCCTCTCGGGAGTTGCCCTGGCGGAATACAACACAGCACCCGCGACCCCAACAGGTAACAACGTTGCTACAACAGGGACAGATGCCCAGCCGGATAAATTCTCCGGTGCAGAAGTAGCAACAGCTAACACGCTGTTTGTATTAGGTGGACACATAAGGAGTGGTTCCAATAATACGTCAGCGTTTTTAGTTCACTCTACAAACACAGCCACATTCACAACCTTTAATGGTGGCGCAACAACTGACGGCGTGACAATGAATGATTATGTCTACGTCGCCGGTTCAAGTCTCCATTACCAATTTGGTACCAGAGTGGTATCTGGGGGTTCAGAAGAATATGGTATGGGTACTTACTTCAACGCGAGTGGTACTGCTGTTTGGAATGTGAACGATCACGGTGAAGCAAGTCAACTAACAAACTTTAACGCCGCAGTATATCTGGCGAACGGTACAAATGCCGGTGACTTGTTTGTTGTCGGTACAACAGATGGTAATACCCCAACTGGTGTACAGGATGCTTATGCAGAAATCGTACAGTCGACTGACGGTGCGCTTCTGAATCCAGCTGACAACACCACAACCGGTGCAACTGCCCTTCAATGGGGTACTGCATTGCACACTATTGTTCTCCATGATGTAATTGAACGATCAGACGGAAGTTTGATTGTTGTCGGTGGCGATGATGATGCCAGTGGTTACGACCCCTATTTCCGCGCAATTAATCAGGATGATGGTGCAGCTGTTACTAACTTCTCAGCACCTACATTTACTGAGACCGGTATCCTTTATGGTATTGCAGCAGGTCCTGGCGCAAATGAATACATCGTTGTTGGTGCAACAGCAGACAGCCCCACTGAGGGTCTTGTCGCGTTAATCACCGACAATACTGATGGAACGTTCACCACACAGTGGGAACATACATACGCACACGCAACAAACAATACCGTGTTCTACGATGGTGAAGCTTCAGGTGATGGTGATGCTACAGACATCATCGCTGGTGGTTACCAGGGTGAGACCGCTTATTTGATTGAAATCACCGACAACGGTGATGATAGCGCCACTGAAGACTGGGATCAGACTTATGATCTCGTTTCCGGTCAAGACGGTGAAGTTATTTGGGACCTCAATGTCCTTTCAACAGGTGGTATAATCGTTGCGGGTTATGTAGACGCACCTACATCCAGTACCGATGCTCTGTTTGCACAATTTGCAGCTCCTGCATCTGCACCCGCACCCCCGACAAACACAGCACCAGCAGATGCCGCTACAGGTCTTGATCATACGGTCGGCGCCAATGTCACATTGACTTGGACAGCCGGAGCCGGTGGTGATGCTGTTGATGTATGGGATATCTACCTTTCCGAAACTGAAGCCGATGTCATCAACATGGCTGGCGGTGCTTTACTGGTCGATGATCAGGCAGCAGCGACAGTGACTTATGATGCATCCGGTGATCTGGATTATGGTACAACCTACTACTGGCGAGTGCTAGCAGTGGATGCTGGCGGTCAAACAAGACCAGGTGAAGTTTGGTCATTCACAACAGCATATGATGGTCCAGAAGCACCAACTACACCAGGTCCTGCTGATGCAGCTACAGGTCAATTATTGACTGTAGACCTTACATGGGCAGATGGTGTTGGTGGAACAGATACCGACAACTGGGATGTCTTCTTCGGTACTGACTCTGCAGCCGTTGCAAACAAAACTGCTACTCAGGTTGCCACTGCACAGGGCGTAGGAACATTAACAGTTCTCAACGCTGCATTAAACAGCGGAAATCCACTTGCATCCGGTACACAGTACTTCTGGATGGTTGTTGCTAATGATGCTGCAACAGGCTCAACTGATAGTCCGGTTTGGGACTTCACAACGGCCGTTCCAGCTGCTCCGACAATCGTTGCACCTGCTGATGAAAGCACGACAATCAGTTCCAATACTGGACTCGATTGGGCTGCTGGTGCTGGTGGTACTACAGTCGTTAGCTGGGATGTCTTCTTTGGAACTGACTCAGCAAATGTTGAAGATAAAGACGTAAGTGTGCGCCTCCTGAACGATGGTGCAGCAGCTACAACTCTTGTAACGAACGCTGACATCCAGACTTTCCTCGGTGCCGCACTCGTAGATGAAACTACCTATTACTGGAAAGTCGTTGCTAATGACGGTAACGTCGAAACAGACGGTCCTTTCTGGGAATTCACGACTAAAGTAACTGTCAATCCAGCAGTAGCTGTTATCGGCACACCAGCTGATGAAGCCACTGGAATTGCTCTTAATGCTACAATAAACTGGACTGACGGCGTTGAAACAGATGCAGTCACTGGATACGATGTCTATTTCTCACATGAAGCCGGTCCTGTCTATTCAATGCTCGATATCGCTAAAGTCGTTGATGATACGGATGTTCTGACATACGATCCAACAGGTGACATGGATGCTGGTGTAACATACTACTGGCGCGTCGTGTCAAGAGATGCTGATGGTGATACAAATAATGGTGCTGTATGGTCATTCACGACCGTATCGGTAACCTATCCAGCAGCAGCTCACACACCGTCACCAGTCGATGATGCCACTGGTGTCACGGTTTCCGATGACCCAACATGGCAGAATGGTGATCCGACCGGTTACGACAATGTCGCTACATATGATGTCTATCTCCATTCAACATATGCCTTGGTCGCGGGAAAAAATGCTTCTGCATTAGTTCTGGATGATCAGGCTGCCTCTGATGCATTGGCCAACACAGTGCAGACCTATACCGCTGGTGATTTTGCAGCAGGTACGCTCTACTACTGGATGGTCGTAGCAACTGATGGTGACGGCGATGCAACAGATAGTCCGATCTGGGCCTTCACCACTGCTGGTGATGCTCCAGTACAGCCGACATTACTTTCACCAGCAAATGCAGCTGAAGCCAACCATGCAACAGTAGCCCTTTCTTTCAATACCTTGGGTGCTGTTGGTGGAACTGTAGTAGCCGCAACGGCTTACGACGTTTACCTTAGTACGGTTGAGGGCAATATCACTACACCGGTCGAAGGTGGTGGTTTTGAAATCGTTACTGACGCCGATCCCACTGGTGGTGATCCCAAGGGCGTTACAAACAACGAATTAGAAACAGCTCTTGGTATTGGTGATGGTGAAATTCCTTACAGCACAACCTACTACTGGTGCGTTGTAAATGAAGATGGTGATGGTGATCGAACTAGCAGCCCAGTATGGTCCTTCACTACTGAAGATGACCCAACACAAAACATCTACGTTTCCTATGGTGTTAGTGATGGTACTTATTCAGATCTGAATAAAAAAGCCGGTCTGCAGCCAAGTGCTACTGATGGATACGACTCTGGTATCGATATTCCGATTCCGCCGGATCCAAGTGCAAATATGAGCACATATCTATACCGTTCAGATTTCACAGAAGATTTCCAGAAGAAACTGACGGAAGAGTGGAAAGATTATGATGACTACACGTTAACAACAACTGTAGCAAAATATGATTTCCAGGTTGCAACAGACCAAACAAACCTAACAACAATTACCCTTGATGCGACTACCGGTAACACCGATAGCCATCCGGTAATTCTATGGTCCGAAGATGTAAATGGTGGTGAGTATCAGAACGTTCTCGGTTCGGATGCTGATAATACCTACGCGTTTACTCCTGATGGGACCACAACATATAACTTCACATTACTAGTCGGTGATGCTACCGGACCGGTTGTTACACCTGTGACTCCAGAACCTGAAACAGGATTTGCTCAGGGTGATACGACCAATTTCCCGAGATCCAGCCCCACAACGATCAATGTTGACTTTGATGATACCAACCCGGTACGTCAGATGACCATTGAGTATTCGTTGTCAGATGATGATGCTGATCCTCGTAACGTCCGTGGTAACTTTGTTGCCTTGGCAGCAAGCCCGATTACCTATAGCACCTGGGATGATCCAGTAGCAGATGGTGGTATTTATAACGCCAACTTGACCTATGACTGGACACCGGTTGATGAAGCGGGTATCAACTCAAGTACCTTAGAGTATGATGCACAGCTTCGCTTTGTCACAACTGACTGGGCTGGTAACTCAACAACTACTATCGTTGATGTAATCATTGGATCAGATGACTTTACTTATCCGGTAGATGACTACAATGATGCTGGTGGTAACGGTTGGGGAACAGGTTTCCATTTGATTTCTGTCCCACTTGAACCAGACGATGCATTACCTGCTGATGTCTTCGGTGATATCACTGGTAACTTCTCACTATTCGAGTGGACTGAAGCTGGTGGTAATGTTGCTGAAACTGACGTAGAAATAGCGCAAGGTTACTGGCTATCATTAGATGCTGCACAGGCTACAGGTCTTGGTGATGTTATCGGTACACTAGCTGGACCGGCTGAAAATGTCGACTTGACGTTGGCTGAATCAGCTTGGAACCTCGTTGGTGTATCAGTACGAAATGCGGACCTCAGTGGTAACACTGTTGAAGCTGATGATTGGGTATTTAGTGATGACTCCTGGACAAGTACCTATACTTGGGCAGAAGCAACTACCACAGCCGACAAGGGTGGTGATGCAGGTATCTGGATCAATGCTTCATCATTGAAGTCATACGACAACAATGCAGGTGACTATGGTGCAAACATTGCTGCTACTGCAGCTTTGACACCTGGTTACGGCTATATGCTTCAAGCGGGTGATGTAGGTACAAATGCACTCGAGATGCGTCAAGTCAGAAATGATATTGATGATGATTCAGTACCGGATGATCCCGATAACGGATCTACAGGAACTGAACTTGATGATATCGCAGGTGAATTCTTCGTACCGATCCGTGTCTCCATGGGTGATTTCTACAATGACCTTTCAGGTTTCGGAACCAATTCTGAAGCGACAGATGGCTGGGACAATGCACATGATGTAAATGCTCCGCCACTTCCGCCATCAGGAAACTATGTCCGTGCCATTATGGATCGTCAGGACTGGAATGCACCGTTTGGTCGTTACTTCGTACGTGACATTCGCGGTCTGTTCAATGATAACACAACAGAAATGCAGTGGGACTTCATCATTTACGCTTCCCAAACTGGAAACGTAACAATGGAATTCCAGGCCAATCCGGAAGATTACAACCTGCCGGAAGGCTTCACTGCAACCGCTATTGTTAACGGTACCACAGAATTTGATCTCCTTCAGTCACAGGAAATCACATTCAACTACACTGGTGGACAGGTTCCGGTAACAATCGTACTTCGTAACCAGACTAATAATGTCGGTACAGACCTTTCAGGTATCCCGACCGAATACGCGATCCACAGTGTCTATCCGAACCCATTCAACCCATCAACGATGGTCAGAGTGGCACTTCCGGATGCAGCAGACTTGAATGTGACCGTGTATAACGTCCTTGGTAAGCAGGTTGCCGCATTGGCAACAGGCACTTATAATGCAGGCTATCATAGCTTCGTCTTCAACGCTGACGCAATGGCGAGTGGTGTATACTTCGTACGTGCATCAGTACCGGGCAAACTCAATCAGATTAGCAAGATTGTTTTAGTCCGATAGAAGAGAAGTGACCTCATACCGGTCCCCGGGTGCGCAAGCGCCCGGGGATTTTTTTTATCCACATTGTGATTCAGTTTTGAGAATCAGGCATTTATATCTTTACGGAACAGAATACCTTGTCGATTTATAATCACTAATTACGCTTAATTCAATGATACCCGACCTGGCGAGCATGTTGGGCTACAAATCCTTATTTATAGATCATGCAAAAGGTGGATAACAGTAACTCCATACTGAATCCAGAATTCCGTCGAAAGGCGTATAATTGAAACCCCAGTGATCCGTCGATAGGGGGGACTTTCAGTTAACACTCCACGACGAATAAAACTCGGACTAGTTGACCCCGCTGTCATCCCCGAATTTGGTAGTCGGGGATCTAGGAATTTTGTCTTTATGAATGTCTAGTAATGGAAGTTTGCCCGCATTATCTTCAGCGGACTGGGATCAAGTTTTTGACTGTAAGTATGTAGATTCTGAATTAAGGGTAAACCATCTACTCAAATAAAAATGATCTGGCTAAAATCGTTGCATGAAGTTGATGTTGAACAACATCAATACGAAGCCATGGATCATTCTTACTATTCATTATCCCCCCGTAATAGGTTGAATCCGAAGGAATGTTTCGTCTAAGGAAAGAATTGGGGATAGGACCCAGTACTTGCCAACTTGTTAATTTAGTGAGACCTCGATTCATTACATTCTCGAATTTTTTCTCGGCTTCAATATTACCGATCTGTTTGGCAAGTTCGTAGGAAACGGAGATACCCTCGTAGGCGTAGGCTGTATTTTTTCTGCGTTTTAGCGTTTTATGAACATCTATCATCCAATAAGCGAGGTTTATCGTTCTGGAAGCATACTGGTTATCACTTGCCCATCCAGCAGTATGTATTTCATAGAAGGACATGGATCCCCACTGATAGAATCCCTTTGTTGTTTTACTGTCTGGATCTTCTTCAAGAGCTTGGGTTACATTAACCATGTACATATTTTCCGCAGATTCCATTACTAATGGGATCAGGTAATCATAACCGGTATACTTGGCTGATCGACACATGGCCAGAAGAGCTTCACCATCGAAATAGGGGGAAGGGCTTCCTGACCCTTTTCCTGTCCTATAGGAGTAACGGCTATAGAATTGCCCATTTTCTTTCCTTAATGAAACAAGAAAACGAACCAGCCCATCAAGCTTCTGTTCAAGGAGTTCTCTATCAGGTATTTGTTGAGCCGCGGAAAGAAGCTCAACATGTGCCAAGATTATAAGAGCAAGGGAACCGGTACTGCCGTTCCGTTCTCCTACATAAACTGGCATTAACATGCTATCTTTAACTGTATGAAAATTCGTATAATAGAAATCTAATCCCTTTTTGATTTTTTCATATTGCACAATATCGGGATGGTGTTTATATGCAAGAGTTAAACCCCAAAGGGCACCAGCTTGACGAACTTGATTGTCATCAGTGCGTAATTCACCGGAGACAAAATTTTGTTCGTAGACAAAATTTCCTTTATCAGTCTGGCTATTATTCAGATAATGGCATCCGGCAATTATGGATTGATCGAGAGTCTCTTTGGAAATATTTGGACGTGTAGAACAACTGGAAAAGAATACAACAGAACTTAATAATAAGCAGAGTAATACAATCTTATAAAATGGGTGTCGAATTTTCATTATCATTCCAGTAAGTGTTGGAAATGTGAGTAGGGGGAATCAGGTAAGTGAATCAAGCCGTTTCAGTATTTCTTTACGTCTATTTCCAGCAAACCATTTTCCTTCAAGATATTTTAATTCTTTGAGAAGTGAGTCCTTCTTTTCTGATACAATTTGTCTTTGATGAATTTCTTCACGTTGTTTTTCTGTCATATATTCAAGATCTACAAGAATTTGACCAAGGACTTCACTGGAGTTTCTTTGGAGACTTACTGCTTTTTCAAGGTCTTCTCTTGAAATAAAGCCAAGGTCAAGTGCACACTCTCCCCATAACTTCTGGTTAACTGTTTGTGACCTCTGTTTGGCAATTACCTTGGCAACCTGAGAAGGGGATAAAGCTTTCATATGGACCAGGATCATACCAATACCTTCCTGGCTTTTTTGTTGGATATCCAGTGCTTCTTCTAACTGTTCTTTAGTAATATATCCGATTTTGACGGCAATTTTACCAAATTGTGCGCGCATTACCTTCTCCAGAAAGGTTGAAGTACTGGAATACCTATATTGTTGAATAATCTACATTTTTGCTGATAAAACTGCAATAAGAAAGTTTAAGACAAAATGAATAACAGGGTACTTTTGGGAGAAGTATAAAAATAGGGAAGACATAGCTGCCTTCCCTATTAATAGAAATTGCTAAAATATTTAAACCGGGATTACCTCTTCTTTGAAAACCAATCCCATGTTTGCCAATTCCTTCATTACTGGAATATAAACATCGGGATTTAAAGGAATAAGAGCTCCACGGTTTTTTATCTTGTCTGTCAAAATTAATTTGGCAGCAATTGCTGCAGGTAATCCAACCGTTTGAGCCATGGCCGTCTGTCCACCGGGTATACCATAATGGACAAATGTTGAGATAATCTTTTCCTTTTTTTCTATCTCAGGATAGTTAATCAGGAATTCATGTTTCAGGATAACCATATCTTTTTCATGATCATGAAGAACAAGCTTATTAACAAGGAGTTGGACCATGGCATCAGCGATTGTTTTACCTTTAAAGCCTTTAATGGATTCGTCGAATAAACCCAACCATGTAAATCGATCCATGATACTGCCTGTTGGGCTGATCCCTAGGTAATTCGCTACTCTGATTTTAAGATCAATTGACTCAGAACCGGCAGGTAAACACATTTCAACAAGTTCCGGGGCAGTATGATTTTCTAAATCAGGGATGATTAAAGTCGCATTTGTCATACCAAGGTTGATCATCTGCTGCCAGAATTCTGTATAGGCTGGATACCTGAGAGTTCCTCGGATCATTGTTTTGACATACTTCAAACCGAATTGGTCGATATAACCAAGGCTATCTCTATTTGGATAGGCTTCAAGAGTACCTACCCCATCGACATCAACTGGCCACGTATTGGTAAATACCTTCTGGTATGGAAGAACTTTAATTTTTTCATCTTTTTGGTACTGTGCTCCACCCAAAGCTGAAGTCACAACGTTGTAAGGATTCCAGGTGATCACATATTTCAAGGGGTTTGAGATAGAATCCGGGGCGGGTAAACCGCTACCATAACTAATGAATTCCTCAATTGTTCCGCCTTTAGCACGTACTCGGGATATAATGTCCATTGCAGACATGATATCCATGCCGGGATCAAGCCCCATTTCATTGAGAATCAGAATACCCGCTTTTTCAGCTTCTTCACCTAGTGCGCGAATCTTTGGATTCTGATACGATGCCGAAACCATGTGTGTTTTTTCTTCAACACAAACTTCAGCGACTCTAAGTTGGAAGGCTGGGGCAAGAAAATTAACAGCAAGATCTGCTTTAGATACGTTTAATCGAAGTGCATCGTCATCAAAAACATCAAAACGAATAGCGGTTCCTCTAGGATTTCCGTTAATACGTTTCTCTGCCACTTCGACGTCAAGATCACCAACTGTAATTTGCCAATCTTCCTGCTCGGCATGTTCCAGGAGATATGAGATAAGGCTGGGAGAACTATTGCCCGCTCCAAGTACAAGGATGCGTTTCATGTATCGCCTCTTAAAAATTCAGTTAGAAAAACAATAATCAATAAGGTAATTTTTACAAATGAATAATGACAGTAGGGAACTCTGAGAGAGGAGTTGAAAAATCGAGTTATTTAGTTCTACGAAATAGCTTTTTATAATCCAGATGACCAGTAGCACTCGTCACTCCCAGGATTACCATTAGTCCTCCAAGAATGAAAGGTAGATCAATAATTTCACCCAATAGCCATGTGCTTCCAATTGCAGCTATTAGTGGAACAAGGTAAATGAATGTACCGGCTTTTACCGCTTCCATACGTTTCAGTACCCATGCCCAGGCAGTAAAACCATATACAGTGCAACCAAGAGAAAGAAATATAACGGATAACCAGAGTGAACTGCTTCCGTTTACAGTCGTGGTAATCAAGCTTTTATTAATTGTGAAAAGCATCGGGAAACTACCGAGACTTATGGATATAATAGTAGCCGTTAGTGAACCGATTCTGCGTGATTCAATACGAAGTCCACTTGTGAATATTCCCCAACTTAGAGGTGCTGCCAATGTGATAAGAGCACCAATGAGATAAGTCATTTGAAGTTCAGGAGTGCCCTGACGTCCCAGTATAACGACAGATATTCCAATTAATCCAAGAAGTAGTCCCAACCATGTCCTGCCGTCCGGTTTTTCACCGATCCAGGCATTTGCAATAATGGCAATAGATGCAGGATTTAAAGCAATAACCAATGCAGCAAAAGACGCTGGGAGATAGGTTTGGCCAGTGTTCAAAGAGTAGTTATATACAATGACAGCAAAAAATCCGGAAAGGAGTAGACGTCCAAAGTCTTTTTTATTTATGGAAATCTTGTGTTTTGTTAGCCGGTATAAACCGATGGATGCAAAAATGATAAAAGTTGGGACAAAACGTAGGGTTACAAGCTGACTGGGGGTTACTTCCCTGAGGGCAATCTCAATGGCAATAAAAGAAAACCCCCACATGATAATCACGCTAAGTGCGACAATCACAGTGAGGGTTTGACTATATTTTTTCAACAGACTATCCGATCGCTTTGTCTACCATTTGAGCAAGCATCGGTTTTGGAACTGCACCAACAACACGGTCAACTTCTTCACCACCCTTAAAAACGATGAGGGTTGGGATACCACGAATACCTAAAGCATTAGCGCGGTTGGGGTTTTCATCCGTGTTAACTTTTGCGACGCGAAGCTTGCCATCATATTCTCCGGCCAACTCTTCGACTACGGGGCCAACCATACGACATGGTGCACACCAGGGGGCCCAGAAATCAACCAGAACTGGAATATCGGAATTTAAAACGTCTGCTTCAAATGAATTGTCTGTTACATGTACCGGGGCATTATTACCCATCAGGATACTCCTTTTTTCTCAAACATAAATGGTAGTAAAACCCATTAGCTTTGTGACGAAATCAATGTAGTGTTTTTCTTAATTTTATACAAATATAAAACTTTTGAAAAACAGCCTTTCATTATGCTATTTAAGGATTTTGATGCCTAAAAAAACGTTATGATGCCTTTTATTGGAGTACTCTGGAGACGTTTGCCATAAGGATGGACTTCTTTTTCCTCTGGATTATAAAAGTTAACGACAAACTTGCCACTACCATGTGATTTCATGTACCTTGGCTAACCAGAAATTGGAGATAGAAAATGGCAAAAATATCCGCCAAAAATTTTAAAGGGACTCGAGATTTTGTCCCATCAGAGATGATTAAACGCGAAGAAATAATCGAAAAGATTAAAGGTGTTTTTCGTCTATATGGTTTCAATCCGCTTGAGACACCAGCACTGGAAATGCTTCATGTCTTATCTGGAAAATACGGTGATGAAGGCGAAAAATTACTCTATAAACTTGATTACAAAAATGATAGACCAAATGATAGAGTGGCATTACGATATGATCTTACTGTTCCACTGGCAAGAGTAATCGCTAACCATCCAGAATGGCCTACACCATTTAAACGGTATCAGATACAACCCGTTTGGCGTGCAGATAGACCACAGGTACGACAAGGGCGGTTCCGTGAATTTTACCAATGTGATGTAGATAGTATTGGGGCACCGGAAGGCATTGCAGACGCAGAAATTATTGCATTAACCGTTCGTATGGTGAATGAATTGGGATTTAGCGAAAGCGGAAGAAAAGCCGTTGTGCAACTCAATCATCGCAAAATTCTGGAAGGTATCTGTGAATATGCAGGGCGTCCTGCGAATGAATTAGCTGATTTCTGCCGTATTCTCGACAAATTGGATAAAATTGGCAAAGATGCTGTATATGAGGAGATGAAGACCATCGGTGTTAACAACGATGGACTAGAAAATCTCGATAACATTCTGGAATTAAAAGGTAGTAGTAGTGAAAAGTTGGTGGCCTTAAAGGATAAACTCCGTTTTTCAGAAAATGCCCTTCAAGGTGTATCCGGATTGGAAACTATTCTTGGTTACCTGAAAGATTTAGATGTTCCGGGTGATAGTCTAAACCTGAATCCAAACCTCGCAAGAGGGTTGGATTATTATACAGGAGCGGTATTCGAAACAACCCTACCAGAACAACCACATATAGGAAGCCTTACTGGTGGTGGTCGCTACGACAAATTGATAGGACTATACAGTGGTCAGGATCAGCCTGCTGTTGGTACGACCATTGGACTTGACAGAATGTTTGCCGCCATGTTGCAGCTAGGAATGCTTGATCTAGAAAAAGCTTCTGTCGTTGAACTTCTGATTGCAGCGTATAGTAAAGACGAGTATAGTGCAGCTCTAAAAGCAGTCAAAAAATTCAGAGATGCAGGGATAAATAGTGAAGTCTATCCAGCAGTGGGAAAACTGAAGAAACCGTTTTCCTATGCAGATAAACTCGGGGTCTCTTTTGTCGGTGTAATTGGTCCAGACGAAGCAGCGGACCCGGAAAACCTGAAAATCAGCTTGAAAAACCTTCGAGCAAGTAGTCAGGACGTCGTGAGTCTTAGTGAAGCAATAAAGCAGATAAAAGGATAGACATGCCAAAAGTACTCGTGCTGGGTGGAAGTGGATTTATAGGCAATCATGTAGTACGGGAATTGCTGAAAAGGCATTATGATGTTCGTGTGCTTGTACGTCCATCATCAGATTTGAAATTATTTGGCGATCTACCTTCAGTAGAACTCTTTACAGGCGATCTGGAAGACACTGACAGCCTTTCTAAAGCTTTGGAAGGTGTTGATAGCCTGATCCATACAGCGGCTTATTATCCAGTCTATTCGCTTGACAAAACGTCACAGGTATCGAGGGCAAAAAAACAGATTGACACCATTCATAGCGCACTCAAAAACAGCAATTGTAAGAAATTTGTATATGTATCGACTCTAACTGCAGTTGGGCACTATCCAGACGGTCAGCCTGAAGATGAAAATGCACCATTCCCCGGCAATCGTTACAAAAGCACCTATGCCAGTTTGAAACGAGCCATGCAGGATGAAGTTCTGAATAGAACAGAAGATTTTAATTCTATCGTTGTAGCTCCAACAGCCGTTTTTGGTCCTGGAGATATTAAACCGACGACTGGCCGAGTGATTGTTGAGACAGCAAAAAACCATTTCCCCTTTGCGTTAGCAGGAAGAACCAATGTGGTAGATGTAAGACTCGTCGCAAAAGGAACCGTAAGGGCCTTGGAAAAAGGCAAAATCGGCAGGCTTTATGTCCTTGGCGGTGAAAATATGACTGCCTTTGAAATGATAAAACGGATCGCAGTAGTAGCAGGAGCGTTCAAACCAATTTTAGCTTTACCAATATTACCGTTACTACCATTGGCATGGTTGAGTGAGTTGATAGGGAAGAGGCAAGGACTTCAAACTCCGGCAATACCTGTAGTGGGATTGGATTTATCTCGATTCAGCGACCACTATAGTAGTGAAGTGGCGAAACGTGAACTGAATTACGATCCTCTTGAAATTTCCTACGAAAAATCGATTGAGGATTCGCTGAATTGGTTTAGAGAAATGGGTTACCTCTAATCGATCTCCTTTGCTAACCATTTTGACCGATCTTCACGGGTTGCGAATTCGTTCATAAATGTAATAATGACCCGTCTATTCATCGACCGGGCTTTCGCTGTTGAGTTGCCTGTGATAGGATCAACCGGACGAGCATCTGCCCATCCCACAATTCTGAATCGGTTCCTGGCAATACCTTTTGTCTCAAGATATCGTACAACTGCAGCAGCCCGTGCACCACTCAGCTCCCAGTTTGATGGGAAAATATCGCTTCGAATGGGGATATTGTCTGTGTGACCCTCAATGGATACCAGGTAAGGATTTTTAGAGACCTGCCACGCTATTTCATCCAGGAAAGGGTATGTACTTGGGAAGAGGTTAGCACTACCCGAAGGAAAGAAACTTTCACCTTGCAATACTAATTCCACGCCGTCTTTATTCCGGTTGACTTCAACCATATCATCAAGATTTTGTGTTTCAATACTTTCGCGAAGTTCCTGCTCGATCTCTTTCAGCGTTGGGACCATATACTTATCCCCACCAATAGCGCTTCGCATCTGTTGAGTGACATGTTGCATACGAACTGGATCAATTGTTGAAATAGAGACCAGCAGAACAAAGAATACAAGCAACAATGTCATCATGTCGCCATAACTGGTCAACCATTGATCGCCGCTGTTGTCGTCGTCATCAGGTTTTTCATAGGGGTTCCAAAATGATTTAGTTTTCATAATGTCTCCCTAAAACTTGATTCTTTTCTGACGTGAACGCATTGCCGGTGGCAGGTAACTATTCAAATAGTCCTCAACTTTCCTTGGATGCCATTTTTCCCTGATCATACGGATAGAATCAGTGATCATCTGCATGAGCTGAATCTCTTCCTCAGTACGTTTTTGCAACTTCACAGCTAAAGGTGTGAAAATCAGGAAGGCAAGAATTAGTCCATAGAAAGTTGTCACAAGAGCCACTGCCATATCACTACCAATAGTTGCAGTAGCGTCTCCTTCAAGACTGAGGTTGGCGAGCATATTCACAAGACCGATGAGAGTACCCATCATACCAAAGGCAGGTGAGAAACGCCCGATGGTCCTCACCACTTCGGCATCCATTCTCTCTTTACGGAGTCTGAATTCAATCCTTTGACCCAGAATATCTTCTATCTCTTCAGTCGTATAGTTATCTGCAAGCATCTGGATTCCATCACGCAGAAATCTATTCTTGATTTTTTTGGATGCTTTTTCCAGTTCAATATTTCCCTGAGTTGCTCGTTGTGCAAGAACGACAATTGCTCTTTTCTGACCCTGAAAATCAGGAGTCTTACGCGTTAGCACAATCCATGCAGATCGAAATACAACACCGAGTGTGTTGGTTTGGAAAGCTGTCATGGTTGCCGCGAGGCTACCCCCTAGGACAATCATCAATGATGGAATATTGATGAAAATTCCCCATGGTTGGTCAATAGTCAGAATTTGGATGTCTTCAATTCCCATCCATATGGCACCGCCAATTAGCAGAATGCCTAACAATACCCCAAATACCCCTACAATATTCATTCTATCCCCGAAGTTGTGAGGATGGAGGACTCTCCTCCCTAATTACTATATCGGTACGTATTCTATAAATCACCATCCTTGTGAACCACAAGGAAAAACTTGTATCTTCACAAAGAAATTATTGGGTAAAGCTTAAAGTAGCAAGCTTTTATCGCAAACCTTTCATAAAGGGGGTCTCGATGGCGGACAAGACGATGGATCCTTATGGCGCAAAGTCCACATTAAGCATTCCGCAGGGTGAAGTAAATTACTGGCGTATTAGTGCTTTAGAGGAAAAGGGAGTTGGGAAAATCGGTAGATTACCTTATTCCATACGCGTTTTACTGGAAGCAGTCCTGAGAAATCAGGATGAGTATATCGTAACAAAAGAACATGTCGAAGCCCTTGCAAACTGGGATCCGAAAGCAAAGGAAAGAGGAGAAATTCCTTTTAATCCGGCGCGAGTCATCCTCCAGGACTTCACTGGAGTACCCGCTGTTGTTGACCTGGCCGCTCTTAGATCAGCAATGCATCGCCTTGGTGGTGATCCGAAAAAGATAAACCCGCAGGTACCTGTGGACCTGGTAATTGACCACTCGGTACAGGTAGATTTCTTTGGTGATGATAAGGCGTTGGGATTGAACGCTGAAAAAGAATTTGAAAGAAACAAAGAACGATATGAATTCCTTCGTTGGGGTTCAAAATCATTCGATAACTTTAGAGCTGTTCCACCTGCCACCGGTATTGTTCATCAAGTAAATCTGGAATTCCTCGCTAAATGTGTTCAGTTGACTGACATGAATGGTGAAAAAACCGCTGTACCCGATAGTCTTGTGGGTACTGATAGTCATACAACCATGATTGATGGTCTTGGTGTTGTTGGATGGGGTGTAGGTGGTATCGAAGCTGAAGCTGTTATGCTTGGGCAACCTATCTATATGCTTGCACCAGATGTGATTGGTGTTCGCCTTACTGGTGATTTAACACCGGGTGCGACTGCTACAGATTTGGTTCTGACAGTCACTGAAATGCTTCGCCAATATGGTGTAGTAGGAAAATTTGTTGAATTCTTTGGCCCGGGGGCTAAAAAGCTTTCACTGGTTGACCGTGCGACCATCGCCAACATGAGTCCTGAATACGGCGCAACGATGGGCTTCTTCCCAATTGATGAAGAAACCTTGCGTTACCTCGAATTCACAGGCAGAACAGCTGAAGAAGTTGAACTGGTTGAGAAATACACTAAAGCCAATAATTTATTCTGGTCACTTGATGCCGAAGAACCTGAATTCACAGAAGTACTGGAATTGGATTTGGGTACAGTGGAAATAAGCTTGGCAGGTCCAAAACGTCCTGCTGACCGTATTGCATTGACGGATATGAAGAAGAACTTCGAAGAAGCACTTGTCCGTCCAGCCGGTCCGATGGGAATCGGAATCGATAGTAGCCAGCTTGATAGTAAAGGAAAATACAAGAGTGATGGGTTTGAGGAAGAACTGCATCATGGTAGCCTTGTAATTGCTGCTATTACAAGTTGTACCAACACTTCAAATCCTTCTGTCTTAATAGGAGCCGGTTTAGTCGCCAAAAAGGCAGTAGAAGCCGGACTCGAAGTCAAACCGTTTGTGAAAACAAGTTTGGCACCCGGTTCAAAAGTTGTGACTGAATATCTTGAAAAAGCTGGACTACAGAAATATCTGGATAAACTTCATTTCAACACAGTTGGTTACGGTTGTACCACTTGTATAGGGAATAGTGGTCCATTACCTGATCCCGTGTTGGCTGCCATTGAAGAAGGTGATCTGGTCGTAACATCAGTGTTATCAGGAAATCGCAACTTCGAAGGCAGAGTCAGTCCACATACAAAAGCCAATTACCTTGCCAGCCCGCCGTTGGTGGTTGCTTATGCATTAGCAGGCAAAGTGGACATTGATTTCGAGACTGAACCTATTGGAATCGGAAAAGATGGCAAAGAGGTCTTCTTTAAAGACATCTGGCCATCCACTGAAGAAGTGAAAGAAACAGTTGAAAAGGCGATTGATCCAGAGATGTTCCGTGAGAAATACGGAAACGTCTGGGATGATAATGAGATGTGGAATAAAATCAAGGTTGGTGAAGGGGATATATACATGTGGGACGATGCTTCCACGTATATCCAGGAACCACCTTTCTTTGTTGACATGTCTGCTGACATTCAACCCATTTCATCTATCAAGGATGCCCGTTGTCTGGCATTGCTTGGGGATACGGTAACAACCGACCATATCAGTCCGGCCGGGGTTATTCCCAGAACTTCACCAGCTTTCCAGTTCCTACTGGATAAAGGCGTCAATCAGAAGAATTTCAACTCTTTCGGTAGTCGCCGTGGTAATGATAGAGTGATGGTACGAGGTACTTTTGCCAATATTCGTCTGAAGAACCACTTGGCACCCGGAACTGAAGGTGGGTTTACCCGTCATCAGCCTTCTGATGAAGAGATGTTTATTTATGATGCTTCGATGAAATACAAAGAAGAGAATAGACCTCTTGTCATCTTCGCAGGGAAAGAATATGGAACCGGCTCCAGTCGTGACTGGGCAGCAAAAGGAACGTTCCTCCTTGGTGTCAAAGCTGTGGTGACAGAAAGCTTTGAAAGAATCCACCGTTCCAATCTTGTCGGCATGGGTGTGCTTCCTTTGCAGTTCAAAGAGGGCGAGAACTACGATACTCATGGAATAACCGGTAAAGAAGAATACACTATTCATCTCGATGATGATGTAAAACCGGGTCAGGATGTGACGCTAACAGTCCAAAATGCTGACGGTAGTACAAAAGACATCACACTGATCTGCCGTCTGGATACTCCTGTTGAAGTGGATTATTACAGAAACGGTGGTATTCTACATACGGTTCTTAGGCAATTGATGAAGTAAGAGCGTTATTAGTACTGCATTCTATATCTTTTGAGAAAAACAACACCGATGTTATTCCTACATTCTTTTGGCAGGAATCTCGGTGTTTTTTTATTAATCATCTGCAACCAATTCGACTTTAATCCTGTCTGGATCTTCAAAATAGACGGCATAATGACCCGGGCCACCTGCAAAGGGATGTTTGTCTTGATATAGTATTGGGATAGAGCGTTTTCGTAGCTCCCCGGTTATACTATCAACTTGTTCCTTTGATTCAGCGAAGAAAGCCAGATGATTCATGCCAGTCCTTCTTCGGTGATACTCTGGCTTGAGAAATTCTTCTTCAGTTTGGACAAAAACGATATACGTTTCATTAAACTTCATGCTGAAACCGTTTTCCCACTCTTGGAAAATTTCGTATCCGAGTTGAGCAAGAAACCATTCCCAGAAATCCCGGGAATGGTTCAAGTTGCTGACATAAAGCTCTATATGATGCAGTAAACCTTTTTTCATCCTATTCAAATATTTCTACAAATACTTCTTTACGCTGTTCTGTAACCCACTCTTTATATACTTCATCCTGTTTCATCTTCAGTGCCATTTGACTTATCCTGTCCCAATCTTCCGTAAGGTCGATTTTACGTTCAGGTTTGGCATCGGATTTCTTCAGAATATGAATGCCTAGTTGAGATTTAAACGGATCGCTAACTTGCCCGACTTCAAGATTTTCGGCTACATACCTGAACTCTTCGGGCATATTTCTCAAATCAAACCATCCCAGATCGCCACCAAAAGCAGATGTTTCTTCGTCTGCCGATTTATCACGTGCCAAATCTTCGAACTCTTCGCCATTATCTATTCGATCTTTCACAAGACCGGCTGTTTCAAAAATTCTAGCTTCGTCTTCATCTGTTGCCGATAACATCAATAGTATATGAGAAGTGTTGATCTTTTCACCACGACGCCAGTTCAAACGGATAATATGATAGCCAAAACGGGAGAGGATGGGTTGAGATACCTCAGAAGCATCCAAACCAAAAGCAATCTCTTCATATTCAGGTACAAGATCGCCACGTTGTGTTGTTCCAAGCAGGCCACCTTTTGGGGCTGAACCGATGTCATCGCTGAATTCAATTGCTAACTGGTTAAAATCTGAACCCGTCAGCAACAGTGTAAACAGACTGTCTGCTTTATCTTTGGCAATCTTGCTGGCTTCCTCAGATGGCTCAATATTGAAAAGTATATGCGATAAACGAACTTCTTCGGGTAACATAGGTAATTCAGCTTCAAATTCAGCGTAAAAAGCTTCAACTTCCTGCCTGCTGATATTAATACCCTGCATCTTCATTCCGCGGACACGTTCGACCATCAGGTTATCTCTAACCTGACGCCTGAATTCCCTTCGGATTTGACGAATTGGTTTCCCGTAATATTTCTCTAGTTGTTCCTCACCACCGAGTTCCTGTACAACCATGTTAATCCGGCTGTCCAGAGTCTGATCAACCTGTCTATCCTCAACGATAACGTTTGTATCATTTTCCGCTATAGCAAGAAGGATTTTCTGGTTTATCAGTTCTTCCATGACCTGTTCACGAAGTTCACTGATTTTACCAGGATCTTTGTATGCAGTACGGTTTCTCAGGACAATATCCTGAACATACTGAAGCACTTCGGATTCGAGGATTATCTCATCATTTACGACAGCAATTACTCTGTCCACCACTTCTGCCTGTTGAGCGTTGGCAGATGTTAATGAAACCAAGATTAATGATAAAATGACCAATAAGTTTTTAAACCTTGTCAGGTTCACTTTCTACTCCTGTGACAAATCGTCTTCGTAAATGAGAGAATCTTGAACAGTCTCAATATGTTCATCAGCTAATTCCGTGGGGACCCGAACGATGACTGTCCCCTGGCGTCTAGCTTCGCGTCTTAGTCCAGCAATGAATGCGTATCTTTTACGAGCTTCTTCTTCAGCCATCATTCTTGATTGGATTGACGGCATCATTTCCTCAAGTGGACGAGGTCGACCAGCTCGATTTCTTGAAATCAGTTTGGCCACCATCCATTGTCCTTCCAATTCAAAAGGAAGTGAGGCTTGACCTGATCGTAAGGGTTCAATTGCCCTTGCTACACGCCTTGGTAGTCTTTCAATAGACAGGGAAGAGGTGGTATCAAATCGAATATCGCCGTAATTTTCCAACAATTCTTTGTCTGTGGCTGACCGGTCCATTCCATTTCTTATGCCCCATGCTTTATTTCTGCTGGGTGCATAAGCCAAAACGAGATTGACCTCATCAGTAACCCGAGTAAATTCACCCGTGTGATTCTGCCAGTACGTTACGATAGCATCATCATCTGGTGCATCAACATGGATTGCTTCGTCAAATAGAAGGTTGACGATCAACTCTTCTTTCAGGTCATTTAAACGCTTATCGACCTGTTTGTCCTTGTGGAGGCCTAACCTTTTTGCTTCATGCAAAAGAATCTGCCTGTCAACCCACTGGTTTATGACTTGTGCTCTAAGCTGGTAATCCATTGGATCAAGTTCCATCGCCTCAAGCTTATCAGTGATGTTTTTATCCATTAGATAGTTCTTACCAACAACAGCTACAGCATCTTCTGGAGGTTTCCGTTCAAAGAAACAACCAGAAAATACCATAAGAATTGTTAATACAAGCAGCAAGACCAGCCTATGATTCTGAATCAATAGACTATTTATTTTGATCCGGGAATACATTCTTTAGCCTTTGAGGATATATGGAGTAATCCACTGCTTCTTTTAGACTGTCATCCCAGGCGATTTCCAATTGTTCACGGATATCGGCTCTAAGGTCAGAAAGAACACGGTATTTTACTTCTTCAAAGTCCTTCATGCGTGGTTCTTCACTAGAGATAACTTTAAATACTGACCACATCTTGCCATGACGAACCGGACCTACAACTTCTCCAAATTCTGCTTCGGCTGCCATTCTTCCTAGAACACCGTATTGACCACGACGTATGGGGCCGAATACTCCGTTTTTGGCCTTGGCATCAACACGTTTAGAGTGTTTTGCCGAAAGCTCGCGTAGGCTCTTACCTTCTTTTGCCTGTTTAGCTATCGATTCAGCCAATCCCTTTTCTTCAACCAATGCTTCGACAAGTGTATACTGGGTTTCAGAGAAATATTTTTCACCATTCTCTGTATAATATTCCAATGCTTGTTCATCGGTGGGATTAACGTTTTCAGAGACTATCTTTCCGTAAGCAAGCTGTGCAATTCGATCACCGGCTTTTCTCTCCGCAGTTCTAAGAGCATCCTTATCTTCAAAGAAACCTGCATCTCTTGCTGCCGATGGCAAGATGATTTTTTCTGCCATAAAACTTTCAATTAGCTTGTGGAGAGTAGAATCAGAATCGATTTTTCCGCCACTTGCCATTAATCTTTCATAATATTCGGCCAGTTCAGGTGCAGTGAAATCTTTATTGGTGCTACCTAGTGAGACCAGTGGTAAAGATCTCTGCTCTTCTGTCAGCAAAGAAAATGGATCGCGGGTCTGAAGTCGGCCTTCAAGAGATTTGTAAATACTGGAGATAGTTTCATCGTGATAAACAACACCTTGTTTGGCTTCTTCTTCAGCAATGAATTCTCTGGCGGCTTCATAAAGCTCTAAACGTTTATACCGTGATAAATGATCCAGGATATTATCCTTGGATTCAGAATATGAAAGCATGTCGGTGCGTTTTTTCTTCTCTTTAAGCATAATGATATGCCAGCCATAAGAAGTCTGCACCGGTTCTGAAATCTCACCTGGTTTTAATTTGAAGACTGCTTCCTGGAATGGTTCAACAAATTTTCCCCAACGGAACCAGCCGAGATCACCTTCTGGAGTTGTCAGGTCCTGATTATATTTTTCAGCGAGTTCCTCGAATGATTGATCTCCAGATAAAGCAATCTGACGTATCTGGTTCAATTGTTCAACGATCTGATCATCAGTGGTTTCTTCATTTACTTCTAGAAGGATATGACTGGCTCGCATGTCATAGCTATCTCTCTCATAAAACTCACGTAGATCTTTTTCAAGTATAATTCTTTTCAGAATATATTCACGGTAGAGTTTTGTAATCGCTGATTGTTTCAGGGCTTCATCGTAAAGACGGATCACTTCAGGATCATTATCAAACCCCTTATTTTTTCCATCTATAATTCGAAGCTGTTTTATCAGTAGGAAATCAAGATATTCTTCAAGTGTCTCAATTGACTGACTTTGAGCCATTTCCAATCCCTGATATCTCTGGATTGCATTCTGGCGAAATTCTCCAACGGTCAAGCTATAATCATCAACTTTAAGCAGCAATTCTTCATCCGAATTGGAACAACCGATGATGGAGAAAATTAACGCTACTGCAATTAAAGGTAAAAGTACTTTCCTGGTGATCACGAAAACTCCTTTGTAAAAGATTCTAAGTTTGATCTTTCACTCAGTGTTATGGTATGTAGTTCCACGTATTTTACTAGAAGCATCTAAGGTAAAGAGGTGAGTGTAATTGTGCAATAAGTCGGCTCATACTATAAGTTATTTCTTAATTGACCAAGAGTTGAAAGCTTCTTGGGAAAGTAAGCGTTGAATCTTGGTCATGAGTGTTAATCAACGTATATTTAGATAATCTAAATACAAATTGTTTGAGACCAATTTTCAGGCAAACAGGAGCTGCATCAAATGTTTAACTCACGCATAAACAGTAAAAAGATTTTACTTACAATAGTTGTTTTACTATTCCTCTTTCCTCAACTGTGCAAGGCTCAGATGGCTGACAATGTTAGCAGTCTGGAACTACTGAATGTTATCCATACGCCAACTGCCGGTGTTTTAAAACAGGGGCAATATCAAATTGACCTAGATGCATTTGGAAACGGTGGCACATTGGTTGGCGTTTCAATGGGTCTTTTTAACCGATTCATGTTCGGCATTTCCTACGGTGGCGAGGGACTTATTGGCTATGATAAAGTCAAAGGAAATAAGTTTCCCGGTGTTTTGGTCAAGTATAGAATTTTTGAAGAATCTTATGTAATGCCTGCGATTACAGTCGGTTTTGATATGCAGGGTAGAGGTGCATGGTATGATTCCAACGATCGTTATCTCTTTAAGGCACCTGGTGGGTTTGCGGCAGTTTCTCGAAATTGGATAAGCAATGTCGGCAGATTTGGTGTCCATCTAGGCGCGAACTACAATACGATTGAAAGCGAAAATGAACAGAGTGTAGATGGTTTTGCAGGTATTGATTTCAGTTTGAACGAACAGCTAGCCTTAAATATTGAATATGATCTGGCTCTTGATGATAAAGAGGAAGATGGATTATTCGGTGAAGGTAAAGCCGGCTATCTCAATGCTGGCGTTCGTATGACATTTGCACAATCCCTCGTCCTGCAGTTTGATGTGATTGATATTCTTAACTCAAGTGCTCAAAATGATGGTAGGGGTAGAGAAATTCGAATCGTCTACGTCGAAACATTTACTTTTTAGTTAGATAAGGTTTCATCGTGAGAACTTTTTTATCCTTGTTTCTCCTTTCAGTACTCATCTTTCTCTCATGCCCTGAGAAGGGTTCATGTGAAGATATCAACGATTTCCTATTCGAACCCTCCATCGGAAAAGGTGATGTCTGGTCAATGGGTTCTGCCTTTACAGGTGTAGCTATCGATAGTGGTTTTAGTGGCGGTGTTAGAAACCCGGCACTTTCATTTGTGAAGAGAAATGAGATTTCAGGTGAAGGTGATGCATGGAATGATATCATTTCCCAAAGCCACTTGGAATCACCATCACCAAGGGTAGGAGTAGGCAGTATCGGCTACCTCGTTAACATTGGCACTTCCATTATTAGTTTTGGATACGTCGCTCAGACCAGATTTCAGAGTGGAGTAAGTCATAGCCAAGCTGATATTATTAGTAGAGCTGAATTGTCAAGTTACTCCGTTGGGTATGCTAAGAACGTATCAAAAAAACTGAATTTTGGTATGGATGTTGGTTGGTTGGGTGGTCACGCTAATTATGGTGCAAAAATCGAAACAACTGACAAAGATACTTCCATAGTACCTAGTGTTTTTAGAACTAGAATTGGACTATCTGGAAAAACTGAATCACTAAACTGGGGTATCGTTGTAAGCTTGCCGCAGTTTGGAAAATATACGATTGAAAGACCACTGGATATCAGGAATAAAACGTATGAAACAGAATTGGATTATTCTGGTGGGATGGGGATTGTTGCGGGACTAGGAAGGGAACTAGGTGGCTACATCATCGAGACGGATTTTACTTTTATTGAGACGGGTTCTGTTAAGCTAGATGGTGAGAATCTGGAAAATAGCGCCCCAGTTATCAGTTTAGGTGTAGCTGGTAGACATGCATTTAGTGAGAATGTTGAAGCTGTTAGCGGATTCCGTTTCAGACTTAGTGATCCTGAAGAAAGAACCTATCTTCTTTGGGGTTTTGGGGCAAAATATAAACTGAACAAAGACATCGACCTCTTTGGATCAATGCAGTTGATGTTCCCAACGGTATCAAACTCCAATGATACCTTGCTCGACGATGTAACTCCCTGGTGTTTAAGAGGTGGATTTAGTTTCCACGGTGAATAGAAGTGAGGAAGAAATGAAAATAATTGACCTGAGAAGTGATACCGTTACCAAACCTTCAGCAGAGATGCGAAAAGTTATGTTTGAAGCTGAAGTAGGTGACGATGTTTTTGGTGAAGACCCTACAATAAATAAACTTGAAGAAAGAGTTGCTGAACTTCTTGGAAAAGAAGCAGCGCTTTATGTCCCATCAGGTACAATGAGCAATGAAATAGCCCTTGCGATTCTTACAGAAGACGGGGATGAGGTTTACTGCGATGGTTCATCGCATATCTTTAACTATGAAGGTGGTGGCCCCGCGATTATTGCCCGTGTGCAGATATATCCACTCCAGGGAAAACGTGGGATATTTACACGGGAAATGGTAGAAGAAGTACTCAGGCCTGATGACCATCATTTTACACCATCAAAACTTATTGAAATCGAAAATACTTCAAATAGAGGTGGTGGTGCAGTCTGGCCGCTGGCAGAAGTTCGAAGATTGTTTGAACTGACTCGCGAACGGGGCATGAAACTTCACCTTGACGGGGCAAGACTCTGGAACGCTGCCGCCTCCAGTGGCACATCAGAGAAAGAGTATGCAAAGTATGCCGATACTGTTTCAGTCTGTTTCTCAAAGGGTCTGGGTGCACCTGTTGGGAGTGCACTTGTTGGATCGAAAGCCTTGATAGAAGAGGCGCATCGTTACCGTAAACGTTTGGGTGGCGGAATGCGACAGGCAGGTATCCTCGCTGCCGGCGCATTATATGCCATTGAAAACAACCGTCAAAGACTGACCGAAGATCATCGTCGGGCAAAGATGTTGGCTAAGGGTCTTTCTGTTATTCCCGGGTTTGGTATCGATCTTGAGCACGTTGATACAAATATTCTGATGGTTGACCTATCAGAACGCGGTATAGAAGCGGAAGATTTCTCAAAACGTATCGCTGAAAAGGGTGTTTTGGTTACACAGGCTGGTGTGGAAAAGGTTCGTTTTGTGACTCACCTTCAAGTTTCGGATGAAAATATAAATGATACTATCAACATTATCAGTGATTTGTATATGGCTTGACAGGAGGAATAATGGAATTGACAAGAGATGATTACCCCTTCATCGATGATTTGAGTGTGGGGGAGAGTTTTGATGGTTTTTTTGTACTTCGTTCTTTTCAAATGGGAACAACGAGGGCAAACAAACCATTTTTAATTATGGATATGACAGACCGTACAGGTCATATCAAAGCTAAGCTATGGGAAGATGCTGACATTGCCTACCAGCAACTGAAACAAGGCAGAGTAGTAAAAATCAGGGCGATGGTTGAGGAATATTTAGGTAAGGCTGAATTAAAAATTGTGAGAATCAGAATGGTTGATGAAATAGACATTCAGGATTATTCTCGGTTTCTCCCCACATCAGAACGTGATTCCAAAGAAGATGTTGAAATCATCTTGAATGCAATAAAAATCATTATTCATCCAGGAATACAAGCTTTATTGAATCACCTCTTTGAAGGAAAAGAATTCCTCCAGGCATTTGAAACAGCGCCTGCAGGTAAGAAATGGCACCATGGCTACCTTGGCGGCCTGGCTGAACACACCGCATCAATGGTCCAACTGGCGATCAGTATTAGTGAACATTATCCTGATTTAAACCGTGATATTCTTATAGCTGGAGCGATTCTCCACGACATAGGAAAAATCTGGGAATTGATCTACGAAACAAATATAGAATATTCTGTTCGTGGCAGACTTGAAGGTCATATCACCATTGGTGTTCAGTATTTGAATGACATAGCGAAGGATATTGAAGAGCTGGACGAGGAAAATCTGACCTTAATCAAACACATGATTTTAAGTCATCAGGGAAGCCGCGAAAATGGTTGTCCTGTGGAACCTATGACGAAAGAGGCGTTTGTACTCTATTACATAGATGAAATCGACAGCAAGCTGAATGCTATCAACCGTGAACTCGGGAAAGTGGAAAATAGTGATAGTGATTTTACGCCCTTTATTCCTCTACTTAACAGGATGTTATATAAAGGAATATCAGAGGATCAGTAACTTCATCTCGATTGACCAAAATAAAAAACCCGCTATCCACCGATAGCGGGTTTGATCTTTTTAATGCAAAATCTAGAACTGATCGTTATGGAATTTCAACATACCTTCAAGGCGGCTGAATGTTTGTGTCGTGTGATCAGCAGGAATATCCGCACCAAGGCTGTTTTCCAGCGGTGAGTAGGTACCATTTTCAGTACCGATGTGGATATTTGCGCCAAGACCTACTACTGTACCTAGAATACCCATGAAGACGTCATGTGCATAGTTGAAGCCTAAGTTGTCCCCTGAACCAGCATCAAAATAGAGCTGGGTATTTGCCAAGTTAGCTAAGACAGCAAAGTTGTTTTTGGAATCAAGCGGATCAAAATCAAGCCAACGTTGCCATGTTGGGTCATAGAGCTGACCATCATAACCAAAGGGAAGGTCAACACCTACTGGAGTTCCATCAGCAAATGCAATAATAGAAGATTCTACTGGAACAACTGTTGGACTCCATGCTGCCGAAGCGGCAAATACGAAGCTGGTGAGAGTTCTATCAGCGGTCGGATACATCATGTTAACAAACGCTGTCGAATCACCAACTCCACCGGTGTTCGCAAGCACTGTGTCATAACCGGTTTCTGCAAGCATTGCAGGTAACAACGACTGCACACCAAGATATTCCTGACCGGCACCATCAAAAGTCAACGGAGCCGCATGCATTGAAGCGGAACCAAAGACATCGTTGTGCATTTCGGCCATTCGGATTGCACCGTAGCCTCCCATTGAAGCACCGCAAAGTCCACGACCTGCACGGTCATCAATCGTATTGTAGTTGGCATCAACTTCTTCCTGGATAGCGACAATATGCTGCATCGCGTTACCAACAGCACGGTGATCGCTATCTGTATAGAAATTACCACCAAAAGCGTTGTTGGAAGACGGGAATACGAGGATCATCGGATCAACTTCGCCTTCATCCATCAATTTGTCGAGTACCTTTGTCGCGTCGAATAGACCGCTGAAATAGTATTCGTTTCCACCGAAGCCGTGAAGCATATAAACAACTGGATACCCTTCAGCCCTGTCGGCGTCGTATCCCGCCGGACGGTAAACAAAATAGTTTTCATCGGTACTTATAGGTGGGACTGCAAGAGTATCAAAAAAAACATCTTCCACAATATCTAGAGTTCCACGATCCGGTGCGTTTGGTGCAGTTGGAGCCTCGGTTTCGGAGGCGCAACTGATGAGCAATACCATCATTGCTATCGCAACCAACGAAACAAGTATTTTGCGAGTCATCGTTCAAACCTCCTTATTCGAAGTAATAGGTAAATTGAATACCGAATGTATCAACGTTCAGTTTCCAGTCACCTGCTACGTTATCGTAGGCACCGTCGCCATCATTATCCATGTCTTCAACGGTTCTTTCTGCGGAGAAGAGGTGTTCCCAATAGGCTTCGCAGAGGACTTTATCGGTCAGTTTGTATGCATAACCGAATGAGATACTATGTTTATCCGCAACATCTGTTATCGCTGGACGGATTGTCTCATCAGGGATAGCGGTTGGGTCAAGGTAATAACCCATACGGAATTCGTTCTTATCGTTGATGACGTAATTGAAACCAACGTTGTAACGGATGATGTCCTCATAGAACAATTCAAGAATCTGGTTTTCAGAGGGTTCCCCATCAAGACCAATACCGTCAACTTCCATCTCGACTTCGTCAGCAAATGACCAATCGGTCCATGCGAAATCAAAAGCGACAGTCAGTTTCTCGGTCACATTATAGGCGAATCCAACACCAAATTCCTGCGGAAGGGGAAAATCAGCTTCTACATCCGGTTCGATCGAGGCCGTACCACCGAGGAATACAGGATTACCTGTGGCGGCATAGAGGGCCGGATTATTCGGATAATAGGCTGTCTGGTTTAGCTGACCTTCAAGAGGAATTGTGACTGCGCTCTTGTAGGATGCACCAACGTGGAATTTTTCCGTTACATCATAAATTGCGCCAACGTTGAACCCATAGCCCATACCGGAACCTTCCAATTCACCAAGTGCGTAAACATTCTGGTAGGGCATAGGAGCACCAGTCGGAACAAGTGTTGGTGACTGCAGGGAAATCATCGCATAATTAATAATGATACCCGCACCAACTTTAAGCTTGTCATTAACTTGGTAACCGATGGTTGGATGAACTTCGAGTACTTTCAAGTCGCTGGCCCAGTCAATATCTGGCCACTCATCGTTGCCATAACCATACGGTAACCCAGTGGTAAGTCTATTCCATTCGATACCGATAGCAGTCGGGGCAAATGCAGAAATACCAAAAGTCATCTTTTCATTAATCTGATGTTGGTAGGCAAATGCTCCAGATGGATGTGAGTCGGCTACTGATGTCATCTCCACACCGTTGCGATAAAATCCGTATCCAGGAATCTGGTTGCCAACATTTGGAGTAACCGTAGCAATTGGATAAAGCAATTTCGCTTCCAGGAATATTGATGATCCCTGACCGGCAAGACCGGCTGGATTCCAATACATGGCACTCCAGTCATCAGAAATTGCTCTGAATGCGCCACTCATACTTAGTGCTTTTGCGCCGACCCCGGCAAGATTATAACCAGCGGAAAAAGCGTTGGTCATGGGAATCAGGACAATCACTAAGGCCAGAAGCAATGATAAATTTCTAACCTTCTTCAAAATTCAACCTCCTTCGTCAAGAGGGACAAAATCCCCCTGTCCTCTGATTGTGAGATTTTCGTTATGTACAAGTTTGAAGAATATATGAGACCATACCCTAAAAGCGAAATTAAAATCAGCTATTGGTAAAATATGATTGGAACCAAGAGCTAGAAAAAACAGAAGTTTAGTAAGTGAATTACATGTAATTGTCTGAAAATGGAGTTTTTAAATGAGGTTATATTTTTGAAATGTTGCCACAAATGAAAAACCCCATCCCGCATCGGCGGGACAGGGTTTTGAGCTTCCTGAAGTCAGGAGTAATATTTATTCTTCACCACCCATGTTAAAGAAATAAGTGAATTGGATACCGATTGTTTCCACACCCATTTTCCAGAAACCGGGTACGTTTAATTGTTCGCCATCAACTATGTTTGCATCCAAAGCTTCACGTGTGTTACTGAAGAGATGTTCCCAATAACATTCTGCTTTAACATTTGGCATAATGTTGTAGGCGCCACCAATGCTGATACTATGCTTGTTTGCTACGTCAGTTATTGACGGACGAAGGGTCTCGTCTGGAATAGCTGTCGGATCGTAATAGTATCCTGCGCGTACTTCAAAACCTTTTGCAGGATCTACAACATAATTTGCACCGAGGTTGAAACGGATGACGTCTTCATAATTGAGGACTAATTCGCCATCTTCTGCTGGTGCGCCACCAATGCCTGTACCTGTCATTTCAACGTCAACAATTTCTGCTACAGCCCAGTTTGTCCACTGTACGTCAACTGCGACTGTCAAACGGTCATTTACATCATATGCAAAACCAAGTCCGGCTTCCATTGGAAGTGGGAAGTCAGCTTCTGCATCCGGTTCTGCTGAGGCTGTCTGGCCAAGGTAGGGGGCAACACCAAAGTTAGGATAGTAGACAGTCTGAAGGACTGAACCACTGATGGGAAGAGTTGCGCCACTATAGAAGTTGAAACCTACGTGCATTTTTTCGTTGATGTCATAAAGAGCGCCAAGGTTTGCACCAAAGCCCATTCCTGTCCCTGTTAGTTCAGCAAGAACCTGAACATCATCAACCTGACCGGTCGGAATGAATGAAGGATACTGGAGTGCAATGTCAGCATAATTGATAACCAGACCGAGACCGAGTTTCAATTTTGGATTCACTTTATAAGCGAAAGTCGGGTGAATATCTATTACACGAATTGAGCCCATCCAGTCTTCAACTGGCCACTGGGTATTTGTTACCATCGGTTTGACAAGGCTTTCCCAGGTAACCCCAATTGCTGTTGGTGCATAAATGGCAATACCTGCTGTCATCTTGTCATTGATGGGATGAACGTAGGCAAATGAACCCGAAGGGAATACTTCTGCTTTGGCCTCATATGCTTTGTTCAAATAATGCGCACCAGCATTTGGGGCAGGTGTCAAATCAACACTTGGCATTAAAACTTTGCCTTCAAGGTAAATGGCTTGTTGCTGTCCTGCCAGGCCGGCTGGGTTCCAGTAAATTGCATAGGCATCATCAGCAATAGCACGATATGCACCTGACATACTAAGAGCTTTTGCACCAACACCTGCGAGATTATAACCTGCGGCAAGGGCTGATGTCATGGGCGCAAAGACAACCACTAGCGCTAGTAGTACTGTTAAAATCGTTGCTTTTTTCAAAATAAATCCTCCTTGGTATAGAGAGAGAAAAATCTCCCACCCCCTGAATGTGAGTCGTTTGTGAATTTAAATTTGCAGAATATATAGGAATTGCTTTGTTAAATGAAAGTAGAAATCAAAAATTGGGAAGATTTGCTGGGAACCAAGAGCTGGTAAAAAAACAAGTTATAAGAAGAATTACATGTAATTGTGTTACGTAATTATCACGTTAATGCTAGGCCGGTATCATTAATGCCCCAGTCTGGGGTGCTATTGCTACCTTATTCTCAAACACTCCAGCTATAGGTACGTTGCTACTTGCATTCAAACCATGGGCTATGAATGTCCATTTTCCTTTAGGAAGATCAAATATTGCTTCGTGGTGAGGTGAAGCATTAAGTAAAACAATAATCTCATCGTTGGGTACAATTAAACGGTAGCCCATTCTTGTTCCATTTGATCCATCAAGCAGTGTCATATTATCAGTTTTTGAGATTCTAAGTGCTGCATGTTTTTTTCTGATTTTGACCAATTCAGAAAAATAATCAATCAATAATACTCTGTCTTTAAGTTTTGTTAATTGCCAATTTAACCAATTTGTAGCATCATCTTTGTTATAGGAATCAGAATCAAGAAATTTTTTATGTTTATCCTGTACCGTTTCAGATTCTATAATCTTGCTGTTTCCCCATTCATCTCCTTGATGCAGCATGGGAATACCACGACTAGTAATAAGAGTGAGCAACGCAAGAGCAATTATAGATCGCTCGGTGGGTAAATAATTGTCTTTTTGTGTCCGTTCGAAAGGCGCAGTTGATGATGCAATGTTGCTGGCGATCCTCACGAAATCAGCAAGTGTATAGCCGTCATGACAGGCTACAAAATTGATGCTTTGACATTCGTTGTTATAGGGGCCATGATCTTTTTTTGTGCAACCACGAACGTGTGAAGAAATATCATAATGAGTGGAACCGAAAATAAATCCTCTTTGACTATCCGGATGGTGTCCTTTGATTCCATCTCGGAATAGATCGTTCCAACTAGCCCAATCTCTGAGGTTATATCTCTCCTTATCATATAAACCGCCCCATGGTTCAGCAATAAGATGGACCTCAGGATGTATGTCTCGTAACTCCCGAGATATAGAATCGAGAGTTTCTTCGTCAATTAAGCCCGCCAGATCGAATCGAAATCCATCAATGCCATAAAATGAAGACCAGTGCTTCAGTGAATCAACGATCAACTTGCGATTTACAGGTCGGGCGGTATCAAAATCATTTCCGCATCCGCTATATGACGTTGGATTACCGAATTTGTCATGTCGGAGAGTGTAGAGGGGGTCCATTAGTCTGAGAGCTGTTTCACCATATTGTGCTACGTGATTGTAAACTACGTCCATAATGACAGCATTATTCTCACGATGAATCGATCGAACGAGGTTCTGCATTTCAGAAATCTGCCTGCCATCAGTACCCAACCATCCATCAGTAAACTCTTCGCCTTTTGAAACGTACCTCGGAGATGGAGAGAAGAAGTGCGAGGTCATGTAACCCCAATGATTAAAGGAATATGGGTTCCAATGGTTTCCGTTAAGTTTAATCTTCTTATCAAACGGTGGTTCGTTAAAATCGAAGTCTTGTATCGGAAGCCATTCAATGGCGTTAAACCCAATTTTTCTGAAATGACTAAAAAACTCACTATCTGGATGAAATCCACCTTGATAGCTGCCGCGGATTGATCTATCAATCGATTTGGATAATTTTGAAACGTCCTTTAGGTGTGCTTCATAAATAAGAAGGTTCTTATTCTCTATATTTACGTGAGATATGGGATTATTCTGAAAATCCTGCTTATCTATTGCTATCGAAAGTGCTCTATTTGGCCAGTGTCTAGTCCTTGTAACCGCTAGTGAATATGGATCAGCAAAAATGATATTTTCAAGGTTGCCGGATTCCTTCGGGCCTTGTATGCGGTATCCGTAAAAATCACCCCTTTTTAACCTGTTGGAGGAAGTTTCCCAGGTTCCATCAAATGTATTAAATGACATTCTTATTACGTCAAATGGTTCCTGATCCGGGGAATGAAAAAATAGTACTTCAGCAGAATTGAATCTGGGCCCGAAAAGTCTGAATATAGCAGTTTCCTTTTCCCAGGACAGTCCTAGCGGATTGACAGGTATAAATCCATTTAGTATACCGTCTGGAAGGACAGGATACACCTGATTATCAATAAATTTCAGTCGATAAGACTTTTTAACATCAATACCAGAGACATAAATTCTTAAACTTTTAGGTGTAAGCTGATTGATTCGTTGCGGACGGATATGTGGAGTGATCTGAATATCTTCTTTTTTAATAGGATACGGTAATGGATCAACAAACCGGATTGTAATATATTCCAAAGAATCAAGACTGACTCTTTCAACTTCGGGATAGTCGCTATATTTGTGGGTTCTGCCCATTTTTCTCACTATTTATGTGTTTAATAAAAGTAAGGAACATTCTTATTAAAATCTTGGTTAAAACAATAAGAAACTCCTGAAGAAAAAAAACGGACAGAGAAAACAGGAATAGCAATAGTATTTATAAAATATTAACTTTGCATTTAATACAGATAGGTAGCTGGGAACAAGATGGCATTAAGGTTTCTTAAAAAACTTGTCAGTAATTGGCAAATAAAATTCTATATGGTCATTCTGGCCATATTCTTATGGATATTTGTTGTTTTAAATCAACAATATGAGACGTCCATAGATATACCGCTCGAAATTGTTGAAATGAAATCAAATAAAGTCCTCATCTCAGATATACCTGAAAGAGTATCTGTCCGTTTTTCAGGTAGCGGAAAAGATTTGTTGATTATGCAGTATATTCAGCAAGCCTGGCTTGAATTGGATATCCATACGATTAACTATTTTTATGACTATCCGCTCCTGTCAGAATACATCGTAACCCCGCCCAACCTTGAAGTTGAACCTCTATTTATTATTGGTCCAGATACAGCAATGATTCGTCTGGAAGATAAATTGACCCGTCGTTTGCCTGTCATAGCAAATGTCGACGTAATTCCGAGTCCCGGGTATATCCTCGGTGGAGAAGTAATGAGTACTCCTGACAGTGTGACTGTTTCTGGACCTCAGACTGTTGTCCGCCGTCTGCGAAGGATTGAAACTGAGAAGAAAATCTTTGAAGGACTTGAGACGTCATTGGACGATATACTTGCAATAGAAGAGATAGGTAGAAAAGTATTTATCGCTCCGCGTCATATAAGAGTAACCATCCCCATAGACAAAATTTCGGAACGTGTGATCAATCGAATTCCAGTTATGACACGTCGTGTTGCACCGGGGAGGAGAGTACTACTTGAACCTTCCATAATAGATGTCCGACTGATCGGTCCTGCAACAAAGTTGGCAGAGTTAACACCAGATTCCATACAAGCTTTTATTGATCTGGAGTATTGGCGTTCCAATGTCAGGGACTACCGTCCACGAATAACTCTACCGGAAGGATTTGAATTGGTATCAATAAATCCCGAAATGGTACGGGTTCGAGTGGAGGTTGAGTAATGCCTCGTCGTTTGTTGAGTATTGAAACTTCTTGTGATGAAACTGCTGTAGCACTCCTTGAAGATACTAAGATCATTGCAGAAAAAGTTGCCACTCAGGAAATCCACAGTAAATGGGGAGGAGTTGTACCTGAATTGGCGAGTAGACTCCATCAGAAAGTACTTTCCAGAATGACGAATGATGTTTTGGAGGATGCAGGATGGACTTTTTCAGATATTGATGGAATTGCTGCAACACATGGACCCGGCCTCGTGGGTGCTTTGTTAGTGGGTGTCAGTTATGCAAAAGGTATCGCAGTTGCTTGCGGGATACCATTTATTCCTGTAAATCACCTTGAAGGACATATTTGGGCCGCAAGTGCTGATGGACAGGAAATGGAATTGGATTCATTGGCGCTACTGGTTAGTGGTGGACATACGGAGTTATTCAAGGTTAAGGGTTTTGGTGATTATCAGTTTATTGGTGGTACACTTGACGATGCAGCGGGTGAAGCATTCGATAAAGTAGGGGTGTTGCTTGGATTGCACTATCCTGCCGGCGCAGAAATTTCAAAACTTGCAGATGACGGTGATCCTAAAAAATTCTTTTTTAAAATTGCTGAAACATCTTCTCCATTCGATTTTAGTTTTAGTGGTTTAAAAAGTGCAGTGATGCGTAAAGTTTTGGAAGTCGAGGCATCTCCATATTCTGGCTGGAAAAACGATATCGCTGCTTCATTTCAACATTCAGTGGTTTCACAGATAGCAGGCCGAGTGGAAAGAGTTCTTAAAAAGGGACAATACCGTAGTTTTATGATTGGCGGGGGAGTTGCTGCCAATAAAGAGTTGAGAGACAGGCTGAAGAAACTTACAAAAAGATTCCATGTGGATTTCCTTTATCCTCCAATGAATCTTTGCACTGATAACGCAGCGATGATCGGATATGTTGGGGCAAAATTAGATATCCCTAAAGATGTTGATTCAAATTTAACTGCCCCCGTAGATCCGAATCTAACGTTGGTTGATGAAGACTAAATGATGCTACCTGATATATCAATACAATCACAACATGGTTTATTCTGGCTATTCACAGTTGTTATTATACTTATCGTCTTTACCGTTTGGACGTACAGGTGGACAAAACCTCCAATCCCTCGTTATCAGAAGATCATTCTCATTACCCTTAGATCCATATCACTAGTAGCAGTTTGGATGCTGATAAATCAATTTGCCATAAGTTGGTCAACTGAGAGAATAAAACCACATCGTGTGGCTATTCTTGTAGACGATTCGCAAAGCATGGGAATTGAGGATGGTGTGATAAATCGTGCTGATCAAGTTGAAGAAACTATTAGAAAACTTTCATTTGAGAAAAGTAATTCCGATTATGAAATCAGATACTATTCGTTTGGATCAAGGTTCAGTGAAGGAAAAGACTTCTCTTTTCACCAACCAGAAAGCAATTATGAGGAAGTCTTTTTCAAACTATTCAATAGGACTGGAACAAAACCTGACGATGTGATTCTTATTTCTGATGGCAATATTAACAAGGGAGTTATGCCTACAGCTATTATTAAGAACGGATTTGTACCTGTTCATTGTGTAGCAATAGGTGATTCATCCTTTAGGAGTGACATTAGTATTCCCTCAATTCTACATCCCGTCAAAAGTTATGTTAACGATGCGATCAGTCTATCTACAACCATACGCGGAATAGGAGTTTCTGGATTCAAACCGGATATAATTCTAAGTGATGAAAATGGTCGTGAAATAGATAGAAAGAACTTGGAGTTCAGCAGATCAGACTTCAATGAACAAACAATAGCGTTCGAAATTACCCCGGATAAATCTGGGAAAAATAGTTGGTCTATAAGTGTTGAAACAGAAGAGGGAGAAGAAAATACAAACAACAATACCCGTTCTTTCGTGATTGACGTTTTAGAAAGGCGTAAAAACATCTTGTTGTTCACCCCTGAACCCAATGCGGATGCAGCAGCGGTAGCATCATCACTCGAGGATTTGGACGATTTTGACACTAAGATTTTGGTAGGAGCAGGAAAAAGAGGGGACCTTTTACGTGGATCTTGGGCGGACACCTCTCTGCATAACGATGGAATTGTAATTTTTCTGCAAGGAAAATGGAATTCCAAGAGTTTGAAATGGTTAGAAAGAATCACAAAAGAGAAACATCCGATTTTCTTCATATCAGGAGAAAAAATTGAGCCGGGAATAAGATCAATCCTTAATCAGAATTCGGGAACAATGAGGATAAATAATTCTTCTGGAGAATCTGAGATAACACCGGGTACCTCACATGCCATCTTCACTGAAGATAAGTCTTGGATCTCTGGTTTCGATAGATCAATGCCACCATTAAACCTATCGCAAGTATTGTCTTTGAATGGGGAGATGCTTGCCTACGCACAAGATGGGGCAAAAAAAATACCTGTTCTAACAATTTTGAAAGAGAACCCAAGAACACTCTATTTCGGAGTATCGGGCCTTTGGAGATGGAAAATATTTTCACATAGTCAAATAGAAAACCGACGAGAATTTGATAGTCTTATTGCAAGAGTTTTCAGGTGGTTGACAACAACTGCTGAAAATGAACGAGTGTTCATAAAATCATCAAAAGATATCTATTTCGGAAATGAAGAAGTTGAACTGATTGCAAATGTCTATGATGAAAGTCAGCTAGGTGCTGAGAATGTGGTGGTTTCAGTGGAAGTTGAGCACGATAATCAAAACTATACCTATGAGTTAAATCCAATAGGAGGTGGTCGTTTCCTTAATCAATTTTCACCTTGGGGCAGTGGAAAGTATAAGGTTAATGCAAATATTAGAAATGAAAATGAAATTCTGACGAGAAGTACAGAATTCTATGTAGATGAATTCAGCGTTGAGCTTTCGGATACTAGAATGCGTCCGGATGTTCTACGTGAAATTGCCGAGGTTTCAGGAGGTGGACTCTATTTCCCAGGTGAGGAATACAGGCTTTTGGAGCAATTGAATCCATCAGAAGATTTAGAAGTTGTATCGGGAACATGGCGTCCCTTTGGTCTGAGTCTTACCTTGTTGATTATTATAGCTACCCTGGGGATCGAGTGGTTATTCAGGATCCGAAGAGGGATGGTATAGAGACACCTGCTAAACTGAATATATCCATCCTCAATAATTCAACCTACACTGTGGTGGAACATGAACAGTAGAACCGAAAAACTTCGTGAACTCAAAAATCAGGCATTACAAGGCGGTGGGGAAGCGCGTGTCCAACGTCAACACAAGCAGGGAAAGCTCACTGCTCGTGAAAGAATTGATCTACTTGTGGATCCCGGGAGTTTCGAAGAAGTCGATATGCTGGTCAAGCCACGAAAGACAGATAGTGGTTTTAAACAAACGTCATATCTGGGTGATGGTGTTGTCACAGGATATGGGCGGATAGACGGTAGGGTTGTTTTCCTATTCAGTCAGGATTTCGGTGTAATTGGTGGAACACTCTCCGAAGCGCATGGTGCAAAAATCTGCAAAATCATGGATATGGCTATTAAGGTTGGTGCACCAGTCATTGGCTTAAATGATTCTGGTGGTGCTCGAGTTCAGGAAGGTGTTGTAAGTCTTGGAGCATATGCCGATATCTTTTTAAGAAACACGATGACTTCTGGAGTTGTCCCACAAATTAGTGCTGTGCTAGGACCATGCGCCGGTGGAGCAGTCTATAGCCCAGCCATAACAGATTTCGTCCTTATGACTCGCAGCACCAGCTACATGTTTGTAACAGGCCCAAAGGTTGTAAAAACTGTGACTCATGAAGAAGTCACCAGTGAAGAACTTGGTGGTGCCGATACACATGCTCAAAAATCCGGTGTAGCGCATTTCGCTTGTGATGATGAAATGGAGACGATTAGAACCATACGGGAACTAATCAGCTACATGCCTCAGAACAACCTTGAAGATGCTCCGTTTAAAGGCACGGATGACCCCAATGATCGAATGAACCCCGAACTAAATACGATCATACCTGAAAACCCAAACAAACCATACGACATGCGTGATGTGCTTCGGCACGTTGTTGATGACGGTACGATACTGGAAGTTCACAAGGACTGGGCTGAGAATATTATTGTTGGTTTTGCCCGGTTAGGTGGAAGAAGTGTTGGATTGATCGCAAATCAACCGTCCGTTTTGGCTGGTGTTTTGGATATCAATAGTTCAAAAAAAGCAGCGCGGTTTATCCGATTCTGCGATGCATTTAATATCCCGATTATTACCTTCGAAGATGTTCCAGGATTCCTACCGGGTACCGATCAAGAATGGGGTGGGATTATTGCAAATGGAGCAAAACTTCTTTATGCGTATAGTGAAGCTACTGTTCCAAAAATAACAGTGATTACTCGAAAGGCCTATGGCGGTGCATACGATGTTATGAATTCAAAACATATTCGCGGCGATATGAACTATGCGTGGCCGTCAGCAGAAATTGCTGTAATGGGAGCTGAAGGTGCAGTTGAAATTGTCTTCCGGAAAGAGCTACAGCAGATAGAAGATCCCGATGAGCAGCAGAAAAAAATTGCTGAGTACATAGAATTGTACCGTGATCGGTTTGCAAATCCCTATATCGCTGCTGCAAGGGGTTATGTTGATGAGGTTATTGAGCCTGATCAGACCAGACCAAAACTGATAAATGCATTAGCCATGCTCGATAGCAAAGTCGATACAAATCCCAAGAAAAAACATGGGAATATACCATTGTAAAATAGTAACATAGGATATAGGCAAGTAATTGTACAATATCTACAAAGCAATAATTATTGATGTATACTATTGTAATTACTAACTATAGAAGTGATGTAATTATCTAAGAAACCGGAACCAAGTTCCGGTTTCTTTTTTATTTTATGAGAGAATCCTCAGAACTATCGGATATTTAAGGAAATAGCTATATATCCCTAATTGCTGTTCGGGAAATGCTGGAAAATAAATATCTTGATTGGCCAGATAAACGGAAATATCAGAATTATATCTCATGTAAATACAACATTTAGCAAAATGTGCCTCATCCGGCATAAGAAGTAATAAAAATATAATCGGAAGAAAGAAAAACAGATGTGATCAATAAATTGATAATAGAAATTAGCTAACTATATAATATATACGGTGATAACGGGAATCAGCTGGAGACCTATAAATGGAGAAGGCAATAATTACCGGTTGCACAAGAGGAAAAAAATACCTCTAGGCAAAAATTTCAGGGGGTGGTTTTCCAACGTCTTCCATAGATCAAATCATCAAAAAACAGGGCAATTTTGTGGAAAAACGGGAAATAACGTAGGAGAAACCTGATACTGTTGTGGAACCAATTATTTTTATGTGAAAAGGGACAAATGGCCATACATATGCCGCAGTCGGTTCCTATTGTTCGCCAATAACCATAGCAGCTTTCAACATGCGTTGGCCATTTTCGAACATTTCTTATGGATATTTTATCATCGTTTGACAGTGAATGTGACGGGCAATTTTCTGAACATTTCTTACATATCTTACAAAACTCTTCTACGCCAAGGGAGATCGGTTCGTCAGAATTTATTTCCAAGTTTGTCGTAACTGCACCTATTCTAACTCGGCTTCCATATTTATCTGCGATGAGAATATTGTTTCGACCAACTTCACCCAGTCCAGCTTTTACAGCCATTGGAGGCAAAATTAATTCATAGTTCGCATCAAAATTACTCGTCGCTTCATACCTTGATTCCACCAAAGCTGCTTCAAGTGTTTTTGCTATCCGAGCAGCGCGGTAATACTGTTTTGCAGATTCATTAATGACTTCAGCATAAGGAGCTCGTTGCATTCTGCTGTGATTCATTTCAACGAGAAAAACGATTGTTGTGTGATGTTGGTTATTGATCTCTTCACCAAAATGATCATCTCTTCGACCGTGATGGGAATAGACAAATTCGTCGGGAACGTCAGTAAAACCTACAGCCACAGCTCCAAGTTTGAGAATGGCTTCTTTTAATCTCTGTTTTTTTGATTCTTCATCAGATTCAAGAGATTTTTTCAGATCGTCAACTTGACTCTGATTTAAATCGATATTTTCTATATCATTGAAAAATTTATCAGCTCCTACGGAATACTTTTTATCATAATAGCGTGTATTGGGTGATAGGAGAGGGGGATGATTTCGAAGTTTATCATCAATATTCTTTAAATCAGGATGTGACTCATAATATTCTTCATAGGGGATTGTACCGGAGACCCTGGCTGCCCTGGCAAACATTGTATCGCGTTCATCGACTCTTTGGTCAGGAAGTGTAAAAGGTGTTTTCCGCCGGGTCATCTAATTATCCTTCAATGGAAGCAAAGAATAGTTCAATAACGTCTCTGTGATCAAATGCGATTTCTTCCGGCAAGTTCTCACGTGTAAAGACTTTTGCATCACCGGCATCATCTCCAGCCTTTAATTCTCCTATACCGTCAGCCGTAAAGACTATTGTGACTGTATGGAAACGTGGATCACGGTCAGGTTCAGACCTGACAGTAAACAGTCTTAGGTTCTTGACCTCGAGATTCGTTTCTTCTTTAATCTCGCGAATAGCACCTGTTTCTGCGGATTCACCGTATTCCATAAATCCACCCGGTATGGCCCAACCTGATGGTGGATTCTTTCTCTCGATTAAAACAATTCCACCGTTATAGTGTACCAAGACGTCAACAGTGGGAAAAGGATTATTGTATTTTAAAACATCAGCACCACATTTCGGGCAGGAAAGGTGGGTGGGGAGATTAGACATGCTTGAGAACCTTTCTTTAAGAATCTCCATTAAGATAAAAAAAAACTGCCTGTGAAGGCAGTTTGTTCAGCTAAAAATTTTTAATAGCCAATAGAATTTCGTTCGCTTCAGGGAATCGCCCTGCTGAGAATTTTGAGAATATTAATGCGTCATCCATAAAGACATCGAAGATGCCGGATGCACCTTTAACAAGCTCTATTTCAGCATCAGGAAATTCACTCTTGATTTTATCCGCCAGACTGGCGGCACGTGGGTAATAGTTTCAAACCACGCAATAGTGAATTTTAAACCGCATTAAGTGAGTCCGTTTATTTCAGCTGATCAAGCGGTACCTGCAGAGCTTCCTTAATTTTACGTCCAGGCCTGAAGTGAGTTTTACGTCTGGCTGGAATGTAAATCTCTTCACCCGGTTTACGAGGATTTCGTGCTTTTGGCTTTGGAGCAGTGTTCTTTACTTGCAGTACACCGAAGTCACGGATTTCAATCCGGCATTCGCCTTTTGTATCTACAATCATCTCGCGTAAGGTTTGAAAGGTAGCATCTACAATGGGAGCAATAACCTTGGGATCATAGCCAGTGTTTTTGGCGGTGTGTTCTACCACATCGCGCTTAATGTAGGTTTTGGGTCGATCACTCATTGACACCCTCTATTGTTTAAGGTTTATTGTGCTTCTAAGTGCTTAATCTATATATGCCAAGCTATCTTGTAAAGAGCGAAATTATCAATATTCCAAAAAAGTGAGCCATTATCTTCATGGAATTATTTGGCACGGCACTCAGTAAATGGTTACCTTTGATTTTTTCTGGAGGGAAAAACGTTGAAAATACCTTTATATATTTTTGAAGACGCAAAGTGGAAAAACTTCGGTCCGGTGGCTTCATTAAGACCCGTTTGGGATCTAAGAGTAGGTTTGGAAACTTTAGCTGAACGTATCTCAAGAAAGCTTTCCACTTCTTTTCAGGGATATCTCCCAAGGCCTTCACTAAATAAGCTCGTTTCACAATCTGTAGATGGTCTGGCTGTTGGCGAATTACCTGAACGTGGTGATGTCCTTATTGTAAATGGAAGAAATCTGGGTGAAATTCCCAAAGATGGTTTAAAAAGCAGATTACGCTGGACACTCTGGCTTGAGAAAGACAGTGTTGTCGCCGCCAGGATTCCAGTGGATGTGGCTAAAAAATGGTGGCAAGAGGGGCAAGGGGTAATGGATAGTCTCTTTCTCAAAGTACTGTTTGATCAGTTTGAGACACCCCCGGAAATCAACGTTTTTGAACTTGAAGATTGTCTTGTCTCATGGCCATGGGAGCTCATTCATCGACAAGGCGCTATAATTCACAATGCTTTAAGTAGAGTTGGTGATGGGAATTTAGATGGGAACGTTCATCATCAATCTATTCTTGTTGAAGAAAGCAATATGCACATTGGTGAGGGGGCGACAATAGCAGCGGGGGCAATCCTTGATGCGTCTGCGGGACCCATCATAATAGAAAAAAATGTTAAGGTAATGCCTGGAGCGATCATTATTGGTCCTGTGGCCATCGGAAGAAATTCTATGATTAAACCGGGTGCGAAACTTCACGGTCCACTTACAATTGGGCCAGTTTGTAAAATTGGTGGCGAGGTAGAGGATTCAATAATTCAGGGATATAGTAATAAGCAGCACGAGGGTTTTCTTGGTCACGCTATAGTTGGTGAGTGGGTAAATCTGGGTGCTGACACTAATAATAGCGATTTGAAAAATAACTACAGCCCCATATCTGTCGTGTTGAATGGTGAAGTTGTCAACACAGGCGAAACTTTTTTTGGATGTCTGCTTGGTGACCATGTCAAAACTGCGATTAATACTCAATTGAACACGGGTACTGTTGCTGGAATTGGCTCCAATATTTTTGGTGCTGGATTTCCTCCAAAGGTTATAGGGGATTTCTGTTGGGGAGGGGCCGAAGGTTTTCAAAACTATGATTTTGAAAAATTTCTGGTCTCTGCCAAAGCCGCCATGGATAGAAGGGATGTTGAACTAACTGAAACGATGATTGAATTACTTAAAGATATTCACAGTAGATCACTACACTAATATATAAGGAGGACATTGAGCCTCCTTTTCTATTTTGAAACGGGATTAAGAATGGTAAGCAACAAGGCAAAAAGATTAACAATATGGATACTTATTGGATTGGGATCTGGAATTATTGTTGGATTGTTGCAATATCTTCTATTACCTGATCACGTGAATAGTTTTCTCGTTAGATATATTCATGATCCAATTGGGAGGATATTCCTCAATGGCATTCGTCTGATGGTTGTTCCTTTAGTAATGGTTTCCCTCACACTAGGTACTGCAGGAATAGGGGATATCAATAAATTGGGACGTATCGGCGGTAAAACCATGGGGATTTATCTGCTTACAACGGCTATAGCTATATCCGTAGGTTTTCTCCTCGCTGTTGTCATTAAACCGGGAACCGGTCTTGAAATTCCAATGGATGCTGATTTCCAGGGTGGTGAGTCGCCATTTATTATGGATATCCTGGTGAATATTGTCCCGACCAACCCTATTGCTTCGATGGCAAATGGATCTATGCTTCAGATTATCTTTTTTGCGATTCTTAGCGGTTTAGCCGTTGCGATGATAGGGAAAAAAGCTGATCCAGTTGTCAAGGTCCTTGAATCCGCTGACAAAATCATACAGAAAATGGTTGAAATGATCATGTACTTTGCTCCGATAGGGGTATTCGGATTAATTGCAAAGGTTATCGCAGGCAAGGGACTTGCCATTTTTATCCCGTTATTGAAGTACATGTTTACGGTGTTTGGTGCGTTGTCCATCCATGCACTAGTTATCTATCCAATATTTTTGTTCCTGTTCTCAGGATTAAATCCTTTACGTTTTTACGCCAATATCTATCCTGCGATGATTGTTGCATTTTCCACTAGTTCCTCAAATGCTTCGTTACCGGTAACAATGAAAGTTGCCAACGAGAGATTGGGAGCGAAAGAATCCATTTCTTCATTCACTTTACCACTTGGTGCTACGATTAATATGGATGGAACTGCCATTATGCAAGGCGTAGCCACCGTTTTTATTGCAGGTGTATACGGTATAGACTTAACCTTGGTAGATTTCCTTCGAGTTGTTCTAATGGCAACTCTGGCAAGCATTGGGACTGCGGGTGTACCTGGCGTAGGATTAATTATGCTATCGATGGTGCTAACAGAAATCGGTTTACCACTCGAAGGTATCGGCATTATTCTTGGTGTGGATAGATTATTGGATATGACAAGAACTGCTGTAAATATTGCCGGCGATTTAATGACAACCAGTGTTGTGGCCAAAAGTGAATCTGAATTCAGTGAAGAAATATTTTACGCAAAGAATGAAGTTTCTGAGTAGAAGTTAAAGCAAGCTTACCCTTTTTAGATTCAGGAATACTTAAAGTAGGAATGTTGGATTATCTACTTAAGTGTTCCTGTTTGTTTTGTAACCCATGTTATAGTTGAGAAATAGAGAGTCCCCAGTCAACTCTGGAAACCCGTGAAGTCGCGTATTTGCTTAATAAATCATGCATTTATCAGGGTCATAGAGTATCAGTCTCTCTGGCTCTACTTGAAGTTTATAAGAAGTCAAATGTATGTAAGTAGTTGTTATATATAGAAAATTAAATTTCTTCCTTAGAAAACCACTTCAAAATACCTCAAGTAAACTTTCCTCAAGAGTTAAAGTTATCCATGCAGGATTCCGATAAGAAGAACAGAAAGAAAAGAAAAGTGATGTAGTTGTGATAACTCCCCAGGCCTTGCAACTGCATCGGAGTGAAGAAAATACTTTCCCGTCTGAAGACTGGAAGGAGGAGCCCATGAGTACGCGGATAAATCACAACATCCTGTCCTTAACCGCGCAAAGGAACATCTGGAAAACTCAAACAGAGTTAGATAATTCCCTTACGCGGCTGAGCTCAGGTCTCAGAGTCAACTATTCCTGGGATGACCCTGCTGGCCTAGCTATTAGTGAACGTTTCCGTGCTCAGATTGATTCTATGGAAGAAGCTGAGCGTAACGCAAACTACAACATTAACCTGATGGCAACAGCTGAAGGTGCCCTTCAAACGATTGATGATCAGTTGATTCGACTAAGATCATTAGCCGTTCAGGCATCCAACGGTGCATTGACATCAACTGACCGAGTTGCACTAAACACAGAATATGAGCAACTCACATCGGAAATTACCAGGATTGCCAGTACGGTAAATTACAACGGTCTGAACCTGTTGAACGGTGATTTCAGTAATGGCGGAGGAAATACAGGTATCAAGTTCCATATTGGTACTCGTAATGAAATCGCTCAAGACTATTATTATGTGCATCTAGCTGATATGACTGCTAGTGCCTTGCGGATTGAGGGTCTGGATATTACCAACACCCTTAACGCGCAGAATGCAATTGATTCTATCGATGCAGCCATTGAATTGAAAGATGCTGAAAGAACACGGATTGGTGCGTACGTAAACCGTTTAAGTAACACAATCCAAAACTTGCAGATTGCCCGTGAGAATGCAACCGCATCTGAGTCCCAGATTCGTGATGCAGACATCGCGGCTGAAATGAGTGAATTTGTAAGATCGCAAATTCTGATGCAGACCGGTGTATCGATGTTGGCACAAGCGAACATGATACCGCAAATCGTTTCGCAGCTGGTCGGTTAGTCTCATGATTTTTTCAATGGTTAGCAATTTGCCTGATGATTTATTCTCAGAAAGGAGGCGTATCGTATGAGTACTCCGATGACATCTGGGAGCAAACTTTATAGCATCGGGCAGGTGCATGCCATCACTGGGATTCCAAAACCGACTTTACGTTTTTGGGAAAAAGAGTTTTCGAGCTACCTGCAACCCCATAGAACACCTGGAAATCAACGCCGATATGATGAAACAAGCATCGACAAAATATCCAGAATCAGTAAACTTGTTCATGATGAAGGGTACACATTAGATGGAGCTCGGAAAAAGTTGGCCGCAGAAGAAGCAGCCAAGGAAGCAGCTGAAGCTGCGATGCCCGGTATCGATGACAAACACCTGCATCAGCTTGCTGAAACGATGTCTGATTATTTGCTAAAGAAACTATTCTCGAGGACTCAACAAGACGCCTAGCGTCGAGTCGATAAAAAAATCCTGTAACACCACCCGTCAGTTACAGGTCTTGTGAACCCGTCACTCACAAGGAATGTACGCATTCGGTGGGTCAGTAGCCCCTGCTCTTTGACAAGCGAGCCTGTCGACCTGAAACTGGAGATATGCTCACAACAACAGCAAACACTGTTGAATATCCATGCATAACCGCAGAATCATCGCGTGTAGCAGTCGGTAATGGTTGTAACAGGCATGATGTAACAATACTTGGGCGAATGGTGATTATATCACCACCCATGCAAGAAGGAGGTACAAATGAGTACCAGGATAAACCATAATATCCTCTCAATGACGGCGCAGAGGAACATCTGGAGAACTCAGAACGATCTAGATAATTCCTTAACTAAACTATCTTCTGGTCTCCGGATAAACAATTCCTGGGATGACCCTGCTGGTTTGGCTGTTAGTGAACGTTTCAGAGCTCAGATCGATTCAATGACTGAAGCAGAAAGAAACGCAAATTACAATGTCAACTTGTTAGCCACAGCAGAAGGTGCTCTTTCCGTCATTGACGAAAAACTGATCCGAATGCGGGCTTTGTCTATCCAAGCCTCAAATGGTGCGTTGACATCTCTTGATAGAGCTGCATTAAATGTTGAATTTAATCAGCTTAAATCTGAGATTACACGAATTGCATCAACGACAAACTACAACGGTCTTAACCTGATTGATGGTACCTATTCAACGGGTGGCTCTACTCCTAGTGGAGTAAAGTTCCATATCGGTACCTACAATACTGCAGATCAAGACTATTACTACGTGCAAATCGGCAACATGACTTCAAGTGGTCTGGGAATTAGTTCCCTGACTCTTGCTGACACTGCCACTGCACAGGCTGCAATTACCACTCTCGATACTGCTATCGACACTAAGGATAACGAGAGAACGAGGATTGGTTCATACGTGTCACGTCTCCAGACGACTATTATGAACCTTCAGGTAGGCAAAGAACAAGCAACTGCATCAGAATCACAGATTCGAGATGCTGATGTTGCAGCTGAGATGAGCGAATTTGTTCGCGCTCAGATTCTCATGCAAACCGGTATTTCAATGCTAGCTCAAGCCAACCAGGTTCCACAGATTGTTGCTGGCTTGGTCGGGTAAGCGCAGATACCACGACCGAATTGTCGTACACGACGAAACCCGCATCGAAAGATGCGGGTTTTGTTGTTTATCTAGAAAAGAAAAAACATCAATTCATGAATTTTGTATCTGTAGGAAGTAGTTTCTTTATCTCTTCAAACAGGTTAGGGAGGTTAAAAGGCTTTTCCAGGAATGCATTGGGTTCATAATTAGATTCTTCAATCAGGGTATGGAGGTGAGCGTAACCTGTTATCAGTATGACCGGAATAGTTTCAGTATGGCTTTTTATTTTGCTCATTAATTGAACACCATTCATTCCCGGCATGAAAATATCGCTCAAAACAAGATCAACACGTTTGGGATCTTTATTAAATATTTCCCAGGCTTCTTCACCATTTTCAGCAGGAAGAATTTCAGCTCCCGCCATGGTTAGACCCTGGGTATATAAATCCAGCAGATCTGGTTCATCTTCAACAACAAGTAGTACCGGTTTTCTTCCGTCCACAATATTCTCCAGGATAACCTAGGAATCTTTTTCTGTTTTGGATTTTTCGAATTTAACTTTTTCCGATTCGAGATCCAACATTCCCCAATTGATATAGCTCTTGGGAAGGAGGTTCTCGTACTGTTTAATTTTTATGATAACTTCGTGAATCCGTTCGGATGCTCTGAGGATTTTTTCTAGTTGTTCCTTTTGTTCTTTATCGGAAAGATCATCGCACATCTTGAGTATATCGAGACTACCGAGTATAACTGCTAAAGGATTGTTAATTTCATGGTTATACGTTACTACGATATTACCGATAGCAGCAGTCCTAGCCGTTCGAATTCGTGCTTCTTCGCTAGCTTTCAGATTATCAAGTGCTTGGGAAATCTCTTTGTTTTTTTGTTCGAGCTTCTGTTGCTGTCGCTTCAATTCAGCATTCTTATTTTCTAACTCGTTATAAAGTGCAAGAGTACCTCGAGTTGTTTCCTCAAGTTCCTCACGCATTTCGCGAAGTTCCCGCTGAAGGCGATCAAACTCCAGATCCTTATCAATGATGGCATCATTTTGTAAACGTGAAGCATTCATTTGCCAGGCCTCCCAATCAATAAGGATGAATCATCATTCACTCGTGAATTCTCACGGATGACTTTTAAACCGACTTCATGTGGAGTACCGCGATTAGATTCGATAAAAGTTGACATCCAATTTCGGGTTAATCCATCTGAATGTATCATAAGCCATTCATCATCTTCAAAAGCATATTCAAGAATTTTATATCTGTCAACGCTTCTTCCAATGGTCCCGTTAAAATTTGCAAAAACTTTTTGCTCCAGATGAATCCCATCTTTCAGTGACATTAACCTACCACTGACGTTCCCGATACCGACCCACTCAATTTTTTTTGTTCCTTTTCGAATCCTTGCAAGGGAGATTGCCACACCCCGAGTCTTTTTCAGTTGATGATCCAGTGTCTTTATAAGTTCAGATAGCTGTAATCTATGTGAGTTCTGGACAACCTCTATCGCTTTTTTTGCAGCATGAGCCGCTTGTGGGCCATGACCTAAACCATCAGCTAATACAAGTAAAATGCCTTCCTGATTACGAATTAATGTTCCCTGATCACCACATTCTGTCTGACCTGGAAAAGGTCGTGTAAAAAGAGCAAAAGACCATGGAAGGTTGTCTTCATTTGAGAAGTTAACCCGTTTTGTTACTCGAATATGACTCCCCTTAGGGCTGGAATTGATTAACTCAACCCGTTCTGAGAATCTACGAATAGAGGGAAGTCCACCACCCATACTGCCGGAAGAAGAATATCCATCTTCAAGTGCTTTATCGAAATTGCTGAATCCAGGGCCACTATCAATTACATCTAGGAGCAAAACATCGGATTTATCCTCATGATGATGGCTGATGATCACTTTGCCGATGTTACCACCATGCGTAATAACGTTTGTAACTAACTCTTTTACAATTACTTCGAGTTCACTTAAGCTATTTTCCTTCATCCCGATTGATTTAGCGCGATTTAAGGCTGCATTAAGAATTGAGTGGATAGAGTAGTCGTCCTCAATTTCGAGTGTTACAGGATCAGTCCCATGGATGATATCAGGTACCTTGCTCGTTTTTGAGACTCTTTTTTCGCCTTCTAACGCCATAAAATCAGTCCTAGTCAATATTGACTATTTTTTTGCCTGTTGTATGCAAGGCAGAATTAATTCCCATCGCAAGGTTACTTTTTGTTGCAATCTCTTCAAGATCAACCCCAAGGTGAACGAGGGTTTGAGCAATTTCAGGGTTAATGCCAGTAATAATTGTTTTTGCGCCTAACAGTCTGGCTGCACTTACAGTTTTTATCAAGTGACTGGCGACTAGAGTGTCAATAATAGGAACGCCGGTGATATCAATGATGATTACTTTAGATCCAGTTTCCCCAATCTTCACCAATACGTTTTCCATGATCTGCTGAGCCCGTGCACTATCAACACTTCCGATTAAGGGAAGAACCAATACATTATCCCAAACCTGGATCACAGGTGTTGATAATTCTAGAACAACTTTCTGTTGATCGCGCAAACGCTGGATCATCGACTGTTGTTTTTCAACGTTCCTAAGATTTTCTAAAACTGCCGCAATCTGAGTGGCAAATAATTCTAATGGTAGTAGCTTTTCTGCCGTAGGTCGTTCATGATCCAGAGGATCATCTACTGAGATCAATCCCGTAATATTTTTATCAGGATCATACAGAGGGATGAAAAGGAAATCATCTGGATGCCAGAGAACACTCTCTTTTTTTGATTTCTTTAAATTCTGTGAACTTTGCAACCCCTCCATATCGGTTTGATTATGAGGCAAATAGTATGAGCGACCAATTTTAAACTGGTCAACCAACCGTTCACGCATTTCCGTCAGAGTGCTTCGGGGCATTTTTCTCAATTGAGTAGTTTCCTCCTCAGTCAATCCCCCAAAACCCAATCTCAAGAAAGTGTCATCTGTCTCGAGTAATGAGACGACACATCTTGAAAAAACAGAATGTTTCACAACAGATTCAGCGGTAACCTGGCAAACTCCTTCGACAGATTTTAAACGTAACATACTTGCGCTGATTGCAATAAGATCGGCTATTTGTCCCTGATCTATCGCTGCCTTTGCCATATCAATCTCCTCCAGAATTTATCTACCGCTGCCATTTAATGGCAGTAATCTTTGAACCTTTGCCGAGCTGGGATTCAATATGGAATTCATCCATAAGTTTCTTTGAACCTGGTAATCCCAAACCCATTCCTTTGTTGGAAGTCCAGCCTTCACCCATCGCTTCTTCAATATTTTCTATTCCCGGCCCCTCATCGACGAATTCCAGCTTTAATCCATTGCTTCCTTCAGGACCTGCAATGAATTCCATGATAACTTCACCCTGACCAGCGTATTCAAAAATATTTCTGGCCAACTCGCTCGCTGCAGTTGTAATGCGGGTTTGATCTACAAGGTTAAACCCTAACTCTTTGGCAACTTCGCGGCAAGCTCTTCGGCATAGAACGATATCATGTTCATTCATGATCTCTATTTTTCTGACTTCACTCATCTGCCTGCCTTATTCTTGAATCATGGATTCAAGTAATTCTATCCCATTTTCCATATCGAGAGCAGTATATATGTTTTCCAAGTTCAAACCCAGTTCCACAAGTGTCAATGCCACCAGAGGTTGCATTCCTGAAAGGACTACCTTAGCATCCATCAGGTCAGCCATTAGAGCCGTATCGCCTAGCATACGACCGAGGTAGCTATCCACAATATCAAGAACAGAAATGTCAATAATGACACCTCTTGCACCGGTCTTTTCGATTTTACTAAGGATATCGTGTTGTAGTCGTGAGACAGTGTTGTCATCCAGATCTACCTGAATGGGAACAATCAAGAATTTTTTAATTTTAAGAATGGGAACCTTGGTTTCCATCGAACCCCCTGAATTTTATAGCCGGAATCAACCTAACCAGATTTCATCCGACAAGAAGCTACTCCATGAACAATCAAAATACTTAATCATGTTCTGTCTACAAATAGCCCGTCATCACCTTTCGAAAATAATTCTAAAATCTTAGCAGTTTCTTTCTCAGTCTCAGTTTCTATAATCTTCATCCATGTTTTTTTTGAATCGAAGTAACCTTTGATGTAGTTACGGACTACTTTTCTAAGTTCGAGAACGCCCCGTCTTTCACCCTTGGATTCAACATTTGCTCTAAGGTGCTTTATGGCCACATTGCCACGTTCCTCACGAGTGGGGAAGGGGTCGATCTCCAAACCAGCTAATCTCTGATAACTTCTTTTGAGAAGCCAAGGGTTTCCTATTGCACCCCTCGCAATCATAACTCCTGAAATTCCTTTCAGGTTCATCATCTCTTCTGCATCTTCATCTTTCCAGATATCGCCGTTACCTATGACAGGAACATTTATAGTTTGAGCGGCGATTGACATTGCTTCCCAGTCAGCAGGAACCCTGGGACGGTCAGCTTTTAGCCGTCCATGAATTGTTACCTGTTGGGCACCAGCCTCAACCATTGCTTGTGCAAACTCGATTACTTCACTTTTAGAATTTATGCCTAACCGGGTTTTGATGGAAACTGGAACACCATTGGAATTATCTACAATTCGCTTTACGCTATCTGCAGAATTCTCAGGTGTAGCCATCATTCCACATCCAGCACCACGTTTTGCCACTTTTTTAACAGGACAACCCATGTTAAGATCAATTCCATCAGGTCTTCTGCGTTTAACAACTTCTGCTGTCGCTTCACCAAGTGCAACGGCATCATTATCATAGAGTTGCACCACCAAAGGTCGCTGACTTTCATCAAACTCAGCCATTTTCCAGACTCTTTCAGCATCGTGTAGAAGTCCACGAGCTGGAGCAAATTCAGTATAAAGAACTACATCTTTGGTGATTGATCTCACAACAGAACGGTATGCAAGATCTGTTATCGCTTCCATTGGCGCGAGAGCCACCAATGGTTTTCTTTCAAACCATTTATTCATAAAAAAATCTTTACCTGAAAATCCTACGTTTAATAAGATACGAACAAACAATAGTAATCAAAAAACTGCGGAAACGGAAAATAATTAAAGAGCATGGCAAACAATATAATAATTCGCTGTTATGATTTTTTAAAATCGTTATATTAAATAACATCAAATGATCCATCAAAGGACTCGAGTTGACAGAAAGAACAATAAAAATAATGGTGACCTTAATCCTTGTACTCAATGGATTAAACTTAGCCTATGCCAATGTAAATGAAGTCATAAAGAGTGGCACTTCTTATAGTAATAAATATATGAGCTCGGGAGTTGATCAAAATTCACTCACTTATAATTATTCAACAACAAATAGCGAACATTTTACACTCCATTATACACTTTCCGGGACTGACGCTGTAACTACTTCTTTTAGAGATAGCACTCTCAGTATTTTAGAACAAATGTGGAGTTTTCAAGTTAGTGAAACCGGATTCTCGCCGCCTCCCGGGAGCGGTGATGGGAAGGTTCATGTCTATTTGAAGGATATGATTACACCATATGGTCTTGTATACGGTCAGACGGTTCCATTAAACCAATATGGTGGAACGGATGTAGAGGCCTATATTGAAATCGACAACGATTTCCTGAATCAAGGCTATACAGCTCGTGGCTTAAACGGTTTAAGGGTTACAATAGCGCACGAGTTTTTCCATGCAATTCAGATGGGATACAGATATTCACCCCAGTATCATTATTTTTATGAATGGGGATCGACATGGATGGAAGACTACGCTTTTCCAGAAATAAATGACTATATCTATTATATAAACGATTTCTTTGAGACCCCTGAAGCATCTATTCGCTCTGCTATGGGAAACATTGAATATGCTCACTGTCTGCTTTTTCAAACTATTGAACTGAATTCAGGTAGTATTGCCATCGTTAACATTTTAGAGAATTTTAAGGAAATCGATGGTGATCCTTTCCAGTGCATAAAAAATGCAGTAGTTCAAGACGGTTACTCCGTTGATGAACTTGCCATGGATTATCTAATATATTGTATGTTTACAGGGGAGAGGTCTGTAGCGGATTTTGGTTTTCAGGATGCTTCTATTATGCCGGAAATAGAACTATCAACAGGAAATGTTTCAGACTTGAACTGGCAAACAAATTTGGGGGAATGGGGGATTTTTGGCGGCTATTTAAACGGTGGTGTTCAAGGGCAAGCGGGCGTAACCGTCAGTAGTCCATATGACCATAGCTTCTTTACAGCTGTATTTAATCAACAAAGTATAGACTTCTCTTTTAACGATGATAACAACCTCCTATATGGAGACAAAGCGGTTGCAGGAGTTATTAACCTCTCAGACGCCGAGAATGAAATAGAGATGTTTGCTGCACCTGAAAGAGAAGGTTTACCCACAAGTATCACACTTAAAACTGGATATCCAAATCCCTTCAATAGCACTATCCGATGGAATTATCTGCTGGATAAACCGGGTAAAATTGATATGTTTATCGTAAATGTTCTCGGACAGGAGATTCTCCATTCAACGTTCACCAGTGGACAAAAAAGAAATGGTTCAATATTTTGGGATGGAAAAGATAAAAGTGGTATGGCTTGTCCATCTGGTTTCTATATATTAAACCTGAATGCAGGAAACGAACATGTTTCCTCTAAAGTATTAAAAATAAAGTAAATGGTATCCAAAGAGGGATTGATGTCTAGAACTGTAAAGCGAGTAGCAGTCCTAATTACTACTCTTGCATTGATATTACCGTTAGCTCTTCAAGCGGCTGATGGTCCAAAACTGGTTCATATTATTAACAATGACACCATTGAGGTAGACATTGACAACGATCTTGATCAAATAAAATTGGATAAACAAAACTACTTTAATGTTTATAGCTTTGGTGGTGATGATTGGAAAGAAATCTGGCGTCCCAGGGTCCTGAAGCCAAGCGTTGTTTCCACCACTCACCAGAAAACTTCAAACGGAACATCAGTTGATGAAGTTGATAAAGAAATAAAATACAAACGAGTACGTGGGTTTAGAGTTCAGTTAGCGAATGTTTTAAGTGAGGATCAAGCTACGAGAATTGAAGAGAGAGCAAAAGAACTCTTTGAAACAGTTTATGTTACGTTCAGATCTCCAAACTACAGGGTTAGGGCTGGGGATTTTCAGAGGCGATCTGAGGCTGATAAAGCTGCGTCCGAAGCTAGAAGCATGGGTTTCAGAGGAGCTTGGGTTGTACCTGACCGTGTAAACGTACCTGAGTAGATTTATAATATGCGACTATCTAAAAGACATAGCATTTCTCTAGTATTAATTGTTCTCGTACTGGGATTTCTTCTCGTATCGATGGGTAATAATACAGTCGAAGAAATTCCTGCGAGTGAAATTACCTCTTTATCAAACTCAGATAACATTGAAAATCAACAAAAGCTTTTGACTGTTGAAGATAAATTAAGATGGGGTGACAATCTTGCCTCAATGCTTCAACGAAATAATATTACACCCGACGAAATTGAAGCAATCCTTCCTGTGATTTCTGAAAAAATTAACCTTAGAAAAATTCAGGCCGGCACTCAAACGAAAATGATGTTTGATGATAAAGGATTGAAACTCTTATCAATTCAGGAACCAGGTCTTTTTAGCAGGGTTGTGCTCAATCGAACGGATTCCCTTGTTTATCACGCCAGTAATGTTGAAATAGAAGTGGATACAGTACTGGTAAAACTTGAAGGCGAGATTGAATCCAGTTTTTATGCATCATTTATGGAAGCTGGGGGCAATGCTGACCTCGCAATAAAATACATAGATATTTTCCAGTACGTTTTCTACTTCGCCTTTAGAACCAGGAGTGGTGATCGATATTCGATGATCGCTGAAGAATTATGGCTTGATGGGGAAAAAGTGGGATATGGAAGGATTTTGACCGCCAATTGGGAAGGAAGTAGTGACTCACTCTATGCCGTTTGGTATCCTCTTGATGAAAACGGAATTACGGGTGAGTATTTTGATGCAGAAGGAGTCGCGTTAAGACGTGATTTACTCTTATTGCCATTTCCCACCGCCAGAGTTACTAGCGGTTTTGGTTATCGTTTTCATCCTATAAAAAAGAAATATCGTATGCATCATGGCGTTGATATTGCCGCTAAAAGGGGTACGCCCGTTGTTGCAGCGGGAGCTGGTCAAATAACACAAATGGGTCGAAACCATGCTGGTTATGGTAATTGGGTACACGTCACTCACGGTAAATCAGGTTTTGAGACTCGGTATGGTCATTTCCAGAAGATAGCCAGAGGATTAAGAAAAGGGAGTTGGGTAAAACAGGGGCAAGTGATTGGTTATGTCGGATCAACAGGTCATGCTACTGGGCCACATCTCCACTATGAAGTATTCAGGGACACAAAAAGGATTAATCCGCTACAAGTAAAGGGTTCACCAGTGAAAAAACTGTCTGATGAGCAGTTGGATGATTTCAGCAACAATTGGTATGTCACTTGGATGGACCTGCTAAAACATCCCGGAGCCCTACCGTCGCATGATCATTTCGGTCCATTACCGGCATATCTGGCGATGAAATAGTTATTCTTTAGCAATACTCTTGCGGGATAGAACAACAAGATCAGTTGAGGTTTCTGCATCGAAAGGTGTACCAGAAAAATCACCGTAGAAATCCATTGCTACAAATCCTGCTCGTTTCATAAGTTCAGAGATATCAGATTGTTGCCAAGGTGTTAATTCTGTAGATTGTACGTCGTGAATCCAGCTTTCTCCAACCCTTGAGAAGTGAACAACATTGAACCTGACTTTGTCACCCTCAAAATCATTAAATCTGAAGAAAATCTGTTCATTATCAGCAACGCGATAGGTCGAAGGAAATAGAAACCTTTCGCGAGTTGATATCAATCGGTCATAGTTCCTGTTCTGGAATACAAATACACCGCCGGGTTTCAAAAGGCTGTGTAGTGATGATAGAAGTGATGCCATTTCGACAACATTCTGGACATGTGCAAGAGTATTGCCCAGGCTCAGTATTGCATCGAATGGACCTTCCACTTTATCTGCCACTGAAAGGAAATCTGACTCTATGTATCTGGGTTGATTCTCAGAATCAGGATCAATCCCCTTTTTAGCAATCTCAAGCAGGACAGGCGAAGCGTCAACACCAACAACTTCACATCCCCAGTTGGCAAATAATTTTGCGTGGTGACCGGTTCCACAACCAAGATCAAGAACTCTTTTGACACGATTTTCGGAAAATAGACGCTGGAAGAACGGTGTCTCACGTTCAATACGGTTATTCCACCGTATCATCATGTCATACTTTTCACCGATGTGATCGTAGAAACCCATTACACTCTCCGAAACTGCCGTGATCAATGGTTGGCAGATGAATCACTTTGTTCTATATATCGAATCCGGTATACTTCTTCACCTTCTCGGATCATACCTTTTTGTCTTGCCTCGGATTCAATTATCAGGCTATCTGCCTGTTCTATCTTCCGTAATCTAATATTCAGTTCTTGATTAGCTTCTTTTAAGTCCTCTACATCTTGCAGAAGTTGATCACGTTCCTGACGTAATTCATTGACTTGAAGGTAACCATTGTCAGGGTTAAAAACTAAATAGGTAAGAAGAAAAAGTACAACAATAATAAAGAAAATCCAAGCCAGCTTTCCATAAGAAAAGCTGGCTGGGAAATCAGAAAACGATCTTTTTTGTCGCCTGGTCAAGAGTTATAACCATTTACCGGCGTATTCAGCAGCTTCACCAAGATCTTCTTCAATACGAAGGAGCTGATTGTATTTTGCAATCCGATCAGTACGTGAAAGACTACCGGTTTTTATCTGACCTGAGTTTGTTGCAACAGCCAGATCAGCGATCGTTGTATCTTCAGTTTCACCTGAACGATGGGATACTACCGAAGTATAGCTTGCACGGGTGGCCATATCGATGGCATTCAGGGTTTCTGTAAGCGAACCGATCTGGTTAACTTTGATTAGAATGCTGTTAGCAACACCGTTTTTGATTCCACGTTCAAGAATTTCGGTATTTGTCACAAAGAGGTCATCGCCGACGAGCTGGACTTTGTCACCGAGTTTATCGGTAAGTGCTTTCCATCCATCCCAATCGTTTTCATCAAGACCATCTTCTATTGAGAAGATTGGATATTTTTCACACCATGAGGCGTAAAGTTCAACCATACCCTTGCTGTCGAGTTCTTTTCCCTCGCCAGCCAGAATATACATTTTCTTCTCTTTGTCATAAAACTCACTGCTGGCAGCGTCGATGGCGAATACGATATCATCACCAGCTTTAAGTCCTGCTCGTTCGATGGCTTCCATGATGACGCCAAACGCTTCTTCATTGGATTTAAGATTCGGTGCAAAACCACCTTCATCACCAACAGAGGTGCTGAGTTTACGTTCTTTCAATACTGCTTTAAGGTTATGGAATATTTCGGCTCCCCAACGGAGAGCTTCTTTGAACGTTCCAGCACCTTTCGGCATCACCATAAACTCCTGGATGTCGACAGTGTTATCCGCATGTGAACCACCATTGAGGATATTCATCATGGGGACGGGAAGCATTTTTGATCCTACACCACCGATATAACGATAGAGAGGAAGTTCCACGGCATTTGCCGCTGCTTTGCAAGTAGCGAGACTGACACCAAGGATGGCGTTTGCGCCGAGCTTTGCTTTATTTGGTGTGCCATCCAACTCGATCATGACTTTATCGATTTCGATCTGATCAACAGCATCGCGACCAATAATTCGTGGGGCAATTACAGTGTTGACGTTGTCAACAGCTTTCGCAACGCCTTTACCAAGGTAGCGGGATTTATCACCATCACGTAATTCTATAGCTTCATGTTCGCCTGTTGATGCACCTGAAGGGACTATGGCACGGCCTATGGCACCACCTTCAAGAATAACTTCAACTTCAACAGTGGGGTTGCCACGGCTATCTAGTACTTCTCGTGCGAAAACGTCGATGATTTCTGTCATCTTTAACGTTCTCCTTTCTTATGAACAAAATTATACATCAGGCAGGAATCGTTCTTCATAGACGTACTGGCATCATTTGTCTAAAGCATTAGCTTTAAACTTGTATCAGTTCCGCTCCCAAGAAAATAAAAGCGAATCCTACAGCTGAATATTTCATCCTGCTACAGTTTAAAAATCATCTGCATCAGGGTCCATCAATAAATCGTCGTCATCTGGGGGAGCAATAGATTGCTGAAGTTCAAGCGCCAACTCAAAGTTGTTGTCAGTGACCATCACTGAAGCGGAGTAACCACCACTATCTCCACCTCCATAGACAGCCTCTATGTAGCAGGCGACTTTTTCTTCTTCAAGGGCTTCTAAAACAAGCCTTGAATGACCTAGAGAACCGAGAGGATCGAGTTCAACCCAATCTTCTTCTGAAATGTCCTCGTAATACTCACGTGAGGTTCCTTCAACTAAAGGACCACCACATACGGCGCAATCATCAATCTCGTCATCATAATCAATTCGGCAAGTGGGACAGTAGCGCATCCAAACTCCAAAATATGTGCTATTTTAATGCAATGTTACCTTCAGTGGGGATTCATTTACCACCCACTGACCTTTCAAAATATTCTTTCCAGAAGAAAACGCAAGGTAGCTGTATTTACCGTAATGGGGCAGTTTTCGCAATAGAGGAGTAAGCGACTCTGGTGAAGAAGCCCAAAGCTCCATATGTACACATGTCGGGTCAGCTTTGTCCTTGTAGGATGAAATGAAAGCATCCATTCCATTCCGCCAACTACCTACAGCACCTTCATTTTCCAATTTATCCATCTTCATACGGGTTCCCATATGGAGGATGGATCTTCCTTTGTAACGCGTTTGGTCGAATTCTGTTTCAGAAAATATTTCGACCTCTTTGTTACGGAAAAAAGCATTTGCGAAAGATCGGTATTCCGTTCTCATTCGGCTGCTATTCGAATGAATAACAACTACAGGATTGTCTGTTCCATAGAATGCCGACAACGTTGCCGGTGCTTCCGATGGGTCAAGAATCCTGAATAAATGAAAATCAGGATCAACGTCAAATTTGATTGGTCGTTGATCTATTTCAATACGCGCATGGTACGTTTTCCCATGTACATTGCGCAAGGTTTTTTCAAGATGGGAGCCATCTGAGAAATAAACCTTTATTGGGACGTCCAATTGAAACTTAAATTTCTCTTGAATCTGTTGTAAGTCAAACTCTAGTATGAACTTATCTCCATCAGGAGTAGGGACAATAGAGGGGTGGAGTACCCTTAAATCTGGAGCTCCTCCGAGGTTAATCCACTGCTTGAGGTACCAGTCTAACCTCTCGCCACTCGTTTCTTCAAATGCGGTTATGAAGTCATTCCAGGAGGCGCGGGTAAACTGTTTTTCCTGGTAAACTGTTTTTAAAGTCTGCCAGAAGATATCTGAACCAAGTCGTTGTTCCAGCATGTGAAATACCATCATGGACTTTCCATATCCGATGGTACGAGTTCCCGCACTGGTTCTCGAATTAAATTCTTTCAGTGCAAAATCTATTTCATCACCATTTACGATGTAGTCTGAGTAATCTCTTAAAACGTCGAGGCGGTATTGTTTCGCCGCTTTTTCGCCCTGGTTTACTTTATACAGATAATCTGCACAATAGACAGTCAACCCTTCACACCAGTTTCCACCATCATAATCAACAAGAACACCGTTGCCCCACCAATTGTGGCAAATTTCATGACCGAGAGAAGTATGAATAATGAATGGCAACCGAAGAACCTGGCTACCCAGCAAAGTATAGCTAGGCATTCCGTACCCGGTAGGAAACCAATTCTCTATTACGCTGAATCGTTCAAACGCATAGGGTCCCAGCATCTCTTCATACATCTTAAAGTAATTTTCAGTTGCAAGAAGGTAACGGTCTACTAAATCTTCGCTGCCATCATAAATGTACATGGCAAGTTCAATATCATTGTATTGTATGGAATGTTTTTGATATGGTCCGGCCACCAGATAGCTACCATCAAGAGGCAATACACTTTTGTAGGTAATACTTCCGTTCTTTTCGTTCTCAATATTTCCCTCAACTATCGCTTCCCATCCCCTTGGATAGTTGATAGTTGTTGTGAAATTCGCCAAATGATTCTTATCTGGCTGGATAGGGTAGTAACCTGAGGTTGGAGCCAGGAATACGCCTTTTGGGTCAATTATGCCATTGGTTTCATCTGCTATTTCCCATCGCGAAAAACCGGGAACTGATACTGTATCATAAATAACGCCTTCATATGAGAGATGTATACCAGTCATTTTACTATCTGAAGAAACCGGCAATGCGTATAGTGTTAAGTCTTCAGTTTCACTAAGTGAAATCTCTCTTTTAAATCTATCTTCAAAATACTGGCTAATATCATTTTGTTCAGATTTTACAATCAGTTCACCAGAATAGCCACCGGTTACATTTATGTCGGAAATCATCAAATTTCTATTCAGAAGGAAGAAAAAAGTATCAACTTTTGAATCATGCCATCTTAACTCAACCTCTGTGGAAATGAAATTTTCATATGGATTCAGGGTATGATTCAGTACATAGTTATCCACTACCCCTAACTCATTAACCTTCTGACCAGCCACAAATGTTCTCAACCAACCTCCAACTTGAGAACCGAGTACGATAAGAAGGATACCCACTATTAAAACAATAAAAAAATCACGGGTTGATTTATTGACAGCCATCAGAATTCCCTTTGTTGTTCAGTTACCGAAAGTATTGAATGAGGAAGAGTGTTACAACAACACTGAAGCAAGTAGAGAGAAAATTTACGACATCATTGTTTACGATCGAGAGACCACGTAACCGTGTATAAGCTATTTTATCTTTAGTACTTAGTTCTTCTTTTTGATTTCCTTTGTCATTTATCCATATTACTTGTATCCATGCCCCAAGGACACTGTCAAAGATTGATCCTGATAGACCTGAAATTGATACGATTATAAATTCCATTGGCGAGATAAGGTTCGCCAATAATGCTGTTAAAGAAACCACCACTGCGCCTGCTAAAGATGCCAGTGTTCCATACAGAGTGATGGCGCCAGATTCACCGGATTGTGTTAACCTGAATGATCGCAGAGAGAGGGGAGGACCGCCAAACCGTCCGCCGAATTCTGTTGCCCACGTATCAGCCGATGCTGCGGCAAAGACCGAGACAAATAGAATCGGAAGCTCAGGTAGTTCTATGAGCTGAAAAAGAAGGACAAGGATTAAAGCCGCACCACCATTGGCGAATACTTGAACGAATTTACGTGTCTTATCCTTCTGGCTGGAAACACCAAGAATCTTCGTCCAAACGGTAGATAAAATGAAAAATGTTAAAGGTGGAAGTAGCCACGATAGGCCACCATGTAGATAGAAGCAGAGGGCCATCACCGCTGTGAGCATTGTTCCCGGCAGAGTAAGATATTTTCTTAAATAGATAAAGAATGATGCCAGAAGAATAAAAAATGGTATGAGTAGCTGATTAATCAAAGGATCCTCAGTTTTATTTCACGGCATTATAGTCGAGATGGATGTTTTGTTCAAATAGAAAATAAGATTCAGAATAATATTAGAGTTTTTTGAGAGATGAATTCATCCTTTGAAGAATGATCCTACTGAATTAACTTGGTGTTCATCATTTTAAAAGTGGGATACCAAATGGAAATACGTTGGCCAATAGGAAAATCTGTACTGCAAAAGCTTTCAAGGAAAAAGTACAGAAGGGAATTCAAGTTATATTTCATCGAAGGGATCACAACGGTTAACGATGCAATTGAAGCCGGGGCTCCGGTTGTAGGGTTGTATTTTGATGAAAGGCTTGTTGAAAAAGATCGAAACTTATTGTCCCGTGCGGCCGAAAATAACATCCCGACGGAAGAGATGGAAACGGCTGAGATTGGGAAATACAGTGATCTTGTTACACCTCCTCCGGTGTTGGCAGTGGTAAGAATCAGTGATGAAAATCAGCCATCGATTCCATTTAAAGGTAAACTTATACTGGCGTTGGACAGGGTTTCTGATCCGGGGAATCTTGGAACTTTAATCAGGTCTTCTGTTTTTTTTGGAATAAAGGAAATTTGGCTAGGTTCAGGTTGTGTTGAAGTTTATAATCCCAAAGTTATTCGTTCTGCAATGACAGCACACTTCGGTATAAAACTGTGTGAAAACGTTGATTTGGTTGGAAAATGTAATACTGCTAAGGAAAATGGTGTTAAAATTCTCGCTGCCTCAATGAAGGGTATAGACAAAAACTATCCGGAACTTACAGAAGAAAAAAGTGGTGTGTTAATCTTGGGTAATGAGCCAAACGGTATCAGCGAGAGTTTGTTGGAAATCGTTGATAAAGAACTGACGGTGCTAAAGCAAGGTCCGGTAGAATCATTAAATGTAGCAATGGCAGGCACGGTGATGATTGACCGTTTACTTCACAGGAAAGTCTGAAATGACTGAAATAAATGATATTGAAAAAAAACAAGAGTACGAGATAAAGGGCTGGGACATTTTTAGAGTGGTTCTGGCGACGCTTCTTATACTAATATCCGGTTTTATCCTCGTCTCAATCGTTGGAGTTTTTGAACTTTCGAGAGATGGAAATGTTCCTTCGACTGAGCAGGTAAATGAATGGGCTGAACAAGGTGTTTCGGGTTTACCCACCTCACTTAAGTTCGCGGCTTTATTTGTACAATTATCCTTGATTATCCCCGTAATACTATTCCTGAGATCAAAGAAACTACCAATTAAACGTGAACTCAGACTGCATATGATCTCGCCAAAACTTCTTGGTTATGCTTTTCTTGTGGGCTTGGGACTGGTAGTAATGGGTGATGAATTAGGCCGATTGATGGGTTTAGTTGTGCCTTTACCTGAAGAGTTGACCGAGGGCATCCTGCGGATGCTCAGAATAAACAGTTTTGTTGATCTGATCACAATGGGTGTGACCGTAGCACTAGTAGCACCGATTATTGAAGAGATGTTATTCAGAGGCTTTTTTCAACGATTTTTCGAAAGACGTCGCGGTGTTACAACAGGAGTTCTGACAACAAGCGCAATTTTTGCTGCCTATCATTTTAATGTTTATCTCCTTATTCCAATTCTACTTATGGCCACATTCATCGGAGCAATGGCTTGGAGGACAGAGTCCATATACCCAGCCATAATTGTCCATTCGGTAAACAATGTTGTTGGTCTGATAATGGCTAATCTAGATGAAGAAACCATAAGTTGGTACAACATGGGAGATCATGTTTCACCGTTTGTCTTGATTATAGCTATTGGCTTAATGATTTGGGCCTTACGTGAGTTTTTTAAGCTGGCTGAGAAAAAAGGATTGGGTGGGCATGGCCCAAGTGGAGATGTTGGTACAAAAATAAACAGGGTGATCTAAGTAACATGATGGATCAGGAAACGGTTCGAATTGGCCTGCTTATTCGCCAGAAAAAAGTAAATATTTCCCTTATTAAAGGTATTGATCTTGATGGAATCAAGGTTGAGAAGGGAAGTTATGAAATATCTGCAACTGAACCTGCGAATACACCTGAGTGGGGTGGACGGGTACAGGTATATACCGGCAAACGTTCAGCGGAAGTATGCGTAGAGAGACTGGCTGAAAAAGGTATTAAATCATCTATCTTGGATATGGGGCGAGATTTTACCTGGGGGAATTACGGGAAACTGGTCTCAAAAACATACGCTGTAGTTATTGGTAGAGAAACAACTGCTGAAGTAGCCATTGAGAATGCTTCAAATACACTTCAAAAACTTAGACCCGGTGACATAAAGGGATTACGAGTCTTTGAGGACGAGATTCCTTGGGTTGAAGCCGTTCGTTTGAATCCTCCATCTGGTGGGGAGATTCAATTAATTCATCTCGAAACCGGTAAAAAGCTTAAGTTACCCTCACCTGTAGTATTTCCCGCTGAAGATGTAAATCCATTTTTTACTCTTAACGACATTCGGATTGGAATCGATTTCCATTGGGATCACAAAGAAAATATTGCCTTCAAGGGTAGTTTGGAACTCCATGCTGATGGAGAATCAGTAACAGTTGTTAATGAATTGGAAATCGATACTTACCTGACTTCGGTTCTGGGCAGTGAAATGCGTCCGGATTGGGGCATCGCCTCTTTGGCAGCACAGGCTGTTGCCGCCAAATCGACAATACTGGCTACAAGAGGCAGACACCATTTTGGTGAAGCATTTGATTTATGTCACGATGACCATTGTCAGTGTTACAGGGGTGCAGGCAGGGAAGGTGAGACAGCAAAATTAGCTCTGGATCGTGTGAAAGATGTATTGTTGGTGCATGGAAACCGTGTCGCTGACGCCAGATATGCTAAAACCTGCGGTGGGATTTCTGACGTATACTCCGTTGCATGGGACGAAGAGGAGATCGAGTATATGGTTCCAGTTCTATGCAATTCCTCTTTGAAATCAGGTGATTCTGATCTTAAACTCAAACTTTCCGGTGATGGTGAAGAAAATCTTAATTATTTACTCGACAATAACGTAAAATGGGTTGCTTGTAACCCAGAAGTAAATGACTATCCTGAGTCAGCAAAAGAAATGGAAGAGCTTTACAAATGGCGTTTCCATTTCAGTCAGAAAGAGCTCAGGGAGTTAATTGAAAAAAGACTGAAAATGTCCCTGGGAGACATTCTGGAGCTTACTCCCCTTGAGCGAGGTGTTTCGGGACGTATTAAATATTTACGTATCGTTGGTAGTGAAAAGACCGTATCAATGGGTAAAGAATTGAGGATAAGGCGTCTTCTTTCGGATTCGCATTTACCGAGTAGTGCTTTCAGGGTATTAAAGGGAACAGATGGTTCCTTTGAAATAGTCGGCATCGGGTGGGGGCACGGAGTCGGGATGTGTCAACTGGGTGCAGCTGTTCTGGCTGACAAAGGGTGGAGTGAAGAAGAGATACTTTTACACTATTACCCTGGAACAAAGTTGATTGTTGGTTAACTGCTTATTCTACTAGTTAAAGGTTAGACCATGTTGAAATTTTCCAAAATCAAAAAGATGGGAAGTAGTCCTAAAGTCGTACGTACTGCTGAGGAACTTGAAGAACGATTGAGGAAAATGCGGGCGTGGACCAAAGGACCACTCAATAAAAGTTTATCATGGCTAGCACAGGTAGGTGTAGCTTTGTTCTCAGTAACATATTTAAAATTATTTAATAATACCAAGGTTTTGAAAAAGAAAAGAATGAAGGATATTAAACCAGCTTACCTATTGATATCAAATCACTTAACTATGTTTGATGATTTTTTTATTGATTCCTATCTCTACCTCACCTTTGGTTTCAAAAATATGAAGTATTTTCCCTGGCATGCACCTGAAGAAAAAAACTTTTTCCTTGGTGGAATTATCACTTGGCTGATGAAAAAATTCCAATGTGTTCCGCTTACAAGAGGTCATGGTGTATTTCAGCCAGGTATGACAAGGTTGAAAGAACTACTGAATACAGGGCATATTGTTCATATTTACCCCGAAGGCACTCGTTCACGTTCAGGCGATATTGGTAGAGGTCAGGTTGGTGTTGGAAGGCTTGCTTACCAGACAAAAGTAAAAATTTTACCTGTTTATCACGAAGGTACTCAAAATCTATTACCCATCGGATCACATCGGCTTAAAACCGGTAATAAGGTACGTATGATTGTTGGCAAACCTTTGGTACTAGATGATTTATATGACGAATCTGAAGGCAGGGAAGTGTATCAGAAAATTGTAGACAAGATGATAAATGCTCTGAAGGAATTAAGAAAGGAAATGCATGACGCCGGTGAAGGTGTCGTTCCTATTCCTGAAAAGGCTACTAGCTAGAAAACTTTTTATTCTTCTTGTAATATCTCCTTAAACGCTGGGCTTGTGCATCTGCAAGGTCAGCGTATTTTTTATAGTCATCCATTTCACCACCGGTCGGGTCATCAATATCGAGCACCATTTCTTCAGAAATCTCTTTACCATATTCGAGAACAGTGAAGATTTTTCCTGCCAGTTTTGGGAACTGGTCGAGTATGTGTTCTTTATGACTTATTTCCATGGTCAAAACGAGATCAGCTTTTTTCGCCATTGATTCATCAAACAGATTTGATAATTCTGATTTGATGTTAATATCCCGCAATTCAGCAACGGTTTGCATGATTGGGTGAGGACTGACCCTGGGTTTTGCATGTGTCCCAGCCGAGAGTATCTCAGGAAGTTTTGAGGATGGTATGTCTAATTTTGCCAACTCATGTTTCAATCTACCTGCAAAATATGGACTTCTGGTAATATTGGCAGTGCAGACAATAACAACTGTTTCTTTTCTTTTGAATAGTTTCATCATACCTATGTTTAATAAGATGAACTCAACGCGGCAACTACTTCTCCAATTTTTTTCCACGGAGTGAGACTGACACGTTTTTTTAGTACCTGCTCAGGATCTTCAGCAATCTTAAGTAATAGAGCATAATAAACCCGACGCATAGCCTCTGAAGTTACAAGTCTGGCAGCTGCACTTTTAGGGCGGTAGTGTTCCGCTTCGAGATATGCCGCATAAGCAAGGGCTATAAGGGACTCAATCAGTTTCTCAAATCCTTTACCACCTCTACCGGCAGCCAAATCTTCCTGTGTCACACCATGTTCATCAAGCATCTCTTTTGGAACGTAGCAACGTCCTATTTGTGCATCTTCACGAAGGTCACGTATAACATTAGTTAGCTGTAGCGCTCGGCCCAATGAGATACCGTATTTTTTTGCCTTTTCACCTGCGACGCCAAAGACTTCAAGACAAAGAAGCCCAACTGTTCCGGCAGCACGGTAGCAATACTCATCGAGTTCTGACATCTTATTCAGAGAAACAGATTCGATGTCACCTTCCATACCGATGAGAAGGTCATCAAAGTATTTTTTGGTTAATCTGTATTTTCCAACAGTATCAGCAAGAGCGATTTCCATCGGAGTTTGAGGGTCACCGCCGTATACGCGTTCGAGGGCGGTTTTTACAACCCCTAGTGCGGCTCTTCTTAGTGATGGTTCAGGTAGTTCATCAACAGCATCGTCTGCGGCACGACAAAATGCATAAACGGCATAGATAGCGTATCGTTTGGTTCTGGGAAGCAACTGAAAGGCGAGAAAGAAATTTCCTGCAGATCGTTTTACAACTTCTTTGCAATATTTATAAGCACTGCGAAGATGTCTCAAACCGGAATTCCCCGTAGTGAACGCATTATCAATGCAAGTTTTTGAATTTTTGTGACTTTAATATGCTGTGAATTCACATCAAATTCTTTTTTTATCAGTTGTTCAAGGGCAACTCTTCCGCCACCATGAAATAAGATAAGCTGTTTTTTTAGTGGTGGTTTTACACGCTGAATTAATTCATATCCAGCATGCAATAGACTTTCGGCACGATTGGCCTGGAACGCTAACAAGTTACGAAGTTGAGATCGAGTTGGCACTTCTCCAAGTACCTTTTCGGAAACTTCGTATTTTAGCATTTCATCTTGTGGAAGGTAAATTCTGTCTCTTTCCATATAATCAGAAAAGATATCTTGTATGAAGTTTACCAGTTGCAAACCTGTACAAACCGAGTCAGATAATTGATCTAATTCAGGATCATTATATCCGTGTATTCTCAGGACCCATTTGCCCACAGGGTTCGCAGAACCTTTTGTATATCCAAGAACCTCATTCCAGTTTTTGTAGCGACTCGTAGTCTGATCCATACGGAAAGCATCAATCATAGGGAGGAAGAGATCAATGCTCATCTCGTACCGAATTATAAGAGGTTGAAGTGCAATAAATACAGGAGAAGACGGTGGATTTCCATCAAAAGTACGACGAAGCATTACTTCCCATTCATTCAACGATTCCAGTCGTCTTGCCGCAAGAACATTTTCGTCATCTGCAACATCATCAAGACCCCTGGCAAAAGCGTATAGAGCGAAATATTCATCCCGTTTTGCTTGCGGCAAAAACTTCGATGCAATACTGAAATTTTCATAATGAGAATATGCAAAAGCCCGGCACCAACTCCGGGCTTCTGATAAACTCATACGTTTATTTCCATCGTCAGGTTTCAAGCCTATTCCAATTCCTGTCTTGCATTAGCCACTACAGATTCGACTTCGTCTTTATAAAGCTGAAGTCTTTCATCTGTATCTGCTTCCATCCTGAGCACGAGGATAGGACCAGTATTGCTTGCACGAACAAGCCCCCAACCGTGTTCAAAGTTTACTCGGACGCCATCAATATCAACGACATCATATTTATCTTTGAAATGTTTGGCAACTTTCGCAACCACATCGAATTTGATTTCATCCGGGCAGTCAACGCGCATTTCAGGTGTGACAGGATAGACTGGTAAGTCACTTAGAAGTTCGGATAATGGTCTACCTTCGGTAGCGATGATTTCAGTTAATCTGGCAGCGGCATAGATGGCATCGTCAAACCCGAAGTATCTATCATTAAAGAACATATGACCACTCATCTCGCCTGCCAGTTTTGCGCCAGTTTCACGTAATTTAACTTTTAGGAATGAGTGACCTGTTTTCCACATGATGGGGTTTCCACCATGTTTGGCAATATCATCGTAAAGCGCTTTAGAGCATTTTACTTCGCCAATAACAGTTGCACCTGGATGCTCTTTAAGCATGTATCGTGCAAAAAGAGCTAATAGACGGTCGCCCCAAAGGATATTACCTTTATCATCAATGACTCCAATTCGGTCTCCGTCACCATCAAAAGCTATTCCGCATTCCAGATTTTGTGATAATACAATTTCACGCAAATCTTCAAGAGTTTCTGCAACAGTCGGATCGGGATGATGATTTGGGAAGTTACCGTCAACTTCACTGTATAATTCTACGGGATTGCATCCGAGTGAACGGAAAAGATCAGGTGCAGTATTACCTGCTACACCATTACCGGAATCCAATGCAACTTTGACAGGTCTGGGTAGTTTTACATCTTCAATGATGCGCTTGATATAAGCTTCCTTCAGATCTTTGGTCTCGTATCCGCCTGAGCCTGATGTAAAATCTTCATTTTCAATCCTGACCCTCAGGTCTTGAATCATGTCACCGAAGACTGTGTTTTTCCCCATCATCATTTTGAAGCCGTTGTACTCCGGTGGATTGTGACTTCCGGTGATCTGAACAGCAGCATCAGCATTCAATTTGTAAAGGGCGAAGTATAGCATGGGCGTTGGAACCATACCGATGTCAATGACATCAACACCTGCTGAACGTGCCCCTTTGGAAAAAGCTTCAACCAACCCTGGGCCGGTCAGACGTCCATCGCGGCCTAAAGCAAGGTTTTTTCCGCCTTCTTTCTTTACCCATGAGCCAAAACCGCGACCCAATAGTTCAACAACGTCAGGGGTAAGATCTTCCTCAACGATTCCACGGATATCATATTGCCTGAAAATATGAGAATTCATCTTGATACAACTCCTTATTTATTAACAAAATCTTTATGAATCTTTACAATGAGAATCTTGGCGATTCAGAAAACTCTCGGGATACTTATCTTTTAAAATTTCAATGGAAGTGTAATAAACCCTCTCATACTCTTCAATTAAAATTTTTGTTGAGAACTTATTTGATGCTCTTTCCCGAGCAGATGAACTCATTCTTTTGTAACGTTTTTTATCGTTCAATAACTCAACAGCATCATCTGCCAAGGTTTGCATCTCGCCAACGTTTACAAGTAGCCCTGTCTCTTCATTAGCGATGACTTCAGATAATCCGCCGGCATTGTAGCCTATAACTGGAACGCCGCAGGACTGGGCTTCAAGTGCAGCCAGTCCAAAGCTTTCTGCGTTGGAAGTCATAACAAACAAATCTGCGGCAGGCAAAATGTCTTCAGACTTGCTTTGTTTGCCGAGGAAAAGGACATCATCAGCAAATGGAGATTGTTTTAAAAAGACCTCAACATCAGCTCTATCTGGTCCATCACCAACCATAACAAGTTTCAGCGGGATCTTTTCCCTCATCATAAGAAATATCTCTGCAACATCTTTTACTCTTTTTACGGGACGGAAATTAGACATATGCATCAGAATAGGAATTTTACTATCGGAGTTTAGTCTAGCTCGTAGATTTGTCTTTTTTGGTTTGAAACGATTCGAGTCCACAAAATTGTAAATCACATGATGATTACAAGCACACCCCAAAACCTCTTCAACTTTTTCCAGCAACCAATGACTAACCATTGTGACATTGTCACAATTATTCAACGAATATTTGGTTGTTGACAAGTAAGACGGGTCATTTCCAACAAGGGTAATATCAGTACCATGTAGTGTCGTAATGATCGGTAAATTCTCTATCCGTTCAGATATTTGCCTTGCAAGCCAAGCTGACATTGCATGAGGAATAGCGTAGTGTGCATGAAGAATATCCAAATTGTGACGGCAGACGACTTCGGCTGTTTGCGCTGCCAATGCTAAACTATATGGAGGGTACTCAAACAGGGGGTATGCCGGTACCTTTACCAAATGGAAAAATATGTTTTTCCGCAATAGGTCCAGTCTGAGAGGAGTATCGTAACTGATGACGTGAATTTCATGCCCTTTTTCTGCAAGTTCATGAGCCAATTCGACAGCGACTACTCCGCTTCCACCATGAGTAGGGTAGCAGATCATTCCGATACGTAGTTTCTGACTCATGGATTTGCCTCACCTGCACCAAAAACAAGAAGTTGCATCGGATCATCAACTGGAACGGGATTTCTGAGTATAAATGGTTCACCTCGCCTGACGCTGATAATCGCGCCAAATTGTGAACCACGACCTTCAACCCAGTCGACAAAACGGTCAGATGCAAGGAAAGTATCCGGTCCTTCAACACCGGGCGTGTAAAATTGCGTCCGATAGGCCCTTATTGCATCCATGCGTTGTTCCCAGTAGTCAGAGACATCAACAATAAGATCAGCTTCAGGATGCCACCACATGGGATATCGCATCAGCGAATTTACTTTATGTCGTTCATAATCTGACTTGTATCCGCCCACATAAGAAAAGAATACCGCATCCTCAACAAGGCTGGCGCCCTGTTTATGGTCTGGGTGACGGTCTTTTGCGGCTGGTCCTATCACCATTTTTGGCTTGAATTTGCGAATACAATCTACAACGATTTTTCGCTGTGAATAGTCACTGCTATTTAATCCACCGTCAGGAAGTCCCAGATTTTCGCGTAGGTGAACACCGAGAATCTTAGCAGCATTACCTGCCTCTTCAGCTCGGTCTTCAGCCGATCCTCTTGTACCCATTTCACCACGGGTCATATCTACGATGGCGACTCTATATCCATTATTCACCAGTTTTGCGACTGTTCCACCGCAAAAAAGTTCAACATCATCAGGATGAGGACCGAATGCCAGAACATCAAATTCCATTATATCAGTTCCTCCATATCAACAAACAAATGATTCCCAATTGCATCACCTGTATAATTTAAAAGTCCATCAATAATTCCCGTCCCATACCTGATTAAATAATAAAATGGGCTTATCACTCGTTCTTGTGGTTTGCCGACAGGGAGTAAATGGGTTGTCAACTTTTCCACATCCATCAACATGTCGGAATGCGATGCTTTAAGACTATTGACAAAGCCACCCTCAAGTTTTTCAACTTGGTAATTTATCTTTCTAAAGCCTACTTCCAGTTTAGATGTCATACCCTTGTACAAACTTCCAGAACATTTCTGGTTAAGTAGATTTTCTTTCTCAATGATATAATTTTTTAATTCAGAAAATAGACTCTCAATTTCCGTATCGTTGTTTTTATTTAGAAACTGATCCATCAGGAAATTATCTCCTTCAAGAATGTCTGTTTCACTGATATTATATTTTTCTATTCGACGCCTAAGTTTCTTTTCAATGAGTGTAAAACTGGCCCTTGGGATTAAAGATGGTTGACGGTAATTAAATGTTTCAAAACTTTTATTCAACTGCATCCAATACGCCATCTCATGAGGTCCGGCCACATAGGCACCAGTGGGCAGGAAGAAACTTTGTAATAAAGGACGTAAAGTAACTCCGGCAGAGAGTCTTTCAGGGGAACTCGCAGCGTATTTTTTTAACTCTTCTTTAGTTAAAATGATATCACTTTTTGCCCGAATTTTATAGCCGTCCAGTACAATTTTCCGTCTGATGTCATCATCAATCAGAAACATGGAGGGACGGCCTTTTTCAATCGGAACTTGAAGTTTGTAACCGTATGACGTAATCGTATCAGATTGCTCTATCAGCTCTTCTTGAAGAGTATCGATATGGTTAACAGTCTGTTCCCAAAATGGAGAAGTAAGTTCTTTTAAATTACTGTCTTCAGGATCGAATACAATCAATCCATATTTCCCGAAAAGTTTATAGGACAGCTCTTGAAAAGAGGTAGAAAATGTTGCTTCAGATGTGTAGGAGGACTTTAAGTATCCAATCAACTCTGCTTTAAACTCAGTGTCCGGCATATCGTCTTCAAGGGCAGCGAGTACATCCTCAGAGAAGGAATTTAACTTCAGTCTTCCCACAGGGACGCGGTTAACGGTATGAGACGGTTTATGCCCGGTAAATTGGCCTTTCTTATTGATCCAATGAAGCTGGGTGACTTCTGATAGATTATGATCACTTGAAGCCATCCAAAAAACAGGAATAGTACGAACACCGGATTCTTTTTCGAGTTTTTGAGCGAGATAAATGGCTGTAATAGTTTTGTAAAGAGTGAGTAGTGGGCCACCCATCATGCCCGGTTGCTGACCAGTAACAACGGCTAAAGTACCTTCCTCTTTCAGTGCTTCAATACTTTCAAAGACTTGTGCGGGCGGTGAGTACCGCTTTGCCTGTTTAGATAGAGCATTAGCAACACCCGAATCAAGGTATTCATGTCTTTTTATGGAACTACTGAATTCTTTCCAGCTTGCACCATCCACATGGACCGGGAAATCGGATTTGAAAGGAAGAGTCCCTGATAATGCATCTACCAGAAGTTTTGGTGTTGAAGATAAAATATTTATTGGAGCTTTATTCATTCTATTTCCCTGAAATAACGATCATTCGTTTACTAGTTTCAACGTTGTAAACGGTATCGTTGTAGTCCCCGAAAGAATTTTTCACTTTAAAACCGGATTCATCCAGTAGTTTGCTAATTTCATCTTGGTCAAAGATACGCACTGATTCCGTGATCTCCCTGATTTGATGATTATTTTCATAAATGGTTATCTTCTTTTTTACTGTTCTGGTATTTTTGGAATAATGACGATCTTGTTTTATCTGATATTTCCCTCTAATTACTTCATCATGTTCTACGAGGTTCCTGATCGTGTACTCCTTATTCATCAAATCGAGAATAAATAGACCGTCATTTTTTAGAGTGCGATTAATCTCTGTTAATGTATTAATCAACATCCGTTCGTCTGAAAAATATCCAAAACTGGTGAACATGTTGAGGATGAGATTAAAACAAGAATCTCTGAACGGTAGATAACGGATATCTCCTTCAACGAACATAGGATTATCTGATGATTCAAGATTTTGTGAAGCTTCTTTTAGTAAGTGTCTTGAAAGATCAAGCGAGATAACATCGCCGTTAAACAATTCTTTTAGAAGGAATGAATGTCTACCAGCGCCACATGCAAGATCCAGTTTATTACCTATCAATGACTCAGGATACTCTTCTTGGAGCAGGTTGAGAAACATTCTTGCTTCTTTTTTATCCCTGTGAGAGTATAACTGGAGGTATAAATCATCAAACCAGTCCTCAAACCATTCCGCGCGATTATTAGCCATGATAAAGGGATTCCTTGTAAACTCTTGTGAATATAGAACCGGCTCCAGTCATCTACAAGGTCAGTATAAAGCCGATACTCCATATTTAAATAGCTTGAATCAACACGTTGGCGGATTTACCTTCCATGTGATGAAAGCACTGAAAACATATTCCTGCCTATTGGCACTTCTAGTTCTTGCTGGATGTGCAAAAATGGGTGCTCCTCCGGGTGGACCCGAAGATAAAAAAGCACCTGAAATCATCTCGACTATCCCCATTGCCGATAGTGTAAACGTTGATGTTAATACTACGATTACGATTGAGTTTGATGAATCCGTTCGTACGAATACTCTTGCAAAGGCTTTTACTTTTTCTCCGTTACCATTGGGAAATGTCAGGGCGAACTGGAAAGGTCGAACACTTGTCCTTGAGTTTGCGGAGCCTCTGGTAGATGACAAAACCTATGTACTGACTCTTGGTACGGATCTTTCTGATCTAAGAGGCAATTCTTTTGAAGATGCCTTCCTGCTGGCCTTTTCCACTGGTGACAAACTGGATAAGGGTTATGTGAAAGGGATATTAAAAACTGAGGGTAGCGCAAGTGGTTGGACACTTATAGGTTACTATATCGGATCAGAATTACCCTCAAAAACATCCTCTGTTTCAGATCCTGATCCCGCAAAAGACATTCCTGACGCAATGACTTCGTCTTCCGCTGATGGCAGTTGGGATCTAACAAATCTAAGAGAAGGCTATTGGAGAGTTTTTGGTTATAACGATGTTGATAATGATAAGTTGTGGACCCCTTGGTTAGAACCACTCGCTATTCCCGCATATGATATTGAAATCTCGGAAGATTCCAGTTTTGTTCCCAAGGAGTTATTTTTGGTGGCCTCAAATCCTGTAATCCTTCCAATGCCACAAAGAGTATTTTCACGGCTGAAAGATCGTTTTGAAGTCAAATTTGACCGGAAACCAGAAAGAATCAGCCAAGGATTCAAACTGGTAACTCCGCCTGATACGCTTGAAGAGGAAGAACTTGAAGGCTATAATCCTGATGATTTGAACGCTTCAATTCAATCATTGGAATACAAGGCAGCAGACTCATCAACTGTAATCGTGAGATGGGATCGTCTGTTAGAAGGGGATGCAGCTTGGTTATCGATAAAAGGGTCGTTCGGAACGTCGGAAGTTCTGGACACTACCCTGAGTGTCAACCTTACTTTAAGTTCTGATGTAGATACATTTCCACCGGTACTTGTTCTACAATCACCTGACGTAGATTCACGACTCCATGACTATAAGCCAGAGATTCTATTAACATTTAGTGAGGCAATGGATCATGAATTACATAACGGGATACAGGTGTTGTCAGAAAAAGATACTCTGGTTCCAGAATATATTTGGCCAAAACCGAACATATTAAAACTGAACATGAAACCGTATAGTATTGACGGAAGATTTGTTGTCCGAATGTTTGGTGATTCACTCAGAGATGTGAATGGCAATCAAGCACTGGATAGTCTTATAACGCTGAACTACACAAAATTACCGCTTGATTCGTTGGGACAGATGAGTGGTGTAGTCGTGAATAGTAGTCAAGAGGGAGGAGTCCATGTAATAGCACACTCCCTCACCCAGAAAGATTTATCAATTGAGACGGAAGTTGATAGCAGTCTTGGATTTGCATACCCAGGTCTTCCACAGGGTTATTGGAGACTGGAAGCCTGGAAAGATGTTAGTAATAATAAGAAATGGTATAGTGGCAGAGCTTTTCCATATTTTCCTTCTGACCCCTACGTCATATCGAAAGATACAATTTACGTCCGTGCTCGCTGGGAAAGTGGTTCGGCGCAAATTATATTCCCATAAGTGACAGTTGTTTGGTATTTTTGGAGATCAAATGGTATATGCTTTAATCATGGCGGGTGGAAAAGGGACCAGATTCTGGCCGGTTTCAACACCTGAGCGACCAAAACAATTGTTACGCTTTGATGGTCAGCGTACTATGATTAAACGGACGATAGATCGTCTAAAATCCCTTATTGATGTCCAGCAATTAAGAATTGTGACAATCAGGACTATGATGGAGGAGATTCTTCGTCAGGTACCGGATATAAAGCCAGAATTATTCATACTTGAACCCTTTGCAAAAAACACCTCTGCATGTATTGGATTAAGCGCCCTTCATCTTTTGAAAGAAGATGAAAATGCAATCATGGCGGTATTTCCTGCAGATCATAAGATTGACAATGACGAAGCCTTTGTTAAAGCTCTTAAGACCGGAATCAATTTTGTTGAAAAGAACGATGCAATTGTTACTATTGGGTTGGAACCAAGCCGTCCTGAGACTGAGTACGGTTATATTCAATATAATCCTGATGAGTATGATACCGACCTTCATAAGGTGATTACTTTTGCAGAGAAACCTAACCGTGAAACTGCAATAAGGTTTATGGAAACAGGCGAATTCCTTTGGAATAGCGGTATTTTTATCTGGTCTGCTAAACGAATTCTTAGTGAAATTGAAGAAAATCTCCCTGAATTATATGCTGCATTGATGGAAGTAAAAGATGTTATTGGAACAGAAGAAGAGGAAGAGAAAACAAATCTTGTCTACAAGAGTATAAAACCTATATCCATTGATTATGGTGTAATGGAAAGAGCTCGTGATGCTTATGTTGTTTTAGGTGAGTTCAGTTGGAGTGATATAGGTGGATGGGAAGAGGTTTTTCGTTCCTCAGAAAAAAATGATGATTCAAATGTTGTCAATGGTCCTGTGGTTACTCTGAAGACGAACAATTCGATTATCAGTTCCCAGAATGGGACACCGGTTGCCGTCATTGGAATGAACAATATTGTGGTTGTCCATACAGAAGATGGAGTGTTGGTCTGTCCGAGAGATCAACTACAGGAAGTTACACACGCAGCAGAGATGGTTTTCCATAAACAGAAAATCAAGAATGGCAGTAAAGGTTCCGAAAAGAAATGAAACGAACTGAACTATTTGATAATCTACTTGAGCAAGCGAAACGATTTTTCGATAAAGTTGAGCTTTCACGCGGTGATTTTAAGGGTGGAATGTGCCTCGTTAGAGATGAGAAACATTTAATCTTGAACAAAAATGCTAGTCTCGACACTAATTTAAAATTATTATGTTCAGCTATGGCGTCACTCGATATAAATCAACAATATTTGTTACCAGCTATACGTGAAGCGATTGAAAAATATTCAGAGGCATAATCAGGCCTTTTGGAGGGGAAGATGGGATACGATGCCGGTAAGAGTCGTCTAGATGCTAAACTTCTAAAAAACATTCCATTGTTTAGCGAACTTGATGATGAAGACATTCAGAGAATCGCTGATCTGATGGTGACAAAGAGGTACAAGAAAAACAACCTGATTATCTTTGAAGAAGACCTTGGTCGTAACATGTTCATCATCAAAGAGGGGCGTGTCAAAATTAGCGGAATCTCCGATGAAGGGGGAGAGGCTATTTTTTCAATCCTTGGAGAAGGAGAGTTTTTTGGTGAACTATCTATAATTGATGGCTTACCTCGTAGTGCAACAGTTACCAGCATTGATGATGTAGATTTGTGGGTCCTAAATCGGGGTGATTTTCTCGAAATGCTACAAAAGTTTCCTCAGATAGCTATTGTATTATTGAAGGAACTTGCCAGACGGATACGAAGAAGTGATTTGCAGATAAAGAGTTTGTCATTGAAGGATGCCCGTGGTCGAGTTGGAGCAACATTGATGCGGCTAGCTGAAGACATTGGTCTCTTCCGCGGCGGCAAGGTTGTGATTGATGAATTACCACTGCAACGTGATCTTGCCAGTATAGCTGGTACAAGCAGAGAAACCATAAGTCGTGTCATCAAAAAATTCGAAGATGAAGGACTGATGGTTAAGGTCGAAAACAGTCTCGTATTTAATGATTTTGATAAGTTTAAAAGAATATTTTCTTAGAAATAGACCTTTAAGGTTAGCAATTTAACCGGATTAAACATATTTTTGTTTGTCCGGTTATTTTTTTCACAAAATTGAATCGAATATGCATATTAATAGTAACCTCAAACTTCTTGAAGCTTTCGGAAATGGTGACCGCCGAGCTCTCGCAAGACTACTGACATTCATACAGAATGGTGAGTCGGGTATTCCTGAATTTCTGGATAAAATTTATCCGGAGACCGGGGCAGCCAGGAGAATTGGAATAACAGGACCACCAGGGGCAGGAAAAAGCACCTTAGTAAATAAACTGGTAGGTAAATTCAGGGAAAAAGAAAAATCAGTTGGAGTGATAGCTTTTGATCCCACTAGTCCATTTACTGGAGGAGCACTACTTGGTGACAGAGTCAGGATGGAGGCAATCAGTAAAGATCCTGAAGTTTTTATACGTAGCATGGCCACAAGAGGACATTTGGGTGGTTTAGCTGTAGGTGTGGATGAAGCGTGTGATTTGATGGATGCGTTCGGTAAAGAGCGCATTATGATTGAAACTGTTGGAGTAGGTCAGTCCGAGCTTGAAATTGCCCAATCAGCTGATACAACAATAGTTGTACTTGTTCCACAATCGGGAGATGCTATTCAGGCACTAAAAGCAGGGCTAATGGAAATAGCGGATATCTATGTTTTAAATAAATGTGATCGCGATGGCGCAGATATCGCCTATCGAGAACTTTTAAGTGTAATAAATTTGAAACATTATGACGAGGGGTGGAAACCACCAATCGTAAAAACTATAGCTGAAAATGGTGATGGAATTGATATACTTGAGGCTAAGGTAAACGATCATTTTACTTTTCTGCAAAAAAACAACAAACTTGATTTGAGAAGAACTGATCGAAAGATCGGGAAAGTTCATAGACTTGTCGAGGATAGCTTCCAGAGAGTATTCTGGAATGATCATCGTAAAGAGATGCAAAAGAATGGTTTAGTCGTTGGGAACAGCCCTTACGAGCTGGCAAAGACCCTGTTTAACGACTACTATGAGGAGATTAGTAATGAGTGGGAAAAAGAAGGTCCAGAAGTCTGAAATCGAGAAACCTGATCTGAGCTCTTCTAATGATAGAAAAAGGTGGGAAAAAGAGCTTTACACTCCCAAAGGAAAATTCAGAGATGACGGTGTCACATTTAATACAGTATCAGCATCTGAAGTCCCTCATATAGTCGGTCCAGAGTATTTTGAAGAATCGGGATGGGACCCTTCAGAAAAGTTAGCATGGCCCGGTGAATATCCGTTTACACGTGGGGTTCATCCAACCATGTATCGTGGCAAACTGTGGACGATGCGTCAATTTGCCGGTTTTGGAACTCCTGAAGAAACAAATGAAAGATATAAATTCCTACTGGAAAAGGGTCAGAACGGCCTATCTGTGGCATTTGACCTGCCAACATTAATGGGGCGGGATGCCGATGATCCTGTTAGTCTTGGTGAAGTAGGAAAATGTGGTGTGGCAATATCATCACGTGAAGATATGGATATCCTTTTTGATGGAATAGACATGGATAAAATCACAACTTCCATGACTATAAATGGTCCGTCAGCCATCATCTGGGCATTTTTTATCGCCGCAGCTGAACGTAAAGGTATTCATCGTTCAAAACTAGCTGGAACACTCCAAAACGATATTCTTAAAGAGTTTATTGCCCAAAAAGAATTTATCTTCCCCCCTGAACCTAGTGTGAAACTCGTAGTAGATACAATAGAGTTTGCAACTAAAGAGATGCCTTACTGGAATTCAGTCTCGGTAAGCGGTTATCACATCCGCGAGGCCGGTTCAACCGCAGCACAAGAATTGGCATTTACTTTGATGGATGGATTCTGCTATATCGAAGAGACAATGAAACGCGGGCTGGATATCGATACTTTTGCACCAAGAATTTCTCATTTCTTTAATTCTCATATTGATTTCTTCGAGGAGATTGGCAAATTCAGAGCAGCTAGAAGAATTTATTCGGACAGGATGAAAAATAGATATAATGCTCAAAAAGAACGTTCATGGTTGTTGAGGTTTCATACCCAGACAGCCGGTTGCAGTTTAACGGCTCAGCAACCTGAAAATAACATTGTCAGAACAGCGCTGGAAGCCTTGGCAGGAGTTATGGGTGGGACCCAGAGTTTACATACGAATTCGATGGATGAGACATTAGCGTTACCATCAGAAAAAGCCGTCAAAATTGCCTTACGAACTCAGCAAATTATTGCATATGAGACCGGTACTACAAATACAATGGATCCATTGGGCGGTAGTTATTTTGTTGAATGGATGACAGATAAGCTTGAAGCCGAAGCACAGGAATACATACGAAAAATTGAGGAGATGGGCGGAGTTGTCAGAGGTATCGAAAACGGATTTTTCCAGAAGGAAATCGCACGTGCAGCTTATAAACATCAACAGGAACTTGATAGTGGTGAGCGTGTCATTGTTGGCGTCAACAGATTTGTTGATAAGGATGAATCTATTGAAATACCTATCCTGAAAATAAGTGAAGATGTTGGCGAAAAGCAGGTACAAAGACTTAAAAACCTGCGTGAGAAACGAGACAAACAACAGGCTGAGCTGACGCTAAAAAGATTGAAGGATGCATGTACTTCTGGTGAAAACGTCATGGAATATCTGATTGAATGTGCTCATGCAGATGTAACTCTTGGTGAGATGGTTCATGTCATGGAAGATGTGTATGGAACATATGTTGAAACGACTCATTTCTAAGTTTTTACTGTCGTAAGGTTTATTGGGGAGGATTGTTCTTGAGCAGCAAAAAGGATATGGTCGTGGCAGCCAGTTGCCTTCTGCAAACGAGGCTGAAAAAGTTTCTTCCAGAGATGAATTCTGGAAAGACCAAATCCTACATCTCTGAATCTAATATTTTCGAAAGATTATTTAGAGATGCCCCGGAGATTCAAGTTATTCTTGAACCGGAATCCCACATAATAATTGACACAAATGATGCTTTCCTGACTTTTTTCGATTCTGATTATGAGACATTCAAGGAAGTTGATTTTCAAAGTCTTCTACTAGAAAAAGAGACTTTTTATCATGTTTCTTCTGGAAAGAAAACTTTTGAAAAGACATTTCTTATGAAGATTTCTGATGAACGAACTGTAAAAATGAAATCTACAGGAATATTCATAGAAATTGGTTCAAAAGAAGTGCTTTTACTAGCTCTTTCGGCAGTTGATAGCAGTATTCCCTGGACAAACATCAAAGATATTCTATTGACAATACATGAGTTGAGCAATCATGATGTCAGTTATAAGGATGTAGTTGTTACCTTTGAAAAAGAGATTAGTAAGCTAATTGATATCAAAAACTTCTATGCTGCAATATATGATGAGGAAAAGAAAGAATACTTCATTCCTTACTACAAAGATGCGCACGATACCTACGACACATATGAAGATTTATCAGGTACCCCAACTGACTATGTGAGAAAAACCGGTAGTTCACTTGTTCTTGATTTTGAAGAATATGAAACTCTTCATAATCAAGGACTCATTACTTGGAAGGGCCATCCACCTCAGCATTGGATAGGTATTCCCCTAAACACTAAAAATAAGACGATTGGGGTACTAGGTTTACATAAATATGATAAAGACGAGCTATTCCAACCTGAAGAACTGAATGCTTTGGAACTTATTGCAAATGCTTTGGCTATCGTGTTAATGAAAAAGCAGGTTGAATCAGAACTGAAAAAATCAGAGGATAGGTTCAGTAACTTTTTTGAACACAGTGAAGATGCAATCTATTGTATTGAGTTTAAAACTCCATTACAGCTACCTGTTACGGCTGAGGAACTACAGGACTATATAACAGAATATGGTTATTACTCAGAAATAAATAAACGTATTCAAAGCTATTTTGAGTTGGAATCGGGTGACAGCGTCAAGTCTATTTTCAAAAAACCCTATAATCTAAAAAATGTTGATGAATATATCCGACTTTCAAAAGCCCTGATTGAGTCTTCTTTCGAAATTCGAGATTTAACCACTCGAGAATTAACTCGTGATGGGAGCTATAAATATTTCTTTAATCAGAGTACAGGGATTATAGAAAATGGGAAATTGCTCAGAATTTGGGGAGCAAAGCGAAATATAACTGAAAGAATGAGAACAAGGCAGGAGTTATTTGCAAAGAACCTTCACTTAAATGAATTTATAAATAACCTGCCGCAAGGAATCGTATTTTTTGATGCAGACGATAAAACTATATCAGTGAATCCAGAGTTCTCAAGGATGTTTGGATTTACAATAGATGATATTCTGGACAATAACGAGTACGAGATAGTTCCTGAAGAATATTTAGAAGAATCGAAGCTCATGAAGGCAAAGGCCGCTAATGGGCTAAATGTAAGATTTACTTCTACAAGGCAAACTCGAGATGGCAGAAAGATTGATGTCTCGATATCTGGTACCCCAATATTAAGTAACGAAGAATACAAAGGAACCTACTGGGTTTACAGAGATATTACACTGGAGAAAAGAAGTAGCCTTGTTCAGGAGGTTTTATTTACAATCTCTCAAGCTACTAGCAGAACTGATGATCTGGATGAACTTTTAAATACAATTCATGTTGAATTAGGTCGTTTGATTGAAACAAAGAACTTTTATGTTGCACTATTCGATGAAAAACTCGAATCCTATCGTTTCCAATATTTTATTGACGAAAAAGAGATTCTTGAGGATGATGCTCTTTTCAGTGATCCAAAGAGTCTAACTGATTATGTCAGAAGGAATGGATCAGTTCTCCTGAATAAAAGTGAACAGTTTACTGAATTAGAAAAACAAAATGAGATAAAACTTATCGGCCCACACTCCAAAGCCTGGTTGGGTGTTCAATTAATAACTCGAGGGAAAATTATCGGTGTAGCAGTAGTTCAGAGTTACGATAATCCAAATGAATACAGCCAAAAAGATGTTCATTTGCTCGAATATGTCTCAGGTCATATTGCACAGGTAATTGATCATAAAATTGCTGAGAATCAGTTAAGGCAATCAGAAAGGTTATATAGGACCTTCTTTGATCAATCTCCAGTAGGTATCGTTTTATACAATACTAATTTTGAGATTACAACTATAAATGACAGAATGACCGAAATTCTGGCAAGAAACGAAATTGATATAAAGGGAAAAGTACTAAGTGAATTCCTGAATAATGACCAAATTGAGACCTTAGAAGAAACTTTGAAAGGAAATACAAAACGTTTTGAATCTATAATAATTCACTCCAAATCTAGTGGGTTAGCCGATTTGTTACTAAGTGGAAGTGCCTCACCCTTGTATGAAGCAACGGATGAAATCGTTGGTGGGATCCTTTTAATAGAAGATTTGACACAAAAGGAGATGGCAGAAAGAGAGTTGAAGGTAAAAGAAATCTACCTTCAGAAGCTATTCGAAACTGCCCCGGAAGCCATTGCCCTGTTAGATAATAATGGTTTAATCACAAGGATCAATAACGAATTCACTGATCTATTTGGTTACTCTCCCGAAGAGGTAATGGGCGAAAAACTAACAGATCTTATTATCGGTGATGATGAGGAAGAACTTCCGCCTGAAAGCGGATTAGAATCTTCATCTGAATCATTCTTTGAACTTGAATGTAATAGAAAACATAAGGATGGCAGACGTATTGAAGTCTCATTGCTAGGTTCATCAATTGAGATTGATAATGAAAAGAAAGCGATGTATCTGATTTATCGCGATATTGCTGATAGAAAGAGGAATGAAGAACTCAATAATGCTTTATTCAATATTGCCAAGGCAGCGGTGACAAGTATCGATCTGGATGATTTTTTAGAAACCGTATACAAGCAAGTTGGGCTATTGCTACCAGTAAATAACTTCCATGTAACACTGTATGATGAAAAGAACCGTATATACAGCTTCCCAATCTGCTATGATGAAAAAGTCCAGTTCATGAGTGAAATTCAGCTGCCGCTTTCCCAATCACTTTTCGAGAAAGTACGACTATCAGGATTGTCACAGCATTATGATAAAAAACAAATAACATATATGAATAAAAAAGGTGAAATAGAAGATCCATTCAATCAGTACATCGAATGGATTGGTTCACCTTTGAAGCTTGGATTCCGTGTAATTGGCGTCGTTTCAGTGGGTAGTTACAGCAATCGTGCCACATTTACCGATTCAGATGTTGAAGTTCTGGAATTTATCTCGGGGCATATCGCTGGAATGATCGAGCATAAACGGGCTGAGATTGCCTTAATGGAATCTGAAGAACGTTATCGCACGATGTTTGATCAATCACCGGTAGGTGTGTTGTTGTTTGATAAAAACCTGATCGTAACAAATCTGAATGAGAGACATGCGGAAATATTGAACGAATCTAGAAATGAAGTAATAGGGACCGACCTTCATATAAATCGCGATAAAAAGCTGATAGAATTAATGGAAAAGGTTCTTGAAGGTAAGACACATAGTTACTCTGGAAATTATTTAGCCAAGACAAGAGGGAAAAAGCTCTGGCTGGATGTAAGTCTAACTCCACATTATGGACCTTCGGGTATTGTAATGGGAGGAATTGCCGTTGTAATGGATCAGACTGAACGAAAAAACGCTGAAAAAATGGCTGAAACAAATAGAGTTTACCTTGAGCAGCTATTTGACGGTGCTCCCGAAGCGTTTGTCCTTCTAGACCCACGACTTAGGGTGATTCGTACTAATCAAGAATTTACCAGGATGTTTGGATATAGAAGTGAAGATGCATTTGGTAAATTACTCCTTGAATTGATTTCTTCAGAAGATGAAAAAGAAAAGCAGCACGATTTCTTAAAACAGGTTGGAAAGGGAAATCATTCTGATAACATTGAAACCGTATGTAGTACCATGGAAGGAAAGTCATTAAACGTTTCCCTTGGTGGAACAGCCATTGAAATCGATAATCAAATAATCGCTTTGTATGCAATGATCAGGGATATCAGTGCCAGCAAACAGGCGTCGGAAGCCCTTGCTGCTGAAAAGGAAAGACTATCTGTAACCCTTTCTTCGATTGGTGAAGGAGTAGTTACTACCGATGTAAATGAAATAATTCAGATGGCAAATCTATCGGCTTTGGAACTGGTTGAGAAGGAAAATGATGAAGTCGTAGGAAGACCATTTGATGAAGTTTTCACTATCTATGATAGAATACAAAATATTGAAGCAAAAAGTCTGGCATCTACAGCAATTGTCAGCAATAAACTGGAAATATGGCCAAAAGATTATCAGCTGATTCTGGATAAACAAAAGCAAAAGATTATACAAGGAAGTTCAGCACCAATTCATAGTCCTGATGGTGGGGTTATTGGTGCAGCAATTGTATTACATGACGTCAGCGAACAGGTTCAACTTGAATTTGAGATATCGAAGGTCGAACGTTTGGAATCAATTGGGGTACTGGCCGGCGGTATTGCACATGATTTTAACAATATTCTATCAGCAGTTTTAGGTAATCTCTCAATCGCGCGAATGATTGAGGATAAAAATTCTGACATGCAAAAGGAACGACTTGAAGAAGCTGAGAAAGCAGCTCATCGTGCAAAAGAACTTACACAACAGCTTCTGACTTTCTCCAAGGGTGGTAACCCTGTTCTGAAAGCAGTCAGTATTAAAGATATTATTGAAGAGGCTACTTCATTTGCCCTACGAGGGTCAAACGTCCGCTCCTCGATGAAGTTTGATAAGAAACTTCTGCCGGCTGAGGTTGATGAAGTCCAGATAACAAGAGTAATTAATAACCTTGTACTTAATGCAAATCAGGCGATGCCCGAGGGTGGCCACATTTATATTAAGGCTTCAAATGCCACTGTTGGTGACGAAATGGCACTACCACTTGAACCAGGAAAGTATGTTCAAATCAGCATTAAGGATGAAGGAATCGGAATAAGTAAAGAAAATATAAAAAAAATATTTGATCCATTCTTTACGACCAAACAGAGCGGTACCGGTCTTGGATTGGCCACTTCATTTTCCATAATTCAGAAGCATGCAGGACATATGACAGTTGAATCAATTGAGGGTAAAGGTACTGAGTTCACATTATTTTTACCCGCAACAGATCAAACAAGTGTGTTAGAGAAGGATAGGAATAAACTCAACTATTCCGGCGAGGGTAAGGTTCTTGTCATGGACGATGAAGAATCCGTTTTAGATGTTGCATCGACCATGCTGGAGGCTCTGGGATTTGAAGTTGAGTGTTGTTATGATGGTGCAAAAACTATCGAAACCTACCAGCAGGCTAGAATGATTGAGTCGCCATTTATAGCGTTAATAATGGATTTGACTATACCGGGTGGCATGGGTGGAGAGGAAACCATAAGGCATCTGAAAAAACTGGATCCTGAAGTGAAGGCCATTGTGTCTAGCGGTTATTCAAACGATCCTGTGATGTCCGATTTTAAGAAGTACGGTTTTTCTGGAATTCTTGCGAAACCCTATACGATCGAAGAATTAGCAAATGTGCTTGAAGAAGTCATCGGGAAACATGCTGTTTAGTTCTCATGGTGAGTAGCTATAGCATTTATTTAATAATAGCTGTATTTTACAGCGTGAACCATTCTTAGACAAGAGGTGGCAACAGCAATGGGCGTTGAAGACAAGAAAATTCGTGTTGTTATTGCTAAACCAGGATTGGATGGTCATGATCGTGGCGCAAAAGTAATGGCATCTGCTTTCAGGGATGCGGGTTTTGAAGTGATTTATACTGGATTACGTCAGACTCCTGAGATGATCGTTGAGGCAGCTCTACAAGAAGATGCCGATGTAATTGCACTCTCGATTCTCTCCGGCGCGCACATGACTCTTTTTCCAAAAGTTTGGGAGGAGATGAAGGCGAAAGGTGTCGATGACATCCTTTTAACTGGCGGTGGGGTAATTCCTGAAGAAGATGTGAAAAAACTGATGGCTATGGGTATTGGCAGACTCTTTGGGCCAGGTACTCCTACTCAGGTCCCAATTGATTATATTCGTGATTGGGTGTCAGAAAATAGATGATTACAGGATCATATTATCCATAGATAGCAGGTTAGTGTAAGAGAAAGGATGGACCATGTCGGGCCATTCAAAATGGGCAACAATTAAGCGCAAAAAAGGCGCTAATGATGCAGCACGTGGCAGGATTTTTACCAGGTTGATTAAGGAAATAACTGTCGCTGCACGTATGGGTGGTGGAGATGTTGATGCAAATCCCAGACTCCGCCTGGCTGTTCAGAACGCCAAAGGGCAGAATATGCCCGCTGATAACATCACACGTGCCATCAAAAAAGGTACTGGCGAACTAGAAGGCCAGAATTACGAAGAGGTAACGTACGAGGGATATGGACCAGGTGGTTGTGCTATCCTGATCGAGGCTATTACAGATAATCGAAATCGTACCGTTGCTGAAATTCGTCATGCCTTCAGTAAACATGGTGGTAACCTCGCTGAATCAAATGCTGTCGCATTTATGTTTGATCGCAAAGCGGTCGTAGAAGTTGTCGGCGGTGGAAAAACTGAAGATGATATCATGGAAGCAGCATTGGAAGCAGGTGCTGAAGATGTAGTCGCCGAAGAAGATGATATCTTTACCATTACCGGTGAATCAAACGATCTTGATGCGATTAAAAACGCACTCGAAGAACTCGGTGTGGAAATTAATTCAGCTGAATCAACTATGGTACCCCAAAACTTTACCAATGTTGAAGAAAAACATGCCAGATCGTTGATGAAGATGTTAGAGGTTCTGGATGATAATGATGATGTTCAGAAATTGCACTCCAACTTCGACATTGATGACGAACTTGCAGCCAAGATTGCTGAAGAAGAGTAACGGAGAAGTCGTTTGACATCTGCTAAAAAATCTAAAGGCATGGAAAGACTTCATGGTCAGACCAATGCCTATTGGGAATATCAGAGGCGGTATGCAGAGGAAATTCTGCTACCGCTCTTTAATTCATGGGAATGGTCACCTAAAGGTAAATCCATCCTGGAAATCGGTTGCAGTGAAGGCGGTATTCTCAACGCTCTACGAGAACATGGAGCCGATGTAACTGGTATTGAAATTAATAAAGATAGAGTTGAGAACGCCAAGAGACTTCAGGTTACTGAATTTCCGGTTATACAAATGGATATTTGCGACACGGACGACTTGAAAGGTCTTGAAAATAAATTCGATCTAATTATCCTTCGCGATGTAATTGAACATCTTCTCGATAGAGATAGTGCCTTGGCTAATATCAGAAAACTATTGGTTAAAAATGGTGTACTCTTTGTGACCTTCCCGCCCTGGTATATGCCTTTTGGAGGGCACCAACAGGTCTTGCGAAATTTCTTGAGATATGTTCCATTCATTCATTGGTTGCCACGAAACCTATACCTGAACCTGATCAAATCTGTTGAAAAGGAAAGACCTGTACTCGTTCGGGATCTAATGGATACGTATGACTCTGGCTTAACAATGCGGTCATTCAGAAAGCTAATGAAGAAATATGGATATAGCATTGATCACCATATTAAATGGTTCCTGAATCCAGCGTACAAGATAAAGTTTGGCTGGAACCAGGTGGAAATGGGCTGGTTTGGAAAGATTCCAGTATTAAGGGAAATATTTACGACAAGCATGTATTCATGGAATAGAAAATTGGGTGAATGATGGGATCCGAATCGATAAAAGAATTTAATAAAAGCCGTGAGGAAGGAAATAAACTGATCCTCGACAATGCCGGCACTCAGATGAAAAGGCTTTTTCATGTTGATGGGGAGGTCTATAAGGAAGGCGTTCTTTCAGTCAAGCAGAAAGAGCTGATGGGTTTAGTCGCCTCATTGGTACTTCGTTGTGATGATTGTATCAGTTATCATATCATCCAATGTAAAAAGGCAGGTGTTACCATTGAAGAGTTGATGGAAACACTCACTGTTGGCTACACAGTAGCTGGTTCCATTACAATCCCTCATATGCGTCGAGCTCTAAAAAGTTGGAAAGAACTTTCTGAAGATTGATGCATCCAATAAATAGTAACGAATACTCCGGAGTTCAGTAATTGGTTGACAGGGGTGTTAGACGTTCTTAACTTGTGTGCGTTGTATGGACAGGAGACGGGTTATTATGAACCCGTATTTTTTGAATTTAATACTATACATAAAAGTATAGTATAAGTTGGATACAAAATGAAGATAACAGCGCTTGAGGAGTATGGATTAAGGTGTATGGTTCTTTTTGCACGTCAGGAAACTCCAATGAGTATTCCTGAGATAGCACAAAAGGAAGCGTTGTCTATTCCATACATCGGAAAACTCATGCGTCTACTTCGTGAATCTGGTTTGATAGATGCTGAGCGTGGTAGAAATGGTGGTTATTCACTAAATAGGGCGCCCAGGGAAATAAAACTCTCCGAAATATTTGAAGCCCTTGGTGAGCCTGTTTTTGGTACTCACCACTGTGACAAATTTCAATCAGACGAAGAGGACCACGACTGTGTTCATTCAGGTGATTGTCATGTAAAAGATGTGTGGCAGGGTTTTCATGATGTCTTTTCGATCATGATGGATAAAGTCACTCTGGAAGACATAGCCAAAAGTAAAACAGATAGAGAAGCTTTTCTTCAGATTGCGGGCATTGATAACAGTAATCGTAATTAATTCATTAAGACATAAACATTAAGAGGTTGTTGTGAGTAAAAGTGACATTCTGCTTTCCATAAAAGATTTGCACGTTGAAGTTGACGGTATAGAGGTAGTTAAGGGACTTTCCCTTGATCTAAAACGAGGTGAGCGACATGCGATCATGGGCCCTAATGGTTCCGGTAAAAGTAGTTTAGCGCATGCTTTATCAGGCCATCCATTTTATACAATTACAAGTGGTGAGGCTTACATTGATGGTGTTAGCATTCTGGAGATGGACGCCACAGAACGTTCACGAGCCGGACTTTTCCTCGCTTTTCAATATCCAATGTCAGTCCCAGGTGTAACTGTAACCAATTTCCTTAGGTCAGCCATAAAGGCCCATCAAGGTGAGAGTGATGAAGTTCTCCGGGGATTCAGAAAAGAGCTCAAAACTGCATTCAAATTGTTGGAAATGGACGAAGTCTTTGCCTCTCGTTACGTAAACGAAGGTTTTTCAGGGGGTGAGAAAAAACGTTTTGAAATCCTCCAGATGTCAATGCTGAAGCCGAAAGTAGCAATACTGGATGAAACGGATTCAGGTTTGGACATTGATGCATTAAAAGTTGTTTCTAAGGGTGTTAATCATGTTTCGAATGATGATAACGCCACACTGCTTGTTACACATTATCAGCGTATTTTGAACTATGTGAAGCCTGATTTTGTTCATGTAATGATGAACGGAAACATAGTACGGTCAGGCGATGCAGATCTAGCCCACGAGCTTGAAGCCAAGGGTTACGACTGGCTAAAAGAAGAAATCGCTGCTTAAGGAATAAATTATGAGTGAAACGATAGAGAAGCAGAGAAATATCACCAACATCGGTGAGGATTATAAAACCAAATATGGTTTCCATGATCCTGAAGAGTATTTCCACAAAGGGGCCAGAGGTCTAAATCACGAAGTAGTGGAGATGATCTCAAGGATGAAAAAAGAACCTGACTGGATGCGTGAATTCAGACATAAAGCCTTAGATATATTTCTTTCAAAGCCTATGCCAAAATGGGGAAATACCTCGGCAATGGGTGAGATTGATTTTGAAAACATATTTTACTACATCAAACCTCTTGAAAATCAACAAGAGAATTGGGATGATGTCCCTGACAATATCAAAGAAACATTTGAAAAACTTGGTGTTCCTGAGGCCGAAAGGAAATTCCTGGCAGGTGTTTCTGCACAATATGAATCCGAAGTCGTGTACCATTCAATGCAGAAAAGCCTGACAGAAAAAGGTGTCATTTTTCTGGATATGGATAGCGGACTTAGGGAATATCCTGAAATTGTAAAAAAATACTTTGCGACTGTTATTCCAGCAGCTGACAACAAATTTGCAGCACTAAACTCGGCAGTATGGTCTGGTGGATCATTTATATACGTACCACCCGGTGTCGAAGTTGATATTCCATTGCAGGCCTACTTTCGTATCAACGCAGAAAATATGGGACAGTTCGAAAGAACTTTAATCATTGCCGATAAAGGCTCTCGTGTCCATTACATAGAAGGGTGTACTGCACCAGTCTATTCCTCAGATTCCCTTCACTCAGCTGTCGTGGAATTGGTGGCTTTAGATGATGCTTATATCAGATATACCACTATCCAGAATTGGTCACAGAATATTTATAACCTGGTAACCAAACGTGCCCAAGCATACAAAAATTCAACTGTTGAATGGGTTGACGGAAACATTGGTAGCAAACTTACAATGAAATATCCGGCAATTTACTTGATGGGCGAAGGAGCGAAAGGCGAAATCCTTTCCGTGGCTTTTGCTGGGGACGGTCAGCATCAGGATTCGGGTGCAAAGGTTATTCATGCTGCACCGAATACAAGTAGTCGTGTAACCGCTAAATCAATCTCAAAAGGTGGGGGTAGATCTTCCTATCGTGGATTGGTAAAAGTTTACCCAAATGCTGATAATTGCAAGATAAATGTTGAATGCGACGCTTTGCTTCTGGACGAAAAGAGTAGAACGGATACCTATCCAACTATGGAAATTGAGAACAAAAAAGTCTCAATGGAACATGAAGCGTCTGTAAGTAAAGTTGCAGAGGAACAGATTTTTTATCTGACAAGTCGAGGATTAACTGAAGATGAAGCCAGATTGTTGATTGTAAATGGTTTTATCAATCCTTTTGTTAAAGAACTTCCAATGGAATATGCCATCGAACTGAATCGTTTAATTCAGCTTGAGATGGAAGGTTCAGTGGGTTAGGAAATAAAATGTTTGAAATAGAAGAGACCATGAAGAGGGATGAGACCAAGTCAATCCTGGAAAATACGCTTGTCAGGTATCAGAAGGAAGCTTTTAAGGCTTATAACAAGCTTGAGACACCATCTCGGATAAATCATCTGTGGAAATATACAGATCCTCTCCATTTCGAAATGGATCTTTCCAATGGTGATGGAAAACAGGGAAAGCCCCTTATTCCGAGATACAGTGAAAGTAATTCAGACGATTATGACGTTGAAATATCAATTGATGGTGATTCTGAGTTTGTGATTGATCTTTCAAAAACTGCTAAAGAAAAAGGTGTCATTGTTAAGAATCTCGTGGAAACCCTTGAAGAGGATTCATCATTTGTTAACGATTCTTTTATGTCTATGATCGGTCCTGATTACGGCAAGTATGAAGCATTAAATCTTTATAAACTGCAAGCTGGAATAGTGGTCTACGTTCCAGATAATATTGACCTTGAAAAACCGGTTCTAATCAAGCGAAAAAGCCGTAAGCAGTGGCTATTTACACGTTTGCTATTAGTTACAGGAAAGAACAGCAGTCTGACGCTAGTCGATGAATATTCAAGGGATTCAGAACCAGAATCTGCCGTGAGTTCTGTGGTGGAAGTTGTAGCTGGTGAAAACAGCCAAATTAAATATGCCACAATACAGGATATGGATGTCAACGGTAAACTCTATTTGACCCAAAGAAATTCATTAGCGAAGGATTCGCATCTGGAGCATGTAACGATTTCAATGGGGAGTGGAGTTACAAAGTATAACTGGAAATCCTATCTGGATGGACAGGGCGCTGATAGTCAATGGTTTGGAATGCTTATGGGTAGTTTCCAGCAACACTTTGACCATCATACCAGTCAGCATCACCGAGCCGGAAATACTTCATCCAATATGGGATTCAAGGTTGCGGTTCAGGATCATGCAGTTTCAGCCTACACAGGAAAAATTGTAATTGATGAAGGAGCGGTAAACTGCGAAGCCTTCCAGGAAAACAGGAACCTTATTCTGGATGAATCTGCTAAAGCAGAATCTATTCCTGAACTTGAAATCAGTAATGATGATGTCAAGTGTAGCCATGGTGTAACCGTTGGTCCACTGGAACAAGATCAGGTATTTTACCTCATGAGCCGAGGAATAAAGCGCGATGAGGCCATAAAAATCATTCTAAATGGTTTTTTTGAAGCTATCTATAAGAGGATTCCAGTCGAAAAGATTAAAAACAATACAGAAATTCGTTTGAAAGCCGTAATGGAGGGGGAAAATGGCTGAATTCGTTAAAGTATGCAACGTTAATGACATCAAAGAGGGTGAAACCCAGACATTTGATGTTGGCAAGAAAAAAATATTAATCGCAAAGGACAAAGGTGAACTCTACGCCTTAAGCCCTTATTGCACGCATGATGGCGAAGAAATCGGAAATGAAAAAATCCATGAACATCAGGTTGAATGTCCACGTCACGGTGCACGTTTTAACATAAAGACAGGTGAAGTGACTCAGATGCCTGCCGTATTTGGATTGAGCAAATATGATATTATGCTGAAGGATGATTCAGTATTTATTGATATGGACTAGAAATGAATGTAGTGTCCCAAAAAGTGAAGTCATTGAATCCGGATAAGTTACGGTTGGATTTTCCTATTCTTGAAAGAGAAATAGGTGAGAAAAAACTCGTCTATCTTGACAATGCAGCGACAACACAAAAACCACAAGTAGTTATTGATGCAGAACTGAATTATTACCGGATGTCCAATGCAAACGTCCACCGTGGAATTCATACTCTTGCTGAAGAAGCGACAAGAGCTTATGAAGACACTCGCGATGCTGTGCGACGTTTTATTAACGCTGGCATTCGTGAGGAAATTATCTTCACTCGGGGAACGACAGAATCAATAAACCTCGTTGCACAGGGCTGGGGAAGAAAATTCTTGAGAAAAGGGGATAGGATTGTCCTATCCAGAATGGAACACCACGCTAATCTTGTTCCATGGCTTCAGTTGACAAATGAGTTAGAACTAGACCTCCAATATATTGAAATTGATGATAAAGGTCGATTGATTCTGGAAGATCTGGATCAACTTATTACTCCAAAGACAAAGCTTGTCGCCATAACACATATGTCCAATGTCCTCGGGACAATAAACCCCATTAAACAGCTTGCAAAGGTTGCTCACGATGTTGGTGCAGTAATACTGGTAGATGGTGCGCAGAGCGTACCTCATTTGCCTGTGGATGTTCAGGACCTTGATGTTGATTTTTACGCTTTCTCAGCTCACAAAATGATTGGCCCCACGGGTGTTGGTGTACTGTACGGGAAAAGGAAATTACTGGAAGAAATGGATCCATGGCAGTTTGGTGGTGAAATGATCAGCCTTGTGAAATGGGATCGAGCGACGTGGGCGGAAATACCACATAAATTTGAAGCGGGTACCCCAAATATTGCCGGAGTTGCAGCCTTTAAAGTTGCATTGGACTATTTGAACCGTTTAACCATGCATTCCATTCGAGAACACGAAAAAGAGTGGACCATGGTTGCATTGGAGAAGTTGTCTACACTTGATTATCTCCATGTATTTGGACCAGACAATGTCGAAGAAAGAGGCAGTGCAGTCAGTTTTCGGGTTGATGGAGTTCATCCACATGATCTGTCACAATTTTTGGATAGCCAGGCAGTAGCTGTCAGAGCTGGACATCACTGTGCACAGCCATTAACGAAACTCTTGGGTGAAACATCAACAACAAGAGCAAGTGGTTATTTTTATAATACAATAGACGAGATAGATCGTCTTGTTGAAGCTCTAAAAAACGCAAAAGAATATTTTTCATTTTAGGGGGTATAGAAGTGAACGGGCAGGATCAACAATTAGACGAAATGTACAGGGATATTATTTTAGATCATTATCGTTCGCCACGGGGAAGAAAAGAAATTGATAACCCGGATATCGTGAACGAGGGTATGAATCCTTCATGTGGTGATGAAATAGAGATGAAGGTAAAACTGAATGGTGATGTTGTCGAACAACTCGGTGTTCATTGCGCTGGTTGCGCCATTTCTGTAGCATCTGGTTCAATGCTGAGTGAAATAGCAGAAGGTAAAACTATCTCTGAACTGAAGAAGATTGCTGAGGCGATTAAAAGTCTGCTAACAGATGGTGAAATCACGGAAGATATGGATGTTGATGAATATGGAGACATTGGAGTTCTTGAAGGTGTTAAGAAGTTCCCGGTTCGAATAAAATGTGCACTTCTGGCTTGGGTGACATTGGTAGAGGGACTAGAGAAACAACAAGAATTAGACACAACGTCAACAACAGAATAAAAAAGAACGCCGATGATTTCTCATCGGCGCTAGTAGTATGTTCTACGCTTCAGTGAACATATCTTTTGCCGCCATACAGACTGGGCATACATAATCTTCAGGTAAGTCCTCGAAGGCGGTACCGGGTTCTATACCACTATCAGGATCCCCCGTTGCGGGATCATAAACAAAACCGCATACCGTACAACGATATTTACTGGCACTCATCTTAAATCCTCACTAGTTGGATTTTATATTTTTCAGGAAAAACCATATACACTGGTTATTGCGTTGTTTCCGCATGGTAAAACTTTCAGCTTCAGTTTCAGTTGTGTCGACAACTGCTACCTCAATAGAGTCAGTCTCAGCCGTTTCAGACAGGTTGTCAACTTCAGTAGTCTCAACAACATCACTTGTGCTCTCATCTGCTTCTATTTCTGGAGATTCCTCAACAACTTCAAGTGATTCTTCAGGGAAACTTATATGAAGTTTGATCCTATTTTCCATCTCAATTGGTAAGACCTGAATCAGACTATCTCTAACAGTTTCAGCTCTAACTCTCGACAACGCTTCATTCTGTTCTTGTGCTGCATCAGGATCACCATGTCCAATGATCAGAATTTCTGAAGGATTATATGCTTGAATAACAGTCGAAATATTTTGAAGCGTGGCTGTGAAGTTCTCTTCAATCTTTATTTTACCGGCGACGTAAGAAAGGGCCAAAGCTTCAAGCTCAAGGTCAGATTCTTCCATGTGAAAAACCATCTCACCTTTTTCAAAGAGATCTTCCATTGAGCGGAGTTTATTTTCCTTATCTCTTAATAATTTTAGTTGCGCAAATTCTGTTGTGACATCAGTAAGAAGACTATCTTTTAATGCGTATTGCGATTCCAGGGAACTGACTTGTTCACGTAACGCATTCAGCTCAAGCTCTTGGCCTTCATTCAGAATTTTTAGTTCCTGAATGCTGGATTGTGAGCTATCGAAGAGTGTACTTACCAGCGTTGTCATCTCCTCTATTGGTTCAGAAAATCCACGTTCGTATCTGGGTTTATAAGATAACTGATTCGAAAGGGTAGAAAGGTTTCTTTCCACTTCGAGGTAAAATATTTCAAATCCCTCTTTCATCGATTCTGTACTTTGTGCTTTAGAAGTAATGAACATGGAATGATTTGCTTCGTAGGCACTCTCATCCGCTTTCGCTTGAGCTTCTTCCTGAGCATACCGATCACGATTGAGTATCACCTCAGCTTCTGCGCGATAGATTCTTGCCCTTTCAATGCTGGACGGAGCGTACTTCATCGCATCACTTTTTTCGGCGAGTTCAATTAGTCGTTCTGGTTCAGAAAGTATCAGTACCTTTATTGCTTCAAGTTCTGCCTGACGAAACAAGTTCTCAGATTCTACAAGTTTACTTCGAACTCCATCCATTTTCTGAGCTTCAAGGTAGTCTACTGCCTTATCAAAGCTTTTCACTGCATCTGAAAAAGTATCCTCAGCTCTTTCAGAAGCTGAAACAACATCACAGTCGGCTCGCGCTTTCAAGACTCCCTCAAAAGCAGAAAAACCGGTTTGAATCAATGAATTTGCGTTTCTAATTGCTTCGTTTGCTGCATTAATCTTCTTTTCGATCGCTTCAGTCTTTTTGCCCTTCTCCAACAAACTCCGAGCATCCTCAAGATTATCAGTCGCATCTTTTATCGTCTTGGGAACAAGTAATGCGCCTTCCGATGAAACCAGCTTCTCCAAATCAGATTGAGTTTTGGAGAGTAGATCATCGATTGGGGCGGCGAAAGCAAGTGAAGTCACCACCAGAAGGGTTATCATTACAGAAAGACATGTACTTTTAAACATTTCAACTCCCTGATTCCAGAATATTTGGTACTGATTGAAAGTCTTGAGGAGGTATAAAAAATAAAAATAAACCGTAGAGATGAAACCCTCTCCCTTTGCATTGTAAGATGCAAAAGAAGAGGGAATAAATCAACCGATAGACAATTAATATTCTAAGGTTTAAAGGCTCTACTAAAATGCTTTAACGTTTCAAAAATTCCTGAATATATTGAAAATCGGGTGTCAATTTTCCATGATGAGCAATAACAGCACGTTTAAATTCAGCGGGGATATCAAGGTCGCTAAAACTTTGTGAATAGTCTGCTGATGCAAGTGCAGAAACAAATGGCATTAACATCTCACCAAAACTTTTTGATGAAACTTGTGGGATTTCGGTAGGCAATATGTCCACCGGCATCATCTGAAGACCATCACCACTAAAACCATATTCAAGGGAATCAGTCTCAGGTTTGTACACGTATACCGGGTTATCAGGATAGGTTGGTTTCAAATTACATTCAATACTACCAAGTGGATCGCATGTAACGTCACCAACAACGGTCAGTTTGGGTTTGTTGCCATCAAGATATAACTTCCGGACGGTCTCTTTTGTAAGTAAACGTGGGTATTTTTCTTCCCAATAGATTCCGTTCACTAAGGCCGAAATGAATGGTATATACGTGTTAAATGTAGATCTATATTTTTCCGGATGATTAACGTAATCCATGAATTCGAAAGAATCAGAATCGTTTATCGGTTTTATGAAATCTGGTACATCGAGTACAACTTTGTAAATTCGATTTGAGTGAAAGTTCTTTACCAAATCCCCATTTAATAGCTCTTCAGGGGATATTTCAACAGGATCCATCACGTCAAGTACGTCTTGTGCTCCAGCTGAGACTCTTCCAGGACCGCCAGTGATCGCGATAACGAGAGGAGTGATTTCTTTTGGCAAACCATTTGATTTAATCTCTTCAGCCACAACCTTGAAATCTATTTTTGCTTCATCAAGACCATTCTCATATTTGCTGGCTTGTTTCAGCTTGGCTAAAGGAGTGTTAATTCCCTGTTCCTTGTATCGTTGACCAAGGCTCCAGATTGTGTTTAGCATACCAGCCTGTCCAGCCTGATAGCTAAAAGCAATAATTCGCATCCCTTTTTCATCGGTCACTTTCTCGTAGTCAATCAGTGTGATTTCCTTATCGAGAATTTCCTGAAGTAATCCCATGTTGTATTCTTGTCCCTTGATGGTATGGGAAAAGAAGACATGAGGTTTCTTTGGAATAAGACGGTGAACCGGTACTTCCTTTATGCCAATAATAATGTCGCAGTTCGATAAATCATCGTTTACTTCTGCTCCGGCAGCTTCATAAGCTGAATCCGGGAATACCCGTGACTTGGAGGGTTGAACCTTGACTTTGAAACCTTCGTCGTTCACTAAGGTAGAAATATTTTCAGGTGTAAGGGGTGCTCGACGTTCTTCGAGCGATTTATCCTCAATACGCATTCCAATGGTGCGTGAGTTCATAATAATTTCTCCTATGAAAATCTATATGATGATAAAACAAATACATTGACCAATACAACTATCAAACCTGACTTCAGAGCCAAAAAAAAGACCCGCCAAAAAGCGGGTCTAGTATTTCGAAACAGTAGTTATTTACTCATCATATAGTCGTGCATTGACTTTGCTGCTGTCTTTCCTGCACCCATTGCGAGGATGACTGTAGCAGCTCCGAGGACAATATCGCCACCAGCATAAACCCCCTCAAGTGATGTCTTGCAACTATCATCGTCGGCGATAATATTGCCCCATTTGTTAAGATCAAGTCCTGGAGTCGCTTGTGTTAAAAGGGGATTAGCACCATTACCGATGGATACAATCACTGTTTCTGTTTCAATATCGAAGTCTGATCCTTCAACAGGTACTGGACGGCGTCTACCTGAGTCATCAGGTTCACCAAGTTCCATACGAAGACAAGTGATGCTTTTTACATGGCCATCATCTGTACCGTTCACACGAATAGGCGTACAGAGTAATTTGAAGTCAATACCTTCCTCTTCTGCGTGATGAATTTCCTCATCTCGAGCCGGCATCTGTTCTCTGGCACGTCGGTAAACGAGTGTTACATCTGCACCCAGCCTTAAAGCTGTACGAGCAGAATCCATCGCGACATTACCACCACCGATTACAACAGCGCTTTTTCCGGGGGAAATAGGTGTATCAAACCGTGGGAAGTCATAGGCCTTCATCAAGTTCGCACGTGTCAGGAATTCATTCGCTGAAAATACACCGATCAGGTTTTCACCAGGTATATTCAGGAAGTAGGGAAGACCTGCACCGGTAGCGATAAATACCGAATCAAAACCTTCTTCGGTCATAAGTTCTTCAACGGTGTATAAGTTCCCCATTACTGCATCCATCACAAACTCGACGCCCATACTCTTCACGTAGTCGATCTCTTTTTGGACAATATCTTTAGGGAGACGGAATTCGGGGATTCCGTACATGAGAACACCACCGGGTTTATGTAAAGCTTCAAAAACGGTAACACTATGCCCTAATTTCGCAAGTTCACCGGCAACAGTAACGCCTGCGGGACCTGAACCAATAATTGCTGCTTTTTTACCGGTTGGAGCTGGGACGACAGGAACTTTTATCTTATGGTTTTCACGTTCCCAATCGGCGGCGAATCTCTCAAGACGGCCAATTGCGACCGGTTCTTTCTTTTTCCCAAGAATACAAAGCTCTTCGCACTGTTCTTCCTGAGGACAAACTCTACCGCAGATTGCAGGTAAGGCGTTATCCTGCTTCAGTACATCTATGGCTCCCTGGAAATTCCCATCTCTGATATGAAGGATGAAGCCAGGAATATCGATTCCAACCGGACAACCTTCAACACATTTTGGTTTTTTGCAGAAAAGACATCTATCTGCTTCAGCCATAGCTATTTCAGGAGTATATCCAAAAGGAACTTCTTTGAAGTTTTTAGCGCGGACTTCAGGAGCTTGCTCCGGCATGGCATGGCGAGGGGCCTTGCTTGGCTTCCTTTTTTCTTTTTTAGGAGTTTCCTGAGTATTGTTTACCTGATCGGACATGGTATATCTCCAGGTTCTACTTTTCTTCTTTTTCAATGGCTTTTGCCGCTGCATCCATCCTGCAGCCCTTATGATGTTGATCCAGAGATTTTGATTCCATCTCTTTGTAAGCGGTTTGACGACTCATTAATTCTTCATAATTAACAAGATGACCATCAAACTCAGGACCATCAACACATGCAAATTTTGCTTCATTATTGACACTTACACGACAACCACCACACATGCCGGTACCATCCACCATAATCGGATTAAGACTTACCATCGTTGGAATTTTATATGGACGCGTTACTTCAGAGACGGCTTTCATCATGATGACAGGGCCAATTGCCAGAACAAAATCAATCTTCTGACCTTCGTCAATCATCTTCTGAAGTGCTTGTGTTACAAAACCGTGGAATCCGTAGGAACCATCATCTGTTGTGACAATGAGTTCATCGGAGATGTTCTTCATCTCTTCTTCGAGAATGAGAAGGTCTTTTGTCCTTGCACCAATGATGGAAGTTACTTTGTTTCCTGCTGCCTTTAAGGCTTTGCTGATCGGATGTACAGGTGCAACACCAATACCGCCACCAATACAAACAACATTACCAAAGTTCTCTATATGGGTCGGTTTCCCAAGAGGACCTACGAGGTGGGCAAGTGAATCACCTACACTTAGATTTCCAAGTAATTCAGTTGTTTTGCCAACTTCCTGAAAAATCAACCTGATTGTACCTTTTTCCGGATCACTGTCAGCGATAGTCAAAGGTATACGTTCTCCGTCGTCATCCACCTGAAGAAGGATAAACTGGCCTGCTTTTCGTTTGGCTGCGATCCTAGGGGCGGAGACTTCGATATCTTTTACACTTGGTGCCGGAATTCGTTTCTCAACGATTTCGAACATGTTCACTCCCAATGTTGCAAAGTGTCAACGGATCAAAATTATGTGCGATATACGCTTGAATAAAAACTAATTGAATAACGTACGAAATCTATTAATGAAAATGAACTTTCAACTAGAGTTAAGTGAGTAAAACTTCCTTTGTTTGTAGAGCCTAATTACTTATTTTGTAATAACTCATGGCAAGATGCAAAAGTATGTAAAAAAATGCGGGGTAGGCAATATGAATGTGATTGAACTTTTGAAAGCCAGAAAAGCCACAAGAGCAATTTCTGAAGAGAAACTATCAGAGGAAATAGTACGGGATTTAATAGAAGCAGCTCGTTTAACACCATCGTGTTTCAATAAACAGCCTTGGAAATTCCTATTTCTTGAAAATGAGGGTTTAGAAAAGGGAAGAGAGGTCCTTACCGGTGGTAACAGGAAATGGGCTAACCGCGCGCCACTTCTTGTCATCGTCTATGCAAAACCACAACATGATTGCCAGAATGATGACGGTAGAGATTACCATAGACTATCTATGGGAATGGCGTCTATGAATATCATGTTGACTGCCACTGAACAAGGGTTAGTAGCAAGGCCTATGGCAGGATTTGATCCACAAATGGTTCGAGATCTATTTTCCCTCGAGAAAGATGATGATGTGATGCTGATAATTGCGATAGGGTATCAAGGTGAAGATGAAAGTCATCTGCCGGATTATTATCAGGGATTACATGAAAAAGACAGGACTCGTAAGAATGCTGATGAAATCGTGGCACGACTATAGCAGATACTTCATGAATTCATCTGAATTGACGAATGGTTTCATACATATTCCAAATTCGCACAGATAGGCGGTTGGTTCTTCATTTAACATATTTTTGTCGTCTAGTCCTGAAACAAGATTTTTGAGATTATTATTTTTTTTATGACTTGGAATTAAAATGCTATTGAATGGCATTATTTGGTTGTATTCAGCAAATAAAGTGTTTGAAAGTGAATCTGAGGCAATAACTGTTGAGAAAAAAGGAATCTGAGTCATTAGTGCGACATCATAACTTCCTGACATATCTAATTTTGCTCTCTCCATCAACTCCTGATGGTGTGTGATATTGTCTTCAGCGATTTGGATATACCTCTTTTCAAACAATAACCAACCCATTCTGAAAAACGCTTTTAATGCAATACTGTAACCGCTGGGTTCGACATTATCAAATACTTCTCTTTGTCTTCCCAAGGGTGTTTTTGTACTGCTATGGGTGAAATAAAATCCGTCTTCGGTATCCATAAATTCATTTTCGAGGATATTCAGTATTGATTTTGTATGAGTCAGATATTTGTCTTTACCTGTTACTTCAAATAAGTCAATGAGAGAGTCAGCAAGGAAGGAATAGTCATCCAACACAGCTTCCCCCACAAGTTTTTCATCAGAAAATGTTCTATAGAAGGTTCCATCGCTTTTTGACATCGATTCTAGAATAAAATCAGCTGTATCTTCAGCTGATTTCAAATATTTTATTTCACCTGTAACTCTATATCCTTTGACTAGTGCTGAGATCGTTAGTGCATTCCATGAAAGGACTATCTTTTTATCAAGAGTAGGTGGAACTCTTTTCGAACGATTTTTCAAGAGGATAGCTTTTGATTCTGAAATGATACTTTCGCATCGAAGTGGGGTAAGATTGTATCTCTTCGCTAGTGACTCGTAATCGTTGTTTATAGTTAAGACATTTTGCCCTTCAAAGTTACCTCTGGGTGTAATTCCGTAAAAATCGCAAACTAGTGAAGCATTATTTCCTAGAGTCTTTTCCACTTCATCATAGCTCCAAACGTAGAAAGTACCTTCTTCACCATCAGAATCGGCGTCAAAGCTACTATAAAACCCTGTATGTTTTTCGTCAGACATTTCGCTCAAGAGAAAATCAAGGATCGATGTGGCTGTATTTTGGTAACTGGTTCGATTTAAAACGACAGATGCTTCAAAGAAAAGTGATGCAAGTTGTGCGTTGTCATACAGCATTTTTTCGAAATGGGGGACAGTCCAGGTCTGATCTACGGTGTAACGATGGAATCCGCCTGCCAGATGATCGTGGATACCGCCATTTTGGATGGCATCGAGTGTGGCTTCAATCATCTCACCTATTTCAGGTTTTTTATTGTAACGAAAAAAATGAAGGAGAAAATTCCATTTGTTTGGTGTAGGAAATTTCATCTGCGATTTAAAACCGCCCCATTTGTCATCAAAGATATTTTTGGCAAATTCTGTAACAGATTCAATCTGATCTAAACTCACCTCTTTATCTGAACGAATTGTCCTTGTGTTCGCTATTGAATGATAGAGATTCTCAGCTTGTTCCATAAGCTGATCGTTCTTTTGCACAAAGACAGATAATATTCTGGACGAGAGGTTTAGAAATGCATCTTTCGGGTAGTAGGTACCGCCAAAAAACGGTTTAAGGTCAGGTGTCAGGAAAACGGACATTGGCCAACCGCCTGAACCAGTCATAGCTTGAACAGCTCTCATATAAACTGAATCGATATCAGGTTTTTCTTCGCGGTCAACTTTTATACATACAAAATGTTCATTCAAATATTCAGCTACATCATTCTTTTCGAATACTTCCACTTCCATCACATGACACCAATGGCAAGAAGAATAACCAACTGACAGGAAAATGGGTTTATTCTCTAATATTGCCTTCTGATGGGCTTCCTCACTCCACGGATACCAGAAGACAGGATTAAAAGCGTGTTGTCTAAGGTATAAACTTGCTGATTCTTTAAGCTTATTTCCATTCTTTCTTATTTCTTCAACGGACATTGGTACACTCGACATTTCAAACTCTAATTAGATTGTTTTGCTACTGAACGGCACCATCATCAATCCACTTTTTAATACTGTTAATCTCGGTTTCAGTAAATGATGGTCCGCCTTGCGGCATCAATGACATTCCATTGCTTCCCTCTAGCCGCCACACCAATTCACTGGCTTCAGCATCACCCGGTACAACAAGGGCATTACTAGCATTTGTTGTGTGATTCAAAACAGAATTATACGATGTCACATCAAAATATTCTGAACTGTTATCGGCTCCATGACAAACGCTGCAACTTTCATCTAAAATGTCGCTAACGTCGTTCCATTTAACACTATCAGATGGGGAAGGAGTTGTAGGTGACTTACCATCTCCTAAATCACTACACCCCAAAATAATTATGGGGACTACTATTATAGAAACTATGGTCACTCTTAGGAAATTCTTCATTTTTTCCGTGCCTTAAATTTCACTTCAATCGCTTGTTCCTCGGAAACTTTCATTACGAGGAAACCCGGTCTGGGGATTTCATAATCAGGTAGAAGGACTTTAAAGGTTGCAGTAACATTAATTTCTTCACCGTACTTAATCCACTCAGCATTAATGACAGGTTTGATCTCGTTTTTAACACCATGCATATCAAAGGTTCCTGAAATCTCTAGCTGAATACCAGAATCATCCTTTGAAATTACCTTGGTTATCTGTTCAGCGCTAAAAATACTGGTCGGAAATTCACTAGTATGCAGATGGTTCTTGTGCATGTGTTTATCGCGCTTTTTCTTTCCAGTGGTCAAGCTAACCATATCCACTTCAATTGATCCCGATAGAGCATTTCCTGGATTTTCGAAATCGTAAGCGAATGATCCTGAAATCTGATCTGTTTCACCTTCAAAAGTCTCAAGTGTTGATTTTGAAACGAATTCAACGCTGCCTTCAATTATTTCGAATTCGGATGTTTGTGCGCTCACGGGATTAATTATAAATAAAAAAGTTAGGATTGAAAGTATCATCGTTATTCTGGTTTTCATGATTTCCTCATAAAGGTTATGTGTCTTAATACCATAGATGCAGTTGCAGGAATAGTGATGTATAATTCTGGCCTTGAGAGGATTCATATTCAAACGAAGGAATAATACCCAGATGACTTTGAGGAATTATCTCAATTCCTATACTGTATTTTTCTGCGATTCCATCAGTATAATCTATATTTGAGTCATAAAAATCGTAGCCTAAATACGGATAATATCCATCCGCGATTTTTGTTTTCAGTCTTGTACTACTGATAAGAGAAGTCCTATCTGTTAAGCGATAGTCTACTTCTCCCACCACGAGAAGAGGTGAAAGGGACATACCGTAAAAGAGATTCCCTTGACGCATCTCTGGTGATGGCAGACCAATTTGACGGTATTCCCAGCTACCTCCCAAGATGAAATTACTTTCAGCTATGGCGAAACGACGAGCATAACGAGTAATAAATCCCTTTCCTGGATCAGTATCCACTAATGGACTATTAGTCGCATTTGTTATGGAAAACGAGAAATCATTGTTGTCATTTTGATAAAAAACTTCTATACCATCATCTTCGCTGAAGAGACCGTGTCCTGTATAGGAACGTACATAACTATTATGGTCAGCGAAATACCAACCATAGTTTGCAGTAAATCGGCCAGCTCTTAATGATAGGTTACCAAAAACATTGTTAAACAATCCATACGCTTCAAATGTATCTCTTAAGCCTTTTTCATAGACGAATCGGGTCTTATCGTTAAGTGCAAATGTCAGGTACAAAGCACCTTCCATAGTAAAAAAGCTATTTTCAGTTTCTGAAATGTTCTCTTCTTTCTGCAAATAGGATAATGTTCTAAAATCAAATCCGATTTGTATCCTATCATTCAGAATGGGGGAGAAATCCTCAATGTTTCCAAAAGGAATTGGATTAGCAGGAAGATCGGTTTGTGAAAAAAATTGTGTCCCGTAGAGTGTTCGCATCCCTCCACCGGCAGGGCTAACGTGACAAAGATTGCAGCTTTGGCCGTATTCAACACCATATTCTGGTGTAGCATAGACAGGTGATGTAGAGATGAAAAGTAACAATGTGAAAAGCACATATCCTGTAATGGACCGAATCGTCATAAGTAACCCCACTATTATTGATAATGTAAATGATAGGAATACCTAACGATAAAAGCAAAAGAATATTAATTGTTTTGAAAATTTTGGAGTCGAAAAGGGTATAAAACAGATCACCCTCCTGCCCTTGCGGGAAGGAGGGTGTCAAACCCCACACAAAGAGAATCATTGTCCTCCACTCGTTGGAGCCGGTTCAACAAGTGGCCACGGACCGCCCTGATCTCTAGTCTGGGTTTACTGAGAGTTAGGGATTGGGTAGAACATAAGCTTACGTATGCTAGGGGGTACGCAAGCTCAAGGGTTGAGAATGAACAATGCTGTTCATGCCTATATTTTAGCAACCGTTGTGCCAGAAAATGGTCTTTAGGAGATATTCCAGAAATAATAAAGAGATAAGCCGAATTACGATGGTTATGTTTGCGAATTGAAACTCTTTAGCGGTAGCAGGATGCTACATGAAAATAAATCCTTGTAGCATAATGGTTGCATACAGTGCTCAGCTTCAGAATCTTTTTAATTCAATACGTTGCGTGTGCCTCATATTGGTTGTATACTTCGGCGTCTCGGAGGAAAAATAAATGATACAAAGTCTTACAGGTTTTGGTCGCGCAGAAGTAGAATCGGAAGGTGTCCGATTCAGCGTTGAAATTAGAAGCGTCAACAACCGTTTTTTGGAAGTATACACGAAGCTTCCAAGGAACCTTGTCCATGCTGAAATGGATATTCGTTCATATCTTAGAAAACATATTGAACGCGGTAAGGTTAACGTCTTCGTATATGAGTCAAAAGAATCTTACAGAAAGAGTAAGATGGAATTTGATTCAAATACTGCTTTGGAACTTGTCACCTCGTTAAAAGATGTTGCTGAAAAAACAGGCGTAAAAGACGATTTGTCTTTAAGTGACCTTGTCCATCTTCTTGACTACATTAGTGGTGAGGAAAATGAAGATATGGCTGCGACAAGGCTAAAATTGGTCAAAAAAGGACTTGAATCCGCGCTTTCAGAATATAATAGAATGCGTACAGATGAGGGTAAGAACCTGGAGAAGGATTTCCGGGATCGCCTGAATACTATTCTCGATGTTGTTTCAAAGATCGAAGAGAAATCAGGTGAGAATAGGGAAGCAAGCCTTCAGAAGTTACGTGACCGTATTGAAAAGTATATTGCTCAGGACGAAGTTGATCCCGGTAGACTTGAACAGGAAGTTGCTTATATCATCGATAAGCTTGACGTGACAGAAGAAATAGTTCGACTCAGAAGTCACATTCAGCTTTTTAATGATGCATTAGATAAAGGTGGCGCAGTCGGAAAACGGCTTAATTTCATTTTGCAGGAAATGAATCGCGAGACCAATACTATTGGCTCAAAGGCGTCTGATGCCAGTGTCGCAAGTTGGGTAGTACAAGTAAAAGAAGAGCTTGAAAAAATACGTGAACAGGTCCAAAATATTGTCTGATTCAATCTCCAAAAAAGGACGTCCGATTGTCTTCTCCGCTCCCTCCGGTGCGGGAAAAACGACAATCATTCGTGAGGTACGTAAAGAGTTACCCGGTCTGGAGTTCTCCGTTTCATCAACGACGAGACCAATTCGTTCAGGTGAAACAGCTGGGGTTGACTACGATTATATCTCACATGAAGAGTTTGAAAAAGCTATACAAGATGATGATTTTATTGAATATGAGAAGGTTCATATACACTACTATGGCACTCGTAAGAGCAAGGTCGATCATCTACTTGAAAGTGGAAAAGACATAATTTTTGATCTCGATGTTCTCGGAGCACTTAGCATAAAACGCTTTTATCCCGAGTCATTACTGATTTACATTGATGTTCTGTCGAAAAATGTGCTCCATCAACGGTTGATCTCTCGAGGTCGAGAAGATGAAGCAGAGATTGCTAAACGACTTGAACGTTACGAGATGGAACGTTCAAAGGCGTCTGAATTCACGTTTAAAGTGATCAACGACAAGTTAGATATTGCTGTTAAGGAAGTAGTTGATATAGTCCGCGATTATCGTAATCGCAGTTTGTAGCCAGTTTCAGGAGGTTATAGTGGCTCACGAGATGTTTTTATCTGAAGATTTCCATGATCACGCTGATAATATTTATGAAGCCATTCTGGCTATTGCCCGTAGAGCACGCCAGATAGGTGAAGAGCATCGTAAAGAGATGGATGCTTACTTAAGTCAAGTAGAAATGCTTGAAAAGTTTCAGGAAGATGAAGACAATTTTGATGAACCGGCAAAATATCGTGATCCGGTACTTCAATTTGAGAAGCCAACTGTTCTATCATTACGTGAAATGATTGCTGACAAACTTGAAATCGTTCGTGATGAAGAAGCAGAAAAAGATCGTTTTGATTTTCAGTCTTTAGCCATATCCAGCTTGAAACTCGATATGGAAGCAGAAGCTGAAAATGGTGAGGGTGATTCTGATGCACCAACATCATTTCCATCAAAGTTATCACTAACTGACGAAGACTAATCACCTGAGGGTCCGGAGGGCCCATGTATAAAAATCTTGAAGGAAAAAATATCCTTGTCGCAGTGACAGGAGGTATTGCGGCCTACAAGGTTGTAGATGTAGTCAGACAACTTTTAAAGCGGGGAGCGGTAGTAAGGGTAATGATGACCCGATCCGCTACCCGTTTTGTACATCCAACAACTTTTTCAGCGATCACAGGATCTGAAGTTGGGCTGGAACTCTTTTCCGATTCTGGTAAAAGCAGTGTTGATCATCTGGAATTACCTCATTGGGCAGATGTTATTATAGTTGCACCTGCTACCGCGAATATCATAGCAAAAATGGCAAATGGAATTGCTGATGATCTGGTCTCAACCGGTTTACTCGCAGCAATTTGTCCGGTATTTGTTGTCCCGGCGATGAATTCTTCAATGTATTTGAATCCAGCAACGTTGCAGAATATCAAAACACTTCGCGAACGAGGAGTTTTATTCATTGGTCCTGAGAGCGGTGAGATGGCTGCGCCCGGTGAAAAAGCTGGGCCGGGAAGAATGAGCGAACCCAACGAAATCGTACTGACCATATGTAATGAGTTAGGAGTTACTCCTGATGGTCCATTGGCAGGAAAAAAAGTACTCATTACTGCCGGTAGAACTGAAGAAGCTATTGATGCTGTCAGAGTAATTACGAATAAAAGCAGCGGAAGGATGGGGGTTGCTTTAGCCAAGGTCTATCGGGATGCAGGTGCCAAAGTTGTTCTTGTTCATGGTCCAATGGATATTGAAAGCCCACAAGGAGTTGAAGAAATAGCAGTTAAGTCAGCGCTTGAGATGTATGAAGCAGTTCTATCGAGAATCGAGGACGTTGCATACGTCTATTATGTAGCTGCTGTGGCTGATTGGAGACCTGAGACACAGGAAACAGGGAAACTGAAACGCGAAAAAATGGATGGTCCTCCGGTTTTAACGATGGTGGAAAATCCTGATATCGCCCGTGAAACGGCACATTTATGTAAAGGCAAGTCAATCGGTTTTGCGTTGGAAACTTCTCAGGACAAAGATGTTGCGATAAAAAAACTTGAGAAAAAAGGATTGGATGCGATCCTACTGAACACAGTTTCAGCAATAGGTTCTGCCAATTCAGAGATGGAATGGATCTCAAAATCATCCGTATCTCAAGAGAAAAAATCCGGATCAAAATCGGAACTTGCAAAGTGGATTATGAAACTAACACGCGAACTGTCTTGAGGCTTCTTTTTGCATCCAAAAACGTTTCATTTTCTCTCTAAAGATTTTATTCTCTAGCAAAAGATTACCTACCTTTCAGTATGATGAAGAACAGCGATATCAAGAATGATGTGAAGAGATTTCTCGCTCAAAAAGCTGAGCGCGAGGAGGTCCTTTGGGTATCTCCGGTTGAGATGGAATCTGCCACAATTGAAACAAAAGAGATGACGCCACCTGAGGGGATAACTACCGTGAACCCACCTGAAAAGAACGTTTCTGAACCTGTGTCACAGAATGATTTCAGTAGGGGGGCACCAGAACCAGAACCGGTCATACCCCAATCGGGTGTTCTCGAGGATCCATTCCCACTCTATAAAGAGTTAGGTCAATTCTATTCAGCTATCGAAAACTGCCGTAAATGTCCATTGTCAGACTCAAGGACAAAAATTGTATTGGGTACCGGTGACAAAAATGCTGATTTGATTCTTGTGGGTGAAGCTCCGGGTGCCGAAGAGGATAAGACAGGTGAACCCTTTGTAGGTCGTGCTGGTAAGTTACTCGACCAAATCCTGGCAGCAGTTGATCTGGAACGGGGGAAAAACGTTTACATTGCCAATATTCTGAAGTGTCGACCTCCAAACAACCGAGATCCACAGAGCTCAGAAGTACATGAATGTGAACCGCACTTGGTTAAACAACTTCAATTGATAAAGCCCAAGCTAATTGTTGCACTTGGCAGAATCGCGGCACAAACTTTACTCCGAACAACAGATTCTCTCACAAACATGAGAGGGAAGTTGCATAACTATCATGGGGTTCCCTTATTGGTGACATATCATCCCGCTGCATTACTTCGTAATCCCAATTGGAAAAGACCCACTTGGGAAGATGTGCAGGAGATGAAAAAAATTCTTGATAGCAAGAGTTAGAAATAGGACAAGGCTCAATTGTGAACGATAAAAAACGAAATAATGGAAGTAGAGAGAATAAACCGGTGAAAAAGCAGGAGACCAAAGTTCCACCCTGCGATTATCAGGCAGAACAAGCCGTGCTCGGTGCTATCCTGCTAGCAAAGGATGCTTTCGCGAATGTTATAGATTTTGTCTCAGAAGATTCATTTTACTGGGAAAAACACAATTCCTTATTTGCCGTTATGAGGAAATTGTTTGATAATAATGAACCCACTGATCTGGTGACTGTCTCAGCAGAGCTCAAAAAGTCAGAACAACTTGAAGAAGTTGGTGGCGATTTTTATCTGACAGAACTGAGTGAAGCAGTTCCCTTCCCGAAAAATGTCGATTATTACGCGAAAATTGTGCAAGAGAAGTACGTTCTTCGTGAGATATCAGAAGTTGCTGAAGAGACCGGTGGAAGAGTTTTTGATCCTTCTGCTGAACCCGGTGATGTACTGGACTGGTCCATCGGAGAGTTTTTCCAACTTCAACGTCATTCTGAGAGATCGGGATATCGACCTATAGAGAAGGTGAACCATGAAACGCTAGAGGATATGGATCGTATCTCGCGGCGTAAAGGTTCTCTTACAGGGGTAGGATCTGGATACAAGGAGATGGATGAGTTGCTAGGTGGTTTCCAACCATCTGATTTGATCATCCTGGCAGCAAGACCCTCTATGGGTAAAACAGCATTAGCACTTTGTTTTGCGTATAACGCAGCAAAGCTGCATAAGGAATCTGTTGGTGTTATCTCGTTGGAAATGAGTGCCAAGCAGATCGCTATGCGTTTGCTTAGCATGGATTCAAAAGTGCCCCTTTATAAAATTCGTAATGCCAAGGCAACGGATGCTGAGTGGGCGCGTTTAGGTGCTTCAGCATCAGAACTAAGTAAACTCAAGATATTTATTGATGATACACCGACTCAATCCATCACTGACGTTCGAGCAAGGGCTAGAAGGCTTCAGGTTCAACACGGTTGTGGTTTAATCGTTCTCGATTATTTGCAGTTGATGCAACCACCAAAAAGAATCGAAAGTCAGCAGCAGGCCATCGCACAAATCAGTCGTCAACTTAAGGGATTGGCAAAGGAGCTTGATGTTCCTGTAATTGTACTATCTCAGTTGAGTCGTGCTGTTGAAACCCGTGGTGGGAGTATGCGCCCGATCCTTTCTGACCTTCGCGATTCAGGAGCGATTGAGCAGGATGCTGATGTTGTTATGTTCGTCTACAGAAAAGCGTATTACGATAAACTGGGAAAGACGAAAGAAGAACTTGATGAATTACCAACTGATAACACATCGGAAATTATCATTGGTAAGCAACGAAATGGTCCCACTGGTGTAGCAAAACTTGTCTTCCAACCAGATTTTGTAACATTTGCAAATATTGAGTCTTATGCTCAAGAAGATCAATATGCTCCCGAAGCTAATCAGGAATCTCCTTTCTAAATGAATACTGTCGATCTAGCAAACTGGGAAACGGCAGACCTGGAGCTACCGGATGAGATTACTTCCAGGTTTGATGAAATCCTCCTTAAACTGGGTTATTCTCAAGATGACCCGGGGGCTGAACCGCTCCGTCGTGCCTTTAAATACGCTGCCATAGCCCATTCGGGGCAGGCACGTGTATCGGGTGAGCCATATATCATTCATCCACTTGAAGTCATGGGCATTCTTGCAGATTTGCACGTTGATGATGTCACTCTTATCGGTTCACTCCTTCATGATGTCATCGAAGATACTGGCGTGGAAGTCGAAGATGTTGCTCGTGAATTCGGACCCATTGTAGGTCTACTTGTTGAGGGAATGACAAAGCTATCTGCTCTTCATTATGAGAGCAAAAGTAATGAGGAAAGACAGGCAGAATACTTCCGTAAGATGTTGTTATCCATGGCACAGGACCTACGTGTCATCTTAATTAAATTGGCAGACCGCCTTCATAATATGCGTACGCTTGAAGCGATGCCTGAGAAATCACAGAAGATAAAAGCAAAAGAATCATTAGAAATATATGCCCCCTTGGCGCACCGGTTTGGTATCGGAATTATCAAATGGGAATTGGAAGATCTGGCTCTGAAAATACTCGATGGGGTTGCCTACAAAAGGATTGCTGAACGAGTCCAGATGAAAAGGACAGAACGTGAAGAAGCAATCACAAATTTTGTTCAACCACTTCAGATCAAGTTGCAGGAAGAGGGAATAACTTCAAAGGTTACAGGACGAGCAAAACACTTTTATAGCATTTACAATAAAATCCGTAAACGTGGCAAAAGTTTTGAAGAAATTCTTGATTTACTCGCGGTTAGGGTAATTGTCGATTCCATCTCTGATTGTTATCGTGCATTGGGAACTGTTCACAGTTTATATACTCCAATTCTTGAACGATTTGGTGATTATATCGCCATGCCCAAGGCGAATATGTACCAGTCTCTTCACACAAAGGTTATGGACAAACAGGGTCGTGTGGTAGAAGTACAGATTCGAACCAAGGACATGGATCTTGTCGCTGAGGTCGGTATCGCAGCTCATTGGCAGTATAAAGAGGGCGGCAAAGGTAGCAAAGAAAAAGATAATTTGAGTGATTATTACCTTTGGTTGCGGCAATTGATAGAGGGTTCAAAAGAAGAAGTCTCCGGCAAAGAGTTTATGCAAACTCTCAAGATTAACCTCTTCACCGATGAAGTTTTTGTCTTCACTCCTCGCGGTAAGTTGATTCAGCTACCCAAAAGTTCGACCCCCGTTGATTTTGCCTTTGCTGTCCATACAGATGTTGGGCTTAAAACGTTAGGTGCAAAGGTTAATGGCCGGATGGTTCCACTCGATTATCAATTGATAAACGGTGATTCTGTTGAGATCCTGACAAGTAACAATGCGAAACCGGGAATTGGCTGGTTGAGGTTTGTAAGTACACACAGAGCAAGAACCAAAATTAAGAAATATTTCAAGCAGGCTCATTTCGAAGAATCTCTCCAGCTAGGTGAAGAAATGCTGAAAAGAGAGCTTCAGAAAAATAAAATCAAGTTATCTACACAGGATTTCTCCGATATCGTTCATCGAATGGGTTATGACAATATCGATGGATTATATGCCGCCATTGGCTCAGGCGATCTCTCTACCAATGCTGTTGTACAAAGGATTCTTGGTAAGGAAGCGCGTAAGAGTGAACTGACGTTTGGAAAAGAGAAAAAACGATTCCTCCGTGGCTCTAAAAAAAGCAACATTGGAATCCGTGTCAAGGGTGTTGATAATTTGATGATTACCTTTGGTGCTTGTTGTAATCCATTGCCAGGAGACCGAATAATTGGCTTCATTAGTAAGGGTCGGGGGATAATAGTACATAGAAACGATTGTGAGAATATTGCTGATATATCAAAAGAAAAAGACCGTCTGGTAGATGTTGAGTGGGATGTTGGTCCTGAAGATCAGTTTAATGCAAGGCTTAGAATATACACCGAAGACCGTTCGGATATGATACGTGATATCGCAGAAGTATTGGCGAAAATGAAAGTGAATATTCACGAATTAAATCTTCGTACGGAAGGATCGATAGGAATTGGGACACTCGTCATTACCGTTAAAAGTTTGAGTCATCTCTCGCGAATCCGGAATAAACTTGGTAGAGTCAAAGGAGTTGTACAAGTTGAGCGTATTGGCGTTGCTGATGTAGCTGAGAAAGTTGTATAATAACTTATTGTATTTTACATTGATAGATATCATAATTGAATGACTTAGATTAGTGGTCCCAATCGGGAGGAATTATTGATGAAAACGTACATCAAAAAGGACGTGGTTGAAAAAGTCATCGATCGTACCGGCGAAAAGCCCGAAATTGTATCTCGAGTTACAAATGAAATCTTTAACAGTCTACGCGAGATCATGACGGGGGATGATGTCGAATTACGCATTGAAATTAGAGACTTTGGTGTTTTTGAAGTGAAAAAAACTAAACCAAAACCGAAAGCAAGAAATCCCAAAACGAACGACATCATTTATGTCCCAGCAAGACGAAAGACACATTTCAAACCTGGTAAACTACTGAAATCGTCATTGAAGATTCCGCTGGAAGATCTTTAGAAACGATGTATTTCTAACTGAGAAGTAAATGTCGCGAATTCTCGCCCTTGATTGGGGAAGTAAAAGAGTTGGTGTTGCAATCTCTGATGGTTTGAGGATGTTTGCATCACCATTTGATACATTCGATGCAAAACCCCGTCAAGAGCTATTGAGAAAAATAGAGAAGGTAATCCAGGCCGAGGAAGTAGAACTGGTGATCGTTGGAGTACCTTTCAATATGGATGGCACCGAAGGTGATAGTGCCAAACAGGCAAGACAACTTGTTGAAGATGTTGAAAAATTAGGAATTGTTGTGGAAACCGTGGATGAGCGGCTTTCAAGTTTCCAGGCAGAGATGAAATTGCGGGAGGCAGGGCGAAAACCTTCTCGTGATAAGGGTCGAATAGATAGAGCTGCTGCTGCAATATTTTTGCAGGAATATTTGGATTCATTGGGTAACAAAATTTTGTAACGAATTTGTAATTTCCCAATTGGAAAGAAAATCCAATTGCTTACTGTATACGGCTCCTGACGGAGCCTTTTTTGACAGGGACGAAACATGAGTCACGATATCAAAATACTCGATGCCGAAAAACCAATCCGAATGGGTGTTATTGGGCTGGGTGGTGCTTCACAGCTAATCCATTTACCGATGTTATCTCAGATGGATAGCATTGAAATTGTTGGACTTGTAGATGAGGAACCCTATAAACTTTCAAAAATGTCTGAGAAGTATAATATTCCCGGTTGGGTCGATGGTGAGAATTTTTTGAGACGTACTAAACCTGACTTGGTATTTATTGCTACACCTACGATTAGTCATTTACCACTGGCATTAAAATCGTTACAAGCTGGGGCACATGTAATCGTTGAGAAGCCTGCAGCTCGCAATCTGGATGAAGCAAAAAGATTGTTGGAAGCTTCGGAGGAATTTGGGCGTCAAGTATTTGTTGCTATGAATCAAAGGTTCAGGCAAGATGTAATGGTTCTAAGAAACTTCCTTTCTGCAGGTGAACTTGGGGACATCTGGAGAGTTCGAACGGGTTGGTTAAAGCGAATTGGCGCATGGAACCGTAGTCCGTGGCTAGATCAGAAAGTGATTAGTGGCGGAGGTGTCTTGATGGATTTAGGAATACAGCTTCTCGATGGAATTCTGTGGTTGCTGGACTATCCTGAACCCGCTCGCGTTCTCGCTTTCAAACACAATCACACCCTTGAAAGAGAAGTTGAAGATACCCTCTCTGCTTCGATAGTTCTAAAAAACGGCACATTAATAAATATGGATTGTAGCTGGGGATTACTTTCAAATGATGAAGTGGCATATACACATTTTGAAGGCAAAAAAGCTACTGCCAGTTTGAATCCTCTGATGTTGCATAAAACGCTTCAAGACGAGCTTGTAACCGTTACTCCAGTAAAAACTGGGGATCCGCGTCAGCTATATCATGCTTCCTTTGAAGCTCAAATGCATCATTTTATTAGCTCTTTACGTGGAGAGGTTACTCCTATATCGACAGTAGCGGAATCGGTGAAAGTGATGGAGCTTGTTGATATGATTTATGCCAGTGCACGTGAAGGACGTGAAATTGTCGCCGATTAATAGAAGTTATCGTTCGCGTATGATAAGTGCTGCGGTATCGGGACTATTGCTTGCGTTAGCCACACCACCAATTCCTCTTGGTTTTATAGCGTGGTTCGCTCTTTTTCCATTGTTTATGGCTATCGAAGGTGCGCAGAATAACAAAGAATCCTACCTGATTGGTTTCATTTCTGGATTAGTCTTTTATCTTGGAACAGTTTATTGGATAGCAATGAATACGGGTACCAATATTCTTGTAAGATTGAGTTCCGGTACCGGATCTATCCTCCTATTAGCATCGACTTTTGGATTGGTAACTCTTGTTTTATATCGTGTGTATAAGATATTTGGAAGAGGTGGTTTCTTTTTAGCGCCTATTCTTTTCGTCTTTAATGAAACATTGTGGCATTTTAGCGAATTAGCCTTTCCCTGGGCACTTTTTGCATTGACTCAAGGCGAATACCTTTCAGTACTTCAAATGGCCTCCGTTGGGGGAACGGCTGTTATCTCCGCCTGGGTTGTGGCGATAAACACTTTAATATTTGTTGGTCGAGAAAGACGGATCACTGGAATAACAGTGATTGTATTGATCTCTTTGCCATTCCTCCTTGGTACTTTACGTGAAAAATCAGTATACGAACGAGTTATGCCTCATTCTTTGGGCAAGATTGCGCTTGTTCAAGGGAATATTGATGCTGCAAAAAAATGGGAACTTGGTGCGCAATACAGTCTTGATATATATGAGCCGTTGACACAAGGATTGAGAAACGAACAACCCGATTTAGTCGTTTGGCCTGAAACAGCTGCTCCGGTCTATGTGCAACAGAACAGGAGATGGCGGAATCACTTTCAGGCTTTCGCAGATTCTCTTGGTTTTTCGTTAATTACTGGTGGCCGATACGTGGAATTTGTGGATGACAAGCGAATCCCGTTTAATGCTGCTTTTATGATTAAACCGAGGGGTAGAAAACAGTTCGAAAGGTATGAGAAAGTACATCTTGTCCCATTTGGAGAAAGAGTTCCGTTCCAGAAATTCTTTCCAATCTTGGCAAAGTTGAACTTTGGGCAGGCTGAATTTAAACCTGGAGAAGGAATAGCCAAATGGACGGTTGCCGGCAGGCAGGATACGTTTACGGTTGCTCCAATGATATGTTACGAATCCATCTTCCCATACCTTGGAATGGAAGTCGTCCGTCATAAAACTGATGTGATTCTGAATTTGACCAATGATGGATGGTTTGACGGTACTTCTGAACAAAGACAACATCTGCTTCTAAGTGTGATTAGATCAATTGAAACCGGTAGAAGTCTTGTGAGAGCAACAAATACCGGTATCTCTGCTATTGCAACACCTTCCGGTCGCATTTTACAGTCTCTCCCCACTAATGTCAGGGGAGTACTTGCAACCAATATACCTATCCCGGTGGATACACCGTTCAACCGTGGTGGGTGGATAACACCTTATATCTTTTTCTTCGTTGGGCTCTTAATAATTCTGTTTGTGCTTGGTCACGGGATTTATTACAGGAAAAGAACCATAAAATGAAAACAGGGAAAAAGGGTAAAGATTTAGTTATCTTATTGGTAATTTTACTACTATCAACCTCCAGTTTGGCTTTTAGTGCTCAAGATCAGCTGGGTATGAAAGACTCTGCATTAGAGAAATTAAGAGCATCCTTTACTAACAAAACATTCTCGCTGACAATGAAACCTTTGGCAATCGAAGTAAGTACCAAAGATATAAAAACAAGGAAAAAACCAGGATTTATTCAAAAGAGCAAAAATACTCTTCACGAAAAAAACTCCCCTGGTAAAAGTGAAAAGCCGGTTTACATACGTTATCTTTTGCCGGTTATGATAACACTAGGCGCTGGAACGGCGACATACATGCTTTATTCTGTCAGGAGCAATTGATGCGAAGGCATTCATCACAAATTCAATATGTAATTATTTTACTGGTATTAGTTTTCTCTTTTTCTATGTTCGGATGCAGTCGTGGCCGAAATTACGAAACACTGCCTATGGACGCTTCCTGGCAAAAAATCATGAATTATTATGAACGTGGGAAATTTTTGGACGCTGTTGACAGGTTAGAAGTATTCCTCATCAATTATGCGGGTTCAGTCCTTGCAGATTCTGCCCAGTATATTCTGGCTGAAAGCCATTATGAGATGAAAGAATACATTATTTCCAGCAGTGAATACAGCAAGGTTCTTGTGCAGTACCCACAGAGTCCGTTGACCGAGAAGAGTGAATTTCAGATGGCAATGAGCTTTTTCAAGCTTTCGCCAAAATATACTCTCGATCAAAACTACACACAGCGAGCGATGGAATCCTTCCAACTCTTTATTGAAGATTTTCCAGAGTCGGCTTTAGTCCCCGAAGCTACCACAATGTTGGGTGAATGCAGAGAAAAACTGGCTCATAAGGAATTCTATAACGCACGTTTATACCATAAAATGCGTGAATATCCATCTGCCAGAATCTATTACGACCTGGTAATTAACGACTACTATGATACACAATGGGCAGCCGAAGCTCAGTATTTCAAAGCCAATACCTTTGAAAAGTCGAAATCATGGAAAGAAGCTGTTGCGGGCTATAATGCATTTCTGGATAAATTTTCAGATCATGCGTTAAGTCAGAATGCATTAGATGGTTTAAATAAATCACGGGAAAAACTTTTGGAAAGCTTGAACGCTGACAAGAATCAGGAAGAGAACTAGTCCGGGTTGACTATGAAAAGGACAGGTATTTTCGGTGGTACTTTTGACCCACCGACAAAAGCTCATGTAGCTATTGCTAACGCAGCATTAGAAAACCTGTCTCTGGATCGTGTTATTTTTCTGCCTGCAAATCAGAACCCTCATAAGCAGGAAACAGTACCAACACCCGCCGAAATTCGTGTCGAAATGCTCAGGGCTGTAGTTGAAGTAAACGACGCTTTTTCAATTGATCTATGTGAGATAGAACGTCGAGGACTCAGCTATACGTACGATACACTTCAGTATTTGAGTGAAAAGTTAAAAGATTCTGAGCTGTATTTCATTCAAGGTGCCGATTCTCTTATTTCCTTTCCCAGATGGTATAAATATGAAGAATTATTGGAACTGGCAACATTTGTATTTTTCCCGCGCGTAGGATGGGATATTGAAGAAGTTGATAAAGAAATACTCAAGAAAGTAACACTATTTAATAACCCACATTTTGATATCTCCTCAACAATGGCAAGAAATCAAATTAGAGATGGAAAATCAGTAAATGATTTAGTTGAAGGTTCTGTTCTGAACGTCATTGAGAAGTACAAACTCTACCGCAAGTAATAATTCCATTCCTCGGGAACTCCTTGCCGAACACCGGAGGAAGTTTCCCCCTAAATATTTTTACAAACATCGTATTTATTGTTTTTCAAGGACCTTTTCTCTGGCATAGGGGTTGCACTTAGGGGAGCGAACAACTCGAGGTGCTTGGGTGATCCGCGAAATATTATACAATAATACGAGTCTTCCGATTTATCGTAATACGATGGATGCGTTAGCTGATCGTCATCGGACCATAGCATCGAATATCGCCAATGCTGAAACACCGGGTTACGTCTCAAAGCAGGTTCATTTTGAAGATCAATTGAAGTTGGCGATGGGACCTGCAAATAAAAAACTTGCAACTTCGAGTGATAGTCATATTCCCACAACAGGGAATCCCAAAGATGTTAAACACGTTATTTTGAGACAACACGAGAATCCAAATACAACGGGCGTTAACAACGTTGATGTGGAAAAAGAAATGGTGACACTTTCCACAAACCAGATTCATTACGCAATGACAGTAAAAAGGGCAGCGGGACTCTTTTCGAGGATCCGAACCTTAACGAAAATGCCCTGAGGTAAGAAAATATGAATGTTAGAGGACTTTTTTCATCAATCGATATTAGTGCCAGTGGCCTTTCCGCTCAGCGGAAGAGGATGGATGCTATATCGGAAAATATCGCTAATGTAAATACGACCAGAACACCTGAAGGTGGTCCATACAGAAGGAGGATTTCCTTCTTTTCAGAGAATCTGGAAGGTGTCGAGTCTGTTCACTTTCTACGGGATCCGAAACATAAGCTTCAGATAGGTGGTTCACACGGCAATCATCTGAAGCCTTTTGAAAGTTACATGAAGGAAAAGCTACTTAGTGGTGTTGAGCACAACGAAACCAGAGATGATACTATCCCTGAATACTTCTTTGATCCAGCTCATCCAGATGCAAATGAATATGGCTATGTAGCAAAGCCAAAAATCAACATCATTACTGAAATGGTTGACATGATTGCTGCTACGAGAAACTATGAAGCAAATGTTGCCGCTATCGATGCTGCAAAATCGATGGCCAGACGTGCAATGGAAATCTAGTCTTGAAAGGTTAGACCTTGGAAATTGATCCAAATCTCACAAAACTGCAGCGTTTAATAGAGTCAAAACGGTCGCAACAAAACCTGGCTCCTATTGCGAGTAGTCCTCCTGTTGGAAAATCTGGTAATCCCAGGTTTGCTGCTGCAGCGGCAAGAGCTAGAGCGGCTATCCTTTCCAATCAAAGCAATCAAACAAAGCACAACGATATATCATCATTAAATATCAATAGTATAGAGAAATCAAATTCAGTAAAAGAGGCTGGAAATATCTCCCTGTATTCGGGTAATCAGTTGACCCAAACTCAGGGGCTTAGTAACATTAATATGGGTGATTCTACTCCACGAAATTCAGTGGGGGCAAAGCACCTTGGTCAATACATTGATAAATACGCTTGAGTTTAGATAACTCCAAATTGTAGTACGGAGGAGATATGGCGGAAATTCCGAGAATAGGTAATCTACCGGGTCAGATACCCAACATCATCCCAAGACAAGATGATCGCGACCAGGCTCAAAAAGGGTCTTTTGATGACACTTTAAAAGGGCTTGTCGGGGATGTTGATCGCATGCAAAAAACGGCTGAAGAGACGACAAAACGCATGTTGACCGGTGAGATCGAAGATGTCCATCAGGTAATGGTAGCGATGGAGGAAGCACAAACCTCCTTCCAGTTGATGATGGAAATCAGGAATAAGATTGTTGAAGCGTACAAAGAAGTCATGAGAATGCAGGTCTAATTATGGCGAATGGTTTTAATGATTTCGGGGATCGGTTTGGTTCACTGGTCCGAAACATGAGTCTTGGCCAGAAAGCAGCAATCGTTTTAGTTGTGGTTGCTTCCCTTGGTGGTCTCTTCGGTATTATTAATTGGGCAAGTTCGCCTGATTACGTACCCCTTTTCTCCAATCTTCCACCGGATGACGCTGGTAAAATTGTTGACTGGTTGACTGAGAATAACATTGAATACAAGCTTGAACAAGGCGGTAGTCGTATTCTCGTTACAAAGGATAATCAGTACCAGGCCAGAATCCAGTTGGCTCAGGAAGGGTTACCGGGAAAAAGAAGCACGGGATACGAAATATTTGATGAAACCAACCTTGGGATGAGTGAATTCGTTCAGAAATTAAATTTCCGGCGAGCACTGGAAGGTGAACTTTCAAGGACAATTGAGTCCATAGAGGAAATTGAAGAAGCTCGAGTTCATATTGTTATCCCCGAACAGGCATTGTTCCGTGAAAAGGAACAGGATCCGACTGCATCTGTTGCGCTTAAGCTTAGAAAAACACTCACACAGGATCAAGTTTTAGGTATCAGTCATTTACTAGGTTCTGCAGTAGAAGGATTAGATGCCAATGAAATAACTATCATTGATTCCCGTGGCAATGTTCTTTCCAACATGTCAGAAAAAGATCCTCTAGTCGCAATGACGACCACTCAGATGAGATTAAAAAGTGAGACTGAGGGAAACCTGACCAAAAAAGTAGAATCGATGTTGGAGGAATTGCTTGGCCAGGATAAATCTATTGTTAGAGTAGCTGTAGATCTTGATTTTACACGGATGGAATCCACAAGTGAAAATTATGATCCAGATCAAACTGCCGTTAGAAGTGAAGAGATTATTGAATCAAATAGCACTAAAAATGATGAAAATCAGGTTAATCCTGTTGATCCTACCCAGCCACCTCTTGGCAAGACAGATGAAGTCACAGAAACAAACAGCATAACCAACTATGAAGTATCCAAAACGGTAACAAATACTTTTTCTTCATCAGGTGGAATCCAGAGAATATCCGCTTCTGTTTTGATAGACGGACGATATGTGACTGTTGACGATGCTGATGGAAATCAGGTAACCGAATATCGTGATCGTGATCCACGTGAAATGCAAATGATTGAAGAAGCGGTACGCGGAGCGCTTGGATTAAATAATGATAGAGGTGATCAGTTATCTGTTCAGAACATAGCCTTCCAGGCACCTGAAATTGACATTATGCCACCTGAGACTGTCGTCTCATGGTTGCAAACAAATGGTGTTGATCTACTCAGAAATATCTTGATTGGTGCCGCAATAATCGGAATCCTTATTTTCGTAAGGAATCTATTGATGAGTTCCTCTCAGGCAGCTCGCCAAGTTTGGGAGAGAAGGCTTGCTGCGTTACCGACAGGGCATGCTGCAGCAATAGGTGCTCTTCCCGGAGCAGCTGGAGCGGGCGGAGAAGCATTAGCACTGCCTGATATTGATAGTGATTTACCCCCGGAAGTAATTGAAGCAAACCAATTGCAGCAGCAACTAGTTGAATTTACCCAAGAGAAACCTGAAGTCGCAGCAAGGCTATTGAAGACCTGGCTCGTCGAACAGTGATAGTGGAGTAATAATGGCTAAACATCAACCAACGACCTTAATGGATCCGTCGAAAAAAGCAGCCATCTTTATGGTTTCGCTTGGCTCTTCGGCGTCGGCTGAAGTATACAAATATCTTTCGGAAGGTGAAGTTGAAAGGTTGACGCGGGAAATCGCAAGATTGGATGGCGTTCCAAGTTCAGTTCTTCATGAAGTAAACGAGGAATTCCATCAGATGGTGCTTGCACAACAGTATATTGCTGCCGGTGGTATGAACTTCGCGCAGGAAGTACTCGAAGCCGCATTGGGTGAAGGTAAAGCTCTTGAAATTATTAAAAGAGTTCAGCGTGCTCTGCAGGTAAAAGGTTTTAACGTACTTCAGAATGTTGATACTAACCAGCTTCTGGCTTTCCTCCAGAAAGAGCATCCGCAGACAATCTCACTTGTCCTGACGCAGTTGAATCCTGTACAAGCAGCCAATGTATTAACAGAGCTTACTCCACAGTTACAGGTTGATGTTATGTATCGCCTTGCACAGATGGAAAGGGTTAGTCCAGATACAATTAATGCTGTAGAAAAAGTATTGGAAAGTCGGATCGACTTCAGTTCAGGTGCATCACAACTCGGTGGTATTCAAACAGCCGCGGATATTTTGAACCTCGTTGGACAACGTTTCGAGAAGAATATCCTCTCAGGTATTGCGAAAGAGAATCCTGATCTTGCTGCTGAAATAAAGAACCTGATGTTTGTATTTGAAGATGTTATTAATCTCGATGATCGTTCGATTCAGAAGGTACTCCGTGAGGTTGATAATAAAGAGCTTGCCATGGCCCTCAAGGCATCAAGTGAAGAATTGAAATCCAAAATCCTTTCGAATATGTCACGTCGTGCTGCAGAAATGGTTGAAGAAGAGCTTTCCTATATGGGACCGGTTCGGCTTCGTGAGGTTGAAGAAGTGCAGCAAAGGATTATTGATGTTATCCGTCGTCTTGAAGATGAAGGTCAGATTATCATCGGTCAAGGTGGTGGTGAAGAGCAGATGGTATAGGATAACTATATGGATCTAAGCCAACTTCAAGAGGCCTTAGTTAAGAAAAAAAAGCTCGAACATCGTTCGAAAATTCTTCGTGGACAATTCAATGAAGAGATTGGGGTCATGGACGTTTCTGAAAAAGAAATCACCCCGGTTGCTGTCACGCGTGGAATGGTTGATCTGGAAGACAAGTCGTCGAAAAGTCAGCTGAAGATTAAATACAATTCGGAAAAGTTTGAAGTTTCTAAGGTCGAGACTCTTGAAGAGCTGAGAAGTCGTCACAATTCGGAGCTTGAACAAGCAAAAAGCGACGCTGAGCAGAAGATCGAAGCGGCGTATCAGGAAGGATATGAGAAAGGTTCTCAGGAAGGATATGAGAAGGGTGTAGAAGAGGTAAAGCAGAATGTGGAAAAGGTTGGTGAACTACTAAATGCGATACATTCCGCAACATCTACATACTTCAATAAAGTTGAGGACCAACTGGCGGGATTTGCGATGAAGATCGCCAGGAAAATTGTTGGCGATGTGGTAAAAAAAGAAAGTTCAGTAGCAGAAAAACTAGCAAAAGAAGCAATACTGCATGCCTCAGATAGAAGCCATATCATATTGCTATGTAATAAAAACGATTTTGATACACTCAGAGACTCGAAAGCTGATCTGAAAATGCTCAGCGAAGGCATAAAAGAGATAGAAGTAGAGATAAGTCAACGCGTTTCACCCGGTAGTATCATACTTGAAACGAACGGTGGTTCAATAGATGCAACAATTGAGACACATCTTGACGAAATACATAAATCTTTGCTTCCGGAAAAGAAGTTAGATTGAGGTTATAGATGGAGACACGGGTAAAATATCCTGATCCAGATACAACCTTCTCGCGGTATGAAAACCGTTTGGAGGATGCTGTATCGCTCGTGCCTGGTGGCAGGGTAACTCGTGTAATCGGTTTGATTATTGAATCGACCGGTCCTGAAACATCCATTGGCGAGGTCTGTGAGATTCTGGACCGTTTCGGCGCTCGAAAGGGTTATGCTGAAGTCGTTGGTTTCAGAGAACATAGTGTTCTACTCATGCCGTTGGGACATCTCCAGGGAATAGCACCCGGAAGTGTTGTCCGAAGTTTGAGAAGACCATTTCGTGTCGGCGTTGGTGAAAAGATACTCGGCCGAATTATTGATGGTCTTGGTAATCCGCTGGATGACGAAGGTCCATTGGAAGTAGATGAATACGTTCCGATCGTTTCGGATCCTCCACATCCTTTGAGAAGAAGTCGAATTAACGAACCGTTGGAACTGGGAATCCGTTCTATCGATGGGTTGCTGACTTGTGGCAAAGGACAACGTTTTGGTGTTTTTGCAGGTTCAGGTGTCGGTAAAAGTGTCTTGATGGGAATGGTAGCACGAAATACAGCTGCAGAAGTGAACGTTATTGGTTTAATCGGTGAACGTGGTCGCGAAGTACGTGATTTTATTGAGAGGGATCTTGGCGAAGAGGGGTTGAAACGAAGCGTTGTAGTCGTTGTAACCTCCGATCAACCAGCCCTTATCAGGATAAAAGGTGCTATGCTTGTTACGGCAATTGCTGAACATTTCCGTAATCAGGGACGTGATGTAATGTTGATGATGGATTCCGTTACTCGATTGGCGATGGCCCAACGTGAAATTGGTCTAGCAGTTGGTGAACCGCCAACAACAAGAGGGTACACGCCATCAGTTTTTGCCTTACTACCAAAACTTCTGGAACGAGCAGGCAAAGGCGACAAAGGATCAATAACTGCCCTTTATACCGTGTTGGTGGAGGGCGATGACATGAATGAGCCCGTCGCTGATGCTGTTAGATCCATCCTTGATGGACACATCGTTCTTTCAAGAAAGCTGGCGGCTGAAAGTCACTATCCTGCCGTTGATGTACTGGAAAGTATCAGCAGGGTGATGGTGGATGTTGTACCCAAAGAACATATGCTGGCGGCGCGAAAAGTGTTGGCAGATATGGCTATCCTGCGTGAGAATGAGGATTTGATCAACATTGGTGCCTATAAAGAAGGAAGTAACTCTTTGATTGATCGTTCAATATCAAAAAGGCAATCGATCAAAGATTTGTTAATACAAGATATGGATGTGAAGAGCACCTTGGATGAAGCGTGGGGCTCAATCCAGAATCTTGCAAATTAGTGTATAGAGATATTGTATGAAAAAGTTCAAGTTTCGCCTTGAAAGAGTCCTTGAGACCAAGGTGAGTGAGGAAAGGCAGAAGAAACGAGAACTGGGTGAAAAACTGAACCAGCTTAGTTACGAAGAATCTGTACTGGATCAGCTATTGAAACAAATTGAAGAACATGAAAAGAGTCAACGTCACTCTATACAGGTGTCTTCAAATGCCGGATATTTGCTTCGTCAACATCGTTGGCAACAGGAACTGAATAAGAAAAAGAATGAGCAGATAAGAACCATTGCCAGATGTGAGAATGACGTTGAAAAGGCAAGAGTAGCTCTTATGGAAGCCACTCGCGAAAAGCGTGTATTGGAAAAACTGAAAGAAAAGCAGTTTGAGGAATACAAAAAAGAGCTTAACGCTGAAGAACAGAAGGTATTGGATGATATTGGATCAAGAAATCATCATACTTCTGAAAAAAACGATGAAAACAGTTTGACGGATAGAAAGTAGAGAGAAATATGGATCGAGGTAAAATACGAATTTTGATCATCATTCTCGTTGTTGGCTACGTAGCTTTTTTTGCAGCGAATTATTTCTATCTGAAGTCAACAATTAAATGGCCAGAAGCTGAATTCGCGGATTCAACAGATTCAACCTTGATTTACAGTGACGGGTTGAACCTAACGTGGGATGTCTCGGGCTCTTCAGGTCCAAAAGATATTGTCGATTATCAAAAAGAGCAGGAAGAGATGGCCCAGCTTCACCGTAATGAAACACTGGATATGGTTGACAGTATTCTGGTTCAGGAAACTGAACCCATTGAAAGTGAGATCGCCAATACTCAGCAGGATCTGGCGCAGACAAAAGATCAGGTAAATGAACTGGAACGTTTACTTGCCATGATAACGACTCAAGCTGACAGTGTAGACCAGGCCAACGCTAAAAAACTATCCAAAATTATTGAACAAATGAAACCATCGGATGCCGCAGGCATAATGATGGGACTATCTGATAGAACGAATGCCGAATTGCTTTTGAAAATGAAGCAAAGGCAAGCTGCGAGAATCCTCTCAAATCTACCTCAAGCGAGAGCGGCTGAAGTTGCCAAGTACCTTTCGAGAGCTTACGGGAGGAGTACGATATGATCAGGAATCTCCTTTCATCTTTCACAAATTCAATGAAAAGCACGTCAGGGAATGCTGGTAGTGCTTTGAATTCTTCCAGCACCAAAAGCACTGGGAGTAAATTCAAACAACTATTATTTAAAATAATAGGTGTTAAGAATAGCCCACCGGTAGCTTATGTGCGTAGAGGAAGAGAAGTAACTTTTGAGAAAGTTCCGTTTTTCAATTCTCAAGGTGAGAAACTCAGCTTAAAAACCGTTAATAAGAACGGGATTACAAAAACTGTTGCCAAACGTGAAGGTAGAATCTCAGGCGTACGACGTGGTATTAGTGATCCTGTGACGTTACGGGAAAATATGCTTAGCCGGAATAAAGGTATCAGTCAGGCGATACCAAAATTCCAAAAAAGAGCCAAAAACCATCTGAAAGAGACTCAAATCCTCAGAGCGGGAATTGTTTCTGGTGAACTTGAGACACCTGGCAACCAGAACGGTCGGTTGCTTAAAAAACTGAAGGAAGAGGAACGGAAAGATGGAATTATTCCTAGTGAAGCTTGGTTGGCTCAGGTAAGACAACATGTGAATAAGAAAGCCAACTCTGGCAAAGATCAGCTAAATGCAATAGCACAGGCATTAAAACAACACGCAAAAAATAACGGAAAAGATTCACTGGGTGAGATGAAGAAGAAAGTTGAGTTACTTGATCCCACAAAGCCCAGGGTTGAAAAATTCCAACCGCAGAAGATAGATCCAAAGACAGGCACACCTATTCAGGAAGTCGTATCAGAGAAACCCAAGGGGTTGAAGCCTTCGGTAATACCTGAACGTGATTTAAAGAATGGACCTAAAAAGACTGTATCGAAAGTACATAATTTCAGTAAGATACCCATCAGTAATAAGCCTGTTGAAGAGAATAAGGGGAAGGATAATTCCAAGGTTATTGGTAGAATAACTATTGAAGAAAGAAAGATTTCTGCAAGTTCACCAAAACTTGAAAATCTTGGAAAAAGCCATGATCTACTTAAAAAACTGAAAAGTACTCCTGTTTCGAAAACAGCATACAGCAAAGTTACACCTGATGATTCAAATCTGAAGGCGAAAGTCTCAAAACCTACGATAGAAAATACAGTTAGTAAATCTTCCGAAATTCCTCATGTTGGTGAGAATAAAAAGGATTCACAATTAGTAGGGAAGAATCCAATTGCTGCAAAAGCGAAATCCTCTGAACACGTTCACTCAAAACATGTTAAACAGGATTCACACCTATCAAGTCAAGTGAAACAGGAAGCGGTTCCTCAGAGTAAACCGGTCGAGAGCGCAGTAAAAACTGCTGTGGCAAGTGTTGCAGGTAAACTTGACCAGTCAGAAGTATCAAAAAAGTCTAGCCGTTCCAGGCGTAAAGGAAGTCGTATTGAGAAGCCTAAAGGCCTTTCAAAGCGCGGCCTTGGTAATAGCAGACAGATGGAGTCAACGTCAGCATCTTCTACGAATAAACTAGGTCAACCTGAACCAGCAGAAATTAAACCTGTAGATGAAGCGGCTCAGGCTTTGAAAAATATGGTAACAGCAGGAAGCCGTGAACCTGTGGTTGTAGACACAAAGGTTGCAAGTACAGCTCCAAATGGAACAATTAGTAATCAGACAACTGGAAGTGGTGCTGATATTCCCAAAAGTATAGAGAATCTTCAAGAAGTTTTAAAGAAACTGGAAACTCATGCAAAGATTCTTACTGGCGAAGGGAAAACAACCCTTAAAGTTCGTCTTAAACCGGCAAATCTTGGAGCCCTAACGGTTCATATTCGTGAGAGTAATGGTCGTTATGACGTTGCCATGCGGACAGAAACACCTGAAGCTGCGAGATTAGTGGAAAGCCAGATGCATGCGGTAAGGGAACAATTATCAAATCAAGGTATTGAGGTTGATAAGTTTGTTGTTGATGCGGGATCAGATAAAAATAATTCCCTCCATAACCAGACTGACAATCAGCGTGAATCAAAGTCGGGACAGGGAACAAACCGTCAAAGATTCAAGCAAGGTTCCGAAGAAAAACAACCGCGTGATGATCAAGAACCAAAACGTAACAAACAGAGCAGATTGAACGTTGGAACCAACACAGTGGACTATGTCTACTGATATACGGCAATGATTGCCGTTTAAACAAAAGATAAAAAACCTAGATTGTTGAATATAAAAGAACTAATCTGGGCATACGCTTTGCAAAATAGTTAAAGTGATACACGAAGAATATTTCGTCCAACAATCGAATTTACGGGAATAATTCTCGTAAAAGAAAGGAGTGTAAATGCCTGATTCGCTGCCTATAGATGGGCTTGTAGGCCGCATGCCGACTACTTATGATACGAACTCTGATCCGGGTTCTATTGACAAGGAAGGGTTCCTGAAGCTCTTGATCGAGCAGTTGAAACATCAGGATCCAATGAATCCTTCAGACTCTTCAGAATTCTCTGCACAGCTCGCGCAGTATTCAACTCTGGAAGAGATGCAGAACCTGAATACTTTAACGGAACAGGGAATCGAATTGGATGCAGTCCTTGCGCAATCTATTAACAACACCATGGCATCAAACCTCGTTGGTAAAGAGGTAAAAGCTGTTGGTGGAGAAATTTTTGTGCAGGACGGCGAAAGTGCTTCCATCGCATTTGATTTAGGCCTTACTGGCTCAGATGTGGAAATTATTATCTCCGATATGGATGGTAATGTTGTCAGAACTATTGAAGAACACGGTCTACAAGCCGGTGAAAACATCATTGATTTTGATGGTGAAAACAATTCTGGCAAAACTCTGGCCAATGGTCTTTATTCGGTGGAAGTTAATGCGGTTGATTCAGACGGTCAAAAGTCTGATGTATACCCGTATCTCATCGGTACTGTGGAAGCAGTACGTTATGAGTCAACGGGTGCGGTGCTCATCGTTGATGGTATGCGCGTTGAATTTGGAAACGTTATCGAAGTTAGAGAAGGCGATGGAACCGGTGATGATGAATCACCACTGGATCCGGGTACAGGCACTATAACCGATATGATCGGTTTGTTAGGTTTTTAACCTCAGGAGTTATGATGAACTGGGATGCTAAACGCATACAGGCCAATCTGGGGGCAGTCGACTCCATTCAGAAAACGACACAGAAGCCGAAATCCGGGAAAACGGAAAAGACTTCTGAGATTAGTTTTCAGAATACTCTTGAAAAAGCCAGGGAGAGTGCCAAAGCTCATGATGTTAATATTTCATCACATGCTGCTGACAGGTTACTGAGAAGGGGAATTCAACTTGATCAGACCGACCTGAAGAAGATCAGTGATGGATTTGACAGGGCTGCGACAAAAGGCGCAAAGGATTCGTTGTTTATGATTCGTGATCTTGCGTTGATTGTCAGTGTAGAAAACAGAACTGTTATTACAGCCCTTCATGGGCAAAACGCAAAGGATAACGTATTTACCCAGATTGACAGCGCAGTTTTACTTTAAACAAGATACACGGAGAATGGCCGGACCTCATTGAGGAAGCCATTGTTTCACAAAACGACAGAGTGAAACAGTAATATCCGTGTAAGGAACACTTTTAAGGAGGAAGTTCCTTATGATGCGGTCACTACAGAGTGGTGTGAACGGTTTACGTAATCACCAACTCAAAATGGACGTGGTTGGTAACAATATTGCCAACATCAACACAATCGGCTACAAAAGCGGTAGAATTACGTTCTCTGATACAATATCAGAGATGCTGAGAGCGGGATCTGGTCCTCGTGAAAACAGAGCCGGAGTTAATCCTGTACAAATCGGCTTGGGTATGAAAGCTCAATCGGTTGACGTTGATTTTGGTCAGGGTAGTCTCGAAAGCACAGGCTATGCAACTGACCTGGCAATTCAGGGAAAAGGAATGTTTGTGGTGAGAGTCGCGGACAAAACCATGTACACACGCGCCGGTAACTTCACCATCGATGCTGATGGTCGACTGGTTGCTGCAGGTGGTCTTGGTATTGTTCAGGGACGAATTGCCGATAACGGTGTTATCCAAAACGCTGTTACTGACATCATTATCCCGACTCAACAGAAAATTCCTGCAAAATCCACTGAAAACATCACTCTATACAGTAATCTCGATTCAAATGCCACTCTGGCTGAGGCTACTCTTGATGATGAAGGTGTTGCTGGAACAGGTGCTACTCTTTCTGGCGCCACCAGTGTTAATGGTGTTGCAGAAGATGGTATAGGTGGTAGTCACTCGATAACAATTGAAGGTAATAATGCCACACAATCGAGTGAAAACAGCAACTCCGCCGGGTTGGATTTCCTTGACAGGCTTGGTCCTGATCTTGGTGTTACCGGTGAAGCCGATGGCTCTATCACACTTGAGATAACGGTTGATGGTGATATTGCTGATCCTTCATCGACAACCCTTGGCACCAAATATAACATTGAAGGATTGACTGAAAATTCTACAGTTGCACAGTTGATCAGTGCACTGAACAGTCAGGTTCCAGGTGCAGATTTCGCACTTGATAGTGGAACTGGCGAAATTACTGTAACTCGTAGTTTTTATGGTGATGGTGCAACTTACAATGTCTTAATGCGGGATAGCGGTGCATCTGATGTCGTAGCGACCTTGTTCAACAGGGCTGCCATTGACCCAACAGGTGATACCTTCGTTTCCGATAGCGGTACAGCCTCTACATTGATTGCAACTGATACTTTCACTGATTCATCCGGTAACCCTTCAGTAATTACGGCGTTGTCATTTGAATCAGATCCCAATACCGGGCTTGACACAGAGTTGGTTGGTTTGGGTGAAGGTGGTGTGACTATTCTTGCTAATGGTGGTTTCGATAACACGATTAGTGAAGGTACTGGTCCTGCTGGTGCAGATGAAGACTTCGCGCTGGTAATCAATACCGCCGACACAAGCCATAGCACATCAATCAATGTTTACGATGAACAGGGCAATATGCATTTAATGACGTTGACATTTACTAAAACATCAGTCAACAACCAGTGGAGTTGGGAAGCATCGGTACCCGAACCTGCTTTAGCAGTACAAGGTAATACTGGGACAGTGGTTTTCAATTCAGATGGTACATTAAAAGCATGGACAGACAACGACAATGTTGGAAAGTTTGTGATTGATCCTGATACTGGTGAAAATGTTGAAATAGTCATTAACCCAGGTACCCTAGGTGGAATGGACGGTATTACGCAAACATCATCCAGTTTCACAACGACCATTGCAAGCCAGGATGGTTATGGTATGGGAATTCTGGAAAACATTGACATCGACAGTAACGGTCAAATCGTAGGTAATTTCTCCAACGGTTTGGATCAAACCTTGGCAGAAATTGTGCTGGCTGACTTCACCAACGAAAATGGATTGGTAAAAGCCGGAGATAATTTCTGGGAAGCATCTGATGCTGCAGGTGATCCACTAATCGGATTGGCAGAAACGACATTTGGTAGCACGTTGAATACGGGTTACCTGGAAATGTCCAACGTTGACCTTACAAAAGAATTCACAGAAATGATTATCGCACAGCGTGGTTTCCAAGCCAATTCGCGTGTGATTACAGTATCCGATCAGATTCTTCAGGAAGTGACGAATCTGAAACGATAGATAAGTTGAGATTTACCGTAAGATAGCCTTTGCCCCGGTTTCGGCCGGGGCATATACGGAGCCAATATGATATCCGTTACACGACTGGATGAAAGTGAGTTATTCGTTAATAGTGACATGATTGAATTTGTTGAATCGACTCCAGATACAATCATTACACTTACGGATGGCAAAAAAATCATTGTCCAGCAATGTCCAAAAGAGATCATTGACCGGATCGTGGACTTTAGAAGAAGAGTGATGAAACCCTCAGATGATGATTCGGTGGAGGTCTAGATGGATTTAGCGACACTGATCGGTATTGTCGTTGCAACCTTGCTTGTCTTCGGATCAATTTTAAGTGGACAGGGTGTTGCGTTCTTCTTCAGTCTTTCATCGGCTATGATTGTTTTTGGTGGAGCTATTGGTGCCACACTAGTAAACTTCCCGCTGGCAGATGTAATGGCGGTTGTAAACGTAGCAAAAAATGCATTTTTACAAAAATCTGCTTCTCCTGCGGAAACAATTGCAACGCTTGTTGATGTGGCAGAAAAAGCCCGTCGTGAAGGTATTCTGGCTATTGAACGTGAACTTGATGAAATTACGGATGAGTTTGTAAAACTGGGTATCCAATACGCTGTTGATGGTACTGAACCAGAAACGATACGCGCCATTCTGGAATCAGAATTGGCCAGTATGGAAGAAAGACATAAGCAGGGAAAAAAGATATTCGAAGCGCTGGGAACCTATGCCCCCGCCTTCGGAATGGTTGGAACGCTGATTGGTCTTATTCAGATGCTTTCGTCACTGGATGATCCGACAAAAATTGGTGCTGGTATGGCGACGGCACTTGTGACGACTCTTTATGGTTCACTTGTTGCAAACGTTGTGTTTTTGCCTATAGCTGGAAAACTCGAGTATAGATCGAGGGAAGAAGGAAGACGTAAAGAGCTTATTATAGAAGGTATTCTCGCTATCCAGTCGGGCGATAACCCAAGGATTGTCAGAGATAAACTTAGAACCTTCTTGCCACCAAAAGATCGTGAATTTGAAGAAGAAGAAGAGTATTAAGCCATACTATTTGAGGATGTTAAATGGGTAAAGCAGGAAAAAAGGAAGAATGTCCGCCAGAAGGTGCGCCAGCTTGGATGGTCACCTATGGTGATATGATGACACTCTTGCTGACATTCTTTGTTCTCATCGTTTCATTCTCAAGTGTAGAGCAAGTGAAGTTCAAGGCTGCCATCTCCAGTATTCAGGAGGGGCTCGGGATTTGGCCTGATAACTCTGGAATCATGACCAAGATAATGCTTTCTGATCAGACAGAATCATCACAGGAAGCAGCAGAATTTATTGAAGAAGTTGCACAGCTTATAAAAGAGCAAGAACTCTTTGATATGGTAGAAGTGTACAACACTCCTGCAGGAGTGAGGTTGATTGTTACCGACCCGGGGCTTTTTTCAAGTGGGTTGGCAGAGATTAAACCGGATTTCCGAAAACTTCTTGGTGGTTTATCTGACATCATTCGAGATAAATCTTTTGATGAGATCCGTGTTGAAGGACACACAGACAATCTACCTATTAACACAACTGCATTTCCTTCTAACTGGGAACTGAGTGGTGCGAGAGCTTTGAATGTTGTGAAATACCTGGCTTTTGATGAAGGATTTAATCCAGCACAACTGAGCGCCGTTGGGTATGGTGAGTATCGTCCCAGAGCTGACAATACAACTGCTGAAGGGCGAGGAAAAAACCGTCGAGTAGAAATCTATCTGGAACATCGCAAGGGCGAATTCCAGTTGATGGACTATTGAGGTCGAGATGAACGAATTTGATCAAATGCAGGATGATGTGGAAGGTGTTGAACTTCCTGATATAGATCTTGAAGGAGGGGATGGTTTTGATGCTGGTGGCTCCTCCAAGGGTGGAGGCGGTACAATGGTATTCGCGATCATACTTGTCGCGATTCTAGCTGTAGAAGCTGTTTCATCCCACTTCATCTTAAGGGCAACCTTGTTCTCAAAACCTCCTAAGCCGAAATCAAAAGAAAAGGTTGAGCAAGTTGAATTTGGTGAAATATTTCAACTTGATGGATTGATTATTAACCCAACTAACTCCAGAGGATCCAAACACCTTTTAATCGACATCGGTTTGCAAACAACTGATGCATCTATCTTGGCAGAACTCGGAGAAAAAGAACTTCTGTTGCGCGACAACCTTAATACGTTTCTCTCAGCACAGAAACTTGAAGTTCTGACTGATATCAATATGAGGCAGAAAATTCGGGAACGATTGAAAGAAATTGTTGATTACAACCTGAGTGAGGGCGAAGTGGACAAGGTTTATTTCATCCGCTACGTGCTCCAATAGAATCAGGAAAAACCATGAATCGAATCTTATCACAAGATGAAATAGATGCTCTGCTAACGAGTGTATCCAAGGGTAAGGGATATGAGAGTATTGACCGTGAGCCACGGAAATCGGTAACGGTCTATGACTTCAAACACCCCGATAGGATATCAAAAGAGCAGATCAGGACAATGCGGACGATCCACGAAAACTTCGCCAGATTGTTTGCAACATTCCTGTCAACAAACTTGCGAGCTTTGGTTGATGTCAATGTTATCTCTATTGATCAGGTAACCTATAGTGAATACACGATGTCATTGTCGATGCCTTCAAGTCTTTACCTTCTAAAACTACCGGAGCTTGAAGGAAAAGCAGTTGTTGAAATAAGTCCACAATTCCTGCTTTTCGTAGTGGATAGATTGCTTGGAGGAACGGGCGAGACTGAAATTGAGATCCGTGAAATTACGCTAATCGAACAAAATATTGTTCAGCGTATCATGAACAACTTGATTAATACACTCAACGAAGTCTGGAGTCAGATTTATCCTTTGAATTCTCAATTTGATTCATTTGAGACTGATCCACAGTTTGTTCAAATCGCCCGATCCAGCGAAACCATCGCAATTATTTTCTTTGAAGTAAAAATTCGTGGCGCAGTATATCCCATGAATATTGGGTTTCCATACTTCGTTCTCGAACCAATTCTCCAGAAACTTTCAACACAGACATTTTTCGTAAATGTGAAAAAAGTCGGCGAAGAAGACCATAAACTTCTCCAGGAAAGAATTCGTTCCTCTGATATAAATGTCAACGCTGTTTTTTCAGAAACAAACATCAGCGTAAATGATTTTCTATCCTTGAATAAGGGTGACATCATTCAACTTTCAAAGGAACTCGATGAGGAGTTAGGCGTAAAGGTTGGTGACAAAATCAAGATGTTTGGTGTCCCGGGTAAAGTGGGACGAAAGATGGCAGTCAAGGTAACACGTAAAATAACTTTCGAAGAAGAATTAGCTCTTGGAAAGTGAGGAAACAATGAGCGTAGAAGCAAGAAACAGAACATTTGAAGAATCAGGTCTATCAATCATGTCCGATGTGTTTGGACCGATTCTCAATCGCGGAGTAGAGATCACAATCTCATCTATTGAAGATGCTTCTGAAGAAACTTTATCTTCATTGTTTCCAGAACCATCAGTCCTCGTTGAAGCACCAATAGAGGGTATTGCGACGGGGAATATGTACTTCGTATTCAGTCAGAAACTTGCGGCAGGGATTACTGATTTAATGGTTATGGGTGATGGATCAGCTCCTTTCAACGAGCAGGAATCCCTTGACGGTATCTCAGAAGCCACAAATCAAATCGTTGGAGCACAGGCTACGGCTTGGGCTGAAGAATCTTCCAATGATGTAAGATCTGGTGGAGCACAGGGGAAATTGGTTCCTGTTTCTGATTTTGGTATATCATTGGATCAGATGGTCCAGGTTAGTTTCCTGATAAATATTGAAGACTGGGGTGAAGAAACTTTTGTTAAGCTTCTTCCGAAGGAGATGCAGGATACTCTTGGCAATTTATTGGGCTCTCAAGCTGAAGAAGATCTGAGTGCAGAGACAGATCCATTCCTTACAGGTGCAAATGCAACTGAACCTCCACAACAGGTCAGTTCGCCATCGCCACAATCTTATAAAAAAGCAGATTTTGGTGATTTTAGTGCCACAGAGGCCATGGTTCCCACTATGGATGCACCTAAAAACCTTGATCTTCTACTGGATATCAACCTTCCTGTTACGATTGAATTGGGTAGAACTTCCATGCTGATCAGGGACGTACTGGAGATCGGTCCGGGTTCAGTTATTGAACTCCAGAAGCTTTCAGGTGAGCCAGTTGATCTCTATATTAATAACAAGCATTTTGCCTTAGGTGAAGTTGTCGTTATTGATGAAAATTTCGGTATTCGTATTACCGAGTTGCTGAGTGTAGAGGAAAGAATAAAGGCTCTTAAATGACCAAAGCGAGCATAAAAAGGAAAATATCAGTACTAACGCTGTTCCTGTTTCTGCTCCCATTCAACGTTATAGCACAAGCAACAAAAGATAATCACGACATAAGTTTTACTGCGGCTCTTGTACGAACAGGTGCCGCATTGTTGTTAGTACTGGCCCTGATCTTCTTCGTAGTTTATCTGATGAAAAGATTTTTACCGTCAATAACCGGTAATGTGATGGCCGTCAGGGACTTCAAGAAAGACAAAATAGAAATTATTTCGTCAAGATCACTTGGACCAAAAAAATCATTATATATCATAAAAGCGGATGGCCGTCGTTTTTTGATCTCATCCACGGATAATGTCATTTCCTTATTGAGTGAACTGGAGAAAGCTGAAGAAGAAATCAAGCAGGAATCTTCAGAAAAATCTCCTGAAGTTTAAAATATTTTATTCTACGTACAAAAGAAGAAATATTAGTACCTTAACATATCTATAACGTTTGATTAAAGAGGTGTTTTATGAGTTTGTATGATGATAACATTACAAACTCCGAAAATGAGTCTTTTTCCGCCGATAGTGCTAATCTGGAAGAAGAGCTTACAAATATTGAATCGGGTTCAGCACCACCAAAAAATCCCGATGAAACAGGCTCCTCTGTTACACAAGGTAATATCGCGATTAATGTGACTGTTTCTACGGATGCACTCGAAGGCTATGTCACAATAAGAACACCCCCAAGAACCAAAGTCCCTCGTACGATGGTTGATGAAGCCATTGCAAAAGAGGGTATTATTCAAGGTATTGATAACGATAAAATTGATGAACTCTGTGAACCAAGTGGCGTGCGTGGGCATCCAGTTACAATAGCCAGTGGAAGGCGTCCAGGCGCAGGCCGTAGAGCTTCCATCGAGTTCTTTTTTGATACTGATCCAAAGCCAAAGTTGAGACAACGGAAAAACGGTAAGGTTGATTACCGTGAGACTGGAGTAATTCAACAGATAGAAAAGGGCGGTCTCTTAGCGTTAAAAACCCCTGCTGCCACAGGTGATGAGGGTATCTCTGTAACTGGAAAGGTAATCAAGGGAAAGCCCGGTAAAGACGCCATCTTGCAAAGAGGATCAGGTACAAAGTTTGAAGATGAAGAAAAGTGTCGACTTGTAGCAGCTATGTCAGGTTGTGCACAGTTACATAAGGATGGTGTTGTTGAAGTATCAAATGAGTATATCGTAAACAGTGATATTGACTATAAAACCGGAAACATTCGTTTCGATGGCACTGTTATCGTAAAGGGCAATGTAAAATCAGGTTTTTCTGTTATTGCCACAGGTGATCTTGAGATCGCAGGAATCGTTGAAGATGCAAACATCTACTGTGGAAGAAACTTGTTGGTCAAAGGTGGTTTTGTAGGCAGTGGAAAAGGTGTTTGCAGGGTTTTCGGAGAAACGCATATAAAGTTCCTGGAAAACCAGACTGTTTATGGTAATGGTGATATTTATGTTGCAGAAGAAATTGTACATGGCCGTGTATATTCTCGTGGTCAAGTCTTTGTGAAATTTGGAAAAGGTGCAATTATCGGTGGAGAAGTATATGGTAGAGAAGGAATAGAAGCAAAAATCCTTGGGAATATCCATTACCTGAAAACAAAATTGATTGTTGGACAGGACAGTCAAATGGATGATGCCATGGAAAAAATTGAAAAATTGATGAATGTCAAAGATATCACTCGAGAGAAGATGCAGGCTGGTATTAACAACATGGTCAGTTTAAAGTACTCAGAAGATGGATTATCCGACGAGGAAGAAAAAGATCTTGAATATCTTTATCATGTTCTGGGGAACTTTGATAAATGGGTTGACCTTATAAGTATGAAACAAGAAGTCTTTATTGAAGAAAGACAACGACTCGACCTTGATACATATGTTCTCGCAAAGGTAAAAGCTTTTCCAAATGTCATTATTGGTATTGATAATCTTGTAAAACAGATTGATACTGAAACTGGACGTATGATATTTCGCTTGGAAAATGGCGTGATAGAGGGTGGTCGTCCTAGTGGTTATGAAGAAGAACAGAGGAATGCACATAAGAAAAAAGTAGAAGAATTGAGAGAAAAGTTCGAAACGGCATTTGAGAATAGTAAAGCCAAAGAAAAAGAAGAAGCTCAAAAAAATGAAGCCAAAAAATAAAAAGAATTTTAAGAAGGCAAGTTATGGCCTGACAATATTGCTTCTACTTTTCATGAGTATAGGTTTTGTTGGGGAGGCTCCTGCTCAAACAATACCCAAGGTAACTCTTGGTGTTGAAGATGTTGAGAATGCTCAGGATCTTGCAGTTACAATACAGATTCTATTGCTGTTAACTGTACTCACTTTGGCACCTTCAATCTTGATTATGATGACGAGTTTTGTTCGCCTGGTTATCGCTCTTCACTTTTTAAGGCAGGCATTGGGAACTCATGCACTTCCCCCAAATCAACTTATTGTTGGTTTGGCACTTTTTCTGACATTCTTTATCATGTCACCAACTATAACTCAAATTTATGATAACGCATGGACACCCTATGCTAATCAGGAAATTACACTTCAGACTGCTTTTGACCGTGGACAGGAACCGTTAAGAGCTTTTATGTTATCTCATACACGTGAGAAGGATCTGGAAGTGTTTATACGTATGGCTGACATGCCGCAACCAGATTCACCAGCGGCGTTGCCAATGAGAGTAATTATTCCTGGATTTATTATTAGTGAACTGAGAGTGGGGTTCCAGATTGGATTTCTGATCTATATGCCCATGTTGATCGTAGACATGGTAGTTGCTTCTGTTTTGATGTCAATGGGGATGATGATGCTTCCGCCCATTATGATAAGTTTACCATTTAAGTTATTGTTATTTGTACTTGTTGATGGATGGTATCTGGTAGTACAATCACTTGTGGAAAGTTTCAGATGACACAGGAATTCGCAATCTATATTGTTCGGGAAACACTTTTTACAGCGTTGATGATAGCTGCACCAATGTTATTGGCGGGGTTGTTGACGGGGCTGACGATCAGTCTTTTACAGTCATTAACTCAAGTAAATGAGATGACATTAACTTTTATTCCCAAAATTCTCGCTGTAGTGACAATTCTAATCCTTTTTGCACCTTGGATGATCAATATTATGGTTAGTTTTGTTCATATGATCTATGGACATGTTACAAACATGGGTTAGTGAGGAATATGTGACTGATACGATTGAACCAAAAATCCTGGTAATCGACGACGAAGAGAGTATCAGAACTATGCTCGGGCAGGCGCTTGAGATCGGTGGTTTCAGAGTAGAAACTGCTGAAGATGGTGTCGCGGGTATGGAAAAATTTGAAGCCGATGATTCCTTTGGTGTCATTCTGACAGACTTGATGATGCCCCGGATGAATGGGATGGAAGTGCTTGAAAAAGTTAAGCAGATGGATCCCGATGTCGAGGTGCTAGTACTTACGGGTTTCGGTGGGAATGAATCCGCAATCGAAGCGATGAAAAAGGGTGCTTATGACTATCTGCAGAAGCCTACAAATGTTGAAGAATTATTTCTAACGGTAAGGAAAGCACTCGAACGAAGGCGTTTATCAGCTGACAATAAAAAATACCAAAAGAATCTTGAAAAACTTGTTGATGAATTAGCAAAACAAAATGAGGAACTTGAGAAGACACTTGGGGAGTTGAAAGAAGCTCATGACCAACTGGTCCAGTCAGAAAAAATGGCATCTATAGGTCAGTTGTCGGCCGGCGTGGCCCATGAGATCAACAATCCTATCGGTTTTGTTCATTCAAATCTAGGTACGCTTGGAAAATATTTAGGGAAGATCAAGAATTTTATAGATGAAGTTGACTCACATGTAAATAATGGTCAGCTTGATAAAGAGACTTACCAAAAACTCTTAAAACAGGAAAAAGTTAAATTTATACTTGAAGATATCGTAGAAATACTTAATGAATCACATGAAGGTACACTGCGTGTTAAAACCATTGTAAAAGATTTGAAAAATTTCAGTAACATCGACCGGGCGCAAATTCAGGAAACATCACTGGAAGATGGCCTGGACAGTACTTTGAACATTGTATGGAATGAGATAAAATACAAAGCAGAGGTAATAAAGGAATACAGTGATACACCTGATGTAACATGTAATCCTCAGCAGGTGAATCAGGTATTCTTAAACCTTCTGGTTAACGCTGCTCATGCCATAGATAAGTCTCCTGGAAAGATTATTATCAGGACTCAAGACTTGAAAAATGGATTCGTCCAGATTGAAATTGAAGACAATGGTTCAGGAATAGAAGAAGACAAGATTAAAAAGATATTTGATCCTTTTTTCACCACAAAAGACATCGGCGAGGGCACAGGTCTTGGACTATCTATAAGTTACAGGATTATAAAAGATCATGGTGGTGAAATCGAAGCATTTAGTGAAATTGGTAAAGGTACAACCTTCAGAATTAGTCTGCCTGTTGAAGGTCCACCAGAAAAGAGTAACGGATGAGTGCTATGGAGCATGAAGAAAAACTTCTCGTATTTGTTGACGATGAACCTAATATTCTTAAAGCACTTAAGCGGGTGTTTTTTGAAGATGATTTTATTATTGAAACGTTCACTAAAGGTCAGGATGCGATTGAATTTGCCAAGGAAAATGATGTCAATTTGATTATTTCGGATCAAAGAATGCCCGAAATGGTCGGGACAGAATTACTTAAGGAATTCAGAAAAATACATCCTGATTCAATGCGTATCATTCTTACAGGTTTTGCTGATATGGATGCTGCCGTTGATGCTATTAACAACGGTCAAATTTATCAGTTTGTTTTTAAACCCTGGAATGATGAAGAATTACGTTCCATGGTGCTTCGTGCACTTGAAACTTTTGATCTTCAGCAAGAAAATGCACGTTTGCTTAGCGAACTAATGCAAAAGAATAATGAATTAAATGATTTAAATGCTCAACTTGGACAAAAAGTAAAAGAACGTACGGCGTTAATCGTTCAGAAGAATCTAGAACTCGGCAAAGTTAATAGAACCCTCGAATCATCGTTAATGAACAGTATCAGGGTTTTTGCCAATTTGATAGAACTTATCCGGCCTGCCATTAGTTCGCACGCAAAACGTGTTACCAATATGGCCAAGGGATTTGCAAAGGATATGGGGTGGCCGAATGAGAACCTCCGCGATCTTGAAGTGGCGGGCTTGCTTCATGATATCGGAAAACTGGCGATACCTGCTGACATTCTTAGGAAAAACAAAGATAAATTGACCGAAGTCGAAAAAGAGATGCTGAACAACCATCCAATTCTCGGTCAAAATATGTTGGGAGCCATAGACTCATTTAATAAAATTGGCCAGATCATCCGAAGCCATCATGAGAGATGGGATGGAGGTGGTTTCCCTGATGGTCTCCGTGGTGAAGATATCCCTAAGGAAGCCAGACTTTTAAGTCTCTGCAATATTTATGATCACTTGAAGAATGATCAAGAAGGCGTAAGCCAGATATTTATCCATAAGTTCTTCCGTAATAATTCAGGCACAACCTTCGATCCCAAAATGGTAGAATTTGTAATGTCAATTTTCCTTGAAGAAGCAGGAGAAGAGGAAAATGAGAGAAGATTACAAATATTACCTCATGAACTGAAGCCTGGAATGATACTTGCACATAGTCTTATGACAGGTAAGGGTATTTTCCTTCTACCTGAAGGTCAGCTTCTAAAAGAGACACATATTCGCTCCATTCATGATATTCAAAAGGTTGACCCCATTGCTGGAGTAATTGAAGTAATCCTGAAATAGGGAAGAGAGAGTTGTGGATATTCTGACTTATAATCTGGACCAGCTAGAACGTTGGTTCCTAATGTTGTTCAGGATTTCCAGCCTGATGATTGTTCTTCCTTTCTATGGCTATACATCCATTCCTGTAATTGTCAGAATGGCTACCTCTGTAATTTTAACCTCTTTTCTGTTTCCTCTTCATCCTGAAATGCAGATTGTAGTAGGGACAGGAGTTATCTCGTTTTTTGGGGTAGTTCTTCGTGAGGTTGGAATAGGTCTTGCAATAGGAATGTCTGCAACCCTGTTATTCTACGGTGTTCAGTTTGGTGGTCATGTCATCGGTCACACGATGGGATTTGCCATTATTAACATCATGGACCCACAAAGTCAGCAACAAGTACCTCTCATGGGGCAATTACTTAATTTACTTGCAATTATGATATTTTTAACATTTAATGGTCATCACTTCCTGCTAATGGTAATCAGTGAAACATTTGTTCGGATTCCCATTGGAACCGGGATGATGTCAGGGTTAGGGGTTGAAGCTTTTGCTAGACTGGGGGCGGATATTTTCGTGACAGGTGTTAAGATTGGTTCCCCTGTTCTGGTATCAATTCTTGTGGCAGAGTTCGCTTTAGGATTCCTGGCGAGGACAGTTCCTCAAATGAATGTGTGGATTATCGGTTTTCCACTTAAAATAGGTCTTGGATTACTTACTCTCGGTCTTTCGCTACCGATGTTTATCTATGTCTTCAGTAAAGTATATAGTAACTGGCAAGGTGATATTATCGACTTCATTACCATTATGATGACAGGCTAAATTATGCCAAAAGAAAATCAACTTGGACAAGAAAAGACGGAAAAACCCACGGGTAAACGAGTCCGTGAGGCTCGTAACGAGGGAAATGTTACTAAAAGTATGGAGGCAAATAGTGCCGCTGTTCTTCTATCAGGTATGATTGCATTGATGGCTTTTGGTGGCTGGATGATGAACCGTTTAATGACAATGGCAACAACCGTTTATTATCGTTTAGAAGATATTGCTCTTGAAAAATCGACATTCCAGGATTATTTGGCAACATCTGTTGTATGGGTACTTTCAACGTTGTTACCCATCTTTCTTATCATTGCAGTAACCGGAATAATAATAAATCTCATCCAATCAGGATTTCTGTGGTCCACCAAATCACTGAAACCGAAACCGGATAAACTGAATCCCTTTAAAGGGGCAAAAAACATCCTTAACCAGCAAGCGTTTGTTCGATTTTTCTTTAATATCGTTAAGGTGATTATTGTCGGATGGGTTGGATATGTTATCGTAAGGAATGCATGGACAAAATTTGTACCTTTGATGGATTCAAGTGTCTGGTTGATCTTCTTATTTCTGGTTCACACCGTGTTGAAATTGATGATGTGGATTATCGCCGTTTTGGGTATTGTTGCCATTATTGACTTTGCTTACCAGAAGTACAAGTATATTGAAGGTTTGAAAATGAGTAAGCAAGATGTTAAGGATGAGCGCAAAATGATGGAAGGTGATCCTCAAATAAAACAAAAAATCCGTCAAACACAGTTCCAGATTGCATTTAACCAGATGATAAAAGATTTGCCGAAAGCCGATGTTGTCGTAACAAATCCAGTCCACGTTGCGGTTGCTTTGAAGTATGATCAAGAATCTATGGATGCACCCATTATGTTAGGTAAAGGTTTAAGAAAATTAGCCGCTAGAATAAAAGAAGTCGCGCGTGAAAATGACATTCCAATCGTTGAAAACCCTCCGCTAGCTCGAGCACTATATAAACATTGCGAAATAGGCGAGGATATCCCCGGTCAATTCTACCAGGATGTGGCGGAAATTCTAGCCCAGATATACCAGTTGGAAGCAGAACTAAACTCAGTATAAACAATCCTACATGTTTAGGCATAGCACTTGCTAAAGTTGTATTGACGAATCCCACTTAAAGGCAAGTGTAATGGCTGAAGCTCAGAGTAAGAGTTATCTGAACACCGAACAGAAAATCAAGCAGATTCCATGGTTGGATAATTTTACCAATCGTTCGGATATCTTAATAGCTTTAGCGGCTGTTGGTGTCATTATCCTGATGATCATCCCCGTTGCTCCTCAGATTCTTGACGTATTGATTGCCTTAAATATCACTCTTGCTTTAATCGTATTAATGGTATCAATGTATACCATGAGATCTCTCGATTTCAGTGTATTCCCCGGGTTATTACTTTTGCTGACCTTATTCCGGTTGGGGATAAACGTTGCCAGTACGAGAATGATTCTAGGTGAAGCATTTGCCGGCGATATCATCGCCTCGTTCGGTTCATTCGTTGTCAAGGGAAACTACGTCGTTGGTATTGTTATTTTCCTGATTCTCGTAATTATCAATTTTATGGTCATTACAAAAGGTTCAGGTCGTATCGCTGAAGTTGCCGCCCGTTTTACATTGGACGCTATGCCCGGTAAACAGATGGCGGTTGATGCGGATATGAATAATGGTGTCATCGATGAAGATGAAGCAAGGCAACGTCGTGATGATATCCGACGTGAAGCTGATTTTTATGGTGCCATGGATGGTGCTGCCAAGTTTGTACGTGGTGACGCGATGGCTGGTATCATTATAACGATTATCAACATCCTCGGTGGATTATTAATCGGTATGGTCCAAAGGGATATGGGATTTGGACAAGCTCTTTCAACCTATACACTTTTAACGGTAGGTGATGGGCTTGTCAGTCAGATACCGGCGCTTGTTATCTCAACCTCTGCAGGTATTATTGTTGCCAGGGCAGCATCAGAAATGAATATGGGACGTGAATTCACCGGTCAGTTATTGATGAATCCACGTGCCCTATTTATAACTTCAGGTGTGTTGACCTTTTTCGCTTTAGTGCCAGGTATGCCGACTATACCCTTCCTGTTACTTGCAGCATCGACTTTTTACATCGGATTTATGACCACACGATCAAAGAAAAAAAATGAAGTAGAAGTCCTTGCAATGGAAGCCGAAGTTCCTCAAGTCAAGGGTGAAGACAAGATTGAGGATTATCTCTATATTGATCCTATGGAACTGGAGATTGGTTATGGGTTGATTCCATTAGTGGATAAGGAAGAGGAAGGGGATCTACTAAGCAGAATTACAATGATCCGAAAACAACAGGCGATGCAGATGGGGGTTGTTATTCCGCCAATTCGTATCAGGGATAATATCCAACTAAAACCGTCCGAATATATTGTCAAGATTAGAGGTAATGAAGTTGCTAGAGGTGAATTGCGTCTAGGCTATTTCCTGGCATTAAACCCGGGAACAGCAATAGACAAGATCGATGGAATAAAAACAAAAGAACCGACCTACGGTTTACCAGCTTTGTGGGTAAATCAGCAGAATAGAGAACGGGCTGAGAATGCAGGCTATACAGTAGTAGAACCTACGGCTGTTCTTGCCACTCATCTGGTTGAAATCATAAAAGCCAATGCACATAAACTGCTGACAAGAAAAGACGTTAATAACTTGATAGATAACCTTAAGATGGAAAATCCAACGGTTGTAGAGGAATTAATTCCAAATATGATGACAATCGGTGGGGTACATAAGGTCTTGCAGAAGCTTCTGAAGGAATCCATTCCTATCCGTGATCTAGGTACTATCCTTGAAACTCTTGCTGATTATTCTCCGATGACCAAGGATACAGACGTGTTAGTAGAATATGTCAGGTACTCACTATCGCCGACGATTACACAAAAGTTCCAGGACGAGGATGGAAAACTCTACGCACTAACTTTAGATCCAGAGGTAGAGAACGTATTGGCCGAGGCAGCACAACAATCAAGTCGCCAAGGGCATTTTGGGGTAGTTGATTTACCGCCAAATATCATAAATGCTGTTTATACCAGTCTTTCGGGACATGTGGAAGGAATGACTTCAAGCGGAAGACAACCAATTGTGATAACATCGCCTACGGTACGTCAAGCCTTCAGACGTTTAACTGAGCCTGTATTACCGCAGTTGATAGTCTTATCTTACGGTGAGCTCTTGGTAAACGTGCAGGTTGAATCAACCGGCATGATATCCTTGACGAAAAAGGAACCTGTACAGGAATAACTATTCCTGCATTAGTTGAAGTTAAAAGGGAACTCTAGTAATGATTATAAAGAAGTTTGTCGCTGAATCCATGAATGAAGCACTTGCGCAGGTAAAGCAGGAGCTTGGTGATGATGCTGTCATTCTTCAGTCTCGTAAAGTTGAAAAAGATGGATTATTGAATTTTATTGGCAAAAGTGGCGTTGAGGTTACTGCAGCCACACCCGATAGAAATCCTCCTCCACCTAAAAAAGCTGAGCGAGCGTTAAAAAAGAATCAGAAGGACATGCTTCGAAAAAGCATTAATCCAAAAGATAATATGCCGCTTGGTACGAGAAGGTATGCTGACAATTCGAATTTGAGAAAGAGTTCTGATCCTGTCCCAGATCTGGAAATTAGGGCCATGCGTGAAGAGATCAAGAGCCTAAAGGGTTCAATCAAAGAATTATCTGAATCTCTCAAATACAAAAATGCTCCATCGTTACCTCCTTTATTAAAAGATGCTTGGAGTAATCTGGTTGAAAATGGGATGACCGAAAAACTTGCTCACGATATTATACAGAGTCTTCATAGCCAATTGTCCGGTCAAGATTTGAATAATGAAGAAATACTGGAATCATCACTAAACGATATCCTTTCAGCGCGGTATAGAACCAGCGATTTAGCAACACTTAAAAATACATCAAAAGGTCCCAATATCATTGCACTTATTGGTCCAACAGGTGTTGGTAAAACGACGACTTTGGCCAAAATGGCAACAAACGAAAGTATTTTTAGAAACAAACGAGTAGCATTAATTTCTACTGATACTTATCGAGTCGCAGCAGTGGAGCAATTAAAAACTTTTGCAGGTATAGCAGGTATTCCGATGGAAGTCGTTTACCGTCCAGAGGAACTACCTGTTGCTATTTCAAAGCATCAGGATAAAGATATCATTTTAATTGATACAGCTGGCCGTAGCCAGAGCGATGTTGAAGCACTGGGAGAATTAAAAGAGTTTATGGATGAAGGTCAGCCAGATGAGACAATTCTGGTTTTATCCGCATCTACGAGGTTAGAGGATCAACGAGATATTATTGATCAATTCAGTATTACACCCTCAACCTCAGTGATTGTAACAAAACTCGATGAAATTTCCAACGGCGGGCATCTACTGGAATTGGCAAGTTTGATACCTAAGTCATGGGTATATTTGACTACTGGGCAAAATGTTCCTGATGATATTGTTGCAGTAGATCGTGTGATGCTGGCGGCCGTAACAACTAAAAAAGAGTATTTTAATCAGCTCCGCGAAAGCAAGTTTGTTCTTCCAGACTTCTGAGAAAATGTTACCTTAGAAGTAGAGCAAGTTTTAGAAAATAACCCTGTAAAATTGAGGACGTCTTGATAGGCGATCAAGCAAAATCACTTAGAGATCGAAACCGAAGACTCGGAAGAGGTTCCTCTTCAAATAGGCAAACGCGTGCAAGGAAAATCGTTGTTACGAGTGGAAAGGGTGGAGTTGGAAAAAGCAACTTCAGCCTCAACATGGCGATAGCACTTGGTCGTATTGGTCAAAGAGTCTTATTGATAGATGCTGATACCAACCTTGCCAACATTGACATTTTGCTGGGATTGCATGTTAGATACACTCTCGCTGATGTTATTCTCGGTTCCGCTTTTTTCTCCGATGCTTTGATAGATGGTCCGGAAGGTATCCATATCCTTCCCGGATCTAGCGGTGTTGTGGAAATGGTTGAACATGATGAGGTTATTCTACAAAGAATGTCGGATGCTTTTGATGAACTCGAACAGCGTTATGATATTCTATTGATAGATACGGGGGCTGGATTATCAGAAGGGGTTTTGCAGTTTGTTCTGGGAGCTGATGATGTCCTGCTCGTAACTAACGCAGAACCTACATCAATCACTGATGCTTATGCAATGGTAAAAGTAGCAACACACAGAAGCCCGACGTTAAAGATTCACCTGATTGTAAACCTTGTCCCTAATCAGCTCGCGGGGAAAGATACTTTTGAAAAATTACAATTAGCTGTCAGGAATTTCCTTCAGGTTGAGATTGATCATCTGGGGTCACTACCATTGGATCAGAACGTCCAAATTGCAGTCAATGAACAGAAACCTTTCCTGGTTCATTTTCCACGCAGCTCAGCGTCATCTGCCATGGTTCTGATGGCAAACAGATTAATGAAAATCGTAAATGACAATAAAGTTGAAGAAGGCAATTTCCTGAACAGAATACTCCAGCATAAGGAGAAGTAAAATGCCTTCCTGGAAAGAACTAAGTAAAATTATAGGTGGTTTGATCCTCCTCGGAATGATAGCATTTAACCTCTATGAAGGTTCGGGCATACTCACGTCTATTTTCAGAGGAGTTGTTGCTTTCCTCGTTTTCAACATTATCAATATCGTACTCTCTAACATATTGGCTAAAATACTGAATGATTTTGAATATCGTCGTTTGCAGGAGATTATTGCCTTGGAAGAGGCAGAAGAGAAAGCCAGACTTGAAGAGGAACAATTACTGCAAATGGATGAAGAAGGGTTTGATGACGAATGACACCCCTTGAGCTTGCCAAGAGGGATATTGCCGACATCTGGAAATTCTGGGCAAAAAATAAAACCCAGGATATCAAGGATGAACTCGTTATCAGATACATACCGCTCGTCGAACAAGTTGCCGGCAGGATGAAAATTGGTCTTCCTGATTCTGTCCAACTGGATGAATTGGTTAATTCGGGCATAATCGGACTGATCAGTTCGGTTGAAAATTTTGATGCATCCCTCGGTTTTAAATTTGAAACTTATGCCGTAAACCGAATTCGTGGATCAATACTCGACAGCTTACGTGACTACGACTGGATGCCCCGATCAATAAGAACAAAAACAAAAAATCTTGAAGCAGCCTTGGTTAAACTCGAAGGGATGCTTGGTCGAGTCCCAAATGATGAAGAAGTTGCAAATGAACTGAACCTGGAATTGGATAATTACTATTCAATGCTTGAAGAGGTGAAAGTCGCATCCATCCTGTCACTTGATCAACCTATTCCAGGACCAGAGGGTGAAAAAAGCAGTCTATCGGAATTGGTAGTAGACGAAGACGCTGAAAGCCCGACGGAAATAGTTGAGTGGAATGAAGCCAAAGAGATTGCCAAAAAATTAATCAGCAGTCTTTCACAACAGGAAAGACTAGTAATTTCATTATATTACTATGAAGAACTTACTTTACGTGAGGTCGGTGAAGTCCTCAGTATAAGCGAATCAAGGGTATCACAAATTCACAGTAAAGTGATTCTTACGCTCAAAGGTAAACTTAAGAAAATTACTACAGAAAAATACGATACGGCTTGAGGTGAAAGATGGTCAAGCCAATGGACCTGCAGGATAATCTCTCAAAAACCCTCATCGCTCAAAAGATGGCTGAACAAAGTCATGAGGGAGCTGAAAGACTCAAACAGAGTCATCAGGAATTAGCTCTGCAGAAAATGGAAGAAAGACAGAAGAATCAGGCAAAAACATTGGGCGAAAAGCCTGGAATGGAAGAAGTCTCAAAGGATTCACCAGATCAGAAGGATCAGAGAGGAAAAAAGGGACGAAAAAGAAAGAAGAAAGACGACAGTTCTGAAGACTTGAATGACTTGAGAAAAAGAAGAGAAGAAGATGACAAGGGTAAAGGTTCTCGCTTGGATGTAAAAGGCTAAATATCTATATTTCTGATAACTATAGGGGAGTCAAAAACGACGAAACAGAATTTTATAAGAGGAAGATGGTCAGTAGCCATCATTTTTTTATGCATAGTCACTTTCATTGGGAATAGTTATGCCTCAACCCTGATAGTGGCCAATGCTAGTTACTCAAAAGAAAATGGATCGATCCTCGTACTAAAATTCGACAGGAATCAACCCCTAGCTCTTGAAAACTATTCTGGTAGAACGATAACTCTTCATGCTCGTGGTCTAGAACCAGGTGCAATTTCTTTTCAAAAGAAAGGACATATTCGTGGTATAAGCGTTTATGCCGATAGAATAGTCATTGATTGTAGCAGGTATGTTAAAGTAAAAATGATCCCCGCTGGAACAGGTACTTATATATTTCATTTCCAAATCACAACTGAACCATCAACTGCAAGTGAACCAATTCAATCATCACAATCGTCCAGGGAATCTAGCCAACAAACTTATCGACAGCAGGAAGAGCCACAGGAAACGCCAGAAGCATCAAACAATAATTTCTTAGAAGACCAAGTAGAACCTGATAACACTTACCGTGATATCGATCCCGAACTGGAAATTATTATTCCCTCAACGATAAAACTGGCAATTCAGTTGGCCTCTGATGGTGAATCAGGTAGAGCAATTGCATTACTAAATAGTATACAAGCTTCTGATCCCGATTTTCCCTGGAGTCGATTTGCAATTGGGAAGATTTACGAAGAGAATGGAGAAATTAGCAGGGCATTGGATAAATATCGTCAAGCCTTGATCTTTCCTGAAACAGAATCTATCGCTGCAGTTCATATAGCTCTTGTATTCCAATCAATGGGAAATGCCGAATCAGCCATCAGCATGTGGGAAAGAGTGTTAGAGCTTTCAGGTGGGCAATTGAACCTACCTGAAGGAGAACCAGAAACTGCTCAATATGAAGTACTTGACGTTGGAAAAGAAAAACTGCCATTTTTTGAAAGGTTCAGATTATACCTAATAATCATTGCTGTTGCAATAGTATTGGGCGCCGGTGTATTCCTGTTTTTCTTCTTTAAGAATAGAAAAAAGAATATGGGTGATCTGGATGAATTTGGAATACCAACCGATATGTATGAAGATGAAGACGTTCAAGAAAAAGAGGAAAGTGCAGGTCCAAAAGTTGCCAAAATGTATGCAGAGCAACAGGATGTTGAAGAAGACGATGACGAGGATGATATTGACAGTCAGATTGCAGAACTGGATAGAATGGTCGAAGATAGTATCGATCTAGACGATGAAGATGATTTTATGAATGATTCTGCTCTTTCGGATACCAAAGTTAAGAAAGTTCAAACCCTTCATGAACAGGGTGCCACCGTCAGGGAAATTGCTGAAACACTCGGATTAGGTCAAGATGAAGTAAGGATGGCTATCAATTTGAGTGAAGCTTGATTGGCTCCTGAAACCCAAATGCGGCAAGACTTACCTTCCACTGGATAACACTGCCCGTAACCCCACTTTTTACATTCAAAAAACAGTACATAAGTGTCTAATAAATAGTGCAATAAACCTCACTTTCTTTAGGCATACCATTTGCCTTTTGCAGTAATGCATACTCTCATAAAAGAGGTAATTGGTATGATCCGAGGAATATACAATTCAGCTGCAGGTATGTTGCCGCGTTATTACAGACTTATCAATGTCTCGAATAACATGGCAAACGCTACTACCACAGCCTTCAAAGTAGATCGAAGATATTTTTCGACAGTTCTAAACAATGAAATTGTACAGCCGGGAGTAAACGGTCGCGCAAAACGTGTTGAAGATCTTGATAAGGGACTTTTTACAAATTTCCGTCAGGGATCGGTTTACGCTACCAACAAGAATACTGACTTCGCACTCAATGGCACAGGTTTTTTCACGGTAGAAAATCCTGATACCGGTGAACAGTATTTTACTCGTGATGGCAGGTTTAAAATCAACGCTGATAATGAACTAGTCACTTCCCTCGGTTTTAATGTCCTGGATGATTCCGGAGCACCCATTCAAATTCGTGAAAGACCTTTTTTCGTTGATGAAGAAGGTAGCATCTACGTACGTGGTCAGGAAGTCGCAACTCTGAATATTGTTGACTTCGAAGATTTAAACGTCATGCTGAAAAAAGGTGACAATCTCTATTCACTCAAAGAAGATGCACGACAAATAAAGCCTGAAGATACAACAGTTCAGCAGGGTTCCCTTGAGGAATCTAACGTCAATATTGTTGAAGAAATGGTTCACCTGATTCAGTTGAACAGGACCTTCGAATCATCACAGAAAGCGCTGATGGCGCAGGACCAATCTCTAGCCAAACTGGTTAGTCAGGTTCCAAAATTCTAAAAGGTGAACAAGGAGAAATATTATGATGCGCGCACTTCGTACTGCCGCAAGTGGTATGTACGCACAACAGTTATCCATTGATACGATTTCAAATAACCTGGCGAACGTAAATACTCATGGTTTTAAAAAATCTCAGGTTGAGTTCCAAGATCTTATTTATCAAACCATCCAATCGACTCATTCAGTTAGAAACCTTGGTACAGTGGTCCCAACCGAATTGCAGATTGGGCATGGTGTAAAACCGGTTGCGATTGAAAAAAGCTTTACACAGGGTAGCCCGACTCAAACGAGTAATCCTCTGGATATATCCATAGAAGGTGAAGGCTTTTTCCAGATTAGACGTCCAGATGATTCAATAGCTTTTACCCGTGACGGCAACTTTAAGTCAAGTCCTGATGGCCGAATAGTCACCTCAGATGGATACATCGTCGATCCCGAAATCATCATTCCAGAAGACACCCTTGATATCACCATTGATAGAGAAGGTTATGTCTACGCTTCTGTATGGGGAACAACAGAACCTATCGAAGTAGGTCAATTCGAGCTCGCCCGTTTCACAAATCCTGCAGGTTTAAGATCAGAAGGTCAAAACCTGTACGTCGAAACTGAAGCATCTGGTATTCCAATTCTTGGACAACCCGGTAACGAGGGAATGGGATCCTTGAACCAGGGATATTTGGAATCTTCAAATGTTGAAGTTGTAACCGAAATGGTCAACATGATTGTTGCGCAGCGTGCCTATGAGATTTCATCGAAAGCAATTAAAACAGCGGAAGATATGTTGGCACTAGCCAATAATCTTAAACGATAGATGAAAAAACAGACCTCGACATATAGTCTTCTTCTGGCGATGTGCTTTGTGTCCCTATCAAGCGTTCCGATGTGGGCAGATACCATCCAGCCAAACATTGATGGTGCAGTGCAGGAGTTCCTTGATTCACAGTGGGGAAGGGGCAATGTCGAGTGGATTCCCTACGGGAAACAGAGGGATTTTAAAAAATACGATGAATATGAAGTCCGGATCAGAGAAAATGTGAAACCCAGGGGAAAAACAATTCTCCAGATTGAATTGATAAAAGAAAGACGAATTGAGAGAGTAATCCCATACAGAATAGAGATTATCGCTTTTGCCGATATACCGATACTGTGCAGGGATTATGATCGAAATCAGGAATTGGTAAGTACTGACATTCGCTGGGAAAGACGTGACGTTTCAAATATTCGTAGTGAATGGATTGATGTTAATAGTGAGTTCCTGAAAGAAAGTACCTGGACTCGTAAGAGAATGAAAAAGGGTGAAGTTCTTTTTACAAAAAATGTTGAGAAAAAACCTCAAGTCGTAATGGGCGATCCAGTAACAATAATGGTTAGTAACGGTAGCGTCAATCTAAGAGTCCCGGGTATAGCAAGACAGAATGGAATGATTGGTGATATCATTAAGGTTGTAAACATTCAATACAACAATATCCTTCGTGCACGGGTGAAAGATGAAGCCCTTGTCGTGCTTGAACACGGAAGTATTTAAGAGGTATAAACATGACTAAAGTGAAAATAAATAGTGTGATGACAGTACTGATTGTTTGTTTTCTCATACTTCCATCAATCTGTCAGGCTCAGATGATGAAAGAAGTCGTCGCAAGATCTCTTTATGCTGACAAAAAGGCATTTAATGAGGGTGATATCATTACGGTACTGATTGTTGAATTCGCGAGAGGGACAAACGCAACTAACTCCTCAACAAATTCAGATAACCGACTTACAGCTGACGCAAACTCCTCCGGAAATTTCTCTGGAATTCTACCCTCATTTGGTCTGAATTCACAGCTATCTAACAAACATGAAGCCAAGGGTGAGACATCAACGGCCGGTTCTCTTGAAAGTAAGATGACCGCTATTGTCACTGAGGTGATGGAGAATGGGCTTCTGAGTGTACAGGGAACGAGGCAGATGAACGTAAATGGAGAGGTTCAAACAACTATCCTTACGGGCTTGGTCCGTCCCGAAGATGTCCGCACTGATAATACGATTTACAGCTACAACATAGCGAATGCCAACATTACGTACAAAGGCAAAGGCATGGCCACGACAGCAGGCAATCCCGGGATTCTTGCCAAACTTTTCAATTGGATATTCTGATGAAGAAAAATAGAATCTACAAAATATCTGCTATCCTTCTGGTGATACTCTTTACGGTGCCGATTATATACGCACAGTCAAGAATCAAGGATCTTGCAGATATAGAGGGTCTTAGTGACATACCGCTTGTTGGCTATGGTCTTGTGGTTGGTTTAGATGGAACAGGTGATAGTCCTCGTTCACTCTTCACCAATCAAGCAATGAGTAATATGTTGGAGCGTTTTGGTATTTCCATTAACAGCGATAGAGTAAGGGTGAGAAATGTCGCAGGCGTAATGGTTACGTCAAATCTCAACGTCTTTGGCAAAATTGGACAGAAAATAGATGTAATGGTCTCATCCATCGGTGATTCAAGGAGTTTACAGGGAGGGACATTACTACTTACTCCCTTAGTTGGACCAGATGAACAAGTTTACGGTGTGGCACAAGGTGCGGTTAGTATCGGCGGTTTTGCTGTAGAAAGTGGTGGTGTAAGTGTAAGGCAGAATGCCAGCTCAGTTGGTAGGATTCCGTCAGGGATGTTCGTCGAACGTGAACCAGGTGCGACTCTTGAAGGATTAGAATCTATCAGATATGCCCTTCATGATCCCGATTTCACTACTGCTAGAAACATTGCTGAATCTATAAATGGTGTATTAAGTCAATCCATTGCAACTGCAATTGATCCTGTGACAATTGAGATGGTTATTCCGCAAAATTATCCTGGTGGTCCACTTGCTTTAATTACTGATACCGAATCGATACGTGTTGAAAAAGATGTGAATGCCCGCGTAGTAGTAAATGAAAGAACTGGGACAGTAATTGTTGGTGAAGAAGTTCGTTTATCAAGCGTGGCAATCAGCCATGGCGCACTTTCTATTTCCATTGTAAACACACCGGTCATAAGTCAACCAGGACCATTTTCACAAGGTCAAACAGCCACACAAAATGCAACCTCGGTACAAGTTCAACAGGAAGGTACCGGTGTACGTGTAATTCAGCAGACAGCAAATGTTGGTGAGGTCGCAGGTGCCCTGAATAGTTTGGGTGTGACGCCACGAGACATCATTGCGATATTCCAGGCTTTGAAACAGGCTGGAGCTCTACAAGCGGAGCTAGTCATAATCTGATGGAAGATTTTAAAACAAATATCACTCATGACGCAAGCATGAACTGGATTCGAGGTAAGGTCCCGGCAAATGTGAATGATCCGGAAACCTATAAAGCTGCCAGAGGATTCGAATCCTACTTCGCAAGGTATCTACTTGATCAGGTAAATGGTTCTTCCAACATGATTGGTGGAAAAGGTTATGGCGGTGAGATTTATCAAGGCATGTTTGTTGAGGCGATTGGTGAAGAAATCGCTTCTACAGGTGCTTTAGGAATTACCGACATGATCTACCGTCAGATGATGGATAATAAAGGAATTGAACCCTACAAAGGCGAAAAAAGCGAAAACAAAACACTTATCAAGCCAGCTCATCGTTATGGCGAAATGATTAATGAAGCTGCGGAAAAATATGAAGTTGATGAAAATCTGATTATGGCTGTGATACAGCAGGAGTCTGCTGGAAACAGACATGCTGTTTCGCATGCTGGAGCAAAGGGTTTGATGCAATTAATCGATAGTACCGCGTTGGAAATGGGCGTTAGTAATCCTTTTAACCCGCGTGAAAATATTATGGGTGGTACAAAGTATCTGAAAATGCAGTTGGATGAGTTTGATGATGTGAAACTTGCTTTGGCTGCCTATAACGCTGGCCCTGGTGCTGTAAAAAAATATGGTGGCATTCCGCCTTATAAAGAGACAATCGATTACGTAAAAAAGGTGACTTCGAATCTGGAGAAACTGGATAAAGCTCGTGAAGAAATCACCCAGACAAGAAAAGCGATAGAAGACTTGACGAAGGTTCAGAATTTTATGTCGAAATACGGTCAACGCCCCGAATCCAGAGGTAAAGATGGAGCATGAACTGATAACTGAATTAATCACAATGATTAAAAAAGAAGAAGCATTGATGCAGGATTTTCTTGGGTTGCTTGAAAGTCAAAAACAACTTCTCGTGCAGAACAAGGCTGAGGAATTTGAATTGACAGTCACAAAACAGGAAGAGCTGATTCAGAAAATTCATGAACAGGAAGATAATCGGATAGAGAAGATAAAAGAGATTTCTAAAGGACTTCAGGTAAACGAAGATGAAATTACAATCACTCGTCTAGTTGAAATGAGTCTTGGGCAGGTTTCTACAGAACTAAATAGCGCGAAAAAAAGTATGACAAATCTGGTAGATAGAATCAGGAGAGCAAATTCAGTGAATGAATACCTGATTAAGAGGTCCTTAAATCTGGCCCAGCGGTCAATTGATTTACTTATCGATGAAAACTACCGGGATGTGATTTACAGTAAAGATGGAAAACTGAGCGGTCAAGAACGTAAGTCCATCTTGATAAACAAAACATTATGAGGCAGGAATGTCTTCATTTGTAGATTCAACAGGTGGAAATAACAGCCTTCAGTATCAGATGAAAATGGCTCGGGATGCATTGTTGGCCCAACAGGCAGCAATGAATACCGTTAGCCATAACGTCGCAAATGTCAATACAGAAGGATACCATCGCCAGAGAACCATTCTCGAAGCACGTGAAGGTCGTAGCGGCTTAAGTGGGTTATATGGTTCCGGTGTCTCTGTCCAGGGGACAGAACGGTCTTACAACGCCTTTGTAACCCGTCAGGAACGGGCAGAAATGGCAGACTGGGGAAGATGGGAAGCTGAATCCAATATGCTTCTACGTGTTGAAGAAGCTGTAAATGATTTAAGTGGTTATGGTATCGATACGGCGCTTGAGGAATTTTGGAACTCATGGGCTGATTTGGGAAACGATCCTGATAGCCTTTCAAGCAGAACCAATGTTGTGAATAAAGCTGAAGATTTAAGCCGAGCTCTCGATGATGCGGCCACTGAACTGGAGAATCTACGGGTAGAAGCGAATGTTTCAATGATGGAAACAGTAGATAGTGTAAATAGTTTATCAGCAAAAATAGCTGAACTAAACGAACTGATTTATACCGCTGTAGCTAGGAACCAAAATCCAAATGATCTGATGGATCAACGTGATCAGCTGATAAAGGATATGTCATCTTTAATTGATGTCACTATTAAAGAAGAATCCAATGGAAGTGTAAGTGTTTATGTAGGTAGTGATTCCCTTGTGTACAGGAACGAGAATCGAGAAATGGAATGGGAAATAGATATAACAGGTACTTATGGAAAAAACGGGGGAACCCCCATCTGGTCAGACACTAAAGCGGCTGTAACATATGCTGGTGGCCGTATACAGGGGTATCATGAAACTCGCGAAACAGTAAATAATACTGTTGGATCGCTCGATACATTCACTGACCAACTTCGTAGTGATGTGAATGATCTTCATAGTGCTGGAATCTCACGTGATGGAACCACCAATAACTATTTCTTTGCGTTGGGACAATTCGGTGCACATGACCTGAACGTTGATGAAGAGGTTTTAAGGGACCTTGATAAGATTGCAGTGGGTACCGTTGCTCCAACAGGTGATAATTCCTTAGCCACACAGATTTTCGAATTGCAGTTCACAAATCCATTTGAAGGTGGAACTACAACGTTTAACGAGTATTTCCAGAATATGGTGACAGATATCGGTGGGAAAACTCAACAAGCACTGATCCGATATGAAGCATCGGACGCAGCTAAAGTTCAAACCGAAAACTGGCAACAATCCTTCACAGGCGTAAACCTTGACGAGGAAATGACCTCGATGATTACTATTGAGTATGCCTATGCGGCTGCATCCAAAGTATTCAACACTGTCAATGACATGATGAATACCATTGTGAATGGCTTTGTCTGATAAATAGGAGTTATGATGAGAATTACCAACCAGATGAAGCGGAATCAGATGGTTCTGGATTTGAACAGATTACAAAATGAAATGTTCATCTCGCAGAACGTACTGAATACCGGCAAAGAGGTAAATCGTGGCAGCGATGATGCGGCGGCTGCACGAAGAATCATGCTGTTGGAAAATAGTAGTGCGCGTCGTGAACAGTACATCGAAAATATTGATGATGGTAAGGCCAGAATTGGGTACGCAGAATCACAATTGATGGCAGCCGAAGATATTCTTACTCAGTTAAGAACAGTTGCAATAGAGGGCTCAAATAGTGCCACAACTGATGTAGATAGAGAAGCACTGGCTGTGAAAGTGGATAACCTACTGCATGAACTTGTTTCAATAGCAAACGCAAGACATGAAGAACAATATATCTTTGGGGGATATAACACCCAAAGTGCTCCCTATGAAATTATCACTGATCCCGCAACAGGTGAAACCATTCAAGTGCGCGATCTGGAAGGATTAAATAACGGTGTTGACCTCGGGGCCAACATGGACGGTGAAATCTATCGAAAAACGTCCGATGGGGAAGATGTTAAAATAAATGTAAACGGCACGGATGTTTTCCAGACTGGTGATCCTGACGAAACGGGTGATGTATTTAAAGTAATTATTGATCTACGAGATGCTCTTCGGGATGGAATTGATAATGATGATGAACAAATAGCTGCCTTCCCAACTGATTTACTAGGCAGTCCCATTATGCCGCAGGAAGGCGATCCTGGTTATAATCCCGAGATATACAAATCGTTGTTAACTATCTCAGAGACAATGGAAAAACTTGATACCTCCGCCGACTTGATTCGGAACCAGTTGACAGTTCTTGGAGGAATTTATCAACGTTTGGACAACTCAGAAAATAAACATGAAGACATCAGCCTGATTGAATCTGAACATCTTTCAGAAATTCAGGATGCAGATATAACAGAATGGCTTTCAAAATTCCAACTTCAGTCCATTGCACTGGAACAGGCAATGAACGTCAGCTCACGTGTACTAAACGCCAATCTTGTGAACTTTATTCGGTAAGGAAGTAAGATGACTGATTTTAATCATTTAAGTAAAGATGTTTCAGAGTTGCTCTCAAGGATAACCCGAAATAACACAATTCTGGAAAATTCTGGAAGTGAAAGCACACTTGAAACAACAATCGTGATCATTCCGACTTTGGCTGAAAGAAAGTTCACTGAAAAAGCGAAGTTGATACTTGAAAGTGTTGTGAAGAAACTGGATTCCGAAAACTTCTGGCAAAATGTTTATTTCCTTGAGGCTGTTTCTGCCATGTGTTTAAGAGGAATAGAATCAGAAGACTCAGAAGAGAGAATTAGAAATAGCGTTGAACAGGTAATAAAACTAAGCAAGAACAAGGAATTAGAATATATTTTGAGAGCAGCACGATCTATTGTTATTGCTGGATTAGCACTGAAAGATAGCGAAGTAGTTGAAAATGGATTGATTCAAGCAAGAAGCGCTGTAGAAAACGGGAATGAATGGTCAGAAAATTATGATAAAGCCTTAAATGGATTGCTTGCATTAGCTGATCTCTACAAGATTTCTAATGACGAAGCTACCTACTCCATTATTCAAGAACGACTTCAAACTCTCGATGTTAACAGTGCTTCACTCATTAAAAAGACTACTGAACCGGATTTATTGGCAAGAAGTGGCGTCATTCTAGAAAAACTAGGTGAAATCGATGAAGCAGGATTGATATATAGCCATCTGGTGCAGGCTTTTTCACCTGATGAGTTGAGTTCATCTGCGCTAAAATTCAGAATTGAGCTTGGTGCACGCTTGTTTGGAGAATTAGAAAAAAAGAATGTAGAATTTGAATCAAATGACGCTCCTGTAAATGTAAAAGTTGAGACAGAGGAAAAATATACACAGGTTGAATTACCGGCAGAAAAAGCAGGAAGGTTCGAACAACCTCTGATCAGTGCTGTAGTAATTCAAGAAGATAGTCCTGAGGGTGTCACCGAATCAGTCTCAGCCCTTCTGGGGCAGAGTGTTATTCCCGATGAAATGGTAATTGTCTGGACTGACAAAGGAAGGAATTTGAACCTTCCAGATTATAATGGTTCTCTTGTTCAGATTACTACTGAAAAGAAGACATTTAGTAGTACAACCTGGAAGTTGGGTATAGCTGCGTCAACGGGCAAATGGTTGTGGATGCTCCGGGCAGGAACAAAACCGGAATCAGATGTTCTTGAAAAAATAGTCCCCTTTAGGTCCGATGAAGATATTGATGCCATCCATTTGAGCAAATCCAAAGGTGATCTGAAACCAATTCTGGATTCACTATCGATATCTCCAGCTCTTGAATCTGAAAGAGTGCTGGTTAAAAAGGAAACTTTCAGCGGCATCTCCTCGGATGTGCGTGTAAGAAGTTATGCTTTTTGGGCTATGTCCATAGAAAAATTAAAAGATGCAGTCTGGAAAGAAGTCATTTATAAGACAGGGGATCCATTCATTTCAAATCAACATGAACAGGATCGTTACTTGTTGGGTGATTCATCTGAAATCTACAGAAATTTTAAAGCAACCTGTCCTGAAGATAGAAAAGCTAGACAGTTATTCATTGATAAAACACGAACTTCATTTTACGACTTCCTGAAAAACAAATCGATACCATTGGTAAGCATAATTATAGACACAATGGGCGAAAAAGCTTCTGATTTAAAAACACTTGAAAGTGTTTTAGCTAATACAAGTAGTATTCCATTTGAAGTGATAACATCGACAACCAGAGAACATTCAGAAAATTTCATCGACTCGATAAATGAGCTGGGAATAATGAATGTTCGTGTTGAAAATAGCGAGATGTTGGCTGAAAATAGGAATAAGGCGGCACTGGAAGCTAAAGGGGAATACCTGGTCTTTGTAAGTGATGGTATACTTGTTCAGGAAAATTGGCTAAACCATCTAATTCAACCTCTTGAAAATGATCATAGTATAGGAATAGCAGGCGGTCTTGTTTATACAAATGCAGGAACAATTCTGCATGCTGGAGTGGCATTTTCAGGAAATTCAAATCCACACAGAATTCACTATGGTGGGTCAATCCTTCAGGGAGCTACACAAAAAGAAAGACGTTTCCAGGCTATTGATGATGATTTTCTTATGATACGTCGGGAACTTTTTGAAAAATTAGAAGGTTTTGACACTTGTTTCGATTCCCCATTGTTCAGCTATGACTTCTGTTTGACGGCAAGATGTACAGGTGTAGGGGTGACGTTTATTCCTAAATCGAGAGCTCTGAAAGCAGTTGTAAGTGAAATTATTACAAATGATGAATGGGACAACAAATGGGGTGGAAGGATCGAAGAAGATCTTCATGTGTATGCCAAACTGGATGGGTATGACTTGGAAGAACATGAAAATAACCTGAAAATGAAACCCAAGGGAAAACAAATTCCCGTTAAAAGTGTGCCAGAAGTAGAAAATCAAGGTAACCCAATAGATAGGGCTAAGATTATACACAAACAGCCTGAAAACAGTGAAAAAGAATTTGTCCAGTTGTTGGTAAAAGCAGAAAGTCACCTAAAGGATGGTAGCTACGACAAAGCAGAACACACGCTAAATATGGCTCGAAGTCAAGTAAACGGTAATGTTAGTAATCGCGTTCAGTACTGGACACTACTGGGAGATGCCAGATTCCGTCTTGAAAAACCAGACGAGGCCTATAAATGTTATAGAAAAGCGATAGATGACGATCCTGATGCTCAGAGGGCATGGATAGGTATCGGAACTTATCATCTGATCCAGGGCGAGCTGGAAAAAGCGGAAGAGATATTCGATAAAGTCATCACCAAAAATCCGGATAATTTGAGGGGTTACCTGGGTAAAGGTAATGTAAAACTTCAAAAGCAATTACCTCAGGATGCACTGCATTCCTTCCAGAAAGCTGCTGTACTAGATCCGGGATATCGACCTACAATCGTAGGTCTTGTGGCTGCTGCATTACAAGCTGAAAAAATGCAGGAAGCATTACCATCGTTGGAAAAATATTTAGAAATCCATACTGATGATATGGAAGCTCGTTTTCATCTTGCAGCCATCTACTATGGTACAAGTAGGCTGGATTCAGCGTTAGAAGAAGCTTCAAAAGTACTTGATGCTAATCCTGATCATCAGGGTGCAAAGGAGTTAATGATTCATCTGAAGGAGTCTGCGGAGGAGTAATAGTCCCGCAATAAGCTATGACTGGAGCGGTCCATAAAACAGAAACTCTTGCAATTATACAACTTGCAAGGTTCGGGGACCTGGTCCAGACTTCTGCGTTGGTGCAAAATCTCAAAAGAGAAGAGGGGTACAATAGAGAGATTACTCTTTTTGTAGATGAAAGAAACGTACAGATTGCCTCGATGCTAAGCTGTGTTGATAAAGTTATTTCGATCCCCCTTAGAACTCTTCCTTCACATATTTCGAAATCTATTTACAGTTCATTAGAAAATTTCAAAATCTGGTTAATGTCCTGGTATGATGGAGTAAAATATGATTCACTTATTCTTCTTAATCAGGGAATAATTCCGGGTTCTATAGGTCATTTAATAAAATCAACCCAAAAAAGTGGTCCATTTGATATAAAGAATCTTCCTCGACCACATCATTACCTCAATAAAGCGTTGGTAGATCGTTCATATAACCCCGTAAATCTCTATGAAATATGGTCCGCCTATGGACCGGGAACCTTCCCCTTACCCAAGCCAGCGTTAAAAAAAACAATACTGGGCACACCCTTTGCATTTACTAGCATAGATGTAAAGCTAAGGGCATGTAAAAACAATAACATTGCCTTCAACTTAGGTGCAGGAGCGGCAGGAAGAACTCCTTCTAAGGAAAAGCTTGCCGTTCTGATGAACCTGATACTTGAAAATGGCAATAAAAATGTAGTTCTCCTTGGCACCCAAAACGATACAGAAGCCGCGGACTACATGCTTGAAAGTATTTCGTCAACTGATAAAAGCAGAGTTTATGACTTTACTGGAAAAACAACTATTCAACAATTAGTCAGTCTGCTTCATCACGTTGAATTGCTTGTTTCAGCTGATACCGGAACAGTCCAGTTGGCAGCAGCAGTAGGAACAAAAATATTGGGTTTGTTTTTTGGCGGAGCAAATCCTTATGAAACAGGTCCATACACAGAAAAGTCTGCAGTACTGGTTCATAAGGATACGTTAGATCAGGACGAGAATTCAGATGGGAAAAGTGCTTTAGAAGAACTGAATATGCGAAAAGTGCATACCCTGATCAACATAATGATCGCAAACAAAAGTGATTTAAAGGAAATAGAAGATGAATTCGATCCCTTCATTTTATACTTGGCCCGACCTACATCTATGGGTGTCGAGTACAGAAGTCTCCGGGAAGAAAACCATTTACCACTCGGTAAGGCCAGACGATGGCTTCCTGAAATTAGGAGTCGAATCTGGGGCGAAAAGTATAACGCAATCCAGTCGTCTAGAAAAATCGAAACTCGAGAGAGTATTAGAGTTGGTATAGAAAAAATAAGCGATCCACATCTGAAAGTGTGGTTGAGCCATTTGTTATAAGACGTAATAGGGTTTGAGGAAATTATGGAAAGATTTACAAAAAGAGTTGCATCGAATAATCAGGAAAATATCCTTCGTGTTCCTGGCGAAGTAAATCCTAACCGCAGGTCTTTATCTGCAACTCCTTATTCAGTGTTCATTCACAATTCACCTGTGTATAAAACAAGTGAAATGCTGACGAGTAGAAGAGCTGGTCGTCCAACAGCCTTTTCACCGTGTAGAAAGAGGAAACAGCTGCCTTTCCGTCCCGATGGCTATCCGTATGCAAACAGGAGATGGACAGACAGGCTAAGAAGTAACCCATCAACTATAAGTCGAGGTTGATATGCGTCTACTACTCCTAAACGACAGCTATTTCGGCGATTCGCTAATTCAAGATGGTGTTAAAATCTTGAGAGTGGGTGCTGGAAAAGCGAATGACATACAAATTGATCCGGAAAATGATGATATCAGTGAAGTTTTAATACAATCTGGATTTAAACCTGATGCTATTCTCCAGGTAGACAGTATAGATCAAAGAGTCTTTTTCAAGGGACTTGAAAAAATTGAAGTTCCAAAGGCTTTTTATGCCATAGATGCGCCAATAAACGAATTTTGGCAGCGCCATTATGCGAATATGTTTGACCGTATTTGGGTAGATCAGCATGATGTTTGGAAAAAATGGCAAAACGAAGGTATCTCCTGGGTAAGGTGGCTTCCCCTGGCCGCTGATGAAAAAATCTTTTTCTCTGATGATACTGAACGTGATATTCCGCTTGTTTTTGTTGGAACGCTTGATCATGACAGGCGTCCCAAACGATCAGCGATTCTTTATCGTTTGAAGCAGATCACCGAAGTGGAAGTCATTCATGGTGACGGTAGCAGATCTGTACCACCTGAGGAAGTAGCAAACTACTATCGCAGAGCCAAAATTGTCCTGAATGAGCTTCTGTTTGACGGTGTAAACCTTAGAACATTTGAAGCTATGGCTTGTGGCGCAGTCGTTTTAACCGAAAAGAATCGTGGCGAAGAAAGACTCTTTAAAGATGGAAAAGAGATCGCTGGTTTTGATACCGAAAATCTTGAACAACTCGTTACCGATTTGCTTGAGGATGATCAATTTCGAATTGGAATCTCAGAAGCTGGTAAGAAAAAGATCATTGAGGACCATACAATAACAGCCAGAGCACAACAGGTATTGAAAAAACTTGGAAAGCTGGAAAAACGGGAAATAGAAGACCAACAGAAACAACAAGATGAGATTCAATGGGGATTGCTTCAGGCTAGTATCAAATGGAACTATCTTGGAAAACTTAAAGCCGAAACAATCCAAGCTTTGAATTCAAGATCACAGTCCCTTGATCCTTACCGTCAGGCGGTTCTAGCCGAGATTAGCGGGAAGAATGAAGAATCATATAAAATACTTCACACGGAATTTCTTAAAGGTAATCCCAGTCAATTTTTAAAGGTAAAACTGGCCCTGTCAGCTCTAAAAATTGGTGAATTGGAATTTGCTAAAGAACTATTGAATTCAAACGCCAACTCAAGTGAAGAAATTCAACTAGAGATAGGATCAGGATTGTATGGGCTAGGTTACGATCTAACACCCGGCATTAACAGGATGCAAGGTCCGGTATTACAATGGAATGCGTTTGAACATTACAATTACATCTTCAACAACAATGAAGATAGTTTGTCCGCTTTGCAGGGATTGGACAGAGTCCTTACAAAACATAATTCAACGGAGTTTACCCTTGGATTGTGGCAAAAATTCCATATGCGAAATCCCAAAGATATGACATCCCGTAAAATGTTGATGGAAAGAGCCCGAAGCGGTTATTTCATGCCGGGAAAGGTCAACTCTGGGAGGGGGGAGAATGCACTCCCTTTATCGCAAGACTCCCGAAGATCGGGAGAACGGACGCTTTCATCTGGCCAGACACGGAGAGCGTAATGGCAAATGTCACCGAAAATTATTCTAAAAACGTAAAAGCTCTGATAGAAAATGGATATCAAGAGCTTGTAGAAACATTGGATAGTGTTACTTCTTCAGGGAAAATCCGTGCAATACCCTCAAAAAGTGGAGTAAGCACATTTTATTTCGGTGACCAGTTAATTCACAGCTCCTACGATCCAATAAAGGAAGCCAAAAGTCATGTAAAGCATCTGAAAAAAGATGTTGATCTTGATAATGACATCATACTTCAAGGTTTGGGCTATGGTTATTTGGCTGAAGAACTATTGACAGAAATTGGTCAAAGTGAATTAATAATAATTGAGCCATCACTTGAAGTATTTAAATCCTGTTGTGAGCAACGAGATATAAGCTTAGTTATTAATAATTCAAAGATTATCATCGGTCAACTGAATCAGATGGGGAATAAGGCATCACTTGAAAAAGTGCTTGATAATTCCAGTTATACTTTAGTTTCGCTTCCCACTGTAAATCATTATTCCGAAGAGGAACTTGACAAATATGTTAAACACATAAGAGTAAATCATACCCGTAAGAAAAAAGGATATAGGGTACTTGTTGTCAGTCCGCTATACGGCGGCAGTTATCCCATAACAAACTATGTTACAAATGCCCTGAAAGAACTTGGGCACCGTCCTACAAAATTGGATAACAAGGTTTTCTATAAGGCAAAGCAACATCTTGAGGATTTAACTAGTAATAAGGTCGAAAAGAACCAGTTACTATCTAACCTGATGAATTTGATGTCACGAAGTGTTGTGGCAAAAGCACTGGAGATTAAAGCACAGATAGTCATCTTTATGGCTCAATCTCCTGGTACACCTGAGATACTTGAGGAACTACGTCAATATGGTATTCCCACTGCGATGTGGTTTGTCGAAGACGGTGAACTTTTTGACTACGGATTAAAAATGGCTCCATTCTATGACTATTTCTTCCATATCCAAAAGGGTGGTTATGAAGAGAAATTGATCAATAGTGGGGCAAGATATCCATATTACCTCCCGATGGCAGCAGATCCCTCGGTGCATAGAAAAATTGCTTTAAGCGACGGAGATAAAGAGAGTTATGGAAGCGACTTAAGTCATGTTGGTGCTGGTTACTTCAACCGAAGAAACTTTTTCCTTGGTCTCCTCGATTATAATTTCAAATTGTGGGGAAACGAGTGGGATGGGGCTGGAGCAATATCTACAATTCTTCAAGATGAAGGTCGCAGAGTTTCCACCGATGAAACGGTAAAAATATTTAACTCGACTAGAATTAATCTTAATCTCCACTCTTCCACTTACACCAAGGGAGTAAATCCCCATGGTGATTTTGTTAATCCCCGCACATTTGAGTTAGCAGCATGTGGTGCATTCCAGTTGGTGGATGAGAGGTCATTATTGGCAGAAGTCTTTGAGGCAGGAAAGGAAGTTGTCACCTTTAATGATCTTCAGAGTTGCCGCAATGCGATTGACTACTATCTGAGTCATCCTGATGAAGCAAAGAAAATTGCGGATGCCTCACAAAAACGAGTTCTGGAAAACCATACCTATACACACCGTGTTGAAGAAATGATGGGTGTTATTCTAGCTAATCATGAAATTCCATTTGAAGATTTTAAGGAAAACACTGTAGCAGCACTTCGAGAAGAAGCCAAGGAAGATCAGGAACTAACGCAACTACTTTCAAATTTTGAAAATCCTGATGAAGAACTAACTCTGGATAGAATTGCTGAGGTTATAAAAAGTGAAGAAGGTGAAATGAACGAAACTCAGGCACTTTTTTTACTGATGAATGAGTTCAACGAATTTGCTAAGGAAAAAGGATTGGTTTGAAAATATTATTGGTAAATATGGCGAGGATGGGTGATTTGGTTCAAACAACACCCACTGCATTAGCTCTAAAAAAAGAGTTAGATGCTGAGATCACTCTGCTTGTTACCAATAATCTAGAAGAATTTGCCACTCGCTTATCAGGTGTAGATCATGTCATAAGTTTTGATGAGGACAATTTAGTACCACATTTACGTAAAGGTGGTTCACTTGTTGAAGGCTATTTCGCCTGGCAAAATTTTGTCACCAAACTCAAAAAGATGTTCTTTGACAGAGTGATCAATTTAACACATGATGCTTTTTCAACTCGTCTGGTTTCATCACTTGATATATCTGAAATAACAGGACGTTTTCAGAAATCTGAAGGGGCAATTCAGATTAAAGGAAGCTGGTTAAGATATTTTGTGGCTGTTCTTTCCAATCGTGAATTAAATGGAATTAATCTGGTAGATATATACCGGAAGGGGTGTGGTGCCGGATTCCATAAACAACGTGTTTCAATGGAAGTCTCACTTGACGACACTCTAAAATTGGATACAATTTTAGGAAATATTGGTGAGAATTTGGTCGCAATCCATCCAGGCGCAAATAATGAGAAAAGAAGATATCCGATTGAATATTACTGTAAACTGGCTGATAAACTGGTAGCTGATGGTTATGATCTGGTTGTTCTTGGTAGCGAAAAAGAAAGACATCTAGCTGAAAAGATAGTCAACGCAAGCTGGGGAATGGCCGAAAATCTTGCAGGCAAAATCCCGCTTGAACTACTTCCTGCAATGTTGCAACGAACAAGACTATTAATAACGAATGATACCGGACCATTGCACATTGCGGCATCCGTTGGAATTCCAACAGTTTCAATCTTCCTGGCTATGGCGCGTCCAGAAGATACAGCACCCTATGGTGAAGGTCATTTCGTATTTGAAACGATGTTTCATTCACATCCCTGTCCGGAGAATGAACCTTGTCCAAATCCTGTTTGTGGTGAGAGTGTTTCGTTCGAATCCATAAGATATGTGGTGAACTGTGTAGCCAATGAAGAACAAATAGATCCAAATGAACCGGTGATGAACAAAGGTGAATACCGTTTATTAAGAACAGAATTCAGTGATGATGAAGAAGTACAAGTATTGAAAGAAATCTTTAACAACTCGCAAAGAACGGATTTTCATCTTGCTCCTGCAATGCGAAGGCAGGTGCTGTCACTCCTTGATGACTATAAATATGATGAAGATAGCGCAAGGCTAGTCATGGCATCTTTTGAGTATAAAGACAAAGAAGTCTTATCAAAGGCCATTGATCTTGCAAGTTCAATACTTCAGAAAATCGAAGGATTGGAAATACAGGATACACAAGGCAAATCACTCTCCTTAATGGAACTTGAAAACAGTTGGCACGAGCTTGAACATCTTTCGAAGAAGGCATCTTTCCTGATGTTGCCATTCAGACTTGAACGGGAAAGACTTTATGCAAATGGTCTTTCTTTTACAAGATCAGAGGCGTTTGACAGGTTCAAAAAATGGATGGATAGAGTAACACAATTAATCAGAGTTTATGACTACTCGGAGGTGGCAATATGAAAAAGATTGCTATCCTCAACCTTACCCGTATGGGTGATCTGATCATGACCAGCCCTATGATCCAGAGTTTGAAGGACCAGAATACGGAAACTGAAATCCACCTAATCGTAGTTGATAAATTCGCTCAAGTCGCTGAAGGATTGGGAGTCGATAAGGTTATAGGACTCGATTACAATCTGCTTACAACTCTGGCTACTGAAGCTAAAAATTCACAGAAGATCCTTGGTACGCTTGATTATTTTAGAAAAACAATATCTGAACTTAAAAAACATAAGTACGATGAAATCCACAATATTACACATACAACTATCAGTGCTCTAATTGTATCACAGATGAACGGAAATGTTGCAAGCGGTATAACCCTCGATAAATCTGGATATAGAAGAATAGAGAATAATTGGGGAAGGTATTTCTTTGCAGGTAATTTAAATAGAGGATTGAACCCATTTCATCTTGCCGATGTACAATTGGGGATATCCAAAGGAATTGGTAAAGGATACCGACCAAAATTCTTAATAAGTGAGAGTGGCAAAGAGCAGTCTGAAACCCTGTCAGAAAACATTGGTATCAATCGATCCAAGAGTTGGATTGGAATCCAGTGTGGAGCATCTGACAAGAGCAAACAATGGGATGCTGAGTCATTTGCGGAAGCTGCAAAAAGAATTCTGATAAACAACGATGTAGAGTTCCTGCTATTTGGTACATCCAATGAACATGAACTTGTAAGTAAAGTCGAAAATATCATTGGTCAGAATGTATATAATCTTGCTGGAAAAACGGATATTCCTACATTAGCTGCTTTCTTAAGTGAATGTGATCTGCTTATTTCAAATGATACCGGTACAATGCATTTAGCTGATGCTGTAGGGACAAAGACTATCGTTTTGACACTAGGCAATGCCTTATCAGATGAAACAGCTCCATATGGGCAAAATCACATAGTTCTTGAACCGGCAATAGAATGTTTCCCTTGCAGTTTCAGGACAAACTGTCCTCACTTTAATTGTCATGGATATATCAAACCGGTAATCGTTGCCACTATCGCAACTGAAATACTTTACGGTCGTGAAATAAATCCCTCCAAGATTCAGGCTAGGGTCAGAATTTCAAGAACATCATCCGATAATAATGGACTATTTAGGAAGACTAAAATAAACGGGACATTATTTTCGCCCGACGAAATCATAAAAGAGATATACAGAAAAATTTTGTTCAAAGATTTATCTGGAAAGAATGTTGAATACGATATTGACTTGAGATTATCTGAAAAATATTTAGCTAATGGACACTCAGGGGAATTCCTCCATCTAATTAAACAGACCAAGATAATTGCAGAAAAACTGAATCAGGGTATTGAAGTCTCAAATGAATTGAAAAAAGCTGTTTCACAAAATGGAAATAGCCTTGATCCTGTTGCGTTATCAAATGATATAGAAAAACTTTACATAGATATCTATGATAATTATCTGAATTTGGAACAGATCAGACCAATCCTGTTATTATTGAGATTCGATCAAGAAAACATTCCTTTGGATGGTGTCATTGACCAGATCCACGCAACCCGTGATAGTTTTATTCGAACCAAAGATCTGGTTATTGGTTTCCGTAATGAACTTGAAAAAGTTGTTGTCAAACCAAATAGGCAGAATAATTCATATCCAATATCGAAGAATCAGGGTAAAGTTATATCAAGTCCATTTGCAAAATTTGTTCGACCCAGGTTTTCAAGTGAACAATTGACCGTAATCCTTCCTGTCAGCAACTACTTTGTCCAGAATGAAATAGCCCGTTCGCTAAAGAGGATGGGGCATAGGGTAATTCCACTAGTCTTCAAGAACAACCCCAATGCAATGGAACAACTTCTGGAATACAGTTTACAAGCTGATTTCCTAATTACCGTTAATCACCTGGCATTCGATAAGAATGGTGAATTTGAGAATGTTCTGGAAAAAATCAGGTTGCCATATGTTTCATGGTTCGTAGATCGACCGGGATTTATCCTATTGGATTATACAATTCCTGAGGGAGATTTTGGCAGTATTTACACTTGGGAAAGAACTACTATTCCTGAGATAAATGGATATGGTTACGATAGAGTAAAATTTTTACCGCTTGCATGTGATGATAATTTGTTCGGTAAAGGTTCCTCGGAGAATGAGTCGGATAGATTAATCTGGGTAGCTGATTCCAACGTATTACCGGCAAAGAAGTGGTTTAAAAAAGCTGGGATCGATGATTCTACAAGACTTTTCTATGAGAAAGCAGTCGAGAACCAGATAAATAATAGAATTGATCCCATAGAGAATGTCAGGAATACATCTGATTTACTCGGAATTGACATTCAAACATGGAATAGAGACAAACTATTGAATTTTGCTTCAGCGATTGCTTTAGCCGCTACATCAAAATCCAGAGGGATTGTAGCTGAAAATATGGTAAAGTATGGACTGGAAATCTATGGAGATGCTAATTGGAATGAGCTGGTGAATACAGGGTCGATCTTTGAAAGAGTGTCATATGAAGAAGAGCTTCCGATACTATATCGAAAAGGTATCCACCTGAATTCAACCAGCTACCAGATGCCTACTGCGGTAAACCAGAGAGTTTTTGATATTCCATTGTCAGGCGGGATTCTAATCACCGATGCACAATCTGATATGGAGAACCTTTTCAAAAAGGATGAATATCTAAGTTACAATTCAGTTGAAGAAGCGATTGATTTAGTCGAATTCGCCACTAGTAACAGGGCAGCGGCTAAGATAACAATTCAGAAAGCAGCACAAAGGATTATCGAAGAACATACATACGTACAAAGATTGAAAAAAATAATTGCTGAAATATCTGACAGGTATAGCATTAAAACCGTGTCAGTATAAGGAGGAAGAGATGGAGATATTTGTTGATGGAATTCCCCAGGAGATTTCACTAGATGGAGGTGAAACCGTCGGGGATGTCGTGGGATCTGTTTCAAAAACACTGGATACAAAGAAGCGGATTGTCAAGGTAGTCTTGAATGGCGAGAACATCACCGGTGTTTCCCAGAAACATCTGGATCCTGCATTGCAGAGCATGCGAATCGAGATCGTCACCGGTTTCGCAAAAGAACTTGCTACCGAAAGCCTGGAAAGTATCAGTGAGTTCCACGCGTCACTATTGAAAGAATTTAAACGATCCGCGGAAGAATTCAGGATGGGAAGTTTTGAAGCTTCCAGCAATATCCTTGCAAACTGTATAGATGGGCTTCAGATCCTAATGAAGACGACCATGTCAGTGACAAGCCTCCTCCAGATAGCGCCAGAGAATATTTCAGCAGGAGAAATGAATTTGGCAGAAACGGTCGTAAAGATTGCAGAAGTACTTGAAGAAATGATTCAAGCGCAAACAAATCATGATGGAATCTTGATTGCAGACCTGATCGAATATGAGATCACACCTCTTGTTGAGGATTGGGGTATTGCTCTAGATACCATGAAAAATGCTGGTGTTACTGCTTGATGCAGAAGATCGACAAAAAAGCAGCAATCAGGGAGCTACTAGAGGTCTCCCGGAAATTGCTTTCAAGCGCCAGGATATTTCATCTGGAACAGATCCAGAAATTGCAGAAGCGCCGTTCTGCTTTAGTAGCAATTATATGGGATGTGCCGGATGGGGATAGTCTTGAGTCTTTCTCAGAAAAATTTGGGATAGAAACTCCCGTTGGTTTAAGTATCAGTGATAAAGATAGAGCAGAACTTCAACTTTTGGACAAAGAGTTGCGTCTGATACTTAATCATCATTTGAAACGAATAAATGCGGACAGAAACATGCTTCGAAAGGGTGAAAAAATGATCCGCAATGTTCGTAATGTTTATACTAAACAAGAAGATAGTCGTTTCAATAGATACGGCTAGATCATTGGATCTTTGACAAGCTGCATCGTTCATTAACCGGGTATTCGGTTAGAAACATGTGATTTAGTACAGTGCTTTCTAGTGGGAAGAGCTCTCAAGCGAGCCCAATGCTAAAGTTCCACTAAAGGTTCATCACCTCCCAACCGATAAATAGGATAGCAAGGGAATCCTTTAGGTTTAAAAGGTGCAAGGAGGTGCAGCATGAGCACTCGTATTAATCACAATGTGCTCTCGCTTACAGCCCAGCGTAATGTGTGGAGAACCCAGAATGACCTTAACTCATCATTGTCAAGGCTTTCATCTGGTCTTCGTATCAACAACGCATGGGATGATCCGGCGGGATTGGCCGTAAGTGAGAGGTTTCGCGCTCAGATTGCTTCTATGGAAGAAGCGGAGAGAAACGCGAACTACAACGTTAACGTTATGGCCACCGCTGAAGGCGCACTTAGCGTTATTGACGAACAGTTGATCCGAATGAGGGCGCTGTCGATTCAGGCTTCAAATGGTTCATTGACATCTACAGATCGCGCTGCTCTGAACGTTGAGTTTCAACAGCTCAGAAGTGAGATCTCGCGAATTGCCAATACGACCAATTACAACGGTCTGAATTTGCTCGACGGGTCTTTCACTTCTGGAGGTACGTATTCGGATGGATTGAAGTTCCATATCGGAACCTACAATACTTCCGGACAGGACTACTACTACGTCAATATTGCGAACATGACGTCTAGCTCACTTGGATTGGACGCGCTAAGTCTAGCCGACACATCCAGTGCGCAGTCCGCAATCCTTACTATCGATTCAGCAATCGATACAAAGGATTCAGAGCGTACCAGGATTGGTGCCTACGTTGAACGATTGCAGCATACGATTCTGAACCTGCAGATCAGTCGCGAAAATGCGACGGCATCTGAATCTCAGATCAGGGATGCTGATATTGCCAATGAGATGAGCAACTTTGTACGTGCTCAAATCCTTATGCAAACTGGCGTATCAATGCTATCACAGGCAAACATGGTACCCCAAGTCGTCGCAGGATTAGTTGGCTGATACTTAGTAGAAGCACTGTAATCTAAGATTTTGTTACATCGTGCATTTTACGATATTATCACCTATGGAAGCGCAGGTTCATGGTGAACAGCGGTTCTGTAGGTGGTTTTGTCGTTGTTCTATTGTTATAAATCCAATGGTTTACATAAAGTAAGCCGGAGAAAAAAATGCCTTCAACCACAGTAACTGGATTAGCGTCCGGTATTCAATGGCAGGATACGATTGACCAGTTGATGCAACTTGAGCGTCGACCGGTAGATATCCTTGAGTCCAGAAAGGCCGAATACCAGGCAAAGAGCAGTGCGTGGACCCAATTGGAAAGTCTACTTTCGACTCTTCAATCAACGTCCGAAGGCATGGATGAATTAACTGAACTTGTTTCAAAATCAGCTTCCAGCAGTGATACAGACTTTCTCTCAGTTTCAGCGGAGGCTTCCGCAATATCCGGGACACATACAGTTGAAATAAATCAGCTTGCACAAAATGAAATCCGGGTTCATGATACTGGATGGCCGGATCTGAATACAACATCAATCACACAAACAGGTAATACATTTCAGTACACTTTTGAAGGACTTACTAGAACAATAACGTTAAATAATGGTGCGACTATGCTAGACCTCGTTCAAGCCATTAATAATCATGAAAACAATATTGATGATCCGGACGGTGATATCCCGAGGATTACAGCAAGCACGTTGGATGATGGCAGCGCATCAAACTCTATCCATTTAGTGATGACAGCAGATGAATCCACTTCTGCAAACTCTTTAACAATTGATGATGGTGTTGGCGAAACTGACATTGGCACTGCTACAATAGATTTTGATGATACTGATTTCGTAAATACTCAAGATGCACAAAACTCTGAATTCAGAGTTGATGGCTATCCTACTGCAGGGTGGATATCAAGAGATTCAAACATTATCGATGATGTTCTTGAAGGCTTGACTTTTACTCTTAAAGATGCAGATGCTGGCGCTACCTCAGTAACTGTTGGTGTGGCTAATGATTATGTATCAACAAAAGCAAAAATAAATGATTGGGTAGATGCTTACAATGATATCATGCAGTTCATAAGTGATACTACAAGTTATGACGCAGAAAATGAGGTTATGGGAATCCTGATGAACGATAGTCAAGTCAGGACAGTCCGTGATCAACTGATTTCAATCGTTGCGAATGAAATCCCCGGTGCCGATGAAAGCACTCAATACACTTCATTTGCAATGGCAGGACTAGATTTATCAGACGGTAGTAAAATAAAGATAGACGATAGCGATCTACAGGATGCACTGGAAGATGATGTTGAAGCCGTGGCGAATATGTTTGTGTTTTCGCATTCAACAACAGATTCTGCAATTGATTTTTTCACGAAGACCGATGCAACAATGGGTGGTGAGTACGCCGTATCAGCGACCTATCTGGCATCTGGAAAGTTAGATGACACAGCAAGCAATACCATAGGTGGATATGCTGCAACAGTTGTTGACGACTATTATCTGCTGGGTCCGGATGATTCACCTATTGAGGGATTAAGGCTTCGGTTTGAATCTCCAGGTGGCGCGGGTGGAACGATCAATGCTACAGTTCGGATTGGGACTGGTGCGGCAGTGATGGCTGATCACAAGGTAGGCGTATTAACCGATAGTATTGATGGACTATTTACTTCTGTAAAAGATGGATTTGAAAGTCAGATAGATCATATTGATGAACAGATTGAATCGTATGAAGAGAGACTTGAAATAAAACGTCAAACTCTGGAAGCACAGTATTTGGCGATGGAACAGGCTGTCAGCGAAGCGAATGCTACTTCTTCATATCTAAGTAGTTTATAAAAAACGCTTGATCATAGGATAGAAAGCGCATAACATTAAGGGATAAAAGATGGCTCAGTTCAACCCCTATAACCAGTACAACGATGTGACTTTTGGAACAGCCGATCCGGGAAAACTGGTGGTCCAGTCCTATGATGCTGTTATTCGTTCTTTGAAGGAAGTTATTCGTGCAATGAACGAAAATGACTACGAAAGTCGCGTTAAACACGTAGATATAGCATTTGGTTTATTAAGTGAGCTAAGGAAATCTCTTAAACCTGAGCATGATGAGCAGTTCACGGGGAAATTAAGTGCTCTTTATGAATTTTTTACCCGTGAAATTGTAACATCGAACGCTTATAGTGATCCTGATAGGCTGAAACCGATTATTAAAATGTTGAAAGATTTAAGAGACGCTTGGGAAACTGCGCGTAAAACGAAGTAAATTAGACTTGTCATTCCCCTGACATGATCGACCTGGAGGTACACATGTATTTTGACGGTGTGTCCAAAGCTGGTGGATTGAATGATCTCAATTCACGTAAGATAGAGCAACAAAAAGCTTTAAATAAAGATACTGAAAATAAACAAGATGCTGTTTCCCAAAATCTTGGTAACAAAGACTCTGCCCAAATATCGGTAAATGCTTCTGAAGTGTCTCGATATCAGGAGTTGGTTAGAATCCATCGGGAAGCGTATGGCACAACTGAGCGTACCAGTAAACTTGAAGAAGTGAAGCAGAAGATCAAAGATGGATATTATGATGATCCTGAAGTAATGGATCGTTTATCCGATCAGATCATTGAAAATACGGCTGCTGACCGGGTTAAAGCCAAAGATATGGATGCTGTGAAATCCCGTAAGGAAACGGGATTTTATGATCGTCCTGAAGTCATAAACAGAACTGCTGAAAATGTGATTAGAAATGTGATGCCCAATTCCAAAGAGGAATAGTCATATCTCTTCGATAATTCAATAATAAGGACCTTAGTTGGTCCTTTTTTATTGCTACGGACTTATATTCCTAGATGATGAATTCAAAAGAAAATATTAAAAACTATTATCTAGAGCTTGGTGTGCAGCCAGATGCTTCAGACGATGAAATTCATGATGCATTTCGAAAGCTGGCAAAAAAATACCATCCTGACAGGAATAAAGGGGATAAGCAAGCTGAAGCGAAATTCAAAAAAATTAACGAAGCTTATAGAACACTTTCCGATAAGAGTAAAAGAATTATCTATCATCAGAAGGAAGAAATTCGTCAAAAAGCAAAAAAAGCATCCAAAGGCGATGATACTTCCAGTTTCTCAGAGATTTTCAAAAAGGTATTTAGAAGTGGGTTCAAGGACAGTCCCACTGGATCACAGGGTATTCCACGTCGCGGAAGTGATATCAGTATTGATCTTCCATTGACAGTATTTGAGATGGAAGAAGGTGTCGATAAAAAAATTAAGGTGAACCAGAGTAAAAAGTGTAAGGTGTGCTCGGGCAATGGAATTTCGCCTGGCGGATTAAACTCGCAGTGCAATATATGTAACGGAATGGGCGAAGTTCCCTATTTCATTAACGGAGTAACTAACTTTAAAACTTGCGACAACTGCAAAGGAAAAGGATTTATTATACGAGATAGATGCCTTGTTTGTGGCGGCAAAGGACATTTGAATTCAGTTGTTACTCTAAGTGTTAAAATACCAAGTAATTCAAAGCCAGAAGATATCATTAGAATCAAATCTGCCGGTGATGAGGGAATTAATGGAGGTAAGCAGGGTGATTTACTGATAAAAGTAGGTTTGAAAGAATCCGATGGTATCAGAAAAGAAGGCAATGACCTTTATCTGGACTATCCCATTAGTATTCCAGAATACCTTCTTGGCGGTGAGTTTATTGTTAAACTTAATAATAAGAAAACAAAATTTAAATTGGGAAAAGGTACAAAACACAACCAAAAGGTCAGATTTCCCAAAAAAGGAATTAAAAACAAAAAAGGTGAACGGGGTGACTTTTTTGTAATAATCAAACACCATTTACCATCGGAGATTGATGCAAAGACAAAAAAGATAATCGAAGACTTGAAAGATAAAAAGGATTGGCAACCTGAACGATAATTATCGTTTCCAATAAGTTCGCGTTAGTAGAATAAGAACAGTATAGATTTCGAGCCTACCAACAATCATCAGAAAACTTAGAATCCATTTTCCAACCACAGGGATAGTCGAATAGTTATCAGTGGGACCAACATTGCCCAAACCAGGACCAATGTTGCTTAAACAGGCAATAACACTCGTCATAGCAGTGACAAGATCCAAACCCAGAAAACTCATCGCCAGAGTACCGGCAACAAGCAGCAATGCATAAAGCAGGAAGAATGCGAGAACATTCTGAACAACGTTTTCGGGTAAGACCTTTTTTCCCATTCTTATCGGATAAAGCGTTTGAGGATGTACTAGTTTATGAAGCTCAACTCTAGCTTGTTTCAATAAAATCTGAATGCGGATTGCTTTGATGCCGCCACCTGTTGAGCCAGCCATACCACCCATAAACATTAGCATTACAAGCAGGACTTGGATAAAATAGTGCCAGAGTTCAAAATCTGCGGTGGCATAACCTGTGGTTGTGACGATTGATGCAACTTGAAAAGAAGCTTCTTTTAATGCAGTGGCTGGATCAGCACCAGAGAATAATCGTTCTGCAAAGATAATTAGTACGACAATAAAAAATACATTGACAAAGAATTTAAACTCACTACTCTGGATATATTTGCCGGGTTTGCCACGTAAGGCATGGAAGTGCAAGTTGAAACTAATTCCCGCAATCATCATAAATATCGTGATTACATAGTGAATATAGGCTGAATCATAAAACGCGATGGAGGTATTTTTTGTCGAAAAACCACCGGTGGCAAGGGTTCCAAAGGCGTGGCAGGCGCTATCAAACCATTCCATTCCACCAAATTTGAGTAGTACTATTTCTACAGCCGTGATTAACAAATAGACGACCCACAAAATTTCCGCAGTGTCTTTTATCCTGGGTGTCAATTTATCGGCCGTAGGTCCTGGTGCTTCTGCTTTGAACATCTGCATCCCACCAACACCAAGGAAAGGGAGGACTGCTATTGAAAAGACAATGATACCCATCCCACCGATCCAATGGGTAAAACTACGCCAGAAAAGGATTCCATGGGGCAAAGCTTCAATATCGGTTAATATTGAAGCACCAGTCGTTGTAAAGCCACTAGCGGATTCAAAAAAGGCGTTTGTAAAATCAGGGATGGTCTGAGTGAATATGTAGGGCAGAGAACCACTCAAACTCATTGCTAGCCAACCAAAAGTCACTACAGCGAATCCATCTCTTGGACTGATATCGCCTTGCTTCTTAATTAATAGTAGTAGAGAAATGCCAACGATTACCGTGACAAGACTAGCATATGCAATTCCCAGGGCATCTCCTTCACCATAGACCAAGGCAATAAGGACGGGGAATAGCATGGACAATCCCAGTAGAAGCAGAATTGCACCAATTAGTCGTATTACGGATTTAAAATTCATGACTATCCGAATAGTTTCAGTAGTTCACGGACAGAATGAGGAAGACACAGTACGACAACTCGGTCTCCAACATAAATCGGAGTCTCACCAACTGGAATTTCACCACCATCTCGATGTTCAACGGCTATAACAATCGAGTCCTTGGGAAAGGCGATTTCTTTAAGCATTTTTCCAACAACTTTTGAATCAGCACTTACGCTGAATTCATAAGTTTCTGCGTTAATCCCTGTCATGTGTCTCAGGCTGATAATTTTATCGAGTCGGATATATTTTAGAATCGCATTTGATGTCAATAATCTTGGATTTATCATTATATCAAGACCAATAGTCTTGAAAATAGGTGTGTATGAGCTTTTACTCATGAGAGTAATTGTTTTCGGCACTTTCAGATGCCTTGTTAGTAGTGAGGTAACAATGTTGTCTTCGTCATTGTCGCTTAATGCTGCAAAGACATCCATATCTACTATACCTTCACTACCTATCAAATCTATATCAGAGGCATCACCAATGACAACTTCAGTCCTGTCTAGGACTTCAATGGCTCTACGGCCATTACTTATATCACGATCAATCAGTTTAATGCGAAGTTTTTTATCCTGTTCCAATTCTTCCGCCACCATACGACCTATTGAAGTTGCACCGTATATCATGACGTTGTGCGTTTCCCATTTCGTGTGGCCAGCTAACAGGAAAATCTGATGTAAATCATCTTTCCGGCATGAAACATATATGTCATCTTCTTCCATTACATGATCGTTGGCGCCGGGTATAAGCGTTTCCCTATTTCGATTGATTGCGACCAACCTGAACGGAAAATCACTTTGAGAAATCAAATCGACTAGTTTTTTTCCAATAATGGTGGAATCATTCTGTACTCTTAATCCGACGATGGCGATTGTTTCATCGCAAAAGGTCGTCATTTCAATGGCTTGTGGATAATTAACTAACCTGACGATCTCCCTGGTAGCCTCAAGTTCAGGATGAATAATCAAATCAATACCAAGATCAGAGGGATTCAAGAATGATTGATCAGTTGTAAATTCACGATTTCTAACACGAGCAATCTTTGTTTTTACACCAAATTGGCGTGCGATCATACAAGCCAGAATGTTAACCTCATCAACTGTTGTAACAGCAATGAGCATATCTGTCTTTTCTATTCCAGCATTTTTTAAAGCTGATGGACTAGTACCCTGACCTTCAATTGCAAGCACATCAAGGCTTTCGGATATGGCAGATATCCGCTTTGGATCCTGATCAATAACCGTAATGTTATGGTTTTCCTGACTAAGTAGACTCGCCAGGTGACCACCAACTTCTCCTGCCCCAATGATAAGGATTTTCACTTGCTATCCCCGTAAATCTGGTCTATTCCACCCATGTAATGCTGTAAGGCTTCAGGAATGAGTATCCTGCCTTCGGGTGTCTGATAGTTTTCTATTAACGCTACCATCAGTCGACTAGTGGCTAAACCAGAACCATTCAACGTGTGCGGAAATATTGGTTTCTCTTTACCTTCACGATACCTTAAATTCATTCTTCTTGACTGGAAGTCCTTAAAATTACTTACACTACTGGCTTCAAGCCATGTTTTATGTGCTGGTGACCATACTTCAATATCAAAGCACTTTGCTGCCCCGAAGGAAAGATCACCTGTACAGAGCTCAATAACTCTGTAAGGTATCTTAAGATTTTCCAAAATGGTAGTGGCATGGTCGAGAATTTCAAGATGGATTTTCTCACTTTCAGCAGGTTCAACAATCTGAACAAGTTCAACTTTGTTAAACTGGTGGACACGCAGTAATCCACGAGTATCTGAACCATACGCACCGGCCTCACGACGGAAACATGCTGAAAAAGCTGAATATTTTATGGGAAGATCATCTTTGGCGATCATTTCGTTACGGTGAATATTTGTGATAGGTACTTCAGCAGTTGGGATAAGGAAAAAATCCTCAGTATCAAAGTGGTACATGTCATCTTCAAGCTTTGGAAGTTGTCCTGTACCTAAAGCAGAGGAGCGATTCACTACAAACGGGACATATAATTCTTTATAACCATGAACTCGTGTTTGAGTATTTAGCATGTAGTTAATCAATGCTCTTTCAAGAGCAGCACCCTCACCAACGTAAAGCGGCCAACCCGAACCCGTTATTTTAGCACCTCGATCCATATCGAGAATTCCAAGATCATTACATATGTCAAGATGGTCTTTTATTTCAAAATCAAATTCTCTAATCCCCGTAGCTTCTTTAAATATTGGATTTTCACTGGCATCCTTGCCTATTGGAGCGCTGTCATCAGGTTCAGCAGGCCATGAAAGCAACAAAGTATCAATCTTTTCTTTCAGTTCACGTTTTGTTTCATCCAAATTGCTTGCTTCTTCACGTATCTTTCTTGCAGCTTCCATCTCTTCGACGGCATCTCTACCTGCCTTTTTGGCTTCACCAATTGCTCTACTGGCGCTATTCAGAGCTGCTTTGAGATCATCGGCTCTTCTTGTTTGATCACGCCACTTGATATCAAGTTCAAGTAGAGCATCAACATCAGCATCAAAATTTTTATTCAGAAGATTCTGTTTCAATTCTTGTGAATGATCTCGTAAACGGCGAATATCATGCATTTTAAAATAATCCTTAACAATAACTTATGAGATTACTGCCCTTTGGCAGTAATGACTACCCAAATCGTATTCAAGAGAATCTTAATATCTAGCCCAATGGAGAGGTTCTCAAGGTAAAACAGGTCGTATTGGAGTTTTTCTTTTACATCATCGACACTGGCATCGTAACCCCGTCTAACTTGTGCCCAACCCGTTAAACCCGGTTTCACATTTAGACGGCGCATATAAAAAGGTATTTGTTTGGCAAATTCTTCTACAAAGACTTTTCGTTCGGGTCTCGGACCAACCAGACTCATATCACCGCGCAATACATTCCAGGCTTGTGGTAGTTCATCTATTCTGGTCGCACGCATGAATCTCCCCACCTTGGTAATGCGAGGATCATGTTCAGTAGCCCATACAGCACCGGTTGTTTTTTCAGCATCCTGACGCATGCTTCTAAATTTGAGAAGAGTGAATTCTTTTCCCCGATAACCAACACGTCTTTGTTTATAAAGAGCTGGTCCTTTTGAATCGAATTTGATTATCAGTGCGACAAGAAACATCAAGGGGAAACCAATGACTAGTACAATCAAAGAGACAATGATGTCCATTGCTCTTTTCACTATTTTTGCGGAGGGATCCAGTAAGTCAGGAAAAACTTCTAATAGAGGAACACCATATAACTCTCTACTCTTTGCTAATCCCACAAGTATTTGGAAAAAGTCAGGTACAATCATCACACGATAATTTAACTGATGAGCTTCGTCAATAACTTCCATCACCTTATTACGTTTTTCGGGTTCCATTGCAATGAGAACATAGTCGACATCATCATTTTCCCGATTTGCCAGGAATTCACGGATATTATTGATTGATGTATGATTTACGGAATCATCTGGATTTTCTTCATCCTCCATATGAACAATGCCAATAACATGATGACCGTATTCTGGATGGTTCTTCAATGTTGAATAAAGATTTTGACCTCTTTTATTGTAGCCAACAATTATAGACCGGAATTGACCAATATTTCGACGGTATAGATTTTTTATTAGTGTTCGATACAGTGAATGACCACCACCAGAAATAATCAATAATAGCGCGGAATAGGTGATGAGGATGATTCTGGTTGAAGTGATAGGCTTATTTGGTTCCATACTGATAAAAAACAGGATAACAGTCCCTATTAAAACAGATTTGAAAACATCCAGAAAGGCTTCATAACGGGAAATACTGATTTTCCTTTTGTACATACCGTTAAATAGATATACAAGTAACCAGAATACACTGAGTAAAATTGCAACATTTGCATATTTTGGTTGCAAGGGATTTGTGAACATTCCAGATTCAAAACGCAATTCATAGGTAAGAAAAAACGCCACCTGAAATGCAATCAGATCAATTGCAATTAGAACTGGTGTTCTGTGTTGGGCGATATATTTTAACGGTTGTGATCCCATACCGTAAACTCACCTTTTGTTACAGCTTTGAAAACACCCAGAATGGCAGCTTTAAACATAAGCAAAATATAGTATATATGGGAGACAACAGGTATCTTCTTCTCTTTAATTAATCCGTGGCCTATCAGACCGATAAAAATTATAATTGTTGATCCTGCAAAATATAATCCGTCAATTAGATTGCCTCTATAGGTGACAAGTCTAATGAAGCTGGATATTAAAGCAATAATCAATAAAACAGGGGTGAGCCACCTCAGTACCTTGTGGCTGAAAATTAACCAAGATAGCCGCGGGTTGTTTAACGGGTTTAACGTCCAAGGGAACTGTAATAAGCTGTACGCTGATCTTTGGACAATACGCTCTTTACGTTTGTATTCATCTAAATGTTTTGTTTCTGCATGTTCAAAAGAAATAGCATCGGGTGCATATTCTGTTCGATAGCCATTAAATGCAATCATCAATGGTTCCCAGAAGTCACTTATAACTGATGCGGGTAATTTTACATATAATTCTCTTCGAATCGCATAAATAGAGCCGTTCGCACCGATTAAACCACCTGTCTTTGCTTCAGCTTTCTTTAGGTTTACCTCGATTACGTTCCAGTATGTATTTTCAGTTGAACCTGCAGACTCGTCCGTAGGTAGATAAAGGTGCCTGCCACTGACTGCACCGACCTTTTCATCTGTGAAAGGTTTTATCAGTTCAAGCAGGGCATTTTCCTTGTAAAGAGTGTTCGCATCAGAAAATACAATAATATCGGCTTTCGATGTCTCAACGGCACGATTCTGAGATTCGGTTTTGCCTATTTCATCATACTCTAATAATCCGATCCCTTGTTCAGAAAAGTCTTTAACAATATGACATGTATTATCTGAACATCCATTGGCAAGAACAGTGATTTTCAGTTTTTCTTTGGGATAGTCAAGGAGTTTTGAATTCTTTATTTTTTCTGCGATACAAGCTTCTTCATTTCTTGAAGCAATAAAAATTTCAATCGTAGGGTAATCTTTCAATGTTTCAGGCAAAGAATAGTTCTTCTTCTTTGTTCTAGCTCCTGCTACTAAAAGAATAACAGGGAAGAGGAACAAGTGATATATGACCAATCCAAGACAAAGAGTGAATATCGTGAATAACAATTCTAACCTCTCAAAGTGATTTTTGATTTAATAGGATAAGGCTTATTTGTATAGATATCACGATAAAGTTTTAATAATTGGTCTATTGCATCATCAACATCAAAATGGGCTTTGGCATATTTATAGGCGTTCTTTCCCATTTCACGTGTTTTTTCGGGATTGCTAATCATAATACGAAGATGTTTGGCCAGTTCTTCTGATGAAAAGTCATCCGTTATCACACCCATCTCATGATCTCGGATGATCTGAGAAGAGAAAGTTGTCCTGGTCGTTGAAAGAACTGGAAGCGCACGGCCAAAGTAGTACATGATCCTATTCAACGGCCATATACGGTTACTATGGGGGTCTTCACGGCTGGCGGCAATTCCTATGTCCATTTTATCGAGATACTTTACTGCATCTGTTCTAACGACCCAACCAGGCCATTCAACTCGATCTTTTAATCCCGTTCTATCACACCACGCCTTGAAATAATCTCGATCCATCTGCTCATTCATATCACCGGCAGCAATGTATTTCAGTTTTGGGAACTCATCTGCCAGGATTTCAATTGCTCCAAGGATAACATCCATTCCTCGGGTTAGGGTGAAGAAACCATCCGTACCAAAAGTTGTAATCTCACCAGTACGTTCAGGTGGGGCACCCCAATCTTTCAGAGGTACACTTGCCATGACTTTGCGTACAGGAATCCAGGGGTATTGCCAGTTATAATATTCTTTTTCCAGCTCATGGGCGGTAATGACACCATCGATATGACGTTTCATCATCCAGTGTTCCCATTCCATTACAATATGAATGGCTAGCCTTCTTAAGAATGAATTTTTTACGTGAGCAGCATAAAAGTGAGTCCAGATTTCAGGACTCTCAAGGACAAGTTTGATCTTTTTACCGAATCTCTTTTGATAATACTTCTTGAGTTTCATTCCGATGTATAATGCAGCATCTACCTCTGTAACATGAATAATATCTGGTTTTAAGTTCTTTGCTTTCTTAAACAACGAGAATAGAGTATGGAATTTCCTGATGTATTTATTTGGATGTTTTTTGAACGTAATTATTCGGATGCCGTCTTCATTCGCTATTTCATTGGGCTGACCTTCACGTTGAGAGGTTAAAATAGTAATATCAAAACCAGCTTTTTTGAGGTTGAGTGCAATCAGATGGTAGAGTCTACCCTCAAAAGCTGCATCACGTGAGCTTAAAATCAGGATTTTCTTATTTTTTGTCTTGTCGGCCATCATTAGCTTTCTTGCATAGTATTAAGAGAAGCCGTGGAGTTAAGTTCTTTTGGCTTCAGAATATAGTTCTCGTACATCACTGTAGTCATCGCAATGAGAAATACCCAGATGAATAGATGGGGAAAATGTGACATTGTCACATCCGTCATTCCAGAAATCAGCTGTCCAGTCAAAGTTGTAAAAATGGCTAGGCAAATCATTCTGATAGACTCGTCCTTTGCGTTCTTGTAAATTACAAAAGATTTATAGATTCCACTTAAGTAAAATAGGACCAAAGAAAACGTTAAGAAAAATCCTCCATAGAAATAGGTATATAGATAGCTTTGATCAAATAATGTCTGAAGGTGCCCTGTTGGTATTGATCGAAGTAGTGCACCCATACCTAATCCCCAGAACCAATCACTTTTAGATAAATCGATGGCATGTCGAGAATCGTAAACACGCATCATGAATGATCCATCTGTCATATCTTGGACATCTTTCCACCTTTGCAACAAGAACCCTAAGTCTGTTTGAAAATACCAGGAGGCGAAAATTACAATACCAGTCAAAAGTGCTAATCCGCCTAAAACAATTCCTAACCATATCGATAGATTTTTTATGTTTATTCCATTTCTAAAGATATAGAGTGTTGGAAATAGGGCTACTTGAAAGACAACAACAACCCACAAGATACGTTGCTGTGTTAAGAATATCTGAATTAAAAAAAGAAGAACTCCGATGATTGCAAGAACTTTTATTCTCTTATTTTTTGATACGAGAAAGATTACAGCAGCAATAGGGACAGCGGCAATCATAAGCTGACCATGATGGGTAACAGCTCTTAATAGTACAAAACTAAAGATATCGGTAAAATTATGAGCAGTCATGTAGGAATAAAATAGTGAGACCATTATACCTAAGAGGAAAAAGAACCAAATCCATTCATAGAAATTAGTTTTCCATCTGAAATAGGTTCTCAAACCGTAATAAGTGAAAAATAATGATACGGGGATAATTTGGCTTAAGATAAGAACGTGATTATGCCCAAGAGCAAATCCTCGCAAGGCAGAAAAAACTGATAAAACCAGAAATATTGCCAATATCAATCCAGTTATATCAAAAGGTTTCTTTCTATAAAGGTCATTTTCCTTTGAAAATGAAATCGAAGTATATAGAATGATTAAAAATATAACTGCAAAGGGGAGAGCTGCAAATTTATTATAATAGATGGGAAACATATCATAGGTTTCACCATGATATCTGGCTGGAATTAAAGAAAAAAAGCTTATGAAGAGAACAAGATATGTTTCTGGTTTAAATGCAAAAAGAAATATGAAAGGGATTCCTATCAAAACAGCCAGTAGTCCAATCATATCCTTTTTCCAATACCCAAGGGCACAAAGGATTGCAAATATTGCCAGAGCAATAAAAACGATGAAAGAATTTTCAAGTTTGCTTGTTCTTTTCAGATACTGAAGTACCATTATTCAGTCGAACCATCAATTTTATTACTGAAAAAATTCTTTGGTTTCAATCCGTTTAGAACATTGTTAACAATTAAGAACCTTTCTGGATCATCTTCTTCCAACCTTGACAACCAGTCAAGGAAGGATACGATTCCAAAGAGGATAAAGAAGCTTATAAACATCCATGCAATTACTATAAATGCACGTTTTGGTTTAGACCTTTTTTCAGCTGGAACTCCACGGTCAAGGACATAGAGATTGCTTTTATCCTGCATTTCAACAATTCTGGCTTGTTCATACTGAGGAAGAAGGAATTGAAGTATGGCGTATTGAATTTCAATTTCTCTTTTTAGACGAAGATATCGGATACCAATTTCTGGCGCATAGTTAACACTAATGAGAAATTTTTGGTCTTCTCGATCAGTTGTCGAATTCATTTGTTCAAGTTTACCCTTGATTGCATTAATCCTAACTTTTGCAACTTGAACTTCAGACGCATCAGATGGTAAAGACGAGGCCAACACCTCATATTGCACTTCTGCCAAGATTAGTTCTTTATGAATTTCAACAATTGATTGAACGGAAGAAGCCATCTGTTCTTCAAGAGCGATTACCCCAGTTTCTCGTTGAAATTCTTGCAATTCATTTTCAACATTTTCAATGTCTTCATAGCTCTGGTTTAATCTTCTCTCAATAAACTCACGTTGCCCCCTTGCCTGGGCAACTGAGATCTCATTGTATTTTTCTTTGAGTAGATCTATGATGAAATTAACTGTATTTGCTGCTAAATCTGGGGATGTTTCTTCGACGAAAATAGCAACATTCCCCATATCGTCAATTTCCCATTTAACCTTCTTCTTGTATCGATCATAGGCATCAATACGGGAATTAAGGTCATTTACTGCCTTCCAATCGTATTTATCGATGACTTTATCTTGGATGTAACGGCTTTCCAGAACAGTCATGACGAGGTTTGTCTCATTAGACATCCCACCAAGTGCGCCCATAGCACCCATATTTAGACCGGGTAAGAAACTACTTAATCCAAAAGAGTTCGAGGGAGGAGGAAGGACTTTTGCGCTACTTCTGTACCACTCTTTTGCAAGAAGAGCATATGTCACAGAAGAGACTGCCATTAATCCCATGATAATAATGAATGCCCATCGCCATCTTAGTATTAATTCAAGGTGATCCCAAATGGTCCCACCCATTTTGCGTTGCTTTAAAGCACTCATTATTTTCTCCAACTTCCTGTGTAAGTATGCGTTTTTTCTTTTGAAAATATCTACTATATATCGTAAACTCATCTTGACTTGGAAAGTTACATGCTCTTACTGAACCATGCAAGATAGTTACTCTTTAAAAAATTATGAATAATGACATAGGAAAACGGAATTTGTCGCCTTCACCTACAACTAAAAAGACCGGTTTTCTAAAAGGTGTATTACAACTATCTGGCGGTTCAGTCGTTGCTCAAGTTGTTTCAGTTATAGGGACTCTTATTGCTTCAAGACTTTTTTCCCCAGAAGTTTTTGGGTTGGCAGCAGTATTTTCTTCTATTGCCTTTATCCTATCCACAATTATTTGTTTACGATATGAACTCGCGATAGTACTACCTGAAAAGGATGAAGATGGTATAAATGTTTTATTTCTATCGATAGGATTGGCCCTTCTCTTAACAATAGTATTGACAATTATATTTGGTATATTCAACAACAGTATATCAGATCTCTTTAATCTTAACGAAATAGAATCTATCATCTGGCTGATTCCAGCACTAGCACTTCTAAATGGAATCATAAATCCTTTAAGGTATTGGTTCACCCGCAGTGAAGATTTTGCAGTAAATGGCAAAAGAAGGATAATTACTCAAGTCGGTGTATCATCATTTGTTGTGACCGGAGGTGGTGTTGGGTTTAATGCGGCGATTGATCTTATCTTATTAAGACTTATAGGTTCGTTTGGTGGGATATTATACTATTTAATTAAATTTGTTAAAATGTTTAAGAAACTGTTCTATTCAAACATCTCAATACTAAAAATGATTGAGGTCGCAATACGATTTAAACGATTCCCAATTTACTCAATCCCTGATGTTTTATTATCAACCACTTCATTTTATGCTCCTGTCCTAATTCTGACTTCATTTTTTGGTGCTGGTGTCGTAGGTAGATATAATCACGCTGTTGTATTAATAGGTATGCCTATTGAACTAATCGCTACAGCTGTATCTCAAGTTTATTATCAGAAAATATCCAGTATGAAACAAGAAGGTGTAGAATTTCTAACATTTACGGAAAACGTTTATTCCAATATAATTAAACTTGCAACCTATCCCGCAATCGCAATTGGATTCATAGCGCCCGCTGTTGTTTCTCTAGTTATTGGACATGTCTGGTACGAGGCAGGTGTTTATGTAGCGATTCTGATTCCATTTATGTTGATGAAATTTATTGCAATTCCAATCATGAATATTTATCTAGTAAATGAACGCCAAGATGCTGGTCTGATTTTTACAATAATTCAGTTTGTTATCCAAATATCTGCGCTATTAATAGGTGCATTACAGGGTTCGCCAAAAATAGCCATTTTATCATATTCCTTAAGTGGCACTATCCTATATTTCATATTTTGTCTTTGGTTGCTAAAGACAATCGGGGCAAGTTATTTTCGCTCAATATTTCTCTTTGGAAAAAGTTTCATAATCAGTCTTCCATTTATCCTTATCCTCTCCTTTACGGCATATTATTGGGAAATGGATCTTTTGATTATGAGTATAGTGATTAGTATTACTATGCTTCTATATTTTATCCTGTTGGCACGATATGACAAATATATTTACCATCAAATTGCAGTAGTATTTGAAAAAATTAAACATCGGAACAATTAGAATTGATAGATTGGCGTTCAGAATATTGTGGTATATCTATACCTATGGCAAGTCTTCAATGAACTGATATTAAGTATCTTGATGTTTTCTGAAAATCATAACGGCTTGTTCAATGTGAAAGTTTGAAGATATTCCCAAGAAGAGTTATGTGAATTTCAAAATGAATCAACAGAATATTCAACAATCTGTTTATTGAATTCAATCATACTTGCGAAAATATCTGGGAAGTAAAAAGATAACAACAGCACCGAGAGTAAGGCCAATCCAAGGTGGTATCCCGAGTCCGCTAGGCAAATAACCAAATGCTATCGCAACTACACCTGCTATAACAGCATACAACATTTGAGTTCTTACATGATCAATATGGTTACATCCACTTGCCATAGACGAAAGGATGGTCGTGTCGCTTATGGGGCTGCAGTGATCGCCAAACGTTGCACCGGCTAACACGGCTCCGACACTACCGTACAAAATGCCCTGAGCCATACTCTGGCTTACCCCTGAATCCATTGGAATATGGAACGCTATTGGAATTGCTACAGGAATCAGTATTGCCATCGCGCCCCATGACGTTCCTGTCGAAAAAGCGACGAGACCTGAAACCAGAAATAATATTGTAGGGATTAGAAAAGGTGACAAATTATCTGAGACTGCATTCACAATAAAATCAGCTGTGCCAAGACGGTCGCAAACTTCACCCATTGACCAAGCGAGAATTAATATTATCATCGCCGGCATCATCGATCTTATACCTTCGATGATACCTGAACTGACCTTGTTTACACTTTTCTGAAGTATGATTACTGAAAGGATAAAGGCCGAAATAAGTCCCGTAAATGATGCGCTAAGCAATACAACAGCTGAATCGGAGTTTCCAAGGATTTCAAACAGTTCAGTTGATTCGGGACTATTCCATTTACCTGTGAGATACAATCCCCCAAAAGTCATTGAAACAACTAGAACAATAGGGATCAGAGCAATGATGATTGAATATTTTTCGGGATTTGACGGTTCTTCCAGGCCCTGTTTTTTGTCTTGAGTTGTAACATCCTCACCGGATTGGGCTAAGGTTTCAACCTTGTGCATTGCACCAATGTCCCGATTCCAAAAGGCAATCGAGGCTACCATTAGCAACGCAAAAATACTATAAGAACTATATGGGATTGATGTCAGAAAGATTATGTATGCATCAACTTGTAATGGGAGGGCTTCGAACGCATCTTTAAGTAATCCCACCTCAAAACCGACCCATGTACTTATAACTGCAATAGATGCGACCGGTGCGGCCGTTGAATCAACAATGTAAGCCAATTTTGCACGTGATATTTTAAGCTTATCGGTATAGGGACGGAGCGTGTTTCCAACTAGCAAGGTGTTAGCGTAATCATCAAAAAATATGATCAGTCCCATAACCCATGAAGTAAGCTGACCACCACGCCTAGTGTTAATTCGATTCCCAAGAACTTTTACCAAGGCGGACATCCCGCCGGAATTTGCCATTACACCAACCATCCCACCAAGCATCAGGCTGAATAAAACAATGCCTGCATGTCCTCTATCAGATAATGCGTTGATAAATAATGTGTTTGGGAGTTCAAGAAAAGCAGTACCTGGAGAGCCTGGAAGTAATAGCAAGCAGCCGGTAAAAATACCGATTACTAAGGAGCTGATCACCTCTTTGAAAACAAATGCCAGCACAATCGCCAAGAGTGGGGGAAGGAGAGACATCCATGATGAAATTATTCCACCATCATGCTGATTTAATAGAAAAACAGAAGTCAAATAGGCTATTATTGAGGCAACAATAAAGGTGATAAGTTTCACCTGTAGCGATGGTGAATTATTATTTTTCAGTTTTGTTTTCATATAGGAAAGAAAATACTCGTAAGCAGTTCAGGAGGCAAGAGGACTGAAGGAATATACATTGCACGAAAATAGAGAGAGATGTATATTCAGTTTTCCACACACAAAACAAAAAAAATACTATGTTGAACAGAAAAAACAAGCATTTACTGAGATTATCTCTATCAATTTTCCTTGTAATAATCCTAAGTGCAGCATCTTTTGGGGAGATTGTATATCTACCCGGTGACGAACAGAGCTTTTATACTCCGAAATCAGGGGCATTCACTCCCACTGAATCTTTGGAGTATCATCCGTTATCAGGTAATTGGCACATGGTTATCTCAAAAGACGATAGCCGTCAAGTTCCTGTGCCGGGATGTTGGACCGGTAGTGAAGGTGCAATTCTTCTAAGTACCACTTTTACACTTCCTGAGAATTGGGAATCTAGACATTTAAGGTTAATCTTTTGGGGTGCGCGAAGGCAATTATCCATTAAGCTAAATGGACGGTTGGTTGAAGCTTGGGATTCAGATTGGCCAACATTAGTTGTTGATTTACCAAAAGATCTTCTTCGTGGTGATGGAATCAACGATTTGGAAGTTGAAGTTCATGATAAACTTTCTGCCCGTGAATCTATACCTTTAAAATCAAAACTATTCGACGAACTCAATTACGCTGGAATATTTTCTGATGTTGTCCTGGTTGCAGGACCTACCGCTTCACTCGAGTCTCTGAGTTTTAAATCTGATTTCACCAGAAACTATGGTAAGGCCCGTTGGGAATTGTCCCTGGGAATAAGGAATCAAAAAAGTGTTTCACCTGATTCTGTAGTCGTCAGGCAAATTACCTCCCATGCTGAATGGATTGATAAAAATAGTGGTAGAACTATTCGATCAAATTCGGTAACAGTAAATCTTGGAGCAGTCGAAATTTCCCAAATTCGTCTGAAAGGTGAAATAAACAATCCTGAATTATGGACTGTTGAAAACCCTGAACTCTATGATTTTAGAATTGTGTTTGAAGAGGCCGGGATTAGTTGGGACATACCGCTTAAGCTGGGTTTTGCTGATATCAAATGGAATTCTGGCAGTATTTCGATGAATGGCGAGAACCTCAAGGTTCGAGGAATAGACCTTAGGCAAGAATCTTTTGAAAACGGTATAGCTCTTTCTTATGAAGTGATATACAGAGATTTATTAAATATTAAAAATCAAGGCTTTAATTTAGTAAGAATCATCGGTGGGCCGCCGCATCCAGCAACAGCAGAAATCTGTGATGAAATCGGTTTGATGCTGATTCCACAAACCGGATTACGAGGGGTACCCAATAGCATATTCTTGACGAGTGAATTTTCTGATCGTGTGAAAAAAATGTTGTGGTCTATTATCAAACGTGATGGGCTACATGTTTCGATCTCAGCTTGGGGAATAGGCGGTTGGTTCTCGCCGGATGCTGATGTTCTTGGCACCTTGGAAGGTTTTGCTAATGAAATGCAGCAAATAGATAAAAGACCAATAATTGCCGGTTTTGCAACAAAAACTCCACCTGTTTTACCTGATGGTTTAGTCGGATTACTGGAACGACCACCCTATTTTCTGTTTGAAAAGATTCAACGTCCAGATTTTGGTAATGCTTCCTGGTTAATTGGCGGTTTGGGAGGATTTACAACTAGAATCAATACAGAAGAGGATAGTGTTCAAGGTCAAATCAGGCAAGCTGATGCAATACTACATCATTTAAAGGCAGTTAGATCGAGTAATGCCGTTGGTTTCATTATAGACAGCTATTCAGATAGACGTTCTGCTTTACCTTTAATGATTACCGGTGCTGATAACAATGCAGATGTTATCTCGAGGGGGTTGTTGAACGTTAATCGCGAAAATCGAATTGCATGGGAAAAGGTAGGGGATGCGATGGGAGAACTTCGCATCAATACGCCAACACTAGATCTTCCCCGTTCTGAGTTCCCTATAATATTTCCGATCTCTACAATGATTGTTGGTGGTATCCTTTTATTAATGATGCGGCAGAATAATGTGTTCAGGCAAAACTTGAAACGTGTATTTGCTCATACACATGGTTTCTTTGTTGATATTAGAGATCGCAGGTACTTCCAATCAGGACAATCCTTTATGATTGCCTTGATCTTTTCTTCAAGTCAGGCGATTATTACTTCAAGTAGTCTTCACCATTCCCGATTCGATTTTGGCCTGGATTATCTATTAACCTTGCTATTTCCATTTTTCCAAGTCAAAGCCTTACTGGTAACATGGGCTTGGCAACCGATCCAGGGTATTATCGCATTTACTTTGATCAACTTTTTACTGCTATTCCTGGTTTCATTCTTAATCTGGCTAATCGGGTTGCCGTTCAAAGGTTATCTGCAACTAAGGCAGACGTTTAGTCTTGTTAGCTGGGCAACATCCAGTTTTGTTCTGCTAATACCTATAGGTTTAGTACACTACCGTTTCTTGAACTATACATGGTTTGGATATCTGATAATCGTATTGTACACCTTGTTCTGGTTGTGGTATCTGGTACGAATCGTTTCCATCATCAGGATAGGCTACAGGGTGTCCAACAGGGGCGCCTGGATCATTATTTTGCTAATTCTGATAATAAGTACCGGGACACTCTGGGCTGTATACAGAAGCGGTTTTGCATTATCAGATTATCTGAATTACTACAAAGATGTAATTCTACCTTGGGTTAGAGCTTAAGTGAACATTGAGGGATAAAATGACCAAGATCATAGGCGAAGCGCTCACGTTTGATGACGTACTGCTTGTACCATTACAAAGTGACGTTCTTCCAAGAGAAGTAAATGTCGTTACGAAACTTACTAAAAATATTAAACTGAATATTCCCTTAGTCAGCGCCGCAATGGATACAGTAACAGAAGCTGACATGGCAATTAATATGGCCCGGCAGGGTGGTATTGGCATTATTCATAAGAACCTGAAACCAGAATTACAGGCTCTTGAAGTTGATAAGGTCAAAAGGTCAGAAAGTACAATTATTGATAATCCAATAACTCTTCCGTCTCAACGGCCATTGGGTGAAGCAGTTTTAACTATGAAACGTTTTGGGATCTCAGGTATTCCAATCGTTGATGACAATAAGTTGGTGGGAATTCTGACTCATCGTGATTTAAGATTTGAAGAAAACCTGCGTCAACCTATCGCTGATGTAATGACCAAAGAGCTAATTACAGCAAAGGTAGGAACTACCCCTGAAGAAGCATTGCGATTACTTCATAAACATAGAATTGAAAAACTTCTGATTATCAATGATGATGGATCCTTGGCGGGATTGCTGACAGTACTTGATATCCAGAAAAGCAGACAATATCCCAATGCAAATAAAGATGCAAAGGGAAAGTTAATCGTTGGTGCTGCAGTTGGGGCGGGTAGTTGGGAAGAACGGCTTGAAGCACTTGTAGGGGCAAATGTTGACGTTATTACAGTCGATTCAGCTCATGGTCACAACATAGATGTTGTTAACGCCGTGGCCCAGATACATAAAACATACCCCGATCTTGAAATAATTGCGGGTAATGTAGTAACTGCTGAAGCTACGAGAGATTTAATAAAAGCCGGTGCTACTGCGATCAAAGTTGGTGTTGGACCAGGTAGTATTTGTACTACTAGAATTGTTGCAGGTGTTGGGGTGCCTCAGGTGACTGCCGTCATGCAATGCGCTGAGGAGGCGGCAAAACATGGAATTCCAGTTATCGCTGATGGTGGTATCAAGTATTCAGGTGATATTGCTAAGGCCATTGCTGCAGGTGCACATAGTGTTATGATTGGTTCTCTCTTTGCCGGTATGGCTGAAAGCCCCGGGGAGAGAATTCTTTATGACGGAAGAACCTATAAGGTTTTCCATGGTATGGGCAGTATTGCCGCTATGAGTGAAGGATCATCTGACAGGTATTTCCAAGACGATGAGCATGAACCGAACAAACTGGTTCCAGAGGGTATAGAAGGCAGAGTTCCGTACAGGGGGCGTTTGGCGGATTCAGTATTTCAGATGATAGGTGGTTTGAGGGCTTCTATGGGGTATTGTGGCTGTAAAGATCTTGACGTATTCAGAGTAAAAACTCAAATGGTCAAGATAACCGCAGCAGGGTTGCGGGAATCACATCCTCATGATGTTGTGATTACTAAAGAAGCACCAAACTATTCAAAATAGAATAAAAAAAACGGAGAACCCAACGGGTTCTCCGTTAACACTTTAATGGAAAAAGATTATCCTTCTAACTTCTTAACAAAAGCTGTTAAGCGAGATTTTTTGTCCGCTGCGCGGTTTCTATGGATAATACCTTTTCCTGCGTTTCTGTCAAGGACACGGATAGCTGTTTTGAGGGCTTCCTGACCTTCTGTGGCAGTAGTAGCCTCGTTTACTTCGCGGATAGCTTTTTTCATCTTTGAACGATAAGCTTTATTCCGAGAATTAGCCTTGGCTGATGTACGCATTCTTTTTTCGCAAGATTTGTGCTGTGGCATCTTTGTTCCTGAACATGAATTCAAACTGATTTTTTGTAACGCGGAAATATAGGACTACATGGAAGAACAAGCAAGGGGAAAAATAAGATCTCTCGCAGAGCGTTTAAAATCTGCAAACTCAGTATGTGTTCTTACGGGAGCTGGTGTTTCAAAAGAGAGCGGAGTTCCGACATTTCGTGACGCTGATGGATTATGGAATACATACCGTCCTGAAGAACTGGCAAACGTTGAAGCATTTTTACATTCTCCCACAACAGTATGGGAATGGTATCAATGGAGAAGGGATCTCATCAACAAAGTTGAACCCAACCCGGGTCATTACGCCCTTGCTGCACTGGAACAAATCGTTGAAAATTTCGTGTTAATTACACAGAACGTAGATAACTTACATCAACGGTCGGGAAGTCAGGATGTAATTGAGGTTCACGGCAACATTCATCGTACAAAATGTTTCGATTGTGGTGCTATTTATCCACCCGGATTTGTCGGAACCGAGTTTAGGGAGAATCACCTTCCATTGTGTTCGCGATGTGAGACAGGAAGGCTAAGACCCGATGTGGTCTGGTTTGGTGAGATGTTACCGGACGATAAATTGACTCAAGCTGTGAAAGAGGTCGAAAATTGTGATATCTTTCTTTCAATCGGAACGTCTTCAATTGTGTATCCGGCTGCAGCTTTACCCAGGCTAGCAAAAAGTAGTGGTGCCTTCCTGGTTGAGGTGAATCCTGTTCCAACTGAGTTAGCAAATATTGCTGATTGTATTCTTGAAGGTCCGTCTGGCGAAATTTTGCCGGAACTTGTAAAAATTTTAAAATCCTGAGAAAGCCACCTTAATGAACCACAAGATTAGTCGAAGAATCTCTTTCCTGCTATTGACCATGGTTTTGGTATTCTTAATACCTGGTTGCAGCTATTTTAATGCTTTTTATAATACCCAGCATTATTTTAAAAAAGGTGAACGCGAAAGAGAAAGATCAACTGACTTAAATTCAAAACCTGAAGGCTATAAGAAATCTGTAGAATCTGGTGGAAAACTGATTGAATTCCATCCTAAATCAAAATATATCCCAGAAGCATTGTTTATTATGGGGCAGAGCTATTATTGGTTGGAGGAATACCACAAAGCACAACGGAAATTTCGAGAATTAATCGCAAATTATCCCGAAAGTACATATAAGGATGATGCCCGGCTGTGGTTAGGTAAAACCATGGTGAAATTAAAAATGAGGCAGGAATCCACCTCCATGCTTCGTAGCCTGATCAGTGATACAAAAGAGCCAGAATTAGTTAGTAATGCCCTTTTTGCCTTAGCTGAACTCTATTACGTTGATTCACTATTTGTAAGGGCTGAAGAAGAGTTTTTGCATGTTACAGATGCTGCTACCGACAACAAAGTAAAAGGTGAAGCATTTCTTCGGGCTGGTGAAGCAGCGTTCCGGATGAGACAATATTCTAAAGCAGCTAGTCACTATAAAATGGCTTTAGAGTATGAATTATCAAGGAAAAACTTTTTTAATGCACAACTTGGATATTGCCAATCGTTAAGATTTAACAATGATATTGAAAAAGCACATGATGAAAGTAATAAACTATTAAAAGATAAACGATTTTATGAAGAACATGGCCGTGTCAGGATTGAAAAGGGACTTGCATTATCGGCGCTTGGAAATAATGAAGAAGCAATAAAGGAATTTGAAAAGATTATTGAAAATCATGAAAGAACCCCTGAAGCATCCAGAGCATATTACGAAATCGGGATGATTCGTTATCTGGAAGCGGGTAAAAGACAGGAATCAAAGGAGTTATTTGATAAAGCCAAAGTCGAAAGAGCGCGAAGTGAGTATGCACTGAAAGCGGATACAATGCTTACCAGGATCAATAAGGTTGATGCATTAACCTTGGACAGAAAAAAGACTGTTCAACGAATTGATCAAACTCTCATATGGTTGGAAAATCCTGTTGATCCAAATGATAGTTTGGCTTTGGTGACAGCTGAATACTATGATTCATTGGCGATTGATTCATTAAAACTTTTGAAATTATGGAATATCGGATGGAAAGATAGTGTTGAAATAAAAGAAACAATAGTTGAAATCAATCGTGATTCGCTAGATACAATAGTTGATTCGACTCTTCAGACGGTCGATATAGAAGGAAACAATGAGAAGATTGAACCTATATCAAAAAATGATCTCGATTCAATGGTCGTCAATGAGTTTATCCCCGGACTAACCCAAAATGATGAATTACAACTTTTGGAACCTGAAATAAATGATCCGGATACCATTGAAATTGTAGAAAATGCGACAGCTGATTCCTTATTGATTGAAGAAAAAACTGATACTATTCAGACTGTGGAGATCGCCTTATTTGATACGATTCGTGAACCAATCGTTCACAGACTCTATGATCCTGTTCCAGTTATGGATAGTCTTTCGATATTGAAGAACTCTCTTCAGGTAATACGTTTTGATCTGGGCGAATTACTCTTGCTTGATTTGGAACAACCAGATTCAGCTAAAGCGATTTTCAGGGAACTATCAGAACCACCAAATGCCGATAGTGTCCGATCAAGAGCGATTCTTGCATTGGCAACAATTGCCGAAGAAGACAGTAATCTCATATTGTCTGATTCTCTGATGTCTGTTTTAGCCAATGATTTTCAGGGAACAAGCCATGGACAATATGCTCGCGATAAACTTGGAATGAGTGATGAACATGTAATATCTCCAGCAGAAGAAAAATTCCTTGAAGCGGAAGATATCTATATGTCGGGTGATAATTATCAAGAAGCTTATTCGCTCTACAGGTGGGTCGTTGAGACATATCCGGAATCGGAGTATTCTCCTGCTTCTTTGTATGCATCTGCCTATTTAGCAGGAGCCAAACTGGATGATGGAGAAACTGCAGAAGAATTAATTAATGAACTGATAACGAATTATCCAGCCTCAGAACAATCAAATAGAGCTGAACAATTATTAAGGAAGCTAGATCAGAGTCGAATGGCTGAGTCCATGAATGATACTACAGATATTTCAGACGAATTGGCTGCACTCGATTTATTAAGTGAAGAGGACGTTGATGAAATCGCCAGAATTGACGGTGGAATCGAAGCATTGGCATCTTTGTTAGAGAGCAGGAATTTACTCCCAATTGAAGTTATTGAGGGAACTGGTGGTGAAGTAAATTTGCGGTATACAATCACAATGGATGGTAGTGCACAAGATTTCAGAGTGGTTCGAGAAGATCCTCCGGGTAGGGGATTAGCAAGAGCACTAATTAGCGGTATCGAACAGATCGTAATACGACCTGCCATTAAAGAGGGAGAAGCAGTGGCAACTCGTGTTGAAAGAACGTATACTCTTCCCTTAGATGCACCGCCTAATGTTCGACCGTTGCCAAGGAGATCTCGAGGGTGAAAAAGCTCGAAATTGGAACTGTACTAAGCAATCAGCAAATTCGTGAAGATATCTGGATAATGTGGGTAGAAGCCCCTGAAATTTGTCAAGATGCACAAGCTGGGCATTTTGTACATATCAAAGTGTCCGATACACTTAAACCTGTACTTAGAAGACCCATAAGTATAGGTCGGATTGATGGTGATAAATTAGAATTAATCTGGCGAGTGGTAGGAGAAGGGACGAAAATCCTGGCGGAAAAAAAGGAAGGCGACTCTATTGACCTTCTAGGTCCTTTGGGAACTACTTTTGATACGGAAACACCGGTAAAACACATTATTCTGGTTGCAGGTGGCTTAGGTTTGCCACCCATAGCCAGTCTATATAACAAGTTTATAAGTAAGGGCAGAGAAACAAACATCTTCCTTGGAATAAAAAACAGGACACAATTGCCTCTAAGGGATGATGACGAACTAATTAGCCATCTAACTATCACGGCAGAAGATGGCGGGGAATTCAGAGAGGGTTTTGTTACGGTTCCTGTTAAAGAATTGCTTGAGAAAATAAGAAGAAATGGTGAATTGAGCGAAACAGCTTTATTTGCTTGTGGTCCCTGGGGGTTAATCGGAGCGTTGAAAAAAGCTGTCCCAATGGATGAGCTTAAATATGCCCAAGTATCACTTGAACAAAATATGGCTTGTGGTATTGGGGTTTGTCAGGGTTGTGCAGTAAAGGCTGAAGGCGGTAAAACACCATATCGGCTGGTTTGCAGTGATGGTCCAGTGTTTGATTTTTCTTCTATTGAGGTGCCTGGTGAATAAATTACAAGTAAACCTTGGTAGCTTACAACTCCATAATCCATTGTTAGCCGCATCCGGTTGTTACGGTTATGGGGTAGAATATGCAGAGTTTGCAGATCCTTCCCAACTGGGAGGATTTATTACAAAAAGCATTTCTCTCGAAAGGTGGAAGGGAAACGAACCACCGAGGATTGCCGAAGTAGAATATGGTATGTTGAACAGTATTGGACTTGCAAACGTCGGTGTAGAAGAATTTGCACATGATATAGCCCCAAAACTGAAAAATATTCAATCAAAAGCTATCGTTTCTGTTGCTTGCAAAGTGATGGATGAGTATGAAGAAGTTGTAGCTCGGCTTGAAGATGTTGAAGGTATTGCCGGTTATGAATTGAATATATCCTGCCCGAATGTTAAAGAAGGGGGGATGGCTTTCAGTCAGAATCCCAACGTTACAGAACAACTCGTAACAAATGTTAGAAAAAGAACATCCCGATGGATTACAACAAAACTAACACCAAATGTTGCAAACATATCAGAAGGAGCGTTAGCCTCTGAAAACGGTGGAGCTGATGCGATAAGTTTAATAAACACATTAGTTGGTATGGCAGTTGATTATAAAAGTAAACGTCCAAAATTAGCAACTATCACCGGTGGGTATTCTGGACCGCCAATAAAACCTGTTGCGTTAGCGAAAGTCTGGCAGGCATATAATTCAGTTAAAATTCCGATTATAGGAATTGGTGGCATTTCAAATTGGACTGATGTTTTAGAGTTTATGATCGTTGGGGCTTCTGCTGTCCAACTTGGAACAGCGCTTTATGCTGACCCGATGCTTCCAAATGATATATGTAAACATTTGGAAAAGTATCTTAACGATGAAAATCTGGATTCATTGAATAGTCTTGTAGGTAGCTTAAAAACTGATAGAGCATTTACTGTTGGAGTTCCTGATTGAGAGCTTGTAAAAAATTGTTATTATTCCTGTTGGTATTAGTGTTTCTGTATGGATGTACGCCAGCGCCCGTTTACCATGGTGGAAGAAACAATGTTACGGGTATCGGAAAGAAACCCGAACCTGATTTTTCTCCATCCACTTACAAAGACGATACTGTCTATAAGAAGGGTATGATCCTAAAAGGGGAAGCGAGCTACTATGGTCCCCATTTTCATGGCAAGCAGACTGCTAATGGCGAAATATTTGATATGAATGACATGACATGTGCTCATAAGTCTCTCCCATTTAACACCATTCTTCATGTTACATTACTTTCAACAGGAAAAAGTATTGAAGTCAGGGTGAATGATAGAGGACCTTACAAGAAACAAAGAATTATAGACTTAAGTAAAGAAGCAGCAAAACGGATTGGAATGCTTGAACAGGGAACAGGTATGGTCAGCGCAAAAATTATTAAATTGGGTGAGAAATGAGTTCAAACCTTCAGAAACGGTGGTTAGTAGCTTTTTGGGGAGTTCCTTCAGCTATCGCAGCAGCCTATTTTGGGGGATGGTTCCTGACAGCAGGTGTGGTTTTACTCTGTGCATTTGCTACACGGGAAATGGAACGTTTTCTTCGCTCAAGTAACATGCCTGGTATAAGATGGATTATTTATTTATTTGCAATAGCTTTACCAATTCTGATTCATTGGAAGGGAACTGAATTCCTTTTTCCGCTTATCCTCTTTTCGATCCTTTTATCCGGTATTATATCTTTAAGATATAGTGTTGGTGATGGCTTTCAAAAGCTTGTAACAACGTTCTTTTCAATAACATTTATCGTTCTTCCCTATATCACCTTGCTTCTGATAAGAGATTCTGAAGTCTGGGCAAATAATGTCGATGGTGCTGTGATTATCATGTACATCGTCGGTGGCGTTTGGATCACTGATTCGTTTGCATATGCAATAGGAAAAAACTTCGGTAAGCACAAACTTGCGCCAAAAATGTCACCCAACAAAACGGTTGAAGGCGGCATTGGTGGGATTGTTTCTGGAATTATTTGGGGTTATTCAGCAGGATTCCTGTTGGTCGACTATCTGTCAATCGTGGACAGGTTGTTAATCGGTTTGTTTATCGGTTTGTTTGCAATTCTTGGTGATATGGTCGAGTCTATGATTAAAAGAAATGTCGGTGTCAAAGACTCAGGTGGTGCCTTCCCGGGCCATGGGGGAGTATATGACAGGTTCGACAGTCTTCATTTCGTAGCACCTGTTGTTTATATGTACCTGTTTTTCCTTGATAAAATATAGAAAATTATGATATCTAACAGGTTGGAACACAACCGATTAATTAACAGTTACTAGTCAACATCCTCTGAAGGGTAGGAATAGGGTATCTTTATTGTAAACCTTGCACCGCCCAGCGATTCAGAATCATCCAGCAAAATCTCACCACCGTGCTGATCAATAGTAGTTTTTACAATTGGTAGGCCAAGGCCGACACCCGTTGATTTCGTTGTGTAGTAGGGCTCAAATACCGTTTCTTTTTCATCATCTGGAACGCCTGTTCCATTATCTTCAATTACAATTTCGATAAGATGCTCTTTTTCTGTAAATAGAAGCTGAATATTACTTTCTTCACCGGTCGCAGCCAGAGCGTTATCGAGAAGATTTATCAGGGCTCTTTTTAGTTTTTCCCTGTCTAAATAGAAAGAGTTTCCTGAATCGTTGATCTTTGAGGTAAGACGATCACCATAGAGTGAGATAATATCATTTATTACGACAATCGGCCTTATCTCTTCAAGTTCTAGCTTGGGAGCTCTGGCAAACTCACTGAATTCTCTTACAAGTTTTCGTAAACTTTCTATTTCTTCATCCACTATTTCACGGGTAGTAGCTAGATTCCGGGCAAATAATTCATCGTCTCCGGTATAGGAATCCGAAATTTGTTGGACTGAAAGCTGTATTGGTGTTAATGGGTTTTTAATTTCATGAGCCAATACACGTGCGGTTTCACGCCATGCAGCCATTTTTTCCATCTCAGCTGCTTTTCTTCGCGATCTGGCTAATCTATCAACCATCAAGTTAAATGTTGTAGCGAGTTGACCAATCTCACCACCTTTTTTATCCAATGAACGGGCGTTTTCGTCACCTGAACGGACAGCTTCAGCAATCCCTATCAAGTTGTCAATTCTACGAGTGGCAGGTATAATTACGACCAACCCAGCTACGATGGCAATGAGTATGGAAACAAAATAGATGACGAGGTAAGTACCGAGAAGTGAGTTTATAACACGCTTACGTTCACCCGATCTGATCGTCCAACCCGCACTAGCGGCACGGACAACATTCGCTATTTCAAGAACTTCTGGGGATATCTTTTTCTCAAGTCTATAGGTTCGTAATCCCTTTTTAGCTTCACAGGCGATAAATTCGGGGATTTTTTCAAATGAAACATCCTGCTGAAAATAGTTTGGTGTGCCTGGTTTCATTCCATCAGCAGACAAATAGTACCAATCACCCTTGTCTTTCACATAAAGAGTTTCCAGTGAGTCCAGGTTGGGGTAGATTGATGAGATTGACCCGAAATCTATCTTTTTTATCAGAGCAAGTTTGTTTTCTTGATTCTCTTGCTGTTCGGATAGATAAATTCTTGCAAGATGAATTGCTTCCTTTAAACCTTTCCCGAATTCATCCGGTGCCAATGTGTTAACGCCTAAATCTACTACCGAACGGACACTAATCATCAGCGGGAAAAGGGGTAGGATACTAGCCACAATCAGGGCTAGAACTAGTCGCCATCTTAATTTCATTGTTTATTCTGGTTTTTCTGGTAACGGGGTTAAATGTGACCAGTCACAATAATTGTCTTTCTTTTTCCCCTTTTTAAAAAACCATCCGGCAATCCCGGAGAGTTCGTCTTCTATCCGCGACACTGATTCAGAATCACTATCCTCGCCCATCAGAATACGCTCGCCTGCTCGAACCTTAACAAACCAGTTGCCCTTTTTGGGGAGATCTTTTTCAGGGACAATAAAAATTATATCATTTCGAAACAGAGTTTGAACGGTTTCGTAATCATTAACCGCCAAAGGACCGATAGGCGTGGTTACCCTGTATTTATCGGTGAAGACGTTATATTGGACAGGGACACGGGAATATTCTCTTTTTACATATCCTGTGCGAATAAATTGAATTTCTACATCAATGGCTATGTTGATACCCGAACGGAGTGTTTCTAATGTCTGGTCTGTAAATGGTTTTTGGATTTCAGGACGGACAACAATTAAGGAATCTTCCCAGAGTACTTCAACGTCACTTATTACCAGTTGACCGTAACTTTTTGACGGAACAAGTTGGATCAAAAGAAAACAAAGTAGAAACAGTATGAAGATATGTTTTGTGTTTATGCCAAAATGCATCTGGTAATTGCCTGATTTTTATAACTCACCTAACTGAAATAGAAGCAATTTTTAATGTAACTCTCATTGTTTATGAAAACGAGAGAATGGTGGGAATGAAATAAAAATTTAGATATCGGGCTCAGGATGAGAGATTACTTCTTCTGGATAGGTTCGCAATCTTCGCTATGTAGAATAAGGTCAGCTGCATTCAATTTGATATGTTCAATCACTCTGTCCTGTTTTTTTATCCTTCTCCAGGCACGTAAGACTAACATGACACCTATAACTACAAGAAAGGTATTCAGGAGAAAAAGAGGAATCAGAAAAACCAGATTATTCATTGGGTCGTAATAGCTTGAAGTCGTAACGAGAAAAGCCACGATAGACATCGGAAGGGTAATGAGTACCATACCTGTTCTGAGAACTGAAAGACTTGTCCGTTTTTCAGCCAAAACAAGCTGTATTCGGGTCATATAGGTGCTTTCATGATCATCATGGCCGTCTTCCAAGGCATGATCAAATTCTTCATCACCGATATGGCGATCACTTTCTTTTTTATTAGTAAGTGAAAACATAGAAACTCCGTTAGTTCATGAGGAATATATATATTCATTAAATGATAAGAAACAAAAAAAGCCGGACACCTGAGGCACCCGGCTTATTGTGAATTGTCCAGTTATTTCACAAGAACCATGCGCTTTGTGATTAGTACATCATCTGCTTCTAAACGATAATAGTAGGCTCCAGAAGCCACTTTGCTACCAGCTGAATTCTGACCATTCCACAAGACTGAGTGTGAACCTGCCTGGCGAGTACTGTTCACTAGTTTCACTACTTCACGACCGAGAATGTCGTAAACAGTCAGTTTAACGTTAGATGTTGTTCCAACTTCAAATGCAATCTTTGTTGACGGGTTGAAGGGGTTGGGGTAAGCGTTTTCCAACGCCCAACCCACCGGCTGAATGTCAGGTGTATTGTTGACTGAAACAATCCAGTCATTTACACGTTGCATATAAACGTTACTGATATCTTCTTTACCTGTACTACGATCATCATGCCAGACTGCGAAAAATCCTCCAACTCCGTCGGGAACAGCCATTGAAATATTTTGTCTATAGTTAGCATTCCCAAGCGGTAATCCTTCTTCGATATAATCATTGTTGATTGGATTCCCATCTTCATTGAGATGAGTGTACATGACATCAGATAGTTTCTCTGGCGGATAATTATCCCATACAACGTACATACCTCTAACGCCGTCACTTACTAATACTGGATTATATTGCCTATCTTCATCAAGTCCTATTTGAATACCACCGGGAGGTGTAAATTGAGGAGTACAATCAAGAGAATATTTCTGAATGTAAAGATCGCTAGTGTTTTCATCTCCTGAATCTTTCCAGGCCATCCAGAAGTAGTTACCATCTTTTTCCAGATATATTTCACCTTGCTGGTTTTCTTCTTCCACTAATGCAAGGCCGTTAGTTGTAAGGGAAAGAGTGCCATCGAGACTAATAATCTGTCCGTAGATATCAACAATATGATTACCTCGACGCTCATCTTCCCAAACAATAAGGATTTCATCTTCAATCTTAAGGGTTTTAGCACTAAATTGAGCATGATCAGTCTCAGAAATGGCTATCGGTTCCTCCCATGCGTTTTCTCCAGAGAGTAAAATCCTTTGTGCATAAATACCCTCAAGTGGATGTTTTCTGAATACAACTAGAATTGACCCGTCATTAAACTCATTTGCTGATAATATTGTAAAGTCGTGATCAGCATCAGAAACAACAAGATAACCAGAACCATCATCACTTGACCACAAACCTTCACCATTGCTATCCAGCCGTTGGGCACGAAGAGTTAAGTACCACAAATCACTATACTGGTTATAAATAACAACAGCTCCGCCATCATCAGTGGGAAGAACTGAAGGATTATCCTGCACGTACGTATCATTCTCTGAATCATAAGCTACAGGAGTACCTCGGTTACCCCAGAGTACGTTGCCAGATGCATCTATCTTTTGAATATTGATGTACCGAAAAGTACTATTATTAATACTATGCGCCCATGCACATAATACTCCATTATTACCATCACTAACTGTTGTAATGCTTCTAAAATCTGTGAATGAAGTGTCGGAACCACTATATGGATATCCTGGGGTAATGGAAGCTCCATTTACAGCCTCTTGAATCTCTCCTGTTTGAAAGTCAACACCTTGCCAATAAAGATTGCTTCCTATAAAACCTTGACGATAGTCAGACCAAATCACAAAATGTCTATTGCCAGTAGATGGAATGATCATGGAATTCATCGCATCGTTACTAATTCCGAAAATGATCTCTTGACCATCTTCTTCAAGTACTCGATCACCATTTATTTCAAATATTTGTTGATATATCGCAGGAGAACCATGAAGGTAGTCCGACCAGATGACTCCTACCTTATTACTACTTAGCGGTACTAGGATATTATTTCTTTTACTTAGTGGTTTATCACTTACAATAATCCCATTGGATTCACCCCAAGTTGGGTTTCCATCAGAGTTGAAGTGTTGAGCATATATCGCTTGAGTGGGATAACTTAATAGTCTTTCATCAATCCAAGAGACATAAACTCCACCATTTTGGTCCGAGGCAATTCTGGCCAGAAATTGATTTCCAAATGCATCACACACCTGATTTCCACTGAGCACATTTCCCCAGTGAAGTTCACGAGATCCATTAGTATTTGAGATCTTTTGTGATTTTATATCCATTTCTCCTTCCCTAGAAATAGAGTTTTCGCTCCAAACAACAATAGCTTCATTGATACCTGAACTGATGATTCTTGCATCCATTTGACTTGCAATACTATTGCTAATAGGAGCACCATTCGTTTCCCAAGCAACAGTGCCATTTGCATCAACGTATTGACCGTAAATATCAGTACTTGTAGTAGTTAGACCTCTATGATCTTTCCAGATAAGGAAGGCTCCATTATTCCCGTCAAGAGTAATTCGAACATCTGATTGTTCGGCCTCTTCAGTACAAACTGGTACTCCCGTTGAATCAGCCCAGAGCAGGTCGCCCGAAGCAGCAATTCTGTTACAATAAATATCGCCACGATTGTCAGTATATGCAAAAATAATCCCACCATCATTGTCTGGAACCGCAGAATAGTAATCAGAGATGAAACCACCCTGATTGCCAGTGCCATCGGCGATTATCCTTCCGTTTTCTTCCCAGAGTATATTTCCATTACTATCTGTACGTTGACTAAATAGATCAACTTGATAATCGACTAAATTAGACCAAAGGGTTAATGCGCCACCTTCACCATCAGGATAGGATTGCGTATGAAGCTTTCTGCCTTCACCGTTGCTAAGTCTTACGCCTGACGTTGGTTCCCACATTGGATCACCATTTCCATCAATTTTTTGAATATAGGGTTCACCAATATTACGGCAATCTAAGTCCATTCTATAATCGATCCATGAGATTATCCAGTTTCCATTTCCATCAGGGAACACATGGGGATCCTCTTGACGATTAACTTCACTTACAATGAGTTTTCCAGTATCACGCCATAACATCTCACCATCAGAGTTAATCAGTTGAGCGTATATATCCTGGTCACCGCTTCGTGCGTCTGACCATACAACACACATGTTACCATTGGCATCGGTTTCAACACTTCTGTAAAATTCAATATGATGACCTTGTCTAACGGGCAAACCATCCTTAGGATTCCAGATTCTAAAATCGGATGAGAATAGAGAAGAGGTGAAGAGTAAAAAGGTTAGAGTGACTAAAAGAAACAGTGCTTTGCGAGATCTCATGACTTCCCCCCCAGATAAATGAAGTAGTTATAATGAAAGAACAATTTGTTTTAATAGAGAAGAAAAAATAGTATCAAAATATAACTTGGTACATTGTCTGTCTCAAAGTACTAATATCACGTGAACAAAAAAAGCCGGATACTTAGTATCCGGCTTGTATTTAAAGTCTTACTTAATAAGTATCATACTTTTAGTGATCATCACATCATCGGCTTCAAGCCGATAGAAGTAAGTACCCGATGCGACACTTTGTCGCATCATGTTTTTACCGTTCCAGTTGACGAGGTGATTTCCGGCTTCACGTCTACCGTCAACGAGTTTGATCACTTCGCGTCCCAGGATATCATAAACCGTAAGGCTGACATTCGCAGCAACACCAACGTTGAAAGCGATCCGTGTTGACGGGTTGAAGGGGTTCGGATAAGCATTTTCCAAACTCCAACCTTCCGGCTGAATGTCAGGTGTATTGTTGACTGAAACAATCCAGTCATTCACACGTTGGATATAAACGTTACTGATGAATTCCTTACCGGTACTACGGTCATCCTGCCATACAGCGAAGAAACCACTTTCTCCGTCAGGGACAATAACCGGACGTTTCTGGTTATGGAATGCTATTGTCAGTGGAAGACCTTCGGTAATGTAATCTCCATTTGCCAGAGTTCCATCAGAATCCAAATGGGTATATCTGATATCCGTAAGCGGGTTATCACCACTTTCTACCCAGGTAACGTAAATACCGTCATCACCATCAACCAGAACTTTTGGACTGACTTGACG